>Ga0209050_1000005_pt1 | contig 1557793 bp, 1292 predicted proteins | sample Araplavi_mTSA_r2_FD_184276 | JGI IMG/M metagenome (GOLD analysis project Ga0209050, IMG submission 184276) | Arabidopsis root microbial communities from North Carolina, USA - plate scrape MF_Cvi_mTSA_r2 (SPAdes) (version 2) | ecosystem: Host-associated > Plants > Roots > Endosphere | place... | reverse complement strand
GAGCGACAAAAACCGACGCACCGTCTAACCCCTTTTTCTAGGGGCGACCTGTGCGCCTTGCTTTTGGTGACCGTCGAAGCGTTCCGGTGAGGAGCACCGCGTCGGTGGAGTGGCTTCTATGCCCGACACCCCACCCCGTCAACAGCATTCCGTAACTTTCTGTCTTTTTTTCGAAACCAAGGTAGAAAAGCCATTCATAACAGCGCTTTCGCCAGTTTTTGAAGGTCATCAAACTGTCGCTGAAAGCCTCGAATCGGCCGAATCAGGCCTCGAATCGGGGAAGAATCAGCGAATCCGGGCTCGGATTTTCGTCCATGAAACTGCGCAGGTCCGCAGCTGTCGGGGGTTTTCGCCCTATAAGGGCATGGCCCCAGCCCTTTCCCCCTACAGCCTAGCCGAGAACGTCGGTCAGCAGCCGTCTCCAGTTCCCGCCCATGATCTTGTCGACCTCGCGCGGGCGGAACCCCGCTGCGCCCAGCGCCCGGGAGATCCGCTCCATTCGGTCGATCCGGTTGAGCTCGGGAATGACGACATGCTCGGGCGTCCAGTCGAACCCGGGCACACCCTGGCGCCGCAACGCCCGCCACCATTCGAGATATTCCTTCACCCCTGCCCCATTGTCGTTGTGGAGCTTCACCAGGTTCGACTGGCCGGCCATCGGGAAATCATTGGCCACGCCGACGGCATCGATCCCGCCCACCTGCACGACATGCCGGATCTGGGCGACATAGTCGGCGACCGTCGGCGGGTTCCGCCGAGTGAGCCAGAAGCTCATCATGAAGATGCCCATTACCCCGCCCCGCCCGGCAATGGCGCGGATGACTTCATCGGGCGCACAGCGGGGGTGATCGACGATCGCCCGCACCGCACCGTGGCTGAGCGCGATCGGCGTCGTCGACCGCGCCGCCGCCTCGAGCATCGTCGGCACCGAGCCGTGCGATACGTCGGGCAGGATGCGCAGCCGGTTCATCTCGGCCAGCCCCTCGATGCCCAGCGGGGTGAGGCCGGTCTGCCGGGTCTCGAGCGCCCCACCCGCGAACGGCGTGTCATTGTGATGGGTGAACTGCAGGACCCGCAGGCCCTTGCCGTGGAAATAGGCGAGCCGTGACAGATCGCGCTCGATCATCTCGGTCGACTGGAACTGGAGGAACACCGCGCACCCCGGCCGCGTCCCTATCTCGCTGCCCTTGCGCGCGAGATAGGCATAGGGCGACTTGCGCAGCCGCTCGACCGCCTTGTCGATCGCCGGATCATTGGCCGCGAAGTTGCGGCTGTAGCGCGGCACCCCGTCCTCCCCGCGCACCTCGATCAGATCGGAGACGTCGGCGATCATCCCGCCCAATCCCGCGGCGCGGATCTCGCGCATGTCCTCGGGCAGGAAGCTGAGGGAGTCGAAGAACAGCCGGCTCCGCTTCGGCTGCTGCGCCAGCGCCGGTGCCGCAAGCGTCGCGGCCAGTGCGCCCGCAACCGATCGTCTCGTCCACATCGCAAGTCCTTCCGTCACACCCTTCTGCCCGACCGGGCACACATGCCCGTGATCCTGCCCGTTCCGCCCGGATTTGCCCGCAGAAAATGTTTCGCCGCCGCAAAGGAACCCTGCCTCGCAATACTCTACCATATTGGTGGAAATTAACGCGCATGCGTCTCCCAGGGGCAGGCAAGAGCCCGGGCACGCACATCAAAAGGAGGAAGAAATGGATCGGGTCCCCTATCATCGCCGGCGCTGGCTTCTCGCGGCGACATCCCTGGCAGCGAGCTTCTCGTTCGCCGGCGTCGCGGCTGCGCAGGAAACGCCGGCCGCCGCCCGGCAGGATGCGCCGGCGGGCAGCGAAGACAATCCCATCGTCGTCACCGGATCGCGCATCGCCCGCGCCGACCTGGTGGCGACCGTGCCCGTCGCGGTGGTGAGCAGCGAGGAGATCGCGCAGACCGGCGCCGCCAACATCCAGGACGTGCTCGCGGACCTGCCGGCGGTCGGCCAGAACATCAGCCGCACCTCGACCAACTTCTCCACGACCGGCAACGGCCAGGCATCGATCAACCTGCGCAACCTCGGCTCGTCGCGCACGCTGGTGCTGGTCAACGGCCGGCGCTTCGTCGCAGGCGTGCCCGGCACCTCGATCGTCGACCTCAACAACATCCCGACCGACCTGATCAAGCAGGTCGAGGTCGTCACCGGCGGCGCCTCTGCGGTCTATGGGTCCGAAGCGATCTCGGGCGTGGTCAATTTCATCCTCGACGACGAGTTCCAGGGCCTGAGGCTCCATGCCCAGGCGGGCCTGTCCGACAAGGGCGACGCCGCGCGCCAGCTCGTCTCGGCCACCGCCGGCACCAGCTTCGCCGAGGGGCGCGGCCACATCGTGATCGCGGGCAGCTACGACAAGGACCACGGCCTGCGCTCGCGCGACCGCACCTTCTCCGCAACCGACAATCCGAACCGCAGCTCGTACAATGCGCAGGGCCTGTTCAGCCCGAACGGCAGCTTCGCGCCGGGCGCCGGCACCCTGACCTTCGATGCGTTCAACAATGTGAAGAACTATCAGAGCGCCAATATCGACGGCTACAACCGCAACGCCGATCGCTATCTCGCGCTGCCGGTCGAACGCTATCTCGCCTCGAGCCTCGCCAAGTTCAGCTTCTCGCCCGCGGCGACGGTCTATGGCGAGTTCACCTATGCCAAGTCCAAGTCGAACAGCAGCCTGGAGCCGCAGGCGGTCGCCTCCTCGGATCTCGTCTATGCCGACGGCTCGGCATTCGGCGGCATCCCGATCACCAATCCGCTGATCCCCACCGCGATCCGCACCGCGATGGTGAATGCGGGCGTCACCGCCCTGCCCTTCCGCCGGCGCTCGAACGACATCTTCGATCGCAGCAACCACAATGACCGCGAGACCTGGCGCGCGGTCGCGGGCGTGCGCGGCGAGCTTTCGCCCGCGCTGCACTACGACGTCTATTATACGCATGGCGAGACGCGCGACGTCACCCATTCGGGAACGGTCTATGGCCCGAACTACGCCAACGCGCTGAACGTGGTCGCCGGCCCCAATGGCCCGGTCTGCGCGATCAACGCCGACGCGAACCCCAACAACAACGACGCCGCCTGCGTGCCGCTCAACATCTTCGGCTTCAACACGGTCTCCGCCGCCGCGGCCGCCTATGTCACGCGGAACGGCGAGCAGAGCCGCTACGAGGCGCGGGTGAAGCAGGACGTCGCATCGGCCACGCTGTCGGGCGAGCTGTTCAAGCTGCCGGGCGGCCCGCTCGGCTTCGCGATCGGCGGCGAATATCGCCACGAGAAGAGCACCGAGGATTTCGACGAGGCGACCAATCTCGGCCTGACCCTCGGCAACCAGCTCAGCGACACGCGCGGCGCCTATGACGTGAAGGAAGGCTTCGTCGAGATCAGCGCACCGGTGCTCGCCGACCTGCCCTTCATCCACCGGCTGAGCTTCGAGGGCGCGGCGCGCTATGCCGACTATTCCACCGTCGGCGGCGTATGGAGCTGGAAGGTCGGCGGCGAATGGGCGCCGGTGCGCGACCTGCGCTTCCGCGGCGTCTATTCCCGCGCCACGCGTGCGCCGAACATCTCCGAGCTCTACTCGGCACAGAACGAGACCTTCCCCGCGGTGGTCGATCCCTGCGACCAGCGCCGCGGCGCGGGCGACGGCGCCCCGATCTCGCTGACCAACCTGCCGGCCGCCTGTCGTGCCAACGCGGCGATCGCCAACGCCGCCGCCTCGGGCGGGTTCGTCTATTCCACCGCGCAGATCCAGAACATCAACGGCTTCACCGGCGGCAACCCGAACCTGAAGCAGGAAACCGCCAAGACGCTGACGCTGGGCGGTGTGTTCGAGCCGCGCTTCCTGCCGGGCTTCAGCCTGACGGTCGACTATTATGACATCAAGGTCGAGAACGCGATCGGGATCATCGGCCAGCAGACCTCGCTCAACGAATGCATCAACGGCGGCGGCCAGGCGATCTTTTGCAACAACATCGTCCGCGACGCGACGGGCCATCTCGAGAGCGTCAATGCGATCAACCTCAACACCGGCTCGTTCGAGGCGTCCGGCATCGATACCCAGGCCCGCTATCTCGTGCGCTTCTCGGGCGACACCCGGCTCGACCTGAATGTCCGCTGGACCCATCTGCTCAAGCAGCAGCAGACTTCCTATCCCGGCGGCCCGACCCAGGACGAGCTGGGCCAGCTGGACTGCTATGCCTGTGGCCGCCTCGGCACAGGCTTCCGCGACAAGGTCAATGTCTCGGCGACCTTCAGCCTGCCGGGCGCCTCGCTCAACTGGCGGGCCAATTATCTGTCGTCGGTGGTGGACGATCTGACCGCGGCCAATCCGATCCGCACCGGATCCTTCTGGTACCACGACGCCCAGCTGCGCTTCGGCGCCGGCGAGAGGAGCCGCTATTCCTTCTATCTCGGCGTCGACAACATCTTCGACAAGACGCCGCCGGTGTTCGGGGACACCAGCCCGGTCACCTTTCCGGGAACCCAGACCTCGGCCAACACCTACGACCTCTATGGCCGCCTGCTCTACGCGGGCGTGGATTTCCGCTTCTGACGAAAAAGGCCCCGAGCGGCGGACCGCCCGGGGCCTGGCAGGATCGCCGGCCGGAATGCGCACCGGCCGGCGATCCGAACGCCCGGATCAGAATTCGGCGCTGAAGCCGAAGGTGAAGGTACGGCCGCTGGTCGTGTAGACGTCGGGCCGATAGGCATCGACGCTGTCGAACTGGCGGATCGGCTCGTTCGTCAGGTTGATGCCCTCTGCGATCAGGCGCACGCCGGGCAGCACGTTCACATGCGCCTGGAAGTCGACATTGTTCGTGCCGCGGATGCCGCCGCCCGAATTGGTGATCGCGGTGCCGATGCCGGTCAGATACTCGTTGCGATAGGCATCCGAGACGCGCACGCCCCACACCTTGTTCTCGTAATAGAGCGTCGCGTTGAACGCCCATTTCGAAAGCGCGTCGAGCGGCAGGATGCGCGTGGCCCGGTTGGCCCCGGTGCCGTAGATCGCAGTCCGCTCGCCATCGAACCAGGTGCCGTTGGCGACGACGCCGAGATGCTTCAGCGGGCCGGGCAGGAAGGTGAAGTCGTGCTGGAACGCGACTTCGAGGCCCTTGATCTTCGCACCCGGGCCATTGACCGGCTGCGAGACGTCATAGGGCGTGCTGGCGTCCTGGCCCTGGATCAGCAGCGACAGCGGCAGGCCGGTCTGCCCATAGGGCATGGTCGCGGTCGCGGTCGTGATGAAGCTGTCCATGTTCTTGTAGAAGAAGCCCACCGACGCGAAGCCGTGCGCGTCCATGTACCATTCCACCGAACCTTCGACCGAGGTCGCCTTGTACGGCTTGAGGAACGGGTTGCCGAGGCTCAGCGAGCCGCCGTTCGGGCGCGTGGTGATCGAGCCGGCAGCGGCCAGGTCGCCCAGGCCCGGACGGTTGACGTTGCGGCTCGCGCTGAGGCGCACGACCACGTCCTTGGCCACGTCGAGCGCGACGTTCGCCGCCGGCAGCCAGCCATGGCTGTTGGTCTCGATCGACACCGGCACGAAGCCCGCGCCGGTCGCGAGATGGCCCGACGAGGTCAGGTCGGTCGAGTAGTAGCGCAGGCCCGCATTGGCGCGCAGCCGCATGCCGCCCACCATGGTGTCGAGATCGAACTGGGCGAAGCCGGCCCAGGTCTGCTCGTCCACGCGATAGTCGCTGCCCGCCTGCAGATTGGCCGCGGTCAGGTTCCGCTTGTCGCCGATCAGCGAATAGATGCCGTCGACATTGCCGACGATGTACTGGAGCAGCGTGTCGACCGCCACCGTGTCCTTCAGGTCGTTCGGGACGGTGGTGAGCGTCGGGGTGTTGTGGAACACCTTGTTCACCCAGGTATAGCCGCTGTTGATGAAGTGCTTGTACTCGCCGCCGGCCTTGAAGGTCAGCGCGTCGTTCAGCTTGTAGGCGGCATCCAGCTTGCCATTGGCATAGCTGTTGGTGATCTTGTTCTCCTGCACGTCGAGGCGCTGGAGCTGCCAGTTGTTCGGATCGGTCAGGTCCTTGCCATAGGTGTTGACCGGGATCGTCGGACGCATGTCGAAGCTGAAGGGAGTGTTCTTCAGTTCCATGAAGACCTTGTCGAACACCGGCTGGCCGAAGTCCGACTGCTCGTACCCACCCAGCGCGTGGATGGTCAGCTTCTCGGTCGGGTTCCACTCGGCATTGGCCACGCCCTGATAGAAATCGGTGTGGTTCTTCACGATGTGGTGCTCGGAGCGCAGGTCGATGCCGGTGAAGCTCGCCGCGCGCAGCGTGTTGGTGCCGTCGACAACCGCGCTCTGGATGATCTGCGTGCCGTTGATCGTCGTGCCGGTCAGCGGGTTGGCGCCTGCGGTGGCGAGCGCATAATCGTCACGATAGTCCCACAGCCGGCCGTAGAGCAGGTCGACGTCGATCTTGAACTTGTCGCTGGGACGATATTGCAGCGCGCCGGTGATGCCCAGGCGCTTGCGGTCCGTGTACCAGCTCGAGGGCGACTGGGCGGTCGACTGCCACACGCCGTTCAGCAGCTTGGTGCGGGTGTCCGCATCGACGTTCGGGCCGATGTTCGCCGCGGCGTACTTGGTCAGGCCCCAGCCCCAGTTGCGATAGCCATATTCGTTGCTGCGGATCTGGCTGTAGGCGACCGAGACCAGCGCGCCGAACGTGTCCGAATGGGTCGAGGCGAGCGCCACGATGCGCGGGGTCACGCCGCTGGTGTTGGTGTTGGTCTGGCCCTTGGCCGAGACGACGAACTTCGAACCGACATAGTCGAACGGACGCGCGGTGGTGAGCTGCACGGTGCCGGCGATGCCGCCCTCGTCCTGCTCGGCCGCATAGGACTTCTGCACCGCGACGCGATTGAACAGCTCCGAAGCGAACAGGCTGTAGTCGAACGAACGCGAGCGGCTCACACCGCCGCGATTGTCCATGCCCGACGCGGTGTTGCCCAGCACTTCCATCCCGTTGAGCTGGGTGCGGGTGAAGTCGGCACCCAGGCCGCGCAGCGCGATCTGGCGGCCTTCGCCGCTGTCGCGAGTGATGGTGATGCCGGGCACGCGCTGCAGCGATTCCGCCAGGTTCAGGTCGGGAAAGGCGGCGATATCGGTGGCGACGATGTCGTCCTCCGCACCGACGGCGCCGCGCTTGAGGCGCTGCGCCTCGGTCAGGCTCTGGCGAAAGCCGGTGACGACGATGTCGTTGGCGGGCTCCTCTGCCTGCTGTTCCTGGACATAGGCGGGCGCGGTCTCGACGGCCGCGACCGGACGCGGAGCGGTCGCCACGGTGGTCGGGCGCGGCGCCGGCGCCTTGGCGGCCGGCTTCAGCACCACCACGCTGCCGCGCATCGAGGCGACCAGGCTGGTGCCGCGCAGCAGCTGGTCGAGCGCCGCGCGCGTGGTCAGCGCACCGCGGACCCCGCCGGTGCGACGGCCGGCCACGGCTGCCGGGGCGACGACGACCTGCAGGCCGGTGACGCGCGAGAATTCGGTGAGGGCGCCGCGCAGGTCGGACGCCGCGATGTCGAACCGCATCGCCGCATTGGCCGCCGCCCCCGTCGGCTGGGCCTGCGCGATTGCCGGCGTTGCCAGTGCTATCGCCAGCGAGAACAACGAAATCCCCTTGGTGTTCATGTCTTCCTCCGCTCCGGCGCAACTGCGCCTCTGAGCGGAAGACGGGTGTGTCGGGCCATCAGGACAAAAGAATTTTGTTGCAGTGCAGCGTCACTCGGATGACGGTTTTGCGTCACCCTCGCCACCGGCGATCAGGCGCAGCTGATCGCGCTCGCGAGTGACGCGGAAGCCATAGACTTCGCCCATCGCACCGAGCAGTTCCTCGGCGTCGTCGAGCTTGAAGCGGCCGGAGAGCGGGAGCCGGGCCAGGCTCGGCGGCGGCGGCGCGATCAGCCGGCCGCCGCGCCGGTTGAGCGCCTCGACCAGCTCGCCCAGCACCATGTCGTCGGTATCGACCCAGGCCTGGCGCCAGTCCTGCTGGCGCGTGTCGAAGCGCGTCGGCGCCACCACCGCGCCGCCCGAATAGCTCGAGCGCCAGCCGGCGGGTACGACCACCCCGTCCTTGCCACCGTCCGCCCCGCCGAAGCGGACCTTGCCGCGATAGACGGCGAGCTTCACCGAGCGCTGGCTGAGATCGATCGAGAAGGCGGTGCCGAGCACCCGTGTCGTCGCATTGCCCGCGCGCACCGTGAACGGACGCTGCTCCTCGTGCGCGATGTCGAAATAGGCCTCGCCCCGCCGCAGCTCGACCGCGCGCGACTTGCCGTCGATCGTCACGTCGAGGCTGGTCGCCCCGTCGAGCTGGACCTTCGAGCCATCGGCGAGCTGCACGAGCCGCTGCTCGCCGCGCCTGGTCTCGATATGCTGGACGATCGGTGTCTCGCCCCGGAACATGCCGCCCTGCCAGGCGCCGATGCCGACCACACCGACCAGCACCGCGGCAACCCCCGCCCCCATCGCACGGCGGCGCGTCTCGCGCATCGCGCGGACATCGTCGTCGGACAGCCGGCCGATCGACGCGACTTCGCTCAGCGCCTCGCCCAGCGCCGGATCGTCGAGCACCGCCTGGATGTCGCCCGCAGCCAGGGGCGGCCGCTCGGCGAGCACCGCCTCGTCCTCGCGCATCGCCCAGTGCGCGGCTTCGCGCAGTGCGGCGCGGCGGCTCATGCCCGGCCTCCCGCCGGCAGCCCGCGGCGCTCCAGCGCGTGGCGCAGGTCGGCCAGCGCCCGGGTGCAATGCTTGTCCACCGCAGCCTGGGTCATGTCGAGATCGGCGGCGACCACCGCGCCGGGCACGCCGTCGAGCCGGCGGCGCAGGAAGATCTCGCGGCGGAGCGGCGGCATGGTCCTGAGCGCCCGCACCAGGATGTCGACCCGCTGGCGATAGTCGAGCACCTCGTCGGCGCGCGGCTGCGGGCAGGCGATGTCCTCGGCCAGCTCGGCGGCCGGCGGCAGCGCGCGCAGCCGGCGAAAATGGTCATGGACCAGGTTGCGCGCCACCGCGAAGCAGAAGGCCCCGGCATCGGCGATGTGCCGCTTGCGGCGATAGTCGTAGAGCCGGACATAGGTTTCCTGGACGATGTCCTCGCCCTCCACCCCGTCGCGCATCCGCCCGGTGACGAAGCGGTGCAACGCCTGGCGCAGCGCCATGTCCTCGGCGGCGCTCGCGCGCCGCTCGGCCACCGCGGTCATCTCGTTCATGACGCGAACCTGCGCATGTTGCCGTCCCCGGACCCTGGATCGTTGCGATTCTCGGCACTCGCCTAGGCCGAGTCCGTGAAGCGCGGATGACACACTTCCCCCTTAAGCGACCGACGACTCTATTTTGGGGAATGAGATGCGCGTTGTGATGTTGTCGCTTGCACTTCTGGGCCTGACCGCAAGCGGCCCCGCGCCCGAACGCCCGCAGTTCAGCATCGGGGCGATCGCCGACGCGCAATATGCGCAGGAGGCCGATAGCGGCCAGCGCCTCTACCATACCGCCCCAGGCAAGCTTGCCGCGGCCGTGGCGGACTTCGATCGCCAGAAGCTGGATTTCGTCGTCCATCTCGGCGACTTCATCGACAAGGACTGGGCGAGCTTCGACACGATGCTGCCGATCGTGAAGCGCTCGCGCCACCCCTGGCACTTCGCGCTCGGCAATCACGAATTCTCGATCCCCGACGAATACAAGCCGCAGCTGCCGGCGAAGCTCGGCATGCCGGCACGCTATTACAGCTTCGAGCGCAAGGGCTGGCTGTTCGTGGTCACCGACGGCAACGACCTGAGCAGCTATGGCTGGCCAGAGGGCAGCCCGCAGCACAAGGCGAGCATGGAGGCGCATGCCCGGCTCTATGCCGACAAGCCGCTATGGGACGGCGGCATCGGCGACACCCAGCTCGCCTGGATCGACGCGCAGCTGGCCGGCGCCGACAAGCGCGGGCTCAAGGTCGCGTTGCTCTCCCACTTCCCGGTCTATCCCGAGAACAAGCACAATCTCTGGAATGCCGAATCGGTGATGGCCGTGGTCGAGCGCCACCCCTCGGCCAAGCTCTGGCTCGACGGGCACAATCACGACGGCAATTACGGCCTCCATGCCGGGGTTCACTATGTGAACCTGAAGGCGATGCTCGATACCGAGAGCACCTCCTACGCCCGGCTCGACTTCTTCGCCGACCGCGTCGAGGTCCGCGGGACCGGGCGGCAGCAGGACATGGTCCTGCCGCTGCGCTGACCCTTATCGGTCCAGGATCGCCGTCACCGCCGCGCCGTCCGCCTTGGGGGCGAGCGGCGCGGTGAAATTGGGCACGTCGCGGCTGTTGCGCGTGTCGGCGGGGACGCCGGTGGTGTTGATGTACCAGTCGAGCAGCCGCCGCTCGAGCAGGTCCTGCACCTTGGCGTGGCTGCGCTGGCCGATCAGGTTGTTGAGCTCGCTTGGGTCGGTCTGGCGATCGTACAGCTCGCTAAGCCCCTGCGGCCGCTGGACGAAGGTGTAGCGCTGCGTCCGCACCGATGCCGCCCGCCCGACCAGCGCCGGCTGCTCCGCCGCCAGCTCGGACTTGCGCGCATAGAGCCCGCCCGAGGGCGTATCGAAGGCCTGGGGCTCGTAGATATTCATCCCTGCCTCGGTGAAGGCGGCGCGCTCCGGATCGCCCTGCCCGCCCCGCAATTGGGGCATCATCGAGCGGGCGAAGTTGGTGTGGGTCGCGGAGAGCCCGGCGAGATCGAGGAAGGTCGGCAACACGTCGTACAGCTCGGTCATGCCCGTCGCGACATTGCCGCCGACGCCGCCCGGCACGCGCCCGATCATCGGCACATGCGTCAGGCACGTCTCCAGCCCGCCATGCCATTTCTCGACCAGCCCGTAATCGCCGGCATAGTCGCCATGATCCGAACTGACGAACAGCGCGGTATCCTTGTCGCGGCCGGTGCGCTCCAGCGCCTCCATCAGCTCGCCGAGCAGCCAGTCGGTATAGGAGACCTGGCCATAATAGGTCGCGCGCACCTGGCGCAGAACCGCATCGTCAACTTCGTTGAGCCGATATTTCTCGCGGATCGCCTGGTGATACGCCGGCCGTCCCTTGGTCCCCGGCGGGATCAGCGGCGGCAAGTCGCCCGGCTTGTACATGTCCTGGAAGCCGTCGGGCGCATGATAGGGCGGATGCGGCTGGAAGACGGGAAGGAACAGGCAGAAGGGCCGGTCCTGTTCGCGGCGCTCGATCACCTGGATCGCGCGCTTCAGGATGCCGTAATCGCTCGTCGCGCGCCGGTCGCCCGTCGCCGGCAACAGCATCGTCGTCGGCCCGTCGATCTTGCCGCGCCGCGCCCCCGGGGCATGGTCGCCCGGCGCCGCACCCGGCGCGGGCGGATCGGCCCAATCGGTCAGGCTACGCGCGAAGGTCTCGGGCGCCAGCACATCGTTCTTGCCGAAGAAATAGGTGTCGTAGCCGCCCTCGCGCAGCGTGCGGAACAGGTTGGGCTCGTCGGGCTGGAGCAGATAGCCGAAGCCGCGATGCCCGGTCGCGCTGGTCGGCAGCCCGGTGAGCATCGAGCAGCGCGAGGCCGCGCAGATCGGCGTCTGGACATGGCAGTTCGCGAAGCGTGTCCCCTGCTTCGCCAGCAGGTCGAAGGCCGGGGTGCGCGTGACCGGATTGCCATAACAGGCCAGCGAATCCGCCCGCATCTCGTCGGGGAAGAACAGGATCAGGTTCGGCCGCGAACCGCCCGGCACGCGCGCCCGGGCGGCGAGGCTCGCCAGGAAGGTCGATCCGGCCGCACCGATCAGCGCACGGCGGTTCAGCGAAAATCCGGTCATCCTCTTCCCTTCCGATCTTCTATTCCGCGTCGGGCTGGTTCTCCGGCGCCGCCTTTGCAAACGCGTCGAGCGCCAGGCAGGCCTTCTCGATCGCGAGCAGCTTCGGCCAGCGCGCCAGATCCGCCCCGAAGCGCCGCGCATTGACCAGCTGCGGTACCAGGAACAGATCCGCCAGCGTCACGCTGTCCCCGAAGCAATAGGTGCCCGACCGGCCCTCGATCAGCTTGTCGCACGCATCGAGCCCGTCCTCGATCACCTTCGCCGCCCAGCCATTCACCTGCGCCTCGTCGAGCCCGAGCGCGCGCAAATTGGCCAGCACCTTGAGATTCTGCACCGGATGCGTGTCGCAGGCGATCACCTGGGCAAAGGCGCGGACCTTGGCGCGGGCCACCGGCTCTGCGGGAAGCAGCGCCGGTTCCGGATGCACCTCGTCCAGATATTCGCAGATCGCCAGGCTCTGGGTGAGCACCGCGCAGTCGATCTCCAGCGCGGGCAACAGCCCCTGTGGATTGATCGCGCGATATGCCGGGGCGTTCTGCTCCCCCTTGCGCAGGTGATGAAAGGCATCGGCATAGGCGATGCCCTTCAGGTTCAGCGCGATGCGCACCCGGTAGGATGCGCCCGAGCGGAAATAGCCGTGCAGCGTGACTGCGTCAGTCACGGGCGGGCGCGCCGACCTTCACGACGCAATCGCTGAGTCCGGCGATCGACACGACAACTTCGTCACCCTCGACCACCGCGCCGACGCCGGCGGGGGTGCCGGTATAGATCAGGTCGCCCGGCTCCAGCCGGTAGAAGCGCGAGACATAGGCGACCACATCGGGCACGTCCCAGATCAGCTCGTTCAGGTCGGCATCCTGCTTCACCACGCCGTTCACCGTCAGCCTGATGCTGCCGCTGTCGAACGGACCGGTCTCGCTGGCCGGATGGATCAGGCCGAGCGGCGAGGACTGCTCGACATTCTTGCCGGTGCTCCACGGGCGGCCCTTTTCGCGCGCCTCGAGCTGCAGGTCGCGGCGGGTCATGTCGAGGCCGGTGGCATATCCATAGACATGGTCGAGCGCGTCGGCGGCGGCGATGTTGCGCCCGCCCTTGCCGATCGCGAGCACCAGCTCGGCTTCATAGTGGAAGTTCGCCGTTTCGCTCGGATAGGCGATGGTCGTGCCGGTCGGCACCACCGTCTCGGCCCATTTGGTGAAGAAGAAGGGCGGCTCGCGGTCCGGATCACGGCCCATCTCGCGGGCGTGAGCGGCATAGTTGCGGCCGATGCAGAAGACGCGGCGGACGGGAAACTGGTTGCCGTCGGTGGTCGCGGCGAGCACCGGATCCTGGGGGGCGAAGAGGATCGTCACGAATTCTGCTCCTTGTAGAGGTTCAGCTTCTCCTGCGCGGCCTTGTCCGAATAGCCGAACAGCACCAGCGTGCTGCTCGCTTGCAGGCGAAGCTCGTGCCACGAGGGCACGGTGAAGATGTCGCGCGGGTTGAGCGCAAGTTCCCGGCCCTCGATCACCGCGGCGCCATTGCCCTCGACAACGACGAAAACAGTGCCGTCCGTACTACGCCGCGGGCGCGTTTCGAATCCCCCAGGCAACAGCCGGACATGCGCGGCGATGGTCGACATCACCGGGCCGCCATTGGCCGGGTTGAGGAACTCCAGCGCATGGCCGAGATGCGGATCGATCTCGGCCGAGGCCGCCATCGCATCGAGCGCGGGGCGCCATTCGGCATAGGGATAATGGAACAAAGGCTGGTGCGACGGACGGCGATCGGCCAGCGATCCGCGCATCGGCCGCATGTTGTGGCCATAGCGCGCCAGCGTGTCGCCGGGCTGCACCGTCTCGGGATAGACCTTGTCCTCGCCCTTCTCGGCGAAGCTCGCGTCGAAATGGCGGACGGTCGGGATATCGAGCCCGTCGAGCCAGATCATCGGCTTGTCGGTGGGGTTGCCATGGTCGTGCCACTGCCAGCCCGGGGTCAGCACCAGATCGAACGGGCGCATGATCGCCTTTTCGCCGTCCACCGCGGTGAAGGCGCCGTCGCCTTCCATCACGAAGCGGAGCGCCGACTGGGCATGGCGGTGCGCCGGGGCGATCTCGCCCGGCAGGATCAGCTGGAGCCCGGCATAGAGGCTCGGCACGATCGCCGACTGGCCCTCTAGGCCGGGGTTCTCGAGGATCAGCACGCGGCGCTCGGCCTGTTCGGCGGAGATCAGGTCGCCGGCGCGCAGCAGATAGTCGCGCGCCTCGGCATAGGACCAGCGGTGGACCTGCGCCGGGGACTTGGGCTGCGGGCGGACGAGCTCGGCGAGCGACTCCCACAGCGGCGTCAGGTGCGCCGGCGCCATCTCCTCGTACAGCGCTTCAAGCTGGGTCCGCTGATCATTGGCGAGAGTCATGCCCGATACTCACGAAAAGAGGTGTGCGGCGGGAGAGAGGTCTCGCCGCACACATTATCCATCAGGCAACCTGTTGCCTTATGTCAAATGATTTATCCGCTCCAGCCGAGCTTTTCGCTGACGTCCCGGCACGCCGCGGCAAGCTTGTCGAGCACGGCGCCGCTGTCGTCCGTCTTGAACGCGCCCGGCACCAGCGCCGTCGCGCTCAGGATCGCGCGGCCCTGCAGGTCGAAGATCGGGAAGGCCGCGGCGCGCAGGCCGGGAATCATCGTGCCTTCGACATGTGCGCGACCTTCGCCACGAACGCGCGTCTTGATCGCCTCGACATCGGCCATGCTCATCTCGCTGTCGGGCAGCTCGCGCGCGAGCAGCGGATCGATCTCGACCTCGGGCACGAAGCTCAGGAAGATGTGGCCGGTCGCCGAATAGAGCAGAGGCAGCACCGCGCCGACGCCGAACGAAGTCATCACCGCCGGGCGGCCCATGTGCCAGCGCACCACCGTCGGCCCTTGCGGCCCGAGTGCGGCGACCTGCACGGTGCGGCCGGTCTCGCGGACAAAGGCCTCGATCGCGGTATCCGCGACGCGGAAGGCATCGGTGCGGGCGAGCGCGCTCAGCCCGAGCTTGAGTGCTGCGGGCCCGAGATCGTAGCGGCCGGTGGTCCGGTCCTGCTGCGTCATCCCCGCCGCGGTCAGGCTGGCGAGGTAACGGTGCGTCTGCGGCCCCGAGAGCCCGCTCGCCTGCGCGATCGCCCCCAGCGTGGAAGCCTCGCCCAGGGCCGCGAGCGCCTCGAGCACGCCCAGCCCGATCTCGACCGATTGAATGCCGCGCCGGCGCTTCTCGGCCTCGCCTTCTGTCTCTTCCATCATTCCAGTACCTTAGGCAGGTGATCTAGCGATCGAAAGCGGTGGATTCGCGCTCGATCACTTCGAACGGCATGCGCAGCGATTGCGCACCGCCGAAATCGTCCCGCCCGGTGACGCGGGCGACCAGCAATTCGGTGGCGCGTTCGCCGATCTGCTCGACCGGCTGGCGCACCGTGGTCAGTGACGGCCAGATCTTCACCGCGATCGGCGCATCGTCGAAGCCGGCCACCGCGATGTCCTCGGGAATGCGGAGGCGGCGGCGGTGCGCCACGGCCGAAACGCCCGAGGCCATGTCGTCGTTCGACGCGAAGATCGCGGTCGGCGGATTGGACAAGGCGAGCAGCGCCTCCCCGGCCTCCAGCCCGGATTCGAAGGTGAAGCGCCCCGGTTGCACCAGCGTCTCGTCCCAGGGCAGCCCTGCCGCGACCAGCGCATCACGGAAACCAGCCAGCCGCAACGGGCTGGAATCATGGCTGGGCGGGCCGCTGACGAAGCCGATCCGGCGATGCCCGCGCGCGATCAGCCGCTCGGCCATCGCGCGTGTGGCGGCGCGGTCGTCGACGCCGATCGTCGCCATGTCGGGCAGTTCGCCGCCATGCGCGACCGCGGCGACCGGCACGCCGAGCTCGGCGATCAGCCCGGAGCCGCTGACAAGCTCGCCATAGGGCGGCGCGAGCAGGATCGCGTTGGCGCCGCCGCGCACGAGCAGGCGCATCGCCCGCTCGGTATCGGCCATCACCGGCCCCTCGACCTTGCCGATCATCAGCTCCGCGCCCAGCCGGGAAGTGGCATTGAGCGCCCCAACCAGCATCGCGCTCAGGAACGCGTTCTGCGAGTTCTGGTAGACCACGCCGATCCGGCAGGTCGCGGCGCTGGCCAGCGAGCGCGCGGCGGTATTGGGCTGGTAACCGAGCTCGCGCACGGCGGCGAGCACGTTCTCGCGCGTCGCGGCGCTCACCCGGCCGGTGCCGTTGACGACATAGGACACCGTCATCGCCGAGACGCCCGCGCGCTCGGCCACCGTCTGGATGGTGACGCCCGTTCCCTTGCGTCGTGCCCTTGCCATGCGCCCCCTTTTCCTCGTTACGCCAGCTCTGGCGCCCTTGCTGTCTGCTGGTGATAGCTACGCATGCCAAGCCACAGCGCAAGCACGGAAAGCGGCGAAGCGATACCGGCGACCAGCGCGATCGCCTCCGGCAGCTTCTGCGGATCGGCAAACCAGTAGTCGGTGCACAGCGCGATCGCCGTGGGCCCAAGCGCCGCACCGATCAGGTTGATCGTCAGCATGTAGAAGGCCGAGACGAGGGCGCGCATCCGGTTGGGCGTCATCTCGAGCAGCGTCGCAAGGCCGCCGCCGAAGTTGAAGCCGGCGAAGAAGTTCATCAGCCCGATCAGCGCCAGTGCACCGGTGGCGGTCGGCATCAACGGGAAGGCGATGGTGATCGGCACCAGCGCGACGAAGCCGAACAGCGAGGCCTTGAGGCTCGCGCCCGAACGCCCCGCCGCGCGCAGCTTCGAGGCGATGATCCCGCCGACCAGCGCGCCGCTGGTGCCGCAGAGGAACACGATCGGCCCGTAATGGCTGCCTACCTGCGCAGTGGTCCAGCCGAAGGTCCGCTGGAGAAAGGCCGGGATCCACACCGACGTGCCGTTGCCAATGAAGATCATCAGCGCGAAGCCCAGGGTGATGCCGATATAGGCGCCGCTCCGCTGGCCGATATGCGCGAACAGCTCCGACAGCGGCACGCTCTCCTGCGCTGCGGGCACGCCGCGGCGCAGCGGCTCGCGCACGGTCAACATCAGGCCGGTCAGCACCAGCCCCGGCAGGCCGAGTAGCAGGAACACGATCTGCCAGCCCTTGAGCGCGCCGAGCAGCGGCACGATCAAGGTCGAAGACGGCGGAATCACGGTCGAGATCAGGCCGCCGATGATCAGCGCCGAGGCGCCGCCGAGATATAGGCCGATCTGGTAGACGCCCATCGCCGTGGGCAGCTTCTCCTTGGGGAAATAGTCGGAGAGCAGCGAATAGGCCGCCGGCGTCAGCCCGCCCTCGCCCGCCCCGACCATCACCCGCGCCGCGAACAGCCCGGCGAACGAGCGCGCGAGGCCGCACAGGCTGGTCGCCACGCTCCACACGAAGATCGCGCCGGCGATGATGTTGCGCCGGTTCGACCGGTCGGCGATCCGCGCGATCGGAATGCCCACCGCGACGTAGAACAGCGTGAAGCTCAGCCCGTAGAGCAGGCTGATCGCGGTATCGTTGATCTGCAGGTCCGCCTTGATCGGCTGCACCAGCAGCGCCATCGCCTGGCGATCGACGAACGCCAGCGTGTTGGCCAGCATCAGCAGGATCGCGACGTACCAGGCGGTGGTCCTGGCCGGCCAGGGCGTGCTGTCGGCGGCGGCGGTGGCTGCGGTCATGGTCATTCCGGCTTCTTGGGGAAATAGGGCTTGCCCGCTTCCGTCGCCTGAGTCTTGGCGGGGCTGTCGGGGAAGATGTCGTTCATCCTGGTCGGCAGATCGGCAGGCCTGTACCAGCCGGCCGGGAAGTCGGCGGCATGGGTGCCGGTCTCGACCCGGTAGACCACGCCGGGGCTGGTCTTCTCGGTATAGGGCACGGCATGCTGTCCCTTGGCGTTCGTGAGCTGAGCGAACAGCGCCTTGCGCAGCGTGACCTTGGTATCGAAATAGGCCGGGTCGTCGATCAGATTGCGGCGCTCGTCGGGATCCTTGGCGAGGTCGTACAGCTCCTCGGTGTCCCACACCCCGTGATACTGGATGTACTTCACCCGATCGCGCTCGATCGCGAAGGTCGTCGGAGTCTGGGGGAAGGTCCATTCCCAATAATATTCGTAAATGAAGTCGCTGGGCTTCCAGTCGGCCAGCTTCACCTTGCCCTCGGCCAGGCCAAGGAAGCTCGAACCTTCCATCTGCTTCGGCTTCACGACATGCGCAGCCTCAAGGAAGGTCGGTGCCAGATCGAGGTTGCGCACCAGCGCGGGGTTGACCGCCCCCTTCGCCACGCCGAGCCCCGGCGCGTACACGACCATCGGCACGCGCACCGAGGGCTCATAGGCGTTGCGCTTGTCGATCAGGCCATGATCGCCGATCAGGAAGCCATTGTCCGAATAGAACACGATCATCGTATTCTTCTCGAGCCTGTTCTTTTTGAGATAGGCGAGGATGCGCCCGAGGCTGTCGTCCACCGGCGAGAGCGTACGGTAGATGTCGCGTACCCGCTCCTTGAGGTCGGGCTTGCCCGTGTACGGATTGTCGGCGCCGTGCCAGCTGTTGCGCTGGTTCTGCACCCAGAGCGGCTTGCCCGCATTGTTCTCCGGCGTGTTCGCCAGCGTGTCGGGCAGCTGGATGTCGAGGTCTCTGTACTGGCTCTTGTAGCGCTCGGGCGGCAGCGCATCGGAATGCACCGCCTTGTGGCTCAGATAGACGAAGAAGGGCCTGGACTTGTCCCGACCCCTATCCAGCCAGTCCATCGTGTAATCGGTCAGCTCGTCGGTGATGTAGCCGGTGCGCTTCACTTCGCGGCCATCGACATTGAGCATCTGGCGCTCGCCCGCGGCAACCTGCGCCGGGCTCAGCCGCTCGGTCGGGAAATATGTGCCCTGCCCCTTGAAGCTCACCCATTTGTCGAAGCCGGGACGCGGCGCATCGGTGTCGAAACCCATATGCCATTTGCCGAAGAAGGCGGTCTGGTAGCCGGCCTTTTGGAGGTAGGACGGGAAGAAGATCAGCCCGTCTTCCGAGCTGTTGTTGTTGTCGACCACGCCGTGGTTGCGCGCGGTCTGGCCGGTCAGGATCGTCGCGCGGCTGGGGCTGCACAGCGAGGAGGTGACCACCGCATTGGGGAAATAAGTGCCGTTCCTGGCCAGGAAATCGATGTTCGGCGTCTTCAGGCCCGGGTTGAGGAAGCCCATCATGTCGAAGCGCAGATCATCGACCAGCACGAAGATGATGTTGGGCTGACGGGTCTCCTGCGCCTGCGCAGCCGGCGCAGCCAGCGCCACGCCGGCAAAGGCGGCGCAACCGGACAGGATGATGCGGCGAAGTCTGGTCATGTCCCTCAATCCCCCAGGAACGCATCGCGGTAGCGGTCGAGCTTGCGGACATAGTCCGGCCCCTCGGACAGCGGGAGGGCGCCGTATCGGCTGGCCTCCCGCTGCCATATCGCCTTGAGCTCCGAGACCTTGTTCGGATTGCGACCCGAGAGGTCTTCTGCTTCGGCGAAATCAGCTTCCGTGTCGTAGAGTGCCCAGCGGTCCTGCTCGAACGGCGTGCCGAGCTTGTGGATCGCCACCGCGCGCCACTTGCCGGCGCGCACCGCCCGATTGCCACGCAGCTCGAAATACTGCACCGGCCGCGGATCGGGCGCACTCGCGGAGAACAGCGCCTTGCGGAACGACGCACCGGCGACCGGGATCATCGGCTTGCCGCCCACCACCCCATCGAAGCGCGCGCCCGCCAGCTCGACCAGGGTCGGCGCGATATCGACCGCATCGACGCGCTGGCGCCGGATCGCGCCCTTGTTCGGCAGGTGCCCGGGCCAGGCGATGATCAGCGGCGTGCGCACCCCGCCGGCATTGGGCCACGACTTGTAGCGGCGGAACGGCGTGTTGCTCGCCATGCCCCAGGGCCGCTGCATGCCGATCTGCGCGGTGCCGATGTCCTGCATATGCGTCGCCAGCTCGGCGGCATCGAGATGGACCGGCGGATAGAGCTGGCCGATCGATCCGGTCTGGCCATGCTCGGCGCTGGCACCATTGTCGGAGAGCAGCACGAACACCGTGTTGTCATAGTCGCCGCTCGCCTTGAGCGCCGCCACCAGCCGGCCGATCTGCTCGTCGGTATGGGTCAGGAAGCCGGCATAGGCTTCCATGAACCGCGCGTAGACCCGCTTCTTCACCGGATCGAGCGGTTCCCAGGCATCATCGCCGGCATTGGGCGGCGGCAGCTTTGTGCCTGGCGGCACGATCCCCATCGCCTTTTGCCGGGCAAGGCGATCGGCGCGGATGGCGTCCCAGCCTTTGTCATACTGGCCGGCATAGGCGTCGATATAGGGCTTGGGCACCTGGATCGGCGCATGGGTGGCGCCATAGGCGAGATAGAGGAAGCGCGGCTTGTCGGGCGCCGCCGCCTTGATCTCGGCGAGCTTGGCGATCGCGCGATCGGTGACGTCGACCGAGAAATGATAATTCGGGTCGCTCGGCTTGCCGATCTTCGCGTTGTTCTCGACCAGATCGGGCCGATACTGGTCCGCCCAGCCGCTGATGAAGCCGTAATAATAGTCGAACCCGCGCTGGCGCGGCCAGGAGGCGTTGTTGCCGGGGCTGCCGTCCTGGAATTCGGTGGCGAGGTGCCATTTGCCGATCGCCATCGTCGCATAGCCGTGTGCCCGCAACGCCTCGGGCAGCAGCTGGACATTGGCCGCGAGATCGCCGGCATCCTTGCCGGTACCCGGCGGCTGGAACTTGCCCGAAGGCAGGTCCGCGAGACCCAGTGTGTGGTTGTTGCGCCCGGTCAGCAGCGCCGCCCGCGTCGCGGTGCAGATCGCCTTGCTCTCGAAATGGTTGAAGCGCTGCCCGTCGGCGGCGAGCGCATCGATGTTCGGGGTGCGGATCTCGGAGCCGAAGCAGCCGAAGTCCGAATAGCCCGTGTCGTCGAGCACGATCAGCACGATGTTCGGCGGCTTGCGGGTCTTGGCTGCCGCAGGTGTCGCAGCGGCGAGCGCGCTGGTCGCGAGCAAGGCACCGATCAGCTGGCGGCGGGACGAATTCATTGCGGCGAGACCTCCACGATGACGCGGCGATAGCGGGTGATCGGCGGCGTGCCCTGGTCGCGCACTTCGAGGATCAGATGCAGCGCGGTGGTCGCCTTGACCATCGGCGCGACGAAACTCGCGCGCGGCGTCTCCGCATCGACGATCTCCACCGCCGGCTGGCCCGGAATGCCGCCCACCTCGAGGTACTGCCACCAGCGATAGTCGAGCGCGTCGCCATCAGGATCGCTTGTGCCGGCCGCATCGAGCGTCACCGTCTCGCCCGCCTTCGCCTTGATCCGCACCGGCGCGAGCCCGGCCACACCCTGCGCCACCACCACCGGCGCATGGTTCGCCTTGGCATCGACGCTCCACGCCATCCGCGCAGCGAAGTCGTTCTGGAAAGCGGCGCGCCAGCGATAGACCGATGCCTGGTTGCCCGACCAGGTCCGCCCGCCGCGGGTGAAGACGTCCTTCACATCGGCGAACGGCCCCGCGCCGTTCGGCCCCGCATGCATGTAGCGCCCGCCCCAGCCGCCCTGCTCGGGATGCTCGGGATCGTTCAGGCCGTTGGGGATCAGGTGCAGGAAGGAGGGCGTGTCGCCTTCCATGATGAATTCGGGCAGCGGATAGAGCGCGCCCAATGGCCCGCGACGGATATGCTGCGACAGCCAGCCATCGGTGACCATCTCCCGATCGGGCCATTGCTCGGCATTGCGCCGGTCGCTCGAGATGCCGGCCCAGGTCGCCATGTTGTACTGGCCCCAGCCATGCACGCTGGCGATCCAGAACAGCGACGGGAAATTCTGCCGCGCCCAGGGCCCGGCATCGTCCTGGTCCGAGATCGAATAGACGCGCAGCTTGGCCAGGAACGCCTGCACCTGTGCCGGGCTGCGGGTGGCACGGACATGCCACAGCGCCTGCGCGAGATCGACCGCCCCGCCCCAGAGCAGCACCCAGACCGGGCGCTTGTCGGCGCGGTCCACCGCGTGGACGATCAGCTGCGACGCGGCGCTGTCCCTGCCCTTGCCGACCCCGGCCATCCCGTAGCTCGGCTGGCCCGAACGCAGCACGGCACGCAGGGCGTCGGCGGTCGGATAGGTCGGCGAGTGGCGCAGCAGGTTCGGCCGCACCTTCTCATAGGCGTCGATCCGCGCGCGCATAAGCTGCGGCTGGACCTTGTCGCGCTGCCAGACCGAGGTGGTGGCGACCAGCCCCTCCACATCGAAGCAGTCCGAATAGAGCAGGAAGCGGACCAGCGATTCCGAGTCATCGGGCTCGTTGCCGATGTCGCTGAGCACGATGACTCGGGGACGATCGGCCGCGGCCGCGGCAGGCGCGGTCACCTGCGCCAGGCTGGCCGAGAGCAGGAAGGCGAAGCGAAGCATCAGCCGGTCCCCATTACGCGCGAAGACAAAAAGGCGGGCGGACCGGTGATGGGCGGCCCGCCCTGCAGAGGGGTCTCTCAGAAACGTGCGCTGAAGGTCGCGCCGAAGTAGCGATCGGCGTCCTTGCTGACATTGGCCCACAGGTCGTACGGGTTCGCGCCATTGGCCAGCAGCGTACCGTGGTTGAGCTGGGTGTAGTAGGTCTGGTCGAACAGGTTCCGGACGAAGACCGTCACGCCGTACTTGTTGTCGCTGGTGTGGACGCCCACGCTCGCATCGACGATCGCATAGCCCTTCTGGGTGAGCAGCGGATCCTGGTTGAGCGCGAAGCCGGTCTTGCTCTGATAGTTCAGGCCGATCTGGACGAAGCCGGCAACCGGGCCGAAGTCATGCTCGTAGCGCGGCGTGACGCCGACGCGGTAGCGCGGGGTGGCGGGCAGATTGCCGCCGACCACGTCGATGATCGCGCCCGACAGCGTGGTGACGCCATTCACCGTGGTGCTGCGGACATAGCATTGGTTGACCGGGAAGTTCGACGCGAAGGTGCCCGTCGAGGGCGTCTGCAGCGGGCAGCTCTGCCCCGGCACGTCGATCGTCGCATCGACCAGGGTGAAGTTCGCCGCGATCGACAGCCCCTCCGTGGGACGGAAATTCGCCTCGATTTCAAAGCCCTGCGAGCGCGACTTGCCGGCATTGCCAAGCACGGTGATGAAGGTGCCCGCGGCCGGATCGGTCACCAGCGCCTGCACCTGCAGGTTGGTGAAGTCCGAACGGAACAGCGCGGCGCTGACGTCGAACTTGCCGCCCGGCGCGATCCACTTGGCGCCCAGCTCGTACGCGTTGACATGCTCCGGCGCGATGCCGTTCTGCGTGGCGAAGTTGGTGCTCGCGTCGATGTCGAGCGCGAAAGCCTTATAGCCGCGCGTATAGCTGCCATAGACCTGCAGGTTGCGGTTGAACTCGTAGCGCAGGCCCGCCTTGCCGGTGACCGCGCTGTCGTCGCGCGAGCGGGTGCCGCTGTTGAGGACCACGCCCGGGAACAGCACATCGCCGGTGACCAGCGGGCCATAGACGCGGCCGGTCACGGTCTGCTTCTCATACTGCCCGCGCAAGCCGGCGATGACGTGCAGGCCACCGACGATCCGCCAGTCGACCTGGCCGAACAGCGCATAATTGTCGCTCTTGAAATTGCCCTCGAAGCCCGAGGAATCGGCGCTGGTCACGGTGCAGGGCTGGCCCAGCGTGCCGGCGGCGCAGCGCTGGCGGCGGCGGTTCAGGTTACGATCGAGATCGAGATGGTTGTAGAAGCCGCCGATCACATAGGTGAAGTCGCTCTTGCCGTTCGAGGCGAGGCGGAGCTCCTGCGAGTAGTTGTTGTACCCCAAATGCGAGGAATTGTTGTTCCACTGCGAATAGGGGAAGGCCCCGACATAGCGGACCGGGTCCGACGCGATCTGGTCGGGCTCGAACTGGTCGTTCTGGCGATAATATTGCCAGGCGGTGATCGAGGTCAGCGTGGCCGGCCCCAGGTCCCAGTCGCCCTGCAGCGAAACCACCGACGACTTGGTGCGGTAGTAGCTCAGGTCGTCATTGGAGACGGTACGGTTCTTCGGGCTGGCGACCACCTGCGGCCCGAGCAGCGTCTTCATCGCCGGGGTGACGATCGAGACCGGCACGCGCGAGCAGCAATCGGCATTGTTCTCGCGATAGTCGCCGGTCAGCAGGAAGGTGAGGTTCGACGCGGCATCCCATTCGAGCTTGCCGCGAACGCCCCAGCTCTCGTTGCCGTTGACCATCTTGTCCTTGGCCGCATTGTAGATGTAGCCGCCGACATGGTTGTAGAAGCCGCTGACCCGGGCGCTCAGCGTGTCGCTGATCGGGCCGCTGAGCGATCCCTTCACGCGATATTCGTTGTGCTCGGCAACCGTCGCCTCGACATTGCCGGTGAAGCTCTTGGACGGACGCGCGGTGACGATGTTGATCACGCCGGCGGTCGCGTTCTTGCCGAACAGCGTGCCCTGCGGGCCGCGCAGCACTTCGACGCGCTCCAGGTCGGCCAGGTCGCTGAAGCCCTGGGCCTGGCGCGGCGCGACCACGCCGTCGACCACGACCGCGACGGCGGATTCGACGCCCAGGCTGAACAACTGGGTGCCGACGCCGCGGATGCGGAAGCCGCTGTTCCCGGGGTTGTTGCCCTGTTGGTACTGGAGCGAGGGCACCGCGCGGGTAAGGCTGCTGGTGTCGTTGATCTGCGCGCTCGCCAGCGTGTTGGCGCTCACCGCGGTGACCGCGAGCGGCACTTCGACCAGGCGCTCGGAGCGCTTCTGCGCGGTGACGATGATCTCGCCTTCGGACGTCGCTTCGGCGGCCGGCGCCGACGCTTCCTGTCCGGCCGCGACCGGCGTCGCCTGGGCCGGGGTGGCGGCGGCATCCGTGCTCTGCGCAAAGGCGGCGCCCGGCAGGGCAACGGCCACCGCGAGCAGCGCCGTAGCGCTGATGCCGCTCTTAAGCTTCATGATCGAGACGCTCATCAGTTCCTCCCACATCGACGGCCGCGGGGCGGCGCATCCTGTTCTCCCAAGGAGCGGCGCGACCCTTGCGACCCGTCTCCCGTTCAGTCGCTTGGGCTTTTGCCTTAGCGCTAAATCTAGCCTGTGCTGAAACTTTCCGGAGACGTTGTCAATAGTAGAATGCATTACCTAATGCGGATCGCGCATTCGATATTTGGACCGTGCCATTTTGGTCGCATCGGCGGCGGAGCGCGGGATCCCGCGCTTATCGACGGAAGCGGCCAATGCCGGTCGAGGCCCGTTCGATCAGCTTGAAATCGACGTGCACATCCTCCGCCCCGGCATCGCCATCCGCGACTCGCGCGATCAGCGCCAGCGTCGCCCGCTCCGCCATTTCGGAGATGGGCTGGCGGATGGTGGTGAGCGACGGCCAGGTCTTCACGGCGATCGGCGTGTCGTCGAACCCGGCAACGGCGAGCCCGTCCGGAATGGTCAGGCTCCGGCGATGCGCGACGGAGAGCACTGCCGCGGCCATGTCGTCGCTCGAGGCGAAGACTGCACTGGGCCGATCAGCAAGGTCGAGCAGCCGCTTGGCCGCCTCCAGCCCGGACTCGAACCCGAAATCGCCCGAGTCGATCAACTCGGGCGCCTCGGGCAGCCCGTGCGCCCGCAGCGAGTCGAGATAGCCCTCGCACCGCAGGGCCGTGGCACCATGGCCCTTGGGGCCGCCGATGAAGCCGATACGGCGATGACCCAGGCTGATCAGCAGGTCGGTCATCGCGCGCGCCGCCCCCTGATCGTCGACGCGCACGGTGACGATGCCCGGCATCGCCCGCCCCGCTGCAACCACCGCGATCGGCACGCCCAGCTCCTCGACGATCGGCCGCCCGGAAATCAGTTCCGAATAGGGCGGCGGCAGCAGCAGCGCGTTGGCGCCGCTGCGCACCAGTCCGCGCAGGGCCTCGGCCAGCGTGTCGTAAGCGGGCGTACCGCCATATTGGACCATCAGCTGCGCGCCGTGCGCCGTCGCCGCCTGGAGCGCACCGACCAGCATCGCGCTGAGGAATGCGTTCTGCGGGTTCACATAGACCAGTCCGATACGCGCCACGACCGAGCTGGCCAGCGCCCGCGCCGCCGGGTTGGGCTTGTAGTCGAGCGCCTCGATCGCCTCGCGCACCCGCTCGCGCGTCGCCTCGCCCATCTTGCCGGTGTCGTTGAGATAATTGGAGACGGTCATCGCCGAGGTGCCGGCGCGTTCCGCCACCGCCTGGATCGTTACGCCTGAACTGCCGCGCCGCCGCGCCATACACCGCCGATCCTGATTCCCGGTTCGTCCGCGCGACTCTATTTCCGTAATATGTACCACAGCAAGCGACGCCCGCCACGCTTGACGGGTTTCGAGTTTAAGTTTAGCGCTAAACTAAATTAGAATCACAGGTGGAGAGCGCGAAGATGGCGAAGATCAGGCTAGGCATGACGGGTGGCGGCCTTGGTTCCTTCATCGGCCCGATGCATCATCTGGGCGCGCATCTGAGCGGCCGCTTCGAGCTGGTCGCCGGCGCCTTCTCCAGCGATCCCGATCGCTCCCGCGCCGCCGGCGCGAGCTACGGCGTGGCGCCCGAGCGCTGCTATGCCGACCATGCCGCGATGATCACCGCCGAAGCCGCCCGGCCCGACGGCATCCAGGCACTGGCGATCGCCACCCCCAATCACCTCCACCTCCCCGCCGCGCTGGCGGCGATCGAAGCCGGGCTGCACGTGATGTCGGACAAGCCCACCACCGCTACGCTCGCCGAGGCCGAGCAGTTGCACGACGCGCTCGCCGGCAGCGCCAGCCTCTACGCCCTCACCTTCACCTATTCCGGCTTCCCGATCATCCGCGAGGCTCGCGCCCGCGTCGCCGCCGGCATGATCGGCGCGGTCCGCAAGGTGGCCGTCAGCTTCAACCAGGGCTGGCTCGCCAATGCGCTCGAACAGGCCGGCAACCCGCGCGCGGCCTGGCGGATGGACCCGTCGCGCTCCGGCGTAGGCGGCTGCATCTCGGACATCGGCACCCACGCCTTCCACCTCGCCGAGTACGTCACCGGCGACACGGTCAGCGAGATCGTCGCCGATGTCCGCACCCACGTCCCCGGCCGCGCGCTCGACGACGACGCCAATATCCTGATGCGCTTCGCCGGCGGCGCCTCGGGCGTGCTCGCCTCGTCTCAGATCGCGGTCGGGGAGCGCCTCGGCTTCACCCTCCAGGTCTTTGGCGAGAAGGGCGCTCTGCACTGGAATGCCGAAGCGCCGGAGATCCTGCGCTTCGTCGCGGCCGATGGCGCGGTGTCGCTGCTCAGCCCGATGTCGCCCGGCCTGCTCGTCCGCGAGCCGCTGCCGCCCGGCTTCGGCGGGTCGATCCTCGCCGGCTTCGCGGTCCAGTATCGCGACTTTGCCAAGGCGATCGACGGCGACACCAGCCTGATCGGCACAGTCCTGCCCGGCATCGAGGACGGCGTCCGCACGATGCGCTTCGTCGAAACGGCGGTGCGGGCAAGCGCCGATCGCGCCGGCTGGACGGCGCTGGCATGAGTGCGCCGCTGACCATCGGCATCCTCGGCGCCGGCCCGGTGACCCAGGCGATCCACCTGCCGACGCTCGCCCAGATGCCCGAGCTGTGGCGGGTCGGAAAGGTGATGGACGTCAACGCCGAGGTGGCCGGCATCGTCGCCGCGCGCTGCGGCGCGCAAGGCGTCACCGATGCCGCTGCGGTGATCGAGGATCCGGCGATCGACGTCGTCGCGATCTGCAGCCCGCACCATTTCCATGCCGAGCAGCTGATCGCCGCCGCGCGCGCGGGCAAGCGCGCCGCACTGGTCGAGAAGCCGCTCGCCGTCAGCCGGGAGCAGGCGGAAGAAGTCGGCCGCGTCGTCGCCGAGACCGGCATGACCGTGCTGGTCGGCACGATGCATTGGTACGATCCCGGCTTCCGCGCCGGCCTGACCGCCTGGGAAGCCGAGGGCAGCCGCGCCACCCGCATCCGCTCGGCGATCTTCGTCCCGCCTAACGCCCAGTTCGTGAACGCCGCGACCGAGGAGGCCTTCCCCTCCCCGCCGCCGCCCGCCCCGCCCGCCGAGCAGCCGCCCGAATTCCAGCGCGAGCGCCTGCGCGCCACCGTGCTCGGCCTTGCCATCCACCATGCCCCGCTCCTCCGCCGCTTCTATCCGCAGCTCGGCACCGTGGTGGAGGCGCGGCGCCACCCGCCCTTCGGCTATTCGATCCTGATGCGCAGTGGCGACCAGATCGCCGAGCTGCTCGCGGTGATGCCCGGCCAATGGCCGCCCTCCTGGAGCTTCGAGGCGTCGAATGCCGAGCGCCGCCTCCATGTCGATTTCGGCCCGTCCTACATCTCGGCGGGCTCGGGCCGCGCCACGCTCAGCGACGCGCAAGGCAGCCGTGGTTTCAGCCATGCCGACAATGGCTATGCCGCCCAGTGGCGCCACCTCCACGCGGTGGTGACCCGCGGCGTGCCACTCGACACGCCGTTCGACGTCGCCGTCGAGGATCTCGCCTTCGCGCTCGACCTTGCCGATGCCGCTGCCCAGGTGATGGAGATCGTGGAATGACCCGCCTGCGCGTGAAGCCCGCCGATCAGCAGGCGGTGCTGGCCACCCTGCCCAATCGCTTCGCAATCGACGAGGCGGGCGGGGATGTGCAGATCGTCTCCGGCGATGCGCTCGCATCTGCCGGAGCTGGCGCCGTAATGATCACCGCACCCGGCCTGGCCTCGGCCAAGGCCCTGGGCGCGCTCACGGATGCCGGATCGACGATCGGCCTCGCGCTCATCGCCGCGCCGGCCCTGCCAGAAGCCGCCATCGCCGACTCCCGCGCGCACGATCACGACATCCCGCTCATCGTCGATGCCGCTGCCGAGACCAGCGGCTCCTTGCGCGCCGCGTTGTTCGAGCTGCTGATGCTGCTCGATACGCTCGGCTGCCATGCCGAGGGCCTCCGCGTCCTCGCCGATACGCCGAACGAGATCGTCCTCGTCGTGGAGAGCACGGATGGCTGGAACGGAACCCGGCTGAGTGCCCGACACAGCTTCCGTACCCGTTTCGCACTGGAGACCATTTCGCGCACGCTCCGCCGCGAGATTGTGATCGACGGCACCGCCCTCTCCACCCCGGCCGAGGTCCGCCTGTTCGACGCCGGCGGCACCCGCACCGCGCTGCCCCGCTACGAAGGCGGCCTTCGTGCCTCGTGGAAGGCCCTCCATACCCGCCTCACCGAGGGCACCGGGGACGGCGGGCAGGTCGAGACGGCCATCCGCCTCCTCGGGCTGCTGGATGCGGCAGGGGTCGTCTGAACCCTAATCCTCCCCCAAAGGGGGAGGGGGACCATGCGCAGCATGGTGGAGGGGGCTTGCGGCGGGCGATATCGCTTGGGGCGTTCCCCCTCCACCACCGCCTTCGGCGATGTGCAGGTGGAATTGCCCCCGGCAATTCCAGCCCCGTGCGGGGCACGGGGCGACCTGCTCATCCCCCTCTCCCTCCGGGAGAGGAATGCGCGACGCCGCCGGCACCCGCTCTACCCCACCGGATACGCCACATAGGCCAGCCACTGCCCGTCCGGGGACCAGCTGCCGACGTTGATCGATCCCTGCCCACCAAAGAAGCTCGCGATCGTCCGGTGCTCCCCACCCTCGATCGGCATCGTCCGCAGCTCGACCGGCAGGTTGGGCGGATGCCCGGTCGTGCCCTCGGGATAGCTGAGATAGGCGATCGTCTCGCCGGAGGGATCGGGATGCGGGAACCAGTCGACCCGGCTGCCCGCGCTCATCCGCTCCACACCGCTGCCGTCGGGCCGCATCCGGAACAGGCTGGCATCGCCCGGCACATGCGCCTCCAGTTCGCCATTGAACCAGATCCACGCGCCATCGGACGTCCATTCGGGCCCATCGACCGGCGCTGGCCCCTCGAACAGCTGCCGCGCCAGGCCGCCCGCCTCCAGCACCACCGCGATGCCCCAGCGCAGCGGCTCGCCGGACCGGATCGTCGCGCAGGCCAGCTCGGTGCCGTCGGGCGAGATGCCGTGGAGATAATAGGCCAGCCCGTCCTCCGGACTCACCTGGCGCGGCGTGCCGCCGGTGACCGGCACCGCATACACCTTGCGTGCCGCGGTGATGTAGAGCGTCCGGCCGTCGGGCGAGAGCAGATGGTCGTTGTTCGCATTGTCGACGCCGTGGATCGCGATCGGCTCCAGCACCGGCGCGCCGTCCAGCTTCAGGCGGAACAGATGCCCGCCGCCATTGACGATCAGTGCGCCGCCGTCCGGCGTCCAGTTCGGCGCCTCAAGCAGCCGGTCCGCCTCCAGTATCAGCCGGTCCTGGCCGCCATCCTTGCCGATGACTCGCACCTGCGCGGTCTGGCCGGGCAGCAGGGGGCGAAACGGACCATGCGCGGGATTGGCGCCAGGCGGCGTCTTGGATGCTATCGTCATGCGCGAGCCTCTTCCATTTGGAACGGCAAAAGCCTAGTTGATTTAGCGCTAAATTCAATGATGATCGGAGAGGGCGGATGCGGCTGGAAGAGATCGATCGCGAGGAACAGGCGCTCGCACTCGCCCGCTTCGACATCGAGGACGCCTGGTGGCTCGGCTGCCATCTGCGCGATCGCGCCACAGCGACGGGCGCGCCGATCGCGATCGAGATTCGCCGCGCCGGGACGCGGCTGTTCAGTGCCCTCCTCCCCGGCGCCACGCAGGACAATCTCGGCTGGATCGACCGCAAGATCGCGCTGGTGATGCGTTTCGAGCGCTCCAGTTATGCGATGCGCCTGAAGTTCGATGCGGCACCGCCCGGCGCCTTCGATCGCTTCGGGCTGGATCTGCGCACCCATGTCGCCGCCGGCGGCGCAGTGCCGATCCGGATCGCGGGCACCGGGGTGATCGGCGCGGTCGCGGTCAGCGGCCTCGCCCAGGAGGAGGATCACCGCTACGTTGTCGATGCGCTAGCCGCCTTGAAGGCGCATCAGGAGGCCCGGCCATGACCATCGCGCCCGTCCGCTGGGGCATCCTGGGGCCCGGCAACATCGCCCGCGACTTCCTCGCCGGTGCCGCCGGCTCCGCGACCGGCACGATCGTCGCGCTCGGCACCCGTAACCCGAACCGGCCCGAACTGGCAGAGCATTTCCCCGGCATCTGCGTCGTCACCGGCTATGACGCGCTGATCGCCGATCCGGAGGTCGATGCGATTTACATCGCCACGCCGCACAGCCATCACGCCCACTGGGCGATAGCGGCCGCGCGAGGCGGCAAGCATGTGCTCTGCGAGAAGCCGATGGGGGTCTGCGCCGCCGAGACCGAGGCGATGTTCGCCGCCGCGCGTGCTGCCGGCACCTTTCTCGGCGAAGCGTTCATGTACCGGTTCCACCCGCTGGCCACCCAAATCGCCGAGCTGATCCGCGCCGATGCGATCGGCGAAGTGCGGATGATCCGCTCCAGCTTCGGCTTCGCAGTGCCCGAGGCGGCACGCGCCGGCCACCGGCTGTTCCAGCCCGCACTGGGCGGCGGCGCGATCCTGGACCTGGCCGGCTATCCGGTATCGATGGCCGGGCTGATCGCCGGCGCGCGAGGCGGCGGCGCGATCCCGATGCCCTGCGCGGTCAAGGCCATCGCCCATTTCGGCCCGAGCGGCGTCGAGGAATGGACCTCCGCCCTGCTCCGCTTCCCCGGTGGGATCACCGCCGATCTTTCCTGCTCGGTCACGGTGCGCCAGGACAATGTGCTGCACGTGATGGGCTCGACGGGCCGGCTCGAGGTCGACCAGTTCTGGTTCGCCGGCGGCAAGACCGGCGGCACCAATGTCATGCGCCTGATCCGCCCGGACGGCAGTCGCGAGGAAATCGCGGTGGACGAACCGCGCCATCTCTACAGTTTCCAGTTCGAAGCCGCGAACCAGGCGATCCTCTCCTGCGCCATCACGTTCGCCCATCCCGGCCTCGATGCGGCGGACAGCATTGCCACCGCCCGCATCGTCGATCGCTGGCTGGCCGAGATCAGAGCGTGACGCGGGTCTCGATCAGCGTGTCGGAAGCACCGCCGACCAGCACGCGGTAGCTGCCGCCCTCCAGCCGCCAGCCATGCGTCGCCGGATCGCGCCAGCGCAGGCTGTCGAGCGTGGCGGCAAGCTGCACGACTTTGGTCTCGCCCGGCGCCAGCGCCACCCGCTCGAAAGCGCGCAGCAGCTTGACCGGCTGTTCCGCCTCGACGCCCGGCGCACCGACATAGCATTGCACGACTTCCTCGGCCGCCATCTCCCCATGGTTGCGCACTGCGACCGACACTTCGATCGCTCCGCCCCGCACCCGCGCCTCCAGCCCGCGATAGGCGAAGCGCGCATAGGACAGGCCGTGGCCGAACGCGTAGCGCGGTGTCAGCTGCTCGCGGTCGAACTTGGTGTAGCCATGCCAGCGGCCATATTCGATCGCCTCGGCGTCGCGGTCGAAGAAGGGATAGTCCCCAGCCTCGCGCGCCACGGTGAAGGGCAGCTTGCCCGAGGGGCTGACGTCGCCGAACAACAGGCTGGCCAGCGCATGGCCGCCTTCCATGCCGGCATAGAAGCTCATCAGGATCGCGTTCGCGCCTTCGCGCCATTCCTCGACCAGCACCGCCGAGCCGGCGACCAGCACGACCACCACCGGCTTGCCGCTCGCCGCCGCCGCGCGGATCAGCGCGACCTGGTGCTCCGGCAGGCCCAGCGACAGCCGATCGCCGCCGATCGGTTCTTTCGAGATGCTCGGCCGACCCGGCTTGCCATCGGCGCCCAGCGCGATGTCGCCGATGATGTACTCGCCCTCTTCCTTGGCGGTGAAGCCGGCGACGACCACCACCGCATCGGCGTCCGCCGCAACCTGGCGGGCGACATCGAGATCCTCGCCATCGGCATAGGCCACCGCCTCGTCACCGAGCAGTGCGCGCAGGCCCTGGAGCGGGGTGACCACATAGGGCGTGCGGACTCGGCTCGATCCGTTGTCGCCGGTATTCTCCATATCGGCGAGCGCACCCAGCACCGCGAGCTTGCCCATCTTCTCGCGGCGAAGCGGCAGCGTCCCGTCATTCTCCAGCAGCACCGCGCATTTCTCGGCGACTTCGCGGGCCAGCGCGCGGTGGCTGTCCTGCGCGATCATCGCCTTCGGGTAATCCTCCAGCGGGTCCTCGAGCGCGGCGAAGCGGAACTGGGTGGTGAGGATGCGACGGCAGGCCTGGTCGATCACCTCGGGCTCGACCGTCCCGGCCTCAACCGCGGCGACCAGCTTCTCGCCGAACACCAGCGGCTCGGGATTCTCGACGTCGAGCCCGGCCGCCGCACCGTACACCTTGTGCACGCCGCGCACCCAGTCCGAATGGACGAAGCCCTCGAAGCCCCATTCGCCGCGCAGCACATCGGTGAGCAGCGCGCGGCTCTGGCCGCAGAACTCGCCATTGACCTTGTTGTACGCGGTCATCACCGTCGCCACCCCGGCATCCAGGCAATGCCTGAAGTGCGGCAGATAGACTTCGTGCATCGCGCGCTCGTCGGCGGTCACGTTCACCTTGAAGCGCGCGTTCTCCATGGAGTTGAGCGCGAAATGCTTCACCGTGGCGATCACGTTGTGCGCCTGGATGCCGGTGCCCATCGCGGCACCCATCACGCCCAGGTGCCAGGGATCCTCGCCATAGGTCTCCTGCGCGCGCCCCCAGGCCGGGTGGCGCAGCAGGTTGATGCAGACCGCGCCCGAGAAGCTGCAGTCCTGCGCCCGCGCCTCGACACCCATCACTTCGCCGACGCGCCGCTCCAGCGCCGCATCGAAGGTCGCGCCCCGCGCCATGGTGCAGGGGAAGCAGGTCGATCCGACCCGGGTCACCCCGCGGGGGCCGTCGGTGAACATCAGCGGCGGGATGCCCAGCCGCTCGGCGCCGCCGCCGGCCCGATAGGGCCGCGCCCCCCATATCCGGTCGTCCTCGGCGAGCGCGTCGAAAAAGCCCTTGCCGGACATCATCGCGACCTTCTCGTCGAGGCGCAGCTCGGCGAGCACCCGCGTGACCAGCGCATCGATCTCCGCCCGGCTCGCGCCCTTGGCCGGCATCCAGCCCGACGGAATTCCTGCGCCCTGCCCCACAGTCGAAGTCGTTGCCACGCCTTGTCTCTCCCTTGCGCCCCGCACGCCAGCACTTCGGTGCCTGCGGTAGAATTAGCGCTAAAGCAAGCCGTGTAACCGGTTGGGGCTCGCAAGGGAAGAGGGAATGCGGCGGACAGGTCCGGAGGGAGGCGGGGCGACGGATCGGCGCGCCGGGTGCGGCGCTAGATCCGCACCCGGTACAGCGTGTGGTGGGTGAGGATGAACAGCGTCCGCCCGTCCGCGCCGCCCAGGATCAGCTGGAGCGGCCGCTCGGGCACGTCGATCCGGCGAAGCGGATTGCCCGCGGCATCGTAGACGAACACCTGCCCGTTCGCGACATAGAGGTTGCCCGCGGCATCGCGCACCACGCTCTCGCCGCCGCGATCCGCGACGACCTTGAGGTCGGTGACCACGCCGCCCGCGCCGACCAGCCCGCTATAGCTGCGGTTCTCCGAGCCGTTGGTCAGGAAAACCCGTTCGCCCGGCTTGGCGGTGACCAGCGCATAGGCGTCCAGCGTGTCCGACCAGCGCCAGCCCTGGTGATCATCCGGCCCCTGGTTCCACACGCGGAAGGCCGGGAGCACCAGCGAACCGTCGGGCGAGACATATTCGCGCGGCTTGGGCGTGCCCATCGCGTTGGTGAAGAAGTCCGCGATCGGCGGGAAATGATAGGTCTTGGGATCGATCCGGTCGGCAAACTCGCCATTCGCCCACATATTGCCCGGCAGCGCGGTCATCGCCCCGCCACGGGCCTGCACCGGCGTCGGCGCAATCAGCTTCACGTCCGAAGGCGCGGCGGGATCGATGCTGTAGACACTCGCGTCGTGCCCGGCCGAGGACAGCACCATCAGCCGGCCCGAACGGTCGATCGCCAGGCTCACCGGATCGAGCGGCGCATCGGCGAGCACCGACAGGCCTTCCTTCTCGGACCAGCCATGGATGCGCTGGAATTGGCGATCGACGAAGTAGAGCTTGCCCTTCGCGTCCACCGCCGCGCCTGCGATCGAATAGAAGCCGTCGGCCAGCTTCTCGACCCCCGGGGTCACCGGCACCTGCGCCTTGGCCGTCGCCACCGCGCCGACATCGAGCCGGGCGAACTCGCGCTCGCGCACCTCCAGCCCGCCGGTCATGTCCTTGATCGCGTTCTCGAACGGATATTTGCTGGCACGGACATAGGTGCCGCAGCCCTTGTCGTCGCAGCTGGCGAAGGCGCTCTCGGCGTTCACATGGACGTTGCGGAAATGGATGTCGCTGGAGTTGTAGAGCCGCACCGCCACGTCCATCGGCTTGATCGAGCGGGTGACGCGGTAGCCGTGATAATTGGCGAACAGGATGTTGCGCGAGTTGCGGAACTCGGTCGACACGGCGTTGACGCCGTCGCGCACTTCCTGCTCGGTCTGCGGCGCGTGGAATTCCCAGTTCTCCACCCGGTCGAGCACGATCTCGGTGCGGTAATGATGCTCGGCCGACAGCTCATAGACATAGCCGGGCGTCTTGGTGTCCGAGACATAGAAGCCCGCCGAGGCCAGGGTATTGGGCGACCAGACCGCGGCGAAGGTGCCGCCGCCGCCATCGGTGACCCAGATGCTCGGATGCTGGCCGTCGAAGCGCGCGCGCGGGTCGCCGAAGCCGATCGGGCTGCCCTTGGTGAGCAAGGTGCCGCCGCCGCCCTGGATCTTCACGTCATTGACCATCGAGGCCTCGCCGGCCCGCCACAGCAGCGCCGTGGCGCGCGGGTTCACTCCGCCGGTCCATAGCCCGAGCCCGGAGACGATCGCGTTGCCGCCCTTCGCGCTCTCGATCAGCGCCTTGGCGCTGCCGACCCCGGCATAGGCAGGCGTCTCGTCGGGCAGATAGAGATGGGTGAGGCTCGGGTGCAGCGAGATGATCACCGTGTCGGGACGCAGCCTGAGCGTGTCGGTCACCCGGTAGCGGCCGAGCGGCAGATAGAGCACCCGGTGCGTGTCGATCGCGCGCTGGAGCGCGGCGGTGTCGTCGGTCTCGTCGTCGCCCTTCACGCCCAGCTCGCGGACATTCGCCCATTCGCCGACCGGTGGCAGCGCCACGATGGCAGGCTTCCTGCGTGCCGGAAGCTTCGACAGTGGCGCGATCGAGACGTCGGTGGCGAACGCGCCGATCTCCCCGACCGCGCCGAGCTTCAGCCCATGCGAGAAGTCGGCGACGCGGTACTGGCGCCCCTGCCCCGCCACCGTCTTGCCGCTGTCGCGGAAGCGGGCGAAGACCGGCGTGTTCTGCGCCAGCGCATTCATGAAGCCGACCTGGGTGAACACGCTGTCCTCGTTCGAGATCAGCACGCCGGCGTTCGAGACATTCTCGAAGCGGACATCCTTGCCCCACAGCGAGTCCGAATAGCCCTTGTCGATCTCGATCCCCACCGGCACGTCGCGGATCGCCACGTTGACCAGCGTCAGGTCCACCTCGTGCTCGCGGATCGCGGCATCGCGCTGGCCACTGAACTCGCTGTCGATCAGCGTGAACTGCCAGGCGGGCGAGGTCTTCTCGGTCAGGATGCCGTAGCGCCCGCCATAGAAGCGCAGGTCCTCGCACTCGTTGCCGGCCTGGTAGATCCCCGCCAGCCCCGATCCGAGGTGGAAGTCCATGTGCCGCAGGAAGCCGTGCTGGGCGACACGGAAGCGCACCGCGACGGCACCCGCATTGCCCTTGCCGATCTCGAAATCGACATTGGCCATCGCCGAATAGAAGGTGCTCGACGTCGCGTCATAGATGTTCGGGTTGGCCGGCACGCTGGTGGGCGGCGGCACCGGCACCTTGCCGACCCGGTACTGGTCCTCCCCGGTGAAGGAGACCATCGCGCCGACGCCCGCGGCATAGCCCGGCGTGTCGTCGCCCAGCACGATCACCGGCCGCGTCGCACCCACGCCGAACACACGCACCGCCGATCGCACGAAGATCGTCCGGCTGATCCGGTAGCGGCCGGACGGCAGGAAGACGAGCCCGCCCTGCCCGCCCTTGGCCGCCGCATCGATCGCCTGCTGGATCGCCGCGCTGTCGTCGGCGCGCCCGTCGCCCACGCCCTTCACGGTGATAGCGCGCGGATCGTTGGGCTGGGTCAGATAGACCGAAGTCGATCCGGCAAAGGCGGGAAGCGGGCACAGCAACAGGGCCGCGCAAAGCAGGCGATAGGCCGTCATCATGGCTCTCCGGAAATGGGCTGGACGAACGTCGGAAGGCCCGGGCGATGCCGGGCCGGGAAATCAGGCCTGGCGAAGCGCCAGGCTCTGGGCCGCGATCGCGACCTGGGTGCGGTTGCGCACGTTGAGCTTGCGCATCAGCGCGGTCATGTGCGCCTTCACCGTGGCCTCGGCGATGCCGAGCTCATAGGCGATCTGCTTGTTGAGCTGCCCGGAATGCACGCCCTGCATCACCTTGAGCTGGGTCGGCGTGAGATGCACGGGCCTGCCGGCGCCATCCATCAGATGGGGCATCGCGGCCGAAACCGCCGCTTTCTGACTCGCTTCCTGAACGGTCACCTTCATCGATCCTCTCCCCGAGGCGCATGGCATCATGCTCGCGGATCGGCGACTCGAACCGATCCCATCCCCGTTCCGTTTTGCCGGAATCGGTTGGACAGGTTTTAATATGTTCCGCATTTGGTAGCGGTAGCAAGCCTTTTTCGTTGCCGAATTGGAAAAAGTTGTCGTACAACTCACTCGGTTCAACGTGCTTGCAAGAAAAAGCCGAGGACTTCCGGGGAGGACAACGATGTCAGGATTCGTGCACGACTGCGCCCAGCGGATTGCCCGGGAGATCGTGAAGTGACCGGCGAGGATATCCGGCTGGTCATCGCCGCCATCGCCGGCATCGTGCTTGCCATTCTGCTGATCGTCCGCTGGCGGCTCCATCCATTCATCGGCCTGCTCGTCGGCGCCTTCGCGGTCGGCCTGTTCGCCGGCCTGCCGCTCGGCGACACCGCCAAGGCGGTGCAGAAGGGTGTGGGCGACATCGTCGGCGGCACCGGCCTGGTGGTGGCGCTGGGCCTGTCGCTCGGCGCGATGCTCCACCTCTCCGGCGCCGCGGCCTCGCTCGCCACCGGCGCGCTGCGGCTGACCGGGCCCAAGGCAGCGCCCTGGGCGACGCTGGGCATCGCGATCGTCATCGGCCTGCCGCTGTTCTTCGAGACCGGGCTGGTGCTCCTCCTGCCGATCGTCGTCGCCGCGGCCAAGGCGATGCCAGACAATGGCGATCCCGACGGCACCAAGCTGCGCCTGATCATGCCCGCGCTCGCCGGCCTCGGCGTGGTCCACGCCCTGGTGCCCCCGCACCCCGGCCCGCTGCTCGCGGTCGAGGCGCTCAAGGCGAACCTTGGCCTGACCATGCTCTACGGCGTGATCATCGCCATCCCCATCGCGATCCTCGCCGGCCCCGTCCTCGCGAAGTTCGTCACGCCCGGCGTCAAGCTGACCGAGCCGGTGCTGAGCGACCCGGTGCACGACCTGCAGCCGCCGCCCCGCGCCGTCTCGCTGTTCATCGTGCTGCTGCCGATCGTGCTGATCGCCACCGGCGAACTCGCCAAGCTGGTGCCGGCGCTGGCCAACTCGTCCCTGCTCTCCGCCGCGGCCAATCCGGTGCTGGCGCTGCTCATCACCAACCTGCTCGCCCTGCCATTGCTGTTCGGCCGCCGGCTGAGCGAAGAAGGCATCCAGGACGCGATCTGGTTCGAGACGATGGGCGCGGCCGGCGCGATCCTGCTCGCCATCGGCGCGGGCGGCGCGCTCAAGCAGGTGCTGGTCACCGCCGGCCTGTCGGATCTGCTGGCGCGGCTGGTGATGATGTACTCGATCTCGCCTTTGCTGCTCGGCTGGCTGGTCGCGGTCGGCATCCGCCTGGCCGCCGGATCGGCAACGGTGGCGACGATCACCGCGGTCGGCATCATGCCGGGCGTGGTCGCCGCCTCGGGCGCCTCGCCCGAGCTGGTGGTCCTCGCGATCGGCGCCGGCTCGGTGTTCTTCAGCCATGTCAACGATCCGGGTTTCTGGCTGGTCAAGGGCTATATGGGCACGACCACGGCGGACACGTTCCGCACCTGGTCGATGCTCGAGACGGTGATCTCGGTCGCCGGACTGGCCATGGTGCTGGGGCTCAGCTACCTTGTCTGAGACGCGCCCTGGAGAAAATCGAGGCGCGAAGAAGAGAGGCGCCGTGCAGGAGGGCAGGCTCGCCGATCGCGCCTATACGGCGATCGTCGGGATCATCAACGAGGACGATCTGGCGGCGGGCGACCGGCTGCCTTCGGAAGCGCGGCTGGCCGAGCTGTTCGGCATGTCGCGGACGATCGTGCGCGAGGCGCTCGTCCGCCTCGCCGCCGACGGCATCACGGAAGCGCGACGTGGCGCGGGCTCCTATGTGAAGCGCCGCCCCTCCGCCCGGCTCGGCTCGCACGTGCCGATGGACGGGCTGGCGGCGACGCTCGGCACCTATGAGGTGCGCTTCGTGCTCGAGGCCGAGGCGGCGCGGCTGGCGGCGCAACGCCGCTCGCAGGAGCAGATGGAGGAGATCGACGCGGCGCTCGAGGCGCTGCGCACCGCCCTGCTCTCCAGCGCGCCGGCGCATGACGAGGACTGGCGGCTCCACCGCGCGATCGCCGAGGCGACGGGCAACAGCGCCTTCATCTCCACCTTCGATCATCTCCAGCACGACGTGATGGGCATATTGCGCGCCGGCGTCGACATCTCGCGCTCGCGCCCGCCCGAAGTGATCGGATCGATGATGGACGAGCATGACGCGATCGTCGACGCGATCCGCGCCCAGGACGGCGACGGCGCCGCCCTGGCGATGCGCTGGCACCTCTCCCAGGGCCGCAAGCGGCTGATGCCGTAATCCAAGCCGTCATCCCGCACGCCACAAACCGTCATCCCGGCGAAAGCCGGGATCTCAGGCGATAGCGCGAACCGCAGGACAAGAACCGCGCGAGATCCCGACTTTCGTCGGGATGACGGATTAGACCCCCGCGTTCGCCCCAGCCCAGGCGAGCACCTCGTCGCAAAGCTCGTCCACCGGCCGATAACAATGCAGCGCGATCGCGCGCTCGTCTGCGCCGGGGCGCTCGAGCGTGGCGAACTGGCTGTCGAGCAGGCTGGGCGCCATGTAATGCCCGGCCCGCGCGGCCAGGCGCGGCGCGATCTCCTCGCGCTCGCCTTCCAGCAGGACGAAAGCGATCGGCACCCCCGCGGCCTTCTCCAGCCGCTCGCGATAGCTGCGCTTGAGCGCCGAGCAGGCGGCCACCGCAATGCCCTGCTCCCGCACCGCCCCGCCGATTGCCGTGCCCAGCCGGTCGAGCCAGGGCCAGCGGTCGTCATCGTCGAGGGGCTGGCCGGCGCGCATCTTGGCTACGCTCTCGGGGGAATGGAAATCGTCGCCCTCGAACGCCGGCGCCGCCAGATGCGCGGCGAGATGCGCGGCCAGAGTGGACTTGCCGCAGCCGCTCACCCCCATCACGACGATCGCAAAGGACGGCAATCCGGTCATTTTTCGCTGCGCTTCCACGTCTTTCCCCGGTTTCGGACGGACAAGCTAATGTTCGCAGGCGGCGGCTTTGACCATTGCGACCTTTGTCGCGGTCGCGCGGGCATCCGCGCATGCGTATCCGCGTGGTATCGTGTGATCATAAAAAGAGGGGACGGGCATGAGCGGCAGGGTGCGCATCGCAGGGTTGGTGGTGGTGGTCGCGACAATGCAGGTCGCGAGTGCCGAGGCCCAGACTGCCCGCTCCGTCTCGGTCTTCGCGACCGCGCCTTCCGATCCCGTCGCCGTCACGGTCAAGGCCAGGGGCGACGGCGTGGCCGATGACAGCGCCGCGATCCAGGCGGCGATCGACGCCGCGGCGGCAAAGCCGGGTGGCGGCATCGTCTTCCTGCCCTCGGGCCGGCATCGCATCACCCGGACGATCTACATGTGGCCGGGCGTCCGCCTGTTCGGGGTGGGCAAGACGCGGCCGGTCTTCGTCCTCGCCGCCAACACCCCGGGCTTCCAGCAGGGCGTCGGCAGCATGGTCTTCTTCACCGGCAACCAGCCGAACGGCGCCGCGCCCGGCCCGGGCGGCTCGCCCCTGCGTGGCCGCGTGCCGGTGCCGCCGCCCACCAGCGTGCCGTTCAACCCCGACATCGCCGACGCCAATTCGGGCACCTTCTATTCCGCCATGGCGAACGTCGATTTCGAGATCGGCGCGGGCAATCCCGCGGCAACCGGCGTGCGCTTCCACACCGCGCAGCACGCCTATCTCGCCCATATCGACTTCCATCTTGGCTCGGGCCTGGCCGGCATCTACCAGGTCGGCAATCTCGGCATGGACCTGCGCTTCTTCGGCGGGCGCTACGGCATCCTGGCCGAGAAGACCTCGCCCGCCTGGCAGTACACCCTGCTCGATTCCACCTTCGAGGGGCAGCGCGACGCCGCGATCCGCGAGCATGAGGCGGGGCTGACCCTGGCGAACGTCGCCTTCCGCAACGTGCCGGTCGGGATCGAGATCGACAAGGGCTATGGCGACTGGCTCTGGGGCAAGGACGTCCGCTTCGAGAATGTCGCCAGGGCCGGGGTGATCATCAGCAACGAAGGCAATGCCTATACCCAGATCGGCTTCGACAATGCCGTCGCCACCGGCACCCCGGTGTTCGCCCGCTTCCGGGACAGCGGCAAGACCGTCGCCGGCCCAGCCCCGCGCTACCGGGTCAAGGAATTCACCTATGGCCTGACGCTCGCCGGGCTCGGCCAGCCGGGCAGCTTCGCCACCCGCCTCGACGCCGCGCCGATCGCCGCCCTGCCCCGCCGCCGCGAAGCCGCGATCCGCGCCTTCCCCGCCGTATCCGCCTGGACCAATGTCCGTGACCTCGGCGCCAGGGGCGACGACAGGACCGACGACACCGCCGCGATCCAGAAGGCGATCGACACGAACCGCGTCGTCTATTTCCCCACCGGCTTCTACAAGGTCAGCGACACGCTGCGGCTCCGGCCGGACAGCGTGCTGATCGGCCTGCATCCCAGCCTCACCCAGATCGTCCTTGCCGACGACATTCCGGCCTATCGCGGCGTCGGCCCGGCCAAGGCACTGGTCGAGAGCGCCAAGGGCGGCGACGCGATCGTCTCGGGCCTCGGCCTGTTCACCGGCGGGGTGAACCCGCGCGCGACCGGCCTGCTCTGGCGCGCCGGCGAGAAGTCGCTGGTCGACGACGTCAAGTTCCAGGGCGGCCACGGCACCAACCTGGCCGATGGCGGCCGCTTCGACCCGTACAATGCCAACCACACCGCCGATGCCGATCCGAAGAAGCGCTGGGACGGCCAATATGCCAGCCTGTGGGTCACCGATGGCGGCGGCGGCACCTTCAATGGCCTCTGGACCCCCAACACCTATGCCCAGGCCGGGCTCTATGTCTCGGATACCAGCACGCCGGGGATCGTCTACCAGATGTCCGCCGAGCACCACCTGCGTGCAGAGATCGTCCTCGACCGGGTGAAGGGCTGGCAGTTCCTCGCGCCGCAGACCGAGGAGGAAGCCGGCGAAAGCCGCAACACCATCGCGCTCGAGGTGCGCAATTCGAGCGACATCCTGTTCGCCAATTTCCACGGCTACCGCGTCACCCGCTCGCTCCAGCCGGCGCCGGCCGCGGTGAAGCTCTACGGGTCGAAGGACATCCGCTTCCGCAACGTCCATGTGAACGCCGAGAGCGGCTTCTCGACCTGCGACGCCAATGGCTGCGGCACCTATCTGCGCGCCAGCAAATACCCCTATGCCAACGCCATCCAGGACGTGACGCGCGGACAGGAAGTGCGCGAGCGCGAGTTCGCCGTGCTCGACGTGACCGACAAGCCCGCCCCGACCGCGGCACCTTCGCTGGTGCCGGTCGAGCAGCTCGCCCAGGGCTTCTATGCGCTGGGCGGCGGTGCGGTCGACGCGTCGGGCAAGCTCTACTTCGTCGATCGCCAGTTCCACCGCATCCATGGCTGGTCGGCGAAAGAAGGCTTGTCGGTCGTGGCCGATGCGCCGTTCGATCCGATCAACCTGGCGGTCGACGGCTCGGGCAATCTGCTGGTGCTCTCGTCGGACGGGCCCGAGGCCACGGTCTACAGCATCAAGCCGGGCGAGCCACAGGATGTGAAGCTGATCGCGCCGACGACGGCGAAAGACCGCGCCCGGGCTCGCGTCGCCCTGCCCGGCAGCTTCTGGAACAATGGCGAGTTCCGCGACCAGTATGACGCGGCGACCGATCATTTCACCACGCTCGGCGAGATGTTCGCCCGCGACATGGCGGCGCCCAAGGCCCACGAATATGTCTCGCCCGACGGCAGTCTCGTACTCCCCGCGTTCAGGGTCTGGCAGCAGGGCCCGAGCAACCATCTCGGCTGGCGCTTCTCCGACACGCTCGACACCTATGGCTGGGTCACCGGCAAGGTCGGCGAGCGCATCTACATCGCCAATGGCTCGGAGGACCGCACCTATAGCGGGCTACTCGGCGAAGGCGGCGCGGTGACCGACCTCAAGCCCTTCGCTTCGCGCGGCGGCGAGAGCGTCGCGGCGGGGCCGGACGGCCGCGTCTATGTCGCGAACGGCCAGGTGTTCGTCTATGACGCCGATGGCCGCGAGGCGGGCCGGATCGACGTGCCCGAGCGTCCGCTGCAGCTGCTGTTCGGCGGTCCCGACGGACGTACCCTGTTCATCCTGACCCACCACGCGCTCTACGCGGCGCACCCCTGATCGCCCTCCCCGCCCGGCATCTGCGACCATGGTCGTAGATGTTGGGCACCCCCTAATCGGCTAAGAACCAGAAACAATGGCGAACTGCCTCTCGAAAGGCGGCGCCGAAACCAAGGGGATGGATGATGATCGCATTTGCAGTTGATCGCCGCCGGCTGGGCGCGCTTGCTGGTACCGCTACCAGCCTCGCGGCGCTCGCCATGGCACTGGCAGCCACGCCCGCCGCGGCCCAGACGGCGCCCGCGTCGGCACCGGCCACCGAGAGCCAGGATGCCCCCGCTGCCGCCGAGCAGAGCGAGCCCGATGCCGGCGGCCAGATCATCGTCACCGGCACGCGCATCCTTTCGAGCGGCTTCAACGCGCCCACGCCCACCACGGTGATCGGCGAGGAACAGATCGCCAGCAACGCCCAGCCGAATATCTTCAACACGATCGCCCAGCTGCCCTCGCTCCAGGGCTCGACCGGCGCGTCCACCGGCACCTTCAGCACGTCGAGCGGCCAGCAGGGCCTCAGCTCCTTCTCGCTGCGCGGCCTGCAGGCGATCCGCACGCTGACCCTGCTCGACGGCCAACGCGTCGTCGGCGCGAACGTCACCGGCGTGCCCGACATCAGCATGTTCCCGCAGCTGCTGGTCAAGCGCGTCGACGTGGTGAACGGCGGCGCCTCCGCCTCCTACGGCTCGGACGCGGTCGGCGGCGTGGTCAACTTCATCACCGACACGCACTTCACCGGGTTCAAGGCCAATATCCTCGGCAGCATCACCCGCTACAATGACGACAAGACCGGGTTGGCCCAGGCTGCCTTCGGCACGTCGCTGTTCGACGATCGCGTGCACCTCGTGGTCAGCGGCGAATATGACAATGAAGGCGGCGTCGGGCCGGGCAATTTCGGCACCGACCTCGCCGGCGACCGCGACTGGTTCCGCGCCTCGACCCTGCTCGACAACCGGGTCACGGCGGCCGGCGGCGGCCCGCAATATACCTATGCCGACTACGCCCAATCCTATCAGTATGCGAAATACGGCCTGATCACGAACGGGCCACTCCAGGGTACCGCGTTCGACCAGAACGGCGTCCCCTATAATTTCAACTATGGTTCGAACGGCGTGCCCCAGGGCAATGGCAATGTGTCGAACTGCTATCCGGGCAACAGCTTCTGCGTCGGTGGCGACCTTTCCGGCGGCGTCGGCTCGGGCGCCTCGCTCAAATCCTCGCTCGAACGCATCAACGGCTATGGCCGGATCGGCTTCGACTTCGCCGAGGGCCAGGAGTTCTACATCACGGCCAATGTCGCGCAGGTGCTGACCAGCAACCAGCCGAGCCCCGGTTATAACCGCGTCAACCTCACCATCTCCTGCGCCAATGCCTTCCTGCCCCAGTCGATCAAGGATCGCTGCGGCACTGCCAACATCACGTCCTTCGCCTTCGGGTCGAGCAACGGCGCCTTTCCGAGCCCGAAGGTCAGCACGGATCGGCGGCAATATCGCTTCGTGGCCGGCGTGAAGGGCGAGTTCGCGCCCAAGTGGAATTATGATGCCTATTACGAGCGCGGTACCACCAAGTCGTACATCGATGTCGATCATATCGTGCTGCAGAACCGCTATGCTGCCGCGGTCGACGCGGTGGTACAGAACGGCACGATCGTCTGCGCCAACGCCCAGGCGCGCGCACTCGGCTGCCAGCCGATCAACATCTTCGGCGGCGCGACTCCGTCCGCGGCGGCGCTCGCCTATGTTCAGCCGGAGAACGGACCGTTCCAGCACACCACGCTGACCCAGGATGTCGCCAGCGTGAACTTCTCGGGCGAGGCGTTCAATCTCTGGGCGGGGCCGCTCACGGTCGCGTTCGGCGGCGAGTATCGTCACGAATATTACCGGGTGAACGCCGATCCTTATGGCGCCGGCGTCTCCGCGATCAGCCCGAACTCGTCGGCCTATCCCGCCGATCCGCTGCTCAATTCGGCGCAGGGCAGCAATTATGCGGCGGGCAACTACAAGAACGGCAACGGCGCCTACAGCGTCTATGAAGGTTTCCTCGAGCTCAATCTGCCGCTGTTCGACGGGCCGATGGGCAAGGCGAACATCAACCCCGCGGCCCGCATGACTCATTACAGCACCTCGGGCACCGTCTGGGCGTGGAAGATCGGCGGCACCTGGGATACGCCGCTCGACGGCCTGCGCTTCCGCGCAGTGACCTCGCGCGACGTCCGCGCGCCCAACCTCTCCGAGCTCTACGCCGCGCCCACCGTCACCACGGTGCCGAGCTTCGCCAATCCCTATGGCCCGACGGTGCAGATCTTCCAGAACACGGTCGGCAACCCCGACCTCAAGCCGGAAATCGCCCGCAACACCGAACTGGGCGTGGTCTATTCGAACCCGTCCTGGCTGCCGGGACTCAGCCTCTCGTTCGACTATTACAGCATCAAGCTGAGCGGGGTGATCTCGACGCTGTCGGCGGCGCAGATCGTCCAGTTCTGCCATGACGGCCTCACCCAGTTCTGCGGCGGCTTCGTGCTCAACAGCCCGACCCAGGGCGGCAATTTCGTCAACGTCCAGCCGTTCAACCTCGCCTCGTGGAAGACCAGCGGGTTCGATATCGAAGCGAGCTACCAGTGGAAGCGGCCGCTCGGCTTGCCCGGCTCCTTCACGGTGCGCGCGCTCGGCACGCATGTCCGCGAGTTCCTGGTCGATGCCGGCGTCAAGGGCGTCGATGTCGTCGATCAGGCGGGCGCCAACACCGGCAACACGCCGAACTGGAAGTGGCTCGCCGTCCAGTCCTATGACGGCCCCGGCTTCACGCTGATGGCGCAGCAACGCTGGTTCTCCGACGGCGTGTACGGCAACCAATATGTCGTCTGCCAGTCCGGCTGCCCGGTCTCGACCACCAACCACCCGACGATCAACACCAACACGATGAAGGGCGCCTTCTACTTCGACGTCGGCGGCTCGGTCGATTTCACCAAGGGCATCACGTCGTTCTTCAAGATCGACAATCTGTTCGATCACGATCCCGCGCCGTCGCCGCAGACCAATACCGGTCTCGACGTTAACCCGGCGCTCTACGACACGCTCGGCCGCACCTATCGCCTCGGCGTCCGCGTGAAGTTCTGATCGCCCCCCAGCGATGTCCCCTCGGGTTGGCGGTGTACCCCACCGCCAACTCCTTTTACGTCATCGCGAAGGGAACCCACCGAACCCGACGACGTTCTGCTTCCCGAGGGCCAGCCCCCGCCGACATTCGCCGGTGGGGCTGGTCTGTTTTGTTTTTCGAGAGCGGAATGTCGATCCACAGCAAAGGAAATGCGCCCGACGCCCGGCTGCGCCGTGCCCGCGAAGCGTCGGCGCTTGCCGCCTTGGGCGAGTGCTGGGCGGTGCCGACCGATACCTATATCAGCGGCGACCTGCCGCTGCTGCTGACCAGGCTCTCGCACCTGCCGCCCGTCCCCGTCCGGGCGGGCTGATGCCTATTTGCGTGCGGTGCGCCCGGCGCTGAGCCGGGTGACGAGGATCGCGGCACGCTTGGCCTGACGGCGGATGCTGGCAAGGTCGACCGTCTCGCCCGGCGCATGATCGCCGGTGCTGTAGGTGCCGAGCCCGGCCAGGCTGTCGACATCATGCGCGACGAAGGAGACGTCCCCCGCCCCGCGCTTGAGCGGGTCGAGCGGCGCCATTTCCTCCAGGCCCAGGTCGCGGTTCACGCCGTTGAGCGCCGCGAGCAGTGCCTTGTTGCCCTCCGTCGGGGCCATCGCCGGATAGCCTTCGCCGAACTCGATCTTCGCATCGGTGCCCGGCGCATGCGCGGCGACGATCGCCTCCATCTTCGCCCGGACGCGCTCGGTCTGCTCGACGCTCAGCGTGCGGAAATCGCCGGTGGCGACGGCAGTGGCGGCGATGATGTTGGTCTTGCCGCCCGCCTTGGCATTGCCGCTCTCGTCGATCTCGGCGCGAGCGCCGCCGGCGATCACGCCGGCGTTGAAGGTCAGGTTCGGCTCGGGCAGCTCCTTGCGGAAGGTCGCGAGGATCCGCGCCAGCTCGTTGATCGCACCATCGCCGAACTGGGACGTGAAGATCAGCGAGCTGTGCCCGGTCTTGCCGCTGGCGGTGATCCGCCAGTCGGTCACCGAGCGGCGGGCGATCGAGCCCATGTCCTTGCCGCCGTCGATCACCAGCCCCTCGAAATCGAGCGCGACATCGGCGCGCTTGCCCGCGGCGATCAGGTCGGCGCGCGAGACGCTGAGCGGGCTGCCGGCATCCTCCTCGTCGCCGGTCAGCACGATCTCGATATTGGCGTCCTTGAGCGTGCCCGCCGCCTGCATCGCCCTGAGCGCGGAGACGATCACCACCATGCCGCCCTTGTCGTCGCCGGCGCCCGGCCCTTCGGCCTTGTCGCCGGTGCGGACGAACTTCTGGAAGGGCGAACTCAGCTCGAACACCGTATCCAGATGGCCGATCAGCAGGACGCGCTTGCCACCGGGCTTGCCCTTGTGGACCGCGATCAGGTGCCCGGCCCGCTGGACCGCGTCCATCGGCTTCCAGCTGATCGTGAAGCCGAGCGGCTCGAGCTCCACCCGCATCATCTCGCCCACCCTGGTGACGCCCTGCAGGTTGAGCGTGCCGCTATTCTGGTCGACCAGCCGGGCGAGCAGCGCCACCGAACGCTCGAACTCGGCATCGACGGTGCGGTCGATCACCTTCTCCGCCTTGGAGAGCCCCTGCGCCGCAACGGGCGCCGCGGTCAGGGTCAGCAGGGCAAGCGAAGTCGCCAGAGTATGCATCAGAGCTTGGCTCCACCCATCTTGTAGGTCAGCTGGACATAGAAGCTGCGGCCCACCCCGTCGAACCACGAGATGTCGTAATAGGGATAGGCGCTGTAGGTGCGATCCTTGATCGGGTTCTGGTCGAACAGGTTGTTGACCGTGCCCGACAGGCGCACGCGCTCGGTGATGCTGTACTGGGCCGAGAGATTGAAGAGGTAGCTCGCCTTGATATAGCCCTCCTCGGCATAGTTGGGCAGGCGGCTGAGGCGCTGGCCGGTCAGCGTGGTCGAGAACTTGCCGAGATCCCAGGTCAGGCTCGCCGTGCCCTTGTCGCGCGGGATGTAGTAGCCGCTGTCGAACGCGAGCTTGTCGACGATCGGATCGCCCGGATACTGGCGGACCGTGTGGTTGAACACATGGGTGTAGCTCGCCGCCAGCGAGAAGCGGCCGATCCCGGCGGTCGGCACGCGCAGATGCGCGGCGATATCGACACCGTCGGTGGTCTCCTCGGCAATGTTGATCGGGTTGATCGAGACCGACTGGATCTCGCCGGCCAGCGCGCCGCTGGCATAGCGCTGGACGCGGGCGATGGCGTCGAGGCAGGTCGGCGTGGTGCCGCTGGTCGCGCGGCATTCGGCCTCGTCGCGCAGGATCGTATCGATGTTCATGTTGAGCACCTGGTTCTTCATCTTCACGCGGAAATAGTCCGCGGAGAAGTCGAAGTTCCGGCTCGGCTGGAAGAAGAAGCCGCCGTTCAGCGAGGTCGAGGTCTCGGGCCGCAGACGGCGATTGCCGTTGTGGCGGGCGATGAAATCGACATCGTCATACTGGCAGTCGCCGATATCCTCGCCGCCCTGCTGGCAGAGATAATAGTCGGTGCCGCCGGTATGCGTATTGCCCGGCCCCTTGAAGATATAGTGGAGGTCGGGCGCGCGGAAGCCGGTGCCATAGGCACCGCGGATCAGCAGGCTCTTCATCGGGCGCAGCTCTGCACCGAGATTATAGGTGAACTTGCCGAAGCCGTTGCCGGCGAAATCATAGTGATCGTAGCGCCCGGCGCCGCTCAGTTCGAGGAAGGTGAAGGCCGGCACGCGAAGCTCGCCGCCCACGCCCCAGTGCTGGCGCGTGCCGTGCCCGTCGGAATCGACCAGCCCGACATAATATTGGCCGAGCGCGAGCGGATCCGGATTGATCTCATAGCCCTGGTTGCCGACCTCGGCGACGGCGGCGAAGCCGACCGGTCCGGCGGGAAGCTGGAACAGGCTGGTGGTGTTGATCGTCGCCGAGACATTGTTGACCCAGGTCTTCGGACGATAGGTCGAGATCGCGGTGATCGACGCATATTCGGCCGGGGTCAGCGGCTTGTAGAGCCGGTTGATGTCGGCGTTGAAGATCGCATAGCCGCTGGCCGGGTCGATTCCCTGCTGCTGCCCCAGGAAGAAGGCGTTCGACTTGTCGATCACGACCTGCGGGAAGCCGATCTTCGAGCTGTATTCGGCGTGGTTGACGCTGAACTCGTAGTTCCACTTCGCGCCGAGCTGGCCCTTGATGCCCGGCGTGATGTTGTAGCTGACCGAGCGGTTGCGCGTCATGCCGACGTCCAGGCCGCCCATCTCCTCGGGGGTGAACAGGCGGTACCAATTGTCGAGCTGCGCACCGCTATAGGTGAGGTCGGTCGGCATGTTCGGATTGAAGAAGGTGCCTTCCTCATTGCCGTCGGGCGCGACATATTGCCAGTCGAGCACGTCGCGGAACAGCTTGAGGTCCGAATAGCTCGCCTGCACGTCGAGGAAGAGCTGCGCCTTGTCGCTCAGGTCATAGCCGATCGCGCCATAGCCGCTGATCGCGCGACGCCGGCTGATCGTCGTGCCATAGCCGATCGCCTTGTCGCTGCCGCAGTAATGGCCGTCGATATATTCGTCGTTGGCGATGTCGTAGCCATATTCGGGCCGGGTGGCGTAATAGGTGCTGCCGCCGTTGAGCCTGGACAGCGAGGCACAGACACTCGCGCCCGGATCGAGATAGTCGTTGTCCTCGTCGGTGCGCAGGAAGTTGCGGCGCGCGATCGCAGTCGAGCGGGACGGGCTGTCCAGGCTCGAATCCTGCAGCTTGCGCTGATAGGCCCAGAGCGGCCGCTGATCGAGCAGCTCGACGCCCACCACGCCGTGGAAGCCGCCGGTCTCCCAGCCGGTGGTCACCGACAGGCGCTGCGAGTTGCCGCCGCCATGCTCGGTGAAGCCGGCACGGTAGTCGATGCGGGTGCCGTCGGGCTTGGACTTGAGCTGGAAATTGACCACGCCCGAGATCGCGTCCGAACCGTAGATCGCGGAGGCGCTGCCGCTCAGCACCTCGACACGCTCGATCAGGCCGACCGGGATGTTCGAGATGTCGGTGAAGTTGCTGTTGCCCCCAAAGGGCAGCGGGAAGTCGGCGATGCGGCGGCCATTGACCAGCACCAGCGTGTGGTTGGGGCCGAGCCCGCGCAGATCGACCTGCTGCGCGCCGGGGGTGAAGTCCGCGCCCGAGAAGCTCTGCTGGCTCTGCGTCTCGCCGCCATTCTGGGTGATCGCCTTCAGCACGTCGGGCACGCTCTGATAGCCGTTGCGCAGGATGTCCTCGGCCGTGATCGTCGTCACCGGCGCGGGACCTTCGGCCTGGATGCGCGGGATGCGCGAGCCGAGCACGACGATCTGCCCCTCGCCTTCGCCCGCTTCCTGGCTCGCCGCCGGGACATTCTGGTCGCTGGTCTGCGCCATCGCCGCGACCGGCAGTGCGATCAGGCTGGCACCCGCCAGAGCCAGAGCGGTGAACTTCGTATGGCGCATATATCGACCCCCTGATGCGTTTGTGACATATTGATATCGACAGGGATCAGAATGAAACAATAAAAATGCATTCTGCGCATAGGAGACGAACGAATTGCAAAGGACTATGGCCTTGAAGACACTGTCGAGCCTCCTGCTGGCCGTCCTGATCCTCTTCGCGCCGTCCGCGGCATCGGCCCGGCCGGACGCGGCCTATAGCTATTACGAGATCGGCGATCTTGCCGCGAAACGGAGCGCCCCCACCGCCCCCGCGCTGATGCTCGTCGGTGGCGGCGACTGGGATTACAGCGCCTTCCGCTGGTTCGCCGAGCGCGCCGGGCATGGCCATATCGTCGTGCTGCGCGCCTCGGGCGAAGGCCAGGCCGGCGAGGAGATCTACAACCAGGTCGGCGGCGTGGCTTCGGTCCGGACGATCGTGTTTCACAGCCGCGCGGCGTCGACCGACCCGCGCGTGCTCGCCATCCTCGCCAAGGCTGACGGGATATTCCTCGCCGGCGGGGACCAGGCAAACTATGTCCGCTACTGGAAGGGTACGCCCGTCGCCCGCGCACTCGATGCGCATGTCCGCGCCGGCCGTCCGATCGGCGGCACCAGCGCCGGCCTCGCCATATTGGGTGGCACCGGCTATGGTGCGATGGATGGCGGCAGCATCGACAGCCCCGCCGCGCTCGCCGATCCCGGCGGCCCGGCAGTCACCCTGGTGACGGGGTTCCTGCACATGCCCCGCCTCGCCCATGTCGTCACCGACACCCACTTCGCCAGGCGCGACCGGCTGGGCCGGCTCGTCGCCTTTGTCGCCAAGGCGCGGCTGCACGATCCGCGTGCCGTTGGCCTCGGCGTGGATGAGGGTGCCGCACTCTGCGTCGAAGCCGATGGCAAGGCGAAGCTCCACACCCCGCCCGGCGGCCATGCCTGGCTCGTCCAGCCCGCGGCGCCCGCGCGTATCCGTGCCGGCAAGCCGCTCGACTGGAACAACGTGAAGATCACCGGCATCGGCCCGGAAGGCGCGCTGGACCTGAACACGCTGCGGGTCACCCGCCCCGCCTTCACCGGTGTGGCCAAGGTTTCCGGCGGCAAGCTGATCGGAGCGCCGGGGCCGAAATGACGCTGCGGCCCGAGGAGATCGATCCCCAGCTCCTCGCGCTGCTGCGCGCGGATGCCCGGCGCAACGTCTCCGAACTGGCCACCGCGCTAGGTGTCTCGCGCACGACCATCTACAGCAGCATCGAGCGGCTCGAGCGCCAGGGCACGATCACCGGCTATACGGTGCGGCTGGGCGAGGATTACGACCGCAGCCTGATCCGCGCGCATGTGATGATCAAGCTCTACCCCAAGGCCACCCAGGCGACCCAGGACCAGCTGGTGACGATGCCCGAGGTGGCCGGGCTCTACGCGATCTCGGGCGAGTACGACCTGATCGCGATGCTGGAGGCAGCGCACGTCAACCGGCTCAACGACCTGCTCGATTCGATCGGCGCCATGGAGGGCGTGGAGCGCACCACGTCCTCCGTGATCCTGGCGACCAAGCTCCAGCGCTGAGCCGACACCCGCCCGTCAGGGGGTGCGCAGCAGCACCCGCCCGAAGCGCTCCGCCACCGGCTTGCCTTCCGCCAGCGCGGCGCGGCCGTTGACGAAGACATAGTCCATGCCCTGGGCATAGGCGTGCGGCTTCTCATAGGTGGCGGTGTCGCGCACCGTCTTCGGATCGAAGACGATGACATCGGCGAACGCCCCCTTTCGCAGCGCCCCCCGATCGACCACGTCGAACACCTGGGCCGGCAGGCCGGTAGCCGCGTGGATCGCCTGGGCCATCGAGATCACCGGCTTGTCGAGCACATAGTTGCGCAGCTTGCGCGGGAAGGCACCATAGGCGCGCGGATGCTCGGCGGTCTTGCCGAAGGGCGGCAGGCCGCCATCGGTGGAGGTCATCGTCCAACTCTGCCGCATGAAAGCCTCGACATCCTTGTCGCTCATGTTGAACGACACGGTGGGCGCCCCGCCCTGTTTGAGCATCTCGATCGCCGCATCGAGCGGATCGAGCTTCATGATCGCGCCGACCTCGTCGAGCCGCTTGCCGTCGAGCGACGGATCGGCCTTGTAGGCGCGGATCTGGATCGCATGCGGCCCGGCGCGGCGCGCGAGATTGGGGACCATCTCGGCACGGATCTTCGCGCGCATCGCCGGATCTTCCAGCCTCTTGGCGAGTGCCTCTGCCCCGCCTTCCTGCGCCCAGCCGGGGACGAGCGAGGCCATCAGGCTCGAGCCCGAAGCGGTATAGGGATATTGATCGGCCCAGACCTGCACGCCGGCGGCGCGCGCCTTGTCGATATGCGCGATCACCTCGGCCGACTTGCCCCAGACCTGGGGCCCCAGCACTTTGATATGGGTAACGACGCCGGGGATCTTCGCCTCGCGCGCGACCGTGATCACTTCCTCCACCGCCGCGACCACGCCAATGTCGTAATTGCCCTCGTCGCGGATATGGCTTTCGTAGAAGGCATGCGGGAAGGCGCTCGCCGCCTTTGCCAGCCCGACGATCTCGGCGGTGTTCGAATATTTGGCCGGGATGTAGAAAGGCCCGTCGGACAGGCCGAACGCGCCGAGCTTCATCGCCGCGGTGACCAGCCCTTCCATCTTCGCCTGCTCCTCGGGCGTGGCGAGGCGGTCGACATTGCCCATCACCGCGGCGCGCACCGCATTGTGCCCGATCATCGGGGCGACGTTCACACCGGGGATATTGGTCCGAAGGTCGGCGATCTGCGGCGCCAAATCGGCCGGGCCGCCACCGTCTGGGTTCATGAACAAGGTGGTGATGCCCTGGTAGAGCATCGGCAGTGCCGGCGCGAGCTCCGGCGTCTGGATATTGGGCGCCGCATGCGAATGCGGATCGATGAAGCCCGGCGCGACGATCTTGCCGCGGGCATCGACCAGCGTCCTCGCGGTCGCCGTGGCGGGTATCGTCCCCACCGCGACGATGCGGTCACCCTTGATCGCGACATCGGCGCTTCGGCCCGGCGCACCGCTGCCGTCATAGACGGTGCCGCCCCGGATCAGCACGTCATAGTCCTGCGCGAGTGCCGGGGAGGTACTGGCGAGGAGTGCGAGGGCCAGCCCGAGAAATCCTCTCCCGGAGGGAGAGGGGGACCGCCGGCGCAGCCGGTGGTGGAGAGGGAACGACGCCCCAAGCGGTATCGCCCGTGGCAGGCCCCCTCCACCAGCTTCGCTGGTCCCCCTCCCCCTCTGGGGGAGGATTGATTGAATACCGTCCCCGTTTACCGGGGAACAGCTGGGTGCGCAGTGCAGCTTCAATATCATGCTCCCCTCCCCTTACATCTTGAACCGGGCGCCGATGCGGAAGGTCCGCCCGAGCAGGTCGTAGATCGACTGGTTGGTCGCCGGGGTCGCATAGGCGCTGCCGGCCGGTCCCGGCGCCACCACCCGGGGATCCTTGTCGAGCAGGTTGGAGACCGCGAAGAACAGCTGCATCTCCTTGCCGCCCATCTTGAACCCCTGGGTCACCGAGGCATCGATGTAGAAGGCGCCCTTGATCCGGTTGTCGTTGATCGTCCGGTTGGTCACCGTCGAGGCCGGGCAGCCGCTGGTGCATTCGACGAAGCTGTTGTCATAGACGCCGTCGCTTACCCCGCGCCCGATCAGCGTCAGGTTGAAGTCGTCCACCTCATAGCTGGCCTGGGCACGATAGAGCCATTTCGGGGTGCCGCCCGGGGCGTTCTGGCCCACCGTGTCCGTCGGCGCGTCGATGCCATTGTCGAAATAGTTCTTGATGTAGCGCGTCGCCATGCCGCGCAGCGTCAGGTTGCCGGTGCCGATCCGCGTGCGGTACGACGTCTCGAAATCGATGCCCTGCGCCTTCTGCACCGCGAAGTTGAACGGGCTCTCGTACACCTGCAGGTTGTTCCCGAACGCGTTCGGCCCGCGGACCACGGCGGTGCAGAACGCCTGGATGCCCTCGTTGCAGCGATCGACGATCGTCTGGGCGGCAACCGATCCGATCGCGCCGTTGATCTTGATGTTGTAGTAATCGACCGACATCGCGAAGCCGCGCAGGAAGGTTGGCTGCAGCACCACGCCGACACCCCATTGGTCGGCCTTCTCCGGCTGGAGCAGCGGGTTGCCTCGGGTGGTGCCCGCGAAGGTGACCGAGGCGCTGTTCTGCGAGGAATCGATCAGCACGTTGATGCGGGTCGATCCGGCCGTGAACAGCTCGCCCAGATTGGGTGCGCGGATATCGCGCGAGCGGCTGGCGCGGAAGCGGATGTCGGGGATCGGCTCGAAGGTGACGCCCGCCTTCCAGGTGGTGACATAGCCCGAGGTCGAATAGTCGGTGCCGCGCACCGCGCCGTTCAGGTCGAGCCCCTTGATGACCGGCACGACGACTTCGACATAGCCTTCGGTCACGCTGTAGCTGCCGAAGCTGGGCAGGAAGTTTCCGACGAACCAGCCGGTCTGATATTCGGTCGGCACCGAGCCGCTGACCTTCTCGCGGCGATGCTCGCCGCCGATCGAGACCGAGACGGCGCCGGCCGGCAGGCTGAACGCGTCGAACGCCAAATTGGCGGCCACCACATCCTGCTCGAACTTCTGGCGGCGATACGGATTGCCTAGGACATAGGCGAGCGCTTCGGGGCTTGCGACGCCGATGCCAAGGCGATTGAGCGGCACGCAGCCATTGGTCGGCGCGGTCAGCGTAGAGCGGCAGACGATCGTGCCGGCGGCCACGCCCATCGCATTGCCGGCCGGCGCGAACACTGCGTCCTGCGCCAGCGCCAGCCGGGCATTGTTGGTGATGTCCCGCGCCATCTCGCGCGTGCGGCTGATGCCCTTCTGGTAATAGACGTCCCAGCGCGCCGTGCCGGCGAACAGCGGGAAGCTGCCGTTCGCGCCGACGACATAGCGCTGCAGCTCGCGCTCGGTGTCGTTCTTGCGGATCGGCAGATCGGCATTGCTGGTACCGAGCGTGAAGCTGGTGATCCCGCCCAGCTGGGCCCGGACCGAGGCCGGGATATAGGCATTGTCCGAGCGGATCGTGACGTTGTTCTGGTTGAGCTGCACGCCGAGCCAGCCGAGATTCTCCGACTTGGCGTAAGAGGCCTGGCCGAACACGTTCAGCCAGTCCGCCACCTCGAAGCTCACCCGCCCGAACAGGCTCTTGCGGTTCTCTTCGGGATCGAGCGACTGGAAGCCGTTGACCTGGGTCGCCTGCCAGTCGCCGCCGATCTGCCAGGGATCGCGGTTGGTGCCGAAATTATACTGGCTGACTGCCCCGCCCTGGCCGAACTGGGTGCCGCGCAGCGCGGTGTTGAGGATGATGCCGCCGCGCGTCGCCTGGCTCAGGCCGGCGCCCGACACGACCAGGCGCTCGGGCTGGCCATTCCCCGCCACATAGGCGGGGTTGTTGATCATGTACCAACCCTTGTTGTTCCAGTCGCGCGGAACGCCGTGCAGGCCTTCCTTCACCGCGATCTCGCCGTTGAGCAGGATATGGCCGCGCCCGCCCGCGAAGCCGGTGCCGGCGGTCAGCGTCGCGCGATAGTTGGGCGCGTCGCCATAGGTCGAGATGCCGTACTCGACCGAGCCCTTCAGGCCCGAATATTCCTTGTCGAGGATGAAGTTGACCACGCCCGAGACGGCGTCCGAGCCATAGGCGGCCGAGGCGCCGCCGGTGACGATCTCGACGCTCTTGATCAGGCCCTGGGGAAAGGTGTTGACGTCGACCAGGCCGGTCACCGTCGAGCCGACCGAGCGCTGGCCGTCGAGCAGCACCAGCGTGCGCGCGGTGCCGAGCGAGCGAAGGTTGAGCGCGTTGACGCCTGCGGTACCGGCCGAGATGTTGAGGTTGGAGTTGGCCGGCGTGACGCTGCCGACGAGCGAAGGAATCTCATTGACGAAATCAGCGACATTGGCCGGCGCGGTCGCGTCGATATCGCCGGCATTGATCACCGTGAGCGGCGTCGGGGCCTGATAGCCGTCGCGCTGGATGCGCGTGCCGGTGACGGTGATCTCGGCGGATGGCGCCTCGGGTTCCGGTGCCGATGCCGGCGGGGTCTGGGTGTCCTGCGCGAACGCCGCGGCGTTCCACATCAGCGCGACTGCCAGCACGGGCAGAGAGGCGACTCTCAGTGACCTTGTCATATTTCTTCCCCTTCGTCGGTATAGTGGAGCGATGATGCCTTCCGTGCGCCGGTTGCCCCGGCTGCACCGCATCGGCTCCGTCCTGCGGTTCCTTATTGGCCTCCTATCGACAGCTCCCCGGTTTCGGCTGGCGGGGTAGCGGACGGCCGCCGGCAGCGCCGGTCGGTTCGCCATTCTCGATTGCGACCACGCCGTTCACGACCACCGTGCGCATGCCGGTGGAGAACAGCGCGGGGTGGATGTAGTCGGCGCGCGGCGCGAAGCGGGCCGGATCGAACATGATCACGTCGGCAAAGGCGCCTGCCTTGAGCTGGCCGCGTCCTTCCAGGCCGAACATCGCCGCGGTCACGGCGGTGCTGCGATCGATGAAGGCGCGCAGGTCGATCACCTGCTTGTCCTTGACATAGGTCGCATATTTGCGGGCGAAGGAGGCATAGTAGCGCGGATGCCCTTGCGAGGCGTCCGAGCTGGTCACCACCCAGGGCCGCTGCATGAAGGCGGCGATGTCCGCTTCGCTCTGGTTGAACGAGGCGACGCCCGCCTCGCGCTTCTTGAGGATCACAAGGGCGGCGTCTACGGAATCGATGCCGGCCGCCTTGGCGATCTGCTCAAGCGTCTTGCCTTCATATTCGGCGGGGCCGGATGTGATCAGCAGCGAAGCAGGGCCGCCGCGGCGGCGGAGATTGTCGGCGATCTCGGGGCGCATCTTCACCATCGCCGTCGGATCCTCGAAGCGCTTGAGCATCGCAGCGCGTCCGCCGTCCTGCGCCCAGCGTGGCATCAGCGCCGCGGAGAGCCCGGTGCCCGAGGCGGACCAGGGATATTGGTCGGCATGGACGATCTGCCCCGCCTTCTGCGCCGCCTCGACCTGGGCGATGATCGCCTGGGCCTGTCCCTGCACATCGACGCCGAGCGCCTTGATGTGCGCGATATGGACCGGGGTACCCGCCTCACGGCCGATCTCGATCGCCTCGGCGACGGCGCCCTTCAGGCCGATCGTGTAGGAGGATTCGTCGCGCAGGTGGCTGTCATAGATGCCGCCCTTCTCCGCCGCCGCTTTGGCCAGCGCGACCACCTCGTCGCGCTTGGCGAAGCTCTGGGGGGCGTAAAACAGGCCGGTCGAGAGGCCGAGCGCACCCTGGCACATCGCGATCGAGACCAGGCCCTGCATCTTCGCGAGCTCTTCGGGGGTCGGCGCCCGGTCGTCCGGACCGATCACCTTCAGCCGTACGGCGCCCAGGCCGACATAGGTCGCGAAGTTGATGCCATAGTCGCGGCTCGACTGGCCGAGCGCGCCCTCGACCTCCCCGCCCTTCGCGCCGCTGTCGCGACCGAAGGTCCGCGCGACCTCGGGATCGCCGCCGCCGTCCACGCCGATGAACGCGGTGGTCACGCCCTGGGTGAGGAAGGGCAGCACCAGCCGCGCGGCGGGATCGCCCGAGGCGAGCGCATTGTTCACATGGCTATGCGTGTCGATGAAGCCGGGCGCGACGATCATGCCGGTCGCGTCGATGATCTTCCTGGCAGTGCCCGCTGCCTTGGGGCCGACATAGACGATGCGATCGCCGCGGATCGCGACATCGCCTTTGAAGGGCGCTGCATTGCCCGGATAGACGGTGCCGCCGCGCAGGATCAGGTCTGCCGGCGGCTCCTGGTCGGCACTGCGTGCCAGCGCGACACCCGCTACGGCCACCAGCGCAGCGCCCGCCGCTACGCCGATCTTCCACTTCCGACCCTGAACCATGTCGCGACTCCCTCTTTTGGTTATTACTTTCGGTTATGGCGCTCCCCAGAAACCCGGCGCCGGCGGCGACAGCACGCCGCCCTCCCCGCGCACGCCGCCCGGCCGGTCTTCCGCCAGCCAGAGCGGGCCATCGAGATCGACGAAGCTCGAGCGGGCGGCGATCACCAGCGCCGGCGCGATCGACAGCGAAGTCGAGATCATGCTGCCGGTCATCACGCCCAGTCCCGCCGCGGCCGCGGCATCGGCGAGCGCGAGCGCGCCGGTGAGGCCGCCGGTCTTGTCCAGCTTGATGTTGATCACCTGATATTTGCTGGCGAGCGCCGCCACATCGCCTGCGATGTGCGCGGACTCGTCCGCCGCGATCGGGATCAGTGGCTTGAAGCCTTCGAGTGCCTGATCCTCGCCCGCTGGCAGCGGCTGTTCGAGCAGGTCGATGCGCAGCTCGGCGAGCATCGGCTGGAGCCGCTCGATCTCGGCAATCGTCCAGCTCTCGTTCGGATCGACGATCACGCGCGGCGCCGGTGCCATCTCGCGCACGCGGCGGATCTGCGCCTCGGGGTCGCTGCGATCGACCTTGATCTTGATGAGCGGCACCTCGGCCAGCTTGCCTGCGGCAACGGCCATCGCGTCGGGCGTGTCCAGGCTGACGGTCATCGCCGTCGCGGTCGGGCCGAGCGGCGGCAGGCCGAGCAGTTCGGTCACGCTGCGCCCGGCCAGCTTCGCCTCCAGGTCCCACAGCGCGCAGTCGACGGCGTTCAGGGCTGCGCCGGCGGGCATCAGCGTACCCAGTTCCTCGCGGGATGCCCCACCCTCGATCGCCGCACGGGCCGTCTCGATCTCGGCCAGCGCGCCTTCGATCGACTCCCCGTAGCGCGGATAGGGCACACCCTCGCCCCAACCGGTCACGCCCTCGGCCGAGATCGAGACAGTCACCACCTCGGCGACCGTCTTCACCCCCCGCGAGATGCGGAACGGGGTGCTTAGTTTGAAAGCGTCGCTACGCGCGGCGAGGGTCCGAAGCATTGGTCGATCCTGTCGATGATGGGGTCCACGCCCATGGCGAACGGGTCGGTGCAGGGCAGCCCGAGCGCGTCGGCGGTCTCGGCGCAGAGCCGCTCCGCCTCCGCCCGTGCGAGCTTGGAGGTGTTGAGCGCGATGCCGACCGCCTGCACGTCCGGGCTGGTCAGCCGCGCGACGGCCAGATTGGCCTCCAGCGTCTCCCGGAGACCCGGCACCGGATAGTGCGGCAGGCCGCGCATTTGGGCGCGCATCGGATCGTGGCAGAGCACCAGCGCCGCCGGCTGGGCGCCGTGCAGCAGGCCAGTCGAGACGCCGGCGAAGCTCGGGTGGAACAGCGAGCCCTGGCCTTCGATCAGGTCCCAGCCATCATCGTCGCGCGCCGGCGAGATTTCCTCGATCGCGCCCGAGATGAAGTCGGCGATCACCGCGTCGAGCGGCACGCCGCTGCCGGCGATCAGGATGCCGGTCTGACCGGTCGCGCGGAAATCTGCGGTCATGCCGCGGGCGCGCATGCCCTGCTCGAGGCAGAGCGTGGCGTACATCTTGCCGACCGAGCAATCGGTGCCGACGGTGAGCAGCCGCTTGCCGGCGCGCCGCTTGCCGTTGCCGACCGGGATGCCCGGCTTGGGGTCGCGGACGTCGTGGAGCTTGCGACCGTGCTTCGCCGCCGCCGCGACGATCGACGGCTCGTCGCGCAGCCGATGGTGCAGACCCGAGGCGACGTCGAGCCCCGCCTCGATCGCGGCGATCGCATCGGCGACCAGGTCGGCGCCCATCCGGCCGCCGGCATTGGCGATGCCGAGCACCAGGGTCTTCGCGCCGGCGGCAACCGCTTCGGCAAAGCCCATGCGCGGCAGGTTGAGGGTCAGCGGGCAATCGTCGTATCGAAACTCCGCGACGCATTCGTCCGGGCGGAACACCGCGAGCCCGCGCGATGTCTTGATGCCCACCTCGTCGTTCGAATGGCCGAGGTAGAGGAGATAGGGACTGGCAATCATTGCAAACTCCGCCTGCCGGTGAGTCACATGATTGCCAAATATCCCTGTCTTGATAGCATCGAAGGCTGCGCTGCAGCATAGCCAACGGTTATGGACAGGCCGGCAACGGCCGTTCCGCGACCGTCAGAGGCAGCGCGGGTCCCGCACCGGCGCATCGCTGCCGCGGGTGAGCCAGCGGCCGTCGGGCGCGCGATACTTCTCGCCCGCCACGGTGCGCGAGATCAGGTTGCACCCGGTGACGAAGGCCATCTGCTCCACGGTGGAGCCCGATGCCGCCTGCTGGGTGTACTGGCGCTTCCGCTGGATGTTGATGTTGTTGACGATCGCCTGCAGCTCGGGCGTCGCGGTGCCGACGATGCCGAGATAGCCGTCGGGCTGCTCGCCGACGAGTCCCGCCTGGCGTGCCGCCTGATAGGCGGGATCGCGCTGGGCCGAAGCGGGGACGATCAGGGCGACCGAGAGCAGGGCCGCCAGGCCGGAGAGGGGGAGCAACTTGCGCATCAGAAGATTCCCGGATTGTCCTGGATGAGAGCCTTCGCCTTGTTGTCGAGACGATAGACCACTTCCTGGGTGATCGAAATATTGAGGTTGATGACGATCGGCTTGTCGGGCGCGGTCACGTTGACGCAGCCGCCGGCGAACGCCAGGGGAACCACCCCCAGGCGCCCGAGCCAGCGCGGCATTGCCTGTGTCATGCTTCCAAGCTGCATAGCGTACCTTTCATGGAACAGGAGCGCTTTCGCGCGGCTGAACGGTCTGTCTGGCTGCTTCCTCTGCACGATTCTGCTCCTCAAGCAATGCAGGCAGGTTGCGCTCGATCAACCGGCTGGGATCGTACCAGGACTGGGCGGAGTCGAGCAGCTGGCGGAAGGGCGCGCTGATCCGCACGTTGAACACGAAGGGCAGCTTCGCCAGCCGGCGGATCAGGAAGTTGGACCGGGTGCCCTTCCCCTGGCTGACCCCCGAGAAGCTGATGTCGGTGATCATCTCGCCCGCCAGCGGCCCGTTCATCCGGACGGCCAGCTTCTTGTAGTCGAGCGACTTCAGCGCCTGGAACGCCATGTTCCCCCAGAAGCCGACATCGTTGCGGGTGACCTCGCCGACATAGGCGATGTGCCCACCGCTCCGGGCGTGCAGCTCGCCGCCCTCGATCCGCCCGCCGCTGGCGTCGAAGATCATCGGCAGCGTGCCGTCGAACACGCCGGTGGCATCGAGATTGTCGAACGCCATTTCCTTCAGGAACAGCGCGGCATCGACGCCCTTCACATGGAAGGTCAGCCGGCGCTCGCCCTTCTCGCCAAAGTCGAGGACGGTGGGATCGAGGACCAGCTCGCCGCCGGCGAACGGCCAGCGCCCGCCCTCGACCTGCACCCGGGTGGCATCGAGCAGCGCGTAGCGGACCAGCCCGTCGCGGACCGGCACGCCGGGATTGACCACGCGGACGCTCGCCAGCTGGCCGGGCGCGGTGCGCAGGCCCAGCAGGTCGGTGAAGTCGATCTGCGTCGTCAGCCCCTGCACCGGGCCGAACGCCGCGCCGAGATCGAGATCGGTCGCGGTGAAGCGGCCGGTGCTGGTCACGCCCTCGCTGTTCCAGGCGAAGCGCCCCGAACCGGCGACGAGCCCGTCGACATCGGCGATCACGCCATAGGTGAGCGAGGTGAGCGCATTGGGCTGGAGACCGTCGGTGTGGAAGGCGATGCCGGGCACGTCGAGCAGCGCCTCCCCCGCGCCACTCGACAGATCGTGGCTCAGGGTCACGCTGCCCACCGGCACCTGCGGCACCGGCGCGACGAGGCCGGCTCGCGCAGTGATCTTCCCGTCCCGCAGCGACAGGGTGGCGTCGTGGCTGACCAGCGGCTCGAAGCGCGCCTTCACATTGGCATCGGCGGGCGCATCGGCGAGCGTGAAGCCGCCCTTCAGCGATAGCGCCCCATCCTGGAACGCCCAGTCGCCCTTGCCCTCGGACAGCAGCAGCGGCACTGCGCCGATCTGGCCGCCAAGGCCCTCGAAATTCCCGCCCAGCCCCGAACCGTAGCGGCCGGTCAGCGCGCCGATGTCGAGCCGGGTCAGCGTCTCGGTGCCCAGGCGCAGCGCGGCATTGGCGATCGCGAAGCCGCTCGATCCGAGATCGAGCTGCGCGGTGTCCGCCGAGAAGCGCAAGGGACTGTCGCCGATCCGCCCCTCCAATTCGGGCTTCTGCGCGCGGACCCCGCCCGAAATCACCCCGCCCTTCCAGCGCAGCATCGCCGGCCCGACCGGGCACAGCGCGAGGCGGTCGCCGTTCACCACGAGGCTGGACACGGCCACCCGGGAGAAGCTGACCGAGCTGCAGCCGGGATTCACCTCGACCCCGCGCCCGTCCCACTGCGCCTGAAGCGGCATCGACAGCCCCTCCACGCGCCCGCCACTGACCGGTCCCGACAGCGTCGCGACGGTCCGGACCGAGCCCACCCTGCCGCGCATGCTGAAATCGAGTCTGGCGAGTTCGAGCCGCGCACCGCCCGCCGCATAGGGCCGGACATAGCCGGTGCCGCGCAACTCCGCGCTGCCCGCGCGGCGCGACAGCCGCACCATCGCATCGGGGAGCCCGCCCCCGCCAAGCGAGAGCTGCCCCTCCAGCGAGACCCCGCCACTCGAGAACCCCAGCGTGACACCCGCCCCTTGCCCGAAGCGCAGGCGCGCGCCCGAGCGCGCCGCAAGATCCACATCGGCCAGATGCAGCCGGCCCTCGCCACCCTGCATGCTGAGATCCACCCCAGCCGAACCGCCAAAGCCGCGCCCGGCTTCCCGCAGCGCGCGGGCCAGCTGCTGAACCAAAGGCGCAACGGGGGTGCCCTGGCCGCTATTCGCATAGCCGGCGATCCGCTGAAGCGAAGCCGGGGGAAGCGCACCGCCCTCCACTGCGAGCCTGCCCTGGAATGTCGTCGCATCCCCGAGCGCATAGCGGCCGGACAGCGTCGCCGCCCTGGCCTTGATCTCCTGCGTGGCCAGGTCGCGGGAACGCAGCGAAAGGCTTCCCTGGGTGCGCAGGCGATCACCGGCGAAGTCGATGCTGCCGCCCAGCCCGTCCAGCCGCCCGGCCGGGGCCGCCAGCACGGCCGCGCCCACCCCGGCTCGCCCGTTCCAGCGCGCCAGTGCCGCATCCAGCGATGCCTTCAGGTCGATGCGAGGCTGCGCGACATGCACCTCTCCACAGGCGACCTGCGCGGCCTGGGCGGGGCCTTCCAGGGCCGGCGCGCCCTTGCGGATCCGCACCCGCATCTGCGACGCGATCCCCTCGACGATGCATCCCGAGGATCGCAGCCGCGTGGAGCGCGCGCGCAACATGCCCGCGAATCCGTCGCTCAGCATTCCCTTGCCGCTCAGGCCAAGCTCGACCTGGCCCATGTCGCTGTCGAGCCGGAGCTGCGCATCCCGCACATCGACGATCAGCCGCGGCAGTGCGAACGGCTTGCCTGACGGCGCCGGCATCAGCTTGTCGATCGCACCCAGCGAAAGCGCACCGTCGACGATCCGCCCGCGCATCCGGACCGTACCGGTCCGCACCACCAGCACTTCGGCTCGCCAGGGATAGAGCGAGGTGCGCAGCTCGATCCAGTCCGCGGTCAGGTCGGGGTTGCGCGGATCGCCGATCGACAAATTGGTCAGCCGCTGCTGCCAGGGCGAGAGTTGCTCGATCTCGTAACGGGCGGGAACCCCCAGCCGGGCCAGCTCGCGATCGACGAAGCTGCGCGCGATCGTCCGCCGCTGGAGCCAGGCCGCCGTCGCGATCACCGCGACCAGCGCCAGCGCCGCAACTGCGGGCCGCCGCCAGCGCCGAAGCCGGCGCGACACCGCCGCCACGTCCTCTCCAGCGCTCCGGTCTTCTTCGCTACGGTTCACACCCGCTCCAACTCACCTGCGCCCATATCGTTGCGGGGCCGCAATCACCCAGAGCCATTTCGCCGTATCAAAGTTCCGGATTGAAGGCGAGCAGCGCGGGGCCGCCCGTGAAGCGCAAGCGCCGGAACGCACCCGCGTTACTGGTTCTGGCGCAAGAAGCGGAGTTCGCGTTGCCCCGGGCGATCTTACCGATGGTGCCGTTCACATCCACGGAGCCCTTATGCACGATCCCCATGTCACGCCTCATGTCACGATCGAACCGTCGATCCTCTATCTCGGCACGCCGGTGGTCCTCGTCAGCACGCTGAATGCCGATGGCACCGCCAATCTCGCGCCAATGTCGTCCGCCTGGTGGCTCGGATGGCGGTGCATGCTCGGGCTGCAAACCGCATCGCAGACGCCGCAGAACATGATCCGCACGGGGCAGTGCGTGCTCAACCTGGCGTCACCAAAACAGGCCGACGCGGTGAACCGGCTGACCCGCTTGACCGGCACCAGGGCGATACCCGAGCTGAAGCAGCGGCTGGGCTATACGTACGAGCCGCGCAAGTTCGAAGCGGCCGGCCTCACCCCGATCGCCTCGCAGACCGTGGCCGCGCCGCGCGTGCTGGAATGCCCCATCCAGCTCGAAGCCGTCGTCGCCGCACGTCACGACATGATGAGCGACGATCCGCAGGTCGCGGGCCTGATATCGGCCTTCGAAGTGCGCATCACCCGCGTTCACGTCCACCCCGATCTGCTCATGGACGGGCATGAGAACCGGATCGATCCGGCCAAATGGCAGCCCATGATCATGAACTTCCAGAAGCTCTACGGCGTGTCGGAAGCCGAGATCGTTCCGTCCCGCCTCGCGGAGATCGACGAGAGGATCTACCGCATGCCCGATGTCGATCGCGCGCGCGTTGCGATGCTCGAAGCTGCCGAATGATCGAGCGTGCGTCGCCTGCCGCCGGGCGACGCACGGTGCCCGGTCAGCCGGCGTTGGACCAGGTCGAGAGGATCACCTCCCGCTCGACCTGGCCCGCATTCTGCAGCCGCAGCGTCCAGGTCGCCTTGGCGACCGGGCGATCGACGAGGATCGATCGGAACATCTGGCTCGCCTCGGGCTTGCCGGTCAGGTTGGTCCCCACCACCGCAGCCTTGTCGTCGAGCAGCGTCGCCGACACGCTGCTCGCGGCGGCAAAGGTCAGGCCGAAATTCCGCCCGTCCTTGACCGGAATGGAAACCTCCACGGTCTTGCCCGCCTCGATCTTCACGATCTTCGAGAAATCCGGCTTCGAGAAATCCGGACCCGCGGGATCGCCCTGCCCCGCCTTGCCGAGCAGCTCGAGACAGGCAAAGGCCAGGTCGAGCGCATATCCGCCACCGCCGGCGCCCTGCATCAGCGCGGAAAGCTTGCCGCGCACGCCGGGCTTGCCCCCGGTCTTCTCGCCAGCCGGCCCGACGCGGAGACGCGGCAGCACGAACGAGGAGAAGACCGGGGTGCTGATCATGTCGGTGTGGAAGACAGGTTGCGTCTCATTGTCCTCGATCGTCCAGATCGCCGAGGCCGGGGCAACGACGCTGTCGTTCATGGTCAGCATGTAGCAGACCGGCGTCATCGGGTTTCCGGCGAGGACGGAGAATTTCACGCCCTTGCGTGCGGTATGGACCGCGTTGAACTTCTCCACCACGCTCGGCCGCAGCTCGCGTAGCGCCTCCATCGATCGCCCGTCATATTCCAGCGGTGCGCTGAGCAGGTCGGCGCAGCGGCTGCCCATGTTGGGCGTGCCGAGCATCACCAGATGCGCGACCTGCGGCTTGCCGTCCTCGTAGCTCGGCATCGATGCATGGATGTAGCGCCGACTGATCAGCCCGCCCATCGAGTGCGCGACGATGTCGACATGCCAGGCGTTGCGGTCCTTCTGGGCATAACTGACGTAGTTCTTGAGCTGCTCGGCATTCTGGTCGATCGAATAGGTCGGCCCCAGATTGCCCAGCTCCTCGCCGGTGTTCATCTTGCCGTGTTGGGGCTGCTCGCCGACCGGGAAGGCCTTCCAGTCATAGGAATGGGAGGTCGTCAGGATGTTCTGCCAGGTCTCCCATGCCTTCCAGTTCGACCACAGGCCATGGACGAGCAGCAGCGGCTTGGGCGCGACCTTCAGGTTGCTGGTCTTCTCGTCGACCTTCTTGCCCTTGTCCTCGATCTCGGCCCGGATCCGCTGGACCAGCCGAGGGCGGCCGTCTTCATACCAGGCATAGCCGGAGCTGTCCCAGGTGAAGGTCACCTCGCGCTCCTCGCCGGCCGGCACCATGACCGAGCTTTCCTCGATCAGCCCGTCGGGCTTGGCGCCGTCCCATTTGTCGCCCTTGTAGGTTTCCTTGAACTTGACCGTCGCCGCCTTCTCTTCCGCGCCGTCATTGGCGACGGTCGCGGTGATCCGCACCATGTTGCCGTCGATCGTGCCGACCTGCTCGGTGATCTCCTTCCAGGCGTTCCAGGTGGGGAACTTCATGTCCTCGAACTTGAGGTCGACCAGGCGCAGCGCGCCGCCGCAGCGCCGCAGGTTCCAGCTCAGTGTCTCGGTCACACCCAGCAGCGAGACCGTATAGCTGCCGGAGAGCTGGTCGGGCGCCGAAGGCGAGACGCGATCGGTGCCGCTACTCGAGAAGCGCACGCCGTCGATCGTGGTGGGCGTGTCCGGCACGCTGAGGCTCTTGCCTTCGCGCGCGGTGCACTGGCCGCTATAGCTCGACGAAGAGGAGCCCGAGCTGATCCCCTGCACCGAAGGCAGCGAGATGCCGACCCGGTAGGTACCGTCCGAATCCAGGCCGACGCTGACATCGGCCTCCTCGCCATTGCCGCTCGCCCGGACCTGGCTCTGGTCGACGAAGCTGCCCGACATGGCGCGCATCGTCTTCTCGTGCGGGCAGATCCGCCGGTCGTTCGAGCTCTTGGTCTCCTTCGAGATCGAGCTCATGCTGATGCTCGCCCTGGCCAGGCTGACGTCAGGATCGGGCGTCGCGCGGACGGAAACCTGCGCCGTGTAGTTCGAGTTCATCGACCAGTTGGACGTCTCCGTTCCCGTGCCGGAAACCCGCTGCACGGTCTTCGAGCTGGAGTTCGCATAGGTCCGCGAATATCGGACCGATCCCGCCCAGCCGCCGGCGCACTTGCCGGCGGCGGCGGGCATTCCGGCCGCGACCGGAAGGGTGGCGCTCGACAGCATCAATCCGATCGCGAGCGTCGGCAGGGTCCGCAAGACGGTCATTCGGGTCCTCGTCGGTTGTGGAGCCGGGCGTGCGGGCGCCGGCTTTCGGCCTGCCCTTTCCCGCAAGCCGCAGGGCTTCCGAAGCGGGGCTCTGCCAAGCAGGCTCGCCACGCGACGAAACCGGCTGGCGGAGACGGGCCGCGGATCGACCAAGCCGTCCCTTCCTGCGCCCAAGGTGGACGCCAGCCGCATCGGAACGCAGTATGGAGGGGCCATGAACTCGAGACCCGACTTTCGTCAGGCCGCCACGCTGATCGCCGCGACCTGGATCCTGACGTCGATCTTCCTGACGATCCCCTTCCACCTGTTCCGCGGTGGCGCGGGGCTGAACCTCGTCATCTCGCTCCTGCATCTCTGCATTGTCGGCTCGGCGCTTTCGCTGGGGGTCTATTTCGCGGTGCGCGCCGCGCGGACGCGCAGCCGGCTGATGCGATTCCTCGTGGTGGGGGCCGCGGTGGCGGTCGCAGCGGCTTTGCTCTCGATGTCGGAGGCGCTGATCTCCGAGGTGCTGGACGCCTATTTCCCCAAGGCGGCGCGGCCGGCGCCCTTCGCCTATCGCGCGACCAACGCCTTTGCCGCGCTGGTCTGGGAGTTCGCGCTGCTGGGGACGGCCTTCTCGCTGCTCGATGCGAACAACCTCGCCCGCGAGCGCGAGCGCGAGCTGGCCCTGGCGCGGGAGAAGGCGACGCAGGCGGAGGCGGCGGCGAGCGCCGCGCGGCTCGCGGCACTACGCTATCAGCTGAACCCGCACTTCCTGTTCAACACGCTGAATGCCATCTCTTCGCTCATCGTAACGCGCGAATATGGCCCGGCTGACGCAATGCTCGGTAAGCTTTCCGAATTCCTCCGAGCCACCCTATCCTCCAACCCCGACGCGCTGATCGCGCTGGAGGACGAGCTTGCAACGCTCCAGCATTATCTGGAGATCGAAAGCGCGCGGTTCGAGGAGCGGCTCGAAGTCGTCTTCGTCTGCCCGCCCGAACTCAACGGAGCGCTCGTGCCTAGCTTCGTGCTGCAGCCGTTGGTCGAGAATGCGATCAAATATGCCGTGGCGCCTTCGGCCGAGCCGGTGGTGGTCAAGGTCGAGGCCGCGAGCCATGGGGGATCCCTCGTGATCTTCGTCGAAGACGACGGCACCGGCGGGGAAACCCCCGCCAAGCCGGGAACGGGCGTGGGTATACCCAATGTGCGCCAGCGACTGCAGACGCTCTATGGCAGCGAGGGCACCCTCGAGACCGCGCGGCGCGAGCGGGGCTTCGTATCGATCCTGCGCATGCCCCTCACCCACCGTCCCGCCCAATTGCCGGAGCAAGCCGCATGACCCAGCTGCGCGTACTGCTCGTCGATGACGAGCCGCTGGCGCTCCGCCGGCTCTCGACGCTGTTCGCGGACATCGATGATGTCGATATCGTCGGCACCGCCGCCACCGGCCGTGAGGCCGAGGCTCAGATCGCGGCGCTCGGTCCGGACCTGGTGATGCTCGACATCTCGATGCCGCAGAAGAGCGGGCTCCGCGTCGCCGCCGACCTGCCGAGCGAGGACCGGCCGGAAATCGTGTTCGTCACGGCGTTCGAGCAATATGCACCGGATGCGTTCGAGGTCGAGGCGGCGGACTATCTGCTCAAGCCGGTGCGCTTCGACCGGCTGCGCCAGGCGATCGAACGCGCCCGGCGCCGCAGGACGATGCGTGACGCAGTGGACAGGCTGGCGGCGATGCCGCAGCCCGACGCACCGGCGCGCGAGGACGCGATCTGGGTACAGGTATCGAACGGACGGGTTCGCCTGCCGATCGAGCATATCGAGTGGATCGAGGCGGCGAAGGACTATGTGATGCTGCACACCGCCACGCGCAGCTATATCCACCGCATCTCGATGACTGCGCTCGAGCAGCTGCTCGATCCCGAGGGGCTGACGCGGGTGCATCGCTCCGCCTTCATCCGTCTCGGACTGGTGAAGGGAGTGCAGCGGCTCGGCAAGGGACTGATCGCGCTCGAGATGCGCGACGGTGCGGTGGTGCAGGTCGGCCCCAGCTATGTGAAGGCAGTCCTCGCACGCCTGGGGCTGGCGCGCGAGCCCGCCTGAAACGCTAGCGGCGCCTGAACGTCCAGCGGCTCGGTCCGCTGGCGAGGTGGAGCGCCCCGCCCTGCACCGTCATCGCATAGCGCTCGCTCGCCGCGGCGATCACGCCGCTCCCCTGCTTCCCACAGGACGTCCGCCAGCTCTCGGCTCCGCCGGCAATGGCGAAGACGAGCACGCCACCCTCCAGCCGGACCGTCCCGCGCTTCTCCTGCGTCGTGGTGCGCATGCAGCCGCCATCTTCGGCGTGCCGCCGGGTGATCGTCCAGTCGAAGCGCCCGTCCTGCCCGATCGCCATCGTCATCGAGCGAGTCACGTCCATGGGCACGGGCTCGGTGACGATCGCGGTTCGCGTCATCGATCCATAACCAGTGGTGCCCCCCAGGCTGGTGCCTGTCCCCATGCCGACATTGGGCTGCAACTTGATGCGGGGAACGAGAACGAGCTCCTTTCCCTGGCTGGACTGGGACCACTGGCCGGCGAGATCGGTGAGCCCGGGCGCCACACGCGGCGCGCCAGACCAGGCGGCCACAACGGCAAGGGCAAAGCCGGCAACTCTCAGCATGGATATTTCTCCTATGGGGACGCTTGCCTCGCTGGCCCGAGGGCTCGCCTGCACACCACCGGATTTCGCCGAAGGCCGCCCTGGGTTCGTCCGACAGCTTCGCCGCGGCGGAGGCGGGCTTCATCGCCTGTTCGTCGCTCCGTCGCCTGCCGATCGGGATAGGTCGCAATCAATCCGCGAAGGGCAGCCCGGCCAGCTAAGCCGGCGTCGAACGAAGCCACGATTCATCCAAGGACCGGACCATGCCCACCCTGATCCAAGCGGCGAGCCTTGCCGGCACGCTCCTGATCTTCGCCCAGCCGGCAAATGCCCAGAGCTATACCGGCGACCTGCCCAAATCGGCCGAGGCCGAGACCCTGCGCGTGGCCTATAACAAGTTCGGCGAAGTCAGCTGCAACGACTGCGAAGGCGGCATCAGCTTCGATGGGAGCCCGCGTTTCGAGTATGACCAGTTCAGCGGCCAATATGAGGAACGCGCCCGGCGCGCAGGCACCTGGGCCGTGGGCCATGTCCATCGGTGGAAGGGCAAGGCGTCGATCGGGACGATCACTGTCCTCTCCGCGGAGACCATCAACGGCCTCAAGTGCAAACGGCTCGTCTACAAGCTGGTGCGTGGCCAGGCCTCCGCAGAGCGTCCCAGCCTGATCTGCTTCGGCCTTGCCAGCCGCTCCTCCTCCGTGGAGAATTGGCACGAAATCTACTGATGATGGGATTTTGACCGTATCGATCAAAATTTTCTCAGAAGTGGCATTTCGTCACATCTCTTCCACATAGCGTCCCTAGCGAGGCCGCGCTTGCCGTCGGCAAGTCGCGTGGCGCGTAACGGTGAGTGGGAGCAGAGAATGGCGATCGATCGCAGGAGTTTCATCCTGGGAGCCTCGGGCGTCGCCGCAGCGGAACGTGCCGCCGCCACCGGCCTGGGCCGATCTGCCGGGCGCGGATCGATCCAGGACATCGAGCATGTCGTGATCCTGATGCAGGAGAACCGCTCCTTCGATCACTATTTCGGCATGCTGCGCGGCGTCCGCGGCTTCAGCGATCCCCGTCCGGTCACCCTGCCCGGCGGCAAGCCGGTCTGGGCGCAGCGCCGTGCCGACCGCGACGGCGGGCAGATCGCCTGGCCCTTCCGGCTCGACTACAACAGCAGCAACGCGCGCTGCTTCACCGGGCTCGACCATAGCTGGAAGGACAGCCAGGCGCGGTGGCGGAACTGGGACGTCTGGGCCGACCAGAAGGGTCCGCTCACCATGGCGCACCTGACCCGCGACGACATCCCCTATTACTATGCGCTCGCCGACCAGTTCACCATCTGCGACAGCTATCACTGCTCGCTGCAGGGCCCGACCGGTCCGAACCGGCTCTACCATTTCACCGGCACCAACGGCCTGAGCGTCGGCCAGGAAGGCGAATATTGCGTCACCAATGGTGGCAGCGACCCCAATCCCGGTGCCGACATGGCAAAGGACGACGACAGCGAAGGCCTGCCCTGGCGGACCTATGCCGGGCGCCTGGAAGAGGCGGGCATCTCCTGGAAGGTCTATCAGGAGCTCGCCAATTATTCGGACAATCCGCTCGGCTATTTCAAGGAGTTCCGCAAGCTCGACCGGGCCTCGTCGCGGTACAGGCGCGGCCGCGCCTATGTCGACTGGATCGACGGTGTGGCGCCCCAGGATCCCGAGAAGACCCAGGCCAGGCACCTGATCGCCGCCTTTGCCGCGGACGTCGCCGCCGATCGCCTGCCGGCAGTCTCGTGGATCGTCCCCATGATGCAGATGAGCGAGCATCCCGACGCGCCGGTGCCGTTCGGCGAAGTGCTGATCGGCAGCCTGGTCGCCGCGCTCGCCGCCAATCCCAAGGTCTGGGCCAAGACCGCCTTCATCCTCAACTATGACGAGAATGACGGCTTTTTCGACCATGTCCCCGCCCCGATGCCGGCGATCGCGCCGCAATATGGCGCGAGCAATGTCGACGTGCGCAGCGAGACCTATCAGGGCGAGCCGGTCGGCCTCGGCCCGCGGGTGCCGATGATCGTGATCTCGCCCTGGACGCGCGGCGGCTGGGTCAACTCGCAGCTGTTCGACCACACGTCGGTGCTGCGCTTCCTCGAGAAGCGCTTCGGCGTGGCCGAGCCCAACATCTCGCCCTGGCGCCGATCGATATGCGGCGACCTGACGTCGATCTTCGACTTCGACGTGCCGCTCAAGACCCGGCTCGACACGCGCTGGGCGTCGTCGCTGCCCTCGGTCGCAACCTATGTCGAGGAGACCGAGAAGCTGTGCAAGACCGCCCCGCCGCCGAAGATCGCGACCGGGACGGGGGCGCCCGCCCAGGAGCCGGGCACGCGCCCGGCGCGCGCCCTGCCCTACCAGTTGAACGTCGAGCCGGCCTGGAACAACGCCGGACTGACGCTGCGCTTCGTCAATGACGGTCCGACGGGCGCCGTCTTCGGCGTGCAGGACGAGACCGCCTTTCCCGGCTGGCGCTATTTCACCGTCGCGGCGAACTCGCGGCTGGAGGAGCAATGGCCGCTTCGCCGCGACCGGCCGCACGCGCTGGTGGTGCGCGGCCCGAACGGCTTCCAGCGCGAGTTCCGCGGGAACGGAGCCTCGCGGATCGAGGCGGCGATCGCCTGGCAAGGCAATGCCGGCACGCTGCACCTGGTAAACCGTGGCTCCGAGGCGGTGACGCTCTCGACCCATTGCGCGCATAGCGGCGCCAGCCAGCAGGCGACGGTTGCGGCCGGCGCCGAGGCGCAGCTGGCGGTCAGCCTGCCCGAGCATCGCTGGTACGACCTGCTGCTCACCGGCCCCGATGGGACCCGTCTGCGGCTGGCCGGCCATGTCGAGACCGATCGACCGAGCATCAGCGAACCGGCTGCACGGTTTCCGCACCCGGCCTGAGCCGCGACATTATCCAACAAGGTGCACCGGAACGACTCGCCAAAGATCGCCAAGGTTGCACACGCGCGCGTTTCGATGGCCCTCGAAAAGTGACACGATCCGCAGGAACGCGCAGCATCGCGCAATATCCTTGCGCGTGCATGATCCTATTTTTCCAACGGGTTGAAAGAGCGGCCGGCGCAAGAGCCCGACCGTGCGAGCAAAACAGGCGAAATCCTACATTGCAAGCGCCGCCCGACCACCGGGCCGGCTGTCATAAGCCTGTTGCGAAGCGCGCCTAGGGGCTCCGCTCGACAAGGGCAGGCGTGATGGAATCGGGCGCGGCTACGGACGAAAAGCTTTGGAGCCCGCGCTTCCTCGCCCTGGCGGCGATGGAGTTCTGGGAACGCTTCGCCATGTCCGGAATGAAGTCGCTCCTCGTGCTGATCCTGGTCGATCATGTGCTCGTCGGCGACCTGTCGCGCGTGCTCGGCGCGACCGCGATCCGCGATACGAGCGAGGCCTTGTTCGGACAGGTCTCGACCACCGGCCTCGCCTCGCAGCTCTATGGCTATGCCAATGCGCTGATCTATCTCGCGGTCCCGATCGGCGGGCTGGTCGGCGACCTGCTCGGCAGCCGGCGCCGGATGGTGGGCATCGGCGGCGCGCTGATGCTGATCGGACTTGCGCTAATGCTAGTCGATAGCAGCTTCCTGATCGGCCTGATCCCCTTCGCGATCGGCACAGGACTGCTGAAGGGAAACCTCTCGGCACAGGTCGGTCTGCTGTTCCGCAACGAGGCGCAGCGGCGGCGCGGCTATGCGGTGTATCTCGGTTTCCTCAACGCGGGGATCATCTGCGGCCCGCTGACCTGCGGCGCGCTGGCAGTATTCGCCGGCCCGCCCTATGCGATCGGCGCGGCAGCGCTCGCGCTGGCGATCGGCCTGGTCTTCTATGCGCGCAGCGGCATCGAAGTGAACGCAGTGGAGACGGCCGAGGCCAGCACCGTCTCCCGGGTCGATCCGCTAGCGGCCACCGCCCTGCTGATCGTCGCACTGATCGCGGTCTATCTCTGCTATTCGGCCTATGACCAGCTCAGCAACATCTTCCTGGTCTGGGCGCGCGGCCATGTCGACCTGCGGCTGGGCGGATGGGCGATGCCGGTAGCCTGGTTCCTCTCGCTCGACGGCGCCTTCACCCTGGGGCTGATCGCCCTGTCGCAATGGGGGATGCGGGCGCTCGAGCGGCGCGGCATCGCGATCGACGCGGTGACGCAGATCCTGCTCGGCAGCCTGCTCTGTGCCCTCGGCTATCTGGTCCTGGCGATCGGCGTGGCGACCAGCGGCGGCGCCGCGCTGAGCCTGGCCTGGGCGCTATGCTATCTGCTGCTGATCGATGCGGCGATCGTGCTGGTCTGGCCATCGGGCCTCAGCCTGATCGCCGGCATCGCACCGGGTCGTCTGGTCGGCCTGTGGATGGGACTGTTCTACCTGCACGGCTTCTTCGCCAGCCTGTGGGTAGGGTTCAGCGGAGTGTTCTACGAGCGCATGGCGACCGGCCAGTTCTGGCTGCTCCACGCCGGCGTGGCGGGGGCCGGCGCGCTGCTGATGCTCGCCGCCGGCCTGCCGCTGCTGCGTGCCACCCGCAATCGTCAGGCGACCACCACCTCTGCGTGAGCAAAGGCCTTGGCATAGTCGCTGTCGAGCGGCTGGTCGGTCACCAGGATGTCGACATCGGTAAGCGCCGCGGTCTGGACCAAGGCATAGCGCCCGAACTTGGAGGAGTCCGCCGCCAGCAGCACGCGCTTCGAGGTGGCATAGGCGATCCGGCTCATCTCCGCCTCGCCCGGATGGAAGTCCATCAGCCCCCGCTCGATGCTGATCCCGCCGACCGACAGGATCGAGAGATGCGGCGAGAAGCCGCGGACATAATCCTGCGCGCTGTGATCGGAAAAGGCGCGATAGTCATAGTCCATCTGGCCGCCGGCCAGGAACAGCCGGTTGTTGTTGATCCCGCCCAGATCATTGGCGACGCGCAGCGAATTGGTGATGACGGTCAGCGAGCGCCGCTCGACCAGCTGGCGCGCGATGAAGCAGCTCGTCGTGCCGGAATCGATGAACACGATCCCGCCATTGGGCACGAACTCCGCCGCGGTGGCAGCGATGCGCTGCTTGGCATCGGCATTCTCCTCCATCCGCTGGTGGAGCGGCCCCTCGAGCACCGGCGCGGCGATGCGCGCGCCGCCATGCTCGCGGATGATCACGCCCTGATCCTCGAGCGCGCGTAGCTCGCGGCGGATCGTCTCGTCCGACACCGCGAGATCCATTGCCAGCGCAGTAACCGACAATGTGCGCCCGCTGCGCAGTCGCGAGATGATCTCGCGCTGGCGCTGTGACCTCTTCTCTATCGCTCCCTCCATCGCTGTCTCCGCTGGTTGCGCGGAGAGACATGCTGGGCACCCAGATATTTGCAAGCAGGAATGCCGGGGCCGGCACGAACCGGCCCCGGCTTGCGCGCCTCAGAAGCCGAGGCGGGCAGTGAGCCGCATCGAGCGCGGCGCCTGATAGTTTACCGGCGAACGGTAATCGGGGTTGGTCGAGCCATCCCCCTGCTCGCCGAAATTGTTGTACGACGTCACCGACTTGCTGTTCAGCACGTTGAAGATGTCGACGCGGATCGAGGCGTCCACGCTGTACGGCAGCGGCAGGCGGATCGACGCGCTCACGTCGATCTGGGTGCGCCAGTCGCCGTTGAACGCCGTGCCGCGCGGGATCAGCTTGCCCTGACAATAATAGCCATAGCCGTGATAGGTGTTGGCATAGGGATCGACGGTCAGCGGCACCGCGCCGATGCAGCTGTAATGCTGCGGCGACTGGATCACGGCATTGGCACCCAGATCGAGAATGTCGTTTAGGCGATAGCTGCCATAGGCCTTGAAGTTGTGCCGGCGATCGCTGGGCAGATAGCCATAGGCGCCGTTGACGAAGCCCGGCGAGTCGAAGTCCGCGGTGCGGTTGATCGCGAGCTGGCCGTTCTCCGAACGGACGCCGCCCTCGTAATTGCCCTTGTTGAAGGCGAGCGTGTACGAGGCCGAGAGGCTCCACTTCTGATCGAAGGTGCGATCGAAGGTTAGCGTCACTGCGTCATAGTTGCGGCTCGGCTTGGGATAGCCGAGGTCGGACGCCTTCAGCGTCACCGTCGGGGTCGAGCCGTCGGGCAACGAAGCGAGCTGCACCGTCACGTCGCGGCCCGGATTGGCGATCACGAACTGGCGGCCGCCGGGGAACGACGCCTGGCACTGCGCCGCGGTGAAGCCCTTGCCCACGCAATAGGCGCGCGCACCGATATCGACCGAGATATCCTCGATCACGTCCTTGAGCCGGCGATGGGTGAAATAGGCGCCGATGCGGACATGGTCGGCGAACTGGTGCTCGGCGCCGAAGATGAACTCATTGTCCGACTGCGGCTTGATGTTGCTCGCGATCGCGCCCGAGGGGTTGAACGCCGAGCCATCGGCCGAGACTTCGCAGTTGTTCACCTTGGTATCCGGGCAGGCCGAGGTGTTGGCCACGGTCAGGATCGGCGCGCCGCTGGTCGGGATATTGCCCGCCCCGCTGGTGCCGGTGAAGAAGTTGTAGCGGGTATAGGTGATCAGGCTGCCCGCGACGTTCAGGTTGATGTCCCCGGCCATCGGCAGGTAATATTGCGCATAGGATCCGAAGATCTTGGTGCGCCCGTCGCCCAGTGGATCGAACGAGGCGCCGACGCGCGGTGCCCAGAGATTGCCCGATTCGAAGAACGACTTGCCGTTCACGCCCTGGTTGCTGAAGCGGTCGTTGCGCAGGCCGAGGTCGAGGCGCAGCCGGTTGTCCAGCAGCGACCACTGGTCCTGGATGTAGAAGGCCTCGTTGCGGACGTGCGCGGTGCCGTTCTGGGCATAGACGCGGGTGGTGTAATATTGCGTGCCGACCGCCTGGCCGATGCGTGCCGCCGATTCCGGGGTGACGGTGTAGATCTTGAACGCGCCGCCGCCGATTGTCTCGAAGGTCTGCTCCTGCGTGTCCTTCTCATGGTCGTACCCGATGCGGACATGGTGGCTGCCGAGCAGATGGAACTGCAGATCGACGTCGCCGCGGTAGAATTCGCGCTCATTGTCGGTCTTGCTGTAGGCGTCGGTCACCTTGTTCAGGCCGATCTGGATGCCGGCCGGATCGGTCCGGTAATCGGTCACCTGCGGGTTGGTGATGTCGAGCGGGACATTGCCCGAGCGCAGCTTGTTGACGCCGTAGGCGCCGGACACGGTCAGCCAGGGCGAGATCGTGCCGGTGTAGCGGCCGACATAGTTGGCGCCGCCCGAGCGGGCATCGGTGCCGCCGGTCTTGCCGCCCAGCGTGAAGTTGCTGCGGTTCCAGTTCTGGCTGCGGTTGCGGGTTTCGTTGGTGGTGTCGAAATAGGTGAACTCGAGGTGATGGTCGCCGGTGATATAGGCGTCGACCTTGCCGCCCCAGAACGGGCTGGTGTTGACCGAGCTGGTCGCGTTGTTCTGGTTCGCCGAGGGCGTCATCGAGCGGATGTTGCGGAAATTGTAGAGGCCGTAGACGAACAGGTGATCCTTGATGATCGGGCCGCTCGCCTGGAGGATCAGCTCCTGCCGGCTCGCCGTCGCGTGGCGATAGTCGGTGGTGCGGGTCGAGGGCGAGGTGCTGCGCAGGTCGTTCGGCTCCCAGAGGCCGGTGACGCTGGCATGATACTGGTTCGAACCCGACTTGGTGGTGGCGACGACATAGCCGCCGGTCGCACGGCCGAACTCGGCGGGGGCGCCGCCGGTCTTCACTTCGACGGTCTCGTAGAAGTCGAACGGCACTTCGGTCGGCTGGCCGCCCGAGACGAAGTCGGTGACGTTCAGGCCGTTGATGAAGAAGGCGTTCTCGGTGAACGCCGCGCCGGCGACCGAGACCTGGTTGGCGAAGCCGCCGTTCGAGGGCGAGCTGCCCTGCACCGTGCCCGGGGTCAGCAGCATCACGTCGCGCAGCGAGCGGCCGATCGGCACGCGCTGGGTGAGCGAGGCGAGGTTGATCGTCGCGCCGACAGTGGTGTCCTGGAAGTCGGCGGTGCGCTGGCGCGAGCCGTTGACGACGATCTCATTGCCTGCCTGCGCGGCCGGGGCGAGGCGGAAGCTGTTGGCGCCGCCGGTCTCGCGGGTCAGCGCGATCGCGTTCTCGGTGTAGGTCGCATAGCCTTCCGCGCTGACCGAGAAGTCGTAATTGCCCGGGGTGAGCTGCGGGAAAGTGTAGGCGCCCGAGCTGTCGGTCGTCACCGAACGGCTCACGCCCTTGTCCGACGAGGTGATCTTCACCTCGGCACCGGCGAGCGGCGTGCCGTCCTCGGCGGTCACCCGGCCCGAGGCCGCGATGTTGGTATAGTCCTGCGCATGGGCGGACGGAGCGGCAAGGATCACGGCCGGAGCCGTGGTGCTGAGCATCAACAGCGCGCGCAGAACTGCGCGCGACGAAAGTCGCGTGTGGCGGAGCATTGGAACCCCCAATGGTGATCGAAAACCTGCGGCGCGGTGAAACCGTGCCGCGAGGGCGCCCTATGCGGGGGTCGTGGAGTTTTTGTGACAATCGGGCATAAAATACACAAAATCTCGCAAACGGGCCTGCCCTTGCCCGGATCGCAGCCCTGAAGAACGCCCAGCCCCTTCCATGGATCCCCCGGCCGCGCCTCGCCGAGTTTCCGGCAAAGAAAGAATCTTGGCCCGGCCTTGATGCAATTTGATTAGTTAGCTATCTAATATAAATGACCCGGACCAATCTTCGGCGCGACGTGGCGCGCACCATGCCCCAGGTGAGCCGCGGCTGGCGCCAGCTCGCCGACGCCGCGCTCGCCGATTTCCGCGTCTCCAATTCGATGGGCTGGTGCCTGATCCATCTCGACCGGCTCGGCCCCGATGCCCGCCAGACCGATCTGGCGCAGGAGATCGGGATCACCCCGCCCTCCACCGTCGCCGTGCTCAACCAGCTCGAACAGGCCGGCCTGGTCGAACGCGTGCCCAATCCCGACGACAAGCGCTCGAACCGGCTGCTGCTCACCGATGCCGGGGCGGCGCTGGTCGACAAGATCGAGGAGCGCTTCGCCGTATTGCGCCGCGAACTGTTCGATGGCGTGCCCGAGGAAGAGATCGCGACGATGCTCCGCCTGCTCGAACTGCTCAACACCCGGATCGCGGAGCGGCGCGGCTAGCCATGGGCCAGAAGTTCGGCCTCCCGACCGCGCTGTTCGCGGTAAAATGCTATGTCGCGGCGATGCTTGCGCTGTACGTGTCGCTGAGCATCGGACTCGAGCGGCCCTATTGGGCGTTCCTCACTTCGTTCATCGTCGCCCAGCCGCTGGCCGGCGCGGTGATCTCCAAGGCGCTGTTCCGCCTGATCGGCACCTTTGTCGGCGGCGTGGCCGCGATCGCCATGGTGCCGCCCCTCGTCAACGCACCCGAGCTGCTCACCCTGGCGATCGCGAGCTGGCTGGCGATCTGCGTGTTCGTCTCGCTGCTCGACCGCACGCCGCGCGCCTATATGTTCGTGCTCGCCGGCTACAGCGCCTGCATCATCGCGCTGCCGAGCGTCGATGCGCCGGGCGAGATCTTCACCGTCGCGATCCTGCGCGTCCAGGAGATCGGCATCGGCATCCTGTGCAGCAGCCTGGTCCACGGCGTGGTGCTGCCCGGATCGATCAGCCGGCTGCTGCTCTCGCGCGTCGACACCATGCTGGCCGATGCCGAGCGCTGGTCGTGCGACGCGATCTCCCCCCATCCCGGGCCCGAACTGGAGGGCGAGCGCCGCCGCCTCGCGCTCGACGTGACCGAGCTGCACCAGCTCTCGATCCACCTGCCCTTCGATCCCTCGCGCCTCGCCCCGCGCGTGCGCACCGTCCGCGCCCTGCAGGACCAGCTCTCGATGCTGCTGCCGCTCGGTGCCGCGGTACAGGACCGGCTGGAGACCTTCCAGAGCAGCGGCGGCACCGTTTCGCCCGAAGTCGCCGCGCTGATCGAGGACAGCCGCGCCTGGCTCGCCGCGCCGGAGGCCGACCTCGCCGGGCGCAGCGCGAGCGCGGAAGCGCTGGTGGCACGTTGCGCGGCGCTGGAGCCGGAAGCCGGCCCCGCGACCGGATGGACCGAGATGCTCCGCCTGAGCCTGCTCGCCCGGCTGAGCGCACTGATCGCCGTGCACCGCGACTGCCGCGACCTGCGCGACCAGCTGATCACCCATAGCCGCCAGCCGGTCACCCCGCGGGTGGCCGAGCTGCTCGGCGGCCGCCGCAACCGCGAGCTGCACCGCGACTATGCCGGTGCCGCGCGCGGCGCCTTTGGCGCGTTCATCACGATCGTGCTCGGCTGCGCGCTGTGGATCGGCAGTGGCTGGGCGGACGGATCGACGGCAGTGATGCTCGCCGGCGTGTTCCTCGCCCTGTTCTCGGCCTTCGACAATGCGCTGGGGCCGCTCAAGGCGTTCATGATCGGCACGCTGATCGCCACGGTCCTGGGCGCGATCTACGGCTTTGCCGTCTTCCCGCTGCTCGACGGCTTCTGGATGCTCGCCGCCGCGCTGGCGCCGGTGCTGCTGATCGGCGGCGCGCTGATGGCCTCGCCGCGCTATGGCGGGATCGCCCTGCCGACGATGATGGGCATGGGCAGCCCGGCGCTGATCGCCGCGACCCAGACCAGCGACTTCGCCGCCTATGCCAATGGCTCGATCGCGCAGCTGGTCGGCACCTGGTTCGCGATCGTGATGACCGCGCTGATGCAGGCGGCCGGCGCCCATCACGCGATCCGCCGCACCATCCGCGCCGGCTGGGCCGACATCGCCCAGCGCGCCAACCTGATGCGCGCGCCCGACGTGCGCGGCTGGATCAACCGGATGCTCGACCGGATCGGGCTGCTTGCCCCGCGCCTCGCCGCGATCGGCCAGGACGGCGGACGCCCGCTCTACGACGCGCTGCGCGACCTGCGCACCGGCGTGGCGATCGGCGAGCTGCGCCAGCTGCGGCTCGACCTGCCGGACGACCAGGCCGAGCCGCTGACCGAGGTGCTGGCCGGGGTCGCCGATTATTACCGCCGGCTCGATCCCGATACGCCACCGCCCGCAGCCCCTGCCCTGCTTGACGGCATCGACCATGCCATCGCCGCCATCGCCGACAACCCGCAGCCCGCCGTCCGCCGCGAAGGCACGCTCGGGCTGGTGAGCCTGCGCCGCAACCTTTTCCCCGAAGCCGATAGTTACCGGAGGGCCGCATGATCGGCGAAGTCTCGCTGGACGGCGTCTATCTCCCGACGCTGTTCGTCCTCGCGCTCGGCGCCCTTGCGCTCAGTTTCGCGCTCACCCGGCTGATCGGCGCCTTCGGGCTCTACCGCTTCGTCGCCTATCGCGCGCTCGTCGATCTCAGCCTGTTCGTGCTGAGCCTCGGCCTGCTCGCCTTCCTCGTCCCGTTCTTTGGATTGCGTCTATGAAACGTTTCGCCCTCCCGCTGGCGCGCAGCGCCGCCACCATCGTCATCGTCCTCGCCGCGATCGCCGTGGCGGTGTGGATGTGGAACCATTACGAGCGCAGCCCCTGGACGCGCGACGGGCGGGTACGCGCCGATGTGGTGCGGGTGACGCCCGATATCGGCGGGCTGATCACCTCGGTCGCGGTGCACGACAACCAGCCGGTCAAGGCAGGCGACCTGCTCTTCGTGATCGACACGCCGCGCTACGCCCTCGCGCTCGAACAGGCCAATGCCCGGGTGGCAAGCGCCAAGGCGACGCTGGCCCAGGCACGGCGGACCTCGCGGCGCGACCTGGCGCTCGGCGACCTGGTCGCAACCGAGGCGCACGAGCAGAATGTCGCCGCGGTCTCCACCGCCGAAGCGGCCCTCGCCCAGGCGATAAGCGCGCGCAACGCCGCCGCGCTCGACCTGCGGCGCACCCAGGTCCATGCCTCGGTCAACGGCGTCGTCACCAATCTCGACCTGCATCCGGGCGACTATGTCTCCGCCGGCAAGCAGGCAATGGCCCTCATCGACCGCGACAGCCTGCGGATCGAGGGCTATTTCGAGGAGACCAAGCTGCCGCTCGTCTGCCTCGGCGCCCCGGTGCAGGTGCGGCTGATGGGCGAGAACAGCGACCTGACGGGCCATGTCGACAGCATCGCCTATGGCATCAACGATTCGACCCGCAGCGACAGCGGCAACCTGTTGCCGACGGTCCAGCCGACGTTCTCCTGGGTAAGGCTCGCCCAGCGCATCCCGGTGCGGGTGCGGCTCGACAAGGTGCCGGCGGACATGCGGCTGATCGCGGGGCGGACGGCAACCGTGACCGTCCAGCCGGCCGATCCCAAGGCCAAGCAGCCGGTGGCATGCCACCATGCATAAGCCGCTTGCCGCCTCGCTGCTCGCCTTGGCCCTGGCCGCCTGCGCCACCGCCGGGCCCGACTATCATCCCCCCGAGACCTCGGCTGCGACTGCCCCGAGCGCGACCGGCCCGTTCCTCTCGGCGGTCGGTCCCGGCATCGACGGCAGCGCGCCGTTGCCCGATCACTGGTGGCGGCTCTATGCCGATCCCCAGCTCGACGGGCTGATCGAGCAGGCGCTGTCGGCCAATACCGATCTGCGCGTCGCCCAGGCCAATCTGGTGCGCGCCGAGGCAGTGCTGCGCGAGGCGGATGCCGGGCGTGACGTCTCGACCGGCATCAGCGGCGGCACGACGCTCGCCCGCCCCTCGGGCACCGGCACCGACCTGCCCGGCACTGTCGCCTATAATTTCGGGATCAGCGCCTCCTACCCGATCGACCTCAACGGCCGGCTGCGTCGCGCGATCGAGGCCGGACAGGCCGATGTCGAAGCCGTGACCGCTGCGCGCGACTATGTCCGTGTCAGCGTCGCCGCCGCGACCGCGCGCGCCTATGGCAGGGTCTGCGCCGCCAACTATCTGCTCGGGGTCAATCGCAAGGTGGTGGCGCTCCAGCGCGACACGCTTACCGCAACCCAGCGGCTGTTCCGTGGAGGACGCGGCACCGCATTCGACGTCAGCCGCGCGCAGGTGGCGGTCCAGACCAGCGAGGCCGCCCTGCCCGCCTTCGAGGGTCAGCGCCAGTCCGCCCTCTATCTGCTCGCGACGCTGCTCGGGAAGCCGCCCGCGGACTATCCGCGCGAGGTCGCCGACTGCGCCGCGCTGCCCAGCCTGCGCAACCCGCTGCCGACCGGCGACGGCGCCGCGCTGATCCGCCGCCGGCCCGACATCCGCCAGGCCGAGCGCAGGATAGCCGGCGACACCGCGCGGCTGGGCGTCGCCACCGCCGCGCTCTATCCGCAGGTGAGCATCGGCGGATCGCTAGGGCTCTCCGGGCCTCTCAAGGACATTGGCGGGGGCACGTCGTTCGGGTTCAGCCTCGGCCCGCTGCTCAGCTGGTCCTTCCCGAACCGGCCGGTGGTGAAGGCACGCATCGCCCAGGCCGATGCGCAGGTCCAGGCCGATCTCGCCGGATTCGACGGCACCGTGCTCGAGGCGCTGCGCCAGACCGAAACCGCGCTCGAGACCTATCGCCGCGATGCCCAGAAGGCCGATGCGCTGGCCAAGGCGAGCGGCAGCGCGGCGCAATCGGCGGCACAGGCGAACAAGCTGTTCCGCTTCGGCCGGGGCGACTTCCTGTCGCTGCTCGACGCGCAGCGCAGCTATGCGAGCGCCGAGGTCACCAGCGCGGCGGCGCGGGCACAGCTGCTCGACGATCAGCTGGCGGTGTTCCTCAGCCTGGGCGGCGGCTGGGAATAAGCGAAGTGCGCGGCGATCGCTCGCCGCGCACTCCAGGGTTCAGGCCGCGTCGACCAGGACGATCTCGGCATCCTCGATCGCAGTGACCTTCAGCACCGCTAGGTCGCTGATCGCCGCGCCGTCCCGGGCATTGACCCGGATGCCGTCGATCTCGATCGCGCCGCTGGCGGGGACGAGATAGGCCTTGCGGTCCGCGCCCAGCGCATATTCGGCGGTCTCGCCGGCCTTGAGCGTGGCGCCGACCACCCGCGCATCGGTGCGGATCGGCAGCGCGTCATTGTCGTTCTCGTACCCCGAGGCCAGGGTGACGAAATGGCCCGAGCGATCGCCCTTGGGGAAGGGCTTCGCACCCCAGCTGGGGGCCTCGCCGTCGCGGGTCGGCACGATCCAGATCTGGAAGATCCGGGTGGTCACGTCCTCGAGATTGTACTCCGAGTGGCGGATGCCGGTGCCGGCGCTCATCACCTGGACGTCACCCGCTTCGGTGCGGCCCTTGTTGCCCAGATTGTCCTGGTGGGTGATCGCGCCTTCGCGGACATAGGTGATGATCTCCATGTCGCGGTGCGGGTGCGGCGGGAAGCCGGTCTGCGGCGCGATCGTGTCGTCGTTCCAGACGCGCAGATTGCCCCAGTGCATGCGGGCGGGATCATGATAGCCGGCGAACGAGAAATGGTGCTTGGCATCGAGCCAGCCATGATTGGCACCGCCGAGGCTGTCGAAAGGGCGAAGTTCGATCATCTTGTATCTCCATGAGGGCGGAAGCGACCGCCCTTGTGGGAGTGGATCTAGTGCTTGCGCGCTTTTTCGTTCAGAGGGATAAAATCCACCGAAACGTTCGAGGAAATAGAATAGTGAGCAACCCGGGCACGCCGACCTTCGATCAGCTGCGCATCTTCCTGACGATCGTCGACACGGGCAGCTTCGCGGGCGCCGGGCGCAAGCTCAACCGGGCGGTTTCGGTGATCAGCTACGGCATCGCCAATCTCGAGGCGCAGCTGGGCGTGATGCTGTTCGACCGCGAGGGCACGCGCAAGCCGCAGCTCACCGTCGCCGGCCGGGCGCTGCTCGCCGAGGCGCGCAACATCTCGGACGGAATGGACGGGCTGCGCGCAAAGGTGAAGGGGCTGCTCGACGGGCTCGAGGCGGAAGTGAGCCTGGCGGTGGACGTGATGCTGCCGGCCGAGCGGCTGGGGAAAGTGCTGCGCGCCTTCGCCCGCGAATATCCGACGGTGCAGCTGCGTCTGCACGTCGAGGCGCTGGGCGCGATCACCGCGCTGGTGCTCGACCAGGAGGCGGCGATCGGCATTTCCGGGCCGCTCTCCGCCGGCGTCGAGGGGATCGAGAGCATGATCGCGGGATCGGTGCCGATGGTGCCGGTGGCGGCGCCCGACCATCCGCTCGGCCGCATGGAGATCATCCAGCCGGGTGCCGGGCGCAACTATACCCAGCTGGTGCTGACCGACCGTTCGCGCTTCACCGAAGGGCAGGACTTCTCGGTCACCAGCACCAAGACCTGGCGCCTCGCCGATCTGGGCGCCAAGCACGCGCTGCTGCGCGAGGGGATCGGCTGGGGCAACATGCCGCTGCCGATGATCGAGGCCGACCTGGTGGCGGGCACGCTGGTGCGGCTGGCCATGCCCGATCATGTCGGCGGCACCTATCGCTTCTCCGGCATCTGGCGGCGCGACACCCCGCCGGGGCCGGCGGCATCCTGGCTGCTCGACCAGTTCGTCACGCTGGGCGCGCATGACGCCGAGCTTGCCGGGATGACCGACGTCTGAGGATATAGCTGTCGTTTTAGCTGTTCCCCGGCGAAGGCCGGGGTCCAGTCTCCACGCACTATCGAAGGCGCAGGAACCTCACAAAGAACACCGCAACTGGGCCCCGGCCTTCGCCGGGGAACCAGAGCGTGCCTTCCCAGGAAGGCAAGTCTATCCAGCAAGCGGCTCCCGCGCCGCCGGGTGTAGGGCGCAGGCGGCGGTGCCGGCCAGGACGAGCGCGCCGGCGAGGATCAGCGGCACGGTGAGCCCGTGGCGGTTGACCAGCCAGGCACCGAGCGCCGCGCCGAGGAAGATCGCCGCGACACTGGCGACGCGACGCGGCCAGTTGGGGTTGCTGCCGCCGGCGAAGTGCGAGTCCGCGGCCAGGCCGGTCAGGGTGAGGGTCAGCACCGTGGTGGTCAGGTCGGGCACCTTGAGCTGGCGGATCGTCGCGTTGCGAAAGCCCATCGCCACGCCGGTAAGCGCGATGATCGCGAACACGCTGGCGCTGGGCGACTGGCTGGGGATGTCGAAGCCGATCGAGACGCCCGCGGCGATCCACAGCAGCGCCGCCTCGACCAGCGCCGCAAGGAGCAGCCAGCGGCCGAGCGGCAGTCCGGCGTGATGCTTGCCGATCCGCCCGGCGATCAGCGCGCCGACCAGGAAGGCGGCGATCGCGGCCAGGAACGGCGCGACGCGGAAGCCCGGCGTGCCGGCGGTGGCGAAGCCGAGGAACACGATGTTGCCGGTCATGTTGGCGGTGAACACCTTGCCCAGCCCGAGCACGCTGATCGCATCGACCAGGCCGGTGGTGACGGAGAGCAGCAGCAGCAGCCAGGGCAGCGGCGAGGAGGATTTGTTGGCGGACATGAAGGGGCTCCCTTTGAATTGCCCGGCAACCCTAGGGAGCGCGATCATCGCGAGGTATCCGAATAAAATGATCGGGAACGTTCGAAATTGTGGAACGATCGTCAGAAGCGGAAATTGGCTTCCAGCCCGAGCATCGTGATCGTCCTGGCCGGGCCGGTGTCACGGACGAACCGACCCGGCACGAAGGCGGAGAGCGAGGCGGACAGCTCGAGCTCGGGCGTGGCCTGCCAGGCGATCGTCGCCTCGGCTTCCTTGCCGATGAAGCGGGCGTTGCTGGTTCCGGGCGCGCGGATCAGGTTGCCGGGGATGTCGTACACGCCGTCGCGGCGGCTGTAGCGCCAATAGGCCATGGCGGCGAGGCTGGCCGAGACGGTCTTGCTGAGACTCGCGCTGACCCGCGGGTTGAGGTTGACGATGTTGGTCGGGCCGACCGGCGAAAGCTCGCCGAAATACTTGCCCTTGGGGAACAGCGCGTTGAACGTGCCGAGCGTACCGTCCCCTGCCCTGCCGTCGCCGCTGACGATGTTGAAGCGCAGCGTTGCGTCGGGGGCGAAGGGCGTGTCCGGGAAGCTGCGGCCGATTTCGGTGCCGAGAGTCCAGGCACGGATCCGCTGGTCTGCGAAGCGGCCGAGCTGGGCGACGCCCTCGACATTCCAGTGCCAGTCGTCGCGCGTGCCATGCGCCCGCACCCCGAAGCTGTGCCGCGTCTCGCCACCGGACAGGCCGCCGAACCGGGCCAGGTCGTTGCGATAGCCGAGATAATAGAGATCGACCCCCGGCAGCACCGCATAGGCGCCCCAGAGCGTCTTGGTGCGCGAGGTAGCGTCGTCGAAGCTGTGCGGGCCGGGCTGGACCGGGCGCGCCGCGAGCAGGCTGACCTCCGCCTTGCCGAGCGTGACATTGGCGCGGGCACCGTCGAAAGCGAGCGGCACATTGGGGCCATAGCGGGTGCCGACCAGCCGCTCGGTGCCGAGCGAGAGCATCTGCCGCCCGGCGCGCAGAGTCACCGGGCCAAGATCGACTTCACCGAAGCCCTGGAGCATGTCGACGCGGCTCTGGTCGATCGGGCCGGCGGAAGGTGCGACGCCAACCGCATAGGCTGCGATCGGCTGTACGAAGGCACGGGCCCGGCCGACATGGAGATCGGCATAGGGCAGCGCCCGCAGCCAGACATAGCCGTCGTCCGGCGCATCGGCCCCGCCCCATAGATTGTCGCGGTAATTCTCGTTGCGGGCACGCAGCTCGATACCGGTGGAGAGCCAGGCGTCGTCACCGAGCGGAATATACTTGAACGGACCGGTCCAGTGATGGGCACGCTTCTCCGCGTCCTGAAGGTCGGACCAGTCCTCGTCATAGCGGGTGATGCTGAGGGTCGGGGCCTGCCAGGGTTCGTGGTTCTGGGCGGCGGCGGGGGGTGCCCAGATGCCCGCCAGAAGCAAAACCCCAAACAATCCTCTCCCGGAGGGAGAGGGGGACTGCCGCCGAAGGCGGTGGTGGAGAGGGAGCGCCGCAGGCGATATCGCCCGTGGAAAGCCCCCTCCACCAGCTTCGCTGGTCCCCCTCCCCCTCCGGGGGAGGATTGGCTTAGCAACCCCGAGCCTACCCACGCCGCCGCTCCCGTTCGGCGACCAGCGCCACCAGCACGAAGCCGCCGATCAGGCCGAGATGCTCGAAGAACGCATTGGTCGCGCCGAAGCGTTCGGCGCTGCCCGGGGCCATCGTCCAGAAGGCATTGGCGGTGATTGCGGCGAACAGGGTGAACACGCCCAGCATCCCCGCCCCCAGCCAGACCAGCCGGCCGCTGAGGATCAGTGCCGGACCGACCAGCTCGACCGCGATGGTCAGCGCTGCCCAGAGCGCCGCCGGCTGCATGCCGAAATGGGCCTGCTCGGCAACGGCGCCGTGCCAGTCGGTCAGCTTGACCAGCCCGCCCAGCAGATAGGCGCTGCTGAGGGCGAGCCGGGCAAGGAACCAGGTGGAGCGCCAATCGAGAATGGCGGTGACGAAGCGGGGCGTGTGCATCGCTCAGTTCTTCGCGACGGCGGCGTGGATCTCGGCGATGTAACCGCCGGGGAAACGGACGATCGCGGCGTCGCGGTCGCCCTCGCGGTGCGCCGGCACCAGCGTCTCGACGCCCGCCGCCTTCGCCTTGTCGAGCGTGACGGTGAGGCTCGACACCTCATAACCGGTCAGCTCGCGGCCATAGGGCCAGGGCAGCTGCCCGTCCGAGACCAGCACCGTCATCCTGCCATAGCCGGAGGTCAGACGGACGCGGCGATAGGTCTTGCCCGGCTGGCCGATCTCCACGCCCGGCGCGGCCTTGTCGTCCGAGACGATCTTGGCATGGGCATAGCCGGTCCAGCTCTTGAGGAAGGCATTCGCCGAGTCCGCGGTCAGGTAGACGCGGTTCTCCGGCACGGTGGCGAGCGGGGCATAATGCGGCTTGGTCGTGTGCCAGTAGAGCTGCATGTTCACGCCGCCCGGCCATTGCACGACCACGTCGCGGCCGATCGGATCCGGGAAGGTGGTGAGCAGCCGGCTGGCACCATGCTTCACCGCGGAAGTAACCGCCGCATCGATGTCGTCGACCAGATAGCCGGTGCGCTCGGCACCGAACGGATAGGGCACCGGGGTGACGAAGCCGAACACCGAGAGGATGCCGACGGGGGTGAGGACGAGCTGCGAGTTGGTCTGGCTGGTGGTCGGCGTGACCTGGAACACGCCCTTCTTGCTGACGGTACCGCCGAAGGTGGCGGTCACGCTGGTGACGAAGCGATCGAAATCCTCGGGCGCGACATAGACATGGGTGGAGTCATATTCCGGGCCGATCGCATGGTCGGCGGTGGCGGGCGCCCTGGGGGCCTGCTGGGCGAAGCCGGCGACGGGGGAGACGGTGACCAGTGCGGTCGCGATCATCAGGGTGAGACGGGTCATGGCGGGTGCTCCGGGTTGGAAGGGCTGCGTTGCGAAGCCGGGTTTAGGGCGCAGGTTTCCCTCCATCGATCCGAATAAGATCGACGGTTACGTTCCATATTTTAGAATGATCGCCAGCCCCTCCATTTGCGGAGAGGCCGGCGCATGGGATCAGACGGCCCAGCAGCCGCAGCCGAGCGCGCCCCAGAAGCTCTGGACGTCGGCGGCGGGCACCTTGGCGCCGAGCGCCGCGGCATGGTCATGGCCATGGACGTTGCAGGCCGAGTGGCAGGCACAGGCGGCGGCGAACTTCTTCGCATGCTCGTCGCGGCGGTAATAGCCGCCGAACGTCGCCACCGGCGACCAGTCGGGCATCGCCTTGGGTGCCTGGGGTGCGAGCGGACCGAAGTCCCCCTCCCCATACACCACCTTGCCACCGAGCATTGTCAGCACCGAGCGGAGATGGGCGATCTCGTCCTCGGGCACAGCGAAGTAATCGTCGGAGAGCAGCGCCAGGTCGGCGAGCTGGCCGGCCTTGATCTGCCCCTTCTTGCCCATCTCGTTCGAGAACCAGGTGTTCTTCTCGGTCCACAGGCGCAGCGCCGTCTCGCGGTCGAGCCGGTTGCGGACCGGGTAGAGCGCGAGGCCTCCCACGGTCTTCGAGGTGACCAGCCAGCTCAGCGACACCCAGGGATTGTAGCTGGCGACGCGCGTGGCGTCGGTCCCCGCCCCTACCGGCACGCCGGCATCCATCATCCGCCTGATCGGCGGCGTCGCCTCGGCGGCCTTGGCACCGTAGCGCTCGACGAAATACTCGCCCTGAAAGGCCATGCGGTGCTGTACGGCGATGCCGCCACCGAGCGCCGCGACCCGGTCGATATTGCGCTCGCTGATCGTCTCGGCATGGTCGAAGAACCAGTTGAGGCCCTTCAGCGGGATGTCGCGATTGACCTTCTCGAACACGTCGAGGGCGCGGCTGATCGTCTGGTCATAGGTGGCATGCATCCGCCACGGCCAGCGGCGCTCGGCGAGCAGGCGGATCACCGGCTCGAGATCGCCCTCCATCTCCGGCACCATGTCCGGCCGGGGCTGGCGGAAATCCTCGAAGTCTGCGGCGGAATAGACCAGCATCTCGCCCGCGCCATTGTGGCGATAGGTATCGTCGCCGTCGCCCGGGCGGATCTGGGTCGACCAGCTGGCGAAGTCCTTCAGCTCTTCCTTCGGCTTCTGGGTGAACAAATTGTAGGCGATGCGCAGGGTGAGATCGCCGTCCTTGTGGAGCTTCTCGATGATCTCGTAATCGTCGGGGTAATTCTGCGAGCCGCCGCCCGCGTCGATCACGCTGGTGACGCCGAGCGAATTGAGCTCACGCATGAAGTGCTTGGTGCTGTTGAGCTGGTATTCGGGCGGAAGCTTCGGGCCCTTGGCGAGCGTGGCGTAGAGGATCGTCGCGTTGGGCTGGGCGAGCAGCAGCCCGGTGGGGTTGCCTTGCGCATCGCGCATAATTTCGCCGCCCGGCGGGTTCGGCGTGTTCCTGTCATAGCCCACCGCCCGCAGCGCCGCGGCGTTGAGCAGCGCGCGATCATAGAGGTGGAGGATGAAGACGGGGGTGTCGGGCGCGGCGGCGTTGATCTCGTCGAGCGTCGGCAGGCGCTTCTCGGCGAACTGGTGTTCGGTGAAGCCGCCGACCACGCGCACCCATTGCGGCGGCGGGGTGTTCTCGGCCTGCTTCTTCAGCATCGCCATCGCGTCGGCCAGCGTCGGCACGCCCTCCCAGCGCAGCTCCATATTGTAGTTCAGCCCGCCGCGGATCACATGGATATGGCTGTCGATCAGGCCGGGGATCAGGCGACGGCCCCTGGCATCGATCACCCTGGCGTTCGGCGCGGCGACGGCGCGGACCTCGCCCTCGGTGCCGACCGCGAGGAACTTGCCGTCACGGATGGCAACCGCGTCCGCGACCGGGTTCTCGCGATCGAGCGTGGTCACCTTGGCGTTGACGAGGATCAGGTCTTGGGCGGCGGTCATGGCGAAACTCTCGGGCAGGGTGAACAGGGCGGTGGAAGCGGCGGCGCCGGCGAGCGCCTGGCGGCGGGAGATCGGGCTCATGGCCGGATCTCCGTGCGGAGGACAGCGGCCATCGCGGTCACCTTCTTGGCGAGCGGGACGACCTGCTCGCCGGCGAGGATCCCCGCCAGCCCGATCAGGGCGATCACCGGCGGGGCGGGAGAACGAACCCCGAGCAGGCTGTACACGATGCCGACCAGCAGACCGGCACCCAGCGAGAGAAGATAGGCTTTCATGGGGTTCGTCCTCCGTCTCGAGTCGATCAGGCCCGGATGAAGGCGAGCAGGTCGGCGTTCAGCACGTCCGCGTTGACCGTCAGCATGCCGTGCGAGAAGCCCGGATAGGTCTTCAGCGTCGCATTCGGCAGGATTTCGGCCTGGAGCACGCCGGCGTTCTTGTAGGGCACGATCTGGTCGTCCTCGCCGTGCAGCACGAGCGTCGGCACGGTGATCGCCTTGAGGTCGTCGGTCTGGTCGGTCTCGGAAAAGGCCTTGATGCCCTGATAATGGGCGAGCGCGCTGCCCATCATGCCCTGGCGCCACCAATTGTCGACCACACCGTCGATCGTCTCCACGCCGGGCCGGTTGAAGCCGTAGAAGGGGCCGGCGGGCAGATCGCGGAAGAACTGGGCGCGGTTCGCCGCCAGCGCGCTGCGCAGGCCGTCGAACACTTCGATCGGCAGGCCGTTCGGATAGGCCTCGGTCTTCAGCATGATCGGCGGGACGGCGCTGACCAGCACGGCCTTGGCGACGCGGCCCTGGGGCTGGCCATGGCGGGCGACATAGGCCGCGACTTCGCCGCCGCCGGTCGAGTGGCCGATATGCACGGCATTCCGCAGATCGAGATGCTCGGCGACCGCGGCGGCATCGGCGGCGTAATGCGCCATGTCATGGCCGAAATCGACCTGGGCGGAGCGGCCATGGCCACGGCGGTCATGGGCGACGACCCGGTAGCCCTTGGACAGGAAGAACAGCATCTGGGCGTCCCAGTCGTCCGACGACAGCGGCCAGCCATGGTGGAACATGATCGGCTGGGCATCCTTGGGACCCCAATCCTTGTAGAAGATCTCGACGCCGTCCTGGGTGGTGAGGGTGCTCATGGGAATTTCCTTTGAATTCTGGGAGATGGGGAAAGGCTGGGGTGCGGCCGGGCCCGGGGGGCGAACCCGGCCGCGCGGGGGATCAGTGGCCGCCTTCGGAGGCGCCGAACATGGTCTTGGCGTAGGTGATGCCGATGCCGTAAGCGCCACCCAGCTTGCGGGCGATGCCGGTGGTCATGTCGTAGGTCTCGGTCCGCGCCCAGTCGCGCTGCAGCTCGAGCAGGTACTGGAGCGACGTGATCGGGCGGGCACCGGCCTGGATCATGCGGGCGACGGCGCGCTCATGCGCTTCCTCGGAGATGTCGCCGCTCGCGTCGGTGATGACATAGGCCTCGAAGCCCTGGTCGATGGCGGAGAGGACGGGGCCGACGATGCAGACCGAGGTCCAGAGGCCGGCGAACACCAGGCGCTGCTTGCCGATGCGGTTGACCTCGTCGATCACCGCGGCGTCTTCCCAGGTGTTCATCGAGGTGCGGTCGAGCAGCTTCTGGCCTGGGAACGGATCGGTGACTTCGCTGAACATCGGCCCCGAGAAGCTCTTCTCGGCGACGGTGGTGAGGATGGTGGGGACTTCGAAACCGGCGGCGGCATTGGCGACCAGCGCGGCGTTGTTGCGAAGCAGCTCGGGCGCGATCGACTTGGTGGCGAACGCCATCTGCGACTGGAAGTCGATCAGGACGAGCGCGTGATCGGTCGGGCTGAGCAGGGTCTTGCCGGGGGTCGGGGTGGCGATGGCGGTCATTTCGATTTCCCTCTTTGGTGTTTCGGTCCGGTTCGTTCCGGATGCACATCGGTGTAGGCCGCGCGATAACTTCGACACAGCCGGATAAGATTGTTCGGATTGTTCTAGAAAATCGAAAAGCCGGCACGATTGCTGCGCAACCCCGGCAAATAGAGCGTCGACGTTCAGCCGCTCAAAAGGGGCGCTAGCACTCCGGATCGGTGCAGCGGGTGACTTGCTGGCCGTCGCCCGCCTGGGCGGGGGCGTCCGGAACCAGGACCGTTTTCGCCGGCTCCTTCGCCTGAACCACCGGTGCCGCGGCGAGCGGGACGCGCCGGAGGCCGCCGGGCGTGGCGAAGGTCGCTGCACCGGAGTCCAATGCGGTCAGCGTCCAGCCTTGTTGCAGGGTCTCGTGCAGGCCGATCGTGCGTTCTCTGCCATCGGCCAGGCGGAACCGGCCGGTGGAGCGCGGGCCGTCCAGCACGACGCGGATCAGCTCGGGCGGTGCGAGCACCGGGATCGGCACGGGCGCCGCAGCTTCGGGGCCGGCCGCCACTATTATCTCGCCACTCGCGGGCGGCGTGTCGGCGGTGCGGAGCAGGAACGCCAGCAGCGCCGCGGCGCCGAGCAGCGGCACGAGCAACAACAGGCCCTTGCGTGTCATGCGCGATCTCCGGAAATCGGGGCGCTCCGGCGGTTTCGCCCGAGCGCCCCTCCCCATTCAGGGCAAGGTGTTGCCGATGCTCACCACATAGAGCCGACCGCGATTGGCATCGATCTCGGTCGGCGCCGCGGCGTAGATCACGTCCTCCGTCGTCGATTTGAGGATGCCCGAGATCCGGGTCACGCCGCTCTGCGCGGGGGCGATCTGGCGCACCGCCCAGGTCGGGCTCTCCGCCGCCATCAGGCCGCTGCCGGTGACTGTGAAATAGACCCGCGCGCGGGTGCCGTTGTGCGTGGTCTCCACCGCGGCGGGGACATTGTTGTTCGCCGTGTAGATCTTCACCCGGTCGACCCAGGCGCCGTTCCAGCGAACGCGGTAGACGTCGAAATTATACGCGTTGGTGCCGCCTGCGGTGCGATAGCGATAGGCGATGCTCGGCCGGGCATATTGGTCGACCGTAAGCCCCGCTGCCTGGATACCCACACCGTCGTTCGAATTGTTCCACACCTCGCCCGTGCCAAGACCCTGGAACAGGACATTGGGCGTGGTCCGCGTCGCCGGTGCACTGAGCGCGACGCCATTGGCGGTGCGGAACACGCCGGCTGCCACGTCGTACTTCAGGTACGAGCCGTAATGGCGCAGCGAGCGCGGGGTCCCGTACGCCCATTCAAAGGCGATATGGACATTGCCGGCGTCGTCGATCTTCAGGTCGTCGGGATAGACGTAATTGGTGTTCTCGCGGGCGAAGATACCGACCTGCGCCCAGCTCTTCGCGGCGTTGTTCCAGCGGTACAGCTCGCCCTGCCCCGCATTGCTGTAATGGTTGCGGATGATCAGGTAGATGTCGCCATTGGGGGCGTGCTCGGCGATCGGATAGGTCGCGCCGACGGTGCCCGGCATGTCGCCGATGCGGCGGAGCATGGTCGTCGGATCATTGGGTGCGCTCGATCGGAAATAGCGCCAGTCGTCGACGTGATGATCGGTCCAGACATGGATGTAGCCGTCGCCGTCCACCGCGATCGTCGGCTGATCGTGCCCGACATCGTCGGCATGGCTCCAGACATTGCCGTTCTCGTCCTTCAGATAGCCGATCGTCCAGGCACCGGTGCCGGTCTTCACGCCGATCTTGATCTTGTGCGTGCCGGCGGTATCGCCGGGTGCGTTGAACGCGACATAGGTGGTGTCGCCCTTCACCACCATCGGCCGCCACCAGGCGGCGGCATTGGAGGAATCGGTCTCCGCCGGCACCATCTCGACGGCCACCTGGGCCTGGGCGGTGGCGGGCGTCAAAAGGGCAAGCGGGCACAGCAACGCTGTGCTGGCAATCAGGCGCAAGCGCATCATTCTCTCCTGTCTTTTCTGGTTTCAGCTACTCGGTACGCGTCTCCTTGAGCCGGGCGCTTCGGGCGGATCAGCCGCCCGTCAGGTCAATTACGAACAGTCCGCCGCTGGCGGGAAAGGTGTTGAGCTGGGCGGGCGACAGGCGCATGCGTGAGCTCGTGACGTAGAGAAGGTCGCCGGCCAATGCCGTGCTGCTCAGATTGGGCGCAGGCACGGGGATGGTGCGCAGCAGGGCGCCGTCGGGGGCCAGCTCGGCGACACAACCGCCGCCCCACATCGCGACGAAGAAGCGGCCATCCGGCGCGCGGGCCATGCCGTCGGGCTTGCCCGGCACGTTCATGAAGTCGCTGACGATCACCGGCTCGCCGAGCGTGCCTTCGCCGATATCGGCCGGATAGCCGATCAGCGTGCGCGAAAGAGTATCGACGACGAACAGGGTGCGCCCGTCCTCGGAGAAGGCCATGCCGTTGGGCACGCCCAGCCCCTCCCCCACGCGGTGCGGTTCGGCCTCGGGGCTGGTGGCGTGGAAGATCGCGCCGCGACCCGCGAGGATCGCCTTGTGCATCACCCCGCCCCACAGGCCGCCCTGGGGATCGACGGCCAGGTCGTTGAAACGACAGCCCGGGCCGATATCCGCGGCGGGGCCGGTGACGCCACCGAGAATGCAGAAGGCGCTTTCGAGCGTACCAGCAATGCGGCCGTCAGACAGCGGGGCGAGACCGAAAACCGGCTGGTCGGTCGGTTGCTCGGTGACCTGCCCCTCGGCGAAACGATAGACCAGACGGCGGACGGGATCGGTCCAGGTGATCGCGCCGCCCTGCACCACCGGGGACTCGCCGATGATGGCTTGCGGGTTGGCGAGCAGGCGCGCCCGCGGAGCGTGCCGGATTGCGTGGATCAGCGCGTTCGCCCGGGCACCGACCTCCCCGGCCGAACGACCGGGCTTGTAGAGGTCCGAGCCGATGCCGAAGCCGGTACAGCCTGCCACGCGCAGCGCAGGGATGTTCGCCGGACCGACACCGCCGACCGCCAGCACCGTGACGTTCCCGGGAAGCACCGTGCGGAGCGCGGCGATGTCGGATTCATGGCCGGCAGTGGGGAAGAATTTGAGGTGCCGAGCACCGGCAGCGAGTGCAGCAAAGGCCTCGCTCGGGGTGGCGCAGCCCGGCAGCGGGACCATGTCCAGCCGGATCGCCTCGGCGATCACCTGCGCGTCAGTGTTGGGCGACACGCAAAGCGTCGCGCCGCATTCGGCAAGGCGGCGGACCTGTCCGACTTCGATGACCGTCCCCGCCCCCACCAGCATCCGGTCGCCGAACTCCCGGCAGAGCAAGGCGATCGTCTCGAACGGATCGGGCGAGTTGAGCGGCACCTCGGCGACGCGGATGCCGGCATCGTAGAGCGCACCGACCACCGGCACCGCTTCCTCGGTGCGCAGCCCGCGCAGGATCGCGACGATCGGCAGTTCGGCCAGGGCGGCATCGAGCCGGGCGACCGCGCCCTCGCTCATCCGATGCTCGCCCGGTGGATCGCGCGGAAGCCGAGCAGGCAGGCCCGGCGGGATTCGACCAGCTCGGTCTCGATCCCGACCGAGGCGAGCCCGGCAGCATAGAGGCGCGACAACGGGCCGTTGCCGATCAGTGGCACCACGCCCTCGCCCATCTCAGGAAAGGCGGCGAGCGCATCGGCGATCTCCGAGCCGATCAGCAGCCCGCGGATGTACGACGCCGCATCGGCGCGGGCGAGCTCGCCGCGGATCACGCGCGCGCGGGCGCTGAACAACAGGCTCGACAGGCCCAGCCCGCCTGCCCTGCCCCGCGCCACGCCTTCGCGGAACGCCGGCCCGTCCGCTGCCTCACCCTCGACGATCGAGGCGAGCAGGCCCTGGCCGGTCAGCCGGTCGAAAATCTCGCCCGACATGGCGGTGAGGAACTCGCCGATCCGCCCCCCTTCGCGGCGGACCCATTTGGTATGCGTGCCGGGCAGCGCGGCAACGCCGTCGCCGGGCGCCAGCTCCATCAGGCCGAGCAGCTCGGTTTCCTCGCCGCGCAGGATGTCGGGCGCGTCGTCGAAGCTGCGGCGACAGGCGATGCCGGGGACGATCCGCACGGGGCTGTCGCCGATCTCCACCGGGATCGCGGCGCGGGCGAGGTCGGCCATGCCGGCAGGTGCGATCGCATAGGGCGCCTCGGCCCAGCCGATGTTCGATCCGATCATGCCCGAGGCGTAGATCGGGCCGTGATCGGGCCAGCGCGCGACAAGCGCTGCCATCGCCTCGGCCATGGCCTCACGGCTCAGCCCGGCGACGCCCTTCGCGGCAACGATCTCGTCGAGCGCGCTCCCGTCGCCGGCGATACGCCAGGCGCGGAAGTTCGAGCTTCCCCAGTTGATGCCGACGATCTCGGCATCAGCGGCGTGTGACACTTGCACCCCCGTCAATTGGATGGATGGCCCCGGTGATCCAGCTCGACCGGTCCGAGGCGAGGAACAGCGCCAGCTCGGCGACATCCCCGGGCGTACCGAGGCGGCCAAGCGGATGGCGCAGCACATTGGCGGCGCGCGCGGCCGCCGGGTCTTCGGCGCGATCGAAGGAGTCGCGCAGCAAGGGCGTATCGACCGAGGCCGGCGCGATCGCATTGACCCGGATGCCGTCGGGGGCAAACTCCAGCGCGGCGGTGCGCGTCAGGCTTTCGATCGCCGCCTTGGACGCGGCATAGGCGGCGAGCGTCGGCGTCGCGAACCCGGCGTTGATCGAGGAGAGCAGCAGGATAGATCCCCCGCCCCGCGCCCGCATCGCCGGCACCGCATGACGCATCAGCCGCACCGCGCCGATCACATTGACGTCATGGATGTCCGCCCAGGCGGCGGGATCGGTGTCGATCACCCCGCCATGGACCGAGATGGCAGCGGCGTGGACCAGGATGTCGACCCCGCCCAGCCCCGCCATCGCCTCCGCCACGCCTGCATCCGAGCGGAGATCGGCGACCAGCGCCTCGTCCACATCGGCCGCCGGCGAGAGATCGAGCCCGACGACCCGCGCCCCGGCGGCACGGAATCGCCCGGCGATCGCCGCACCGATCCCGCTCGCGGCACCGGTCACCAGTGCCGTGCGTCCGCCCAGCTCCATATCGCTCACGCCCGATCTCCCTCCGGCAGTCCCGCGTCAGAATTTGACGCTGAGGCTGGCCTTGTACATGCGCCCGAAGAACAGGTTCGTCCGGAGCGCCTCAGGGGAGCCGTCATAGGTCCGCTGGTGCTGGTTGAGGAGGTTGTTCGCCTCGAGGTTCAGCGAGAAGTTCTTCGAGATGTCGTACCGGAAGGTGGTCGACAGATCGGTATAGGCATCGTTGTAGATGCCGGTGTTCGCGCCCGACAGGCCAACCAGATAGTCGTCGCGCCAGTTGTACGCGACACGGAAGGAAACCGGGCCCTTCTCGTAATAGCCGACCAGGTTGGCGTTGTTCTTCGACAGGCCCGGGAAGGCGAGCACGCGGCCCACCGCGTCGCGGATCGGCGTGGTGGAGTCGATGTACGAATAGGTCGCGACGATACCGAAGCCGTCGAGCGCGCCGGGCAGGAAGTAGAAGGGCAGCTGGAGCAGCGCCTCGATGCCCTTCACCTTGGCGCCGTCGCCGTTGATCTTGCGGTTGATCAGATAGTTGACGTTGTTGAACGTCTCGGCGCTCTGCTTGGCGACGATGAAGGTCGAGACGTCCTTGTAGAAAAGCCCGACCGAGAACAGCGCCTGGCGGCCGAAATAATATTCGAGCGAGGCGTCGAACTGGTTCGCCTTGAACGGATTGAGGTTCGGCGCGCCGCCACTGCCGGTGCCCGGCGTCGTCTGCACCCCGTTCACGAACACCGCGGTGTTGTTGAGCGTGACGCCGTTGTTGAGATCGGCGGTGTTCGGAAAGGCGACGACCTTGGCCGCGCCAAGGCGCAGGATCAGCCCTTCCGCGACGTTCAGCTTGACCGTGGCCGAGGGCAGCCACTCATCGTCGTTGCGCTTGAAGGTGGTCGGCGTGACCCCGCCGGTGGCACCGATCAGGTTGCCGATCGAGGTCATGTCGCGATGCAGGTAGCGCACGCCGATATTGCCGGCGAGATCGAGCGCGCCCTCCACCTTGAAGTCGAGCTTGGCATAGCCCTCGGTGAAGTTCTCGCGGATCCGGTAGGTGCCTGCGAGCGCGGTGGCCGTCTGGGTCGGGTTGAGGCAGGCCGCCGCCTGCGAGATCGCGGCGACATTGGTCCAGACGCCGCAGCCGCCGGCAATGCTGCCGTTCGCCGCCAGGAAGCTGCGCGGCAGGCCGGCGAAATCGCCCTGGGCGAAATCGGGGTTCGAGTGCAGCGTCAGATATTGCGAGAGGGACGTCGCGACGATGCCGCCGGTCGGGCGGATATCGGCGAGCGACGGATTGACCCGCGTATCCAGCTTCTGCGCGCGCAGGCCGATGTTGAGCTTGTCGAGGAAGCCCTCGCCCAGCTTCATGCTCCAGTCGGTGCGCGCGGCGGTCGCCTCGGTCTTCGCGCGATAGAGATTGTCGAACAGGATGGTGAAGCGCAGCTGCGACGGATCGCTCAGGTTGATCCCGCTGATCGAATAGGCGCCGAGATCGCCCTTGGAGAAATCGAAGCTGGTGCTGGGCGTGATCGTGGTCAGCGGCTGGAGCCGGAGATAATTCTGGTCGTAGCTCGAGGTGGAGCGGTTGTACGAGAGTTCGGCGCTCGCCTCGATCCGGTCCGACACGTCGAACTTGCCGTTCAGTGCCGACGACCAGGTATCCGCCTTGGTATAGGCGAACTCGCTGTTGGTCAGCACCGGCGCGGTCGAGGTGCCGGAGATCAGCACGTTGTTCGGCGAATAGGTGGCGTTGGTCAGCCCGGTCTGCGGGTTGAACGAGATCCAGTAGCGCTCGCGGTCCGAGATCAGCTTCGAATAGAAGCTGTCCAGGGTGATCTCGACGCCCGGCGCCGGCTTCCACTGGATCACGCCGTCCAGGCCGAACTTGGTCCGCGTCTCGGTGATTTCCTCGGGCCGCGCGTCCGAATGACCGAAGCGCGTGACGCCGCCGGAGGTAAACTGAGTGTAGCCCGAGAAGGTGTCGAGGCCCTGCTGCGACAGCTTGCGGCGGCCATAGGAGGCCGAGACCAGCACGCCCAGCGTGTCGCCGGCGAACTTCTGCGAGACCAGGCCGAACATCTCGTAGCTCGGCTTCTTGGTCAGGCTGTCATAACTGGCGCCGGCACGCGCGGCGATGCTGCTCGGGCCGTCGAGCGGCCTGCGGGTGTTGATGTCGACGATGCCGCCCAGCGCGCCGGCGATGTCGTCGGCACCGGCGAGCTTGGTCACCTCGAGCCGGGAGATCAGCTCGGAGGGCACCAGCGACAGGATGCCATAGGTCGAGCTGCCGAGCTGATCGAGGCCGACGCCGCCGCGGCCGGTGGCGTCGACGATCTCCCGGCCGTTGAACAGATAGACGTTCTGGCGAAGGCCGCGCACCGAGACGTTGGTGCCCTCGGCGATGCCGCGATCGACCTGGATGCCCGAGACGCGCGAGAGCGATTCGGCGACGTTGCGATCGGGCAGCTTGCCGATGTCGTCCGAGACGATCGCATCGACGAACTGGACGGCGTTGCGCTTGATGTCGCGCGCGGCACCGAGGCTCTGGCGGATGCCGGTGACGATGATGGCGCCGTCGTCCTGCGGCTCCGGCGCGGGATCGGCGGCCTGGGCGGCGGGCGCCGGGTCGGTCTGCGCCGCGGCCGGCGTCGCGAACGCGGCGGCCGATGCCAGAACGGTGGTCACCAGCAGACGCTGGACGATGCGATTCTTCATATCCTCTCCCCTTATCAACCCGGCGGTTGGCGGGCCCGGACTTTATGCCCTTGGCTTCCGCTTGACGTATCTACTAAAGCAACAATAGGGATCGCGCAACACCCTCGTTTCCAGAGGGGATGGCCGTGACAATGGCGCAACACTGCGATTGACAAGGGATGAGAACCGCGCGCATATGACAAATATAGCAACAAAACATTCCGGAGGGGACGTGACCCAGCTGCAAGGCGTGCTGCCGATTCTGCCGACGATCTTCACCGAGTCGGGCGCGCTGGACGAAGCGGGCATGCGCCGCGTGCTCGACTATATCGTCGCCGCCGGCGCGCAGGGCGTGGTCTTCCCCGGCCTCGCCAGCGAATATGACATGCTGAGCGTCGAGGAGCGGCTCCACCTTACCGCGCGGATCGGCGAATGGCTGGACGGCCGCGTGCCCTTCGTGGTCGGCGGCAGCACCGGCGATACCAACGAAGCGATCGCCTATGCCGAGGCCGGCGCCCGCGCCGGCGCCTCGGCGGCGATGATCCTCACCCCAAAGACCTTTGCCGGCGACCTCGCCGCGATGGCCGGCTTCTTCGAGGCAGCGCACCAGGGATCGGGCATCGCGATCATGCTGCAGAACGCCCCCGCCCCGATGGGCATCGGCATGCCGCTCGAGCAAGTCGCAGAGCTGGCGCACCAGGTGCCGGGCATCAAATACGTCAAGGAAGAGGCCCCGCCCTCGGGCCAGCGCATCACCCGGCTGACCGAACTGGCCGGCGATTCGCTCGAGGCGGTGTTCGGCGGTGCGGGCGCGCGCTACGTGATCGACGAGCTGGCCCGCGGCGCGCGCGGCACGATGCCGGCCTGCGAGATCACCGAACTGCACGTCCGCATGCTCGCCGATTATGCGGCGGGCGAGGAGGACAAGGCGCGTGACCTGTTCGAGCGCACCCTGCCCCTGCTCAACATGCAGGCGATCTTCCGCTGGCGGCTGACCAAGGCGGTGCTCCAGCGCCGCGGGTTGATCGAGAGCACTTATGTGCGGGCGCCGGGGCCGGAGCTCGACCGCTACGACCGTGCGGAGCTGGACGCGCTGCTCGATCGGCTGGCAGACCTGCTGCCGATGGAAGCACCGCAGGGAGCCCTGGCCTGATCATGCGCATCGCCGCGATCGACACGTTCATCGTCACCGTCCCCCGCGACACGCCCTATCTGGGGCCGCTCGCGGAGGGCGAGCATGTCAATGCGCGCGGCTATATCGTGCGCAAGGGCAATGGGACGATCTACCCTACCGTCGATCGTTCGATCGTGGTGCGCGTCACCGCCGAGGATGGTTCGGTCGGCTGGGGCGAGACCTATGGCATCTGCGCGCCCCGGGCGACCTGCGAAATCGTCAACGACCTGCTCGCACCGGTACTGATCGGTGCGGAGGTCAGCGACATCGGCGCGACCTGGGACCTGCTCTACGGGCTGATGCGCGTACGCGGCGCCTGGGGCGGGTTCCATGTCGATGCGATCGCGGCGATCGACATCGCGCTGTGGGACCTGAAGGGCAAGGCCGAGGGCAAGCCGGTCCGCGACCTGATCGGCGATACGGTGCACGCGACGATCCCGAGCTATCTCTCCGGGCTCCCTGCAGCGACGCTGGAGGACCGCGTGGCGCTGGCGAAGGACTGGCAGGCGCGCGGGGTCGATGCGTTCAAGTTCGCCGCGGTGGTCAGCCATGAGGGGATCGTCGACGAGATAGCGGCGCTTCGCGAGGCGCTGGGCGATACGGCCGAGATATTGATCGACCTGCACTGGAAGTTCTCGCCCGCCGAGGCTGCCGAGCTGATCGCCAGGCTCGCGCCGTACCGGCCCGGTTTCGTCGAGGCGCCGGTGAAGCCCGAGGACATTGCCGGGCTCGCCCACCTCGCGGCCACCAGCCCGGTGCCGGTGGCCGCCGGCGAGGAATGGTACACCGAATATGAGGCGACCAACCGCCTCGCCGCCGGGCCGCTCGCTTTTGTCCAGCCCGAGATGGGCCATACCGGCATCACCCAGTTCGTCCGCATCGCCCGCATCGCCGCTGCCAAGCGCGTCGCGGTGGCGCCGCATGCCACCGTGGGCACCGGCATCTTCCTCGCCGCCAGCCTCCAGGCCTCGGCGACGATCCCCGGGCTGTGGAAGCACGAGTGGCAGCATTCCGTGTTCGAGCGGAACCTGGCGCTGCTCGATACCGACATGGGGCATGGCGCGGGCGGCTATGCCCTGCCCTCTGCGCCGGGCCTTGGCGTAGAGCCCAATGCCCGCTTCTGGGATCATGCGGAGCATGTGTCGTGAGCTATGCGGGGCGCACGCTCGGGTGCATAGGATGCCACCATGCGCGCTAAACCCAATGCCCAGCCGAACCAGAGCCTGATCGACGGCATCGCCACGCTCCAGGCGCTCGCCACCTCGCCCGAGCCGGTCGGCTGCCGCGAGCTTGCCCGGCGGCTCGATGCCGATCCGACCAAGATCAACCGGCTGCTCAAGACGCTCGCCTATCTCGGCATCGCCCGGCAGACCGCCAACCGGAAGTACACCGCTGGTGCCGGCATGCACGTGCTCGCCGCCCAGAGCCTGTTCGCATCGGGCCTGATCAACCGCGCGCTGCCGATCCTCGAGGGGCTGCGCCGCTTCGGCCACACCGTGGCACTGGGTGTGCTTTGGGGAGACAGCGTGAGCTATCTGTTCCACGCCCCGCCGGGGATCGAAGCGTCGCGCGGCCTGGGCCGTATCGGCCTGCTGCCCGCCACCACGAGCGGCATCGGCATGGTCCTGCTCTCCGAGCTCGACGACGACGAAGTGCGCGACATCTACCGCGACAAGGACATCCCGATGTTCCCGGAAGGGATCGAGCAGCTGCTCGCCAAGCTCGCCGAGATCCGGCAGCTCGGCTACGCCCGCGTCCATGTCGCCGACGAGCGTGACCATCATGTCGTCGCCGTCTCGACCGGCGATCCGGCGCATGCCGGCATCGCGCTTTCCGGCTGGATTCCAGAAGCGGCGACCGAGCCGCTCGTCGCCGCGCTGCGCGAGGCTGCGCCCGAAATAGGAGGATAGATGTCCGCACCGGCTGCACCCATCGGCGAGACCCGATCGCCGAACCCTTTGCGCTGGGCGATCCTCGCGCTGCTCTTCGCCTCGACCGTGCTCAACTATGTCGACCGGCAGACGCTCTCGATCCTCGCGCCGATGGTGCAGCGCGACCTCAAGATGGACGACATCGGCTATGCGCATGTCGTCCAGCTGTTCCTGATCGCCTATACGATCGCCTATCTCGTCGCCGGCTGGCTGACCGATAGGCTCGGCACGCGGACCGCGCTGGCGCTGTTCGTCGGCTGGTGGTCGCTGGCCAATATGGCGACGGGCTTCGTGCGCAGCGCCGCGGCATTGGGCGGCGCGCGGGCAATGCTCGGGCTGGGCGAGGCAGGCAACTATACCGCCGGCCCCAAGGCGGTCTCCGAGCATTTCCCGCCGCGCGAGCGCGGCTTCGCCTTCGGCACCTATACCGCCGGCGCGATGGTGGGCGCGACGATCGCGCCGCCGCTGATCGGTTGGCTGGCGCTGACCTATGGCTGGCGCGAGGCGTTCGTCGCCACCGGCGCGATGGGCTTTGTCTGGCTGGTCGCCTGGCTCGCCATCTATCCGCGCAGCAAGGAGAAGGCAGCGGGTCCGGCCGAGCCGACGCCGTGGCGCGCGATCCTGCGCGAACGGCCCCTGTGGGGCTTCGCCCTCTCCCGGATGCTCGCGGACCCGGTCTGGTATTTCTACCTGTTCTGGTTCCCCAAATATCTCGCCGACCAGCGCGAGCTGAGCCTGATGACGATCGCGGCGACGGCGTGGATCGTCTATCTCGCCGCGGACATCGGCAGCATTGGTGGGGGCATCTTCTCGGGCCAGCTGATCAAGCGCGGCATGACCCCGCCCAACAGCCGGCTGACCGGCCTGGCGGTCGCCGCGGTGCTGGCGCCGGCGGGCATGCTGATCGCGACCAATCCGGGGATCGAAGTCACCTTCGCCCTGGCGGCCTTGGTGGCGTTCGCGCACCTGGTCTTCCAGATCAACATCAGCACCTTGGTGGTCGATCTCTACCCGACCCGGGTGGTGGCGACCGTGTTCGGTATCGTCGCGGCGGGCAGCGGGCTGGGCGGGATCTTCTCGACCCAGCTGGTCGGGCATCTCGCCCAGTCGGGCAATTACGGGCAGATCTTCCTGCTGATGGGCTGCCTCCACCCGCTGGCGATGCTGATCGCCTTCGTGGCGCTGCGCAGCCAGCCGCGCTCGGAACTGCGGCCGGCCTAGGCCAGCCCGTTCCGCAGCTGCCAGCGCCGGGCGAGATTCGGCCAGTCGGACATCGGCCAGGCCGGATCGCCGCGCAGGCCCAGGCCGTGCGCGCCGTCCTCGAACAGATGCATGTCGATCGCCCCGCCCGATCCGCGCACCGCGCCGAACAGGGCCAGGGCATGGTCGACCGGCACTACTCGGTCGTGCACGGCGTGGGCCAAGAATATCGGCGGGGTGATCCCGGGCAGGCGCTGGTCGAACGACCAGGCCGCGGCATCGGCGGCCGAGGCGTCGGGCCCGAGCAGCGCCAGCTTCGAGCCGGTATGCGCGCCCGCCCCCATCGACACGACCGGATAGAGCAGCATCGCGCCATCGGGCCGGGTGAGCAGCCGGTCGGCCGCGTCGATCGCCGGATAGGTGCGGTCATAGACCTTCACGCACAGGCTCATCGCCAGGTGCCCGCCGGCCGATCCGCCCCAGACTGTCACGCGCTTCGGATCGACGCTCCACTTGCCGCCCGCGCGGATCAGCCGCATCGCCCGCTGCGCGTCCTGCAGCGCCACGAGCGCGCCGCCGCCCCAGCGGTCCGCCGGCAGCCGGTAGCGCAGCACGAACGCCGCGACGCCCTGTGCGTTGAACCAGCGCGCCGTCTCATAGCCCTCGCGGTCGATGCCGACGCGGGAGTAACCACCGCCCGGCAGGATCAGCACCGAAGCGCCGGTCGCATTGGCCGCCGTGAAATAGGCGAGCGTCGGCCGGGTGACGTGCTCGGCGACGCGGTAGCGCAGGCCGGCATTGTCGGTCTGGTCGTCGACCCGCTCGGTGACGTTCGGAACCGGCCCGCCCGGCATCCTGCCCTCGGGCCAGAGCGGCAGGACGAGATCGGGCTCGCGCGTGTCCTGGGCGAAGGCCAGGAAACCGCCACCTGGCGCCGTCTGCGCCCGGGCGGCGATCGCGGCCGATCCGGTTGCCAGCGCGGCGCCCCTGAGCATCGCCCGCCGACTAGTGGTATCCCCAATGCGCACCAGGCCTCTCCGGATAGATTGCGTATCCGCAGACCCTATAGATTGTTGCCACGATAGCAACATATTGGCGCACAACACCCAGAAACCGGCGATTCACGCCATGTTCGTTGCTATATTCGCCAACCAAGCCCCGCCGCCCCTGCCCCTGCCGGCTGGCAAGGGAAAGGCGGCGGCCCCGGTTACGCGTTCCTCAGAAGCTGGCGCTGACGCCGAACTTCGCGGTCCAGCTGTACTTCTCGTACTGGAGGAGCCGCTTGGCGCCCTCATAGTTCTGATAGGCGAAGTACGGCGCGTCGGTGACGTTCACCCAGTCGGCGAACAGGCGGACGCCCTTGGTCACCTTGAACTTGGCCGACAGGTCGAGCTGGAAGTGCTGGTCGACATAGCGGTCCTCGTCCGGCGCCCCGCCCAGCTCGTCCAGATACTTGTCGCGATAGGTGCCCGCGGCGCGGAACGACACGCGGCCCTTCTCGTAGCCCAGCACGACGTTGAACGTGTTCCGCGCCGCCGACGGCAGCGAGATGCGGCGCGGATCGGTCAGGTTGTCGCCGTCGAACACCGTGCCCTTGGCATCGGTGAAGGTGTAGTTGGCGTTGAGCAGCAGGCCGTCGAACGGCGCCGGCAGGAAGGTGAAGCGCTGGGCGTAGGAAAGCTCGACGCCCTTCACCTTGGCCGTCTCGCCGTTCACGAAGGTATCGGCCTGGACATAGGGCACGCCGTAGATCGTCCCGGCATTGTCGTCGCGCACGGTGACGATGAAGTCGTCGATCGACTTCCAGAACACGCCGGCGGTGAGCGCCGAGCCGTTGCCGAAATACCATTCGGCCGAGGCATCGACGTTCCAGGCGCGATAGGGCTTCAGGTTCGGGTTGCCGAATTCGGCCTCGTCATCCTCGTTGACCAGCACCCGCGGCGCCAGGTTCGACAGCTTCGGGCGGACCAGGCTCTTGTAGCCGCCCAGGCGCAGCACGACGTTGCGCACCGGCTCGTAGCGGAAGGTCAGGCTCGGCAGCCAGTCGGTATAGTTGCGCTTCACCCGGTTCGGCGTGACGGTCACGTTGGTGCCGTCGGTCGAGGTGACGAAGGCGCCGATGTCGTTATGGGTGCGCTCCATGCGCACGCCGCCGATCACGCGCAGGTCCGCCATGTCGAGGCGGCCGAGCAGGTAGCCGGCCATCACGTCCTCGTCGATCGAATAGTCCGACGATGCCGAATTGATCAGCGTGTCGATCCGGTTGACGCGGAAATTGGCGCGGTTGGCGTTGAAGAAGTCGGTCGGCGCGGTGTGGCCGAGCTGCGGCGTGATCGCCTGGATGCGATAGGTCGGCAGGCCGAGCACGCTCGAGAGCGGATAGTTGCCGGTATAGCCGTCATAGACGGTGCCGTTGAAGTCGTACGACTTGGTGCGCCAGCGGCCCTTGGCGCCCGCCTGCAGCGTGAAGGTGCCGCGGGCCAGCGCGAACTCGCGGGCCAGGTCGGCACGGCCGGTCCATTCCTTGTCGAGCGAGTCCGACAGGTCGGTGCGCTCGAGCTCGTTGAAGCTGTAGCTGTCGGCGCTGTTGAACAACGTGGTGTTGCCCGACACGCTGAACAGCGGGCGGCGGACATCGGCATAGTCGAACAGCAGGTTGACTGCGTTCGCGCCCGAGCCGCTGAAACGGCCGCGGAAGCGCGTCGGGTCGATCGAGCCGTTCTCATATTCGCTCGCCTCCGAATAGGCGCCCGAATAGGTGAACTTCCACGGGCCGGCCTCGGTCTCGCCGCCGATCGTCAGCGACTTGATCTTCTGCTCCTCGTAGCGGTCCTTCATGCGGCGGCGCACTTCGATGCGGCCATCGGCGCTGGAGAAATAGGCGCTCGTCGCGCTGCTGTTCGCCGCGCGGGGCGCACCGTCCATGATGAAGATCACGTCGCCGCGATATTCCTGGTCGGCGAAGCTGCTGTAGAGACCGCGGGCATAGAGCTTGGTGGTGTCGCTCAGGCGCCAGTCGAGGTTCAGCGAGGCGCCGAACCGCTCGCGCTCGACGTTGTAGTCGCGATACTGGAGCTCCCCGGCATAGACGACGCCATTGGCCTTGCCCCAGTCGGCGCCCTCGATGTTGTCGGTCTCGAACTTGCGCTTGTAGTAGCTCACGCCGCCGGCGATGCCGAACGTGTCGCTGAGCTTGGTCGAGAAATCGAGGCTCGCCTTCGGCGTGACGTCCCCGGCATAGTCGTTGTAGCTGCCTTCGAGCTTGATCGAGAGCAGGTCCTTCTTGCGGTCGAACGCGCTCACCGTGTTGATCTCGATCGAGGCGCCGAGCGTGTCGGCGTCCATGTCCGGGGTCAGCGACTTCTTGACCTCGATCGACTCGATCAGCTCGGAGGGCACCACGTCGAGCGCGACCGAGCGGACGTCCGATTCCGGCGCCGGCAGGCGCGCGCCGTTGATCGAGGCCGAATTGAGCTCGGGATCGAGGCCGCGGACCGAGACGAAGCGGCCTTCACCCTGGTCGTTGAGGATGTTCACGCCCGGCAGGCGACGCAGCGATTCGGCGACGTTCTGGTCGGGGAACTGGCCGATCGAGTCGCGGGTCAGCACGCTCTCGACGCCGTCGGCGGCACGCTGGCGCGACAGGCTGCTCGACAGGCTGGCGGCCTGGCCGACCACGATGATCTGGTTGTTGCCGCCCAGCACCAGGTCGACGCGGACATTGCCGCTGTCCGGAACCGTGATCGTGCTGGTGGTCGGCTCGGTGCCGACATAGCGGGCCACCACCGTATAGGTGCCGGCGGGCACGTCACCGAAATGGAAGCTGCCGTCACGCTCCGCCTCGACCACGCGGCCCAGCTCGACGATGCGCACTTCGGCGCCCTGCAGCGCACGCGTGCCCGAACCGTCGGTCACGGTACCGACGACATCGCTGGCCCAGGCGACGGCCGGCGCGAACAACATGGCGGCGCCTGCGAGCAGGCCTGCCTGGAAGCGGCGAGAATTCAGCATTGGCGGGATCCCTTTTCGTCTCTGATGCGCAACCGGCTGGCCGCGCCCCTTGGGCGGGGATCTTTTCGGGCAGCCGCGATCGCCCGCTGCCAGCGGTCGAACGACGAACCGTCGATGTCCCCTTTTGGGCAGCGCTTTTGCCGCGCAGCCTCGTTGGCCGGGCGGGTGACGGGCCGACATGACGGGCGTGTTACGATTGCGCGTCAAAACAACGTCACATGGATGTCATTTAACTGACATCGATCTAGCGCGTTGATTTAATGAACTAAAATTCACGCGCCCGATTGCAGGAAATTATTGCTCGGGATCTCCGGCAGTAAGGGCGATCGCGCCGCCGGCGCTCAAAGCAGGCAGAGCGGCAGCGCGATCACGGTCATCGGGATCCAGGGCGCCGTGGCGGCCATGGGCCAGCGCGACAGGAGGAGGACGAGGATGACCCCGCTCACCGACAGCAGCGCCAGCCATGCCGGCACCGCCAGATAGGGACCGAACCGGTGCAGCGCGGCAAGGAACGAGCCCAGGATCAGGAGCCAGCCGAGAATCCGCGCGCGGGCCCGGTCCGGGCGAGCGGTGCGGGAATGCCGCCCCCTTCCCTGCGCGAGTTTGGCGAAACCGGCATAGCCGAGCAGGGCGACCTCAAGCGACATCGACGGCCTCCCGGACTTCGGCCACCGTGACCGGCGCGCGCCGGCGCGGCCGGGCCGCACGGGCCGGCCGCACGGCGGTCCGCCAGGCCGCGAAGCCCAGCGTCGCCGCAAGCAGGAACATCGTGGCGTCGAACGCCACGAACAGGCCATCGGTCGGGAACGCGCCGACCATGGCGAGATCCGCGATCGGAACCGCCGCGAACAGCAGCGCGCTGATCGCCAGCGTCTCGATCCAGGCCCGGCGGACCGGGCGGAGGAGCGACAGTGCCGCCAGCCCGAACCAGGCCCAGAACATGGCGGAGACTTCCAGGTCGGCGCGGCCGACCAGCATCGGCGGCAGCAACCGGTTGGCGAGCAGGAAGGCGGCAATCCCCGCGGGCAGGCAGGCGACCGCGCCGATGTTGAGCCGCTCGACCAGCGACATGCCGAAGAATGGCTGCGCGCCGGGCCGTTGGCGCTTCACCGTCCACAGCACCAGCCCCGTCGCGACCATCGCGCAGCCGGTGAGGCCGAGCAGGAAGCAGACCCAGCGGAGCAGCGGCCCGGCAAACCAGCCAAGGTGCAGGCCGAGCATCACGCCCGCGGTCTCCACCGCAGGCCCGGGCGCGGGCGATGCGGCCAGCCGCGCGCCGGATACGCCGGCATAGGTGATCGATGCGCCGCGCGCATTCAGCCTGTCCTCGCCTGTGCGGAGCAGCGTGACGGTGGAGGACGCATCGTCGGGATTGCCCACGATGATGCGCGAGACGCGGGCGCCCTCCCATTCCGCCGAGGCCGCCTCGACGAAGCGGCCCATGTCGGCGAGCCGGCCCGGCTGTCCTGATGCCTTCTGGCCGGCGGTGTCGCCGTAGAGGCTCTCGGCGAAGGCCGTGGGCTTCGGATAATTGGCGAGGATCGGCCAGGGCATGTACATCACGACCAGCGTGATCAGCCCGGTATAGGTGATCATCGCGTGGTACGGCAGCGCGAGCACTGCCGAGACATTGTGTGCGTCGAGCCAGCTGCGCTGCCCCTTGCTCCAGCGCAGCGTGAAGAAGTCGGCGAAGATGCGCTTGTGGGTGATCACGCCCGACAGGATCGCGCCGAGCATGAACATCGCGCAGAGCCCGGCGAGCCACCGGCCCCAGGGATGCGGCAGCTGCAGCTGGAAATGGAAACGGTAGAAGAACTCGCCGCCCCTCGTATCGCGCGCCTCGATCGGTGCGCCGGTGGCGGGGTCCAGGCGCACCTCGGGCCGGCGCGGCGCGCGCGGCGCCTTCGGGTCGGGGTTGGGCCGGGCGCGCGTGAACGCACGGGTCGAAAGCGTGCGCTCAGTCGGGAGATAGATCGTCCACTGCTCGTCGTGCGGCGCATTCTTCTGGAGCCAGGCGACCGTGGTACGCGCGGCTTCGGCCTGGGGAACGGCGTGCGGCCGATATTCCGGCTGCATCCACCGCGTGATCTCGGGACGGAAATAGCTCGCGGTGCCGGTCACGAACATCGCGAAGAGGATCCAGCCGGCGAGCAGCCCCAGCCAGCCATGGATCCACGCCATCGACTGGCGAACGCCATTGCCCTTCATGGCCGAACGCCCAGCAGCAGTGCCGCGCCCCCTGCGACCACGGCCGCGCCCCAGATCACGGCGGCGACGCGCGTGAGCCGGGGTTCGTGGAACGCCCAGAGGCCGAAGGCGGCATAGAACAGGAAGGAAAGGATCATCCCCCAGGCGGTCGCCTCGACGCGCTCGACCGGCAGCAGCCGCGCGAGCAGCGTCGCCAGCCCCGCCGCCGCGGCATAGCCGCCGATCAGCGCGGTCAGGCTGCGCCCGGCCATCGACCATCCCTGCCCGCCAAGCTGGGCGCTCGCCATTCCTTCCCCCTTTTCCCGTCTTGCATCTGCTGCCGATCGGCTCTAGCGGCAATTGCAAATCGTTAGCAATAACAAAAAGGGGGTTTTGTGACCGGTAGTTTCCGTCGCTCGCTGCTGCGTGGTTTCCTGATGCATTCGGCCCTGGTGCCGGCGCTGGCGCTCCTGCCGGCGCCCGCCCATGCCAAGGATGGGCCGGATGAGGACAAGGCACAGGATTCCACGATCCTGGTCACGGGCCTGCGCGAGAAACAGACCGGTTCCGGTACCAAGACCGACACGCCGCTGATGGAGACGCCGCAGACCATCACGGTGATCGACAATGACGAGCTGGTCCGCCGCAATGCGCTGTCGATCAACCAGGCGCTCGGCTATGTCGCGGGCGTCGCGGCCAACCAGCGCGGCGGCATGGTCACGCGCTACGACCAGCTCATCCTGCGCGGCTTCGCCCCGGGCGTCTATCTCGACGGCATGCGGCTGCTCGCCGGCCCCTATTCGACCCCGCAGATCGACTTCAACCGCATCGACCATATCGATGTGGTCAAGGGCCCGGCATCGGTGCTGTACGGCAATTCGACGCCGGGCGGCCTGGTCAACCTGACCAGCAAGATGCCCGAGCAGGTCGCCTCGGGCCGGTTCGAGCTGCAGCTCGGCAATTACGACACGATCCGCGCGGTCGCCGATGTCAACCAGCCGCTCGACGCCGACGGCAAGTGGCTCGCCCGCATCGTCGGCGGCTGGCAGAAGGGCGACGGGCTGACCCGCGGCACCTTCTCCGAACGCTATCATGTCAGCCCGATGCTGACCTTCGCGCCGGACGACGCGACCAGCCTGACGCTGATCGCCTCCTATCAGCGCTCGCCGAGCGGAGGCGGCTATTCGGGCGTCTCGGCCTATGGCTCGGTGCTCGCCAATCCGGGCGGCAAGCTGCCGCGCGACATCAACACCGGCGATCCCGGCTATGAGCGCTACGATCACCGCGCCAAGTCGATCGAGGCACTGTTCCGCCACGACTTCAACGAGCATCTCTCGTTCCGCTCGAGCGCGCGCTTCCAGAACAACTGGCTGAGCTACCGCCAGCTCTATGTAGCCGGCTTCGCGACGACGGGCACCGGCGCGAACCGCAACACCGACTATTCGACGATCATCCGCGGCGGCGGCGGCGCGGACGAGAATTTCGACACGCTGACGCTCGACAACAGCTTGAACGCCAAGTTCGAGACCGGGCCGCTCAAGCACAATGTGCTGGCGGGCATCGACTATCAGCACATCGCCGGCGAGAATTTCCAGCAGTTCAACACCGGCGTGACGGCCAACCCGCTCACCAGCATTCCGAACCTGAACCTGTTCAAGCCGGTCTATGGCGGCACCCTGCCGAGCTTCGACCTGACCAAGCTGTCGAGCGCCTATACCAACAGCTACAGCAAGCGCGACCAGATCGGCGTCTATCTGCAGGACCAGATCGCGATCGGCCGGCTCCAGCTGATCGCGAGCGGGCGCTATGACTGGTACGACCAGACGACGCTCAACAAGCGCAACAACGCGATGACGCCGTTCAGCCAGACCGCGTTCACCGGCCGGCTCGGCGCGCTGTACGAGCTGCCTTTCGGTGTCTCGCCCTATGTCAGCTATTCGGAATCCTTCGAACCGCAGACGGGTGCGACCTGGGACGGCGTTCCGTTCGATCCGGTCACCGGGCGCCAGTACGAGGCAGGCATCAAGTACCAGCCGCGCGGCACCAATGCGCTGTTCACCGTCTCGGCCTATGACCTGCGCCGCCAGAAGGTGCCGGTGGGCGATCCGCGCGCGGGCACGAACGGCATCCCCTCCACCGCGCAGATCCAGATCGGCGAGGTGCGGGTGCGCGGTCTCGAGTTCGAGGGCCGCGGCGAGGTGACGCCGGGGTTCGATGTGGTGGTCGCGGCCGCCTATACCGATGCGATCATCACCCAGGGGGCGCCGGCCGTCGCGCCGACCGCGACCAACAGCGGCACGCCGACCACCACGGGGACGCGTCAGCTCGGCACGCCCGAATGGACCGCCTCGACCTTCCTGTCCTATGATTTCGGCAAGAGCGGCCGGGTGGCGGGTCCGCTCGGCGGGCTGAGCGGCGGCGTCGGCGTCCGCTATGTCGCCGGCTCGGACGGCACCACCGCCTATAAGGTGGTCGGCAACGTGACGACCTTCGAGCGCTTCACGACCGAGAGCTTCACCCTGGTCGACGCGATGCTCGGCTATGACCTCGGAAAAGCGACGCCGGAACTGCGCGGCTTCTCGCTCGCCCTCAACGTTTCGAATCTGTTCGACAAGACCTACATCTCCGCCTGCCCGTTCAGCAACAGCTGCTATTACGGCGCCGGGCGGACGGTGATCGGCTCGCTGCGCTTCCAGTGGTGAGCGACGCATAGAGGACAAGGATCGGAGCCGTGGCGGGACCGCCCCCACGGCTTCACTTCCTGTGCGCTGCGATCGTGCGGCGCCCCGTTGCCATGGCTGCGCCGCACCTGTCCCGCTCCGGTCGCCTGGTGCGGGATTGGCGTGTCAGTCGTCGAGCACGACCTGATCGGCATGCCGGGGCGCGAAACCGCGCGCACGACGCTCATATTCCTGTGCCATGCCCATATGCGCGCGAAAGCTCGGCATGCCTTTCGCCTTCATCGCCGCAGCCCGGGCCTGACCTGCGCGGCCGATAAAATAATGGGTATCGGTCATGGCGGACTCCCGCTTGATCGACTTCGTGAATAAACCATCCGCGGCCGGTTTCGAATCTCGTAGAACTCCCTAAGCCCGACCGCTGGGCCGGGCATGACGCCGATGCGCAGATGCCACGTTACCGTCAAAGCCATATCGTGCAGGATCGGCCCAGGCCGAGTGCGAGACAATGCCGGATTGAGTGAAACGCAGCGGAACGCGAGAACCCGCTGATTCCTGGGCCTAACAGCAGGTTTCAGGGGGTGTAGCGAAGCGCCTGGAGGGCATAAGTGGCGGAGAGGGTGGGATTCGAACCCACGTTACGGTCACCCGTAAACCGCATTTCGAGTGCGGCGCATTCGACCACTCTGCCACCTCTCCGCGAGGCGATTGTGCGCGGAACAAATCCGCGTCGGTCGCTGTGAGGGGCGGCCCCTAGCGCAGCGTTTCGGATACTGCAAGCGCATCCTTGTACCAAATCTCGGAGATATTAAATTAAGCCCATGACTCAGACGCCCGGCGCCTCTCCCGCTCCCTATGATCCCGGAGCCCCCATGCCCCCGGTCGCCACCGCGCGCTTCGCGATCGGCGACGTGGTGCGCCACCGCCAGTTCGAGTTCCGCGGCGTGATCTTCGACGTCGACCCGGTCTTCGCCAACAGCGAGGAATGGTACGAGGCGATCCCCGAGGACGTGCGCCCCCGCAAGGACCAGCCCTTCTACCACCTGCTCGCCGAGAACGACGAATCGAGCTATGTCGCCTATGTCAGCCAGCAGAACCTGGTGGCCGACGAAAGCGAGGAGCCGGTAGACCATCCGGCGATCAGCGGCCTTTTCGACGGCTACAAGGCGGGCCGCTACACGTTGAAGCGCACGCACCGTCACTAAACTGCCCTTAATGGGTAGTTATCGGTTGACTTCGGCGACTCTCTCCCTTAGCTGCGCCCTTCCTCCTGCCGGGGTGTAACCTTGGCGGGCACAAGCATTTGAACCAGAGAAGAGATCCGATGTTCGCTATCGTGCGCACGGGCGGCAAGCAGTATCGCGTTGCCGCAGGAGACAAGATCGTTGTCGAGAAGCTCGACGGCGAGGCCGGTTCGACGGTCACGCTCGGCGACGTTCTGCTCGCCGGCGAGGGTGGCGAACTGAAGTCGACCGACGGCCTGACCGTTTCGGCCGAGATCATCGCGCAGGCGAAGGGCGAGAAGGTCATCGTCTTCAAGAAGCGCCGCCGGCACAATTATCGCCGCAAGAACGGCCATCGCCAGAACCACACCATCCTGAAGATCACCGCGATCGGTGCCCAGGAAGCCAAGAAGGCCGCGCCGAAGGCGAAGAAGGCCGCCGCTCCCGCCGAGGCTGAAGCCCCGGCCGCGGAAGCGTAAGCGAAGATACGAGGAGTATAGACCATGGCACATAAGAAGGCAGGCGGTTCTTCGCGTAACGGTCGTGATTCGGCCGGTCGTCGTCTTGGCGTGAAGAAGTTCGGCAGCGAAGCAGTCGTCGCCGGCAACATTCTCGTGCGTCAGCGCGGCACCAAGATCTATCCGGGCGTGAACGTGGGCATGGGCAAGGACCATACCCTTTTCGCGCTCGTCGACGGCCGCGTGTCGTTCAAGGAAGGCAAGCTGGGCCGCAAGTTCTGCTCGGTAGACCTTATTGCGGAAGCTGCCGAATAACATCGGGTGACCGACCGGGTTGCCCACCAGGGTGACCCGGGTTCGACGAACGAACCAGCTGAAAAGGGAGACGGGTCGCCCCGGCTCCCTTTTTTATTTCCTCCCTGACACCACGGCGCAACAAGCTCGTCACACTAGCGTGGCGTGGGGCGTCGCAGGACCAAGGAGACGGTCATGTTCGTGCGAACGCAGAGACTGACATTGCGGCCCGGCTGGCCCGAGGACGCCCCTGCCCTGGCGCAGGCGATCGGCCATGAGAGCGTGGTGCGCAATCTCGCGCGTGCGCCCTGGCCCTATCACACCGAAGCGGCCGAGACCTTCCTCGCCAGTTTCGACGATCCCGTCGACCCCAAGTTCCTGGTGTTCGAACACCGGGATGGCGCATTGCGCCTGATCGGCGGCGTCGGACTGAGCGTCTGGAAGGAAGAGCCCAACGAGTTCGGTTATTGGTACACCCCCGATGCCTGGGGCCGCGGCTTCGCGACCGAGGCCGGGCGTGCGGTGCTGCAGGCAGCGCGCGCTCGCGGCATCCGCCGGGTGACCGCCGGCCACTTCATCGACAACCCCGCCTCGGGCCGGGTGCTGCGCAAGCTCGGCTTCCGCCCGACCGGCCAGCTGGTGACGATGTACTCGCGTGGCCGCGGCTGCGACGTGACCAGCACCCGCTACGAGATCGATCTTTCGGAGGACGATTGCAGCGGCGGCGGGGATGAAGACCACCGAATGGCGGCATGATGCCCATGGCCCCTCCCCCAGCACCCTGAGGGAGGGGCCATCCCACCGCGGAAATGATTTGGCGCCGCGCGCCGTTGCACCGATAGCTGCCCCCTGAACGGGGAGCGCGCATGGCTGTTTGGCAAGAAATCACCGGCTTGATCACGTCAAGCACAGGCAAAAGCGCGCTGCTTTCGCTGTTCAGCGCCAGCCTCGGCTGGTTCGGCAATTCATTCGCCGGCTGGTGGAAGAGCCGGGATCGCTATCATGCCTATGTCACGTGGCAGACGGGCGAGACGATAAATGGCCCCCGGGAACAGCCTGTCATCGTGATACAGAGCGTTCATTCGCTGCCGATCAGCGTCACGCGGCTGAGGATACGGAACGGGTTCCGATGGCATACCCGCGCATGGGCCTTCGATAGCGAGGATCCCGACTATCCCGAGCTGCCCCGCGCGATCGAACCGATGAAATCGACCACCTTCTGGTTGAACGGCGATGCCCTGACCGCCGCATCCGAGCAGAGTCGCCTGCTCAACTGGCTTTGGGTTCCCCGCGTGTACGTCAGCGTCGAAACCATGGGGCGCGGCGAACGCTCGTTCGTGGCCGAACGCGGCCTGAGATGGGATGCACGCCGAAAGCGGTATCAGCGCTGAGGGGGAGGCATTGCGTAATCTCCCCGCTTTCCCCCTTGGAAATCATGCCCTAAGCCGTGCGTTTACGGGGACGACAAGCACCAGATGACCGCCGCACCACGCAAACGCCTTTCTCCCGAAGAATCCCGCGACGCCGCGCTCGAGGCCGCGCGCGAGTTGCTGCTAGAGGCGGGCCCTGGCGCAGTGACGCTGAAGGCGGTGGCGGCCAAGATCGGGCGGACCCATGCCAATCTGCTCCACCATTTCGGTTCGGCGGCGGGACTGCAAAAGGCGCTGGCCGCCAGCATCGCCGGCAGCGTGACCGGCAAGATCGGCGCCGCGGTGATGCGCGCCCGCGCCGGCGCGGACCATGACGATCACGAGGTGGTGGACCTCACCTTCGACGTCTTCGACAAGGGGGGCGCCGGTGCGCTGGCGAGCTGGATGATCCTGACCGGCAACCAGGACGCGCTCGACCCCATCCTGGAGGCGATCCACCGGCTGGTCGACGAGTTGGCCGAGGGGCATGACGACAAGACCCATTCGTTGCACGAAGAGACGCTGCAGCTAGTGCTGATGGCGGTGGGCGACGCGCTGCTCGGCGCACCGATGGCCCGGGCGCTCGGCCTGCCGCGCAACAAGGCCCGCGAGATCGCCGCGGCGCAGCTCTCGCGCACCATGGGCGAGCATCACGGACACACGCATCCCTGCAAGGAATGAGTGCAATGATCCTGTTCCCGATCGCGCTGCTGGCGCTGAGCGTGCCGGACAAGACCTGCAACCTCTCCGCGCAATGGGGCGACAAGCTGCCGAAGAAGAGCGCCAGCGCCCATGAGGTGCGCGACCACGGCGGCCAGGCGCTCTGGGGCATCCTGCCCGCGAGCGACACCTCGCTGGAGGATTTCGCCAGCGGCGCCGGCCGCGAGACGCCGCGCCAGCCGATCATCCTCTACGCCGCCGGCGCCGATTGCGCGGTGGTCGAGCGCTATGCGGCGATCATCGAGGCATCGGCCAATTGCGCGCCGGACTGGTGCGTGGTGAGCTACAAGCCGGCACCGCCGCTGGCGGCGAAGCCCTAGGAAGCTTCCAGATCCTCCTGCGCCAAGGGGAGGATCGAGGAAGCTACTCCGCAGCCGCCCGGCCGGCGCGGCGCGCTTCCAGTCCCATCGCCTCGTCCACGGCGGCAGCCAGGCTCGCGATGGTGAAGGGCTTGCGCAGCACGGTTCGCCCCCCGAACATCGCCGCATCCGCCTCACCCGCGAAGCCGGTGACGAACAGCACGGCGACGCCGTCGATCCGGTCGCCGAGCGCGGCGATCATCTCGGGTCCGGTCTGGCCGGGCATCAGCACGTCCGAGACGATCAGGTCGAGCCCCGGCACCAGCGCGAGCGCGGAGGGCGCGGCAAGCGGATCGTCGCAGCCCGTGGCACTGTGGCCCAGTTCCTCGAGCGCCCCCAGCGTCGCCGCCAGCACGCGCGGATCGTCCTCGACCACCAGGATTTCCAGCGGGCGGCCGACATGCTCCGCCGGGGCCTCGGATTCGGTGGCTGTCTGCGCCACCTCGCCCTCGCCGAGATGGCGGGGCATGTAGAGCGTCACGCGGGTGCCCTGACCCGGCGCGGTATCGATGCCGATCTCGCCGCCCGACTGGCGGACGAAGCCAAAGATCTGGCTGAGCCCCAGCCCGGTGCCCTTGCCGACCGGCTTGGTGGTGAAGAACGGCTCGAACACGCGGCCGAGCACCTCGGGCGTCATGCCCATGCCGGTGTCGCCCACTTCGATCGTGACATAGTCGCCCGCCTCGCACTCGCCGACCTGGTTCTCGATCAGGCTGGTGCCGCCCGTGACGAAGCTGAGCGTCCCCTGCCCCTCCATCGCGTCGCGCGCATTCACCGCGAGGTTGAGCAGCGCATTCTCCAACTGGTGGCGATCGACCCAGATCCGCCAGTCCATGCCGGCGTCCGAGGTCGCCACCGCGATGCCGTCGCCCAGGGTGCGATCGAGCAGGTCGGCCATGCCGTCGATCAGCGCGCCGGCCTCCACCGCCTCGGGCAGCAGCGGCTCGGCGCGGGAGAATGCGAGCAGGCGGCGGGTGAGCGCGGCGGCGCGGTTGGCGCCCTCCATCGCATTCTCGATATGGCGCTGTGCATCGGGCCCGCCGGTGTGGAGATGGCGCTTGGCGAGCTCCAACCCGCCCAGAACCACCGCCAGCATATTGTTGAAATCATGGGCGATGCCGCCGGTGAGCTGGCCGACCGCCTCCATCTTCTGCGCCTGGCGGAGCTGCTCCTGCGCCGCCTCGCGCTCGGCAGCTTCGGTGCGCAGCTGCGCGGTCGCATCGGCGACGGCGCGCTGCAGCTCGACGGAGCGCTCGCGCTCGGTCTCGGCATTGGCATCGGCGACCGCACGCTCGCCCTGCGCCTCGATCGCCAGCCAGCCGAGCAACACCGCGCCGAGGACGATCAGCACGCCGAAAGCGGTGAGCACCCGCGCTGCCAGGCCCGAATTGGCGAGCAGGTCCGCCGCCGCCCTGGTGCGGTCGTGCAGGATGATCCGCTCGGCATCGACGACTTCGTTGAGCACCTGCTCGAGCTGGGCGCGGGCCGGGCTCATGCGGACCTGGTAGTAGCTGCCCCAGGCGTCGCGATGACGCTTGTAGGTCGAATAGAGCGCGGTGCCGGAAAGCTCCTTGCCGCGGGCGTCGAAGGCCTGTTTCAGCCGGACCATGCGGGCCTGCTGATCGGGATTGTCGGCGGTGATCTGCTTCAGCCGGGTGAGCTGCTCGCCGGCACGGGCCCATTGGTCGCCATATTGCTGGCCGAGATTCTTGTCGGCGCTCACCACATAGCGGCCGAGCGCAGCCTCTGCCCCGGCAATCGCGCCGGAGAGCTGGTTGGCGCGCATGATCACGTCGAACGTGTGCTGCTGGCGCGCGATCGCGCGGTCCCGCTCGGCGTCGGTGCGCTGCTGGAGAAGGGCCACCGCGACGAGCACGGCGATCCCCAGCAGCGCAAGCGCGCCGAGCATCAGGAACCGCCAGTTCGTCGCGCGAACCGCACGCTCCAGAGCGGTGTTACTCTCACTCATTACGGGATCGTTTTTAGTCGAGCCCGCGCGCACAGAAAAGAGTCCTTAGCCGATAACGCCCACGGCCTGGCCCGCCGCCTTGAACATGCCCAGCACGCGCTGGATCTGCTCGGCGGTGTGCTCGGCGCAGAGCGAGCAGCGCAGCAGGAAGGTGCCGGCCGGCGTCGCGGGCGGACGGGCGAGGTTCACATAGAGGCCGCCCTCGAGCAGCGCCTGCCACATCATCGCGCCCTGGACCTGATCCTCAAGGATCACCGCGATGATCGCCGAATCGGGATTCTCGGTGCCGAGCTTGAAGCCCATTTCCTTGAGGCCGGCGTGCAGCGTGCGGGCATTCTCCCAAAGATGCGCGCGCTTGTTGTGCGCATGCATCAGCTTGCGGATCGAAGTCGCCGCGGTCGCCACGACGCTGGGCGGCAGCGAGGCGGTGAAGATGTACGGGCGGCAAGCGAGGCGGATCGCCTCGAACTTCGGGTGGTTCGACACGCAGAAGCCGCCGACGGTGCCGACCGACTTGGAGAAGGTGCCGACGACGAAATCGACCTGGCCTTCGAGGCCCTGCTCCTCATAGACGCCGCGGCCGTTCGGGCCGAAGAACCCCATCGAGTGCGCCTCGTCCGACAGCACCATCGCGCCGTGCTTCTTGGCGACTTCGACCATTTCCTTGAGCGGGGCGATGTCGCCGAGCATCGAATAGACACCCTCGAGCACCACCAGCTTGCCGGCTTCCTTGGGCAGGCGGCCGAGGCGCTTGTCGAGATCCTCGACGCTGTTGTGGCGGAAGCGGACGATCTCGGCATTGCCCTGCTTGCAGCCGTCATAGATCGACGCATGGCTGTCTGCGTCGAGGATGACATACTCGCCCTTCCCCACCAGAGTGGAGATCATGCCGAGATTGGCCATGTAGCCGGTCGAGAAGACGATCGCGCCGGTGACGCCGTAGAAGTCGCGCAGCGCCTGCTCGACTTCCATGTGATCGTGGAAGGTGCCGTTGAGCATGCGGCTGCCATTGGTGCCCGAGCCGAACTTCTCCAGCGCGTCCTTGCCGGCCTGGATCACGTCCGGATCGAACGTCATGCCCATGTAATTATAGGTGCCGAGCAGGATCGTGTCCTTGCCCTTGATCACCGCCTCGGTGGGCGACTTCACCTGCTCCATCACCACCGCGTACGGATCGGTGACGCCGCTGGCGAGCAGCCGCTCGCGCTCGTTGATGAGCGCGTCGAACTTCGACATCAGGTCGGTTTCGGGAGCGACTTCGGCCGGGTTGGCGGGGAGCGCGTCGGCGGTGTTCAGGCCATCTGTCACGTCAAATCAGCCCTTGAGCTTCTGCACCGCATCGACCAGCTGGCCGATATTCTCGATCTCGGCCTGCATGTTCATCGTGATGATGATGTCGAACTCGTCCTCGATCGCTGCGACGAAATCCATCACGGTCAGGCTGTCCCACTCCAGGTCCCCGGCGAAGGTGGTGCTGTCGGTCAGCGCGACGCCCTTCTTGTTGAAGGGTTCGATCTGGGCGGTGACGGTCTCGAAGACGGAAGCGCGGTCGGTCATGGGGTCCCTCTAGTGATATCGTTACCCAGTGCCAAGCGATTGCGGCGGAAACGGGCCACCGAGGGGGCAGGTGCGGCGGCAAAGTGCACGGAGTCGAGGCAAATCATTTCACTTTGAATCGGGGCGATCGGCCGTGGCGCAAAGGCGCGGTTCCGGCGGCGACAGGGGCTGATCCCGATCATCGGACGAGGAAACCAGACGAAATCCTACATTGCAAGGGCACCAGCGCGCCGCACCCCTTCGCGGGGATGACGATGGTAGGGTGGAGATGGCGGGTGTGGATTTGAGCGCTGGCCCAATCCCCGCTAGAGGCGCGGAATGCTTCGCCTTTCCGGACTCTATCTGCCGCTCGACCACACGCCCGAGGCCCTGCCCGAGGCGATCGCGAAGCGGCTGGGCATCGAACCCGCCGAACTGAAGAGCCACTCGGTCTATCGTCGCGGCAACGATGCCCGCCGGCGCAATGCGATCCAGCTGGTCTACACCGTCGATGTCGAGCTGACCGACGAGGCAGCGGTGCTGGCGCGCCTGCCCGATGACAAGGACCTGCGCCCGACGCCGGACATGACCTATGCCTTCCCGGTGATGGCGCCGAGCGGCTGGAGCGGCCTGCGCCCGGTGGTGATCGGTGCGGGGCCGTGCGGGCTGTTCGCGGGCCTCATCCTCGCGCAGATGGGCTTCCGGCCGATCATCCTCGACCGCGGCAAGGTCGTGCGCCAGCGGACCAAGGATACCTGGGGCCTGTGGCGCCAGGGCAAGCTCGACCCGGACTCGAACGTCCAGTTCGGCGAGGGCGGCGCCGGCACCTTCTCGGACGGCAAGCTCTATTGCCGGGTCAAGGATCCGCGCTTCCTGGGCCGCAAGGTGCTGGAGGAGTTCGTCAAGGCCGGCGCGCCCGACGATATCCTGTGGGAAGCGCATCCGCATATCGGCACCTTCCGCCTCGTCACCATGGTGGAGAGCATGCGGCGCACGATCGAGGAACTCGGCGGCGAATATCGCTGGGAGACCCGGGTCGACGATGTCGAGCTCGGGCGTACGCCCGACGGCAACCAGAAGATGCGCGGGCTGCACCTGCACGACGGCAGCTTCCTGGAGGCCGATCATGTCGTGCTCGCGGTGGGCCACAGCGCCCGGCCGACCTTCGAGATGCTCCACCGGCGCGGCGTGCACATGGAGGCCAAGCCCTTCGCCATCGGGGTGCGCATCGAGCATCCGCAGAGCTGGATCGACCGAGCGCGCTTCGGCCAGTGCGCCGGGCATCCGGACCTGGGTGCGGCGGCGTACAGCCTGGTCCATCACGCTTCGAACGGGCGCAGCGTCTACAGCTTCTGCATGTGCCCGGGCGGGCGCGTGGTGGCGGCGACCTCCGAGGAAGGGCGCGTCGTCACCAACGGGATGAGCCAGTACTCGCGGGCCGAGTTCAACGCGAACTCCGGGCTGGTCGTCGCGATCGATCCGGCCAAGGACTATCCGGGCGGGCCGCTCGCCGGGATCGAGCTGCAGCGGCATTGGGAGGACATGGCCTTCATCGCCGGCGGCTCCAACTATCATGCACCGGGGCAGCGCGTGGGCGACCTGCTCGCCGGGCGTGCCTCGACCGCGCTCGGCGAGGTCATCCCCTCGTACAAGCCGGGGGTGAAGATGACCGACCTGTCGGAATGCCTGCCCGGCTTCGTGATCGAAGCGTTCCGCGAGGCGCTGCCGGTGTTCGGGCGGCAGATCGCCAACTACGACCATCCCGATGCGATCATGACGGGCGTGGAGACACGGACCTCCTCGCCGGTGCGGATCACGCGGGGCAAGGACCACCAGAGCCTGAACGTGGCGCAGCTGTTCCCGGCGGGCGAAGGCGCGGGCTATGCGGGCGGGATCCTGTCGGCGGCGATCGACGGGATCAAGACGGCCGAGGCCGTGGCACGGAGCATGATGGGGGCCGCTTAACCCTCTCCTGCTTTGATCCCCTCTACCGCTTTGCGGGAGAGGGGTGGCGAGGCGCAGCCGAGCGGGGGTGAGGGTGAGTGCGTGCCACGAGCAGCACGCCTGCCTCCCGCACTCACCCTCACCCTGCCGCCCCCTGCCTTCGCCGGGGTCGGCTTCCCTCTCCCGCAAAAGCGGTAGAGGGATTAGTGGCACGCCGCCGATGCGCCGCGACGCAGGTGACCACGCTGGCCACCACCAGCACGAAGGCGAACGCCTCCGCCATGGTCGGGCCGCGATGTTCCCAGGCGAAGGCGTAGAGCAGCGCGAACAGCGTCTCGAAGGTGATCATCTGACCCGAGAGGGTGAGCGGCAGCAGCCGGCTCATCCGGTTCCACAGCGCATTGCCGACGATCGAGGCGAACACCGCGACGCCCGCCGAGACCGCGACGAACAGCGCCCAGTCCCCTGCCCCATGGCTGCGCGTGCCGAGCAGCAGGGCGAGCGGGATCAGCGCCAGGCTCTGTACGCCGGTGGCGATGCCGATCAGCAGGCTCCAGTCGTGCGACGACACGGCCTTCACCCGCGCGAGCATATGGTTGTTGTACACCGCATAGGCGCCCCAGGATGCGAGCGCGCCGATCGCGCAGGCCAGTCCGGCGAGCTGGGCGGCGACCGGACGGGCCGAGGGCAGGAACAGCGCCTGCCAGCCGATGCAGAGTGCCCCGGCGACGCATAGCAGCAGCGAGGGGGCGAGCCGGGCAAGGGGAACCGCATCCTTCGCGCGACTGCCGGCGATGGTCACCAGAACGGGCAGGAAGCCGATCACCAGCGCAGTGATCGCGGCACCGCCGAGCTGCACGGCGCTGGCGAGCAGGACGTAGTAGAGCGTGTTGCCCAGGAGCGCGAGCCAGGTGAGTGCGCGCCACTCCCCTGCCCCTAGAATGGCTGCGAGGCCGCGCCAGCGCGGGGCGAGCAGCGCCGCGGAGAGCAGGCCGTACGCCAGGTAGCGGCCGATCGTCAGCTCGAGCGGACCGAAGGCGCGGGCCAGCTCCGGCGCGAGGAACACCAGCCCCCAGAGCGCGCCGGCAGCGGCACCGCACAGCACGCCCAGCACCAGTGATCCGCGTTCGCTCGGCATGCTTCATTCCCTTCGAGATGGGGAATATCATCGCTCAAGCGGGCTGAGCGCTCTTGATTTGCCCTTCAGATGCAACAAAAACTCGTGCCATGGCAGGAGAACGCGAAAAATCCGCACGGGCGCTCGACGGCTTCGATCGGGCGATCCTGCGACTCGTGCAGGCCGACAACAAGATGCCGCAGCGCAGGATCGGCGAGGCGGTGAACCTGTCTGCGGCGGCGGTGCAGCGGCGGATCGCCGCGATGGAGGCCGCGGGCGTGATCGCGCGCAACGTGGCGATCGTCGATCCCGACGCGGTGCCGCTGACCATCACCTCGATCGTCGAGGTGCAGCTGATCAACGAGCATGCGCCGACGGTGGAGCTGGCCCGGCGGATGTTCCTCGACACGCCCGAAGTGCAGCAATGCTACTACGTCACCGGCGGGGTGAGCTTCATGCTGGTGATCGTGACGTCCGACATGCGGGCCTATTCGGCGCTGACCAAGCGGCTCTTCGCCGAGAAGGAATTCATCGCCAGCTATCGCTCGCTGATCGCGCTCGACCGGGTGAAGGCGGATACGAGCATTATCATTCCCTGAGGGCTCAGGCCGCTTCCGCCTGCCCCTCCCCGCCGCCCAGCGCCACCGCCTCGATCCAGCAATCGACCTGTCCGGCGATCTTCTGGAGCAACCCGGCATGGAGATGGGTGACGTCGGACATCTCGTCCGGCCCGGCGATGTCGGCCAGATCGAGCACCCAGACATGCTCCGGATTCTCGCGGGCGGCCTTGCGCCAGACCGCATTGAGGCGGCGGCAGCGTTCGGGGGTGAGGTTGTGCGTGGCGCGGTACTTGTCCTCGGGCGCGTCCTCGGGCGGAAGGACCACCAGCATGCGGCGCTCCTGCTCGATCAGCATGATCAGCGTGCGGACGACGCAGGTCTCGTAGAGCCCGATATCGACCAGCGGCCACCGATCGCCCCAGCGGCCGCTAAGATAGTCGACGGCGGCGCCATAGACGAGGAAGGGCGGGAAGTTCTGGTCGTGCCAGCTGCCATCGTCCATCATCCGCATCGCGAAGACGCGCGGATGATGATCGAACTCGATCGCCGGGCGGAAGCGGCTGTAATGGGCGATGCCGCCGGACTGGCAATCGAACATGATGCGCACCGCCGGCTCGGCCATCACCTGGGGCGCCTGTTCGGCGAGGATCGCGCCGCGGATCTCGGGATCATGGAAATCGGCATCGACGATCCAGTCGGGATCGGTGCGGTCGAAGTCCCAGCTGCCGGCTTCGATGTCCGGCCATTTCTCGCGGACCTTGGACAGGGCGTAAGCCTCCACGCCCATGTGCATGATCCGGCACGAGAAAGTGAAATGGACAAAGGCCTGTGTCTCGCGGTCTACCATCACGAAGCCGACCAGACCGTGGCGGCCATAGGCGTCCCAGGCGAAGATCGACCAGCTGTCGAAACGGACGACGTCGATGATGTCGGCCTCGAGCTGCGCCTGCTCGACGCGCGAGGCCGTGTAGTTGAGCTGGTTCGAGCGGTTGACCAGATCGGCGATGCGGGGCGCGAAATCGAGATTGTCCATCAGGTACGGCGCGCTGGCGCGGATGCCGCAGGTTCGGAGGAATGCGTGGTTGGACAGCGTCGGCACCGCGGCGCGATCGGCCTTGCGGCGCTCGAGCATGCGGTAACGCTCGACCCGGCTCTTGCCCGGCGGCGTGAGCGCGAGCAGGCCGGCGAGGTGGTCGTCGGCATCGGACAGGGTGATCTCGAGCAGCTGGATGTCGGGAATGGCATGCGCGACTTCGCGCAGGTTCACCGGATTGTCGTCGACGAAGAGCACGTCGGCGGGGCGGAGCTGCATGTCGGCGATGATCGCGCGGATCGCCTCGGGCTTGGGCGTGAAGGCGATGTGGGGGAAGACGAACTCGTCCCACAGGCCCAGCGCGCGGAGCTTCGCCTCGGCGGTGGCGAAGTCGTTCTTCGAGCAGATCGAGGACACGACGCCGCGCGCATTGAAGGCGCGGACCAGCTCGGCGCGGTGGCGGTGGAGCTGCACGGCGTCACCATCGGCGAGCGTGCCGGACCAGAGCGTGTCGTCGAGATCCCAGATGATGAGCTTGAGCATCCTTCATTTTAGGAAGGAATGTCGCCCTTGCCCGTCATCCCGGCGAAAGCCGGGATCTCGTGCGGCTCCTTCCCCGCACCTTCGCCTGAGATCCCGGCTTTCGCCGGGATGACGATCATTTGGGGTCAGAGCAGCCCCTGCTGGCGATACCAGGCGGCGGTGGCGGCGAGGCCGGCTTCGGCTTCGACCTGGGGCTTCCACAGGTTCGAGGGCGGGCGGCGGGCGGAATCGATCACCCAGTCCTCATGGCAGAAATAGGCGACGCGGTCGGGGGTGAGCTTGGCGTTCTTGCCGCGGATCAACCGGTCCATGTGCGCGCCGGCCATCAGCAGCATGCGCGGCAGCGCGAAGCTGGCGACGCGCTTGCCGAGCGCGGTGCCGATCGCCTGGGCGAACTGCTTGTGGCTCCAGCCGCTCTCGGTGCCGTCATCGGCGTCGAGGATCTGGTTGCAGCCATCGGTGGTGGCCAGCGCGAGCAGCAGGCGGCCGAGGTCGCCGACCTCGATCAGCGAAATGCGCCCGCCGCGCGGCATCACGGCAAGACCCTTCTTGGCGAGCTTGAACAGCTCGAGCATCTCGAGGTCGCCGGGACCATAGATGGCGGGCGGGCGGACGATCGCCCAGTCGAGGCCCGAGGCCATGACCAGCGCGTCGCCTCCGGCCTTGGACCAGCCATAGGCGGAGAGTTCCGGCTCGCGCGCGGCGAGCGAGGAGACATGGACGAAGCGGCTCACACCCTTCGCCTTGGCCGCGTCGAGCATGTTGTGGGTGCCGTCGATATTGCCGGCGGCGAAGCCCGCCTTGTCCGGCGCGTTGACCACCCCCGCGACATGGATGACGGCGTCGGCGCCTTCGCAGAGCTGCGCGAGGGCGGCGGTGTCGTTCAGGTCGCCCTGCACCCAGGTGATGCCGGCACGCTCGGCCTGCTGGCGGCGCGTGAGGGCACGGACGTGGTGGCCGGCTTCGAGTGCGAGGGCGATCAGGCGGGTGCCGACAAAGCCGGTGCCGCCGGTAAGGGCGATGGTGCTCACAGCAGCGCCATATGGCTGCGGTGGACCAGTGTCGAGCGGGGGGCGTAGCCGAGCAGCTCGCTCTGCTCCTCGTTGCGGCGGCCGAGGATGCGAGTGGCGTCCTCGCTCGGATATTCGGCGAGGCCGCGGGCGAGCGGCCTGCCGTCGGGGCCGGCGATCACGACCAAGTCGCCGCGGGCAAAATCGCCTTCGACACGCGTGGCGCCGGCAGCGAGAAGGCTGCGGCCCTGCCCCAGCGCTCTCGCCGCGCCTTCGTCGACATGGATCGTGCCATGCGCGGTGATCCCGCCGGCCAGCCAGGCCTTGCGCGCGGGCGCGGTCTTTTCGGCGACGAACAGCGTGTGCTTCGCCTGGCTCCCCAGCGGATGCGCGATCCGGCCCGAGGCAATGGCGAGATGCGCACCGGCGGCATTGGCGATGCGCGCAGCAGCGATCTTCGAGACCATGCCGCCCGATCCCATGCCCGAGGCCGAGCCCTTGTCGGCCATGCCCTCGATCCCGCCGTCGATCCGCTCGACCCGGGGGATGTGGACCGCGCCGGGCAGCGCGGGGTTGCGGTCGTAGAGACCATCGACGTCGGAGAGCAGCACCACGCCGCCCGCTCCCGCCGCCTGGGCGACGCGCGCGGCGAGCCGGTCATTGTCGCCGAAGCGGATCTCCTCGGTGGCGACGCTGTCATTCTCGTTGAGCACCGGCACCACGCCGAGGCCGAGCAGCCGGTCGAGCGTGGCGGCGGCATTGAGGTAGCGGCGGCGATCCTCGAGATCGCCGAGCGTCACCAGCATCTGCGCGGCGGTGAGGCCGTTGGCGCCCAGCACATCGGCCCAGACGCGGCTCAGCTCGATCTGGCCGGTGGCGGCGGCGGCCTGCGCATCCTCCAGGCTGGCACGGCCGCCCTTGGCGAGCTTGAGCCGCCGGGCACCCAGGGCAATCGCGCCCGAAGAGACCACCGCGACCTGCTGCCCTTCGCGCACCCGCGCGGCGATGTCGGCGGCGATGCCCTCCAGCCATTCCCGGCGCACGCTGCCATCCGGATCGACCAGCAGAGCCGAACCGATCTTGACGACGATGCGCGGGCAGGAAGCAGGCGGGAAGAGCGACATGGCCGCCGCTATATGGCCCGCGGCCCCTTCCCGCCAGACAGGAAGGCTTGGGCGAGCCGTGAGAGCGGCTATTCCTCGGTGCGCAGGAGAACGGCCTCGCCGATCATCAGGAACAACAGGAACGGCGCCCAGGCGGCGAGGAACGGCGGATAGGCACCGAGATTGCCCATCGCGAGCGCGAAATTGTCGGCGACGAAATAGAGGAAGCCGAGCGCCATGCCGATCACCGCGCGGACGAACAGCTTGCCCGAGCGCGCCAGGCCGAAGCCGGCAACGGCACCGAGCAGCGGCATCAGGATCGCCGAGAGCGGGCCGGAGAGCTTGTGCCACAGCGCGCCTTCGAGAGCGTCGGTCTGGCGGCCGGCGACCTTGAGATCGCCGATCGCGTCGTTGAGCGCGAAGAAGTCCATCGAATCGGCATCGACATGCGCGAGAGTGAACTGGTCGGGGCGAAGGTCATGACCGATCACCGTGGTGCCGACCTTGGTCTTCTGCCCGGTGGCGACGGTGAAGCGCTCGGCATTGTCGACGCGCCAGCCATTGCCGTCGCGCACGCCGTGCGGCGCGGTGAGGATGCTGACCAGCGAGCGGTTCTGCCGCTCATAGACGGTGATGCCCGAAAGCTGCGCCGCATCCCCGCGCCCGCGGACCTGCTGCACCTGGATCAGGTTGTTGTCGCCCTTCACCCACACATTGCTGCGGTCGCCGCTGTCGATCGGCAGCGGGGCGTAGGACACCTTCTTCCACTGCTCGAGCGTGGAGGTGGCGCGGGTGACGATGCGCTCGTTGAAGCCGAAGGACAGGAGCGCCACGACCACGCCGGTGAGCAGCAGGGGCGCCAGCACCTGGTGCGCCGAAAGGCCCGAGGCCTTCATCGCGATCACTTCGCTGTTCTGGTTGAGCTGGCTCAGGGTCAGGATCGAGCCGAGCAGCACCGAATAGGGCAGGAAGGTCGAGGCGATCTGCGGCACGCGCAGGCTGACATAGCGCCAGATCTCCGCATCGCCATTGCCGGCATGGGCCAGGATCGTGCCGCTCTCGGTCAGCAGGTCGAGCGACTGGAGAATGAGCACCAGCGCGCCGAGGATGGCGAAGGTGCGCGTCAGGAACATGCGCGCCATGTAGAGCGACATGGTCTTCGACGGGAAGAAACTGCTCATCATGACGTGGCTTCCTCGCGCCGCAGCTTGCGACGACGCCCGGGCATGTAGCGCAGGATGAACTTGGTGAGCTTGGAGAAGACCTTCTCGAGCCCGGCGATCGGCTGGCCGCCCGGCACATAGGCGATCTGATAGTACATCCACATCACCAGCCCCGCGAATATCGCGAACGGCCCCCATAGCGCGAGGATCGGATCGACGCCGCCGCTGCTGCCGAACGACTGCCCGAACTCGTTGATCTTGTGATAGGTCACGATCATCACGATCGAGAGGAACACGCCCAGCGCCGAAGTGGAGCGCTTGGGCGGCACGCCCAGGGCCACCGCCAGGAACGGCAGCAGGAACATCGAGGCGACTTCCGCGAGGCGGAAGTGGAAGGCCGCGCGGCTGGTCTCGCGGTCCTCGGGGCTCGAATTGGGATTGCGCCCGATCACCGCCAATTCGGGCAGCGTCCGCTCGATATTCTTGCCGCCGCGGGTGCGGAACTGCTCGTATTTGGGCAGCGGGATCGGCAGGTTGTGCGTGGTGAAGGTGAGCACGCGCGGCACCGGCGAGCTCTTGTCCTGATGGACCAGCGTGCCGTTGCGCAGGCGGAAGATGATTACGTCGGGATCGTCCGAGCGCAGGAACTGGCCGCTCTGCGCGGTGACCGCGACAGGCGTGCCATCCTTGGTCATCATCTGGACGAAGATGCCCGAGAGCTGGCGGCCCTCGTCCTTGCTCTCCTCGATGCGCAGCGTCATCTTCGCACCGAAGCTGGTGAACTCGCCCACCTTGATCGAGGCGCCGAGCGCGCCCGAGCGCAGCTCGAAGCGGAGCTGCTCGTAATTGTAGCGCGACCAGGGCTGGACGAAGCCGACGATCGCCAGGTTCAGCGCCGCCAGCGCCAGCGCGTACATGAAGGGCACCTTGAGCAGGCGGGTATAGCCGATGCCGACCGCGCGCAGCACGTCGAGCTCCGACGAGGTGGCGAGGCGGCGGAAGGCGAGCAGGCAGCCCAGCATCAGGCCGATCGGAATGCCGAGGCCGAGATATTCGGGGAGCAGATTGGCGAGCATGCGCCAGACGACGCTGACCGGCCCGCCCTCGGTCGCCACGAACTCGAAAAGCCGCAGCATGCGGTCGAGCACCAGCAGCATTGCCGAGATCAGCAATGTCGAGATCAGGGGCACCGCGATCAGCCGCGCCATGTACCGATCGATCGAGTTCATCTGCGCGCGACGGTTGCCTTGGTTTCTTCTCGCCGGCGCGGATCGGCGCCGTCTCAATGAACCGAAAGCCTATACTCCCGGTTCCCGGCAGCGCCAGCAGGAAAGTTGCGCAAAGGTTACGGGTGGCAGGATTCCGCGGCGTCATGTGTGGTTTTGGCGCCACTCGCCCTGCCCTTGCCGGGCCGATGACGGGCGGAGCGCGACATGGGGGTGACGAATTTGCCCCATTCGCCTATGGGCCTGCGATGCATTTCCTAGACCAGGCAAAGATCTTCGTCCGCTCCGGCTCGGGCGGACCGGGGGCCGTGAGCTTCCGGCGCGAGAAGTTCATCGAATATGGCGGCCCCGATGGCGGCAATGGCGGCAAGGGCGGCGACATCGTCTTCGAGGCGGTCGCCGGCCTCAATACGCTGATCGACTTCCGCTACACCCAGCATTTCCGCGCCCCGCGCGGCAGCGGCGGCGCGGGCTCGAACCGCACCGGCGCGGGCGGCGAGGACCTGGTCATCCAGGTGCCGATCGGCACCCAGGTGCTGGCCGATGACGAGGAGCGCACCCTGCTGCTCGACATGACCAAAGAAGGCCAGCGTGCCGTCTTCCTGCGCGGCGGCGATGGCGGGCGCGGCAATGCCAGCTACAAGACCTCGACCAACCGCGCCCCGCGCCAGCACGGCACCGGCTGGCCGAGCGACGAGGCCTATGTGTGGCTGCGGCTCAAGCTGCTCGCCGATGCGGGCCTGGTCGGCCTGCCGAACGCGGGCAAGTCGACCTTCATCAACCAGGTGACCAACGCCCAGGCCAAGGTGGGCGCCTATGCCTTCACCACCACCCGCCCCCAGCTGGGCGTGGTGCGGCACAAGGAGCGCGAGTTCGTCGTCGCCGACATCCCCGGCCTGATCGAAGGCGCGGCGGAAGGCGCCGGCATCGGCGACCGCTTCCTGGGGCACATCGAGCGCTGCCGGGTGCTGCTGCACCTGATCGACGCCAATGACCCCGATGTCGCCGAGAGCTACCGCATCGTGCGCGGCGAGCTGGAGGCGTATGGCGCCGGGCTGGTCGACAAGCCGGTGGTGGTCGCGCTCAACAAGATCGACATGCTCGACGACGAGCTGATCGCCGCGCTCTCCGCCGAGCTGGAAGAGGCGAGCGGCGGGCCGGTGATCCCGATCTCGGGCGCCAGCGGCGTTGGGGTCGACTGGGTGCTCGACCAGCTGCTCGAGGCGATCGGCACCGACCACGGCAAGGTCGCCGAGGACGACGAGGGCGAGGACGCGATCGAATGGTCGCCGATTTGAGGTTCACCAAATAACCTTCGTCACCCCGGCCTTGTGCCGGGGTCCACTATGCCTCTCGAACTGTCAGAGGAGCCTCTTGCTCCCCCCTCGCCTCTCGGTGGACCCCGGCACAAGGCCGGGGTGACGGGCAAGTGTGGAGGGCAGACAAACAAAAAAGGCCGGGCATCGCTGCCCGGCCTTTTCCGTTTCAGCCCGTCCGCTGGTTCAGCGGGCGCCCATGGTGCTGACCGCGAGGCGGTGCATCAGGCCGCGCAGTGTGGGGTAGTTGGCCTTGTGATAGGACGAAGCCTCTTCCAGCGCGTCCGACAGGCGGCGATGCGCCTCGTTCAGCGCGTGATAGGGCAGGCTCGGCAGCAGATGGTGCAGCGCGTGGTAGCGCAGGCCGATCGGCGCCCAGAGATAGGCCATGAAGCCCGGAGTCGGCACGTTGACGCTGTCGAGATACTGGGCGGTGACGGTGAGCGGCTCACCGTCATTCTCCCAGAGATGCGCCACAAGCGTGCGGACCTGGTTGATCACCGCCACGCCCGCGATCACCGCGAGATAGATGCCGAAGTCGCGCAGCGGCACGATCCCGGTCGCAACCAGCGTGAGCAGTGCGATCGAGAAGATGCTGGCGCCCAGCTCCTGCCAGAACCACTGGCTCTTGAGCTCGCCCTCCGGAGGACGGCGCTCGAAGACCGGGTTGATCTTCAGACCCGAATATTTGGCGACGACGACGCGGCGCAGGCTGGGGATCACCGCCGAGAGCGGCGCCAGCACGGCGAAGCGGATCAGCATGGCGACCGGCAGCAGCACCGCTGCGAGCAGGAACACCGGCAGCGTCCACGGCTTCATCATCGCGAGCGGCAGATATTCGGGATCCTCGGCAGTGCCATAGCGGGTGCGGGCATGGTGGAGCGTGTGGACGCCCTCGTAAGTGAAGCTCGGCACGAGCAGCGGGATGCCTACCAGCAGGTTCCAGCCGAGCCGGAAATTGGGCAGCAGCGAGTGCTTGAGGTGAGTCAGCTCGTGGATGAACAGGCTGGCGCGATAGAGCGCGAGCACCGCCACCACGCCGGCGACCAGCGCCAGCGGCCAGCTCGGCGCCAGGATCGTCGCCGCGAACGCGCCATAGCCGATGCCGGCCGAGACCAGCATGTCGGTCCAGTAGATGCGCTTGTTCGGGGTGTGCAGGTCACGGGTCAGTTCGGCGGCGGCGCGCAGCATCGCGCGATCGTCGGGAACGCCGGAAAGCTTGATACGGGCCGATGCCGGGGCCGTTACCGGCTCGGCATCGTCAATCTTCAGGGCAAGCGATTTCGTCATGATGTCTGCCATTTGGCGGGAGATAGTGGCTTTATGGTGGCATTCCAGGGGTCAGTGAGAGGCACCTGCGCCCGCCATGATCGCCGTGCTTGACACTGGCCCTTCGTGGGAAGACTGCATTGCGCTGAATCAAACCTCAGGAAGGTTCCCCCCTTGGCCAGCGGCCCGCTCAGCATCCGTCCCGTCTCCTCGAAGCGCGACACCAAGCAGTTCATCGAGATCGCCTATCGCCTGAACAGCGACGACCCGGCCTGGGTGCCGCCGCTGCGCGACGAAGTGGCGGCGACGATCAGCCCGAAGAAGAACGGCTGGTTCAGCCATGCCGAGGCGCAATATTTCCTCGCCGAGCGCGACGGCCAGACGGTCGGCCGCATCTCGGCGCATATCGACTTCCTGGCGCTCGAGATGCCGCCGGAGCAGGGCTTCGGTCCGGGCACCGGCTTCTGGGGCATGTTCGAGGCCGAGGACCAGAATGCCGCCAAGGCGCTGATCAACGCCGCCGAGGACTGGCTGCGCGGCAAGGGCATGACCAAGGCGCTCGGCCCTGTCAGCCTGTCGATCTGGGAGGAGCCGGGCCTGCTGGTGAAGGGGCACGACCACTCCCCCACCGTGCTGATGGGCCACCATCCGGCGAAGTATCAGGCCTGGATCGAGGGCGCTGGCTACACCGAAGCCAAGAAGCTGCTCACCTATGAGCTCGACGTCACCAAGCAGTTCCCGCCGATCGTCCAGCGCATCGTCGCCGCCGGCGAGAAGAACGACCGCATCAAGGTGCGCCAGGTCGACAAGTCGAAATTCGCCGAGGAGGCCGAGATCATCCTCGCCATCCTCAACGATGCCTGGTCGGACAATTGGGGCTATGTGCCGCTCACCCAGCCCGAGGTCGACGATGTCGGCAAGAAGCTGAAGCCGCTGGTGTTCAACGACCTGATCATGATCGCCGAATATGACGGCGAACCGGTGGCGTTCATGGTCACCCTGCCCGACTTCAACGAGCCGCTGAAGCCGCTCAAGGGCTCGCTCTTCCCGTTCGGCTGGGCCAAGCTGCTGCTGTGGCTGCGCAAGCCCAAGGCACGGACGATGCGCGTGCCGCTGATGGGCGTGGTCAAGCGGCTGCAGAGCTCGCGCATGGCGAGCCAGCTGGCCTTCATGATGATCGAATATATCCGCCGCGCGGCGGTGGCCAATTACGGCGGCAGCCGCGGCGAGATCGGCTGGGTGCTCGACGACAACCAGGGAATGAACGCGATCGCCGACGCGATCGATTCGCACATCAACCGCGAATACGTCATCTACCAGAAGCCGCTCTGAACCAGGAACGGCCCGCTCCCAGGGGTGTGGGAGCGGGCCGGTTCCGGTACGCTAACTCGGATGGCTCCCGCGGCGGCGAACGCTCACAAATCCGCCACGGACACCATCCCGGGGATTACTGCGCCTGGACGGGGTCCTGGCCGGTCTGCTGGATCCACTCGGCGCGGGTCAGGCACTTGCGCTTGGCGATGCGCGAGCCGGTGAGGGTGTCCTCCAGGCAGTAGCGCTTCTTGTCGGTCTTGGCGGTCGTCCCCTGATCCTGCGACGAAGCTTCCTGCTTCTTGGCAGGATCGTTGGTCGCCGCCGAAGCTGGGGCGACGGCGCCGGCGATCAGGGCAACGCTGGCGAAAAGGGCAGCGGCGGCGGAAAGGGTCTTGCTGTGCATATCCATTACTCCTCGAACTTTAGACATGAACAGGCGCTCCATCCCGCCTGTGCCCTATGCTTCGCAATCGGCGTGCCAATTTCGAGTTTATCGCAATTTCAATGACTTAGTTTATTGTGACAGTGTAGTGACGCACTATAACACCGCAATATACACCAACTATTGGTGCGCCCGTCGAACAAGCGTCCGGAAGCGGACACCGTACTGTTCAAAAGCGACCAGCATCTTCCCAGCGTTCCTGCGAGAGCAGACCACACGCCGACCCCCGTGCGGCTCCGGGCCCCTGCTTTCACAGTAGCTCGGGTATCTGTATTGTCGGCTTGGGACCTCGGCCCGCAGCTCCGATCTAGCGAAGCAAGACCCAGGTCGGGGCGTGATCGCTGGCCTTTTCGCGGCCCCGATAGTCCTTGTCGACGCCGGCGCCGAGATAGCGGTCGGCCGCGATCGGGCTGAGCAGCAAATGATCGATGCGGAAGCCCGCGTCGCGCTGCCAGGCGCCCGCCTGATAGTCCCAGAAGGTCCAGACGCCGCCGCCCGGGAAACGCGTGCGCAGCGAATCGGTCCAGCCCTGCGCCAGCAGCGCACGATAACGCTCGCGGCTCTCGGGCTGCATCAGCGCGTCGCTGGCCATGGCGCGGACCGAGAAGGTGTCGTCGTCATTGGGGATGACGTTGTAGTCGCCCGCCAGCACCACCGGACGCTCCTCGGCAAGCAGCGCCTGGGCGCGATCGGCGAGCCGCTCCATCCACTTGAGCTTGTAGTCGAACTTGGGACCGGGCTGCGGATTGCCATTGGGCAGATAAATGGAGGCGACGATCAGGTCACCGATCTCCGCCTCGAGATAGCGACTATGCGCATCCTCGGGATCACCCGCCAGGCCGCGCTGACGCTCGACCGGCTGCTGGCCCTTCGCCAGTACCGCGACGCCGTTGAAGCCCTTCTGCCCATGCCACACGGCACCATAGCCCGCCGCCTCGATGTCCTTGACTGGCAGCGTCTCGTCGGCGCCCTTCAGCTCCTGGAGGCAGACCACGTCAGGCTGCTGCTCGGCAAGATATTCGAGCAGGCGCTCCATGCGCGCCTTGATGCCGTTGACATTGTAGGTGACGATCTTGGGCAAAGGGCGCTCTTCAGACGGAGAAGCTGGTACCGCAACCGCAGCCCGAGGCCGCGTTGGGATTGGTCACGGCGAAATGCGCGCCGCTGAGATTGTCGACATAATCGACGGCCGAACCGCGGACGAGATCGAGACTGATCGAATCGACCACCAGCCGGACGCCGTCGAGCTCGGCGACGGTGTCGTCGCCCTCCACCGCATCGGCAAAGCCGAACTTGTACTGGAAGCCCGAGCAGCCGCCCCCTTCGACCGAGAGACGAAGGATCGCGGGCTTGCCCTGCTTTGCCGCGATCGCCGCGACGCGCGCGGCGGCGGACGGGGTCAGCGCGATCTCGGGCTGGGTGAGTGTTGCCATGGGGTGGAGATAGTGGCGCGGGGCCGGCGAGGCAATGCGTCTAGGCCGCCCAGGCGGCGATGTCGTCCTGCTGGCCGATCAGGGCCAGGCCATGGGCGATCGAGGTCAGCTCGCCGCCGCTGGCGATGCGCTCGGCACCGAAGCGCTCGGTGAACAGCCGGCGGACGCGCGGGGTGAGCGAGGTGCCGCCGGTGAGGAAGACACGGTCGATCGCGGCGGGCTCCACCCCGGCCTGGGTCAGCGCCTGGTCGACCGCCCCTTCGATGCGCACGATGTCGGGCGCGATCCAGTCCTCGAACGCGGCGCGGGTGACGTCGGCCTCGATGCGCAGGTCCGGCCCTTCGAAGTGGAAATGGGCTTCTTCCTGCGCCGAGAGCGCCCGCTTGAGCGCGCCCACCGCGTGATAGAGCTGATAGCCCATCTCGCCCTCGACGATCGCGATCATCCGATCGATCGCCTTGGGATCGAGCGCGGCGCGGCGCAGCTTGTCGAGCTCGGCCAGCGTCTTGCGGTTGCGCATCAGGGCGAGGCGCGACCAGTCCGAGAAATCGTTGAACCAGCCGCCGGGGATATCGAGGATCTTGTCGAACGAGCGATATTTCCCGCCCTTGCCGAGCATCGGCAGGATCAGGTGGTCGACGATGCGCTGGTCGAACCGGTCGCCGGCGATGCCGACGCCGGCATGGGCAAGCGGGGTGCAGCGGCGCGGCGCCCCGCGCTCGGCGATGCGCACCACCGAGAAGTCGCTGGTGCCGCCGCCGAAATCGGCGACCAGCACGGTGGCGGGCTCGTCGAGGCGGGAGGCATAGCTGAACGCGGCGCCGAGCGGTTCATAGACATAATGGATCTCGGCGCCGAAGCCTTCGAACATCATGTCGTAGCGCGTGCGAGCGAGCGCCGCATCGGGCCGGGCGCCGGCATATTCGACCGGACGGCCGATGATGACGCGGCCCGCCTGCCCGTCGAGCGCGCCCTTGGCCTTTTCGCGCATCAGGCGGAGGAACAGCCGGCCCATCTCCTCGAACCGGTAGCGACGCTCGAAGACGATGGCATGCTCGAAGCTGGCGCTGGCGGCGACCGACTTGAACGACTGGAGGAAGCGGCTGGTCTCGGGCGAATCGAGATATTCGGCGATCGCCCAGGGGCCGGCAGCGACTTCGAGCGCGCCGCGAGCATTGCCTTCTTCCCAGAAGCACAGGGCCGAGCGGAAGACCGCGTCGTCCTGCTCCGGGCCCTGGAGCTGGACGAGGTCGGACACCTCCCCCGTCGCGCGCGCCGCGACCGAATTGGTGGTGCCGAAGTCGAAGCCGAGGGAGGATGCGGAAGTCATGGTCCGGCGCCTCATAGAGAGAGGCGCCGGATTTTCCCACCCGGTGCGTTACAGCACCCAGCCGCCGTCGATGGTGATGCTCTCGCCGGTCATGTAGCCGGCTTCCGGGCCGGCGAGATAGGCGATCAGCCCGGCGATCTCGGCGGGGCTGCCGACGCGGCGCATCGGGCTCTTGCCGGCGAGCATCTCGATCGCGCCCGCATTCATGTCGGTATCGATCGGCCCCGGCTGGACATTGTTCACGGTGATGCCGCGCGGCGCGAGATCGAGCGCAATCCCCTTCACCATCGCCGCGACCGCCGCCTTGGTGAACTGATAGACGCTGGTGCCCGGATGACCGGTGCGGACGGCGGTGTTGCTGCCGATCGTAATGATCCGCCCGCCTTCGGGCAGATGCGCCGCCGCGGCCTGGATCGCGAGGAACACGCCGCGCACGTTGATCGCGAGCATCTGGTCGAGTTCCTCGAGGCTGACCGTCTCGATCGGGCCCATGCGGAGGATGCCGGCATTGACCACCACCGCGTCCAGCCCACCGAAATGCGCGACCGTCTGCTCCACCGCCGCGCGGATCGCGGCGGGATCGGCGCTATCGGCCTGGATCGCCAGCGCCCTGCCGCCGGCCGCCGTCAGCGTCCCGACCAGCGCCTCGGCCGCATCGGGCCGCGAGACATAGGTGAAGGCGACCGCGAAGCCTTCCCGCGCCAGCCGCTCGACCGCGGCGGCGCCGATGCCGCGCGATCCGCCGAACACGAGCGCAGTCTTGGTGTTCTCATTCTGCATATCCTGGTTCCTTTCTTGATTGATCAGTCAATAATTGGGCGAAGAAAAATAGCTCATGGCTGGCTGCGCGCGACCTTTCAGGCCAAGCGCAGGCGATCGACGGTGAAGCGAGCGAGCGTGGCGAGATCAGCGGCGCCGGCACCGGCACGGGCGGCGAGCTGGAGGCCGGTCATGGTCATCTGGATGAAGCCAGCGGTCTCCGCGGGATCGAGGCCCGGCTGGATTTCCCCGGCGGCCTGGCCCTCCCGGATCCGCTCGGCGAGACGCTTGCCCAGTAAGGTGGCGGTCCTGCTACGTTGCTCGACCAGCGCCGGATCGCTGACCCCGAACTCCCCGACCGAGCCGACGCCCATGCAGCCAAGCGCACGCTGCGCATCCTCCTCTGCCGTGAGGCCAGTCAGCAGATCGCTGATACCCTGCAGGGGCGAGGCCGGCGCATTGAGGCGCGTGAGATGCCCGCCAACCGTCCGGCGCTGATAGGCGCCCAGCGCCTCCATGTAGAGCTGCTTCTTGTCGCCGAACGCGTTGTAGACGCTCTGCCGGCCGATCCCCATCGCCTGGATGAGGTCGTCGGTGGAGGTCGCGGCGAAACCCTTGGCCCAGAAGACCTGCATCGCCTTGTCGAGCGCGGCGTCCCGATCGAATTCCCGTGGTCTTGCCATGACTGCCATCTAGGCATTATTGATCAATCAGTCAATAATAAGCGGCGCACAAAAGAAAGGGGGCCGCCTACACGGGCAGCCCCTCTCCTCTCCTGACTCTGAAAGTCGGTGTTACTTGTTCTTCGCCGGGCCGCCCACGCCGCCCTGGACGCGGTCCTGCACCGAGGCGAGATACTCGCCGGTCTGCAGGAAGGGGATCGGGTTCACGGCCTTGCCGTCGACGCGCACCTCATAGTGAAGGTGGCTGCCGGTCGAACGGCCGGTCGAGCCCATCAGGCCGATCAGCTGGCCGCGCTTCACGCGGGCATTGTCGGCGACGATGATCTTCGAGAGGTGGCCATAGCGCGTCTCGATGCCGCGGCCATGGTTGATCTGGACCAGGTTGCCGTAGCCGCCCTGACGGCCGGCATGGCTGACGACGCCGTCGGCGGTCGCATAGATCGGCGTGCCGAGCGCACCGGGGATGTCGACGCCGGCGTGCATCGCGGCGGTGCCGCGGAACGGATCCGAGCGGACACCGAAGTTCGAAGTGAAGGTCAGCTTGTCGACCGGCTGCATCGACGGGACCGAGATCACCGTCTGCTCGAGCATGTCGAGCTTCTTCCAGGTGACGAACAGCGCGCGGAACTGGGCATCGGCGGCTTCGGCCGAGGCATCGCTGCCGTTCGCATTGTCGTTGTCGATCGGCTCGTACGGGCCGCCCATCGCCGGCAGCTTCACATAGCGCTCGGGCGAGAGGCCGAGGCGACGGAGCTCGCCGGCGGTCTGGTTGTAACGGGCTTCGCCGGCGGCGCGGGCCTTGCCGGCCATCGCGACCTGACGGGCCTCGACCTGCTTGAGCGGGGCGAGGACTTCGCTGGCGACGGCGCTGGTGCGGGCCGAAGTGCTGGGGAGCGGCTGCTCGATCACCGCGCGGTCACCCTTGCCGGTGAGCGTCGCGCTGATCAGCGCCTGGTGCTGCTCGACGCGCGCGGCCTGAAGGCGGGCAGCCTCCTTGGCAGCGGCGACATCGGCCTGCATCTTCTCGACCTGCTGGCGCATCTTGGCGACCTGCGCCTCGGGCGAAGCCGGCGTGCCGGTCACGCCGCTGATCGCGATCGCGCCGACGGCGGCCTGGGCCACGCCATAAGCGGAGAACAGCACGGTGACGGTGCCCACGCCGGCGAGCAGCGCCTGGGTGCGGCCGGCGATGCTGAAACGCTTCAGGTCGCGGCCGTCATGAAAAATAAAATCGCGGGTAGTGAAGAAAGCACGGAACCGCTGAGCTGCGGTAGCGGTTTTGGAGTTCGACGCCTTAGCCATGATTCCCCGGCAAGTTTCATGGAAGCAAGCACCGAAACGCGACCCGGTTGCCCTACTTCAATTGTCATCCGTCGCAGTAAGCAGCCCCTCCGCCTTCTGGACGGTGGCTTGTGACCCGGGAAATCAGTTCACCGCAAGAGGTTGGTAATAATCGCGGGACAAACCGGCTGAGTCGCGCGCCGAGTCGTTGAACGGAGGCTTAAGCAGCCCGCGATAATGGCGGGTCACCAGTGCCTGCCAGGTCGTTTCGGGGACGTGCCCCATTTCGCGACAACGTGATTCGAACCAAACCGTTCCGGCGCGAACATGGCGGACTTCGTCGTTCAGAATGCGCGTGAGAATGCGGGCTGTAACTGCATCATTTGCCAATGAAAACCGCTCGACCATCGCCGGCGTGACGTCGAGCCCGCGCGCCTCCAGCACCATCGGCACCACGGCCAGCCGGGCGAGCGAATCATGCGCGGTATCGGCGGCGGCATCCCACAATCCGTCATGCGCGGGCATCGCGCCGTAGAAGCTGCCGAGCTTCTTCAGCCGCCGATCGAGCAAGGCGAAGTGCATCGCTTCGTCGGCGCCGACATGCATCCAGTCGTCGGTGAAACCGCGGGGAAACTCGCCGCCGAAGCGGCCGACCACGTCGAACGCCAAGTCGATCGCGGAGAATTCGATATGGGTGATCGCATGGATCAGGGCGATCCGGCCATGCTCCGATCCCTTGCCCCGCTTGGGCATGCGGTTGGGCGGCAGCAGCTCCGGCCGATCGGGGCGTGCCGGGCGATCGGGCATCGCGACGTCGAATTCAAAGGCCAGCCGGCCCAGCCGCCAGTCACGGGCGGCCGCGCGGGCCGCCTTGATCTTGTCGGCCGGAGCCGCCGCGGTGAGCACCGCGCGGCAGGCCTCCGCAACGCTCCTCACCGCGCCTGCATTTCCTTGATCGATTCGAGCACGTCCACCGCATGGCCGGGCACGCGCACGCGACGCCAGGCACGGAACAGCTTGCCTTCCGTGTCGAACAGGAAGGTCGAGCGGTCGATGCCCATGTAGCGCTTGCCGTAGAGCTGCTTCTCGACCCAGACGCCGAACGCCTCCATCGCCGCGCCCGAAGTGTCGGTGGCGAGCGGCACGGTGAGATCGTACTTGTTGATGAACTTCTGGTGCTTGATCGGCGGATCCTTCGACACGCCCAGCACCTCGGCGCCGAGCGCGGTGAATTCCGGGATCAGCGCGGAGAAGTCCTGCGCCTCGCGCGTGCAGCCCGAGGTGTCGTCCTTCGGATAGAAATAGAGGACGAAGGGCTTGCCCAGCTTGTCCGCCAGCGCGATCGCCTCGCCTTCGGTCCCGTCGAGCGTGACCGCGGGGATCTTGTCACCTTCCTCGATTGCCATTGTCTTCTCCTCAGGCCGGGCCGCGCACCGACGCCCAGCAATCGCGGACCTCCTGCCGGGTCCGGTCGAGCTGCGCAACCACCTCGTCCCAGCTGCCGAGCTTCAGCGCGCGGGCGATCAGCGCCTGGGTGGCCGGACCGGGCTCCTGCGCATCGGGCGCGACGAGACGCATGGTGACGAGCAGCCGGGTGAGGAAGTCGTGCGCCGGGTGCATCGCCGCGGGGATCAGCCCCTGCCCCGCCAGAGCGTCGATCGCCGGGCCCAGGCGCGGCTCGAAACCGGTGCGGTGGACGAGCTGGACGGTGTGGACGGTGAACTCGAGGTCGACCAGCCCGCCGTCGAGCAGCTTGGCGTCGAGCGGGCCCTTGGGCGGCTTGTGCGCGGCCATGTCGGCCCGCATCTTCGCGGCCTCGGCGGGGATGTCGCGGTCCGGGCGGGCGCCCTTGAGCACCGCATCGATGATCCCCTGCACCTTCGCGCGCGCTTCGGGCGAACCGAAGACCGGCCGGGCGCGGGTAAGTGCCATATGCTCCCAGGTCCAGGCATCCGCGCGCTGGTATTTCTCGAAGCCCTCCAGAGACACGACCAGAGGCCCCTGCGCGCCCGAGGGCCGCAGCCGGGTATCGACCTCGTAGAGCGGCCCCGCCGGGGTCGGCACCGACAGCGCCGCGGTGACGCGCTGGCCGAGCCGGTTGTAGTACATCACCGCGCCAAGCGGCTTGGCCCCGTCGCTCTCCGCGGCATAATCGCCGGTGAAGAGATAGACGAGATCGAGATCCGAAGCGTGGGTGAGCGCCTGCCCGCCCATCCGGCCGAGCGCCAAGATCACCAGCTCGCTCTCCGGCACCACGCCGTGGTTGCGCGAGAATTCCTCGACCGTCGCCGTCGCCAATGTCTCGATCGCCGCCTCGGCGACGCGGGCATAGCCGGCCGAAGCCTCGAGAGGATCCCCCGATCCCGCGACGATCTGCGCGCCCAGGGCGAAGCGCTTCTCGTTGACGAAGCGGCGGACGAATTCGAGCTGGTACTGATAGTCCGAACCCGGCTCCCAGTGCCGCATCCCCTCGGCCAGCGCCTCGATATCCGGCACCGGCTCCAGCGCGGTCGCGTCGATCAGCCCGTCGAGCAGCTCCGCGCGGCGGCCCAGCTGCTCGGCGAGCGTCGGCGCCAGTGCGAGGATCTGGCCGAGCAGCTGCGCGAGCCCCGGCTGGGCCTCGAGCAGGCGGAAGAAATTGATCGCGCTGGGCAGGCGCGAGAGCATCGCATCGAAGCGCGTGATCGCGTGCACCGTGTCGGGCGCACGGGAAAAGGCGTCGATCAGGCCGGGCAGTACCGATTCGAGTGCTTCCCGGGCAGCAGGCGTTCGGAGTGCCGGATAGGTGCCGCCACGCCAGCCCTGGACAATGCGTGCGGCGCCGTCGGGACGCTCGAAGCCCGCCGCGCCGAGCTTCGCCTCCAGCGGTGCGCTCTCGCTGGGCAGGCGCTGCTCCTCCTCGCCGGCCAGGCTGTCATAGATCGCGCCGACCCGGATGACGTGCGGGTGGAGCAGATCGGTGAGCGCAGCGCCGTCGGCAAGGCCATGGAGCCGGGCGACATTGTCGAGCGAGGCCAGGTTCTCGGGCAGCTCGTGCGTCTGGCGATCGTCGACCATCTGCAGCCGGTGCTCGATCGTGCGCAGCGTGACATAGGCGTCGGTCAGGTCGCGCGCCTCGTCCGCGCCGATCCGCCCGGCTTCGGCGAGCGCGGCCAGGGCGTCACGCGTCGCGGGCGCACGCAGCGCGGGCTCACGCCCGCCATGGATGAGCTGGTGGATCTGGGCGAAGAACTCGACTTCGCGAATGCCGCCCCTGCCCCGCTTCAGGTCATAGCCGGGGCCGAAGGCCTGAGCCTGGGAATAATGGTCGCGGATGCGGCGGCTGATGTCGCGGATTTCGCGGATCGTGCCGAAGTCGAGCGCGCGCCGCCACACAAAGGGGCGGATCGCGTCGAGGAAATAGCCGCCGAGCTCCAGATCGCCGGCACAGGCGCGGGCGCGGATGAAGGCGGCGCGCTCCCAGGGCAGTGCCTGGCTCTCATAATAGGTGATCGCCGCCTCGACCGGCAGCACGATCGGCGTGACTTCGGGCGAGGGCCGCAGGCGCAGGTCGACGCGCAGCACATAGCCATTCTCGTCGCGCTGCTGGAGCAGCTCCACCACCCGGCGGCCGATGCGCACCGCGGCTTCCTGCACGTCCTCGCGCGGGCGGCAGGGCAAGGTCTCGGGGTCGAAGATCAGGATCGGATCGATGTCCGACGAATAGTTGAGCTCGCGGCTGCCCTGCTTGCCCAGCGCGATCGCGGCGAAACCGCGTGGATCGGTGTCCGGCGTACGCTCGAGGATCGCCGCGCGGATCGCACGGTCCAACGCATCATCGGCGAAATCGGTGAGAAGATGGGTGACAGTCGTGAGATCGAACCGGCCCGACAGGTCGCCCAGGGCGACGAGCATCGCGAGCCGGCGGCGCTCGATGCGCAGCCGTGCCCCCGTGCTCATTTCGCCTGCGAAAGCACGCGCAGCCGCGCGTGGATTCAGCAGGGCGTCGTCGAGTCCGGCGACCAGCTCCGTTTCACGCGCGAGCAGGTTTTCGAGGAAGGGCGCATGTGCGCTCGCCCGGGCAATGGCGTCGGCGAGATCGGCGGAAGAAGAGGTTTGAGTCACGGAATCGACCACCTGCGAAACGGTGCGTTGCAAAATGTCAAGCAACAAAAAGAGAACTGAATTGTTCTAGCAACATGAACCAGACGACTTCAGCCTCGGCCAGCGACGCCCGCCCGCCCGCATATCGGGTAGAAGCGCCGCGCGCCAGCGATGCAATCGGCCTGGCGTTGCGCGACGCCTATGTTCGCGACACCGGCCTGCCCGACGACATGGCGGCAATGCTGCGCCAGCTCAACCGCGCACGCTGAGATCCAGTCCAGGCACATGAAAAGGCCGCGCTCCCGATAGGGAACGCGGCCTGATTTTTTCGTACCCGCTGGGCTTATTTCGCCGACACGTCCCCACCGCGATCACGGCTGAGATCGTCGACTTCGCCCATGATCGTGTCGAGCGCGGTCTTGCCTTCGGCGGTACCCGGCTCGATGCGGCGCGAGGGCAGCTGGCCCTCGCTCAGCAGATGCTCGAGCGCGACGCGGCCACGCGCCACACGGCTCTTGATCGTGCCGACGGCGACCTGGCAGATTTCGGCCGCCTCTTCATAGGCGAAGCCACCCGCACCGACGAGGATCAGGGCCTCGCGCTGCGGTTGCGGCAGATGGAGCAGCGCGCGCTGCATGTCGGAAAGCTCGACGTGCCTGTCCTGGCTGGCCGGCGCGGCGAGCAGCCGGTCGGCAACCAGATCGTCCCATTCGCCCTTGAAGCGGGCGCGGCGCATCTGGCTCAGATAGAGGTTGCGCAGGATGATGAAGGTCCAGGCGCGCATGTTGGTGCCGGCCTGGAAGCGCTTGCGCGCGGCCCAGGCCTTGAGCAGTGTCTCCTGCACCAGATCATCGGCGAGATCCCGGCTGCCCGACAGGGAGCGGCCAAAGGCACGCAAATGCGGGATGACGAGCGCGAGCTGTTTCTTGAACTCGGGATCGGAGAGCGAGACATGCTCCTGCGGCGCCTCGGTCCCCTTGTCCTCGGGCTGTTCGGAATGACTCATTCGTTCCCGCTTGTTTGCGTTGGCCGCAAGGCGACCGGTTCCAGAGATAGGCTTGGTGTCTGCGATTGCCAGCATATTTCGCGCCGTTCCCGAGATCAGAAGAACAAGAAGATCACGGCGAACGCGACGATAACCAGCACCAGGCCATAGCCCAGCACGTATCGTGTCATATGCGGCGTGGCACCGGCGCGGGCCTGCTCGCTGTCGATATGAATGGCTTCGTCATTCTCAACCATGCCATCTACAACACACGAGAACCGTTTTGGGTCCGTATCTGATGGAACCCGCGCCGGTTTTTTCGCGGATCGTCAGGCCGGAACGGTCGCCTGGTCGAAGAACAGCGCCTGGCTGATCGTCGTCTTGACGGTTTCCCGCTGGAACGGCTTGGTGATCAGGAAGGTCGGCTCCGGACGCTCGCCGGTGAGCAGACGCTCGGGGAAAGCCGTGATGAAGATCACCGGCACCGAGAATTCGGCGAGGATGTCCTTGACCGCGTCGATGCCCGAGCTGTCGTCGGCCAGCTGGATATCGGCGAGCACCAGGCCCGGACGATCCTCCATCGCCAGCGCCACAGCCTCGTCACGCGTCACGGCGACGCCGGTCACTTCGTGGCCGAGGTCGCGCACGATCTGCTCGAGGTCCATCGCGATCAGCGGCTCGTCCTCGATGATCATCACGCGGGTGCGCGTCTGGCGCTCGATCTCGGCGACGGCCTCTCCAACGAGCTTCTGCACCTGTCCTGCATCCTCTTCGATCAGATAGCCCGCGTCCTCGATGCTGAAGCCCTCGACGGTGGTGAGCAGCAGCGCCTGGCGCGACAGCGGAGTGAGGCGGGCGAGCCGCTTGCGGGCGATCGCCTCGTTCTCGTTGCTGGTGTCCTCGACGACATCCTCTTCCTCGAGATGGGTCGACTGCCAGATCGCCTGAAAGGTGCGATACAGGCCGAGCCGCGGATCGACGTCACGCGGAAACTGGTCCGGCGCCGCGACGATGGCCTCCAGTGCAGCGCGCACATAGCGATCGCCATCGGCCTGGCTGCCAGTGAGCGCGCGCGCATAGCGACGAAGCAGCGGAAGGTGCGGCGCGAGTTGCTGTCCAAGCGACATGGTCGAACTATTCTCCTACGAGTGCGGAACGGTTTGTTTCGGCGCCGTTCCGGGCTATTGCAATCCTCAATTCGTGCAACCCGAAGGAGCCCCTCCCTGGATATTGCATCGGCTGTGGAACAAACGACCAGGGAATTGGTTTCATCGGACATGCTGCGTAGTGTTGCCGCACAGCCCCCGGCCCCATGCGACCGGTGGCTTTCGTTCAATTCCGGAAGTTGCATCCGGAGCAGGTCGCTTTTAGTCCGAGCCACGGCCGACGCCATGGCGCAGGGGGGAATTGGTGCGTTCCGCGGATGATGAAATGAAAAAACCGCCCAAATCCGATGGCGGAAAGGAAACCGGTCGCCCCGATCGCAATGTGGGCGAAGCGCTGCGTCAGGCCTATGACGAGGCCGTTAGCGAAGCCGTGCCCGACGACCTTCTCGACCTGCTGAAAAAGCTCGACTAGTCCGGAGCGGATGGAGATCTCGGAAGAAGAGCCGCGCGCCAAGGTCCGTCCGGCGGCGGCGCTGGGGGCTATGCCGACTGGCGCCAAGGTCTTCCTCTACCTGATCGTCTGCCTGTTGCCGCTGGCGCTGATCGCGCTGTTCACCACGCTGCAGAGCACCCGCAACGCCGATACCGAGGCGCGCGCGCGGCTGCGTGTCGCCGCAAGCGAGAGCAGCGACGTGCTGCGCGACCTGCTGGTCAACCATATCGGCCAGCTCTCCAGCTCGCTCGACGCGCTGGAAGCCAATCCGCACGACGCGCCCGCCTGCACCCGGCTCGCCGGCACCTTCGCCACCGCCACCGGCGCGCGCTTCGCGATTGCCGATGCCAGCGGACGAGTGATCTGCGGGCAGAATTTCGCGCATGCCGACGAGGATGCGCTCCAGCCACGCCAGGTGCGCACCGTGCTCGCCGATGGCGGCATGGCGATCCGCATCGGCGGCAATCGCGGCGGCACGGCCACCGCCTTCTACCCAGCAGCAACGCTCGCCTCGATCGCGCAGCCGAGCGGCTTCGTCCCGGAATATGGCGCGGCGCTGGTCGGCCATGGCGACCGGCTGGTGCTGCGCAAGCTCCAGGGCGGCGGCCCGCTCGACCGGCGCGAGACTGTGCCCAACGACCTGGGCCTGGACGGCGTCGAGTTCGAAATGTCGATGCTCGGCACACCGATCACCTCGCCGATGATCATAAATACCGTGGTGCTGGTGCTGATGTGGATCGCCGCCGCCGGTATCAGCTGGCTGGTCGTCGACATCCTGCTGATCCGTCCGCTGCGCCGCCTGCGCACCAGCGTCGGCGCCTACAAGCCGGGCGAAGTGATCGACATCAAGCGCTTCGGTGAGATGCCTGCTGCGGAGATCCGCGAGTTGGGCGATACCTTCCGCGAGATCAGCCGCACGGTGCAGGCGCACGAGGCGGACCTGGCAGAAGGCCTGGTGCGCCAGACCAAGCTCACCCGCGAGGTCCACCACCGGGTGAAGAACAATCTGCAGGTGATCGCCAGCCTGATCAACTTCCACGCCCGCAGCGCCAAGAGCGAGGAGGCGACCGAAGCCTATGCCTCGATCCAGCGCCGCGTCGATGCGCTCGCGGTGGTCCATCGCCACCATTATGCCGAGCTGGAGGAGAATCGCGGGCTCGACCTGCGATCGGTGATCGGCGAGCTGGCCGCGAATATCCGCGCCACTGCCCCGGAGCGGGCTCAGGGACTGGGCGTGACGCTCGACCTCACGCCGGTGCTGGTCAACCAGGACGTGGCGATCGCCATCGCCTTCCTGCTCACCGAGATCGTCGAACTGGCGATGAGCTGCAATCCGGCCGCGCAGATCCGTATCTCGACCAAGCTGATCGAGGGGGACGACACCCGCGCGCTGCTGCGCATCACCTCCCCTGCCCTGGTCGAGAGCCCGGCGCTCGAGGAACTGGTCGAGAACCGCTATGGCCGGGTCATCGGCGGCCTGGCCCGGCAGCTGCGCACCAAGCTGCACCATGATCCGCTGACCGGCGCCTATGAGGCGGCGATCGCGGTCACCGGCCGGCCCTGAAACTTAACCTGGATAAAAAAATCGGAAAAAAGTTCGGAGGCCGTGGAACCCCGGACCGCATGGTCCGTTTTACACTTCGGATAGTGACCTTTTGCCCCCCCGCTCTCGCTATCCAAGACATGGGCCCGGAAGCGTCAACCCTCCCCCCCCCGGTGACGCTTCCGGGCCTAAAACTTTTCGGGGCTTTCCCATATTTCCAGCGAGATCAGGCAGTTGCTGCGCAGACGGAACGTTTGCGCCTGCCCGGGCATTTCTCCTCCGACCCCTATGGTCCAGTATTTTGGAGAGATGTGATGCGTAAGATCATCGCCTGTGTCGCCCTTGCGGGCGCGATGCTGGTTTCGGCCTGCAATACGGTCGAAGGCGTGGGCAAGGATGTGTCTTCGGCGGGCGACACGGTCGCCAAGACCGCCGACGACGCCAAATAAGCCGGCTCTGACAGGCAGGAAAAAGAAAACCCCTCCCGAACCGGGAGGGGTTTTTCGTGTCAGGCGGTCTCGGCCGTTTCGCTTTCCGCCTCCGCTTCGGGAGCCGGTCGGCGCCGTCGCGTGAACCAGATCCCGGCCAGCGAGAGGAAATAGAGGCCGATCAGCGGGAAGGCGAGCAGCAGCTGCGAACCGACATCCGGCGGCGTCAGCACCGCGGCGATCGCGAAGGCAGCCACCACGGCATAGCGCCAGGCGCTCTTCAGCTGCTCATAGGTGACGATTCCCGAGCGCTCGAGCAGCATCAGCAGCACCGGCAGCAGGAAGGTGATGCCGAAGGCAAAGAGGAACTGCATCACGAAATCGAGATATTTCTCGGCCTCGGGCAGCGCCTCCTGATGCACGCCCCCGCCAAGATCGCCCTGATAGCCGAGCAGGAAGTGCAAGGCGGTGGGGATCGCGACGAAATAGGCGAGCGAGGCGCCGGCAATGAACAGCACCGGCGTCGCCAGCAGGAAGGGCAGCAGTGCCCTCTTCTCCTGCCGGTAGAGGCCAGGCGCCACGAACTGCCAGAGCTGGGTCGCGATAACCGGAAAGGACAGCATCATCGCCGCGAAGAACGCCACCTTCAGCTGGACGAAGAATGCCCCGAAGATCTGGGTGAAGATGATCTTGTTCTGCCCCGCCGCCGCGAGCGGATGGACGAGGAAACCGTAGATCTCCTTCGAGAAATAGAAGGAGGCAAAGAAGGTCACCAGCAGCGCGGCCACGCAGTAGAGCAGGCGGCGGCGCAGCTCGATCAGATGCTCGAGCAACGGCTGCTGGGTGTCGTCGATATCCCTCATTCGGCAGCCTCGGCAGGCGGAGCGGCCTTGCGGGCGCGGGGCTTCGATGCGGGCTTGGCCATCTCCACCGGAGCAGCGGCAGCCTTGCGGGCATGCGGCTTCGGCGCGGGCTTCGCGACCGGCTCGGCCACGGGCTCCGCGACGGCGGCAACAGGTGCCTTGCGCGCACGCTTGGGCTTGGGGGCAGGTGCCGAAACACCGGGCGTATCGTCATGGATCGCCGGCTGCTCGACCATCACCGGGGCGCTGTCCTCGGCGACATGATGCACCTCCGCCTCCGCGGCGGGCGCGGGAAGCGCCGCCGGCGGATGCTGGGCCATGATGCGGGCGTTCTCTTCGGCCCATTGTTTCTCGAGCTCGGCAAGCTCCGACTCCCGGATCATGTTGTCGAACCCGGAGCGAAACTGGCGCGCAACCGCGCGCGCCTTGCCGAACCACTTGCCCACAAAGCGCATCGCCTTGGGCAAATCCTTTGGCCCGATCACGAGCAGCGCCACGATGGCGACCACCACGAACTCGGGCGCGTTGAAATCTAGCATCGATCAATCGCCAGAAGCGGCTCCCGGCGCCCTGAGCCGGGAACGGCGCGGAAGTTCAGAGCTTCTCTTCGCGCGCCGGCTCGGCCTCGCGCTGGACGGTCGGCTCGGGAGCCGCCTTGCCCTCGATACGGGTCGCCGGCTTTTCGGCCTCGTCGTCCTCGGACATGCCCTTCTTGAACTGCTTGATGCCCTTGGCGACATCACCCATCATGTTCGAGAAGCGACCACCGCCCAGAAGCAGGATCGCGACCACGCCCAACAGCAGCCAGTGCATCAGGCTGAAACTACCCATCACAAATCTCCTCGATTCCGGCTTTATCTAGGCGTGCCGGGCACCTGCGGCAATGGCCGAGACGCCGGGAGCCCCTATTCGTCGTCTGTGACAGTTTCGCTTTCCGGCTCTTCGGCGCCTTCGTTTTCGCCCAGCGCCTCGAAAGCGAGGTCGACCGGATCGAGCAGGCCGGCAGCCTTGAGGTCGTCGATGCCGGGTAGGTCGCGGCGGCTGGACAGGCCGAAATGGGTAAGGAAACCGCCGGTGGTGGCGTACATCAGCGGCCGGCCGGGCACCTCGCGGCGGCCGGCGGGGCGCACCCAGCCCGCCTCCATCAGCACGTCGATCGTGCCCTTCGAAATCTGCACCCCGCGGATCGCCTCGATCTCGGCGCGCGTCACCGGCTCGTGATAGGCGATGATCGCCAGCGTCTCGATGCCGGCGCGACTGAGCTTGCGGCTCTCCTCGCGATTGCGGCGTAGCAGGTGGGCGAGATCGGCGGCGGTCTGGAAGTGCCAGCGATCGCCCCGCCGGACCAGTTCCACCCCGCGACCGGCATAAAGCGCCTCGAGCGCCACGAGCGCGGCACGCACGTCCATCTCCGTGCCGACATGGGCACGGATCTCGTCCAGGTTCATCGGGTGCTCGGAGGCGAACAGCACGGCCTCCACCGCGCGCGACGCTGCGTCTTCGGGGGTCATCCGGCGGCCTTGAGATAGAGCGGCGCGAAGGCCGATTTCTGGCGGAGCTCGACCCTGCCCTGCTTGGCCAGCTCCAGCGCGGCAACGAAGGACGAGGCGAGCGCCGACTTGGCATAGGGCCCGCTTGCGCCTTCCGGGAGGAAGGACTGGAGCGTGCTCCAGTCGATCCGCGCACCGATCAGCGACGAGACGCGGGCGATCGCCGCCTCCAGGGTCATCACGTCGCGCTGCTGGACGACGTGCATCACCGGGCGGGTGCGCGCGCTGATCCGGCCATAGGCGGCGATCAGATCGTAGATCTCGGCCTCGTAGCGGGCCTTGCGCAGCACGCGCAGGCCCTCGGGGGCGCCGCGGAAGAAATTGTCCCGGCCGGTGCGGTCGCGCGCCATCAGCCGGGCGCCGGCGTCACGCATCGCATTGAGCCGTTCGAGGCGCAGCTGCAGGCGCAGCGCGAGGTCCTCGGGGCTGGGCGTCTCCTCCGGATTGCGCGGGAGCAGCAGCGCGGACTTGAGATAGGCGAGCCACGCCGCCATCACGAGATAATCGGCGGCCAGTTCGAGCCGCAGCTCGCGCGCCTCGTTCACATAGCCGAGATATTGCTCGACCAGCTGGAGGATCGAGATCTGGCGCAGGTCCACCTTCTGCGTGCGCGCGAGCGCGAGCAGCAGATCGAGCGGCCCTTCCCAGCCGTCGATGTCGATCTTGAGGGTTTCGGGTGCTTCCTCGGACATCGCCCAAGCTAAGCAGAGCGCTGCGAGAAAGTCACTTCCCCCATGGCCGCAGCCGGATACGCGCCGTTTCGGACCCTGTTCCGATTGACGGCCGGCCCCGCGCCAATCAGATTCGCGGCACTCAAGAAAGATAATCGCACAGGGTCGCCCTCGTTTTGTCCGGCACGGCGTTTTACGCCTGATAGGGGGAAATCTGATGTCGCACGTCCGCTTCTCGCGCGCCGTGAAGGCGCTGCTGTGCCTGTCCGCCGTAGCGCTGCCCGCCTCCGCGGTGAACAGCCAGGCGCTCGATCCCTCGCCTCTGGTCTATCTGAACCAGGGCACCAGCTGGAACGCCTCCACCCGGGAGGACTTCTACTGGCAGGATCAGGGTTCGCAGCTGATCCCCTATAGCTGGCTCCAGGGACTCACCACGCCGGACGGCAAGCCCTTCCTCACCGACAAGCTGCAGCGCTACGGCTATCTCGCCGATCGCTCCGGCACGCCCGGCGACCTGCCGATCGGCTTCACCCTGACGGGCACCACCGGCAACGAAGTCGTCGGGATGAACTGCGCCGCCTGTCACACGCGCGAGATCGATGTGTCCGGCACCAGCTACCGCGTCGATGGCGGCCCGGCGCTCAGCGACTTCCAGGGTCTGCTGACCGACATGATCGATGCTGTCGGCCGCGTATTGCAGAACGACGCGAGCTTCGCGCCCTTCGCAGTGAGCGTGCTCGGCCCGAATCCCGATTCGGCCCTGGTCAGCGAGCTCAAGGCGACGGTGCAGCTCTGGTACACCCGCGAGGACACGCTGCGCGACCGCGCCTATGCCACGCCCAATATCTGGGGCCTGGGCCGGCTCGACGCGGTCAGCATGATCTTCAACCGGCTGACCGGACTCGATATCGGCAAGGCGCCGACCTATCTGATCCCGAACAACATCCAGCCGGCCGATGCGCCGGTGCGCTATCCGTTCCTGTGGAACGCCGCGAAGCAGGACATGACGCAGTGGCCCGGTTTCGCCGACAATGGCAACGACCTGCTCGGCCTCGCGCGTAACCTGGGCGAGGTTTATGGCGTGTTCGGCACCTTCCACCCGGTAAACAAGGGCAAGGGCCGGATCGATTTCCTCGCCAACAACTCGGCGAACTTCAACGGGCTGGGCAAGCTGGAGGGGTCGATCAAGCTGATCGGCGCACCCGTCTGGCCCTGGCCGATCGACCAGAAGCTCGCCGCACGCGGGCAGCAGGTCTGGGCGATGTCGACGCCGGACAGCCCGAGCTGCGGCAGCTGCCATGACCAGAAGAAGGGCCAGTTCCGCTTCACCTTCTCGGAAACCTGGGCGACGCCGATCCAGAATGTCGGCACCGATACCCGCGAATGGGATATCCTGGCCCGTACCGCCGATTCAGGTTCGCTGGCGGGCGGCAAGCTGGTGCCCCCCTTCGGTACCGCGATCCCGCAGAAGACCACTTCGTTCAGCCTGCTCGGTTTCGCCGTGGTCGGCTCGATCCTGCAGAATGCAGATCCGTTCAAGGCGAGCCTGGCGGAAACCGGCGCGCTGAAGACCAGTGGGAAGCTTCCCAAGTCGCTGCAGGACCTCGCCGGTGCATTCGGCGACAAGCCGATGGCAGCATCGCCCGAGGCTGCGACGGCGGTGAAGCCGGGCTCCTACGAATCGCGGGTGATGTACGGCATCTGGGCCGCGGCGCCCTATCTCCACAACGGATCGGTCCCGACGCTGGCGGACCTGCTGAAGCCCGCGGCCGAGCGACCGGCGAGCTTCAAGATGGGCCGCGCCTATGACGTGACGCGCGTCGGCATCGCTTCACAGCAGGCGGGCAACCATGTGGTCACCACCACGGGCTGCGACCAGCTCAACTCGGGCAACAGCCGGTGCGGCCACGAATTCGGCACCAAGTTCAGCGCCGAGGACAAGGCGGCGCTGCTCGAGTACCTCAAGATGCTCTGAGGCGTGGCGGCATTAGGGAGACGGCATTGATCTAGCGGTTCCCCGGCGAAGGCCGGGGCCCAGTTGCAATGCCGTTCGGGAGGCTCCCGCGCCATCGACGTTGCGTCGAGCCAGGGCCCCGGCCTTCGCCGGGGAACGAGAACGCCTGAACAAGCTCAGGCCGGGACGAGTGCCAGCAGTTCGTCCCGCTTGGCGATAAGCTCCGCGAAATCCACGTCGGGTTCGTCGGCACCCGTCGTCGCCATCGCGCGATCGAGGCGCTCGATGCACTCGGGGGTCGCGTCGGGCAGCAGCCCGATGATCTCGATCATCTCGTCCATCCGCGCCCAGCAATCGAGCACCACGTCGCAGCCCGCGGCCAATGCCTGGGTCGCCTTCTCGCCCGGCGTGCCGGAAAGCGCCTTCATGTCGATATCGTCGGTCATCAGCAGCCCGTCGAAGCCGATGCGACCGCGGATGATCTCCCGGATCACCGTCGGCGAGAGCGTGGCAGGCCGCTCGGCGTCCCAGGCCTCGAACACGACATGGCAGGTCATGCCCATCGGCGCGCCCTTGAGCGCATGGAACGGCGCGATGTCCTGCTCCAGCGCCGCGGCATCCACCTTGACGCGCGGCAGCTCGAGATGGCTGTCGACCAGCGCCCGGCCATGGCCCGGCATGTGCTTGACCACGCCGACCACCCCGCCCCGGCGCAGGCCCTCGACACAGGCCTGGCCGAGCGCCGCGACGCGCATCGGCTCGCTGCCGAACGCCCGGTCGCCGATCGCCTTGGTCACTTCCGGCGTCACGACGTCGAGCAGCGGCGCGCAATCGACCGTGACGCCGACCTCGGCCAGCATCAGCCCGAGCGCGTGATAGTTCGCCCGTGCCGCCTCGATCGCCGAGATCGGGGCGACGTCATAGAGCCTGCCGAAAACGTCACCCGCCGGGAAAGCCGGCCATTCGGGCGGCACCATGCGGCTGACCCGGCCGCCTTCCTGGTCGATCAGGATCGGCAGGTCGGCACGGCCGCTCAACTCGCGCAGCTCCTCGGTGAGCGCGCGCATCTGGTCGCGGCTCTCGCAATTGCGCTTGAAGAAGATGTAGCCGAGCGGATCGGCATCACGGAAGAAATCGCGCTCCTCGGCCGTGAGGGCCAGGCCGGAAACACCGAAGATTACAGGCTTCATGCCGCCGTCTTAGCGAAGCGGGAGGCGCGGGATAAGCCCCTTGCGACGATCGGCCATGCCCGTCCGGCATGGCCGGGCATCAGTTCGCCACGTAGCAGCTTTCGCCGGCCACCTTGAGTTTGCCGCACAGTTCCTTCGCCTGGCCGTTCGAGCCGGCGTTCACCCGCAGGCGGAACAGCGCCTTGCCATCCTTCTCCCCGCGCTCGACCGATTTGCCGAGCGGCGCGAGATAGGAGAAGCGCCTGGACAGGCGCGCCCAGGCGGTATTGGCGCCGGCCTCGTCCGGGAAGGCTCCGAGCTGGATCAGCGCGCCCGAGCCGCTGGCCTGCGGGGCGATCACCGGCACCTGCCGGGGCTGGACGTCCGTCTTGCTGGCGCTCGACGGGATCGCGACCTTGGCGTTCTTCTCGCCGGACAGCGATGGCGCCTTCTCGGCGACCTTCCTGCCCTCGACCGGCGCCTCGGGCAGCGCGCTGACGTCGATGCTCGAATTGCCGCTATTGCCCTGGCTGGTGGCGAAGACGGTGTCGCCCTCGCCGTCCACCTTCATGCCGCCCGGTTCGTCGGGCTTGACCTTGTAGTCGCCCGCGGGCGCGGCGATCAGCTCGCCATTGCCGACCAGGCTCTTCTGCTTCTGGTACCAGAAATAGCCGAACGCCCCCGCGCCGAGCACGGCGAGGAGCAGGAGGACCAGCAACAGGATACGGCCGAGCGACGGACCTTCGCGATAATCGTCTTCCACCGTCTCGAGCCAGGGAAGGCGGTCATCGTCGCCGAATCCGGCCTCCCCCCCACGCATGCTCATTCCTTACATCTCCTGGACGGCCTCGACGCCCATGATGCGGAGGCCATTACGCACAATCTGCCCGATCGAACGCGCCAGATAAAGCCGTGCGCACGTCAGGCCCGGCTGATCCGGCAGCAGGAAGCGACGGCTCGGATCTTCCTTGCCGAGATTCCACAGGGAATGGAGTTCCCCCGCCAAGTCATAGAGATAGAAGGCAATTCGGTGCGGTTCGCGTGCCGACGCGGCGGCTTCGACGATGCGCGGGAACTGTGCGGCGGCCTTAACCAGCTTCAGTTCATTTGTATCAAGCAGAGACAGGTCCACATCGGCGCAGTCGATCCCGGCCTCCGCCGTGCGCCGGCCGAGCGACGCCACGCGGGCATGCGCATACTGCACGTAGAACACCGGATTGTCCTTCGAGGCCTCGACCACCTTGGCGAAATCGAAGTCCATCTGGGCATCGGCCTTGCGGGTCAGCATGGTGAAGCGGACCACGTCCTTGCCCACTTCGTTCACCACATCGGCCAGCGTCACGAAGTTGCCGGCGCGCTTCGACATCTTCACCGGCTCGCCGTCGCGCAGCAGCCGGACCATCTGGACCAGCTTGACGTCGAACTTGGTCTCGCCTCCGGTCAGCGCCTGCACCGCGGCGACGATGCGCTTGACGGTGCCGGCATGGTCGGCGCCCCAGATGTCGATCAGCGCGTCGGCCGACTGCGCCTTCTGGAAGTGATAGGCGAGATCGGCACCGAAATAGGTCCAGGCGCCGTTCGACTTCTTGATCGGGCGGTCCTGATCATCCCCGAACTGCGTCGAGCGGAACAGCGGCAGCTCGACCGGCTCCCAGTCCTCGGGGGTCTCGCCCTTGGGGGCCTCCAGCACGCCGTCATAGACAAAACCACGCTCGCGCAGCCAGGCCTCGGCCTGTTCGGGCTTGCCGGCGGCCTGCAGCTCGGCCTCGGACGAGAACAGGTCGTGATGGATGCCGAGCAGCGCCAGGTCGGCGCGGATCATGTCCATCATCGCGGCAACGGCGGTCTTGCGGAACAGGACCAGCCATTCGCTCTCCGGCGCGGAGACGTACTTGTCGCCGAACTCGGCGGCCAGCTTCGCGCCGACCGGCTTCAAATACTCGCCCGGGTACAGGCCCTCGGGAATCTCGATCGTCTCGCCCAGCGCTTCCCGATACCGGAGGTGCGCCGAGCGGGCGAGGACGTCGACCTGGCCGCCCGCGTCGTTGACATAATATTCGCGGATCACCTTGTGCCCGGCGAATTCGAGCAGGGCGGCGAGCGCATCGCCCACCACCGCACCGCGGCAATGGCCCATGTGCATCGGGCCGGTCGGGTTGGCCGAGACATATTCGACGTTCACCGTCGTGCCCGTGCCCACCGTCGAGCGGCCATAATCATCGCCGGCGTCGAGGATCGTCGTCAGCTCGCCGCGCCAGGTGGCGTCGGTCAGCGTCAGGTTGATGAATCCCGGGCCGGCGATCGAGACCGATGCGACCTCGTCCAGCTTCTCCAGCTCGGCACCGATCTTCTCGGCGAGCGCCCGCGGATTGGTGCCGGCCGGTTTGGCGAGGACCATCGCGGCGTTGGTCGCCAGGTCACCGTGCGAGGCATCCCGCGGCGGCTCCACCGTGATCGCACGTCGCTCCAGCCCCGCAGGCAGGTCGCCAGCGAGGACGAGCGCATCCAGAGCGAGATTGAGATGCGCGGCGAAGCGTACGTAAAGCGTCATTCACGGTTCCAATAGTGACGGAAGCGCGGGCCTTAGCGGATGCGAAGGCGCGACGCCACCGCCGCTACATGGGATGTGGGAAGGAAGTTTGCACGCAGGCATGTTGACGGACCTTCCTCCAGGCCGCCAAATGGATCGAGGCGGCGGTTCCCGCCACCGGAAATGGTTTGGAAGAACGTGGCGGCAACGGCCCCGAGCAGGAAGCGGCGGACACAGGCGGAGCGTACTGCGGAAACGCGGGAAGCGCTGCTCGATGCCACGATCCGGCTGCTCTACCGCAACGGCTATAGCGGCACCTCGACCGAAGCGATCGCCGAGGAAGCCGGCGTGAGCCGCGGCGCGCTGCACCATCATTTCGGCACGCGCGCGCAGTTGATGGCCGACGTCATCGGCACGGTCTATGACCGCGAACGGCTCGCCTATGAAGAGATCGCGACGGAGACCGGGCGCGGCGCGCATCTTTCCGACTGGCCGGAAATGCTGTGGGAAGTGCTGAGCCGCCCCTCCGGCCTGGCGGTGCTCGAAATCCTCCAGGCATCGCGCAGCGATACCGAGCTGGCCGCACTGGTCACGCCGATGCAGGCCAGGGTCGAACAGATGTCGCTCGAAGCGATCAAGCAGCAGTTCGGCAGCGGCGACGACGCCGGCGTGCTCGCGGGCATCCGCCTGTTCGTCTGGGCGGCGCGCGGTCTGTCCATCGCGCAGGTGCTGGCGCCCGACCCCGAAGAGATGCGCCGCTCGATCGATTTCCTCAAGCTGCTGATCGACGGCGCGATCCGTGCCGGCGCGATCGATGCCCGGGGACGCCCGCCCCTTCCCTCGGGCAGCTGATCAGGGGACGGGCTGCCCTTCCCCGCAGACCGCGGCGATATTGCCGAAATCCGGCGAGCCATCATCGGTGGCGAGCATCTTCAGATGCCCGAGCCAGACGAAACGCCGGAACACCGGATCGCGGGCGGTCCGCTTCTCGCCACAGGTGATCTGCGGCGCGTCGCGGCGGGTGACGACGTCCCGGAGTTCGGCACGGGGGTCGCCGATCGAGGCGAGGATCGCGGTTTCCACCGGCGAATGCAGTGGCGGTACCGAGGCAGAGGGCTCGGGCACTGGCGCCGGAACAGGTGATACCGCCGGCGTGACCGGTCGGATCACAACGGTGCCGCCCACGGGGGCCTGGGGCTCGCTCCCTGGCCAGGCGACAAAGACGACAATCGCGGCCGCGACGGCACTGATCATCAACAGAACAACATGACGTATCCGCATTGCCCCTCCTGCAACGACCCGAAAATCGGTCGCGCGCCGCCCGGACAGCGGCGCGCGACCAGTTGCTCACGGGATATTGGAGACCCGGCCCTGCCAGGCATTGGCAGTGAAGAACTCGCCGGTGCCGTTCTTGAATGCGGCTCCCGCCGTCGTGTCGCCCTTGAGCTGCCAGGCCAGCCAGGCAGTCGGAAAGCCAAGATAGCCGTACACGCCATTGGCGCAGGCCTTGAGGAAGCCGAGCAGGCCGCACCCCGGGGTTCCGGTGATGTCGTTGTGATTGGCCCCCTTCAACAACCCCTTGGCCTTCAGCATCCCCGCAGGCGTGGCGTTGTAATAGGCGGTCTGCGAATTGAGCTGGGTGCCGCCGCTCTGCGTGTCCGGCGCGATCAGGCTGTCTGCGGTACCGCTGACATAGAAGATCGAGCCCGAGCCGCCGGTCAGCGTCGGCGTGAGCAGGCAGTTGTCCGCCGGGTTGCACCAATTCTGGTTCGGCAGTTCGAACGTCACCGTGGTCTTGATCACGCCGCCCGAGTGAAACATCGCATTGGCAGCCCCCGAAGCCCCCTGCGAATGCCCCGCAGCGCCGACATGCGCGAAATCGATGCGCTGATAGAAGGGGCTGGCCGGATTGGTGTCCTGCGCCTGCATATAGGCAAGCGAATCCAGCGCGGTGTTGCCATAGCCCGTCTGCTGGTCCCGCGTCGCCACGACGACGAAGCCCCAGCTGGCGAGATGCTTGAGCCAGATGGTGTAGTTATCCGGCGTGGACGCGGTTCCGTTCGCCCAGACCACCAGCGGCAGGCGCGTGGTCGAGGCGGCGATGTTGGCCGGATAGAAGACGTCGCACTGATTGCCCTTGGTATCACAGGCAGCGGTGGAGCGCGTCGTGATCGTCGCGAACGGACCATTGGCATAATATTGCGTTTCGACCGGTCCGGTCGGGGCATTGGGAACGGACTGGGCGGCTGCCGGCTGGGCAACGGCCAATGCGGTGGCGGAAACCAGCGTGGTGCATATCGCTCGGGATAGTCTCTTCATCTGCCTCTCCTTGCGCTTTTGTCGTTTTCTCCCTCGAACCGTGTCGACGACGCTCCATCGGATCGCATGGCGCGGACCGAAGCGGTTCGACCGGCGGAGTGGCGAAGGGGAAGCCAGGCCTGTCTTGATGCGCGCCGACCGCACCCAGACGACCGACGCGTGCACTCCTCCCCCATCCCCGGTCTCCGCCGGTGCCGGCAGCCTATGCTCGCCATAACTTACAATCAAGATTGTATGTAAATTACTGGCAAGCTCCCAACCGGCCTGGCGAAATACTATTCCGCCGCGACGGGTCGGGGCTTGGCCGGGTTGATGCCGTTGAGCAGCATCGCCGTGAAAGCGGAACGTCGGACGAACTCGCGATGCACCAGATAGGACAGCCAGCCCGACAACCCGACCACCAGCGCATAGGCGAGATAGGGATCGAGCCGCAGCGGATCGATCATCAGATCAAGCAGCAGGATGATCGGGAAGTGCACCATGTAGATGGTGAAGGAGGCATCGGCGATCCGGCGGAACAGCGGCGGCGTCTCGCGCATCGCCAGTGCCGAACGCAGGATCAGCACGGTCACCGCGGGCGGGCAAAGACAGGCGGTGACGATGTTGAGGAGGCTCGACGGCCGCTCGTACAACCCCGCTCCTCCGCCCGGCAGCAACCGCGACGCCAGGCATATGCCGAAGACGAGCGCCAGCACCGTGAAGGCGGGGCCAGTGCGCTCGATCACGCGGTGGAACAGCACCGGCGACCCGGCGAGCAGCACGCCGAACGCATAGAGGGGCGCATAGGCCACCACCTGGTGCGCCGCCCATATCGGTTCGGCGAGCGGGCCGGCCTCTGCGGCCACCTGGCTGAGCAGTAGCACCCCAGCCGTGGCAGTCGCCCCCATGGCGAGGAGGATCAGGGTCACCGAAGGCCGACGCACTTCCACCCATTTATCGATACCGGCGAAGAGCCCGTGCATCTGGTCCATGCGATAGAGCCAGAAGGTGAGCGGCGCGAAGGCGAGCAGGTCGACCAGGAACCAGAAATGCCACCAGCCGAACTCCGGCAGGCCGGGCAGCGTAACGCCCAGCCGGTGCCAGCAGGAAAGCGCGCTCATCAGCGGCGCGAGGACGCACAGGCCGAAGAGCATCGGCACGCCGATCTGGAAGCTGCGCCGGGCTAGCCAGGCCTCCGGCCCGCGCTTGCGCAGTGCCAGCAGGCTGAGCAGTCCGGCCACCGCGAAGAAAGTCCCCATCCGGAAATTGGAGGATGTCTTCTCGATGAGGACGAAGAGCGGCCGATCGACGTCCTGCACCGTGGTGGCGTGCAGGAAGATCCCCGCCAGCATCAGCAGCGCGCGCCAGTTATCCAGCCCAGCTATCCGCTCGCGGTGCAATCCCGTCCCCCACATGACCGCTAGTGCAGCCACTGGAGACGAATTTAGGATATATTACTTAATCGCCCGTTCCTTGTTTGAGCGAAACGAACTCAATTTCGGAGTAACCTTGTTTCCCTTCGAAAAGATCAAACAGGGCTCTGCAGTGCTTCGGGATGACAGCGCTGGAGCACGTTCTTCGGCATCGCCTCGTCCAGCGCCTCGTGCACGGCGACTTTCCAGCGACGATAGCCTTCCTCGTTCAGATGCAGGCCGTCCTCCGTGTAGAAGGGACCCGGCCTTCCCTGTTCGAGCAGCGACGGCACGATATCGATATAGCTTATGTCGGGACGTTGATCCGCGATCGCCCTGGCGACGGCATTGTACCGCCCCTGCTGCGCCATACGATCCCAGCGGGTCGGGCTGGGCTTGAGCGAGATGATGAAGACCGGCGTGTTGCTGAACAGCCGCGACTTGATCGCCAGGAACTCGCGCAGGTCGGCAATCGCCTGATCGACCGTGTGCCCGAAGGCGATGTCGTTCTCCCCGGCATAATAGATGATCGCCTGGGGCGGTTTCTTGGCCTGGTCATGCGCGATGTGGAGATTGATCTCCTGCATGGTCGCGCCGCCGATGCCGCGATTCTGGGCGATCCAGGGCCGCAGGTCCCCTTCGAGCGAGGACCAGCGGCTCATCGTCGAGCTGCCGACGAACCAGAGCACACAGGCGCCCTCGCGCTCCGACGCGCCGGGCAACGGCTGGCGCGCCATAACCCATTGCCAGCCGCCGAAGATCGTCGTGAACACCGTGAGCGCAAGCGCACACTTGCCCAGGGTGGCAAGCGCGATCTTCAGGGCGGTCGGCAATCGTGGAGACGGCGGCACTTTCAGTCCTCAACCCGCGATCCGCGCAACATAGCGACCGAAGGTTAAGGGTGGGTTGGCGGGTACGATCCCCTCATGCCCGCACCAGGTCCTGGAGCGGTCTCGCCACCGGCACCTCGGGGAAGAGCTTGCGCGCCGCGGTCTGCGGCATCAGCCCGAAATGCGCCGACAAGGTGGAGCCGATCACCGTGTCCAGGCCCAGCGTGGGCTTGAGATCGCGGTTCTCGTAGAGCGCGGCGTCGGCCAGACCCGGCCAGTCGGCGACCACCCTGCCCCCGTTGACCGCCCCGCCCATCAGCATCGCGCAGGAGCCGGTGCCGTGGTCCGTACCCTGCGTGCCATTGACCTTCACGGTGCGGCCGAACTCGGTGGCGACCAGCACCACCGTGTCGTTCCACAGCGGCCCCAGCCCCTTCTGCAGCGAGCCGACCATCTGGTCGAGGCCGTTGAGCTGGCCGGCGAGGCGGCCCTTCTGCCCGGCATGCGTGTCCCAGCCGCCAGTCTCGATCATCGCGATGCGCGAGCCGTTCTCGGCCGCGAGCATCTTGGCGGCGAGATCGCCGGTGGCCGCGGCGTTCCTGCCATTGTCCGAGGCGAGATCGCTGGTGAGCATGCGCGTGGCGGTCGCCTGCTCCCAGATGCCGTGGAGCTGGGCATCGCCCTGGTACATCTGGCTCACGCGCATCATCAGGTCGTCCGAGGCATCGGGCAGCCCCGAAGGCGCATAGCTCGCCACCTCGACGGCCCCGCGCAACGCCATCGGCACGGTCGCGGCCAGTGCGATCGCCTTGTCGTCGGAAGGCAGCAGGGTCAGCAGCCGGTTCAGCCAGCCATCCTTGAGCTGATAGGCCGAGGTGCCGCCGGTCTCGAGCACGTTCTGCCCGTCGAAATGCGAGCGGTCGCGATAGGGCGAGGCAACGGCATGGAGGAACAGCGCCTGCTTCGCCCCATAGAGGGTGTGGATGTTCTTCATCGCCGGATGCAGCGCGAACATGTCGTTCAGCTTCGGCGCGGCAGCGAAATCCTCCGCCAGCGCCCCGCGCTGGCCGGCATAGGCGGGATCGCCCACCGGCGCGACGGTGTGCAGGCCGTCGGCGGCGCCGCGCTGGATGATGAAGACGAAGCGCCGGTTGGTCGCGGCCCGGGCAAAGGCCATGCGCGCGCCGAAGCTGGTGGCGAGCATGGCCGAGGCGCCCAGCGCGACGAAATTGCGACGGGAAAGAGCGGTCATCGGGCTTACCTCCGCAGGAATTCAGGCGAGACGAGCATCAGGGCGAGGCCCTGGCCCGGGCTCTCGGCGCGGGCGATCGACTGGGTGGTGCTGGCGCTGAGCGCGTCGGGAAAGAGCTCGACGGCACGCTGGCGGGCGTCGATCAGGTTCTTCGTCCGCTGCGCCATGCGCTCGGCCGCCTCGACCCGGCGCATCACCGCGTCGGGCCCGGCCCAGGCGCCGGCGACATCGTCCCAGCCCGCCGGCGAGCCCGGCTTCCACACCGGCTGGCCGAGCTGGCCCATCAGCCCGTTGACCGCATTCGGCTGCACCTGCTGCGTGCCGAGCGCGCGCATCGCCGAGATCGACCATTCCCAGGGCGACTTGAACTTGGCCGGTCGCGGCGCCCAGCATTCGGGCGAGGCGATCAGCGCGCGATAGACGGTCGGCAGGTCGCCCTTCGACGAGAGAAAGGCCTTTTCCAGCCGCGCGACCAGGGGCGCCGGGGGATCGTCGCTCGCGAAATGGCGGGCGAGCTTGGTGGCGATGTGCTTCGCCGTGGCGGGATGCGTCGCGAGATGGTCGAGCACCGCTGCCGCCTGGGCCTCGCCCTCCCCGCTCCACTGCCTGCCCAGGATGGTGCGCGTGCCGGGCTCGTGCAGGCGATCGGCGAAGACGAAGCTGCCCGGCTCGCCGCCCAGGTCGCCAGATCCGCGCGCACGACCGATCCCGGCGACGGTGAAGCCGGTCATCGCCCGGGCGAATTCGGTGACGTCGGCCTGGGTGTAGACGCTGCGCACGCCGAGCGTGTGGAGCTCCATGATCTCGCGCGCGAGATTCTCGTTGAGCCCCCCGCGCTTGCCGCGCTGGCGCTGGGCGGCCGGGCTGTTGGGACCGATCGACACCGCCTGGTCGAGATAGAGCAGCATCGCCGGATGGCGTTCGACCGCGTTCAGCATGTCGCCGAACTTGCCCATCACATGGGGGCGGATCGCCTCGAACTCCATCGTGCCCGAAAGCCCGACCAGCTCGAGCTTGTCGGCCGAGACGGCGAAATGGTTCGCCCAGAAATGGACGAGCCGCTCCGCAAAGGGCGTGGGCGAAGTGATCGCCGTCAGGGCGCGCGCCGAGACCATGCTGACATAGGCCTGTTGCTGCTGGCGCCGCGCCTCGCGCCGGGCGACCATCGCCGCGTCCTCGCCCTGGTAGAGCGGCTTGGCGGCCGGCTGCATGCCGGGCTGCATCGTCGCAGCCGGTTGCATCGTCTGCATGTCCTGCATCGTGGCACCCTCGGCCATGGGCGGCTGGGCTGCAGCGGGCCGGGCCGGCGCGGCCACGCGCGCCCTGGGCTTGGGATTGTCGAGGCGCAGCAGGCGCTGGCGCTCGTAGAAATCGGCGAGCTCGCTTGCGATCTGGGTGCTCGGCACCTGCGCGGCGATCGCCTGGGGCCGTGGCTCGAAGGCGGCGATCTGCCCGGCGAGCCATTTGCGGGGATCACTCCCCGCATCCTCGCCCGGCCTGGCGCCGAGCCCGAAGCGATTGAGCGCGATACTGGCGTCCGACATCCGACTCTCCTGGTCCGTTTGTGACGGAATACGCGCAGAGTGTCGCAGAAGTTTGCCAGGCTGACACATATCCGCTTGCGTTTTCTGCAACCGTTTTGCCCGGCCTTTGCGATTGCCGATTTTGCTGCGTCGCAACATTATGCGCGCAAGAACAGAACAAATTGGATGCCGATCTGGCTCTTGAACCATCAAGGAGAAAGATCGTGTCGAAGTTTCTTTTCGCGGCTGCCGCCGCTGCCCTGACCGTCGCCGCCCCCGCTTTCGCTGCCGACCGCAGCTTCACGCAGGACGGCGTGACCTACACTTACTCGGCGACCACCAAGGGCGATCAGCAGATCCTCGAAGGCACCGCCGATGACGGCGCCAAGTTCCGTCTCGCCGTGAAGAACGGCTGGGTCGATGGCTATGTGAACAACACCCGCGTGTCGTTCCGCGCGCCCAAGGCGAAGTCGGCCGTGGTGGCCGCGCGCTAAACCGCACTCCCGCAAGGGTTTCAGGAAGGCCGGGGCCGCATGGCTCCGGCCTTTCTTGCGTTCAGAAGCCCTCGGGCAGGTCGATCGTGCCGACCAGTTCCTTGTAGCGCGCGATGGCGTAGCGATCGGTCATGCCGGCGATGAAGTCGGCGATGTGGCGGCTGCGCGCCGGCTCGGCCTCGGGCAGCGCCTCGGTCCATTGCGCAGGCATCAGCGCGGGATCGGCACGATAGGCGGCGAACAGCCCCGCCACCACCTTGTGTGCCGCATCGGCGGCGGCCAGCTGGCTCGGATGGTGGTAGAGATTGGCGTACATGAAGCGCTTGAGGCCACGCTCGGCCTCGCGCATCCCGTCCGAGAAATGCGCGAGCACCTGGCCTGCCGCGCGAACGTCCGCCACGGTCTCGACACCGCTCTCGGCAATGCGCTTGCCGGTCGCGTCGATCAGGTCGTTGACCATCGCGCCGATCTGGGCGCGGATCAGCTCGCTGATCAGCCGGCGGCGCTCGCAGCCGGGGAATTTCGCTTCCACCTGCCGCCAGCCATCGGCGACCATCGGCAGCTCGAACAGCTGGTCGAGCTGGAGCAGCCCGGCGCGCAGGCCGTCGTCGATATCGTGATTGTCATAGGCGATGTCGTCGGCGATCGCGGCGACCTGCGCCTCGAGCGAGGCCCAGCTCTCCAGCTCGAGCGGGAATTGCCGATCGGCCTCGGCCAGCGCCCATTCGGGATGGCTGATCGGGCCATTGTGCTTGGCGAGGCCTTCCAGCGTGTCCCAGGTCAGGTTGAGCCCGTCCCAGGCCGGATAGGGCCGCTCGATCGTGGTCAGGGTACGCAGCGTGTTGCCGTTGTGGTCGAAGCCGCCCTGCCCGGCCAGCGCCTCGCCCAGCGCCTTCTCGCCGGCATGGCCGAAGGGCGGATGGCCGATATCGTGCGCGAGGCAGAGCGCTTCGGTCAGGTCCTCGTTGAGCCCCAGGGTGCGCGCGATGGCGCGGCCGATCTGGGCAACCTCGAGGCTGTGGGTGAGCCGCACGCGGAAATGGTCGCCATCGGGCGCCATGAACACCTGGGTCTTGTGGCGCAGGCGGCGGAAGCTGATCGAGTGGATGATCCGGTCGCGGTCGCGCTGAAAGGCGTCACGCGGGCCGCGGGCGGTACCGCCGGGCTCGGGATGGAGACGGCCGCGGCTGGCTTCCGGCGTGGAGGCCCAAGGGGAAATCGCTTTCACCGGGACGCCCTATCGCGGGATGAGGGGAATGTCGAAGGCGAACTAATTCCTCCCCGAGCTTGTCTCGGGGAGGGGGACCATTTGCGATAGCAAATGGTGGAGGGGCCGGCGCGGAACGCGGCGGTGAACCCTGGTCGAACGGCGTTCGCGCCTTTGGCGCGCCCCTCCACCACTCGCTACGCGAGCGGTCCCCCTCCCCCAACAAGCTGAGGGAGGAATTGATCAGGGCGCCAGCTTCGTCACCTTCTGCCCGGCCTCGCTGGTGAAGACGAAGCCGGAGACGCCCGCCTTGCCCAGCGTGTTGACGAAGGCCTGGGCCTCGGCGCTGGTCTTGAACGGGCCGGTGAGCACGCGGTTGGTGGCGCGCAGCGGCGTGGTCCAGGCCGCCCTGCCCTTCAGCTGCGCGGGCGCCTTGGCGACCACGGCCTTCCACGCCTTGGCTAGCGAATCCTCATTGGCGCCGCCCGCCACCTGCACCCAGATGCGGCTTGGATCGGCCTTGGCCGGATCGGGCTTCTTGGAATCCGGCTTCTTAGCGCCCTTGGGATCGGGCTTGTCCTTCTTGGTCTCCTCGGCCGTCGGCTTGGCCTTGGGATCGGGCTTTGCCTTGGGATCCGGCTTCTTCGGATCGACCTTGGCCGCGACCGGCTCGGGCTTGGGCTTGGTGGTGATCGGTTCCGGCTTCGGCTTGGCCGGTGCGACCGGCTTGGCCTCGGCGACACGCACCGGCTCCGGCGCCGGCGTCGGTTCGACGACCGGTTCGGTCGGCGTCGCGGTGACGGTGGCGAGTTCCTCGGCGGGAATGGTGATGCCGCCGACGATCGAAGCGAGGACCGAGTCTTCCTGGCCCACCTTGGCCGGTCCCGGCGGCGCCGGCTCGGGACGCGGCGCCGGACGCACCGGCTGGACCACCGGTTCGCTGCGGGCGAGCGTGACCGGCGCGGGCGTCGGCTCGGTGCGGACGGGAGGCGCCTCGGCGACGCGCACCGGCGCGGGCGTGGAGGTCGGGCGTGCCGGCGGAGGCGTCGGGCGAGCAGGTGCTGCGGCCGGGCGCTCGGTCACCTCGCTCGGCTCCTCCTCGCGCTTCGGCGCAGGCAGCGGCTGCACGATCGGCGTGGGCGGGGCGACGAAGCGCGGCGGCGGCGGGAGATTCTCGTCGGGCGCCGGTTGCGGCGCGGGCACCACCGGCTGGCGCACCACGGCGACCGCCGCGAGCTTCTGGTCACGCTCGCGATCCCTGCGGGAACGGCGGTCCCGGCCCTTGGGCTCCGGTGCGGGCGTGGCGACCGGCGCCGCGGCGGCGAGCTCGACCGGGCGCGGGGCCGGCACATAACGCGGCAACTGCGGCGCCAGGCGCGCATCGGCCAGCCGGGCCTGGGTGGGCGAAAGCTCGCCGAAATGCACCGCGAAGGCGCGATCGGCCGGAGCCAGCCCGGCAAGGCGGCGGAAGAAGGGCGAGAGCGACTGGCCCATCGATCCCGGCATCATGCTGGAGGCGATCTTCTCCGCCCCCGCCGTGTCACCGTTCATCGCCAGGATGAAGGCGCGCGCGCGCCAGGCGGCACGATCGCTGCGGCGGAGCAGCGGATCGAGCGTCCGCATCGCCTCGTCCTTGTCGCCGGTGATGCCGAGCGACAGGGCATAGCGGCGCTGCGTCTCCGCATCGTCGCGGTCGTTGGAAAGCGCGAGCTTGTAGTCGCGCTGGGCGAGGCCCGGCTGGCCGAGCAGATCATACGCAAAGCCGCGATCGGCGGCATATTCGCGCGGATTGAGCCCGCGCGCCTCGGCGGTCTGGAACAGCTGCAGCGCCTCGCCCGGCCGCTCGAGCCGGACCAGCACCATCGCGCGGCCGGCGGCGACCCGCGGGTCGGCCGGCGCGATCACCTCGGCACGCTGGAAGAACGCCAGTGCGGCGGACGTATCTCCCAGCCGCGCGCTGGTCATGCCTGCATCGAGCAGGGTCCGCAGGTCGCGCGGATCGCTGGCGAGCATGCGGATGTCGTTGGCCAGCCGGTCCGCATCGGGATTGGGCTGGGCGACGACCTCGGTCTGGGCAAAGGCAGGCACCATTTGGGCAATCGCCAGGGCGAGCACCGCAGCACCGATAAAGCGTATCCGGTTCATGTTCCCACCAGCCTGCGCCTGTTTGCGCTGAACCGCCAATGACTGCACCGGCCGGGCTCGCCGAAGCGGGCCCGGCCGGCGACGAATGGCTTACTGGTTGTTCTGGCTGCGCAGGAAGCGCGGAATGTCGAGCGGGTCCTTGTCCGCATCGTCATCCGACTTGGAAGCGCCGCGCGAGGCCATTGCCATGCGCTCGAACAGCGTGCCGCCGCTCTTCTTGGCCGGCTTCTCGGCCGGGATCGAAGGTGCGGCTTCCTCTTCGTCGCCACCGGTCAGCCAGCGACGGCGCGTGGTCGGCGCGGGGGCCGGCTCGTCGATCGGCGCGACGGGCGCTTCGGGAACCAGGCTGTCGGCACCGAGGACCAGCTCGTCCTCGTCCTTGCCGTCATCGACCCAGTTCGACTGGACCGGGGCGGCCGGCTGCGGCTCGGGCTCATAGGCCTCGGGGATCGGCGGCGAGAGCGGCGCGGGCGCCTCGGCCACAGGCTCATAGGCCTCGGGCACCGGCGGAGCCAGCGGCGCTTCCTCGGCGACCGGAGCGGCTTCCGGCTCCGACGCTGCAACCGGGGCCGGCTCGGCGGCGGTGGTACGGCGCGGGGTCGAGAAGGAGAAGACGCGGGGCTGTTCGGCAGCGCGCGGCGCAGCGACCGCCTGGGCGTCGGCATCTATGCCGGTCGCGACGACCGAGACACGGATCTTGCCTTCGAGCTCTGGATTGAACGCCGAACCCCAGATGATGTTGGCGTCCGGATCGACCAGCTCGCGGATGTGGTTGGCCGCCTCGTCGACTTCGAGCAGGCGCATGTCCTCGCCGCCGGTGATCGAGACGATCACGCCCTTGGCGCCGTTCATCGAGACGCCGTCGAGCAGCGGGTTGGCGATCGCCTTCTGCGCGGCGATGAGCGCGCGGTCGTCGCCCTCGGCCTCGCCGGTGCCCATCATCGCCTTGCCCATCTCCTGCATCACCGAACGGACGTCGGCGAAATCGAGGTTGATGAGGCCCGGCATGACCATCAGATCGGTGATGCCGCGCACGCCCTGCTGCAGCACCTCGTCCGCCATTTCGAACGCTTCCTTGAAGGTCGTGTTCGCGTTGGCGATGAGGAACAGGTTCTGGTTCGGGATGACGATGAGGGTATCGACGTACTTCTGCAGTTCGTTGATGCCCGCCTCGGCCGAAGCCGCACGGCGCTTGCCCTCGAAGGCGAACGGCCGGGTGACCACGCCCACCGTCAGGATGCCCATGTCGCGGGCCGTCTTGGCAATGACCGGAGCGGCGCCGGTACCGGTGCCGCCGCCCATGCCGGCCGCGATGAACACCATGTGGGCGCCCTCGAGCGCCTTCTGGACGCTGTCGATCGTCTCCTCGGCGGCGGCGCGGCCGATCTCGGGCCGCGAGCCGGCGCCGAGGCCCTGGGTGATCTTGGCGCCGAGCTGGATCCGGTGGCCCGCGCTCGACTGCTTGAGCGCCTGTGCGTCGGTGTTGGCGACGATGAAATCGACACCCTGCACGTCCGCGCGGATCATGTTCGCGATCGCGTTGCCGCCCGCGCCGCCCACACCGACAACGGTGATCTTCGGGGTCAGCTCGTCCACTTCGGGCGGAAGGAAATCGATACTCATCGCCTTGGTCTCCCTGCGTCCATTCAGCTGTCACGGACGCGTAATCTAGCCCCCGTTCTGCACGAACGCAGAGGGCGACTCTAGAGGGAACGCGAAGTTACCAACGCATTTCTTCTAATAATTAGCCCGGAACGCCGCGATCAGGCGCTGGATCAGCGCCCCTGGGCTCGCCCGGGTCACCATCTGGTGCGTCGGCTCCAGCGCGCGCAGGTCGATCGGATTGGCCGCCGCGAAGCGCGCCAGGCCTGCCAGCGTGGCGAAGGCCGGGCCCGCATGGGCCTCCGGGAGCGCCACCAGCCCCTTTGGCCGGCCGACGCGCACCGCGCTGCCGAGGAATTGCTGCGCGTAATCCGCAACGCCCTTAAGCTCGGCACCGCCGCCGGTCAGCACGATCTGGCGGCCGGCCGGATCCTCGAAGCTGAGCTTCTTCAGCTCCTTCTGGATTTCGCCCATCAACCGCTCCAGCCGCTTGCGGATGATCGCGTTGAGCTGCGCCTTGGTGATGCGCGGGCCTTCACTGCCATCGTCGGGGATGGCCGGCACGACGTCGATCATCTCGTGATTGTCGCGCGGGCTCAGGTTGGCCGAACCGTGGAAACACTTGGTACGCTCCGCCCAGGCACGCGCAGTGCCGAAGGACGAGGCGATGTCGTCGGTGATGTCGGCCGAGCCCATCGGGATCGACGCGAGGCCCGAGAGCACGCCCTGCGAAAAGACGCTAACGTTAGTCACGCCCGCGCCGATCTCTACCAGCGCGACACCGAGCTCACGCTCCTCGTCGGTCAGGCAGGCAAGCCCCGTCGCCACCGGAGCAGCGATGATCGAGCGAACTTCCAGGTGCGCCGAGCGGACGCAGTGATCGAGGTTGCGCACCGGCGCGCCGTCGGTCGCGACGACATGGATGTCTACGCCCAGGCGCTCGGCATGCAGCCCGAGCGGGCGCTTCACCCCGGCCAGGCCATCCACCGTGTAGCGGGTCGGCTGGGCATGGAGGACCATCTTGCCCTGCGGATCGATCGCCGCGCTGCCGGCGCGGAGCAGCTCGTCCACGTCGTTCTGCTCGATACGGTGGCCGCCGAGATCGGATTCGAGCCGGACGATGTCCGAGATCAGGCCGCCGGCCGAGAAACTCACCCAGACGTCCTCGATATTCTGTCCGGCGATGCGCTCGGCCTGCTCGACCGCTTCGCGGATCGCCAGCTCGGTCGCGTGCATGTCGGCGACATAGCCGCGCTTGACGCCACGGCTCTCGCGCTGGCCGGTGCCGAGCACCACCAGCGTACCGTCGTCAGACTTCTGCGCGATCAGCGCCGAGACCTTGGACGATCCCACGTCCAATGCCGTGATCAGCCCTTCCGGTGCTACCTTCGCCATGTGCCCCTCAATTCGAAAAACGCTTAATTCTCGATTCACCTTATGAATCAGGATTTTGTCCCGATAGCAACTACGGTGTTACTCATAATCCGGTCGCAGCGGGCGCGCCGATCGCCGCCGGGCGGCGAACGACCAGATTGTCGGGGTCGCGCATGTCGAATCCCAGATTGCCGCGGCCGAGCAAGCGGTAGGCGCCATCCTTCTCGGCAAAGGTCTTGAGCGCGTCCTTCGCTTCCTTCTCGCCCTCCGGCAACTGGAGCTTCTCGCCGGTGTCGAAAATGATGTCCCAGCGCCGATTGCCCACCCAGGTGGCGGCGCGGACCAGCGGCTTGAGCGCGGGCGCACTGTCCATCAGGTCGCGGTGCGCCGGCTCCTGCGAATTGGCGCCGTCGCCGATCAGCAGCGGCAGATCGGGCATCGCCTCGCGCGAGACCGGCTCCAGCGGCACGCCGGTCGGGTCGATCAGCATCAGCTGGCCATGGTTCTGCCAGATCGCCGCCGGTTCGCGCTCGACGATGTCGATCAGCAACTTGTCGGGCAGCCGACGTGAAACACGAGCATCCTTGATCCACGGATAGGCGAGCAGCTTGGCCCGCACCTCGCCCAGATCGACCAGCGGCATGGCACGCGAATTCTGGTCGAGCACCTGCTGGTAGACGGTCATGCGGTTCATCCGCTTGAGGCCGTTGATCTGGATCGTGTCGACCCGCAGCCCAGCCTCGCCCACCGCCTGTGCGGCGCCGGTGCCGATGATCTGCGGCACGCCGAACCAGGTCGCGACGGTCAGCAGGCCGATCGTGAACACGCCGACGATGCCCCAGGTCGCGATGCGGGTCAGCGTCGCCTGGCTGAACGGCAGCGCGGCGAGCGCCTGGTCCATCAGCCCGGGCTGCTTCTTGCGTACCGTCGGCTTGCGCTTCGGCGCCGGCTTCCCCCCGCGTCGGGTCGCCGTCCGACTGGAGGGCGCACGGCTCATCCCTGGGCATCCTCGCGCAGCGCTTCGTCGACGATGCGCTGGCACAGCTCGGGATAGGAGATGCCGAGATGACGGGCCTGCTCGGGCACCAGGCTGAGCGGCGTCATGCCCGGCTGGGTGTTCACCTCGAGCAGGAACAAGCCTTCGACGCCGAGCTCGTCGTCCCAGCGGAAATCCGAGCGCGAGGTGCCCTTGCAGCCGAGCAGCTTGTGCGATTCCAGCGCGATGCGCTTGCAGGCATCGGCGATCTCGTCGGGAATCTCGGCCGGGCAGACATGCTCGGTCAGGCCGTCGGTATATTTGGCGTCGTAATCGTAGAAGCCGCTCTTGGGCTTCAGCTCGGTCACGCCCAGCGCCTCGCCCGCCAGCACCGCGGTGGTCAGCTCGCGCCCGCGGATGAAGGGTTCGGCAAGCAGCTCGTCGAACTCCTGCCACGGACCGGTTGCCTCGGGCGCGATGGGATTGCCGTAATTGCCTTCCTTGGTGACGATCGCCACGCCGACCGACGAGCCTTCGTTGACAGGCTTCAGCACATAGGGGCGCGGCAGCGGATCGGCCTGGTGCAGCTCCTCGGTCTTCACCATCCGCCCGCCGGGCATCGGGATGCCGTGCGGCACCAACGCCTGCTTGGTGAGCTGCTTGTCGATCGCGATCACCGAGGTGACCAGGCCGGAATGAGTGTACTTCACCCCCATCAGGTCCATCATGCCCTGCACCGTGCCGTCCTCGCCGGGGGTGCCGTGCAGCGCGTTGAACACCACATCGGGCTTTGCCTCGGCGATCTTGAGCGCAACGTCCCGGCCCATGTCGATCCGCGTCACCTTGTGGCCAAGGCTCTCAAGCGCGTCGGCGATGCCCGCACCGGACATCAGCGAGACCTCGCGCTCGGCCGACCAGCCACCCATCAGAACGGCAACGTGCAACTTGCTCACTTATTCACCCCAATGCGCTGGATTTCCCATTCCAGCTCGACACCCGATTGCGCCTTCACCTTGGCGCGGACTTCCTCGCCCAGCGCCTCGATGTCGGCCGAGCTAGCATTGCCCAGATTGAGCAGGAAATTGCAGTGTTTTTCGCTGACCTGCGCATCGCCGCGACGAAGCCCCCGGCAACCGGCGTCATCGACCAGCTTCCAGGCGCTGTGACCGTCCGGATTCTTGAAGGTCGAGCCGCCCGTGCGAGACCTAAGCGGCTGGGAAGCCTCGCGTTCCGCCGCGATCCGGTCCATCTCGGCACCGATCTCGGCCTTGTCGCCCGGCGTACCCTCGAACAGCGCCTCGACCACCACGGCGCCTTCGGGCAGCTCGGAATGGCGATAGGTATAGCCCAGTCTGGCCGCCGGCCAGGTCTCCACCGTCCCGTTTCGAGTCACCAGCGTGATCTCGACCAGGATATTGCTGGTGTCGCGGCCATAGGCGCCCGCGTTCATGCGCACCGCACCGCCGACCGTGCCCGGAATGCCGCGCAGGAACTCGAGGCCGGCAATACCCGCATCGCGCGCGGCACTCGCAACGGTGATCCCCATCGCAGCGCCACCAGCACGCACGCGATTGCCGGGTTCGATCGAGACCTTGGCCATCGCCTTGGGCAGCCGCACCACTACCCCCGGCACGCCGCCATCGCGCACGATCAGGTTCGAGCCGACGCCGACCGGCAGCACCGGCACTTCGGGATCGAGCCCGGCCAGGAACGCCGCCAGGCTCTGCACGTCATCGGGGCGCACCAGCCATTCGGCCGGCCCGCCGGTGCGGAACCAGATGAAATCGGCCAGGCTGCCCTGATGCTCCACCGTACCGCGCAGCGGAGGCAGCGCGGTGCAGGGTGCGCTCACTTCCAGCCCCACATGCTCGACCATTGCTTCCAGGCATCGAGGTTCGCCTGGGCCGCCTTCTGCCCGGCCTGCTGGAACTTCACCACGTCGCGCCCGGCATCGAGCAGCTTCTGCGCCGCGTCGATCTGCGCCTGCTGGGCCTTGAGCAGGTCGCGCCGGACCTGCAGGCCGAGCGTGAACCAGTCGCTCATGCCCGGGCTTCCTCGATCGCGCCGGCCAGGTTGGCCGCCCATTTGGTGATGTCGCCCGCCCCCAGGCAGATGACCATGTCCTTGGGCTGGATCACGCCCGCGAGCGTCTTCGCCAGCGCATCCTCGCTCTCGATCGCGGAGACGGCACGATGCCCGCGCCGCTGGACGTTCTCGACCAGCGCATCCGAACTCACGCCCTCGAGCGGCAGCTCGCCCGCGGCATAGACCGGTGTGACATAGACCATGTCGGCGTCGTTGAAGGCCTGGGCGAACTCGTCCATCAGGTTCTTGAGGCGGGTGAAGCGGTGCGGCTGCACCACGGCAATCACCCTGCCCTCGGCGCTCTCGCGCGCCGCCGCCAGCACTGCACGGATCTCGACCGGATGGTGGCCGTAATCGTCGATGATCGTCACGCCGCCCACTTCGCCGACCTTGGTGAAGCGCCGCTTGACGCCGCCGAACTTGGCGAAGCCCTGCTGGATCGTGGCGTCGGGAATGCCCAGCTCGAGCGCCACGCCGATCGCGGCCAGCGCGTTCTGGACATTGTGGCGGCCCGGCATCGGCAGCTCGATCCCCTCGATCGAGCGCGTGCTGCCGTCACGGCTGCGGATGATCGCCTCGAAGCGATTGCCCCCGTGATGCGGCACCACATTGACGCCGCGCACGTCGGCCGAGGCGGCAAAGCCATAGGTCACGATCCGGCGATCGCGGACGCGCGGGATGATCGCCTGCACCTCCGGATGGTCGAGGCACAGCAGCGCCGCGCCATAGAAGGGCACATTCTCGACGAACTCGACATAGGCGTCCTTCGCCTTGTCGAACGAGCCATAGTGATCGAGATGCTCGGGATCGATATTGGTGACGATGGCATAGGTGCCGTCGAGCCGCAGGAAGCTACCATCACTCTCATCGGCCTCGACCACCATCCACTCGCTGTCGCCCAGGCGGGCGTTCGAGCCATATTGGTTGATGATGCCGCCGTTGATCACGGTCGGGTCCACCCCGCCCGCATCGAGCAGCGCCGCGACCATCGAGGTCGTGGTGGTCTTGCCGTGGGTGCCGGCCACCGCAACGGTGGACTTGAGGCGCATCAACTCGGCGAGCATCTCGGCGCGACGCACCACGGGGATGCGGCGCTGATAGGCCGCCTCGACCTCGGGATTGGTGCGCACGATCGCGGTGGAGACCACCACCACCGCCGCGTCACCCAGATTCTCGGCATTGTGCCCGATCGTCACCGGGATGCCGCGGCTGCGCAGCCCCTGCACGACGTAGCCCTCGGCCACGTCCGATCCCTGCACCGAATAGCCGAGATTGTGCATCACCTCGGCAATGCCCGACATGCCGATGCCGCCGATACCGACGAAATGGATGGTACCGATGTCCTTTGCGACACCCTTCATGCGAACGCTGGCCTTCCCTGCATGGAGATGCGCTGGCCCTTGATCGGGGCCTCGGGCGCATCGATGGATTCTACGAGATCGGCAAGGTCGCGCGTGGCGTTGGGACGCCCGACGCCGCGCGCCCGTGCCGCTGCATTCTCAAGCCCCTGGGTATCGAGCCCGAGCTTCTGGATCTGCTTGGCGAGCTCCGCCGCGGTGAATGCCTTTTGCTGGATCGTGCGCGCACCGCCCGCCGTCGAGATCTCGCGGGCATTGGCGGTCTGGTGATCGTCGGTCGAGGTCGGCAGCGGCACCAGGATCGCCGGACGGCCTGCCGCGGTCAGCTCGGCGATGGTCGAGGCACCCGCGCGGGCGATCACGATGTGCGACCAGGCCAGCGCGTCCGCCATGTCGGTGATGTAGGTCGAGACGTCGGCCGGGATGCCATGCGCCTGATACTTGCCCCGCACCGTCTCGATATCCTCGACGCGCGCCTGGTGCGTCACCTGCAGGCGGCGGCGGAAATGGACGGGGAGCAGCGCGAGCCCATCGGGCACCACCTGGCTCAGCACCGTCGCGCCCTGGCTGCCGCCAGTGACGAGCACGCGGAAGATGCCGTCCTCCTCGAGCAGCGGATAGGGCCGGCTGCGCAGCGCCAGCACCGCCTCGCGCACCGGATTGCCGACCAGGTGCGTCTTGGCCTGCCAGCCGGGCTTGAGCCGGTCGACCTGGTCATAGGAGGTCGCGATCGCATCGACGCGGTTCGCCACGAAGCGATTCACCCGGCCGAGCACGGCGTTCTGCTCATGGATGATGGTCGGCACGCCGGCGCCGAACGCGGCGAGCAGCGCGGGGAGCGCGGGATAGCCACCAAAGCCGATCACCGCCGAGGGCTGGAGCTCCTTGTAGAGCCGCAGCGCCATCGAGCGACCGGCCAGGATCTTGCCCGCCGCGCGGATATAGCCGAGCGGCCCGCCGCCAAGGCGCCCCGCGGGCAGGACATGCGTCTCGACGCCGTCGAACAGCCCGGGGAAGCGCACGCCGCGATCATCGCTGACCAGCGCCACGTGATGGCCCCGCTCGGCCAGCTCCGCGGCCAGTGCGGCAGCGGGCACCATATGCCCACCGGTGCCGCCGGCTGCGAGGACATAGCTACGGGAATTGGTCATGCGTTGCTCCAGCGGCCGGTATAGGGCGAGCGCTTCAGATACGGGTTTCGTCGCGTGAAGGCGAGCAGCAACCCATAGCCGATCGCCAGCGCGATCATCGACGATCCGCCATAGGAAATGAAGGGCAAGGTCATGCCCTTGGACGGGGCGATGCCGGTGTTCACCGCCATGTTGATCAGCGACTGCACGCCGAACTGCGCGGCAAGGCCGGCGGCGGCGAGCAGGCGGAAGGCGTCTTCCTCGTCGAGCAGCTTCATCAGCACGCGGACGACGATGGCGAGATAGAGCAAGGCGATCACCGCGCAGGCGATCAGTCCGAACTCCTCGCCGATCACCGAGAAGATATAGTCGGTATGCCCTTCCGGCAGCCGGAACTTCATCATGCCGTTGCCGGGGCCGGTGCCGGTGAGGCCGCCCGCGGTCAGCGTGTCGTGCGCCATCTCCACCTGGTAGCGCTCGGCGAGCGCGGCATCCTTGGTGGGAAAGAGGAAGTTGTCGATGCGGGTGCGGGCGGTGCCGTAGAACAGATAGGCAGCGACCACGCCGGCCACCGCGGTGCCGCCAAGGCCGGCAATCGCCGCCGGGGAAATGCCCGAGATCATCAGCAGGATCAGCCACACGCTGCCGAACACGATCGTCTGGCCGAAGTCCGGCTGGAGCATCAGCAGCACGCCGATCAGCGCGGTGAGCGCACCGGTGACGAACAGCACGGGCAGCTGCGGATCCTTGGCACGGAAGCTCAGCATCCAGGCGGTGGCGACGATGAACAGGGGTTTCAGGAACTCGGAGGGCTGGAATTCCGAGATGCCGACGCCGATCCAGCGCTTGGCGCCGTTCACCTCGTGGCCGACGATCGGCACCAGCGCGAGGCAGACGAGGAATATCGCCGCTCCGATCAGCGCCAGGCGGCGCGCGACCGTGACGGGCAGCATCGACACGGTGATCATCACCGGCACGCAGATGCAGACCCAGACCAGCTGGCGCCAGAAATAGTACATCGGCGCCATGATGTGGGTGGCATCGGAATAGCGGCGCGCCGTGGCGGGCGATGCGGCAGCGACCGCGACCAGCCCGATCGCGATCAGCAGCAGCGCGAGCGTGAGCAGCACGCGATCGACTTCCCAGAACCACATGCCGGCGCGGGTCTTGCTCGCACGGCCAAGCTGTTGCTGGACACGACGGCGAACCTCGTTTCCAGCTTCCGGCACTTCCACGGCGTCGTTCATCCCAGTGCCTCCACCGCGTCGCGGAAGGCCTGGCCCCGGGCTTCGTAGTCCTTGAACTGGTCGAACGACGCGCAGGCCGGCGACAGCAGCACCACTTCGCCCGGCTGGGCATTGGCAGCGGCGGCCTTCACCGCGACGTCGAGCGTGCCCGATCGCTCGACCGGCATCTCGCCTTCGAGCAGCTTGGCGAACATCTCGCCCGCATCGCCGATCGTGTAGGCCTTCACCACATGGGGAAAGCCGGGCCGGCAGGCGTCGAGATCGTCGGTCTTGGCCTTGCCGCCCAGGATCCAGTGGATCTTCGGATAGGCCGAGAGCGCCGGGGCGGTGGAGTCCGCGTTGGTCGCCTTGCTGTCGTTGACGAACAGCACGCCGTTCCGCGTCTTCACCCGTTCCATGCGGTGCGGCAGGCCCGGGAAGCTGCGCAGGCCCTGTTCGATGACGTCCGGAGAAACTCCCAAGACAAGGCAGGCCTTGATCGCAGCCGCCGCGTTCTGCGCGTTATGCGGCCCCTGCAAGGCGGGCCAATTCTCCTGGCCCTGAATGTCGGTACGCCGCGCATATTCCGTGTAGCTTGTACCGACGCGATATTCGAACTCACCCTCGATCGCACCGCCAAGCATTGCCGCGACCGGATCGTCCACCCCGAAAATGCCGGTATGCTCCCAGGACTGCATCGCAAACAACCGCGCCTTCGATGCGACATAGTCCGAAAAGCCGGCATAGCGATCGAGATGGTCGGGCGTGATGTTGAGCAGCACCGCGACGTCGCAGTCGAGGCTATGGGTCAGGTCGATCTGGTAGCTGCTGAGCTCCAGCACATAGACGCCGCCTTCGGGAAGCGGATCCTGCCCCAGGATCGGCAGCCCGATATTGCCGCCCATCCGCGCGGGGATGCCGCCGGTCTCGATGATATGGTGGATCAGCGCCGTGGTGGTCGACTTGCCGTTGGTCCCGGTGATGCCGACCACGCGGTGCGCGGGCATCTCGGCACGAGCCTCGGCGAACAGCTCGATGTCGCCGATGACGGGCACGCCCGCTTCGGCCGCCTTCGCCGCGATCGGATGGGTGTTCAGCGGCACGCCCGGCGAAACGGCAACGCCGGCGAAACCGGTCAGATCGATCTCCAGCGGGTCGGCAAGCGTTGCACCTTGTGCCTTGGCGCGCGCTGTCTCGTTGCTGTCCCAGGCGACAACGTCGGCACCGCTTGCCACCAGCGCGTCGACCGTCGCCAGCCCCGAGCGCGCCAGCCCGAGCACCGCATAGCGTTTGCCGCGCCAGGAGGTGCTGGTGATCACCGCAGCTTGAGCGTCGCGAGGCCGGCCAGCGCCAGCACGAAGGCGATGATCCAGAAGCGGATCACGACCGTCGGCTCGGACCAGCCGAGCTGCTCGAAATGGTGGTGGATCGGCGCCATCTTGAACACGCGCTTGCCGGTGCGCTTGAAGAAGAACACCTGGATGATGACGCTCAGCGCCTCCATCACGAACAGGCCGCCGATGATGCCCAGCACCAGCTCGTGGTGCGTGGTCACCGCGATCGTGCCGAGCGCGCCGCCCAGCGCGAGGCTGCCGGTATCGCCCATGAACACCGCCGCCGGGGGCGCGTTGAACCACAGGAAGGCGAGTCCCGCTCCCACCATCGCGCCGCAGAAGATCGCCAGGTCGCCGGCGCCGGGCACGTGCGGGATGCCGAGATAGACGGCGTAGATCTTGTTGCCGGCCAGGTACGCGATCAGCATGAACGCCATGCTCGCGATCACCACCGGCATCGTCGCCAGGCCGTCGAGCCCGTCGGTCAGGTTCACCGCATTGCCGAACGCGACGATCACGAAGGCGGCGAAGGCGATGTAGAAATAGCTGATGTTCGGGTGGAAATTGCTGAAGAAGGGCACGTAGAGTTCGGTGCCGTTCTGCGAGCAGATGATCGTCGCGGCGATGCCCGCAATGGCGAACTCGCCCAGCAGCCGCACCTTGCCCGATACGCCCGCGGTCTTCTGCTTCCGCACCTTGTCGTAATCGTCGAGGAAGCCGATCATGCCGAAGCCGAAGGTGACGAACATGCACGCCCAGACATAGGGGTTGCGCAGGTCCATCCACAGCAGCAGCGACAGCATGATGCTGGTCAGGATCATCAGCCCGCCCATGGTCGGCGTGCCGCGCTTGGCCAGGTGGCTCTGCGGACCGTCGTCGCGGATCGGCTGCCCCTTGCCCTGGCGGACGCGCAGCCAGCCGATGAAGCGGGGCCCAATCAGCAGGCCGAGCAGCAGCGCCGTCGCCACCGCGCCGCCGGTGCGGAACGACAGATAGCGGAAGAGATTGAAGACGCCGGGAAAGTCCAGCAGGTCCGCGATCCAGTACAACATCAGGCAGGTGCCCTTTCCGCCAACGCCGCGACCACCGACCCAAGCCGCACGCCGTTCGACCCTTTTATGAGAACTGCGTCCCCCGCCTGGAGCATGTCATCGAGCCTGCCCAGCGCGGTCGCCGCGTCGGGCACATGGACGAAATCGACCGCGCCCTCAAGCGCCTCCGCGAGCGGCGCCATCGCTTCACCGACGAGAATGACGGATTCAACGCCCGCGGCCTCGATCGGGCCCGACAATTCGGCGTGGAAGGCGGCGGAATGCTCGCCCAGCTCACGCATCTCGCCGAGCACCGCCAGCTTGCGGCCCTTCTCCTGCGCCAGCACCGCCAGCGTCGCGCGCATCGAGGCGGGATTGGCGTTGTAGCTCTCGTCGATCACCAACGCCTCGCCGCCGCGCACCGGCACGGTGAGCCGCGCCCCACGCCCGGCCAGCCCGCCGAGTTCGGCAAGCGCAAGGCCGGCCAGCTCGAGATCCGCGCCCACTGCATCTACGGCGGCGAGGATCGCCATCGCATTGGAGACCCAGTGCGCACCCGGCTGCGACAAGGTGAAGCTCAGCTCGCGCTGGCCGAAACGCGCAGTGACGAAGGTGCCGCCGCTCCGCGTGCGCATCGTCTCGACCGCGCGGTAATCGGCACCCTCCTGGAGGCCGAAGGTGACGATCTTCGCCGCATAGGGCTTCGCGGCGGCGATCAGCCGGTCGCGGTGCGGGCTGTCGAAGGGCACGATCGCGGTGCCGCCGGGCTCCAGCCCCTGGAAGATCTCGCCCTTGGCGTCGGCGATCGCTTCCTCGCTGGCGAAGAAGCCCATATGTGCCGGCGCGATCGTCGTGACGATGGCGACGTGCGGGCGGACCAGCCGCGTCAGCGCCGCCAGCTCGCCGGCGTGGTTCATGCCCATCTCGAACACGCCGTAGCGGGCATTCCGCGGCATCCGCGCCAGGCTCAAGGGCACGCCGGTATGGTTGTTGTAGCTCTTGACCGAGCGATGCGCCTCGCCCGGGGCATTGCGCTCCAGCGCGGCGAACAGCGCCTCCTTGGTCCCGGTCTTGCCGACCGATCCGGTGACGCCGATCACCTTGCCCTGCATCCGCGCCCGCGCGGCGATGCCCAGCGCATCGAGCGCCGCGGTGGTGTCCGCCACCGTCACATGCGGATAGTCGGTAGCCTGCGAGACGACCGCCCCCGCCGCACCCTGGGCAAAGGTCTGGTCGAGGAATTTGTGCCCGTCGGTGGTCTCGCCCTTCAGTGCGAGGAACAGGTCCCCCTGCCCCACTTCGCGTGAATCGAACGCGACGCCCGACACTTCGAAATCAGCCGACGCGGTCCCGCCGGTCGCCTCGGCGATCTCAGAGGAAGTCCACAGCCTCACGCCGCGCTCTCCCGTGCCACGGTGACGTCGTCGAAAGGCAGCACCATGTCGCCGACGATCTGGCCCTGCTCATGCCCCTTGCCCGCGATCAGCACGATGTCCTGGCTCTCGGCCATGTCGATCGCCGCCTTGATCGCGTCGCGCCGCCCGCCGATCTCGATCGCGCCCGGTGCACCTTCGAGCACCTGGGCGCGGATCGCCGCCGGGTTCTCGGACCGTGGATTGTCGTCGGTGACGATCACCACGTCCGCGCCCGCCGTCGCCGCCTGCCCCATCGGCGCACGCTTGCCGGTGTCGCGGTCGCCGCCGGCGCCGAACACGATGATCAGCCGCCCCTGGGTGTGCGGCTTGAGCGCCGAGATCGCCGCCTCGAGCGCATCGGGCGTGTGCGCATAATCGACATAGACCGGCGCGCCGACCTTGGTGATCACCGCGCGCTCGAGCCGCCCGCGCACCGGCTGCAGCCGGCTCAGGTCGTTCAGCGTCTGCGTCACGTCGCCGCCCGTCGCGATCACCAGCCCCGCCGCGACCAGCGCATTGGCGGCCTGGTACGCGCCGATCAGCGGCAGATTGACCTTGTGCGTCTTCCCCTCGGCTTCGATCACCAGCCCCTGGCCGAGCAGGGTCGGCTCGCGATCGATCAGCCGCAGCGTGCTGCCATGCTCACCGACGGTGACCAGCCGGTTGCCCCGCTGCCGTGCCAGATCCTCGATCCGCAGCGCATTGGGATCGTCGGCCCACACCACCGCGGTGCCGCCGTCCAGGTCGAGCACATCGGCGAACAGCCGCATCTTGGCATGGAAATAGGTTTCCATGTCGCCATGATAGTCGAGGTGATCGCGGCTCAGATTGGTGAACGCCGCCGCCTTCACCGGCAGCCCTTCGGTCCGGTACTGCGACAGGCCGTGTGACGACGCCTCGAACGCGACATGGCTCACGCCCTCGCGCGCAAGCCCGGCGACATTGGAGAGGAAGGTGACGATGTCGGGCGTGGTCAGCCCGGTCGAGACGGTGTCGTCCGCGGTGGTGACACCCAGCGTGCCGATCGAGGCGGCATGGAAGCCGCGCATCCGCCACAGCTGGCGGGTCATCTCGACGGTGGAAGTCTTGCCGTTGGTGCCGGTCACCGCCACCGCCGTGGCCGGAAACGGCGCGAAGAACTTCGCGGCCAGCCGGGCAAAGGTCTCGCGCGGAGCCTCCGAGGCGATGTGGAGCGCCCCCTCCACCTTCGCGCCCGGCCGCGCGACGATGGCCACGGCCCCCGCCTTCACCGCATCCGCAATGAAATCCTCGCCGTTGAAACGCGCCCCTTCGAACGCGCCGAAGATGGTGCCGGGTGCGACCTTGCGGTGGTCGATGGCAAATCCGGTGACGACGGCGTCCCCCCCGCCCTCCGTCAGCGCGCCAAGTTTCATTCGGGATCCTTCTTGTCGGCGTCCGGCCCCGCCCAGATCAGCGGAAGCAGCTCGCGCTCGTCGATATCGCGGTTCGCATCCGGCACCACCCCCAGCAGCGAGCCGGTACGGCTCACCACCCGCGCCACCACGGGCGCCACCGTCCAGGCGGCGGTCGTGCGATAGACGCCGATCGAGGGGTTGGCTTTGGGCGAATCGAGCATTGCGATCATGACATAGCGCGGTGCGTCGATGGGGAAAGCCGCCGCGAAGGTGGAAACGTTGCGACTCTTGTCATAACCGCCGCCGGCGGCCGCTTCCGCGGTGCCGGTCTTGCCGCCGATGCGGAAGCCCGGCGCCTCGCCCTTGCGGCCGGTGCCCTTGAGCACGATCAGCCGGAGCAGCTGGCGCATCCGGTCGCTGGTCTCCTGCTTCAGCACGCGCTTGCCCTGGGGCGGATGCGCGGGATCGACCTTGCGCAGCGTCGCCGCGTGCAGGATCCCGCCATTCACCATCGCGGCATAGGCGGTGGCGAGGTGCAGCGGCGTCACTGCGATGCCGTGGCCATAGGCGGTCGTCATCACCGTGATCCGGCCCCAGCTCACCGGCCAGAGCGGCTTGGCGCCGCCATCCAGCTCGATCTTCGGGCGCTGATCGAACTCGAAGCGACGGAAGATCTCCTGCATCTTGTCCGCGCCCAGCTCGTCGGCGATGCGCGCGGTCGCGATGTTCGAGGAATAGATCAGCGTTTCCGGGATGTTGAGCCAGCGGAACTGCTCGTCGCCCGGATCGTCGTGGATCTTGAAGCGGCCCACCTGCAGCGGCACGGTCGCATCGAAGCGCCGCGCCATCGAGGTGATGGTGCCGGTATCGATCGCGGCGGCCACCGCGATCGGCTTGAAGGTCGATCCCAGCTCGTAGACGCTCTGCGTCACGTTGTTGCGCGGCGGCGGTCCATCGATCGCATTGGGATTGAAGGCCGGCAGCGAAGTCATTGCAATCACTTCGCCGGTCTGCACGTCGAGGATCACGCCCGCGGCGCCGCGCGCCTGCAGCTGGTTCATCGCGGTGCCCAGCTCGTTCTCCAGCGCCGCCTGCACGCGCAGGTCGAGCGACAGCGCCACCGGCTGGCCGCGCTTGGCCGGATCGCTCAGCTGCGCGTCGAGCACCCGCTCCATGCCGTAACGGCCGTGGCCGGTGCTATCGATATAGCCGAGCACGTGCGCAGCCAGGCTGGACTGCGGATAGAGGCGATCGTTCTCGCGCTGGAACTCGATCGCCGGCTGGCCCAGCGCATTCACCTGGCTGACCAGCTCGGGCATCGCCCGGCGCTTGAGATAGGCGAAGCCGCTGCCCGAGCGGAGGATCGCGAAATATTTCTCGGCGCTCTGGTCCGGGATCAGCGCGGCGAGCTTCTGCGCCAGCTCGGCCTTGTCGCCGATCACCTGGTTCGGGTGGATCGCGATGGTCCAGCTGTCGATCGAGCGTGCCAGCGGCGCCCCGCGACGATCGGTAATGTCGCCGCGCGGCGGCACCAGGCTGGTTGCGATCTCGCGCGCCGTCGCCGGCTCGGACCAGACCGCCAGGAACGCAAGCTTGCCGATCACCACCAGCATGCCGAACCCGAACAGGATCGACAGGATCATCAATCGCACCTGGGCGGTGGCGACAAGCGCCTGCCGGGCATCGCCCGTACGGCCCTTGCGGGCCGGCGGGGCGACGACGACGATCAACGGAGTGCCAGCTTCTCGCGCTGAGCAAGCTTCTTCAGGTCGTCGATGGTCGAGGTGCTGAGCACACCCTTGTCGGCCATCGCCACCCGCTTGTCAGCCTTCTTCATGAGGTCGTGAAGTTCCCGGTCCTGCTGCGCCACGCTCTTGCCCGAAACCGGCTGAACCGGCGCGGGCGCCGCCTGCACCGGTGCCACGGCCGCCGTCGCTACCGCTGCGACAGGCTGAGCCGCAACCGCGCCGGTCGGAACGATCAGCGAGGCGTTCTGGATCTGCGCGGGCTGGTCGAGGCTGGCCAGCGCAGTCTCGTTCGCCAGATACTGCCCCGAAGTCGGCGCCGCAAGCGCCAGCACGTCGCCGTTCCAGCGTTCGATCTGGGCCAGGTTGGCACGGGTCTGGAACTCGGTCTCCAGCCCGCGGATATCCTTCTGCGCCTGGAGGATCGCGCCCTTCATCGCGTTGAGCTTGGCCTGCTCGGCCGCGCCGTGCGAATTGACCATGTAGCATGCCGGCGCCACGACAACGGCGCAGAGGAGCCACCCCAGTCCCTTGAAGCTCTGAATCGCCATCTTACGCTACTCCTTCACTACCCCACGGCGCCGCCGCGGTGCGCAGCGCCACGCGCAGCGTCGCCGAACGGGCACGCGGATTACGGGCAACCTCCTCGTCACTCGGCTTCACGGCCTTGGCGGGAGTTTCGAAACTGGGCTCGGCACGCGGGCCGGTTGCCGGGCGGTGGCGCGAACCGGCGGGCTCGCTGCCGCTGCGCTCGCGCAGGAAACGCTTCACCAGGCGATCTTCCAGGCTGTGGAAGGTCACCACCGCCAGCCGGCCGCCGGGCTTGAGCACGCGCTCGGCCGCGGCCAGGCCTTCCGCCAGCTCGTCAAGCTCGCGGTTGATGAAGATGCGCACCGCCTGAAAGGTCCGGGTCGACGGGTCCTTCTTGTCGTGCGGCTTGTGGCCCAGCGCCTTGCGGACGACATTGGCCAGCTCGGTCGTGGTGGTCAGCGGGCGCGCGCGGACGATCGCACTCGCAACCCGGCGCGAGCGCGGCTCCTCGCCGAACTGGTAGAGCACGTCGGCGATGTCGCCTTCGTCGGCCGAGTTCAGCCACTCGGCCGCGGTCATCCCCTCGCCGGCCATGCGCATGTCGAGCGGACCTTCCTGCTGGAAGGAGAAGCCACGCTCGGCCTGGTCGAGCTGCATCGACGAGACGCCGATGTCCATGGTCAGGCCGTCGACCGGCACTAGGCCGCGATGCTCGAGCTCCTGCTCCAGCTGGCTGAACGGCGCCTCGATCAGGATCAGGCGGCCGCCGGCCTGGGCGACGAGGGTTTGGCCGCCTTCGATCGCACGGGGGTCGCGATCGAAGGCGGCCACCTCGGCACCCCGCTCGAGGATGGCGCTCGTGTAGCCGCCCGCTCCGAAGGTGCAGTCGACATGACGCTCGCCGGGCACGGGGGCGAGGCCGTCGACCACTTCGTGGAGCAGGACGGGAATGTGGGGCTCGGTCGGGGAGCTCACAGCGTGACTCCCTTCGCCTGGCACAGATATTCGCAGATCTCGCGCAGCGTGGGGTCTGCGTCGGGATCGCCCATCAGGCGCTCGGGCGCCCAGATGTCGAAGGTTTCGCCGCTGCCGTAGAACAGCGCCCATTTCTGGATGCCCGCCTTCATGCGGAAGAAGGGCGGAATCACGAAGCGGCCGGAATCGTCGAACGGGGCCTTCTCGACCTGACCGAAGGCGCGACGCTTGGCGCGCGGGTCGGCGTCCTCGCCACGATCGGCCGCCTGCTGCTCCTTGCGGTCGAGGCGCTCATACTTCTCCTTGGACCAGGAGAGGTCGTGCGCCGACAGGCACGGGTCGAAAGGATGCAGGCCAACGACGATCTGGCGGATGTCGGAATTGCGCTCGGCGGCGGCGCGCAGGTCTGCGGGGATGGCGACGCGACCCTTCTGGTCGACCGCCTGGAGCGCAAATCCCTCGAAGAGCTCCCTGTCCGCCACGTCACTACCCCAATGGGCACAACTTTCCCGCCTCCGGAATCAACCCCCACGGCCGCTCCGGCGCTTTCGAACTGACGGAAAAAGGGCGTGCCCCCTCTTAAGCATTCTTTTTAGCAGAAATGCTCGGGGATTCAACGGGAGAAATGGGGATAGAGCGGGAATTTGCCCCACCAAGCCCCGTTTTCGAGCGATGTTTTACTTAGAATCGGCTTTTGTTCTCGTCTGTTCTCACGCTTCGCTCCGTAGAACCCGCAATCGCTACGGGTAATTCCTGAAAGTGGGGCCAAATCCCGCCGGATCCCGGGAAAACCGCCCAGGTGGCGCGGTTTCCCCGCTTTTCCCGCCCAGGGTCTCGCGGGCCTCCTATCCGCTCTACCAGACCAGAGCCTGCAAGGGACCGCAGGAATCCCGCGAGTCGCGGAAAAGCCGGCGCCGATTAACCAAGTTCCGCGATTAACAAGGCGCTTTCCGGCCCCGCCGCAAGGAAATTGTGGATAAGCGCCACATCCGTCCCCGGCGAAGGACGGCGCTCGGACTGAGCGTACGGCATCGCAGGCGCGCCAAGGCACGCGACTTCAAGGACCGTGGTGGGGAAAGGATCAGGCCGGAATGAAGCCGAACGGGACGAAATCCCCGACAGGCGCTACCTCAGCGAACTTCGCCGTTCTGCTGCGCCTCTTGCTGCCGCGCGATCTCGGCGGCGTCGGTCTTCTCGGTGGAGGTGCTGGGCGCGGCACCGAGCTCGGCGAGCGGCTCTTCCTTGATCTTCTCGCCCAGCGTGTTGCCGATCGCGGTCATGTTGGCGACGACGGCCGAGTTGGAGGCCCCGATCGCGGAGATCGCCTGCTCGCGATTGGCGGAAGTGAAGACCGCGCTCGCAAGCACGATCAGCACCGCCACCATGGCGAGCCCCGTCAGACCAACGCGTACGCGCTGCATCGTCTGGGCAGTATCAGGCGAACCCACACTCATATCTGTTGCATAAATGTAACGCCGAACCGACCCATTGCCAAGATGGATCGTTCAGGCCGCGACAAGCCATCCGGGGACCGGCAGCCCCTTGGCGGTTAACCATTCGGCGTTGTAGAGCGTTGAAAGATACCGGAAACCCGTATCGCACAGGATCGTCGCGATCCGCTTGCCCGGGCCGAGCTGCTTCGCCAGCCGCACCGCGCCCGCCACGTTGATCCCCGAGGAGAGACCCAGGCACAGCCCCTCTTCCTTGAGCAGCCGTTCGACCCATTCCATGCCCTCGGCATCGGAGATGCGGAACTGGGCGTCGATCGGCGCGCCCTCCAGGTTGCCGGTGATCCGCCCCTGGCCGATACCCTCGGCGACCGAGCTGCCCTCGGCCTTGAGCTCGCCACAGGCATAATAGCTGTAGAGCGCCGCGCCGTGCGGATCGCTCAGCGCGATGACGACCTTCTCGTCCTTGGCCTTGAGGCCCAGCCCGACGCCGGCAATCGTGCCGCCGGTGCCGGCCGCGCAGGTGAAGCCGTCGATCCGGCCATCCATCTGCGCCCAGATCTCCTCGGCGGTGCCGACGATATGGGCGCGGCGATTGGCGATGTTGTCGAACTGGTTGGCCCAGATCGCGTTCGGCGTCTCCTCGGCGATACGGCGCGAGGTGTGGACGAAATGGCCGGGGTTCGAATAGGGCGCCGCCGGCACCAGCACCAGCTCCGCGCCGAGCGCCCGGAGGGTGTCCATCTTCTCGCGGCTCTGCGTCTCGGGCATCACGATGATCGTGCGATAGCCCTTGGCATTGGCGACCAGCGCCAGGCCGATGCCGGTATTGCCGGCGGTGCCCTCGACGATGCAGCCGCCCGGCTGGATCGCCCCGCGCTCCTCGGCATCCTTGACGATGAACAGCGCGGCGCGGTCCTTCACCGAGGCGCCGGGATTGGCGAACTCGCACTTGCCGTAGATGTCGCAGCCAGTGGCCTCGCTCGGCCCTTTCAGGCGCACCAGCGGCGTGTTGCCGATGAGCGCCAGCGTGTCGGATGTCGCATGCATGGCCGCTAGATGGAGGGGATTGCCGCGCACCGCAAGCAAGTGCTGACAGGGGCGCGAGAAGCACGGCTTTCCGCCTTTACGGAACCCTTATGCCCGGGCCCGAAATTCGTCTCGAAGCTTAACGGCCCTGCCCCCTATCTCGCACTCCGGTTCACAGATGGAGTGCATATGGTTTCGCGTTCCGAACACATCCTGCGCGTCGGCCAGGACACCGAAGGCCATTGGGTGGTGCAGGAGCAGGATGGCATGCTCGAGGGGCTGTTCCGCTCGCGCGATGCGGCGATCCGCTTCGCCCTGTCCGAGTGCCGCGCCTTTCCGGGCTCGCGCATGGTGCTGGCCACCACACCGCTCCACTCGATCCTGTCGCACTGATGCATGACCGCGTTGCTCGCGCTCGCCTGCGCGCTGCTCGTCCGACTTCCGACGAGCCCTGCGCCCCACCCCACCGCCGGATTCCGGGATCCCTGTCGTTGAGGACCCGCCCGATTTCCCAGGAGAAAAACCGATGACAGCCACCCAATTCTCGCTCGGCGGCCTGCTGCGCCGCGCGGGCCTGTCGACCGAACCCGGAGGATCGCGACACGGCCCCTGTGACGCCCGCATCGCCCGGGCACTCGCCGAATTCCGCAACCATGGCCACCGTTCGGTCCGCATGCTCGACCTCGACTGCGCCGATGGCGGCCGCCTCCTCCGCGCTGCCGAAAAGGCCCGCGAACTGGGCTTCGTCTCGATCGAGGGCCGCGGCGTGTCGCTCTGGACCGCCGGTGTCCGCCACGCCCGCTGGCAGGCCGAGCTTGCCGCCCACCCTTCCACCGACCTGCATTTCGAGATCGCCGAGCCGATCGCCGCGCTCGCCTCCGAGCATGACGGCGCCGCCGACCTGATCTTCCTCTCCGAAGCGATGCCCTATCCGTGCAGCCCGCTGGGCGGCGCACTGGCCCGCCTCGGCGGCAAGGTGCTCGCCGAGGGCTAGGCTGGCACGCCCGCCCGGGCGAGATGCGCGTCGAGCCGGCCGCCGAACCACAGGAAGAACATCCGATAGTCCGAGACCAGCGACCAGAGCGGATAGGTGAAGGTCGCCGGCCGGTTCTTCTCGACGCCGAAATGCGCCGCCCAAGCAAAGCCATAGCCGGCAAGCGGGATCGCCAGCCACCACCACCAGCCCGCCCCGCCCAGCGCCAATAGCAGGAACCACAGGGTCAGGATCGTGCCGACATAGTGCATCCCCCGCGTCCACGGCTTCGCATGCTCGCGCAGATAGAAGGGCCAGAAGTCGCGATAGCTGCTGATCTTGTCTGCCATGTCGTGAAGCTACACCCGTTTCGCCCCCTTGCAAGCCATGGTAGAAAGATGGGCACCGGAGGTAGAAAGATGGGCGCGCAGCTCAACATCAAGGACGCGGAGACGATCCGCCTGGCCAGGGAACTGGCAGAGGCGACCGGCCAGCCGATCACCCAGGCGATCCGCGCTGCGCTCGAGCGCGAGCTGCAGCGGCGTGAAGAGGAAATCCAGGCAACGATCCGCCGGGTCAACGAGATCGTCGCCGAGTTCCAGCACGACATGCCCGAGGAATGGCGCGGCAAGACCTCCAAGGAAATCATGGACTCGATCTATGATGAGGACGGCCTGCCAAAATGATTGTCGATACCTCGGCGATCATGGCGATCCTGCTCGACGAACCGGAAAAGCCCGACTTTGTCGAGAAGCTGGCAAGGGCCTTTGCCTGTCAGGTTTCGGCCGGCACCTGGATAGAGCTTTCGGCAGTCCAGGTTCGGGGCAATCGTGACTATGAGCGCGCGCTGGCCGGGCTGGTAGCCCAGTTTCGCATCACAATTGCTCCCGTCACTGTCGAACAGGCGAAGATCGGCCACGCCGCCTATCGCGAATACGGCCAGGGCTCCGGCCACCGGGCCCGCCTCAACTTCGGCGACTGCTTCGCCTATGCCCTGGCCAAGGCGACCGGCGAGCCCCTGCTCTTCAAGGGCGACGATTTCGCACAGACCGACGTCCTCGCCGCGTGACCGATCGCAAGCACAGCTTCCCGCCCGTCGTCGATGCAGCCACCCGCCTGCTCGTCCTCGGCTCGCTCCCGGGCGAACGCTCGCTCGCCGAGCAGCGCTACTATGCCCATCCCCAGAATCAGTTCTGGCGGCTGATCTCTCCCGCTGCAGGCCGCGACCTCGCCGCGCTCGACTATCCCGACCGCCTCGCCGCCCTGCGCGACGCGCATATCGGGCTGTGGGACGTGGTCGCCAGCGCCCGGCGCACCGGCAGCACCGACGCCGCGCTCCGCGATGTCGAAGGGCACGACATCGCCGCACTCGCCGCCACCCTGCCGGATCTGCGCGCCATCGCCTTCAATGGCGGCACGGCCTTCCGCACCGGCTCGAAACAACTCGGCAAGGCAGCGGACCGCTACACGGTCCTCGCCCTGCCCTCGTCGAGCCCGCTCCACACGATCGGCTTCGAGAAGAAGCTGCCGCACTGGGAGGCGCTGCGCAGCCTGCTCGAATGAGCCGGCTCAGCGGAGTGGATCTAGCGGGCGTTGACTACCACATCCGCTGCATTGTCCGCGGCATTCCCCGGCTCGACCGGCTGCGAGTTCAACCCGTCCGCCGGTCGCTCGCCCGCACAGCCATGGAGCCGGCGGTCGCCGATCCGCACATCGGCGGTCAGCGGCCGCTCGATCGCCGGATCGCCGCTCTCGGTGCAGCGGACCTTGGTGAAGGTAATCGTCACCGGCGCACCGTCGACGTCCTTGGTGTTCCATACCGCCTTGTCGGCATCCACCTGAGGCGAGACCGGATAGAATTGGACGACACTACCCTCGCTCCCGCGCCCGGCGAAGCGGGTGAGCGTGATCGTGCCGGGCGCAACCTCGAGCGACCAGGTCAGCGCATTGTCGGTGGCGCGCAGCGGCTTGTCGAGCGACACCTCGCCCAGATGCGGCCCCTTGGGGCTCGGCTTGGCGACGGGCGCCTCGGCCTTCTCGTTCGATCCGCAGGCCGCGAGCATCAGCACCGCGGCAATGGCAAGTGCGCGCATTGACCATCCCTCCTCCGCCGACCCTGCGCGGACCCCGCCGCGGTGGTCAAGCGGCGGAGCCATTTCCCGACCCATTGCGGCTGTCCTACACGTAAATGTTCCTGTATTGTTCCGATATGGCCGACCCGAGTCCCTTTGTCCCATATCCACCCCAGGCTTCCGTGGGTGGCGCGGCGTGTCCGGGAACGAGCGCAGATGGCCTCGCGCGTGAGTGTCGTGACTTTTGTGACTTTCCAGCCCCGATTCTGGCCTTTCCACCCCGGCCGCTGCGCTGGCTCTATCTCGATCTCAACTCCTATTTCGCCAGCGTAGAGCAGCAGCTGAACCCGGCGCTTCGGGGCAAGCCGGTGATCGTCGCGCCGGTCGACAGCGACACCACCGTCGCCATCGCCGCCTCGGTCCAGGCCAAGAAATACGGCATCTCCACCGGCACCCCGGTCTGGGAAGCAAAGCGCCTGTGCCGCGATCTTCTGATCACCCCCGCCCGGCACGAGAAATATGTCGAGTTCCACGAGGCGATCCTGGCCGAGATCTGGAAGCATGTCCCCGTCACCCATGTCTGCTCGATCGACGAGGTCGCCTGCCGGTTGCTCGACAATGAGAACAGCGCCGAAGCGGCGGTCGCCCTCGCCCATCGGATCAAGGCCGGCATCCGCGCGCAGGTCGGCGAATGTCTGACCAGCTCGGTCGGCATCGCGCCCAACCGCCTGCTCGCCAAGCTCGCCTCGGACATGCAGAAGCCCGACGGGCTGGTGGTGCTCACCGCCGAGCGGCTGCCCGATTGCCTGTTCGGGCTCCGGCTGCGCGACATCGCCGGGATCGGCGCCAAGATGGAGAAGCGCCTGGCGCAGGACGGCATCCTCGACATCCGCCAATATTGCGCGCGCCGGCCGCGCGATGCCGGCAATGCCTGGGGCGGCGTCAATGGCGACCGGCTCTGGTATCTGCTCCACGGCGTCGAGCTGCCCGACAAGCCGACGCAGAACCGCACGATCGGGCACAGCCATGTCCTGTCGCCCGGCAGGCGCGGATTGGAGCCCACCCGCCTCACCGCGCGCCGCCTCGCGCTCAAGGCGGCCAGCCGGCTGCGCCGCAAGGGCTATCGCGCCCGCCTGCTGGTGCTCCACGGCAAGTTCGAGGACGACAAGTCGAACTGGCGCGCCTCGATCCGGCTGCCGGCGACGCAGGACAGCTTCGTCGTGCTCCATGCGCTCGACCAGCTCTTTCCCCGCCTGGCCGAAGCAGGGCGCAACCGCCGGGGCGGGTTCCGCCTGCGCATGGTCGGGGTGACCTTGTGCGAGATCGAGGCAGTGGAGGGCGAGCAGGGCTCGCTGTTCGCCGCGCTCGATCCCGACGATCCGCTCGCCCGGGAGACCCGCACGCTCTCGCTCAGCCGCGCGATGGACCGCATTAACCAGAAGTTCGGGCGAAATGCCGTGTCGGTCGGCCCGCTGCATGGCGGCAGAATCGACCGAGTAGGGACAAAGATCGCTTTTGGACGTATTCCAGAAATGAGTGAATTCCATGAATGACATCGGTGTCTGTCATCGTATCGCAACATTACGGATGTCATGCTGCAACGCACAATCGTAATGTAACTCTATAACACGAATCGCTTGACGATTCTTTCTTGGTGAACGAAAGCTCCCGCCCGTTATGAAGAAAGCCCCCTTTTTTGCCGCCGCCGCAGTGCTCCTTTCGCTCGCGGCCTGTGAGAACAAGCCCGAGGAAGTGTCTGGCACCGCGCCCGATCCCCAGGCCGAAGCGCTGAAGAACGCTCCCAAGGTGGAGCTGCCGCCGTCGATCGAGACCTCGGTCTCGATGCGCTGCAAGGACAACAGCGTCGTGTTCGCCGATTTCTACAAGGGCGCCAAGCAGGTCCTGATCAAGGAAACCAAGGACGGCCCGGGCACCATGCTCAAGGCGCCGGAAGCTGGCCAGCCCTTCGTCGCCGATGGCGGCTTCAAGGTCACCGGCAACGCCAAGAACGCCACGATCGAAATCCCGGGCAAGGGTTCGCGCGCCTGCCACGGCTGATCGCGGTATCGAGTATCCAACAAGGGCCGGCGGGCATTCCCGCCGGCCCTTTTTCATGCGAGGCTTGAAGCAGAAGGGAGCGAATCCAGGTGGCAACGGTCGCGATCTACAGCCTCAAGGGCGGCGTCGGTAAGACGACCATGGCAGTCAACCTGGCCTGGACCTCCGCCACGCTCTCGGCCCGCCGCACCCTGCTCTGGGACCTCGATCCCCAGGCCGCCTCCACCTTCCTGCTCGAGCCGCACGGCAAGACCCGCGACCAGGCCCAGGCGATCTTCACCAAGGACGTCGCCCCCACCAAGCTGGTCCAGCACACCGGGATCGAGCGCCTCGACCTGATCGGCGCCGACACTTCGCTGCGCGGTCTCGACCTCACCTTCCACGAACTCGACAAGAAGAAGCGGCTGGCCAAGCTGCTGGGCGAACTCGACAAGGCCTATGACCGGATGTTGCTCGATTGCCCGCCGGGCCTTACCGAGACCAGCGAGCAGGTGATGCGCGCCGCCGACCTGATCGTCGTGCCGGTGATCCCCTCACCCCTCTCCACCCGTGCCTTCGAGGAAGTCTCCGCGCATCTGGCCCGCAAGGGCGGCAAGGTGCCGCTGATGCCGGTCCATGCGATGGTAGACCGCCGGCGCAAGCTCCATGCCGAAGCCGTGGCCGCGCACCCCGACTGGCCGGTGATCCCGATGGCGAGCATCGTCGAGTCGATGAGCGTCCGCCGTGCCGCCGTCGGCAGCTTCGCGCCGCGTAGCCCCGGCGCCCAGGCCTTTGCCGCGCTGTGGCAGGCGATCGAACGCCGGCTGACGGGCAAGAAACGTTGAGCCGCGCCCAGCCGCCCCAGCAGGAACTCGATCCCGATCTGGTGCTGCGCGCCTATGCCATGGGCGTCTTCCCGATGGCCGACCACCGCACCGCTGCCAGCGTCTATTGGGTCGAGCCCAAGCTGCGCGGCGTCCTGCCGCTGGACGCGTTCCATTTCTCGCGTTCGCTCCGGAAGGTCATCCAGTCGGGCCGCTTCCGCCTGACCGTCGATGCCGCGTTCGAACGGATCATCCAGCTCTGCGCCGAAAGCGCCGCCGACCGGCCCGACACCTGGATCAACGGCCCGATCGAGCGGGTCTTCCTCGAGCTGCACCGCCGCGGCTTCGCCCATTCGGTGGAGTGCTGGGACGGCGAGACGCTCGCCGGCGGGCTCTACGGCCTGGCGCTCGGCCGCGCATTCTTCGGCGAATCGATGGTCACCCGCGTGCCCAACGCCTCCAAGGTCGCTTTCGCACACCTCGTCGCGCGGCTGCAGGCCGGCGGGTTCACGCTATTGGATTGCCAGTTCATCACCGAGCATCTCTCGACGCTCGGCGCAATCGAAATCCCGCGGGACGACTATGTCGCGTTGCTGGCCGGTGCGCTGGGCGATTCGGCAGCCGGGCTCTCAGTCGGAGCCCCCTCGGTCGATGGCGACTTCTTCGCGCTGGACGCATTGCCCGATCCCGAGCCGCCTGCCGCAGGCGCCGGCACGGTGTCCGGCCCACTGTCACGGAAGGTCATCGCGCAGCTCTTGGGCCACACATCGTAGATCGGGTGCTGGACGACGTTCAGCGCCGGGCGCTCGGCGAACAGCCAGCCCGAATGGACGCGGTGCCATTTCTTGTCGACTTCGAGCACATCGACCTGGACGAAAGCGCCGGTCAGCTGGTCTGCCTCCCAGGGCGCAGTCTTGTCGCAGGCCTTGAGGCGGACGATCACATCGCCGATTCGCACTGCCTGGCCCGGCTTCATCTTGAACTCGCGGGCTTCGCCATTGCGCTTGTTGAGGATGCCGAGGGCCGCCACACGGTCCTTCATCGGCGTCGCCGACGCATCCTCGATCGCCTTGCCGTCGCGATCGACGGTGATCACGTCGGCCGCCTGGCCGCCCGAGTCGCCGGTGGTGACGATCTGGTCCGAAGCCGTGTTGTTCGTCGGCCCGCTACCGCCGCCCGAGCATGCACCGAGGGCGAGCAGCAGCCCCGCCGCGGCAGCTCCGGCGCGGCATACGGTCATGCGCCGGGGGTCCAGGCCTCATAGTCGCCGGTGGCGCGGGCGCGGTGCCCGCCCTTTTCCAGCGCGCCGCTCGGACGATAGGCGAGCTGCGAGCCGGTCAGGTTCGGCTCGGCCGGGATCTCCCAGGACTTGGGCGCCGGCAGTGCCTGGTCGGGCGCCGAATCGATCTGGTGGTGCAGCCAGCTGAACCATTCGGGCGGCACACGGCTCGCGTCGTTCGAGCCGCTGTAGATCACCCAGCGGCGTGGAATGCCGTTGGGGTCCTGGCCGCCCTCATAATAGACGTTGCCCAGATTGTCCTCGCCCACGCGCGTCTTGCCGCGCAGGCCCATCCAGGTGCCGAAGGTGGCGCCGTTCCACCAGGTGAAGGGATTGAGATTGAGACCCATGCCCGCCGATTAGCGAGGAGCGCGAGGCGAGGCAATGATTACTGCTTCGCCCAGCGCACCTTGTCGCCCGCCTTGATGCCGAGCTTCGCCGCGAGACCGGCGTTGATCTCGAGCACCGCAGCCACCGGCTCGCCCGACTTCACATTGTCCTCGGAGAAGGGTGCCGCATTCTCGCCGATACGGGCGATGGTGCCGTCCCCGCGGATGAAGAGGATGTCGAGCGCGGTCGGCGTGTTCTTCATCCAGAAGCTCGCCTCGCGCGGCGCGCCCTCGGCAGGATAGGGCGTGAAGAGCATGCCGCCGTCCTGGGGGATGTTGGTGCGGAACATCAGCCCGCGCTCCTGCTCCTCGGTGGTGCGGGCCAGTTCGACATGGAAGATGTGCGGGCCATTGGCGCTCTCGACCGTGACTTCGGTCTTCTTCGCCACCTGCACCGCCACCGGGCCGACTTCCCCCGCGCTCAGCGCCGCGGCCGGGACGAGCAACACCGAAGCGGCGAGCGCCGCTCCCAACCCACGCACGAACTTCATTGTCTCAGCTGGTCCTTTCGACCGCCACCGCGAGCGGCCCTTTTTCGCCATCGACGATGCGCGCGACGAACGGCTGGCCGGGTTCGACCTCCTCGATCTCGGCGCGGCGCAACGTCTCCATATGGACGAATATATCGGCCGAGTCGGAGTCGCGCACGAGGAATCCATAGCCCTTGAGGCGATTGAACCATTTCACCGTGACCGGCTCGAACGGACCCGCCGAATCGATCATCCGCAGCCGATCGACCCGATCGGCCGGGCGCTTCGGCGCTTCGACCGCCTCGCTGAGGTCGATCGAAAGGATCTCCTTCGCCTGCAAGCCGCGCTGGCGCTTGACCGCCGTGCACTCCACCCGAGCCCCCTCGGGCAGCGAGCGCCGGCCATGTTCCTGCAACACGGTGAAATGAATCAAGATGTCGCCCACGGCGACGTCGTCAGCCACGAGAAAGCCAAAGCCACGCGTTACATCGAACCACTTCACGACACCGGCAAAGACCTGACCTTCTTCCGTCCGATCCTCGCCAATCCCCCCGTCCAAGTTTGGCGCGTCAGTATAGTCGTTCTGCGCAACCTGTTGGTCAGCACGCATTTTCCTGTTCCCCCGGAGGGTTACCTTAACATAGTATTTTCCATATGGAATTGCCTTTGTGACCGGCTGGTTTCAACTTGGGGCAAGTGTGGCTTCCGGATCATCCCCGGGCGCCATCCGCACGATCGCCCGGGCCAGCGCCGGCGCGTGGCCGGCACGGATCATCGCCGCCATCTGCTTCTCCTGGAGCGGCCGCTCCACCATTTCGCGCCCGAAGGGACCGATCCGCTTGCGCTTGGCGAAGGCGATCGCGCTCGACACCTCGGCCTCCTCGATCGAGGGCGCCAGCGCCGCGGCATCCTCTTCCTCGACACCGGCGAAGCGCAGTGCCTCGCGCACCCGCCGGGCACCCAGGCCCCGCCGCGCCATCGCCCCGGCCTTGGATTCGGCATAGAGCCGATCGTTGACATAGCCGAGCCCGGCCATCCGTTCTGCCAAGCCCTCGGGATCGGGCGATTTTTCGCCGTCCCAGCCCCGCTCCCGCAATTTTCGGGACAGATAGGCGGCAAGTTTGGCCCTTGTCGTGGCGTAACGTTCGACATAGCGGAGCGCGAAACGCTCCAGATCGGCGCTATTCAGCGGTGGCAAGGAGCGTCTCGGGTCAGGCATGCGCCATGATTGTGCCACAGTGGCAACCGATTTTGAACGACAGTGCGTAGCAGAGGCTAGCCTCAAAAATTCGTCGTGGGGGCACGACGTTGGCTACCACGCAGGGGCACGGAATAAAGAATGGTATTGGACGTTACGGGATCGCTAGAGGCTGAAAGGGAAGCGGGAACGCTCGCGCCCACGCCTACCGATGACAGCCTGCCGCGTCGCCTTGCGGACTTTGAAACGCTCGGCGAGGCGCTCGACTATGCCGCCCAGGGCATACGCGGGCTCAACTTTCACGACGCGCGCGGCAATCTCGTGCGCCCCTATCCCTTCGCGGAGCTGCGCACCGACGCGCTGAACCAGGCCTATCGCCTGGTCGCCGCCGGCGTGAAGCCCGGCGATCGCATCGCGCTAATCGCGGAGACGGGCACCGAGTTCGCCTCGCTCTTCTTCGGCTGCGTCTATGCCGGCGCCTGGCCGGTGCCGCTGCCGCTGCCGACCAGCTTCGGCGGCGCCCAGTCGTACATCGACCAGCTGACCGTCCAGCTGCAGAGCTGCGACCCTAGCATGCTGTTCTACCCGCCCGAGATCGGCGCGATGTGCGCGGAAGCCGCACGCGGCCGCAACGTGCCGGGCCTGGACTGGGCCGAATTCGGCCAGCGCGACGCGACGCCGACGGCGCTGCCCGAATCGAAGGGCGAGGACATCGCCTATCTGCAATATTCCAGCGGCTCGACGCGCTTCCCGCACGGCGTGGTGATCACCCACCACGCACTGCTCAACAACCTGGCCGCGCACAGCCACGGCATGAACGTGACCACGGGCGACCGCTGCGTCTCGTGGCTGCCCTGGTACCACGACATGGGCCTGGTCGGCTGCTTCCTGTCGGTCGTCGCCAACCAGGTCTCGACCGACTACTTGAAGACCGAGGATTTCGCCCGGCGCCCGCTCGCCTGGCTCGACCTCATCAGCCGCAACCAGGGCAGCACGCTCAGCTACTCGCCGACCTTCGGCTACGACATCTGCGCCCGCCGCATGTCGAGCCAGACCAAGGCCAGCGACCGCTTCGACCTGAGCCGCTGGCGCGTCGCCGGCAACGGCGCCGACATGATCCGCCCCGACGTGATGCAGTCGTTCGTCGACGCCTTCGCCGATGCCGGGTTCAAGGCTTCCGCCTTCCTGCCGAGCTACGGCCTGGCCGAGGCGACGCTGGCCGTCTCGATCATGCCGCCGGGCGAAGGCATCGTGGTCGAGCTGGTCGAAGAGACCCAGCTCTCGGGTGGCGACACCGCCCGTGGCGACCGCCCGCAGCGCTTCCGCGCGATCGTCAATTGCGGCGTTCCGGCGCGCGACATGACGATCGAGATCCGCGAGGAAGACGGCACGCCGCTTCCCGAAAAGGCGATCGGCAAGGTCTGGTGCAAGGGCCCGAGCGTGATGGTCGGCTATTTCCGCGACCAGGAATCGACCGACGCCTGCCTGAAGGACGGTTGGCTGGACACCGGCGACATGGGCTACATGTCTGACGGCTACATCTACATCGTCGGCCGCGCCAAGGACATGATCATCATCAACGGCAAGAACCACTGGCCCCAGGATATCGAATGGGCCGTGGAGCAGCTGCCGGCGTTCAAGCAGGGCGACGTCGCCGCCTTTGCGATCACCACCCCGGGCGGCGAAGAGACGCCGGCGGTGCTGGTCCAGTGCCGCACCTCGGACGAGGCCGAGCGCCTGCGCCTGCGTGACGAGATCCGCGAGCGCGTTCGCTCGGTGACCGGCATGAACTGCGTGATCGAGCTGGTCCCGCCGCGCACCCTGCCGCGCACCAGCTCGGGCAAGCTTTCGCGTGCCAAGGCGCGCAACCTCTACCTGAACGGCGAGATCAAGCCCTACGCGCTCGCCGCGTAAGGGCTCGCTGGCCCATCCATTGGAACACTGTTCCCCGGCGCAAGCCGGGGAACTTCCGATCTTCCAACACCAGCGCCGCGGCCGACTCGCCAAAGATCGCGAAGGTCGTACACGGCAGGCTTTTCCTGCGACGCCCGGATGGGCTCAATCGTGGCAAACGTGACGCGTCGCGTAATATTGTTGCGCGTACGTGATCCTATTTTCCCGACAGTGTTAAAGAGCGGCCGGAGCCAGGGCCCGGCTGCGTCAGGGAAACAGACGAAATCCTACATTGCAAGCACACCCGTCATCCCCGCGAAGGCGGGGACCCATCTCGTGCAGATGCAGCGAGCACAACAGCCGTGGCGCGCGGGCCCCTTCCAGGAGATGGGTCCCCGCTTTCGCGGGGATGACGCCTGAGAGTTAGCCTCACCACCGTCCCCCGACCACCCGGTCGATGATCGCGTCGTCGGCCGGGATCTGCCTGTCGAGCATCAGCATCGCCAGGCCGTGGGCGCAGGACCAGGCGTGGAAGACGATCACCTCCGCATCGCCGCCATGCTCGGCCGCCGCGGCGCGGGCATTTTCCTTGAGGAAGGCCATCGCGCCGTCCTCATGCGACAGCGCCGAGGAATCCATCTCCGGATTGGCGAAGATCAGCCGGAACAGCGCCGGATTGGCGAGCGCGAAGCGGACATAGGCCGCGCCGGTCGCCGCGAAGCCCGCCTTGCCGCCACCGGCCCGCTCGGCCGCTGCGTGCTGCGCATCGGACAGGCGCCGCAGCCCTTCCCCCGCCAGCGCGGTCATCAGCGCCTTCTTGTCGGGAAAGTGCCGGTAGAGCGCCGTCGCGCTGACCCCGACGGTGCGCGCGATCTCGCGCAGGCCAAGGTCGTCGGCAGTGCGCGTCTCGAGCAGCTTGAGGCCCGCCTCGATCGCCGCCGCGCGCAGATCGCCATGATGATAGGCCTTGCCGGCCTCGGATGTTGACACTGTTATCATTGCCCGTTATGTGAACGCTGTAAACATAAGCCAGGAGGCGGCAATGGCAAGCGTGACCGAATTGCTCGACGACACGACCGATCACCCCTTCCTCACCGGCATCCACACGCCGATGCGCACGGAGCTGACCCTTACCGACCTTCCCGTCACCGGTACCATCCCCCCGGCACTGAACGGGCAGTATATGCGCATCGGCCCCAATCCGGTGAAGCCCGATCCCCAGGGCTATCACTGGTTCATCGGCGACGGCATGGTCCACGGCCTGGCGATCGAAGACGGCAAGGCGCGCTGGTACCGCAACCGCTGGATCCGCTCGACCCCGGCCGCCGCGGCGCTGGGCGAGGCCCCCGCCCCCGGGCCGCGCCATGGCCGCTTCGACACGGTGAACACCAATGTGCTGGAGATCGCCGGCGAGGTCCTCGCGCTGGTCGAGGCGGGCAGCACGCCGGTGGCCCTGTCGCGCGACATGGAGACCCAGGCCTATGGCGATTTCGGCGGCACGCTGGCCGGCACCTTCACCGCCCATCCCCATCGCGACCCGCGGACCGGCGAGCAGCATGCGATCACCTATGCCGCGATGGTGCCCGACACGGTGCATCACGTCGTGATCTCGCCCGAAGGCAAGGTGGTGCGCGAGGAGCCGATCGCGGTGGAGCATGGCCCATCGATCCACGATTGCGCCTTCACCGCGCGCTATGCGGTGGTGATGGACCTGCCGGTGACCTTCTCGCTGGCCGAGGCGATGCGGGGTACCCGCTATCCCTATCGCTGGAACCCCGAGCATCGCGCCCGGATCGGCCTGCTGCCCCGCGACGGACGCGGCGGCGATACGATCTGGATCGAGATCGAGCGCTGCTACATCTTCCACACCGCCAACGCATATGACCTGCCCGATGGCCGGGTGGTGCTGGATGCGGTGACCTATGACAGCATGTTCGCCGGCGAGCCGGGCGGGCCCGACCAGAATCCGCGCGGGCTGGAGCGCTTCATCCTCGATCCGGTGGCACGCACCGCCGAACGGCATTTGCTCGATGCGTCCCCCCAGGAATTCCCGCGCCCCGACGAGCGGCGCTTCGGGCAGCCCTATCGTTATGTCTATACAATAGCGCTGGCGGAAGAGCGGTTCGCGATCTCGGGCACGCGGCTCTACAAGCACGACCTCGAGGCAGGCACCCGTCAGGTGCACGAATTCGGCGAGGGCCGGCATCCGGGCGAGTTCGTCTTCGTGCCCGCCGCGCCCGATGCCGGGGAGGACGAAGGCTGGCTGATCGGGCTGGTGATAGACCTGCCGCACGAGACCACCGACCTGGTGATCCTCGACGCCCGCGACTTCGAGGGCGCGCCGGTGGCGAGCGTGCGGCTGCCGCACCGCGTGCCGCCGGGGTTCCATGGGAACTGGATCGCGGGGTGATTTTGCGCTCCCCTCCTTTGCAGGGAGGGGCGTCAGAGGAGACTCCTCTCCTCTCTTTCCGTCATCCCCGCGAAGGCGAGGATCCAGGGTCACAAGGGGCATCGCTCTGCCACTCTGGATCCCCGCCTTCGCGGGGATGACGATCTTATGTGAGAGGCAGGTCCACCTCAGCCCAAGAGAAAAATCCGCATCGGCCCCTTCCCAGCCTAACCACTCGCTAACCAGCGCTGGGCTACACCCTCCGGGTGAACAGCCAGACGACATCCCAATTCGCCCGGCCGCGCATCGATGCGCGTGCGCTTCTGGGCCTGTACGACCCGGCGGACACCACCGACTGGGGGCCGATCCGGGCTGCCCAGCTCCATGCCGGCAGCCAGCTGGCGCTGTTCATGCTCGCCGCCAATGTGATCGGCGCCTCGCTCATCACCATGATCCTCTCGCCGCTGGTGCCGCTGTGGCAGCTGGCCAGCTGGAGTGCGATCGTCGCCGCGGCAGGCGCCGCAGTGGCCTTTCGCCGCCTTGCCAAGCGCCACCGGGAAGCGACCACCGCCACGCTGGGCGATGTGCGCGACACCGTGCTCGACGGCATCGCGCTGGGCGCAGCCTGGTCGATCGCGCCGCTCGCCTTCGGCCATCTGGTCGATGCCGATGCCGCGCTCGGCATGTGGATCGTCCTGTCGCTGCTGATGACCGCAGGCGCCGTGGCGATGGCCGCGCTGCCGCTCGCCACCATCACCTTCATCTCGATCGTCGGCGCTGCGCTGGCCGTGACCCTATCGCTGATCGCTTCGCCGATGCTCGCGGCAGCCTCCACCCTCTTCACCGTGCTGCTCGTCATGGCCACCTTCGCGCGGGGCAAGGCGCTGGTCGTGATCCGCGCCGGCGAGATCGCCATTGCCGAACGCGACGAGACGCTCAGCCTGCTCCTGCGCGAAGGCGAGCGTGACGGGGAAGCCGACTGGCTGTGGGAAATCGACGCGCAGCGCCGCGTGGCGCGCGCCAATCCGCGCTTCTCCAAGTCGCTGGGCGTCGATCCCAAGACGATCAACGGGATGCCCTTCCTCCAGGTGCTGGCCGGGCAGACCTGGGAAGACGGCAATTTCGCCGCCGGCCTGCGCGACCTGGCCGAGCGGCTGAAGACGCGCGAACCGTTCCACGACCTGCTGCTCCCGGTGATCGTCCATGGCGAGGAGCGCTGGTGGGAGATGTCCGCCAGCCCGCGCTATGACGATGCCGGCATGTTCATCGGCTTCCGCGGCGTCGGCTCCGACGTGACCGAGGCGCGCAAGTCCGCCGACCAGATCAGCAAGATGGCGCGCTTCGACACGCTGACCGGCCTGCCCAACCGCCTGCTGCTCAACGAGACGCTGGCCCGGGCGATGGGCGAGGCGGAGAAATGGGGCTCGCGCTGCGCCTTCATGATGATCGACCTCGATCGCTTCAAGGCAGTGAACGACACGCTGGGCCACCCGGTGGGCGACCGGCTGCTGATGCGCGTCTCCGAGCGGCTCAAGCAGCTGATGAGCGAGAACGAGATGATCGGGCGTCTGGGCGGCGACGAGTTCGCCGTGGTGGTGCGCGACGCGACCGACACGGCGGGGCTGGAGCGGCTGGCCCAGGCGATCATCGACACGGTCTCGCGCCCCTATGAGATCGACCAGAACACGCTGTTCATCGGTGCCTCGGTGGGCCTCGCCGTCGGCCCGCGCGACGGCCGCACCGCCGAGATGCTGATCCGCTCGGCCGACCTGGCGCTCTATCGCTCCAAGGACACCGGCGGCGGCGCCTTCCATTGCTACGAGCCGCAGCTCCACATGGCGGCCGAGGAACGCCGCGTGCTCGAGATCGCGCTGCGCAGCGCGGTCGAGAATGGCGAGATGCACCTCAACTACCAGCCCGTGGTGAGCGCCGCGACAGGCGGGCTGATGGGCTTCGAGGCGCTGCTGCGCTGGACGCATCCCGAGTTCGGCGTGGTCTCCCCCGCCAAGTTCGTGCCGCTGGCCGAGGATGCCCGGCTGATACCGCAGATCGGCGAATGGGTGCTGCGCACCGCCTGCGAGGAGGCGGCGAAGTGGGACTCGAACGTGCGCGTGGCAGTGAACGTCAGCCCCGAGCAGCTCCACTCCCCCGCCTTCGCCACGATGGTCGCCCAGGCGCTCGCCCAGTCGGGCCTGCCGGCCGAGCGGCTCGAGCTGGAAGTGACCGAGAGCGTGTTCATGCGCGAGGGCACCCAGGCGATCCATGTGCTGGAGCGGGTGCTCGAGCTGGGCGTGAAGCTGAGCCTGGACGATTTCGGCACCGGCTATTCCTCGCTCGGCTATCTGGCGCACACCCGGTTCAGCACGATCAAGATCGACCGCAGCTTCGTCCAGGGCGCCTCCAAGGGCACCAAGGAAGCGATCGCGATCATTCGCGCGGTGGTGGCGCTGGCCGACAGCCTGGGCATGGCGACCACGGCCGAGGGCGTCGAGACCGAAGAGGAGCACCTCATGGTCCAGCAGCTCGGCTGCACCAAGGTGCAGGGCTATTATTTCGGCCGCCCGCTGCCCGTGCAGGAAGCGCGCGCGCTGGCCATCCAGCCGCAACAGGGCGCCAGCGCCGCGGCCTGATCCCGTCCCTCTCCGTCCTTTCCGGAGCCCGCCGCGGACCGCCCGCGGCGGGCTTCGTCCTGTCGGCGTCCCCGGGGCAGGCCAGCCAAAGGTATGGCCAGCTCTTGGTATGATTTTCCGAGGACTGCCGCGCGACCAGATTGCCGCTGTCGCTTCCGCCCGGCCCCGCCCCCTGGCCGTTCCGCGGAAGCGACAGCCACGCAATCAGGGAAGCCCGACATGACCTATCGTTCCGGATCTCGCCGTACCGCCGCACTGCTGCTGCTCGCCGGCACCGCCCTCGCCCTCTCGGCCTGCGCCGATACGCTTCGCCCGGCGGCGGACGCGATCCCCGCGGCCGGCGGCGGTGCCACCGCCAGTGCCGCCGACGTCAGCATCGTCACCATGACGCCCGACTTTCCCGGGATCGTCGACATCGAGAGCGCGGTGACGCCGATGAAGGTGCGGATCACCAACAATGGCAGCACCCCGGTGCGCATCCGCTATGCCGACTTCAAGCTCGCCGATCCGAGTGGCGGCACCTATGCCGCGCTGCCGCTCTACAAGATCGACAGCACCGTCACGACCAGCCTGCCGCTGTCGGGCTATGCACCGATCGGCCATCCGGGCTTCTTCTACAACCGCTTCCGCGTCGCGCCCTATTATGCCGGTCTCTATCCGGGCATGCGCTGGTATCGCGGCGGCTTCGGCTATGCCGGCCCCTATGGCTGGGACTATTATGACCGCGCCTTCGGCCAGGCCGAGGTCCAGCTGCCGACCGATGCGATGCGCAAGAACGTGCTTCCCGAAGGCGTGCTCGATCCGGGCGGCTCGCTCGAGGGCTGGCTCTATTTCCAGCACGTCTCGCCTTCGGTGAAGCATGTCAGCTTCGACGCGACGATCACCTCCGAGCGCGGCGTGGCGCTGGGCGATCTCGCCATCCCCTATGACTTCAAGGGCTGAGGAGGCGGCGATGACCAGCTTCGAAACGCTGCGTTGGCGCAGCCGGACCTCGGCCTGGCAGGCGCTGCTCGGCGCGCTGCTGATCGCGCTGGGCGTGCTCGCGATATTCTACCCCTTCGCGAGCAGCTTCACGCTGGGCGTGTATCTCGCCTGGGCACTGATCGCCTCGGGCGTGTTCGGCATCCTGACCGCGCTGCGCACCATGCGGATGCGCGGGCACGGGCTCGATGCGATCCTCGGCGTCCTCTCGGTCGCCGCCGGGTTCGTCGTGCTGGTGCACCCCTTTGCGGGGGCGCTGGCGGCACTCTGGGCAATCGGCGTCTGGCTGGCGCTGAGCGGTGCGGCGAAGCTGTTCGCCGGCCGCCAGGTGCGGCACGAGCGCGCCGCCCTGTTCGCCACCGGCGTGCTCGACCTGCTGCTGGCCATGCTGTTCTTCCTGGGCTTCGCCGCGGGAGACCTGTTCCTGGTGGCGACGCTGGCCGGGGTGAGCCTGATGGTGGGCGGCATCGCCACGATCGCCTTTGCCTGGCGGCTGCGCGACGTCGCCCGGCACCTGGCGCATCGCCCGGCCCATGCCTGAACCGATGGGGGTGCCGGCCGGGCCGGCGCCCCCATCGGCAAATTTCCGTTCGCAGCACCCTTGCCCAGTCGGATATGCCACGCTAAACGCACCGTCCGCACAGGGGCGTAGCTCAGCTGGTTAGAGCGTCGGTCTCCAAAACCGAAGGCCCTCGGTTCGAATCCGAGCGCCCCTGCCATTTCGGACTCTCGCTGTTTTTTCCGCGCCTCCGCTTGCTGGCGGCGTCGCCCTTTGGTGGATTTTCTACAAGAAGATCAAAGGGTTTACGGTACTCAGCTGAAAGCGTTCGATCTCGAAACGAGCAGTTCGAAAGTACCACAGAAAGCACGTGTTTTTTGGCGGCCAAATCGGCTTCTAGGAACCTTCGCTTCGAATCCTGGGCAACCGACAGCAGCGCGATTCCGTCGTCGAAATAGCTCAGGTCGGCATCGTGGCGCCGCTCCAGTTCCTTCGCGACCTTCCGTTCCTGATCCCGAAACTGCGCCGTGAGTGCGCTGTGGATCTCGTCCTCGATACGGCCATCTAGGTTATCCATGTAGATCTGCTTCATGCGCTCCCGCAGCCGTTCCCTCTCCGTCTGGAGCCGGGTGACCGCCGCATCATGCTCCTTGTGGACGTGCGCGAAGCTCTCCCGGAGTGCATTCCTGAGCCACTCGAACATCTCGGGCGACAGCGACACGCGATCGAGCATGTCGCCGATCTGCTCGAGCAATACCTCCTCGCGCACATAGGGCTCCGGGCACTTCCCCTTAGCGTGGCTGCAGCGATAGTAGATGTATTTCTCCTTTTTGATGTCGCCGACCAACGCGCAGCCGCAATGGCCGCAGCTGATCATGCCGGTGAACAGGAAGTCCTTTTCGATGCCCCGAACGCGAGCGGTATGGCGCCCGTCAAGGACGCCTTGGACCCGCTCCCAGGTCTCGATCGACACCAAGGGTTCATGGGAGCCCTGATAACGCTTGCCGATCCACTCGAACTCGCCGGTGTAGATGCGCGAGCGCAGGATCTTGTGGACGCTGCTCGTGCTGATCGGCTTGGCGCTGCCCCGGAAAGTCATTCCATCCGCCCGCGCACGGGCGGCGGCTTGTTTCAGCGAATACATCCCGGTCGAGTACCACTCGAAGAGCCGGGTCACGCGCGGGCCCGTGTCGGGCTCGACCTCGATCACCCGCTTGCCGTTCGAGCCGAGGACATTGCGATAGCCCGTTGGCGCTACGGACGGCCAGATCCCCTGCTCCGCCTTCTCCAGCATCCCCTTGCGGACCTCTTCGGAGAGATTGTCGATATAGTTCTTGGCCATCAGCACCTTGATGCCGTGCAGGAACTTCTCCGAGGAGCGCGAGTCGGGCGCGAGAACGATGTTCTCCTTCACGAAATGGATGCTGAGATCGAGATCGTCGATCGTCACCCAGTCGCGAAGGTTGCGGTAAAGGCGGTCGGTCTTCTCGACCAGGACCGTGTCCGTCCCCGGATGGCTCCTGAGATACGCGATCATCTCGCCGAAGTAGGTCCGCCCGCTCGCCTTGGCGGTCTCGATGTCGATATACTCGCGGACGATCCGATAGCCTTGCTCCTCGGCATAGGCTTTGAGGAGCTTGATCTGCGACTCAACCGAGAAGCCTTCGCGCTCCTGCTCCTTCGAGGACACGCGCGCGTAGAGCACGGCGCGCTTGGACTTCTGCACCGGTTGCCGGCGGTTCGATTTCATTCGCTTCATGGACGCATACTCGCTGACATGATCGCCAGCCGCACACGCGTGAGGGCACCGCTGGCCGCCCTCCAGTCTGGCCGCGAAGTCGCAAATGGCAAGAGGTCAAGGGCGAGACTTATCCGGTTTGGAGATGGTTTCGGCGCGGGGACGGACGATCCCGCCAAGGCCCATCAACGCCCCCGCGAACATGGTCATGTTCTCGATGATCTCATGGGCATCGAGCTCGCTGAGCGGCTTCGGGTAATAGGGCTGCCATACCTTGATCGTCTGCTCGATGAGCGTCCGCGAATAGCGCCTGCGGACGCCAGGACCGCGCCCACCGGCGGGATTCTCGATCGGGCCGGGATCCGTCCAATGCCGAGGCGCCTCCTTCCTTCGTGCCATGTCAGCTGGCCGTCGCGGGTGCCCGCCTCCGCTTCGCGAACTCCCGATCGCTGTCGAGGAATGCGCTGAGCATCGCGGGCACAAGTTCGGCCACCGGCTCTTCGCGCCCATAGGCCTCGGCATAGAGCGCGGCATATTCGGAGAGAGCCAGGTGCAGATCAGGCGAGATCGAAACCGCCAGCTTGACCGGCGTACGATCGGGCAGCTTGGCGAGGCGCAAGCCGGTCACGGCCTTGTTCCCGTCCAGGCCGGCAGCAGCAGATCCTTGTGCAGGATGACGCGCAGCGGCCAACCCGGCCGCACGCGGATGGTCGGCTGGACGTCGAGCGCGCGCTCCACCAGCCTGTCGCCGGCGCGCGCACCGCCTTGTTGAGCGGACTCGCGGATCGCACGAACCAGATCACTTTCGTCGTTGCCGAGCGAAAGCTGCGTGCCGACCCCAAGAAGCGTCGAGAGGCCGACGCCCTTCAAGAGCTGCCAGCTACGCAGGTCGAGCTTGTCGGCGAGCCCAGCATAGCCCTGCGTGTCGGTCGCGGGCAGATTGTCGACGCTGATCGAACTTCCGTCCGGCATCAGAATCCGCTGCCAGACGACCAGCGCCCGGGTCTGACCAAACGCGACCACGGAGTCGTAGCGGCCGAGAAGTCTCGCGCCCTGCGGGACCAGCAACGTCCTGCCCGTCGGGCTGTCGAAAACGGGCTGACTCACTTGCGCGATGACGAAACCCGGCAGGTCCGAATTGAGGCCGGTGATGAGGCTGGCTGCGATTACACTGCCCGCGCTCAGCACCGTGGACGCCGCCGCCGGCTGGAGGCGGCCGGGATCGACGACCTCGTCGCCCGCCCTCCGTTCGAGAAAGGCGAGCTTTCCGCCTTGGCCGGCGGGAGCGCTCCCCGGCGACGCAGGTACCGGCGCCGCGGCCGGTGCCATCGGGTCGGGTCCGGCCTGAGCATGGTTCGTCGCGACCATCACCCCGGCTTCGCGCGCCGCCTTGCGCTCGGCCGCCACGCGCTGCCGTTCGGCTTCGATGGCCTGCGCCGCCTGCGCGGCGTCCTGATCGATCGGCGCCATAGGCTCGGCGAGGCTGCGCTGATGGTCGAGGATCGGCTTGCCAAGGTCGCCCGGTAGCGGCGGCCCGAGCTTGGGAATATCGCCATAGCTCTTGGGTGCCTTGCCGAGCGCGTCTTCGGCGTTCCGTGGCTGCGGGTCGGCGCCCGCCTCGGTCAGAGTGCCGGGGGCAAGATGGATCGGCTTGAGGCCAAGCCAGGCGATGCCGGCGACCGCGGTCGAGCCAAGCAGTGCGGCTCCGACGATCACGCCACGCCGGAACCGCACCACCGGCCGCGGTCGCGCCCGCAGCACCAAAGTCTCAGGATCGGCCTTTGGAGCGGGTGCTGCCACAGCCTCAGCTTCCGGGGCGGCTTCAGTCATGGCGCCCTCCGCGGTGCTTGCGCCCGTCGTCACGCGTGATCCGCACCACCTGCTGCTTCTTGCCGCCGAGCCGGAGCTCGGCCGCGGCGAAAAGCCCGTCGACGATGTAGAAGCGCCCGGCGATGCGGTAATTGACGAGTTGGGCCGCGCCGTCCGGACCAATCACGAACAAGGGCGGCGCATCGTCCTGGGCGATGCCGGCGGGGAATTCGACAAAGGTCTGGTGGCCATCGTCGAAGGCGCGCAACGGCCGCCAAGCGGGATTGTCGCCGCTGATCCGATAGCTGAACCTTAGCGCCTCGAGCGGGACGCCTGCGGCAATCGGCCGCGCGGCTTCGGCGATGGCGGCGTCCCGCTTCAGCGCGATCAGCGCGTCGGCCGGATAGGTCCAGGATACCGCTGCCATTGCGGTCGCCGGGGTGCTGGCAAGTTCCAGGTGATAGCTGCGCCTGTCGGTGGTCACCACCAGGTTCGTGGCCAACCCGGCACTGAAAGGCTTGAGGAGGATATGCGTGCGCTTGCCCTCCCCGCTTCCGCTGCTGGTATCGCCGACCGTCCAGCGCGTGGTGTCGCCCGCCGCGATCGCGACCAGCGTCTCGCCGGGCTGGAGCGCAATGTCGGTAACGCGCTCGGGCGCGGCGAAGACTCGATAGAGCGTGCCCTCGGCATAGGGGTAGATTTGCACGGCGCCGAGATAGCCGGCCGCGGCCGGCTCGCGGATCGCGGTGCGATTGGCCTCGGCGACACGACCCGCCGCCTTGGGCAGCCGATAGGGCCGCCGCGGCTCGACGGGCAGGACCGCAGGCGGCGGCGCCGCGACCTGTGCGGGCGGCGTGACGCCCAACGACGGCGCCGATTCCGTCGCGGGAGCGGGCGCCGGCACGGTCTGGGCGTGGAGTGTGCCGGCAAAAAGCAGGCCAGGCATGAGCAGAAAATGGCGGATCATTGCACGGACTCCGTCTTGGGTTCAGGGATCGGGGTGGCCACCGGAGCAAATGCGGTGGGCGCAGGCGGTGCCGGGGTCTCGAGCTCGCGGCTCCAGTCGACCGCATCGACATAGAGGCCGAGCGGATTGCGCCGGAGCACGTCAGCACTCTTGGGCGGCCGGAGGCGCACCGTCAGGATCGCGGTCCAGCGCGTCGTGCCCGCGAGATTGCCACGCGCGAATGCGCTCTCCGTCCACTTCAGCTGGAAGGAACTGGGCGAGGCGCGCACGACGCTGGTCACCTGAACCGATACCGACTTGTCGCCGACCTGAGCGAACGGATTGGCCGCGCGGGCATATTCGCTCAGCTGAACGTTGCCCCGCTCGGTCACGAAGTCATAGGCCTGGAGCCAGTTCTGCCGCATCAGCACCGGGTCGAGCGACACCGAGCGCACGTCGAGGATGAACCGGCTGAGGAACCATGCGATTTGGGGGTCGGTCGGCGTGTAGGCGGTGTCGGCCGGCGATACCGCCTGCGCCTGACCGAGCTGATCGACCGCGACGACATAGGGTACGACGCGGCTCTGCATCGACTGCCAGATCAGGCCAGCGGACAAGCCGCCGATCACCACCAGCTCGCCAAGCGCCGTCAGCCGCCAGCTATGCGCCTGAACCCGCGCCGAGCCGATCCGCTCGTCCCAAAGCTGTCCCGCGCGCTGATAGCGCGTTTCGGGCTCGGGGGTGGTGCCAAAGCGCTGGATGCTCCTTCGGAACTGCATCATTCGTCCCTTTCCTTGATGTCGGGGGTGGCGGAGGCGCCGCCGCGATCGCCCTCCTTGAGCGTCTGCAGCGCGGCCTGACGGTGATGGTAGGCGGTCTGCTGCGCGCGCAGGTCGCGCGCCCAGCCGGGCATCGCGCCACCCTGCCCGTCGGAAGCCGGCGGCGACCCGCCGCTCCCGCCTCCGGTGTTGCCGGCAGTCCAGGCGGCGTTGCCGCCGCGCTCGACGGCTCGGCCGAGACCCAGCGCCGCGCCCGCACGCTGGCGCATCGCCCCGGCAGCGGCCGTCACGACCCCCGACATGCCAGCACTCACGGAGCTGGAACCCGAAGTCTCCTGGCCGAGCTTATAGGCGGTCGAGGCAGCGCTCCCCATCGAGGTGCCCGCGCGGATGGCGCCCAGCCCTGCGCCGCCCGCCATCCGGGCGGCACCGGCCACGGCGCCGCCGCCAAGCATCGCGCCGCCGGCCACCGCCGCAGCAGTGCCGATCGCGGCGCCGGCGCCGAGCTGGGGCGCGCCAGCGACCAGGCCGGACGCGACGGACGGTCCGAAGATGCCCAGGCCAAGCAAGGTCATGCTCGCCAACACGAGGCTCATCGCCTGGCCGAGATCGGGCTCGGTGCCCTTCGCGGCTTCGGCGAACTCGGTGAAGAAGCCCGAGCTGATGCCGATGATGACGGCGAGCACCATGATCTTGATGCCCGAACTGACCACCGATCCAAGCGTGCGCTCGGCGAGGAAGCTGGTACGATTCCACAATGCGAACGGCACCAGGATGAAGCCTGCAAGCGTGGTCAGCTTGAACTCGAGGATGGTGATGAAGACCTGCACCGCCAGCACGAAGAACGCGATGATCGTGATCGCCCAGGCAATCAGCAGCACCATGATCGTCATGAAGTTGCTGAAGAAGCTTGTGAAGCCGAGCAGGTCCTTGGCCTGGTCGAGCAGCGGCCAGGCCGCAGCGAAACCGGTGCCGGCGAGCCGGCCGGGCTGGAGCAGCTGATCCGCCGTCATCGTCCCCCCGGCGGCGGTCAGCCCGGCCTGGGTGAAGGAGCGGAAGACGATGTCGGCGAGACGCGAGAAATTGTTCAGGATGAAGGCAAACGCGCCGACATAAAGGATCTTCTTGAGCAGCTTGCCGAGAACATCGGTCTCGCCACCCACCGCCCAGAACAAGCCGGCCAGCGTGATGTCGATCGCGATCAACGTGCTGGTGAGGGAGCCGATGTCGGGACCGAGCAGCCCGAAGCCGTGGTCGATATAGCGGATGAAGTCCGCCAGGAACCGGTCGATCACATTGAGGTCGTTCATCGCGTCACATCCTCAAAGGGTGCCGCAGGGCGCGTCGTCGGGGGCGCACGCTTGCGCCCTGCGGCGCTCGGCGAACCGGGGGAGGCACCGTCGCCGAGCAAGGTGGTCAGCGCGGCGTGTAGGCCGTGCCCGAGCCGAGGAACTTGGCGGTCGTCGCGTGTGCATCGAGTTCGGCCTGGGCGCGCCGCGCACTGTCGGTCGCTTCGGCGCGGAACTGGGCCGCGAGCAGCTGCTGGATCTGCAGCTGCTGCTTGGCGGCGAGCGCGAGTAGCTGATTGGTCGCCTGTGCGGCCTGCAGCCCACCGACCGCGTTCTGGCTCCTCTCCGAGAGCTTGCCGAGCGTGGCGACGTCGGCCTCGACATTTTCGGCGATGTCGGCCTGGACCTTCATCGTGTGGCGGAAACCCGCCATCGCCGTGTCGAGCCGCGCCTTGGCCTGCGCCGCGATTGCGTTGGCTCCAGCCCGCGCGTCGAAGTCGGGAAAGAGCTTGCCGAACTGCTGGTCGACCTGACCGACCCGAAAGGCGACGCCCTGTGCCTGCTGGATCAGCTGGCCGATCTCCTTCATTCGCGCGGTCAGCTCGGCAAGGTCCGGAAAGTCGGTCCGCGCCAGGGCGAGCGCCTGGTTGCGGAGCATCTGCGCCTCGTTCTGGAGCTGCTGGATCTGCTGGTCGATGATCTTCAGCGTGCGCGCCGCATTGGCGAAGGAATCGACATCGACGATCGCGATCTGGGCCTGGACGGGCGCGGGCACGACCATCGCAGCGACGCCGACGGGAAGCGCGGCACGGAGGAGCAAGGCAAAGGCGAAGCGGGACATGATGGTCACTCCTGGGGCAGGATGCTGGCGGTGCCGGCGAGGATCTCGGCTGCCCAATCCAGGCCGGCGGATTGGAGAAAACGGGCAGCGAAGTCTAAGCCGAGACCGGACGCCAACGCGGCATCGATCCGCTTCTGGCTGTCGGGATCGGAGGCGCCGCAGAGCGCCAGGGCGAGCGGCCCGAGGCCAAGCTCGAACAGCCGGTTGCCGCGCGCGGATTGCAGGTAATAGTGCCGCTTGGGCGTGGCGCGGCTGATCAGCTCGATCTGGCGGTCGTTGAGCCCGAAGCGCTGATAGGTCTCGCGCAGCTGCGGTTCGACCGCGCGGTCATTGGCGAGCATGATCCGCTGTGGGCAGCTCTCGAGCAGCGCCGGGGCGATCGACGAGCCGGCGATATCGGCCAGGCTCTGCGTCGCGAAGACCACCGCGACATTCTTCTTGCGCAGCACCTTCAGCCATTCGCGGATACGCGCGGCGAAAAGCGGGTGGTCGAGGAAGATCCAGGCCTCGTCGAGCACCAGCAAGGTCGGCCTCCCGGTGAAGCGCGCTTCCAGACGATGGAAGAGATAGTGCAGCACCGGCGCGACCACGCTCGGCTGACCCATCAGCGCCTCGGTCTCGAAGCATTGCAGGTCGGCAAGCGCGAGATCGTCTTCGGCCGCATCGAGCAGCCGGCCATAGGGCCCTTCGAGCGTATAGGGCGCGAGCGCCACCCGCAGCGCCGCCGACTGGAGCAGCAGCGCAAGACCGGTCAGGGTGCGCTGCTCGACCGGCACGGTGGCGAGGCTCTGCAACGCCGACCAGATCATGTCCTTGATCTCGGGCGTGGGCGCGACGCCTTCATGCGCGATCAGCGCAGAGATCCAGTCGCTCGCCCAGACGCGGTCGGCGGCGCGGTCGATGCGCCGCAGCGGCTGGAAGGCGAGGTTGTCACCAATACCGTCCAGCCCCAGCGCATGATGACCGCCGCCACAAGCCAGTACCGCGGCACGCGCCGATAGGCCCTTGTCGAAGATATAGACCTGCGCGCCTGGATAGCGGCGGAACTGCAAGGCGAGCAGCGCTAGCAGCACCGATTTGCCCGCACCCGTCGGCCCCACGACGAGCATATGGCCGACATCGCCGATATGGGTGGAGAGCCGGAACGGCGTGGCACCACTGGTCTCGGCATAGAGAAGCGGCGGACCGTCCAGATGGTCATTGCGCTCGGGCCCAGCCCAGACGCTCGACAACGGCATCAGGTGCGCGAGGTTCAGCGTATGGATCAGCGGCTGGCGGACATTGGCATAGGCATGGCCGGGCAGCGAGGAGAGCCAGGCCTCGACCGCGTTGACGCCTTCGCGACGAATGGTGAAGCCCAGACCGTTGACGATCCGCTCGACCGCGCGAACCTTGGCCTCGACCGCGGCACGATCGCGATCCATCACCGTCACGGTCGCGGTCAGATAGCCGAAAGCGACATGGTCCTGGCCGAGCGCCTGCAGTGCCGCGTCGCTGTCGGCGGCCTTGTTGTCGGCGTCGCTGTCGGTGAGCTGGGCCGGCTGGTTGTACATCACCTCGCGCAGCATCGCGGTCATCGATTTGCGCTTGTTGAACCATTGCCGACGGATGCGGATCAGCGCCTTGGTCGCCTCGGTCCTGTCGAGCGCAATGAAGCGCGTGACCCAGCGATAGGCGAAGTCCTGATGGTTGAGCGCATCGAGCAGCCCAGGCCGGCTCAAGGCCGGAAAGCCGGCGATGGTCAGCGTGCGGACATGGGCTTGCCCAAGCATCGGCTCGAGCCCGCCGGTCAATTCGGTATCGACGAGCAGGCCGTCGAGATAAAGCGGGGTCTCGGGCACCGCGACCGGATGGCTCCGCTCGGAGATGGCGCGGTGGAGATAGGTCAGTGTCTCGCCGTCCTCCAGGGCGCGCATCTCGGGGAGCAGCCCGGACAGGAGATCCTGGATGCGATCGGTCTCGCCGACGAACTGGGCCAGTGCCTCGTGCCAGTCGCGCCCCTTCCCCTCCCCGCGATCGAGCATCGCCCGGCTTGCCGCGTCGGTGCGATCCGCCTCGGGCAGATATTGGAGGGTCAGATGGTATCGGCTCTCGAAATGGGCGCGGCCGCCTTCGAAGCCGGCGCGGCGTTCGGCATCGACCAGGGCCGACACGGGATCGGGAAAGTCGCCCTTGGGATAGCCCAGAGCCTCGCGGCGCTCGGCCTCGACATAGAGCACCCAGCCCGAGCCCAGGCGGCGCAGCACGTTGTTGGTCCTGGCGGAGATGCCGATCAGTTCGGCCTCGGTCGCGCTTTCGAGATCGGGCCCGCGAAAGGCGAAGCTGCGCTGGAAGCTGCCGTCCTTGTTGAGGATCACGCCCGGCGCGACCAAGGCCGCCCAGGGCAGATGGTCGGCGAGCCGATCGGCACGGTGCCGATATTCGCGCAGGTTCAACATGCGAAGCGTCCCTTCTGGCGGAGGTGCCGGAGCAGGATGGGCAGGAATTCGGGATCGCGGCGCGCAGCGAACACCGAGACGCTATGGCCGAGGAGCCAAAGCGCGACGCCGGCCAACCATTGCTGGAGCCCGAGGCCTACCGCTGCCGCCAGCGTGCCGTTGATGATCGCCAGGCCGCGCGGCGCGCCGCCCAGCAAGATCGGCTCGGTCAGCGAACGGAAGATCGGGACCTCGAACCCCTCGATAGGCTGGCCGGCGGCGTTCACGACAGCAGGGCCCCGCCGCCGAAGCTGAAGAAGCTGAGAAAGAAGCTCGACGCCGCGAAGGCGATCGACAGGCCGAAAACGATCTGGATGAGGCGCCGGAACCCGCCGGCGGTCTCGCCGAATGCCAGCGTCAGGCCGGTAGTGATGATGATGATCACCGCGACGATCTTGGCGACCGGCCCCTGGACGGATTCCAGCACTTGCTGGAGCGGTTCCTCCCAGGGCATCCCCGCGCCCGACGCCTGCGCGACGCCCGCCGCCAGCATCGCCGCCGCAACTATCGCGGCTCCCGGCACGCGCGCGGATTTCATGCTACTGATTTTCATTAGGATACTCCTTCGCTTGGGTGAACGGGGCAAAATCGCGGACCGCGTAGTTGCCGTCGGGGTCGATCCCGGCGAGCGCGGCGATGGTCTCGATGCGGCGCGCGGCACCGCGGCCGGCGATAAACACGACCAGGTCGATCGCCTCGGCGATCAGCCGGCGCGGCACGGTGACGACCGCTTCCTGGACAAGCTGCTCGAGCCGGAAGAGCGCGGCGAACGCGCTGTTGGCATGGACGGTGGCGATCCCGCCGGGATGGCCAGTGTTCCAGGCCTTGAGCATGTCGAGCGCCTCGGGCCCGCGCACCTCGCCGACGATGATCCGGTCGGGGCGCAGGCGCAGCGTCGACCGGACCAGATCGGCCATCGTCACGATGCCCGGGCGGGTGCGCAGCGCCACGGTGTCGGGCGCCGGGCATTGCAGCTCGCGCGTGTCCTCTATCAGGATGACGCGCTCGTCGAGCGAAGCCATTTCGGCGAGCAAAGCATTGGCAAGGGTGGTCTTGCCCGAGCTGGTGCCGCCGGCCACAAGGATGTTGCGGCGCTCGCGGACCCCGAGCGCCAGCAACGCTGCGCCCTCGCCCGACAATATGCCGTCACGGACATAGTCGGCGAGCGTGTAGAGCCGGGTCGCAGGCTTGCGGATCGAGAAGCAGGGCCCGAGCGTCACCGGCGGGAGCAGGCCTTCGAAGCGCTCCCCACCCCCGCTCTCATGCGGCGGCAGCTCGGCCGAGACGATCGGCGCATCGTCATGCGCCTCGGTGCGGGCATGGGTCGCGACCAGCCGGATAATCCGCTCGACCTGTTCGGGCTCGACGCGAACCTCGGTGTCGATCCGCCCCTCCCCGAGCAGGTCGAGCCTGAGCGCCCCGTCGGGATTGACCATGACCTCCAGCACGCGGCTGTCTTCGAGCGCCGCGGCGATCCCCGGCCCCATCGCGGTGTGGAGCATCGCCCGGCGGCGATCGGCGGACTCGGTGCCGGACGCGCTCATTGCTCGCCCTCCGGGTCGAGCGTGCGCTTGCCCTCGGCGATGAGCCGGCCGACCTGGCCGACAAAGGCGTGGAAGCGGTCGCGGCCGAGCGCCCGGCCGGCCTTGTCGTCCTCCCGCAAGGGCGGCGTGACGTTGAGGAAATAGCGCACGAGCAGCGCGAAGGATTCGAGCAGCACCTGCCCATCCCGTTCGATCCGCGCCAGCTGGTTGCTGATCCGGTCGAGGCGGACCTTGAGCAGGTCGTCGACCTCGCGGGCGCCCTGGCGCAGGAAATAGGCGCTGAGCGCGGCACTGACGATCGCCGACTTCGATCCGCCCGGCTTCCGCGCGAGCGCCTCGAGCTGCTCGGTGAGCGCCTCGTCGAGATAGAGATGGTGGCGCGGTTTCATCGCCGGCTCAGAAGCTCGGCACGAGGTCGTCATCGCGACCCTGGCCTTCGTTGAGGGCATGCGCCCGGGTGACTGCGTCCAGACCGCGCACGCGATCCATGGCGCGCTGGTCGACAGCGCCGTCTTCCTCTTCCTCGCCCAGCCCGAGCGGGTCGCCGGTACCGGCAGGCTCGCGTGCGACCGGAGCCTCCACGGCAAGGCCGGGATGCCGCTCCTGCTGGACACCGCCTTCGTCCGCGGCGGCGGCAGCTTCGGCTGCGCCCGAATTGTTCGCTTCCGTCGCGCCCTCGGCATCGGCATCGGAATTCCCGGCCTCGGCCGCACCCTGGGCGTCAGCCAGCAAGCGGATGTCGGTCATGCGCGCAACGGTGCCCCAGTCGTCGGGTCGCGGCGCCGGACGGTCGCCATGGCCGGTGTCGGCAAGCGGGGGCGGCGGGCAGATCCGCGCGCTGAAGGCAGGGTCCTCGAAATAGCGCAGCTTGTTGGCGCGGATCGGGGCGAGCCCCGAGACCAGGACGAGCTCGTCGCCGGCGGGCAGCTGCATCACCTCGCCGGGAGTCAGCAGCGGCCGGGCGGTCTCCTGGCGGCTGACCATGACATGGGCGAGCCAGGGTGCGAGACGGTGCCCGGCATAGTTGCGCATCGCACGCTGCTCGGTCGCGGTGCCGAGCGCGTCGGATATCCGCTTGGCAGTCCGCTCGTCATTGGTCGCGAACGCCACGCGGACATGGCAATTGTCGAGGATGGCGTTGTTCTCGCCATAGGCTTTGGAGATCTGGTTGAGCGACTGGGCGATCAGATAGGCGCGGATGCCGTAGCCGGCCATGAAGGCGAGCGCAGTCTCGAAAAAGTCCAGCCGCCCCAGGGCCGGAAACTCGTCGAGCATCATCAGCAGCTGGTGCCGGTGGCCGCCATGATCGGCGTCGAGTCGTTCGGTCAGGCGGCGCCCGATCTGGTTGAGGATGAGGCGGACCAGCGGCTTGGTCCGCGAGATATCGGACGGCGGGATGACCAGATAGAGCGATACCGGATGCGCCGCCTCCACCAGGTCGGCGATCCGCCAGTCGCAGGTCGAGGTGGCCAGCGCGACGGTCGGGTCGCGGTAGAGCCCAAGGAATGACATGGCGGTGGACAGCACACCCGAGCGTTCATTGTCCGATTTGTTGAGCAGTTCGCGGGCGGCGGATGCAACCACCGGATGGACGCGCGGCGCATCCGCGGTGCCGAGATGGTTGGTCGCCATCATCCGCTTCAGCGTGTCGACGAAGGAGCGCTGCGGATCTGACAGGAAGGTCGCGACCCGGGCGAGCGTCTTTTCCTCCTCGGCATAGAGGATATGAAGGATCGCGCCGACCAGCAGCGAATGGCTGGTCTTTTCCCAGTGCGAGCGCCGCTCGAGCGCCCCTTCGGGATCGACCAGGATATCGGCGATATTCTGGACGTCGCGCACCTCATGGTCGCCGCGGCGGACCTCGAGCAACGGGTTGTAGCGCGCCGAGCGTGTGTCGGTGGGGTTGAACAGCAGGCAGTAGGAGAAGCGCGACCGCCAGCCTGCGGTCAGCTGCCAGTTCTCCCCCTTGATGTCGTGGACTACCGCCGAGCCGGTCCAGCTGAGCAAGGTCGGCACGACCAGGCCGACGCCCTTGCCCGAGCGCGTCGGCGCAAACGCCATGACATGCTCGGGACCGTCATGACGCAGGTAACGCCCGCGCAGCCGTCCCAGGAACACGCCGGCATCACCGCGAAGTCCGGCGGCATGAACTTCCCGCGGCGTCGCCCAGCGCGCCGACCCATAGGTGGTGACATTCTTCGCGTGGCGCGACCGCCACAGCGATCCCGCGACGGCCGCAGCGCAGCCGAAAAAGCCGCTCGCGCCGGCAAGCATCCCTGCCTTGTCGAAGATATGGGGGGCATAGGCGTCATAGCGAAACCACCAGCCGAACAGTGCCCAGGGCTTGTAGAAGCGATAGCCATCGAGGCTGAACCAGGCCGGACCGAGCTCGGGCTGATCGCCCAGCATCGTCGCAGCCCACTGCGTCGCAGCCCAGACGCCCAGCATCATGATCGCGAACACGATCAGAATCTGGCCGATAAGGAGCTTGGTCGGTGTCATGAGGCCCTCGCTCGGCGGCGCGAAGGCGCGCGGCCGGTGAGCCAACACTGAGCCGGTCGATCAGAATCTCTTACGGCCTTTAGGACCGCCGTCCCCCGCCCTCGCCCGACGGAGCGATTTATCGACTAGGGGTCGACTGAAATTGGGCCGATTGCAGACTGACCAGTTTGCGGCGACAGACCGCGAAAGCAGCCATTGAATAAGGCGTTCCAGCCGATGCTAACCTGGAGGTCTTAAGTCGTTTTCGCCTGGCGGAGTGGCCGATTGCAGCCCGGTGCCTCGGCACGCGCGCCATGCCGCCCTGACCGTTGAATGTGGGGCAAGCGTGGGGCACGATGGCAATCGTTCGTCAGGAAACTGCCGAGCCGGGGAGGCAAATGAAGAACTTCCGATTCCTGCATGCGGCGGATGTGCACTTGGACAGTCCGCTCCACGGTCTCGCCCGCTACGAGGGCGTGCCACTCGAAGACGTTCGCGGCGCGACGCGTGCCGCCTTCGACAACCTGATCGACCTGGCGATCCAGGAGCGGGTCGACTTCGTTGTGATCGCCGGGGACCTATACGACGGCGAATGGAAGCACATGGGGACTGGGCTCTACTTCGCCCAAGCCATGGGACGGCTGGACCGGGAGGGAATTCCCGTCTTCCTGCTCGCCGGCAATCACGACGCGGCCTCCGTGATAACCCGGCAGATTCCTTGGCCGACGAACGTGCGTCTGTTCAGCAGCCGCAAGCCTGAGACCCATATGCTGGATGACCTCGGCGTCGCGGTGCACGGCCAAAGCTTCGCCACCCCAGCAGTCACTGAAAACCTGGTGGCGAACTACCCCGACGCCGTGCCGCATGCGTTCAACGTCGGCGTGCTCCACACCGCGCTGTCGGGCGCTCCTGGGCACGCGCCATACGCCCCCTGCGATGTTGCCGACCTAAGGGCGAAGGGCTACGACTATTGGGCCCTCGGACACGTTCACGCGCAGCAGATCGTCTCCACCGAACCGCACGTCGTCTACCCTGGAAATCTTCAGGGAAGGAACATCCGCGAAACCGGGCCGAAGGGCGCCATGCTGGTGGAGGTGTCCGACAGACAGGTGGCCTCTGTCACGCCGGTCGAACTGGACGTGCTTCGCTGGAGAAGGATCGAGGTCGACTGCAACGACGCCCAGATGGACGGCGTTCCCGACCGGATACGTTCCGCGCTTGCTTCCACCGTGGGAAGCGAAGGCGCAGGCCGGCCGTTGATCGTCCGTCTGACGCTCCAAGGCTCCTCCGACATCGCCGGCGCGCTCAAGGACCGCGCGACCGAACTCCGGGACGAGGTCTGCGCAATTGCGACGTCCATCTCGCCCGATCTCTGGATCGAGAAAGTGGTGAGCGAGGTAACCTCTTCGCCTGTGGCGGAAGCGCCTGAAGCCGGCCTCGACTTCGCAGAGATCATCGACGAGGCGCATTCCGACCCAGAACTGATCGCGGAGCTCCAAGGGGAGCTCGAACCATTCCTGGTCTCGGCCAAGTCTTCGCTCGGCGATCCCGAGGACGACGAGCTGCGTGCGCTGGCCGAAGCCGGCAGTTGGGACCGCATGCTCGAGGCGAGCGCGGCCGCGCTTCGAGCTCGCCTGGTGGGGGAAGCCTGATGCGATTCGCCACGCTCAGCCTCGAGAAGTATGGCCACTTCGAGGACCGCATCCTCGAGTTCCGATCGGGCACTTCCGACCTCCATCTGATCTACGGCGCGAACGAGGCCGGCAAGAGCACCTCCATGGCCGCGGTGACCGATCTGCTGTTCGGGATCCCCATGCGGTCCCCATTCAACTTCCGGTTCGACTACCCCCTCCTCCGCATCGGCGCCCTGCTTGAGGAGGACGGTGGGCAGATCGCCGTTCGCAGACGCAAGGGCGGGAGCGGAACGCTCGTCGACGCCGACGACAAGCCGATGGACGAGGCGCCGCTCCTCGGCATGCTGCGGGGGCAGACGAGGGAGACGTTCGGCCGATCTTTCAGCCTCGACCAGGGCGCGCTGCGCGAAGGCGGCGAGGCCATGGTGAAGGCCAAGGACGACGCCGGCCAGGCGCTCTTCGCAGCCGGATCGAACTTGACGGCCGTCGCCTCAGTGCTGGCGGCGCTGGAGGAAGACGCCGATGGCATCTGGGGCAAACGCGCGAAGGCGAGCCGCACCTACACGGCCGCCGAGCGTGCGCTCGAAGCAAGCCTTCGGACCGTCCGGGACGCGAGCCTCAAGCCAAAGGCCTGGTCGGACGCACGCGCGGCCTCCGAAGAGGCGCACTCGGCGCTGAAGCAGCTCGAGAGCCAGCGCCTCGCGCTGAAGCGGGAGCTCCGCTCGCTCGATCGCCTGAGAGGGGTCGCGAGTCTGGTCGAGACACGCGCGGCGACGCTGCAGGAGCTTGCGGAGCACGCGGACGCCGTGGTCGTCGGCGAGCAGATCGAGGCACAGGCACGCGAATGCCTCGACGCGCTCGAACGGGCGCAACGCGATCGCGCCACGGCGAAGCGGCTCCGGTCGGAGGCCGAGGACCGCCTCGGCGCTGTCGAGATGGACGACGCCGTTCTGGCCGCTTCCGATGAGATCGAGAACCTGCTCGAACGGCGCGGCGCGGAGGCGAAGGCATCAGAAGACCTGCCACGGCTGACCGCGAAGCGCGAGCAGCTCGAATCGCGGATAGCCGATCTACAAAAGGAATTTGGATCGAAAGTCTCAGTCGTGCCCACGCGAACCCAGGTGGCCGAGCTGCGCCAGGCTCTCAAGGCCGTCCTTGCCGCCCGCGACGGCGCCGAAGAAGCGAAGCTCGAACTGGAGGACGTGAAGGCACAGCTTGCGCGACTGGACGAGCGGCTCGCCAAAATACCGGCGGATGAGACGCTCCCGACCCTAGCAGCCGCCGTCGATGCAGCGCGTCAGCTTGGCGCGGATTTCGATCAGCGCTGCGCCGCCGCCGCCGATGCAGAACGCCGCGCAGCGGCTCGCCGCGATGCACTGCTGTCGCAGCTGAAGCCTTGGAGCGGCTCCCTCGACGAGCTGGTCGTACTTCCCCCGCTGTCGGACCACGAACTGCAGCAGGCACGCGACCGCATTGCTGAGCTGGAAACCGCGCTGAGGGAGGCGTCCACTACCGCCGTGCGGCTTCGAGACGAGGCCGAGACCCTCGCGCTTCAGATCGAGCGGGTCAGCGCGGCGGAGGGGGCGGTCACGAGCGACGCGCTCACCGCTGCGCGGCGGGAGCGCGACGCCGACTGGACGTTCATCAGAGAGAGGCTGACTGCGGAAACGGTCGTCGAGGACGGCGTCCGGAGAGCAGCGGCGTTCGGCGAGCTCGTCGAAAAGGCGGACGCTCTCGCGGACCGGCGCTACACGTCAGCCGAAGCGTCGGGACGCCTTGCCGAAATGGTCGATCTGCGCGACCGCCGCCTGCTCGAGGCTGAGCAGGCGAGCCGCGCCATCGCGGAGGCCGAAGCGGAGCTGAGCAGCTTCAAACGAGAGTGGGAAGAGCGTCTGACCCGGGCGGGGCTGCCAATTCTCTCGCCGCTCGCACTCGACGCGTGGCAGACCGCCCGCTCCGAAGTGATTGAGGCGTCCGAGGTCGTTTCGGACGCAGCGGGCGAAGCCGAGCGTGCCCGGTCCCGCCGACAAGGCGCTTTGATCCCACTGTGCCGCGCGCTCGGAATCCAGATTCCGGAAGACCCAACCATCGCTCCGGTTCTAACCGCTGCTGAAGCCGCTCGGGCAGCACGTGAGGAACGAGCACTCTCCAGAAGAGAGATCGAACAGGAGATAGGCAGGCTCGCGGACGAGGCCGACACCCTCGCGCGGGCGATGGCCTCGCGCAAGGCGGAGGAGCAGAGAGGACTTGCCGGCTGGAAGGACGCGTCCGACCGTGCCGGCGTCGATCTGTCAGTCGAGGGCGCCGAGCTTCGCTTCGACATCATAGACGAGCTGCGCAGCGCCACGGAGGAGCTTGCCGCGCTGTCCACCCGCATCGCCGGCATCGAGCGCGACGCCAGCAGCTTCAGGTCGGCCGTCGCGAATCTTGCCGGCAAGCTCGGCTGCGCCACCCCGAACGGCGGCGATCCGCTCGAAGTGCTCAAGAGCCGTCTCACCAAGGCAGGCGCCTCCAGCGCACAGGCGCAGGCGCTCAAGGCCGAAGTGTCGCGTCGAGGCGCCGAAGAAGCGGAGGCCACGGCAAAATCGGACGCCGCCCGGAGCGGCCTTGCGGATGTCATGAAGCAGCTTGGCGCGGAGGACACCGACCTTCTTCCGGATCGCCTCGACGCGTCCGCGCAGGTGCGGGCACTGCGAGGCAAGGTCCGCGAACTCGAGGCGGGAATCGTCGCAAAGGGTGACGGATACGGCCTCGAACAGCTGCTCGAAGCGCTCGCCGTGACGACGCCCGACGAGATCGGATCGCGGAGGGAGCAGGCTAGTCTCGAGTCTGACACTCTCGATGACCTGATATCCGATGCGGCTCGCACCTACGGCGACGCGCGCCGCAGATTCGAGGACCTCGATGTCGACGGCCACTCGGCCGCGGATGCACAGGCTGACGCGGAAGCCGCCCGAGCCGAGATGGCGGTGCAGGCGGAGGCCTACCTGATGAAGCGGACCCAGGCGGTGATGCTGCGCTGGGCGATCGAGAAGTATCGCAAGCGGCATCAGGATCCGTTGCTCGCGCGGGCGAGCACGATCTTCGAGACGCTCACTCTAGGCCGCTACAAGGGCCTCGACGCCGACATGCAGGACTCGACTCCAAGGCTGATCGGCCTTTGCGAGGACGGAAAGACCGTCGTGGAGGTGGGACAGATGAGCGAAGGGACGACCGATCAGCTGTTCTTGGCGCTGCGCATAGCGGCACTCGAGCAGTCCGTGGACGCGGGGGTGCGGCTGCCCTTCCTTGCCGACGACCTGTTCGTTAACTTCGACGACGATCGCGCTCGCGCCGGATTCCGCGTGCTCGCGGACCTGTCGCGTTCCACTCAGGTTCTGTTCTTCACGCACCACGAACACCTTGCCGCGATCGCCCAAGAAGTGCTCGGCTGCGATGGCTGTTCGGAGGTTAGGCTGGCCTAGGCCGCAGACGGGCGCCGTTCGGAGCAGAGTGCGGTACAATCATCCGTCCACCACATTGCGCAACAGTGCTTCAGCCGTCCTGGATCTCGATGAGCGCCAGTTCGACCCGAGCCCGTGCCGCAGCGCTCAGCCGGCGAATGCCGAACCGCCTCGCGATCTCAACCGGATCCCCTCCGGTGTTGGCTGCCGCGCGGAGCTCCGCGAGCGCGATCTCCTCCACCTGACGGATGTCATCGTCGCCATGCGGCAGACGCGCAACTCTCCAAGTGGCGGGCGCAAGCGCATCTCGCCAGACGAACGGTTCGCTTGCGGAATCGTCGAGCATGCAATGGTTGGCTTTCGCCATCGCCAGGACGCGCTTTCGGATCTGTCCGCCTGCACGCTGGAAGCCGTGCGCCCGCGCGATCCGCTGAACGAGCAGCGTGGAGGAGATCGGAGCCTCGCATATGAGGACGTGATCCACCAAGGCCGCCAGGATCGGCTGGTAGGCGTCGTCGTAGAAGCGTTCGGGATCGATGACGGCCGCGAACTGCGCGAAGTCCGTGAGCCGGTAGCTCGACGAAGGAGCTTCCGACGGCGCCGCGCTCGCATATGCGGAAGTCAGGCTTGCGATCACAGGCTCTCTCGGCGCTTCGTCCAGGACGGGCACGGCATCGTCAGGCTCGGCATCGACCAACGGAACGACCGGCTCCACCTGCGTCGAGCTCTCGGCATCGCGGCGCGCTCGTTCCGCTTCGGCCTCGGCGGCAAGCAGTCTCTCGTGCTCAAGCCTCTCGGTCAGGATCGCGTGAAGTCGGTCCGCAGCACCTTGAGCGTCGATCCACCAGTCGGTCGACCAGACGCGAGCCAGCTTCCAGCCGAGATCCTCCAGAATCGACTGCCGTACCTTGTCCCGATCCCGCGCCGTGGCGGCACTGTGATAGGTCGCCCCGTCGCACTCGACTCCCATCAGGAAGTCGCCCGTCCGGTCGGGATGAACCACCCCGAGATCGATCCGGAACCTGGACACCCCTACTTGGGGAACCACCGTCCACCCTCGGCGGGTAAGCTCCCATGCAACCGCCTCTTCAAAGGGAGAGTCGGCCGACCCCACCGAGCCCCTGACCGCCTCCGTGAGAGCCCTGTCTCCGCGATCGGCGAACTGGATGAAGTGCTTCAGATCGGCGACCGCGCGAGCGCTCGACCGCGCAAGATCGATCATGCCGGGATCGAACGACGTAAAGACCTTCATCTCGGCACGCGCACGGGTGACCGCGACGTTCAAGCGACGCCAGCCGCCCTGCTTGTTGAGCTTGCCGAAGTCCATGTGCATGGTCTTGCCGCCTGGTTCGGTCGGGCCGAAGCCGATGCCGATCAGGATCACGTCGCGCTCGTCGCCCTGCGCCGTCTCCAGATTCCGCACGACGACCGGCTCCAGCCGTTCGTCGCTGAAGTGCGGCTCGATCTCGGGGTGCTTGCGTCGCACCTTGTCGAGGATGTCCTCCACCAGCTTCATCTGCTCGACGTTCATCGTGATGATCCCGAGCGTAAGCGGCTCGCCCTTGGCGTTCAGGAAGTTCGGATCGCGCAGCCGCGAAACGGCTTCGTCCACGATGGCCTGAGCCTCGATCGGGTTGGTCCGGCCGCCCGCGCCGCGGGTGTAGACGCCCTCCACCCGCGACCATGTTACCGCCGTAGACTTCGTGACGGGCGGTGGGAAGGTTACGAGCTTGCTCTGATAGTATCGATGGTTGGAGAAGGTGATCAGGCTCTCGTGCCGGCTGCGATAGTGCCAGTCGAGACTCTGACATGGCACCCCCGCGGCCAAGCACTCCTCCAAGATGCTGTCGAGATCCTGCTCCAGGTCGTCGTCACCCTCGTCGCCGCCGGAACCGCGCATGAAGTCGTTGCTCGGCGGCATCTGCCGCGGATCGCCCGCGATCACTACCTGACGACCTCGCGCCATCGCGCCGATTGCGTCCCAAGGCGTAATCTGTGACGCCTCGTCGAAGATCACGAGATCGAAGAGATCCTGATCGGCAGGCAGATACTGGGCGATCGACAGCGGGCTCATGAGCATGCAGGGCGCAAGTTGGGTGAACGCGTCTCCCATGTCCGTCGCGAGCTGCCGGATCGGCTTGTGCGCGCGCTGCAGCTGGAGTTGATGCTTAAGCACGCCCCAACCGTCCTTGCGGACGGCTTCCTCCTTCGAGGGAATGTCGCCGCAGATCTTCGCCTTGATGTATCGGACGGCAAGCTGAGCGAGCCGATCGTCCACTTCGCGGAAGCGCTCGATCTTGTCCGCCTGCTCGCTTGCGACGAACCGACTGAGAAGCGGCTCGGCATCTATGCGAGTAGCCGCAAACCACTTGGCGTAGCCGACCTCGAATGCCTGGAGTGCTCCCGCGGGCTCGACCGCGCCTGCCTCGATCGCGTCGACGAGCGGAGCCAGTCCAATGCCATGAGCGTCCCGCTTCGCGCGCTGCCAGTTGGTCCATGCGTTCAGACGGCGCTGGTGAAGAACAATCGCATCCGCCGCCGCCCGCAAGGAGGAGAGATCGGCCGACCGCGGCCCCTCGCTGAGCGCTGCAAACTTGTCCGAAGTCTCCTCGAAGGCCGTCAACGCGTGCTCGAGGCGGTGTAGGGCCACGGCGACGGGACCATCGGTGCCCAAGAGTTCGTTCGCATCGACGACGAGACCAGACACCCGCTGCCGCAACTCGATCAGCTGCTCGGGACCACCGGCCTCGGCTGCGATCGACGCCCGAAGCCGCTCCGCCAATTCGACCGCCGCGACGAGAGCTGTCTCATCGCTCGCCGGACCAACCCAACCGGGAATGCCCGAAAGCTTGGCGGCGAGCGCATCGAGTTTGGAAAGAATCTCCTTCATGTGGCCGAGGCGAGGAAGGTCGGAGGCAACCTCGACCTTGCCGGCCGCGCCGCCGGCGGTTGCCAGCTCCTTGGCGATGCGGCGGCGGGCAAGCGATCCGAACGGCCACATCCGCGCCGCTGCCCGGGCCCACTCGGCGGACGACGCATCCACGTTGATGCGTCGAGCGGCTTCGAAAGCGTAACGCGCGGACAGCGCCTGGTCTTCGGACCGATAGGCCCGCAGCAACTCGGCCGCCTCGCGAGCCGAGGCAGCCTTGTCGGCGAAGTCCGCCGCGAACGCGAACCTAAGGTCCTTGCCGTGGGTACCAAGCAGCGCACGCACCAGAGCAACGCAGCGGGCCAACTCCTCTCGGTCCTCGACGGCCAGCGGGAGGCGCGTGGCCGCCAGAAGACCCTGCGCATCCTCCACCAGCCGGTCGATCACGGCGGGCATTCCCGAAGCGGCCGAGACGATCGCCTCCTGCCAACCGTTGGTCCACTCGGCGCGGGCGACCGCCGCCATCTCAGAAGGAAGGTTCGAAACCTCACCGCGGGTGAAGCCGAGACGCTTCGCCGCCTCGCGGAACGAGGCCATGTCGTCGGCGTCATGCTCAGCCTCGGGCGGAAAGGCGAACCGCGGCGTGCCCGGACCGGCATCGCGCACCGTGCGCCCGATGGCGCTCTGGACGCTAAGGCCATTGGGCGCGCGCCTATTCAGCACCGCAGCCACAGCGTTCAGATCGTCGCGCAGCATACGGACCTCGAGCGCCTCCCGCCGCCACTCATCGGCGGAAAGCTGGTCGCGGGTAGTCCAGGCACGATCAAGCTGCTTCAGGACCTCCGTCTTTGTCGCCTTGGCGGAGTGGAGCTCGAGGCAGAACGGAGCCAAACCCTTCTCGGTCAGTCGACGATGGACGACGTCCAGCGCCGCCTTCTTCTCAGCGACGAACAGCACGCGGCGGCCTGCCGCCAGGTTCTGTGCGATCATATTAGCGATGGTCTGCGACTTGCCGGTGCCCGGAGGACCGTCGAGCACGAAGTCTCGGCCGCGAGCCGACGCAAGCACCGCGGACAGCTGGGAGCTATCAGCCGGAAGCGGCGTGAACAGATCCGCAGGATCGACCTCGACGTCCAGCTCCTCCGCGCGCGGCAGCCCGCCCTCATTGGCATAGGCCTCTCCGTCGCGATCGATCAGATGCCGAACGAGCCGGCTCTCCTTGAGCAGGTCGGCGCGATCGACGAGATCCTTCCACATCAGGTATTTCGCGAAGGAGAAGGTGCCGAGCACGACCTCGGGCACGACCTCGAAGCCGCCGATGTCGCGAATGGCGCGACGGACCGTGCTCCAGATTCCGTCGACGTCGATGCCGCTCTCGTCCTTCGACAGTTCGCCGTCTAGGCCGGGGATCTCGAGCTGGAAGTCCTGGCGAAGCAATTCGAGGAGGGTCAGATTGAAGCGAGGCTCGTCCTCGTGGTGGACCATCACCACGCCGGACAGAGCGCTCTTCCGCTCCAGCTTCACGGGCACCAGCACGAGCGGCGCGCGGTAGACCCGCTGTTCGGTCGGAGACTTCTTCCACTTCAGAAAGCCGAGTGCGAGAAACAGCGTGTTGGCGCCGCCCTCCTCAAGATCGGTTCGCGCCTTGCGGTAGAGGTCGACCAAGGCGGCCTCGAGCTTGTCCTTGGGCAGCGGCGAAAGCGCCTCGTTTTTCGCCAAGGCGCCTCGTGCGACGTCGTCGCGGAGGTTTTCCTGCGTTCGCTGCTCGTAGAGCTTCTCGTCCCGACCGCCGGACGCGAGGTCGGGCATCGGCTGGATCCTAATGCGCTTGCCGCTCGCGAGAAGGTCCTCGAGCGCGCCCGGCTCCGGACAGTGCAGGCGCACGATCTTGCCGCTCTCCGGCAGGTTGAGCAGCCTGTTGCTCGTGGTCAGGTTGAGTAGCTTGCGCTGCCACTGGCGGATCCTGTCGCCGCCGCCCGCGCCTTCGGGCTCGACCTCGACGTCGAAGGCTGGCAGGTCTGGGGCCGCCTGCAGCGCCTCGGCGACGTTGACGGCGCCGACCTTGGGCTCGGCGCCGTGAACGACCGCCACGCCCAGAGGCCTGATCTTCTGGATGCGGGCCCGCCGCACGTCGATCGCCATCTCGAACGAGGCTGCGGCGCTCTCGGCGAGCTGCCTGCGGGCCCCGTCGATCGCCTGTTCGAAGCCCGCGGGCGGAGAGTTCGTCGCAAGCGTGGTCTCGAAGAGGATAAGGTCCTTCACGTCCATGCGCCGCCGCATCGCGGCCGCTTCGTCGGTGACGAGGCTCGAGAACTCCACCGGCTGCAGCCAGACCCCGGCAAATGCGTGCCCCTTGGTCAGCACGAGGAGCGGATTTAGGCCGGTCTGCTCAAGTGCCGCCGCAAAGAGGAGTGCGGTGTCCAAGCACGTCGCGACGCGGCCCTCCAGGATCGCACCTGGCGTTCGCACCTTCTGCCCGTTCGTCTCGAAGCTCGCGGGAGGAAGCGCATAGGAAAGCCGCAGGCCCGCGATGGCGGACCAGATCGCCGAGGCGAGCTCCCATGCCCGCTGACGACTTCCCGCGGTGTAGCCGTCGAGGCCATCTGGCCGACCGGCGCGCCGGAGCACGTCCGAAGCCGCCTTCAGCACCTGATCCACGGCCGGGTCGTTGGGCATGACGAAGGCGGGCAGAAGCTCCGCCATCGTGGACATCCCGCCCCACTCGTTATGTGCGAGGAGTTCGATTGGGTAGCTCGCCGACGCCAATGGGACGTCGTCGCCGGACACCAGCTCGAGATGAAGCGTCCCCGTCACGCTCTCGGTTAGCTCGTTTAGAAGGGTTGCGTTCAGCAACACCTCTCGATCGGAGACCTGAATGCTGTCGGAAGGCGAGATCAGGTCGAACAGCCAGGACCGCTCCTGAAGGAACGGCGGGTCGGCCCGCAGGGTCAGCCGTGCATTGCTTACCGGTCCGTCATGCTCGCTGTCGACCCGCAGCTCCCGGATCAAAGGCACCGCGTTCTGATGCGAAGCGAAACCGACCTTCTCCGCGACGACGGCGGTTATGGACAAATTCATTGATGCCCCTCCCTCCTCCCCCCAGAGGATCAGTCACGCTAGCGCCAGCTCTTCCCTCATGAAAGAACTTCCTGATCCAGAAACGCGTGCAATTACAGTCCCAATCAGGTCGCGACGTGCAGAGTTCAGCGAACCGGATGGCGGCTCTTGGGTGGTGGGCGGCTACGGCTGAACGTCGGAAATTGGGGCGCTCTGCCGACTGGCAGCTACCGCCAAAGCGGCCCAGCCGCTCTTGGGCCGGTTGCGGAAAGTCCGGTTTTGGGCTGCCTCCACGCCATAGCGCCGTTGGCGAGAGGTATCCTCGAACGACAGGTAGCGCCCCAATTGCAGCGATCCTAGTGGGCGCGTTTTTCACCAGTTCCCGCCATGCATATCCTTGCGACGTTTAAGAGGCGCGGGCAGAATGAAGCCTTACTCAGCTATGAGCCGGAGGCTCACTGCCTCGGAGACTAGAAAACATCCTCCGGTTTTCACCGGCGGGAATGCTGCTGTTCCCGGCGGCCCACAGTGGGTTGACCACGATCGTTACCATACACCGTGAAGAAGAGACGCAGCACTTCTTGTAGAGCGTCTTCTCGCACAGCGTTCCGAGCTTCCTCGATACTCATCCATTGGCGTCGCCTGATGGCCATCTCGGGCCATGCGCGCAGCTGCGAATCCACCAACAAGGGGAAGGCCTGTACGACAATCTCGTCGCACTGCCCATCACCAGCGGACTTCCGCTGACGATAGTCCGTAAATGGCAAGCGATCTATTGTCCCTAAAACGCCCGCCTCCTCAAAGGCCTCACGAGCCGCAGAGACGTGCGGCAGCGCTCGCTTCTTTATATTCCCCTTCGGAAGAACCCAGCGCCGCCGCCGCCTGGAAGTCACCAGCAAAACTTCGGCATCGCCTGATCGGCTGTACCTGTACGGTATGGCTCCAGCTTGAATCCTAATCACAGTCACCATGTAATCGAAGCTTCGCAGACTGCCACTATCTGGCGACATTCGGTCACCATCAGGGGAGGGCCCTGCCTACTGAAAGGCAAGGAATTCCTCGACAGGCTTCCTACCTGGCTCGTCGCCGGAGTTTTCACTAACGGGTGCGCGGAGGCAACCACTAGAGCAGCAGCCTCCGCGCTGCAGATGATGTGAGCCAACGGCCGCCAACGGCAAACTCTGTCACTAGCACGACCTGTCAGGTGTTTGAACCCGCGGCCAGGGAAACCTGGCGAGTTTTGCCACAGCCGCAGACCAACAAGCATCTGCAAAATCTAGCAAGGCCCATAATGCCACTAATGCAGAATTCTCTGCGCGGTCTAAGTCCTCGCCGTGTTTATAAATCGCCTTCTCTCCTCAACCGGTCAGTAGATCTGATCTATATGTCCCACCCCGCATCATGATTGCCCAGGCGATCCGCGCGGTACGATTCGCCATTGCCACGCGGACGACATGAAGTGGTCGGCGCTCCAATAAATTCACTACAAGGGGCGGTGCGCGATCAGGGTTACGACGTGCCTGTAGGGCTACCGAGGTGGTCCCCAGTATTAGCAAACGGCGCAGATAGGCATCGCCGCGCCGCGACATCTTCCCATACCGATGTTGTTTCCCACTCGATCGCTGCGAGGGCGTAAGGCCGAGCCATGAGGCGAATTGCCGCGCCGTGCGAAAGCGCTCGGGATCTACCACGGTGCTGGCGAAGGCAGTTGCGGAAATAATTCCAATCCCAGGAATGGTGGCCAGCCGTTGTGAAAGCTCGCTCTGTTCGTGCCAACGGCAAAGGTGTTCGCGGTTGGCTTCCACCATTTCTTCTAGATTTCGCGCATGTTTCGTCAACGGATCGGCAATTTCTTGGGCAAGGTGGGGCACTTGAGCCAACTGGCCGCGGGCGAGCCTGTCGAGCATCTCAAAAGTCTTGTTTGTGCCTAGGGGAAAGGCGACACCGAACTCCGCCAGCAGGGAGCGCAGCATGTTTAGTACCTGACTGCGCTGCTTGACCAACAGCTCGCGCGACCGATGGAGTCCCATTGCGGCCTGCGTCTCCGCCGATTTTATCGGCACAAATCGCATGTGCGGCCGCTGCACTGCCTCGCAAATAGCCTCAGCATCATTCGCATCGGTCTTATCGCGTCTGACGAATGGTTTTACGTCTCGGGGCGGAATCAGTCGCACGTCGTGCCCCAGCGCCGACAACTCACGACCCCAATAATGTGCCGTGCCACCGACCTCGATACCCACAAGACTGGGAGGCAATCCTTCAAAAAACGGTAGAACGCGACCGCGCGATAGGGTTCTGCTCACAGTCACAACGCCGCTGTCGTCTTGCGCATGCACCTGAAATATCGACTTCGAGATATCTAGGCCCACGTTTGTCACAGGAGCGCGCATAGAGATTACCTGAATGGTTCTCGGATCACCTAGGCCCATTCGCGCGCAAAATATTGTGCATTCCTGGCACAAAATTCCGCATCTTATAAAATTTTCTTTCGCTCGGTACGTAGGCATCCTGTCGGATGCCTGGTGCTTTGGCGTCTATCTGCAATTGGCGCGTCCACGATATATCGAGTCAGTGCGAACTGTTTCTTAGGAACTATCCAGTCTCGTCCGCTTACTACTGGCGGGATGCAAAAAGCGGAGGGGCCGCTTTCCACCCAAGATCAGGCTTTCATTAACTCTGTCGTATCTGCCATATTCAGCTGTTAATTCAGGCAGGCGAGCCCGCTCCACTCTGTTCGATCAGGACGTCTGTCAGTCACCCGAGCAATGCCGTCCGCGCATGCTCCCAAACTTCCCGGTTTCGAGCCGCCAACAGCCCACCTTCTCCGCTGCCGGGACGATACTCCGCACCGCTGGGTCGCGCCGCGTAGCCGCCGGCTTCGTTGAGAAAGAGAACGCCGGGAGCGTGATCCCAAGGCAATGTGCGCCAAAAAAGCGCAAAGTCTTCTTCCCCAGCAGCGATGGTCGGGTATTCGGCACCGCAGCACATCAGTCCAGGCAACGCCTCCCCGATCCTGTCGGTTCGAGCAAGAACGGCGCGTGCCACCTCCGAAGGCATGAAGCGGGTAAATACCGCACCACGCAAGCAAGCCGGACCGGGCGAACCCGGCTTCGTCGCGATCCGTCTCCCATCGATCCAGGCCCCGGCGCCTCGCTCTGCAACAGCAATCGTCCCACTCAAGGGATCCAGCATCCACGCCGCAATCATCTCGCCGTGTGACAGCAGGGCGACCATCAAAGCGAACGGTGGTCTGCCGGCAGCGAAGTTCGCTGTTCCGTCGAGGGGATCGACCAACCAGACCGCTCCGTCGTCCAGATCGGCCAGAAGCGACGGATTGAGTGCGGTCGCTTCTTCTCCCACAACGCGACTGCCATTGCACAACGCGAGGAGCCGAGGCGTGATGAGAATCTCGGCTTCACGGTCGGCAATTGTCACAACTTCACCAGGTGACTTTTCCTCAATGTCTCCTGCGGCGAGGGCCCGAAAGCGCGGCATGATTGTCGATGAGGCGGTCTCGCGGAGCAGCGCGGATACCTGATCAATCATGCCGAGCTTGCTCTCCTACCCAGACCCTGTATCGCGTATCGCACAGTGGCCAGCCTGCTACCGAAAGAAGCTCGCCCGCTTCCCACCCAAACGCCGACGTTCAGGCGCCGACAGACCGAATTTAAGGCCGCCCGGCGGCTCACGCCCCGGTTGCGGACGCTCTCGGCGAAGCTCTGAACTCCAGTTGGAGCGATCGATGACGTTGCCGCGCGGCGCGCTAATTCTGATAGGGCGCGGTCACCGTTGGCAGGCAATAGCGCCGTGGCCCGGCGCCGATCCTCATCGGTACGATGATGTCCTTGGAAACGCCCCCCACTCGGTCGCATTCCGGTCCGGCGGTCACGTTGTAGCGGATGATCCGCTTCATATATTGCGGGCACAGGTCCGAGCAGGTGTAAGTTGCCACCACCGGCACGCCGCGGTGCAGGCCCACCGCCAGCTTCCATTTGCGCTCGTCGCTCATCGGATCGAATGGCGTCTTTACCACCGCGATCAGCCCTGCGTCGTCGACCGGATCGAACTTGTCCGCCGTGCTCAACAATTCCGGTCGCGCGATATCCGGCTCCCGCTGCTGCGTCACCAGAAACAATGCCAGTTCCACCGCGATCATGCCATCCTCCCTCGTTCCACAAGGATTGCCCAACCCTGGCTTGCCCTCGGCTTAACCAGTTCCGATGCGGCAAAATGCAAGCCGGCGGGCTTACATGTTGGTTCGAATTCCCAACCGCCGCGGTTGCCCGAAACTACAACAAGGCCGCTCATGTCCGCTTCCACCGCAGCCAAGGCCCGCCCGCGTACGCGGGGCGACCGAAGCGATCCTCACATTCCCGCTCAAGGGATTGTAGGCGCGGTTGCGCTATTGCATTAGTGCGACAGGAAAGCCGCCGCTGAGAATGCCAAAAAGAGAGAAGTAGTGCGGCAGCAGCTTTCCCTCCATATCTGGCCGGCCACTAGTGTGGTGGCCGACCCAAGAGCGGATCGTTGGCAAATGCCCCAGTTGTCCGTGGTCGGCAGTGGTGGCATCTTTGCAATGTGCGCAATCCATCTCGCGAAGCTATCTCTCTCGTCATCACCGGCATCGCGACGATAGTAGCGTTGGTGGTCAAGGATTTCGCGATTGGCTGGGGGTTATCGCCGCTACTTTCGTGGGCTTTCGCGGCCCTAGCCGCGATCATGATGGGGTTCACCGTGGGGGTCATGGGCCGTCATTACTGCCGGAAGCGGACTGGTAGCTAACCACCCAATTGCAGACATCCAGGCGCGGGCCGTCGTTTCCAAAGCGGACCGTCCGCTTATAGGGCTCCGGGATAGCCACGGGAACGGCGGCAATTGGGGCGCAAAGCAGCCGTCGATCCTAAAAGATCCGCCGGGTCACAAGCTTCTGCTCGCCACAAAGGCTGCATTCCGCCTTTTGGCGCTCGTATCCTTCCGAGCCCGCGAGCTCGTGCGTCTTGTAGTTGGCGTGCTGGCGGACGCTGAGCTGGAGCCTGTCGGCGATGCAGTCATCGCAGACCCCTTCGGGGGACAGGCGCGTCACTAACTTGGCGACGTCGTCGAGTACTGTCATGTCGGCTCGTCCTGGAAGCGCTCGTCGCAGGCTTGCCGGACCAGATCCTGCAACACCGTCACATGCTCAATCAGCCACGCCAGTTCCTCGGCGGTGATCTTGTAGTGAGGTGAATAGCGCGCATCGACATAGGCGCGACGAAGAAGCTCGAAGCAGCGCTGGTTGAACTTGGTGTCGCGCGGCCATGCCGCGATCAGGCGTGGGTCCAGCTCCTCGCATAGATCGCGCAGGAAATTCAGCTTGTGCGACTTGGGGCTGTAGAGCGTCCGCACCAGCAGCAGGCAATGGTAAAGGCGCTCGGCAGCTTGGTGGAGGTTGAACGCTGCTTCGTTTCCATTCCCTCGTTGCGAGAGAAAAGTGGCCGATGCGAGGAACGCATCTGAGCTCGGGAACCACTTGTCGAAATATCCCTGCGCCTCCTCCAGAGCAGCTGCCTCGGACAATGGCTCCGGATGCGCAAACGGATGGTCCGGCGCCTCGTACAGCGCGATCCCGTCCCGCACGATGTCGGTGAAGAAATACCGCCCATGCTTCAGCTGCCGGTTCACGTCGGTCAGGCTATGGACGATGAAGCCGACCTGGGTCTTCAAGCGCTTGGTCACGACATAGTCGCGCACGAGGTGATCCTCGGCCGCAGTCCAGTATTCCGCGACGTCGGCCAGTTCGTCATGGTTCACGACGACCAGCAGATCGAAATCCGAGAAATAGCCGCCGACCGGATCCTCGACCCAATCGCCGCGCGCATAGGATCCGAACAGGATGACCTTGAGGATACGCCCGGCCTTGCGATGCGGCGCGTTACGCCCGGCAAGCGCGTCCTCGAATTCCTCGAACAGAATCCTCACGACCTGCTCCAGCTCGCGCCGCTTGCGTTCGGGAAGATGATCGAGGTCGGTTTTCATAGGCCTAGGTTCGCGTGTTCGCACGCCGATGCAAGCCCAAATGGCATCACATCGGCAGCGCCAGCTGATCCTCGCTTGCTGTGTCCGGGATATGCAAGAGGTCATCGACGATGGCCCGCGCCAGCGCGTCCGCGGCCTGTTCGCGCAGGCGGCCGTCCGGCATGGTGATGCCGACGCGCGCCCAGCCGGGTGCGCCGAGGATGGCCGTGGAGATCGCGTCAACGGGCGGCGCGGGCATGAGTCGTTCCATGCCGCAAAAATGGCACAAACCAAGAACATTGCCAAGTCACGAGATCGATGGCCCACGGTCGCGATCTACCGTCCAGGAGACGCCGCGTTCGCGCATCATTCCGGATATCGGCTTGCCAATCCGATGCTCGAGCACCGGCCGCCACGGCACTAGCGTGAATTCCTTGGCTTTTGCGACCACGCCATAGCGACCGCTCGCCGTATCGACATGGCGGCGCAGCACGCCCTCGACCTGCGTGCCCGGCCTGGCCTCGACGAAGCGCAGGCCGAGCTCGTCGCCCAGCTGCCCGGCGACGCGCAGCAGTTCGCGGCGGCGCAGCTGCTCGATCAGGTCCGGGCGGAAGACCGGCGCCCCGCCCTTCTCCTCCGCCAGGCCTTCCGCCATCAGCCAGCGCAGGCGCAGCCGCTGCGCCTCGCGCGCCGCCGCACCGAACCCAGCCTCGCCCAGCGGCACCGGCTCCGCCGATGTCAGCTGGCGGTCGAGCCAGGTCGCGCTATCGGCCCCCACCTGCTGCTCGATCGGCAGCCGCGACAGGATCTCGATCGCAACGGGCCGGTCGCGCAGCTGCCTCTCTTCGAACGCCTCGGCGCGGGCAAGATGGTCGGCGGCGATGCGCCAGCTGCCATCAGGTTCGCGCCGGGCGCCGCCGGTGAGGCGGCGCATCGCCTCGAGCCGGCGGACATGCGTCTCGGCGAAAGTCTGGGTGGCCGAGGGATCGTGGCGCAGATGGAGATCGACGCTGTAGCGCCCGCCATGGGCGGCGGCGACCTCGGCTACGACGCGGTCCGCGGGCCGGACCTGGGCGACACGCGGCTCGATCCGGACGACCGTGCCCTCCGGCAGCGGCTCGAGCGCGTCGCCGCGACCGATATCGACACGATGGATGCAGCCATCGGTCGCATCGACGAGCAGATAGTGACGGTCGCGCAGCTCGTCGGATAGGCCGCGCCCCAGGACGCGGCCCACCACCGGCCGGGGTTCGAGGTGCGGCACGAACCGGGCAAAGTCCTGTTCCTGTGCCTCCGGTGACTGCCGCACCAACACGCGGTGCATCGCCTTGATGATGTCGCCGCGCTCGCCCATTTCGCGCAGCGTCGCCTCCAGGTCGGGGTCGAGCCGCCAGCGGCCCGGCACCGACTGTTCGGCAAGGCCCATGCGCTCGAGCCTGGCGAGCCTGCCGGTGAGTGCGGCCTGCAGCACCGGCGACTGATGCGCCGGGCTGGTCCAGCCTTCCTCGCCGATGCCGGCGACGAGCTGGCGATCCAGACTCGTCCAGCGATCCTGCTCGACTTCGCGCAGCAGGCGGCGCTGGATCTCGCGGTCGGACCGCGGCCCCAGATCGAGCGCGACGATCTCAGCGGCACGCGCGCGCATGCCGGTCGAGAGATATTCGCGGGCAAGCACCAGGTCCTTGCCGCGATCGTCCCGTCCGCGCAGCAGGATATGGGTGTGGGGATGGCCGGTGTTGAAATGATCGACCGCGACCCAGTCGAGCCTGGTGCCGAGATCCGCTTCCATCTGCGCCATCAGCCGGCGGGTCAGCGGCCTGAGGTCAGCATATTCGGCGCCGTCCTCGGCCGAGACGATGAAGCGGAACTGGTGCCGATCCTCGGCGCCGCGGTCGAGGAACGCCTTGCCGTCCAGCTCGTCGTGCTCGGCACCGTAGAGCTTGCCGGGCTCGCCATCGCGCGTGACGCCGTCGCGCTGGAGATAGCGCAGATGCGCGCGGGCGCCCTGCATGCCCCGGCCGGCGAGCCGGACCACCCGCGACTTGATGATCACGCGGCGCTGGCGGAAGCGCCCAAGCGCGTCGCGGCCGGCCAGGATGCGGCCGGCCCCTGCCCCGCGTCCGATCCGGCTGCCATGGAAGGTCCGTCCGACCGCCTTGCCGGTCGCGGCGAGTGCCGCGGCCTGGAGGACCTGGTGGAGATATTTGCGACCGCGCGTCGAACCCCGCGCACGCATCCTGCCGAGCCGGGGTTCGAATTCCTCGTCGTCGCTCATTGGAAGTCCGCATGGGGCAGCGCCCGGGAAGCACCCGATCGCGGCACGCCCACGCCTATGGCGCCATAAGAATGGCCAATTTCCGCGGTTCTCCGGCGAGATAGCGCCATCGCCAAACAACATGGCGCCAGAGCAGGCCTCGCAAAAACGATGTGCAGACAAGCACTTGCCACCCAGATAGGGGCGGCATGGCGCCATTGCTTTATCTTGCCTTCGCCCTCCCCCCGCTTCTTCCCCGCCCAACCCCGCGTCAAAGGCCGATGACGCCCCGCCCTACCCGCCTGCCGATCCGACGCGGACGCCTCAGGAACTGGGTCGAGACAGGACCAGCACCGCATCATTTCGGCGCCTCCGATTGCCGTCCCAGAGGCACGAACAAGCCTGAAGCCGGCGCCGGAATCGATGCAGGATCGCCTTGCTCTGGTGCACGGTTCAGCGGGAAGAACAGGGTCGCACGAGGGCTCGCGGGCGCCGTGAAAGCCGGCGCCGGGACGCCTGGCGGCGTGTCCCCGGCGATCCGCGCCAGATAAAGTCTGGTCTCCTCGGGCAGGCGTTTCCCCGACCGCAGGAGCGCCGCATAGCGTTCCGGCCCTGCATTATAGGCGGCGAAAAGACCGGGATAACCGAACCGGTCGTACATCAGCCGCAGATAGGCCGTGCCCGCCAGGATATTGTCGCGGGGAAGGTGGGGATCTGGCCCGAGCGCGTAGCGCCGGGCGATGTCGGCATAGGTGGCAGGCATCACCTGCATCAGCCCCATCGCGCCCTTGGGACTGGTGATCGGGCGGCCGCGGAGCAGCGCATGGCCGCCACTTTCGGCGCGCATCACCCGGTAGATCCACTCGACCGGAATGCCGAAGCGCGCCGACGCCTCGACGATCAGCGGATGCCATAGCGCGACGGGATCGGCCGTCACCTGCGCGGCGATCGCCGCCGGGGCGACCGCCCCGATGGCGATCAGCGGACCCATAGCGGCACCGCCTTGCCGAGGATATCGCGGGCGTGGACGGGGCCGAAATAGCGGCCATCGAACGACGCGGCGGCGGGCATGAGGAGCAGATATTCGTCGATGCCGAGCGGCCTGCAGCCGCGCCACCAGGGCATCGGCCGCCCCGATGGATCGCGCGCCAAGCGCCGCGCCGCCTCCTGCCCGTTGACCGAAATCACAGCACCAATGGCACAGACGCGGTCGCCAGGCACCGCCGCGACGCGCTTTACCAGCGGGACATTGGCGGGGACGTAGCGGCGCGCGGCGGCGAGTGCGCGGACCGCCAAAGGCGTTCGCGCCGCGACCATGTCGCCCCGCGCCAGCGATGCATCGGGCGAGACGGCATAGGGTCCGACCGGCGCGCTCGCGGATACATTCCATACCAGCCGCGGCACCGGCGAGAACAGTGGCGGGACCGCAATCGCAACGCCGCCGGCGAGGCCGAAGGCGAGCAGACACAGGCGCCGGTGCCGCACCTGACGCTCGTGCCGACGCGCTTCTTCCCAGCGGAAGAGCGGAAGATCGCCGGGGCTATGCATCGCGCGTGGTCGCGTGCGATTTGGCCTGCGACCAGCTGTCGAGGTCGGCGATATGATAGCGGACATAGCGGCCATGCTTGCGAAAGCGCGGGCCGCCGCCTCGGGTGCGCATCTTCTCCAGCGTGCGCGGGGAAAGTCCCACATAGAGCGCGGCCTGGGCGGCGTTGAGGAAGGGACTTCCTCGCCGTGCCTGGGCGGCCCGGGCGTTCTCGTCGTCCATTGCGCCGACTGCCTCGTTCTGGTGGCGGCAGCGGGAATCGCCGTCGCTGCGGCGGGGATCGGCGAACGGGGGCGGCGATCGGAGGCTCGAAGAACGGCCCCCCGCGAATTCGATCCACTCAAGCAGGCGGCGTGCCCGAGCGCGCCCCGTCCGATGCGGTCCGGCGAATGGAAGGCCCCGCCGCGGTCGCCCGCGGCGGGGCCGGTCGACCGGTTAGCGCGACCAGATCATGGCGTGTTCGCCGCCCTCGGATTCGACCAGCGTCGCGTAGATCGGCGCCGGCAGGCTGGGGTCGTCGAGCTTGACCGAGAGATAGTCGCGATCCTCCTTCGAGGTCTTGCGCCAGGCGGCCCCGATCTCGACCTGGCCGACATGGACCCGGTAGTCGGGAGCGCGGTCATGATCCTTGGTCGAGGGGCGAATGCTGGCTTTCACGCTGAGCGAAAGGGTCTTGATGGTACCCGCGAAATTGCCGTTCTCGTCGCGGGTGAAGGTGCCGATCTGAGCCATGATAGTCTCCTGTCCTTGCCTCGAGACCGCCCGATGCGGCCTCGATGGCGTCGATCAGGCGAGGTGGCGGCCGGTCCGCACCCGAAGGGCCGGAGCAACGCGCAGGACGGCGAAAGTCCGGGTTTCTTGCTGGGCGAGGAGCCGCGGAGCGGCGGGGAAGAAAGTCGGCGAAGCCGTTGCGGGCATGAGGCCGAGGGCCCGGGCACACGGGCCCGATCCGCTTCGCCAGACAGCCCAATCGAGAAAGGCCGCACGGTGTCCAGGCTGGACAGATGTCGGAGAAACGAAAGAAGCTTCAGGCGTGCCGATCGGGCAAACCGCAGCGCATCAACATCACCCAGTGTGGTCGGCCAGGCATTGGCTAGGTCATGAACCGTAAACGCCCGCTTTCGGCGCGAAGGCGAAACGGCCGATAATGGGCGGATTACGGGACGGCAGCTTTCGGATGGTCATCTGGTTAGCCGCTCTTGGAGGCTGCGCCCAGTTCGTTGAGCCAACCCTTGGGAGACAAATCGGGTTGGAGCTTCACGAGCGATGCGTCGAAGTGCGCCTCCCAAGGGAACCGCCCGCTCCCGTCGGCCCAGACGAGTTGGACTGCCGGGAACTGACCACGCCGGTAGAACCAGTCACTCGACCGCAGGTATTGAGCACCAGCGACTTGACCGACGGTAAAGAGATACACCGGCTCGTTAGAGAGAATTCCCTCGATCGCCTGTCCAAGGGGAAAGCGATCCCCGGCCCGTGCCCGCCTCATTATTTGCCCAAACACATCGTGAGATAGCTGCGGTGGGAAGTCGAAGACAATTACCTCCGGCTGATCGATCGTTAGCCAGAAGCCTGTCGTGTAGCTGAACGCGGGATCGCCATTGTCATCATCCGCCCCGACCGAGGTTGTCTGCCAGCCGAACTCCTGAACTCTGCCGAGTAGGTCCACCTCGTAGGGTTTGAGACTCGTAGGCGGATCAGCGATGACGGTCGCGGGCGGTGGCATTGCTGGCATATGTAGCCAAAGCTCAATGTCCGCAATTGGGGCGGAAGCGCTCGGGCGGCTTTGGCCCCGCTCAGTCCTCGTCCTGCCACCGGCGCAAATCCGTCTGGTCATGATAGGCCATGCGATCGGGCGTGGTGATGAATTCCATCGTCGTGCCCCATGGCATGCGGCAGTAGCAGACCTTGTTTCCAGGGCCCTTCTCCGTTGCATAGGGAATGGCGCGCGGCGCGGTGAGCGGTGTGCCCCCCGCCTTCTCGAAGCGCTCGACCGATGCGTCAATATCGTCGGTGTAGAGCGCGAAGTGCGTGATGCCGAAGTCGCTCGCCCGGATCGGCTGGGCTTGTTCCGGCCCACGCATCTCGAACAGCTCGATGTCCGGCCCGGTCCCGATCTTCACCATAGCCTGACCACGGACGACCGTTCCAGGGAAAGCGCCGACCGCCCGCTCGAACTCCGGACCCTGCCGCGGCGGATCCTGGGGGCCGAAAGACTGGTAGATCACCTGGGCGCCAAAAGCTTCCACCAGGAACGATTTTGCTGCTTCGATATCGGGCACCGTGATGCCGATATGATTGACGCCGCGAATGACAGGTGCGGTCATGACAGTCTCCTTTGCTGTTGCTCGATCCATTGCGATCGCCGCCGGTGCGATTCGCCCGGGGCCTCGCGATCCGACCGGGCCTCGATTGCCCGGGCGCCGAATTTCAATCGGCCTTGAGGAACTCGATCAGGGCGGCGGCGACTTCAGCCGGCCGTTCGTCCGCGACATAGTGGCTGCATCGTGCGATCGAGCCGCCCGTCACATTGGTGGCGAACTCCTTGAGCATCGGCACCATCTGCGCACCGAAGCGCTGATCCCCACCGAGACCCAGCACCGGTATCTCGAGCGGTTGCTTCTTGTATTCGAGCGCGACCGCGTGGTCGGCGTCCAGGGTGCGGTACCATTCCATGCCGCCGCGGGTGCGGCCAGGGAGCGCCATCGCCCTGGCGTAGATCTCTACGTCTGCCGGATTGAAGGTGCTGTGATCGTAGAACCGCTCAGCCATGAAGGTCGAAATATAGTCATATTCGCGGCCATGGATCAGGCGCTCGGGCAGATCCCGGTTCATGTGGAAGCTGAAGTGCCAGAGCCTCGCGGTCGTCGCCTCCCATTTGGTCCAGCCGGGAAGCGGAACGTCGAGGACGGCCAAGTGAGTGACCGCTTCCCGATAGATGGCCGCCTGCGGCAAGGCGACCATCCCGCCGATATCATGTCCGCACACGGCGTAGTGTTCATGCCCGAGGGCAGTCATGACTTCGTGGGCGTCGCGCGCCATGGTCGCCTTGTCATAGCCGTCCAGCGGACAGTCGGAAAAGCCCGCGCCCCGCAGATCGATCGCCACCACGCTGAAATGCTCGGCAAGGAGCGGCATCACCTTGTGCCATTCCCACCAGGTTTCCGGCCAGCCGTGAAGTAGCAGGACCGCCGGGCCGGAACCTCCCGTGACGGCGTTGATCTTGATGCCATTCACCGGCACCAACTGCTGGGTAAACCCGTTCAAAGCTGCGATCATCATCGCTTCCAATCAGATGGGGACGTTCAGACCGAGCTCGGGTCCAGCCCTCGGAGCTGGTCGAAATCGGTGGCGATCGTGACGTCGCGCCAGGCGTCGATATCGCTGCGGAAGGCAGCCAGCTTTCGCTCGGCAATCGCATGCGCGACCGGGCCAAGCGGCAGATGCAGGGGAGCATCATCGGCATCGACCGCCTGCAGGATCACCGCGATGGCCTTGTCGGGGTCCCCCGCCTGATTGCCGTCGTTGGTTTCGCGGTAGTGCTTGCGCGAACTCGCGGCGTATTCCGGCATCTCGTTGGCGGCCATCGTGATCGAACGGCCAAGGAAATCGGTGCGAAACGGGCCAGGTTCGACGATCAGCACGCGAATGCCGAACGGCGCCAGCTCGCCGGCGAGCGCCTCGGAAATCCCTTCCACGGCAAACTTGGCCGCGTTGTAATATCCGCCGCCGCCGCCGCCCGCGATTCCCGCGCCCGACGACATGTTGACGATCGTTCCGCCCGAGCGTCGCAGGGAAGGCAGGGCCGCTCTGGTCGTCTCGATCAGACCGAAGACGTTCACCTCGAACATCGGCCGATATTCCTCTGGCGTACCTTCCTCGATGGCGCCGAACAGTCCGTAGCCGGCATTGTTCACGAGCACGTCGAACCCGCCAAAGGTCTCGACCGCCTTTGCGACCGCTGCCTGCGCTGCCGCCGCATCGGTCACGTCGAGTGGCAAGGTGATCATGCGGCCGCCGAAAGGCTCGGCCATTTTCTCGATCGTCGAGACGTCGCGGGCCGTCGCAACCACGCGGTCGCCGCGCTGTGCCGCAGCGCGCGCCAGCCGCTGGCCGAAGCCGCTCGAGCAACCCGTGATGAGCCATGTTTTCACAACCTATTCCTCCAAACCGCGTTCAGACGAGAGCCGGAATCTAGGTGTTTAGATTTGTTCTTGAACTGACATATCTGTATTCTCGGCGTTCAGTTTTGTGTGGGTGGCCGCGATGGAATGGAGTGACGTCAGGATCTTTCTCGCGGTTGCGCGATCCGGCACGCTTGGCGGCGCGGCACGTTCGCTTCAGACAAGCCATCCGACCGTCGGCAGGCGCCTTCGTGCACTCGAGCAAGCGATCGGTCACACGCTCTTCCAGCGTACAGCGGACGGTCTGGTACTGACCGAAGAGGGCCATGGGATCATCGCGCTGGCCGAGCAAATGGAAGAAGGCGCGCTGGCCATGGAGCGCCGGCTTGCGGGGCAGGAGCAGAACCTCAAAGGCAGTCTGCGCATTTCGTCAGCGGACTGGTTTGGGGCCTATGTCCTCCCTCCTATCCTGGCGGATTTTTCGAAAGCCTACCCCAATGTCAATGTCGAGATCCTGACCGGCACACGCCTGTTCAACCTTGCGCAGCGCGAGGCCGACATCGCATTCCGCATCGTTCCATTCGACACCGCCGATGTCGTTCAGCGGCGGCTCTTCCGGCTCGAATACGGTGTCTATATCGCCGAGGAGGCCGCTGATCCCAAATATGGCGACGGGGCCGGTTTCCGGCTGATCACCCATGACACCTCCACGGGCCATTTCCCCGATATCGCGTGGCTCACCGAGAGTTTTCCCAACGCGAGAGCGGTCCTGCGATCGAACAACCGCAACGTCCAGGCACGCATGTGCAGGCAGGGCGTCGGCATCGCGGTCCTGCCCCGCTTGGTCGGCGACCAGATCCCGGGTATTCGCAGACTGGAGCCGCCGAAGCCGCCGCCGGCGCGAGACATTTGGATGGGGTACCACCGGGACCTACGGCGTCTTGAACGTCTCCGCGCATTCATCTCGACGGTATCCGACCATCTCGCGAACGCGACCGCATGACGGCGCCGTCAATCCGGTGCGCGGACGTCTTTCGTCCGACCCGACAGCAGCAACCGGAACATGCCACCAGCGGCACCGCTCCAATTCTTCTCGATCGGCGAGACAAGTCGACCGCCGAGTCAGGCCTCCGATCATGGCCCGCGCGCCCAAAAAGAAAGGCCGGCGCGGCGCCGGCCTGAAAGTATTAGGAGAGGATGCCTGAAAGGCAGTTTCTTGTGCAATGCAGCGATAGCGTTCGCAAGTGCAAAAAGCACAAGGAGACTGAACCTCTACCTAAGGGTGATCGACTTGCGTGCGACCAGTCCGTCCCGAGGCAACGCCCACGGCAATCAAGGGTCAACAATTTGGTTTTACGGGATTATTCCGGAACGACCCTCTCGTGAACGTGGCCCATGGACGCCGACGATTCCACGGACGCAAAGGCCAGCTCAATTTCGATCAAGCTTTGACATCACCATCATTCCGCTGATCATCGTTGCGGACGAAGGAGAGGGATTGCCATGTTGAACCGCCGTGAAGCGCTGCTGGCAGGATTGGCTACGAGCTTGCTTGGTACGGAAGCGCGTGCAGCACGGCAGGACGGCACCTGGCCCGCATATCCGGCCGAGGAGATCGACCTCTGGCCCGGCACGCCGCCTGGCGCGCCCGCCGCCCTGCCGGTCGAGCAGGTGATCGAGACCGGGACGGAGGAGCGCCATGGCCGGATGGTCAAGGGCATCGCCCGTCCCCGCATGAAGGTGTTCCGACCTTCCAGGCCGAATGGCGCAGCTCTGCTGGTGACGCCCGGCGGCGGCTACTCGGTGATCATGATCGACGTCGAAGGCTATCAGATCGGGCCCTGGCTCGCCGAACGCGGCTGGACGGTCTTCGTCCTCTATTATCGCCTGCCGGGCGAGGGCTGGTCGAACCGCGCGGATGTGCCGCTGGCCGACGCGCAACGCGCCATGCGACTGATCCGTTCGCGTGCGGCGGTGTATGGCTTCGATCCCGAAAAGGTCGGAGCGATGGGCTTTTCCGCGGGCGGTCACGTCTGCGGCGACCTCGCCACCCGATATGACGTGAAGGTCTATGATCCGATCGACGCCGCCGACCGGCTGAGCGCGCGGCCGGCGATCGCTGCCCCCATCTACGCCGTCCAGTCCATGCATGCCCCGCTCGCCCATGGCGGGTCGCGCGACATGTTGTTGGGGCAGAACCCCACACCCGAGACGCAGCGCGCGCGCAGCCCCGCTCATAACGTCTCCGCCGGCACGCCGCCGGTGTTCATGGCCCATGCCGAGGACGATACGGTGGTGTCGGTCGAGAATAGCATCGAGATGCGTGCCGCTCTGAAGGCGGCGGGCGTCCAGGTGGAGACGCACCTGTTCACTTCTGGCCAACATGGCCTCGGCCTGCCGGGCCCGGCTGGAGAGCCGGCACGGCATTGGAAGGATATGTTCGTCACCTGGGCAAAGGCCCAGGGGCTCGGCTGAGAGTCAGACGGGAATGTCATCCGCAGAGCGCTGCCGCGTGCCTGAATATGTTGTAGCGGAGCGCGCCTGAACCACTGCCTTGTGCGCGAAGCTGCCGATATCGGCGGCACGGCCTCGCGGTTCCGGCCCGGTCTCGGCCGGCATCGTCGCGACGCCGCCCAAGGTCTCGGCAGGCTCGCCGACCGTGCAGAGGCCCGACCGCGCCAGCAACCCGCCCGGCACGACCGGCATCATGCCGGCCCCGCATGTCGCATCCTCCCCCTTGCGTCACCCTCCCGACATGCGTCGCGCTCATACCATATCATGACGCGCGAGAACGCTCGGCACCGCGCTCGGGCGGCGAGGACGGCATGACAGAGGCCGCGCGCCGGCGCCCAGCGGGCGGCGGTGCGCGGCGAAATTTCGGAGCCCAGGCGGGCGGCGGCCAGGCCGCCACCCGCCCTTCGATTCAGGCAACCAGCCGGTCGAGATCGCGCTCGGATGCGTCCTCGCCCGCCTGTGCGGCGGGCTCCCGCTCTGTCTCCGTCGGGCCTCCGGCGCCGGTCGGCGCCAGCCCCTCGGACGCGGGCGCTCCGCCATCGCCATCGACCCCGCCCACGACCGGCTGGGGCGCGAACGACGCGGCGACCCGCTCCCAGTTGCGCACCGCATTGGCGCCGCCGCGCGCAGTATAATGGGCAGGCGGGAACGCCAGCCATCGCGGCGCCCAGTCCTTAGCCTTGGTCCGGCCATTGGCGCCCGACAGGCAATCGCGCAGCAGGGCGCGCAGCACCGCGATCTTCTCTCCCGCATTGGCCTTGGCGACCTCCGCGCCGGCAACCTCGCCGATCATTTCGACCAGCACCTCGCGGTCCTTGAGCAGGTCGAGCAGGCAGTCGTCGGGCATGAAATGCGCCGCCGAACCCAGGCCGAGATGATGCCCGGCCGCCTCGACCACCGCGCTTCCCGACGCCATGCTCTCGGCCATCACCACCGCGAGGATCACGAGGATTTCGGCATCGTCGAGCACCAGCAGCCGCACGAAGATCGCGGCGGTGCCGCCCTCGCCCGCCCCGGCTATCGCGCCTTCGCCGTCCTCGAAGCCGAGCACGACGCGCGCCGCCCGTTGCCGCAAGGCGAACACGCCCGCCGCCTCGCTCGCTGCGACGCTGGCGCCAATCGCGTCGCTCGCGGCATGCACCGGATCGGCGCTTACCCGGAACAGATACGAGCCCGAGATCGCATGGGCGAGCAGCAGGCGCAGCGCGACGGCGGGCCGGTCGATCAAAGCGGCACGCACCGCCGCATGGCGGTGCAGGTCGACATAATTGCCGAGCGCGATGGTGAGTTCGGGGCGCGTGGGCCGCTCGCCCGTTCCCGTTTCCTCGCCCTTGGCGCGCTTGCGGGCTTCCTTGCCGGTCAGATAGCCCTCGTGGAACACGACCTCGCCGCGCGGGCTGAGCGCGATATAGACCCGCCCGCCCTTGCGCTTGGGGGTGCGCTGATGTTCGTAGCTGTTGAAGTGCTGGCCGGGCTCGAGCACGACCACCTCGCCCCAGCCATCGGCGAGATAGGCCTGCCGCTTCTCCTCGACCGCTACGCGCTGCGCCTCCCAGAACTGGCCGCTATCGGCGAAATAGCCCTGGCCCCCGAACAGGTCGGCGACAATGGTGCCGCGATAGCCGGCAAGGTCGAACAGCGCATGCTCGGTCGAGATCGACTGGCCGCCGAACAGCCATTGGCGCAGCTGGAGGCCGGTCGGTGCGTGGCACGCGGGGTCGGCGAGGATCGCCAGCCATTCGCGCTGCTGCGCCTTGGTCGCCATGGTCAGGAACCGGACGCTCGCCACGTCGATCTTCTCGGCGCGGTACAGGTCGCGGATGCGCGGCATGAGGTTGCCGAGCGCGAGGATCTGGGCGACCTGCCGTTCCGAAAACCCGAAGGTCGCGGCCAGTGCGTCGGGGGTCCGGCCCTCGCGGACCAGCTTGGTGAAGCTCGCCCAAAGCTCGGCCTCGTGCGGGTTCTCGCGCGCGAAATTCTCGATGAGCGAGGCCTCCAGCGCGGCGGCATCGTCGCCCGGCGCGATCACGGCGCAAGGTAGTTCGCACGGCGCGCCCGTCTCTTCGGCGAGGGTCCTCGCGGCAAAATAGCGGCGGCGCCCCGCGACGATCTCGAAGAGGTCGGGCGCCTCCGCATCGGGCACCTCCGCCAAGGGCCGCACGATCAGCGGGACGAGCACGCCGCGCGCGCGCACCGAAGGCAAGATATCGGCGATGTCGGGCGGCTTCTTGCCCTCACGCATGTTGACGGCGGCAATGCGGAGCTTGCCGAGCGGGATATGAGTCAGTTCCATGGGTCCATCCTTCCGTGGTGGACCGGCCCCGTCGCCAGTTCCGGGAGACGGAGCCGGATGTGCACGCCGAAACGGGCGCGCGCGTCAACCGCCTCGTGGCGGAAGCTCGGGATCGTCTCGGCGGCGCTGGCGAAGCGCAGCGGCGGCGCGTTCCAGCGCCTGCGGGCTTTCGGTGATGCTGCCGCTCTGGCGGGCGGCCTCGGCATAGACCGAGAGTGGGAACCCACCCTCGAAATGACGGTCGCGCTCGATGCCCAGCCCGAAAGGCAAGCGAACCGCGCCGATTTCATGCAGGCTGAAACTGCCCAGCTCGGGAGAGCCGAACCCCAGATCGGCCAAGCCGAACAAGGTATCGCCGTCCATGTCCATCTCGGTCGCCAGCCAGGTCGCAGGTCCCAGCGGGTTGAACAATTTGAGCAGCGGCACCGGATCGGCGGGCCGCTCGGCACCATTGGCGAGCAGCGCGGCGTGAAGCGCATCGGGCAGGACGATCATGCCGCAAACTCCACCGGTGTCGGCGCCCTGGCGGCTTCGATGGCCTGTCCGTCCGACCTGGCCCTGTCACGATCCCCTCTGCCTCTGGTCGCCATCGTCCGCCTCCCTGTCCTCAAAGCACACCGCACCCCGGAAGCGGGGTGGGCGGCGACAGCGACCAGAGAGGCCCGCTCTAGGCGGACGGAGGCACCCGAAGGGCCGGAACGAAGTGGAGGACCGGCGCGCAGCACCGGTTGCCGCCGCCCGCGGCGGGCCTAGACGGGAGCGCCGACCATCCCGCTTCCGGGAGCGACACGAACAACGCCGCCGCGCCGGCGGCGCCCGCATCTCCCCGGCGGCGCAGCCGCCCAACAAAGGCGGGCCCACCGGCAGAGCGGGCGGATCAGCGGCGTCGAACCGGGCTTCGAGCGACGGACGGGCGCCAGGTCGTCCGCGCCGAAACCGGGCGCGCCGCCCGTCCGCGTCGCCGGAGTGCCGCGGGGCCGCGATCAAGCGCCGCACCCTGTCCGGTGCGCAGCACCGGCAGTGTGCGTCCTCAGCCCCGCTCCGCTTCTTGCCGGGCGTTGCGGGGCTCGGCCCCGCTGAAGGGATAGGCCGAAACCGCAGGATTCGGCGTCAGGGGAAGGCCTTCCCCTCTTCGAATTACTCGACCAAGGATCGGCCCACGGGGAAGATCAGAATACCCATCTGAAAGTGAGACCGGCTGCTAGCCCGCTCGTCATTCCGCCCATCCGAATATCTAGAGATAATCGATCGATGTCCGGGCCCTCGCGAACGATCATGTAGGCGCGTCTGGAACGCCCAGCCGCTCGTCGAGCCAGCGCGTGAACCTGGCCCAGCCGCTCTTGAGGAGATCGTCGCTCGCCAGGATCTTGAGCTCGGCGTCGCGCATCCGCGCGATCCCCGATCTCAGACCTGCTCCAGCCAGGGTGAGGCGGCGAATATGCTCACGATCGACTTCCCGTCGATTTCCTGGAAATTGCCGCCGGTCAGTAGAGTCCGAAGGCGATGTATGCGGATGAGGTTGCCGTCATCGGACGGGCGCCCCGAAGGACCGATCGACGAAGATCCGGACACGGGCATCAGCGTGCTGCGCATCGCGATCAAACAAAGCGATCGCGAGGAATAAGCCCGGCATCCCGTTCGACAATGCGGCGAGCAGCAGCCCTCGCAGCGACAAGCTCCGACGGATTGACAATCCGCTAGCTGTCTAGCATTTTAGCTAGATGGCTAGCAGAATAATCGAAGATCATCATGGGGCAGCTGGAGCATGGGCGAAGCGCTGTTATTTCGCGGCGCGCGCGGCGATGGAAGCCATGCTGCGGCCATCCGGGCTGGGATCGACGCAGTGGTATATTCTCCACCAGCTCGTCCATCATGGTCCCACCATGCAGCGCGATCTGGGGCGGCTTCTCCAGATCGAGCGCTCAACGCTGACGGTCATTGTCAGGGCACTTGTTCGCAAGGGATGGGTTGAGCAGGTTATCGACGAGGCGGACCAGCGTCGCAAGTTGTTGCGCATGACGGTTACCGGCATGGAGCTGTGGGACACCCTTCCGGAGCTTTCCACAGTCATTAATGAGACTGCCTTTGGCGGTGTCAGCGACGCCGATATCGAAGCCGCCGTACGTGTGCTGCGTCTCGCAACGGAACGGCTGGACGCCTTCACAAAGGGGGAACGCATCCCATGACTATCCTGATCACCGGTTCCACCGGGCTTGTAGGCGCGCGTCTTCTTCAGCGCCTTCTCGAAGCAGGTTATGATTGCCGGGCGATGGTTCGTGGCGGAAGACCGAAGCCCGCCGGCGCGCATGCGGTAGAAGGCGACCTGTTCGATACCGAGTCGCTTGCCCGGGCGGTAGAGGGCGTGACCGCGATCATCCACCTGGCTGCGGTGTTTCGCACAGGGGACGAGGCGCTGATCTGGAAGAGTAACTTCGATGGCGCGCGTAACCTGATGGCGGCGGCTAGCGCCCATGCGCCGCACGCCAGGTTCATTCTCGCCAGCACCAGCAACGTCTATGACAAGAGCCAGGCGCGACCAGGGTGCGAGAGCGATGCCGTCGCCCCGACACAGGCTTATCCAGCGAGCAAGGTGGCCGCAGAACGGGCGTTATGCGAAAGCGGACTGACCTGGACGGTGGTGCGGTTCCCGTTCGTCTACGGCGATGGCGATGGGCATCTCGAAGAGCTGCCCGCGCATCTACTGTCCGCGAATTGGCATCCCGCGATGCGGATGAGCACGATCCACCATCGCGATATCGCAACGGCGATGGCGCTGGCTCTCGACGGTAGATTCGACGGACATGTCGTCAACATTGCGGACGACGTCCCCGCATCGATGCTCGACCTGATTGCACTCAGCCGGGGCGAGATGACGGCATCAGCCCGGCCGCTGGCCGAGCCCTGGGCCATGCAGGTCGATACCGCGCTCGCGCGCAGTCTCGGCTTTCGGCCGACGATCCGGACCGTCTTCCACGCGGCTGAGCAGCAGTTGCTCTGACGGCCGGCAAGCGAGCAAGACTCAGCTGGTCGGAACCTGCTTGGACTTCCCCAGACCCGCTGACGGCGCCTTCCCTAGGCCGTCGGAAAGCTAAAGAACGCCGCGCTGCCAGGCCCTATCCAGGAACCGTCCAGGCAATTTAACGGCTGATCTAAGGTGCCGCGCTGGGCGGGAGCGAACGGCAAGAAGTAGGTCGATAGCTGCCACGCCGCCGCGATCGAGGCCATGGCAGCTATCACTTTCAGCCTTCCCCAAACCAGCCAGGCAGGAAACCACCCAATAGCGGGCCGTTCATCGGTGAGACGGCCGATCCGGAAGCCGACAGGCGGCAAACGCCCCAATGTCGGACGTTCAGTCCGAATGTCACTGCTCTCGAGCTCACAATCCTGCGGTCCAACCCACCGCTAGTTTCCAGGTGAAATCGTCGCATGCGATATCAGAAGGGAATGCGCTCAGGATCTAGCGAGGCAACTGCGATTTGGCACTGTTGCCCAGCATGTTTCGATAGCAACCCGGCGGATCGGTCTCACACCGACCAAGGCCTGCGCGATATGAGAAATGGGTTGAGCAATATGGACAGGGGATATCTCGTGCACCTTTGATGTTCAGATAGACGTGCGGATGATCGTTCGGCGGCGATGCGCCGACGCAGGAAAAAGCGAGCGCACCGATCCAAATTGTGCTCGCGCCGACATCATTCAGATATTCTGGAACGTCGCGCGAATCTTCGGAATGGGCAGGTCCTGCCGTTAACTTCGGTGCGCGCACGCCCTCATGACTCCATGCATCGATGGCATCGTGAAGCTCCCGCCGCCGCGTTCTTGTCCACCTGAACGGATCTCTGCGAAAGGCTCTGGTTGCAAACTCAACTGCCGTATGGGTCCAATCGGACGCGCGGAATGTTTGAACTGTCATCGGGCCGCTCCATTGCGGCAAGCGAGAGTACCGGATCTCTCCGTAACCTGTCGCTTGCAGTTTCGAAGCGCGGGATGCCTTCATGCCACCGATCCGGGTTGTCCGAGATCAATTCGCCATTCCCGGCAGCCTGCAGGGAACACCTAATGGCCGGCGAATAACCTGGTCCGGTCGTTTGCGGACATCGGGCGCGGTTTCTGCCCCGCTCCGCCGTCAAGGCCCATCCTCATGCCGTTCACTTCGAGGACATAGTTCCCCCGTCGTCGTCCCATCGACCTGCGTCGGCGGCGGGCACGGGCCTAAACCGTAGCTTGAGCGGATTGTGGTGGGGGAAGGTGCTTCCCTCCAACAGGCGGCCATACTCTCTGGCCAAACCTTCATGGGCTATCCGCGCTGACGCAGACTTCGCCACCGACGCGTTGTAAAGGGAGATCTGCTCCCGACGAAGAATATAGTTGATGTCCATGCGCGGTGTCCCACGAAGCGGGAGCACGAGGTCTCTCAGTCGCGCGGGTGCTCAGGCAGGGCGCGCGATAACGCCAATATGGGGAGTGGCTCGCAGGTTTGTAAGAGATGCTTGCTGCTCCAAAGGCAGGTAAGGAGCGACCTCCTTTGAAATCATCTTGATCGGTTGCTCGAGGCGTGCGGCGAGGATCCGGTGTTTGCTGTCATCGCGTGCCTGGAAGCTGGCATCGGATAGCGCAAACCGGGTCGTTAGCGGTCATTCGCGGCCGGCGACGCCTACGGACAGCTATTGCAATTCCCGCTCTCAAAAAGCTGTCGGTCTGAAAGCCACCCATCGTCCGCCGTTCGGCGGTTGGACGGCCGAGCCAAAAGCGGTCAGGCAGCAAGCGCGCCACAAGCGGACGTTGACGGGGGCTAGCGGTCCCGCGATCCTACGATCATGCATCAAGACATCGTCGCAACTTTCCTCGCCCTCTCATCGAGAGGGAAAATCGCGGTTCTTGCTCGGGCCATTCACATGGAGACAATTCATGTGCGAGCTGCGCATCTAGATTATCCCGGCGACGCGGTAAGACCCTATCGGTCGAGTGAGTTCATCCACCGTTTGTCCGGATCAATCTTAGGACTGACGCACAATCCAGAGCTGGGCGAGAGCGAGGCGACCTACGCGGCTCTATCATTGGTCGAAGGGATTTAACCACGCGGGCAACATTATCTGGATGAGCTCGGCGAATGGATCACAGACGCTCAGTCAATGTCCTGACTGCCACTTTCCACCCATAGTCAGCCGTTCGACCGGCGCCAGGTCGGTCCAAACCGGGCGGGCTGCAAGCGCCCCAATGTAAGGCGTTAGGATGGGCAAGCGGGCGATCCCGAAAGCTGCCGTTTGTCACCTTCCTAGTGGCAGCAATTGGGAACGACCGAGATTGAGGAGGCAATAGGAAGGGAGTTGCTGTGAGTTATGAAGCGGGCCCTCCGCGAGCGGTGCAGTGGTTCCAAGGCGAACTTTGGCAAACCACGCACTGCTGCGCCGCCGGCACGAGCGCGGTGGGATTCAAGGCAGCATCAGCTCCGCGAGGTGGGCATGACAGTCTGCCAGTTCGAGATGGCGTTCGCGCAAAGCAGCCTGGGTCGCCCGCTTTGCAAGCTGCCGCTCGCGGTCAGCCCGCTGTAGATGATATTTCCGATCTTCCGACACTTGGGCGTCGCGCACGGAATCATAGTCACCGGCACGCGGTCTTGAAGGAAGGCTCATACGGAAACGCTCCCTTTACGGTACTCGGGGCTATGATTTTGGCCCCTGAGATGAACGTCTGCAGTGTCGTTAATCTTGTCGGTGCTGCGCCGTAGTCGGGCGCCTTGGCAACAAGTAACCAGACTGGAACTGTTCTTGTGAATAAGGCAATCACGGGTAACTTTACAATGGATGGGCCGGCGAGTGACCAAGCGATGATCTTGACCAGCATGCACAATCCCGTGCTCGTGTGCATCTCGATCCTGATCGCCATCGCCGCCTCCTACACGGCGCTCGACCTCGCGAGCCGGGTGCGAGCATCGGAAGGTTGGCTGCGACAGACCTGGCTCTGTACCGCCGCGATCGGCATGGGGGGCGGCATCTGGGCCATGCACTTCGTCGCCATGCTCGCTTTTAGCATGCCGGGCATGGAGGTCGGCTATGACGTCGAACTGACGGTCGCGTCGCTGCTCGTCGCGGTACTGGTCACCGGCATAGGCTTCGCGGTGATGAGTCATGCCCGTGGTGCTATCGCGCCCCTGATCGCGGCAGGCCTGTTCATGGGTCTCGGGATCGTTGCCATGCACTACATAGGCATGTCGGCGATGCAGACACGAGCTACGCTGCGCTACGACCCGGTCTGGCTGACCCTCTCTGTCCTGATTGCGATCGTCGCGGCAACCGCGGCGCTCTGGTTGGCGTCGCGCGAAAGCAAGAGCGTCGTTCGCCTTGGGGCAGCGGTCTTGATGGGCACGGCAATCGCCGGAATGCATTTCGCGGGCATGCGCGCCGCGACCTTCACTATGACCGCAGGCGCGGGCATGGAGCACTCGGACGCCAATGCGACCCAGGCGGGCCTGGCGGTGAGCGTGTCCGGCGCTGCCTTTCTCATCCTGGCGCTATCGCTGGTCGCGGCGATGTTTGATCGGCGATTTGCCCTGCTCGCCCAACGCGAGGCCGAGGCGCTCCGCCAGAGCGAGGAGCGGTTCCGGTCCTTGTACAAGGGCACGCCGCTCCCCCTCCATGCACTCGACCGGTTCGGAGTCATCGAGCATGTCAGTGACGCCTGGCTCGAGCTGATGGGCTACACGCGGGACGAGGCGATCGGACGCCGCTTCGTCGATTTCCTCACCGAGGCCTCGGCGAGCCAGTTTCAACGAGACTGGCCAGAACTGATGCGCAACGGCTCGGCCCACGCGCGCGAATATCGCGGGGTCACCAAGAGCGGCGCGCTTCTTGAGCTCGTCTCCGCCGCCAGGGTGGAGCGGGACGGCGCCGGCAACTTCCTGTACGTTGTTGGCGGGCTGACCGACGTGACGGCGCGCCATCAGGCCGAGCAGGCCCTGCGCCAGGCGCAGAAACTTGAGGCGATGGGGCAGTTGACCGGCGGCATAGCCCATGATTTCAACAATCTTCTCGCGGTCGTGCTCGGCAATCTGGAGTTGCTCCGCAAGCGCGTGCCCGAGGATGCCAAGGCCCTGCGGCTGCTGACGAGTGCTTACGAGGGGGCGGAACGCGGAGCGGCGCTGACCCAGCGGCTACTCGCCTTCGCCCGCCGCCAGGACCTGCGGCCGGAGCCGGTCGACGTCCCCGCTCTCATCCGCGGCATGGCCAATTTGCTGCAGCGCTCGCTGGGGCCGCGCGTGAAGGTCGACACCCAATTCTCCGCGGGCCTTCCATTGGCGCGCGTGGACGCCCATCAGCTCGAGATGGCATTGCTGAACCTGGCGGTGAACGCCCGAGATGCGATGCCGGACGGCGGCTACCTCGACATCGCAGCGTTCGAGGCCGTCCTCGCCGAAGGCGAAATCGCCAACCTGCCAGCAGGGCTCTATGTTCGCCTGATCCTGACCGACACCGGCGAGGGCATGGACCCGGAAACCCTAGCCCGCGCGACGGATCCGTTTTTCACGACCAAAGGCGTGGGCAAGGGCACCGGCCTTGGCTTGTCCATGGTACAGGGCCTTGCCGCCCAGTCGGGCGGCAGCCTTGTGCTGCGCAGCGCGATCGGCCAGGGCACCTGTGCCACTCTCTACCTTCCGACCGCCGAGCGAACGGCAAGGCAAAAGGCAGAACCGGTGCGTCGCGAGGACGCCGAAGCAACCTTGCCGCCCATGACCATCTTGGTGGTTGATGACGATCCGCTCGTACTCGCCAACACGGCAGCGATGCTCGAGGACCTTGGTGCGATGGTGATCCCGACTGCTTCCGGAAGTGCAGCACTGGCCGAACTGCAATGCAGTGCCGTCGATATTGTCGTCGCGGATCAGCTGATGCCCGGGATGACCGGCCTGGAGCTGGTCGAAATGATCCGGGAGGAGCGGCCCGAGATGCCCGTGCTGCTCGTTAGCGGATTCGCTGATATCGATCGCGATGCACTCAAGGATATTCATGTGCTCGCCAAACCATTCACGCAGGAGGCTCTGGCCCGCGCGGTCCTCCTCGTGAAGATATCGACGCTCAATTTCCCGGTGCAAGCGAGATCGCCGACATCGCTGCCGCACGAGCCCAAAGCGTAAGAGACAACGACGGGAGCGCGCTGACTGTGACCGGATGGTATTCGGACCGCCTCAGATCTCTGTTTCCCATGGCACCTTTTCGGACATTCGGATATGGTCTCCGTCATGCTGGCCTAGCATCTCACCGCAGCTGCCGAAAAATGCAACGGCAGCTAACCACCCAATCTCGGACGCTCGCCTCAAAAGCTGCCGTCTATGGGTTCGGGCCCGGATCACGCGCCCCACATCCCGGGATCTGGGTCCGGCACGAAATCGTCATTGGCGCCGCTTGGCTGTCGACGTGGCGGCAGGGTTGCCCTGCAGGCGCTCATCGCCAGCGCTGGTGACATCGGTACAGCGGATGCTATCGCCCTCACATGAGGGAACGGCACCAGACGGCTCTGCGCATGCGCGAGGAGGGCGCAACATTCCAGGCGATCGGCGACGCGCTGCACGTTAGCGCCAGCCGGGCGAACGTCATCTATCAACGGGCGTTGGAGATCCAGGCGGAAGAGGCAGCCGGTATGGGCTTGGCGGCGATCCGGATCCTGCGCGACTATCGAGGCGACCTGCACGAGCTCGCCTCCTTGGTTGAGCGAGATCCGCATGGTGCGTGCACGCTGCTGATCCAGGAGCCCAATTGCCTCCGCCGGCACGCGTATCAGATCATCGCCTGGCTCACGGCCGGCAACCGCGAGAAGCCTTGATCAGGCGCGTGCGCGAGATCGCTGCCACCGCGAGGTGAAGTTGCGAGCAGGGCCACCGCTTACCATATATCCGCGTCGCAGAGACTGCATAGCTCTACTTGAAGAAGGAGGGTGAACTCGATGCTAGTGGCGGCGCAACAGGCTATCGTGCGCAAGGCCGGAGCTGCGAAAGCCGTGGTCCAACTCGTCGGCCAGTCCGAATGTCTGAACTTAATCGTCAAGGCAGCTGATGAGTTCGGTATTTCAGCCGAACCTGCTGACGGGGATTTCCACATCATTGTTATCCCGTGGTCGGCGATCACGACGCTATCGTTCGACAGATGAAACTCGGTGCGTCGCCGTGAGCGCCGCGGCGCTCTCCGGCGGCGCTTTCCAAAGCCGGCCGTTCCGCTTTCACCCCAAAGCCTGCCATTGCGCTGCTCGGATCAGCGCCGGAAAGGAGGCGCCTCTTGGTTGATCAAGGGCGGCTGGGTTTGCATTTTCCGGTTATCGACCAACCGCCATCGAGACCACCTCCGGAAGCTTTGAAGATCAGGCTCTTTCGATCGATGTGGAAGGTGGCCGAGTAACCCGGGTCATGGTAAGGAACGCTTCGAACCTGAACCTGCACAAACTCACTGCCAACTGCGACCGCACAGGTGGCTCCTTGAATGCAGAATTCATTGTCTCCATTGCGAATGGAGACCTGCGGACCTTCACCTTCGACGCGGTACCTGGTCTCACGGATCTTTCGAACGCCCTCGTTGCCCTGTGAGCTACCAGTTCCCACGCAGGTGAATATGAAGGATTGCGAATGTGCCGCTTTGCTGCCCGTAGCTCCGGCCAAGGCGGCGACAATCCCGATAAGCGTTTTCACCCACCCTCCGCGCAGTTGTGCGTCAGCTTGTTCGGCAGCATGCCCAAAAGCGGCCCGTCTGCAAACCACCCAGTCTCGGCCGTTCAGCCCGTTTGCATCCGATCCAAAAGCGGTCGGGCTGCTCACGCCCCAATTGCGGACGATAAAATTCTCATTCAGGATATACTGGTGGTCACAACTGGGGCTTGGTAAGTGACGCCATAGTCATGCGTGAACGACGTGGCGTGGAGGAGCGCATCGGTGAGCGATTTTTCCTTCTTTGAGTTTGGCATCGCGTTGGTCGTGGTCATCATTAATGGCTTCATCGCCAAATTGCTGGCCGGCATCTGGCTTTCCAAAGACAAAGCGGGGATTGCCGCCTTCGCATTCATGCTTGGATCAATGGGTACCGCAGGAGGCTTTGACTACGGGATGGCTGCGGGCGCACTAGTCGGACTGGTTGCGCTATGGTGGTTGCTCTTCAAGCGGGAGAAGAACGAGGTCGAAGCCTAGCCGTCTCGCATCAACGAGCCGACATCGCGAACTGCAACGCGCAGGACGCCTGCGACATGGCAGCGTCCGCTTCCCACCCAGTCTTGGCCGTTCGACGGTTAGCAGGCCGATCCAAAAGCGGCCTCGCCGCTAACGCCCCAGCTGCGGCCTTTACGACGGCTCAGCGAGGGAGCCCCCCTGCGTCGCGTAGTCTTCTAAAGCTTGGTGTAGCTGCTCTGTGCACGCCTTTGCAGGACGCCAGTGCACGCTGTTGATCACTAATGCCTTGCAGGTCAGTGGGTCGCCTGCGCCCACCTTCATAAGCATGATTGAAGTCATGCCCTGAGATAGGCCTCTCGCTTTTATAAAGCCAATGATGTCATCCGGTTGAGCTCTGGCGTTCACCATTGCTACCACTTCTTTCTCAATCGCGTCTGTCGCCACCTTTTCGGACATTCGGATATGGTCTCCGTCATGCTGGCCTAGCATCTCACCGCAGCTGCCGAAAAATGCAACGGCAGCTAACCACCCATACGCCGACGTTCAGGCGCCGCCCGGCCGAATTTAAAGCCGCCCGGCGGCTCACGCCCCAATCCCGGCAATTAAATGCGTTCTTCGGAGCGGACTAGCCAAAACGCTTTCGCGCCCGGCTCGGAGAGCGGTGGCCGCGCGGCCATTATCGAACTACGTGCTCCCGGACCGCCGCTACACCTTGAAGGATGTTATCGACTACGAACGTCGGTGCTTCATGCGGCAAGCCATGGCCGGCGCGCTCGGCGACGTTCTGGTGTGCATTGGTCGACAGCGACAGATATCCGCGCTGCATGCGCTGCGTTGCGTCTTCCAGCTTGACGGCGAGCGGCTCCGACAATCCGGGCACCATCCGGAAGCGCGGGCTGTGCGTGGCGATTATGACCGGCTTGCTGCCGAGCGAAGTGAGGAGATGTGCCTGCCTGGCACTTGCCCGCATATCCAGCCGTTCTTCGTTCTTGCTGGGATCCGTCTGCATGCTGAGGAGGAAAGAGCGTGCCTCGGTGACGGCCTTTTCCTCGCCCTGGGCGGGCGCGGGCAACAGCGCGAGCCATTTCGAAAATTGATCGGGATGCGTCGTGGACACCAATACGAGCCCGGCGGTGTCGGATGGATATTTGGCGGCGAACACCTGCGCGTGGAGCCCGCCTACCGAATGGCCGACCAGAAGATAGGGCCCCTTTATCCCCGCGGCCGAGAGCGCGGCGTGCAAGTCGGCAGCGGAATCGAGGCTGGAGCGTGGCCCTGACGGTGCCGGATCGCTCCCGCCGAGACCGGCCCGATCGTATAGGCAAACTCGCGTAACCGTGGCCACCTGGTCAGCGATGGCCTGCCAGCCCGGGTCTTCGACAGGCGCCGTTCCCATTCCCGCGTCGATCACCACGGTAGGGCTGCTTGCGCCCTTGCAGGCTAGACGTATGGAGCGCCCGCCTACATCGAAACGGCCATCGATGGCCTTGTCGTCGCTGTTAGCAACTGTTGCGGCCGAGAGGAGCGCAACGCAGGCTATGAGCTTGGCGACGAGTGTCTTGAGCATGCTGGATCCTGGTCGAAAGCAAAACCATAAGCGGCTGCACGGATCCATGACAATGTCCGCTTTAGAGGACATCTTCCGCAAAGCTGCCTGTCGGCAAACCACCCACTAGCCGCCGTCCACCCACCGCTTGAGTGAACGACGGCTTTGGTGATAGCTCGCGGATAGTTCGAACGGAAATTAGGGCGCTTTGCCGCCTGACCGCCTTGAATTGCCTCTATCGGGTATGAATGGCAGCGTTTGTCCCGAGGTTCAGTCAACCTGTCGAAAGGGCATAGGGAGCCTGCCGCGTCTGACGAGGAAAACCACTTCCTGGAAGAGCTACAGGCTTCTGGCATGGTGGCCTACCGGTCGCCCGATCGGAGCGGTTGCTCCGGCGAGGAGCGATGATGACCAAAAAATCCGACCATCCGGTAACCCGAGAAGGTCTGCTGCACGCGCTGTACGAAGCGGCGGAGCTCGAGCAGGATCTGATGTGCACCTATCTTTATGCCGCCTTCAGCCTGAAGGATGGCGAGGAGGAGGAGGGATTGCTGCCGCAAGAGGCAGAAGCCGTCACCCGATGGCGGCGCGCGATCATAGCGGTTGCCGTCGATGAGATGAGTCATTTGGCGGCGGTTTGGAACATCACGTCCTCGCTGGGCGGGGCGCCCCGCTTCGGGCGAACGAATTTTCCGCTCGAACCGGGCTATCTTCCGGCAAACATGGTGGTGAAGCTCGCCCCGTTCAGCGAAGAGGTGCTGCAACACTTCATCTATCTGGAGCGGCCGGACGGCTCCGATGAACCGGATGGCGAAAGCTTCGCACATCCCGAAATGGCGGTGCGCACGCCCGTTCCACTTCGTCTGACTCCCACGGGCTATGACTATGCGACGATCGGCGATTTCTACCAGCGCGTAGAAACCGATCTGCGTTCGCTGGTCGATCGGCTTGGCGAGCGCGAAGTCTTTTGTGGCGATCCGGCACTCCAGCTCAGCCGCACCGAAACCTGGCTGAGGGGCTCAACCGAGGTTGTCGATCTCGACAGCGCACTCGCCGCGCTCACCGAGATCGTGGTCGAAGGCGAAGGTGCTCCTGAGCACCGCGAGAATTCCCACTTCGCCCGGTTCCTCACGATCCGCGACGAATTCCGGGAGCTCAAGGCCGCGAATCCCGATTTCGCGCCGGCGCATCCAGCTGCGGTCAATCCGGTATTGCGCAAGCCGCCGCATCCCGAAGGGAAGGTGTGGCTCGAGAATCCTGAAGCGGTCGCGACCGTGGATGTGGCGAATGCGATCTATGTGCTCGCCCTGCGTCTCCTGGCCGGAGCCTACGCCGTACCGCGGCCGGACGCACGCAAGGCGTTATATACCGGTTGTGCCATTGCGCTGATGCACGCCATCGATGCGATGGGTACGCGCGCTGCGCGGCTTCCCGCCGGGCCTTCGAACCCCGGCTGCAATGCAGGCGTGTCGTTTACGGCGCTGCGGGAAGCATCCGCGCTTCCGCAGGGGCCGAGCGCTCACAAGCTATATGTGGAGCGGATGGACGAGCTCTACGCTGCAGTCGATGCGATGGATGTAGCGGACCCCAAATGCGCCCATGTCGGGCAGATCCTGCAGAGCCAGGCAGCACGCCTGCGCTCCACGCCGAACGATTCGGTCGCCTAACGTCGAGGCGTCAACTTGGACCTGCCCCGTTCCCCCAGTGGGCGTGAGCGGGAGCGATGGGTTCTGGCACTCTCGCCCGGCTCGTGTACGTTCGCGAATTCCGCAGTCAGCACCTACGTTACGATGTCGGCTTTCGGGATCGGCGCACTGCCTCGGCTATGACCGGCTCTAGGGCGCTTAGCGGACGGGGAAAGTGGCTATCTAGGAGCGCTCAGCGACTTCTGCGCGGATTTCCCAGCAACATGAACGCAGTCCCGGCCGCCTCCCTTAGCGCTGTAAAGGGCGCGATCGGCGCGCTCCATCAAGCCCTGGAGGTCTTCGTCCTCCAGGGCGATCGCTACGCCAAAACTGGCCGTCGGGTTTGCCACGCCCGCGACGGTGTCGAGTACGATCTCCTTGAAGACAACTCTAATCTCTTCCGCCAATTGCCGGGCCGAGCCGACTGCGCTTAAAGGCAGCAAGATGGCGAACTCCTCGCCCCCCAGGCGTGCCATGATCGCATCCCTTGGCGCCTTTGCCTTGAGCACCTCGGAGAACTTCCGAATGATCAGGTCGCCGCCGCTATGACCGAACCGATCGTTGATAGATTTGAAGTTATCAAGATCGGCAAGGATTATGGCAGGCGGCCAGCCCGCCGTGCGCTTCGCCAATGCCCTTAACGCGCGGGGTTCGAAGCCGCGGCGATTGAGCAATCCGGAGAGGGTGTCGATCAGTGCGTCAGTCTTGATTTCATCCATCACGTCGCTTGCAATCACCGCAAGGATACCGACCGCCGTCATCGCACAGATGAGAGCGTCAGAAACCGAAACGACCAGCCAATAGGAACCCTCAAACCGCTCACCGGACGCGCCAGAGGCGATAAGGAAGAGCGGACGAAGAAGATAGCCGGCGCACGATACGAGCAGCAAACCGAGCAGCACCTGTTCAACCGGCGAGCTGCGCGGCGCTCTTGCAACATCCAGCAGCATCAGGAGGCTGAGCAGGGCTAGCCCGGAATTGAGAATGATGACCCGGGCGAGCAGGTTCGGTTCCATGAACTGATAATAGTAGAGCGGGCCAAGCGTGGCCGCGGTAATCACAAGGAGCGCGCCGTAGCGAGGTGGTCGCTGGCGTCGATTGGACAAACCGATCGATGAAAATGTTATCGCGAACAGCAGGAATATGTTCGCCGAATATCGCAAAATCGGACTCTCAAGGGAGAATGCAAAGTAGAAAATACCAAAGCATACCGACCGCAAACCATAGGACAGCCCAAGAACCCATATATACTCTAGGGCACGATTATTCCGCCATATCATCAGCAGCGCGATACAGAATATCGCGGCCATACTCGTGTTTAGCAGGCCTATGACAATATAGTAGTTCATACACCCATCGGCTTCCGACGCTGTGGCCCGGTAATCCGAGAGGCTGCTATAACCCCGGTAAAGGCCGAGTGAACGTCAGAGTGCTTGGCAGATGATCGAGAGCAGCACTGAAAGAGCGCAATGAGGTTGCTTAACTGGCAACGTGTTGGGCCGGAACCGATCCGCCTGGGCTTGACCGAGTGACCGACGCCGGCAATTCCGCCACCGAAGGATAGGTGCGCTCTATTGTCGCTCAGCCCACGGATCGCCGAGACAAGTGTCCACTATTAGGAGACGAGGCGGGCGATGGCGAATAACGGCTTTTGGGGCGCACTCCAGCCCGTGGGCTTGTTCCAAAACCTGCCCGGCGACTCCGGGCGCATTGCCGCCGTGAGGAGATGAGGCACCGAATGGCCGCCAAGCGGCCCAATTGCAGGGGTTGGCTCCCGTAGGGTCACGACTGTGCGGCACATTGAGAATTGTGCGCGGACGGACTCAGCGTATGGTGCTGGAGTCGACGCTGCCGTGGGACTCTGCGAGCGCGAAGCTGAGACTGTACGCGAGTCGCTGATGCGTTCCTCTCGTTCTGTCGAATGCTTCCCGCCGCCGGACGTGGTGGCCTGGATATTATGGGGAACCATGATGGTGCTGACGTCTCGATGAAGCGCGCGCTCGCAGCAATAGCGGTGGTCATTGTGGCTGGCTTGATCGCCTTTGGGGTACTTGCCTGGCGGTCGGCCATCGCGCCAATTGCGCGGCCGGACCCATCCAGCTTTCCAGCGGTTCTTGTCGCGCGCGGCGAGAAACTCGCCGCGGCGGGCTATTGCGCATCCTGTCACACGGTGCGGGGCGGCCAGCCCTTCGCCGGTGGCTATGCGATGCCCACCCAGTTCGGGACGATCTATTCCACGAACATTTCGCCCGATGTCGCATCGGGCATTGGCAACTGGTCGGAGGCCGCGTTCAAGCGGGCGATGCGCGAGGGCGTTGCTCGGGACGGGAGCCATTTGTTCCCCGCATTTCCCTACGATCATTTCAACAAACTCACCGATGCGGATATCGGCGCTCTCTATGCCTATGTGATGACCCGGCCGGCGGTCAGCTCGTCGGAGTATAAGAATACGGTTCCCTTCCCGCTGAGTATCCGGGCGCTGCAGGCCGGATGGAAACTGCTCTTCTTTCACCCCGAGCCCTTCAAGCCCGATCCGGCCCGGAGCGCAGCGTGGAATCGCGGCGCGTATCTGGCTGAAGGCCTCAGCCATTGCGGAGCCTGCCACACACCGCGCAACGTGCTGGGCGCCGAGAAGCGGAGCAAAGCCTTCGCGGGCGCCCCCATCGACAATTGGATCGCGCCGCCGCTCGACAAGACCAATCCCGCGCCGGTGCCGTGGGACCAGGCGGAACTCACAGCATATCTTGGGACTGGAGTATCACGCTATCATGGCACCGCCGCCGGGCCGATGGCACCGGTAGTCCACGGGCTGGCGCAGCTTCCGCCGGCCGATGTGGACGCGATCGCCACTTATTTCGCCATGCTCAACGGCACCGCGGGCAAGAAAGTGGATCCCGCTCCCATCATTGCCAGGGCACTGGCAGCGGATCGCAACGGCACCGGCCTGACTTATGACCCCGCGGCGCGCCTCTATGCTGCGGCCTGCGCATCATGCCATTTCAACGGCGACAAGGCCAATCCGCTGCGTCCACAGCTCGCGCTCAACAACGCGGTCAATCTCGACGATCCGACCAACTTCATTCAGGTGATCCTGCACGGCATCGACGCGAAAGACGGCGCTCCGGGCGTGGTGATGCCCGCCTTCTCGCGCTTCAGCGATGCCGATGTGGCGCGGATCGCCAATTGGTTGCGTGCAACACGGACCGATAAGGCCCCCTGGCCCGATGTGGAGAAAAAGGCCTCCGCGATCCGCGCCCAGGGTTCGGAAAGGAAATGAGGCGATGACCATCACCAGCTTCACGATCAATGGGCGGGCGGTTCGCGTCAATCTGGACGATGAGACGCCGCTGCTGTGGGTGATCCGGGATGAGATCGGCCTAACCGGCACAAAGTTCGGCTGCGGCATCGGAATGTGCGGGGCCTGCACCGTGCATGTAGGCGGCCGGGCGACCCGTTCGTGCATAACGCCGATCGCCTCGATCGACGGCGCAGCGGTGACGACCATCGAGGGCCTTGACCCGGCGGCCAATCATCCGGTCCAAAAGGCATGGCGGGAAATCCAGGTCCCGCAATGTGGTTATTGTCAGTCGGGCCAGATCATGCAGGCCGCTGCGATGCTGGTGGATTTCCCCAACCCGACCGATGCCGATATTGATGCGGTGATGACCGGCAACCTCTGCCGGTGCATGACCTATGTGCGCATCCGCGCCGCCGTGCGGCAGGCCGCCGGCGAGATGGCGGCGGGTGTCGTGCCGACCGCGAAGGTCAAGGCATGAGCCGCCTGGTCCCAAGGGAGGAAAAAGCCCACCCTCTGACCCGGCGCGGCTTTCTGGTCGCTGCGGGCTCCGCCGGGCTCGCCTTTGGTTTCGCCCGGATTGCCGAGGCTGCGATGGACCCGGCTGCGGCTGAAGGTGTGGTTGCTCCCCCCGTTCCGCCGCAGCTCGACCCGAGCCTATGGTTCGGGATCGATGCCGATGGCGTGGTAACGGTCAACATCGTCCGGGCCGAGATGGGGCAGCATGTCGGCACGGCGCTCGCCCGCATTCTTGCGGATGAACTGGAGGCGGACTGGGACAAGGTTCGGATCGTCCATGTCGACAGCGATCCGAAATGGGGCCTGATGGTCACCGGCGGGAGCTGGTCGGTATGGCAGACCTTCCCGCTGTTCAGCCAGGCCGGCGCTGCCGGCCGCATCGCATTGATCGAGGCAGGCGCGAAATTGATGGGCGTAGGCCCAGCGTCCTGTCGGGCATTGGCGGGTAAGGTCGTCTCTGGCGGTCGCTCGATCTCCTACGGCGATATTGCCCGGCGGGGCGCGACCTTGCGCCAGTTCACGGCGGACGAACTCGCAAGGCTGCCAGTCAAGCCCCCTTCACAGCGCCGTCTTATCGGCCAGCCGGTCAAGGCACTCGACGTCGCGACCAAGACGGATGGGACCGCGCGCTATGGCATCGACGCCAAGCTGCCCGGCATGGTCTATGCCCGGCCTAAATTGCCGCCGACACGCAATGGGGCCAAGGTTCTTTCGATCGACGACAGCGCCGCCCGCGAAGTGAAGGGTTATGTGAAGAGCGTTGCGATCGACGATCCCACCGGGACCGTCTCGGGCTGGGTCGTAGTCGTTGCCGAAAGCTATCATGCCGCAATCAAAGCAACCGACCTGGTTAAAGTGCAATGGTCCGGGGGGGACGGTCTCTCGACCTCCGAAGGCGACATCCAGGAATATGCCCGCCAGTTGATCGCCAAGGCGGACGGTGGTGTCGATCTCAACGTGGGGCCAGGCGATACGGCCGCCGCGTTCCGTACGGCGTCGAGCAGCATCGAGCAGGAATATACCACTTCGACGGTGCTTCACTTCCAGCTCGAGCCGGTCAACGCGCTCGCGTTTGAGCATGACGGGGTGATGGAGATTCACACGGGCAACCAGTGGCAGTCGCTGATTCTGCCAACGCTCTCCAAGGCGCTGGGCCTCCCTGAAGCGAAGATCATCCTTCGCAGCTATATGCTGGGCGGCGGATTCGGGCGACGACTCAACGGCGACTATACTGTTCCCGCGGCGCTCGCCGCCCGCGCGCTGAAGCGACCGGTCAAGCTGGTGCTCACCCGCGAGGATGACAGCCGGTTCGACTCCGTCCGCTCCGCCTCCGTCCAGCGGCTGCGCATGGCCTTCGACAAGGGTGGCGGCGTCACCGGCATGGAACATCATGCCTGCGCCGGCTGGCCGACACAGGTGATGGCGCCAGGGTTCCTTGCGCCTGGCAAGAACGGAAAATACGATCCCTTTGCGATCGCGGGGGCGGACCATTGGTACGACGTCGGGCAGCAGCGCGTACGGGCGATCTCCAATGATCTTGCCAACTCGGTCTTCCGGCCGGGCTGGCTGCGCTCGGTCGGCCCCGGCTGGACCAACTGGGCGGTCGAAAGCTTCATGGACGAGGCGGCGCACCATCTGAGACTCGACCCCGTGACGTTCCGCCTGAAGCTTTTGACCGCCCGCGGTCGCAATGCTGGCAGCGCCCCGAATGCGATCGGCGGTGCGCTACGGCAAGCCGCCGTGGTGCGGCGTGCGGCCGAGAAAGCCGGCTGGGGCGCGAAGCTGCCGGCGGACACCGGCTTGGGGCTCGCGACCAGCTTTGGCCAAGAGCGTGACATGCCCACATGGGTGGCGTGCGCGGCGCGTGTGCGGGTCGATCGTGCGACCGGCGTGGTAACGGTGGAGAAACTGACGCTGGTGACAGACGCGGGCACCATCGTGGATCCCGATGGCGCAATCGCACAGACCCAGGGCGCGGCGCTCTGGGGGCTCAGCATGGCGATACACGAGGGCACCCAGTTCGCAGAAGGGCAGGTGAAGGACGTCAACCTCGACACCTACATGCCGCTCCGGATCGCCGATGTTCCCGATCTCGACGTGAGTTTCGTGGAAAGCACCGAAGTCCCGGTTGGGCTCGGCGAGCCGGCGGTTACCGTAGTCGCACCTGCCATTGGCAATGCGGTCTTCGCAGCTGTCGGAGTGCGCCTGCGGCACCTGCCGATCACCCCGGAAGCCGTTCGGGCCGCACTTCGACCTGAGCTGAAATAAGCGCTATGTTGCTAACTTATCTTTGGGAGACCGCGCGGAAATGCCAGTCGGAAGGTGTTGCGCTAAAGTGATCACTGAGGTGACGCTTCGCGCCACCGCCGTCGGTGAGGAGTTCAGTCCCCGGCGTGACCATGCTTAGATCTTGACGCGGGATGGGACGCTTGCCCGCTCGATCGACGACTGACGGTGTTTAACGCCTTCAGAAATGAGCCACGCAAAGGGAAAATCTGCGCACCGTCAGGTTCACTAAGAGGCATATGAAAGCGGCGTCCGGCGGGGGGCGGGATCCCGTGCAAATGCATGATGCCGCGTAGAGGCGCATCGAGTGTTCGGTAGGTTCTGGCAGGCCCAGACGTCTACCGAAGCCGAAGTGAACGACCGACTCTGGTCGCGAGGCGGCGTCGCGTGGATGTAGGTTATATCAAAGGCGCAGCTCCGAACCGGAAATTCGCCTATCGGCCCAAACGTTGCCGGTCTGGAATGCGCCCCAATTCCTGTCGTTCCCGCAGTTGCGCATCATGCCAGTAGCGGACATCCTGCGCACGTAGTGTAGAACCTAAGCAACGAAGGTAGCGGTCATGGGCGTGCAGTTCGAATCGCTCCGGACCCGCCGCTATCCCGCCGGGTCGTCGATGGCGTGTCATTTCCATGACACGCCGAGCCTCTGCATTCTGATTGCCGGCGATTATGAAGAGGCCGTGCGCGGGCGTTCCGAGCAATATCGGGTGGGGAGCCTGTCCTTTTGTCCACCCTATGAGCCCCATGCCCAACGTATCGGTCGGTCCGGCGCGTACAAATTGCTGTTGGAGCCTAACACTTCGGTTCTTGCGTTTCTGGCCGAGCACATAAGGCTTGAGGAAGCTCCCGCGATCCACGCCCCTGCGGCTGCGGAGATCGGTCGCCGGATGGTCGCAGAGTTGTCGATCAATGACGCATTCTCCAGCATCGCGCTCGAAGGCCTTGGCCAAGAGCTGCTGGCACTCTTCGGCAGATCGGCGTCGCAGCGAGCGGACGCGCCTGCGCGCTGGTTGAGAGATGCCTGTGCGTACCTGGCGGAACATGGCCATGGGCCGCACGACCTGCGTGCGATCGCAGCGGCGGTTGGGTGCGATCCTGTCCGGCTGTCGCGCGGATTTCGGCGCAAGTTCGGGCACACCATTGGCCAGCATCAGCGCAAGCTTCGCGTGGCGGCCGCATCCGAGCTACTGGCAGCGACGCGCATGCCGCTCGCCGAAATCGCACAGAGCTGCGGCTTCTACGACCAGTCTCACCTGACCCGAGTCTTCAAGGCTGAAGTGGGCTGCACGCCGGCGGCATTCCGCAAGAGGTCGTAGCGTACAATCGTGCACCGCATCCAATACGCCCGCGCGCTCGTGATCTATCGCGCGGTTAGTAGATGGAGAATGTGCGGATGGCGATGTTCCGGAAAGCCCGCAGCCTAGTGCTGCTCGCGGCGGCATGCATCTCGATGCAGCCGGCTGTCGCGCAGGATGCAGAATTGGGTTTCAACCGTGCGGCATGGGTGGAGGATTTCGGCCAGCTCAAGGCCGAGCTTGAACGTGCCTATGTCAACTTGGCCTGGATGGGATCGCCGCAAAGCGGAGTCGATGTTCCCCGCCTTGAGCGCAGCGCCCGCGAGGCACTCGGCCGTGCATCGACCGATGGGGAAGCCGAGAAGGCGCTGCTTGATTTCGTTGCGGGCTTTCGTGACGGGCATCTGTCGCCCCTGTCCCGACTCGCGGTGCCTGTAGGGCCTGTGGCGCCCGAACCCGCGGCAGCAGTGCTGGACCCGCGCGAACCGGCCACCGGGTGTGCGGCGCTCGGCTACGCTGCGACCAGCCCCATCGTATTCACCTTACCCTTTGAGAGCCTGCCGGGTTTCGTGATGCTGGGCGATGGCCTGAACGCGCCGTTCCGCAGCGGGTTGGTGCCAGGCCCGGACGGCCGCAGGATCGGCATCGTGCGTATCCAAGAGTTCGAAGCGACTGCGTTCCCCGCCACTTGTCTTCGCGCTTGGGCCACGCTGACTGCTGCCGGTGACCAGATCACGGCCCGCGCGATCGAGGACGCCGCAAGCGATCTCTGGTTCGCTGCGCTTGCCGAGACATTGGTCAGCCTGCGCGAGCGCGGTGCCGTGGCGGTGCTGGTCGATGTGGGGAGCAACCGCGGTGGCGGAGATAGTGGCGACTGGATGCCGCGCATGTTCACCAATCGCACCGTCTCCTCCGCCCCGATGCTGATGGTGAATGCACCGGTTTCCGCCGGGTATTTCGACGAGCAGATCCAGTCGATGAACGGCGGCCTTGCCCATCGACCAAAGGCGGAAGGAGCAAGGGCACTGGAGCAGGCACGCCAGTTCTTCCAAGGTGCCAAGGCACGGATCGGTGCCCAGCGCTGCGATCTCAGCTGGGTCTGGCGTGAACGACGGCCCTGGAAGGCTGAGGCATGCAGCAATCTCCTCACCGCAGGCTCCTCGGGCGGTTTCGAGCGTAGCCTGCCCAAAGGTGCCTATGGCGATCGCGCCCTGGCAAGCCGTCTGTCCTGGTCCGCAGAAATCGAACCCTACTTCGGCACTTGGACCGGCCCCGTGTATGTGCTGACCGACAGCCGCAGTTTTTCCGCGGCGGAGATGTTTGCTGCGACCATGAAGGACAATGGCATCGCCAGGACGATCGGCACCCGCACGGGCGGAGATGGGTGCGGATTCATGGCAAGCGGCGATCCGCTGGTGCTGGCGCATTCGAAGCTTCGGTTTCGCATTCCGAATTGCCTGCGGTTGCGTGTAGACGGCACCGACGAGGTTGCAGGAATCGCCCCCGACCTCCCGATTGTTGCAGCCAAGGGTGAAAGCGGACGAGGGCGCGCCGCGCGCACGATCGCGCTCATACTAGGAGACCTATCGCCGGTACGATGAGCGTCGAAACGAACCTGTCTCTAAGAACCTGCCCCATCGGGTTGTTCGGCGAGGCCAAACGGCTGGAATTGGGCCGCTTCCCGACTGTCGCCTTTTGGGCGTCCGACAGAGAAAGCGGGCACGGTTGTTGCGGATGCGGATCGGTGCGACCTTGAATCGCGATGGTGACGACCGGATGCAGGCCGAAGGGGCTCTCGGCTGCAATTCGCGTACGCTGGGCACGCTGTCCCTAGCGAGCTGTCGTTCGACCCGGCGAAGCGCCTCCACGCCCACACGCGCGAAGTCCAGGAAGCTTGCCCCCGTGCCGGCGGCTTCTTCGCCAGCCACGCAGTGGCATCACCTGCTCTGTCTGGGAACAGGTTCCCACTGCCAGGCAGCCACCGTCTCGCCCCGTGGCAAATAGCGGATCGACAATGTCTCGGTACCGCGCTTCACTTCGAGCGTGAGCATGCGGGTCTGGTCGCCCTGAAGACCGTCCTGCGAGAAAGTGTTGAGGATCTCGTCACCGTTCCGCAGTCCGGCCTTCTCGGCCTCCGAGCCCGCGATCAGACCCTTCACCAGCTTGGGACGGACGGTCAGCGAGGCGGGATCGAAGCCGAGATCGAACCGGCGCAGCTGGTGCGACACGCGGCGGAAGCCCGGACCGAACGCATCCGACGGCGGGGTGACCGTGCCACCGGCGAGCATCGCGTCGAGATCGGCGACGCCCTTCGCGCCCAGCTGCTCCTTGAGCAGCGAACGCCAAAGCGCCTCGTTCATCGGCTTGCCGGCCTGGCGCGCCGCCAACATCGTCCGCACCATGTCATCGAGGCTGCGCTTGCCGGCCGAAGCCTTGCGCACCGCGGCGTCAAGCGCGGCGAAATAGAGCGAGCCGCGGTCATAGGGCAGCACGCGGATGCGGGTGTCCTTCCAGAAACCGCCCGGGATCTCCGAGTTCGGCAGGTTGATCTTGATGTTGGTGTAATAGCGCGCGGCGGTCTCGTTGAGGTCCGCCAGGAACTCGTCGGCAGTGATCATGCCGGCGCGATAGGGCAGCATGCGCTGGTAATGGACCGCCAGCCCCTCGCCGAACCAGGACCGGTCCAGCCCGCCTGCAGCATCCATCGATTCATCGAGCGAGCGCACCCAGCTGTGCAGCATCTCGTGCGCGAGGAGCGACTTGAGGTCGTCGGGCTTCGACATGTGGTTGAAGGTGAAGGCGAAGCTGTCGGTCAGGCCGATGCCGCTGCCCGGGTTGCGGACATTGGTGCGCCCGAACACGCCGAAGCTGGGCGGCATGTACCCGAAGAACTTGCCGTAGAAGCGATGAAGGTCGCCCGCCCAGTGCATCAGCGGGTCCATCGCGAAGGGCGGCGTGCCCTGCCAGGCGGCGAAGAAGCCGTCGCCACCGGCCTGGAACACGCCGGGCTTGCCCGCCATGTAATAGACCGAGGACAGGCGCGATGCGGGCAGCGGCTTGCTGCTGGTAACGTCGCCGACGCCGAAGCTGGAGACACCGATGCCGCCCGGGCCATAAGCGGCGAAGTCCCAGTGGATCTTCGCGCGGCGGGCGGTCTCGTCGGCGGGGAGGATCACGAACGCATTGGCGGCGGCGGAGAAGCCGTCCAGCTCGGTGCGCATCTCATATTGCGGCAACGCGAGCGGCGGCGCGGCGGCATCGATCGGCACGCGGTAGCGGATCGTCACCGCCCCATCGATCGCGCGGGGCGCCTGCCAGATGCGGGTGCGGTTCGAGCCGTCTTCCTCGACATCCTTGACCCTGGCGGCGATCGTGCCGGCGGCGTCGGTGATCGTCAGGCCCTGCAGGTCCTTGCCGCTGGTGACCACGGTGTTGGCGACCAACGCAAGCTTGAACAGGTCTTCCCCCGCCTTGCGGTGCACGCCCTGTGTGACCACCGTCACATCGACATAGGGGATGTTGTGCGCGGCGTCGGGCGCGGAGGGCGCGATGGTGATCGCCAGTTCGGGCACGGGCTCGGCGGTCCCCCCGCTGCTCGCCGAAACCGGCACCAGTGCAATGGCCATTGCCAGGACAGTGTTTCGGGCAATCTTGGTCATGAATTCTCCTCCGCTGCCCCGATCCTATCGGCTGGAGCCGCGAAAATTTCTGCGATCTCCCGCCGCAGAGCCGGTCTTGCACATGATTTATGCGTGGTCCGGGCCCTGCCCGACCGATTGCCGCGCGAACCGCACGGGCAGCGCGGTGCTGCTCTTGAGGTTCTCCAGCACGATGCTGGATCGGGCCGTCGCCACTTCGGGAGCGACCAGCAGCTCGCTGACCAGGAAGCTGTTGAAGCTCGCCAAGTCTCGCGTGGCCACCTTGAGGATGATGTCCGCCTCCCCGGTCAGCGCCTGGCATTCGAGCACTTCATCCATGGCGGTAATGCGCTGGTGGAAGGTCTCCAGCCACCCGGGCTCGTGCGAACGCAGGCTCAGCAGCACATAGGCGCTCACGCCGATCCCCAGCTTTTCCGCATCCAGCACGCCCGCCACCCGCGCCAGATAACCGGCCTCGCGCAGCTGATGCATCCGGCGCGAGCATTGCGAGGCGGAGAGGTGCACACGCTCGCTCATCTCCACCGGACCAATATCGCCCTGTACCTGCCATTGCTCGAGGATACGGAGATCGAAACTATCGAGTTCGCGCGCCATTCCACGATCCTGCATCAAATTTGCGCGAACTGCCACATCCATACATCGATGATGCAATATCCACGAAAAGGCCGGCCATTTCGCACGCACTTTGGCGTGCCACCCCCGTATTTTGCAGCGCAATAAACAAAGGGGTCTCACCATGTCGTTCGATACGCTTGCACTCCAGCCCGCCGATCCGCTGCTGAAGATCATCGGCGCCTTTCGCCGCGATACCCGCACCGAAAAGATCGACCTGGGCGTCGGGGTATTCCGCGATGAGGACGGCAACACGCCGGTGATGCGTGCGGTGAAGCTGGCCGAGGAGAAGCTGCTGCGCGAGCAGCAGAGCAAGTCCTATCTGGGCCCCGAAGGCGATATCGGCTTCGTCGAGCGGCTGGCGGACAAGGTGCTGGGCAATGCCGTGCCCGTCGAGCGGCGCCATGGGCTGCAGACGCCGGGGGGCACGGGCGCGCTGCGCCTCGCCGCCGAGCTTCTCGCCAAGGCCGGGGTGCGCCGCATCTGGGTGGCCGCGCCGAGCTGGGCGAACCACGCCCCGGTATTCCTCGCAGCCGGGATCGAGCCGCGCTTCATCGAGTGCTTCAACATCGCCGCGCAGCATCTCGACCTCGCCTATTTCCTTGAGGAGCTGGATGGCGCGACACCCGGCGACGCGGTGCTGCTGCACGGCTGCTGCCACAACCCGATGGGGATCGATCCCGGCCCGCTCGGCTGGCAGGCAATCACAGAGGTGGTGGTGCGCCGCGGCCTGTTGCCGCTGGTTGACCTCGCCTATCAGGGATTGGGCGAGGGTTTCTGCGAAGACTCGCTCGGCACCCGCATATTGCTGGCAGCAGCACCGTTCGGCCTGCTCGCTTATTCCTGCGACAAGAATTTCGGCCTCTATCGCGAGCGCGTCGGCGCGCTGTGGGTGACCGCACCCGATGCAGAGCAGGGCGCGATCGCCCATTCCAACCTCCTCGCGCTCGCCCGCGCCAACTGGTCGATGCCGCCCGATCACGGCGCTGCCGTCGTCCGCGTGATCCTGGAGGATGCCGAACTCACCCGCATCTGGCGCGAGGAGCTGGATATGGTGCGCGAGCGGCTTGCCGGGCTGCGCCGGGCGCTGGCATCCGAAGGACGGATCGGCAAGGTCGACCTGACCCAGATCGCCCGCGGCAAGGGCATGTTCGCGACGCTGCCGTTCAGCCGCACTCAGATCGACTGGCTGCGCGACGAGCATGCGATCTACCTGGCGGGCTCCGGCCGGATCAACATCGCCGGCTTCACCCTGCCCGCCATCGCCCGCTTCTGCGACGCGCTTCGTGCACTGGACCGCGCAGGCGTGGCATGACCGGAGCGAACCCGACCACGGGCGCCGGGACGCGATCGTCCAACGCCCGCTGGTCGCTGTGGAACAGTCCCTATCTGCTGCTCACGCTGGCGGCATCGCTGTGGGCGAGCAATTTCGTGCTCGGCCGTGCGATCCCGCACGGCATGGCGCCGGTGAGCATCTCCTTCTGGCGCTGGACGCTGGCGGTGCCCTTCACGCTGCCCTTCGCGCTTCCGTATCTGGCGCGCGACTGGCCGCTGATCCGGCGGGGCTGGCCGATACTGCTTCTGCTCGCCGGACTCGGCCTCGCCGGCAGCAACACGCTGGCCTATTACGCTTTGCGCATGACCGGGGCGACCCCGGCGCTGCTGGTGCAATCCGCGATCCCGATCGGGATCATAGGCCTCGGCTTCCTGTTCTTCGGCGAGCGTCCGATGGCGCGCCAACTGGGCGCGATGGCGTTCGCGCTGGCCGGTGTGCTTTGCGTCATCCTCGGCAAGCCCGGTGCCTCGGGCAGCCTCAACATGGGCACGCTGCTCGCCTGCGCGGCGATGCTGTCCCAGTCGCTCTACGCGACGCTGCTGCGCAAGCGGCCGCGCGTGCATCCGGCGAGCTTCCTGTTCCTGACCTTTGCCGGGGCGGCGGTGCTGATGCTGCCCTTCCAGCTTGCGATGGGGACGCCACTCCCGCTCCAGGATCCAAGGGGGTTCGCCGCGCTGCTCTACCTCGCGCTCGGCCCCTCGATCCTCGCCTTCTTCCTGTTCAACCGCGGGGTCGCGCTGGTCGGATCGGCGCGGGCAGGGCTGTTCTTCTACCTGATGCCGGTGTTCGGCACGATCTTCGCCGGTACCTTCCTGCACGAAAGCATCGGCGCGGTCGAACTCGCCGGCTTCCTGCTGGTCGGTGCCGGCTTCGCCCTGTCAGCGCGACGGCAGCGGTAGGCGGTGGCTGCACTTCATCTCGGATAACGTCGCCACCGATCGGATATCCTCGACGCCGGGCAGGCGCAGCAGCGTGCGGAAGGTGAAATTCTGGTACCAGGCCATGCTCGGCGCCAGCACCTTCAGCATCACGTCCATCTCGCCGAACAGCGTATAGGCCTCGGTGATCTCGGGGATTTCCTCCACCGCGCGCATGAAGCGCTCGCGGCCCTCGTCGCTCAGCCGGCCCATCTTGAGCTGGGCGAAGATGTACATGCTCTCGCCGAACTTCTCGCGATCGAGGATCGCGACCTGCGCCTTGATATAGCCTTCCTCGCGCAGCCGCTGGATCCGGCGCCAGCAGGGCGATTGCGACAGCCCCACCCGCTCGGCGATCTCGCTGGAGGACTCGGAGGCGTCGATCTGCAGCCGCTCCAGGATCTTGATGTCCATCCGGTCGAGACTGTCCGCCATATTTATGCGCCTCCCCGGCGAAAATTGGATCATATTTTCGCGAACGCTAAATTACAGTGCGACGACAGGCAAGCGTTTGCGGGGTCGCCGACTTATCCTGCCTGCAAGGTTTCGACGGGAGGACGAGGCATGAAGCGCGAGCAGCTGGCGATTTTCGACGGCCAGTATGTGCGCGATCACCTGAGCTATCCCGACTGCATCCGCGTCGTCCGCGACGCGATGGAGGCGCTGTCCGCGGGCACCACCCGCCAGCTCCTCCGCACGATGATCCCCCTGGGCTCGGGTCGCACCTTTGCCCAAATGCCCGGAGCGCTCGGCGAGCGCGAGATGTTCGGCGCAAAGATGATAAGCGTCTTCGCCGATCCCAGTTCGCCGGGCCTCCGCCGGCATCGCGGTGTCGTGCTGCTGTTCGAGCCGGACGAAGGCGAGCCGGTCGCGATCGCCGATGCCGAGGAGATCACCCATATCCGCACCGCGGCGGCCACCGCGGTCGCCACCGATGCGCTCGCTCGCGCCGATGCCCGCACGCTGCTGATCGTCGGCACTGGCGGCCAGGCGCGCACCCATCTGCGTGCGCTGCCGCTGGTCCGCGACTTCGACCGCGTGCATATTTGGGGTCGCTCGTTCGACAAGGCGGTGAGCCTCGCCGCCGAGTTCGCCGCGATCGGCGCCGAAGCGGTCTCCGACCTCGAAGCCGCCACCAGCCGGGCCGACGTGATCTGCACGCTCACCACCTCGGCCGAGCCGGTGATCCTCGGCGCCTGGCTGCGCCCCGGCACGCACGTCAACCTGGTCGGATCGAGCGGCCCGGGTCCGGTCGAGGCCGACAATGCGCTGGTCGCCATGAGCCGCTATATCGCTGACAGCCGCGCCTCCGCGCTGGACGCCGCCGCCGAGTTCCTAGTGGCGAAGCAGGCCGGCGTGGTGACGGACGACCATATCGTCGCGGAGATAGGCGAAGTCCTGCTCGGCCGCGTCCCCGGCCGCCGAAGCGCCGATGAGATCACCCTCTACAAGTCGTTGGGCCATGCCGTGCAGGACCTGGCCGTTGCCGCCCATCTCTACCGGAGCTCGCTCAGCTGATGTCGCCCACCCTTTTGCGTGCCGCTCTTCTCGCCTCCACCCTCTTCACCGTCACACCCGCGCTTGCCCAGCATGAGCGGCTGAGCGTGATCGCCAATGGCGAGAAGGTCGGCTTCGTCGATGCGGACCAGCAGGGCAGCAACGTCACGATCAAATATGACGTGAAGAACAATGGCCGCGGCCCGACCATGGCGGAGACGATCGCGCTGGGTACCGACGGCCTGCCGGTCCGCTGGGCGCTCGACGGCAAATCGACCTTTGGCGGCGATGTCCATGAGAGCTTCACCCGCGAGGGCGGCACCGCGCGCTGGACCGATTCCATGGGCGAGCGCACCGCCCCCGTCACTGGTGCCGGCCTGTATATCGGGCAGAATGCCAGCCCCTGGGCGCTCGGCCTTTATGCCCGTGCCCTACTCAAGCGCGCGGACGGCACGCTGCCGGCAATGCCCGGCGGGCAGTTGCGCATCGAGAAGCTGGGGCGGGCGAAGATCGGCACCGCGACCTATCAGGCCTATGCGATCAGCGGCATCGATCTGTCGCCCGAGATGATCCTGCTCGACGGCCAGCAGCGTCTTTTCGCAGTGCTCGACACCGGCGGCGCGGTGGTGCGCGAAGGCCATGAAGCCGAAGTGCCGGCGCTGGCCAGGCTGGCGACCGAGCTGACCGCGAAGCGCTATGCGGCGCTCCAGCAGCGCTTCGCCCACAGGATCGACGCGCCGGTGCGCATCCGCAACGTCCGCGTCTTCGATCCGGCCTCGGGCAAGCTCGGCGATCCGGTCTCGGTGCTGTTCGCCGAGGGACGGATCACCGGCATCCAGCCGTTCGACGCCCCCGCCTCGCCCGGCGAGGCGACGATCGAGGGCAATGGCGGCACGTTGCTGCCCGGCCTGCACGATATGCATGCGCATATCGGGCTGGAATCGGCGATGCTCTATATCGCCGCCGGCGTCACCTCGGTGCGCGACATGGGCAATGACAATGTCGTCCTGCCCCAGCTGATCCGCCAGATCGATGCGGGCGAAGTCGCCGGGCCACGGATCGTGCCCAACGGCTTCCTGGAGGGCCGCAGCCCCTATTCGGCGCGGCTGGGCGTGGTTGCCGACAGCGAGAGCGCGGCGATCGACGCCGTCCGCTGGTATGCCGCGCGCGGCTATTGGCAGGTGAAGATCTACAACAGCATGAACCCCGCCTGGGTACCTGCCATCGCGCGGGAAGCGCACCGGCTGGGCATGGGCGTGACCGGGCACATCCCCGCCTTCACCAATGCCGATGCGATGATCGCGGCGGGCTATAACGAAGTCACCCATATCAACCAGCTGATGCTCGGCTGGGTGCTCGATCCCAAGGAGGATACCCGCACCCCGCTGCGCCTGACCGCGATGCGGCGCACGGCCGGGCTCGACCTTGCCTCGGCCAAGGTGACAAAGACGGTGGACGCGATGGTCGCCGGTCATGTCGCGCATGATCCGACCGCCGTGACGCTCGAGCTGCTGATGCTCAGCCGCAATGGCGCGCCCAGCCCCTCGGTCGCCAGCTATATCGATCACCTGCCGATCGGCCTGCAGCGCCGCCGCCGCCAGGCGATCGCGCCGATCGCCGGGCCGGAGGATGCCGCCGCCTATGACGGCGCGATGGTCAAGGTGAAGCAGCTGCTCAAGCTGCTCCACGATCGCGGCATCACGCTCCTGCCCGGCACCGACGACCAGACCGGGCTGTCGGTGCACCGCGAGCTGGAAATCTATGGCGAGGCGGGCATCCCGATCCCCGAGGTGCTGCGCCTCGGCACGCTGACGCCCGAAGTCTATATGGGCCGCGACCAGGAGCTGGGCTCGATCGCGCGTGGCAAGCGCGCGGACTTCCTGCTGCTGCCCGGCGATCCTACGAAGGATCTGCGCGAGTTGCACCGCATCGCGATGGTGGTGAAGGGCGGGACGATCTATTTCCCGTCGGAAATCTATCCGGCCTTTGGCGTAAAACCGTTCGCGGAGGCGCCGAAGATCACGCGCCCGGCGACGGCAGCCAAGGCGGCGGGCAGCGGTCCGTCGCATGATGCGGCAGACGAGTTCCTGTTCTGATCGAGCTGGCTTGACGCCCCGGGCGCGGGATGATCGAACCACCGTCGTGAGTACCGATTCCCCCGAACCCGAAGCGCCCGTGGATCAGACAGAGTGAGGAACGCGCGGCCGAGGCCGCCGCGATCCGTCGCCGCTGGATAACCTTGGGCGAAGTGCTGGCGGTGGTTGCCGTCCTCATCTCCGCGCTGACCCTCTGGAACAACTGGAGCGAGCGCAGCGACAGCAAGGCTGCGGAAAGTGCGAGCGCCGAGCGTGCCTCCGCCCGCGCCGGCACGCTGGTGCTGGTCGCGGCCGATTCCGGCGAGCGGGTGCTGGTGCTCAAGCCGTCTTCGGCCGACCAGACCGTCCAGAGCCAGAAGATCGCCTTCCCCTCGCCGCTGGGCATCGCCGCGGTCGAGACCACCGGCGAACCGCGGATCGACGTGAAATGGTTCGACGAGGCGCTGAAAAAGGCGCGCAATGCGGCCAGGCTGCCCGACAACAGTCGCGGCGACGAGCGCCTTCCGGTGCTGGTCACCACCCAGTTCCTGGTCAATGGCGAGCCGCATTCGGACAGCGCGCTCTACGATGTGGGCTACACTATCTCGGGCAGGCTGCTCGGCGGCCACAGCGTCACGCTGCGCGGCATTTCCTTCATCGCCGCCGCGAAGGGCAAGAACGCGGCGGCGAAGCTGGACGAACGCTGGAAGGCGAACTTCCCGGCGAAGTAGCTCAGGGTTTCGCGGCGACGACCTGCGCGACGAAGGCGTGCAGGTCCGCGCTCAGCGCCGCCAGTCCTGCCTCGTCCTCGAACACCGAATGGCCGGCGGCATAGTGATGCGCCGCGACGCGGTCCGTCGCCACGCCCGCCTGCTCCAGCGCGAACTGCCCGGCATAGACCGGGGTGGTGATGTCGTAATAGCCGCCGCCGGTGAAGCCGCGCAGGCTCGGCTTGGCGTCCATCGCCGCCTTCAGATATTGGGCGAAGGACATCGAGCGGTAGCTGCCGCCATATTCCTTGTCCCAGTTCCACTTGAAGTTGATGCCCAGGTTGAGGCTGCGATAGGGGCTGGGCAGCGTATAGGCGAGCTCGGTCTTGAGATAGGTCTCGATCAGCTGCGCCGAGGTGGCGCCGAGCGTCATCGAGGGATCGTCGAACGGCGGGCGGAGCTTGGATTCCGCGATCGCCCGGGTGGCGCGGCCGTCGAGCTGGCCGGTGCGCAGGCCCTTGGCGGCGAGCAGGTTGAGCATGAAGTCGTAATTGTCGAGGCGAAGGTTCTTCTCCTCGAGCAGCGACACCGGCAGGCCGGTGAGGGCTGCCATTCGCGTTGCGACTTGCCGGCGGGCCGCAGGGGAGAGATTCGAGCCCTGGAGGAGAGCCAGCGCATAATCGCCCCGCGCGAAGGCCAGAGCCTCCGCATAAAGCTGGTCGACCGCCCGGCCAGCGCGGTCGATCGCCTGGTGATACCAGGCCACCGCAGCCAGGGTCGGCAGCTTGACCACGTCCGAGATCACCGGCCCGTCGCTGTCGCCGATCGCCAGCGAGAGCAACGCGACACCATCAGGCAGCGCCTTCTTCGCCTTGCTGGTCTCGTTCAACACCGCAAGCGCCCGCGAGGTTCCATAGCTTTCACCGACCAGCACCACCGGCGAACCCGTGCGCCCGTTCGCCGCCAGCCAGCGCTCGATCATCAGCGCGACGCCGCGCGCATCGCCGCCGACGCCCCAATAGCCCGAAGCATCCTTGTCCTTGAGCGGCATGCTCGCGCCCGTCCCCACCGGATCGATGAACACCAGGTCGGCGGCGTCGAGCAGGCTGAAGCGATTGTCCTCGAGATGCGCGGCATCGCCCTTGCCGACGATCCGGCGCGGGCCGAGCGCCTGCATGTGGAGCGGCGAGGACGAGGCGCCCGGGCCGCCGTTGAACACGAACAGCACCGGCCGCTTCGTCGCATCGCCCTTCACATCCGCGAGATAGCCATAGCTGACCGCCACCGCGACCGGCGCGCCGTCCGCCCCCGGCATCGGCAACTCGGTGACGACCGCGCGATAGGCGAGCTTCTTGCCGCCGATCATCGCGACATGCTGCGTCGTCACCACACGATCGCTGGCGGCATCGCGCGGGACCATCGGCTCCATCGCGCGCAGGAAGGCCGGCGGCATCGGCGCATTCCCGTCCTGCGCATGAACGGCAACGGGGCTGACGGCAGCGAGCAGCAGGGCGACAGACAAAGCACGGCGCATCAGGGGGCCTTTCAGGAAATGCGGGGAAGCGCGGCGAGCAGCCGCTCGATATCGTCCAGGTCGTTGAACACCGACGGACAGACGCGGAAACGGTTGCGCGACAGGGTGATCTGCACCTTCGCCGCTTTCAGCGGATCGGAGAGCTTGGCATAGGCCCCCTCCAGCGCGCAGGTCATCAGCGGCGTGCGGCTGCCGGCCGGGGTGACGATCGTGTAGCCGCGCGTCGCCAGCCCCTTGCGCAGCCGCGCCATCAGCGGCTGGCGATGCGCGGCGATGCGATCGACGCCGAGCTTGAGGATATAGTCGAGCGACCAGTCGAGCTGCGCGACCACGGTGTGCGAATGGGTGCCGCCGGCGAACAGCCCCTCCATGTCCGGACGGGGCGCGACATCGGCGATCGTTTCGCCCGGCGGATCGAAGGGATAGACGTGCGGGGCGAACTTCGCGAGCTGGTAATAGCCATAGCGGGTGCGCTTGAGCCGGTCGTGCAGGTCGGCGCGGGCATAGAGGAAGCCCAGCCCGAAATCGCCCATCAGCCATTTGTAGCTGGCGGTCGCGGCGAAATCGACATTGGTGGCGCGCACGTCGATCGGGATCGTGCCGGCGGCGTGGATGATGTCGGCATAGACGAGCGCGCCGCGGGCATGGGCGATCTCGCACACGCGCTTCAGGTCATGCTCGAAGCCATTGTACGTCGACACCAGCGACAGCGCGACCAGCCTTGTGCCCGGGGTGATCGCCTTTTCCATCGCCTCGACCGAGATGCGATTGTCGGTGGGACGCACCCAGGCGACATCGACGCCCTGCTTCGCCAGCTCCTGATAGAGGTAGAAGGAGCCGAAGAAGTGCAGCGTATCGGTGACGATCCGGCCCCCGGCACGCGGAAAATCGAGCGCGTCGATGACGAGCTGCTCGCCCGCCGTGGTGCTCTGGACGAAGGCGATCTCCTCGGGCGTGGCATTGATGAGTTTGGCGAAGCTCGCCTTGACCCGGGTTTCGACCGCATCGGTGGGATAATGGCCATCGGTGGTGGCGCGCTGATCGAGATAGGCGCGCACCGCGTCGCGGGCGCCGAGCGGGATCGGGTGCATCGTGCCCGAATCCAGATAGGGCCCGGGCATCTGCGCAAAGCTCGCCTTGTCGGGCAGCGGCGTGGAGGCCCCTGCGGCGGAGGCAGCCTGCACGACCAGCGGCGCGGCGCCCGCCCCTGCCAGGATTTCGCGCCGTGTGACGCCCGATCGCATGCCCCGCCCTTTCCTTGTCGAATTGCCGATCAGCTTAGCGCCGGTTGCGCGAATAGTTTTTGCCGATTTTCGTGGGCTATCACAGCGAAGCCGATCCCGTGCTTCCCCGCAAACTCGCCATGTTGCGCATAAAAATTCCCCACGAGCCCGGATAGGATGGATCGAACCTCTCTTCGTCATCCCCGCGAAGACGGGGATCCATAGTCGCTGAAGGCAGTGAGACACATTGCGGCCAGCCAGAATGGATCCCCGCCTTCGCGGGGATGACGGGAGTGAGAATGACGGAAGGCGTGTCCGCCAAGCGGTGGGCTTCTCGAAGGAACAAAGCGATGAAGGTTCGAGCACTGACTTGCGCGATGCTGCTGGCCGGCGGAGCGCTGATGCCGATCGCCGCCAGCGCGAAGACCTGCACCGGCGACGCGGTGGAGACGCAGCACAGCGCCCGGATCGGCGGCAAGACGCTGCGCTACATCGCCTGTGCCGGCACGCTGCCGGTGCGCAACCTGCGCGGCGAGGTGCGCGGGCGGATCTTCTACACCGCCTATCTGGTGCCCGGCGGCAAGCCACGCCCGCTCGCCTTTGTGTGGAATGGCGGCCCCGGCGCGGATTCGCGCACGCTCCAGTTCCACGCGGTCGGCCCGCGCATCCTCAAGCAGGGCAAGCTGGTGGACAATGAAGCAAGCCCGCTCGGGGTGAGCGATCTCGTGTTCGTCGACCCGGTGGGCACCGGGTTCAGCAAGGCCGACGATCCCGCCCGTGCCGCCGACTTCTACGGCACCAATGCCGATATCGCCTCGGTCGCCGGCTTCGTCACCGATTTCCGTACCGCCTATCGACGCACCGGTTCGGCGCTCTACCTCGCCGGCGAGAGCTTCGGGACGTGGCGCGCCGCCGGCGTGGCCGAGCGGTTGATCGACGCCAAGGTGCCGGTGGCCGGCATCGCGCTGATCTCGGGCGGCATCCCGCTGGGGGACCTGCCCGACCGCAACCGACTGCGCGCGCTGTCGCTGGTCAACCGCACCGCCACCGCGCATGCGCTGGGCAAGCTGGCGCCCGAGCTGCGGGCCGACCAGCCGCGCGCGCTGGCCGAAGCGCGAAGCTGGGCCGAGAAGGTCTATGCCCCTGCCCTGGTGGCGCCCGATGCACTCTCCGCCGAGGACCGCGCCCGAGTGATCGCCGCGCTTGCCCGCTTCCAGGGGCTCGATCCCGCGACGATCGACGCCAAGACTCTGTGGGTCTCGCCGCGCGCCTTCCGCACCGGGCTGATCGCGGGCGACACGCTGGGCCTGTTCGACATGCGCAAGACCGGAGCGCCCGAGGACGAGAGCGCCGATGGCCGGACCGTGCTCGACTATTATCGCACCGCGCTGAACTATCGCACCGGCAGCTATGCCGGGATCGATGCGCCGGAAAGCGATGCCGGCAGCCAGTGGCAATATGACCAGGCGCCGATCACCCCGGACTCGCTCGCCCGCGCCCGTGCCGGCGAAGGGCCGCCCAGTCCTTCCCAGCCCTGGACGCTGCGCGCGATGGAGAAGGCCCCGCGCCTGCGCGCCTGGGTGGCGACCGGCCTGTATGACTCGCTGAACAGCTGCGCCGGCAACGAAGCGGTGGCGGCAGGACTGCCCCGGGCCGTCTCCGCCCGCTTCACCCTGCGCTGCTATGCCGGCGGGCACATGATGTATGAGGATTCGCGCGAGACACTGCGTTTCGGCAAGGATCTCGCGGCCTTCCTGCGACCCTGAGCATAAATCTTGCGCTCGCCGGCCCAGACATTGCGAATTTGTTTCATATTTTTCGCTCCCGGGCGTGGCTTCGGCAAAAAATTCCGCGCCGCCCGCCTATTCTGATGCCGATCCGGGAAAGAGCCGCACAGGCCACCGGAACGCATTTCAGGGAGCAAGGGGTAGCATGACAAACACACATACCCGCATCGCGCGCCGGCTGATGGCATCGACGGCGCTGTTCACCGCCATGGCCGCGATGCCGGCACTGGCACAGCAGGCCGCGCCGCAGGACACCGGCGCAAGCGAAGCCGGCGAGCCGATCATCGTCACCGGTTCGCGCATCCGCCGCCCGGAATCGGACAATGCCGCGCCGGTCTCCGTGATCGGCCAGCAGGCAGTGATCGATCGCGGCTATACCAGCGCCGCCGACGCGCTGAACGACCTGCCCTCCAACGTTCCGGTGCTCAACCAGGCGGACGGATCGGGCGAGGCCAGCGGATCGGGCATCCAGGCGCCGAACCTGTTCGGCCTGGGTGCCGGGCGCACGCTGACCCTGGTCAATGGCCGCCGCATGGTCACCAGCAGCTCGGGCATCGGCGATCCCGGCGGCGTGGGTGACGCACAGGTCGATTCCAACATCATCCCGCTCGGCCTGCTCGAGCGCGTCGAAGTCTATCAGGGCGGCGGCGCCGCCGTATACGGCTCGGACGCGATCGCGGGCGTGGTCAACTATATCCTCAAGAGCGACTTCACCGGGCTGGTGCTCGACGGGCAGACCGGCATCTCGGGCCGCGGCGATTACGCCACCTACAGCCTGCGCGGCACCGCCGGAACCAACTTCGCCGGCGGCCGCGGCAATGTCGCGATCGATGTGGGCTGGTCCAAGTCGCCGATCCTGCGCTTCTCGGATCGCCCGCTGTCCAATCTCGGCCGCCTGACCGTGAGCAACTCGGCCGACACTGGCCCGAGCGACGGCATCCCTTCGGTGAAGGAGATCTTCAACGCCGCCTTCTGGCCGTTCAACGGCAATGGCGTGATCTTCACCCGCCCGGCGCCGCCGCCCAACTTCCTGGCGCGCAACGCCAGCGGCAGCGCGCTGCAGTTCGATTCCGCGGGCAATGTCGTTGCCTATAACACCGGCACGATCCAGGGCATTCCCTTCGCCTCGGGCGGCGACGGCTTCGCCTACCAGGAGCTGGCCGGCCTGCGCACCGGCGTGGAGCGCTACACCGCCAACCTGATCGGCCATTACGACCTGACCGATCGCATGAAGATCTCGACCGAGCTGCTGTTCGCACGCACCACCGGCAGCGAGATCCCGCAGGGCAACAGCCGCACCACGCTGAACGCCGGCACCTATGCCGGGCCGATCGCCTTCACGATCAACAACGGCTTCCTGACCGCCCAGGCCAAGGCGGCGCTGAGCGCGATCTCGCCGACCTTCGCCGCCGGCGCGCCGCTGTACCTGTCCAAGTATTTCTACGACCTGGTGCCGGACGCCACGCGCACCACCACCACCGACACCTATCGCGCACTCGTCACGCTCGACGGCGACTTCGATATCGGCGCGCGCAACTTCTACTGGTCGGTCTCGGGCAGCTATGGCCGGGTCGAGGGCAAGCAGCGCACCTGGGAAGTGATCAACAGCCGCTACAACAACGCGATCAACGCGGTGCTGAGCGGCGGCAAGGTGGTCTGCGCGATCAATGCCGATGCCATCACGACCAACGACGATGCGAGCTGCGCCCCGATCAATCCGTTCGGCCGCGGCAATGTGAGCCAGGCGGCGCGCGACTATGTGAGCACCCGCGCGGGCATGGACTGGACCAACGAGCAGGTCGACCTGCTCGCGACGCTGGGCGGATCGCTGTTCAGCCTGCCGATGGGCGATGTCGCGTTCAGCACCGCCTATGAGCATCGCGATGAGAAGGCGCGCTTCTCGCCGCTCGCCGCCAACCTGCAGGGGACCTTCGGCGACGGATCGACCCAGGTCGCCCAGTCCGGCGGCTATAACACCGACGAGCTTTCGGCCGAGCTTTCGATCCCGCTGGTCGGCAAGGGCTTTACCCTGCCGCTGGTCAAGGCGCTCGAGCTGAAGGGCGCGTTCCGCTATGTCGACAACTCGCTCGCCGGCAGCGAGAATGTGTGGGACGTCGGGCTGCGCTGGGAAGTGACCGGCGGGCTGACCCTGCGCGGCTCGCGCAGCCGCAACTTCCGCGCGCCGACGCTCACCCAGCTGCTCGCGCCGACCTCGAGCGGGCTCGGCTCGGTGGGCTTCGATCCCTGCGATGCCGACCGGATCAACAGCGGGCCCAATCCCGCGAACCGCCGGGCCAACTGCCTTGCGCTGTTCGCGGCCAACCCCGGCTATGGCGTCGATCCCGACGGCACCGGCGCGGGGCTGAGCGCGGCCCAGCGGCTCGCCCGCTTCCAGGATCCGGCCGAGAACTTCAGCATCGCGACGATCACCAGCGGCGGCAATACCGGCCTGCGCAACGAGATCTCGGACACGCTGACCTATGGCTTCGTGTTCCAGCCGCGCTTCGTGCCCGGGCTGACGATCAGCGCGGACCGCGTCCAGATCGACCTGAAGGACGGACTGTCGCCCTTCACGACCGAGGATTTCATGGCGGCCTGCTATGACGAGGCGAGCCCGGACGCGGCGGTTTGCAGCGCCTTCTCGCGCATCGCCAATCCGAGCGCGACGGCGATCGGCGGCTCGGTGCTGACCGGCACCACCACCACCTTCAACGCCGGCGTGATCAAGTATCGCGGCGAGACCTACATGATCGACTATCGCTTCGCGCTGGCCGATGTGTTCGGCGGCGGCGATATCGGCAAGCTCGGGCTGCGCGCGGTGGCGACGCACAATGCGCTGCTGACGCGGTCGGTGACCGGCACCACCTTCACGCGGACCGACGACACCTATCTCAGCCCGAAATGGGTGGGGCAGTTCAACGCGGTCTATGAGAATGGGCAGTTCCGCCTGACCTATCAGCTCGACTATCGCGGCCGCACCCGCTCGGCGGCGAACGCGACGATCGAGACGACGCCGACGCCGATGCTGGATGCCAATGTGGTCCACAGCATCTCGACGCAGTACGACCTCGGCAATTTCGCTCTGCGGGCGGGCATCGACAACTTCACCGACAAGGCACCGTCCTACCCGCAGATCGCCTATGGCGACATTCTCGGGCGGCGCTTCTTCGTCGGCGCGACCATCAAGCTCAAGTGATCCCTCGGCCGCCCGGCACAGTGCCGGGCGGCACCCCATGGCTTGACCCCAGGCACGGACGGAAAACGAACCAGAACATGAACCGGCCGGAATTTACCGACCTTTCCCCCGCGGCCCTGGGCGAAGCGGATATCCCTGGCGCCGGGGCGCCGGTTGGGGAATCCTATTCGCATTGGGTGCGCCGGGTGATCCGCGCCGTCCGTTCGGAGCGCAATTTGCTGGTGAGCCTGTTCGACAGTTCCGTGCCGGAACCCTTCGACCTGCTGCGCCAGATCATCCTCGAAGGATTCTCGGAACCGATCACCTCGCGCTACACCAGCGCCTTCGCCAGCGGGAATCCCTATGTGGTGGAGCAGCTCGCCCACCGCTACCAGGTGCCGGCGGAGCAGGTGCTGTGCACGACCGGCGCGACCGGCGCGCTGTCGCTGATCTACCGCGCGATGCTGGCGCCGGGCGACCGGGTGCTGGTGGAGAATCCCGGCTTCGACCTGTTCCACAAGATCGCCGAGACCCACGGCTTCGGCGTCGACCGCTTCGAGCGGCGCGGGGACCGGTTCACGATCGACCCCGACGAGCTCGCCGCGCGGATCGACCCGCGGACCAGGCTGATCGTGCTGTCCGACCTGCACAACCCCTCCGGCATGGCGCTGGACCGCGAGACCCTCATCGCGATCGGCAATATCGCCGAGGCGCGGGGGATCAGCGTGATCGTCGACGAGGTCTATGGCGACTATGTCGACGCGGCGCTGCGCCCGCTGCCCGCCGCCGGCCTGTCGCCCGCGCTGATCAGCGTGAGCAGCCTCACCAAGTCGCACGGGCTCAGCACGCTGCGCTGCGGCTGGATCGTCGGCGAGCCCGGCCGGATGGCGCGGATCCGCGCGCTGGCCGAGGAGATCGACTTCGGCGTCTCCAACCTCGCCCATGCCTTTGCCGCCCTGGTGCTCGAGCAGCCCAAGATGTTCGACGGCTATCGCAGCCGGATCATGTCGCGCGCGCGGCCGATCATCGAATCCTATCACCGTCACTGGCTCGACGAAGGCCTATTCGAAGGCGCCCTGCCCGATTTCGGCTGCATCGCCTTCCCCCGGCTGGTCGGCATCGAGGACAGCGTCGCCTTTTCCGAATGGCTGGCGGACCGCTGCGGCGTGATCGTAGCACCTGGCGAGTATTTCGGCGCGCCGGGGCATATCCGGATCGGCTTCGCCCGGGCACCGGCGGAAGTGGATTACGGCCTGCAGGCCCTGACCGAAGGCCTGATCCGCTACCGGGAACAACAGGGAGGATGAGCATGCGGGGGAATATCAGGCGGCTGCTGGCCGGAACCGCGCTTGCCGCCGCCCTGCTGAGCGGCAACGCGGCGCTGGCACAGGTCCAGGCGCGCAGCGAGCAGGCGGTGAAGGTCGCCGGCAAGACCGTGAAGGTACAGGCCGAGGTCGGGCTGGTGCCCGTCGCCAGCAAGCCGGGCAAGCAGGACGCGACCGCCGGATACGTCTCCTATACCGGCCCGGCGCGGGCCGATCGGGCGGTGCTCTTCATCTTCAACGGCGGCCCAGGCGCCGCCTCGGCCTATCTCAACATGGGCGCGCTCGGCCCGATGCGCGCGCAGGTGCCGCAGGACCCCGCCGCGCCGCTGCCTGACCAAGCCAGTGTCTCGGCCAATCCTGCGACCCTGCTCGACCTTGCCGATCTCGTCTTCCTCGATCCGCCGGGCACCGGCTTCTCGAGCTTCGCCGAGGATGCCGATCGCAGCGTCTACCAGTCGGTAAAGGGCGATGCCGACGCCGTGGCGCAGCTCGCCCAGGCCTGGCTGGCCGCACACGGCCGCACCGGCGCGCCGCTCTACATATTGGGCGAGAGCTATGGCACGATCCGCGCAGCGGCGATGGTCGAGGCGCTGCGCCTGCGCGACCCCGCGCTGCAGGTGCGCGGCGTGCTGCTGCTCGGCCAGGCGCTCAACATGATCGAGACGTCGCAGCGGCCGGACAATGTCATCACCTATCCGATCTCGCTGCCTACCCTGGCGGCGATCGCCTGCTACCACCACAAGCGCCCCGCCGCCTGCGATCCCGCCGCGAGCGCCGCCGAGGCGACCGCGTTCGGCCCCGTCTATCTCAACGCGCTGTTCCGCGGCGCAGCGCTCGACGCCGCCACCCGCGCCGAGATCACGACGAAGCTGGAAGACCTGACCGGCATCCCGCGCGCTTATTATCTGGCGCACGACCTGCGCATCTCGAAGGAGCAGTTCCGCACCGAGCTGCTGCGCGCCGAGGGCAAGGTGCTCGGCCGCTACGATGCGCGCTACACCGCGCCGCGCCCCGCCAATGCCGGCGAGATCGTCGGGCCCGACGCCTTCTCGGCAGTCTCCGACCTGTACGGCAAGGCAGTGCTCGGCGAGCTCAAGCGGATCGGCGTGGCCGACCCTTCCGCCTATAAGGTGATCGCCCGCTTCCCCGGCGACTGGGCCTATGGCGCCGGCGATTCCCCGTTCAACGACTGGCCGTTCATGGCTCAGCTCGAGAAGAACATGGCCGACAACCCCAGAATGCGGCTGTTCGTCGGCACCGGGCTGTTCGATCTGACCACCACCGTAGGCGCCGCCGATTATCTGTTCGCCCAGTCCGCGCTTCCCGCCGAGCGCTACCGGAACGCGCGCTATCCCGCCGGCCATGTCGCCTATTCGGACGATGCGAGCTGGCAGAAGCTGGTCGCCGATATCCGCGCCTTCCTGATCGCAGGCGCCGCGCAGTGAGCGAGGGCGCGGGCGACGAGAAGCTGGCCAAGGGCATCGACCTTGGCGGTGTGATCGCGATGGGGCTCGGCACCGCCGTGGGCGTCTCGATCTTCTCGGCGATCGCCCCGGCCGCCGCGATCGCGGGGCCGGCGATGCTGCTCTCGGCATTGATCGCCGCGCTGCCGATGTACCTGATCGCAGTCAGCTACGCCTTTCTCGGCTCGGCATTGCCGGTGTCCGGCGCTTCCTTCGCCTGGCCGGCGCGCTTCCTCAGCCCGAGCTGGGGCTTCTTCATCGCCTGGGCGCGGATCATCGCCAATATGGGCGCGATGGTGGTGCTGTCGCTGGTGCTGGTCCGCTACGCTTCGATGCTGGTGCCGCTGCCGGTAAAGCCGACCATGTTCCTGGCGCTGCTGCTGGCATTGCTGCTCAACCTGTTCGGCGTCCATATCGCCACCCGCGCGCAGAAGATCCTACTCATCGGCATGCTGATCCTGTTCGCGATCTTCGTGATCTGGGGCGGCGCGACGGCGGTGAGTTTCGACCATTTCGAGCCGATGTTCCCTGAGGGCTGGCACGGCGTGATCGCCGCCACCCCGCTGCTGATGGGCCTGTTCTTCGGGATCGAGGCGGCGACCGAAGCGGGTGCCGAAGTCGCCAACAGCCGGCGGACCATTCCGCTGGGTATCGCGCTGTCGATCGGCTCGGCCACCCTGCTCTATCTCGCGGTCGGCTTCGTCGCGCTCGGCGTGCTCGGCGCGCCGGCATTGGGCGCGAGCCAGGCGCCGATCCTCGACGCCGCCAGGCAGTTCATGGGCCCGGTGGCGACGCCGCTGATCGTACTCGCCGCGGTGCTTTCGATCGGCAAGTCGCTCAACGCGATGTTCGCGATGTTCAGCCGCAGCCTCTATGCGATGGGCACCGCCGGCATGCTCCCAGCCGCCTTTGCCCGCGTCCATCCGCGCTGGAAGACGCCCTATGTGGCGCTGATCGCCGTGTTCGCGATCGGCTGTGTCGGCCTGTTCCTGCCGATGGAACTGACCTTCCTGTTCCTGGCGGTGAACATCCCCAACCTGCTCAAATATGCGAGCATCTGCCTGTCCGCCGCGCGTGTGACCGAACGCCATCCCGAGCTGTACGCGGCCGCCGCGTTCAAGCTGGCCCCGGGCCCTATGCGGCTGGTTTCTTATGCCGGTACGCTCTGCGCGGTGGCACTCATCTTTGTCGGCTTCGAAGCGGACTGGCGCCCCTATGCGCTATTGATCGGGTGGCTTGCGATCGGCGGCGTTTTCCGCTGGATTGGGCCTCATCGTACCAACGCCCGCAAGCGTTAACAAATCGCTAAAATTGCTGAAGGATTGCGACGCAGCGAGTTGTAAACTTGGCAAAGTCGCCCTTCGCTCGTCCGCTATGGTGAGGGATCTTACAAGATGGTGGGTGAACTCCAAGGAACTGCCGACCAGCGCCGGCTGAACGAAGGTCTGCCTTCAGGCTTCATCTTCGCCGTGCTGAATGACCGCAAATGAGGCGCATTTCTGCCCGGCGGCTTCCGCCAGCAGCAGCTAGTCGGCTCTTGGGCCGGTTGCGGACTGGCAACTCTTGGAATCACAACGGCCCAAAGAGGACAGGCCTGAATAGCGCTCGAAAGGCAGAGAGGTTGGCCTCGTACAGCTAAATCAATTGAAAACGGCTTGTCGCTTGCCGACCACTAGAACTCCCCCTTCCCTCGTGTGGCGGGGAACACGGTGATACGCGGACAGGCGCGAACCCCGCCCAATAGCTGATCTAGCCCGGTTGCAAGCCTAACTATCTCGCCAATTCCCACCATTTCGGTAGGTTTTATCCGCAAGGAAAAAACAAAGGTGGGTTGCGCGTTTCTGCAGTGATTCCCGCAGGGGATGATAATTTCGTGCGATGAGGCCTGTGACAGGTTTCTCGAGCGAGAAGTTGTGCCGAAATCATGTTGGTCAACCTGCCTGATGTCCATCAGGGGGATCGTACGGTCATGTATCATGAGAATCGCGTAATTCCGGCGGATTCTGCCGGAAGCCGCAAGAATGCTATTCGCTTGTTTGAAGGCGTTGCCGCGATTGCCATCACACTGCCTCTGGTTCTGGGCGGTGCCGCCCAGGCACAGTCGGGCATCGCCGGAGACGAGCAGGACGCCATCGTCGTCGTCGGCTCGCGCAGCGGCAACAAGGCATTGGAAAGCTCCGCTCCGGTCCAGCTCGTCAGCGGCGAGGACCTGCAGGCGACTGGCGCGCGCACCCTGTCCGAAGCGCTGCAGCGGCTCGTGCCTTCCTTCAACTTCCCGACCTCGGTGCCGTCGTCGAACGCGGCCAGCTTCGTGAAGGGCGTGTCGCTGCGCGGCCTGGCGGCGGACGAGACGTTGGTGCTGATCAACGGCAAGCGCCGCCACGCGACTGCCCAGCTCAACGCCGGCAGCGGCGTCGCCAAGGGCGCGCAGACGGTCGACCTCAACAGCATCCCGCTGAGCGCGATCGAGCGCGTCGAAGTGCTGCTCGACGGCGCCTCCGCGCAATATGGCTCCGACGCGATCGCTGGCGTGGTCAATATCGTGCTCAAGAAGCAGGCCGGGCATGGCAATCTCGCGGTCCAGTACGGCGTCAACGACAAGGGCGACGGCGAAACCAAGAGCATCGAGGGCTCGATCGGCGCGAAGCTGCCGGGCGACGGCTCGGTCACACTGGCGTTCGACGTCTGGGACATCGGGCGCACGCGGCTTTCCGGCCGGGATAACCGGACCATGTACTTCGCCGGCGATCCGCGCGAGGCGAGCTTCCCCAACCGCAACTGGTTCTATGGCAGCGGCGCCACCAAGCGCGAGAACCTGCTGCTCAACGCCGAGAGCACTGTCGGCGGCGTGACGCTCTATCTCACCGGAAGCTATGGCTGGCGCAAGGATGAGGGCTTTGGCAATCTCCGCCAGCCCAATGCCGACCAGACGGTGCGAGCGCTGTTCCCGGACGGTTTCCAGCCTTTCCTGCGCGTCCATTCGCGTGACGCCTCGATCGGCGGCGGGGCGCGCTGGTCGGGCAAGGCCGGCGATTTCGACCTGGGCGCGAATTACGGGCGCAACCGGGTGGAAAGCCTGGTCTACAACACCAACAATGCCAGCCTCGGCACCGCGAGCCCGACCTCGTTCAACACCGGCGACCTGCTCAACGAGCAGGCCAATGTCACCTTCGACTGGAAGCGCCCGTTCGATACCGGCTTCCTGCGCGGCCCCCTCAACGTCGCGGCGGGCCTGGCCTATCGCCATGAGGCCTATCAGGTGTTCCAGGGCGATTACGGCTCCTGGGCCAATGGCGGCGTGCCGATCCTCGACGGGCCCAATGCGGGCAAGGTGGCGACACCGGCCTCGCAGGGCTTTGGCGGCTTCTCGCCGGACGATGCAGGGCGCAGCACCCGCGACGTGGTCGGCGGCTATCTCGAGCTCGAGACCGAACTGGCCAAGGGCCTGCGCGTAACCGCATCCGGACGTGTCGAGCATTATTCGGACTTCGGCACCACCGCCAACGCCCGCCTGGCGCTGCGCTACGAAGTGACGCCGAAGCTCGCCTGGCGCGGCAGCGCCGGCACCGGCTACCGCGCTCCGTCGCTCGGCCAGTCGGCCTATTCGCGAACCATCCCGAACATCACCAACGGCGTGCTCGCGACCAACAAGCTGGCGCGGGTGGACAGCGCAGTCGCCAGGGCGCTGGGCGCAACGCCGCTCACCCCGGAAAAGGCGACGAACCTGTCGACTGGCCTGGTCTGGACGCCGAGCAACGACCTGTCGCTGACGGTGGACTTCTACCAGACGACGATCGACGACCGGATCGCGCTCTCCGAAACGCTTACGGGCACGCTTGTCCGCCAGGTGCTGACCAGTGCCGGCTTCCCGACCTATTCGGGCGCCCAATATTTCACCAATGCCGTCGACACCCGGACCCGGGGCATCGATGCGACGGCGCGCTACCGTTGGCGGCTGGGCCAGGACCAGCGGCTCGATCTGAGCGCCGGTTTCAATCTGAGCGACACCAAGATCACCCATATCAAGTCGACCCCGGCGGTGCTGGCGGGCAGCGGCCTGTCGCTGATCGGGCATGAGGCGCGCGGGCTGATCGAAGAATGGAATCCCGACACCTTCCTACGCCTGGCCGCCGACTACAGCAATGGCGGGTTCGACGCCCATCTCTCGGGCACCCGCTACGGCATCTATTGGGCACGCAATGCCGTGGTCGCCTATGACCAGCGCTTCGGGCCGCAGGAAGTGGTGAACTTCTCCGCCGGTTACCGCCTGTTCGCCAATGCCCGCGTCTCGGCCGGCATCAACAACCTTCTCGACAGCCATCCCGACCAGGTGCTCCCGGCCGCCCGCAATCCCGTGATCGCGCTCTATTCCGGCCTGTCGCCGGAGGGCGGCGCCGGACGCACCTATTTCGCTCGCCTCGACCTGTCCTTCTAAGGAGCCTGCACCCATGAAATCTGGATATCTCGGCGCCGCACTGCTCGCCGCCGCAAGCCTGACTGCCGCTCCGGCCTTCGCACAGGAAGGGGCGCCCGTGCAGGAACAGGGCACGGCCGCGACCCGCGCCGCCGTCATCGCCGCGATCGATGCCTATCGTGCGGCGGTAGTGAAGGGAGACCGGGCGGGGCTGGAGGCAGCCTTCCACCCGGACATCTCCTATGGCCATACCGACGGTGCCGTTCTGTCCAAGGCCGCGCAGATCGACCGGACCCTGGCGCCGGGCAAGCGCTTCACTGCGGTCGACATCGCCGATGCGAAGGTCCGCAGCTACGGCAACGTCGCCTATGTGACCGCCAGCTGGACCTTCCACCTGAGCAAGGACGACGGGAGCACCAGCGCCGCGCGGCTTTCGGGCCTCGACGTGTGGACCAAGGGTCCGCGTGGCTGGCAGCTCATCGCCCGCCAGCTGACCCGCCCGGCCCAATAATCCCCCCTTTCCGAAGCGAGACATCCCATGGCCCGATTTGCCGTTCGTTCGCAATTGCTCCTGCTGCTGGCAGGGGCGGCGCTGCCCCTTGCCGGCGCGCATGCCCAGAGCTTCACGCCGGAACAGCTCCAGGCGGCGACCGCGTTGCAGGAGCGCATCCCGAATCTCGACAACCATCTCGACATCCCGTTCGAATTCGGCACCGGCGCGCATGACCCGGGCAAGGACGGCCCCGACCAGTTCGACTTCGTCAAGGCGAAGCGCGGCCGGCTGAAGGGCGCGGTGCTGGCGATCTTCGTGCCGCAGAACGCGCGGACGCCCGCCGGCTATGCCGAAGCCGCCGCCAAGGGCCAGCGCAAGCTGGATGCGATCGAAGCCGTGGTCCGCCGCTATCCGCAGCAAACCGAGATCGCGCGCTCGCCCGGGGAGTTGCGCGCGATCGAAGGATCGGGACGCGTCGCGATCATCCTGTCGATCCTCAACGGCAACCTGATCGGCAAGGACCTGAACCAGCTCGATGCCTGGCACGACAAGGGCGTGTCGATCTTCGGCTTCACCCATGCCGGCAACAACGACCTGGCGGACTCCGCCCGGCCGAACCTGCTGCGCGGCGACAAACTAGGCGAGCATGGCGGCCTCTCGCCGCTGGGTCGTGAAGCGGTGGCGCGGCTCAACGATCTCGGCGTGGTAATCGACGTGTCGCAGATCACTGCGCAGGGCGTGCGCCAGGTGATCGAGCTCAGCCGTGCGCCCGTGATCGCATCCCACTCGAATGCGCGCGCAGTGATCGACCATCCGCGTAACCTGGACGACGCGAGTCTGCAGGCGATCGCCGACAAGGGCGGCGTGGTCGCAATCAACGCCTATAGCTCCTGGGTGAAGGCCTTCCCGCCCGAGGCTCTGGCCAGGCTGAACGAGATCCGCCGCCGCTACGGCATTCCCGAGGACAAGACCCCGGCGGGCATCCAGCCGCTTTCGGACAAGGGCGTGAAGGTGCTCCCGCCCGAGGTATTCGCGAAGTACAGCGAGGAGTTCCACGAGATCACCGGCAGCCCGGACTATCGCGCGTCGCTCAAGGACTATGTCGACCAGATCGACTATGTCGTGAAGAAGATCGGCATCGACCATGTCGGTATCTCGTCCGACTTCAACCATGGCGGCGGCGTGATCGGCTGGAACGATGTCGGCGAGTCCATCAACATCACCGCCGAGCTGCAGCGCCGCGGCTATAGCGAGGACGATATCGCCAAGCTGTGGGGCGGCAATTTCCTGCGCGTCTGGGGCCAGGTGCAGGCACTGGCCAAGCCGAAGGCACGCAAGTGAGGATCGACCGCCGCGCCACGCTGGGCCTACTTGCTGCCGCCCCGCTGCTTCCCGGGGCCGCTCGCGCCGGTCTGGTTGCACCCGGCAGCCGCACCGCGATCGTGATCGGTGCAGGGATCGTGGGTGCCGCAATCGCCTATGAGTTGGCCAAGCGCGGCGTGGCGGTCACCATCCTCGAGAAGTTCAAGCCGGCGGCGGGGGCAACGGGCGATTCCTTCGCCTATCTCAACGCCTCGACCAAGACCGGTTCAAGGCCCTATTTCCAGCTGAACTGGCTGGGCATGGCCGGCTGGCGGATCTGGCAGCAGGAGTCTGGCCCGGCGCTTCCGCTGCAATGGGGCGGCGCAACCTATTGGCGCGATAGCGGGGCCGAGGCGGCCAGGCTCGGCGAAAGCCTGAGGATCGCGCAGGCATGGGGCTATGCCGGTCGTCGTGTCGATGCGGCTGCGCTCAAGGCCCTGTTGCCGGGTCTCGGCATTGGCCCGGTCTCGGCGGCCGCCTTCTTCGCCGAGGAGGGGGCGGTGGATCCCGCCGGCGCGGTAGTCGCATTGCTAGAGCGCGCCGGGAAGCTCGGTGCGAAATTGCGGGCGCCGGTCGAAGTGCGTTCGCTGCTCGTTCGCGATGGCAAGGTTGCGGGCGTGCAGACGGGGGATGGCGTGATCGAAGCCGATACCGTGGTGCTCGCGGCCGGTCTTGGTAGCGAGGCGCTGGCCGGGCAGGCGGGGGTGCGACTGCCGCTCACCGCCTCGCCGGGCGTGCTGCTCCATACCGGGCCGCAAAAGCCGGTGCTCGACCGAGTCGTCTTCGCCCCGCGCGGTACCTTCAAGCAGATGCGGGACGGCCGCTTCGTCGCCAGCATCAGCGGGCATGAGGGCGGGGCACCGGAAGGGGCGGGGGTGGAAGCCTTCGGACAGGCAATCCAGCGCGCGGCGGCCTCCTATCTGCCGGGCATCGCAAATGCCGGGATCGAGCGCATCAGCGTCGGCCAGCGCGTGGTGCCGGCTGATTCCCTCCCGGTCGTCGGGTTCGCGCCGAAGCTGGGCGGGCTCTACGTCGCCGTCACCCATAGCGGCGTCACGCTTGCGCCCGCGCTGGGCCGTCTCGCGACCGTAGAGATTCTTGATGGCGTTGTGGTCGATCCGCTAACGATGTTTCGACCCGATCGCTTTGTCTAGAGGCTGTTATGGGCGTGTTCCTAACCTCGCGCCGAGCGAACTAAACGAACGACTGTTTTTGGGATCGTCAGCCGAAAGGTCGAACGGCTGCTGCTGGGCCGCATTGCCGTCTCGCCCGAAAGCGACCCACCCATTTGCGGACAGGCCGCTCCCAAGTCAGATTTCGGTTCTTTCAGCCAAGAGCAGGGCATCTTCGATGTCGACACCAAGATACCTGACCGTGTTTTCAATCTTGGTATGGCCGAGCAAAATCTGGATCGCCCGTATATTGCCTGTGGCTTTGTAGATCATCGCGGCCTCGGTTCGGCGCATCGAATGCGTGCCATATTCGGCGCATCTGAGGCCGATCGCCGTGACCCACTCATCAACCAAGCGCGCGTATTGCCTCGTGCTCAGATGACCGGCGTGGTCGACACGGCTTGGAAATGCATAGTTATCAGTCGTGCCACCGCGTCGTTCCAGCCATGCTAGAAGGCTCGCCCGAACATCCGCGGTAAGTTCGAACTGAACGGGGCGGCCAGTCTTCTGCTGGATGACGATCGCGCGTGTTTTGATCTCAGCGCCAGACACCAGATCACCGATCTTGATTTTTACCAGATCGCAGCCGCGAAGCTTGCTATCGATCGCCAGGTCGAACAGCGCCCGGTCGCGAAGCCGTCCCTCGCGCTCGAGGAAGAAGCGGACCGCCCAAATCTGCTTCTGCGTTAGAGGTCGCTTGGTACCGACCATTTTTCCGGCATTCCAAGCCGGGCGCATCTGCATGGCAGGGTCATATTTTGAATATCCCATAAACTTTCTCCTTGGCCCTGATTGGCCGCGGAGAAGATCGCGCAGACGCCCTTCTATTCTGGTCAGGCCGGCGACCGCCGCTTCCGACCAGACCCGGTCGTTCCCGAGTGAGCAACCGGACGACCGCTCCCAACAGAAGCCGCCATCTGCACTGCGGGAAGCAGCCCGACGCCAGCCGCCCTACTCTCGGCCATTCAAACAAATCGGGACAACCTCCCGAAAATTGCCATTCCGAACACATGTAGCAGTCCCGTTTCTCCATTTTGAAATGGCCGTTTCGCGAAACTCGTTCGGGAACGGGTTTCGGGAAAGCGCCGTGGTGGCGCGGGCGAAGAGGCTTACATGACCCGGCTTTCCGCTGAGCTTTCTTATCGAGACGATGGACTGACCGTTCGCAGGTCACGATTTTGGCGCGATCGGAAACACCAGCAGGGTCGAGGTGGCGGAGGCGCACAGCCGCCCCTGCGCATCGACGAGGCGCGCCTCGGAGAAGGCGACCCGGCGTCCGAGCGAGACGAGCTTGCCTTCGGCGCGAACCGGGCCGCTCGCCTCGCTCAGGGCGCGGTGATAGGACACCTTCAGCTCCAGCGTGGTGTATCCCTGGCCGGCAGCCAGGCTGGAATGGACGGCGCAGCCGCAGGCGCTGTCGAGCAATGTCGCCGCATAACCACCATGAACCGAACCGAGCGGGTTGAACACCTTGCGTGACGGCGAGCCTTCGAACACGACGCGGCCGCGCTCCAACTCCACCAGCGCGAACTCCAGCGTCTCGCCGATCGGTGGCTGACGACCCGTCGCCATCAGCGCGGCAAGCTGGCCGTGGCCGTCCAGATCGGCATGGTCGAGCATCACGTTCACCGTCCGGTTCCTCCTGATCCATCGCTTCCGGCAGCATCGCCCGCGGCCTCGATCCACGCGCGCGTGCTGGTCAGCAACTCATCGGCCAGCGCCGGATCGTCGACGGCGCGTGCCATGACGAGGGCGCCGACCATCGCCGACCACCGCCCGATCGCATCGCGCCGGCGTGACGCCGGATCGCCAATAGGCAAGGAGCGCGCGAACCGGTCGATCTGTGCGTCCAGGCCCTTGGCCATTGCCGCGCGCGCTTCCGGCGTCTGTTGGCGCATCAGCCCGGCAAGGCTGGCGGTCGGGCATCCTTCGCCCGCATGATCGCGGTGCAGCGGTGACAGATAGACGTCGATCCAGCCTTGCAAATCAGGCAGCGCGTCACCTTCGCCGTCGAGCGCGAACGCAATGGTCTGCGCAACCAGATCGTCCTTGGATGCGAAGTGGCTGTAGAAGCCGCCGTGCGTCTGCCCGGCGGCCTTCATCACCTCCGATACGGTCACCGCATCGAAGCCGCGCTCGCGAAACAGCCGGCTTGCCTCGGTGAGGATGCGTACCCTGTTCGTCGCCATCTGGTCGCGACTGACCCGCATGCGAAAATCTCCGATCACCCGGTTGACATATTCATGATCGCCATCACATAAACGATTATCGTGACGATCGTCATGAATATAGTGTATCAGCCGCAAAGGGCAACAGGATGACCATGCCGACCATTCTCATCACCGGTGCCTCGACCGGCATCGGCGCCACCTATGCCGATCGCTTCGCCAAGCGCGGCCACGATCTCGTGCTGGTAGCCCGCGACGAGGCGCGGCTGAAAGCGCTGGCGACGAAGCTGTCGTCGCAGCATGGCGTCGCCGTCGACGTGCTGCCTGCCGACCTGACCGACGCCGGCCAGCTAGCGACCGTCGAGACGCGGCTGCGCGACGATGCGAAGATCGGCACGCTCATCAACAACGCCGGCGCGGGATTGAACGGCGGGTTCGTTGATCAGTCGACCGACGCCATGGACCGGCTGGTTGCGCTCAACACGACCTCGGTCGTCCGCCTCGCCAGCGCCATTGCTCCAAGGCTAGCGCAAGCCGGCGAGGGCGCGATCGTCAACATCGGCTCGGTCGTCGGGCTGGTGCCGGAGTTCGGCATGAGCGTCTATGGCGCGACCAAGGCCTTCGTCCTCTTCCTGTCGCAGGGGTTGTCGCTCGAACTCGGACCCAAGGGCGTTTACGTCCAGGCCGTGCTGCCGGCCGCGACCCGTACCGAGTTGTGGGGCCGTGCCGGCGCCGATGAGGCAAGCCTTCCACCGATGATGGACGTGAACGAACTGGTCGACGCCGCGCTTGTCGGCTTCGACCGCCGCGAGAGCGTCACCATCCCGCCGCTTCACGACGGCACGCTGTGGGATGCATTTGACCAAGCGCGTCGGGCGATGCTGCCGAACTTCGGCTCGGTCCACCCCGCGCCCCGCTACACCGCAGCCTGACCCCTTCTTTTCCGACAAGGACCAACTATGAGCGATCTTTTCTACCCGTACCAACTCGGCCCGCTGACTCTGCCCAATCGTATCGTCATGGCGCCGCTGACCCGCAACCGCGCCGCGCCCGGCCTCCTGCCGAGCGAGCATGCGGCCGAATATTACGCGCAGCGCGCGTCCGCCGGCCTTATCATTACCGAGGCGACGCAGGTGTCGGTGCAGGCGCAAGGGTATCAGGACACGCCCGGCCTCTACACGCCCGAGCAGATCGCAGCATGGCGCACGGTGACGGATGCGGTGCACGCGAGGGGCGGTCGCATCTTCGTCCAGCTCTGGCATGTCGGGCGCGTCAGCCATGTCGACCTGCACGGCGGCGAGGCCCCGGTCGCCCCGTCGGCGATCCGCGCCGAGGCCAAGACCTTCGTCAACAACGGCTTTGCGGACGTGTCCGAGCCGCGCGCGCTCGAGCTGGACGAGCTGCCCGGCATCGTCGAGAGCTTCCGCCAGGCGGCCGCGAACGCGATCGAGGCGGGCTTCGACGGGGTCGAGGTGCATGGCGCCAACGGATATCTGCTCGACGAATTCCTGCGGGAGACGGCGAACGTGCGAACCGATGCCTATGGCGGTTCAATCGAGAACCGCGCGCGCCTGCTGCTGGAGGTCACGGCCGCCGTCGCGGGCGAAGTCGGCGCCGACCGGACCGGCGTGCGCCTGTCGCCCGTCTCGCCCGCCAGCGGCATCGTGCCGGCGGACGATGAGCAGCCGCAGTTCGACCATGTCGCGGAGCGGTTGGGCGAGATGAAGATCGCCTATCTCCATGTCGTCGAGGGCGCGACCGGTGGGCCGCGCGATGCAAAGCTGTTCGACTATGGCGCGCTGCGTCGCAAGTTCGGCGGCACCTTCCTCGCCAATAACGGCTTCGACAAGGCACTTGCCGAGGAACAGCTGGCGGCCGGCAAAGCCGACCTGTTCGCCTTCGGGCGCGGCTTCATCGCCAACCCCGATTTCGTCGAACGGCTGGAGTCGGGTGCAGACCTCAATCAGCTCGACCCTTCCACGCTCTACGGTGGCGGTGCGAAGGGGTATATTGACTATCCGACACTGGCTGACGCCTGAGGAGAAGGGGCAATGAAAGCCTATGTTCTTGATCGCTACGGCAAACAGCAGCCGCTGTGGCTCCGCGACGTGGCCGACCCCGTACCCGCGGTCGATGAGGTGTTGGTCGAGATCCATGCGACCGGGCTGAACCAGCTCGACGCGAAGATCCGCGACGGCGCGTTCAAAGCGATCCTGACCTACAAGCCCCCCTTCGTCCTGGGGCACGATCTTGCCGGCACGGTGGTGTCGGTCGGTCAGGCGGTGCGCGGGTTCAAGCCGGGCGACGAGGTCTATGCTCGCCCGCGCGACGGCCATATCGGCACTTTCGCCGAGCGGATCGCCGTCAAGCAGGGCGACCTCGCGCTGAAACCCGCCAATCTGTCGATGGAGGAAGCTGCTTCGATCCCGCTCGTCGGGTTGACCGTCTGGCAGGTGCTGGTCGAGCGCGCGAAACTGAAGAAGGGGCAGAAGGTCCTGATCCATGCCGGCTCGGGCGGGGTCGGCACGCTGGCGATCCAGCTCGCCAGGCATCTCGGCGCAACCGTCGCGACGACGGCGAGCGCGGCCGATGCAGACCTCGTCCGCAGCCTCGGTGCCGATGTCGTGATCGACTATAAGACGCAGGATTTTTCGGAGGAACTGTCCGGCTATGACGTCGTGCTCAACAGCCTGGACGGCAAGACGCTGGAGAAGTCACTCAAGGTGCTAAAGCCCGGCGGCAAGCTGATCTCGATTTCCGGGCCGCCCGATCCGGCGTTTGCGAAAGCGCAGGGACTGAACGTCGTCTTGCGCCTGCTGCTGCGCGCGACGAGCGCGGGCATCCGCCGCAAGGCGAAGCGTGCGGGTGTCGATTATTCATTCCTGTTCATGCAGGCCGATGGCGGGCAGCTTGGCAAGCTTACGTCGCTGATTGAGAATGGAACGATCAAACCCGTGGTCGACCGGGTCTTCCCGTTCGACCGGATGGACGATGCGATGGCGCAGCTCGACAAGGGCGGGGCCAAGGGCAAGCTCGTGGTACGCGTGCGATGACCCGCGTCGACTGGAACACGGCTCCGACGCTCACGGTCGAGGCGGCAGGGACCCACTTCGCCTATCGACGCCTCGGCCCCGACCGGGGCACGCCGATCGTGCTCCTCAATCACTGGGGTGCCAATCTCGACAATTTCGATCCGCCGATCGTCGAGGGGTTGGCCGCAGACCGTCCGATCTACGCGCTCGACTATCGCGGCATCGGCCGTTCGGGCGGTGCGGCACCGTTGACCGTCGGAGACATGGCAATCGACATGATCGCGGTGATTGGAGCACTTGGGCTGGCAAAGGTCGACCTGATCGGCTTTTCGCTCGGCGGCTTCGTCGCGCAGGAGATCACGCTCCGGCAGCCCGATCTTGTTCGTCGTCTCGTCCTGGCGGGCACTGGCCCTGCCGGGGGCACGGGGATCGAGCGGGTAGGTCGGGTGTCGCTGCCGCTTATCCTCAAGGGTCTGGTGACGCTGCGGGACCCAAAGACCTTTCTGTTCTTCACCGGCACCGCCAACGGTCGGCAGGCGGCGAAGGCGTTCCTCGCGCGGCTTAAGACCCGCACGGTGGACCGTGACAAGGCCGTCGGACTCGGTGTCCTCGGTCGCCAGCGCAAGGCGATCGAGGCGTGGGGCAGGCAGTCACCGCAGGACCTATCGCGTCTCCGCCAGCCGACGCTGGTCGCCAATGGTGACCATGACATCATGGTGCCGAGCGAAAACTCTACTGACCTTGCGCGCCGGATTCCGGAGGCGCAGCTCGTCCTCTACCCCGACGCCGGCCATGGCGGAATCTTCCAATATCACGACGCTTTTCTCGCGAAGGCCAAAGCGTTCCTCGACACCTAATGTCGCTGTTTCTTCGCTTCAGCTTGGCTGAGGGATCTTTTGAGAACCCGCCCATTTCCCAATTCACCATCCTTTTTGAAAGGTGGTGGTTGCGTGATGACGGCACCCACTTCTCGGAAACCTACCGGATTTCATTCCGCCAATCTTCGCGGACACCGGCGGGTATTGGCTTTGCCAAGAATGCCCGGTTCTGGCTAGCCGTCGTTCTGCGAACCCGGCTTGAAGGGCTCGGATGTCCCAATCTCGGCCATTCAATCAGGTCGAATTTCGACTCTGAACCAACGGCAGCTTCCAGGATCGTAAAATTCGCATGCGAACGACCGATATTGGGGCGCATTTCTGCCCGGCAGCTTTCGCCAGCAGCAGCCAGTCGGCTCTTGGGCCGGTTGCAGACCGGCAGGTTTGGGACCGGCAGCTGGCTAAAGCGGCCGTTGCGCGTTCATCCTTTCAGGACCGAAGCCGCTGGACCGAGATATCCAGCAGCCCCGTCCAAATCCCCCGATAGCCGGTCGGATCTTTCACTGATCGGGCCAACCGTTCCGGACCGACTCAGGCCTTCGCCTTAACGGGCAGCCGAAACGGTGCGCCAAGGCGATTGAAAGCATTCATCGCTGCAATTGCGATGGTGAGATCCACCAGATCCTTCGGTTCAAATGCTGCCGATGCGGCCGCATAGGCTTCGTCCGAAGCATGGGTTTCGCTTACGAGTGTAACCTCCTCGGCCCAAGCCAGTGCAGCACGATATTGCTCAGGGAAAAGATGCGGCACTTCCGCCCAGACCGGGACCAAGGCGACCTTGTCGACCGACATCGTCTTCAGCAGGTCGCGCGTGTGGAGGTCTATGCAATGCGCGCAGCCATTGATTTGTGACACCCGTAGGAACACGAGATGTATCAGCTCCTCCGGTAGGTTGGTGCCGGTTGTGATGTAGTGGTGGATACCGAAGAGAGCCTTAGCGCCCTGTGGCGCGACCTCGTGCCAGATCAACCTTTTCGTCTCGCTCATGATCATGTCCTTAGCCTGCGGCGCCACTCAGCGGCGCTCCCGCACTTGACGAAACAGGACGGACCAGTGTGACATCTCCGGCGAAATTTTTCCGTGCGGGGCGGAGTGCATGTCACTACCGGGCACGCTGCTTCGTCTTGTGGGCATGATTATGAAGGAGACATTGGTGCCGACGGGCATCAGCGGAAATGCCGCCGATCGACGGAAGGAGCGACGTGAACAGCGCACCTCCATATTCGAGGCCGAACGCAGCCGCTTGAACCGGCTCGCTTACCGAATGCTCGGCTCGCTCAGCGATGCCGAGGATGTCATCCAAGATGCCTGGCTGCGATGGGAAGCGGTCGAAGATGATATCGGCTTCCCTGCGACCTATTTGACCCGGATCGTTACCCGCTTGTGCCTTGACCGCAAGAAATCGGCGCACGCAAAGCGTGAAACCTACATCGGGCCGTGGCTGCCCGATCCGCTGATCGACTCCATCTGGCAGGACGAGACATTCGAGGACGACGTCACTTTCACGCTTATGCTGGCGATGGAGCGCCTGTCACCTCTTGAGCGGGCGGCATTCCTTCTTCACGACGTGTTCGACGTTTCCCTGCCCGAGGTAGCCGTGACCTTGGAACGAGAGCCTGCCGCCGTGCGTCAGCTCGCGTCACGAGCCCGCAAACATGTTCAGGCGGCTCGGCCGAGATTCATTATCAAGGCAGCCGAAGCGGACAGGCTTGCACGCGCCTTCTTCACCGCCGCGCGGGATGGAGACACGGCCCGACTTTCGGAAATCCTGGCGCAGGACGTCCAGATCCATACCGATGGCGGTGGCAAGGTGCTCGCCTTCCGGAATGTCGTACGAGGCACGGAGTTTGCACTTCGTGTTTTCGCCGCGGTGCGTCGCAAGAATGCGCCACCGCCAACGCTGGTTCGCACCGTGATAATCGATGGTTTGCCCGGCTACATCAGTGCCGATCAGGGTCGCGCATTGCAAACAACGGCGCTCGAGATGGAGGACGGTAAGATCGTTGCGATTTACATAGTCAAAAATCCCGACAAACTTGCTCATATTTGGCCCTCAATCTTGGAGGACGACCGTTGACAGACGGGTCTAACTGGTCCCATTTTTGGCCGGTACGGACAACGCCGAGCTGAATGAACGCTCGGCAGCTTTCGCGGACCTACCGCTTCAAACGGAACGACCGGGATTAGGGCGCGTAGCCGCCCCTGGCGACTGTCGCGCGCCGAACGTCTGCTTCCGACCCCAATTGCGGACCTATTTGCCGATGTCGCAGCGTGAAGGTATCAGCCTACAGGATGGGCAAACGGCTTTCCGTCGATCAATTGGAACCCGTTGCTAGGGCAGCGACGCGTAACGCGCTTGAGAAATACGACGCCCCCGAATGCTTTCGAGAGGCGCAAAATCTTACCCTTGGCACACTTATCGAGGATGATGTGCTTACCTTTGAGTTGTATATTGCCGGAGCGAAGCCAAGCGACGCGCGCGTTCTCGCTACTACAAGAGTTTCGCGCATCACTGGCGCTGTGCTCGATGTTGAAGTCCATCTGCCTTCGTCGCGGCAGACGCCGAACGGCAGCTAACCACCCAATAGCCGACCTTGGTCGCGGACCTGAACGAATGTCAGCTTTCCGGACTCCGCCTCACTGGCCGGAATGGCTTATATTGGGGCGCATTCCCGACTGGCCGGTTTCTCAAAACGCGGTCCGGCACCTCGTGGGCCGCTTGCTGATAGTCCGTTTTGAGTCCCGGCGATCTCGACAGCTGCCATTCGCCGCCGGCTCCGCCCGAGCGGCAGCTCACGACCCACAGTCAGTCATTCGCGGGTTCCTGTGATCGTCGCCGCACAAGCGTTGGCGCGTTGAAGGTGGGAGTGCATCGCGACGCGCCGAGCCCGGCACGCGATGCTCGCCGGCCGGTCAGGGGGAGGTTGCGGCAGGCTTACGGAGCTCGGCAACCGCGCGCTCCAGCCGCTCGACCCGCAACAGGACGTCGGTCAGCGGATCATAGTCGTCTGCCTGCGCGAGCGCCTCGAAAGAGCGCCAGATCCGGCGCGCGGCTTCCTTCAGCTTCATCGTGATTGCTCCTTTCCAGGGCGACGCGAGGGGATGGACATCTTGGATTGTGACGCTCGCCAGCTGGCCAGCCCATCCAGCGTTGTTTTGAGGGACGTGGCGACCTCGGTCAGCGCGTAGACATGGCTGGCGTACGGAGCTGGAAGGTAGCGCCGCTCGACGAGCCCCGCGCATTCCAGCGTGCGCAGCCGGTCGGTGAGGATGTTCGCGCTGACACGCGGGATCGCCGATCTAAGGTCAGCAAACCGGTGCGCGCCCGCGTTGAGGCAGATGAGTATCCGCAACACCCAGCGCCCCTCGAGTGGCTCGAGGGGGTCGTCCGCCGAAATGGCGGGATCGATAGCCGCGGCCTCGCTCATGCGGTCACCTCCGCCAGATGCGCCTGGCCCTCCGCAGTGGGCTTGATCCGATACCAGAGCGCATAGAGCGCCGGCAGGAAGACTAGGGTGAGGATCGTTCCGACCAGCGTGCCGCCGATCAGGGTGAACGCCATCGCCCCCCAGAACACCGAATGAGTGAGCGGCACGAAGGCGAGCACCGCGGCGAGCGCCGTCAGGATCACCGGCCGGGAACGCTGCACAGTAGCCTCGACCACAGCGTCGAAGGGGGAGCGACCATTCTCCTCATTCTCATGGATCTGCCCGATCAGGATCAGCGTGTTGCGCATCAGGATGCCCGCCAGCGAAATCAGCCCCAGGATCGCGTTGAACCCGAAAGGCTGGCCGGTGAGCAGCAGCGTCGGCACCACGCCGATCAGCCCCAGCGGTGCGGTCAGCAGCACGATCGTCATCGCCGAGAAGCTGCGAACCTGCAGAATGATGACAATCATCATCAAGAGGATCATGATCGGGAAGATAGGCGCGAGCGCGGCATTGGCCTTGCCCGCCTCCTCGATCGAGCCGCCCATGGCGATATGGTAGCCGGAGGGGAGCGTGTCGATCACCGGCTGGAGCTTCTTGAGCATGGCGGTCGAGACGTCGGGAGGCTGCAGGCCGTCGGCGATGTCGCCGCGCACGGTGATCGTCGGCACGCGGTCCCGGCGGAGCAGGATCGGGTCCTCCATCCGCAGCTCGAGCTTGCCGATCTGGCTGATCGGTACGCGCTGGCCGTTCGTTGCGGTCAGCGTGAAGTCGCCGACGCGCGCCGGATCCAGGCGGGCCTCTCCGGCGGACCGCGCCACCACCTCGACCGTGCGGATATCCTCGCGAGCCTGCGAGACGGTCACCCCCGAGAGCAGGAACTGCAGCTGCTCGCCGACATCGCCCGAGGTCAGGCCCATGGCGCGCAGCCGGTCCTGATCGAGCACGAAGTGCAGTGTCGGCACGCGCTCGCCCCAGTCGGTGTTGACGGTGCGCATCATCGGATCGCTGGTCATGATCGCGCGGACCTGCTCGGCGATAGCGCGCAGCTTTTCGACATCCGGGCCGCTGACCCGGAACGCCACCGGATAGGGAGAAGGGGGACCGAAGACGAGCTGCGTTACCCGCACGCGTGCCGCAGGGGCGAGGCCCTCGGCGACCGCCCGCCGCAACCGCCCCTTCAACGCCTCGCGCGCCGCCTCGTCCGGTGTTCGCACGATGATCTTGGCGAAAGAGGGATCGGGCAATTCGGGCGACAGCGACATGAAGAAGCGCGGCGCGCCCTGGCCGACATAGGCGGTGGTGATCTTCGCCTCGGGCTGCTTGCGTAGCCACGCCTCGACCGCCTCGCTCGCCGCGCTGGTCTGTTCGATCGAGGTACCCTTGGGCATCTGGACCTCGACCAGCACCTCGGGCCGGTCGGAGGTGGGGAAGAACTGCTTCTTCACCAGCACCATGCCCGCACCAGCGACGAGGAACGCCGCCACCGTTGCGATCGTCACCACCCGGTTGCGCTTCACCGCCCAGCGGATCAGCTGGCGCACCTTCTGGTAGCGCGGCGTTTCGTAGATGGCGTCGTGGCCGCCCGCGACCGGCTTGATCGCCGGCAGCAGCTTGACGCCCATATAGGGGGTAAAGATCACCGCGACGAGCCAGGAGGCCAGCAGGGCGAAGCCAACGACCCAGAAGATGTTTCCGGCATATTCTCCGGCCGTGGACTTTGCGAAGCCCACGGGCATCAGGCCGATCACCGTCACTAGCGTTCCGGCAAGCATCGGCGCGGCGGTATGGCTCCAGGCATAGGCCGACGCCTTGATTCGGTCGAACCCCTCTTCCATCTTCACGACCATCATCTCGATCGCGATGATGGCGTCGTCGACGAGCAGCCCGAGCGCAAGAACCAGCGAGCCGAGCGTGATGCGGTCCAGCACCCTGCCCGTTGCCCACATGATGACGAGCACGATCGCGAGCGTCAGCGGCACCGCCCCCGCCACGACGACGCCGACTCGCCAGCCGAGCGCGACGAGGCTGACGATCATCACGATCGCCAACGCCTCGAGGAAGGTGCGCATGAACTGATCAACGGCCGCCGAGATGTTCTCCGACTGGTCGGTCACGGGAGCGAGGACCATTCCGAGCGGCAGCTCCGACGAGATCGCCTGGACTTCGGCCTTAAGCGACTTACCGAGCTCAAGCCCGTTCCAGCCCTCGCGCATGATCACGCCGAGCAGCAGGGTCGGCTCGCCCTGGTTGCGGATCAGGAAGGTCGCCGGATCCTCATAGCCGCGCCGAACCTCGGCGATGTCCGCCAGACGCAGGGTCCTGCCATTGGCGACGATCGGCAGGTCGCGGATCTTTTCGAGATCGTCGAACGCGCCGTCGAGCCGGACCTGCACCTGCGGCCCGTTCGCCTCGATCGCGCCCGCCGGGGTGACCAGGTTCTGCTGCGCGAGCGCGGCGAAGATCGCGCGCGGTGCGATGCCCAGCGTCGCCAGCCGGTCCTGCGCGAACTCGACATAGATGCGCTCCGGCCGCTCGCCGACGATATTGACCTTCTTGACCCCCGGCACATGCAGCAGCCGCTGGCGCAGCGTCTCCGCCTGCCGGGCAAGGTCCCGTTGCGGCTCGCCCTTTGCCTTCAGCGCATAGAGCGCGAAGGTCACGTCGCCATATTCGTCGTTGACGAACGGGCCGGCGACGCCGCGCGGGAGCCTCGGGGTCTCGTCCTGAAGCTTCTTACGCGCCTGGTAGAATTGCTCCTGCACTTCGGATGGGGGCGTCTGGTCACGCAGGAGCAAAGTGGTGAAGGCAAGGCCGGGCCGCGTGAACGTCTCCGCGCGATCGTACCAGCGCAGCTCCTGCAGGCGCTTCTCGAGCGGCTCGGCGACCTGGTCCTGCATTTCCTGCGCGGTGGCGCCGGGCCATGCGGTGACCACCGTCATCTGCTTGATGGTGAAGCTCGGGTCCTCGGCGCGGCCGAGGCTCAGGAAAGCCACGAGTCCGGCAGCGGAGATGGCGATGATGAAGAACAATGTGACTGCCCGTTCGCGCACCGCGAGGGCGGACAGGTTGAACCTGCCCTTGGATCTGGACGTCTCGCTCAACGGACCGCTCCCGCCGCGACGCGGACCGGCTGGCCCTGGTGAAGCATGTGTGCGCCCAGCGCGACGAAGCGCTCGCCCAGGCGCAAGCCTGCGGCCACGACAGCCTTCTCGTCGCCGATTTCGGTTAGCCGTACCGGACGCCAGGTGACCCTGGGACTATTTCCGCTGCCGACGATCCAGACTCCCGGCCCCTGTCCACGATCGTAGATAGCGGCGAGCGGGACCGCGATCGCTGCCGGCTTGCCGGGAGCGCCAACTCGGATCGTTATCGTCGATCCCAGAGGTGCAGCGGCGGGAGCGCCGGAGAGGACGAAACGCGCCTCGAAAGTCCGCGTCACTGGATCGGCGGCGTCGCTCAGTTGCCGCAATCGCGCCTGCCCATCGATTCCGCTATAGGTCCGGGCCTCCGCTTCCGCGCCCAGTGCGGGGCGAAGCGTCTCGGGCAGTGCAACGATGGCTTCGCGTGGACCGGAGCGGGCAAGGCGGACGACGGTCTGGCCGGCCGCGACCACTTGCCCCGGCTCGGCCAGCGTCTCGGCGACCACGCCGTCCGCGTCGGCAACCAGCAACGTATAGCCGGTATCGTTGCGGCTGACCCGTGCCTGGGCCTCGGCGGCGGAGAGCTGCGCACGAGCCGAAAGCGCTGCTGCCTTGGCCTGGTCGTAGGCGGAGGCGGAGACCGCTCCCGCGGACACCAGATCGCGGTAGCGCTGTTCATCGGCGCTGGCCTGAACTGCGCGGGCGCGGGCGGCGGCGACCGTGCCGGCCGCCGCCTGCGCCGCGAGCTCATAGTCGGCCGCATCGATGCGCATGAGAGGCTGGCCGCGGCGCACGGTCTGACCGGCTTCGACGAGCCGCGCCACCACCTTGCCGCCGACACGAAAGCCGAGATCACTCTGCACGCGGGCGCCCACGATGCCGGTGAATTCGCGGGCGCCTCCTTCGGCGGCACCGGCAGACGCGATTCGCACCAGCGGCGGCGCGGTGCGCGGGTCAGCGCCCGACTGCCCGCAGCCGGCCAGCGCAACGGCTGTCAGCCCAAGGAGCCCGACCGTTCGGGCGCAAGACAATGTCGACACGCAGGTTCCTCCTGTTCAGTGGGAACCAGATGTCATCGAGTGACCATATTGTCAACTAGTCACATATAAGCTTCTGACTTCAAGGCGCGAGACTCCGCAGCACCAGGCCGGTTACCTCGGTCTGCGCGTCGGGAAGCAGATCGAGGCTGCGCTCGAGGAAAACGGGGTCGATGAAGGGCTTGAGTGCATAGAAGATCGATCGGCGGGTTTCGTCGAGCGGGGTCTTGCGCTCGAACTCGCCATTCTCGCGGCCTTCCTTGAGGATCTCTTCGAGCAGGCCCTGCATGCGCTCGATATAGGCCCGCACGACCTCCCAGTTTTCGGACGACGCATAAACCGCGATCTCGTAGAGCTTGCGGTCTGTGAAGAGCAGTTCCACGGTAGCGGTGGTGGCGGTCCTCGCGAATCTCCGCAGCTTGTCGGTCGCGTCGCCCCCTTCGCCCACTGCCTCCCGGACCTGGTCGAATAGGCCGCCCACACACTCGGCGCAGATCGCCTCGCCGATCGCCTGCTTCGATTCGAAAAAGCGGTAGATATAGGCCTTAGAGAAGCCGATCTCACGCGCGAGATCCGACACCGTCGTCTTGCCATAGCCGTAATGGGCGAAGCATTCGCGGGCGGCATCGACGATCTGGTCCCGCACGGAATGCTCAGCCGGTCCGCGCGTGGCAGCCTTGCTTGTGTTCTGATTTTTCATGGCCGCACCCATAGCGCCAAAAGTCCGAATTGACAAATTGTGACCAAATCCGTTATTCGTCACATGCCATGAGATGGTTCATGGGACTGCTGGCGAATGGAAGCATGCGCATTTCATCTTCGATCCTGACGGTGGCCGGAGCGGCTGCGCTACTCGGTGGCTGTGCCATCGGTCCGGCCTATGTCTCGCCGCAGACGACGGCCCCGCCTGCCTTCCTGGGCGGCCCCGCCGTCGAGGCCGCCACGGGGCAGGCAGCGAAGGTCGACTTGGTGAACTGGTGGCGATCGTTCGACGATCCACTCCTCGTGAGCCTGGTCGAACGCGCGCTGGCGCAGAATCTCGACCTGCAGCAGGTGACCGCCCGCATCGTGCAGGCGCGCGCCGCCCTGCGCCATGCCAAAGCCGACCTCCTTCCGTCCGGACAGGTCAGCGGCCAGGCGAGCGAGAATTATCAGTCGATCGAGACCCCGCAGGGCCGCATCGCCAGCGCCTTGCCAGGCCTCGAACGCGAGGCGCAGAGCTATGAGCTGAACCTCGGCGCGAGCTGGGAGATCGATCTCTTCGGTGGCAAGGACGCGGCGCGCGACGCCGCGCGGGCCGACTGGCAGGCATCCGCTGCTGGTGCCGTCGCCGCGCGACTCGCCGTCGCAGCGCAGACGGCCGACACCTATGTCGCGATCCGCAGCCTTCAGGCGCGACTCGATGTGGCGCGCAACCAGCAGCAGGTCCAGCAGCAGCTGGTCGATCTGGTCGGGCTCCAGTACCGCAAGGGGGTGGCGGCCGAATTGCAACTACGGCAGGCCGAGGGGGCCCTGGCGCAAGTGAGGGCCGGCGTTCCGGAACTCGAGCAGAATCTCGACGCCACGATGAACGCGCTCGATGTGCTGCTCGGCCTCCAGCCTGGTTCGGTTCGGCCCGAGCTTGCGGCCATCGCGCCGATTCCCAGCGTCCCTGCAGTCTCCGACGCCGGCGGTCCGGCCGCCTTGCTCCGCCGGCGCCCGGACATCATCGCGGCCGAACGTACACTCGCCGCGTCGAACGCGCGCATTGGTGTGGCGATCTCCGAATATTATCCGAAATTCTCGCTCAGCGGGCTCCTCGGCACGGCGACCATGGGCGTCGGCGGCCTGTTCGGCGGCAATTCCAACCAAGCGAGCGGCGTTCTGGGATTGCGCTGGCGTCTGTTCGACTTCGGCCGCATCGACGCCGAGATCGCCGCCTCGCGCGGCCGTAGCGCCGAGGCGCTGGCCGCCTATCGCCTGACGGTCCTAAGGGCGTCGGAGGATGTGGAGAATGCCTTTTCGGCGCTCCTCAAGCAGCAGGCCCGCGGCCAGATCCTCGACCAGGGTGTCGCATCGCTCGCCAAGGCCCGCGCATCCTCGCTCGCGGCCTACAAGGGGGGAGTCTCCAGCCTGCTCGACGTGCTCGACGCCGACCAGCGACTTCTCGCCAGCCGAGATGCCGAAATTCAGGCGAGAGCCGCTGCCGCGCGGGCGGCGATCGCGTCGTTCCGCGCGCTGGGGGGTGGTTGGGACGCTCCGCAGGCGTCCGACGGAACTGGCACACTCGGTCGATGAACTCGTTGCCCGCAATAGTCCGGTGTACGGTGCTTCAATGCGCAGGCTACAGGCTCACGGCCTCGATCGAGATCTGTCCCATAGGACGATTTTTTCGGATATTACGAACGACGGCTTTCGGGTGTGCGCGAGCGTGGTCGAACGACCGCAACGAGGGCGCATTTCTGCCCGGCAGCTTTCGCTAGCAGGCAGCCAGTCGTCTCTTGGACCGGGAGCAGACTGACAGGTTTCGCGCCTGCAGCGCGCCGGGCGCGGTAGCCGGCGATGGCCTCGCCCGCTGCCTTGACCTTGGCATAGGGACTGTTTCGACGTGGACGCGGCGAGGACAGGCCCGCACACAAGCCCGGAAATGCTCAAGGTACGGCAAGTCTTCGCAGATTCATCGTCACATACTTTCGCTTGGGCGACGCGGATACGATGCCGGTGACCGGTCATGGGCGAACCGGCTCTTGCAACCGTTTCAAGGCGTCGCTAGCATAGTTGTTCGTCGGATCGAGCGCCAGGGACTGCCGGAACAGAATGATCGCCTGTTTCGGATCGTCTTCCGCGACCGCGATGTCCGCCAACCCGTCATGGCTGTAGGCCGACTTGGGATAAACCGTCAGGTTGAAGCGAAAGATCGCCTTGGCATCCGTATAGCGGTGCGCCTCATATAGGTCGTATCCCAGCCCCACCAGCGCGTCGTCGCTGAAGTCGAGCTTCGCCCCTGATCGCTTGAGTTCGCCATAGTGGGCAATGGCGTCGGCAACGCCGCCGCGATCGATCCGGTCCCAGAGGATTTCACGGAGCTGTGCGACAGGCAGCGTCACCGGCTGACCGAAGGCGATCGCGGCCATCGCGTTCCCGACCTTGCCTGCCGACGCGCGGTCGCTGTTGCTCAGCACGATGGCAGTGAGGCCATCGACCGGGAAGCGGATGATGTAGGTGGAAAAACCATTGTCGCTGCCCGAATGGTCCATTTCGCGTCGGCCGAACCGCTCGGCGATCCGCCACCCGAAGCCGTAGTTGCTCTTGGCGGGCGTGAACATCGCGTCGAGCGACGCTTGGCCAACCAGTTTGCCGGGCACCAGCGCGCGATCCCAAAGCAGCAGGTCGCACACCGTCGAATATAGGCCGCCTGCGGCATAACCGACCGTGCGGCTGATGATCGGCGCGTTGATGAAAGTGGTCCCGAGCGAATAATAGCCCGACGCGCGATGCGGGATCAGCGCGCGGGTATTGTCGTCGCCGCTATGCGTCATGCCGAGCGGCACGAGGATGCGCTGTTTCACATACTCGCCCCAGCCCATCCCCGAGGCGCGCTCGATGATGAGACCGAGCAGGTGGTAGCCGGAATTGGAATAGTCGTATTTCTCGCCCGGCGCGAACTTGAGCGGCAGATCACGGAACAGCGCCACCAGTTCGATGGGCTTATAGTCGCGCCGCGACAGCATCTCGTCCCACTCGGGCAGGCTGGAAAAGTTGGGGATGCCCGAGGTGTGGTTCAGCAACTGGCGGATCGTTATCGGTTGCCACACGACCGGGCAATCGGTCAGATAGCGGCAAATCGGATCGTCGACCTGGAGCTTTCCCTGTTCCTGAAGCTGCATGACAGCTAGTGCGGTGAACTGCTTAGTGACAGATGCGAGGCGATAAACCGTATCCGCGCCATTCGGCACGCCCAGCTCATAATTCGCCATACCGTAGCTGCGCACGAACACCGGCTTGCCGCCGCGCGCCAGCAGTACCGTCCCGGAGAACTGCTCGTTCCGCGTCGCGGCGCGGAGATAGGCGTCAAGGGCGGTATCGAGCGCCTGTTCGGTCGGGGTGGTCGCGGATGGCGGCGCTGGCACCTGGGCCATTGCAGGAGACGCGCACGCGACCAGCGCCGGCATGGCGCCCAAAGTCACGCCTAGGCTCGTCGCCCGTTGCCAGGCCCGCTTTCGCTTCGTCACTGCCATCGCCCACCCTCGTTCCGGTATTGAATATGCAACAATGCTGTGTATTGCTCTGTTAATACACATGAGGCCAGCAAAAACATTCATCCATCGATTTTCCGGGCGGCGACTGTGGCCGCGGCCGTCGCGGCCAGTCTCGTGACGCCAGCTTCTGCAATCAAGCCGGAAGACTCCAAAGCCTGTGCACTGGCGCGACGGGCCGCAACCGGTGCAGCGCTGAGTGTGCCGTTTCGCGTCGTGGACGGTTGCATCTACGTCACCGCGAAGGTCGATGATAAAGGGCCGTTCGTCTTTGCCGTCGATACCGGCGCGAGCGGCATCGGGCGTGCCGATGCCGGCTTGGTCGCCACCTTGGGCATACCCGTGACAGGATCGGGTCACACGTCGGATGGGGTGGCGACGGCGGAGATCAAGACAGTCCGCTTGCGGTCCGTCGATCTCGGCCGCTTCGTTCGGCGCGATCTTGAAGTTGCAACCCGGGACTATAGCAGCAAGCTCACCCCCGAAGCGGCGTTCTCGGGTATCCTCGGGCGCGAGTTTTTCGGCGATGGCCTGCTGGTGATCGACTATCCAGCCGCCGACTGACCTTCACCCGCGCCATCGCCCTATCCGACACCATTAACGGCGTCCTGTATTACGAGCGGGCTTTCCGCGTGCCGGTAAGGATCGGCGACACCCTGACGGAAGGCAATCTCGACACGGGTGCCAACGTATCCTTCGTGCTCCCCGGGACGCTGTTCGATCGTATTGGCGGTGGTGCCGTCCAGTCGGCTGGCGAAGGCAAGTTGACCAATACGGTGGTCAGTACTGGCAAGGCGATGGTCAAGGGTCCGTTCCGCATCGGAGCGGTCTCGCTCTCGGACGTGGAGGTGCGGGTTTCGGATCGCTATCCCGAGCTGCTGGTCGGCGCACATGCCCTGCAGCATTTCACCCTACTGATCGACCAGCGATTCAAAAGGATTGCATTATGCCCCTGCCCGCCACGCTCTTGAGGTAATGTTCCCTGGCCCGCGCCTCTGCAACGGTGAGGTCTCCGCCTATCGGTAGGCATCGAAAGAACATTGTCTATGAAGCTGCCGCCCATTCTTGCCGTGTGGATTGTTGCGCACCCAGGCCCGACCAGCACCCTTCCCCGTCTCCGAATCTCGGCGGGGGCGCTCGACAGGCGGCCGGATCATTCAGGTCCGCGGGCTGGTTGCAAGGTTGCCTGAAACCTTGGCATCAGCCCCAACCTGCGAAGAGCAGACATGTATGCCGAGTTCTCGCAAGATGCTCGGCTCCCCTCGGTCGTGTCGCATTTCGCGATCCCGCCTTCTGCGTCACGTGGCAGCTCTCTATCCAGTGCACGCCGATCTCGAATGGACAGGCTTGCACGGAAGTCATCGAGGCGTTGCAACAGGTCGCCGGGGGTGATCCGGGCGCCCACAGCTTCAGAAGGCGGGCGCGACGGCGTTTGAGGAGTGCCAGCAGTTTGCGCGACAGCCAATAGCAGTACCGTTGGGACCAGCATTTACACCTCTATGATCAGGACTCGCTTGTCTCGGCGAATAGGTACTCGCGCCTGACTGCGGATTCCAATGACAACGGCGTCATCGAGAGCTGCCTTGGGCTACACATTAACGCGGGCGCTCTGCTAGCCCAGTTGCAGACATCAGGTCACCGTTGCGATGAGGCGCCAATCCTCACGGCGTCTTAAGGCCTGATTCGCACGCCGCTAAAATGGGCGATAGTCCCCGGGCCGACCCATAGCGCCACGGCGCCCTTGGCCTCGGCGCCGTGCTTGAGGTCGCTGACGATCAGAGTCGGTTGCTGGGCGCCATCGACATATAGCTGTGCCCGGGCGCCGTGGACCACAATCCGCACATGCGTCCAACGACCAGGCTCGAGATCGACATAGGTCTCGTACTTGGCTGGCGCTTCGGCGCGTAGCCGTTCCCAAGGATAGTCGGGGTGCGAGATGTACTGGACGGAATGGTTGCGGCGCAGCTGATCGTCGGCCCTGCCGTTCGTCGGGCGCAGATATATCGCCTCCAATTCGGCCTCGTCACGCACCCGGAAAGCTATGCCTACAAAGCCTCGCGCCGTGGCGCTCGCCTGGGCGGCTGGGGCGCCGCTGATCCACCCTTCGATGGTGCAGTCGCTGAACGGAGGTGTGTTCAGTAACACCAGTCGGTCGAGCCCCGAAACGTTTTCCAACGCAATGGCGCGCAGGGCGGGGCGGCCCCGATAGTTCGTCCGCGCCGTCTCAACGCCGATAGCCCGGATCCCTCCGGATTCCAGTCCTGCTTCTGCGGTACGACGTGGTGCGGCGAGCGCCGCCAGCGAAGTGGCCGACGCCACGGTCAGCGCGGCGCCAGCCATCGCGGCGCGACGAGTTTGAGCGTTGTCGGTCATTGGAGCCTCCTCATTATGGACCATGTCAGTCACCGCACAATCGCCAGAATAAGTCCGGTTTCTGTCGGTCTGAAAACCATCCAAATCCGGACGTTGCCAGATCACCTAACAAATGGCCGCTTTCGGGGCGCGCAGCGGCCAGGCCGAACGGCGGCTACTAGGGCGCTTTGCCGACCGGCAGGTCGCGCCAGAAGCTGCCCGGCCGCTCCTGGGCCGATAGGCGACTGTCGGCTTCAAGTCCGGTCATAGCAGAAGCAGCCAGCAGCCATTCGTCTTCCGACCCAATCCCGGTCGGTTCGCTCCGCGCCGCCTCTTCCCGAGCTTCCCTCGCCGCTGTCACGCCAAAGCCACACTGCGCGATTGATCGCGGCACGTGCCCCCGTTGCCATTGCGCAAACGCCGAGGGTTTGTTTCTCTCCTGTGACCAACGACAAAAAGAGGATGTCTCGCCAAGGCTCAGTGGAGGATCGACCATGCGCGATATCAAGTTGTGGAAGAATGCCGGCATCGCAACTGCGGCGCTTGCGACCGCCTTGGCGGCGATGCCCGCCCAGGCACAGACGACACAGACCGATGATGTACAGGTGACCGATCAGGAAATTGTCGTCACCGGTTCGCGCATCCGACGAAGTCCGCTTGATCAGGCGAAGCCGGTGACCACAGTCGATGAAGCTTCTATCGCCCGCACCGGCCTTAGTTCGGTTGCCGACGTGCTTCAGCGCCTGCCAAGTGCCGGCGGGGGGTTGAACACCAAGGTAAACAACGCGGGCAATATCGGCGGTCCGCCCGATGGAACTGGCGTGAGCTCTGGCTCGGCGGAAATTGACCTGCGCTATCTCGCTGCCAAGCGCACCCTCGTGCTCGTCGATGGGTTGCGCTATGTCAACGGTACGGCGGCAGGCGGCATTCCCGCCTCCGTCGATCTCAACGCGTTGCCCACCAGCATGATCGAGCGCGTGGAAGTGCTCCAGTCCGGAGCCTCTCCGCTCTACGGCACCGATGCAGTGGCGGGCGTGGTCAACATCATCACCAAGCAGGCGCAGCAGGGCCTGCGCGCCTCGGCGCAGTTCGGGACCTACCGCCAAGGCGACGGCCACACCCAGAACTACGAAGCGAGCTACGGCATCCAGTCCCTCGATACCGGGACATCGTTGGTATTTGGTGGCTATTATACCAAGCAGGAAGCCGTCAGCACGGCCGATCGCTCGATCTCCCAATTCCCCACGCCGGGGGCGACCAGTTGCGCCGCGGGAGGCTGCTCAAGCGCGATCCCCAACGGCCGCTTCGACGTGCTCGGCCAAAGCCTGACGCTGAAAGCCCCGGTCATCGGGCGGACGCCGGTCTATCCCGCCGATTTCAGGGCCTATTCCTCGGCGACCGACTCCTTCAACTTCGCCCCGTTCAATTATTTGCTGACACCATCTGAGCGCTACGGCGGCTTCGTTAACTTCAAGCAGGAGATTGGCGAGAACATCAACATGCGCGCCAAGCTGGTGGCCAACCACCGCCAGTCGACCACCAAGGCAGCGTTCCTTCCCTTGTTCGTCGGGCCCGACGCCGGCAACGGCAATTTGCTCGACACAATCTCGATCGACGTGACCAATCCCTACAATCCCTTCGGAGTCACGCTCTCCTCGGGCACCAACGGGACGCCCGCCAATTATTCGACGGTGCGCCGCCGCTTCGTCGAGGCCGGGCAGCGCGTGTTCAGCCAAACCGTCGACACGCTCTCCGCCACGCTCACGTTCGACGGCTCCTTCGACCTCGGCGACCATAAATGGTATTGGGACGTCAATGGCGTCTACGGGATCAACGACGCGCACCAGCTGTTCACTGGCAACGTCAACGCGGCGAACCTCGCCCGCGCGCTCGGGCCGGTGGCAGCCTGCACTGGCAGCTGCGTACCGTTCAACATCTTTGGTGGTGCTGGATCGGTCACTCAGGCGATGCTCGACTACGTCACCTTCGACGAGCGGGACAAGAGCAGCCAGCGGCTATGGGACTTCACGGCCAATCTGTCGGGCGAGCTATTCAACCTGCCGGCCGGTCCGGTGGGCATCGCGCTCGGCTATGAGCATCGGGACCAGCACGCCAGCTACGATCCCGATCCAATCATCGTCGCGGGGCTTGGCGCGGACGTGCCGACCAGCCCGGCGCGGGGTGGGTTCAATGTCGACGAAGTCTATGGCGAGCTCCGCGTGCCGCTGCTCGCGAACACGCCCTTCTTTCATTCGCTCGAACTGAGCGGTGCGGTCCGCTATTCCGACTATTCGTCGTTCGGCAGCAACACCACCTTCACAGCCTCGGGGTTGTGGAAGCCGGTGCCCGACCTGCTCTTCCGCGGTGGCTATGCCGAGAGTCTGCGCGCGCCGAGCATCGGCGAGCTCTATGCCGGCCCCTCGCGCTTTGACGCGACGATCGACGATCCATGCACCAGCGCGCCGGGCGGTTCTTTCCAGACCAACGCGACGGTCCGCGCTAATTGCATTGCCAATGGCGTTCCGGCCAATGGCAGCTATGCCGAACCGACAGGCGGGCAGCTCGGCGTTTTTTCGCAAGGCAACACCGCATTGAAGCCGGAAACCGCGGAGACCTGGACCGCGGGCGGCGTGTATAGCCCAAGCTGGGCGCGCGGCGGCTTTGCCAGCGCCCTGAGCCTCGAGGTCAATTGGTACAGCATCAAATTGCGCAATGCGATCGACTCTGTCCCGGCGACGCTCACGCTCTCGCGCTGTGCGTTCAACGCCGATCCGGTCAGTTGCGCGGCGATCACTCGCACCGGTAGCGGTGCGGTGGCCTCAATCAACGCGCGGTTGCTCAACCTCAACGCCATCGAGACCTCGGGCATCGACTGGACCCTGGCCTTTCGTTCGGCCCAATTCGGCGGTGGATCGGTCGGGCTCAACGTCAACGCGGCACATCTGATCAAATACGACATCGTGCCCCCTTCGGACCTCAATGCGCCGACGCAAAAATATGCCGGCACGGAGCGGGGCAGCCCGGACCAGGCCTATCCGAAATTCAAGCTGAACGGCACGATCGACTGGTCGGCGCCAGCCTACGGCATTTCATTCACCGGACGATACATCTCCGCAGTCGATGAGCGTGACGGCGTGCACCGGATGGGCAATGTCTTCTATGGGGACGTCCAGCTCTATTTTTCTCCGGGTTGGATGGATCATCGCCTTCGCCTCACGGCCGGGGTAAACAACATATTCGACCGCGATCCGCCGCAATGCTTCACGTGCGACAGCGCAAATTTCGATCCAACCACCTATGACCTGCCGGGTCAGTTTGGCTACCTGCGTCTCTCGTACGGGTTCTGACGTCGGCGCAGGCAATAGGGTCCGGGCGCACCGCGCGCTCGGACCTCCTATTTGAACTGCACGCAAAACGGCGGCTTATCGGCGTTGGCGGCCCTGCGCCTTCGGATCCGGCCTAGCGCTCGCTGAACGGCCGACTATGGGTGGTTTCCAGACCGGCAGTTTTTAGCGGAAGAAGGCGCGATTGGTGCCCTTCCCGGGCGGCCTCTGGGAACGGGGAGGCAATTCGGCTCTTGGATCAGCAGCGTGCACGCGCCACGAGGGTCTCGCGCGGCGAAGGAGCGAGCTCGTGCAGATCGCCTCGATAGTGCCGCAGGATCCTGATCGCCCGCACGCCCATCCCGGCCGCCTCTTCCGCCTGCACCTCCAGCGCGCGTTGATATCACGTTCGCCCGGCTGGGGCTGACGCCCAGGGCCTCGCCGATCGCCTGGAATGTTGCGCCGTCCTCTCGCATGCGCAGGGCCGTCTGGTGCCGTTCCCTCATGCGTGCCGGGATAGCATCGCCTGCGGCCGAAGTCACCTGCGCTGGCGACTGCCGTGACTGTGCCGCAGGCGCGGCTGGATGTCCGACCGACGTCAGACGGGCGCCTAACGCGCCAACTGCGGTCCTCCAGCTCAAAACAGCACTCAACCGACACGCGCGGCCACCAATCGAAGATAGCCACCATCCAACATAGCCTCGCCGTTTCGCGCCAGGCGTTGGATACGCAGACGCAGATAGTCGGAAGCGGCCCGCCAATCGCGACGCACGGCCCCGGCCCCGAACAGCGCGGCGGCGATGTCACGCTGACTGGCGCCGTCCCGCGATGCGTCAAGCGCGCGCAGCATCTCGATCCAGCGCCGGGCACGGGGATCGCGCGGGAACAGTTCGGCCGGCATTCGCCCAAGGCGCCAGAGCCCCGCCAAGCGCCGCACGGTGAGCAGCTTGGGCTCGATATCCATCAGCCCCTCCAATGCGTAACGCAACCGGACCGGACCATCGAGCAAGCTGCCCTCGCGCAACGCGAGGTGGATATGGCGCGGGCCATCGCTGAGCAGCAGTTGGCGGGATCCACCATCGGGCGACAGCAACAGCACATCGACACCGACACGGCGAATATCGAGGCTGTCCTTCCCCTGCTCCGCCGGGATCGCATCCACGGTGACGACACCGCGATCATGCTCGGCGCGCCAGAGTATCCGCGCATGGAGCGCGTCGCATTCGGGCGCCTCCTGGAAACCACAACCCCCAGCGCGCCGCACCTCCCGCCGGCGCGTGCAAATGCTCAAGGCTCCTACCAAGGCGAGATCGCGACAGAACCGAGGGCGCGGCGCTTTCGGCGCGATAGGCGGGATTGCGGCGCAGGAACTCCCAGGCGAAGCCATGGCGATCAAGCGCAAGCAGCGGCCGATAGCTCTCGGCGTCACGCCAATCCTCACCCATAGCCGAAGACATCGCGATGCTTGCCCGTCGCCATCCTCAAGCGGCGAACGCAGCATGCGGCAGCGGGCTTGTCGCGCCGCGGCCCGTGCGCGACTCGGAGCCGAGATACGATGCGCAACTTTCTGCGCACCGCCCGCCAAAATTCGGCGCACTCCCAGCAAATCCTTCCGTTGGCGCGGAATGACGCTGCCAAGGCCCTGGCAGCTTTCGCGCACGAGTCGGCTGGTCCGCTCGCGCCAAGGTCGCGCTTGCCGCACATCGCCGAATTGCGCAGGGTCCCACGGTCGGGTGCCGTGAATCAGGGGCGTTCCCAGGAGCCAGGGTAATGGCAGCGGGTCAGTCCTAAATAGCGGGCCTTTGCACAAAGGTTTCCAACACCCGACCCCTTCTGTGGCTTGCTGCCCCCCGGCATTCCATCCTAGGCCGGGATGCCGGGTGCCGCCCAATAGGGACCGTCCTCGAGCCCGGGGCGCCGCACATGCGGCAGGGCGTGGGGCGGCCACAACAAGCGGGCCTTTTTGCACAGGAGGTTCCAACACCCGGCCCCTTCCCTTTCCGGCACGAGTTGCCAGGAGTCCGCCAATGCGCCAGCATGGGCATGCCGCCGAAGCATCGGCGGCAGGGGCGTGGAAACCCCTGTGCAAGATCGACGAGACCCGCGCGCCTAGTGCTGCCCGCGAGTCCGCAACGCCGTGCCGGTCCATGACCGCGCGCCGCGGCTGCCCGGGATTTCCATTTTCGGCATGGCCGTCGCCCCTGTCTCGTTGGGGAGAGGATGCCATGGCCGGCCCAGGCCCGGACAAGCAGGACGCGGAGGCGCCCGAGGCGGCGCAGGCAAGCCTGCTCGAACATCTCTATCGCAGCCACGCCGGCTGGCTGAACCGCGTGCTCGCCTGGCGGCTGCGCACCACCGCGCTCGATGTCGACGACATTGTCCAGGAGACCTATGTCCGCATGGGGCGCTATGCGCCGGAAGATGCGGCGCGCCACCCCAAGGCGCTGCTGCTCAGGATCGCGGTCAACCTGGCACGCGACCAGATGCGCCGCAATGTCGTGCGTGGCGGCCTGGCCGAGCCGCTCGACGAGGAAGGCGAGGCGAGCCTCGCCTCGGTCCTGCCCGAGCAGCACGAGGCACTCGAGATGAAGCAGGCGATCCTCGCCTTGCCGCCGATTTATCGCGACGTGTTCGTACTCAGTCGCTTTACCGGTTTGACCTATGAGGAGATCGCAAGCCATGCTGGCATCTCGGTCAAGACCGTCGAATGGCGGATGACCCGAGCGTTGGCGATGTGCGCGGCCAGGTTGCGCGACTAAACGGCGGGACGTCATGGGCACGGACGAGGAGCGCGCAGACGAGCAGGCAGCCGAATGGCTGGCACGGCTCAACAACCGTTCGGTCACCACCGAGGAGCTCGAGGAATTCTATCGCTGGCGCCGCAAACCCGGCAATGCCGCACGCTATGCCGAGGTCGAGAACTTATGGCGCCAGGCACGCGCGCTCGGCGACGATCCCGACATCGCCGCGGCGGCGCGCGACGCGCTCGCCCGGCCCCGGCTCGAGCGGATGGAATCGGAAGCGCGCGGCTGGCGGCCGAGCCGCCGGGCGGTGCTGGCGGGCGCTGCCCTGGCACCGGTCGCGGCAGGGGCCAGCTGGCTGCTGCTGCCGACGGCGCGCGCCTATCAGACCGCGATCGGCGAGCAACTGGTGGTCAGCCTGGGCGATGGCTCGAGGATCCGGCTCAACACCGACAGCCAGCTCCATGTTGATGCCGGCGATACCGGGCGCCGGGTGACGCTCGAGCGCGGACAGGCCTTTTTCGAAGTGAAGCATGATCCGGCGCGGCCTTTCGAGGTCCGCGCCGGCAAGGCCGCGATCCGCGCCGCGGGGACGCAGTTCGACGTGCACCGCAGCGACGAAGCCGTGCAGGTCGTGCTCACGCAAGGCAGCGTCTCGGTCGATGCAGGAGCCGGCGTTCCCCCGACATTGCTCAAGGCCGCTGGCGAATGCGCGACGATCGGCCCGGCGGGCGCGCTGGCGGTCAGCCATGTCGATGTCGAGGCGGCGACCAGCTGGACCACCGGCCGGCTCGTCTTCCATGCCACACCGCTCGCCAATGCGATCGCCGAGGCCAACCGCTATAGCCGGACCCGGATCGAACTGGAGGACCCGTCGCTGGCCGGGGCCAAGGTCAACGGCAGCTTCGAGACCGGCGACATGGACTCGTTCGTCGCGGCGGTCTCCGCGCTGTTCGACCTGAAGAAAAGAACACAGGAGAATCGGATTCTTCTGTCGCGTAATTGACATGCCCAGCCGTCCCGCAAAATTTATTCTGCGAAGCAGCCAGGGTCACCCCTTCCCCGCCGCGTTGCTTCCTCGATCGCTGCACAAACGCGCGATTTGAGTGACCGACCGGGAATACCGGCGCGCAGGGGGAGAAGACCGTGAGGAAAGAGCCGATCATCGCCGGGAGCACGCGATTCAGCCTGATGGGGGCGGCGGCGATCGCGATGATCGCACCGGGCCCGGCCTGGTCGGCCCGCGCGCAGCAGGAATTCCACATCGCCGCGGGACCGCTCGACCAGGCGCTGGCCACCTACGCGCGGATCACCCATCGCCAGCTTCTCTATCCGAGCACGCTCGTCGCCGGTAGAACCAGCCAGGCGCTCGATGGCCGCTACGGCGATGACGAAGCGCTTGCGCAACTGCTGCGCGGGACCGGCATCGCGGTCCGGCGCGCGGGCAACGCCTATGTACTGTTCCAGCGGCGGGTGCCTGCGCCCCGGACAGCCGCCAAGCCGGCGCGCCCCCAACGCGCCACGCCGATGCCCGCCACGCCCATATCGGCACCCGCGCCGCGCGCGGCGCAGGAGGAAAATGGCGACACCAAGATCCTGGTGACTGGGTCGAACATCCGCGGGATTTCGGAAAGGGCGTCGCCGATGTTCGTGCTCGACCGATTCGACATCGACCGGGCTGGCCATGGCTCGGTCGGCGAGGCGATCGCAGCGCTCCCGCAGAATTTCGGTGGCACCGGCACCGAGGACACCAGCCTGACCGGGGCGGACCGCACCACCCAGAATATCGGCCTTGGCACCAGCGCCAATCTGCGCGGGCTCGGCAGCGACGCGACGCTGACGCTGGTCAATGGCCGCCGCCTGCCGGGCTCGGGCGGGCAAGGCGATTTTGCCGACATCTCGCTGATCCCGCTCGCGGCGGTCGAGCGGATAGAGATCCTCACCGACGGCGCCTCGGCGCTCTATGGTTCCGACGCGGTCGGCGGCGTCGTCAACATCCTCTTGCGCAAGACATTGGACGGCGGCGAGACGCGGCTGCGGCTCGGCACTGCGACGCAGGGCGGCGCCAGCGAGGTCCAGATCGGCCAGGTGCTCGGCGCGAGCTGGTCGACGGGCCATGTCCTCGCGGCCTATGAATATATGCACCGTGGCCGCCTGCGCACCGACCAGCGTGCCTATACGCGATCGCCCGACTTGCGGCCGTTCGGCGGCAGCGACTGGCGCTCCTATTTCTCCAATCCCGGCACAATCCTGACCATCACACCGGCGGGCGCGATCGAGCCGGCCTTTGCCATTCCCACCGGCCAGAACGGCACCGGCCTTAGCCCAAAGGATTTCGCCGCAGGCCAGAACCTCGAGAATTTCCGTGTCGGCACCGACTTGCTGCCGCGCCAGGACCGACACGCGGCCTATCTCAGCGCCGAGCAGGATCTGGGCACGCTGCAGCTGTTCGCCGAGGGCCGCTATGCGCACCGGTCCTTCGAGAGCAACGGCCAGGCCTCGACCGGGCTTGCCCAGGTCGATGCCCGCAACCCCTATTTCGTCAGCCCCGACGGGTCGCCCTACAGCCTGATCGCCTATTCCTTCACCCGCGAGATCGGCCCGATCCGGCAACCGGGCTCGGTGACGTCGTGGAGCGCCACGGCGGGGGCGACGGTTGCGCCCTTTGGCGACTGGCAAGCCGAGACCTATGCCAGCCACGCCCGGGAGCGGACCTATACCGCCTATGAGAATGTGGTGAACTCGACCTATTTCGCGGAAGCCGTCGGATCGCTGCCGGACGATCCCGGTACCGCATTCAGCACAGCGACCAACGGCTTCTTCAACCCCTATGGCGATGGTCTGGTCAACAGCCAGGCGATCCTCGACTTCATCGGCCAGGGTTTCGCGCGCAACACCACGATCAGCGTGATGGATACCGCCAATTTGAAGGCGGACGGCAGTCTGTTCCGCCTGCCCGGCGGGCGGATCAAGGCGGCCTTCGGCGTCAATTTCCGGCATGAGCATTTCGAGCGCAGCGGCGAGAATTTCTTCTCCGGGACCAAGCCGACCGCGCTGACCGGCACCCATGCCGGGCGCGACATCACCGCGGCCTTTGCCGAACTGGCGGTGCCCTTGTTCGGGCCCGATAATGGCCGGCCGGGCCTTAGGCGGCTGACGCTCTCCGCTGCCGTGCGCCATGAACATTACAGCGACTTTGGCGGCACCACCAATCCCAAGCTCGGCCTGGTCTGGGAACCGAGCACGGAGCTCGGCTTCAAGGCGAGCTGGGGCACCTCGTTCCGGGCACCGGTGCTGCGCGAGGTACGCGATGCGCTCAGCGTCTCCTATGTCCAGCTGCGCGACGCGGCGGGCGTGCTGACCCCGGTCGTGACCCTCTACGGCGGCAACCCCGATCTCAAGCCCGAGACCGCAAGCTCGCTGACGCTCAATCTGCGCTATCAGCCGAACTGGGCACGCCGCTGGCATGTCGAGGCGACCTGGTTCCAGACCAAGTTCAAGAACCGGATCGAGCGGCCAGCCTATGACAATCTGAGCGACGCACTCTCCAACATGATCTTCTCGCCCTATATCAGCCGGGTCGATCCCGTCGCGAACCCCGCCGACCGCGAACGGCTGCTGGCGCTGATCAACGCGCCCGGCTCGTTGATCGCAGGGCTCTTCCCGCCCGAATTCTACAAGGCGATCCTCGACGGACGGCTGGTCAATTCGAGCGAGCTCGTGGTGCGGGGCATGGACCTGCTGGCAGCGGGATCGTTCGACCTGGCCGGCGGCGCCGCCACGCTCAGCGCCAATGCCTCGCACATGTTCGACTATCAGCGCCGCATCACGCCGCTGGCGCCGCGGATCGAGCAGGTCGGCACGATCGCCAACCCGCCGGCCTGGCGGCTGCGGGCCTCGGCCGGCTGGGACAGGCAAGGCTGGGGCGTCTCGGTAACGCTCAACCATGTCAGCGGCTACCTCGATGATGTGAGCAGCCCGGCGCGCCCGGTCGGCAGCTGGACGACGTTTGACGCGCAGCTGCGCATTCAGCCCAAGGCGTTCGAGCGCATCGGGCTCAGCTTCGCGCTCAATGCGCAAAACCTGCTCGATGCCGATCCGCCCTTCGTCGATCAGCCGAGCGGGTTCGGCTATGGCGCGGCCAATGCCGACCCGATCGGCCGGTTCGTGTCGCTGCAGGTCGTCAAGAAATGGTGACGCAGTCCTAGCCGCCGGCGCGCTTTCCCTTCACCAACCTGGATAATCGACCATGCGCTTCACCTGGATGGCCGCGCTATGCCTGATGCTGTGCCCGGCCCTGAGTCAATCGGCGACAGCCGGGCCCTATACGATCGACGACCTGCTGCGGCTGGAAAGCTATGGGCAAGTGCTGGTCGAGCCCGGCGGCCAGTTCGCGGTCGTCGAGCGGCGCGCGCGCTTCGACAGCGCGCCGGACTTTCGCTATGACTGGAACGTCAAGCGGCTGGTCTCGAAGCTGCTCGTGATCGACCTGGCTGGCAAGGCGCCTGCCCGCCCGCTCTTCGCCCAGGACCCAAAGACAGGCTATTGGGCAGGCGACTTCTCGCCTTCGGGCCGCCGCCTGTCGGTCTTCCGCTTCGCCGAGAACCGCCTCCAGCTCGGCGTGGTCGAACTGGCGAGCGGCGCAGTGCGCTGGCTCGACCTGGTGCCGGACCTGCCCGACGCGCATCCGGCCCCGCTCTGGCTGGACGATGACCGGCTGCTCGTCGTGACGCTGGCAGATGGCGGGTTGCCCGCCTTGTTCCAGAACCCCGTCAACGCCCAGCGCTTCGCCGCCTCCGGCTGGGCGAAGACCGCTCGCGGACAGAAACCAGCCTCGACCTTGCTCGGCAGCGGCCGTTTCCTGGCGCGCGGCACGAGTTATCGCGACCGCCGGGTCGTCGAGTTGAACCTCGCAACGGGCGCCACGCGCACCCGCTTCCAGGGCGATGTGCTCGACCTCGCGCTCTCGAGCGACCATCGTCAGCTCGCGCTGCTGGACAAGGGCGGGCCAGTCCAGCCCGATCCGGCACTTGCCATCGACCCGGCATTCGAGCCACGCCGCCAGCGCCTGACGATCCTCGACTTGGCGCGCGGCACGCCGCGGCAGCCTTGCCCGGGATGCGATATCCTGCCGAGCTTGCTCCACTGGTCCCCAACCGGCGCGCAATTGCTCTTCTATGCCCGCGCCGATGGCGAATCCTGGGCACAAGGCCAGCTCTACCGGTTCGATGCGCGCAGCGACACCATCTCCACGCCGCTGCCGGCGACGCTCCGTGCCGTGCCGCAGATCGCCGGCGGCAGCGCGCGGTTCGTACCCGCCGGCTGGGCTGGCGACCGCCCCCTGGTCTTCGCCGAGCGCAGCACCGACCATCGGCGCGACTGGTACCGTATCGAGGGCAAGACCGGCGCGCGGGCGATTACGGCCGATTTTCCGACGGCGCCTGCCGAACTGGCCGCCGCCGATACGGCACATTTCTATGCCGGCGATGTACGCGGGCTGTGGCGCGGCAACTGGGACGGCGGGCTCCAACGCGTCGCCGATGGCCCGGTCCGCACGGTACGGCCGCTGCTGTTCGATGGCCATAGCCTCGGCACCCGCCGCTGGATCAATGCCATCCCGGCGCGGGCCATGGCATTGCTCGGCACCAATGATGCCGCCCATGTCCTGGTCGAGGACCAGACGGCCCGGCTTCAGAGCGACAGGATCGCGCACGGCGGCATGATGCTGGCGATGACGCCCTCGGGCGGGCTCCTCAGCTATGGGGAGGACTATCACGGCGTCGGCACGCTGCGCTGGAGCGAGCGTGGTACTGAGCGCGTGCTCGACCGGATCAACCAGCATCTATCTGCGGTCGAGCCGCCGAAGCGCGTGTTGCTGCACAGCAAGGCCGCGGACGGCACGACCCTCAATCACTGGCTGTTGCTGCCGCCCAGATCCGACGCGCCGCCCCGGCTGATCGTCGTCCCCTACCCCGGCTATCCCTATGGCACCACGCCCCCCGCCGACTCCCGGCCCGCGATGCCGACGATCATGACCCATCCGCAGCTGCTGGTCGGCCATGGCTATGCGGTGCTCCAACCCAGCATCCCGCTCGCGCCCGGCCCGGGCGACCCGCTCCCCACGATCGTCGCGGAAATCGCCCAGGCGGTCGATGCGGCGCAGGCAAGCGGCCTCATATCGCGCGCCAAGCCGCTTCTAGTTGGGCACAGCTATGGCGGCTATACGGTGCTCGGCACCGCTGCGCTCAGCGACCGCTTCGCCGGCGTCGTCGCCGCCAATGGCATCTATGACCTCACCAGTGTCTATGGCGCGATGGACCCGCGCATCGACTATGGAGATAACGGCATCTCTCTGACCATCCCGATCGGCTGGTCGGAAGGCGGCCAGGGCCGGATGGGTGTGCCGCCCTGGGCCGCGCTCGCGCGCTATGCGAAGAACAGCCCCTTTTATCATGTCGAGGACATCCGGGTGCCGGTGCTGCTGGTCACCTCCGACCTCGACTATGTGCCGGCGGCACAGGCCGAGCGCATGTTCCTGGCGCTTTACCGCCTTGGCAAGGACGCGATGCTGCTGCGCTACAAGGGCGAGAGCCACAGCCTGATCAGCCCGGCGAACCTACGCGACTATTGGGCACATGTCTTTGCGTTCCTCGATGCGTCTCGGAATCCACTTGAAGATGCCGGCCCCCAATAGCGCCAAGCCTCCAACGCATAGGCAACGATCGCCGACCGAGAACTCAATAAATGCGGGCCTTTCGGTATGGCCATCGATGGCGGTGGATGAAACGGAAAGCAGTCAATGGATGTTCGCCTCCTTTGACTGCTAGAAGTCGAGGCCCCTCGACCGGCGTGAAGCGGTGTCCCTCGGAGGTCTCGTCCGTTTCGAGGACCAAATGGTCCGGGCTGCGCGCGGCCGGCGCATCGGGGAAGCGCTGATAGGGCGCAAACCATTCGCGACCGTCGAAAGAACAAGACGGTTCGGTGGAGGGGCGGTGCAGGGTGAAACCGCCCAAGGAGGCGGGTTCTATTTCTTCGTGCGAGCGCCCTTATAAACCCAGCCGCTCATCCTTATATGTGATCTGCTGACGTCGCGTGCGACGGATATCGGGCCGCTTCGGCTCTCCCCTTGTCCCTTTCTAGCTTTCGAAGCCGGGATGCGCTGCTTTTGGCGCATGCCCGCCATACATGGGACAAAGGATACCCATATGATCACCGGAACTGTAAAATTCTTCAACCCTGACAAGGGCTTCGGTTTTATCGCGCCCGAGACGGGCGGCGATGATGCGTTCGTCCACATTTCCGCGATCGAGCGCGCGGGCTTGCGCACGCTCGATAAGGACCAGCGCGTTACCTACGAGCTGGAGACCGATCGCCGCGGCAAGACCTCCGCTGTGAACCTGCAGTCCGCCTGACGGTTCGGGCGAGCCTCGCGCTCGCCCAGCCAACCGCAGGTCGCGCAAGGGTGTGGCCTGACTCATGAAGGAATGCCATGTCCCGAGCGATCAACCTGAACGCGACGCAAGACCATGTCATCGCCGCTTGCGCCAAGCGCAAGATCGGCATCAGCGCAATCGAAACCCTTCAGTCCGGCGGAACGCGTCTTGTGATGAACAATGTCGAGGATGCCGCGGAAATCGCCAAGGTCTACGGGTCGAAGGTACTCACGGGCAAGGTTGTCCGAACCGCCACGCGCCTGGGCCGTCTGTAACGGATATCGGAGAAATTATGCCCGCATTTAAGACCCCGACATTTCAGGAACGTACCGCGGCTGCAGCAACGGCCAGGAGTAGGGCGCTCGCCCTACTGCGATCGAAGCCGCAGGCCGATGCGACGACGGTAGCTGCCGCCCTTGCGCGGCGCGCAGCACGGGAAGCTACCGAGGCCGAAAAGCGGACGGCTGCACGTGCCGCGCGTGCTCTGGCCGCAGTGCATAAGCAGGCCAGCAAGGCTGAGGCGGCCCAGATCGCCGCGACGCCGGTGGCGCCGGAGCGGACGGAGGCCGACCGCAAGGCCGCGCGCGATGCGCGTTACGCTGCACGCAAGGAGCGCAAGTCGTCGCGCTAAGCTGCTCACACCGTCACTTCCTGAGACACCGCGCCCGCCCGACCGCGGTTTCATCGAACACATCCGCAAGCGGTGGCACTCCAGTCGCCGCTTGCGCCCGAGACTAAGGGGCAATTCGACGGTGCTCGCGCGATCTTGTCGTCTCAACCGGGTCGATCCTGATACTGCTGACCCTGCTCGGCTCCGGCCCAAGGCAACCCTGTCGCGGCGCGTGTCCGAGCTGGAAGCCGGTCTCGGCCTGCGCCTGTTCGAACGCGGCGCGCGCGACCTGAAGCTCACCGAGGAGGTTCGACTGCTTCATGCGTGGACCAGCGCGCTGCTCACCGAACTCGACGAAACCGCCGCGACGATCGCCTCGGGCGGCGACAGTCCGCCCGGACCGCTACGGATCAGCGCGCCCCTCCTCTTCTCCCCAGATCGCGATGGGCAGGATCGCGGCAGGCTTCGCGCTCGAATATCCCGAGGTCCGGCTCGAGGTGACGACCGACGACCGCCCCGTCGACATGATCGAGGAAGGCTATGACCTGGTCATCCGCGTCAACCCGCCTCCCAATGAGAGCCTGATCAGCCGGGCCTTTCTGCACGATCGGCGGCTGGTCGTGACGGCGCCCTCCCTCGCCTTTCCCGAGACGAGTGCGCCCGCACCGATAGTGGCGCGAGGATCCGCCGATCCGCGAACCGGCTGGACGCTGAGGAGGAATGGAACGGCGAGCACGATCCCGGTCGTGCCCGACTATCGCTCGCCTCGATGACTATGGTTCGCGATGCAATATTGCAGGGTGTCGGGGCCGGTCGCCTGTCCTTGTCGCTGGTCCGCCGTGACCTGGACGCAGGCTGGCTGGTCAAATGGGGCGATGTCGAAGGTCCGGACATTGCCCTATGGGCGGCTCTATCCCTCGCGCCAGCTATTGAGCCCCCGGGTCTCTGCGTTCCTCGCCTATCTGGCGAAGCTGTCCCCGCAGGGCCACCCGGAGGAGCTGGCGGTCTTTCTCGATTGAGCACATGGCGCTTTGTGGAAGACAGATGTGGACACCTCCCCCGCAAGGCTAGAAAGGGGCAGCAAAAGACTGCGAGTCGACCAAGGTCGCCTGACGAGAGCACCGTCGCTCAGGGCCACTGCTTTCCGTCGCCCCAGGGCGCAACGCGCGCTCCGAAGTCCCGGGAACGGCCGTCCGAACCTCGCCAGGCCATCGCCGAATATTGCATGTTCGGCCCCACCTTGCCGCCTCGACCTTTGGCAGCGATTGGCGGAGGCGACGCCTTCCGGCTTGACGAGGGCATCAATCGAACCCGGACAGATTCAGGGCCGACCTGATGCCGTGTCGGCCCTATTGCACCAGTTCGAGGATCTGCCCTTCACGCGTAAGCTGCGCGCGGAGTTTCGAGTAATCGATATCCTGCACCGGCAACTGGTCATCGATAGCGATCGAGGCTGCGACCGATGCCGACTGGCCCAGGATCATGAAGACCGGCTCCATCCGGATCGACCCATAGGCGATATGCGAGGCCGACAATGCCACAGGTACGAGCAGGTTGGTGACCTCGCCTCTGCGCGGGACGATCGCGTCATAGCTTATCGGATAGGCCCGGCCGGGACTGATCTCGATATTGCCTTCATTGCGGACGAAACCACGCGCGTCGATGATCCGCTGCACATTGTGCGAGTCCATGTTGTACGAGCCCATCCCGATCGGCCGCGGCGTCGGGCTTGTGCCTCGCAGGTGCGGCTCCGCCATCACGAAGTCGGACACCATGCGGCGCGCCTCGCGCACGTACATTTCGCGGGGCCAGTGGCCGTTACGCGTGAACTCGTCCTTGCAGAGGCCCCATTTCGACATCTCCGCGCGCATATCCGCCGGCACGCCGGGATCATGCGCCATGAACCAGAGCAGCCCCTGCTGATAGCGCGTGTGCTCGCGCGCGATCGCTTGTCGTTCGGCGTCGCTACCCTCGGGATAGCGATAGTTCATGCCGATATTGTCGAAGGAGAAGGCGCCGAAGTTGTTCGTGTCGGTCTTGCCGTTCGGAATCCGGTCGAACTTGCGGAAGAAGTCGCGATAGCCCGCGTCCATGTAGCGCTTGAGCAGCGCATATTGGCCGGCGTCGTAGCCCCGCGGCCTGGAAAAGGGCACCCGATTGGCCGGCACGTCGGTCAGGCACATCCGGTAGGTATAGGCCTGGATCCTGGCATCCGCGCTGCCATCCGGCGCCGGGCGCTCCGTGCTGATCCGCGGCAGCAGGCCGCTGGAAGGATCCCCCGCAACGCGATAGGGGTCTATGTCGAGCGTGAACTGGTGGTTGGTAGTGTTCTTCAGCTGCACGCCGTTCAGCGTCTCGCCATAGGCCGCATTGGCCTCCCGGCCGACCGTGAACCGGACCCCGGCGCCTGCCATCAGATCGCCTTCATAGGTCGCGTCGATGAAGACCTTGCCTTCGAACCGCTGCCCCGTCTTCGAACGGAAAGCGACGACGCGCCGGTTAGCGACCTCGACCCCGCGCTTCGAGCGGTCGAGCGGCTGGTTGCGGACGATCGTCACCCCCGCCGCGCGCGCCCAGTCTTCGTAGATCCGTTCGCCGACCCCGGGTTCGAACTGCCACATCGCCTCGCCGTCGATGAAGTTCTCGGCGCGCACCGGCCGGGGCGCATGCACCCATATCTTCGGGTCGTCATAATGGCGCTTTACCTTGCGATAGAATTCGAGCGACAGACCACCGATCGCGCGATGATTGCCGGTATCCGACCATCCCAGGCCGTTGGTCGACATGCCCCCGAGATAGTCCTCTCGACACACCAGCAGCACGGATCGCCCCAGGCGCCGCGCCTCGATGGCGGCGATCACGCCCCCGGAGGTGCAGCCATAGATCACGATATCGGCGCGCCTTGGCGCCGCCACCGCATCCGGCACGCCCAGGGCCAGGGCGAAAGGCGCGGCACAGGCGACAGCCAGGACGCGGCGGAGTGTGCGTTCGATCATGTTCCCCTCTCGTCCCTGTTCAGAAGCTCGCGGCCAGGCCGAAGAAGATGCGGCGATCCTCGCGCGCCGAGAAGGTCAGGCGATCGCGTTCACCCAGATACTGGGAGTCGATCTCCTTGGTGAGATTGATCCCCTCGAGCGTCAGGCGCAAATTCGGGGTCAGGTTGACCTGAACCGATGCGTCGAGCTGCCCGCGTCCGTTGACATAGTTGTTTCCGCCGCTCGCGGCGGCGCCGACGCTGTTCAGATAGGCGCTGCGATAGGTATAGGCCGCCCGCAGCGAGAAAATCTTGTCCTCGAAATAGCCGATCAGGGTGAAGCTGTCGCGCGAGAGCCCCGGAAGCGGCAGGCGCGCGCCGGTGATCGCGTCCCGGAGCGGCGTGCGGCTGTCGACATAGGTATAGTTGGCCTGGACGCCGAGACCGTTGAACGGCGCCGGCAGGAAACGCAGTGCCTGCTGGTAGGCGACCTCGAACCCCTTGATGCTGCCGTCTTCGCCATTCTGGGGCTGCGAGATGTCGAACAGGCCGAAACGTTCAGAGAATCCGGGGACGAATTCGCGGCTGACCGTGTTCACGGTGAAGGAGTCGACCTTCTTGTAGAAGACGGCGCCGGTCAATGAGCTCGCCTGTGCGAAATACCATTCGAGCGTGGCATCGGCCTGCATGGCCTCGAAGGGGCGCAGTGAAGGATTGCCGCGCGATCCGGTCATCGAGACGGTATTGGGAACGAAGCTGGCACTCACCTGATTGAGGCTCGGCCGCGCCACCACCTTGGCGGCGGCCAACCTCAGGGTCAGGTCCTTGTTCAAGTTGATCGCCAGGTTGGCACTCGGCAGCCAGTAGCCGAAGTCCGATTTGATGACATTGGTCTGGGTGGCGGACAGATACCCCAGCGTCGAGCGGGCGGTCTCGATGTAGCGGATGCCGGCGTTGCCGGTATAGTCCACAGCGCCCAGGGCACCCTCGAAATTTGCCTTCACATAAGCGCCGAGCGTCTCCTGCGTCACGTCCTTGATGGAGGTGGGCCCGACCGTGATGCTGGTGTCGTAGGGATTGGGCGCGGCCAGTCCCAACCCTTCACGCGCCGCCTGCTTGTCGAGCGTGCCGCCGAGAAGATCGCGCGGGAAACTGCCGGTCGCGCTCGGGAAGAACGGCCCATAGTCCTTGCCGTAGCTTAGGCCCGGGAGTTCGTCGACGGTGAGGATGCCATCGCCGTTACGGTCCCCCCTGGCGAGGAGGCTCGCCGCGACCGGCAGGTTCTGCGGATCGGCGGCGAGCAGCTCCACGCGCTCATAGCGCATGCCTGTCTCGACCGAGGCGAGGATGCCCCACTCGGTCTTGTACTTCCAGTCCAGCCTAGCGTCGTAGCCCTTGTTGTCGGTCACGGCATCATAGTCGAAGATCGACAGCAGCTGATATCGCGTCGGATCGTTCGGGTTGAAATTGGCGGAGATAGACAGGTCCGGCACGGGGTTTCCGCGACGGAAGTCATAGCTCGCATTGGCAACATTGCCCGCGCGCGGGACGACCACATAAGCGAAGGACGCGCCTGGCCCGCCATCGCTGCCCTTGCCGCGGCTGTAGGACATGTCGAGAGTGACGCGCGCGCGATCATCTTCCCATTTCACCGATCCACCCAGGAGCGTCGATTTCAGGTCGGTCGGCTCATCATAGATGAGCGGGCGCACCGTCACGCCGGAGAAGGTCCCGGCAACGACGGTTCCCTTGTCGTTCACGGTTGCGGCGGTATCGTTGTTGTTGAACAGCACCTGATAGTTGACGCTGTTCCGGCGCCGCTTGAGATGATTGTAGGTGGCGTCGAGGATAATCTCCAGCTCGTCGGTCGGCCGCCACTGCGCGGTGCCGTTGAGGGTCAGCCGCTTCTCGGTGCGATCGAAAACGCGAGCCATGAAGCGGTTCGGACGAAACAGCCCGGGATCGTCGATCCCATCGCCATTGCCGTCGATTGCTCCCGTCTGGGTCCATCCGCCACTGTCGAAGGTATATCCGAGCGTTTTCGTATCGGAATAGGCGACACTGGCGAGGATGCCGAAGCGGTCGCTGAGCCTGCTCGAGACCAAAGCCGACCCGCGATAGCCGACATGGTCGGCCTGATCGGCATAGGCGCCCTGGATTCGCCCGGCAACAACCAGGTCGTTGAGTTCAAGCGGCCGCTTGGTCCGCAAATTGACGGTGGCGCCGAGCGCGCCTTCTGGCATGTCTGCGGTGGGCGACTTGATGACCACGATGGACGAGAGGATCTCCGGGCTGATTGATTCCAGCGCCGCGTTGCCGCCATTGCCGGGGCCGATGAAGTTGCGGCCGTTGATCTCGAGCCGGTTCTGCGAGATGCCGCGGATGGTGAAAGTGGAGCCATCGCCCTCGCGTCGGCTGATCTGGACGCCCGTAACCCGGCTCAGCGATTCCGCGACATTCTGATCGGGCAGCTTGCCGATGTCCTGCGCCGTGATCACATCGACGATGCTGTCGGCACCGCGCTTTACATTGATCGACTGCTGCAACGATCCCCGGATGCCGGTGACGACGATCTCCTGTTCCGGCGCCTCGTCCGACGGCCCGGCCTGGACGCTTGCCTGGGACGGAGAACTAGCGCCTGTTGATTGTCCGTTTCCCACCCGGACGATCGCAAAAGCTCCGGCTTCGCCGTTCCGGCTGCCCAGGCCCGTGCCGCGCAGCAGCGCGGCCAGAACCTGTTCGGGAGATGCCGCACCGCGGAACCCGGCGGTGCTGATGCCGCTGACATCCTCCACCCGGTAGATGACCGGCCTGCCCGATTGCCTTCCAAACGCGTCAAGGGCACCCTTCAGGCTGCCTTGCGGTATGTCGAAGCTTCGTTGCTGCGCCTGGGCTGGCGCCGCGATCGCAAACATGCAGGTGCTGGCAGCAAGCGCTGCAGCGAGGCTGGTGAACCTCATCCTCATCCCCCTAATGTGCGGGTGCTCCATAGCCGCCCGTCTCTGGGGAATAAGACAATCAACGATCCGGCAGCTGTAATCCCGTTTTCTGAATTTTGATTTCCGTGTCCGTTTCGGCGACTTCGAGTCCATAGGCGTCGCGAAGCAATCGCGCGAAGGCACGCGGCTCCGAGGCGGGGAAAGTGCCGCCGATACGAATGTTCGCTGCCGCTGCATCGTCGATGATGATCTTCTTTCGGTTGTAGCGGTTGAACTCGAGCGCGATGTCCCCGAGCCGCTCATGATCGAACCCCAGCATGCCGTCACGCCAGGACAGTGCCTGCTCGACACGTTCGGGCGAAGCCGCGGTGATCAGCGTCGCCGCCCCATCGCTCAGCGCGACGCCCCCGGTAGTGACGATCGACGAACGTGCAGCGCTCGCATGCTCCACATTGTCGACACGCACCCGGCCTTCGCGCACCCAGACCGTGACCTTGTCGCCGACGCGGCGTACGGAAAACTTGGTACCCAGGACCGTGATCTCGCGTGAGCCTGCATGCACGACGAATGGCAGGCCATCGCGATGCGCGACTTCGAAGAATGCCTCTCCCCTGTCGAGCCAGACCGCGCGGCGTCCTCCGCCGATCGCGGTTCTGACCTTGGTGTCGGTGTTCAGCTCGACACGGCTGCCGTCGGACAGCCCGAGCAGCCGGTGCCCGCCCACTTCCGTCGCGAACGTCGCAGTCGCGACGCTGTCGGCTCCCGCCATATCCCGATGTCCGCCATGGGAGCCCATGCCGACAATCGCCGCCACCGAGGCAGCCAGGGCAGCCAGACTTCCCCAAGTTCCAAGTCCCAGCCGCGGAACGAATGTGCGCCGACGCGGAGTTGCGGGACGATCGCCCCCGAGCGCGGCAATACGGTCGGCCTGGCGCCAGCTATGTTCCAGGCGCCAATAGGCAGCCTTGTTCAGGTCCGATTCCTCGAGCCAGGCATCCAGCGCCGCCTGGTCCTGGTCGGACCAGCCATCCTGTTCTCGCGCAAGGACCCAGGAGGCGGCGCGATCGCGTGCGGAACCGGCGCCGCTCACGCTTCACCCCTTCCTGTCCGCCGCGCGGTGTATCTGCGCCGCACGATCTTTCCGGCACCTCCCAGCATATGGTCGGCGAGTGCCTTCATGCCCATCGCCAGTTGATGATTGACCGCGTCCTTGCCAATGCCAAGCCTTTGCGAGGTCTCGGCAACATCGAGACCCTCGACCTTGCGCAGCAGCACGATCTCCCGCACGCGAGGCGACAGCTTTTCCATTCCGGCCTGAACCCGCCGCAACGCATCGCGTGCATGCAGCTGTCGTTCGGCTTCGAACATGTCTATGCCCGCCGCTACGGCTTCGAGGTCGGCAACTAGATCGAAGGACACGATCCGCGCCCGCTTTGCGCGGTTGATCAGGTGATTGCGCGCGACCGTGAACAGATATCCCGGCGTGTTTTGCGGAATGGCGGTCCTGGCACCTGTGATCGCAAGTTCGTAGACGTCATGCATCAGATCGGTCGCATCGTCGGCCGTCGGCCAGTTCCTCCGGATGAAGCGCAACAGCGCCCCCTCCAGAGGGAGCACCTCTTCGCAGAACCAGGCTCGGACTGCCGCATCCCTGTCCAAATGGTCAAATCCGATCTGCGCCACGGAATGCGGCAGCTTCGCTGAACCAAGACAATCACGGTCCCCGGAACTGTAATCGAAAAATGCCGCATCGCGAGGGACGATATCGCCAATGGGCCCATGAATCCGCTGGAGGCTGACGTGCCAGGTAAGGGAGCATCGCTGAACCAACAAAGGGACGCAGCGCGCCCTTCCCATCGACCTTGAGCCCCGGAGGCCTCCCGAGTGTTAGGCCGGCACGCGGACACCCGCGGCTTTCAGCCTGTTGCCCGCACAATATCCCATCACCGCCGTCGCCCAGCCAAGCGCATGCGAACTGCCGAACAGATCCGTAGCCAGACCCACAACCAGAACGACTGCGCCAATGCCGCAAACACGCAGGATCATCGTCGCGGGTATATGGACATCGGGCACGGCCCTTCCGGTCAAATAGGCACCGACCGCCATCCCGACCGCAAGGAACGCGGAGACAAGGCTCGGCTCGCGTGCAACCGCGATGGCGGCGAGCAGCCCATAGGCCAGGGCCATGAATGCCTGGACCGTCCGCAGGTTGATAGACCGAGACATGCTATCCAGTCCAAACATCGGAAATTGGCGCTATCCCGACTCTACGCGCCCACCGTGCGCCTGCCAACGGTCCAGGAGCCTCCACCAAGCGTAAGCAGCAAGACTTGTGGTCTGAAGCGACCGACGGCACGCACATCGGAGCCAGGCGAGGGCTTCACAAGGGAGTGTGCTTCTGGAAGTACCGGTCCGTGCCTTACCCCGGCGATAGGCAGCTCCGCATAGCTTCAGGCGATGCCGGATCCTGTTCGCTCGGCCGATTTCGATCAGCCCGATCCCGCGTAGCCAGCCATGGAGTCAGTCGGCTTTCGCGTGTACCGCCTTCGGTTCGTAAACGCCGCCCATGACCTGGTTACGCCCGTTCCTCTTCGCGTCGTAGAGCGCTCCGTCGGCGGCCTCCACAATATCCTTCCATTGATATTGGCCGCGCAACGATATCGCGTAGCCGATGCTGGCCGTACAAACCAGATTCCCACCGGAAGGCAAAGGGAATGCGTCTTTCTCAATGGCCTGACGAAGCCTTTCCGCTATCGCCCTGATGGCATCTGTGGCTTGGTCGATGCTCGGGCCGTCATGGCGTACCAGGGCCATGAACTCTTCCCCTCCGATGCGGGCCAACAGATCCTCGTCCCGCATATGCTGTGCCAAGCTATGCGCAACCCCGACCAGCACTTCGTCGCCCACACCATGCCCCCAATTATCGTTCACAGCCTTGAAATGGTCGATGTCGATAATCAGGACTGCCAGATACTGACGCTTTCGGCTGCCCGTTCCTGCCCATTTTTCCCCTTCGGCCCAGATCACCCTCCGATTTGCCACGCCGGTGAGAGGATCTTGACGCGCCTGCCGGATGAGCTCTGCATCCAATTCCCGCGTTAGCATCCATAAGTAGCTTGGCGTAATCGCCCAGGTCAGCAACAGGCGTGACAGAAGTCCGAAAGTCGAAGTCGGATCCATCGCCGTATCGGCGATGGGGTGCCCGAGCCACCAGATGATGCGCAAACCCAGCATGGCCGCCCAGACCAAGTGAAAAACGCTGGCCAAGCGGGCCGCCATTTGGCGTGCGTCATCCGCGCATCGCCAAAGGGCGATGGCCGTCGCAATCGTGACAATCGCGCGCAATCCAGCACCCAGCGGAACCATCACGCGGTAGCTTTCGCCGCCCGCTATAACGAGGACGATCTCGATACATCCGAGAATAGCCGCCGGGAGCAATGCCCAGAGCTCCCACCCCCAACGCTGCAGGTAGATCGCGACGCCGAACAGGGTGAGAATTGTCCCGGCATCAATCAGGAGGTTGGCAAGGAGAACGAAATAGGAAAATTCGACTTTGAATGCAGGCAGAATGAGGATGCAGAAACCAAGCGCAATCGCGCCATATCCCAGCCCCCAGAGCAGGACGCCTTTGGATGCAGCGACCTTCGGCCGCGTTGCATATAGAACGATGAAAATCGCCGCTGACAGCAGTGCCAGGATCGCATTGACCACCAGCAACGTTCCAGCATGCAAGATACTCGCAAATGCCGTCACCAATTTCTCTTCTCTCGGGATATAGGCGCCTTCATCCCCTTATATAGCAAACCCTTTGGCAAGCCGGACAGCGTGCCCCTCGCATCGGTGGGTCACAACGGGGAGCGGGCGAGGGAAATCAATCCCTGTAAGGATCGGTGCGGCCAGAGAGCGATGGCCATGCCGCCAGGCCGCACGCTATCCCTCGTCACTTAGGGAGCAATGACGCTCATTTCTCGCGCGCCACGGAACCCGCCAACCCGCGCAGCACCTTTCCCAAGGCGGGCAGCTGTTCCAGCCTCGGGGTCGGTTGGAACGGCCGCAAACCTCGGATTTGCATGGCGTGTCGAGGGGCATATCTGACGTAGCCACACGATCGCCGCCGGGCGCGAGCGGCGGCATGGGGCAATCTCCCACAGCTTTTCAAAGGCCAGGCGCAGAAATCCAACATGCGATTGCCAGCTTAGATTTAGAAGCGCCACCCGCGGAAAAACGCTGCCCTGATCCTGTGAATATCAACCTCGCCATTCCAGGTCAGACCGATATCCCGCTTCCGGGACCCGGGGCCACGTGACCCGACTTCCAGGAAGCGCGAATCCTGGGCGCGGAATACGTCGCGCATCGTGCCGTCGCGCGCGGTGCCCTTCATCTCCGTCCAATGGTCGGGATGGATATGTGGGCCTATGATGCAGTCGATGAACGAGACCTGCCCCACCGCACGGGGATCCGCATAGCGGCCATCGGCAAAGCTTGTTGTCGGGTGCCAGGGCCGTGCCAGCGCCACCGCGCCGTCCGGTACCCCCGCCTCGCGCGTCAGGCGCGCGCGATAGAATATAATGCCATGTTCCTGCGAGAGCTGGGTCGAGGGTGCGGCGATGAAGGACTGGAATTCGCCGGGCGTATAAGGTGCGCTGCGCCGGCGTGAGCGGATCTCGCTGTCCTCGATCAGCAATTGCCCGTTGCCGAAGATGAAATCGATGTTCCCCGCGATCAGGCTGTTTCGGATCAGCCCGCGTCCCCCGTTCGCGAACAGCGTATCCTGATAGCCGAGCAGATCGACTCGATCGAGCAGCACGCGATCGCTATGGATGTCGAGCAGCAGGGCCACGGCCTGGGGATTGCCGATCTTGCGAGGATCCCCGTCCGCCAATCGGTCGTTGGCCAGATAGTCATAGCGGTTCTCGACCGTGATGCCGGTAACGCTCACGTCCTTCGCATCGATGGTGAGCGTCGCCGAGCCCGGAGTCCCCCAGCCGGCGCGATGATAGGCCTTGGCGGTCTGGGCCACCGCATCGAAATGCAGCCGTGTCTTACCCTGCCCGCTTCCGATCAGTCGCACCCGGTCACGGGTCACGACGGGTTTCTCGCGATAGTCGCCGGGCGCGATCCGGATCGTCACCCAGCGTCCCGAACGATCGGCCGTCGCAGCCTCCAGGGCCGCCGCGATCGAGGGATAGCAGGATCGCGCCGCCTTGCCACAGACCGGCCTGACAGTCAGCTCGCGCGGCACCGGCACCGGGGCAAAAGCAGGAAGAAAGATCGCCGCCGCCACCAGTCCGAGAAAGCCCCTCCGGATCACTTCGCCCTCCCCTTCTTCGCAACGACCTGACTGAGAAAGCTGTCGATCTCGCTGGCTGCTCGCGGAAGCCAAGGCTCGAACAACCAGAAGTCGTGCGGCGCGTTCTCGAAGTGAAACTCGCGGTGCGCGACATGGTATCGGTCCAGCGCGGCGAACACCTCGTCCTTGCCCTGGGTGAAGCGGGGAATGCCGCTGCCGAGGATGAGGGTCGGAACCGCATCCGGGCCGACATGGTTGGCCGCGCTCGCCTCGCGCCAGCGCGATGCTGCCGACCCATAGGATCCGCCGAGCCACCGTGCCGCCGGGGACGCCTCCTTGGCGGCATCCTCATATTTGAGGGTTTCCGGAAGCGTGAAGTCGAGAACGCCGTCCAGGTCGATGAGCGCGTTTGCGCGCCGGTCCCGGCCTTCGCCGAACAAGCCGGAGGGGCCGGCATAGGCGAGCAGCGATGCCATCTGCCCGCCCGAAGACGCACCACCGATCGCAATCCTGTCGGGACTGAGTTCTAGCTCGGCGGCGTGCTCTCGTGCCCAGACAAGCGCGTCGCCAATGTCGATCATGCCCGCCGGATAGGGTGCCTCGGGCGACAGCCGGAACTCGGGCAGGAACACGGTGTAGCCGCGCTGGGCCAGCAAATTGGCCAGCGCGTAAAAATGGTTCTTGTTGCCGGCACTCCAGCCACCGCCATGAACCAGGACGATGCCTTGATGCCTCGCGGGCGATCCGGGAGCCGCCTTGAAGATGTCGATATGCAGGTCACGCATGCCGCTGTTCTTGTACGGCCGGTCGAACAGCACGGACTGCCCTTCCCGCCAGGTCACCGGAGCCCAAGCGATGCCAGGATATTTGTCGCGATATTGCTCGAAGCGCTGGCCGATCGTGTAGCTGTCATCGACGTCACGCAACGGAACGCCGCCGGCATTCATGGCAGCGGCCAGGAGCGCCAGCGGCAACAGGCTCAGGTTCGGCATGTAAAATACCCCGAAGAAGCGAAAAAGAGGGCCGTCGGCGGGAGGCGCCCGACGGCCCCGAAGGTGTCAGAACTGGTAGCGCGCGCCCACGAACCACTGCGCACCTGTCTTCGAGAATTCGCGGACCAGATATTGCGACCCGTCACCGGTGCCGTAGATCCGTTCCTTCTCGTTGGTGATGTTGATGCCCTGCACGTTGAGGCTCAGCCGCTTGGTGAGATTGTAATAGGCCGAGAGGTCGACCTGGGTCGGGCCGTATTTGCGCTCCTGGACATGGCCGTTGCCGCCCGGCTCGCTCAGCAGATAGTCGTCGCGCTTGTTGACCGAGACGCGCAGGCCCATCTTGCCGGTGTCGTAATAGCCGGTGAAATTATACGAATTGGGCGAAAGGCCCGTCGAATCCCGCGCCGAGACATGGGTGTAGTTGGAGGCGAAACCAAGGTTCGAGAGCAGCCCCGGCAGGAAGGTGAACGGCAGGTTGAGCGTCGCCTCGAAGCCGGTGACGCTGTTGCCGCCGGGCGAGTTCACCGTCTTGTAGAAGGTGTACTGCGCGGTCTTTGGATCGGCATTGTAGGACGGGCTGTAGCGCGGATCGGCATAGATCGCGGCCCAGAACTCGGTGGGCACCGCCTGCTGGACGACCGAGGTCGTCAGCGAGCTCACGATATTCTTCTTGAACCCGCCGATCGCGATCAGGCCACCCTTGCCGAAATACCATTCGAGGCCGAGGTCGAAGTCGTTCGAAAGGTACGGCTTAAGGTTGGGGTCGCCGAGATTGCTCACCGTACGCGTCGTGTACTCGAACACCGGCGCGGCAATGTTGAGCGCGGCGAGACCCGGCCGCGTCATCGAGCGGGCATAGGCGAAGCGCGCGACCAGATCCGGCGTAATGTTAAGCGCCGCGTTGAAGGACGGCAGCAAATTGTCATAGTGGCGATCGACCGTGACCGGCGAGGTTCCGATCACCGCGCTGGAGCCGACATCGGTCCGCACATAGCGCACGCCGCCGTCAAGCCGCAGCTTCATCGCACCAATCGGGATTTCGCCGCTGACTTCGCCATAGCCGCCCGTCGTCTTCTCGGTGACTTCCCAGCCCGCGCCCACGTTCGCCGGATAGTTCGACGAGATCAGCCCCGAACTCGCGATCTTGTCGAAGTCGATAACCGCGAAGGTCGGCAGGCCGCCATCGACGACGCCGTCCCCGAAATGCGCGATCGGGAAGCTGGTCAGATACTTCTGCGGCGCGAAGCCGGGCAGGTCGCCTTGTGCTTCGGAGTAGCGGACCAGCCGGCGGTTATGGGCGACGCCAAGCTGCGCCGTGAACGCACCCCTTTCAAAAACGAGGTTGGCCTTGGCCGTGAAATTGTCCTTCACGACATTGTTTAGCCGGTTCGCAGCTGTCGTCGCATCGATGAAATTGGCGACGTTGTTCGGGTCGTAATTCCCATAGCTGACCTTCGCGACATCGACGCTGTCGCGATAGTCATAGGCATAATAATGCGGGACCGAGCGCGCGTAGAAGCGCAGCTCGCTACGGTCGGCAGCGTCGCGCGCGGTGCCCACCATGGCGTCGAACCTGAGCGTATCGGAGAGCTGATAATCTCCCGACAGCACATATTGCTGGAACCTCGAGGTCGAAGTCTGGTGCCGGCTCTCATACCAGGAGGTCACGTCGTTGAAGGCCGCCGCTATGAGCTGCTTGCCGTCAGGCGCAATGGTGAAGGACAGTGGCGTCTGGCCGACGAAGTTGCCCGCCGTGCCGTGCGTCAGCAGCCACTCCATCGAGTTGTAGTTGTACCGGTCGTTGTCCAGCTGGGAATAGAGCACGTCGAAGCTGATCTTCATGCCGTCGACGGGCTTCACCTGGAGCGAGCCGGTCAGGCCAAGCCGCTTCTGGTCATTGCCGAAAAAATCCGCACGCGGCAGCCGCGGCGCCCAGAGGCAATCGAGCCGGTCGGCCGCACCGCAATTGGTCGGCGTGCCGGTAACCGTCGGATTGGTGTCGGCCCAGCTGTCGCCGTTGACGAAGGGCGAGGTCCAGCGGACGCTGGCAAAACCCTCCTGATAAACCGTGCGCTTGGAATAGGCCGCGGATAGCAGGATGCCGATCGTATCATTGGCGAAGGTATCGGAAATCATCAGCGTCGCGCGCGGATCGACCTTGCGCGTCATCTGGTTATAGCCGCCCTGGGCCGACCCGACGATGTGGAAGCCTTTGAAGTCGAACGGCTTGGCCGAATAGAGATCGACCGTGCCGGCGATGCCGCCTTCCTCGATCGAGGCGCGCTGGGTCTTCTGGACGTCGATCCGGTTGAACAGTTCCGAGGCGAAGACGTGGAAGTCGAACGCGCGGCCGGCATTGATGGTGAACCCGCCGGAATCGAGGCCGTCGCTGCTGGCCGGCACTTCCATCCCGTTCAGCGTGGTGCGGGTGAAATCCGGCGAGAAGCCGCGCAGCGTGATGTTGCGGCCTTCACCGCCTTCGCGAGAGATCGCCACGCCCGGCAGCCTCTGGATCGACTCCGAGAGATTGAGATCGGGCATCTTGGCCATGTCCTCGGCCAGAATACTCTCGGTGAGGTTGATGGCCCTGCGCTTCAGGTCCTGTGCCTTGGCGAGGCTACCGCGAAAGCCGGTGACGACGATGGCTTCTTCCGTGGCGAATGCCTCCTGTCCACCGTCCTGCGGCTCCGCTGCGGCCGCCGGCACGCGCTGGGCAAGAGCGGTCTGGTTCGGAGCTGCCGCGGCAGAGCTTGTCGGCACGCCGCCGCCCGGCGGTGTCGGCGACGGGGTCCTCGAAATGATGGCAAAGGAAGTCGGGCCCGTGCGCTGCGCCGTCAGCCCCGTACCGGCGAGCAGCCGGGTCAGCGCCTCTTCCGCACGCATCTCGCCGCGCACGGCATTGGTACGCACCGCGCGGGTCACGCGACGCGCCGCCACGATCTGGATACCCCCCTGGCGCCCAAGCTGGCTGATCGCAGTATCGGCGGACTGCGCCTCAATCGAGAATTGGCGGACCTGGGCCTCAGCGCGCGCCGGCGATACAGCCGCACAGACGATTGCCGAAGACACGAGCAGGGCTCCACGAACAGTGGAAATATTCATCTTCCTCCCCCATATTTTTTCTGGCGGAGTATTTTCCCCGCACTTGTATTTGAGACGATGTATGGAAAAATCCTTCCCGCCGTCTCGAATTTATTTCCTCATTTTATCCGGATGATATCCGATTGCGTCATATCGACCGACACGCCGAGGCTGGTCTTCACGGTCTCGGCGAAGCCTTCGGGATCATTGATACGAAACAGGCCCGAGAGTTCCTCCCGAGCAACCCGCGAATCCGCGATGATGATCTGGCGTGTGTTGTAGCGGTTGAACTCCTCGGCGGCATCGGCGAGCGTGCGACCATCCAGGTCGATCATCCCGCTTCTCCAGGCGAGCGAGCGATCGAGAGAAGAAGAGATGTCCGTCTCATAGTCGAGCACGGCATGGGCACTGAGCATGGCGCGGTCGCCGGCCTTCAATCGCATGCGCAGGCTGCGGTCCCCGTCGGACCAGGTCTCCACCACGCCCTCGGTGACCTGGACTTCCACGCCCGTCTCGCGGCGGCGCACGGAAAAGGCCGTACCGACCGCGCGAACCCGCACATTGCCCGCGGTCACGACAAAGGGCCGGTGCGCGTCCTTGGCGACCTCGAACCAGGCTTCTCCCTGGGCCAACTCCACCTGACGCGACCGCTTCTCCATGGCGACACTGAGATTGCTGCCCGAGTTGATGGTCATCACCGATCCATCGGAGAGGGGCAGGCGGCGGATCTCGCCCAGACGCGTGGAGAATTCGGACGGCCCCTCCGCCCATCGCGTGACCCCGAACACGATTGCGGCGGAAGCCGCGATCCCGCCGAGGATGCCGCGCCGCGCCCATCGTCGCGACCCCGCCTCCGGCTCGCCTAGATCTTCCGGAGCTGTCAGGGCTGACGTTTCCACAGCGGGCGTGAGCGCCAACCACTCGGCCTGCATCTCGAGCAACAACCCGTGGCGCTTCAGATCTTCTGAAAGCCATGCCTGAAGCTTGGCCTCGTCGGACTCGCTCCACGTGTCGGAATCCATGCGCGCTATAAACTGCGCCGCGATGTCCCGAGCCTCGGCCATGGAGGACGCCGTCATCGCCGCGCCTCCTTGCGCTCGATGCTCAGCATGAGGTCCTCGCTCCGCGTCTCGGCCCTAACCCAGGCGCTCCTGATCGCGCGGACACCGACCCAGACCTGCTTCTCGACGGCCTTTTCGGTCATGCCCAGATGCGTGGCGATTTCCTTCTGCGACCATCCCTCGATCTTGCGCAGCTCGATGACCTTGCGGCAGCGCTCGGGTAGCGCTCCGATGATTGCCAGTACGCGCTCATAGCTCAGCCGACGCGCTGCCTGCTCTTCAGGCGAGGGGCTGGTTTCGTCTTCCCAGGATTCGATCTCGCTCAGCGCCTCGAGCACGACGATCTGCTGGCGCTTGAGGCGGCGCACGAGCAGGTTGCGGCAAGTCGCAAACATATAGGCGAGCGGCTGATCGATATGATCGACCGAGGGCAGCATGGCGATGCGGCAATAGGCTTCCTGCATAACTTCGTCGACATCCTCAGGCGAAAGGCGCGAGCGCGCCAGCCATCGACGAATTCGCCCCGCATGGGGAACGATCTCGCGTGCGACCCAGGTCGCAATCCGGCGCCGCTGCGCGAGCTGCTTGTCCGCTGCCCCTTGCGTAAACCCCTCCCCTGCCGAGATTAAATCCCGTTCTGCAATCTATGAGACATGGGAAGAGAATTTCCCCCCTAGGAAAAGATAGTTTGTTTGGTTGCAAAATATCATGACCACTAGCCGGCGCGGAGTTTGGCGATTTGTAGGCTAAGGCTGACAGGCTGGGCGTTTGCAAACTCCGGCATTCATGCGGCCGTCGCGAGCGTCTCGAACGAACGGCCAGCTTATGTGCTCAAACCTCGTTTCGGAAGCGGGCGAGATCGGGCGCACTCCCGACCGGCAGGTTGGACGAGAGCAGGCCAGCGGTTTTTGGGCCGGTTGCGGTCAGGCGGCTTTTGGTACCAGGTCCCAGAAAGCTGTTATCAAGCGATCAACCTCTCGACTGTCAATCGGGCAGCTGAACTTAAGCCCCAAAACTGACAGTCCGCTTTCAGTCCAGCGATCTCGATTGCTGCCATTCGCCGCTGGCTCCGCCCGAACGGTAGCTCACACCCCAATGGACAACCGGAAGGGCTCGAAATATGAATCACTCGACGCGTGCCCCGAAAGCCAATTCCCACGTCTTGTTATCCCAGCGGCACGATATCATCAGTCGAACGCACCATAGCTTTTCTCCTAGTCGGCTCGAAAACGCTCATCTCTGACCAGCACAAGGGAAGCTTTTGGCGAGCCCCTTGATCACTAAGGTCGATGCCCTCCCCTTGAGCAGCTCTGGCGGGGCACTGCGAAGATAGGTGTAGACCCGATCGGCGAGTTCATGGGGAAGGATCGATCCCGCTCCGCACCAGGCCGTCGCGCTGGTAGCATCCGCCACTCCGGCTATATAGGCGCTCGCCTTGATGGCCAATTTGATGCGATCCGCCTCGCCTCCCAATTCGCCCGTATCGGACTTTCCTTCGAGCGCTTCGATCAGTTCAGCACCGCTGACACTCCAGGTGCGCGGATCGCCATTGTTACCAGACTTTGCCGACGAAACGTCGACATGCACGGCTGTCGACATCAGCACCAGGAGCAGCGCTTGATAGGAAAACGATGCCTTCATCTTCCACTCCGATGATCAGGGCTGCCCGAGAACGCCCGCCAGGCACCGCCGAGGCGTGACTTCTGGTTTCAGCTTCCATCGAGATCTTCACTGTCTGAGCCCTGCTGATTTCCTCTATAGGCGAGCGCCGACATTGCATTAACCCCGTCGTCAATCACGCTGTTCGCGCATCGCCCTCGAAAGAGGCGTATCTCCAAGTGCGGCAAGGACCTCTTGGAAGGATGTCATGCTCTCATCCTGTCCGAGCTTGAAGCGCGCGCTCGATCGCACCACCTTGGCCCGGAAGGCAACGACGTGTGCGACGAGGTCTGCATAACGCGGGCCCATCCGTTCGACCGTCCATCCTCCCTCTTCGGTTCCCTCCAATAGGGTGGCAAGCGTGCGGATCACACGATCCTCGTTGCCAGGCTCCAACATGATATCGACTTCGAACTGCGCCAGGCGATAGTTCCAAGTCGGTCCCCAATCAGTCTTCGAAACCATCGAAGGCGAGATATAGGCATGCGGGCCGAAGAAGCTGACATGGGCGCGCGGCGTCGTAACCACGCGTGCAACATGCGGATTGGCCTTTGCGAAATGCCCGACCAGCATGCGAACCTCCCCCGCTTCGTCCAGCTCCGCGAACAGCGGCAAAGGGGTCGAGATGAAGCCTCCGCAGTCATGCGTCGTAACGAGGCCCAGCACTTCTTGCCGCACCATCCTCGCGACGTCTCCGCTACGGCGCGGCGCAAAACGGCTCATCGTCGCACCAGATCCTAGCGCCCTAGCCCGTCAAGGCTGCCATGGACTGTCCGCCCCCGGAACATGGTCAGCACCACCCGGGTTGCGTGGATGCGCCTGGCGGGGACTTTGAACAGGTCCTGATCGAGCACGATCAGGTCAGCACTCTTGCCCGGCAGGATGGAGCCAGTCTCCTTCTCGAGGTGGTTCACATAGGCCACGTTGAGCGTATAGGCCTTGAGTGCCTGGGCGAGCGTGACGGCCTCGTTTGGCTCAAGCGGCAGCCTGTCGCCTTCGGGCGCAACGCGGGTGAGCGCGACTTCGATCCCCTCGAACGGGTTGGCGGAGGCGACCGACCAGTCGGCACCATAGGCCAGCCGACCGCCGGCGCGCAGCACGCTGCCCGCCGGATAGATATAGGTCGAGCGGAGCGGGCCGATCTGCTCCTTGGTGAGGTCCATATAGGCTTCGTTGCAGGCCCAGAGCGGCTGGAACACTGCCGTGACGTTGAGCTTGCCGAAGCGCGGCTGGTCGGCCGGATCGATGACGTTCATGTGCGACATCATCGGGCGAGTATCGGTCATGCCGTCCTTGCCGCGGGTGCGCTCGACGGCGTCCAGCGCCTCGCGCACGGCAGCGTCGCCGATCGTGTGGAAGTGCGACTGCATGCCCCTGGCATCGAGCGCCGCCACGGCTTCGGACAAGGTGTCGAGGCCAATCTGGGTGGCGCCCTTCTCGCTGGTGCCCTCATAGGGCTTGAGCATCGCGGCGGTGCGCTGCGGGATCACGCCGTCGATGAAGAACTTCACGCCGTTGGCGGCGAGCCCGATCTGCTTCGCGCGGGCGGAGAGCTTGAGGATGTCACCCATCTGCTCGATGCCGCGCTCATTGTTCCAGCGCAGGTCCATCGCGGTGTGCATGGTGAGCTCGCCACGGGCCTTCACGGCCTCGTACGCGTCGATCGCACGGCTGGTGCCGCCCTTGTCCCACTCGACCGCGGCATCGTGCCACGAAGTGATGCCCATCGAGTTGAAGAACCTGACCGTGTAGCGGATTGCGCCCTGCAGGTCGGCGTCGGTGGGCGCGGGCACGAGCTTGTCGACCAGCGCCATCGCCGATTCCTCGAGCCCGCCAACCGGCTCGCCGGTCTTCGGATCGCGGTCGATCGTCCCGTTCTTGGGGTCGGGCGTATCCTTGGTGATGCCGGCCAGTTCGAGCGCCCTGGAGTTCACCCAGAGCGTGTGCCCGTCGGACTCGAAGATCAGCGGGCGATCCTTCGAGATCTCGTCGAGCAGCTGCTTGTTGGGGATGCCGTTGGGCGGGAACAGGGTCTGGTTGAAGCCCGAGCCGAAGATCGTGCCGGTGCCCGAGTTCTTCTTCACGCACTCGGCGATGATCCGGCGATAATCGTCGAGCGTCTTGCCGGCGTGGAGCGAGCAGCGGGCATGGCTCATCCCGCCGAAGATCGGGTGGGCATGCGCATCGCCAAAGGCGGGCATCAGGAAGCGGCCGTGGAGATCGACGACCTGGGTCTTCGCGCCCTTGCGCTTCGCGATCTCGGCGACGCTGCCGACGGCGAGGATGCGGCCATCCTTGATCGCCACGGCCTGCGCCCAGGGCTTGCCCTCCTCCACCGTATAGACCCGGCCATTGGTGAGGATCAGGTCCGCCGCCTCGAGTGCCGGCAGCCGCGGCGCGCTGTTGGCAGTGGCGGCAAGGAGCAACCCGGCGGTCGCGGAGCGGAGGAACAGGGAATGACGAGCGAACCGAGGGGCCATGAGGGGCAATTCCTGTGCAAGCTTGAACAATAACGGGGCCGGAGGGTCTTCCCTTCCGGCCCCATGAGGCAAGGTTAGAAGCGGCGGCGCAGCGTGGCGAGCACGGTGCGATCCTTGCCGAGATAGCAATAGCCCTCGGCCACCGCGGCGCTGTAGGTGCAATTGGTGTAGACGCGCTCGTTGAAGATGTTCGCGCCGTTCACCGACAGCGACCATTTGCCGTAGCTCAGCTCAGCCATCGCATCGGCCAAGGTGACCGGCGCGATGCGGTAGAGCTGGTCGAAGCTGACCTTGTCGCTCTGGTAGCGCACGCCCGCGCCGAGCTTGAGGCCGAGCTCGCCGCCCAGGTCGAACCGCTTCGAGGCCCAGACCGAGGCCTGGTGCTCGGGCAGGTTCTCACGCCGGTCGCCGCGCTGGCGGCCATCAACCTTGAGATATTGCGCGCGCGTGTAGCTGTACGCCGCGGTCAGGTCCAAGTCGCCGGGCAGCTTCACATTGGCTTCCGCCTCGATCCCGCGCGAGCCGGTGGAGCCGCCCTGGATGAAGTTCTGCAGCTCGTTCGGATCGGCGATCAGGACATTCTGTTCCTTGATGTCATAGGCCGCGATCGTGAACAGCATGCGCTTCGAGGGCTGGAACTTGATGCCCGCCTCGTACTGCCGGCCGGTGCGCGGCACATAGGCGACGCCGAAGAAGTTCGAGCCGAACACCGGCAGGAACGATTCCGAATAGTTGAAATAGGGCGACACGCCCTTCACGACGTCGGCGATGATGCCGGCGCGGAAGGTCCAGGCCTTGTTGGCCGCCAGCTCGGTGCCGTTGACGTTCGACTTCACATTGTCGTGCCGCGCGCCGAACACCAGCGAGACGCGATCCCAGGCACGAATCTGGTCCTGGACATAGAAGCCGGTCTGCGAGTTCTTGGTGTCGGTCGTCCAGCCCACGCCGTACGCGAACGGCACCCCGTACACCGGATTGTAGAGGTTGAGCCCCGGCGCCTGACCGAAGCCTTCCTGCTTGTCCTCGCGGAACTCGGTATAGTCGAAGCCCGCCAGGATCTGATGCTCCAGCGGCCCGGTGGCGAAGCTCAGCACCAGGTTGTTGTCGCTGTTGAGCCCGGTGTACTTGGCGCGGTTCAGATACCAGGCGCGGTTGGCGATGGTGCGGCCGGCATCGGCATAGGCGCCGCCGAAGCCGGTATAGCCGAACACCTCCTGATAGTCGGTATCCTGCTCGAACGCGCGGTTGCGGCTGCTGAAGGTCAGGTTGTCGCTGAAGCGATGCGTCACCAGCAGCGAAAGCGCATAATGGCTGGCCAGCGTGTGGTTGAAGCCCGGCTCGCCCAGGTAGAAATCGTCCGAGATCTTGGTCGCGCCGCTGCCGTCGACCGTCTTGCTGGTCGGCAGATAGGTCTGGCTGCCGAGATGGTCGCGCTGGTACAGGCCGATGAAGGTGACTTCGGTGTCCGGGCCCGGCTTGAGCGTGACTGCCGGCATCACCACGATGCGATCGTTCTTCTGGCCCTTCTGCTGCAGGTCCGCATCGCGGACGAGGCCGACGAGGCGCGCCGAGACGCCGGCGACGATCGGGCCGGTCACATCGAGCTGGAACTGCTTGTAGTCGTCGGTGCCGTAGGTGACGCCGACTTCGCCGCCAAAGCTTTTGCGCGGGCGTTTGCTGATCGAATTGAGGATGCCGCCGGCGCCGCCGCCGCCGTACAGCGTCGAGGACGGGCCGCGCAGCAGCTCGGCGCGCTCGACGGTGAAGATCTCGAGACGGCCGCCATAGATAAAGCCAGGCATGCGGTTGAGACCGTCGAGATACTGCTCGGCGCCGGTGCCGCGCACCGCGAGGAAGTCACCGCGCGTATCGACGCCGTTCAGCTCGCTCGAGGCGCCCGCGCTGTAGCGGATGACGTCCTGGAGATTGACCGCCGCGCGATCGTGGAACTCCTCGGCAGTGATGACGCTCACCGACTGCGGGATCTCCGTGACCGGCGTATCCGTCTTGGTGCCCGAAAGCGCGCGCTCGCCGGTGACGACGATCGTTTCGTCGTCCTTCGGCGCCGCATCGCTGTCCTGCGCCATCGCCGCGCCGGACCAGCCGATCACCGCGCATGCCGAGAGCAGCGCGAGCCGCGTCTGCTTTACCAGTTTCCCTGAAAGTTCGTGTGTCATGGCCGCCCACCCTTTGCTCTTTGCGCCGGCCTCGTGGATGTCGCCTCCCGTGACGACAGCCGGCTTGTTTGCAGGGACATTGAACAGCCAGCGTCGCAAAACCGTCACGCGGTTTTCAGGGTAATTCCGGGCACAAGACGGGTAAGGCTTTACCCTGTCTGGAGGAACGGCCCGATCAGAACGCGCCCGAGCCCACATCGCCCCCGTCGATCAGCCCGCGCTCGTGCGACACCCGAACCGCATCACGCCGCTTGTTGACCCCGATCTTCCGGAACACCGCCTTGAGCCGATATTTCACCGTATCGGGCGACATGCCGATCAGCCGGGCAATCTCCTTGTTGGAGTAGCCCTGGCTGAGATGGCGCAGGATCGCCGCTTCGGCATCGTTGAGCGCGTCGGGGGCCGGCGCGGGCGCGCGGGCGCTGCCCATCGTCTTGGACAGGGTCTTGAGGAACTGGGCGCGGAACCGGTCGGGCGTGGCCGCGAGCGCTTCCTCCAGCGCCCGCTGGACGAAGGCGCGCGCATTGAGGAACGGGCGCACGATGCCCTGGAACATCGCGGTGCCTACGGCCTCGTCGAAACAGGCCTGCGCCTTCCCCGCTTCGCCGATCGCGCGATAGCCCTCGGCCTTGAGCAGGTTGAGATCGATCAGCAGCCGGCCGGCACCATGCTGGCGGGCCCAGCGGCCCATCACGACCAGCTCGTCGAGCGCGCTGTGGTGGGCGCCGGCGAACAGCTGGAGGCGGACCCGGCAGAGCGCGGCGGCGACGGCCACCGGGCGATAGATCGGCGATTCCTCGGCCATCGCATCGGCCTGGGCATCGAGGCCGATCGTGGCGGCGAAGGCGCGGGCTTCGCCGAGCGAGGCCGGGTCGCGCAGTAGCAGTTCGAGCTCGCACAGCTCGGCGAGCAATTCCAACTGGCGCAGGCGACGGCGCTGGGCGACGCCGCGGGCACGGGCGAGCAGCGCACGGGCGGCATCGAGCGAACCCTCATCGGCCGCGCTGTGCGCCGCAGTGAAATAGGCGGCGGCATAGACGTCCACCCAGCCGTCCGACTGCTCCATGTGCGGCAGCGCCCATTCGAGCAGCGCATTGGCCTCGCCGGCGCGGTCCTGCTCGTAGAGCAGCTCCGCTTCGAACGCGGCGCAATTGGCGGCGAGATCGGAGCGCGCGCCGAAATCCGCCTCGATCTCGCCGCGCGCCACCGCGAGCACCGTCACCGCATCCTTCAGCCGCCCCTGCGCTTCGCGGATGCGCGCTTCGTGGAAGCGGGTGAACAGCTCGCTATAGGGCGAGCCCATCGCCTGGTAATGCGCGCGGGCCGCCAGCGTCGGCTCCATCGCGCGCTCCAGCCAGCCGCCCTCATAATATTTGGACGCCAGCGATTCGCTGACATTGGCAAGGATCAGGTGATCGTCGGCCGGCAGGGTGCGCAGCAGCGCCTCGCGGGCGAGCAGGTCTTCCAGCACCATCGGCTGGTTCTCATATTCGGCCAGGATGTCGCCGACGACGCGGATCTCGGTCCACAGATCGGGCGAAGTGTCCTCCTGCTCCGATCGCGCGACCTGGCGATCATAGGCGAGGCGCGCCGCGTCCATCCGGCCGCATTTCATGTCGAGATAGAGCCTGGCCAGCACCAGCGCCGGGCTGGCATCGATCTCGGCGGCACTCAGCCGGGCAAGGCCGCGCTCGACCAGGTTGAGCTGTCCCTGCGGGATCAGCCGCCAGCCGCCGGCATCCTCCAGCACCCCGGCGAGAAGCGCGCTGTCCTCCGCTTCGATCGCGTGGCTGATCGCGTCCGCGGTCTCGCCGCGCGCATCGAACCACAGCGCCAGCCGCTGATGGAGCATGCGATATTGGCCGATGTCGCGCCGTGCGAGGCGCTGGCGGAGATATTCGGCGAAGAGCTGGTGATAGCGCCAGGCATCGCGCGCTGGCGACAGCGGGGAAAGCAGCACGCCCTGCTGCTCCAGCCGCTCGAGCAGCAGCCCGCCATCCTGGCGATCGCAGATCAGGTTGAGCGCCTCACCGGTCACCTGGCCGAGCAGCGACGTGCGCAACACCACTTCCTGCACATCCTCGGGCAGCGACATCAGTACCTGTTCGGAGAGATAGCCGGCCAGTTCCGAGCCGGAGCCCCCTGCCCCGCCAACAAAGCTGCTCCGGTCGATGCCGCGCTTGAGCGAGAACAGGGTGAGCTGGAGCGCGATCGGCCAGCCTTCGGTGCGCTCGATCAGGCTGCGGACATCGTCGTCGCCCAGCGGCATGCCCTCGGCGCGGGCGAGCATCTCCTCCGCCTCGGGGCTGGAGAATTTCAGGTCCTCGGCGGAGAGTTCGAGCAGTTGCCCCTCGGCGGCGAGCATCGCCTGGCCGAGCCGAGGATAATCGCGCGAGGCGATGATGAAGTGGCAGTTGCGCGGCGCCAGCCGGATCAGCGACTGGAGGAAATCGAGCACTTCGACACTTTCCGCGCAGTGGAGATCGTCGAGGATCAGCACCGCCTGGCGCGGATCGCGGGCCAGGCGGTTGATGATCGCCGACAGCGCCGCACGCGCGGGCATGCCGGAGGAAGCGGGCTCGCCTTCCTCCTCGCCTTCGCCGCTGATCGCATAGCTGATGTACTGCGCCAGGCGCTTGGCATCGGCATCGTCGCGCTCGAGCGTGAGCCAGGCGACGAGCCGGTCGCCACCTTCGAAACGGCGGCGCCACTGGGCGAGCAGGCTGGTCTTGCCATAACCCGCCGGCGCATGGATGAGCGTGAGCCGCCGCCCGAGCGCGCCGTCGAGCCGGTCAAGCAGCGCATCGCGGCGGATCTGGTCGCCCATCCACAATGGCGGCGCGACCTTGGTCGGAATCAGTTCGTCTATCGCGGCTACTCCACCCATGCCGATTCGCTAGACCGAAGACGGTACAAGAAGATGGCAGGCGCGGGAGCGACTTACCCGTCCGGGCGCCCCGATTACCCGTTCGCCGACCCCGCGCACCCGTTTCCCGCATTGCGCGGCGAAGCTGCCGGCCCTTAGCTCGCAAGGATTATGGGGCGTGCCAAAGGATTGGGTTAGCGTGCGAATTGGGGTCGATGTCGGGGGAACGAATACCGACGCCGTGCTGATGAACGGGGCTGAGGTGGTCGCCTGGACCAAGCAGCCGACGACGGCCGACGTCGGATCGGGCGTTGCCGCCGCGATCCGCGCGGTGCTGGCCGATGGGCGTGTCGCCCCAGAGGCAGTGGCGTCGGTGATGATCGGCACCACCCATTTCACCAACGCGCTGGTGGAGCGCAACAAGCTCGACCGGGTGGGCATATTGCGGCTCGCCAGCCCCGCCGGCGAAGCGCTGCCGCCGATGACTGGCTGGCCCGAGGCACTGTCCGCACAGATCGACGCGAAGACCTATCTCCTGCCCGGCGGCTTCGAGTTCGACGGGCGCGAGATCGCGCCGCTCGACAAGTCGGCGGTGCGGAATGCGGCACGCGAGCTGCGCGCGATGGGCATCGACTCGATCGCGATCAGCAGCGTATTCGCGCCGGTGAACCCGTCGATGGAGGAACGTGCCGCCGCGCTGGTGGCGGAAGAGCATCCGGAGGCACGGGTCACCGTGTCGCATACGCTGGGCCGGATCGGCTTTGTCGAGCGCGAGAATGCCGCGATCCTCAACGCCGCGCTGGGAAGCCTCGCGGCGCATGTCGTCGCTTCGTTCGAGCGGGCGCTGGCCGAGATCGGCATCGATGCGCCGCTCTATCTCTCGCAGAATGATGGCACGCTGATCTCCGCCTCGCATGCCGCGGCCTATCCGGTGCTGACGATCGGATCGGGGCCGACAAACTCGATGCGCGGCGCGGCGTTCCTCACCGGGGTGCGCGACGCGATCGTGCTCGATGTCGGCGGCACCACCACCGATCTGGGCGTGCTGGCCAATGGCTTTCCGCGCGAATCTTCGGTCGCGGTCGATATCGGCGGGGTGCGGATCAACTTCCGCATGCCGGACATCCTGGCGCTCGGCCTGGGCGGCGGCACGCGCATCCATCTCGACCCGGCACGCTATGGCGCCGAGGGGATCGACGCGGAGGAGTTGCGCGTCGGGCCGGACTCGGTGGGCTTCCGCATCACCGAGCAGGCCCGGCTGTTCGGCGGCACCACGCTTACCGCCAGCGATGTCGCGGTCGCCGCCGGGCGCGCGCGCTTCGGCGATCCGGCCAAGCTGCCGGCGCTCTCCGAGGGCATGCGCGACGCAGTGTGGGCGCGGATGCAGGCGATGCTCGAGGAAGCGGTCGACCGGATGAAGACCAGCCGCGGCGAAGTCGTGCTCCTGGCCGTGGGCGGCGGCAATTTCCTGGTGCCCGACAGCCTGCACGGCGCCACCCGGGTGGTGCGCCCGCCGCACGCCGCCGTCGCCAATGCCGTGGGTGCGGCGATCGCCCAGGTCGGCGCGATGGTCGACCAGGTCGTGTCGTTCGATCGCGAGCCGCGCGAGGCTGCGCTGGAACGGCTGCAGACCGAAGCGCGCGACCAGGCGATCGCAGCCGGCGGCATTCCCGAGACCGTAGAAATCGTGGAGATGGACGAAGTGTATCTCAGCTATCTGCCCGGCCGCGCCGCGCAGGTCCGTGTCCGCGCCGTCGCAGACCTTGCCGGCACCCCTGCCTTGGCCGCCCATGCGCATTGATCGCCAGGCGCTGCTCGACCTCGCCACCGGCGCCGCCTTCCTCGGCTCGGGCGGCGGCGGCGACCCCTATTATTCGCAGCTGCTCGGCGAGGCCGAGATCGCGCGGCGGGGGCCGTTCAACCTGGTCGCGCTCGATGCACTGGCCGATGATGCGCTGATCGCACCGTGCGGCTGGATCGGCGCGCCTACGGTGTCGGCCGAGAAACTGCCGAATGGCCGGGAAGCCCTGCTCGGCCTGCGCGAGCTGGAGCGGATCTACGGCCGCCCGATTGATGCGGTGATGCCGATCGAGATCGGTGGCGGCAACGGCCTGGCGCCTTTGCTCGCCGCGGCCGAGCTCGGCATCCCGGTAGTCGATGCCGACGGCATGGGCCGGGCCTTCCCGGAATCGCAGATGACGGTGTTCAGCGTCGACGGGCTCTCCGCCTGCCCCTCCGTTGTCACTTCGGCCAATGGCGAGCTGCGGCTGATCGAGACCGACGACAATCTGGAGCATGAGCGCGTGGCGCGGCAGCTCTCGATCGAGTTCGGCGGCAACGCCCATATGGTCGAATATCCGCTGACCGGCGCGCAGGCGAAGCGCCATGCGATCGGCGGCAGCATCTCGGCCGCGGTAGCGATCGGCGCAGCAGTGCGCATCGCCCGCACGGCGGGCGACGATCCATTCGAGGCGCTGCACAAGGCGCTGATGGCCAGCGGGCTGTATCCCTTTGCCGGCACGATCTTCGACGGCAAGGTCGTCGATGTCGAGCGCGAGACCAAGGGCGGCTTCTCGGTCGGCCATGTCGTGATCGAAGGGTTCGGGGGCGAAGGGCGGATGGATCTGGAGTTCCAGAACGAAAACCTGATCGCCCGGGTGAATGGCGAGGTCCGCGCGATGGTGCCCGACCTGATCACCGTGATGGACCGCGAGACCGCCGACAGCATCGTCACCGAGCGGCTGAAATTCGGCCAGCGCGTCAAGGTGGTCGGCGCCGCCGCGCCGGCGGTGCTGCGTGCCGAGCGGGCGCTGACCTTTGTCGGGCCGAGTGCCTTCGGCTTTAGCGAACCCTATCGTCCCATTGAGGACCTCAACGGCTGGAACCGCGGATGAGCCACGAAGCTGACGACGCCTATGCCCATTCGCCGGTGCCCCAGGGCATCACCGTTCCCGGATGGCGCGTGGGCTTGATCGTCGCCAGCTTCTCGATCGGCCTGCCGGACTTCCTCAACGGCTCGCATAACGCGCTGGCGCTGGGCTTTTCCGGCGCGGTGATCGCCGCGGTGATCGCGGGCCTCATCCTGTGCGTCGGCGGCTCGATGACCGCGATCGTCAGCGTCCGCACCCGGCTCTCCACCTACCTCCTCGTCCGCCGCTCGTTCGGCACCGGCGGGGCGGCGCTGATCAACACGGTGATCGCGCTGATCCATTTCTGCTGGTTCGGGGTGAACGCCTCCTTCTTCGGCGAGGCGATGGTCGAGGCGGCAAAGGCCAATGGCCTGCCGGGCAATTTCACTGCCTTCGTCATCCTCGGCAGCGTGCTGATGATGGGATCGACCGTAATCGGCTTCCGTGCGCTCGACCGGCTGGCGCTGGTCGCGGTACCCGTGCTGGCCGCGATCCTGCTGGCGGTAGTGGTGATGACGCTGCAGACGCACGGCTTCGTTACCGCGGCCGATCCCAATCCGCCCGAGCCGATGACGCTCGGCATCGCGATCTCGGCGCTGATCGGCGCGTACATGCTCGCGGTGGCGACGATGCCCGACCTGTCGCGCTTCACCCGCACCCGGCGCGGGGCGATTGCCAGCATGGCGCTGTCCTTCCCGATCGCGACGCCGCTGATGATGACCGCCGCCGCGATCCCGGCACTGGCAACGCACGAGACCAGCGTGATGAAGCTGGTGACTGCCTATGGCTTCGGTACCCCGGTGTTGTTCCTGCTGCTGCTGCCGACCTGGACGATCAACGCGCTCAACCTCTATTCGTCGAGCCTGTCGCTCGGCAGCACCTTTCCCAAGGTGCGGCAATGGGTGTTCACCGTGGCGGGCGGTGTGATCGGCACGATCCTGGCGCTGATGGGCATCCTCGAGGCGTTCATTCCCTTCGTGCTGTTCCTCGGTCTGATCATCCCGCCGATCGCCGCGATCTACGTGATCGACGCCTGGACGCGCTACCGCACTGCCGACGCGGCGGAATCGCTGCTCGGTCTTCCCAGATTCGACTGGCGGGCGATCGCGACCTGGGGGATCTCGGTGGTGGTGGGCGTGCTCGGCGCCTATAAGGGCTGGACGCTCACCACCGTGCCGGCGCTCGACGCGACGATCGTCGCCGCGGCGATCTACGGGGTGCTGCTCAAGGCCAGGCGAACGCGAAGCGCAGCGTAGAGGTCACCGCGCGCGCAGGCACGGTGATGTGGACTTCGTCGTCATAAGCTTCGTGGCGAAGGCGCAGGCCATAGGCCGATAGCGGGTCCATCCGGCGGACGAACGCCTCGGCATCCCAGCGCTCAAGGATCGTCTCCTCGCGCTCGCCCCAGACGACCATCAGCCGGCCGACCTTAGGGGTCTTGCCCGATTGCAGCGCGGTGGCGAAGGCGCGTTCCTCCTGCTGCATCTCGCGGTCATGCCAGAACAGCGAGGGGCTGGCGGCGATCAGCGCGTGGAAGGCGCTCGGCCGGGTGAACAGCGTGTGGATCGCGAACAGGCCGCCCAGCGAATGGCCGAACAGCGCCTGGCGATCGCGGTTGATCGTGTAGCGACGGTCGAGCTCGCTGCGCAGCGGGCCGGTGAGGAAATCGAGGAACGGGTCCCAGCCGCCATAGGGCGCCTTGGCGAGCGAGACGTCCCAGGGCGGCGGCGGCGGGCCGCCGGTGAAGTCGCGGATGCGGCGGATGTCATAGGCCTTGTCGGTCTTGTACCCCACGCCGACGATGATCGTCTTGCCGGGATCGGCCTTCATGTACTCGTGCATCCGCCGGGTCTCGGCGAAGCCGGCGAACATCGCATTGCCGTCGAGCACGAGGAGCACCGGCCAGCCGCCCTCGGGAGCCGGGCCAGCGGGCTTGGAGACGAAGATCTGGTAGGGATAACCGTCGGCGCTCTTGAGCTCCCAAGTCTCGGTATCGGGGAGAACATAGCCGGGTGCCGCTAGCGGTGCGGTCTGGGCATGAACGGCTGGCGCGGCGGCCAGCAGACAGAGCGCGAGGGCGCTGGTGGCGAGCAATCTGGGCATCCTGTCCTCCTGATTTGGGAGGGATTGAACGCCGTCTGGCGCCGTGCTGCCATCGGGTGCGGCGGGTAAGGCGGAGGATTTTCGGGTAGCTAGACCGCGACCACCCCGGCCGCGACCAGCGCGTCGATCGCCGCGTCGTCATAGCCGCAGCCCAGCAGCACGGCCCGGCTGTCCTCGCCCAGGGCATGGGGCGGGGTGTCGGGGTTCTGGGGGATACCGGTGAACCGGACCGGCTGGAGGATCATGCGGGCTACCGGGAAACCTTCGGGCACGTCGAAGAAGCCGATCTCCTTGAGGTGCGGATCGTCGAGCAATTCCAAGGGCATCGACACGCGCGAGCAAGGGATGTCGATCGCCTCCAGCGCCTCGATCCAGGCATCGGTGCCGCGCGCCTCAAGGCTGGCGGCGACGATGGCGTAGAGGTCCCCAATATGGGCCTGGCGCTCGGCCGGGGACTTGAACCAAGCCTCCTCGCAGACCTCGGCCCGGCCGATCGCGGCGAGGAAGCGGCGCCATTGCGGCTCGGTATAGGGGAGCACCGCGATCCAGCCATCGGCAGTGCGGAAGGGCCGGCGATCGGGGGAGAGCAGGCGCGGATAGCCCGGTACGCCGTTGTTGACAAAGGTTGCGCCGGAGAGATGCTCGTTCATCAGGAAGGCGACCATCACCTCGAACATCGGCACCTCCACGCGGAAGGGTCCCGGCCGTCCCCTTTCGCGCGCGTACAGCGCCGAAACTATACCGTATACCACGTGCAAGGCAGCGACCTTGTCCGCGACGATGGTCGGCGCGAAGGCGGGTGTGCCGCTTTGCAGGGCCGCGAGCCCGGCCAAGCCGCTCGCCGCCTGGATGATGTCGTCAAAGGCCGGACGGTCGCGATATTGCCCGCCGCGGCCGAAGCCGGTGGCCGCGCAATGGACGATGTTCGGGTTGATCGCGATGACCTGTTCATATCCGAGTCCAAGTCGCTCGGAAGCGTCCAGTCGCATATTGTGGAACAGCACGTCGGCGCTCTCAACCAGCCTTGCCAGCGCCGCCCGCCCCTCAGGCTTTTTGAGGTCGAGTGCCAGCATCCGCTTATTGCGGTTATTGTTGACGAACAGCGCCCCGCCCCCCGGCCCCTGCGGATGAGCATGGCGGGCGATGTCCCCTTCCAGCGGCTCGACCTTGATCACCTCGGCCCCGAGATCGGCGAGGATCTGGCCCGCATAGGGGCCAAGCACCACCGCGCCGACTTCGATCACACGCACGCCTTCGAGCAGGGGAAGCACGGCAACTCTCCACAAATTCGTTTGACTCAAATTTCCATATGTGGACAAATTAGTCTAGCATTAGAAACTTGAGAGGTCGCCATGGAATATCGCTTCGACCGTCTGTTCATCGGCGGCGAATGGGTCACCCCCATTGACGGCGGGGTGCGCCCGAGCATCGATCCGGCAACCGGAAAGCCCTGGGGCGATGTTGCCTATGGCGGCGCTCTGGACGTGGACCGGGCCGTCGCGGCGGCGCGCGAAGCCTTTGAAGGACCGTGGCGCAAGATGGCGCCGTGGGAGCGCGCGGCGCTGATCCGCAAGTTCGCCGACCTCTACGCGACGCAGGTCGATGCGCTCGCCCGCATCGAATCACAGGACAATGGCCGGGCGATCCGGGAATCGCGCGGCGATATCGGGCTGCATTCCCAATATTATCACTGGTTCGCCTCGCTGGCCGACAAGCTGGGCGGGCGGACGATCCCGATGGACGACAGCGTCCATGCCTTCACCACCCGCTCGCCGGTGGGTGTGGTCGGCACGATCACCCCGTGGAACGTGCCGCTGATGGCCGCCGCGTGGAAGCTGGGCCCTACCCTCGCCGCCGGCTGCACGCTGGTCCTCAAGCCTGCCGAGCAAACTCCGGCCTCGTCGCTGGCACTGGCGAAGCTGCTCGAAGAAGCCGGCTTCCCGCCGGGCGTGGTCAATGTCGTGCCAGGCGACGGGCCGGTCGCCGGCGCCCATCTCGTTTCGCACCCGGACGTGGACAAGATCGCGTTCACCGGCGAAGGCGCGACTGCCAAGACGATCCTCAAGACCGGGGCCGACACGCTCAAGCGCTTCTCGTTCGAGCTGGGCGGCAAGGCGCCGCATATCCTGTTCGCGGACTGCGACGTGGAGAATGCGCTCAACGCCGCGACCGGATCGGCCTGGGCGCTGTGCGGCCAGAGCTGCGCGCTAGGCAGCCGCATCCTGGTCGAGCGGCCGATCTATGAGCAGGTCGTCGAAGGCTTCCGCCGTAATGCCGCGCGGGTACGGGTGGGCAATCCGCTCGACCAGGCGACGCATATGGGCCCGCAAGCGCACCAGCAGCAGCTCGACAAGACGCTCTCCTATGTCGCGATCGGCGAGGAGGAGGGTGCCGAGCTGGTGTCCGGCGGCGCGCGGCTGGACGGGGACGGCTATTTCGTCGCGCCGACCGTGTTTGCCGGGGTAGCGCCGGAAATGCGGATCGCGCAGGAGGAGATCTTCGGGCCCGTCGCCGCGATTATCCCGTTCGACGGCGAGGAAGAAGCGGTCGCGATCGCCAATGGCACGCAATATGGCCTGGCCGCCGGCCTGTGGACTGGCGATGTCGGCCGCGCCCACCGGGTGGCCAACCGGATCGAGGCGGGCATCGTCTGGGTCAACACCTATCGCTATATCCGCTGGTCCACCCCCTATGGCGGGGTGAAGTCGAGCGGCTGGGGCCGGGAGAACGGGATCGAGGCGCTCGATTCCTATCTCGAGACCAAGACCACCGTCATTTCCACCACCGGCAAGTTCGCCGATCCCTTCGCCAATTGAGGAACTGAAGTCATGCGTTTGCAGGGCAAGCTCGCCATCGTCACCGCCGCCGCATCGGGCATGGGCCGCGAGGGCGTCCGCCGCTTCGTGCGCGAAGGGGCGCGGGTGGCCGCGATCGACATCAGCTCGGAAGCGCTGAACGCGCTGGTCGCCGAGTTCGGACCGGACAAGGTGACGCCGATCGTTGCGGACCTCTCGACCCCCGAGGGCGCACGCGGCAGCATCGACCAGGCCGTGGAAGCACTGGGCGGCGCCGACATCCTGTGGGCGCATGCCGGCATGCCCGGGCCCGCCTCGGTCGAGGATCTCGACATGGATGCCTATCGCAAGGCGATCGACCTCAACATCACGTCCGCAGCGCTCGGCGCCGGGCAGGTCGCGCCGCACATGCGCGCGCGCGGCGGCGGCTCGATCATCTTCACGTCATCGATCTCGGGCCTGGTCGGCTCGATGATGAGCCCGATCTATTCGGCGGCGAAATGGGGCGTGGTGGGTCTCGGCAAGAGCCTCGCGCTGGCGCTGGCCGGCGACAATATCCGCGTCAACGTGGTGTGCCCGGGCTTGGCCGACACGCCGATGAAGATCGGCTTCACCGGGCGCAGCGGCGATCCGGCCGAGGCGGCGGCGAACGAAGCCAAGGTAATCGGCGCGGTGCCGATGGGCCGGCTGGTCAAGCCGGGCGAAGTGGCGGACGCGGCGCTGTGGCTGGCTTCGGACGAAGCGAGCTTTGTGACCGGCGTGGCGTTGCCGGTGGATGGCGGGTTTACCGCGCGGTGATTTTGGGGCGCCCCTCCAAGATCCTCCCCCGGAGGGGGAGGATGGAAGGCCCCGCAGTTGCCGCGCAGCAACTGGCGTCATATCGCGGCCCCTTCCATTTTGTGACGGACAGCATCGATGACGGTAAGGCAGGCGGAGAACGCGCTTCAGGTGCTGGAATATTTCGCCGAGCGGCGACGGCCGGCGACGGCGGCGGAGATTGCGGACGATCTCGGCTGGCCGCGATCGAGCACGTTCAAGCTGCTCGGCACGCTGGCGGCGCGGGGTTATCTCTACGAGCCGCAGGGGCGCGGCGGGCACTATCCCAGCCCGCGCTGGCTGGAGCAGGCCGAGCAGGTGGCGCAGGCCGATCCACTGCCGCCGCAGGTGCTCAAGCTGGTGCAGGACGTGGCGGTGGAGACCGGCGAGACCACCGCGATCTCGGCACCGGCGGGTATCTTCGCGATGTTCGTGGCGGTGAAGGAATCGCGCCATGCGGTGCGCTACTTCGCGCAGGTTGGCGACCGGGTACCGATCCATGCCAGCTCGGCGGGGCGCGCACTGCTTGCCCAGATGCCGGCCGAGGAGCGCCAGGCGCTGTACCGCAAGATGGATTTCACCGGCTATTCGGCGACCACGCCGATGAGCCCCGAGCGGATCGAGGCCGACCTGGCCGAGGCGGCGGCGCGTGGCTGGCACCAGAGCAATGCCGAATACACCCCGGACCTGGCGGGCGTCGCCCTGCCGCTGCCGGTGGCCGGGCGGCGGCTGTCCATCGTGGTGGTCGGGCCGGTGTCGCGCTGCCTGGAGCGGCGGCCGGAGATGGCCGCGGTGCTGCAGCGGCAGGTGGGGATGCTGGGCTGAGCCTACTCCTCTCCCTGCAAGGGAGGGGAACAGCAGTACCCACCGACAACACCCCCGATGCCCCGCCCATGCAGGCAGGGGCGCGGTTTCCAACGAGAGGAATGCCATGTCCCACGATCCCCGCGCGGCGATCGCCGCTGAACCGATGCGGCTGGCGCAGATCGCGGTGGTCGCGGTCTGCATCGCGCTGAACGCGCTCGACGGCTTCGACGTGCTGGCGATCAGCTTCGCCGCGCCCGGGATCGCGAGGGAATGGGGTGTCGACAAGGCGACGCTCGGCGTGGTGCTGTCGATGGAGCTGATCGGCATGGCCGCGGGATCGGTGCTGCTCGGCAACCTGGCCGACCGGATCGGGCGGCGGCCGACGATCCTTGCCTGCCTCTGCGTGATGGCGATCGGCATGTTCGCGGCGGCGCATGCGAGCGGCGTGGAGATGCTCTCGGCGATCCGGCTGTTCACCGGGCTGGGCATCGGGGGTATGCTCTCGGCGACCAGCGCGATGGTCGCGGAATTCTCGAACAGCCGACGGCGCGGGCTGAACACGGTGCTCAACATCGCCGGCTATTCGACCGGAGCGATCCTGGGCGGGCTGGTCGCCTCGTCGCTGCTGGCGGGCAGCGGCGACTGGCGCCATGTGTTCCTGTTCGGCGGGACGATGACGCTGGTGGCGCTGCCGCTCGCCTGGTTCCTGCTGCCGGAATCGATCGACTCGCTGCTGGCGCGGCGGCCGGCGGGGGCGCTGGACGCGATCAACCGCGCCCTCGCCCGCCTGCGCCGCGTACCGATCACGGCGCTGCCGCCGGCCGATGCAGCGCGTGCCCGGCCGTCGATCCTCGCCTTGTTCTCGCGCGACTATCGTGCGGTCACGATCCTGCTGACGATCGCCTATTTCGCCCAGATCACATTCTTCTACTACATCCAGAAATGGGTGCCGAAGATCATCGTCGACATGGGCTTCGACGCGGCGCAGGCCGGGCGCGTGCTGGTGGCGGCCAATGTCGGCAACCTGCTTGGCGCGCTGGTGATCGGCCTGGCCACGCAGCGGCTGCAGCTCCGGCCGCTGATCGGTGGCGCGATGCTGGTCGGCGTGGCGGCGATCGGCGTGTTCGGGCTCGGTTTCCGCGACCTGACCCTGCTCTCGCTGAGCGTCGCGGTTGCGGCTTTCTTCATCAACGCCGGCGTGGTCGGCATCTACCCGCTGCTAGCCAAGACCTATCCGGCCGAGCTGCGCGCGAGCGGGACGGGCTTCGTCATCGGTGTCGGGCGTGGTGGGTCGATCCTGGGGCCGCTGCTTGCGGGGGCGCTGTTCGCCGGGGGCCATGGGCTGCTGACGGTGTCGCTGGTGATGGGTTCGGGCGGGGTTATCGCGGCGGTGGCGATCGGGTTGCTGCGCGGGCGGGATTAGTTTCTGGCGGTCATCCCGGCGAAAGCCGGGATGACGGTCAAATGGATTACTGCACCGAGCGCAGCAGGATGCTCGTCTCGCTGTTGAGCACGCCCTCGACCGTGCGCATCTCGCGCAGGATGCGATCAAGATCGACGAGCGAATCCGCATGGACCTCGGCGACCAGATCCCAGGCGCCGTTGGTGGTATGGAGGGCGGTGATCTCGGGCAGGCCGCGTAGCGCACGGATCACGGCGCTGGTCGAGGCGCCGGCGACTTCGATCAGGGTGATCGCGCGCACGCCCTCGCCCACCCCCCGCTCCTCGGCGCGCACCGTGAAGCCCAGGATCGCGCCCGATTCGATTAGCCGGTCGAGCCGCGCCTGCACGGTGGCGCGCGATACCTTGAGTGCCTCGGCCAACCGCGAGACCGGGGCGCGGCCATCGGCCCGGAGCAGCGAGATCAGCTGGCGATCGAGCGAGTCGAGCACAATCATGCAAATTGCCTAGCACAACCCGTCATTTTGACGAATGCTTACCCATCAACTGCGCACTATGGCAATTTTTTTCGACACTATGCGGAGCTAATTTCCCCGGAACGCGAACAGGAAGGGCAGCGGCATGACGATCTATATGGGTGTGGAAGATCTTTGCAGGCTGGTCGAGCAGGTTGGGGTCGAGCCGTTCATCCTCGGCATCGCCGACCGGATCGAGAGCGATTTCCGTCGCTGGGAAGAGTTCGACAAGGCGCCGCGCTATGCCAGCCACTCGCCCGACGGGGTGATCGAGTTGATGCCCGCGGCGGACCGCGCACGCTTCAGCTTCAAATACGTCAACGGCCATCCGAAGAACACCAAGCTGGGCCTGCAGACGGTGGCGGCGTTCGGCGTGCTGGCCAATGTCGACACCGGCTATCCCGTGCTGTTGAGCGAGATGACGCTGCTGACCGCGCTGCGCACCGCGGCGACCTCGGCACTGGCGGCGCGCTATCTCGCCCGGCGGAACAGCCGGACGATGGCGATCATCGGGCTGGGTGCCCAATCCGAGTTCCAGGCGATCGGCTTCCGCGCGATGCTGGGGATCGAGCGCCTGCAGGTCTGGGACGTCGATCCCGCGGCGACCGCCAAGTTCCGCGTCAACCTGGCCGACCAGGGCTTCGAGATCGTCGCGGCCGCTTCGGCACCCGAGGCGGTACTGGGGGCCGACGTCGTCACCACCGTAACCGCCGACAAGGCGCAGGCCACGATCCTCTCTGACAACATGATCGGCGCCGGCATCCACATCAACGCAGTGGGAGGCGATTGCCCGGGCAAGACCGAGCTCGCCCCGGCGATCCTGTCGCGCGGCACCGTGTTCGTCGAATATCCCGAACAGACCCGGATAGAAGGCGAGATCCAGCAAATGCCGGCCGACTTCCCGGTAACCGAGCTATGGCGTGTCTTCGTCGGCGAAGCGGCAGGACGCAGAACGGCGGACGAGATCACCATCTTCGACTCGGTCGGCTTCGGGATCGAGGACTTCTCCGCCCTTTCCTATCTCCACGAACTGATCGAGGGCCGCGAGGACCTGCGCCGGCTCGACCTGATCGTCGAACCGAACGACCCACGTGACCTATTCTCTCTGGTTGCCCGGCGCCGGACAGTGCAGCAGCAAGCAGCCTGATGAGCGCCAACCTACCGGCACTACGGCCGGCGCGGCCGTGCGGCCAGTTATCACATTGCATCTCAGAAGAGAATCGCGCGTTTGTCGCTGTCCCCAGTGGGACGACAACTCATTTGAAGGAGTTGGGGAGACTGGGTCTCCCCAGCGAGCAATCGATTAAAGCTCGAGCGGCGAAAACGACAGAAATCTGCCGTTCTCGGAGATTATGTCCGAGACAATATCAAATCAAGACACGCACCCTATCGCATTCGCAACAAGGTCCGGCGTGCGCCACTGTCCCCGCGTTCTACTTGGGAAACCGAGTCGAGCGAAAAGCGTTATGCGAAGGCCGGGCAGGATCTCGTCGTTTGCCCTGAGACCTGTCCGGTACCGGGGCAAGCGCCATCCATGCAGCACGTACGAGATGTTGCATGGGCCTGGCAGCCAGCCATCCTGGGCGGTTCGCTAACCTCGCTTATGTGGAGCTGAACACCGACAAAATCAGCGAGCGCACGCCGCCGGCTAAGACTCCAATATGGGACGCCCCCTGTTCGAAGGCAGGCTCCAAAGGTCGCGGGCAGCTTCATAAGACCCTGCCCAAATCCTCCCCTTGGCAGACCTTACTGCCCGGCGCTAAATGGATCTCACCCGAAAAGCACCGCTGTCACCGGAACGCTCCAAGCCCCAATAGCGCGCCCACGCTTCGAAGCTCGCATAGGCAACGATCAGCCGGGACTCGTAGCTCCAGATCAGGCTCGCATCGCTGAGCGCCGTGTCGATTCCGGCGCCGTCGAGCAGGCCATGCGCGACCAGCACGCCGTCCAGCAGCAGCTCGCGCAGGAATGGGACGTTCTCGGCGACCGCCCGGCGATAATAATTGGTGGCGTCGCCCTTGTCGCGCCGGGTGCGGACGCACTCCGGCAGCCAGTCGGCGAAGAGCTGGCGCGCCAGCGCACGATTGCCCGAGCCTTGGGCCAAGCGGTAGGTGGGTATGGCGAGGCAGGCCTCGACGATCGGCCGGGCAAGCAACGGATGAACGAGTGCTGCGGCGCCGCTTCGCCAGGTCGGGCTATGGAAATGCTGGCAATTGGCGATCGCGCCGAGCTGCATCCGGCGGGCCGGCGCCATGCCGGCATCGCCGGCCAACCAGGGATGGCGCGACAATGGCCCAGCCAGCGCAGCGGCGCGCGCGCCCAATTGCATGCCCGGCAGCGACTGCGGCGGCGGGCGCAAGGGCGCGAAGCGATCGACAAGCATCAGCGCATGCACCCGCCAGATCGAGCAATGGGCGCGCATGGCTGCATCATAGGCGACGCGCGACCCAAAGGCGCGCCAGCCCATCGCGCGTGCATGATCGACCGCGACCAGCGGCGTCGGCAAATTGCAGAAGATCGCATCCCCGCCTTGGCCGGTGAAGATCGCGTGCGAATCGAACGCCTGGGCGACCCCGACGCTGGCACGCTCTAGAATCGGGTCGAGCCCGAATAGGACCGGCTCGACCGGCTGCTCACCCAGAAGCAAATCCTCGAAGCGCAGCTCCCTGGCATCGGCGGCGACTTCAATCATCCGAACGCCCCAGCGATCGGCGACGGCACGCGCCTCGGAGCGCTCGTCGCCGCCAGCATGCGCGACCGCGAAGTTGACGCAGCTGATATCGATAGGCTCGGGCGCGCTCGCCAGCGCGCCGAGCACTATCGCAGAATCGAGGCCGCCTGAAAGCTCCAGCGTCACGCGTTGGTGACGCGCCGCCAGCGCGCGTACGCAGCCGATGACTGTGCTGCGCAAGTGCGCCGGGGCGGTCGGATCCTCAGGCACTGGATCGCTGAGCACTTCGGGGCCCGGCCAGAGCGTTCGCGCCGCGCCGATGCCATGGCCGTCCCAATCGATCGCGCAGCCCGCCGGCAATTGGTGCACGCCTTGAAGGAGCGACCGCCAGGTGGGGAGCAAGGGGTTGAAGAGCGCGCGTGCCAGCATCGGCACATCGATCCGCGGCGCCATCCCGGCTGCCTCGCGCAACCAGCGCGGCAGACTGGGCGCGAGCAGAACCAGCCCGGCGCCTTCGGCAATCAGCGCCGGAGCCGTCCCGCCAGGCTCGCGCAGAAAGGTCCAACCTGAGGCTCCGCCACGGCGGCGAATGGCAACGAACCCGCCCCAGGCGGCGCGCAGCAACGCGAGGTCAGTCATGCCCGCCAGGCAGTCCGGTTGCGCACGCGCAGCACCGGCTTCGCCGAGGCTGGCCGTATCGAAGGCCGTGCCGATCAGCGCCAAGGTCCCTTCACGGTCACCATCTACCGACCAGCGCGGCGCGTCCGCTTCGCCGAACACCATCAGCCCGGGATGCGACAGCTGTAGCTTTAGCCTGGGTGCTTCCACGGCCAGCGCTGCGAGGATGCGGCGAAGAGAGGCTGATTCGGCTACCGGATCCCAGCAAAGCCCTAGATAACCGAGCGCCGAATAGGCGTCAGACGGCGACAATGGGTGTGAACCAGCGGACATGCTCGAGGCTGTCGTTGAGGACAATATCATCATGCTCGACCCAGCAATGGGCCTCGAACGGATAGGTGCGCACCCCAAACACCCATCGCGCCCGCAGACCATGGCGCTGGAGCAGATCCAGCAGGAATAAGGAGCTCGGCAGGCAGCTCGACATCGCCGGCGCAAATGGCTGGATGTCGCGCGCCAGGCGCGCCAGCGCTAGGAGGCACTCGCCATCGTCCTCTCGCCCATGCGCGTTACGGCGCGCAACCACCGCGAGCCAGCGGCGCGGGCGAAACAGACAGAGGCGCAGGCGCGTGCACACCGCAGCCCTAACAAGCAGCCAGGCCCTCCAAGGGGTAAGCCGGGCACGCGCACCGGGCAGCCGAAATAGGTCGCGTCGCGCCCGGCTCTCGACGGGCGGCGCATCAGCAGGCGTGTCGATCAGCCCGAACAGCCCCGCTGCCTCAAGCTCATCCAGCAGGTCGGCGCTTGGGCGAAAACGGTGGTTCCCGAGCAGCGCCGCCTTCACGCCGCGAGTATGGACGCGAGGCAGGCAGAAATAGGCATTGGCACGCGCATCGAGCAGGACGATATCGCCGTCCACCTCCGCGAGATAGACGTCGGGAGAGAGACCATAATACATGGCGGCACCCGGAAAATGGGGACGGCCGAACCGGTCGCCCCCAGACCTGCCGTTACGGCGTGGGAATGCCGAGCAGGATGCTGCCCGGCTCGTTCGGCTGGACGAGCACGACGGACTTGGTGAGCTTGCTCACCTGCCCGACGTGGACGAGCCGTGCTGACTTGGTCTGCATATAGATCTCCACTGTCGTGCCGCGGAATTGCGACAGGCCCAGCAGATGCCCTTGCCTTTCTATTCTCAAACTATATCGGCTCTATTTCTTGCGCGATGCGCCGCGGCCATCGCGCGCGCCACCGGCTCGGCATGGCCACGACACCGGCGCAGGATCCGGCAGAGGACGGCGACCGCCTGTCGCCAGTCTTCGGCGCTAAGCAATGCGGATAGAGTGGCGAGCCCTTCGTCCTCCCCATAGATCCCCACCTGGAAGCGCCGCGCCGCGGCCAGGCAGTCGATGAAACTGCAACCGGCAAGCACGAGCCGGGTGTTTCGCGACAAGCACATCACCGCTACGAATTTTTCGCCCAGGGGATCCATCTGGACGCTCGTCGCCTCGACCTCCGTCGCGCCTACCGGCGCCGACGCACCGCTGCGCCCAGCCTCGCGAAGCGCGGCGACGAGATGCAGCTCGCAAAGATCATAGAGCTCGACCAGGTCGAACCAGGAGGGCAGCGGCACGAAATAGCCGTGCCGGCGCCGGTCCTCGATCAGGCGCTCGCCCGCCAGGTGCGCGAGCGCCTCGCGCACAGGCGTCGGACTGATGCCTAGCCGCTTCGCCGCCTCGATGACGACGATCTGGTCGCCGGGCAGGACTGCCCCGGTGACAACATCCCGCCGCAGCCCGCGATAGGCACGTTCATACGGATCGCCCCGCCCGCCTCGTTCGATCCCCCACTTCTCCTGCACCTGGCCAGCATCGGTTCGCAGTACAACCCGTCCAGCAATATCCTCCAAAATGGGTAGAACTGCTGCACCGCTCCGGCCAAAGAACCAAAAACCGATCCTGTATCGGCACAGCGTGCGCCAATTCTACGGGAATGTTGCCGCGTCCGCATGGAAAAGCGTACAAATATTGGCAGAATGCGTATCATTCCCTGATGCCACCCCGCTTGTTCCCGGGCGAACTGGCCGACAGCCCGACGCAACAATTGGGTGCGAGAATTAGGCTTCCGGAAATCGCGACCGCGATTGAAGACGGAGAGCGTGGAGGCATATGAAGAGCACCGAGGAGCGCGCCGATATCAGCCTGCTTTCGACTGCGCTCAAGGCGATCCGCATGGATCGTCGCATGCGATCGAGCGAGGTGGCCCGCGCGCTCGGCATGCCGCTCCGCTCCTATGAGCATTTTGAATCCGGTCGCGGCCGCATCACTTTCGACCGGCTGGTGCGGTTCGCGGAAGTCACCAACAGCGATCCATTCGCGATCATTGCAGTGCTGGCGCTCAAGTCCCCTGAATTTGCGCTGCGCTGCGCGGACAATAAGTTGATGACGATTCTGATGATCGCGATGAGCGAGCTCAACGAGACTCTGGGCGACGACATCACGTTCCTCGAGCCCGGCACGCTGATCGGCGCCTTCACCCGGGTTACGAAGGACTTGAGCGACCATATCGCGAAGCGCGACCTGTTCGCCGAGACCTGGATGAAAGAGCATAGTTCCAAGGTGCAGGGCGCACGGCCGCTCGATACCCGCCGACTGGGCCGCCGGACTGCGGACTAGATTCTGGCCACGCGCAGCAGGCGCCGGACCAACGCGCCACCGCCAGTTTAGCCTCCTCCGCCAGCTTGCGGTAGATAACCGATCAATCGGAGGCTAAGCACGCTCGCGGCGATTGTGTCGGCGTCTTCCCATAGAGAAGTTCGAATATCGTACACGATGCCCTGCCACTCGCTCAGAGTCGGCGCTGATCGCACAGGCGATGTCAATCTGTCGCATTTGATCCGTAATGGCGCGATCAGCGGATTCGGCTTCGGATCCCCGCTCCATCCAGCCCCGGCGCAAACCGCGGCACTGACGGGAGATGCCCGGTGTCTGATGCGCGAACGGTGCCGCTGGCGCTGCCCGACCTTCTGCTCCGCAGGGTGGACGGAGTGGAATTCGCCTATCGCAGCCACCGCGAGGATATCCGACGCTATGTCGAGCGCACCTTCGGTGCCGGTCCGCCCGATCCCGAGGACGCCGTGCAGGCCGCGTTCGAACGCTATGCCGCAATCCCCGATCGCGGCGATATCGACAATCCGAAGGCCTTTCTGCTGCGCAGCGCACGCAACTATGTGATCGACCAGCGTCGTCGCCAGGCGGTGCGCCGGAACTATGTCGCGGCGGAGAGCCCGACCCTGGCGGCGATCGAGGAGCGTGACCCCGAACGCACGCTCTCCGCGAGCGAGCGGCTTGAAATCATTGAACGAACTATCCAAAGCATGGACCCGCGGCGCCAACAGGTCCTCATCATGAACCGCATCCATGGAATCAGTTGCGCGGAGATCGCGCGCCGGCTCAATCGCTCGCCGACACTGGTGAAGACGCTGCTCGCCGAAGGGCTGGTGCTGTGCGAGCGGGCGCTGCGCGAGGCGGACGGCGAATGATGCGCGAGGCGGATCACGAACGGATCGAGAGCGAGGCGAGCGCCTGGGTCGTGCGGCTCAGCGAGGACAAGCTGTCGCCCGAGCAGGAGCGCGCGCTCGCCCAGTGGCGCGCCGCCGATCCCGAGCATGAAAGCCGCTTCCTGGCATTGCAGCGCGCCTGGGGCGAGATCCCGGCGCTGACCGGACTCGCCGGGCTCGCGCCGCTGTCTCCGGAACCGACCGCCATGCCCGAGCGCGGCGCACGGGGTCGGCGCTGGGCGCTGGGCGGCCTCGCCACCGCCGCGGCGGCGGCCGGCATCGCCTTCCTGATGCCCGGCACGCAGCCGGCGCCGGAGCAGCATTATGCGAGCGCGCTGGCCCAGAGCCAGCGTATCGCCCTGTCCGACGGATCGATCGTCACGCTCGGCGCCCGCTCGGCGATCTCGGTTCGCTATACCGCGACCGAGCGGCGGATCGTGCTCGATCGGGGCGAGGTCTTTTTCGATGTCGTCCACGATCCCAGGCTCCCCTTCCTCGTCGAGGCGGGATCCTCCACCGTCCGCGACATCGGCACCAAGTTCGACGTGAAGCTGGGCGCCGGCACCACCCATGTCGCAGTCCAGGAAGGCGAAGTGCAGATCGCTCGCGGGGGCGCACAGGCGGACGCGGCGATGCTGCGCGCCGGCCAGCGCGCCGAGATCGTCGAGGCGGGTCGCGCCCGGATCGTCGCGCTGCCTTCCCAGGCGGCGGATGCCTGGCGCGACGGGCGGCTGGTCTATGACAATGGCCGGCTGGCGGACCTCGTCGCCGATGTGAACCGCTATTATGCCCCCGGCGTCCGCCTGGCCTCGCCCAGCCTGGGCGAGCTGCGGGTGACGGCATCCTTCCGCACCAACGAGATCTCCGCCTTCATGAACGCGCTGAGCGCGACGCTGCCGGTGGAAGCCCGCGCCAAGCCCGGCGGCGCCTTCGAAATCGCCGCCGCGCCGCGCTGAACTCAACTTTCTTCGAAAAAATCCTCGCCCACCCCTGACGATCGAATGCCGTGCCGCGTCATTGGAGCGAGGACGCTGCAAGCCGCAGGAATTGGCGGTTGCAGGCACCTCTCCGACGATCGCCTTCGCGGTTGCGGAATCGGATTCATACCCCGGGGGGTGCAAGATGCGTGGTCGTAATTTCGCGAATTCCATTGTGATGGCCGTCGCCGTGGCGGCGCCGCTGATGCCGGCGCCGGCCGTGGCCAAGGAGCAGGCCAATTTCGACATTCCCGCCCAGTCGCTCTCGGCGGCGCTGCTCAAATTCTCGCGCCAGTCGGACGTGCTCGTGGTGGTATCGCCCGACCTTACCAACGGCCGCCGCTCGCACATGGTACGCGGCACGCTTTCGGCGGACGAGGCGATCCGCACGCTGCTGATCGGCACCGGCCTGCGCGCCGTCGCCAATCCGGGCGGCGGCTACCGGATCGACCGGAGTGACGGTGCCACCTTTCAGAACACGAACGACCCGATAGACGGCCAGGACGAGGCGATCGTCGTCACCGGCTCGCTCTCCGGCGTGGCGGACTCGATCACCCGCCAGAAGGCGGCGACCACGGTCAAGAACGTCATCTCGCGCAACGACTTCGCCAAGCTGCCCGATTTCAACGCAGCGGAATCGCTCCGCCGGCTGCCCGGTGTCTCGATGGTCGAGGATCATGGCGAGGGCCGCTTCGTCTCGATCCGCGGCGCCCGCCCCAATTACAACGGCACGCTGTTCAACGGCTTCACCGTGCCGACCGCCGACAGCGAGTCCCACCGCGTCGACCTGCAGACCATCCCCAACGGGCTGATCGAGCGGATCGAGCTCAACAAGACGATGACGCCGGACCTGCCCGGTGAGGGCATTGGCGGCTCGGTCAACATCGTCGCCCGCAACCCGGCCGACATCACCAAGCTGACCGCCGGCGCCTCGGTCTATGGCGGCGTGCAGCAATATGACGGGCACGAGATCCGCGCCGACGCCTTCCTCGCCGATCAGTTCGGCCCCGAAGGGCAGCTCGGCTTCTCGCTCACCGGCAGTTTCCGCCAGAACCAGCGCAAATCCTATATCAGCGAGCCCGAGGATTGGGCCAAGGTTCCGGCCACCGGCGGCGGCGAAGTGTGGGCGCCCGAGGCGATCACCCAGACCGCAGGCGAGTTCAAGCAGCGCAACATCGGCATCGACGCCGCGGTGGGCGGTTCGTTCGACAATGTGCGCGTCCAGGTCCGCGGCTTCTACAGCCTGTCGAGCCTGCCGGGCACCGAGAACCAGCTGACCGAAAGCGTCGAACCGGCGATGACCGGCGCCAACCCCACCGATTTCGGCGCCGGCGGCGGCCTGGTCACCGGCTCGGTCAGCCGCAGCCTGTCGTTCAAGGAATGGAACCTGGCGCTCTACGGTACCCAGACCACGCTAGAGGCCGAGCTGGGCCGCGGCTGGGCGTTCGATGCCGGCTATTCCTATCAGAAGGCGCGCGAGCATTATCCCGATCGCCTCGACATCCGCAGCATCGCCGTGCCCTTCACCACCCCGCTGCCGCTCCAGATCGCGCGCGACCGCGCCTCGCTCGGGCCGTTCCCCGGCGCGCTGCCGGCGGCGCTCCAGCCTTCGAACTTCCCCGTGAATTTCGCCCAGGTCGCCGGACGCTTCGACGATCAGAGCGAGCAGACCGTCTATGCCAATCTGCGCAAGAAGATCGAGTTCGGCGGGGATAGCTCGCTCGAGCTGAAGACCGGCACCTATCTGCGCTTCATCGAGCAGAGCAGCGACAATCTCGCGACGCGCTGGACGTCACTGACCCCGCGCACGACCAATTTCGGCAACTTCATGAACGACAGCCCGGCGATGGTGCGCGACGGCATCTATTTCGGCTCGCTGTCGAACCTCGACCAGGCGCGCGCGCTGGTCGCCAACAACCCCAACGCGTTCGGCCCGAAGCAGGTCTTCTACGTTCGCGGCATCGACATCGCTTCGGACTTCAAGGCCGATGTGACGATCCAGGCCTATTACGGCATGGCGACCTTCAAGCACGGCCCGTTCACCCTGGTCGGTGGCGGCCGGTTCGAGATCGCCGATACCGGCTTCGACCGGCTGGGCGCGGCGGCAGGCTCGGGCTTCCAGCGCTTCGAGGGGTCGTCCTCGCACTTCCTGCCCTCGCTGCACCTGCGCTACGACATCACCCGCAACCTGGTCGCCCGCGCGAGCTGGTCGAACACCACGGCGCGTCCGGACCCGGAGAATGTCTACGCCAATGAATCGCGCGACGACATCGCGCGGACGATCACCAAGCCCAATCCCGGGCTTGAGCCGCTCACCTCGCGCAACTTCGATGCCTCGATCGACTGGTATTTCGGCCCGCTCAGCTATGTCAGCATCGGCGGCTTCACCAAGGACATCGACAATTATCCGCTGGTCACCCAGCAGAATGTCGACATCGGCGGCGTGAACTATGAGCAGTTCAGCACCCAGGCCGGCGCGCGCGGCACGATCAGGGGGGTCGAGGCGGCCTATCGCCAGCAGTTCGACATGCTGCCGGGCCTGCTCTCGGGCCTGGGCGTCGAGGTCAACTACGCCCATATCGAATCGACGCTGATCTATGCGCCGCGCCCGGACAAGCCGCCGCTCGCCGAGCAGCCCAGGGACATCCTCAACGGCGCGCTGGTCTATGCCAAGGGCCCGGCGTTCCTGCGCCTGAGCCTCACCTATACCGGCGACAGCATCGACGATGGCGGCATGTCGGACGACGGTCCCGACTATGACGAGATCATCGCGGGCCGCACCACGCTCGATCTGAGCGCAAGCTACGATCTCTCGAAGCGCGTCCAGCTCTTCGCCGAGTGGCGCAATATCACCAACAGCACCGCGATCACTTATTCAGGCGCCCGGGACCGGCTGATCAGCTGGGAATCCTTCGGCACCTCCGCCGGCCTCGGCCTGCGCGTGAAATACTGACGTCCGATCCATCGACTAGGGAGCCCGCCATGACCTTTCCGAACCTCACGCGCCGGCACATGCTTGGCGGGCTCGCTTCCCTCTCGCTCATGCCGCTCTCCGCGTCCTGGGCCCGCGCGGGCGGACCGTCGATGACCTTCCTCGTGCTCGGCGACTGGGGTCGGTTCGGGCGCGGCAACCAGCGGCTGGTCGCCGATCGCATGGCCGAGACGGCGATGGAGATCGGCGCACAGTTCGTGCTGACCGTTGGCGACAATTTCTACGAGAATGGCGTGACCGGCGTCGACGATCCGCACTGGAAGGGATCGTTCGAGGATATCTATCACGCCCCGTCGCTCCAGGTCCCCTGGTATGCCGCGCTCGGCAACCACGACTATCGCGGCAACGAGCAGGCGCAGATCGACTATGGCCGCGGCAAGGGCCGGTGGAACATGCCGGCGCGCTGGTATTCGTTCCGCCGCCAGGCGCCGGACGGCGCGACGGTGGAGTTCTTCGTCATCGACACCACGCCGATGATCAAGGGCTATCACGATGTGAAGACCAATGCCGGTGGCCAGGATCTGGAAGGCCAGCTGCGCTGGCTCGACCACGCCCTGGCCGCTTCGCGCGCCCAGTGGAAGGTCGTGCTCGGGCACCATCCGGTGGTGCGCTACAATGCGTTGGAGAAGGCGGCGCCGGCCGATGTGCTCGATCGGGTCGATCCGATCCTGCAGCGCCACCGCGTGCCGCTCTATCTGCACGGCCACAACCATAATTTGCAGCACGTCCGGGCTGGGGCGACCGACTATATCTGCGCGGGCGCCGGCTCGCAGAATGACGATCCGTGCAGCGACAATGGTGGCGTTTTCTGCGCGCTGAAGCCCGGCTTCGTCGCCTGCGCGCTCAACCGGGAATCGATCCGCATCGGCTATCGCGATGCGGACGGCACCGAGCTGCACGTGGTGCGGATCACACGATAACACAGACGCGATCGTCACCGCGTCAGGCTTCTACGCCGCCGCCTCCACGTATCGACGTACATCCCATGAGAAGGTCGGCCGGAGCCGCTCGACCAGGAAATCGATCAGCGCACGTGCGTGAGGCGGGATCGCCTGGTGGTTGGGGAACACCGCGTAGAATTGCGTCGCCGGCGGGCGCCAGGCGGGCAGCACCTCAAGGATGCGGCCGCTGGCAAGATCGTGCTTGCAGACGAAGCTGGGTAGCGCGGCAATGCCCAGGCCGGAGAGCACGGACTGGCGCAGCAGCATCAGATCGTTGCAGATCAGGCGCGGCTTGAACTCGATCGCCACTTTGCCCTGGCTGCCGTCCAGGTGCCAGATCGCGCGCTGATCGGCTTCGCCCCAGGCGAGCAGATCGAAGCGCGGCAGATCGATATGCCCCTGCGGCGCGCCCTTGCGCTCGATATATTCGGGCGCGGCATAGATGCCATACTCCGCTTCCCCCAGCCGCGTGGCGATGAACGAGCTTTCGGCGAGGGGCAGCGCGCCCGCCATGATCCCCACGTCGAAGCCGCTGCGCAGCAGTTCGCCCTGGTCGCTGGCGACGACACTGACCAGCCGCACGTCCGGATAAGCCTCGAGATAATCGGCCATCAGCGGCCCAAGGATGCTGCGATCCAGCTCGTGCGGCACGACGATGCGGAGCAGGCCCTGGGGATTGCTGCGCTGGTTCTGGATCGCCCGCTCGCCGTCCTGGAGCAGGCCGAGGCATCGTTTGCAATATTCGTAGAACAGGCTGCCCTGCTCGGTGAGCGTGACCTGATGGGTGCTGCGCCGGATCAGCTGCGAGCCGAGATGCTCCTCGAGCCGGGTGATGCGCCTGCTGATCGTCGATTTGGGAACGCCGAGGATCCGGCCCGCCTTGGTCAGGCTCTCGAGCTCGACGACCTTGGTAAAGGCACGCAGATCACTGATTTCCATTCCGAACCCCCGCAGGCACAGCGGAAAGCCCGTCCGCGCGTTCCGTGCATGGCAACACAATGTTGCGTTTCTGCGACGCAGCGGAGTCACGAAACCAACATCTGCGACGCCCACTCGGCAGCCACCGGACAGCGGCAAGGGCCGGGGCCGGACCGTTTCTCCAAAGGGTGGGCTGGACCATGAAATATAAACTGCTTGCGGGCGCCGCGATCCTGTCGTGCGCCCTTCCCTTCGCCGCATTCGCGCAGGACGTGCCGGGCGGCAGCGACGGCGAGATCGTCGTCACCGGCGCGCGTGCGCAGCAGCAGCGCTCGATCGAGGCCAAGCGCGACGCGATCGGCGTCGTTGATGTGGCCGCGGCCGACGAGATCGGCCAGCTGCCGGACCGCAACGTCGCGGAGGTGATCGAGCATCTGCCCGGCGTCGGCGTCGCCTATGACCAGGGCGAAGGCCGCTATGTCGCGGTGCGCGGCGTGCCTTCGGCACTCAACGGCTACACGTTCGACGGAATGGAGATCGGCAACCCCGACGGCAACACCCGCGCGCTGCCGCTCGACATCGTCTCGGGTCAGCTGCTCAACCGGGTCGAGGTCGCCAAGGTGAAGACGGCCGACCAGGACGGCCAGGGCATCGGCGGCACGATCAACCTGGTGACGCAAACCGCGTTCGACTATCGCGACCGGTTCAACGTCTCGATCAACGCCCAGGCCGGCTATCAGGAGCTCAACAAGAAGGTGCCGGTGCGCGGCGACGCGAGCATCGCCACCCGCTTCGGCCAGGACGAGCAGTTCGGCATCGTGCTCGGCGTCAGCTATTCGCAGCGCGACTTCGTCAGCGAGGGTTTCTACCCCGACGACTGGCGCACCGTGGACGGATTTGCCCGTGGCGGCACGCCGACCAACATCAAGTACACCGAATATTCGCTCGACCGCACGCGCGTGGGCGCCACCGGCTCGTTCGACTGGCATCCCAATGACCGCCAGACCTTCTATGTTCGCGGGCTCTATTCGAAGTTCATCGAGGACGAGATCCGCCCGCGCTACCGCCTCGACTTCGCCACCGCCGCGCTGGTCGGCGACACGCTGGCCGATCCCGAGGTCAACAACCCCAATTTCCACCTCAATCCGGATGGCGTGACCGGCTCGGTGACCGGCGTGGCCACCCCGGCCAATGGCGTCGGCTCGGGCTCGGGCCCGGAGCGCCGCGAGGACCTGCGCCTCGACTACAAGGTCAAGACGGTGATGACCGGCATCGTCGGCGGCTCGACCGAGTTCGACCGGCTGAAGCTCGACTATGCCGGCGCGCGCAGCCGCAACGAAGTGCTCGACCGCTTCCCGCTCTGGCAGTTCCGCTGCAACCCGGGTACCGTCGATTTCGACTTCTCGCACGACATCTACTCGGCGACTCCGCGCACGGAATGCACCGCCAACCAGATGCAGTTCCGCCAGTACACCTTCCACCACGAAGCGGGTTCGGAAGACATCTGGCAGGGCCGCCTCGACGCGACCTATGATCTGGGCGGCAAGAGCTTCCTGAAGGCCGGCGTCAAGTATCGCAGCAGCGACCGCGACTTCGACTCCAGCGAGGACACCTATACCCGCGGCAGCTCGAACGCGACGCGCTTCACCATGGGCCAGTACAACCTCGGTGGCCCGACCGTGATCGTGCATCCGGACAACAGCGATCCGAGCCGTGCCTTCTCGAACGGCCCGACCTTCAACATCCCGGCGCTGCAGGATTTCACAAAGCAGAACCTGGGTGGCGCGCTGATGGTGAAGGACGCCGCGACTTCGCTCGCCAATGCGACGCTCGGCGACTTCCAGCTGAGCGAGGACGTCACCGCCGCCTATGCGATGGCCAATCTGAGCTTCGGCAAGATCACCGTGACGCCGGGCATCCGCTGGGAGCATACCAAGCTCCACATCACCGGTTATCAGCTGCAGAACGGCACCACGATCATCCCGGCGACGCGCAACAGCGACTATGACGATTTCCTGCCGACCCTGGTCATCCGCGTGGCCCCGTCGTCGGAGACCATCCTTCGCCTCGCCTATTCGCGCAGCATCGGCCGGCCGGAATATGCCAGCCTGACGCCGGGCGGCAGCATCACGGTGGAAGACGGCACCCAGCCGGGCCTGAAGGTGGCCGGCGTCGAGTACGGCAATCCGGACCTGAAGCCCTTCCGCTCGGACAATATCGATGCGACGGCGGAATGGTATTTCGCCAAGGGCGGCCTGCTGAGCTTCGGCGCCTTCGCCAAGTTCATCAAGAACCCCATCTTCACCCAGGCCTATACGACCTTCAACACCACCTTCAACGGCCAGCCCTATGAGTATGTGAGCTTCTCGCAGCCGCTCAACGCGGACAAGGGCAAGATCCTGGGCCTCGAGGCGCAGTACCAGCAGCAGTTCAGCTTCCTGCCGGGCTTCCTCTCGGGCTTCGGCATCTCGCTCAACGCCACGCTGACCGAGAGCAACCTCGACATTCCGAACGGGCCGAAGGGCACCTTCCCGGGCCAGTCGGACTATCTCTATGGCGGCAAGATCTTCTACCAGAAGGGCCGGATCGAGGCTTCGCTCTCGTACCACAACACCGGCAAGGCGCTGATTTCGGCGGGTCTGCTCGACTCGGGCGTGCAGGACCAGTTCAACAATGACCTGCGCCGCCTCGATGCCAAGGCAAGCTTCAAGATCATGAAGGGCATGCGCCTGTTCGTCGAGGGCCAGAACCTCACCGACGAGCCGACCCGCCAGTATCAGTCGGACAACACCAACTGGATCATCCAGAACGAACGCTATGGCCGGACTTTCTACGCCGGCGTCTCGGCCAAGTTCTGATGGTCTTCCTGTCCCTTCTGCTTGCGGCGTCCGCGCCGCAAGCAACCCCCGGGGCGCGCATCCCGGCGGCAGAGGCCAATCAAGGCGTCGCCGCCGGGACTTCGTATGTCTACGCCATCTCGAACCACGAGATCGGCAAGTACGACAAGCGCACCGGGCAGCGCGTCGCCCATTGGGAAGGCGATCCGGCGCACTTCAAGCACATGAACAGCTGCGCGCTGGTCGCCCGCGAGCTGGTCTGCGCGGCGTCCAACTATCCCGATGTCCCTCAGCACAGCATGGTCGAATTCTTCGACGCGGACACGCTCCAGCACAAGCGGACGCGGAAGTTGGCGGACTTCCCCGGATCGCTGACCGTGTTCACCCGCCATGGTGGCCATTGGTGGGCGGTGTTCGCCAACTATGACGGCCGTGGCGGCGCGCCGGGCCGCGACCACCGCGCCACGCTGCTCGTCGAGCTCGACGACCAGCTGCGCGAAGTTCGGCGTCTCACCTTTCCGGACAGCATCCTCGAGCGGTTCGCGCCGAAGAGCTGCTCGGGCGCCCAATGGCGCGGCGACCTGCTCTACGTGACCGGTCATGACCGCCCCGAACTCTACGCCCTGCGCGTCCCCAAGCGCGGCAAGGTGCTGGAGCATGTCGCCACCTACGCCATCCCCACCGATGGCCAGGCGATCGACTGGGACCCCGTGGAGCCCAACCTGCTCTGGTCGATCGAGCGCAAGACCCGCGAGATGGTCGCGTCGCCGATCGACCTCAGCGCGCCGCTTCGATCAGGATCGCCCGGAAATCATTGACGTTGGTGCGGGTCGGCCCGGTCACGACCAGGTCGCCCAGCGCCTTGAAGAAATCATAGCTGCGATTGGCCTGGAGCGCGCCCTGCGGATCCAGGCCAAGCGCCGCCGCTCGGGCCAGCGTGTCCGGCGTGATGATCGCGCCGGCATTATCCTCGGTCCCGTCGATCCCGTCGGTATCGCAGGCGATCGCGTGGATGCGCGGCGCGCCGTCCAGCGCGATGGCCAGGCCCAGCAGATATTCGAGATTGCGCCCGCCCCGCCCGTCCGGCCGGGTCACCCGCACCGTGGTCTCACCGCCCGACAGGATCACCCGGGCCAGCCCGTCTCCGGCAAGGCGCCGCGCAAGCCCGGCATGCCCCGCACCGAGATGGCGTGATTCTGCCTGGAGCCGGTCGCCGAGATCGCTAACCCGGTAGCCGAAGGTCTCGGCCAGCCGCGCCGCCGCGACGAGCGCATCGCGTGCCCGGGCGATGGTGACGACTTCGTTGCCCGCCAGGCCCAGCGTATCCGGCGGCGGAGTCTCGTTGGCCGGGTCCTCCAGCGCGCGAACGATGTTCTCCGGCGCATCGATGGCATAGCGCCGAACGATCTCGCGCGCATCGGCCAGGCTGGTCGGGTCGGCGACGGTCGGCCCGCTCGCAACGAAGGAAGGATCGTCGCCGGGCACATCGGAGATCACCAGCGTCTGCACCGTCGCCGGCGCCGCCGCGACCGCGAGCCGCCCGCCCTTGATCTGCGACAGATGCTTGCGGACGCAGTTGATCTCCGAGATCATCGCCCCGGAGCGCAGCAGCATGTTGGTGATCACCTGCTTGTCGGCCAGGGTCACCCCCTCGACCGGCAGCGCCATCAGCGCCGACCCGCCGCCCGAGACGAGCATCAGCAGCCGGTCGCCGGGCTCGAGCGCTTGGGCGAGCGCCAGCGCTTCCTCTGCAGCGGCAATGCTCTCGGCATCGGGCACGGGATGGCCGCTCTCGATATAGCGCAGATACGGGCTCATCCGCGTGGCATCGACACCGTGCCCGGCACGGGTGACGACCAGGCCGGACAGCGGCCCCGAGATGCGCGGCGCCGCCACCGCCGCCATCTCGGCCGCGGCCTTGCCGAGCGCGATCAGCACGGTGCGGCCCGGCGCCGGCAGGGGCGCGAAGCGCGCGGGCATCGCGCGATCGGCGGAGATCGCGGCGATCGCTTCCTCGAACAGCGCGTGGAGCATCTGCCGCGGTGCGGGCGCTGCGCCCGCGACGGAATCGGCGCTCATCGCACCACCATCGCGCTCAGCGGCCAGAGATAGGCCTGGCCCAGCACCAGCAGGCCGACCAGCGCGGCGAGCGCCACGCTGTGGAACAACACGTACCGCAGAATTTCCGACTCCTTGCCTCTGATACCCGTTGCAGTGGCGGCGACGACGATGCTCTGCGCATCGGCCATCTTGCCCATCACCCCGCCGCTCGAATTGGCGGCAGCCATAAGGATCGGGCTGATCCCGATCCGCTCCGCGGTGGTGCGCTGCAGCCCGCCGAACAAAACGTTCGATGCGGTATCCGATCCGGTGGCGGCGACGCCGAGCCAGCCGAGCAACGTGCCGAAGAAGGGATAGAGCATGCCGCTATGCGCCAGCGCCAGACCGAGCACGCTGTCTGCGCCCGAATAGCGGGTGACGTAACCGAGCGCGAGCATCGACGCGATCGTCGCCAGCGGGACCAGCGCCAGCCTGAGCGTGGCCGCGTAGGTGCGCAGCAGCTCAGCCGGGCGGGCGCCCATCGCCAGCCCGGCGAGGATCGCGGACAGCAGGATGCCGGTACCGCTCGTCGAGAGCAGGTTGAGCAGATAGACGGCAGGCTCGGGCGTCGGCGCCGCGACGACCGGCGGCATGCGGACCACCAGCGCGTCGAGCCCCGAAACGGGGATACGCAGAACGAACAGCCCGTCGAGCGCCGCCTTGGTCGCGGGAAGACCCCAGAGAAAGACGCCGCAGCTCAGGATGATCCAGGGCAGCCAGCCGCGCCAGTCGAACTTCGCCTGCGGCGCCGCTACCGTCTGCGCGCCGCGCGGGCGCCAGCGGCGGAGGAAAAGCCCGAGGCCGCCGATGGAGCAGGCGGCGCTGATCACGTCGACCAGCCACGGCCCGTGCAGGTTCGAGACGAGGAACTGCGGCACCGCGAAGGCCACGCCCGCGACCAGGATCGCCGGCCAGATCTCCCGCACCCCGCGCCAGCCGGCGAATGCCGCGATCAGCCAGAAGGGGATCAGGATCGAGAAGAAGGGCAGCTGGCGCCCCACCATCGCGCTCAACGACATAAGGGGCAGCCCGGTCACCGCTGCGAGCGCGACGATCGGCGCACCGAGTGAGCCGAAGGCGACCGGCGCAGTGTTGGCGATCAACGAGAGCCGCGCCGCACCCACCGGTGCGAACCCGAGCCCGACCAGCATCGCGCTGGTGATCGCCACCGGCGCACCGAACCCGGCACACCCCTCGAAGAACGCACCGAAGCCGAAGGCGATCAACAAAAGCTGCAACCGCGGATCGGGCGTGATCGCGGCAATCTCGGCCTGGAGCAGTTGAAAGCGGCCACGCTGCACGGTCAGCCGGTAGAGAAACAGAATGTTGAGCACCATCCAGCCGATCGGCAGCAGGCCATAGCCCGCGCCAAGCAGCGCCGCGCCCGCCACCATCCCCGCCGGCATGTGGTAGACGAGCAACGCCAGGAGCAGCGCGGTGCCCAGACCAAGCAGCGCCCCGAACAGCGCCTGGATCCGCAGCACCGCGATCGATGCCAGAAGCACCAGCACCGGCAGCGTCGAAACCGCAGCCGAGAGCCATGCATTGCCCAGCGGATCGTAGATCTGAGTCCAAGGCGTCATTGATCGGTCCCCCAGGGACGCTCTCCTTCGCTGCGCCGTCGGAAAAGCGCCAGTGCGCAGCCGTGCAACTCAATGTTCCCCTGAGCGCACCAACAACGTCGAGAGGGCATATAATTCGCCAAGGCTAACTTGACCGCCTTTGACAGGCCCGCCAGCGCGACGCCGGCAGGAGGCCGGACGGTCACCCATGAATCTCGCGACGAGATTCCAGTGCACCGCGCCTCGCGCGCGAAGCATGGTTCTTCCCGGTCGATTGCTGTTGCACCCCGGACTGGTCGACTGCACCGCACCTGGATTGTCGATCAGACCATCATTCTCGCCCGGCAGTAGTCATACTCGGCAGGAACCCGACCACCCGAAGGCCGAGCACATTCGCCGCGATGGCGTCAGGTTCGGACAACCGGTTCAGGCTATGATCCGGCCCGCCGCCAGCGCCTGCTCGGCATAGGCGCGCAGTGTCCGGTCCGCCTGGAAGAGCAGGTCGCGTTCGATCGCCAGGCCCAGCGGCCCGCGAAACTTCGCGAGCTCGGCCAGCGAGACCGTACATACGCGCGGGGCACCGGGAAGCGGATCGCACAGGCCGAACGCCCGGTCCGGATCCCTCGGGTCGAGCTCCGCCAGCAGCCAGATCCCCCCGGTATCGGGGCAATGTAGTTTGACGAGGGGCATCGGATCATGGGCGGTCCCCGCCAGGGTCTTCTCGCCATTTTCGAGCAGCCCGCCCAGGATCGTGATGGGCAAATCAAGCGTCATGTATTTTCCGTCGCTGAGCCTGTAGCGGGGTTCGCGTGCCCCGCCGGCATTCGGATTCCTGCACCCCTCCAGCATCTCGGGGGTAGATCACGGCCCTGGCCCGGACAATCCGAAGCCCGCCAATCTTACAAGATTTTACAAGGAGATAGAGGCCCGCGCCCGGCAGGAAAAGGCGGCCCACATGTCACGACGAGAGCGAAACCGGACAGGTGGGCCGCGAAAGCCTAGCCCCGCCGAGCCGGGGGGACCCGGCGGGGCAGCACGGTCGACCACCGTTGGAGTCGGACCGGCCGGGTCCCCGGAGCACATGGGGTGTGCTGTCCGGAGGGGTGCGAATATCGTCGGTACGAACACGCGCCCCTCAGCCACGCGTTCCGAGACGATCCGCCAATATCCCATCAACCCGGGCAAAGCCCGATCAAATCAGCTTCGGTTACAACAGTTTACAATCGCATTCCGCAGCAGTTCCCGCAGCGGGCGGACAGGAGAGCCTCAACGGGGCACGCACGTTACAACAGTTTACACCGGCAATGTCTGTCCCCTTGGGCAGCGCTTTGCTAGCACTCCATCATGAGGCGAGTTGGCAGCAGCTTGGAATGGTCCCGCGCCATACCGCGCGATACGGAGAAAACTCACGCAACACCGATATCCAGGGTCCGGAAATAGGTGCTCGCTCCCACTGACAGAGGACGAGATGTACTTGCGTAACGGTTTCTGCTGCGATGGTCGCGCTTAAGGCGGGCTTCCCGGACCATAGCGACGCGATGCGCATCGCCGTGGTCGACGATGACGAAGAGATCATCGACTTCGTCAGCGCCGCGCTGACCGCGGCCGGATATGCCTGCACCCCGTTCCGGACCGGGGCCGCCCTGCTCGCCGCGCTGCGCCGCCAGACGTTCGACCTGATCCTGCTCGACTGGAACCTGCCCGACAGCCTGGGCATCGACCTGCTCCGCTCGATCCGCGGCGCGGGCGCGCATTCGACTGCGATCATCATGCTGACCAGCCGATCGGACAAGGACGACATCGCCGTCGCGCTGCAGACCGGTGCCGACGACTATGTGATCAAGCCGGAGAGCTCGATCGTGATCGCCGCGCGCGTCGGCGCGGTGCTGCGCCGCTCGCTGCCCGATGCAGCACAGCAGCGCGTCTCGATCTTCGGCAAGTACGGCTTCGACCGGCTGACCGGCCATGTGCGCTTCGAGGATGCCGACATCCCGCTCAGCGCCAAGGAGTTCAAGCTCGCTCTGCTGCTCTTCGAGAACATGCACCGGCCGCTGTCGCGCAGCTATCTGCTCGAGAAGATCTGGCAGAGCGCGGGCGACCTTCCCACGCGCACGCTCGACATGCACGTCTCGCGCATCCGCGCCAAGCTCAACCTGACCCCCGCCAACGGCTACCGCATCGTCGCGATTTCCGGCTTCGGCTATCGCATGGAGCAGTTCGGCGCGGAGGAGATGCAATGATCCTCGACACGCCTCCCCCCGCCGTCCGGCCAGCCCCGCACGCCAATGAAATCGCCTATGTCATCCGGCGCGGCGACACGGCCGACCAGCTGAGCCGCAACTATCTGGTCGCGGGGCGCGACTGGCGCGCGCTGCTCCGGCTCGCCCGGGTGCAGAATCCGCGCCGCCTGCCGACCGGACGGCAGATATGGATCCCCCGCACCTGGCTGCGCTACCGGATCGAGCCGGCCCGGCTGGCGAGCTATCGCGGCAAGGTGGCGATCACCTCCAATGGACGCGAGGCCTCCGCGGTGGTCGGGGCCAGCATCGACGAGGGCATGTTCATCGCCACCGCAGCCAACAGCTTCGCCACGCTCATCCTCGCCGATCAGTCACGGATCGTGCTACCCTCGCAGAGCCGCGTCCGGGTCCGCGAACTGCGGCGCATCCTGCTCACCAATGCGATCGATTATCGCCTGGAGATCACCGGCGGTCGGCTCGAGACCAAGGTACAGCCTATCGAGGGGCCGTCAGGCCGGTATCGGATCGAGACGCCGGTGAGCATGACCGCGGTGCGCGGCACCGAGTTCCGGGTGTCGTTCGCCGGAGGAACCGCGATCACCGAAGTGCTGAGCGGCCATGTGCTCGTCACCGATGCCGATGGGCAAAGACGCGAACTGGCGCTCGATCCCGGCATCGGCGCGGCCCGTGACGGGGAAGGCGCGGTGCGCACCGAACCGCTGCTCCCCGCCCCTGCGCTGGAGGACCCTGGCGCCATGAAGCTCGACGACATCGTCGAATTCCGCGCCGCGCCGACGCCCGGCGCCGCACGCTATCGGCTGGTGATCGCCAGCGATGCCGGCTTCATCGACAACAATGTCGAGCAGATCTCCGAGGACGGCCATTTCTCCTTCGCCGACATTCCCAACGGCAACCAGTTCGCCCGCATCTCGGCGATAGCTTCGAGCGGCATCGAGGGCTTTGCGCAGAGCTATGGCTTCAAGCGTCGCCTGGCCTCGATCCATGCGTCGGCCGATGCGGCGGACGACGGCTATCGCTTCCGTTGGTGGGGCTCCGGGAATGGCGCACGCCGCTATCGCTTCCAGCTGCTGGGCGACACCCCCGGCGCACCGCCGATCGTCGACCGGGTCGGGCTCGAGCAGGATTCGCTCACGCTCCACCGGCTCCCGCCCGGCGTCTATCACTGGCGCGTCGGCCTGTTGCAGATCGAGGCGGACGACACCGTCGAGACCTGGACCAATCCGGAAAAGCTGACGATCGCCGCGCCGTCGCGCAAGCGCAAGGCGGATCGCTGAGCTTGGCCCGCATTCGGCTGCTACTGGAATGGGCGGCGATCGCCTTGCTGGCGCTGGCCGTCTCGTGCGGCCTGGTACTGGGCGGCGGGGTCTCCCGGCTCGACAGCGCGCTGTACGACGGGCTGGTCCGCTTCCGCGCGCCGCCGCCTTCGGACCGTGTCCTGATCGTCGCGATCGACGATGCCAGCGTCGCAGCGATCGGCCATTGGCCATGGCGACGCGACATCCACGCCCAGGCGCTCGACCGCATGGCTGCCGCCCGGCCCGCCGCGATTGCCTATGACGTGCTCTTCACCGAGCCCGCCCCGCGCCCCGCCGAGGACATCGCACTGGCCGAGGCGATGCGCCGCGTGCCGGTCTCGCTGCCCATCCTGCTCGAGGCACCCGGCACCGCCGGCAGGGAATTCGACGCGACCCTTCCCATCTCGCCGGAACGCGAGGCGGCGGCCGCACTCGGCCATGTCGCCCTGCCGCACGATCCGGACGGGAGTGCCCGCGCCGCGCTGCTCGCGCTGGACATTGACGGCAAGCCCCTCCCCCACCTTGCCGAGACGGCCTATCGCCTGGCCAACCGCGCGCCCTCGCCGGCCTATGGCCGCGCCGCAGCGGAGGGCGATTACCGGGTATTCGTGCCCTATGCCGCAGCGGGCAGCTTCCGGACCGTGCCGTTCAAGGACGTGCTCGCGGGTGCGGTTCCCCAGGGATTTCTCGAGAACAAGCTGATCCTAGTCGGCGCGACCGCGGCGGGCTTGGGCGACCGGCATTTCGTCGCCGGAGCGGGCACCCTTCCCGGGGTGGAGGTGCAGGCCAATCTGCTGAACGCACTGCTCGCCGATCGCTTCGTCCAGCTCGCATCTACCCCCTGGCGCCTGCTCTTCGCCGGGCTGCCCAGCATCGTCCTGCTGCTGCTCTTCCTGCGCCTGCGGCCGACCCAGTCGCTGCTCGCGGCGCTGGCGATATTCGCGGTGACGGCAATGCTGCCAATCGCCCTGCTGCTGCTCGGCGGCATCTGGATTCCGCCGGTAGCGGCGCTGCTGACGCTCGCGCTGGTCTATCCGCTCTGGGGATGGCGCCGGTTGAGCGCGATCCACCGGGCGATGTCCGACGAGCTGACGCGGTTCGGGGCGGACAGCGTGATTGCCCCCTCCGCACCCGTGGGGCTCGATCCAGCCGGCAGCAACGCACTGGCGCTGAGCAGCTCGATCGCGCGCCTGCGCGACCTCAAGCAGTTCGTCGCGGACACGATCGAGGGCGTCGCGGATCCGCTGATCGTGACGACGCTGTCCGGCGAAGTGCTGCTGGCCAACCAGCCCGCCCAGCTGCTGCTCGACGGTCCACTCGACCTGTCGGAGGTGACACGGCTGATCCGCGCGCCGCTGGCGGAGGACCTGACGCTTTCCGACGGCCGCAGCTTCTCGCCGCGCAAGACGCCCCTCACCGGTGCCCGCGCCGAGCAGCGGGGCTGGATTCTGCTGCTCGCGGACATCACGGCGATCCGCACCGCGGAGCGCGACCGCGAAGCGGCGATCGAATTCCTGAGCCACGACATGCGTTCTCCCCAGGCGGCGATCGTCGCGCTGGTCGAGGGCGAGCCGGGCAAGGACATCCCCGAGAGCCTTGCCCGCCGGCTCGCCGGCCATGCGCGCCGGACGCTGCGCCTCGCCGACGATTTCGTGCAGTTCGCACGGCTGGAGAGCGCTGCCTTCCAGCCCGAGGAGATCGATGTGGCGGATTGCCTGGCCGAGGCGAGCGACGCGGTATGGCCGCTGGCCAATGCCAAGGGCGTGCGCGTCGTCGTCGATGCCGGCGAGGAGGCGCACTGCGTGCAGGGCGAGCACCAGGCATTGACCCGTACGCTGCTCAACCTGCTGGACAATGCGGTGAAGTTCAGCCCGGAGGGCGGCGAGGTCCATTGCACCCTGGAGGAGGTCGTGGAGGAAGGCGCGACCTGGCAGCGCATCGAGATCCGCGACGCCGGATCGGGGGTCCCGTCCGAGCAGCTGCCCTGGCTGTTCGAGCGCTTCGGCCCGACCACGAAGGAGAAGAAGGGCCTCAGCGCCGGCCTGGGACTCGCCTATGCCCGCACCGTGGCGGAGCGGCATCACGGCGTGCTGGTCTACCGCGCGGCGCCCGAGGGCGGCGCCTGCTTCACCCTAATCCTTCCGGCCAGTCCAGGGACTGCCTGACAGGGCGGCCCTGGCCAGCAGCGGCAGCGCCTTGCGGGCCGAGCGCGGACAGCGATGCGCCGTCGCGGCGCCGCGGAACAGCACCCGCCCATTGTCCCGCGCGATCATCGCGACCGACAGGACATATTGGCTGCGGCGGCAGGTGGCGATGCCTTCCGGATCGGCGGGCACCGGCTTCGCATCCGGCAGCGCCACCTGGAGCGCCTTGCGGGCCACCGCGAACCCCATGTCGACGCGGACCGGCGCCGCGGGATCCTCCTCCAGCCCGGCTGCGACAAGCGCCCGGCGCACTTCCTCGCGCGCCTCGACACCGATCGGCGCGTTCATGTCCGAGCCGGCGATGAAGAAGCGCGTCACCGGGGGCGCCGGAGCCTCGCCGACGATCAGGTCGCTCCGCTCGATCGGCGCGACGCAACCGGCGAGGAGCGCGGCAGGGGCTGCCATGATCCAGAAAACACAACGCAATTCGTTCCCCCTCCTGGCTCGCCGGGGAGAACCATAGAGATGCCGCCGCCGAGCCTCAACTCGGCGGCGACTGCGACCGATGGGAGGTTCGCAGCTACGCGTGTAACCGGTTAGATCGCCCGGAGTCGCGCGCCATCTCACGGACTTTACAAGGTTTTACAAAGCCCGTCAGAAGCGCGTGACGACGATCCGGTCCCGCCCTTCCTGCTTCGCCCGGTACAGTGCCTTGTCGCTTTCCCCGATGATGTCCGCCGACGCGACGGCGGCGGGGTCGGCCACCACCACACAGCCGCAGCTCATCGTCACGAACGGGGATACGGGCGACGCGGCATGCGGCAGTCGCGCCCGCGCCAGTTCGGTCGCGATATCCTCGAGCACGCGTCGGGGCTGGTCCGTGCCGGGCAGCAGCAGCACGAACTCCTCGCCGCCATAGCGCGCGGCAAGGTCATAGGGACGCCGCACCGCACCGGCGAGGATATCGGCGACCCGCCGCAGCGCGGCATCGCCCTGCACATGGCCGTAGCGATCATTGTAGAGCTTGAAGAAGTCGACATCGATCATCGCCAGGGCCAGCGGCTGACGCGTGCGGGCGGCATGGAGGCAGGCCCGTTCCAGCGCTTCGTCGAAGCGGCGGCGATTGGCGATGCCGGTCAGCGCATCCTCGCCCGCCTGGCGCCCCAGCTCGGCAGTGCGCTGGGAAAGCGCCAGCTTCTCCTCCTCCAGCGAGAGATTGGCCTGTTTCAGCCGCGCCTCGGCCAGGCGCGCGCGTTCGCGGAGATCGGTGACGTCGCGGGCGATGCTCACCAGCCCGTCGATCTCGTCCCGCTCGTTGCGATGCGGGCTTCGGGTGATCAGGAATATCCGTTCGCCGCCGTCCACCGGGAAGACTTCCTCGGTGACGGAGCAGGCGCCGGTGGACAGGACCGCCTCCTCCTTCTCGCGAAGGCGTGCGCCGATCGCGTCGCCAAAGATCTCGATCGCGTTGCGGCCGAGGATCTCCCCGCGCGGGAGCCCGGCCAGCGCCTCCGCGCTGCGATTGAGCATCAGGCAACGGCCCAGCCGATCCTGGAAGGCGATCACGTCGTCGGCGCTGTCCATCACCGCGCGCAGCGTTCCATAGACCGACTGGGCCTCCCGCGCCCTCTCCCGCGCGGAGAGCTCGAGTGCACCGATGCGCGGCGGCAGGGGGCGTCCCAGGCCGCGCGCGAACGCCATGAACAGCTTGCGGCCCGCGACCATCTGGCAGGTCAGGCGGACCTCCGCCGGATAGGTCGTGCGATCCTTGCGAACCGCGATCTGCGACACGGTGACAGCGGTTCCCGGCACCGCGGCAGCCCATAGCCTGGCGTTCGCGGCGGGGGACCTGCCGCAGGATATCTCGTCGACGGTCAGCCCGATCAGCTCCGCACGGCTATAGCCGAGATCGCGGCAGAAGCGCGCGTTCACATCGAGGATGCGCCCGGCTACGTCATGCACCAGGAAGCCGTCCGGCGAAGCTTCGATCAGGACACGCAGACCGTCCGCGCCGGTCGTGTCGGGCACGATCTCCAGGGGATGCGCGCCCATCAGGCCCTGCGACGCGCGTACGGCATCGAAGCGCGCCTTCCCCGGTTCAGCTCCGGCCGATGCCGGCAATAGATGTTCACGCCCCACCCAAGCTCTTCGTGAAATCGATACAAATGCCCGACCCCGTCAGGGGCCGGAACAAATGCTATCCACCAGAAGCCTTACCGAAGAACAGTCTCAGAGTGTAAAATTCATTTTACATTACAAGATTTTACAAGGGTACTTGCGAAACGGAACTTAGCCAGGTGCGTGTCAGCTGGCCGGTTCCTCGCCTGTCTCGTCGGCCGGCCCGTCCGGCGCCTCGGGTTCTTCCGGCGTTGCCACGGGGCGATGCCCGATGGTCATGCTTCGCAGCACCCCGTCGCGGCGAATCAGGCCGTGCATCAGCGCCGCGGCGAGGTGCGCCAGGATCAGCACGAAGAACAGCACCGCGACAATCGTGTGCGCGGTGCGCAGAAAGGCATAGATGCCCAGATCGTGCGGCAGGATCGGCGGCAGGGTGAAGTCATGCGTTACCCGGACCGGATAGCCGCCGGCCGAGAGCATGCCCCAGCCGATCAGCGGCAGGGCGAACAAGGTCAGGTACAACAGCAGGTGCGAGGCCCAGACGATGCGCTTCTCCAGGAGCGGAAGGTCCTCGGGCAATGCCGGGGCGCCGGTCGCCAGGCGCAGCGGCAGGCGGATCAGCACCAGCACGAGTATCGCGATGCCGAGGGGGCGGTGCAGGCCCAGCAGCGTGAGATAGGCCGGCCCCACGGTGGAGACCATGCCGACGCCGATGAACAGCATCGTGAACACCATGGCGACCATCAGCCAGTGGATCGCCCGCAGCGCGGGGTGGAAGTCCTGCGACTGGCGGCTCATCGCGCATTCTCCCGCGCCAGGTCCTGGCCCACCGCGCTCGGGTGCGGCCCTTCCTGGGCCCTGCGCGTGAACGAGGAGGAATAGGCCTTGGACCGTCCGGCGAGCAGCTGGTCGTCGGACGGGGCGATACCGGGAGGCAGGATGGTGGGATCGAAATTCAGGTCGCGACAGGCGCCGGTCTCTTCGGACTGGACGGCATCGATCGCCAGCGTGCCGGCATCGATCATGCGGTGCGGCCCGGTCCATGCCACGGTCGCCTTGTCGGTCACGTCGCCGGGATTGGCGACCACCAGCTTGAGGTGCCAGCGGGACGGCGCCTTGGCCGTGCGGGCGATCATCTCCTGGAACAGATAGTCGCGCGGCAGCTGGTCGAGGCGCTTCTTGTCCAGCCCGGCAAGCGGCGCTTCCGGCTCGAATTGCCAGCGTACCAGGTGTGTCGTGCCGCCCGCATCGGTGAAGCGGAAGGCGTTGATGCTGTAATAGGTCGCATTGGCGAAGCTGTTCGGCAGCACCGCCTGCATCATGAACGCCTGGAACGCCTTCACTTCCGGGTGCGCCTCCAGGAACGGCTTCATCACCGCCGGATCGGGCTTGCCAGTCTTCGGATCGGGTTTCGTGGCCCGCTGGAGCGCGATGAAGGAGGCGACATCCGCGACCGGGAAGATCGGCGTGTGGTCCATGGCGAGCCGCCATTCCTGTCCGTCAGGCGCCCGGAGGACGAATGCCATGGAATGGAACACGTTGCGCCCGTCACCCGCCAGCGGGTTGCCGCCGGCGAGCGAGAAACGGCCGATCACCGGATAGCTGCCGGTCTTGAATACGCTGGCCACCGACAACGCGCTGCCTGCCCCGTCGGCCATGAAGCTGCCGCTGAAGCAGAGTCCCTTGGCATGGGCCCGGCGATAGCCCGGCTGCTTCTTGCCGGTGTTGTACTCCAGCGCGGCGGTCACATCGCCGCCGTTGATCCGTCCCGGACCGATCCATCCGGCCGCCCAGGCGAACCCGCCGGCAAGCAGGAGCATGACGGCACCGATCAGCGCATAGGCGCCGGCCGTGGCACGATTCAATGAAGGCATGTCGCGTCGTTCCCTGATAGCTTCTGCCCGTTGGACGATACGCACCGCATATTATTCCACGCCGGTTCTAAACTATTTTCGTGCCCTGCCTGGTCATACCTTGGAATAATCCCGGCCCGCCATCGTCCTATGCGAGATGAGCCCCGGCATGTCGGCAAGCAGGGAAATGATCGCGCAGGTGCAGCCGCTGATCCCGGCGCTGCGCCGCTATGCCCGCGCGATGCTGCGCGACCGCGACGATGCCGACGACCTGGTCCAGGACGTGCTGGAGCGCGCGCTGGGCGCGTGGCACGCCCGCCGCGAGGCCGCGAGCCTGCGCTCCTGGCTATTCACCATCCTCCATAACCTCGCGCTCGACCGGCTTCGGCGGATCGCACGGCGCGGCACGAGCGAACCCCTCGAAGCGGTGCCCGAGGCACGGCTGGCCACGCCGGCCACGCAGGAAAGCGCAATGGAGCAGCGGGACGTGCTGGCACTGGTCGCCCTGCTGCCCGAGGAGCAGCGCAGCGTGTTGCTGCTCGTGGGCGTGGAGCAACTGAGCTATGCGGAAGCCGCGTCGGTGTTGAACCTGCCCCAGGGCACCGTCATGTCGCGCCTGTCCCGCGCCCGGGAGCGGCTTCGGCGGATGATGGAAGGAGAGCGGCCGGCAGCCAGGCCGGCGCTGAGGATCGTGCCATGACCGACACACCGATGAGCGAGGCCGATCTGCAGGCACATGTCGACGGACGCCTGTCGCCGGAGCGGGATGCCGAAGTCTCCGCATGGCTGCTGGCCCATCCCGACGAGGCGCTGCGTATCGAAGCCTATCGCGCGCAGACCGAGGCGCTGCGCGCCGCGCTGGATCCGATCGCCGACGAGCCCGTGCCCCCCGCGCTGGACCTGCACCTGCTCGACCGCGCACGGCATCGCCGGGCGGGGTTGCGATCCCTGGCAATTGCGGCAAGCGTGGCCGTGCTCCTGTTCGTCGGCGGCATGGGCGGATGGGCGCTGCGCGGCTGGACGGTTCCGCCCGGTACAGGCACGGCCGCCCTCGCGCGCGAGGCGGCATCGAGCTACGCCGTCTATGCGAGCGACGAGGCGCGCCCGGTGGAGCTGGCCGCAGCGCAACGCACCGCGCTCGACGGCTGGTTTTCGGCACGACTGGCGAGGCCGATCGCCGCGCCGGACCTGAGCGCTGCAGGTCTCAGCCTGATCGGCGGCAGGCTCGTAGCGACCGAGCACGGCCCGGCCGGCCTCTACCTCTATCGCGACGGCAAGGGCCGCCGCATGGCACTCTATGTGCGCCCCATGGAAGTCGAGGGGACCGCACGCATGACGGCACGGCGGGAAAGCGGCGTCAGCGGGTGGACCTGGGCGGACCAGGGGCTCGGCTTCGGCGTCTTCGGAAGTGCATCCCCCGAATATCTGCACGACGCCGCGAACAGGGTTCGATCGCAGTTCCAGCGGACCTGATCCCGCTCGGCCCCGGGATGCCTTCGCGAAGGTCTCAGCCGAGCTCGGCGAATATCTCGCGGAGCTGATCCAGGTCGACCGGCTTGGACAGGACGAAATCGACATCCGCCGGCGCTTCCTCGTCCGTCGCCATCCGGCGCCCCCAGCCCGTCAGCAGGATCACCGGCGTCTCGGGGAAGATCGCCTTGGCCGTCCGCGCGACCTGGTTGCCGTCGACATGGGGCATGCCGAGGTCGGTGATGATCACGTCGAACCCCTCCCCCTTGCCCGATGCGGCCTGCATCGCATCGATCCCGGCCTGGCCGCCTCCGGCCGCGGTGACGCCGTGCCCGCTCAGTTCGAGCACCACCGCCGTCGATGTCAGGACGGCGGGATCGTCGTCGACCAGCAGCAGCCGCAGCGGGCCGGCCTCGGGCTTGGATACTTCGGCCGTCTCGCTCGCCGGCTCCGCCTCCACCGCGGCGAATTCCAGATGCACGCGGGTGCCTTCGCCGAGCGCGCTGTCGATGCCCAGCCGGGCGTCGTGGCGTTGCGCGGCCCCCTGCACCATCGCCAGGCCCAGGCCGGTGCCGCGTTCCCCCTTGGTGGTGAAGAAGGGTTCGAGGCAGCGTAGCCTTGTGTCCTCGTCCATCCCCGCACCGGTGTCGCCGATCTCGAGCTTCACCCGCGATCCGCCATCGGGTGTGCGGACAAGCTCGGTCCGCACGGTGAGCGTGCCGCCACCGGGCATCGCGTCGACGGCATTGAAGATCAGGTTGGTCGCGACTTCGCGAAGCTCGGAGGCGTTGCCCATCACCTCCGGCAATGCCTGTTCGAGCCGGGTATCCACCGTGATCACGGCACCGCGCTGCTGCAGCATGTCGCTCCACCGCGCGCGGGTGAGTTCCACCACCTGCGGCACCAGTGCGTTCAGGTCGATCGGCACGAGCTCGGACTTGCCCTCGTCGGGGCGATAGAAGTCCCGCATCCGCGCGACCGTGGCCGCGATGTCCTTGACCACCTGGCCGACGACCTCGAGATAGTCGTCGACTTCCTTCCCCAGGTCGCGCCTGCGCTCCCGCAGCGACTGGGTGTAGATCGCGACGGGCGATATGGCGTTGTTGATGTCGTGGGCGATGCCGCTCGCCATCTGCCCGATCGCGCGCAGCCGCTCCTGCTGCACCGCCACCTGCTGGGTCTGGCGCAGTTCGTCATAGGCGCGCTGCAGATCCTCGCGCAGCTGTGTCTGGTGCACCGCCAGCCCGACATGCTCGCCCAGCTGCCGCAGGAACTCGCAATCGGTGCTCAGGAAGGAGTTGGGCTGGCGCCGCGCCACCACCAGCATGCCCGTCGCCCGGCCTTCGGACAGCAGCGGCGACAGCACCAGGGATCGCAGCCCGACATCGGCCAGCCGTCGGGGGAAGGCGAAGGTCGCGTTGGTGATGTCCGGCTCATGGACGAGGTCGCCGGCGATGCAGTGGGACAGGCCGTTGCCGTCGATCGCGATCCGCGCACCCGTGCCGATGCCGAGCGCCTCCGCCAGCGCCGCGCTGCCCATGCCGACATGCGCCACGCTCACTGCATCGTCTTCGGGCGCATGCAGGCAGACACAGGCGAAATCGGCGGGCAGCCGGTCCTCCAGCGTGCCGATCGCGACCTGGAGGATGCTCGACACGTCCTGGCGCTGGCCGATCGCGCGGGTGATCTGCTCGAGCAGGTGCAGCCGCTCGTTGCTCTCGTGCAGCCGGGTGGTGCGCTCGGCGATCCGTGCATCGAGCACCCGGTTGACCCGCTGCTCCACTTCGAGCCGCTGTTCGGCCGCCTGGAGCTCGGCGCGGCTGCGCTCGGATGCGAGGGCGGCGTGGAGGTCGCGCTCGCGCGCGGCGGCCTCGCTGCGCTGCCGGCCGAGCCGGACCGCGCCGTCGACCCGGGCGCGCAGCTCGCGCGCGCCGAACGGCTTGACCAGATAGTCGTCCGCGCCTGCCGCCAGCCCCTCTTCCTTCGCCTCGGGCCCCGCTCGCGCCGAAAGAAGGATGACCAGAAGATGCGCAAGCCCCGGATCCGAACGCACCGCCGAGAGCAGTTCGAATCCATTCAAAACCGGCATCATCACATCGCTTAGAATCAGGTCGGGCGCCGGGGACCGCCGAGCCGCGTCGAGCGCCTCTTCGCCGTTCGCCACGGCCTCGACGACATAGCCGCCGGCCTCGAGAATCTGGCGAACATAGGCACGCATGTCGGCATTGTCGTCGGCCAGGATGATCCGGGGCCGGCCTTCGACCACGCCTTCTGCCGGATCGGCCCGGTCGCCTGCCTCCGCCGGCTCGGACGCATGGCCTTCCGGTAGCCAGCGCAATGCCTCCTCGACGAACGCACTCGAACGTTCCGGCCCCGAGGTCTCGCCTGAAGCGTCGACGACATTCTCGGGCGGCAGATGCTGGCTGCCTGCGGGCAAGGTTATCCGGAAGGTCGTGCCTGCATTCTCGGCGCTCTCCGCCGCTATCGAGCCGCCGTGGAGCGCGACCAGTTCCTGTACCAGCGAGAGCCCGATACCGGTCCCTTCATGCGTTCGCCCCCTCTGCCCCTCGATCCGGTGAAACCGTTCGAAGATGCGGGGCAGTTCCGCCGTGCTGATACCTACTCCAGTGTCCCCCACCACCAGCTCCGCGCCATCGGTAGTCTCTCGCAGCGAGATGCTGATTCCACCTTCCAGCGTGAACTTGAAGGCATTGGAGAGCAGGTTGAGAACGATCTTCTCCCACATGTCGCGATCGACATGGATCGGACGGGAGAGTGGCGGACAATCGACCGACAGCGCCAGGCCGGCACGCTCGCAGGCGGAGCGGAAGTTCGACGCCAGATTGGCGGTCAGCGTCGACAGCTCGACCGGCTCGAACCGCGCCTGCATGCGCCCCGCCTCGATCCGGGCAAAGTCGAGCAGGGCATTGACCAGCTTGAGCAGCCGCAAGGCATTGCGGTGCGCGACGTCGAGACGCTCGCGCTGCGCCACCGGCAGGCCTCCCGCTTCCAGCGCATCCTCGAGCGGCCCCAGCATCAGCGTGAGCGGCGTGCGGAATTCGTGGCTGACGTTCGAGAAGAACAGGGTCTTGGCGCGATCGATCGCAGCGAGCGCCTCGGCGCGCTGCCGTTCGTCCTCCCGGGCCCGTACCGCTGCCAGCGCTGCGGCGATCGCTGCACCCAGCAACTCGTAAAAGGCGCGATACACATCATTGAGCGGCAATCGCGGCGATACGCCCGCGATCACGATCGCCGGCGGAAGCCCTGCCCCGACCGCCCCGATGGGAAGGACGAAGACATTGCCGGGCGGCTCGTCATAGGGACCACAGGCAATACCGAGCAGACGAGGCGATACACCGGCCAGTTCGACCATGGCGCCCTGCGCCGCCACGTCGCCGACCGGCCAGGGCGTCGCGGCATCGATCGCGATTGCCCGAGGGCTGGCGGCGGTATCGGCACCGATCCCGTGGCACGCCAGCAACCGATAGCAATCCCCTTCCCCGTCGAGTGCGTAGAAGAGCAGGAACGGCAGATCATATTCGAACGGCGCCAGCGTCGTGACGACCAGGCCGGCGAGATCCTCGACGCTCTCGGCACCGGCCAGGCTGGCGTTCAGGTCGCGCAGGGCGCGGGTGCGACGCTCGGCGAGCATGGTGGCGGTGGTTTCGGTTACGGGATGGAACAGCCCGCCGATCCCGCCACTCTCGTCGCGGATCGGCGAGAGCGAGAAGGTGAAGAAAGTCTCCTCGAGATAGCCGTTGCGCGTGAGATACATGCGCTGGTTCTCGAGGAAGGAAGTCTCGCCGGCGCGTGCCCGTTCGAACGGCTCGCCGATCGCGGGCCAGGCGCTCGCCCAGGTTACGTTATAGCCCTGTCCGAGCGCGACCGGATGCGCGTCGCCGCACACGATCCGATAGCCGTCATTATAGATCTGGGTGTGCTCCGCCCCCCAGATGATGTTGATCGGAAAATTGGAAGCCAGACACAGGCTCACGGTAGTGCGCAGGCTTTGCGGCCAATCCCGGATCGGGCCAAGCTGTGTCTGCGACCAGTCCCTGAAACGTATCAGCCTGGCCATTTCGCCGTCACCGACCAGGAAATCGGCTTCAGCCTCTGCTTCAGATGCAACAGAGCCCGTCACAAGGCGCCGCGCGACCAATGAACAGATGCGGGCATACCTCCCCCCATATTCATCTTAACTTAGATCATATGGGAAGATGATTTGCAATGCGCCATCATCAATTCAATCGATACTATGCGCAGCCCGTTCAGTCGGCAGCGAGCCGGTCGATGATCGGACAGTCGGGCCGAGCATTGCCCTCGCAGGCGCGCGCCAGACCGAGCAGCGTCTCCCGCATCGCCTCGAGCGCCCGGGCCTTGCGCCCAAGGTCTTCCGCCCGGGCCAAAGCCAGCGCCTTCACGTCGGCGCTGGATCGGTCCCGGTCGTTCCACAGCGCGAGCAGCTCGCGGATCTCGTCGATCGGAAAGCCCAGGTCGCGCGCATTGGCGATGAAACGCAACCGGTGCACGTCCGCCGCGTCATAGTCGCGATAGCCGCTGTCCCGGCGCGGCGGCGCCGGGATCAGGCCGAGTTTCTCGTAATGCCGCACCATGCGCTGCGACACGCCACTCCGCCGGGATGCCTCGCCGATGTTCACGGCGCCACCCTAGCCTTCGCACGCATGCGCGGGAAGCCGGTCATGCCGGTCCTCCGATCAGTCCAGCCGCGCATTGTTCAGCCGGAGCGCGTTGGTGACCACGGTGAAGCTCGACAACGCCATCGCCGCACCGGCGAGCATCGGCGAGAGCAGGATCCCGGCGACCGGATAGAGTATCCCGGCCGCGATCGGCACGCCGGCCCCGTTGAACACGAACGAGAAGAACAGGTTCTGGCGGATATTCCCCATCGTCGCCCGCGCCAGCCGCCGGGCGCGGACCATTGCGACAAGGTCTCCCCTGGTCAGGGTCACGCCGGCGCTCTCGATCGCGACATCGGTGCCGGTGCCCATCGCCACGCCAACGTCCGCCGCAGCGAGCGCCGGCGCGTCGTTGACGCCGTCACCGGCCATCGCGACCCGTGCGCCCTTCGCGCGCAGCTCGCCGACGATCCGGGCCTTGTCCTCGGGCCGCAGGCCGGCATGGACTTCATCGATGCCCCCGATCGTCTGCGCGACCGCCCGGGCGGTGCCTTCCGCGTCCCCGGTCAGCATGACGATGCGCAACCCCTCCTTGCGAAGCGCGGCGATCGCAGGGCCGGCCGATTCCTTGATCGGATCGGCCACGGCGAGCAGCCCGGCCAGCTTGCCATCAATCGCGACCAGCATCACGCCGGCGCCGGCCTTGCGATGGCGTTCGGCAGCGAAGGCGAGCGGAGCGGCATCGAGCCCGATCCGCTCCATCTGCGCGGCGTTGCCGATCACGACCCGGCGCCCCTCGACCAGAGCGCTCACGCCCAGGCCGGTCTGCGAGTCGAAATCCTGCACCGCGCCAGGCTCCAGCCCCTGGTCCGCGGCGCCTTCGACCACCGCGCGGGCCAGCGGATGCTCGGAGCGCACCTCGACCGCGGCCGCCGCAGCAAGCACCTCGTCCCGCTCGAAACCCTGGCTCGGCTCGACTGCGATCAGGCGCGGGCGCCCTTCGGTGAGCGTACCGGTCTTGTCGATCACCAGCGTGTCGACCGTCTCCAGCAGCTGGAGCGCCTCCGCATTGCGGACCAGCACGCCGGCATGCGCGCCGCGCCCGGTGCCGACCATGATCGACATCGGCGTCGCCAGTCCGAGGGCACAGGGACAGGCGATGATCAGCACGGCGATGGCGTTGAGCAGGGCATGGCCGAAACGCGGCTCCGGACCGACCAGGTTCCAGACCAGGAAGGTGGCGATCGCGACCAGCACGACCAGCGGCACGAACCAGCCCGAGACGCGGTCGGCCAGTGCCTGGATCGGCGCGCGGCTACGCTGTGCCTGCGCCACCATCCTGACGATCCGGGCCAGTACCGTGTCGCCGCCGACGGCGCGCGCCTCGATCAGCAGCGAGCCCGTGCCGTTCACCGTACCGCCGGTGACGTCCGCGCCCGCTTCCTTGAGGACCGGCGCAGGTTCGCCGGTGAGCATCGACTCGTCCACCGACGAGCGCCCCTCGACGACGACGCCATCGACCGGGATCGCTTCGCCCGGACGGACCCGCAACCGGTCGCCGCTGGTCACCGTATCGAGCGGGACCTCCTCCTCGCGCCCTTCCAGGCCCAGCCGGAGCGCGGTCTTCGGCGCGAGATTGAGCAGCGCGCGGATCGCACGGCCGGTTGCCGCGCGGGCACGCAGCTCGAGCACCTGCCCGAGCAGCACCAGCGTGACGATCACGCCGGCCGCCTCGTAATAGGTCGGCACCACCCCGTGCATCCGGAACGACGGCGGGAAGACGCCGGGCGCGACGGTCGCGACCAGGCTGTAGGAAAAGGCCGCGCCGACCCCGATCGACACCAGGGTGAACATGTTGAGGTGACGCGTGACGATCGAGGTCCAGCCGCGCTGGAAGAACGGCCGGCCCGCCCAGAGCACGATCGGCGCGGACAGCGCGAGCTGCACCCAGGCATTCCAGGCCGGGGCAACCAGCTCGATGCCGAGCAGATCGGCGAGCATCGAAACGATCAGCAGCGGCACTGCCAGCACGCCCGCCACCCAGATGCGGCGCGTGAAGTCGACCAGCTCCGGATTCGGCCCCTCCTCGAGCGAGGGCTCCTCGGGCTCGAGCGCCATGCCGCAGATCGGACAGGTGCCCGGCCCCTCCTGCCGAATCTCGGGATGCATCGGGCAGACCCAGATGGCGCCGGGCGCCGCCTGGGGCACGGGACGCGGCGCATCGCCCAGATAGTCCTCCGGATCGGCGATGAACTTGCTGCGGCAGCCCGCGGAGCAGAAGTGATATTCCCGGTCGTGATGCCAGGCATGATGCGGCGTCGAGGCGGGATCGGCGTCCATCCCGCAGACCGGATCCTTGACCCCGTCGCCCATGGCCCGTCCGCCATCCCCCTTGTCGTGCCCGCCGCAGCAAGCGTGCGCCGACGTCGTCATACCGTGTCCAGAATCATGCATGTCCGTTCTCCGGCGACCCATTTGGGGTCTGACATCATGTCAGGGTCAACAGCAATTCTTCGCCTAGCCCATCGAGACGATGGGCTGGAGCGTGCCGAGCCACGCCACGAAGGCGAGCACCACAACGCCGCAGGCCGTTTCCAGGGCGAGGCTGATGCGCAACAGCTGCATCGCGCCGGGCAAGTCGTCCGTGTCGATCCGGGCGGCCAGCGCGGGCGTGAGACGGTAGCGGTTCGTGGCGGCCAGCCCCAGCATCACGGCGAACAATGCCAGCTTGGCGAGCAGCAATTGGCCGTACAGGCTCACGGGCAACAGGACGAGGCCGGCAGGGCCGACGAGTAGCCAGCCATTGACCAGCCCTGTGAGCAGGAGGACCGCCACCACCGCGCTGCCGATCACCGCGAACCCGTCGAGAGTATGGTAAAGCACGCGGAGATGGTCGGAATCAGCTCGCCGCCCTGGCCGGACGGCAAGGAACAGCAGGCAGAGCAACGCGCCGATCCAGATGCCGGCGGCGAGCAGGTGCGCGATATCCGCTCCCAGATGGAGCCAGCCGATCGCCCCCTCGTCCATCACTCCGTGCCCCGCCCAGGCGAGGGTCGCCAATGCGACCGCGCCGCTCGCAGACGCGATGCCCAGCGCGGCAATCGGGCGCGCAGGCAGGAACGATGCCGATGCGGCGAGCACGACCAGCGCCGCGCTGCGGACCAGCCAGGCGGTGCCGAAGGCCATCCCGGTCAGGACCGCGAGGAGATCGACGGCATCCACCTCGACGAGAGGCTTGCCTGCCATGGCCGCCGACAGCTGGAAGAGACCGGCAAGGGACAGCATTATGCCGAAGAACCCGGCGCAGCGGATCGCGCCCCGCAGCGGCAGAAGCGCTGCCGCATCGCGCGCGTACAGGGCGAAGAACGGCACGCCGAGTGCCGCCGCGAGGTCGAGATAGAGGCCGAACCTGACCGCGACGCCCAGCCACTCCACGTCACTTCACCTTGAAGCTGTAATTGCCCTGCACCTTGTGCGTGTCGCTGGCGACGGCATGCCAATCCAGCCGATAGGCGCCGCGCGGCAGCGGCTTGGCCAGCGTGACCGTCATCGTCTTGCCGTCCGCCGACAGCGCGGTCGAAACCTGCATCTTCATCGGCGAGGACATCTTCATGCCGGGCATGTCGGTCATCACCAGTTCGACGCCCGAGAAATTCGCCACCAGCGCTTCCGAGAAGACGAGCTGCAGCTTGGCCGGCGCCCCCACCACGGCGTTGGCGGCCGGGGTCGCCGAGAGCAGCTTGGGATGTGCGATGGCGGGCGTTGCCGCGACAAGGGCGATGGCGGCCGCAATATACCCAGAACGCATTGTCGAAACTCCATGAACCGGCTGCTTGCCGGCAGGATGGATACGCGTGCGCTGGCACCACCCCTCACCCTGGCTTGCACGGTTCGAGGCATGGATTGCGCGCAGGCTAGGAGCAGTGCGCCAAGGCTCGTAGATAATTTGAGGGCAGGCCGCGCGGCATGCGTATCGCACCAGGGACAATGGAGCCGAGAATGAAGACCGATATCGACGCCGCGCTGCGCCAGCTCGCTGCGGCAGACAATCCCGATCTCGAGGGGCTGGAAGACGCGGTGCTCGCCGGCGTGCGGGCCCGGCGCGAGGCCCGGGTCGGGATACGCATGGCCGCCGTCGCGGGGATCGGTGCCGTGGCGCTCGGCACTGTCGCCGCTGGTCCCACGAGCGCGCCCACATCCGCCACACCCCTGGCCCCCTTCGGTGCCGGCGCGCCGCTCGCGCCCTCCACCCTGCTGCTGGACGAGCGATGAAGACGGCCAGGCTCGCGGCGATCGTCGCCGTCATCGCCTTTGCCGCCGCAGTGGCGGGCGTATGGATCGGACGCACCCTCATCCCCGGCCATCCGCAACGCTCGGAAGTGCACGAGGTGCTGCATCACCAGCTGAAGCTCGACGATCGCCAGAGGGCCCAGCTCGAGATACTCGAACAGCGTTTCTCGGTGCGGCGCAGAGCTCTGGAACTCGAGCTCAAATCGGCCAATGCCAGGCTGGCCGATGCGATCCAGACCGAACACGGAATCGGCCCCGGCGTGACGGCGGCCGTCGATGCATCGCACCATGCGATGGGCGAGCTGCAGAAGGAAACGCTGGCGCATATCTTCGCGATGCGCGGAATCCTGCGGCCCGATCAGGTCGACACCTTCGACCGCGCGGTGGTCCATTCGCTCACCGACACGCGGTGAAGCCCGATTACGGCAGTCTTTCCGACGGAGACCTCGCCACGCTGTCCGTGTCGGGGAGCGACGCTGCCTATGCCGAGATCGTCCGGCGCCACCGCGATCATGTCTACCGGCTGATCCACGGCAATGTCGGCGACGCGGACGAAGCGCTGGACCTGACGCAGGAGACCTTCGTTTCCGCCCATCGCGCCCTGCGCCGCTACGACCCCGAGCGGCCCATGCGCGGCTGGCTGGCGGCGATCGCGCTCAACAAATGCCGGGACTGGGCGCGCCGCCGCGCCGTCCGGCGATTCTTCACCTTCGCCCGCCCTATCGACGACGTCGTCGAGGCCGTGGCGGATGAAGGACCGGACCAGGCGGCGCTCGCCGCGGACCGCCAGGAACTCGCCCGGCTCCGCCGCGAGATCGCCGCCCTTCCCGTGGCGCTGCGTGAACCGCTGGTGCTGCACACGATCGAGGGCATGAGCCAGGCGGAGACGGCAGCATTGCTCTCCATCACCGAAAAAGCCGTGGAGACCCGCCTGCGGCGCGCGCGCATTCGCCTCGCCGAACGGCTCGGCCGCTAAACCGCTCTTGACCCTGACATGATGTCAAGCTGCACGGGTGATTTTCCGCGGAACGATCGAGGGGTCCCGGCCTCGGACGCGTAGGTATCGAGAGAACATCCCATGACAGGGCCGATGATGACGAACACGATCGACCGGCGGACGCTGCTGCGCGGTGCCGGACTGGGTGCAGGCGGGCTCGCGCTCGCAGCATGGATGCCGGCCTGGGCACAGCGCGTGTCCACGGGCCTCGGCCCGGACCTGCCGGGCCTCTCGGGCGAGGATGTCATGCTGCGGATCGCGCGCCAGGCGATCACGATCGATGGCCGCAAGTCGCGGGCGATCGGCGTCAACGGCACCGTGCCCGCCCCGCTCATCCGCCTGCGCGAAGGCCAGAAGGTCCGCCTGCACGTCGAGAACGCTCTGGACGAGGACAGCTCGATCCATTGGCACGGCCTGCTCGTGCCGACCCAGTTCGACGGCGTGCCCGGCGTCTCCTTCCCGGGCATCAGGCCGCGCTCGACCTTCACCTACGAGTTTCCGATCGTCCAGAACGGCACCTATTGGTACCACAGCCATTCGGGCGGCCAGGAGCAGCTTGGTCTCTACGGGCCGATCATCATCGATCCCGCCGGCCCCGATCCCGTCCACCATGATCGCGAGCATGTGATCGTGCTGTCCGATCACAGCCGCTCCAGCCCCGAGGCCATCCTCCGCAACCTCAAGACGGTGCCCGGCTATTACAACTTCCAGCGCCAGACGCTGGCCGGGCTGCTCAAGGGCCGCGACCAGCAGCTCAAGGACCGGATGGACTGGGGCAATATGCGGATGGACCCGGCCGACATCTCGGACGTGACCGGCGCCACCTATACCTATCTCGTCAACGGCCATGGCCCGTTCGACAACTGGACGGCGCTGTTCGGGCCCGGCGAGCGCGTACGCCTGCGGATCATCAATGCTGCGGCGATGACCACCTTCAACGTGCGCATTCCGGGCCTGAAGCTCAGTGTCGTTCAGGCGGACGGCCAGCATGTCATGCCGGTCGAAGTGGACGAGTTCCAGATCGGCGTCGCGGAGACCTATGACGTGATCGTCACGCCGGCCGAGAACCGGGCATTCACGCTGGTCGGCGAGGCGGTCGACCGGTCGGGCATGGCGCGTGCCACCCTGGCGCCCAGGCCCGGCATGGCGGCGGAAGTCCCGCCGCTGCGCAAGCGCCCGCTCGCCACGATGAAGGACATGGGCATGGACATGTCGTCGATGGACGGCATGGGCGCTGACTCGGGCGGCATGCAGGGCATGGATCATGGCGGCGGCGCACCCGGCATGGCGATGCCCGGCTCGCGCGGCGTCGATCCCACGGTCGAGCGCAATGCCTCGGCCCGGCTCGGCGGGGCGACCTCAGCGATGCCGAAAATGGGTCACGGCCAGATGGACCATGCCGCGATGGCGGGCACGCCGGATCACGACATGGCGGGCCATGACATGGGCGCGATGAAGATGCGCGACTTCTCCTATGCACCGGAAGTAAAGAAGGGGCCGGGTGTCCAGACCCTATCCCCGATGCCGATGGACCGTACCGGCGAACCCGGCCAGGGGCTCGAGGACGTCGGTCACCGCGTACTCGTCTACAGGGACCTGATGGCGCTCGAGCGCAATCCCGATGTCCGCGCCCCGTCGCGCAGCCTCGACATCCATCTGACCGGAAACATGGAGCGATTCATGTGGGCGTTCGATGGGGTGAAGATGTCCGATACGATGGAACCCTTTGCCTTCACCGAGGGCGAACGGGTGCGGATCCATTTGATCAATGACACGATGATGGCGCACCCGATCCATATCCATGGCCATTTCTTCGAGCTGGTCACGGGACATGGCGACCGTGCGCCGCGCAAGCACACGGTGATCGTCCAGCCGAGCGGCAAGGTGACCTGGGACTTCACCGCCGACGCGGTCGGCGACTGGGCGTTCCACTGCCACCTGCTCTATCACATGATGGCGGGAATGATGCGCACCGTGACGGTTCGCCCGAAGGGAGACGCGGCATGAGCCGCCTCGCCGCCCTCCTCGCCGGAGCCTCGGCGCTGGCCTTCGCCCTGCCCGCGGCCGCCCAGGACCATTCGGGCCATGACATGCCGGGCATGACCATGCCGATGCCTCCCGCCGAACCCGCGACGACCCCACCAACGAACGGCGAACCCGCCGGCCAGGACCATGGGGCGATGCAGGAAACCGGCACGGCGCTTCCGGCGGGCGACGCGCCGGCCCCGCCACAACCTTCGGACCATTATGCGGACCGCTTCTTCCCTTCGGCCGAGATGGCGCGGGCGCGGTACCACATGATGCGCGAGATGGGCGGGCAATCGTTCGGCACCGTGCTGTTCAACCTCGCCGAGGTCCAGCCGCGCTCGGGCGGGGCCGGCTATCGCTGGGACGGCGAAGCCTGGTTCGGCGGCGACATCAATCGCCTGACCGTCAAGAGCGAGGGCGAAGGCCGCTTCGGCGAGGGCATCGAAGGCGCCGAGGTCCAGGCGCTCTACAGTCGCGCGATCGGGCCCTATTTCAATCTCCAGGCCGGCCTGCGCCACGATTTCCAGCCGTCCCCCACCCGCACCTATGCGACGATCGGGTTCGAGGGCCTGGCCCCCTACCGGTTCGACGTCGAGGGCGCGGCATTTCTATCTCCCCAGGGCGACCTGCTCGGACGGCTGGCCGGCTATTACGACCAGCGCGTCACCCAGCGGCTGGTCCTGCAGCCACGCCTCGAGATCAACCTGTCCGCCCAGGACATGCCCCGCCAGCGCATCGGCTCGGGGCTGACCGATGCGGAGCTCGGCCTGCGCCTGCGCTACGAGATCGACCGCCGCTTCGCCCCCTATGTCGGGGTTTCCTGGCAGGCAAAGACCGGACGCACCGCCGATTACGCGCGCGCCGATGGCGACAAGCCGTCGTCCCTCGGATTCGTCGCCGGCCTGCGCTTCGGTTTCTGAGATCGCCAGAGGGTGGCGGCCGCCTCCGAAGCCGCCGCCCCACCCTCGATACGGGATTCGCACAAGGCTTCAGGCGCCCGATGGACAAGGCCGACCAGTCCATCTAGCTTTTCGCACTTCACCTTCGCGCAAGCGAAATCCGAAATCGGTCGTGCCACTGCGTATGAACGCGAAGAATGCTGCTCCGGAAACGCTGGAAGCCGTTTTTCTCCGCGATCGCGCGCGTCTGCTCGGTTTTCTGGCGCGCGCCGGCGCCGGTGCCGAGGCGGAGGACCTGATGCAGGAAGCTTGGCTGCGGATCGAAACTCTGCGCGAACGCGAGGAGCCGGACCAGCCGCTCTCCTATCTCTACCGCCTGCTCCACAATCTGATGCTCGACCGAAGGCGTCGCGAAACGCGTTCGGCACGGCGCGACACCGAATGGGCCGATATTGCCGGCGGCACGATGCCGGGGGTGTCCGAAGAGCCCGGCCATGACCGGCGGATGATCGCCGAGGAAGAGGTCCGGGCGGTCCACGCCGCCGTCACCGCGCTGGGCGAGCCCACCGCCACCATCTTTCGCCGCCATCGGATCGACGGGATCGTCCAGAGGCGGATCGCCGAGGAGCTCGGGTTGGGCGTCAGCACCGTCGAAAAGCATCTGCGGCGCGCCTATGCCGCGCTCCTCGATTGGCGGAGCATGCGCGATGAGGCGTAGCGGCTTCGGTGACGTCTTGAGGACATGGGCATGACGGACGCCAACAACCGGATCCAGCAGGATGCGCTCGACTGGGTGATCCGCCTGCGTCACGCCGACGCGGCGGACTGGGCGGCGTTCGACGCCTGGCTGGGCGCGGACAGCGCCCATGCCGATGCCTATTGGCGCCTCGCCGCGACAGATGCCGATATTGCCGCGGCGCTCGGCCAGCCCATGCCCGCCGCGGAAGTGATTCCGTTCGCACCACCCCGGACGCGCCGCAACTTCGCTGCCCCCTTGCTGCCCATCGCAGCGTCGGTCGCGCTGGCCGTGGGTCTATGGTGGACCCTGGCGCCGGGGATCGCACCGCGGGCAGACACGGTGATCGAGACACGCCCCGGCGAGCTGCGCGAAGCGAGCCTGCCGGATGGCACCCATATCGCGCTCAACGGCGATACGCGCCTTACCATCGACGGCACCGATCCGCGCAAGGTCCGCCTCGACCGGGGCGAGGCCCGCTTTGCCGTCGTGCATCGCCCGGATGCGCCCTTCGTCGTCAACGCCGGCACCGCGCAGTTGCACGACATCGGCACCGTGTTCGACGTGGTTCGCGATGGCGCAGCGGTGCGCGTGGCGGTGGCGGAAGGGGCGGTGCTCTATCGGGAGGACAGGATTTCGGTTCGGCTGAATCCGGGCGACAGCCTTACGCGTCCGGCCAACGGTCCGATCCACACCGCCCGGATCGCGCCCACCGACGTCGCCGCCTGGCGCACGCGCCGCCTGGTCTATGATCAGGCTCCCCTGGAACTGGTCGCCGCCGACCTGACTCGTGCAACCGGCCTGCCGGTGACGCTCGATTCCGGCCTGGCCGGCCGGCGCTTCAGCGGCGGCATGCGTCTCGGCGCACAGCCGGACGCGGTGATCGCGCGCGCCGCCGGTTTGATGAACGTGCGGGCGCGACGCGAAGGCACCGGCTGGAGATTCTCCGAACGGTGAAGCTCGGCGCGCTGCTGGCCCCAATCCTCTGCGTCTCCGGCGTCGCGCACGCGGGCGATCGGCAGGTGACGATCGACCTGCCGGCAGGGACACTGGGCCAGACCCTCGCACTGCTTTCCCGACAGGCCGACATCGATATCGGCACGGCGGATCCGACCCTGCAGTCGCTGCGCGTGCCGCGGGTTCGCGGCCGAATGACAGCCGCGGAGGCGCTCGATCGCCTGTTGCGGAACAGCACCGCAGTCGCGCGGCGGCGCGACGGCCTGTGGCGGATCGAGCGGCGCCCCGCCCCGCATCGACGCGCGCCCCCCGCCCCTCCGCCAAGACCGGCCGAACCTCCGCCGGGCGAAATCATCGTCACCGCATCGAAGCGCGCCACGCGTCTCGATGCCTATCCGGGCACCGTGGCGATGCTGTCGCCCGACATGATCCGGCACGAAGCCGGCCCGGTTGGCAGCGAAGCGCTGGTCCACGGGCTGGCCAGCGTCGGGACCACCCATTTCGGCCCCGGCCGCAACAAGCTGTTCGTGCGCGGGGTGATCGATTCCGGCTTCACCGGCCCGAGCCAGGCGACCACCGGCCAGTATCTCAACGAAACCCGCCTGACCTACAACGCCCCCGATCCCGACCTGCGGCTCTACGACATTGCCTCGATCGAAGTGCTGGAGGGGCCGCAGGGTACGCTCTACGGCGCCGGATCGCTGGGCGGCGTGATCCACATCGTCACCGCCCGGCCGGAACTCGACCGGTTCGCAGGAAGCATGGCGGTCGGGCTGAGCAGCATGCGAAACGGCGCCCCGGGCGGCGACGTGGCAGCCATGCTCAACCTGCCGCTTGCCTCCGACCGCGTCGGCCTGCGCCTGGTCGGCTATGCCGAGCATGACGGCGGCTATGTCGACAACCCGTTGCTGCACAAGGACGATATCAACGGCATCACCACGCTGGGTGGGCGTGCGACATTGCGCGCGGCGTTCGGCGACTGGACCGTGGATATTGGCGGCGTGATCCAGACCATCCGCGGCAACGACAGCCCATGGACCGACGCTGGCCCCGGCCTATCGGTATTCGACCGGGCGACACCCGAGCGGCTCGGCTATGTCGATGACTACAAGCTCGCCGACCTGACGGTCTTCCGGCGCTGGGGCGACCTGTCGCTCATCTCCTCCACGGCAGGCGTGCTCCAGCACGTGACCGAACGCTATGACGCAGGCAATGGCGGACCGGGTTTCCTGGTGACCCAGCGCGGACGCACCGCGATGTTCGTCAACGAGACCCGGCTGTCTGCCCGCCACGCCGATGGCTCGGGCTGGCTGCTGGGCATCAGCCTGCTCGACAATCGGAGCCTCCTCGGGCGCATCGGGATGGCCCCCGACGGCGGGACCTCGCCGCGCGAGCAGGCGAACAATCGCGTCCGCGAAGCCACGCTGTTCGGCGAGGCGGACCAGCCGCTGGCGCTGGGACTGATCGCAACTGCCGGCCTGCGCCTCACCATCGCGGAGGTGAAGGGCGACGCGCGCGCCTTTACCGAGCCGAGCACGATCCCGATCTTCGGCGATCCGGTCTCCGTCGCCGGACGACATGTCGAGACGCGGGCGCTGCCGAGCCTGGCGATCGCCTGGAAGCCGGCAGGCGGGCTCGTGCTGTTCGCACGCTACCAGCACGGATTTCGCCCCGGCGGGTTCGGGATCAGCGGCGTCCGCGGCCGGCTCTACGATGGCGATCGCATTGGCGCGATCGAGACGGGCGCACGATATACTTCACCCGATGGCGGGTTCGATCTGGCCCTGAGCGGCGCCTGGACCCGCTGGCACGATATCCTGGCCGAAGTGGTCTCGCTCGGCGGCGATCCGGTCACCCAGAATATCGGCGACGGTGAGATCCTATCCGCCGAGGGGCGACTGGGCTGGCGTCCCGGGCCCGGGCTGCGACTGGGCGCCGGCCTGTTCCTCAACCGCAGCCGGCTCACCGATGCCCGGGTCAGCTCGGTCGTGGTGCGCGGCCAGGCGCTGCCCAATGTCGCCCGCCTCGGCGCCCAGGCGAGCATCGACTATGCCGCGCCGCTGTCGCGCAGCCTCGGCCTGACCCTTTCGGCGAATCTGCGCTATTTCGGCGGCTCGCATATCGGCGCCGGACCGCTGCTGGACGCCGCGCAGGGCAATTATCTCGACGATCGGGTGCTGGTGCGGCTGGGCAGCACGAGCCGCGGATTCAGCCTGCAGGTGACCAATCTGCTGGATGGCCGCGCCAACCGGTTCGCCCTGGGCACGCCCTATCGAATCTACGAACCGCAAGCGACGCCGCAACAGCCACGCACCATCCGCCTGGGCCTCGACGCGAAATTTTGATGCGCCGCACCACGGCGCGACGAAAAAAATTTGCGAACCATAAGGTGCCGGCTTTCCGGTGACGTCCTCCAGTCAATGGGGGCGCGCCAGAACCGTGCCGGCGGGACGCAAGAAGAACGAGTTCCGACGGATAGGCCGGTAGCAGCAGCGCCCTTCAAATATATGACAGGGAGCCAGATTTTGCAGCAGAATCGCCGAACCCGGATCGCATCCCCCACCCTCTCGTCGCGTCGCGGCGCCCTGCGCCGGGCGCTTGCGCTCGGCACCGCCCTTTCAGGCGCCGGCGCGGCCCTGCTCGCCGCCGCACCTGCCCAGGCCCAGCAGCTTCCGGCCCGCTCGCCGCTCACGCTTGCCGCACCGCAGCTTCTGCCGACGCCGACCGGCTTCCACGCCCGCCAGAACGAGCCGCTCCCGCAGGATCTCACCCGCCTGCCCGCCGATCGATTCTCGGCGCCCCCCATCGTCGCGCCGACCGGCGGAATCCAGATCCAGCGCACGCCGAGCTGGGTGCAGCCGGTGGTGAGTGCCCCGGCACCGGTTGCGGACCTGACCATCGCGGTTCCGCGCGCGGCCGCATTGGCGGGCGGCGACGTCGTGGTCGAGCAGGGCGACATCGCCACGACCGCCGACGACATGCCCGGCGTCGATACGGTCGCCACCGGCACGACCATGATCACCACCGGCAATATCGCCACCCAGGGCAGCAACTCGGGCGGAGTCAGGGCCTATGGCTATGGCGACATGACCATCCATGCGGGCGACATCCATACCGAGGGCTATCGCGCGGACGGCATCAACGCGAACACCAATGTCGGCGGCAATTCCGGCGGCATCGAGATCACCGCGGGCAAGATCGAGACCGGCGGCTTCGCCGCATCGGGGGTACGCGCCACCGCCTATAACGGCAGCACGACCATCACGGTCGGCTCGGTGAAGACCAGCGGCTATGGCGCCGACGGCATCTATGGCTGGAGCTACGAGCACGACACGACGATCAACGCCGGCTCCGTCGAGACCAGCGGCGTCGGCGGGCGCGGCATCACCGCCTATTCGGGCGGCACCACCACGGTGAACGTCGACACCGTCAGCACCACCGGCCAGGGCTATGGCACCTCGCTCGATTCCGGTGCGATCAAGGCTGTAGGCGCAGCGGTGGACGTGCATGCGGGCACCGTCGGCACCACCGGCGACTATTCGGTCGGCATCTACGCCAACAGCAACTTCGTCCATGACAATGGCCAGGACGACCATCACATCAGCGTCGAGGCCGGCACCGTCACCACCTCGGGGCTGGGCTCGGACGGCATCACCGTGGTCAACACGGCGCAGAACAGCCAGACCAGCATCAAGGTCGACAAGGTCGAGACGCAGGGCGACTATGCGAACGGCGTGTTCGGCTTCGCCCCGCTCGGCTCGGTCAGCATCGACGCGGGCGAGGTCGCCACGCACGGCACCGCCTCGAACGGCATCATCGCCGCCAGCTATTACGGCACGGTCTCGGTCCATGCCGGCACGGTGACGACCAGCGGCGAGAATGCGGTGGGCATCTACTCCTATGCCGGCGGCAAGCAGAACTCGGCGGGCACCACCAATACCGTCGAGGTCGGCACGGTCGCCACCAGCGGCGACGGCGCGATCGGCATCGAGACGATCAGCCTCGGTACGCAGGCGGACACCAAGATCACCGCGGGCTCGGTCACGACGCAGGGCTATGCCGCCACCGGCATCCGCGCGATCGCCGATGGCCCGGGCAGCGACATCATGATCAATGCCGGCACCATCGAGACCCATGGCAAGTACGCCGACGGCATCGATGCGATAAACTATGCGCTGGGCGGCAAGGTCACCATCACGGCCGGCCAGGTGAGCACCAGCGGCGACTACACCGCCGGCATCTTCACCTATGCCTCCAGCGGCGACACCAACATCTCGGTCGGATCGGTTGCCACCAGCGGCAATCTCAGCTTCGGCATTTCGGCCGGGGATCGCTATGGCGACGTCCATATCGACGCGGGCAGCGTCAGCACCACGGGCGACAGCTCCTTCGGCATCGGCGCCTCGGGCATCAACGTCTCGGTCGATGCCGATACGGTGGAGACCAAGGGCTATCTCGGCGTCGGCATCCAGGCGGGTGCCATGGACGACGTAACGGTGAAGGCCGGCTCGATCACCACCGAGGGCGATCTGGCGCGTGGCATCGATGCATCGGGCACCAACGTCACGATCACCGCCGGCAACATCACCACCGACGGCTTCGGCTCGAGCGCGATCAACGCAGTCGCCTATGGCACCGGCTCGGTCGATGTGACCACCACCGGCCATATCGCCACCAGGGACGTCTATTCGGACGCGGTCGCGGCCTTTGCCGGCGGCAATGTCGCGGTCCACAATCAGGGCCAAATCACCACCGAGGCGACCGGCGGTCGCGGTGTCTACGCAGTCTCGTTCGGCGGCGGCGACATCTCCGTCACCGGCGCCGGCACCATCGACACCAAGGGCCTGGGCGCCAAGGGCGTCTATGCCATTACCTATGGCGGCTCGATCTCGGTCGACCAGAGCCATATCGGCACCGCGGGCGACAATGCGGCCGGCATCTATGCCCTGTCGCTCGACACGGGTATCGCGCATGACAGCCCCAGCACGATCACCATCCATGCCGGCGACGTCGTCACCCAGGGCTATCAGTCGCACGGCATCCGCACCTTCGCCAATGCCGAGGGCGTCGACGTATCGGTGAGTGTCGGTTCGGTGGAGACGCATGGCGATCGCGCCTGGGGCATCTATGCCTCGACGCTGTCCGGCAACGTCTCGGTCGATGTCGGTAGCGTCACGACCAGCGGCGAAGGTGCCGTCGGCGTCAGCGCGCGCTCGGTCTATGGCGATGTCGACCTGACCGCGAACAGCGTCCACGTCGGCGCCGACTATACCAACGCGATCGAGGCGGTCAGCACGGCCGGCCAGGGCGATGTGCACGTCAAGGTGAAAGACGCCAGCTCGGGGGCCTATTCCAACACGATCCTTGCATCGGGCCATTCGGTGACGCTCGAGATCGACGGCAAGATCGAGAAGTCGGGCAGCTACAGCGCCATCGTCGCGATAGCCAATGGCGGCGATGCGACGATCACCAACAACGGCACCATCATCACCACCAATGGCGGCCCCAACAGCGCCTATCTCGCCAACGGCATTTATGCCCGCGCCGATGGCGATGTGACCGTCAACGGCCATGGCACGATCTCGACCGAAGGCCAGTTCGGCGACGGCGTAAACGCCTATAGCAACCGGGGCGGCGCCATCACGGTGTCGCAGGACGCGATCAGCACGGCCGGCGGCCAGAGCAACGGCGTGGTAGCCGTGACCAGCAACCGCATCGGTGCCGAACCGTCCTATGGCGCGGGCGGCATCACCGTCACGCTTGGCTCGCTCTCGACCAAGGGCTTTGGTGCCTCGGGCATGCTGCTCTCGGACAACACCAAGCTCGGCAGCGCGATGGCGATCGTCACCGGCGACCTGACCACCGAAGGCGATCAGGCGCGCGGTGTGAGCATCTATTCGGCCAACCAGACCGCCGGCGCGAAGCTCAACAACGTCTCGACCAAGGGCTATTACGCTCAGGCCGTCCATCTCGACGGCAATCGCGCCGAGCTCAACTTCGGCGGCAACGTCTCGACCGAGGGCGTGCTCTCCACCGCGATCGTCGCCTATGCCGGCAATGGCGGGATCAAGATCAGCGGCGGCGGTGCGATCAGCACCAAGGGCGAGTATTTCAGCGCGGGTGTCCGCGCCTCGTCCCCCGGCGACATCGCCATCGACGTCGGCACGGTCTCGACCGTCGGCCGCGGCTCGAACGGCATCGAGGTGACCGAGGCCAAGCGCCATTCCGAAGTCTATCCCTATGAACCGCCGGCCGACGCCAAGAACGGGGCCAGCGACCTCGCCAATGGCTTCCCCTTCCCCGATCCGCGCGATCCGGAAACGGCCACGACCGGCAGCACCATCTCGGTGACGGTCAAGGGCGTCACCACCGCCGGGGCGAACTCGGACGGCATCATGGTGAGCACCACCACCGGCAATGCCGACATCCATAGCGGCACGGTCGCGGTGACCGGCAAGAACTCGATCGGCATCTTCGCCGAAGGGCGCAATTTGCGGGCGGACACGGGCAACACCAGCTCGGCCCAGTCCACCGCGATCGCGCTGCAGGGATTCGAAAGCGCGCAGCTCGCCGTGCATGGCAAGGTGACCGGCGGCGTCGATGGCGTGCTGCTCCAGAGCTATCACAACAGCCTGACCGTCACCTCGGGTGCTACGATCAGCGGGGCAGTGAACGGCATCACGATCGACGCGACCCCGCACGTCACGCCGCGCGTCCAGTATTGGGGCTATGCGCCGGAGAGCTATATCGGCCAGGACACCCCGCAGCCGCTGCCACCGGCCAATCCGGCGGCGGGCACCGCACGGATCGACAATGCCGGCACGATCACCGGCGGCAGCGGCTATGCCATCGCCGTGAGCGGCGGCGGCGTGGACGTGGCCAATAGCGGCGTCGTAGTCGGTGCGGTGAAGTTCTCGGCCTTCGCCGACACCTTCACCAATAGCGGCACCTTCGTCGCCACCAAGAACAGCGATTTCGGCGGCGGCGGCGACGTGTTCGTCAATTCGGGCACGTTCAAGCTGGGCCTCACCCCGACCACGGCGCAGGCACGCCTCGCTGCGGCGGCATCGGGCGGCACCTCGGTCTCGCTGCTCAATCTCGCCACCTTCAAGAACAGCGGCATCATCGACCTGCGCAACGGCACCGGCGGCGACGTGCTGACCCTGTCGGGCGCCTATGTCGGATCGGGCAAGGCCCTGCTCGGCCTCGACGTGACTGCAGGCGGAGCGGACAGACTGGTGATCGGCGGGGCGGCCACTGGATCGACCGCCATCCTGCTCGACGTGACGCCGGAAGGCGCCAAGCTGCTCGGCAGCCCGGTCCAGCTGGTCAAGGTCGGTGCGGGCAGCGCGGCCGGCGCCTTCACCCTCGCCAATGCCAGCGTCGGCCTGGTGCAGTACAGCCTGGCGTTCGACGCCGCCTCGGGCAGCTTCGGCCTCAGCGCCCAGGCCGGTGCGCCCGTCTATCGCCTGCTCAAGCTCGATGAGGGCGCGCAGGCGATCTGGAACCAGTCGACGGATGCCTGGTCGAGCCACATGGCCGATCTGCGCGACCTGCCGGGCCAGGGCGGGCTCTGGGGCCAGGCCTATGGCAGCGTGGCCAACCGCAACGAGACGCGCAGCATCGCCGGCGCCGCCTACAGCTTCGACTATCGCCAGGACTTTTTCGGCGGCCAGGCGGGCTATGACTTCGGCGGCGACAAGCTCGTGTTCGGTGTGACCGCGGGCTATCTCAACTCGAACCTCAACATGCAGGGCTCGGGTGAGCGGATCCGCTATGACAGCCTGAACACCGGCGGCTATGTCGGCTACAACGCCGGCGCCTTCTTCGTGAACGGCCTCGTCCAATATGCCCATTACTGGGCCAATGCGCGCGATCGCATCGCGGTCTGGTCGGACGATACCAACGGCGATGACATCGGCGGCAAGGTCGAGATCGGCGCCCGCCTGGGCACCGGCAAGTTCTTCGCCGAACCGATCGCCGCCATCGCCTATCAGCGCTCCAGCTTCGGCGCGCTGCAGGCACTGGGGCAGACGATCGATCCAGAGAATAATTCCGGCTTCACCGGCTCGCTGGGCGCACGCCTCGGTTCCAGCTTCGGCATGAAGGGCGGTGCCAAGGCGACGGTCTATGCCCGCGGCCTGTACGTCCACCAGTTCGACGGCGCAGGCGCCCTGACCTTCAACAGCGGCGGCGCCAGTGAACGCCTCGTCAACCGCCAGCTCGGCGATTACGGCCAGTTCGCGCTGGGCCTAAACATCGGGGGCGCCGGCAAGATCAGCGGCTTCCTCGAAGGCAATGCCACTGCCGGCAAGAACGGCAGCGGCGGCGGCGGCCGCGTGGGCCTCCGCTTCAAGTTCTGACCTGACTCGCGAGGGTCCGCGGTGCGCCGGGCCCTCGCCTCTTTCTTCTGAAGGCCATGATGACCGATACGCCCAACCCGCAAGCCGAAACCCGCAACACCGGCCAGGCATCGGCGCCCGGCGCGGAACAGGCCGGCCCGGCGCCGGGCTCCACCAGCATCCAGGTCTCGCGCGGGTTCGCGGCCTGGCTGCGCAGCCACCAGACCAGCCTTGCCTTCACCAGCTACCAGACCGGGCAGCTGTTCCTGGTCGGTGTGCTGCCGAACGGCACCGTCTCGTTCAACCAGCAGAATTTCAGCCGGGCGATGGGCGTGTGCTGGAAGCCCGGCCGCCTCTATCTCGGCTCGCTGTTCCAGCTCTGGCGGCTCGAGAACATGCTGCGCCCCGGCGAGATCGGCAATCAAAGCTTCGATCAGGTGCTGGTCTCGCGCAACGCCCAGACCACCGGCGACATCGACATCCACGAAGTGGGTGTCGACAAGGACGGCCGGGTGATCTTCGTCAACACCAAGTATAGCTGCCTGTGCACGCTCGACCTCACCCACAGCTTCAAGCCGATCTGGAAGCCACCCTTCATCTCGAAACTGGCGCCCGAGGATCGCTGCCACCTGAACGGCATGGCGATCCATGACGGCGAGGTGCGCTATGTCACCGCGGTCAGCCGCAGCGACGTGCTCTCCGGCTGGCGCGAGCGCCGCCACGAGGGCGGCGTGCTGATCGACGTGCGGACCAACCGGATCGTCACCGATCAGCTGTCGATGCCGCACAGCCCCCGGGTCGTGGGTGACCAAGTCTATGCGCTCGACAGCGGTCGCGGCCAGATCATCCGGGTCGATCCGGCAACCGGCAGGAAGGAAGATATCGCCTTCTGCCCCGGATTCCTGCGCGGCATGGCGATCCATGACGGCCATGCCATCGTCACCGTCTCCAAGCCGCGCGACGGCACCTTCAAGGGGCTGTTGCTCGACGGAGAGATCAAGGGCCGCGATGCCGAGCCCTGGTGCGGCGTGCTCATCGTCAGCCTGGCCACCGGCGACATCGTCGAATGGGTGCGGCTGGAAGGGCACATCACCGAGATGTTCGACGTGACTGCCATGCCGGGCGTGATCTGTCCGATGTCAGTGGGGCCGGCGACCCAGGAAATCCAGAACACCATCACCTTCGATCCGTTATCGTAGGGCATGACGGCGCCACCCCAGGCGGTCGTCCGGCGGGTTTCGACGTCAACGGCAGATTTCAGCAATCTCCAGGCGCCTGCCCAGTTTCATGGCGACGTTCGAATATCGAACATGATGGCCTGCCATCCTCGCAAATCCGCATAATTCGCGCTTCTATTGTAATGGCTTACGATAGAAGCGTGAATTTCGTGCCAGCAGCGCGTGCCAGGAGCAGCCGCTCGCGATGATGGCGACGGGTGCCCAATTTCCACTGCCCATGTCGCTCGCCTCTCCTCAGCGGGATTCTCCGACGGCGCAGCGCTTCGGTCTCTTCGGCGTCAGGACCGAGCATATCCGAGGTTTCCGGAACCCCGCCGGAAAGAGCGGCTCAGCGCCGATTCCGCCCGGCATCCAGGGTGATCGCGTGCCAGCACGGGAGACGCGCGCAAATACGCCGCGGCTTTTGCGACCGTTGCGGTTCTAATACACATCGCGCCTTGCGAAGGAAAATTGAATCCTGTTATTGATAACTGAAGCAGAGATTCTAGTTAACAGCAAATAAATTACAAAGCACTCTCTTATTTGAGTGTGTTTTGTAATTTTTCTCAAATAAAAAATTCAACCAAATAGGCGCAACTGGATCTCTTTGCGACATTGATTCAACTCACTGACAATCTCGCTTGGGAGATGCATCATGGCAATCGAAGTAAAATCCACGACCGTAAACCTTAATCAGTCAGCCAGTTTCAGCTTTGACCGCGCGGTCATATCCAATGTCGTTGGCATATCCTTCTTCAGCCTCACCTATGGCAACACGGATCACCACATCAAGAAGGTCAGCCTGTCGGTCCAGACGAGCTGGAGCAACAATACCGTTCAGGCCAGTGTGACTGCGCAACTTGTCGATGCCTCCGGCAATCTGATCGACAAGGCCGATTCCAAGATCGGGCTCGTCTGCATCGCCAACACCGACTCCGCCGACAACAATCTCGCATTCGCAACCGTCGACGGCATCATGACCGGAACGCAGTCCGCGCCGATCTCGCTGCCCGGCAGTTCGCTCAAATTCGCCCAGCCCGGCATTGCCGGTTTCGCGCTCTCCTTCGGCGACAATGACCACCATCTGCGTCAGATGCTGGTCTCGCTCGGCTTCGCCCAGCACGGTACCTCCGGGCAGATCAGCGCCGACGCAGCGATGGTCGACAGCAGCGGTCATGAAGCGAGCACGGAGAGCGCCGACGCGGTGCTGGTCGCGGGCAACTATGCCGAGACCGGGATGGAAATCGCGATCCTCACCAACCAGCAGACCACGTCGGCCCAGCAGGTCGCCTTCAGCAAGCCGCTGTCGAGCGCAGTGGTGATGTTGAACAGCTTCACCATCACCTTCGGCGGCGACGACCATCATGTGAAGACGCTGGGAGCAGGCTCCACAGGTTGGAGCCTGGACAGCACCGATACGTCCAAGGTCACGGTCGACAACGCCCGGGCGTTCGTCAGCGACAATTCGGGCAACACGCAGGACAATAACGCGTCCTTCGTCAATCTGATCGTCGTCGGCATCCCCACGAACTGACCGTCATCGGCCGGGCGCGGCACGATGTCGCCCCCGGCCGGTTTTCATGATCGAGCGGCAGTCGCGCCGGCGCGTCGCCGTCGGCCGCGCCGCGATTCCGAGAGGCGCACATGGTCGACAATTCGGTGCCCGCAATCCGTACCTTCCAGATGGACGGCACGGCGGTCGGCAAGCTTTCGAGCGCGGTCAATCTGTTCCGCGGCGACATCAACCTCACCCAGTCGATCCTGACCTTGCCCGGCCGTGCGCAGAATTCGGGCCTCGATATCGATATTTCGCTGCAATATCAGAGCAATGTCACCGAATCCGCGGCGACATGGAATCGCGATGCGCCGACCGGGATCCTCGGCCTCGGCTGGAATTTCCCGCTCAGCTATATCGACGCCGCCGACAGCGGATCGCCGGTGCCGGGCACCCGCCAGTACACGCTCTACGACAATGGCACGCCCAACAGCCTCTATCGCCAGGCGACCGTGCCGCTGCTGTTCGTGCTGCCCGCCGGCGTGGCGAGCGGGCTCAAGGCGGGCCAGCCGGTGTCGCGCGAGGTGCTCGACGCCTTTCACGGCATGGGCCTTCCGCTCGACGCAGCCGCGACCGTTGCGGGCACCGGCCCCTGGACGATCGACGATCCGGCGCTCCAGCAGCAGTTCGCGCTGGAGACGGGCAAGGACGGCATCGCGGTCCGCTATGGCGGCGAATGCTATGCACTCCAGAACTACAAATTCTATTCGATCGTCTATTTCCCCGCCTATGAGCGCTGGCTGATCGTCACCGAGACCGGGATGGTCCAGTCCTATGGCGGCCTCGGCGGCGAGACGGCCGACCATTTCCGCACCGGCATCGACAACAGCATCGCCTGGGAAGTGTGGTGGAAGGGCGCGAGCGCGCGGCCAGCCTGGACTGGCGCCTCGAACGTCACTCAGGACCAGGTCCAGGTCGCGCGCGCCTGGTATCTCACCGGCATCCGCGACCGCTTCGGCGACCATATCGGCTTTGCCTATAATGGCTGGGAACGCGACCCCAAGACCGGGCTGATCCCGGATGTCGAGCAGCGCGTCGGCACGGGCGGCCTTCCCTTCACCAAGGCAGTCTATCTCACCCGCGTCACCGACGTGTTCGGCCGCATGGTCGAGCTCGGCTATGGCGACAAGCTCTGGAGCGACGGCGAGACCGATCCGCGCGAATATTGCGACCCGCATCGCGCCGTGCCCTCGACCGAGCCCAGCCCCTATCAGGACCGCTACGAGACCAAGTTCCTGTCGGCGATGACCGCGCATGACGCGAACGGCGTGCCGCTGTTCGGCTATCGCTTCGAATATGATCCCCGGCCCGGCACCGGCGGGCACGGCAGCGAGGTCGCCAATGTCACCGACAGCAGTGGTCGGCTCGAGGGCGACACCTACAAGCGCTTCCTCACCGGCATCACGCTCGTCAACGCCGACGACACCACCGCGCCACCGCTGAACTTCGGCTACTACCTCCAGAAGGTCGACGATCCCCAGCGCCCCGCCGGCTATTCGCCCGCCGCGCTCGAGACGATCACCTATCCCGAGGGCGCGGTCGCGCATTACGACTACAGCTTCCAGTCGCTTGCGGCCTGCGACCGCAGCGTCGCGGTGACGCGACCGACGGCATTGGGCGCCGGCGGCTCGCCGCGGGTGTTCTTCGGCGGCGATTATGCCGTCGTCACCTATTACAACGCCAATGCCGGGCGCGGCACGCTGACCATGCAGGTCTTCACCTGGACCGGCGCATGGCTTGGCTGGCAGCTGACCGAGGACAAGGTGCTCGACACCCAGGGCCTCGACCTGAACTCGCTCGACGTGCTGGCCGACAGCGACTTCCTCGCGCTCCACTTCAACCGCCTCGCCGGCACCGGCGTGCCGCAGCGTGCGGTCTATGTCTTCCAGCGCGACACCGCACGCCAGGGCCAGTGGGTCGCGGCGACGATCAACGGCCGCACCACCGCGCCCGACACGCCCTCGCTGGTCTATGACAATGTCCAGCTCGACCCCGGTTTTGCCTCGGGCGCGAGCTTCTTCCTCGTCTCCAGCGTCGCGGGTTCGTCGAGCGATTTCTACGAGCGCGTGACCTTCCGCTGGACCGACATGGCCTGGACGGTCGAGCGTTTCCCGCTCGCCCATTACAGCTGGTTCGCGGCGCGCAGCGAATATTACGCGCTGCTCGACACGAGCGGCACGCTGACCGTCCACTATCTCGACGGCAACCTGACCTGGCAGGCCGCCGCCCCGGTGACGATCCCCGGCCTCTATACGCTCGACACGCGCAACGTGGCGGTCCTGCCGGGCAGCGGCATGGTGGTGGTCAGCAACCTGCTCGCCTCGGGCACGGAATTCCAGCTCTGGCCGGCGCGCTGGGACGCGAACTACACCGTCTCGGTCGATACGTTCGATCCGGTGAGCTTCACCTATGGCCCCGGCACCAGCGCCAACACCGTCTTCGTGCCCACGATCGTCGAGGACACGATGATCGCGGTCAATGGCGTGCTCTATCGCTTCAGTGGCACGCAGTGGCTGGGCAACCAGGCTCTGACGCCGCTCCCGTCGGTGACCGATACCCAGATCCGCTATGCCTATGGCCCGGACTGGGTGTTCCAGATCCTCGCGCCGACCGATTCGATCGGCCTGCCGACGGGGTTCGCGCTCGGCTTCGACGCCACCCGCAACGAGAGCGACTGGCCCCAGGGCGGCACCGCGCTCAAGCAGACCCTGCCGGCGCAGCAGGCCGAATATCTCAACTGGCCGAGCAGCGGCGGAAGCGACTGGGCGATCGCCGGGCCCTATGTCTATTTCCGCGGCATCGCCGACGATTGGGGCCTGGTCGTGGGCAAGGATGCCACGATCGACCTGGCGAGCGAGATCGGCGGCGGCGCCAGGATCCTCAATTCGGACTCGCTCATCAGCGAGGCGCCGAGCTTCCTCAGCTTCGTCGTCAATGACGGCGCCAATCCGGTCGCGGTCAGCTCGGTTATGCTGCGCAACGGCACGCAGCTCGGGCCGCTCGGCTCCTTCGATGCCCAGAAAATGACCTATCCCGGCATGGCGGGCGGGATCACCGGCGCCGGCGTCTATGCCGGCGGGCCGCAGATGTTCATGACCTATCCGGCGAAGGCGCTGAGCTTCGACAGCAGCGACACCGTCTATCTCAACCATTTCGCCGGCACGGCCCTGCAGGGCAACATCGCCCATTTCGCGGTGGAACGGCTGACGATCGACTATGGCTATGAGAGCCCGGTCACCACGCTCTACGCGTTCGACACCACCACCGCCGCCTGCGACCCCTCGGGCCGGATCGTCAAATATTACAAGGCCCGACTCTATCCGGACTGCACCGCGATCAGCGATCCCGCCAATGGCTATACCGAGAATCTGTACCTGAACGGCCTGACGATCGCGCAGGGCAACTATTACAACATGCTCGACGGCATGCTGCGCCAGACCGCGACCTATGACAGCAGCGGCGTGCTGCGCGAGTCCACCACCTCGGAATACAAGGTGTTCGAACAGGTCTCGCTGGAGCCGGGCACCAGCGGCGCCACCGCGGTGCAGCTCCATGGCGGCTTCGCGACCACGGTCGCGATGGAGAGCTTCCGCGACGGCCTGACCACCCGCAAGGTCAGCGACTATGTCGCGGCCGGGCAGCCCGGGCCGTTCGGCAGCAGCCCGGTCCTGCAGCATACCGACTCCTACGCGGCCGGCGGCGACCGCCAGACCTTCGAGAATGGCGCGGTCTATGGCGCGGAAATCTATGCGGGTCTCCGCGCGATCCATGCGCTGGCCGACATCGCCGAGACCTATGCCCAGACGAGCCCGGTAGGCGGATCGGGCGACAAGATCCCGATCAAGGCGCAGGCGACGACCTACCAGCCCTGGGCGACCCTGCTCGGCGAGGGCGTCACCGCCTGGGCGTGCGAGGCCCGCTTCGGGCTGGAGAGCGCCCAGACGATCGGCTTCCCCTTCACCGCCTATCACAGCGGCGAGACGCCCGCCGGCTGGGCACTGGGCCAGCGCTTCACCCAGCGCACCCGCTATGGCCTCGAGCGCGAGAGCCGGAGCGCGCTCGGCGTGCCGACCGCGACACTCTACGCGAAGGACGACCAGTTCCCGATCGCGCAATGCGCCAATGCCGCAGCCGGCGGCATGACCTATAGCGACTTCCAGCCCTATGATCCGTTCGAGGGCTGGACCTTCGCGAACACCCTGTTCCGCACCGACCTGGCGCGCACCGGCGTGCAGTCCCTCGAGCTGCCGGGGGGCGCCAAGGCCTCCGCTGCGGTGACGATCGCGCCGCACCAGGCCGGCGCCCCCTATGTCGCCGGCTGCTGGTACCGGACCGATCCTGGCTATGCGCCTGCGACCGGGAGCGGCCTGTCCGCGACGGTGACGGTGGACGGCAATGCGCAACCGGCGGTGACGCTCGATTTCGAGGCGACCGACGGCGCCTGGATCTATCGCACCCTCCCCGTGCCGGTGCCCGCCGGCGGCTCGGACCCAAAGGTCTCGATCACGCTGCGGATCGCCAATGCGACCTCTGCCGGCGTGCAGATCGACGCGGCCCTGCTCGTGCCGCTCGCCAATGGCCTGACCGGGCGCACTTTCGACGCGGCGACCCACAATGTGCTCGCCTCGATGGTGGCGAGCGGATCGACCAGCTTCAGCTATTATGACGACACCAACCGCACCGCGCTCGCAGTCGGCCCGACCAGCCAGATCCAGGAGATCGCACTCAACTATCTGTCGCGCAGCGGCACCGCGAACGGCAGCTTCGATCCGGCCAGCCCCAATGCCGCGGTGACCGGCAATGCCGCCGGCGGCGGCCAGGTCGAGACCTTCCGCGATGCCGGTGCGTGGCGCCAGCGCTGGTCGACCGATGGCGACGGCAGTGCCTGGACCGTCACCGGCGACGTGCTCACCCATGCGGGCAGCGCGCCGGGCACGCTCAGCTGGACCGGCACCGAGCCGACCGCTGCCCATGCACTCTATTTCGAGCTGGTACCCGGCGACGGAACCACCGTCTCGGTCACCTTCGGCGACATCACGGTCGGCTTCGACGGCAAGAGCTATGCCGCCACACAGGGCTCCACGCCCATCCCGCCCGTCGCCACGCGAACCGCACCGGCACGGCAATGGCTGGTGCTGGCGGACCAGGGGATCTTCCTGTTCTTCGCCAGCGGGCAGCTGCTGTTCAGCGCGAAGCGGACCCCGTCCAGCCGCACCATGGCGATCACGCTGGGCGGCGCGACCACCGGGCTCAGGAACCTTGCCACCGGCAACGACATGCGGCTGGGCCTCACCTATAACGACGCTGCCGAGCGCCAGCGCCAGGCGCACCAGCTCGTCGCCGCCGACAGCTTCGTCGTCCAGACCGTGAATGACGGGCTCAACCGCTCGGTCGCGACGACCAAGGCAGCGCCCGGCAGCTTCGGCAGCGGCGCCAGCCAGGCAACGCTGCAATATCATCCGGGCTTTGTCGACGTTGCCGGCTTCCTCGCCAATCTGGGCTCGACCTGGCAGATGCCGGGCGACGTCGCCGACTATTATCGCGGCCAGCAGGACGGCCCGGTCAAGCGCAGCGACGACCAGGGCTATCCCTATTACGGCACCCGCTTCGAGGCATCCCCGCGCGAAGTGACCGTGGAGACCGGCGCGCCGGGCAAGGAATGCGCGATCGACCTCACCGTGCCCGTCGCCGATCGCAAGACCATCCAGCTCGATTATGGCGCGAGCAACGGTGGCGGCGACACCCCGATCTTCTCGGTCCAGACCGTCACCAGCCCGGCCAAGGTCAAGGCCTCGACCCTGCTCGACATGCTGACGCAGCAGGTGGGCTCGACCAGCGAGGCGTCGGACGGGTCAAGCACCGAGGGATCGGAGGGCCTGTACAGCTATGCGGTGGACGCCGATGGCCCCTCGGTCACCGTCACCACCCGGCTGCCCAACGCGACCGGCAGCGGCCCGCAGCAGGGCGACGCCGGCTATGTCCGCACCGCGACCACCAACCCGCTGCAGCTCAACAACGCGGTCGCCGACAGCGACGCGGGACTGGTGCGCTTCGTCCATGATTCCGCGGGCAATCTGCGCTTCGTCCAGCCGGCGATGGACGGTGCCGAGGCCTGGTATCTCTATTACAAGTTCGATCCGCTCAACCGCATGATCGAGCAGGGCGTGATCGAGGGCGGCTGGGATCCCGCCACGCTGCGCGCCAATGCCGACGATCCTGCCTATCCGACCAGCGGCACCATCCCGACGACGGCGTGGCAGTTCGACGGCGACGGCAGCGACCCCGACCGGATCGGGCAGAAATCGGCCTCCACCAGCCATAACCCGGCGCCTGCCGACGATCCCGATGCCGGCGCGCTGACCGTCGACACCGAATATCGCTATGCCCCCAATGGCCAGATCGCCAGCGTCGCGACGCGGCTGTCGGGTGCGAACGACACCGCAGGCACGGTCAGCTACACCTACAACCCGCTCAACGAAGTCGTCGCGATCGGCTATCCCCAGGGCTGCACGCCGGGAACCGTGCATTACGGCTTCAACCAGCTCGGCCATATCGTGGCCGTCGGTTCGAGCCCCGGCGCGGACGATATCGGCAGCTTCGTCTTCTCGCCCGATGGCGGGGTCGCGGTCCAGTCGCTCGGCAGTGCCTGGACGGTAGCGGCGAGCAGCAATCCGCGTTCCAATCCGGTCGCGATCGATACGGTCGCGACCGCCGGCGGCCAGTCGCTGTCGATGGCGTTCGACTATGCCCCCGACGGGGCGATGACCGCGCGCGACGTGACGCTCGACCTCACCGGCGCCATGGCCGAATATCACGGCACGATCGGCTATGACGGCCAGCGCCGCTTCAACGCGCTCGAGGGTACCCAGACCCAGGCGATCACCAGCTTCGATCCCAACGGCAATATCTGGGCCGGCACGGTCGGCGGCGATGCGACCGATTTCACCTATGCCTCGGGTACGGACCGCGTCGCCACCGCCACCTTGGGCGGCATCACGACCAGCGACTTCGCCTTCAACGCCCGCGGCCAGCAGACCGCCGGGCTGGGCCGCACGCTTTCCTATGACCGCTGCATCGCGATGGCAGTCGCGGTGGCCCGCGGCGGCAACCGCATCCGGCTGGGCTATGGCGATGCCAGCCAGCGCGTGCTCAAGCAGCTGCGCGCCGGCGACGGCCGCACCATCGCCTATTTCAACGGCGCCAGCAGCGAGCCCCTCGCCACCTTCAGCGACGGCGAATGGACCGCGTATATCCAGGGCCCGGCGGGCCTCCTGGCCATCGACCAGGGCGGCACCCGCCGCTACCCGCTCAAGGATCCGACGCAGAGCTGCTGGGCGCTGGTCGACGCCTCGGGCGCGGTCGCGCACTATGGCTATATGCCGTTCGGCCAGCAGTTGGTGGAGAAGCCCGGCGACACCGGTTCGTTCGCCACGCTGTTCCAGGGCCAGGAATGGGATGCCGAGGTCGGGCTCTACAACTTCAAGGCTCGGCTCTACGATCCGCTGCAGATGCGCTTCCTCGCGCCCGACCCGCAGAACCAGTTCCCCAGCCCCTATCTCTTCGCCGGCAACATCCCGCTGGTCGCGGTCGACCCGAGCGGCCAGATCTCGATCTGGGCGCAGGTCGGCATCGGCATCGCGATGGTCGCCATCGCCGCTGTGGGGCTGCTCGCCACGCCCTTCACCGGGGGCGCATCGGATGCGGTCGCCGGCTCGATCGACGCCGCGCTGGTCGGTGCCGAGGGCGTGGAGATCGGTGCCGAAGTCGGCGCCGGCGTGGTCGCGGCCGAGGCGGCCGAGACGGTCACCGGCTCGGCGCTCGCCACGATCGGCAACGCGGTGTTCAGCGGGACCCTGGTCGGGGCCGGCCTGTCGGGCCTGCAATATGACGCCACCCATGGCCGCGATTTCACCGCCGCCGGCTTCTTCGCGGCGGTGGGCATCGGCGCCCTGTCCGGCGCCGCTGGCGGGCTGGCGAGCGGCGGGGTCAGCGCGCTCGGCAATGTCGCGCGCGGCGCGATGGAGCTGAGCACGCTGCAGGGCAGCCTGTCCTATGGCGCGATCTTCACCCGGATCGGCACCAACGCGCTGCTCGGCGCGGTCTCGGGGGCGGTGCGCAGCGACGTCAGCAAGATTGTCACCAACCTGTTCGACCACCAGCCCTGGTACCAGGATCTCGGCACCTCTGCGCTGACCGGCGGGCTTGGCGGCGCGGGCAGCGGCGCGGCGAGCAGCGCCTGGGCCCAGAGCGCCTATCTCACCACCAACGCGATCGGCTCGCTGATGGACAAGGGCGGCAACTACGCCAAGGCCGGCTATGGCCTTACCCGCTTCACCACCGCGCTCGCCGATCTCAGCAAGAACCTCCAGACCAACGACGCCTATGCCATCTATGGCGTGGTCGCGTTCCACATCGCCGGCGGATATGCCGCCTGGGGGGCCTATTCGCTTTCCAAGAACTGACGCTCTTTCTTCGCCATCACGCGAATCCGCAGACGGGGCGCGGGCCCTCTCACCCCGAACCGTCGTCTGCGGACATCGTACCTCCCGGGAGCGTCGGGCCGTGCCCGCGAATATCAGAAGCGCGGGTCGAAATTGAAGAAGACCGGGTTGGACAGGCCGACCATCTTCCCGCTCAGCCTCATCGCATTGGGCACTTCGGGATAGGCGCTCTGCGGGCCTTCGACCTCGACGCGGTAATAGGATCGCGCCTTGGCGTCCGGGGTATCCTCGAAGGTGATCGAGGGGTTGGCGCCCCGGGCTTCATACTCGCCGAACTTCTCGCCGTTGCGGATCACGCGGACCATGTAGACCGCATCGGCCACATCGCCCCCGACCAGCCGCACCTCGAAGCGGACCGGCTTGCCGCTGGCATGGGCGTTGTCGCCCATCATCATGTCCATCTTCCCGTCGCCGTCGCGATCGGCATAGAGCTCAACCCGGGGATCACGGGGATTGGCGCTGATCGACACGCGACCATTGGTCAGCGCCTCGACCACGCCCTCGCGCGTCCTCGACCGGGCGAACACCCAGGTCGTCGGCGTCCCGACATAGTTGGCGGTGCGCTCCATGCTGTTCTTGCCCGCCTTGTCGGGCGAAGGCGGGGTGCCGTGATGGGAATCGCTGCCGCCGCGGCCGGTGAGCTTGCGCCCGGAACGCAGCATGTCGTCCCAGATCATCACCGCCTCGGCGTTCTTCGACCAGATCACCGAGTTCCACACTTCGATGGAATCGACCATGTCGAACGAGAAGCCGAAATGGTCCTTGCCGCTGGGATGGTTGGCCGAGAGGTGGATGCCGAGCTTCTTCTTGAGCGCCAGGATCTTCGCGTCGCGCGCATCGCGGATGTCGTAGAGGCTCTGATGGTCGTAGGGCTTCGCCGAGAAGACGTTGCCATGCCCGCGATTGGTGGTCCATTCGGCGCCGTAGAGCAGCACCAGCTTGTCCGAGCGGAACTCGGGATCGCTCCAGGTGTGATGCGCGACATCCCCCTCCACGTGATTGTCGTGATCGGTGATCGCCAGGAAATCGAAACCCGCCTGTTCGGCAAAGCCGATGATCGTCGCTTCCGAATTGTTCGACGAATCCTTGCTGTGGCGCGAATGGAGATGGAGATCGCCCTTCATCCAGACGCCGTCGCCAAGGCTCGCGACCGGCGGGATATTCGGCTCGTCATCCCGCGCCGCCGCAGGCGCACCGTACAGCGCCAGCGCCGCCGCGACCAGCAATTGCACGCGTCCGAACCGATCCAAAACCTTCATCGCCACACTCCTTGCGAACCCTGTTGGCGCGCCGAATACTAGCGATAGCTATCAATTTTGTGACAAGTCAGGCCGGCGTGGGATGGAGCCCATATTCGGGGAAATTGAGCATCGACCGGAAGACGAAGGCGGCATCCTGGAGGAGCTTCTTCTGGTCGAAATCCTCTTCCTTGAGCATCTCGTCCATCGAATAGGCCATCTCGACCGACAAGCGGGTGCGCCGGCGGATCATCTCGCGATCCACGTGCGGCAGGTACTGGTGGTAGATATCGGTAAGCAGGTCGGTGACATAATTGTGCGAATAGAGCCGCACCGGCGTGAGCGACGGCACCGATCGCAGCGCACGCATGATCCAGATCGCGCCGGGCTGGCTGCCGGTGATCGCGGACATGGTCTCGAGCAATTCGAGTAGCTTGTCCGAAAGCACGTCGAGCCCCTTGTCGCCATAATTGGCGATCCAGGTCTCCAGCGCATCGTTCTGGCGCAGCATCAGCCGTTCGGCGAGCGCGTAGATGATCGCGTATTTGTCGTCGAAATAACGGTAGAGCGCGGGCGGCGTCACCTTGGCACGCTCGCAGATCAGGTTGGTCGAGATACGCTCGATGCCGACTTCGGCGAGCAGATAGCCGGCCGCGTCGAGCAATGCGTCGAACGTCCGCCGCGATCGTTCCTGCCTGGGTTGGCGATATGCCGTCACGCGCCTTCACTCTCCTGCCCGAGCGGATCGTTCCCCGTCCGCTGCGTTGGCTAACATCGGCATCGGGCCGCGACAATCGTGCGACCGGATGGAAAGCACCGGACCGGCATGCCGTGACATGCCGGTCCGGGATAGGTCAGAAGCGATAGGTGATCGCGCCGCGGAAGCTGCGGCGGAACTGCGAGCTGCCGATGAAGATCGCCTGGCCCGCCTCGCCATTGTCGATCGTGCCGGCACGCGGATTGCCGTTCACCAGGCCGAACTCGTTGGTCAGGTTGTTGACGATCAGGTTGAGCTGGAGCTGCGGCGTCACTTCGTAGCGTGCGGTCAGATCGACCACCCAGAAGGGCTTGAGGCTGATCTCGTTGGCGACATCGGTATAGCGCTGGCCGCTATAGTTGATGTCGCTTTCCACCCGCAGCGCCTTGCCGAACAGGTTGACGCCGGGGCTGATGCGGAAGTTGTTGTGCGGCAGCCCGTTCATCCGGTGGTTGGAATAGTCGGTCAGCTTGCCGGCGTTGTTGGTGTAGACGAAGTTGGTGAAGCGCGCGTCCTGCCAGGTCCAGGAGGCATGGAGATCGAACCAGTCGGTGGGGCGCCAGCCCGCCTCGAGCTCGGTGCCCCAGGTGCGGGTATCGCCCAGTACGCGGAACGGCGTGAGCGTGCCGCCGACATTGCGGAAATCGGTGATCTCATAGCTGTTGTACTTGGTGCGGAAGCCGGTGAGGTAGATATCGAACTTCCGGCGCGAGAATTTCAGCCCAGCCTCGATGAAGTTCATCGTCTGCACCACCGGATCGGCACCGGCGTTGGTGACGAAGCTCGAGATGTTGGGCAGGCGGAAGGTATTGGTGTAGCGGACGAACGCGCCGAAATACGGCTTGAACTGGTAGTTCGCGCCCACCGTCCAGGCCGTATGGTCGAAGCTGCGGTCATACGGCTTGAACACGCCGTTGCCGGTCGCCACCGCATCGTCGGCGATCGAGCTGGTCTGGCCCAGGTTGACGGTGCGCTTGCCCTCGACCTGGCCCTTGATCGAGATCCGCTCCCAGCGCACGCCGCCGTCGAGGCGCAGCTTGTCGGTGATCTGCCACTCGTCGCTGGCATAGAGCGCGAAGGTGTCCGACTGGCCCTCGGCATTGTTCCATTCGGAGCCATAGGCGACGACGCCATTGTCGCTGAGCTTGAGCACCGGCGCGCCGGCCGCGGTCAGGACATAGGCATCCAGCACACGGGCCTGGTTGGCCACCTCGGTCAGGATCGCGGCGCTGTTGGTGCGGAAGCCCTCGTCGACATTGGCGTAGTAGCCGCCGACCGCGAAATTGTGCTCGCCCGCAGCATCGAAGTTGGCGACCAGACGAGTGTCGCTGACGAATTCGTCGAGCGGCGTGGTGTAGGAACGCGCGAGATCGACCAGCACCAGGCCGTTTCCGTTGGCGTTTGCGAGGTCATAGGTCGCCCCGGTGTCGCGGTAGCGCAGGCCGAGCGTCAGCCCGCTGCCCGCCGGGATCGCCTTGCCAAAGGTGCCAGTCAGGAACGCCTGGGCACCGGCCACGCTGTACGGGGTGATGCTGTTACGGCGCGTCCAGCTCTCGCGGTAGCGCATGTTGTGCTGCAGCTTGACCTTGTCGCCCAGCTCATATTCGCCGCCGAAGCTGTACTGGGTGAGCTTGACCGTGGAGCCGACTCCGCTGTCGAACGCATAGCTGCCGGTCGGCGTGCGGAAGTTGAAATAGCGGCTTTCGGGGCCCTGGATGGTATCGCGCTTCGGATCGAAGCCGGGCACGCCGATCGCGTTGCCATCGGCATCGGTAGTGTAGACGCCGCCGCCCCAGTTGCTGATGCGCTCATCGATGCGCTTGATACCCAGGTTGATCGAGCCGCGGGCGAACTCGCGCGACAGATTGGCGCGGAACTGGCCACCCTGGCCGGTCCGGAAGCCGGCATCGCGCGGGCCGTCGTTCAGCCGGTAATAGCCGCCGGCGAAGAAGCGCCAGTCCCCGGCGAGCGGGCCGCCGACCCAGGCATCGACACGGTGCGAGCCATAATCGGCACCTTCGTAGCGGACCAGGCCTTCCATCGTCTCGCCGCCCCTGCGGGTGATGAAGTTGATCGCCGCGCCCGGCGCGTTCGAATAGAAGATCGACGAAGGACCGCCGCGCACCACTTCGATGCGCTCGACGGTCTGGTCGTAGCGCAGCGACTGATCGCCGTTCAGCCAGCCCAGGCCCGGATCGGCCTGCATCGGGATGCCGTCCTCGAGCAGCGCCACGGTCTGGAAACCATCGCTCGGGATACCGCGCACGCGCACGCCGCTGCTCGCCTCGCCCGAGGTATTGGTGATGAAGAAGCCCGGCACCTGCTTGAGCGCCTCGACCACGCCGATCGGCGAGCGCATCTGCAGCTCTTCCGACGAGATCGTCGAGATCGCGTAGCTGGTATCGACCTTCTTCTGCTCGGTGGTACCGGCGCGACCGGTGACGATGATCTCGTCGCCAGAGTTCGCCTGCGTCTCGGCGGACTGGGCAAACGCGGGAGAAATCCAGGCCACGCCGGCGCAAAGCGCGCACGACAAGGCAAGGCGAGAAACGCAGGAAATGTTCATTGTTGGCAACCCCTGATTTCGAGTCGGGGCGGCATATGCTAGCTATAATTATCATTTATGTGACAACCCGGCGAAGCATGCGTGACACCGCGCGATCTTCGTCGGACCGCCTCTTTCAGGGCCTCATTCGATGACGTCCGCCACCTTGCCGCTTCGATTCTCGTTCCGGGAAGGTGCACGAATGCGGGACAGTGCAGGTCGATAAGAATAAGGGTAATTCCGCATTCACCCTGATAAGATACGCCCTCGACTCAGGTGAGTTTCGGGGGAATAGCTATGGCTCGGCGAACGGATGCTGCGCGGCTCGCGCGGCTCGCGGCCTTGGTGGATGCGACCGGTGATGCAGTCTCGGCGGACCGACTGAACCACAGCCAGCGAGAGGACTTCCTTTCCGAGATCAGCGCAGTCCTGTCGCTGCTTGCCGATCGCTCGGCTGAACTTTCCCGGGTACTTGAACGGCTTCGCGGCCGTATCGCAGACGCCGGCACGCCGCGACGCCCGCGGGAGAACGACCGCAAGCTGTTCGGCACGCTCACCCGGCACCTGAAGCGCATCGGACTGGTGCTCGCCCTGGGGACGGCCAGCTGGGCGACCACGGCCGCCGCCAATACCAGCGTCTCGCACATGGCGCTCGTCAAGGCGATGGTGGCCCCTGCCCCCACCCCGCCCGTGATCCCGCCGGTCGCGGTGGGCGACACGGTCCACAACCCGGTGAGCGATCTCGACGAGACCGTCATCGAAGTGATCAACCCCGCGCTGGTCCGCACCGACAAGAACAATACGATCCTGCTCGCCAACACGGTGGGCCAGACCTTCACCGACACCAATACCAACATCACCTATACGGTCAGCGCCGTCACCCTGACCTCCGGCCGGGTCACCGGCGTCACGCTCGACAAGAGCGGCGGCGGCAGCGTGACGACCCCCATCGTCACCGACGTGACCACCGGAGTGAACACGCCGGTCACCCCGCAAGCCGGCGGAGGCGCCGGCTCGGGCTCGACCACCGTCACCTTCACGCCCGCGGCGGGCGACGTGAACTATTATTCGGACGTCCGCGTCGCCGGAGACGGCGGCAATGGCAGCTTCGGCGCCGGCGTCCGGATCTGCATTTTCGGCGGCTGCTTCACGATCGGTGCCAATGCAAGCGATGGCGGCGCCGGTGGGCGGGGCCAGGACATCTCGGCGACCATCACGCCCGCCAATCACGGCGACATCTCGACCGTCTCGGACGATCTTCCCGGTATCCAGGTGGTCAGCCAGGGCGGTAACGGCGGCAAGGGCGGCGACGGTGCCGGCAACGTCAAGGGCGGCACCGGCGGCGCCGCGGGCGCCGGCGGCAACGTCACCGTGGCCTCGAGCGTCACCGTCGTCACCGAAGGCGATCGCGCCCATGGCCTGCTCGCGCGCAGCGCCAGCGGCAAGGGCGGCGAAGGCGGCACCGGCTGGGTGTTCTCGAGCGGCGGGGCCAGCGGCGGCGCCGGCCAGGGCGGCACGGTGCTGGTCAACCAGACCGGCAACATCTCGACCTCGGGCGACGATGCCGTGGGCATCCTCGGCCAGAGCCTGGGCGGCAGCGCCGGCACCAGCGGCAGCAGCTATGGCGTGATCGGCGATCCCGGGCGCGGCGCCGCCGGCGGCAATGGCGGGTCCGTCACGATCAATCACAGCGGCGTCGTCGAGACCTCGGGCAAGGACGCCTATGGCATCCAGGCCCAGTCGATCGGCGGATCCGGCGGCAATGTCGGCAACGCGGGCGGCATCGTCGCGTTCGGCGGTGACGGCGGCAATGGCGGCAATGGCGGTTCGGCGACGATCAATGTCCTGACCGGCGGCCGCGTCACCACCACCAACAGCGGCGCGTACGGCGTGTTCGCCCAGTCGATCGGCGGCGGCGGCGGTTCGGCCGGCGGCAATGGCGGCCTGGTCGCGTTCGGCTCGAGCGGAAGCAATGCCGGCAACGGCGCCACGGCCACGATCTCCGTCGCGGCGGGCGCGCTGGTCGAGACCCAGGGCAGCAACGCGCACGGCGTGTTCGCCGAATCGATCGGCGGCGGCGGTGGTGCGGGCGGCGCTTCGGGCGGCGCGGTAGCGGTCGGCGGATCGGGCGGATCGGGCGGCACCGGCGGCACGGCCACGGCGACGATCGCCGGCACGGTGACCACCGACGGCGTCGATGCACGCGGCGTGTTCGTCCAGTCGATTGGCGGCGGTGGCGGCTCTGCCGAGAGTACCGGTGGCCTCGTCTCGATCGGCGGCAAGGGCACGATCGGCGGTGCGGGCGGCAGCGCCACCGCGACGATCGCCGACACCGGCGTGATCACCACCACCAAGAAAGGCGCCGACGGCGTCTTCGTCCAGTCGGTCGGCGGCGGCGGCGGCGCGGGCTCAGCCTCGGGCGGCGTGGTCGCGCTGGGCGGCAAGGGCGGCGCAGGCGGCGCCGGCGGCACGGTCACCGTCACCAATGCCGGCAAGGTCACCACCGGCGGCGACGCGGCACGCGGCATCTTCGCCCAGTCGGTCGGCGGCGGCGGCGGCAAGGGTGGCGACAGCGGCGGCCTGGTCACGATCGGCGGCGACGGTTCGGCGGCGAGCATCGGCGGCACCGTCACCGTCACCAACACCGGCAGCGTCACCACCACGGGCAACAACTCGACGGCGCTGTTCGTCCAGTCGGTCGGCGGCGGCGGCGGTGACGGCGGCACGACCGGCGGCGTGCTGCTCACCATCGGCGGCAAGGGCGCCAGCGGCGGCAATGCCGGGACCGTCACGGTCAACCACAGCGGCAACATCCTGACGGGCACCGGCATCGGCACGGGCAATGATTCCAACGGCATCTTCGCCCAGTCGATCGGCGGCGGCGGCGGCAATGGCGGCTCGACCGCGTCGCTGAGCGCGTTCGTCGGCGTCGCGATCGGCGGCGCGGGTTCCGCCGGCGGCGATGGCGGCATCGTCGACGTCAACCTGAGCCAGCGCTCGGTGACGGTCGCGGGCGCGCCGGTGCTGCTCGATCCGTTCATCTCGACCACGGGCGACCGCGCGCGCGGCATCCAGCTCCAGTCGGTCGGCGGCGGCGGCGGCAATGGCGGCTTCGCGGTCCAGGCGACCGGTGGCATCTTCGGCGGCGCCAGCATCGCGATCGGCGGCAGCGGCGGCGGTGGCGGCATTGGCGGCCATGTCACGCTCGATGGCGATGCGTTGATCAGCACGCTCGGCGACAATTCCGAGGGTATCCTCGCCCAGTCGGTGGGCGGCGGCGGCGGTGCCGGCGGCTTCAGTGTCTCGGTCGCGGCGGCCGGCGCGCCTTCGGTGGGCGCATCCTTCTCGCTCGGCATCGGCGGTTCGGGCGGCACCGGCGGCAATGGCGGGCTGGTCGAAGTCAATTCGGGCGGCGCGATCCAGACCGGTGGCGATTTCTCGACCGGCCTGCTCACCCAGTCGGTCGGCGGCGGCGGCGGCAATGGCGGGTTCAACGTCTCGGCGGCGGTCGCGGCGGGTGGTGCCGGTGCGATCTCGCTCGCGGTCGGCATCGGCGGCTCGGGCGCGAATGCCGGCAATGGCGGTGAGGTCGATACCGATTTCGACGGTACGATCTCGACCGGCGGCGACGATTCCGGCGGCGCGGTGATCCAGTCGATCGGCGGCGCGGGCGGCTCGGGCGGATTCAACGTCTCGGGTGCGGTCAGCTTCGCGGGCAAGGCCAGCGTGGGCATTGCGGTCGGCATCGGCGGCTCCGGTGCCGGCGGCGGTGACGGCGGCAAGGTGACCGGGCGGGTCGGCGGTAACGTCCAGACCACGGGCGACCGCTCGACCGGCGTCCTGGTCCAGTCGGCCGGCGGCGGCGGCGGCAATGGCGGCTTCAACATCTCCGGATCGATCAGCGGCAGCGGTTCCTATTCGGGTGGCATCGCGGTCGGCCTGGGCGGCGCCGGTGCGGGCGGCGGCGGCGGCGGCGAAGTCACCGGCACGGCGGCCGGCACGATCTACACCTCGGGCGTCCAGTCGGACGGCCTGCTCGTCCAGAGCCTGGGCGGCGGCGGCGGCGCGGGCGGGTTCAACGTCTCGGGCACGATCGCCGGCGCCGGCACCTTTGGCGGCGGCCTCTCCGTCGGCCTGGGCGGCTCGGGCGGAACGGGCGGCCATGCCGGGCACGCCACCGGCACCGCGCTCGCCGCGGTCCACACGGTCAAGGACCAGTCGCGCGGCGTGGTGGTCCAGTCGAACGGCGGCGGCGGCGGCGCGGGCGGGTTCAACGTCTCGGGCGGCATCGCCGGCTCCGGCAACTATGGCGTCTCGGTCAATATCGGCCTGGGCGGCGCCGGCGGCGGCGCGGGCAATGGCGGCGAAGTCGATGCCAGCGCGGTCTCGATCCTGACCGAAGGCAACCAGTCGGGCGGCTTCCTGGCGCAGAGCGCGGGCGGCGGTGGGGGCGCGGGAGGATTCAATGTCTCGGGCGGGATCGGCTTTGGCGGCACCGCTGGCGTGGCATTGTCGGTCGGTCTGGGCGGTTCGGGCGGCGGAGGCGGCAATGCCGAGCGCGTCGGCGCGACCGTCACCGGCAACGTCGTCACGCTGGGCAACCAGTCGACCGCGATCACCGCGCAGAGCCTGGGCGGCGGCGGCGGTACCGGCGGGTTCAACGTCTCGGGCGGCATCGGCATCAGCGGTACCGTGGCGGGCGCGATCAATGTCGGCCTGGGCGGTTCGGGCGGCGGCGGTGGTGATGCAGGCGTGGTCACGCTCACCGTCACCGGCACCACCGCGACCGGCGGCGACGAGAGCGACGGCATCCTCGCCCAGTCGGCCGGCGGCGGCGGCGGCGCGGGCGCGTTCAACGTCTCGGGCGGCGTCGCGATCGCGAAGGACGGCGCGGGCAATATCGGCGTCGGCCTGGGCGGCTCGGGCGGTGCAGGCGGCGACGGCAAGGCCGTCACGCTGAAGGTGAACCAGGGCGTCGCCGACACGACCAACACGCTGGTCGCCGTCTCGACCGAAGGCAGCGACGCACGCGGCATCGTCGCGCAGAGCGTGGGCGGCGGCGGCGGCAACGGCGCGTTCAACATCACCGGCGGCATCTCGGGTTCCAAGAGCGGCGCGGGCAATATCGGCATCGGCATCGGCGGCTCGGGCGATACGGCGGGCAATGCCGGCACGGTGATCGCCGACATCAACGGCGACATCGGCACGATCGACGCCCGCTCGGGCGGCGCGCTGATCCAGTCGGTCGGCGGCGGCGGCGGCAATGGCGGCTTCAACGTCACCGGCGGCATCGCCGCGTCCAAGGGACTGACCGGCAACATCCTGGTCGGCGTCGGCGGGTTCGGCGGCGCGGGCGGCAATGCCGGCATCGTCAACGCGACCCTGACCAGCGACATCGGCACCAAGGGCAGCGATTCCTTCGGCCTGGCGGTGCAGAGCCTGGGCGGCAGCGGCGGCAATGGCGCGTTCAACGTCACCGGCGGGCTGAGCCTCAGCGCCGGGACCAGCGGCACCGGCTCGCTGGGCGTGGGTGTCGGCGGCTTCGGCAAGAGCGGCGGCGACGCCATGGCGGTGACCGCCAAGCTGACCGGCGACGTCTCGACGCTCGGCGCGCGCAGCGGCGCGATCCTCGTCCAGTCGGCCGGCGGCGGCGGCGGCAATGGCGGCTTCAACGTCACCGGGAATGTCGCCCTGTCGAGCAGCGGCGGCGCGGGCACGCTGGGCATAGGCGTCGGCGGCTTCGGCGGCGACGGCGGCAAGGCCGGCACGGTGAACGCCACGCTCGTCGGCGATGTCGCCACCACCGGCCTGGAATCGGCCGGCGCGCTGATCCAGAGCCTGGGCGGCGGCGGCGGCAATGGCGGCTTCAACGTCACCGGCTCGCTCTCCGTCACGACCAGCAACAACGCTTCGGTCGGGGCGGCAATCGGCGTGGGCGGCTTCGGCGGCGGTGGCGGTACCAGCGAGCTGGTCACCGCGAGCGTGACCGGCGACTATCGCACGCGCGGCGCGGATTCGGTCGGCGTGATGGCGCAGAGCCTCGCCGGCGGCGGCGGCGCGGGCGGGCTCAACGTCTCCGGCTCGATCGGCGTATCCGCCGGCACCGCGGGCACCGTCTCGATCGGCGTGGGCGGGTTCGGCGGTAACGGCGGCAAGGCGGGCGGCGTCTCGCTCACCCGCACCGGCGACACCGTGACCAGCGGCACGGATTCCGACGGCGTCGTCGCGCAGAGCATCGGCGGCGGCGGCGGCCGGGGCGGCCTGAACGTCGCGGGCGGCATCTCGGGCAGCACCGGCGGCAGCGCCGGCTCCTTCGGCTTCGGCCTGGGCGGCTTTGGCGGCAAGGGCGGCGACGCGGGCGACGTGGTCGCAAGCGTGACCGGCAACGTCCTCGCCTCGGGCAATGCGGGCGTGGTCCAGATCGCCCCGGTCACTTTCAACTTCTTCGGCTTCGACTTCACCCTGCCCGGCTATCGCCTGATCCAGAACGGCTCCAACGGCGTGGTCGCGCAGAGCGTGGGCGGCGGCGGCGGCCAGGGCGGGCTCAACGTCACCGGCCAGATCGCCCTGTCCTCGCCCAGCGCCGGATCGAGCCGCGTCGCGTCGCTCGGCATCGGCGGCTTCGGCGGCGATGGCGGCGATGCGGGCACGGTGAAGCTCACCGTGAAGGCACCGGGTGCCGACCGGGTGCAGGTCAGCGCCACGGGTGACGAGCGCTCGGCGGTGATCGCGCAGTCGCTGGGCGGCGGCGGCGGCATTGGCGGCATCAATGTCTCGGGCGGCATCTCGATGGACGGCCAGCTGACCGTCGGGATCGGCGGCTTCGGCGGCGATGGCGGCCTGGGCCGCGCCGTGACCGCCAATGTCGATGCCGACCTGTTCGCCCAGGGCAACTGGGCGCGCGGCCTGCTCGTCCAGTCGGTCGGCGGCGGCGGCGGCACCGGCGGGATCAACATCTCGGGCGGCATCACCACAAGCAGCAGCACCAAGGAACCCGCGCTGGTCTTCGGCGTCGGCGGCTTTGGCGGCGCGGGCAATGCCAGCGGCGACGTGATCGCCACCCAGAACGGCCAGGTGCTGGTCGACGGCTTCGAGGCGGCCGGCATCATCGTCCAGTCGATCGCGGGCGGTGGCGGCGACGGCGGGCTCAACGTCTCGGCGGCGCTCAACAATGCCGGCGCGGGCCAGTCGAAGCTCAACGGCGTCGCGCTCGCCGCGGGCCTGGGCGGCACCGGCGGCACCGGCGCGGATGCCGGCGACGTCACCTTCACCAGCAACGGCAATGTGCTGGTCAATACCAAGGTGACCACCGGCACCGGCGGCGCGGTCGTACTCTCGGCGACCGACTATGTCGGCGGCGCGACGGGCATCCTCGTCCAGTCGGTCGGTGGCGGCGGTGGCCAGGGCGGCGTCAACGTGTCCGGCGCGGTCTCGCGCCAGGGTTCGCCGCTCGCCCTCGGCATCGGCGGCACCGGCGGTGCCGGCGGCAATGCCGGCGACGTCACGGTCACGCGCGGCTACACCATGGTCGGCGGCGTCGAGACCGAGACGCCCGGCCTGATCCGCACCTTCGGCGACAGCTCGAACGGCATGACCGTCCAGTCGGTCGGCGGCGGCGGCGGCAATGCCGGCTTCAACCTGGTGCTCGACGTGACCCTGGCACCGGCGGACAACAGCCCGTTCGCGGCGGTGATCAACGTCGGCGGCTCCGGCGGCGACGCGGGCACCGGCGGTGACGTCACGCTGCGGCACCGCGGCGACATCGGCACCAGCGGCGCGGCGAGCGACGGCATCCTCGCCCAGTCGATCAGCAAGGGCGGCGGCAGCGGCACCTTCAACCTGGCCGGCGGCTATACGCGCGATGCCAACCAGCTCAACCTGAGCGTTGGCGGAAGCGGCGGCATCGGCGGCGATGCCGGCGACGTCGACGTCAGCCATGACGGCAAGATCGTCACCACCGGCGAGCGATCGATCGGCATCCATGCCCAGTCGATCGGCGGCGGCGGCGGCAATGCCTCGTTCGATTTCGGCCTGGTCCCCGGCTCGAAGAACCAGTTAGCGCTGAGCCTTGGCCAGTCGGGCGGCACCGGCGGAACCGGCGGCGAAGTTACCGTGAACGCCGAGGGCGTGATCGACACGACCGGCGGCTATTCCTCCGCGATCTTCGCCCAGTCGGTTGGCGGCGGCGGCGGCACCAGCGGCTCGTTCAAGATCGGCGGCACCGTCGGCACCGGCAGCGGCGATGCGGCGAAGAGCTATTCCGGCAGCGTCGGCGTCGGCCTTGACGGTGGCGTCGGTGCCACCGGCGGCGCGGTCTCGGTCGTCAATGCGGCGAACCTCACCACCCGCGGCGTCGAATCGCGCGGCATCTGGGCGCAGAGCATCGGCGGATCGGGCGGCGCGGGCGGCAGCGGCACCGGCGTGATGGTCAACACCACCGCGGCGCTCACCGTCGCGGTGGGCGGCACCGGCGGCGTCGGCTCGAAGAGCTCGACGGTCGATGTCGGCAACAGCGCGCAGATCGTCACCGGCGGCGACGATGCGGACGGCATCCTCGCCCAGTCGATCGGCGGCGGCGGCGGCACCGGCGGCTTCGCGGCGAGCGTCGCGCTCCAGTACAAGGGCAGCGGCAACACCTCGAACACGATGGGCGTCGCCGTGGGCGGCTCGGGCGGCACCGCCGGCGTGGGCGACACCGTGACGGTGAAGAACACCGGCGTGATCGCCACCACCGGCGCGCGCGCCTTCGGCATCCGCGCACAGTCGATCGGCGGCGGCGGCGGTATCGGCGGCGCGGTCATCGACTTCCGTGCCCAGGGCAAGAGCGCCAACAACTCGTTCAACGTCAATGTCGGCGGCGCCGGCGGGCATGGCGAGAAAGCGGGTGACGTCTCCGTCACCAACGAAGGCCTGATCTGGACCAAGGGCGAGGATGCCGCCGGCATCAGCGCCAACTCGATCGGCGGCGGCGGCGGCGATGCCGGGCTGGTGCTCCAGCTCGCAGTCGGCCTCACCGGCAGCGACAAGCAGACGCACAGCGGCAAGATCAACATCGGCGGCAATGGCGGCGATGGCGGGACCGGCGGCAAGGTCACGGTGGTCAACCGCGACACCGGCGGCACCAATTCGGGCGACATCCTGACCGAAGGCAAGGGCGCCTACGGCATCTTCGCCCAGTCGCTGGGCGGCGGCGGCGGCAACAGCTCGACGATCCTGGCGCTCACCGGCGTCTCGTCGGGCAAGGACAGCGTCGCGTTCGGGTTCAACTTCGGCGCGATCGGCGGCAGCGGCAATACCGGCGGCGTGGTCGACGTCACCAATGCCGGCACGATCGAGACCAAGGGTGCGGGCGCGCACGGCGTGCTCGCACAGTCGATCGGCGGCGGTGGCGGCAATGGCGGCATGGCGCTGACCGGTACCCTGCTGCTCGGCGCGCCGACCTCCGCCCCGCTGATCTCGATCGGCGGCGTGGGTGGCAGCGGCGGTGACGGCGGTGCGGTCACCGTGACCAACACCGGCACGATCCTCACCCGCGGGACCCTGGCTCATGGCATCGTCGCGCAGAGCATCGGCGGCGGCGGCGGCAATGCCGGCCTCGGCGCCGCGCTGACCGGCGAGCCGGCGAGCCTGACCCTGTCGAACACGCTGGCGCTGATCGTCGGCCTTGCCGGCGGCGGCACCGGCGGCACGGGTGGCACCGTGACGGTCAACCAGACCGGCGACATCACCGTGCTCGGCGCGGGATCGCAGGCGATCGTCGCCGAGAGCATCAATGGCGGCGGCGGCACGCTGGGCTTCGATTTCAGCGGCATCACCGGCCTGCCCGGCCTGCCCGTCGTCGGCCCGACCGGCAATACCGAGCGTCCCAACCCGCTGGTCGTCGCCCGCGCCGGCGCGGATGGCGCCTCCGGCATGAACGCCGGCAAGGTGACGGTGAACTCCAACGGCACGATCGGGGCCGGCGGACGCAACGGCGTCGGCATCAGCAACCAGTCGATCGGCGGCGGCGGCGGCACGATCGACCTGCACCTGAACATCGTCGCGCTCCACGACGCGACGGTGACCGATCCGCAGGCCCCGGTCCGCGTCGACCTGACGCTGGGCGGCACCGGCGGCTCGGGCAACAATGGCGGCACCATCACCGGCAGCCATTCGGGCAACGTCACCACCAATGGCGACGGCTCGGCGGGCTCGCTGACCCAGTCGATCGGCGGCGGCGGCGGCCGCGGCATCATCGACGTGACCGCGGAGCTGGCGGCATTCTTCGCCGGCGCATCGGCCACGCTCGGCGCTGACGGCACCACCAGTTCGGCGGGCGGCATGATCCAGCGCAGCATGACCGGCGCGATCACCACCACCGGCAAGTTCGCGCCCGGTGCGATCGTCCAGTCGATCGGCGGCGGCGGCGGCTCGGTGATCGTCGAGGTCGCGACGGGCACGTCCACTGCGGCATCGGCTCCGACGGTCCTCGATATCGACAGCGCCCCTGCCCTCGGCACCGGAGCGAGCACAGCCGCCAATGGCTTCTCACCTGACAGCCAGCGCGAGCTCGCCCTGTGGATGACGGGCGGCAATCCGCTGGTAGCGGCGCCTCCTGCCCCGCCGCCCACCGTCGTCAAGCTCGGCGCCAATGGCGGCGCGGGGCTGGACGGAGGTACGGTCACCCTCGCCTATTCGGGCGGCTTCGCCACGCTCGGCGACTATTCGCCGGCGCTGGTGGTCCAGTCGATCGGCGCGGGCGGCGGCGAGGTTCGCCTGACCGGCGGCAGCGCCGACGTCACCCTGGGCGGCAGCGGCGGCGCGAGCGGAAATGGCGGCGCGGTCTCGGTATCCAACAACGGCGCGGTGCAGACCGGGGGCAGCCATTCGCACGGCGTGTTCCTCCAATCGATCGGCGGCGGCGGCGGCGCGGTGCTCGGCGCGGTGGATTCGGCCAGCGTCACGCTCAATGCCGGCAACATCGGCAATGGCGGCGCGATCCATTTCGACCAGACCGGCAACATCGCGGTGGTCGGCGCCAACTCGGTCGGTGTGGTCGCGCAGTCGCTCGGCGGCGGTGGCGGCTGGGTCGAGGGGAGCTTCGCGGGCAATGGCACCGGCTCGGGTGCCGGCGGCGCGATCGACCTGCGCCTCTCCGGCTCGGTCTTTGCCGGCGGCCTCAACTCGACGGCGATCTTCGCCCAGAGCCAGGGCAGCACCGGCGCGGGCAACATCCTGGTCACCGCCAACAACATGGTGCGCGGCGGGTCCGGAACCGGCGCCGGCATCCGCCTGGCGGGCGGTGCGACCAACCTGATCCAGCTCACCTCCGGCTCGATCAGCGCCACCTCGGGTCTCGCGATCGACACCGGTGCGGGCAACGACCGGGTGGAGAATGGCGGCACGATCATCGGCAATGTCGCCCTGGGCGGCGGCGCCAACACCCTCCTCAACAATGCGAACGCCACCTTCATCGCCTTCAACCGGATCGACCTGCGCGACGGCGCCGGCTCGACCGGCAGCTTCGGCAATGCCGGCGACTTCCAGATGGGGCTTTCCGCGGATCGGCGGCCGATCGACCTGCTGAACGGCGCGGTCTTCGCCAATCTCGACGGACAGGGCACGCCCGCGACCAACCTGCTTTACGGGGCCCGCGTCATCAACACGGTCACGCTGGACGGTGATTTCACCCAGAGCGCGACCGGTCACCTGGCGTTCGACGTCGCCTTCGGGCCCTATGCCTCGGACCGCGTCAATGTCAGCGGCAACACCAGCGTGGCCGGCACGGGCGACGTGATCCTGACCTGGCTGCAGGACAAGAACCCGGTCACCCTGTTCGCCACGGCGGGCACGGCGACCAACAACGGGCTGAACATCCGCGACACGCTGGCGATCGACTATCGCGTGCTCGCCAACAGCGCGGGCATCCAGCTCGCGCTCGACACCCATTTCGCCCAGCCCTTCCTCAATGCCAATGAGCGGTCGCTCGGCGACTATATGGACCGGGCGGTTACTGCGGGCGGATCGGCGAGCGCCGGCCGCCTGCTCGCGCTGATCGGCAACATCCAGGCGGGCGGCGAAGCGCAATATCGCGCTATCTTCGACCAGCTCAATCCCGAGCCCTATCTGATCGCCTCGCTCACCCAGCTGGGTGCGGCGCGCGACTTCTCGTCCAACCTGTTCGGCTGCGGCACGCTGGCCGGCCCGGCGGGCGACGGCTGCGTGTGGAGCCAGGCCGGCGGCCATGTCTTCAACCGGTCCGGCGACAGCGAATATGCCAAGGTCCGCGGCGAGACCGACGGCCGGTTCCGCGCCGGCTTCGAGAAGCCGCTGGGTGGTGACTGGATGATCGGCGGCGCGATCGGCTATGACAGCATCGGCAACGCCAAGATCGACGGCCTGCGCGCCAATTCCGATGGTGACGGCGTGCATGCCGGCATCGGCGCCCGCTATGCCGGCGCGAGCGGCGCGCAGTTCGCCGCCTCGGTGAGCGGCGGCTGGCAATGGACCGAACTGCGCCGCGGCGTGAACATCTTCGATTCACGCCAGGGCATCGGCAACCAGGGCACCGGCTATTTCCAGGGCAGCGCCGAGGCTGCCTGGGTGATCGGTCAGGGCTCGGTCTTCGCCCGTCCGGCGGTGCGCGGCTATGTCACTGCGCTGCGCCAGGGCGGATTCAAGGAGCACGGGCTGGAAGGCCTGGGTGTCGAGAGCCTGCAGGACACCCAGTGGATCGGCACCGTCCAGCCCGAGATCAGCCTCGGCGTGCGGTTCGCACGCAGCGGCCCGACCATCGCGACCTTCGCGATCACCGCCAGCGGGGTGTTCAACACCACCGATCGGATCGAGGCCCCGTTCCGCCTGCTCGGCGGCAATCCCTCGGCCGCACCGGCGATGATCTCGACGTTGATGGACCGCCGGGCCGCGCATGTCGGTGCGGAATTGCGGGTGGTCGGCAACGAGAACCTGTCGCTCCGGCTCGGCTATGACGGCGAGTTCGGCAAGCGCAGCGAGGATCATCGCGCCAGCCTGAGCGCCCGCATCCGCTTCTGACCAGAGGGCGCGGCACTCGCCAGGCTCGTGCCTGAGCGACCGCCGCGCTCCTAGGCGCTTTTGTCGATTTCGCTTTCCGGCTGGGGGAAACACGGGGTCTTCTGGCACGCCGCGCGAACGCGTGACCGCGTGCTCCAAGGGACCGCAGCAAATGCCGCATCGCCGATTGGACCATGCCTCGCATCCGCCGCTGGCAAAGCGATTCGCAGCCATACAGTCATCAAAGACTGCAAGATCCACAAATCACAACATCGTACAAAATCATCACAACAATAGACAATAAATAGTCAGCAATAGACAAAACCGAATCACAATTGACAATTTCATCAATAAAGATCCGCAATGGCGCTGTCACACTCGACGACTAGCCCAATGCGTCACTTTGTTTGTGATTCGCGTAACCATATCCTCTCTACGCAACGCGCGTAGACTTGCTAAAGGAATAATATCCCATGGATCATCTCAGCATCAGCGATGCGAGCGTCATCGAGGGTGATTCCGGCACCCGCAATCTCGTCTTCACGGTCACCCGCACCGGCGATGCGAGCGCCGCCATCAGCCTCGAATATGGCGTCGAGCTCGACGGCACTGCCTCTGCGAGCGACATCGCCTCGGGCGCAGCCCTTGCGGGCGTCGTGGATTTCGCCGCCGGCGAAACCAGCAAGACGATCACCGTCGCGGTCAAGGGCGACACCGTCGTCGAAGGCAACGAGACCCTCGCGGTCCATCTCTACCCGCTGAGCGGCGACTTCATCCTCGACGACGACACCGCCACCGGCACGATCGTCAACGACGATATCCTGCCCAGCCATGTCAGCATCGCCGACGCCAGCGTCGTCGAGGGCGACAGCGGCACCCGCAACCTGGTCTTCACCGTCACCCGCACCGGCGGCACCGATGCGGCCAGCGTCGAATATGGCGTCGATCTCGACGGTTCCGCCTCGGCCAGCGATCTCGCCTCGGGCGCGGTTCTCGCGGGCGTCGTGGATTTCGCCGCCGGCGAGACCAGCAAGACGATCACCGTCGCGGTCAAGGGCGACACCGTCGTCGAGGGCAACGAGACTCTCTCGGTCCACCTGTTTCCGCTGAGCGCCAATGTCATCGTCGATGACGACAGCGCCACCGGCACCATCGTCAACGACGACGTCCTCCCCAGCCACATCAGCATCGCCGACGCCAGCGTCGTCGAAGGCAATAGCGGCACGAGCAACCTCGTCTTCACCGTCACCCGCACCGGCGGTACCGACGCTGCCAGCGTCGAGTACGGCGTCGATCTCGACGGTTCCGCCTCGGCCAGCGATCTCGCCTCGGGCGCGGTTCTCGCGGGCGTCGTGGATTTCGCCGCCGGCGAGACCAGCAAGACGATCACCGTCGCGGTCAAGGGCGACACCGTCGTCGAGGGCAACGAGACTCTCTCGGTCCACCTGTTTCCGCTGAGCGCCAATGTCATCGTCGATGACGACAGCGCCACCGGCACCATCGTCAACGACGACGTCCTCCCCAGCCACATCAGCCTCGCCGACGCCAGCGTCGTCGAAGGCAATAGCGGCACGAGCAACCTCGTCTTCACCGTCACCCGCACCGGCGGCACCGATGCGGCGAGCATCGAATATGGCGTCGAGCTAGACGGCTCCGCCTCGGCGAGCGATCTCGCCTCGGGTGCCGTCCTTGCGGGCGTCGTGGATTTCGCCGCGGGCGAGACCAGCAAGACGATCACCATCGCGGTCAAGGGCGACACCATCGTCGAGGGCAACGAGACCCTGGCGGTGCACCTCTACCCGCTGAGCGCGAATGTGATCATCGACAACGACACCGCCACCGGCACGATCGTCAATGACGATCATCCCAACCAGGCACCCGTTGCACATGCCGACGCGGCCTCGGTCAACGAGGATGCGACCACGGCGAACCTGTGGACCGCGCTGCTCGGCAACGACGCCGATCCGGAAGGCCAGCCGCTCACGATCAGCGCGATCAACACCAGCGGCACGCTCGGCCACGTCGTGTTCGATCCCGCGCACCAGACGCTGCAATATGTCGCCGATGCCGATGCGTTCGACGCGCTGGCGCCGGGCGCCACTGCGACGGACAGCTTCACCTATACGGTGACCGACGCCGGTGGCCTCACCAGCACCGCGACGGTGACCGTCACGGTGACCGGCATCGCGGATGGCGTGGTGCGCATCGGCACCGTCAACAACGACACGCTTAACGGCACCTCGGGCGAGGACACGCTGTGGGGCGGCCTGGGCAACGATACGCTCAATGGCCAGGGCGGGCATGATCTGCTCGACGGCAGCCTGGGCAATGACGTGCTCAATGGCGGTGACGGCAACGACACGCTGTACGGCGGCCTGGGCAAGGACCAGCTCCATGGCGATGCCGGCAACGACGCGCTGTACGGCGGCCTCGGCAATGACCAGCTGTGGGGCGGCGCCGGCAACGACAGCTTCCACTTCAGCTGGCTCGGCGGCCGGGACACGATCCATGACTTCAACACGAGCCAGGATCAGATCGTCCTCGACGACGGCGTCACCGTGACCGAAACCAAGGTCAAGGACGTCAACAATGACGGCGTCAACGATCTCGTCCTGAAGCTCAGCCTGGGCGGATCGGCGGTCCTGCTCGGCGTCAGCGACGCCAGCCAGGTGCATATCGTCACTGGGGATTCGATCTTCGACCATCTGTCGGCGCTGGCCGGCACGCTCGAAGCGAACGGTGCACTTGCGGACACGCTCCAGCACGTGACGTCGAACGACCTCGCGCACGGCTTCTGATGCGTTGGCACCCCGGTCGGGCACGCGCTCGACCGGGGTGCCGCTTTTCCGCCTGCGTCGAAGTGGGCGGAATGGACAAGACCGGCGCCCTTAGCCGGCCCGATCCCGGTCAATGCTCGCGGAACGAGGACCAGAAGCTGCCGATGAGCGGCTCGAGCGCATAGTCGAGCGCGGTCCGCTTGCGCAGCGGGATCAGCACCTCGACCGGCATGCCCGCACGCAGCGCAAAGTCGCTGCCACGCACCGCCTGGATCAGCCCGAGCTGGTCGCGCGGCACGGTCACTTCCCCGGTGAAGAAGCTCTGGCCGGTCTTCTCGTCGATGAAGCTGTCCGCCGACAGGCGGGTGAGCCGGCCTTCGAGGTTCGGCAGGCGGCGCTCGTGCAGGCCGCTGAACCGCACCAGCGTCTTCTGCCCCACCGCGAGGTCATCGGCATCGTCGGGGGCGATCCGCGCCTGGATGCGGAGCGCGGCATGCTCGGGCACGATGTCCATCAGCTTCTGTCCCGGCGAGATCACGCCGCCCGGAGTGAAGATCGACAGGCCGACCACGGCGCCGGTCGCGGGCGCGCGGATCGCGGTGCGCTCGAGCTGATCGCGCGCGGCGATCCATTTGGGCAGCATCTCGCCCAGCCGGCTCTCGACGTCACGCAGGTCGGCGGCGGTCCGCTCGCGAAAGCTGCGCTCGGTCTCCAGCATCTGCATCCGGCTTTCGCCCACCGCGCCGCGGGTCTGGGCGACGCTGGCGCTATATTGCCCGCTCCGCCCCTGCAAATCCGCACGCGCACGCTCCAGGTCGCGCATTCTGGTCTGCGAGACAAAACCCTTGTCGGCGACCGGACGGAGCACCCGGATCTGCTCCTCGATCAGCCGCAGCTGCTCCTGCGTCGAAGTCGCCTGGCGGTCATAGCCGCGCCCCTGCTCATTCGACTGGACGACGCGCTGGCCGAGCGTGTCCCTCTGCGCCACCAGCACGGCGGTGCGCGCAGTGAGCTCAGTCCGCTGGAGCTGCATTGCTACCTCCGCCTCAGCCCTGTCCTCGGGCGCGAGACCGTCGAATTCACGCGGCGGCGCGAAACTTGTCTTGCCCAGTTCCTCCGCCTGGAGCCGGGCGCGCTGGGCGAGCAGCCGGATCGACTGAGAGGCCAGCGCCCGCTCCTGCGCCTGCACTTCGGCGGCGGCGAGCTGCATCAGCAACTGCCCGCGTTCGACCCGCTGCCCCTCATGGACGAAGATCCGGCCGACGACGCCGCCGTCACGATGCTGGACCGACTGGCGCTGCCCCGAGACGACGAGCGTGCCCGGCGCATAGGCCGCAGCATCCAGCCGCACGAACGCGGCCCAGCCGAGGAACAGGACAAAGAAGAGCGCGGCAACGATCGCACCCAGCCGGATATCCCGTGTCGGATCGGCGCGCACGGGCGCCGGAATCGCCACCACATCGCGGCGCGGCGGCAGCAGAATGGCGGCCGTCATCCTGCCTGCGCTCCTGCCGCACGCGCCACCCGTAAGGCCGGCGGCGTGATCTTCGGCAGCACCTCGTCGCGTGGACCGAACATCTCCACTCTCCCTTCGCGCAATACCAGGATGCGGTCGACGACCGGCAGAATGCCGAGCTTGTGCGATACGATCAGGATTGTGCGGCCCTCCGCCTTGAGGGCGCCAAGCGCGGCGATCAGTGCGGAATCACCCTCGGCATCGAGATGCGCATTGGGCTCGTCGAGGATCAGGATCGGCGGGTCGCGGTAGACGGCACGGGCCAGCGCGATCCGCTGTGCCTGTCCTGCCGACAGCCCCGCGCCGCGCAGCTTCAACGCATGCTCATAGCCCCGGGGAAGCCGACGGATCAGCCCATCGGCGCCGACCTTCTCGGCGGCTGCGACTACCGCGGCGTCGATCGCCGACCGATCCTCGCCCAACTCCCCCGAGAAGCGCGCCACATTCTCGGCCACCGTGCCGGCGAACAGCGCGAAGTCCTGCGGGAGGTAACCGATGAAGCGGGCCAGCACCTCGGGCTCCCAGTCGGTCGCGCTGGCACCATCGAACCGAATGGTACCATGATCGGGCAGCAACGCGCCGGCGATCGCGCGGACCAGGGTCGATTTCCCCGCACCGCTCGGCCCGACGACCGCGACCACCTCGCCCGGCGCGATGCGCAGCGAAACCGAATTCAGCACCGCACCGTCCCGTGCATCGTTGAGCACGGTCACATTCTCGAGCGTCACGGCACCGCGTGGCGGGGGTAGACGGGTCGGCTCACCGGCCTCTGCGGTACCGTCCAGCAGGAGGCTGAGGCTTCGATAGGCCTGGTGTGCCTGGACGATCGGGCGCCAGGTGCCGATCAGCTGCTCGATCGGCGCGAGCGCGCGCGCGATGAGGAAGGACGCGGCGAAGATCGCCCCGCCCGAGATGAGATTGTCGACCGCGAGCAGCGCGCCCAGGCCGAGCGCCAGCGACTGGAGCGCGAGGCGGACGAACTTTGTGGCGGTGAGGTAGCCGCCCGTGGCGAAGCCCGCCTCGGTCTGCGCATCGAGCATCGCCTCACGCTGGCGCAGCTGCCGCGCGACCATCGCGCGGCGCATGCCGAGCGCGCGGATACTGTCGCTCGATCCCAGCGCTGCGTCCTGATGGGCATAGGAAAGCGCAGCGATCTTCTGTGCCCGGTCCAGCCGCTTGCGGGTCGAACGCTCGTTCGCCCAGGCGATCAGCGGCAGCACCGCACAGCCGAGGATCGCGACCAGGCCGAGCCAGGGATGTACCAGGAAACAGACCAGGATGTAGATCGGCACCCAGGGTGCGTCGAACAGCGCCAGCACGCCCGCGCCGCTGAGCGTGGCGCGCATCGTGTCGAATTCGCGCAGTGCCTGGCGGGCGACCGGCAGATCGGGGCGTCCCAGCGTCGCGTCGAGGATCTGCGGCGCGAGCGCGGCATCGAGCTGGACGCCGGCACGGACCAGCAGCCGCGAGCGGATTCCATCGAGCAGCGCCAGCGTCGCCAGCGCGAAGAGCAGCACGAGGGTGAGGAACGCCAGAGTCTGCAGTCCGCGCGTCGGGACCACCCGGTCATAGACCTGGAGCATGTAGAGGGTCGGCGCGATGTAGAGCAGGTTGAGGAGCGCGCTGAACACCGCCACGGCGAGCAGATGGCGGCGGCACAGGGCCAGGGCAGCCGTGATGCCCGACGAAGCGAGACGCGATTTGTCCATGGCCTGATCCGGAAGGAACCCCGTGCGTGGGGGAGCATTGCTCCGTCCCCCCGCCGGTCATCGCTACGGGATCAATGTGACGCTTTCCCGGAGAAAAGTCCCCGGATCTGCTCCGTGGAGCCGAATGTCACAACAATGGACAAAAACGAGGATGGGTTGCCGCCACAGTAGCTGCAGCGGCGGCAACCCATCCGGAAGGCTATCAGAACCCGAACCGGATACCGATGCGGCCACCGGCGCCGCGGCGGCCGGAGCCGAACGCGCCATCGGCCTGCACGAAGCCGGAGACCGGTCCGGTGCCGCCGATGCTGGTACCAATCGAGGCACGAACCTGATCGGGCAACGCGAGACCGGAGATCGTGTCGCTGGCGGTGCTGCTGAACAGCGTCGCGTCGCCCTTGCCCGCGAACTCGTGGACATAGTGCACGCCGCCATAGAAGGTCGCCGGCGTCGAGCCGAGATGGGTCGTCCCGCCCAGCCGCGCGCCGAAGGTACCGCGCACGCTGGTCAGGTTGTCGAGCGAGACCGTCTGGCTGAGCGCGGCGACATCGTCGAGGCTGGTGTGCGACCAGGATAGCCGGGCGGAAGGCTCTACGAAGAATGCATCGCCGCCGAAGCGGGCACCCGCTTCCGCCTGCGCACCGACACTGCGCCCGGAGACGTCATCGCTATAGCCGAGCCCGCGATCGACGACCTTGAGCGAATGGAACGCCACGCTCACCGATCCATTGGCAAAGAACCGGCCGCTCGACAGGCGCCCATAGCCGCCAAGGTCGAAGCTGTCGGCGGTGGCATGGGCCCCGCTGCCCGAGAAATTGACCTTCGAGTTGATATAGCCGCCGGTCAGGCCGAAGCCCGGCCGTCCGGCATTGCCGCCACCAAAGTCGTAGCCGATCCGGGCTTCCACTTCGTCCTGCCGGTATCCGACCGCCGTATCGCTGCCGTTGATCGAGCGGGTCTGGCGGATACGCTCGGAGCCGCCGCCGAAAACGCCCCAGAGCGCGGGCTGCGCCATCGCGGCATCCCGCACGCCTGCGAGATGGGTCGCGACGGTATCGGTGCCCCGGCTCCACGCATTGGCCAGCGCCTCGTTCAACCTCGCCAGGCGGTAGACCGGCGTGCCCGCTGCATTGCGCAACAGGAACTTCCCGCTCGCGGCATCGAAGCCCAGGTCATAATGCACCAGTCCGATATCGCTGTTTGCCAGGGTGAAGGCGTTCGCCGAGGAGCCGGCACCGACCTGGATAAGCGCGACGGGCGCCTGGCCGGTCAGGACCGCGTTGGCATTGCCGACATCGGCGAGCAGCACAGTGGTGGAACCGGTCGCCGCGCCGCCGATGACGAGCCTGTCGGTCGTGCCGCCGCCGACATCGAGTGCAACACGAGCACCGTTCGAGCCGACATAGTCCTTCGGCAGGGTGAATATATCCCCGGCATGGCCATTCGACAGGTCGATCGTGCCACCGGCATTCTCGAACCGCTCGAGCCCGAGCAGGGTCACGCTGGCGGCAGGTGCGCCCGCTGCACCGATACGGACGGTACCCTGATTGACGAAGCGATCATTGCCGGTGCCGAAATCGCTGTCCGCGCTGGCGAGGAACAGGCCGGTGTTGGTCAACAGGTCATCGCCGTCGCCGAGCAGCAGCCGGCCCTTGATCGTGCCGCTGTTGGCGATCGTCGCGGTGCCGGCATCGACGCGCAGCGCATAGCCGCTGCCGCCTTCGAGCAGCCCGGCATTGGCCAGCGTGAAGCGGTGCATCGGGTCTGCGGCAGCCCGCAAGCCCTGCTCCTCGCCCGGCTCGGCGGGCGGCACATAGGTCTGTGCGCTGACGACGATGCCGTTGACGCCGGAAACGCTGCCGCCGGCGGCGATCGTCAAGGACACGTTGTTGCCGGTGGCGACGATCGCGTCCCCCTGCGACTTGGTCGCACCGCGAACGGTGATCCCGACATCGCCGCTGGCCGTCGCGTCGATTGCGGTGCCGGTCGTGCTGACCGCGCCGCTGGAGACGGTCAGGTTGCCGACGATCGCGCTCGCGGCGATGCCGGTGCTGCCGGCGCCGGTGAGCGTGATGCGGTCGACCTGGATCGAGGTGTCACCGTCATAGCTGGTGACCACCGCGCCGATATTGCCGGCACCCGAGCCGGTGATAGTGCCGGCCTTCAGCACCGCGTCCCCGCCGGCGGCGAGAATGTCGACCGCGCGCGAGTCCGCGCCCGCGACGGTTACGTTCTGGGCAGTCACGGTCGCGTTCAGGCCGCCTGCGCGGATCGCGTCGGTAGCGTCGCCGCGCGTCTCTACGCTGCCTGCCTCGACGCTGACGTTCGCGTACGGGGACAAGGCGAAGATGCCGGTGGCACCGGCACCGCTGGTCTTGAGGCTGTCGACGATGACGCGGACATCGTCATAGACGCTCGCGGCATAGACGCCGCGGGCATCGGCACCACTGGTGGTGATGGCGCCGGCATCGATGGTGATCGCGCCCGCGCCCACCGCATAGACGGCGTCCGAGCGGTTGCCCGTCGTGGCGATCGACTCCGCCTTGATCGAGATGCTGCGATCGACGTCGGAATAGATGTCCATCGGGACCGAGCGGGCGATGATCCCCTCGGAATCGTCGCCGGTGGTCTTCACCGTGCCGGCTTCGATCGTCGTCCAGCCGTCCATGGCGGCGGTGACGATGGCCGGCGCGTGGATCCCGGCGGTGCTGACCGTGTCCGCCTTGATCGCGATGTTGCCGAAATTGGCCTGGGCATCGATGCCCGCGCCGCCACGGCCAGACGTCTCGACGCTGCCCGCATCGATGAAGATCGTGCCGCTATAGGTGCTGGCGAGGATGCCCTCCGCCCAGGTCGAGTGTCGGCCGCCGCCGAGATCGCCCGAGGTGATGACCTTGTCGACATTGATCCGGACGTCGCCGAGCGAGCCGCTGGCCGAGATGCCGCGCGCGCCGCCGCCGGTGGTGATCACGGTCGCGGCATTGATGACCACCGCGTCCCCGCCGTTGAGCGCGATGCCCGACGCCGCGATGCCTTCGCTGTGTGCGCCTGCCGTGGTGATCGTGCCGGTCACGTCGATGCTGGCGGTGCCGCCGCCGGAGAGCGCAAGGGCGCCGACCGCATAGTCGCCGCGCGTCTCCACCGATCCCACCGTGATATGCGCGGTCTCCCCCTCGGCGAAGCTGTAGGCGCCGATGCCGGTGCCCTTGCCGCCGAGCGTCGAGACGGTCCCGGCTTGCACGTCCACCGAGCCGCCGACGCTGTACGCGACGATACCCTGGCTGCCATAGCCGCTGACCTGCACCGAATGCGCGTCGACCGAGACGTCGCCGAGCGACAGTGCGCCGATGCCGATCGAATAGTCGCGGCGCGTCTTCACGTCGCCGGTCTTCACCGTGACCGAGCCTTCGCTGTAGTTGATCGCGTACACGCCGTGCGAGTGCTCGCCGCTGGTCGCGACATTGCCGGTGGTGACCGCGATGTCTCCCCCGAAGCTCACTGCGTGCACACCCTGCGACCCGCTGCCCAGCGTCGTCACATTGCCGGTCTTCACCGAGACATCGCCATAGCCGCCGGCATAGATGCCGAACGAGGAGGCACCGCGCGTGTCGACCGAGCCGACATCGACCTGCGTCGCGCCGTGCTCCGAATAGTTGAGCGCGACGATACCGTCCGAGAAGTTGCCCGAGGTCGAGACCGAGCCCGCGCTGACACTGATCGTCGGCGTGACGTCCGCGTCGTTATATTGCAGGTTGCTGCGCGCGAAGATGCCATTGGCGTAGTCGCCATTGGTGCGCACCCCGCCCGAGATCGCGACGTCGACCGCGGTGCCGATCGCAGTCACCGCGGTCGCATCGGCCTCGGTACCGTAACCGCCACCCGAGGTGCCGACCGATTCCGCACGGATCGTGGTCGTTCCCGACGCATAGGCGACGATGCCCCGCGCCGAGTCGCCCCAGGCATAGGCTGCGCCGGTCTCGATCGTCGTGTTGCCATGGCTGGTCGCCGCATAGATCGCGTCGGCGCCCCATCCATAGGTGGAGACGACCCCGGTATGGATCGCGATGTCGCCATTAGGCGTGTTCGCACGCACGCCGAACGCCGCCTCGCCCGAGGTGCTGACCTGATCGGCGGTAATGCTGATGTTCCCGCCATTGCCGGTATCGGCGATGATGCCCTCGGCACGATAGCCGCTGGTGGTGACAGTGCCGGCTTCCACGGTCACGTCCCCCTCTGCGCTCACCGCGCGCACGCCGGTGCTGCGCCAGCCCGCGGTCTGCACGGTCGAGCCCGCGGCGGACACGGTGATCGCGCCCCCGCCGGTGGAGACGCTGATGCCGGCAGTCTCGTCGTCGACCGTGGAGATCACGGTCTCCGGCGGCACGACAATGGTGAGGTCCTGCGGCGGCAGCGCCGTGAGATCGTAGCGAATACCAGTCGGATGTGCATCGTCAGCCGGCGCGCACTGGACGGTACCGGCGACCACCGGGCCGCATTGCTGGTCCGCCTGGGCAAGCGCCGGACTGCTGGCGAGCAGCGCGGCCAGCGCGCCGGCGCTGGCTCCCCAGAGGATGCGCTTCGACGGAGAGGGTTTCGACATGCGGGCCTGCGGAGCGGCGGCACGAACCATAAGGGGCATCGGGATCTCCAGCATCGACGCCGGGGCGTCAGGTTACGATCCTGTGACGCCGTGTCGCCGGAACAGCCTTGCGACCCGCAACCTTCGCAAAGCCAAAAACCGTGCGATGCAAAAAAATGTCGCAAAGGGCCGATCTGGCGCAAGGTTACAGCGCGATGACGGCGTCTTTCAAAATAGTGACAATCGCGCGGGCGCGACTTGCCCGCAGGCTTGGGGACGCGAGAAATGACCAAGGCGCAGGAGAACGCGACGGGGAATGAGGCGGCTGTGAACACGGGAGCGGCGAGCGCGCCGGATGCTGCGCCGCCCTCGCCAGCCCCGGGGACCTCGCAGATCAGCGTCTCGCGCGGACTGAGCGGCTGGCTGGCTGCGCACCAGACGAGCCTGGCCTTCTCCTCCTACCAGACCGGCCAGCTGTTCCTGGTCGGGCGACAACCGAACGGCACCGTTTCCTTCAATCAGCAGAATTTCAGCCGCGCGATGGGCCTGTCCTGGTCGCACGGCCGGCTCTATCTCGGATCGCTCTGCCAGGTATGGCGACTGGAGAACATGCTGCGCCCGGGCGAGCGCGGCAACGAAGCCTTCGACGTGGTGCTGGTGCCGCGCAACGCCCAGACGACGGGCGACATCGACATCCACGAGCTGGGCGTCGATGGCGACGGCCGCGTCATCTTCGTGAACACCAAATATAGCTGCCTGTGCACCCCGGACCTGACCCACAGCTTCAAGCCGATCTGGAAGCCGCCCTTCATTTCCAGGCTGGCGCCCGAGGATCGATGCCACCTGAACGGCATGGCGATGGCGGACGGCCGACCCGCCTATGTGACCGCGGTCAGCCGATCGGACGTGCTGACCGGCTGGCGCGAACGGCGGCACGAAGGCGGCGTGATCGTCGAGGTCCAGACCGGTCGGATCGTGACCGACCAACTTTCGATGCCGCATTCCCCCCGGGTGGTGAACAGCCGGCTCTATGCGCTGGACAGCGGCCGCGGCCAGATCATCGAAGTCGATCCGCGGACTGGCGAGAAGCGCGACATCGCCTTCTGCCCGGGCTTCCTGCGCGGCATGACGATCCATGACGGCCACGCGATCGTGACGGTCTCCAAGCCGCGGGACGGCACGTTCAAGCATCTCTCCCTCGACGGCGAGCTCAAGGCGCGCGACGCGGAAGCCTGGTGCGGACTGCTGATCGTCGACCTGGCCACCGGCGACCTGGTCGAGTGGATCCGCCTTGAGGGGCATATCACCGAGCTGTTCGACGTGACGGCGATGCCGGGTGTCGCCTGCCCGATGGCGGTGGGGCCCGACACCCCGGAAATGCGCGGCACGATCAGCTTCGACGCCGCGCTTCTGGACAGCACCCCGCTTCCGCGCGCCGCGTGAGCGCCGGGGCTCGGCCAGGACGGGCACATTTCGGCAATGTGCTTGACGTTGCCCGGCGGAAAGGCTCTGCTGCACCGCAACACTGCGAAAGCAGGATGCCGCTGCGGGTCAATGGCGGGCGAAGGGTGCAGGGGGAAAGTCAGAACATACTGGTCGCGACCTTCATGCAGCACCGGGACGCGCTCGCCCGCTTCCTGGCGATACGCTGCGGCACCGACAGCGCCGAGGATCTCACCCAGGAACTCTGGATCAAGGTCCAGCAGGTACGCACCGACGTCGATGTTCCCCTCGCCTATCTCTACCAGATGGCGCACCGGCTGGTCCTCGACACCCGCAGAGGCGCGTCACGGGGGCGCGACCGCGAACAGGACTGGAGCTTCACCCAGGGCATCACCGAAGCGGTAGAGGCGCCGATGGCCGAGCGCGCCCTGCTGGCGCGCGAGCATCTGCAGCAGATCGAGCAGACGCTTGCCGAAGTCGGCAGCCGGGCGATGCGCATCTTCACCCGCTACCGCGTCGACGGGATCGAGCAGCGGCGGATCGCCGAGGAGATGGGGATCAGCATCAGCACGGTGGAGAAGGACCTGCGCCGGAGCTATGCGGCGCTCGCCCGCTTGAGGGACGACGGCGATGCGGTTTAGAGCGGCCCATGGCGTCATCGGCGCGAGGAGATGCCGAGGATGAGCAAGCAACTGTCCGACGCCGAGGAACAGGCGATCGCCTGGGCGATCCGCGCCGACGCGCCCGGCTTTGTCGAATGGGAAGCGCTCGAACAATGGCTGGCGGCCGATCCGCACCACGCCGTGCTCTTCGACCGCGCGGCGAGCAGCGCGCATGAGGCCGCTTCCGCCATCGCGGCGGTGCCGGCACGCAACCGCTTCACGCTGATCCAGGGCGACCTTGCCGATCCTGTCGAGCCTCCTGTCGAGGAGGCACCCCGGCCCATGCACCGCGGCTGGAGGATGGCCGCGCTTGCCGCCGGCGTTGCCGGGCTGGCCTTCGGCGCGTCCTGGTTCCTGCAGCCACCGGGCACAGCGCCCGAGCAGGTCGTCGGCACCAAGGCGGGCGAGGTTCGGACGCTTGCGCTGGGTGATACGAGCAGCGTGACCCTGCATGGCGACAGCGAGGTCCGTTTCGTGCCGACCAACCCGCGCGCGGTACGTCTCACTCGCGGCCAGGCGAGCTTCCAGGTCCGTCATGACGCGGCCCATCCCTTCACGGTGACCGCCGGCGATATCGAGGTGACCGATCTGGGCACGCGCTTCGACGTCGATCGCGGGGCGGATGCCACGACCGTTGCCGTCACCGAGGGTTCGGTGGCGATCCGCGCGGCCGGCAAGCAAGTCGAGCTCCGGGCCGGGCAGCGCAGCGTCATCCCGAACGGCGCCGCGCCGGGCAGCCCCACCAGCCCGACCGCCGGACAGGGCTCCGAACGACAGGGCGGTGCACTGAACTATGAGGACGTCACCTTCGCGCGCGTCATTTCCGATGTGAGCCGGCGGACGGGCATGCGCATCCGGCTGGCCCCGGGGCTGGCTGGCCAGCACTTTGCCGGATCGATTAACCTGGACGGGCCGCCCGAGGCCGTGATCTCGCGGCTGGAAGCGGTACTTGGCGTCTCGGCCCACCGCGAGGGCGATGGCTGGATCTTCGCGCCGGCACCGGACGGCACCTGAACTGGCCAGGTGAGCGCGCTCCTGCCTCGCCCTGGCTGCCGATATGCGCGGGCGCTGCTTGTGCCGGTGCTGTCGCTGACGGCCGGAGCGATGCCCGCCGGCGCGCAGGCTGCTCGGGGTGTCCATCTCGACCTGCCGGCCGGCCCGGTCTCAGCCGCCCTGCGCGCGATCGCCCTGCAGACCGGGGCGAGCTTCGGCACCGACGATCCCGCGCTGCTGCGCCGGCGGACCCGACGGCTGCGCTTCGACGGCGGGATCGACAAGGCGATCGAGACCGTCCTGATCGGAACCGGGCTGGCCGCCCGCCGGGTCGCCCCCGGGATCTGGCGCATCGTGACGGAACGCCCCCGTCCCCAGCCCCGGCCGCCGAAACCGCCCGCTCCCCAGATCGCACCGGAAATCGTGGTGACCGGCAGCAAGATGGACGCCACCCTCGCCCATTATCCCGCCAGCGTGGCGATCATCGACGGGAGCGATATCGCGCATGTCACCGGCGAGCACGGAACGCTGGCCATCTCGGAACTCCATCCGACCTTGTTGTCGACCCGCCTTGGTTCGGGCCGCAACAAGCTGTTCCTCCGCGGCATCTCCGACAGCAGCTTCTCCGGCGCCAGCCCCTCGCTCGTCGGGCAGTATCTGGGCGACCTGCGCCTCGCCTATGCCTCGCCCGACCCGGACCTTCGCCTGTACGATGTCGATCGGGTCGAGGTGCTCGAGGGACCGCAGGGATCGCTCTACGGTGCGGGATCGCTCGGCGGCGTGCTGCGGATCGTGCCCAACGCACCCGATCCGCGGCAGGTCTCGGGTGAGGCGTGGGGCGGTGCAGAAGCCACCGCGCATGGCGCCGGAAGCGCGGATGCGGGGCTGGTCGTCAACCTGCCGATGGGCGAACGCGCCGCCGTCCGCATCCTCGGCTATCGCGAGGCGACAGGCGGCTATATCGACGATGTCGGACGCAGGAAGAAGGACATCAATTCCACGCGCGTGGCCGGCGGGCGGATCGCGATGCACACGGCAATCGGATCGCGCTGGTCGCTGGACCTGACCGGGATCGGCCAGGATGTGCGCAACGCCGATGCGCAATATGAGCAGCGCACGCTCGGCCGCCTCGTCCGCGCCTCTACCTTCGCTCAGCCCTCGCATCATTTCTACCGCGCGCTGGCCGTCTCGGTCGCCGGCCCGCTGGCGGGCGGGCGCCTGCACTCGAGCTGGGGCCTGGTCGATCAACGGCTCTCCCAGGTGTTCGACGCCACCCGGCCGGACGAGGAACCGATCGCCTATCGCCAGCGCGACCATATCTCACTGCTTTCCAACGAGACCCGCCTGACCCGCGCCCTCGGTCGGCGATGGGATGGGCTGATCGGCTTCGCCGCACTGCGCTCGATCGCCCGGCAGGCGCGCAGCACCGGGGCGCCATCGCAGCCCGTCAGTCTGGGGACGCTCGACGCCCGGGTGAACGAGGCCACGCTGTTCGGCGAGGCGCGCTGGCATCCGGACGAGAGGCTTACCGTGAGCGCCGGCGGGCGGGTTTCGTTCATCGAGATGCGCGGTACCGCCACCGGGGTCCTTGCCAAGCCCGCCCCGGGCACGACGCCCACCCCGCCGCTACGCCGTCAGCGGCTCTCCACCCCCAGCCTCGCCCTCGCCTGGACGCCCGTCCCAGAAGCGACGCTCTATGTGCGCTATGCCGGCGGCTACCGCCCCGGCGGATTGACCGTCAGCGGTGCGGTCGAGCGGTTCACGCCGGATACGGTTCGCACGGCGGAGATCGGGTTTCGGATGCAGACCCGGGCACTGGCCGGGCTGCAGGTCGAGGGGACGCTGGCGCGCACCGACTGGCGCAACGTGCAGGCCGATACCGTCGATGGGCTCGGGCTCCCGCACACCGCCAATGTGGGCAATGGCGTTGTGCGCACAGCCACCTTGCAGGTCCGGCTTTCGCCGGTGCGCCGCGTCACCGTGGCAGCGGGCGGCTTCGTCGCCGACAGCGATCTGGTCGGCTGGGTGCCCTATCTGGAGGAGACGGTGCGCTCGGCGCTCCCCAATGTCGCGCGGCACGGCGCCGTGCTGTCCCTCGGCTATGCGGGGCGGATCGCTTCCGGACGCTCCTTTCGCGCCGATCTGCGTGCCCATGCGGTCGGCCGCTCGCTCCTCGGCTTCGGGCCAGAGCTTGCGTTCGAGCAGGGCGACTATGCCTATGTCTCCGGCAATCTGGCCCTCGACATCGGCAGGACAACCCTGTCGCTCGACCTGTTCAACCTGTTCGACACCAGGGGCAATATCTTCGCCCTGGGCACGCCGTTCACGCTGGCCACGAGCGCGCAGGGTACCCCGCTACGCCCACGAACGATCAGGATAGGCCTCCGGGTGCGCGGCTTCTGACGGCTGCGGGCCGGGCTGACACGGCACGACGCGCCCCGGATCACCCCCGAGCGTAGAGCTTCCAGGAAAAATTGGACCGTTGTGGCGGAAACGCGGCCCCCACGGCTCTCAGGGGGCAGCGCATGTGCGCTGACGGGAAGCAGGGGGCATATGATGAAGTTCGATCGTTCGGTTCTGTTCTGTGGTTCGGCAATCGCCGCGATTGCGATCGCCCAGCCGGCATTCGCACAGGACCGCGGAAGCGGATCGTCCGGCCAGACCAGCGAGCGCACGATCGGCGAAGGCACGATTGCCGGCACCGTCGCGAAGGAAGCCGGTGGCGACATCCTCCGCAATGCCGACATCTCCATCGACGCCGGAGACAAGCACTATTCGGTCTTGAGCGGCGAGGACGGATCTTATGAGGTCCGCAACGTGCCGGCCGGCCCGGTCACGGTGACGGTCAGCTTCGTCGGCTATGTTTCGCAGACCCAGGACACGGTGGTCGCACCGGACGGAGCCGCCCGGCTCGACTTCAACCTCGCGCAGACCGGCCGCAACGGCCAGACCGCCCGCGAGAACGAGATCATCGTCAACGGCGAACGCGAAGGCCAGGCCAGCTCGATCCAGGCGCAGCGCCGCGAGATGCAGATCGCCGACGTCATTTCGACCGAGGCCTATGGCGACGTCGCCGGCGGCAATCCCGCGGAGATGATCAAGTACATGCCCGGCGTCGATGTGGACGGCACCAACGGCACGTCGATCTACGCCTCGCTCCGCGGCCTGCCCGGCGAGTTCACCCGCACCCAGCTGAACGGCATGGACGTGATTTCCGCCAACGCCAATTCACCCACCGGCTATGCCAATTCGGCGGCCGCTGCGCGCGTCTTCAGCTATGAGGCGATCGGCATCTCGGCGATCGATTCCATCGTGCTGTACAAGACGGTCGGCGCCGATCAGAACGCCGATGCGCCGGCGGGTATCGTCGATCTGCGCACCAAGCACGCGTATAACCGCAAGAAGCCGGTGCTCACCTTCTCGCTCAGTGCGTTCACCTCGGACGACATGCTCGACAAGTACAAGCATACCGGTCCGAAATCGGACGGCTGGGGCGGCAAGCGCTTCCTGCCCAACGCCAGCCTGTTCTTCGCCGACAGCTTCTTCGATCATCGCCTGGGCGTGATGCTGTCGCTCGGCTTCGCCGACCAGTATCTCGGCTACGAGCAGAACACGATGAGCCGCAGCTATGCGCCGACGGCCAAGAGCCCGGGGCCGCTTGCGTACACCGCCTATGAAACCGCCGCCAATCCGCGCGAGACGACGCGCCGCACCGGCTCGCTCCAGCTCGACTTCAAGGCCAATGACAAGCTGAGCTTCGGCTTCCTCTCGATCCTCTATCGCGGCGACGTGTACCAGAACACCACCGGCGACGTGACCTACACCACCGGCGCGCGCAGCGGCGTGACCGGGGATCCGCTGAGCAACTTCACCACCACCACCGGCGCCAAGATGACGGTCGGCGGCGGCGGCCAGTACAAGATCAACAACGGCAACATCCTGGCGCCGAGCTTCGCGTGGAAGAGCGGCAATTTCCACCTGGACGGCAGCTTCGCCTATTCGGACAGCCACAGCTACTACAACACGCTGCACCGCCAGCAGGTTGGCACGGCACCGACGCTGACGCTGTCCGGCACGCCGCAGTTCAACATGACCAAGAACAGCCCGGGCCTGATGGGCACCGACTGGACCGTGACCCAGACCGCCGGCCCCGACTGGTCGAACCCGGCCAATTACACGATGAGCGCGCCGCAGATCCGCACCAGCGGCGGGCAGGACGCCTTCATCTACGAGAAGTCGGGCCAGCTCAACGCGCGCTATGAGGGGCATCTCGGCAATGTGCCGCTGACGCTGCAGTCCGGCTTCAAGATCAGCAACGTCAACTACCGCTTCAGCGACGACACCTTCCTCGACGGCATCTACAACTATGTCGGGCCGATGACGAATGCCCAGTTCATCCAGGCCTTCGTGAACCCCTATCAGCGCACGGTGTACGACCAGTCGGGCTCGTATCATTATTCGCTCTCGGGCTCGAGCTACATCCCGACCTTCGATACCCACAAGCTCTATCTCGACCTGGTCAACAACCCCGCCAACTGGGCCAAGGCAGTGCCGACCGCGGCCAATTATGCCGCGGCAGCCTATAACAACACCACGCGCTTCCAGGAGAACATCAAGGCGCTCTACGGCATGGCGACGGCCGAAGTCGCGCCGCGGCTGAAGGTCCGCGTCGGCCTGCGCGCCGAATGGACCAGCAACACCTCGCTCGGCTATACCCAGATGCCGGCGGCGGAACTCAAGACCCACATCGATCCGAACACCGGCAAGGCCTGCGCGGTCGCAACCACGGGCATCGCCACGACCATCCCGTGCGTCGACATCCAGTACGGCACCAACGGGATCCAGAAGACGACGGGCAGCTATTTCAACCTGTTCCCCTCGGCCTCGATCAAATGGACCCTTGGCGACAGCAACGACATCGACGCGGGCTATAGCCACACCATCCTGCGCCCCGGCCTGAACGCGACCGCGGGCAATGCCAGCTATGATCCGCTCGGCGGTGAGCTCGGCACCGGGCTGATCACCATCCCCAATCCAGGCCTGCAGCCGGCGACGTCGGACAATTTCTCGGCCCGCTACTCGCGCTATTTCAAGAGCGTCGGCCTGTTCAACCTCGGCGTCTACTACAACCGGATCAAGGGGCTGGCAGTTGCCCAGTCTGACCTGACCGCCGACGAAGCGGGCTCCGCCGCGGCCCAGGCCCTGGCGCAGCTCGGCATCGACGATCCGACGGGCATCTACTTCACCACCTACAAGCAGGTGAGCCTGGTCACCATCAAGGGCATCGAGGCGAGCTTCCAGCACAGCTTCAGCTGGCTGCCGGCGCCGTTCGACGGCTTCTCGCTGCGCGGTGCCTTCATGCACAATGAGCCCAACACGCACGGCGACGATCCATTGCTGCGCCTCGGCAACAACATCGGCTCGGCCGCGATCACCTACGAGAAGGGTCCGGTGCGCCTCTACGCCAACCTGCTGTGGAACGACGACAAGCTGCGCTCGACCACGCCGAGCTGGTTCCAGGCCCGCACCGACCTGAGCCTGAACCTGCGCGTCAAGGTGACCAGGAACTTCGAGCTGTTCGGCACCATGTCGAACGTGCTCAACAAGCCGTACAATGTCGTAGTCCCCGGCAATGCCCCGGGCACGCAGACCAAGGACCCGACGCTTCCCAACCACACAGCGATCGAAAACTGGTTCGGTCGCTCCGGCACCTTCGGCATTCGCGGCCGCTTCTAGAAGCCAGGGGTGCGCGTGGCCTGCGCGCACCCTTCCAATCCCCGGAGAGAAACACATGACGCTCGTGCTCGATCGCCGCAAACTGCTCGCCGGCGCCGGTGGCCTCGCCCTGTTCGGTGGGCTCGCCCCCGTGTCCTGGGCCGCGCCGAAGTTCAGCCGCTACCCCTTCTCGCTCGGCGTCGCCGCCGGCGATCCATGGCCCGACGGGTTCGTGATCTGGACGCGGCTGGCGCCCGAACCGCTTGGCGAGCATGGCGGCATGGCCATGGTGGCGGTGCCGGTGCGCTGGGAAGTGGCGGAAGACGCGCGCTTCGCCCGGATCGTCCAGTCGGGTGAAGCGGTCGCCCGGCCCGAGCTCGGCCATTCGGTGCATGTCGAGCTGTCCGGCCTCAAGCCCGCCCGCCCCTATTGGTACCGTTTCCTGGTCGAAGGCGCCGAGGCGAGCCCGACCGGCACGGCGCGGACGGCGCCCGCGGCCGGTGCCGCGGTCGATCGCCTGCGCCTCGCGGTTGCCGGCTGCCAGGCCTATCCGCAGGGCTGGTACGAGGCCTGGCGCCATATCAGCGCGGAACCCGATCTCGACGCGGTCTTCCACTATGGCGACTATATCTACGAAAGCGCGATGCACCCGGCGACGAAGAACCTGCTGATCCGCGACGCCGCCGGCAATGTCGTCTCGCGCGATCATTTCGGCGACGAGATCTACAGCATCGACGACTATCGACGCCGCTACGCGCAGTACAAGAGCGACCCCGATCTCCAGGCAGCACACGCGGCAGCGGCATTCGTCATGTCGTTCGACGACCATGAGGTCGACAACAACTGGGCGAGCCAGTTCGACCAGGACGGCACCCCGCCCGAGGCGTTCCTGCTGCGCCGCTTCGCCGCGATGCAGGCCTGGTACGAGAATGTGCCGGTGCGCCGCGCACAGCTGCCCAGCCCAGGCGGCCTCACCATGTATCGCCGGCTCGACTTCGGCAGCCTGCTGCGCATGCACGTGCTCGACACGCGCAGCTACCGTGACGACCAGCTTTGCACGAAGCCGGGCGAGAAGAATTGCCGAGCCGTAGACAATCCCGCAGGCACGATCACGGGCAAGGCGCAGCAGGCATGGCTCGACCAGGGGCTCGCCAACACCTCACGCTGGAACCTCATCGCGCAACAGGTCTTCGTGATGCCGCTCTACGTCACGGCGGCGGACGACAGCCGCAAGCTGCGCCCCGGCCCCGACAGCTGGAGCGGCTATCCCGCATCGCGGGCCGCACTGGTCCGCTCGATCACGCGGCACAAGCTGAGCAATGTCGTGATCGCCACCGGCGACGCCCACATCCATGCGATCGGCACCGTGCCGATGCGCGACGACGCGCCCGACGGCCCGGCCGCGGCCACCGAGTTCCTCGCCACCTCGATCACTTCGGGCGGCGACGGCTCCCCGGGCGAGACACCCCGGCACAGGACGCTGCGGGAAGCGAGCCCGAACGTCGCGCTGCTCAACGACCAGCGCGGCTACCAGACCTTCGACATAACGCCGAAGGAATGGCGCACGGACGTGAAGGTGATGGACCGCGTCCAGTCGCCGGGCGGCGCGATCCGCACCCTGGCGCGCTTCGTCGTCGAGCCCGACCGACCGGTGCTACATCGCCTCTAAGCCATCCGATCGACCGCCAGGCGTTCGCGGCGGAAGCGGCATCCGGTTTGCAGTGAGGATCAGTGCGGTGACGTCGCTTGCCTGGGCAGGCGATAGCGATCCTGGATCGTCCTGCGGCATCGAGCGGCTGATCTTGTCGCGCAACCTTGCCGCCTGCCCTCGCCACTTGGCCTCGAAACGCGCGCCGACCAATGCCGGCGCATCCTCATCCCCCTCGAAATTGCGGCCATGGCAAGCGGCGCAGCGCGCTGCGTAGACCACATGACCGGGTTCGGTGGCGCGTGGCGCACGCGCGAGTGCCGCCGCCGACAGGGACGCCATGCCGCAGAGGAGAAGCAATGGCGTCCGCTGCCGCACGGTCACTTGATCCGTTTCCGCGTGCCCTTTTCCTGCACCGGCAGCTGCTGCTCTGCGCCGGGCACTGGCGGGTTCGGCAGGTTGGCCGCGGCATAAAGCGCGCGATCCAGCATCGCCTGGGTGCCCGGGAGCGGCGGGAACTTGGCGGTCGACTGACCGAAGCGGAACGCAGCCGTCATGTCGCCGAACGCCTGGCGGCGCCATGCACTGATATTGGGCTCGCGCACGCCGGTGACCTGTTCGCAGAACTGGAGCACCGAAGTGTGGTCGAAAGGCTGGCTGCACACCCAGCCGCCGGCCGTCCAAGGCGAGATCAGGATGCAGGGCACGCGGAAGCCGCCGCCGATCGGCAGGCCGTTCACGAACTCCTGCGGCGTGCCCGGCGCGGGGACCGGCGGCGCGACGTGATCGAACAGCCCGTCATTCTCGTCATAGTTGAGGATGAACACGGTCTTCGCCCACACCTCCGGATTGGCGGCGAGCTCGTTCAGCCGGTCGGCGATGAACTTGGCGCCGGCGGCCGGCATGTGATCGGGATGCTCGTTCGCCTCGGCGCTCGGCATGATCCAGGAGACCGCCGGCAGTCGGTCGTGCAGCACGTCATGTGCGAAGGCGCCCTCGTCGGTGTCCGGGATGCCCTTCGTCGCCAGCGGCGAGTCCGCCGGCGCATTGCGGAACTGGGCGAAGTGCCGGAACAGATTGTGCGCGCGCTTGCCCTTCTCACCATATTGATAGACCCGCCACGGCACCCCCGCCGCCTCGAGCCGCTCGGCATAGGTGGTCCAGCGGAAACCCTCGGGCGGGGCCTTGTTGCTGATCACCGGGCCGCCACCGGTCGCGTCGGGATCGATCATCCCGGTCATCCAGTAGAGCCGGTTGGGCCAGGTCGGCCCCATCACCGAGCAGTGATAGGCGTCGCAGACCGTGAAGGCCTCGGCCAGCGCATAGTGGAACGGGATGTCCTCGCGCTTGAAATAGCCCATCGTATAGGGGCCGTCGGTGCCGTCCGCCGCGCGGTGCGCCGGCAGCCACTGGTCCATCCTGCCGCCATTCCAGGCCTGGTGCTGCACCTTCCAGGCATGGCTGGTCGAGGGCAGTTTCTGCGCGTTGGTGGTCGCGGTATCGAGGTGGAAGGGCAGCAGATAGCCCGCGGGGTTCTCGGCATCCGGCTGGTGGAACACGCTCTTCCCGTCCGGCAGCTTCAGCGCATCGGGATCGCCGAAACCCCGCACGCCCGAGAGCGTGCCGAAATAGTGATCGAACGACCGGTTCTCCTGCATCAGCAGCACGACGTGCTTGATGTCCTTGATCGATCCCGCTCGGTTCGGCGCCTGGGCCAGCGCCTTCTGCACATTGGGCGGCATCAGCGTGGTCGCGGCGGTGAGCGCGGCAAGCTGCGCGCCATCGGCGATCAGGCGGCGGCGCGTGAAGATCGGTGTATCTGACATGGGAGGTTTCCGCTGCTGGTGGGGAATCTGGGAAGACGCGCCTAGAAGCGCGCCCGGATGCCGAACGTGCCGGTGCGGCCGTTCTGGACGAAGATGGCGCTGTGGTTGGGGAAGCCGCCCGCGCTGGTGGCGAGCGCGCCGGGGACGATGACGTTATAGGGCTGGGCAAGCAGGTTGTTCACCGAGAAATAGGCTTCCCAATGCTGCATCAGCTTGATGCGGCCGGAGACGCTCAGATCGGTGCGGGCCTGGAACCAGGTCGGCGTGGTCGACCGGTATTTGTCGTCGTTCCACAGCATGTTGACGTAGAGCCGCACCGGGCCCTTCTCGTACATCAGCGCCGCCGATCCGATGTTCTTGCCGACGCGGGTGATCGGTTCGCTCGGCTCGTTGTGCATGAAGCCACCGCGCACCGACAGGCCGTCGAACGGCGCCGGCAGCCAGCTGAACGAATGCTGGAACGAGACCTCGACGCCCTTGATGCGCACCACGCCGAGCTGGCGATAGGTGGTGTAGGTGTAATCGGCATAGGCCGGATCATCGGCATAGCCACCAGCCGCGGGGCCGACCTCGGCGGCGCTCAGCCCCTCCTGCAGGTCGGCCAGCCCGTCGATGCGGTTGTAGTAGAAGCCCGCGGTGAGCAGGCCGACCGACTTGAAATAGTGCGACAGCCGGACGGAGACGTTGTCCGACATCGCCGGGGTCAGGCCAGGATTGGGCACCGAGATCGCCTTGTTGGCATCGTCCACGCTCGCGCTGCCGGCGATCGCGTTCAGGCCGGGGCGCAGGATGGTGCGGCTATAGCCGACTTCGGCATCGGTGCTGCGGCCGATGGTGAACTTGCCCGATGCGCTGGGATAGAGCTTGAAATAGTCGCCCCGGGCCGCCCGATAGCCATTGGTCCGGAACTGATAGTCGACACAGGGAATGGTGGTGGCGATGCCGGTCGAGGCAGTGACCGCGCACTTCACCCCATCCACCGTCGCGGCCTTCACTTCGGTGGCCGAGAGTGGCGACCAGCCCCAGCTGGTATTGGCGGTCCATTCCGCGCGCAGGCCGGCGCGCAGCCGCAGCTTGCCGATCTTCGCGGTCGCCATGCCATAGGCGGCCTTGATGTTCTCCTCGAACCGCGTGTTGTTCGAATAATAGGCCGCCGCGTAGTTCGCGGCGCTGAGCGTGTGCGTCCATTCGCCGGGGTTGGCGACGAACATGTCGTAGAGCTTGCTCAGGTCGATCATCGGCACATGGGAGGAGCCGGAGATCGAAGTGAAGCTGGCACCGCTCTTGTCCCACGAGGTGCGGGTGTAGGGACCGGTCACCGCCGCCAGGAAATCGGCGTTCGAGAGCCCGCCGATATAGGTGTAGAGATTGTCGCCTGACGTATCGCCGAAGCGATAGACGGTGTCGGTGACCTTGAAGCCCGCCTTGAAGCTGACCGGCACATTGCCGAGCTGCGCATCATAGCTGGCGTTCAGCCCACCGGACTTCTCGTAGATGAAGGCGTTGGCGCCGCTGGTGGTACGGATCTGCGGCGCGGCGGAGAGCGTGTAGGCGCCGACCTTGCTCCAGTCCGGCCCGCTCACCTGGGTGACGTTCCAGTCGGTATAGGCAAGGCTCGAGCTGCCCTTCACCGCCGAGAAATTGCCGGTCGAGGTCACCGTCGGGATGAACGAGGTGACCTGTCCCATGTGCGGCGAGTCATAATAGGATCTGGAATCCGAATAGGCGAAATACCCGTCGAGATGCGCGTTGCCGCGGTTCCACTCGAAACTGGGCGCGACGATGTTGCCGTTATTGACCTTGTACTGGCTCGTATTGGCCGCCTGGAAGGTCTTGGTCGTGGCCGGATTGAGCGTGGTATAGTCGCTCAGCATGTCGCCGCTCACGCCGTTGGTCCGCGCACCCGTGGTGAAGGTGGCATCGGACTGGTTCTGATAGACGTCGCCGCGATAGGCGATGCCGAGCAGTGACACAGTCAACCGGTCGTCGGCCTGGAAGTCGATCACCGCCGATGCGGTGCGCCGCGTGGTCTGGCGCGCCGAAGTCTCGAACTCCATCGCGGTGAAGGCGAGCGGATCGGGACTCTTCGCGGTCGGCACATAGTTGCGGCTCATGGTGAGCTGCTCGCGCTCGATATAGCTGTTGTTGTAGCCGAGCGAGAGCATCACGCCGAGCCGGCGATCGAAGAAGCTGTTGGCGTAGAAGAAGGTCGCCTCGGGCAGGAAGCGATCCCGGCCATAGCCGCGCGGATCGGGGCCGCTATGGGTGGTGCCGTCCAGCATGTTCTCATGGGTGAAACCGCCCACCGAGAATATCAGCGCCGGCTTCTTGCGGTCATAGGCGCGCCTGGTGCGCAGATCGATGATGCCGGCCGGCGCGTCGGCATTGTTGTCGGCGCTGACGGTCTTGTACACCGTCACGGAATCGATCGCCGACATCGAGATCGATTCATAGCTGAAGATACGCGCCGCCGCCGCCGAATTGGCATAGCCCGCGGGCGCCGCGGCGTTGGCCGAGACCACGTCCATACCGTTCAGCTGGGTGCGGGTATATTCGGCGGGCAGGCCGCGCAGAAAGGCATAGAGCGAGGTACCGTTGGTGCCGTCGACATCGATGCCGGGCATATATTTCAGGAACTCGGCCGGGTTGCCGCCGGCGATGTCGCCATAGGCTTCGGTCGACAGCACATCGACGATGTTCATCGACTTGCGCTGCGTCATGATCTCCTGCGCATAATCCTCGCGCACGCCGTTCACGACGATGTGGTTGCTCGGCTGCTCGCCGGCCACGCGGCTCTCGCTCAGGCTGAAGTCCAGCCTGGCGGTCTTGCGCGTGTGCACCTGCACTTCGGCATCCTCGGTCACATAGCCGGTGAAGTGGACGGTCACGATGGCATGGCCGGCAGGCACGCCGTTGAAGCGATAGGCGCCGGCATCGCCCGAGCTGGTGATCCGCCGCTCGCCGTTCGCAGCGAGCAGCTCGACCACGGCCGCGCGCAGATACTCGCCGCTCGCCGGATTGAGCACCTGGCCCGTGATCGTGCCGCGGCCGTCGACCTTCCTGTCCTGCCCCCGCCCCGGACCCCGGCGCGAGCGCAGCGTGATGATGTGGCCGTCGTCGCTGGCGATCTCCAGCGGCGTGCCGGCGATCAGGCGGCGCAATGCCTGGCGGGCATCCATCGTCGCCTTGAGCGCAGGCGTGCGCGTCCCGGCGAGATCGCGTGCCGAAGCGAGGACCTGGACCTGCGCCTGGCGGGCGAATTCGGGAATGGCCTTGACCGCGGTCTGCGCGGGAATGTCGAAGCTGCGCACCTGCGCAAAGGCCGGCGTCGCCGCGGTGCACGCCACCAGGATCGCCGTCTTCGACAGGATGGCATTCCGGGAAAACATGGCCGCAAGACCCCAATCCGCACGGCGGACGCCGTACCCCTTGGTGACTGAGAGAACCGGCGGAGAAAGTTCCGCCACTCCGGAGTTGAATTTTAGGGCCGGGTCGCGTCCCGGCTGAGCACCACCGTATCGCCGCGCTGCTCGACCCGCGCATCGAACAGGCTGGCGACGGCACGGCTGAAGCCGATCGGATCGCTGGCCGCGAACAGCCCGGCGACGGGTTCGCGGGCGAGCGCGGGGTCGCGGATCTCGATGCGGGTCCTGCTGTAGCGGGCGAACTCGGCGGCGGCCTGAGCCAGCGGTTCGCCTTCGAAGGCGATCTTGCCTTCGCGCCAGACCAGCTCCCGCGATACCAGGTCCGGTGCGATCCCCTGCGGCGGGGGCAGCTGCTCGATCCGGCTGTCCGACGGGAAGGTCAGGCGGCTGCCCTGGGGAAGCTGCAGCAGCGCGGGGGTATTGGCTGCCGCCAGCTCGAGCCTGCCCTGGTCGGCCAGGATATCGACCGGCCTGCCCTGCAGCCTGCGCACGCGGAAGGTGCCGCGCGTGGCGCGGACCCGCTTGCCGGGCAGCTCGACGAAGAAGGGCCGGCGCGGATCGGCGACGATCGTGAAGAAGGCTTCGCCGTAGAGAAGCTCGACGCTGCGTTCCTGCGCGCCGTAATGGACTTTCACGCTGGTCTGGGTGTTCAGCATCACCGTCGATCCGTCGTCGAGCGTGACGAGGCGGACCTCCCCCAGCCCGGTGGTGATCGCGGCGGCCGGCATGCTGATCCCCAATGCGACGACGGAGGCGGCGATCGCGCCGCCGGTCCCGATCATCGCCAGCATCGACCGGCGCGTGAAGCGCGTCGACCGCCCCTCGGGTTCGGGCTCCGGCTCGGGCTCCGAGGTGGCGAACTGCTTCGGATCGAATTGTGGCCCCAGGGCCCGCGCGGACTCGCTCAGCATCGCATAGGCATCGGCGCGCAGCATCGCGCCGCGACGCCGCGGATCGCCACTCAGCCAGGCGTCCAGTGCCTGTGATTCAGCATCCGAAAGCGGCCCCCGATCGAGCCTGGCGATCCAGTCGGCGGCTTGCTCGTCAATGGACCGACTGGTTTCTCGCTCGATCGTCAAAAGCGCTAATCTCCATTTCCCTTTCCCTAGAGGCTTTTGCCAGAGCTTTTCCGCCATGGCCAAACCAATCGATCAGAAAACGAAGTCCCCGCGAGATATGCTTCTCGACCGTGTTCTCGGAAATCACCATGCGCTCGGAGATTTCGCGCTGTGACAGTCCTTCCACACGCCGCAGCATGAAAGCTTCCTGCGTCTTCGCAGGCATCGCCCCGATCGCCTGGGCGAGCCGCCCCAGCTCGTCGCGATCGATCGCGATCTGTTCGGGCGAGGGACGGTCATCCGCCGTGTCGAGCTCGCTCAAGTCCTCCACGGTGTGGATCGACACGACACGGGCACGGCGAACGTGGCGGGTGATCACCGAACGGGCGACCTGGAACAGATAGGCCCGCGGATTGCGGATACCGTCGACGGTTTCGAGATCGGCGAGGATCGCGTAGGATTCCTGGATGATGTCGTCGACATCGAGGCCAAGCGGCTGGCGCCGGCCAAGCCAGCTGCGCAGCGCCGGTTCATGCGGCAATATGTTGCGCAGGAACCATCGCGTCCGTTCCCGGTCAATCGCGTGCATCAGCCATCCCTGCAGGGTGCGTCCCGATCTCACCGGCTGGTGAGTCGGCACTCCGTTAGGCGGCGAATATGACAGTCTGAGTATATCTCCTTCCCGCGCGGCCGCACGAGAGGCTGGCGATATTCCGTACGGTTATCGCCAGCCTCCGCATTCGAAATCTCAGCTCGCGAAAACCCGCCGCCCGCGCTCGACCTGCATGCGATGCGTGCCCGAGAGTTCGGTGTTCCGCTCGGTGATCGTCTTGAGGAACTGCCACTCGCCGGTCACACGCTGCGGCGTGACTTCGATCATCATATAGCCGCGCCGGCTGGTATCGGCCCATTTGAGCTCGGGATTGGCGGCGACGAAGCCCTGGGCGACGATCCTGGGATCGGCGCCGCAGCTACCCTCCATGCCGTTCGAGGTGACCGCCTGGCCGGCGAACTCCACGCCCGCGGGCTTGCCGCCCTCGGTCAGCGCATAGGCCCAGGCATTGTGGCTGTCGCCCGACAGCATCACCAGATCGGCATCCGCCGCCTGCGCAGCCTTGAGCAGGCGCGAGCGCCCGGCGGGATAGCCGTCCCAGCGGTCCATCCACATCGGCAGACCGGCCTTGGCGGCGCGGATGCTGTTGCGGAAATTGTTGATCGTGCCCTCGCTGGAGCCGGCACGCAGCCAGTCCACCGCCTGGGCAGGCATCACCGTGCGTCCCAGGATCGTGCCCATGCCGATCAGCTGCCATGCGGAGGTCCGCGCATTGGCCTTGAGCTGATGCGCGAGCCAGCTTTCCTGGGTCGTGCCGAGCATCGTGGCGGCGGGATCCTGCCACACGCCGTCGCGGAAGGCAGCGAGGGCGGCGTCGGGGTTCGAGGCCTTGTACGCGGCGCCGATATCGGCCTGGCGGGTACGCGCCAGCAGCCGCGACTCCGTGCGGTAGAGCGTGCCGAGCGTGCCCAGCGGATAGGCCTTCCACGGCTCGTCCGACACCGGCATCCACTCGCGATAGACCTGCATCGCGGCGGCGCGGCGCGGGTTCCAGTCGCCCTCGGTCGCCGGCTGGTGGTTCTGCGCCCCGCCCTCCCAGCTGTCGTTGGAAGATTCATGATCGTCCCACAGGGCGACCATCGGCGCGACCTGGTGGAGTTTCTGCAGGTCCGGGTCGGCACGGTAGCAGGCATAGCGCAGGCGATAGTCGGCGATCGCGATGATCTCGTTGTCGGGCTCGACGCGGCGGCCTTCGATCGGCTTGGCCCGCGCATTGTCATATTCGTAGATATAGTCGCCGACGTGCAGCCACAGATCGAGATCGCTGCGCTGCGCGGCATGGCCATAGGCGTTGAACCAGCCATTGGGCAGGTTCGAGCAGGAGAACACCGCGAGCCCGAAGCGATTGGCCTTGCCCTCGGGCAGGGTCTTGGTCCGGCCGACCGGCGACTTGCTGCCGTCCGGCGCCACGAAGCGATACCAATAGACGGTGCCCGGCTTCAGTCCGTCGACGGTGACCTTCGCCGTCCAGTCGCGGAACGCGCCGGTGCGGAAAGTGCTGCCGGCAACGACCTTGGCGAACTCCGGATCGAGCGCGACTTCGACATCGAGCCGCACGAACGCATCGTCGCTCGCACCGACATAGCGGGTCCAGAGCAGCATGGAATCGGTCCCGGGCTCGCCGCTCGCGACGCTATGGGTGAAGCCCCTGCCCTCCAGCACCGCCGCCAGCCCGCCCCCGGCCGGAAAGAGCATTGCACCGAGCCCGAGGCTGCCGCCCAGGACGAGGCTGCGGCGATCGATCGTCAACACCATGGGATCTCCTTGGAAATTCGAAAAGGTCCCGCGACCACTTGCACATCGCCGCGGCCGCGGGACAGTGGGGGAACTCAGAAGCTGGCCTTCACCGCGGCGCTCCACATCGAACCGTAGATGCTGTAGAGCTGCACGCGGCTGCGGACGTTCGAATAGACGATGTCGGGCGCGTTGAAGATGTTGCGCCCCGCGACCTGCAGCGACCAGGTCTTGTTGAGCCGGTACGAGGCGGACAGGTTCCAGAGCGTCCGCTCGTTGTGGTAGAGGATGCCGTTGGTCGCGGTGGTCGGCGTGTTGGTCAGCGCGCTGGTCCGGTAGGTGCCGATATAGCTGCCCGTCATCTGCACGTCGAAGGGACCGCGATTGTAGCGGACCGCCCAGTTGGCCGAATAATCCGGCGTCGAGACGCGGGGACCGTCCGGATCGACATAGGTGAAGGAGCCGCGCACGCCGAGGCCCTTCAGCGCACCCGGCAGGAAGGTCAGCTGCTGGCTATATTCGAAGATCACGCCGTTGGTGGAGCTGACGCCCGGCTGGTTGAGCGTCGTCGTGATCTGGTAGCCGTTATAGTCGTCGGGCAGGCCGACCAGCGCCGGATCGGTGACCTTGGCGCTGTACTGCATGTTCTTCACGTCGAGCCGGTAGGCCGAAACCGCGACGATGCCCGCATGCGGCAGATAATGCTGCAGGCTGACGAAATATTTGGTGACCTCTTCGGGCTTCAGGTTGCGGTTGGGCGCCGAGACCGTGAGCGCGGTATCGTTGACGGTGAGCGCGCCGCCCAGATTGCCATAGTCGGGGCGCAGGATCGCCTGGCTCGCGGCGAAATGGGCGACGGTGTTGCGGTTGATGTCGTATTTCAGCCCGCCGCTGACGAACCAGTTGTCATAGCCAAAGCGGTTCCACAGCTGCTGGCCGTTGTAATATTGATAATTGATAGCATCGACGGTGCCGGAAGCGCAGCCGCATGCCGCAGCATTGAACGCCCGCGATTGCGTGACCGCGGCGCCTTCCTGCGTGTGCTCGTAGCGCAGGCCGATATCGAAGCGGAGCCGGTTCCACCCGCCCTGCAGTTCGCCATAGGCCGCCTTGATCGTCTCGCGCACCTCATGGGTGGAATTGTACTTGCGGGTCAGGCCGCCGGTGACGTCTTCCTTGAAATATTCAGGGTGCGCCACGAACAGGTCATAGGCGGCATAGTTGTTGTCCGCGCGCCAGCCCTGTCTGTTGAAATTCCCGGCGTCGAAGCCCTTGATCACGAACTGGTAGTTGCTGGTCGCGGGAAGCGTGCCTGGTCCGCCGAGCGTGCCGCCAATATAATTGTACGAGGTGTAGCCGCCCTCGTCGGTCTGCCAGCTATTGGTACGGATGCCGACGCCGCCGAGCAGCTCGAGGTGCACGGTGCCGGCATCGAACTTCTTCTTGAGGTCGAGGTTGCCGCCATATTGCGCGTCGTTGGTGTGCGACACCGGATAGCGGATCGACGTCGCAGAATTCACGGGCGTCCAGTTGGCGGGATTGGACCACGACTTACCGGCGGTCTGGGTCAGGGTGTAGGCCGGGGTCTCGGTATCCTCCCGGTCCAGCGTGAAGCCCAGATTCTTGTCCTGGGTGTCGTTGCGCTGGAAGAAGCCGTCGCTGCCGAAATTGGTCGCCGCGTACGAGTAGCTGCCACGCAGCGCGACTTCGAAGGTGTCGCCCTTATATTCCAGCTTGGGGTTCGCCATCACGACGTGCTGCGGATTGTAGCGGTGCGAATATTCGGTATCGACGCCGGCATTGGCGTTCTGCGGCACCACGAGATGGGTGGCCGTGGACTTGGCCGTGTCGACATAGCTCGTCGTCGTGCTGCCGTACTTCAGATACGTGTAGCCGTTGTAATATTCGACGTCGTAGAAGGAATATCCGCCGCGCAGCGAGAAGGCGAGCCTGTCGCTGAACTTGTAGTCGAGCGCACCGTTGAACGCGGCGCGGTGGGTGAACTTGGGCCCGGCGCGCCACATCGTCTGATAAGGCAGCACCTGGCCCGCAAGCGGGGCGCCCTTCGAGTCCTTGTTGGTGCCGCTGTAATAGGCCCAGTCGGTCTGGACGCGGTCCTGCTGGACGAAATTGGCATTGTAGCTGCCGTTCAGCGCGATGCCGAGCCGGCCGCCCAGGAACACGTCCGCATAGCTGATCTGGCCGCCCGGGAAGACCGTCGCATGCTTGCGGTCATCGGGCGCGTAATAGGTGCCCAGGGTCGAGTCCGAGGTCGCGACGCCGGTCAGCTGCACCTGCAGCAGGCGCTTCTTGAGCAGGAAGGCGTATTTGGAGATCAGGTTGACGTTGCCGCCCGGCGCGTCGGCATCCATGCGGGCGGTCAGCGTGTTGTTGAGGTCGATCCGGGTGATGCCGGTGATCGACATCTGGGTGAAGCTCGACTGGCGGCTGCTCGCGCTCGCCGAGGCCAGGCGGGCGCCGTCCTGGGTGAAGGTCGAATATTTGGAATCGAGCCCGCCGATGCGCACCGCGTCGGTATCGACCTCGACATAGTCGAGCGAGATGCCCGGCATGTTCTTCATGAACTCGCCGACGTCGTTCATGGTCAGTGCGCCGAACGCGTCAGCGTCGATCGACTCCACTGCGTTCATCGCCGCGCGGCGCTGCATCAGCGCGGCCGCCTCGCCGGAACGCGCGCCGTTCACGACGATCGCTTCCGAATCCCGCCCATGGTCGGCGATGGCCTGTGCCTTCATGCTGACATCGACGCGCGCCGCCTGCCCGGAATCGATCACGACGCTGACATGGGTGTCTTCCAAGCCCGCATAACGGACGGTGAGGTTGGCGGCACCCGTCGGCACGCCGGTCAGCGTGAAGTCGCCGCCATCCTCGGAAATCGTGGCGATGCTGGTGCCGTCGACGCTGATCTGCGCGTTGCTGACATAGGTCCCGGTCGCTTCGCTGAAGATCCGGCCACGCACGACGCCATTCCCGCTTGCCGGGTTCTGCGCGGCATCGGCCTGCGCATGGGCCGCAACCGGCAGCTGCAACGCGATAGCTGCGGACGCGAGCAGGAACGCGCGCGAACGAATGGAGAGAACTGGCTTTGAACGATGTCTGGAAGTCATTGCGGGCCCCTTCGGACGCGGCTGATTTGCCGTGCCTATGGAGCGCTAGAGCCATGGGCCGGTCGCTTCCGTGCTGCTCCGCACAAATTTTATCCAGGCGCCGCCACTTCGTCCCGACGGCCCCCTTTCTCAGGGCAGCTTGCACGCTCGGAGCGCCGCGGGAAGCCTCGCGGGTTCCGTCGCCTCGAAGCCGGGATCGGGAAATTGGCCCGCCTGCGCCCGGGTGGGACGCCATGCCGCGCGGGTCAGCAGCGCGCACGCGATCAGCGCCGCAACCGCCGATGGCAGGACATAGGTTGCGCGGACCATGAGCAGTGTCTCGCCGTCCGCCGGTGCGCTCGGCACGAAACCCGCCACGCCCAACACGCCCAGGGCCGCGGCGACGCCAACTCCCATTGCAAGCCGCAGGGTGACGTTGAACAATGCGTAGCGGCTCGACGACCAGCGCTGCCCCTGCTCCACTTCGCGCCGGGTGATATCGCTCACCATCGCGCGCAGCAGCATGTAATCGACCCCGAAGGTCAGGCTGCGCGCAACCAGCCACGGGACCAGCCCGATCAGGCTCCCGGCAGGCAACAGCAACGCGATCGGTGCAACCAGTGCCTGCCAGCCATAGGTGGCGAGCAAGGTACGGCGCTTGCCGAAACGCCGGCTCACCCGCGCCCATAGCGGCAGCAATGCGAGCGGGATCACGCCCTGGACGAGCATCAGGGTGCTGCCCCAGCCTGGAAGCGCCAGCGCCTGTTCGACGAAGAACAGGAAAGTGCCCGCGGCGGCGGCATCCGCAACGCCCAGCAGGCCGTAGAGGATCAGAATCCGTCGCATCTCCCGCGTGCGCAGCATATCTCCGAACATGGCCAGGGGGTTCGGGACGCGTTCGGCGCCCCGTGCCTCCGGCTCGGAGATGCGACGCAGCACCAGCATCGCGGTAAGCGGCGCGAGCAGCACGATCGCGGCACCCAGCGCACCCACCTGCGCGCCGCGGCCAAGGCCGAACCCGCGTTCGAGAAGGCTGGGGAGCATCAGGGTGACGATCATCCCCGCCATCCCCACCCAGACTTTCGCGCCCATCAGGCGCACGCGTTCATGCTTGTCGCGCGAAAGTTCCAGCCCCCAGCCGCCGTGCGGCGTGGCGGTGAGCGTGTAGCCGAGATGGAAGACCAGGCTCCAGGCGGCCAGCGCAGCAATGCTGGTGCCCGGCGCGGCCCAGAACAATCCGATCGCTCCGATGCTCACCAGTGGCGCACCGATCGCCATCCAGGGCCGGCGCAGCCCGAAGCGCGTCGGAAACCGGTCGCTCGCCCAGCCGATGAACGGGTCGATCAAGCCATCGAACAATCGCGCGGCAAGCAGCAACATGCCAACCGCCGCGATCGGCAGCGCCAGCGTCGCGGAGAAGAAGGAGGGCAGATAGGTGCGCCAGGCCAGCTCGATCGCCTGGAACAGGATCACCGGCGACGAGAAGAGGAGCAGGTCCAGCCTGCTCAGCCGCTCACCCCGACTCGCTGCCTCGTGAATTTCCACCCCGGCCCAGTGACGGACAGGGATGACAATCGTGCGACCGTCAGTCGCGGTTGAGGAATCCCAGCAGCATCTCCAGTTCGGACCGGCCCGCCGCCTGGCGATCGGCCGGGCTCAGGTCTGCGTGCGCATTGCCCTGCCCTACCGAGAAGCTGGAGAAGAGCGCGGCGTCGGCCACGCCCACCGGGCGGTCGCGCCCGACCAGCGCCTGCAGCACCCCGCGCGAGGTTCGCCCGCGCAGATAGCGCAGCTGCGCGGCGAAGGGCGCAAGCGCAGGATCACGCATCGCCGCCATCATCAATTCGGCCATGGCCAGGCGGAAATTCTCGGTGCTGGGCAGGCTGTCCATACGGTCCAGCATCGACTGCACATCGCCGTCCGCCCCCGCGGCCCGGGCGATCGCTTCGCTCGGGACGCTTTGCAGATAGGTCATCTCGAAGGCCGAGCCGAGCAGATCCGCACTGGTCCGGAACTTGTGCGAGACGACTCCCAGGGTCAGCCCCGCCTCGGCCGCCACCGCACGGTGGGTGACGCCGCCCACGCCCATGCGCGCCAGCACCGCCGCAGCCGCAGCTGCAATCCTCTCGGCTGTCTCGTCGCGCAGTTCGGGCAACGGCGCCGACCGCAGCGCGCATTCCCGCGCCATTTCGCGCCAGGGAGACGGTCCGGCGAGCCGTCCGTGCATCCACTCGCCCCAGGCCCGGCAGACCTCCTCCAGCCCGGCGCGGTCCACGCTGCGCCGCCAGCGCAGCAGGTGCATATAGCTTTCGCCGTCGAACATGCGTTCGGTCAGCATCGCCATCTGCGGGATGCCCAGCCGCGCGCACGCATCGTTCCAGAAATCCGCCCACAGCAGGCGCCAGCGCTGCGCGGTACCCGCATAGCGCTCGTCGCGGGCGGCGAGCAGCAGACATTCCCGCCAGGCGAAGGCCAGGCCGCGCTGCCCCTCGCACCAGTCGTCGATCAGCGTCGCGAGTAGCGGCGCCAGCGAATCGCCCCCCTTCGGCGCGTCCGAAATCTGGTCGAGCCGTTCGCCGCACCATGCCATGGCGAGTGCCTGGGCATGTTCGTGCGCATTGACATACAAATGTTCAAGATCACCAAAATGGTGATAAATCGAAGATGCCGGCAGCCCCGTCGCCTGGGCCAAACCGCGCGCCGACACGGCCGCCTGCCCACCGATTTCCCAGGCACTTAGCACTGCCTTTATCCACTTTTCGGCGCTTCCCCCTGCCTTGTTGGCAGCAGCGATCTCCCGACCGGGCATCCCATTCTCCGTGTTCGCGATCCTCGCCATGCCGGATTGCGAAGGCCCATACAAGCGTCACATAAGATACATACAATCGTTCTAGTGGCCCGCTCGTCATCAACCCCAGGGGGTCATCATGGAACTCAAGATCAAGCACCGGTTACGCCTGTCCGCCCTGTCCGGAACCACCGCCGTTGCCCTGCTCTGCGCCGCCCCTGCCTTCGCCCAGCAGACGAGCGATGGCGCCACCGCCACGGTCACCGCCGACGAGGATCAGGAAGGCGGCCTCGGCGAGATCGTCGTCACCGCGCAGCGCCGCGAGACCAACCTCCAGAAGACCCCGATCTCGATCGCGGTGCTCAACAGCGAAGCGCTGCAGAACCGCCATGTCGAAACCCTTGCCGACCTGGCCGACGGCTCGGTGCCGGGCCTCCGCGTCGCCCCCTTCTTCTCCCGCAACTCTGCGCTGGTCATCGGCATCCGCGGCGTCGGATTCTTGGGCGACGCCAACCAGCCGGCCCGCGAGCAGGGCGTCGGCGTCTATATGGACGGCATCTATCTCGGCCGTGCCCAGGGCCTGGGCACCGCGCTCTACGACATCGAGCGCATCGAAGTGCTCAAGGGTCCGCAGGGCACCTTGTTCGGCCGCAACACCGAGGGCGGCGCGATCAGCATCGTCTCGAAGCGCCCGAGCGGCGAGCTGCAGCTCAACGCCTCGGCCGGGGTCGCAAACTTCGGCGGCTACGAGACTGCGCTGCATCTCGATCTGCCGCGCGCCGCGAACATCAGCCTGAAGTTCGACGGGGTGATCCAGAAGCGCGGCGGCACGATCGACAACAGCATGGCCGGCCAGCTCGACTTCAACAGCTATGACCGCCGTGGCGCACATGTCGCTGCGCTCTGGGAACCAAGCGACAAGTTCAGCGCGCTCTGGCAGTTCGACATCTCGCACGACGAGACGTCACCCTATTATCTCCAGCTGCTCAGCATGGGCAGCCTGCCCCTCGCCCCGATCATCAAGCTCCAGCCCGAGCGCGCCGAAACCGGCCTGGTCGGCGTGCCGCTCCAGGCCAGCGTCGGCGACACCAGCGGCATGTCGCTCCATCTCGACTGGAAGCTGGGCGGCGGCCTGCGCGTCCGCTCGATCAGCAGCTACCGTACGCTGACCCAGACCCAGTATGACAATGGCTCGGCGATCCTCTCGGTGTTCGCCCCCAACGGCAATTTCGCCCGCTACAGCCTGGCCAATTTCGGGCAGCATCAGTTCAGCCAGGAAGTACAGCTGCTCGGCGAGCTGCCGCGCCTGAGCTTCGTCGCCGGCGCCTTCTATTACAACGAGCGGGTCGGCGATAACGCCTTCGCGCCCAACACGCTGAAGTTCAACGCCGATGGCACCGGCTATACCGTCCTGCCCTCGCCGATCTCCGCCACGCCCTTCCCGGACCGCGCCAGTGTCGCCCGCACGAACAGCGCCGCGGTGTTCGGCCAGTTCACCTACACGCCGGCGCTGCTCGGCGATCGCCTGCACGTCACGCTGGGCGGCCGCTATTCGCACGACAAGAAGACCGGCGAACTCGACAAGGTCAACGGCGCGCTGCCGGTAGTGAACGGCGTGAGCGCGATCGTGCCGATGCACGTCACCTCGGACCGGTTCGATCCACTCGCCAATATCGCGATCGACGTCGCCGACAGCGTGATGGTCTATGGCAAGTGGAGCACCGGCTACAAGTCGGCCGGCGCCAATTCGCGCTCGCTCACTTATCGCGGCTTCGGCCCGGAATCGGTCTCCGAATTCGAAGGCGGCGTGAAGGCCAGCTTCCTCGACAATCACGTCCGCCTGAACCTGGCCGCCTATACCGGCACCTACAAGGACGTGCAGATCGACTTCAACGCGGTGATCCCGGGCTCGAACCGCGGCACGCTGGAGACGACCAACACCGCCGGCAAGGGCAAGATCTCAGGCTTCGAGGCCGAGCTGGCGGTCGCGCCGGTCACCGGTCTGACGCTGACCGGCAACTACACCCACCAATATATCCGCCTGCCCAAGGCGCCGAACCCGTTCGTCGCCGGCAATCCGCTGGTGCCGGTCTATCCGATCTTCGCGCCGGAGAATTCGGCGAGCGGGTCGATCGACTATCGCCTGCCGGTCGGCGCGGCGACGATCGTCGCGCATATCGACGGAAACTACGCCTCGGCCCAGTACAGCTCGACCAGCGATCCGACCAAGAGCGACTCCTCGTTCATCGTCAACGGCCGCCTGGCGCTGGCCGACATCAAGCTGGACGACAGCGCCGCCCGCCTCGAGCTCTCGGTCTGGGCGCGCAACCTGCTCAACGAGCAACACCTGTTCCTGCGCAACTACAGCGCGGCGCTCGGCACCTACGGGATCTTCAACGATCCGCGCACCTACGGCCTCACCGGCTCGATCCGTTTCTAAGGAGAACCCGACATGCGTATCCCCACCAGCCTCCGCGTGATCGGCCTCGCGGTCGCCGCCGCCGCCGCGGTGCCGATCGCGGCGCACAGCCTGCATCAGACCACGCCCGTCGCCCAGGGCGAGAATGCCCGGCTGCTCCCGCTCCAGGGCGGGCAGAATTTCCGCGATCTGGGCGGCTATCGCACCCGCACCGGCCGCACCGTCCGCTGGGGCGTGCTCTACCGTTCGGGTTCGATGCACTTCCTGACGCCGGCGGACTTCGACTATCTCGCCAAGCGCGGCATCCGCACCGTCTGCGACTTCCGTGCCACCAATGAGCGCAACAACGAGCCGGTCGTGTGGCCGGCCGGCAAGGCGCCCCGCGTCCTCGCCGACGATTATGCGATGGACACCAGCGCGATGGCGCCGAAGCCTGGCCATGCCCCCACCGCCGCGGATGCCAGGGCGACGATGACCGCGACCTATCCGGCGCTGCTCAAGCAGTTCAACGGCCAGTATCGCCGCATGTTCGGCGAGCTGCTCGCCGGCCGGGCGCCGCTCGCGTTCAACTGCACCGCCGGCAAGGACCGCACCGGCGTCGCCGCCGCACTGATCCTCACCGCGCTCGACGTGCCGCGGGAGACGGTGATCCAGGACTATCTGCTCACCAACAAATATTTCGACCCGCGCAAGGTCGTGCAGAGCGACGATCAGGCCTCGCAGGCGTGGCGCAAGCTGCCCATGGACGTGCTCAAGGCCTATATGGCGGCCGACCGCGACTATATCGAAGCCGTGTTCGCGGTGATGGACAAGCATCGTGGCGGCGCGCCCGGCTATCTCAGGGACGAGTTGGGCCTGGGCCCGGTCCAGCTGGCAAAGCTGCGCACCACCTACACGCGCTGACGGAAAGGGCGGCTGGCGGCTCGATGGGGTCGCCAGCCGCTAGCACTGCGACTGCGGGCTGGCCGGCGCTCAGCTCATATGGACTGCCTTGGTGATCATGTGGCCTTCCACGCCCTCGGGGCCGTCTTCCGACCCAAAGCCGCTTTCCTTGATCCCGCCGAACGGCGCGTCGGGCCAGGAGGTGCGGACATTGTTGATCACGACCATGCCGGACTCGACCGAGTCCGCGAGCAGGTTCTGCCGGCGGCCATTCTCGGTGAAGCAATAAGCGGCGAGGCCGTATGGCAGGCGGTTGGCATGGCCGATCGCATCCTCGACGCTGCCGAAGCGGGCGAGCAGCGCGAGCGGGCCGAAGGGCTCGTCGTTCATCGCCGCGGCCTCGATCGGCACGTCCCCGAGCACCGTGGGCTGGAAGAAGAAGCCCTCGCCCTCGCCGCGCCCGCCACCGGCGAGCAGCTTGGCGCCGGCGCTGCGGGCATTCTCCACCAGCGCCTCGATCGTGCCGGGACGGCGCGGATTGGCGGTCGGGCCCATATTGATGCCCGCCTCGCCCCCGTCGCCCATCTTGATCCGCCCGGTGCGCTCGGCAAAGCCTGCGGCGAAGCGTTCGTAAATGCCTTCCTGCACATAGAAGCGGGTCGGCGAGACGCAGACCTGGCCGGCATTGCGGAACTTGTGCGCGACCAGCGTGTCGAGCGTCTTCTCCAGATCGCAATCGTCGAACACCAGCACCGGCGAATGGCCGCCCAGCTCCATCGTCATCCGCATCACCGTGTCCGAGGCGAGCTTCATCAGATGCTTGCCGATCGGCACCGAGCCGGTGAAGCTGAGCTTGCGGGTGACCGGCGAGGCGAGCAGCGTGCGCGAGACGGTGTCGGGCACGCCGAACACGATCTGGCAGACATCACCCGGAAGCCCGGCATCCTGGAAGCACTTCATCACCGCGATGGCGCTGGCGGGCGTTTCCTCGCTCGGCTTGAGGATCACCGAGCAGCCGGCGGCGAGCGCCGGCGAGATCTTGCGGACCGGATTGATCACCGGGAAGTTCCAGGCGCAGAAGGCCGCGACCGGGCCGACCGGCTGCTTGAGCACCAGCGAGCGCAGGCCTGGCGCGCGCGGCAGCACCTTGCCATAGTTGCGCAGCGCCTCGCCGGCATGGAATTCGAGCAGGGCGGCAGAGTAGATCGCCTCGCCGCGCGCCTCGGCCAGCGGCTTGCCCTGTTCGAGCGTGGCGATCTGGGCCAGTTCCTCGGCACGCTCGCGCAGCAGCGCGGCGGTGCGCTGCAGCACAGCGGCGCGCTGCTCCGGCGGCGTCGCGCGCCAGGTGGCGAAGCCGCGCTCGGCAGTCTCGAGCGCATCGGCCAGATCCTGGCTGGTCGCCAGCGGTAGCTCGCCGATCGTCTCGCCGGTCGCCGGGTTGAGCACCGGCTGGGTCTCGCGCCCTGCCGGGCCGCGCCACTCGCCACCGATATAGAGGTTCAGATCGGGAAGCACTCCAGCGGTCATCTCAAAGCCTTTCGCCAACACCCGGGGATCGAGTCCGGTATGCCCCCATCCGCTTTACGGACGGCCTTGTCGAGAGCCGCGGGCCGCCGATCTCCCTATCGCTGGCTGGCCGGCCCCTGCTCTGGCGCGGACGCGGTGAGCGCCGCCTGCTCGACCACCGGGCCGCCGCCCGACCAGCGGGCCTGCTCCATATGCTTCCATGCCCTGTGCAAGCGCGCATGCGGTGCGCCGAGGCCGAGCCTGGCGGTAGCCTCGTCCCAGCCATCCGCGGCATGGACCAGCGCGATCACCCCGGGCTGCGGGTCGAAGCTGGAGGCCCAGCCGCTGATCGCCCCGGCATTGGTGAGGGCAAGGACTATGGCAGTCGTCGCGATCACGCCGATGGTCCAGCGCAAGGCACCGCGCGTGTCGGCTTCCTCGGCCAGGTCGGTGGGGAATTCATAGCTGTCGCGGATACGCGCTTCCATTGGGGCAATCCTCTCAGAACCGGAAATAGATGAAGGGCGCGACGCCTTCGTAGCGCATCGCATCGACCACCAGCATCGTCGCGGCAAGGCCGAGCGCGAAGGCCGGCGCCGGCAGACTGCGCAACCGCTCGGCCGCGCGCTGCATCGCGTTCCAGGGCAGCGCGTGGATCGTCAGGCCAAAGAGGATCAGCGCGACCACCAGCGGCGTCACCGTCATCGTGTCGACCTGCGGCGCGAAGATGCCGCCGAGATAGGCAATCGCGTCGCCGAAGCTCGATGCGCGGAAGAAGATCCAGCCGAGCACCACGACATGGAAGGTGAGCGCCACCTTCGCCCAGTGCGGCAACACCCAGGTCCTGGTCAGGCTCGCGCGCGACCACCAGCGCTCGACACAGAGCGCCGCGCCGTGCAGCCCGCCCCAGATCACGAAGGTCCAGGCCGCGCCGTGCCACAGCCCGCCGAGCAACATCGTGAGCATCAGGTTGCGATAGACGGGCGCCTTGCCGCCGCGATTGCCGCCCAGCGCATCGATATAGAGATAATCGCGCAGCCAGCGGGACAGGCTGATGTGCCAGCGCCGCCAGAATTCCTGGAGCGAGGCCGAGCGATAGGGCCGGTCGAAATTGCGCGGGAAGCGATAGCCGAGCAGGGCCGCGATGCCGATCGCCATGTCCGAATAGGCGGAGAAGTCGCAGTAGATCTGCACGGCATAGCCATAGGCGGCGAGGATCAGGTCGATCCGGCCGTGCATCATCGGCGCCTCGAACACCGGATCGACGAATGCGGTGGCAAGTTCGGAGGCGATCACCGCCTTCTTGAACAGCCCCCAGACGATCAGCAGCAGCCCCATCGTCACCATGCCGCGGTTGAGCTGCGGCTTTTGCTGGAACTGCGGCACCAGGTCGGACGCACGGACGATCGGGCCGGCGACGAGATGGGGAAAGAAGGACATCAGCAACAGGATGTCGAGCAGCCGCGCCGCGGGCACCCTGCCCTTGTATACGTCGACCGCGTAGCTGATCCCCTGGAAGGTGAAGAAGGAGATGCCGACGGGCAGGATCACCTGCATCAGCGCCGGATCCTGCCTGACGCCGAGCAGCTCGAGCAGGCTGCCGGCCTGTTCGGCGAAGAAGTCGAAATATTTGAAGAAGCCGAGCATCACCAGGTTGGCGACCACCCCGCCGAGCATCAGCGCCTTGCGCCGCTTCCGGTCGCCATCGCGCGCGATCAGCGCCGCGACGCCCCAGTTCATCACCGCCGAGACGATCAGCAGCGGCACGAAGCGCCAGTCCCACGCGCCGTAGAAGATCCAGCTGGCGACCAGCAGGACCAGCTTGCGCCAGTCGTTCGAAGTGGTGCTCCAGGTCAGGGCGAAGACAAGCAGGAAGAACAGGCCGAAGCTCAGCGTGGGGAACAACATGGTCAGCGCGCCTCCAGCGCCTGGTCGAGATCGGCCTGCAGCAGCGACGCGAGCGCCCGGCCGCCGGTGGTGGTGAGGTGGACATAGTCGCCGCGCAGCCAGCCATTGCTAACCCAGCGGGTGGCGCTGCAGGGCCCACCCATCCGCGCCGCCCAGTCCCACCAGGCGAAGCCCATCTCCTGCGCGACTTCGCTCTGGATCGCGCGGACCCGGCCGAGCGCCGGCGGCTCGAACAGGGGCGGCTTGGATGGATCGGCAGCGGCGCAACCGACCAGCACGCCCTCGGCATTGTTCCTGAGGGCAGGATTGCGGCTGAGCGCATGGGGCGGACCGAGCAGCAGGATCGGCACGCCAGGGGCAAGCGTACGCAGCCGATCGACCTGCTCGATCAGACTTGCCCGGTAGCCATCGGCGTCGAAATGCGGGGCGAAGCCTTCGTTGGTGCCGAATGCCAGCACGATGAGATCGGGCGCATAGGTCCGCAGCTCGGTGGTCAGCACATCGCGGTCGGTGCGGCCGAAGTGCTGGAGCTGCGATCCGACGATGCCGAGATTGGAGAGCGCGACGCCGCCTTCATAGCGGAAGGTGGCCCAGCTCGTGATCGTCACCGGGCCCGCATCGGCGATCACCTCGACCGCGGTTTGCGGCATGTCCCAGCGCAGCGTCGTGCAGCGCGGCCTGACGGTATCGGCAACCAGGCCGACCGTCTCGACTCCGGCCCCGGTGCGCACCGTGACGCCGGCAGCCGCGGGGCCGCCCATCGCGCAGAGCACGAACCGGTCGAATGCCATGAAGGGCTCCGCCACCAGCCCCATGCGCGCGCCGGGCATGGTCGAGCTGAGCGTGAAGCCCGACAGGCCAAGCGGGGGACGGGGCGCCGCCGATCCCGGACCGAAGCTCGCCGCGACCTGCCAGCCCGGCGACATCGACACGGTCACGCCGCGCGTGAGATAGCCGGCATAGGGCCGGCCGGGCGCCAGCACGCCGCGACCGCCGCCGCCCGTCGCGGCCTGGAGCAGGTCGCGCCAGGCACCGGTCAGCGCGTCGCCGGCGGTGTGGCTGTCGCCGATCTGGAGGATATGGACCGGCGGCACGCCGGGGGTGGGCGCCCGCGCCGCGGCCAGCTTTGCCGCCAGCGGCTTGAGCGTATCGAAGTTGCAGGCGGGCCCCGGGCAAGGGGTTGCGCCGAGCAGGAGCGTGGCGAGCGCGATCACTTGCCGGCATCCTTGGGCGCCGGCTCCGCGATCGTCCTTGTGGCATCGACATACTCACGGATCCGCCCCGCCAGGCTGCGGGTGATCCAGATATAGCCGGTCATCGACATGTGAATGCCGTCCCCGGCGCGGACGAGCGTACGCTCGCCGGTCTTCGGGTCGGGAAGATAGGCCGCATAGGCGCCCCTGGCGTCCGACACGACCGGGCGGCTGTCGAGGAACGGGACCTCCAGCCTGGCCATCTCGGCGGCGTAGAAAGCGTTGATCGCGCTCACCTGCGCCTCGAACGCGGGATCGCGCATCGGCGGCAGCCCCACCCAATAGACCAGGGCATCGTGCTTGCGGAGCAGCGTGACGTAACGCTCGATCCGCTTGCCGATCTGGGCCTTCCACCGATCGCCCATCAAGGGCGCGTGCTTGCCCTCGTCGGTGATGATCCCCTGCACGTCGTTGGCGCCGAACGAGATCACCGCGACATCGATCTTCTCGTCGCCGAGCTGCTCGGCGGCATGCGCCTCGAGATTGAGCGTGCGATACCGGGTGAAACCGCTCGCCGGCTGGCTGTACTTGATCACCTCATAGCCATCGGCCGGCTTCAGCTGCCGTTGCAGGCCAGACCAGATGCCGTCGCCATAGCTGTCACCGAAGACCGCGACACGAACCGGCCGATGCGCGCGCAACGTCGAGATCAGCTGGCGTTGCGCGGGCGCCGCGCATTGTTGCGCGCCACGCACCTCGGGCGCGCGCAAAGTCACATCCTTATGTATAGTTGGCGAACAACTTCCACCAATTACTGTAGATCCGGCGGAACCAGAGCTCCCCAGAAAGCTGAATCCGATCGCGACTCCAACGGATACACCGAGGAGAAGGACCGCAGAGCGGTCCATTACTAGTTTTACGATTTGCATGGCGAGCCAGTCTATTAGAGCCCGGCGCATCAATAGGGCGATTCAAAAGTAGAGTCCAGACAGAATCTTTCATGACACCAAATATTTCTCAGTATTTTCAAGTATATAATTACGCATATATCGTTAATACATCGCGCAATCCGAAGGCTATTTCGACAAATTTTCAAACATCATGAAATCATAAGCGAATTCAAACAAAATAATCCCAGAGGCTATTTGTGAATTTTACTTTCCGCGAGATTTATCCCGATATTCTCTGATTGACGCGTGAGGTTTTGCGCAAAATCACCCCCGAGCCATGCGCAGATATTTTCATCTGCGAGTGATTATCACTTTTCCTGAGGTTGAGCTGAGGTGAGCCGTGGCCATGGTGAGACGAGTCGAATATCTCGACTTGCCGACTCGTTGAAGGCGTGCACCACGAGGCACCAAGCGCGCGCACGCACGGCCACTGGCGAATGCGTAGTGCACGCGGCGAGCAGAGGGCCTCAGTTTTTCTCGACCGCCCTCTTGAAACACCCCGACCCCGATATATCTGCCCGTGCAGATACTGCTTGGCGAGATTTATGGCTGTTTTCACCATCGAGGATTGCGCGGCGAGTCGATCGCCCGGGCGGCTGCTGCGGCGGCTCGACAAGATCATGTCGGGTCAGATCGAGGCCAAGTTCGACGGGTTCGATCTGAACTTCCAGCAATGGATCGCGCTCAAGGTCGTGCGCGACGGCGTGGTGGGCAATGCCGGCGAGCTGGCGAGCGAGCTCGGCATCACCACCGGCGCCACCACTCGGATGATCGATCTGCTCGAGAGCCGGGGCCTGCTGGCGCGCGACCGTACTGCCGAGGATCGGCGCGTCGTGCGCCTGGCGATTACCCCGGCCGGCCGCGAAACGGTCGCCAAGCTGCAGGGCGACGTCGTGTCGACCTGGAACGAGGTGGTCGCCGATTTCACCCAGGCCGAGGCGGAGCTTCTGGTCCAGTTGCTGGCCAAGCTGCTCGTCGCCGCCGAGCGCGTCGCCGGCACCCCTGTCACCGAGGACGAAGAAGCATGATCCGCACTGCAGGCCTCGCAGCATTTACGGCACTCCTGCTCGCAGGCTGTGCGACCGTGCCCCATGATCCGCCCCAGGTGGCGCAGCTGCAGCCGGCCACGCTCGGTCTCGACACGGCAACCCCGGCAATCGACGCCAATTGGTGGACCGCGTTCGGCGATCCGCAGCTCGACCGGCTGATCGCGATGGGGCTTTCGGACAGTCCGACGCTCGAAAGCGCGCTTGCCCGCGTCCGTGCGGCCGAAGCCATGGTGGACGTCCGCCATGCCGCCCAGCTGCCCCAGGTCACCGTCGACGGCCAGTCGACCTATCAGCGCTTCCCTGAGAAATATATCTACCCGCCGCCCTATGCCGGTGCCGCCTGGCCGATCACCCAGGTCCAGGCCAATCTCAGCTGGAACCTCGACTTGTTCGGGCGCGAGAAGGCAATGGTCGCCGGCGCACGGGCGAGCGCCCAGGCGGCCCGGCTAGACGTGGCAGCAGCGCGGCTCACCCTCTCGACCTCGATCGCCCAGACCTATGTCGGGCTGGCCCGCGCCGAGCGGCTGATCCAGGTCGCCAATGGCTTCGTGACCACGCGTGAGCAGGCGCTCCGCTACGTCCAGTCCCGGATCAAGCACCAGCTTGCCAGCCAGTTCGAGCTCCGCCAGGCCGAGACGCTGCTGGCCGAGGCCGAACAGGCGCAGACCCGTGCCCAGGGCCAGCGCGACCTGCTCGTCCATGCCCTGGCCGCACTGGCCGGGCGCGGCGCGGATTTCTATCCGCAGATCACCGCGCCGACGCTGGCGCTCGATGCCCCGCCGACGGTGCCCGACCTGCTGCCCGCCGATCTGCTCGGCCGCCGCCCTGACCTGCTCGCCGGCCAGTCGCGCATCGATGCGGCCGCGGCCGGGCGCCAGGTCGCCCGCACCGATTTCCTGCCGAACGTCAGCATCCAGGCGCTCGCCGGTTTCGCCGCGCTCGGCCTCGGCAATTTCTTCGATCCGGGCGCCCGCACCTATGGTGCCGGCCCGGCGATCCACCTGCCGATCTTCGAGGGCGGCAAGCTCAAGGCGCAGTATCGCGGCGCCACCGCCGATCTCGACACGGCCGTGGCCGGCTATAACGAGGCGGTGCTCGGCGCGATCCGCGACGCCTCGGACGCGCTGACCCTGGTCCGCACCGCCGACAAGGACCTGGGCGACCAGCGCCGCATCGTCGCCGGCCTGCGCGAGACCGCGCGGCTCGATCAGGTCCGCGTTTCGACCGGCCTCGGCTCGCGGCTCGACACGATCGATTCCGGCTTCCGCCTGCTCGAGGCGGAACAGGCCCTGGCCGGCCTCCAGTCCGACGCGCTCACGCGCCGCATCCAGCTCATCGCCGCCCTTGGCGGTGGTTTCGATCCCAACCAGCCGCTCGTCGCGGCGCCAGCGGAAGCCCATTGAGATGACCGAAACGACTGAAGGCGCGCTGAAGGCGCGCGGCGAGAAGCAGCCCCCGGTCGAGCCCAAGGCCGAGCCGGAAGCCACGCGTGCGGCACCGCCCCCTGCCCCTCCGACAGCACCGGCTGCTCCGGCGACCAAGTCCCGCACCCGCAAGATCGGCTTCCTGATCCTCGGCGCGGTCGTGCTGATCGGCGCGATCATCTACGCCGTGCTGGTCTTCACCGCGCCGCCCAGCGAAGAGACCGACGACGCCTATGTCGGCGGCAACATCGTCGCGGTCACCGCGCGCGACGGCGGCACGGTGCTGGCGCTGCACGCCGACAATACCCAGCAGGTGACCCAGGGGGCGCCGCTGATCGATCTCGACCCGGCGACCACCGACGTCCAGCTTGCCGCCGCAGAAGCGGCGCTCGGCCGGGCCGTGCGCGCCGTGCGCTCCAACAATGCCCAGGTCGACGAGGCCGGGGCGGAGATCGCCCAGGCCCAGGCGGAACTGAGCCGCGCGCAGAACGACTATAGCCGCCGCCGCGGCGCCGCTGCCGACGGCGCGGTCTCGGGCGAAGAAGTCAGCCACGCGGGCGACGCCGTCACCACCGCGCGCGCCGCGCTCAACCTCGCCCGTGCCAAGCAGGCCCAGGCGGCGAGCACGGTTGCCGGCACCTCGGTCTACAACAATCCCCAGGTGCTCGCGGCCATCGCCGACGTCCGCCAGGCCGCGATCAATTCCAGCCATATGCGGATCGTCGCGCCCGTCTCGGGCGTGATCGCCCAGCGTACCGTCCAGCTCGGCCAGAAGGTCGCCGCCGGCACGCCGCTGATGGCCGTGGTGCCGCTCGACAGCCTGTGGATAGACGCCAATTTCCGCGAGACCCAGCTCCAGCACCTGCGCGTCGGCCAGCCGGTGACGATCCATGCGGACGTCTATGGCAATGACGTGACCTATCACGGCAAGGTGCTCGGCCTCGGCGCCGGCAGCGGCAGCGCCTTCTCGCTGCTGCCGCCGCAGAACGCCTCGGGCAACTGGATCAAGATCGTCCAGCGCGTGCCGGTGCGCATCGCGCTCGATCCCGCCGAGCTGAAGAAGAACCCGCTGCGTGTCGGCCTCTCGGTCGATGTGAAGGTGGCCACCAGCGATCGCTCGGGTCCGATGGTCGCCGGCAGCTCGCCGCCCGCCGGCGCGGTCCAGCAGAGCCTCGACGGCGGCCCGCAGATCGAGGCGCGCATCCGCCAGATCATCGCCGAGAATCTGGGACGCGGCCGGTGAGCAACGGCGCGGGCGCCCAGCCGGCGCCACTGAAGGGCGGAGCGCTGGCGATCACCTCGGTGGCGCTCGCGCTCGGCACCTTCATGCAGGTGCTCGACGGCACGATCGCCAATGTCTCGCTGCCGACGATCGCCGGCAATCTGGGCGTGTCGACCGACAACGGCACCTGGGTGATCACGTCCTTCGCGGTGGCGAACGGGGTGACCGTGCCGCTCACCGGCTGGTTCATGCAGCGCGCGGGCGTGGTGCGGACCTTCACCATCTCGGTGATCCTGTTCACCATCGCCTCGCTGCTGTGCGGCCTCGCCTGGAACCTGGAGTCGCTGATCGCCTTCCGCATCCTGCAGGGTGCGGTCTCCGGGCCGATGATCCCCGGCAGCCAGGCGCTGCTGATCGCGATCTTCCCGCCGCACAAGCGCGGCACCGCGCTCAGCATCTGGGCGATGACCACGCTGGTCGCGCCGGTGCTAGGCCCCGTGCTCGGCGGCTATATCTCCGACAATTATCACTGGGGCTGGATCTTCCTGATCAACGTGCCCGTCGGCATCGCCGCCGCGGCGATCAGCTGGCGCCAGCTCGCCAGTCGCGAGACGCCCACGCGCAAGCTGCCGATCGACACGGTCGGCCTGATCCTGCTCGCCTTCTGGGTGTTCAGCCTGCAGACCATGCTCGATCTCGGCAAGGATCGCGACTGGTTCCACAACTCGCTGATCGTCGTGCTGGCGATCTGCGCGGTGATCGGCTTCGTCGCCTGGGTGATCTGGGAACTGACCGATCGCGCGCCGGCGGTGGACCTCAGCCTGTTCAAGCGCCGCAACTTCGCCTTCGGCACGCTCGCGCTGTGCCTCGGCTATGCGCTGTTCTTCGCCAACAACCTGCTGCTGCCGCTCTGGCTACAGGAACAGATGGGCTATACCGCGACCTGGGCGGGCTTCGTGGCGGCGCCGAGCGGCATCGTCGCGGTGCTGATGACGCCGATCGTCGCGCGGCTGAAGCTCGACATGCGCTGGCTCGCCACGGTCGCCTTCCTGGCCTTTGCCGGCTCCTATTTCATGCGCGCCAACTATACGCCCGACGCGAGCTTCGTCACGCTGATGCTGCCGCTGCTGCTGCAGGGCGTGGCGATGAGCATGTTCTTCGTGCCGCTGGTCAGCATCTCGCTCGACCGGCTGCCGCCGGAGCGGGTGCCCTCGGCCAGCGGCATCTCGAACTTCGCGCGCATCACCGCGGGCAGCTTCGCTGCCTCGATCATAACCACCTTCTGGGATCGCCGCGCGGCGCTCCACCAGACGCGGCTGACCGAGGTGGGGAACGACTATTCCCCGGTCTATCGCCAGGCGACCGAGCAGCTCCAGGCACATGGGATGAGCCCGCTCCAGGCAGCCGGATCGATCATGCGCCAGATCGCCAACCAGTCCTATCTGCTCTCGTCGCTCGAGCTGTTCTGGATCTGCGGCTGGATGGCGCTGGTGACGATCGCGGTGATCTGGATCGCCCGCAAGCCCGCCCCGAGCCAGCACGCCGTGGCGGCCGACTGAGGAACGTCATCAAAATGGGCGGCCGGCATATTCGCCGGCCGCCCATCTCACATTCCATGGTTGCGTGCGAAGCGCTCGAACAGCGCCGGCCACGGATGGTCCCTGCCCGCTTCCTTCAGAGGCAGGCCATGCCCGCCCTTCTCGAAGATGTGCAGCTCGGACGGGATCCTGGCGGCCTGCAGCGCCGCGAACATCGCCAGGCTGTTGGCCGGGCTGACCACCGGATCGTCGGCGGCATGCGCCACTAGCGTCGGCGGCATGTCCGCCGGAAGGTCGTTCTCGGCCGAGAAGCGGGCGATCCGCTCCGGCCCGACATCGCTCCCCAGCAGCTCGCGCTTCGAGGCGGCGTGCGCGATGGGATCGGCCATGGTGATGACCGGGAAGAACAGCCCGGCCACCAGCGGCCGCGCCGATTGCGTATCGGCATCGTCGACCGGGTCATAGGTCTTGCGCACCGCACGGCTGGCGAGCCGGGCGGTGAGATGCCCGCCGGCCGAGAAGCCCATCGCCGCCACCCTTGTCGGATCGATCCGCCACTTGCCCGCCCCCGCCCGGATCAGCCGCATCGCGCGCTGGGCATCCTGCAGCGACACGTCGGGCCCCGCCGCCCAGCCGTCGCGCGGCAGGCGGTAGAGCAGCTCGAACACGGTGAAGCCCCGCGCGGCAAAGGCACGGGCGATCCCCGATCCCTCGCGCCCCACCGCCACCCGCGCATAGCCGCCGCCGGGTACATAGAGGATCGCGCCGCCATTGGGTTGGGTGGCGGGCACGACGTTGAGCATCGGCGTGGCGACATGCGGCCAGGCGATATCGTCCGCCGGACCATCGACAGAACGCCTGACCGTCTCGTCGCGTACGCTGAGCCCTTCCCCGCCCGGCGGAGATCCCGGCCAGATCGGGAAGCGCTCGATCGGTGCCGCCGTTGCGGGAAGCGGCATCGCCGCCGCCAGGGCCGGTCCGGCGATCAGGGTTCTGCGGGTAACGTCCATTTGGGCTGCTTCCCTATTGTTTCTGCAATGCCTTGAAATCGTCGATCCAGGCATAGTTGAATGCCGCGCTGCCGTCCGGATTCCGCTTGGCGGAGCGCCGGACGACGACGCTGTTCAGCTGCCACGCGGCAGCGCCAGGGCTTAGCTTGTCCGCCGGCGCGGCACCCTGGCTGAACGCAATGGTCGCGACCGCGAGCCGACCGGTGTCACGGAAGACCCGCATCTGGTTCGCCACGAAATGCTTGCGGCTCTCCAGCCAGGGGCTCTGCGACAGGAACTCGTCCCACTGCGCCTTGGAGAAGGGCGTCTCCAGCGAAGCCTTGACGATCTGCCAGTTCTGCGCGTTGCGCGGCGCGCCATATTTGTCGGCGAACGCCCTGGGGATTTCGCCGCGCATGTTCTGTTCCCAGGTCCTGACCAGCGAGAAGTCCGTCACGACGAACTTCTGCTCAGGGCGCATCCGCGGCAGGACGTATTTCAGATAGGCCCTGGCATCGTCGACTTCGGCGACATGGGTCTGGATCGCGACCCCGTCGATCTCCGGAGTCGCCTTCACGAAGCCCATCCAGCGCTCGACGACCTTGTTGCGCTCGGCGGGCATTTCCAGGCGGACGAGCGCGCCCATGTAAAGCCGCGTCCGGCAGTTCGCCGCGCAGTTCTTCGCGCGCTGCGCGATCACCTGCTTCGCGACCGCTTCGTAATAGGCGTTGAAGCTCTCGTCCCGGTTCTTCTCCGGGACTTCGAGAAAGGGATCGTTGCCGATCACCAGCACATCGACCTTGCCGGTCACCAGCGCCAGCACCGCATCGAGCCGCGCGACATCCTTTAGCCATGCATCGCTGCCCAGCTGCGGCGGGATGGTGCCGACATAGCCGAGCTTGAGCGACAGGACGGTGCTGTATCCCCGCTCGGATGCTTCGAGAATCTTGTTGAGCACCCCGTTGCTGCCAACACCGCGATCGAGCTGGGGCAAGGGCAGCGACATCCGCACCCATTTCGCGCCGGACTTCTCCAGGTCGCGATAGTCGAGTTCGCCGAACTGGTCATTGTAGCTGGCGCCAAGCGCGCCCTGCGCATGCGCCACGGTGGTCGTGGTGGCCCATAGCAGCGCCGAGCCGATCGTCAGGACCTTCAACATTCTTGCCTCCCCCTTTTGAGATCATGTCGAAATGCCGCGCGGTTCGCGGTCGGGTCATTGCAGCGCCTTGAAATCCTCGATCCAGGCGTAGTTGAATGCTGCACTGCCATCCCGATTGGGCTGGACGGTGCGCGCGGCGAAGACGCTGTTGAGCAGCCAGGGCGTGGTGTTCGGGCCGAAATTGCGGCTCATCGAGCTGCCCTGCTTGAAGCCGTAATTGGCGACCGCCAACCGCCCGCTGTCGCGGAAGATCTTCATCTGGTTGCGCAGATAGTGTTTCCGGCTTTCGAACCACGGGCTCTGGGCCAGGAACGCGTCCCATTCCGCCTTGGGGAACGGAGCCTCCAGCGCCGCCTTGATGACCTGCCAGTTCTTCGTCTCGCGCGACAGGCGATAGGCATCGGCGAAGCCGGGCGGGACCGCGCCCTGCATGTTCTGCTCCCACCAGCGGACGATCGAGAATTCGGTGGCGAGGAACTTCTGGTCCGGCCGCATCCGCGCAACGACATAGTCGACGAAGACCTGCGAACCTTCGATCGCGGGCAGATGCGGGTGGATGTCGACCCCGTCGATCTCGGGCGTTTCCCTGACGAACGCCATCCAGCGTTCGGTCGAGGGCGTCCGGTTGATCTCCAGGTCGAGCCGGTTGAGCGCCCCCATGTACAGCCGCGTTCTGCAACCCTGGCCGCAATGCTGCTTCCGGTACGCGATCGCCCGGTTCGCCATCGCCTCGTAATAGGCATTGAGATCGAGATCGCGGTCCTCGCGGCGGCTCTCGATATAGGGCTCGTTGCCGATCACCAGCATATCGACCTTGCCCATCACCAGCGGCAGCACCTGGTCGAGCCAGGCCATTTCCCGCGCCATCTCGACGCTGCCCGGCCTGGGGAAATCCTGCCGGTTGCGCGGGAACTTCAGCGAGAGGATCGTGCCATAGCCGTGCCGCGCCACGTCGAGCATCGCCTTGACCGCGCCGTGCTCGGCGGCAGGCACCCGCTCCAGCTCGGGCATGGTCAGGAACAGGCGAACCCAATGCGCGCCGGACTTCGCCAGGTCGCGATAGTCGATGTCCTCGAAATGCTCGTTGTAGTTCGCCCCCAGCGCGCCCTGGGCGTGCGCCGTGCCGGTGCCGAGCAGCGCGGCGCAGAGCGCGAGGACCTTCATCCGGTTCATTTCGCGATCGTCTCCGGCGGGGCGAGATAGGCTGGGGCCAGTCCGCCGAAATCGAGGACGAAGGAGTCGAGCACCAGCCCCGGATCGAGCGCGTAGATGCGCAGGCGATGCTCGCCCGCGCCGAGCGCCGGCCAGTCGGTGACCGAAGTGATCGCGTTGCGCTCCACCCCGTCGCTCCAGTCGCGCTTCGCATCGGCGTCGACGATCTGGGCCGGGCCGCCATCGATCGAGACCGCGTAGCGCTGCCTGTTCTCGGCACTCAGCGCGAAGCTCGGCATCAGCGTGGTCCGCAGCTTGGCGGCACCGGTGCTGGTCGTGCGGATGCGATATTCGGCATAGGGCGCGCCCGCCGCATCGGCCACGCTGGGCAGGTCGACATGACTCTGCAGCGCTTCCCCCGAGCGGCCCAGGCCCGGCACCGCCTGCCAGCCGAGCCCGTTCACAGGCTGGAGTTTCGCAAAACGCCGGGCGGAGAAGGCGATGATGCCATTGTCCTCGACCAGCATGCCCCTGGGCGCCGAGACATTGCGCGCCGAGACCGCGATGCTGCGGCGCGCGCCCGCGGCGGAGACGGTGACGCTGCCGGTCGCCGTCTCGCCGGCCTTGAGCTTGCGCCAGTCGATCGACACCCAGAGCCGCTGGTCGCCGCCGGGCTGCGCTTCGCGCTCGATCCGGATCCACGGCGCCGATGCCGTGGCAGCAACCTCGAGCGTGCCGCCACCGGTGTTGAACGCATCGATGAAATGGCGCGCATCGGTCGCCCGCTCGAACATCGGCAGCCGGTCGTTCGCCGTCGCCGGATCGCCCCAGCGCCGGACGCGCAGCGCCGTGTCGGACGCCTCGATCGTGCGGGCCGGTCGCTCGGCCCAGGCAGTGATCGACCCTTCCACCGCAACGCCCAGCCCCGGCGTCTCGGCCGGCTTCACCCGGCCGAGTGGCGGCGTGTAGAACACTGCCTGCATGCGCGGCTCGTCGCTCATGAAGTTCGCCCATTTGCCCCCGCCGGCAGCGTTGTAGGCGTCGGTCGCCTTGCGGGTGCGCTTGAACGCGTCGATCGACGCATCGGCATAGAGGTTGGCGCTCGCCCGACCCTGATAGGCGTAGAGGAAGCTGCGATCCGCATTCAGGATCTTGGCGTTCATCAGCGCGCTGCCGCGCACCGGATATTGCACCAGGTGATAGAAGCCGTCGCGCTTCTCCGCCGGCAGCTGCGCGGCGATCGCCTCGGCCCGCTTGTCGAGATCGCGGAATTCGGCGGCGCGCCTGCCCGCTTCGTCGCCATACGCGACCGGCGAGAACTCGGTCGGCCGCGGCGCGGTCTCGGCATCGTTCCAGCCCATATGCTCGGGCTTGCGGGCATAGTTGAGCCGATAATAATCGCCGAGCAGCCCCGCGATCGCCTCCGCCTGTTCGGGGCCGAAATTGTCAGCCGCCCAGCGCTTCAGCCAGCCCTGCTGGCCAAGCTTCGACGTACCGTCATAGTCATAGGCCAGGTCGAGGAAATAGCTCATCCCCTTCTCGCCCGGCTTGATGTCGCCGACATTGAGCACCCACAGGCGCCGGGCGTTGGTGGCCCAGGCCTTGCCCATCTCCTCGCCGATCAGTGCGGGCGGAGTGGTGTCGAGCCACAGATAGTCGTTGGGCACACCCCAATAGGAGATGTGGTAATAGACACCGGCCCCGCCCGCGCGCTTCTGCTCCGCCTTGGTCGAGAGCTGGCGGATATAGCCGTAATTGTCGTCCACCCAGGCGAGCGTGACGTCGTCGGGCACCTTCATGCCCTTGCGGTAGATATCGAGCACTTCCTTGTAGGGCACGAAGATCTGCGGGACCTTGGCCGGGTCCTGACCCACTTCGGTGAACAGCCCGCGCTGGTCGCTGACGACCCGCTCGAGTAGCCGGACGCCGTCAAAGCCCTTGTTCATCTCCGCCGGGCTGTCGTGGATGCCGCGCATGCCGACGGTGTAGACATTCTCATACTGGTGGTTGGCCTTCACCCGGGCACGCCAGTAATCGAGGATGTTCTTGCCGTTCTTGGCGTAGTTGAACTCGCCATTCTCGGTGAAATTCCACTCGGCGACATTGTCGCGCAGCATCGGCTCGGCGTGGCTGGCGCCCATCACGATGGCGTAGCGATCCGCCATCTCGGCATTGCCCTCGACCTGGTTGAACGCCGAACTGACCTTGTGCATCGCCGGCCACAGGAAATTGGCGCGCAGGCGGAGCAGCAGCTCGAAGACATGCGCATAGGTGGTCGGCCCCATGTCGCCGGTCGGATCGATGGTCTGCGCCGCCCAGGGGCGGATCGACCAGTCCTCGTCATTGATGAAGATGCCGCGGTAGCGGACCGAGGGCGAACCCTGGACGATCGCATTGCCGCTCAGCCTGAGCGCGGCGCGGCGGTTGGGCGTGACGTTGCTCCACCACACCCAGGGCGAGACGCCGATCTGCTCGGAGAGGCGGAAGATGCCGTAGGCGGTGCCGCGCCGATCCGCGCCGACCACGACCAGCGCGCGCTCGACCCCGGGCAGCGGCTTGTCGACCACCGCGATCGTATAGGCCTCGCTCTGGCCCGCGACCTTGTCCACCGCGATGCGCTTGTCGGCGATCAGCCGGTCGATCACCGGCGAGCCGCCGATCGTGCCCGCCAGGATCGCCAGCCTGCCGCTCGGCGCCGCCTCGGAAACCAGCGGCTTCACCCCCGAAACCCGCTCGACATCCCCGGCAAAGGCACGCGCGGCGATCCCGACCACCGGCGCGTCGCCCGCATCGATGAAGATCGTCGGCGCCGACCCTTCCGCGACCAGGTCGAACGCGGCGGACGCGGCCGGCGCCTGCTGCGCCAGCGCCTCGGCCGGGGCCAGGCCGGGGATGGTTGCAGCGAGGCTCAGCGCGGCCAGGATGCGGACAAGGGCCAATTTACTCTCCTGTTTTTCTGATCTTGCGCGGCGGTGCCGGGGTTACTTCAGGTACGGCCCCTTGGCGTTCCAGCCGATCTCGGTGGCGGCCAGCGTCCAGCTCTTGCCGTGGTCGTTGTTGCCCTGGAAGAACAGGAAGGTGCGGTCGCCGAACTGGAAGATGCCGGGATGGCCCGATTCCGAGGCGTTCCAGCTCCCCTTCGGGCCGTTGGCCAGGAACGGCTTGTCGGAGAGCCGCTTCCACTTCACCCCGTCGGTGCTCACCGCGACGCCGATCTGCTGGGGCTCGTTGTTGTAGCCGCCGGCGTAGAACATGTAGAGCTTGCCGCCGCGGCGGACGACGCTCGGCGCCTCGATGCAGTTGCGCTCCCAGGGCAGCTCGGGCTCGAGGATCGACTTGTCGTTGTTGAGGTTGGTGAAGTCGCCCTTGCCGAACTTCGAGCTGAGCGGGGCGCTCGCCACCCCGACCTTCTGCACTTTGAACTCGGGATCGCGGGTGGCGTAATAGAGCATCAGCCGGTCGCCCTGGACAAAGGCCTCTGCATCGATCGCGCGTCCGACGCTCCACTTGGCGGTGGCGGGATCGGGATGGAAGACCGGGTTGCCCGGATCGCGCTCGAACACGATCCCGTCCGACGACCAGGCATGGTTGATCGCATCCTTCTCGCGATTGCCATAGGTCTGGTAGAACAGGTGGACCTTGCCGCCGATCACCACGGCGCCGGGCGCGGCGATGCCGTTCGCCTCGACCTGCTGCCTGGGCAGGATCTCGCCGACCTTGGTCCAGGTCTTGAGGTCGCGGCTCTCGGCGATGCCGATCGCCAGGCCCTTCGGGAAGTCCTTCACGCCCACCGGATTCTCGCGCGGCGCGGGCACCGTATAGTACATCAGGAAACGCCCGCCGAAGCGGATGACCGAGGGATCCTTGGCCCAGGGTGTGCCCAGCCGGCTGGTGTCCGAATAGGTCGCGACGAGCTTCGCCTCCCGGGGCGCCGGATCCTGCGATGCCTGCTGGGAAAGCGCGGCGAAAGGCGCCGCCAGCATCACCGCGAACCCCGCGCCCGCCAGGAAAACATGCATTCGGCGCTTCTCGGTACGCATTCGGTCCCCTCCTTGTTTTGGTCAGGCCAATATAGTAACATTTATCTGACCAATCTAGCCAGAATCGTGCACCGATCGAATGTCGGGGAAAAGGGGAACATTGGATGGCGCGGAATTTCACCCGGACGGCCAGGCCGTGAACGCACGCACGCGGTTAGTGGACACCGCTCCCGGCCCAAGCTTCGCCGGATTGCCGAGCGTCAGCGAACCGGTTCGCCCGCAACTCGGACACAGCCTCACCTTCGGCCTGCTGCACGCGATCGGGGCCGAGATCGCCGCCGGCCATTATGACGACAAGCCCTTCCCGGCCGAAGCCGAGCTGGCCAGGCATTATGGCACGAGCCTTTCAGTGACGCGCGAAGCGGTGAAGATGCTCACCGCCAAGGGCCTGCTGGCGAGCCGCCCACGCCTGGGTACGCGCGTGCAGCCCCTCTCCTGCTGGAGCCTGCTCGACACGGATGTCCTGCGCTGGCTGCTCCAGCAGCGCCATTCGGCGGACGTGCTCGGCCAGTTCAACCAGCTCCGCATTGCGATCGAGCCGGCCGCGGCGGAGTTCGCGGCGCGCTTTGCCTGGCCGCGAGGCGTGCAGCGAATCTCCGATGCCCTCGAGCACATCGCGCTGTCCGAACGACGCGGCGAGGATGGGATCGAACCCCGGATCGCCTTCCATGGTGCGGTCCTGCAGGCCGCGCGCAATCCCTTCTACGCGCAATTCCGGGACGCAGTCGAAACCGCGCTGCGCATCGCAAACCGGATGCGGCGCAGGCCGAACGATCCGGCGACCGAGCTGGCCGCCTATGCAGCCGTGTACGGCGCCATCGCCACCGGGGATTGGGAGCAGGCACGGGAGGCGATGCGCGACATCGTCACCGGCATTTTCGCACCCGCCGATACGACAGGCCAATCCGAGTCGATTCCCCAAATCGGCGGCAACGCGCCGAATTTCGCCCGCAGCTGAGGCACTTGCGCCGATTCAGGTCAGGCCTTTCACAATATATTGTCAGGCCAATTTTGGTATGATAATTCGGATAGATAAGCCCCGAGTGCCAAAACTCGGACGATAAGGGAGGGGAAGGATGAACTATCGCAAGCCAAGGTTCCTGATCGGCGCATCGGGACTGGCCCTGATCGCCACGGCGGGCACAGCCGCTGCACAGGAAACCACGGTCCCGCAATTCGGCGATGTCGGCGACGAGATCGTCGTCAGCGGCTTCCGCAAGAGCCTCGAGACCGCGCAAGCGGTGAAGAAGGACTCGGACGACATCGTCGATTCGCTGGTCGCCGAGGACATCGGCAAGCTGCCCGATTCCACTGCAGCCGAATCGTTGGCGCGCGTCACCGGCGTGCAGGTCGACCGGCTGAACGGCGAGGCGGGCGGCCTGCGCCTGCGCGGCCTGCCCGACATCACCACCACCTATAACGGCCGCGAGATCTTCACCGCCGAGGGCCGCAACGTCGCTCTGCAGGACTTCCCGGCCGCTTCGGTCTCGCGCTTCGACGTGTTCAAGACCGCCGGCGCCAACCTGGTCGAGGCCGGCATCGCCGGCGAGATCGACGTGAAGTCGAACAAGCCGTTCAACTTCAAGGGCAGCCGCATCGTCGGCGGCATCACCGGGCTGCACTGGCGCCAGTCGCAGGAGTTCGGCATCGACGCCAACCTGCTGATCAGCAACCGCTGGGAGACCGGCATCGGCGAGATCGGCCTGCTGGTCGAGGGCAGCTACACCGACAACAAGTTCGTCGATTCCTACCGCGACAACAACACGCAGATCCTGCGGCACGCCTCGAACGTCGTGGTCAATGGACAGCCCAACTATCCTGCCGTTCGGTATCCCACCCGCGTCTCCTTCCAGTATCCGAGCTCGAACCGCTTCCGCCCCTCGGCCTCGGCGGCGCTCCAGTGGCGCCCGAGCCAGGCGCTCGAATTCTATGCCGACTTCCTGTTCCAGGGCTTCCGCGCGGCCGGTGAATCGAGCGCGCTGCACTTCGACACCGGCAGCAACGCGCCGCTCTATGACGTGACCATGTGCCCGGGCAGCACCGACCTGGTCTGCCAGATGACCATGCGCGGCCAGGGCAATGGCATCACCGGCTATCAGGTCGCCCAGTGGAACAAGACCGATACCTATCAGGGCGGCACCGGCTTCATCTGGAAGGTGCCCGGCGGGGGGCGGATCACCGGCGATGTCGCGATCACCGATTCGCGAAACTGGAACCGCAACATGCAGTTCAACATCTTCACGAACTCGCTCGGCACCCGCGTCTTCAACTTCGACGACCAGTCGGGCGGCGGTGGCGCCTCGGCCTATGTGACCGACATCAACCTCTCCGATCCCCGCTCGTGGCGCATGCTGAACTTCGCGGAGAATGGCGCGGACAATCATGGCCGCAGCTTCCAGGGCCGGCTCGATGCCGATCTGCCGATCGACTTCGCCATCTTCGACCGGCTCCAGGCCGGCGTCCGCTACAGCAACCGCGACGCCGACTCCTACAATGATCCGGCAGAGAACCGCACCCCGGTCCTCGGAGCCACCGATCCGCGAATCCAGTACGTCAACCTGCCGCTCGACTTCGACATGTCGATGATCGGCTTCCGCGGCGACCCGACAGTCCATCCCCGCACCTGGATCACCCCGACGCGCCAGAGCATCATCCACAATGCGGACTATCTGCGCATGCTGGTCGGCCAGCCGGCGGGCTATCCGGCGCTGGGCTGGGTCTACAGCGCCAACGAGAAGGCCTATGCCGCCTATCTCCAGACGCACTATAAATTCCCGATCGGATCGATGGAGCTCGATGGCCAGATCGGCCTGCGCGTCGTGCGCACCACCAACGATGTCAGCGGCACGCTGAAGATCGGCAACGGCGCCGGCACGCCCTATGCAAAGGCCAATGAATATCTCGATTACCTGCCTAATGTCAGCGCCCGGCTGAAGCTGTCGCGCAATCTGCAGGCGCGCCTGTCCTTCACCAAGACGCGCACGCGCCCCGGCTTCGGTTCGCTGAACCCGACGCTGACCGTCAATGATACGCTGTCCTGCGACAACAGCACGAACCCGCCGACCTGCTATCGCACCGCAAGCGGTGGCAATCCGGAACTCCAGCCGGTCGAATCCACCAACTATGACGCGTCGCTCGAATATTATTTCTCGCGTTCCGGATCGGCGACCGTCCAGATCTTCCGCCGCGACGTCACCGGCTTCATCAACAATGCGACGAGCTTCCTGAACGATCCGGACCTGGGCACGCTCCGCGTCGATCGGCCGGAGAATGGACAGAAGGGCTATATCCAGGGCGTCGAGGCGGGCTTCCGCACCTTCCTTCGGATCCCGTCGCTGCCGCAATGGATGCAGAATTTCGGCATCCTGGCGAACTACACCTATCTCGATCATGGCTCGGAGCTTTCGCCCACCGCTGCCGCGACGCTGCCCGGCGTCCAGCCGCTCAGCGGCGTCTCGTCGCACCTCGCCAACGCGCAGTTCTTCTACGACAGCAAGCCGCTGTCGCTGCGCCTCTCGTACAATTACCGTTCGAGCTTCCAGACCTATGGCGTGGTGAGCGATCCCGCGGTGACCACGCAGCTCACCCTGCCGACGGTCGAGAAGGGCCGCGGCACGCTGGACTTCTCGGGCTCGCTCAATCCGACGGACAATGTGTCGCTGAACTTCACCATCGCGAACATGCTCGGCTCGCAGCAACGCACCTATCGTGCGTTCAACGCGAAGGGTGACACCTACGCCGCGCAGGTTCGCTACCTCGAGACCGTCTACCGCCTCGGCGTCCGCTTCCGCTTCTGAGAACCGACTCCCCGTCGGTACTTTGGCGCCGCATGGGGCCACCCCCATGCGGCGTCCTTTCCCGAAACCCCAGCCCCGCCGGAGCCCTGCGCTTCCGGCGCAGGAGCCCCGCGCCGCCAGCAGTTCCGCCGACACGAGAATGAGGTGACCCGACCCAAGTGACTTCGAGGAAAGGCGCCAGGCCCCCGCTCCTGCCGCCCCGATGTGACCAGCGGGAAACAGGAGAGCGATATGATTAGGCGATCACGGAATCAGCATACCCATAAGCGCGCACTCGGCCGTACCACGCGACTTCTCGCCAGCCTGGCCCTGGTCGGCATGACGACCGTCGCAGCCCAGGCCCAGAGCCTGCTCGCCGCGAATTCCCGCTATCCCCGCATCCGCCTGCTCCCCGGCGGCGAGCTGGTCGCCTCGGTGCTTTCGTTCACCGGCGACGATCACATCAAGATCTTCTCGAGCACCGACAGCGGCGCGACCTTCACCCAGGTCGGCACGATCAACGATCCCGAATTCCAGACGCTGAAGGCGAGCAGCCCCAGCCTGTTCCGCGTCCCCCAGACCGTGGGATCGCTGACCGCCGGCACGCTGATCCTCGGCGTCGTGGTCGATACCCAGAAGACCGCGACCAGCCTGGCCAAGATCAACATCTACAAGAGCACCGACAACGGCCGGAACTGGACCTTCGTCTCGATCGCGGTCCAGTCGGCCAACAGCCAGGGGCTGTGGGAACCCGATTTCTCGATGGCCACCGACGGCGCGATCGTGATGCACTATGCCGACGAGAGCAGCCCCTGCTGCAGCCAGAAGCTCGTCCGCCGGCGCACCTATGACGGCGTCCACTGGATCGACCAGACCAACGACGTCCAGCTTTCCACCAGCAATGCCGACGCGACCTGGCCGCTGCGCCCCGGCATGCCGGTGGTGTCGAACCTGGCGGACGGCACGCGGCTGATGACCTATGAGATCTGCGGCCAGGCCGCGCCGCTCAACTGCGCCAGCTACTACCGCACCTCGACCGATGGCTGGAACTATGGCCCGGTCAATTTGATGGGCACGCGGATGAAGGACTCGCTCGACCGGTTCTTCTCCAACACACCGGTCAACAAGGTGCTGCCCGACGGATCGATCCTGTGGATCGGGCAATATATGCGCGTCGCCGACGGCTCGCCTTCGGGCCTGAACGGCACCGTGCTGTTCAAGAGCGCGAGCGGCAACCCGAACGGCCCGTGGACGACGCTGGCGGCCCCGGTCACCCTGCCCGCCCCCGTCACCAATGGCTGCGAGGGCTTCTCGCCCGGGCTGCAATGGGTCGGCACCGGCGCCACCTTCGTCGAGCTGCAGACCCGTAACGTGAGCGGCGTCTGCAACGTCTATTTCGCGAGCGGCCCGGCCAACTGAGGCCAACGGAAGGGGGATCGGCCGCTGCCATCGGCGACCGGTCCCTCGTCCCATCCCTGTCAATCGCAGGAGGAGCAATCATGCCTGGCCTGACGAACGAGACGCGCAACTGGCGCTGGACATGGGCCGCGACCCTGTCGCTTCCCGCCGGAATCGCGCTTGCCTGGACGGCGTGGCCGTCCAGCCCCCCATCCAACGAAGCCGGCGTGGTCACGATCGCCGACAGTAGCCCGCAACCGGCGGCGCCCGTCAACCCGCCACCGATCGCCAGGCATCCGCCGCTAACGCCGCAGCGCAACTCGGAGCTCGCCGACGAGAACCAGTATCTGGTCACCCGCGAGGCGCGGGATCGCGCCTGGGCCGGCCGCAGCGAGACGCGGCTTCTCGCCTTCATGCGCGGGCTCGCCCATGTCGATGCCCGTTCCCTCACGGCCAGATGCACGACCAGCCTGTGCGAAGTCTCGGGCCTGGCGGAGGAAGATTCCGGCGGGTCGATGAACCCGGCCTGGGAGGTGCTGGAGCGCGATACCGCCAGCGCCAGCCTCCAGGCAGAGGGCCTGGAGCGCAACGCCACCACCTTCGGAACCGGCCGCGTGCGGGAAGCTTTCGTGATCTATTACCGGCGCATGGCTGCACCGACATAGGATGGAGACAGCGCCGGGCGGCCTAGGGCGTGTCGTCTTCCGGCGGGGGCGGGGGCGGAGGCGGGGGCGGCAGCAGCGTCTGGATCGGGGTGCCCTGCTGGCGCTCCCTGGCAAGTTTCTCGGCCAGCTTCTTTCCATATTCCTTGATCATTTCCGCGATTGCATCCGTGATCAGCTTGCGGACCCGGATTTCCTCCAGCCGCTGGGCCTTTACCATCTCCGCACTGTATCCGTATTGCGCCGCCTTCTCGAAGCTGATGTCCGACCAGTTGAGATCGCTCTTCATGATCTGATTGGCGTCGCGGTGCATCATCTTCAGATTGTCCGGGATATCGGGCAGCCCGATCACCTTCTTCTGGATTTCGGCACGGGTGGTAGCGTCCAGCTGATCCCCGATGATCAGAAGTTCTCCGAGTTTCGACATATTGGCGACTTCGGACAGGGGTATGAGGTGATCCACATCGAACTTGAGCGGCGTTCCCTTCGATTTCTGATAGGCCGCGAATTCCTTGGGACCCATATATTCGTCATATTTCAGGCTGCCACGCTTCGCCTGGTAGTTGGGGCCGGTGCTTAGCAGATCCTTGACCGGCTGATTGGCCTTGCGCACGGCCAGCTTGGCATCGGGCAGCTGAATCTCGCGCCAATGCTTCGCATCGGCAACCGCTTGTTGCCAGTTCTTCTGGTCGCGGATGGGCGTCGGCGCCTCCGCATCTTCGATGTCGAGCCGCAACTGGGCCAGCTCCTTGCGGCGCTCCAGATATTTGCGGACCTCCGCGATCACGTTGGGATCGGGATGGCGATCGCCGAAGTGCGGATCGCGGAGCAGGTCCTGGAGCGTCTCCACATTGTCTTCGTGATTCGGGGGACGCCCCGTGCCCGAGCGTTCCAGCGTTGGATCGAGTTGAGTGGCCAGCAGGCGCGCGTCGGGGGATAGCGCCTTCTTCATCGCCGCATCTTCGCGGCCCCGCCTCGCCACCTCCGCCGGACCATTCTTGGCCAGATTGCTGAGCGATTCGGCGCGACTGTCCTGCAACAGCGCGCTGGCTTCCGCGAGAGCGAGCTTCCGTTCGGCCGCCCGGGCGCCGGCGAGATCGAATACCCATTTCGACTGCTTGCCCTCGCGGCCGGTCGTCTCGGTCGTCGCCGCTGCGACAGAAGGATCGGCGGCAACCGGCGGGGCGGCAGCAGGATCGACGACGGCCGGCGCGGCTTGTGTCTCCGGCGCGGCCTGTTGCTTGGCTGCCTTCGCCTGCGCCGTTTCCGCCTTCTGCGCCTCCCGCTCCTGCGCACGTTTCTGATCGCTCGCGGCCTTCTTGTCCGCCTTCGCCTGGAGTTTCGCCGCCTCGGCTTGCGCCTCCGCCTGCTGCGAAGCCGTCAATACGATCTTGCGCTTGGGGTTGTCGGGATGGGGCACCTTCCTGGTTTCGGCGATGGAGGGATCCTGTTTGACCAGGTCCTTGAGCGAATGCAGCACCTCGCCCTCGGGCGCCGGCGTGGGCGCGGCCTTGCGGTTGAAGCCGAGCTGGTCGTTGAACGTGTCGGCCAGCACCTGCGAGCGCAGCGAGAACTGGTCGCCCCGGCCGATCCCGTCGGTCAGGCTGTCCATGCCGAGATCGCCATGGACGATCGCGACCATGTGCAGCTTCTTCTCGGCCAGGAACGCCTCGAACACTTCGCCGCGCACCGGATCCGAGTGGGGATAAGGGTCGCCGGCAGCATAGTGCCGGGCGGTTTTGTACGGCGATTCCAGGCCCGGTATCGAGGATTTCGACGGCGGATAGGCGGCGGGGACGCGATCGAGGAACTCGTCCCATGCGGCGCGGTGCTTGCCGCCGGTGCGCACGTCCAGCATCTCGCGCGGGATGTCGCGCCCGCGCATCAGGAAGGGGAAGATCTCGCCGGGAAGCTGCGGCGTTCCGTCGGGATGGTTCTTGCCGACCATGCGCCGGGCATAGAGCAGGGCATTGTCGAGCTGGCTGGTCAGATAGAGGCCGCGGCCGAAATCGTCCGAGCTGCCGTCGGTGATCTTGGTCATGTCGATCCCGCCTTCGCGGATCGATTTGCTGCGGCCCTCGGGCGCGCCGTGGAAGACGAGATGCAGCGGCTCGTCGGGGTCGAGTTCGCCGCGCCGGACCATGTCGGCACGATTGGCCTCGAGCACCAGCGCGGCGACCTTCTTGCGGGTATCGAACGGAATGGTCTCGTCGTTCACCACCAGGTGGAGCCGCGCGATCGAGTCCTTCTCGCCGACGAGCCCCATCGTGCGGAGGGTCTCGTGCGTCTCGGAAGGGGGCAGCGCCTGCGCGCGCGCCGCGACGGTCTGGATGTCCGAGACGTCGCGTGGGCTAAGCGAGGTATGGCCCGACCCGGCCGCCAGCGCGCGGGGCTCGGATTGCGGCACCTTGGCCGGAACAAGGACCGGCTCGACATAGCTTTCCGGCAGGCGGAAGTTGAAGTTCAGCGTCTCGCTCAGGAATTCGTGATAGGCGCGCATCGTCGCGAATTCGCGCTTCGTGTGCACGCCGGTTTCGGGATGGGGGAAGTTGATCCAGATCGGCTTTTCGGGATTGTTGGTATTGATCCCGAAATCGGTGAAATTGAATTTCCCGTTGTCGATGAAATAGATACGCGACGACCGCTCGGCATGACCAAGCTCGGTCACCTCGCCGATCACCTGATGCATGTCGCCCGGCTCGCCGCTGGGCAGGCGGCTGATCAGCTCGGTATGCGCCAGGGGCTTTCCCTGGGCATCGGTGCCGTTGGGATGGAAATGATGCTCGATGACCCAGTGGCCGCCCTGCTCGTTGAGCAGCGCCTGCCATGCCGTACGGCGGCCCGCGCTGTTCGGGCCGCGCAGTTCGCCGGCCGAGTTGATCCGCCCGACGCTGCCCTTGGCGCCCTGGATGACGATATATTCGCCGGTCACCGGGTTGCGGTAGACTGCGACCTCGCGGTTGGGGTCGGCCAGGACCATGCGGCCGAAATTGTCGTTCGCCGCCTCGCGGCTACGCGATTCCGGATGGACGAACACGGTGCCCTCGGCGATCGGACCGAGCGCGACCATCTCGACACTGGCGACCGCGAACCGCTTCTCGGTGGCGCCGCCATTGTCGTTGGCGGCGGGCGCGCCGCCGCCCCCGGATCCCTTGAGGGTCAGCAGCACATCGGACTCGCCGGTGCGCCCCGCGCTGACCGGCTGTTTCTCGACCTGTGTGGTTGGCGTATCCTCGTGCTTGACCGGCGGAAGCAGCTTGTCGGTCGGCTCGGTCTGCGGGCCCGCCAGCTCCTCGTGATCGGCCTTGGGCGGCGTCAGCGCGGTTTCCTCGGCGGCGGGTGTCTTGCCGGGCGGGAGCAGCTTCTGTTCCGGCGGCGCGTCGAGCAGCCTGCCCGACCCGATCATCTCGGCGGCGCGCGCCGTATCGGCGTCGAGATGCGGCAGCTTGCCGGCGCCGCCCTTGCCGGCATCGCCCCCCGCTTCCGTCTCCGGCCTGGCGACCGCCGCGAGCCGCGCGGTCTCGGCCTCCGCGTCCCCACCGCCGGCCTGCTCGCGCGGCTTTCCTTGCGGAGCCAAGGGATCGTGCGGATTATTGTCGACCCAATGCTGCTCCTCGGCGCGCGAGGCGTAGCGCTTGCGCATGCGCCGGTCGCCCACCCCTTCGGCCGCGCCCTGGATGAAGTTGGTCAGGCCGGCGGTGCCCATTTCGCGGAAGATCTGGCCGTAGCTGATATTGTCGCCCTTGATGTGCTTGTCGTAGAGCATCTCGCCGCCCTTCGACGCCATCCCGCTCGCGCCCGAGCCGGCGGCGCGGGTGCCGATCTCCACCGCCCAATGCTTGGCGACCGCCTGCTCGCCCGCACGGATGACCTCGGCCTCGGACTTGCCCGCCGCCATCGCCGCCGCCATCGCGCGCTGCGACACGCCCGAGCCGAACCGCTTCGATGCCGCTTCCAGCATCTTGCTGCCGCCCCGTGCGCCAAGCGCCCCGAGCCCTCCGCCCAACGCGCCCTTGGCCATCGAGTGGAAGATGTTCATGCCATAATCGTCGCGCCGCCTGGCAGCGGGATCGAGCGCGGCATTGGCCCCGCCGGCAAGCATCGAGCTGCCCGCGCCGATCACCACTTCCTCGGTCAGGGTCAGTGCGCGCAGGGCGCCCGCGGAGCCGGCGGCCTTGGCCAGCGCCTGCTCGCTCATCCGCCACGAGCCGGCCAATGCCTTGAGCGCGGGCGAGCCGCCGCGCAGCGCCGCGCCCGCCCCCGCGCCGATCCCGGCGGTGGCGGCCTGGACGACGGTCTGGACGAGATCGCGAACCATCTCGTCGCGGCCATAGCGCCCGCCCTTGATCGCGACGTTCAGCCCCATGCCGACCAGCCCTGCGCCCAGCGTCACCAGTGCCGGGATCCAGATCGACGCCGCCGCGCCGCCGGTGAGCACCGTGGTGACCACCGCCGCGACCACCACCAGCGCGGTCGCGACGAAATTGGCGATGCTGTCGACCGAGGCGACATAGTTGTCCGCAGTGATACGCGACATCGTCACCGCATGCTCGAAGGCTGTGGCGTCCCCCTTTTCCGGCGGCACGAAGTCGCCATTCTCGTCGAAGTTGATCTTGATCGGCAGTCCGGTCTGCGGGTCCTTGCTGCGGATGCGGCCGCGCTCGTCGACCTGGCCTTCCTTGATCCCCATCAGCCGGCGGAGCTCGGCGGCATTCTCGGTCAGCTTCTTGTAGTCGCCATAGGCGAGCAGCATGCCGAGCCCACCCGCCTGCTCGGTCTGCTGGTCCATCACCCTGAGCGCGATCTCGCCGCGTTCCTTGGGGTTCTGCGGCACGCCCATGAAGGCGATCTCGATCTCGTTGGCATCGTCGCCGCTGAAGGTCGCGCCGTTCCAATTGTGCCAGTTCCAGTGATTGCCGTTGATGCCGAGCTGTTCCTCCAGCCCCTTCTCCCCCTTGTGATCCTTGTTGTAGGCCTCGATGAGCTCGGCGATCTCCTCCTTGTTCATCCGCTTGAGCTGCTGGATCGCGATCTCCTTCTTCTCGCTGCTGATCGCGAGCTCGATCGCGGCGAGCGGGGAGCCCTTGGGATCGGAGACGATGCCGACGGCGTCCTTCGCGCCCTTCTTGTCGTCGCCGAACTTGGTTTCGAGCTGCCCGCCCAGCTCCTTGCGGATTTCCTCGGCGCTCCGCTTGTTCTCCTGGTGCGGCGTGCCGTCCTTCTTCGCCTGGCGGTCGAGCTGGTCCTGCGCATAGAGGAGCAGCACCGCGTCCTGCTCTTCCTTGGCCCCTTTCAGGCCCTGTTCGCGCACCTTGGCATCGTAATGCCCGCCCTCGACCGCATCCGCCCCACCGAAATGCATCGATTCGTCGAGCCCGTCGCGCTTGGGCTTGCCCGGCCGGTTCATCTCTATGCCGAGCCGGGCGGCGCGCGCCTCCTTGGAATCCGCGCCCTTCTCCACGATCCGGGTGATCCACAATTTGTGGTCGTCGCCGACCTTGTCGACGGTGTCCCACTCGACCGGCGGATATTCGCCGCTGCCGTGGCTTTCGTGATGATGGGTGATCGTCCTGGTCGCCGCCTCGATGATCCCCTGCTGCGCGGCGCTGAGCTTCTCCTCCTTGGTCGGCGGCTTGCCGTCCTTGCCCGCGGCCGGCACCGCGCCGGTGTTCCGGCCATAGGCGAGCTGGGTCTTCTCCCACTGGTCCTTCTCGCGATTCTTGCGCGCGGTATCGCTGCCGAGGTTGAAGGGATCGTCGTTGCCTGCCAGGCGTGAGGTTCCGGAGGACTTGCCGACGTCGGCGATGCCCTTGCCGGTCTTTTCCCATCCCTCCTCGCCTTCCACCGCACGGCCGGCGGCGATCGCCTCCTCCAGGCGGATCGCATTGTAGTTCGCCGAGGCCTGGCTGGCGGGGAGGAACTTGCCCTCGGCATCGAGGCCGATCAGCGCCTCGAACTTCTTGCGATCGGCGCCCTCCAGCTCCTTCGCCATCGCGATCAGCTCGGCGCCATGGTCCTTGCGCAGCTGCGCCAGATCCGCGGGCGACAAGCTTTCGAGCGTCTGGCGGGCCCGCTCATTGTCGTCGTTCCAGTTGAACGCGGCACGCAGGTCGGCGATCGCAGCGTCGCCGGTCTTGCCGTTGAGCGAGCGTATCGCCGAATTATAGTTCTGCTGCTTGGTGTCGGGCATCCCCCAGCTGTTGCCCATCGCCTTGCGGATCCGCTCGTCCAGCGTGCTGCCATGCGCGAGCTCCTGGCGGTAGGCGGTCCCCTGGGTCGCGGTGGTACCCCTGAGCTCGGCGACGATGCGGTCCCCGTCGGAGGAGAACCAGGCGCTGCATTCCTTGTCGATCGCCGCGGCATGCGTGGCCAGCACGCCGGTCACGCTGCGGCGCGCATTGCTCTGGAATTCCTTGATCGCCGGGCTTGCGAGGACGTTGCCGGCAATCTTGCCCGACAGCTCGATCAGCTTGTCGACGGTCATCTGGTCCTTGGCGCCAGCCTCGCCGCCCTTCCCCTTCTCCGCCGCGCCCTTGCCGTCCGCCTTGGGCGCGGGCTTTTCGGGTTTCTTGGTACCGGCCTCGTTCGTGGCAGCGGGTGGGGCCTCGTTGCAGCCGCCACAAGTATCTGCGGGCGCGGCGGGCGCTCCCGCCCCAGGCTCGGCCTGCTTGGCGCCGCCCTTGGCCTTGAACTTAGGCGGGCCCGATCCGGGCGAGCTGGTGACTGCCTGGGGGGCGGCGCCATCGAGCGATCCCTCGCCCTTGGCCGCCGCCGCGCCGCCGCCAGCCTTCGCATCCCCCTTGCCCGCGCCGTCCTTCCCGGCACCCTTGTCGCCGCCCTGCTTGTCTCCACCCTGCTTGTCGCCGTCCGTCTTGGCGGTGGCGCCGGTCAGCATCGCGTTGACTTCGGCACCCGTCGCATCGACCGCGGCACCGAGATTCTCGGCCGCGGTCTTGTAGCTGTTGTCCATCGGGTCGAGGAAACCCTGGCATTGCTGGGTGACCGATCCGGGCAGGTCCTTCAGCCCGTCCAGCCCCTTGCCGACCTCGCCCAGATAGCTGGCGATGCTGTTGGCCACCATGTCGCCGCTCGACTTGGCGATGTCGGCCACGCCACGAGCGATGCCCAGATCGAAGCGCACTGCCTGGCGATCGATCGGCCCGACCTGCTGGGCGAAGACGAACTGGGCAAGCGCCGGTTGCTTCGCCGCGCTGCTCGCAATGGTCACGCGCAGCCTGCTGGTGCTGGTGCCGACCGCCTTGGCGAACTCGCTCTCGGGCCGATCCTTGAGATCCTCGAGGCGATCGACGACGCCCTGGAGCGCCTGGGGCTGCGATTCCGCCATCGCCAGCAGCGTACGCACCTGGGCGCGGCCGACGCCCTCGATCCGGCTGGTCTCGCTGGCCATCGTCGCCGCGGCGGATTCGATGTAGCGCGTGCGTGCCGTGTCATGCTGCTTGACCAAGGCATCGTCGGTGCCGGCAACGCCGCGCTCGATCATGTCCTCGAGCTGGAGCTCGGTATTGGCGATCGACGACAGTCCGGCGTCGCGCGCCGAGCGGATCGCGTTGGGGCCGGTTTCGTGGACGTTCTTCACACGCCCGTTCATGTCGGCAAAGGCACCGGAGAATTTGCACGGCAGGCAGGCGTTGAGCTTCTCCAGCGGCTCGCGGAAGCCCTTGACCAGCTCGGTGAAGGCCTTGACCTCCTCGCTCGCCTTTTCCGGCAGCTTGGCGTCGATCGCCTCGTTGATCGGCGGCGTCCACACCTTGCCGCCATCGTCATGCGCGGGCGCCGGATCGCCGGTCAGCGAGGTGAGCGCCCGGATCGCCTTGTCCGAGCTGGTCGCGAGATCGGTGACCGCCTTGCTCGATCTGGCGCTGATATCCTTGGCGCGCCCCTGCGGCCCGCTCATCGCCTGGAGATAGCTGGTGTAGAGCGCCGAGAGCGTGCCCAGCGACGAGTTCGAGGCGCCCCACACCTTGCGCCGGATCGCGTCGGCGCCGTCGTGGAGCGCGGTCAGCGCTTCCTCGCGGCCGAACATCAGCCGCGTGCGCGCCTGGTCGAGATCGCCATCCAGGCGGCTGAGCTGCTGGTCGAGCGCGTCGCGGTGGCGATCCGCGATCCGGGTCGAGAAGGTGCGTGCCTCTTCCGCGAGCCGGCGGGCGCCGTCGTTCAGCTGCTGGAACAGGTTGAAGCTCGCGGTCGCCGCCTCGGCGAAGCGGGCGCGATAGTCGGCGGGAGTGATGACTTCGGGCTTGTCGGCCTTCTTGGCCTTGGCCGGGCCGAAAGGCAGCGCGCGCGGAGCCGAGAAACTGCCGGGATCGGCCACGACCTCGAAACGCGGGCGGACGAGCTGCGCCGATCCGGTGACCGGCGTCATCGGCTCGTGGAGGAAGTGGAGGACCGCAAGCCTGCCGCCCGTATCGCCGCCCTTGGCCTTGCCGCCCGCCTTGCCCTTTCCCTTGCCCTTGTCGGCGGACGCCTTGGCCTTCTGGTCCTTGCCCTTGGCGGCCGCATCGCCACCGGCGCCGGACCCGTCCTTGCCGGCCTTTCCCTTCGCCTTGTCGTCGACCTTGTCGGTCTTCTGGGCGTCGAGCTTCTGCGTGTCGAGCTTCTGCCCGTCGAGCCCCTTGGCATCCAGCATGCCGTCGAGCTGGGGCGGCGACGCGAGATAGGCGGGACGTGCCGGCAGGTCCGGCAGCGTCTTGGTCATGACGGGCGCGGTGGCGAACGAACGCTGTGGCGTGAAGCCGCCGCGCTTCGCGGGCCTGGCCGCGCGGGGCGCCAGGGCGACGCCGGCGCCGCTCATCGCGACAGATGGGGCGGCGGGCGCCCCAGCTTGCCATATTCCTCGCACGTCGCAGCGGCCACCGCCTCCCAGCCGATCGCGGTGCCGGCGGCACGGGCGCGCGCGGCGGCGGCGAGGACGATGTTGCGGATGTGCCCGCCCGCCAGGTCGACGGCGATCGCGATCCGGTCGAGCGCGGCATCGTCGAGTTCGTGCGTTTCGCCCAGATGCGCCCGCCACAGGTCCCGCCGCGCGGGCGCCTCGGGCATCGGAAATTCCAGGATCACGTCCAGCCGGCGCGCAAAGGCGGGATCGAACCGGTCGCGGCTGTTGCTGGCGAGCAGCGCGATCCCGTCGAACTCCTCGATCCGCTGGAGGAGGAAGTTGGTCTGCGCATTGGCATAGCGATCATGCGCGTCGCTGACGTCGGTGCGTGCGCCGAACAGCGAATCCGCCTCGTCGAAGAACAGCAGCACATCGGCATGCTCGGCCGCCCCCAGGATGGCGGAGAGGTTCTTCTCGGTCTCGCCGATCCATTTCGACGTGAGCGCGGACATGTCGACGCGGTAGAGCGGCAGGCCGAGCTTGCCCGCCAGCCAATGCGCCGCCAGCGTCTTACCGGTCCCGGATTCACCGGTGAACAGGGCGCGGACGCCGGGGCGATAGCGCGCCGACACCGCGGTGCCGAGCCCGCGCGAGAGCGTCGAGCGGAGCTGGGCGCGGGTCACCAGCCGGGCGAGCGCGTCGTCCAGCTCTGGTGGAAGCACCAGGCTGCCGTCGGGTACCTGCGCATCGCTTCGGCGGGCGAGCATGTCGAGCGAAGCCGCCCCGGCCGCAACACCGGCGATTATGTCCTGCCACTCCAGCGACCCGCGTCCTTCGATCCGGGCATGGTCGTGCGCCCGGCGCGCGGCCTCGGCGATCCGCCCCGCACCCTGGCGAAAGCTGGCGGCGGCGGTGGCGGCGTCGGCCTGCGCCGCCCCTGCGTCGCGCCACAGGCCGGCACGCGCCTCCTCGTCGGGCATGGCGAGCACCCATTCGACCGGCGGCTCCTCGGCCTCGATCACGCCGTCGAGGCCGGGCAGGACGAACCACGGCCCTGCATAATGGCCGAGCGCCGGAAGCGGCCAGCGCTCGCCGGGGCCTGGGCGCGGCGCGAACAGCGGGGCGTAGCCGCTGGCGAGCAGCCAGGCGGCAAGCCCGGGCGGCGGGTCCCCCTCGATGCGGGCGAGCTGGAGACCGAGCGCGGATGCGGCGAGGATGGCGGCGGCCAGCCCCTCGGACGCGGAGGCGGAGCGGATCACCATCCCGCCGCGCGGGCGGTGCGCCAGAAGTCCCGCGCGGGTAGTGGCGGCGGCGCGCATCGCGTCGGGAAGCGGAACCCTGGGCGGCGTGACCGGGCGGAGGTTCGCCCAGGCATCGGCATGGCCGGTCAGCGCGCCGAGCAGCGGTAGCGGGATGGAAAGGCTGCGCTCGGGAAGCGCCGCGGCTTCGCTGCCGATCTCGATCAGCCCCGAGGCGACCGCCGCGCCCGAGGCCAGGGCCAGCACCTCGCCCCCCACCGGCTCGAGCGCAGTGGCGACGAGGCCGAGCAAGGGGCGCGAGGTGCCGAGCGGATGCTGGACCTCGGCGAGCGCCCGTGCGGTGCGCGAGTCCCGCTCGACCGCGAGGCACAGGGCGGCGGCGGCGATCTCGGCATCGGACAGGTCGAGCGCGGCGGCGAGCGCGACGAGGCGGCGGTCCCGCTCGCCCGGCGCGGCGCGGAGCGCGGCGATGCAGGGCTGGAGCATGTCCGCACTCCAGCCCGAAACCGCCAGCGGCCCGCTGCCGGCGTGGCCGACCGCCGCCAGCGCGAGCATGCCCAGGTCCGCGGTGATGGCGCCCTCGGCGGTCATGCCGGCTCGCGGTCGCGATACTGGTAGCGGATCACCAGCCCCAGCCAGCCGACCCAGCCCGGATCGAGGTCGAGTGCCTTGCGGCGCAGCCGGATATCGGCGCTTTCGGGAGACATGCGGATGTCGATCCCTTCATCGCGGCGCGTGAGATGGCCCGGCCGATTGACGATCTCGGCGAGCGTGCAGCGGACGTTGCGGCGCAGCCAGCGGTCGAGGCCGATGCGCCATGCGGCAAGGATATCCGGGGCGATCGGCTCCACCTCGCCAAGCAGCGCGAACAGCGGGTCCTCGGCCTCCACCCGCATGCGCTCCGCGATATGCACGAGGAGTGCCCGGCCGAAGCCGGCCATGGCGAGATCGGGACGCTCGGCGAGCCAGGGCTCGATGTCCATCCGCCAGAGCGGACGGACGAGCAGGAAGAGGCCCGCCGCCTTGGTGGCCCTTTCCAGGCACTCGCCGAGATAGGGTTCCGGTTCGGCCAATGCCGGGCTTTCGGATACCGGGCTTGCGGGCACCCCATCTTCGGCTTCGATTTGATGCTCGACCGCAATGCGAGGGCGATCCACGGGCCGGGCGGGTCGTCGGGCCGGTTCGGCAGCCGTATCGGGCCGGTCAGCTGCGCGATCGCCTCCTGCCCTCCCCTCCACCGAAGGTTCCGCCGAAGCGGTCGCCTCCGCCAGGATCGACGCCTGCAGCGCCTGCGCCATCCTCGCGATCGCCTCCGGCGCGACGGCGCGTTCGGGCGCGGCGGCAATCAGGGCAAGGCGCGCCAGCCATTCCCGCGCAACCTCGGTCCCGCGCGCATCGGCCAGCACCGCGTGGATCGCCGCAGCCGCAGCGGGTTCCAGCCTCGCCAAGAGCGCGCGCGCCCGCTGCGCGAGGACAGGGTCGGCCCTGGCGGACTCGGCCGTGGCAGTTGGCACCCGCAACGATGCCGGAGCGGCAAGGGCCAGCGACACCGCCGGCGGTGCCGGGGCCTGGGCAAGCCAAGCCAGCACGCGCGCCACCTCCCCTGCCCTGACCGCCACGATCAGCGCGCGCGCAAGCGGCGGCAACGCCTCGGGATGGAGGAGCGCATGGGCGATCTCGCTCGCCACCCAGCCGGCCGGCGACAGCCCCTGCAGGCCGGGAACCGCCAGCCGCCAGAACCAGGCGGTCGGCGCCCGACCGCTCGCCAGCAGGGCCAGCAGCAAGGCGCGCGCTTCCTCCTCGGAGCGGAACCAGACCGCATCCGCATCGGCCGCGCCCGCCTGGGCCGCATGAACTGCGCGGGCACGCTGCTCGCGCACGCGATCGGCCACCCGCGCTTCCCACAAGGCGGGCGGCGCGCGGGCGGGCAAGGCCCCCAGGTCGAGGCGGCGCAGCACGAGCAGGCGATCGTCGTCGGGCACCGCGAGCCGCAACGCATCCTCGCTGCGCATCCGTGTCTCGCCGACCCGGCCCGGCGCCGCCGAGATCGCGAGGCGCGCGACACTCACTTCCGCCATCAGCGCGCTCCGGTGTCGCTGACGTGGAAGCTCATCGTCTGGGCGATGGTCGTGGTCTGGCCGTACAGCTTGACGATGCGCGCCCGGGCGAGCCCGTCCCCGATATCGTCGACAACCGCCTGTGCCACCGATTGCTGGTCGGCACCGCGGACCAGCACCGTCATGCCGATACGCGCGATGCCGACGTCGATCGCGAGATCGAGCCGGACGCCGATCCGGGCAGGTGCCGGGGCGACCAGCCGGGCGGGAATGATCCGCTCGACCGGGGCATGTGCGGCCAGCAGGATGCAGATGCGGACCAGCTCGTTGACTGCGGCTTCGGCCGGCGCGATCGACCGGTCGATCCGGCTGAACAGCCAATCGACAAATCCCTGTTGCGTCCGGCGCAGCGCGATCGGCAGGTCATGCCATCCAGGCAGTCCGGCCAGGTTGGAGAGCGGCGCCGGGCGATCGAACTCGGAGAGCAGCTCCGCCCATTCGAGCCGCAGGATCGGCGGGGTTTCGCCGAAACTGGCATGGAGGCAGCCCGCGACCTGGGCCAGCCCCTCGACCTCGGACGCGGCCATGCGCGACAGCACCGCGCGCTGGTGATCGCCCGCGATCATGTCGGCCAGGCTGGCATGCTGGGCGAGCGCCACGATCGCGGAGGAAAGCTGCGACGACGCCGCCCCTGCGACATCGATGTCGAGTGCCGTCACCCGGCGCGCGTCGAACAGGGTGCGCTGCGCTGCGATCGCGGTGTGGATCGCGGCGAGCATCACCGGCGGGTTGGACGGTGGGGTGTACTGGAGCAGGAACGGGTTGGCGGCACGCACCCGCACCGCCACCAGCGCCCGGCGCGCGGCATCGAGCCGGTCGATCAGCGCGAGCTGCGCCCTGACGCCCGGAAACCAGGCGACCGCGGCCTCGCGGAACAGGGCGGTGAACTCGCGCAGCTCCTCGGGCACATTCTCATGCTCGCGCAGGCAGGCGGTGACCGGCGATTCCATCAGCGCCGCGACTGCCGGCGCAACCGGAATGGCATGGCTGCGATCGGCGCGGCGCGGGCGGCGGAAGACGATCGCCTTGACGTTCGCGTCGAGGATCGCCTTGCGCCGGGCATTGAGCGTCTGAACGCGGTCGCGCTCCTCGGCGAGCAGCGCGGTGGCGACGCTGACGTCGTGCCGCGCTTCCTCGAGCTCGACCGCGATGACGCGCAACCGGGCGTCGATCCCGGCGACCTGGCCGAGCATCTCCTCGCGCACCGAACGGGCATCGGCGAGCAGCTGGTTGTAGAGATCGATCCGCCCCTCGACGAGGCGCATCAGCGCGACAGTATTGTCGATCGCCCGCACCGCCGAGGCGAAATAATCGGCCTCGTGACGTGAATTCTGCGCGGTGCGTTCGTCGTCGTCGCGATACTCGACATTGTCGCCGGTCTTCACCCGGTCGAGGATCACCTCGCCGATGCTGCCTCCCTTCCGCGGCGGCGGCGGGTCGCCCTTCATGTTGGTGAAGCCCGGCGCGGGCAGGTCGCCCAGCGCGATGCCGGTACGGCCGTCGCCGGTCAGCGGATCGCCGATCAGCCCGGCAATGGCGTTGACCACCGCATATTTGCCGGCGATCGCATAGGCATGTGCCTCGACCGCCGGGGCCGGACGGAGCCGCTCGGCGATCGACAGGCTGCGCTCGACCATGCCGGGCACGGGGTGCTGCGCCTGCACGTCGGTGGGGCGATAGGCGCTCATCTGCACCGCGCTCGCGGCAATGCTGTATTGCGGCAGTGCCTTCGACACCTGCGACCAGGAAATCGCGCTGTACGAAGCCTGCGCCTTCGCCGCCTGGGTGGTGCTCACCGCCTGGGATGCCACCTGATACGACATCACGTTGCTGGTGAACGAATATTGGCTGATCGCCAGCCCGTTGAGGAACAGCGCGCTGGGGGCGGGCTTCTCCTCCTTCTTGCGCGCCTTGGGATCCACTGCGGACTCGGTCCGTCCTCTCGCGGGCTGGGTTTCGAGCGGATTGTCCTCGTCGCGGAGGAAGTCGGTCTTGTATGCGGTCTTGAGAAAGGCGGCGAGGCCTTCGCTGGTCGCCCGTGCGCTCTCGTCGCGGTTCGCGAGATCGGCGAGCGCGGGCGAGGTCACCAGCCGCGACGCCGCGTCGCCACCGAGCAGATATTGCCGGACGCGGTAGATGTCGGCGCGGGCGCGGACGAAGCCGAGGTCGATCGCGTCGTTGGTGATCCGCAGCCGGGCCTCGATCGCCGCGGTGAAGCCCTCGATCCCGGCTTCGGTGAGATCGATGAAGTCCCTGTCGAGGAAGCCCTGCGACCAGCGCGCGCGGAAGCGCGCCAGGGCGTTGGCCGTGCGTATGCCATCGGCTTCGGTGGTGCCGAAATCCCCCTCGACCGGCGGATCGCCGATCGTGGCGGAGGTCTGCGCCCAGCCGGAGGTGCCACCGGTGCTCAGCACCGATGCCGGCGGCGCGTCGTCGGCGATCCAGATCGTCTCGTTGCCGTCGGCGTCGATCTTGCCGATCGGGCCCCATTCGACAATGCCGTTGTTCTGGGTGAGCTCGACCCCCTTGGCGACCGAGCCCGCCAGCGGCACGCCCGACGGCAGCCAGGCGATATCGGCGGAAGCCTCCAGCCGGGTCCACACCCCGGTCTGCGGCAGGTCGCCCATGTCGAACGGGCCTGGATTCGCACCGATGGCCACCGGCAGGCCGGAGGACGATCCCCAGAACACCACGGGTCCGAACCCGCCGAGGACCGAGAAGCGGATCGAGAGGCCGGTGGGAAGGGTCCCGGGCACCACCCGCACCCAGACAAAGGCGCGGTCGCCCTTGGCGAAGACCAGCGAGCTGCCGGCATTGGTCAGCTGGTGCGACTTGACGGTGCCCCCGGACTGGATGCGGCGGAAGCGCGTCGCGGTGACCGGCGCGCGCTCGCTCGGATAGGGCAAGGCCTCGGCGAGCGGGAGCATCGCATGCGACGGGCGGTTGCCGGTGACGCCGTCGATCAGCAGGTCGCGGCGGCGCATCAGCAGCTCGCGGCGGATCAGCCAGTCGCTGCGATCGTCGATATAGCGCGCCATCGCCCGGGCAAAGGCCGGGTCGACCGCCGCCGTCTCCAGCAGGCCGGGTTCATAGACTCGTTCGGGCACCGGCACGAGCAGTTCCAGCGCGTCGGGATAGGCCAGGTTGATCGGGGCAAGGCCGGCGCTCTGGCCCACCGCGAAGTCGAGATGCTCGAGCGGGATCGGCGAGGCGCTGAGCGAGAAGCCGGGCGGGAAGAAGTCCTGGCGGCGCGCGGCGAGGTCGATCACGCTGGCCGGCAGGAAGCCGACCGGCGGCAGCTCGCGAAAGGCGGCGGTGAGCGCGTCGGCGGTGAGGCTGTCGAGATCGGCGATCTGCTCGACGAATTGCGACACCCGCGCCTGCCAGAGCAGGGGCGATCCGCTGCCCATGGTCAGCGGGGTGCGCGGATTGGGCTGGCCACCGAGGCGGACGACCGCGGCGCGATCGACGAAGTCGAGCTTCCAGTCATCGGTGAAGCCGACCAGCGCGATCGGAACCCCGATCGACTCCCAGGGATGGAGCGCGCCGGGTGCCCGGGCGCGCTCGACATCGAATACGCGATAGGCGACCCGGTTGCGCCGGTCGCTGCCCGGGCTTGGCAGCGCATAGTCGGGAATGCCCGTGGCGGTCAGCTCGGACGGCCAGGCGACCAGCACCAGCCGCACGCCGTCGATCAGGCGGAGATCGTCATAGGGATCGTCGCGTGGATCGGGCGGGCAGGTATCGCGCGGGCGTGCCTCGATCGTCGCGGTGACCGGTTCGGCAACCAGGATCATGACACGCGGCAGCGCCGTCGCGGCCTTGACGCCGATCAGCGTGCCGAGCGCGGGGCCGATACGGCGCGGAAGCAGGGGCGGCAGCGTATCCTTGCCCTTCGGCTCGCTGGTCTTCGGCGCCGGCTGCTTCGTGGCGATCGCGTTCAGGATATCGGCACGGGCATGGACCGGCAGCTTGCCGAGCGCGATCCGGCGCGGCGTGGAGACCGTGATGTCCTCGCCCGATGCGGCAAGGCCGTAGCCGGGCAGGATCTGGACCAGCGCATCGTCGGGCAATGCGCCGATCGCGCCGGGCTCGAGCAGCAGGTCTAGCCCCGAGATGATGCCGGGAGTCAGGTTCTGCCCGCGCAGCCGCTGGATGCCGGCGCTGCACGCCTGCTCGGCCGCGAGCGCGCGATCGGAGAGCGCGCGCCCCGTGAAGGGGTTGATCCGCCGCCGCCACACCGCATCGAGCTGCGGCATCAGCGGCGGGTCGACGGCGATCACATGCTCGTCGGCAAGCGGACGGTCGATGGTGGAGACGATTTTCACCTGGCTTCTCCCGTCCCTGGCTCAGAATGCGCCGGCAAGGCGTCCGAGCGCCTGGCTGTTCTTGGCCTTGATCGCCTCGCTGACATCGGCGGCGAAGTCCTTGAAATCGCCCGCGTCGATGTCGCGTGCTGCCTGGTCGAGCAGCAGCGCATAGCCGGTGTCGCCGACCCACATCAGCTGCGTGCGGTCGAGCGCGGGGCGGATCGCCGCGGTCAGCCGGTCGATCCCGTCGCCGAGCGCGGCGTCGCCGAAATCGCTGGCGACATCGACGACATCGGCTTCGGTCAGCTTGGTGGTGCCATATTGCTCGGCACGTGCCGCGATGACGTTCTGCCGCTTGCCAAGGGCGAGCGCACTCGCACGGCTTGTCTCCCTGGCCTTCTCGTCGAGTTTCGGCTTCTCGGCCGCGGCGGCCTTCTCGGCGGCCGCAGCCGACTTCGCAGCGGCTGCGCGAGCCGACTCCGCCGGTACCGCCTCGGCCACGGCCGAGGACGAGGCGACGATGGTCACCGCATCCTCGAGGCTGCGGAACACGGCCGTGACGAACACATCCGAATCGACCAGCCGCGCCGATCCGAGCAGCCCCAGCGTCCGCGCCTCGGCAAAGGGCGTGGAGGCGTCGTCGAGCTTCTTCTTGCGCGTGGTGAGGCCAAGCTCGGTGATGCGCTTGGTCACCTTGTTCACCAGCGCCTCGTCATCGCCGGCGACCGCGACCGGCAGGCCGACGATGTTGGCACGATCGGCGACCGCACGCCTACGGACATACCAGAGCAGGGGCTGGTTGCCCTCGCCCACCGGGATTCCCGCGATCGCCTCTTGCCACGCCGCCTGCCAGGCCTTGAGCTCGGCGTCACTGGCCTCGGCGCGGGCGGATGCCTCGGCATCGCGCTCGCGGGCTTCGAGCAGCTTGGTCCGGCGGGCGAGCATCGCGGCCAGCATGTCGGCAGGCGCGCGGCGGATGCCCTGTGCGGGATCGGGGATGGTCGTGCGAGTCAACGCCGTGAGCGCCGACTCGAAACGCTGGAGGCGGGGGCGCGGAACCGGGGCCAATACGACCACTCCGGTCGCGTCGAGATCCTCGGGATCGTCGAGCAGGTCGATCGGCGGCAGCGCCAGGCTCTCCTCGACCAGCGCCGCGACTTCGTCCTCGGGGATGAAGCTGATGTCGACATCGACCGCGGGCGGGAACCAGAGCTGGCGGAAACCCATGGCGTCGAGCAGGATCGAGCCCGCCGGCAGCTGGCCGACCGGCGGCAGCGCCGCGAAATATTGCGCGGCGGCGAAGGCGCTCGGCAGTCCCGCATTCGCCCGCGCTTCGAGCACATCGCCCAGATGCTCGCGGTGCTGGAGCACGAACGCCTCGGAAAGCGCCCGCGGCCGCGCGCCCATGCTGACCTGGAGCGGCGTGTCGGCACCGGTCTCGCGGCGCACCATCGCCTGGTCGATCCAGCGGATCGCGCCGCGCTCCATCGCGATCATCGCGATCGGCAGCGCATCCTGCGGCAGCCCGCGCGGATCCCCCGTGAAGATACGCCGCGCGACGCTCCGCCGCGCCTCGTCCAGCGTCGCGGCACCCCCGGTATCCGGGAAGGGGATCAGCGTGATCGCCGTCGCCTCGATGATGTCGCCATCCTCGACATGGCGGCTGCCGGTGATGCTGGTGGGATAGGCCGCGATCGGATTGGCGGTGAACTCGACGGCACGCAGCGCGAGGACGAACAGCCCGGTCCGCCGCCCGAGCGGCGCACGGGGCTCGCGGCGCAGGCCGAGCGTCGCATCGAGCCGCTCCACCGAGGGAAGATCGAGCGCGACCACCGAGCGCGTGTTGGCGACGAGGACCAGGTCGCCGCTCGGCGTGATGCCGTGCCCGCCCTCGATCACCAGGGTCTGGCCCGCGGTGTCGTTGCCCAGCCGCACCCGCAGCCCGGTGACCACCCCCGCCCCGCCGGCGCGCGCGAGATCGGCCTGGCGCTGGCGGATATAGCTCTGGTCGCGGGTCAGGTCGGCGCCGGTGAGGAAGCGTCCGTCGAAATAGGCCGGCTTCTGGCGCAGGCCGTCGAGCACCAGCGCGGAATTGCCGAGCAGCGCCTGCATGTCGTCGCGCGACAGCGTGTTGGGATCATCGCCCCGGGCCTGCCGCGCGATCTCGCTGGCTTCGGCGACGTCGATCCGGGTTCTCGCGCTGCTGTTGGTAAAGGAAGCCATGGCGATGGACCTCTCTGGAAAAGCTCAGGGTTCGGGTTGGATCAGGGGCTCGGCGGTGAAGCCGTCGCCGAGCCACTTGTTGGGCAAATAGACGAACGGCCGCGCGCCATTGTCGACCGAGATCGGGCGCGTATCGTGGATCGCGACGCGCGCGCCGGGCGGACTGGCGGGAACGTCGAGCGGGATCGTGACACGCGCGAGGAAGAGCGCGGACGGGTCCTGCCCCTCCACATGTTCCTGGAGCGGATCGAGCAGCTGGTCGCTGCCCGAGGCAACCCCGTTGTTCCAGCTGCCGAGCACGGCCGCGAGCCTGTCGGCATTGCTCGCGCCGGCGGAGGGCCAGTAGTTCTTCGGCAGCGGCGGGGTGCCCGGCTCCGCGCGGAGCACCAGTTCGAGCGCGGCGCCCTCGCTGATCCGCGAGGCGACCACCGCATCCAGCGCATCGAACGGCCCGGTGGCGAAGGCGGGGGTCTTGCCCAGCGCGCAGTTCCGCGCCGAGAGGAAGACGTCGACGTACATCACCGGATCGGTCCCGCCCTGGTTGGCGGACTCGAGCACGTCGGTATCCTGAGCGTCGAACCAGCGGGTGATGCGGATGCACCAGGGTTCGGCCAGCTCGATCAGCCGCCCGAACCGGTCGATCGCGACGCCGGGATCGACATGCAGCTCGCGCTCGGGATCCGCCTCGGCGGGCGGACGCACGCGCAGGCCCGCGACAGTGCCGAAGCCGACCACGGACTTGAGCGCAGTGGCCAGGCGGGCGCGGTGATAGCTCTGCTCGTCGAAGAAGTCCTCGGCATCGAGCAGCACGCCGGTGGCGTAATTGACCCGCTCGGGGCGCGGCAGGCCCTCGATCGGATCGGCGGGTGCGAATGGATCGGCTTCGCTCATGGCCTGGTTTCCTTCATCGCGGACGCAGGACCGGGGTCACCGGCCGAGTGAGGACGACCGGCTCCACCGGCCGAAGGGGACGGATGGGACGAAGCGCGACGACCTCGACGACCAGCTCGACAGGCTCGCTCTCGTTCTTGTCGTCGTCGACCACGACCAGCTGGAAGCGCCATTTGCCGGGCGCGAGCGCGTTCTCGACCAGCAGGTCGGGAGCGCGGCTGGACACCGTCTTGCCGGGCGTGAGCGTCGCCATGGCTCAGGGCAGCAGCGTGAAGCGATATTGGACGATCGTACCCGGCGCGACATCGATCGACTTCGCGGCCGACAGCGTGAAGCTCTTGCCCTCGATCACCACCGCCGGGTCGATCTTCTTGCCGCCGCCATCGACCAGCTCGAGCACCGCGGTCGGCGCGTTGAGCGCCTGAACGGTGAGGTCGACAAAGGCCGGCTCGCTCTCATTGCCTTCATTGTCGATGACGACGAGCTGGAACCGATGGGGGCCGGGTGGCAGCGGATTGGCCTTGGACACTTCGACCTTGATCACCGCTTCGGTGGATGTCTGGGGCTCGTTGACCTTGAACTGGGGCATGTCGCGGGTCCTTCGGGGTTAAAGTCGGGTCCAGATGTGGCGGTCGACCGAGCGGCCGCGCGCGGCCTCCGATCGGGCGGCGCTGAGCAGGAAATCGCGGCCGGCGAGCACTTCGGCGGGGCCATCGGCAACGGCGACCGGAGGCGGGCTGACGGGCCCGTCGGCGCGGGAGTCGAGCCGACCGCTGCCGGCGACACGATCCCCGGCGCCCAGTGCGGTGCGGCCGATCCGCGCCGTGCGCGGCGGCGGCTCGGGCAGCAGGAAGCTGTCGACGCCGACCAGCGAAGCGACCGCGACGATCAGCGGCTGGCGCGCCGTGGCCAGCGTGATCTCGACATGCGCCGGCGCCGCCGCCTCGGCGATCTGGCGCAGCCGCGCGCGATCGGCGGTGCGCGGCGTCTCGCGAACCAGGACGAGCACACGGTGCGCGAGCCGTTCGAAGAAGTCGGCGACGGCGGCACGATCGGCGGCGCTCTGCGGCAGGTCGGCGGAGAACAGCGCCATCACCTCGCGCCGCGCCTGATCGCCGAGGATCAAGGTGTCGCCGACATAGGAATTGCCCGAAACCGAGAGGCCGAGGGTCAGCGGATCGTCCTCGTCGGCAAGATCGGCGCCGAGGATGGTCGCGAAGGTGCGCCGCAGCCGCCACCCCTCGATCACCACGATCTCGCCGCGCGTGACCGATCCGCCGACCAGGATCGCCGGCGGCCGCCCGCCACGCGGATCGGACATGCCGAGCACCAGGCTCCGGACGATGCGGTCGTCGAATTCGGCGAGCGCGAGCTGGCCGGGACGCGGCACTTCGCGCTCCAGGTCGATGCCGCCGCCGACCACCAGCTTTCCGCCGGTCGCGAGTTCGAGCGCGGCCATCAATCCGCCGGGCGTTCCGTGAAGCCGCGCCGTCCAGGGCGCGGCGCGAAGGCGCTCGCGCAGCCCATCGGCGGCCTCGCCGCGTTCGCCGTCGATGCCGATCCAGCTCCCCAGCCAGGGCAGCGCGGGATCGGGCGTGGCGGCGGGGTCGGTGAGCAGCCAGCTGCCCGCGACCTTGTTCTCGATCTGGGTAAGCGGCCCTTCGAACAGGCCCAGGAAGCGATCGAGGAAATCGTGGCGGGTGGCCGCCCCCTCCATCTCGCCATCGACGCCGGACAGGGTTTCCTGGAGGAAGGACGGGAGATAGCGGTCGCGCCACGAGAAGCGATCGCCATGCACCCGGATCGCCGCGAGCTCCGGCGAGACCTGGCTGTCGCCGGTCAGCTCGACATGGAGCCAGAGCCAGCGCCCGCTGAGACGGCGGACCCGGGAATCCGGCCGCTGGACGAGCGCGGTGAACAAGCCGGAACGATCGATCGCCGACGGACAGGGCGAGAGGCCGGGATGGAAGGGCAGCTCGGAACGCTCGGCGCACCAGCTTGCCCGCGCGGCCTGCGGATAGTCCTCGTGCGCCGCGTTGCCGATCACATGGAGCGACCAGGGCGGCGCATCGGCCTCGCCCGGCGCAGGCGGCCTGCCGCCGCGATCATCGGCATGCATCCAGATCCGGATTCCGGCATGCTCGGGCACCGATGCCTCGACATAGAGGCGATGCCAGACATTGCCCGCCTTGCCCGCATCGAACGGCCCGATGGTCACGCGGCCCGAACGGGCATAGGTGGCGGGCGAAAGCGCCCGGAGCATGCGGCGTCCCTGCGGCGCCGTCGCGCCCTCCCCCGTCACCAGATATTCGGGAACCTCGGTCAGCCGGTTGCAGAAATTGGCGGGCCAGGGGTCGATCAGCCGGTGGATCTCGCCGGTCGGCCGGGCGCTGGCATCCGCGCTCGGCGGCACGTCGAGCTCATAGACGAATGCCTGGCGCGCGGGCTGGTCCCCGTCGCTGGCGAGCACGGCGACGCGGTCCTCGCCCTCCCATGCCAGGCCATAGGGATAGCGGAGCCCTTCGAGCGCGAAGCGCCGGACCAGCTCGCGGCCTTCCAGCGTGAACAGCACCGCGTCCTCGTCCTCGATCCAGCCGAGCACCGCGACGCGGCCCGACTTCGATCCCGCAATGGCGATCGGCTCGACATTGGCGGGGAGCCGGGCGGCGCGGATCCGGCGCATCGCCGGCGGACGCGGATTGGGCTCGACCGGGCGGAAGACCTCGCCAATGTCCGGGCGGATGCCGCCGGTGCGCAGCGGCATGCCCCTCAGCAGCGCCAGTTCGCCGGTGCTGCGATCGAGCACCCAGGCGCCGCCGCCCGGCGCGGGCGCGAGCCGGTGAGCGTGGAAATTCTTCAGGTCGACGCGTGCGGGCACCCAGCGCTCCCGCCGGTCAACCATCAGCACGCCGTCGTTCCGCGCGACGTAGAGGACGTCGTCGTCGCCAAAGGCGAGGTCGGTCGGCGTGGGGACGCCCGGGGGACTGTCGGGCGGGATCGCCAGCGGCACCGGGACCGGACCAAAGCCCGCAGTGCGCAGCGTGCCCGTATCGTCCAGCCAGGCGAAGCTGCCGCCCGGATCGGACACGGGCGAAGGCGCGCTCGCCCGGGCGCGGGCAAAGATCTTGTCCTCGGCCAGGCTCGGCGCCTTTTGCTGGCGATCGAGCCGGAGCAGCCCGGACTCGGGGCGCCAATGCAGGTCCTTCGCATCGGCGCCGATGCCGAAGCCCCCGGGATCGGCGATCTGCCAGAAACGGAGACCGTTCGCGTCCATCAGCAGGTCTCCGGCACGACCGGCACGGATACGCCGGCATCGTCGGTGAAGCCCTGGGGCGGCAGGCTCGGCGAGGACGTATCGCCTTCGGACACGGCGAGCATCGCCAGCTCGGGGAGCTGCCAGCGCTGGAGCGCGATGCGGCCGCGCAGCTGCGAATCCTCGGCAACCGGGCGCCATTTCTTCTCGCCCGGGCGGCGCGCGAACAGCCGCACCGGCGCCACGGCCCGAACGCCGGGGACGCGGCCGATCGCAGTCTCGAGCAGCCGGTCGTCCACGGCGCGGCCGAGCGGCCAGCCCTGCCCGTCGGGCCCGCCCGGTGCGAGCGCCCAGAGATGAAGGCGGATCGCCTCGGACACCGCGTCCAGCACCGCCTCGCGCTGGGTCGAATCGACCAGTTCGACCGCGGCCGACACGCCGATCGGCACATAATCGGTCCCGACGACATAGAGTTCGGTCGCGAGCGGCCGGCGCTCGTCGAGCCAGGCATGGACGGTCTCGAGCATCGGCCGGTCGGGACGCGGCGCCGGCGCCTGGGTGCCGAGGCGCTGCGGGATGACCATCACCGTCACCACCCCGGGAACCCCGTCGCGGCGCTGCTGCGGCTTGAAGCGTTCGAGCACCTCGACCCGGCCGACCGCGACGCCGGGCGTGCGCAGGGCCTGCTCCTTGTAGTCGCGCGCGGTGACGGCGCGGTCGCCGTGGCGGATCAGCGCGGGGACGCGGCGCTCGGCCTCGGCGAGCAGCTCGGCATCGGAACCGCCCGCGCAGGGCAGCGGCTGGCTCACCTTGACGCGCACCTCCGCCGGGGTGGCGATCGCCTTGATCGTGCCGGCGGGGACATTGCCCGCCGCGCCCCCGCCGGTACGCATCCGCGCGACCTGGACCTGGCGGCCCCGGCCCGGGACCATCCCGCGCACGCCATCGCCGAAGCGCACCGTCCCCGCCTCAGAATCCAGGCTGTAGACGCGCTCGTCGCGCCGCGCGGCTGCGGTATCCGCCACCTGGCGCCAGCTCCGCATGCCCTCCTCTTCCTCGACGTCGATCACCAGGCTGCTCGCCTCGACCGATCCGCTGCCGAGCGAGAGTTCCAGATCGGAGGCGCCGGTGCCCTGCCCGATCGTCTGGCGGCCGAGCGTGCGGCGCTGCTCGATCGCGACGGCATTGATCCCCGCCCAGCCGAGCTTGAGCGCGCTCAGCTGCGCCTTGCGATCGGGGCGCAGGCGGATCCAGGTGACCAGCCGCGCCGCCAGCACCTCGTCGTCGATCCGCGGCGGGCGGTCCCCCACGCCGGCGCTGACCTGCTGGAGCACGTCGTTGGACGGCGCGCCGATATCGTCCTTGCCGGGCATCAGCAGGCGGATCACGCCTGCCCGGGTGAGCCCCATCGATCCGTCGGCGAGCACGTCGAGCGGGACATAGCCCTGCCCGTCGCCATCGCCGGTGCTGATCTCCCAGACATGCGGCACGCGCGCGCGGATGCCGATGTCGTCGAACGCCTCGGGCATCGCGATCGCGGGCGCGATGCCGATGTTGATCGCGCGCCGCCGGTTGCTCGCGCCGCCGCCCAGCTCCTCGCGCACGGCGGCGACCTGGGCGGGATCGGGCGTGCCGGCCAGGATCGCGAACCACAGGCAGTGATCGCGCGTCGCCGTGGCGAGATCGACCGGGTCGGTGGCGATCTTGCCGGTGAAGACCGGGGTGGTGACATAGCCGCGCGGCGATCCCGCGATCCCGTACAGCTCGCGCAGGTCGGGCAGCAGGTCGCGCAGCTGGCGGTCCTCGGCGTCGCTCGGCACGCGCTTGATGAAGGCGCGGCCTTCGACAGCGTGCACCATGATCTCGCTCAGCGTCTCATAGGGCAGCGGCTTCTCGACCGCGCTGTGCAGCGGCAGGGTGACCGGCGCGACGGCGGCGGGCTCGGCGAGCGAGATCTGGAGCAGCCCCTGTGCCGGGATCGCCGGGCGCATGCCGACGCCGAGCAGGCGGAGGAAGGCGAGCCGCTGCCGCTCGGGGATCAGGTTGGCGCGGTAGAGGATCGTGTCCGCCAGCCAGGCGAACAGGTCGATCAGGGTGCGGCCGGGATCGCCTTCGGACGGCTGGGTCCATTCGGGCGTGTGCGCGGGGATGCGGCGGACCAGGTCGGTGACCAGGTCCTCGAAGCTGCGATCGTCTAGCGCGGGGGGCTGGAAGGGCATCAGGCGGCTCCCACCGGCACGCGCGCCTCGATCCGCCCGGGCGCCCCGGTCGGTCGCAGCCGATAGGCGATCGAGACGACCAGCTCGCGCGGATCGTCGCCCTCGGCGACATCGACTCCGTCGACGACGATCCGTTTCTCGTAGAGTGACAGCGCCTGGAGCACCGCGTCATGCGCCTCCGCCCGGGTGGTCAGCGTGTTGGGCCGGTCGATCAGTGCCTCCAGCCCCGCGCCGAAGCGCGGCCGCATCAGCTGCTCGCCCGGCGCGGTGCGCAGGATCGCCTCGATCTTCTGGCGGACCGACAGGGCGGGGTCGGGCCAGCTCAGCCTGCCCTCCGCATCGGGCACGGGCAGCAGGGGCCAGCCGGTGCCGACCTGGGGAAGTTGCGGCGCGCCGCCGGTTACGATCGGTCCGCTCATTTCGGCCTCGGGATTGGGATGCAGATCTTGATGAACGCCATCCAGAAGAAGAGGATGTTGAAGAGCGTCAGGAAGATGTTGAGCACGATGAACGCGCACAGCGTGATGATCGGCAGCGAGAAGCTGCACAGCCAGAATATGTCCAGCTGCGGCCCGCCGCCGTCCTCCCCTTCCTTCAGCTTCTTCATGTCGCCGCCGAGCAGGTTCGACAGCGACGGCGGCACTTCGAACGAGACGTTCGGCTTCATCCGCTTGAAATCGGAGATGCTCGGCAGCGAGATCTTGGTCGCCGGCCCGTCCCCGTCCCACCAGGGCAGGACGCGGAACTTGTCGCTGTAATCGCTCCACACGATCCGGGCGGGGCATTCCTCCGCCCCCCTGGCCCGGACAAAGGCGCGCACGGCATATTGGCGGCTGTTGCCGTCGAACTTGGGCGCCTGCGGAACCACCGCGGCATAGCGTTCGGACAGGCAGGAGAGCGCGGCGGCGGTGAGCTGGTTGCCGAGCGCATTGCCCACATCGGGCCACTCGATCGGCATGACGATCCCGCGCCCGTTCGCGTCACCGGTGACGAGGATCGGCGCGGCGGCGGCGAGGAAATCGGCGGCGTTCACGCTGGCGGTGGTCTGTCCCCGGCTGTTCTTCGCGACGGGCAGCGTGATCGTGCGGAGCAGCCGCATCAGCTCGCGCGCCGCCGCCCCCGTGCCGAACGCGTCGAGCTCGACCATCAGCTGGTGGAGGAAGGTGCCGAACCCGCCCAGCTGCCCTTCCTCGCCCGTCGCGCCCGCCGGGATCTGGAGCGGCGCCCAGGCTGGACTCAGCACCTGCTGCTTGCGCGGCAGGTCGATGCGCGGGCGCGGCTTGAGGAAGCCGGAGAGATGCCGGACCATCTCGGCCTTCTCGCTCGCCGGGAGCCCGTTATAGTCGCGGGGCTTCACCGCCTCCTCGCTGCGCTCGCCGCTCGATACGGGGACCAGGCCGTAGAGCACGGTCCGGCCGATCTTCGTGCACAGGTCGACCGGCGCGGCGAACAGCGGCAGCACCTGCTCGGCGAGCGGCGCGCCCCCGCGGCGCCGGGCGATCAGCATGTCGAGATGCCCGGCCGCCCCGCCACGGACGGAGCCGCGCCGCGTCACATCGGGATCGGCCTCGTCCTCGAGGATCGGCTGCCAGCCCTTCTTGGCCGGCCCCTCGTGCATCCAGCCCAACCAGCGGCTCTCCTCCCGGCGACGCAGGACCAGGCCCATCCCGTCGAGCCGGCGCGGATCGACGCGCGGGCCGCCCGGGCGGCGGCACACCGCCTCGTAGAGCACGAGGTAGAAGCGCCGGTGGATCGGCTGGGTGAGCTCGAGCACATTGTCGCTGCCCCGGCGGAGCACGCGGCGGCCGGCGAGCGCCTGGCGCCAGTTGGTCTTCTCCAGGTCGGCGAGCACCGCGTCGATGAATTCCTGCTCGGTCGCGCCGACGATCGCCTCGCTCGCGCCGTGCCCGCCCAGCGGACGGATCACCACGTCATGGTCATGGACCGGCGGCATCCGCTCGGCCAGGCGCCGGCGGGCGGCGGGATGGAGCGTCGTGGTCACCATATGTTGCCCGCTCCCGGCGTGTAGCTGGTGGAGACGACGCTGTTGCTCAGCAGCGTGTCGCATTTGACGACGCCGCTGAACGTCGAGATCGCGGCATCGACCTTGACCGAGCCGGCGCTCACCTCGACCTTCGAGGCGGTGACCTTGACGGTCGACCCGCTCTCGACGCTGACCCCCTGGGTGTTCGAGGTGATCGTGTTGCCCGCGCATTCGAACTTGATCGAGCCGCCGCTGGCATCGGTGATCGTGCACTTTGCGCCGCCGGGCGTCTCGATCTCGACCTTTTCCTGGCCGCTCGATTCCTCGACGATGGCGATGCGGGTCCCCGCCTTGCCGGTGATCGTCCAGCGATCGACCCGGTCGCCGCTCAGCGCTTCGGGAACATCGGTCTTGCCGTTCCACAGGCTGCCGACCACCACCGGCGCATCGGCATTGTTGCCGACGAACATCACCACCACTTCCTCGCCGACATCGGGAATGAAGAAGGCACCGCAATTCGACGCGGCGAAGGGGACCGCGACCCGCGCCCAGACCTCCGCGGCGCCGTCGCTGTCCTCGGCGAGCAGCGTGACCTGCACCCGGCCCAGATTCTTCGGATCGGCGACCGAGACGACCCGGCCGAGATGCGCGCCGTCCATCCACCGCGCCGGACTGGCGAAGATGCCCAGGGGCTTCATGCGCCCGCTCCCAGATAGGCGCATTCGGCAACGAAATCGGTGAGATAGCCGCGCTCGAGATCGAAGCGGTGAGTCACCTCGACGGCATTGTAGCTGTTGACGAAGAAGGGGTTGATCCCGCTGAGCTCGAGCCAGCTGCCCACCCGGATCGCGCCGTCGCCCTGCGCGGTCCCCTCGGCCCGCACGAAGCGGCGGGCGCGCCGGCCATAGGCCGCCTCCGCGATCTTCCGCGCGGCCTGCTCGGTCATCGGCGGGAAATGGCCGGCATGCTCGCGGACCCCGTCGGCGACGCCGGTGAGGCCCTGCTTGCCGGTGCTGCCCGTGCCGGGGCCCATCCGCCCCGAGGTGGCGAGCGCGGCGATCGCCTCCCCGCTCTCGGGATCGAAGCTGCCCACGCGCGTCTCGGCAACCTGCTCGGCGAGATCGGCGGTGACCCGGATCTGGAGCAGCGTGTCGCCGAAGCGCAGCGGCACGGTGCTGCGCGCCTCGGCCGCGATCGGCACGACCTGGAGCTTGGTGCCGATCAGCTGGAGATCGGCGTCGAACACCTCCAGCAGCCGGCGCAGGAACGCCAGGTCGCTCTCGTTCATCTGCACCCAGGTCGATGTCGGCGCGTCGAGGCCGTCGCCGATCTGGGGATCGAGCCCGTGATCGCCCGCAATCGCGCGCACGACATCGGCCGGGCTCTGCGCCTCATAGGTCTTGCTGCGGCGCTTGCGGCGGAGCTTGAACAGCCGGTCCTCGGCGAGCAGCGTGAATACCGGCGCCGAGCCGGGCCCCGCTTCGGCCTCGATCCCGGTGACGACCCCGTCGAACACTTCCTGCGGGGCGAAGGTGTCGCCGACATAGACCTTGATCGTCGCGCCCAGCTTGAGCGGCGACGCCGCGGTCGCGCCGAACCCGGCGCTGCCGTCGCCGAAGGACAGGACATCGTAGATCGCGAGTTCCAGCGACGACATCCCGCCCAGCGCCTCCCGCATCCGGAAGCTCTTGAGGTTGGCGCTCAGCAACGGCAGGTCCTGACCGCCGATCTGGACGGTCGGGCGTGCGCTGTAGCTGCCCTTGGGGTCGTCGCGTGCCATCAGTCGACCGTCAGCCGCGCCTGGCGCTGCGCGTCGCGGCGGAGCAGCGCGCGGACCTTCTCGGGATCGAAGTCCGATCCCGGTGCAGGCCCCGCCGCCGGCTCGGCCGCCTGGGGCTCCACCGTGGTCGCGTGCACTTCGTCGATCACCACTGCCATCGCATTTCCCTCACATGATCCGCACGCCGGCCGACGCCTGCGCGCTGACCTGGGCATTGAGTCCGCCGCCGCCCGCCACCGCGCGGCCGGTGATGTCGAAGCTGGTGCCCGCGCCGATCGCCGGCGCGCTCGGCCTGGGCAGCAGCAGGATCGGATCGACCGGGAGCGAGACCGCGACTGTCTTGGACGCGCCGAGCCCGGCGAACGCACCTGCGCTGGCACTGACTCCCGCGGTGGCCGAACCACCGAACGATGCCCCCGCCGAGGCACTGGCGCCGAAGCCCGCCGATGCGCTCGCGCCGAAACCGGCGGAGGCGCCCGCGGAGAACCCGGCGCCCGCGGAAACGCCGATCCCGGCCCCGGCAGAGAAGCCGGCACCCGCCGACATGCCGATCCCGGCAGACGCACCCGCGCTCGCCGAGGCGCCGATCCCGAACCCGAGCGAGGCCCCTGCTCCGGCGCCCGCACTCAATCCGGCCGATGCGCCGATGCCGATCCCGCCGCCGATACCGACGCCGGCGCCTGCCCCCGCCGATGCGCTGGCGGAGAGGCTGAAGGACGCAGCCGCCTGCAGCTCGACGCTCGCCGACACCGCGACCGCGCCGCCGCCGCCCATCCGCATGTCCTCGATGCCGTTCGCCGCGGCGATCGCGCGTCCGGCGCCGGCATTGCCGTGGCTGGCGGCGACGTCGGTGACTCCGCGCCCGCCCTTCGGCACCGGCACCACGGCCTGCGCGGTAGCTGGCGGCAGCTTGGCGTCGGCGCCCTTCTCGATCGTGTCGGTGCCGGTGCCCTGGAGCACGATCTGGACGGTCGAGCGCAGCGGCACGCCTTCCGACGACCAGAAATCGAGCGTCTCGTTGACTGACTCGATCAGCCCCTTGAAGGCGAAGCGCCCCCAGCGGAACTCGATCTGCGGCGGCGCGGCGGGCGGGTCCTTGCTGTCCGGCTTGGGCTCGGGCGCCGCCGCCATCTGCTTGAGCACCTGGGTACCCTGTGGTCCGTCGCGGACGTCGGTGCCGGTCTCGGTGGTGTCGAACACCAGCTCGACGTCGAGCTTGGTGGTGGTCGATCGCGTGGTCTGGCGCGCCTTGGCGGCCTTGCCGTTCTTGTCGGCACCCTTGGCGTTGCCGCTCGATCCGGCTTCCTCGTCCTGCAGCTTGTTGGTCAGCGAGACCTTGAGCGAGGTGGGGTTGAACAGCACCTCGAGCTTGGCGCCGCCGGCACCCAGGTCCTTGATCGTTGCGCGAGCCGAGGGTTTCATACCACCCCCGCCATGTTGAGGCCCTCATGGGCGAGGTGCAGTTCCTCGATCGCGACTTCGGTGCCGCGCGCATTGAGGTCGCCCGCGCGGAACTTGACCGGCATCGCGTTGACCAGCTTCCAGCCGAGCACCGGCTTGCCGTCCTTGATCAGCGCGATCATCACATCGGCGCGGCTGCCGCCGCCCCAGCCGCCATTGGCCGCGCCGTCGGCGCCGGCGAACAGAGCCCACCAGCTCCACAGGTGCCGCTGCAGGATGATCCCGCGCTTGAGCACCACCGTGGCGAAGCTGACCGGCCCGACGCGCTGGACCGCGCCATAGTTGCGCCCGCCCTCCTTGATCACCTTGGGCTCCATCGTCGCCTCGAGCCCGGAAATCTCGGAGAAGCCGCCGCTGACGCCGGTCTTGATGTTCGACATCGGCGTGAACTTGGCATTGGACGGCGGCCCGACATCCGGCTGGCGCTGGACGAAATGGACATGGAAGTTGAAGCCGGGAAGCGGCGTGAAGGGATCCTCCCCCTCGGGCGGCGGCATCGGCATCAGGCGGCCTCCGCCATCTGCAGCACGCCGGCATCGGCGAGCGAGAGCGTCACTTCGATCCGCTGGATCGGCTGGGCGGCGGTGAAGGCCAGCGAGACGATCGTGCGGCCCGCATCGATATCGGCCTGGCGCATCGTGGTCTCGTCGCAGCGGACGGTATAGGCGCGCGCGGCGGTCGCGCCGGAAAGCGCGCCGAGCTGCCACAGCCGGTCGAGGAAGCTCTCCAGGTCGAGCTGCAGCTCGGCCCAGAGGCGCGGGCCGGAGGGTTCGTAGAGCCGGTCCTGCCCCAGCCAGCGCGTGGCACGCAGGATGATCCCCATCAGCCGCGAGACGCCGCCCGCCCGCCAGTCCCGGCTTTCGGACATGGTCGCGTCGCTGATCAGCGCCATCGCGCCGAGCTTGCGCCCGATCAGGCAGAGGCGATCGCCGGTCCAGTCCGCCACCCCGCCGGGCAGGCTGGCGCGGATCTCGGCGCCGGGCAGCTCGGGCACGGTCGAGACGATGCTCGGCAGCGGCGTCGAGGCCGCGCTGGCAAAGGCGCCGAAGGTCAGCGCCGACCGCGCGACCGCACCCGCCAGCGCGCCTTCCGGCGCCTCGATCCCCTCGGGCTGCACGGCCGAGGCAGCGGTGGCGACCCAGGGATAGCCGAGCTGGAGCCGGGCGCTGCCGATGCACGCAAGGTCGTGCAGCTTCAGCTTGCCCACGCCGAGCTCGGGCTCGTCGAGCAGGCGGAGCGGCGATCCCTCCAGGCCGGGCAGGTCGAGATCGTTGCGCGGCAGCGGCAGGCTCGCCACCAGCATCACGTCGCGGCGATGCCCGGCGCGGCGCGAGGCATCGAGCAGGTCGAGCAGCGCCTTGATCGCCCCGCTCCACCCGCCATAGGCAGCACGGTCGTAGCGCGGCGCGGTTACGTTCGGGCGTGCGACGCGCGGTTCGGGGGCCAGTCCCTCGACCGGCACGGCGCAGGGCTTGAACACCTCGGGCACCGGCGGCGGCTCGGGAAGCGAGGCCAGCGGTGCTGGCGGCGGCGCGAACAGCTCGGCCAGGTCGGGGAGCAGCAGCATCGCCGCATCCTCGACGCCCCAGATATGCGCCGCGCCGTGCCAAGTCGCCGGATCGCCGGTCGAGGCGGGCGTGCCGATCGCATCGAGGCCGGGGATCAGCGCGACGCGGTTCGCCGCGTCGGGCGGCGCGATGGTCTTCCACGAGACGAGGCGGCGCTTCTCCGCGCGCACGTCCGCTTCCGCCACCTCGGGATCGGGGAGCAGCGGCAGCGGATCGCCGGTGCGGACGATCCAGGCCTTGGCACCGCCCTCGGCGAAGAAGCTGCGCACCGCCAGCCCGAGCGGACAGGCCAGGCGCCGGGCGCTGCCCTGGGCCAGCTGGCGCGTGTCCCAGCCGAACAGCGCGTCGAACGCGTCCCAGCTCGTCACCGCGACGGGCACGTCGAGCAGCGCCTCGACGGCTTCGTCGCTACGGGCAAAGGGGCCCTGCCCCGCCCAGCCCGCCTCTTCTAGCGCCCGCCGCACATTGGCGGGCACCGGTGCGTCCCGCCGCGGCACCAGCCCGACGAACAGCGCCACATCGGCGCGGCTCGGCAGGTCGGCGCCGGGCGGCGGCGCGTCGTTGAGGACGAGTTCGGGGAAGGGCATCGCCGCGGGTCCGTCAGATCTCGGCGAACTCGAAGCCTTCGGCCCCGAGCACCAGCTCTTCCATCGCCACGTCGCTGCCGCCCTTGCCGGCCAGCGTCGGCCCGGTCCATTTCATCGGCCGCACGTTGATCAGCTTCCAGCGCAGGACCGGCTGGCCGGTCTCGTCGTTGAGCGTGATGTCGACGTTGCGGACGAAGGTCGGGTCGGTGCGCGTCTGGGCCACCCAGGTCCAGAAGTTGGTCAGGCCCATGATGCCGCGCTTGAGCGTGACGTCCGATGCCTTGTGGAGCCCGGGGATCTTGCGGACCCGGTTCACCTTGTCGTTGCCCTGGCGGTACTCCATCAGCGTCGTCTCGGTGCCGATGCCGCTGACGTCGGAGAAGCCGCCGAGTGCGGCGGTGGACGACGCCACCCCGTCATTGAGCTCGACCAGGAAGTTGTATGCGCCGTACGGCGTGTCGCGTGGCATGGTCCTGTCTCCTTAATTGCGGCCGTCGGCGGTCTTCTGGCCGATGCGGAAGATGACGAATTCGGCGGGCTTGATCGCGGCGACGCCGATCAGGCAGACCAGCCGCCCGTTATCGAGATCGTTCTGCGACATGGTCGAACGGTCGCAGCGCACGAAATACGCTTCCTTCGGGCTGGCCCCGAGCAGCGCGCCGTTCAGCCATTCGTTGTAGAGGAAGTCGCTGATCGTCGTGCGGACATTGGCCCACAGCCGCTCGCCGTTCGGCTCGAACACCGCCCATTGCGTGCCCCGGTCGATCGACGCCTCGAGATAGAGGAAATAGCGCCGGATATTGACGTATTTCCACTCGGGATCGGAGCTGAGCGTGCGCGCCCCCCACACCCGGATGCCGCGATTGGGCAGCGCGCGGATGCAGTTGACGCCGAGCGGGTTGAGCAGCTCCTGCTCGCCGAAGCGCACGCCATATTGCAGGCCGAGCGCACCCGTCACCGTCTCGTTCGCGGGTGCCTTGATCACCCCGCGCTGGACGTCGCTGCGCGCATAGATGCCGCACACCGCGCCCGAGGGCGGCACGTCGATCTGGCTCGGCTGCATCGGATCGGTGCCGGCCAGCGGGTTCGAGATCGTGATCCACGGATAGTAGAGCGCGGCATATTTGCTGTCGATCTTGTCCTTGAGCGCGCGGGCGCCGGCCGGATCCTTGTTGGGCGGCGTGTCGAGCACCGCGATCCGGTACGAGCGGCGCGCCTCGGCATGGGCGATCAGCGACTGGTTGACCGCGGCGGCCAGCGTGTCGTTGAAGCTCGACGCGCCGGGCGCCGCGACGATCGAGATGTCCTCGAGCGCGAGCAGCGCGTTGAGCGCATTGTCGAACGGCGTGGACGAGGCGGGCGGCCCGCTCCCCTCGACGCCGCCGGTCAGGTTGATCGTCCGGCTGTTGCCGCTCTGCATCAGGCCGGCCTGCAGCTCGAACGGAGTCACCGCATCGCCGATGTCGATCTGCACCGCATTGGTCAGCGCGGCCTGGGCGATCGGCGGCTTGGGGTTGAGGATCGTGCCGATGTAGCGCGGGTGCAGCGGACTGAAGCCGAGCGCGCCATATTCGGCGAGCACGCCGTCCGGACCGGTCACCTCGGCGCTGACCGTGTAGATCGTCACCGCCGTGTCGGGCGTCGCGGCGTCCCAGGCGGTGAGGTCGGCGGCGGTGGTCGTCACCGGGGTGCCGGTCACGAAGAAGTCGCTGCCCAGCTTGACCAAAGTCCCCGCCGGCTGGCTGAGCGCCAGCTTCTTGGTGCTGGTGAGCGCCGCCTGGGCGAGCCGGATCCGGTAGTTGACCGTCGGCTCGCCGGGCAGCGTCGCGCCGCCGGTATGGCGGGCGCTGAAGCCGACCTGCTTGTTGCTCGCCAGCGGGGTCGGCGTGGGTGTCGGCGACGGCGAAGGGGAGGGTGAAGGCGACGGAGAGGGAGACGGCGCAGGCGCGGGCGCAGGTGCCGGCGCGTTGATCACCCCGCTGCTCGCGGCGGCTGCGCCCGGGCCCAGGATGCGCGAGACATAGAGCCGCCCGCCGCCATTGTTGAAGAAGGCGAAGGCGGCGAGCGCCATATGGTTGACCGCCGCATTGGCGCCGAGCTTGAGATTGCCCAGCCCGCCATAATAGCGCTCGTAATCGGAGAAGGAGGTCAGCAGCGGCGGCGTGACTCCGGAGGGGCCGCGCGCGGTCAGCCCGACGAACGCGGCGGTGCTGGTGCCGACGCCCTCGATCGACTTGGACCGGAAGCTGGTTTCCTCGACATAGACGGCTGGGGCTAGATATTCGGGCATGGCAGGACTCCTGCGAGGGACTGGTTCGGGATGGGGCGACGCCGGCCTGTCATGGCGGCGTCCAGGACAAGGTCGCGGTCCGGATCAGCCCGGCGGCGATGACCACGGCCTTGGCGGCCGAGGCCGTGCCGCCGGTCGCGAGCGCATCGGGATCGATCAGGGCGCCCGGATCCTGGCGCGCGGCGAATATCGCCTCGGGCGCGTGGAAGCGCGCGGTCGCGGGGTCGACCACCGCGTCGATCTCCGCCGGCCAGTCGCGGGTCATCGACGGCCCCGGCGCGCTGCTGGCAAAGGGGATCGCATCGGCGAACAGCAGCGCCTCGCCCGCCGCATCGGTGAGCGCGAAGGTCTCCGGCCGTCCGTCCGGGCGAAGCCGGACCAGCGCGCCTTCGATCGCCCGGCCATCGTCGCTGCGGGTGACCGCCACCCGAAGCGCGGCGCTCAGCCCCGCCGGACGTGCGAGCGGCGTCGGCGGCAGCACCACCTCGACCGGCCGGAACACGCTGTTGACGTTTGCCGGGTCGGGGTGGCGCGGAAGCCGCAGCTCCACGCTGCGCGCGGCATAGGCCGGGTCGGACGGGCGCAACTCGAGCTGGTATTTCTTCGATCGCACCGCCGGCGTGCCCGGTGCCGCCTCGAACGCGGCGTCGTGCGCGGCGAGCCCCGCCGCACGCGTGACGATCACCACTCCCGGCTTCTTCCGGAACCAGCCGAACCCGTCGGGCGCGACGATCGCGACCGGGCAGGTCACCGGCGCGCCGCGCGTGTCGACAAAGGCGATCGCGGCCAGGATGCGGCGATCGAGCAGGTCCCAGGCCCGCGTCGCCATCACACCGTCTCCGCCATCGGATCGACATTGGCGAAGCCGAAGCGGCTGGCGACCACCGCGGGATAGTCCGGCGTCTGGCCATAGCCGATCCGCACCACCCGCGCCTTGAACGTCGCCGACATGCGATAGCGCCGCTGGAGCGCGCTCCAGATGCGGAACAGCTCGTCGTCGCTCATCGTATCGGGCACGATCTGCACCGTCTCGTCGCTGCCCCAGCTGCCGTCATTGGGCAGCAGCGAGCGATCGAGCAGCGGGTTGGCAAGCAGCTCGAGCATGATCCAGCTGATGATCGCCTGCTCGTCCGCCGCCTTGCTCGGCCAGGCGGTGACCAGATAGTGGAGATCCACCGCGAGGCTGGTCGAGGACGGCGCGTCGCCGGTCCGCATCCGCTGCGCCGGATGATCGGACATCTTCACCCGGTAGCAGGTCAGCGAGCAGTCGCTGGTCGGCTCGGCCTTGTTGGCGAGGTCGCTGAGCGAGACATGGTTGATCTTGAGCGCCTTGGGCACCGGCCCCAGCAGCCCGTCGGCGGACAGCAGCTCCCGCCGCGCGTCGAGCAGCTTGACGATGCTTTCGCCGACCTGGTTGACCGCCGCGAGACCCGCCATGATCAGCGTTCCTCCCGGTGCTGGGGGAGCAGGCCGTAGCGCTCCTCATAGGAATCGATCGTCCGGCGGATCGCCTCGCCGAAGCTGACGAGGTGGACCGGCGTGGTCTGGATCCAGCTGTGCGGCGCCAGCCGCCCGTCGCCGTCGAACGCCTGGGCGAAGCAGAGCTCGACCTCGGAAACGCTGAACGCGATCTCGACATGGTTGGCATAGGGACGCGCACGACCGGCCGGCCAGAGCTCGGGTGCGTCGGTGCGTGGAAATTCCCCCATCGCCTGTCCCCTCGACCGGGAGCATCCGGTCGGGGGCATCTCTGCAAGTCCCTTGCCAAGCCGCTAAGCGATTGCTTTCAAAGGAATTGGCGAGAAGGAGACACGGGCGATGTTACATCGGGCGAGACAGAATCTGTAACAGGCGCTGTCACAGGCTGGACAGCGGCGTCACACCATCGAGAGGATCGCCGGCTCGTCCTCGATCAGCCCATGCCGGGCGAGCTTGCGGTACAGCGTCATCCGCGAGCAGCTGAGCGCCTTGGCCGCGACGCTCTTGTTGCCCCCTGCCCGCTCCAGCGCCTGGAGCAGGATGCCGCGCTCGTCCTCGCCCCGCCCCTGTCCCTCGCCCTGCCGCGATGCCGGCGCGCACGCGAAGAGATAGGATGGCAGGTCGTCGGGGGTGATCTGGCCGGCATTGCAGGTGACCAGCGCGATCTCGATCACGTTGCGCAGCTCGCGGACATTGCCCGGCCAGTCATGCCCCTCGAGCACCGCGGCGACCCCGCAGGCGATCGCCGGCACCGGCAGCGACGATGCCGCGGCGAGTTCGCGCAGCAGGTGGCAGGCGATCGGCATGATGTCCTCCCGCCGGTCGCGCAGCGGCGGAAGCTCGATGCAGGCGACCGCGAGCCGGTAGAACAGGTCCTCGCGGAAGCCGCCGCTTTCGATCTCGGCACGCAGGTCGCGATTGGTGGTCGCAACGATCCGGGCGTCGAAGCGGGTCGGCGCGGTCGCACCCAGCCGGTATACCTCGCGCGATTCGATCGCACGGAGCAGCTTGGCCTGGCCGGCAAGGCTCAGCTCGCCGATCTCGTCGAGCAGCAGCGTCCCGCCATCCGCCAGCTTGAGCTTGCCCGGATAGGCCGTGAGCGCTCCCGAAAAGGCGCCGCGCTCATAGCCGAACAATTCCCCCTCCAGCAGCCCGTCGGGGATCGCCGCGCAGTTGAGCGCCACCAGGGGGCCGCCCGCGCGCCGCCCGCGCCGGTGGAGCAAGGCGGCGAAACAGTCCTTGCCCGTCCCCGTCTCGCCGGTGACCAATACGCTCACATTGCTGGGTGCCAGCCGCAGCGCGTAATCCCGCGCCGTCGTCAGCGCCGCGCTGCGCCCGGCCATCCCGTCGGATGCATCGGGCTGGGCATCGGGATCGAGATGTCCGCCGAGCAGCTGGGCGAGCTGGCTCTCGTCCATGTCGCGCGCGATGAAATCATCGGCGCCCGATCGGAATGCCTCGATCGCGGCCTGTTGCGAGGCGTCGCTGCCGAACACGATCACCCGCGCCGCCGGAAATGCCCGCCGCACCTGGGCGAGCGCCGTCCGCGGCGCCGGCATCGACATCAGGGCGATCTGCACCTGGTCGCACAGCCGTTCGCTTCCGTCGGGCGCGGTCTCGATGACGCGCAACCCGGCGCCAAGCGAGCAGGCTACCCGATCGATCCGCCCGCGGATCTCATCGTTTCCGCCAAGCAGGACCAGTCTCGGCCAGCCATGAATCATGATCGCCAATTCCCCAGATAACGACACGACTTGGCACACCGCTGCATCGAGATGCGCGCCAGGACATTTGGGCAAGAATGTCTGCGACCTTATTCGGGCTGTCCGCACTGACCGATGCCGGAATCGACCGGCGATCCATCGCTGCGGAGGCTGGAGGTTATTTCAAAACCGCCAAAGAGTCCATTTCAGTTCTTGAATAAAATATTAACCAGGAATTCCACTCTACTTTCAACACACAAGACCTGGGCCCGAAATTCTTGCGCCCATCTGCCGACTAGCTCGCACGGTTTCGGTGCAATCTTGCGCGGGATGCCTGTTCGACTCGCCGGCCATGGCCGCGATATCGCGCCGGCGGCGCCGATCACGGCACGGCATGGGCTGCCGGCAAGGGTGTCTCTCGCCCCCTTGCCGACAGCCGCTTGCCTCCCCTTGGGGAACCGTGAACCTATTTGAACAGCTTGAGCGGGATCGCCTCGCCCATCTTGGTCTCGCCCGCGCCGTTTGGGTGGAGATTGTCCCCCTCCTGCAGCGGCGAGGCGAGCCGCTTCGGGTTGGCCGGATCGGCGACGACCTTCTCCATGTCGACCACCGAGTCGAACGTGCCGGACGTGCGGATCCATTCGTTGATCTCGCTCCGCAGCGCCTCGCCCGCCGGGGTCTGGTAGCCCGCGCCCTCGAACGGCAGGATCGTCATGCCGATCACCTTGATGCCGTGCGCATGGGCGCGCTGGACGATCTGGCGGAAGCCCGACTTGAGGTCCGCCGCGCTGACCACGGGTCCGTTGTTCCGGCCCGATCCGCCGATGTCGTTGATCCCTTCGAGCATCACGACATGCGTCACGCCCGGCAGCGCCAGCACGTCACGGTCGAAGCGGGCGAGCGCATTGGGGCCCAGGCCGCTCGACAGGATGCGGTTGCCGCCGATCGCCTGGGTCACCACCACATGCGGCATGCCCGCCGCCGCAAGCCGCCGGCCGAGCACGTCGCCCCAGCGGCACACCGGCACGGCGTCGTTCGCGCAGCCGGTATTGTCGGTGATCGAGTCGCCATAGGCGACGATCACCGGGCGCGGCTTGGCGCCCAGCACATCGACTTCGGCGAGCAGCGGGCGCGGGCCGGACTGGCTGGCGGGCGCGAAATCCTTGTCGGTGAAGTCGCCCGCCGGCGAGATCGCGGTCTTCGCCCCGCCCGCGCTGTGCACCGTGTCGATATCGACCTTGTCCGGCATGTAGAGCGACACTTCGATCAGGTCGAAGGCCTTGACCGGCAATGCCACCGGATCGCTCACCAGCGGCGCACCATTACGCAACTGGCCCTGGCCCTGCCCGTCAAAGGTCACGCGCACCGGCTTGCCGCCGGCGATCCGCACGCTCGCCGCGCCGATCCGCATCGCCGGGCCATAGTCGTTCGCCAGCTGGATACGGACCTTCTCGCCCGCCGCGCCGACGCGCACCTGCATGCGCAGCGTCGCATTCTCCACGGATACGCGCTGGGCGGGCTGGCTCGCCTGCCACATGCTGGCGGTCCAGGCCGGCGTCCAGCCGTCCGGCCCCGGCCGCGCCTCGACCGGAGCAGCGATCAGCAACGAGGCAATCAGGGCTCCACGTGACATCCAGTGCATATATCCCCTCCAGGCTATTGACGGTTACGGTCTCGTATCAGCGCGTACCGGACGGCACCTTCTGCGGTGCGCCTTCGGGCACGGGCAAGCCGAAATCGGGCCGACCGTCCGCGGTCCAGCCGAACTTCTGGATGTGCGGCGCACGCTTCGGCGTACACTTCATCCCCGCCGCCGCATTGGCGTGGTAGATGATCCAGTCCTCCTTGCCGTCGGGCGACTTGAAGAAGCCGTTATGGCCGGTGGCGAACACACCATTCCCCTTGTGGAGCACCGGCGTCGGCGACTTGCTCCACGCCTTGGGGTCGAGCGGGTTGGCGCCGGGCGCCGCGCGCAGCAGGCCGAGCGCATAATCGTCCGACCAGCAGGGGCTCGCCGAATAGGTCAGGAACAGGTCGCCCTTCGGCCCCGGCAGGAACTCCGGCCCCTCCAGGATCTGGCGTCCGTCGAGCCGTTCCCAGGGCTGGTCGGGCATGGCGATCACCTGTTCCTTGCCCTTGAGCGTCCAGGGGTTCGCCATCTCGGCGATCGCCAGGCCGCTGTCCGGGCCCAGATAGGGCGAATAGACGAAGTAGCGCTTGCCGCGATATGCGAAGCTGGTGCCGTCGATCCCGGCATGGGCGGTGTTGATCCGGCCCCGGTCGATCCAGGTGCCGCTGAGCGGATCGGACGCTTTGTTCTCCAACACGAACACCGCGCGGTGCGCGTCGTCGCTGAAACCGCTTGCAGTGGCGGTGTAGTAGAGGAACCAGCTCTTGCCGATGCGGTGCAGCTCGGGCGCCCACACCAGATGCGCGTTCGGCCCCTCCTTGGGCGGGGTCCAGACCAGCTTCTGCTCCGCATTGGCCAGGTCCGCGATGTTCCGCGTCCGGTACAGCGTGATGCCGTCCCGCTGGGTGTGCATGTAGTAATAGGTGCCGTCGACCTGGGTGATCCAGGGATCGGGGCCCGATGGGAGCAGCGGATTGGTGTAGGTGCCAACTTCCGCGACCGGAGCGTTCTGTGCCGATACGGTTCCGGTGCCCAGGCACAGGGCCGCGGCAATCACCGCCCCGCTCCAGAGGTCGCGCGTCTTCATGGCATCTCTCCCGCTTATATGAGATGACTTATCATATAATTTGCGACCCAAGACAAGCCTCGGGTCGCAAACTTTGCCACCATCGGTGTCCGGTTCAGTCGGCCAGCGCGGCCACGAAGGCGCGGGCATTGGCCCCCACCTCGGCGGCGGTCATCCCCGGTTTGTAGAGTGCCGATCCGAGCCCGAAGCCGGGGGCGCCGGCGGCGCGCCACGGGGCCATGGTGTCGGGCGCGATGCCGCCCACCGGCAACACCCGCGCGTCCTTGGGCAGCACGGCGCGCATCGCCTTGAGAACATTGGGGCTCGCCGCCTCGGCCGGGAACAGCTTGAGTGCGGTGGCGCCGGTGTCGAGCGCGGCAAAGGCCTCGCTCATCGTGAAGATGCCGGGCAGCGACACCAGCCCCCGGGCGGCGCTGGCGGCGATCACCTTGAGGTTGGCGTTGGGCGAGATGATCATGGTGCCGCCGGCGGCCTCGACCTCGGCGACCTGCGCCTCGCGCAGCACCGTGCCGGCACCGATCACCGCCCTGCCCTCGAAGCGCTTCGCCAGCCGCGCGATGCTGTCGAGCGGGTCGGGCGAGTTCATCGGCACTTCGATCAGGGTAAATCCAGCCGAAACAAGCGCTTCGCCGATATCCTCGACCTCATCGGGCTTCACCCCGCGCAGGATCGCGACCAGCGGGCAGCGGGCAAAGGCGGTGTCGAAGGCGGCGATATGGCTCACGATATACTCCCAATGGCGATGATGCCGGCAACGAAGGCGGCGTGGCTGTCGACCCGCACGGCGCGGCGGCCATGCACTTCGATCGCCGCCGAATAGAGCCCGCCGAGCACGGGGTCGGCGAGGATATGGACTGCGTCATGCCCCACCCGCTCGAGCCGGGCGGCGACGTCGCTGCCGATCAGCAGCCCGCTGGCGAAGCTCGCGGCATCCGAGTCGGCGCGCTCGCCCAGCAGCTTGGCGGCGCGGATGCCGAACAGCGAGGCGGCGAGGTCACGCTTGCGCCCCTCCTCCACTCCGTCGAGGAACGCCTGGCCCAGCGTGACCTCCTCGGTAAGTTGCGAGGAAAGCAGGCCATATTTACGCAGCATGGCGAACAGCTCGCCGGTCATCGCGGTGGTGAAGCCGGCGATCCGCCCGCCTTCCATCTCCGCCCATTTGCAGTGGGTGCCCGGCTGGGCGAGCAGCGCGTCGTGCGGCACCAGCCCTGCGGCGACGGCACCCAGCAGCTGCACTTCCTCGCCCCGCATCACGTCCGCCGGCCCGGTGACCGAGACCCCGGGGACGATCGCGGTACGGTCGTCGATCCGCAGCAGGTTGGCGGCCAGTTCCTCGATCCCGGCGGGCGCCGGGACATAGGGCGCCGCCTGCCAGCCGATGTTCGATCCGACCATGCCGGCCATCAGCATCGGCAGCTCGCCGAAGCGGGCGCGGATGCCCGCCGCCTCGGCCGCGAAGTCGGTGACCGAGGTCACGCCGCGGTCGTCCCGCTCGGTGCGGACGACCTGGCCGCCCTCGATCAGGAAGGCGCGGCGGTTGGTCGTCCCCCAGTCGATGGCGAGGAAAGTACCGGAAAAGCTCACCACCAGACCCCGTACAGCGCGATGAGGATCAGGATCACCCCGACGCCCGCGACGTTGAACACGTTCGGCGTCTTGAAGCTGACGCCCTCCATGGTCACGACATTTTTCTCGGCCTTGGCCGGCTTCACCAGCGACACGATCACCGCCAGCGCCAGGCTGATCACGAAGACCAGGCCCATGCGGTTCATGAAGGGGAAGTCGGGCATGCCGACCTTGAACACATAGGACAACGCCACCGAAGCGACCGCCGCGACGATCGCCCCTGCCTCGCTCGCCGGCTTCCAGAACAGGCCGAGCAGGAAGATCACGGTGATGCCCGGGGTGAAGAAGCCCGAGAATTCCTGGATGAACTGGAAGGCCTGGTCCGACTGGCCGATCAGCGGCCGGGCGGCGATGATCGCGATCACCACGGCCAGGGCAGCGACGATGCGGCCGACCAGGACGAGGTGCTTCTCCTGCCCGGTCTTGCCGCTGCCATCCTCGCCGCGCGTGCTGATGCCGCGCGCCTTGGCATAGAGGTCGAGGGTGAAGATGGTGCCGATCGAATTGATCTTGGAGGCGGTCGACGCGATGATCGCCGCGACCAGCGCCGCGAAGACCAGGCCGAGCAGGCCCGGCGGCAGCAGCTTGAGCATCGTCGGATAGGCCTCGTCGCCCACCGCGAGGTTCGGTGCGAGCATCACCGCGGCGATGCCCGGCAGCACGATGATCACCGGCATCAGCAGCTTGAGATAGGCGGCGAGCGTGATGCCCTTCTGCGCCTCGCCCAGGTTCTTCGCGGCCAGCGCGCGCTGGATGATGTACTGGTTGAAGCCCCAATAGCTCAGGTTCGCGATCCACATGCCGCCGACGAGCACGGCGATGCCGGGCAGGTCCTTGTAATAGGGATTGTCGGGCGAGAGGATCATGTCGAACTTCTCGGGATGCGCGTTCATCAGCGTGTGGAAACCGGCGAACACGCCCTGCCCGCCGCCGATCTGGTCGAGCGTCAGATACGAGACGATCAGGCCGCCCATCACCAGCAGAGTCACCTGGACGATGTCGGTCAGCGCCACCGCCTTGAGGCCGCCGTACAGCTGGTAGAGCAAAGCGAACAGGCCGAGCGCGATCAGCGCGGCGTTCTGGTCGATCCCCGCCACCTTGTGCACCGCGATCGAGCCAAGCCAGATGATCGAGGTCAGGTTCACGAACACGTAGAGCGCAAGCCAGAACACCGCCATCAGCACCGGCAGCACCTTGCCGTACCGCTGCTCGAGGAACTGCGGCATGGTGTAGATCTGGTTCTTGAGAAAGATCGGCAGGAAATACTTGCCGACGATCAGCAGGGTCAGCGCCGCCATCCACTCATAGGAGGCGATCGCCAGGCCGATCTTGTAGCCCGATCCAGCCATGCCGACGATCTGCTCGGCCGAAATGTTCGCCGCGATCAGCGACGCGCCGATCGCCCACCAGGGCAGCGACTTGGACGCCAGGAAATAGTCGGACGTATCCTTGGCATGCCCGGCCTTCTCGCGGCTGACCCATTGGGCCAGTCCGAAAATGCCGATGGCGTAGATGATGACCACGATCAGGTCGATCTGCGACAGGCTCGTCACGCTATCCCTCCCTAAGGTGCCGCGCACTCAAACGGGGCGGCCGAGTGGTTCATTTATCTTATTAATTGGGCTTGTCTAGCCACGCGTTTGGGATACAGCTAGAAATCAGAGGGCAAGCGACGATCGTCGCCTCGACAGAAAAGGAATACCCGCGCGTGGCAACGTCTCTATCCAGGTCGCAAGACGAACTTCGTCCGCAGCTCGGTCGGAACCTCACCTACGGCCTGCTCGACCGGCTGGGCCGCGCGATCGTCACCGGCCAGTACGAGACCCAGCCCTTCCCCACCGAGGCGGAGCTGACCACCCAGCACGGCGTGAGCCGTTCGGTGACGCGCGAAGCGGTGAAGATGCTCACCGCCAAGGGCCTGCTCAGCGCCCGCCCGCGCCAGGGCACGGTGGTGGAGCCGACCTCGTCGTGGAACCTGTTCGACACCGACGTGCTGCGCTGGCTGCTCGAGCGGCAATTCTCGGTCGAGCTGCTCAAGCAGTTCAACCAGCTGCGCGTCGCGATCGAGCCCGAGGCCGCCGCGCTCGCCGCCCGCTTCGCCAGCAATGCCGATATCGAGGCGATCGGCGAAGGCCTTGCCCGCATGGAAGCCGCCGAAGCCGGCATGGACGACACGCTGGAGGCGGACATCGCCTTCCACGTCTCGATCCTGCGCGCGTCGGGCAACCCCTTCTACGTCCAGTTCCGCGACGTGGTCGGCACCGCGCTGCGCACCTCGATCCGCTTCACCAACCGGGTGAAGGGCCGCACCGCGAACGTCGCGGATCATGGCCGCGTGCTCGAGGCGATCCAGGCACGCGACCCCAATTCCGCGCGCACCGCGATGCGGGCGCTGATCTCCGACGTGCTCGAGCTCATCGACGCGCACGAGAACACGCCGGCCTGATCCTCAGTCCATCCGGATCGGCAGGATCGATCCGTCCTTGCCGAACGCCACCGACGTAATCGCCACCCGGCGCGAGCCGGTATAGGGGCCGTCGTGCGGCTGCCCTTCCCAGCGGTGATAGGCGATGTACCAGCGCCCGTCCCTGGGATCGCGCAGGAAGGCGTGGTGGCCCGGCCCCTTGTACTTGGCGTCGCTCACCAGGATCGCCCCGCGATACTTCCACGGACCCACCGGCGACGATGCCGTGGCGTAGTGCACCGAATAGGTCGTGTCGCGGAAATTGCCCGAGGAATAGGACAGGTAATAGGTGCCCTTGCGCTCGAACATGAACGAGCCTTCGGTGAAGTGCTCGGGCGTCTTCACCTTCACCTCATGGTCGATGCTGACCATGTCGGGCTTGAGCTGCCAGACGCGCAGCGTCGCACCGGCGCTGCCGCCGGCATAGAGATAGCTCTTGCCCGTCCTCGGGTCGGTGAACACCGCTGGGTCGATCGCCTCGAAGCCCTTGCCGCCATCGTTCACCAGCGGCTTGCCGATGTCCTTGCAGGGGCCGGCGGGACCGTCGCAGGTCGCCACGCCGATGCGGCTCGGCGTCGGGTTCTGCGGGCCGATCGAATAGTAGAAATAATAACGCCCGTTCGCGCGGACCATGTGGGGCGCCCAGAGCCGATGCTCGGGCGCGTGATCGTCCCCGATCCACGGGATCATGCCGTGGTCGAGGAGGACGGGCCCCTTCTCCCACTTCTGCATGTCGAGCGAATGCCAGGCGACCAGGGTCTTCCCGCCAAAGGTCGGGTAGAGCCAGTATTGGCCCTCGGCCACCTCGAAGTCCGGATCCGCGCCGTCGAAGAAGGAAGGCGCGTCCTGGGCACTGGCCGGCAGCGCGGCGAGGACGAGCCCCGCCAGCGCCCCGAAACCGATTCTTCGTGTCACTTGGCCACCGGAACAACGCCCTTGGGCGCCGCGGACATCCGCTTGATCAGGTCGACCTCGGCCTGGCGATAGGGCTTGCCGTCGAAGTACAGGATGTCGTGGAACCAGATCGTCGGCTCGTCGAAGGTATAGGGCTTCTTCCAGCTGTCCCAGGGCAGGCGCGTCTGCATCTTCCCGTCGACGAAACCCCAATTGTACATCGCGATGTTGAGCTTCTTCGCGATCGGCAGCGAACCGTCGAAGGTCGAGCCGTTGCCACGCGCCATATACTCGGTGCACCAGACCGGACGGCCATAGCTGAGCATCTGCTTCGCACGCTTCTCGAAGGTCTCGGGCCAGTTATAGTCATGGAAGCTCAGCACGTCGGATTCGGCGATCTGGATCTTCTCGACCGCGTCGAGCTTGCTCTGGTCGTCCCAGTTCTCGCCGATCCACACGCCCGAGGTGAGCGGCTGGATCGGATCGGCCGAGCGCGCCGCCGCGAACATCCGCGGGAGCAGCGTCGCGACGTACTTGTTCTTGTCCTTGGTCGGCTTGTAGCTGCCGCCGCCGCCATTGTTCGGCTCGTTCCAGACGTCCCAGCCGATCACGCGCTCATCCTTGGCGAAGGTCGTCACCAGATCCTTCACATAGGCCTCGAGCTTGCCGTACTGCGACACGTCCTTCAGCCGCGCCTCGCCCGGCGACTGGACGGAGCCCGAATTGTGCACGCCGGGGATCGGCGGATGCTGCGGCCCGGCGACCGGGTTCGGATCCCAGCAGCTGTCGAAGAAGATCCACAGCGTCTTGATCTTGTGCTTGGACGCGATCGTCATGAACTCGTCCATCCGGCGCTTCAGGCCGGCGGCATCGGTCTCCCACAGCAGATGGTGCAGGTTCACGCGCATCACGTTCATGCCCATCGCCTCGGCCCAGCCGAGCTCGAGGTCGATGCGCTTGGGATCCCAGGTCTCGGCCTGGAACATCTCGAGCTGGTTGATCGCGGTGGCCGGCGTGTAGTTGGCGCCGACCTGCCAGGGCTGCCTGGCGTGCCAGGCGTTCGCCTGGGCCGCAGTCCACTGGTCGCGCGCAAGCGCCGGGGTCGCCACGAGCGTCGTCGCGGCGAGGAACAGGGCGATAGTCTTCATTGCGATCCTCTCAGCGCTTGGCCGCCTGACCCGTGGTCAGGCGATAGGTCATCACGTTGCGATAGGTCTGGCCCGGCGCGAGGCGCGCGTCCGGGAAGCCCTTCTGGTTGGGCGAATCCGGGAAGATCTGCGGCTCCATCACGATGGCGTCGCCCTCGCGGTAGACCTTCTTCGACTTGCCGTAGGACGTGCCGTCGAGGAAGTTGCCCGAATAGAATTGCAGGCCCGGCTGGTTCGACCACAGCTCGAAGCCGCGGCCCGAGGCGGGGTCATAGACCTTGGCCATCAGATGCTGGGTCTTGGTGACCTCGCGGCCGATCACCCAGTTATGGTCATAGCCGCGGCCCCAGACGATCTGCTGGTCGCTGGCGTCGCGGACGCGCAGACCCACCGCGGTCGGCTTGCGGAAGTCGAACACGGTGCCGGCGACCGACTTGAACTCGCCGGTCGGGATCGCGCCGTCGTCGGTCGGCAGATAGGTCTGCGCCGGGATCGTCACGACATGCCCCATCGCGCCGTTCGACGAGCCTTCGCCCGACAGGTTCCAATAGGCGTGGTTGGTCAGGTTCGCGATCGTCAGCTTGTCGGTGGTCGCGCTGTACTCGATCGTCAGGTTGTTCTGCTCGTCCAGCGAATAGGTCGCATCGACGGTCATCGTGCCGGGATAGCCCTGGTCGCCGTCCGGGCTGACATAGCGAAGCGTCACCGAGGCGGTCGGGCCGTTCTTCACCGCGACGACGTCCCACAGCACCTTGTCGAAGCCGGTGGTGCCGCCGTGCAGCGAATTCTTCCCGTTGTTGACCGGGGTCTGATAGGTCTGGCCGTCGAGCGTGAAGCGGCCCGCGGCCAGGCGGTTGCCGAAGCGGCCGACGATCGGCCCGAAATATTGCGGCTTGGCCAGATACTGGTCGATGCTGTCATAGCCGAGCGCGACATCGGCCTTCTTGCCGTTGCGATCGGGCATGATCACCGACTGGATCGTCGCGCCCCAGGCGATGATCTTCGCCGAGACGCCCTTGGCGTTGGACAGCGTCACCGCCTCCACCTGGCGTCCGTCGGGCAGCTTGCCGAAGCTGCCGCGCTTGGCGGTTGCCGCCTCGGCATTCGATGCGAGCGCGCAGGCGAGCGTCGCTCCCACAAGCAGTGCGTTCTTCCGCAGGGTCATGCCTTTCCTCCTCAACCGCGATAATATTGGGTCGCCAGGCCGCGGCAGCCCGGGTCGACCTCGAACAATGCGCCGCCCTGGGGCTCGTCCACTCCGTCGCTCGCCGAAGTGACGAACATACGGTCGAGCGCCGGGCCGGCGAAGGTGCAGCTGGTGATCTGGCTCGCGGGCAGCGCGATGCTGCGCTCGCGCACGCCTTCGGGCGAGAAGCGCGTCACGCAGCTCCCGCCCCAGCAGGCGACCCACAGGCCGCCCTCGGCATCGAAGGTCATCCCGTCGGGATTGCCCCATTCGGGCTCGAAGCTGATGAACGGCGTGCGCGGCCCCAGCGAGCCGTCGTTGTTGATGTCGAAGCGGAAGATCGTCGCCAGCGCGGTATCGGTGTGGAGCAGAAAGCTGCCGTCCGCCGCGATCGCCGGGCCGTTGGCGATCGTATAGGGGTGGTCCACGCGCGTCACGCTGCCGTCAGTATCGAGCCGGTAGAAGCTGCCGGTCGGGTCCTCGCAGTTGATCGACATGGTGCCGGCCCAGATCCGCCCCTGCGGATCGGCCTTGGCATCGTTGATGCGGTTGCCGAACCGGTCCGGCTCGGGCGCGGCGATCGTCCGGATCACCCCGGTCTCGGGATCGAAGCGGACGAAGCGGCGGCCCAGCCCCAGGACGAACCCGCCCTTCTCGCGCTCTACGGCCCAGCCGAGATACTCGTCGAACTCCCAGCTGCGCACCACGCCGCTGTCGAGCGACAGGCGGTTCAGGCGGTGCGAGAGGATGTCGGTCCAGTAGAGCGCATTGTCGCGGGCGGACCAGAGCGGCCCCTCGCCCAGCACATCGCGCCGGTCACGCTCGACGATACGGACGAGGGACATCAGTGGCTGTCCCGCGGCACGCCATATTTCTGGGCGATGCGCTGGTACTTCACCGCATTCTCGAACACCGCGCCGCCGTCGAACTGGCCGACCAGGTCACGGTGGATCTCCTGCCAGGGCGTCTGCGCCTCGGGCACATAGTCGATCGCCAGCGCTGCGCGACGCGCGGCCAGCTCCGCCTCATCGACCAGCATGTCGGCGGTGCGGTTCTTCAGGTCGATGCGGATGCGGTCGCCGGTCTTCACCAGCGCGAGCCCGCCGCCCACCGCCGCTTCGGGCGCGGCATTGAGGATCGAGGGACTGCCCGAGGTACCCGACTGGCGCCCGTCGCCCAGGCAGGGCAGCGCATGCACGCCGGCACGGATCAGCGCGACCGGCGGGCGCATGTTCACCACCTCGGCGCCGCCCGGATAGCCGACCGGGCCTGCCCCGCGCATGATCAGGATCGAGTGATCGTCGGCGCCGAGCGCGGGATCGTCGATGCGGCGATGATAATCCTCCGGCCCGTCGAACACGATCGCCGTGCCCTCGAACGCATCGGGGTTCTCGGAATCGGAGAGATAGCGGTTGCGAAACTCGTCGGAGAGCACGCTCAGCTTCATCACCGCATTGTCGAACAGGTTGCCCGAAAGCACGGTCAGGCCGGCGGCCTGCTTCAGCGGCGCGTCGAGCGGGAAGATCACATCCGCATCCTGCGCAGTCGCGGTGCCGATATTCTCCTCGATCGTCTTGCCGTTGACGGTCAGCGCGCTGCCGTCGATCAGCCCGGCGCGGAGCAGCTGCCCCATCACCGCGGGCACGCCGCCGGCGCGGTAGAAGTCCTCACCCAGATACTTCCCCGCCGGCTGCAGGTTCACGACCAGCGGAATGTCGGCGCCATGCGCTTCCCAGTCGGCCAGGCTCAGCTCGACGCCGATATGCCGGGCGATCGCGTTCAGGTGGATCGGCGCATTGGTCGATCCGCCGATCGCGGAGTTCACCCGGATCGCATTGAGGAAGGCCTGGCGCGTGAGAACGTCCGAGGGCTTGCGGTCGGCATGCACCATTTCGACGATCTGCACGCCGGTATGGTAAGCGCATTCGGCGCGATCACGGTACGGCGCAGGGATCGCGGCGGAACCGGGCAGCGACATGCCCAGCGCCTCGGTCAGCGAGTTCATCGTCGTCGCGGTGCCCATGGTGTTGCACCAGCCGGTCGACGGCGCCGAGCTGGCGACCAGCTCGATGAAGCCCTTGTAGTCGATCTCGCCGGCCGCGAGCATCTCGCGCGCCTTCCACACGATCGTGCCGGAGCCGGTGCGCTCGCCCTTGAACCAGCCGTTGAGCATCGGGCCCACGGAGAGAGCAATCGCCGGGATGTTCACGGTGGCGGCGGCCATCAGGCAGGCTGGCGTGGTCTTGTCGCAGCCGATCGTCATGACGACGCCGTCCATCGGATAGCCGAAGATCGCCTCGACCAGGCTGAGATACTGGAGATTGCGGTCGAGCCCCGCGGTCGGGCGCTTGCCGGTCTCCTGGATCGGATGAGTCGGGAATTCGAGCGCGATGCCGCCGGCGTCGCGAATGCCCTCGCGCACCCGCTTGGCGAGCTCGAGATGGTGGCGGTTGCACGGGGTCAGGTCGCTGCCGGTCTGGGCGATGCCGATGATCGGGCGGCCCGACTGCAGCTCTTCCAGGCTGATGCCGAAATTCAGGTAACGCTCGACATAGAGCGCGGTCATGTCGGGGTTGGAGGGATCGTCGAACCAGGCACGCGACCGCAGATTCGGGCGCTTGCCGCCGACTTCACTACCCCCGGACATACTCAAATCCTCTTCCCAAAATCCGCTGCCATTCACCGGCGCGTTCGAACTGCGTCGCACTTGATAGTGCGGACCGCCGCCGATAGGAAGCATATATATCGTATAAAAGGGAGTTAAGGGTGCACAGCTTTCGTCTAGGCCTGGTAGGCATCGGGAAAATCGCCCGCGATCAGCATCTTCCGGCGATCGCAGGGAATGACCGATTCGCGCTGGCAGCGATCGCGAGCCGTCATGGCCGGGTCGATGGCGTGCCCAATTACCCCGATACCGCGGCGATGATCGCCGGCACCGAGCTCGATGCGGTCTCTTTCTGCACCCCGCCCGAAGGCCGCCACGCGCTGGCACGGATCGCGATCGAGGCCGGCAAGCACGTCATGCTCGAAAAGCCCCCCGCCGCCACGCTTTCCGAGATCGAGGCGCTGGCCGATCTCGCCCGGGCGCGCAACGTGACCTTGTTCACCAGCTGGCACTCGCGTGAGGCCGCGGGCGTGGGCCCGGCCCGCAACTGGCTGTCGAACCGCGAGATCAAGGCGGTCCGCATCGACTGGCGCGAGGACATCCGTCGCTGGCATCCGGGCCAGGAATGGATCCTCGCCGCCGGCGGCTTCGGCGTGTTCGATCCGGGCATCAACGCCCTGTCGATCGCCACCGCGATCCTCCCCGCCCCGCTCTTCGTCGAGGCCGCGACGATGGACGTGCCGATGGGCCGCGCCGGCCCGCTCGCCGCCGAGCTGCAGCTGCGCTGCGGCGACGCCAGGGGCCGCGCCTCGTTCGACTTCCTGCAGACCGGGCCGCAGACCTGGGACATCGAGGTAGACACCGATGCCGGCACGCTCCGCCTGTCGCTCGGCGGCAGCGTGCTTCAGTTGCCCGGCGAGGCCGAATGCACCGCGGCCGACCAGGAATATCCGCGCCTCTACGCGCGCTTCGCCGAGCTGCTCGCGACCGGCGGCAGCGATGTCGACGTCCGCCCGATGCGCCTGGTCGCCGACGCCTTCCTCCTCGCCGAACGCCGCGAGATCGAGCCGTTCAGCTTCTAGAGCGAACCAATCGTCATCCCGGCGAAAGCCGGGATCTCGTGCGGCTCCGTCCCCGCCTTACTCCCAAGCCCACCGTCACCCCGGCCTTGTGCCGGGGTCCACCGGGAGGCAAGCAATGGACAAAGAGGCTCTGGCTTCAATCCTCGAGGCATAGTGGACCCCGGCACAAGGCCGGGGTGACGAAGGGAAAGTCCTCCCCTTGCAATGTAGGATTTTGCCTGTTTGGCTCACGCGGTCGGGCTCGCCACCCGACCGCTCTTTCAGACCGTAGGAAAAATAGGATCCCACCCAGGCAAGAATCTTGCGGGATGCGGCGCGTTCGCGGGAACAGTGTCAAATCTGGCGCCCCGAGAACACGCCAACGTGCACGACCTTCGCCATCTTTGACGAGTCGCCCCACCACTCGCCGCAGGAACGACAAAAAGGCCCCGGCGAAACGCCGGGGCCCGAGTGTGGAGCCGACGGAGAGGCTCGGTTCGATATCGGGAAATCAGCGCTCGATCCGGGGCACGCGGATGCTGTCCTCGCCGATCAGGATCGGCACCAGGCCGAAATGGCGACGCCAGGGCGCGGTCGTGTCGTTGCCGAACATCGTGTACCAGAAATGGCCCTGGGCATCGCGGAAGGCGGTGCCGTGGCCGCCATGCGGCACCGCGAGCCGGCGCTTGCTGTACGGCCCCATCAGCGACTTCGACGTGCCGTACATCATGTCATAAGTGCCGTCGGTGCGCAGCGGTCCGTTCCATTCGGCGCCGGTGAGGAAATAGGTGCCACCGACCTTGATCAGGCCATTGCCCTCATAGCCGACATTCTCGCCGTCGGTGTCGACCAGGCGCTTCACTTCGCCCTCGAACCCGTCGCGCTTCGCGTTGAGCCTGCCGATCCGCCCGCCGCCCCAGAGCAGGTAGAAACCGCTCTCGTCCTCGAACGGAAAGGCGTCGATCCCTTCGACGAAATAGCTGGCACGCGTGTTGACGTACGGGCCGATCGCCTTGCCGCTGGTCGATTTGAACAGCCAGGACTTGCCCCCAACTCCGCGCTCCATCACCGAGAAGGCGAGATAATAGGTCTTGTCCCTGGCCGACCAGTGGATCTCCGGCGCCCAGAGCTCGGCGACGTTCTTGAACTCGTAGCCCAGCCCCTTCCAGTCGAAGATCATCTTGTTCTGGGAAGTCCAGGTCTTGAGATCGGTCGAGCGATACAGGTTCACCCCGCCGTCGGGATATTGGAAGCCGAAGCCCTTTTGCGTGCCGACAAGATAGTAAGCGCCGTCGCCGCCCAGCATGACCGAGGGATCGCGCATCATCTCGCTGGTCACCAGCGGCTGGCGATCGGCGACCGCGCTGTTCTCGGTGAGCACCGAGGCCGCCTGGCGGATGCGGCCATCCTCCGCGCGCTCGAGCGGGACGAGGCCGACCTGCTCGCAGAACATCGCGAAATCGTCCTCGCAGCGCGGATTGTAGCTGGCGACCAGCTTGCCATCCCGGGTACGGATCACGTTGCTCTGACCGGCATGCGGCACGGCGAGCATGCGCTTGCCGAACGGGCCATAGGGCGAAGGCCCGGTCGCCATGTAGAGATCATCAGTGGCGGTGCGCATCCGCCCGGTCACTTCGCTGGCGGTGATCACATACTGGTCACCGTCCCGGAACATCGCGGCGCCGCCCTTGCCGACGCGCAGCCGCACCGGCCAGTCCTTGCCCGCCGGCGGATCGGTCTTGAACAGCGCCGGATCGGGCTTGAGGAAGTGCGGCGCCTCGGCGAGCTTCGAGCCGTCGGGCGCGACCTTGGCGATATAGCCGGCGCCCCAGAGCAGATAGCTGGTGCCGTCGGTGTCGATGAAGGAAGAGACATCGGCCAGGTCGCTCACCAGGCACGGGCTCTCGGCGAACCCGCCCTTGAGGTTCGCCAGCGAACCGCGGGCGATGTGCGCGCAGCCATTGTCGTCGGCGAAGGCGAGCTGGACCAGATCGCCCCGGATCTGGATGTCCGGCGCCAGATAACGGTGGCCGGCGCCGTGCACGACGCCGAGCGCGGTCCAGTTCCTGCCGTCATCGGCGGAGGACCAGAGCTGGATGCCGTCGCGGCGCCCTTCGCGGATCACCGTGCCGGTGACGAACCAGCGCCCGTCCGCGCTCTGCGCGACCGAGGCATCGGTGATCGCATGGGCCGCGAAGAAGGCCTTCACCGGCATCGCGTCCGCCGCCGGCATCACCGTCGCGTTGCGGTCCTGCGAGGGGTGGTCGATGAAGATGTCGTCGGCCGGCGGCCGGGCGGCGGGCGCCGCATGCTGGGCCAGCGCATGCACCGGGATCAGCGAAGTGGCGGCAAGCGCGGCGGCAAGAAAATACTTCACGTTGATGTCCTCATGCCCGTCAAACAAGGTAGCCCTCTCCCCCTCCCCTCCGGTGGAGGAGAGAGGGAGGCAGGTCCGGGATCAGAACCGGAAGCGGATGCCCGCACGATAGACGCTCTCCAGGAAGCGCGTCTGCCATGCATAGGCCTGGCCCGCCGCGTTGAACGTGCGGTAGTTGCGGTAGGCGCCGCCGGTCAGGTTGTTGACGTTGAAGCTCAGCGTGATGTTGTCGGTCGGCTGGAGCGTCGCGGCGAAGTCCATCGTGCCGCGGCCATCGACCTTGATCGGCAGCGTCGGGCCCAGCGGTGCCGGGTTGCCCAGCGCCGGATCGGCGACCTGGCCATAGCTGTCGATGAAGTCGCTGCGCCAGTTGTACGAGAGACGCAGCGAGAGAACCTTGTTCTCGTACCAGGCCGAGGCGTTGACCGTGTGCTTCGACGTGCCGGCGATCCGCTGCATGCCCGGCAGCGTCGCGGCAAGGCTCGGCGCCAGCACCGACTTCGCGTCGAGATAGGTGTAGTTCACCATCCCGCCGAAATCGGACAGCCAGTTCGGCAGCCACGGCGCGCGCAGGAAACTGCGGACGCCAGCCTCGATGCCCTTGATCCGGCCCGCGCCGCCATTTTGCGGCTGGCTCGTGCGCAGCCGGCCGAACTCGGCATCGGCGACGTCGGTGGTGAACGTGTTGATGAAGCCGTTCACGTCCTTGTAGAACCCGCCGACGGTCAGCGCGCCGCTGCGGCTGAAGTAATATTCGACCGACGCGTCATAGTTCTTCGAGGTGGTCGGCTTCAGGTCCGGATTGCCCGAGCTGGCGCTGCGGACGCAATCCGCTCCGTTCGGATCGGCGCAGGTGTTGCCGGTCGGCAGCGCACCGATCGTGATCGTCGGGTTCAACTGGCTGAAGCCTGGGCGCGTCCGCGTCTCGGTATAGGCCAGGCGCATCTGCAGCTTCGGATCGAGCTTGATGCGCATGCTGACGTTCGGCAGGAAATCGCTGTTGCTCGACGAGATCGAGATCGGCGTGATCGTCGTCACCGTGCCGGTGGTCGAACGGCGCAGGCCGCTGATCGACACGTCCGCCTGGGTGCCGCGCACGCCGAACAGGCCGTCGATCGGCACGCCGCCGATCTCGAAGGCATAGCGCGCCTGGACATAGCCGGTGTAGAGCTTTTCGTTGCTGGTGAACACCGGCGAGCCCCAGGCCGGATCGCCCTTGGCCAGCGTCGTGGTCACGCCGTTGACGGTCAGCGTGGTCATCGAGCGCAGCGTGTCGAGATTGGCGATCAGGCTCTCGCGCGTCGGCGAAAGCCAGGTGCGGATCGACGTCGCGTCGTCGTTGCGGAAGCCGCCCGCCGCCGGCTGGATGTTCAGCATCGACGCCAGCACCGAATAGGTCTGCCCCGCCGGCGCATTGTAGGTCGACTGGGCATAGCTGTACGAATCGGCATCGCGGTTCGAGAAGCGGATGCCCGCCTGCAGGTTGGTCAGGCCGAAGCTGTCGAGCTTGTAGTCGAGGTCGAGCCGCCCCTGCCAGCTCTGGCCATGGCCGCGGTTGCCGGTCTGGGTCAGGCCGGTCCAGCGATAATTGCCGAGATTGTAGAGGTCGTAGTTGATCAGGCTGACGGTGCCGCCGCCCACGCCCTGCGCCGTGTCGAACTCGAAGTGGCGCGCCGGCGTCGAGGTGAGCGTGTAGTTGAACGCGACGTTGCGGTTGATGAAGGTCGACTCGGTATAGGCGACGTCGCCCGTGACCTTGAGTCGGCCGTTCTTCCAGATGAAGCCGCCGCCCGCCTGATAGGTATCGGTCGATTGGTCGTTGATCTGCTGCGCGCCGGTCGGCGACGCACCGGTACCCGCCGCCGCGTCGAAGCTCGCGGCCTGGTTGGTGCCCGGAATCAGCGTGATGTTGCTCAGCGTGGCGACATCACCGGCCACGACCTGGAGGTTGTGGCCGTCGCCGCGCCCGCGATAGCCCTGGTAGAGGCCGTCGAGGTAGATTTCGAGCGTGCTGCTCGGCCGCCACTGGAACGCCGCATCGACATTCGGCCGCCAGCGCGTCGCCGAGGCATAGTCGGTGTTGACGAACTGCGGATAGCGCAGCTGGGAGAAGCCGGTGACGTTGGCGCGGTTGCGGATGTCCTGCGCCACCGCGCGCGAGGAATCGATGTACTTGGTGTCGGCGTAGGAACCTTCGAGCAGGAAGCCCATCTCGCCGATGCCGGTCTTCCAGCGCGTGCTGAACAGGCCGTTCGCCTCCACGCCCAGGCGCTGCGACTGGTACCAGTGCACGCCGCCGATATAGCCGGTGACGCGGGTGCCCTTGAAATCGAACGGCTTGCGCGACTTGACGTCGACCAGGCCGGCCAGCCCTGCCTCGAGCAGATCCGCGCTGGCCGACTTGTAGACATCGATGCGCGCGATGCTGTTCGACGGGAAGTCCTGCAGCTGGACGAAGCGGCCTTCCGCGGTGAACACCTCGCGGCCGTTATAGGTGGTGGCGAGATCCGGCAGACCGCGGATGCGGACGCCCTGGGCCACGCCGGCATCGCGGGTCACGGTGACGCCGGGGATACGGGCCAGCGATTCCGAGGCCGTGACGTCGGGCAGCTTGCCAATGTCCTCGGCGACGACGGAGTCGATGATCTGGTCTGAGTCCTGCTTGACCGACTGGGCGGACTCGAGGCTGCGGCGGATGCCGCTGACGACGATCTGGTTCGTGTCGGGGGCATCCTGCTCCTGCACGCCGATCTCGGCGGTATCCGGCGCGACGTCCTGCGCCATCGCAGCGACCGGCATCGCTGCCAGCGCCACCGCGGAACTGGTCGCGAGCAGAAAATAACAATTGCGCGTAATCACTTAGCCTCCCCCATTTCCATTTTTCTGGAACTTATCTATCTGAATTATCATACTATAAATTCCCTGACAAGACAGTCCGTTTCGGACTGAAACTCCCGCATGATTTCAGAAGGTTGCGTTGGCTGGCCGGCGCCGCCCCAATCAGGGCAACTCCCCAAAGCTATCGGACCTCCACGCAGGAAGCGTGGAAGCGTTCGATCCGCGCGATGGCGCGGCCCCTTTGGCTCGATGCCCCCGCGAGCATGAGTCACACTTCGCCCTTGAAACGAAAGCGAAGAAGGCGACCCTGCCGGGCCAGGGCCGCGCACCCAAGCAAGCTTTCCTTTGTGATATGATAATTTGCTTGTGATCCGATAAATCCTATCCGTAAACAGGCATCAAATCGAACGATGGGAGGAGAGACGATGAAGGCCGCAATGACTCGCCGGAGCCTGTTGCTTGCCGGCGCTGCGGCGCTGGCCGTGCCGGGCATGGCCCTTGCCGCCCCCCGGCGGCCGAACATCATCATCCTCTATGCCGACGATCTCGGCTATGGCGACCTGAGCTGCTACGGCTCGAAGACGATCCACACGCCGAACATCGACCGGCTGGCCGCCGGCGGCACGCGCTTCGTCAACGGCCATTCCCCTTCCGCCACCTGCACGCCCTCGCGCTATGCGCTGCTGACCGGCGACTATGCGTGGCGCGCCTCGGGCGTGCAGATCCTGCCCGGAGACGCGCCGGCGCTGATCCGCCCGGGCAAGTTCACCCTGCCGACCATGCTGCAGCGCGCCGGCTACACCACCGGGCTGGTCGGCAAGTGGCACCTCGGCCTGGGCGACGGCAAGGTCGACTGGAATGGCGAGATCGCCCCCAGCCCGCTCGACATCGGCTTCGACTATGGCTTCTACATGCCGGCGACGCTCGACCGGGTGCCGACCGTGCTGATCGAGAACCGGCGCGTGGTGAACCTCGATCCCGCCGATCCGATCGAAGTGAATTATCACGACAAGATCGGCGACGAGCCGACCGGCTTCGATCACCCCGAGATGCTCAAGTTCGGCGCCGATCCCGAGCATTCGAACACGATCGTCAACGGCATCAGCCGCATCGGCTACATGACCGGGGGCCGGAAGGCGCGCTGGAAGGACGAGGAGCTGAGCGACGTGCTGCTCGGCAAGGCGGTCGACTTCATGCGCGGCCAGAAGGACAAGCCCTTCTTCCTCTACTACGCCGTCAACGAGCCGCACGTTCCGCGCGCGCCGCATCCGCGCTTCGTCGGCAAATCCGGCATGGGGCCGCGCGGCGATTCCATCCTGCAGCTCGACTGGACCGTGGGCGAACTGATGCGCCAGCTCGAGACGCTGGGCATCGCCGACAATACGCTGCTGGTATTCAGCAGCGACAATGGCCCGATCCTGTTCGACGGCTATCAGGACCAGGCGGTCGAGCGCGCCGGCAAGCACCGCCCTGCCGGCCCGTTCACCAGCGGCAAGTACAGCATCTACGAAGGCGGCACCCGGGTGCCGATGATCAGCTGGTGGCCGGGCCAGGTCCGCGCCGGCAAGGTATCGACCGCGGTCGTCGACCACGTCGATCTGCTCGCCTCGCTGGCGAAGCTGGTCGGCGGCGCCTTCCCCCAGGATGCCGCGGTGGACAGCTTCGACATGCTCGCGCCGCTGCTCGGCCAGACCGATCGCGGGCGCGACCATGTGATCGAGGATACCAAACTGATGGTCACCACCGGCACCAAGGTGGCGGGCAGCGGCGCGCGCATCTTCGCGATCCGCGCCGGCGACTGGAAGCTGATCCGCGCGAGCGTGGAGCCGCACGAGTTCCACGGCAACCCGATCGGCACCCTGCCCGTCCACCAGCTCTACAATGTCGCCCGCGATCCCGCCGAGAAGGCCAATCTCGCGGAGAAGGAGCCGCAGCGCACCGCCCGCATGGCCGCCTGGCTCGACAAGATCGAGCGCGACGGCCGCAGCCGGCCCTGAACAGCAACAGATACGAACCAACCGCCCCTTGCGAGGGCGCAGACAGGGAAGAGGGAAATCATGCACAAGCTTCTGGCAATCGGCGCCGCGGCGCTACTCGGCCTGCCCGGTACGGCGCTGGCGCAGGGCGCGCTCGGCGCGAACTTCAACGAGCATTTCGAGGACGTCGATTATCGCGACCTGCAGAAGAGCGACACGCAATGGGTCCGCATCTTCCTGCCGATGTTCCAGCTCGATCGCGGCCCCGCCGCCGATCACGGCGCGGTGAAGACGATCCTCGATGTCGCCAACCACGGCTACAAGACCGTGCTGACGCTCAAATTCCCCTATAACCGGGTCGCCTTCCCCAAGGCCGACAGCGACATCTTCCGGAAGGACCTCGCCCGGCTGGAGGCGGTGCTGCCGCTGGTAATGGGCAAGGTCGATATCCTGGTGATCGGCAACGAGCCCTTCATCGAGAGCCGCCAGCAGGACTGGAACCCCAATTTCAACGCCTATTACGAAGCGCTGGCCAAGGCGGCGATCCGGTATCGGGCGGAACATTGCGGCGGCAATGCCTGCAAGACCCATCTCTACATGGGCGCGCTCAACCAGACCCAGAACCCGGCGTGGCGCAACCCGACCACCGATCGCTGGCTGGAGTTCATCAAGCAGACGCCCGAGCTCGAGGGCCTCGACATCCACCCGCACATCACCACGATCGACCAGTCCAAGGCATTCCTCGACTATATCCTGCCGCGGATGCGCCCCGAGCAGAAGTTCCTCGTGCTCGAATTCTCGCTGGTCTGGTGGTGGAAGCAGCACCTCAAGGACCCCGTCCCCGCCGCCTTCGCCGCCAAATATGGCGCGCCGGCCAACGCCCAGACCTGGCAGGTGATCAAGGCCGCGCTGGAAACGCCCTTCTCCAAGCCGCAATGGGACGAGTTCCTGGCACAGAGCCCCTGGTTCGAGAGCCGCAAGCACTACCTCCGGAACCAGATGAAGATCTTCCGCGACACCGGCCGCCTCGCGGTCGCCACCTATGGCTTCAAGCAGGGCAGCTCGATGGTGAACAATTTCGGTCCGGATTCGACGCCCTGGCTACTCAACAGCGTGTTCGCCGGCCGCACCGTGAAGGCCAATGCGGATGGCAGTTCGGCATTCAACTATGCCTGGATCGACGATTACAAGGCGCTCCAGAAGAAGTGATCGCTGAGGTGAAGGGCGCCGGGACGCATGCTCCGGCGCCCTTGCAATGTAGGATTTCCCATGTTTGCCTCAGGCAACCGGATTCACGTCCGGCTGCTCTTTCTCATGGCGGAAGCCCGCCGCTAGATATCTCAATCCGGGTAAATCCGGTGGTCGCAGCGTCACCCACCGCGCAAGTATTGGCTATTGGGACTTTTGTGACCTTTCGTACCCAGCCTGGATAAAAGTCGGGCTAGTCCGAAAAGGTCTCCGCCTTATCCGGCGCCCCGCCACCACTCTCGGCACGCAGCTTGAGACCAACCGACATCGCCCAATCGCGCCATTCCTTGGCCAGTCGCCCGACGATCTCGGGATGTCGGCCCGCCAGGTCCTTCGTCTCGGTGCGATCGCCGGCGAGATCGTACAGCGCCCATTGGCGGTAGACTTGCTCGCCGCCATGCGGCGCCAGCGAGACGAGCTTCCATTGCCCGTCGATCACTGCGCGGGCGCCGTAATGCTCGAAGAAGAAGGGCCGCGGCTTTGGCAACGCCTTGCCGGTAAGCGCGCCGGCGAAGGACTTGCCGTCCATCGGCGCGCCCTTCGGCGACGGGGTGATCCCCGCCAGCTCGAGCAGGGTCGGCGTGACATCGACGACATGCGCACCCTGCCGGACCACCCTGCCCTCGCGCCCCTTCATCCCCGCGGGCCAGCTGATGAAGAACGGCGTGTGGGTACCGCCCTGATAGCTCTCGGCCTTCCACCAGTGGAACGGCGTGTTGGCCGCGCTCGCCCAGTGCGCGCCGATCCCGGTCTGGTTGAGCTCGGTGCCGATACCGCCCGGATATTCGCCATAGCCGACCTTGCGGCCATCCCGCGTCTCGCTCGGGCGGTCATAGCCCGGGCGGACCATGATCTCGGGCGAGGCGCCATTGTCCACCAGGAACAGGATGACGGTGTTGTCATAGGCGCCACTGTCCTTGAGCGCCTGGACCACCCGGCCGATGCCCTGGTCCATGACGTCGATCATTGCCGCGTGTGTCGCCATCTTGCGGACCTGCTCGGCGCGGTGCTCGGGCGTGAGCGCATCCCATGCGGTCTTCGCATTCTCGGCATAATCGTCGTCGAGCGGCGGCAGCGGATCGATCTTCGGATCGACCAGGCCCAGCTTCACCTGGCGGGCATAACGGCGCTTGCGCATCGCGTCCCAGCCATCCTCGAAGCGGGGCAGGTATTTCTGGATCACCGCCTCCGGCGCCATCAGCGGCCAGTGCGCGGCGGTATAGGCCAGGTACATCATGAAGGGCTTGTCGCCCCCGCCGAGCTTGCGCACCTGCTCGACCGCGTGATCGCTGATCGCGTCGGTCAGGTAGAAGTCCTTGGGCAGCCCGCGCACCGGGGCGTAGTTCTCGACCAGCGAGAAGGGGTCGTAATAGTCGCAGACGCCCCAGATGATGCCCCAGTGATAGTCGAAGCCCCGCGATACCGGATAGGTGCGCCTGTCGCCGAAATCGCGGTCGAAATGGCCCTGGTGGTTTAGCCATTTGAGATGCTCGGCCGGCGGCGTGAGCGGTTCGGCGGCGGTCAGGTGCCATTTGCCGATCATGGTCGTCGCATAGCCGCCGGCGCGCAGCTGCTCGGCCACCGTCGGCGTGTCGAGCGACAGGCTGGTGCCGTTGCCGGTCATGTTCACGCGGTGCGGATAGCGCCCGGTGAGCAGGCTGGCCCGCGACGGGCAGCAGCGCGACATGTTGTAGAAATTGTCGAAGCGCACCGATCGCGCGGCGAGCGCATCGAGATGGGGCGTGTCGGTGTCGCCGCCATAGGCGCCGAGGTCGGAATAGCCGATATCGTCGCCCATGATGACGATCATGTTGGGTCGGCTGTCGCGGCGCTTCGCCCAGGCGAGCCCCTGGCCGGCTCCGAATGCGGCGGCCGCCATCGCGCCGAGCGAGAGCCCGCCCTTGAGTGCCTGGCGACGGTTCATGCCCCTCACTTGGTCAGCCACCGGCCAGTCTCTCCCGCGTCACTGCATCTTATTAAATCACTTCTATAATATAATTTAATCCGGTCAATGTGTACCACAGGACGTCCGGTGCCGAGCTACGGCACCGGACGCCCCGCCCCTTAGAACCGGAACCGAACGCCCAGACGGTAGACGGTCTCCAGGAAGCGGACCTGGTAGGGATAGGTGTCGCCCTCGACGTCGAACGGCCGGCTGTTGGTCGCAACCGAGCCCAGCACATTGGCGACGCTGAAGTTGACGCTGATGTTCTCACGCGGATTGATCGTGCCGGACAGGTCGAGCGTCCCGCGGCCCTTCTCGATGGTCGGCAACGTCGGGCCGAGGATGTTCGTCGTCGGATTGACGACCTGGCTGTAGGTCTGGAAGCTCGAGCGGTAATTGTACGCCGCACGGAGCGAGATGAAGCGGTTCTCGTAGAACACCGACCCGTTGACCAGGTGCGACGACACGCCCGAGATCGGCTGCATCCCGGGCAGCGTCGCCGCCAGCGCCGGGGCGAGCTCGGACTGGTGGTCGAGATAGGTGTAGTTCGCCAGCACGCCGAAATCGTGCATCCAATTAGGCAGCCACGGCGCCCGCAGGAAGGTGCGGAAGCCCGCCTCGACACCCCGGATCCGGCCCTTGCCGCCATTTTCCGGGCGGGTGATCTTCAGCCGGTTGTAGACCGGATCGATGATCGTCGTCGTCGTGGTGTTGATGAAGCCGGTCAGGTCCCGATAGAAGGCGCCCACCGTGATCGAGCCGTCGCGGGTGAAGTAATATTCCAGCGACGCGTCATAGTTGGTCGACTTGGTCGGCTTCAGGTCGGGGTTGCCGCCCGATGCCACGCGCAGGCAGTCGGCATTGGTCGGGTCGGTCGAGCAGATGTCCGACGGGACGCCCACCGTGATCGACGGGCTCAGGCTGGCAAATGCCGGGCGGGTGCGCGTCTGGGTGAAGGCGAGGCGCAGCTGCAGCTCGCGGGTCAGCTTGGCGCGCAGGCTGACATTGGGAAGATAGTCGGTGTAGCTGTTGTTGCGGATCACCGGCACGTCCACCGTCGAGCCCGCGGTCGGCCCGGGCACGGTGGTGAAGCCGTTGATATTGTCCTCGGTGCGGATCGCCCGGATGCCGATCAGGCCATCCACCGGCACGCCGATATCGAGCGCATAGCGCGCCTGCAGATAGGCGGAATAGCCCTTCTCGGTGCCCCGGAAGGTCGGCGCCAGGAATGCCGGCTGGCCCTTCGCCTTGCCGACCAGCGTACGCAGATAATCGGCGTTGGCGCGGATGCTCTCCGGCGTCGGCGATATCCAGGAAACGATCGAGTTCACCTCGTCGCCCCGGCGACCGGCGAAGTTGCTGGTGAAATCGAGCGGCAGCACCGAATAATTGTACCCCGTCGGCGCGTTCCCATTCTGGGTATAGGTTTGCAGCTTCGCGTCCCGCGTGTTGAAGCGGATGCCGCCCTGGATCTTGGTCAGCCAGCCATCGAGCGGATATTCGACGTCCAGCCGGGCCTGGATGTCCCGCCCGTTGGCGCGCCGGCCGGATTCGTTGAACGCGGTGATCCGGTAGTTCAGCGGATCGTACAGGTCGTAGTTCGACACGGCGACCGAGCCGCCGCCGGCACCGTCCGGCGAGTCGAAGTTGAAGTTGCGGGTCGGCTGCACCCGGGTCTGGGTGAAGACGAACGACTGGTTGAGCTGCGTGTAGGTCGAGTCGGTATAGGCGGCATCGCCGGTGATGCGCCACCTGCCCGGCTTCCAGATGAAGCCGCCCCCTGCCTGATAGGTGTCGGTCTTGCCCTTGATCGCGTTCTGCTGGCCGGTGGGGAAGGTGCCGCCCGTCGCAGTGAAGCTGCGGACCAGGTTCGTGCCTGGGAAGAAGGTGATGTTGGTCAGCGTCGCCGCCGCGCCGTTGTTGACGGTCAGGTTGCGCCCCGCGTCATCGCTGCGGAAGCCCTGGTACAGGCCGTCGGCATAGATTTCGAGGTTGCTGCTCGGCCGCCACTGGAAGGCGGTGTGGACCGAGGGGCGATACCGATCGCCCGGCGAATAGGTCATGTTGATGTTGTTCGGATAACGGATCGCGCCGGTCGTGCCGGGCACGCCGGTGCGGGTCAGGATGCCCTGGCTGACCACCCGCGCCGAATCGAGGAAGTTCACATCGGCGTAGGAGCCCTCGATCAGGAAGCCCATCTCGCCGAGCCCGGTATGCCAGCGCGTGCTGAGCAGCAGGTTCGCGTCGATCCCGATCTTCTGCGACTGGGTCCAGTGCACGCCGGAGATGCCACCGGCGATCCGGCTGCCCTTGAAGTCCAGCGGCATGCGCGAGCGGACGTCGATCAGGCCGGCGATCCCGGGCTCGACCAGATTGGCGCTGGCCGACTTGTACACGTCGATCCGGGCAATGCTGGCCGACGGGAAATCCTGGAGCGCCACCGAGCGCCCCTCGGCCGTGAAGATCTCGCGGCCGTTATAGGTGGTGGTGAGGTCGGGCAGGCCGCGCACACGCACGCCCGACGCCTCGCCGCCCCCGCGATCGACCTGCACGCCTGTGATGCGCGCGAGCGACTCCGCGCCCGTCACGTCGGGCAGCTTGCCGATGTCCTCGGCAACGACCGAGTCGACGATCTGATCGGAGTCCTGCTTGATCGCTTGGGACGTTTCCAGGCTGCGGCGGATTGCCGTGACGACGATGCCGTCCCCGTCCGCCTCGGTAGCCGCCTCGGGCACACTCTGCGGACCATCCCGCCCGGCCGGCGATGCCGTCTGCGCGGCAGCCACCGCCGGCACGGCGAGCGCGAGAACGGATGCGCTCATCAATAGAAAATGACTGCGAACGGTCATGATTCCTCCCCCCTTGTATGTCGATTATCTATCCCACTTATCAGATAATATACGAGTCGCAACGAGGAATCGATTTTTGTACACAAGGCGTCCGCGGGAAATTTATGAGGCGCGCGCCGCAACCGTCCGGGCCAAGCGCAGGTCACCGGGCGGCGGAAAGCGCGCGGCTAGACGATGGCGCTTACGATCAGGAAGAACAGCGACGGACAGAACAGGCAGCCGATGCCGGTGTGGAAGGTCGCCGTCAGCGCGCCATAGGGCACCAGGCGCTCATCGGTGGCAGCCAGCCCGCCCGCGACTCCGCTGACCGTGCCCATAAGCCCGCCAAAGGCCATCGCACTGCGCGGATTGTCGAGGCCGATAAAGCGCGCGACCATCGGCGTGGCGACCATCACCAACACCGCCTTGAGCACGCCGATCGCGATCGACAGCGCGATCACCGGTGAGGCAGCGCCGAGCGCCGCACCCGTCACCGGCCCGACGATATAAGTGACCGCCCCGGCTCCCAGCGTGGTCAGCGAGACCGCGTCGCGGTAGCCGAAGCTCCAGGCGATGATCACGCCCATGACGAAGGGCACGATCGTACCCAATGCGAGCGCAACGATACCGAGCAGCCCCGCCTTGCGCGCCTCGACCACGTCCACCTCGAACGCGGTGGCGACGATGGCGAAGTCCCGCAGCATCGCGCCGCCCATCAGGGCGAGACCGGCAAAGGCCGGGATATCGGCCAGCCCCTTCTTGCCGCCGCTCACCACGCCGCCCCACCAGGCCAAGGCCAGCGCGGCGACGATGGCGATCGCGCTCGCATGGATCCGCCCGCACGTCAGCCGGCGCGACACCAGCGCGCTCAGCCACATCAGCGCGCCCACCAGCGCAAAGGAGAGGACGAGCGCCTGCTCCTCGGCGATCTTCTCGACGATGCCGATCATCGGGCACCGCCGGTCGTGCGGCCCAGCAGGCCGACCAGGCCGAAGCAGGTCGCCACGACGAGGACGCCGGTGAGCAGCACCATCGGGCCGCCCTCGACCGCCGCCAACACATTCTGCTGCGACGCCATCGCCACGACGATGGGAATGTACATCATCGCCCAGAATTCGACGCCGAGCCGCATGCCCGGCGTGAGCTTGCCGCGCCGCGTCAGCCAGATCTTGGCGAGGATGAGCAGCAGCATCGCAATGCCCACGCCACCGACATTCGCCTTCACGTGCAGCAGCCGGCCGAGCCCCTCACCCAGCGCAACGCCCAGCAGCGTGCACAGCGCCAGCAGCGCCGTCCCGAAGATCGCCATGCATTCCCCCCTGATTTTATATGGTTAGTTATTGGACGTCGGCTCGCGCTTCGCGGTGAGCCGCTCCAGCGCGATCGACGCGTTGAACATGTGGGCGCGCATGCAGCGCGCCGCCTCTTCGCCATCGCCGCGCATGATCGCCTCGAGCACCTTCTCATGCTCGCCGCGCGAGCGCACCGGGCGGCCGCTCTCGCGCAACTGGGTGCGGCGGAAGGCCGCCATGCGATCGCGCAGCGCAATCGCCTGCTCGGCCAGGAAACTGTTGTGCGTTCCCTCGTAGATCGTACGATGGAACTCCCAGTTCAGCCGGTCATACCCGTCGATGTCGTTGTTCGCGACCATCTCCTCGGACTCGTCGTGCAGCCGCGCGAGGCGGCTCCGCTCGATCGGCGTCATCCGCCAGGCGGCGAGGCGCACGCACATCGCCTCGATTTCGGCGGTCATCTCGAACATCTCGACGATCCGCTCGGCGGTGAAGCCGGCGACGATCGCGCCGCGCCGCGGCCGGATCTCGACCAGGCTGGCCGCGGCGAGCTGGCGCAGCGCTTCGCGCACCGGGGTGCGCGAGGCACCGAACCGGTCACCGATCTGCTGCTCGTCGAGCGGCTGCCCCGCGACCAGCGTGCCCGCCGTGATCTCGTCGGCGAGCGCGATGCGGATACGCTCCGACAGAAGCGGGTTCGGGTTCGCGTCGTCACTCGACATCTTCTGGTCCTGCATGCGGGAAATGGCTGGAGAAACGATCTTGCATACACTAGAGGATGTGACAACTGCACTTCTTCGCTCGCTGCGATCCGCCGAGCGCCCCCAACTTCCCCGAGGACAATGATGAACCCTGGCGTCTTCCCGATCTTCCAGTCGCGTGCGGACCAGGCACCGCAGGCGCCATTCCTCCGCCTCGAAGATGGGACCGCCCTCAGCTATGCAGCGGCGCTCGATCGCACCGCCCGGATCGCCAATCTCTTCCGCAGCCGCGGCGTGCAGCCGGGCGACCGGATCGCCATCCAGGCCGAGAAGAGCGCCGAGGCACTGCTGACCTATCTCGCGGCGCTGCGGATCGGCGCGGTCTATCTTCCGCTGAACACGGCCTATACCCCGGCGGAGGTCCGCTATTTCCTCGGCGACGCCCGCCCCGCCCTCTTCCTCCACCGCCCCGAGGACGAAGCCGCCATGGCCGGGCTCTGCGCGGAGCTGGACGTGCCGGAGAGGCTCACGCTGGACGCGGACGGCCGCGGCACGCTCGCCGAAGGTGCTGACGCGCAATCGCCCCAGTCCGAGGTGTGGCAGGCAAATGCCGATGACCTCGCCGCGATCCTCTACACCTCCGGCACTACCGGGCGGTCGAAGGGCGCGATGCTCACCCATGGCAACCTCGCGTCCAACGCGGCGACGCTGGCGGATTACTGGCGCTTCACCGCGTCCGACGTGCTGCTCCACGCCCTGCCGATCTTCCACACCCACGGCCTGTTCGTCGCGACCAACACCACGATCCTTGCGGGCAGTGCGATCGAACTGCTGCCCCGCTTCGACCTGGGCAAGATCCTGCAGGCGCTGCCCGACGCCACGGTGATGATGGGCGTCCCCACCTTCTACACCCGGCTCCTGTCCGATCCTGGCTTCACCCGCGATCTGGTAAGCCACATGCGGCTGTTCGTCTCCGGCTCCGCGCCGCTGTCCGCCGAGACGCACAGGGAATTCTCCGCGCGCACCGGCCATGCCATCCTCGAGCGCTACGGCATGACCGAGACCAACATGAACACGTCGAACCCCTATGACGGGGACCGCGTGGCCGGGACCGTCGGCTTCCCCCTTCCGGGCGTCGAGCTGAAGATCACCGATCCGGAGACCGGCGCCGAAGTCACGCAGGGCGATGTCGGCATGATCGAGGTGCGCGGCCCGAACATATTCCAGGGATATTGGGAGCAGCCCGAAAAGACCCGCGAGGAGCTTCGGGAAAACGGCTTCTTCATCACCGGCGACCTGGGGACGGTCGATGCCCGCGGCTATGTCTCGATCGTCGGGCGCGCCAAGGACCTGATCATCTGCGGCGGCTACAATGTGTATCCGGCGGAGGTCGAGGCGCTGCTCGACGCCATTCCCGGCATCGCCGAGAGCGCGGTTATCGGCGTGCCGCACGCGGACATGGGCGAAGGCATCGTGGCCGTGGTGCAGGCGCGGGATCCAGCCCTGGACGAGGCTGCCATCCTCGCGGCGCTGACCGGACAGCTCGCGCGGTTCAAGCAGCCGCGCCGCGTCGTCTTCCTGCCCGAGCTGCCGCGCAACACCATGGGGAAGATCCAGAAGAAGCAGCTCCGCGAGCAGTTCGCCCGGCTGTTCCTGACTGAAGACGCCTGACAGCAGCACAAAAAAGGGCTGCGCCAGCATCGCCGGCGCAGCCTTTGCCAGGGGAAGCCGGCACGAGGCCGGCTTCGTCTTGAGGATCAGAACTTCGCCGAGACGCCGACCGAGTAGGTGGTGTCGTCATAGCGGCGGTCGCGCGGGAATTCCGGGCGACCATAATAGCTGCGATAGTTGTTCTTGGTGATGTTGGTGGCATCGACGCTCAGGGTGATGCCCTTGGCGACGTCGAAGCCCAGGCTGGCGTCGAGGCGGCCGCCCGGACGGACCATGTTGAGCACCAGCGGGTTCGGCTGGAGCGACGTGATCGGGCCGGTGGCCGGGCGGATGGTGGTGCCGCCATAGATCTCGTCATAATAGCTCGAACGGTGGGTGTAGACCACGCGACCGGTGACGCCGTACTTCTCGTAGAGCGCGCCGACCGTGTAGTTGTACTTCGAGACGCCGCCGATCGCCTGGCCGATCATGCGGGCATCGACGTCCTTCTTGATCTCGCTGTCGGCGAGGGTGAAGTTCGCCATGATGCCCAGGCCGCTGAGCGGGCCCGGCAGGAAGTCGAGGAACGCCTGGCCGGCGACTTCGATGCCCTGCAGCGATACCTTGCCGACGTTGCGCGGGCGGGTGATGTTGTAGTCGAAGCCGTTGATCGTCTCGACCTGGCTCGCGCTGATAACGCGGTCGGTGATGTCCTTGTAATAGCCCGCCACCGAGATGTAGCTGTCGCGACCGAAATAATATTCCAGCGTCGCGTCGAAGCTGTCCGACTTCTGCGGCTTCAGGTCCGGGTTGCCGCCGCTGCCGGCCGGCAGGATCAGGATGTTGGTCGAGATCAGGTAGCTCAGGCCCGGGTTGAGCGAACCGAAGGACGGACGCGCGATCGCCTTGGCATAGCTCAGGCGCGCCTGCAGGCCGCCGCCGAAGCGGATGCGGGCGCTGGCATTGGGCATGAAGTCATTGTCGTCGGTCGAGGCGCTGTAGGGCGTCACCACCGGCGCCGGGGTCGGGTTGGCCGGGGTCGCCGCCGGCGTCACCAGCGCCGCGCCGTTGATGTCGCGGCTGGTGTGGGTGTAGCGCGCGCCGACGAGACCATCGATCGACAGCGCGCCGCCGAGCGGGATGTCATAGGCCAGCTGGACATAGCCGGAGAGCGTCTTCTCCTGGGCGCTGAAGGCGCGCTCGGGCTGGAAGGCCGGCCAGCCCTCGGCAAGACCATAGAGCTTGCGCAGCTGGTTCTGGATGTTCGGATCGCGCAGCATGTCCTGGTCGGGCGCGACGACGCCCAGGCCATTGTTCACGCTGGGGATGCCCGAGCTGTGGATCATGAAGTCGGCCGGCAGGAACGGAACGGCGGTGATCAGCGTCCCGCAGACCGTGCCGCAAGTGCCGATCACGGCCTGCTGGTGGTCCGCCTTGTGATCGGCATAGCGCGCGCCGAACTGGATCTCCTTGAGCACCGAACCGATCTTCCACGTACCGTCGAACTTGGCGGCGAACGCGCTGCCCTTGTCGCGGATCGAGTCCTGGTTGAGCGGCGACAGGCCGAAGCCGGCCGGATTGCTCAGGCCCGGCGACGAATAGACCGTGCCGCCATTGTCGTTGAGGTTGGTGATCGTGCTCACCATGCCGCCGCCCACCTTGAGCGTGTCCAGGATGAAGTTCTGGTTGCGGATGTTCGAGCTCTGATAGGAGATGTCGCCCTTCAGCTCGAGCGCGCCGACGGTGTACTTCGTGCCCAGCGCGAGCATGTACAGGTCGGTGCGGTCATTGTGCGCCTGGGTGCTGGTGAAGCCGCCATGGCTGCCCACGGTCATGCTCTTCACGGTGCACAGATTCTCGCGGTGCACGGCGGGATTGGGAGTGCCATCGGCCTTGTACGGATTGGCGTAGAAGCCGTCGGCGCCCACGTCATAGGCGTTGCAGTCGCCGGTCGCCTGCACGTTGCTGAACGGCCCGCCGAACAGGTCGTCGATCAGGAAGATGCTCGCCCACTTCGAGACATAGCTGGTGTAGAGGCCGGTCAGGTCGAGCTGGAAGTTGTCGGAGGGCTTCCACTGGATCGCACCGTTGGTCTGGATGCGGCGATAATTACCTTCGTTGTTCAGGCCGCCGACACAGGTCGGCGCTGCCAGGCCGGCCGAGCCGCCGGCGACCGGGTTCGGACCGTGATTGCCGCTGCGATAGTCGCAGTTGAACGCGATCGGACGGTTGAAGTCGGTGCTCGCATAGGAAACGTCGAGCAGCGCGCCGATCTCGCCGATGCCGGTGTTCCAGCGATCCGAAACGAGCAGGCCGGCGATCGGCGTAACTTCGTTGGTGTTCTTCGAATAGATGCCGCGCGCATTGGCCGCGACGGTGAAGCCGTTGAAGTCGAACGGCTTGTGCAGGCGCAGGTCGATCGCGCCGACCACGCCGCCCTCGATCAGATTGGCAGAGCTGGTCTTGTAGACGTCAGCGCCGGCCAGCGCTTCGGCGGGCAGATCCTGATAGGCGAAACCGCGACCGGTGCCGGTGAAGATCTCGCGGCCGTCGAGCGTCGTGAGGATGTCGCCAAGGCCGCGGATGATCGGCGCGACGATTTCGTTGTTGCCGCCCACCGTCACCTGCACGCCCGGCACGCGCTGCAGCGCGCCGGCGACGGTACGATCCGGGAACTTACCGATATCGTCGGCGACGATCGAGTCTACTACGTTGGCCGAGTCCTGCTTGATCTTGGCGGCGGCGCCCAGGCTGGCGCGCTGGCCGGTGACGATGATCTCGCCTTCGTCCTGCGACTCGGCCTGCGGCGCGCTCTGGCTGCTCGCATCCTGCGCAAAGGCAGGCGCCGCGCACAGGACGAGCGCGATCGCAGTGGCTGATTTCAAGGCGATAGAACGGGACTTCATGTCTTTTTCCCCTCCGGAGCGTAGGCACGGGTTGATCGTGCCCTCATTAATATTATCATTCATAAATAGCGGACCACAAAACGACCCACAAGCCCATTTCTTGAGGGAGGGGAACGAGCCCTCCCCTCTGTGGCACGCAGGACACACACCGTCTCCTACATGGGTTAAACCGGATTACACGGGTTTATCCTATTTAGCATATTTATTGACGCACGCTTCTTTGTGGCGCACTTAGTCGGCCGCGCTAGCGGGCGGCGATTCCCTCGTGTGCGCTGAACCAACAGAGCCGGCCCAAGCCGGATGGAGGGGAGAAAACCCATGAGATCATTGCTGCGCGGCATGCTGCCGCGACTCCTGTGTATATTGGCGTTCCTCACAGCCGGCTGGGCCATGCCCGCGCTGGCCCAGCGCACCATGCTCGCCCAGGGCATGTATCCGCGCGCCGTACAGCTCAGTCACAACGCGACCCCGGCTAACAACGGCCGGATCGTCGTCAGCTTCACTGCCTTCCCGGGCGGCGTCGGCGCCCAGCCGATCTATGCCAGCGACGATAACGGCACCACCTTCAACCAGATCGGCACGATCACCGATCCGCTCTTCGCCCGCGGCCTGTGCTGCGGCACGCTCTACGAGCTCCCCCAGACGGTCGGCGCGCTGTCGGCCGGCACCCTGCTCTGGGCAGGTTCCGTGGGTGGCGACACCCCTGCCCAGCCGATGCAGCTCCGCATCTACAAGAGCACCGATCGCGGCGCGACCTGGTCCTATCTCTCCAACTGCGCGACCGGCACCGTGAACCGTTCGGGCGGCGGCCTGTGGGAGCCGGAATTCACCATCGCCGCCAATGGCGCGCTGGTCTGCTTCTATTCGGACGAGACCGTCCCCGGCTTCTCGCAGATGCTCCAGCAGGTCACCTCGACCGACGGGATCAACTGGAGTGCCCCGGTCCGTACCGTGGCCAGCGGCGTCCAGGCCGATCGCCCCGGCATGGCGGTAGTCCGCAAGCTGCCCAGCGGCCGCTATTTCATGACCTTCGAGCTGTGCGGCCCTGCAGGCTGCACCGTGTTCTACAAGACCTCGCCCGACGGCATCAACTGGACTCCGGCGGGCAGTGTCGGTACCCGGGTCGAGAGCGAGGACGGGCACTGGTTCCTCCACACGCCCACTGTCGCCTGGGCGCCCGTCCCCGGCCTGCCCAATGGCCGCATCTTCCTGATCGGCCAGATCGAAAGCGGTGCCTCGGGCATCGGTTCGGGCAACGGAAATGTGGTGTTCTACAACGATACCGCCGACGGCAGCGGCAAGTGGAAGACGATGGCGGCCCCCGCCCCCATCGCCGGCCTCACCGGCACCAGCAATGTCTGCCAGAACTACTCGCCGCCGCTCCTGCCGCTCGCGGGGGGCACGACGCTGTTCGGCCTGACGACCGACTATGACTCGTCCAATGTCTGCCGCGTCTATTTCGGCAAGGTGCCGACCTATGCCTCGTCGCCCACGCTGGTGCTGGGCGCCGACGCGATCGGCGTCTCGCTCAACCAGAGCTCGACCGGCAACGTCACCGTCACCCCCAATGGCGGCTATCTCGGCACGCTGAAGCTCACCGTCTCGATCCCGGGCTTCAACGGCACCGCGACGTTCGATCGCGACACGCTGACCTTCGCGGGCGCTGCGGCGCAGACGGCCAAGCTCACCCTGCGCTCGGGCACCGGCACGGCGTCGGCATCGTCGTCGGGCGGCAGCTTCGGCTTTGCGAGCCTGCCCGCCCTGGCGCTGGTCGGCGCCGCACCGCTGATGCTGCTCTTCTCGGCGCTGCGCAGCGCGGTCGGCGTGCTGTCGCTCGCTGCGATCCTGGCGCTCACCGGGTGCGGCAACGCCAGCAGGGGGGACAGTGCTGGGGCGATCGTCTCGCCGCCGGTTCCCACCAAGTACACCGCGACGATCACGGCGACCGACACGACCAACGCCGCGATCAAGACGAGCGTGACCACCCAGGTGACGCTCTACAACTGATCCGGAATATCCAATCCCTGACTACCCCCGGACGGTACCGCCGCCCGGGGGTATTTTTTGCCTATTTGCCAGCGGGCGCCTTGGCGTTCTCGGGGAATGCCGCGACGATCGCGTCATATTCCTTGCGGCTGATCTCCACCATCGAGCCATGCCGGAAGCCCTCGGGCATCGAGAAGCGATCCCATGCCGGCACGCGCGAATTGCCCGAGACCTGGTACCAGGGCCCCTCGAGCCGCGGCGCCTTGGACAGGCCATAGCTCGCCCCGGCATATTGCTCGTAATACATCAGCCAGTCCTGGTTGTTGGGCGCGCGGATAAGCGTCGGCGCCTCGCGGAAGTTCGGGCTGATCGGCGCGCCCGGCTCGGGATAGGGACCGAGCAGCGTGGGGCCGCAGCTGATCCGCACCGTCTTGCCGGTCGTCCAGTTGTACGACGGATAGCGCTCGTCCTTGATGATCGCGCAATAGCCCTTGCCGTCGTCATTGGGGCGCACGAACGTGTCGATCGTCGCCATGTCCCAGCTGAACAGCCGCTTGGGCGGCGCGACGAAGGTCTTGAGGTCCTTGGACTGCACATAGAGCGTGCGCTGGCTCGCCCAGTAGCGCTCGGGATCGTCGGGCACGCCCGGCACGGTCGGCGTGTGCCAGGTCAGCAGGAAATTGCCCGAGGGCGCGTCGAAATAGAGCTTGGGCGCACCGATCCGCTGCAGGGCATTGGGCAGGCCGGGGATATTGGAGAGCTTGGGCTCATAGGTGCCGTAGGGCGTCCAGTGGATCAGGTCGGTCGAGCTCCAGAAGCGGATCAGCTTGTCGCCGTCGCTCTTGTTCCCCACCAGATAATAGCGCCCGTCCGGCCCCTTCGCGATCGACGCATGGCCATGATAATCCTGCGACACCGGCTGGCCGCCATTGAGCGCGCGCCAGTGCAGCCCGTCGATGCTCACCGCGTAATAGAGCACGCCGTAGTGCTCGCTGGTCATGTGCGCGAACAGATAGGCCTTGTCGGGATCGACATAGGGAGTTTCGGGCGCACCGGGCGGCACCGCGACCGGCGGCGTGGCCTGGGCGGAGGCAGCCTGGGCCCACAGGCTGCCCGCCAGCAGGCAGCTCGCCAGGGCGACACGGCCGCGCGACATCCGCTTGAGATTGTCCGGCATCATGATCCTTTCCATCATTGTCTTGGTTGGGGAGTGTCGTGCACCCCAGCACTTCATATGATAAATAGGATCATCGGTCGAGCGTCGCGTCCGCCGGGTCGGGATAGGCAAGCCCGCAAAAAGGGTGGGCACGACCAAGCCGCCGGCAAACCGGGCACAAAGGAGCGCAGGGCGTCGGGCCTGTTCCACGACTGGCCGGGCGCCCACGGCCGATCGCCGCGCGTGACTGGAGGCTCAGGTCAGGACAAGGACCGCCCTGGGAAGTTCATTTCCTCGACTGGGCAAGTGCCAGATCGGCCACCGCGATGGCACCGAGCGGCCCCGCCTTGTCGCCCAGCGCTGGCGCCACGATGTACGGTCCGTCATCCGGCAAGGTCATGTAGCCATTGAGGCTGGCGCGGAGATCGGCCTCGATCCGGCCGAGCAGGTGCGACTGCCCGGTCACCACGCCGCCACCGATCGCAATGCGATGCGGTGCGGCCGAGGAGACGATCGCGTGGCACATCATCGCCAGCGTGTGGGCGACCGGTGCCCAGACGGGATCGTCCGCACCCACCTCGCGCACCGGACGGCCGCCCAGCCGCAGCTTGAGCGCCGAGCCCGAGGCAAGCCCTTCCACGCAATCGTCGTGGAAGCTGCAGAAGCTCGGCTGGTCGTCGCCGGGCAGCCGCGGCACGCGCATGTGCCCGATCTCGCTATGCGCGAAGCCGCGCGTCGGCAGGCCGTGCACGACCAGGCCGACGCCCACACCGGTGCCCACCGTCACATAGGCGAAGTCGTCCATTCCCTGTGCGCAGCCCCAGGCCATCTCCGCGAGCGCCGCGCCGTTCACATCGGTGTCGAAGCCGACGGGCACGTCGAAGGGGGCCGACAGGATGCCCAGCACGTCGGTGCCCGGCCATGCCGCCTTGGTCGTCGCCAGGATCTGCCCGTGGCTGGCGGAATGCGGGTTGAGGTCGATCGGACCGAAGGACGCAATGCCGAGCGCAGCGAAACCCTCGCCCGCGTCCCACTCGCGCAAGATGGCCAGGATCGCCGGCAGCGTCTCGTCCGGCCGGGTGGTCGGCACCGTGCGCTGGTCGCGAATATCGTCCGGACCACCCGCCAGGGTGGCTACGCACTTGGTTCCGCCCAGTTCGATTCCGGCCCGAAGCACCGATCGCGCATCGGGAATCGTCACGCCGAGAAAGCCCGCGCTGCTGCGCCCAGACCGGATAGCGACTGCATTCCCCTCTCCTATCAATAACTTGGCGCATATCTATACAAGGCTATTGTCACGCGCTCCCGCTGCATTAATATTTCAAATTAGATAATTCAATGATCCGGAGAGGGGTCTGCGATGGATAAGGGAGCGAGCACGCTCAATCGATCGGCCGTGGGCGCCGCCAGCCTGGGCGGTTTGTTGTTCGGTTTCGACACGGCGGTCATCGCCGGCGTTACCGATGCACTGCGCCATACCTTCCATTTGAGCGCCGCGGAACTGGGCGCGGCGGTGTCCGCCGCGCTGGTCGGCACCCTGGTCGGCGCGCTGGGTGCGGGGCCGCCCGGCGACCGATTCGGCAGCCGCACGATGCTCTACTGGATCGCCGGCGCCTATATCGTCTCGGCCGTCGGTTCGGCAGCGGCAGGCGGCCTGGCGATGCTCGTCGCCTTCCGCTTCATCGGCGGGCTCGCGATCGGCGGCTCCTCGGTGCTGGCGCCGGTCTATATCGCCGAGGTCAGCCCGGCCGAGCGACGTGGACAGCTGGTCGGGCTGTTCCAGCTCAGCATCGTGATCGGTATCCTCGCCGCCTATGTCAGCAACTTCCTGATCGCCCGCGCGATCGACGGCGATCTTGCCTGGCGGATCAAGCTGGCCGTGGCCGCCGCGCCCGCCCTGCTCTTCCTGCTGCTTCTGCTCCGCATCCCGCACAGCCCGCGCTGGCTTGCCCAACGCGGACGCCTGGCGGAGGCCGGTGCGGCGATCCGCACGTTGCGCATGGGCGACCCCGAAACGCTCCTCGCCCAGTTCACCGCGGCGGTTACCTCGAGCGGCCCTGCCCGGCTCAGCTGGGCGCTCCATCGCCGTCCGATCCTGCTCGCGATCGCCCTGGCGCTGTTCAACCAGCTCTCGGGCATCAACGCGATCCTCTATTATCTGGGGGACATCTTCGCCGCCGCCGGGTTCAGCGCGGTGTCGGCAGACCTGCAGGCGGTGGCGATCGGCGTCGCCAACCTGTTCGCCACCTTGCTCGGCCTCGCGGTGATCGACCGGGTCGGTCGCAAGCTGTTGCTGCTGATCGGCGCGATCGGCACCGCGCTGGCACTGTCGGCAGTCGCGACGACCTACACGCTGGGCCAGGGCCAGATGTTCCTGCTGCCCGCGCTGATCCTGTTCATTCTGTTCTTCGCGGTCTCGCAAGGCGCGGTGATCTGGGTCTATCTTTCCGAAATATTTCCCACCGCGGTGCGCGCCCGCGGTCAGGCGATCGGCAGTGCGACTCATTGGGGAATGAATGCACTTCTTGCTTTCGGCTTCCCGATAGTTGCGCAATATACGCAGGCCTTGCCATTCTGGCTGTTCGCCGCTGCAATGCTGGTGCAGTTTGTCATAGTCTGGCGATACTTCCCTGAAACGCGCGGCATTTCGCTGGAGCGGCTGGAGGGGACGCTCGAAGGGAAATGAGGGCACGTGATGGAAATGACCTTGGCATGACGAGCAATGCCCGCCGCGCCAGGCCGCGCCTTTCCGGTACCAATCTCGAACGTGCCGCCGATCACAACCAGCGTGTGACGCTCCACGCGATCCGCGTGCTGGGTCCGCTGACCCGCGTCGAGCTGGCGCGGATCACCGGGCTCACGGGCCCGGCGATCGCCAACATCACCAAGCGCCTGCTGCAGGACGGTCTGATCGAGGAGGCCGGCCAGCGCCGCGGCGGGCGCGGCCAGCCGCCGACCGCCCTGGTGGTGAAGCGCGACGCCTGCTACTCGATCGGCGTCAATATCGACCGCGATCACATCACCATCGTGCTGGTCGATTTCTCCGGCGAGACGCTGACCCGCACGACCGAAGAAGTCGATTTCGCCCTGCCCGCTCAGGTGCGCGCACTCTATCGGCGCTCGATCCGCAACATGCTGCGCCGGGTCGATGTCGATGTGACCAAGGTCGTCGGCCTCGGCGTGGCGATGCCCGACGATCTCGGACTGGTCGACCTGCCGGGCCGCCCGGCCGATTATGCCGACTGGGAACGCACCGACATCGCCGCGCTGTTCGACGAACCGTTCGACCTGCCGGTGTTCGTCGAGAACGACGCCGCCGCCGCCGCGATGGGCGAGATGCAGCTCGGCCATGGCCAGAGCAACAACAGCTTCTTCTACATCCTGCTGTCCTCGGGCCTGGGCGGCGGTCTGGTGATCGACGGCACCTATATCCGCGGTGCCGACGGGCGCAGCGGCGAGCTGGGCTTCATGCGTGCACAGGGCGAGACCGGCGAGCAGATCCAGTCGCTGGTCTCCCTGTCCGGCCTGACCCGCAGCCTCGAGGCCGCTGGCCACACGCTGGCCGATGCGCGGGGCCGCGCGCCCGAGGCCTCGGTGCAACATTGCATCGCCGACTGGACCGAGCGCGCCGCGCACCAGCTCACCGTGCCACTCGACGCGGTGAACTGCCTGATCAACCCCGCGGTCGTGCTGCTCGGCGGGCGCCTGCCCACCGCACAGCTCGATGCGCTGGCAGCCCGCACCGACGCGCTGATGCGCGAACGCGCGCCGCAGCTGCCGGCGGTCGCGCCGGTGGCGCGCGCCGCGCTGTCGGAGGATGCGCCGGCGGTGGGCGCGGCGATCCTGCCGTTCAGCCACTTCCTGCTGCCCAAGCCGGGCGCCCTGTGGAAGGCACAGGGCAGCGCCGACGCGGAGATGGACGCCTAGGCTTTAGGCCGGCCGTCCAAAGGACGGCGGCCGATCGGCCTTGGCGGTGCCGAAGCTCGACGGCTTGTCGCCCATCTCGAACACCAGCTCGCCGCCCTTCGCCAGATCGGCATGGGCGATCCAGTTCTTCGTCCAGGGCCTGCCGTTCCAGCGTACCGACTGGATGTACGGACGGTCGGCGCCATTGCCGTTCGCTACCACCCGCAGAGTCCTGCCGCCGCCCAGCGCGACTTCGACGCGGTCGAACAGCGGCGAGCCGAACACATAGAGCGCGCTGACCGGATCGACCGGATAGAAGCCCAGCGCCGAGAAGACGAACCAGGCGCTCATCTGGCCGCAATCGTCATTGCCGATCTCGCCGTCCGGATCATTCTTGTACATCTCGAGGCAGAGCCGCCGCACCATCGCCTGGGTTTTCGCCGGGGCGCCGGCATAGGCATAGAGATAGGCGACATGGTGGTTCGGCTCGTTGCCGTGCGCGTACTGGCCCACCAGCCCGGAAATGTCGGGCGGTGCGTTCTCGGGCAGCGTGGAGGGTGCGTTGAACAGCGCGTCGAGCTTCTCGACGAACGCGGTATCGCCGCCGAAATGCGCGATCAGGCCGTGCACGTCATGCTGGTTGAGGAAGGTCGCCTGCCAGCCATTGGCCTCGGTGTAATCCCGGTGCTTCTTCACGTCGTGGCCGATCTGGATCGGGTCGTAATTGGCCCACCAGCTGCCATCCGAGAATTTCGGCCGGGCGAAGCGCGTCGAGGCATCGAGCACGTTGCGATAGTTCAGGCTGCGCTTGCGCAGGGCGGCCGCATCGTCCTTCGCGCCCGCTGCGTCGGCGAGCACCGCCATCGCCCAGTCGTCATAGGCATATTCCTGGGTACGGCTGACCGACTCCCAGATCTTGTCGGCAGGGATATAGCCGAGGTCGTAATAATAGCCGCGGCCCAGCGAGCCGTCGCTATCCTTGAAGTCGCGATCGAAGGCACGCCGGCGGATGTTCGGCCAGGCGGCGGCGTAATCAGCCTTGATGCCCTTGGCATGCGCCTCGGCCAGCACCGAGACCGAATGCCAGCCGATCATGCAGCCGGTCTCGATCCCCTGGAGCTGCCAGACCGGCGGGCCATAGGGGCTCTGCTGGGTCTGGCGGATCAGGTCGCGGGTGAAGGTGGCGGCACGATCGGGCTGCACCAGGGTCAGCAGCGGATGCAGCGCGCGATAGGTGTCCCACAGCGAATAGGTGCTGAACGAGGACTCGCCCGCCGGCACCTTATGGACCTGCTGGTCCATCCCGACATAGCGGCCATCGCGGTCGGTGAAGAGCGTCGGCGCGAGGAAGCAGTGATAGAGCGCGCTCGTCAGGATCGTGCGCTGGTCCTCGGTGCCGCCGGTCACGCGGACCCGGTCGAGCTCCTTCGCCCAGAGGCGCCGGGCCCTGGTCGCCGCGCCATCGAAATCCCAGCCCGGCGCCTCGCCGGCCAGTGCCACCTTCGCGCCGGCGATATCGACCGCGGAGATGCCGGTCTTGATCTGGATCGGCGCGCCGCCCGCCTCGTCGAAGAACAGCGCGATCTTCAGGCGATTGCCGTTGATCGACCGGACGCCCTTCGGCGCCGGCTTGTCGTCGTCGCCAAAGAACTCGACCCGGTCCGGCTTGCGCGACAGCTGCATCGCAAAGTGGATCATCCGCCCCTTGGCCCAGCGATGCACCCGGCGGCTGCCGGTGAGCACGCCGTTCGCGTCGATCGCGAGCGAGGCATTGTCGAGCGTGACACCCTTGTCCCACACGTCGCGGATCATGTGCGCGAAGTCGATCAGGATGTGTCCGGCACCCTGGGGGAAATGATAGCGGTGCAGGCCGGTACGCTCGGTCACCGTCAGCTCGGCGAGCACGCCGCTCTCGAGCTTCACCCGGTAATAGCCGGGCTCCGCCGCTTCCTCGGAGAAGCGCTGGCGATAGCCGGCATCCGGGTTCTCGAGCGTGCCCGGATCGAGCTGCAACGCCCCGCGCGTCGGCACCACCAGCACGTCGAGCATGTCGCCGATGCCGGTGCCCGACAGATGCGTGTGCGAGAAGCCCATGATCGAGGTGTCGGTGCGGTGATAGCCGGAGCAGGCATCCCAGCGGGCATTGTCGGTATCCGGGCTCAGCTGCGCCATGCCGAAAGGCAGCGAGGCCCCCGGGAAGGTGTGGCCGTGCCCGCCCGTGCCGATGAACAGGTTGGGCTTGCCGGGGCCGGCCGCGCCCTGGGCACCCGCGACGCGGGGCAGCGCGGTGCCGAGAGCGATGGTGCCGGCGCCGGCGAGCAGCTGGCGGCGATTTGCGGTGATCATTGGGTCTCTGCTTTTCCTAGAGCTTCTGTGCGAGCAGCGCAGGCTTGCGCTTGGCGATGTCGAGGATCAGGTCGCCGAACAGGCCATTGGCCCAGGCGAACCAGCTCCGCGTGAAGTTGGCGGGATCGTCCTTGTGGAAGCTCTCGTGCATGAAGCCCGTGCCGCCGTGCGACGCCTTTAGCCATTTGAGGCACTGCAACACGGTCGCGTCATCGTCATGGATGAGGGCGCGGGTGATCAGCGACATCGGCCAGATCATGTCCATGCCGATATGCGGCCCGCCGATGCCCTCGCCGAACTTGCCCTTGAAGAAATAGGGGTTGCGATCGCTCCAGGCGAGCGCCGCGGTGCGGACATAGAGTGGGTCGCGCTTGTCGGCAGCGCCCAGCAGGGGCAGGCCCGACAGGCTCGGCACATTGGCGTCGTCCATGAAGATGGCGTTGCCATAGCCATCGACTTCGAAGGCCCAGACCTGACCGCCCTTCCCGTCCGGCATCTTGCCATGCGCGTCGAGCGCGGCCTGCACCTCGCTCGCCAGCGCCAGTGCGTCCTGCGCCGCTGCCGTGTCGCCGCGCGCCTCGCTCTGCACCTGTGCGAGCATCTTGAGCGCGGAGACCGCGAACAGGTTGGACGGGATCAGGAAGGGGAAGACACAGGCGTCGTCCGACGGGCGGAAGCCCGAATGGATCAGCCCGACCTTGCGCGTCGGCGCGCCGAAGCCGCCGAACATCAGCGTCTCGGTCGGCGAGGGATCGACGCGCTGGAAATGATACGGGCCGGGGCCGTCCTTGCGCTGCTGCTCGCGGAAGGTCGCCACCGCCCGCGCCGCGCCCTGCGCCCAGAGCGCATCGAACGGCGTCTTGTCGCGCGTCGCGGTCCAGTAGCTATGGGCGAGGCGCATCGTATAGGCGAGCGAGTCGATCTCCCATTTCCGCTCGGCCACGCCGGGCTTCATGTCGGTCCGGTCGTTCACCGCCGACAGGTTCGACTTGGCCGTCGGATCGGGCGTGAAGGCGTTGGCGTAGGAGTCGATCAGGATGCAGCGCGCCTGGCGCTGGATCGCCCCCTGGAAGACGCGGCGGAGATCGGCGTCCTTGGGCGTCAGGTGGACATAGGTCTGGAGCTGGGCCGAGCTGTCGCGCAGCCACATCGCATCGATGTCGCCGGTGATGACGAAGGTGTCGGGCTTGCCGTCCACCATGCCGAGCTTGACCGTGGTATCGAGCGTGTTCGGGTAGCAATTCTCGAACAGCCAGGCGAGCTCGGGGTCAGCGATCTTCGCCTTTACCGCCTTGATCTCGGCCTCCACTGCCTTGCTGACGAACCCGCGCTGACCGACCGGCGGCCGCTTCGAGACGAAACCCTCCGCCTGCCCGGCCGCAGCCAGTGCCCGCACCGGCAGGGCCGCCGACATCGCCAGCGCGCCTGCCCCCATCATCACCTCACGACGCTTCATCACCCTCTCCTGTTCTTGTTGTTCAGCGCGCCGCCGGTGCGCTCATCGAGAAGGGCGCATTCGACTTGGCGATGCCCCATTTGGTGTTCGGGTTCGGCCCCATCACGAAGCGCAGCGTGCCGCCGCCCTGCAGCTCCTCGCGCGAGAACCAGGGCTTGTCGTGCGCCTTGCCATTCAGGGTGACCGACTGGATGTAGACATTCTTGTCGCTGTTGTTGGCGGACTCGATGTTGAGCATCTTGCCGCCCGGCATGGTCAGGCGGACGTTGCGGAACAGCGGGCTGCCGATCGCATATTGCCCCACCGTCGGCGTCACCGGATAGAAGCCGAGCGCCGAGAAGACGTACCAGGCCGAGGTCTGGCCATTGTCCTCGTCGCCCGGATAGCCGTCGGGTGCCGCCGAATAGAGCTTCTTCATCACGTCGCGGACATGCGCCTGCGCCTTCCACGGCTGGCCCGCCCAGTCATAGAGGTAGATCATGTGCTGGATCGGCTGGTTGCCATGGGCATACTGGCCCATGTTGACGATCTGCATCTCGCGGATCTCGTGGATCACCTGGCCATAATAGCTGTCGTCGAAGATCGGCCGGGTGGAGAAGATCGAGTCCAGCCGGTCGGTGAACTTCTTGTCGCCGCCCATCAGGTCGATCAGGCCCTGCACGTCCTGCATCACCGACCAGCTGTAATGCAGCGAATTGCCCTCGGTGAACGCGTCGCCCCACTTATAGGGATTGAACGGCTTGGACCAGCTGCCGTCCTGGTTGCGGCCGCGCATCCAGCCGCTCTCCTGGTCGAACAGCTTGCGATAGTTCTGCGCCTGCGCGGCGTATTTCTTCGCATCCTCGGCCTTGCCCAGCGCAGCGGCGAGGCGTGACAGCGAGAAGTCGGCGGTGGCATATTCGAGCGTGCGAGCGGCATTCTCGTTGATGCCCACGTCATAGGGGACGTAGCCGAGCCTGTTGTAATATTCGACGCCCTCGCGCCCGACCGCGCCTACGACATTGCCGCGCTTGTCCCGGGGACGCCCTTCCGAGGTGGTCGCGTTCTTGACCATCGCCTCGTACAGCGTCTCGACATCGAAGCCGCGCACGCCGTTGAGATAGGCATCGGCGATCAGGTTCGCCGAGTTGGAGCCGATCATCACGTCGCGGTGCCCCGGGCTCGCCCATTCGGGCAACCAGCCGGATTCCTTGTAGGTGTTGACCAGCCCCTGCATGATCTCGCTGTCGCGCTCCGGGTTCATCAGCGCGAACCAGGGGAAGACCGCGCGCCACGTGTCCCAGAAGCCGTTGTCGGTATAGAGGAAGCCGTCGTGCATCTTGCCGTCATAGGGGCTGTAGTGGACGGTCTTTCCGGCGGCGTTCACCTCATGGAACATGCGCGGGAACTGCAGCATGCGGTACATCGCCGAATAGAAGGTGCGGCGATTGTCGAGGTTCGGGTCGCTCACCTGGACCTTGGCGAGTTCCTTCTCCCACACGTCACGCGCCTTGGCGCGGGTCTGGTCGAAACTGTCCTTGCCGATCTCGCGGTCGAGGTTGAGCGCCGCCTGCTCCGGACTGATGAAGGAGGAAGCGACCTTGACGTTCACCTGCTCGCCCGCACGCGTCTTGAAGCTGACCACCGCGCCGACGTGATCGCCTTCGCTGGCTGCCGCGCCCGAGACCTGGCCATTGTCGTCCCAGGTACGGCTGACTTCGAAATCCTTGTCGAACTGCGCGACGAAATAGCTGTGGAAATTGTCCGGCACGCCGCCGTGATTGTTGCGGACATAGCCGATGATGCGGCGGTTCGCGGCATCGATCTTCACCATCGATCCGCCGGCATAGCCGTCGATCAGGATGTGCGCGTCATCGGCCTTGGGGAAAGTGAAGCGGAAGCTGGCGGCCCGGTTGGTCGGCGTGACCTCGGCGGTCACGTCATAATCGGCGAGATAGACCTTGTAGCCATAGGCGCGGGCTTCCTCGGCCTTGTGGCTGTACCAGGAGGCGCGCTCCTCTTCCTTCACCTTGAGCGGTCCCGTCTCGGCGAAGAGACCGAACGCGGCATAGTCGTTCATCCAGGGGCTGGGCTGGTGAGTCTGCTTGATCGCGTTGATCTTGTGCGCGCTGTAGGTGTAGCCCCAGCCATTGCCCATCTTGCCGGTGACCGGCGTCCAGAAGTTCATGCCCCAGGGCACGGCCACAGCCGGATAGGTGTTGCCATAGGACAGCTCATAGCTGCTGTCGGTACCCATCAGCGGGTTGATCAGGTCGACCAGCGCGGGCTCCGCCGTCTGCGCCATTGCCGGCGCCATGGTCGTGCCGAGCGCACTGGTGAGCAGCATTGCCGAGATGCAGCACGCGCCGATGAACTTCCTCACAATCCGATACTCCCCTGCTCGATTTCGTAGCTGCGCTTGTTACCGTGCCTTGAACGGCCGCGGCTTCACGCCTTCATTCGTCATCACCACCGGCTTGATCGTGCCGTCCGCGGCGAATTCCATCCGGTCGATCGCCATCTCGCGATGCTCGCCCTTCTCGTCGCCCAGCGGGCGGCGATGATAGACGATGTACCAGTCGTCGGTGCCGGGCACGTTGACCACCGAATGATGGCCCGCGCCGCGCGCGATCTTGAAGTCCTGCTCGAGGATCTTGCCCTTGGGCGTGAACGGCCCGAGCGCGGTCGGCCCGGTCGCATAGGCGACGCTATAGTCCGGGCCGGTCCAGCCGCCCTCCGACCACATCAGGTAATAGACGCCCTTGCGCTTGATCAGGAACGATCCCTCGACATAGCCGGGCGGGGTGATTTCCTTGTAGGTGCTGCCGTCCGCGAAGGGGACGACCGAGTGGAGGTCGTCGCTCAGCTGCACCACGTTGCAGTGCTTCCAGCCGCCATAGAACAGGTACACCTTGCCGTCGTCGTCCCGGTAGACGAACGGATCGATCGGCTGCGCGCCATTGTGGAACTTGCCGATCAGCGGCTTGCCCAGCGCGTCCTTGAACGGACCTCCCGGCTTGTCGGAAACCGCCAGGCCGATCCCGCCGACCTCCGCATCGCTCTGGATGTCGTTGGCGCTGAAGAACATGTAGTAGCGGCCCTTGTGCTCCAGCACGGTGGGCGCCCAGATCGCATAGCCGGCCCAGGCGACATTCTCGACGTCGAGCACATGGCTGTGCTTGGTCCAGTTGACCATGTCGGGCGACGAGAAGGCGTTGAAGAAGGTCTGTTGCACATAGGACGGGCGCACCGTCTTCTGCTTGCGTAGCTCCGTCTGGTGCGGCGTGAAGCGCTTCGTCACGTCGGGTGTGCCGAAGTCGTCGGAATAGGTCGGATAGATCCAGTATTTGCCGTCGAACACACGGATCTCGGGATCGGCGTACCAGCCCGGCACGATCGGGTTCTGCGCCCAGGCGAACCCCGCGCTCAGCATGGCAGTGGCGGCGATGATGCCCGCCCGAATCTTGTTCACGCGACGATCCCCTTTTCCATCCCCCCTAATCATGTGCCGCCGGCCCCCGTGAGGTCCAGCGGCAGCATGATTGTCGCCCTCGTCTCGTTCCCCGGCAAAGGGGGGTGGAGGTGGCCCGGGGGGAGGATGGGCCACCTCCTGAGTCAGGGGGCTGACTCACTCGATGATCAGAACTTGTACGCCATGCCCAGATAGAAGCGGCGGCCCGAATAGACGTTCGAAATGAAGCGGTCCTTCGTGTCGTTGCCCAGGTGCTGGCGCTGTTCCGACTTGGTCAGGTTGATGACCGAACCGGTGATCTGGAAGTTCTTGAACACGTCGACCGCAGCGTTGAGATCGACCTGCTCGTACGGATCGTCATAGACGTTCAGGCCCGAGGACAGGCCGCGCACCACTTCGCCGCGACGATTGTACGAGGCGCGGACCAGGATCGGGCCATGCTCGTAGAAGATCGACGCATTGATCTGGGTCTTGGCGCTGCCGACCAGCGCCGATTCACCCAGCTTGGTGCCGTTGAGCGAGACGTCTGCCTGCGAGGTGTCGTTATAGGTGAAGTTCACCTGCGCGCCGAGGCCGAAGTCCAGCGTGTGCTGGGCATAGAGCTCGACACCCTGCGACACCGCGCTCGTGCCATTGGCCTGGGTGGCATATTGCTGCACTGTCACGGTCTGGCCGGCGACTTCCTGCGGAAGGTCGATCACCACCGGGACGATGAAGTCCTTCACGTCCTTGCGGAACAGGGTCGCGCCCAGCACCGAGCCGCGGTGGAAATACCATTCGACGCCGAAATCATACTGCCAGGCGTTGAACGGCTTCAGATTGAAGTTGCCGCCGTCACCGAACCAGCCCGGACGCGCGCCGAACTGGGCGCGGTCGAACACGAACGCGTCCGAGTTGAAGGTCAGGCCACGCGATCCCGCCAGATCGCCATAGCCCGGCCGTGCGATGACCTTCGAAGCCGCCGCACGCAGCAGCAGGTTCGGCGTCACGTCCCACGAGATGTTGAAGCTCGGCAGAACGTCGGTGTAGCTCTTGCTTTCGGAATTGGGGCTGAACACCCGAACCTGGCGCTGCGCTTCCGGAATCACCGTGCAGTTGCCGTCGGCGCCCACCGGCTTGTTCGGATCGAACGGACCGCCCGGTCCATTGACGCAATATTCGTTCTCGTAGGTGATGCGGTCGGTCGAGGTGCCGTCCTGCTTGGTGTTCACCACGCGCACGCCGATATTGCCGCGGATGTTGCTGGTCTTGAAGTTCAGCTGGCCATAGCCGGCCCAGATCCGCTCCCGGATGTCGTAGACATTCTGCGGCTCGGGCACGCGGACCGGCCCGTTATAGGTCGCGTTCAGATAGTCGATGTAGTTGCGGATGTTGATCGCCGGGAAAGCGGTCGTCTCGAACCCGCCGGCGATGTTGCCGAGCGAGCTGGGGTAGAAGATCTCCGGCTTCGCCAGGGCGCCGCCCGGCGTATCCTGGAAGCGCAGCGTGTTCGCCGCGTCCGAATACCATTCGAAGCGGCCGGTCTCGCGGTGGACGCGGCCGTCGCGCCACTTCGCACCCAGCTGGATCGAGTCGAAGAACGGCGAGTCGAACTTCCGGGTGACATCGACCTGCGCATAGCGCTGCGAGATCGAGCTGTTGGTGAAGCCCGAGCCGGTCGAACCCAGGTCGATCTGTGCCACGCCGTTCAGCATGTTCTGGATCACGTTGGGCGAGAAGCCCATCGAGATCGACTGATCGGTGAAGTTCCAGGCGCTGAGCGAATTGCCGTTGACCGTGCCGTTGCGTGGCTTGGCCTGGGCATAGAACTGGAACGACGGGCCGCCGGTCGCCTTGGTCTTGCCGAACACGAAGTCGACGTTCAGGTGACCGACTTCCCAGTTGCCGCGCACGTCATAGGTGTTGGACACGCTCTTCTCGCGGACATAGGTGTCCTGCGGTGCCGGGGTTTCCATCGTGCACATGTTGCCCGGAACGCGGCAGCCCGTGCCCTCCGGCGGAACCTCGAACTTCGCACCGGTCAGGATCGTGCCGCTCTTGTCGAACGTCGCACCGGTGAAGAAATTGCCATAGCCCCATTCGGGAATCTTGATGGTGCTGCGGGTGTAGTCGCCGTTCAGCTGGAAGCGGAAATAGTTGGCGGTCACCTCGAAATTGTCGAACGGCTTCATCTGGGCCGTCGCCTGGATGCCCAGCCGCTTGCGCTTCTGATCGGTGATCGTCTCGGCGACCGACTGGGGTGCCCAATAGCCGCTGTAGTGGGTGCCGTCCCGCGTGGTCTGGCCGGCATTGTTGCCGCTGTTCCAATAGGAAATCGCGGAATCATTGGCGAAGGGCTTGCCGTTGACGTCGGTCGCCGGGTCCGTGGCCTTGCTGTCAGTCCACCACTGCCAGCTGTCGCCCGACGCGCTCAGCGAGCGGTTGGTGCGCACCTGATAGGTGGCACCGACCAAGAAGCCGAGCGTCTTTTCCTCATTGTGCCACGAGAGCAGGCCCGAGACGTTGGGCTCCACCTTCTTGGTCACGTCGGCATAGGTGCCTTCGGCCGAGACGGTGCCCGACCAGGGCGCGAGGTCGAACGGCTTGCGGGTGTGGTTGATGATGACGCCGCCCACGCCGCCTTCGTCGAGGCGCGCTTCGGGCGACTTGAACACTTCCACGCTGCCGATCAGCGTCGAGGGCAGCAGCAGATAGTTGAACGAGCGCGAGGGATCGCCGCTGTCCGCCGAGGCGATGAAATTGCCGTTGAGCTCGGTCAGCGTCAGGTCGGACGAGAGGCCGCGGATGCTCACCCGGCTGCCTTCGCCACCGTCGCGATCGATGATGATGCCCGGGACGCGCTGCAGCGAGTCCGCCACGTTCTTGTCGGGGAACTTGCCGATGTCCTCGGCGGTGATCACGTCGACGAACGCGTTGGCCTCGCGCTTCTGGTTGAGGCTCTTCTCGATCGAGCCGCGATAGCCAGTGACGACGATGTCGCCACCCTGGGCACCCGCATCCTGTTGCGCCAGCCCGGCGTCCTGCCCGGCCTGGGCGGCATCCTGGGCATGGGCCACGCCGGTCGCCATGATCGCGAGGCTCGCCGATGCAAGCAATTGGCACATCCGCCGGTTGCGACCGGCCAATGGCGTGCGTGCGCGAAAAGTCATCCCCTATTCCCTCTCCAGTTCGGACCAGACGCTGGCCCGAGGTTATGCGCCCTGGGTGTTCCCTTGAGGCGCGCCAAAATCAGAATACTAAAACCAATTTGTCAATTGTATCCGGTTGCAACGATGTCGTTATCCCGACCAGCTGTTGCACGTTTGCGCCCTTATGAGCCGCGCTTGCGCTTTCTGGGCGGTGGCGTTTCCTTCGTCGGCGCGGCCGGCCGGTCCCAAAGCGGCGCCGCCATCCGGGCGAATGCCTCGGCCGGCGCCTTCGCTACCGCGCGGTCATAGGTGAGCAGGCCGTTGATCTCGCCTTCGACATCGGTCGTCTGCGTGTAGACCGACGCGCTCAGGCCGTTCTCCCTGGCCTGCCGCACCACCTCGTCGAACTTGCGGCGATAGCGCGCGAGATAATCGTTGGAGTCGGTGGTGACCTGGTAGCTCCAGCGCTTGTCGTTGCGCCACAGATGCCCCTCGATCGGCCAGCCCACCCCGCCATATTCGCCGAGCACGATGGCACGATCGCTATGGCGCGCCGGCGTGTGCGGCACATCCTCATAGGTGTGGATGTCGAACACGTCGGAATCGCGGCCAGCCACGTCCAGCCAGCCGCTGTCCGAATTGACCAGCCGGCTCGGGTCCATGCCGCGCACGAATTTGGTGAGCGTGGCGGAGTCATATTGCCCCCACCCCTCATTGTTCACGACCCAGAGCACGATCGACGGGAAGGCGCGCAGATCACCGATCATGTGCGACAGCTCGAACTGCTGCTGCGCCATCACCTCGGAAGAAAGCACCGCCTGGCTTTGGCTGGTGCCGGCGAGGAACTGGTCCTCGCCACCGCCCGAGGGCATGTCCTGCCAGATCAGCATGCCCATGCGATCGGCGTCGTAATAATAACGGTCCGGCTCGACCTTGATGTGCTTGCGGACCATGTTGAAGCCCGCCTTTTTCAGGAACTCCAGGTCATAGCGCATCGCGGTTTCGGACGGCGGGGTCAGCAGCCCGTCCGGCCACCAGCCCTGATCGAGCACGCCATTGTGGAAATAGGGCTTGTTGTTGAGCAGCAGCGCCGGCTGGCCATGCACCTTGCCCGGCCCGACCGAGACCTTGCGCATCGCGAAATAGGCCTTGGCAGTGTCGCGCGCGGCGCCATCCACCTGCGCCGCGGCATAGGCCGCGCCCTCGCCCACCGTGAAGCGCGAGTCATAGGCGGCGCGGTCACGCTCCTTCCGGTCGGCCCAGGGATCGCGCACGGTCACCAGCTCGGCGACCAGATCGTAGAGGAACGGGTCCTCGGGCGACCAGAGATGCGCATCGGGGATCGCGATGCTCGCATGGCGATTGGCGCGGATGATCGTCGAGCCGATCGTCTTGCCCTGCGAGCGCACGCTCAGCCGCACCGCATCGGTATCGCTCGCCCAGGCGGAAAGCGCCACATCGACCTCCACCGTGCCGCGATCTACGTCCGGCGTCGCCCGCACATCGGCGATGTGGAGCGCCGGCACCGGCTCCAGCCACACCGTCTGCCAGATGCCGCTGACCGGGGTGTACCAGATGCCGTCCGGGTTCAGCAGCTGCTTGCCGCGCGGCTGGCTGCCGGCGCTGGTCGGGTCCGCTACCTGCACCACCAGCTCGTTGGCGCCGGGCTTCAGATAGGGCGTGATGTCGAAGCCGAAGCGGCTCGATCCGCCCTTGTGCGCCCCGACGACCGCGCCGTTCACCCAGACATGCGCCTCGAAATCGACCGCGCCGAAGTTCAGCATCACATTCTGCCCGGCCCAGTCGGCGGGTACGGTGAAGCCCCGGCGATACCAGATCCGGTCCTCCGGCTGCACCTTGCGCGCCACGCCCGACAGGCGGGATTCGACCGCGAAGGGCACCAGGATCTTCCCGTCCATCTGCGTCGGCTGCGGCATCGGCGCCGCCGCCTTCGTGATGGCATAGTCCCACTGGCCGTTGAGGTTCAGCCACTTCTCGCGCTCGAGCTGCGGGCGCGGATAGCTGCGCCAGGCATTCTCCGGCGTCACTTCACGACCCCAGCGGGTGATCATTTCGCCACCGGTATAAGTGGCATCCGCACGGGCCGCCGGTGCCTGCTGGGCCAGCGCTTCGGTCGCCGCGCCGGAGAGCAACAGGGCGAGCATCATCGTTCGCATCATCAATTCCCTCAGTGCCGGCTCAGCGAAGGCGGCGCATCGGCCGGGCTGCTGCCCCAGGCCGGATTGGGCTTCGCGCCCATGGTGAGTTCCAGCACGGCACCGTTCGCGATGTCGGCGTGGCGGAACCAGGGTCTGGTCCATTTCTTGCCATTCAGCGTGGCGGACTGGATGTAGAGGTTCGCCGCCGAATTGTTCTTCGCGACGATCTCGAACGTCTTGCCATTGCCCATCTTGAGCGCGGCGCGATCGAAGATCGGGCTGCCCAGCACATAGACGTCGCTCGACGGATCGACCGTGTAGAAGCCCATCGCGCTCAACACGTACCAGGACGAGGTCGCCCCCTGGTCGTCCATCCCGGGATAGCCATAGCCGGCGGCGTCGCTGCCGTAGAGGTCACGCAGGATGCGGCGCGACAGCTCCTGCGTCTTCCAGGGCTGCCCGCTCCAGGCATAGAGATAGGGCGCCTGCTGGTCGGGCTGGTTGCCCTGCACATATTGGCCGATCACGCCGGTGCAGTCGCGGCAGATGCCGGTGGGATTGTACGGCTTGGTGAAGAATTCATCGAGCTTGGCATTGAATGCCGCCCGGCCACCCAGCGCGGTGATGAGGCCCTGCACGTCCTGCGGTACCAGCCACAGGGTCGACCAGCCCGAGGCTTCCTTCATCATGTGGTTGTAATAGGGCTCGGCAGGATCGAAGGGCGTGAACCACTTGCCGTCCTCGGTCCGCCCGCGGACGAAGCCGATCGAGCGATCGAACACGTTGCGCCAGTTGCCCGCGCGCTTGCGGAACAGCGCGGCGTCCTGCGGCTTGCCCAGCCGCTCGGCCATATCGGCGAGCGCGGCGTCGTCCCAGGCATATTCCAGCGTCTTGGCGGCACCCGCCTTGCCATCGGCATGGGGCGGGCTCGGGTTGCGATCCGGCACCACGTCCGAAATCCAGCCGCGCGCCATATATTCGTCGAGGAAGTGGCGCGGCCCCTTGGGGTCCAGCGCGTTCTTGCGAAGATACTCGTAGGCGGCCGGATAATCGAACGCGATGCCGCGCCGCATCGCGCCGAGATAGAGGAACACGGCATTGTCGCCGTGGAACGAGGTGTTCATGAACCCGCGCTCGCGGGCCATGTCGAGCTCGGACTGCATCACGTCGCGAGTCAGTTCGGGCTCGAGCAGTTCGAGCAGCACGATCTGGTTGCGGCCGGTATCCCAGAAGGGCACCGGGCCGTAGCGATCATAGCTGGCGACCTGGGTCTTGCCGTTCGTATCGGTGAAATGCTCGCCCTTGCGCGCCACTAGCCGCGGGCTGGCGAAGGACTGGAACAGCGTTGAGTAGAACAGCATCCGCTGCTTCTCGGTACCGCCGCTCACCTGGACGCGGTCGAGCAGCTTGGCCCATTCGGCGCGCGCGGCACCGCGGATACGATCGAAATTCCAGTCCGGGCTTTCCTCGCGCAGCCGCTTCGTGGCCGCTTCATAGCTCGGGCCATAGGCGATGCGGACCAGCACCTGCTCGCCGTCGCGCGTGGTGAAATCGGCATAGCTGCCGGCGAACGCGCCCTCGATCTGCCGGGTGTCGGGCTGCACGTCCTTGTCGCCGATGCCATAGCCGCGGGCATTTCCCGGCGCCTTGCGGAAGGTGCCGAAACGCTTGAACGGCTTTGAGAACTCGGCAACGAAATAGCTTCCGTCGCGGGCATCATTGTCGCTGTGTGCGCCGATGATGCCGCGCACCGTCCGGTCGCCGACCACCTCGACCTGGCCGCCACGCCCCTGCAGGTTCAGGATTACGTGCGCGCGCTCGGTCGCCGGGAAGGTGAAGCGCATCAGCGACGTCGCCTGGGTCGCGGTCAGCTCCACCTTCGTCTTGAAGCTGTCGAGGAACACCGAATAATAGCCCGGCGCCGCGATCTCGTGCGCCTTGTCGTACCAGGCTTCGGTATAGACCGGCGGCACCGTCCAGTCGCCGACGATCGGCATCAGCATCGGCGTGGCGCGCGCGCCATAGGTGGGGCCACCACCGCCGGTGAAACCGATCATCGTGGGATTGGTATAGTAATACGGGGTGGCAACGCCCCAGGGATAGCTCAGCTCGACATTCGAATTGACCGGCGCAGCCTCGACCGCGCTGTGCGGCAGTCGTGCACCGGGCGAGGTCAAACCGGAATAGAGCGGCTCGCCCGCAGGCGGCGCGTTGCCGATGAATTCGGGCTTGTCGAGCGGCGCCGTGCCCACCAACGGATTGGCGACATCAACGGGCGCACGATCCTCCGCCGTATTTCCGGAAGTCTGCGCCATGGCAGACGCGATACCCAACAGCGAAGCAGCACCGGCCAGCGCGATGACACGTGCCGCAATATGACGCGCGCGATCCTTGGGCCGCGGGTTGGAAACCCCCATTCACCCTCTCCAATTAGGCGGCCTGCACCGCCCGTCTTTCGCATGCCGCCTATGCTGGCGGTCACGAGTCGTGATGTTGATTAAATAAATCATTTTGTCAAATGAACTGCTGCATTCGGGCTGTGCAGCGAGCGCGTCGAGCAACGGTTGGACACACCCCGGCAACGCGCGCAGCCACGGGTTTGAGCCAAATTTCCTGATAAATCAGATCGATGCAAAAATGCGTTTCGGCGATCATTCTCGTCGCCGGTTTCGCGGGTCAGTTAGATCGAATTTCCACCGCTCCGCGAAGAATCGGATCACGGAGAGATCCCCGCAAAGGACGCGCGGGATTCGGCGCCGCCAGACGGCACCCCGATACGTTCGTGCCGGCCCGCCTCATGGAAGCGAACCGGCACGGATCAGTCGATTGACAAGTCTTCTAGCGCCCCACCTGGCGGCATTGCGAAGGCCTGGGGCAGTATCTCACCCGCTCGCGAGCTGCTTGACCGCGTGATCGGCGGCCCGCGCCGTCAGGGCCATGAAGGTCAGCGAGGGGTTTACGCAGGAGACCGAGGCCATCTGCGCGCCGTCGGTTACGTAGAGATTTTCGGCGTCGTGCGCCTGACTCCATTTGTTCAGCACCGAGGAACGCGGATCGGCGCCCATGCGCGCGCCGCCCATCTCGTGGATCGCGTCGCCGGGCACGTGATCGCCTTCGCTACTCGTGACGTTGGTGAGCCCCGCCGCCTTGAGCATCGCCTCGCCCTGCGTCCGCGCATCCGCCATCATCCGCAGCTCGTTCTCGCGGAAGCGCACGTCGAAGCGCATCAGCGGCACCCCGAACCGGTCGACCTTGTCCGGGTGCAGCGACACGTGATTGTCCTCATAGGGCAGGCATTCGCCGAACGCGCCCATGCCGAACTTCCAGCCGCTATACTTGCGCATCCCGTGCTTCATCGACGCGCCGAAGCCCACCGGCGGTGCCGGCTCGCGCCGCGCGCTGCCCTGATAGCCATAGCCGCGCTTGAAGCCGACGCCCTCGTCGCCGCCATTGTTGCGGAAGCGGGGGATGTAGACGCCGCCGGGCCGGCGGCCATATTCGATATATTCGTCCATCCCCGGGATGTCGCCGTCGATCGACACGCGGAAGATGTGGTCCATCACATATTTGCCGAGCTTGCCGCTGCTGTCGAAATGGCTCCGCCCGCTGCCCGCCGGCCGCGAGTTGAGCAGGATCTGGTTCGACGCCATCGCCGAGGCGCAGAGGAACACCAGCCCGGCATTCACCACTTCCGCCTGCCCGGTCTTCGCATCGATGAACCGCACCCCGGTCACCCGCTTCTTCGCGGCGTCATATTCGAGGTTGGTCACCACCGCGTCCGCGCGCAGGGTCAGCCGCCCGGTCGCCCGCGCCGCCGGCAGCGTCACCGCCTGGGTCGAGAAATAGGCGCCGAACGAGCAGCCATTGCCGCACTGGTTGCGGAACTGGCACTTGGTGCGGTTCTGATCGGGCTTGTCCTCGGTCATGTTGGACAGGCGGGTGTTGATCAGCTTGCGGCCGGGAAACTCGGTCTCGAGCCGCTGCTTGAGCCACTTCTCCGCGATGTTCATCGGCATCGGCGGCTGGAATTCGCTGTCAGGCAGATAGGGCAGGTTCTCGCGCGAGCCCGATACGCCGATATATTTCTCGACATAGCTGTACCAGGGCGCGAGGTCGTCATAGCGGATCGGCCAGTCGCCATCGATCCCGTCGCGCTTGTTCGCCTCGAAATCGGCCGGGCTCCAGCGGAAACTCCACCGGCCCCAGATCAGCGACTTGCCACCGACCGCACCGGGCCGGATCCAGTAGAATTTGCTGCCCTCGTCAAAGGCATAGGGGTTCAGCCGGTCGTCATTGTAGAAGGCGCGGTTGCTCGGCTGCACATAGCCGTGCTTGGCGATGAAATAGTCGCTGTCGCGCAGGCCCGGCGGCATCATGTTGCGCGCCGGAACCTCATAGGCGGGCTTGCCGTCATAGGTATAGTCTTCGCCATGCTCGACCATCACACCCCGGTCGAGCATGAGGACGCGCAGGCCCTTTTCGGTGAGCTCCTTCGCGGCGAATCCGCCGCTTACGCCGGAGCCGATGACGATCGCATCGAACCTGTTGGTCGAAGCCATGTTCTTCCCTCCCGGAAACTGATCAGAAACGCAGCGCGCGCAGCGTCTGGAAACTGGTGGTGATGTCGGGAATATAGGGCGCGGGCGCCTGGTCGTTCTCGACATAGAAGTGGCGGACGCCCGCGCTGCCCTTGCGTTTGAAGAGCCCCGCGAAGTCGATCGTCCCCTGCCCCACCGCGGTCATGCTGCGATCGGCGCGCATGTCCTTGACGTGATAGGCGTAGAGCCGCTTCGACAGGCGATCGATCCACGCGCCGGGATCCTCGCCGGCATGCGCCGCCCAGTAGAGGTCGAGCTCGACCTTCACCAGCGCGGGATCGGTTTCCTTGAGGAACCGCTCGTACAGGCTGACACCGCCCGGCTTCGTGGTGAACTCGAAATCATGGTTGTGATAGGCGAAGCCGAGCCCGGCCTTTTTCAGGTCCTTCGCGAAACGGTTGAAGTTGGGCAGCGCCGCGCTCCAGCCCTGCTCGGTGCGATGCTCGTCGGTCATGTAGGGCAGCACCACCGTATCGGCGCCGAACGTCTTCGCCATCGTCACCGACTTGTCGAACTGGCCGAGCAGCGCGTCATAGCCGATGTGCAGCGAGGGCGACTTGAGGCCGAGCCGATCCATCGTCTTGCGCAGCAGCGCGTGGTCCATGGCGTCATAACCGCCACCACCGAACTCGACCTCGCGATAGCCGATGCGCGCGATCTGCTCGAGCGTGCCGACCGGATCCTTCTGGAAGATGTCGCGGACCGTGTAGAGCTGGATGCCGATAGCCCCCAGCTGCGCGGCGAAGGCCGGTGCGATCGCCAGGTCGGCAAGGGAAAGCGCGGCGACGCCGCCCGCGCCGGCGAGCAGGTTTCTACGGCTGATCATCATGCGGAATACACCTTGTTGACCTGGGAATAGAGGAACTCGCCGTTATACTCGCCCGGCACCGGCAGATATTCGCGCTCCTGCGTGATGCCGATCTCGGACGTGTAGTAGCCGGCGAGGACGAGCTGGCGGAACGCCTCGAAGAACACGCTGCCCGACGGCAGTTGGCCGTTCATCGCCAGGGTGAGCAGCGCATCCTGCTGCTCCGCGGTCGCCTGCGCACCGGCGACCTTATAGTCCTGCTGGCTGCGCGCCTCGATCGCGTCGAGCCCGGCGAGGATCGGCACCCGGTCCGTCGGCCGCGCCCAGTCCGCCAGCATCTTCTCGATGAAGGCAGGCACGCCCGCGGCGATCGCGCCCGGCGTATCGGTCGTCGGCAGGATGCGCTCGCTGAGCGCGGTCATCAGCGCGCGCTGGGCGGGGTTGAACACCGCCACGCTCGGCGGCCCCTCGCTGATCACCGGGATGCCAGATGCCTTGCCCAGCTGGGCAGCACGGGCGAGCGGCGCGAAGGCCGCCGCGCCGAACATGCCGACGACACCGGCCAGCGCAGTTCTGCGATCGATCACTTCGCACCTCCCGGAAGGTCCTGGGCGATCGCCGCTTCCGGCAGCGGGCGCACCCAGATGTTGCGGAACGACACCGGCGAGCCATGATCCTGCAGCTGCAGCGGTGCCGCATCGCCATGCGCCTGGTAGCTTGCGACCTTGCGGTAGATCGTCGCGCCGAGCAGCGCCTGGTGGTTCTGCACCAGCACCCCGTTGAGGAACGCGGTGACATAGGCGGGGCGCACCAGCTTGCCATCCGCCGCAAAGCGCGGCCGCTCGAACACGATGTCGTAGCTCTGCCACTCGCCCGGCTTGCGCGCAGCGTTTACCAGCGGCGGCTTCCAGCCATAGACCGCGCCCACCGTCCCGTCCGCATAGGTCGGGTTCTGATAGCCATCGAGGACCTGCACCTCGTAGCGCTGCATGAACCAGACGCCGCTATTGCCGCGGTCCTGCGAATTACCCTTGGGCGGATTGGGCGAGCGGAACTCGAGGTGGAGCTGGACGTCGCCGAAGCTCTGCTTCGAGACGAGATTGCTCTCCTTGGCGCCCTGCGCGCGCGCCGGCACCGTCATCACGCCGCTCGCCACCTGCCAGGGCGCGGTCTCGGCCTGCCAGGCATCGGGCGCGAGCACGACCGCGTCGGAAGGCGCTCCGCCCGGCGCCGCTGCCGGCGTGGTCACCGTCGGCGCGGGCCGGTCCGCATCATGGACCAGCCACTGGCCGCCCGGCAGCTGCGGCGTATCCTTGAAGCCCGGCTTTTCCTGCGCGAAGGCGAGTGCGCCCGTGATCGCGATCAGGCCGGCGGCAGCATATCCCGCCATGCGCATGCGCGTCATATTCCCTCTCCCTGTGAATCGATCTTGCGATAGGCGGCGATCAGGCGGTCCTCGCCCGCGCGGCCCTTCACCGAATTGCCATGTTCCATGCCGATCACCCCGTCATAGCGCCGCGCGCGGAGCCAGCGGACGATCGAGGCATAGTTGATCTCGCCGGTGCCGGGCTCGTTGCGGCCCGGATTGTCACCGAACTGGATATAGCCGACCTCGCTCCAGCACATCTCCAGCGCCGGGATCAGATTCCCCGACTGGATCTGCTCGTGATAAAGGTCCGCCAGGATCTTCACCGCCGGGCTGTTCACCCCGCGCGCCACCGCGAAACCCTGCGCGATCGTCTGCATGTACACGCCCGGATGGTTGGTCCGGGTGTTCAGCGGCTCCATCACCATCGCTATCCCGTGCGGCGCGACGATGTCGCCCGCCTTGCGCATCACGTCGATGACGCGCGCGGTCTGGATGTCGAGCGGCACCTTCTGATCGAGGAACCCGGTCACCACCGTCATGCGCGTGGCGTTGAGCCGCTTGGCGACATCGATCGAGGTGCGGATATCGGCCAGAAATGCCTCGCGATCGGCGTCGTCATTGGCACCAAGGATCGGCCGCGACTGCGCCCATTTCGGCATGCTGGCGACGAACACGCCCATCTTCATGCCGCGCTGGGCGAAGGCCTTGGCCATCTTCTCCTGCTCGGCCACCGGACGGCTGCGCGCCTCATTGTCCTCCCAGGCGGTGAACCCCTGGTCGGCGGCATAGGCGATCTGCTCGAACAGGTCGCCGCGGCTGGCGAAGCTGCCCTCGTGCGGGGCATAGCCGAGCGAGAAGCGCGCGGCGTTCGAGCCCTGGCTGCCCTTACTTCCGCCCATCGCCATCGCCGAGGATGCCGCGCCTACGGCTCCGGCCGCGAGCACCGCCCTGCGCGTAATGGCGCCGGTCACTTGCCGCTTCCCGCCTTGAGATAGGCGATGATCGCGGCGCGCTTCGCCGGATCGGGCATGCCGATCGGCATGCGCGATCCCGGGACCTTCTTGCCCGGCCCCGCGAGATACTCGTTGAGCGTCGCCTCATCCCAACGCAGCTTCGAGGCCTTCATCGCCGGCGAATAGTTGAAGCCCGGCGTCGTGCCGGCAGTCCGTCCGACCACGCCGTAGAGATTGGGCCCGACGCCGTTCTTGCCGCCCTTCTCCACGGTATGACAGGCACGGCAGGCATTGAACGCCGACGGCGGCGTGGGCGCCGCGGTCTGGGCGACAGTGGGCACGCTGGCGAATATCTGCGCCGCCGCGGCGACGCTCAACGCTCCCAGGCACACGAGAAGCTTCATTCTTTCTCTCCCGGATCAACCATTGTCCATTTCGCGTCCGACGCCGCATTGGCGACGACGGCCTCGATGAAACGCATTGTTCGAAGTCCATCGGCGACGCCGGGAAACCAGCGGTCGCCACCGCCGCGGATCGCCGCGGCAAAGGCGCGATAGAGGTTGGCAAAGGCCTCGATATAGCCCTCGGGATGGCCCGACGGGGTGCGCTGAAGCCTTGTCGCGCTGTCCTGAAGCCACGGCCCGCCGGCGCGCAAGATCTCGGCCGGCCGGTCGAGCCAGCGCAGGGTGAGCGTGTTCGGCTCCATCTGCGCCCATCCGAGGCCGCCGCGTTCGCCATGGATGCGCAGCTTGAGCCCATTCTCCTCGCCCGCCGCAACCTGGCTCGCCTTGAGCACCCCGCGCGCGCCGCCGGCGAAGCGCAGCAGCGCGCTGACATCATCGTCGAGCCGGCGGCCCGGCACATGGGTGGTCAACTCGGCGGATACCGTCTCCACCTGCAATCCCGAGACATGCTCGGCGAGCTGGAAGGCGTGCGTGCCGATGTCGCCCAGGCAGCCGCCGATCCCGGCACGCGCCGGATCGGTGCGCCATTCGGCCTGCTTGTTGCCGGCGGTGTCGATGGGGAGGCTGAGCCAGCCCTGGAGATATTCGACCTGGACGAGCCGGATCGCGCCGAGGTCGCCACGCGCGATCCGCGCCCGTGCCTCCTCGACCAGCGGATAGCTGCTATAGGTGAAGGCGAGCGCGAAATGCCTGCCGCTCGCCTGGGCCGCCCCGGCGATCGCCTCGGCCTCGGCGACGCTCATCGCCATCGGCTTCTCGCAGAAGACATGGAACCCGGCGTTCAGCGCCGCGATCGCCATCGGGGCGTGGAGGTGGTTGGGCGTCACGATCGCCAGCGCATCGATCCGCTCGCTCTCGGGCAGTTCGCGCTCCCCGGCGATCATCGCGTCGAGCGAGGCATAGACGCGCTGCGGCGCCAGGCCGAGCGCCTCGCCGGTCCGCTGGTTGCGCCCCGCATCGGTGCTGAACGCACCGGCCGCCAGCCGCCAGTCGCCATCCAGCGCCGCGGCCATGCGGTGGACCGCGCCGATAAAGGCACCCTCCCCGCCGCCAACCATGCCGAGCCGAAGCGCGTGTCGAACCATGGTACGCCTGTTCCCTCAACTTGTATTATTGCTGCGGCGAGAGCCCCAGCAGCGCGCGGATCGCCGCCCGATCGACGCCGCTCGCCGCGAAGTCGTCAAAGGGCCGCTCGGTAACGCGAATGATGTGATCGCGGATGAACGGCGCGCCTTCGCGGGCGCCGTCCTCGGACCGCTTGAGTGCGCACTCCCATTCGAGCACCGCCCAGCCGGCATAGCCATATTGGGCCAGCTTGCTGAAGATGCCGACGAAATCGACCTGCCCGTCGCCCAGCGAGCGGAAGCGGCCGGCGCGGTTCACCCAGCTCTCATAGCCACCATAGACGCCCGTCCGTCCGGTCGGGTTGAACTCGGCATCCTTGACGTGGAAGCACGAGATCCGGTCGTGATAGCGATCGATGAAGTCGAGATAGTCGAGCTGCTGCAGCACATAATGCGACGGATCGAACAGGATGCGCGCGCGGGGATGGTTGCCGACCGCCTCCAGGAACCGCTCCCAGGTCGCGCCGTCATGGATGTCCTCGCCGGGATGTATCTCATAGGCGCAGTCGACGCCCGCTTCCTCGAACACGTCGAGGATCGGGATCCAGCGGCGCGCGAGCTCGGCAAACGCTTCCTCGACCAGCCCCGCCGGCCGCTGCGGCCAGGGATAGACATAGGGCCAGGCGAGCGCGCCCGAGAATGTCGCATGCGCGTTCAGCCCGAGATTGGCGCTCGCGCGTGCGGCGAGCTTGACCTGCTCGACCGCCCAGGCCTGGCGCTCGGCGGGCTTGCCGTGCAGCTCGGCCGGCGCGAACCCGTCGAACAGCTGGTCATAGGCCGGATGGACCGCGACCAGCTGGCCCTGGAGGTGGGTCGAAAGCTCGGTCGGCTCGACGCCGAACCTGGCGAGCCGGGCGCGCAGGTCGTCGCAATAGGCCTTGCTCTCGGCGGCCAGTTTCAGGTCGATCAGCTGCGGGTCACAGGGGATCTGGACGCCGACATAGCCGAGCGCGCCGGCCCATTCCGCGAGGCCGTCGAGCGTGTCGAACGGCGCGGTGTCGCCCAGGAACTGGGCCAGGAAGATCGCGGGTCCCTTCATCGCCTTCATGCCGCGGCCTCCGTCCGGCTGTCGTCGCGGAAGAAGAGCTGGAACAGCACGGCGATGACCGCCGCGGCGATCGCCGGGTACCACCACATCTGGTGCCAGTCCGCGATGGTCGAGGCCTGGGGCAGCTGCGCGTAGAGCAGTCCGCCGATCTGCGAGCCGAGCAGCATGCCGACGCCATAGGTGAACAGGGTCAGCATGCCCTGCGCCTGGGCGTTGACACCCTTGGGCGAGGCGATGGTGCCGGTGTAGATCGCGCCGGCGACGAAGAAGAAGTCGTAGCACACGCCGTGCAGCGCCACGCCGAGATAGATCGCCCAGAGCGAACTGCCGCCGTCGCCGATCGCGAACAGCGCATAGCGCAGCGCCCAGGCGATCATGCCGACCAGCAGCAGCGGCTTCACCCCGAAGCGGCGGTACAGCCAGGGCATGGAGAACATGAACACCAGCTCGGACATCTGCCCGATCGCCATGGTGCCCCCGACATTCTGAATCCCCGCCACGCCGAGATAGGCCGAGGCGTAGGCATAGTACATCGCCAGCGGAACCGAGATCAGCGTCGCCGCGAGGATGAAGATCAGGTAGGAGCGCTGCCGCATCAGGCCGAACGCCTCGACGCACAGCACCTGGCGCACCAGGCTCTCGTCACGTGGCGCATCGGGCGCAACATTGGGAAGGGTCAGGCTGTACAGGCCGAGCGCGATCGAGACGATCGCGGCGACGCGGAAGATCTCCGGGCTCGCCGACAGGCCGACCCAGCCGATGATCAGGCCCGCGACGATCCAGCCGAGCGTGCCGAAGGCGCGGACGAAGGGGAAGCGGTCGGCGCGCTCGCCGAAGCTCTTCAGCGCTATCGTGTTCGCGAGGCCGACGGTCGGCATGTAGAGGATCATGTAGCCGAGCAGGACCCAGACGAAGGTGGTGCCATTCTCCGGCGTCACCAGCGCGGGCATCACCAGCAGGATCGCGCCGCCGACCAGATGCAGGATCACCATCAGCGCCTTGGGGCTCAGATAGCGCGTCGCCGCCATGCCGAGCAGGAAGGATCCCGCGATCGAGGCGATCGGACCGACCGAGAAGGCGTTGGCGATCAGGCTGCCGATGCCGACGGTCTGCATGACCAGGCCGAGCGTGACGTTCCACGCGCCCCAGACGAAGAACTGCATGAACATGAGCGCGCTGAGGCGCCCCATGAGCAGCCCCGATACCGGACGCTGCGATGCCGCAAGCGCATCATTGCCCAATGTGGCCATGAAGCCCCTCTCCCATTTTTCCGCTGCAGTTTTCCTGCTTGCCGAGACTCAGGCTACGCAGGTCAAAAGCCGATGTAAAGGATTACATTACTCGACATGTCGCTGTAACGAGTTACATCAATGTCAATGCCGACCATCATCCAGGTCGCCGCGATTGCGGGCGTCTCCACGGCCACCGTCTCGCGCGTCATGAGCCACCCCGACCGCGTCGCCGAGGCGACTCGCCGGCGCGTCCTCGAGGTGGTCGAGTCGCTGGGCTACAAGCCGAACGTCGCCGCCCGGACATTGCGCACGCTACGCGCGGCCAAGATCCTCGTCACGGTCCCCGACATCTCCAACCCCTTCTTCGCCAGCGTCATCCGCGGTGCCGAGGAAGCGGCGCGCGATGCCGGCTATGCGGTCGTCGTCGGCGATACGCGGCACGATCCGTCGATCGAGGACCAATATGCCGACATGCTGTCCAGCCGCGAGGTCGACGGGCTGATCTTCCTCGGCCATCGCCTGCCGGACAATCTGCGCCCGCTGATGGCAATGCAGGGCTCCCGTGCCCCGGTGGTCAATGGCTGCGAGTACAGCCCCGATATCGGCGTGCCGAGCGTGCACATCGACAATGCCGCCGCCGGCTGCGACGCGGTCGAGCATCTCGTCGGACTCGGGCATCGTGACATCGGCCTCGTCACCGGCCCGCATGTCAGCCCGATCAGCCGCGACCGTCTCGCCGGCGCGATCCAGGCAGCCGAACGCCATGGCCTTCGCGACCGGCTGCAGGTCCGCGTCGGCGACTATTCCGCTCAGTCGTCCGCCGACCATGTCCCGGACCTCATCGCGCAGGGCGTGACGGGGCTGTTCTGCTTCAGCGACGAAATGGCGATGGGCGCGATCAGCGCAATCCGCCAGGCAGGCCTGAGCTGCCCGGACGACATCTCGGTCATCGGTTTCGACGACCTGCCGCTCGCCCGCTTCTTCCAGCCCGGCCTCACCACCATCGCCCAGCCCAAGGGGCGCATCGGTCAGCAGGCGGTCGATCTGCTCGTGAACATATTGCAGGGCGGCGACAGCCCGGTGAGCCAGATCACCCTGCCCCACGAGCTCGTCGTCCGCTCCAGCACCAGGCGGATCGGCTAGGCGCGGCTATCTATCGGCCTATCGGCGTTCGGGAGACCATTGCGCGAGCCAATCGGCAAGCGCCTGCGGAGTGAGGCTGCGCGCATCCGCCAGCGCCGCGATGCTGCGGCCATTGACCAGCTTGTCGGTCCTGGGATCGACGATCAGCAGCGCCGGCACACCCTCGAGCCGCGAGCGGATGCCGTAATGTGCCGGGATCTGCAGGTTCTTGTCGAACCGGCCGATATCGACCGTGACGATCTCATAGCGGCTGGCGAGCCAGCCCTTCAGCGCCGGCAGTTCCAGCGTGCCCGCGAGCAATCGGCAATCGAGGCACCAGTTGCCGCCAAGATCGATGATCAGCCGCTTGCCGGCTCGCTTGGCCCGCAGCTTCGCCGCCGCGACCGCCTGGTCGGCATTGGCGCTCTCGTCATAGGGGAGCGGCAACGGCTTGGGCAGTTGCTCGAACGACGTGATCGGCACGCGCGGCGCACGATCGGGCGAGGCGGCAGCGAGCAGGAACGGCACGGCGAGAACCGCCAGCACGGGCAAGGATTTCATGAATGGCTCCGTTCGATCATCGGGAAGGGAAAGGATTCCGCGCGCCGGCCTCAGGCCGTGTTACGCGGTTCGAAGGCTGTCGTGCCGCGCCTTGGTCGGCCCGGCCCTGCAGGCACGGCCAGCAGATCGGCCGCCAGCCGCTCGATCTGGGAATGGTCCCGAATCCCGGAGGCGACCAGCTCGGCGAGCGCCTGGCCCTCGGTCCAGTCGGCAATGTCCGAATTGGCGTTGATATGTCCCAGCTCACCGGCATCGACGAACGCGGCGCCCCATTGACCGGCGATCTCGCGGGCGCGCGAAATCGTGGCATAGGGATCGTCCCGGCTCGCCACCACCAGTGCCGGAAACGGAAAGGCGACGTCCGGATTGGGGGCGAAGCGATCGAGCCTCGGATCGACTTCCTGGAAGTCGACATCCGGCGGTGCCACGAGCAGCGCACCTCGCACCGAAGACACCCCGCTCGGCCCGAGCAGCCGCGCCCACCAGGCAACCGTCTGGCAGCCCAGGCTATGCGCGATCAGGACGACTTCGCCGCGAGCTTCGTGCACCGCCTGGTCGAGCCGGCTGATCCAGACATTGCGGATGGGATCGTCCCAGCAGCCAAGATCCACCCGGTAGCAATCCTCCAGATCGCGCTCCCAGTTGCTCTGCCAATGCCTGGCTCCCGAGCCGTCGATGCCCGGTACGGTGAGCAGCTTGATCGGACCATCCTCGACAAAACGCATGTCACACCTCTCACTGCCGAAGCCTCAGGCAGTGGATGTGAACATAAATCCCATCGATTCGCTATGAATTAAAAACTTGGCGCGCGAGAAGCCGCATTTGGCCGGCTGCCCGGCACGCATCGCCGGGCCGAACGCAAACGGGCCGCCACCCCAGGGTGACGGCCCCATCTCGCCTCGGCATCCGCCGCGATCAGAACTTCAGGCTGAGTGCCGCACGCCCTCCATGCTCGCGCACGCCCCCGCCCAGCACGCCGCTATAGCCGATACGCAGGCTCAGCGTGTCGCTCAGGTCGGCGCTGAGGTTCAGGTTCGCCGCCGCCGCGAAGCGGTCGATCTCGGCCGAGCGCACGTTGAACGCCTGGCTCGCCGCCGCGGTCAGGGCGATGGCGGGGTTGGCGGCGCGATCGCCAAAGGCGGTGCGCAGGCCGAGATTGCCGCCCAGCCGCACCCCACCGGTATCGCCACTGGCCAGCGGCACCTCGCCGCGCAGGCCCAGCTCGGCGATGCCGAGCACGCTCTTCTGCTCACGCACGATCAGCGACACCGGGCCGCTGCTCTCGGCGAAGCGGTTGAAGCGCACCCGGGTGGCGCTGCCGGCCAGATAGGGCTCGACGAAGCTGCGCGCGCCAGCCTCGATCCGGTAGCTGATCTCACCAAAGGTCTGAAGCATCACGCCCTGCGCCTTGCCGCGTTCGGTAGCGGTGAGGCCCGGCACCGCGATCTGGCGCTTCGCCTTGAGGTCGAGCAGCGAGAGCGACACGCCGGCCCGCACGCGCAGGCCGCCCATCGCGGCGCCGGCGTAGAAGCCGCCGCCCGTCCGGTCGATCGTGGCGCGGCTGCCGCGTGCGTCGGCAGGCACGGTGATGCGGGTATAATGCCCCATCACGCCGGCACGCACCGATCCGTCCTCGGTCGCCGAGCCGCCGTCCAGGCCCATGATCATGCCGGCACGGTTCACGTCATAGCCCGCGGCATTGCCGTCACTGTCGACGCTGCCCCAGCTGCCGATCACCTGGCCCCAGGCGCCATTGCCCGAAAGCCCGGCATCGGCCGCCTCCGCGAGCCGGCCGACCACCGCTTCGCGCACCACCCGCTCGTCCTCCAGCGCCGCTCGCGTGGCGTCGGCATAGATCTCGCCGGAAAGCTGGTCGAGCGCTGCAGGGATCGCTGCGGGAGCGAGGCTGTAGAGCGCGCTCAGCGGCGTCGGATCATAGCCGCCGGTCACCACGGCAGCGTCGAGGCGACTGATCGCGCTCAGCTGGTTGTAGGTGAGCGGAACGCCGGTGCCGAGGACCGCGGAGAGCTGGTTCGGCGCGAGAAGCAGCTGAACCTCGTTGGCGGTGTAGATGATCTTCGGACGATAGGCCAAGCCGAAGCTGTTGAGGCCGCTGACGGTGAAGGTCCCGCTCACGCCGGCATCGGCATGGAGCAGCACGAAGCTGCTGTTGATCCCGTAATTGCCGCCCAGGTTGATGACCTGCAGCGTGCCGTTCAGCTGCGCGGAGCCGGTCGCCTGGATCCGGTCGGCGCCGCTCGCCTGAACCTCGGCCGCGAACAGCGAGCCTGCCTGGAACAGCACATTGCCGGCGACATTGAAGGTGCCGACGCTGTTGCCCGGCGCGATCGTACCGCCGCTCTGCACGACGAGCCCGCCCGCCGTGCCGGTGCCGCCCAGCGTCGCGCCGTTGCGCACCGTGATCATCGAGTGCGAGAGCAGGCCGTTCAGCGCCAGCGTGCCGGCAAGGACGTTGGTCGCGCCGGTGAAGGTGGCGCTGTTGCCGGTGAAGCTGATCGTACCCGTGCCGGTCTTCTCGAGCAGACCCGCCCCCGACAGGCTGCCGGCATAGGTGCCAGCCCCGGTCTGGGCGAACTCGAGCGTTCCATCGTTGCGGATGGCGCCCTGCAGCGAGGCCGTGTCGCCGCGCAGCCTGCCCGCGGAGACCAGCGTGCCGCCGCCATAGCTGTTGGCACCGGTCAACGTGGTCGTCCCGGTCCCGGCCTGGACGAAGCCGCCGGTGCCCAACATCACATTGGCCAGCGTCACCGCATCGCTGCGGTTGAGCACCAGCACGCCGTTGTTGGTGATCGCGCCCGAGAGCGCGCCGGTGGTGCCCCCCGTGCCGATCTGCAGCGTGCCGCCCGAGATCGTCGTGCCGCCCGTCTGGCTGGCCGTGCCGGTGAGCACCAGCGTGCCGGTGCCGGCCTTGGTCAGGCTCCCCGCACCCGAGATGGTGCCGGCGAAGGACGAATTGCCATTGCCCGCCCCAACGCTCAGCGCACCGCCTCCCAGGCTGATCGCACCCGATCCGCTGAGCGTGCCGAGTGACACGCCGAAGCCGGCCAGGTTGAACGTCCCCCCTGCCGCCTGCTGCAGGCCGGCAACTGACGCAGCGCCGCTGAAGGTCACGGCGCCATTGTTGACGATGCCCGTCCCCACTGTGCCCGCCAGCGTCGCAGTGCCGCTGTTGGCCAGCCCACCGGCGAGCGTGCCGGTGCTGGTGAGCGTGGCGTTGTTCTGCACGGCTCCGGTCACGGTGCCGCTGTTGGTGAAGGTCCCGTCATTCTGCACCGCCCCGCTCACGGTGCCGGCATTGGCGAAGCTCGCCTGGTTGGCCACGCTGCCGGCGATCGATCCGCCCGCGAGCAGATTGAGCTGGCCCGCGGAGACCGTGGTGGTGCCGGCATAGCTGTTCGCCCCGCCCAGGCTGAGCGTGCCGGTGCCGGTCTTGGTCAGCCCGCCGGTGCCCGAGATGCCGGCGTTGATTGTTGCGGCCACACCGGTGGACACGTCGATCACCGAGAAGCCGCCCGTCGTCGCCAGCCCGTCCGCGGCGGTGGCGCCGGCGATCGTGTAGCCGTTGGTGGTGAAGCGCAGCTCCTGAAAGGCCTGGCTGCCCTGCACCGTGACGCCACCACCCGCGGCACCGCCGAACACCGCGACCTGGCTGTGCCAGCTATCGTTGACGCCATAGCCGGTCGGCGCGGTCCAGTTGGTGCCGCCTGCGCTCCAGATGCCCGCGCCGCCATCGCCGCCGGCCGCGGTCGAGCTGCCGGTCAGGTCGCTGCCATCCCAATATTGGATCGCCTGGGGGCTGCTGGAGAACAGGATGTTCACCTGGCCCGCGATGTTGGTGAGCAGGGTCGGCGAATAGCCCCCCGGCAGCGCGCCGAGGTTCAGCCCGTTGTCGGTCAGCGACCCGCCATAGTTGAACAGCCGGTAATAGCCCTCGCCGAAGGTCGGCTGGGCAATGACGTTGAGCGTGCCGTCCAGCGTCAGATTGCCACCGACATTGACGAGGTCGTTGTTGACCCCGCCGACGGTGCCCGCCTCGCCCAGCTCGAAATTGAGGATCGTCGCCGCGCCGAGCGTCAAATTGCCGCCGATGCTGAGCGTGCCCGGGCTGTTCCCTGGATTGAGCGACGCGTTGCCAAAGGTCACGTCGCCATGGAAGGTGCCGCTGCCGCCCAGCACGCCGCCGTTCAACGTCAGGCTGGCGCTGTTGTTCGCCACGTCGCCAAACGCGCCGTTGATCACCAGCTTGCCGCTGTCGACGGTCACCGCGCCGGTGAAATTGTCGGAGGCGCTGTTCGAGCCGGTCAGGGTGACCGAGATGCCCGGCGTTGCGGTATCGACCACGATCGAGCCGGCGCCCGAGATCACGCCCGCATAGCTGTAGCTGCTGCTATTGGCGAAAGTCAGCGAGGAGGGGGTCGGGTTCGCCTCGAACACGGTGTCGCCGCTGCCCAGCGAGCCGCCGGCGCCGACGGTCAGCGCCACGCCGCCCCCGATCCGGGTGTCGTCATAGCTGTTGGCAGTAGCCAGGGTGAAGGAAGTGGAACCGCCGCCCGACAGACCGAAACGCACCGTGTCGCCACTGATCGCGCCGTTGAACGTCGTGCTGGCGCCGTCCACGCCCTGCAGCGTCGCCGTGTCGGTAACCTGGATGGCGTTCGATAGCGAGATGGCGGAAACGCCCTGGAGGTTGCGCAGGAAGGTGCCGTCGCCCAGCGCCACCGCGCCGCTTCCGAGTGCCTGGCCATTGTCGAAGCCGAGCGCGCCGCCCTGCACGTCGATCGCGCCGGAGAACGACCCGTTCGTCCCGGTCAGCGTCACCTGACCGCTGCCCGTCTTGACCAGCGCGCCATTGCCCTGGATCGTGTTGGCGAAGGTCCGGTCGAGCGCGCCGTCGAAGCCAAGCGCCGCATTGTTGGTCACGGTCCCCGCGCCGATCGCACCGCCTTCGCCCAGCACGAGCATCCCGCCACCGATCAGCGTGGTGCCGCTATAGTCGCTGGCGCCGGTCAGCCGCAGCTCGCCCGCGCCCGTCTTGGTCAGCCCGCCACTGCCGGTGACCACGCCGTCGAAGGTGGAGAAGTTGGCATTGTCGACCGTCAGCTTAGCCATGCCCAGCTGGATCGTGCCGCCATTGCCGTTGAGTCCGCCGATCGCCGTGTCGAAGCCCGCGAGGTCGAGCAACGTTCCGGAGGAGCCGAAATAGTTGGTGATGCCGGTCACCGCGCCGCTGAACGTGATCGTGGCACCCACCTGCTGGTTGGAGAGCTCGCCATTGACCTGGTTCTCGATCGTCGCCGCACCGAAATTGCTCAGCGCGCCATTGATGACGCCCGTGCTCGTGAAGCTCACGAAAGTCTGCACGTTGCCGTTGATCACGCCGGTGCCGTGGTTGACCGCGGTCCCTCCGATCGACTGGAAGTTGCCCATCGTCCCGTAATTGTCGAAGCTGCCGAAACTCTGGGTCTGGCCGTTGATCACGCCGGTGGCCGCGTTGGTCACCGTGCCGAAGGTCTGGAAGATGGTGAAGGCGTTGATCGTGCCGCCATTCTCGATCGTCGAGAAGTTCTGGAACAGGTCGGCGCCGATGCTGCCGGTGCCCGTGATCTGGAGCGTACCGGCATTGACCTGGGCAAAGCTGTTAAGCGCACCGCCGCCATTGCCCAGCGCGATGCTGCCGCTCAGCGTCAGCGTGCCGCTGCCATTTTTGGTGAAGACGGACTCACCGCCATCGGGCCCGGTAATCGTGCCGCCAAAGATCGTCGAAGCGTTGTTGTAGCCGGTGTCGAGCCGGCCGCCGCCCAGCGTTATGCTGCCCGCGCCCTCGATCGAGCCGACCATGGTCTGGAAGCCTGCGAGGTCGAAGGTCGCGCCCGCCTGGACATTGAGCGCCGACTGGTTCGAGATCGCCTGGTCGATCCCCAGCCGCAGCGTGCCCGCCGCGACATCGGTGGCGCCGTTATAGGTGTTGGCGGCGGAGAGGATCAGCGTGCCGGCGCCGGTCTTGTCGATGCCCGCGCCGCCCTGGATGACCACGCCGATATCGGCGGTGATGCCGCTCGCGACGTCGACGATCGAGAAGCCGCCGGTGGTGTTCAGCCGCGCGCTGCCATTGGCCGGGCGCAGTGCATAGCCGTTGGTCTCGAAGCGCAGTTCCTCGAAACTCTGGGTGCCCTCAACGGTGACGGTGCCGCCAGCCGCGCCCGCGAACACGCCGACCTGGCCCTTCCAGCTGTCGTTGATCGCGTAGCCGGTCGGGCCGGTCCAGTTGGTGCTGGTACCGTTCCAGGTGCCCGCGCCACCATTGCCGCCCGTCGCGGCGCTGGCGCCCGTGTCTGCCCCATCCCAATATTGGATGGCCTGGGCGCCGCCCAGGCGCAGGTTCACCTGGCCGTTGATGTTGGTCAGGACCTGCGCATCGAGGCCGCCGGCGATCGAGCCGATGAGGAGCTCGTTGTCGGTCAGCGTGCCCCCATAGTTGAACAGGCGATAATAGCCGGGGCCATAGCCCGCGCCCCAGGCGATGGTGTTGAGCGTGCCGTCGAGCGTCAGGTTGCCGCCGACGGTGACCAGGTCGTTGCTGGCCCCGCCGGGCTTGCCCGGCTCGCCCAGCTCGAAGTTGAGGATCGTCCCCGAACCGAGCGTCAGGTTGCCCGCGATGACCAGCGTGCCCGGGCTGTTGCCGGGATTGAGCTCGGTGTTGCCCAGGGTCACGCTGCCATGGAAGACGCCGCTGCCGCCCAGCGACGGCGCCGTGCCGCCGCAGAAGCAGCTGTCATCGACCAGCAGCGTCGCGGTGTTGCCCACCACGTCACCGAAATCCCCGTTGATCACGAGGTGACCGCTGAGCACCTCCACCGCGCCGGTGAAATTCTCGCTCGCGCTGTTCGAGCCGGTCAGCGTGACCGAACTGCCGGAATCGGCTTCGATGCTGACGATGCCCGCGCCGATGATCTTGCCGCCGAAGCTGTAATCGGTGGCGTTCTGGAAGACGAGCGCGGCCGGCGTGGTCGGATCCGATGCGGCGGCGTCGAAGGTCACGTTGCCGGTGCCCAGCGTGCCGTCATAGACGATCAGCGCGACATTGGGCCCGATCCGCGTCTCGCCATAGCTGTTCACGCCATTGAGCCGGAAGATGCTCCCGGCAAAGGGGCCCGAGACGCTGGTGGTGAAATGGACGTCGCCGCCGCTGATCACACCGTTCAGGTCGGTATCGTTGCCGCCCCCGTCGAAGGTCACCGCCCCGCCGAGTGCGACCTGGATCTCGTTGTCGATGTCGAGCCGCGAGCACCCGCAGGCGGCATTGAGCAGCGTGGTGCCGCTCGCCAGCTTGATCAGCCCGGTGCCGGCGGCGAAGTCGCTGCCCAGGCCGAGCGTGCCGGCGGTGACGTTGATGCCCCCGGCACCGATGCCTTCCTCGAAGCTGTCGTCGATCAGCAGCGTGCCCGACCCGGCCTTGGTCAGCTCGCCCTGGAAATCGACGGAGCCGAACAGCTCCAGGGTGAAGTTGCCGGTATCGATCGTGCCACCACCCGACAGGATCGCCATGTCGCCGGCATAGGCGTCCTTGAGCGCCTTCAGCGTCGCGCCATTGTCGATCTCGACCAGTTCGCTCGCACCGAGCCCGAACTCGCCGACCGCCAGGGTGCCTGCCAGGATCGAGATGTTGCCGACATAGGGGCCGACGCCGGTATTCTGGCTGTCGAGATTGTCGCCGCTGAGCGTCAGCGTACCCGCGCCGAGCTTGGTGATCTGGCCGATGCCCGCAATGCTGTCCGCGACGGTGATGTTGTCCGAACGGTTGAAAACCAGCGTGCCGCCGCCGAGGACGATGGCGCCCGTGCCTAGCGCGCCGGTGGTGCCGCCGTCGCCCACCTGGATCGTGCCATCGGGATTGAGGATCAGCGTACCGCCGGAATAGCTGTTGTTGGCGGTGAGGATCAGCTTGCCCGTGCCGAACTGCCCGAGCAGGCCCGAGCCGCCGACCGCGGTGGCCAGGGTGACTTCGTCCGAGCGGTTGAAGGCGAGCATGCCGTCGGTGGTGACGGTGCCGGTACCCAGCGTACCAGTGGTGCCGCCATCGCCGACCATGAGCGTGGCGCCGGTTCCGACCGCCGTGTCGCCATAGCTGTTGGTGCCAGTCAGGATCGTGGTGCCGCCACCATTGCCGTCCGCGAAGATCAGGTTGCCGCCGCTCAGCGTGCCGGCCAGCACCGTCTCATGACCATCGGCGTCGATCGTCGCCGTGCCGCCCAGCGCGACCTGGATCGCGTTGGTCAGCGTCAAGGGGCCGCAGCCGCACGAGGCATTGAGCAGGATGGTGGCGTCCGCCAGCTTGATCGTGCCGGTGCCGGCCGCCGTGCCATTGGCCAGCGCCAGCGTGCCTGCGGAAACGCTGATGCCGCCGGCGCCCGTGCTGGCCCCATTGAGGTCGGTGAGCAGCAGCGTGCCCGATCCGGTCTTGGTCAGCTCGCCCTGGAAATCGACTGCGCCGGATACGGTGAAACGATAGGTATCGGTATCGATCGTACCGCCCAGCGCCCCGATCGTCACGCCGCCGCCATGATCGACGTCCTCGAGCAGACGGACCGCAGCGCCATTGTCGATCCCCAGCGTCACGACCGAGCCCAGCCCCTGCTGGTTGAAGCCCAGCGTGCCGCCCGAGACCAGGATGGCACCGTCGATCCCATTGGTGCCGGTCAGGTTCAGCGTGCCGTCCCCGATCTTCTCGAAACCGCGCCCGCCACGATCCTGCACGATCATGCCGCTCTGCGTCGCGACATCGGTGCCCAGCACTTCGAACTGCGTCGTGTCCGAGGCGATCAGGATGGTCGCGGCATTGTCGACGCCGTCGGCGAAGCTGACCACCGAACCGATCGTGCCGATGATATTGCCCGCGCCACCCGCCGCACCGGTCTCGCCGACCACCAGCTTGCCGTCCACAAGGATGCCGCCGCTCAGCAGGTTGTTGCCGAACATCGTCAGTGTGCTGCCGCTGATGACGGAGAGTTCCAGCGAGGACGTGATCGTGCCGCCATTGCTGCCGAACACCGCCTCCTCGCCGCTGACCGTCGTCAGGCCGCCGGTGCCCGACGATTCGATGGTCCCCGTGCCGGTGATGCCAAGGGCCTGGCCGAGCCGCAGATCATAATTGCCGATATCGAGCGTGCCGCCGCCAAGCACGATGTCCGCGCCGGCCAGGGCGTTCGCATTGCTTTGCAACAGGGTGCCGTCGTTGATCGTCACCGTGCCGGTGAAGCTGTTGTTGCCCGCCAGCGTGAGGGTTCCGCTGCCGGTCTTGGTCAGTCCGCTGCCCGAGAGCGCGCTCATCAGCAGCACGTCATTGCCGTTGGTGTCGAAGACGCCGCCGGCAACTCCGATCGTATCCAGCCGCGCGGAGATGTCGGTGGTATTGCCGGCGGCCCATTGCAGCCCGCCGCCGTTCAGCGTGATGTTGCCGGTGCCGAAATTGCCGGAGCCGGTAAAGCTGATCAGCCCCCCGGTGATCCGCGTGCCGCCGGTATAGCTGTTGGCGCCGGTCAGTTCGAGCACGCCGGGTCCGGCCTGCTCCACCGATCCGTCGCCGTCGATCGCGTTCGACACGCTGTGCGCATCGGCACGCGCGAAGACCAGGCTGGCGCCGCTCGATATGGTAACGTTGCCTGTTCCCAGCGTGCCGCTGGTCGCGCTGCTACCGCCCGCGCCGATCTGCAACACGCCGGCAGCGACCTCGGTGGTGCCGCTATAGTCATTGTCGCCGCTGAGGATCAGCGTATCGCCGCTGACCTTGACGATGTTCTGGGACCCGGTGATCGTTCCGGCGAAATCGCCGCTGCCGATGATGGTGAAGGCACCGTCGTTCAGCAGCGTGCCGGCACCCTCGAGGATATTGAGCGTCGTGCTGGGTTGTACGCCGTTGATGTCGAGCGTCGCGCCCGCGTCGATCTGCACCGAATCGAAGGCGCCCAGCGCGAGGCTCATGAATCCGGTTCCCGCCCGGAAAATGCCGCCACCGAAGATGGCCTGCCTCGGCGATCCCCCGCTCACCGATCCGCTGAAGAAGGAAGCGACGATCGTGCCCGTGTCGGTGGCGCTGCCGAACCGGACTTCCGTATCGCCGCCATAGTTCAGCGTGCCGGTGAGCGTCAGCGTCGTGCCCGTCGCTGCGGCCAGCGTGCCGGTCGCGCCGCTTTCCCAGAAGAGATGGTTGCCGAGTGCGCCGTCGAAGGTCGTGCGGAGCGTGCCCATATTGAGCTTGATCGCGCCGCTGCCGATGCTGGCCTGCGCGTCGATCTGCAGCGTGCCGCCACCCAGGACCGTTTCGCCGGAATAGCTGTTGGTGCCCGTCAGGATCAGCGTGCCGGCGCCGGTCTTGCCGATCGATCCGCCGCCGGAGATCATATTGCCCAGAGTTTCGGTGCCGCCCACGTCGAAGCCGAGGCTGCTGCCGCTGTCGAGCTGGATGCCGCCGGTGATGCTCCATCCGGCGAGCAGGCTGAGGATGTTGCTGCCGCCGGTGAAGTGCAGCGCATAGGCGCGCGTCACGCCGTCGCCGCCCGTGCCGCCAGCGATGCTGCCGGCCGTCTCGATCGTGATGTCCGCGCCGCGGATACCAACGCCGCCGCCGCCGCCAGCGCCCGCAGTGCCGCCACCGTTCGAGCCCGCACCGCCCAGGCCACCATAGCCGCCGGCTATCGATCCTCCCGACAGGTTGGCGATCACCGCGCCGGCACTGGCGACGATGCCCGCACCGCCGCCGCCGCCCGCGCCGCCATTGGCGGGGCCGCCGGAGAAGAACGTCGCGCCGGCGGCTCCGCCATTGCCGCCATTGCCGCCGGCCACCGTCGCGCTGTTGGTCAGCGGCCCGGTCAGGACCAAGCCGTTGCCGCCGCTGCCGCCACCACCGCCGCCGGTGCTGTAATTGCCGGCGTTTCCATTGCCGCCATTGCCGCCATTGCCGCCGACCGGGGCAGCCAAGGACCCGTTGGCGCCACCGCCACCGCCACCGCCGGGACCGGCGCCACTGACATTGCCATCGGCGCCGTCCCCGCCGGGATCGGTACCGGCAGCGCCGCCCGCCGTCAGGCAACCGGCAGAGGGGGTGATCGAGCAAGTCGCCGCGCCGCCCGGCTGTCCCGCGCCGCCGCCGGCACCGCCATTGCCGAAGCCGCCTGAACCACCAGCGCCACCCTGCTGAGCGAAGGCCGGTGCCGCGATCAGCAGCGCGGCCAGGCCGCCGGTCAGGGCGGTGGCCGAGCGGATCGACCGCCTCGATTTGTGCAACCGCTTCTTGGCAGCGCTGAAGATCGCAAACGACTCGATATTGCTCGGCATGTTGATTTCCCCTCGGAAAAACCGAGGACCGAGCGCGCGCCTAAGTCAATATACCATATGGGGGCTGCCACGCGGCCCCATGAGGCCGGTGGACACAAATATTCACAGGAGTTTTTTACAAGCCCCTGGAAGAAAATCATGATTAACGCCGCACGCGTGCGGAGCGGCTCTCAAACCTGGTCGATGGGCGTAACGATTTTTCTCTATCGCTTGGCCCTCGGCCACGCGATCGGCACACCGGGCGCCGTCCCGGTTTCTGGAGCGGGACGGCGTAAAGATCATCAATCAACCCGGTTGCGCATAGGCACGAGCGAACAGCGCAAACGCTGCCGTCACGGCCTTCCCCGACGCATCACGGCTTGCGCGGTGCGGCGGGCGCGGCGGCTTGCTGGGGCAGGCGCTCACGCTCGAAGGTGATGGTCTGGATCCGCGCATCGAGCGCCTTGACCGTATCGGCGGTCAGGTCATTGGCGAAATTGCCGCCGAGAACGGTGCTGCGATCGAGCAGCAGGCCGCACTTCTTCTGGCCATAGACCTGGGCGATCAGCGGCTGGGCCTCGCCCGCGATCCGGCCCATCGCCTTGACCCGGGTCGCTTCGATTTCCTGGCTGTTGTGCGCCGCGAGCGCGCGCAGCGTCTGCCAGCGCTGGGCGAGCTGGTCGCGGCGCTGGCGGGTCTGGGCGTTGTCGGGCTGCCCCTCGAGTGCACGCGTCTCGGTCTCCAGCGGCGTGCGCTGCGCGTCGACTTCCTTCTGCGCGGCCTGGGTCAGCTCACCCAGCCGCGCGCTCGCCGCCTTGCCGACCGCGGCATTGGCGAAGATCGCCTCCCGTGAGAGCAGGCAGACGCCGGGGATCACCGGGCCGCCGAGCGGCTGCCCCTGCGGCGCGGGCTGGGCCTGGGCAGGCGCGGCGCCGCCGACGGACTGGGCGGCGGCATTGCCGGCGGGAAGAAGCACAGCGGCGGCTGCGCCGAGAACGATAATACGGACCATGAAAACCCCCAGGAAAGATCAGGAACCCACCGAAGCATCGGCAGGTGAAATCTGCGTGACGGCCTCCTGCGAAGCCTGGCGCGTGACCAGTATCTGGAAGCGATCCGCCGACGCCAAGCGGAAATGCGCGTTACCGCCGCAGCTTCGCGCGCGGCGCTTCCCGCCTGGTGGCCAATGCCAGCATGATCCGGGTGGACCGGATGGCGCTGATCAGCGTCCCGGACACGCCCTCGCCCGCCCAATCGGACCGACGGCTTGCCGTCCGATCGCATCGAGGAGCAGATGCTCATCCGGGCTCAGCATCTCATCGCGCCCGATGCCGAGCGGCCGGCCGAGCGCCAGCTCGAAGAGACGGGCAAGGCTGTCGATAACCGGCGCCAGGATCGCACCATCCTGTCCGGCCGCCAGCTTCGCCATCGCCGGCATCGTCGCCAGACCCCGGTCCCGCGCATCACGCCAGGCACGCAGCAGCGATACGAACGCGGCCTTGTCCAGATCGAGCGCCACGGCGGAAAATTGGGCCTGATACACTGGGCTACTCCCTTGGACGGGCACTCCCATAATTGATAACGATTAGCAATAGCAATTAATGCAAGACGGACACGCCCCGGCGCCGATCCCTGCGAACCGGTACCGGGCGTGCCCTCGTCAGCGTCCGCTCAGGAAGCGAACAGCGCCTCGCGCGCCAGGCGCAGTGCCTCGACCGCATCCTGCCTTGCCTGGGCGGCGCGCATCGCGTCGAAGTCGAGCCGGTCGAGCGCCTTCTCGATATGCTTGAGGAAACCGATCGCACTCTTCGCGGCACCGACGCAATCCTCGCGAAACGGGAACTGGTCGAGCTGCCAGACGCCTTCCCAGTTGTTCTTGCGCAGCGTGTAGAAGAACTCGAACAGCTCGATCGGGTGCACCGAGCCGGCGATCATGTCGTCGTCCCAGCCGCGCAGATTGTCGTTCACGTCCATGCCGAACAGCCGGCCATGGTCGATCGCGAGCTGCGCCGAATCCGCCGGGCTCTCGCCGCCGTACAGCGCGTGCCCGAAGTCGAGCAGGATGCCGATATTGGGCAGCCCGATCTTCTCGATGCCGAGCAAAGTGCGCGCGACGCTGTCGAAGCTCATATGGTTGCGCGGCTCGCGCGGCTTGTACTCGATCACGAACTGGAGATCGGGATTCTCCGAGGCGAGCTGGCCGACACCGTCCATGCTCATCCGCCACAGATCGCCATGATCGACCTGGAAGGGATAGTCCCAGCCGTCCTGCCCCGGCCACAGCTTCACATATTTGGCGCCGAAGCGGCGGACCACGCCGGCCGCCTCGGTGATCATCGCATGCGCTTCGCGGCGAATGCCCGGATCGGGATTGGTGAAGGCGCCCTTGGCGAACTTGCGGGTGTAGATCTCCGGCGTGATGCCGATGACCGACAGGTTATTGCGCTTCAGCGCTGCTTCGACCGCGGCGAAATCGGTCTCGCCGCCGGGAAAGGGATAGTTGATGTCGACCACCGACAGGTCGCCGACTTCACCGGCCAGGTCGATCATCTCGATCAGCGAGCGTGTCGGGCCGTACCCGTCGGTCGCATAGCGATCCACATAGGTCGCGAAATGCCAGATCCCCGCCCCGTATTTCTGCTCGCTCGCCATTGTCAGTACCTCTCGAAGTTGCGACCCCGCTTCTTGCCGGGTGCGAAATATTGGGCCGTCGCGTTTTCGCGCCTGGCCGGAAGCCTGTTCGTCAGGCGATCAGCACCTTGACCCCCGCCGCCTCGAACCCTGCGCGGTCCTCGTCCTTGATCCCCTCGTCGGTCACCAGCACATGGACCAGCTCGATACCGCCCAGCGACGAGAAGGATCGGTGTCCGATCTTGCTGCTGTCGGCGACCAGGATCACTTCGGCGGCGGACTCGATCATCGCGCGCTTCACGGTGATGTCGGAAAGCGACGGGAAGGTCAGGCCGGCGTCGAGCGACACGGCCGCCGTCGCCAGGAACAGCTTCTGGGCGAACAGCCCGCGGAAATAATCGCCCGAGCGCTCGCCGCTCAGCGAAAGGGTCGGCGCCTTGAAATGGCCGCCCGGCATATGGACGTCGAACCCGGGCAGGCCGCCCAGCGCCAGCGCGATGTTGAGCGCGTTGGTGATCACTGTCAGCCCGCTACGGGTGGCGAGGTGGGTGGAAATCTCGGTGGTGGTCGATCCGGAATCGAGGATGATCGTCTCGCCGTCCTGGACCAGCGCCGCTGCAGCGCGGCCGATGCGGCGCTTCGCATCCATGTGCACCATGTGGTGCAGCGCCATCGCGCGCACCTGCTGGGGCACCGACTTGAGGAACGCCCCGCCATGCTCGCGCACGACATGGCCTTCCGTCTCGAGCTTCTCGAGGTCCTGGCGCACCGTCACTTCGGATACCCCGAATGCATCGGCCAGGGTGCGCACGCGTGCGGCGCCCTCTTCCTGGAGCCATTCCAGGATCTTCATCCGGCGCGCTTCGCCGAGCAGCCCAGGGGTTCCGGTCCGAACGTTCATGCTTGTCTCCAACCGCCGCGCGACATGCGGAGCTGCGATGGCTCTAGCATGGTGGTGCCGGCCGCATACATCCGATGTCCGATGGCGCACCCGGGAACGGCGGGAACCGCGCATGTCTGCAGACGATGTTCCGCGCCGGAGCCTTGCACAGCCTGTCCCTTTCCGATCGCAGTTCTGCTTGCCTGCTTCGATCGAACGGTAATCGCGAACGGAACCAAGTGTCAACGAACGAACAGCGATTCGTTCACAAATGGAGGAAAACGAAAATAATCGTAAGGAATCGGTTGATGCGTGCCGCCGCCCTCGGCTAAGCCTCCCGGCCATGGGCACAGCAACAGCATCCAGGGAATATGCCGGAGCGCGCGTCGCGGAGATCCGCCGCCGCGCGAACCATATCCGTCGCCAGGCACTCGCCATGGCGCACCGCGCGAAACAGGGGCATCCCGGCGGCGACATGTCGTGTGCCGACATCCTGGCGACGCTCTATTTCGCGGTGATGCGCTTCGATCCGGCGGAGCCGCAGGCCCCTGCCCGCGATCGCTTCGTGATGAGCAAGGGCCATTGCACCGGCGCCTTCTATTCGGCGCTCGCCGGCGCGGGCTATTTCCCCGAGGCGGACCTCGAGACCTATCTCCAGCCCGGCTCGCGGCTGAACGGCCATCCGAACCGCAACTATCTGCCGGGCGTCGAGACCAATACTGGCCCCCTCGGGCACGGCCTGCCGGTCGCGGTCGGCATGGCAGTGGCCGCGCAGATCGACGGCGGGGACTACCGCGTCTTCGCGCTCACCGGCGACGGCGAGCTGCAGGAAGGCAGCATGTGGGAAGCGGCAATGTTCGCCGGTCACCGCAAGCTCGGCAACCTCACCGTCATCATCGATCGCAACCGCCTGCAGCAGGGCGCGCCGACCGAGGACACCAATTCGCTCGAGCCGCTGGGCGACAAATGGATCGCCTTTGGCTGGGACGTCGCCGAGATCGACGGCCATGATGCCGATGCCCTGTACGCGGCACTGTCCGCCCCCCGCAGCGCGGACGGCAAGCCGCTCTGCATCATCGCCCATACGATCAAGGGACGCGGCGTGAGCTTCATGGAAAACCAGGCGGGCTGGCACCACGGCACGCCCAGCGACGCGCAACTGGCCCAGGCCTATGCCGAACTCGATGCGGAGCTGCAGGCATGAGCGCGGCGCCCCAGGGTGCGGGCTTCGATTGCCGCAACGCCTATGTCGAGACGCTGGAGGCCCTGGCCGCCAACGACCCGCGTATCGTCGCGGTGGTGAATGACTCGGTCGGCTCGTCCAAGCTCAACAAGTTCCGCGACCATTTCCCCGAGCGGCTGATCAATGTCGGCATCGCCGAGCAGAACATGGTCGGCGTCGGCGCCGGCCTCGCCAATGGCGGCAAGGTCCCGTTCGTCAGCGGCGCCTCGTGCTTCCTCACCGGCCGCGCGCTCGAGCAGATCAAGGCGGACATCGCCTATAGCAACGTCAACGTGAAGCTGTGCGGCATCTCGAGCGGCGTCGCCTATGGCGAGCTCGGCGCGACGCACCACAGCATCGAGGACCTGGCCTGGCTGCGCGCCATGAAGGGCCTGACGGTCATCGTGCCCGCGGACCCCTGGGAAACCGCCGAGGCGATCCGCTGGGCCGCGGCACATGACGGTCCGGTCTTCATCCGGATCAGCCGCATGGCGGTGCCCGCGCTCGCGCGTCCGGACGGCGCGCGCTTCGAGGCAGGCAAGGCCGAAATCCTGCGCGAAGGAAGCGACATCGCGATCATCGCCTGCGGCACGCTGGTGCACCGCGCGCTCGACGCCGCCGAGGCGCTGGCGGCGGACGGCATTTCCGCTCGCGTCCTCAACATGGCCACTGTAGCACCGATCGACCGTGAGGCGATCATCGCCGCGGCCGGCACCGGTGCGATCGTCACCGCCGAGGAACATGTGGTGCGCGGCGGCCTGGGCGGCGCCGTGGCGGAAGTCGTTGTGGAGGAAAGGCCCGTGCCGATGCGCGTTCTTGGTTTCCCCGGCTTCCTCGAGACCGGCTCGGCGGAATGGCTGTTCGAGCGGCACGGGCTTAGCGCGACAGGCATCGCCGCCGCCGCGCGCGAGCTGATCGAGAAGCGCGGCTGATGGCACGCCCGGCGATCCTGGCGGTCGACCAGGGCACGACCAACACCAAGGCGCTGCTGTTCGCGGCGGACACCGGCGAAGTGCTCGGCCGCGCGTCGCACCCGCTGGGCGTCGTCCATCCCCGCCCCGGCTGGGCCGAGCAATCGGCCGAAGCGATCTGGGGCAGTGTCGCCGGCGCGATCAGCGAAGTCATCGCGACAACGCCCGGTGCCGAAGTCGCCTCCCTCGCCATCGCCAACCAGCGCGAGACGATCGTGCTGTGGGACGCGGAGACCGGCGAAGCGGTCGCCCCGGCGATCAGCTGGCAGTGCCGCCGCACCGCCGATCGCTGCACCGCCCTGACACCGCACGCAGAAGACATCATCGCGGCGACCGGCCTCGGCATCGACCCGCTCGCGCCCAGCACCAAGCTCGCCTGGCTGCTCGACGAGACGCCGGGCGCGCGGGCGAAGGCCGAAGCCGGGCTGCTGCGCGCTGGCACGATCGACAGCTGGCTGTTGTGGAAGCTCACCAACGGCGCCCAGCACGCGACCGATGTCAGCAACGCCTCGCGCACCCAGCTGATGTCCCTCGATACGCTCGACTGGGATCGCGCGATGCTCGATCTGTTCGGCATACCGCGGCTGGTGCTGCCGACGATCCGCCCGTCCGATGCCCAGTTCGGCACCACCACCGCCAGCGGCGTGCCTGCGGGCCTGCCGATCGAAGTGCTGCTCGGCGACTCCCACGCCGCCCTGCTCGGCCATGGCTTCGCCGCGCCCGGCCAGGCCAAGGTCACCTGCGGCACCGGATCCTCGCTGATGGCGGTAACGCCGGCACGCGTCACGTCGTCGCACGGGCTGTGGAGCACGATCGCCTGGGCGCGTGGGCACGATGTCTTCCACGCGCTCGAGGGCAATGTCGCCGTGTCGGGGCATGCCGCCGCCTTTGGCGTCCGCCTGCTCAACCTGCGCGACGAAGGCGAGCTGACCCGCCTCGCCGCCGAGGTGCCGGACAGTCAGGGCGTGACCTTCGTGCCCGCGCTGGCCGGGCTCGGCGCCCCGCACTGGCGTTCGGAAGCGCGCGGATTGCTGAGTGGAATGTCGCTCGGCACCAGCCCGGCCCATGTCGCGCGGGCCGTGCTCGAAGGCATCGCGCTGCAGATCGCCGACATCGTCTTTGCGATGGACGCCGATCTCGGCACACCGCTGGACGTGCTGTCGGTCGATGGCGGCGCCGCGGCCAACGGCCTGCTCGTCCAGATCCTGGCCGATGTGATCGACCGGCCGGTACTCCGCCCGCGCCAACTCGAACTGGGCGCGCGCGGCGTGGCCCAGCTCGCCGCCGGAAAGCTGGGCGGATCCGCCTGGGCACCGGTCGCGAAGGACCGGTTCGAGCCGGGGATCGACCCGAGCACCCGTACCGAGCTGATGGCACGCTGGCGCCAGGCGGTCAGCGCCTCGGCGGGGACTAAGGCTTAGACTATCGACGTCCAAGCGGCGCCGCACCTATCCCGTCATCCCCGCGAAGGCGGGGATCCAGAGCCAGGAACTGGGAACGCAGGGCTCGCGATGCCCCTTCCGGCATCTCCACGCCCGATTTCATCGCGCATCCCGAACTACCCTGGATCCCCGCCTTCGCGGGGATGACGAGGAAGGGAGCGGGATGCGGGGGAACTGCGAGCGCCTACCGAAACAGCGCCAGATCGATGCTGTCGCCCATCGCCCGGTAGCCTGCTTCGCCCGGATGGATGTGGTCGCCGGAATCATAATCCGGGCGGAGCCGCAGCGGCGCGGCGGGATCGCGGACGGCCTGGTCGAAGTCGATCACCGCATCGGGCTCGCCCGAGGTCCGGATCCAGCGGTTGACCGCCTGGCGCTGGCTTTCCCTGGCTTCGCTATACGAGGTCGATCCCTGGAACGGCGTCAGCGTTCCCATCACGACCCGAATCCGCGCAGCATGCGCCCGTGCGATGATCTGGCGATAGCCGGCGATCAGGTCGTTCACGTCGAGCGGCGGATTGATGCCGAACATCGTGCTCGAGCCGCCATTGCCGATATCGTTGATGCCCTCGAACAGGATGACATGGGACACGCCCCGTACGCGCACGACGTCGCGGTCGAACCGGGCGAGCGCGGCCTTGCCCCAGCTGGTCGTCAGCACGCGATTGCCGCCGATCCCTGCGTTGATCACGGCCAGCGCCGGACGTTTCGGGCTGGCGGCGATGCGCTGCTGGAGCCGCTCCGGCCATCCATGTAGTTGCCCGAGTGCCGGCCGGTTGCCGTCGGTGATCGAATCGCCGAGCGCGACGATCACGCGGGGCGGATGGGCACTGCGCACCATCACCCCGCTCACCGGCGGCCGGCCGATGATCGTATCGGCGCCGGATAGCGCCGGAGACAGCGCCTGGTCGCCCTCCCCCAACCCCATCACGGCATTGCCGAATCCCTTGAGCTTGAGCCCGGCCGGCACCTGCACGCTCACCACCAGTTCGCCCATGGCTTGAACGGGAAGCGCGACGGGGTCGCTCAACACCGGCGCACCAGGGGCGATCGTCACCTTCTCCACGCCGCCGAAACTAAGCTTCCGCAAGGTGCCCGGGCGAGCATCGAAACCGGCCGCCGCCAGCCCGACGCTCGCCGCGGCGATGGTCAGCGGCGCAGTGCCATCCTCGTTGGACAGGCGGATGCGGAGCTGGGCCCCGCCCGCGGCAACCGCAATGCGCATCCGCAAGGTGCCGGTGACCGGCGGGCGGTCGCGCAGCCGCTCGCGCGTCTCCGGCGGAAGCTTCATCTCCTTGGGGATGACAAAGTCATAGTCCGCGGGGCTCGACTGGAAGGCGTCGATCCACGCCTCCCGATTGCTCTGCGCGGCGGCAGGCAAGGCGAACAGCAGCAGCCCCGCCGCGGCGAGGCGCGCATACCGGATCCCCGCCACGACTATGCCTGCACCTTGACCAGCCGCAGCGCGATCCAGGGCTTGCCCGGCAACTTCACCGTCGGCCGTGCGGGATCCTGGACGTCATAGTCGTTCTTCTTCGCCATCCTGAACACGCCCTCGACCGGGGTGACCGTCATGTTCCAGGTGTCGAGGATGTCGGCGCGGTAGCTCTGCAGCGATTCCGGCCCCTTGCCGGGCAGCACCACTGGCCATTCGGTCGGTTGCTCGGCCCCGAAATAACGCAGGTAATAGGCGTTCTGCTGGCCGCCGAGATGATAGTTCCACCAGGCCTGGATCGGTTCGACGCCCGGCACCGGCCCTTCCTCCATGATCCGCCGCAGGAAGGCGAGCCGCGGCGCGCTGTGGCCGGACAGGCTGCCGCCCTGCCCCAGCCACGAGCCATCGGCGTTGCGATCCGCCGCGAAGGTCTCGCTATGCCCGACATAGCAGCCGCCGATCAGCCCGTACCAGAAGCGCTGGACCATGTCCTCGGCGCTCAGATTGCCCCAGCGCTTGGCGATGTTCCCTTCATAGACCACCTCGTCGAAGATCACCGGCTTCAACGCGAAGGCGCGGTGCAGTTCGGCGCGCAGATCGTCGAGCACCGCGGCGCCGTTCTGCACGCTGGCATGGGTGATCCACGGCTTGCGATGGTCGTAATAGGTGTTGATCTGATGCATCGAACGCAGCCGGTCGTGCGGATCGGCGGCGACCAGCACCTGGAAGAGATGGTCCCAATCCTCGATCGTCTTGGTTTCGATGTTGTCGTACTCGTTCGCCATCGCCCACCAGACGTTGCGATAGGCGCCGAAACGCGCGGCGACATAGCGCAGGTAGCGCTCGTCATCGGCGCGCTTCATGTCCGAATAGCCGCGCTTCTCGTCATAGGGATGGTAGAGGATCACGTCCGCCTCGACCCCCAGCATGCCGAGCTTCTCGATGCGGTCCTCGTAGCGCCGGAAATAGGCGGGATCGAACCGCGCCGGATCCCAGTCCCTCGGCCCGTCGCCGGTCCGCGCGAACGGATTGGTCGCCACGGACGGGACATTGGGAAACACCAGCATCCGCATCTTGTTGAACGGCGCGCCGGCGAGCGTCTTCAGCGTCTCGGCGCATTTCGCGTCGGACTGGAGCGCCCAGCTGTAGCAGGTGGTGCCGATCTGGCGGAACGGCGTGCCATCGGCATAGGCGAAGTGATAGCCATCCTTAGAAACCCGGACCGGGCCGCGATTGCCCTTGCCCGGCGCGCCCACAGTGAATTCGCCCGACTTGCCCGCCAGCGCCCCGGCATTGCTCTCGCTTCGCCAACGCCAGGCGCCGAGTTCGGGCGGGCTGAATCGGATGCGATAGACGCCGTCGCCATCGTAGAAACCAGGCACGCGGATCGACTTGCCGGCACCTTCGAAGACCGCGGCGAGCATCACGTCCACGAACGGATTGCCCTCGCGCGGCCCCTCGAGCGCGATCTCGAACATGCCCCAGCGCTCGACCGCGCGCGGCGCCGCGGCGGCGATGGCGGGAGCCGACGTGGCGGCACCGATCGCCATCGTCTGGGCGAGCATGTTCCGTCGCGTGATCTTCATTCCGAACCCTCTCCAGATTGGTCGCGCGACCCCGAAGAGGCGCGATCTTTATAATAATATTATCTTACTAGAAATCATCGAGCGCACAACCTCGCTTTAGGGGTCCAAAGGGCGCCGCAAGCGCTTGCCCCCGCCTTCCGGCGCCGCTAGGCTGCATCTCAAATAATACTATCATATGCAGTTATGGGGAGGAGCCGGTCGATGACCAGCACGCATGCGCAGGACCGGGACGATTGGCGGAATACGATCCTCGCCGGCCTGGCAAATTATATCGACGCCGGATCGATCGTCGCGGGATCGGTGGCGCTCGCGCTGTGGCAGGAAGCCTATCATCTGGGCAACAGCACGATCGGCCTGATCGGCGCCTTCGGGCCGAACGCGATCTCGGCCGGCATCGGTGCGCTGATCGGCGGGCGGCTGTGCGACCTGTTCGGCCGCAAGAAGATCTACCAGTACGACATGCTGTTCTACGCGTTCGGCATGCTGTGGCTGGTGTTCGCGATGAACGCCTGGATGGTCGTGCTCGGCTTCTTCCTGGTCGGCCTCGCGGTCGGCGCGGACATTCCCGCTTCCTGGTCGATCATCGCCGAGATGGCGCCCAAGGGGAAGCGCGGCAAGCATAGCGGCGTGGCGCAGGTGCTCTGGTATCTGGGGCCGGTCGTCGTGCTGCTGCTGTTCCTGCTGCTGACCCCGCTCGGGCTGCTTGGCGCGCGCATCGTCTTCGCGCACCTCGCCCTGCTCGCCCTCGGCCTCACCTTCCTGCGCTCGCGCATGCAGGAATCGCCGCGCTGGCTGGAGGCCCAGGCCGCCGACGAGCACAAGCAGATCGAGCCGGCCAGGATCAGCGCGCTGTTCGCACCGCGCTATCTCGGCTCGATGGCCTTCCTGATCGGCATGTACGGCATGTGGAACCTTTGGGCCGGCACCAACGGCTTCTTCTTCCCCTATATCCTGCGCACCGTCGGCGATGCCAGCCAGGCGACCGCGGTGGCGATCCAGACGCTCAGCTTCCTGGTCGGCATGCTCTCGATCTGGCTGGTGTTCATGCAGTTCTCCGACCGGCTGAACCAGCGCACGATGTTCCTCGTGTCGTCGGTGATCCAGGTGGTCGGCATGTCGCTGCTCGCGCTGTTCCCGCTCACCCTGCCGCTGGCGATCCTCCACGTCTTCCTGATGGCGTTCGGCCAGGGCTTCGGCGCCCAGTCCTTCTTCCAGCTGTGGAGCTCGGAGATGTTCCCGACGCTGCTGCGCTCGACGGCGCAGGGCCTGATGTTCGCGGTGGTGCGCATCGGCCTGGGCATCTGGAGCTTCTTCGTGCCGGTGCTGACCGCGACCGGCTTCACCACCCTGGCCTGGATCCTCACCGGCTTCCTGGTGGCGAGTGGCGTGATTGGCATGCTCGGCGCCCCGCGCAACGAGGGCAAGTCGCTCGAGGAGCTGGAGGCGAAGCTCAAGGCCTGAACTGGCTCAGACTGCCAATATTTTCAGGGGCGGTCTCCGACAGGAGGCCGCCCTTCTTCGTTAGCCTCATACCGGCCTATTTCGAGACGCGAACGCTGACGAGACGTTCAATGAGAACGTCTCTGCTGGCATCGCCCAGATAGCGCTGCTTGTGCCGCGCAAGGCTCACCCGCCCCACTAGCTGGACCGTGAAGTTTCCCCAGGGCGGCTCGGCCTTTCGCCAGCCCGATGCCTTCCGGGCTGCGGCATCCAGCTGCCTGCACGTGTCTCCACGGCATTTGATCGATGCCCCGTCGCCCTCCCCCAGCAGCGGTCCCGTCGCGTCCCGGCATTGCTGGAATCGGCTATTCTCGAAATTGGTGAACCAGGTGCAGCTAAGGGTGCGCTGTGGGCCGAAGGCCACGCCGTCGAAGGTCACGCCCTGCCCCGCAAGCGACGCAGACATCAGGGCAAGGATAGCCGATTGCCACATGGCGCCAGCATATCCTCGCGCTTCCCGCTGGCAACCCGGTCGATTTGGGCGCCCCTGTCGCACAAAAAATGGGGCGGCGCTTTCGCACCGCCCCAGCAGGAGGCAACCTTGGAGGGGAGGAATCTCAGAACTTCAGGCGGATGCCCGCATAGTAACGGCGGCCGATGATGTCCCAGATCGCGTTCGGGCTGCCGTTCGGCGTGCCCACCCAGAGCGGCGGCTGCTGAACGTTGAACAGGTTGTTCACACCCGCATAGAGCTCGAAATTCTCGATGCCCTTGTAGCGGATCTGGGCGTTGTTGTAGTTCTTCGCGCCGATCGTGAAGTACTTCTTGTCGGGCAGCGAACCATCGGCCAGCCGGAACGTCGTCTGGTAGTTCTCGTAATCGAACATCTGCGAGCCGACGATGTCACCGCTGAAGGTGAAGCCGAAGGAGTCATTCTCCCACGTCACGCCATAGTTGACCGAGTCACGCGGCGTGCCGATCTCGCCCATGGTGTTGTCATAGGCGTCGCCGGTCAGCGGAACGATGCCCTGCTTGAGCAGATGGGTCCAGCTGCCCGACCAGGTCGCGGTGCCGCCGAACAGCTTGTGGCTGTAGTTCAGCGTGACGTCGATGCCGCGGGTGAACTGGCCGCCGCTGTTGACCAGGCCGCGCACGACCTGCTCGACCGAGCCGGTGCTGAACGCGCCCGAAGGCTGCTGGCGACGCGTCACGAACTGGCAGAACTCCGGCAGGCCTGCGACATAGCATTTGTTGAGCACGGTCGCCGCCGCCAGGCGGTTGATCGCGTTCTCCAGCTTGATGTCGTAATAGTCGGCGGTGATCGTCAGCCCGCGCAGCGCACGGATCGAGCGCGGGTTGATCACCACGCCGAACGTCATCGTCTTGCCGGTCTCTTCCTGGATACCCGGGTTGCTCGCGGTGATGCTGCCGACGCCCGCCGTGTCCGACGAAGTCAGCGTCATCGATCCATTCGCGTTGATGTTCGCGAGCACGCCCGGATCCTTGCGGCAGTTCACTGCCACCGCGGTGGTCTGCGCCAGCGTCACGCCCTGGCACGGATCGGTGATGGTGATGATGCCGGCCGCCGCAGCCGCGTAGAGTTCGCCGATGTTCGGCGCGCGGACGGCATGGGCATAGACCGCACGGAAGCGGATGTCCTCGACCGGAGCCCATTCGCCACCGACGTTCCAGGCCCAGAAGCTGCCGACCGTCGAATAGTCGGACAGGCGCGCCGCGCCGCGCAGAGTCAGGTTCTGGAAGAAGGGCGTGTCGCGCAGGATCGGCACGACAAGCTCGCCATAGGCTTCCTTGACGTTGAACTTGCCCTTGGTGTCGAGCAGCTGGACATAGCCGTTACGCGCGGTGTTGGTCAGCGGATCGAAGTCGTCCATGCTGTATTCGGAGCGCCACTCGGCGCCGACCGAGACCTGCACCGGGCCCGCCGGCAGGTTGAACAGCGTACCGCCGACGTTGATCGCCGCCGTCTGCAGTTCCTGCTTCGAATAGCGGCTCATCTCGGTCATCAGCCACGCAGCGGCTTCGTTCGAGACCTTGGAGCTGCCGTCCGCATTCAGGCCGAAGACGTTGATCGGAACGCAGCCATTCGCACGCGCGGTCGCGTCGACGCAGACGGCCTCGGTGGTGTTGCCGTCCTTGTCATAGTCGAACACGTCGGGCATCGCCTGCACCGCCTGGGCGAGACGATTGAGGTCGGCGAGACCCGTCATGCTCTGGCGCTGCTTGGTGAAGCCGTACTGATAGTAGAAGTCGGCAGTCCAGTCGCCGCCGATCTTGTAGGTGCCACCGACCACGGCGCGGAAATTGTCGCGCTCGGTCGGGGTGCTGCGCGTGCCGTCGCCGAACATCGTCGTGCGCAGCAGGAAGCTGATGTCCTTCGAAGCGATCGCGTCGTTGTTGGCGCGATTGTCGGCCGCGTTGAACACCGCTGTCGGGACGAAGGGGTTGGTCAGAATGCGGACGTCGGCCGGGTTGGTCGGGTTCACGACCTGATACTGGATCGGGAAGAACCCGTTCGTGCCGTTGAACGCGCCCAGCGCGCTGTCCGTGCGCATCGGCGAGGCTTCGCGGCGGCCCTTGGTCTTGTAGTTCGAGTAGGTCGATTCGACGAACAGGTTGAGCTTGTCGCTCACGTCGTAATTGGCGCGCGTGGCGACCGTGATCTGGTTCGACGGCGAAGCCTGCTGGCCGAGCGCGGCTGCGTTGTAGCCGTACTTGTTGATCTTCGCGACCACCGTGGGATCGTTGTAGTTCGTCCCGTTCACCGCCGGATAGGTGTCGAGCGTGCCGTCCGGCAGGATCAGCCGGCTGCCGACGCCGCCGAAGTTGAACACGCCGCCCGGGCCGACGTTCGACGGCTGGTAGAAGCGGGTGAACAGGTTCTTCGCAGCGGTCAGGTTCGCGTCGCTGTTGCCGCCGACGCGCTGCGTGTTGCCCAGGCTGCTATAGCCCGCGGCGGTGCGCTCGCGCTTGGAGTTGGGCACGTCGCCTTCGTGATTGTACCCGGCGAAGATCATCACGTTGCCGCGACCATCCGCGAAATTCTGGCCGAAGGTCCCGTTGATCGAATAGCGCTTGTCGTCGCCCAGTTCCGAGATGCCGGCCTGTGCGTTCGCCTGGAAGCCCTGGAAGTTCTTCTTGTAGACGAAGTTGACCACGCCCGCGATCGCGTCCGAGCCATAGACGGCCGAGGCGCCGCCGGTCAGCACGTCGACGCGCTCGACGAACGAGGTCGGGATCATCGACAGGTCGACCGTCGAGGTGCCCGGGATGCCGGCGACCGAGCGGCGGCCGTCGATCAGCACCAGGGTGCGATTGTCGCCCAGGTTGCGCAGGTTGACGGTGGCGAGGCCGGGATTGGTGTCGCCGGCGTTGCTGACGCGGGTCTGGCCGGGCACGCCGACCGCGGGAATCTGGGCGAGTGCTTCCTGGACGTTGGTCGCGCCGATGTTCTGGATCGTCTCGGCGGTGACGGCCTGCAGCGGCGACGGCGAGGTCAGCGTCGGGCTCTTGATGCGGCTGCCGGTGACGACGATCGCGTCGTTCTGGGTCGTCGCTTCCTGCGGCGTCTCGCTGACGGTCGTGTCCTGCGGCGTCTGCGCAGTCTGCGCGAAGGCGGCAGGCGCGACGACGAGCGTCATGGCACTGACCCCGGTGAGCAGCATTCCGCGCAGCAGCGGCGCGGTATGCGTTGATTTGAATGCCTTTTTCATTTCCACTCCCTTCCCTTATTTTCTCGTGCCCAAGCACGTCACGTCATTCGGTGCGGCCCCACCGCCGCTCCGTCGCGTCTCCTTCCGGCGGCAGCGCGAAGCCCACCGCCCCTTGCGATCCGATCCCGACGGCACCGCCATCAGCCCCTCCCCGCAACCAGCTCACGGGCGGCATCGGCGATGCCCTCCGCGGTGAGCCCGAACTGTTCCATCAACCAGCTGGCCGAACCCGTCGGCAGGAAGCCGGGGAAACCCAGCATCCGCATCGGCACCGGGAGATGGCGCGCGCAATGCTCGGCGACCGCGCCGCCGAGCCCGCCGGTCGCCAGGCCTTCCTCGGCGGTGACGATCGCGCCGGTCGCCGCCGCGGCCAGGATCGCCTCGCCATCCAGCGGCGACACCGTCGCCATGTTGACCACGCGCGCCTCGATCCCCTCGCCCGCCAGCGCACGGGCCGCGTCGAGCGCGCGGTGCACCAGCGTGCCGTTGGTGATGATCGCCACGTCGCCGCCGTCGCGCAGCAGCTCGGCCTTGCCGATCGTGAAGACCGCATCCTCGCCACGCGCCAGCAGTGGCACGGGCATGCGGCTGATCCGCACGTACACCGGGCCCTGATGCGCCGCCGCTGCCTTGATCGCCGCCGCGGTTTCCCAGGGGTCCGACGGCACGATCACGGTGAGCTTGTCGATGGCGCGCAGCCAGGCGACGTCCTCGATGCTGTGGTGCGTGGCGCCGAGCTCGCCATAGGCGACGCCGCTCGAGATGCCGCACAGCTTCACATTGGCTTCGCTATAGGCGCAGTCGACCTTGATCTGCTCCATGGCGCGCGCGGTGAGGAAGCAGGAGGCACCGCTCACGAACGGGATCTTGCCGCCATTGGCCAGGCCTGCTCCGACGCCGACCATGTTCTGCTCGGCGATGCCGACATTGATCAGCCGCGCCGGGAAACGCTCGCGGAACTTGCCGAGCTTGGACGAGCCGACCGAATCATTGACGACCGCAACGATGCGATCGTCCGCCGCCGCCAGTTCCTCCACCGCGCGCACATAGGCATCGCGGCAATCGAACATGTCGGGTGCGATCACGTCTTTCACGCGCGCGCCTCCGCTTCCAGCTCGGCGATCGCCTGGGCATATTGCTCGGCATTGGGCACGCCGTGGTGCCAGCTCGCCTGGTCGCGCATGAAGCTGACGCCCTGGCCCTTGTGAGTGTTGGCGATCAGCACGCGCGGCCTGTCGCGCGGCTCGGTTGCCGCGTCGAACGCCGCGAGCAGGGCTTCATGGTCGTGGCCGTCGACCTCGACCACGTCCCAGCCGAACGCACGCCACTTGTCGGCGAGCGGCTCGAGCGAATTGGTGTCCTCGGTCCCCGCGCCCTGCTGCAGCCGGTTCCGGTCGACGATCACGGTGAGGTTGCCCAGCCCGCGGTGCCCGGCGAACATCGCCGCTTCCCACATGCTGCCTTCCTGCAGCTCGCCGTCGCCGGTGAGCACGAACACGCGATAGTCCGCGCCGTCGATCTGCCCCGCCACCGCGACGCCGACGCCGACCGGAAAGCCATGGCCGAGCGGTCCGGTGTTGGTCTCGACGCCCGGCAAATAGTTGCGGTTCGGATGGCCGTTCAGCCGCGATCCCGGCTTCAGATAGGTGTCGAGATCGGCCTCGGGAAAGAAGCCCGCGCCCGCCAGCGCGGTGTAGAGCGCGCCGGTGCAATGGCCCTTGCTGAGAATGAAGCGATCGCGGTCCGGCGCATCGGGCGATTTCGGATCGATCCGAAGGATATCGAAATAGAGCGACGCGATGATGTCCGCGGCCGACAGGTCGCCGCCCGGATGGCCCTGCCCGGCCTCCACGATCATGCGCAACAGACGGCGGCGCATCCAGTTGGCGCGCTCGCGGACATGGGTTGCACGGGCGTCCAGATGCGCGGGATTCACGCCCGTCGCACCTGGCCTTTCCAGGTTATGCATTCTTCTCTCCTTTCCATTGGTTAGCCGCAGGGGGAGACAATTGCAACGATTAGTACTATAATATCTTCAATCTGCTTCGTATGTGGCTTACGATCTTTTTTGTTTTCCATCGCTTAGCGAAAGAAATGACAATATCAGAAAGGCCTGAACGGGCCGGAGAGGGTTCGCCGCCATGCACTCGCATAGGCAGATTTCAGGAACCGAAATGGCGGAAATGCGCGAGTCGTACCGGTTCGCGGAGCGCGACGGCCGTCGCCTCGCGTGCGACTCGCGCATGTCGGAAAATGCATGGCCGATGATCGCGCAATCCACTTCCCACGCGCGCGCAGGACGCCATAAGGCATGGCCATGATCATTTCCTCAGCCAGCGATTTCCGCGAGGCCGCTCGCCGCCGCCTGCCGCGCTTCCTCTTCGACTATGCCGATGGCGGCGCCTATGCCGAGGAGACGCTCCGTCGCAACGTCAGCGACCTTTCCGGCATCGCGCTCCGCCAGCGGGTACTGAAGGACGTGGCGTCGATCGACCTCACCACCAGCCTGTTCGGCAGCGAGATCGCGCTGCCGGTCGGCCTTGGCCCGGTCGGCATCAGCGGCATGTACGCCCGGCGCGGCGAACTCCAGGCGGCGCGCGCGGCCCGCGCGGCTGGCGTGCCGATGTGCCTGTCCACCGTCTCGATCTGCCCGATCGAGCAGGTCGCCCAGGCCGCCGACCCCTTCTGGTTCCAGCTCTACGTGATCCGCGACCGCGCCTTCATGAAGGACCTGATCGCCCGGGCGAAGGCGGCCGGCGCCAAGGCCTTGGTGTTCACCGTGGACATGCCGGTGCCCGGCGCACGCTACCGTGACGCCCATTCGGGCATGTCCGGCCCCAATGCGCCGCTGCGCCGCATGCTCCAGGCGATGGGCAAGCCGCACTGGTCGTGGGACGTCGGCCTGCGCGGCCGCCCGCACACGCTCGGCAACCTGCTCCCCGTGCTCGGCAAGGACAGCGGGCTCAACGATTACATGGGCTGGCTCGGCGCCAATTTCGATCCGTCGATCCAGTGGCGCGACCTCGAATGGATCCGCGCCGCCTGGGACGGCCCGCTGATCATCAAGGGCATCCTCGATCCCGAGGACGCGCGCGAGGCCGCCGCGATCGGCGCGGACGGCATCGTCGTCTCCAACCATGGCGGCCGCCAGCTCGACGGCGTGCTGTCCAGCGCCCGCGCCCTGCCCGCGATCGCCGATGCCGTGCGCGACCGGCTGACGATCCTCGCGGACGGCGGCGTGCGCAACGGGCTCGACGTGGTGCGCATGCTCGCGCTCGGCGCACATTCGGTGTTGCTCGGCCGCGCCTGGGTCTATGCCCTCGCCGCGCAGGGCGAGGCCGGCGTGGCGAAGCTGCTCGAGCTGATCGCCAAGGAAATGACGGTCGCGATGACGCTGACCGGGGTCAATCGGATCGAAGCGATCGATCGCTCGATCCTGGCAGAGGATGTGAGATGAAGCTTCTCGAAGGAAAGACGGTACTGGTCACCGGCGGCTCGACCGGCATCGGCCGCGCGGCCGCGATCGGCGCGGCGCAGCACGGCGCCGATGTCGCGATCAACTATGTGGCGAGCGACGAGAAGGCGCATTCCTGCATCGCCGAGATCGAGGCGCTGGGCCGCAAGGGCATCGCGGTGCAGGGCGACGTCGCGCTCCCGGAGACCGCGACCGAGTTCGTGGCCAGGGCCGTCGAGGCGTTCGGCAAGGTCGACGTGATGGTGTCCAACGCCGGCATCTGCCCGTTCCATGCCTTTCTCGACATGCCCGTCGAGACGGTCGACCGCACCTTCCGGGTCAATCTCCACGGCGCCTATTACATGGTGCAGGCCGCGGCGAACCAGATGGTCAGGCAGGGCCATGGCGGCGCGATCGTCGCGGTCTCTTCGATCTCGGCCTTGGTCGGCGGCGAGTTCCAGACGCATTACACCCCCACCAAGGCGGGCGTGCATTCACTGATGCAGTCGGCCGCGATCGCGCTCGGCAGGCACGGCATCCGCTGCAACAGCGTGCTGCCCGGCACGATCCTGACCGAGATCAACAAGGACGATCTCGCCGACGAGGCCAAGCGCCACTATATGGAAGAGCGCACGCCGCTCGGCCGCCTCGGCATGCCCGAGGATCTCGCCGGGCCGATCGTCTTCCTCGCTTCCGACATGGCAGCCTATGTCACCGGCGCCGCGCTGCTGGTCGACGGGGGCATGTTCGTGAACCTGCAATAATGTCGCTCTGCATGCCCGAGCCGGATGCCGGCGTGCTCGCACGCCGCAGGGAGATCGTCGCCGCGATGCGCGCGATCGTCCCCGGCGAGGGCGTGATCGACCATCCCGACGGCCTGCGCGCCTATGAGGCCGACGGGCTGACCGCCTATCGCCAGCCCCCGCTGGTCGTGGTGCTGCCGGAGACGACCGAACAGGTCGCACGCGTGCTCGCCTGGTGCCATGCCAATCGCGTCAAGGTGGTGCCACGCGGCGCGGGAACCTCGCTGTCGGGCGGCGCACTGCCGCTGGAAGACGGCGTGCTGCTTGGTCTGACCAAGCTCAACCGCATCCTCGACATCGACTATGCGGACCGTATCGCCGTGGTGCAGCCCGGCGTCACCAATCTCGCGATCACCCGCGCAGTGGAGGAGCAAGGCTTCTATTACGCGCCCGATCCGTCGAGCCAGATCGCCTGCTCGATCGGCGGCAACGTCGCCGAGAATGCCGGCGGGGTGCACTGCCTCAAATACGGCCTGACTACCAACAACGTCCTCGGCGTCGAGCTGGTGACGATCGAGGGCGAAGTGCTTCGCCTGGGCGGGCGCGGGCTGGAATCGGCGGGGCTCGACCTGCTCGGGCTGGTCGTCGGCTCGGAAGGGCTGCTCGGCGTCGTCACCGAAGTCACCGTCCGCATCCTGCCGCGCCCGCAAACCGCCAGGGCGCTGCTGATCGGTTTCGCCGAGATCGAGACCGCCGGGCAATGCGTCGCCGAGGTCATCGCCGCGGGCATCATCCCGGCGGGCATGGAGATGATGGACCGCGCCGCGATCCACGCCGCCGAAGCCTTCGTCCATGCCGGCTATCCGCTCGACGTCGAGGCGCTGCTGATCGTCGAGCTCGACGGCCCCGAGGGCGAATGCGCGCATCTGATCGGCGAGATCGAGGCGATCGCGCGCAGCAACGGCGCCGTCTCGATCCGCGCCTCGGCCAGCGATACCGAACGGGCGAGCTTCTGGGCGGGCCGCAAGGCCGCCTTTCCCGCCGCGGGGCGCATCTCGCCCGATTATTACTGCATGGACGGCACGATCCCGCGCCGCCGTCTGCCCGATGTGCTGCGCCGCATGGGTGTGCTCTCCGAGCAATATGGCCTGCGCGTGATCAACGTCTTCCATGCCGGCGACGGCAATCTCCACCCGATGATCCTCTATGACGCGAACAAGCCGGGCGAGCTCGAAACCGCCGAGGCGTTCGGCGCCGACATCCTGCGCCTGTGCGTCGAGGTCGGCGGCGTGCTCACCGGCGAGCATGGCGTGGGCGTCGAGAAGCGCGACCTGATGCCGGTGATGTTCAGCCCGGTCGACCTCGCCCAGCAGCAGCGGGTGAAATGCGCCTTCGATCCCGAGCTGCTGCTCAACCCCGGCAAGATGTTCCCCGAGCTGCACCGCTGCGCCGAACTCGGCCGCATGCATGTCCATGGCGGCGCCGTGCCCTTCCCCGAACTGCCGCGCTTCTGATGCTGCGCCCGACCGACATCGACGAATTGTGCGAGATCGTCGCCGGCGGCAACGGCCCGTTCCGGCTGCGCGGCGGTGGCAGCAAGGACGCGATCGGCGCTCCGAGCGAGGCGGCAGTGATCGACATGCGCAGCTTTGCCGGCGTGGTCGATTATGACCCGCACGAGCTGGTACTCACCGTGGGCGCAGGCACCCCGCTCGCCGAAATCCAGATGCTGGTCGCGAGCGAAGGCCAGATGCTCGCTTTCGAGCCGTTCGACCATGCCGCCCTGCTCGGCGGCGCACCAGCCCAGGCAACGATCGGCGGCGTGATCGCTTCCGGCATCGCCGGCCCGGCCCGACTGAGCCGGGGCGCAGCGCGCGACCATCTGCTCGGCTTCACCGGCGTATCGGGCCGCGGCGAGCGCTTCGTCGCCGGCGCCAAGGTGGTCAAGAACGTCACCGGCTATGACCTGCCCAAGTTGATCACCGGCAGCTGGGGACGGCTCGCCGCGATCACCGAGCTGACCCTCAAGGTACTGCCGGCACCCCGTGCGCGGACGACTTTGGTCGCACGCGGGCTCGATCCGGTCACGGCAGTGGCGATAATGGCGCGCGCGATGGGATCCGCGGCGGAAGCGTCCGCGGCGGCGCACCTGCCCGCCTGGGAAGGCGGCGCGCTCACCGCGATCCGGCTCGACGGCTTCCCCGCCTCGATCCGGGCCCGCGCGGAAACGCTCCACCAGCTGATCGACGGGCTGTATCCGCTCGATGACGATACCGGGCTATGGGACGCGGTTTGCCACGTGTCCCCCCTGCCCCGCGACAAGCCGCTGTGGCGCGTCGTCGTGCCCGGCCGGAACGCGCCCGCGCTGATCACCGCGCTGCCCGGCGCCGAATGGCTGTTCGACTGGGCCGGCGGCCTGGTCTGGCTGGCCAGCGACGCGGCCCCTCAGGCGATCCGCAGTGCCGCAGCCAATGCGGGCGGCCACGCCATGCTGATCCGCGCCGACGCGACGATGCGCGCGGCAGTACCCGCCTTCCACCCCCAGCCCACACCCCTCGCCGCGCTGGAAACCAAGGTCCGGCGCGCATTCGATCCGGCGGGCCTGTTCGAGACGGGGCGCTTCTAGCATGCAGACCAGCTTCACGCCCGCCCAGCTCGCCGATCCGGCCATGGCCTCGTCCGAAGGCGTGATCCGCAAATGCGTCCATTGCGGCTTCTGCACCGCGACCTGCCCCACCTATGTGCTGCTCGGCGACGAGCTCGATAGCCCGCGCGGGCGGATCTACATGATCAAGGACATGCTCGAGAATGCGCGCGAGCCCAGCGCCGAGGTGGTCAAGCATGTCGATCGCTGCCTGTCCTGCCTGTCCTGCATGACCACCTGCCCCTCCGGCGTGAACTACATGCACCTGGTCGATCACGCCCGTGCCTATATCCATGATCACTACCAGCGGCCGTGGCATGAGCGGATGCTGCGCGGCATTCTCGCCTGGGTGCTGCCCTACCCCGGTCGCTTCCGCCTCGCGCTGAACGCCGCCAAGCTGGGCCGCCCGTTCGCCCCATTGTTCGCCAAGGTGAAGGCGCTGCAGCCGCTCGCCGCGATGCTCGCCCTCGCTCCGCGCGCGTTGCCCGCACCGGCCCCTACCGGAAACTCGCTCGTCCCCGGTGCCAAGGGCCGCATCGCGCTGCTCCAGGGCTGCGCCGAGCCCGTGCTACGCCCCGAATTCCGCGCCGCAACGATCCGGCTGCTCAACCGTATCGGCTATGACGTGATCTTCGCGGCCGGCGAAGGCTGTTGCGGCGCGCTCGTCCATCACATGGGCCGCGAACACGACGGCCTCGACGCCGCCCGCCGCAATGTCGATGCCTGGACCCGCGAGATCGAAGCGGGCGGGCTTGCCGCGATCCTCGTCACCGCATCGGGCTGCGGCACGACGATCAAGGACTACGGCTTCATGCTGCGGAACGATCCCGCCTATGCCGAAAAGGCCGCCCGGGTCTCCGCGCTGGCCAAGGACGTCAGCGAGCTGCTCGCCGAGATCGAGCTGCCCGCCGGCAACGGCCATGGGCTCACCGTCGCCTATCACGCCGCCTGCTCGCTGCAGCACGGCCAGAAGGTCACCGATGCGCCCAAGAAGCTGCTCGCCCGGGCCGGCTTTGCCGTGCGTACCCCGGCCGAAGCCCATCTCTGCTGCGGCTCGGCAGGCACCTACAATATCCTCCAGCCCGAGATCGCCGGCCAGCTCGGCGACCGCAAGGCGGCGAACCTCGCGCGCCTCGATGCCGATGTCATCGCCACCGGCAATATCGGCTGCGCGATGCAGATCGCCTCGCGCATCGGCGTGCCCGTGGTGCACACCGTCGAGCTGCTCGACTGGGCCACCGGCGGCCCGATTCCGCAGCAATTATCGGCACAAAGGCCCGACGCCAGTTGACTTGAATAATACTATTATACAATGAACGTCAGACAGCGGGCACCACGATTCCCGCGCTTCGGGAGAGGAAGGTCTGATGCACGCCGGCTCGATTCTGCTGGCCGCGCTTGCGGCCGCTGCGGCAGTCGCCACGCCGGCTGCCGCGCAGACCCCGCCCCTCTCGGTGGCGCCGAACGGCCATTATCTGCTCGCCGGCGGCAAGCCGTTCTTCTGGATGGGCGACACCGGCTGGCTGCTGCTCAGCCGCACCAGCCGCGCCGAGGCCGAGCAGTATCTCCTCACCCGCAAGCGCCAGGGCTTCAACGTCGTCCAGATCATGGTGCTGCACACCGAGAAGATGACCAATCCGGCGACCGGCCCGGCGCTGGTCGATGGCGATCCCGGCCACCCGCGCACCACGCCGGGCAATGATCCGGCCAAGGCCGGCGAATATGACTATTGGGACCATCTCGACTGGGTGGCGAAGCGGGCCGAACAGCTTGGCATCTATCTGGCGCTGGTGCCCTGCTGGGGCTCGATCGCCGACGGCGGCACGCTGAACCTGCAGAACGCGCCCGCCTATGGCCGCTTCCTGGCCGAGCGCTACAGGAACCAGCCCAACATCATCTGGCTCAACGGCGGCGACACCCGTTCCGAGATGCGCACCGTCGTATGGGACGCGCTGGGATCGACGCTCAAGCGCTACGATCCCGGCCATCTGATGACCTTCCACCCGATCGGCCGCACCGATTCCTCGTGGCAGTATCACGACGCACCCTGGCTCGATTTCAACATGTTCCAGTCGGGCCACCGCTCCTATGCCCAGGAAGGCGCCAGCGCGATCGGCGAGGACAATTGGCGCTATGTCACCACCGACTGGATCCGCCTGCCGACCAAGCCGGTGATCGACGGCGAGCCCTCCTATGAGGGCATCCCGCACGGCCTGCACGAGGCGAACCAGCCGCGCTGGCTGGCGGCCGATGCGCGCCGCTATGCCTGGTGGGCGGTGATGGCCGGCGCGTTCGGCCATACCTATGGCGAAAACCACGTCATGCAGTTCTTCACGCCCGGTGCGGACACGGCCAATTTCGAGCCGATCACGCCCTGGCACCAGGCAATCGAGGCGCCCGGCGCCAACCAGATGCAGTATCTGCGCCGCCTGATCGAATCGCGCCCGATGCTCGAGCGCGTGCCCGACCAGACGCTGATCACCGACAACGGCACCCGGTACGACCGCGTGCTGGCGAGCCGCGGCAAGGGCTATGCTTTTGTCTATACCTATACCGGCCGCCCCTTCTCGATGCGGCTCGGCGCGATCACGGGCAAGCAGGTCCGCGCGCACTGGTATTCGCCGCGCGACGGCCAGTCTGTGACCATCGGGACTTTCAACAACACAGGCCAGCACCGCTTCGATCCGCCGGGGGAAACCGCGCCGGGCAATGACTGGGTGCTGGTGCTCGACGACGCGCGCACGCCGCGCGCCGGCCAATAAGGGAATGCGCATGAGCCTGCCGAAGATCAAGCACGTCCGCGCCTTCGTCGCGCGCGGCGGTGGCGGCGATTATCACGATCAGGGCTCCGGCCACTGGATCGACGATCACATCGCCACGCCGATGGCCCGCTATCCCGAATATCGCGCCTCGCGGCAGAGCTTCGGCATCAACGTGCTCGGCACTTTGGTGGTCGAGCTTGAGGCCGAGGACGGCACGATCGGTTTCGCGGTCACCACCGGCGGCGAGCCGGCCGCCTATATCGTCGAGAAACATCTCGCCCGCTTCCTCGAGGGGCGCTCGCCCGTCGAGGTCGAGAAGATCTGGGACCAGATGTATTTCTCGACGCAATATTATGGCCGCAAGGGCCTGGTGATCAACGCGATCTCCGGCGTCGACCTCGCGCTGTGGGACCTGCTCGGCAAGCTGCGCGGCGAGCCGGTCTATCACATGCTCGGCGGCGCGGTGCGCGACGAGCTGCAATTCTACGCCACCGGATCGCGCCCGGACATCGCCAAGGAACTGGGCTTCATCGGTGGCAAGCTGCCGCTCCACCACGGCCCGGCCGAAGGGTTTGAGGGGCTGGAGAAGAACATCGCCCTGCTCGCCGACATGCGTGCCAAGTGCGGCGACGATTTCTGGCTGATGTACGATTGCTGGATGTCGCTCGACATCGATTACGCCACCCGCCTCGCCCACCGCGCCTGGAACGAGTGCGGGCTCAAATGGATCGAGGAGGCGCTGAGCCCCGACGATTACTGGGCCTATGCCGAGCTGAAGAAGAACGCCCCCAAGGGCCTGCTCGTCACCACCGGCGAGCATGAGGCGACCCGCTGGGGCTTCCGCATGCTGATGGACATGGAATGCTGCGACATCATCCAGCCCGATGTCGGCTGGTGCGGCGGCGTGACCGAGCTGATCAAGATCGCCAACTATGCCGACAGCAAGGGCGTGATGATGGTCCCGCACGGCTCGTCGGTCTACAGCTATCACTTCGTGGTCACCCGCCACAATTCGCCCTTCGCCGAGTTCCTGATGATGCATCCGGGGCCGACCGAAGTGGTGCCGATGTTCGCCCCGCAGCTGCTCGGCGAGCCCGTGCCCGTCAACGGCAAGATCCGCGCGAGCGAACTCGACAAGCCGGGTTTCGGCGTCGAGCTCAACCGCGACATCCCCCTTCACCGCCCCTATTCCCGCTAAGGACAGTATCTCATGAAGCTTTGCCGTTATGGCGCCCCGGGCGCCGAGAAGCCCGGCCTGATCGACGCCGATGGCCGCATCCGTGACCTCTCTGCGCATGTCGCCGATATCGGTCCCGACGCGCTCGGCAAGGATGCCCTCGCCCGCCTCGCCGCGATCGATCCCGCCAGCCTGCCGCTGGTCGAAGGCGATGTCCGCTACGGCGCCTGTGTCGGCGGCACCCGCCAGTTCATCGCGATCGGCACCAACTTCGCCGATCACGCCGCGGAATCGAACCTGCCGGTTCCCGAGGAGCCCGTGGTCTTCCAGAAGTGGGTGAGCTGCATCCAGGGCCCGAACGATCCCGTCACCATCCCCAAGGATTCCAAGAAGACCGATTGGGAGGTCGAGCTCGGCGTCGTCATCGGCACCGCCGCTTCCTATGTCTCCGAGGAGGACGCGCTGGACTATGTCGCCGGCTATTGCGTGATCAACGACGTGTCCGAGCGCCACTGGCAGGTCGAGCGCGGCCTGACCTGGGACAAGGGCAAGGGCTTCCCCACCTTCGGCCCGATCGGCCCGTGGATGGTGACCAAGGACGAAGTCGGCGATCCGCAGAATCTCGGCATGTGGCTGTCGGTCAACGGCAAGAAGATGCAGAACGGCAACAGCAGGACGATGATCTTCACCGTCGCGCAGATCGTCGCCTATTGCTCGCAATTCATGACCCTGCTGCCCGGCGACGTCATCACCACCGGCACCCCGCCGGGCGTCGGCCTCGGCCAGAAGCCCGAGCCCTGGTATCTGAAGGCCGGCGACGTGGTCGAGCTGGGCATCGAGAAGCTCGGCGAGCAGCGCCAGGAATTCGTCGCATGGCAGGCCGCCAAGTGAGCGTGTTCGCGGGACGCTATGCCGGCCGCAGCGCCGTCGTCACCGGCGGCGCCTCGGGCCTGGGCAAGGCCGTGGCGAAGCGGATCACCGAAGAGGGCGGCCAGGTCGTCCTCTGGGACCTGAACCCCGACGCGCTGGCCGCCGCCCAGGCCGAGACCGGCGCCGCCGGCGTCCAGGCGCTCGACGTGTCCGACCTCGCCGCGGTCGAGGCTGCCGCGAAAGCCAGCGCCGAAATCCTCGGCAAGATCGATGTGCTGGTCTGCTCGGCCGGGATCACCGGCGCGACCGTGCCGGCGCACGAATTCCCGGTCGACAGCTGGCTGCGGGTGATGGACATCAACCTCAACGGCCTGTTCTACTGCAACCGCGCAATCGTGCCGCTGATGCTCGCGAACGGCTATGGCCGCATCGTCAACATCGCCTCGGTCGCCGGCAAGGAAGGCAATCCCAATGCCAGCGCCTATTCGGCGTCCAAGGCGGGCGTGATCGGCTTCACCAAGTCGATCGGCAAGGAACTGGCCGGCAAGGGCGTGATCGTCAACGCGCTCACCCCCGCGACCTTCGAAAGCCCGATCCTCGCCCAGCTGCCGCCGAGCCAGGTCGATTACATGCGCTCGAAGATCCCGATGGGCCGGCTCGGCCAGATCGAGGAATCGGCCGCGATGGTGTGTTTCATGGCCTCGGAGGAATGCAGCTTCACCACCGCCTCGACCTTCGACACCTCGGGCGGCCGAACGACCTTCTGATGCCCCAGCGCCCGCCCTTCATCGATCCGCACGTCCATCTCTGGAACCTGTCGCACATCCGCTATCCGTGGCTGATGCCGCCGTTCAATGAGGACGGGCCCAATGGCAGCGTCGAGCCCATCGCCAGCGATTACGGGCTCGACGACTATCTGGCCGATGCGGGCGACTGGGACGTGCGCGGCATCGTCCATATCGATGCGGGCGCGCATCCCGACGACGCGCTGCGCGAGACCGAGTGGCTCCAGGCGATGGCCGACCGGAACGGCATGCCGAACGGCATTATCGCCTTCGCCGCACTGGAAAGCCCCACGCTCGAGGGGCTGCTCGGCGCCCATGTCGCGCATCCCAATGTGCGCGGCATCCGCCATATCGTGAACTGGCACCCCGACCCGCAGCGCAGCTATTCGCCGGCGGACATCACCACTTCGGACGCATGGATGCGCGGCTTCGGCCTGCTCGCCAAATACGGCCTGAGCTTCGATCTCCAGGCCTATCCCGGCCAGCTCGCGCATCTCGCCGGGCTGATCGCCAGGCACCCGGATATCCAGGTGATGGTCGATCACGCCGGCATGGCGATCCCGGGGGATGAAGACGGCTGGGCCGTCTGGCGGAACGGCATGGCGGCGCTCGCCGCGCTGCCCAATGTCGCGGTCAAGATCTCCGGCATGGGCTTCACCTGGCGTCCGTGGAACATCGACCAGGCGCGGCCCTATGTCCTCGAGACGATCGACCTGTTCGGCGCGGACCGCGCGATGTTCGCCAGCAACTTCCCCACCGACAGGTTGTTCGGCAGCTTCGACCGGCATCTCGGCGCCTATGACGCGATCACTTTCGACTTCTCGGCGGACGAGCGCGCCGCGCTGTTCGCCGGCAATGCCAACCGCCTCTATCGTCTGGGCCTGACCCTATGACCCTGCGCGTCGTCGATCTGCGTACCGAGAACACCGTCGATCTGCTCGGCACCGAAGCTGCACGACCCCGCCTGTCGTGGCGGATCGAGAGCGATACGCCGGGCACGGTGCAGGCGCGCTACCGCATCCGCGCCACTTCCGGCGGCGAAATGCTGTGGGACAGCGGCGACGTCGCGAGCGATGCCAGCTTCGATATCGCCTATGCCGGCCCGCCTCTCGCCTCGATGCAGCGCATCTGGTGGTCGGTCGAAGTGACCGATGGCGATGGCAGTGTCGCCCAATCCGCCCCCGCATGGTTCGAGACCGGCCTGCTCGCCCCCACCGACTGGCGCGCCGACTGGATCGAGGCCGAAGACTCATTCGCCGCCGCCGAGCGCGCCGCCGGCGTCACCTGGGTGTGGAGCGAGACCGCGCTCGACGACCGCCCCCACGCCTTCCGCCTCGATTTCGACGCCCCCGAAGATCTGGTCCGTGCCGAAGTGCTGGTCGCCGGCAAGGACCACCTCCGCGGGGTCTGGGTCAATGGCGAGAAGTCGCCGCTCGACTGGCATTTCGACTGGGACACCTATCTCCCCTTCTGGGGCACGCTCGCGCCCTATGCCGGCGAGATCAAACCCGGCCGCAACAGCGTCTGCGCACTGGTCGAGGCCGATACCACCGGCTTCTTCCCGGTCGATGGCGGCGCCTTCGCCGCGCTGATCCGCCTCTACCGCGCCGATGGCAGCGTCGATCGGATCGTCGGCAGCGCCTTCCTCCTGATGCCCTCCCCGCCCGAGGACTGGACGACACCCGGTTTCGACGCGAGCGGCTGGACCGCGCTCGTCCCGAGCGGTGCCAATGTCCACAACGATCCGCGCCCCAGCGAGCCGGCGATGCTGCTGCGCACCGAGTTCACTGCCGACCAGCCGGTCGTCACGGCCCGGCTCTACGCCACCGCCCTCGGCGCCTATGACGCGCGGATCAACGGCCAGCCCGTCTCCGGCGCGATCCTCGCTCCCGAGATCAGCGTCGCGGCCGACCATGTCCTCTATCAGACCTATGACGTCACCGGCCTGATCCAGCAGGGCACCAATGCGTTCGGCGCAACGGTCGGCGACGGCTTCTATGCCAGCCCGTTCGGCTGGCGGATCGAACGCTATGGCTTCGGCCCCGCCCCGCGCCGTTTCCGCGCCCAGCTCCGCCTCGACTATGCCGACGGCTCCAGCCAATGGGTCGAGACCGGTCCCGATTGGCGCCTCGCCCCTTCGGCGATCAGCAAGTCCGAAATCTATGACGGCGAAACCCGCGACGCGCGCGACGAGCAGCCCGGCTGGGACCTGCCCGGCTTCGACGCCTCGGCATGGGCCGCAGCAAAGCGCGGCGCGGAGCCAGACACCCGCCTGATTGCCCAGACCTCACCCCTGCTCGAGCGCACCGGCAGCCTCAAGGCGCGCAGCGTCAGCGAACCGCTGCCCGGCCGCTATGTCTTCGACTTCGGCCAGAACTTCCCCGGCTGGGTCCGCATCCGCGCGACCGGCTCGGCGGGCACCACGATCACCGCCAAGTTCGCCGAATTGCTCAACCCGGACGGCACTGCCGATCTCGCCAATCTCCGCCTGGCAAAAGCGACCGACAGCTTCACCCTGGCCGGCACCGGCGCGGAAGTCTTCGAGCCGAGCTTCACCTATCACGGCTTCCGCTATGTCGAGATCGCCGGCTATCCCGGCGTGCCCAGCGTAGACGACATCGAGGGCGTCGTCGTCCACAGCGCGTGCCGCGAGACCGGCGGCGTGACCTTCCACGATGCGCCTCTGCTCCAGACGATCTTTGACAACGCCCTGTGGAGCCAGCGCTCGAACTTCTTCGCGGTGCCCACCGATTGCCCCCAGCGCGACGAGCGCATGGGCTGGATGGGCGACATCCAGGTCTTCATGGACACCGCCGCGTTCAACATGGAGGTCGATCCCTTCATCCGTCGCTTCCTGCTCGAAGCGCGCGCGGCGCAGCGCCCCGACGGTGCCTATCCGATCGTGGTACCCCAGCCGCTGTCCTTCCCCGATGTGGTGACCGCGGGCTGGAGCGAGGCCGGGATCATCCTGCCCTGGCAGCTCTGGCAGCGCTACGGCGACACCGCGGTGATCGACGAGAATTGGGACGCGATGCAGGACTGGATGGTCTTTGTCGGCCAGACCAATCCCGACGGCATCTGGCGCAACGATCGCGGGCTCGACCTCGGCGACTGGCTGTCGGTCGACGCGATCAAGCCCGATGACGAGACCACTCCGCGCGTACTGTGCGCGACTGCCTATTGGGCCTGGTGCGCCGAGCTGATGGCCGAGATGGCCGAGGCCACCGGCCGTGATGCCGGCGCGTGGCGCGATCTCCGCACCAAGATCGGCGCCGCCTTCGCCGCCGAGTTCGTCGCACCAGACGGCACCGCAGGCAATGGCAGCCAGGCCAGCCAGGTGCTCGCGCTGTTCATGGGCCTGATCCCCGAGGACCGGCGCACCGCTGCCGCCGAAGTGCTGGCGAAGGACATCCGCGCGCGGGGCATGAAGCTCTCCACCGGCTTTCTCGGCACGCCCTATATCCTCGACGTGCTCGCCGATGCCGGAAGGCACGACGAAGTATCGGGGCTATTGCTCCAGACCGGCTATCCGAGCTGGGGCTATATGCCGTCGCAGGGCGCGACCACGATGTGGGAACGCTGGAACGGCGACACCGGCGACCTGTCGATGAACAGCTACAACCACTATGCGTTCGGCGCGATCATCGGCTTCTTCTACCGCCGCCTCGCCGGCATCGCGCCTGCCGCGCCCGGCTTCCGCCGGATCGCCGCGCGGCCGCTCTGGTATCCGGCGATCGGCCGCGTCTCGGCGCGCTACGAATCCGTCGTCGGCACGATCGCCGCCGAAACCGATGGCGACGCAAGCGGCCTCACCCGCTTCACGCTCGCCATCCCCGCCAATACCATCGCCGAAGTCGACCTGCCCGGAAGCGGCTGGCGCCTCGGCGATACGCCGGTCGACAGCCGCACGGAAGTCGGCGCCGGCACCCATGCATTCATGAAATCCGGAGAGTGACGATGCCTACCCTCGGCCTGATCCATAATTCGGCAACCCTGGTGCCGATCTTCACCGAGATCGCGGCGCGGGTGATGCCCGCCGACGTCAAGCTGCTCCACTTCGTCGACGAGAGCACGATCAAGAACACGATCGCCGCCGGCCATCTCCAGAAGTCGACGATGCGCCAGGTGGTCCGGCTGGTCGGTTCGGCCTTCGATGCCGGCTGCGATGTCGCGATGGTCACCTGCTCGTCGATCGGCAAGGCCGTCGAAATGGCAGCCGAGCTTTACGACCAGCCCGTGCTGCGCGTCGATCGCGCCATGGCCGAGAAGGCGGTCGCCGGCGGCACGCGGATCGGCGTGGTCGCCACCCTCTCCACCACGCTCCAGCCGACCGCCGACCTCGTCCGCCGCGTCGCCGCCGAGCAGGGCAAGCAGATCGAGATCGTCGAGCATCTCTGCGAAGGCGCGTTCCAGGCGGTGATGGCCGGCGACGGCGCCACGCATGACCGGATCGTCGGCGAAGGCCTTACCGAGGGCATGAAGGGCGTCGACGCGATCGTCCTCGCCCAGGCATCGATGGCCCGCGTCGTAGCGAGCCTGCCCGAGGGCGCGGTCTCGGCGCCCGTCTATGCCAGCCCCGAACTCGGCATGGAGCATGCCCGCGCCGTGCTGGCAGGCCTCGGCCAAGGCTCCGGGAAGTGAAGAAGCGGCGGCTGGTCCTCGGCTTCCTCGCCACCCTGTCGATCATCACCTTTATCGACCGGCTGGCGATCGCGGTCACCGGCCCGTCGATCCAGAAGGACCTCGGCATCACCCCCGCCGAATGGGGCTGGGTGCTGAGCGCCTATGTCATCGCCTATGCGGTGTTCGAGATCCCCTCGGGGGCGATGGGCGACAAGCATGGCTATCGCAAGGAACTGACCCGGATCACGGTCTGGTGGTCGTTCTTCACCGCGATCACCGCGGTGTGCCGCAACTTCTGGCAGCTCGCCGCCGCGCGCTTCCTGTTCGGCCTCGGCGCGGCCGGCGCCTATCCCAACATGACCGGCGTGCTCTATCGCTGGCTGCCGGCACGCGAGCGCGCGCGCGGCCAGGGCGTGATCTGGGCGGCGAGCCGCTTCGGCGGCGCGCTCGCCCCGCTGCTGCTGGTCCCCGCCAACAAGCATCTCGGCTGGCAGGCGGTGTTCGTCATCCTCGGCGTCATCGGTGCGATCTGGGCGCTGGCCTGGTGGAAATGGTTCCACGACAAGCCCGCCGAGCAGCCCGGCATCACCGCCGCCGAAGTCGCCGAGATCGGCAGCGACGAGCATGCCGGCCATAGCGGCACGCCGTGGAAGCAGCTGTTCGGCCTGCCCCAGCTCTGGCTGATCTCCATCGCCTATCTGTTCTACGCGTTCGGCAGCTGGTTCTTCTTCGGCTGGTTCCCCACCTGGATGGTCAAGGGCGCCGGCTTCACGGTGGACGAGATGGGCCTGTACGGCTCGATCCCGTTCCTGCTCGGCGTGGTCGGCAATCTGGCCGGCGGCGTGCTGTGCGACCGGCTGGCCGCGCGCATCGGCAGCCGCAACGCCTATCGCCTGATCGCCTCGACCTGTCTGGTCGGCACTGCCACCCTGCTCGTCGCGATGAGCCTTGCCACCAGCAAGCTCGCGATCGTGCTGCTCGCCGGTGCCGCCTTTATGGTGATGGACCTGATGCTGCCCGCCGCCTGGGCGATGTGCATGTCGATCGGCGGCCGCTACGGCGGCACCGCCTCGGGCGTGATGAACACCGCCGGCAATCTCGGCGGCTTCGTCTGCTCGGTGGCGTTCGGCTACGTCGTCGCCGCCACCGGCAACTACAACCTGCCGCTCCAGGGCATCGCGCTGATGGTCGTGCTGGCGGCGGTGATCTTCGCGACCATCGATTGCACCAGGGGCTTCGACCACAAGAAGTCGATCTGAGGAGGGAAACATGCGCTGGCTGATCGCCGCCGCTGCCGCCGGATGCGTATTCTCTGCGCTCGCCGCATCCGCCGCGTCCGCACAGGACCGCACGCCGCCGCTCAAGGTGTCGGCGAACGGCCGCTATCTGGAATCGAACGGCAAGCCCTTCTTCTGGCTGGGCGACACCGGCTGGCTGCTGCTCGGCAAGCTCAACCGCGAGGAGACCGAAGCCTATTTCGCCAGGCGCGAGGCCCAGGGCTACAACGTCATCCAGGTGATGATGCTGCACGGGCCGAAGATGGAGAACCCCGTCGCCGGCCCCGCCTTGGTCGACGGCGACCTCACCCGCCCCCGCGTCACCCCCGGCAATGACCCCGCCAAGCCCGGCGAGTATGATTATTGGGACCATCTCGACTGGGTGTTCGATCGCGCCGCCGCGCACGGCCTCTACATCGCGCTGGTGCCGGTCTGGGGCGACTTCGCCGATTTCCGCCTGCTCAACGCCGATACCGCCCCGGTGATCGGCCGCTTCGCCGCCGAGCGCTACAAGAACAAGCCCAACCTGATCTGGGTGAATGGCGGCGATCGCTACCCCGAGCTCTCCCCGCTCGCCTGGGACATTCTCGGCAAGACGATCCGCGCGATCGATCCCAACCACCTCATGACCTATCACCCGGCCGGCCGCGCCAGCTCGTCCTGGATGTTCCACGACGCCCCCTGGCTCGACTTCAACATGTACCAGTCGGGCCACCAGAGCTACGCGCAGGACCACCAGCTCAACGCGCGCGGCGAGGACAACTGGGTCTACACCACCGACGATCTCTCGCGCAGCCCGGCCAAGCCGACGATCGACGCCGAGCCGAGCTACGAGAACATCCCCCACGGCCTCGATCGCACGCCCGAGCCACGCTGGGGCGCCGCCGATGTCCGCCGCTATGCCTGGTGGTCGGTGCTCGCCGGCGCCTTCGGCCACACCTATGGCGAGAACAGCGTCATGCAGTTCTTCACGCCGGGCAAGAAGGCCAATGCCTATTGGCCCAAGCTCTCCTGGCAGCAGGGGCTCGACGCCCCCGGCGGCAGCCAGATGCACCACCTCAAGGACCTGATCCTCTCGCGCCCCTTCTTCGAGCGCGTGCCTGATCAGTCGCTCATCACCGACAGCGGCCCGCGCTACGATCGCGTCGCCGCCACCCGCGGCAAGAGCTACGCGATCGCCTATACCTATACCGGTCGCCCCTTCCATGTCCGGATGGGCAAGATCAGCGGCACCCGCGTCCGCGCCGCCTGGTTCGATCCGCGCACCGGGCAAAGCACGCCGATCGGCACTTTCGCCAACAGGGGCGTCCGCCTGTTCACGCCGCCCGGCCAGACCGCACCGGGCAATGACTGGGTGCTCGTGCTCGACGACGCCAAGGGGAACAACCAGTGAAGACCTTCGCCCTCGCCACCGCCCTCCTGCTCGCCGGCGCCGCCGCGCCGTTGCCCGCGCTCGCACAGCAGGGCGAGGCCCAGAAAGCCTCCCCCACCGCCGCCAAGGTCGCCCACGAGCGCCTGTACATCGGCTCGGCCTGGTATCCCGAGCAGTGGCCCGAAAGCGCCTGGGCCGAGGATCTCCGCCTGATGCAGGGTCACGGCGCCAATGTCGTCCGCATCGGCGAATATGCCTGGAGCAGGATGGAGCCCGAGGAAGGCAAGTACGACATGGACTGGCTGGTCCGCGCCGTACGGCTCGCCAACAAATACGGCATGAAGGTCGTGGTCGGCACACCGACCGACACGCCCCCGGCCTGGATGACGCAGAAGTATCCGGACACGCTCCAGATCGACGGCACCGGCAAGCGGATCGGCCATGGCGGCCGCCGCCAATTCTCGATCTCGTCGAGCCGCTACCGCGCCTTCGCCCGCGACATCGTCACCCGCATGGCCCAGGCGCTCAAGGACGAGCCCAATGTCATCGGCTGGCAGATCGGCAACGAGCCGACCGACGAGAGCTATGATCCCGAAGCCCGCGCCGCCTGGGTGGCCTGGCTCAAGCAGCGCTACGGCACGCTCGACAAGCTCAACGCCGCCTGGACCACCGAATATTGGTCGCAGACCTATACCGCCTGGGATCAGGTGCCGTTCAACAGCGACAAGGCCAATCCCGGCTGGATGCTCGAGCTCAAGCGCTTCATCACCGCGCAGTGGCGCGCCTTCCACCGCAACCAGATCGACGCGGTTCGCGCCGTGGTCGGCGACAGGCAGTTCATCACGATCAACTTCGGCGGGCTCGGCTGGGCCAATCGCTTCGATCGCTACGAGATGAACCGCGACCTCGATTTCGCCTCGTGGGACGAATATGTCGGCATGGGCCATGTGAAGCCCTATCGCATGGGCGCCACCCACGACCTCGTCCGCGGCTGGAAGCGCAAGAATTTCTGGGTGATGGAAACCCAGCCCGGCTTCGTGAACTGGGCACCCGTAAGCAACATGCTCTATCCGGGCGAGACCCGCGCGGTCGCCTGGCAGGCAGTCGGCCACGGCGCCGATGCGGTGCTCTACTGGCAGTGGCGCAACGCGCTCAACGGCCAGGAGACGATGCACGGCTCGATCGTCGGCCCCGACGGCAAGCCGCTGCCCGTCTATCCCGAGATCCAGCAGATCGGCCGCGAGATGAAGGCCGCCTCGCCGGCACTTGCCGGCACCACCCCGGTCTCCCCGGTCGCGATCCTCCAGGACTATCCGAGCCGCTGGGCGATCGACTTCCAGCTCCACCACAAGGACTACGACCAGATCGAGACGCTGCTCGACTATTACCAGCCGCTCAAGGACGCGCTGGGCGCCGTCGATGTGGTCGAGGCCGCCGAAGCGCCGCTGGCCGGCTACAAGCTGGTCATAGCCCCCAGCCTCAACGTCATCACGGACGCAACCGCCAAGCGCCTGAGCGACTATGTCCGCGGCGGCGGCCACCTGATCCTCGGCCCCCGCTCGGGCATGAAGGACGAATACAACCGCCTCGACACCATCCGCCAGCCGGGCCCGCTCGCCGAACTGCTCGGCGGCCAGGTCGAGCAATTCTATGCGCTCGACGAAGCCATCGAGGTCGGCACCGGCAAGGCAACGATCTGGGCCGAGATGCTCTCCACGAGCGCGCCGGACACGCAAGTGCTGCTCCGCTACGGCAAGGCCAATGGCTGGCTCGACGGCAAGCCCGCCGCGATCTCGCGGCATGTCGGCAAGGGCAGCATCACCTATGTCGGCGCGCTGGTCGATGACGGCGTGATGAAGGGGCTGATCGACACCGCCCTCGCCGAAGCCAGGGTCTCGCGCGACTTCGCCGTACCCGAGGATGTCGAGCTGATGACCCGCGAGGGCGCCGGCAAACGCATCGTCATCCTGGTCAACCATGGCCGTGAGACCCGCGAGGTGGTGTTGCCTACGGCGATGACCGACCTGCTGGCGGGCGGGAAGGTCAGCAAGGTGGTGCTGGGCCGCGAAGGCGTGGCGGTACTGCAGCGCCAATAACGCCTTCTCCCCTTGCGGGAGAAGACCATCAGGTCTCGCGACATGCCGCACTTATGCCGTAGACCAATAAACCCGGCCTGTCGGCAAGCGCAGCAAAATCGACGGCCCGGGAACCGCCGTTTAGCGAAAAGGTGATCCGGTTCAGGAGGCGAGCTACAATTCGCGGACGAAGGAGGGGATTGAGATCCCCGTGGCAGCTGCTTGTTTATAATAGCGGACGTCCCATATCTATATAACCGGATCGGCAACCGCAGCATTGGTTCGGCTGAGAGACGTTGCGCTCCCGCTGGAGGAGCGCCCATGTCCCGAGCAATAAACGTCGACCTGAAGCAGCCTGATGTGCTCGCAGCGTGTGCCGAACAGGGCGCCGCGGTGAGCACCAGTGAGTCTTTGCCGTCAGGTGGTACCCGAGTAGTCCTCGTGAACAGCGACGGTGCCGCTCTCATGCGGCGCATATTCGAATCCAAGTTGCTGCTTGGCGCAGTACAGCGCACCCCATTCACTACGAAGGGGCGGTCATGACCCTCGCCATCGCAGGGGCTCGCACAACGGCCTCCACTGTTTCGTTCGATTTTCCGTTTCTCTTGGGCAAGGACGCTCGCGAGCTGTCGGCGGGCACTTACTCGATCTTCACTCATGAGGACACCTACGGGGGAAGTTTTGACCCCGTCTACGTCGCGGTTGAAGTGGAGCTCATCGTCGAGACCAACGGAGTCCGCACTTCGAGGCTAGTGCGCCCGGCTGATCTGAAGATCGCGCTCGAGCGGGATGCTGCCGCTTCAGAAAAACGCGCGAGCACCGTCGATGGAGCAATGGATTAGCGAGATAGCTTGCCTTCGATATCGCGTGGCCGGCGGAAGGGTGTGCGGCTGCCGAATTGGATGTTCGCTTTGGTCCGCCACCGCTCCAAAAACAGTCTGGCCGCCCTTGAGCACCAGCTCGGGCCCATCCACGGCGGGATCGGCGGCTCGTTGGCAAGCGCCCCACTTTCGGCAGTTCGCCTTCAAATTCGGCGCTTTGGAAAGCGGCCGTTTTCGCTACTCTATCCGTATGGAAATTAGAACCGAGCGGCTGCTTCTGCGGCGCGCCACCATGGACGATCTTGCGGCCTTCCACTCGATCCTCAGCGACCCGCAGGCAACGGCGTTCTGGTCGACGCCGCCGCACAGCGATGTCGAGCAATCGCGCGAATGGTTGCAGGGCATGGTCGATATCCCGCCCGGGGAAGGCGAGGACTTCGTTGTCGAGCATCAAGGCAGCGCCATAGGCAAGGCTGGCTTCTTCCGCTTTCCGGAGATTGGCTTCATCTTGCATCCTCGCGCCTGGGGCTGCGGGTTCGCTGAGGAAGCCTTGCGGCCCGTGCTCGAAAGGGCTTTCGAGGTGCACCGCCTCGAGGCTGTCGAAGCGGATGTCGACCCCAAGAACGCCGCATCGCTGCGGCTGCTCGCGAAGCTCGGCTTCATCGAAATCGGCCGCCGGGAACGCACGTGGCTCATAGGCGACCAGTGGTGCGACAGTGTCGACTTGCGCTTGCCGCGCAGTTGAAGGTCCGCACGCCGCCTGATGGACCCAGGCCAAGCTGACGCGGCGCCCAAGGCCAGCCCATGCAGGCCCGAGCCGAACCTATCCCCCCAGCCGAACCGTCTCGAAGAACCCGTCCCCACCCATCTGGCCACCCTTGAGCACCAGCTCGAGTCCATCCACCGCAGCATCCGCGGCATGCGCCCGCACCAGCGGCGCGCCGCGCTCGATCGGCGCGGCCCAGGTCAGTGCATCGATGCCGAGCTGCGCGACCCCGTGGCTCGACGTATCGCCGCCCGCGAACAGCAGCCGCCGCAGGCCCGCACGGCGCACCACCTGCCCGGCAACCCGGCCCAGCGCCTGGCCCAGCTTCTCGCCCGCCGCCGGCGCCGCGGCATCCAGCGGCCCCTCGGCCGAATGGATCAGCGCCTTGCCCTGCCCGGCCAGCGCCGCCACCGCCGCATCGGCCAGCCGCGCCTCCTCCGCCGAGGAACCCTCGAGCAGCGCGCCGACATCGGCCGGCGTCGCCACGAAGCCATCCGCGCCACTCCGTGCGATCTGCCGCGCAGTCACTGGAGAACAGCTACCGCTAATCACTAGCAACCGGTCGACCGCCTCGGCGCGCACCTCCGCAGGCCGTCCGTCGATCAATCCCGCCGCCTGCCAGGCCAGCACCAGCGCCCGCGTCACGCCCGAGCTGCCCGCCGCGAAGCGCACCCCGCGTGACAGCAGCACGTCGCCCGCCGCCGCCAGATCCTCCATCGCGACGCCATCGAACAGCACTGCCTCGGCCTCGGCAGCATCAAACCCCGCGCCCGCCTGCCCCGCCCGGATCGCCTCCAGCGACACCAGCGCGACCCGCGCCTCGCTTTGCCCGGCAAGGTGCCGGATCAGGTCCGCCTCGTGCATCGGCGTGACCGGATGGCGCGACATGGTCGGGTGGCGGTCGATGCGGAACACCTCCGCCCCCGCCGCCGCGAACAGGTTGCCGAAGGCGACATAGCGGCGCAGGTGCGGCGCGCCGACCAGGATCGCCGCCTTGCCCGGAAACGCCGCCCGGCCCAGCTCGATCGCGCGGCCGATCGAGCCGGTGGTCGGGCTGGAATCGAAGGTCGAGCAGGTCTTGTAATGGACCGTCGTCCCCTCCCCCAGCGCGGCAAAGGCAGGAGGAAGATGCGCGTCCATCCAGTCGGGCGACTGGCTGCGGCTGTCCCCGGCAATGCCGATCGCGCGCACGTCAAAGCGCGCCCGCAACGCCGCATCGGGCGCGCGCAGGAACAGCACCGCCGGCACTCCGCCCTCGGCAAGCTGCTCGAGCACATCGGTGGAGCCGGTGAAATCGTCCCCGTAAAAGCCGTAGAGAAGGTCGGTCATAGCATCGATCTAAAGCCCCTCCCCTTCAGGGGAGGGGTTGGGGTGGGGCATGTCAGCAGGCAATGGGCTCGGTGAGACGGACAGGCCCCACCCCCTACCCCTCCCCTGAAGGGGAGGGGCTTGCCCACGTCATGGGTCTTAGCCACCAAACGCACCCAGCGCCGCCGCCAGCTCGGGCGCATCCTTCGCGGCCTGCTCGGCCGGCACCCCGGCAACCGCCGCGTCCCAGGCCTGGCGCAGCGCGCGCACGCCTGCTGCCGGGCCGCCCGGATGCGCCATGATCCCGCCGCCGGCGGCGAACATGCAGTCCACCGATCCGAGCGCGGCATAGGTCGGCGCCGCCTGCTTGGCCGACTGACCCGAGGAGAAGACCGGCATGATCTCGCAGCCCTTGTTCGGCGGGTCGAACATCGGCGTCAGGCATTCGCGGGCCGATGCGATCACGCTCTCGTTTGTCTCGCAGAACTTGTTGTCGATGCCGTTGACGTGGGTGTGGTCGATGCCCGCCAGCCGCCACAGCTTCTGGAAGGCGATATAGCTCATCCCGATCGCCGGCGAGCGGCCGAGCATGCCCCAGCCATTGCGGTGGCCGTGGATCGGCAGCTGCGAATGGGCGCGCAGCACCTTCATCGCCGGCAGGCCGATCGAGTTCATGCTCGCCATGATGCAGGTGCCGCCCTCGGCCAGCACATGGTCGTGCCGCGCCAGCATCTCGTCGATCTCGCCGGTCAGGTTCGCGGCGTACATCACCTTCTTGCCGGTGCGCTGGGCATGGTCGTTGATCACGCGCATCACCGCGCTCACCCGTTCGTTGAACGGGCAATGCGGCCCATCGGCCTGGAGCTCGTCATCCTTGATGAAGTCGATCCCCGCCTCGACCAGCCCGCGCACCTGCTCGGCGGTTGCCTCAGGAGAGAGGCCCACGCTCGGCTTGATGATCGTGCCGATGATCGGCCGGCCATGGACGTCGGCCAGCTTGCGCGTGCCCTCCACGCCGAATTGCGGCCCCTGGTAACGGGTCAGGAATTCGGGCGGCAACTTCAGGTCGATCAGCCGCAGGCCGGAGAAAGCCTTGAGCTCGCTGAGGTTCCCGTTGACCGTCGCCAGCAGGTTCGGGAGCGACAGCCCCATGTTCGACACCGGCCAGGACAGCACCACGCGTGCCGCCCGCCGGGTCGCGTCGCCCGACTTGGGCAGGCCCGATCCCGGCAGCGACGGCACCGCGACTTCGCCCAGCTCGGTCAGTTCCTCCACCCGCGCAGCATGCGCCTCGCGCAGTTCGTCGGTCTCGCCGGGCACGCGGACGAAGGTGCCGGTCGATTGCTCGCCGGCCATCGTCGCCGCCGCCTGGGCGAGCGGGAAAGCGGTTTCGATCCAGTAGGTGGCGTAGATCCGCGGTTCCATCCGATCAGGCCGTCTTGAAATAGGTGGTCGAACGCTCGGTATCGACGTTGAAATAGGGGATGAAGACGAGGTTCCGGCCGTCGACCTTCACGCGATAGGCCTGGTCCTGGTCGGGCATCGCCTCCAGCGCGCCCGGCAGCGCGATCGCCTGCTGGTCGATCCCCTCCCACGGGTTGATGCCCGCATACATCACCGCACCGCGCATCACTGCGGCGAGGTTGGGGTTCTGGTCGTCGATCGGCAGCGTGCGCAGCGGCTGCGGGATCGTCAGCTCGACCACGTCGCCCGCCTTCCACGTCCGCTTGACCACCGCGAGCGAGCCCGGCGTCGCCGCCTGCGCCACGCCATTGACCTTGAGCGTCGCGCCCCTGGTCCAGGCCGGGATGCGCAGCTTCATCGCGAAGCGGCCATTGCCGGCCTTGCGCACCTTGAGCTTTACCGTGTCCTGCGCCGGATACTCGGTCTCCTGCACCACCTCGACCGTGCCGCCGGCACGATCCCAGCTGACTTCGGACGGCGCGTACATGTTGACCAGCAGGCTGTCGTCGTCATGGAAATAGAGGTTGAGGACATAGTCGGCGACGCCCTGCACCAGGGTGCCCGAGCAGCACGGCCATTTCTGGTGGTAATAGCGCTTCTCGCCCGCCGCGCCGTAGTCCGAATAATAGGGATAGCCGCCGTCGCTGTCGGGCAGGCGCACCGCCAGCATCGTGTTGTACAGCGTCCGCTCGAGCCCGTCGCCATAGCGCGCATCGCCGGTGAAGCGCATCAGGTAGCGCGCCAGCTTGAGGTCGGCAAAGGCGCCGCACGGCGTCTCGAAATGTGCCTTGGAGCTCTTCAGGCTCGCCGCCAGCTTGCCCTGGTGGAGATGCACGAACTGCTCCTCCGGCCCCCAGCCGCCCGAGGCGAAGCGCTGCGGCTCCATGAACTTCCAGGCATTTTCCAGCGCCTTGCGATACTTGTCGTCGCCCAGATGGAGATAGGCCTGCGCGCCCGAGCTCAGCGCGATCGTGTGGCTATAGGCATGCTTCTCCGGCAGCACGTCCTGCCCGGCCGCGAGCGGATCGAACCATTCCTTGTCGAGCAGATAGTGCACCGCCATGTCGCGATACTTCTGGTCGCCGGTGATGTCGGCGACGTGGAACAGGTTCTCCGACATGATATAGGTTTCGTCGTACGGCGGATTCACCTTGCCGATGCGATCGCGCGAGACCGGCGAGATATAGGGCCGGCACTTCTCGATGATGATCGGCAGCAGCGTCTTCGCCTGCTCGACGCCCGAAAGCCGGTACGCGTCGATCATGCCGACAACGTACTTGTCCATCACATAGGCCGCCCACTGGTCCTGCGCCTTGGGGCCGGCATAGGGGTTGCTGCCCTTGACGAACGCCTCGCCGAAGCCCTGGACGAGGGCTGCGACCTTGGCGTGGATGTCCTTGTCGCCGGTGGTGGCGCCCAGCCGGGCGAGGCCCGAGATATATTGGCCGATCGTCAGCCCGGGAACGAAGCCGTCCTTGTCGTACCAGCCGCCCATGTTCGGGCCCGGTGCCGGCAGCCCGGCATTCTCGCGGAACACCTTGAGCACCCGGTCATTGTCGAGCGCGAGGTAATGCGACTGGATATGGTCGTATTGCTGCTTGATCCGCCCGCCGGTCAGCCGGACCTTGCCATAGGCGAACTCGTGCACGGCTTCCTTGCCGCCCGCCACCGCGGCGGCGGCCGCCAGCGCTGCGGGGCTCGCGATCGTCGTGCCGGCAGCGGCAGTCGCGCACGCAGCGCAATGGACGAATTCGCGACGCGAAATTCCGGCCTTTTCGAAGCCCTTCATAGCGATCCTCTCACATGGAATCGGCGACCGTCGAGCGGCACGCCAACCGTTATCGCTAGGCTTATAATAATACTAATCAACGGCGCAAGACCGGACAAACTTTGTAACATTTAATCCTCCCCCGCCAGAGGGAGGTGTCGCTGAAAGCGACGGAGGGGGAGGAATCACTGAGCGCAGTGTGTCCTCCCCCTCCGTCAGGCTTCGCCTGCCACCTCCCCCTGGCGGGGGAGGATCAATGCCAGCTCAGTCCTTCCGCTTCTTCTTCGCCCCACCACTGCCCGCGCGCTCGAGCCGCGCAAAGCCGTGCCCGATAATATCCCGCATCGCCTGCGCCGCGCCTTCGCCGTCGCGCGCCTCGATCGCGTCGACGATCCGGCTGTGCCCGGCAACGCTCTCCTCATGCACTTCCGCCTCACGCACCGGCGAGCTCATCCGGAACGAGGCGAGCAGCGCCGTCTCGATCACCGCGGAGAGCGAACGCATCAGCACATTGCCCGATGCCTGGCCGACCGCCTTGTGGAACTCGAGGTCGGCGGTGGCGAACTCGCCCGCATCGCCCGGCGCATCGCCCATCCGCGCCACGCAGTCCCGCATCAGCGCGATGTCCGCCTCGGTCGCCTGCTCGGCCGCCGCCTGCGCCGCCGCCGGCTCGATCGCCAGCCGGATCGCGGCGAGATCGCGGACGAACGCCATGTCGAAGCCCTGCGACACCTTCCAGGTCAGCACATCGGCATCGAAGAAATTCCAGTGCGCGCTATCGAGCACGGTGGTGCCCACGCGCGTCCGCGACACGATCAGCCCCTTGGCGGTCAGCGTCTTGAACGCCTCGCGCAGCACCGTCCGCGACACGCCGAAGCGCGCCAGCATCTCGGCCTCGGAGGGCAGCTTGCCGCCGGGCGGATAGACGCCGGCTAGGATCTCGCCCCCCAGCGTCCGCGCCACCTGGTCGTGGCTCGACAGCGCTGTCTCTGCAAAACGGCTGAAGTTCGGGCGGGCCAGCATTTTCAAGGTTCTCCAGGAGGCTGGAATAGCCAGCCAATCCACTTCCTTACAGTTATAATAGTATTTGTGGCCAGCCCCTCGTCGCGGTTCCGGTGCTATCTCCCCCGCCCCGCAAGCGCCGCCTCCAGCGGGCCGTCGGCCGCATTGCGCCAGTGCCAGTGCGGATAGAGCTCCGCCGGCGCGGTCAGCGCATCGAGCCGCGCCACCACATCGTCGGGCAGCACCAGCGCCGCCGCCGCCAGATTGTCGGCCAGCTGCTCCGGCCGCGACGCCCCCAGGATCACGCTGTCCACCGACTTCGCCAGCAGCCAGGCCAGCGACACCTGCGCCACGCTCGCCCCCAGCTCGCCCGCGATCGCGCGCAGTTCGTCGAGCAGCGCGAAACCCAGCTCCCGGTCGAACGGCATATACCCCGTCGCCGCCAGCCGATCGCCCTCCGCCCCCGGCCGGTCGCGGTCATATTTGCCCGACAGGAAGCCGCCGGCCAGCGGGCTCCACGCCGTCACCCCGATCCCGTAGCGCCCCCGCAACCTCATCAGGTCGCGTTCGATGTCGCGGCCAAGCAGCGAGTAGTACATCTGGCCATGGGTGAACTGCGCCCAGCCATTGGCCCGCTGCAGCTCGAGCGCGGCGGCGACCTTCCAGGCCGACCAGTTAGAGAAGCCGAGATAGCGCGCCTTGCCCGCCCGCACCACGGCATCAAGCGCCTCCAGCGTCTCCTCCAGCGGGGTGCGCGCATCCTCGTTATGCGCGATATAGACGTCCACCCAGTCCGTCCCGAGCCGACGCAAACTCTGGTCGATCGCCCAGCTGACATGCCGCTTGGTCAGCCCCGCCTGCACCAGCGGCGCGCCCATCCGCCCCATCACCTTGGTGGCGATCACCACCCCGTCGCGGTGCGGCGCCAGCGCCTTGCCCAGCACTTCCTCGGACTGGCCGCCCGCATAGATGTCGGCGGTGTCGAAGAAGTTGATCCCGGCATCGAGCGCCTGGCCGACCAGCGCATCGGCATCCGCCCCGCGCACCTTGGCAAGCCCCTGCATCGGATCGTCCCGGGTCAGCGTCAGCGCGCCGAACGCCAGCCGCGAGACGACCAGCCCGCTATTGCCGAGCAGAGCATAGTGCATGGCCTAGCGCTCCCGCTTCACCGAGACTTCCTGCGCGAACACCAGCCGCACCGGCCCGAGCAGCCCGGAATCGAGCAACGGCTCGTCCGGCGAGTAGAAGGTCCAGGGCGTGAAGGTCACCCGCCCACCCGCCGGCTTGGCCTCGCCGGCCTTGTACCAGTCGGGCAGCGCAGTGATCTTGCGCGCCATCACCGGCACCTTCCTGCCGTCCGCAGCCACCTTCTCGCCGATCTGCCATTCGGCATCGACGAATTGGCCTTCCTCGGGCAGCGCGGCATCGGCGATCATCCGGTTGGCCCAGAGGTTGGTCACGGCGAACGAGACGCTGTTCGCCCCCGGCTTCACCACATCGGTGATGTCGACGCGGTAGGGCTCCTTCCACACCACGCCGAGATCCTTGCCGTTGACCGTCACGCCCGACAGCACCTCGACCCGGCCCAGATCGAGATAGACCCTCCGCCCCTTGCCCAGCGCGCTCGCCGGCACGTCGATGTTACGCTGATAGGTCGCGGTGCCCGAGAAGTGCCGCACCCCGTCATCCTTATGATGGCTGAGCGATTCCAGCTTCGGCAGCACCACGCTCTCCGGCGCCCCGCGCCCGGCCTGGAAGCGCACCGTCCACGGCCCCGCCACCGTCACCGGCTCGGGCACCTTGGCGGTGAAACTGCCACCGCCCTCGAGCGTATAGCGCCCGCTCGCCCAGGCGAGGCCACGCAGCCCGCCCGTCTCGTCGCGCTCCACCGTCACCGGCGTCGCGGCAACCGGCGCGACCGGCGGCGCACCCGCCGCTTCGGCGGCAATCTCGTCCGCACTGAGCGCCCGCGCCACCGTCTTGAGCGGCGTCGAATTGCCCTCGAAGAAATAGCTCACGCCGAGCGGCTGCGGCGCATCGCTGCCCCCGGCGAACACCCGCCGCCCGCTGCGCAACCCGGTCCGCACCAGCTTGCCGTTCAGATAGAGGCTCGGCGTGCCCTGGTCATAGACCAAAGCGACATGCGTCCAGCCCGAGACCGGCGTGCGGCTCACCAGCACCGCCGGCACGCTGTCCGGGCTCGCCCGCTCGATCACCATCGCACCGTTGCGGCCGATCGCCAGCCCGGCAACCGCCGTGCCCGCGCCGTGCAGGTCGCGACCCGAACGTGCGTTGATCAGATAGTTCTTGCCGGTCTCGTTGATCCGCCCTTCGGTCTTCTCGTCGGGCAGCACGCGCAGATCGATGTCAGGCTTGGCCCAGAGCGACAAAGTGAAGCTGCCCTCGGGCGCCGCCGCCCGCACCGCGACCGGCGGATCGAGCTCGGCCACCCGCTTGCCATCGCGCGCGATCCAGCCGGTGCGCGCCTGCCCCTTGTCCGGATCGAGCATCACAAAGGTCGACCCCGCCGGCGACAGGTCGAACGTAACCCTGGTCTCCGCCCCGTCGCTGGCGAACAGCACCGGGCGCGACACCGTCCCCGTCTCGGCATCCCAGAGCGAAGGCGCCGCACCGCCCACCCGGAAGCTGCACGTCACCGTCTCGGCGCGGCGCTGGCGATTGGCGACGAAATACATGTCGCTGCCCGCCAGCTTGCGGTGCAGCCAAACCACCTGCCCATCGGGCGTCCGCGTGTCGCACCGCGCATCGGGCCCGACCTTGAGCGCGTCCATCGCCTCGAGCACGCTGCCCTTGGGGAACACCATCCCCGCGCCGACCTTGCGCGGCGCATCCCCGCCGCCCCACAGGGCCTCGGTCGCCGCGCGGAAATCCGCATCGCCCGTCATCGTCATCGAATGGACCGGCCGCGGCCCCAGGATCACCGCGCCCTGCTCGACCAGCGCGCGCAACTTGCTCGCCAGCTGCGGCGTCATGCTCGACAGCGTCGCAGGCAGCACCAGCAGCCGATACTCCGCCCCGTTCGCCAGCACGATCCGCCCGTTCTTCACGCGCGCCCGGGTCAGCAGCACCTCGGCATTGACCAGGTCATATTGATAGCCCGGCGGGATATGCGGCTCGAAATACTGGCCGATCTTCGGGTTGCTGTCCGGCGACACGTCGGGCCGCGCATATTCGGCCTGATAGGGAGTCTCCTCGCCGGTGAAGAACAGCACATCGGCGACGTAGGTGCCCTGGCGCAGCAGATACTGGCTGCGCGCCAGATACTGAATCCAGGGCTTGGCCTGGGCGAACCAGGTGTTGCTGCGGTCGAGGTTGATCCCCCACGGGCCCATCACCATCCCCGGCGCCGCCTTGGGATTGGGCTGGTGGGCATAGCGGTGGAAGATGATCTGGTTGAGCCCCAGCGCGAACATCTGGTCGCCCAGCGCCTTCATCGCATAGGGATAGTCCTGCCAGCGGCTGGTCTGCGCCTCGCCGGTGAAGCTCTCCGCTGCAATGACGGGCTTGCCGTACACATGCGCCGCCGACGTCACCATCTTCATCGATCGGTTGTCGGTCCAGGGCGTCCGCGTCCAGAATTCGCTGCTCGGCACTTCGGTCCGCCCCGAAACCTGCAGCGTGTCGAACGCGCCGGGCCCGTACGGCTCGGCATAGAAATGCAGGCCGATCGCGTTGGCATGGCGCTGCATCCGGCCATAATAATTGTCCGCCATCAGGTCCGAGAGCGTATCGCGGAAATCGAACAGGAAGCGGTCGGACTGGTCTACATCGCCGACGATCCGCCCGGTCAGCGCCGGCAGCCAGGGCGTGATCGCATAGCCCTTCTGCTTCGCGAAGAACTGCGGCAGCTTCGCTGTCCAGTTCTGCAGCCCGGCCTCGTAGCTGTCGATCATCAGCATGTCGAAGGTCTTGCCGAGATAGCCGCCCGAAGCCTCGGCCAGCTTGCCGACGCTGCTCTGGAACTGGAAATCCACCGCATCGGGATCGAGCTTGTCGACCTCGAGCCCGCGCCCGGCATCCGATGCCGCGACGTTCAGATGCGCGGTGCTGGTATGCCCCAGCCGCAGCACCGTCCAGCGCCCCGCCGGCGGCGTCCAGCGCAGCGTGCCATCGGCGTCGAGCTTGCCGCTCAGGTCGATCACCTTGGCCGGATCGATCGCATCGGCCTTGCGCAAATCGCTAGGATGCGGCTCCACTGCGGGCGAGGCGCGGAACAGATGCTCGCCCTTCAGGTCCCAGCCGTCGATGCGCGGCGTCGCGTGGAACAGCGCCTCGGTGAGTTTCAGCCTGCCCTTGGGCGTAACGCGGAACCAGCTGGCAGTGACCGGCGCGAAGTTGATCGTGCCGGGCGCCTCGATCCCGCGCTCATGCTGCGCCGGGGCGCTGACCTGGCCGATCCGCGTCCAGTTCTTGCCATCGCTGGAGGCTTCGATGTTTGCACTGAACGGTCCGGCGTGCGCGTCGCTGTACAGAGTCACCGCCTGCGCGGTGAAGGGCGACTTCATCCTTATGGTCAGCGGCGCGTCGGGGGTTGCATCCACGCCGGTGCTCAAGTCCCGGTCGGTCAGCGTCGCCGAGGGGATTGCGCCCGCCGTCCGCATCTCGGCGATCGCGTCGCGGTACACGCTGTCGTCGCCCGCGCCCGCCGGGAAGGCGATCAGCGCGGCGTCGCGATAATAGCCAAGCTTCGTATAGGGTTGGGCGAGCTTCACCGTGATCGGCTTGCCACCCGCCACCGTCGTCTCGGTCCAGACGAGCTGCTGCATCGATCGCTCGGCGGTGATCCAGGGCCCGCCCGAGGACGACCAGCCCGGCGCATTGTGCAGCCCCACTTTCATGCCCAGCTGGTCGGCCTTCGCCATCATGTGCGTCATCAGCCGCAACCAGTCCGGACTGAGATAGTCGACCGGCCCCTTGGGCACGTCGCTGCTGCCGTCGAACGCCATCACGCTGCCGATGCCGATTTCCCGCATCGCGCCAAGATCCGCGTCCAGACCGTCTGCTGATACGTTCCCGTTCATCCAGTGGTAGAAGGTGCCTGGCCGCACCTCGGCCGGCGGATCGCGGAACGCCTCCGGGCTCGGCTTGCCCTGCACTGCCGTGTCGGGAGCCGGCGCCTCCTGCGCCACCGCTCCCGCCGCCGGAATCACCAGCGCGCACCCCGCCAGCCACCGTCCGATGCCCGCCATATCTCTCCCTCTTCCGCTATTCTTTTGCGGCAGCCTAGCAGCTCGAAACATCATATAAAACGATAAATAAGGCTTGGCAGGCCGTTCATCTCCCGGCATCACCTTTGCAAACAAAACAGTCTGGAGGATGAGGATGGCACGCTGGGCAAAATGGGCTCTGCTGGCAGCAGCGCTGGGCAGCGCCGCACCCGCGCTGGCACAGGCGGGCAGCCTCGACCGCGCCACCGCCTTTGCCGACAAGCCGGCCATCGCCGTGGGCGTCGCCTGGTATCCCGAGCAATGGCCCGAAGCGCGCTGGGATGTCGATCTCGCGCTGATGAAAGCCACGGGATTCAACACGGTACGCGTCGGCGAGTTCGCCTGGAGCCGCATGGAGCCGGAGGAAGGCAAATTCGATTTCGCCTGGCTCGACCGCGCGATCGCGGCCGCCAAGAAGCACGGCATGATGGTGGTGATCGGCACGCCCAGCGCCGCCCCGCCCGCCTGGCTCACCCAGAAATACCCCGAGGTGCTGCGGGTCGACGAGAACGGCACCCGCGCCGGCCATGGCGGTCGTCGCCACTTCTCCTTCGCCAGCACCCGCTACCGCGACCTATCCCGTCGCATCGCGGTCGAGATGGCAAAGCGCTACGGCAAGGATCCTTCGGTGGTCGGCTGGCAGATCGACAACGAGGTCGGCCCGCCCTCGTTCGACCCCGAGTCGGTAGCCGCCTGGCACGCTTTCCTGCAGAAGCGCTACGGCACCATCGACGAGCTCAACCGCCGCTGGACCACCGAATATTGGAGCCAGCACTACAACGACTTCGGCCAGGTCCCGCTGCGCGCCACCGGCCAGCAGAACCCCGGTTTGCTGCTCGATTTCAAGCACTTCACCACCGCGACCTGGACCGACTATGTCCAGAACCAGGTCCGCGCGATCCGCCCGCTGATCGATCCCCGCGCCTTCATCACCACCAACACGATGTTCTGGAATGCGGGCTTCGATCACTTCGCGATGCACCGCGATCTCGATATCGCCTCCTGGGACAATTATATCCCCGATGGGCGGCCGGACTGGGTGGCGAACGGCGCCAATCACGATCTCGTCCGCGGCTACAAGCAGCGCAATTTCTGGCTGATGGAGACCCAGCCCGGCCGGGTCGACTGGGTGCCGGTCAACCGCGCGCTCGATCCCGGTCAGGTCCGCGAGATGGCGTGGCAGGCGGTCGCCCACGGCGCCGATGCCGTGCTCTACTGGCAGTGGCGCCCCGCCGCCAACGGACAGGAAACCTATCACGGCGCGGTGCTCGGCCAGGACGGCAAGCCCAACCCGATCCAGCCCGAGATCGCCCGCACCGCCGCCGATCTCGCCGCCGCCGCGCCCCTGCTCGCCGACACCGCGCCCGTCGCCGATGTCGCGATGCTCTTCTCCTATGACAGCCGCTGGGCGATCGATATCCAGCGCCATCACAAGGACTTCGACGCGGTAAAGGCGTTCACCGACTTCTACCGCCCGCTGCGCACCCAGGCGCAGGGCGTGCATGTCGTCGCGCCCGAAGCCGATCTCGCCCGCTACAAGCTGGTCGTCGCGCCCAATCTCATGGTCCTCACCGAAGCCCAGGCCAAGGGGCTGGAGAACTATGTCCGCGGCGGCGGCAACCTCGTGCTCGGCCCGCGCTCGGGCATGCGTGACGATGCCAATGCGCTCTGGCCGCAGAAGCAGCCGGGACCGCTCGCCGGGCTGCTCGGGGCTGAAATCGCCCAATATTATGCGCTGGACGAAAGCGTCGGCGTGACCGGCGCAGTCGCGGGCAAGGCGACGATCTGGGCCGAGGACATCACGCCCCTGGCCAAGGACGTGCAGGTCCGTGCCACCTATGCCGACAAGGGCGGCTGGCTCGACGGCAAGCCCGCGATCGTCACCCGCAAGGTCGGCAAGGGCAGCATCACCTATGTCGGCGCCTGGCTTGATCCGGCGACGATGCAGCAGCTCGCCACCAGCCTGCTCGCCGATGCGAAGGTGACCCCGGTCCTCCCCGGCGCCGACCCCGATCTAGAGATCGCCGTCCGCGCCGGTGGGGGCAAGCGCGTGCTGATCGCGATCAACCACGGCAGGCAGGCCCGTCCGCTCCCCCTCCCCACCGGTGCGAAGCCCGCCGGTGGCGACTGGGTGGACGGCCGGATCGCCGCCCACGGCATCGCCTGGTTCACGCTGGGAGAAGCCAAGTGATCAAGCCGCTGACGCTCTCCCTCGCCGCCCTGCTCCTCGCCGGCGCCGCAACCGGCCCTGATCACTGGGTCCCCGCCTGGTCGGGCCCGCCGATCGGCTATGAGCCCGACACGCGCGACGGCAAGGCGCTCGGCCGCCCGTTCAAGGACGAGACGGTCCGCCAGGAGTTGCGCGCGGGCATTGCCGGCAAGACGCTACGGATACGGCTGAGCAACGAGCTGTCCGACGAGGCGCTCCGCATCGGCGGCGCCTCGATCCTCCGCCTCGATGCCGAGGGGAAAGCAGTGCCCGGCAGCCTGCGCACGCTCACTTTCGGCGGTACGCGAGATGTTCGCATCCCCGCCCGCGCCCCACTGCTCTCCGATCCGCTTGCCTATCCGGTGGCGGCCGGCGAGCGGCTCGCCGTCTCGCTCTACTTCCCCGACGAAGTGGCGCCGCCCACCCACGCCCAGATGGTCGACATCGCCGCCGGCGACGCCACTGCCGAACTCACGCTTCCCAGTCCCCGCCGCGCCCGTGCCTCAGGCGTGGTCAGCGCGCTGGAGCTGTCGGGCACTGCGGCAACCAAGGTACTGGTAACCTTCGGCGATTCGATCACCGAAGGTGCCGGCGCCTCCAAGGCGATGAGCTGGCCCGACCAGCTAGGCCGGCTGCTCCCCTCCAGTCCTCAGGGCCGCTGCTGGGCCATCGCCAATGCCGGGATCAGCGGCAACCGCCTGCTCAGCCAGGGCCGCGGCCCCGGCGCGCTCGCCCGCTTCGATCGCGACGTGCTGTCGGTACCGGGCGCCACCCATGTCGTGATCCTCGAAGGCATCAACGACATCGGCAAGGTGCGGAACCCGGACAAGGACTGGCAGCCGCCCGCCGCCAGCCTGATCGCCGCCTATGAGCAGGTGCTGGTCCGGGCCAAGGCACGCGGGCTCAAGGTGATCTTCGGCACCCTGCTGCCCTATCAGGGCGCCGCCTATGCCGATGCAGCCGGCGAGCAGCGCCGCCAGACCGCCAATGCCTGGATCCGCGCCAATGCCGCGCGCTTCGACGGGCTGATCGACTTCGACAAGGCAATGGACGAGCCCGGCCAGCCCGGCACGATGCGCCTCGCCGAGCAGATCGGCGATCATCTCCACCCCAATGACGCGGGCTATACCCGCATGGCGGAGACCGCCCTGCCCCAGATCCTGAAGCAGGGCTGCCGGTAGCCGGTCGCACCTTTCTCCCTCTCCCCTCTGGGGAGAGGGCTTTGAGCCTCAGCGCTCGACCCGGATCAGGTAGCTCGTCGTAGCCGGCGACCCCACCCGGATCTCCCAGCCCGGCTCGATCATCTTGCCCTGGATCTCCTTGCCAATCGGCCGTGCGGCGCCGTCGAGCGGCTGGGCGAACACGCCGATCGCGCCTTCCAGGTCCTTGAGCTGGATCCAGCCGGTCACCGGTTCGATCAGCGTCGGCGCGGTACCCCATTCGGTCAGCATCGCACGGCGCTCGTCCCACTTCGCACCGGTGTTCTCGGTCCGGCTCGTCGTGGTGAGCAGCAGCCGGTTCGACAGGTTGATCGGCTTGCCGTCGAGCGACGACAGGGTGATCGTGGCGAAACCGTTCTTGATCTCGGCCGAGAGGTTGCGGGTCTGCACCTTGGCATTGTCACGGACGAAGCCGACCAGCGCCTGGCTGCGCGGTGTATCGACGCTGACGATGCCGTCCTTGCCGTCCGAAGTCTTCCAGCTCAGCTCCTTCGTATCCGAGACGATCGGGTTCGCAGGCGGCAGCGGCGCGGGCAGGCTCGGCTTGCAATCGAGGCACGAGACCCGCGAGCCATGGACCAGCGGGATCATCTTGTCGAAGCCCGGCGTGTAATAGGGCATCTCCGCGCGCGGCAGGCGCGATGCCTCGCTGATCTGGTCGGTCGAATAGGAGCGCGTCAGCACCATCTTCGCCGCCGAGACGTCCCCGCGCAGGAAGATCATCGCCCCCGCCGGCATCTGCGCCATCTTCACCGGATCGAGCGTCATGTCGAAATGGTCGGCGATCGCCGGCTTCCACTCGCCGCTGATCTTGGTCTCGAAGGTGTAGAAGAAGATCCCGTCCCAATCCTGCAGCGCCGCATAGGAGGCAAGGATCGGGATCATCTCCGATCCATATTCGCTCGGGAACGGGTGGTTGACTTCGCTGACCGTGAACGGCTTGCCGACAGCGGTGCTGCGGGCGAGCTTCTGGATGATCGACAGCTCGGGACTGTTGACCATCGGCTCGTTGCGCCGGCCATAGATCGCCGGGTGCTGCCAATAGACATGCGCATCGACGATGTCGCCCTTGAGCGCGGTGCGCATCAGCGGCTGGTTGGCGATGAAATAGGTGTGGTCCGCCATCGGCACGACCGGCGACTTCACGCCCAGCTCGTCCTTCAGATAGCGCTTCATGTCGGCGTGGAAGTCGATCTCGACCTGGGTCAGGAAGGCCAGCTCGGCATCGAGACGCAGGCGCGGTGCATCGGGGTGATCGCCGCGACGCATGAACGGCACCGGCTTGTCCGCCGCGACGCCCGCGATCCGGTGCAGCTCGGCGATCTGGGCAACCGTGCGGTTCTTCGCCAGCCAGGCGTTGTACTTTTCGATCAGCAGCGCCTGGTAATGCGGCGTCATGTCGAGCTGGTAGTTCGCCCCGCCCTTCACCCGCTCGCCGCGCAGCCAGTTGCGCATCCAGAATTCGAGCACCGAATTCTCGTTGACCACCTCGACGGTCATCACCGCCGGATCGTCGGCATAGCGCAGGCCGGTGTACTGGTTGGTATGGCCGAGCAACTGCTTGGCATATTCCTTCTGAAGCGCGACCAGTTCCGGGCCGAAATAGGTGAAGGCCTTGGCGTTGTTGATCAGATCGACATCGGGCACCCCGTCACCGGACTTGAAGACGCGGCCGACATTCAGGTTGAAGTTGACGTAGATGCCGTTCTTCTTGAGCTGCGCGAACCAGTAATCGAGCCGCTCCAACCGCTCGGGATTGATCTCGCGGCTGTTGTTCACATCGCCGCGGATCAGGCCGCGCGGGCCGTGCGTGACCGGGCCGCCGGTGCCTTCGTTGCGCATCTGGTCCGGCGTGTCGGGCCGGTCGAGGAAGTGCATGCGGACGCAGTTCACCCCCAGCCGCGCCAGCGCATTGGCATAGGTCTCGGCATCCTTGTGCGAGGGGATTTCCTCGCCGCCGATCGTCCAGCCGGTCAGGTTGACGCCCCAGCAGCGGAAGCGCTTGCCGTCGCCACGATAGAGATGGCCATCGCGCGCCTGGATGAAGCCGTACTTGCCCGCCGGCCCATCGAGCAGGAACCGCGCATCGGCGCCGGAATCGACCCGGGCCTCATGGTCGACCGGGAAGGGCTGCATCGGAATGTCCTGCGCCAAGGCAGGCGAAGTGAGCACCGTTCCCGCGAGCGCGGCGGCGGTGAACAGGCAGGCGAACCGCTTCATGATATCTTCCCCTGAGTGTCAGCCGGCCGCGGTGCTTCTGGCCCGGCCGCGCCTTTCGTTGATTTCAGCGCGTGCGGATGCGGAGCGCATAGGGATAGGCCCCGTCGCCCACCGCCGGCAGCGTGATGCGCAGCCCCTTGGGGGTCTGTTCCCATTCGACCTTGCCGCCATCCAGCAGCGCGATGCTCTTGATCGGCGCGTTCAGATAGGGCGTGCCGGCGTAGAGCGTCTTGATCAGCACCGCACCGTCCTGCGGCCGCGACAGGCCGAGCGCGTAAAGATTGTCGCCCTTGGTGGTGAAGCGGATGTCGGCAGGCGTGTAGCCCTTCACCGCCGATTCCTCGACCTGCCCGCCAACGCGGACCTGGCCCGACTTGGTCGGCCCCTCGCCGAAGAACTGGAACGGGCGCGTGCCGTAGATCGCCTCGCCGTTCACCTTGAGCCAGCCGCCCATGCCCTGCAGCACCTGGGCGATCTCGTCGGGAATAGTGCCATCGGCCTTGGGGCCGACATTGAGCAGCAGATTGCCGTTCTTGCTGACGATGTCGATCAGGTCGGAAATCAGCGACTGGGACGTGCGATAGCTGTCGTCCTTGGCATAGCCCCAGCTATGGACGCTCACCGAAGTGTCGGACTGCCAAGGGGTCAGCTTGAGCGCGTCGGTCTTGCCGCGCTCCATGTCGAACAGCGCGCTGCCTTCGGCGAACTGGCCGCCCTTGTACGCGATGATGCCCTGCTGGCCCCAGCCCGCCGAGCGGTTGTAGTAGTACGCGGCAGTGTCGCGCATCAGCGGCTCGAAGCTGGGCGCGGCGGTCCACCAGTCGAAATAGATCAGCTCCGGCTTGTACTTGTCGACCAGCTCGGAGGTGCGCGCCATCCAGTCGTTGAGGAACGCCTTGTTGGGCGGCATCCAGGTCTGGAGCTGGCCGCCATCGGGCCAGCTCTCCGGCTTGTCGGCGGGCAGGCCCATCGGCGCGGCGGGACCGTAGAGACCATCATTCTTCGGATCGTTCACGTCGGAATCGAAGGTGCGGCCCATATAATACCACCACCAATGCTCGGCACGGTGCGAAGACAGGCCGAAATGCATCCCCGCCGCCCGCGCCGCCTTGGCGATCTCGCCGGTGGTGTCGCGCTTGGGCCCCATCCGGGCGGCGTCCCATTCGGTGAAGTCGGAATCGTACATCGCGAAGCCGTCGCAATGCTCGGCGACCGGCACGACATATTTGGCGCCGGCATCCTGGAAGAGCTTCACCCAGCCAGCGGGGTCGAACTTCTCCGCCTTGAACTGCGGAATGAAGTCCTTGTAGCCGAACTTGGACTGGGGGCCGTAGGTCTCGACATGATGCTTGTACGCGGCGTTGCCGGGCACGTACATGTTGCGCGAATACCATTCATTGGCGAAGGCCGGGACCGAATACGGCCCCCAATGGATGAAGATGCCGAACTTGGCGTCACGGAACCATTCGGGCGTGCGGTACTTGCCGCGCAGCGCGTCCCAGTCCGACTTGAACGGCCCCTTGGCGATCCCCGCCTTCACCTGCCGCAGCTTGGCATCCACCTTGGCCTCATAGCCCGGCACCTGCGCCGCTGCGGGTACCGCCAGCGCCAGGGCAGCCACGGCCACCGATGCGCGGATCGCGATGTTGATCGACGTCATGTTCGATTTCTTCCCTTATCGCTTCCAGGCGGTGATGCGAACTTCCGCGCCTTCATCGACTGCTGTGGCCGTGCCAAAGGCGATGATGCCGACGCCTTCGATGCGGATCCGGTTGTCGAGATCGTCGCGCCCTTCATTGCCCTTCGAGCTGGTCAGCGACACGAGGTGTGACTGGATCGGGATCACCTTTCCGCCGACGATGATCCGGTCGAAGGAGAAGCCGAGGATCGCGTGATCGGCGCGATCGACCTTACCCTCGATCACCACGCCCCGCAGCTCGCGCGGATCGATCAGCATGCCAGTGATCCGGTCGCCGGGCTTGCTCGCGGTGCTGCTGATGGAGGTGTTCATCTTGACCAGCATGCTGCTGTTCATCGGCGACACGACCTCCGCGCCGCCGCCCCCTTCCTGCGCGAAGGCCGCCGGCGAGAGCAGCAGGGCTCCGAGCGTGAGTAGATGCCTGTTCATGTGCCTGATCTCCTTAGCGCTTGCCGGTCTTGCGGACGAGCACGGTCCAGTCGCCGGCGGCGCCCTTCGGCGCGGTGCCGAGCGCGACGGCAGTACCACCCTGGACGGTGCGCACGCTGCCGTTCTGCAGCGCGCCGCCGGTCCGCGGATTGTACCATTTGACTTCGAACGGGCCCGTCGCCGCCGACAGGTCCAGCGTGGTCGTGCCGCCCTCGGGCAGATAGACCGCATAGACCGCGCCCGGCTTGGCCAGCACATAGTCGTCGGTCGCCGGGGTCAGCGCGTCGGCATGCTTCATCTCGGTAACCGGCAGATAGGTGCTGACGAAATCATGCGCGTGGCGGATCAGGTCGAACAGCTGATCGCGGCTGCGGAAATCCTCCATGTTGAGATCGCCGATCGGGTCGGTGAAGAAGAACATCGTGCCGGTGCCGCCGGCCATGTAATGGCCCCAGATCGCCAGCTTGCGCACCTTGTCGTGCCTGGGATCCTCGATGTCGGTGCGCACGCCCGGGTTCATCTCGATCAGCTGGACCAGCCACGGATGTCCGGCCGCGGCCGACTTGTCGAGCCACTTGATCGTCTCGGCATGCGTGTTCTCGGGATCGTGCTGGAGGGCGGTCGCGTCGAAATTCTTGAAGCCGAGCAGCCGACCATAGGTCTTGTCGTCGGCGATCATCTCCGCCTTCCACTGGACATACTGGATCGGGTGCTTCCAGGGATCGACCGCCTTGATGTAGTTGGAGATTTCCTCGATGTCCCGCGTCGTGAAATAGCGGAACCGGTCCATCTCCTCGTCGAGGTCCCAGATCACGCCGCGATGATGCGCGAAGCGCGCGATCAGCTCGCGATAGTAGATCCGCCGCTCCACCCCGAGCTTGCCGAGCGTCTGCTCGCCTTCCTCTTCCTGGGTGATCAGCATGACCTGCATGCCCAGCCGGTCCATGTGCGAGAACACGATCTCCCACTGAGCCAGCTTCGACACGTCGTAGCGGGTATGCGCGTCGTACGAGACCCACGGATTGATATCCATGGCATCGCCGTAATTGTTCATCGTCAGCGTGTAGAAGGAGTTCATCCCCTTCGACGCGAGATAGTTGAGGGCGCCGATGATGCCCTTGCCCTTGCCGCCCTGCCAGGTCGGATCGCCGGGCTTCCAGTCGCGCACGTGCGGGTCGTAATGGTGGAGCTGGTCCTCGGTCGCGAAGCCCTTGGCCCCCCGAAAATCCTTGGTGTTGTCGAACTGGTAATAGGCGAGGAAATTCTCCGGGCTCTGCGATCCCGCCATCACGAAGTATTTCCCGCTGCCGGAATAGCGCAGGAAGTGCTGGCCGACATAGTGCAGCATGCCGTTGTCGAGCTTGTTGCGGCCGGACCGGTCCGCCGCAGCGATCTGCAGCGCACCCTTCTCGCCATCGATCGACACCGCGGTGCCGGCACCGGGATCCTGGCTCGCCGCCACGTCCTTGCCGGTGCGGAACGAGACCTGATAGGTCCAGGTGCCTGCCTCGTCCGGCACGAAATGGACGCGCCAGACACTGCCTTCGGTCGCGCTGGTCTCGGCTGCATTGCCGTCCGCGGCGAAATAGCCGGGCACGACATAGGTCTTGCTGCCGTTGGTGAAGGTGACGTTCAGTCGATAGTCGCTGAAGGGGTTGGGATCGGCGGTCTCGCTCGTCTTCGGCCCCGCAAAGCTGAGCTGGACATCACGCCATTGCTGGAGCGTGCCCTCCACCGTCGCCGCCGATGCGGCAACGCCGAAGCCGCCAAGCCCGGCCAGCACGGCCATGAGTTTCAAGCAGACAAGCAGCGGCCTCCACCGCCATCGAGCGTGTGCCATCGTCCCTCTCCCTGTTCGCGCGGCAGCCCGCGTGGGAATGCTCTTCGGCACCCGCTCTTCGCTGGACACCGGCTCCCACATCACCGCATCAATAATATTCTAATATGATTATTCAGCAAAGCTATTGCTGCAGTTTTTCCGAGTCAAACAAGTTTTTCGGAATCAAATATTCAGGCCGCTCACCAGGGCTTCGAACGCGCCACTGCGAGCCCGCGCACGTCATTCGGCCATTTGCCGCTCACCGCGCAGTAGAAATGGTAGAGCGCCCCGTCGTGGTAGATCACCGCCGGCTTGTGGGCGAATTTCTCGTCGATCGAGCCCGGCGGGCCGACATCGATCAGCACCTCGTCCGCCTTGGTGAAGCTGCTCGGGCTGTCCCCGAACGCGAACAGGTCGCGCGCATAGCCGTCCTTGGCGAGGCCGAAATAGAACATGCCCCATTGCCCGCGGTGCGAGACGACGACGGGGTCGCTCGCGAAGCGGAAGTCGGGCGTGCCCTCGGGCCCGTTGCGGATCAGCGGACTGGCCGGATGCCGCGTCCAGCTGTTGAGATCCTTGGAGATCGCGAGCCCCGTCTGCTCCTTCCACGGCCGGCCGGTGGTCTTGGCGTTGTAATAGAGGTGGAAGGTGTCGCCGATCTTGACGAGATACGGCTTGTAGAGCCCGCCGCGTTCCCATTCGGCGCCGTCCTCCGCGCGCAGGATCACCGGGCCGCGCTCCCAGTGGAACAGGTCATCGCTCCAGGCGAGCCCGATCACCGCCGCACCCTCTTCATAGCCCGCATTGGGATAGGCATGCCACGCGGCGACGTAACGTCCGTCCACCTTCACCAGTCGCGCGGGCGATTGCAGCTCGTTCTCGCGCAGGATCGAGGCGCAGGCGATGTTGAACCGAGTGATCGGATCAGAGGGATCGCGCGCCAGGATCACGCCCTTGCGGGTCCAGTCGACCAGGTTGGTCGATTCGCAGATTCCGGTCTGGTAGCCGGTGCCGTCGAAGCCGACATAGGTCAGGTAGAATTTGCCGTTGGCGGAGAAGACGAACGGGCAATCGACGGCCTTTTCGTCGAAACTGCCGGGAACGCCCGAACCGCCGAGGATCAGCTTGGGATATTTGTACGGCGTCCGATAGGGCCCGAGAGGATCTCGTGCGCCTGCCCTTGCGGCTCCCGAAAGCAGCAGCGCGCCCGCGCCGCTCCCAAGCAGCGCTCGCCGGTCCATAGTCATATGCCCCAGCCTCCGTCGATGACGTGCGCCTGACCAGTGGTGTAGGTCGCGCCGGCGAGATAGACGACCAGATCGGCGATCTCCTCCGGCGTACCAAGCCGGCCGATCGGCTGACGCGCGACAAAGGCCGCGCGCGTGCTTTCATAGTCTCCGCCCGCGCCGAGCCGTTCCTGCAGCGAGGGGGTATCGACCGTGCCCGGGCAGATCGCGGTGACGCGGATGTTCTTGTCCACGAAATCGGCGGCGATCGACTTGGTAAGGCCGAGCACCGCCGCCTTCGTCACCGAATAGGCGAAACGATTGGGCACGCCCTTCACGCTCGACGCGATCGACGACATATTGATGATCGAACCGCCGCCGCGCGCGGCCATGCCGGGCAGCACCGCCTGGCAAGTATGGACCTGCGCCATCACGTTCAGCCGCCAGGCGAAATCGAGATCGGCATCGCTGGTCTCGAGCACCGTGCCGCCGTGCACGACGCCGGCGCAATTGAACAATATGTCGATGGTCTCGTCGGCCAGTGCCGCCACGGCAACGGGATCGAGCACGTCCAGCCGGCGCGTCTCGATGCGGTCGCTCGCAAGCCCCTCGAGCGCCGTCACGTCAATATCGGTCGCGATCACGCGCGCGCCGGCCGCGGCAAGGGCAAGCACCGAGGCGCGACCGATGCCCTGCGCGGCGGCGGTCACAAACGCGGTCTTTCCGGTAAGGTCGGTCACAATAAGGTCCTTCAGGGTCTGGGAATGGACATGCCGGACTGGTCGCCCGAGCGATAAGCGGCCTCGACGAGCGCCATGGTGCGCCACGCATCCTCGACATGGGTGGCAAGCACCATGTCCTCGCCCGCGGCAAAGCGCTGGAGATTGGCCATCGGGCCGATGAACGCATCGGGGAACCAGGCGCCGGTCAGCGGTACCTGCTCCCAGTCCTTGCCGCGCTCGGCCAGCCACAGCGCGTCGGGTTCGCCCACGGGATAGTCGAGCAGCACGCCCAGCGTGGCGACCGCGGCGCCCTCCAGGCCTTCCACCCGGAAGCTCGCCTCCTGGAAGCGACGGCCGAAGTCATGCTGATGGTTGATCGACAGCAGGCAGCGCAGCGTCGGGCCATAATCGAGGATCATCGAGGTCCGCGTATCGGCCAGCTCGCCCGACGGATGATCGAAGCTGCGTGCGAACACGCTCTCCGGTTCGCCGACCAGCGCACGGATCGCGTCGAGATAATGGATCGAATGGCTGACGATCTCGACGCGCGGATTGGCCTTGAGGTGCGGGAACAGATGCCAGGGGGTTGCGAGGTTGATGCGCACCTCGATCTCGGTGAGCGCACCCAGCCGGCCCTGCCGCACGGCGTCGCGGATCGCCAGCATCATCGCCGAATAGCGCAGCTGGAAATTGACCGAGGCGGTCAGCCTCCGCGCCCGGCAGATGTCGCGGATCGCCGTCGCGGCAGCGAGGTCGAGCCCCATCGGCTTCTGGAGCAATACCGCCGAACCCTCGGGCAGCTTTTCGAGGATATCCCGGTGCGCAACCGGCGGCGCGGCAATGTCGAACACCGCATTGGCAGCCACGGCTTCCTCGAAGGCATCGAAGACCTGCGGCCCGCCCCATTGCGCCGCCAGCGCCTCGGCCCGCGAACGATCGAGATCGTACAGTCCGGCGACGGTGAAGCCCGCCTTGCGATAGGCGGGCAGATGAGCATCGGCGACGATCCCGCCGGTGCCGAGGATGACGATCGGGCGCGGCGCCGAGGGCATCGGCCAGCTTTGCTGGAGCTTGTGGTTCATCGGAGCATTCATCGGATTGCGCGGGCCTGGGCTTCGGCCAGCAAATCGGTCGTCGCGCGATCCCCGGTGACCGCCTCGGTCATCAGGTCGTCGACGATATGGCTGATCCGCGCCAGGTCAGGCGTGATCGGCATCGAACGGGCATGTTCGTGCAGCCATTCGAGCCGGTGATAATAGGGCAGAAGCGCGTTGATCTCCGGATCGCGCCAGGTCGAGCGCCGCACGCCGATCGCACCTTCGCTGGTCGTGAGCCGGTCCATCGGCGCGGTCGCGCAGTGGCGCAGGAAATCCCAGGCCAGCGCCTTGTCGCGCGCGCCCGAACCGATCGCCAGCACCCAGAAGACGTTCAGCGACACGTTTCCGGGCAAAGGTGCCACATCGACCAGCCCGCGCACCCGGCTCTCCGGCGCGGTATCGGCATAGGCCGCGAAGCCAAACCAATTGGCCATCAGCGCAATCTTGCCGTCGGCAAACAACCCGCCCGAGGCGACGCTGTCCAGCGACCGGCAATCGGGCGCGATCGCACCGGTGTCGCGCGCCAGCATGCGCAGGAAATCGAGCGCCTCATGCGCTTGGGGCGACGCGAGATCGGGCCGCCCCAAATTGTCGAACACCTCGCCGCCGCGCGACCAGACATGGATGCAGAAATCGTAGAAGCTGTTGTGCCCGTCTGGATAGAGCGCGAGCACGGTGCCGTAGCGTTCGTCCGCCGGCGCATGATGCGCCCGCGCCAGCGCATGGAATTCCTCCCAGGTCGCGGGCGGCTCGGCGATCAGGTCCTTGCGATAGACCAGGCACTCCGGCCCGTCGTGATAGGGCATCGCCCACAACCCGCCGCCGAATTGCTGCAGGCCGGTGAGCGACGGGCTCCAGGCATCGGGCCAGTCCGGGATCGGCGCGCGCGCCTGATGCGGCGCCAGATCCTCGAGCAGATCGTCGGCGACGGCTTCGGCCAGCCAGTCGGTATTGAGGAAGGCGATGTCCCATTCGCCGCTCGCCAGCCCGCGCCCGGCAATCGCGCTTTCGTGGAGCGGATTGAGATCCATCGCCACGGCTTCGAGCTCGGCCTCCCGGCCGGTCACGCGCACGAAATCGTCGAACTGCTTGCGGATCGCGCTTTCGAACGGGCCGAAGCGGCGGACGGCGATGCGCAGCCGGGTCATGCTGCGCGCCGCCGGTTGCCGCCAATAGTGTAGATCGCGGCCGCGGCGATCACCACAATTCCCTCGATAAGCCCCTGATAGCTGGCGCCCAGATCGAGCACATTGAAGCCATTGGTGAGCGTGAACAGCAGCAGCGCGCCGGCCACCGTCTTGAGCACGCTCCCCGCCCCGCCGAACAGCGAGGTGCCGCCGAGGATCGCCGAGGCGATGACGGTGAGCTCGGCACCCTGCAGCGCGGTGGGGTTGATCGCGCCGAGCCGGCAGCCGAACAGCACGCCGGCAAAGCCCGCCGCCGCGCTCGACAGGATGAAGGCACCGAGCTTGTAGGCATGGACGTTGACGCCCGACAGCCGCGCGGCCTCGGCATTACCACCCACGGCATAGATGCGCCGGCCGACCACGGTGAAGCGCAGCACTGCCCAGACCAGGGCCGTGAACAAGGCGAGATAGACGACGGGCGCCGCCACCGCGAAGTCCCGGCCCGCCAGCAGGGCCAGGCCCGCGACGACGATACCGCCCAGCCCCGGCGCGATCCGGCGGCGGAACGCGGCAAAGGCGAGCAGCGCCACTGCCAGCGCGAGCAGCGGCCAGAACAGCGGCACGCGGGTACTTTCAAAGGCCAGCATCTGCTGGAGCACCTCGGGCTGCTCGACCATCAGCGAGCGGCCATCGGTGAGCACCAGCACCAGCCCGCGCACCGCGGTGAGCGTGCCGAGCGTCACGATGAAGGCGTTGATGCCGACGAACTGGACGATAACGCCGTTGAACAGGCCGACCGAGACCGCCGTGACGATCGCGGCGAGCGCGGCCAGCGGAAAGCCGATGCTCGGCGCCAGCCCGACCAGCACCGCTGCCGCCAGCGCCGCGACCGAGGCGACCGAGAGATCGAAGGCGCCGGTGATCAGCATCACCGTCATCGCCACGCCCATGATCCCGACGAGCGAGGCCTGATAGGCGATGTTGCCGAGATTCTGCGCCGACAGGTACGCCGGGAGCCCGCGCGAATGGGCGATGCCCGCAAGCAGCGCGAGCAGGATCAGCAGCGCGTAGTAGATGCCGGCCTTGCGCAGCCCAAGGCCGGCGCGCCAGTCTGTCGTCTGCATCATGCAGCCATTCCTGTGCTTGGAAAATTGCCACTGGCACGCTGGATCAGCGCCGCCTCGTCGGTGGTTTCGGGATCGACTTCGGCGATCACCAGGCCGTCACGCATCACCAGGATGCGATCACAGATGCCGATCAGCTCCTCGAATTCGGAGCTGACCAGCAGTGCCGGCAGGCCTTCATCGGCGAGCGCGCGGATCAGCCGAAGGATGTCGGTGCGCGCGCCGATATCGATGCCGGCGGTGGGTTCGTCTAGCAGCAGCAGCCGCGTGTCGGGCGTGAGCCATTTGGCGATCACAACCTTCTGGGCATTGCCGCCCGAAAGCTCGCCTACGGGCGCATCGGGGCCCTGCACCTTGATCGCCAGCCGTTCGATCGCTGCCAATGCGGCTTCGCGCTCCTGCGCCGGCGACTGGAACAGGCCGGTGCGCGGCAGCGCGATATTCTCGGCGACGCTCATGCCGGCGACGAAGCCCTGGGTCGCGCGGTCCTCGGGCACCAGCGCAATGCCTGCCGCCACGCTTTCCTCGGGCGTGCGCCCGATCGGCTTGCCATGGAGCAGCACCGCACCGCGCGCGGCGGGGTCGGCGCCGAAGATCGCATGGAGCAATTCGCTGCGCCCCGAACCCAGCATGCCGGCGATCCCGACGATCTCACCGGCTGCGACGGTGAGGCTGGTCGGCGCGAGCTTGCCGGAGGAACCGAGGTCGCGGAGTTCCAGGGTGGGTGGATATTGCTCCAATCCTCCCCCGGAGGGGGAGGGGGACCAGCCGCAGGCTGGTGGAGGGGTATTGTCCACGGGCGATGAAGCTTGCGGCGTGCTACCCCTCCACCACCAGCTGCGCTGGCGGTCCCCCTCCCCCTCCGGGGGAGGATTTAGGGGGGCACGCTCTGCCCTCGGCCGCCGTTCCAGCGCCGCTACCGAACGCCCCGCGATGGCCGCCGCGATCGCGGCTTCGTCGAGATCGGCGGTCTGTGCATGCAGCACCGCGCGGCCGTCGCGCAGCACCGTGACCTCGTCAGTGAGCGACAGGATCTCGTCGAGGAAATGCGAGACGAACAGCACCGCATGCCCCTGTGCCGCGAGCAGGCGGACCACGGCATAGACCCGCTCGCGCTCGTGCCCGGCGAGCGAGGCGGTCGGCTCGTCCATGATCAGCAGCGCCGGATCGGCCATCAGCCCCTGGGCGATCGCGACCATCTGGCGCGTGCCGATCGGCAGATCGCCGACCAGCGCATCGAGATCGAACGGATTGTCGAGCAGGCCGGCCACTTCCTTGGCGCGGGCGCGCCCCGCCCGATCCGCGCGCCAGCCGCCGGCCCGCTCCAGCAGCATGTTCTCGACCACGGATAGCGTCGGCACCAGCGGGATATGCTGGTAGATCGTCGCCACGCCCGCCGCGCGCGCCGCGCGCGGGCTGGCCCAGCGCACCGGCTCGCCGCGCCAGCTCACCATCCCGCCGCTCGCCGGGATCGCGCCGGCCAGCACCTTGATCAGGGTGGACTTGCCCGCGCCGTTCGCGCCGAGCAGCCCGTGCACCCGGCCGGCGTGCAGGGTCAGATCGACCCCGCGCAGCGCTACGGTGCCGTTCGGCCAGACCTTCTCGACCCCGGCCAGCTGGAGGAGCGGCGCGCCTACCATTGGCCGACGCACTCGCCGACCGTCGCCCGCGTCACTGCGGGGATCGGATAGGTGCGGAAGCGCGATACCCCCTCGGCCTTGGCATGCAGCGCCTCGAAGGCGAGCGCGCCCAGCGCCTCCGGCTTGAAGCATACCGTACCGTCCACCGCGCCGGCCTTGATCGAGGCGATGGCGAGCTTCGATCCCCCGACGCCTATCAGCCGGGCCCTTGAGCCTGCCGCGCGCACGGCGCGGGCGCAGCCGATCACCATGTCGTCGGCCTCGTTGTAGAACAGGTCGATATCGGGCTGAGCGGCGAGGATGTTCTGGCAGGCCGCCTCCCCGCCCTGGCTGGTCCAGTTGCCCGGCTGCGAGGCGACGATGCGGTAGCGCAGCCCGGCGGCATCGAGCGCGAGGCGGAAGCCCCGCGCGCGCTGCTCGACTTCGGGGAAGCCCGCCGCGCCCTCAATGATCGCGATCCGCGCCACCCGGTCGCGCGGCAGCCAGGTCGCGGCCAGCGTGCCCGCCGCGCGGCCGGCCGCAACCTCATCCTGCGATGCGAGCGCGACGAGCCCCGGATAGACATCGTCGATCGCGCGCGTGCGGGGATCGCCGACCAGTGCCGCCACCGCGGCGATCGGCACCTGCTGGGCATTGGCGCGCCGGACCCATCCCTGTGCCACGACGGAATCGATCGGCATCACCGCGACGCCGGCGACCTTCTGGGCGATCAGGTCGTCGATATCATTGGCCTGCTTCTGCACGTCGCCCTTGGCGTCGAGCACCACAGCCCGGGCACCGGCCCTCGCAGCTGCATCGCTGAAGCCCTTCGCGATCGCCGCGGCGAACGGATAGCTGAGGCCGACGGTGGACAGGCCGTAGCGCGGGCCGCTGCCCGCCTGGCTCGCCACCGCGCCATTGGCCGCGCGCGCAGCATTCCGCACGCCGGCGAGCGATGCCGCCGCTATCGTGACGACGCAGAATGCCAGCAACAAGGGGATCGGGCGCAGCCGCATGCCGGTCAGCCCACGTCGCGCCGGGCGACGAGATAGAGATGCTCGCAGGCCAGCACGGTCTCGCCGCGCTGGTTGCGGATATCGACCGCCTCGGTCACCACGCCGTGGCTGGTGCGCTTGGGATGGTCGCGCTTGTCGGCAATGCGCGTGATCGTGGTGATCGTGTCGCCGATATGGACCGGGCGGATGAAGCGCAGCCGATCATAGCCATAGGACATCGCGTGCGGATTGATCACCGTGGCAGTGAGCCCGATGCCGATCGCGAAGATCATCGTGCCATGCGCGATCCGCTGGCCGATCTCCTGCGTGCTGCACCATTCCGCATCCATGTGATGCGGGAAGAAATCGCCGGTGTGGCCGGCATGGACGACGAAATCGGTCTCCGTGATCGTCCGGCCGAAGCTCGTCCGGGTGGCGCCGATCTCATAGTCCTCGAAATATTGCTCGATGATCATGCGGCGAACTCCCGGTCGATGGCGGCACGGTCCGCACCCAGCCGGGGCGCGGCACGCGGCGAAGTGAGGATGCTGCCGTCGATGCGGATCGGGCAGCGGGTGAGCGTGAGTTCGGCGCCGTCGGGCGCACGCACGACCTGGGTAGCGTGGAGCGCGGCGAAGGCGGGCTCGGCCCGCAGCGCCGGCCAGTCGAGCACCGGCGCGGCCCAGATGCCGGCCGGTTCGAGCAGGGCGAGCCAGTCGGCGGTAGTGCGGGCGGTCAAATGGTCACGGATCAGCGCCTTGATCGCGTCGCGCTCGGCGAACCAGCTGACAGGCTCAAAGCCGGCGAGCGCATCCAGGCCGAGTATGCTGCCAAGCTTGTCGACCGGCGCCATCGCCAAGGCGAGCCAGCCGTCCGCCGTCTGGTAGATGCCATAGGGCGCAGCGAGATAGACGTTCCCGTTCGACACCGCGCTGCGCGGCGGCATCGCCTCGTCCCGGTTGAGATGGACCGAGAGATGCTCGAACTGCAGGTCGATCGCCGTCTCGATCAGGCTGACATCGACGCGGCCGCCCTTCCCCGAGATACCCCGCCGCACCAGCAGCGCGAGGATGCCCTGGCAGAGCTGCGCGCCGGCCATCATGTCGGTGATCGAGAGGCCGGCGGGAACCGGCGGGCCGCTGCCCTCGCCCGACAGCCAGGCGATGCCCGACACCGACTGGACGAGCAGATCCTGCCCGGGCCTGTCCCGCCACGGTCCGTCGGGCCCATAGCCACTGACGCCGGCATAGATCAGCCGCGGGTTGAGCGCCGAGACCTGGTCCCAGCCGAGCCCGAGCCGTTCCATGATGCCGGGACGGAAATTGTGGATCAGCACATCGGCGCGGGCGATCAGCCGGCGTACCGCCTCGAGGTCGTCGGGGTCCTTGAGATCAGCGGCATAGCTCTGCTTGCCGCGGTTGATCGCATGGAACAGCGCGCTGTCCTGGTCGAACGCCATGTCGGCAAGAAACAACCCGCGACTGGAGTCGCCGCCTTCGCGCCGCTCGACCTTGATGACGCGCGCACCGAGGTCGCTCAGGCGCAGCGCACAGGACGGTCCGGCGAGGAACTGGCTGAAATCCAGCACCGTCACCCCGGTCAGCGGCGCCTCGGCCGCTGCGATCCCGCTGTGGTCACCCTCTCTCACACCCACTCCATATAATATTCTAATATGATTATTGCCCTGACGCTATTGTCGCGGCTATGCCGAGTCAAACGATTTCCCGGGAAGCGGGACAAACGGGAGAGAGCGCCGTGCGCGGCATGACCTGGGACCATTCGCGCGGGCATGATCCGCTGGTGGCGGCAGCCTCCGCCTGGGAGGCGCGGACCGGGCAGGCGATCGCCTGGGACCGCCGCTCGCTCCAGGATTTCGAGAGCTATCCGGTAGAAGAGCTTGCCCGGCGCTATGATCTGATCGTGATCGATCATCCGCATGTCGGCCAGGTCGCCGAGAGCGGCTGCCTGCTGCCGCTGGACAGGGTGATCGACACGGCGACGCTCGCGGAGATCGCCGCCGGATCGGTCGGCGGGTCCTATGCGAGCTATGCCTGGGCCGGCCATCAATGGGCCCTGCCGATCGATGCCGCGGCGCAGGTCCAGGCCTGGGCCCCCGGACGGATCGCCGCGCCGCTGACGCACTGGAACGATCTTGCCGCACTGGTTGTCGAGGGCCGCGCATCGCTGCCGCTGCGGCCGCCACACAGCCTGATGAGCCTGTTCACTCTGTGCGGGCTGGCCGGGATCCCGCTGCACGACACCGACAATGGCCTGTTCCCGGTAGAAGCGGCGCGGGCCTATGATCTTCTCGCCGCACTGGCCGATGCGGCCGCGTTCGAGATGGATCCGATCGCGATGTTCGAGGCGATGTCCGCCCCGGAAAGCCGTCTGGCGGTCGTCCCGCTGATCTACGGCTATGTGAACTATGCGCTCGCCGGTTACCGCGACACGCCCATCCGTTTCGCCGACATCCCGGTGCTGGACCATGGCCCGCGCGGATCGGCGCTGGGCGGCACCGGGATCGCGGTCTCCACCTATGCCCAGGACCCGGCGGGCGCCGCCGCTTTCGCCGCCTGGGCCGCGAGCGGCGCGGTGCAGCGCGACCTGATCGCCACGCATGGCGGCCAGCCCGGCCACGCCGACGCCTGGGACGACGACGGCGCCAATGCCGCCACCCACGACTTCTACCGCGCCACCCGCGCGACCCTCGACAATGCCTGGGTCCGCCCGCGCCATGCCGGCTACATGGACTTCCAGCATGCCGCCTCGGAACGCTTGAACCACGGACTGCGCACCGCCGAGGACGGACCGAGTGTCATCCGCGCGCTCAACCAGCTCTACGCGGCATCGAAATGAGCGACGCCCCGCTCAAGGGCCTGCTGGTCATTGACATGGCCCAGTTCCTGTCCGGGCCCTCGGCGGCCTTGCGGCTCGGCGATCTCGGCGCCCGGGTGATCAAGGTCGAGCGGCCGGAGAGCGGCGACATCTGCCGCTCGCTCTACCTGAGCGACACCGACATCGCCGGGGACTCCACCCTGTTCCACGCGATCAACCGCAACAAGCAGAGCCTCGCCGCCGATCTCAAGGACCCACGCGACGCCACACGCATCCACCGGCTGATCGCCCGCGCCGACGTCGTCATCCAGAACTTCCGCCCCGGCGTCGCCGAGCGGCTCGGCTTCGGCCCAGCGACATTGCGTGCAAGCACCCCCCGGCTGATCGTCGGCAGCATCTCGGGCTATGGCGAGGATGGTCCCTGGGCGACACTGCCCGGCCAGGACCTGCTCGCCCAGGCCCTGTCCGGCGCGATGTGGCTGAATGGCGATGCCGCCGACGGCCCGGTGCCCTTCGGTCTCTCGGTGGCGGACATGCTCGCGGGACATGTGCTGGTGGAGGGCATCCTCGCAGCGCTGGTCCGGCGCGGCATCTCAGGCGAAGGCGCGCATGTCGAGACCAGCCTGCTCGAGGCGCTGATCGACCTCCAGTTCGAAGTGCTCACCACCCATCTGAACGATGGCGGGCGCCTGCCTCGGCGCGCGGCGGTCGACAATGCCCATGCCTATCTCGCCGCGCCCTATGGCAGCTATCGCACGGCGGACGGCTGGCTCGCCCTGGCGATGACGCCGCTCGACGCCCTTGCCCCCCTGCTGGACCTGCCCCTCGCCGGCCGCGACGCCTTTGCCGAACGCGATGCGATCAAGGCGCTGATCGCCGGCCGCCTCGCCGAATCGAGCACCCAAAACTGGATCGACCGGCTGCGCCCGCACGACATCTGGTGCGCGCCGGTCAACGACTGGCCCCACCTCCTCGCCGAAGACGCATTTCAGCGGCTGGAAATGCTCCAGCAAATCGGGCGCGGTGTAACGACGACCCGAAGCCCGGTCCGCATCGATGGTGTACGTGCCGGCAACCCGGCCGGGGCTCCCCGGGTCGGCGAGCATAACGACGCGATCGTCGCCGAATTCGGCCTCGATCGGGATTGATCGGAGAGACCTGGATGCCGCTTAGCCTGTTCGCCCTCGCCCTCCTCGCCCAGACCGCGCCCGCCACCCAGCAATCGGCGACGCCGCCGCCGCGCGATCCGCGCAATTGGCCGACGCCGGTGATGGACATGGTAGCACCCGAGCTGCCGCCGCTCCGGCGCGGTGCGGTGCTCGTCCTGTCCAAGACCAACGGCTTCCGCGATCCCGAGCAGATCGATGCCGCCAACGCAGCGCTCGCCGAGATCGTCCGCAAGCAGGGTCGCGACGTGTTCGAGACCGAGAACGCCGCGGTGATGAACCCGCGCGATCTCGCCAAATTCTCGACGATCGTGCTCAACAGCACCTCGGGCAACATCTTCGACGAAAGCCAGCGCGCGGCGTTCAGGAGCTGGGTGGAGAAGGGCGGCGGCGTGGTGCTGCTCCACGGCGCCGGCGGCGACCCGCAATATGACTGGCGCTGGTATCCCGAGGTGCTGATCGGCGCCCAATTCATCGGCCATACCGGGCGGCCCAAGCAGTTCCAGCAGGGCAGCATCGACGTGATCGACCGCAGCAATCCCGCCACCCGCGACCTGCCCGCCAAATGGGTGCGGACCGAGGAATGGTATTCGTTCGACCGGGTACCCAGCGGCAACTGCACCCGCATCCTCGCGACGCTCGACGAGACCAGCTACGAGCCGTTCCCGGAGCGCGTGCGGATGGGCAAGGAGCATCCGCTGATCTGGACGCGGTGCGTCGGCAAGGGCCGGGTGTTCTTCTCCGCGCTGGGGCACAAGGCGGAGACCTATGCCGAACCGCTGCACCGCACGCTGATCTCGGGCGCGATCCGCTGGGCCGCGCGGCGCTAGGCAGGCCGGCGGATCGAGCAGCTGGTCGATCAGGCGATCACGCTGCTGGAAACCCTCTGACCCGGGCACAAAAACGCCGCCCGCGACAGAGCACGGGCGGCAAGGAAATGGTGCCAGACTTTGGAGAGACCCCGGCACCGCGAAAGAGGGGCCGGGCGCGGCAGGTACGCCGCCGCGCCCGGAAACGAACTCACATACGGAACGACGCGCTCAGCGAGTAGACGCGGCCGTTCTTGTACACCGCGGTCGGGAACTTCGGATCCGAGCTGTACTGGTAATAGGTCTCGTCGAGCAGGTTCGACGCCGATGCGCTGACCTGCAGCTTGTCGGTGATGTTGTACGAAACCGATGCGTCGAGCTGGCTGTAGCCGTCGGTGTAATCCTGCGACTGCTGGCGGCCGAAGCGATAGAAATACTTCGAGCGCCGGTTGAAGCTGACGCGCGCCTGGAACGGCCCCTTCTCGAAATAGGGCACGATCGTGAACGTATCGCGCGACAGATAGGGCAGACCCGTGGGCGAACCGGTATCGGCATCGGTGAAGGTGTAGTTGGACTGGATGCCGAAGCCCCAGAACAGATTGGCGTTCGCGGTGAGCGAGAAGCCGGTGACCTTCGCCTTGCCGCCGTTCACCGGGCGCGAGATCGAATAGATCAGCGTCCGGCCGGTCACCGTGTTGGTGAGGCTGACATTATCCTCCACCTGGTTGCCGATATAGTTCGACACGTCGCGGTAGAAGACTTCGCCCGAGATGTAGCTCGCCGGTGCGAAATACCATTCGGCGGAGAGGCCGAAATTGGTCGCCGCATAGGGCTTCAGGTCCGGATTGCCGCCGCTACCCGAGCGGGTGGTGTCGTCGAGCGACAGCGAGCCGGCAAGGTCCGAATAGCGCGGACGCGCCATCACCTTCGCCGCCGAGGCACGCAGCACCACATTCTCGCCCGCCTGGAAGATCAGGTTGGCGGCCGGCAGGAAGCGGTTGTCGTCGGTCGTCACCTGGGTCGGTGCGAACACGCCGCCGCTCTGCACGTAGAATTGCGACTGGTCGCGGGTGAAGACGTAGCGGCCACCGATATTGCCGCGGAAACGGCCGGCCTCGAAATTGGCCTGCACATAGCCGGAGACGATCGTTTCCTTGACGTGGAAATACTGGTCCTTGGACAGGCCACGGTTCACGTTGATCGTGCCGTATTTCTCCAGCGTCGCGCGGATCGCATCGGCGTCCAGCGTGGCATAGGGCGTGCCGTTGCCGCTCACGCCCAGGCCGTCGAACAGGTTGCTGTCCAGCACATAGGGGTTGAGGTCGGCGAGCGTGTAGCTCTGGTTGGTGAACGCCGCGCCACCATAGGTGGTGTTGCTGTTGGTGTGGCTGGCGAAGCGCGCGCCGAACAGGATCTTGTTGATCGGGCCGAGATTGACGGCACGGGCGACGTCCGCCTGGCCGAACAGCTCCTGGTCCCGGGTCTTCTCGGCGAAGGTGATGCCGCCGATCTGGCGTCCGAAGAACGGCCGGCCGCCATTGGCGGCGAGCACCGCCGCCTCGCTCTGGTTCTCGCCGCCGAGCGCCGTGTAGTTGCTCAGCCAGCGCGACGGGTCGCTCGCCGGGTATTGCCAGTTGACCGTGGTTTCCTGGCCGTTGGTGCCCGAGGTGAACCCCTGCTGGGTGCGGAAATCGAGGAGATATTCCGGATCCTTGCCGCCCGACGCGCGGGTGCCGCCGAAGTTCGCGGTGATCACCCAGTCGCCCGGCTTCCAGTCGAGCATCAGGGTGAGCGAGTCGTTCTTGACGCGGGTGCGGCGGAAGTTGGTGTCGAGCTGGCCGGTGGCGCCGGTGCTGCCGCTGGGGAGGCCGGCGAAGGTCGCGGAGGTGACCATGCCGTCGGCATAGGTAGCGCTCTGGAGCAGCGAGCCCTCATAGCCATAGGTATATTGGGAATTCGACAGATTGTCGTAATTGCCGCGGATCACCAGCGCGGTGCCGGTGAGCGTCAGATTGTCCGCCGGGCGAACCTGCAGCGCGCCGGAGAAGCCGATGCGCTCACGCTCCTGCTTGAAGAATTCGCGGGCGAGGAACGAGGCGACGCGGGCCTTGCTGAAGTCGGCGATCATCGCCGCATTGGGCAGCTGGCCGTTCAGCGTCGGACCGCTGGTGACGCGGCCGTCCGCGCCATAGATGATGTTGCCGTTGCCATCCTTGGCATAGCGGTCGAGCAGCGCATCGCCGGTGCGGTACCAATAGACCGCCGAGCCTGCGCGGCTGAGCTGTTCCTTGTCGTAGTTGACCGCGCCCAGGAAGCCGATCGTGTCGTCGGCATTGTGCCAGCTGTACAGCGCCGAGCCACGGAAGCTGCCGCGCTTGGCACGGCTGTTATACTCGCCGCCGCCGGTCAGCGCGACGGTGTTGGGGGCGAGGTCGAGCGGCTTGCGGGTGACGATGTCGACGCTCGCGCCGATCGCACCTTCCTGCAGGCGTGCCTCGGGGGTCTTGTAGACGACCGCCTGGCTGATGATCGTCGGCGAGAGCAGCGAATAGTTGAACGAGCGGCTGGAGCGATCCGAGGGGTTGCCGCCCCAGTCTGCGGAAGCGACGGAATGGCCGTCGATGGTCAGGCGGTTCAGCGCGGGTTCGACACCGGCGATGGAGAGCTGCTCGCCCTCGCCGAACTGGTGGTCGACGGTCACGCCGGGCAGGCGCGAGAGCGATTCCGCGACGTTGCTGTCGGCCAGCTTGCCGACATCCTCGGCGCTGATCACGTCGACGATCGAGTCGGCGCGCTTCTTGGTCTGGATTGCGTCCTGAAGGCTCTTGCGGATGCCGGTGACGACGATCTCGCCATTGGAACCGTCGTCGCGCTGCGAAGGAACGGAATCCTGCGCATAGGCCGGCAGCGCGGCACAGATAAGCGCAGTGCCGGTCAGGAACTTAAGTCGTAGATTCATTGGTCCATCCCCCGTCGCTTGCATCGCCGGACTGGCCCAGCCAGCCCGCATCTTCCTGCGGATACACAACGTCTCTCGAACGCCTCTCCCGCTCGATTCTTTGCGAATCCGGGCATCGGGGCGCCTTGGGACCAGTGTGTAACCATGATCGAACCAATCACGCAATAGTTTTTGGAAATTTGTTTTGCGTATGAAAATGAAGCGTGACATTTGAGCCAACGCCCCTGATGTTGCGCCGAGCAAATCGAGCCGGATAGGAGAGCAAATGAACGCTATGGGCATATGCGCGCCGCTCCGGATCGCGCGATCGAAACCAGCCGCTGCCGCGTGCGCAGTTGATGCAATTGGTCTCTTGCCTGCACGGATGGGCAGGTCGCCCGCGGGCCATGCGAGCCAGGCCGAAGCATGACCTACAGCACCGCAATCCGCGCCTCGAACACCCGTTCGGACAGCGCCTGGCTGGGCGATCTCCCCACCCATGACCACCGGCCGCTCTATGCCCAGTTTGCGCAATTGCTGCGCAAGGCGATCACCGACGGGCGACTCGAGGCCGGCGCCGCACTGCCGCCCGAACGCGATCTCGCCGCCGAATATGGCGTGTCGCGCATCACGATTCGCCGCGCCATCGCGGAGCTGGCGGAAGACGGGCTGCTGACGCGCAAGCAGGGTGCGGGCACCACGGTCACCCGCCGCATCGAGCAGAATTTCTCGCGGATCAGCTCCTTCTCAGAGGAGATGGCGGCGCGCGGGCAAGTGGCGAGCAGCAGCTGGATTCTGCGCGCGCAGGGCATCGTCACGCCCGCCGAGGCGATGCAGCTGAACCTGTCGCCCGGTGCGCCGGTGATGCGCTTCCACCGCGTCCGCATCGCCGACGATTCGCCCATGGCGCTCGAATTCTCGACCGTTCCCGGCTATTGCCTGGGCAGCATCCACGACGTGTCGGAATCGCTGTACGCCGCCCTCGCCCATACCGATCATCGCCCGGTCCGCGCGCTGCAGCGGCTGCGCGCGGTACCCTTCACCAGCGCCCAGGCGCGACTGCTGCAGGTCGATGCCGGAACCCCCGGGCTACTGATCGAGCGTTGCGGCTTCCTGCGCGACGGCCGGCCAGTCGAATACACCCAATCCTATTATCGCGGCGACGCCTATGACTTCGTCGCGGAGCTTACCGACCTCTGAACATTCACGCCGCGCAGAAGATCATGACAAGCCGTTTGCGCTGGGCTAGCGTTACCGGATGCCGTCAAAGCCAGCATCGCAGATCAAGTCGGACGCCAAGAAAGCCAAAACAGACGGCAAGTCGGCCTCCCCCAACTACAGCGCACCTGCCCTGGAGAAGGGCATCGACGTGATCGAGCTGCTCGGCAACGAGCCGTTCGGGCTCACCATTACCGAAATCTCGCAGCGGCTCGGCCGCTCGGTCAGCGAGCTGTTCCGCGTCGTCGTCGCGCTCGATCGGCGCGGCTGGCTGCACAAGGACGCCGCGACCGATCGCTACCGCGTCACCTACAAGCTGCTCGAGCTCGCGCATCGCGCCACCCCGGCGCAGGAGCTCACCTATGTCGCCGCGCCGCGCATGCACGCCCTCGCCGCGGCCACCATGCAGTCCTGCCACCTCGCGGTCATCAACGGCGCGCGCGGCCTGATCGTCGCGCGCCAGGAAAGCTCGGGCCCCACGGGCTTCGCGGTGCGTCTCGGCACCGAGATCACCCTCGCGAACAGCTGCTCGGGTCACGTGCTGCTCGCCTTCATGGACGAGGCCAGCCGCGCGGAAGTGCTCGGCGAACAGCTTTCACGCGCACTTTCCAAGCGCCTAGCAGCAGTGCGCACCCAGGGATACGAGTCGATCGCGAGCTCGCGGCTGGCCGGCGTCTCGGATCTCTCCTGCCCGATCTTCGGCTTCAACGGCCATGTCGTCGCGGCGCTCACCATTCCGTACCTGGCGGTGATCGACGACGCGCCGCACCTTTCGGTGGAAGAGACGCTCGACCATCTCAAGGCCGCCGCGCTCGACATCTCGACCGTGCTCGGCTGGTACGATCGCGAAGAGGCGCCCGTGGTGCCCACCCTGTCGGTTCCCGAGCCGCAACGCGCCCGCCGGAGCCGCAAGGCGAGCTGAACCGCCCGACAAATTGCACCGATTCCGATGCACATTGCAGGCGGTGCCGGGACGATCCGGCACCGCCTGCGGAAGCGCGCCCGCGTGACCATCGCTTGACAGAAACCACCGGGACATAACGCGTTAGTCCACGCTCTCCGTGGCCGCGCGGGACCGCCGCGCAACAATGGGAGAACGGGCAAATTTTATCTGGAAATCATATTTCCATATACAAAATGAACACGGCTTAATAAGACAAGTCGCATTAGTGCCTGACACTTGTTCCTTCCGTCACAGAGAAAATCGCCAATGACCGTGATCACCGGCCTGCGCGTGCTGGACATCCGATTCCCCACCAGCCTCTCGCTGGATGGCTCCGACGCGATGAATCCGGATCCGGATTACTCCGCGGCCTATGTGATCCTCGAGACGGACACGCCCGACCTCAGCGGCCACGGCCTCACCTTCACCATCGGCCGCGGCAACGAGATCTGCGTCGCCGCGATCGAGGCACTCCGCCCGCTGGTGATCGGCCAGTCGCTCGACACGATCCGTGCCGAGCCCGCCGCCTTCTGGCGCCACATCACCGGCGACAGCCAGCTGCGCTGGATCGGCCCCGACAAGGGCGCCATCCACCTCGCCACCGGCGCAGTCGTCAACGCCGTCTGGGATCTCTGGGCCAAGGCCGAGGGCAAGCCGGTGTGGAAGCTGGTCGCGGACATGTCCCCGGCCGAGCTCGTCCGGGCGATAGACTTCCGCTACATCAGCGACTGCGTCACGCCCGAAGAGGCGCTCGCGCTGCTCGAGGCCCGCGCCGCCGGCAAGGAAGAGCGGATCGCGCTGCTCCGCGCCGAGGGCTATCCCTGCTACACCACCTCGGCCGGCTGGCTCGGCTATGACGACGACAAGCTCCGCCGCCTGGCGCAGGAGGCTATCGATGCCGGCTTCCGCCACATCAAGCTCAAGGTCGGCGTCGATCTCGCCGACGACATCCGCCGCGTCGCGATCGCGCGCGAGGTGCTCGGCCCCGATCGCACGCTGATGATCGACGCCAACCAGGTCTGGGAAGTCGACCAGGCGATCGAGTGGGTCAACGCCCTCGCCTTCGCCAAGCCCTTCTTTATCGAGGAGCCGACCAGCCCCGACGACGTGCTCGGCCATGGCCGCATCCGCGCCGGCATCGCGCCGGTGAAGGTCGCCACCGGCGAGATGTGCCAGAACCGCATCCTCTTCAAGCAGTTCATCATGAGCGGCGCGATCGACGTGGTGCAGATCGACGCCTGCCGCCTGGGCGGCGTCAACGAAGTGCTGGCAGTGCTTCTGATGGCAGCGAAGTACGACCTGCCGGTCTGGCCGCATGCCGGCGGCGTCGGCCTGTGCGAATATGTCCAGCATCTCGCGATGATCGACTATCTCTGCTTCGCCGGCACGCGGGACGGCCGCGTGATCGAATATGTCGACCACCTGCACGAGCATTTCCTCGATCCCTGCGTGATCCGCTCGGCCGCCTATATGCCGCCCGAGCGCCCGGGCTTCTCGATCGAGATGAAGCCGGAGACGCTCACCCGTTACCGGCACCAGCCCGGCCGCGACCAGGCCGCCTGAACCGTGGGGCGAGACAGGGATCTCGCCCTGGGGGTCAGGTTCTGCAGGAAGCTCCGGCCCGAATGATATACGGTCGGCACCAGATCGGCCTTGACGATACCGTGCCGACCCCGTTCAGCACAGGGATGGATAGCGCAGGGACAAGCACGGCGAGAGCAGCCGGAAATCACCGCCGGATACCGGAGGTTCCCGCCTCATTTTTTCCTGTGAACTTGTATTTTAAATACGCAATTATACAAAGACCACATCCCGCGCAGCGGGGGGAGGAAATCTGAAATGGCCCGTCGCGCGTCCGCTGCCGCCCCGCCGATCATCGAGCGCCGCTACGCGGTCGCCTTCGCGCTCGTCACCTCGCTCTTCTTCTCCTGGGCACTGGCCGCCGCACTCAACGACGTGCTGATCCGCCAGTTCCAGAAGGCGCTGGACCTCACCCGCACCGAAGCGAGCCTGATCCAGTTCGCCTTCTATGTCGGCTATTTCTGCGCCGCGATCCCCGCAGGCCTGCTGATCCGCCGCCTCGGCTACAAGAACACCATCCTGATCGGCCTGGCCTGTTATGCGGGCGGCGCCTTTCTCTTCTATCCCGCGGCGGCCACCGAACAGTACAGCCTGTTCCTCGTCGCCCTGTACGTGATCGCCATCGGCCTCGCCTTCCTCGAGACTGCGTCCAACCCCTATGTGACGATCCTCGGGGCAGCGCAGACCGCGTCCTCGCGCCTCAACCTCGCCCAGTCCTTCTACGGGATCGGTGCGGTGATCGGCCCGATCATCGGCGGGCTCTTCATCTTCTCCTCGGACGAGCGGACCACGGCGCAGATCGCCGCCATGGCCCCGGCCGAGCGCGCCGCCTGGCGGTCCGCCGCAGCCACCGCCGTGCAGGGCCCCTATCTCGTGATCGGCGTGGCGGTATGCCTCCTCGCCCTGCTCATCGCCTTCACACGCTTCCCGGTCCTCGAACAGGCAAAGAAGACCGCCGGCAATGGCCGCCCGCTCTTCGCCGTGCTGCGCCATCGTCGGCTGCGCGCCGCCATCCTCGCGCTATTCCTCTATGTCGGCGCCCAGGTCGGCGTGTGGAGCTTCTTCATCGATTTCTCCAAGAGCCAGGCGCCGCAGCTCAGCGAGCAGGCGACTGCCTTCCTGCTCTCCGCCAGCCTCGGCATGCTGATGATCGGCCGGTTCAGCGGCGCCTTCCTGCAGCAGCGTTTCGCGCCCGCGCGCCTGCTCGCAATCTATGCGGTCGCCAATGTGCTGCTCTGCGGCTTCGCCGCCTTCGCGACCGGCATGCCCGCGGTCGGCGCGCTCTGGCTGACCAGCTTCTTCATGTCGATCATGTTCCCGACGATCTTCGCGCTCGGCGTCGAGGGTTTGGGCGAAGAGACCGAAAGCGGCGCGGCCTTCCTGATCATGGCGATCATCGGCGGCGCGGTGTTCCCGCCGCTGATGGGCCTGGTCTCCGAACGGGTCGGCGGCGTCCACCACATGATGCTCGTGCCCATGCTCGCCTTTGCCGGCGTGCTCTACTTTGCCGTGCAGCGGCTCCGTGAAGGACGTGCCCAGTGACCCGCGCCCTGTTCGCCCTCGATCTGGACAATGATCCCGAGCTGATCGCCGCCTATGAAGCGCGCCACGCGCCGGGATCGGTATGGCCCGAGATCGTGCGCGACATCCGCCAGCGCGGCTATCGCGAGATGGAGATCTGGCGCGTCGCCAATCGCCTGGTCATGCTCGCCGAAATCGCGCCGGAAGGCCTCGCCCCTTCGGACCCCGAACTCCAGCCGATCATCGACCAGTGGGAATCCGAGATGGATGCCTATCAGCGCCCGATAGCATCCGGCAGCCCGAAATGGCTGCCCATGACCCGCATCTTCGCGCTCGACGAGCAGCCCGCGGCATGATTCCCGTCCGCACGATTCCCCGGGCGAAGATCAAGGTCAGCGAGATCGGATTTGGCGCGGCGCCGCTTGGCAATCTCTACCAGCCGATCACCGATATCGAAGCCAGTACCACGCTCGAGCGCGCGCTCGCGGCGGGGATGAACTATGTCGATACCGCCCCGCATTACGGCCACGGCCTGAGCGAGCGCCGCGTCGGCGACACCCTGCGCGCGCGCGATGGCGTGGTGCTGTCGACCAAGGTCGGCAGGCTGCTCCGCGCGGACGCCACGCTGCGCGGCGACGATTCCGAGCGGGAGGGCTTCCGCTCTCCGCTACCCTTTGTCCGTCATTATGACTATACATATGACGGCATCCTGCGTTCCTATGAGGACAGCCTGCAGCGGCTCGGCCTGGCCAGCATCGACCTGCTCTATGTCCACGATATCGGCACCCGGACGCACGGCGCGGACAATGCCCATTACTTCGACCAGCTGACCCAGGGCGGCGGCTTCAAGGCGCTGGAGCGCCTGCGCGACGAGAAGGCCATTGCCGGCTTCGGCGTCGGTGCGAACGAATGGCAGGTCGGTCTCGACGCGCTCCGCCAGGTGGACTGCGACGTGATGCTGCTCGCCGGCCGCTATACGCTGCTCGAACAGGGCGCATTGACCGAATTCCTGCCGCTCTGCCATGAGCGCCAGGTCGCCGTGATCATCGGCGGCGCCTATAATTCCGGCATCCTCGCCACCGGCACCGCACACGGAACCGGCCTCCGCTACGATTATGGCGAAGCGCCGCCCGAGATCGTCGCGCGCGTCGCCAGGCTGGAAGCGCATTGCCGGGCGTTCGACGTGCCGCTCGCTGCCGCCGCGCTCCAGTTCCCGCTCGCCCATCCCGCCGTCGCCAGCGTCCTGCTCGGCCTCGGCGCGCCCGGCCAGGTCGACGAGACGATCAGGCTCCACGCCTTCCCGATCCCCGCGCAATTCTGGCTCGACCTTCGAGGCGAAGGCCTGATCGCCGAAGACGCGCCCATCCCGACGGATCGCTAGATGCGCGTCGATGCCCACTTCCACCTCTGGCGCCCGGCCCGCGGCGACTATGGCTGGCTGACCCCCGCCACCGGCGCGCTCTACCGCGATTACGAGCCGCAGGAATTCGCTCCCCTGCTGGTGGCGCACGACATCGACGCCGCGATCCTGGTCCAGGCCGCACCCAGCGAGGCCGAGACGCGCTTCCTGCTCGATCATGCCGAAAGCCGCCCCTGGATCGCCGGCGTCGTCGGCTGGACCGACCTGGAAGCCGAGGGCGCCCCGGCGCGGATCGCCACGCTCGCCGAAACGCCCAAGATCCTCGGCCTGCGCCCGATGCTGCAGGACCTGGACGATCCCGCCTGGATCCTGGGCGACGCGGTCCGCCCCGCACTCGACGCGATGGCGGAGCACGGCCTCGTCTTCGATGCGCTGGTCCGCGCGGAACAACTCCCCGCGATCCTCACCCTCGCCACCCGGCATCCCGGTCTCCCGATCGTCCTCGATCATTTCGGCAAGCCGCGGATCGATGGCACTCCGGACAGCGCATGGCTCGACGCCATCGCCGCCCTTGCCGGCATGCCCAATGTGACGATCAAGCTCTCCGGCCTGCTCACCGAGGCGCCGCCGCAGGCCGACGCAACCACTCTCGCCCCCTGGTTCGACCATGTCGCATCCAGCTTTGGTGCCGAGCGCATCCTGTGGGGCAGCGACTGGCCGGTCGTGACCACCGCCGGCAGCTATGCCGACTGGATCGCCATCGCCAACACGCTTCTCGCCGCCTTCGATGCTCGGGCACGCGAGGCCATTTTCGGTGCCAATGCGGCACGAATCTATCAGCTCTGACGGAGACAAAAGATGAGTAAAGCTGGCCGGCTGGCGGGCAAGACCGCGCTGGTTACCGCGGCGGCACAGGGTATCGGCCGGGCGACCGCCGAGCTCTTCGTGGCGGAGGGTGCCACGGTATGGGCGACCGACGTCAACATGGACGCGCTGGCCGACATCACCGGCTGCCAGACTGCGCGGCTCGACGTGCGCGACGAAGCCTCGATCGCGGAGGCGCTCGCCCTTGCCGGCCCGCTCGACGTCATCTTCAACTGCGCCGGCGCGGTCCCTGGCGGCACGATCCTCGATTGCTCGCCCGAGCAATGGGACCTGGCCCAGGACCTCAACGTCACCAGCATGTACCGGATCATCCGCACCGCCCTGCCCGCAATGATCGCACGCGGCGGCGGCAGCATCGTCAACATGTCCTCGGTCGCCAGCTCGATCAAGGGCGTGCCCAACCGCTTCTCCTACGGCGTGACCAAGGCGGCCGTGATCGGGCTCACCAAGGCGGTGGCGGCCGATTTCGTCGCCCAGGGCATCCGCTGCAACGCGATCTGCCCGGGCACGATCGAGACGCCCTCGCTGCACGAGCGCCTGCGCGACACCGGCGACTATGAAGGCGCCCTCTCCGCCTTCGTCGCGCGCCAGCCCATGGGCCGGCTCGGCCAGGCCGCCGAGGTCGCCGCGCTTGCCCTCTATCTCGCCTCGGACGAGTCCGCATTCACCACCGGCCAGATCCATGTGATCGATGGCGGCTGGACCAACTGATCCCGGTTTTTGAAGGAGCTTTGATATGAAATTGCTGCGCTTCGGCCCGAACGGCACCGAGAAGCCCGGCCTCGTCGATGCCGAGGGCAGGATCCGCGACCTGAGCGGGATCGTGTCCGACATCGACGGCAGCACGATCACGCCCGAGGGCCTGGACCGGCTCCGCGCGATCGATCCCGCGAGCCTGCCGCTGGTCGAGGGCGATCCGCGTCTCGGCGCCTGCGTCGCGCGTCCCGGCAAGTTCATCTGCATCGGCCTCAACTATGCCGACCATGCCGCGGAGACCGGCGCCGCGATTCCCGAGGAGCCGATCCTCTTCATGAAGGCGACCAGCGCGCTGTCGGGTCCGAACGATCCGATCGTGAAGCCCCGCGATTCGACCAAGCTCGACTGGGAAGTCGAGCTGGCCTTCGTCGTCGGCACCGAATGCCGCTATGTCGATGAAGCGCAGGCCGAAGCGGCGATCGCCGGCTATTTCGTCTGCAACGACGTCTCCGAGCGTGCCTTCCAGCTCGAGCGCGGCGGCACCTGGGACAAGGGCAAGGGCTGTGACAGCTTCGGCCCGATCGGCCCCTGGCTGGTGACTGCGGACGAAGTGGGCGACACCAGCGACCTGCACATGTGGCTGGAGGTCAACGGCAAGCGCTACCAGGACGGCTCGACCTCGACGATGATCTTCCGTCCGGCCTTCATCCTGTCCTATCTCAGCCGCTTCATGAGCCTGCAGCCGGGCGACATCGTCACCACCGGCACCCCGCCGGGCGTTGGCCTTGGCCAGACTCCCAATGTATGGCTGCACAAGGGCGACAAGGTCGCGCTGGGCATCGCCGGCCTGGGCGAGCAGCACCAGGAAGTCATCGACGCCTGAACCATGGAACCGGGCTGGCCGCTTCGCCGCGGCCGGCCCGGCCCAATCGAGAGGACGCGGAGCCCAATGCTCGAGATCTGCATCGACACGCTCGCCGGGATCGACGCGGCCATCGCCGGCGGCGCCGATCGGTTCGAGCTTTGCGCCGCGCTTTCGGTCGGCGGGCTCACCCCGCCCCAGTCGCTGGTCCTGCGTGCCGCCGCCGCGCCGATCCCCGCGCATCTGCTCGCCCGCCCGCGCGACGGCGACTTCCGCTATGGTGCCGGCGAGGCCGCGCTGGTCGCCGACGACATCCGCTTCGCCGCCGAGGCTGGACTTGCCGGCGTCGTGATCGGCGCGAGCGATGCCGCAGGACGGCTCGATGCCGATCTCCTCGCCTCCTGGGTCGCCCATGCCCGTGCCGAGGGCGCCAGGAGGGGCCGGCCCCTCTCCCTCACCCTCCACCGCGCCTTCGATCTCTGCCCAAATCTGTTCGAAGCGCTCGACACCGCGATCGCGCTCGGCTTCGACCGAATCCTGACATCCGGCGGCCAGCCCAAGGCCGCCGATGCGCTGGACATGCTCGCCAAGCTGGTCCGCCGCGCCGATGGCCGCATCGGCATCCTGGCCGGCAGCGGCGTCGACGCCGCCAATCTGCCCGCCATCCTCGCCACCGGCGTGCCGGAGGTCCATGCCTCGTGCCGCAGCCCCGCTGGCGCCCCTGGCGAAGCCGAACAGCGCTTCGGCTTCCAGACCGGCCCGAGCCTCGCTACGGACCCGGCCAAGGTATCCGCGCTGCGCCGGATTCTCGATGGCCATAGAACCTTGAACAATACCAATATATGACTTATCGCCGTCCACTTAACCAGTAAGGCAGAGTTGTATGATGGGGGCTGAAGAGCCGCAGGCGGGAACCACCGCCACGCTCATGGAGACCGAAGCGGCCGAGGCCGGGCAGGTCGTGCGCCGGCTGATCGCCGCGAACGAGCCCGCCTTCGCGGCGCTCGCGACCCGGCTGCGGGCCAATCCGCCCGCGCGCATCGTCACTTGCGCCCGGGGTTCGTCGGACCATGCGTCGAGCTATGGCAAGTACCTGATCGAGACCTTCATCGGCATCCCCGTCGCTTCCGCCGCCCCGTCGGTGGCCTCGGTGTTCGCCGCCCCGGTCGCGCCCGGCTCGGCGCTGTGCATCGCGGTCTCGCAGAGCGGCCGCAGCCCCGACCTCCTCGCCACCGTCCGTGCGCACCAGGAAGCCGGCGCCCATGTCGTCGCCTTCGTCAATGACGAGAGCTCGCCCCTCGCCGTGCTCGCCGACACCTGCATCGGGCTCAAGGCCGGCCCCGAGCGCTCGGTTGCCGCGACCAAATCCTATATCGCCTCGCTCGCCGCCTTCGTCGCGCTGGTCGCCGGCTGGTCCGAAGACGCGGCGCTTGCCGAGGCGCTGGCCGGCCTCCCCGACCAACTGGAGCAGGCGCGCACGCTCGACTGGAGCGACGCCGTCACCGCATTCCGCGATGCGACCAATCTGTTCGTGATCGGCCGCGGCTACAGCTTCGGCATCGCCCAGGAAGCCGCGCTCAAGTTCAAGGAGACCTGCGGGCTCCATGCCGAGGCGTTCAGCGCCGCCGAGGTCCGTCACGGCCCGATGGCGATCGTCGGGGAAGGCTTCCCCATCCTCGCCTTCGCCACCTCCGACACCGCCGGCGACAGCGTCCGCGAAGCCGCCGCCGAGTTCGCCGAGCGCGGCGCCCGTATCTGCCTGGCCGACGCCAAGGGCAGCGGCAGCCTGCCCGCGCTTGCCGGCCACCCGGCGATCGAGCCGCTCCTCATGGTCCAGAGCTTCTACCACATGGCCAATGCGCTCTCGCTGGCGCGCGGCCATGATCCCGATCGTCCGCTCTACCTCAAGAAGGTGACCGAGACGCGATGACCGCTTTCGCCTTCACCAACGGGCACATCGTCACGCCCGGCGGCGTGCTCGATCGCGCGACCGTCGCGGTCGCCGACGGTCGCATCGCCGCGATCTCCCCCGACGGCTCGGCCGACGAGACCATCGACCTCGACGGCGGCTGGATCGTTCCCGGCTTCATCGACACCCAGGTCAATGGCGGCGCCGGCGTGCTGTTCAACGATTCGCCCGATGTCGACGGCATCGCGGCAATCGGCCAGGCGCATGCCCGCTTCGGCACCACTGCCTTCCTGCCCACCCTGATCAGCGACACCGTCGAGATCGTCGCAAAGGCGCTCGATGCCACCGATGCTGCGATCGAGGCCGGCGTGCCCGGCGTCATCGGCGTCCATATCGAAGGCCCGGTCATCAGCGTCACCCGCAAGGGCATCCACGACGCCGAGAAGTTCCGCCGCCTCGACGAGGACTTCATTGCCCTGCTCACCCGTCCGCGCCGCGGCAAGGTGATGCTCACCCTCGCCCCCGAGATGGTCGCGCTCGAGGACATCGCCCGCCTCCGCACAGCGGGCGTGATCCTCAGCATCGGCCACAGCGATGCGAGCTACGACGTCGCCAAGGCCGCGATCGCCGCGGGCATGACCGGCGTCACCCATCTGTTCAACGCCATGTCCCCCCTGCTCCACCGCGCGCCCGGCGTGGTCGGCGCGGCGCTGGAGGACCAGAGCATCTATTGCGGGCTGATCCTCGACGGCTTCCACGTCCATGACGCCCCGGTCCACATCGCGATGCGCGCGCGGCCGCACGACCGCTTCCTGCTCGTCACCGATGCGATGCCCTGTGTCGGCGCCGACGTGGCGGAGTTCGACCTGCACGGTCGCCGCATCCTGGTCGAGGGCGGGCGCTGCCTGGGTGAGGACGGCACGCTCGCCGGCTCCTCGCTCGACATGGCCGGCGCCTTCCGCAACGCGGTCGTCCGGATCGGCCTGTCCCATGCGGACGCCGCCATGATGGCCGCGACCAGCCCCGCCGCCTTTCTCGGCCTGGGCGACGAGCGCGGTGCGCTCGCCCCCGGCCTCGTCGCCGACTGGGTCCAGCTGACGCGCGACCTCGCGCCCGTCGGCACCTGGATCGCCGGAACCCGCATCGCCTGATCCTCGGGAGACAAGCCCTGCCCACGCAATCGCTGCCGCCGCTCGACGACACTCCCGCGGGGCACATCGCCATCGCAGCCCCGCTTGCCGGCTGGCTTTCCGGTCTCGACGAAGTTCCGGACCCGGTCTTCGCCCAGCGCATGCTGGGGGACGGCATCGCGATAGATCCGACCGGCGATTGCCTGCACGCCCCCTGTGACGGCGAAGTCGCCGTGCTCCAGCCGAGCGGCCATGCGATCACGATCCGCGCCACCGAGGGCGTCGAGATCCTGATGCACATCGGCCTCGACACGGTCGCGCTGAAGGGTGAGGGTTTCACCCCTTGCGTTGCGGTGGGCGACCGCGTCGCCGCGGGCGATCCGCTGATCCGCTTCGATCTCGACACGATCGTTTGCGCCGCCCCTTCGGCGATCACCCCGGTGGTGCTGCTCGAGACCCCCGATCACGCACTGGTCCGCGTCCGCGCAGACGGTCCGGTCCAGGTCGGCGATACGATCTTCGCACTCGAACCTCGCCTCGCCACAGCAACGACCGCCGCGACGCCGCAAACCGGCGAGACGATCGAGCGCATCGTCACCGTGCCGCTCGTCCACGGCATCCATGCCCGCCCCGCCGCGCGCATCCGCGAGCTGCTCGCCGGCTACAAGGCCGAGGTCACCCTCACCAGGCAGGACCGCACCGCCAGTGCGCGCAGCCCGGTCGGGCTGCTGACGCTAGCCATTGCCTTTGGCGACGAAGTCTGCATCACCGCCACCGGCCCCGATGCCGAGCAGGCAGCCTCCGCGCTCGCCGCGCTGATCGAAAGCGGTATGGGCGAGAAGGGCCACGCCGCCGCTCCCAAGGCTCCAGTCCCCCTCGCCGCCGCGCCGCAGGCCACCGCCCTTCCCGCCGACGGCAAGCTGAGCGGCGTCACTGCCGCCCCCGGCCTGGCGGTCGGCCAGGCGCGCCGCTTCCGCCTGCCCGAAGTGCAGGTCGACACCAGCAGCAAGGGTGCCGCGGAAGAGCAGGCCCGGCTCGACGCTGCCCGCGCCACGCTCGCCGCGCGGCTCGATGCCGAGATCGGCCATGCCCATGGCGCCCAGCGCGCCATCGCCGAGGCGCACCGCGCGATGCTCGACGATGATGGCCTGCGCGTCGCCGCGACACAGGCGATCCAGGGCGGCGCCAGCGCCGGCCAGGCCTGGCGCGCCGCGATCATGCCCCAGGCCGAGGCGCTCACCGCCTCGGGCGACGCCCGCCTCGCCGAACGCGCCGACGATCTGCGCGATCTCGAGCGCCGCGTCCTGCTGGTCCTCGCCGGCACCGAAGACGCCCCGCTGGTCCTTCCGCCCGGCACCATCCTGATCGCCGAGGACCTGCTCCCCTCGCAGCTGATGGCGCTCGATCCGGCGCAGGTCGTCGGCATCTGCGTCGAGCGCGGCGGCCCGACCTCGCACGTCGCGATCCTCGCCGCCGGGCTCGGCCTGCCGATGCTCGTCTCGCTCGGCCCGGTGCTGCGCCAGATCGGCGAGGAAACTACCCTGATCCTCGATGCCGGCCTCGCCCGGCTCCATGTCGCCCCTGACGCAGCGGCGCTCGCCGAGGCGCACCAGGCCGTCGCCGAACGTGCGGAGCGCCGTGCCGCCGCGCTCGCCGCCGCGGCCAAGCCCTGCCACATGGCCGACGGCACGCGCATCGAAGTCTTCGCCAATCTCGGCTCGCAGGCCGACGCCGAATTGGCCATCGCCAATGGCGCCGAAGGCTCGGGCCTCCTGCGTACCGAATTCCTGTTCCTCGACCGCGACACCGCACCCGGCGTCGAGGAGCAGGCTGCCGATTACCAGGCGATCGCCGACGCGCTCGGCGGCCGCCCCCTGATTGTCCGCCTGCTCGATGTCGGCGGCGACAAGCCGGCGCCCTATCTGCCGATCCCGGCGGAGGAGAACCCGGCACTCGGCCTGCGCGGCATCCGCGTCGGCTTCGCCCATCCGCAGCTGCTCGAGGATCAGATCCGCGCGATCCTGCGCGTCCAGCCGATCGGCCAGTGCCGTATCATGATCCCGATGATCGCCGGGGTCGACGAACTGCGCCGCGTCCGCGAAGTCCTCGATCGGGTGCGCGCCGAACTCGGCATCACCGAGAAGGTCGAGCTGGGCGTGATGGTCGAGACCCCGGCAGCGGCGGTCACTGCCGACCTGCTTGCCGCCGAGGCGGATTTCCTCTCGGTCGGCACCAACGACCTCACCCAATATGCCCTGGCGATGGACCGCGGCAATGCGAGCGTGGCGAGCGCGATCGACGGGCTCCACCCCGCCGTGCTGCGCCTGATCGCCGACACCTGCCGCGGTGCTGCCAGCAAGGGTCGCTGGACCGGCGTGTGCGGCGGCCTCGCCTCCGATCCGCTCGCCGTGCCGATCCTGATCGGCCTGGGCGTGACCGAGCTGTCCTCCACCGCTGCCGTGGTGCCCGAGATCAAGGCCCTGGTCTCCGGCCTCGCCCTCGACGCCGTCCGTGCCCATGCCCAGGCCGCGCTCGCCTGCGCGACCGCTGCCGATGTCCGCGCTCTTGCCCGGGAGTTCACCGCATGAAGTCGATCCTGGAACTGCTCCAGCCGCTGGGCCGCGCTCTGATGCTGCCGATCGCGGTACTGCCGGTCGCCGGCCTGCTGCTCCGCCTCGGCCAGCCCGACCTGCTCAACATCGCTTTCATCAGCGCCGCGGGTGACGCGCTCTTCTCGCATCTCGGCCTGCTCTTCGCGATCGGCGTCGCCACCGGCTATGCCCGGGACGGCAACGGTGCCGCGCCGCTCGCCGGCATCACCTGCTTCCTGGTCGCGACCGAATCCGCCAAGGTGTTGCTCACGGTGCCTGCGGACGTCATCGCCGGCATGGACGGCCCGCTGCTCGATCTGACCACCGCCGCGTGGAAGGCCAAGGCGATCGCCCGGCTCGACGTGCCGATCGGCATTCTGTCGGGCCTGATCGGCGGCAATTTCTACAACCGCTTCTCGACGATCAAGCTGCCGGAATATCTCGCCTTCTTCGGCGGTCGCCGCTTCGTGCCGATCGCCAGCGGCTTTGCCGGCGTGCTCATCGCCGGCGCGATCGGCCTGGGCTTCACCCAGCTGAGCGCCGGCATCGACGGGCTCGGCCACGGCATCACCGGCGCGGGCGAGATCGGCCTGTTCCTGTTCGGCCTGATCAACCGCCTGCTGCTGGTCACCGGCCTCCACCACATCTTCAACAACGTCTTCTGGTTCGTCCAGGGCGACTATCACGGTGCGAATGGCGACCTCCGCCGCTTCTTCGCCGGCGATCCCAGCGCGGGATCGTTCATGGCCGGCTTCTTCCCGGTGATGATGTTCGGCCTGCCCGCCGCCTGCCTCGCCATGTACCGCGCGGCGCGTCCGGAGCGTCGCAAGGCGGTCGGCGGCATGTTGTTCAGCCTCGCGCTCACTTCGGCGCTGACCGGCGTGACCGAGCCGATCGAGTTCAGCTTCATGTTCCTCGCCCCCGCGCTGTTCGCGGTGCACGCGGTGCTGACCGGCATCGCGATGGTGGTGATGGACCTGCTGAACGTGAAGCTCGGCTTCGGCTTCTCGGCCGGCCTGTTCGACTATGTCCTGAACTACGGCAAGGCGACCAACCCGCTGCTGCTGATCCCGGTCGGCATCATCTATTTCGGGCTCTATTACGGCATCTTCTCGTTCGTGATCCGCCGCTTCAACCTCCAGACCCCGGGCCGCGAGCCGGAAGTCGCAACGGCAACCGCCTCGGCCGCCACCACCGGCGAGCGCGGTGCCGATTTCGCCCAGGCGCTCGGCGGCGCGGCGAACATCACCAGCGTCGATGCCTGCACCACCCGCCTGCGCCTTATGGTCAAGGACCAGGCCCAGGTCGACGAGCCCGCGCTCAAGGCGCTCGGCGCGCGCGGCGTGATCCGTCCCTCGGCCAATGCGCTGCAGGTCGTGCTCGGCCCGATCGCGGATTCGGTCGCGGTCGAGATTCGCGACGCGCTGGCGATGGGTGGCACCGCCCTAGCTCCGGCCCCCGTCGCAGTACCCGCCGAACAGGCACAGCTCACCCCGGCCGCGCTGGCGGCGCTGGGCGGTGCCGACAATGTCCTCGGCGCCCGCCTGCTCGGCACCCGCCTGCGCGTCGAGCTGTGCGAGCCCACAAAGGCGGCGGAGCCGGCCCTGGCCGCTCTCGGCGTCCGTACCGTCGCGCATCCCTCGGAGGGCGTGGTCCACCTGCTCCTCGCGTCGGGCGCGGCAAAGGGCCTGCTCGCGGGCTGAGCCACCCGGCTTGCAATGTAGGATTCCGTCTGTTTGGCTCACGCAGCCGGGCCGCCAGCCCGGCTGCTCTTTGACCCGGTAGGAAAGATAGGATCAGGCAAGCGCACAGATGTTGCGCGATGCCAGCGTTTCCAGGCATCGGTCATCCGGGAAACCCGCTCTGGGCACGAACTTTGTGAACTTCCGCGAGTCGCCTGGGCACATTTTGTAGGAAGCGCACGCAGGGACGCGCGCCGTGCACGATCTTCGCGATCTTTGAACGCCTCAGCGCGGTGTGATCGACACCGTGCCGAGCACTCCCGAAGCCGTCCCCGCCGGCGCCTCGACCAGCAGCACCACCGCCCGCGGCCCCTTGCCCGCCGGCAGCGCCGCGCTGAGCGCCCCCGGCGCGGCGATTGCCTTGGTCGCCAGTTGCTTGCCGTCGACCCAGAGCTCGGCCTTGCCGCCGATCGCCTCGAAGGCGATCACGCCGCCCTCTGCCGCCAAGCGCTTCCACGGCGTCGCCCGGGTGCGATAGACCCGCCAGCCCGGCTGCGCCTCGGCCGGCGTCGGCACCCCGCTGCGGACGAAGTCCCAGCTGTTGTTGTCGCCGTCCGCCGGCGCCAGCGTCGCCGCCGGCTTCTCCGCCAGCAACGGAGAGCGCCGCCAGTCGCGCAGGTCCTGGATCTGCGGCACCACCGCCACCTGCGGGCGCGGCGCCACCTCCGCCCGGGCGACAGTCAGCACCGCCGGCGCCAGCCCCTCGGCCTGCGCCCGCACCGTGATCCGTCCCCGGCCGGTGCCGGCACGGACCAGTAGCTGCGCCAGTCCGTTGAACAGCGAGCGCGATCCCGCGCCGGGCGCAACCTGCTCGGGCTCATGGCTGTTCGGGTCGCCATTGCCCACGCCCAGGATCACCGCGCCCTCGACGGTGAAGCGAGTCATCAGGTTCGCGGTCGGCACGTGCCGGCCCTTGGCGTCGACCGCGTCGATGGTGATCGCCTGGCATTCCTCGTCGTCGCCGGCCATCACGCTGCGGGCGGGGGTCAGCCGCAGCGCGACCGGCGCCCCCGCCGTCTCGTGCACTGCCCGGGCGACGATCTTGCCGCCGCGCATCGCCACCGCCTCGATCCGGCCGGGTGCGTAGGGCACGGTCCATTCATTGCCCATGATGCGCTCGACCTTCTGCACGCCGAGCTCGCGCCCGTTCAGCCGCAGCGCGACCGTCTCGGCATTGCAGCTGACGAACACCTTGATCGGCTCGCCCTCGCGCCCCGGCCAGGTCCAGTGCGGCGCGATCGCCACGACGTCCTTGTCGTCGGTCCAGTGGGCGCGGTGGATGTCGAACGCGGTCTTGGGGAAGCCGCACAGATCGAGGATGCCGAAGAAGCTGGCGATCGTCGGCCAGGCATAGGGCGTGGGCTCGCCATGATAGTCGAACCCGGTCCACACGAACCCACCCGCGACGAACGGCCGCTCGGCAATGTTCTTCCAGGTGTCGCGGTGCGTCGCCCCCCAGCTCGTCGCCTCGGTGTCGTAGGAGGTGAGGACGTGCTTCGCCGGATCGCTGGCGAAGGCACCGCGCGTCTCGTATGCGCTGGTGTCCTCCGAGCTGGTGATCGGCTGGTTCGGGTGGAGCTTGTGGTATTTGTCGTAATCGGCCTGATAGTAATTGAAGCCCATCACGTCGAACTCGCCGGCGACGCTGACCTCGTTGTAGAACGACCCGTTCATCGCACCCGTTACCGGCCGGCTGTCGTCGAGCCTCTTCACCGTCGCGATCATCCGCCGCACCATCTCGACGCCCGCGCCGGTGCCCTGCATCGGCTCCTCGTTGAACACCGACCAGAGGATCACGCTCGGGTGGTTGCGATCGCGGCGGACCAGCCATTCGAGCTGGGCCATGTAATCGGGCGCCGGGTTGAACAGGCGGTTCTCATCCATGACGAGGAAGCCCATCCGGTCGCACCAGTCGAGCAGTTCGGCGGTAGGCGCATTGTGCGACATGCGGATCGCGTTGCAGCCCATGTCCTTCAGCCGCTCGAGCCGCCAGCGATGCAGCGAGTCCGGCACCGCCACGCCCACGCCGGCATGGTCCTGGTGCAGGCACACACCCTTCAGCTTGACGTGCTTGTCGTTAACGAACAGCCCCCGCTCGGCATCGAAGCGGATCGTGCGGAAACCGATCGCGGTGCGCCGCTCGTCGACCGCGGCCCCGTCCTGCAGCACCCGGGTGCGCACCGTGTAAAGCGTCGGCTCCTCGACCGACCACAGGCGCGGCGATCCGGCATCGAGCCGCAGCACCGCGTCAGCGCGGTCGAGCACCGGCACGCTAAGCTGCGTCTCGCCCCGCGCGACTTCGCGCCCGTCGGGATCAAGCAGCACTGCCTCGACGGTCACCGCCGCCGTCGAGCGGGCTACGTTGCCCAGCGTCACGGTCACCGGCACCTGCCAGCGCCCGTCGCTCCGGCGCGGGTCGCAATGCACGCCGTCGCTGACGATCGCCACCGGCGCGCGCCGTACCAACCAAGCATGGCGATAGAGCCCCGCGCCCTCGTACCACCAGCCTTCCTTGGCGTCGGCATCGACACGGATCGCGATCACATTGGTCTCGTCGCCGAAGCGCGCGAACGGCGTCAGGTCGACATAGACGCTGTTGTAGCTCGACCAGTTGTGCGCGACCGTGCTGCCGTTGATCCAGATCGTCGCATTGGTGGCGATCCCGTCGAAGTGCAGCTCGAGCGTCTTGCCCCGGTCCGCGGTGTCGAGGCGCAGGGTGCGGCGGTACCAGCCGATCCCGCGCGGGCGATAGCCCTGCGAGACATTGGCGGTCTCGACAAAGGGCTGCGCCGCCGCCCAGTCGTGCGGCAGCCGCACGTCGCGCCAATCGCTGTCGTCATAGGCGATCGCCGCCGCACCGAGCGCATTGCCCGCCTTGACGCTCAGATAAGTCTCGTGATGCCCCTGCGGCTCCGGCGTGGGCACGTCGCCCTCGTGGAAGCGCCAGCCGAGCTCGAGCAGGGTGCGCGAGGGATCGCCCTCGGGCAGGCGCGGCGCCAGCGTCGCGAGCGGGCGCGGCATCGGGAAGCCATCGCCATCGCCGGCGCTCTTGGCGATCGCCTCCGCCGTGCCGATCGGAGCCGCCAGCATCGCGCCGACGCCGACGCTCCCCCGCAGGAGTTGACGACGATCCATGGCAATACTCCGACTGGGGCCGCAGCGCCTGGCGACCCGATGGCAATGGGCAGTAAGGGTCAGATGTCGCTCAGCTCGGCCACGAAATCATAGGCGTCGCCGCGATAATAGGAGCGCGTGACTTCGACCGGACGGCCATCGCGCAGGAAGGCGCGGCGCTCGATCAGCAATCCGGCATGGCCGGGATCGACCCCGAGCATCTTGGCATGCTCGGTCCCGAACGGCACCGCGCGCAGCCGCTGCAGTGCCCGCACCGGGCGGTTGCCGACCTTGTCGAGCGCACCGTACAGCGAGTCCTTCACGGCATCGACCGAGGACAGGCAATAGCCGGCAATGGTCGAGAATTCGAGCGCCATCGGCTCGTCATCGGCATAGCGGATGCGTGCGAAACGCAGCACCGGCGCACCCGGCGAAAGGCCGAGCATCATCGCTTCCTCCGGGTTCACCTGGCCTGGCGCCCGCGAGATCCAGCTGCTGCTCGCCTTGCGCCCGCGCGCCGCCATGTCCTCAGTGAAGGACGAGAGTTTTGAGAAGCTCTTCTCCACGCGCCCGGCGACGAAGGTACCCGCGCCGCGGCGCCGGGTGAGCAGGCCTTCCTCGACAAGCCCGCCGATCGCCTTGCGCACGGTGATGCGCGACACGTCATACTCGATCGCCAGGTCGCGCTCGGGCGGGATCGCGTCACCCTGGCCAAGCACGTTCGAGCCGATCCCATCGCGGATGAGCTGCTGCAACTGGAGGTAGAGCGGGGCGGGATTGTCCTTGCGGAAACGCCCTAGCTGGTCCGAAAATCCCAATTAATCCTCCCCGGCTGCGTCCCCTGCACGCTCCGTTGGCGGCAAAACTATCGCACCCGTCTTGCCGGGGCAATGGCATGATGTGGATTTATATTGGTATCTAATGGAATTGGAATGCCTTGCCCGCCCGCCGGTCACCGCCCGACAATGCGGAGAACGCCAAGGAGAGCCGGATTTTTGCATGTCTGCCTATCCCCATAGCCTGACGCTACGGCCTCCGCGCAAACGACGCTATTGTGCCACAGGACTTATATTGGTTACACCGCTTTGACAGCAATCAGCGGCACGAGCGGGAGGAAGAGATGGAAAAGCTAGCGGTTCGGCGGACGCGCCACCTTGCCTGGGCAGCCCTGCTGGCAGCACCCGCGGCCTTCGCCCAGGACCTCCCGATCACCCCGCTTCCCGCCTCGGTCATGCTCGGGGCCGGCGACTTCACCGTGCGCGATGGCGCCGCGATCGGCATACCCGAAGGTGATGCCGGTGCAGCGTCCGCGGCCCGTCTCCTTGCCACCCACGTCAAGGTAGAGCGCGGCATCACCCTCGCGCCTCAGCCGGGTACTGCAGCAATTCAGCTGGTCCGCGACGTCTCGGTGACCGGCGATGAAGCCTATCGCCTCACCGTCGATGCGAAGGGCATCCGGATCGCCGCCGCCAGCGACAGCGGCCTGGTCTATGGCGCGATGACGCTGGCCCAGCTGCTCAGCCCCGATCGCGCCTTCGGCAAGCCCGTCCGGGTGCGTGCCGCGACGATCGACGACGCCCCCCGCTTCCGCTGGCGCGGTCTGCTGATGGACGTCGCGCGCCACTTCCAGCCAATCGAGGAAGTCTACAAGGTCGTCGATCAGATGGCCTCGGTGAAGCTCAACACGCTGCACCTCCACCTCACCGACGACCAGGGCTGGCGCTTCCAGGTCAAGCGCTATCCCAAGCTCACCGCAGTGGGCGCCTGGCGCACACCACCGTCCAGCGGCGGCCCGGCCGGACCCAAGCATGGGGGTTTCTACACCCAGGCCCAGCTCAAGGCGCTGGTCGCCTATGCCGCCGAACGCGGCGTGACCATCGTCCCCGAGATCGACCTGCCCGGCCACGCCCAGGCGCTCGCCGCCGCCTATCCCGAATTCAGCGTGTTCGCGGACTCGCCCGAGGTGGGCCACGACTGGGGCGTGATGCCCTATCTGTTCAACCCGGCGCCCGAGGGCATCGCGTTCATCAAGAACGTGATCGACGAGCTGATCGAAGTGTTCCCGAGCACCTATATCCATCTCGGCGGTGACGAGGCGATCAAGGACCAGTGGGAGCGCTCGCCCAAGGTGCAGGCGCAGATCAAGGCGCTCGGCCTGCAGACCGAGAACCAGCTGCAGAGCTGGATGATCGACCAGTTCGGCACCTATCTCGCCGGCAAGGGCCGCCGCCTGATCGGCTGGGACGAGATTCTCGAAGGCGGCCTGCCCGCTTCGGCCTCGGTGATGTCGTGGCGCGGTGAGAAGGGCGCGGTGGAAGCCGCCAACCAGGGGCATGACGTGGTGCTGAGCCCCGCCCCCCTGCTCTATCTCGACCAGCTGCAGAGCAACCTGGGCGACGAGTGGAACGGCCGGCTGGCAGTGCAGTCGCTCGAGAAGATCTACAAATACGAGCCGGTGCCCGCCGGAATCGATGCCGAGAAGGCCAAGCACGTGCTCGGTGCGCAGGGCAATGCCTGGAGCGAGTATCTGATCACCCCGCAGCAGGTGCACCACGCCTATTTCCCGCGCGCCGCGGCGATCGCGGAGATGACCTGGTCGGCCAAGGACCGGCGCGACTTCACCAGCTTCCTCGACCGCGTCCAGCCGCAGATCGCGCGCTGGCGCCGCTCAGGGATGGAAGTTGCCGACGGTGCGTTCGCGGTCGGCTACGAGTTGAAGGGCAGCCGTGGCGATGCGCTGCGCGCCAACAAGGTGACGGTCGCGCTGGCCACCCAGGCGCCCTACGGCACGATCCGCTACACCACCGACGGTCGCGAACCGACCGCCAAGTCGCCGGTCTATAGCGCACCGCTCACGCTCAAGCCGGGCGTCACGGTCCGCGCCGCCGCGTTCGACAGGAGCGGCAACGTCACCGCCGAACCCCGTACCTTCGATACCAGCCGCGCCGCGCTGCTGACGCGCACCACCTCGGAAATGACGGCCTGCCCCGGCGGCTCACTCTATCTACGCGTGCCCCCCACGCCGGATGCCACCACCAATGCGCCGGTCTACAATATCGACCTGTTCAACACCTGCACCGCCTATCCGGCAGCCCCGCTCGACATCGCCCGGGGCTTCACCGTCAGCGTCGCGCGCCTCGCCCGGCACTGGGGCCTGGCGCACGAGACCGGCAAGCGCCGCGATCCGTATCCGGCGACCATGCATGGCGAGCTGGTGATCACCGCCCGCTGCACCGCCGCCGCCAACGACAAGACCATCAAGCCGATCGTGATCGGCAGCTTCGCGCTGCCCGATCCCGCCACGGCGCCCACCCAGTTCAGCTTCTCGGGCAGCATTCCAGATAATGTTGGCTCGCAGATGCAGGGAGACGAGGATTTGTGCTTCCAGTTCACTTCGCCGGTATCCGCCCCCTTCTACACCGTCGAGAAGGTCGTGCTGACCGAGGGAGCGGCCAAGTGAAGCGTACCGCGTTGCTCCTCCCCCTGCTTCTTGCCAGTACCGCCGCCTGGGCCGGCCCGCGTGACACGGTGCCGCTCGACGGCGCCTGGGAAGTGCGGATTGATCCGAATGATACCGAAGCGGCAAAGACGCATCCACGCGAGGCGAGCTGGTTCGCGGCAAAGGTGCCCGGCAGCGTCCAGCAGGACCTGATCGCCTCGGGCCGCGCGCCTGACCCGTTCAAGGGGATCAACCAGGCACCGATCCAATGGGCCGGCCTTACCAACTGGCAGTTCCGCAAGGTGATCGAAGTCACCCCGGCAATGCTCAAGCGCGACCATCTCGACTTGGTATTCGACGGGCTCGATACCTTCGCCACCGTCTCGCTCAACGGGCAGAAGCTGCTTAGCACCGCCAATGCGCATCGCCGCTGGCGGATCGATGCCAAATCCGCGCTCAAGCTCGGCCGCAACGAGCTGGTGATCGCGATCGCCTCGCCGATCCGCACGCTCCAGCCGATGGTCCTCGCCCAGGCCAATCCGCTGCCCGGCGAATATGATTCAGAGTTCGGCGACGAGCCCAAGGGCAAGCAGACCTCGCCATACATCCGCAAGCCGAAATACCAGTATAGCTGGGACTGGGGTCCGCGCCTGGTCAATATCGGCATCTGGCGCCCCGTCCGGATCGAGGCCTGGGACAATGCCCGGATCGACAATCTGCGCGTCGAGCAGGAAGCATTGAACGACGCCGAGGCCCGGCTGGTCGCCCGCTACCGCATCGTCGCCGGCGCCAGCACCAGGCTGACCCTGCGCACCACGCTCACGGGCCCGGACGGTAAGAAGCAGACGATCGCGCGCAGCTTCACCGTCGCCCCGGGGATCAACGAGGTCAGCGTGCCGCTCAGCGTCGCCGCGCCGCGCCGCTGGTGGCCGGTCGGCTATGGCGCGCAACCGATGTACGATGTGTCGGGCCAGCTGTCCGATGCCGGCGGCACCGCCGACAGCATCACTCGCAAGACCGGGCTGCGCACCGTCGAGCTGATCCGCAAGGACGGCAGCTTCGGCTTCAAGGTCAATGGCGTGCCTATCTTCGCCAAGGGCGCCAACCTGATCCCGTTCGACAATTTCCCCAGCCGCGTGCCGCGGGCCCAGATGCAGGACATCCTGCAGAGCGCCCGCGAGTCCAACATGAACATGATCCGCGTCTGGGGCGGCGGCTATTATCTCGACGATGGTTTCTACGAGATCGCCGACCAGCTCGGCCTGATGATCTGGCAGGACTTCATGTTCGGCGGCTCGATCACGCCCTCGGACGCCGAGTTCCGCGACAATGTCCGCGTCGAGGCCGAGGAGCAGGTCGAGCGGCTCCAGCCGCACCCCTCGGTAATCGCCTGGTCGGGCGGCAACGAGATCCTGGCCGGCTGGGAGAACTGGTCCGATCGCAAGGCGTTCAAGAAGCGGGTCGGCGCCGATGAGCAGGAGCGGATCGGCGTGGGTATGGCGGTGCTGTTCGATCGCGTGCTGCGCGACGCAGTGCTCACCCGCTCGCCCGGCACGCCCTATTGGAACAACTCGCCCGCCACCGACTATGAGGCTCCGACCGACACCGACAAGGATGGCGACCGCCATTTCTGGGACGTCTGGTCCGGCTCCAAACCGGTCGAGCGCTATCTCGACAGCTGCCCGCGCTTCATGTCCGAATATGGCTTCCAGGCAATGCCGGACCTGTCGACGATCCGCGACTTCGCGGGCGACGGGCCGCTCGCGATCGACAGTCCGGTGCTCAAGGCGCACCAGCGCTTCCTCGCCGGCGAGGGCAATGCCCGGCTGCAGCTCTATCTCGACCAGCGGCTGCGTCCGGCGAAGGACTTTGCCGACCTCGTCTATCTGACCCAGGTCAACCAGGCCCAGGCGATCGACATGGCCGCGCGCCACCACCGCGCCTGCCGCCCGGTGACGATGGGCTCGCTCTACTGGCAGATCAACGACACCTGGCCCGCCATCTCCTGGGCCAGCATCTCGTACGACGGCCAGTGGAAGCTGCTGCAATATGCCGCCAAGCGCTTCTTCGCGCCGCAGGCGATCGTCACCGAGCACAAGGACAGCACCACCCGCGTCGCGCTGGTCTCCGACGCGACCACGCCGATCGCCGCCGAATGGCGCATCCGTGCTTTCGACATGGCCGGCAAGCCGCTGGGCGAGCGTGGCGGCAAGGTGACACTCGCCCCGCTCGGCGCGCAGGAAGCCGCCAGCATCGCCGATGCCGACCTGTTCGCCGGCGCTGCACCCGGGGCGAGCTATGCCATCGCCGAGCTGCTGGTCGATGGCCGCAGCGTGTCGCGCACGATCGTCGAGCGCGCGGTGCCAAAGGACATGGCTTATCCCGCTCCCGGCCTCACGGCAAAGTGGGACGGCAAGCGCGTCACGATCACCGCCACCGCCCTCGCCCGCGCCGTCATGCTCGATTTCGGTACCATCGCCGCGCAACCGGCCGATGACGGCTTCGACCTGCTCCCCGGCGAAAGCGTCACAGTCGAGGTTCGTTCCGACGCCACCACCCAGGCGCTGCAGAACGCCCTGACCCTGCGTACCCTAGGACCCCAGTAATGATCCCCTTCCTGCTTCTCGCCGCCGCCGACCCTGATCCCGATGCCGTCGCCCGCGCGATTGCGACGATGACGGTCGAGGAAAAGGCCGCGCAGCTCCAGAGCACCGCGCCGGCTGACGCGCAGGCGGAGATCCCCGCCTATGACTGGTGGAACGAAGGCCTGCACGGCCTGGCCCGCAACGGCTATGCCACCGTCTTCCCGCAGGCGATCGGTCTTGCCGCAACCTGGGATATCGACCTGATCGGCAAGGTTGGCGACGTCATCTCGACCGAGGCGCGCGCCAAGTTCAACGCGAAGCCGATCGGTGCCAATCGCCGGATCTATGAGGGGCTGACGATCTGGTCGCCCAACATCAACATCTTCCGCGATCCGCGCTGGGGCCGTGGCCAGGAGACCTATGGCGAGGACCCCTACCTCACCGGGCATATCGGCGTCGCCTTCATCAAGGGACTGCAGGGCCCCGATCCCAAATATCCCAAGGTCATCGCCACGCCGAAGCATTTCGCGGTGCATAGCGGCCCGGAAGCGGGGCGTGACGGGTTCGATGTCGATCCCAGCCCGCAGGATCTGGAATCGACCTATCTCCCGGCCTTCCGCCTCGCGGTGACCGAAGGCAAGGCGCGCTCGCTGATGTGCGCGTACAACTCGATCCACGGCACCCCGGCCTGCGCCCTGTCCGACCTGATGAACACGCGGCTGCGCAAGGACTGGGGCTTCAACGGATTCACCGTCTCGGACTGCGACGCCGTCGCCAACATCCACATGTTCCACCACTACAAGCTCGATGCTGCCGCAGCAGCAGCCGCGGCGATCAAGGGCGGCAACGACTTCAACTGCGGCACCACCTATGCCGCGCTGCCCCAGGCAGTGAAGCGCGGGCTGGTGACCGAAGCCGAGATCGACACGGCGCTGACCCGCGCTCTTTCGGCACGCCAGGCGCTGGGCACGCTCTTCGGCACGACCAGCCCGTGGAACAGCATCAAGCCGAGCGAGGTCGGCACCCCAGCACATCGCGCGCTGGCGCTCGACACGGCCCGCAAGGCGATCGTGCTGCTCAAGAACGATGCCGACCGGCTGCCGCTCAAGCCCGGCAGCCGCATCGCGGTGATCGGCGCCGATGCCGATGACCTCGGCGTGCTCGAGGGCAATTACCACGGAACTGCCCAGGCACCGGTGACGCCGCTCGACGGCATCCGCCGCCAGTTCGGCGCGGCCAATGTCGTCTATGCTCAGGGTTCGGTCCTAGCCGACGGCGCGCCGGTAGTGATGCCGGAGACCGCGTTTGAGGCCGATGGCAAGCCGGGGCTCAAGGCCGAGTATTTCGCCAGCCCGACGGTGAGCGGCACGCCCGTCGCCACGCGCCAGGATCGCCGGATCGACTTCAACTACACCCGCGTCGCGCCGCTGCCGCAGCTCGATCCGAAGGGCTTCGCCGTTCGCTGGTCGGGCGAAATCGTGCCGCCGGGCCCGGGCCGCTACACGCTGGCGATCGACATCCCCGCCTGCTGGAAGGACTGCAAGACGCATGACAGCGTGCGGCTGTGGATCGACGGCAAGCCGCTGCACCAGGGGCTGCTCGGCAAGGGCCGGGTGGAGTTGCCGTTCACCAGCGACGGCAACCGCCATGCCTTCCGCATGGAGATCGACCATGCCGGCGAGGACGAGGGCCTGCGCCTGATGTGGCTCCCGCCCGCCGAGCCCCTGCTCGCCCAGGCGGTGGCCGCCGCCAAGGATTCCGAGGTGGTCGTCGCGGTGCTCGGCCTGTCACCCGATCTCGAAGGCGAAGCGCTGCAGGTGACCGTCCCCGGTTTCGTCGGCGGCGACCGCACCGACATCGCCTTGCCGCTCGCCCAGCAACGGCTGCTCCAGGCGCTGCGCGATACCGGTAAACCCGTCGTGGTGGTGCTGACCAGCGGCAGCGCGGTCTCGGTCGATCCCGCACTGGCCGATGCGATCCTCGCCGCCTGGTATCCGGGCGAGAGCGGCGGCACCGCGATCGCCGAGACGCTGGCGGGCCTCAACAACCCTTCGGGCCGCCTGCCGGTCACCTTCTACAAGTCGACCAACGACCTGCCCGCCTTCATCGATTACGGCATGAAGGAGCGCACCTATCGCTTCTTCACTGGCACCCCGCTCTGGGGCTTCGGCCGCGGCCTGAGCTACACCAGCTTCGCCTATGACCAGCTCGCCGCCAAGGCAGGCAGCACCAGCGCCCCGGTCGAAGTCACCGTGCGCGTGCGCAACAGCGGCGCGCGGTCGGGCGAGGAAGTGGTCCAGGCCTATCTGGTGCCACCGGCGAGCAAGGCACGCGGCAACGGCATGACCACGCCGGTGCTCCAGCGCGCGCTGGTCGGCTTCCAGCGTATCGCGCTCAAACCGGGCAAGGCGGGAACGCTGCGCTTCAGCCTCGATACGCGCAGCATCAGCACGGTGGCACGCGACGGCACCCGCCAGGTCGTCCCGGGCGCCTATCGCCTGTGGATCGGCGGCGGCCAGCCGGGCACCGCGCCGGGGCAATGGACCGACTTCACCCTGACCGGCGAAGCGCAGGAGCTGCCCAAGTGATCGACCGTCGTACGATGATCGGCGCCGGGCTCGCACTCGCCGCCACGCCCGCCCTCGCCCAGAAGGCTACCGGCTTCACCAGTCACCGCCCCGCGCCTGCCGATCGCAAGTTCGTCAGCAAGTCCGTCGAGCGCGAGATCGTCCGCGTCTCGAAGAAGATCGGCGATCCGAAGCTGCGCTGGATGTTCGGCAATTGCTATCCGAACACGCTCGACACCACCGTGGCGATGCGCACGATCGACGGCGCCCCCGACGCATTCGTACGCACCGGCGACATCAACGCGCTCTGGCTGCGTGACAGCTCGGCGCAGGTGAAGCCGTATTTGCATCTCGCGAAGGAGGACGTCGACCTCCGCCGGCTCTATCACGGGCTGATCGCCCGCCAGGCGCGGTCGATCCTGCTCGATCCCTATGCCAATGCGTTCATGGAGGATCCTACCGCCCGGACCAATCTGAGCTGGTCGCTCGACGACCGCTTCCCGCTCAAGCCCGGCGTCGCCGAGCGCAAATGGGAGATCGACTCGCTCTGCTATCCGATGCGCCTCGCGCACGGATACTGGCAGGCGACCGGCGACAAGACGCCGTTCGATACCCGCTGGGCCGAAGCCGCACGCCTCAGCATCGCGACCTTCCGCGAACAGCAGCGTAAGGACGGCAAGGGTCCGTACCGCTTCCAGCGCAAGAGCAACAACCCTACCGAATCGCTGATGCTCGACGGCTATGGCGCGCCCTCACGCGCTGTCGGGCTGATCCATTGCGGCTTCCGTCCCTCGGACGACGCCTGCGTCTATCCCTTCCTGATCCCGTCCAACTATTTCGCGGTGACCGCGCTGCGCGAGCTGGCAGTGGTGGCGAATACCGCACGCGGGGATGCAGGCCTTGCCAACGACGCCGTCGCGCTGGCCGAGGAAGTCGATGCGGCGCTGCGCCAATATGCCCGGATGCGCCTGCCCGATGGGCGCGAAGTGATCCCGTTCGAAGTCGACGGCTTCGGCAATACGATCTTCATGGACGACGCCAACGTGCCGTCGCTGTCGAGCCTCGCCTATCTCGGCTGCTTCGAAGCGAGCGACCCGCTCTGGCGCCGCACCGCCGAAGCGGCGTGGAGCGAGAACAATCCCTATTGGTCGCGCGGCAAGGTCGTGGAGGGCATTGGCGGCCCGCATGTCGGGCTCGGCCAGGTCTGGCCGATGTCGCTGGTGATGCGCGCGCTCTCGTCCAGCGACGACGCGACGATCCGCCAGTGCCTGCGCATGATCCGCGACAGCGACGGCGGCACCGGCTTCATCCACGAAGCCGTGGATGACGACAATCCCGCGAAGTTCACCCGTGAATGGTTTGCCTGGGCCAATGGCCTGTTCGGCGAACTGATCGTCCACCTGGCCGATACCCGGCCCAATCTGCTGGCTGAGACGCTTTGACCCCCACCCGCCGCCAACTCCTCGCCTCGAGCGCCTTCGGCCTCGTCGCATCCGCCCTTCCCGCCATCGCCGCGCCCCGCGGCCGACAGGCGACCGCCCCCAATTTGTTCATCGGCACCGGCGGCACCGGCCACACCTATCCGGGTGCCACCCTGCCCTTCGGCATGGTCCAGCTCAGCCCCGATACCGGGGTCGAGCGCTGGGAGACCTGCTCGGGCTATTACAAGACCGACACGTCGATCCTCGGCTTCTCGCACACCCATCTCTCCGGCACCGGCATCGGCGACATGCTCGACGTGCTGGTGGTACCGTCGGCCGGGCCGGTGCAGCTCCAGCCGGGCACGATCGAGAACCCGGATGCAGGCTATCGCCAGCGCTTCTCGGGCGAGCATGCCGAGCCGGGCTATTACCGGGTCGCACTGGAAACCGGCGTCCAGGCCGAACTGACCGTCACCGAGCGCACCGGCTGGCACCGCTATCGCTTCCCGGCAGGCAAGGGCCATGTGCTGATCGACCTGTCACACCTGATCCTCGACAAGTCGGACTCGCCGCCGCTGGTCGACGAGGCGCTGCTGGAGCTAGCCGCTGACGGCACGCTCAGCGGCACGCGCCACGTGTTCCGCTGGGCCAAGGGCCGGCGAATCTTCTTCGCGATGCAGCTGTCGCGGAAGCCCGATCGGATCACCTTCATCGGCGACGATGACGTCGCCCAGCCGGCCGGCACGACGCGCGTCGCGGGCAAGCGGCTGAAGGCCGTGCTCCATTATGACGATGCGGGCAGTACGCCTCTGGTCATCCGCTGCGGCATCTCGGCCGTCGATGCCGATGGCGCCCGCGCCAATCTCGCCGCCGAGGCGAAGCATTGGGACTTCGACCGGGTCCGCCGCGATGCCGCTGCCCTGTGGAGCAAGTCGCTCGACAGCGTGAAGGTCGAGGGCGGCACGCCCGACCAGCGCACCATCCTGTCCTCGGCGTTGTACCACGCCCAGCTCGCCCCCACGCTCGTGTCGGACGTCGATGGCCGCTATCCGGGCATGGACGGCAAGACGCAGACCGTGCCCACCGGCGGCGCGGCGTTCAGCACCTATTCGCTGTGGGACACCTATCGCGCGCTCCATCCGCTGCTCACCCTGGTCGCGCCCGATCAAACCAAGCTGCTCGTCGATGACATGATCCGCCAGACAGCGCAGTCGCGCTTCGGCCCGCTGGTCTGGCCGCTGCAGGGCAAGGAAACCGGCACGATGATCGGCTGGCACGGCGTCGTCCCGCTCGCCGAGGCACATGCCAAGGGCATCCCGGCCGACTATGCGGCCGCCTGGCCGGCGATCCGCAAGCGCAGCTTTGATTTCTCGGCACCGGACAAGGACAACAGCCTTGGCCGCGACCTGTACGACAAGCTTGGCTATGTGCCGGCGGACAAGGTGTTCGAGAGCGTCAGCCGGACGCAGGAATATGCCTATGACGACTGGGCCTCGTCGCACCTGGCCCGCGTGGCCGGCGCCACCGAGGATGCCGAGCGGCTGCACAAGCGCTCGGGCAACTGGCGCAATGTCATCGACGGCAAGATCGGCTTTGCCCGTCCCCGCTTCGAGGATGGCCAGTGGTGGAAGGACTATGATCCCGTCCAGCTCGGCCACAGGCCCAAGCCGTGGTGGCGCGACTATACCGAAGCCAATGGCTGGCAGGCGACCTTCCTCAACCAGCACGACATCTATGGCATGATCGCGCATATGGGCGGCGATGCGGCGTATGAGGCAAAGCTCGACGCGCTGTTCACTGCGCCTTCGACTCTGCCCGACAACGCGCCGCCGGACATTTCGGGGCTGGTCGGACAGTACGCGCACGGCAACGAGCCGGACCAGCACGCCGCGTACCTCTACAGCTATGTCGGCGCGCCTTGGAAGACGCAGGCGATGATCCGTCGCCTCTGTGTCGAGATGTACAAGAACGATCCCGACGGCATCATCGGCAATGACGATTGCGGCCAGATGAGCGCGTGGTTCGTGCTGTCTTCGCTCGGCTTCTATCCGGTCGATCCGGTCGAGGCGGTCTATGTCTTCGGCTCGCCGCTGTTCGAGCGTGCCGAGATGCAGCTGGGCAAGGGCCGCAAGCTGATCGTCGAGGCGCCGGGCAACCGGCCCGACACGCCCTATGTCGCCGCCGTGACCTGGAACGGTCGCCCCTGGACCAAGAGCTGGATCTCGCACCGCGAGCTGGCCGCCGGCGGCACGCTGCGCTTCACCATGTCCGCAAACCCCAACCGCGCCTTTGGCCGCGCGCTCGCCGACCGGCCGCCGTCCTTCGGCCGCAGCCCGGCCTGACCCTGGAGAGAATGATGACCGATCTGTCCCGGCGCACCCTGCTCGCCACCGGCCTCGCCGCCGGCGCACTGCCCGCAATTCCCGCCCAGGCCGCCACTACGCCTGCCAATACCCCCAAGCCCTTCGGAGCGACACCCAGCCCGCGCCAATGGCGCTGGCACGGTCGCGAGCAATATGCCTTCGTCCATTTCTCGATCAACACCTTCACCGACAAGGAATGGGGCTTTGGCGACGAAAGCCCGAAGCTGTTCAACCCGAGCGACTTCGATGCCGACCAGATCGTCGCCGCGGCCAAGGCCGGCGGGCTCGAGGGGCTGATCCTCACTGCGAAGCATCATGACGGCTTCTGCCTGTGGCCGACGACGCTGACCGAGCATTGCATCCGCAACAGCCCCTACAAGAACGGCAAGGGCGACATCGTCCGCGAGATGGCCGATGCCTGTCGCCGCGCGAAGCTGCCCTTCGGCCTGTATCTGTCACCCTGGGACCGCAACCATGCCGAATATGGCCGCCCGGCCTATGTCGCCTATTACCGCGCCCAGCTGACCGAGCTGTGCACCCGCTATGGCGACCTGTTCGAAGTCTGGTTCGACGGCGCCAATGGCGGCGACGGCTATTATGGCGGCGCGCGCGAGGCGCGGAAGATCGATGCACCGCGCTATTATGACTGGCCCTCGATCGTCGCGCTGGTCCACAAGCTCCAGCCGAACGCCTGCACCTTCGATCCGCTCGGCGCGGACATTCGCTGGGTCGGCAATGAGGACGGTGTTGCCGGCGATCCCTGCTGGCCGACCATGCCGAACGAGCCCTATGACCAGAAGAACGGCAATGCCGGCGTGCGCGGCGGTGCGATCTGGTGGCCGGCCGAGACCGACGTCTCGATCCGCCCGGGCTGGTTCTACCACTCCGATGAGGACTCCAAGGTGAAGAGCCCGGAGCGCCTGATCCGCCTCTATGACGAGTCGGTGGGCCGCGGAACCAACCTGAACCTCAACCTGCCTCCCGATCGCCGCGGCCGCATTCCCGACCAGGACTTCAAGATCCTCAAGTCCTTCGGCGACGCCATCCGCGCGACCTTCGCCAAGGATCTCGCCAAGGGCGCGGTGGCGCATGCCAGCCACACCCGTCCAGGCTTCGCTCCGGCGCACGTGCTCGACGGCAATCGCGAGACCTACTGGACCACGCCCGACCAGGCGACCACGCCGACGCTGACGCTCGACCTCAAGCCCGGCACCCGCTTCGACGTGATCCGGCTGCGCGAATACCTCCCGCTTGGCGTGCGCGTGACGCGCTTTGCGGTCGATGCCGAGCTGGGCGGCGTGTGGAAGACGCTGGCCGAGCATGAATGCATCTCGGCCCAGCGGGTTATCCGCCTGACTGCCCCGATTGCTCCGCGCCGGGTGCGCCTGCGCATCCTCGAGGCCCCCGCCTGCCCGGCGATCAGCGAGTTCGCGCTGTTTGCCTCGGTCGCGCCGGTCCCGGTGCCGGTGATCGTCTCGACCGACCCGACCGTGCTCGATGTTACCAAGTGGACGATCGTCGAGGCGAGCGCGCCGGGTGCGGAGAAGCTGCTCGACAATGAAGCGGGCACCATCTGGGTGCAGCCCAGCCCCACCGCCGGCAAGCCCGCCCGGGTGACGGTGGACCTCGGCAGCGATGCCGATCTCGCCGGCTTCAGCCTCACGCCTTCGCGCCAGGTAATGACCGGCGCCGCCCCGCCGCGTGGGTATGTCGCTGAGACCAGCCGCGACGGTACCGATTGGGAACCAGCGGCGAGCGGCGAGTTCTCGAACATCGCCTATGCGCTCTCGACCCAGCGGATCGCCTTCGCGAAGCCGCGCCTCTCGCGCTACCTGCGGATCAGCTTCGCCGAGACCGCGGTGCCGGCCGGTCGCCTCGCTATCGCAGGCATCGGCGGCTTCACGCCGGCCCGCTAACCCATCTCAACCAAGCCGTACGACGCGTCACATGGCGAGCAACCCGCTCGTCCTGTGGCGCGTTGTGCGTTCTGGGCCGTGCGCGTCGCGCCGGTGCGAGTGACGTAATTTTGCAACTGGTACGCAAGATGCTCACGACACATAGCACCAAATGCGTTTTTGGTATTGAAGTGATTTTTCACCTATGACAACTTCATTGCAGTCGAGGGTCTGCAGATAAGACCCGGACACATGGAGACCGCCCTCAGGCGGCCAGGTCATTGGGTGGTGCTTGTCGATGAAAACGTCTCGCCGCGGCGCTATGGGATTGGGAATCGGAGGCGCTGCTCTCGGCGTTGCCGTACCGGCGCTCGCGCGCCCCGCTAACCGTACCCTGATTATCTCGACCTGGGATTTCGGCGCCCCCGCAAATGCCGCGGCCTTTGCGCAGTGGAAGAAGAGCGGAAGCCTACTCGACGCGGTCGAAGCCGGTGCCCGCGTGCCCGAGGCCGATCCCGAGAATCATTCGGTCGGCTTTGCCGGCTATCCCGACCGCGACGGCCATGTGACGCTCGACGCGATCATCATGGACGATCGCGGCAATGTCGGCGCAGTCGCCGCGCTCGAGGATTTCGCCCATCCGATCTCGGTCGCGCGCCGGGTGATGGAGAAGACGCCCCACACCTTCCTGGTCGGCGAAGGCGCGCACCAGTTCGCTGCTGCAGAAGGCTTCGAAAGGGTCGCGATGCCGACGGCCGAATCCGAAAAAGCGTGGCGCGACTGGCTCAAGACCGCCAAATACAAGCCGATCGTCAACATCGAGAACCAGCGCGGCTCGGCACTCGACCACGACACGATCGGCATGCTGTTCTGCGCGCCCGACGGCCAGCTCGCCGGCGCCTGCACCACGTCGGGCATGGCCTTCAAGCTGCGCGGCCGCGTCGGCGATTCGCCCCAGGCGGGCTCCGGCCTGTTCGTCGAGGCCGGCGTCGGCGGCGCCACCGCCACCGGCGTGGGCGAAGAAGTCACCCGCATCGCCGGATCGGCCCGCGTCGTGGCCTCGATGCGTGCCGGCATGTCGCCCCAGGCCGCCTGCCGCGAAGCCGTGCTGCACATCCTCAAGCTGCGCGGCGACGCCGTGCGCGACGCGCAGGTCGGCTTCCTGGCGATCAACCATCGCGGCGAGATCGGCGCCTTCGCGCTCCAGCCCGGCTTCACCTACGCCGTGACCGACCTCGAGGGACGAACCCAAGTCCTGGCCTCCGAGAGCTTAAAGAAGCCCGCGGCCTCCAAGTAACCCTGACCCATCCCTAGGGGGAAGTAATGAAGAAGTTCAATTCACTGTTACTGAGTTCGACCTGTTTCGCGGTGATGTTCGCCGCCCCTGCCATGGCGCAGGACGCGGGTCAGGACGCCACCACTACCGCATCGACGGCAGAGGCCCAGGCCAGCGACTCGATCGTCGTCACCGGCAGCCGCATCACCCGGCCGAACGCCGCGGCGGCGTCGCCGATCACCTCTGTCACGTCGGAAGCGATCCGCGCGCAGGCCGCAGTCAACATCGAGGAAGTGCTGAACCGCATTCCCTCGGTCGCACCGGACAGCCAGCAGAACTACCAGGATTCGGACGGCCGTCAGCGCATCAAGCTGCGCAACCTCGGCTTCGAGCGCACGCTGATCCTGGTCGATGGCAAGCGCCTCGGCACGATGAACGGCCTCGACGCCAACATGATCCCGACCTCGCTGGTCAAGCGCGTGGACGTGCTGACCGGTGGCGCCTCGGCGGTCTATGGCTCGGACGCAGTCGCCGGCGTCGTGAACTTCATCCTGGACAACAATTTCGAAGGCATCCAGGTCAACGCGAACTACAATTTCTACGCGCACGAGAACAAGGCGGGCCTCGTCTCGCAGGTTGCGAAGAACTATGGCTTCGCCCAGCCCGCACAGGGCCTGACCACGGACGGTGCCCGCGTCGATCTGTCGCTGACCGCCGGCAAGAAGCTGTTCGACGATCGTCTGCACCTCTCGGGCTATGTCGATTACCGCAAGGGCGACCTCGTTCCCTATGGTGCGCGCGAAACCTCGGGTTGCCAGCTGGTTGAAACCGTCAAGGACGGCCCGCTCAGCTGCACCATCTCGACCTATTCCCGCAACGGCTACGTCTCGCCGCAGACCGGCGCCAATGCGGGCAACGCCTATGTGAACAATCCGAACGGCACCCGCAGCTTCGTGCCCTATTCGAACGCGGTCGCCGAAAACCCCTATGACGGCTATTCCTTCCAGCGCCGCAACGAGCGCTGGAACGCCGGCGGCTTCGCCTCGTTCGAAATTTCGGACGCAGTGGAAGTCTATGCCAATGCGATGTGGTTCCAGGACAAGTCGGTCAACGTCTATCCGGCCCGCGTGTTCAGCTCTACCAACTATGCCGAAGGCCCCTATTCGGTGAGCTGTGCCAATCCGTATCTCTCGTCCTCGCAGGCGACGACGATCTGCGGCGGCGCGGCCGGCACCAACACCTTCGTGCCGATCGAGCTGCGCTATCGCTTTACCGGTGTGCCGGATCTCGAGGATCGCTACACCAACGAAGGCCTCCGCATCTCCGGCGGCGTCCGCGGTACCTTCGCCGAGGGCTGGAGCTACGACCTCGGCGGCGTCTATGCACGCAACCAGCAGGACACCAGCTGGTCGGCCGGTCCGGTCTGGAGCCGCGTCAACAACGCGCTCAACACCGTCAACAACAACGGCACGATCAGCTGCGTCAACGACGTGGCGAACGGCTGCCTGCCCTTCGATCCGTTCAGCGCCAACTCGACCGTCAACAACAGCGCACTGTACAACTATCTGATTGCCGACACCTACGGCACCAAGACCACCGTCAACACGCTCTACAACGGCATCCTGACCATCCAGGGCGATCTCGGCACCTATGGCATCAAGAGCCCGTGGGCCGACCAGGGCCTGGCGATCGCGTTCGGCGCCGAATATCGCGAAGACCAGCTCAAGAGCTACGCCGACCAGATCTGGCGCGACACGATCAGCAACGACTCCGACAGCTACCTCGCCCAGCACGTCTGGGAAGGTAACGTCGAGCTCCAGGCGCCGCTCGTCGAGCACAAGGCATTCGCCGACCTGCTGCAGCTGAACGGTGCGTTCCGTCTTTCCAAGTACAGCAGCAACCCGAATACCTTCTCGACGTGGAAGGCCGAGGCGATCTGGGCGCCGATCAAGGACATCACCTTCCGCGCCTCGATCAACCGCGCCCAGCGCGCTCCGACCGTGGTGGAGGCCTACCAGGGCTCGAACACCAGCTACGGCCGGATCACCACCGCCTATAACGACATCTGCGCACCGACCGTCATCGGCACCTCGATCGATCCGGTCACCGGCAAGCCGGTCAACGTCTATGGCGCTCCGGTCGGTTCGCGTCAGGCGTGCGCCGCAACCGGTCTCGCCGACAATCTCTACGGCAGCGCGACCCTGCTCTGCCCGACCGATGTCGGTTGCACCTATCGCGCCGGTGGCTTCACGGTCGATCCGGAGACGGCCTACACCAAGACGTTCGGCGTCGTGCTGAAGCCGCGCTTCCTGCCGGGCCTGGTGGTGTCGGCCGACCGCTATCTGATCGATCTCAACCAGTCGATCGGCTACAACGACTATCAGTACTTCTCGCAGGGCTGCGTCCAGACCGCGGATCCGTTCTTCTGCAGCATGTTCGTTCGCAACGCCGACGGTACGCTCTCGAGCAATCCGACGACCAACCCGACCAGCGGCTATATCCGCCAGGGCACGACCAACTATTACAAGAGCAAGGCGCATGGCTGGGACTTCCAGGCCCAGTACGCCCTGCCGCTCGGCACTGTCGGGCGCCTGGACTTCGACTTCGCGGGTACGCTGACCACCCTGGCCGGCGCGCAGGACGCGTCGTTCCTGGCCGAGCGCAACTGCGTGGGCTATTATGGCGGCGCCGGCTGCGGCCAGTTCATCTCGAAGTGGTCGCACACGCTGCGCGGCACCTACTCGACCGCGGACCAGTTCTTCAGCGCCTCGCTGAACTGGCGCCACCTCGGCCCGCTGACCCGGACGTCCAACTCCGGAGAGACCAGCCTCGGCGCCGACGCGACCTCGGCACGGTCGACCTTCTACCGGATCGGCGCTTATGACTATTTCGATCTGGCCCTGAACTTCCGCGTGCAGCAGGGTTTCTCGTTCCGCGTCGCGGCGAACAACCTGCTCGACAAGACCCCGCCGCTGCTGCCGAATTCGTACGATATCGGCCTGTCGCGCGCGAACACGATCTCGGCCCGCTACGACTCGCTCGGCCGTCAGATCGCGTTCGGCACCACGATCAACTTCTGATCCAGTCCTAACGACTAGCCCCTGGGCCCGTCTTCTCCGGAAGGCGGGCCCTTTGTTTTGGGCGCGAGACCGCGAGCGCGCCTCAGAGGCCGTAGACCTGCGGGATCGCCGTATCGAGATACCAGGTCCAGAACGCCCGCCGTGCAGCCCCATCGGCAGGCCGGCCGTTCAGGCCCCGCGCCGCCGCCGATGCGCACATATAGCTGGTGTCACAGGCCTCGGGATCGAGCTGCTCGTCGTCTTCCGCCTCGGGGATCGCGTCCGCATTGTCCTCGATCCGCGCTTCCATGACGGTGTTGGCGGCGGCGAGCCCGACGAACATCGCGGAGGCATCGCCGGGATATCTGCGGTTCTCGACGACCTCGACATAGAAACGATCCCGCGCGTCCCCGGCGGCCTCGTCCTCGATCGTACCCGCGACCCGCCGTGTCGCGACATCCAGCATCGCCTCTACGCCCCGATCCCCGGGAAAATGCGCATCCCACCGATCGAGCACCTGGCGGACACAGGCCTGGTTCAACCGCACCCGGCGCTCGTAACCGGTCCGCGCGTCGGAGAGCCCCGCCAGGCCACCCCAGAGCGCGGTGCGATACCGCAACGCCAACCCACCCTCGGGGTCATCGGCCAGCGCCCTGCGCGCTTCTGCCAGCAGGCGTGCGACCATCCGCGGCCTATCGATAGATGTCGATCACCCGTTCGCTGTCGCGATCCACGTCGATGCGCAGGAACTCGGGCTTGTCGTAGAGCAGGATGATGTTCGGATGCGGCATCGGCCAGGGACGCTGGGCCCGGCCGAGCACCCCGACCACCTCGCGCCCGTGCATGCCGATGCGCACGCCGCGCACCGCATCGGGGAAGCCGCTGCTGTAGCGGATCCCGCTCACCACGCCCTTTTCGAAGAACACCTTGGTCGCGAGCGTGTCGAACCCGTAATATTCGATCACCTTCCCACCATCCCCGGTATCGCGGGCGTGGCGCGGCGCCCCGCCCAGCGCCTCGCTCTGGCGCAGCACATCGGCCTGTGCCGTGCGGCGCGGAAGGGAAGCGAGATAGTCGGCAAGCGTCATTCGGCGATCCTCAGGCACGCAGCGCGTTGATGAAATCGGAGAAGGACCCGGCGATCTTCTCGACATTGGAAAAATCGGCGAAGCGGCTGCCGCCATCGGGCGCTTCCCGCTCGTGATCCCAAAAGAATATCGCGCCATGGCTGTCCGGCTCGAGGCTGAGCAGGAAGGCGTTGCCCGCCGGATCGTCCCCGATCGGCAGGCTCGCGGCCGGGATGCGGTCCATGTCGCGCAGCATCTCATAGTCTTCGAGGATATTGGGCTCGGTCCCGGGCGTCGCCGAAGCGAGGTCGTTGAGCACCGTGTCTCCGCTCTTCGGTACGCGTACCTTGTCGTCACGGACCCGGCCGCCGCTCGCCTGGCGCAGGAACGCCTTGTAGTCCTCGGGCAGCGCCGCGCCGACATGTGCGGCGAGCGCATCGATGTCCGCCTCGCTGGCCGGGGGGTTCGCCATCATCATGCGGGATCGATAGTCCATCGGGGTCCTTGCTCAATGGGTGCCGGCGATGCCGCCTGCGTGCGTGAACTGCTTGTGGATGCTGCGCGGGACAAGCTGCATCGTCGTGCCGTTCTCGTGGTGGTGCCATGTATAGCCCGGCGGCGACTTGTCGCCATATTCGCTTCGCCCGGTTGCGTTGTTCGCCGCCCGGAAATCCTGGCTGCGCCCCTGGAATCCGCCCGGCAGCTCGGTCTCGCTCACCGTATAGGGCCCGAAATCGGGATAGCCGTCGGCGCTATAGGTAACGCGCGTGCCGGAGGCGTTCTCGTAGATGGTCGAGCCGTCTTCCTGCGGATAGATCTTGCCGCCCTTGGCACGCCACTTGTCCGGGTTGGGCGGATTCTTCCAGGCATCGCCCTGGTCCTTGGGCTTCTGCCAGTCGTCATCCGGCTCCTGGTCGTCATCGTCGTTGTTCGAGCCCCCGCCTCCACCGCCGGTCGCCGCGGTCGCACCGGCGGCGCCGCTCGCCGCCGACACGCCGCTGCCCGCCGCCGCCATCTGCGCGGCGGTGACGCCCGGCGTGGTGATCGCGGCGCCTTCCGCCGCAACCGGGATGCCGGCATAGGCGGGCTGAGGCACCGGCATGCGGAACGAGCCCGGCGGAATGCCGCCACTGCCGCTGATGAAGCGGCCCAGCCCGCCGGTGACGGCGCCGATGCCGGTGGCGATCGCTGCGTCCTTCCAGCTCCACGGCCGGTCCTTGCCCATCAGCCGGTCGATGCCCCAGTCGGCGGCATAGCTGAGGAAGCCGCTGCCCGCGCCGACCCCGGCAAAGGCGGCGATCCCCGCGGTCGCCGGCAGGAACACGAAGGGCACCGCGGCGATCGCCCCGACCACCGCGCCCTTCAGGCCGGCCAGCAGGATGCAGGAGAGGCAGAAATGCTCCTGGTTGAGCGCCTCGTTGACCATCATGCCCGTGGCACCGGCGGCCGCACCCGCGGCGATGATCAGCAAGGGTCCCGAGATCGGCGCGGTGGCGACGACGATCGCCGCGACCGCAACCGCCGCGACGATCGCCAGCGCGGCCTTCCACCACAGGCCGGTCGGGTCGGCCCGGTTCACCGGATCGTTGCCGGCATAGGCGTAGAAATTGAGCCCGCCCGCGACGCCGATCGGATCGCGGCTCAGATAGCGGCCAAGCGCCGGATCGTAATAGCGGAAGCGGTTGTAATGGAGGCCGGTCTCGGCATCGTGATACTGGCCCGGCAGGCGCAATGGCTGGTCGATCCCGCCCGGAAGGGGAGCCAGCGCGCCGAAGCCGCTGCGCTCGGCCTCCCAGGTCACCCTGCCCGCCATGTCGGTGAGCCGCATCGGCACGCCCAGCGGGTCGCAATGATATTGGTGGATCGCGCCGCCCTCGCGCAGGAACAGCGGCTTCCAGGTCTGCGGCCAGTAGCAATAGTCGCGGGTACGCTCGGGGCCGCCGCCCTGCCAGTCCGCGCCGGCATCGCCATGCACCTGCTCGATCTCGCGGATCAGCTGTTCGCCGGCCCAGACATAGCGGGTGATGCGCTGCTCGCCGCCCTGGCCGACTTCCTTCCAGATCCGCCGCCCCAGCGGATCATAGCCGAAGCGAACCACCCGGCCGCCATCGTCCTCGGCCCGGACCAGTCGGTCGAACCCGTCATAGGCATAGCGCCAGACCCGGGCGCCGCCGCTGCGGGCGATGCAGTTGCCCCGCCCGTCATAGTCGAAGCGCTCGCTCCCCTGCCCGATCATCCGGTTGAGGGAGTCGAATTGCGCGGCCCCGGCCGGGCTTGAGACGCGGTTACCGGCGCCGTCATAGGCGAAGGCCTCGCCGGCGCCGTTCGAGCGCTCGACGGCGAGCAGCTGCCCTTCCGCATCATAGCCGTAGCGCGTCGCGCCCAGCCGCGTGTCGCGCTGCTCGACCAGCCGGTCGTCGCCGTCCCAGGCGAAGCCCTGCTCGAACACCGGCTTGCCCGCCGCCTCCACCCGCACGCCGGTGGTGAGACCTACAGGGTTCTGGAAGCTGCTGGTGGTCAGCCCCTCGGGCGCGGTCAGCCGCCAGCCGGCCTCCTCGGGGGCATAGTCGATCGCGTGGCGCCGCCCGGCCCAGTCGGTGATGCTCGACAGGCGGAGGTCGGCGTCGCGGGTGTAGCGGATCGTCTCGCCGGTCGGATAGGTCAGGCCGGTCAGCGTGCCGGCATCGTCATAGACATAGGCGACGCTCTGGTCGCCCTGCCGCTCCTCGATCAGCCGGCCGCCCTCGTCATAGGTCCAGGCCAGCGCGGCATCGCCGTTCTTCGCGGCGACCAGCAGCCCCTTCTCGTCATAGGTGAAGGTGGCGACATCGCCATCGAGGGTCGCCAGCCGGGTGATCCGGCCGGTCTCGTCCTGGGAGACGTCGAGCACATGCCCGTCGGCGCGGGTGATCTGCTGGAGCCGGCCGGCGGGATCGAAGGCATAGGCCTCGCGGCTGCCATCGGCCTGGACCAGCGCCTCGGGCCGCTCGCCGGCGCCATAGTCGAAGCGGGTGGCGTTGCCGTTGCCGTCGATCATCGCGACGAGCGTGTCGCCGTCATATTCGTAGCGCTCGACCCGGCCGACCCGGTCGCGCTGGGCGGTGATGTACTTGCCCTTGGTATCGCGAGACGCCTCGATGCCGGTGTCGCGGTAGCGGATGCCGGAGAAGCTGCCGTCCGGGAAGTCGATGCGGGTCAGCCGGTGCTGGTCGTCATAGCCGGCGCGGAACCGCGTCTCGCCGCCGCGCGAGACATGGGTGATGTCCCCCGCCGCGTCATAGTCGAGTCCCAGCGCCAGCCCCGAGGGGAGTTGCATCCCCTTGAGCTGGCCCCGCTCATTGCTCGCCACCCGCCATTGCCGCCCGAGCGGGCTGGTGACCTTGTCGAGCATGCCGCTCGCCCCGAAGCCCAGCCGCATGACGCCGCCATCGGGATTGGTGACCAGCACATCGTCCGATTGCGGCTCGCGCCGGGCCTTTTGCGGGCTGCCCTCGAAACTCGCGGCGATCCGGTCGCCGAGCGCACGGCGGCGGAAGGCGGCGACATTGGCCTCGCTGATCCGGTGCCGGGCGCCCACGGCGGGACGCGGCGCGGCGCGGACGATCTCCGGCGCGCGATAGGCCATCATTCCGTCGCCGCGGGTGTCGACGGTCAGGAAGGCCTGGACCGGCCCGAAGAAGCTGTTGAGCTCCTCCTGGGTCGAGCTGCGCAGGAAGGCGGGGAGCAGGCGCGGATCGTAGAAGCGGAACAGCCAGCCCGCGCCTTCGGGCGAGCGGACCTTGAGGAAACGGCGCAGGTGCCGCCGGGTCGCGTCGAAGCCTGCACTGGAGAGGAGGAATACGCCCCAGGGCTGACCGTCGAAGCGTCTTGCCAGCGCCTCGGCCTGGGCGGGATCGACGCGGAACAGGTACGGCGCCTGCTCGCGATAGTTGAACGCCGCGCGACCGAGATAGAGGCAGGCCGCCCGGTCCCGCCCCGCCTGATCGGCCATGGCGGGAATGTCGGGCGAGACGCAGCCGTCGACCAGGGCATAGAGCTGCCCCGCCGCCGCCCAGCCGGCGACGTCGCGCGCGGCGACGGGCGCAAACAGGATCGGGGGCGCGGCGCTGGCCATGCGCTATTCGGTGACGAAGGGCGCGCCGCTGTCGTGCGCGCTCCCCAGCGTGGTGCTGCGCGCCTTGGCGCCGTCGCCGATCAGCACGGTCGGCGCGCCGGTGGCGATCTTGCCGCCATGGCAGGTGCTGTCGCCGATCCGGGCTGCTTCGTTGTTGCCGATCTTCACTGTCGGGCAGCCGCTCTCGATCTGGCTGGGGCTGCCGCAATCGAGCGTGTCGCCCTTGCGCGCGGCAGGCAGCCCGACGATCAGCACCGACTTCTCGCCGGTCATGATCGTACCCTTGTTCTTGATCGGGCAGGCTTCGGTATCGGTAATCCGTGCGGCGGGCGGCATGATCTACTCCCAGATACGCGGGACGGGGGACGAACGCTCAACGGCCATTGGCGGACCAATGCGGCGGATCGGTCGCCAGCTTGAGAAGGCCATAGGTCGCGCCCACGGCGTGGAGATCGGTGTTGGTGTTGCCCGATCGCGGCTGATCGATCCGGTGGGTCTGGCCGGCGGCATCGAGGATATCGATCGGCCCGTCCCAGCCGATCGTCATGTCGATCGCAGTGCCCTGGATATGGTTCGAAGTGAGCGACGGCTTGAAGGCGATGTGGAACAGGTTGACCATCGCCTGCGCGGCGCGGCGCGAGACGGTCGGGTCGCCATGATCCCAGAGGATGTCGACCTCGGGATTGGCGGGCACCGCGCCGGGCTGCACCGCACCGTGGGCGACCTGCCAGGCATAGTGCATGATCCAGGCGCGGTTGCGGTTGCGCAGCGTCGCGCTCACCCTGACGGTCGCGCCGGCGCGCTGGAGCGCGGCAATGAAGCTGCTCGCCTGGGTGGCGAAGGCCGGGGCGAGATCGGCCACCCGGTCGCTGTTGGGGAAGCGCGCCTCATTGGCGTTGAACCACGCGGCGCCGCTCAGCCGGGGCAGCGCCGCCTGGGCACGCAGCCGGTCGCGCAGCAGCGTCATCGGCTGGGTATCGGCCAGCGCGGTCCAGGTTCGGCCATTGGGATCGACCCGCCCGTCCGAGCGCCCGCCCAGCACCAGCGACTGGTAGCGCCCGATCGCCGCCATGGTAGCGTTGTCGATCACCCCGGTGGTCGGCAGGGGCTGCAGTCCCATCTCGCCCACGCGCAGGTTGAGCAGTTCCTGCACCTGCGCGACATCGGCCGGAACATTGGCGCCGCCACGGCCTACGGATCCGGTGATCGGCACGGCTAGTCCTCGATCCGCGGGTCGTAGCGGTCGAGCCGTCGCTGGACTGCACGGTTGCGCGCATGGATGCGCTTCAAGCGCGCCAGCTGCCGGTCCGCCCCCGTGCAGAACCGTATCGTGGCCGCCTCGATTTCCTTCTGCCGCGCTTCGTCCGGCGAGTCCTCGCCGCGGAAATGGTCGCATTTGTCCCGCCGCGCGACATAGGCGCGGACTTCCCTCGGCAGGGTCTGCGGCGCCATCGCAAGGGCAAGAAAAGACGCCAGGATCATGCCGCGATCAGCCCCTCGGTCACCAGGGTGCGCAGGCCCTTGTCGAGCGCCTCGTCGCTGTCGAGCCCCGCCTCGCGCGCCACGGCGGCAAGCGCGGCACGGTCGCGGGTGCCGTCGAGATGGGCGAGCACATGGCGCGGGCCGAATTCGGGAATGGTCATCAGCCGATGGTCCAGCGTGCAGATATTCTCCAGCCCCTCGCCCAGCATCGCGCGGATCAGCGGGCTGGCACGCGGCCGCTCGCTCACCTCCGCCGCATAGGGCGCCGGGGTGGTGCACAGGTCGATCAGCCCGGCGTCGAACATCTCGAACAGCGCGAGCTTGCGCGCCGGGGTATCGACGAGTTCGCCCACCCGGATGCGCGCCGGCCGCGCATCGACCAGCCGGCCGAGCGCCTCGGCGAGCGGGGCGTCCTGCACCTCGAACACATTGGCGTTCATCCGGAACATGCCCTCGGCATCGCGGTGGCAGCGAGTGACGGCGTAGAGCTGGCCCAGCGCATCGAGGTCGATGCGCCGCTTCGGCCGGACGCCGTCGCGCACCAGCAGGGTCTGGCGGAAGAAGCGAAAGTCGTGAACATCGCGCACTTGGAGCAGGCGGACCAGCTGGGCGGTGGCATCCCCCTGGGGCATCACATCGTCGGGCAGGAAGGCGTCGCCCATGCGCTCCCGATCGGCATCACCCAGGAATTGCAAACCGTTAGCGGCGGCATCTGAGACGACCTCGGCGAGCGACTGCGGGTGGAAATGCGGGCCGAGCTCGTCATGGCAGAGCACCGACCAAGGCTTGTCGAGCGTGTGCTTCGCCGCATCGCGCAGCGCCGCCTGGGCCGGGTTCTCGCGCCCCTCGGGCTCGGCGGCGAGCGCGGTCAGATAGTCGCGCGAGGCCTGCCAGCGCTCGGCGCCCTCCAGCCCCTCGAGCTGGAGCAGCATCGCCTCGCGCAGCACCAGCCGGATATGGCCGCCCGGCATCGCATTATAGCTGACGAACGCGACACCATCCGGCGCGAGCAGCTTGCCGATCAGCGCCATCGTCGCCTCGCGCACTGCAGGCGGTACCCAGGCATAGACGCCATGCGCGACGATATAGTCGTATTGCCCGTCGAGATGCTCGGCGGCGGTGAGGATATCGAGCACCCGCATCTCGGCATTCTCGATGCCGGCGAGCGCCCGCCAGCGCTCGCCCCGCGCGACCGCGGTGGGCGCCAGGTCGAAATTGGTGAAATGCGCCTCGGGCCAGGCCGCGGCGAGCGCGAGCAGGTTCATCCCGTCGCCCCCACCGATCTCCAGCACGCGTGCACGGGCGATCGACGGCGGCGACAGGCCGGCCAGCCGCGCGATCACCGCCAGACGGTCGGGTGCCGTCTGGCTGAAGATCGCGCTGGGATAGGCCACCGCGTCATAGGCAGTGGGCGCGGCTTCGCTCATTCGACCTGCAGGTCGAGCTGCTTGGCCGCATCGGCATAGAAGCGCGCCGAGGCGGCGTTCTTCTGGGCCTGGAACCGCGCGCTGGCCGCACGCGCCGCCTTGGCCGCGACATTGAACGAGTCGATCCGCACCTGCGGCTCGAGATCGCCCTGGACCAGGTCATCGCCGGTGAACTTGCCGACGACATAGCCGCCATCGACGTTGATCGCGCCGATCACCGGCACGCCGTCGCGCAGTTCGCCATAGAAGGTCGCGGTCGCCTTGCCGCCGTCGCGGCGCACCAGCACGCCCAGGCCCGATGCCTTGCCGGCCGGGCATTCACCGATCCAGTTGGTCGGCCCCGCAGTCAGCGACTTGGGCGCGACGAAGCGGCACTTGCTGCCCGGGTCCTGCGACCAGACCAGCTGGCCGTCAGCGGCGGCCGATGCGTTTGCCGGCACAGCTGCAACAGAGGCTTCCGCGACATTCGCCGGTGCCTGATCGTTGCCCGAAGCGACGACCGGATGGCAGCCGAGCAGCGCGATGGCGGCAATGCCGCCGAACAGGAACCGCGCGCTCATGGTTTCGGGAAGCTCGCGATGAGCGCCGCGCCACATTCGAAATGCATTGCATCCTCCGTTCGGAAGCCCGCCCCCCAATACCATCCACGGGCGTTGAAGAAGGGAGCGAGCAGGATCAGGCCGTGATAGACCTTGTTGTCGCCGCGGACATCGAGCTTGCCGTTGATCTTGAGGTCGATCGCGGTGCCCCAGCTGTGGTTCGAGATCGAAGTCGAGGAACCGCGCACGTTGCGGACCACCTTCATGCCCGCCGAGCTGAGCGAATTGTAGAGATCGGGGATCGAGCGCTGCACGTCCGACAGCACTTCGCGCAGGCTCGCCACTGCCGGGCGCAGGCCGGTGACCCGGAACGGGCCGACCGATTCCGTGCTCATCATCGCCGCGAGCTTGGCATTGGTGATCGGCTGGTCGTTCTGGCTGTAATTCTCACGCGGGGCACCGAACTTGGCGAGCAGCACGCTGTTCGCCGGCGAGGTCAGCCCGCGGTTGAGCGTCGAGCGATCCGGGCGCGGCACCAAAGTGGTGTAGGACGTCGAACTGTTGCCGGGCGTGGGCGCCGCAGCCGCCGGCGGCGTCGCGCGGCCGATGATCGCCGGCGCACCGCCACCGCCATTGCCATTGGCAGCCACGCGCGGCGGTGTGCGAACCGGAGCAACGGCGCGAGTGGGCGTGGAAGGACGGACGCCGCCGGGCGTAGCGGACCGCGCCGCGCTGCCCTGCCCGGTCAGATGCTTCCAGGTCGTCGCGTTCGGCTCGACGAGCCCATCGGGATTGCGCATCAAATTGCGCTGATAGTTGACGATGGCCGAGATCGTCTTCGGCCCGCATCGGCCGTCGATCAGGCCGAGCTTCATCCCGGCACGGGTGAGCAGGCTCTGCACCGCGATGGTATCGCCGCGCGCATTATTGCCATTCAATCCGACCGAACCCTGCAGAGCCGCTGACATACCCCTACTCCCTACTGAATGCACATGGCATTATTAGATATGCATCTTTGCGTTATCTTGCAGTTACGTGACTATCTACTGCACGATATGTTACTCAACCTTCATTCACCGCTTCCGGAACTCGTTCCACCGCATCGTTATTCTGGACGACCGGCTCCGACTTCTTATCGCGCCCGCTTTCGAAACCGTAGCTGAACCCGTCCGGCCCGGTATCGACATGGATCGCATCGACATCCTCTCCGCGCATCTGCCGCTCGAGCAGTGCGATCGACATTTCGGGCAGCATCGTGTTGGTCAGGATCGCATCGATCACGCGCCCACCCGAGGCGACTTCGTTGCAGCGCGAGACGATCAGGTCGACCACCGAGTCCGCGAAGCTCAGCCGGATCTTGTGGTTGTCGGCCAGGCGCCGGACGATGCGGCCGAGCTGCAGCTTGACGATGCCGGCGAGCATCGCGGGGCTCAGCGGATAATAGGGCAGCACGAGCAGCCGGCCGAGCAGCGCCGGCGGGAACACCTTGAGCAGCTCGGGCCGCAGTGCCGTCGCCAGCCCCTCCGGCTCGGGCTTCATCTCGTCATCCTCGGACAGGTTCATGACGAGGTCGGTGCCGACGTTCGAGGTGAGCAGGATCAGCGTGTTCTTGAAATCGATGAACCGCCCCTCGGAGTCGTTCATGAACCCCTTGTCGAACACCTGGAAGAACATCTCGTGGACGTCCGGGTGCGCCTTCTCGACCTCGTCGAGCAGCACCACCGAATAGGGCCGGCGCCGCACCGCCTCGGTGAGCACGCCGCCCTGGCCGTAGCCAACATAGCCGGCAGGGGCGCCCTTGAGCGTGGAGACGGTGTGCGCCTCCTGGAACTCGCTCATGTTGATGACGATCAGCGAATCGTCGCCCGAGAAGAGCAATTCGGCCAGCGCATGCGCGGTCTCGGTCTTGCCGACGCCCGAGGGCCCACAGAGCATGAACACGCCGACCGGCTTGTTGGGATTGTCGAGCTTGGCGCGGCTGGTCTGGATGCGCTTGGCGATCGCGTCCATCGCATGATCCTGGCCGACGACCCGCGCCTTGAGCTGGTCGGCGATGGTCAGCACGCTCTGGATCTCGTCCTTGACCATTCTTCCGACTGGGATGCCGGTCCAGTCGCCGACCACGGCCGCGACGGCATCGGCATCGACCACGCCGAACACCATCGGACTATCCTCCTGCGCCTCGCGCAGGGTGGCGATCGCAACGTCGAGCGCGTCGCGCAGCTCGGTTTCGTTGGCCGGCTCACCTTCAGCCTCGGCCCGGGCGTCACGCAGCGCGGTGCGCGCCTGGACGACGCTTGCCAGCGCCCCTTCCTCGCGCTTCCACTTGGCCTCGACCGCATCGCGCGCGGCACGGGCTTCGGTCAGTTCCTCGTCGATCTTCGCCAGCCGATCGTCGGCGCGATACTGGCCGCTCGCCTCGCGGGCGACGACTTCGCGCTCGACCTCGAGCAGCTCGACCTTGCGGCGGCGATCCTCGACCGCGGCGGGCGTGGCGTGCTGCGACACCGCGACGCGGGCGCAGGCGGTGTCGAGCAGGCTCACCGCCTTGTCGGGCAGCTGGCGCGCCGGGACATAGCGCTGCGACAAGGTCACCGCTGCCGACACCGCTTCGTCGAGCACCACCACCTGGTGATGTGCCTCCATCATCGGCGCGACCGAGCGGATCATGTCGATCGCCTTGTCGGTCTCGGGCTCGCCGACATCGACGGTCTGGAAGCGGCGGGTGAGCGCCGGGTCCTTCTCGAAATATTGCCGATACTCGGCATAGGTGGTCGCGGCGATCGTGCGCAGCCGGCCACGGGCCAGTGCCGGCTTGAGCAGGTTGGCGGCGTCGCCCGTCCCCGCCTGCCCGCCCGCACCGATCAGCGTGTGCGCCTCGTCGATGAACAGGATCACCGGGGTCGGCGAGCTTTCGACCTCGTCGATCACCTGGCGCAGACGCTTCTCGAACTCGCCCTTCACGCTGGCGCCGGCCTGCATCAGCCCGATGTCGAGCGTGCGCAGCGAGACGCCCTGCAGCGCCGGGGGCACGTCGCCATCGGCGATGCGGCGGGCGAAGCCCTCGACCACCGCGGTCTTGCCGACGCCGGCCTCGCCGACGAGGATCGGATTGTTCTGGCGGCGGCGCAGCAGGATGTCGATTACTTGGCGGATCTCGGCATCGCGGCCGACGATCCGGTCGAGCTCGCCCGCCTTCGCCTTGGCGGTGAGATCGATCGAATATTTGCCCAGCGCCTCGCCCGGACCGGCGACGCCGGTGCTGGCGGGGGCTTCTGCATCGCCACCGGCGGCAGCCGGCGCAGCGTCGCGCTGGGTGGCCTCGGCCGAGGACTGGACGACGAGGTCGAAGTCGCTGCCCAGCTTCTCGGCCTGGACCTTGCGCCACTCCGCACTCAGCGCGAACAAAGCATTACGGAGCGTCGGCGTCTTGAGCATGCCGTACAGCAGGTGCCCGCTGCGCACCCGGCCCGCGCCGAACTGGAGCGAGGCGTAGAGCCAGCCCTTCTCGATCGCCTCCTCGATCTGCGGCGCGAAGTCCGAGATCGCGGTTGCGCCGCGCGGCAGCGCGTCGAGCGCGGCGACGGTGTCCTCGATCAGCTTGCCGTCGTTGAGGCCGAAGGCGGTGCGGATCGCGGCGACATCGTTGCGAGGATCCTGGAGCAGGATGTGCACCCAGTGCGCCAGTTCGACATAGGGATTGCCCCGCATCTTGCAGAAGCTGGTCGCGGTCTCGATCGCCTTGAGCGGTACGGGACCGAGGCGACCGAACAGTGCAGAGCGGCTGATTTCCGTCATCAAAGTCCCCCAAGAGCAGCATGGGCGGGCTTGAGCCGCCGCAGATGCGCGTCCGAACGGATGCGGTCGCTCGGCTGCGGGCCTATCCAGCCCGTCCAGCCCAGTCGCGTGCGTCCGTCCAGCCGCGCGGCTGGAACGTTCCGCTCGGCGATTTCGATCCGCATGTCCCATTCGAGATGGCTCGGCGCGAAGGCGTCGAGCGCTTCCGACGCGATGGCGAAGCGCGGCCCCGAGGGCAGCAGCTTCTCGAACTCGGCGAAGGAGCGAGCCTCGATCACCACGCTGAACGCGTCGGAGGCCATGCGGATGCGGTCGCCGAGCACCAGGTCGCCACCCAGCGTCGCGAAACTGCGACCGAGCCGGCTGCGATCTTCCGTCGGGATGTCGCGCCACCTCGGCCGATATTCGATCACCTGCACCGGCTGGCCGAGCAGATGCCCGAGCGCATCCTCGATGCCGATCGCGCTGCGCCGCGAGGCGAACAGCGCGGCATAATGGACGCGGGCCGGCCCCGTGAACAACGCCTTGGGCGACACGCCCTCGGTCGCCCCGGAGAGCGCCGCGAGATAGGCGGCGAAGCGATCGTCCTCGGGCCGGTCGGCATGGACGACGGGCTGCGAATCTCCCCATGCGCGGTAGAAGAATTGCAGCATCCGGTTCGCCAGCACGTCGAGCCAGCGCCCGAACGGCCGCCGCTTGGCATAGCGATGCTCGAAGGTGGCGAATTCGGTGAGGTGGATCGGCAGCGGGCCGTTGGGACCGGTGAGCCCCAGCCAATAGCCGTTGAGCTGGATGCGCTCGCCGCGCGGCTCGGCCGAATGGAGCGTCGGCGCCGGGAAGTGCATCGCCGGCACCTGGGCCAGGTCGACGATGCTCTGGTTGGGCCGGCGCGCGCGGCCGAGGCGCGGCAGATGGGGGGCACGCGCCTCCGCCCCGCGAACCGCGGGGAACATTCCGAACTTCCGTGCCTGCTCGCCGACGCGGCGCAGGAAGCTCAGATGTTGTGCTGGCGCCCCATCCTCGGCGGCCATTGCGCGAACTCCCCTTCGTTCGGACTGAAGAAACTGCACTCGGTGAACGCGTTGATGCTGGCGAACTCCGCCAGGAAACGCTCGAGCACGGCGGTGAACAGGAACATGCCGCCCTTGTCGAAGGCGGCATCGTCCAGCTTGATGCGGATCTTGTGCCCCCGGGCGAGCGCCATCCGGTCGAGGCCGGGCACCCGGCGCATCACCTTGGACGAGCTGATCCCGAGAACGCCGTCGATCTGGCGGCGGAGCACGGCATCGTCCTGCCGGCCATAGAGCGCGAGATGGTCGCGCAGCGCCGAGGGGTCGTCGTGATCCTCGGGCGCAAGGGTGACGTAATTGGGGGTGAGGTGCGCGATCACCCGCCAGGCGGCATCACCCAGGCCGAGCGGCGGGCGCGGTCGGGTCGGCGCGCGCAGCACCGAGACGGCGCGGGCGGGCACGCCGGACACGGTGAAATGCTTGTCGCCGCGGAAGGCGAGCAGCTCGGGCAGCTCGCGATTGGTGACGAGCCCGCGGACCGCCAGCTCATGGACATCGTCGAGCCGCGAGGCGTCCCCGGGCGAGGTCAGGCTGATCCAGGTCTCGGTGCCGACATATTCGCTGCGCCGGCGCAGGCGCTGCTCGCGGGTGGACAGGCGACGGGGGCGTAGCTGGGTCGAATAGAACAGCGCCTCGCGCCAGTCGTAGAGCAGCGCCCCGAACGCGTAGAGCGGCGCCACCGTGCGCGCGTCGACATTGTCGCGGGCATAGGCTTTCACTTCGGTGAGGCGGAACACCTCGAAGTCGTAGCGCTTGGTGCGATCGGGGATGACGTGCAGCTCGTGCTCGTGCGGGCGCACCTGGACGCGGTCGAGCTGCTTCTCGAACAGGTTGATCGCCGGTGCCGCGAACAGCCTGAAATTGCTCGCATCCACTGCGCGGGCCAGCGCCGGCGAGGAGCGGCCGAACAGCAGGACGATGTCGCAGGCGCGTGGGGAAGACTGGAAGGCCCGGTGCAGGTCCTTGAGCTTCGCGAACAGGAAGCGCTCGGGGCAGGCGAAATATTCGGAGAGCAGCCGGTAGCCGCGAAACGCGCGCTGGTCGGCGGGAAGCAGCGCCTCCTCGTCGGAGAAGCCGACCTGCTCGGGCACCGGCAGCGACACCCAGGGGGAGTTGGGCACCGCATCGGCCGAGCGGCCGAGCACCGCCAGCGTCTCGCCGATCAGCTGGCGGTAGAGCTCGTTGGGCACCGCCTCCGCACCGTGCAGATAGAGCGGCAGCTCCTTCACCGGCACCTTGGGCAGCTCCGCTCCCGGCGTCGCCACGAAGCGCAGCCGCAACCCGGCCTCGGCCCGCACATTGGCCGCCGCCGCATAGGGCGCCACAGCCGCGCGGGTGGAGAGATATTCCGCCTCGGCCAGCTTGATCGGCCACAGCGTCACGTCATGGCCGGTGCGGAAGATCACCGGCGCATTGTCCTGCCCGGCGGCAAAGGCCGTCAGCTGGGTGCCGTGCGGGACCTTGTGGCCCTTCAGGAGCACCTGGTCGCCTTCCTTGGGATCGAAGCCGGCGACGCAGATCGACGGCATCGGCGCCAGGTAGTGCGGCTGGATCGCGTGGAGCAGATGCGAGGTGAACTCGGGATATTGATCGGCCAGCTTGAGCTGCACCCGCGCGCCGAGGAACGCCACCCCCTCGAGCAGCCGCTCGACATAGGGATCGGGATCGGTCGGCGTCTTCAGGCCCAGCCGGCCCGCGACTTCCTCGTGCTCCTCGCCGAATTCACGCGCGGCTTCGCGGAGATAGGCCAGCTCGTCATTGTAATGGCGCAGCAGGCGCGGATCCATGGCGCGCTACTCCGTGACGTCGACCGCGACGGTCTCGGGATCGACCTCGGTGCGGAACTTGACCGGCATGGCGTGCGCGGCAGCGGTGATGTCGCCGCGGATCACGAAGGTGATCGTGTTCGGCTTTTCCGGATTCTCGGCGGGATCGACGGTGAGCGACTCTCCCGCCAGCCGCGGCTCGAACCGGCGGATCGCCTTGCGCAATTCGCGGGCACGCTGAAGGATCGCCCGCCGGGTCAGCGCCTTGCCGGCCAGGTCGCTCAGCCCATAGTTGAGCACCGAGCTCTGGACGTGCGGATAGGGCTCGAGGTCGTGCAGCGCCTCGATATTGGTCGTGTTGAGCAGCCAGGCCAGCTCGCGCCGGATCGTCGCGCGCAACGCCGCCTCGTTGAAGCGGTCCAGCTTGGGCACCGCATAGTGGCGGAACTTCTCGCGCGAGACCTGGGGCGTCTCGGATTCCATGTCGCGCAGCCCCGATATCTCGATATCGGCGACCAGCTTGTCGAACAAGGTGGGCGTGAGGCGCTGGCGGACGGCCATCGGCTCAGCCGAAGCTCAGCGTGCGCAGCGACAGCAGCGCCTGATCCTCGCCATCGGACAGGGTCCAGAGCCGCTGGCCCGATCCCGCCTGCCCCCATTCGGCATCGCGCCACGACGTCGCGCGACCGAGCCGCTCGGAGACGTCGGCCGCGGTCTCGGAGCCGGGATAGCGGGCGGGAAGGAAGGCGGCCACCGACTGGCCGGAGCGGAAGGCGATCTGCACCGGATACCAGATCAGGTCGCGCAGGTCGCGCGGCCCCTCGCTGGTGATGCTGGCCACCTGGTCGAAAGCCTGGAGGCCATAGCGGCCACCGATGATCGCCTCGAAGCCGGGCCCGAAGCGCGCATCGGCATCGGCGATCCAGTCGAAGGGAATGTCGTTGAAACTGCCCGCCACATCGGGCGCGGCATCGAAGGCAGCGTCGCGCGCGCCCTCGCCTTCCGCGATGCGGCCCTGGGCGAAATGCTCGATCGCGTCGATCACGCCTTCGAGCCAGTCGCTGGCGACGTGCTGGCGCGCACGGGCGCGGCCGGCAAAGACCTCGGCACGTTCACGCTCGGCATCGATCGCCTGGCCATAGGCCACTGCGAGCATCTGCGCCTCGCCCGAGAGCTGTGCGAGCGTATCGAGCTGGCGCCGGGCCTTGTCCCATTCCCCCGCCGCGGCGAGGAGCTGGAACAGGAACATCCGCGCCTGCTGGTTGGCGGGCTCCGCCCGGACGGTCTCGACGAGCGCGGAGCGCGCACCGTCGAGATCGCCGGAACGAAGCAGCGTGTCGGCATCCGACATCGGCACTGAACCTTTCGGGATCAGGCGGCGATGTTCTGGCGGATGTCGTAGCTGGCGGTGACCACGCCGCCGTCCTTGCTGCCGGAGCGGCTCTGCGGCTGATAGTCGAAGGTCACCTTGGCGGTGTTGAACACGATCGATTCCATGATCGCATCGCCATGGCTCGCGCCCTGGTTGTCGACCGAGGAGACGATCACGTCCTCCAGCTTGATCTTGTAATAGGTCAGCGGCTGCTGATCATCACCCGCCTTTTGCGAGTAGATGATGATCTCCTTGATGTGCTTGCCCGAAGCACATGCGCTGAACAGCTTGGGCGAAGACTTGTCGACTTCCTTGACGATCGAGATGTCACGGATTTCGGCCTTGCCCGAACCACCGCCAGCACCGCCGGTGTGGAACGAGCCATGCTGGGCCGCGCCGAAGTTGAACGACACGATGTCGATCTCCTTCTCATGACCCTTCTTCTGGCTCTCACCCTCGATGCCATCGATCTTCAGGAACAAATCAACTGCCATCACCTACCTCCATAGATACGCGGACTTGCGTGACGTATATTTACTTGCACTATTGCAGATACGTTTCAGTACAACGCCTCAGCGACCAAATGACCTAAAGTTCAGTTGGCCCGTGGGAGTCGCGAAACCATGCTCAGGGCAATATCCATTCCTTCCAACTGGTAATGCGGAACGAACATGAACTTGCCCTTGTAGTAACCCGGATTCTCTTCGTCGGGAGTTACTTCGATCTTGGCGTCCTTGAGCGGCAGACGCGCCTTGGTCTCCTCGCTCGACGAGCTCGGCGCGCCGTCGACATATTGGAGCACCCAGTTGTGCAGGTCGCGCTGCAGCTGGTCGGCCTCGCGATTGCCGCCGACCCAGTCGCGCACCATGCACTTCAGGTAATGCGCGAAGCGGCAGCTCGCGAAGATGTACGGCAGGCGCGCCGAGAGATTGGCGTTCGCGGTCGCGTCGACATTCTCGTAATTCTTCGGCCGGTGCAGCGTCTGCGCGCCGATGAACGTCGCCTGGTCGGTGTTCTTGCGGTGGATCAGCGCGAGCATGCCCGCCGCCGAAAGCTCCGCCTCGCGCCGGTCCGAAATCGCGATCTCGGTCGGGCACTTCTGGTCGATGCCGCCCTCGTCCGTCGGGAAGGTCGCGGTCGGCAGGTCCTCGACCGTGCCGCCCGATTCCACGCCGCGGATGCGGGTGCACCAGCCATAGGTGTTGAACGCCTCGGTGATCCGGGTGCCCATCGCATAGGAGGCGTTGAGCCACAGATGCTGGTCGTGTGCGCCCTCGGTCTCTTCCTCGAAATCGAACTCGTCGACCGGCTCGGTCTTGGCGCCATAGACGGGACGGCCGAGGAAGCGCGGCATGGTCAGCGCCATGTAGCGGCTGTCCTCCGAGTTCCGGAACGAGCGCCAGGCCATATATTCCTGCGCGTCGAACAGCTTGCCCAGGTCGCGCGGATTGGCGAGCTCGGTCCAGCTTTCCATGCCGAACAGCGGCGGCGCTGCGGCGGCGATGAACGGCGCGTGCGCCGCCGCGCCGATCTTGGCGAGACCCTTCATCACTTCCAGGTTCGGCGCGGTGTGATCGAAATAATAGTCGCAGACAAAGGCGCCATAGGGCTGGCCGCCGAGCTGGCCGAACTCGCTCTCGTACACCTTCTTGAACAGTGGGCTCTGATCCCAGGCCGCATCCCGATACTGGCGGAACATCTTGCGACATTCCTCCTTCGAGATGTTCATGACCCGGATCTTCATGTCCTTACCGGTCGAGGTATTCATCACCATGTAGTGGAGGCCGCGCCACGCGCTCTCGAGCGCCTGGAACTCCTCCTGGTGGATGATCTGGTTGACCTGCTCGGTCAGCTTGCGGTCGATCGCCGCGCGCATCGCGTCGACCGTCGCATAGACGTCGTCGCCGATGATCGCGGCGTCCTGCAGCGCCTGCTGCGCCAGCGTCTGCACCGCTTCCTCGATCCGGTTCTTGCGGATGTCGTCGGCGGGCTTGAACTCCTTCTGGAGAAGCGCCGAAAATTCGTCGAACTGGACGGCCTCGGCCTGGGGCTGCGCCTGCTGAAGTGCCTCTTGCGCCATATCGCCTATCTTCCCTTTCAAGCCTGCTCGACCGGAGCGGCGCCCGCGGTCTCGTCATCCGCCGCCGCCTTGGCCGAGCTCAGGGCCGAGAGCAGCGCGGGGTCCTTGAGCACCTTTTCGAGCAGGTCCTGCGCGCCTTCCTTGCCGTCCATGTAGATCAGCAGGTCCTGGAGCTGCTGCCGCGCCTCAAGCAGCTGGGCGAGCGCCGGCACGTTCTTGACGACCTCGCCGGGGGTGAAGTCGTTGACCGACTTGAAGGTCAGGTCGACGCCGAACTTGCCTTCGCCGGTCAGCGTGTTCTGCACGGTGAAGGCCGCGCGCGGCGCGATCGCCTCCATGCGCTCGTCGAAATTGTCCATGTCGAACTCGACGAAGTCGCGCTTCGACAGGTCCTTCTTCTCGACATGGCTCTTGCCCGAAAGGTCGGAGAGCACGCCCATCACGAAGGGCAGCTCGATCTTCTGCCGCGAGCCGTAGGTCTCGACCTCGTACTCGATATGGACGCGCGGCGCCCTGTTCTCCTTGATGAAACGCTGTCCACTCTTAGCAACCATCGGATCCGCCTTTCGTCGCCCCTTTCGGGCATCATCCAAAAAAGTCAGGGATTTGAGGGATCTATTTCAGTATCCGGAGCTTTCTTCCTCCGGACGCGCAAGCAATACGGTACCGGCCTCGTGCATACTGCCCGGCGCGATGTCCCGTAGAATTGCGAGAAAATCCATGTTTATCCACCCCCGTACTCGACGGAGTGCAACGGGTATCGGGCTCGTTGGTTCCCTGCGTGCATAATATTCAACGATTGCATCGAGCGCACGCGCAACATCCTCACGCGATTCCACGCGCCCGAAACTTCGCTGCGGTGCGGAAATAGTGTCCGATTCGTTTCCGGAATCGGTCTCCGCCGTGGGCGCCTCCTCCTCGGGATTTGCCGAATAAGGCGTTATCCATCGCAGCATGTTATCGATAACTTGATAGGCCGGCTTGAAGTCCGTGCCGGTATCGCCCTCGGCATGCGCCGTCAGCGCCTGGTCCGCGCGCTCGATCGCCGAGCGCATCGCGCGGAGCGAGACCATCGTGCCGGCGAGTGCGTCGGCCGGCAGTTCGCTCACCGCATGACGGAACATGCCGAACCCGTCGGCACCCTCTCCCTCGTTCTCGAACCGCTCGAGATCCTCGGCACTGTAATCGCCGAGCCGGGCATGCTCGATCAGCGCGATCCGCTTGAGCGGCCCCAGGAACGTGCCGATCCGGGTGAGCGACTCGCACGGCGCCTTGCGGCCCTGCAGCCCATATTCCTCGAGCGAGGGATGAAGGACATCCCAATAGGACTCCAGCAGCCCGGCCAGCATCTCGCAACCGACGACGACGACGTCGAGCCGCCCCATCCGCGCGCCGGCGCGGGCGAGATAGACGGCCAGCCAGAGATCCTTGGTGCGCTGGCTCTGCGCCTCGATCTTCGAGACGATCTCGCGCCAGTCGACGCCCGAAGGCTCTTCCTCGAACGCCTGCTCGATCTGCTGGCGCTCGGGATCGTCATAAAGGTCCAGCCCGCCCGGAGACTCCTCCGAGACGGGGGCGAGCAGCTCGCCAATCGGCATCAACACCTGCGCATTCCCGACAAATCCCTCTCCTTCGAAATCAAACGAAAGCCGCAACGGGGATCAGGAAATCAGCTTGGCCTCCACACGACGATTATTCGGGTCGTCGGCACGGCGCCCGGGCAGCGGAATGCTCGGCCCGAATCCGCGGACCTCGACGCGACTGCGCTCCACGCCCTGGCTGGAGAGATAGGCCGCCACCGCCTCGGCGCGGCGGCGCGACAGCTCCATGTTGAACGGCACGCCGCCCAGCGAATCGGTGTGACCCTCGATCAGGAAGCGCTTGTCACGCAACTCGGGCATCACCAGCGAACGTGCGAAAATCCGCGCCTTGGCCATGCCGTCAGCGGTCAGCCGCGCGGAATTGAGCTCGAACCCGATCATCAGATCGGCGCGCGGCCCTTCGGACACGCGCGCGGCAGGGGTGTAGCTCGAATAGCCTGCACCGGCGCGGCGCGGCGGCGCCACGGTCGCACGCGGGGCGCGATAGTCGCTGCTGGCGGCACGGACGGCGGGCTTTGCCGCGGCGGCAGCCGTGGGTGCGCCCGGCCGCGCGATGCGGAATCCCTTGGTCGCCGGCGCAGCGCGAGTCGGCTGCTCGGCCGCGGGCGTGTTTCCACACTTGCCCGCAAAGGTGCAGAGATATCCCTCGACGGTAGGCTCAGCCTGTTGCTGCGCAACCGCAGGCGGAACGCCAACGAGCAACGCAGTGCCGGCAATCGTCGACAGGTACGCAATACGCATGCAGGTCCTCGCTGGCTTACCCCAACCCCCGGAGAACGCACCAAGTCTAAATTGGGTCCGTAACGTTCGCAAGCCGCCTTCACGACGGGCCGTTACGATAGAACGGTCGAAATGAAGGTGGAACGGTTTATCACCCAGACTTGAACCGTTTCGCGTCCCAAGCGTAAGAGCATTGGGCAAGAGTAAGGTCGGAGGCCGCGTTGTCAGGCACGTCAAGACTTTCCGAAATGACGATCGATTTGGGGGACGAGCAGGTTGAGCTCGAACGAATCGACTCTATGGAGACCCTTAGTTCTCCTTTCACCATAACCGTCGACATATTCTCGCCATTAGAGGTCGACATTCAGCCACATTTGGGAAAGCCCTGTGGCCTGAAGGTGAGCGAGGACGGCGAATTGCGCCGCCACTTCCACGGCTTGGTGATCTCGGGCGAATATATCGACGAATCGCCGACCGGGCATCGCTACCGGCTGGTGCTCAAGCCGTGGAGCTTCTTCCTGGCCCAGGGCCGCTCGATGGCGATCTTCCAGGATCTGACCGCGCAGGACATCATCAAGCAGGTGTTCCAGAACGCCGGCGTCTCGGATTTCGAGTTCAAGCTCTCCGGGACGCCCCGTCCGCGCACCTATTGCGTCCAGTATCAGGAAAGCGATTTCGCCTTCGCCTCGCGGCTGATGGAGGAGGAAGGCTGGTATTATTTCTTCCGCCACTCCGCCGACAGCCATGTGATGGTGATCTGCGACGCCCCGTCGTCGCACACCGCCGGCAATCCGCCGAGCATCACCTATGCGCCCAATTCGGTCTCGGTCTTCTCCGCCGATTCGGCCGAGCGCACCAGCCAGGGCAAATTCTACCTGCAGAGCTGGCACGAGCGGGTGAGCACCCAGGCAGGCTCGAAGGTCACGGTGCGCGACTGGGACTTCCGCGCGCCCAACCGCTTCGTCGAGGCCAAGTCGGAAAGCGAAGGGCAGCACGAGCGGGACGACCGCGAGATCTATGTCTATCCCGGCCGCTTCTACCATGAATCGATCGATCCCGGCTCGGTCGAGACGCATGGCGGCGAGCGCAGCGACACGATGCTGGCAGGCGCGCGGGCGCAGCGGCGGGTGTTCACCGGCTCCTCGCAATCGGCGGGCCTGTCCACCGGCTTCAAGGTCAGCGTGGCCAACCATCATGTCGGCCGGATGAACGGCGACTATCTGATCACCTCGGCCTATCACAGCATCGCCGCCGAGAGCTATCGGAGCGGCCAGAGCGCGCGCGAGACCTCGTTCAACGTGCGCTTCGAGGCGATCCCGGCCGAGACGCGCTTCCATCCGGCGCAATCGACGCCGCGCCCGGTGGTGCAGGGGCTGGAGACCGGCATCATCGCCGGCCCGGCGGGCGAGGAAATCTACACGGACAAGTACGGCCGGGTGAAGGTCCGCTTCCACTGGGACCGCGGCCCGACGCCGGGCGAGTCCGCCACCTGCTGGATCCGCGTCTCGCAGACCGGCGGCCTCGGCAACCTCATCCTGCCGCGCGTGGGGCACGAGGTGCTGGTCGATTTCCTCGGTGGCGATCCGGATCGCCCGGTTGTGGTCGGCCGCGTGTTCAACGCCAACCACATGCCGATCTACGACCTGCCCGGGAACAAGACCCGGGCGCTGTGGCGCACCAAGCGCTATGGCGAGACCGGCGACTATCCCAACGCCGTGCCGCTCGACAGCGGCGCGCCCGGCGCGAACGAGATCCGCTTCGAGGACAAGGGCGGTGCGGAAGAGATCTACGTCCATGCCGAGCGCGACATGAACACGCGCATCCGCCTGGCCGAGACGCACCATGTCGGCCAGGACCAGACGGTGAATGTCGGGCATGACCGCACCCGCGGCGTGGTCAACGACGAGACGGTCGAGATCGGCAACAACCAGAACCTCACCATCGTCGCCCAGCGCCATAGCAAGGTGGGCAAGGACGACATCGTCGACGTCACCCAGTCGTTCAAGCTCACCGCCAACACCAGCATCGTGCTGCAGGTCGGCAATTCGAAGATCGAGATGAAGCCGGGTTCGATCTCGATGACCTCGCCGGTGATCGAAGTGAACGGCAACAGCTCGGTCACGATGAATTCGCCGGAGACTTCGGTCGATGGCAAGGGAACGCTGACGCTCACCGGGGGTTTGGTGAAGATCAACTAGGGGGCCGGCAATGGAGCCGTGGCGTAGCGTGCATCTCACCAGGGCGCGGCAGGTCGGGGAATTGATGGAGTTGCGCGGCGCGGAGCTCCCTTCCCCCGATGTTTCTGTGCGCGCGCACTACGAGACGCTGCGCACTTCGAATCCCTCCAAGGCGGTCTCCTATATCGGCCACGCCTTGCCGCGGCGCGAGGCGATCCACTGGGCGGCCGGCCTGATCGATCCGAAGCTGAGCGAGAACGCACCCGCCGAACGCGCCACACTCGAGCACGCCCGTCTCTGGCTGGACGCGCCCGACGACGACAAGCGCCGCCAGGCCTATGCCGCCGCCCAGTCCGCCGATCGCGAGGCGCCCGAGCGGTCGCTGGCGACGGCGATCTTCTACAGCGGCGGCTCGATCGCGCCGGAGGGTGTTGCCCCCGTCCAGCCCGCCCCAGGCCTCGCCAACCGGCTCGCGGTGGTCGCGGTCGTCCAGGCCGCCTGGCGCAGCAGCGACCCCAAGGGCTTCCTCGCCCAGGCGCTCGCGCGCGCCGAAGCGATCGCCGAGCACGGGATCCAGCCCAGCAAATGACGCTCCGTCTCGCCATCGCCAATCTGGGCCGCTCGGCGCTCGACAATGGCGTGCCTGCCGAGATCGTGCTGCAGGAACGCGGCGCGCTGATCGGCCGCTCGCCCAATTGCGACTGGTGCCTGCCCGACCCGCGCAACCACATCTCGTCGCGCCACTGCGAGATCCGCTATCAGGACGGCGCCTATCTGCTCAGCGACCTGAGCATGAACGGCACCTTCGTGAATGGCCGCCCCGAACGCCTCACCCAGCCGCATCGGCTGGCGGACGGCGACATGCTGACGATCGGTGGCTACGAGGTCCGCGCGACGCTCGGCGCCGCCGCGCCGGCTCACGCCCATGCGACCTCGCAATGGGACGGCTGGGGCAACACGCCAGCACCCGTCGCACCGCTTCCCGCACCGGCGAACGGCGACCAGCACAAGCCCGCCACCGGCTGGGACCCGCCGCCCTCCGCGGGCAATTGGGGTGCCGCGCCGATCCCCTCGGCACCGGGCGACAATGACAGCTGGGGGCCGCGTTCCGACAGTGCCCAAGGCTGGGCACCCGCCCCGCCCGAGCGCGAAGCGCCCGTCGCGTCGGCCTGGCACAGCCCCACGCCCGACGCGCAACCCGCTTCGGGCTGGTCGAGCGCCGCGCCGGACCGGCCGCCCGCACCGGCGCCCGACGATATCTGGGGCAGGCTCGCCGAGGGCAATGTCGTCGACTGGGCACGCGGCGGCTTCGGCCAGCCGATCCAGGAGAACAGCGACCCGCTGGGCATCCGTCCGGTCGGCACCGAACAGGCACTTGGCGTCGCCTCCGCCCGCCCCTTCGGCGCACGCGACATCCCCGCCCCCACGCCGATCGGCGCACCGGTGGCGGAGCAGCATTTCGCCATGCCCGCCGCCCATGCCGCCGGTGCCAATGGCGCAGCCCAGCCGTCGCAGCCGGTGGCACCGCCGCCCCCGGCTCCCACCCCGGACTATGCCCTGGTGGAGGCATTCCTCCGCGCCGCCGGCGTCGATGGCAGCGTGAAGCAGCGCAACCCGGCCCTGCTCGATCGCGCCGGCCAGGTGCTGCACCGCCTCGTCGCCGGGCTGGTGGTGATGCTGGAGGCGCGGGCGCGCGCCAAGTCGCAGATGGGCGCCGAATCGACTGCGTTCGAAGTCGACGGCAACAACCCGATCAAGTTCGCCCGCACCCCCGAAGAGGCGATCGCCGCCCTGCTCAACCCGCCGGCGCGCGGTTTCCAGGATGCCGGCCCGGCGATCGAGAACGCGTTCTTCGACCTGCAATCGCACCAGATCGCCACCCTGCGGGCGATGCAGGGTGCGTTGCGGGCGACGCTCGACCGCTTCTCCCCCAATGCCATCCGCCAACGCGCGGAGAATGGCGGGCTGCTCGCCAGGATCCTGCCCGGCGCGCGCGACGCCGCGCTGTGGCAAGCCTATGAGAAGGAGTTCGGCGGGGTCGCACAAGGGTCGGACGAAGCGTTCATGGACGTCTTCGCCAAGGAATTCCGCCGCGCCTATGAGGAGCAGTCGCGCGCACAGCGCAAGGGCTGATCACTCCTTCAGCTCGTCCACCACCTTGAACCAGACCATCTGGGTCTGCCAGCCGTTCGCGGCCGCCTGGGAGACGAACTTGTTGGTCCATTCGGGACCACGCCCGCCCAATGGCGGGGCGATCAGCGTCTGGTCGAACGGTCCCTTTCCGCTGATCATGAGCACCCCCGACCAGCCGGGGTGATTGACGTCGAGCTGGATCTGGAAGCGGTCGCCCCCGCGATCGGTGACCATCCGGGTCTGTACGGCCAGCTTCTTCAGCCCGTCGCGTCCCAGCACGCCGGTACCGGGTCCCGAGAATTCGGGATCGATCACGCCCGAGGGCTCGAGCCCGATCAAGGCGATGTCGTCCTTGGGATTGGCGATGGCGATCTGCAGGACGACGTTCGCGGCATTCTCGCCCGGATAGCCGCTCAGCGACGGGTCGGCGGGCTGCATCCGCATCTCGAACTTGCGCTGGGGCACGCTCAGCTGATGCGAGTCCGGCGCGCGGACCTGGCGATAGGTGTCGAGCGCGGCGCAGCCCGACTGGGTGATCTGGGCGACTTCGCTGAAATCGATGCTGGCGCCCTCGATCTTGCGCTGGGCAAGTACCTGGGAAATCTCGTTCTGTGCGGCGGATGGGTTGCCCGCCACGCCCGTCAGCTTGGCGACCGGCCCGGGCTTGCCCGGCGTCACCTCGACGATCTGGAGCCAAGTGCAGCCGACCGACGGCAGCGCCGCGTCGATCGCCGAACGGGCGAGCTGGACGGGGTCATTCGAGGCGGCCGTGGCAGTCTCGGTCTTGGTAGGCGCCGGCCCGCGCGGCGCCAGCATCAGGCCCGCACCGGCCAGCACCACCGCCAGCGCTCCGACCCCGCCGCCGATCAGCCACCAGCGTTTCGGGTCGGCTTTCGAAGGGGTTACGGCCTCGATCTTCGCCACTTCGGCCAGCACCGCTTCCATCGACGGGAGGCGCTGGGCCGGATCGGGGGCGAGCATCCTGGCCAGCACCCCGCGCAGGGGCTCCTCGACCGCGCTCAGGTCCGCCCCCGCCCGGCGCTTGTCGACCGCATCGACCAGCGAGCCGCCCATCTTCACGTCGCCGCGCTGGGCCAGGGCGAGGATCACCAGGGCGAGGCTGTAGACGTCGGTCCACGGACCGATCGACCTCCCGAAGTCGCCGAGCTGCTCGGGGGCGACATAGTTGAGCTTGCCCGCGAACCCCTCGCCGACGATCGTCGCGGTGCCGGGATCCATCTCCTTTGCGATGCCGAAGTCGATGATCTTTGCGCGGTCGAGCTTGCCGTCCTCGAGCAGGATATTGTCCGGTGCGATGTCGCGGTGGATGGCGCCAAGGCGGTGCGCGGTGTCGAGACCGGCGGCCAGGCGCTTGAGCAATGCGACCAGTTCATCCTGTTGTGGACTCAACTGTCGCATCTGGAGCGACAAGTTTGCACCGTCGATGAATTCGGTGACGATGTAGAGCACGCCGAGCTGCGGCTCCTCAGCGAGCACGATGTAATGGACCAGCGCTTCATGCCGCAGCCGGCGCAGGGTTTGCGCCTCGCGCCGGAACATCGACACGACGTTCGGATCCTTGGCGAGCGCGGGGAGCATCACCTTTATCGCCACGCGCTCGTCGGTGTTGATGTTCACACCTTCGAAAACCTCGCCCATCCCGCCCCGGGCGATGAAGCGCTTCACTTCGAACAGGTGGTTGAGCACATCGCCGACCTGGATCGTCGTCCCCTCGCCGCGCGGCGCGAATCCGGTCCCCGCGCCACCGGGCTGGAACTCGGTGGCAGGCTCCGCCGGGGTGCCCGGCTGGAACGCAGTCGCCGGTTCGGGCGCCGGTTCAGGCACCGGCTCGGGCGTGGACGGCACGAACACCGTCTTGGGATCGTCCTTCGGGTCGCTCATCGCGCCAACCCGGTAGAGGCAAAGCTTAGCTGGGTTGTTTCGCTGACGCCGATTATCACCGCCGTGACGTTGTCCGGCGCGCCGCGTTCCAGGGTGAGCGCGATCAGCCAGTCCAGCGCTTCCCGGTGGCCATGCCCGTCCAGCGCCTCGGCGATCTCGGCATCGGAGACGCGGTTGGTGAGCCCGTCGCTGCACAGCAGGAACACGTCCTCCGGCTGGGCCTGGTCGACGATGACATCGACCTCGACCTCGCTCTGCGCCCCCACGGCACGCGCGAGGACATGCGACATCGGGTGGCCCGCAGCCTCCTCCGGCCGGATCAGCCCGCGATCGACCATCGCCTGGACCTGGCTGTGGTCGCGGGTGAGCTGGTGGAGCACGCCGTCGCGCAGCACATAGCCGCGGCTGTCCCCCACCCAGAACAACGCGAAGGCGGTTTCGTTGAAATGGAGCGCTACGAAGGTCGAGCCCATCTGGATGCCGCGCTGCGTCGCCTCTTCGTGGATGCGAGCATTGGTCGCGTGGATCATGTCGGCGATCGCGGTGCAGGCCTGGTCGAAATCCGCGGGCAGCACGAGCACGTCCACGGCCTCGGTCAGCGCGGACGACGCCCATTCCCCGTTCTCATGCCCGCCCATACCGTCTGCTACGGACCAGAAGGCAAGCTCGGGGCGGACGGCATAGCTGTCCTCGTTATTGGTCCGGACCCGGCCGACATGGGTGCCGCCCACCCCGTCGAGACGCAGCTGCGCGCTCATGCATTCACCTCGGAACTCAACATCCTGGCGAGCAATCCCTCGGGACGGTCGCCCTCGCAGGAAGCAGGCATGAAGCCCTCGCCGCCAAGCGTCCACCAGCGCGACGCCAAAGCGCCGGATTCGCCCGCCGGAAGGAGCGTGCCAACTTCCGCGACCAGACGATCCACATCCCAGCCTTCACCGAACGCCCGGTAGACGAGATCCTCGACCTGTTCGGTCGCACCGTCGCCTGCACCGGCCAGTGCCAGATAGAGCGGGAAGCGGCGCCCTACCCCGTCGACCGAGGCGACCAGCACCCCGGCCCCGTCGGGCCCGGCGAAACGCCAGGGCGGCGCGCGGTCATAGCGCTGCTCGAAATCGACGCCGAGCGCCGCGCGCGCCGCGAGCATCTCGCCCGACAGCCAGGCATCGAGCGCGTCGCGCTCCGCCGCGCCGATCCCGCGCGCGACGAAATCGCCATGCGCCGGCAGCTTGCCGAAGATGCGCGCGCCGCCGCTCACAGGGCCGCCGGGCAGCGGAACGACCAGAGGTCGCCGCGGCTGAACGGGTTGCGCTGGCTGGGCAGCTGGATCGCCAGCGTGGCGCTGCCGGTGCCTTCGCCGAAAGTGGCGCGGATCGCCTGGGCGCCGGCATTCTCCATCTGCGCCTTGCCCATCAGCCGGAACAGCGCCCAGGGACCCTCCGCCTCGAAGCGGCGCAGTTCCTTGCCATCGGCCTGGTAGAGCACGACCGAAGCCTCGGGCAGGCCGCCCGAGACCGACCAGAGCAAGGGCTTGGGCAGATTGTTGGTCGCGTCGAACTTGTAGGTCGAGCCGCCGTTCGAGACTTCGACCGCGGTGACGCCGGGACCGAACTTCGCCATCGACACCTTGATCGGCAGCCCGCCGGCGAGCAGGTCGCGGATCTGCGCGGCCTTGGCGAGCTGTTCGGGACTGCCGGGATCGAGCGTGCGCGCGATCGGGTCGTCCTGCTTCCAGCGCCAGACCGGGCCGCTGGTATCGATCAGCGATTTCAGCCGCTGCTGGACGAAGCCATCGAGCGTGCCGCCCATGCCGAACACGCGGAGCACATCAACCGCCGGGGCATCCGTTGCCGCGGCGGCCCCGAAAAAAGGGAAATGCTCCTGCGCGACCTCCTGGCAAGCCGGGAGGACCGCCTGGGCATAGGCTTCGGAGACGGCGCCCTTTGCCGCGCTGATCTGCGCCGCCGAGCCGCCGCCGGCCGCGGCGTTGACGAAGCCCTGGAGCTGGGGCGGTGCGCCGGCTGCGGCCGCCTTCACCGAGGCCATGGCGGTGGCCATCTGCGCCTGAGTCGCGTCCGATCCACCACCGCCGCCGACCGACTGGGCCGCGATCACCGCCTGGCCCGCCTGCTTCACCGCGGCGACGAACTCGTCGATCGGGGCCGATCCCTTGCCGTCACCGACATAGTCGTGGAGCGGCTGGAAATAGGCGGTGATCTCCTCGCCGGCATCGAGGCCCTGTGCACGGCCATTGGTGGCGTCGCCGGCATAGCGGCCGATCCGCGAGCGGTTGATCCGATCGCGGATCATCCGCTTGCCGACCGCCTGGGCACCACCGGCGAAGATGGTGTTCTTGCGCAGCTCGAGCAGCACGCGCTTGATCGGCGACGGGCTCTTGGTCATCGCACCGAAGGCGGAGGGGTCGCGGAAATAGTCCGCCGGCTGCATCGCCGCGATCACGCCTTCCCAGGCGGCGATATAGTCCTTGGCATAAAGGCCGGCGACGCCGGGGCGGATATTGCTCATCTCGTCGCGCACGCCGCCGGTATCGGCATCGCCGCCGAGCACCCAGAGATCGCGCTTCAAGTCTTCCTGCACGGTGGCGAGGCCGAGCGTGTAGCTCTTCTCGAACCCGTCGCGGGTGAAGAAATAGGGCACGCGGGTGGACAGCACCTTCTCGCGATCGGCGAAGGCGATGGCATCGCCCTGCGACAGGATATTGGCGGCTTCCCAATCGGCGCCGGCGGTGGCCGCCTTCTGCTTCATCACCGCATAGGCGCGGTCGGCGAGCGAGAGCGTGCCGATCGCGGCGCGGGCGCTGGCAACGAGCCCACCGTCGAGCGGCGGCTTGCGATCGGCCCAGACGCCGGCGAGGTTCTTGTCCTCCAGCAGCGCATCGAGGTGACGGGCGAGCTGGCCGCGCTCCGCATTGCTGTCCGAGCCCGGATAGACTTCGGTCGCCCAGTCGGTGGTGATCCAGCGCTTGACCGTCTTGGCGTCCATCGGGCCTTGCTGGCCGAGCATCAGATAGACCTTGAGCGGCTCGTACAGCGCCATCGCGTCGCCGCCATGGCCGCGCATATACTGCTCGATCCGCAGCATCAGCCGGGGCAGCATCACGCGGCGCAGCGCCTCGCGATAGGTCTCCTCGGCCTGGCTGCTGAGTCCGCTTTCGTAGAGGCCGAAGGTCATCATCAGCGGCGGGCCGCCCCGCTGGCGATCGGCATAACCGCGCGGCAGGCTGCGCAGCGCGTTGAGGCCGGGCAGCGCGGCGCGCAGGTCGCCGTCGCTCTCGCGGACCTGTTGCAGGTCGATCCCGGCTTCGCGGAACTGGCCGCGGGCAGCTTCGGTCTTCGCCAGCAGGTCGTTCTGGAAGCCGCGATTATTGGCGAAGCTGACGCCCCAGGCAGTGAAGGTGAGCAGCACCACAGCGGCGATCCCGGTGAGCCCGGCAACCAGCCGCGCGCGCTGGCGGCGGCGGGCGGCAGGATCCATCGTGACCAGCCCGGCCTCGCCGAACATCACATCGCCGAGCAGCCGGTTGAGGAAATAGGCACGGCCCGAGCTGCCCGCGCCCTGGGCGGGCTGGGCGGGACGATCATAGATGTCGGCCATGCCGGCGAGGATACGGTCGAGCGGCGCGCCCTGCTGGACGCCGCTGGTCAAATAGAAGCCGCGCAGCTGGCCGCTCGGCTCGTCACCGCTGGTGAAGGCGCCTTCGAGGAAGCGGGCGACACGGGCGCGCAGCGACCCGAGCTGGGCGGGGAAGCCGAGCAGCAGCGCGCGGCGGAGCGGATCGACTTCGTCGAACAGGCGCTTCGCCTGGCGATCGGCTACGGCCTGGGTGACTTCGTCGAACGCGCTCGCCACGTCGTCGGCACTGGGGCGACCGCGCGGCTGATCGAAGCTGTGGCCGAGCACGGCGCGGCGGCCCTCGACGTCGAGATCGTCGAAATATTCGGTGAAGCCGGCGAGCAGGTCGGCCTTGGTCAGCAGGACGTAGATCGGGGCTGCGACTTCGAGCGTCTTGCGCACCTCGACCAGCCGGCGGCGGACCGCGGCGGCGTGGGCGTCGATCTTCGCGCAATCGCTGGCGAGCAGCTCGTCCACGCCGATCGCGACGATCACGCCGTTGACCGGCTGGAGCGGGCGGTTCTTCTTGAGCAGCGACAGGAACGAGGTCCAGCCGCGGCTATCGACCTGATAGTCCGAATCCTGGGTGGTGTAGCGGCCGGCAGTATCGACCATCACCGCTTCGTCGGCGAACCAGAAATCGAGGTTGCGGGTGCCGCCGACGCCCTTCATCGCGGTGTCGCCGAAGGGGAAGCGCAGGCCCGAGTTGAGCAAGGCGGTGGTCTTGCCGGCGCCGGGCGGGCCGATGATCACGTACCAGGGGCGCGTGTAGAGATAGTTGCGTTGCTTGCCCGAGGCGGATTTGAGCTGGGCGACCGCCTCGCGCATCCGTGCCCCAAGTGCCTTGCTCTCCTCGCCGGCGGGATCGGGCGCGGCGAGTTCGGCGGCGATCGCGTCTGCTGCGCGCTTGTGGCGGCGGTGGCGTAGATACGCGAACAGGCCCCAAATGGCGGCGACCACCACCACGCACAGGATCCGCACCCAGAGCGGGCGCAGGAACTTGACGAAGATCGGCAGGCCGAGCGCAAGCAGCAGCGCGACGATGAGCGCGCAGGCGATGGTGACGAACCACCAGTTCTTGAAGAGACGACGCATTCGCTCTGCTCCGCTCAATAACGCCGCGGCACGATGATCTCGACGCGCCGGTTCTTCGATTTGCCTGCCGCCGTGTCGTTCGACGCGATCGGAACGGTTTCGCCGAGCCCCTTGGTGGTGACGCGGTTCGGGTCGCTGAGCGACGCGCGGATGATCGTGCCGACGGTCTCGGCGCGCGCCTGGGACAGCGCCATATTGTCGGGGAAGCTCAGCGTCGCGACGCGGTCGCTATCGGCATGGCCTTCGATCGTGACGGCACCCTTCTCCTTCTCGATCGCGTCGCCGATCCGCCTGAACAGCGTCTCGCGGCCCGCCTCCAGCTGGTCCGAGCCCGACTGGAAGAGCTGGCCGACCGTGGTGCGGACGCGGACGGTCTGGGCGTCTTCCTCGACCGTGACGAGATGCTCGCGGATCTCGGGCTCGAGGAACTTGCGCAGCCCCTCGGCCTGGGCGCTGCCGGTGGCGGGCAAGGCGGCGGCGGGGCGGGACAGGGTCAGCGGGGCGCCGGGCGAGACCGAGGTCAGTGCGGAGGACGGCGCCTCGCCGCTCGACATCAGGATCAGGCGCAGAATGATGAAAACGAGTAGCAATAGCGCCGCGGCACCGGCGGCGCCGAGCGCGATCAGGTTCCACAGGCCGAGCCGCTTCAGGGGAGCGGCGACGCCGCGCCAGTGCGGGACCAGTTCGGTCTGCGAGAGTGACCGCGTGTGGGTGAGCGCGCCCTGGAGCTTGGCCATGATCTCGTGCAGGCGGCGCTTGCCGTCCGGCATCACCCGGAAGCGGCCCTCGAACCCGGCGGCGAGGCAGGCGTGGTAGAGCTCGATGATGTCGAGATTGTCCGCCGGCGCGCGCAGCATGTCGTCGGTGAGCTGCCAGAAGCGGTCGCCGCCGATATTCTCCTGGAAGAACTGGACGACCATCGAACGGCGCGCCCATTCGGCGCCGTCGGTGCCGATGTTCGGCAGGTTCTGGGCGATGTCGTCGATCGTCGCGCAGACCGCGTACTTCGCGCGCTGGCGGATTTCCTCGGGATAATGCTGGGCGATGGCGCGCTCGAACGAGGCGATCAGCTGGGTCGCCTCGCGGTGGAACTGCGGCATCGGCGCGCGGACACGGCCCGAGCGGATGCCGGCGGCGAGCGCGAGCACCGGCGCCGCCTCGGTGAGCATGACGTTGCGGACGGCGCGGGGCTTCGCGGGCCGGGGAACGTCGTCCTCGGCGAGGCGCGAGGGATCGAGCCGGACGCCCTGCTGGCCCTGGCCGGTGCGCGAGAGCGGCGGGGCCGGGTCATAGCCGCCCTGCCCTTCATTGCCGCGCAGCCCCTGCAAGGGCGAAGGGCGGAAGACGGTGCGGTTGCCGTCGCCATTATCTCCGTTGCCGTTGCTCATCGGCCGGACCTCTTCACACACCACAATTCGAGCTTGAGCTGCGGCCAGTCGCCCGCGACGTGGAGGCCGAGCGCGGGCGCGGTGACGACATCCCGCCAGTCCGCGGCGCCGCGATCCAGCTCGAAATAGACGAAGCCGGGCAGCACGCGGATCTGCGGCGGCGGCGTGGGCGTGTGGCGCAGCGGCACGCCGGGGAGCGCGCTGTCGACGATCTGCCGCATCTTGCCGATCGCGCCGATCTTGGCGACCGAGGGAAACAGCCCGCGTATCTCCTCGAGCGGCGCCGAGGCGGCGACGGCGAGGTAGAAATAGCCGTTCTGGAACAGGTTGTGGTCCGTGATCTTCGAGACGTAGGCGCCCGGCCCGGCATTATCGAGCGGGAGCTGGATCGCCGAGCGATCGAACACCGCCGCCAGCATCGACTGGAGCAGGTCGAGCACCGGATCGAAGCAGGTCTGGGGATGCTCATGATCGTAGCGCGGCAAGGGCGGCGGCTTGCGCTCGGGGCGGATCATCGTGGCGATCTCGCCGGCCATCGCGACGAAATTCTCGTAGAGCCGCTCGGGGTGGAGCATCGGCAGCCGCTCGGCATGCTGGAGCACCGGCACCCAGCGGTTGAGCGACTGGAGCAGCAGGAAGCTGCCAAAGGTCTCGGCACCGCCATCGGTCGCCTCGACCGCGCGGATCGCCAGCTCCTCGGCGCGCTGCTCGGCCCGGCCGAGGATGTCGGTCACCGCGCCGCGCAGGCGCTGCGAGGCGTTCTTGTCGAGCGTCGGCGGGATGAAGCGGTCGTCGAACATCACGCGCTTGTTGTGCACCTCGCGCACCCGCACGACGCCGAGCGTCACCCGGCCATAGATCTGGTCGCGCAGGATGCCGTAGCGCAGGTTGGGGCGGCCGTAATCGATGCCCTCGGTGGTGCGGTCGTCAGAGAAGGCATCGGCGGTCTCGCGCTCGTCGACCAGGAAGCGGGCATCGAGCGCATTGGTCTCGGCATCGCGGAACTCGGTGACGCCGTCCTGATGCGCCGGGAGCGTCAGGAAGATCACCGAATCGCGCGCCTCGGCCGGCACGTCGAGCGGCTCGGGCGGCGGCATGTCGTCGGGGATGGCGAAGGGGGTGCCGTCGGGCAGCACGCCGGTCGCGCGGACCACGCCGAACTTGCCGAGGCTGGCCAGGTCCTCGTCGATCACCAGCTCGGTGAAGCCCCAGGGCCAGGGCGAGACGCTGCCCACCCGCGCGCGCACCAGCGCGTCGATATAGCGGTCCTGCGCCTGGAAATGCTGGGGCCGCAGGAACATGCCCTCGCGCCAGGCGACGCGGTTATTTCCGGCCATATCCCACTCCTTCGAGCAGAGGGCTTTGTTTAAGCACAGCTTCCGATTCCCATAAAGCAAGGTTATCTGGTGCGCCTGCGGGCAGCATTGCCCGTGCGTGAGACAGGGCGCGTGCATGCAGGATCCCAACGAGCCGTCGTTCGATCCCAGGACCTGGGGCTCCGGCAACCCGGCCGCCGCCGCGCAGGACGCGTCGTTCGACGTGCGCAGCTGGGGCAAGGGCGCCACCCCGCCGCCGGCGCCGCCACGGCCCCCGCGCGCGCCGATCGACCCGAACCTCCGCCGCTATGGCATCGCGCTCGGCACCGGCGCGGCGCTGGCGCTGGCCGGCGCGGTGATCGCCTTCGCCAACCGGAGCACCGTCACGCCGCCCAAGACCGAGGCGAGCACGGCGCTGCCCGCCCAGCCGCTCGCCACGTCCAGCCGCCGAACGCTCGTCCTCGCCGGCGCGGCCGAGATCGAGGGCACGCTGCGCTCGGGCGGCATCGTTCCCGCCGAGGCGAGCGCAGCCGCCCGCCAGGCCCGCGAGGCGCTGGGCACCGCCCCCGGCGAAATCCGGCTGATCTTCGACCTGCACGGCGAGCCCGGTGCGGCCCAGCTGGATTCGCTGGAGGCGACCCGGGCCGATGGCGCCGGCCTGGTCCTGCGCCGCGCCGCGGACGGCAGCTTCGACGCGAAGAAGCTCACCGCCGCGCTCAAGACCCGCGTCACCGTCGTGCGCGGCGAGCTGGACAGCAACAGCTTCTACAGCTCGGCAGTCACCGCGGGCGTGACCGACAGCCTGATCAGCGACTTCGCCAACGCCTTCAGCTTCGATTTCGACATGCAGCGCGAAGTCGCGCCCGGCGACATCTTCGAGGCCGGGTTCGAACAGGCCTACAACCCCGCCGGCGAGGCCGTGGGCGTGCCGCGGCTCGTCTATGTCTCGCTGCGCACCGCGGCCAAGTCGCGCGCGCTCTACCGCTTCACTCCGCCCGGCGAGCGCGAGGCCGGCTGGTTCGACGGCAACGGCCTCAGCACCATCCGCTCGCTGATGCGCACGCCCGTCGATTCCGCGCGCATCACCTCGCGCTTCGGCATGCGCGAGCATCCGATCCTGGGCTATCAGAAGATGCACCGCGGCACCGATTTCGCCGCGCCCACCGGCACGCCGATCTTCGCCTCGGGCAGCGCGGTGGTGGAGTTCTCCGGCCCCAAGGGCGCCAACGGCAATTTCGTCCGTCTGCGCCACGACAATGGCTGGGAGACGCTCTACCTGCACATGAACCGCATCCTGCCCGGCGTCACCGCCGGCGCGCACGTCTCGCAGGGCCAGCAGATCGGCGAGGTCGGCACCACCGGTCGCTCCACCGGGCCGCACCTGCACTATGAAGTCCATATCGACGGCCAGCCGGTCGATCCCATGACGATCCCCACCGGCACCGGCCAGTCGCTGTCCGGCAAGGCACTCGCGGCTTTCCGCAAGGAACGGGATCGGATCGACCAGCAACGCGCCGCTACCTCGAACTGACCGCAGGCGCGGGCGCGGCGGTGCGCGCCAGCATCGCGAGCGGGACCAGCACGACGACCAGCGCCATCGCCATCGCCAGGCTGGCGTTGAGCCCCTCGGCCGAGCCGCCCCAGGCGGCGGGGCCGGCCAGGTCGAGATCGAGCAGGCTGCCGAAACTGCCCACGCCCGGATTGGGATCGAGCCCGAGCACCAGCTGCTCGGTGCCGTTCCAGGCGAAATGCGCGCCGATCGCGCCGGCAAGCCCCCCGCCCTGCGCGGCAAGGGTGCCGAAGAACAGCCCGCCGAGCAGGAGGTTGAGGAAGGAGAGCGGCGCAGCGGCGGCACCCAGCATGTGGAGCGCGGCGAACCCCAGCGCGGTCACCCCGATCGCCGGCAGCACGCCCCAGGCACGCGCCAGCACCGGCTGGATCCAGCCGCGGAAATAGAGCTCCTCGGCAGCGGCCTGAAAGAACACCAGCACCAGCCCGAGGAGCAGCACGGTCGCGCCGCCGCCACCCTCGCCGAAGCGCAGCCCGCCCGCGATCGTCGCGAAGGTGGTCGCCAGGCAGATGCCGAGCAGGCCGAGGCTGAATCCGGCGGCGAACCGCCAGCCCGGGCCGATGCCGAGCGCCACGACCTTGTGGTGCAGCACCGCGCCGGCAGCCAGCGCGACCACGACCATCGCGCCGTAGAGCAGGAGGACGAATGCCGTCTCCTGCCCGGCCTGCGACCAGCCCGCCGGCACGATCGGCGCAACCAGGCCGGGGCCGGCGAGCAGGATCGCGGCCATCAAACCGAGCCCCGCCACCAGCGATCCCGCCGCCGCAACCTGTTCGCGCATGCCAGTGCCGGGTCCGGCCATCAGCGGCGCGCCACCACGGGTGCCTTGGGGCCGGCCGACAGCATCATCTTGGTGCTGTCGCCGACGATGAAATAGGGCGCCCAGTAGAAGGGATGCGAGTATTTCGGGTCGCGCATCAGGCTTTGCTGCGCGCTCTGCAGCGCCTGGCCGATCGTCCGGGTGCGTGCCGCGCCGTAGAAGGTTCGCATCAGGTCCTGCGATTCCTGCTCGGCCGAGACCTGCCAATAGGTCGCCATCACCGACCGCGCATTGGCGGCGAGGAAGGCGCGGACGAGGCCTTCCAGCGTGGTCCCCGATTCCTCCTGGCCCGATGCGCGCGCCAGGCTCTGGTCGCGCACGCCGCTGATCGTGTCGCAGGCCGACAGCACGACCAGGTTCGCGTTGAAGTGGAGCTGGGCGATCTCCGAGAAGCTCAGCAGCCCGTCCGACCCCGCATCGCCGAACGAGGTGACCAGCGCCGGCGGCGACTTGTTGCAGCCCCATTGCCCTTCCTGCAGGCCGTGGGTCGCGAAATGGATCACCTGGTAGTCGGCCAGGTCGCCGCGCTGCTCGATCGCGGTGTCGGTGAAGGCGGCGGCGGTGACCAGAGGCGCGTCCGGATCGCCCAGCGCCTGCGCCGCGGTGACCAGCTCGCTCTTGTCGATCGGCGCGAAGCCGCGCGAGATCGAGGCGAGCTGGTTGTAGCCGACGGTGCAGCCGAAGCCGACATCGACCATCCGGTTGACGCTGGCATTCTGCACGGGCGGGATGTGCGCGCCGAAGCCGAGCAGCGCATGCCGCGCGGTCGATTGCGGCAGCCCGCGCGAGACGAGGAACGAGCGCGGCGACAGCGCGGTCGAGATCGTCGTCTTCGCGGCCAGGAAGGCGGTCTGCGAGAAGTCGAACGGATCCTCGTGGACGACCTTGGGATCATAGTCAGTCACCAGCGCGCCGATCGGCAACATGGTCAGCGGCCCGGCCGGATCGACCACCAGCGAGCCGGTCCTGAGCATCGCCTCGCGCGCCGGACCCGCGATCAGGCGGAACAGCACGTGCGCGCCGCCCGCGTCGTACGGCACCAGCTGCCCGTCGACGAGGCGCCCGTCGATCGAACGGCGCACGGTGTCGGCCAGCCCGTCCAGCTCGGCGCGTTCCCTGGTGCTGGCGACCACCGGATAGATGAAGGTCTGCTCGCGGGTGATGTAGATGCCGTAGACCCGGTTGCTGAGCTGGTAGAGCTTCAGATAGCCCTCGCCCGGGCGCAGCGCGTCGCGGATCGCGGCGACGGTCGCCGGGGTGTCGTCGACCGCGCGGAAGCGCTGGTTGCGCGAGAGCTGGTCGTTGACCACCAGCAACTGCCCCTCGGCGCGCTGGCGCTGATCGTTGAGATCGCCGATCGTCTCGCCCGGTGCCGCCGCCTTGTCGGCAATGGCATAGCGCAGCCGGGTGATCTCGCGCTCGAGCGAGGCGCGGCTGCGGACCAGGTCGGCCAGCTCGGGATCGGCGGAGACGACGTTCTGCAGCTGGTTGAGCTGGCGCGCGACGCCCGGCTGTCCGCCCGACTGCACCGCGCGGAAGAACAGTTCATAGGTGTCCGCGCGCGGCTTGGCCTTCGCCTCGGCGACCAGCACGTCGAGATAATTCTCCAGCCCTGTCGGCAGGATGCTGCCGGTGCTGTTCGAGGCGACCAGCGCATCGACCGCCACCGCATATTCCTGGCGGATCTGCGCGGCCGAGGCCCCGCTGCGCGCCAGCACGCCCGCGCGCTCGAGCTGCGCTTCCGCAATTGCCGGCTCGCTGCCGGTGCCGAGCGAGCCCACCGCGCTGCGGCGGAGATATTGCAGCGCCCGGTCGAACGAGGCGAGCGCCAGCGGCCAGTCCTTGCGGCGTGCGGCGAGACGGCCGCGCTGGCGCTCGATGCGCGCGCCTAGCCACAGCGACTGGGTCGGGTCGATCGGCTCGCCGAGCAGCGCGCGATAGGCGCGGGTCGAGGCGTCGAGCGCGGCGGTGGCGCGGTCGTCCTGGCCGAGCGCGAGCAGCGCGACGCTGCGCGCCCAGTTGGCCTGGGCATCGATCACCAGCTGCGAGAGCTGGCGCGTGTCCGGCACCGCCACCGCGTTGGTCACCTTGCCGGGGCGCGACTGGTTGAGCTGGCGGATCGTCGAGACGTCCATCAGCGGCTGGTCGGCCCGCGCCTCGACCGAGACGAGCCGGTCGAGCGTGGTCAGCGCAGCGGCGAACTGGCGGCGGTTGAGCTGGTCGAGCGCGACATAGGCGTCGCGCTTGCGCTGCAGATAGGCGGCGCGCTCGCCCTCGCTCTGCCCGATCAGCGCATCGGCCTGGGTGAAGCGCTGCTGCGCGCTGTCGTTGAACGAGACGTTGGAATCGGCGAGCCCGGCCTCGAGCAGCAGCTCGGTGCGCGTCGCCGGGTCGCTGCCCTGGGGCAGGCGGCTGATCGCGTCGTTGAGCAGGCGCGACGCCTCGGCATAGCGGCCATTATGGTTGAGCTGGATGCCCTGGCGCAGCGAGGCGGCGGCGTCGAACGCCTCGCCGCCGCTATCCGCGACGACGGGCGCGGCGCCCGGGCCGGCGGGGAGCGCGGCCAGGTCGATCGTCGCCTTCACGTCACGCCGGGGATCGCCGTCGAGCTTGCGGCGTCCGGTGAGCATGCCGACGCCTTCCTCGAGCTGGCCGAGCAGCGAGGGGGTGGCATTGGCGATCAGCCGGTCGCGGCCCAGGGGCACGTCGACGCGGACGGTCTCGATGCCGAGCGTCTTGTCGGTGCAGCGCCGCGCCCGGGCGGGCGCACCGGCGACCGTCACGTCCGCCTCGGCGCCGCAATCGAACAGCGCGTCGACCGCCTTGAGCGCATCGGGGGTGTCGCGCACCACTCGCATCGCGCCGAGCGGCCGGCTGGCGGTGACGTTGCGGCAGGTGATCAGATAGGCGCTGTCGAACAGGTCCTTGGCGCCCGCGTCACGCCAGGTGCGGCTGGCGACGCACGGCTCGTCGGCGGTGTTGCGGCCCAGGCTCAGGCTGTCGAGCTGGGTGCGCGGCCGCCCGCCTTCGGACGCGCATCCGGCGAGCATCGCGAGGATCGCGGTGGTGGCGGCCAGCCGGGTGCGGGCATGGGGCATGCGCATCGTCACTTCTGCTCCTGGGGCATGGGCTGAGGCTCGATCCCCGGCTCGCCCGGCTCGGCGATCGAGCCGACGCCGGCGAACAGCGCCTCGTTGTTGCTGCCGATCACCGGATCGAACGGCAGGGTGAAGTCGGCCTCGGCGCGGAACACCACCAGGCGGCCGGGGTCGAACACGTTGAGGGTGGGCTGGGAGATGGTCGTGGTCAGGCAGCCGGCCGCGGTGCCGAGCACGCAGCCGTTCACCCGGGCATTGACCAGGTCGATGCCGGTCGAGTTGATCACCGTGTTGCCGAGCACCGCGGTGGAGGTGCCGCCGATCCCGTTGATCGTGCCGAACATCGCGAAGGCGGTGCGCTTGCCGCCGCCCGGGCCGATCAGGCTGAGCGTCGCCCCGCCGGCCGTGCTGCCGCCCAGCTCCACGCCGGTGTTGAACCCGCGGGTGCCGGTGTTCTGGAACAGCGCGAAATCGTCGAAGCGCACCGTCAGCCGCCCGGCGGTGAGCGTCGTCTCCTCGCCCTGCACATAGGGCGATCCGCCGGCGAGCGCGCTGTAGAGCGGCGAGTTGGAATTGCCGATCAGCCCCGCCGCCTGGTCCGCCGAGGCGCCGCCATTGGCGAACAGCAGGTCGAGCAGGCCGCTCTGGCCGAGCGCGATCTTCGCGCCGCGCAGCTCGAGGTCGGCATTGCCGAAGAACAGCCGCCCGCCCGCATCGGCGGTGGCGAGGATCTGGATCGTCTTCGCCAGCGTGTTGTCGGTCGCCGTGCCGCCGAAGCGGAACAGCCGCCCGGCCCCCTCGCCTTCGACCACGCCGACCACCTTCAGGTCGCCGGTGGTGAGGATGTCGACATGGCTGCGCCCGGTCTGCGCGCCGAACTTCAGCGTGCCCACCCGCACTTCGCCGCTGCCGCCGTCGAACACCGCCCGGTCGGCATCGATCTTCGCGATCTCGCTCTCGCTCAGCCCCAGGCCCGGCCCCGCGGCATCGGCGGCGGCACCGAGGCGCAGCCCGCCCGCGGCATCGCGGCTGCCCACCGTCACGGTCGGCGCCTTGAGCGTGCCGTTCAGCACCAGGTCGCCGCCGCGCACGGTCAGCGCGCTGGTGCCGGTGATGTTGCCCAGCGTCGCGGTGCCGCCGGCGAGCAGGGTCGCGGTGGCCGCGGTCAGCTTGTCGACGCCGAGCGCCCCGCTCAGGTCGATCGAGGCCGTGCCGCTCACCGTCGCGTCGGTGATCGTCGCCGAGCCGCCGGTCAGCGTCAGCCCGCCCAGGGTCAGCGTGCCCAGCGTAGAACTGCCACCCTTCAGCACCGCGTTGGCGGCGCGCAGCTTGCCGATGCCCAGCGCACCGCTGGCGGTGAGATTGGCGTCGCCCGTCATGGTGCCGTCGGCGAGCTGGATGCTGCCCGCGGTCACGGTGAGCGCGCTCGCCGTGCCGGTGCCGAGATTGACTGCATTGGCGGCGGTGATCGTCATCCCCGCGGGCGCCTGCCAGCTGTCGATCACTACACCGTCCGCCGAGCCCAGGGTGATCGCCCCCGCGCCGTTCAGTGTGCCGAGGTCGATCGTGCCGGTGGTGCTGGTCAGCGACGTCGTGCCGGTGGCGGTCAGCCCGTCGGCGGTGATGCTCGCGGCCCGGAAGGCAAGGTTGCCGCCCCGCAGCGCCTGGACGTTGAGCGCTCCGCTCGCGGTGAGCGTCGCCGCACCGGCAATCGTGGCGTCGGTGACCGTGATGCCGCGCCCGGTCACGGTCAGCGCGCTCGCGGTGCCGGTGCCGAGCGCCACGTCGTTGGTCGCGGTGATCGTCAGCCCGGCCGGCGCCTGCCAGCCATCGACCGAGACATTGCCCGCCGATCCGATCGTGATCGCCCCGGTGCCCTTGAGCTGGCCGAGATCGACGCCGCCCGCACCGCCGGTCAGCGTGGTCACGCCGCTGGCGGTGAGGTTGTTCGCGGTGATCCCGCCCGCCTTGAGCGTCACGCCGGCGCCGGTCAGCGTGTCGATCGCCAGCGTGCCGGTCAGGTCGGCCGAGGTCGCCCCGGTAACGGTCGCATTGGCGATGCTCGCCGATCCGCCGGTCAGGGTGAGCGTGCCCAGCGTCAGCGTGCCCAGGGTCGCATTGCCCGCCTGGAGCACCGCGCTCGCCGCCTTGAGCGTATCGACATCGAGCGCGCCGCTCGCGGTCAGCGTGGCGGTGCCGGTCACCACGGCGTCGGTGAGGTCGATGCTGCCCGCGGTCACGCCCAGCGTCCCGGCGGTCAGGCTGTCGGCGCGGACGCTGCCCGCCTTGAGCGTCACGTCGGTGCCGCTCAGCGTGCCGATGTCGAGCGCGCCGGTCAGGTCGCTGGTCACCGCCCCGGCAACGGTCGCGTCGGCGATGCTCGCCGAGCCGCCGGTCAGGGTGAGCGTACCCAGCGTCAGCGTGCCCAGGGTCGCATTGCCCGCCTGGAGCACGGCGCTCGCCGCCTTGAGCGTATCGACATCGAGCGCACCGCTCGCGGTCAGCGTGGCGGTGCCGGTCACCACGGCGTCGGTGAGGTCGATGCTGCCCGCGGTCACGCCCAGCGTCCCGGCGGTCAGGCTGTCGGCGCGGACGCTGCCCGCCTTGAGCGTCACGTCGGTGCCGCTCAGCGTGCCGATGTCGAGCGCGCCGGTCAGGTCGCTGGTCACCGCGCCGCTCACCGTCGCGTCGGCGATGCTCGCCGATCCGCCCGTGAGCGCCAGCGTGCCCAGGGTGAGCGTGCCGAGCGTCGCCGATGCGGCATCGGTGGTGAGGCTCGCCGCCTGCACCGTGTCGAGCGTCAGCGCACCACCGGCCGTGGCGGTCACCGCGCCCGGCGCGGTCAGCTGGTGGACCGAAAGCGCACCGCCGGCGTCGAGCGTCGCGCCCGCGCCGCTGGTCAGCGTGCCGACATCGATCGCGCCGCTCGCGGTCAGGCTGATCGCGCCGCCCGCGCTGGCGCTGCCCAGCGTCATCGCGCCGTTCGACGCGGTCAGGCTGAGCGCAGTGCCGGCGCTGACGCTGCCGATGTTCATCGAACCCGAGGTGATGCTCAGCCCACCCGGCGAGGTGATGCTGCCGGTGGTCAGGTTGCCGACCACCTCGAGCACGACATCGGTGCCCGACAGGCCCGGATTGGCGCCGCTGCGCCCGAGGATGTCGCCACCCGACTTCAGCGTCAGCGTCGCGCCCGCGGTGGCGCTGTCGGTGAGGATGTCGCCGCCGAGCGCCACCAGCGTGACGTTGCCGGCCGCGCTCGCGGTGCCGACCGAGACGTCCCCGCCGCCATTGGCGGTCAGTGTCAGGTCGGTCGCGGCATGTGCGGTGTCGATCGACAGCGTGCCCGCGCTGGTGGTGGCGCTGGCCGCGCCGCCGGTGCTGTCGAACCCGACCAGGGTGATCGTGCCGCCGGTGAGCACTGCGTTGCCGCTCGCGGTCCACGAGCCGCCGGTCAGCGCGCCGCCATTCACGGTCAGCGTGGTGCCGTGGAGCGCGCCAAGGTCGATCCCGCCGCTGCCGGTGTCGATCGCGACCGTGCCCGCGCCGTTCAGTGCCGTGCCCGTCAGGTTGCCGCTGGTCAGGCGGATGTCCACGGCATTGACCGCATCGAGCGTGCCGAAGCGCAGATTGCCGTTATGGGTCAGCGCGGCGGCGATCGCCGTGTGCCCGGCATCGACCGAACCGATCGTGCCGACCTTGACGCTGTCGCCCAGGTCGATCGTCTGGCCATTGCCGGCCCGCAGCCCGAGCTGGCCGGTGCCGCTCGCGCCGGCCTGGAGCACGCCCGCGCCGAGATCGATCCCGCCCGCGCCATCGAGGATCAGCGCGCCGGTGCCGCTGCGCAGCGTCAGCCCGGTGCCGCCGGTGATCGCGCCGCTGGTGGCGGTGATGTCCACCGTGCCGCCGGCCGACTGGATCTCGGCGCCGTTGTCCACGCCCAGCGCCACCGATGCGCCGCGCACCCGATAGTCGCCGCCGGCGGTGATCGCGTCGGCGATCGACACCGCGCCCAGGCCCTGGACTCGCACATCGCCGGTCGCGGAGCCCGACTTCAGCGTCACGGTCCCGCCGGTCGAGCCCAGGTTCGCCGCGCCCGCGGTGGCGGTGAAGCTGTCGACGCTGACATTGCCCTGCATCGCCACATCGACGGTGGAGCCCGACAGCGTGCCGACGGTCGCGCCGCCCGCGCCGCTCAGCGAGACCGCGCCGCCGGTGCTGGTGATCCCGGCTCCGGTGATCCCGCCATCGACGACCAGGTTCACGGCACCCGTGGTGATGACGTTGCCGAAGGTCAGGCTGCCGCTCAGCGGCGCGCCGCCGGCGATCACCAGCCCGCCGGCATCGACGTCGCCCAGCCGGAAATTGCCCGCCGCACTCGAATCGATCACCACTTGCGACTGGCGGCCCGGTCCGCCGCGCAACAGGCTGTCCGCACCGAGATTGGCGCCGCCGTGCAGGGTCAGCGCCTCGGTGCCCACGCCGTCGGAATTGGCGGTGAGCTGCAGCCCGGCAAGGCTGGAGATGGTGTTGCCGCCCCCGGTCGCGGTGATGTCCACCGTGCCGGTCGCGCCCTGGACGCCGCCCAGCGTCACGCCCGCGCCGGTGACGGCATAGTTGCCCGCGATCGAGACCGGCCCGTCCACTGTCACCGCGCCGCTCGCGGTGACGCTGACATTGCCGCCAGTGGTCGACAGGCCATCGAGATCGAGCGTCCCGCCGGTCGCGTTCAGCGTGATCCCCGCCGGGCCGCTCACCGCGCCCGCGTCGATCGTCACTGCCTGGACGTTGACCGTGTTGCCGCTGACCGAGCCGAGCCGGGCGTCGCCGCCCGCCGTCACCGCCAGCGCGCCGGCCGCGCTCAAGGCGCTGCGGCCGCCGCCGACGCCGGTCAGGTCGTCGGCCGCATTGATCGTCACCGTGCCGCCGCTGCTGGTCACCGATCCGGCGGCGATGTCGTCCCCGCTGGTCAGCGAGACCGCGCCGGTCGCGGTGAGCGAGGTCAGGCCGATGTCGTTCGCGCCGGTGGTGGTGATCGTCGCATCGCCGGTCACGCCCACGGTGTTGAACGAGACGGCACCGGCCGAGGTCACGCCCAGCCCGCCCCCGGCGGTGATCGCATCCACGGTGATCGCGCCGCTGGCGCTGGTCAGCGTCACCGCGCCGCTGGTGGTGATCGACAGGCCGTTGAGGCGCCGCGTACCGCTGGTGCCGGTGGTCGCCAGCGTCGCGCTCGCCGCGTTGATCGCCCCGAAGTCGATCTGGCGACCGCTCAGCGCCACACTGGTCGCCGCCTGGATGTCGCCGGTGACGAGCACCGGTGCCTGCAGGCTGACCAGCCCGCCGCTGGTCAGATTGCCGGCGCTGATCGACTGGCTCGATACGAAGCTCAGATCCGCCGTGGTGTTGACGTTGCCAAGGACGAGATCGCCGGTGAGGTTGAAGCCGCTCGCGATCGCCAGCGAGGCACCGTTGACGTTGCCGAGCGAGATGTCGCTGCTCGCCGGGGTGGAGATCACCACCGCCGACTGCCGGGCACTGCCGCCGTTCAGCGTGCTCGTGCTGTTCAGGTTCATCCGTCCGCTCAGCGTCAGCGCCTCGGTGCCGACTCCGTCGGAATTGGCAGTGAGGTTCAGCGTGCCGCTGTTGGCGATCGTACCGTTGCTGCGGCCGGTGATCGTCACCGCCCCGCCCGCCGCCTGGGTGCCGGCCAGCGTCACCGCGTCGCCGGTGACATTGTAGCTGCCGGCCACCGTCACGGCGCCGGTGACGAAGGCGTCGATATCGGCGTTCACCGACGCCGATCCGGCGGATACGCTGATCCCGCCGACCCGCGCATTGCCATTGTCGGTGACGAGCGTCGCCCCGGTCACTGCGCTCACGCTGGAGACGTCGAGCGAACCCGCATTTACCGAGACCAGGTCGCCGGTCGACTCCACCGTGCCGAGCAGCGCGCTGGTGTCCACGGTGATGTCGACCGCGCCCGCTGCCGAGACGTTCGCCCGGCTGCCCGCCGGCACGCCGCTCAGCACATTGGCATCGAGCGTCACCGTGCTACCGGTCGAGCGTACCGATCCGGCGCGCAGCGCGTTCGCCGCCTTGAGCGACACCGCACCCGCCGCGTTCAGGCTGGTCAGGGTCAGGTCGTCGGCCTCGACCGTCGCCGCGTCCGCCAGGGTCACGTTGCCGAGCGTGATGTCGCCGCCATTGCCCAGGATATTCGCCGCGCGGACCAGCTTGCCTTCCAGCGCGCCGCCCGACAGACCGCCATCGATCCGCAACCCGCTGACATCGCCGAGCCGGACATTGCCGTTGCGGTTGCCGCTGAAGATGTTGACCGCCGAGGCGAGGCTCGAGCCGCCGGCGTTCAGCGTGGTGCCGCTGCCGAAATCGATGTCGCCATCGGCATCGAGCACCAGCGGCCTGCCGCCCGCGCCCGAGCGGTCGGCGATCAGCGTCAGCGAGCCCAGCCCGGTGATGTCGCCGTCATAGGCAGTCACCGATACCCCGCCCTGCGCCCGCTGGAGCAAGGTGGCGTTGGCCCTTCCCAGCGTCACGCTCGGGCCGCGCACCTTGTAGTCGCCGCCGCTGTCGACCGTGCCGGCGACGGTGACCGTATCGGTTCCGCCGATATGGACGCCGGCATTGGCGGCCGAACCGGCATAGGTCAGCGTTCCGCCGACCGACACGCCGACATCGTTGTTGGTGTTGATGCCGGTCGCCTGGATGTCCGGGTCGATCGAGGACTGGCCGCCGACGATGACGATGCCCTTGTCGCCTGCGACGGCACGGACATCGCCGTCGATGCGCAGCAGGGAGTTGGTCGCCGAACCGCGCGTCGCCATCGCGAAATAGACGTTGCGGCCCTGGATCGATCCGCCGACGATCTGCATCGCCTGGCTGACATTGGTGCCGCGGGTGATCTGGATTCCGAGCGGGCTGCCCGGCGTGAAGTTCAGCGTCACGTCGTCGGCGGCGACCAGCGCGACGTCCTGGGTGCCCGAATCGAGCGTGCCGTTGGAATTCACCACCGCGCCGAGCAGGATCAGGCCGATGCCGGTGCCGCGCGTGGTGATGCTGCCATTGACCGTGATCCCGCTGCTGCCGCTGCCCGAGAACTGGTAGCTGCCGCCCAGGAAATCGCTGTTCGAGATGTCGCGGGTCGAGGCGACGAACGAGCCGGTCGAGACGCTGCCCGTGCCGCTGACCATGATCCCGTTGGGATTGACCAGGAACACGCTGACGTTCGCATCCGAATTGAGTGCGCCCGCGATGTTGCTCAGCCCGCCGCCCGTCACCCGGTTGAGCACGGCGACGTCGCCGGCCAGCCCCGTCTGGAAATTGACCTGGCTGCCCTGGGAGATGCTGAACCGATCCCAGTTGATGATCGTGCTCTGCGCGCGCAGGTCGACGTCGAGATTGGTCGCGTTGCCGCTCAGCGAGCCGGTGCCGCCGTTGAAGGTCGGCGCGCCGGCGCCGGTGGGGGTGACCACGGTCTGCCCGCCCGGCGTGTTGTTCTGCGCGCGCGCCACGCCGGGCAGCAGCGTCATGCTGCCGACGAGCGCGGTGGACAATGCCAGCGCCCGCAGGGTCGAGGATCGCGCGGTGCGGGCCTGGCCGGGGTTGGTCGTCATGATACGCTCCTCGAACTACCGGCGGAAATCAGCGGGCGGTGTCGCTGAACCGCAGCGACAGGGACAAAAGCAGGCGGTCGGACGGGCGCCGCTGGTCGATCGTCAGCGCCTTGTCCTTGGGATGGGCATAGGTGACCTCGAGCAGCGCCATGCCGGGCAGGGTCAGCCGCACGCCGCCGCCGAAGCTGGAGAGCTTGCGGTTGCGCTCGGTCGCGCCGCGGTCGAGATTGTCGAGATAGACGAAGTCGTAGAAGCCGAAGGGCTGCACGGTGAAGCGCTGCGAGATCGGCAGGGTGAACTCCGCCTCGGCGCTCAGGCCCACCGCCCGGTCGCCGCTGTTGGCGCCCGGGTCGTAGCCGCGCCCGATCGTCAGGTTGCCGAGCGAGAATTCCTCATAGTTGAGCAGCGAGACGTCGGTCCACTGCACCTGGCCCTTGCCGATCAGCCGGAACCAGGGGCTCGGCCCGACGATCCCCTCGACGCTGCCGCGCGCGACGAACGCGCTCGAATTGCCGTCGATGCGCGACTGGACGTGCCCATCGACGAATCCCGTCTTCGACGCGCCAAGGATATCGAATCCCTTGCGAAGCTCGATCGCCGTCCGCAACGACCAGATCACGCTGCCGTCCAGCCGGAGGTCGCGCATGTCGCCGCTCATGCTGGCATAGACGATCCGCATCTTGTCGCGGGTCAGCGGCAGCTTGGCGTCGCCCGAATAGATGTTGGTGTACTGGTCGATATAGTCGAAGCCGGCACCGACCGAGACATTGGTGTTGAGCGAGCGGACCAGCGGCCGGGTGAGGTCGAAACCGGCGATCAGCGTGTCGGTGCGATAGTCGAGCGCGCCGAGATCGGGGCGCGACCAGGCATAGCTCACCCGCCCGCCAAAGGTCGTGCCCTTGCCGTCCAGCCCGATGATGTGGCCGGCCTGGAGGATCTTCTGCTCCTGGAAATCGGCGGTGCTCGACACGCCGAGATAGGTCAGGTCGGCCATGCCGGTCAGGCCGTAATATTCGCCGCGGACATAGGCGGTCTCGCGGCCGAGCACCTTCGAATTGTAGTTCTGCGCGTTGGCGAGCACGGTGAAGCGACGATAGTTGATCGTCACTTCGCCGATCACGTCGCCCTGCTTGCCGCCGGCCGGGCGCAACGCCAGCTGCACGTCGAGCCCGGGCACGTCGCCGGCGAGCAGCAGCAGCCGCTCGACGGTCCGCTCGTTGAGCGGGTCATAGGCCTGGAGCTGGGCCAGCCGCTCGCGCAGCAGCTTGTCGTACGGCCCCGGATTGCCGCGCACCCGCGTCTCGACCATCCGCGCCGTGACGATCTGCAGCTTGAGCACCCCGTCGGTGATCTCCTGCGCCGGGATCTGCACCGATGCGATCCAGCCGCGCCGGCGCAGCGCCGCGTTGACGGTGTCGCGCAGCTCGCAGACCACCCGGATCGACTGGTCGCCGCTCGGCAGCTTGAGGTCCGATATCGCCGCCGCGATCTCGGGCTGCAGCCCCGAGCCGTCGGGCCGCGAGAACTCGACCTTCTTCAGGTCCAGCCGCAGCGGGGAATCGTCGAACGGGCAGGTCTCGGCCTGGAAGGCGCCGCGCGAGTCGACATTGACACTCGAGCGCTTCTGGATCTCCGGCGTCGGCGGCGTCACCTGCTCGGGCGACGGCAGGCTCTGCTGCGGCGGATTGGTCTGCGCCGCGGCCACGCCGCTCCACAGCAGCCCCGCCAGCAAGGCGCTCGCGCCACAACCATTACGATAGAACCACCCTGAACGATGCACGCCGCGCTTCCCCTTAGAACGCCTGTGACGCCAGAACGGCATCACTGTTGAACGCACGAACCCACGACCGCGAAATCCGCGGTTCTATTATGATTTATTATTATTTTACTATGCGATAACCCGATATCTGCACAACTGTTAGTAAGTTAATCTTTCAGGTTTGTGTCGAGACCGGAACATTCAACGCTCCTGATAGAAACTGTTTCCCGCGAGCGTCTTGTAAAGCACCACGTCGCTGCTCGGCGCCCCGCTGCCGGCGGTGCGCCACCAATAGAGCTTGCCGCCGGTCGGGTCGGGCGGACGCGGCCCGCGGGCGATCTGGAGCACTGCCTCGACATGGGCGCGCAGCACCGGCTGGCGCTGGTCGCCCGCCTCGTTGGCGAGGCGCAGGATGTTGTTGATATTGGCCAGGACGTCACCCGCGATCGTCGGATAGCTGCCCAGTCCGTGGAATTGACCCGGCGCGCGGATCACGTCGCCCAGGCTGGTCGCGCCCTGCGACCCCCAGCGGTTCGACGGCTTGGCCCGGCGATTCTCGACCACCACGCGCATCAGCCGCATCGATTCGGTGAGCTGCGCTTGGGCGTTGGCGGCCACCAGCGTGGGATTCGGCGCCTCGGCGAGCAGAAGCCGGGCGATCAGCCCCGCATCGGTGGTCGGATCGGGCAGAGTCAGCACCGGCTGCACCTGAACCTGCACCGGCCCGTAGACGACCCGGTCGCCCGAACGGATCGAGAGATTGGTCTGGCCGGCCAGCACCGCGTGCAGGATGAAGGTGGTGAAGTTCGGCCCCATCCGGTTGTTGACCTCGACCGCGTTGGCCACGGCCGGAGTGGACGACAGGATGGTCAGCGGAAGCTTCTCGCCCGGACCGGGCAACACCTTCAGCTTGAGCGAATTGCCCGCCACCGCCACGATCGGCGTCGCGACGGACTGTCCGGACAACCATTGCAGATCAGCCACTGGCCTTCCCCTCGCCTGCCGTTCAGGACGCGCTGATGGTGTATTTGTCGCCCTTGGCGGCGCAGTCGGCGAGCTTCGCGGCGACCCAGGCCCGGGTGACGAGATAGGTGCTGCCCGCGACATCGGCCTCGGTCGCGACCATGTCGGTCTTGAGGTTCAGGTTGCGGTTCGAGTGGAGCAGCGCATCGGCGGAGTTGCTGCCATCGCCCCGGCCCATCCAGAGGATCAGCCGATCGCCCTCACGCCAATGCACCCAGCCCGTGGTCCCTTCCGGGCCGCGATAGCCGATCGCGCAGAAATGCTGGGGACCCTTCGGATGCGGCGCAGCCTCGGCGAGCAGCCGCCGGATCGCGGGCGCCGCATCGCCGAATTCCGGATCGCTGCGCGGCGCGAAGCTCGCCTCCGCCTGCACCGGGCGCGACGAATGCGCGGCTGGCGCACAGGCAATGGTGAGGGAGGCTAGCGCAGTCAGGATCGAGACATGCCGAAATCGCGTCAAACCCGCTCCCCCACGCAGCGTAACAGTCAGAGGGCCAGTCCCTGACCCCGCCCACCAACCCGCTCGACGCCCGAAAGTTCCTCGCGGTCGCAGCAATACGTCGCGAATTATCCCCGAAACGGCCCGGTGCGGCGCACCCTATTGGCCCGGCATGGACAAGTTCCGGCGCCGCCCATAAAGGTCGGCCTCCTCCCTCCCGCCTGAGAGTTGCCCGGTCCCGATGTTCCGACCTCTGTACGACTGGGTGCTGCGCATGGCGCACCACCGCCACGCGCTGCCGGCCCTGTTCGGCGTCTCTTTCGCCGAGGCCAGCTTCTTCCCGATCCCGCCCGACGCGATGCTGATGCCGATGGTGCTCGCCCGCCGCGAACGTGCCTATATGATCGCCGCGGTCTGCACGCTCGGATCGGTGGTCGGCGGCATGTTCGGCTATGCGATCGGCTATTTCCTCACCGAATTCGCCAACCAGGTGCTCGAATTCTTCAAGCACAACGCGTTCCAGGAATTCACCGAGCAGTACAACAAATATGGCTGGGCGATCATCCTGGTGAAGGGCTTCACCCCGATCCCCTTCAAGCTGGTGACGATCGCCAGCGGCCTGTCGCATTATCCCTTCGCGCTGTTCGTGCTCCTCGCCACGATCACCCGCGGCGCGCGCTTCTTCCTGGTCGCGGCGCTGCTCAAGCGCTTCGGCGCGCCGGTGCAGGAGTTCGTCGAGAAGCGGCTGGACCTGTTCGCCTGGGGCTTCCTGGCGCTGATCGTTCTGGGCTTCGTGGCGGTCGCGCTGTTCTGAGCCGGGCCGCCGGTTTCTTTTCCGCGCGGCGCCAGCTTGCACGCTGGCTCGCGACTCGCTAGATACAGCACCCAATCCGACAGCGTGGGTGGGAAAGCACCGGTTCCTTCAGGAAGGACCGGGCAGCGGACCCGTGCCCCGCAGCCGGCGAACTTTGAAGCGAGGATGCCCCAGTGGCGAAGACCAGTCCGACCGAATTCGTGAAGCAGGTGCAGACCGAAGCGCGCAAGATCGTGTGGCCGTCGCGCCGCGAGACGATCATGACCGGCGTGATGGTGATGATCATGACCACGCTGCTCGGCGTGTTCTTCTTCGGCATCGACTCGATCTTCGACTTCATCGTCAATTCGCTGCTGCGCCTGGCGCAGTAAGCGGCACGCAAGAACCAAAGGGAAAGAACGAACGCATGGCGCGCTGGTACATCATCCACGCCTATTCGGGCTTCGAGGGCAAGGTCCGCGACCAGATCCTGGCCGACGCCACTCGCATGGGCCTCGATCGCCTGGTTGAATCGGTCGAAGTGCCGACCGAGACCGTCACCGAGGTCCGCCGCGGCAAGAAGATCCAGTCCGAGCGGAAGTTCTTCCCGGGCTATGTCCTCGCCAAGCTCGAGATGAACGACGACGTCTATCACCTGGTGAAGAACACGCCGAAGGTGACCGGCTTCCTCGGCTCGTCGGGCAAGCCCCAGCCGATCAGCGAGGCCGAGGCCGCGCGCATTCTGAACACCAAGGACGAGGCGGCCACCGCCGCGCCCAAGGCGAAGGTCAAGGTCGATTACGATATCGGCGACACCGTCAAGGTCACCAGCGGCAACTTCGCGACCTTCTCGGGCGTGGTCGAGGAGCTCGACTACGACAAGAGCCGCGTCAAGGTCTCGATCTCGATCTTCGGCCGCGCCACGCCGCTGGAGCTGGGCTTCGAGGACGTCGAGCGCATCAAGTAAGCGCAGGCGATCGCAGGATCACGAAAGGGCCGGGGCGAAAGCTCCGGCCTTTTTCGTTGTCCTGGCCACTGGAACGTCAATACGCCCGATCGGGGCGAACTTCCGCGCCCGCCGTGCCCGCTTCGGCGAGCAGCGGATAGACCGTCGAGGCCTCCCGCCCGATCCGCTCGCGCATCGCCGCGCGCATCGTCCGGGAAGCATCGCGATAATCGTCCCAGCGTGCGGTGATCTCGCGGACCGTCCAGCTCGAGATGTGCTTGGTCGAGGCGAAGCGGTCGTTCTGCGCCCCTGCCCGCAGGGCCTCGAGGTCGACCCGTTCCCGCTCGCCCGCCCGGGCGATCAGCTCGGGATAGAGCCGGTCGAGCAACATGGTCCGCGCGCGACTGGCCCGGGTGAGTGCCAGCCGCACCGCCGAGAGTTCCTGCATCGGCGGCTCCGGGCGGGCCGTCAGCGCCTCCAGCTCGTCGAGCCGGGTCCCGATCTCCGCGTGCAGCCGCTGCAGCTCATCCAAAGCATTCATCATTCAGGAGAATGCACGGACTTCGCTTTGTATCCGGCTGATCAGGCTTCCTTGCCGCCCCATTCGCGGTTGAGCCCCAGCGCCGCCAGCGTGCAGACCGCACCCGAGAGCAGATAGGCGCCGACCGAGAGCAGGCCGAAATTGCTCGCCAGGAACAAGGCGGCGAGCGGCGCAAAGCCGGCACCGATGAACCAGGACGCAGTCGCCGTGGTGCCGGCGCCGGTATAGCGCCGCCTGGCCGAGAAGCTGGAATTCACCGCACCCGAGGACTGGCCGAACGACAGGCCGAGCAGGATGAAGCCGACGATCATGTACACCCACTCGCCGGTCGATCCGGTGCCGAGCAGCTGCGGCGCGAAGCCGCTATAGGCCGCGATGAAGGCGGCCGAGACGCCGAGCAGCGTGCGGCGCCCGATCCGGTCGGCGATATAGCCGGAGAGCACCACCGAGATCAGGCCCACAACGGCACCGACCAGCTCGATCACCAGGAAATGCTCGGCCGGCTCGCCCTTCAGCACCACCCAGGAAAGCGGGAAGACGGTGACCAGGTGGAACAGCGCGAAGCTGGCGAGCGGGGCGAAGGCGCCCAGGATCACGGTACGCCCTTCCTCGCGGAACAGCTCGCCCACCGGGGTCGGCTGCAGCTCCTGGCTCTCGTAGAGCCGCTCGAACTCGGGGGTGGAGATCAGGCGGAGCCGGGCGAACAGCGCCACCACGTTGATCACGAAGGCGACGAAGAAGGGATAGCGCCAGCCCCAGTCGAGGAAGTCAGCCGGGCTCAGCGCGGTGAGCAGGAAGGCGAAGACGGCGGCGGCCACGAACAGGCCGATCGGCGCGCCGAGCTGCGGGATCATCGCATAGAAGCCGCGCTTCTCGTGCGGGGCATTGAGCGAGAGCAGCGAGGGCAGACCGTCCCAGGTGCCGCCCTGGGCAAAGCCCTGGCCGAGCCGGAACAATGCGAGCAGCGCCACCGCCACGCCGCCCGCCTGGGCATAGGCGGGCAGGAAGGCCATCGCCGCGGTCGATCCGCCGAGCAGGAACATCGCGATCGTCAGCTTGACCCCGCGGCCATGCTTGCGGTCGAGCCAGACGAACAGCAGCGCACCGAACGGCCGCGCGATGAAGGCCAGCGCGAACACCGCGAAGGAATAGAGCGTGCCGGTCAGCGCATCGACATAGGGGAAGATGACGGCCGGGAAGACGATCACCGACGCGATCGCATAGACGAAGAAGTCGAAGAACTCCGATGCGCGCCCGATGATGACTCCCACCGCGATGTCGGACGGACGTACTTCGTGCCCGCGGGCATTGATCAGGCGGGCGTCGCGTTCGAGCGTGGTCGAATTCGTGGTGCTCAGCGTGGCCACCATCCCTCAGTCCTCTTCCATTGCGATGCGCATTGCACGGGCACGGATGCGCAACGGTGTAGTTCCATGATAGTTTCCCGCCTAGCGCATGGTCAGTCGCGTGCCTTTGACATCGGTCAAAGGCAGAAGAGCATCGGGAGGATAGCTGGGGCGCATGCTGAGACCAGGATCCAAGCTGCTTCGCCGGGCCTTTGGGGGCCTTTCCATACTTGCCCTGCCCTTGATTCTGGGCGGCTGCGACAAGATGGTCGTCATGAACCCGACCGGCGACATCGCCGTTCAACAGCGCAATCTCATCCTGTTCTCTACAGGCGTGATGCTGCTGATCATCGTGCCGGTGATGGCGCTGACCATCTGGTTCGCCTGGAAGTACCGGCGCAGCAACCCGAACAAGACCTATGATCCGAACTTCGATCACTCGACTACGCTCGAGCTGATCATCTGGACCTGCCCGCTGCTGATCATCATCGCGCTGAGCGCGGTGACCTGGACGAGTACCCACCTGCTCGATCCCTTCCGCCCGCTCGAGCGCATCGCGCCGGGCAAGCCGGTTCCCGTGGGCACCAAGCCCCTCGAGGTCCAGGCCGTGGGCATGGATTGGAAGTGGCTGTTCATCTATCCGGACCTCGGCATCGCCACGGTCAACGAGCTGGCGCTGCCGGTCGACCAGCCGGTGCATTTCTCGATCACCTCGACCGACCAGTTCAACACCTTCTACGCCCCCACCCTCGCCGGCATGATCTATGCGATGCCGACGATGAAGTCGGAGCTGCACGCGGTGCTCAACAAGGCCGGCGACAGCTGGGGCTATTCGGGCAACTATACCGGCCGCGGCTATTCGGACATGCGCTTCAAGCTGCGCGGCGTGGACAGGGCCGGCTTCGACGCCTGGGTCGCGGGCGTGAAGGCCGGCGGCAATCTCGATACCGCCGCCTATCTCGAACTGGCCAAGCCCAGCGAGAAGGTGCCGGTGATGCGCTTCTCCACCGTGGCGCCGGGCCTGTTCGACAGGATCGTCAACCAGTGCGCCGAGCCCGGCAAGCCCTGCATGATCGATGTTATGCGCGGCGACATGATGCGCGGCGCCAGACCCGGCCACGCCCGGCCGCCGGAGGGGCAGCCGCCCAGCCAGGCTCAGCCCGCCGACAAGCACCATCCGGGCATGTCCGCCCTCACCCCCATCCGCACGCCCGGCGCCCCGCGCGCCGTCCAGGCCTGAGCGATCGGAACCGCCATGACTGATACCCTGACAAGGACGGTGTTCGGACGCCTGTCCCTGGAGTCCCTGCCCTTCCTGCACGAGCCGATCCTGCTCGGCACCTTCATCGTCGTCGCGCTGCTCGGCCTCGGCCTGGTCGGCGTGGTGACCAAGTACAAGCTCTGGGGCTATCTCTGGAAGGAGTGGTTCACCAGCGTCGATCACAAGAAGATCGGCATCATGTACATCATCCTGGGCATCGTGATGTTGCTGCGCGGCTTCTCCGACGCGCTGATGATGCGCGCCCAGCAGGCGATCGCGTTCGGGGACAACCCCGGCTACCTGCCGCCGCACCATTATGATCAGATCTTCACCGCGCACGGGACGATCATGATCTTCTTCGTCGCGATCCCGCTGATCGTCGGCATCGTCAACTTCGTGATGCCGCTGCAGATCGGCGCGCGCGACGTTGCCTTCCCGTTCCTCAACAACCTCAGCTTCTGGCTGACGGTGGCAGGCGCGCTGCTGGTGATGCTCTCGCTGTTCGTCGGCGAGTTCGCGCGGACCGGCTGGCTGAGCTACGCACCGCTGGCCGGATTGCAGTACAGCCCCGACACGGGCGTGGATTACTATCTCTGGTCCCTCCAGATAGCCGGCGTCGGCACGACACTCTCGGCGATCAACATGGTCGCCACCGTCATCAAGATGCGCGCGCCCGGCATGACGATGATGAAGATGCCGGTGTTCACCTGGACCGCGCTCTGCTCGAACGTCCTCGCCATCGCCATCTTCCCGGCGTTGACCGCGGCCTTCTTCCTGCTGCTGCTCGATCGCTATGCCGGCACGCACTTCTTCACCAACGAGCTCGGCGGCGCGCCGATGATGTACTGGAACATGGTGTGGATCTGGGGCCATCCGGAGGTCTATGTCCTCGTGCTTCCGGCCTTCGGCATCTATTCCGAGATCACCTCCACCTTCACCGGCAAGCGCCTGTTCGGCTATTCGTCGATGGTCTACGCCACGGTGGTCATCACCATCCTCAGCTACCTGGTCTGGCTGCACCATTTCTTCACCATGGGCGCCGGTCCGACGGTCAACAGCTTCTTCGGCATCGCCACCATGGTGATCTCGATCCCGACCGGTGCGAAGATCTTCAACTGGCTGTTCACGATGTACCGCGGCAACATCCGCTTCGAGCTGCCCATGATGTGGGTCGTCGCCTTCATGCTCACCTTCACCGTGGGCGGCATGACCGGCGTGCTGCTCGCCATCCCGCCGGCCGACTTCGTGCTGCACAACTCGCTGTTCCTGGTGGCGCACTTCCACAACGTCATCATCGGCGGCGTCGTCTTCGCGCTGTTCGCGGGCATGGTCTACTGGTTCCCCAAGGCCTTCGGCTTCAAGCTCGACGATTTCTGGGGCAAGGTCGCCTTCTGGGGCTGGGTGATCGGCTATTGGGTCGCCTGGACGCCGATCTACGTCGTCGGCCTGATGGGCACCACGCGCCGCGTGAACCATTTCGACGATCCGAGCTTCCAGCCCTATTTCATCATCGCCGCGATCGGCGCCGTGATCATCCTGGTCGGCATCCTCGGCTTCGTGATGAGCATCCTGGTCGGCTTCCTGAAGCGCAACCAGCACAAGGACGTCACGGGCGACCCCTGGGAAGGCCGCACGCTCGAATGGTCGACCGCGTCGCCGCCGCCCGCCTACAACTTCGCGTTCACCCCCGTCATCCACGACCTGGATGCCTGGTACGACATGAAGAGCCGTGGGTACGAGCGCCCGACCAGCGGCTTCCGCCCGATCCACATGCCGAAGAACACCGGCGCGGGCGTGATCCTCTCCGGCCTGGCGCTGATCTTCGGCTTCGCGATGATCTGGTACATCTGGTGGCTCGCCGCGCTCAGCTTCGCCGGCCTGTTCGCGGTCGCCGTGGGCCACACCTTCAACTTCAAGCGCGACTATTACATCCCCGCCGAGGAAGTCGCCGCAACCGAGGACAAGCGCACCACGCTGCTTGCGCAGGGGGCCTGACATGACCGACCACGCACTGGAACCCCAGGCCGAACCGACCTGGTACCTGGCCGAAGAAGAGGCGCATCACGATCACGGGGCCGCCAGCCCCACGATCCTGGGCTTCTGGATCTACCTGATGAGCGACGCACTCATCTTCGCCTCGCTCTTCGCGATGTTCGGGGTGGTGGCCAGCGCCTATGCCGGCGGCCCGGTGCCGCGCGAGATCTTCGACCTGAAGCTCGTCGCGCTCAACACCGGCCTGCTGCTCGCCTCGTCGATCACCTTCGGGGAAGCCATGCCGCACATGGAAGCGGGCCGGGTCGGCCCCGTCCGCTTCTGGCTGGCGCTCACCGGTCTGCTCGGCGCAGGCTTCGTCGGGATCGAGCTCTACGAGTTCGCGCACCTGATCGCGGAGAATGCCGGGCCGGACCGCAGCGCCTTCCTCTCGGCCTTCTTCACCCTGGTCGGCACTCACGGCGCGCACGTCACCGTCGGCCTGGTGTGGATCGTCACCATGCTGATCCAGCTCGGCCAGCACGGCCTCAACCCCGCGACCAGGCGCCGCCTGATCTGCCTGTCGATGTTCTGGCACTTCCTGGACATCATCTGGATCGGCGTCTTCACCTTCGTCTATCTGTATGGAGTGATCCGTTGAGCACCCCGCACGAAACGCCCGGCACGCACCGGCACGGCAATGGCCACCGCATCGGCTCGCTGCTGGCCATTGTCCTGACGGTGATCCCGTTCTGGCTGGTGATGAACGGCTCGCCGCTCTCGCCCGGCTGGACCGTGGCGACGATCTTCGCCTTCGCGATCGTCCAGATCATCGTCCATGTCGTCTTCTTCCTGCACCTCGACACGCGGTCCGAGGGCGGATGGACGCTGCTCGCCTTCCTATTCACGGCGGTGATCGTGATCCTGACGATCGGCGGCTCGGTGTGGGTGATGTACCACCTCAACGCCAACATGATGCCGATGCCGGATATGGGGAACGGCCACTAGGGAGGCCGTTCCTTGTGGGGGATCGGCCATCTAGGCTCGGCCGATCCCCCTACCCCTTCAGATCGCGATCTCGGTCCACTCGATCGTAGAGCCGCCCCCGCTCTGGGACTGGTTGCTGCTCGTGTTGTAGGCGCCCATCTTCGGGTAGAAATAGCGCCCGCTCTTCAGGCTGCCGTCGAACACGGTGCCTGCCTTGTCCCCGTCCGGGTTCGACTTCTTGCAGACCACGCCGTTGATCCGATATTCCGGCGTCTGCCCCGTGCTCACCGATACGCTGACGTCGTACGAACTTCCGATCACCACGGTCGGCGCGCCGCTGCACACCTGCCCGCCCTGCACCACGTAGAATTCGAAATTGCCTCCCGACTTGGGCCGTACCGCGAGCTGGGTGATCGGTTCGGACGGGCCCGAAGTGCTTCCCGCCGCGACGACGTTGAGCACCTGCATCACACTCACATATTTCCCGCCACTCACCAGCTTGAACCGCCCGCTCGCCGAGGCGCCGGTGGTGCTCGACGTGCCGCGCAGCTCGGCCCTGCCCGGAGTACTGTCGGTCCGCTGCTGGATCGTGAAACGCTTGCCGCCGCTGATATTGGTGATGCTGCCGCCGGAATCGGTGTCGGTCGTATAGGCCCAGGCCACGCCGGCAGTGGCGAGGATCAGGCCGGTGGCCGCGAGCGCAGCCGTACGATTGTGCTTGAACATGGCATCTTCTCCAGGTGCCTCCTGGGTTGCCCCGGCTGGTCTCGTGGGAGCTTTGGCTCATGCCGCCGGTTGGGCCAGACTGAGCATGGTCAGGCCAATTGGCAAGGCACAATTGATCGAAAAGGGTGTCAGTGCAGCGCCGGCGCCAGCTTGGCCTCGAACTGGGCAAGCGTGCAGAGACCCTTGATACCCCGCGCATCGCAGCCCGGGATCGCCAGCACCGCGCGATAGGGCGCGTCCGCGCCCAGCGCCGCCGCACTCCGGATCTGGTCGAGCGTCTGCGAACGATAGAGCGCGCGGACATAGAGCCCACCCTTCGCATCGCGCAGCCGCTCCAGCACGATCGCACCGCCCGGGGCGGGATCGTCGGCGGCGATGCCTGGCACCTGCCAGTGGACGTCGAGCAGCCCACCGAGATTGGCGACATTGGTATCGTGCCCCGATACCAGCGTGACCGTGGCGCTGCCGTTCAGCCCCTCCCGAAGGATCGGCGCGATGCCGCTCAGGTTCGCCGCGGCAACCGCTCGGGGACGGGCGAGCAGGCGGAATTCGAGCGCATGGAAGGCGGAGAGCGCGGCGATGTCGCGCGCGGTGGCGCGGCCCCAGCCAACCTCGGCCATCGGCTTGCCCTCGCCATATTCGAGCAGCAGGATCTGCGCGGCGGTGGAGGCACGGTCGAGCGCGCCGGCGAGCTTCGGCCGCTTGCCGGCAGCGGCGGGCGCGATGCTCGAAGCCTCGCCCGACACGCCGCAACCGGTCTTCGCGCGACCGCACAGGATCCTGTCGAGCGAAACCAGCAACGCGCGGTGACGCGCCTCGACCGCGGAGATGCCGCCCGGCCCGACTTCCGCGGCGACACCCGCATCAGCCGCGACGGGATCATAGCCGCCCTGCCCCTGCTCGATCGCCGAGAAGATCGGATCGTCCTCGCCCTGCGGCCGGTGCCGGTTGGGGATGGCGCAGCCGGGCGCGAGCGCGGCGAGCCAGGCATCTGCGGTGGCGATCGTCCGCTGATCGCTGTCGGCGACCACGGTAACCGCGCCAGCCACGGGGCAACCGGTGGCGGGCAACACGCCCAGGCGACGCAGCCGCGCGCCGTCCCAGCTGCCGAGCCGCCCGACCGCCTCGGCCCCGTGCGGGGTGAGCCAGCCCGGTGCGACCGGCCAGCTCGGCCAGGGATCGGCGGCCACGCCTGCGGGCATGGGCTGCGCCTTGGTCGGCGGGCGCACGCCGTGCCGCATCAACAGCACGACGCGGTCCACACTGAGCCCCGGCGGCGGGGCGTCGGCAACAGGCCCGGCGGGCCCATTGCCGCCCAGGCTGAGCACAAGGGCGATGCCGCCCAGCAGAGTGCGGAACGTCGTCACCTTGCGCATCGCCCAGTCCTCCCGACCTACCAGTCCCTCGACCTAGAAGTGCAGCTGCACGCCGCCACGCAGCAGCGCGCCATATTGCTCGCGCTCGACCAGGAACGGCGTGGTGCCGATATAGCGGCGCCACGGCGCATTGGTCAGGTTCACCGCATCGCCGAACACGGTCACCTCCGGCATGATCTGGTAGCTGACGTGCAGGTCCAGCTGGCCATTGCCATCGGTGAACTGGTCGGCCGCGGCGGTCGCCGCCAGCGTATCGAGGTACGAGGAGCGATAGTTGAAGGCCAGACGCGCAGCGAAGCCGTACTTCTCGTAGAAGAGCTGGACGTTGCCGACATTCTTCGACTGGAAGCCGAGCGGAATGTCGCCGGCGCGGCCCGGCAGGCCGGTCGCATGGCCCCAGACATGGGTGAAGTTCGCCGAGACGCCGAAGCCGCTCAGCGCGCCCGGCAGGAAAGTGAACTGGGTCTGGAGGTTGAGCTCGACACCGCTCAGCGTCTCGCTGTCGACGTTGATCGGCTTGGTGACGAGCGCGCTGGCATAGGTCACTCCGCCATAGACGCCGTTGGCCACCACGTTGCCGGTCTTGTAGATCGGGTTGTCGATGTCCTTGTGGAAGAAGCCGGCGACGAACAGGCTGTCCGGCGTCGGATAATATTCGATCGAGGCGTCGTAGCTGACCGCGCGATAGGGCTTCAGGTCCGGATTGCCGAGCGCGATCGCGGTCGGCGACGCGCCGCTGTCGACGGTGATGTAGGGCGCGAGATCGGCATAGTTGGGCCGGCCGATCGCGGTGGTCACCGCGCCACGCAGGAACAGGTTGTGCGCCATCTCGAACTTGGCGTTCAGGCCCGGGAAGAAGTCGGTATAGCCGTTCTCGCCATGGCTGTTGTAGCCGTCCGCCAGCGTCGATCCGGTGCGGACGATCTTCGCCTTGGTATCGTCGTCGGTGTGCTCGACGCGAACGCCCGGGATCAGGGTCAGCGCGCCGAAGCGCAGCGTCGCCATCGCATAGCCGGCCGTGATCTTCTCGTGCACGTCATAGTCGCTCGACAGCGAGTCCGCGAGCGTGCCGGCATTGTCGATCGCCAGGACGCCCGGATTGGCGTTGGTATAGGCGAGCGCGGCGCCGTAATCGATCCGCTCGCCGAAGTGGAACTGGCCGTCATAGAAGCTCGGATCGGCGGCATAGGCGACGTTGGTCATCGCCCAGGCGGTGGCGCCGTTCTTGTAGTTCCGCTTGTCCTGGTTGTTCTTCTTGCGACGGTCGAGATATTTGAAGCCGACCTTGATCGCGCTGTCCTCGCCCACCGAGATCGGCAGCGTGTAGTCGAGCCGGCCCTGCCACAGATCTTCGCTGGCCTGGCGGGTCTCGTAGTTGAACTTGGTCAGCTTGAACTGGCTGGGATCGTCAAACACCGCCGCCGAGGTGCCGCTGGCCACCAGCGTGTAGGGATCGGTGCTGTTGTCGAAGGTCGCGAACACCGCGCCCTTGCCGGTGGCGAAGGTGAACTCGCTGCGGATCGGATCGATCTTCACTGCGCGGGTCCAGCCGCCCGATGCCTCGAGCTTGCCGCCGCCCAGGTCGAACTCGCCGCCCAGCGTGGCCGACTTGGTGTTGTCGTCCTCCTCGCGGTGGCGGACCAGGATCGTGCCGGTCGCCTTGAGCGCGCCGGGGGTGAAGGTGGTGATCGCCAGTCGGTTCTGGTCGCGGGTCTCGTGGTCCTGGAACTTCGAATAGCTGGTGCGCAGGTACAGCTTCACGCCGTCGCTCGGATGCCAGTCGAAATTGCCGACCACGCCCAGGCGGGTGCGGGTGAGGTTATAGTCGCGCAGGCCGTTGCCGTCGGGCGTACCGGCGGCGTTCCAGGCCGACGAGCCCTGGTAGTTCTCCGTCTCGATCGGGCGGCGCGAATAATTGACCGAGACCACGGCACCGAGTGTGTCCGTATGACCGCCCACGGTGGCGTCGAGTTCCCACGGCGCCTTGTGGTTCATGTCGTAGCGGCCGATGGCGCCGCGCGCGTCGAAGAAGAAGGGGTTGCGGCTGTCGAAGCCGGTCTTGGTCTTGATGTTGATCTCGCCGCCCACCGCATTGGCGTCCTGGCTGGCGAGCAGCGACTTGCTGACGGTGACCGACTGGATCATGCCCGAGGGCAGATCGTCGAGCTTGACCTGGCGGCCGGCGGGCTCCGGGGCGGGCAACGTCTGGCCGTTCAGCGTCACGTTGATCAGGTTGGGATCGATGCCGCGGATGATGACGTAGCGCCCCTCGCCCTGGTCGTTGGCGACCGACAGGCCCGGAAGGCGCTTGATCGCCTCGGCGACGTTCTGGTCGGGCAGCTTGCCCACGTCATTGGCGTGCAGCGTCTCGACCGTGTTGTCGGCATCCCGCTTCTCGAGATTCGCGGCGCGCTGGGCGGCGCGCTGGCCGGTGACGACGATTTCCTGCGGGGAGTCCTGCGGTGCGGCGGGCGCAGCCTGTTCCTGCGCAAGGGCGGGCGCGGCAATGCTCAATACCAGCGCGGTAAGCGCAGGACGCGCGAGGAAATGGATCTTGGCGGTGCGCATTATGGTCCCCCCAGGGAGTTGATTTTGGGGGCCGGTGCGCCGGGGCGATGACAGTTCGGCGTCATTAACAAAAGTTAATCTTGGATGGCAGGCACCCTTGGCCGACCGGCTTGCGGCGCTTCCGCAGAGAAGCAATTGCACTGGAACGCATATTGCGCTAGGGGCGCGCCCTTCCAAAGCAACAGCTACGGAAATCCGCGGGAGGTCGTGTTCGCACGGCCGCTACACCGCTCGACTTGATCAGGGGCTCGAGCCTTCGCGCGAAGGCCCCGCGAAAGAGAGTGACATGGCAAAGAAGATTACCGGCTATATCAAGCTGCAGGTGCCGGCCGGCTCTGCAAACCCCTCGCCTCCGATCGGCCCGGCCCTGGGTCAGCGCGGCGTGAACATCATGGAATTCTGCAAGGCGTTCAACGCCCAGACCGGCGACGTGGAAAAGGGCACCCCGCTCCCCACCGTCATCACCGTCTATGCGGACCGTTCGTTCTCGTTCGAGACCAAGACCCCGCCGGCGACCTATCTGATCAAGAAGGCCGCGAACCTGAAGTCGGGCTCGAAGGAGCCGGGCAAGGTTTCCGCCGGAAAGATCGCGCGTTCGGAGCTGAGCAAGATCGCCGAGGTCAAGATGAAGGACCTCAACGCTAACGATATCGAGGCGGCCACCCGCATCATCGAGGGCTCGGCCCGCGCGATGGGCCTCCAGGTTGTGGAGGGCTAACGACATGGCAAAGCTGACCAAGAAGCAGAAGAGCTGGACCATCGACAGCGAGAAGCTGCACGGTGTGGACGAGGCGATCGCACTGGTGAAGGCCAACGCCACCGCCAAGTTCGACGAGTCGATCGAAGTCGCGCTGAACCTGGGCGTCGATCCGCGTCACGCAGACCAGATGGTCCGCGGCGTCGTCACGCTGCCGAAGGGCACCGGCAAGACCGTGCGCGTCGGCGTGTTCGCCAAGGGCGCGAAGGCTGACGAAGCGCGCGAGGCTGGTGCGGACGTCGTTGGCGCCGAGGACCTGCTCGAGATCGTCCAGGGCGGCAAGATCGAGTTCGATCGCTGCATCGCGACCCCGGACATGATGGGCCTGGTCGGCCGTCTCGGCAAGGTGCTGGGCCCGAAGGGCCTGATGCCGAACCCGAAGCTCGGCACCGTGACCATGAACGTCGCCGAGGCCGTCAAGGCCGCCAAGGGCGGTCAGGTCGAGTACCGCGTCGAGAAGGCCGGCATCATCCACTCGGGCATCGGCAAGGCGTCGTTCCCGGCGGAAGACCTGCGCGCGAACTTCGACGCGCTGGTCGATGCAGTGGTCAAGGCCAAGCCGTCGGGCGCCAAGGGCAAGTACCTGAAGAAGGTCGCCCTGAGCTCGTCGATGGGCCCGGGCGTGAAGGTCGACGTCGCGGAAGTCGCGACCGTCTGATCCAGCGTCCTCGCTGAACAGAACAGGGGCCGGAGGAGCGATCCTTCGGCCCTTTTCTTTTGCCCGCCCCATCCGGGCGTGAAAAAGGGCCGGAAACGCTGCTCCCGGCCCCTTTCTGCCTCCCCCAAAGAAAGGGGCGCCTCAGATCGCCGGATCGCCCGGCAAAGGCGTTTCCGCCTTCCATACGCTGCGTACGCGCCGCGCCCAGTCATCGACCTTGCGGATCGCGTCCTCGGTGAGCGTGACGATGCCCGCCCGATTGTCCATCGGGTTGGGCGAGCGGACCACCAGACCCGCGCTTTCCAGCAGCGCGAGGTGGCGGATCGCCGTCGTCTGCGGAGCACCGCTGCCGATACAGGCACTGCTCACCGATACCGGGCGGCCCTTGGCGGCAGCCAGGTAGAGATCGAGCAATATGTCCCAGGTCGGCTCGCGGAACTGGCCCGCGATCTCCCCGAACGCATCGTCGCGCAGCCTGCGGGAGCGATAGATGCCCTCGACCAGGTCCGCCGCCTTTCCGGTGAAGGCCACGCCGCCGCCGGCCGGGCGCGGCGGGAGCGTGGGCCGCTCGCGCAGGCGATAGGAGTTATCCGCGTCAGCCATGACGCACCTCCCCCATCAGGACCAGGCCGGATCCGCTCCGTAGCGCGCGATTCGCTGGCGATGCCGTGCCGCGCCGATCGCGATCAGCAAAGGCACCGGCCAGTTCCAGGCGGCGTTTGCCACCGCATAGGACCAGGGCATCAGCGAAGGCGTGAGCATCAGCAGATGCGTCAGCACGATGTTGAGATACACCGCGGACAGCCAGATCGTCCAATAGCGTTGCGCCTTGAGCGAGAGCAGCATGGTGCTGAGGAACATTCCCGCATCGACCATCAGCAGGCCGGGCTCCATCTGCTGGAAGCGCACCGGACCGGCAGGAGGCACGAAGTGAGAGGCGACGATCGCCGCAACCAGGATTGCGACGGCCAGGCGCTCCGGCGTGCCGCCCCTCGCCGAAGCGTAGAGACAACAAACCAGCAGCAGGGCGAGATAGATCACTACGTTCATGACGCATGATCGCACCAGCGAACCCGGGCCAAGTCAACGGCCCTTTCATGCCGCTATCACGAGCGGCGTGATTTCCGCTTCGCCGCGAGGGGTGTCATGTTCGGGCGTTTCGAAAATGTCGCCGGCGCCCAGCACCTGGTGGCGGATGCCCACACCGCGCAGCTCGCCATGCGCGCGCTTGATGTCCGACATCGCGCCGAAGACCTTGGCTGTGGCCGCGCCGACATAGTCGACGGCGCCCTGCGCCTCGAGCGGGTGGAAGGTACCATCGGCACGCGCGGTGAGCACGGCGGTGCCCATGGCGAGCACCTTGAGCGCCGCCTCGTTCATGGCGACCTCGGCAGGCTGGAGCGAACGGGCGATACGGACGGCGGCGATCTTCTTCGGAGACGTCATAGGTCCTCCTTCGCGCAGCCAGGGGGCTGCGACGGGGTTCAGTGTCATTTGGTCGAGAGAAGCTGAGTTAGCCGGTGATGCGCCAGAGCGCGCCCAGACCGTTCAGGAAATTGGCCACCGCGATCAGCATCAGCAGCGCGAGGCCAAAGATCCACATCAACCGGTGGAGCGGGTCCAGATCATTTACTTGCTTCCCCTGCCTCAGAAACGGAACCCGAAACCGCGGTTCGGCTTCAGACCGTTTCGGTGGCAATGGAACCTCCGAATGCACCGTTTCGGCAAGGTCCTGCGGCTCGCCCCCCAAATTTTGGGGGGGCGTTTCTGCCTCCGGCAAGGCGCCGTTCGGGGCGTGCTGCTCGTGCGAGGCAAGGACCCGCGCAGCCTCGCGCCGGCTCGAAACCCCGAGCGTGCGCACCGCTTCCTTGAGATATCCGTCGACCGTCAGCGGGGAGAGGCCCAGGGCAAGGGCGATCTCCTTGGACGACATTCCGCGCGCGACAAGCCGCAGGCAGTCACGTTCACGTGCAGTGAGTTGTTCGATCGTCCCGGTCACCATCGCCGCCTGCTTTTAGCTGACGCGCGCGCGAATCCAACCGAGTTGGTGTTATTTTCAGCAAGCGCGATCACAGGCCGCGTATAGAAGAAACTGGCCACAGATGAATGAGAATCCAGCCAAAATGGCTTCCCATTCCACTCCCTGCCCCCTCGCGATTCCGGGCTCAGCCGAACCGCCATAGTGCGCTTCCTTCCCCCCGACGTAATGCGCATAGTAACGCACGTACAACGATGGGGGATAGGCGATATGCATAGCACCCGAATGATTTTGGTACTTGCGCTGTTCGGAGTTCCCGCATCCGTCCAGGCGCAAGAATCGAATCTCCCGGCGCGGGAATCGGCAATCGTCGTTCAGGGCACGCGAGATCGGCCCAGCAGCTGGCGCCAGGCCGAGACCGATCATGTCGTGGTGATCAGCGACGGCAACGAAAAGGAGCTGGCGCGGATCGCCCACAACCTGGAGCGGCTCCATTTCCTCCTTTCGGTGCTGCTCAACCGAATCGACCGGCCCGACAACACGCGGAAACTGCGAGTCACGCTGGTCGGCGACGGCGCCGAATTCGACGCGATGGATCTCCGGAACCTGCGCTACTCGCCCGGCCCCTTTGCCCGCGCCTTCCGCGAACCGGCCTATTACGACCCGCGCGAGGACGGCGCCGTGTTCGCCGCGAGTCGCTTCGACCGCAAGATCCTGCTCGAACGCGGCCAGTCGCTCGCCGGCCTGCTGCCCGACCTGGTCCGCGCGACCACGCCGGAGACCGTCGGCGCGCCGGGCGTGACCGGCGAGAATCCCGGCACCGCCACAGCCCTCGCCGCCAGCCATGCCGGCTCGATCGCGCGTTTCGGCCGCGACGATCCGATGGCCCTGTCGGTCAACGAGCAATCGGTGCCACAATCGGCGGAAGGGCGCATCTATGCCGGCTATGCCCGCCACTTCCTCACCACCTATTTCCCGCACGCCTATCCGCGCTGGTATGTCGACGGCTTCGGCGAGATTTTCGCGACGCTGGCGGTCGAGGGCGATGCCCGGATCGAATATGGCCGGGCGCCGGAGGGCTATCGCAAGGTGCTCGATCGCTATGCCCGCCTGCCGACCGCCGACATCCTCACCGGCCGCTACCTGAACGATCGCAAGGCCCGGGAGCGCTGGACGCCCTATCACGCCTGGGCACTCACCCACATGCTGTTCTTCTCGAACGAGCGAAGGGGTCAGCTCCACGCCTATCTCGCCACGATCGCGGCGGGCGGATCGATGGAGAAGGCGGCGGAAGCGTTCGGCGACCTGGACAGGTTCCAGCGCGAACTGGCCGCCTATGGCGCCAACAATATCCCCTATGAGCAGATGACCTATCCGGCCGGCCGCGCCGAAGGACCGATCGTCCGCCAGCTGACCCTGGGCGAAGCCGCGTTCGTGAAGGGCCGGCTGGAGCTCGGCGGGCGGATCGACCTGCCCCCACCCGGCGACACGGCACGCGAGGATGCGACCGCCACGCGAAACCGCTGGCTGGCGAACCTGCGCAAGGATGCCGGCCGCTATCCCGCCAATCTCCAGGCGCAGCTGCTGCTCGCCGAGGCCGAATGCCGCAGCGGCAACGGTACCGAATGCGTGACGATCGCGGACCGGGCCCTCATCCTCGCGCCCGGAGACAGCGACGCACTCGCCTGGAAAGGCAACGGCCAGGCCCGGCTGGCGCGGGCCGCGCCGGCGGGCGAGCGCACCGCCCTGCTCAAGGCCGCACGCCGGACGATCGCCCAGGCCAATCGCGCCGATACCGAGAACCCGGTGCCGCTGCTCGCTTTCTACCGCAGCTTCGCCGATGCCGGCGAGGCAGCGCCCGATGTCGCACTGGAAGGACTGATGAAGGCAGCCGATGCCGTCCCCGCGGCGCCGGCGCCCCGGCTGCTGCTCGGCGAGGCGCTGGCCGGGCGCGGCAACCCAGGTGCGGCACGCGCGGCGCTGATCCCGGTGGCGAAGGGCGCCTATGATTCGCCCGAGACGGCCCCGGCCCGCGCGCTGCTCGCCAGCCTCGCGCAATAGAAAAGGGGCCGGGAGCGATGCCCCGGCCCCTTCCCTTTCATCGAGCGCCGATCAGAACTGCGACGCGTAGGTCAGGAACCACTGGCGCGGCGGGATCGGATAGGCCGAGTAGCTGTTCGTCGCCGAGCCCACCGAGAGCGTCGACACGCCCTTGATATCGCCGAGGTTGGTGACGTTCAGGCTGAGCTTCGCCTTCTTCATCCCCAGACGCTCGGCCGGCAGGTCCAAACCGACGCTGAGCGAGGTGAGGAAGTACGAACCGACGCTGGCGTCGTTGGAGAAGGTCGCATAGCGCTTGCCGACATAGTCGCCGACCAGCTGCGCCTCGACCGGGCCGATATTGAGCGTCGCGACGCTCTTGTTCATCCACTTCGGCGTGCCCGGCAGCTGCTTGCCGCAGGTCGGGACCACACCGCCCGAGACCAAATAGCCGCCGATGCAGCTGTTGGTCGCGGCGCCGATGCCGGTCGCCGCCGAGCTGTAGTCGCTCCGGTACTTGGAGAGATTGTAGGACGCCGCATTGTAGAAGGAGAAGGCGCGGCCGAAGCGCAGGGTGAAGGCCGCATCGACACCATTGGTGCGCACGTCGCCCACGTTCACCAGGATCGAGGTACCGCCGGCGATCTGGCCGCCGGCAATGCCGCCCGGGTTGGTCGAGATCGCCAGCAGGCGATCGCTGAAGTCGACGTGATAATAGTTGATCTGCGCGTCCAGCCCGATGCCGCCGCCGAAGCTGCGGTGAGTGCGCAGGCCGGCCTCATAGGTCCAGCTGCTCTCCGGCTTGCCGTCATTGGCGAAGGCGTTGAACGCGGTCTGGCTGCCCGTGAACCACGGACCGCCACCACCGGCCAGATATGCCTGATACTGGCGCAGGTTCTTCTGCACGTTGAAATAGGCTTCCTCGTGCCCGTTGAAGTCATAGGTCGCGCCGATCGCCGGCAGGAACCACTTGAGCGTGTTGATCTTGCCCTCGGGCAGCTTGCCGGTCAGGCCCGAGAGCGAGCCGAGCTTGGGCTGCACCGGGAACCAGCCATTGGCCCATTGCGCGCTGGTCTTGAAGCCGAACTGGATGAGCAGCGGCTCGAACACCTGCCAGGTATCCTGCACATGGAGCTGCAGATTGTTGATCCGCGCCTCGCCCTGATACTGGGTGAACAACGGCTGCATCACTTCGAGCGGGCGGATATACGGGGTGCTCAGGCTCGGATTGCCGACCGGCACGGCGTACCAGCGGCGCCACTGGGTGGTGCTGTTGTGCTCGAACCAGCCGCCCAGCTCGATCTGGTGGTTGCCCAGGTCGACGTTGAGCGCGGTGATCGCGCCGCCGCGATCGATGCGATATTCGGTGGTGCGGGTGATCAGGCCCGAGCCGCCGGTCGCCGCGACCAGCGCCGCGCCGGCCGCCGCTGCCTGGGCGGCGTTGATGACTCCCGGGCCCGCCGGCAGCGTCGCACATACGCCTGGCAATACGCCATTGCCGTTCGCGCCGAAGCGGCAACGGGAATCGAGGCTCGCATAGTTCGGATCGAGATAGGGCTGCGCGGTCGTGATCGACTGGCCGAGCGGACCGGCGACGACGCCGGCGCCGTCATTGTGATGGAAGTAGATCGTGTTCGACAGCGTGACATTGTCGGCGATCTTCGCGTCGTAGCGCGCATAGGTGAGATAGTCGGTGCGCTGCGCGTCCGAATAATAGTTGCGGTAGTTGCCGCCCTGCGCCGCGGGCGAATTGCCCAGCGCGTTGATGTAGCTGCGATAGCCGGCGAAGTCCGAATAGAAGAACGGCTTGGTGTACGGCGTGTAGAGCTGCACCGCGCTGGCGGTCTGCCCGGCCGAGGGCTTGAAGAAGACGGTGGCGTCCTCGTTCGGCTGCGTCATGTCATTATAGTCGAAATACAGCGTCAGCTTGCCGACCGAATCGTCGTGCACGAACTTGGCATTGGCCTGCCAGCCGCCCTGCCAGCCGTTGAAATCCCAGGCCTTGGCCTTCTGGCGCGAGACCGAGAGATAGCCGGCATTGGTGCTGCCATCGCCGCCGAAATTGCCGGTGTCGACGCGCAGGAAGGTGCGCGAGGTGTTGTAGCTGCCGATCGTCTGGTTGGCGGTCAGGCCGAACGCCGGGGTGGGATCGGACGAATAGGTCTCGATCGTGCCGCCCAGGTTGCTGTTCGACGGCGTGGCGAGATCGCCGGCACCGGCCGACACGACGACGCGGGCAACGTTCTCGGAGATCACCGCGCGCTGCGGCGACAGGCCGTTATAGTTGCCGTAGCTCTGGTCGCCGAGCGGAATGCCGTCCATCGTGTAGCCGAGCTGGTTGCCGGCGAAGCCATGGATGAAGATCTGGGCGTTCTGCTCGTTGTTGCCCCAGGGATCGGCGGTCACATAGAGTACGCCGGGCAGGGTCTGGATCGCCTTGAGCGGCGAGACGCCGGGCAGGATCTTCTGGATCTCGCTCGCCGGGATCGCGGTGGCCGAGCGGGTCTGCTTCGCGGTGACCAGGATCGCGCCGTCGCCGGCATTTTCCGGAGCTCCCTCGTCGGCGTCAGGCGCCGCCTGGGTCTGGTCCTGGGCAAGTGCCGGAGTCGCCAGCATGGCGGTGGCGAGAACTGCGGCGCAAACGGTTGCGCGAAGCGCGTGACGAACGATCATTCATTCCCCCTGGGATCGCGGCTTCGTTGCGCCGCAGCACGGGGCCCTAGGAGGCGCTTGTGGCAATGCTGTTGTGCTTGCGCGAAATCTGCGGGACACAAATATGAAACCTTGAAGACAATCGCAGAGCCCCCGCCCCGCCTTCCCGCGCGACGATTGACTTATCCACGAATTTCGCTATTGGCGCGCCTTCCTCCTTCGGGAGGAGACCGTCCGAGACAGCAAGTGCGGGGAATTTGCCCCGCTTAATCTCTTGCCTAGACGGGGACAGATTTTCACCGGCGGTCCGCCAAGCGGAGCGCTCGGGTCATGCCCAGGGATAACCGGGCACGACGATCCTTCCCCTCGGACATTTTGTAACCGGGCGCTTCCCGAAAGGGATACGCTCACAACGAGGAGACCGGCATGGATCGTTCCCAGAAGGCTGATGCCGTTGCCGAGCTGAACCGCACCTTTGGCGAGGTTGGCGTGGTGGTTGTCACCCGCAACCTCGGGATGACCGTCAAGCAGTCGACGGACCTCCGTAACAAGATGCGTGAGGCCGGCGCGAGCTACAAGGTCTCGAAGAACAAGCTTGCCAAGATCGCTGCCGACGGCACCGATTACGCGGCGATCGCCGACCTGCTTACGGGTCCGACGGCGCTCGCCACCTCGATCGACCCCGTGGCTGCGGCCAAGGTGGCGGTCGAGTTCGCCAAGACGAACGACAAGCTCGAGATCGTCGGCGGCGCAATGGGCACGCAGGTGCTCGACCAGGAAGGCATCAAGGCACTCGCCTCGCTGCCGTCGCTGGACGAACTGCGTGGCAAGCTCGTGGGCCTCATCGTTGCTCCGGCAACGAAGCTCGCGACCGTCACCCAGGCACCGGCCGCGCAGCTCGCGCGCGTTTTCGGCGCCTATGCGGCCAAGGACGCCGCATAAGCGGCTCTTGCAAGCTTACTATCCCTAAACATCTGAACTGATTGGAGTTTATCATGGCTGACCTTAACGCGCTTGTTGACCAGCTTTCGGAACTGACCGTCCTCGAGGCCGCTGAGCTCTCGAAGCTTCTCGAAGAGAAGTGGGGCGTCTCGGCCGCCGCTGCCGTCGCCGTTGCAGCTCCGGCTGGCGGCGCTGGCGCCGGCCCGGCTGTCGAAGAGAAGACCGAGTTCGACGTGATCCTCACCGGCGACGGTGGCAAGAAGATCAACGTCATCAAGGAAGTCCGCGCCATCACCGGCCTGGGCCTGACCGAAGCCAAGACTCTCGTCGAGTCGGCTCCGAAGGCTGTCAAGGAAGGCGTCAACAAGGACGAGGCCGAGAAGATCAAGAAGCAGCTCGAGGAAGCTGGCGCGACCGTCGAGGTCAAGTAAGCTTCTTAGCTTCTCGCTACTCAGCGAAACAGATCAGGGCGGTCCGGCAACGGGCCGCCCTTTTCTTTTGGCCGTTCAGCGGGCGAGCCGCTGCCCCGTCCCCGCCGCATAGCCGAGCGCCAGCGCCGTGCCGGCAAGCGCGGCGAGCAGGCCGACGACGAGCGCGTCGAAGGTCATGACCGCCCAGACGGCCAGTTCCGGCAGGCCGAGCGCCAGCTTGTGCGTCGCCATGTGGAGCGCGAAGCAGGGGCCATAGGCGAGCACGAGCAGGACCATCATCAGCAGGGCGGCCCACCACTGGGCGGGGGCGCGGCGCAGCGTCATCGTCCGGTCGTCGAGCAGCGCGGCGACCAGATAGACGAACGCGAACGCCTGGACCAGGAATGCCGCCACGGCGAGCGCGATGCCGGGGCCGGCCGGCACGAGGCGGCGCAGCAGGTCGAACGGCAGTTCCAGCGCGAACACCAGCGCGACGGCGAACGCGGTCCGCAGCAAGGCCCGTGGCGGCATGCGGAGGGCGGCGCCGATCGAGCCGGTCCACCAGAAGCGCGCGATCGCCAGCATCGCCAGTACCAGTCCGGCGACCTTGGCCATGCCGAAGCCCATGCGCAGCGGATCCATGGCATGGGCGCGGAACGCCTCGGTGGACGCGAACATGCCGATCTTGATCTCGACGATGTGCTGGAGGAACTCCGGCACCACCACCAGCGCCACCAGGGGCGTGGCGATCCAAAGTACCTGTCCGCCGCGGCGATACAGGTCGAGGCAAAGCCCGCCAAACCGGTGCAGCGGCCCCCGTGCCGGGCGCGCGTCGAGCCGTTCGCCGGGCGCGTGTGCGCCGGCGTCCACCAATGTCGTCATCCTGTCACTCCTTCGTCGGCGCCCGGATCGTCAGGGCGCGGGGTCTTGCGCCTCCCCGTCGGGGTCATAGGCGAGAATGTCGCCCGGCTGGCATTCGAGCACCCGGCAGATCGCCTCGAGCGTCGAGAAGCGGATCGCCTTGGCCTTGCCCGTTTTGAGGATCGAGAGGTTGGCGAGCGTGATACCCACCGCGTCGGAAAGCTCGGTCAGCGTCATGCGTCGGGCATGCAGCTGGTCATCGAGGCGGACGAGCAACGGCATCGTTCAGACCGTCCCTTCGAGATCGTCGCGCATCGCCGCACCGACCGCGAAGACGCGGGCGAGCACGAAGAGCAGCACCACGACCAGCCAGCCGCCCAGCGACGGGAACCAGGGCACGGTGTCGGCTCCGAGCAGATCGAGCCAGTGGTCGATCACGCCGAGCGCGAGATCGCCGAGCTGGTAGACGAGCAGCGCGAAGCCCATGCGCCGCAGCCGCACGCCATTCTCGGCGATGAAGGGGTCGCCGGCGGCCACGGTCGCGAGGATCGCGGCGAGCAGGCGCAGGAAGACATAGGCGACTCCGACGGCGAGGATACCGGCGGCGAGCATCACCCGCATGCCGGTCAGGATCGGGCCCGCATGCGCTGCGCCATATTTGAGGACCAGCTGGGTCACCAGCGGGCCGTGCTCCCAGAAGCTGACCAGCAGCGTGATGCCGAAGCCGATGCCGACGAGCAGGTTCAGCAGCTTCAGTGCCTGGACCAGCCACCGCGTTCCGCCGATCATCGAGTCGCGCATGTTCTGCCTCCTTATCGAAATTCGATAAGGCACTTCTCGATTTTCAGCAAGGTATTTATCGAATTTCGATATGCCTAGGCGGCGACCGCAGCCTTGGCGTGGTAGCGGTGCGCGGCCAGCGCGCCGCTCGGGGCTGGCCGGTCGAGCCAGATCGGGCCCAGCTTGTCGCCCTGCCCCGCCGTGCCCAGCATGAAGTCCGCGCCGAACCGGCGGATGCTGAGCCCGCCACGCCAGCGCAGGTCGATCAGCACGATCGGGACGAACATCGGGCGCCCGGAGACCTGCACCACATTCACCCCGCTGCGCGGGATCGCCAGCCGCACGGGCATCCGCCCGCCCCCGCCCGCCGGCAGGTCGAAGGGCGCCCCGCCCGGCTCGCCCGGCGGCCCGCCATGGAAGCCGGCGATCACCGCATCCTGCTGGGCGTGCGCGCTCATCGCCGCGAAGGCGACGCGGATATTGTCCGCCGAGGCACCCGAGAGATTGCCGACCAGCAGCTCGAACTCGAGCAGCACGTCGTCCTCGCCAAAGGCGATGCGATGCGGGTGGAGCGCCAGCTCGAAGGGCTCGCCGGCTTGCGCTACGGGCCTTGCGGGCTCCGGGGCCGGGGTCGTCGCAGGCTTCAGGCCGGGCGGCGGCTGGATCGGGGGCGGCGGAGGCGCGGCCTCGACAGGCACGCTCTCGAAACGCTCCTCCGCATCGTCCCCGCGACGCCGCCTGCGGAGCAACAGCCAGCCGCCCAGCCCGAGCAACGCGGTACCCCCCGCCCCCGCCGCGGCCCAGAGCCAGGGCGGGATAGACGATGCCGGCGCGCCAGCGGGCGCAGCGGTCGCGACGGGCTGAGGTACAGTCGTGGCCGGCGCTGGAGGCGGCGTAGCGACTGGAGCAGCAGTCGGGGAAGCCAAAGGCGTCGGGGTGGCCACGACCGGCGCCGCACCGCGCGACGTCTGGACAGGCCGCGCCGCCGGCGCCGGACGCTGCGCCGCCGGGGTCGCCCGCGCGGTCGGGATCGGGGTTGGCGGTGGCAGCGGCGTGGCCGTCGGGGTCGGCGACGGCGCGAGGTTGAAACGCTCGGGGATCACCCCCGGCAGTGTCTGCGGGCGCTGCGAGGGCACGACCACGGGGCTCGGACTCGACGTCGGCGCATCCTGGGCGCGGGCCAGCGGCGCAGCGAGCGTCGCCGCGGCCAGGCCACATAGCCAACCAGTCCTGAGCCTCCCTGCGTTCACGGCCTTTTCCTGACGCTTCGAAGCTGAACAATGGCTGCACATTGCGCGCCGTTCGCCGCATGTCGAGGGCGGATTGTCCCTGCCGTCTCCGTCCCTTACAGCGGCGAAACACTGGGGAGATTTTGGTGGCGGGCGAGCGAGCGGGGCAAGGCCCCGGTTACATTCCGGCGATTGACGGGCTGCGCGCCATCGCCGTCACTTCGGTCATCCTCTTCCACCTCTGGCCCCGGACGCTGCCCGGTGGCTTCACCGGGGTGGACGTCTTCTTCGTGATCTCCGGCTTCGTCGTGACCGGATCGCTGATGGGCCGCGAGTTCGGCAGCCTGGGACAGCTTGTCGGCTATTTCTATGCCCGCCGCCTGATGCGGATCATGCCGGCGCTGGTGGCGATGCTGCTCGTCACCCTGCTCGCCGCCCAGCTGTTCATCCCCGATTCCTGGCTGAGCAACAGCCTGCCCCAGGTCGGCCGCTTCGCCTTTCTCGGCCTCAGCAACGTGGTGCTGGCGACGGATACCGACAGCTATTTCGGGCCGCAGGCGGCCTACAACCCCTTCACCCACAGCTGGTCGCTGGGCGTGGAGGAGCAATTCTACCTGTTCTTCCCCTTCCTCCTCTGGTGGCACCACAAGCTGCAATCGGGTGCCAGGGCGGTGCGGCTGGTGGCGATCCTCTCCGGGCTCTCGCTGCTGCTCTGCGCAGTGCTCGGCCTGTTCGCGACCAAGTTCGCCTTCTACCTGATCTTCCCCCGCTTCTGGGAGCTGGGCACCGGCATGCTGCTCTGCCTCACCCGCGAGCGCTGGCAACCCTGGGCGGCGGGCAAGTACTGGCTGGCGCCGCTGGGCGCGCTGCTGGTGGCGGCAGGCTTCGCACTTCCCGAAGGACCGCTCTTCCCCTTCCCCGGCGCGCTGCTGCCGGTGGCGGGTACCGCGCTGGTGATCATGGCGATCCTGGGCGGTACCGTACCACGCGCGCTGGGCAGCCGGCCGATGGTGGCGGTGGGGCTGCTCTCCTACTCGCTCTATCTCTGGCACTGGCCGGTGTTCGTGCTGTTCCGCTGGACCGTCGGGCTGCACGCGCTGAAGCTCCAGCTTGCCGCCCTGGTCATCGCCGTCGCCCTGGCGATCTTCTCCTATTTCCTCGTCGAGAAGCCGCTGCGCGCCAGCCGCCTGCTCGCCGACTGGCCGCGCGGCCGCGTCGTCGCGGTCGCACTGGCCGGCGTGCTGGTCGCGATGCTGGGCGGGCAGCTGCTGATCGCGGCGCACAACCGCATCACGCTCAGCGTCACCCGCGACCGCTTCGCCTGGTACGCCGAGCCCGGCCGGCCGCTCCCGCTCGACCTGACCGGCTGCGTGCCGATCGATGGCGAGGAATGGGTGGCGGGCGGCAAGGTCGCGCTCTGGACCCCGCGCTGCGCCCGGCCGGAAGGCTTCACCCTGTTCGTGCCGGCGGACTCGCACGGCCTGGCCTATACCCCGGCGCTGCGCCGGCTGGCCGCCGAGACCGGCGCCAGCGTGCGCCTCTATTTCAAGCCCGGCTGCCCCTATCTCAAGCTGATCCAGACCCATGATTCTCGCCCCAAATGCGCCGGCTGGTACCAGGGGGTGGAGAAGGACATCGCCGCCCGATCGAAGCCGGGCGATGTCGTGTTCCTGCCCGGGCTGCGCGTCACCCGCCTGGCCAACCAGTTCGAGAATGACCGCGACCTGATCGGCGCCCGTGCGGACACGGTGTCCGACGCCGCGCTCGCCGAGGCGCAGGGAATCACCCAGCGGCTCGCCGCCGGCGGCGCGCGACTGGTGCTGGAGGCGCCGAAGCCGACCTTCCCCAGCCCGACCTTCCGCTGCGCCGACTGGTTCAACCGCACCAACCCGGCCTGCCACGGCCTGACGATCGGCCGCGAGAAGATGCTGGAGCGCCGCCGCCACGTGATGCGCGCGATGAGCGCGCTGGTCGCCAGCGAGAAGCCGACGATCCTGTGGGACCCGCTGCCGATCTTCTGCCCCGGCCAGACCTGCGAGGCGCTGCCCGGCGGGCGGCCGCTGTTCTTCGACGGCGACCATCCGAGCGGTTTGGGCAACGACCTGATCTATGCGGACCTGAAGCGGACGATATTGGGGGTGCGCTGACCCGCCGCTCCAACAGCGCCGCGGCGGGCGACTCACCGAAGATGACGAAGGTCGTGCACAGCGGCGCGCTTCCGCGGCGCCTTGCGCCGGCCAAGTTCCAGCACATGCGCCGCATCGCGCAATATCCTTGCGCCAGCGTGATCCTATTCTTCCAACAAGACAAAGAGCGGCCGGACGCCTGGGTCCGACCGCTCCAGCCAAGCAGGCGAAATCCTACATTGCAAGGGGCCAAGCGCCCCTCCCTGGGAGGGAGGGGCGTGGACTATCGCCGCGTTCGCGGCGGCCCCTCCACCATTCGCTGCGCGAATGGTCCCCCTCCCCCAGCGAAGCTGGGGGAGGAATTGGAGGGTCAGGGTACCGTCACCGTGGTCGTCGGCAGGTTCGCCAGCTCGGGCTGGGCCTTGAGCTGGGGGACGACGGTCTTGAGATCGCCGACCACCACCAGCGTGAGCTTGCCCAGCGGATAGCCGTTGTTCGCCGAGGCGCGCATCTGCTCCGGCGTCACCGCCAGAACCGCCGGGACATAGCGCTCGGTCCAGTCGCCCGGCAGGCCGAGGATGTCGCGCGTCGCCAGCGTGCCGACCACCGAGCCCGAGGTGGAATTCTGGATCGCGAACAGCCCGGCGAGATAGGTGCGGATGCCCTTGGCCTCGTCCGGCGCGACCGGCTCGGTCTGCATCCGGCGGATCTCCTTGAAGACCTCCTTCAGCGAATCCCCGCTATGCTCGGTGGTGACGTCCGCCTGGAAGGTCCACAGCGCCTGTTCGGGCGTGAACTCCACATCGGAATCGGGCGAATAGGTATAGCCCTTGTCCTCACGGATGTTGCGGGTGATCCGCGAGCTGAACGCGCCGCCGAGCAGCGCATTGGTGACGCGCTGCGGGATATCCCCTTCGGTCCCCGCGCGGCTGGCGTCGAAGCTCAGGCGCAGCGTGGTCTGCGGCGCGCCGGGGCGGTCGACCAGCACGATGCGCGGGCCCGGATTGTGCGGGCTCTGCAGCACCACCGGATCGGGACCGCCCTTCCAGCCGGCGAACGCCTTGTCGATCGCTGCCTTCACCGCCGCCGTGTCGAACCGGCCGGCGACATAGAGATGCGCCCGCTTCGCGCCGAACTGGCCGGCATGGAAGGCCTGGGCCTGCGCGATCGTATAGGCCTGGAGCTGGGCCGCGCTCGGGATCTGCCGGCCATAGGGATGGTCCGCGCCATAGATGGTGCGGCCCAGCGCCACGTCCGCCAGCGTGCCCGGCTGAGACAATGCGACCGCGAGCTGGCGCCCGAGGTTGGCCTTCACCCGGGCGAGCTCGCTCGCCGGCAGGGTCGGGCGAACCGCGACGTCGCTGACCAGCTGGATCGCTTCGGGCGCATATTCGGACAGGACATTGGTGCCGACCGTGGTCGACTGCATGCCGGCGCTGACGTTGAGCTGGCCGCCCATCCCCGCCGCCGCCGCGGCAAGGCCGGCCGCGGTCTTGCCCGCCGCCCCTTCCTTCATCAGCGCCCCGGTGACGTCGGAGAGCCACACCGCATCGCCTTCATTGACCGCGCCGGCGCGCACGCGCAGCGACACGACCGTCTTGGGCGCGATGCCATAGGGGATCAGCGTGACCTGCAGGCCATTGGGCAGCGTATAGGTTTCGGTCGCCGGCAAGGTGAACGGCTTGGGATCGGCGATCGGCGGCGCCGGCGGGAAATTGTCCTGGGCCAGGGCCGGCGTGGCGGCGAGCAACGCCACCGATGCGAGGAGCATGCGCTTCATCACTTGCCTCCCTTGGGCTGGGCACCCGGCTCGATGACGTAGACCGAGCGATTGGTCTTGCGGAGATATTCCTGGGCGGTCTTCTGGATCAGCGCGGGCGTCACCTTGGCGAAGCCCTCCTCGATCTTGTTCACCGCGGCGGGATCATTGTCGAACAGCGCATAGACGGCGAGCAGGTCGATCAGGCCGACCCGCCCTCCCCCGTCGATCGTGCCGTACAGGTCCGAGCGCATCTTGGTGCGGGCACGCTGCAGCTCGGCGGCGGTCACCGGCCTGGTCCGCAGCTCCTCGATCACTTCGTCCACCGCCTTGGTGATCTGGGCGGTGGTGTGGGTCGGATCATGGGTGAAGCTGAAGCTCCACAGCATCGGCCCGCGATAGTTGAACATGTTGCCGAGATCGCCGTTGATCCCGCCCGACAGCTCGCCGGCGATGCCGGTGTCGGACACCAGCTTCTTGAACAGCCGGCTGTCGTCGCCCTGGAGCAGGATCTGGTCGATCAGCCCCATCGCGTACCATTCGGGGGTGCCGCGATCGGGCACGTGATAGCCGGCGGCATAGCCGGGCTTGGGCGCCAGCGCGTCGACCCGGCTCTTGAACTTCTCGGCGGTCTGGCGCGGCTCGGAGATGTCGGGCTGCTTGACCGGCGCCGCGGACGCGATCGGGGTGAAATACCTCTCCACCATCGCCCGGGTGGCGGCATAGTCGATGTCGCCGGCGATCACGAGCACGGCGTTGTTCGGCCGGTAGAACTCCTTGGAGAAGGCCTGGGCGTCGGGCACCGTCGCCGCCTCGATCTCCTTCAGGTCACCGTAGAAATTGTGGCTGTTGTACCAGTTGGTGTTGGCCAGCATCGGCAGGTCGATCCACGGCCAGGTGCTGTAGGGCTGGTTTAGGACGTTGACCTTGACCTCGTTGCCGACGACGCCCTGCTGGTTCTTCAGCACGACATCGTCGATCACCGGATTCTCCATCCGGTCGGCCTCGAGCCACAGCATCCGCTCGAGCGCGCCCGAGGGGACGATCTCGAAATAATTGGTGAAGTCGAAGCGGGTCGAGCCGTTGTTGATGCCGCCCGAATTGGTGATCGTCGTGTCGAACACGCCCTTGGGCGCGTGCTTCGATCCCTGGAACATCAGATGCTCGAACAGGTGGGCGAAGCCGGTGCGGTCCTTGGGCTCCACGCGGAAGCCGATGCCGTAATAGACGCCGACCGTCACCGTGGGCGCGATCGTGTCCCTGGTCAGGACCACGCGCAGGCCGTTGGGCAGGGTGAAATATTGCGTGTCGACGTGCAGCTTGCTCGCCGCGGCTGGTGCGGCGGCCTGGGCATGCGCGAGCGCGGGAAGCGCGGTCGCGGCCAGAGCGAGCGCGAGGCTCCATTTAGGCATCAATTCCTCCCCGAAGGATGAGTCGCAGGTGAGTTATTCCATCGGCACACCGTGATGGGAAGGGGTTTAGGGGTGTGGGGGGCGTCAGGATCCGATCCGCGCCGATAACGAACTCCAATCCCCCCAGGAGGGGGAGGAGGACCGCCGGCGCAGCCGGTGGTGAAGGGGTGGCGCGTCACAAACGACATAGCCGGTGGAGAATACCCCCCCACCAGCTTCGCTGGTCCCCCTCCCCTTCCGGGGGAGGATTGGACGAGACGCTATTCTACCTAGAATTCCCGATCGACCGCAGTAGCCTGGTCACCCCGCGAGCCAATGCACCTTCACCACCCAGAAGGAGCGCATCGGCTTGCCCGCAGCATCGAGGGCCGGCTGGAGCCGGGCCCGCCTGGCGACGCTGCGGCAGGTGATGTCGGCGAATTCGTCCGGGCTGGTGCGCGACAGGACGAAGCAGCCCGCCACCTTTCCCTGCGCATCGACATCGAGCCGGATCTGCACCAGCCCGTTATGCCCGCCCGCCAGTGCGCCTTGGGGATAGTCGTTCGCGTTCAGCCAGCTTGCCGGCGAGGTGATCGCCGAGACCGGTCGCAGCGCCGCCGCCTGCTGGGCGGCGTCATAGCCCCAGCTGGTCACCAGCATGTCCATGCACTTGCGCATCTCGGCCATCGGCTTGGCCAGCGACCCGAATTCGAGCCGGAGCGGATGCCCCCCGTCGATGCGGAGCGTCACGCCGGTAACGCGCGCTTCCTCGGCAGGGGTGACCACGGGCACGACGTCGAGCTTGTTCTTGCTACTCCAGCCGTCGAGGCGAACCGCGTTGAAGAAAATGGCGCGCAGATCGCCGGTGCTACCGGCCATGCCGTCAAGCGGAACAGGCTTTTCCCGCAGCCCGAAATCCGCGTTGCCGACGATCTGCGCCGCCTCGGTCCGGAAGCGATCCCCATAGACCGAGAGATCGAAGGTGTCGCCGGGCTCGTAGCGGGTGAAGCGGACGATGACGCTGCCTTTGCCCTCCCCCATCTTCGCAATGAGGTTACAGGCGTCCCGGCTATAGTCCGCCACCCATTGGCCGTTACGGGTGAGCATATCGATCGGCTTGTCGTTCGACTCCGCGGCGAACGCCGGCATGTTGCCGAGGCAACAGGCCAGCGCAATCAGCAATCCCTTACGCATACGCATACCCTCAAGGCGCGGCACACGCGCCGAACTTCGTCCCGGCCGAAGATCCAGGGCGTCCTGCAGTCGCACGACTGCCCTGGAAAGACAGGCCTACTTCTGCGCGTTCGCCGACTGGTCGAGCGAGACCACCGGCAGCAGCACGCTGCTCGAATTCGCGCCGCCGTACATCAGCGTCACCGTCGCCTTCTGATAGTCCTCCGGCTTGGCGAAGAAGATGTTCGGCACGAACTTCTGCGGGTTGCGGTCATAGACCGGGAACAGGCTCGACTGGACCTGGACCATGATCCGGTGGCCCGGCTGGAAGACGTGGTTCACCGTCGGCAGGCGGAACTTGTATTCCTGGACCTTGTTCGCCGGGATCGCGGTCGGGTGCTCGAACGAGTTGCGATAGCGGCCGCGGAAGATGTCCATGCTGATCGGCAGCTGGAACCCGCCCATCTCCTTCTTGGTGACGTAATCGTCCGGATAGACGTCGATCACCTTGACGACGAAGTCGCCATCGGTGCCGGTCGTCTTGGCGAAGATGTCCGCCAGCGGCGCGCCCGAGACGCGGACCGGCGCGGTCAGCACATCGGTGACATAGGTCATCACGTCCGGCCGGCCATCGACGAAGCGCTGGTCGGTGACGAGATAGGTCGACCAGCGACCGTCCTGGAAGTTCACCGGGCGCGGCAGGTGCGGCACCGGCTTGGCGGGATCGGCGACATAGGAGTCAGACCCGGCGCCGGGCTTGTCGAAGCCCAGGCCCTCGGCGGGCTTGAGGTAGATCGGGGTCAGCTTGGCGTCGCAATTCGCCTCGCAGGCGAGCGGCCATTTGTTGAGGAACTCCCAGCGATTCTCGCCGGTGTTGTAGAAGCTCGCCTTTGCGGGCGTGAAGGGCGGCGCGCCGTCCTTCAGATACGCGTTGAAGAACGGCAGCAGGATGTCGCGGCGGGCCTGGAGCGCGGTGTCGCCCTCGAAGTTGAGCTGGCCGAGGGTCGAGCCGTTATAGTTGAAGCCAGAATGGCGCCACGGGCCCATCAGCAGGAAGTTCTTGCTGGCCTGGGGGGTCTTCTGCAGCTCCTCCCAGGCGTGGATCGCGCCGTACATGTCCTCGTGATCCCAGATGCCCTGCTCCCAGAGCGTCGGGACGTTCGAGGGGTTCGCGGCGAGCAGCTTGTCGAGCGCCTGGCCCTGCCAGAAGGCGTCATAGGAGACGTGCTGGCTCATCTTGTTCCAGGCGGGCAGCTGGTCGTAGCCGAACTTCTTGGCCCAGTCGCCGGCCGAGCCGACCTTGCGGAAGGATTCGTAATCGTCCCAGTCGGGGCGCGGCGGGGCCTTGCCGGCGCCCTTGTAGCCGGTCTGCGAGCCGATCCAGCCGATGTTCGCCAGGCGGAAGGCGCCGTGGTGGAACCAGTCGTCGCCCATCCAGCCGTCGATCATCGGGCTCTCCGGCGCGGCGACCTTGAGCGCCGGGTGCGGGCCCATCAGCGCCATCACCACGGTGAAGCCCTCGTACGAGGAACCGAGCATGCCGACCTTGCCGTTGGTCTCGGGGACGTTCTTCACCATCCAGTCGATCGAATCATAGGCGTCGGTGATGTGATCGACCTTGGTCGGGTTGAGCGGGCCGACCGGCGGGCGGGTGATGACGTAATCCCCTTCCGATTTGTACTTGCCGCGAATGTCCTGGAACACGCGGATATAGCCCGCCTTGACGAACACCTCGTCGCCCTCGGGCAGGGTGTTGATCATCTTGCCGCTCTCGGTACGGACGACACGGCCCGCGGCGTTGTAGGGCGTGCGGGTGAACAGGATCGGCGCGTTCTTCGCGCCCTTGGGGATGATCATCACCGTGTAGAGCTTCACCCCGTCGCGCATCGGGATCATCACTTCGCGCTTGATGTAATCGGCCGGGAGCGCGGGCGGATTGAAGTTCGGCGGAATGTCGTTGAACGCGGCGGGCGGCTGGGCGGAGGCCGGGTTTTCCTGGGCCTGGACGGCGGTGGCGGCGAGGATCGCGGTGCCGGCGGCCAGTACGAGCAACGACTTCTTCATGTGATGTTATCTCCCTGAGGAATGGCGTTCGATAAGCCCAAATCCATCCGCAAGGAAAGAGCCCGCCCCTCCCTTTCGGAAGAAGCGGGCTCCTGTGTCCCCGATATGTCAGGGATCAGGCGTGCTCGGGCTCGCCGTAGAGCTCGGCGGCGAGATCGTCGGTCACGTGCGGGCGCGACGCGCCGATCGCACCGATGCCGCCTTCATAGGCCGGGCGGCCGATCTTGAACGCCGCGGCGGTGCGCGCCTCGCTGCCGTCCGGCAGGGTGTAGCGCGCCTCGGCGACGACGACCGGATTGAACACGCGGCCCAGATCGCCCTTGGGCACCGCAAGGTGCGCATCGACACGGGCGCCGTCGCCCGGCTCGATCGAGACCGGCGGGACGATCGTATCTGCGCGGCGCTCGGTGAGCATGCGCTCCATCTCGGTGCCCTCGGCCTCATCGGCGAGCATGAAGCTCGAGATGCGGACGTTGCGCGCCTCGGTGTCGCCCGAATTGCCGACGGTCAGCTCGAAATCGACCATCGCCTCTTCCTCGGTGGTGCCGGCGCTCACCGGGCGCAGGCCGAGCTCGATCCACGGGCGGTGCGAGACCGGGGCAGCCGCATCGGCGACACCGGCAAGATCGTCCTTGCTGGCATCGGCGATCTCGGCTTCCTCGACCTGCTCGGCGGCGGCAACCGGAGCGATCACCGGGCCGGGCTCGCGGCGGACGATCCGCTCGTCGGCGGGCGGAACCTCGGCGATGACGGCGGCATCCGGCGCGGCGACCGGCTCGACCACCACCGGCGCGGCGGCGACGGGCGCAGCCACGGGGGCAACATAGGCCGGCTCGACATAGACCGTGTCGGTGGTCGTCGCCTCGTCATTGCGACGACGGCGCGTGAACAGGAACGCGATCACGCCCAGCGCCAGCAGCGCGAGGCCGCCGATCAGCCACGGCCAGGCGATGCTGGTATCGCTGCTCTGCGTGGTGGTGGTTTCCGTGGCCACCGGCGCCGCGTCCTCGGGAGCCGGAGCGGTCTCGGCCTGGGGCAGCGGCGCGGGCGCCGGTGCCGAGGTGTCGATCGGCGGCGACGGCGGCGCAGTCGGCGTCTCGGCGGCAGGCGTCGGAGCGGCCTGGCGGGCCGGCGCCGGCGCCGCGCGGGTGGCGGTGGTCCGCGTCGTGGTGGTGCGGGTGGCGCGACGCTCGGCCGGCGCCGGCGCATCGGCCGCGGCGGCACCGCGCTGCTGCTCCTCTACCGAGGGAACCGACTGCACGACCGGCGCGGAGGGCTGGATCACCACCTGGGGCTGCGGCGCGGGCGCGGGAGCCTCCTGCGCCGGCGTGGTCATGATCGGCGGGGGCGTCACCTGCTGGGGAGCGTCCTGCGCCTGGGCGGGCAGGGCAAGGAAAGCGGCGCTGACGAACAGCGCGGCACGGGTGGTACGCATTACAGGTCTCTCCTTCATGTCGCAGGTTCAATGAATGGAACTCGGATTCCGTCGCGAAGGAGGCTCGAAACTGCGGCGAACGGGGAGCTGGGAACGACGAACGACGGCGTTCATCTGAGGTTAATTGCAGATTCATGCAGCACTTACGGGTAGGCAAAAAGTTCCCGGGCGGATTTGACAGAATCCAACAGCTTACCTATATCCCGCTCCTCACCACGGCTCCGGGAAATGATGCGTCGTCGCGCAGCGCATCGGTCGAATTGGTTTCGTGGTCTCATAAGACGCTTGAAGCTGCCGAAGCCCGAAATGGGAGTCGCGCGGCTTTTTCTGCGTCTTTCCGCACGTCCCGGCCCCGGACAGGGGCACCGAATTTACTGCTGACGAGGCAAAAACACCCATGGCAACCAAGGCAATCGAGGGCGGCACGTTCAAGCGCCGCATCCGCAAGGTGTTCGGCGACATCCACGAAGTGGTGCAGATGCCGAACCTGATCGAGGTTCAGCGCGAATCCTACGAGCAGTTCCTGCGGAGCGATCCCTCGATCGGCTATGTCTCCGGCCTCGAGAAGACCCTGCGCTCGGTCTTCCCGATCCGCGACTTCGCCGGCACCGCCGAGCTCGACTTCGTGAACTACGAGCTCGAGAATCCGAAGTTCGACGTGGAAGAGTGCCGTCAGCGCGGCATCACCTATGCGGCCCCGATGCGCGTCACCCTGCGCCTCATCGTGTTCGAGGTGGATCCCGATACCGAAGCCCGTTCGGTCCTCGATATCAAGGAGCAGGACGTCTACATGGGCGACATGCCCCTGATGACGGGCAACGGCACCTTCTTCATCAACGGCACCGAGCGCGTGATCGTGTCGCAGATGCACCGTTCGCCGGGTGTGCTGTTCGACCATGACCGCGGCAAGACCCATGCCAGCGGCAAGTATCTCTTCGCCGCGCGCGTGATCCCGTATCGCGGCTCGTGGCTGGACTTCGAGTTCGACGCCAAGGACATCGTCAACGTCCGTATCGACCGCAAGCGCAAGCTGCCGGTGACGACGCTGCTTTATGCCCTGGGCCTGAACGGCGAAGACATCCTCAACTATTTCTACAACCGCGTGACCTTCGTCCGCGGTCCGAACGGCTGGCAGATCCCGTTCGCGCCCGAGAACTGGCGCAGCGCCAAGCCGTCGTTCGACATCGTCGATGCCAAGTCGGGTGAAGTGATCTTCCCGGCCGGCCAGAAGATCAGCCCGCGCGCCGCCAACAAGGCGCAGAAGGACGGTCTCGAGACGCTGCTGATCCCGACCGAGGAAATCTTCGGCCGCTACAGCGCGTTCGACCTGATCAACGAGAAGACCGGCGAGATCTACATCGAAGCCGGTGACGAAGTCTCGGCCGAGAACCTCGAGAAGCTGGACAAGGCCGGCATCGAGAAGCTCGAGCTGCTCGACATCGACCACATCTCGACGGGTCCGTGGATCCGCAACACCCTCGCCGCCGACAAGGCCGAGGAGCGTCAGCAGGCGCTGGCCGACATCTACCGCGTCATGCGCCCCGGCGAGCCGCCGACGCTCGAGACGGCAGAGTCGCTGTTCGCCGGCCTGTTCTTCGATCCGGAGCGCTACGACCTCTCGGCCGTCGGCCGCGTGAAGCTCAACATGCGCCTCGATCTCGACGCCGAGGACACCGTCACCACGCTGCGCACCGAGGACATCCTCGCTGTCGTCAAGACGCTCGTCGACCTGAAGGACGGCAAGGGCGAAGTCGACGACATCGACAACCTCGGCAACCGTCGCGTGCGTTCGGTGGGCGAGCTGCTCGAGAACCAGTACCGCGTCGGCCTGCTCCGCATGGAGCGCGCCGTGAAGGAGCGCATGAGCTCGGTCGACGTGTCGACCGTGATGCCGAACGACCTGATCAACGCGAAGCCGGCGGTTGCCGCGGTTCGCGAGTTCTTCGGTTCGTCGCAGCTCTCGCAGTTCATGGACCAGACCAACCCGCTCTCCGAAGTGACGCACAAGCGTCGCGTCTCGGCGCTCGGGCCGGGCGGTCTCACCCGTGAGCGCGCGGGCTTCGAAGTCCGCGACGTTCACCCGACCCACTATGGCCGTATCTGCCCGATCGAAACGCCGGAAGGCCCGAACATCGGTCTGATCAACTCGCTCGCGTCGTTCAGCCGCGTGAACAAGTACGGCTTCATCGAGACGCCGTACCGCAAGGTGAACAACGGCCAGGTGACCAACGACGTGGTCTATCTGTCGGCGATGGAAGAGGCGAAGCACACGATCGCGCAGGCCTCGGCCGAGGTCGACGCCGATCACCGCTTCACCGAGGACCTGATCTCGGCGCGCCAGGCCGGCGAATTCCTGATGGCGCTGCCGGAGACGGTGACGCTGATGGACGTCAGCCCCAAGCAGCTGGTCTCGGTCGCAGCGTCGCTCATTCCGTTCCTGGAAAACGACGACGCGAACCGCGCACTGATGGGTTCGAACATGCAGCGCCAGGCCGTGCCGCTGGTGAAGGCGGAAGCGCCCTTCGTCGGCACCGGCATGGAAGAGACGGTTGCGCGTGACTCGGGCGCGGCGATCGCCGCCAAGCGCGCGGGCATCGTCGACCAGGTCGACGCGACCCGTATCGTCATCCGCGCGACCGGCGAGGTCTCGGCGGAAGAGAGCGGCGTCGACATCTACACGCTGATGAAGTTCGAGCGCTCGAACCAGTCGACCTGCATCAACCAGCGTCCGCTGGTGAAGGTGGGCGAGATCGTGAACGCCGGCGACACCATCGCCGACGGTCCCTCGACCGAGTTCGGCGAGCTGGCCCTGGGCCGCAACGCGCTCGTCGCGTTCATGCCCTGGAACGGCTACAACTACGAAGACTCGATCCTGATCTCCGAGCGCATCGTGAAGGACGACGTGTTCACGTCGATCCACATCGACGAGTTCGAAGTGATGGCCCGCGACACCAAGCTCGGGCCGGAGGACATCACCCGCGACATCCCGAACGTCGGCGAGGAAGCGCTGCGCAACCTCGACGAGGCCGGCATCGTCTATGTCGGCGCAGAAGTGGAGCCGGGCGACATCCTGGTCGGCAAGATCACCCCGAAGGGTGAATCGCCGATGACGCCGGAAGAGAAGCTCCTCCGCGCCATCTTCGGCGAGAAGGCCTCGGACGTCCGCGACACCTCGCTCCGCCTGCCCCCGGGCGTGGCCGGCACGATCGTCGACGTGCGCGTGTTCAACCGTCACGGCATCGACAAGGACGAGCGTGCACTGGCCATCGAGCGCGAGGAAATCGAGCGCCTGAAGAAGGACAGCGACGACGAGCGCAACATCCTCAACCGCGCGACCTGGTCGCGTCTGCGCGAGATGCTGCTGGGCCAGGTCGCGACTGCGACGCCGAAGGGCCTGAAGAAGGGCGCCGAGATCGACGCCGATCTGCTCGACAGCGTGGATCGTCACGAATGGTGGAAGTTCGCCGTCGCTGACGACAAGGTCCAGGGCGACCTCGAGGCGGTGAAGGGCCAGTATGACGAGGCCGTGAAGCGCATCAAGGACAAGTTCGAGGACCGCCGCGAGAAGCTGGAGCGTGGCGACGAGCTGCCGCCGGGCGTGCTCAAGATGGTCAAGGTCTTCGTCGCGGTGAAGCGCAAGCTGCAGCCGGGCGACAAGATGGCCGGCCGTCACGGCAACAAGGGCGTCATCTCGCGGATCCTGCCGCAGGAAGACATGCCGTTCCTCGAGGACGGTACCCCGGTCGACCTGGTGCTGAACCCGCTCGGCGTGCCTTCGCGCATGAACGTCGGTCAGATCTTCGAGACCCATCTTGGCTGGGCTGCCCGCAACCTGGGCATGCAGGTCGCCAAGCAGCTCGAGGAGTGGCGCGAGAACAATCCGGACGCGCAGCCGGGCGTCATGCCCGATGCGGTCAAGGATCGTCTCAAGGTGGTCTATGGCGATCACTATGCCGACGAGATCGAGGCGCGCAGCCCCGAGCAGGTCAACGAGCTGATCCAGAACGTCCGCACGGGCATTCCGATGGGCACCCCGGTGTTCGACGGCGCGCGTGAGGCCGATGTTTCGGACATGCTGGAACTGGCAGGTCTCGACACCTCGGGTCAGTCGACCCTGTTCGACGGCCGCACCGGCGACGCGTTCGACCGCAAGGTTACCGTGGGCATCATCTACATGCTGAAGCTCCACCACCTCGTGGACGACAAGATCCACGCGCGTTCGATCGGCCCGTACTCGCTCGTCACCCAGCAGCCGCTGGGCGGCAAGGCGCAGTTCGGTGGCCAGCGCTTCGGCGAAATGGAGGTCTGGGCCCTGCAGGCGTACGGCGCTGCCTACACGCTGCAGGAAATGCTGACGGTGAAGTCGGACGACGTGGTCGGCCGCACCAAGGTCTACGAAGCGATCGTCAAGGGTGACGATACCTTCGAGGCCGGCATCCCCGAGAGCTTCAACGTGCTCGTCAAGGAAATGCGCTCGCTGGGTCTCAACGTCGAACTCAAGTCCCTCGATGAAGTGGACGAGGACGGCAACAGCCTGGCCGAGGCGGCGGAGTAAAGTCGATATGATCGCAACGATGGTTCTGGCGCTGGTGTTCGGCTCTGCCGTCACGGATGCTGAGCAGACTCATTATGAGACTGCTCTCCAGTGCCTCGTTGCGATCAACGACGCCGATGCCATTGAACGCGCCATCGCAGGCAAGGACGCGGCTAATACGACCACGTTCGAAAAGTCCCGTGGCAAGTACATGTCCATCCTCGTGTTCGAAGGGCTGAGCCTGGGCAAGACGCGAGAGCAGGTAGCGGCCGAATATACGGCGCTTCAGAATGGATCGGCGACGATCAGCGGCACCAAGAACGTAGCCGAGCTCAAGACCGCTTATGGCGTGGCGTTCAAGAAAGCTGCCCAGTGCAGCGCAAGAATTTAGGCGACGGAGCCCAATATGAACGAACTTACCAACTTCGCGAACCCGCTTGCCAAGCCGGAGACCTTCGACCAGATTCAGATCGGCATCGCATCGCCGGATCGGATCCGTTCGTGGTCGTTCGGCGAGATCAAGAAGCCGGAGACGATCAACTACCGCACGTTCAAGCCCGAGCGTGACGGCCTGTTCTGCGCGCGCATCTTCGGTCCGATCAAGGATTACGAGTGCCTGTGCGGCAAGTACAAGCGCATGAAGTACAAGGGCATCGTCTGCGAAAAGTGCGGCGTGGAAGTGACCGTCTCGAAGGTCCGCCGCGAGCGCATGGGCCATATCGAGCTGGCCGCCCCGGTCGCGCACATCTGGTTCCTGAAGAGCCTGCCGTCGCGCATCGGCCTGCTGCTCGACATGCAGCTCAAGCAGCTCGAGCGCGTGCTGTACTTCGAGAGCTACATCGTCACCGAGCCGGGCCTCACTCCGCTCGAGAAGTTCCAGCTCCTCACCGAGGACGAACTGCTCGACGCGCAGGATGAATATGGCGAAGACGCGTTCTCGGCCGGCATCGGCGCCGAGGCGGTCAAGATCATGCTCATGGATCTCGACCTGGAAGGCGAGCGCAAGGAGCTCCTCGAGGAGCTCGCGGTCACCAAGTCGGAACTGAAGCCGAAGAAGATCATCAAGCGCCTGAAGGTCGTCGAGAGCTTCATCGATTCGGGCAACCGCCCCGAGTGGATGATCCTCGACGTCGTTCCGGTCATCCCGCCCGAGCTGCGCCCGCTGGTGCCGCTGGACGGTGGCCGCTTCGCGACCTCGGATCTAAACGATCTGTATCGCCGCGTGATCAACCGCAACAACCGCCTGAAGCGCCTGATGGAGCTGCGTGCGCCGGACATCATCGTCCGCAACGAAAAGCGCATGCTCCAGGAAGCCGTCGACGCACTGTTCGACAACGGCCGCCGCGGCCGCACCATCACCGGTGCGAACAAGCGTCCGCTCAAGTCGCTGTCCGACATGCTCAAGGGCAAGCAGGGCCGCTTCCGTCAGAACCTGCTCGGCAAGCGCGTCGACTATTCGGGCCGTTCGGTCATCGTGACCGGTCCGGAGCTCAAGCTGCACCAGTGCGGCCTGCCGAAGAAGATGGCGCTCGAGCTGTTCAAGCCGTTCATCTACGCCCGCCTGGACGCCAAGGGTCTCTCGATGACCCTGAAGCAGGCCAAGAAGTGGGTCGAGAAGGAGCGCAAGGAAGTCTGGGACATCCTGGACGAAGTGATCCGCGAGCACCCGGTTCTGCTGAACCGCGCGCCGACGCTCCACCGTCTGGGCATCCAGGCGTTCGAGCCGGTGCTGATCGAGGGCAAGGCGATCCAGCTCCACCCGCTGGTCTGCTCGGCCTTCAACGCCGACTTCGACGGTGACCAGATGGCCGTCCACGTTCCGCTGAGCCTCGAGGCCCAGCTGGAAGCGCGCGTCCTGATGATGTCGACCAACAACATCCTGTCGCCCGCGAACGGCAAGCCGATCATCGTGCCGTCGCAGGACATGGTGCTGGGTCTCTATTATCTGTCGATGCTCAAGGAAGGCGAGCCCGGCGAGGGCATGCTGCTCGGCGACATGGCCGAAGTGCACCAGGCCCTCGAGGCCGGCGCCGTCACCCTGCACACCAAGGTGATCAGCCGCGTTCCGCAGACCGACGAGAACGGCCAGCAGTACCTCAAGCGCTTCGAGACCACCCCGGGCCGCATGCTGCTCGGCGAGTGCCTCCCGAAGAGCCACAAGGTGCCGTTCGACACCGTCAACCGCCTCCTCACCAAGAAGGACGTGGGCGACGTGATCGACGAGGTCTATCGCCACACCGGCCAGAAGGAGACCGTGCTGTTCGCCGACGCGATCATGGCGCTCGGCTTCCGTCACGCGTTCCGCGCGGGCATCTCGTTCGGCAAGGACGACATGATCATCCCGGCGAGCAAGGAAGCGATGGTCGACGAGACCCGCGCCCTCGTGAAGGACTATGAGCAGCAGTATCAGGACGGCCTGATCACGCAGCAGGAGAAGTACAACAAGGTGATCGACGCCTGGAGCCGTTGCGGCGACCAGGTGGCGGGCGCCATGATGGACGAGATCAAGGCTGTGAAGCGCTTCGAGGACGGCCCCAACAAGGGCCGCGAGAAGCCGATCAACGCGATCTACATGATGGCCCACTCGGGTGCGCGTGGTTCGCAGGCGCAGATCAAGCAGCTCGCCGGCATGCGCGGCCTGATGGCCAAGCCGTCGGGCGAGATCATCGAAACGCCGATCATCTCGAACTTCAAGGAAGGCCTGACCGTCCTCGAGTACTTCAACTCCACCCACGGCGCCCGTAAGGGTCTCGCGGATACGGCGCTCAAGACGGCGAACTCGGGTTACCTGACCCGCCGTCTGGTCGACGTGTCGCAGGACTGCGTGATCATGGAGCTGGACTGCGGCACCGAGCGTGCGCTGGAAATGCGCGCGATCGTGCAGGGCGGCTCGACCATCGCGTCGCTCGGCGAGCGTATCCTGGGCCGTACCACGGCCGAGGACGTGGTCGACAAGGACGGCAATGTCGTGATCCCGACCGGCACCCTGCTCGACGAGCCGGCCGTGGCGAAGATCGAAGCCCTGAAGATTCCGGGCATGAAGATCCGTTCGCCGCTGGTCTGCGAAGCCAAGATCGGTGTCTGCGGCAAGTGCTACGGGCGTGACCTCGCCCGCGGTACCCCGGTGAACATCGGCGAAGCCGTCGGCGTCATCGCGGCGCAGTCGATCGGTGAGCCGGGCACGCAGCTGACCATGCGTACCTTCCACATCGGTGGTGCGGCGCAGCTGAACGAAACCTCGAACCTCGAGGCAGCTGTCGATGGTACCGTCGAGTTCCGCGACCTGCGCCTCATCGAGGACCAGCGTGGCCGCCGCGTGGTGCTCAGCCGCTCGGGCGAGATCGCCATCCTCGACATGGATGGCCGCGAGCTCGCAGTCGATCGTATCCCCTACGGTGCGTATGTGCTGTTCGACGACGGCCATATCATCTCGAAGGGTGATCGCATGGCCGAGTGGGATCCGTTCACCATGCCGGTGATCACGGAAACCGGCGGTGTCGTGAAGTACCAGGACCTGCTCGACAACAAGACGCTGACCGAGCAGGTCGACGAAGCGACGGGCATCGCCCAGCGCGTCGTCACCGAGTATCGCGCGGCCAGCAAGTCGAAGGAGGATCTGCGTCCTCGCCTGACCCTGACCGGCGAAGGTGCCGCCGAAGCCGCCCGCTACATGCTGGCGCCGGGCGCGGTGCTCTCGGTCGAGGACGGTGCGACCGTGCAGGCCGGTGACGTTCTCGCCCGTGTCGCTCGCGAGTCCGCCAAGACCCGCGACATCACTGGCGGTCTGCCGCGCGTCGCCGAGCTGTTCGAAGCCCGCAAGCCCAAGGAAAACGCGATCATCGCGAAGGTCTCGGGCCGCGTCGTGTTCGGCAAGGACTACAAGGCCAAGCGCAAGATCGGCATCATGCCCGAGGACGGCGGCGATGTGGTCGAGTATCTGGTTCCGAAGTCGAAGGTGATCGACGTCCAGGAAGGCGACTACGTCAAGCGTGGCGACAACCTGATCGGCGGCTCGCCGGATCCGCACGACATTCTCGAGGTGCTCGGCATCGAGCCGCTCGCGGAATATCTCGTGTCGGAAATCCAGGAAGTCTATCGACTGCAGGGCGTGAAGATCAACGACAAGCACATCGAGGTGATCGTTCGCCAGATGCTGCAGAAGGTCGAGATCACCGAAGCCGGCGACACCACCCTGCTCCCCGGCGAGCAGGTGGACCGTACCGAGATGGACGAGACCAACGAGAAGCTGGCTCCGGGTCAGGCCCCCGCACAGGGCAAGCCGATCCTGCTCGGCATCACCAAGGCGTCGCTGCAGACCCGCAGCTTCATCTCGGCGGCGTCGTTCCAGGAGACCACCCGCGTCCTCACCGAGGCTGCGGTCCAGGGCAAGCAGGACACGCTGATCGGCCTCAAGGAGAACGTGATCGTGGGCCGTCTCATCCCCGCCGGCACCGGCGCGGGCATGAACCGTCTGCGTGTCGCCGCGACGAGCCGCGACGCCGCCCTCCGCGTCCAGCAGCGTGCGCTGCAGAACGCGCTGGTGGCGCCGAACTCGGCCGCCGAGGAGCGCGCCGCCGAGCACGCCCGCTCGGCGCGTGACGCCGAAGGCACCGGCAGCGATCCGCTCGCCTCGGTCGTCCAGAGCGGCCACGGCACCGATGCGGACGCCGGCGACTATCTGAACGAAGCGGAATAAGCCCCGCGCTCTTTCAGAGCTGACAAGAGAAACACCGCCGTCCGGGCAACCGGGCGGCGGTTTTCTTTTGGGGTCTCGGGAAACGCCCGACTACCGATGCGCGTTGTGGAGCCGCCGCTTCGAGGGGAGACTCCATGCTTCGACATGTGCCGATCGCGTTGCTGTTCGTCGGCCCGCTGCCGTCCGCCGAAGCCCTTCCCGCCCCTCAGGCCCAAAAGGCCGGGCGCTGCACGATCGACTCGCTGCCCGAGCCCGAGAAGCGCCGGCTGATCGATGGTTACACCGCCCGGTACAAGCGTCAGGGCAAGGCGGCCGCCAATGCCTGGGCGAAGTCGCAGGAAGAGGCGAGCTACCGCCAGCTGGTCGCCCAGGGTGACTGCCCCGCCACTCGCGCGACCGCACCAGGGACCGCCGCGAAGGCCCCCGCTCCCGCCCGCACGGGCAAGAAGGTGATTCTCAACAAGCAGGGCAAACCCTGCCGCAACATCACGGTGGAGAACCAGCTCTTTCCCGGCTTTGGCGGCGAGCCGATGCGCCTGGCGCTGGTGCAGGTCTGCAAGGATTGACGGGCCACGAGAATATTTTCTCCACCCTTCGATTTCCCTTCCGACCGTTCGCCGTCAGGATGCGAGCAATGGCGCTTCGCGCGAACCATGAGGAGAGGAACGATGCGGGTAATGGTGCTGGTGAAGGCGACCGAGGACAGCGAGGCGGGCCTGATGCCCTCCACCGAGCTGCTCGACGCAATGATGAAATACAACGAGGCGCTGGTGCAGGCCGGCATCATGAAGGGCGGCGACGGGCTCAAGCCTTCCTCGGCCGGCAAGCGGATCGCATTCGACGGGCCGGACCGCACCGTGATCGACGGCCCCTTCGCCGAGACCGGCGAACTCGTCGCGGGCTATTGGCTGTGGGAGGTCAAGGACATGGACGAGGCGATCGCCTGGGCAAAGCGCTGCCCGAATCCGATGCCCGGCCCGAGCGAACTCGAGATCCGTCCCTTCTACGAGATGACCGATTTCGGCCCGGAGCTCACCCCGGAGATCGCGGAGCGCGAGGCCCGGCTGCGCGCGCAGAGCGAGGGCTGACCCATATAATCCTCCTCCTGGCGGGGGGAGGATCGAAAATGGGCGCTAGTCCCGCTCCAGCTTCCAGGCGGCGTCCAGATATTTCTCGGCCGCCGCCTTGAGCGCCGGCTCCTCGTCGAATGCTTCGGCAGGCAGCGGGGCAATGCCGAGCCCTTCCATCACCACCCAGAGCGCGAACTTGCGCGAAGGCTCCTGCTCCACCCCGAAATCGATCCGCAGCCGCTCCTCGCCGCGTTCGCGGACTGCGGCGTCCAGCGCCTCGGGTTCGTCGGTGCCGAAATAATGGGCGAGCAGTGCATCAAGGTCCATGTGCCCTACTTCGGCGCATGGACCTCGATCTGCAAGCGGGTGGCAGTTACGCCGCCTCGCCGCTCGCAAGCCATGCGGCGCATTCCGGGCCGAGCTCGGCCAGCGCCGTCGCCTCGTAGCGGGCAATGTCCTCGGCGGTGAGGACGTCGCGCCAGCGGCCATTGGTACCCTTGTTGATGAAGGTCTCCGCGCCGCCATCCCAGAACACCCCGCCCAGCGGGGCGACCTGGCCGGCATTGGCCTTCATCCAGTCGAAGCTGCAGTGACGCAGCACGCGCGGCCAGGTCCCGGCCGCTACGTCGATCTCCAGGAACCGGGCGATCTTGCGGATCTCGCCGGCCATGTCGCGCTTCAGCGCCTCGAAATGGACGAGATGGACATTGGGCAGGTTGCGCAACGCCCACCAGCTGCGGACATTCTCCCAGAACGGCCAGAACGGCGCGCCGTCGGCGTCGAGCCATTCGCGGAAATAGGCCGCCACGTCCGGGTTGGCGGGCGGGATCGGCGGGCCGACCCGGCCCGGCGTGTCGTTGAGGACCGCGTACCAGTCGTCGGTCGCGTGGAAATGATGGTTGTGCAGGCTCCACGCCACGTCACGCCCGTCGCGCGCGACATAGAGATATTTCGCCTGGGGGCTGAAGCGCAGCGCGTCGACCGGCAGGTGCGTCTTCATGATCCGCCGGTGGGTCTGCTCCTCCAGCGTGGCGAGCTTGGCCAGCGCGGGCGGCACGCGCAGATCGACCCAGGGCGAGATCTCGGCGATCGACACTTCGGGATCACCGTTGAAGATCAGCTGCGCGACGATCTGCTGCGTCCAGGTCGTGCCCGCCTTGGCATAGGTGGCGACCACGACATCGTCCCGACGGAAGGCCAGGTCGTTCCATACGGTCGAATCGAAATGATGATTGTGCATCTCGCGCAGCTTGCGCGGGGACGTCGCCGACGCAGCCGCCGGCGCAAAGGTAACGGGCATTTCGACAGGTCCTACATGGCCAAGGCGAGGTGAACTATTAACGCAACACACCAGCGTCAATTGGCAATTCACGCCAAGTCTTATCGAGATGCATGCAAGGCATAACCAAGTGCCATGCCCCACATGCATCAATATCCGCCGTATCCTAGGGAAAGGACCTTTTTCGCTCAACTCCCCAGTTTTACGGATATACTCACACCATATTGGATCAATCCGAAAATCAGAACTCCAGCGTCGCGCGCAATATGGCCACGGTGACTCGCCGGGCGTCGGCATCGCCCCCACGATTCCAGATGAACTGCAGATCCGGCTGCAGAGTCAGGAACTTGGTGATCTTGTCGGAGAAAGTGAACTCCACCGCGTTTTCCGCCGCGGCGGTGTGGACTCCGTCCCCGCGGAGCAGATCGCGATAGCCCTTCGACAGATAGGCCTGGTTCACGCCGATCGAGACCTGGCTGTCGTCGCGGCCCGGCACGACGTGAGTCGCGAGTACGCCCGCCTGCCAGCCGCCCTTGTAGGGCGTGGTCTTGCCGTCGGAGATGCCGGCCCGGACGAACAGGCTGGTGGCGAAGGGCCCCTCCTGGTCGCCCAGCGCCTTCTCCGCGAGCACATAGGCGCCGCGCGCCTTGCGGCGGATCGGATCGCCGGCGCCGTCGGTCTCGACGATGTCGTCCTGCTTCTGGCTATAGCCCCAGGCGCCGACGGCGAACTTGTTGCCGTCCTTCTCCACGCCCGCCTCGCCGATCAGCAGCGCGCCGTGATGGAAGTCGAGTGCCGAGCCGCGATCGTCGCCCAGCGCACCGGCCGTGGCATTGAGCACCGCGACGCGCGCGAAGCCGGCACCGCCGAAGCGCTGCTCGACGCGTATCGCCAGCGCGGTGGTCGGGAAGATCGAGGGACCGTTCGGCCCCGTCGCGGCGATCTCCGATCCCACGCCGAAGGCCGGCGCAATGAGCAGGCCCGAGGCGTCGCTCGCATAGAATTCGCTATTGAGGTCGTAGAGACCGGCGCGCAGCGTGGTGGCGGCGCCGACCTTCTGCTCGAGCCAGAGCTCGTACAGGCGCAGCTTGGGCGAGGCGACTTCGATATTGTCGATGCCCTGCAGCGTGCCCGCCACGTCGTTGGGACGGTCACCAAGGTTGTTGAGCACGTCCACATGGAAGCTCGCGCCCTTCCAGCCGACCAGCCGCTCCAGATCGCCATTCGCCTCGATGTTGAGATCGTCGAGGCCGAAGCTGCGCATCTTGCGCCCGTCGGCAGCCACGCCCGCCAGGTCCGCGCGGTAGGTCGCGCCGATATCGAGCGCGGGATCTTCCGAGTCCTGAGCATAGGCCGAAGTCGAGAAAAGCAGGGCAAGCGCCGTCGAGGCCCCGCCAAAAGTCCCACGCATGTCCAAAAACCCCAGTTCACGACATCCCCGGACACAATAATAGACGGTTCAGACCATAGCGGTTCGATTCACCCTATAATTGGCTTCGGGGACGGAGCCGCGGAGGCTTCCGTGCGGGAGATTTCCGTGAAGATCACGTCACTCAACAAGGCGACGACGCAGGCCGCCGCCGTCCTGATCGGCATTACCGCGCTTTCGGGCGGCACCGGGTTGTTCATCGTCGCCAAGGAAAATGCCGCGATCGCCGAACAGGCCGCTGCCGCGAGCCTGCTCCAGAACCATATGGAAGCGGACATGATGCACGACGCGGTCCGCGCCGACGTGCTCGCCGCCCTGGTCGGCGGCGACGATGCCGCCCGGCGCGAGACCCTCGCCGACCTCAAGGACCACCTCGACACGCTGTCGAAGGCCATCGACGAGGACGCCGCCTTCCAGGGTGTCGATAGCATCGTCGCGGCGACCAGCAAGCTCAAGGCGCCGGTGCTCACCTATGCCGCCGCCGCGCAGAAGATCGTCGATGCCGCCGGCGCCGATCCGGCCGCGGCACGCAACCAGCTTCCGACCTTCCTCCAGCAGTTCCGTGCGCTGGAGGAATCGATGGCCGCAGCTTCGGAAGCGATCGAGAATCACGCCAAGCAGGTCGCCGCCAGCTCGGCGACGCTCGGCACCATCGCGATGGTGATCCTGTTCCTCACCCTGCTCGCCGGCCTGGCCGCTGCGCTGCTGCTCGCCCAGACCGCGCGCCGCCTGCTCATCCGCCCGCTGCTCGACCTCGCCGGCACGATGCGCGCGCTCGACGGCGGTGACCTGTCGGTGAAGGTGCCGCATGCGGACCGCGAGGACGAGCTGGGCGGCATGGCCCAGGCGATCGACGCCTTCCGCGACAAGCTCAAGGCCGCCGAGGAAGCCAAGGAGGCGCAGACCCGCCTGATCGTCGATACGATCGGCACCAGCCTCGACGCGATGGCACGCGGCGATCTCAGCGTCGAGATCGACGCCGAGCTCACCGGCCCCTTCGCCGCGCTCAAGCGCAGCTTCAACGATGCGGCCGGTGGCCTGCGGTCGCTGATCGGCACCGTGGTGACCGGCACCGAGAATATCCGCACCGGCGCCAACGAGATCGCCTCGGCCTCCGAGGATCTCGCTCGCCGCACCGAACGCAACGCCGCGACGCTCGAGGAGACCAACGCCGCGGTCAACGCCATCGATCACCGGCTCAAGTCGGTCGCGCTCTCGGCCAACGAGACGCTGTCGCGCGCCGATGGAGCCATCGCGGTGGTCGGCAATGGCCGTGCGATCGCCGACGAAGCGGTGCAGGCGATGAACCGCGTCAGCGAATCCGCCAAGGGCATCGACAGCGTGATCGAGGGCCTCGACAAGATCGCCTTCCAGACCCGCGTTCTCGCGATGAACGCGGCGGTGGAAGCGGGCCGCGCCGGCGAGGCGGGCCGCGGCTTCGCCGTCGTCGCCGACCTGGTCTCCGCCCTCGCCATGCGCGCCGAGGAAGAGGCCGGCCGCGCCCGCGATCAGCTCACCCATACCCAGGCCGAAGTCGTCACCGCGGTGGAAGCCGTGATGAAGGTCGATGGCGCGCTCGCCGATATCTCGGGCGATGTCGGCCAGGTCCATGCCCTGATCGGCACCATGGCCGAAGACAACAATGCCCAAAGCCATGCGATCAGCCAGGTCAGCGAGGCGATCGGCGACATGGATCGCGGCACCCAGCAGAACGCCGCGATGGTCGAGGAAACCTCGGCCGCCGCGCGCAACCTCACTCTCGAGGTGAATTCGCTCGCCGAGAGCACCGCGACCTTCACCATCGACGCGCCGCGCGGCGGCCATCGTCCCGCCGCGCAGCGCCCGGCGCTGCACGGTACCACGGTGCACTGAGGCCAGCTCCCGAACAAGAAGAGCCGGCGGGGTACATACCACGCCGGCTCTTCCCGTTTCTGACCATTGCGAAGCCGCAAGGACCGTTGCGCCACGCCCGGCCAGCGCCTATTTCCGCGGCCATGACGACTGAACTCTACGACCTCACCGTCCCCGTCTTCCTCCGCGGCTTCAAGTCGATGGCCAATTTCCTCGACAAGGCGCGTGCCTGGGCCGACGAGAATGGCATCCCGCATGCCGAGCTGCTCGAAGCGCGGCTCGCCGACGACATGGCCCCGCTCAGCTCGCAGATCCAGCGGGTCAGCGATGGCGCCAAGTTCGCCCTGGCCCGGCTCGGCCAGCTCGACGCCCCGGCGATGCCCGATACCGAGACGAGCTTCGACGAGCTCCAGGCCCGCATCGCCGCAACGGTCGAATTCCTCAAGTCGGTCCCGCGCGAGGCGGTCGACGGGCGCGAGGATGCCGATATCGAAGTGAAGACGCCCAACCGCAGCTTCCACTTCAAGGGCCTGCCCTACGTCACCGCCTTCGCGCTGCCGAACTTCTATTTCCACATGACCACCGCCTACGCGATCCTGCGCCACAAGGGCGCGCCGCTGGGCAAGATGGACTATCTGGGCGGCATCTGATGGTCCGTGTCGCGGTGATCGGCGCGGGTGCCATTGGCGGCACCCTCGCCGCCTGGCTGGCCCAGAACCATGCGGTCACGGTCTGCGCGCGCTCGCCGCTCGAGGATCTCGAGGTCGAGACACCCGAGGGCGTGATCCGCGCCACGCCGCGCATCCTCACCGATCCGGCCGAAGCGACCGAAGTCGACTGGGTGCTCTGCACCACCAAGACCTATGACTGCGCCGCCGCGGCCGACTGGCTGCCCGGACTGATGGGGGCCACCACCCGGCTCGCGGTGATCCAGAACGGCGTCGAGCAGCGCGATCGCTTCCCGCAGGTGCCGGCCCAGCGCACCGTGCCGGTGATCATCGACCTCCCCGCCGAGCGCAGCGCCCCCGGCCGCATCGTCCAGCGCCGCAACGGCACCATCCACGTGCCCGAGGGCGAAGCCGGCGAGGCGCTGGTCGCGCTGTTCACCGACACGCCGATCGATGCGCAGACCACCCCCGACTTCCTCACCGCCGCCTGGCGCAAGCTGGCGATCAACTGCTCGGGCATCGTCAGCGCGCTTACCCTGCGCCCCGCCGAAGTGGCCAATGACGAAGGCGTCGCCGAGGTGATGCGCGCGCTGGTCCGCGAATGCATCGCGGTGGGCCGCGCCGAGGGGGCCGACCTGCCCGACAAGCTTGCCGACCAGGTGGTGAAATGGACCACGCTGGCGCATCCGCAGTCGGTCAACTCGCTCCACGGCGATTACGTCGCCGGCCGCATGACCGAGGTCGATGCCCGCAACCGGGTGATCGTGCGCCTTGGCGAGAAACACGGGATCGACGCGCCGATGAACCGCGCACTCGCATCTCTACTGAGCGCCGCCTCCACCCCGCGTTAACCGTTACGGGGGCAGACTGAGCCCCATGGAACCCGGGATTCGCGCGCTGCTGTCCAATCGGAGCGTCTGGTTCGTCGTCCTGCTGGCGATGGCCGGGCTGTACGGCATCTTCGCGTTCGACATCTTCCGGGACGAGACCTCTTCTGTAACCGACCGCAAGCTTCGCATCGAGCTGGACGAATTCCTGCTCTTCGCCTCGGCCCTGATCCTGCTTCTGTTCAGCTATGGGCTGAACCAGCACCGCGCGCGGGGGCGCGAACGGGACCGGCGGATCGCCGCGGAGCGCAGCGCCCGCGATCTCGGCTATCACGACGCGCTCACCGGCATGCCCAATCGCCGCGCCTTTGACGAGGCACTGGCCAAGCTCAGCCCCAGCGGCCTGCACGCCGTGCTGATGCTCGACCTCAACGGCTTCAAGGCGATCAACGACACCCATGGCCATGGCATGGGCGATGCGCTGCTGCGCGTGGTCGCCGATCGCATCGCCGGTGCCGTGCGCGAAGGCGACACCGCCGCGCGGCTGGGCGGCGACGAGTTCGCGGTGATCACCCCGGGCCTCGCCAATCCCGAGATCGTCAAGCTGATCGCTGGCCGGCTCGCGGAGAGCATCGCTCGTCCGGTCTTCGTCGAGGGACGCACGCTGCATGTCGGCACCGGCATCGGCATCGCCCTGTCCCGCGCCGAGAAGCTCACCCCGGTGGAACTGACCCGCCGCGCCGATCTCGCCCTCTACGCTGCCAAGCGCAGCGAAGGCGTGTCCTTCCGCCTCTACGGGCCGGAGCTGGAAGGCTGACGACCGGAGCGCGCCTCCCCGGAAGGGAGGAACCATGGCTCCACGATCCCGCTCCGAGGATTGCGGCGCGCCTGTTTTGGCAGCGCGAGCCCCTGGAGCCCGCGCCGCCGTTGAAGTGTCAGGTGTAGCTGGGATCGTAGGGCCGCGGCGGAGGAGGCGGCGGCGGCGGTGCCGGCGGGTTCACACGCGGATCGAGCGGATCGATAGGGGACGTCGGGGGAGGTGGAACCCCCATGGGATCGCAATGGCCACCCGGGAAATCGGGGCTGCCCACGAGCTCGGGAGGAACCAGTTCATCAAGGCAATTCGGCAGGTCATCTCCTGCAAGCATCAATGCAACGGCCATGAATAACATAGGCGATCTCCAGCTTCGGCGAAACAATTCACCGATCAAAGGGCACCACCTTTTAGGTCTGCGTACAATATGCCCGCAGATTATATGATCTGAAACGGTGCAATCAGGCGTACTGTGATTGGACCAAGTACGAAAACGGGAACCGCTCGGCCGCACCTCACCTCATGTGACAACGACGAGGCATTCGCCTTGGTGTCCGATTGGGGCGAAAGTCGCCCGCTCTTCAACGCCCCCTAAAGCCGATCCCCTAGATCTCCACGATCCGCGTCCCCAGCCGCGCGGCTTCCTCGCGGTCGTGGGTCACCATCAGGATCGGCAGCTTCACCGTATCGCGCAACCGCTCGATCAGCGTCATGATCTCCTCGCGCCGTGCCCGGTCGAGCGAGGACAGCGGCTCGTCGAGCAACAGGAAGCGCGGGTCGGAGAGCAGCGCCCGCCCGATCGCCACACGCCGCGCCTCGCCGCCCGACAGGGTGCGCGGCCAGCGCTCGAGCAGATGCGCAATGCCGAGCAGCGCGATCGTCTCGTCCACGTCGAGCCCAATGTCCCCGCGCCGCCCATAGAACAGGTTCGCCCGCACCCGCAGGTGCGGGAACAGCCGCGGCTCCTGGAATACATAGCCGGCGCGACGCTCGGCCACCGGCACGTCGATACCGGCGCCGACGTCGAACAGCGTCTCGCCCGCCACGCGAATATGCCCGGTATCGGGCTCGACCAGCCCGGCGACCATGTTGAGCACGCTGGTCTTGCCGGCACCCGAGGGACCGAACAGCACGGTGAGCCCCTCGCCCGCCTCGATCCGGCAGGTGATCTCCGCCTCGCCCAGCCGCTTGGTCAGGTCGAGGTCAAAGGACATGCAGCCCCCTGCCCGCACGCCGGGCGATCAGCTCGGAAACCAGCAGCGCCGCCAGCGAGAGCAGCACCGAGATGCCCGCCAACCGCAGCACCTGCGCCTCCCCGCCCGGCATCTGCAGCGCGGCATAGATGGCGAGCGGCAGCGTCTGCGTCTCACCCGGCACGCTCGAGACGAAGGTGATCGTCGCGCCGAACTCGCCCAGCGCCCGCGCGAAGCCGAGCACCGTGCCGGCAAGGATGCCCGGCAGGCTCAGCGGCAGCGTCACGCTGGCGAAGACGCGCCATCGCCCCGCACCGAGCGTCGCCGCGGCCTGTTCGAGCCGGCGGTCCACCGCCTCGATCGACAGCCGCATCGCCCGCACCATCAGCGGCAGCGCCATCACCGCGCTCGCAATCGCCGCACCGGTCCAGCGGAACAGCACGCTCACTCCGAACCAGCTCTCCAGCCAGCTACCGATCGGCCCCGCAGGCGCGAAGGCGAGCAGCAACAGCCAGCCGGTCACCACCGGCGGCACCACCAGCGGCAGGTGCACCAGCCCGTCGAGCAGCAGCTTCCCCGGAAACCGCCCCCGCGCCAGCAGCCAGGCCAGCGCGAACGCCACCGGCAGGCAGCCGAGCACCGCCACGCCGCCCACCTTGAGCGACAGCCAGACAATGCCCCAAAGCTCGGGAGTCACGGTTCCTCGTCTCCCGCCCGCCGTCGATCAGGCGTCGCCGCGCTTCACCGGGAACTTCAGCAGGCCGAAGCCGACCGCGAACCCGATCAGCAGGCCGATCGCCATATTGTCGATCAGCGCGCCCAGGATGATCCCGCCAAACACGCCCGCAGCGAACCCGATCGAACCGTTCTTGCTCATGTACTGCCCCCGATTACCGGCATCTCGCCGACGATGCCGCACTAGAGGCGAGGCGGTGGTCCGGGTCAACCGCGCCACCACTTGGGCCCCTAGAGTGTCCGAAACCCGAAGCGCCGGAAGATCGCCTTCCCCTCGCCGCTCAGCAGGAAGCGGCGGAAGGGCTCGGCGTCCGGGCTGGTCGCTGCCTTGAGCCGGGCGAGCGGATAGCGGATCGGCGGATGGCTCCGCTCGGAGAAGACCGCGACCACCTGCACCTGCTTCGATGCCTGGGCATCCGTCGCATAGACGATGCCGCGCGGCACCGCCCTGCGCTCGACCAGCGCCAGGGCGGCACGCACGCTCTCCGCCCGCACCAGCTGCGGCGCCACCGCCGCCCAGCGCCCGCCATATTCGAGCGCGGCCCTGGCATAGCGCCCGGCCGGCACCGCATCCGGATCGGCGATCGCCACCCGCGTCGTCCCGAGCCCGCGGAACTCGCCCTGGGGCCGCGCGCGCGGCGCGCCGGCGGGCCCGACGATCACCAGCCGGTTGCCGAGGAACGGCGCGCGCGTGCCCGGCACGATCAGCCCGCGCTTCTCGATATCGTCCATCCAGGGCTCGTCGGCCGAGACGAACAGGTCCGCCGCAGCCCCCGCCGCGATCTGCCGCGCCAGCGCCGAGGATGCCGCGAAGGAGCAGACCGGCCGCGTGCGGCCCTTCGCCGCCCAGGCATCCGCCGCCGCGGTCATCGATTCCTGCAGGCTCGCCGCGGCCAGCACCAGCGGCGCCTTCGCACCCGCCATCGCAATGCGCGGCCCGGCCAGCGAAGTCGCCAGGATGCCGAAGAGCAGTTCACGCCGGTTGGTCATGCCCGGAGGTATGCGGACATGGCCGCCGCTGCACAAGCCGAACGAGTCGTTGCACCGCCCCCGGCGAGCGCCTAGCCCTTGAGCCATGGACCAGTCCCCCGCCTCCGACGAAGCGCTCATACTCGGTCCGCCCGAGCAGATCGACGCCGAAACGCGCGCCTTCTGCGCGGCGATCTCACCCGCCGAGCCCGTCTATGTGCCGGTGGAGCCGGCGCCCGGCGCGAAATTCATCCACTGCTTCGAGAATTCGGAGACGCAGGCCAGCCGCCACGGCGGATCGGCTGCCTATGGCTGGGCGATCTGGCGCTGGCCCGGCCGCTATTTCGAAGCCGAGCATCATGCCGTCTGGCGATCGCCCGAGGGCGCGCTGATCGACGTCACCCCACAGACGGGCGCGCCGCCGCGCATCCTGTTCCTGTCCCAACCCGATGCGGTGTATGATCCGGCGGCCTATCGCCGCAACATCATGGCGCCCGATGCCGGCAACGCTGCCGCCCGCGAATATATCGCGCTCGCCGCCGCCCGGCGCGACATCACCGATCGCTATTGGCGGCCCGGCATCGAAATGCTGCCGCTGTTCGCGCCCGAGGACCAGCAGCGGATCGCCCCGATCGACGCCCGCATGGCCGATCTGCTTGCGATCATGCGGGCCGGATAGGACCGGTCAGCGCAGCTTGAGCGCCTTGCGGACATCGGCCCAGCGGACCAGCTTGAAGTTCTGCGCCGCGGGGGCGTTGTCGCCGTCCTGCGCCAGCATGATCCCGCCCGTGAGCCCCGGCCCGAAGCTTGCTGTCGAAACCTCGATCCCGTCGGTCTCGCTCGTCGCGCCGAACTTGCCCGCTGCGATCCGGAAGCGCCCGGCATAGGCCATGTCGCGCAGGCGCCACAGCCCATAGGCACTGTCGCCCTGGCTCGACACGACCAGATAGCCGCCCCGCGCGCCTTCGGCCGCGATCGCCACGCCCTCGACGTCCGCAACCAGGCGCTTGCCGTCTGCCACGATCACCTTCTCGCCGGCGATCGGATCCTTGGCATTTGCCCCGAACCGCCAGACACCGACATCCTCCTCGCCGACGAACAGCCGGCCGGTGCGATCGTCCGCGACGCACCCTTCGGACTGGGTGGCCAGCTTCATCGTCCGCACCCGGTCCGCCTTGATCGCGCCGCCTTCGCGCAGGACTTCCATCTGCACGATCGTGCCCGCCTTGTGCACGACGAACGCATAGAGCCTGCCCCCGCGCGGCGCGTACATGCACAGGCCGTACGCCTCGCCCGCCCCCGCATCGAAGCGCCCGATCTCGCGCAGCGTCGCCGCCTTGGTATCCAGCGTGTAGAGCGCCAGCTTGGCCGCCGCCTTGTCGTTGCGGTCGCTCGCGGCGACGATCACCTGCCCGCCCCATGCGCGCAGGTCGACATTGTTCACCCGCCCCACCGGCAGCGTCGAGCGCAGCTTGCCCGACAGGTCATAGACGTTGAGCCCCGCCTTCTTGTCGGTCGCGACGATCAGGCTCTGCCGGGGATCGCGCGGGTCGCGCCAGATCGCGGGATCGTCCGCCGCATCCTCCAGGCTCGCCACCGCCACCGTCTCGCCGACCGCCTTCACCTCCGCCGTCGGCACCTCCTGCGCGGCAGCAGTGGCGGGCGCGGTCTGGAGCAGCATCAGCGTGGCAAGCAGCATGGGATCCCCCTTGTTCCGAGCTGCGCCTCTATAAACGCAGTGCGACGGATCGATGACAGTCGCGCGACATATGCCCGCCCCGCGCCGGTGGCCTTCATGGGGTTCGCAGCCAGACCTGCGCGGTGCGCAAATACTTGAACAGCGGTCGGGCAGGAGTCATTCTCTCAATCGAATCATATAAGTCCGATAATCGGGAGAGCGATGTCTTGTGTACGCTTCACACCAATCGCCGCAAGTTCCTCGGCAGCACCGCTGCCATCGCGGTCACGGCAGCTGGCGGCCCGGCCGCAGCGCGATCCGCCGCTCCCGTGATCGCCGCCTCGCCGCCATCCAATCGCGCGCCGCTCGCGCCCCAGCCCTTCTACCCGTTACCGACCGGCGCGGTCCGGCCAAGCGGGTGGCTGCGCAAGCAGTTGCAGATCCAGGCCGATGGCATGGGCGGGCGGATCGACGAGACCTGGCCCGATCTCGGCCCCGACAGCGGCTGGCTGGGCGGCAAGGGCGAGAGCTGGGAGCGCGGCCCCTATTTCCTCGACGGGCTGGTGCCGCTGGCGTGGATGCTCGATTCCGCGGCGCTCAAGGCCAAGGCCATGAAGTTCATCGACTGGACGCTCGACAACCCCGCACCCAACGGAATGATCGGCCCGCGCAGCAACGACGACTGGTGGCCGCGCATGGTGATGCTGAAGGTGCTCACCCAATATCATGAGTTGACCCAGGATCCGCGGGTCATCCCGGTGATGACTAACTATTTCCACCACCAGCTGGCGGAAATGCCGAAGCGTCCGTTGCGCGACTGGGGCCGGTCGCGCTGGCAGGACGAGGTCGTGTCGGTGATCTGGCTGTACAACCGCACCGGCGATGCCAGGCTGCTCGAGCTGGCCCAGCTGCTCAAGCAGCAGGGCACGGACTGGCAGGGGCTGTTCGGGCCCGACTATCCCTATCGCACCAAGACGATCAAGGCGGAGGTCGGCCTCGACAAGACCGGCGCGGAAGGCACCGCCAACGGGCTCGCGGACCATGCGCAGACGCTGCACGGCGTCAACAATGCGCAGGCGCTGAAAGCCTCGCCGGTATGGGCAGTGGTTTCCGGCAGCGCCGAGGATCGCCAGGCGATCCACAACCAGCTGGCGATTCTCGACCGCTATCACGGCCTGCCGATCGGCATCTATTCCGCCGATGAGCATCTTGCCGGACGCAGCCCGAGCCAGGGCGTCGAGCTGTGCGCGATCGTCGAGGCGATGTATTCGCTCGAGCTCGGCCTCGCCATCACCGGCGACGCGGTGCTGGGTGACCGGATCGAACGCATCGCGTACAATGCGCTACAGGCGACCTTCACCGACGACATGTGGGCACATCAGTACGACCAGCAGCCCAACCAGATCCGCTGCGCGCACGAGAAGGGCCCGTGGACGACCAACGGCTCCGAGCCGAACCTGTTCGGGCTGGAGCCCAATTTCGGCTGCTGCACCGCCAATTTCCATCAGGGCTGGCCCAAGCTGGTCGCGAGCCTGTGGATGGCCAGCGCCGATGGCGGGCTGTCCAAGACGATCTACGGCCCCTGCGAAGTATCGACAGCTGTCGGCGACGTGCCCGTGACGCTGCGTGAGGAGACCGACTATCCGTTCCGCGACCAGGTGACGATCCATGTCGAGCCGGCGAGGCCGGCCCGCTTCCCGGTGGCGCTGCGCGTGCCCGGCTGGGCGAGGACGGCGAGCATCCGCGTCAATGGCAAGGCGGTCGCCGGCGCCGCTGCGGGCCAGTTCGCCAGGATCGATCGCGAATGGAAGGCCGGCGACCGGATCGAACTGCGCTTCACCGCCGAGGCCCGCCGCGTCGCCTCGCCTCATGGCAGCTTCGTCGAGCAGGGGCCGTTGGTGTTCTCGCTGCCGATCCCCGAGAAGTGGCAGAAGCTGCGCGACCGCGGACTGACTGCCGACTGGGCGGTGCTGCCCGAAGGCGAGTGGCGCTATGCGCTGGCCGAGGATGCGCCGATCGAGCGGGTCGAGCGCGCTATCGGGCCGGTGCCCTTCTCCCGCCGCAGCCCGCCGGTGGTGCTGGTGACCCAGGGCTATCGCCTGACCGCCACCGACTGGGACGAGCAGGACAATGCCGCTGCCCCACCCCCGGCGACGGCAGTGGCGAAGGGCGAGCCGGAGAAGCTGGTGCTGATGCCCTATGCCGCGCCGAAGCTCAGGATCACCAGCTTTCCGGTGGTGAGGAAGACCTAGCCGGCGCCGCTTCGAGCGGCGTCGTTACTCCTCGCCCATCCGCAGCGCCGCGATGAAGGCCTCCTGCGGAATCTGCACCGAGCCATATTCGCGCATCTTCGCCTTGCCCTTCTTCTGCTTCTCCAGAAGCTTGCGCTTGCGCGTCGCGTCGCCGCCATAGCATTTGGCGGTCACGTCCTTGCGCATAGCGCTGATCGTCTCGCGGGCGATCACCTTGCCGCCGATGGCCGCCTGGATCGGAATCTTGAACAGGTGCCTCGGGATGAGCTCCTTCAGCCGCTCGACCATGCCGCGGCCACGAACCTCGGCGGTCGACCGGTGGACGATCATGCTGAGCGCATCGACCGGCTCCTCGTTGACCAGGATGCCCATCTTGACCAGGTCGCCCTCGCGATAGCCGATCTGCTCATAGTCGAAGCTGGCATAGCCCTTGGACAGCGACTTCAGCCGGTCGTAGAAATCGAACACGACCTCGTTGAGCGGCAATTCATAGGTCGCCTGCGCACGGCCGCCGACATAGGTCAGGTTCTTCTGGATGCCGCGCCGGTCCTGGCACAGCTTCAGCACCGAGCCGAGATATTCGTCCGGCACATAGATCACTGCCTGGATCCAGGGCTCCGCGATGCTCTCGATCTTGTTCGGATCCGGCATGTCGGCCGGATTGTGCAGCTCGATATGCCCGCCGCCATGCGTCAGCTCGATCTGATAGACCACGGACGGCGCGGTGGTGATGAGATCGAGATCATATTCGCGCATCAGCCGCTCCTGGATGATCTCCAGGTGGAGCAGGCCGAGGAAGCCGCAGCGGAAGCCGAAGCCGAGCGCCGCCGAGGTCTCCATCTCGAACGAGAAGCTGGCATCGTTAAGGCGCAGCTTCGAGATGCTTTCACGCAGCTTCTCGAAGTCATTGGCGTCGACCGGGAACAGGCCGCAGAACACCACCGACTGGACTTCCTTGAAGCCCGGCAGCGGCTCGGCGGCGGGCCGCTTGGCGTCGGTCAGCGTATCGCCGACCCGGGCCTGGGCGACTTCCTTGATCTGTGCGGTGATGAAGCCGATCTCGCCCGGCCCCAGGTCGGGCAGTTGCTCGATCTTGGGCGTGAACGCGCCGACGCGGTCGACCAGATGGGTCGTTCCGGCCGCCATGAACTTGATCTGCTGGCCCTTCCTGATCGTGCCGTCGATCACGCGGACCAGGATCACGACGCCGAGATAGGGATCGTACCAGCTGTCGACCAGCATCGCCTTGAGCGGCGCATCGGCATCGCCCTTGGGCGCCGGGATACGCTCGACGACGGCGTCCAGTATCTCCTCGATGCCGATGCCGGACTTGGCGCTGGCGAGCACCGCGTTCGAGGCGTCGATGCCGATGATCTCCTCGATCTCGTTCTTCACCTTCTCGGGCTCGGCCGAGGGGAGATCGATCTTGTTGATGACCGGGATGATCTCGTGGTCGTGTTCGATCGACTGGTAGACGTTGGCGAGCGTCTGCGCCTCCACGCCCTGCGCCGCGTCCACCACCAGCAGCGCGCCCTCGCAGGCGGCGAGGCTGCGGCTCACCTCATAGGCGAAGTCGACATGCCCCGGCGTGTCCATCAGGTTGAGGATGTGGCCCTTCCACTCCAGGCGCACGGTCTGCGCCTTGATGGTGATGCCGCGCTCCTTCTCGATGTCCATGTTGTCGAGCACCTGCGCCGACATCTCGCGGTCGGAGAGCCCGCCGGTGCGCTGGATCAGTCGATCGGCCAGGGTCGACTTGCCGTGGTCGATGTGCGCGATGATGGAAAAATTGCGGATCTTGGAAAGTTCGGTCGCCATGATCGGCGCGCGTTAGCAGCTTGCACGCAAAAGCCAAAGCACTCGCAGCATCCCTTTCGCGACTTCTGTTGTTCCCCCGAAACACTTTTGGAGCTATCGGAGGCGCGGGTTCAGTAGAGTGGGGGAAATCATGACCACGAAGACCGCGTCGATCGTAAAGATTCTAATGGCCTCGGCCGCGCTGTTCGGCGCGACTCAGGCTTATGCGCAAAAGCAGGCCAAGCCGACCAAGGGGCAGAAACTGCAACAGGCGGCAGTAAATGACGTGCCGCATTGTTCGCGCAAGCTCGGCACCCTCTCGATCGTCGACGGCGATGATCCCATCGGCTGGACGCAATACCAGCTCGCACCGCCCGCCAAGCTGCTGAAGGTGCTGGTGCAGCGCTCCGGCTGCTTCAATCTCGTCGATCGCGGCTCCGGCCTGCAGGCCGCGTCGCGTGAGCGCGCGATCGGGGGCAATCTGGGCCTGCAGCGCGGCTCGAACGTCGGCCAGGGCCAGATCAAGGCCGCCGACTATGTCCTCGTCGCCGAGGTGCAGGGCGCCAACAGCAATGCCAGCGGCAACGCCGTGGGCGGTCTCGTCGGCGGCCTGGTCGGCGGACGCGTCGGTGGGCTGATCGGCGGCATCAAGTCGCGCAAGCTCGAAGCGAACACCGTGCTCTCGCTGACCAATGTCCGCACGACCGAGACGATCGCCGTGCAGGAAGGCTATGCCGCCAAGAACGACATCGGCTTCGGCGCAGGCGCGGGTGTCGGCATCTTCGGCGGCGCGCTCGGCGCGGTCGGCGGCGGCTATGAGAACACCGATATCGGCCGGATCGTGACGCTGTCGTTCATCCAGGCCTATGCCAAGATGGTCAACGAGCTCGGCCTGGTCCAGCCGGGAGATGCCGGCACCGCCCAGGCGGCGCCCGCCAAGACCTTCACGGCCCAGGCGCCGGTCGCGATGCGCACCACGCCGGCCGCCACGGGCAAGGTCATCCGCACCCTGCCGGTCGGCTCGATCGTCTATCCCACGGGCAACAAGAATGGCCTGTGGTGGGAAGTGGCCGACGAGAACGACAATGTCGGCTGGGTGCTGAACACCAAGCTGGCGCCGTCGAACTGACGCTCCGGCACCGTTGACGAAAAAGGGCGGGCGCCATCGGCACCCGCCCTTTTTCTTGCCGTGAAAAGAAACGGGCCCGGCGGAGCTGACTCCACCGGGCCCGATTGACTTACCGAAAGGCTGATGCCGCTTAGCGGGTACGGCCGGTCAGCGAGATGCCGATGACGCGCGGCTCGTTGAGCACTGCGGCCATGTAGTTCTCGATCACGCCCTTGAGGTTCTTCTCGTTCGTGATGTTGCGCGCGAAGGCGGCGATTTCCCAGGTGCCGTTGCCACCCGTGTAGCCGATCTTCAGGCCGCCCTCGAAGTTGCCGTCCGAGTAGAACTCGTTGGTCTTGTAGAGGACGTAGTTGGTGTAGCCCTGGATGTTCCAGTCGGTCGAGATGAACGCCCGGCCGCTGTCGCTGACCGGAATGTCATAGCGCGCGGTCGCGTTCAGGTTGTACTTCGGCGCGTTCGGCAGCGGGTTGCCGTCGATCTGGGCGAAGTAGTTGGCGCCGACCTGCTTCACCGGATCGTTGACCGTGCAGACCACGATGCCGTTGAGCGCGCAGACCTGGGCGTAGACGCGCTTGTCCTTGATCTCGCTGTGGAGCCAGCTGGCACCGAAGGAGAGGGCAAGGTTACGGACCGGACGCACGTTCAGCTCCGCCTCGACGCCGTACGCCTCGGCCTTGTCGGCGTTGAACAGGACACCGTTGCCGTTCGAGTCATTGCCGTTCAGCTGGATGTCGTCGACCGTGTAGTAGAAGCCGGTCAGGTTGAAGCGGACCTTGTTGTCGAACAGGCTCGACTTCAGGCCGGCCTCGTACGACACGATCGTCTCCGAGTTGGCGGTGGTGAAGTCCGAGTTGAACACCGCCGAACGGCCCTGGATGGTCGGACCGCGGAAGCCGCGGGCGACACGGGCGTAGAGGCTCAGATCGTCGTTCACCTCATAGAGCGCGCTCACGTCCCAGCTGGGCTGGGTGTCCGACAAGCGAACGTGACGGCGACCGTTGTAGGTCGACACGTCCGCCACCGTGTTGGCGGTCTTGAGCAGGTCGGTGGTCTTGGTGTCCTCGGTCACGCGCACGCCGGCGGTGAGGCGGAACTTCGGGGTGAGCTGGTAGCTCGCCTGGCCGAACAGCGCCCAGCTGGTGTTGACGTCGTGCAGGCGGACCCAGTTGTTCGGATTGCGGGCCGAGGTCGTCAGGAACCAGGCGCGCTGGTAGAATTCGGTGATGTCGCGGCTGTCGAAGTACATGCCGCCGACCTGCCACTTGAACGGGCCGTCGCCGTTGCTGGCAAGGCGGACTTCCTGGGTCCACTGGTCGAGATCGGCCAGGCGGCCCATCGACTGGCCGAAGCCATTGGGCAAGCCACCGACCGGATAGTCGGCCGCCGCACCGCCATCGGTGTCGCCGCGGCTGTAGCCCGACGAGGTCTCATAGGCAGTGATAGAGGTCAGCGTGACCGGGCCGAAATCGAAGCTGTTGTTCCACGACATGCCGTAGGTGTCGTAGTCCTGCGGATTGTCCATCGCCTCGTCGTAGCGGACCGTGGTGCGCGAGACGTTGCTGACGTCGTTCGAGCCCTTCTTCAGCGCCTGGCGCAGGAACAGGGTCGAGGTGCCGTTATAGTTGCGCATGTGCGCCGAGAAGAGCGAGGTCCAGCCCTCGGTCGGCTTCACCAGCACCTGGATGCGGGCATCGCGCTCGTCGAAGCCGCCCATGGCGTTCTTGCGCGGACCGTTGGTGCCGTCCTGGCTCACGCCGGCATAGGCGTTGTCGACATAATTGTCGCGGTGCTGGATCAGGCCCGAGACGCGGACCGCGATGTTGTCGCCCAGCGGACCGCCGATGCCGGCGTCCAGGTTGATGCTGTTGTAGCTGCCATAGCTCAGCGTGCCGCGCGCATCGAGGCGATCGAGCGTCGGGCGGACGGTGTCGAACTTGACGATGCCGGCAGTGGTGTTGCGGCCGAACAGCGAGCCCTGCGGACCGCGCAGCACTTCGACGTGATCGAGGTCATAGACCGGGTTCGACTTGAGCACGACATGCTCGAGGACCACGTCGTCCTGGACGATCGACACCGGCTGCGAGGCGCCGAGGTAGAAGTCGATATTGCCCAGGCCGCGGATGTAGAAGCGCGGGAAGATGCGGCCGGTGGTCGTCTCGGCGTAGAAGCTCGGCACCTTGCCCGAGAGCGAGAGCAGCGTGTCATCGCCCGAGGCGGTGAAGTCGCGCGCGTCCTGGCCGCCGATCACCGCGACCGAAACCGGGGTGTTGCGCAGCGTTTCGGGGCGACGCTCGGCGGTGACGACGATCTCGGCCGTGGGCTCGTCGGCGGTGGCGGTCGCGGCGGTGCTGTCCTGCGCCTCGGCGGTACCGCCGATCACGAGCGCGCTGAACGCGGCGCCCAGGAAAAGGACGGACTTGGTCATCCGAATCTTCATGTGGTTGTTCCCTGTCGTTTGCCCGCGCACGAAATTGGCCACGATTCCACAGTGGCGGAATCGCGCTCTCGGCACGCCAGGCATTCTAGTTATCGGAGGGCTTTTGGTGCCCCCTGCGCAGGGCGGGTAGGATCGGATTGTGTACGAACTATGACACGAAACATTAAATTTTCGCAATGCAGCATGCGCCCGGCGCAATTGCGAAAAGGCGAAGGACTCAGCCTGCCTGCACGGCTTCGATAGCCGCGATCGCGTTGGCGTAGCGCTCTTCGCCCTGCCCCGAAACCAGCGCCCAGCGCACCCCACGGCGCTTCAGCTCGGCCTTGGACAGATCGAAGAACCGCTGGCGCAGCTCGGGCGTGCCGAACATGCGCGTGCCGTCGGCGCGCCAGGCCATGTCGATGTCGAACAGCAGGTAGAAGTCGGCATAGCCCTGCCACTCGTCGAACCAGGGATCGCGGTCGCCGAACAGCATGTCGGCCCAGACCGCGGTCATCAGCGGATCGGTGTCGAGCACCAGCGGCTTGAGCCCGGCGGCGACCATCGTGCGGGTGCCGGCGTCGTGCGTCTTGGCGATCTCGAGCAGGTCGCGCATCGTGAAGTCGATGCCGCGCGCCTCGGCATATTCGCGGCCATATTCGTCGACCACTTCGCCACCGAGATATTCGGCGATACGCGGCGCCAGCGTGGACTTGCCGGTGCTCTCGGGCCCGTGGAGACAGATGGTGCGCAGCTTCATTCCCGTGCCTTCAGCCAGTCGAACAGCCCCCAGATCGAAAGGGCCAGGAATACGCAGTACAGGCCCGCCGTAAGCCACAATTCCTTCACGGCGAACAGGGGGATTGCGAGCAGATCGACCAGGATCCACAGCAGCCAGCACTCCCAGTTGCGGCGCGACTGGAGAATCTGTCCGGCGATGCTGAGCACTGCGATGCTGCCGTCCCACCAGGGATAGGCCGCATCGGTCAGCCGGTGCATCACATAGCCCCACAGCGCGATCACCGCGATGCTGCCCGCCGTCCAGCCCGCGCGCTCGGACCGGCCCAGCGTGCGGACGCGGACCTCCCCGCTCTCGGCCCGCGAACGCGCCCAGTTCCACCAGCCATAGAGATTGACCGCGAAGAAGAAGAGCTGGAGCAGCGCATCGCTGTAGAGCTTCTCGTGGAAGAAGATCCAGGCGTAGAGCGAGACCATCGCCAGCGCGAACGGGTAGTTCCAGATGCTGCGCCGGACCACCAGCAGGATGTTGATCAGGCCGAGCAGGCTCGCGGTCGCTTCGATCGGGCTCACGGTTACGGCCTAGCAACAACCTGGAGGACTAGTCGAGAGGCTTGCCCTCCCCCCGCTTGCCGCTACGGTAACGGCCTAGGATCGCGGGAGGAGAGGCCCATGCGTCATGTCGCGGTGATCGGTTCGGGTCCGGCGGGATATTACACCGCCGAAGCGTGCCAGAAGGTGTTCGGCGACCAGGTTCGGGTTGACATCATCGACCGGATGCCGGTGCCCTTCGGGCTGATCCGCACCGGGGTCGCGCCCGATCACCAGTCGATCAAGGGCGTCTCGCGCCGATACGAGGCGGTGGCGCAGACCGACAATGTCCGCTTCGTCGGCAATGTCACGCTGGGCCAGGACGTGACGATCGACGAGCTGCGCGATCTGTACGACGCGGTCGTCCTCGCCACCGGCGCACCACATGACCGCAAGCTCGAGATCCCCGGTGCCGAGCTGCCCGGCGTGGTCGGCTCCGCAGCGTTCGTCGGCTGGTACAATGGCCATCCCGACTATGCCGGACTGAACCCGCCGCTCGACGGGCCTGCGGTGGTGATCGGCAACGGCAATGTCGCGCTCGACGTGGCGCGGGTGCTCGCCAAGGCCGAGGACGAGCTGGAAGCCTCCGATGTCGTCGCCCATGCGCTCGACTCGCTGCACGGCTCGAAGGTGCACAGCATCACCCTGCTCGGCCGGCGCGGGCCGCACCAGATCGCGATGACGCCCAAGGAGCTGGGGGAACTGGGCGAACTGGCCCATGCGACTCCGGTGGTCGATCCCCATGACTTCCCGCCGGTGGAGGACGATGGCGTCCTGGATCCCGGCCAGCGCAAGTCGGTGGGGCATCTGCGCCGCTATGCCCAGGGCATGCCCGACAAGCCGATTCGCATCGTCTTCGACTTCTTCGCCATGCCGGTGGCGATCGAGGGCGACGGCAGGGTCGAGCGGGTGATCGTCGAGCGCACAGCGCTTGGCCTGGACGGCAATGCCCGTGGCACGGGCGAGACCTATGCGGTGCCGGCGAGCCTGGTGGTGAGCTGCATCGGCTATCGCACGCCGCCGATCGAGGGCGTGCCCTATGACGACAAGGCGGGCCGATTCGCGAATCTCGACGGGCGGGTGCTGCCCGGCCTCTACGCGGTGGGCTGGGCACGGCGCGGGCCGACGGGGACGATCGGCACCAACCGGCCCGACGGTTTCCACATCGCCGAGAAGATTTCCGAGGATATCGGCGAGGGCGCGGGCAAGCCCGGGCGGCCGGGGCTGGATGCGCTGCTGGAAGCGCGCGGGGTGGAGGCGGTGACCTTCCGCGACTGGCTGAAGATCGACGCGGCGGAGATCGCCGCGGCCCGCATCGGCGCCCCGCGCGAGAAGTTCGTTTCGGTCGATGCGATGATGGACGCGCGGAAAAGCTGATTCAGTGGCTTGCGTGACTCAAATAGCGTGGTTATAGGCGCCCCCTCGCAGTCGGGGTTCGCCCCGGAGGCGCCGGTCGGGGAATAGCTCAGCCTGGTAGAGCACTGTCTTCGGGAGGCAGGGGCCGGAGGTTCGAATCCTCTTTCCCCGACCAATTCATTCCCGCTTATTTCAACACTTTAGGTAAAGTGACCACCAGGGGTCACAGGGCACTTGGGTGCCCGCCTGAGTGCTGCTAGGCGCCCGCACATGCTTTCTTTCCGTGACATCACCATCCGGCTTGGCGGCCGCGCGATCATCGAGGGCGCCTCTGCGGCGATCCCGCAGCGCGCGCGCGTCGGCTTTATCGGGCGCAACGGCGCCGGCAAATCGACCCTGATGAAGGCGATCGCCGGGATGATCGAGCCCGACAATGGTTCGGTCGACATTCCCCGCAGCGCCCGATTCGGCTATCTCCGCCAGGATGCGCCGAGCGGCCAGACCAGCGCCTTCGACACGGTGCTGGAAGCCGATATCGAGCGCGCCGAGCTGCTCACCGAGGCCGAGACGCAGACCGATCCCGACCGGCTGGGCCATATCTACGAGCGGCTCGACCAGATCGACGCATACGAGGCCCCTGCCCGCGCGGGCCGCATCCTCAAGGGCCTGGGCTTCGACGAGGCGATGCAGGCGCGGCCGATGGACAGCTTCTCGGGCGGCTGGCGCATGCGCGTCGCCCTGGCCTCGCTGCTGTTCCTCAACCCCGACATCCTGCTGCTCGACGAGCCTTCGAACCACCTCGACCTGGAAGCGGTGATGTGGCTCGAGGGGTTCCTGCGCGCCTATCGCGGCACGATCCTGCTGATCAGCCACGAGCGCGACCTGCTCAACAACGTGGCGGATCACATCCTCCACCTCGATCGCGGCCAGACCACGCTCTATGTCGGCGGCTACGATGCGTTCGAGCGGCAGCGGGCCGAGCGGATGGCGCAGCAGGCGGCGGCGCGCGAGAAGCAGGTGGCCGAGCGCGAGAAGCTGCAGGCCTTCGTCGATCGCTGGCGGGCCAAGGCGAGCAAGGCCAAGCAGGCGCAGAGCCGCGTCAAGGCGCTGGAGCGGATGCAGCCGATCGCGGCGGTGGCCGAGGATCCGAGCATGCGCTTCGACTTCCCCAATCCGCAGGGCCTGCGTCCGCCGCTGCTGACGCTCGACCATGCCGCGGTCGGCTATGAGGAAGGCAAGCCGATCCTCTCGCGCCTGGGACTGCGGCTCGATCCCGATGATCGCATTGCCCTTCTGGGCCGCAACGGCAACGGCAAGACCACGCTCGCCCGGATGATCGCCGGCGAGCTGCCGGTGATGGCCGGCGAGATGACCACCGCCACCAAGCTGACGGTCGGCTATTTCACCCAGTACCAGGTCGAGGAACTCGATCCCGACGCCACCCCGGTCGAGACGATGGGCCGGGTGATGAAGGGCGCGACGCCGGTGCAGGTGCGCAGCCAGCTCGGCCGCTTCGGCTTTTCGGGCGACAAGGCGCTGACCAAGGTCGGCAAGCTTTCGGGCGGCGAGCGGGCGCGGCTGGCGCTGGCGCTGGTCACCCACAATGCACCCCACCTGCTGATCCTCGACGAGCCGACCAACCACCTCGACGTCGATACCCGCGAGGCGCTGGTCCAGGCACTGGCCGAGTTCAAGGGCGCGGTGGTGCTGGTCAGCCACGACCGCCACATGCTCGAGCTGGTCGCCGACCGGCTGTTTCTGGTCGATGGCGGCACCGCCCGCGAGTTCGACGGGACGATCGAGGAATATGCCGCCTTCGTCGTCTCGGGGAAGCCGGCACCCGGCAGCGCCCCCGCCCCTGCCGACAAGAAGGAAGAGCGCCGCGCCGCCGCCCAGGCGCGCGAAGCCTCGTCCGGACTGCGCAAGGCGGTGAGCGATGCCGAAGATCGCATCTCCAAGGCACAGAAATCGCTGGCGGAAATCGACGCAGCCCTGTCCGGCAAGCCGCCCAAATGGCTCAAGGCGCTGTCGATGGGCGACCTGATGAAACGGCGCGGCGAGGTCGAGTCGGAGCTCGAGGAGGCCGAGGCGACCTGGCTGCGGGCGACCGAGACGCTGGAATCGGCGAACTAGACGCCTGCGGACGCGGATATTGGCCCAGGTTACGCGCCGGGCCGGTTTGCGCGCGGCGGTTTCGATATGGTTCGCGGTGCGTGGAGGCGTTGCACCTGCATACGCTTCCATGCGCGGAAGTTTGCGCGGGTTCCCTGACGGTTCAAAGAGCGGCCCTTGCGGGACGACCGGAACATTAGTGGAACATTTTCGTGTAGGACAGCGATAAATCCTCTCCCGGAGGGAGAGGGGGACCGCCGCCGAAGGTGGTGGTGGAGAGGGCCCGCCCCAAGCGCTATCGCCCGTGGCAGGCCCCCTCCACCAGCCTACGGCTGGTCCCCCTCCCCCTCCGGGGGAGGATCTTTGCAGATCACTTCTTCGCCACCCATTTGTCGTAGGTCGCCAGTGCCTTGGCGGGGCCGGCATTGTACCAGCTATAGCCGTTGCGGCGCTCGGCGCTGATCTCGTTGACGTCGGTGTGGATCGAGCGGTCGCGGTCGCCGAAGATCGGCTTGCCGGTCTTGATGTCGTAGTAGCGCGACCAGATCGGGCCGGCGCCGGGCTTGTCGCGCAGCCTGCGGCCATCGGCGCCGTCGGTGAAGACCAGGCCGTGAAAGGCATGCGCCTTGAGCCAGGCCACCCCGTCCTGCACCGCCGCATCGACCGAGGGCGAGCGGCCGGCCTGCTTCATCAGGAAGATCAGAAGGTCGGCGCTCTCATCCGAGGACAGAGCGGCCGGTTCGAAGTTGCGGGCACCCACCGGCGCAAGGGTGAGCGCGTCATGCTGCTGGCCCCAGATGGTGCGCTTGCCGTCGACGAGGACCTGGGTTTTCAGGATCAGCTGGATCGCGCGGTTGCAGGCAATTTTCGCTTCCGCCGCGAGCGCTTCGGGCACGAAGCCATAGTCGTTCTGCCGCCGGGCGACATCGGCGAGCACGCCCGCCACCGAAGAGAGCGCATCGTCGTTGAACGTGAGCGCATCGTGATAGCCACCCTGGAGCGGGTAGATCTGCGGCCAGCCGCCATTGGGGAACTGCGCGTTCAGGAGATAGCGCACGCCCTTGAGGAAGGCGGCACGATAGGGCTCGCCCTCCGCGCCCGGCAGCCCGGCCTGGAAGCGGGCGAGGAAGCGCAGCTCGGAGGTGGTGGCGTTGTTGTCGATCGTGCCGACATAGCTCCATTCCTCGTCGTCGCCGGCAGTGCGCGCATTGGCGGCGAGATGCTCGACCGGGACATAATGCTGGCCCTTCACCCGGGCCGGACCGTCACGATCGACATTCTTGCCCCAGCCGCCCGCCGGAGTCTGGAAGCTGACGATATTGTCGGCGACGCGGCGTGCCTCGGGCGTGGTGTAGAAGGCGGCAGCCTTGTTGGCCTCCATGCCGCTGCCGCCCGACTTGCCCGCGGGCGGCGGCGCGGGGATGGTGGCGAGGCCCTGGCGCTCGGCGGCGAGCGCGGCCTTGTCGGCTTCCTTCAGCCCGGCCGACTTGTCGAGATAGACGTTCCAGGCGCGCTGCTGCCCGATGGGAAGCGTGGCGATCCGGGCATGGGTGATCGGTTCGGCGGGCGTCATCTGGCCGATCACTTCGACCGCCGCATATGCTACCGGTGTCATCGCTGCAGCTGCGAACAGAGCGATCTTTGCGATACGAATCATATCCCCTCCCGATTTTGGTGTTGGCGGGAGGATAGCGCGGTGGAGATTTGCGTCCATCCCCCCTCATTCACCCTTCTCGTCATCCCGGCGAAAGCCGGGATCTCAGGCGGCTCCTGCCCCGCGCTACGGCATGAGATCCCGGCTTTCGCCGGGATGACGGCTTCCACGAAAAACGGGCGGGGAGTTGCCTCCCCGCCCGCTCTCATACCCTGAACTGACGCGCCTACTCGTAGCGCAGGGCATGAACCGGATTGGTGCGCGCGACGCGGAAGGCGTGGGCGCCGATGGTGAGGACCGCGATCGCCAGCGCGAGCAGGCTCGCGGCGAGGAACGGCACCGGGGTGAGCGAGATGCGCGCGTCATAGGCGTTGAGGAACTCGCGCATCAGCCACCAGGCGACCGGCCAGGCGATGATGTTGGCGAGAACCACCGGGCGGGTGAACTGCCAGACCAGCAGCCGCGCGATATCGATCGTGCGGGCGCCGAGCACCTTGCGGATGCCGATCTCCTTGGTCCGCCGCTCCGCCGTGAAGGCAGCGAGGCCGAACAGGCCGAGACAGCCGATCACCACCGCGAGCACCGCGAACAGGCCGAACATCTGGGCCCGGGCATCGAGCCGCTCATAGGCCTTGGCGATCACGTCGTCGGCGAGGATCGCGTCGAACGGCACGTCGGGCGCGTGGCGGCGCCAGACCCGCTCGATCCCCTCGCGCACCGGGCGCGGATCGCCGTGGAAGCGGGCAACCAGCCAGTTGACGTTGTGCTTGTCGAGCAGGAACATCGTCGGCTCGATCGCGGTCTTCACCGTGCGGAAGCGCGCATCGGCGACGACGCCGATGATGGTAAGATCCATGATGCCCCCATATTCCTCCTTCACGCCGTAGCGGATCGTCTTGCCGATCGCTTCCTGCGCGGTCTTGAAGCCCAGGCGCTTCACGCCCGCCGCGTTGAGCACGACATGGCCGCCGCGCGCGACCAGCGCCCGCTCCGCCGCCGGATCCTCGGGGCGCGGAGTGGTGATGTCGTCGGCGGCGCGTTCGTCGAACACGCGGCCGGCGGTGGTGCGGATGCCCATGGTCGGGAAGAAGCCGGCATCGACCGAGTAGACGCCGAGATCCACCGGATCGGCACGGCCGGGCAGCACCACCGAGGTGGTCGAGGTCTGGCCGGTGACGACGCCGATCATCGTGCGGCCGGCGGATTCGACGCCCGGCACCTTGGCGATCTCGCGGGTCAGTGCATCGGCCTGGGGCTCGAGCGTCTTCGAGCCGATGCCCTGGAGCTGGAGCAGCCCGGCGCGCTTGTATCCCGGATCGACGGTGCGGGCGTAGACATTCTGCGAATAGACCACCGCGGTGCAGATGATCAGCCCGATCGACACCGCGAACTGGATGACGACCAGCGCGCTGCGCAGGCGGCCCGAGCCTTCGGCGTCCGCCGCCGACTTGTTCGCCTTGAGCACGCGGGCGGGCTGGAAGCGCGAGAGGTAGAAGGCCGGATAGAGGCCACCCGCCGCGCCGACGAGCAGCACCAGGGCGATCATCGGCAGGATCAGCCCGTCCTGGCCGAAATAATGGAGCTCGAGATCGGCATCGAGGAAGTTGCCGAACCAGGGCAGCACGATCTCGACCACCGCGAGCGCGAGCAGCATCGCGATCGTGGCGAGCAGGACCGACTCTCCCAGGAACTGGGTCATCAGCTGGCGGCGGGTGGCACCCAGCACCTTGCGCAGCGCCACTTCGCGGGCGCGCTGGCTGGCGCGGGCGGTGGCGAGGTTGGTGAAGTTGATGCAGGCCATGGCGAGGATCAGCAGCGCGATCACCGCGAAGGTGGTGATCGTCTGCACGTCATTGCCCGGCGTCATGCCCGTGTTGCTGGCGATGCCGAGGTGCACGTCGGGCGCGGCGACCAGCTTGAAGGTGCGCTCGTCGCCGGCATTGTAGCGATTGCCGTTGAAATTCTCGTCGGGGATGTTGCGCTTTTCCCAGGCCGGCATCTGGGAATTGATCGCCTTCACATCGACGCCCGGACGCAGCTTCACATAGACATAGCCCGAGGTCCAACCCCAGCTGGTGAGATAGCCGTCATCCTCGGGGAACATGCTGGGGAAATCGGCGCGGGCGAGCATGCGCATCGCCATGTGCGAGTTCTTCGGCAGGTCCTTGAACACGCCGGTGATCCGGTAATCGGCCTTCTTGCCCGCGACGAGCAGGGTCAGGGTGCGGCCGACCACGCTGGTGGTGCCGAACAGCCGGGTCGCCTCGGTCTCGCTCAGCGCCACCGTGCCGGGGGCCGAGAGCGCCTTGTGGTCGCCCTGCACCATCGGCAGCGCGATCGTGTCGAGAAAGGCGCTGTCGACCAGCCGGCCATCCTCGACCTCGGTCGCCTGGCCGTCCTTGAGCAGGGTGAGGCGCGGGCCGCCGAAATAGGTGGCGCTCTCGATCTGCGGGAAGTCCTTGAGCAGCGCCGCCTTGGTCACATAGGGGGCGCCCTGGTTGTCGTACTTATCGCCGTTGGTCTTGCTCTGATAATAGACCTGGAGCTGATAGGTGCGGTCGCTGTCGGGCAGCCAGCGGTCGTAGCTGCGCTCATACTGGACGTAGAGCAGGATCAGCAGGCACGCTGCGAGGCCGATCGCCAGGCCGAACAGGTTGATGAAGGCATAGGTGCGGTTCTTCGCGAGCGCGCGCAGGCCGACCGTGAGATAGTTGCGCCACATGGGCTTCTTCCTTCTCGTTCTCCCCCTCCCCGCGGGCAGGGAGGGGATCGGGGAGAGGGGCGCTAGGGATCAATCCCCCTCTCCCCTGCCCTCTCCCCCAAGGGGGAGAAGGCGTTGCATCATGCCGCGCGGCGGCGTTCCTGGAGGACGCGGCCATCGAGCATCGAGACGATGCGGCCGGCATAGTCGGCGTGCGCGGGCGAGTGGGTGACCATGACGATCGTCGAGCCCTCGGCGTTGAGCGTCTGCAGCATGTGCATCACCTCCTCGCCATGCTGGGTGTCGAGATTGCCGGTCGGCTCGTCGGCGAGGATCAGCTTCGGAGAGGCGACGAGCGCGCGGGCGACCGCGACGCGCTGCTGCTGGCCGCCCGAGAGCTGGCTGGGCCGGTGGCGGGCACGGTGGGCGATGCCGGTGCGGTCCATCACCTCGTCGACGCGGCGCTTGCGCTCCGCGGCGGGGACATTGTGGTAGAGCAAGGCGAGCTCGACATTGTCGCGGACGCTCAGCTCGTCGACCAGGTTGAAGCTCTGGAAGATGAAGCCGATATTCTCCTTGCGGACGTCGGCGAGCCGGCTCTCGCTGAGCCCGGCGACTTCCTGGCCGTTGAACATGTACGACCCCGAGGACGGGCTATCGAGCATGCCGATCATGTTGAGCAGGGTCGACTTGCCGCAGCCCGACGGGCCCATGATCGCGACGAACTCGCCCTGGGCGATTTCGAGGTCGATCGCGTCGAGCGCCGTCGTCTGCACCGTGTCGGTGCGGTAGACCTTGGAGAGTTCGCGCATGTGCAGCATCGGATTCCCTTTCTTTTCGGTCACTTGGTCAGGTCCAGGCGCGTCTTGTCGGTGAGGCCGGTATAGGGCGAGGTGATCACCTTCTCGCCGGGCTCGAGCCCTTCGAGCACCTCGACGAAATCGGTGTTGCGGCGGCCGAGGCGGACGGTGCGCTTCTCGGCGCTGCCGCCGCCCGGGGCGACGACGAACACCCAGGCGCCGCCGGTGTCATTGTAGAAGGCGCCGTTCGGGATCAGCAGCGCGGGCGCCGGATCGCCGAGGGTGAGGCGCGCCTGCATGGTCTGGCCGCGCTGGAGCTGGGGCGGCTCGGCGCCGGTGAACTGCAGGTCGACCTGGAACTGGCCGTTCTGCACCTGCGGATAGATCTTGGTGACCTTGGCGGCGTAGCGCTTGCCGCCCCAGTCGAGCGCGGCCTGCTGGCCGAGCTGGACGCGGCCGAGATAGAATTCGTCGACGCCGGCGATCAGCTTGTTGCGACCGGGGCTGTCGATCTGGCCGACGCGCTCGCCGCGGCTGAGCGACTGGCCGACCTGGACCGAGAAGCCCGAGAGCTGGCCGGCGACCGGGGCGCGCAGCTGGAGCGCATCGAGATTGGCACGGGCGATGGCGAGGCCGGACTGCATCGACCGGGCCGCCTGCTGCTGCTGCGAGAGCTGGCTGCCCTGGAGGCGGGCGTCGGTGCTCTGGCTGCGCTTGAGCGCGGCGAGGTTGCGCTGGCTGAGTTCGTAATCGGCCTGGGTATCGGCGAACTGCTTGCCCGAGACGAAGCCGCGATCGGCGAGCGGCTTCTCGCGCTCGTACTGGCGGCGGGCCTTGTCGTAGACGGTCTCCGCGGCAAGCACGGCGCGCTCGTTGGAGAGGCGGGTCTGGGCGAGCGCCAGCTCCTGGCTGCGCATGTTGTTGATCTGCTGCTCGACCTCGGTCTGGCGGGCGAGGGTGGAGAGCTGGAGCTCGGCGTTGGAAAGCAGCGCGATCGGCTGGCCGGCTGCGACAGTGGCGCCGTCCTCGACCAGCATTTTCTCGACCCGGCCGCCCTCGACCGCGTCGATATAGACGGTGAGCAGCGGCGTGACGCGGGCGCGCAGCGGCATGAAATCGTCGAACGTACCCTTGGTGACGGTGGAGACGGTCACCCGGTCCATCGTCACGGTCTGGCTGGCGCCGGTGGGGGCGAACCACCAGAAGCCGAACGCGGCGAGCAGCGCCACGACGACGCCGAGCGCGATCTTCACGCGCAGCGACAGCGTGCGCTTCTCGACGACCTGGTCCATCCCGCTACCCGAGACGGCGCCTGCCCCCCTGTCCTTCTGCATCCGTAGCACTGTCATGCCCCCTATCCTCGCAATTGCCGTGCCAGCCGCGCTTCCTCGGGCGGCGTGGCGCTGACGGCGCGGCAAGTGTTCGATTTCGGACAGAGGCGTCCGGAATCGAACGCCACCCGTAACGATATGATGCCGAGCCGGAGCACCGCCTGGCTGCCGGCAGCGTCCATCCGCAGGTCGAAACCGACAGGGCCGCGGGGCAGGCACAGGAGGAGAAGGGCCGCCGCGACGACCGCTCCCTTCCGAACCAGGCTCCCCCGAAGCTGCACGATTTCCTCCTCCGGCACCCGCGCCGTTCATCGGAGTGTCAGCATGACCCGTGCCAATTGCCGCTTCAGGGGGGACCAGGGCTTGGCACGCAATTTGATTGTCCGGTTCCGCACAGTGCATGTACGGGAGTGGCCATTATGGGGGATCCGGAATTCGATTTCTGCGTCGTGATCGACGACGACGACGACATCCTGATGGCCTCGCGGCTGCTGCTGCGACGGCTGTTCAAGGATGTGGAAGCGGTGCGCAGCCCGGAGGAGGCACTGCCGCTGATCCAGGCGCGCACGCCCGACGCGGTGCTGCTCGACGCCAATTTCGCGCGCGGGGCGACCAATGCGGCGGAGGGGCTGGCCTGGCTCGACAAGCTGCTCGGCGTCGATCCCGAGATGGTGGTGGTGATGATCACCGCGCATGGCGGGGTGCAGGTCGCGGTTTCCGCGATGAAGCGCGGGGCGACCGACTTCGTCTCCAAGCCCTGGTCGAACGAGAAGCTGCTGGCGACGGTGCGCACCGCCGCCTCGCTGCGACGCTCGCGCAAAGCCGTGGGCGGCGGGAGCGCGGCGCCTGCCCCGGCGCAGCAGGCCGGCGCCTCGCCGCTGCTCGGCAATTCGCCGGTGATGGCGCGGGTCCACTCGCTGATCAGCCGCGCGGCGCCGACCGATGCCAATGTGCTGGTGCTCGGCGAGAACGGCACCGGCAAGGAACTGGTCGCGCGCGAGTTGCACCGGCAATCGCTGCGCGCCAACCAGGTGATGCTGACCGTCGACCTGGGCGCGGTGAGCGAGGAACTGATCGATTCGGAACTGTTCGGCCATGTGAAGGGCGCCTTCACCGATGCGCGGACCGACCGCGTCGGGCGCATCCAGGCGGCGGACGGGGGCACGCTGTTCCTCGACGAGATCGGCAACCTGCCGCTGCGATTGCAGCCCAAATTGCTCACCGTGCTCGAGCAGCGCCAGGTGACGCCGGTCGGCGCGAACAAGCCGGTACCGGTCAACATCCGGGTGATCGCCGCGACCAACCTGCCGCCCGAGAAGCTGCGCGACGAGAGCCATTTCCGCCAGGACCTGCTCTTCCGCCTCAACACGGTGGAGATCGACCTTCCCCCTTTGAGGGACCGCCGCGAGGACGTGCCGCAGCTGATCGAGCATTATCTGGAGCATTACGCCAAGCGCTATGGCCGGCCGGTGCCGAGCCTGAGCCCCGCCGCGCGGATGGCGCTGCTCGACCATGACTGGCCGGGCAATGTCCGCGCGCTGCGCCATGCGCTGGAGCGCGCGGTGATCCTGGCACGCGACGCGGCGCTGGAGCCCGAGGACTTCGCTTTGGTCCAGGCGATGCCCCGCATCGTCCCCGTCGCCGCGGTGGCGCCGCCCCAGCCCCGGCAGAGCGACGACCTCAACCTCGAGCGGGTCGAGCGCCGGCTGGTCGAGGAAGCGCTTAAAAAGCACGGCTACAACATCTCGCTGGCCGCCGCCGAGCTCGGCCTGTCCCGCGCCGCGCTCTATCGCCGGATGGAGAAGCATGGGCTTTGACCGACGCTTCACGCAGGGCCTGATCGCCTGGGTGGTCGCGCTGGCGATCGCGCTGACCGGCGCGGTGCTGGCGTTCCTCTCGCCCGGGCTCGGTGCCGCGCGGATCGTCGCGCTGCTGCTCGTCGCCGGGGCGATCTGGGGCCTGTGGCAGCATGTCTCGCGCACCAATGCCGTGATCGCCCGCTTCGTCGAGGCATTGCACTTCGGCGATAGTGCCGCGCGCTTCGGCGGGTCGAGCGGCGGCGGGTTCGAGGCGCTGGGCACCGCGCTCGACGGCGCGATGGACCGGATGCGCGAGCGCCAGGCCAAGGCGGCCGCCGAGACGCGCTTCCTGGAGGCGCTGGTCGACGACATGCCGGTCGCGCTGCTCACCATCGACGGCGAAGGCCATGTCGAGCCGGCCAACAAGGCGGCGCGGCGACTGTTCCGCGGCATCGGCGGCACGCGGGCGGAGGACTATGCCGTCTATGGCGCGACGCTGGCCAAGAGGCTGGCGGGGGGCGACGCGGCCGAGGAAATCCTGCTGCTGGCGATCGAGGGGCGAACCCAGCGCGTGCTGGTCCGCTCGGGCACGCTGGAGCGGCTCGGGCGCAGCATCCGCGCCGTGACGGTGCAGCCGATCCAGGGCACGCTCGACGCCGTCGAGATGGCCGCGCAGACCGATCTGGTGCGTGTGCTGACCCATGAGATCCTCAACTCGCTGACCCCGGTGACGTCGCTGGCGGCGACCGCGGCGGACCTGCTCGACGATCCCGAGCTGGCGGGCAATCCGCGGATCGGCGACGCCCGGGCGGCCGTCTCCACCCTTGCCCGGCGCGCGCATGGACTGGGGCATTTCATCGAGGCCTATCGCGCGGTGGCGCACACGCCGGAGATCCAGCGCCAAGCCTTTGCCGCCCAGCCCTGGGCCGAGGAGCTGGGCCGCATCTTCGCCGCGCGCCAGCCCGACGTGCCGCTGGCGATCGACGTGGTGCCGGCGCGGCTGGCAATCGACGCCGATCCCGACCTGCTCGCCCAGGTGCTGATCAACCTGCTGCAGAACGCCGCCCAGGCCATGGCCGGGCAGGAACGCCCGCCGACGCTGGCGCTGCGGCTGTTCGAGGATCACGAGGCGCTGGTGATCGAAGTGGAGGACAACGGCCCCGGCGTGCCCGAGGGGCTGCGCCAGGACGTGTTCCTGCCCTTCTTCACCACCCGGGCGACGGGCACCGGCGTTGGACTGAACCTCGCCCGCCAGATCGTGGTGGCGCATGGCGGCACGATCACGATCTCGGACGCGCCCGAAGGCGGCGCGCTGTTCCGGATCCTGCTCTAGGGCCAATCGCCAGGCGCCGAAGCTCGCCGGACTTCGGTTTTACGGCGCAGTAATTTCCACCGATTTGGCAGTATACGAGCGGTTATCTAAAAACACTCTGCCATAACACTAAGTTCATCATTCGCACACTTGCAGATGAATTCATAATTCTGGTTCATTTTGGATTATTTGCCAACATAACTACTTTTGCACACCGCGCCCGATAGGGCATGTTCACTCCACGAATCGCAGTAATGACGTAGTGACCAGCGGATGATGTCCGATCGGGGCGGATGGTGTTCGACTCGAGGTCCTTACGGGCAGATGGGGGAACGACATGACGATCAGGATCAGCCGCGCGGACTATCTGCGGTCGCACCCCAATGCATCCGCCTGGGCCGAGCTCGCGGACGCGACCAACGCGCAGATGCGGATCACGCCGGGTCCGATCGAGCTGGAGGAAGGCAGCTTCAAGGGCAAGCGCGCGCTCATCCTCGGCGCCGGCGTCGGTGGGCTGACCACGGCCTATGAGCTGCTGTTCCACAAGACCGGCATGGAAGTCACGATCCTCGAGGCGCAGAGCCGCACCGGCGGGCGGTGCCTCTCGCTGCGCACCGGCGACACGCTGACCGAGGACAAGGACGATGCGCTGTTCGGATCGGAGCCGGGCGAGACCCAGGTCGTCCGCTTCGAATGGCCGGTCGGCGATTCCGAGCCCTATCTGAACGCGGGCCCCGGCCGCATCCCCTCGGCGCACAAGCGGCTGCTCAACTATCTTCGCGAATTCGGGGTCGCGGTCGAAGTCTATGTGATGAATTCGATGTCGAACCTCGTCCATATGGACACGGGGCCGCTCAAGGGTAAGCCCCATGTCTATCGGCAGATCGACCACAATCTGCGCGGCTGGATCGCGCAACTGGTGCACGAACACGCAGCCGAACTGATCAAAACGCCCAGCGTGGCGATCCCCAAGAACCAGCAAGAGGCGCTGGCCGAGAAGCTCAAGTCGCTGATGGTGAGCTTCGGCGAGCTGGACGACGAAGGCCGCTATGCGCCCACCGCCGGGAATGCGGGCTTCGAGAACGCGATCTCGCGCGCCGGGTTCGACGTGCTGCCCGGCGTGGCGGTGGGCGAGATCGCCGAGGCGATCAAGCTCCAGGACCTGCTCGCGTCGGAATATTGGGCGCAGACCCGCTTCTATCAGCCGGTCGACTTTCTCTGGCAGCAGACGATCTTCCAGCCGGTCGGCGGCATGGACCAGGTCCAGCGTGCCTTTGCCCGCCAGGTGGCGACGCTGGGCGGGACGGTCCATCTCAACAGCCCGGTGACCTCGATCGACTGGGATGCGAAGACGCGCGAGTTCGTCGTGCAGGTCGCCAAGATCGGCAGCAAGGAGACGACCGAGTATCGCGCCGACTATTGCTTCTCGAACATCGCCATGCCGTTCCTCGAGAAGCTGCTGTCCAAGGCATTGCAGGCCGGCGGCGACAAGGAAGGCTTCGCGCTCCCGTTCAAGAAGGGGCTCAAGGCGGTCTATGCCGCGCAGGCCCGGCCGCGCATCACGGCCGATGGCAAGTATCAGGACAAGTTCCTGGCCGTGACGACCAAGGTCGGCTGGCAGGGCGACCGCACGCTGTGGCAGGGCAAGCTCATCACCCATGACCATGAGGAAGACCTCAAGCTCAACACGCTGGTCGCGCCCGACAGCGAAGAGGGCGTCGTGCCGATCTTCGGCGGGATCAGCTGGACCTCGCATCCGATCGTCCAGATCTGGTATCCCTCCAATGGCTATCACGACCGCAAGGGCGTGCTGACCGGCGCATATAATTTCAGCCAGACCGCCTATGAATGGGGCAGGAAGCCGGTAAGCCAGCGGCTCGACCTGGCGCGCGAGGGTGCGCGGCAATTCGGCAAGCGCTTCGGCAACGGGTTGCACGACGGGCTCGCGATCGCGTGGCAGAACATGCCCTATATCAAGGGCGGCTGGGCCTATTGGCAGTCGGTCGGCAAGGATGCCGTGCAGCACTTCAACATCCTGAGCCAGGGCACCGGCGTCCACGACGCGAAGGGCAAGCTGTCCGATCCGGTGTTCTTCGTGATCGGCGACCAGCTGTCCTCGCTGCCGGGCTGGCAGGAGGGCGCGATCGCCGCTGCGCTCAACGCCCTGACCCGCATGGCGCGGCCGGACCTCGAGATTCCGTATCTCGACAAGCTGCCGGACACCAGGCTGCTGGTCGAAGGCGTCTAGGCGCGAAGCAATTCCGACCGGAACAGCAAGGGGAGGCAGTGATGGCATTCAGTCGAGCAACGCTCATGGCCCTGAAGGACGGCGGCCGTGTCCTTCAGGCGGCCAAGCGGGGAGAGAAGCTTCTCGGCCCGCTGGCCCTGTTGCCGGGCGTCTGGCGGAACGAGGGCGGCCTCGAAGGCCATGGCTGGAACATGATCGCCCTGCCCTTCGAGACGCGCCCGGGCTCGACGCTCGATTATCGCCTGCTGCTCAACCAGTATAACGAGACGCTCGTCTTCGACCTGGTCGACAAGGGCGTGCCCAATCGCGGGCTGACCGCGGCGGGGATCCAGGCCGACCAGTCGCTGATGGCGATGGATTACGAGCAGGTCACCGACCAGATCGCGACGGCCGATTTCCCCCAGAGCACGGTGCTGGGGCCGACCAGCCCGCCGGGGAACACGATCCATCACGAGCCCGGCCTGTGGCTCAACATGCTCGACCAGGTGACCGACGGGTACGACATCGCGCGGCTGGGCAGCGTGCCACACGGCGACGCGCTGCTCGCGCTCGGCCGCAGCGTTCCGGTCACGCCCGGCGCGCCGGTCATCCCCGATGTCAGCGGCCTGCCGCTGAAGGTGAAGCAGGACCTCGATAGCCCGTATCTCGCCCCCTACAGGCATTTCCACGAGAACCTGTTCGAAGGCGTGTTCGATCCGGTCCACCCGGCCGAGCTGCTCAAGCGGGCCAATGAAGGGGTCGACATCCTGCGCACGACGACGCTGTCGGTCGATACCGAGGCGGAGACCGGGGGGATCCACAACATCCCCTTCGTCGTGAAGCAGGCCAACGCCTCGTCGATGCGCTCGACCTTCTGGATCCAGGAGCTCGCGGAGACCGACAGCCAGGGCAAGCCGAAGCTGCGCCTGCAATATCTCCAGATCGTGATGCTCGATTTCGATCCGCGGACGAGCGGCCTGCCCGGCCGGATCATCTGGCCGCACATCTCGATCAACACGATGCGCAAGGTCGAGAGCGCGCCGGACGACAAGATCGAACTGTTCGCGAGCATGTGAGGGCGCCGACGGCGTGCAGGGATCGGGGCGCGTCGCGATCAATCGCGACACGCTCCATCCGCTGCCGCCCCAACCGGAAGAGCGGCGGCGGCGGGCGAAGCCCGGCTATTTGCCGGGCGCGGGCTCGAGCTGGCAGCCGCCGACGCGCTGGCCCTTGATGGACCAGCGCAGCACGTCCGGGCGAGTGAGATAGGACATCTCCGGGAAAACTGGTTCCTGGACGTCGTGGAAATCGATCTGGAGCTTGTCGCGCCCATAGCGGCCGGTGATCGTCAAGCTGCTCTTGGCAGGAACCGAACTGCTGACGGTGACCTCGGACGCACTGGTTCCGCTGCGCATGGCGAGCGAGCCGATGCCGCTATGCGATTCGACGTGAACGGGCACCATCGAGCCGCCGCGGCAGGATTGCGAACCGCGGAGCCGGCCATCGCCGAGCTGGACGGTGAGCCGCGAGCAGGTCGTCGTGGCCGACGATGCCGTGCGCCCCTCCCCCACCAGGATCCGCATCAGCGGTTCGACATCGGCGTCACCGAGGCAGAATTTCCAGGTCCTGTCCCTTCCCATCGGCGACGTGTCACCAAGATGGCCCGAGCGATAGGCGCGGGAGAGGCTGATGGTCCACTCCCCACCCTGCAGGCGCCGCGCGTCCCGCTTGCCGGTGACCACCAGCGCGCCGTCGCTGTCCTGGGGCTTCTCCTGCTGCTGGGCATAGGCGGCAAGCGCGACGGTGCCGGAAGCGAGGCAGGCGAGCGTTCCAAGCATATGGAACCGTGAGAAATTCATGCGTGCCTCCTCCCGCTCGGCGAAGGGAACGTATAAGTTATAACCCTAGTCGTGCAAATATTTCGGCACCGGGACGGTCCGACTATCGCGCCGCAGGAAAGGCCGGCGCCTCGGGCGGCACCGAGGCACCGCGCCAGCGCTCGACCACACCGACCGCGATCTTGCCGTCGGGACGCTGTACCCGCTGGATCAGCACCGCGGCCTGCTGGCTGGTGCTGCCGATGGTCACCCGGGTGCGCACCCAGAAAGTGCCGGATCGGAAGCCGGTGCCCCAGGGCTGCGACAGGTTCTGGTCGCTCAGGTCCTTGAGGGTGAGCTTGCCGTTGCGCTGGCGGATCTCGGCCAGACGCTGCGCGACAAGCGGATCGCGGAACAGCACCCGCAGCATCTCGGGATCGGCGGCGTTGAGGTTGATCGTGGTGGTGCCGGGCAGCGCCGTCACCAGCCGCTCCATCCGCGCCGCCGCCTCGGGCTCGAAGCCGGCCAGGCGGATCGGGCGGACATCGGTGAGCGGGCCATAGAGGCGGACATAGGTGACCGCCTTGATCGCATCGTCGTTCGACAGGCCGACTTCCTTGGCGATCGTCTGGAACAGCACGATCGCGCCGGCATCGCCCGCGCGCAGGCTGTTGAGGTTGAACCGCCCCTCGGCATCGGCGATGGCCAGGTCGAAGGTGCCGCCCTCGATCGGCGCACCCTTCTCCGACAATTTGGCCCAGGGCTCGGTGAGATTGTCCTCGTTGGGCGCGGTGACCATGTCGCGACGGAGCGCGACCACCGCCGACAATTCGCCGCCCCGGACCACCGACAAGGCACGTGCCGCCTCGCGGGTTCGAAGGGCCCGATCGAGCGCCAATTCTTCGCGATTGATTAGCAATAGCACAAGTCCGGACGCGATCGCGACGAACATCAGCACGTTGACGAGGATCATCCCCGCTTCGTCTTCGCGGCGGCTCATTGCTTGGGATACTCCGCCTGGTCGGGCAGCGTGACGACGCGGCGCAGCGCGCCCGGGGCGCCGCTCGGGCCGACTGCCTGCAGGTCGACCGCGATGGCGCGGGGCCATTTGTCCTTGTCCTCGTCGCGGACGGGCCAGCGATCGAGCCAGGCGCTGCCGTCGAAGAAGCGCCAGCGGACATTGGCGACGCCGCCGACCACGGTCTGCACCATCGCGCCCGATCCGCGGACGAGATTGCCGTTGGCCACCGAATATTGCAGCGGCACCGCCGGCCCGCCAAAGCCGGGCGCGGCGCGGGTGAAGTTCAGTTTCTCGCCCCCGCCCGAGACCTGGCCGAACGAGATCTGGTCGATGTCGCTCGACAGGACGAACATCGCCCGCTGGAGATCCGCGAGCCGGTCCATGCGCTTCTCGGTGCGCCCCTGCACCTTGATGATGCCGTCGACCAGCGCGAGCCCCGCCACCGCGATCAGCGCGAATAGGCCCATCGAGATCATCAGCTCGATCAGGGTGAAGCCGCGCTCGCCATGCCCCTCACCTTCGTCATCCCCGCGCAGGCGGGGATCCAGGGTCACGAGCGATGTCCTGCCTGGCTCTGGCTCCCCGCCTGCGCGGGGATGACGGGGAGAAATGCGGGGAAGCACCTTGGCCTCACGAGCCCGAGCTCGACGCCACCGGAGTATAGCCGGTGGGGCCGGCGACCAGGATCGCGAAGTCGCGGGCGACCGAGCCGTCGGTGCGGAAGCGGACCGGGCCGGTGACGCCGTGGAAGCCCTTGGCATCCATCAGCCCCTCCACGCCGAGCCGGTTGTCGGCGCGCAGCGTGTTGGCGATGCCGGCGGCATCATAGGCAAGCGCGGCGATCGTGCCGGGATCGCCGCCGTTGCGGGCCTGGAAGGCGCTGGCGAAGGTGCCGAAGGCGTTGGGATCGGGGCTGGCGAGCCAAGCGCCGTCGAGCGCGGCCAGCGCCTGGGGGCGATTGTCGAGCGCCTGGAAGGTGCCGAGCAGCTGGACGCCGGTCTCCTTGAGCGCGCGGGCGGCGGCCAGGACGGTTTCGCCGGCACCGGGGAGCAGCACCGCGTCGGGCGCCTCGCCCGGACTGGGCAGGGGCTGGCCGGGCTTCACCTGCAGGATGTTGACGGTGATGCCGATCTCGCTCTCGCTCTTGCCGGCGGCGAGCGCGGCGGCGGCGCTCCAGGGCGAGCCGTCGTCGATCATCGCGACGGTCTTCACCCCGCGGGTGCGGGCATAGCGCAGGATCGCGGTGGTCACCTGGCCGGCGGTGATCCCGAAGATCCAGGTGCCCGGCGCGCGCAGCACGCTGTCGTTGCTGAACGCGATGACGGGGACGCGGCCGGCGACGGTGCTGGAGACCGCGGGGACCTCCTCGGCGCTGAGCGGACCGAGGATAAGCGCAGGCTTGATCTTGAACGCCTGGGCCGCGGCCGCAGCGGCGCCTGCAGCGGTGCCACCCGTGTCGAAGCTCTGGACGAAGGCGCTGTTTTCCGCGAGCAACGCGGCCTGCCGCATGCTAAGCCCCAGCCGCGCTCGCGGCCCCGTGAGCGGCAGCAGCAGGGCGATCGGGCGCTTGTCCTTCTTCTTGTCGGCTGCGGACACGACAGAGGGAAGCACGACCGATGCCGCTGACGCGACCAGGCCTGATTGCAGCGACTTCAGCAGGGTCCGTCGATCCATTGCCGACTCTGGGAGATGGTAGCGGGGCACGGCGGTCTATTATCCTCTTCGCCCTGATCGGCATAGCGGCATATCTGCTCGCCCTGCTGGTGATGATGCCGGCGAGCGTGATCTTCAAGAACACCAGCTGGCGCACCGGCGTGGCGGGAACGGTGTGGAACGGCGAGGTCGGCATCGCGGGCGGCGCGACCTTCGCCTGGCACATGGCGCCTTTGCGCTCGCTGACCAGCCTGGCCTTTGCCGCGGACTGGAAGGCGACGGGGCCGGACACCGATCTGGGCGGACAGATGGTCCAGCATCTCGGCGGGCGGACGGTGCTCGACCATGTCAGCGGATCTGCGGATGCGAACCTGCTCAAGGCACTGCAGCCGAACCTGCCCTTCACCTGCAGCCTGACGATGCAGATCGAGATGCAGCGGATCGCCTCGGGGGGCGGCGCGCGGATGGCGGACGGCAAGGTGACCACCGATCCGGGCAGCTGCCGGGCGAAGACCGGGGCGCCGGTGGCGGTCCCTGCCCTGCTGATCACCGCCGAGCATGTCGGCGACCGCACGACGTTCCGGGTGGCGCCCTCGGCCCAGCGGCTCAAGACGCTGATGACCGCGGTGCTGCGCGAAGACGGCGCTCTGGACATCTCGATGACGCCGGAGGGCGCGGCGGTGCTGCCGTTCGTCGGTCTGCCAGGCGGCGCGACGGTGCAGGGGCAGATGTGACGGCACAGCCGTCATCCCGACGAAAGTCGGGATCTCGTGCCACGGGCCGTTCGCTTGCCGCCTGAGATCCCGGCTTTCGCCGGGATGACGCTTATAGCCCCACCAGGTTGTTCAGATTGATGATCGGCAGCAGGATCGCCAGCACCATCATCAGCACCAGCCCGCCCATCACCAGCAGCACCAGCGGCTCGACCAGCGCGACCAGGGTGCCGACCAGCGCGTCGAGCTCGCGCTGGAGCTCGTCCGAGGCGCGGCCGAGTGCCGGTGCCAGGCGGCCCGAGCTTTCGCCCGAGGCGACGATCGCGACCAGCATCGAGGGGAAGACTCCCGCCTCGCTCATCGCGGCGCGCAGGCTGATGCCTTCCCGCACCCGGGTTGCGACGCCGAGCGCCTTCTCGCGGACCCAGCGATTGGGGGTGACGGCGGCGGCGGCGTGGAGCGCGTCGACCAGCGGCACCGCGCTGCCGACCAGCGTGGCGAGGCTGCCGGCGAAGCGGGCTGCGCTGAGCTGGCGGCTGAAGCGGCGGAACGGGCGATGCTCGGAGAAGAAGCGATCGATGCGCAGCCGGTTGGCCGGCACCCGTGCCCAGCGGCCGAAGACCAGGCCGATCACCGCGATGCCGAGCAGCAGGTACAGCCCGAAATTCTGCAGGAACCAGCTCACCGCGATCAGCAGGCGCGTGAGGAACGGCAGGTCGGCGCCACGCGAGACGAACACCTTCACGATGTCCGGCACGATATAGACGAGCAGCAGCGCCATCATGCCGATCGACACCAAAGCGAGCAGCGCGGGGTACATCAAGGCGAGCTGGAGCTTCTGGCCGTTGGCCTGGCGGTTCTCGACGAACTCGGCGAGGTGCTCGAGCACGCTCGGCAGCTTGCCCGAAGCCTCGCCCGCCGCGACCGAGGCGCGGTAGAATTCGGGGAAGGCCTTGGGGTGCTGGGCCAGCGCGGCGGCGAAGCTGCGGCCGTCGAGGATCGCGGAGCGGACGTCGAGCAGGAGCGAGCTGGTCGCCGCCTGTTCGGACTGGGTGGCGACAAGGCGCAGAGATTCCTCGATCGCGATGTCCGAGCCGACCAGCGTAGCGATCTGGCGGGTGATGGTGGCGAGCGCCTTGGACGAGATCGTCCCACGACGGAATTTTGGGAGCTGGATGCTGCCGAGGCTGGCGCCCTTCTCGGCGGCGACTTCGACCGAGAGCGGCAGCAGCGCCTGCTCGCGCAGCAGCGCGCGGGCGGCGGCGGGGCTGGAGGCCTCGATGATGCCCTTCTTGGCGGCGCCGGCCTTGTCGGCGGCGCGGTAGGCATAGGCGGGCATCTTAAATTCCTCCCCGAGCTTGTCTCGGGGAGGGGGACCGCCGCGAAGCGGTGGTGGAGGGGCGGCGGTGGAACACTGCCGTCTGCGACGGCGGCCCCTCCACCACTCGCTGCGCGAGCGGTCCCCCTCCCCCAGCAAGCTGGGGGAGGAATTGGGTTGGCTCAGCCTTCATCGCGGACCACCCGGGCAACCTCTTCCACCGTCGTCACCCCGGCCTTCACCTTGGCGATGCCGTCATCGAGCAGGCTGGGGTTTTCCTTGCGGGCATGGGCCTCGAGGTCCGCTTCGGAGGCGCCGTCGTGGATCAGCTTCTGGAACCTGTCGTCCACCGCGACGACTTCGTAGAGGCCGGCGCGGCCGCGATAGCCTTCGCCGTGGCATTCCGCGCAGCCGACCGCGCGCCAGACCTTCTTGCCCGGCTTGATCGCCCCGCCGAGCAGGAGCGAATCCGCCTCGGTCGCGTCCTCCTGCTTCGCGCAGTTGCGGCAGAGCTTGCGGACGAGACGCTGGGCGCACAGGCCGACGACCATCGGGGCGAGCAGATAGCGCTCGACGCCCATGTCGATCAGGCGCGTCACCGAGCCGACCGCGCTGTTGGTGTGGAGGGTCGAGAGGACGAAATGGCCGGTCATCGACGAGCGGACAGCGACCTGGGCGGTCTCCTGGTCGCGGATCTCGCCGACCATGATCACGTCAGGATCCTGGCGCAGGATCGCACGAAGCCCCCTAGCGAACGTCATGTCGGTGCGCGGATTGACCTGGGTCTGACCGATCCCGGCGAGCTCATATTCGATCGGATCCTCGACCGTCATGATGTTGCGCTTGCGGTCGTTGAGCTTGTTGAGCGCGGCGTAGAGCGTGGTCGTCTTGCCCGAGCCGGTGGGGCCGGTGACCAGCAGCATGCCGTGCGGGCGCTCGAGCAGGCGGGTGAAGACGTTGCGGTCGCGCTCGCTCATGCCGAGCACTTCCATGTCGAGACGGAGCGAGCCCTTCTCCAACAGACGCATCACGACGCGCTCGCCATGCTGGGTCGGGATGGTCGAGACGCGGGCGTCGACGTCGTGGCCACCGATGCGCAGGGTGACGCGACCGTCCTGGGGCACGCGGCGCTCGGCGATGTCGAGCTTGGCCATCACCTTGATGCGGCTGACCAGCAAGGGCGCGAGCGCGCGGGGCGGCTCGATCATGTCGCGCAGCACGCCGTCGATGCGGAAGCGCACGACGAGGCGCTTTTCCTGCGTCTCGATGTGCACGTCCGACGCGCCCTCGCGCACCGCCTCGAGGAGCAGCGCATTGATCAGGCGGATGACGGGCGCATCGTCGCGGGTGTCGAGCAGGTCGTCGACGCTGGCGGCGCTGTCGGCAAGCGCCGCCAGGTCCATGTCGCCCAGGTCGATGTCCGCGGCGGCGCCTGCCCCCGAATAGGCGGCGCTGAGCGCGGCCTCGAACTGGTCGTCGGGCACAGTGACGAAGCGCGCGGCGGGGGCGAGGCGCTGGACTTCGAGCAGGCCGTCCAGCGCGGCACCTGCCTTGTGGACGCATTCGACGCCGGCATCGGTCACGCGCAGCAGCACGCCGTTGCGGCGCGCGAAGCCATAGGGCAGCGCGGTGGGCGCATCGTCGGTGAGGATCAGCATCTCGTTCATCCGCCGAAATCCACGGTGGCGCTCACCCGGCCGGGCGCGGCGGCCTTCTGGAGGTCGACGCGCTTGATCCGCAGGCTCGAGGTCGCGGACAGGTCGGCGAGCCACGCCATGACGCTGTCATAGCTGCCATCGGCGATCGTCGCGCGGGCGCCACCGGGGATCGGCGCGACGGTGGCGGTGAGGCCGAAGCCGGGCACCGAGCCGGTGATCACGTCGTTGGGCGAGCCCTGGCGGCGCTGGGGCTGGCTGGCGCTCAGCGTGCCCGCGGCGCGGATGCGCGCGGTGAGCGTCTCATAGGTGCGGATGTCCTGCAGCGCCGAAGCGCGGGCGGACTGGAGCGGCTTTACGATGCCGAAGACCAGCACCAGCGCGGCAAGGAACAGGGCGAGGCCGCCAAGCATCACCTGCTCGCGGCGGCTGCGGCCGCTCCACCAGCCGTCGAAGCGGATCAGCGCGGCGTCGAGCGCCGGCATGCGGGCGAGAATCAGTCTCATGCGGCATTCGCCGTAATACGGATCGCGCCTTCGGGCGAGCGCACTACCTGCGCCCCCACCCCGGCACCCTTCAGGGCCGCCTCGATCTGGCCGGGCAGGCCCGCATCGCTCGAAGCATCGAGATCGAGCGTGAGCAGCCGCCCCTCGAAGGTCATCGCCCGCACGGCAATCGAGCCGGAAAGCGGCCCGAGCGCGCCCGAGACGCGGTTGACCAAGGGCAGGAAAACCTGCGGCACCTGCCCTCCCCCGCCGCTCGGCAGCATGCCGGTGATCGAATTGGCGAGATCGTCGCCCAGCGCCACCCCGGGTGCCGCGAGCGCGGCGGTCGCGCGGGTCTCCGCCTCGCGCCGATCTGCGATATTGCGTAGCATTATCACATCCCCGAGCCCGATCACGACATGCGCGGCGACGCCGAACGCGGCGACCCAGGCGAACTTCCGCCACAGGCCGGAGCCGCCGGTCTTGCGGACGGCATAGGCGCCCTGGCGGAGGTTGAGCGTGGCGATCGCGGCGCCGGCGGCGGGGCCCACGGCAGCGGGATCGAGCGTTGCCGATCCCTTCTGCATGTCGTCGGGCAGCGTCTCGCCATAGCTGGTGACCGCGGGGCGCCCGGCGGCTTCCCAGGCGGGACGCAGCAGCACGGCGGGCACCTCGAAACCGGTCCCCTCGGCATCGCGGACGGCGGCACGGCCGGCGGACTGCGACACCGCCCAGCCCTCGGCAGGGCGCGGCATGGTCAGCACATCGGGGACCATCGCGGCATGGCCGATGCCGGCTTCCTCGGCCCGGGCGACCCAGCGGGCCATCACCTCGTGCCGGACCACGCCGACCAGATAGCGGTTCGGCGCGACCTGCTCGCCGAGCGCGAGATGCACCGAATCGACCGGCTCGGCGATTCGGTCCTCGATCGCGAAGGGCAAGGCCGCGACGCGCTTGGCGTGGCTGGGGAGCGGCAGATCGACCGCGAGCAGGCGCACCTGCTCGGTCGGGACGAGAATGGTTGCGGGCCAGTCGCGCACGGTTATGATCAGGCGATCCCCCGTCAGCGTCCAGACGCCCGCGGCGGGCGGTTCATAAGGGTCGGGCGCACCCGGGGCGTTTGGGCTCATTGTCACATTTGCTTCATGGGCAGGACGCATGGGGCGGGGATGCGCATAGTTTTGAAACAGTTCCATGACATCGCACCTAAGGTGCAGGACCGCAAGCACGCCGTTTCGGAGGGCGAGGCCGGTCTGACCCTCATCGAAATGATGATCGTGCTGGTGATCATCGCGATCGTCGCGGGCCTTGTCGCCGCCAATGTGATGGGCCGGCCGGACGAGGCGAAGGCCACCGCTACCAAGAGCAACATCGCCGCGGTCAAGACGGCACTGACGATGTACCGACTCGACAATGGCGACTACCCCACCACCGAACAGGGTCTGAAGGCGCTGGTCGAGAAGACCACGACGCCGCCGCTGCCCGCGACCTTCCCGCAGGGCGGGTACCTGTCGACGCCCGCCGTGGACGGCTGGGGCAAGCCCTATGAATATTCGAGCCAGGGCGGCAGCTACACGATCAAGTCGCTCGGCAAGGACGGCAAGGTGGGCGGCGAAGGCGTGGACGCCGATATCGACGGCAAGGGCTGATCCGGCATGCGGGGGGCCGACATCGCGATGCGTCGTCGCCCCTCGGAGGACGGCATGACGCTGATCGAGATGATGATCGTGCTGGTCATCATCGGCGTGATGGCCGGCGCGGTGGCGCTGGGCATGGGATCGGTGACGCGCGCGCCGAGCGTGGAAACCGAGGCGCGACGCCTCGCGACCCGGCTCCAGGCCGCCGCCGACGACGCGATGCTCGGCGACCGGACGATCGCCTTCACCGTGCAGAAGAACGGATACGGCTTCGCGACGATCGGCACCGACGGCAGGGCGGTGGCGCGTACCGACGATGCGCTCGGCTTCCACAAGCTGCCCGGCGGCATGGTGATGACGCTGAGCGTCAAGCCGCCAGTGGTGCTGGGCGTGGACGGCGCGGGCAAGCCGATGCAGGCGGTGATCGAGAGCGGCCCGCGGCGCTGGACGGTCGTCTATGACGGGATGACCGTTCGGGCGTTTCCGGTGGGAGCGTTGAAGCTGTGACGACGCACGCTCCTCTCCTCAATTCCTCCCCCGGAAACGGCGTTTCCGGGGGAGGGGGACCGCGCCCGCAGGGCGTGGTGGAGGGGGCTTACTCCGCCAGTGATGGCCCATGTGGCGACGCCGCCTCCACCACGCCGCTACGCGTCGCGGTCCCCCTCCCCCGCTTCGCGAGGGAGGAGAGCGGCTTCTCGCTGATCGAAGCGCTCGTGGCGCTCGCCGTCCTCGCCATCGCGACGGTCGGCCTGATGCGCACGGTCGAATCGCACATCGATTCGACCCGGGCGATGGAGCGCCGCACCACTGCCATGTGGGTCGCCGAGAACCGGATGGCCGAGTTGCAGGCCAATGCGCCGGGCAGCGACCAGGTCGAGATGATGGGCCAGCAATGGCGCATCGCGGTGGAGAAAAGGCGGACCGACGATCCCGAGATCGAGCGTGTCCGCATCCAGGTGTTCCCCGGCGCCGAGAAGAGCGCACTTGCATCGCTCGACGGCTTCGTGGACGGACGGAAGCTGTAATGACCGCGCTCACCCTCACGCCGCGCCAAGCGCGCATCGGGCTCAACCTGTTCACCGGCGCGGTCGTCGTCTCGGTGGCAGTGGCGCTCGCCGGACTTACCTGGCGGATCGCCGGCCATGCCGGCACCGGCGCGATCACCGTCCCTTCGGGCACCAGCGGCCCGGCAGTGGCGCCCGATATCGGCGCGGCGGTGGCGCTGGCGCCGTTCGGCAAGTCCTCGGTCTCCGAAGCGGGCCAGGCGACCGCGCTTCCCCTGGAGCTGAAGGGCGTGATCGCCGCCAGCCCGGCCGAGCTCTCCAGCGCCTTCATCTCGGTGAGCGGCCAGCCGGCCAAGGCGTACAAGGTCGGCGACAATATCAACGGCGCGACGATCCAGGCGATCCTGCGCGACCGAGTGATCCTGGCCAATGGCGGCCGCAACGAATTCCTCGCCTTCCCCGACCCGACGCTGACGCCCGAGCAGCGCCAGGCAGCGGCTTCGGGCCAGCCCGTCGTCGCGCCGGCCAATCCGGTGACCGCGCCGGTGGGCGCCCCGCCCTCGCGCACCCCGGGCGCCCCGCCCGCCCCTCCGCCGGCACCGCCCCAGGCGAGCATGGCCGGCATCCTCCAGCGCTTCGACGCGTCGCCCGTGCAGGGCGGCTACCGCATCGGCGAGAACGGCCCGCCCGGCATGGTGGCGGGCGACGTGATCCAGTCGGTCAACGGCACCTCGCTGTCCGACCCCGCTGCCGCCCAGGGCGCCCTTGCGGCGGCCCAGTCGAGCGGCTCCGCCCAGATCCAGGTCCTGCGCGACGGGAAGCGGCTGACGCTTACCGTGCCGCTCCGTTAGAAAGTGCTCCCGTGAAGATTCGCTCCGCCATCGCCGCACTCGCGCTCGCCGGGATCGCCCTGGACACGGTTGCCATCGCCCAGACGGCGCCCGCCCCCGCCCCGCAGGATGCCGGCACCGGCGATGTGGTGGTGAACATGCGCGGCATCGAGATCTCCGACGTCGCCGACCAGATCTCGCGCATCACCGGGCGCACGCTGATCCTCGATCCGGCGGTGAAGGGCGTGGTGACCGTCACCTCGTCGAGCCCGCTGTCGCCCTCGGGCGTGTGGGAGCTGTTCCAGTCGGTGCTGCGCGCCAATGGCTTCGCAGCGGTGCGCTCGGGCCGGGCCTGGCGGATCGTGCCGGCGGCCAATGCGGTGCGCGACGGCGGCATCCCGAGCCGCGGCGTATCCGGCCAGGAGCTGGTGACCCGGATGGTCCGCCTGCAGAACGTGCCCGCCGCCGATGTCGCCCGCGTGGTGCGCCCGCTGGTCGCCACCTTCGGCAGCGTCGAGCCGCTGAGCACGCCCAACGCCGTGGTCATCACCGATTATGCCGACAATGTCCGCCGGGTGGAGGCGATCGCCCGCCAGCTCGACGGCGGCAGCGGCGCGACCTTCATCACCTTCTCGCTGAAGAACGGCAATGCGACCGACGTGGCGCAGTCGCTCCAGGCGGTGCTCGGCGAAGGCACGCGGGTGGCCGCCGACGGGCGCAGCAACACGGTGATCGTGCGGGGCACGCCAGCTTCGGTCGCCGAGGCACGCAAGATGCTGATCTCGCTCGACCAGCCCGGCGGCGCGACGCCGATCACCCGCATGTTCCGCCTGAACTATGCCGATGCCGAGACGGTGACCGACGTGCTGCGCGGCGTGCTCGGCCAGGGCGACAGCGCCGACAATCCGATCGCCAAGAGCCTGGGCAGCGGCAGCTCCAACCCGTTCGCCCGGCTGAGCCAGGGCAACCAGAACCTCTCGGCCCTGCCCAACAGCGCTGCCTCGACCAGCGGCGGGATCGGCAGCGCGATGCAGAGCGCCCAGACCACCGGCACGACGATGCAGAACGTGCAGACGCCGACGCCCAGGGGCTTCTCGACGCCCGACCTGAACGTGCAGCCGGCACCGGAGCTGAACGCCGTGGTGGTGCGCGGCACCCCGGCCGCCATCGCCGCGATCGAACCGCTGATCACCGATCTCGACGTGCGCCGCCCGCAGGTGCTGATCGAGGCGGCGATCGCCGAGATCACCGGCGACGATGCCGAGGCGCTGGGCGTGCAGCTGGGCACCGCCGGCGCGGTACTCGACAAGGTGAAAGGCGCGGCGACTTCGTTCGACCCGAGCGGCAACGGTCTGTCGCTGGGCGCGATCCTGACCACGCTCGGCGTACCGGCCGGCAAGGCGCTGGGCACCGGCCTGACCGCCAATCTGGCGATCGGCGACGATTTCTCGGTGCTGGTGCAGGCGCTGGGCAGCTCGACCCGGGCGAACCTGCTCTCCACCCCGCAGATCACCGTGCTCGACAATGTCGCCGGCGAGTTCGTCTCCGGCCAGAACGTGCCGTTCCTGACCGGATCGATCCTCACCGACAGCTCGACGGTGAACCCCTATACCACGATCGAGCGCAAGGACGTGGGCATCACCCTGCGCGTGCTGCCGCGGGTCAATGCGGGCGACACGATCCGGCTGCAGGTGAACCAGGAGGCGTCCTCGATCGCCGCCGCGCAGACCGCCGCGGCATCGGACCTCGTCACCAATCGCCGCGCGATCACCACCACGGTGCTCGCCGACAACGGCCAGACCATCGTGCTCGGCGGCCTGACCGCCGACGACTATCAGGACACGCGCCAGCAGGTGCCGATCCTGGGCGACATCCCGATCGTTGGCGAACTGTTCAAGAGCCGGCGCGAGACGCACCAGAAGCGGACGCTGTTCATCTTCCTCAAGCCGACGATCCTGCGCGACGGCGCCGACGCGGCGGCAGCGTCGCAGGACCGCTACAACCGCCTGCGCGCCGACGAGATCGCCAACACCAAGCGCGGCAGCCTCCTCCTCGCCCCGCCGACCCCGCGCCTGACGGTGGAGATCGACGGCATTTATTGATCAAAGCGCGCGCTTAAAAATACTCCTCCCCGTAACAAAAGGGAGGAGTATCCAAGGCGCCGTCCAATTAAGGCTTGAAATCTTCCCAATTGTCCCAACACCAGTCAAGACGAGCCTGATGCCGAGCATTGGCCCCGTCCCGGCAGGTGTAAAAATTGGAGAAATCCCCGATTGACCAGAATGTGTCATGGCACCAGGTCAATTCCAGCTGATACAAATCGTCCTGCGCTTGCGTGCAAGCCACAAAACGCGGATCCCAATCCCGCGAAGATGCCTGAACAGGGAGAGGAACCCCAAGAATCACGGCAAGAAATATTCTCTTCATCGATTCTTCCTCGCAATTTAAAGATTCGTGGAGGAAGAAGCATAGCCTGGAAGCGCAACTCGTTTAACCGAGACCGCTTTCATACCATCTCGAAAACACAACCTTCCATCAGGCGCGCTTATTCTCCGGCTGGCAGCGGCACGCGGACCCGTTCGGCACCGCGGGTGAAGAAGGCCGCGTCGATCGCCAGGCTGGCGAGGCTCCAGCCGTCGATGCTCTCGCCGATCCGGAGCGTGCGCGTAGTCCCGTCGCTCGCCTTGACCAGCGCGACCGCATCGACATTGAGGCGGCCGACGATACCGGCCAGCTGCGGGGCGTCGGCAGGCGCCTCGGCCGGTTCGGTGCCGCCGAACAGCGGGCGCTCATAGGCACGGGCCAGCACGGGCATCGAGCCGGTGCCGATCGGCGCGGGCACGGGCGCAGGCGTGGCCCCCTTCCCCGCCTTGCCCGGCAGCAACAGCGCAATCGGCATGCCGATTGCCAGGGCGCCGGCAACCGCCAGCGCGATCCATTCGGGGCGGAGCTTCACTGCCATGCAGCGACCACCTCGCCGATCAGCCGCACGCCACCGCCTTCGGGGATCGGCTCGATCCGCCAGCTGCGCAGGCGCATCAGCGGCTTGCCGCGCTCCAGCGCGTCGGTGAGCGCGACCACGGCCTTCTCGGCGCCGGAGATGCGGATGCGCAGCGCGACCACACCGGCAGGCGCCGGGGCCGCGGCGATCTCCTCGACCAGCACCCCGCCCCGCTGGGCGAGACCATGGACGCGCTGCATGATCGCCGCACGGCCCGCCGCCGGATCCGCCACGTGCAGGCCAAGGCCCGGCGCGAGCAAGGGCGGCGGTGCCGCGGGGTTGGCCGCCAGCGCGGCAAGCTTCGCACGCTCGGCACGCGCCGTGGCGAGGTCACCCAGCGCGGTGCCGGTGGCCGGGGCGAGTAGCAGCGCCACCGCGAGGCCGGCGATCCCGCCCACCAGCATCGGAGGTACCTTCACTGCGCATCCTCGCGCATCGAGACGATCATCGCCGAATCGGTGCGGCGCTGGCTGGTGTTGCGCATACCGGCGAATTCGGGGGCCCGGCGGATCGCGGCACGTAGCCCGTCGGGGTCGCCGCCGGTCACGTCGAGCTCCAGCCCGCCATCGGCGGTCCGCTCGATGCGGGTCAGCTTCGCCTCGGGTGGCAGCGTGCCGGCCAGCGTCTCCAGCACCACGCCCGGCGCGGCGCGGCCGGCGGCATTGGCGAGGGCCGTGCGCGCCTCGCGGGCGGCGGCCTCGGCCTGGAGGCGCGGGGCGATTTGCGCCTGCAACCGAAGTGTCGCGCGTTTTTCATGTTGAGCGAGCATGTTCGCGCCGGCCAGGGTGAGCAGCGGCCCGGCGGCGAGCAATGCGCCGAACGCCGCTGCCGCGCTCCAGCCGCCCGCGGGCAGGCGCAGCCCGGCCAGTGCCGCGGTCAGGCGGTGCGACAGGCTGTCCGCCTGAGGGGTGAGCGTGTCGGTATCGGGTTTGCCGGCGTCCATCGCGCGCCTGCCTAGCCGCTGCGGCTGCTCCGCGCAAAGCGTCACGCGGCGGAAACATAAAAGTCACGTTAACGAAACGACAATCGCATGCTGGCGTCATTTCGCGCTTCCAAGGACCGGGCGACCGGGTCGCCAGTGACTCGGCTGCTTGGGGGTTTCCATGACCAATCTCACCGAGACGGGCTTCGGCTATACCGACGGCGACGTCGATCAGAACATCCACAACACCGGCCCGTCGCTGAACGAGCTGGCCGACCTGCGCTATTCGCGCCGCCAGACGCTGCAGCGCGGTGGCACCGCGATCGTCGCGGCGACGATGGGCGGCTCGGTCCTCGCGGCCTGCGACAGCAAGGTCGAGGACACCGGTCCGGCGCCGACCGTGAGCGCCGGCGCGAATGCGGCCACCAATTCGGGCCGCACCGTCACTCTCACCGGCACCGCCACTGGCGGCGCGAGCCTGGCCACCGCCTGGAGCCAGATCAGCGGCCCGACCGTGACCCTGACCGGCACCGGCAACACCGTGACCTTCGTCGCCCCGAGCGTGGCCGCGGCCACCCCGCTGGTGTTCCAGTTCGCTGCCGCCGACGCGTCGAACAAGCCCTCGGTCGCGCAGACCACGATCACCGTCAGCCCCGCCGCGATCGGCTTCGCCGCCGTCGCCAAGAACAAGAACGACGTCGTGACCGTGCCGGCCGGCTACACCGTGCAGATCGGCGCGCGCCTGGGCGATCCGATCACCGGCGGTGCCGCGGCCTACAAGAATGACGGCACCGACACCGGCTTCGGCAACCGCATCGGCGACCATGGCGATGCGCTCTACTGGTTCGGCCTGAGCAGCACCGGCACCCGCGACGACACCAGCTCGACCCGCGGCCTGATCGCGCAGAACCACGAGAACATCAATCAGCAGTATCTCCACGCAACCGGCGCCAGCCAGCCCGGCGGCGTCCGCCCGGAGGCGGAAGCGCTGAAGGAGATCGAGTGCCACGGCGTCTCGGTCGTCGAATATTCGGAAGGCGCCAACCGCGCCTGGACCTTCTCGGCCACCTCGACCTTCAACCGCCGCATCACGCCGAACACCCCGGTGGTGTTCAACGGCCCGGCCAAGGGCTCGGACCTGCTCAAGACGCCCTATTCGACGACCGGCGTCGCGGGTCGCGGCACGATCAACAACTGCGCCAACGGCTACACGCCCTGGGGCACGCTGCTGACCTGCGAAGAGAATTGGGCCGGCTATTTCCGCCGTTCGGGCGACAATGCCGCCCGCACCGCCAAGGAGCTGACCTCGCTCAGCCGCTATGGCGTGACCAGCACCTCGGGCAGCTATGGCTGGTCGACCGTGGTTCCGGCCACCGGCACCAACACCACCTTCCGCCGCTGGGACGCCCGCGCCACCGGCGCCGACGCGCTGACCGACTGGCGCAACGAACCGAACCAGTTCGGCTGGGTGGTCGAGATCGACCCCTATGCTCCCACCTCGGCGCCGCGCAAGCGCACCGCGCTGGGCCGCCTGGGCCATGAGGGCTGCTGGCCGGGCAAGTTCGTCGCCGGTACCAAGCCCGCCTGGTACATGGGCGACGATTCGCGCCGCGAGTACATGTACAAGTTCGTGTCGAACACCGCCTGGGCCGCCGCCGACGCCACGGCGACCGACCGCCTGGCGATCGGTGACAAGTATCTCGACGCGGGCACGCTCTACGTCGCCAAGTTCGCCGCCGACGGCACTGGCAGCTGGGTGGCGCTGGTGTTTGGCCAGAACGGCATCACCGCTGCCAGCGCGATCTATCCCTTCGCCGACCAGGCGGACGTGCTCGTCAACGCCCGCCTCGCCGCGGACGTGGTCGGCGCGACCCCGATGGACCGCCCGGAATGGACCGCGGTGAACCCGGTGACCGGCGAGGTCTACCTCACCCTCACCAACAACAACGCCTCGCTGCGTCCGCTGAACGGCACCGATGCGGCCAATCCGCGCCACTATAACGATCCGTTCGGCACCGCCGGCACCGCGCAGTTCGGCAATCCGAACGGCCACATCATCCGCATCAAGGAAACCAGCACCGAGTCGCTCACCTTCACCTGGGACATCTATGCCTTTGGTGCCGGCGCCGATCTCGACGCGACCAACATCAACCTGTCGGGCCTGACCGCGGACAACGACTTCTCGTCGCCCGACGGCCTGTGGTTCGGCCGCTCGAGCAATGCCTCGGGCCTGGTCAAGCCGCTGCTGTGGATCCAGACCGACGACGGCGCCTATACCGACGTCACCAACTGCATGATGCTGGTCGGCCAGCCGGGCGGCGTGGGCGATGGCGGCGCGCGCACGATCACCAACACCGGTACGGGCGGCGCGACCGCGACCCAGGCGACCCGCATCGGCGCGGCACCGGGCGCGAACCTGAAGCGCTTCCTGGTCGGCCCGGTCGAGTGCGAGATCACCGGCGTGGACTCGACGCCGGACGGCCGCACGCTGTTCGTCGGCATCCAGCACCCGGGCGAAGGCGCCGCGACCTTCCCGGGCGGCAATCCGAATGCCCCGACCAGCCACTGGCCGGACAGCCAGGCGACCGGCACCGCCGGCGCCACGGTCCGTCCGCGCTCGGCGATCGTGATCATCACCAAGAACGACGGCGGTATCGTCGGCCTCTGATCTTCGGATCGGTTGAAAGAATGAGGGAGGCTCCCGCGAGGGAGCCTCCCTTTTTTCGTTTGCGATCAAGTCGATCCGACGATCACTCCTGATGTTCCGGCAGCGGTTGACTCTTAAATCTACATATGTTGAAAATGAGTCATGATCCGGAAGCGGCGCCCCTCGAAGCAGATGATCTCCCTCCTCGGTGCCCTGTCCGACCGGCAGTGGCGGCACGGCTATGATCTGATGAAGGAGACGGGGCTGCTCTCGGGCACGCTCTATCCGCTGCTGATGCGGATGACCGACCAGGGCCTGGTCGAGGCGGAATGGCGCGAGCCTGCCCAGGCCGGCCGGCCCGCACGGCACGCCTATCGGCTCACCGCCGACGGCTATGCGCTGATCCAGGACATCGCGCTCCACGACGGCATGCCGGCGGCGAAGGCTATTCTGCCATGACCCGCGCGCTGTCCCGTGCCCTGATGGCGCTCGCATGCCATTGCCTGGGCGAAGGCCGGCGCGAATGGGCGCAGGCCATGCAAGCGGAGTTCGACGCCGTCGCCGAGGATGGGCACCCGCTGTCCTTCGCGATCGGATGCCTGTGGGGCGCCCTGCGCCAGATGCCCGTGCACGAGGAGGGACGGTTCGTCCTGACCAACTATGCGCTGGCACTGGTCATCATGATCCCCATGGCGGCAGTCCAGATCGGCTGGGCGGTCTTCAGCCTGCCCAGTCTCTTCGCCGAGCACGAGGGCCTGCGCGGAACCCTGGCCCCCACCCAGGCGCTGCTGGTCGGCGGCGCCTATCGCGCGGCGGTCCCATCGCTGACGATCCTGCTGCTCCTGTCCGGTGCCGGGCAGCTGCGCATCGCCTGGCTGCTGCTCGAATGCGACTGGTCGCGCGTCACCTCGACCGGCATGGCCATCCTTGCCGCAATCACCACGCTGATCCTCTTCATGGGCAGCGTGTTCCTCGACGCCGGCCAGGCCGTCACCCAGGCCGCAGTGCTGGCGATCGAGCTGGCGGTGCTCGCGGGCCTTGCACGCTGGCACGCCGAGCTGGACCTGCCGCCGCCCGAACCCACCGGCGCATAAGGGCGGCCGGGGCCTAGCCCACCGCCCGTAAACCCCAAAAAACCAAGGAGAGACGACGATGCCCCAGGCACGAATGACCTTGTGCGCCCTGTTGCTGGGCAGCTTCGCCAGTCCCCACGCGATCGCGCAGGCCGCGCCGCCTGTCTGCCCCGCGCCGCCTGTCGCCACGGGCGGACCGAGCAACGCGCACACGCGGTTTGTCGAGGCGAACCTCAATCCGCCGGTCGTCCGGCCCGGCGCCCGGCCGTTCAGCCTTGCCGAGCGCATGCGCGCCTATGACGTGCCCGGCATCAGCGTCGCGGTCATCCACAAGGGTCGGATCGACTGGGCCCGCGGATGGGGCCTGCGGGACCTGACCAGCTGCGCGCCGGTCACCCCCGACACGGCGTTCCAGGCCGCCTCGATCAGCAAGGTCCTGACGGCGGTGACCGCGCTGCGGCTGGTCGAGCAGGGCAGGATCGGGCTGGATCGCAACATCAACGAAGCGCTGCGTTCCTGGCAGCTGCCCCGGGATGCGAAGCTGGCCTCGGACGGCGTCACCCTTCGCCAGCTGCTGAGCCACACCGCCGGGCTCGGCGTCCATGGCTTCGATAGCGGCTATCTGCCCGGTGCGCCCCTCCCCACCACCGTCCAGATCCTGGATGGCGTACCGCCCGCCGACAGCCAGCCGGTACGCAGCATTCTGCCGGCGGGCGCGCAGTTCGAATATTCCGGCGGCGGCTACATGGTGACCCAGCTCGCGCTTTCCGACGTTACCGGCCTGCCCTTCCCCGACCTTGTGCAACGCGAGGTGCTGGGCCCGCTCGGCATGACGCGCAGCGCCTTTGCCATGCCGCCGTCGGCGGCGATCCGCGCCGACATGGCCTTCGCGTCCGCCCATGGGAAGCCGATCCCGGGCAACTATGCCCTCGTCCCCGAGCTCGCGGCGGGAGGACTATGGGCAAGCGCCCGCGATCTCGCCCGCCTGCTGATCGACCTCCAGGCATCCGCCGCGGGCGAAAAAGGTCACCGCCTTTCACCCGCCATGACCCGCGAGATGATGACGCCGGTCAAGGACAATTGGGGGCTGGGCCTCGCCCTCTACCGGAACGGCGTCCCGCGCTTCGGCCATGATGGCGTGAACCCGGGCTTCGAGTCCTTCATGGCAGCCTATGTCGGCAAGGGCGAGGGCATCGTCGTCCTGACCAATGGCGGCGACGGCCGGCGGCTGATGAACGAAGTCGTCCGCGCCGTTGCGAGCGACTATGGCTGGCCGGACATCGCGGCCCCGGCGACCGTGGAGAAGACCTTGTCGCTCGCCCAGCTCTCCAGGGCCGCCGGACGCTTCGAGGGGGCTGGCCTCCACGTCGACCTCGACGCGCGCCCGGGAGGATTGTTCGCGAGGTTCGTCGGCGTCCCCGCCTCCGACGCGGAACGCCTCGTCGCCCTTTCACCCACGCGCTTCAGATCCGAATCGCTGGGCATCACGGTCGAGTTCGCGCCCGACTTTTCGAGCTTCACCTTCATCGACGGCGGCCCGCCGATGCAGGTGATGCGCACACGACACCCCGACTGAGGTGGCGCCGTCGAGCCGCCAGGCGACCGGTACCGCCGTCGCCACGGTTCACCCAGCATAGGCTTGGACATGTAGGAAATTGCCGCATAGTTCACCTTTTGTTCCGATTCGCGAAAGCGGTGCCAATGGGGCGCGCGAGGATGGGAACGGAGGAATGTAATGGCTTTTGTAAATGACACGGATCTGGCCGCGACCGGTGCTGGCCAGGGTGCATACATGGTAGGTTTCGCGCAGTCCGCCACGGGCGCCGCGCAACGTTCCGCCATGGTCAAGCTTCGCGAGATCGTATCGATTACCGACTTTGGTGGTCGGGGGGACGGCGTGACCGACAACAGCGCCGCCCTGCTCGCGGCCCTGCTGACGAACAAGACGGTATTCTTCCCCGCCACCGAGGATGGCACGCCCTATCTCGTATCGGGCAATTTCGATTTCGCCGCGATCAAGGCAACGACGGCGACGGAAATTCCCGTCGTCTCGCTCATCGGTGAGGGCATTGGCCGCTCGGTCATCCAGTTCACTGGTGCCGGCAGCTTTCTGAAGGGAGGCACCACCACCGCGAGCGGCGGCTATCCTCAGGCTCTCGTGCTGCGCGATCTCAGCCTGCGGGGCACCGGCGTGAGAGGGAGCAGCCTGGCCGTCACCTACGGCCAGTTCACGACCACCGCCGGCAATGGCTATGCCGGCTGCAACTCGACCCAAGTAGCGGTCGAATGGGAGTTCGAGCCCGCCAGCGCCATCGAGAATTGCGGAATCGAGAATTTCGGTACCGGCGTCCTGACCAAGCAGGGCTATGGATACACCATCGCCAGCTCCCACATCCGGTACAACATGATCGGGCTGGATCTCCGGGCCGCCACGACGACGGGCAACATCGTCGGCAATACGATCGAGCGTAACGGCATCGGCATCGGGCTCTGGATCGCCTCGCTTATCAACTTCCGGAGCAATGCCATCCAGGGCAATTATGCCGGCGCCGACATCGTTTCATACAACTGGAACACCCAGATCAAATTCGACGGCAATTATTTCGAGGCGAGCCCGAAATGCTTCGTCCAGGACGGCGACAGCGGTGGCGAGTACACCTCGAACAACTTCGTGTTCGTCGACAACAAGGGTCTCGACGCGCATATCGCGGACTTCGCAAATCGCTTCTATTTCATTCGCAACCGGATGGGCGAATTCTACCTGGGCTCCAACAACGAGCGCATCGTCGTCGAGGACAACACCGTCAACGACGATGACGGGCTGACCCCGTTCACCAACTATACCGGCCCGGGCGTGACCGGCCTCATCTATCGCGACGCTCCGATCAAGCACGTGCAGGCATATGCCGCTGCGGGGGGAACCCCCAATGGGGCGAGCGACTCGTTCAATGTGGTGATCACCGGTGCGAAGCCGGGAGATCAGGTCATCGTCACGCACAGCGCGCTTCCCGCCGGCTGGGAAACCGCCGGGAACTGCATTGCGAACGACACCGTGCGCGTTGATCTGCTCAATTTCTCCGGCGCCGCCGGGACGAGCTTCACGGGGACGCTGAAGGTTCTGGTCGAAAGGATCTGAATTCTGGCCGCTGCGGTGCAAACGCGCCGCGGCGGCCTTTCCCAGGAGTCAGCCGCCCTTAGCGATCCGTGCGGCTGATGATCTTCGCCACGCCGTTCTTCGGGATGCCGATCATGTAGTTCGTGCCGCCCTTGCAGGTGACGCGCCAGGTCGGCACGCCGTCCTGGTCGGCGATACGGGTCGAGCTGTCGACATGGTCGCACGGCAAGGGCGCGTCCTGCAGCGCGCGGATGAAGGTCGCGCCGCGCTGCGCATCATTCTGGGCGAGCACGGCCGCGCTGTAGTTGGTCTCCGCCGCATTGCCCGCGGCAGGTTCGTCGGCGGCGTTGAGCGGCTCGGCGTTCACCGCGTCATTGGCGGTGAGGTTGGTATTGCTGGCCCCGCCGCAACCGGCGAGCGCAAGCGCGGCGAGCATCGGCACAACAATCCGCATCTTCATACTCCCCAGAAAAGACGGTCCCGCGATCAATGCGGGACCGTAACCATTGTTCCTGTCAGCGCTGATAGGCCTTGGGCAGCGCGCCTTCCTTGGGATCGAGATAACGCTGGCGCAGGCGCGTCCAGCGGTTCTCGAGCGGCTGCTCGACCCCGTCGATGAAGACATTGACCACCGAAGTGCCGATCTCGAGCGGATCGCCGTCCCAGATCACCACGTCGCCGCGGCGGCCGGGCTTGAGCGAGCCGAACTCGCCACCGAGGCCCAGCGCCTCGGCCGGCCTGGAGCTGATCGCCGCGAAGGCCGCGCCCCAATCGAGCCCGGTGGCGCCGGGCACCTTGGTCAGCGCGACCAGGTTGCCGGCATACTGCTTCTCCCAGCGGGCCTGGCGGGCCTCGTCCTGGTTGATCGTGCCGATGCCGACCAGCACGCCCGCCGCGGCCATGCGGCCGACATTGGACTGGCTGGCGGCGAGCTGCTCGAAGCTCTCGGGCAGGTCGTTGAGCGCGGTGGCGATCACCGGCACGCCGGCGGCCGCGATCTGCGGCGCGACGGTCCAGCCCTCGGTCGCGCCGACGAACACCAGCTTGAGCGCCGGAAGCTCCTTCTTGAGCTGCAGCAGCACCAGGATGTCCGACGCGCGCTCGACATGGACGACCAGCGGCATGCGGCCCTGCACCACCGGCACCAGCGCCTCGGCATCGGCGCGGGTGAGGAAGGCGTCCTTGCCGCGATCGGTATAGCTGCCCGGCGCGCGGATATAGTCGCGGACCTCGAACAGCACGTTCTTCAGCGTGGCATAGGCCGCCGGACGGCTGCCGCCCGCGGCCCGCGCGCCGGCCTCGCCCCATTCCATGAACTGGAAGGCGCGCGGCTTGCTGACCGCGTCCATGTCCGATCCCAGGTCGATGATCGCGCCCTGGCCGGCGAAGATCGAGCCGCGATTGTCCGGCGCGACCACGGCGCGGGTGATACCCTCGGCCCGGTTGATCGCGATCGGCGTCGACTTGGGATTGACCGCCGGGGTCACGTCGATCGCCGCGTGGAAGGGCGCACCGCTCGCGCCGGTGTCGTTGGTCTCGTCGACCCCGTCGACCTCGACGATGCCCATGCGGGTGAAGCCGGCGAAGATGCCGGGCGAGACCCATTTGCCGCCCGCGTCGATCACGCGGATGCCGGCGGGCACCGCGACGCCCGGGCCGGCGGCGACGACCTTGCCGTCGCGGATCACGACGGTGCCGCCATCGACCGGCTGGCCGCCATCGCCGACGACCAGCTTGGCATTGGTGATCGCCACGGTCTGCGCCGCGGCGGGAAGAGCGAAGGCGACGGTGGCGAGGAGAGCAGCGGCAATGGCTCGCACTCCCTTTTCCCCGGCGAAGGCCGGGGCCCAGTCCTTGAAAGTCACGCGCCTTGGCGCGTCTTCGCGCGCACGCTGAGCCTGGGCCCCGGCCTTCGCCGGGGAAAGGCCGATCGCAGGATCAGAGGCGGTGCTATGGCGGAGCTGCTTCGTCATCACTTCACATCCCCCTCGCCCGGCTGGCCGAGCTCGAAATCGGAAACCGGACGACGCTTCGGATCCTGGGCGTCGAACATCAGGGCGCCATCGACCCAGACCTTCTCGGGGCGGGTGTAGACGCTGAACGGATTGCCGTTCCACAGCACGACATCGGCCATCTTGCCGGGCTTGAGGCTGCCGGTCTTGTCGGCGATGCCCAGCGCCTTGGCCGGATTGATCGCCAGCCAGGTCCAGGCATGCTCCTCGCTGATGTTCATGCCCGCCTTGATGCCCGAGGCGCGCGCCTTGGCGACTTCCTGGTTGAGGCGCTGGATGCCGTTCTGGTCATCCGAATGGATCATCGCGCAGGCGCCTTCCTTGTCGAGGATGGCGAGGTTCTCCGGGACGGCGTCATAGGCTTCCATCTTGAAGCCGTACCAATCGGCCCACACCGCGGCGCAGGTGTTGTTCGCCTTGAGCAGGTCGGCGATCTTGTAGGCTTCCACCGCGTGGTGGAAGGCCGAGACGTGGTAGCCGAACTCCTTGGCCATATCCATGACGATGGCCATCTCGTCGGCGCGGTAGCAATGGTTCTGGACGAGGATCTCGCCGTCCAGCACGCCGCGCAGCGTGTCCATCGCGATGTCGCGCGACGGGGCCTCGCCGCCCTTCTCCTCATAGCGGTCCCAGCGGCGCTTGTACTCGACGGCGCGCGCCCAGGTGGCGCGATCGACCGCGATGTTGCCCATCCGGGTGGAGGGCATGCGGCCCTTCGAGCCATAGACCCGCTTGGGGTTCTCGCCGCAGGCCATCTTGAGGCCATAGGGCGCGCCGGGGAACTTCATGCCCTGCATGGTGCGGGCATAGACGTTCTTGAGCACCACCGAGCGGCCGCCCATCAGGTTGGCCGAGCCGGGAAGGATCTGGAGCGTGGTGACGCCGCCATTGGCCAGCGCGCGACCGAAGCCGGGATCCTGCGGCCAGACGCTGTGCTCGGCCCAGACATCGGCGGTCACCGGCCCGGTCATCTCGTTGCCGTCCGAATTGGCCTGCACGCCGGGCGAGGGATAGTCGCCGAGATGGCTGTGGATGTCGATCACGCCGGGGGTGACATACTTACCCTTCCCGTCGATCACCGTTACACCGCCGTCGGGGGCGGCGCTCATGTCCGCGAAGATCGACACGATCTTGCCATCTCGGAACAGCAGCGCAGCATGATCGAAGCGCCCGCCCTCGCCATCAAGAATCGTGACGTTGGTCAGCAGCGTCGGCGCGCCCGGATAGGCATGATAGGTCGAGGGGAAGGGATCGTGGCTGTAGCCCTTGCCCTTGCCGGGTCCGCTGGTGGACGTGGCCGGCTCGGACGAGGCCGATTGCGCCCTGGTGCTGCCGGAATCGCAGGCTGTCAGCCCGGCCAGCGCCCCAAAGATGATTAACGAGCGGATCAAGCGATTCCTCCCCCTTGCGTAATGGTCCGGTGATCGCGCAGGTGAAGGCCACTTGGCAAGTAACTCCTTCGTTCGGAAGAAACTGAACCACTCTGGACTATCCCCATTTTCTCCTTGGCTTGATTGGTGTTATTGACAGTTCCTGGAAGGGGAAGGTGCATCGTTGCGCGTAGCAATTGACCCTGCCGAGCCGTCTCGCGTGACGGCCCCCGGAAACCGGCGGGTCGCGATCGGGCTTGCCAGCTTCGGACTGGCGTGCAGCCTGACCTCTTTCGCCGGCTGGATTTTCGCGATTCCAGACCTGCGCGGCTTCGGCTTCAACGACTTTCCGATCTGGCCCTGGACCGCGATCGGCTATGCCGGCCTGTCGCTCGGCTTCCTCGCCTCCTTCCTCGATCGCCGCCGCGTGGCGATGCATCTGCTCGCCATTCCGCTGGCGATCGCCTTCGTCTCGCTGTTCGAACGCTGGACGGAGATCGACCTGGGCGTGGACCGGCTGCTCTTCCCGAACCAGGTCGTCGATTTCGCCTTCCCCAATCCGGGCCGGGTGGGGATCAACCCGGCGGCGGTGTTCCTGGTGCTCGGCCTGGCCGGGCTCGGCCAGTGCGTGCGCGATCTGGTCGCCAAGGAGATGCGCAGCCTGGTCGCGATGATCGCGCTGGGGCTTGCCGCCGCCGCGGCGATCATCATCCTGTTCTCGCATCCCGGCTCCAGCCCCAGCGTGCCGCTGCTCACCACGTCGCTGCCCGCCGCGATGATCTCGATCTCGCTGGCCCTGGCGGCGATCGCCTGGAACAGCGGCTTCACCTGGATGCGCGATCTGGCACGCGACCCCGGCAACCGGCGCGTGCTGCAGATCCTGCTGCCCGCCGCGCTGATCCTGCCGGTGCTGCCCGCCGCGCTCGAACTGGTCCTGGCCCGGCGCATGGTGTTCGCCGCCGCCCCCGGCCAGCTGCTGGCGATGCTCGGCAATGTGCTGATCGTCGGCACCATCGCCTATTGGGCCGTCACCCGCGTGGCGCGCGAGCAATCCGCTCAGGTCGAGCTCAGCGAGGCGATCGACATCACCACCATGGCGCTCACCGCGCCGGACGGGCGGATCGTCCACTGGTCCGAGGGGGCCGCCCAGCTGTTCGGCTGGAGCGCCGAGGAGGCCTGTGGGCAGAACAAGTACATGCTGCTCCGCTCGCGCTGCGAGAGCCCGGAAACCAGCCTGCCCCGTCGCCCGCACGGCGAGGCGCAGGAGCTGGTGGAGATCAGCCGCGACGGGCGGGAGATCGCCATTCTCGAGCGCGTCCACCGCGTCGAGATCGCCGGCCGCGAGCCGGTGATCATCCACAAGATGACCGACATCTCCGACCGTGCCCATACCGTGGCCGAGCTGCGCGAGAGCGAGGAGCGGCTCGCCATCGCCACCGCCACGCACGAAGTGGGCGTGTTCGAATGGGACGTCGCCTCGGGCAAGCTCAGCTGGGCGCCCGGCGCCGAGGAGCGGCTGGGGCTGGTGCCGGGCAGCGTCACCACCTTCAATGGCTGGCGCGACCAGATCGAGCCCGAGGATGCCGAGGCGGTGATCGAGACGATCGAGCTGGCGGTTGCCGATCGCGCGCCGCGGTTCAGCTTCCGCTACCGGTTCAAGGAGCGCAACGGGACGGTCCGCGCGGTGGAGGGATCCTCGCGCGCCTTCTACGATACCGAGGGCAACCTCACCCGGACGATCGGCGCGATGCTCGACGTCACCGAACGCGAGGAGCGCGAGTCCGCGCTGCGCCGGCGCGAGGCGCAGCTCCGCTCGATCATCGAGACGGTGCCCGAGGCGATGCTCGCGGTGGACGAGGAAGGCACGATCCGCGTGTTCAGCACCGCGGCGGAGGAGCTGTGGGGCTATCGCGCCCATGAAGTGCTGGGCCACACATTCTCGATGCTCACCCCCTATCCGCGCGACGATGCGGGGGAAGAGGGCGAGGCAGAGTCGCGGCTGGGCGCCTTCCTCAGGGAGGGCAAGCCCCTAGAACCCGGGCAGACCATCGCCGCCGCCGGCCTAGACCGCGACGGCAAGCGCTTTCCCATGGAAGTCCGCGGCAACGTGGCGCAGGTCGACGGGCACCTGCTCTACACGCTGTTCGCCCGCGACCTGACCAGCCAGTTCGAGGCGGAGGAACGGCTCAGCGAGCTCAACGCCGAGCTCGCCCATGTCGGCCGCCAGTCGGCGATGAGCGAGCTGGCCGCGGACATGGCGCACGAACTCAACCAACCGCTCGCCGCGACCTCAAATTTCCTCGCCGCAGCGCGTATGTTGCTCGACAAAGGAGAGGATTTCGAACGCATCGCCGAACTCCTCCGCATGGCCAACGAGCAAACGTTGCGGGCGGGCGAGATCATCCGGCGACTGCGCAGCTTCACGATGCGCGGCGATGTCGACCTTCGGGTTACACCGCTGGCGCCAACGATCAGAGATGCCGCCGATCTGGTGCTCGTTGGAACCAGCCAGTTCAATATCCGGCTGACTTACGATCTCGATCCCGACGTGCCCTGCGTCTTCGCGGATCGTGTGCAGGTGCAGCAAGTCGTAGTTAATCTTCTGCGCAATTCTATAGACGTTCTTCGCAAACAGGATGCTAGCGAGCGCCGGATCACGGTAAGTTCGCGCAAGTCCAGTGAAGACATGATTGCAATAGAGATTGCCGATAGCGGCCCGGGCATACCGGAACCAATGCTCGACCAACTCTTTTCTCGTTTCACCACGACGAAAAAAGAAGGCGCAGGAATGGGTATTGGACTTTCCATCAGCAAGCGTATCATCGAAGCGCATGGTGGGACGTTGAGTGCGGAGAACCGGCCAGAGGGTGGCGCGGTTTTCCGTTTCACATTGCCCACCACGGAACAGGGTGGAGAGTAGATGACAAAAACGGTCTATATCGTGGACGACGACGATGCCGTCCGTGCCTCGCTGCACAGCCTCCTTTCTCTCCGATCAGATCTGGTGATCCGGGCCTTCCGCTCGGGCGACATTTTCCTGGAATCGCTGCCGGACCTGGATCCGGGCGTGCTGCTGCTCGATTTCCACATGCCGGGATCGACCGGCCTGGACGTGCTCCAGTCGGTGGGCAACGATCCCAAGTTCGTCGCGATCATCCTCACCGGGCAGGGCAATGTCGGGCTGGCGGTGCAGGCGATGAAGGCCGGCGCGCTCGATTTCATCGAGAAGCCCTATGAGGCCGAGTTCCTGATGACGGCGATCGACCTCGCCTTCTCGCGTCTCGAGGAAGGCAATGAGGCGGCAAGCCGGGTCAATGTCGCCGAGACCAAGATCGGCAAGCTCTCCCCGCGCGAGCGGGACGTGCTCAAGGGGCTGATCGAAGGGCGATCGAACAAGATCATCGCCTATGAGCTCGACATCAGTCCGCGCACGGTGGAGATTTACCGCGCGAACCTGATGGAGAAGCTGGAAGTACGCAGCCTTTCCGAAGCGCTGCGCATCGCCTTCGCGGCAGGCATGTTCCCCAAGAACTGAAGCACCGGGGCCGGGGTCCGCACGGACCCTGGCCGTCAGGACTCGGGATAGCCCCAGCCGGGCAGCATCGCTTCGATGGCGGCGGCAGCGTCCTCGCGGGCGATGCGGGCGGGCATGGCCGGATCGACCACCGCCCCGCCGATAACGGCGATCCCGCGCCAGCGCGGATCGGCGCGCAACGCGGCCTCCCCGCCCTCACGCCCGGCCAGCGCAACCTCGTCGATGATCAGCACGGGCGCCTTGGCGAGCCAGCGTTCGACACTGGGATCGTCGATATTGTCTAGGGTGACGAGATCGGCGCCGGCCATCGACAGACGCGCGATCAACGTGCTGCGGAGGCCCGCCTCACGCACAATCAGCACCAGCAATGGGAACACGGACTCACCTGGCCTTCCTGACATTCGCGACCCGGACTTGATGCCCGTGGGATGACCGAAATATGCGAAATCCTGCATATCCGGCCATCCGGGGCTTCTACCTAAAGGTTTGTCCGCAAAGCCGGATCAGAAGCTGAAGGTCAGATCCGTGTGGATGAACTTGGTGTCGCTGGTGCGCGGCGCATTGGGCGCGTCGCGCAGGAATGCTCCCTTGGCGAGCCAGGCCGAACCCAGTTCCAGGCGCAGTTTCTGGGGGACCAGCCAGCGGCGGGCGCGCAGCTCGAACTGGACGCCGCCGAAGGTGTCGGTCTTGCCGGTCCGATCGATCACGCCGGTCGAGGCGAAGCTGTCGATCGCCGAGGCGAGCCAGGCGCCGCGCACCGACGCCATCAGGTCAAGCCGCTTCGACGGCCGCGCCTCGAAGCGCACGCCCGGCGAGACGATGTTGGCCCGGCCGAGCGCGCCATAGAGCGAGAGCGGGCCGAAATCGGCCCGGCGAGCGCCGTACAGCGTGTCGAAGCGGGTGAAGGTGTTCGGGTTGGCCGTCTCACCGCTCGCATAGTCGAACAGCGCAGCGACACGGGGCGCCCACTTACCGTCGAAAGTCCAGCCGGTCTCGGCATGGACGAAGCCGGCGCGGACCTTGAGATCGCGCACATCGGTGACCGCGGCGGTGGCGCGCACCAGGCCGCGCTGCAGCGCCCCTTCCACTTCGTAATCGAGCGCATTCTTGGCCGGCGCCCGGCGCAGGCGCGCGCCGAAGGTGACGAGGCGACGATTGCGCGTCGGGTGGGTGGTGCGGTCATGCTCGATCAGGCGGAAGCCATAGGCCTCGAGCGAGGTGTTGCCATAGAGCTTGGCCAGCGTCGCATTTCCGCCGAAAAACTCGATGTTTTCCGCCGCGCGGTCGAGCTGGACCTTGTTGTCATAGATGTCCGCGGGCGTTTCGGGCAGCGCGGTGAAGGGCCGCGTCCAGAACAGGATCAGCTGGTTCTTGTTCTTGTCCTTCGCCTCGACCTTGGCGCCCAGATAGGTGGGAACCCCGTTCGGGAAGTCGGTACGACCGACCAGGCGGCTCGCGCCGATGTCCATCGAGAACTTGCCGCCGGTGACCTGCACACCCTTGACCGGACGCCAGGCGAGATAGGCCTGGACCGGCTCGAGATCGTTGATCTCGCTGGTCCGCACCGAGCTGCGGTCATCCTCGCCATAGCCGCGCGCATCGATGACCTCGCCCATCAGCGTGAAGGCGCCGACATCGACCTTCGCCGCCACCACGGTGCGGAACGAGAGGAAGCTGTCGCTCTCGGGCGTGTTGGGACGGAACTGGCCGCCGATCGTCTCGGCGCGGGCACGGACGCTGCCGGTCAGGCTGAACTTGACCTTGTCCTGCGCAAGGGCCGGCGCGGCGGAAACGAAAGGCAGGATCGCTGCGCAGGCGAGGGAAATGCGAACAGAACGGGCCACGGGAAACTCCGGAAATGGTTACCCGAGAAATTATAGGATGATCCGTAAACTACAGAGACCACCCTGTGGAAACTACGCAGTCCGGGAACGGGCTCGCCGATCGTCCTATAATGAGGGGGTATTTTCGCGCCCGCCAGGGCTCCCCTCTCAATCGCGGTGCCCGTCACGAAGGGCGCCGGAAGCTAGTGGAATTCAGAATGCTCGGCACAATAAACAGCTGGCCCCTCGCAAAGAAGATGCTGGTGGCCTTCGCCCTGATCGGCACCCTGGTCCTTGGCCTGGGCATCAATGGCTATGTGTCGAACAAGACCCTGAGCGGCGTCGCCACCCGGCACGTCGAGAACGGCATCACCGGGCTTTCGGGCCTGACCGACGTGCTCGCCGACATCCGCGAGCTGCGGATCATCGTCTACAGCTATTACAACGCCGCGACCCCCAAGGACGCCGCGAGCCTGGTCGAGCGCCGCGCCAAGGGCGAGGCCAAGCTGCTCGCGGACATCGACGCCTATCGCAAGGTCGCCGGTGACGACTTCAGCGCCGATGTGGACGGCCTGCGCACGCGCGCGACCGAGCTGATCGCCGCGAACAAGATCATCTTCGAGCTGCGCGCCGCAAACGACCTCGAAGGATCGGTCAAGGCGATCAAGGGCGTCGGCAAGGAAAAGTCGCACGACGCGATCGAAGCGGCCGACAACCTGCTGACCCGCACCCGCGAGCGTTCGGCCAAGGACAATGAATATGGCCAGAGCCAGACGACCTTCGCGCTGATCATGACGATCCTGCTGTCGCTCGTCTCCTTCGGCGGCCTGATCGGCATCTGGCTCGCGATCAATCGCACCGTCGCCAATCCGATGGCCAAGCTGACCGAAGCCACCACCGTGCTCGCCCAGGGTGGCGAGGCCGAGGTGCCGAGCCGCGACCGCAAGGACGAGCTGGGCCAGATCGCCAATGCCGTCGAACAGTTCCGCCTGGGCACCAAGGCCCGCGCCGAAGCCGATGCGCGCTCGGCAGCCGAGCTGCGCGAGGTGATGGACACGCTGCGCGAGACGCTGCAGGCACTGAGCCACGGCGACCTGACCGCCGAGATCACCGCCGCCTATCCTGCCGCCTATGCCGAGCTGAAGACCAACTTCAACGAGGCCGTGACCAGCCTGCGCACGCTGATCGGATCGGTGATGGAATCGACCGCCGCGATCAACACCGGCTCGAGCGAGATCGCCTCGGCTTCCGAGGACCTGGCGCGCCGCACCGAAGCCAATGCCGCCAGCCTCGAGGAAACCTCGGCCGCGATCGCCCAGATGGACGAGCGCCTGAAGGCGATGGCCGGTTCGGCCGACCGCACCGTGGCGCGCGCCGATGGTGCGATCAGCACCGTCTCGGGCGGCCGCGCGATCGCCGACGAAGCCGTGCAGGCGATGACCCGCGTCGCGGACAGCGCCAAGGGCATCGACAGCGTGATCGAGGGTCTCGACAAGATCGCCTTCCAGACGCGCGTCCTCGCGATGAACGCCGCCGTCGAAGCCGGCCGTGCGGGTGAAGCCGGCCGCGGCTTCGCGGTGGTCGCCGATCTCGTCTCGGCGCTCGCGATGCGCGCCGAGGAAGAAGCCGGCCGCGCCCGCGACCAGCTGACCGCCACCCAGACCGACATCGTCGCGGCGGTGGAGATGGTCGAGAAGGTCGACGGCGCGCTCGCCAACATCTCGGGCGACGTGAGCGAAGTGCACACGCTGCTCGCCGAAATGGCGACCGACAACCAGGCCCAGTCGACTGCGATCACCCAGATCAGCGCCGCGATCGGCACGATGGACCAGGGCACCCAGCAGAATGCCGCAATGGTCGAACAGACCTCGGCCGCCGCGCGCAACCTGAGCTCGGAAGTCAGCTCGCTCGCCGAACAGGCCAGCCGGTTCACCGTCGGCGCCGCCACCGCGGCCCGCCCGGCGATGCGCCCGGCCCCGGCCCCAACCCCTTCGCGCCCGGCCAAGCCGGTCGCCAAGAAGAACGCGAACTATGTTTCACCGGTGAAGGCGCTGCCCATCACCACCCCTGTTGCCAGTGGCGGCGACGACGACTGGACGTCGTTCTGAGGCCGTGACGCATCGATCCTAACCAACTGAGGAAGCGGGCCCGGGGGAGGGCTCGCTTCTTTTTGCAGGAGTGCAAACCATGAACCTTCTCGCGAAGTTCAAGATTCCAACCAAGATCCTCGCGCTCGTGATCCTAGTCGCAGCCGTGGGTTTCGCTGTTTCGCTGTTCGGCACCAACGCGCTCGACTCGATCACCGCGAAATACTCGACGCTGGTCGAGGAGCAGATGCCGGTCTCCACCGCGATGGCCCGTGCCAATCGCCGCGGCACGGACATCGCCTACTCCGCCTATCGTGCGCTCGCCTATGACGGCGCCTCGAAGGAGGCACGCGAGACGGTGGGCCAGGAGCAGTCGAGCTTCGATTCGGCCAACAAGCTGTTCGACAACGCAGTCCAGCTCCAGCCGGAACTCAAGCCGCAGATCGAGGACTTCCGCGCGCGGATGGCCAAGGTCCACGAGCTTGCCGCACGCGCCATCCAGTTCGGCCTGCGCAACGACAATGACAACGCGCGCGCCTCGCTCGCCGAGATGGACCCGCTGATGAACGCGCTTGCGGCGGACATGGTCAAGTTCAACGACACGATCATCGCCGACGGCAAGACGGAATCCGACAAGCTGTCGGACTCGGCCGATGCGACCTCGACGCTGATGCTGACGATCAGCATCATCTCGACCCTGCTCGCGCTGGGAGTGGCCTTCATCGTCTCGCGCGCCGGGATCACCCAGCCGCTGGCACGCCTGCAGGACACGATGCGCACCCTCGCCGGCGGCAACAACCGCGTCGAGGTGCCGGGCACCGACCGCGGCGACGAGCTGGGCGAAATGGCCAAGACCGTGCTGGTCTTCCGCGATACCGCCCAGGCGCAGGAAGCCGCCGCGGCCGCCAAGGCCAAGGCCGATGCGGAGCAGAAGATGGTCGTCGAGACGCTCGGCGACAATCTCGGCGAGCTCGCCAAGGGCGACCTGACCGCGACGATCACTCGCGAGTTCACCGGCGAATACGTCCAGCTCAAGACCAACTTCAACGAAGCCGTCAGCAGCCTGCGCACGCTGATCGGCTCGGTGATGGAATCGGCCGCGACGATCAACACCGGCTCGACCGAGATCGCCCAGGCTTCGGAAGATCTCGCCCGCCGTACCGAGAGCAACGCCGCGTCGCTCGAGGAGACTTCGGCCGCGATCAGCCAGATGGACGAGCGCCTGAAGGTGATGGCGGGCTCGTCCGGCCGCACCGTGGAGCGCGCGGACGGCGCGATCAGCACCGTCTCGGGCGGCCGCGCGATCGCCGATGAGGCGATGCAGGCGATGACGCGCGTCAGCGACAGCGCCAAGGGCATCGACTCGGTCATCGAAGGCCTCGACAAGATCGCCTTCCAGACCCGCGTCCTCGCGATGAACGCCGCCGTCGAAGCCGGCCGCGCGGGCGAGGCCGGCCGCGGCTTCGCGGTGGTCGCCGATCTCGTCTCGGCGCTCGCGATGCGCGCCGAGGAAGAAGCCGGTCGCGCCCGCGACCAGCTGACCGCCACCCAGGCCGACATCGTCTCGGCCGTGGACGCGGTGCAGAAGGTCGATGGTGCCCTGGCCAACATCTCGAGCGACGTGGGCGAAGTCCACACGCTGCTCGCGGAGATGGCCGCGGACAACCAGGCCCAGTCGGCTGCGATCACCCAGATCAGCACCGCGATCGGCACGATGGACCAGACCACGCAGCAGAACGCTGCGATGGTCGAGGAAACCTCGGCGGCGGCGCGCAACCTGAACACGGAAGTGAATGCACTTTCGGAGCAGGCCAGCCGCTTCACCGTCGGCGCCGCCACCGCGGTGCGCCCGGCGGCCCGTCCGGCCCCGACGCCCGCCACGCGCGCGCCGAAGCCGGCGGCGAAGAAGGCCGGTGGCTATGTATCGCCGGTCAAGGCCCTTCCGGCCGCGGCGATGGACGGCGGGGACGACTGGGCGACCTTCTGAGCCCGGTCCTCGACGCAGGAAATGGGGGCGTCCCGGCTTCGGCCGGGGCGCCCTTTTCCTTGATGGCTCAGGTCCGCAGGATGAAGGCCAGCAGCCCTGCCCCAGCCCCCAGCTGCGCCACCGCGATCACCCAGAGCCAGGTGGAGAAGGGTTGCTTGCGCGTCTTGTGGCGGAACAGCCGCCGTGCGGCGAAGGCCCCCGGCGATCCACCGATCAGGGCAAGGCCGAGCAGATCGGCTTCGGGAATGCGCCGCACGCCGGCGATCGCGCGCCTCTTGTCCTGCCAGAAGCGCAGGATCGTCCAAAGATTGACGACAAGTATCCAGGTGAAGGCGGCGATGAGCATCGGCCGCTCCTAGCCGCTATCGGCCGCAACGAAAAAGGGCGCCGCGGCTTTCGCCGGGCGCCCTTTTTGAGCAGGATCGTGGGATCAGGCGGCGACGCGTTGCGGGACGCGCAGGCCTTCCATGATCGTGCGGTTGACTTCGATCAGCTCACGGATCCGCTCGCGGCCGGCAATGACATCGCTGGTGAAGCGATCCACCCACAAGCCGATCGACACGATCTGGGCACGCAGATCGCGCGGCAGGCCGTTGTTCGGATCGTTGCAATCGTTGGAGAAGGCGTTCCACATCTGGCGATTGCGGTGCAGCGACGGCATCAGCAGCGCGCCCTTCAGGCCACGCTCTTCCGCTTCCATCATCTCGCCGGTGATCTCGCCCAACAGCCTGAGCTCTGCCGAGCGCGGCGTTTCAGCCCGGGCACGGGCTGCCTGATAGGCATTAAGGGTCATGCTCGCTCCATTTGCTTGACCCTTCATTCTAGGACGGTTGCGACCGTTCCGGGTGCGAACATCCTATAAGATTAGTGCGCCCTCCCGAAAATGCGGGCGCGCATCCGGGGAAAATCATTGGCCAACACCATAATTCCGCACGCGCTGCCGACTGCGCTGGACGCCTATCCCGGCGTGACCCTGTTGTCGCTCGACTGTTTCGACACGCTGCTGTGGCGCGACGTGCACGCCCCGCGCGACCTGTTCGGCGCGCTGGGCGACGCCAACCTGCTCCAGCGCGGCTGGGCCGAGAAGACCGCGCGGAGCACCGCCGCGGTCCGCCACAAGCGCAACGAAGTCCATATCGACGAGATCTATGCCGAGCTGATGCCCAATGCGAGCATCGCCGAGCGCCGCGCCGCGGTGCAGAACGAGATCGACACCGAAGCCCGCCACTGCTTCGCCTTCAAGCCCACCGTCGAGCTGATGCGCGCGGCCAAGGCCCGCGGCATCGAGACGATCATCGTCTCCGACACCTATCTGGACGACAAGCAGCTGCGCGGCCTTATCGCCAAGGCGGCGGGCGAGGAAGTCGCCGGCCTGATCGGCCGCATCTTCTGCTCGTCGCACTATGGCAAGGCCAAGGGCGAAGGCCTGTACGAGCCGGTGCTCAAGGCGCTGAAGATCGCGCCGGAAAAGATCCTGCACATCGGCGACAATGCCAATGCCGATGTGAACGGCGTGGCGCCGTTCGGCGTAAACACGCTGCACCTGAAGCAGTTCACCCGGGACAGCGAACAGCGCATCCGGCTGGAGAGCGCGATCAGCAGCTTCTTCCACCCGAGCGAGGCTGGCGTGGCGCTCACCCACCAGCCCCACCGTGCAACGATCTCGGCGATCGAGCCGCAGCTGACCGACCCCGCCGAGGCGCTGGGCTACGTCACGCTGGGTCCGGTGCTGAACGGCTTCGACCGCTGGCTGGAGGATGAGGCCAGGGCACTGCAGGCGCAGCACGGCGGCACCGTCCATGCGGTGTTCCTGATGCGCGACGGCTATCTGCCCCAGCTGGTCCACCAGGCGCGCGGCGGCACCGGCCATGCCGTGGAGATCAGCCGCGCGACCGGCACCGCCGTCTCGCTCACCGACGCCAAGGCGGTCGAGCGGTACCTGCAGCGCGAGATCATGGGCGATCTGGCCACGGTGGCGAAGCAGCTGATGCTGCCCGCGCCCGAGGCGGCCAAGCTGGTCAAGGACTTCCCCCGCCCCGGCGCCTTCCTGAAGGCGATCCAGGAGCCGCAGCGGATGCGCCGCATCACCGCCGCCTCGCGTGCCTTTGGCGAGCGGATGATCGCGCATGTCCGCAAGACGGTGAACCCGGCGCCGGGCGACACGCTGATGCTGGTCGACCTGGGCTATAACGGCTCGGTCCAGAACGATGTCGAGGCACTGCTCGTCCGCGAGCTCGGCGTGAAGGTCGCCGGCCGCTACCTGCTGTTCCGCGAGCAGTCGCTGAGCGGCCTCGACAAGAAGGGCTTCATCGGCGACGACCACTACGACTGCGCCGCGCTCGAGGCGCTGTGCGCGAACGTCGCCGTGCTCGAGCAGCTCTGCACTGCGGCGCAGGGCTCGGTGGTCGACTATGAGCCGGACGGCACCTCGATCCGCCGCGGCAGCTCGATCAAGTCGCTCCAGTCGGCGGTCCGCGACCGCGTCCAGGCAGGCTGCCTGCGCTTCGTGCGCGATGAGGGCAGCCCGGTGATCCGCGCCGCGCAGCCGGCGGATCTCGCGACCATGTGGCGCCGCGCCGCCACCGGCGTGCTCGGACGGCTGATGTACGTGCCGCTCGAGAGCGAGCTGAGCGTGCTCGGCGAATTCGAGCACGATCTCAACATGGGCGTGGACAACACGGTGTCGCTGTTCGACCAGGGCATCGCCCGGCGCGGCCTGCGCCAGCGCGGCCTGAGCTACATGAAGAGCGCCGACCGGATGTACCTGCCGGCCGAGCTGCACGGCGAGGGGCTGGCGGTGAAGCTGAGCCTGCTCGCCCAGCGCCGCTTCTCGCTGCCGCTCAAATACCAGGACTTTGTCGACAACACGATCGCGCTGCCGCTGATCGTCGCCGACGGCAACCAGGTCTCGACCGGCTCGGTCACCGCCACGCCCACGCATGACGGCTATTATCTCGCGCCCATCCCGATCGGCGACAGCCGCTTCTCGGTCGGCGTGCAGTTCGGCCAGCTCTATGATTACCTGCAGGTGGAAAGCGCCAGCTTCATGCCTGTCGAGCGCTTCCTGAGCGACGAGCCGCATCCCGACGGCAACGAGGAAGTCGATGCCGCGCCCTCGCTCGAGGGCATGGAGCAGGTCGCTCCGCACCTCTTCCGCTGCGAGAACGAATTCGGCTTCATGATGATCCCGCCGCCGCCGCGGCAGGACGGCCGGCCGATGATGCTCGCCCTCGTGTTCCGCCCGATCGCCGCGCGCCAGGCCGCGGCGCCCCAGACCGCACCCCATATCTTCGCAGGAGCCCACGCATGACTCTTCTGATCCATTCCATGTCGGAATTCTCGGACATCATCCTCCACGCCCTGCAGATCGCCGGCGTCCGCAACATCGCCGAGGTCGGCGCCGAGTTCGGCGGCACCTCGCAGCAGCTCGCCGCCTATGCGCGCGTGACCGGCGGCAGCCTGACCAGCATCGATCCGGCGCCGAAGAACGAATTCCTCGCCTGGGTGGCGCAGACCCCCGAGGTGCGCCACATGCCCGAGGCGAGCCATGACGCGATGCCCAAGCTGTCGAACATCGACGCTTGGGTGATCGACGGCGATCACAATTACTACACCGTGATCGAGGAGCTCCGCATCGCCAACCGGCTGGCGCTCCGCGACGGCAAGCACCTGTTCGCGCTGATGCACGACGTCTCCTGGCCGTGCGCCCGCCGCGACTGCTATTATGCGCCCGACCGTATCCCGGCCGAGCATCGCCACCCCTATAGCTATGAAGCGGGCGTGACCCTTGGCGATCCGCAGCTGCACGAGGGCCGCGGCTTCCGCGGTTGCGGCAGCTTCGCCTGGGCGCTGCACGAGGGTGGCCCGCGCAACGGCGTGCTCACCGCGGTCGAGGACTTCCTGGAAGAGACGCGCACCGAAGAGCGCCCGCTCGCCTGGGCGCACGTCCCCGCGGTGTTCGGCCTGGGCATCCTGTTCGACAGCTCGGCCCCCTGGGCGCCCGCGCTCGCCGAGATGATCATGCCCTGGCACAACAACAAGCTGCTCCACGCGCTCGAGACCAACCGGCTGAGCAACTACCTCGCCGTCATCGACTGGCAGGACCGCACCGCCGCGCGCGCCGCCGCTTAACCAATTTGCCGGTGCGGTCGCACCGCCCCGGCAAATCCTTCCTATAATTCTGGAAACAACAGGGACATCGGGCGAACCGCCATGCTCAACGGCGTAGGTTTCATCATCATTCTCGTTTGCGTGTTCGGCAGCTTCATGATGTCCGGCGGCAAGTTCGAGATCATCGCGCACGCGCTGCCGCACGAGATGATGGCGATCGCGGGGGCCTCCGTCGGGGCCTTCATCGTCGCCAACTCGCTGTCGACGGTGAAGAAGGCCGGTGCAGGCATCATGCGCTCGTTCAAGGGCGGCAAGTGGAAGGCGCAGGACTACAAGGACCTGCTCACCCTGATGTTCACCGTGCTCTCCACCTTCAAGAAGGGTGGCGCCACGGCGCTCGAGCCGCACCTGGACAAGCCGGAGGAGAGCAATCTCTTCACGCCCTATCCGCGCCTGCTCAAGGACCACCACCTGATCGAGTTCATCTGCGACTATCTGCGCATGATGACGGTCAACTTCGAGGACCCGCATCAGATCGAGGCCGCGATGGACGCGGACATCGAGAAGCATCACCACGAAGAGGCTGGCCCGCAGCACGCGCTGCAGATCATGGCCGACGGCCTGCCCGCGATCGGCATCGTCGCCGCGGTTCTGGGCGTCATCAAGACCATGGGCTCGATCGACCAGCCGACCGAGATCCTCGGCGCGATGATCGGCGGCGCGCTCGTCGGCACCTTCCTCGGCGTTCTGCTCAGCTACTGCGTGGTGGGTCCGCTCGCCTCCAAGCTGCTCGAGACGATCGACGCCGACTGCAAGCCCTTCCAGATCGTGAAGACCGCGATCGTCGCCTATGCCCAGAACCAGCCGGTTCAGGTGGCCATCGAGATCGCTCGCCGCATGACGCCGTCGGCCTACTCGCCGAGCTTCCAGCAACTAGAAACCGCACTTGACGAGGCCAAGAATGGACCAGCCCCTGCAGCTGCCTGACGCCGAGGAGCGCGCGCTGCGCCTCCCCGCCCACGGCACCACCGTTACGGCCGAAGATCTGCGGGTGCGCCTCGTGCTCGCCGCGGACCTCGACGACGCCATCGAGATCGATGCGTCGGAAGTCGAGAGCGTCGGCCAGGCCGTCCTCCAGCTCCTCGTCGCCGCGCGCGCCGAGGCAGTCTCGGGCGGTCAGGAATTCCGCATCGCCAACCCCAGCCCTGCATTCGTCGATCGCGTGAACCGCTGCCAGCTCGGCGCGGCGATCGGCCTCGAGACCGGAGACGTCCTGTGAGCAAGTTGATTCTTACCGTCGACGATTCGGCGAGCATGCGCATGCTGCTCAAGACGTCGCTGACCGCGCAGGGCTTTCGTATCGAGAGCGCCAATGACGGCGAGCACGGCCTAGAGCGCATGCACGAAGTGAAGCCCGACCTGCTCATCACCGACATCAACATGCCGAAGATGGATGGATTCGAACTGATCGAGGCGGTGCGTGCGCTGAACGAGTTCCGCGGCACCCCGATCCTGGTTCTTTCGACCGAATTCTCGGACGAGAAGAAGTCGCGTGCCCGTTCGGCCGGCGCGACCGGCTGGATCACCAAGCCGTTCGAAGCCACCAAGCTGGGGGCGGCCATCCGCCGCGTGTGCCCGTGAGCGACGAACTCGACGAAATCCAGGCGATCTTCTTCGAAGAATGCGCCGAAGGTCTGACCACCGCCGAGCAGGGCCTTTCGGCCATGCAGGCCGGTGACGTCTCGGCCGAAGTCATCGCGGGCGTGTTCCGCGCGGTCCACTCGATCAAGGGCGGCGCCGGCGCGTTCGGCCATGCCGACCTGACCGCCTTCGCGCACAAGTTCGAGAACGTCCTCGACGAAGTGCGCGGCGGCAAGATCCCGCCGAGCCCCGGCGTGGTCAAGGTCATGCTGAGCGCCTTCGACATCCTGACGGACCATGTCGAATCCGCCAAGGGCCTGGCCCCCCGCCCCGCCGACGAGGCCGCGCTGGCCGCGCTCGAGCAGGTGCTCGCGAACAAGGGTGCCGATGACGGTGCGCCCGCCGCAGCTCCGGCCCCCGCCCCGGTGGCGGTGGAAGCTCCGGCAGCGCCCGCGGCCGAGGAAGCGGACGAGTTCGGCTTCGTGCCGATGGCGGTGTCGCTCGACGATTTCGACGCGCCTGCCGAGGCTCCGGCCGCGGACGCCTCGTGGATCGTCACCTTCAAGCCGTCGCGCGCCGCGCTCGCCAATGCCGGCGAGCCGCTGCTGATCATCCGCGAGCTCGAGACGCTCGGCGCCGAGATCCTCGCGGTCGACACCGAGACGGTGCCGCCGCTGCGCGAACTCGACCCCGAGGACGCCTATTTCACCTGGACGCTGCGCGTTCCGGGCGAAGTCGCCGAGGGCGACATCAACGACTGCTTCGACTTCGTCGCGCCGGATTCGGTCGTCGAGGTCCGCCGTGACGAGGCCCCTGCCCCGGCCGCCGCGGCGCCCGCCGCCGACACCGGCGCCGACGAGTTCGGCTTCGTGCCGGTGAGCGCGCCGATCGAGGACTTCGCCGCAGAGATGCAGCGCGTCGTCGAGACGATCGCCGCAGCATCGCCGCCGGTGAGCAGCGTCGAGACCCCCGCCATCGCCCCCAAGGCGGGCGGCGATGCGGCCCAGCAGACGATCCGCGTGGATCTCGGCAAGCTCGACCTGCTGCTCAACCTGGTCGGCGAGCTGGTGATCCGCAACTCGATCCTGGCCGACCGGCTCTCGCCGGCCGATCGCCAGCGCGTGGAACTCCCGGAACTGGCCCGCCTGACGCGCCAGATCCAGGACAATGTCATGTCGCTGCGCGCCCAGCCGATCAAGCAGGCCTTCAGCCGCGTGCCGCGCATGCTGCGCGACCTCTCGGTCGAGACCGGCAAGACGATCAACCTCGAGACGTATGGTGAGACCACCGAAGTCGACAAGGGCGTGATCGAGAAGATCGGCGATCCGCTGACCCACATGATCCGCAACGCCGCGGACCATGGCCTCGAGAGCGCCGAAGAGCGCATCGCGGCGGGCAAGGATCCGGCCGGCACGATCAAGCTCTCGGCCGAGCAGCGCGGCGCGCGCATCTTCGTGCGCGTCCAGGACAATGGCCGCGGCATCAACCGCGAGCGCGTCAAGGCCAAGGCGATCGAGAAGGGCATCATCTCGCCCGACGCGGTCCTCTCCAACGAGGAAATCGACCAGCTGATCTGCGCGCCAGGCTTCTCGACCGCGGAGACGATCTCGAACATCTCGGGTCGCGGCGTGGGCATGGACGTGGTCCGCTCGAACGTCGAGGCGCTGGGCGGCCGCGTGGAAATCCACTCGGTTCCGGGCGAAGGCACCACCTTCACGATGATCCTGCCGCTCACCCTGGCGATCCTGGACGGCATGATCGTCCGCCTCGCCGGACAGCGCTTCGTGCTGCCGCTCGCGCATGTGCTCGAGACGGTCCAGCCGGAAGCGGGCCAGGTGAAGCGCACCTCGCCGGACAGCGAAGTGATCGACATGCGCGGCGAATATGTGCCGGTGAAGCGTGCGACCGAGATCTTCGGCCTCAACGACGACCGCGCGGTCGAGGACAGCCTCGTCGTGATCGTCGAGAGCGAGGCGCACGGCAAGGTCGGCCTGGTCGTAGATACCATCGATGATCGCCGCGAAGTAGTGATCAAGAGCCTCGACCAGAACCTCCACCCGATCCGCGGCCTGGGCGGCGCCACCATCCTGGGCGACGGCTCGATCGCACTGATCCTCGATATCGAGGCGCTCGTCGCCTCCACCAACCGCTACACCCCCAAAGGAATGGCAGCATGACCGACACCAACGACAACGCCGGTACCGACCGCAAGATCGTGACCTTCTCGCTCGCCCAGCAGACCTTCGGGATCGACATGCGCGCGCTGATCGAAATCCGTGAATGGGACGAGCCGACCCCGCTGCCCAACGTCCCGGGCTTCATCAAGGGCGTGACCAACCTGCGCGGCAACGTGATCCCGGTGGTCGGCCTCGCCGAGCGCCTGGGCTGGGAGCCGAGCGTGATCCATGCCCGCTCCTGCGTGCTGGTGGTCAACATCGCGGGCAAGCAGGCCGGCTTCCTGGTCGACGAAGTCAACGACATCGTCGCGATCGGCGAGACCGAGATCCAGCCGGCCCCCGAGGTCGAGACGATCGAGCCGAGCGTGATCGCCGGCCTGGTCCGCATCGCCACGCGCCAGAAGGACGGCACGCGGGACGAGAAGGGCACCATGGTGCTGCTGCTCGACCTCGACGCGCTGAGCCTGACCAAGCACCTGGATCTCGCAGCGTGACCGCCGCCGGGGGCGCCCTGGCGCCTGCCGGCGCCGCATCGGCCATGTCGGCAGCGAGCAACGCGGAGCTCACGCCCCGCGACTTCGCCGCCATCGCCGCGATCATGCACGAGGACGCGCGCATCGCGTTGAGCGAGGCGAAGACCACGCTCGTCCAGTCGCGCCTTGGGCGCCGGCTGCGCGAGCATGGCCTGGCCAAGTTCTCCGAATATGTCGCGCTCGTGCAGAGCGACCCGGTGGAACGCCATGCGATGGTGGTGGCGCTGACCACCAACCACACGCATTTCTTCCGCGAGCCGCATCACTTCGATCATTTCCGCGAGACCGTCCTGCCCGTGCTGAAGCGCAAGCAGGGCCCGGTGCGGATCTGGTCGGCGGGATGCTCGTCGGGCGAGGAGGTCTACACGATCGCCATGTGCCTGCTGGGGACGGACCGTTCGTCCGCGTCCTGGCTGCGCAACGCCGATGTCCGCCTGCTGGCGACCGACATCGCGCCGCACGTGGTGGAATCGGTGCGTCGCGGCTTCTATGCCGACAACGTCGCCGAGGCCGTGCCGGAGCCCTATCGCAGCCTCTGGATGAAGCCCGTGCAGGGCGGCTACCAGATGGCCGACGAGGCGCGGTCGCTGGTGACGGCGAAGGTGCTCAACCTGTTCGCGCCCTGGCCGCTCAAGGCCGCCTACGACGTGATCTTCTGCCGCAACGTGATGATCTATTTCGGGGATCCCGCGAAGGAAGAGCTGGAGGCGGGCTTCGTCAACCAGCTGATGCCGGGCGGCCACCTGTACATCGGTCATTCGGAGCGGCTGATCGGGCCGGCGGCGCGCCACATGCGCTCGTGCGGTCACACCATCTACCAGAAGCCGGAGGTGCACTGATGGCGCCCGTACGCACGCTGATCGTCGATGACAGCGCCTCGATGCGCGCGACGCTCAACCGCATGCTCTCCGCCGATCCGGCCATCGAGGTCGTCGGCATGGCCCCCGAGCCGTTCGCGGCACGGGAGATGATCAAGACGCTCAACCCCGACGTGCTGACGCTCGACGTCGAGATGCCGGGTATGGACGGGCTGTCGTTCCTCGAGCGCATCATGCGCCTCCGGCCGATGCCGGTGGTGATGTGCTCGACGCTGACCGCCCGCGGCGCGGAAGTGACGATCGAGGCGCTCCGCCTGGGCGCGGTCGACTATGTCACCAAGCCCAGCGGCACGCCCGAGGACATCGAGCGCGACGCGGTACTGCTCTGCGAGAAGGTGAAAGCCGCCGCCCGTTCGGTCGCCCGCGCCGGGCCGCAGCGCCTGCCCGCCCAGCCGACGATTGCCGCCGGCGCGGTCGGCGATCGCATCATCGCGCTCGGCTCGTCCACGGGCGGCGTCGAGGCCCTGTTCTCGCTGCTGCCGGCGCTGCCGGAGAACTGCCCGCCGGTGCTGGTCGTCCAGCACATGCCGGCTGCGTTCACGCGCAATTTCGCGGAGCGGCTGAACGGCGAATGCCGGGTCCATGTTGTGGAAGCTACGGATGGCGCGCCGGTCCTGCCGGGAACCGTCTATATTGCTCCTGGGGGGCAGCGCCACATGGAGCTGCGCGGCGGTATCCGTGGCCATATCAAGCTGCGGGACGGCGACCCCGTCTCCGGCCACCGGCCCTCGGTGGACACGCTGTTCAACTCGGTGGCGCCGCTCGGCAAAGCCGCGGTCGGCGTGATCCTGACCGGCATGGGTGCCGATGGCGCGCAGGGCCTTCTGGCCATGCGCCAGGCCGGGGCCCGCACGCTGGGCCAGAGCAGGGAGACCTGCGTGGTCTGGGGAATGCCGCGCTCGGCAAAGGAGCTGGGTGCGGTGGAACATGAAGTTGGTTTGTCTGGCATGCCTGAGGCGATCCTCAAGGCATGCCGCGAGAAAGTTGGGAGCGTCTGATGCCTGCTGCTGCAGCGATCAAGGTGATGGTGGTCGATGACCAGACCAGCATGCGCGCGATGATCCGTCGCGCGTTGCAGGATCTCGGGTTCAAGGACGTACGTGACAAGCCCAGCGCCCCGGAGGCACTGGCGGCGGTCAAGGCTGACCGCGTCCATCTGATCATCTCCGATTACAACATGCCGGAAATGGACGGCCTCCAGTTCCTGGAAGCGGTCCGCACCGACGCGGTGATCGGCAAGACGGTGTTCATCATGCTCACCGGCTCGTCGGACAAGGAGATCGTCCAGAAGGCCGCGGCCCTCGGGGTGAACAACTATGTCGTGAAGCCCTTCGCGCCGGCGGCGCTGAAGGAGAAGATCGAGCGCGTCTTCGGCGAGCTCACCTGATGCGCCGGCTCGCCATCGTCCAGGGCGAGCATGCCGTGGTGGCCGAGCCCGGGGTGGTCGTTTCCACCCTGCTCGGCAGCTGCGTCTCCGCGTGCCTCTTCGATCCGGTCGCCCGGGTCGGTGGGATGAACCATTTCCTGCTGGGCGAACCGAGCGCGGACCAGCGCGTCGGTGCCACCGAAATGGCGCGTTACGGCGTGCACGCAATGGAAGTCATCATCAACGAGATGATGAAGAAGGGCGCGATCCGCGGCCGGCTGATGGCCCATCTCTATGGTGGTGCCAACATCGTCTCCGGGCTCGGCTCGATCGGCTCCTCGAACGCCGCCTTCGCGCGGCGCTTCATGGACACCGAAGGCATCACGGTCGCGCACAGCGACCTGGGTGGCACGAGCGCGCGCAAGATCGAGTTCCTGCCGCATGAAGGTCGCAGCCGTTGCGTCAAGGTTACGGACCGCGTGCCAGAACGGCCGCCGGTCCCCGTTCAGGCCCCGGTCTCCGGTGGCGATTTGGAGCTGTTCTGATGTCCTGCATGCCCATCCCCTCGCAGCTCTCCGCCACCGAGACGATGCCCGGCTTCGACCCCTTCTCGTCGACGCTGCACAGCGTGATCGCGGGCGAGATCCGCGAGATGCGCATGAAGCTCGAGGCACTCGCCGAAGTGCTCGTCTGCGACGAGCACTTCGCGAACACCTATCTCGAGCAGCTGCAGGACTTCGACTATCTCATCCAGCACGCGGATGAGTGCGTGAACCTGCTCGAGCGGATCGCGGGCGGCGAGGACTCGCTCTCGGCGATCAGCCATATCCGCCTGGGCGCCGTGCAGCAGCGCATGCGCGACGCGTTGCGGAGCGCCTGACGATGCCCATGCCCGGCAGCAATGATCGCCCGATCGTCATCAAGCGGGTCAAGAAGGTCGCCGGCGCCCATCACGGCGGCGCCTGGAAGGTCGCATATGCCGACTTCGTGACCGCGATGATGGCGTTCTTCATGCTGCTGTGGCTCATCGCCAACCCGGACAAGCAGCGGCTGAAGGGCCTTGCCGCCTATTTCTCGCCGACCGTGTCGGACACCGCGCCCTCGACTCCCGTGATGGGCACGTCCGAGGGCGCCGGCGGCCAGGCGCGCCGCTCGTCGAACGACAGCAGCCGCGCCAACGGCACCCCGACCACCGAGGCGGCGACCAACGGCGCGTCGCGCGGCGGCACCGCCAATGTGCCCGACACCTCGATGCGCGTCCTCGCCAGCGAGCTGATGGTCGCGCTCGACAGCACCCCGCAGGACCAGGGCCGCAAGAATATCGCGGTCGAGTCCGACCGGGACGGCATGCGCATCACGCTGATGGACACCGACAAGCAGTCGATGTTCCGCCCCGGCACTGCCGAGCTCAACCCCTTCGCCCGGGCGCTGCTCGCCAAGACCGCGACCAAGCTCGCCCAGCAGGGCGGCCAGATCGCGATCGAGGGGCACACCGATGCCTCGGGCGGTGGCCAGAGCGATGCCAATTGGCAGCTTTCGGGCGCCCGCGCCCTTTCCGCGCGCCGGGCGATGATCGCCTCGGGCATGACGCCCGACCGCTTCGCCGAGGTCGTCGCGATGGGCGGCACGCGCCCGGTGTTCCCGGGCCAGCCCGATAGGCCGGAGAACCGGCGGATCACCATCGTCCTCAAGGCCGAGGCCTCGTCGCTGCCCAGCGACAGCAGCTTCAAGTTCTGAGTAGCCGCGTCATGAAGAAGATCCTGTTCCTGATCGTCGTCGTGCTGGCCGGCATCGGCCTGGGCGGCGGCGCCGCGCTCGCCACCCTGATGGTGCTCGGCCCCCGCCCCGCCCAGGCCGCCAAGGCGCCCGCGGAGGAATCGGTGGAGACGGCGTTCGTCCCGGTGGACAAGCTGCTCGCGCCTCTGGTCTCCGCCGATGACGGGCGGCTGACCGGCTATGTCCAGTTCCAGTTCAACCTCGAGGTGGCCAGGGACAAGTCGTCCGAGGTGACGCAGCGCCTGCCGCTGCTGCTGCACGCGATCAACATGCGCACCTTCAAGACCCCGATGGCGGCGGGCAAGGACGGGCTGCTGCCCGGCCTCGAGCAGTTCCGCAAGGTCGTCGAGGCTTCGGCCGCGGAGGCGTTCGGCGCCGGCGTCGTACGCAAGGTCGCGATCACCCAGGCTACCCCGGCGTAAACTACGTATTTTATGTGGTTAACGCCCGGCCCGGCCGCCGGTGCTGCTATAGTATACGAAGAACCCGCAACTTCGATCGAGGACAACGTGGAAGCCAACCCCGCCAGCGCAGCCGAGACCCGCGACGAGTGGATCGAGCGGGCCCCGCGGGCGGTAGCCACCCTGCTCGTCGGCAAGCTGAGCCATGAGGGCAATCCCGGCCAGCTCTGCCGCGTCCGCAACATCTCCGAGCAGGGCATGCAGATCGACACGATCGCCTCGCTGCTGCCGGCGATGCGGATCAGCGTGGAGCTGCGTGGCGGCCAGACGCTGACGGGCGCGATCGCCTGGACCAAGGGCGGCCGCGCCGGCGTGCGCTTCGACAGCCCGGCCGACGTCAACGCGATCCTCGGCAAGCCACAGATCGAGGCAGCGACGGTCCGCCCGCGCTCGCCGCGCTTCGCCGCCGAAATCCCGGCGCGGATCAACTCGTTGGGCCGCTCGATCGACGTGGTCGTCGTCGATCTTTCCCAGGGCGGCGCCTGCCTGCGCCTGCAGCGCACCCTGCGGGCCGATACCGAGGTGATCCTGATGATCCCGGGCCTGCCGACCCGCCGCTGCACCGCGCGCTGGAGCAACGACGAATTCGCCGGCGTCGCCTTCCACGATCCGATTTCCTATACTGAGCTCTCCGCCTGGCTGGATAGTCCCGCCGCGCGCGCCTGAGGTTGGGCCGATCTGGCATATCACCCGCTGCCAATTTATGGCAGCATGCTTCGCGATGTCCCGTGCACAACGCCTTCTCGACCTGATCCAGGTGCTGCGTCGGCACCGCCGGGCCGTCGCGGGCGCGGTGCTGGCCGAGGAGCTCGGCATCTCCCTGCGCACCCTCTATCGCGACATCGAGACCCTGAAGGCGCAGGGCGCGCACATCGATGGCGAAGCGGGCATCGGCTATGTCCTGCGCCCGGGCTTCATGCTGCCGCCGCTGATGTTCTCCGAGGACGAGATCGAAGCGCTCGTGCTCGGCTCGCGCTGGGTATCGGAAAGGGCCGACGGGATGCTGGGCAAGGCGGCCCGCAACGTGCTGGCCAAGATCGGCGCCGTGCTGCCCGATGATCTCAAATATGGAATCGATGCATCGGGCCTGCTGATCGGCCCGGGTGAGCCCATCGCGGTCGGTGATGGCGAACTCGCCGCGATCCGCCAGGCGATCCGCACCGAGCGCAAGCTGCAAATCGACTATGCCGACGAGCATGGCAATGCGACGCAGCGGACGGTCTGGCCGGTTGCGCTGGCCTTTTTCGATCGCGTGCGTGTCGTCGTCGCATGGTGCGAGCTGCGCGACGGCTATCGCCATTTCAGATGCGACCGCATCGGAGCGCTGGAGGCGTCGCCCGAGCGCTATCCACGTCGCCGTGCCGTGCTGCTCAAGGAATGGCGCATTCTCCGGGGTGTGCCGGAACAATGACTACTGACAATAACTGACAGCATATTCTTCTACGCCTCCTCTGCCGGCGCCGCTCCCGCGTGCCGCCGATACGAGGAGAATTTTCATGCCGAATTTCAACTTCCTGCTCCTGCACGTCGAAGACGCTGCCGCGAGCGCAACCTTCTACAGTTCGCTACTCGGGACCCCGATCCTCGACCAACGGCCGGGTTTCGCCATGCTGCCCCTGCGCGACGGCGTCACGCTGGGCCTGTGGGGAAAGGAAACCGTCGAGCCGGCGAGCAGCGGTCAGTCGGGCACGAGCGAGATCGCCTTTGCCGTGGCCGACAAGGCGGCAGTCGAGGCGACGCATGCCGACTGGGCGGGGCGCGGCCTGCGCATCCTCCAGCTGCCGACTGCAATGAACTTCGGAACCACCTTCGTCGCGAGCGATCCCGATGGGCATCGGCTGCGCGTGTTCGCGCCGCCGGCAGCGTGATCGAGGGCCTCTCCCCTTCCGCATAGCAAAAAGGGCGGGCGCCCCCCGGCACCCGCCCTTCTTCCCTGAACTTTGGCCGCTTCGCGCTATGTCGCGAAGCTCTTGACCAGCGACCCGGCGACCAGCGCCCAGCCATCCACCAGCACGAAGAAGATGATCTTCATCGGCAGGGATATCGTTGGTGGCGGCAGCATCATCATGCCCATCGCCATCAGCACTGCCGACACCGCCAGGTCGATGACCAGGAACGGCAGCAGCAGCAGGAAGCCGATCTCGAAGGCGCGGCGCAGCTCCGAGATCATGAAGGCCGGCGCCAACGTGGTCAGCGGCGTCTCGGCACGGTTCTGGATCGGCTTGCCCCCCAGATCGGCGAACAGCTTGAGATCGCTGTCCCGCACCTGGCTGAGCATGAACTTCCTGAAGGGCTCCGCGGTCCGCTCGAAGGCGACCTGCTCGGTGATCTTGCCCTTGGTATAGGGATCGACGCCCTGCTCCCATGCCTTGTTGAAGGTCGGCGCCATCACGAAGAAGCTGAGGAACAGCGCCAGGCTGATGATCACCGGGTTGGGCGGCACGCCGGGCGCGCCGATGCCGGTGCGCAGCAGCGACAGCGCCACCACCATGCGGGTGAAGCTGGTGACGGTCATCAGCAGGCCCGGGGCCAGGCTGAGCACCGTCAGCATCAGCACCAGCTGGATGGCCTTGGCCGAGAGCGCGCCATCCGCGCCGGTGCCGGGACCGCCGATGTTGATCGTCGTTCCCTTGGACTGGGCGAAAGCCTCAGCCGGCAGGAAGACGAGTGCGACGACCAGCGCCGCGAGGAGCTTACGCATCGAGCGCGGCCCGGACCGCTGCGCGGTTCCACCGCGTGGTGTTGCGCTGCTCGCGGACCCGCTTCGGGGCACGCGGCGGCTGCTGGGCGGCGGCTGCGGCGACGACATTGGCCGGGCGCGCCTTGGCGGCAACCGGCGTCTTGGCGACACGGCGCACGGCGGCCGGCAGCTCGAACTTCGTCGGAAGTTCGATCTTGGGGAGCTCGATCTTGGGCAGGTCGATCTTCCTGGGCAGCTCGACCAGCTTGGCGAAGTTGCCGCGCAGCGCCGCGAGATCCTCGGCGAGGTTCGCGGCCGGCTCCGGCTCCTTTACCACTTCCGGCTCGGCGGGCACGGGTGCGGCGATGCCGGTTTCGATCGTCGACTGACCCTCGGGGCCGAACATCACGAGATGCTCCATGCCGTCGCGGCGGATCAGCGCGACCGAGCGCTTGGCATCGACCGACAGGCGCTCGACGATCTCGATCCGCTTGCGGCGCGAGTTGGTCACCCGGCCCGGCAGCTTCACGTCATAGCGCTTCACGAACCACAGGGCGCCGGCGAGCATGCCGAGCACCATTCCGAGCGCACCGATGGTGCGCAGCATCGACAGGATATCCATTAGTGGCGCTGCTTCTTCACGAGTTCGGTGATCTCGAGCGACATCACTTCGCCGTCGACCAGGACCACGCCCTTCGCGACCAGCTCGTCATTCACGTACACGAGCGAGGGATCGTCCTGGCTGCTTTCCAGCGGGATCATCGCGCCGCGGCTCATCTGCAGAACCTGGCGGATCGGCACGTTGGCCGAGCCCAGCACGATCGACATCTCGACCATAATTCCTTCGAGCACTGACATGCGTGTTCCTTTCTGGATGACTTATAGGAACCTTTTTTCCGTGCCCTGCGACCACCCCGGCAATTTTTGCCTACAATGGAGGAAACGGCCCTGCGGGGCCTTCGGGAAGGACGATCATGGACCTCAAGACCTCGCTCGGCATCTCTGCCTCGGGCCTGCGCGCGCAGTCGCTGCGCATGCGCGTGATCGCGGAGAACCTGGCCAATCAGGACTCGGTTGCCGACACGCCGGGCGGCGATCCCTATCGTCGTCGCGTCGCCAGCTTCAAGGCCGAGGTCGACCGCTCGAGCGGCGGCATGGGCGTGAAGGTCAAGGCGATCGAGAACGACAAGTCGGACTTCACCAAGGTCTATCAGCCCGGCCACCCGGCCGCGGACAAGGACGGCTATGTCCTCAAGCCCAACGTCAACGGCCTGATCGAAACGGCCGACATGAAGGCTGCGCAGCGCAGCTACGAAGCCAATCTCAATGCCATCGAGGCCGCCAAGAGCCTGACGATGCGCACCATCGATCTCCTCAAGTAAAGGATACAGGGAATGTCCATCGGAGCACTTGATGCGATGTCGGCCTATGGCCGCGTCGCCGGCATTGGCGGTACCAACAGCAAGACCGACCCGATCAAGTCGGGCGGCAGCGCCGGCGGGTTCGGCGCGATGGTCGAGGACATGGTCACCGGCACCGCCGACCAGCTTCGCACCGCCGAAAAGGCTTCGGCCCAGCAGGTTGCCGGCAAGGGCGACCTGATCGACGTGGTCACCGCGATCGGCGCCGCCGAGACCGCGCTCGACACGATGGTCGCCGTGCGCGACCGCGTGGTGAACGCGTATTCCGACATCATGCGGATGCAGATCTAACCACGATGCTGCCGTCGCAGGTCATGCAATTGGCGCAGAGCGCGCTGATGCTGGTGCTCACCGTCGCGGGTCCGCTGCTGCTGACCTCGCTGATCGTGGGCACCATCATCGGCCTGCTCCAGGCGCTGACGCAGATCCAGGAAACCACGCTCACCTTCGTCCCCAAGCTTCTGGCGATGGGGCTGGTGCTGCTGTTGATGCTGCCGACGATCGGCGCGGCCCTGAACGACTTCATGACCAAGATCAGCGGCCTGATCGTGACCGGCGGATGACGCTTCCTCCCGATCTTGCCCTGCAGGCCTCGGCCTTCTTCATCGTCTTCGCCCGGGTCGGCGCAGTGCTCATGCTGCTGCCCGTCTTCGGCGACGAGGCGATCCCCGGCCGCATCCGGCTGCTGATCGCCTTCGGGCTTTCGTCGGCGATGTACGGCCTGGTCGGCGCGCCTGCCCGCGCAGTGGTGGAATCCGGCGCGGCCCTGCCCGCCATACTGGTCGCCGAGCTGATGACCGGCCTGGCGATGGGCATGATCGTCAAGATCCTCTTCTTCGCCGTCTCGATGGCGGGCTCGATCATCTCGACCCAGATCGGCCTGACCTCCGCAGTGATCTTCGATCCCGCGCAGAGCGGCAGCGCGCCGATGCTCTCCAAGTTCGTCGCGATGGCGGCGGCGCTGGTCTGCATGGGCATGCAGGTCCATCATCTCTGGCTGGGCGCGATCGTGCACAGCTATCAGAGCTTCCCGATCGGCGGCCTGCCCCCGGCCCATGATTTCGCGATGCTCGCAGTCGAGGCGATCACCCGCTCGATGATGCTCGGCGTCAGCCTGGCGGCACCGCTCCTCATCTACGGCATCGTCTTCAACGTCGCGCTCGGCGTCTCCGCGCGCGTCGCGCCTGCCATCCAGGTCTTCTTCATCGCCCAGCCGCTCAACCTGCTGCTCGGCCTCAGCCTGACCGCCGCCACGCTCGGCACCATGCTCACCTACTTCGCCACTGCGATGGGTGACGCGATGCAGGGAGGCTGGTGATGTCCGGCGGCGGCGACCAGGAAGACAAGACACACGACCCAACAGACAAGAAGCTGGAGGACGCCCGCGAGAAGGGCGACGTACCCATGGCTCCCGAGATGAAGCATGCCGCGATGTTCATCGGCATGCTCGTCGTGATGGGCGGCATGGGCGTCTATACGCTCCAGCTGATGGGCACGCTGTTCGTGCGGCTATGGGGCAGCGCCGACGATTTCCGGATGGAACCGCAGGGCGCGGAGGATTTCGCGACCGGCGTGATGAGCGCCGTCGCCCATGCCCTGCTCCCGATCCTCGCCACCCTGTTCGGCATCGCGCTGGTCGGCGGCATTCTCCAGGGCCGGCCGATGCTCAGCTGGAGCCGGGTGAAGCCCAAATGGTCGAAGCTCAATCCGGTGAGCGGCGCCAAGCGCCTGTTCGGCAAGCAGGCGATGGTCGAGTTCGCCAAGACGCTCGCCAAGCTCTGCCTGATCGGCGGCGTGGCTGCCTATCTGGCATGGCCCCATGCCGCCACGATCGATTCCATGGTGGGTGCCGACCTGCAGCAGGTGGGCACCGCGGCGCACGGCATCGTCTATTCGATGCTGCGCCCGATCGCGATGCTGGTGGGTGCGCTGGCCCTGTTCGACTTCGTCTGGCAGCGCCGCGCCTTCATGAAGCGGATGCGCATGAGCCTCCAGGAGATCAAGGACGAGCACAAGCAGAGCGAGGGCGATCCGCACATCAAGGCGAAGGTCCGCCAGATCCAGATGCAACGCTCGCGCAACCGCATGATGCAGAACGTGCCCAAGGCGAGCGTGGTGATCACCAACCCGACCCACTATGCCGTCGCGCTGCAATATGATCACGGCCAGATGGCCGCTCCGGTGGTGGTGGCGAAGGGCGTCGATGCGATCGCGCTGAAGATCCGCGAGATCGCGACCGAGAACAACATCCCGCTCGTCGAGAATCGCCCCCTCGCCCGCGCCCTCTATGCCAGCGCCGACCTGGATCGCCCGATCCCGGTGGAGCATTATGCGGCGGTGGCGGAGGTGATCAGCTACGTCCTGAAGATCGCGAAGAAGCGCGCCTGAGCGTCGCTTCCCCGCGATTCTTCAGATCGGTTCAGAACTTCAGCCGCGCCCCGGCCGAGAGCACCACCGCGCTGGCGTTGCGCAGCTCGCCATTGGTGAGGATCGGCGTCTGCGCGGCAGTGCCGACATAGGCTGCGGTCACCCGGTCGATTGGTGCGTCAGCGAAGGTCACGTAGTTCGCCGCGAGGTCGAACGCCAGCTTCCGGCTCGCCGCGTAGCTGCCGCCCAGGCCGAAGTTCCAGCGATCCGAGTCCGGCACGCGGGCGTCGCGCTCGCCGTCCTGGGTCGGGGTCAGCGCACGCTGGACACCGGCGCGCACCGTCAGCTTGGGCGAGACCGCATAGTCGAGGCCGCCCGCATAGCTCCAGCTCGTGCGGTAATTCTCCGGGATCGCGGTGTTGAGCGGAACGCCGAGGCGGATCGCGTCGAACTTGTCCCAGCCATAGCGGATCACCTGGGCGTTGAGCGTCAGCCTGTTCGTCGCGGCGAAGCGCACCGCGCCGATCGCTTGCGACGGGGTGAAGAAGCGCGCCGAGACATTCGAAAGCTGGAGGTTCGAGGTGGCCAGCGGGCCGACCAGGCCGGTGATCGCGAGGTCGCCGGTCAGATTGTGCTCGATCGAGGACTTGTAGCTAAGGCCGAGGGTGATCGGGCCGGTGTGAACCTGCGCGCCGGCGCTCCAGCCGGTATCCCAGCCATGGCCCTTCAGCTCCTGGTGCCCGTCGGGCAGCGTCGCCGCGAGGTTGGGCAGCGCATTGCCGAGGCTCGCTTCGGTGTACTCGACATTGAGGCCGATACCGAGGCGCAGCCAGTCGGTCGGCGCGATGGCGACGGTGGGCTGGATGTCGATCGTCCGCAGCCGGGTCTTGTCGGCGCTGTAGCGCGCCCAGCTGTCGGCCGGATAATCGGTGGTGAAGCTGAACGGCGAAGTGACCGACACGCCGAAGGCGATGCGGTTGGTGATCGGAATGGCGATGGCGCCCGAGGGGAGCACGCCGTTGTTGATCGGATTGCGGGTGACGCCATTGCCGCCGATCGGTGCGGCCGGCTGGCCGGGGCGGACGATCAGCGTGCCGCTGTCGACGACTTCGCCGCGCGGCAGGATCACCGATGCGGAGATCGTCGCGTCCCCGTCCTCGAGGCCGCCGATCGCGGCGGGGTTCCACCAGATCGAGGCCGAGCCGGTGTCGGCCGCCTCACCCGAAAAGGCGCGGCCGGCGCCGCGCGCGGACTGTTCCTGGAGATAGAAGGCCTGGGCATGGGCAGCCTGAGAGAAGCCGAGAAGCGCGAACAGCGCGCTGCCGGCGGCAAGCGAAGTCTTGTAGGGGGACATTTGGGTAATCCTTGTACGCGGTACTGAACTCGAACGCTGAAACTCGGAAACGCGTGTTAACGCACGCGGGTCCAGGTCTGGGTACGGCAGAACGGCTTGAACACGCAGCCACGCAGGTTGAGCGTGTCGTTGCCGGACAGGGTGATCTCGGCGCTGTAGGTCTTGCCGTCCTCGGCATTGTAGATCTTGCCGCCGTACCAGCCGGCACCCTGCAGCTTGAAGCCGCCCAGGATCTGCAGCCCCATCAGCCGGCGGTTGCGTAGCGAGGTGTCGCTGTTCCGGGCGTCGGCGAGATTGGGGTTGGTGCGCAGCTTGTCCGAGCCGACGATCTTGCCGCAGATCGAGGCGCCGCAACGCGAGATCTCGACGATACCGTTATGGACGGGGGTCTTCCAGCGACCGACCACGGCGTCGCCGGACTGGGGTGCAGGGGCGGCTGCGACGGCGAGCCCCAACAACAAAGCCAACATAGGCATACTCTCCTCGAGGGGTCTCCATGCCGCGCTCTGCCGGGCGGTCATGGGAAGGAACGGTATCGCCCTTTCGAACGCGAAACCGCTGGAGACTCCCTAGGTTCCCAAAACCGGGTATGCAATTAGGTTCTGATTTGAAACGGAAAAGCCGCGGATGCCGTAGCGGCAGTCCGCCGCGCCGATCAGGCCTGAAGATCGAGTTTGGCGAGCTCGACTCGGACGCGTACCTCGATGTCCGACAGGATCGAGGCCAGCACGGGATCGTCGGAATGCTGGAAGCTCTCCGACCATTCGACGATCTGCTGCAGCCGTTCGGGCGCAACGACGCCAGCGACCAGCTCGCGATGGAGCCCGTCGAGCATGTCCACGCCGCGCTGGGCGTCGATTGCCTGCTTGCGGCGGCGCTCGATCGCGGGATCGGCGGCGGCAAGCGTGACGAGCATCGCGACCGAGGGGTTGAGCGCCTGTGCGGCGTTGGTCCCCTGGGGCACGGGCGCCGGCGCGGCGGGCAGCTCGCCCTCCTTTACCGAGAAGCCGGACGCGACCTTGGGCAGCGCAGCCATCAGGCTGTTCAGCAGGGGCGCTTGAAGGTTCTCGATACGCACGAAATCTCGTCCTCGGGCACTTTTTGCCTACCTCTATCCTATAAGAGAATTATCGGAAATTTTCCACCTCCAGGGGTTATATGCTGCGCTTCGCCGCTCCCATGATCGCCCTGCTTGCCATGCTGGGCACCGCGCCCGCCGCGATGGCGCAGACGCGGATCAAGGACGTGATCAATGTCGAGAACGTCCGCGACAACCAGCTCGTAGGCTATGGCCTCGTCGTCGGCCTCGCCGGCACGGGCGATCGCCTGCGCAACACGCCGTTCACCGAGGAATCGATGCAGGCCATGCTCGAGCGCATGGGCGTGAACATCCGCGGCACCGAGATGAAGACGCTGAACGTCGCCGCCGTCTCGATCACCGCCACGATGCCGCCCTTCGCCCGCGCCGGCTCGCACATCGACGTCCAGGTCTCGGCGCTGGGCGACGCGACCAGCCTGCAGGGCGGCACGCTGATCGTCTCCTCGCTGCGCGGCCTCGACGGCGAGATCTATGCGGTCGCCCAGGGCAATGTCGCCGTTTCCGGCTTCAAGGCGCAGGGTGCCGCAGCCAATGTCAGCCGCGGCGTGACCACCTCGGCCCGCATCGCCGGCGGCGCGATCATCGAGCGCGAGGTCCCCTATTCGCTGCAATCGGCATCGACGCTGAAGCTGGCGCTCAAGAACCCCGACTTCGCCACGGCCGACCGCATCGCGGCGGCGATCAACGGCAAATATCCCGGCAGCGCCACGGTGCTCGATCCGGCGACCGTGCAGCTGACCCCGAGCCAGAACTTCGTCGGCAACGTGATCGACCTGGTCACCCGCATCGGCGAGCTGCAGATCAAGGTCGACCAGCCGGCCCGCGTGGTGATCAACGAGGCTTCGGGCACCGTCGTGATGAACTCCGATGTGCGCATCACCCCGGTGGCGATCGCCCAGGGCGGCCTGACCATCACGGTGACCGAGAGCCCGCAGGTCTCGCAGCCCGCGCCCTTCTCCAACGGCCAGACCACAGTGGTGCCGCGCACCAATGTGCAGGTGAACGACGGCAACGGCGCCAGCCTCGCCATGGTCGACGGCGCCAGCCTGCAGACGCTGGTGAGCGGGCTCAACACGCTGGGCGTCAGCCCGCGCGACCTGATCACCATCCTTCAGGCGATCAAGACCGCCGGCGCCCTCCAGGCCGATATCGAGGTGCAGTGATGCGCGACGTGACTTCCGTGCAGGGACCACAGCTCCCGCCGCAGGCGACGACCGGTCCCAAGGCCCCCGAGTCCAAGGCCGACGCCAAGAACCGCGAGACCGCGAAGAATTTCGAGGCGGTGTTCCTCGGCCAGATGACCCAGATCATGCTCGAGAGCGTGCCGCAGGGTGACGGCGAATTCTCCGGCGGCCACGGCGAAGAGATGTTCCGCGGCATCATGGCCGAGAAGCTCGGCGCCTCGATCGCAAACCGGGGCGGGATCGGCCTGGCGCCGGTCGTGCTCGACCAGATCATCAAGCTCCAGCAGGGTAACAAATAATGACCGAGCAGCTCATCGACGCGATGGTGTCCCTCACCCACATCATGGAGGAGGAAAGCGAGCAGCTGGCCAAGGCGCCCTATTTCCCCGAGATGCCCGAGATCGCCCAGGTCAAGCTGCGCCTCACCGGCCGGATCGAGGCAGAGGTGGCGCGGATGAAGCGCGAGGCGCCGGACGACTGGGCCGAGCGGCTCGATCCCGAGGCACGCGAGCAGCTCGCCGAGGCGAGCCGCTGCCTGCGCGACGCCTCGAGCGTCAACGCCCAGATCCTCAAGCGCCAGATCGAGCTTTCGACCGACATGATGGGCGCGATCGCCGCCGAGGCGCAGCGCCTGACCGGCACCCGCAACACCGTCTATGGCGCGTGCGGCGGCCTGGCGGCGAGCGAGGCCCCCGCCCCTATCTCGATCAACGCGCGGCTGTAAGCGGCGCCAAAGTACACGAAGTACGCGCCAAAGCGCGTTTCTCAAGGCTAGGGTTCGTCCTACACCGGGAGCGAACGCCAGCGCGAAAAGTCACAAAAGCCCGACACCCACGACACCGTGGGGGTCGGGCTTTTTGTTTGGATCGTGCGGGGTCATACCGGGACGCGGGTCCTATATTTCCTACCGGCCAGCGGGGCAGCGCCTGGGCTCTGCGCACATTCTCCCCGGCGAAGGCCGGGGCCCAGTTCTTGAAAGTCACGCGCCCTTTGGCGCGTCTGCGACGCGCACGCTTAGTCTGGACCCCGGCCTTCGCCGGGGAAAATGTGGGGCAGCCCCAATCCGTCGCCCCGGCCTTGTGCCGGGTCCACCGTGAGGCAAGCCCAAGGCTGAGAAGCAGTAGCGCAGCATTCGCGGTGCGGTAGATCCCCGGCAAAGGCCGGGATGACGAAATGAAGACCAGCCTGCAGACAGAAAAAGGCCCGCGATCGCTCGCGGGCCCTTTCGTTTCCTAAACCAAAAGAAGCGCTTAGCCGCCCTTGCCCACCGCGGTCTTCAGCATGCTGATCTGCTTGCGGTACAGGTTGGTCATCGCGGTGAAGTCCGCCTGGACCTGGCCGAGCTTGAGCAGCTGGTCTTCGAGCGTGACGTTGTTGCCGTCGGGCTTGGTCTCGCTGATGTCCTTGTCGAGCACGATGCCGGCGCCGGCCGGCTGGATCGCGCCCAGGCCCTTCATGCCGGCGGTCAGCTGGACGCGCGGCTTGGCGATCGTGATGCCGCCGCTGCTGCCGACCAGGTCGGAGAAATCGGCGTCCTCGACCGTGCGCGCCTTGAAGCCCGGCGTCTCGCTGTTGGCGATGTTCTGGGCGATCACGCGCTGGCGATCGGAGAGATTGTCCATCTGGCGGCGGATGCCGGCGAGGATCGGAGGCATGTCCATGCGATCAGAATCCGTAAGAGGAAGGAGTGGAGCTGGTCAGGCGATCGAGCGCCGCCTGGTAGTTGGCGAGCTGCGCGTTGACGATCGCGGTGCTCTGCGTGCCGGTCGCGGTGTTGCGCTTGGTGCCGTCGACCAAAGTCGTCTTCGCATCGTCCCAATAGAGCGAGCGATAGGCGGTCTGCGTCATCGAGATCGCGTCGTTGATCTTGCCGAGCGCGACCTTGGCCATGTCGAGGTTGGTCAGGCTGAGCCCTTCGCCGAGATCGAGGCCATAGCTGCCGCCCGGGCGAACCTTGGGCGCATTGCTCGAGACCGGAGCCTGGGTGGCAATGCGCTGCGGATCGATGCCGAGCTTGGCCAGCGCGTCGGTTTCGCCGGTACCGGGCAGAAGCTGGAGCGAATGCCCCGCCTTCATCGTGATGCGCAGCTGCTGGACGCCATCGACCGTGGTGGCGGTGACGCTGCCCTTCGACGCGCCGAGCATGCCCGACATGCGGGTGGCGATCGACTGGAGCGTATCGTCGGCGAGGATGGTCAGCTTGCGGACCGCACCATCGTCGGCCTTGAACGAGAAATAGTCGCCGGCCTTGAGCCCGGTCTGCGTCGTCACCTTGCTCGAGGCTACGGCGTTGATTGTGCCGCGGCCGAAGCCGAGTGCCGAGACCGCGCTGGCGCCGCCGGTGTCGGCGGAGATGCGGACCGGCTCGGTGCGCAGCAGCGCCTGCCCGAACTGGGTGGTGTTCTCGACCGCGCCGGTCGAAGCGTCGATGCGGGTGACGAAGCCGTCGGTCGGGCCGCGGCGGGTCGTCGCCAGGTCGCCGGTGGTCCGGCCGCCGGCATAGAGCTCGCCATTCATGAAGGCGATGCTGTCGACCTGGTCGTCTGCCGAGGAGCCGATATAGGTGGTGCTGGCGCTGGACAGATTGGCGTCGATCCGCGTGACGAAGCCGTCGCGGTTGCCGCTGATCCCGTTGACCTGGTTGCCCGAGAGCGCGCTCGAGGTCGCGCCGCCCACGCCGATCGTGCCGTCATCGGCAACGGCGAGCACGCGCGCATCGGCGGCACCCAGGCTGATGCTGCCGAGGTCGGTGGCGAGCGACCCGCCCTGCATCTTCATCACCTCGGCATTGCCGTCGTGCGAGACGAGCGCGAGGACGTTGCCGTCATTGTCGACTGCCAGCGCGTTGACGCTGTCGCTGCCCGCTCCGGCGATGGTGCGGCGCTCGGCGATCTTCCCGGCGGTGTCGATGCGGGCGATGAAGCCGTCATTGCCGGCACCGATGCGGCCGCCGACATAGATCGAGCCATCGGCGCCGACCGCGACCGACTTGGCGACGTCGGGCGTTATGCTGGTCGAGCGGATGACGGTCGAGAATTTCTCGTCACCGTTCGCCGCGTACTTGGCGACGACCATGTCGCCATCGGTGGAGGCGCCACCAAAGGTGCCGGTGACGGTGCCGGCCACGACGATGCTGCCATCGGCCCCGAGGCTTACCGCCGCGCCGGTCGACGAGCCGGTGGCGCCCAGGCTGCGCTGCCACACGACGTTGCCCGCGCCGTCCACCTTGGTGAGGAACAGGTTGTTGTCGCCGTCCGACAGGTTCGCGCCAAGGTCGCCCTTGGTGGTGCCGACGATATAGCTGTTGCCCTGCGCATCGGTGACGACCGAGGCGGCATCGGTATTGGCGTAGACGTTGCTCGTCTCGGTCTTGACCGTCTTCACCTTGCCATCGAGATCGGTCGTGGTCGTGGTGACGGTGGTCGTCTTCTTGGCCGCGACATTCTGCGCGGTCGCCTGGCGATCGAGCGCCTGGATCGTGCCCATCGCGGTGCGCGTGTTGGCGCCGGTGGGATCGTCGAGGCGGAAGAGCTGGGTCGAGCTGGGCGCGTCGAGCGCGGTCTGACCGGTCGCGACGACGATCGCGTCCTTGGCGTTGGTCTGGTCGAGCGTGACCTGTTCGATGCCCGTCGGGTTCGACAGGCTGAAGCCCCACTTGCCGCTCTCGTTGGTGACCTTGAAGGTCGACTTCCAGCGCGGAACCGGGTTGCCGTTCGCATCGAGCTGCGGCGTGCCGTCGGCCTGGAGATTGGGAATGGCGCCGATCGCGGCGTTGAACTGCGCGGCGACGGAATCGAGCGTCGGCGGCTGCGGGCCGGTCGACAGATCGACATTGACCGTCTGCGCGGCGGCGCCCGGCTTGCTCAGCGTGATCGAGAAGGTCTCGGTGCCGGTCAGGCCCGGGATCGCATCGGTGCGCGCCTTGACCAGGCCCTTGCCTTCGGTCGCATAGACGTCGGTCGCGGTGAGCTTGTTCGACGTCGCGGTCGAGGCGGGCTTGCCATAGGCGAGCTTGACCAGGTCCGACGGCGCGGTGCTCAGATAGGTCTGGAGATCGTCCAGCCCCTTGAGGAAGGTCTTCTGCAGCGCGGCGCGCTGGGCGTCCGACGTCGTCTTGGAGCTTGCCGTCTCAGCCAGCACGCGCAGCTTGTCGAGCGCCTGATAGGCGGTGAAGCTGGTCTGGATGTCCTTGGGAAGATAGCTGCCGCTGCTGTCGGTGGTCGCGGGCGTGATGATCGTGCGCAGCGCGGTGATCGAGGCGACCTGGCTGGCGTTGACCGGCAGCGCGGTGCCGCTCTTCCACGGCGCGACGGTGGCCGCGGTGGTGAACGCCGCCTTGGCCGCGCGGACGGCCTTGCTGTCATAGGTGATCGCCGAGACCGCCGAGGTCATCGTCGAACTCGACCCCGTCAGAATACTTAAGCCGATCAGACTACCAGATAAATTAACCGTCATCGCGCTCCGCCTCGCTTTGCTCGGTTCTATAATAGAGGGAAAGCCGCCCCCACCCGTGTGTACGGGCGCAATTTTTTCGCGAGGGAAACGAAAAAAATGACCGTGATGGCGCCGATTGCCGAACCGCCCGAACTGAAGCGCTTCAGCGGCCCGCAGCGCGCAGCCGCGCTGATGCTGGCCCTGGGCAAGGAGCATGGCGCCCCGATCTGGGAGCAGCTGACCACCGACGAGGTGAAGGAACTGTCCTCGACCATCGCCGGGCTCGGCCGGATTCCGGCGCCGGTCGTCGAGCATCTGCTCGTCCAGTTCACCAGCGAAATCGCCTCGATGTCGTCGATGCACGGCAGCTACGAAACCACCGAGCGCCTGCTCGCCGGCATCCTGCCGAGCGAGAAGGTGAAGGAAATCATGGAGGACATCCGTGGTCCCTCGGGTCGCACCATGTGGGACAAGCTGTCCAACGTCTCGGAAAGCGTCCTCGCCGGCGCGCTCAAGCACGAATATCCGCAGACCGTGGCGGTGATCCTCTCCAAGCTGCGCCCCGACCATTCGGCCCGCGTGCTCGCCGAGCTGCCGCGCGAATTCTCGGTCGACGTGGTGATGCGCATGCTGCGCATGGAGACGGTCCAGAAGGACGTGATCAACCAGGTCGAACAGACGCTGAAGAGCGAGTTCATGACCAACCTGTCGCGCTCGCAGAAGCGCGATCCGCACGAGGCGATGGCCGAGCTGTTCAACTCGCTCGACCGTTCGACCGAGGAAGCGATGCTCAACGCGCTGGACAACAGGGCGCCGGAAAGCGCCGAGCGGATCCGCGCCCTCATGTTCACCTTCGAGGACCTGGGCAACCTGCTGCCGCCGGCGATCGCCGCGATCGTCCGCAGCGCCGACAAGCGCCAGATGGCGCTGGCCCTGAAGGGCGCCCCGGACAGCCTGAAGCAGCTGTTCTTCGGCGCGATGACCGAGCGGGCCGCCAAGCTGCTGCGCGAGGACATGGCGGGCATGGGCCCGGTGCGCGCCCGCGATTGCGAGGAAGCACAGTCGGCGCTGGTGCGCCTGGCCAAGGACCTGGCGGACCGCGGCGAGATCCTGCTCGTCGACCCCAAGTCCGACGACGCGATGATCATCTAAGGAACATTGCCGATGAGCATGCACGCCCATGTGAATGTCGAGCGTTTCGGTTTCGACCGCATCTTCGCGGTGCCGCCGGGCAAGGGCGGGCCGATCGGGCCCGACGCCACGCTCGAGGTCGCGACGCTGCGCGCCGAGCTGGCGCTGCTGCGCGCCGAGCAGGAAGCCTCGCTCGCGCTGGCGCGGGCCCAGGGCTATGAGGCCGGGCTCGCCCAGGCGCGCAACGAACGCGAAGTGGCGCTGCTGAGCGCAGTCGATGCGCTTCACGCCGGGATCGAGGGCATCGAGGCCCATTTCGGCCAGGTCTCCGAGCGGGTGACCGGCGAGGCCGCCGAAGTGGCGCTCGCCGCCGCCGAGCTGATCGCCGGCCGCGCGCTCGAAGTCGCGCCGGGCCTGGCGATCGACGAAGCGATCGGCCGGGCACTCGGCCAGGTCGCGCGCGGCACCGAGCTGCAGATCCGCGTCCATCCCGACCTGCTCGACGATATCGAAGGCCGCATCGCCGACCGCCAGTCGCGCGACCGCCGCAAGCTCAACCTGATCGTGGTGCCCGACGAGACCATCCCCGTGGGCGATGCCCGTATCGGCTGGGAAGAAGGCGGCCTCGCCCTCGACGCCACGGCGCGCCGCGCCGCGGTGCTCGGCGAGCTCGAGACGCTGCTCAAGACGGCTTAAGCTCTCCGACTGAACATCCGTCATCCCGGCGAAAGCCGGGATCTCAGGCTGCAGGCATACGGCCCGCGGCACGAGATCCCGGCTTTGGCCGGGATGACGATTCTGGGGAAAAGCGCGTGGGTAGAACCCACTAGGCAAAAATTTCCCCCGGCAAAAACTGCCGCCTCCCCCACCCCTCTATAATGATCGCAAGGGGCATCCGCCTCACCAGTTCTACCCAACGGGGCGACATTGGAAGCGATCAAAAACCTGGTGGGCCAGATCGGCCCCAAGCGGCTGATGCTGATGGGAGGAGTGGCGCTCGCGCTGCTCGCTGCCCTGGCCTTCGTCGCTACCCGCGGCTCGAACCCGAGCATGGGCTATCTCTACACCGACCTCGATCCCTCGGCCGCCGCGGCGATCACCGAGAAGCTCAAGGCGCAGAATGTCGAGTTCCAGCTCTCGGCCGACGGCACCTCGATCATGGCGCCGCAGGACAAGCTGGCCGAGCTCCGCATGGGCATGGCCGGCGAGAAGCTGGGCGGCAAGATCGGCTATGAGGTGCTCGACGAGGAGCAGCCCTTCGGCGTCTCCGCCAGCCGCGCCAAGATGAACGAGACCCGCGCCGTCGAGGGCGAGCTGGCCAAGTCGATCCAGACGATTCAGAACGTCAGCGCGGCCCGCGTCCATATCGTGATGCCCGAGCGCGCGATGTTCGCCGAGGAGAGCCGCAAGGCCACTGCGGCGGTCACCGTGAAGACGCGCGGCCGCATTCCGAGCGAGACCGTCGCCTCGATCCGCTACCTCGTCTCCTCCTCGGTCCCCGAGCTTTCGCCCGATGCCGTCTCGGTCGTCGACCAGACCGGTGCGCTGCTCGCCCGTGCCGGCGACCCCAGCACGGCCAGCGCCGGCGATGCCGACCAGCGCCAGCAGGCCGTCGAAGGCAAGCTGCGCGACGAGATCGAGTCGCTGCTGGAGCCGATCGTCGGCCAGGGCAAGGTCCGCGCCGAAGTCTCGGCCCAGATCGACCGCGACCAGTCGCGCGAGGAATCGAACGTCTTCGATCCGGACAAGCAGGTCATCTCGCGCCAGGTGAGTGTCGAGACCGGCGAGCAGAACCGCGAGACCGATGCCGGTCAGCAGACTGCCTCGGTCGGCAACCAGCTGCCCGCCGCACAGACCGCCGCCGCCAACACGCCGGGCGCCTCGCGCCAGTCGGGCAGCAACCAGACGTCGGAAGACACGACCTACGACAACAGCTCGACCAAGACGGTCACCGTCCGCACCCCGGGCAAGGTGACGCGCCTCAGCGTCGCGGTGATGGTCGATGGCGGCGACAAGGGCCTGCCCCAGCCGCAGATCGACCGCCTGCAGCGCCTGGTCGAGAATGCCGTCGGCGCCGACACCCAGCGTGGCGACAGCGTCGTCGTCGAGAGCATGAAGTTCAACACTGGCGAGGCACCTGCCGACGCCACGACGAGCTTCCTCTCCTCGCTGCCGATGGACCGGATCTGGGGCCTGCTCCAGCTCGTCGTGATCGGTGTGGTCGGCCTGGTCGCCATCCGCATGCTCAAGCCGAAGGTCGTCGCTCCCGCCGATGTTCCCGAGGCCCAGGCCACGCTCGCCCCGACCCATTCGCCCGAGATGCTCGCGCTCGCCGAGCGCGCCGCGGACGGCGACACCGAGGCGATGGCCCAGCTCGAGGCGATGACCCCGGACGTGCCGCAGCTCGATCAGGAGATCGCGCTCGCCCAGGTCGACGGCCGCATCAAACTCTCCGCGCTCAAGCGCATCGGGGACGCGATCTCCGCCAGCCCGCCCGAAGCGGCCTCGGTGATCCGTCAGTGGATGAACGCATAGGACTGTGACCATGGATATCGAACCCCACGACATCATCCCGACCGAAACCACCGCGGATCAGCCCGCGCCGGTGTTCGAGGATTTCGACATCAACCCGAGCGGCGAAGCGCCGCAGGGCACCGAGGGCCTCGAGGCCGTCCATGACGTGCCGGTGCGCGTACAGGCAGTGCTGGGCCGGGCCCGCATGCCGATCGGCGAGCTGCTGCACCTGGGTGCCGGCACCGTCGTCGAGCTCGACCGCCGCGTCGGCGAGCCGGTGGACATCTTCGTCAACGATCGCCTGATCGCCCGCGGCGAAGTCGTCCTGATCGACAATGCCCTCGGCGTGACCCTCACCGAGATCGTGCGGGCCGAGCATTGATGATGGGACCGATCCGGATGCTGCTGATCGGCGCGCCGGGCAGCGAATTTCGCCGCGCCGCCGAGCTGGCGCAGGGTGCCGGCGCCGAGGTCACCATGGCCGACGCGCCCGCCCCCGCCCTCGAGACGCTGCGCGAGCAGGGTGCTGACCTGGTGATGATCGACGTGCTGGAAGACGCCGTCGGCTTCCTCGGCGACCTGCGCCGCGAGCGCTTCGTCGTTCCCGTGCTGGCCTGCGGCATCTCCGCCCCGGCCGAGCGCGCGGTGGCGGCGATCCGCGCCGGCGCCCGCGACTATGTGCCCCTGCCCCCGCAGCGCGAGCTGATCGCCGCCGCCATTGCTTCGGTGGTTGAGCGCCAGGCCCAGGTGCGCATCGGCGGCCATCCCGTGCTCGAACGGGCCATGGCGCTGGGCGCCGCGGTCGCGCCGAGCGCCTCCCCGGTGCTCGTCACCGGCGGCAAGGGCAGCGGCAAGGAAATGATGGCGCGCGAGATCCACCAGCTCTCGGGCCGTGCGGACCCGATCGTCTCGGTCGAATGCGCCGGCGTCGCCGCCGACGTGCTGGAATCCGAACTGTTCGGGCACGAGGCCGGCGCCTTCCCCGGCGCCGCCGCCCGCCGCGTCGGCCGGCTCGAAAGCGCCCGTAGCGGCACGATCTTCCTGCGCGAAGTCGGCGCATTGTCGCCGGCCACCCAGGCTCGGCTGCTCGCCGCGCTGATCGAGAAGCGCTTCCGCCGCGTCGGCGGCAATGAGGACGTAGCCTTCGGCGCGCGCCTGATCGCCTCGACCAGCATGGACCTGGAGCTGGCGGTGGAAGCCGGCAGCTTCCGCGAGGACCTGCTCGTCCGCCTGAGCCTGGCGCGCATCGAAGTGCCGCCGCTCACCGAGCATGGCGACGACATCGCCGCACTGGCCGAGCATTTCGTCGAGCAGTTCGCCGAGGCCGACGGGCTCCCCGCCCGCCCGCTCTCGCCCGCCGCGATGGCGGTGCTGCGCGCCTATGGCTGGCCGGGCAACATCCGCGAGCTGAAGGAATGCATCCACCGCGCCGCACTGCTGGCGCGCGGGAACCGCATCGAAGCCGAGGACCTGACCCGCGCCGACGGCTCGCCCCTCGAAGCGATCGTGTCGCTGCCCGCGGCCGAGGGCCGGATCGAAGTCGACGGCCTGATCGGCCGCACCGTGGAAGAGGTGGAGCGCGAGCTGATCCTCGGCACGCTGGAGCGCTGCCAGGGCAATCGCACCTCGGCCTCGAACATCCTGGGCATCTCGGTGCGCACGATGCGCAACAAGCTGCGCACCTTCATCGAAGGCGGCATCGCCGTGCCGCCAGCGGCATGAGCCCGCGGCCGCTCTTCGCAATCCAGAGCCTCCGCCTGCCCCAGGCGGAGGCTGACCTGCCGCAGGGTCTGCCCAACGCAGCGCTCTGCCATCGCTTCACGCTCGGCCAGTCGCCCTCGGCGCCGGCCAAGGCTGTTTGGAAAGCTCGCCCCTGATGCCTCCCGTGATCGTCAACTTCCTGCAGAAGATCGGTGCGAACCGCGACATGGCGCTCGCGGGCGGCGTGGTCGCGATCATCGCGATGCTCATCCTGCCCATCCCGGGCTGGCTGCTCGACCTGGGCCTCGCCCTGTCGATCACCGTCTCGGTGATGATCCTGATGACGGCGCTCTTCATCGAGAAGCCGCTGGAGCTCAGCGCCTTCCCGACGATCCTGCTGGTCGCGACGATGCTGCGGCTCGGCCTCAACCTCGCCTCCACCCGCCTGATCCTGACGCACGGCCATGAAGGCCATGATGCGGCAGGCGGCGTGATCGGGGCGTTCGGCGAGTTCCTGATGGGCGGCGAGGTCATCATCGGCCTCACCATCTTCATCATCCTGATCGTCATCAACTTCGTCGTCATCACCAAGGGCGCCGGCCGTATCGCCGAAGTCGCCGCGCGCTTCAGCCTGGACTCGATGCCCGGCAAGCAGATGGCGATCGACGCCGACCTTTCGGCCGGCATGATCAACGAGGACCAGGCCAAGGCCCGCCGCGCCGAAGTGGAAGCCGAGAGCGGCTTCTACGGCGCGATGGACGGTGCCTCGAAGTTCGTGAAGGGCGACGCGATCGCCGGCCTGCTGATCACCGCGGTCAACATCGTCGTCGGCCTGACCATCGGCGTCGTCTCGCACGGCGTGCCGATCGGCGAGGCGTTCCACACCTATACCGTGCTGACCGCCGGCGACGGCCTGGTCAGCCAGATCCCGGCGCTGATCATCTCGATCGCCGCGGGCCTGCTCGTCTCCAAGGGCGGCGTGAAGGGCAAGACCGGCTCGGCGCTCAGCGACCAGCTCGGCCGCTACCCCAAGGCCTTCGGCATGGTCTCGTTCCTGATGGGCGCGCTGGCGATCATGCCGGGCATGCCCTTCCTGCCCTTCGCCATCTTCTCGGCCGCCTCGGGCTTCGCCGCGTGGAAGATGAGCCGCAACGCCGCCGCCAAGGCCGCGATGGAGAAGCTCGTCGAGGCCCAGGAACACGCCGCCGCCGCCGTGGTCGAACAGCCCATCTCGCAGACCCTGGCGATCGACGCCGTGCGCATCGAGATCGGCTACGCCCTGCTGCCGATGATCAACGAGGCCGAGCGCGAGCCGCGCCTCGACGATCAGGTCCGCGCGCTGCGCCGTCAGATGGCGACCGATTTCGGCTTCGTCCTCCCCTCGGTCCGCATCATCGACAATATGGGTTTGAAGCCCAACGAGTACGTCATCACGATCAAGGAGACCGAAGCGGCGCGCGGCGAGATCCGCATCGACAAGCTGCTGCTGATCAATCCGGGCGGCGGCCCGGCCGGCCTGCCCGGCGAGCCGACCAAGGAGCCGGTGTTCGGCCTCCCCGCGCTGTGGATCGATCGCGAGCTGCGCGACGAGGCGGGCTTCCGCGGCCTGACCGTGGTCGAGTGCGGCACGATCATCACCACCCACCTGACCGAGCTGGTCAAGGAGAACATCGCCGACCTGCTCTCCTACACCGAGACGCAGAAGCTGCTCACCGAAGTCCACAAGGAATCGGAGAAGCTGGTCGCCGACATCGTCCCCAGCAAGGTGTCGGTCTCGAGCGTGCAGCGCATCCTGCAGAACCTTCTGTCGGAAGGCATCTCGATCCGCGACATCCCGACGATCCTGGAAGGCATCGCCGAGGCTGCGCCGCTGACCAGCAACCTGACCCAGATGACCGAGCATGTCCGCTCGCGCCTGGCCCGTCAGATCAGCGCGTCGCAGGTGCGCGGCGAGGCGATCCCGGTGGTCACCCTGTCGCCCGAATGGGACATGGAGTTCGCCGAGAGCATCCTGGGCCAGGGCGACGACCGCCAGCTGGCGATGGCGCCGTCCTCGCTCCACAAGTTCATCCAGCACGTCCGCGAGACCTATGACCGGCTGGCACAGGACGGCGAGATCCCCTGCATGCTGACCAGCCCGGCGATCCGCCCATTCGTCCGCTCGATCATCGAGCGCGTGCGCCCGGCGACGGTGGTGCTGTCGCAGAACGAGATCCATGCCCGCGCCCGCATCCGTGCGCTCGGGACAATTGGATGAGGTCCTGACCCGGTTGGTCGAGACCGTCCTATAAGGAATATTGCGGGCCCAGATGCCCGCCCATGAGGCGCCTGAATGCAGATAAACAATATCGGGCTCGCGGGTCTTCTCGGTGCAGGCGGTGCCACCCCCGGCACCGTGGGTACCGGCTTTGCACAGACGCTCGGGCTGATGCTCGGCACTCCGGCCAATGCCGCCGGAACGCCCCTCGCCACGGGCACCGCCCCTGCCATGGGGGCCACGCCCCCACAGGCCGCCAATGACATGCTCGCTCCGGCCACGCCGCTGAGCATGGCGCAGCTGCTCACCACCGCCGCGCCGGCCGCCACGGCCACGGCGACGGCAAATGCACCGGTTGCGGCGATGCCCGCGCCGGCTGCCGATGCGCTGCCCGAGGTCCCGGCCGCGCCGAACGCCCAGGCGCCGGCCGAGGCCCTGCCGGTCGTGGCCGAAGAGCCTGCCGCCACCCTTCCCGCGACGCCGGACAAGCCGGTCGTCGCGACCCCGCCCGTCGACGCGAAGCCCGCCAAGCCGGGCAAGCCGGTCGCGGAAGCGAAGCCCGCTATCGCCACACCCGATGCCCCGGCCGAACCGGCCGGCGAGGTGAAGGCCGAAACACCGACGGAAGGCCCCAAGGCGCCGGTCAAGCGCGGCCCGCGCCTCGCCGGCGACAATGCCGAATTGCCCGCGGCCGATCCGGCCGCGATCCCGGCCGATGCGCCGGCCGCCGACATGGTCGCGGTCGCCGTCGTCCAGGCGCCGGCTCGGCCCGAGGTCGCGGCCAAGCCGCAGCCTTCGTCCGGCCGCCAGATCGGCGAAGTCTCGACCGGCACCCGCAAGGCCGATGCCCGCCTGGCTTCGGCAAACGCGCAGGGCACCGAGCCGGCGACCGGCAACGACAAGATCGACGCCGCAACCGCGGCGATCGCCGGCAAGTCCGGCCAGAAGAACGACAATGCCGCCGGCGACGAGCGCGGCCAGGCGCCGGCGTTCACGCTGCGCCAGGATGCGCCTGCAGGGCCGACGCCCACGCATCACACCAGCGAAGCCGCCCGTACCCAGGCGGCATCCGCCGTGCCGGCCGCGGAGCCGGTGATCGCCGCGCGTCCCGGCCATCTCGGTCAGCAGATGGGCGTCGAGATCGCGCGCAAGGTGGAAGCCGGCGAGGACACGCTTCGCGTCCGGCTGAGCCCGGAAAATCTCGGCAAGGTCGAGGTCACGCTGTCGTTCGACGATAGCGGCAAGATGCACGCCACGGTGCGCGCCGAGAGCGCCCATGCGCTCGACCTGCTCCGCCAGGATGCGCCGGACCTCAACCGCGCGCTCGACCAGGCGGGCATCCGCGCCGACGCGCAGAGCTTCCGCTTCGAGAGCCGCAGCGACGGCGGCAACGGCCAGGCGCAGAGCCAGCAGGGCCAGAACCATCGCGGCGACCAGCTCGCCGGCAACGACGAACCCGAAACCGCCCAGCCGGCCTATCGCGAGATTCGCGGTGACGGCCAGGTCGATCTCCTCGCCTAGGAGCGCTTCAGCATGACTACCGTCAATACGAACAACACCACCAACACGGCGAACAACACGGCCAATCCGAACAGCACGGGCCTGAACGCCGACTTCACGATGTTCCTGAAGCTGCTGACCACGCAGATGCAGAACCAGGACCCGCTGAGCCCGATGGACACCAGCCAGTACACCCAGCAGCTGGTCCAGTACTCGCAGGTCGAGCAGTCGATGGCGCAGACCTCGACGCTGAAGGACATCCTGTCTACGCTCGGCACGCAGAACCTGACCCAGGCCTCGTCGCTGATCGGCCGCGCGGTGGAGGTGGACTCGCCGGTGGCGGGCATGACCGACACCCAGGCGGCCCAGTGGAGCTGGACCGCGCCGCGCAACGCCACCTCGATCGTCGCGACGATCAAGGACTCCTCGGGCAAGGTGGTCGACACCCGCACCATCGAGGTCAAGGGCGACACCGGCACGCTGGCCTGGGACGGCCTGACCTCCGACGGCAAGGAAATGCCCTCGGGCAAGTATTCGCTGTCGATCAAGGCGACCGACGCCTCGGGCACCGAGATCACCAACACCACCGTGCACAGCATCGGCGTGGTGAACGACGTGCAGCTCGCCAACGGCTCGGTCCTGGTGACCGTGAACGGCAGCGAAGTGGATTCGAGCAAGCTCATCCGCATCGGCGTGGCGCCGGCTGCGGGCAATGGCGGCACGGGCGGCAGCACCGATGGCGGCAGCAACAGCGGCGGCACCGGTGGCGGCAGCAACAACAGCCAGACCGAGACCGGGGCATAGGGGTTTTCCTGAGGCGGGTCCGTTTGGGGCGCCTCCCCTCTCTTCCTATAATGAAAGAAGAGAGGCGGGCGGACGTATCAATCCCCTCGCGATCCGCTCGCCTCTCTGCCGGCGCCTCGGCGCCCTGTTTTCCTTTCGCTTAAGAATAGACGGGCCGGTTCCTCCTCCACCGGCCCGTCTTTTTTCGTGCGCGCGAGACGCGCCCGCCGGCGGCGGCAGGAGGGATCTCGTCCGGACAAATAAAAACGGGGCCCCGAAAGGCCCCGTTCGTTGTTCTGTTCTGGGGGAAGAAAAATTCAGGCGTGCGCGGCACGCAGTACCGGCTGCGTGGGCAGCTGGATGATCTGGACCGGCGCCAGATCGGCATCGTTCTCGGCAACGTCATAGCCGTCGAGCACGCAGCCCGGCAGCGCGACGGGCGCGGTGAGCATCGCGATGCACTCGGCGATCGCCGGATCCTCGCGCGGACCGATCGTGTCGAGCACGTCGGCAAGCGTCATTCCAGGAGCTGCCAGCGCCCGGTCGGCAGCTGCCGCCCAGAGCGCGCGTGCATCCTCCACCTTGAGGGTGAGCGACACCGTGAAGCCGCTCGAAACACCCGAACTATACGCCATATCACTAACGACCATTTGTCTGCCCCTGACCCGTTCGTGTGAACTTGTATCTAGATGCCGCAAATGCGGCCCCCGGCGTAGTACGGGCAAGCCCGTATGTGGTTTTGCGGAATCAATGGACTCGCGCTTCGGCGCGGCGGCCGAGTTCGCGGGCATGCGCCGCGACCAGGCAGAGCTCGGCATAGAGCCGGTCCCAGAACGGCGCCGGGATATCCAGCGCCGGACCGCCCGACTGGTTGAGCGCGAGCTGCGCGCAGGGATCGAGCCCCAGGCGGAAGCGCGTGGCGAACACGCCGTCGATATGCTCGTCCGGAAGCCCGTGCGGCACGGCCAGGCGCGCCGACAGGATATAGCCCGACAGCACGTCCACGCCGTAGCCGTCGAGCATGATACGCGGCCGGCCGGTGATGTCCGGACGCTCGAGCACGACGAGCGCGCCCGAGGGATGTTCCTCCACGCTCACCTGCAGACGGCCGCCGAACGCGTCGGTTATCTCTCTGATCCTGGGAAACAAGACCTATTCTCCTCTTAGGATCATTATAGAGGCATCAACCAAGATAGACGTGCGAACGCGCCGAAACCGACCCGATGGGCACAAAAAAAGGAGGCCGGGACTTGCGTCCCGGCCTCCTCGTCAGGGCCATAGACTCCAGGGAAAAGTCTGGCCTTAACGGAACAGCGACGTGATGGTCGACGGCGCCTGGTTGGCGATCGACAGAGCCTGCACGCCGAGCTGCTGCTTGACCTGAAGGGCCTGCAGCTTTGCAGATTCCTTCGCCAGGTCGGCGTCGACGAGGTTGCCGATGCCGCCTTCGATCACGTCCGACAGCTTGCTCGTGAAGGTCGACTGGGCGTCGATCTTGCGCGAGGCAGCGCCGAGCGTGCTCAGGCTGGTCTTCAGGTTGCCCTGGGTGGTGGTGATCGTGTCGATCATCGCCTGGGCGGTCGCCTGGGTGCTGATGGTGGCGCCCGAAGCGATCGTCACGGTCGAACCGCCGAGGTCGAGGCCCTGGTTCGCAACGCTGAGCGAATCCGGATCCCAGGTGGTCGAGGCGCTGTTCGAGTCCTGCAGCGACTGCAGAGCCGTCACGGTGCCGCCACCAGCCTTCAGCAGGTTGGTGCCGTTGAAGTCAGACGACTTCACGATCGTGGTGATCTGGTCGCGCAGCGCAACGAAGTCGCTGTTGAGCGCGTCACGGGTCGCCGTGTCGATGCCGGCGTCAGCAGCCTGGTAGGCCTTTGCCTTCATCTGGTTCACGACGTCCGAGATCTGCTCGGCGCCAGCCACCGCCACGTCGGTCACGCTCTTGGCGCGGCTCAGCGACGAGGAAACGGCGTTGAGGCCGCCCATGTCGCCACGCAGGCCCTGAGCAATCGTGTACGAAGCCGAGTCGTCCTTGGTCGACGCAACCTTCAGGCCGGTGTTGATGCGGCTCTGAACCTGCGACAGGCCCTTGTTGGTCTCGTTGAGGCTCTGGAGAGCCGCCATCGCACCGACGTTGGTGTTAACCGAAAATGCCATTGTAAATTCCTTCTTGGATCAAGGGCTGCTTCTGCGGCCCGAACCGGAGACGCCGGTTCGCGACGAGAGCATGATCGGTATGCCCCGCACTTCCATTGTGGGAAGAATTATAGGAGGACCAAAATTGTCCTGCGAATTTAAATGGTTACCGAAAGGTTAACAGGAGTCTGGGGGCCATTGCCCCTGCCATTCCAGGCACTTAGGTCTACCCGTCATCGCGGCGAAAGTCGCGATTTCAGGGGTTAGCCCTGCTCCGTCATCCCGGCGAAAGCCGGGATCTCAGGCGATGGCGCGGGACAGGAGCCGCACGAGATCCCGACTTTCGTCGGGATGACGATATGGGGGGCGAGAAGAGGCAGAATCCCCCTCTCCCCTCCCCTCTCCCCGCAAGCGGAGAGAGGGAGAAACGAAAATCGCCCCGCAGCACGGGCTGCGAGGCGATCCTCTTGCGTTGCGAGACGGCTCAGAAGGGGAAGAGCGCGTCGTAGATCTGCTGGCCCCAGCGCGCCTGCTGCGCGTCGGTGAGCTGGCCCTTGCCGCCATAGATCACGCGTGCCTCGGCGATCTGCGAATGGCGGATGGAGTTGTCGCGGGCGATGTCCTCCGGCCGGATCAGGCCGGTGATGATCAGCTCGCGCATCTCGAAGTTCACGCGGACCTCCTGGCGGCCCTTGATCATCAGATTGCCGTTGGGGAGCACCTGGGTGACGATGGCGGCCATCGTCATGTTGATGTTCTCCGAACGCGCGGTGGTGCCGCCGCCGGCATATTTCGAGCCCGAATTGGTCTCGAGCGCCGCATTGGCGTCGGCGCCGAGCAGCTTCTTCACCGGGCTGATGCCGAGCAGGCCGCCCAGGCCGCCGCTCTCGCTGCCGCCGCGGGTGCGCGAAGTGTTGTTGCCCAGGTCCGCCTTGTCGGCGATGTTGATCTTGATCGTCAGGATGTCGCCCAGCTTGTTCGCACGCTGATCGCGGAAGAGCGCGCCGGCGCCGGTGCGGAACAGCGAGGCGCTGCCTCCCGATTGCGGCTGCTGCTGCATCGCCACGGTGCCGTTGGCGGTCGCACCGCGGATGCGCTCCGACGGCATCGCCAGCGACGGCTCGATCTCGGGCGCCTCGACCGGCTGGATCTCCGAGAGCTTGGGGGCCTTGCCCACCTGCTTCAGGCGCCCGACGGCGCCGCAACCCGAAAGCGTGGCGGCCATCGCCGCAATCAGAATGATCTTACGCATGCTACTTTCCCTGTAAGCTGCAAGTTTAAGGCGTGACGATCCGCACGACGCCCGAGGCCTCGACGACCCCGTCCAGCGTGCGGTTGGTGGCATTGGCGACGACACGCACGGCCTCGCCCTTCGAGCCGCCGGCGAGCGCACGGCCCGCCGAGGTGATGATCAGCGGGCCGCTGACGATACGGATCGTCACCGGCTCGCCGCGGCGGATCATCTGGGGACGCATCAGGTCGGCCTGGCGCACCACGGTGCCTGCCTGCAGGTTGCGCGTGGCTTCCATGCCGGCGGCCTGATCGATGGTGAGCGCCCCGCGCGCCGCGGCGGCGGGACGCTGCTCGACCGAGAAGTCGCCCGCCTCGATGCGGTCGCCCTTCTGCACGGCATGGCCGAGCACGGCGACCGGCACTTCTTCGGGCGTGCCGAAGGCGAGCAGCGCGAGGCCGAGGACGCTGATCATCAGCGCAGCTGGCTGGTGGTGGCCAGCATCTCGTCAGCGGTCTTCACGACGCGGCTGTTCATCTCATAGGCGCGCTGCGCAGTGATCAGCGCGGTGATCTCGGCCACCGGGTTGACGTTCGAGGCTTCGACGAAGCCCTGCATCAGCGTGCCGAAGCCCGGATCGCCCGGGGTTCCGGCGATCGGCGCGCCCGAAGCGGCGGTCTCGAGGAACAGGTTGCCGCCCTTGGCTTCCAGGCCGCCTTCGTTGACGAAGGTGGCAAGCTGGAGCTGGCCGATGGTCTGCGGGGTGGGATCGGCGCCGCCCAGGACGACATCGACCTGGCCGGTCTTCGAGACGCTGACGCTCACGGCGTTCTGCGGCACGGTGATGCCCGGCTGGACCGGGAAGCCGTCCGAGTTCACCAGCTCGCCCTGGTCCGACACGCCGAACGAGCCGTCGCGGGTATAGCCGGTCGAGCCGTCGGGCAGCGTGATCTGGAAATAGCCATGGCCCTGGATCGCCAGGTCATACTGGTTGTCGGTCTGCTGGGTCGAACCCTGCTCGTTGATCCGGTAGATCGCGCCGGTCTTCACGCCCGAGCCGATCTGGATGCCGGTGGGGCTGCGGGTCTGGGCGCTGGTCGCCGAGCCGGGACGCACGACCTGCTCGTAGAGGAGGTCCTGGAACTCGGCGCGCTGGCGCTTGAAGCCCGTGGTGTTCATGTTGGCGATGTTGTTCGAGATCACATCGACATTGGTCTGCTGCGCGAGCATGCCGGTCGCGGCGATGGAAAGCGTACGCATGGATCAGTTCCTTGTGCTTATGGCGTGGGGTCAGCCGACCCGGCTGAGCTTGTCGATCGCGGACTTGCGCATGTCGTTCATGCTCTGCGAGAGGTTCTGGCTGGTCTGATAGGCGCGCAGGATCTCCACCATGTCGGTGGTTTCCTGGATCGCGTTGACGTTCGAGCCTTCCAGGCCGCCGGTCTGCAGATGCGTCTCGCCCGAGGGGAGCTCGCGGCCGCCGGTGCCGTCGAACAGGCCGTCGCCGCGCGGATCCACGCCGGCTTCGTCGAACTGGGTCACGGTGATACGACCGAACGGCCCGCCCGGGCCGTTGATCGTGCCGTCCTTGCCGACGGTCACCTGGTTGGCCGCTTCCGCCGGGATCACGATGGGCTTGCCGCCCTCGCCCAGGATGCGGTTGCCGCTCGAGGTGGCGAGCTCGCCCGAGGGCAGCATCTTGAGCTGGCCCGCGCGCGTATAGGCGGTCGAGCCGTCGGGCGCCTCGACCGACAGATAGCCCTGCCCCTCGATCATCACGTCGAGCGGGTTGCCGGTGACCTGGAAGCCGCCCTGGCTGAAATCATGGACCGCGCCGTAATCGAGCACGAACGCCGTCTTGTTCGCCGGCTTCACCGCGCTGTCCGTCTTCTCCACATATTCGCGGAAGACCGGCTGCTCGCGCTTGAAGCCAACCGTGTTCATGTTGGCGAGGTTGTTCGCCGCCACATCCATGCGACGGCGAAGCGCCGTTTCCTGGCTGAGCAGCACGTAGGAAGAAATGTCCACCGGACCATCCTCAAAAATTCGCACTAGGCAACAATTGCCGGGCGCTGATCCTATAATAGAGGGAAATGCACCGACGCGGTGTCGGCGTGCAGATTTCGGAAGGTCACCAGGGAATGTCGTCTCCGGAAATCATCGAGGAGGGCGCGGAGGCTGCGAAGGCGGCCAAGCCCAAGTCGAAGAAGAAGCTCATCATCATCGGTGCCGCGGCGGGCGTGCTCCTGCTCGGCGGCGGCGGTGGTGCCGCCTTCATGTTCTCCGGCTCCAGCGCCAAGGCTGAGGAAGCCAAGGGCGCGCATGGCGCGAAGACGGAAGAGAAGAGCGCAGAGGGCGGTCACGGCGAAGGCGCCGAGGCCGGCAAGGACGCGTTCCTCGACGTGCCGGCGATGATGGTGAACCTACGCTCGCCCGACGGCCAGGCGCGGTTCCTGAAGCTGCACTTCATGATCGTGCCGGGCGACGGCGTCACCCAGGACGCGCTCAAGGAGAAGCTGCCGCTGGTGCTCGACAGCTTCCAGCCCTTCCTGCGCGAGCTGCGTCCCGAGGATCTGGCCGGATCGGCCGCCGTCTTCCGCATCAAGGAAGAGATGATGGTCCGCGCCACCGCCACGCTGGGCGAGGGCCAGGTGAAGGACATTCTGATCCAGGATCTGGTGCAGCAATGATCGATCTCGAGGATTTCGACCTTCCGGATCCGCCCGCCCCTCCCGGGGACATGGTGGGCGGCAGCTTCGACCAGGCGGACATCGATGCGCTGTTCGGCGATTTCGGGCCCACGGTGGGCAAAAAGGGCCTGCGCGCGGTCATCGAATCCAAGGTCATCAGCCACGAGCGCCTGCCGATGCTCGAAGTGGTGTGCGACCGTGTGGTCCGCACCTTCGCCAGCTCGATGCGCAACCTCACCTCGGACGGCGTCGACGTCAGCCTGGAGGAAGTGACCTCCACCCGCTTCGGCGAGTTCATGAACCGCGTCGCCCTGCCGGCGATGGTGGGCGTGTTCAAGATCGAGGAATGGGAAAGCTATGGCATCGTCACCGTCGATTCCAGCCTGATCTACTCGGTCGTCGATGCGCTGCTCGGCGGCCGCGGCGGCGGTTCGCCGATGATGATCGACGGCCGCGCCTTCACCACGATCGAGACCGGCCTGGTCTCGCGCATGCTGACGCTGGCGCTGAACGACTTCTCGGAGGCCTTTGCGCCGATCGAGCCGGTGAACATGAACCTCGAGCGGATCGAGACCAATCCGCGCTTCGCCGCGATCGCCGGTGTCTCGAACATCTGCGCCACCGCGACCTTCCGCGTCGACATGGACGGGCGCGGCGGGCGGTTCACCCTGGTGTTCCCCTACGCCACGCTCGAGCCGGTGCGCGACAAGCTGCTCCAGCGCTTCATGGGCGAGAAGAGCGGCCGCGACAGCATCTGGGAGGCCCATATGGCCGCCGAGGTGCGCAAGACCAATGTCTCGATGAGCGTGCTGCTGGGCGAGAAGGCGATGTCGATCGCCGAGCTGCGCGGCCTCGAGATCGGCCAGACCATCGCGCTCCACAAGAGCCCCGACGATTCCCTCGATATCGCCTGTGGCGGCGTGAAGCTCGCCCAGGGCCAGATCGGCCAGCGCAACGGCAAGGTCGCCGTCCGCCTGGTCAACGACGTTTCCTCCGACAAGAAGGTGAAGCAATGAGCATCGCGCTACTCGCCAATGTGCTGACGATCATCCTGTGCATGGCCGTGCTCGTGCAGAGCGTGCGGATGATGAAGAGCCTTCGCACCGTGAAGGACGGCGCGCTGACCCAGGTGGTCGAGGCGCTGCAGATCGCCACCGTCCAGGCCCGTGCCGTGCTGTCGGACATGAAGCACACGCTGGGCACCGATTGCGCCCGCCACGCCCAGCTGGTCGAGCGCGCCCGCGAGCTGCGCGACGAGCTGAGCCTGATGACCGGCATCGCCGACGCCGCCGCCGAGCGGATCGTCAACGCGGTCGGCATGGCCAATGCCCAGCGCGACGACACCGGCGAGATCGAGGCCGAGCAGGCCGAGGTCGAGAGCGACGCCCCGATGGCGGCGGCCGCGTAATGGCCCGCCCCTCCCTTCTTCTCCTCACGGCCGGCGTGACCGGGCTCGCGGTGGTCGCCAATGCGGCGACGATCGCGACCGGGCAGCAGGACACGGGCAGCCAGACCCGGCTCGGCAACGAGATCACCCAGGACATGAGCGCCCGCGACGCCGCGGCCGCGCGTCGCAAGCGCGGGCTCGACCTGCGGGAGCAGGCGGCCAAGGCAGCCTCGGCGCGTCTCGCCGCCGATGCGGAAGCGCGCAAGAAGCAGGACGAGGCGCAGCAGCAGATGGCCGGCGGCCCGAGCGGCGGCATGCCTGGCGCGCCGAACCCCGCGGACTCGCAGTTCGACGAGCTCGCCCGCATCTACCAGGCGATGAAGCCCAAGGCCGCCGCGGTGGTGTTCGAGCAGCTCGACATGGAAGTGCAGATGAAGGTCGCGCAGCGCATGCGCGAGCGCTCGACCGCGATGATCATGGCCGCGATGACGCCCAAGGGCGCGGCGGCGCTGAGCATGGCGATGGCGCGGCGCAACGCCGGTGCGCGTCCCCAGGCACAGCCTCAGCCCCAGGTCGCGGCAGCGCGTCCGCAGGGCGGCCAGCAGATGGGTCCGGCACAGGCGGCGCGCCGCTAGGCCAGAACCGAGGTCAAGAAAAAGCCCATCCCGGCGCGGTGCCGGGATGGGCTTTTTCGTATCCGTTTCGGGGCAATTCGTCAGCCGGTGCGGGCCTCGACCTCGACGATCAGCACGCGGACCAGGCCCGGCTCGGCGACCTTGAGCGCGGCGGTGAGGTCATGGTCGAGCTGCTGGGCATCGACTGCGCGCAGTGCCGAGGCGTTGAGGCGGGCGAATTCGAGCCCTGCGGCGACCGTCGCGGCGCGCAGCACGGGCATCTGGCCGTTCAGCTTGGTGGCGACCTCGGCCGTGCCGGCATCGATCACCACCTTGAAGCGCAGCGCGCCGTTCACCCGATCGGAATCGATGATCGGCACGGTGACTTCTTCCATGGGCACGAGGTGCAGTCCCTCGCCGGCGGCGCCAGCGCCCCCGCCCGAAGCCTGCGCACCACCTCCCAGCGGCAGTGCCGCCAGGCCCAGCGCAACCAGCGTTTCGCGTCGCAAGATCTCGTCCTTCCGAATCCATGACTCGGCGCCGCATCGGCACCCACTCCTCTATAATAGAATGGAATCAGCGAGCAGGTGACGAGTTGAGCCACGATCAGCGCCCCGGAAAGATGCGTGTCGTCCATGACGCGGGGAAAACCGCAGGGCATCCCAATGTGCGGACCACCATCGAAGGCACGGCCGAAGTCGTGCGCCCGAAAGCCCCCGTTGCTGCCGCGCCGGTCAAGGTGGCGCTGCCGATGATGCAGGCCATCCTCTTCCTGCTCGCGTGCATCGGCGGCGGCGTCGCCGTCATCGTGGTCCGTCCGTTCGGGCTCGGCTGATGCGCACCCTGTTCCTTGCCCTTGCCGCCGGCGCGACCACCACGGCGCCTACCGTCGCGCCGCACGGCACGCCGGCACCCGCCGCGACGCCGGGCGCTGCCGCTACACCACATGCCGCTGCCGCCGCGGCCACCACTATTCCGAGCGTCGCCCTGCCCCGCTTCGCCGCCACCCTCGCCCAGATGCCGATGATCACCGGCGGCGACGGCTGGAGCGGCGTGACCGGCACCGAAGCCTGGCACCAGCTCGCCACCGCGACCCCGGACAACCGCCAGACGGTGCGCTGGAACTATGCCAAGGGCCTGATCGGCACCGAACGCGGCGGCGAGGCAATGGGCGTGCTCGAGGCGATGCGCCTCGCCGATCCCGACCTGGCGCTGGTTGCCCCCTTCCAGCTCGCCCGCGGCGCGGCGCTGACCCTGCTCGGCCGCGATGCCGAGGCGGTGGAATCGCTGAGCTCCGCCGAACTGGTCGGCAATGCCGAGGCCTGTGCCTGGCGGATGCGCGCGCTCGCCAATTCGGGTGCCGCGCCCGAAGCCGTCGGCCAGATCGAATGCGCCCGCGGCGCGATCAACGCCCGCGCCCCGCGCGACCGCGTGCCCTTCATGCTCGCCGCCGCCGGCGCCGCCATCGATGTCGGCCAGCCGCAACCGGCGCTGCAATGGCTCCAGCTGTTCAGCGACCGCAATCCCGACGCCAACCTGCTGCGCGGCCGCGCCCTGTTGGCCCAGAAGGACCTTGCCGGCGCGCGCCTGCGCTTCGAGCGCGCCGCGCTCACCGGCTCGCCCGAGGTCAAGGCGGGCGCCAGGCTCGGCGCGATCGAAGTGGCGATCGCCGGCCACTCCGTCTCGCCGGCGGATGCGATCAAGCAGCTCGACGCGCTCCGCTTCGGCTGGCGCGGCGGCGCGGTCGAGCGCCGCGCGCTGACCATCGAATATGGCCTGGCCAAGGAAGCGCAGGACCTGCGCTCCGAGCTGAAGAGCGGCGCCACGCTGCTGCGCTATTTCAAGATGGGCACCCAGGCGGGGCCGATGCTCGCCGAGCTGCAGCAGACGCTGAGCGCGGTGCTGGCACCGGAGAGCGGCGTGCCGCTGCCCCAGGCGGCTGGCCTCTACTGGGATTTCCGCGAGCTGGCCCCGGCCGGCGGTGACGGCGACGTGCTCGCCAACCGCCTGGCCGACCGGCTCCAGGCCGCAGGCCTCTATGCCCGCGCCGCCGAGCTGCTCTCCTACCAGCTGACCCAGCGCGCGCAGGACGTGGCGCAGGGCCCGCTGTCGGTGCGCGTGGCGATGCTGCAGATTCTGGCCAACCGCCCGGACCTGGCGCTCAAGGCGCTGCAGACCACCGAGCAGCCGAGCTATTCCGAGCAGATGCGCTGGGATCGCAAGCGGATGGAAGCCGTGGCGCTCCACCGGCTGGGCAAGGACGAAGCCGCTGCGGCGGCGCTGGACGGCGTGCCCGACGGCGCGGCGGTGCGCGCCGAGATCCATTGGCGCACCCAGGACTGGGGCGCCTTCGTGACCGAGAGCGAGAAGAGCCTGCCCGGCGCCAAGACCGCCATGGCCGCGCCGCAACAGGCCGCCGTGCTACGCTATGCCGTGGCGCTGGCGATGCTCAACCGCGAGGACAAGCTGCGCGGCCTGCACGGCCGCTACGCCACCGCGTTCAAGGGCCTGCCGACCGCCGGCGCGTTCGACATGCTGACCGCCAGCATCGACAAGATCGATCCGGCCAAGCTCGACGCCGCGATCGGCGCGATCCCCGAGGCGAGCCCGGCGGGATCGATCGGCGACCTGCTCGACGCCGGGGGCTGAGGCCCCCGCGCTCCAAACATCGCCAAGATTGTGCACAGCGAGGACGTCGGCGGCAGCCGGCGTCCCATGCCGCGTAGCATTATTACGCGTCCGCGATCCTATCTTTCCAACACATAGAAAGAGCGGCCGGGAACGAACCCCGGACCGATCGAGCCAATCATGGGAAATCCTACATTGCAAGGGGTGCGGGGCACCGCGCAGGCTAAGCGCCGAATCCGGTCCCGCAATACGCAGGCCTTGAACCAGACCTGCACCAACAAAGAAAAGGCCAGGCATCGAGCCCGGCCTTTCTTATCCACCCCTTGCCCCTCCCTTGCAGGGAGGGGAATGAAGGCAAGCTTACTTCAGATAGGCGGTGAGGTTCAGGCCCGAGAGCTGGGCGAACACCGAGTAGCTCGCCTCGAGCACGCTCTTCTGCTGGGCGAGGTCGATTGCGACCTGGCCGAGATCGGCGTCCTCATTCTCCTGGATCACGTTCTTCAGCACCAGTCCGCGCTCCTCGCCACGTGAGGCAAGCGTATCGACCTGGTTCTGCTTGCGGCCATTCTCCGCATTGACCGCGCGCAGGTCGCCCAGGCCGGTGTCGATCTGGCTCACTGCCTGCTTGACCGCGTCGAGCTGGGTGCTGGTCAGCTTGGTGCCGATCGCGCCGGCGCCGCCGAGCGTGCGGAACGCCTCATAGAGATTGGCGCCGATCTCGCTGGCGCCGACGCCGTACTTCACGTCCACGCCTTCGCCGACACGCGCATTGGCGCGCACCGTATCGTTGTGGAAGGCAGCGCTGCCCGGGGTCGCGGCCGCATCGGCCAGCGTGTCCACCGAGAAGGGCGACTGGTCGATCTGGCTGCCGCCGAACAGCGGCGTGCCGCCCTCCGAGGCATTGAGCGAGGTGCGGAACTGGTCGAACGCCTGCTGGATCGCTTCCTGCAGGCCGGCGGCATCGCCGGTGCCGACCGCGTTCATCAGGCTGGTGCGCAGGTCCGTGGTGGCGTCCTCGATACCTTCCATGTTCGCCTGGTAGAGCGAGAGCGTGGTGCCGACGCGCTTGGAGACGGTCGACTGCGCTTCCTGGCGCGCGAGCAGCGTGTGCGCCGACAGGTTGCGCACGGACTCGGTGCCGAGATCGGCGAAGGTCGCGGCCTTCTTGCCGGTCGAAAGCTGAGTCTGCGTGTTCGCGAGCCTTTCCTGCGCGCGCATGATCGCGCTGGACATGGTGCTCTGGAGCGGAATGGTGGCGACGCGGGTCATGGGTCTTCCCTTCTTTCTGGCCCTTAGCGGAGCATGCCGAGGAGCGTGTCGTACATGTCGTTGGCGGTGGAGATCACGCGCGCGGCGGCCGAATAGCTGTTCTGCAGCACCACCATCTGCGAGAGTTCCTCGTCGATGTTGACGCCGGCGAAACTGTCGCGGCGGTTGATCGCATCGGCGCTGCGCGCCGATGCATCGGCGAGCCTGCCCTGGGCCTGGTTGGCATCGAGGCCGATGCGGCCCATCAGGTTGCTGGCAAAGGCATCGACGGTGGACTTGCCGTCCTTGCCGAGATCGATCGCGCTGCCGAGCTTGTTGACGAACGCCGTCGCGCCGCGCGTGTCGCCCGAACCGAGCGCCTTGGCGCCGACCGCGACGTCCTGCAGCTGGGCGAGGCCGAGCTTGGACGAATCGGCGAGGATGTCCGGCCTCACCTGGGCCATGCCCAGCCCGCTCGATGCCCCGGTGAGGTTCATCATCTGCGAGAAGGAACGGCCGGTGCCGAAGCGGTTGGTCGAGTCCGCCGGGATCGACAGCGTCGCGCCCGCGACGTTGGCCGAGGGCTGGAAGCGCATGCGGCCGGCGTCGTCGAGCGAGAAGGTGCCGAAATTGGCCAGCGGGCTGGCGTTGAGGTCGTTGACCATGTCGCCGACGGTGCCGCCGGCGGCGGGCGACAGCGTGTAGCTGGTCAGTGCCCGGCCCGAGCTGTCGCGCAGCACGATCTGGGCGGTCTCGCCCGCAGCGAAGCCATGAGGGTCGCCAGCTACGAGACCCGAGGGGACCAGCGAACTGCTGTCACTGCGGACGAGATCGTTGAGGCCGAAATATTGCGAGACGCCCTGGCCGGCGCGCGCGCTGGGCTTGGTCGCGTCCTGGCCGACGGCCACGCCGTTGCCGGCGCCCGCAGCGGTGATGGTCAGCTTGCCGTCGACGAAGCTCGCCGTGCCGGCGCCGCCCAGGCCCGTATTGATCGCATTGACCATGTCGTCGACCGTCGCGGTCGGACCCAGCGCATCGAAATCGATCTTGGTGCTGGCGACCATCGTGCCGTCGGCCTTGGTCACCGCAAAGGTGGCCGCGCCGGTGAAGCCCAGCCGGTCGGTGCCGACCAGGCCGCTGTTGCGGCCAGTGAGGCTGGCGGGCGGCGGCACGGTGCTGCTGGCGTTCGAAACCGCGTTCAGCGCCTGGGACAGGCCGGTGAACAGCGTGCCGAGCTGCTCCTGGACCGCCGGCAGCGCACGATCGCGCAGATCGAGCAGGCCACCGAGCTTGCCGCCGATCGCGGCGGAATCGATCTTGTCGCCGGTCGCCGCATCGGGCTGGGCCAGGCGGATCTCGATCGGAGGATAGGTGGCCTGCGAGACCGAGCCGCTGCTCGGATAGTTGAGCTGGCGCAGGCGCTTGTCGAGCAGGGTCTGGCCATTGGCGGTCTCGATCGAGACGCGGCCGTCCGGCTGCTCGCGGATGTTGACCTGCATCAGGCCGCTCAGCTCCTCGAGCGCGCTCATCCGCTGGTCGGCGGCGCCGCCGGCGCTGCGGCCGAGGCCGGTCGCCTGGGCAATGGTGCCGTTCAGGTCGTGGATGCGCTGGAGCAGCGTGTTGATCTTGTCGACCGAATAGCCGACTTCCGACTCCACGTCGGAGCGCAGCTGGGACACGTCCTTGTCCATCTGCTGCATCGAGGTGATCGCGTCCTGCACGTCGTTGGTGAACTGCGCCACCGTCTGCGTGGAGGCGAGCGAGCCCGTCATCGCCACGGCCGAGGCCGAGACGTCGTCGAGGCGCGCGGACAGGCCGGACTTGCTGCCGGGCTGGCCGAGCAACGCCTGCATGCGATCGAGATAGTTGGAGACCACTTCCGCGCGGCCGAAATCGCCCGCGCGGTTGTAGACCGTCGCTTCGAGGAACTTGTCAGCGACGCGGGTGGGCTCGCCCACCACCACGCCGCTGACCTGTCCACCGACGACGCCCGTGGTGAGGCTGACGCGCTCGCGCGCATAGCCGGCCACCCCGACATTCGCGATGTTGTTGGAAACCGAGCGAAGTCCGGCCTGAGCAGCGTTCAGGCCGGAAATCGCGGTACCGAGAATGTCGTTGAGCGCCATGATCCCCTGCGTTCAGTTAGAGTTTTAGCGCTTCAGGTCGCTGACTTCGCGCAGCATGTCGTCGACCGTCGTGATGATCTTCGACGACGCGCTGTACGCACGCTGGAAGCGGATCATGTTGGTGAACTCGCTGGCGAGATCGACCGTCGAGGCTTCGAGCGAGTTCGGCGCGATCGCACCCGCACCGAGTTCACCCGGCTCGTTCAGCGTGAAGCCGCCCGAGGTGCGGCTGGCCGTGTAGGCGTTGCCCGACACGCGGGTGAGGCCGTCCGGATTCTGGAAGGTCGCCAGCGGGAGCTGGAAGACCGCACGGGTGGTACCGTCGTCGAACACCGCGTTGACCACGCCTTCCTTAGTGATCTCGATCTGCGACAGGTTGCCCAGCGTGCCGCCATCGGTGTTGCCCGAGATCAGCGAGCTCGGCTGGCCGAACTGGGTGAGACCGTCGATCTTGCCGTCGCTGCCCAGTTCGAGCTTGATCGGCACCGAGGACGCCTGGTTGGCATAGGTGATGTTCAGCGCGCTGTTCAGCCAGCTGCCCGACGGGAGGTCGAGGCTGCCGTCCGGCTTGAAGTTGACGTCGCCGCCGGCGATGAGGCCGTTGGTGCTCGGCACCGCCGGAGTCACGCTGGTGTCCATGATGTCGCTGGCCGGAACCGAATAGACTTCCGCCTTCCACGCGTTCGGGCCGGTCTTGATGAAGGCCATGTTCAGCGTGTGCGAACCGCCCTGCTGGTCATAGACGGTGAACGAGCGCTGGAACTGGTTCTCGGTCTTCGGCGTGAAGGTGTTGTCGGCGGCATACTTCGCCAGATCGCCCTTGGTGTAGCCGGCAGCGGCCGGCGACACGTCGGTCGCGGTGTTGAGGTTGATACGCGCCTGGATGCGCGACGTCGCCGCCGCGGTGCCGGTCAGGTCGCTGACGCGGATCGCTTCGAGATCGTCGATGTTGCCGGTGTTGTTGTACTTGCCCTCGGCATCGAGACGATAGCCATAGAGGTACAGGCCGGTCGCCGGGTTCTTGAGGAAGCCTTCCTCGTCGGCACGGAACGAACCGGCGCGGGTGAAGGCGACTTCACCCTGGCCGCCCGAGGCGGTGCGGGTGACGAAGAAGCCCTTGCCGTCGATGGCGATGTCGGTGCTGCTGCTCGAAGCCTGCATCATGCCCTGCTTCGAGATCATTGCGGTCGGCGCAGCGACGACGCCGCCGGCCGAGTAGCTGGAACGGGCACGGCCGTCCGTGACCATCGTCTTGAACTGGGCTTCGACGCCCTTGTAGCCGATGGTGTTGATGTTGGTGATGTTGTCGGCAACCGCTGCCATCGCGCTGGACTGCGCGTTGAGACCGGAAACGCCGGCATAGAGAGCGGAATAGAGGCTCAAGACGAATACTCCCTCGATGCCCGCGAAACGCGCACGGGCCCACGCCCCAATTGTAGGATGAGCGCAGCACAGACCCCAACAAAGCCTCAAATAAGATTCTGCTGGGCAAAAATTGCCGGGTGCGCCGCCGGTGATGCGAAAGGCATCCTATAATGCAGCCAAACGAACGAAAGGCTGTATCCCCATGCTCCGCATCACGCTTCGCGACGGCGAGAAGGCGATCGTCAACGGCGCGGTGATCCGCGCGGTGGGCCGCACCCAGATCGCCATAGAGAATAAGGTGTCCATCCTGCGCGGGAGCGAGATCATGCGCCCCGAGGAAGCCACCACCCCGGCGCGCCAGCTCTATTTCGCCGCCATGCTCGCCTATATCGACCCGGCCAGCCGCGACAGCCACCACGAGGCCGTGGTCGGCCTGGTCGGCGCGCTGATCGCCGCGCTCGGCACGGCAGAGGCCAAGGCGGCCTGCATCCGCTTCGCCGGCGAGATCGCCCAGGGCGAATATTACAAGGCGCTCGGCAGCGCCCGCGAAGTGATCGCGTTCGAAGACGCCGTCATCGCCCAGCAGGCGGCCTGAGGAACCATAAGGTGCAGACGCTCGCCAGCGCAGCCCGTGCGATCCGGGACATGATTCCCGATCGCCGCTTCGGTCGGGTCGTCGCCGTGCGCGGCGCGCTGATCGAAGTGGAAGGGCTCGCCGGTGCCGCCCAGATCGGCAGCCGCATCGAGATCACCTCGCCCAATGGCATCGTCCAGGCCGAAGTGACGGCGCTCGACCGCGAAGTCGCCTTGTGCCTGCCGTTCGTCGACCCGCAGGGCGTGGGCCTGGGCGCGCGCGCCGAGCTCGGCGCCGGCCAGTTCAGCGTGCGCCCCTCCAAGGCCTGGCTCGGCCGGATGATCAACGGCCTCGGCCAGCCGGTGGACGGGCTCGGCTCGCTGCCCAATGGCGCCGATCCGCAGCCGATCAAAGCCCCGCCCCCCGCCGCCGCCAATCGCGCCCGCGTCGCCGAGCGGATCGAGACCGGCGTGCGCACACTCGACCTGTTCGTGCCGCTGTGCCGCGGCCAGCGCCTCGGCCTGTTCGCCGGCTCGGGCGTCGGCAAGTCGGTGCTGCTCTCGATGCTCGCGCGCTGGACCCAGTGCGACGTTGCCGTGATCGGCCTGATCGGCGAGCGCGGCCGCGAAGTGCAGGAATTCATCGAGGACGACCTGGGACCCGAGGGCATGGCCCGCTCGGTCGTCGTCGTCGCCACCTCCGACGAGCCGGCGCTGATGCGCCGCCAGGCCGCCTGGACCACCCTCGCCGTCGCCGAGCATTTCCGCGACCAGGGCCTCAACGTGCTGTGCCTGATGGACTCGGTCACCCGCTTCGCCATGGCGCAGCGCGAGATCGGCCTGGCCAGCGGCGAGCCGCCGGCGACCAAGGGCTATACCCCCACCGTCTTCGCCGAACTGCCCCGCCTGCTCGAGCGCGCCGGCCCCGGCGAGCCCGGCAAGGGCATGATCACCGGGCTGTTCACCGTGCTGGTGGACGGCGACGACCATAACGAGCCGGTCGCCGATGCGGTGCGCGGCATCCTGGACGGCCATGTCGTGATGCGCCGCGCGATCGCCGAGCGCGGCCGCTATCCGGCGATCGACATCCTGAAGTCGGTCTCGCGTACCCTGCCGCATTGCATGAACGACGAGCAGAACGATATCCGCGTCGGCGCGCGCAAGCTGCTGTCGACCTATTCGGACATGGAAGAGATGGTCCGGCTGGGCGCCTACAAGGCCGGGTCCTCGCCCGAGGTCGATCGCGCCGTGGCGCTCGCCCCGCAGATCGAGGCGATGCTCAATCAGGGCAAGAACGACCAGGGCAGCGCCGACGCCGCCTTCGCCGCACTCGGCGAGATTGTCGCGCTGAGCATGGAGATGATGGACGAATGACTCCGTTCGACACCGCCCTGCGCGTCAAGCGCCGCGAGGTCGATGCCGTGAAGGTGTCGATCAGCGTCGAGATCGAGACGATCACCACGCTCGACCACCAGACCCGGGCACACGAGATCCGCATGCGCGAGGAACGCGCGCTCGCCATCACCGTGCCGGTCGCCAGCGATGCCTGGCGGCTGCGGATGAAGGCGGAACGCGCCCGGCTGGACCAGCAGTCCCAGATCGCGAACCTGCGCCTCACCCATCTGCGTGCCCAGGCCGTCGAGGTCTATGGCACGATGCGCGCCATCGAAGGCGCCGCCGGCCGCTTCAAGGACGAGGCCGAGCGCGTCGCCGCCGGTGCCGAGCAGGCGATGATCGACGACATCGCCGCCGCGAAGCTGGTCATCGCGCGCCGCGCCGCGGAGCGCAACGCATGATCCCGCGCGCAGAACTCGCATCGCTGAGCCCGGCCAACCGCGCCAAGGTGATCTACAGCGAGGCGCAGACCGAGCTGGCGAGCCGGCTGTGGCGCGCCGCGCTGGGCGATGGCGACCGCGACGACAAGAAGAATGGCGGCATCGGCCAGAACGGCCTGGCCGGGGATTCGCTGCTCGAGCTGCTCGGCAAGCAGAACGGCATGCAGCCGGGCGGCGTGCAGCAGGGCTGCCACTGCGCCTGTGCCTGCTCGTGCCACCAGAAGCCCGCCAGCGCGAGCTTCGCCAATGACTGTGTCGAGGACCTGCGCGACGCGATCGGTGATTCCGCCGAGCAGGGCAGCCGCCGGATGGCGGCGATGATGAGCACCAACGCGACCGTCTCGGTCGCCAAGGGCGCGGTGGATTCCGGCCTGGCGCTCGGTGCCAACAGCCGTTTCGGTCCCGCGCTGGCGATGGCCGAAGCGCGCACCGGCATTCCCGCGACCGCGCTCGCCGCGATCGTCGATGCCGAGGCGGCCAAGGGCCGCGACGGCAGCTGGAACACCATGTCGCGCAACCCGCGCTCCAGCGCCGCCGGCCTCGGCCAGTTCCTGAGCGGCACCTGGGAGCATCTCGCCGAGACCTCGGGCACCTGGCTCAACCAGGTCGCCGGCGAGCGCGGCTGGCTCGACGGGCGCGGCAAGGTCATAGCGGGCGCGCGCAGCGAGCTCCTCGCCCTGCGCTATGACGGCCAGGCCTCGATCCTCGCCGTCGCCGACTTCGCCAAGGTCAACCTCACCAAGCTCGAGCAATCGGGCATCCGGGTGAACACCGATGCCGAGACGCTGGCCAAGTCGGCCTATCTCTCGCACCATCTCGGGCTGGGCGACGCCAAGAAGTTCCTTGCCGGCGGCATCGATCCGGGCCGCGCCCGCATGCTGCTGGCCGCCCAGATCGGCGGCGGCGCGGCCGAACAGCGAATCGCCGCAGCGGGCAACGCAACCCAGGCGCATCGCCAGTGGCTGCTCGGATTCATCGATCGTCGAATCCGTCCGGAACAATTCGCCGGCTAAATTATTTTTATCCTATAATGGATTGTCCGCGGGTACCCGAAATGACGGAAACCGCATAAAAACTCGTAGTTTCTGAGTTTTAACCATATTCCCTCTTCCGTAGGGGAATGTGCGATTGGTAGGACTACATATAGGAATTTAAGGGTTCTGTTAAAGGATTAGAGACCATGTTGCCCCTGTCAGCGGCGGCCGAAACCGGCAGTCGACGAAACAGGGGATTTGCAATGTCGAAGATCACGATCGCGCTGGAAGCAGCCGTCGCCACCGTCATCGAGAATACGCCGCAGGACGGCGCCGCTCGTACGAACCGTCAGCGCGTCTATGTCGACCGTGCCTTCGCCCAGATCCTCAAGCTGATCGCCCCGCGCATCCGCCACTTCGTCCGCCAGTACGGCCTCACCGCGCACTGGGAAGACGCCGAGCAGTGCTGCGCCATCGCCGTCCACCGCGCTATCGAAGCCTATGATCCCGCCAAGGCGCAGTTCACCACCTTCGTGAACTGGCAGATCCGTGGCGAGCTGCAGAGCCTGCGCTTCCGCCTGATGACCGATCAGCGCCCGTCGGCGAAGAAGGTCGAGGCGACCACCGTATCCCTCTCCGCCCTCGCCACCTCGCCGGACGGCGAAGAGATCTCGCCCGAGGCGATGATCGAGGACGAATACGCCCTGGAGCGCACCGAGGCCGCGGCTTCGGACTATCTCGCCGAGGGCGCCGTTTCCGAGCTCATCGATGCCTATGTCGACCAGCTCCGCAAGGTCGGTGTCGAGGCGCTGCGTCGCCGTCCCCGCCCGAAGCGCGCCGAAGCCGCGCTGCGCCGTGCCGAAGGTCCGCGCCTGCGCACCGCCACCTACGGCATCGATCCCGCCGAGCTGGAGAAGCTCGAGGCCAAGCTCAGCCGCGACCGCGAGATCGTGGAGCGCCGCGTGTTCCAGACCGCCACGCTCGACGACCTGTCGCTCGAGACCGGCGTGACCAAGGAGCGCGTCCGCCAGATCACCAAGCGCGCCGCCAAGGCGATCGCCGAGATCGCCGCCAAGGATCCGCGCTTCGCCGTGATGGCCGAATATGGCCAGCCCGGCACCCCGAAGCGTCGCCCGGCACCGGCCGCGCGCACCGCGCCGATCCTTCCGGATCCCAGCCTGCCGCACAACCGCCTGGCGAGCGTCCGCGCCGTGGACCCGACCACGCTTTCGCCGGTCATCGCCACCCCCGCCGTGCAGCAGGTCGAGGCAGTCCAGCTCACCGCAGCCCCGGCCCCGTCGACGGCTTCGTTCCACTGATCGCATCGGAACGCCCCGCGTTTCAAACCCCATCCTATAATGCCCCTGAGAGGGTTAGGAGGAACCGATGCATCGCAATTTCGACTGGAACGGCAGCGGAGAGGCACATGGCTCGCTGCCGCGCCCCAATCGCCGCCTGACCGCGCTCGCGCAGGACGTGGCGCGACTGGCCCAGCCGCTGTTGCCCGCCGGCAATGATCTGATCCTGGGCCTGGAAGCCACGTCCGACGGCGAGATCCACCTGATCTGGTGGCGCCAGCGCGACTTCAAGCGGGTCGCCACCATCTCGGCCGCGCCCGACGCTTTCTGCCCGGAAGACAGCGACGAAGGCGCGCTGCAGGATGCCGCCGCCGCGCTGCTCGACTATCTTGCCGGCCGCTGGCCGAGCCCGCCGGCGGCGCTCGGCGTGATCACCGACGGCACCGGGGTGGCCTTTGCGCCCGATCATCCGTCGCCTTCGGCCGAGGGTTGGCTGCTGCGCCACGCCATCGGCGAGAGCACGCTGGCGATGATCCTGGACCTGGATCCGGCCGGTTCCTGCGGCCTGCTTTCGGGCAGCCAGTCGGCAGGATCGTTCCATTAACGGAATGTCGTTTACCTTGTATTATCCTTGAATTGCTTCAAGATGCCCCGAGTCTCTGGGGATTGAGCATGGCAAGCGCCAACGGAAAGGGTAAGATGCGGGCGGGGACCGCAGGCGAACCCATGATCGACTTCTATCGTGCAATTGTCTTTCCGAACCGCGTGCGCGAGCAGCGTCAACGGCGCGGCTTCGCCAAATTGCTCCGCCTCTCGACCAAGATTCCCGAGATACCCTATATTCGTCTTTCCAAGATCGAGCGCGGCGAAGTCGTGGCGCGGCCCGACGAATTGCGTCGCATCGCCGCGGCACTCGACCTGGCGCCGACCGAATTGTTATTGGATATCGACGCATCCGATTTTGACATCGCTGTCTGGGCCGAGCCGTTCAGCGACGGCGCCGTGCTCGACCAGGACGAGGAGCGCTTCGCGGTACTGCTCGGCGCCGCGCTCCGCGCCCGCCGCACGCTCGATCCGGCGCTCACCATCGCGGTGATCGAGCGCGACTTCGGCCTGCCGCCGGTGAACCTCTCCCGCGTCGAGAATGCGCAGAAGCCGTTCGGACGCTGGAACGCGGCGATCCACACCGCGCTGTTCGCGCTGTTCGCTGTCGCCGACGAAGCGGAACTGCGCGCCGAGGTGGAGCAGCGCCACCAGGCTGGCACGCTGGCGCCCTTCCTCGCCACCATCGCCAATCCCGAGACACGCATCGCCCGCACGCGCGAGCGCATGGCCGAACTCGTCACCGCGCTGAACGAGGAAGCGCCGCCTGTGCTGGCATCGATGCCGCTGCCCCTGCCCGGCGCGCCGGTGAGCGCGATCCGGCTGGTGCCGATCTTCGGCCTGCCGCTGCCCCAGGGGCTGATCGGCCACCAGCCGACCGGCGAGACGGTAGAGGCACCGCACATCGCCGGGCCCCGCGCCTTCGGCCTCAAGGTGTGCCGCGCGACGCTGGGCGGCGGCCTGCCCGCCCAGGCGACGGTGGTCGCCGATCCCGATCGCCTGCCGCTGCCCGGCGGGCTCGCCGCGCTGCGCGAAGGCGAAGGCTGGCGGCTGCTCTCGGTCGCTTCGGATCGCGACGGCCGGATGATCGGCTACAGCGTCAACCCGAACATGGAGATCCCGCTCGACGACTGTGATCCGTCGAGCCTCGCCGCGATCGTCTCCGCCGTCTTCCTCTGATCGCGGCGCCCGTGCTAGGGCGCGGGCCATGGGGATCATTGTCGCGATCGAAGGCGCCGACGGCGTCGGCAAGAACACCACGTCCAGGCTGCTCTGCGAGACGCTCCAGGCCGCGGGCAAGACCGCCACGGTGATCGGCTTCCCGCGTTATGGCGAGACCGTCGCCGGGGTGACGATCGGGCGCTACCTGGCGGGGGACATGCCCGTGCCGGTGAGCCCCCGGGCCGCCGCGACGCTCTATGCGCTCGACCGGTTCGAATGGCGGGACCAGATCCTCGCTGCCGTCGATGCGCACGACGTGCTGATCTTCGACCGCTATGTCGCGTCGAACATGGCCTATCAGGGTGCCCGCGTGCCGGCGGACGAGAGCCGCGCGCTGATGGAATGGATCCTTGCGCTCGAGACCGGCCAGTTCGCCCTGCCCGCCCCCGCCCTGTCGATCTATCTCAACACCCCTTGGGAACTTGCCCGGGCGCTGATCCTGCAAAAGGCCGAGCGCAGCTATACCGCGAAGAGCTTCGACGAATATGAAGCCGATGTCGCGCTCCAGCAGCGCGTGCGAGGCAATTACGAGTCGATCGTCGAGGCGGGGCTGCTGGGCCCCTGGCGGATGGTGCACGCCAGCACCGGCGGGGCAATGCGCCCGCCCGCGGATATCGTCGGCGAGATCGTCGCCCTGCTGGAAGCGGTTCCGAAATAACCCCTAAAGCGTCGCGATATGCTTGACAGCGCCACCCGTGCCGCAGCATGGTAGCGCTATCACAATCAAATATCGAGGCGAGAGGATTTTGAAAGCGTCCCCGGCGGAAATGCTGCCTGTCGATCATGAGCAGGCAATTCTGGTTGGCCGTATCCTGACGGAAGCGGGCCCCAGCCCCGTGATCCTGCGCGGCGGACGAATCTACGACGTCTCGGCCAGCGCCGCGACCGTATCCGACCTGCTCGACCTTGCCGACCCGGCCAGCGTGACCGGCACCGACATCGGCGCCGTGGCCGACCTTGGTAGCGATAACGGCCCTGTCCTGCTCGCACCGATCGACCTGCAGTGCGTCAAGGCGTGCGGCGTGACCTTCGCGCTCTCGGCAATCGAGCGGGTGATCGAGGAGCGCGCGCGCGGCGATGCCGACAAGGCGAACGAGATCCGCGGCGACCTGGAAGCCAAGGTCGGATCGGGCATCCGCTCGGTGGTGCCGGGCACGGCCGAGGCGGCGAACCTCAAGGCCGCGCTGATCGAGGCGGGCATGTGGTCGCAGTACCTCGAAGTCGCCATCGGGCCGGATGCCGAGGTGTTCACCAAGGCGCCGGTCCTCTCGGCCGTAGGCTGGGGTGCCGATATCGGCGTCCGCTCGGACAGCGACTGGAACAATCCCGAGCCGGAGGTGGTGCTGATCGTCGACAAGACCGGCACGCCCCGGGGTGCGACGCTGGGCAACGACGTCAATCTGCGCGACTTCGAGGGGCGCAGCGCGCTGCTGCTCGGCAAGGCCAAGGACAACAACGCCTCGACTTCGATCGGGCCGTTCATCCGCCTGTTCGATGCCGGCTTCACGATGGACGATGTCCGCGCGGCCGAGGTCGACCTGGTCATCGACGGACCCGAGGGCTATCGCCTCGAGGGCACCAACAAGATGAGCCAGATCAGCCGCGACCCGACCGACCTGGTCCGCCAGACGCTGAGCGAGCACCAGTATCCGGACGGCTTCGCGCTGTTCCTCGGCACGCTGTTCGCCCCGATCCAGGACCGCGACCACCCGGGCCGCGGCTTCACCCACAAGGACGGCGACGTGGTGCGCATCTCGAGCCCCAAGCTCGGCGCGCTGGTCAACCGGGTCACCACTTCCAAGGCCGCCGCGCCCTGGACCTTCGGCATCCGCGCACTGGTGCGCAACCTGGCGGGCCGCGGCCTGCTGTGAACGCCGCGCGCGGCCACTCCCCTATGTTTTTCCAAGGTAATTCATTCTCATGTCGGAAGCTGATCCCATGCACGTGACCCAGACTCGCGATCAGCGTGCCATCTATCCCAGCCTGAAGGACAAGCGCGTGCTGGTCACCGGCGGCGGCTCCGGGATTGGTGCCGGGCTGGTCGAGGGGTTCGTCCGCCAGGGTGCCGACGTCACCTTCTTCGACATTGCCGATGCGGATTCGCAGGCACTGGTCGCCAGCCTCGAGGGCGTGGGCAAGGCGCCGACCTATCGCAACGTCGACCTGACCGACATCAAGTCGGCCAAGGCCGTGATCGCACAGCTGATCGAGGAACATGGCGCCTTCGACGTGCTGGTGAACAACGCCGCCAATGACGACCGCCACACCATCGAGGAAGTGACGGAAGACTATTGGGAGAACCGGCTCAACGTGAACCTGCGCCACCTGTTCTTCTGCGCCCAGGCGGTGATCCCGGGGATGAAGGCCAAGGGTGCGGGCGTGATCATCAACCTGGGTTCGATCTCCTGGCACCTCGCACTGGAGGGGCTGACGCTCTACCAGACCGCCAAGGCCGGCATCGAGGGCATGACCCGCAGCTTCGCCCGCGATCTGGGCCCCGACAATATCCGCTCGGTCTGCATCGTGCCGGGCAATGTGAAGACCCCGCGCCAGATGAAGTGGTACACGCCCGAGGGCGAGGCCGAGATCGTCGCCGCCCAGTGCCTCAAGGGCCGTCTGGTGCCCGACGACATCGCGGCGATGGCACTGTTCCTTGCCTCTGACGACGCACGGCTTATCACGGGCCACGAGTATTTCGTCGACGCAGGCTGGAGGTAAATCATGAGCGTGGTGACGTCGGCACCGGAGAGTGTCTGGTCGCTTTCCGCACCACTGCTCGAAGGGCCGGTCTGGGTGGCGCGCGACGCCGCCCTGTGGTTCGTCGACATCAAGGGCCACAAGGTCCATCGCTACGATCCGGAGACGGGTGACAAGCGCAGCTGGGACGCGCCGGCGCAGGTGGGCTTCGTGCTGCCGGCCGAGCGCGGCGGGTTCGTGGCCGGACTGCAGACCGGCCTGGCGCATTTCGACCCCGAGACCGGCAGTTTCACCCCGCTCACCGACCCTGAGCCGCATCTGCCCGGCAACCGGCTGAACGACGGCACCGTCTGCCCCGATGGCCGGCTGTGGTTCGGGACGATGGACGATGCCGAGGCGGAGGAGACGGGCGCGATCCACCGGCTGGGCCCGGACGGCGTCTGCGTGCCCTCCAGCCCGCCCTATTCGATCACCAACGGCCCGGCGCTGAGCCCGGACGGCAGGACGCTCTACCATGTCGATACGCTGGGCGGGGTGATCCATGCCTGCGATGTCGCCGAGGACCGCAGCCTGACCAACCGGCGCGAATTCGCCCGTATTCCCAACGCGGAAGGCTATCCCGACGGGCCGACGGTGGATGCCGAGGGCTGCGTGTGGATCGGGCTCTACATGGGATCGGCGGTGCGGCGCTATTCGCCGGCCGGCGAGCTGCTCGAGGTGGTCCCCTTCCACGTCGACGCGATCACCAAGATCGCCTTTGGCGGGCCGGACCTCAGAACGGTCTATGCCACCACCGCCAACAAGCATCTGAGTGCCGAGGCCAAGGCCGCGAACCCGCAGGCGGGGGACCTGTTCTCCTTCCGGGTCTCGGTGCCCGGGGTGGCGGGGACGCTGATCCGCGAAGGGGTCTGAAGCGGACACCCAAGTTGGCTAAGGTTACGCCCAAAAGCTGTTCTGGCGGGCATTTGGTCAATTTAATTGACTATCAATATTATGGACTGTAAAGCACCTATCGTCCTTCCTGCCCTTGCAGGGAGGACGGAAGGAAGCTTGCCCATGTCCGACGATACCCCCTCCCCGCTCCTCGAAGTCGCGCTGCCTGCGCTGCTCCGCCATGCCCGGCACACCTATGGCGCGGCGATGCGCGCGGCGCTGGTCGCGCGCGGCTATGACGACATTCCCGGCAATGGCCTGTACGTGATCGGCGCGCTGGCGCTGGGCGAGGCGCCGCTGAGCCAGATCGTCCGCGAGCTGCGCGTCTCCAAACAGGCGGCCGGGCAGCTGGTCGATGCACTGGTGCTGCGCGGCTATCTCGAGCGGGAGGTGGACCCCGACGACCGGCGCCGCCTGACCGTGACCCTCACCGAGCGCGGCCAAGCCGCGGCGGACACCCAGAAGGCCGCGCGCGAGGCGATCGATGCCGAGCTGCTGGCGTGCATGGGCGAGGAGAAGGTGCTGCATGCGCGCGAAGTGCTGGCGGCGCTGATCGAGATCGGGCGTTCCGCCGGGCAGGAATAGCCGCAGCCTGCCGGCAGGTGGACGGGTTGCACGTCTGGACGCCTTGCACGCCGATATTGGCACGGGGCCGCAGGATTTGGGGGCGTGAACCGGGTCTTGTCGCGGCCCGGCGGGCAGCGTTCCGCGAGTGTGTAAACGGTACCGGCGCGAGCGGGAATCGTAGGTGCGGACTTCGGTGTCTGGTGGGGATGCGGGATGTGGAGCATCATTCCTCCCCGAGCTTGTCTCGGGGAGGGGGACCGCGACGCGAAGCGTCGGGGTGGAGGGGTCGGCGGGACGCCGTCTTCGCGGCGGCCCCTCCACCACCCGCTTCGCGGGCGGTCCCCCTCCCCCAGCTAGCTGGGGGAGGATTTTAGGGGCTAGTGGTTGTGCCTTGGCACCTTCTCGCTGGTCTTGCGGTACTTGAGCGCGAAGTCGAGCACGCCGCCCTCGCCCAGCTGGCCGACCTTTTCGCGGTAGAGCTCTTCCCAGGGGGTGTTGCTCTCCGGGATCGGCGGGGCCGGTTCGGCCTTGCGGCGGGCGATCTCGTCCGCATCCACCAGCGCATCGCAGGTGCCGTTGTTCAGATCGACGCGGATCGTGTCGCCGGTGCGCAGCCAGGCGAGCCCGCCGCCCGCCGCGCTTTCCGGCGAGGCGTTGAGGATCGAGGGGCTGTCCGAGGTGCCCGACTGACGGCCGTCGCCGAGCGTCGGCAGGCTCATGATGCCCTTCTGGATCAGGTGATCGGGCGGCTGCATGTTGACCACTTCGGCCGAGCCGGGCCAGCCGATCGGGCCCGAGCCGCGGATGACGAGGATGCAGTTCTCGTCGATGCCCAGCGCCGGGTCGTTGATGTTGTGGTGATAATCGTCCGAGCCATCGAACACGATCGCGCGGCCCTCGAACACACCTTCATGCCCCGGACGCGAAAGATAGCGGGCGCGGAAATCCTCGCCGATCACGCTGGTCTTCATGATCGCGATGTCGAACAGGTTGCCCGACAGGACGAGGAACCCGGCCTTCTCCTTGAGCGGCTTGTCCCAATCGAAGATCACCGCGCGATCGGTGACGCCGTGGCCCGAGACATTCTCGGCGAGCGTCCTGCCGGTGCAGGTCATCACGCTGCCGTCGAGCGCGCCATTGGCGAGCATCTCGGTGAGCACGGCGGGGATGCCGCCGGCGCGGTGGAAGCGTTCGGAGAGGAATTCGCCTGCCGGCTGCATGTTGACCACCAGCGGCAGATCATAGCCCGAGCGCCAGTCGTCCGGGGTGATCTCGATGCCCGCATGCGCGGCCATCGCCACCAGGTGCGGCTGGGCGTTGGTCGAGCCGCCGATCGCAGTGAGCAGCTTGATCGCGTTGAGGAAGTTCGCCTTGGTCAGGATCTTCGACGGGCGCAGGTCCTCATAGGCCATCTCGACGATGCGCTTGCCGGTCTCATAGGCGATCTGGCCCCGCTCGCGGTACGGCGCGGGGATCATCGCGCAGCCGGGGAGCGACATGCCGAGACCCTCGGCGATGCTGTTCATCGTCGAGGCGGTGCCCATGGTGTTGCAATGGCCCGACGAGGGGGCGCTTTCCATCGCGCGCTTGAGGAATTCGGCCTCGTCGATCTCGCCCGCCGCCATCTTCCGGCGCGAGCGCCAGATGACCGTGCCGGAGCCGACCAGCTCGCCTTCGTGCCAGCCGTCGAGCATCGGGCCGCCCGACAGGACGATCGCCGGGATGTCGACGGTGGAGGCGGCCATCAGCGACGAGGGCGTGGTCTTGTCGCAGCCGGTGGTGAGGATGACGGCGTCGATCGGATAGCCGTTGAGGATCTCGACCAGGCCGAGATAGGCGAGGTTGCGATCGAGCGCCGCGGTGGGGCGACGGCAATTCTCGAAGATCGGGTGGAGCGGAAATTCCATCGGCACGCCGCCCGCCGCGAGGATGCCGGCGCGGGCGCGCTTGACCGTCTCGAGGTGGATGCGATTGCACGGCGCGATGTCGCTGCCGGACTGCGCAATGCCGATGATCGGCTTGCCCGAGGTCAGCTCCTCCGGGGTGATGCCGTAGTTCATGAAGCGCTCGAGATAGAGCGCGGCCATGTCGGCACGGCCGGGCGCGGCGAACCATTCGCGCGATCGGAAGGGGCGGACGGGGGTGCGGGTCATTCCAACTAAGCTCCAAACAAATTCCTCCCCGAGCTTGTCTCGGGGAGGGGGACCATTCGCGCAGCGAATGGTGGAGGGGCGATGGCGGGACGCCGGCGGTGCCGGCGGCCCCTCCACCACGCCCTACGGGCGCGGTCCCCCTCCCCCAGCGAGCTGGGGGAGGAATTGGGGACTCACCCCTCCATCGCTTCCAGTTCCTTGCCCTTGGTCTCGTGGATGAACTTCTGGACGAGGAAGAAGCTGATCACCGCGCAGACGCCGTAGAAGGTGTAGGCGCCGGTGAGGCTCCACTTGGCCATGCTCGGGAAGGTCTGGGCGATGACGTAGTTGGCGCCCCACTGCGCGAAGCCGCAGACTGCCAGCGCGGAGCCGCGGATCTGGTTGGGGAACATCTCGCCGAGCATCACCCACATCACCGGGCCCCAGCTGACGTTGAAGAAGATCACATAGAGGTTGGCGGCGATGACGGCGACCATGCCCAGCTCGGGGGTGAGGACCAGCTTGCCGTCGACCAGCGCGCCCTGGCTGAACGCATAGACCATCACGAACAGGGTGACCGCCATGCCGGCCGAGCCGATCAGCAGGAGCGGCTTGCGGCCGATCTTGTCGATCACGGCGATGGTGACGAAGCAGGCGGCGATCGAGACGGCGCCCGAGACGATGTTGATCAGCAGCGCGTCATTCTCGGTGAAGCCGGCGAGCTGCCACAGGGTGGCGCCGTAGTAGAAGATCACGTTGATGCCGACGAGCTGCTGGAACACCGCGAGCAGCAGGCCCGCCCAGACGATCGCGCGGACGCCGAGGAAGCCGCCCGGCGCGAAGATGTCGGCCAGGCGCGGACGGTGATCGGTCGAGAAGCTGGCCTGGATCTCGGCGAGCTTGAGGCCGCCTTCGGTCGCGCCGAACAGGCTGGTGAGCACCTTGAGCGCTTCGGGATTGCGCTTCTTCGCGACCAGGTAGCGCGGGCTCTCCGGGATGAAGAACAGGGCGATCAGGAAGACGGCGGCCGGGATCGCCTGCATCAGGTACATCCAGCGCCAGGCCTCGATCCCGCCGAGATGGCCGAGCGAGCTGCCGGCGGCCTGGGCGAGGTAATAGTTGACCACGAACGCGGCGGTGAGGCCGGAGATGATCATGATCTGCTGCACCGTGGTCATCCGGCCGCGGATGTTCGCGGGGGCGACTTCGGAGATATAGGCGGGCGACAGCACCGAGGCCGCGCCGACCGCGATGCCGCCGATGATGCGGGCAATGACGAAGATGGTGTGATCGTGCGCGACGCCCTGGACGATCGCGCCGCCGAGGAAGAGGATGGCGGCGAGGCGCATGACGTTGCGGCGGCCCATCGCATCGGCAAGCGTGCCGGCGAAGAAGGCGCCGAACACGCAGCCGATCAGCAGCGAGCCGACGGTGAAGCCGAGGCCGGCCTCATCGAGCGCGAAGGCGTGCTTGAGGCCCTCCTGCGTGCCGTTCACTGCGCCACTGTCATAGCCGAAAAGCAGGCCGCCGATCGTCGCCACCGCGACGATGGCGCCGATCAGGCCGATATTGGCCTTCTGCGCCGTATCATTCATGCACTCATCCCCTCCATTACGCCCCGGTCGGACGAATTGTTAGCGGTAACGGTGGCTCGATCCGACGGGAAAAGCAAGTGGGGTTACGCCGGAGGAGCGACTCTGTCTCGCGTTGTCATGCTGGACCTGTTTGGGCCGGGGGCCAAGTCCCCTTGATCGCGTGCGCTGCCCGCGCCTCCGTCATCCCCGCGAAAGCGGGGACCCATCTCCCGGACTATCCCGTAACGCTCCGGTTGCATTTGCCGATCGCGCACGAGATGGGCCCCCGCCTTCGCGGGGGTGACGATCCGCTGGTATTCGAGCCTGAGGGCTTGAGTTCTACCGCCAGCTCTTCTTCGCCGGTGCCGGCTTGCCCGCGCCGGGAGGCGGGCCGCAGGATTCGCGCTGGATCAGCTCGAAATCGAGCACCTGCTCCTCGAGCTTGTCGGTGGTGCCCGTCCGGTGCGCGCGAAGCCGGGCGAGCAGCAGGGCCAGCGCGCTCTCGGCCATGGCGGCGATCGGCTGGCGGACGGTGGTCAGCTCGGGCCACATGGTGGTGGCGAGCGAGGTATCGTCGAAGCCGACGATGCTGATGTCCTGCGGCACGTGCAGCCCGCGGCGATGCGCGACGCCCACCGCGGCCGCGGCCATGTCGTCGTTCGAGGCGAAGATCGCGGTGGGCGGCTCCTTGCGATCGAGCAGCCGCTCGGCGGCGACGATGCCCGAGCGGAAGGTGAAATAGCCCTGCTCGACCGGCATCGCCTTGACGTCGAGCCCGGCCGCCTCGATCGCCTCGACGAAACCGCGATGGCGCTCGGCCGACGAGGTCTGGTTGGGGTTGCCGCGGATGAAGCCGATGCTGCGGTGGCCCAGGTCGATGAGGTGCCTGGTCATCGCGGCCGAGGCGGCGGCGTCGTCGATGCGGACATTGAGGCTGCGCTCGGGCGGCAGGCCCATGGCGACCGAGACCCAGGGGATGCCGGCGGCCTCCAGCTCGGCGCGGACCGGCGCGGCCTCGGACAGCGGCGGCGGCAGGATCACGCCTTCCACGCTGGTGGCGGCGAACTGGCGGGTCGCCTCGGCCTGCTCGTCCGCCCGCTCGCCTTCGCAGGCCTCGAGCACGAGGTGGCAGCCGGCGCGGCGGGCGGCGGCAAGGGCGCCGATCAGGAATTGCGAGAGATAGGCCGCCGACGGGTTCGAATAGAGCAGGCCGATCTGGGTCGCCTCGCCCGCCGCAAGGCTGCGCGCGGCGCTGTTGGGCGAATAGTTGAGCTTCTCGATCGCCTCGAGAACCGCCTGGCGGGTTGTTTCCCTAACATTGGAGCCGCCATTGACGACACGCGATACCGTCATCGCCGACACGCCGGCGGCGCGCGCGACGTCCTGTACGGTGACTGTGCCTCGGCTCCTGCGGCTGGGTCTGCTCATCGTTTCGGGGATATTCCGCGATTAGCAATAATGCAATCGCGCGTGCGTGCCGGTTGACCTGTTCGGACTGGCGCTGATAGTGATAGCGCTACCATAATTCGGAACAGGCCGGCGCCCGAGCGCCGCGATCCAAAGAGGGAGAGGAACGTGCGTAATTTCCGCCGCATCGTCGCGCTTGCCATCGCCGCCACGGCGCTGACACCCGTGCTTGCCGTCCCGGCCCAGGCCCAGACGGCGAAGGCGGAGAAGCCGCTCTACAAGGACGCCGGCCAGAGCGTGGATGCGCGCGTCGAGGACCTGCTCGCGCGGATGACGTTGGAGGAGAAGGTCGCGCAGCTGGTCGCGATCTGGGAGCACAAGGACAGAATCCAGACCGCGGCGGGCGATTTCGATCCGGCCAAGGCGAGCCAGGCCTTCCCGAACGGCCTCGGCATGGTCTCGCGCCCGTCCGACCGGCGCGGCGTGACGCCGGCGGCCAATGGCGCGGCGGGCGCGGCCGCGGGGATCGGCAACCGCAATCCGGTGGACACCGCGACCTATATCAACGCGGCGCAGAAATGGGCGCTGGAGAAGACCCGGCTCGGCATCCCGATGATCATGCACGAGGAGGCGCTGCACGGGCTGGTGGCGCCGGGGGCGACGAGCTTCCCGCAATCGATCGCGCTGGCCTCGACCTGGGATCCGGCGCTGCTCGAGAAGGTGTTCTCGGTCGCCGCGTCCGAGGCGCGGGCGCGCGGCGCGAACCTGGTGCTGGCCCCGGTGGTCGATGTGGCGCGCGATCCGCGCTGGGGGCGGATCGAGGAGACCTATGGCGAGGATCCCTATCTGGTCAGCGAGATGGGGCTGGCGGCGATCCGCGGCTTCCAGGGCACGACGCTGCCGCTGGCCAGGGACAAGGTGTTCGTCACGCTCAAGCACATGACCGGGCACGGCCAGCCGGAGAACGGCACCAATATCGGCCCGGCCTCGCTCGGCGAGCGGACGCTGCGCGAGGACTTCTTCCCGCCGTTCGAGAGCGCGGTGACGACGCTGCCGGTGCGCGCGGTGATGGCGAGCTACAACGAGATCGACGGCATCCCGAGCCATGCCAACAAGTGGCTGCTGCATGACGTGCTGCGCGGCGAATGGGGCTTCAAGGGCGCGGTGGTCAGCGACTATTTCGCGGTGCGCGAGCTCGTGACGCGGCACAGGATGTTCAAGGACGTCAAGGACGCCGGCGCGCGGGCGATCGACGCGGGCGTCGATGTCGAGACGCCCGACGGCGAGGGCTTCAACCACCTGATCGAGCTGGTCCGCGAGGGCAAGGTGAGCCAGGGCCAGATCGACAATGCGGTGCGCCGCGTGCTCGAGATGAAGTTCGAAGGCGGGCTGTTCGAGAACCCCTATGCCGATGTGAAGACCGCGGCGAAGAAGACCAACACGCCCGAGGCAATCGCCCTCGCCCGCCAGGCGGCGCGGGAGAGCGTGGTGCTGCTCAAGAATTCGGGCGGGCTGCTTCCCCTGGACGCGACCGGCATCAGGAAGATGGCGGTGATCGGCACCCACGCCCGCGACACGCCGATCGGCGGCTATTCGGACGTGCCGAACCATGTCGTCTCGGTGCTCGAGGCGATGCAGGCCGAGGGCAAGGGCAAGTTCCAGGTCGACTATTCGGAAGGCGTACGGCTGACCGAGGGGCATGTCTGGGCCGAGGACAAGGTGGTGCCCACCGACGCGGCGACCAACGACAGGCTGCGCGCCGATGCGGTGGCGGCGGCGAAGGACGCCGATGTCGTGGTGATGGTGCTGGGCGGCAACGAGGCGCTGAGCCGCGAGGCCTGGGCCGACGAGCATCTGGGCGACAGCGACAATCTCGACCTGCCCGGGCCGCAGGACCAGCTGGCGAAGGAGATCTTCGCGCTGGGCAAGCCGGTGGTGGTGATCCTGCTCAACGGCCGACCCTATGCGGTCAACTATCTCGCCGAGAAGGCACCGGCGCTGATCGAGGGCTGGTATCTTGGCGAGCAGACCGGCAATGCGCTGGCGGACGTCGTGTTCGGCCGGTTCAACCCGGGCGGCAAGCTGCCCGTGTCGATCGCGCGCAGCGTCGGCCAGCTGCCGATCTACTACAACAAGAAGCCTACCGCGCGGCGCGGCTATCTGTTCGGCGACACCAGCCCGCTCTACCCGTTCGGCTATGGCCTGTCCTATTCGAGCTTCGAGGTGGGCGCGCCGATGCTCGGCACGGGCACGATCGGGATCGCCGACAACGTCACGGTGAAGGTGGACGTGACCAACACCGGCAAGCGCGCCGGCGACGAAGTGGTCCAGCTCTATGTGCGCGACGACGAGGCAAGTGTCACCCGGCCGCTGATCGAGCTCAAGCGCTTCCAGCGGGTGACGCTGCAGCCGGGCGAGAAGAAGACCGTGTCGTTCGAGCTGACCCCGAAGGACCTGTCGCTGTGGAACGTGGCGATGAAGCGGGTCGTCGAGCCGGGGACGTTCACGATCTCGGCGGGGCCGAATTCGGTGGATCTGAAGAGCGTCACGCTGACGGTGAAGTGACCAGATCCTCCCCCGCGCAAGCGGGGGAGGTGGCGCGCGCAGCGCGACGGAGGGGGCATCTCGGCGGGCGGATCGCTTGCGGAGATGCCCCCTCCACCACCGGCTTCGCCGGCGGTCCCCCTCCCCCGCTTTGCGGGGGAGGATTTTTCAGTCCCCCAGCCACGCCGCCACCCATAGCAGCGGGGCGTTCCAGTTGATCGCGACTTCGTTGAGCGCATAGGCGTGGACGTCGTCGGCCCAGCAGCGTTGCGGCGCGCAGTGGCCCTTCAGCTTCATCGCCACCGGATCCACCATGGCAGTGGAATTGGGACCGCCCGACAGCACGCCGGGCGGCGGGCCCGGCAGGCTCGGGTCGAGCGACGGCGCCCAGAAGCGATGGTGCGGGTTGCGCATCGCACGCGTGCCATAGCCGCTGACATAGGACATGCCGTTCGGATTGCGGCCGAGCAGATAGTCGGCGACGTCGATCACCCCTGCCCGGTATCTCGCGCTCCCGGTCAGGTCGAAGGCCAGGCCGAGCAGCATCGCGCGGTTGAGCAGGTTCGAGTTGGAGCCCCAGTCATAGCGGTTCGGGAACGGGATCCGGTAGCCATTGGCCGGCGCATCGGCGAGGAAGCGATCGGCGGCGGCGATCAGGCTGGCCCGCAGGCGCTTCACCTCGGCCTGTGGCAGCGTCGAGGGGCGCGTTGCCAGCACGATCGTACCGAGCGTCGCGACCTGCGGCCAGCTGGGGGCGCCGGCTTCGCCGCGGAAATGCGGCGAGGCCTCGGCCGCCGCGCGATACGCCGCCTTGCCGGTGGTGGCGAACAGCTCGGCCGCGGCCCAGTAGAATTCGTCGGACACGTCAGTATCGCCATAGCCGCCCGAACCGGTGAAGCTGTTGGTGGCATAGACATCGGGGTTGCGCTTCGCGGCGGCATAGGCGCGTTCGGCGGCGGCGAGGCAATGCGTGGCGAAGGCCGGATCCGCCTTCCGCCAGACGCGGGCGCACTGGGCGGCGGTGGCGGCGAGGTTGAGCGTCGCGGCAGTGGTGGGCGGATAGAGCCGGCGCTCGCGATCATCCTTGTGCGGCGGCGTAGGAAGCGCGGTCCACCAGCGATCGGCGACTTTCTGATGCGCCATGCCCGATGCGTCGATCGCGGCGAAGGGCGGCGGCGGGGTCTCCCAGACGGGCTTGCCCGGGACCGGCTTGGGCTTGCCGACCGGGACGCTCAGCCGGGCGCCTTCGGGCACCTGCATGCGCAGCAGAAACTCCATCTCGTAGCGGGCTTCCGCGAGCAGGCTCGGGGCGCCGCCGGCGGCCTGGGGCAGCGCCCTGGGATTGCGCTCGACCGCGTCGAGCAGCGTCCATAGCGATATGCCGCCATTGACGACGTACTTGCCGTGATCGCCGGCATCGTACCAGCCGCCGGTGACGTCGAGGCTGTAGGGGCAGCCCGCCCATTCGGTGCCGCGCTCGTCCTTGCCGGCAAAGCAGGTGGCGATCTCGTGCGGGTGGCCGGCGGGACGCGCCCATTTTGCGCCGACGATGCGGGCCTCGATCGGAGTGCCGGCGCGCTGGTGGTAGAAGAAGGCGAGCGCGTCGCGGGCGAGCGGGCGGTAGAGATTGAGGCGGATATCGAAGGGTGCGCTCTCGCTGGTGTCGATACGGATCCGGTAGCCAGTGCCGGGGGTGCGGAAGCCGGAGAAGTCGATGCGCTGGATCGTGGCGCCGGATGCTGCGTCGGGACCGAAGAGTCGGGCCTTGCCGCTGGCGACGGTGTTGCCGGCAGCGTCGAGGAGTTGCCAGTCGAGCGGGGCGCCCTCGGCTTCGACGATCGCGGTCTTGGGGTCGGCGGGTTCGAAGCCGAGCTGGTTGAGGTTGATGGCCGCCCCCTGCGGGGCGGCGGCGGTGAGGAATATCCAGGGGGCGAGAACCCAAATCCTCCCCCGCAGGGGGAGGGGGACCGCCGCGAAGCGGTGGTGGAGGGGTAGCGCGCCACTGGCGGAACGCTCGCGGATAATACCCCTCCACCAGCTTCGCTGGTCCCCCTCCCCCTCCGGGGGAGGATTTGGAGAGAATCTCACTCCCCTGCCCCGGCGAACAGGCCGAAGACCGAGCCGACGAAACCGCCCGCCACCTTCGTCGTCAGGCCGTCGGTCTCGACCTTGCCGAGCGACTTCCAGGCCGGCTTCGCGCCGGGCGCGGCATAGCTGAAGCTGTAGCTGCGGCCCTGCACGGCGATGCGCAGGCGGAGCGGGCCAGAGGGCGCAGCGGCAGTGAACAGGGTCTTGCCGAGCTTGGGGCTGGCCGGCCCTTCGCGCTGATCGACGGTGATCATGTCCTTGCCGCCGACGCGCTTGCGCCCGACGAAGAACCAGTAATCGTCGTTCTGGAGGACGACGAGGCCGGCGCGGTCGCCATCCTTCTCCGGCGTGAACTGCACCAGGGTCTCGGCAACGGCATTGGTGTGCTGCTGGCGGCGGGCGAGGAATGACGGGTTGGCATTGTCGCCCAGCCCAACCGGCCGCGCCTTGAGCATCAGGCCGGCGGCACCGGTGCGGTACCAGTCGCCCTGCGGGTTGCGCAGCATCATCCAGTAGCTGGGCAGCTTGCCGCGGAAGTCGTCGCGGAGAGTGAAGGCACCCGAGGTGGGGATCGGCGCCTTGCCCTGGGGCAGCGCCGGCTTCGCATGCGTCCAGGGGATCGGCGTGGCGGGCGGCAGGATCACGGGCCAGCCGTCTTTCCACTCCACCGGCAGCAGGAAGGTCTCGCGGCCGGTGGTGTAGAAATCGCCCTCGTACGGACGCACGGCGAGGAAGGTCGCCCACCATTTGCCGTCCGGCGTGGTGACGAGCTGGGCATGGCCGGCCGAGGTGATCGGCATTGCCCGGTCGCGCGGCAGGTCGCGCTGGGTGAGGATCGGGTTGCCGCTCCACGCCTCGTACGGGCCGGTGACGCTCTTCGAGCGCAGGATCACCTGGCTGTGGCCCTCGGCGGTGCCACCCTCGGCGCAGCTGAGATAATACCAGCCGTCCTTCTTGAAGATGTGCGGCCCCTCGATCCAGATCGGCTTCTTCGAGAGGTCGATGCCACCGTTCACCAGCACCTTGCGCGGGCCGAAGGTCTTGAGCGTCTTGCGGTCGAACTCCTGGACCCAGATGGCGCGGTGGCCCTGGTAGAGCGGGGTGCCTTCGGGCGGGCCGTTGTTGACCACCCAGGTCCGGCCGTCATCATCGAAGAACATCGAGGGATCGATGCCGCCTTCCATGTCGGGCAGCCAGACCGGATCGGACCAGGGGCCTGCCGGGTTCTTCGCGGTGAGCAGGAAATTGCCGCCGCAATCGACACAGGTGTTGAGCAGGTAGAAGATGCCGTCCTTCGCCTGGATCGACGGCGCGAACACGCCGCGCGAGAGGCCGAGCTGCTTGAAATCGAGCATGTCCGGCCGGTCGATCGCGTTGCCGATCTGGGTCCAGTGGACGAGGTCGCGGCTGTGGAAGACCGGGATGCCGGGGAACCAGCTGAAGGTGGAATTGACGAGGTAGAAGTCGTCGCCGACGCGGGTGACGCTGGGATCGGGATAGAAGCCCTTGAGGACCGGGTTGCGATAGTCGCCCGGCCCGGCGGTGAGCGCGTCGGACGCGTCCTTGCCGCTATAGGTGAAGCTGGAGAAGGTCGCGACCGGCTGGGCGGTGGCGGGGGCCGCGGCGAGCAGCGCGGCGGCCATGGTCAGAAAACGGTTCATGCTGCGCAGTGCTCCCGGATGAAGTCGCGATGTTTGGGCATGTAGTCGGCGGAGTTGGCGATCGCCTCGCGGATATGGGCGAGCCGGTCGCGGGTCTCCTGGAGGGGCATCACGTCGGCCACCGGATCGTGGGAGGCGGGCTCCATCAGCTGGCCGAGCATCACCGCGAACCAGCTGGTGTCGTTGAACAGCTCCTCATTCTCGCGAAAAGCTCTTCCATGCGTGCGGAACACGCGCATCTTCTCGGCCAGCCGCTCGGGGATCTCCATCGTGCGGCAATAGTCCCAGAAGGGGGAATCGGTGCGCTCGGTCGCGTGATAATGGAGGACGAGGAAGTCGCGGATCTCCTCGTAGTCAGTCTGCATGATGCGGTTGTACCGGTCGATATCGGCCTGGTTGAAATCGCGGTCCGGGAACATCGTCAGGAAGCGCGACAGGCCGGACTGGATCAGCCAGATCGAGGTGCTCTCCAGCGGCTCGAGGAAGCCTCCGGACAGGCCCATGGCGACGCAGTTCTTGACCCACATGCGGTTGCGGTGGCCGGTCTTGAACGGGACGGTGCGCGGATCGGCGAGCGGCTCGCCGTCGAGGTTCGCCATCAGGATCGCGGTCGCCTCGTCGTCGGACATATAGTCCGAGCAGAAGACATGGCCGTTGCCGATGCGGTGCTGGAGCGGGATGCGCCATTGCCAGCCTGCCGTATGCGCGGTGCTGCGGGTATAGGGCGTCCAGGCATCGACGCTGGCGCAGGGCACGGCGATGGCGCGGTTGCAGGGCAGCCACTGCGACCAGTCGGTATAGCCGGCCTTCAGCGCCTGCTCGATGATCAGGCCGCGGAAGCCCGAGCAGTCGATGAACAGGTCGGCCTCGAGCTGGGAGCCGTCCTCGAGCTGGACCGACTGGACGAAGCCGTCCTCGCCGCGCAGCTTCACATCGACGATCTTGCCTTCGCGGCGGGTGACGCCCTTGTCCTCGGCATAGCGGCGGAGGAACTTGGCATAGAGGCCGGCGTCGAAATGATAGGCATAGGCGATTTCGGAGAGCGGCGAGTTGCCCGCGTCGATCGCGCGCATGAACTTGTCGTCGCGCGCCGCCATTGCCTGGAGCGACCATTGGTCGACGTCGGGCGCCTCGCCGAGCTGGCGCAGGCGGAGATAATAGGCGTGGAAGGACACCCCCTTCATGTCGAGGCCGTATTTGCCGAAGGGGTGGAAATAGCGGTGGCCGACCCGGCCCCAGTTCACGAACTGGATGCCGAGCTTGAAGCTGCCCTTGGTCTCGCGGACGAACTGGTCCTCGTCGAGGCCCAGCATGCGGTTGAAGGTGGCCATCTGGGGGATGGTCGCCTCGCCGACGCCGATGATGCCGATCTCGTCGCTTTCGACCAGCGTGATCTTCGCATAGTCGGGGCCGAGGATGCGCGAGAGGGTGGCGGCGGTCATCCAGCCGGCGGTGCCGCCGCCGACGATGAGGATCGAGCGGATGTTGCGGTCTGTCATCAAGGGGTCCTTGCGGGCGCGTTGCGGGCGAGCCAGTCCTCGTGGCGGGGCATCGCCTGGGCGGCGCGGGCGAACATCTCGTGGATGCGGGAGAGGCTGAAGGCGAGCTTGTCGTCGTCGAAGGCGTCGGCGAGCGGATCCCAACCGCGCGGGAATATCCCCTGCCCCAGCAGCACCGCGATCCAGCTCGACTCCGCGAACAGCTCGTCCTCGTAGCGGAAGAAGCGGCCGCGACCCTGGAACAGGTCGAGCTTGCGGCGGAGCGTGTCGGGGATCGCCACCTCGCGCATCCGGCGCCAGAGGTCGCCGTCGCTGCGCTGGTTGGCGTGGTAATGGAGGATGATGAAGTCGCGAACCTGCTCGAGCTGGATATCGGTCAGGCGGTTATACTCGTCGCGCTCGACAGGGCTGAAGCCGGTGTCGGGGAGCAGCGCCATCAGCTTGTGGATGCCCGACTGGATCAGGTGGATGCTGGTCGATTCGAGTGGCTCGAGGAAACCCGAGGACAGGCCGAGCGCGATGCAGTTCTTCTCCCAGGCGCGCTTGCGGCGGCCGGCCTCGAAGCGGAGGATGAAGGGATCGCGCAGGGGGGCGCCGTCGAGATTGGCGAGCAGCGTCTCGCGAGCCGCGTCGTCGGAGATGTCGGCGCTGCAATAGACATGGCCGTTGCCGACGCGGTGCTGGAGCGGGATGCGCCATTGCCAGCCGGCGCGGTGAGCAGTCGCGCGGGTGAAGGGCGTGATCTCCGGGCCCGGGCTCGCGCTGGGCACGGCGACGGCGCGGTCGCATTGCAGCCAGTGCGCCCAGCTTTCCCAGCCGGTGTGGAGGGTCTCTTCGATCAGCAGCGCGCGGAAGCCGGTGCAGTCGACGAACAGCTCGCCCTCGATCCGGCGATCCCCTTCGAGGATCACCGCTTCGATGAAGCCGTCCGTGGCGCGCAGGGGGACATGCGCGACCTTGCCTTCGATACGGACGACGCCGCGATCCTCGGCATAGGTGCGGAGATATTTCGCGTAGAGCCCGGCGTCGAACTGATAGGCATGCGCCATGCGCGAGAGGATCGAACCGGGATCGGCGACGGGCGGCTGATAGCGCCCGGCGGTCATGGCCAGCGCGCAGACATTATAGGCGTCGATCGCCTCGGCGCGGCCCGCCTCGCGCAGCTTGCGCCAGACCTGGTGGAACTTCACGCCCTCGATATCGAAGCCGAACTCGCCGAACGGGTGGACGTAGCGGTGCTGGTCATGCGTCCAGTTCACGAACTCGATGCCGAGCTTGATCGTGCCCTGGGTCTTCGCGAGGAAGTCGTGCTCGTCGATGCCGAGCAAAGCGTTGAAGCTGCGGATCGGCGGGATCGTCGCCTCGCCGACGCCGACGGTGGCAATCGCGTCGGACTCGACCAGGGTCACCGAGACGCCGGCGGGGATCAGCCGGGTGAGCGCGGCGGCGGCCATCCAGCCGGCAGTGCCGCCGCCGACGATGACGATGCTGCGGATCGGCGCGGGGGCGGTCATGCCAGCAATCCTTCCTCGCGGAGCGTCGCGCCATGGTGCGGCATCCCGCGGACCGCGTCGACGATGACTTCGCGGATGCGCGCGGCATGGGCGAGGAGCTGCGGCTCGGGGATCGCGTCGGCGAGCGCATCGTGGCGGCGCGGACGGACGCCCTGGCCGTCGAGCACCGCGATCCACTCCTCCTGCTCGAACAGTTCGTCGTCATAGACCGGCAGGCGGCCGCGGCTGGCATAGAGGTCGAGCTTGTGGGCCAGCATCTCGGGGACCGGCGCGGCGCGGGCATGATCCCAGAGCGGTTCGCGGGTGCGGGCGTTGGTCTTGTAATGGAGGATGGCGAAGTCGCGGACGCGGTCGGCCTCGCTCGCGGTCAGGCGGTTGTACTCGGCCGGCTCGGGGCCGTTCGGCGTGGCGGGAAGCAGGCCGATCAGGCGGGTGAGCGCGTTCTGGAGCAGCGCGAGGTTATAACCGTGGAGCGGCTCGACCAGCGTGGCGGCGGCGCCGAGCGCGACGACATTGCTCGTCCAGGCGCGGGTGCGGCGGCCCTGGGCGATGGGGACGGCGCCAGGCTGGTCCGGGAGATGGGCAGAGGCGTAGAGCAGCGCCCCGCTTTGCCCGCCGACCAGCGGCACGGTGCGCTGCCAGCCCGCCTCGAAGGCGCCGGCATGGGCATAGGGCGGCGGCACGCCCTCCACCGCGTTCCAGCTCTCGACTGCGCGGTCGCACGGGAGCCATTCCGCCCAGCTCTCCCAGCCGCTGTCGAGCCGGCCGGCGAGCAGCGCGGCGGGGCCGGAGCAGTCGAGCCAGAGATCGGCACTGACCTGGGTACCGTCCTCGATCTCGACGGCGGTGATACCGGCGTCGCCAAGCGCGCGACGGAACCTGCCGACAGGTGCGAGACCCGTGGCGGTGCGGAGCGTCTCGGCCAGGCCGGTACGATCGAAGTGCAGGCCGTATCCGTAGCTCGACAGCACCGAGCGCGGATCGGCGCTCGGCCGGGCGAAGCGGCCCGAGGCGGCGGCAATGGCGGCGAGCGAGAAATCGGCGAGGCGGAGCGGATGCCCGGCCGCGCGCAGGCGGGCGGCGAGCTGGTGGAAGGCGACCGTGCCGATCGGCGCGCCGATCGTGCCGAAAGGCAGGAACCAGTCCGCCTCCTGCCCCGCCCAGCCGGAAAAGGCGGTACCGAGCGAGAAGCTGCCGCGCGCGGCGCGGAGCAGCACGCCTTCCTCGATGCCGTGATCGGCGAGCCAGCTCTCGAAGCCCGGCAGGCTGGCTTCGCCCGGGCCGAAGGGGCCGAGGCTCCAGTCCGGCCCCTCGGTCTCGATCACCGAGATGCGTGCGCCGGGCAGCGCGCGCCCCAGCGCCAGCGCCGCCATCCAGCCGGCGACACCCGCCCCGACGATGCCGATGCTGCGGATCATGCGCCCATCCCCAGCGCCGTTTCATGACGCGGCATCGCCTCTGCCGTCGCGGCGATCTCCGCGCGCATCGCGGCGAGCGCGGCGGCGACGCCCTCCCCGCCCGCGCGCGGGTCCGGATGGCGCGGCGTGACGTGCTGGCCGAGATAGACGGCGAGCCAGCTCGGCTCGAGGAAGGTGCCCTCGCGATACTGGACCACCACCCCGCGGTCGCGGAACAGCTGGAGCTTGTAGGCCAGCGAGTCCGGCAGGGTCATGTTGCGGCAGTGGCGCCAGAATTCGGAATCGTCGCGCTCGGTGGCGTGATAATGAAGGATGAGGAAGTCGCGGACGCGCTCATATTCGAGCGCCATCGCCCGGTTGAACTCGGCGGCGTCGAGCGGGTCCCAGTCGCCGGTCGGGAACAGGTCGAGCAGCTTGCCGATCGCGACCTGGATCAGGTGGATCGAAGTGGACTCCAGCGGCTCGAGAAAGCCCGAGGACAGGCCGATCGCAACGGTGTTGCCCACCCATTGCTTGCGCCGCTTGCCGGTGACGAACCGGAGCCTGTTGGGATCGGCGAGCGGTTCGGCCGGGAGCTGTTCGAGCAGCACCTCCAGCGCCTCGTCGTCGCCCAGGAAGCCGCTCGAATAGACATGGCCGTTGCCGGTGCGGTGCTGGAGCGGGATGCGCCAGCACCAGCCCGCCTGCTTGGCGGCGGCGCGGGTGAGCGGCGCGAGCGGCCCGCTGTTGGCGCAGGGGATCGCGATGGCGCGATCGCAGGGCAGCCAGTGCGTCCATTCCTCATAGCCGGTGTGGAGCGCCTGCTCGATCAGCAGCCCGCGAAAGCCGGAGCAATCGACGAACAGATCCGCGGCGATCGTCTCGCCACTTTCCAGCGTGACTGAACGGACGAAGCCACTCTCGCCATCGAGCGCGACATCGACGACCTTGCCCTCGCGCCGGACGACGCCGCGCGCCTCGGCATAGGTGCGAAGATATTTCGCGTAGAGCCCGGCGTCGAACTGATAGGCATAGTTGTAGGGATCGCCCCCGGGCTGGCGGAAGCGACCCCGGCGGGCGGCCTGGATCGGGAGCGAATAGTCCTCGAACGCCCCGGCCCCTTCGGTCGCCAGCCATTGATGGTGGAAGGGCACGCCGTCTACGGACTCGCCGAACTGGGCGAAGGGGTGGATGTAGCTGTCGCCCTTGCGCGCCCAATCGACGAACTCGATGCCGAGCTTGTAGGTGCCCCCGGTCGCGGCGAGGAAATCCGCCTCGTCGATGCCTAGCGTCGCGTTGAAATGGCGGATGTGCGGGATCGTCGCCTCGCCCACGCCGACCGTGCCGATCTCCGCCGATTCGATCAGCGTGATCGCCAGTTTCGTCCCGGCGAATTTATGGGCGAGCGCGGCGGCGGCCATCCACCCCGCAGTGCCCCCGCCTACCACGAGTATGCGCCCCACCAGCATTCTTGCGATGCCCCTCTCCGACACGAATGTTAGCGCTCCCGTTGAGAAATGGTCAATCGAAAGACGGGACGATTCGAGGCCGGATCGGCCCTTTCGCATTTGCGGAAATCATACTGCAATGCAGCGAAATCATTGCAAAGTGTAGGAAATCAGCGGTTTTCACGTAACTGCAACAAGATGCTTGATCTTTTCATAACTCCTACTTTACGTTGGACACAAACAAGAAACGCGCATTCAAATGATAGCGCTAACAACAGGAGGGGACAGCTCGATGCGCAAGCACGATTCCATTCATCATGTCGACATGGCCGGACGGTTCCGCACGGGGGCGTTGCGAGCCGGCGTCTCGGCGGCGGCACTCGCCTGCCTTTCGGTCGCAGCCCCCGCCTGGGCGCAGGACACGCAGGCGGCACCCGCCACAGCGGACACGCAGGATACGCCCACCGAGGACACGATCGTCGTCCAGGGCTATCGCCAGTCGCTGCAGAACGCGCAGGCGCTGAAGAAGAATTCGGACGTGATCGTGGACTCGGTGACCGCCGAGGACATCGGCGCCCTTCCCGACCGTTCGGTGACCGAAACGCTGCAGCGTATCCCGGGCGTGTCGATCAACCGCTTCGCCGCCGGCGTCGACCCCGACCACTTCTCGGTCGAAGGTTCGGGCGTGGTGGTGCGCGGCCTCACCTATGTCCGCTCCGAGTTCAATGGCCGTGAGGCGTTCAGCGCCAATAACGGCCGCTCGCTGAGCTTCGCCGACGTCCCCGCCGAGATGATGGGCGGCGTCGACGTGTTCAAATCGCCCTCAGCCGACCGCATCGAGGGCGGCATCGCCGGCGTGGTCAACCTGCGCACCCGCAAGCCGTTCGATGCCAAGGGCCTGGTGATCGCCGCCTCGACCGAGGTGAACTACGGCGACTTCGCCAAGAACCCGGGCGCCAACCTGTCGGCGGTGATCAGCAATCGCTGGAACACCCCGATCGGCGAGTTCGGCTTCCTGGCCAGCGCGTCCTATTCGAACCTGAAGAGCCGCGCGGACCGCCTGCAGATCTCGAGCTTCCGCCTGCGCAACCTCTATTCGGACGGCGACGTGAACGCCAATGGCGGCACCACCGTGAACAAGCGCGTGCTGTTCCCGCGCGGCGCGGCGCTGGGCAGCCAGGAGTTCGACCGTACCCGCTACGGCTATTCGGCTGCGGCGCAGTGGCGCAGCAATGACGGGTCGATGGAAGCGGTGGCGCAGTTCCTGCGCTCAGACGCGCGCCAGGCCTGGACCGAGCACGCCATGGAGATCGCGACCGACAACGTCTCGTCGAACGGCGACTCGCGGCGCGTGCCGGGCACCACGCTCAACTTCGACAGCGACGGCATGTTCACCAGCGGCACGATCACCGGCCCGACCGGCTGGCGCGCCGACCAGAACAGCGGAACCGACGCCCGCGTGCCGATGCTCGGCCTGCAATCGAACATCATCGCCCGCGCGCATGACGAACGGCTGGTGACCGACGACTACAGCTTCAACTTCAAGTGGGACGTCAGCGACCGGCTCGGCCTGGTCGTCGATTATCAGCACGTCGATTCGAAGACCAACCTGATGGACAACGGGTTGTGGAACTCGACCTATCAGAACGCCTCGATCCAGCTGCGCGGCAAGGATTATCCGAACGTGCAGTTCCTGCCGCCCCAGGTCTGCAGCGGCCCGGCTGCCAATTCGCAGGATCCGCCGGGCACCGATAACGACTGCGCGGGCTTCGGCGGCCGGCCGGCGGCTGCACCGGGCTCGCAATATTCGCCCAATTACTACGGCGCGGGCCACAACAGCTTCACCGATCCGTACAACAGCTTCCCGCGCGCGGCGATGGACCATATCGAGGACAGCGACGGCAATTCCGACGCCTTCCGCCTCGACCTGGAATATACCCTGCCCGAGAACGGCTTCCTCAAGTCGATCCGCGCCGGCGGCCGCTATGCCGACCGCGACCAGATCTCGCGCTATTCGGCCTATAACTGGGGCGTGCTCTCCGAGCAGTGGGGCAATGGCGGCCCGGTCTGGCTGAGCGACAATGTCGACGGCACGACCGGCGGCAATGGCGGCTCGGCGGTGCTGGGCGGCTACAACGCGCCCTATTATTTCAGCAACTTCTTCCAGGGCAAGGCGCCGAACCCGCTCGCCGGCCAGGGCCGGCTGTTCTATGCGCCGAACTCGACCGCCGACTACGCCGCGTACATCGCCTACGCCAACATGGTGGGCCGCGAATGGCAGCCGGGCGTCGCCAACTGCCCGACGGACACAGTCGTCCGCAACGGCGGCTGGAACGCGCTGGCCGCGCGCTGCGGCGTGATCGCCGGCACCCCGTTCCTGCCGAGCGAGATCAACCCGATCCGAGAGACCAACAAGGCCGCCTATGTGATGGCGCGCTTCGATACCCAGCTCGGCGGACTGCACCTGACCGGCAATGCCGGCGTGCGCTACACCACCACCAAGCGCGACTCGCAGGGCGTGCAGCAATATACCTTTGGCAGCGTCTACCTGCCGACCGAGGCGACGTGCCTGGCGCCGCCGGCCGATGCATCGGCCGTGGTGCAGGGTTTCTGCGCAATGCCCGTAGCGACGCGCAATACGGTCCGAGCCTTCCAGAACGGCGCGATCGTGCCGACCCCGGGCAAGACCAAGTACAGCTACTGGCTGCCGAGCGTGAACCTGAAGCTCGAAGTGGGTGGCGGGCTGCAGTTCCGCGCGGCCTATTTCAAGGGCATCTCGCTGCCGGCGACCGGCCTGATCCGCAACTATGGCGACATCCGCGTCAACGCCGTGCAGAACACCAACCCCGACGGCACGCCGATCGCGGGCAGCTTCCGCCTGCAGGCGGACGTCAACCGCGGCAACCCGTTCCTCAAGCCGGTCGAGGCCGACAATTTCGACCTGACGGCGGAATGGTATTTCTCCAGCGTCGGCCAGCTGACCGTCTCGGGCTTCTACAAGCGCCTGAAGAACGTGGTGACCAACAACACCCAGCGCGTGACGCTGAGCAACAACGGCCAGAGCTTCAGCGCGGTCTACACCAAGCCGGACAACGCCAGCGAGACCGGCACGATCAAGGGCGTTGAGGTCGCCTATCAGCAGACCTTCAACTTCCTGCCGGGGCCGCTCAAGGGCCTGGGCCTGCAGGCCAACTACACGTACATCGAATCGAGCGGCGTGCCGCAGAGCACGCTGTCCGAAACCGATCCCGACGTGGGCGCCGGCCGCGTGACGACGGTGCGGCTGCAGGACCTGCCGCTCCAGGGCCTGTCGAAGCACCAGGTGAACATCACCCCATTCTTCGACTATGGCCCGCTGTCGCTGCGCGCGACCTATTCGTGGCGCTCCGACTTCCTGCTGACCATCCGCGACGTGATCGTGCCGAACGACCCGATCATCAACAAGGCGACCGGCCAGCTCGATGCGTCGATCTTCTACTCCTTCTCGCCGCAGGTGAAGATCGGCGTGCAGGCGTCGAACCTGCTCAACGAAGTGGTGCGCACCACCGCGATCGTGACCGACGCGAACGGCAAGAATGTCGAGGTGCCGCGCGGTTGGTACATGAACGACCGGCGCTTCGCGGCGATCATGCGCTTCAACTTCTGATCCGGAAAACACCCTGCCTGGCGCTGCCGGTTCCCGCCGGCGGCGCCATTTTTTATGCGCGAGGCCCGTTACGGCGCGGACATGCCGGGGACATCAACCGCGGGGACCATGGCCGGGCATTGCAGGGATAATCGAGAATGACGGCATTGCGGGAGATGGAGGGCGCGCTCGACGCGGCAAGGCTGCGCGCGCTGGTCCAGGGCTATGTGCCGACGGTGCTGCGCGGCGTGGCGAAGGACTGGCCGCTGGTGCAGGCCGGAGCGGTATCGACGCAGGCGGCGTGCGACTATCTGCTCGGCTTCGACCAGGGGGCGACGGCCGAGGCGTTCGTCGGCCCGCCGACGATCAAGGGCCGCTTCTTCTATTCGGACGACATGCGCGGCTTCAACTTCGAGCGGCGCAAGGGTCGGTTCGCCGACCTGCTCAAATATCTGCTGCAACTGCAGGGGCGCGGGGAGGTGCCCGCCGTCTATGCCGGCGCGGTGGAGACGGCGCAGGCGCTGCCGGGCTTCGCGGGCGCCAACCAGCTGCCCGCCCTGTTCGGGATGGGCGCCGAGCCGCGGATCTGGGTGGGCAACCGGACCAGCATCAGCACGCATTTCGACGCGTCGGACAATATCGCGGTGGTCGCGGCGGGGCGGCGGCGCTTCACCCTCTTCCCGCCCGACCAGACGGCGAACCTCCATATCGGGCCGCTCGACCATAATGTCGCCGGCCAGCCGCTGAGCATGGTCGACCTGGCCGAGCCCGACTTCGCGCGCTTCCCGCGCTTCCGCGACGCGCTGGCGGTGGCGCAGACGGCGGAGCTGGAGCCGGGCGACGCGATCTACATCCCCGCGCTCTGGTGGCACCATGTCGAGGCGCTGTCGGAATTCAACGCGCTGGTGAATTTCTGGTGGACGGACTCGCCGGACCAGGACGCGCGGTTCGACGCGATGGTCTATGCGGTGCTGACGCTTAGCCGCCTGCCGGCCGAGCGGCGGGCGGCCTGGTCGGAATATTTCGACGCCTTCGTGTTCCAGGAACATGGCGATCCGGCCGCGCATCTCGCGCCGGAGCATCGCAGCGTGCTGGGCGAGCCGACGCCGCAGCTGCGGCAGTACATCAAGCAGTATCTGATGCGGGGGCTGCAGAGGCCTTGAGGCAATCAACCCTCTACCGCTTGCGGGAGAGGGTGGCCGAGCGAAGCGAGGCCGGGTGAGGGTCAGTGAGGGGCGCAAGCGACGCATTTGCGGCCCGCACACACCCTCACCCTTCCGCCGCTTCGCGGCTCCCTCCCTCTCCCGCAAGCGGGAGAGGGAACTAGAAGAAGCTCACTTCGCCTGGCCGGGCGCGTAGGGGTTGGTGATCGCCTTGTAATATTCGAGGTCGTGCGCGGGCGGCTTGTGCCCGGCCGGCAGCGGGCGCTTCGAGATCGACTGGAAGTACGCGATCGAGGCATCGCGCCACCAGGTCGCTTCCTGGTGCTGGATCGCCAGGAAGTCGCGCACCTCGGACCAGCGGGCCGCATCGACCTTGCCGCGCAGGCCGGCCCAGTCGGCCTGCATCCTGCCGACCGCATCGACGCCGGCGTCGTAGCGGGTGACCAGCTCGTCCCACAGGCTGCGGCCGGACCTGGTGCGATAGTCCCAGGGGACGTGGTGGAACCAGAGCAGCAGCTTCTCGGGGATGGTCTCCGGGTTGCCCCAGGCCTTGACGATCTCGGGCGCATATTGGCCGAGCGCGTCGCTGCCCTTGGCGGTCCGGTCGAAGCCGATGCCGGCGGCGTCGGCCTTGTGGTAATAGACGGGGTTCCATTCGGGGCGGGCAAGGTCCGATACCCAGGGGCCAGGACCATAGTGATGCCCCGTCGCCATCAGGTGGCCGAGGCCGAGCGGTGTCATATAGTCGACCACCGCCTCGCGCGAGCCCATCATCATGCCGACCACGCGATCGACCACCATGGGATCATTGCCCCAGGTCATCCGTGCCCAGTCGCGCGCGATGGGCTCAGCCTTCGCATCCGGATCCCAGGCGAAGCGGCCAAAGGCGTACCAGTTGGCCTGGTCGAACTGCGAGCCCGACCAGTTGCGGTCGCTGCCGATATTGGCGACCCCCGCCATGCCGGTGGCGGCGCCGGCGTCCACGGGCGTCTCGATCACCTGCGCGACGGTGCTGCCCCTGGCGGGGCGGAAGGTATCGGCCTCAAGCGCCTCCTCCCACATCGTGCCGAGATAGGCGAGGTGGGTGGCGAAGCCGAGATATTCCTTGGTGATCTGGAATTCCATCATCAGCGGCGTCCGGGGCATCGCGCCGAACAGCGGATGGAAGGGCTCGCGCGGCTGGAAATCGATCGCGCCGTTCTTGACCTGGACCAGGACATTGTCGCGGAACTCGCCGTCGAGCGGCTGGAACTCGGTATAGGCCTGTTTGTGCCGGTCCTCGGCATTCTCGGCGGCATAGACGAAGGCACGCCACATCAGGATGCCGTGATGCGGGGCGAGCGCATCGGCGAGCACGTTGGCGCCGTCGGCATGGGTGCGCTTGTAATCGGCCGGGCCGGGCTGGCCTTCCGAATTGGCCTTGACCAGCAGGCCGCCGAAATCGGGGATCACCGTGTAGATCTCGTCGATCTTGGCCTTCCACCAGGCCTGGACCGCGGGGTCGAGCGGATCGGCGGTCTTCAGGCCGCCCAGCTCGATCGGCGCCGAGAAGCGCGCGGTGAGATAGACCTTGATGCCATAGGGCCGGAAGACCTCCGCCAGCGCCTTCACCTTCTGCAGGTAATCGGGCCGCAGGATATCCGCATTGGCGTTGACGTTTGTCAGCACCGTACCGTTGATGCCGATCGAGGCATTGGCGCGGGCATAGTCGATATAGCGCGGGTCCTTGTGGAGCGGCAGCTTCTGCCAATCCCAGATCGACAGCCCGGCATAACCGCGCTCGACATGGCGATCGAGATTGTCCCAATGGTTGAGGACGCGGACCTTGAGCTTGGGCGCGTCGATGATGTCGAGATTGTCGATTGGCTGGCCGGTCTGGAGCAGCCTGAGGAAGCGGAAGACGCCGTAGAGCGCACCGACATCGCTGTGGGCGACGATGAAGATCGTGGGCTTGCCCGATACGTTCCGGGTGCGGATCGCATAGCCTTCCTCGCCCAGACCCGACGGACGACCGGCGACTTCGAAGGCCACCTCATCCGTGGAGATCAGGATGCCGCCAGCCTGGTCGACCTGCTCGCGCTGGCTCGGCGCAGTGCCGAGCATCCCGGCCAGCCCGCGCTTCAGCTCGTCCGCTGCCGCGGCGATGATCGGGCGATCCGTGGATGCGACAAAGTAGCGAAGCGCCGGCGCAACGCGCGCTTTCGCGGCGGATTCGAGCGGCTGATAGCGCAGCCAGAGGTCATATCCGTCCTCGGCATGCGCTTGATTCGCAAGGCCGAAACACATAAACGCAGACAAAATAGTCAGCAATTTCCGAAGCATCGCTCTTCCTACCTGCAAACGGTCATACGCCGCCGTTGACAAGCTTGTAACAGGGCAACAATGGTAGCGCTACCAAGGACAGAGGCGCGCCGAGCGATGCGCCGGAACAGGATGGGGAAGCAGAGACTTCATGGCCGAGATCATATCCGCGCGCGTGATCGTTACGTGCCCCGACCGCAACTTCGTGACGCTCAAGATCGAGACTGCGGACGGCACGACCGGAATCGGCGACGCCACGCTGAACGGGCGCGAGATGGCGGTGGTCGCCTACCTGCAGGATCACGTCATCCCCTGCCTGATCGGACGCGACGCGCACCGGATCGAGGACATCTGGCAGTATCTCTACAAGGGCGCGTACTGGCGGCGCGGCCCGGTGACGATGTGCTCGATCGCCGCGGTCGACATGGCGCTGTGGGACATCAAGGCCAAGGTGGCGGGCCTGCCGCTCTACCAGCTGCTCGGCGGCGCGAGCCGCGAAGGCTGCATGGTCTATGGCCACGCGAACGGCGCGACGATCGAGGAGACGATCGAGGAAGCCATTCGCCACGTGGAGGAAGGCTACAAGGCCGTGCGTCTCCAGGCAGGCGTGCCGGGCCTCAAGTCGACCTACGGCGTCGCCAAGCCGGGCCAGCGCTACGAGCCGGCCGACGGCGCGCTGCCGACCGAGAGCCTGTGGTCGACCGAGAAATATCTCCGCTCGGTGGCGCCGCTGTTCGACAAGGCGCGCGAAGTGCTCGGCTGGGACGTGCATCTGCTCCACGACGTCCACCACCGGCTGACCCCGATCGAGGCAGGGCGGCTGGGCAAGGAGCTGGAGCCGTACCGCCTGTTCTGGATGGAGGACGCGACCCCGGCGGAGAACCAGGCCGGATTCCGCCTGATCCGCCAGCACACCACCACCCCGCTGGCGGTTGGCGAGATCTTCAACACGATCTGGGACGCCAAGCAGCTGATCGAGGAGCAGCTGATCGACTATGTCCGCGCGACGATGGTGCATGCGGGCGGGATCACCCATATGCGCCGGATCGCGTCCTTCGCGGACCTGTACCAGGTGCGCACCGGCTGCCACGGCGCGACCGACCTGTCGCCGGTGTGCATGGCCGCGGCGCTGCACTTCGGCCTGTCGGTTCCCAATTTCGGCATCCAGGAGCTGATGCCGCACACGGCGAAGACCGACGAGGTCTTCCCCCATGCCTACAGCTTCAAGGACGGGATGATGCATCCGGGCGACGCGCCCGGGCTGGGAGTCGAGATCGACGAGGCACTGGCGGCGAAATACGAATATAAACGCGCCTATCTCCCCGTCGCACGGCTCGAGGACGGAACTTTGTTCAACTGGTAAGCGGGGAGAGGCTTGCGGATGACCGAGATTACGCGTCGTGGACTGCTGGGTGCAGGAGCCGCGCTGGCCGCCCTGCCCTTCCCTTCGATCGCCCAGGCAGCCGAGGGGCTGAACACCGTGGCGAAAGCCAAGGGCATGCGCTTCGGCTCGTGCCTGGCCTGGGGACCTCCGGGCGCCGATCGCGGCGCCTTCGCCAATCCGAAATATGCCGAGCTCCTGAAGCGCGACTGCGGCGTGCTGGTGCCCGAGAACGAGTTCAAGTGGCAGGCGATCCGGCCCGACGCCAAGACCTTCAACCTCGACCATTTCTCCGACATGCTCGACTATGCCGAGGCGAACGGCATGGCGATGCGCGGCCACACCCTGTTGTGGCACAAGACGCAGTATTTCCCGAAATGGCTGAACGACCATGATTTCGGCGCCAGCCCGGTGAAGGAAGCCGAGAAGATCCTCGGCACGCATATCCGCACGCTCTGCAAGCTCTATGGCAACCGGATCGTGAGCTTCGACGTGGTCAACGAGACGGTGGAGGAAGGCACGGGCGCCCTGCGCACCTCGTCGCTGTCCAAGGCGTTCGGCGGGACCGAGGCGATGCTGGACTTCGCCTATCACACCGCCCGCGAACATGCCCCGGGCGTCGAGTTGACCTACAACGACTATATGAGCTGGGAGCCGGGCAACGAAGGGCATCGCTACGGCGTGCTCAAGCTGCTCGAGGGGTTCCGCAAGCGCGGCGTGCCCTGCGACACGCTCGGCGTGCAATCGCATATCGGGCTGACCGGCGACGGCACGGTGGGGGCGCTGGTGAGCCGGCAGGAGAAGCCCTGGCGCACCTTCCTCGATACCGCGACGCAGATGGGCTACAAGCTGGCGATCACCGAGTTCGACGTGGACGACCATCTGCTGCCGACCGAAGCCAGGCTGCGCGACGGGATCGTCGCCAATTATGCGGCGGCCTATCTGGAGATCATGTTCTCCTATCCGCAGCTCAAGGAGGTGCTCGCCTGGGGCATGTGCGACCGCTTCACCTGGCTGAACGGCTTCAAGCCACGCAAGGACAAGACATTGCAGCGGGCCACGCCCTATAATGACCTGTACCAGCCAAAGGCACTGTACGGCGTGATCCGGGATGCCTTTGCGGGTGCGCCGGCGCGATAAGTCGATCTTGTCCAAGATCGTTCAGAAAACTCGTGCTAGGGGCTGATTCGACGGACCTATTGCGGGAGTGGAACGATGGCGGCGGCAGCCGCGAGCCAGGAACCGAGCTTCGAGGCGCTGTTGTCCGGCGACCTTGATACGGGCCAGCTGCACGCCCTTGCCGACCGCATCGCCGCAGGTCATGTCGCCGCGCCCAAGGGCGACGGTGCCGCCTTCCGCAAGACGCTTGCCCTGGCCGCGGCCAGCGAGGCGCAGCGGACCGAGCTTGCCGCGCACCAGGACTCGATCGCCCGCCGCATCGCCGCCGGTCGTGTCCGCGCGGTGATGGGCGAGCCGATGGACCTGCTCTACGATCTCGCCCGCCCCGTGCTCGACGTGATGCGCGGCGGCATGGCCGGCGAGGCGAACACCCTGGCCAACCGCTATCTCGACATCGCGCCGCAGGGCGCGACCGGCTGGGCACTGCTGCCGCTCTACCTCTCGCTGCGCGCGAGCGCCGAGGGGGATGCCGAGCTGGCCGAGAGCCTGCTCGCCCCTGCCCGGCCGCGGCTGGTGGTGATCGGCGGGCTTTCAGGTACGGGCAAGTCGACCCTGGCGCGGCTGCTGGGCAGCCGGATCGGCCGCCTGCCCGGCGCGCGGGTGCTGCGCTCCGACGTGTTTCGCAAGCGACTGGCGGGGGTGAGCCCGGAAACCCGGCTGCCGCCCAGGCATTATACCCGTCGTAATGACGACGAGACCTATGAGGCGCTGTTCGAATCGGCCGACGATCACCTTGCCTGTGGCAACAGCGTGATCCTCGACGCGGTGTTCATGGCGCGCAGCGAACGCGACGTGGTGGAAGCGCTGGCCGACCGCTATCGGGCCAGCTTCACCGGCATCTGGCTGGAAGCGCCCGAGAAGGACCGGATCGCCCGGGTCAATGCCCGCGCGGACGATGCGTCGGACGCGACCGAGAAGGTGGTGCGCGAACAGTCGCGCCGGCCGGTGGGCGAGATCCACTGGCACCGCATCCGCGCCAACCGGCCGCAGGAGCTGATCGTCGCCGCCGCGCGCGCCGCGCTGGACCGGGCGCGCTGATGGCGATCGCCACGCTGACGCTCAACCCGGCGCTCGACGTGACGACCTGCACCGAGAAGGTTCGCCCCCACCACAAGCTGCGCTGTTCCGCCCCGCGCTTCGATCCCGGCGGCGGCGGGATCAACGTGGCGCGGGTGGTGACGCATCTGGGCGGCCAGGCGACGGCGGTGTTCGCCAATGGGGGGCCGGCGGGCGCGATGATCGTCAAGCTGCTCGAGGACCGGAAGATACCGATCCTGCCGGTGCCGATCGCCGGCGCGGTGCGCGAGAGCTTCACCGTCGACGAAAGCCGGCCGGGCGACCAGTATCGCTTCGTGCTGCCCGGTCCCGAGCTGCATGACGACGAGCTGGCGGCGCTGGTCGATGCGCTGTTCGGCGTGGCGGAGGTCAGCCATGTCGTGGTGAGCGGCAGCCTGCCGCCGGGCTGCGATCCCGCCATCCTCAAGCAGATCGCGGAACGCTGCCGCGCGGCGGGCGTGAAGCTGGTGATCGACACCTCGGGGCCGGCGCTTGCCGCCTGCCAGAGTACAGGCGCGTGGCTGATCAAGCCGAGCCTGCGCGAAGCCGCCGACCTGCTCGGCCGCGAGATCGCCGGCGAGGCGGACGAAGTCGCGGCGGCGAAGGAATTGCGCGATCGCGGCTTTGCCGAATGGGTGGTGGTCTCGCTCGCCGAGCGCGGGGCGCTGCTGGTCGGCAAGGACAAGGTATTGCGCGTGGCGGCGGTGCCGGTGGAGGCCAGGGGCACGGTGGGCGCCGGCGACTCGATGGTGGCCGCGATCACCCTCGCCGCTTCGCGGGGCAAGGGGATCGAGGATGCGCTACGCTATGGCATCGCCGCCAGTGCGGCGACGCTGATGACTCCCGCGACCGAAACGGTGGACCGGGAGGACGTCGAACGGCTCTACGCCGGAATGGCTTCCTGAACCCGTTCGACCTCGGCTGCGTCCTGCTTGTAGAACAGGCCGTACATCGCCTCGAGCATCTGGCGCGCCTCTTCGCTCGCCAGCGTATAGAAGATCATCTGGCCGTCGCGGCGTGCGGCGACCATCCCTTCGCGGCGGAGCAGGGCAAGCTGCTGCGACACGGCGGTGTCACGTGCCTCGGTGAGGCGCGCAAGCTCGCCCACCGACTTCTCGCCATCGAGAAGGTGGCACAACAGCAGGAAGCGGCTTCGACCCGATAGTGCCTTCAGGAACGCGGAGGCACGATCGACTACTGCAATCATTTCATTCTTCACGGGCGGACAGCTAGGGAGGGACGCCTCGGGTTGCAACCGCTATCTCGCGGGAAAGACATAGGAATTCCATTCTAATGTGAAGTCTTCCTAGACTGGAAGGGAATAGATGGCATTCCCATATCCGAGGCGTGTCCACACTGTTTCCCGCACTTTTCGAAAAGGCCGTTCCGCCCGGAATCGAACAGGCCAAGAATATCATTTCACCCATCGAAGAAGCCGAGCTGATTCGCGCGATCGACTTGGCCGGCCTGGAGCCGTTCCGATTTCAGCAATGGGAGGGGAAGCGGCTGACGCGCAGCTTCGGCTGGCGCTACGACTTCACCGATTCAAGTTTCGCGCAAGTGGAAGCGCTTCCGGACTGGCTGCTGCCGCTGCGCGAAAGGGCGGCGGAATTCGCCGGGCTGGCGGCGGAGGCGCTCGTCCAGGCATTGGTGATCCGCTACGATCCGGGCGCCGGAATCGGCTGGCACCGGGACCGGCCGGTGTTCGAGCATGTCGTCGGCGTGTCGCTGGGCGCCCCGGCAGTGCTGCGGCTACGCAGGCGCCGGGCGGATGGGAAGTTCGACCGGGCGGAGCTGCCGCTGGAGCCGCGCGGGGCCTATCACCTCTCCGGCGAGGCACGGCACGCCTGGGAACACAGCATCACGCCGATGGACGCGGCGCGCTGGTCGGTGACGTTCCGGAGCCTGGCTGAGAGATAGTTCCTCCCCGAGCTTGTCTCGGGGAGGGGGACCATCGCGACAGCGATGGTGGAGGGGCAAAGGCAGGCCGCCGACGATGTCGGCGGCCCCTCCACCTGGCCCTGCGGGCGCGCGCCCCCTCCCCCAGCGAGCTGGGGGAGGAATTACAGGGCGCTGAAATCCACCGGCCCGTCCTTGTCGAGGAACCGGGAGTGGTCGGCGAGCGGGTATTTCAGGCCGGTCGCGCAATTGAACAGCACAACCTTCTCCTCCGGGGAGACCAGCCCCTCGGCCAGCGCCTTGCGCCAGGCCGCCAGGGTCGCGCCGCCTTCGGGGCAGAGCAGCAGCCCATCCTGCCGGGCGGCATCGTCCACCGCTCGGGCGATGCTCTCGTCGCTGACCGCCATCGCCACGCCGCCGCTCTCGCGCACCGCATCGAGGATCAGGAAGTCGCCGACCGCCTGGGGAACGCGGATGCCCATCGCGATGGTGTGCGCATCCTCCCAGCGGGTCGCGTGGCGCTCGCCCGCCTCGAAGGCACGGACCATCGGGGCGCAGCCCTCGGCCTGGACCGCGATCATCCGCGGGCGCTTGGCACCGATCCAGCCGAGCGCTTCCATCTCGGCGAACGCCTTCCACATGCCGATCAGCCCGGTGCCGCCACCAGTGGGATAGAAGATCACGTCGGGCAGCTCCCAGTCGAGCTGCTCCGCCAGCTCCAGGCCCATCGTCTTCTTGCCCTCGATCCGGTAGGGCTCCTTGAGGGTGGAGAGGTCGAACCAGCCGCGTTCCTTCGCGCCCTGCCCCACCAGCTTGCCGCAATCGTCGATCAGGCCGTTGACCCGGTAGACACGCGCGCCCTGCGCCGCGATCTCGCGGACGTTCACCTCGGGCGTATCCGCCGGGCAGAAGATCACCGACTCGATCCCGACCCGGCTGGCATAGGCGGCTGCGGCGGCGCCGGCATTGCCGTTGGTCGGCATCGCGATCGTCCTGACGCCCAGCTCCTTCGCCATGGCGATCGCCATGACCAGCCCGCGCGCCTTGAACGAGCCGGTGGGCAGGCGCCCCTCGTCCTTGACCCAGAGATGCTTCGCGCCGGCCACACGCGCCACGGCGTCGAGCGGGATGATCGGCGTGGCGATCTCGCCCAGGCTGACCACATTCTCCGTCCGGCGGACGGGCAGCAGCTCGCGATACTTCCACAGGTCCGCGGGACGGCGGGCGAGTTCGTCCCTCGGCAGCGCGGCCTTCAGGCCTTCGAGATCGTAGCGCACCAGCAGCGGCCGCCCCACCCGCGACAGGCCGTGAAGCTGGTCCGCCTCATAGCGCTCTCCGGTCATCGAGCATTCGAGATGGGTGACGAAGGTCTGGCGGTCGGTGGTGAGATTGGCGTCGTGGCGCAAGTGACTACTCCGGGCGGGCGAGCGATTCCTCCACCGGCGTATAGGCCGAACGTTTCCCCGGCACATCCGGAACATCGGTGGCGAAATAGACCATGCCCTTCCCCGCCGCCCGATCGATCCACAGGCCCGACTTGAGGCCATAGGCGTCGCCCGAATGGCCGAAGCGCCTGGCCCTGTCGCCGACCGGATCGTCTCGGCACCCCGGCGCGCCGGTGGCAGTGAACATCACCGCGAGGCCATAGGAACAAGTCGCCCCGCCCGTCGGCACCGCGACCGAGATGTCGCCGCCGATGTCGCCATTGTGCCCGTCATAGGTCCAGAGCGGCGTCTCCATCAGCCGGACCGAGGACGGGCGCAGGATCCGCACGCCGTCGAGCCGGCCATTGCCGAGGAACATCCGCCCGACCCGGGCAAGCCCGCGCGCCGAGATTCGAAGGCCGCCCTGTGGCGAGAAGATCGCGCCGTTCCTGCCGGGCCGCCAGGTCGAGAGGTCGCAGGTCCCATCGACGGCGGGTGTGACCGGACAGGCCGGCGCGGCGCCGCGATTGTCGTCCTTTGCCGGCTGGCCCTCGCGATACTGGACGATCGCGCGCGCGGCGGTGGCCGGCGTGCAGCTCGCCCAGTTGTAACAGGCATCGAGCTTCATCGGCCGGATCACCAGGCGATCCATCAACCGGTCGAAGCGCTCGCCGGTGACACGTTCCATCACCGCGGCGATCACCGGGAAGTTGAAGTTGGTATAGGCCCACCAGCTGCCGGGCGCATGCGCGGCGTCCCAGGCCTTGGGATCCTGGAGCACGGCCCGCATGTCGGCATCGAGCGGCAAGGCATAATCGACCCGGTCGGTGAGGCTCGATCGGTGCGAAAGCAACAAGCGCAGGCTGATCGGCTTGTCCGGAAAGGCCGGGTTGCGCAGCTTCCAGCCGAGATAGCGCGAGACGTCCGCATCGAGATCGAGCCTGCCCTGCTCGACCAGCCGCATTACCCCGATCGCGACGACCAGCTTGGAGATGGAGGCGATGCGGACCGGATCGTCTGCGGTGACGGACCTGGACGAAGCGACGTCGGCCAGCCCCTTCAGGCTGACCGACGTCTCTCCTCTCCTATCGAATGTCACGCGGACCGCGGCGACCGGGTCCGCTGCCGCCGCCAGCAGGAGCGCGGCGGCGATCATGCCGGCTCCACCATGAGGGATGGAGCCGGCACGAGGATCACTTCAGGCTGATACGGATGCCGGCGCGGAACTGACGGCCGAGCATGTCCGAATAGGTGCTGTTCGCGGCAAGGCCGGTTTCCGGCACCAGCAGCGGCCAGCGGTTGAACAGGTTGGTCACGTTGATGAAGAACTGCGCCTTGTTGTCGCCGAAAGGCACGGTCTGGCTCAGGTTGAGATCGACGTAGAAAAGGCCCGAGACGCGATTGTTGTCATAGGTCTGGAACGTCGAGGTGGTGGTGGTGACCGGGCAGCTGGTGGTGCACTCGATGCCGGTCGCCGAATATTTGCCGGCGCTGACGCCGCGGCCGGTGATGGTGGCCGAGAAGGTCTCCGACTCATAGGTGGCGCTGCCGCGGAAGATCCACTTCGGCGTGCTCGCCTGACCGCCATTCGCGCCAACGGTGTTCACCGCCACCTGACCGGGGATGCCGGTGTCCGACAGGTTCTCGATATAGCGCGTCGCGACGCCCTTGATGGTGAAGGCACTGCCCGCACCCACCGGGATCCGATAGGCCGCGTCGAAGTCGATGCCGCGCACCAGCTTGCGCACGAAGTTGAACGGCTGGCTGCGGATCAGCTTGTAGGGCGCCGCCGGCGTCGAGCGAACGGGATCGTCGGTGATCGCGGCGCAATATTCGGCAATGCCCTCGGCGCAGCGATTCATGATCTCCTGGGCGCTGATCGAGTCGATCGCCCCTTCGAGATCGATGCGGAAGTAATCCGCCGACGCGGTGAAGCCCGGCAGGAAGCGCGGCGAGACGACCGCACCGATGTTCCACGAATTGGCGATTTCCGGACGCAGGTTCGGATTGCCGGTGACCAGGCCCGAATAGCCGAAGGTCTGCGGCCCGTTTGCCGGGTTGGTCGCCGAGTAGAGCGGATTGCGCACCGAATCGCTGTTGGCGGTGCCGGCCTGGTAGAGTTCGTTGAGGTTGGGCGCGCGAATGTCACGCGAGCGCGTCACGCGGAAACGGATGTCCGGGATCGGCGCCCAGGTCGCACCCAGCTTCCAGGTGGTGACATAGCCCGCGTTGGAATAGTCGGTGGCACGGACCGCGCCGTTGAACTCGAGGCCCAGGCCGAGCGGGACCACCGTCTCGAGATAGGCTTCCTTCACGCTGTATTCGCCGGTGAAGGGCAGATAGTTGCCGACCGACCAGGCGTTGGTGGTGCCGGTGGTGGTCACGACCGGACGGTATTCCACGGGCACGCTGCCGCGGATCTTCTCCTTGCGGACTTCGCCGCCGACCGAGACGCTGACGTCCCCGGCCCAGGTGGCGAAGGGCGTGACCGACCAGTTGGTGCCGGCGACATATTGCTCGAGCACCTGATCGCGATACGGATTGCCGAGCACATAGTTGATCGCGGCCTGATCCGCGACGCCGACGCCGAGGCGGTTCAGCGGCACGCAGTTCGGATCGTCGTTGGTGGTGCTCGCGTCGACGTTGATCAGGCACTGGATCGAGCCGGCCGTATAGCCGCGGGCATTGCCGACGGGCGCGAAGGCGGCGGCGGTAGCATTGGCCATGCGCGTATTGTGCATGATGTTGCGCAGCTGCTCGCGCACGTCCGAGCGGCCGTACTGGGCATAGATTTCCCAGTGACCGGGCTTGCCGAACGCGTCGAAATCGCCATTGGCGCCGACAACATAGCGCTGCACCTTGCGCTCATTGTCGATCGCGCGGAACGGCAGGTCGGCGGCGGTGGTCGCCACCGTCACGCTGGTGACGCCGGCGAGCCGCGACGCACCGAGCGCCTGGAGCGCGAAGGCGTTGCAGGTCACCGGAACCGGCACGGTGGTGCAGCCGGTGGTGTTGTAGGTGATGCCGGTCGACAGGTTCGGGCCCGCGTTGAAGAAGACCTTCTGCTTGTTGTACGAACCCTCGGCGAACAGCTCGATGCCGTCAGCGACCTCGAAGCTCAGCCGGCCGAACACGCCCCAGCGATCGTCCTTCGGCATCAGGCCGATACGACGGCCGGAATCATTGACCTGCCACGATCCGTTCTGGGTGACGCTCGGCGCCGAGGAACCCGACGCACGGGTGAACGTCGGGAAGGTGAACGAGCCATAGTCGAAGGTGTTCACCGCGCCGCCCTGGCCGAAATACAGGCCCCGCAGCGCATTGGCCGTGGTGCCGGCCGAACCGGTGATCAGGCCGCCCGGCGTCGAGTTGGACGCGCCGACATTGCGCAGCGTGGTGAAGTAGCGGTTGAAGGTGCTGACGCCCGACACCCAGGCCGGGTTCTCGGCACGGACATAGCCGGTGTGGTTCCACTCACGCTCGCGGCCGACCTCGAAGATGCCGTCCTGGTGATCGATATTCGCGCTGAGCAGGATATGGCCGCGACCGCCGGCAAACGACTTGCCGCCCGCGATGCTGCCCGAATAATTGCCGCCGTCGCCATAGGTGGTGATGCCGGTATCGGCCTCGATCTTGATGCCTTCGAGCTTCTTGTTAAGGATGAAGTTGACCACGCCCGAGACGGCGTCCGAGCCATAGGCCGAGGAAGCGCCGCCGGTGACGACTTCGACGCGATCGACCAGCGCCTGCGGGATCGTGTTGATGTCGACCCAGCCATAGATGGTCGAACCGACCGAGCGGCGGCCGTCGAGCAGGACGAGGACGCGGCCTTCACCGAGGTTGCGCATGTTGAGCGCGTTGATGCCGGCCGAGCCGTTCGACAGGTTGAGGCGCGAATTGGCCGGCTTGGTCGAGCCGGCGAGCTGCGGCAGCTGGTTGACGAAGTCGGCGATGTTGTTCGTCGGCGACGTGTTCTGGATGTCCTGCTGCGTCAGCACCGTGAGCGGCGTCGGTGCCTGGAAGCCGTCGCGGCGGATGCGCGTGCCGGTGACGAGAATTTCGCCTTCCGCGGCCGGTGCCGTCTGTGCTGCTTCCTGCGTGGTCGGAGCCGTGGTCTGCGCCCAGGCCGGCATCGCGAGCGCAATCGCCGCGAACGCCGAGCTGCTGGCCAGTACCTTCTTGAACGCCCTTGCTTCGATCATGTCTCAAACCCCCTGAAGTCCGCAATATCCCGCGCGGTGAGAGGGCATTAGGTACCAATAATGTTGCGTCGCGCCATAGTTTCTGTTCCCCGCGCCATAACCCGGCGGCATCAAATGTGACGAATACGCGTCAAAGCGTGACACGACTGCAACACAAGCCTGACAGCATCGCCATTGACTGCGCGCGCGCCCCGTCCGACCGTTGGCGAAACCAGGACGAGGAAGCCCTGCATGACCCGTTTTCACCCCGTGATGCTGCGTGACTGAAGCCCCGAGTCCCGCCACGCCGGCGATCCGCCCGGGCTTCGGAAGGCTCGCGCTGTACCTGCTGCTGGGCTTCGCCGCGGGCCTGCCCTTCTACATGTTCAACGCGGTGCTGCTGCTGCGCCTGGCCAAGCACGGCGTGGACATCGTGACGGTGGGCTTCTTCGCCTGGGTGGCGCTGCTGCCGACCTTCAAGTTCGCCTGGGCGCCGCTGCTCGACAAATATGACGTGCCCGGCTTCGGGCGTTTCTGGGGCAAGCGGCGCGGCTGGATCATGCTATCCCAGCTCGGCATCTTCCTCTCCACCGTGGCGATGGCGTTCACATCGTCCGACGCGAACCTGCAGGTGACCGCGCTGTTCGCGGTGCTGCTCGCCTTCTGGACCACCACGCTGGAAGTCGCCGCCGACGCCTGGCGCATCGAGCTGGCGCCGACTGCCGAGCAGCAGGGACCGATGGTGGCGGCGAACCTGTGGGGCTATCGCAGCGCGATGGTCGCGGCGGGCAGCGGCGCGATCTACATCGCGGCGAAGAGCGACTGGACCACCGCCTATCTGGTGATCGCCGCCGCCGCCTTCCTCCCCTTCCCGATCCTCGCCTGCATGCGCCCCGATGCCGAGCATGGCGGCGGGCGCGGCACCGCGCTCGTCACCGGCATCCTCGCCAGCGCGGTGGTGCTCGCCGGCAGCCTGGTGATCACCGCCGCGGTGGGCTGGGCACTGCTCGCCGCGATGGGATCGGTCGGCCTCGATAACCCGGACATCGTCAAATACTGGGTGTTCGCGGTGGCGCTGCTGCCCTTCGTCGCGCTGGGCGCGGCGGTGCCGTGGATCAGGAGGCTGCCGGCGAACCACCGGCTGCTCACCACCTCCGGGCTGGCCCCCTATCTCAACGTCGCCTGGCGCTTCGGGCTGGTGGTGATCCCGATCCTGCTGTTCGTCTCGGTCTACCGGATGGGCGACGTGATGGCGCTCACCCTGTCCCACCCGCTGTTCAACGCGCTGGGCTATAGCCTGGAGGCAATCGCCGTCGCCGACGGCGCGGTGGCGCTGCTCTCCTCGATGCTCGGCGTGGCGCTGGGCGGCTGGCTGGCGGCCAAGGCGCCGATGGGCTGGGCGCTGGTGATCGGCGCGATCATGTCGGCGCTATCGAACTGGATCTTCGCCTGGCTCGCCTATCAGGCGCCGGGCGGGCCGGTGTGGTTCTCGCTGCTCGGCGTCCAGGTGACCGCGGGCGATTTCGACCTCTACCTCGCCATGGCTCTGGATCAGTTCGGGCACGGCTTCGAAGGGGCGGTGTTCGTCGTCTATCTGTCGATGCTGGTGAACCCGCGTTTCCCGGGCACGCAATATGCGCTGCTCTCGGGCCTCGCCTTCCTGATCCCCAGGCTGCTCGCGGGCCTGTCCGGCGTGTTCCAGAAGGCGATCGGCTATGACGGCTTCTTCATCATGGCCGGCACGATGAGCGTCGCGGCGCTGATCTTCGTGCCCTTCATCGTGCGGGCGAAGGCACGCCCCGACGCGGTGGCGGCATGATCGAGGCAGCTTTCGCACCGGCAGCCGAAGCGGTCGCCTCGGGCCGCATCCCCGGCGCGACGCTGGGCGTGGTCGCCGCGGACGGGCGGCGCTGGGTGACGCATACCGGCATGGCGGCTTTGGTCCCCGAGCCCGAGCCGCTGACGCTCGACCATTGGTTCGACCTCGCCTCGGTCTCCAAGGTGGTGGCGACCACGACGATGATCCTGCGCCTCGCCGACGAAGGACGGATCGACCTCGACGCACCGCTGACGACCGCGATCCCCGACCTGCGCCAGTATGACGTGGCGGGCGCCTATGAGCGCACGCTGACGTTCCGGGATTGCCTGGCCCACCGGACGCTCTTCCCCGCGGTCGAGCCGATCTACACCTATGGCGACGATCCGGACCGGCTGCGCGCCTTCGTGCTGCAGCGCGAGTGGAAGCACATCGCCGAGCCGGTCTATTCGGACATCAACTTCCTGCTGCTCGGCATCGCGATCGAGCGGGTGACCGGCAAGCCCTTGGGCGAATGGCCGCTGGGGCCGGGGCTGAGCTACGGCCCGCCGCCGGGGCCGGCGGTCTCGACCGAGCGCTGCATGTGGCAGAACCGCGTGCTCAAGGGCGAGGTGCATGACGAGAATTGCCGGGCAATGGGCGGGCAGACCGGCCATGCCGGACTGTTCGGCACCGTCGCCGGCGTGCTCGACTTCGCGCAAGGGGTGCTGGGCGGCAGCTTCTCGCCGATGATGCTCGAGGCGATCCGTACCCCGCAATACAGCCACCGCACCTGCGGCTGGGAACGCAAGTTCGCCGGCTGGTCGGGCGGCCAGGCCTGTTCGGACGAGACGATCGGCCATACGGGCTTCACCGGCACCGGTCTGTGGATCGACTTCGAGCGGGGCCTCGCCTGGACCCTGCTCACCAACCGCGTCCACCCGACGCGCCATTTCGACAGCGGCATCTTCGTGCTGCGCCCCGCGACGGGGGATGCCGTCATCAACGCCTGGGAGGCCCTATGATCTCGCTACTCGCCCTCGCCATCGCCCTGTCCGGGCCCGATGGCGACACCCCCTCCCCGGCCGACCGGCTGGCGCACCAGCAGATGCTGGTCCTCGACACCCATATCGACACGCCCGAGCTGTTCGAGCATCCCGGCTGGAAGTTCGACGAGTGGCACGACCGCGACTTCGACAAGAGCCAGATCGACCTGCCGCGCATGGAGCAGGGCGGGCTCGATGGCGGCTTCTTCGCGGTCTATACCGGCCAGGGTCCGCTGACCCCCGAAGGCTATGCCAAGGCGCGCGACGGGGCACTGACCCGCGAGATGTGGATCCAGCGCGTCGTCGCGGCGAACCCCGACAAGATGGAATTCGCGACCACGCCCGAGGACGCCTACCGGATCAACAAGGCCGGCAAGCGCATCGTCTTCCAGTCGATCGAGAACAGCTATCCGCTGGGCGAGGACCTGACGCTGCTCAAATGGTATTACGACCAGGGCGTGCGGATGGCCGGGCCGATCCATTTCCGCAACAACCAGTTCGGCGACAGCGCGACCGACACGGCCAAGTGGCACGGCCTCTCGCCGCTCGGCAAGCAATGGGTCGCCGAGATGAACAGGCTGGGCATGATCATCGACGTCAGCCACTCGTCGGACGACGTGTTCGACCAGGTGCTGGCGATGTCGAAGGTGCCGTTCATCGCCTCACACTCCGGCCCCAAGGCGATCTTCAACCACCCGCGCAACCTGGACGACGAGCGCATGCGCAAGCTCGCCAAGGCGGGCGGCGTGCTGCAGGTGAACAGCGTCTATCTGGTCGCCGGCGACCATGACGCCGAGCGCAACAAGATCTCCGACCGCCAGGACAATTGGCACGCGCTGTCCAATGCCGAGCAGAAGAAACTGATCGCCGACAAGGCCAAGGCCGACGCGACCAATCCCTATCGGGGCGCGGACTTCGAGCTGTTCATGAAGAGCCTGCTCCACTGCATCGCGGTGATGGGCGTCGACCATGTCGGCATCGGTGCCGACTGGGACGGCGGCGGCGGCGTGAAGGGCATGGAAGACATCACCGCGCTGCCCAAGGTCACTGCCCGGCTGCGCAAGGAAGGCTTCTCCGATGCGGACATCGAGAAGATCTGGAGCGGCAACGTGCTGCGCGTGCTGAAGGCCGTGGAGGACGGCGCCGCGAAGAAGTGATCAGATAACCCTCTCCCGCCTGCGGGAGAGGGTGGTCGAGCGAAGCGAGACCGGGTGAGGGTGAAAGCGGGAGGCAAGCGAAGTCTTCGCGGCCAGCACACACCCTCACCCTGGCTCGCGTAGCGAGCCGTCCCTCTCCCGCAAAAGCGGTAGAGGGAGAAATGGCTCAATTCCCCGCCGCGACGATGTTCAGCGCGTCGTCCATGTACTTCGTCCCGCTCGCGTCGCGCGGCACGTCGTTGGCGTAGAAGGCGAAGGTGTAGGTCCGCCCGCTCGCGCCGGTGAAATAGCCGGCGAGCGCGTTGGTGGCGTTGAGCGTGCCGGTCTTGGCGAAGACCTTGCCCTCCAGCGGCGTGCCCTTGAAGCGATTGCGCAGCGTGCCGTCGACCCCGCCGATCGGCAGCGTCTCGCGATATTGCGCCGCCCAGGGCTGGACGGCGATCCAGCGCAGCAGCTTCACCGTGCCGCGCGGCGCGACGCGGTTGTAGCTCGACATGCCCGACCCGTCCGAGAAGTCCCAGGCGGTGCGCGCCACGCCTGCGGCATCGAGCATCTTCTCGACCTGCGCGACGCCGTCGGCAATCGAGCCGCTGCCCTGCAGGGAGGCGACCCGGCGCAGGGTGAGCTCGGCATGGAGGTTCTGGCTGACCTTGTTGATGTGCTTGAGGTCCTCCGCGAACGGCGGCGGCGTAAGGCCGGCGAGGACCGGCTCGCCCGGCGCCGCCTGGACCACCGGCAGGCCTTTCTTCTGGCGATAGTCGGGATCGTCCTGCGGCGTCAGTGCGCGGTGGCGGACCTGGACCTGGCCCTTCACCTTCACCCCGCGCGCCTCGAGCAGCATTTTGAGGCGCCAGGCGGCATAGTCGGCGGGATCGTCGATGCCGAGCTGCCAGGTCTTCGGCTTGGCATCCGCGCCGATCGTGCCGGTGATGCGGAGCTGCTTGCCATTGGGATCGCGGTCCCAGCCCAGCTCGATCTCGGTGCCGGGCACGGTCCTGGCCTGGTTGTCGACCGTGAAATAGGGCCAGAGATCGACCTTGGCGGGTTCCCCGGCCTTGGCCGGCGCGATGGTGAGCTTCAGCTCATTGTCGTCGAGCGTCAGCGCCGAGGCGCCGGTACCGGAGGAGCTGGGAATGTTGTTCCAGCTCATGCCGGGCCCCCAGCGCTGATCGGGGAAGAGCGTGTCGTCGCCGATCACGTTGCGGACATGCTTCGTCTTCGCGGCGATCGCGTCGGCGAGCGTGGCGAGGCAATCGACCGTGCAGTCGTCGGCACTCGACAGGCGCGCGTCGCCGCGCCCGCGCAGCACCACGTCCTCGCCCCGCAGCGCCACGGTGGCGCCACCGACGGTGTCGGGCTGGTTGATCCCGGTCAGGTTCACGAAGGCGGCGGCGGTCGTATAGATCTTGGTGTTCGAAGCCGGGATGAAACGACCGTCCGGGTTGATCGCGACGATCTCCCTGCCGGTATCGTCGACCACCACCAGGCCGAAGCGCGTGCCGAGCGGTGCCTCGGCGAGCTTGGCGGCGACGCGCTGCTCCAGCGTCTGCTGGGCGAGCGCCGGCGTGGCGAGCGTCAGGGCGATGCCCAGTGCGATATGACCAAGTGCGATATGCTTCATGCCGCAAGCGTAACTCTCGCCGGACGCAGTGCAAACCCGCGATCATTCAGAGGAGTCGCCCGGGCATAACCGGCGCGCATGCCAGCATTGTTCGGGCAACATAGGCCCGGCACGCTGGCGTAATGAAGATGCTGCGGAACACCCTCACCCTTAGCTGCACCGTGACGCTGGCCCTGGCCGCGCCGGCGCACGCCCAGACCGACGACCTGGCGGCGGCGCTCGCCTTGCCCACCGCCAGCCAGATGGCGGGCGCACGCGACGTGCCGCGCTTCGCCTGGGTGGAGAACCGCGCCGGCGCCCGCAACCTGTGGGTGGCCGATGCGGGGCAGAAGGCCCGGCAGCTGACCCGCTATGCCGAGGACGACGGCATGATGCTCTACGAGCTGGCGCTGAGCGCCGACGGGCGGCGCATCGCCTTCGTGCGCGGCGGGGACGACGAGTTCCCGGACGGCAAGCTTCCCAATACTGCCTCGGTCATCTCCCCGCCGGGGCAGCAGGTGTTCGTCGTTGAAGACGGTGGCGATCCCACACCGATCGGAGACGGACACCTGCCCATTTTCTCGCCCGACGGGCAGCGCATCGCCTTCACCCGGCGCGGCGAGCTGTGGCTGTGGCAGGGCGGCAAGGCAGCGCGGATCGCGACGGTGCCCGGCGAGGTGACCGACCTGAAATGGACGCCGGACGGCCGCAAGCTGCTGTTCGTGGACAATCGCAGCGACCATGCCTTCGTCGCGCTGCTCGACGTGGATGGCGGCAAGCTGGCCTATATGGAGCCGGCGCTCGGCTATTCGGTCGAGCCGGCGCTCTCGCCCGACGGCACCCAGGTCGCCTATATCCAGTATCTCGATCCGCCATCGGGCGCGGCACGGGACGGTGGCCCCTATTGGTCGCTCCGCGTCGCCGACGCGGCGACGGGCAAGGCGCGCACGGTCTGGACCGCGCCACAGGGCATGGGCGGCCGCTATTACGGCACGCGCCAGCACAATCTCTGGTGGAGCAAGGGCGGCCAGCTGCTCTTCCCCTGGGAACGCAGCGGCTTCCTCCATGTCTATGCGATCGACGCCACGGGCACCGGCGAGCCGCGCGAGCTGACTCCCGGCAAGTTCGAAGTCGAGACCTTCATCCTGGGCGCCGACGATGTGGTGACCTTCGCCGCCAATGCCGACGAGGCCGACCGGCGGCATTTCTGGCAAGTGCCGGCGAAGGGCGGCGCGGCGAGGCGCATCACCAATGGCAAGGGCAGCGAGAGCCTGCCGCTGTTCGCGGGCGGGCAGCTCGCCGGCATCGGCGCAGATGCCAGCCATCCGGCGCATCCGGTGCTGGTGAAGGACCTGGCACCGCTGGGCGAGGTCGCCGAGCTGAAGGGCGCGATCCAGCCCGAGGCGGTTACCTATGCCGCCGAGGACGGGGTGACCGTCCATGGCCAGCTGTTCCGCGGCAAGGGCAAGGGACCGCACCCCGCGCTGATCTTCGTCCATGGCGGCCCGCGCCGGCAGATGGTGCTCGGCTTCCACCACAGCCAATATTATTCCAACGCCTATGTGATGAACCAGGCGCTGGCGGCGCAGGGCTATACCGTGCTCTCGGTCAACTATCGCAGCGGCACCGGCTATGGGCAGGCGTTTCGCGACGCGCCCGAGATCGCCCGCGACGGCGCCTCCGAATATCGCGACGTGCTCGCCGGCGGGCGCTGGCTGGCGGCGCAGAAGGACGTGGCGCCGGAGAAGATCGGCATCTGGGGCGGCAGCTGGGGCGGATACCTGACCGCGCTGGCGCTGGCCCGGAACAGCGACCTGTTCAAGGCCGGCGCGGACTTCCACGGCGTCCACACGCTGCTCCGCAACGTCGACAACGGCATCGCGCCCGATCGGCAGGTGGCGGTGCGGCAGAAGCAGTGGGAAAGCTCGCCGATGGGATCGATCGAGACATGGCGCTCGCCGGTGCTGCTCGTGCACGGGGACGACGATCGCAACGTCGACTTCGCCCAGTCGCTGCTGCTCGCCCGAGAGCTGTCGGCGCGGCGCATTCCGCACGAGGAGCTGGTCTTCCCCAATGAACGCCACGAATTCTTCCGCTACGCCGACTGGCTCACCGCCTATCGCCGCACCATCTCCTTCTTCGACGGACATCTGAAATGAGGTGGCTGATGGCAGTGGCGGCGGTGGCCGGAGCAGGTAGTGCGCAGGCGCAGGAGCGCGCGACGCTGATCCATGGCGCGCGGGTGTTCGACGGTACGGGCAAGCCGGCGAAGATCGCCGACGTGCTGATCGAAGACGGCAAGGTCGCGCGGGTCGGCAAGAAGCTGCGCGTGCCCGAGGGCACCGAGGTGATCGATGCGACGGGGATGACGCTCATCCCCGGCCTGCACGACCTCCACATCCACACGCGGCGCGAGGCGTTCACCGACGCCGCGTCGCTCCACCGCTTCTATGTGCCCTATCTGCGGGCAGGCGTGACCAGCGTGAACGAATTCTCGGTCTCGGGCGCGATGATGGCCGGGATCCGGGCGCTCCAGGCCGATACCCCGCACCTCACCCTGGCGGTGCGGCTCGGCGTGCCCGACGGGCATGGCACCGAGAGCCAGTTCACCAATTCGATCACGATCCAGGTCACCACCCCGGCCGAGGCGCACGCCGCGATGGCCGGCGCGCTCGTGTTCAAGCCCGACATGGTGAAGGTGTTCAACGACGGCTGGCGCTATGGCGACCCGGACCGTCCCGACCGGCCGAGCATGGACGAGCCCACCCTGGCCGCGATCGTCTCGGATGCGCACAAGGCGGGCATCAAGGTGATGACCCACACGGTGACGCTGGAGGGCGCCAAGATCGCCGCGCGGGCGGGGGTGGACTCGGTGGCGCACGGCGTGGGCGACGCGCTGGTCGATGCCGAGCTGATCGGCCTGATGAAGAAGCACCACATGGCCTATGTCGCGACGCTGGCGACCTATGAGCCACTCGAGACGCGGGTGCTCGCGCCCGAGGAACTGGCGCTGCTCACCCCCGAACAGCAGGCGCGCGAGGCGGCGCGACAGGCCAAGGGCGAAGCGATCGCGCCTTATGACAGCAAGCGCTGGTCGATCATGCGCGAGAATATCCGCCGGCTGAAGGCGGCCAGGATCCGCATCGGCGTCGGCACCGACACGGGGATCGAGGGCGTCTATCCGGGCTTCGGCGCGCTGCGCGAGATGCGCATCCTGACCGAGCTGGGCTTCACGCCCGCCGAGGCGATCGAGGCGGGTTCGCGGGTGAGCGCGGACATCATGGGCCGGAAACGGTCCGAGGGTGTCATCCGCAAGGGCATGCGCGCGGACCTGGTGCTCACCGGCGGCGCGCCCGACATGACGTTCCGGGACCTGTATTCGGTGAAGCGGGTCTGGGTGGCGGGCAAAGAGGTCTCGCTGGACTGACTCAATCCTCTCCCGGAGGGAGAGGGGGACCGCCGCCGAAGCCGGTGGTGGAGAGGGAACGCCGCAAGCGGCATAGCCCGTGGCCAGCCCCCTCCACCGCCTTCGGCGGCCCCCTCCCCCTTCGGGGGAGGATTTATGGCTCAGGCCAGATCCGGCGCCTTGTAGACTTCCTCGTCCAGCTCCCCTTCCCAGCGCGCGACCAGGGTGGCGACAGTGAGGTTCGCCGAGGCGCTGGGCACCGTGCGGGTCATGTCGAGCAGCCGGTCGAAGGGCAGTACGAAGCCGACCACCAAAGCCGTCTGCTCGGGCGAGACGCCGACCGCGCTCAGCACCGCCGCCAGCATGAACAGCGAGGCCGAAGGCACCGGCGCCGTGCCGAAGGCGGCGAGCGCGCCGGTCAGCAGCACGGTGGCGTAGACGGTCGGGGTCAGGTGCACGCCGAAGGCCTGGAGCGCGAACATGCTCAGCAGGCCGACATACATCGCGGTGCCGTCCTTGCCGATGCTCGCGCCGAGCGGCAGCACCGTCGAGAAGACCGGGCGGCCGATGCCGAGATTCTGCTCGGAGACGCGCATCGCCACCGGCAGGGTCGCGCCGCTGGAGGCGGTGGAGAAGGCGATCGCCAGCGCATCGACGATGCCGCGGAAGAAGGGCAGCAGCGGCAGGCGCGCGACGAAGCGCAGGAGCAGGCTGTGCACTACCAGCATCTGGATCAGCGAGCCGAGCACCACCGCCAGCGCCAGCCAGCCGACATGGACGAACACCGCCGCCCCGTTCGCCGCCACGGCGTTGGCGATCAGCGCGAACACGCCGAAGGGCGTCGCCTCCATCACCAGCCCGACGACGCGGAGCAGCACCGCGGAGGTGGATTGCAGCAGGTTGGCGAAGGGCTTGCCCGCCTCCCCCGCCACCACCGTGCCGCAACCGATCAGGATCGAGGTGAAGATCAGCGCGAGCATGTCGCCCTTGGCCAGCGCGTCGAAGATATTGGTCGGGATGATGTTGATCAGCTGCTCATAGGGCGTCACCGCCTTGCCCAGCACATGCGCCTCGGCGGTGCCCAGCGGCGCGCCGATGCCGGGCTGGACGATCGCGGCGACCAGCATGCCGACCGAGACCGCGATGAAGGTGGTCAGCGCGAACATGCCGACGGTGCGCCCGCCCAGGCTCCCGAGCCGCTTGGGATCGGCGAGCGAGGTGATGCCCGATGCGATCGTCACCAGCACGATCGGCGCCACCAGCATGCGGATCGCACGGACGAACAGGTCGCCGATGAACTGCACATAGGGCGCGCCCTGCGGGAGCAGCAGCGCGAAGACCACGCCGAGGACGAGGAAGGCGAGGACGCGCTTCCACAGCGCGATGCCGAACCACCAGCCCATCAGTTGCAGCTCCCGGCGGTCGGCTTGTGCGCCAGCGCACGGCCGGCGGCCTTGCCGGTCATCGCGCCCTTGTCGACCGCGACCACGCCGTTGACCACGACGGTCTGCACACCCGCGGCCAGCTGTGCCGGATCCTCATAGGTGGCGCGCGAGGCATAGGTCTTCGGATCGAACACCACGACATCGGCAAAGGCACCGCTGCGCAGATGCCCGCGGCCGGTGAGCCCGAAGGTGTCGGCAGTCAGCGACGAGCTGCGCTCGATGAACTGGCGCAGCGTGATGACATGGTCGGTCTTGACGTACTTGTCGTACTTGCGTGCAAAGCTGCCATAGACGCGCGGATGGCCGCCCGAGGCGTCCGACCCGGTCATCACCCAGGGCTGCTGCATGAAGGCGGCGATGTCGGTCTCGCTCTGGTTGAACGAGACGGTGCCCGGATCGCCGATCCGGATCACCGCGATCGCAGCGTCGACCGGCGAGAGATTCAGCTCCTTCGCCACCGCGTCGAGATAGCGGTTCTTGTACTTGCCCTCGACGATCAGCAGCTTGTCCGCCCCACCGCGCTTGCGCAGGTTCTCGACCATGCCGGCATGCATCTTCTCGGCGAGCGCGGGATCGTCGAAGCGCTTGAGCAGCGCCGGGCGACCGCCATCCTGCGCCCAGAGCGGCACCAGCGAGGCGACCAGGCTCGTGCCCGATGCCGACCAGGGATATTGGTTCGCCGTCACCTTCTCGCCGCGGGCACGCGCCGCCTCGACCATCGCGATGATCTTCGGCGCCTGGCCCTGCACATCGACGCCGAGCGCCTTGATGTGGCTGATATGCGCGGGCAGCCCGCCCTCGCGGCCGATGCGGATCGCCTCGTCGATCGCCGCGACCAGGCCGACGGTGTAGCTGCTCTCGTCGCGGATATGGCTGTCATAGCTGCCGCCGCGCTTGCCGGCTTCCTTGGCCAGCGCGATCACTTCCTCGGTCTTCGCGAAGCTCTGCGGCGCATAGAACAGGCCGGTCGAAAGGCCGAGCGCGCCTTCGCACATCGCCGAGGCGACCAGCCCCTTCATCTTCGCCAGCTCTTCCGGGGTCGGCGCGCGATTGTCCTCGCCGACCACCTTCTCGCGGATCGCGCCGAAACCGACCCAGGCGGCATAGTTGATGCCCACCGGCTTGGCGACGGCACTGCCGAGCACCCTGGTGACATCGGGATCGCCGCCTCCGTCATTGCCGATGAACGCGGTGGTGACGCCCTGCATCAGGAAGGCGGGGATCAGGCGCTTGGCCTGGTCGTCCGAGGCGAGGTCCTCGCCCATGTGCGTGTGCGGATCGATGAAGCCGGGCGCGACGATCATGCCCTTGGCATCGATGATCCGCGCGGCGGTGACATTGGCGTGCCGGCTGACCGAGACGATGTGATCGCCCTTGATCGCGACATCGCCGATGAACGGCGCATCCGAACCCGTGTAGATCGTGCCGCCGCGGATCAGCAGATCGACCTTCTGCGGCGGAAGCGGCGCGGCGGCGGCTCCCAGCGAGACAGTGGCAATCCCCAGCAGCAGCGCGACCTTCATGGCGTTCCCCAAATCCTTTGACGGGCGGATATAGCGTACCGTCACCGACCCCGCCCGATGATCCTTGGCGAGCCAGCAGGGACCGTCAAGAACGACAGGGCCCGGTCAGCGCAGCAGTTCGTCGATGATCGCCTCGACCCCGAAAGCGATCGGATCGGTGCAGGGAAGGCCCAGTTCGCCTTCGATCTGCCGGCACAGCGCCTCGGCCTCGTCCTTCGCCATGCGGGACGTGTTGAGGCAGACGCCGACGGCGCGGACGTTCGGGCTGGTCAGGCGCGCGGTCTGGAGGTTGGCCTCCAGGCATTCCTTCAGGCCCGGCAGCGCACGGCCCGGAAGGCCCCGCATATGGCTGCGGCTCGGATCATGACAGAGCACCAGTGCCTCGGGCTGGGCGCCGTGGAGCAGGCCGGTCGAGACGCCGGCGAAGCTCGGGTGGAACAGCGAGCCCTGGCCCTCGATCACGTCCCAGCCGCCATCGGTGCGCTCGGGCGCCAGCGCCTCGATGCCGCCCGAGATGAAGTCGGCGACGACCGCGTCGATCGGCACGCCCGATCCGGCGATCAGGATGCCGGTCTGGCCGGTGGCGCGGAAATCGGCCTTCTCCCCGCGCGCCTTCAGCGCATCGGCGAGGGCGATGGTGGTGTACATCTTGCCGACCGAGCAATCGGTGCCGACGGTGAGGATGCGGCGACCGGCGCGGGCATAGCCATTGCCGACCTTCATGTCCGCCGGCGGATCGCGCACGTCGAACAGCTGCAGGTTCTTCTCCCTCGCGAGCGCGGCCAGCTCGGGCACGTCGCGCAGCCGCTGGTGCAGGCCGGCGGCGATGTTCATCCCCGCATTGAGCGCGGCGACCGCATCGCGGACCAGGTCGCCACCCATGACACCGCCCGAATTGGCGATGCCGAGCACGAGCGTCTTCGCCCCCGCCGCAGCGCCTTCTTCGATCGTCATGCGCGGCAGGCCGAGCGTGAGGGTGGAATCATCGTGGCGGAACTCGCCCACGCAATCGCCGCGCCGGAACTCGGCGAGGCCGCGCGACGTCTTGATGCCCACGAAATCGGTGCTGTGACCGAGGTAAAGGAGGTAAGGTGCCGGTATCATTGGGTGATAACGCTATCGCCCCGCACCCGGCACCGCGCATAGCGAGTGCGCCGCTCGGCATAGCCAGCCGTTATGGCAGGCTCAGGTGTCGATCACCTTGGCGAGCGTCTTGAGGAAATCGGTGGCCAGCGCGGTGGGCGGCCGGTTGAGCAGGAACATCGCATGGACGTCGAAGGTGAGCTGCGGCTTCAGGGGCCGCATCGACAGGCCCGGGACGAGCGAGGCCTGTGCCGTGAAGCTGTCCACCACCGTCATCCCCACCCCCTGCGCGACCAGCGCGGTGGCGATGTAGAAGGTCCGCGCCGAGATCACCTCGTCGAGAACCAGCTCCAGCCGCGCGCATTCCTGGCTGAACAGCTGGCCGATCGGGCCGCTGTTCGCGAGGCTGATGAACGGGCGGCCGCGCAGCCGGTCGAGCTCGATCCGCGGCGGCGCATCGGGCATGTCCTCCTCGCGGTAGAGCACCACCAGCTCCCCCTCGCCGAGCCAGCGATGGCCGATCGGCGCCGCGTGCGGCACTTCATAGGCGATCGCGACATCGGTCTCGCGCTCGTAGAGCTTGCGCAGCAGATCGTCGTGATGGACGGTCTGCAGGTCGAAGCGCACGCCATCGTGATTGCGCATGAACCGCGACACCGCGGTAGGCAGCGCGTTGAGCGCGAGGCTCGGCAGCGCCGAGACCTTCAGCATGCCGCCTGCACCGCGCTTCAGGTTCCGCCCCGCCTCGCGCAGCGCATAGACGCGGTCCTGGATCTCCGAGACTTCGGTGAACAGCGTGTGCGCATCCTCGGTGGGGACGAGCCGGCCATTGGTGCGGTGGAAGAGCTGGAAGCCGAGCAGGCTCTCGGCATGGCGCAGCATCTTGGAGACCGAAGGCTGCGACACGTTGAGCGCACGCGCCGCCCCGCTGACCGAGCCGTTCACATAGACGGCGTGGAAGATCTCGATGTGCCGCAAATTCATCGCGCCAGCCTATCGAACTGCGCGAAAAGGGGAAGGCCCCGCTTCGGTGCTATTCGTTTCGTAGCGGGAACTACCCGCCCGGCGTGAACTCCGCGACCAGATCATAGCGGTCGCCCGGGAAGGTCTGGCGGACGAAGGTGACCGCCCGGCCCGTACGCCAGGTCCAGCGCTCGACCTGGAGGCAGGCGGTATGCGCGTCGAGCTTCAGTCGCCTGGCGAGCGCCGCGCCGGCCGAGACTGCGCGGATACGGTGCCGTGCATCGGTCCAGGGGACATGGTGGAGCAGCCAGGAGCCCGGCGCCTCGGTCTCGAACGTGTCGGCGCGCGGAACCGGCACCGTGTCGAGCGCGATCAGCCGACGCTCCATCGCGAAGGGCTGGCCGCCGGCGAAGTGGACGCCCTCGATCAGCAGCGCCGGCGCAGGAATGCCCGAGACCTCGATATCGGCATCGCGGTTGACCACCCGGCAGGTGTCGAGCGTCCAGTGATATTCCTCGCCACGCGCCGCGATCAGCTGGGCGAGATCGGGCACCGCGAGCACCGCGGCATGGACCTGGGGGTGCGCGACGAACGAGCCGACCTTGCGCCGGCGCTCGATCAGCCCGGCATGGACGAGCCGCTCCAGCGCCTTGCTGACCGTGGCGCGGGCGCAGCCATACTGCGCGACCAGCTCATGTTCGAACGGGATGCGATCGCCGGGGCGCAGTTCGCCCGAGCGGATGCGTTCCTCGATGTCCGAGCGGATGCGTTCCTGCAGCGTCACCCGAGCAGGCGCTCCAGGATTTCATGATAATGATTAGCAATAACCTCACCCGCGCGATGCCTGCCGCGAACGACTTGCAGCTGGCCGGCACGCCAGACGCAATCGATCGCGCCAGCGCGGCCGGCGAAGATCCAGCGATCGAGAATGGTGTCGGCGGAAGCGCCGGAGAAGCTCGGATGGTCCATGTTCAGGCTCACGATATCGGCCGGCGCGCCGGGCGCAATACCGGTCGCGACGCCGAGCGCCCGCCCCGCCCCGGCCAGCGCAGCGCCGAACAGCGTCTCGCCGACCGATGCGCCCTCGGGCGAAAGGATCGCGCGGCGGCGCAGCGACAGACGCTGCGAATATTCGATCGAGCGAAGTTCGTAAGCCGCATCGATCTGGATGTTGGAGTCCGTGCCCGTGGCAATCTTTCCCCCAGCCGCCAGATAGCGCTCGGCCGGGAAGATGCCGTCGCCGAGATTGGCCTCGGTGACCGGACACAGGCCGGCGACCGCGCCCGATCGGGCGAGCCGGTCGGTCTCTGCCTCGTTCAGATGGGTGGCGTGGATCAATGTCCAGCGGGTGCCGATATCGGCATTGTGCAGCAGCCACTCGACCGGCCGTGCACCGCTCCACTGCTGGCAGGCCTCGACTTCCTTGACCTGTTCGGCCGCATGGATGTGCAGCGGACCCGAGGTCAGCGCGGTCACTGCCGCCAGTTCTTCCGGCGTGACGGCGCGCAGCGAATGCGGGGCGACCCCGAGCACGGCATCGGCGGGCAGCCTGGCGCGGCTCGCCTCGACCAGCTTCGCGAACCCGTCGACGTCCGAGATAAAGCGGCGCTGGCCGGGCTTGGGATCCTTCCCGCCGAAATCGCTGTGCGCGTAGAAGACGGGGAGCAGGGTCAGGCCGATGCCGGTCTGCTCAGCGGCATGGACGATCGCGCCGGCGGTCTCGGCGGGGTCGGCATAGCGGGCACCGTCGACGTCGTTGTGGAGATAATGGAACTCGCCGACCCGAGTGTAGCCGGTCTCGAGCATCTCGACATAGGCCTGGGCGGTGATCGCGGCGATGTCGTCGGGAGTGAGCCGGTCGAGGAACCGGTACATGATCTCGCGCCAGCTCCAGAAATCGTCATCCGGCCGCCCGCGGCGCTCGCTGAGACCCGCCATGCCGCGCTGGAAGCCGTGGCTGTGGACATTGCCCATGCCAGGGATCGCGACGCGATGGCGCTCGGCGGTCGGATCCGGATCGGTGTTCGGGAGAACCTCGATGAGGCGCCCATCGGCGATGCGCAGGGTGACGCGCTCGGCCCAGCCGGTGGGGAGTAGTGCCTTCTCGAACCAGAGATCCATGCCCAGCCTTCCTCATAGCCGTCATCCCGCCATCATTTCCGTCATCCCGGCGAAAGCCGGGATCTCAGGCGATGGCGGGTAAAGAGCCGCACGAGATCCCGGCTTTCGCCGGGATGACGATTGATCACGCATTATGTCTAGACATAACCTGCCCCACAGGCAAGGATGCGCGCATGGACCGACTCTGGACCAACGCGCGGATCGCTACGATGACAGGCCCAGGCATGGGCGTCGTCGAGCATGGCGCCGTGGCGGCCAAGGACGGCCGGATTGCCTGGGTCGGCCCCGCGCGCGAGGCCCCTGCCGCCGCAGAGACGATCGACTGCGACGGCCGCTGGATCACCCCCGGCCTCATCGATTGCCACACCCATCTGGTCCATGGCGGCGACCGTGCGCACGAGTTCGAGCTGCGTCTCCAGGGCGCCAGCTATGAAGAGATCGCGCGCGCCGGCGGCGGGATCGTCTCGACCATGCGCGCCACCCGCGAAGCGAGCGAGGCGGAACTGGTCGCGAGCGCCCTGCCCCGGCTCGACGCGCTGATCGCCGAGGGCGCGACCACCGTCGAAGTGAAGTCGGGCTATGGCCTGTCGCTGGACGACGAATTGAAGATGCTGCGCGCCGCCCGCGCGCTAGGCCATGAGCGCCCCGTGCGGATCGCCACCACTTTCCTCGGCGCCCATGCGCTGCCGCCCGAATATGCCGATGACCGCACGGGCTATGTCAATCTCGTCTGCCAGACGATGATCCCGGCGCTCGGCGGCCTCGCGGACGCCGTCGATGCCTTTTGCGAGGGGATCGGCTTCACGCCCGAGGAGACCAAGCGCGTGTTCGAGGCCGCCGAGGCACATGGCCTGCGCGTGAAGCTCCACGCCGAGCAGCTCTCCAACCAGCACGGCGCGGCGCTGGCGGCATCCCATGGCGCGCTCTCGGCCGACCATCTCGAATATCTCGACGATGCCGGCATCGCGGCGATGGCCCGGGCCGGCACCGTCGCCACGCTCCTCCCCGGCGCCTATTACTTCGTCCGCGAGACCAAGCTGCCGCCGATCCAGGCGCTGCGCGACGCCGGCGTGCCGATCGCCCTCGCCACCGACTGCAATCCCGGCACCTCGCCGCTCACCAGCCTGCTGCTCGTGATGAACATGGGCGCCACGCTGTTCCGCCTCACCGTCGAGGAATGCCTGGCCGGCGTGACGCGCGAGGCAGCGCGGGCACTGGGGCTGCAGAACGAAATCGGCACGATCGAGGTCGGCAAGAGCTGCGATCTCGCGGTCTGGAACGTCGAGCGGCCGGCCGAGCTTGTCTATCGCATGGGGCTGAACCCGCTCCATGCCCGCATCTGGAAGGGCGTATGACCGAAGTTCTATTGATCCCCGGCGACGTGCCGCTGGCCGAGTGGCGCGCGATCTGGCGCGGTGCGGTGCCGAAGCTCGACCCCGCCTCCGCTCCGCGCATCGCCGAGAGCGCCGCCGCGGTGGCACGCATCCTGGCGCATGGCGCGCCGGTCTATGGGATCAACACCGGCTTCGGGAAGCTCGCCAGCGTCAAGATCGAGGCCGAGGACCTCGCCACGCTCCAGCGCAACATCGTGCTGAGCCACGCCGCCGGCATCGGCGCGCCCTCGCCCGTCCCGGTCGTCCGGCTGATGATGGCGCTCAAGCTCGCCAGCCTCGCCCAGGGCGCCTCGGGCGTGCAGCCCGCCACCGTGGAACTGCTCGAAGCGATGCTCGCCAGGGGCCTGACCCCGGTGGTACCGAGCCAGGGTTCGGTCGGCGCCAGCGGCGATCTTGCTCCGCTTTCGCACATGGCCGCGACGATGATCGGCGTGGGGCATATCGAGTTTGAGGGCCGCGTGGTCCCAGCCGAACAGGCGCTGGCCGAAGCCGGCCTCACGCCGGTTGAGCTAGGCCCCAAGGAAGGCCTCGCCCTGCTCAACGGCACCCAATTCTCCACCGCCAACGCGCTTGCCGCCCTGTTCGAGACCGAGACCCTGTTCCAGGCCGCGCTCGTCACCGGCGCGCTCTCGACCGAGGCGGCGAAGGGTACCGACGCCCCGTTCGATCCGCGCATCCACCAGCTGCGCCGCCATCCCGGCCAGATCGCAGTGGGCGAGACGCTGCGCACGCTGATGCAGGGCTCGGCGATCCGCGCCTCGCACCGCGACAATGATCCGCGCGTGCAGGATCCCTATTGCCTGCGCTGCCAGCCCCAGGTGATGGGCGCGGTGCTCGACCTGCTCCGCCAGGCCGGCACCACGCTGGAAACCGAGGCGAACGGCGTCTCGGACAATCCGCTGATCTTCCCCCAGACCGACGAGGCGCTGTCGGGCGGAAATTTCCACGCCGAGCCGGTCGCCTTCGCCGCGGACATGATCGCGCTGGCGATCTGCGAGATCGGCTCGATCGCCGAGCGGCGGATCGCGATGCTGGTCGATCCCGCCCTGTCCAACCTGCCTGCCTTCCTAACCCCGCAGCCCGGGCTCAATTCGGGCTTCATGATCCCCCAGGTGACCGCCGCCGCGCTGGTCTCCGAGAACAAGCAGCGCGCCACCCCGGCCAGCGTCGATTCGATCCCGACCTCGGCCAACCAGGAAGACCATGTCTCGATGGCCGCGCACGGTGCCCGTCGCCTGCTCGACATGGCGGCGAACTGCGCGGGCGTGATCGGCATTGAGCTGCTCGCCGCGGCACAGGGCTGCGATTTCCATGCAGGGCTGACCTCCTCGGAGGCGCTGGAGCGGGTCCGTGCCCGGCTTCGGCAGGATGTGCCGACGCTCGACCATGACCGGCATTTCCACCCCGATATCGAGGCCGCGACCGCACTGGTCCGTGCCGGCGCGGTGGCGGAGGCGGCGGACATCGCGCTGCCAGGCGTCGCATGAGCTGGCTGGAGGTCCATCGCGGCGAGGCGCCCTTGATCGTCGCCTTCCCGCATACCGGGACCGACCTTCTTCACGATCTGAAGAACCGCTTCGTCTCGCCCTGGCTGGCGACCAAGGATGCGGACTGGTGGATCCACCGGCTCTACGACTTTGCCGCCGGGCTGGGCGCGACGACCATCCGCACCAGCATCTCCCGCAGCGTCATCGACGTGAACCGCGATCCCTCGGGCGCCTCGCTCTACCCGGGACAGGCGACGACCGAGCTGTGCCCGACGACCACCTTCGACGGCGCTCCCCTGTACCGCGATGACATGCCCGACGCCGCGAACATCGCCTGGCGGCGCGAGCATTATTTCGATCCGTACCACGCCGCGATCGAGGTCGAGATCGCCCGCCTCCGGGCGATCCATCCCAGGGTCGTCCTCTACGACGCCCATTCGATCCGCAGCCATGTCCCGCGCCTGTTCGACGGCGAGCTGCCCCAGTTCAACATCGGCACCAATGGCGGCACTACCTGCGCCCCCGCCCTTGCCCGCGCGGTGGAAGCGGTCTGCGCCGCCACGCCGTGGAGCCAGGTGACCGACGGCCGTTTCCGCGGCGGCTGGACCACGCGGCATTATGGCCGGCCCGAACAGGGCGTCCATGCCATCCAGATGGAACTGGCCTGCCGCGGCTATATCGACGAGCCCGAAGCCTTTGACGAAGCGCATTGGCCGACGCCCTATACCGAAGCCCGTGCCGCCCCGATGCGCGAAGCGCTGACCGCCATCCTCACCGCCTGCCTCGAATTTGCCGGAGCCCCGGAATGACTCGTCTCGACAACAGCCGCATCATCAAGCCCGCCACCGGCACGGAGCTGACCGCCAAGAGCTGGCTCACCGAAGCACCGCTGCGCATGCTGATGAACAACCTCCACCCGGATGTCGCCGAGCGGCCCGAGGAGCTGGTCGTCTATGGCGGCATCGGCCGGGCGGCGCGCGACTGGGAGAGCTATGACAAGATCGTCGCCGCGCTGCGCGATCTCGAGGCGGACGAGACGCTGCTGATCCAGTCGGGCAAGCCGGTCGGCGTGTTCCGCACGCACGAGAACGCCCCGCGCGTCCTGCTCGCCAATTCCAATCTCGTGCCGCACTGGGCGACCTGGGAGCATTTCAACGAGCTCGATCGCAAGGGCCTGGCGATGTACGGCCAGATGACCGCCGGCTCGTGGATCTATATCGGCACCCAGGGCATCGTGCAGGGCACCTACGAGACCTTCGCCGAGATGGGCCGCCAGCATTATGGCGGCAGCCTGAAGGGTCGCTGGCTGCTCACCGCGGGTCTTGGCGGCATGGGCGGCGCGCAGCCGCTGGCGGCGGTGATGGCGGGGGCGTCGTGCCTCGCGATCGAATGCCAGCCGAGCCGCATCGAGATGCGCCTGCGCACCGGCTATCTCGACCGCGCCGCCGAGAGCATCGACGAGGCGCTGGAGATCATCAAGGGCGCGGACAAGCCCGTCTCGGTCGGCCTGCTGGGCAACGTAGCCGAGCTGCTGCCCGAGATGTTCGCGCGCGGCATCCGCCCCGACCTGCTCACCGACCAGACCAGCGCGCACGATCCGGTCAACGGCTATCTCCCCGTCGGCTGGACCGTCGACGAATGGCTCTCCGCCCGCGAGCGCGATCCCGAACGCGTGGCGAAGGCCGCTAAGGCATCGATGGCGCAGCACGTGAAGGCGATGCTCGACTTCCACAAAGCCGGCGTACCGACGGTCGATTACGGCAACAACATCCGCCAAGTCGCGCTCGACGAGGGCGTGGCCAACGCCTTCGACTTCCCGGGTTTCGTACCCGCCTATATTCGCCCGCTGTTCTGCCGGGGCATCGGCCCGTTCCGCTGGGCGGCACTGTCGGGCGATCCCGAGGACATCGCGAAGACCGATGCGAAGGTGAAGGAGCTGCTGCCCGACAATGCGCATCTGCACAACTGGCTCGACATGGCTGCCGAGCGCATCCACTTCCAGGGCCTGCCCGCCCGCATCTGCTGGGTCGGCCTGGGCGACCGCCACCGGCTCGGCCTCGCCTTCAACGAGATGGTCGCGAATGGCGAGCTCAAGGCCCCGATCGTGATCGGCCGCGACCATCTCGACAGCGGATCGGTCGCCAGCCCCAATCGCGAGACCGAGGCGATGCGCGACGGATCGGACGCGGTATCGGACTGGCCTCTGCTCAACGCGCTGCTCAACACTGCGTCGGGTGCGACCTGGGTGTCGCTCCATCATGGCGGCGGCGTCGGCATGGGCTATTCGCAGCATGCCGGCATGGTGATCGTCGCCGACGGCACGCCGGAAGCAGCGGCACGGCTCGAGCGCGTGCTGTGGAACGATCCGGCAACCGGCGTGATGCGGCACGCGGACGCCGGCTACGACATCGCGATCGACTGCGCCCGCGAGAAGGGGCTGGACCTGCCGGGGATACTTTGATCCCAATTTCGTCATTCCCGCGAAGGCGGGAATCCAGGGTTACTTCGCGCAACGCTCTTGGCTCTGGATCCCCGCCTACGCGGGGATGACGATTATAAGATAGCCCTCAAATCTCCACGAAGCGCCCGGCTTCGCGATCCTTTACTACCTTTCCGGCTTCGAACACCGTGCCGTTCATGGTGATGTAGACCCCCGGCTGCGCCACCTGCACCGTGGCAAAGGCCATGCCGAGGTTGAAGGTCGCGTCGCTCTCGGCGAAGCGCGCTGGCGCCAGCGCGCCGACCAGCACGATCGTCTTGCCCTCGATCCCGGCCAGCGCCTTGGCGGTCTCGGTCATCGTGTCGGTGCCGTGGGTGATGACGATGCGTGTTGCATCCGAAGCGGCGACGCGGGCAGCGATGGTCGCGCGATCGGCATCGTCCATCTCGAGGCTGTCCTTGCGCATCACTTCCTCGACCTTGAACGGATGCAGCACGCGGCCGATTTCGAGCAGCCGCGTCACCACGGTGCCGACGATCGTGTACTGGCTGGACGCGTCGAAATACTGCTTGTCGATCGTGCCGCCGGTGGTGAGCACGAGGATCGGATGCTGGGTCATGCGCGGCCCTTACGCCGGTTCGTCCTCCGGGGAAACCTGCACGCTTGGACAAAATGCCCATGGTCACCCGCCCATTCCAGACGTGACAGCCCGCCCCGAACGGCGTAGCCCGACCGGCCATGGGGGCATGGCGCGTCTTCCTGAAAGAACATCGCTGGCTGGCGTTGTGGCTGATCGCCGCGGCGCTGGCGGTGAAAGCGCTTGTCCCCGCCGGCTATATGCTCGGCGATACCGGCAGCAAGACGCTCACCATGGTGATCTGCGACGGCAGCGGTCCTTCGACCATGACCATCGACATTCCGATGGACCCCGACCACGCCAAGGCCCCCGACAGCGGCAAGCAGGATTGCGCCTATGCCGGGCTCGGCCATGCCATGATCGGCGGCACCGACCCGGTGCTGCTGCTCGCCGCGATCGCCTTCCTGCTGGCGCTCGGCTTCGCGCCCGCCGCACAGCCGGCGGTGCGCCGCCGCGCCTTCGCCCAGCCGCCCTCGCAAGGACCGCCTTCCCGCACCTGAACCCCGTCTTTCCTCGTTCAGGTGAAATCACATGTCTTCATACCGCCGCGCGCGCATTGCCGCGCTGCCGCTGCTTTGCATTGCCGCCCCTGCCTTCGCCCAGGAGGCGCAGGACGAACCTTCCATCCTCGTGATCGGCCAGAAGGATGCGCCGATCAGCATCGATCCGCGCGGGCTCTCGGTGAGCCTGGGCGACGAGCAGTTCGCCGGCATCAACGCCCAGAATGTCGAGGACCTGATGAAGTACGCGCCCGACTTCTTCGTGCGCAAACGCTATGCTGGCGACTCCAACGGCGTCCCCGGATTTCGCGGCACGCACTCGATGCAGAGTGCCCGGTCGCTGGTGATGGTCGACGGGTTCGTCGTGTCGAACTTCCTCGGCAACAGCTTCGGCTTCGCGCCCAAATGGGGCGTGGTCGGCCCGGGCGAGGTCGAGCAGTTCGACATCGTCTACGGCCCCTATTCGGCGCGCTATTCGGGCAATTCGATGGGCGGCATCGTCAACATCACCACCCGCTCGCCCGAGAAGACCGAGGCGTTCGCCACCGTCCAGGGCCTGGCCGAGCCCTATGACCAGTACGGCACCCACGCCACCTATTGGGGCTGGTCGGGCGAGGCGGGCCTGGGCTGGCGGCAGAAGGACGGGCCGTGGTCGGCACGGCTCTCCGGCCGGCACTTCCGGAACGACGGCCAGCCGATGAGCTGGTACGGACTCACCCCCACCACGGGCGCCGCCGGCACGGTCGTCACCGGCGCAGTGGTCGACAAGGGCCAGGCGATCCCCAATGCGCCGGGCACCAAGACCAACCCGATCTTCGCCGCGCAGAGCCCGGCCGCCACCACGCAGGACCAGGCCAAGCTGCGCATCGGCTATGACGGCGCCTCGGGCGTCACCGGCGAGCTGCTGTTGGCCTATTGGCACAATCTCGATGCGCAATATGCGCCCGATTGCTATCTGCGCGACGCTGCCGGCAACAAGGTCTGCGAAGGCCGGGTGACCACGCTCGGCCAGACCTGGACCGCCTCGGGCGCGCGCTGGTCCCGCACCGTGCGCGACGAGTTTCTCGCCGGCGGCAAGATCGCCGCGCCGATCGGCCCGGACGTGACGGCGAAGCTCAACGTCTCGACCTACCAGGTCGCCCGATCGGACGGGTTCACCTCGGCCAGCTGGGCGGCGGGCGCCGCCGATGGAGCCGGCACGCTCGCGCGGCAGGGGCTGACGGGCTGGTACACGGGCGAGCTCTCGGTGGATGCGAAGACCGGTCCGTTCGATCTCGCCGCCGGCGCCAACGCCAACCTCTATCAGACCGACCTGACCAACTTCGCCGTGCCCAACTGGCGCGGCGACGCCGGCCGCGCCTTCTCCAGCCGCACCTTCGGCAAGACCCGGCTGCTCGCCGGCTGGGCGGAGGGGCGACTGCGGGCCGATGCGCTGACCTTCACGCTCGGCGCGCGGTTCGAGAGCTGGCGGGCGTTCGACGGCGGGCTCGGGCGGATCGGCACCTCCGGACAGCCGGTCACCAACCGTTATGCGGCGCGCAGCGACACCGCCTTCGATCCCAAATTCTCGGTCGAATGGCATGGCGGCGCCACCAGCGTGCAGCTCAGCCTGGCCGAGGCGACGCGCTTCCCCACGGTGGGCGAGCTGTTCCAGGGCAGCCTGAACGGCGATGGCAGCTTCAACTCGAACAGCTTCGATCCGAACCTGAAGCCCGAGCGCTCACGCGATGCCAACCTGCTGGTCGCGCATGATTTCGGGCGGTTGAAGCTCACCGGATCGGCCTTCTGGCAGCGGGTGAACGACACGATCTTCTCGTTCGTCGGCTTCAACCAGAACGGCATCACCACGTCGAACTACAAGAATATCGACGTGACCCGGCAAGTCGGCCTCGAGCTGATCGCGGAGGCCCGCGACGTCGGGGTGCGCGGGCTCGACCTGGACGCCAATATCGCCTGGATCGATTCCAAGACCGTGCGCAACGACAGCGCACCGGCGGCCGAGGGCGTGCAGTTCCCGCGCATCCCGCGCTGGCGGCTCAATGCCAATCTCCGCTATCAGGTGACCCCGCGGGTGCTGGCATCAATCGGCATGCGCTATGCCACGCGGCCCAATACCGATCTGTTCGGGCTCCAGCGCGGCGACACGTTCGGCTATACCTCCGAGCTGTTCGCGCTCGACGCCAAAGTGAACTGGAAGATGACCGACAATTTCCGGCTGAGCGCAGGCGTGGACAACATCACCAACGACCGCGCCTGGGTCTATCACCCCTATCCGCAGCGCAGCTTCCTGGTCGAAGCCGGGTGGACGCTGTGAGCGAACCGGCGATGCGCCACGAACGCTGGTTCCGTGCGGTGTGGCGCTGGCATTTCTATGCCGGCATCTTCTGCGTGCCCTTCATCCTGTGGCTGTCGGTGACCGGCGGCATCTATCTGTTCAAGCCGCAGATCGAAGGCTGGCTCTACGCGCCCTATACGCATGTCGCGACGCCGGGCGCAGCGATGCTGGCGCCGGAGAAAATCGTCGCGGCGGGCACCTCGGCGGTGCCGGGATCGGTGCTCCACAAATATGTGCTGCCCGAGGCGCCGGACGATGCCGTGCAACTGCTGGTCGGTGCCGGGGCGGAGGAGAGTCGGGTCTGGGTCCATCCGCAGAGCGGCGCGGTGCTCAAGGCGGTGCCCGAGGAGGATCGCTTCATGCGGGTGATCTTCCGCCTGCACGGCGAGCTGCTCGCCGGAGACTGGGGATCGGCGTTGGTCGAGATCGCGGCCTGCTGGACGATCGTGATGATCGTCACCGGCCTGTTCCTGTGGTGGCCGCGCGGCCGCAAGGGCAAGGGACTGGGCGGTACCCTCTGGCCCCGCCTGAACGGCGGCAAGCGCGTCTTCTGGCGCGACATGCACGCGGTGACCGGCCTGTGGGTTTCGATCGGCGCGGTGTTCCTGATCGCCTCCGGCCTGCCCTGGGCGAAGAACTGGGGCGATTACCTGAAGCAGGTCCGCGTGGTCACCGGCACCGCAGCGGTGCGGCAGGACTGGTCGGCGGGATCGGTGGCCGATGCGCAGGCGCGCGCCGATCTCGACAAGGGCGTCCGCGCGATGCTCGACGAGCATGCCGAGCACAAGGGCATGACCATGACGCATGTCGCGCCCAAGGGGCCGGCGCTCGACCGGGTGGTCGACAAGGCGATGACTTTGGGCCTCGCCGCCCCGGCCGAGGTCAGCCCGCCGACCAAGCCGGGTGGGCGCTGGCTCGTCCAGTCCCAGGCCGAGGACCGGACACGGCGCGTCTCGGTCGAGATCGGCGACGACGGCGCGGTGATCGGATCGCAGGGCTTCGCCGACCGCCACTGGATCGACCGGGCGGTGGGCTTCGGCGTGGCGGTGCACGAGGGCGCCTGGCTGGGGCTGCTCAACCAGCTGGCGAACCTGCTCGTGCTGATCGGGCTGGTGACGCTGGCGGTGTCGAGCGTGGTTCTGTGGTGGCGCCGGCGCCCCGAGGGCAGGCTGGGCGCGCCGGCGGCGAAGGATCCACTCAGCCACAGCTGGGCACTGGTCGGGCTGACCGTCGTGCTGGGCGTGCTGATGCCGCTGTTCGGGATCACCCTCGCCCTTGCCGTGGCGTTCGAGGCAATCGCGCGGAAGACGGCGCCGGGTCTTTCCCACTGGCTGGGCCTGCGCCTGTCCAAATTGTAACCCGGCGGCCAGCGCCGCTACATCTTGCGGAGGCTATCTCCTGTCTCACGGTCGGCAAGCGAACCGGCGAGACAGGAGACTTCGAGATGCCCAATCCCCGCATTGCGATCGCCCTGCTGGCACTGGCCACGATCATTTCCGGATCGGCCGCCTGGTCCACCGCCGATGCCCGTATCGCCCATGCCACGGCAATGGCGCACGGGCACCGCTGACCCCGCATTCGGCACCGCCCGACTCTCCCTGTTCCGGGCGATGCCCGCGGGTGCAGGCAACCCTCTTCAGCCTGCACCCGCATTACCTGAACGGCCGGCGCGCTCCCCTCGCGCCGGCCGTTTTGTTTTTTCGGAATCGCGGACATGACAGGAAGTTAATGCCGCGGGCAGGTCCGGGAAGGACTGGCGGGGCTATCCGGAGAGGGCAGGCCATATTCGCGTTCATGGCCGGCAAACCAGCGGCGCCCGGCCCTCCTGCACTCCTCGGGCCGGGCGTCGCACCACCCAGACATTGCAACCAGGGCAGCACAGGCGATGGAACGTCCGATCTTCTTCGATGCGAGCGGCAAGCGGAATCGCTGGACGATGCGCGCCTTCTTCGCGCTGCTGCTGGTGATCGTTCTGGCGGCCGGCGCCTTTGCGATGACAGTCGTCCGCGTGCCGATCCCCGGCCCGCTCGCCCTGACCCGCGAACATCCCCAGCCCCGCTCGCTGAAGCAGCAGGCCAATCACCTGCGCCACAGCTTCGCCTCCTGGCTGCCCCGCGGCAAGGCGAGCGCGTCGAGCGCACCGCTCTCGGTCGGCTTCTACGTGCCCTGGGACGATGCCAGCCGCGCCTCGCTGCGCCGCCACGTCAACGAGCTCGATTGGGTGGTGCCGGCGCTCTACAGCGTCACCGGCGCCAAGCATGCCATCACGGTCACACCCGATCCGCAGTTCGACACGATCATCGCCGCCGCCACCAAGCGTCCCAAGGTGCTGCCGATGGTGCAGAACGCCACGGGCGACAATTGGGACAGCGCCGGCGCCGCTGCCTTGCTGCGCGATCCCAAGGCGCGCGCCGCCTTCCTCGACGATCTCCAGCGCACCCTGGTCGCGCGCAAGGCCGATGGCGCCGTGTTCGACTTCGAGGAGCTGCCGACCGCCGCCCAGCCCGGCTATCTTGCGCTGCTGCGCGACGCGCACGCCCGCTTCGCCGCGGCGAAGATGAGCGTTTCGGTCACCGTGCCCGCCCAGGACGACGACTGGGACATGAAGGCCTATGCCGCCGCGACCGACAAGCTCGTCCTGATGGACTATGACGAGCATGCCCCGGTCACCGCGCCGGGCCCGATCGCCAGCCAGGCCTGGTTCGTCAACCAGATGAACGCCGCGCTGAAGCAGGTGCCGGCCGACAAGCTGATCGTCGGCGTCGCCAACTATGGCTATAACTGGACCGCCCCCGGCAAGGCCGACCCGATCTCGATCGAAGAAGCCTGGCTGATCGCGCATGACAGCGACGCCACCGTCACCTTCGACAAGGCGAGCGGCAACCAGAGCTTCGCGTACGAAGAGAACGGCACCGAGCACACCGTGTGGATGGCCGATGCCACCACGGCATGGAACCAGCTGCGCGCCGCGAACCTGCGCGGCGTCGGCGGCGTCGCGCTGTGGCGCCTGGGCTCGGAAGACTCGAACTTCTGGCCGGCGCTGGCCGCCGCGCATTCGGGCAAGATCCCCGATCTGCGCCGGATCGAGGCGGTGGGCGACGTCGATGTTGAAGGATCGGGCGAGATCCTGCGCATCACCAGCACGCCGAGCACCGGCACGCGCACGATCGTCCAGAACCCCAATGGCCTGATCGTGGACGAGGTCTTCCAGTCGCTCCCCACGCCCTATGTCGTCACCCGCACCGGCTACATGCCCGGCAAGGTCGCGCTGACCTTCGACGACGGCCCCGATCCCGAATGGACGCCGAAGATCCTCGACATCCTGAAGGCCAAGCAGGTCACCGGCACCTTCTTCATGATCGGCGAGAATGCGATGGCGGAGCCGTTCCTCGTCAACCGCGTCGTCGACGAAGGCAACGAGATCGGCAGCCACACCTTCACCCACCCGAACCTGGCGCTCGCCTCGGCACGCGGCACCCGGATCGAGCTCAACGCCACGCAGCGGCTGATCGAGGCCTATACCGGCCGCTCGGTCCGGCTGTTCCGCGCGCCCTATTTCGGCGACGCCGAGCCGACCACCGCGGACGAGCTGATCCCCGCGCTCACCGCCCAGCGCGCCGGCTACACCAATGTCGGCCTGCACGTGGACCCCAATGACTGGCAGCGCCCGGGCACCGACGCGATCGTCGACACCGTGCTGCGCGAGGTGCAGGCCGGCAATTACGAGCAGTCGGGCCAGATCATCCTGCTCCACGATGGCGGCGGCGACCGCTCGCAGACCATCGCCGCGCTGCCCCGCATCATCGATGCGCTGAAGGCCAAGGGCTATCAGTTCGTCCCCGTCTCGCAGCTCGCCGGGCTGACCCGCGACCAGGTGATGCCCAAGGTTCAGGGGGCCGATCTCGCCGCGGTGCGCACCGATGTCGGCATCTTCCTGGTCCTTGCGGTGATCGGCTTCGCACTCAAGTGGCTGTTCTTCCTGGCGATCGCGCTGGGCATCGCCCGCGCCCTCGTCCTCGCCGCGCTGGCGGTGAACGGCAACCGCAGGAAGAACCGCCCGGTCGCCCCGGCGATCGATCCCGGCCGGTTCGTCTCGGTGCTGATCCCGGCATACAACGAGGCCAAGGTGATCGAGAGCTCGATCCGCCGCGTGCTCGCCAGCGAGCAGGTGAACGTCGAGGTGATCGTGCTCGACGACGGCTCGAAGGACGGCACCGGCGACGTGGTGCGCGGCGCCTTTGCCGGCGAGCCGCGGGTCCGGCTGCTCAGCCTGAAGAATGGCGGCAAGGCGCGCGCGCTCAATCGCGGGCTGGAGCTGGCCAAGGGCGACATCGTCATCGCGCTCGACGCCGATACCCAGTTCGAGCCGCTGACCATCGCCCGCCTCGCCCGCTGGTTCGAGGACGAGGAGATCGGCGCGATCGCGGGCAACGCCAAGGTCGGCAACCGGATCAACCTGGTCACCCGCTGGCAGGCGGTGGAATATGTCACCTCGCAGAATCTCGAGCGGCGCGCGCTCGCCAGCCTCGATGCGATCATGGTCGTCCCCGGCGCGGTCGGTGCCTGGCGCAAGGCGGCGCTGGACGATGTCGGCGGCTATCCGGTCGACACGCTGGCCGAGGACCAGGACCTGACCATCGCGATCCAGCGCAAGGGCTGGCGCGTCGGCTATGACATCGAGGCGGTCGCCTGGACCGAGGCGCCGGAGAGCTTCGGCGCGCTCGCCAAGCAGCGCTTCCGCTGGGCGTTCGGCACGCTGCAGTGCCTGTGGAAGCACCGCGCGATTCTGCGCACCCGCAAGCCCGCCGGGCTGGCGCTGGTCGGCATCCCCCAGGCCTGGGTGTTCCAGATCGCCTTCGCGCTGATCTCGCCGCTGATCGACGCCGCGCTGATCGTCTCGATCCTCGGTACGGCGCTGCGCGTGTGGCAGCATGGCTGGGCGCAGACCGAGAGCGACGTGATCCGGATGGGCATCTACTGGATCGCCTTCACCGGCATCGACTTCCTGTGCGGCTGGGTCGCCTATCGGATGGAAGCGCGCGAGAAGCGTTATCCGGGGCTGCTGCTGCTCGCCCAGCGCTTCGTCTATCGCCAGCTGATGTACTGGGTGGTGATCCGCGCCGTCGCCAATGCGCTGCGTGGTCCCTGGGTCGGCTGGGGCAAGCTCGAGCGGAGCGGCCGGGTCGAGGCCCAGGCGGTGGCGGCGCCGGAGGCCGTGGTGGAGAAGCGGACGCCGGTGGCCGCGGAGTGAGGGGTCCACCGCAGGAACACCACAGCGCGTACACGCTCGACGAACGCGCCTGCCGGATGATCTGCCCGATCGCAGCGGCGATGGTCGGCGTATGCCTCACCGCGATCGGCATCCTGCGCGTGGTGATCGCGGTGCGGAAGGCGAACACCCTCGCCGACGACATGCTGGCGCTCGATTCGGTGCTGTTCCTGATCGCGACGCTGACGAGCTACTTCGCCCTGCGCAACGGGCCGGCCAAACGGTTGCATGAGCTGGAACGTATCGCGGACGTCACCTTCATCGCGGCGATGTCGCTGATGACGCTGGTGGCGCTGGTGATGACCTACGCACTGGCGGTTTAGCGCGAATTCCCTCTCCCGCTTTTGCGGGAGAGGGAGGGAGCCGACGCAGTCGGCGGAAGGGTGAGGGTCTGTGCGGGCAGCGAGCGATAAGCTTGCCTCCCTGACTCACCCTCACCCTGGCTCGCGATGCTCGCCGTCCCTCTCCCGCAAAAGCGGTAGAGGGAAACTTAGAATCTGATCACCGCCCTTAACCCAGGCCCTGCATCCTCCAGCGCGAAGCTTCCCTGGTGCAGCCGCGCGACGGCCTCGACCAGCGACAGCCCCAATCCGGAACCCGTCTCGTGCCGTGCCGGATCGAGACGCCCGAACCGGCTCATCGCCTCGGCCCGGCGTTCCTCGGGAATGCCCGGCCCGTCATCGGCCACAGACAGCGCGATCCCCGTGCCCTCATGCGCGGCACGCACGACGATATGGTGGCCGCCCTCGGCATATTTGGTGGCATTCTCGATCAGATTGCCCAGCGCCTGTCCCACCAGCTCGCGGTGCAGCGGCACGTGCAGCCCCGGCTCGGCCTCGACCGCGATCTCGAAGCCGCGATCCTCGGCCAGCGGGCCATAGACCTCGGCCAGATCCTCGAGCAGCGCGGCGATGTCGGTATCGACGAAGCGGTCGCGGCCGATCCCCGCCTCGGCCCGGCTGATCAGCAGCGCGGTGGAGAGCATGCCGAGCAGCGTCTCCGCCTCGCCCGAGACGCGCTCCAGCGCCGCCAGCGCGGTTTCGTCCTCGGTCTCGATGATCGCCCGCTCGAGCGTGACCTTGATCCGGGTGACCGGCGAGCGCAGGTCGTGCGCCAGCCCGTCGGTCATCATCCGCAGCTGCGAGACCAGCGCCTCGATCCGGTCGAGCATCGCATTGACCGACTGGCCGAGCGCATCGAACGCGTCGCCGCTGCCGTCGGTCGGCACGCGGCGGCCGAGCCGCCCCTCGCCCACTTCGCGGGCGGTGGTCACCACGCCCTGGATCTGGCTGGAGAGCACCCGGCCGATCAGCAAGGCGCTGAGCAACGCGAACACCACGCCGATCACCAGCGCCGCGGTGATCGCCTCCTCGTTCACTCGCGCCAGCCGGACGCTGGAGCTGATGACATGGCCGGCCAGCAGCAACTCGCCATTGGGCAAGGTGGTCGACGAGACTCCCATCAGCTCGGCGCGATCGCTGCCGGTGCGATAGAGCTCGATCGCCTGCCAGTCGGTCTCCGCCGGGATCACCGTGGGCCAGTCGCCCAGATTGCCGCGGATCGGATCCTGCTTCGCGGTAGCGAGCAGGATCACCGGCGGGCTGGCATGCGCCTGCTCCAGCCGCACGTCGATGATCCGGCGCAGCCCGGCATCGCCGCCGGCATGCCAGGCCGACACCAGGTCGTCGCGCAGCTCGGTGACCAGGGTCTTCTGCTCGGCGGCGAGCGCGCGCTCACTCGATTGCTGCACGAACAGCAGGATGCCACCGGTGACGGTGAGCTGCACCAGGAAGGCCACGATCACGAAGCGCGCCGTCACCGAGCGCGCGAGCTGCCCCAAGCGGAGAGTCACGTCAGGCCGCCGGGCCCAGGCGATAACCGGCGCCGCGGATCGTGTGGAGGATCGGCTCGCCGCCATCGTCCAGCTTCTTGCGCAGCCGGCTGATATGGACGTCGATCACATTGGTCCCGGGATCGAAATGATAGTCCCACACGCCTTCGAGCAACATGGTGCGGGTGATGACCTGGTCGGGATGGCGCAGGAAATATTCGAGCAGGCGGAATTCGCGCGGCTGCAGGTCGATCACCCGGGCACCGCGCTTCACGCGGCGCGACAGCAGGTCCATCTCGAGATCGGCCGAGGTCAGCTTGGTCACTGCGCTCTCGGCGGCGCCACGCTTGCGCAGCAGCAGCCGCACGCGGGCGAGCAGTTCGGCAAAGGCGAAGGGCTTCACCAGATAGTCGTCGGCGCCCGAGGTCAGGCCGCCGACCCGGTCGTCCGGCGTGGCGAGCGCGGACAGGATGATGACCGGGGTCTCGATCCTGGCGGCACGCAACGCGCCGAGCACGGCCATGCCGTCCATGCTCGGCAGCATGCGATCGAGCACGATCGCGTCGTAGCTGCCGTCGCTGGCGAGGAACAGGCCATCGCGTCCATTGTCGGCGCGATCGACCGTGAACCCCTCTTCGGTCATTCCCTTGACGATATATGCGGCGGTGGCCTCGTCATCCTCCACCAGCAGCAGCTTGTGCCCCATTCTCTCCACCCGCGGTTCGCAAGAGCTTCAAGTGGCGTAGCTGCTTTTGGTGCACCAAGTCGAGATATACGTCTGGATGATGATCGTCGCGCAGATAGCGGCGGGCCTGGTCGAGCGTGTCGACGCTGCGGCCGTCGATCGCGACGATCGCGTCGCCCACTTCCATCCCGTCCTGCGCCGCCTCGCTGCCGGAACGCAGGCTGGTGACGATCAGACCATGCGCGGCAGCGCCCGGCGTTTCGGCGGTGAAGCCGGGGAACAGGCTTGCGCCGGTCTGCGCGGCCAGGATGTGGTTGATGCCCGATCGCCAAGCCCAGCCCAGGATCACCATGGCGCTCAGCGCGAAGGAAAGAACCAGAATCAGCACGAACCCGTCGGTCCCGCGGTTAGCGCGGCCCCTGGTCGTGGTGTTTTCCGGAATGTCGGTGCTGGTCATTGCAGCATCGGGATGCCCGTGGCGCGGGGCCAAGTCACGTTAAGCTTTGGTCATGATCCGGTCACCGGAGCGCGAGCTGCGACGAGCTACACGACGTGGAGTTTCAAGGAGTTCGCGCATGCGCCGCCATCGCAAATTGAAGGTCCTGCTCGCCGCGCTGGCGCTGCTGCTTGCCGGGTTCACCGGCTGGCTCGGCTATATCGGCTATCTGGGCGGGCCGGTCTATTTCGACATCGCCCCCACCCGCCCGACTCCACCCGCGGCCAAGGGCCTGGCGGTGGTGCTGGTCTCGGGCGACATGGGCTTCAAGATCGGCATGGGCCCCGAGATCGCCAAACGCTTCGCCGCCGAGGGCGTGCCGGTGGTGGGCGTCAGCTCGCTCGCCTATTTCCGTAACGAACGCACCCCCGCCGAGGTGCAGGCACTGATCGCCGATGCCGCGCGGCGCGCACTCGCCTTCGGGCATGCCGACCGGCTGGTGCTGATCGGCCAGTCCTTCGGCGCCGACATGATGCATGTCGGGCTGACCGGCCTGCCCGCCGATCTGCGCGCCAAGGTGAAGATGGTCGCGCTGGTGGTACCGACCGACACCGTCTTCTACCGCGCCAGCCCGTCCGAGCTGTTCAACTGGGCCAAGCCCGATGCGATGGCGCTGCCCACCGGCCGCCAGCTCACCTGGGTGCCGACGCTGTGTGTGCAGGGTGCCGAGGAGAAGGACAGCCTCTGCCCGATGCTGACCCAGTCCAATGTCCGGCGCGTCGCGCTGCCGGGCGGGCACATGCTCCACCATGATCCGGAAACGCTGTTCAAGACGCTCCACGCGGGCATCGTCAACATTACCAATATTTAGGTTTGGGATCACGCGGCGGACAGCCTCGCCTACCTAGAGCTGGCCGCGACAACGGACCAACAGAGGGAATTCGACATGCGCTTCGGCAAGATCCTGGCCGGCCTCGGCCTCGCCGCCACGGTGCTGGGCACCGTTCAAGCCTCCGCCCAGGCTCCGGCGGCCGCCACCGGCGTGGTCGGCACCTGGGTCAACCCGCGCGGCACCGTCAAGGTGCAGACCGGCGCCTGCGGCGACAAGCTGTGCGGCTGGGTGGTCTGGGCCAATGCCGAGGCGCAGAAGGATGCGAAGGACAGCGGCGTCGACAAGCTGATCGGCACCGAGCTGCTCCAGGACTATCATCCCACCGGCAACGGCAAGTGGCAGGGCCATGTCTATGTCCCCGACATGGGCCAGACCTTCTACTCGAAGATCGAGCAGCAGGGGCCGAACAGCCTGAAGATCAGCGGGTGCATCCTTGGCGGCTGGATCTGCAAGTCGCAGGTCTGGCAGCGCGGCTGATCGCCGTGGCCCTGCGCCCCGCCCACAGGACCGCGCTGCACGTGGGCGCCGTGATCGGCATCGTCGCGCTCGCCTTCGCGGCGCTGCGCGGTCTTCTCCACGAGGTGCGCTGGCACGATGTCCGGATCGCCTTCCACGCGATCGGCGCGTGGCAGATCGGCGCGGCGCTGGCGCTGACCGCCGGCAGCTATGCGATGCTGACGCTGTACGACGTGCTGGCGCTGCGCATCATCGGGCGCCCCCTTCCCTATCGCACCGCCGCGCTCGCCTCGTTCACCAGCTACACGCTCAGCCACAATCTCGGCTTTGCGCTGCTCACCGGCGGTTCGGCGCGCTACCGCGTCTACCACGCCGCGGGGCTCGACACCGCCGACGTCGTCAAGGTGATCGCCACCGCCAGCGTGACCTTCTGGTCGGGCGTGGTGGTGATGGCCGGCGCCGCGCTGGCACTGCACGGCGGCGGGCTCGAGCTCGCCGGCTTCACCATTTCCGCCGGCGTCCAGCGCGGGATCGGCATCGCCATCCTGGTCGCCACTCTCGGCGTGCTTGCGCTGCTGCGCGGTCCGGCGCGCGAGATCCGCCTGTGGCGCTGGCACTTCCGCGCGCCCAGCCTGGCCCAGGCGCTGGGCATGATCGCCACCTCGGCGATCGACCTGGCGCTGGCCAGCGCCGCGCTGCTCGTCCTGGTCCCAGGGGCCGGGATTCACGCCTTCCCCGCCTTCTTCCTCGGCTATGCGCTGGCGATCATCGCCGCGCTGGTCACCCACGTCCCCGGCGGCGTCGGCGTGTTCGAGGCAGTGATGCTCGCGGTACTGCCGGGCGCCGATCCGTCGCGCATCCTGGCGGCGCTGATCCTCTACCGGCTGATCTATTATGTCCTGCCCCTGCTCGTCGCCGCCGCGCTGCTCGCAGTGCACGAGCGACGCCAACTGAAGAAGCCGCTCGCCGCGATCCGTGCGGTCGGCCTGGCGATGCACGGACTGGCGCCGACCTTCCTCGCCGCCCTGGTGTTCGTCGGCGGCGTGGTGCTGCTCGTCTCGGGCTCGCTGCCCGCGATTCCCGCCCGCCTGCGCGACCTCCACGCCTTCGTCCCGCTGCCCTTTGTCGAGGCGTCGCACATCGCCGCCAGCCTGGCCGGCACCGCGCTGCTGCTGATCGCCCCCGCGCTCTATCGTCGGCTCGACGCCGCCTTCCACCTCTGCCGCAGCCTGCTGCTCGCCGGCGCGCTGTTCTCGCTGACCAAGGGCGTCGACTATGAGGAAGCGGCGATCCTGCTGATCATCGCCGGGCTGCTCCAGCTCTCGCGCACCGCCTTCTACCGCAAGACCGCGCTGACCAGCGCGCTGTCGGCCCGCGCCCTGGTCTCGGTCGCGGTGGCCGTCGGCCTGGCGACCTGGATCGGCTTCTTCGCCTTCAAGCACGTGCCCTATCAGGACGATCTCTGGTGGGAATTCGCCTGGCGCGGCGACGCCTCGCGCTTCCTGCGCGCCAGCTTCGCCACCGCGGTGGCGCTCACCTGCGTCGCGGTCACCCAGTGGTTCGGCTATGCCCAGCCGAAGCGCGAGGAACATGCCCCCGATACCGAGCTGCCGCGCACCGCGCTGGTCCATGCCAACCGCACCGACGCGCTGCTCGCCTATACCGGCGACAAGCGCTTCCTGCGCTCGGAGAGCGGCGAAACGCTGCTGATGTACCAGGTGCAGGGCCAGAGCTGGATCGTGATGGGCGATCCGGTGGGATCGAAGGAAGAATGGGGCGACCTGCTCTGGCGGATCCGCGAGATGGCCGATGCCGCCCAGGGCCGGTTGCTGCTCTACCAGATCTCGACCGACACGCTGCCGGTCGCGATCGACCTCGGCCTCCAGCTCGTCAAATATGGCGAGGAGGCCCGGGTGTCGCTGCCCGGCTTCTCGATGGATGGCTCCGAGAAGCGCTCGCTGCGCCATTCCGAGCGCCGCGCCGCGCGCGAGGGCGCCAGCTTCGAGATCGTCCCCGCCGCCGAAGTGCCCGCGCTGATCCCCGAGCTGCGCGCCGTCTCCGACGCCTGGCTGCGCGACAAGGGGCATGGCGAGAAGACCTTCTCGGTCGGCCGCTTCGATCCGCGCTACATCGAACGCTTCGATTGCGCACTGGTCCGCCAGCACGGGAAGATCGTCGCCTTCGCCAATGTCTGGGCAACGGACAATCGCGAGGAGCTGTCGGTCGACCTGATGCGCCACCTCGCAGAGATGCCGTACGGCACGATGGACTTCCTGTTCGTCCAGCTGATGCAATGGGGCCGCGACCAGGGCTATCGCTGGTTCAACCTCGGCATGGCGCCGCTCTCGGGCATCGAATCGCGCCGGCTCGCGCCGATGTGGGCGCGGATCGGGGCATTGCTCTACCGGCACGGCGACGCATTCTACGGCTTCGAGGGGCTGCGCGCCTACAAGGACAAGTTCTCGCCGGCGTGGACGGGACGCTACATCGCGGCGCCGCCGGGGCTCGGCCTGGCACGGGGGATGATCGACCTGCAGACATTGGTCGGGGGAAGCTCGCGGAGCGCCGCGCTCAGGAAGCGGCTTCGTCTGGTGGCCTAGTACCGCCCCCAGACGAACCGCGACGACAGCGCGAAATTCCACACCGCCGCCACGCCGATCCCCGCCAGCGCGGACAGGCGCCAGTCGCCATGCTGGATATTGTGGAGGAACGCCGCGACGCCGACATTCGCCGCTGCCCCGGCGCCGCACACCACGCAGAAGCTCGCCCAGCCGCGCAGCAGCCTGCCGGCGCCCTTCAGTCGCTGTTCGCGATAGGTTAGCGCGTTGTTGAGCAGGAAGTTGAAGGTCATCGCGCCCAGCACCGCCAGCATGGTCGCGCCGACGAACGTCCAGCCGAACCCGCAGAACAGCGCGGACAGCATCGCGAAATGCACTGCAGCGCCCAGCCCGCCGATCGCGGAGAACATCGCGAAGCGCACCGGCACGACCTTGCCGAACATCCGGTCGTAGAGCGCGATCAGATATTCCATCGCCACGACGTGATCGAGCTTGCTCTCGCCCAGCGCGCGGGTGCGGAAGACATAGGGCAGCTCGCGGAACTTCAGCGGCCGCGGCGAGGCGGTCATGATGTCGAGCAGGATCTTGAAGCCGATCGCCGAGAGCCTGGGCACCAGGTCCCGCACCACGCCGGCGCGGATCATGAAGAAGCCGCTCATCGGATCGGACAGGTCGGCCTTGAGCACGTGGCGCGAAAGCCGGGTCGCGAGCGCCGACTTGGCCACCCGGTCGTCGTCCCACTCGCCGGTGCCGCCGCCCGCGACGAAGCGCGACCCGATCACCAGATCGAGGCCGGCGTCGCCCGCCAGCGCATCGAGCATCCTGGGCAGCAGCCGCTCGTCATGCTGCAGGTCGCCGTCGATCACCGCGACGATCGGCGCGGCGGTGGCGCACATGCCCTCGATGCAGGCGGAGGAAAGCCCGCGCCGGCCGATCCGCTGGATCACCCGCACACGCGGATCGCGCAGGCCGAGAGTACGCGCCGCATCGGCGGTGCCGTCGGGGCTGTCGTCATCGACGAAGATTGCTTCCCAGTTGCGCCCGGCCAGCGCCATATCGAGCTTCTCGATCAGCAGCGGCACATTGGCGCGTTCGTTGAACGTGGGGATGACGACCGCGAGTTCCAGCGCGGTACCGGGAGCGACGCGAGCGAACCGTGCGATCTCGCTGTCGAGGAAGAGCTTCATGCGATCCCTTTATGGGCCCGAAAATGGGCCCCGGGAGGGGTACGCGCCGGGGCACAGATACGCGTGGCGCGGCCCTCCCGGGGGTTCGAGGCAGGCCATCGATGCCGGGGGACGATATCGTGGCTTGCCTCGGGGGCATGGTTGAGACGGAGCAGGTGTGGCGATCCCGCAACGCTTCGCGAGAAAATTTCGGGAGAATCTAGAAGCCGATTTCCACGCCCAGCCGCACGGTGCGCGGGCGTAGCGGAGTGACCTGCTTCTCGTCGCGGATCAGCAGCGGCGATCCCAGCGCGAAGCGGTTGCCGCGGGTGTCGAGCAGGTTGGTGGCGGTGAGCGTGATCGCCCGCCGTCCGCGCTCCAAGCGGAATTCCATGCCGGTATCGACATAGTCGCCCTGTGGCCGACCGAGCACCGGGCCAATGCCCAGGGTCGAGCGGCCGATATAACGGAGATAGGAGCTCGCCGAGAATTCCAGGTCGTCGCCCAGCGAACGACGATAGGCCGCGCCCAGCCGCCCGCTCGCATCGGCGACATTGGGCAGCCGGTTGAAGTCCGACGGCCCCTCGGCCAGCGGGAACACCGCCTGGGAGGGGTCGGTGACCTTGCTGTCGTTCAGATAGAGCGAACCGTCGAGATCGATCCCCGGAACCGGTCGCCAGCGCACCGCCAAGCCCAGCGAGAGCACCCGTCCGTCACCGATATTGGCGGTGGTCGGGAAGCCGAAGCCGTCGATCAGGTCGGCCTGGATGCTCGTCCACCAGGTCATCGAGGCATTGGCCGACACCGAAAGGCCATTCTCCGTATAGCGCCCGCCCGCCTCGACGGTGGAGAGCCGGTCACCCTGGAAGCGCTGGATCACGTCGCGGCGCACCGCCAGGCCGCCGGGACGGAAGCCTTGCTCGAACCGGCCGAACAGCGTGAGCCCATCGGTGGGCCGCCAGGCGATCGCCGCGGAAGGCAGCAACCGCGTCTCGGTGCGCGCCGCCCGGGCGCGCGGGTCCTCGCGGAAGGCGAGATAGCGATCGACGTCCTGCGAATTGCCGATCAGGTGCGAGTTGGTCAGCCGCCCACCCGCGGTGATCGTCACGCCGCGCACCGGCTCGATCGTCCCCTCGCCATAGAGCGTGGCTTCGTCGATGCTGTTGCGCACGCCGGTCAGCGCCGACCGGGCCGAGCCGAAATTGCGGTTCACCCGCCCGCGATTCTGCAGGAAGCTGACGCCGAGCAGCCAGCCCGTGCCACGCGGCCCACGGCGGGAGAGCCGCGTCTCGCTGGTCAGCATGCTCACCCGGTTGATCTGCTGATAGCCGATCAGCGGCGCGCCGACCGCCGGCAGGGGGAAGCCCTGGTTGACGTCGCTGACCGAGGCGCCGGCGAACACCTCCGACACATATTGCCGGGCATAGGCGACGGCGGAGCTCAGCTCGAGATTGCCCCAATGCTTGCGGACGACGAGCTCGCCGAGCCAGAAGTCGTTCTGGAACGGCTGGGCGATCGCGCTCGACCGGGTGAGACCGTCGCCCTCCCCGTCCGCATATTGCGCGTCGCGGCCCTCGATGCGCTGGCCGACACCGCCCAGGTCGAAAGTCCAGCCGTCGATGTTCCAGCGCAACGCCGCGCGGCCACCGGTGGTGCGCACCCGATTGACGTCGGTTAGGCCGCGCTCGCGATCGTCGATATAGCCGCCGTCGAGCGCGCTGAAGACGAGCGCCCGGAGCGCCACATCGCCTTCCTTGATCGGCACGTTGACGATGCCGCCGACATCCCATCCCGGCCCGCCATGCTGGGTGAGCGAGCCGCCACCCCAGACCTGGCCGCCACTCGCCCACAGATCCGGCGCGCGCGGCACCACGCGGACCACGCCGCCCAGCGAGCCGGCACCATAGAGCGTGCCCTGCGGCCCTTCGAGCACCTCGACCCGGCCGATATCATAGAGCTTCAGGTCGGGATCGGGCGCGCTGTAGGTGATCCGGCTGTTGCCCCAATATTGGCCTACGGTCGCCTGGGTCGGGCCGACGAAGCTCGAATCGGCGATGCCGCGGATGAACAGCTTGTTGCGCCCCGGACCCAGATGGGTCGAGGCAAGGCTGGCGACACGGTTGGCGATCACATCGCTGCCCTGCCCGCCTTCGGAGAGGGGGATATCGTCACCCTCGACGATCTGGACGCCGCCCGGATAGGCCTTGAGCGGAATGTCGCGCTTGCTGCCGGTGACCAGGATCTCGGCCGGCGGGGTGTCGGGTTCCTCCGGCGGCGGCGCGGGACGCGGCTTGGCGCGTTCGGGCGGCGCGCGCTCGATCAACCAGGTGCCGGGCGCCACGCGGCGTGCCCGGACGCCACTGCCGCGCAACATCTCGGCCAGCGCGCCGTCGACGCTGTGCTTGCCCTTGACCGGGCGCACCCAGATGCGGCCCAGCCCCTGCTCGCGCAGCCCGATGCTGCTGCCGGTCTGGTGGCCAAGAGTGATCACCGAGACATCGAGACGCCCGGCAGGCACGGAAACGCTATGCCGCTTCTCCTGCGCCAGCGCAGGCGAAGCCGCCAACAGCGTGATCGGAAGGATCAGCTCAGCGCGGCGCACCGTCGATCGTGTCCAGCATCCATCCCTTGCCTGCGCGGATCGCCCGCGTGCCGGTGAGCGCGGCGATGCGCTCGATCACGGCACCGGGGCCGCCCTGAGTCGAGATCGTGCCGGTGAACGGAATGGCTTCCGTCCCCTTGCCCGCCCGCAGCTGCACGCCGAGGTTGCGCGAGACATCAGCGGCGACGCGCTCGAGCGTCTCGTTGCGATAGACAAGCTGCCCCCCGCGCCAGCTGCCGACATCGGCGGCGACGGTGCGCGTCACTTCGGGCTTCGCGCCACCCGTGACGCTGAGCGCATCGCCCGGGGCAAGCCGCACGGCATCCGCCTGGGGCTGATAGATCACGGCCCCCTCGGCCACCGAGACGCGCAGGCCCGTCTCATCACGCACCACGTTGAACACGGTGCCGGCATCCTCCAGCGTCACGTCGCCAGTCTTGACGATGAACGGGTCGGCAGCGTCGTGGCGTACCGTGAACAGCGCCTCGCCCTGGATCAGCTCGGCATGCCGCTTGTCGAGCAGCGCGACGCGGGTGGCGCCATTCAGCACCATCTTCGATCCGTCGGCCAGCGCGACTTCGCGGCGTTCGCCGGCAGCCGTGGCATATTCGGTGCGCACACCCCGGCCCGTATCCAGGCTGGTCCAGCCGACCACTACCGCCAGCGCGGCGGCAACGGCGCCGCCCGAGATCAGGAACAGCCGGCGCGACGGGCGCGCCGCCACCGGCTCCACCTCGATCACCGGTTCGGACGGGACCGCGAACAGCGCAGCCATCGCCTGGTCGGTTTCCAGCGCAGCGTTATAGGCAGCCAGGTGCGCGGGGTCGCGCTCCAGCCAGTCGGCGAAAGCGTCCCAATCGCCGAAAGCCGAGTCCTGCAGCCGGATCACCCACCCCCGGGCGTCCTCTGCCACAATATCCGAAACCTGCCCGTTCATGCCCACCTCGACGCAAGGACGGAGCCGATGCGCTCATTCCGCATCGAACTTGTCCTTGAGTTGCGCGAGGGCCCGGTAGGCCTTCTGCAGATCCTTTTCCACGGAGCTCAAGCTTATCCCCAATTCGCGAGCAATCGCTGCCTGGCCGAGCCCATCCAGCCGGTAGCGTCGGAAAATCTGATCGACTCGCGGCCCGAGCGCAAGCAGCGTCTCTTCGGCCTCGCGCAGTCGCTGGCGCGCGATCAGCACGCGCTCGCCCTGCGGCGCATCGTCGCTATTGGCCAGGTCCTGCCATTCATGCTGGCGCCGGTCGCGGCTCAGCGAGGCGCGTTGGCGGTCGCGCAGCACATTCTCGGCGGCGCGGAACAGGTAGGAGACCGGATCGGCGACGGGCCGTGCCTCGGTGCCCGAAATCTTGTGCCACAGGTCCTGCAGCACATCCTCGGCATCGTCGCCTGCCCCGCGCGCGGCGAGGAAGCGTAGCAGCCGCGGCCGCTCGCTTTCGAGCACGCGCTGCAAGCCGCTGGTCGATGCGAGGGAGGTCATACCCGATGCCAAAGCATTGCGCGCTTCTCTTGCCAAGCCTTGGCTGCGAGATGGCGCAATTGCGGCAGCGGAAAGGAGCTCAGGCACCGGGCCGCCGCCGATAGACCACGCGGTTACGACCACCCACCGGCACCTCCAGCGCGACCGCATAGTCGCGTGCCAGCAGCCCGGTCATGTAATTCAGCACTTCCGGATTGAGGTCGCGGTCGGGACGGGTGCTGGCGACGATGAATTCGGGGCGCTTGGCCATGATCCGCTTCACCTCGACCATCGGATCGACGCCGAGCGCCCGCGATTCGCGGCTCAGGCTCAGATGGCTCGGAAACGGCCAGCGCGAGGGCAGGCAGCTGCCGGTGAGGCGATAGAGCGCCGGCTCGCCGTCGAAGACATAGAGGCAATCCTTGAGCTGCGGTCGAATAAAGGCCGCCATGCGTTCGACCTGCGGGCCCCAGCCCCGGTCACGCCGATTGTCGTTGATGAGCTGCAGCGAGACCAGGGTGACCAGCGCCATCATCGCGATGCCGGCGGGAATGCGCCAGCGCGTCCGGCCAGAAGCCAACACCAGCCCAGCTGCGCCGTCACCGAACCAGGCCGCGGCAAGCACGCAGAGCGGCGCGATCAGCGGCAGGGCATAATGGTCGAACCAGGTGCCGAAGAGCAGCACGCCCGCGATCGCCGCGATCGCCCATCCCTCGAGCAGGCGGCGGACCTCTTCGCTCGCCGGGCGCGCCATGCCGCGCCCGAACCAGGCGGCCAGGCCCAGGGGGGCGAGGCAAGCCGCCATCCAGCCGAGACGCTTGAGTGCGATGCCCAGCCCGTCCGAGCTGCGATCGAGGATCGAGAGGAAATTCGCCTGGACGAAGGCCTCGCCCTGGCCGAGCGAGGCGTACCAGCCCCAGGCGGCGAGCGTCGGCAGCAGCGCGGCGGCGATCAAGGCCGGTGCCATCATGCCGAGCGCCGCCCAGGGCGTTCCGCGCCGCCAGCCCTGCCAGAGCAGCGCCAGCCCGAAGAACACGCCCTCGAACAGCGCGGTGTACTTCACCTGCATCGCCGCACCGAGCAGCAGCATGACGAGCAGTCCGCCGGCAAGGGCCAGTGCATCGAAATTGGGCCGGCGGACGACGCCGACCATCACCCAGGCGCCAAGCGCGACGAACAGATTGTAGAAGACCGGCGACTGGCCGCCCTCTCCCCCGAAGATGCCGAGATAGAGGATATAGACCACCCCGGCCGCGGCCGCGCCATGCGGGCCGGCAAGGTTGCGGGCGATCCGCGCGATCACCAGCGCGGTCGCGACCGCGAAGAGCGTCGCGACGATCTGATATTCCAGCACGCCGCTGCCACCCAGCAGGCGGATTGCGGCATAGATCAGGAACAGCCCGATCGGCTTGCGGTCCCAGATATCGACATAGGGCAACGCGCCATGGAGCATCCGGTCGCCGGTGAGCAGGTAGAACTCGTCATCGACCTGGATCACCGGATTGCCGAACTGCGCCACGCGCGCGGCAACCGCGACGACGAGCAGCAGCGCAGCGAGCAACGCCGGGTTGCTCACCCAGGGCCGGGTGGCGGCAGCGAGCCGCGCCGTCCAGGGCGCGTGCTCGGGCTCGACCAGCCGGAGCTGGCGGAAGGTGGATGCCTCGGGCCAGGCCCGGGCTGGAGAACGCTGCATTACTCACGACCCATAATGGCTGCAGGTCGTGGACGGAGCCCGGGGCCCGGTTCCGCAATGCGGGCGCGATCAAATGGGCATGCGGGCCGATGGGTGGATCAGCACGCAACCATGTTCGTGCCGCAAATCCTCCCCCGCCAGGGGAAGGATTTTAAGAGGCGCAGCTCAGCTGCGCGGCGGCCGCGGATAGGGCACGAACTCATTCAGCCCGACCCATCCCGTCGTCATCCGGATGCCGGTGTCGTAAAGCTTCACCGTATCGATTCTGCACAGCTGCGACGTATAGGTGTCGGTGACCATCACATCGGTCCAGTCGAGCGACTCCGCGCCGGTCCTCGGCCGATTCACATAGATGGTGCCGTTGTTCATCTCGTAGACGATCGCGGTGCGGTCGATGATCCGCGAGGAGCGGATGTTGCGCAACGAGATGCAATCCACGGGCTTGCCGGCGGTGCGGCCGGCAATGGCCTTAGCGAGTTCGGCCTCGCCGTCACGCGGCGCCGCGGCGGCCGGCGCTACCAGCGCGGCGAGCAGCGTGGCGCCGAGCAGACTGATCGAGATCCTGTTCATGGCTCTATCCTTTTCAATCCCCTTCCAGGGAGTGACGTAGCATATAGGCATGAACCGCATTTTATCACCCTGCCGACGCTGGGAAACCAGTGTCGCGCAGCTCAATCCTCAGGCCCGGCCCAGCCGGGCAGATAGGCCGCATCCTTCCGCCGGGCGAGGTCGAGCGCGCGCTCCAGCGCCTCGTCGAAATTCCCGTCGAGCAGTTTGGCCGGGATGTGCCGGCGCAGGAAATCGGCCCAAAGGAACTCGGCATAGGGGGTCGGATCCTTGGCATAGCCGCCGCCACGCCGCAGCTCGCCGGCCAGTGAGCGCCAGGGATCGTCGACCAGCCCGCGGACATGCTTGGGCAGGTGGCGGGAATCGAGGCGTCGTCCTTCGGGGTCATAGGGGTGGAGCCAGCCCCGGCTGTCCATGAAGGTGCGGAAGGCCCGCCCCGGCAGATCCGAGAGATCGGCGATCTCCCGGACGAACACGCGCTCGACACCCTCGTCGTGCAGCGCCCGGGCGAGATGATGCGCATCGACGATCCAGAACCGGTCCTTCGGTCCCTTTACCGCCGGGATCATGTGGCGGCCGAGGAACTCCGATCCGTCGCGCTCCGCCCGCTCACGCCAGTCGCGCCGCTTGCGGGCCACCTCGCGGAAGCCGACGGTGATCTAGGTCGGCCGCAGCGCGTCGATCGGGACGGGGCGGAGAAAGGGTTCGGGCTCACGCATCGGCACTCTCCAGCCTGGCGGCCGCATCGGCCACACTATAGTCGCTGCGCGCCACCACCGACGCCGCGCCGGCGGCATGGAGCAGGTCGCGCACCCGGTCGTGCACCCGGGCATAATGGACCAGGAACCCCTTGGCCTGCATCGCCCGGTCGAAATCGAGCAGCGCGTCGAGCGCGGTGCTGTCGATGTCGATGCTCTCCTCCAGGCTGATCACCACGGCGCGCACGCCCGGCTGGGCAAGGGTGCGCGCGGCGATCTCGGCGAACATCCGCTCGGCATTGGCGAAGAACAAGGGCGCCGCCGGGCGCCAGATCGCGATGCCGGGGATCGGCCTGGCCTCGGGATGGCGATCGGCATCGACGAAGTCGTGACCGTCGCCCAGCCGGCCGAGTCGTCCCAATTGGGCATTGCCGAAGCGCTGCACCAGGGCCGCGAGCGAGAGCAGGATCGCGCAGAGCATCCCGTCTAGTACACCGAGCAGCAGAACCCCCAGCGCGGCTGCGAGCGCGATATATTGATCACGATCGAGCGCCCAGAGCCGGCGCAGCGGACGCGGGTCGAGCGAGTGAGTGAGCGCCGCGATCACCACCGCGGCCAGTACCGGCTGGGGCAGCAGCGCGACCAGCGGCATGGCGAACAGCACGAGCGCGCCCAGCGCCACCGCTGCGATCGCCCCCGCCGCACGCGATCCGGCGCCCGATGCCTCGTTCGCCGCGCTGGCCGAGAGCCCGGCACCGACCGGCATGCCCTGGACCAGCGCCGCGCCCAGATTGGCGAGGCCCAGCGCACGCAACTCGCGCCCCGGATCCAGAATATCGCCATGCCGCAGCGCCATTGCGCGCATCGTGCCCCAGCTCTCCGCGAGCAGGATCAGCGCCAGCGGCACGGCGAGCTGCGCGGTCTCCAGCAGCCCGGCGTAGGAAAAAGCGGGCAGTGCCAATGCGCCAGGGGTGAGCACGATCTTGCCGACCACCGCCACGCCGTGCCCGGCAAGATCGAGCAGGCCGGAGGCGGCGACGCCGGAGACCAGCACGATCAGCGCCCCCGGCACCATCGGCATACGGCGCAGCATGAGCAACGTCGCCAGCGCGACCAGCCCCACCGCCAGGCTCGGCCAATGCCAATGCGGCGCGGCCTGCAGCACTGCGATGCCGGTCTCCAGCAGATTGCCGGCGGGCGGATGCGTGCCGGTGAGCACCGGCAGCTGCTTCACGCTGATCGTGATCGCCAGGCCAAAGGCGAATCCGCGCAGCACCGGGTGCGAGATGAAGCCGGTCAGCCCGCCCAGCCGGCTCGCCCAGGCGAGCAGGAACAACAGGCCCGTGATCGCCACCGCCGTCACCATGAACAGCGTGCGCATGCCCTCCCCCGGCGGCAGCGTCGCCAGCGAAGCGGCGAGGATCGCGGCGGAGGAGGATGTCGCCGAGACGATCGCGAACCGGCTGCGCCCGGCCAGCGCATAGACCAGGGACCCGGCGATGGCGGCAAGGATCGCGTGCCCCGGCGCGACGCCGGCGATCGAGGCATAAGCCACCGCCTCGGGCAGCATCAGCCCGGAGATGGCGAGCCCTGCGATGATGTCGGCACGAATCTTCAAATGGCCCTCCCGGAGCCGGTCATGCTGCGCCCGACCGCAGCGGATGGGAAGGGAGATCAAGTTCCCCTCCCTGAAAGGGAGGGCCCAGGGGTGGGTTAGGAAAAGCCGGGCTCGATGCCCGGGTTTTCCTTTCTTCACTACAGATTGGCCGGGCTCGCTGCGCTCACAACCCACCCCCAACCCCTCCCTTTCAGGGGCGGGAGCGAGAAGCTATCGAAGCTGCCGCTTCTCCAGCTTCCGGGCCAGCGTGCGCCGGTGCATTCCCAGCCGCCGCGCGGTCTCGGAGATGTTGAAGTCGGTCTCCACCAGCGTCTGGTGGATATGCTCCCATTCCACCGTCTTGATCGAGCTCGGCCGGCTGGCGAGCGGCGCATCGACATCGCCTTCCTCGCGCCCGAACGCCGCCTCGATGTCGTCGGTGTTGGAAGGCTTGGCGAGATAATAGGACGCGCCGAGCTTGATCGCTTCAACCGCGGTGGCGATGCTGGCGAAGCCGGTGAGCACGACGATCTTCATCTCCGCGTCGGCCGCCCGCAGCGTCTGGACACAGACCAGCCCCGATGCGCCCCCCAGCTTCAGGTCGACCACCGCATAGGCTGGGTGGAACGTCTCCAGCAGCGCAGTCAGGTCCTCATGGCTCGCCGCCGTCTCGACCAGGTAGCCGCGTCGCTCGAACGAGCGCCGGAGCGTCCGGGCGAAGGACTCGTCGTCCTCGACGATCAGCAGCTTGCGAACCGCGCTCATGCCTGTTCCTCCCCGCCCCGGGCGATCGCGTCAAGCGGCAGGCGGATGCGTACCAGTGCGCCGCGCGGCACCCGGTTCTCCGCCTCGGCGGTGCCGCCCAGCTTGCGCAGCACATTGACCAGCAGGAACAGGCCCAGCCCGCCCCCCGGCTTGCCCTTGCTCGATCGATAGGGCTGACCGAAACCGGCCAGCATCTCGGGCGCGAAGCCCGGGCCGCGATCGGCGACTTCGATCACCATCTCGTCGCGGTCGCGCAGCAGCGTGATGCCGATCCATTCGGGCGAGACCTCGGTGGCATTGTCGATCACGTTGCTCAGCACCTGGCGCAGCGCAGTGTCGGAGACGATCGCCAGGTCCGGCCCGAACCGGTCGGCATATTCCAGCGTGCCCGTCAGCCGACTGTCGCGCCAGTCGGCGACCAGGTCGTCGAGGAAGTGGCGCACCGTGGTGAATTCCGACGCGATGCCACGCGCCTCACCGGCCGAAGCCAGGATGCCGCTGACGATCATCTTGCAACGCGCCACCTCGGCCTGCATGTCGGCCACGTCCTGGGCCAGGTCCTTGTCGCCGGCGATGCGCGGCATGTGCTGCCAGTCGCCCAGGATCACCGAGAGCGAGGAGAGCGGCGTGCCCAGTTCGTGCGCCGCCCCGGTGGCGAGCAGGCCCATGCGGACGATATGGTCCTCCTCCGCCGCGCGCTGGCGGATCGCGGCGCGCTCGGCATCGCCCTCGCGCAGGTTACGGCCGATGCGGGTGATGACCAGCACGAGCAGCACCGCGATCAGCGCAAAGCAGATCAGGCTTCCGGCAAGGTAGAGACGGAACGGGTCGCGCGAGCTCGGCGGCAGGTCGAGCGGCACCGGGTTGATCGCGATGGTGAACAGCGCCAGGCTCGCGGCGCCGACGATCATCCAGCTCGATCCCGGCTGGAGCAGCATCGCGCCGGTCACCACCTGGAGCAGGAACAGGAAGGCGAAGGGATTGGCCAGGCCGCCGGTGAAGTGGAGCTGCCAGGCGAGCGCGCCGACATCGGCGAGCATCGCGACGGTCAGCTCCCAGTTGGTGATCGCGGCGCGGCGATCGAGCAGCGGATAGGTGGCGAGGTTGATCCCCGCCAGCAGCAGCGGAACGATGAACAGCGGCACCAGCGGCAGGTGCACGCCCATCACATAATGGACGAAGCCGATCGTCCCCAGCTGCCCGCCGACGGCGATCCAGCGCAGCTGCACGAGCAGCCACATGTTGCGCCGTCCGGGGTCGGTGTCCTCCAGCCCCCCGGCGTGGATCATGCGGCGGCTCCGCGCCGCCAGCCGATGAACCAGGCGCCCCACAGCGCCATCGCGCACAGCCCGAACCAGGTCAGCGCATAGACAAGGTGGTTGTCGGTGAAACGCACCACGGTCAGCCCGCCCACCGGCCAGCCGCCCCGATTGGGCGTGGCGTCGGCATCGATGAAATAGGGAGCGACCTGTCCGAGCCCATGGGCGGAAGCGATAGCCGCGACGTCACGCGAATACCAGCGATTGGCCTTGGGATCGTTGCTGCGCAGGAAGCCACCGCCCGGCTCGGTGACGCGGAGCAGGCCGGTTACCTGCAGATAGTCGGGTCCCGCGGGGATCCGCTGGCGCATGGCATCCGGGATGAAGCCACGATTGACCAGCAGGGTGAAATAGCGGGTCCGGAGCGGGGTCATCACCCAATAGCCCGATCCGCGCTCGGTCACCGCTTTCACCAGGGTGGCGCGGTCGTTGAGCAGCTGGCCGGTGGCAGTGACGCGGCGATAGGCGTCGGTAGCGGCGGTGATCCGGCCCCAGGCGGCCTGCCCGGGCGCGGCGACCGGCGCGGCGTGGATGCGGGCATCCACCGCCGCGATCAGTTCGTGCTTCCAGGCGCGGCGCTCGATCTGCCAGATGCCGAGCCCGGCCAGCAGCCCCGCGCAGACGAGCATCGCCGCAGCGATCACCCATCTCGCGCGGGGCCGCGGGTCGTCCGTCACGGAAGCTGGCTCGGATCCATCATCGGCATCATGTTCGCGTTCAGGTGATACATCACCCACAGCGAACCGGACAGCATGATCGCCACCACGATGATGGTGAACACCAGAGCGGTCATCGTCCAGCCACCCTCGGCGCTCGGCTTGAGGTGGAGGAAATAGACCATGTGGACCAGGATCTGGACCACGGCGAGGCCCATGATCGCGGCGGCGGTGACGCCGTTCGAGAACGGGCGCTCCATCACCAGGTAGAAGGGGATCGCAGTCAGGATCACCGACAGCACGAAGCCGATGACGTAGTCGCGCATCGAACCGTGCGGGATTTCGACGCCGTGACCATGGCCGTGATCGCCATGATCCTCATGTGCGTGCGGATCGTGGCTCATCGCAGCATTCCCATCAGATAGACAAAGGTGAAGACGCCGATCCAGATGACGTCAAGGAAGTGCCAGAACAGGCTCAGGCAGGCCAGGCGGCGCTGGTTGGCGGCGGTCAGGCCGAAGCGGGCCACCTGCACCATCAGCGTGATCAGCCAGATCGAGCCGAAGGTGACGTGCAGACCGTGGGTGCCGACCAGGGTGAAGAAGCTCGACAGGAACGCGCTGCGCCACGGGCCGGCGCCCTCATGGATCAGCTCGCTGAACTCGTAGAGCTCGATGCCGAGGAAGCAGCCGCCGAACACCAGGGTGATCGCCAGCCAGATCAGCACCTGGTTCTTGTTGCCCTTCGCCATGCCGAGCATCGCGAAGCCATAGGTGATCGACGAGAACAGCAGCATCGCCGTGTTCAGCGCGACCAGCGGCAGGTCGAACAGGTCCTTCGGCCCCGGGCCGCCGGCGAAGTTGCCGCCGAGCACCGCGTAGCAAGCGAACAGGATCGCGAAGATGAGGCAGTCGCTCATCAGGTAGATCCAGAAGCCCAGCATCGTGCTGTAGCCTTCCGGGTGCGGATGCTCGTCCAGGTCGTAGAAGCGGACCGGTTCGTCCGCGGCGGGAATCGTCGTGGTGCTCATCGATCAGGCTCCGGCGAGCTGGCGCGTGCGCGCCGCCTCGGTCTCGGCGACGGTTTCGGCAGGAATGTCGAAATCGCGCTTGTAGTTGAAGGTATGGAAGATCGCGCCGCCGATCAGCGCCACGAAGCCCAGGCCGACCAGCCACCAGATGTGCCAGATCAGCGCGAAGCCGATCAGGGTGCTGATGCCGGCAAGGATCACGCCCGCGCCGGTGTTGCTCGGCATGTGGATGTCCTTGAAGCCGGTGAGCGGACGCTCGCTGCCGCGCGACTTCATGTCGTACCAGGCGTCGAGATCATGGATCACCGGGGTGAAGGCGAAGTTGTACTCCGGCGGCGGCGAGCTGGTCGCCCACTCCAGGGTACGGCCGCCCCACGGGTCGCCGGTCACGTCCTTCAGCTCTTCGCGCTTCCAGATGCTCACGGCGAACTGGACCAGCATCGCGCCGATGCCGGCGGCGATCAGGGCAGCGCCGAGCGCCGCGACGATGAAGAAGATCTGCAGGCTGGGATCATCGAACACCCGCATGCGGCGGGTCACGCCCATCAGGCCCATGATGTAGAGCGGCAGGAAGGCGAGCCAGAAGCCGGGGACCCAGCACCAGAACGACACCTTGCCCCAGAAGGTGTTGAGCTTGAAGCCGAAGGCCTTGGGCCACCAGAAGTTGATCGCCGCGAACAGGCCGAACAGCACGCCGCCGATGATCACGTTGTGGAAGTGGGCGATCAGGAACAGCGAGTTGTGCAGCACGAAGTCGGCGGGCGGGATGGCGAGCATCACGCCGGTCATGCCGCCGATCGCGAAGGTCAGCATGAACGCGATGGTCCACATCATCGGCAGCTCGAAGCGGATGCGGCCGCGATACATGGTGAACAGCCAGTTGAAGATCTTGGCGCCCGTCGGGATCGAGATGACCATCGTCGTGATGCCGAAGAAGCTGTTGACGCTGGCGCCCGAGCCCATGGTGAAGAAGTGGTGCAGCCAGACGAGGTACGACAGGATCGTGATGACGATCGTGGCGTAGACCATCGACGAATAGCCGAACAGCTTCTTGCCCGAGAAGGTCGAGGTGACTTCCGAAAACACGCCGAAGAGCGGGAGGATCAGGATGTAGACCTCCGGGTGGCCCCAGATCCAGATCAGGTTCACGTACATCATGGCGCTGCCGCCAAAGTCGTTCGTGAAGAAGTTGGTGCCGACATAGCGGTCGAGGCCGAGCAGCGCGAGCACCGCGGTCAGGACCGGGAAGGAAGCGACGATCAGCACGTTGGTGCAGAGCGAGGTCCAGGTGAACACCGGCATCTTCATCAGCGACATGCCGGGGGCGCGCAGCTTGAGGATCGTGACGATCAGGTTGATGCCGGAGAGTGTCGTGCCGACACCCGCCACCTGCAGCGCCCACAGATAATAGTCGACGCCGACGCCGGGGCTGTAGAGGATTCCCGAAAGCGGCGGATAGGCCAGCCAGCCGGTCTGGGCGAACTCGCCGACGAACAGCGAGGCCATCACCAGCACCGCGCCGCCGGTCGTCATCCAGAAGCTGAAGTTGTTCAGGAACGGGAAGGACACGTCGCGCGCGCCGATCTGCAGCGGCACGATGTAGTTCATCAGGCCGGTGACGAACGGCATCGCCACGAAGAAGATCATGATCACGCCGTGGGCGGTGAACACCTGGTCGAAGTGGTGCGCGTTCAGGTACCCCTCGGACCCGTTGAACGCGAGCGCCTGCTGGAGGCGCATCATCAGGGCATCGGCAAAGCCGCGCAGGAACATCACCAGGCCGAGGATCATGTACATGATCCCGATCTTCTTGTGATCGACGCTCGTGAACCACTCCTTCCAGAGATAGGTCCACAGCTTGAAATAGGTCAGCGCGGCGACGAGCGCGATGCCGCCGAGCGCGACGCCACAGAAGGTCGCCACGACGATCGGCTCGTGCAGCGGCAGCGCGTCGAGCGAAAGCTTGCCCAGGATCGGGCTAACGGGTGCGGGTTGCGGGATCATATCTGCTTCGCGATCAGGAGAGAGGACGCGACCGGGTTTCGGACGCAACGCTGGGAGCGATCGGAGTCGGCTTGGCCGAGGGCTGCTTCAGGCCCGCGCCGGTGAGCGTGGCCTGCTTGACCGGCGTTACCGACTTGGGCTTGGCACCGACGGCGACGTCCTGCTGGTCGGCGCAGATCTCGCCGACGAAGCTCTTGCCGCCATGCATGTGCGTGCCGGTGGCGCTGGTCTCACCCTCGGTGTGACGGACATTGTGCAACCCGGCCTTGCCCGTGCCGCCCTGGGCATCGAGCATCATCATCTGGTGCATGCACATCTTGCCCGGCTGGACACACATGTTGACCACCCGGTCGAACAGCCCCGCCTCGACGCCGGCGAAGCGGCGGACCGGCTCGCCTTCGCTCGGACGCTCGAGCTGGAGATAGCCGGCGCGATCGAGATTGCCGCCCGCCTTCTTCACCTCGGCCACCCAGGCATCGAAGCCGGCCTGGTCGAGGCTGTGCGCCTTGAAGCGCATCTTCGAGAAGCCGTGGCCGCTATAGTTGGCCGACAGGCCCTGGAACACGCCGGTCTTGTCGAACACCGCGTTCATCGGCGTCTCCATCGCCGGCATGGCGTAGATCTGGCCGGCGAGCGCGGGGATGTAGAAGGAGTTCATCACCGACGAGGCCGAAATCCGGAAGCGGATCGGGCGGCCGACCGGGGCGGCCATCTCGTTCACCGTGGCGATGCCCTGCTCGGGATAGATGAACAGCCACTTCCAGTCGAGCGCGACCACCTGGACCTCGAGCGGCTTCACATTGGCCGCCACCGGCTGGTTCGGGCCGGTGCGCGACAGCGGCCGGTACGGATCGAGCAGGTGGGTGCTCACCCAGGTGATCGCGCCGAGGCAGATGATGATCAGCAGCGGGGCCGACCAGATCACCAGTTCGAGGCTGGTCGAGTGATCCCAGTCCGGCGAATAGGTCGCTTCCTTGTTCGACTCGCGGTAGCGCCAGGCGAACAGGACGACCAGCGCCATCACCGGCACGATGATCAGCAGCATCAGCAGCGTCGAGACGATCACCAGATCGCCCTGTTGACGCGCGACGTCGCCGGCGGGGTTGAGCACGACCATGTCGCATCCGCACAACAGCGCGAAAGCCGGCAGGGTCAGCAGCGCACGGAGGCGTGCGGAGAGAGGACGGGGTCTAGGCATGGCGGGCGCCTAGGCTTCCGATGTTGCACCGCACATAGGACATTTTGTCCAATCCCCGCGTTGTCTGCTATGACGCAAATGCGCCGCGCCGGGGCATCCCGGCCCTCCATGGCATTAGGAAACGCGCTAGCGCGGCGCGTGTTGCAGAAAGTTCCCATTCGAATGAGCGGTGATACCGTCCCTACCCTTGAAGCCGAACGGGATGCACGCGTCCTCAACGCCTCGCACGGCCACGGCATCCACCCCGGCGAGATCGCCATCGGCGTGATCATCGGGCGCACGTCCGAGTTCTTCGACTTCTTCGTCTACGCCATCGCATCGGTGCTGGTGTTCCCGAAGCTGATCTTCCCGTTCCTCGATCCGCTGCAGGGTACGCTCTGGTCGTTCGCGATCTTCGCGCTGGCCTTCGTCACCCGCCCGATCGGCACGCTGATCTTCACCGCCGTCGACCGCGCCTATGGCCGCGGCGCCAAGCTGACGATCGCGCTGTTCCTGCTCGGCGGCTCGACCGCGGCGATCGCCTTCCTGCCCGGCTATGCCGATGTCGGCATCACTGCGGCCCTGCTGCTCGCGCTGTTCCGCATGGGCCAGGGCGTCGCGCTGGGCGGCACCTGGGACGGCCTCGCCTCGCTGCTCGCGATCAACGCGCCGGACAACAAGCGCGGCTGGTATGCGATGATCCCGCAGCTCGGCGCGCCGCTGGGCCTGTTCGTGGCCAGCCTGCTCTTCGCCTTCTTCATCAGCGCCCTGCCCGCCGAGGACTTCCTGGGCTGGGGTTGGCGCTATCCGTTCTTCGTCGCCTTCGCGATCAACGTGGTGGCGCTGTTCGCCCGCCTGCGCATCGTGGTGACCCCGGAATATGCCCGCCTGTTCGAGGACCGCGAGCTGCAGCCGGCGCCGATCTCGGAGACGGTGCGCGCCGACTGGCGGATCGTGGTGATGGGCGCCTTCGCCCCGCTCGCCAGCTTCGCGATGTTCCACATGGTCACCGTATTCCCGCTGTCCTGGGTGTTCCTCTACACCGAGAACAGCCCGGTCGACTTCCTGGTGATCGAGGCGGTCGCCGCGATCGTCGGCACCATCGCGATCGTCCTTTCGGGCGCGCTCGCCGATCGGGTCGGCCGCCGTACCCTGCTCGGCAGCTCGGCAGTCGCGATCGCGGTGTTCAGCGGCTTCGCCCCGCAGCTGCTCTCGGCCGGCGAAGCGGGCGAGATCGTGTTCATGCTGTTCGGCTTCGCGCTGCTCGGCATCTCGTTCGGCCAGTCGTCGGGCGCGCTGTCGTCGCTGTTCCAGAAGTCGCACCGCTACACGGGCTCGTCGCTCACCTCGGACCTCGCCTGGCTGTTCGGCGCCGCCTTCGCGCCGCTGATCGCGCTGTGGCTGGGCGCCGAGTTCGGCCTGCTCGCCGCGGGCGCCTATCTGCTCTCGGGCGCGATCGGCACGCTGCTGGCGCTGTGGTTCAACCGCGAGCTCGCCAAGACCATCGACTGACCGATCCGCTCAGCCGACAAGAGAAGAGCCGGCAGCCCAAGGGGTTGCCGGCTCTCTTCGTTTCGGGCGTTGAGCCCCCTCCCCCGGAGGGAAGAATCCAGAGGGTCAGCACCCGCTCTCGCCCTGCCCGCCCGCGCCGCTCTCGGCGGCGTCCGCCGCGGTGGTCGCGACATTGGCGGCGACATAGGTGTCGCTGCTGCCCGTCCGGTTGGCGATGCTGCCGACCAGCCCGGTGCTGTTCGCCGCGCGCAGCAGGCCGCCAAGGCCCGGGCCCTTCTTCTTTTTCTTCGGCTTGCAGGCCGGGGTGATGGTCACATCCGGCGCCGGGGCGGCCGCCTCGGGCGTGGCCGGAGCCTCTTGCGGGGCCGGCGGCGCGTCCTGGAAACCCGCCTGGGCCGGCGCCGCCAGCAACAGGGCCGCGCCAGAGGCGGCCGCCATGATCTTCTTCATCCCTTGTCTCCTCAACCTGCGGCGAGGCCGCACCCCTGCGTGGTGACAGCCGGCGCGGCCGGCGCGAACCGGCCTGCGACCAACCGCGCAGGGCTGCGACGAAGCTGGCCCCAACAGACACCAAAGCTGGCCAAGGTTGCGCGGGTCGACCCCTTTCCTCATGATATTCACTCATGAGAGAATTAGTATTGCACACCCCAGGGCTTTGCGGCATCCTTCGGGCCATCGCGACGAAGAGCGCGTCTGGAGATGGATGTGGGAGGGACCCTGATGAACTATCGCCCGTTGCTGGCAGGCGCCTCGGCGCTCGCCCTGGTCTGGAGCGGCGCGGCCGCGGCGCAGACCGCGACCCCGGAAACGCAGGACGCCCCTGCCCAAGCGAACGCTTCGAACACGGAAGATGGCGAGATCGTCGTCACCGCGCAGCGCCGCAACGAGAATCTGATGACCACAGCGGTCTCCGCCTCGGTCCTGTCGGGCACCCAGCTGGACAACAAGGGCGTCGCCAATGTCGACGCGCTGCAGTTCGCGATGCCGTCGGTCGTCGTCAATAATTTCGGCCAGGGCAACGACTTCAACGTCCGCGGCATCGGCAAGGCCGAGCACAACACCCAGACCACCACCGGCGTGATCACGTACCGGGATGGCGTGCCGACCTTTCCGGGGTACGTGCAGGGCGAGCCCTATTACGACGTCGCCAACATCCAGGTCCTGAGGGGACCGCAGGGCACGATCGTCGGCCAGAACGCCACCGGCGGCGCGGTGTTCGTCAACACCAACGATCCGATCATCGGCGGCGGCATCCACGGCTATTTCAACCTGAACTACGGCAACTACAACGATGCCGGCTTCCAGGGCGCGGTGAACCTGCCGCTGAGCGACACCTTCGCCGCGCGCGTCGCGCTCTACGCCTCGCGCCGCGACACCTTCTACAACATCACCGGCCCGAACGGCACGCCCTACCCCTATGACAAGGGCAATGTCGGCATCGTGGCCGGGCGCGTCAGCTTCCTGTGGAAGCCGACCGACCGCCTGTCGATCCTGTGGAAGACCGATGCCGGCCATCTCGACATGGGCGCCTACCCCGCCACGCCCTTCTCGAACTATTTCGAGACGCTGCCCGGCACCAGCACGCCGAACCCGAACCACCGCGACCTGTTCGACGTGTCGTTCAACGCGCCCCAGGCGGCGCGCGACGAGTTCGTCCGCTCGACCCTGAAGGCCGAATACGAACTGGCCGGCGGAGTGAAGCTGCGCTCGGTATCGAGCTATCAATGGGCCAACACCATGTACCGCGCCGACCTGGACGGCACGGCGACCGGCATCAGCACCTTCTACGACAGCGTCGACGAGCAGCAGGTCACCACCGAGCTCAACCTGATCTCGCCCGACACCGGCCGGGTCACCTGGCTGCTCGGCGCCTTCGGCCTGTGGAACGACTATTATTTCCGCAAGCCGTACCAGTTCATCATCGACACCGCCTATCCGTTCAACCTGCCGGCGGCGCAGTACAAGCTGCAGGGCACCAACCCGACGCGATCGCTGGCGGCATTCGGCCAGATCGGCTTCGCGATCACGCCGCGGCTGAAGCTCGACGCAGGCATCCGCTACACCGCCAGCCAGTCGACCAACCATGTCGATGTGCTGCAATACGGCACCTATATCCGGCAGGACCAGCAGGTGAAGTCGGACAATGTCTCGTACAAGGTCTCGCTGGGCTGGAAGGCGAGCGACACCCAGTATCTCTATGGCTTCGTCGCCACCGGCTTCCGCCCCGGCGGGCTCAACGTGCCGGTGGGCCTGGGCAATCCGGCGCCGTTCGAGCCGGAGGAAGTCACGTCGTACGAGGCGGGCTGGAAGGCAAACTGGGCCGGCGGCAAGGTCCGCACGACGATCACCGGCTTCTACAACGACTACAAGAACTTCCAGGTCATCATCGGCTATCCGACCTTCCCGACCTTCGGGATCGAGCTGAACGTGCCGAACAGCACCAAGATCTACGGCTTCGAGGCCGAGGCCGAGTTCCATTTCGGCGGGCTGCAGCTCGATGCCGGCGTCAACGTGCTGAAGAGCGAGCTGGGCACCTTCTATGCCAGCGATCCCCGGATCGCGGCCGCCGGCGCCTGCGATCCGCGCACCGGCAGCCCGACCAATGCGGCCAATTGCATCAACCTGAACGGCCGCCGCCAGACCTATGCGCCCAACCTGACCTTCAACCTGGGCGCGCAATACGAGCTCGAACTGGGCAATGGCGACAAGATCACCCCCCGGGCCAATTTCGGCCATGTCGGCGACCAGTGGGCGACGCTGTTCCAGAACGTGTCGCGCGGCGATCACCTGGAGGCGCGCAACATCCTGAACGCGCAGCTCGCCTGGCAGCACAAGAGCTGGACGGTGACGCTGTACGGCACCAACCTGACCGACCAGCATTATCCGGCGGCGCTCAATTCCGGCCTCTACTTCGCGGGCCCGCCCCGCCAGTACGGGATCAAGCTGCTCAAGACCTTCTGACCTTCCTGCCGGCCGCCGGGGCTCCCTCTCCGGCGGCCATTCCTTCTCTCGAAAGCGTCCCGGATTTCATGCAGCCCTTCGGCCTGACAGTAGACAAGTTCCTCGATCATGCCGCCAAGTGGTTCCAGGACTGCGAGGTCGTCGAGGCGGACGCGGGCGTGGTGGTGAAGCGCTCGACCTATGCGGCGCTGCGCGAGCGCAGCAACCTCATGTCCGGCGCGCTGGCGGCGCTGGGGCTGCGCCAGGGCGAAGTGGTCGGCACGCTTGCCTGGAACACGATCGACCATTTCGAGATCTATTACGCCGCGATGGGCACGGGGCTGGTGTGCCACACGCTCAACCCGCGGCTGACCGCGGCGCACTTGGCGGCGATGGTGGGCGAGGCGGAGAACCGGGTGCTCGCGGTCGCCGCCGATCTGCTCCCGCTCGCTCGGGACGTGATCGCGCAGTGCCCGACGGTCGAGCATGTGATCCTTCTGGACGATTCCGACGCGGACATTGGCACCCTCGGGTCGCACCGGGTGCAGGTCTGGCGCCATGACGCCTTGCTGGAGGCACATGGTGCCGCGGCGACCTGGGGGGCGTTCGACGAGAACGCCCCCGCCGGGCTCTGCTACACCAGCGGGACGACGGGCAGCCCCAAGGGCGTCGTCTATACCCACCGCTCCAACTATCTCCACACGCTGCGCGCGCTGCAGGCGGACGCGGTGGCGATCACCGCACGCGACACGCTGCTGCTCGGCGTGCCGATGTTCCATGCCAATGGCTGGGGCATGCCCTTCGCCGCGCCGGCGGCGGGGACCAAGCTGGTGCTGCCCGGGCGGACGCTCGACGGGGCGAGCCTGGCACGGCTGATCCGCGACGAAGGCGTGACTGTTGCGGTTGGCGTACAGACCGTCTGGTTGACGCTGGCCGACCGGGCCGAGGCTAGCGGCGAGACTTTCCCGACGCTGGAGCGGGTGCTGATCGGCGGATCGAGCTGCCCGGACGCGCTGCTGAAGCGGCTGGAGGAGAAGCTGGGCGCGCGGGTGCAGACGAGCTGGGGGATGACCGAGCTCTCGCCCGTGGGCGCGATCGCGCCGCGGGACCTGCCCGCGGATGCGGCGCCGGCTTCGGGGCGGCCGATCATGGGGCTGGACCTCAAGCTGACCGATGCCGAGGGCAATATGCTGGTCCCGCAGCGCAATGTGCTGGGGCATCTCAAGGTGAAGGGGCACAGCGTGATCGAGCGCTATTTCCGGGCCGAGGAGAGTGCACTGGATGGCGAGGGCTATTTCGACACCGGCGACCTGGCGATGCTCGACACCGCCGGCAATCTGACGATCTGCGGGCGGGCCAAGGATCTGATCAAGTCGGGCGGCGAATGGATCAACCCGAACGAAATAGAAGCGATCGTGGGCACGCACCCGGCGGTGCGCCATGTCGCGGTGATCGCGCGGGCGGACGAGAAATGGGGCGAGCGGCCGGTGCTGATCGTCGAGAGCCAGGGCGAGGACCCGCGCGCGCTGCTCGAGATGCTGCGGGGCAAGGTCGCCGACTGGTGGATCCCGGGCGAAGTCGCCGAGGTGCCGGCGATGCCGCTGGCGGCTTCGGGGAAGATCGACAAGAAAAGGCTGCGCGAGGAGTATGCCGAGGGGCGGATCGAGGGGCGGAAGGTTTCGAGATAGGCGCGCGCCTGCCCCTCCCCTTTCGTCATCCCAGCCCCAAACCGTCATCCCGGCGAAAGCCGGGATCTCGTGCGACTCCTTCCCCACGCCTTTGCCTGAGCTCCCGGCTTTCGCCGGGATGACGGCCATTGGGTGAGCGGTGCGCTGACCTGCTCCCCTTCCCCCGGCGAAGGCCGGGGCCCAGTGCTTGAAATCACGCGCCCTGGCGCGTCTTCGCCGCGCACTGTCTAGTCTGGGCCCCGGCCTTCGCCGGGGAAAGATGGTTGCTTGTCTTCTTAAGCCCCTCCCCTGAAGGGGAGGGGTTGGGGTGGGGCCTGTCCGCGGGCTTCGGTCTCGGTGAGACACATGCCCCACCCCAACCCCTCCCCTGAAGGGGAGGGGCTTTTAGGGGATCAATCGCAGCCCTTCGCCTTTGCCGGGAGCTTGGGCGAGGCCAGGCCGACGTTCCAGTTCCATGCCACCCCGGCGGCGCGGCGGCGGCAGACCACCGCTTCATACTGGTCGTACATGCCGGGCATCAGGTCCGACTCTGCCCTGGGCGCGTCGGTGATGTGGAGATAGTTGCGTGCCTTGCCGAAGGCGGGCCAGGCCGTGCCCGGGTTGCCGGTCTTCACGAAGCTTGCCCAATGGCCGAGCATCGCATCCGACAGCGGGCGGTCGCTGTCGGGGATCGCCGGCCAGAGCGGGGGCAGCGGCGTCAGGTTGCCGAAGACATGGGGCAGCTCGCTGGCGTGGAAGGCGTGGAGGCCCTTGTCGTCCATCGCCGGATAGCCGTGATCCCAGAGATAGACATAGGCCGGCTTGCCGAGCGCGGCCTGCTTGCGGGCGAGCCGCTCGGTGGTCCAGCCGTAGAGCGCGTCGCGGGTGGTCGCGAGGATGCTCTGCTTGTAGTCCCCCGCCGGATAGAGCTTGAGGAAGGCATCGGCGAACTCGCCGTACTTCTCGCGGATGCTCTTCTCATAGGCCTCGGCACTGTCCGGGGCCTTGGGCGCCAGCACCATCAGCGAGCGGATCTCGCCCTGGTTGAAGCCGGTGAGGATCGGCACCGGGGCCTGCTTGCCCTGGTCGAAGGCGTCGACCATCTGGCTGGGCAGGACGAGGCCGTCGACCACGCCGAAGGGGAAGAAGCCAAGCTTCGCCGCGCCGTCGGTGATCGCCTGGGCGTCCATGCCGCGCAGCGCGGCGAGGTCGGGCGCCTGGAGGCCGGCCGTGACCATCGTGCCGACCGCCTCGGCCGAGGGCGTGCCGTACGCCTGCTTCTTCAGCTCGGGCATCGCGACCATGTACGCGCTCTGGGCGATCGCCTGGGAGAAGGTGCCGCGGGCGAGCGGGGATTCCATCAGGAACATCACGCTGAGGCCGCCGGCGGACTCGCCCGCGATCGTCACCCTTGCGGGATCGCCGCCGAACGCAGCGATATTGTGCTTCACCCAGGCGAGCGCGGCCATCTGGTCGAGCAGGCCGTAATTGCCCGAGACCTTTTGCGGGGATTCGGCGGAGAGCTGCGGGTGGGCGAGCCAGCCGAGGACGCCGAGCCGGTAATTGATCGAGACGACGATCATACCCTGCTCGGCGAGCTTGCGGCCGTCGTACATCGGCTCGCGGCTGGAGCCGCCCGACAGCGCCCCGCCATGGATCCAGAAGAAGACCGGGGCTTTCCTCGCATTCGCCGGCGCCCAGATATTGAGCGTCAGGCAATCCTCGCTGACCGGCATCGGCTGGGCCGGGGCGTAGACATTGGTCGGCGCCTTGGCCTGGGGCTGGACGCAGGCGGGGCCGAAATCCTTCGCCGCGCGGGTACCCGTCCAGACCTGCATCGGCGCGGGCGGGCGCCAGCGCATGCCGCCGACCGGGGGCACCGCATAGGGGATACCCTTGAAGCTGCGGATCTGGCCGTCGAGCGTGCCGCTGACGCTGCCGGAGGGCGCGTTGACGACCGGTTCCTGGGCGAGCGCGGTGCCCGAGAGCAGCAGGGCGGTGGCAAGGGCGGCGTGGCGGTACGGCTTCATGCGGGCACCTTTGCGGTCTGCTCGGCGCTTAGGATGCGGGCGAGCGTGAGGAAGAGCGCGATCGCGATCAGGTAGAAGGGCGAGAGGGTGTAGAGGGCGAGCTGGAGGCCGTGCGCCCAGCCATGGTCCTTGAACCAGTCGCTGGCGGCGCCGACCCAGGTCGGGCCGAGGCCGAGGCCGATGAAGTTCATCACCAGCAGCAGCAGCGCGCCGGAGAGCACGCGCTGGTCGGGGCGGACTTCCTCCTGGACGAGCGCGACCGAGGCGGAGAGGTAGAAATAGTTGAAGCAGTTGACGACGGTCAGCAGCAGCAGCGCGAGCGGCCAGCCGGGTGCCCAGACGAACGCCACATAGAAGGGCAAGGCGATGGCGAGCGAGATCGCCGGGCCTAGCGCATAGACGGTGCGGCTGCGGCGGCTGAGGCGATCGATGATGCGGCCGGAGAGCAGCATCGCGGCGCTCATCCCCACGCCGACGCCCAGCGCGTACCAGAGCGCGATCTCGGACAGGGTCATGCCCTTTTCGCGGATCAGGAACAGCACCGCGAACTGGCCGAGGCCGTAGGTGACGAACTGGGTGGCACCGCTGCCGAGCGCGGCGAGCATCAGCACCGGATGGGAGAAGAACATCGCGCAGGTGCCCCAGAAGGGCGCCTTGGCGGCGGTCGGCTGGACGGGGGCACCGACGTCGGTCGCGCCGCGCCTGGGCTCGCGGACGATCAGCGGCACGAGGACCGCGGTGACCACGCCGACCGCGCCGATCGCGACGAAGGCGATGCGCCAGTCGAGCAAGGCCGCGATCGAGGCGCCGAACGCGATGCCGAGCGCCGCGCCGATCGGGGGGCCGAGGTTGAAGATGCCGAAGGCGGTGCCGCGCTCGCCGGGCCGGAAGGTGTCGGTGATGATCGCATAGCTGGGCGGCACCCCGCCCGCCTCGCCGAAGCCGACGGTCATCCGGGCGATGACGAGCTGGGTGTAGCTGGTCGCCATGCCGCAGGCGATCGTCGCCCCGCTCCAGATCGCGCAGGCGAGCGAGAGGATGGTCACGCGGCTGGTGCGGTCGGCCAGCCAGCCGACGGGGATCGCGATGAAGCAGTAGAACATCGCGAAATAGAGCCCGCCGATCAGCCCGAGCTGGCGGTCGGTGATGTGGAGCGAGTCCTGGATCGGCTTGGCGAGGATGCCGAGCAGCTGCCGGTCGAGGAAGTTGAGGACATAGACGAAGGTGAGCGTGACGAGCACGATCCAGCGGCGGCTGCCACCTGCCTGAGTTTCCACGCGTCCTCTCTCCCTGGCGGATTTTCCGCCTTGGGCGCATCATGCGGGCAAGCGCGCGATGCTGTCAACATACACTATCACGCGTGTGAATATCCGCACGAAGGCTTGACGATGGCCCCGCCAGACCGGATGGACGGAGCGTGACCGAGACAGCCAAGCCCGTTCGCCGCTCGCGCAAGGCCGAGCAGCGCGCCGAGACGATGGAACAGATCTACGACGCTGCCGAGGAGCTGTTCTCGCAGCACGGGCTCTATGGCGTCACGCTCAAGGACGTCGCCAAGCAGGTGGGCGTGCACCACACGCTGCTCAATTACTATTTCGCCGACAAGAAGGCGCTGTTCGACGCCGTGTTCGCCCGGCGCGCCGTCGTCACCAGCGAGCGGCGGATGCGGGCGCTCGACGCGTACGAGGCCGAGGCGAAGGGCAAGCCGACCGTCGAGGGCGCGCTGCGGGCGTTCCTCGACACCGATCTCGACACCTATATCGAGGGCGGCGAGGGCTGGAAGAACTATGCCAAGCTCGGCGCGCAGGTGGCCAACACCCCGGCCTGGGGCGCCGACCTGATGGACGCGCATTTCGACCCCGTGGTGCTCAGGCTGATCGGGCTGCTCAAGCAGGCCCTGCCCGACTGCGCCGAGGAGGACATCTTCTGGGGCTATCACTTCGTCACCGGCGCGCTGATGCTCACCCTCGCCCGCACCGGCCGGATCGACAAGCTCTCGCACGGCCTGTGCCATTCGGACGATTTCGCCGCGGTGAAGGAGCGGATGGCCTCGTTCATGGCCGCCGGCTTCCTCGAGATCTGCAAGCGCGGGAAATAGTCGAATCTATTCGCTCTCTTGCGAGTGAATGATTGCGACGCTACGAAGCCCTCCGTCAAAACCAAAACGGAGAGCGGGATGTCGCTGGCGGGTCGAGTAGCAATCGTGACGGGTTCGGGCGGAGGACTGGGGCGCGCGCATGCGCTGTACCTGGCGAGCCAGGGCGCCCGGGTGGTGGTCAACGACCTGTCCCAGCCCGCCGCCGACGCGGTCGCCGCCGAGATCCGCGCCGCCGGAGGCGAAGCGATCGCCTTTGCCGCATCGGTGACCGACGAGGCGCGGATCGCCGCGATGATCGCCGAGACCGTCGACCGCTGGGGCCGGATCGACATCCTGGTCAACAATGCCGGCATCCTGCGCGACAAGAGCTTCGCCAAGATGAGCATCGACGATTTCCGCCTGGTGGTGGACGTCCACCTGATCGGCGCGGCGATCTGCTGCAAGGCGGTGTGGGAGCAGATGCGCGCGCAGAATTACGGGCGCATCGTGATGACCACTTCCTCCTCGGGCCTGTACGGCAATTTCGGCCAGGCGAATTACGGCGCGGCCAAGCTGGCGCTGGTCGGGCTGATGCAGACGCTGGCGATCGAAGGCGAGAAATACGGCATCCGGGTCAACAGCCTGGCCCCCACCGCGGCGACCGGCATGACCGAGGGCGTACTCTCAGCAGAGAGCCTCGAGATGCTGGCGCCGGATCTGGTGAGCCCCGGCCTGCTCGCGCTGACCGGCGAGGACGCCCCTACCCGCGCGATCCTGTGCGCCGGCGCCGGCCATTTCGCCGCCGCGCACATCACCCTGACCGACGGCATCCAGGTGGGCCGCGCCGCCGACGCGGGCGAGCAGGTCGCGGCCGGCTGGGCGGACGTGACCGACCGGACCGGCGAGATCGTCCCCGCCTATGGCTTCACCCAGGCCGAGCGCGAGGTGGCCGCCGCCACCGGCAAGGCGCCGGTCGCCGCGGCGGTGCGCTGAGCGGGGACCTTCCCCAATAGCGGTCGATCCGGCATCCCTTGGGGAATCGTTCCCCAAGGAGGTGCCGGATGCGTTTCCCCTTCGTCGCCCTGTTGCTGATCTGCGCGATCCCCGCCTGGGCGGCCGGCCCTGCCGCCGCGCAGGATCCCGATCGCACGACCAATGCCGAGATGACCGCCATCTTCGACGCGGACCAGGCGGCGCGGGACAAACCCGCCACGATCGACTGGAAAGTGCTGGGCGCGGCCGACAAGGCACGGCGCGCGCGCACCCAGGCATTGCTCGACACGGGCGCGCTGGACAGCGCCGACGACTTCTACCACGCCGCCTATGTCTTCCAGCATGGCGAGGCGCCCGAGGATTTCCTGAAGGCACATGCCCTGGCGGTCGTCGCCGTGGCGCGCGGCAAGCCGGAAGCGAGCTGGATCGCCGCGGCGACGCTGGACCGCTATCTCCAGAATATCGGGCAGCCGCAGATCTACGGCACCCAGTTCAGGCATCCGCCCAAGGAGAAATGGACCCAGGAGCCCTATCGGCGCGACCTGCTTTCCGACGCCATCCGCAAGGCGAGCGGGGTGCCTCCGCTGGCGGAGCAGGACAAGCAGCGCGAGGATTGGGAGCGGGAATGGCCGTGAGGGGGTGGCCGGTTGGCCGCATTTGATTGGAGCTGCGTTGTGGGCCGGACGGAACTGGTGCTAGGGCGCCACTCAACTGCCGGCGTCGTTCTCGTGACGAACCTGCAATCCGGAAAGCGTGAATTTCTAGCGACATGAGCGACCAAGAACAGGGCGTAGCGGTACAGGCACGCCGGATTCCATTCCCCTCTTCCATCAGCCCGGAAGCGCGGGCCAGTCTCGAAAGGCTGGTCGGCGAAGACGGTGTCCCGCTGAACGCGCTCTACACGATGCCCTTGCCGGACGATCATGCCGGCTGGATGGCGGTCAAGGCTGCAGCTGACGGACATTATGCGGCGGCCGTGGAGCGCCTCGCCGGCACTCTACGCTCCAGCGTCGAGACGATTCATGCCGGTGACGCCACCATCCATGTTGCGACGCCCGAAACCATTTCGAAGCCCGACTGTGCCTATCTGGACTTTCATGGCGGCGCGCTGGTGGTTGGCGGCGGGGCAGCCTGCCGTGCCCAGGCACAGATGCAGGCGGATCAGCATGGCGCACGCTGCTACGGCGTCGATTACCGGATGCCGCCCGAACACCCATATCCGGCGGCGCTGGACGACGCGATGGCCGCCTATCGCCATGTCCTGGAGCGCCATGCTCCGTCGCGCATCCTTGTGGGCGGCCGATCGGCGGGCGGCAACCTGGCGGTCGCGATGCTGCTGCGCGCGAAGGACGAGGGGCTTCCTCTACCCGCAGGATTGATCCTGCTTTCCCCGGAGGTCGATCTGACCGAGTCTGGCGACAGCTTTCAGGTCAACCAGATGGTCGATGTCGTGCTGCCCGGATCGCTGATGCGGAACAACCAGCTGTACGCCGGCGGTGCCGACCTGTCGCATCCCTATCTTTCGCCGCTGTTCGGCGATCTCACCGGCTTTCCGCCTACCTTCCTGCAGTCCGGCACCCGCGACCTGTTCCTGTCCAACACGGTACGGATGCACCGTGCGCTGCGCCAGGCGAGAGTCGACGCCGAACTGCATGTCTTCGAGGCCATGCCCCATGGTGGCTTCATGGGGAATACGCCCGAGGACCTCGACCTCGCCCAGGAGGTATCCCGGTTCGCGAGAACCCGGTGGGGTGACGTGCACAATCGCGCATGATCGTGTCGGGACGGATGGCCATGATTGGCGGCGCGCGAGGCGCCGCCAATCGGGCCCTCGCCGCTATTCCGCCTTGTACCGGAACACGATCACCAGCCCGGCGACGACCAGGCCGAGCCCGCCGATCATCAGCGCCGACATCGGGTTGCCGAGGATCGCCCAGTCCATCGCCGCGGTGACTCCCGGGACGAGGTAGAAAAGGCTGGTCACGTTCACCAGATTGCCGCCCGCGATCAGGCGGTAGAGCAGGAAGGTGGCGCCGACCGAGATGACCAGGCCCAGCCACAGCACCGGCAGCACGAAGCCCAGGTCCCAGGCGGCGTGGAAGGTGCCCAGCGGCGACATAACCCCGACAAAGCCGAGGCCGACCGCATATTGGGTGGGCAGCACGACCCAGGGCGCCTGTTTCTCCCGCTTCTGCAGGAGCGAACCGGCGGTGATGCCGAGCAGCGCCAGCCCGGCACAGGCCAGTCCGAGCAGGTTGAACCGCATCGACACCAGCCCGTCCGAGACGACCAGCGCGAGCCCCGCCAGTGCGCAGACCAGCCCCAGCAGGCGCGGAAGGGTCACGCGGCGCTCGGTGATGAAGAGGGTGAGGATGGGCTGCACCCCGAGCAGGGTCGCGAGTGCGCCCGGGGTGACGCCGTTATCGAGCGCCAGCAGGTAGAAGACGGTGTAGAGGCCCGCGATCAGCAGGCCGATCGCGATGTTGCGGCCGCGTGTACCGCGTGCCGGCACCAGCGTGCGCTGCCAGGCCGCGATCGCGAGCAGCGCCGCCATGGCGACGGCATAGCGGCACAGGAGGATCGCAAAGGGCGAGCCGTGGCGCAGCCCGATCTCGGAGACGATGGCGCCGCTGCTCCACAGCAGGACGAACAGAGTCGTCGGCAGCAGCGCCGACGCGTGACGGAAGGACATGATATTTCACCTGAAAGGACGTCATGAGGCCCGCGCATGGCGCGCGGGCGGCGTGCCGGCGGTCAGCCGGCGACGGTCGATACCGGCGGGGGCGGTGCCCCGACGCGGGCGACCCGGACAATCGATACAGGTGGAGGTGCGCAGGACATGCGCGCGAGCGGGCCGGCTGCACCAGATCGGTCGAGGCGGACGTTCGCGAACATGGCGTATCGATAGGCCGGCGCGAGCGCGAGGGCAAGCCACAGGATGCCCCTGCCCCACCCCGCCAGTCCCTGCTATGCCGCGCCGATGTTCCGTACCCTCGCGCTGCTCGCCCTCGCCTTTTCCCCCGCCGCACAGGCCCAGGATGCGCCCGAGGTCAGCGAGGTCGACGCGATCGCGTGCCGGCTCTCGGTACCCGACTATAATGGCTTCGCGCTGTCGCTCGAGGATGTCGCCAAGGCGCGGCACTGGAAGCAGGTCCCCTCGGCCAACGCCTTCCTGAGCGAATATGAGCTGCCGGCGGATATCCTGGTCGCGGGCTCCCATCGCACCCGGCGGATCGCGTTCAGCGCCAATGCGATCCTGGCGATCCTCGACGTGGCGGACCCGGCGGAGATCGCCCGCAGCGAAAACATCGCGAACCAGATGGACCCCGCGCCGCTGATCGCCGAGCTGGCCGGGCCGGACGGCAAGCATCGGGCCGAGGCGGAGGCCGCGGTCAAGTTCCGCAAGTTCCTGGGCGAGCGGATCCTGAAGGACGAGACCGAGCCTGCCGATGGCGAGGCCTTCCGGATGCACATGACCGTCGCGCGCAGCATCTCCAACGTCACCTCGCATCCCGGCAAGACGCTCTATGGCTGCAGCTATCGGATGGAGATGCTCGACAAGGACGGCAAGCCGCTCTGACGCGGTCCGCCGGGATACCGGTGGCATAGGCTTGCGGCCGGAGACCGGAAGCCTCGCACGGAGGCGCTGGCCGCAGCACGAACGATATTACTCATGTACTACAGATACTTAGATACATGACACACCGTTAATCTTCACCTTGACTCGATGTGACACCGGTATCAAGATACAAGCCGGAAACAATGGATCAGCCAAAGCTGACCATCCGAAGGGGAGAGGCAAGATGAAGCTGCGTGTTTTGACGCCGGGCATTGCGCTCGTTCTGGCATTGGCCGGGTGTGACAGTAACGATAGCGGCACGGTCGCATCGCCATCACCGACGCCAGCTTCGACACCGACACCGGGCGCGGCGATCACTTCGGGCCTGCTGCCCACGTCGGGCGAGACCGCAGCCTATAAGGACACGCTGCTCAAGCTGACCTTCACCGGCGCGCCGGTGGCGACCGGCATCGGCAGGATCCGCGTCTACAAGAGCGACGGCACGCTGGTCGACACGATCGACACATCGGGCGGCGCCACCGTCGCGGGCGGCGAGACCCAGACGGCGCTGGGCAATGGCAACACCGAGATCGACAAGATCGGCAACGGCGTCTCCACCCTGACCCAGTATCGCTTCACCTATTACCGCCCGATCCGGATCAGCGGGAACACCGCGATCATCAAGCTGCACGACAATGTGCTGGCCTATGACACCTCCTATTACGTCCAGATCGACCAGTCGGTGTTCAACGGCCCGATCGCGGGGTTCAACAGCTTCCCGGGGATCAGCGGCACGACCGGCTGGACGTTCAAGACCAAGGCGGCGCCGACCTCGACCACCGCGGTGACCGTCGACGATGACGGCACGGCCGACTTCCGTTCGGTGCAGGGCGCACTCAACTACATGATGACGGTGGGCTGCGCGTCGTGCGGCGCGGGCAACACCGCCGCCAAGACGATCACGATCAAGAACGGCACCTATGACGAGCAGCTGTTCCTGCGCAACGTCAACAACCTGACGATCACCGGCGAAAGCCGCGCGGGCACGATCGTCCAGAACAACAATTGGGAAGCGTTCAACCCCGGCGTGGGCGGCAGCCGCGCGACGGCGAACACCACGCTGAGCAACATCGGCGGCAACACCGCGCTGGGCAACCGGCTGGCGCTGGGCGGCGGGCGCGCGGTGCTGCTGATCGAGGGCGGCGACCAGATCAAGGTCAGCAACTTCACCATGCAGAACACGCATGTGAAGGACGCCACCCAGAACAGCCAGGCCGAGGTGATCTACTACAATTCGGCCAACCTCAACGGATCGCGCTTCATCGGCACCGACATGAACTTCATCGGCACGCAGGACACGCTGCAGATGAAGGGCTGGGTATGGATCTACAACAGCCTGATCGCCGGCGACGTCGATTTCATCTGGGGCTATCCCTATGCGATGGCGATCGAGAATTCGGAGCTGCGGACAGTCTACGACCCCTCGGCGCCGACCTCGGGCGGGTACGTCTTCCAGGCGCGATCGGCCAAGGGCTATCCCGGCTTCGTCGTGCTCGGCGGGTCGCTGACCTATTCGGGCGCGGTGCCCAGCGGGTCGACCTATCTGGCGCGATCGGGCGGCGTGAACCAGGCGGGCGGCTATTGCACGACGATGCTGGTGCTCGGCGGCGGATCGGCGAGCAACGCCACCCAATATTGCGACAACCTGGCGTTCATCGGCGTGAAGATGGACAGCCATGTCGCCGCGGCGGGCTGGTGGATCAACCCGATCCCGAACCTGCTGCCGAGCGCGACCGAAGGCTGGCGCGAGAGCGGCTCGCTGACGCCGGCCGGCACGGCGCTGTCGATGACCGGGCGCAACACCACCTATGGCAGCAGCACCGCGAACCTGACCGGGATCAACACCCGCGCCAAGGTGTTCGCGCAGTGGAACGGCAATGTCGGCTGGACGCCGGCACCCTGAGGCACTGCGAGGGCGGACGGCACGCACCGTCCGCCCTTGTTTACCCTAAACGAGCGTATGATACCCCCGGGCCGCCGGATGCGGGAATTCTCCTTCCAGAAATTCCCCCGGAGAACGGTCCGATGCTCGACATGGCCACCCCCTTTGCCGATAGCGGCACGACGATCGAAATCCTGCCCGCCGCGCCCCAGGTGAGCGAGACGGACGAGATGAACCACCGCATCGCCAACAGCCTGCAGCTGCTCTCGGCGATGGTCTCGGTCGAGGCGCGCGGCATCGCCGATCCGGCGGCGCAGGCTGCGCTCGACATGACCCAGCGGCGCATCGCCGCGGTCGCCAGCGTCCACCGCCAGCTCTACCAGGCGCACGAGACCCGGATGGTCGACCTGCGCGCCTATCTCGAGAGCCTCGCCGCCGACCTGGAAGCGAGCGCGACCGGGCGGCCGGTGCTGGTCGACGCCACCGCGGTCTCGGTCCGCTCGGACGAGGCGACCTCGATCGGGATCATCGTCTCCGAACTGGTCACCAACGCCTTCAAATATGCCTATGCCCCCGGCGCGCCGGGCAAGGTGCGCGTGATGCTGCGCAGCCTGCCGATGGGCGGCTACATGGTCGAGGTGTCCGACCGCGGGCGCGGGCGGCTGGCGGACACGATCCGCGGCAGCGGGTTCGGCAGCCGGCTGATCGAGCTGATGGCGGCGCGCCTCAATGCCAAGTGCAGCTATCACGACGCCCAGCCGGGCACGCGCTGCCTGCTCTTCGTCGGAGCGCGCTGAGCGCGATGTTGCGGGGCATACGCAAGTCGTTCAGCCTTGTATATTGGTCCGATTCAGACGGATCGACGCAAGGGAGCGAGATGGGACAGGAAGCCGAGCGAAGGCGATTGGCGGCGCAGGCACAGTCGGTGGCGACGGTGCTGCTCGCGCTCGGCATCTTCGCGCTCGACGTGCTCAGCCCGCTGCAGGGCGCGGTGGCGGTGCTCTACACCACCGTCGTGCTGCTCGCGACGCGGGCGCATTCGCGCGAGCTGACCCTTTCCGCCGGCTTCGTCTGCGCGCTGCTCGCGGTGGCCGGCTATTTCATCAGCCATGACGGCGAGGCGCTCGGCTCGCCAGCGGTGCGGCTGGCGGTGAGCCTGGTTGCGATCGCGATCACCACGCTGGTGTCGGTGCGGCACCAGGTGGCGGCCGAGCATCGCCGCCTGGCCGACCAGCGCTACCGCGCGATCTTCAACGCCGCCGGCTTCCCGATCTGGGAGGGCGACTGGTCGCAGGCCTTCGCGCTGCTCCAGGGCGGCCGCACGCCCGATGCCGAGGCGATCGACCTGGCCGCGCGCACCGCGACGATCTGCGACGCCAATAACGCTGCCGCGGCCCTGTTCGGCCTCACCCGCCGCGAGGAGCTGGTCGGCGGCACGCTGCTCCCCTTCCATACCCCCGCCGCCGAGGCGACGCTGGGCCGCATCCTGGAAGCGATGATCGCCGGCGAGACCGAGATCGAAGAGGAGACTCGCTTCGTCACCGCCCAGGGCGAACCGGTCGACGTGCTGCTGCGCGTCACCCTCCCGCCCCAGCGCAAGGAGTGGAAGCAGGTGCTGGTGATGGCGCTCGACGTCACCGAGCGGAACCAGACCAATGCCCGGCTCGCCCAGGCCCAGGCGCAGCTAACCCATGTCTCGCGGATCACCACGCTCGGCCAGCTCGCCGCCTCGATCGCGCACGAAGTGAACCAGCCGCTCTCGGCGCTGATCACCTATGCCAAATCGGGCAAGCGCTGGCTGGCCCGCGAGGCACCCGATGCCGCGGAGGTGAGCGACTGCCTGGACCATGTCGTGTCGAACGGCACCCGCGCAGCCGACGTGATCGCCCGCATCCGCGCGCTCGCCAGGCGGGCCGATCCGCGCCAGGACGCGATCGACCTGGGATCGCTGGTCGCCGAGACGGTGGAGCTGCTCCGCCGCGACCTCAACACCCATGACGTCACTGTCGCGGTGACGATCCCCGACGACCTGCCCCCGCTGGTAGGCGACCGGGTGCAGATGCAGCAGGTGCTGATGAACCTGATGCTCAACGCCGAACAGGCGATGGCACAGGTAACCCCAGACGCGCGCGTGCTGCACGTCGACGTGGTGTCCGAATCCGGCGGCGTCGCCGTCCATGTCCGCGACAGCGGCAGCGGCATCGCAGTGGAGCCCGAGAGCCTGTTCAGCCCCTTCTTCACCACCAAGGCGGACGGCATGGGCATGGGCCTGTCCATCTGCCGCTCGATCATCGAAAGCCATGGCGGTACATTGGGGGCCGCCAATCATCCCGAGGGCGGCGCCGTGTTCAGCTTCCGCCTTCCCGTGGCCGGCCAGTTGGAGAGTGCGGCATGACCGATGTTCTTGAGACCATCCTAGACGGCTGCGTCTGCGTGATCGACGACGACGCCGAGATCCGCGGTTCGCTCGACAGCCTGTTCCGCTCGGCGGGGCTGGCAGTGGCGCTGCACGACAGCCCCGAGGCGTTCCTGACCGCCGGTCCGCCCAAGGGCCCGGCCTGCCTGGTGCTCGACGTGCGCCTGCCCGGCACCAACGGGCTCGACTTCCAGGAGCGGCTGGCGTCCGAGGGTAAGGACATCCCCGTGATCCTGATCACCGGGCATGGCGACATCCCGATGACCGTTCGCGGCATGAAGATGGGCGCGGTCGATTTCCTGCCCAAGCCGTTCAGCGACGACCAGATGCTCGCCGCCGTCGCCACCGCGCTGGCCAAGGATCGCGAGCGCCAGGCGGGCGCGCAGAGCGATGCGAAGCTGAAGGACTGCTACGCCAGGCTGACCCCGCGCGAGCGCGAGGTGCTCGGGCTGGTGGTCGCCGGGCTGATGAACAAGCAGGTCGCGGCGCGGATGGAGCTGTCCGAGATCACGGTGAAGATCCACCGCGGCAATGTGATGCGCAAGATGGAAGCCCAGTCGCTCGCCGACCTGGTGCGCATGGCCGAGCTGCTCGGCGTGCGCGACGAGAAGGTCCAGCGGTTTAACATCTGAGTATGATGGTGCGCGGGGGCCAACTGGCCCACATGGGGTATCTGTAAAGCTATCGAGTAACCAGCGTGACCGACCCGTTCCCCTCCCCGCTCGTCGCGGTCGTCGATGACGACCCCGGCATAAGGGGAAGCCTCAACAGCCTGCTGCGATCGGCGGGCCTTGCCAGTGTGTCGTTCGAGAGCGCCGAGGCGCTGCTCGCCGATGATCCCGCGCGCTTCGCCTGGGTCATCACCGATCTGCACATGCCGGGGATGACCGGGCTCGAGCTGCAGGCCGAGATCGGCCGACGCGGCTGCGATTGCGAGATGATCGTGATGACCGCCTTCCCCACCCCCGCCTCGCAGAGCCAGGCGCTGGGCGCCGGCGCGCGGGCGTTCCTGACCAAGCCGATCGACCCTGACCTGCTGCTCGAGGCGATCGAGGGGGCGGCTTAGCCCCAAGCCGTCATCCCGGCGAACGCGGGGATCTCGTTCGGCTCCTTCCCCGCGCCTTCGCCTGAGATCCCGGCTTTCGCCGGGATGACGGTCGAGGCGAAGGCGTTGCCGCCCTCGCCCCAATCCTCACGCCACCGGATCGAGCGGGTTGACCCGCGAGACGATCAGCGGGTCGACCGGCGTCAGCGGCAGCGCCGGGATCGCATCCGGCGCCACCCCGAAGGTCGCCGCCAGGACTTCGTTCGAGAAGGACGACACCGCCGCGCGGTAGCCGACATCCTGGGGCATGGGCTGGTCGAAGAACACCAGGAAATGGATGTCGTCCTCGCTCAGCACCTCGATCTGGTGCGGATAGGAGCGCGGGATGAAATAGGCGTCGCCGGGCCCCAGCAGATAGGTATCGACGCTGCCGTCCGGATCGAGGATCGACATGCGGGCGCGGCCCTTGTGGACATAGCCCATCTCGGCGGTGCCCGGATGCCAGTGCGGCTCGCGCATGCCGTTCTCGCGCACGTCGATCGAATACATCGCGAGGTTCTTCAGCGCCGGCCAGAATTGCGCACGGGCGAGCTGGGCGGTGCCATAGGGGAAGTCGATCGGGGGCGTTTGCGCCGCGATGCTGAACTTGTGCGGATCGGGAAGGGCAGCGGTTTCCGGTACCTCGGCCGGGCCGGTGCGCTCGACCAGGTAGCGTGCGCTCGACGTGTCGCGGCGGATCGGGGCGAATTCCGCGGCCGGCACGGTGAAGGTGTTGCCGAGCACCGCATCGCTCATCGCGCCGAACGCGGCCTGGAGGGTGAAGTCCTCGGGCCGTTCGTTGCTGAACACGATGATCAGCTCGGCTTCGGTGTCGCCGATATTCTCGATCGTGTGGAGCGAGCCGGTGGCGATGTGGAACATCTCGCCCGCGGAGATGGTGAAGCGGCCAAACACATCGGCATTGTCGAGCACCGAGACGAGCAGTTCGCCCGACAGGCAATAGGCCAGCTCGTCGGCATTGGCGTGCCAATGCGGCTCGCGGATCGCGCCCGGGGCGATCACCAGCCGCTTCATCGCCATGCGCTTCAGCAGCGGGAACTCGTCGGCGGTGAGCCGGCGGGCCGAGCCGAGCTCGCCTTCATAGGCGGGGACGGCGTGGAGCAGCGAGCGTACGTGCCGGGATGCGGCCATGATCTTCCTCCTGGAGCATTGGTCGCGCCTCGCGCGCGGCCGGAACATCAGAGCTAGGCCGCCGGGCGAGGCTTCCATCCCCTATCAAGGTAGGCCCAACCTTGGTTTGGATTGGCGCGGGCGAAGCGCCGCACATCTCGGGACAGGTGCAAGACCCCGAGGAGATGCCCGTGAAAGCCATGCCCTTGCTGCTGTTCGCCTTGTGCAGCTGCTCCGCCCCCAAGGCGCAGGTCCAGTGCCCCGCCTTTGTCGATGTGGCGCCTGCCGCGATCCCTCCGGACTATCTCGAGGATTTGAGCCAGCGGCTCGCCGGGCCCGACCGCGCGAACACGGTGGTGACCGCGGTGACCGACATGCGAAAGCGCGCGCCGACGCTCACGCCGGACGAGATGACCGACATATTGATCGCGGCCGACTGCCCCAATGCGGCGGCGAAGCCGGACCATGACATCGCCGCCGACCGGGCCCGCATCGCCGCGTTCCGCGCGCAGGTGAACACGCTGATGGGTGGCCAACAAACCAGATAATACAATGGTTTATGTAAACCATTGTATTTCTGAACACCCGCTTTTCGCTCCCCTATCTCCGCCTTGCCAACCACGGTTTTGGAGGAATTTGAAATGGGAATGATCAAGCACGCCACCCTCGCCATCCTCGCCTCGGCAGCCTTTGCGGCGCCGGCGATGGCGCAGGACTTGACGAGCTTCACCGGCCCGCGCATCGGCGTCGAAGGCGGCTGGAGCCGGGTAGGCGGCGGCCACCGCGTGGGCGGGGACGGGTTCACCTATGGCGCGACGCTCGGCTATGACGTCGCTGCGGGCAATCTGCGCGTCGGCCCCGAGTTCGAGATCTCGGATTCCACCCAGAAGGAATGCCGTGCGGCCCCGGCGATCGCGGTCGGTGCGAAGGATTGCGAGCGTTCGGACCGCGACCTCTATGCCGGCGCGCGCGTCGGTTACGTCGCCGCTCCCTCGGTGCTGATCTACGGCAAGGCCGGCTATACCAATGCCCGCTTCTCCGACCGGATCGAGAATGCCGGCGCGAGCGATGTCGACAGCGCCGACAACCGCAGCGGCTACCGGATCGGTGCGGGCGCCGAATATGCGGTGACGCGCAACGTCTATGTCTCGGGCGAGTATCGCTATTCGCACTGGTCCAGCAACATCCATCAGAACCAGCTGCTCGCCGGCGTCGGCCTGCGCTTCTGAAGTCCCCTCCCCACGGCACCCCGCCGAACCCCCAAGCAAGGAGCATACCCATGAAGCAGATTATGATCGCCGCAGCGGCCCTGTTCGCGCTCGGCACCGGCATCGCCCAGGCGCAGGATGTGCCGCAGAACGCACCCCAGGACGCTCGCATCTTCACCGATGCCAGCGGCTTCCGCGCCGAGGAGACGCCGGGCGGCTATCAGCCGGCCAGCTCGCCCTTCTCCGGCCCCGTCACCCCGACCACCCAGGTGGTGTTCGTGCCGCAGGCGCTGACTCCCAGCCAGGCCTATCCGGCGCCGGCGCCGCTCAAGGCCTATCCGGCCTGCAAGCCGGGCCGCGAGGACAATTGCCGCCAGCGCCAGTGACCTGACGCACAGGCGGAACGCACGGCGCGCCGGCGGCCCAATGGGCTTCCGGCGCGCTTTCGTATCTTTTCGTCGCGCAACCGAAACTACTGTATGATGGCTGTCATCGTCCTCGCCGACGATACCCGTCTCGCCGGCCGGGGTCCCCCTCCCCGGCTTCGCCCTACCTCTGACGCTGGAGTATTCGACATGGCTACCATCACCACTCAGGACGGCACCGAGATTTTCTACAAGGACTGGGGCCCGAAGGACGCCCAGCCGATCGTCTTCCATCATGGCTGGCCGCTGTCGTCGGACGACTGGGACGGCCAGATGCTGTTCTTCCTCAACGAAGGCTATCGCGTCGTCGCGCATGACCGCCGCGGCCATGGCCGTTCGGCGCAGGTGGCCGAGGGCCATGACATGGCGCACTACGCCGCCGACGCCTCGGCCGTCGCCGAGCATCTCGACCTGCGCAACGCCGTGCACATCGGCCACTCGACCGGCGGTGGCGAAGTCGCGGCCTATGTCGCGCGCCACGGCCAGCCCCAGGGCCGCGTCGCCAAGGCGGTGCTGGTCAGCGCGGTGCCGCCGCTGATGCTCAAGACCGAAGCCAATCCGGGCGGCCTGCCGATCGAGGTGTTCGACGGGATCCGCGCCGGCGTGGCCGCCAACCGCGCCCAGTTCTTCCTCGATTTCGCCTCGGGCCCCTTCTACGGCTACAACCGTCCGGGCGCGACGATCTCGGAAGGCGTGATCCGCAACTGGTGGCGCCAGGGCATGGATGGCGCGGCCAATGCGCACTATCACGGCATCAAGGCCTTCTCGGAAACCGACCAGACCGAGGACCTGAAGGCGATCACCGTGCCGACGCTGATCCTGCACGGCGATGACGACCAGGTGGTGCCGATCGCCGATGCGGCCCTGCTCTCGGCCAAGCTGGTGCAGAACGCCGAGCTCAAGGTCTACAAGGGCTATCCGCACGGCATGCTGACCACGCATGGCGATGTGCTCAACCAGGACCTGCTGGCGTTCATCAAGGCCTGAGGCTCTTCCGAGCAAAGAAGAAAGGTCCATCCCTTGCGGGGTGGGCCTTTTCTTTTTGGGCGCCCGCCGGATCGATCGGTTCCGGTTTGAATTCTCCGCTCCGATCCTATTGCCCGGAAAGCTGGCCAGACTAGCCTGCGGACCGTCACGCGACTTTCGCGTGACTGAAAGGGGGCATGATGAAGAAGCAGATTGCCACTGCGTTCGCCGTTGCGGCGATGATGCTGGCGCCGGCCGCATGGGCGCAATATCGGTACTTCGGCAACATAGTACCCGATCCCGACCCCTCCAAGGTCGTCGAGTACATCATCACCTATACCGACGGGAACATCGACGGCGTGGTGGGCCGGCACATCGTCTATTGCGGCGGTGACGAGGATTTCGGCGGCCAGATCACCATGTGGATGGAATATCAGCAGGTCGGCATCTGCGAGCCGCCCTATTACGATCCCGAAAATCCCTGATCGCGCCTGACGCGCAAATAGCTGCGGCAGCCGACGCGGGAGGGCTCCTCCGTCGGCTGCCGCAGCGATCCAGCTTTCCTGGCCTGGGCCGGGCCTACACCATCTCGGGCGTGCGGCAGGCCTCGTAGAGGAACCAGGCGCGGCGCTCGCTCTCGTCGATCCACACTTCGAGCAGGCTCGTCGTCGCGACGTCGGAATAGGCGTCGCACAGTTCGTGCACGCGGCGCAGGGCGGCGACCAGCTGCTTGTTGTCGCCGTGCAGCTCGGCGAGCATATCCTGCGGATCGACATAATCGGCATTGTTGTCGAGCAGCCGCTGGTTGCCGGCGATGTCCGAGATCGAGCGGATCGTGGTGCCGCCGATCTTGCGCGCGCGCTCGGCGATGACGTCGGTCATCGCGAAGATCTGGTCGCCCTGGTCGTCGAGCATCAGGTGATAGTCGCGGAAGTTCGGGCCGCTCATGTGCCAGTGGAAGTTCTTGGTCTTGAGATAGAGCGCGAACACGTCGGCGAGCAGCCTCTTGAGCCCGGCCGAGATGTCGCGGGTGGCGCTCTCGCCCAGGTCGGTCGGCGTGCCGAGCTTGCGCTCCGCGGCGGTGATGAAGGTCATTTCCAGTCTCCTTGGAAGTCGGCGCAGGGGGATGCGCCTGGCACGGCGGAGATCGGTGGGCCGAGACTATGCGCCAACCCAAACCATGGTGTGAACCAGGGGGCGACCGGGGCACAACATCTTCGTATGATTGGCCGCAGCCTCCGCAGCTGCGAGAGTGCAATCGGGACATATCGAAAGGGCGCGACCATGGAATGCCGGCACGTGATGACCGTGAACGAAGTCACGCCAAGCGCCCGTGGCTGCGAGGAATGCCTGAAGATCGGCAGCGAATGGCTGCACCTGCGCCTGTGCCGCGCCTGCGGCCATGTCGGCTGCTGCGACCAGAGCCCGCACCGCCATGCTACCGCGCATTTCCACGCGACCCGCCACCCGATCATCGAAGGCTATGACCCGCCCGAAGGCTGGGGCTGGTGCTATGTCGACGAAGTGGTGGTTGATCTGCCCGACCAGACACCCCAGCTGGGGCCGATCCCGCGCTACTATTGATCCCGGAGTTTCCATGAGCACCACCACGCCCCAGGCCGCCGACGCGGCACCGGATACGCTCGGCCGTCCGCTGATCTTCGCCATGGCCGCCGCCGCGGGCATCGCGGTCGCCAATATCTACTACAACCAGCCGATGCTGGGCGTGATGCAGCGCGACCTGCCGGGCAGCGGCACCGTGCTGGTGCCGACCGCGACCCAGATCGGCTATGCGCTGGGCCTGTTCCTGCTGGTGCCGCTGGGCGACCTGGTCGAGCGCAAGCGGCTGATCGCGATCCAGTTCGTCGTCCTGGCCGGCGCGCTGGCGCTGGCCGCAATCGCCCCGAGCGCGGCGATGATCATCGCGGCGTCGGTCGCGGTGGGTTTCGCCGCAACGGTGGCGCAGCAGATCGTGCCTCTGGCCGCGCACCTGGCCCCGCCCGAGAAGCGCGGGGCGGTGGTCGGCACCGTGATGGCCGGGCTGCTCTGCGGCATCCTGCTCAGCCGGACGCTGGCCGGCTTCGTCGCCGCCCATGCCGGCTGGCGCGAGATGTTCTGGCTGGGCGTGCCGCTGGCACTGGCCGCGGGCGGCGTGATGGCACTGACCTTGCCGCACAGCGCACCGGACTCCGCGCTGCGCTATCCCCAGCTGCTCCGCTCGCTCGGCGGGCTGTGGCGCGAGTTCGGCGCACTGCGCCACGCCGCGATCACCCAGGGTCTGTTGTTCGCGGCGTTCAGCGGCTTCTGGACGATCCTGGCGCTGCGGCTGCAGGAGCCGGCCTTTGGCCTCGGCTCCGAAGTGGCGGGCCTGTTCGGCGTGATCGGCGCGGTGGGCGTGCTCGCCGCCCCGATCGCGGGCCGCATCGCCGACCGGAAGGGTCCGCGACCGGTGATCCTGCTCGGCGCGGTCTGCGTGCTGGTCGGCTGGGCGTTCACCGGGCTCTGGGCATCGATCGCCGGCATGGTGATCGGCGTGATCCTCCTCGACTTCGGCGTGCAGGGCGCGCTGGTCTCGCACCAGCACGTGGTCTTCGCGCTGCGCCCCGAAGCACGGGCGCGGCTCAACACCATCTTCATGGGCGCGATGTTCGTCGGCGGCGCGGTCGGCTCGGGTGCCGCGACCTGGGCCTGGTCGGTGGGCGGCTGGACTGCCGTGTCGGCGCTCGGCGCGGCGTTCGCAGCGGTGGCGGTGCTGATCCAGTTCACCCACCGGCAAAAGGCGCATTAAGCCCTCTCTCCAAACACTCCCGTCATCCCCGCGAAGGCGGGGATCCAGGGTAACGGCGCGAAGTCCTTCCTGACTCTGGATCCCCGCCTTCGCGGGGATGACGACTAAGTTAAGCTTCCCGCACCCGCAGCGTCGCGAGCGCGGCCAGTGCCATCACCACCGCCGCGATCGCCATCGTCCAGATCGGCTGGCCCGGGAAGACGTGCCGCATCACCGTGCCGATCACCGTGGCGACCAGCAGCTGCGGGATGACGATGAAGACGTTGAACAGGCCCATGTACACGCCGAGCTTGGCCTGGGGCAGCGACGAGGCGAGGATCGCATAGGGCATCGCCAGGATCGACGCCCAGGCGACGCCGATGCCGATCTCGGCGACCAGCAGCGTGTTCGCATCCCGGATCACCAGGAAGCTCGCATAGCCGAGCGCGCCCAGGCCCAGCGCGATCGCATGGGTGCGCGTCTTGCCGAAGCGGCGGGCGAGCGGCCGGAGCAGGAACAGTGCGGCGAAGGTGGCGACGGCATTGTAGGCCGCGAACAGGATGCCGACCCAATTGCCCGCATCGTTATAGCCTTCGCTCGCCGGATCGGGCGCGTGGAAGACATACTGCGCGACCACCGGCGTGGTGTAGATCCACATGATGAACAGCGCCGACCAGCTGAAGAACTGGACGACCGCGAGCCGCTTCATCACCAGCGGCATGCCCGAGAAATCGGCCATCAGATCGCCGAGCAGCCCCCCGCCCCGCGTCACCGCCGTGACGATCCGCGCGGCGCCATAGGCGGCGAGCAGGCCCGCGAGCAGATAGAGCTCCTTCTCGAGCCCGAGCGCGAACACCGCGACACCGAGCGCGGCGCCGGCGGCCAGCCAGGGCACCCCGGCGGTGGTCGAAGCGGGCAGCGGTGCCTGCGGCTCCGGTGCCGGGCCATCGAAGGCCGCAATCTCCTCAGGGGAATATTCGCGGGTGGTGAACACGGTCCACAACACCGCGAGCAGCAGTGCCGCCCCGCCCAGATAGAAGCTCCAGCGGACCGTATCGGGCAGGCCGCCGCCCGGCGCGACGTTCGACACGCCGAAATGATCGAGCAGGAACGGCGTGGCCGATCCGATCACCGCGCCCGCGCCGATGAAGGCAGTCTGGATCGCATAGCCGGCGGTGTGCTGCTCCTTGTCGAGCATGTCGCCGACGAAGGCGCGGAACGGCTCCATCGAGACGTTGAGCGAAGCGTCCAGCACCCAGAGCAGCAATGCCGCGACCAGTAGCGCCGGCGCATTGGGCATGCCGATCAGCGCCAGCGTCGCCAGCACTGCGCCGGCGAGGAAATAGGGGCGCCTGCGACCGAAGCGGCCCCAGGTCCGGTCCGAATAATGGCCGATGACCGGCTGGACGAGCAGGCCGGTCAGCGGGGCGGCGATCCACAGCAGCGGGAGATTGTCGATGCTCTCGCCCAGCGACTGGAAGACGCGGCTCATGTTCGCGTTCTGCAGCGCGAAGCCGATCTGGATACCGAGGAAGCCGAAGCTGATGTTCCACAGCCCGGCAAATCCCTGGCGCGGCCGCCCCCCTGCCGAACTCACCGGCGACCGGCCTTCTTGCCCGGTGCGACGAAGCGGATCGCCTCGCCACCGCCCGGCGCGAGCGCGATGCTGAGCGTATCGCCCTTCTTCACCTGCTTGCTCTCGATCGTGATCGAGTGGCGGGCATCGGTGCGATAATCCGCGCCCGGGCCGTCGCGATAGATCTCGGCGGTGTAGGTCTTGCCGGCATCGAGGAAGTCGAGCGTCACGGTCGAGCTGCGCGCCTCCTCGTCGCCAACGGCGCCCAAGTACCAGTCGTCGCTGCCCTTGGCCTTGCGGACGATCGTGGCGTAATCGCCGACTTCGCCGTTCAGCACGCGGGTGTCGCTCCAGTCGGTGGGCACGTCGCGGATGAACTTCATCTCGCGCGGGTACTTCGCGTAGTTCTCCGGCGTGTCGGCGGCCATCACCACCGGCGAATAGAGCACGACGTAGAGGCCAAGCTGCTTGGCGATGGTCGACTTGATTGCCGAACCGTTCGAGCCGCTCAGGCTCAGCACGCCCGGGGTGAAGTCCATCGGGCCGCCGAGCAGCTGGGTGAAGACCATGTTGGCCTCATGCTCGGGCGGGTTCTTGCCACCTTCCCAGGCATTGTATTCCATGCCGCGGCCGCCTTCGCGCGCCACCCAGTTCGGGTAGGTGCGGCGAAGACCGGTGTCCTTCACCGGTTCATGGCTGTCGATCGAGACATGGTATTTGGCCGCCGTCTCCACGACGCGGAGATGGTGGTTCACCATCCACTGGCTCTCATGCCATTCACGGTGCTGCGAGCCGTCCGGATCGACGCGCTCGATCTGGCCGGCATCGGTGACATAGCCGGTCTTGACCACCGGGATGCCGTGGTCCTGGGCATATTTGAACGCGCGATCGAGCTGGCCGTCATAATGGCTGGCCGAGCCGCCGGTCTCGTTATGACCGATCAGATAGACTCCCTTGGCCTTGGAATAGCGCGCCAGCTCGGCGGCGTCGAAATCCTCGGTCGGCTGGTCGAAATTCATGTCCTTGCCATTGCCGAACCAGTTGCCGTCCCAGCCGACATTCCAGCCCTCGACGAGCACGCCGGGGATGCCGTTCGCGGCGGCGAAATCGATATACTGCTTCACATGCGCGGTGGTGGCGCCGTGCTTGGGGCCGCGCGACCAGGTCCATTCGCCCTTGATCATGTTCCACCACACGCCGACGAACTTGCCCGGCTTGATCCAGGAGACGTCGCCAAGCTTGTTCGGCTCGTTGAGGTTCAGCGTCATGCGGCTGGCATTGTAGAGGCCGGCGGCGTCATCGGCGATCGCGATGGTGCGCCACGGCGTCGAGAAGCCGGCGTCGCGCGACACCTTGGGCGCGCCGGCGCCCGGGGTGAGCGAGGCCTTGAAGGTGTTCCCCTCGGCCCGCTGCAGGTTCATCGCGGCATAGTCGACCAGCGCCGCCTCGTGCAGCGCCACGTGCGTACCGTCGGCAAGCTTGACCGTCATCACCGTCTGCGCGGTGCCGACCGCGTCGAGCGGGGTCTTGTTGTAGAGATATTCCTCGCGGTTCCAGAGGTACGCGGGCTTCCACCAGGCGGTGCCGGGTTCGGCAAAGGCGAACTCGGTCAGTTCGTCGGCGATATTGGCGTGCTTGAGGTTGACCTGGGCCGGCAGGGTGTAGCGAAAGCCGATACCGTCATCGAACAGCCGGAAGGTGACGTCCATCTCGCGCTGGAGATCGGACTTCTCCTGCAGGCGCACCGTCATCTCGGTGTGGTTGTCGCGGATCGTCGACCATTCACCGAAGGGCTGCGTCCACGTCGTGTCCGACTTGTCGCGCTTCACTTCGACCACGCGCATGTTGCGATCGAGCTTCGGCGCGTCGGTGAACAGGAAGCCGAGCCGGCTGTCGGTCAGCAGCGGCTTGCCGGCGCGCTGGACGGCGTAGCTCGCCCGCCCTTCGCCATCGATGCTGATCGTGACGGTGAGCTTGCCGTCGGGCGACGCGGCGCGGGCAACGGCATTGCCCTCCAGCTTCTGCGAGAGGTCATCCTGCGCCAGCGCCGGGGCAGAGAAGGTGAAGGCAGCGAAGGCCAGCGCGATGGGGGCGAACTTCATGGATACTCCTCAGACTTCGAAGCGGGCGATCAACCCGGAATAGGGGGCGAAGGTCCAGTCGGCGACCTCGCTGGTCGAGAGCAGCGGGCGCCACTGCCCGGCATCCGCCGGCGTGAAGTGCCGGCCAGTGTCGCCCAGATTGAACAGGCAGAGCAAGCGTTCGCCCTCGCCTTCACGCTCGAAGGCGAGAAGATCGGCGGGGGCATCGAGAAAGGCGATGTCGCCGGTGCGGAGCGCGGGCGAGGCGTTGCGGAGCGCCAGCACCTGGCGGGTCCAGGCGAGCAGCGAGCCGGCATCGGCGTTCTGCACATCGATCGCCAGCTTCGCATGGTTGGGGCCGACCGGCAGCCAGGGCTTGCCGGTGGTGAAGCCGAGCTGCGGGGCCTGCGCCTCCCAGGGCATCGGCGTACGGGCGCCATCGCGCGACAGGGTGCGCGGCCAGTTGGCGATCGCTTCGGGATCCTGGAGGTCCTCGAACGCGATCTCGACCTGGTCGAGGCCGAGCTCCTCGCCATAATAGAGGAAGATATTGCCGCGCAGCGCCGCGAGCAGCAGCATCTTCATGCGGGCGAACGCGTCCGCCTGCCCGGGCGCGGCCCAGCGCGAGACGGCGCGCGGTGCGTCATGGTTCTCGAACGCCCAGCTCGGCCAGCTGCCGCCCGACTGCCAGTTCTCCAGCGCCTCGCGTACGGCCGCGGCGGTCAGGCTGGGGGCATAGAGGAAATCGAAACCATAGGCGGTGTTGAGCCGGTTGTTGCCGGCGGTGAACAGCTTCATCTCGCGGTCGGCATCGGCCCCGCCCACTTCGGCGACGGTGAAGCGATCGGGATATTCGTCGAACACGTCGCGCAGCCGCTCGAGGAATGGCGGGATGTCGGCGTGGCTCTGGTTGTAGATGTGGAGCTGGAAATCGAACGGCCGGGTGCGCGGGGTGTTCGAAGCGGGCGCCGGCGGATTGTCGCGGAATTCCGGGTCGTGCATCGAGAAGTTGATCGCATCGATGCGGAAGCCGTCCACGCCGCGATCGAGCCAGAAGCGGGTGATCGCGAGCAGCTCTTCCTGCACTTCGGGCAGGTGGCAGTTGAGCTGGGGCTGCTCCTTGAGGAAATTGTGCATGTAGTATTGGCCGCGCCGCGCGTCCCAGGTCCAGGCCGGACCACCGAAGACCGACTGCCAGTTGGTCGGCGGCGAGCCCTCGGGCTTCGCATCGTGCCAGACGTACCAATCGGCCTTGGGATTGTCGCGGCTGGCGCGGCTCTCGACGAACCAGGCGTGCTGGTCCGAGGTGTGCGCCCAGACCTGGTCGATCAGCACGCGCAGGCCGAGCGCATGGGCGCGGGCGATCAGCGCGTCGAAATCGGCGAGCGTGCCGAAGATCGGATCGACGTCGCGATAGTCCGCCACGTCATAGCCGAAATCGGCCATGGGCGACTTGAAGAAGGGCGAGAGCCAGATCGCGTCGACGCCCAGGCTCGCGACATAGTCGAGGCGCTGGGTAATTCCGGGCAGGTCGCCAATGCCGTCGCCGTTCGAATCGAAGAAGCTGCGCGGGTAGATCTGGTAGATCGATGCGCCCTTCCACCAGGGCTGGGCATCATGGGGTTCCGCTTTCGCGGCAAGCTGGGTCACTTCGGAGTCTCCGCCGCGCACACCGCATAGCCGAGCGGTGGCAGGGTGATGGTCAGGGAGCCGGGGGCGCTGGCGCGGGGCGCGCAGCTTCCGGCAAGGGAACGGAAGTTCACGGATTTCACGTCGACCTGCACCTGACGGGTCAGGGGTTCGGTCGAGGTGTTGAAGGCGAGCAGCACTTCGGCGCCGGTGGCGGGATCGAAGCGCGAGAAGGCGAGCAGGCCGGGCTTGTCCTCGCGGGCGCGGAGCAGCTGGCGGCCGCGGGTGAGCGCCGGCGTGGCGGTGCGCAGGCGGGCGAGCGCGGCAATCTCGCGGAAGAGGGGGTTGGTCTCGTCGAAGCGCGGGGTGGCGGTGGTGGCGTCGCTGCCGACCAGCTTGCGGGCGTTGTACTGCGCGACCTTGCTGCCGAACTGGTCCTCGCGCGCATCGACATCGTTCGAGCCGCCGGCAAAGCCCTGCTCGTCGCCGGCATAGATGGTCGGCACGCCGCGCAGGGTGAGCAGCAGCGCGTTGGAGAGGAGGACGCGCTGGAGCACCTCCGCCTCGCTCGCCTGGGGGAAGGCCTTGCGGACGAAGAAGGCGAAGCGGCCATTGTCGTGATTGCCCGAGAAGGTCGGCAGGATCGCTGCGGTATCGGCGCCTTGTGCGTAGAGCACATCGCCGTCGAACAGCTTCTCGAACACGTCGGTGCCCCTGGTGCCGGCGACGCTGTCGAGCAGTGTCTGGCGGAAGGCGAAGTCGAGGACCGAGGGCAGTTTCGCGGTGATTGTGTGCGCGGCCTGGGCAGCAGGATCGGCGACTTCGCCGAAGATGTGGAAGTTCGGGATACCCTTCGCGTGCGCGCGCTCGAGCATCGGCGGGACGAAGGCGGCCCAGAATTCCGGGTTCACATGGCGGGCGGTGTCGATGCGGAACCCGTCGATCCCGAACCGGTCGATCCAGCTGCCATAGATCTGGATCATCCCGGCGAGCACCCGCGGATGCTCGGTCATCAGATCGTCGAGCCCGACGAAATCGCCCATCAGGGAGCTCTCGCCGGCGAAGGTCGAGTCACCGCGATTGTGATAATAGATCGGATCGTTGAGCCAGGCCGGGTGCTTGATCGCCTTCTCGCCCTCCGGGACGAAAGGCGTGTAGGCGTAGCTCGGGTCGGTCAGCCTGGCGAAGTTCGCCGCGGTGCCGACATCGTCGCCGGCGAAGCCCGGATTGATCGGCGCGCCGTTCACGCCGCCGCGGCGCTGATAGGGATAGTCCGCACGGCCGCGATAGGCGCAGGCGCCGCATTCGCGATACTGGATGACGTCGGCCGTGTGGTTCACGACGATGTCCATGTAGACTTTCATGCCCTTCGCATGCGCCGCTGCGACCAGGGCGGTAAAATCCGCGTCGGTGCCGAAATGCGGATCGACATGGGTGAAATCGGTGATCCAGTAGCCGTGATAGCCGGCGCTCTGCTGGCCCGGGCCGCCCTGGACGGGCTTGTTGACGAAGATCGGCGCGACCCAGATCGCGGTGATGCCGAGCTTCTGGAGATAGGGGAGCTTGCTCGTCAGGCCCTTGAGATCACCGCCATGATAATAGCGGGCATCGGTGGGATCGAAGCCGGTGGTGCCGCGATCGCCGGTGAGGCCGCCGCGGTCGTTCGACGGATCGCCATTGGCGAAGCGATCGGGGAGGACGAAATAGATCACTTCGTCCTGGGGCAAGCGGGCGCGATAGTCCTGCGCGGCGGCGGGCAGTGTCGACAGGAGAGCCAGAACCAAAGCCGTTCCCCGGCGAAGGCCGGGGCCCAGTTTCGACGAAGTGGGTGAGGCGGGATTTCCTCTCGAAAGCCGTGGCAACTGGACCCCGGCCTTCGCCGGGGAAAGGAACAGCTTAAGCTTGCCGCGCATCAGGCAGCTCCCGCGCAATGCTGTGCCACGAAGGCGGCGTGGTCCTGCATCTGGCCGACCTCGCGCGCATTGAGCAGCTCGATCAGTTCGAGATATTCCGCGATCTCCTCCCGCGACGGCGCATCGGCCAGCGGGTGGTGGCCGGTCGCCGCGATCCCCTGCCCCGCCAGCACCTGGAACCAGGCGACTTCGCTGAACAGGTCCGCCTCGCCGCGGACGATTGCGCCCGAGGCGCGCCACAGCTCGATCTTGTGACGCAGGCTGTCGGGCAGCGCAGTGGCGCGGCGTTCGGCCCAGAAGGGTTCGTCGCGGTCGTTCGCCCAATAGTGCAGCACGAGGAAATCGCGGATGCGGTCGTACTCGAGATGCGTCTGGCGGTCATACTCGTCGCGCTGGACCTGGCTGACATGGCGGCCGGGCAGCAGCTTGAGGATCCGCTCGATGCCCGACTGGATCATGTGGATGCTGGTCGATTCCAGCGGCTCGAGGAACCCGCTGGCGAGGCCGAGCGCGACGACGTTGTGCTTCCAGAAGCTCTGCCGCTTGCCCGCAGTGAAGCGCAATGGGCGAGGATCGTCGAGCGGCTTCTCGTCCAGCCCGGCGAGCAGCCGCGTGGCCGCTTCGTCGTCCGAGAGATGCGCGCTGGAATAGACGATGCCGTTGCCGGTGCGGTGCTGGAGCGGGATGCGCCATTGCCACCCCGCACCGTGCGCGGTGGCGCGGGTATAGGGGGTGAAATCGCGTGCACGCTCGGACGGCACCGCCATGGCGCGGTCGCAGGGGAGCAGGTCGCTCCACGCCTCGAACCCGGCACCCAAGGTCTCGCCAATCAGCAGCGCGCGGAAGCCGGTGCAGTCGATGAACAGGTCGCCGGCGACTTCGCGCTCGCCGTCGAGCCTGAGCGCAGTGACGTCGCCGCCCTCGCCCTCGCGTTCGACGGCAACGATCCGCCCTTCGATCCGCTCCACGCCGCCGCTTTCGGCCAGGCCGCGCAGGAAGCGGGCATAGAGCCCGGCGTCGAAATGGAAGGCATAGGGCATTTCGGGCAGCAGCTTCGCCGTCCGCGCCGGGCCGCGCTGGAACTTGTTGGCCAACGCCGCCGCATTGTTGAGCGAATAGGGCGCGAGCGGCTTGGCCACGCCTTCCGCGAGCCCGCGCAGCCAGCTGTGCTGAAAAGCGAGCAGGCCGTTCTCGCGGCCGACATCGCCGAACGCATGCATGTAGCGCCCGACCCTGGTCCAGCCGACGAACTCGATCGCCAGCTTGAAGCTCGCCTGGGTGGCGGCGATGAACTGGTTCTCGTCCACGCCCAGGCTGGCGTTGAACAGGCGAAGCTGGGGGATCGTCGCCTCGCCCACCCCGACCGTGCCGATCGCCTCGGACTCGACCAGGGTGATGTGGAAACGCTTGTCGAGGAACCGGGCGAAGGCCGCCGCGGCCATCCAGCCCGCGGTGCCGCCACCGGCGATCACGATGCGGATCGGCTGCTCAGTCTGCACGTCGGCGCCTCGACAAAAACAGGTGGCCCGGCGGGGAAGCCGGGCCACAGCTCGGGGGGATCAGAACTTGTAGGTCAGGCCGAGATAATAGTCGCGGCCGTAGCGCTGATACTCGCGCACCAGGCGGGGATCGGTCGCCTCGGTGGTGACGAAGGGCTGATCGGTGATGTTCTTCGCCTGGGCGAGGATCGAGAGGCCGGCGAGCGGACCGCTCTTGAACTCATAGCCGATCTGCGCGTCGAGCACGCCTTCTGCACGACCCTGGCGATATTCCGGGTTGGCGGAAAGGCCGGCCAATTCCGCCAGGAAGCTGTCGCGCCAGCGATAGGTGGCACGTGCCTGGAAGCCGCCCTTCTCGAAATAGGCGGTGCCGGTGGCGACCCACTTGGACTGGCCGGGCAGCGTGATCGGGTTCACGTTGTTGGCGTAGCGGATCTTGCTGTCGACATAGGTGCCGCTGGCGAAGACGCCGAAGCCGTCGAGCGCCTTGCTGAACACGCTGAAGGGCAGCGAGGCCGTGGCCTCCACGCCGAGGATGTCGCCCCGGCCGGTGTTGGCCGGCGAGCTGACCAGGCCGAACTGCGCGTTCTGGCCGCGGACGATCGCCTGCTGTGCCGGGGTGAGCGCCGGGAGCAGCGCCGAGAAGTCGTACAGCACCGAATTGTTCGGATCGACGAAGTCGGTCAGGTGCTTGAAGAAGCCGGTCAGCGCCAGATAGCCGCCGCTGTTGCCGAGATACTTCTCGAACGAAATGTCGATATTGGTCGACTGGTACGGACGCAGGCGCGCATTGCCGCCGTTCGAGCTGAACGGGCTGTTCTGCGGCAGGCTGCCCTGGCCGATCTTCGAGATGTCGATCGACACCGCCTGGGTCACGCGCTCCTGATCGAGGCGCGGGCGCACCATCGTCTGGGCGGCGCCCATCTTGATGAAGAAGTTCGGCTGCAGCTCGAGGCTGAACGAGGCCGAGGGCAGGAAGTTGGTGTAGCTCTCCGAGCTGGTCACCGGCGAGATCGTCACCACGCCGCCGTTCAGCGCGGCGATCTGGCCGTCACCGCCCTGCTTGGTGTGGACGACCTGCAGGCCGAGCGAGCCGCGCAGCGCCTTGCCACCCACTTCGCCGTCGAGCGTGAGCTTGGCATAGCCGGTCAGCACGTCCTCGGTGACGGTGTTGTCGCGCACCAGCGAGTCCGGGCGGTTGTCGAACACCGAGTTGAGCAGGCCATAGACCTTCAACGGATCGACGGTGAGCATCTGGGGAACGCCCAGATAGTCGAGGCTCACCTTCTCGCCGAGCAGCACGTCGTTGGGCACCGCGACGCTGGTCGGCGTACCGCTGGCGACGGTGCAGTTGGTGCCACCGCCCTTGGGGCAGAGGAAATAGCTGGTGTACTTGCTCTGCTTCTCGCGGCGGCTGTAGTTGCCGCCGACTTCCCAGGCGCTGAACACGCTGCCGCTGATCTCGCCCTTGAAGCTGGCGCGCAGCGACTTGAGATCGTCGGTGAAGTCCGGACGGTTGAGGAAGCCGGCCTGCACCACGGCGGTGGTGCCGTTATAGCCCCAGCCACGCGGATCGGTCAGGCGGATGACGCTGGTGTTCGAATAGTCGAGCGTCGGCACGATATTGTAGGTGCCGTCGTCATTCTGGTGGATCTTCACCGTGTCCTTGGCGCCGGTCGAGTTGTAGCCGGTGCCCGAATAGGTCTCGAGCAGGAAGTCGGTGCGGGTCGCGCGGCTCCAGCTGGCGTCCACGTTGAAGTGGATCGTGTCGCTCAGCTTGAAGTCGTTATTCCAGCCGAGCGAGATGTTCTCGGCCTTGCGCTCGTTCAGGTCGTTGCGCTGGACGTTGACCAGGTTGCTGATCGTCGCATCGGTGACCAGCCCGTTCTGCACGGTATAGCCCGGCGCGATCACGCCGTTCGAGCCCCAGGTCGGCGCGATGCCGAACTCGATGCCGCGCAAGTGCTGGGTTTCCTTGAAGTTCGAATAGAGCGCATCGAACGTCGAGTGGAAATTGTCGCTGGGCGCCCATTCGATCGTCGCGACGCCGCCATAGCGCTTGAGCAGGTTCGACTGGACGTACGGCTTGGCGCCGCCGAGCATCAGGTTGCCGCCGACCGCCGGATCGTTGGGGAAGCCCCAGGCGGCATAGCGCTCGATCTGGGTGGGCGTGTTCTGCGCCGAGACGCCCAGCGCGATGCCCAGCGTGTCGTTGGCGAACTTGCCGACATAGGTGGCAGAAGCCTTGTAGCCGTAGCGCGTGCCGTCCGGATTGAGCTTGTCCGTCTCGTTCATCTGGCCGCGAGCCGAGACGACGAAGGTGTTCGCCTTCTGGTCGAGCGGGCGCAGCATGCGCAGGTCGACGGTGCCGGCGATGCCGGCCGCGATCAGCGAGGCGTCGGCCGACTTGTAGACGTTGACGTTCTTGAAGAACTCGGACGGGTACTGGTCGTACTCGACGCCGCGATTGTCACCGACGGTGACCTGCTCGCGGCCGTTGAGCAGCGTGGTCGAGAAGTCGGGGCCGAGGCCGCGGATCGACAGGCGCTGGTCGCGACCCTCGAGGCGCTGCGCGGTGACGCCCGGGATGCGGGCGAGCGAGTCGGCGATCGAGACGTCGGGCAGCTTGCCGATGTCTTCCGACGAGACCGAGTCGACGATGGTGACGTTGTTGCGCTTGATGTTCGCCGACGAGGTCAGCGAGGCGCGGATGCCGGTGACGACGAGCGCGGCTTCGTCGCCGCTGGTATCGGAAGCCTGATCGGCGGGCGCGGGATTGGCATCCTGCGCAAAGGCCGGGGTCGCGCCGAGCAGCAGCAGCGCTGCACCGAGCGTGCGGGTGCTGGCACCCATCGAAAGCGAATGCAGAATCGCTGCGTGATTGGACAATGCCATCTAAACCTCCCCAATATCCGCATCGCCTTCACTGGCGACGGTTTTTCTAAGCCTCTCCCAATTCGGCGCATGCGGCCGACAAGGGAAGGCAAGCGCATACGTATTCAGCAGCGACTTCCGATTTGGGGACAGGCAGGGTAGTTCAGGGGAACGCGCAGACAATTGCGCGGCACGGGAGACGGAAACGGCATGGCCTCGCCGGACAAGCCGACATCGTTCGACATCGCGGCACTGGCGGGAGTCTCGCAGCCGACGGTGAGCCGTGCCCTGCGCGGCGACCCCACCGTGAACGAAGGCACACGCAAGCGGATCGAGGCGATCGCGGCGCAGCTCGGCTACAAGGTCGACAAGAACGCATCGTCGCTGCGGCGCGGGCAGAGCAGTACCCTTGCCCTGCTCTTCTTCGAGGATCCACTGCCCGACGGGACGGCGATCAACCCCTTCTTCCTGGCGATGCTCGGCTCGATCCTGCGGACCTGCGCCAAGCGGGGATACGACCTGCTGACCTCGTTCCAGCAGCTCTCGTCCAACTGGCACAAGGATTATGAGGACGCCCGCAAGGCCGACGGGCTGATCCTGCTCGGCTATGGCGACTACGAACTGTACCGCGCCCGGCTGCAGGACCTGGTGCGCCAGGGCACGCATTTCGTCCGCTGGGGATCGGTCGAGCTCAACGGGCTGGGCACCACGATCGGCTGCGACAACATGCTGGGCGGGCGGCTGGCGGCGGAGCATCTCCTCGAACGCGGCCGGCGGCGGCTGGCGTTCATCGGCGACGCGACCAGCCATTATCCCGAATTCCGCGACCGCTATCACGGCTTTTGCGACACCCAGCTCGCCGCCGGGATCGAACCCGATCCGCGGCTGCAGATCGGCGCGCTGTCGATCGAGGAATCGGGCTATGTCGCGGCGCAGGAATTGCTGCTGAACGGCGTGCCGTTCGACGCGATCTTCGCCGCATCGGACCTGATCGCGATCGGCGCCCTCAGGGCATTGCAGGAAGCAGGCAAGTCGGTGCCGGGCGACGTCTCGGTGGTCGGCTTCGACGACATTCCGGCGGCAAGCCTGACCCATCCGCCGCTCACCACCATCGCCCAGGACTACAACGCCGCGGGCGAGGTGCTGGTCGACACGCTGATCGGCGAGATCGGCAACCATTCGTCGGAGATGCGGCTGCTTCCGCCCAAGCTGGTGGTGCGCAAGACGAGCTAAGGCGTTTACTGCGGCCCGCTTGTCTGACCATAAAGCAACCAATGACGAAGAAGACCGCCAAGGAACGTACGCCCAAGCCCGGCGCCCGGCTCACCATGCAGGACATCGCCCGCCTGGCGCAGGTGTCGACGCCGACCGTGTCGCGCGTACTGAACGGCAGCCCGCTGGTGACCGAGGAGACGCGCGAGCGGGTGATGGCGGTGGCGCAGGCGCATGGCTATGCGGTCAACCGCAACGCCGCCAAGCTGCGCCACACCCGCACCAACACCGTGGCGGTGATGCTCGATTTCGGATCGCACCGGCACGGCGCGATCGGCGATCCCTTCATCTTCGAGCTGCTCGCCGGCGTGTCCGAGGCGCTGTCGATCCGCAACCAGGACCTGCTGCTGTCCCCGCCGGGGCTGGAGGATGTCCGCGCCTATCGCGACTTCTACCAGGCGCGCGGAGCGGACGGGTTCATCGTGCTCGGCCAGGGCACGCGCGACGCGATGCTGCGTGAGCTTGGCCGCGCCGACGTGCCGCTGGTCGTGTGGGGCGCGGTCGCCCCGGACGCCGGCTATTGCGCGATCGGCAGCGACAATTTCCTGGGCGGCGAGCTGGCCGGGCGGCACTTCGTCGCGAAGAAGCGCAAGCACTGGCTGTTCGTCGGCGACATCCGCCACGAGGAGCTGCGCCTGCGCTACGAGGGGCTGTGCGCGGTCGCCAAGGATCATGACGACGTGACGGTGGACTTTCTGCCGATCGCCTCGATGGCGTTCCACGCCACCGCCGACACGGTCGCCGCCTATCTCGCCGCGGGGCGCCTGCCCGATGCGGTGTTCGCCTTCTCCGACACCGCCGCGATGGCGGTGACCGGCGCGTTCAAGGAGCGCGGGCTCACCGCGCCGCGCGACTATGCGCTGGTCGGCTACAACAACATCCCGCCCGCCGCACATTTCAGCCCGGCGATCACCACGATCAACCAGAAGACCGACGTCGCCGGTGCGCTGCTCGTCGAGAAGCTGATGCAGCAGGTCGATGGCGGCCGGGCGCGCTCCACCACGCTGCCGACCGAGATCGTCGTTCGCGATACCTGACACGGAGGCGTCCGCCCTCCCACAATCTGTCATCCCGGCGAAAGCCGGGATCCCGTGCGGCTCGTGTCCAGCCGCCCGCGCCATCGCCTGAGATCCCGGCTTTCGCCGGGATGACGGGATAGGCCGATGCCTTTGTTCTTGAAAACGATATCAAAGAGCCTGTAACGCAGCTTTCCATAAGATTGGGGAGCGGGTGTTGGCTCGAGTACTGAACGGCGCGGACGATGGGGTGCTCTTCGCGGAGGATGGCTGGTCGCTCGATGTGATCGGCGACGAGCCTGCGCGCGAAGGCTGGGCCGCGACGATTCTGGCCCTCTCCAACGGCGCTCTGGGTGTGCGCGGCGCCATCGAGGAGCGGGCCGAGGCCAGCACTTTCCTTGCCCATGCCTATGAGCAGGCGCCGATCCATTATCATGAGAAGCTCAAGGGTTTCGCCACCACCTCCGACTCGCGGGTGCCGGTGGCCGAATCACTGGGTCTCGAGATCCGGATCGACGGCAAAGCAATCGATTTCACGCAACTCCGCTCGGCGACCCGCCGCACGCTCGACCTGCGCGCCGGCATGCTCCGCCGCGAGACGCGCTGGTCCTTTCCCGATGGACGGCTGCTCCGCATCTTCGGCGAGCGGATCGTGCCGCTCGACGGGAGCACGCTGCTGCTCCGCCGGCTGCGCGCGGAGTTCGACGGCGAGGGCGTCATCACGCTCCACCCCCGCCTCGCCCCCGCCCCCAGCGGTGCCACCCAATCGGACGACCCGCGCATCGGCGTGAACCTCGCCTCGCGCGGGTTCGAGACCGAGCAGGCGAGCGACGAACTGGTGGTCGAGCGCCTGCCGGGCAGCGGCATCGGCGTCGCCGCCGTACAGCGCAGCCGGGAAGAGGATGGCTGGCTGCTCGTCGCGACCGGCTATGCCGCAGGCCGCGACGCGTCGCAGACGCTGGTCGCCGATGCCGGCGCGCTTGCCGGGGCTGCCCTGGCCGACGGCTTCGAGGCCGCGGCGGCCGCGCAGCGCGTGCTGCTCGACACGTTCTGGGCCGGCGCCGACCTGACCATTACCGGCGAACCGCGCCTCGCCGCGACCCTGCGCGCCAACCTGTTCCACCTCTTCGCCTCGGCCGGCCGCGACGGTCGCTCGAGTGCCGCGGCCAAGGGGCTGACCGGCGAAGGCTATGAGGGCCATTATTTCTGGGACACCGAGGCGTTCATGCTGCCCGTGCTCTCGGTGCTGGCGCCCGACATCGCCCGGGCGATGCTGGTCTACCGCGCCGGCACGCTCGACGCCGCCTTCGCCAATGCCCGCGCGCTCGACCACAAACGGGGCGCGCTCTATGCGTGGCGCACGATCGAGGGCCGCGAATGCTCGGCGCACTACCCGAGCGGCTCCGCGCAATATCACATCAATGCGGCCATCGCCTTCGCGATCGGCGCCTATGTCGACGCGACAGGCGACGTGGGCTTCCTGGTCGAGCATGGCGTGCGCATGCTGGTCGAGACCGCGCGGATCTGGCTGGCACTGGGCGACTGGGCGGAGGGCCGCTTCCACCTGCGCGGCGTCACCGGGCCGGACGAGTACACCGCGCTGGTCGACGACAATTGGTACACCAACCGGATGGCGCAGAAGCATCTGCGCCTCGCCGTCTCGGCCGCCGATCGCGTCGCCGCGATCGACCCCGAAGCCTGGGGCTGGCTCGCCGCCGAGATGGAGCTGGGCGCGGCCGAACTGGCCGAGTTCACCCGCACCGCCGACGGCATGCACCTGCCCTTCGATGCCGCGCATGACCTGGACGCGCAGGACGCCAGCTTCCTCGACAAGCCGCGCTGGGATGTCGCCGGCACGCCCGCCAGCGAATTCCCGCTGCTGCTCAATTATCACCCGATGACGCTCTACCGGCACCAGGTGTCGAAGCAGGCGGACATCGTGCTGGCCATGGTGCTGGGCGGCGAAGAGGTCTCGGCCGAGCGCAAGCGCCGGGTGTTCGACCATTACGAGCCGATCACCACGCATGATTCCACCCTCTCCGCCTCGACCTTCGCGATCCTGGCGAACGAAGTCGGGCACGAGGCGCAGGCGTTGCGGTTCTTCGCCGAGACCAGCCTGGTCGATATCGACGACCGCCACGGCAATACCGGCCACGGCGTGCACATGGCGGCGCTGGCGGGTTCGTGGCTGGCACTGGTCTGGGGGTTCGCGGGTTTCCGTCCCTATGGCCCGCAACTCCGCTTCAAGCCCACCCGCCCGGCCGACTGGCAAGGCTACAGCTTCGGCCTCACCTGGCGCGGCACTTTGGTGCGCGTCGAGGTGGCGGGCGACCAGATCACCTATCGCGCCGTCTCGGGGCCAGAGATCGTGATCGGGCACCACGATAGCGAGATCCGCCTCGCCGCCGGCGCGCACTGGACCGGGGCGCTCGGATGCTGAAGGGCGTTGCCTTCGACCTGGACGGCGTGCTGACCGACACGGCGCGCGCGCATTACCGTGCCTGGAAGAAGCTCGCCGACATGCTGGCGATCCCGTTCGACGAGGAAGCGAACGAGGCGCTGAAGGGCGTCGATCGGATGGGCAGCCTGGCGCTGATCCTCGGCGACCGGCCCGGCCATGACGAGGCCGAGCGCATCCGTCTCGCGACGCTGAAGAACGACTGGTATCTTGAAGAGATCGCGCATTTCGGCCCGGAGGACCTGTTCCCCGGCGCGCGCGAGGCGCTGGAGCAGTGCCGCGCCGCCGGCCTGGGCATCGCCCTCGCCTCGGCCAGCCGCAACGCGCCGCTGCTGATCGCGCGGATGCAGGTGGCCGAACTGTTCGACACGATCATCGATCCCGCAAGCCTGGCCGCCGGCAAGCCCGCGCCGGATATCTTCCTGGCCGCCGCAGCAGCGCTGGGCGCGGCGCCGGCGGAGATGCTGGGAGTCGAGGATGCACCGGCCGGCGTGCAGGCGATCCATGCGGCAGGGATGAAGGCGGTGGGTGTCGGCGACCGTGCTGCCCTGCCCGAAGCGGACTGGATCATCCCGGCGATCGCGGACTTCGATCTGCGTAACTACGCCGGCTAACCCCTGTTTCGTCATCCCCGCGAAGGCGGGGATCCAGAGTCACGAGCCCCGCGGCAGAGAAACCGTGGCCCCCCGCCTTCGCGGGGATGACGGCTACTGCGCCTGTTTCCGCGTCAGCTTCTCCAGCCGCACCAGCGCCGCCGCGATCAGCACCAGCGGCACCAGCACCAGGTAGAAGGCGGTCTGGCCCGAGAAGCGATCGAAGGTGAAGCCGGTGATGAACGACCCGATCGTGCCGCCCAGCGCCGAGAAGATCACCATCAGTCCGACCATGGAGGCATGCCGCTCGCGGGGCAGCGCACTCAGCACCACCGAGGAGACGATCGGGTAGATCGGGGCCATGAACACGCCGATCAGCGGGAAGATATAGGCGGCGATCGGCGCGTCGAACCAGCCCATGTTCGCGCGTGGTTGCAGCCCCTGCGTGGTCGGCAGGGTGAGCAGCACCAGCACCGCGATCAGCGCCAGACAGCCGAGCAGCAGCTTGAGCCAGCCGAGCCGGGCGACCAACCCGCTGGCACTCAGCCGCCCCACCGCCAGCGCGGCGATGAAGATGCTCGATGCCTGCACGCTCATCGCGCCGGGCAGATGGAGAACCTGGTTGTTGAAGGTCGGCAGCCAGGTGCCGACGCCCTGCTCGATCAGCACATAGAGGAAGATCGCGGTGAGGAAGGCGATGGTCGAGGGCAGCACGAGCAGCGCCAGGGCGTCGCGATAGCCGGCGCCGGGCTGGCCTTCGACGGTACGGGCACCGCTTTCGTCGAGATCGGCGAACCACCAGAGGACGGCGGTGGCGAGGGCGAGCACGGCGACGACGCGGTAGACGCCCAGCCAGTCATGCCCGGTCGCGTCCTGGCCGATGAACCAGCCGAACAGCCAGATGCCAGCGAGGATGCCGACCATGAACACGCCCTCGATCAGCGAGGTCAGGCTGGCATGGCGGGCGGGATCGGGGCGGACGAGGCCGATCGAGCTGTAGGTCGCGACCTTGGCGATGCCGAAGCACAGGCCGACCAGCACGAAGAAGCCCTGCATCGCGACGAAACTGTTGGCGAAGGAGATGGCGAGCGCCCCGGCGGCGACCGCGAGCATCACGCCGATCTGCGCGCGGCGGAAACCGAAGCGCGGCAGGTTGGTCGCGAACAGGAAGGAGGCGATAACGACCGACAGGTCCTTGCACGCCTCCAGCGTGGCGGCATGCGTCTTGGTGACGCCGTAATGCGCGATCGACTGGAGGATCACCGTGCCGACGCTGTTCATCAGCAGCCCGAGCAGGGCGTAGCTGGTGATCAGGGCGGGTACCGCCCAGGCTGCGCGCTTCATTCGGTATCCTCTCTCGTCTCTATCTGTCGCCAGCCAAGCAGATCATGCAATGCATTTCAACGCCTGCGTCAAACCGCTTCGAATTGGCTGTGGAGTTCCTCGCCCCCGGCGCCGACCCAGAGGTCGAACGCGCCCGGCTCGACGCGCCACTGGCCGTCGGCCGCGACCAAAGCGAGCTCGGCATGGGGAATGGCGAGCGTCACGATGCGCCGCTCGCCGGGATCGAGCGTGATGCGGGCATAGGCCTTCATTTGCCGCACCGGCCGGGTGCGGCTGGCGACCCGGTCATGGATGTCGGCACGGACGAACGCCTCGCCACGCCGGAGTCCGGCATTGGTGACGGCGACGCGGACTTGCAGCGCCTCGCCCTTCGTCACCTTCGCCGGCACCTGCAGCTCGGCCAAGGCGAAGCGCGTATAGCCCTGCCCGCTGCCGAATTCGTAGAGCGCGCGGTCGGGCGCGTCGCGCCAATGGCTGCGGCCGGGCTCCATCGCATTGGAATCGGGCGCGGGGCGGCCGGTAATGCGCCGGTCATAGGACCAGGGCTGCTGCCCGGTGGCGAGCGGGAAGCTGACCGGCAGGCGCCCGGTGGGCTCGCGCACACCGAACAGGATGTCCGCCACAGCCGTCCCGGTCTGCTCGCCGAGGAACCAGGTGCAGAGGATCGCGGGTGCAGCGCGCACCGCCCCCTCCAGCGCCAGCGCGCGGCCGTGGCGGAGCAGGACCACCACGGGCTTGCCCGTCGCCGCGACGGCCTCGGCCAGCGCCTGCTGGGCGGCGGGCACGGTGATGTCGACGCGGCTGTTGCCCTCGCCCGACATGTCGCCCGCCTCGCCGATCGCGAGCAGCACGACATCGGCCGCCTGCGCCGCGGCGACGGCGCGCTCGATCCCGCCGGGCACGGCCGCGTGCACGTTGCTTCCCGTCTCGACGACCAGCGCCTTCGGATCGGCAAGCAGGGCGCGGATGCCGGTGGCGAGATCGATCCCATCCTTCGTATCGCCAGCGAAGGACCAGGGGCCGTTGAGATTGGCCTTGTCGGCGCCGAACGGGCCGATCAGCGCGATCCGCTTGCCCGCGCGCCGCAGGGGCAGGAGGTCGCCGACATTGCGCAGCAGCACGATCGAGCGCGTGGCGGCTTCGCGGGCCAATGCCCTGGTCGCCGGCATCGCGGTCCGCTTCTTCTCGGCCACGGCATCAAGCGAGCGGAAGGGATCGTCGAACAGGCCCAGCATCTCCTTGAGCGCCAGCACCCGGCGCACCGCCTCGTCCACCCGCGCCATAGGCACCTTGCCTGCCGCGACCAGGGCGGGGAGGTATTTGTTGTAGAAGCCGCTCTGCATCGAGACGTCGACGCCGGCGAGGATCGCCAGCCGCGCTGCATCCGCCTCGTCCGCCGCGATGCCGTGCGCGATCAGCTCGCGATCCGCGTCGTAGTCGGACACGCAGACGCCGGCGAAACCCAGTTCGCCGCGCAGCACGTCGGTGAGCAGCCAGCGATTGGCGGTGGCGGGCACGCCGTTGAAATCGGTGAACGACGCGATCGTCGCCCCTGCCCCCGCACCGAAGCCGGCGGCGAAGGGCGGGAGATAGGTCTCGCGCAGCTCGGCCGGACTCATGTCGACCGCGGCGTATTCCATGCCGCCACGCACCGCGGAATAGCCGGCGAAATGCTTGGGCGTGGCGAGCAGGCTGTCGGGCCGGCGCAGGTCGCTGCCCTGGAAGCCGCGCACCCGCGCCGCGGCGAGCTGGCGGCCCAGCAGCACGTCCTCGCCCGCCCCTTCGGCGACCCGGCCCCAGCGCTGGTCGCGGGCGACATCGACCACGGGGGCGAAGGTCCAGTGTAGCCCGCCGGCGCTCGCCTCCGCCGCCACCGCCCGCGCCGCGCGCTCGGAAAGGCCGGGATCGAACGCCGCCGCCTCGGCCAGCGGGATCGGGAAGACCGTGCGGCAGCCATGGATGACGTCGGCGGCGAAGACGAGCGGGATGCCGAGCCGGCTCTTCAGCGCGGCTGCCTGCGCCGTGCGGGCACCCGCCACGCCATAGCCGTTGAACAACATGCCGACGCGACCGGCAGTGATGTCGGCAAGCATCGCATCGGCACCGCGCGGATCGACCACCGGATTGAACACCGCGCCGACCGGGCGGATCTCGTCGTTGAAGCAGCTGAGCTGGCCGGCCTTCTCCGCGATCGTCATCCGGGCGATCAGCCCGTCGATCCGCGGCGATGCCGCCCGCGCCGCGCCGGGCAGCAAACCGAGCAGCGCCGCCTGCGCCGATCCCGCCAGCAGCGCCCGCCGGTCGATTCGCATGCCCGCCCCGTTCGCCGCAATTTTCCGTGTCAAAATCTCTCTCCCGCGCAACGCGACGTTGCAACGAAGCCCGCCGAAATCCGTTGGTTTCGGGACCTGTTGCCCCAGTGCACCACTGCTTGGCAAATTCCGCGTGACAGTTGCAGAAAACGATTTCATTATGAGTGCGTCGCGATTAGTCGAGCGGGATCAACCCGCCGGACATCCCGGCATAAACTCGGTTGGGGAGGATATATGTTGCTTTCCGCTCGCGCTGGCGTTCGCGTCGCGCTTCTGGCCAGTGCCGCCATGCTGCCGCTCGCAGCACAGGCGCAGACCGCGGCCACCGACGCTTCGGCGCCCGCCGCGCAGGACGATGCCGCCGACGAAGGCCAGATCGTCGTCACCGGCCAGACCACGCCGAACCGTCCGCTGATCACCGCCTCGGCCGACATCACCCTCGCCAATCGCGAGCTGATCGACCAGAAGGCCCCGCGCTCGACCGCCGACCTGCTCGAGATGGTCCCGGGCATCTTCGTCGAGGCGACCGCCGGCGCGGTTTCGAACAACTATTCGGTCCGCGGCCTGCAGGGCGGCGGCCAGCGCTTCGTCCAGCTCGAAGAGGACGGCATGCCGATCCTCTACGGCGGCGGCGGCGCCGACTTCTTCTTCGACCAGGACCTGACTATCGATCGCCTCGAAGCGGTCAAGGGCGGCTCGTCGGGCGTGCTGACCGTCAACGGCGCGGGCGCGACGATCAACTTCATCTCCAAGGCCGTGAACCACGAGCAGGCCGAGGGCGCGGTCCGCTTCACCGGCTATAATTACGGCCTGAAGCGCGCCGACGGCTATTATTCGCAGCCGATCACCGACAAGCTGGCGTTCAGCGTCGGCGGCTATTTCCAGTCGAGCCCGGGCGTTCGCAAGAACACCAACGACTATACCGGCTGGCGCATCAAGGGCGCGCTCGAATACAAGTTCGACGACGGCGGTTACATCCGCCTGTCGGGCAAGGGCGGCAACATGAAGAACGCCTATTATGCCGACCAGCCCTATCGCTTCCAGAATGGCGACCCGGAAGGCGTGCCGAGCCTCGACACCCAGTTCGGCAATGTCGGCGGCCGCAGCTTCTCGAACATCGCCGTGCCGGTTTCGACCAACGCGCATTCGAGCGGCTTCCGCGAGTTCAACTATGACGACGGCATCGTCTCGAAGACCTGGCAGGCGCGCCTCGACTTCGAGAAGCCCGTCTCGGACTCGGTCACGCTGTTCGGCCATGGCCGCTATCTCGACTATAGCTACGACTTCAACGGCCTGTTCCCGGGCTCGGGCACCGGCAATGCCGGCCTGACCAGCGCGGTGAACTATCTGACGCCGGGCACCAGCTCGCCGATCAACGACCTGCTGACGCTCGGCCAGGCGGCCTTCCCGACCACCGTGCGCTACGGGATCAAGAACCTGCGCACCGGCCAGGTGATCGGCTCGAACCAGACGGCGCTGCTCAACGCGCTGAACGGCAACGGCTTCCTGCAGCGCACCACGCTCAACCACGACGCGATCGACGCCTATGACCTGGGCTTCAATGTCGGCGGCCGCTGGAACTTCGAGAGCGGCAGCTTCAAGAACTCGCTGACCGCCGGCGTGATGTACTACAAGACCAAGCGCGACCAGGACCAGTCGGCGACGGCGAGCGTGGTCAACGACGTGCGCACCAACAGCGACGTCTATGACATCGTCGCGCTCAACGCGAACAACCAGGTGATCGGCACCCTGTCGGACAACGGCCTGGTCTCGTACGGCGACTGGGGTGCGGGCATCCGCAGCCGCCAGGATTCGAGCCTGTCGCTCTATGTGAACGACGAATTCTCGATCGGCGACCTGCACATCGACGCCGGCGTGCGCTGGGAGCATGACAGCGCGACGGCGTGGGACGGCAACCAGGCCGCGGTGAACCAGCCGGTGCAGCCGGGCACGGCGGGCGTACTTCCCACGGTCGGCTCGACCTGGGACGGCACCTATGCGGTGCGCAAGGCCAACAAGAAGGCGGTGGCCTACACCGTCGGCGCGAACTACCTGATCACGCCGAACTTCTCGATCTATGCGCGCTACGCCAACGGCTTCCAGATGAACAACGTCGATCCGATCACCGGGATCGAGCTGTACGAAGCGGGTCTCCGCTACCAGATGGGCCGCCTGCTCTCGGCTTCGGCAACGGTGTTCCGCACCAACTTCCGCAACCAGAACTACAATTTCGCCGATCCGGTGAACCCGTCGCAGCAGAGCAACATCAACGCCGACCTGCGTACCAACGGCGTCGAGCTCAACCTAAACGTCCGTCCGGTCGATGCCTTCAGCATCGACTTCCAGGGCGTGTTCCAGGAGCCGAAGCTGGTCAACCTGGCGATCAACGGCGCCAACCAGGCGGGCTTCGAGGGCAATCGCCCCGAGCGCACCCCGGCCAAGCTGTTCACGATCACGCCGAGCTACAAGCTGCCGAACGGTCTCGGTGAGATCTATGGCCGCTACAAGTATATCGGCAAGATCTACGCCGACGCCGGCAACGGCGTGGCGCTGCCCAGCTACGGCGTGACCAGCGTCGGCGCCTCGTTCAACCTCAGCAAGCAGCTGCAGTTGAGCGTGAACGCGGACAACATCTTCAACGTCATCGGCCTGACCGAGGGCAATCCCCGCCAGGGCCAGACGCAGGCGATCACCGACGGCTATTTCTATGCCCGCGGCATCGTCGGCGCCACCTATGGCGGCACGATCACGTTCAAGTTCTGATAAACCCCGCAAGGGTCGCAAAGGGAGGGCGCGGCAGCTGAAAGGTTCGCCGCGCCTTTCCATATCTGGATTTAAGAGGAGAGAGACGGATGCGAGGTTCGATGCGGTTGCTGCTGGCGGGCGGGCTGCTGCTCGCGGGCACGAGCACGGCGGCACTGGCGCAGCAGCGCGCCGCCAAGGCGCCGGAGCTGGCCTACAGCCTGACCGAGGGGCAGAACCTCAACGCGTTCGTGCGCGACGGCAAGGTCGCGGCGCACCTGCTGCTGCGCAACGGCAGCGATCCGCGTATCCTGGTCGCCTTCCCGGCCGGCAATAGCGGTGTCGGCCTGTGGTTCGCGTCCCTGGGCCGCCCTGCCACCTGGCGGCTCGACCAGGCACCGCGACCGGTCACCTTCGCCGATGGCAAGGGCCGCGCACTGCACGGGATCGAGGCGATCGCGACGATCGACGCGGCCCGGCTGGCGCCCAAGCAGGCAGTGCTCTCCAATGTCCGCTTCCTGCGCGACTATCAGTCGGTCAGCCGATTCCCGGCCGAGGTCGAAGCGCCGGCCCGTATCGAGGGCAACCGCATCCTCTATGCCCGCGACCGGATCGACGGTGCGCCGGGCTACAGCCTGGAAATCCAGGTGCTGGGCGGGCGGATCGACAATGGCGCGATCGTCGCCGGTGCCGATGGCCGCATCCGCCTGCGCATCGTCGCGGCGACGGGCGAGACGCCGCTCCACGGCCTGAGCAAGGCCGAGCTGCTCAATGCGCATGCCGCCGCCGATCCCGCCGCGCGCAACGCCCTCGCCTTCCTGAGCTACCGCGAGAAGTTCCTCGCCGGATCGTGGCGCTTCGACACCTATTTCGGCCGCGACACGCTGATGTCGGTCCGGCTGCTGATGCCCGCGCTGAAGAATGCCGCGGTCGAGGCCGGGATCGGCTCGGTGCTCGCCCGGCTCGACGACAAGGGCGATGTCGCGCACGAAGAGGGTCTCGCCGAGTTCGCGCTGGTCGATCACAAGCAGCATGGCCAGGGCGGCGGCGACACGCCGACGCTCGACTATGCGATGATCGACGACGACTACATGCTCGCGCCGGTGGCGGCCGAATATCTGCTCAACCCGGCCAACCGCACCGCCGCCCACGCCTTCCTGGCGCGCGAGGTGCCGAGCGTCGCCCATCCGGGCACGGCCCAGCCGGCCGGCGCGCTGCTGGTGCGCAACCTGCGCTTCGTGCTCGACGCAGCGGCCCCTTTCGCCGGTGATCCGGCATGGCGCAAGCTGGTCGCGGTCAAGGCCGGCCGCCTGACCGGCGAGTGGCGCGACAGCGAGGAAGGGCTCGGGCGTGGCCGCTACCCCTATGACGTCAATGCCGTGCTGGTGCCCGCCGCGCTGGAAGCCGCCGACAAACTGACGCGCGCCGGGCTGCTCGACCGCTATCTGACCCCGGCGGACCGCGCCGCGCTTGCCCGCGCCCATGCCATGGCGGCGACCTGGCGCAGCGAGGCGCCCGGGCTGTTCGCAGTCGAGACGCCGGCGGTTGATGCTGCCGCGCAGGTCCGCGACTATGCCGCACGCGTCGGCGTGCCCGCCGCCCCGGCGCTCGCCGCGCTCAAGGGCCAGGCGCTGCGCTATCACGCGATCGCGCTCGACGATCATGGCAAGCCGGTGCCGATCCTCAACTCCGACGAAGGTTTCGAGCTGCTGTTCGGCCATCCCTCGCCGGCCGATCTGCAAGCCTATGTCGGGGCGCTGGCACGGCCGTTCCCTGCCGGGCTGATGACCGATATCGGCCTGCTCGTCGCCAATCCGGCGCTGGCGAGCACCGAGGTGCAGGACCGCTTCACCCCCGCCGCCTATCACGGCGCGGTGGTCTGGTCGTGGCAGCAGGCGCTGTTCGCCGCCGGCCTCGAGCGCCAGCTGGCCCGCACCGACCTGCCCCCAGCCACCCGCGCGGTGCTGAAGGACGCGCAGGCGAAGCTGTGGCGCGCGATCCAGGCGACCCGGGCGACGCAGAGCTCCGAGCTCTGGTCCTGGGCGTTCGAGAACGGCCGCTACAAGGTCGTGCCGTTCGGCGCGGGCAAGGCGGATGTCGACGAGTCCAATGCCGCCCAGCTGTGGAGCACCGTCTATCTCGCGGTGCAGCCGCCCAAGGCGGCGCCGGCGAAGAAGAAGCGCTGAGCTGAGCTGATCCTACACCCCACCTCGGCCCGTCATCCCGCCCCGGGGTGGCGGGCGTTTTTTGCCCGCTTCACGCCATTCCGAGCCCGGCCATCACCAACAGTCGTCATCCCGGCGAAAGCCGGGATCTCAGGCGATGGCGCGGGGAAGGAGCCGCACGAGATCCCGACTTTCGTCGGGATGACGGTTTGGAGGCGGGATCAAGGCTCCTGGCTACCGAGCCGCCAGAAACGCCGTCACGGTCAGTCGCCCACGCGCCGGATCGGCGTCCAGCACCGCCCCCGGCGCGATCGCGCCGCTGTGGAGCAGTGCGCTGCGGTAGATCACCGCGCGATTATAGCGTGCCTCGGCATGGGCGATCCGCTCGAACAACGCAGTGTCGCCGAACGGATAGGCCGCTGCCGGCGGGTCGGCCCGCAGCTCGGCGTTGAGCGCTGCCAGATAGCCCGGGGAACGCGCCGCATCGATCGTCTCGAAACCGGTGGCGCGGTGGCGGAAAAAGGCGGTGCCATCGCCTTCCGACAGATAATGGACCAAGGCGATCCGCCCCGGCTGCACCGCATCGACATGCGGCAGGCGCTGCTCGACGCCGAGATCGCCCGGCGGCGTGGTGACGATCGAGAAGCTGGCGTCGAGCAGCTCGACGCCGTTCGCCGCGCCCAGCACCTCGCGCAGCACTGGCGCCAGCGCCGGGCGCACCCGCGCGAAATAGTCCGCCGGCAATGGCGCACGAATACCCGGATAATGGTGCCGCCCGGGCTCGAACGCCGCGGCCAGCGCCGCCGCGCGGAGCGAGTCCGGATCGGGATGGAAACCGTCGACGATCGCGATCGGCTGGCCTTCGCCGCCGATCCTCCGCGCGACGATGTCGGGCTTGCTCACCCCTGCCCCATCGCCGCCGCCAGCGCCGCGTCGTGCAGCGGCAGGGTCGGCGCGGCGCGCTGGATCACCTCGGCGATCTGGCGGAGCTGCGCGGTGTTGGTCGCGCCGTCGAGCACATCGGCGAGCGGGTTGTAGTCCTCCGCCACGATCTCCTGCCCGTTGAGCACCGCCAGCCAGCTCGCGTCGCGGAACAGCTCCTCGCTGCCCAGCATCAGCCGGCCCGAGCGGCGATACTGGTCCTCGCGCGCCACCAGGCTCTCGGGCAGCGCCATCTCGCGCCGCTCGACCCAGAACGGCTCGGTGCGGCCGGGATTGGCGTGATAGTGGAGGATCAGGAAGTCCTTGATGTTGTCCATGTCGGCATTCAGCAGCGCATTGTACCGATCGGCCAGCGCCGGATCCATGTCGCGATCCGGGAACAACGTCAGCAGCTTGGCGATGCCGCTCTGGATCAGGTGGATCGAGGTGGATTCCAGCGGCTCGAGGAAGCCCGAGGACAGGCCGAGCGCCACGACATTGCCTACCCAGGCCTTGCGCCGCGTACCGGCCCTGAAGCGCAGCGGGCGCGGCTCGGCCAGCGCTTCGCCGTCGAGATTGGCCATGAGGATGCCGGTCGCCTCGTCCTCGCTCATGAAGCGGCTGGAGAAGACATGGCCGTTGCCGATGCGGTGCTGGAGCGGGATGCGCCATTGCCAGCCCGCCGGGCGCGCGGTGGAGCGGGTGAAGGGCGTGGTGTCGGCGAGCCGTTCGCAGGGCACCGCCACGGCGCGATCGCAGGGCAGCCAGTGCGACCAGTCCTCGAACCCGCTCTGCATCGTCCCGTCGATCAGCAGCGCGCGGAAACCCGAGCAGTCGATGAACAGGTCGCCTTCCAGCCTGTCCCCGCGCTGGGTAGTGAGCGCCGTGACGTTGCCGGTATCGGCATCGCGCTCGACATCCTGCAGCCTGCCCTCGGTGCGGGTGACGCCCGTCGCCTCGGCCAGTCCGCGCAGATGGCGGGCATAGAGGCTCGCATCGAAATGATAGGCATAGCCGAGCGTCGAGAGGATCGAGCGGGCATCGCCTGTCGGCATGGCGAAGCGGCCCTGCCGTGCCAGTTCGTCCGCCAGCGAGAAGGCGGAGAGCGGCAGGTCGAGCCCCTCGGCCCGCGCCTTGATCCAGCGATGGTGGAAGGCCACGCCCGGAAGGGGCACGCCGAACGTGCCGAAGGGGTGGAAATAGCGATAGCCGGGGCGCACCCAGTCGACGAACTCGATGCCCAGCTTGAAGCTCGCCTTGGTCTCGTGGAGGAAGGCACCTTCGTCGAGGCCGATCAGCTGGTTGAACCAGTGGATCGTCGGGATCGTCGCCTCGCCGACGCCGACGATGCCGATCTCCTCGGATTCGAGCAGCTTGATCTCCAGCGTCCGCCCGAACTGGCTGGCGAGCGCGGTGGCGGTCATCCAGCCGGCGGTGCCGCCGCCGAGGATGACGACCGAGCGCACGCGCCGCGCGCCGCTCGCCTTGGGGGAAATCGCGTCGCTGGGTGCAGTCATCGGGGCTTCTCGCTTGGTTCGAAGCCCGGGATTAGCGCGCCGCGCCGATCCTTGAAATGCATTTCTCACGCGGGAGATCACCGGAGCGGGCCTGCCGCCCCGGTGAAATCACCCCCTCCTGTCAGGTCTGCGCCTGCCTCAGAAAGCCGCGCTGACCGAGAAGACCACCGCGGCGTCCGCGATCGACTTGCCGTCCTTCACCCGCGAGAAGTTCGGCTGGATATAGGCCGAGTCCGCCTTGGTGATGCTGGTGTCGACATAGGCCACGCCGATGGTGAGCGGGCCGACCGCGGCATCCGCACCGATCAGCCAGTCGAGATAGGAGCCGGTGGGCGCCACGCTGGTGCCGTTCGGGCCAAGGCCCGGATTGCCCTTCGAGCCGCCGAGATGCGCCTTGAGCGTGATCGGGGTGTTGGGGATGCCGCCGCTGACATCGGCCCAGAGATAGAGGTTGTCCTCCTTGTCACCGGGCGTGCTTTGCGGGGTGTTGCTCCAGTTGCCCAGCGCCTCCTGGCTCGGCGCATAGGCGACGCCGGCGAGCATCGAGACCGGGCCGATCGAGCTGCTGAGCTTCACATAGGGCTCGGCGAAGTCGGTCTTGTCGGCGCCCGAGGGGTACATGTACCAGGTCACGCCGACGTCGAGCGCCAGGCCGTCGCCCAGGTCCTTCTTGTAGCCGGCGATCAGGTCGAGCTCGGTGTTCGAGCCGCCGAACGTACCCCAGCCGGCAAGGTTGGAGCCCCAGACGCCGCCGTAGAGGCCGCTTTCATGGCTGACGGTGATGCCGCCCTGCACGGCGATACCCTTGTCGCTCTGCGAGACGCCACGGAAGCGATAGTCGGACACGAGCGCGACGTTTCCGGAAACGGTTACCGGCTTGGGCGGCGCCTCTTCCTGCGCGAAAGCCGGAAAGGCCGTGCAGCTCAACAGAGCTGCGATCAGATACTTCTTCATGCGGGCATTCCCCAATAGCCTGAGAATGTTCCCGCCTGCGCCGAAGAGCGAGACCCTCTCATCCCGCAGGAATGCGGGAAGGGGGCCACTGCTGTTCGGTGATCAAAATGCCGCTCCAGTCTGGCCGGTGCGTTGCCGTATTGTAATAAACCATTGCTGGCACCCGGCCGCGCTGCGGTGCAGCAAAAATATCACACCGGTGCTTTCCTTCGCTTCCCGCAAGAAACCGGCCCGAAACGACGAAGGGGCGGGCGGCGACCCGATCCGGTTCGCCTGCCCGCCCCTCCTCGGCGCTCTCCCCGACGGGAGAGGGTTTCTACGACGTCAGGCCGGCTGGAGCTTGCGCAGCTGATCGGGATCGCCGGTCAGATGCACCTTGAGGCCCCGCGCGCGGCGACGCTGCACCCAGTCCCGAAGGGTTTCGGCACTGGTGTGATCGATCGCCGGCACCTTGTCGAAGGCAAGGTGCACCGGCTTGTCGCCCGGCACCGCGTCGAGCGCGCTGTTCAGCTTGGGCAGCGTGACGAAGGTCGCCGCACCGTCCAGGCTGATCTTGTGCGCATCCTCGCCATGTTCCGCATCGACCTTCAGGCGCAGGCGGCGGAAGTTCGGGAGCAGCTCCAGCACCGAGAGCGCCAGGCCGACCAGCACGCCGGTCAACAGGTCGGTCGCGATCACCAGGACGAAGGTCACCGCCCAGATCGCCGCCGGCAGCAGGCCGTAGTGATGGAACAGGTGACGGACATGGCTGACGCTGACCAGCTTCCAACCGGTGACGACGAGCACGCCGCCGAGTGCGGCCATCGGGATCTCGCGCAGCAGCCAGGGCAGCAGGGCGGCAAAACCGAGCAGCCAGGCGCCGTGCAGCACCGCCGACATGCGGGTGATCGCACCCGCCTGGACGTTGGCCGAGCTGCGGACGATCACGCCGGTCATCGGCAGCGCGCCCGCGAGACCGCAGAGCAGGTTGCCCACGCCCTGCGCGCGCAGTTCCTTGTTATAGTCGGTGCGCACGCCGTCGTGCATGCGATCGACCGCGGCGGCCGAAAGCAGCGTCTCGGCGCTGGCGATGAACGCCACCGCGACTGCGGCGATGATGATCGTCGGGCTGAGGAACGAGCCCAGGAAGTCGTTGCCCGGCAGCGTCACCGCCGAGGCGAGCGAATCCGGCACCGAGACACGGACGACTTCGAGCCCGAAGCCGAAGGCGACCAGCGTCGCGCCGACCACGCCGACCAGCGCGCCCGGGATGAGCTTGAGCGCGGTCGGCTTGAGCTTGTCCCAGCCGAGCATCAGCACGATGGTCAGCACGCCCAGGCCGAGCGCCAGCTCGGTACCGGCGATGTTGGTCGGCTCGAGGCCGAACAGCCGGCCGGGGAGCGCGGCGAGGTTCTCCAGGCCGCTGGAGAGCGGCTTGGCGTCGAACAGCGTGTGGAACTGGCCCACGACGATCAGCGCGCCGATGCCTGCGAGCATGCCGTGCACCACCGCGGGCGAGATCGCGCGGAACCAGCCGCCGACCTTGACCACGCCGGCCAGCACCTGAAGCGCGCCGGCGAGCACGAGGATCGCGCCGAGCGCGGCCAGGCCGTGCTCGCGCACCAGTTCGAACACGATGACGGCGAGGCCGGCCGCGGGGCCGCTCACCTGGAGCGGCGAGCCCGCGATCAGGCCGACGACCACGCCGCCGATGATGCCGGTCAGCAGGCCCTTTTCGGGCGGCATGCCCGAGGCGACGGCGATGCCCATGCAGAGCGGCATCGCGACGAGGAAGACCACGATGGAGGCCGTGAAATCACGCACCATCCACCCCTTGGGGAGTGCGGACGTACTCATTCGGCGGCTTCCACCAGCTCGAAGTCGGCCGCGCGGCGCTGGGCCGACTTCACGGCGACGGGCAGCGGCTGATCGTCACGGACGACGATGAAGCGGTTCGTTTCGCCATCCAGCGCCAGGATCTGGCCGGCATGGATGTCGACGAACCAGCCGTGCAGCGCGATCTCGCCGCGCGCGATCCCCGAGGCGACCGAGGGGTGGGTGCGGAGATGCGCGAGCTGCGCCACGACATTCTCCAGGCTGATCGCACGAACGCGGGCATTCTCGTCGAGGCCCGGATAGGCATCGGCGACGACCTTCTGCGCGGCGTCCGAATGGTTGAGCCACACGGCGACGTTCGGCATGGCGGCGACCATCTCGGGATGGGCGACTGCCTTCATGGCGCCGCAGTCCGAATGGCCGCAGACGATGATGTCACGCACGCCGAGCGCCATGACGGCATATTCGACGGTCGCCGAGACGCCGCCGATCTTCTGCGCGAAGGGGGGCACGATATTGCCGGCGTTGCGGCAGACGAACAGGTCGCCCGGCTGCGCCTGCATGATGTGCTCGGGCACGACGCGCGAGTCGGCGCAGGAGATCATCAGCGCCTTGGGGCTCTGCCCCTGGGTAGCGAGCTTGCCGTAGAGGTCGCTCTGGTTCGGGAAGACGGTCTTCTCGAAGCTGAAGACCCGGCCAATCAACTCGTTCACGGTTACAACTCCTTTTAACTCGGAGTGCAACCTAAGGGGTCAATCTTGCCGCAGCGCAGCGGGACTGTGAGAAAGTGTTGCCGTCAGCCAGGCAGACGGATTTCCGCGATGAGCCCCGTCTTCGGAGGGCTTGCATTGGCCAGGGTGAGCACCCCCTTTTCGAGCGCCACCGCCTGTTGGACGATGGCAAGGCCGAGCCCCATCCCCTTGGTATTGCGGCCCCGCTCGACATCGAGCCGGACGAAGGGCTGCAGCGCTTCCTCGATCTGGTCGGCCGGGATGCCGGGGCCGTCATCCTCGACCCGGAAGACCAGTTCGCCCTCCTCCTGCGCCACGATCACCCGCACCGCCTTGCCGTAGTGCAGCGCATTCTCGATCAGGTTGCTGAGCGCCCGGCGGAGCATCGAGGGACGCACCACCCATTCCAGGTGCCGCGGCCCCGAATAGCGCGCGTCATGCCCGCGATCGCCGGCATCCTCGACCAGGGTCGCCGCCATGACGGCGACGTCCACCGCGACTGCAGGCTCGGGATCGTCCTGTCCCTTGAGGAAAGTGAGCAGCGAGGCGATCATGTCGTCCATCTCGCCGATATCCTCGAGCATCGACCGGCGGCTCTCCTCGTCGCCGACGCTTTCCAGCCGCAGCTGGAGCCGGGCGAGCGGGGTGCGCAGGTCGTGCCCCACCGCGGCGAGCGCCTGGGTGCGGTTCTCGATCAGCTCGTGGATGCGGCGCTGCATGCCATTGAAGGCGTGGATCAGCCCGCGGATCTCGGCGGTCCCCTCCTCCTCCACCGTCACCCGCTTGCCCGAGCCGACATGCCCGATCGCGTGGATGAGCTTGCGCAGCGGCAACAGCGTGCCGCGGATCAGCAGCGCGCCGAGCGTGAGCAGCAGAAGCGCCGGCACGAGCGCGACGAGGGTGCGCTCGATCGCGAACTGCCAGACCTGCACCGCCTCGCGCGTCTTGAACACGATCCAGCTGCCATCGGGCATGCGCATCTCGCCGGCGACGACCTGGCCGTGCGCGCTCGGCGCCAGGCGGAGCTGGAGGTGTGCTTCCTTCAGGCCCTTCTCCCAATTGGTCACCTGCGCCTCCATCCGCTTCTGGCGCGGCGGGAAGGCGGGGCGCTGCGGGATGCTCGGCGACCAGCGCACGATATAGCGATCGGTGGTGAGTTCCTGCGCCGCCTCGGCCCGCGCGGCAGGCGCCCGCTCGCTCAGCAGCTTCTCCGCGATCACCAGGTGCTCGGCGAGCCGGTGCGCGTCGCTTTCCTCGATCGAATAGCGCGATGCGCGCTCGTACAGGAAGGTGCTCGCCCCGAACTCGATCGCGACGGTGAGCAGCAGGATGAGCAGGATCCTGCCGAGCAGCCCCAGCGGATGACGCGGAACCAGGCTCAGGAGCGGGTTACCTCTGCCCGGAAGATATAGCCGATGCCGCGCACCGTGCCGATCGGCGGCTCGTGCCCGGCGGCGGAGATCTTGCGGCGCAAGCGGCTGACCAGCACATCGACGCTGCGATCCGAGCTGTCGCCCAGCCGCACGCGCGACAGCTCCACCAACCGCTCGCGCGCGATCACCCGCTGGGGCTGGCCGAGGAACGCGGCGAGCAGATCGAACTCGGCACCGGTCAGCTCGACCACCGCGCCGCTCGGCGACTTCACCTCGCGGCGGGGGAAGTTGACCGTCCAGCCGTCGAAATGCGCCTGGGTCTCGCGGTCGCCGCCCGCCATCCGCTCGAGCCCGCCGCGGCGGAGCACCGCGCGGATCCGGGCGATCAGCTCGCGGGTGCTGAACGGCTTGGCGAGATAGTCGTCCGCGCCCAGCTCGAGCCCGAGCACCCGGTCATGCTCGTTGCCGCGCGCGCTGATGAAGATGATCGGCACGTCGCTCTTGCGTCGCACTTCGCGGCACAGGTCGATGCCGCTGGTGCCGGGCAGCATGATGTCGAGCAGGACCAGATCGACCGGGCCATTGTCGAACGCCACCCACATCTCGGGAGCGGTCGAGGCCAGGCGGACCGAATAGCCGTTTTCCTGGAGCGCCCGTGCGGTGAGGGTGCGCAGCGCCGGATCGTCTTCAACCAGCACGATGACGGGCGCGCTCATGCCATGGTCTCGCAACAATTCATGTCCGGCACTTAGGGCGCCCGCCCTTTCCGCTCAAGAGAGCCCCTGCCGGGCAATGCTTTGTCACACGGGAGCAGCGCTTCGTAACGCACGGGAAAAGCTTCCTTACAGGCCCGCAAAGCGCCGATCGGACATGCGCATTATTTCCGGCTGCAAAGGAGATTCCCATGAAGCTCGCCCTTCCGATCGCAGCCGCGGCCTGCATGCTCGCCGCCCCCATCGCCCAGGCCCAGTCCCTGCACGAGACCCATCAGCTCGTCTGGGCGCCCTCGGGCAAGACTCCCGTGGCGCACTGGCGCCCCCGCGAGCGCCCGGCCTGCCAGACGGTGCAGAGCCACCACCAGGCGGGCAAGTCCGCCCTGCCCGTGCGCACCAAATGCGCCGCCCCGGCCCCGCGCCAGGCCGGCCGCTGAAGCCAGCCTTTATCCAACCCTTTCCAAACACCGCACTCCCAGAGCCTCCGGCCCCAAGCCGGGGGCTTCTTTTTTGCATCCCCGCCTTCCGCCAAACCTGTGAGAAAAGGCCAAAAAACCACGGGAAACGTAGCGGAAACGCTTTTGGATACGCCCTGGTAACGAACCGTTAACACCCCATGCCGCACCGCGAGACCTGAACGTTTCGTCTGAGTCACGAGGAGTGCACGGAAGGCGGCAACCAGGGGCCGTATCCAACTTCGTATCATCGATGGGTTCGTCAGATTTCTGCGCACTCTGCCGTCCGGCGGGGTGTTTCGTCACGTCCGCATGCCGTCGGGGAGTAAGCTTACCATGATCACGAACGCGAAGCCGGGCCGCAAGATCGACCACACCGCCTCTGGCCGCCGCCGCAAGCTGCTCGCCGGCGCGGGCGGTGCGGCGCTGACGCTCTCCCTTCTCCTTCCCTCGGCAGCCTGGGCCAATGATTATGTGGTGAACAGCGAGGCCGAGCTGCAGGCGGCACTCACCACCATCGCCGGCAATGCGGACACCGCCCCCCGCATCGTACTGGGCTCGAGCTTCAGCGTGTCGACCGCCACCTTCACCCTGCCGAACAAGGCAGTCACGATCGATACGCAGGGCTTCGTGCTGACCGGCCCGACGACCGGCCAGGGCATCATCATTGCAGGCCCCTCCGGCACGGAACCCCTGATCCTGGCCGGTAATTTCGGCGGCAACAACGGCGTGACCGCGGGAACCTTGTCGCTGACCGGCACGGGCACCGTCACCAGCACCGCGACGATCCGCGGCAGCTCGATAAGCAGCGCGGGCCAGGAACCGGGCATCGCCCTCAGCCTGAACGGCACCGGGACCTTCGTGAACAACGGCACCATCGCGGCCGGCGATTCGATCTCCTATGCGCTTAGCCCGACGGGCGGGAATGCGGGCGTGGCCGTGTCGATCAACAGCGGCGGTACGCTGATCAACAACAGCCTGATCCAGGGCTCGAACGGCCAGAGCGGCAGCGACGGCTTCGCAATCTATTCGCGCAACCTCGGCCAGGCCAGCTTCATCGTCAACAACGGCATGATCCGCGGTGGATCGAACAGCGACCCGGCCTTCGCCGGCGGCGCGGCGATCCGCGGCATCGGCTCCTCGCTGCTGACGCTCACCAACGCAGGCACGATCGAGGGCGGCAACGGTGCCGCGGCGATCCAGAGCTTCAACCAGGCCTGGTCGATCAAGATCATCAACACGGGTACGATCCGGGCCGGCGCCGGCAGCACCGATGCGATCCGCATGGACACCAACGGCGGCACCAGGCTGTATCTCGAGCTGTGGGCAACCTCGAACATCGAGGGGAATGTGACCGCGAGCGTGAGCGGCACCGAAGTGCTGGGGTTCGGCGGCCCCACAGATGCGAGCTTCGACATCTCCCAGGTCTCGCCAACGGGCAAGTATCGCAACTTCGACACGTCCGACAAATTCGAGAAGAACGGCGCCAGCACCTGGACGCTGACCGGCACCAACGCGATGCTGATGGACTGGACCATCAACCAGGGCACGCTGCGGGTCGGCGATGGCGGCGCCGCAAGCGTGGCGTTCCGCCAGCTGACCAACAACGGCGTCCTCGTCTTCAACAGCAGCATCGCCAACGCCGTAAGCAGCTTCATCACCGGTACCGGATCGATCCTCCAGAACGGATCGGGCACGACTACGCTGCTCGCGAACACCAACACCTATAGCGGCGGCACGGTGATCACCGGCGGCAAGCTGTCGGTGGCTTCGAACGGCGCGCTAGGCGACGTAGCCGGCGCGCTCACGATCAATGGCGGCACGCTGCAATGGACGGGCGCGAGCGGCGGCCTGGCCCGCACGGTCAACTGGGGCGCGAACGGCGGCGGCTTCGAGATCACCACTGCCGGCAGCGGCCTGACCATAGGCGGGCCGCTGCTGGGCGGCGGCGCGCTGACCAAGTCGGGTGCGGGCGTACTCATTCTGGTGGGCGACAACACCTATACGGGCGGCACGACGATCGCTTCGGGCACGCTGAACATCGGCAATGGCGGCACCACCGGTTCGGTCCTGGGCGATATCGTCAACAACGGCACCCTGGGGTTCAACCGCACGGATGCCTACACCTATGCCGGCGCGATCACCGGCACCGGTGGCGTGTCCAAGGCGAACACCGGGACGCTCACGCTCACCGGCCAGAACAATTATGGCGCCGGGACGACCATCTCCGGTGGGCAGTTCCTCATCGCGGGCGGTGGAACGACCACTTCCGGTGGCGCAACCTCGATCAACGTCAACACCGCCGCCCCGATCATGCTCGGCGTCGATGGGGCAGGCTCGGCCTTCAGCACCACCGCGATCACCGGCGTGGCAAACCTCAACCGGGCGCTAGCCGTCAGCGTCACCAATGGCGGGCATCTCACCACCACGACCGGCGACATCTCGCTACGTGCTTCGACAGTCTCGGCCGCCTCGACCAACACGGCGGAACTCATCGTGGATGGCGCAGGCTCGCGGGCAGATGTGGCGGGCGGGCTGGTGCTCGCCGGCAGCAGTGTCACCAACGGCAAGCTCACGATCAGCGCCGGCGGCACGCTGCACACCGCAGGCGCCAGCACCATCGGCTTCGCGACCGGCAACACGCGCGGGACGCCATCCGCCACGATCACGGGCGCCGGATCGAACTGGACCAGCACCAATTCGCTGGTGCTGAGCAATGGCGACTTCACCGTGCAACAGGGCGGCGCGGCGAGCTTCTCCAGCGCCACCTTCGGAACGGCGACGCTGCCGGCGACGCTCACCATCTCCGGCGCCGATTCGCACTTCGCCACCACCAGCGGCGACCTGGTCCTCGGCAGCGGCACCGGTACGGGCGAGCTCACCCTCAGCGACGGCGCCTCGGTGGATGTCGCCGGATCGCTGGTGCTGGCGGACGGCGCCACCGCGACCGGCATCCTCAGCATCGGCGGCGCACAGGGCCAGGCCGCCACCGCGGTCGGCACCTTCACCGCGCCGACGCTGAGCTTCGGCAGCGCAACCTCGCGCCTGAACTTCAACCACACCAATACCGACTATCTGTTCGCCGCCGCGATCTCCGGCGCCGGCGCGATCAACCAGCTCGCGGGCGACACCAACCTCACCGGCACCAGCACCGGCTTCACCGGCACCACCACCGTCTCGGGCGGCTCGCTGCGGGTAAATGGCTGGCTCGGCGACGCCACCAGCGTGGTCAATGTGCTGAGCGGCGCGCGGCTGGGCGGCGCCGGCACGATCGGCGGCAGCGTGAACGTCATCGGCGGCACGATCGCGCCGGGCAACAGCCCGGGCACGCTGACCATCGGCGGCAACCTCTCGCTCGACGCGGCCTCACTGCTCGATTTCGAGTTCGGCCAGTCGAACACCGTGGGCGGCCCGCTCAACGACCTGATCGAGGTCGGCGGCAACCTGACCCTGGACGGCACGATCGATGTGACCGTCACCCCCGGCGGCGATTTCGGCCCCGGCGTCTACCGCGTGATCAGCTATGGCGGCACGCTCACCGACAATGGCCTGACGATCGGCTCGACGCCGTCGGGTAGCATCCCGCAGATCCAGACCGCGGTCGCGGGCCAGGTGAACCTGGCCAACGTCGCCCCCACCGATTTCAGCTTCTGGGACGGCAATGGCGCGCGCGGCGACAGCACGATCACCGGCGGCAACGGCATCTGGCAGGCGGCAGGCGGCAACGACAACTGGACGCTGTTCGACGGCTCGCTGAACAATGATTACGCCGCCGACACCTTCGCGATCTTCATGGCGACGGGCGGCACGGTGACGGTCGATGCCAGCCTGGGCGCGGTGAGCGCATCGGGCATGCAGTTCGCCAGCAACGGCTATCTGATCACCGGCGACGCGATCGCGCTCACCGGTTCGCAGTCGATCATCCGCGTCGGCGACGGCACCGCGGCGGGCGCGGGCTATACCGCGACGATCGCCTCGAACATCACCGGCGCGGGTGACTTGCTGAAGACCGACCTCGGCACGCTGGTGCTGACCGGCGCCGGCACCATCGCGGGGGACGTCTATGTCCGTACGGGTGGGCTGCAGATCGCCGGCGGCGGCACGCTCAGCAACGTCAACGGCCTGGTCGGCCCCTATACCGGCGACCAGGCGACCGTCACGGTCACCGGTGCAGGCTCGACCTGGACGAACAGCGACAGCCTGTGGGTCGGCTATGACGGCACCGGCACGCTGAACGTCACCAATGGCGGCACCGTGCTGAGCAACACGGGCGCGCTCGGCGTCTCCGCCGGGGCAGTCGGCAACGCACTGATCAGCGGGACCGGATCGTCCTGGCAGAGCACCGGGCGGATCACCCTCGGCTCGGGCGGCACGGGCAATCTGCGCGTCGAAGCCGGGGCCACGGTATCCAGCCACGACAGCATCATCGGCGATTCGAGCCAGGGCAATGCGGTGGTCACCGGGGTCGGCTCGAGCTGGACGGATAGCGGGCAGCTGACGGTCGGCAGCTATGCCGCCGGAACCCTGCGCATCGAGGACGGCGCAAGCGTCACCAGCAACCAGGGCTATGTCGGCGCCGGTGCCGGCTCGAATGGCACCGTCACGGTGACGGGTGCCGGTTCGAACTGGCTGGTATCGACCTCGAGCATCACCATCGGCAACTTCGGCATCGGTTCGCTCGCGATCGAAGCCGGTGCGCGGGTTCGCGCCGAAGGCGGGATCCTTATCGGCATGGACGCCGGTTCCAGCGGCACGCTGGCCCTGCAGGGCACCGCGGCAGATCGCGCGGTCCTGGAGACCTCCGGCATCCGCGCCGGCCTCGGCACGGTGAACGTCACTCTGGACGGCGCGCTGCTGCGCGCCACCGCCGACAGCAACGCCTTCTTCGACGGCTTCGACACGCGTGACGTCACGATCGGCGCCAACGGCGTCGCCATCGATACCGACGGCCACAACATCTTCGTCTCGCCGCGCTTCGTCGGCATCGGCGGACTGGTCAAGGACGGCGCGGGCGCGCTCGTCCTGAGCGGGGACAGCATCTATACCGGCGGCACCACGATCAACGCGGGCGTCCTGCAGCTCGGTGCGGGCGGCACGACCGGCAGCGTCACCGGTGCCATCGCCAACAATGGCGAGCTGTGGTTCTACCGGTCGGACAATGTGACCAGCGCGAACCCGATCTCGGGCAGCGGCTCGATCACCAAGTTCGGCGCCAACACGCTCACCCTGACCGGCACCAACAGCTATGCCGGTGCCACCAACGTCAATGGCGGCACCCTGCTGGTCAACGGCGACCAGTCGGCCGCGACCGGCCTCACCACCGTCCTGGCAGGCGCGACGCTGGGCGGCACCGGCATCCTCGGCGGCAGCGTCGACATGAGCGCGGGCGGCACGCTGGCGGCGGGCAGCAACGGCGTCGGCACCCTGACGATCAACGGCAACCTGGCGCTGGGCGGCACCAGCCATCTCGCCTTCGATCTCGGCCAGGCCGGCGCGGTTGGCGGCGCGCTCAACGACCTGGTCAATGTCGGCGGCAATCTTACCCTCGACGGCACGATCGACGTGACGACCTCGCCGGGCGGCAGCTTCGATGTCGGCATCTACCGGGTGCTCAACTATGCGGGCGCGCTGACCAACAACGGTCTCGCCATCGGCACCCAGCCGGCGGGCGCGGACACCTTCGTCCAGACCTCGATCGCGGGCCAGGTGAACCTGGTCAACGTCGCCGGGCTGACGCTCAACTTCTGGGACGGCGCGGCCGGTCCGAAGAATGACGGCGTGATCAACGGCGGCAATGGCGTGTGGCAGGCGCGCACCGGCAACGACAACTGGACCGACCTGAACGGCGCGCTCAACGCAGGCTATTCGGACGGCACCGTTGCCATCTTCTCCGGCGCCGCGGGCACGGTGACGGTCGACAACGGCCTGGGCGCAGTGACCGTGGCGGGCATCCAGTTCGCCAGCAACGGCTATGCGATCACCGGTGATGCGGTGACGCTCACCGGCGCGCAGGCGGTGATCCGCGTGGGCGACGGCACCACCGGCGGTGCGGGCTATACCGCGACGATCGGCAGTGTGCTGACCGGTGCGAGCCAGCTGGTGAAGACCGATCTCGGCCGGCTCGTCCTGAATGGCGCCAACACCTATGCAGGCGGCACCGCGATCAATGGCGGCGTGCTGCAGATCGCGAGCGACGCGAACCTGGGCGCAGCGGCCGGCGGGCTGAGCTTCAACGGCGGCACCCTGGCGACCACTGCGGACCTCAGTACGGCACGCAGCGTCACGCTCGCTGGACAGGGCGTGTTCGCCCCCGATGCGGGGACGACGCTGACGCTGACCGGCGCGATCACGGGAACCGGCAGCCTGGGCAAGGCCGGCGCCGGCACGCTGGTGCTGGGAGGTACCGGCAGCTTCACCGGCGGCACGCTGGTTTCGCAGGGCACGCTGCTGGTGAACGGCAATTATGCTGCGGCCACCGGCCTCACCACGGTCGCAGCGGGCGCCGTGCTGGGCGGCACCGGCACGATCGGCGGCAGCGTCGCGCTGAACGGCACGCTGGTGCCGGGCGCGGGCGGCGCGGGTACGCTGACGATCGCCGGCAACCTCAACATCGCGCAGGGCGCCACGCTCAACTATGAGTTCGGCGCGGCGAACACCGCGGGCGGCGGGCTCAACGACCTTGTCAATGTCGGCGGCAACCTGGTGCTCGACGGCACGATCAACGTGAGCCAGACGATCGGCGGCAATTTCGGCGCCGGCATCTACCGCGTGTTCAACTATGGCGGCACGCTCACCGACAACGGCCTCACCGTCGGCGCGGCGCCGGCGGGCAGCAATATCGGGGTCCAGACCTCGGTCGCCGGCCAGGTCAACCTGGTCAACTATGCCGGCCTCACGCTCAACTTCTGGGACGGCGCCGCCGGGCCGAAGAACAACGGCGCAGTCAATGGCGGCACCGGCACCTGGCAGAACGGCACCGGCAACGACAATTGGGCCGACAGCTCGGGCATCCTGAACGCCGCCTATAGCGACGGCTCGTTCGCGGTGTTCGGCGGGACGGCGGGCACCGTCACGGTCGACAACGGCCTCGGCCAGGTCGCCGCCTCGGGCATGCAGTTCGCGGTCGGCGGCTATACCGTCGCCGGCGGCGCGATCGCGCTCACCGGCGCGCAGGCGACGATCCGTGTCGGCGACGGCAGTACCGCGGGCGCGAGCTACACCGCCACGATCAACGCGGCGCTCACCGGCGCGAGCCAGCTGGTCAAGACCGATGCGGGCACGCTGATCCTCGGCGGCACCAACAGCTATACCGGTGGCACCCTGGTCACCGGCGGCACCGTGCAGATCGCGAGCGATGCGAATCTGGGCGCGGCTTCCGGCGGCGTCACGCTCGACGGCGGCACCCTCGCCACCACCGCGACGCTGTCCAGCGCCCGCAACCTGGTCCTGCAGGGCGCTGGTACGCTCTCGACCGCGACCGGCACGACCTTCACCCTGAGCGGCCTGCTTTCGGGCACGGGCAACCTCACCAAGACGGGCACCGGCACGCTGGTGCTGAGCGGCGCCAGTGCCGGCTATGCGGGCACCGCCCGGGTGGCTGCCGGCACGCTGGCGGTGACGGGCACGCTGGGCGGCACGGTCAATGTCGATGCCGCCGGCCGTCTCGAAGGCACCGGCTCGGTGGGCACGGTCACCAACACCGGTACGATCGCGCCGGGCCTCGCCGGGGTCGGCACGCTCACTCTCACCGGCAACTATACCGGCGTGAACGGTATCCTTGAGATCGAAGCCGAGCTCGGCGGCGACGGCGCACGCGCCGACCGGCTGGTCGTGGGCGGTTCGACGGCGGGCAGCACGCTGGTCAAGGTGACGAACCTGGGCGGTACCGGCGCACCCACGGTCGAGGGTATCAAGATCGTCGATGTGGCGGGCGCGTCGAACGGCGTGTTCACGCTCGACGGCGACTATGTCTTCGAAGGCGCTCCGGCGCTCATCGCCGGCGCCTATGGCTACCGGCTCTACAAGAACGGCGTCGCCACCCCCACCGATGGCGACTGGTATCTCCGCTCCGCGCTGCTGAGCCCGGTGGCGCCGCCGGCCACCCCCCTCTACCAGCCGGGCGTGCCGGTCTATGAGGCCTATGGCCAGACGCTGGCGACGCTCAACGCGATCGGCACGATGCAGGAGCGAGTCGGCAATCGCCGCTGGAGCGCGGACAGCGACGGCATCTCGGGCATCTGGGGCCGGATGGAGAGCGCTCGGTCGCGTCCCAACGCCGTGCAGTCGACCAGCCTTTCCGACGTGAATGTCGACAGCTGGAAGGTCGAGCTCGGCGTGGACCAGGCGGTCAGCACCCGCAGCGACGGCTCGACTCTCGTGGTCGGCGTGCTCGGCAGCTATGGCGAGGCGCGGGCGAACATCGCCTCGCCCTTCGGCAATGGCAGCATCAAGACGCGCGGCTATGGCGCAGGCGCCACGCTCAGCTGGTTCGGTCCGCAGGGCTTCTATGTCGACAGCCGCGCCCAGTTCACCTGGTTCGACAGCAAGCTGAAGTCGACCGTGCTCGGCAAGCTGGCCGACGGCAATGACGGCACCGGCCAGGCCTATAGCGTCGAGGTCGGCAAGCGCTCGCCGCTATCCGGCACGCTGTCGGTGACGCCGCAGATCCAGATGGCCTATTCGACCGTCGGGTTCGATCGCTTCACCGATCCGAACGGCGCCGAAGTCTCCTCGCGCCTGGGCGACAGCCTGAAGACGCGCTGGGGCATCTCGCTCGATCGCCAGGATGCCGGCAGCCACCTCTACGGGGTGGTCAACCTCAGCTACGAATGGCTCGACGGCACCGTCACCCAGGTCTCGGGCACGCCGATCGCGCGCAGCAACGAGCGGCTCTGGGGCGAACTCGGGCTGGGCGGCAGCGTGCAGCTGGGTCGCATCACGCTCTACAGCCAGGTCTCGGCGGACACTGCGCTCCGCGATTTCGGCAAGAGCTACAGCCTGAAGGGCACCGGCGGCCTGCGCCTCGCCTTCTGATCCGGCACGGCCGGCCGCCCTTCGGGGTGGCCGGCCGCTGCTCGCGTTCCCTACTTGGCATCGGCGCTGCGCCGGTCCACACATTACAAAATGATGGATTCTCCCAATCTGGCCCGATCTTCCTGTCGGGTTTCCGCCTCCCGCACGTCTAGCTAGCGGAGAAGGCCGTGCGGGACCTTGCGAACATGCTCGCCAAGGCAAAGCGCGCGGTCGTGCGGCGCGGCATCGCCGAACAGGATGCGGACGAGCTGGTGCAGGAGGCGTTTCTTCGGATCGAGCGCTACGAGCGCGACCAGACAGCCCGCTCGCGCGAGGCGCTGCTGGTGACGGCTGCGGTCAACCTCTCGATCGATCGCCGACGCCGCGACGCGCGCGCGCCCTTCGCCGATGTCAGCGATCTCGCCAACATCGCCGACTCGACACCGGACCCGGCACAGATCATGGAGCAGCAAAGGCGTCTCGAGCACGCCAAGGCCGGCCTGGAAACACTGCCGGAACGAACCCGCCGCATATTGCTGCGGCGGCGTCTCGAGGGAAGCAGCTACGCCGAGATCGCGGCGGACGAGGGGATGAGTGTGGCGGCGGTGGAGAAGCAGGTGGCGCGTGCGACGCTCCAGCTGATGCAATGGATGGACGGCTGGTGAGCCAGTCCAGCCCCCGCGCCTCGGCCGAAGCAGCCGCCTGGCTCGCCCGCCTGCAAGGCGATGCGCGCACCGCGGAGCGCGAAGCGGCGTTCAAGGACTGGCTGCGCGCCGATCCCGTGAACCAGAAGGCTTTCGAGCGCGCCACCGACATCTGGGCCGACCTGCCCGGCGCCGCGGCGTTGATCGCGGAACGCCCGGCGCCAAGGCCCCTGCCCCAGCTGCCTGCGTGGCGGCGCCTGCCCATTCACCAATTGGCGCTCGCCGCCTCGCTCGTTCTGGCGATCGGGATCGGTACCTTCTTCTGGCTGTCCCAGCCTTCCGCCTATTCCACCACCATAGGCGAGCAGAAGGTCGCGACGCTCGAGGACGGCAGCCGCATCGCGCTCAACACCGACAGCAGCGTCGAGGTGCGCTACAACGCCGCCCAGCGGCTGGTCGAGCTCGACCGCGGCGAGGCAATGTTCGAAGTGGCGCACAACAGCGCCCGCCCCTTCATCGTGCGCGCCGGCGACAAGCAGATCCGTGCGGTCGGCACCAGCTTCGTGGTGCGCAACGAGCGCGGCGAAGTCGTGGTGACTTTGCTCCAGGGCAAGGTCGCGGTAACCGACATCCGGCCTGCCGCCGCCAAGCCGGCACCGACCTATCTAACCCCCGGCGACCGACTGCGCGCGCCGGTGGACGGCCCAGCGCGGATCGACGCGCAGGCGGCCGATGCCGCCACCGCCTGGCGCCGCGGCCAGGCGATGTTCGCCGACACGCCGCTGGGCGACGCGGTGACCGAAATGAACCGTTATGGCGGCCCGCGCCTGATCGTCGACGATCCGCGCCTCGCCGGGCTGCGCGTGTCCGGTGTCTTCGCCACCAACGACACCGGCGAATTCGCCCGCGCCGTCGCCGCACTTCACGGCCTGCGCATCGAGCAGAACGGGCAGACTATGCACATCGTGCGCTGATTTCGCGCGCGGTGACATTTTTGTTTCTTTGCCATGTCGGTTTCGCAACGCAGCATCGTCTAGACCCATGAGGGAGCAAGCGAAGGGGTCGCGCTCCCGGGGGGAAAGCAATGCCGTCCAAACTCACGCTAGCCATGCTCGCAGCCAGCAGCTGCGCCTTCGTCGTCCCGGTCGCCCAGGCGCAGACGCGCTACAGCTTCGACATGCCGGCCCAGCCGCTCGAAGCCGCGCTCCGCTCGGTTGCCACGCGTACCTCGACCAACATCATCTTCGACGGCCCGGCACTCCGCAGCCGCACCGCGCCGACGCTGCACGGCGAGTTCACCGCGCGCGACGCCTTTCTCGCGCTGCTCCAGGGCTCGGGTCTGTCGCTCAACGTCACCCAGGGCGGATCGTACATCGTCGTGGCGCCCGCCGGCCAAAGCCGCACCACGGGCGAAAAAGGATCGATCTCCGGTCACCTGACGCGTGACCAGGGCGGCCGCGCCCTGGCCGGCGCCCTGGTCCGTATCGTCGAGACCGACCAGACGACCACCGCCGACAAGAACGGCGACTTCAACTTTCCCAGCATAGAGCCTGGCCAGTACACCGTGGAAATCTCGTTCCTCGGCTTCGAGACGCGCTCGCAGCCAGTGGTGGTCGGCTCGGGAAACGCATCGACCCTCGACCTCGCCTTGAACGAGGGCGCTGAAGAGGGTGTTCCGATCGTCGTCTACGGCACCCGCAGCGCCCGGGCCAACGCGCTCAACCTGCAGCGCGCCGCCGAGAACAACACCGAAGTCGTCTCCGCCGACGACCTGGGCAACTTCACCGGCACCACCTTTTCCGACGCGCTCCGCCGCACCGCCGGCGTCTCGTTCCAGCGCGACAGCGTGACCGGCGACGGCACCAACGTGATCGTCCGCGGTCTCGATCCGGACATGAACAACGTCAAGCTCAACGGCCTGCAGCTGCCGGTGGGCAACGGCACGGGCCGCTCGGCCGACCTCAGCAACCTGCTCGCGGACTCCGTCGGCAAGATCACGATCAGCAAGAGCCTGCTGCCCAGCCAGGACAGCGCCGGCACCGGCGGCCTGATCGAGATCGAGACGCTGTCGCCGCTCAACCGGCCGCATCGCTATGCCAGTTTCCAGATCGAAGGCGGGCTGAGCGGAAAGGACTTCAGCAAGGACTTCCTCGTCTCCGGCACCGTCGCCGGACGCTTCGGCGCGCTGGACAATTTCGGCCTGAGCGCCTCGGTCCAGTATCGCCGCAACTCGGTGCGCAACATCTCCTACAACACGGTGACCAAGTTCGGCGCGCTGCTGCCCAACGCCGCCAACGGCACGCCGACGCTGACCGCGCCGGACGCAGTGGATCCGCACGCCAGCTTTCCCTTCGTGCCGGGCGATGACGGCGCCTATGTCACCCAGCTCTTCGCGAGCTTCAACCATGTGAAGCAGACCACGCTGGCCGCGACGGTCTCGGCCGAATGGAACATCGGCAACCACACCAACCTGAAGTTCGACTTCCAGCACGCCGAGAGCGATCGCACCTATTATTCGATGACCGACATCTTCGGCGGGCTCAGCAAATATTCGGACGTGCCCGGCGGCGACGCCGTCTCCGCGCTGAATCTGAGCCTCGCGCCTGGCAATGCCGCGATCCAGCGCGAGCAGCAGTACAGCTATGACCCGAACGCCAAGACGATCACCGACACCTACAGCTTTTCGGGCAAGAGCACCGCGGGCAAGCTGACCTTCACCTATCTCGCCGGCTATGCCCATGGCAGCGAGAATCACGCCCGCAACACCACGCTCGACCTGCGCATGCCGGACAGCGATGCGACCGCGGCATTGTTCCAGCCCGGTGCCACCGATGCCAAGCTCGGCTATATCGTAACGCCGTTCGGCCGGCGCAGCGGCCGCGACATCCCCATCCCGCTGCTGAGCGCCGCCGGTTGGGCGCTGATCAACGATCCGTCCCGCTATACCATCACCATGGGAACCGGGGGGATCGACACCACCACCGGCAGCAACAATCGCTATACCGGCGATGTCAGCCTGCGCTGGGACATGGACTGGGGCTTCCTGAAATATGTTCAGTTCGGCGCCCGCTACGAGCGCACCGAGTTCGGCAGCGACCTGCTGCGCACCCAGTTCGGCGGCAGCGCGTCGATCAAGGACCTTGGCCTGCCCTTCTCGCCTACCGACCTGACCCGCGTGGGCGTAACCGGCGCCAACTTCACCGCGCTGAGCGAAGGCACGGCGATCGGCTTCTTCAACAACATGCGCGATTATCTCGCCAAATATCCGCAATTCACCCTTGCGCCCATCGCCCCGGCGATCGGCCAGGACCAGCAGGGCACGCGGGAGGACAATTACGCCGCCTATGTCCAGAGCCGGCTGCAGTTCGGCAAGCTGGAGGTGATCGGCGGCGTACGCTACAATCGCACCGACCTGCGCGCCACCAACCTGGTGTTCCCGACCTATGTCGGCCCGCTGCTCAACAGCGGCGGTATCATCGGCGCCGACGTTCCGTTCCAGAACGCCTTCAGCAAGCTGGTGACGGAAACGGCCAAGTCCGAGGATTTCCTGCCGCGCGTGCTGTTCAACTTCCGCCAGAGCGACAATCTGATCTTCCGCGGCGGCTATTTCCTGTCGGTCGCACGACCGCAGATCGGCGAACTCTCGTCGCAGACCCGGATCGCCTTCATCAACCTGCCGATCCCGGGCCCCAATGGCATACAGCCGCGACTGCAGATCGATTCGGGCAATCCCAACCTGAAGCAGGCGACCACGCACAACTTCGACCTGAGCGCCGAATATTATCACAAGATCGGCATCATCAAGCTGGGCGGGTTCTACAAGCGGATCAACAACCTGCTCCAGTCCAACCGGACCGATGGCCCGGCCAACCTGGCCAATGTCACCCTGCCCAATCACCCCTATTTCCAGGGCGCACCCTATTTCGATCCGGCGCATCCGGAGAATTACTTCATCACCGGTGGATCGCCGATCAACAGCCCCCACCCCGCCACCATCTGGGGCGTGGAAGGCCGGTTCGAGCGGCAGTTCGACTTCCTGCCCGGCGCGCTGGGCGGTCTCGGCATCATCGCCAACTACACCTACTCCAAGAGCAGCCGCTATCAGCGCTACAGCTGGGCCTATGCGCCTGCCGGTCAGGACGCCGTCTATGAATTTGGCGGCCTGCCGTTCAACCAGCAGCCCAAGCATTCGGGCACCGTCGCGCTGACTTATCAGAAGTACGGCTTCGACGGCACGCTGGCCTATAGCTTCCAGTCGAAGTCGCTGGACAATTTCTACCCGCGCGGCCTGTCGGTCTACAATCAGGGCGTCCGGACGCTCGACCTGCGCGGCGAATATTACATCGACAAGGGGCGGAAGTACCGAATCTACATCGAGGGTTCGGATCTGCTCAAGGGCACCGAGACTCCCGACGTCCAGCAGCTGATCTACGGCACCTACACCCGCGCCACTTATCTGGGCGGGCGCAAGTTCAAGATCGGCGCCGCCGCGATCTTCTGACGACTGCACGCTCCTGCCGGCTCCCACGTGCGCGGGGAGCCGGCTCTTTTCTGTTCGAGGATATCCCCATGAAGGCCACCAGGTTGCTCCTTGCCGCGGCGAGCTTCGCCATCGCCGCCGCGCTGCCCGCCAGCGCGCAGGAGCTTGTTCCGTACCAGCAGTTCACGCTTCCCAACGGCCTGCGCGTCGTGGTGCACGAGGACCACAACACGCCCAAGGTGGCGGTCGCGGTCTGGTATCACGTCGGCTCGATGAACGAGCCCACCGGCAAGTCGGGCTTCGCGCATCTGTTCGAGCACCTGATGTTCAACGGCTCCGAGCATCACGACAAGGAGTATATGCCGCCGCTCCAGGAGATCGGCGTGTCGGGCGTCAACGGCGCCACCTCGCTCGATCAGACCTATTATTACGAGATCGTCCCCACCGGCGGGCTTGAACGTGTCCTCTGGCTGGAATCGGACCGCATGGGCTATCTCGCCGGCGCGATCACCCAGGCCAAGCTCGATGAACAGCGCAAGGTCGTCCAGAACGAGAAGCGTACCCGCGAGAACACGCCCTATGCGCTGATGGACCAGCGCGAGGCGGCGGCACTCTTCCCGATCGGCCACCCCTATCACCACCCGACCATCGGCTCGATGGAGGACCTGAACGCTGCATCGCTCGACGATGTGAAGGGCTGGTTCGCGCAATATTACGGCGCGACCAACGCCGTGGTCACGCTCTCGGGCGACGTCACGCTCGACCAGGCCAAGACGCTGATGGAGAAGTATTTCGGCAGCGTCCCCGCCGGCGAGCCGGTCAGCCGCACCACCGCCTGGGTCCCCACCCTCGAGAGCGACAAGAGCGAAGTGATGCAGGACGCCGTGCCGCAGCTCGCCATCGCCTGGAACTGGGCGGTGCCCGGCAACCGTGCACCCGAGGCACAGGCACTGCAGCTCGCCGCCCAGGCGCTGGGCCGCGGCAAGACCTCGCGGCTCTACCAGGTGCTGGTGCAGGAGAAGCAGCTCGCCACCTATGCCTCGGCCAGCTATGCCGGCTATGCGGCCGCGGGGATCTTCTCGATCGACGTCCGCCTGAAGCCTGGCGTCGACCGCGCCGAGGCCGAGGCGGTCGTGAAGCAGGTGCTGGCCGAATTCCTCGCCAAGGGCCCGGCCCCCACCGAGCTCGCCCGCGTCAAGGCAAGCGGATCGGCCGACAATGCCCGCGCGATGGAATCGATCTACGTCAAGGCGATGGCGCTCTCCAGCGGCGCGATGTTCGCCGACAATCCCGGCCAGTATGCGGTGGACGACAAGCGCTTCCAGGCGCTGACCGCCGCCGAGGTGCGCACCACCGCGAGCACCTGGTTGAGCAAACCCAACTACAAGCTCACCGTGCTGCCCTTCGGCAACCACAAGGTGATCGCGGACGGCGCCGACCGCAGCAAGCTGCCGCCGCTCGGCCCCTCGCCCGCGCTCAAGCTGCCGGCGGTGCAGGAGGCCCGACTCTCCAACGGTATCCGCATCGTCCTGGCCGAGCGGCCGGGTACGCCCACCGTCGACATGACGATGGTGTTCGATGCCGGCCAGGCTGCCGAACAGCATATGAAGCGCGGCGTCGGCGGCTTCACCCTGGGGCTGATGGACGAAGGCACGGTGACGCTCACCGGCCAGCAGCTCGCCGAGCGCCAGGCGCTGCTGGGCGCGCGCATCTATTCGACCAGCGACGTCGACACGACCGACTTCATGGCCTCGGCCATGGCCAAGTCGCTGGCCGAGACGGTGGCGCTCTGGGCCGATTACATCCGCAATCCCGCCTTCCGCCCCGCCGATCTGGAGCGCGATCGCCAGCAGCACCTCTCGGGCCTGTCGCAGTCGCTGGTCGATTCCGACCAGATTGCCCAGCGCACCTTCACCAACCTGCTCTATGGTCCGGATCATGCCTATGGCGCGGCGCTCGCCGGTCGCGCGGAGACGCTCAAGTCGATCACCCGCGAGGACCTGGTCGCCTTCCACGACAGCTGGATCCGGCCCGACAACGCCGTGATCTATGCGGCGGGCAACACCGACATCGCCACGCTCACCGCGGCGCTCGAAAAGGGCTTCGGCAGCTGGAAGGCGCCGGCCCGCGCCAAGGGCAGCAAGGCGATCGACGCCGTCCCCGCGGCGACCGCGCCGCGCATCGTGCTGGTCGACAAGCCGGGCGCGATCCAGTCGGTGATCCGCGTCGGCGAGATCCTGCCCGACGGCAGCGACCCGCGCTATTTCGAGATCGGCGCGATGAACGACGTGCTCGGCGGCAACTTCACCGCCCGGCTCAACATGAACCTGCGCGAGGCCAAGGGCTGGACCTATGGTGCCAGCTCCTATGTCGCCGAAGCACGCGGGCCGCAGGCGTTCGGCGTGGCGACCAGCGTCCAGACCGACAAGACTTCCGAGGCGTTGAGTGAAATCGACAAGGAGATCCGCGGCATCCACGGCGACAAGCCGGCGACCCAGGCGGAGCTCGATCTGCTGAGCAAGGGCGAGGTGCTGTCCCTGCCCGGCCGGTTCGAGACCAACAACGCGATGGTCGGCTATCTCCAATATGTGAACCGCTTCGGCCGTCCGTACAACTGGATCACCACCATGCCGGCGAAGTACGCCGCGCTGCGCACCGAGGCGATCACCGCCAGCGCCCAGTTGCTCCATCCGGATGCGATGACCTGGGTGATCGTCGGCGATCTCTCGAAGATCGAGGCGAAGGTCCGCGCGCTCAAGCTCGGCACGGTCGAGATCTGGGACGCAGAGGGCCGCAAGCTGCGCTGAGCGCCTGCGAAGCATGAAAAAATGGCCGCGCTCCCGGGATGGAGCGCGGCCGAGAACCTGAGCCGGGGGGAGGGGATACTCCTTGCTCGGGGGGTGACGAAACCGGGAGAGCGGCAACCGGTCCGTCAGCACACGCACAATTCCTATCAAAAAGGTATGTTTTAGAAAACAACTTCGGCTATGGGACGCTAAAGCTCATCTCTCGCGCGTTCGGGCGGAGGGCCGCTATCCCGGCGGTTTGCCCTCCTGCCCCGACTCCCCTACCGGAATGCCATGACCGATCCCGCCCCGCTCGCCGAGCATCCTGCCTGCCTCCAGCCGCCCCGTGCGGCGCGGGGGATCGCCGCATGATCCGGCTCGAGAACGTCCACAAGGCCTTTGCCAGCGGCCATGCCGCCCTGGGGGGCGTCGATCTGGAAGTCGCGCGTGGCGAGGTGTTCGGCATCATCGGCCGCTCGGGCGCGGGCAAGTCGACACTGGTGCGGCTGCTCAACGGGCTCGAGCGGCCCAGCACCGGTACGGTCTCGATCGACGGCACCGATGTCAGCAGCCTGTCGGGCGAGGGCCTGCGCACGCTGCGTCGGCGCGTGGGGATGATCTTCCAGAATTTCGGGCTGCTGAGCTCGCGCACCGTGTTCGACAATGTCGCGCTGCCGCTGCGGATCGCCGGCGCCGACAAGGCGCGGATCGCCGAACGCGTGCCCGAGCTGCTCGCCCGGGTGGGGCTGGCCGATCATGGCGGCAAATATCCCGCCCAGCTTTCGGGCGGCCAGAAGCAGCGCGTCGGCATCGCCCGCGCACTCGCCACCGGCCCCGACATCCTGCTCTGCGACGAGGCGACCAGCGCCCTCGATCCGGAGACGACCCGCAGCATCCTGACCTTGATCGCCGACCTCAACCGCGAGCTGGGCCTGACCATCGTGCTGATCACCCATGAGATGGAAGTCGTCCGCCAGGTGTGCGACCGCGTCGCCGTGCTCCATGCCGGGCGCGTGGTGGAAACGGGCAGCGTCGCGCAGGTCTTCCTCGATCCCAAGGCCGCGGAGACCCGCGCGCTGCTCGACGAAGGCAGCGACCATGCCGCGCCGATCGCATTCGACGGACCGATCGTCCGGCTCACCCTGCGCGGCGATGCGATCCTGCAGCCCGTACTGACCCGCATCGCCCGCGAGACCGGCACCGACTTCGCGATCCTCGACGGGCGGATCGGGCGGTTCAAGGATGCGAGCTTCGGCCAGCTGACCCTGGGCCTGACGGGTGGTGACACCGCGGCCGCGCTCACCGCGCTCCGCCAGCATGGGGAGGTTTCGGAATGAGCGACTGGTTCGCCAATGTCGACTGGAGCGAGATCGCCCAGGCCAGCCTGGACACGCTGACCATGCTCGGCGGCTCGCTGTTGCTGACCATCCTGCTCGGCCTGCCGCTCGGCGTGCTGCTGTTCCTCACCAGCCCGGGCCAGGTGTGGCAGAACCGCGCGGTGAGCGGCGTGCTGGCGCTGCTGGTCAACCTGCTGCGCTCGGTGCCCTTCATCATCCTGCTGATCGTGATGATCCCGCTGACCGTGCTGCTGGTCGGCACCTCGCTCGGCGTGGCGGGCGCGATCCCGCCGCTGGTGGTGGGCGCTGCGCCCTTCTTCGCCCGGCTGGTCGAGACCGCGCTGCGCGAAGTCGATCGCAACACGATCGAGGCGGTGCAGGCGATGGGCGCCACCACGCGCGACCTGGTGTTCCGCGCGCTGCTGCCCGAGGCCCTGCCCGGGATCATCGCCGCGGCGACGGTCACCGCCATCGCGCTCGTCTCGTTCACGGCGATGGCGGGTGCGGTCGGTGCCGGCGGGCTGGGCGACCTTGCCATCCGCTTCGGCTATCAGCGTTTCCAGACCGATGTGATGCTGGTCACCGTCGTGCTGCTGCTCGTCCTCGTCCAGTTTCTCCAGATGGCGGGCGACCGCCTCGTCCGCCACTTCACGCGCCGATAGGAATGACCATGCAACGCCGCCGCCTCCTCCTCACCGCCCTCGCCGCCTTCGCGCTCGCCAGCTGCGGCAAGACGGCCAAGACCGACGATCCGGGAACGCTGGTCGTCGCAGCTACCGCCGTGCCACATGCCGAGATCCTGGAGTTCGTGAAGCCCATGCTGGCCAAGCAGGGGCTGAAGCTCGATGTCCGGGTGTTCAACGACTATGTCCAGCCCAACGTCCAGGTCGAGGAAGGGCGGATCCCGGTCAGCTATTTCGAGACCAAGCCGTATCTGGACGAATACAACAAGGCCAAGGGCAGCCATCTGGTGGCCATCGCCGGCGTGCACGTCGAGCCGTTCGGCGCCTATTCGCGCAAGTGGAAGTCGCTCGCCGAGCTGCCCGAAGGGGCAACGGTGGCCATCCCCAACGAGCCGAGCAATGGCGGCCGCGCGCTGCAGCTGCTCGCCAAGGCCGGGCTGATCACCCTGCTCGATCCCAAGAGCATCACCGCCACGCCCAAGGACATCGTCGAGAACCGCAAGAACCTGAAGTTCCGCGAGATCGAGGCGGCGACGCTACCGCGCGTGATCGACCAGGTCGACCTGGCGATGATCAACACCAATTATGCGCTCGATGCCAAGCTGAACCCGACCCGCGACGCGCTGGCGATCGAGGACAAGGACAGCCCCTATGTGAACTTCGTGGTGGGCCTGGAGAGCGCGAAGAGCGATCCGCGCGTGCAGAAGCTGGTGGCGGCGCTGCGCAGCCCCGAGGTGAAGGCCTTCATCGCGCGCAAATATGACGGCGCGGTGCTTCCCGCCTTCTGAGAAAGCAGAAGAGCGCGGCGATCACCGCGCCCTTCGCATTTCAGGTTATTCGACGAACGGTTCCACCGCCTTGCGGTGTGCCCGCAGGAAGGCGTCGGCGACCAGGCGCAGCGGCGCGGTGTCGACATCGCGCGTGCCGGCGCGGACCAGCTCGGCGAAGCGGGCATAAAGGCCCGGATATTCGCGATCCTCGGCCACCTGGGGCTCCTCGCCCGGCAGGGTGAGGACAGCCCCGCCCTTTTCCAGCTTGAGCATGCCGGCGTCGGTCTCGACGCTGATGTCCCAGCTCTGCGGACCGGTCTGGCGCCAGTCCAGGTCCATCGTCACCGGCACGCCGGCTGCATCGCGGAACGTCAGGTCGGCCGCGATCGGCGCCTCGCGATTGGCAGGCAGCGAGAGCGTGCCGTCGACCAGGAAGAAGGGCGGCAGGATCGCCGTCGCGATCGAGAGCGCATTGATGCCCGGATCGAACACGCCGAGCCCACCCGGCGCCCAGATCCAGTCCTGGCCGGGATGCCAGACGCGCACGTCCTCACGCCACACGATCGCGGCGCCCAGGATCTTGCGGTCGGCAAGCCAGGCCCGTGCCGGGGCGACACCGGCGGCATAGCGCGAATGCCAGCTGGCGAAGAGCGTCACCCCCGCTTCCACCGCCTGCGCCTCGAGCAGCGCTACTTCGGCAAGCGTCGCGCCGGGCGGCTTTTCGAGGAAGACATGCTTGCCCGCCGCGATCGCCAAGGAAGCGAGATCGTAGCGGACCTGGGGCGGCGTGCAGAGTGCCACGGCATCGACCGGGGTATCGCTGGCGAGCAGCTCGGCGAGCGTGCGGTAATGGGGGAGGTCGCCCACCCCTTCCCCGCGCGAGCTCACCGTGGCGGCGAGCGCGAAATTGTCGTCACCGGCGATCGACGGGAGATGCTGGTCATGGGCGATCTTGCCCATGCCCACGATCGCGACACGAATCGGCGCCGTCATCAGAGTGCCTTCACTTCCACGACAGCGGCATCGGCACGCACCAGCGCGTTGCGCAGCGGCAGCGTGAACGGTGCCGCCTCGATCTCGAACACGTCACCCGGCTCGGTGCGGATGCCGTCCGAGAAGGACAGCGTCGCGGTGCCGAAGAAATGGACGTGGATGTCGCCCGGGCGACGGAAGTTCGCATATTTGAAATGGTGATGCTCGAGATTGGCGAGCGTGTGCGACATGTTCTCCTCGCCCGACAGGAACGGCTTTTCCCAGATCACCGCGCCGTCGCGCAGGATACGGCTGGCACCGCGCACGTCGGTCGGAGCCTCACCGACCAGCAGCTCGGCGCCGAGCGAGGCCTGGCGCAGCTTGCTGTGCGCCAGCCACAGGTAATTGTGCCGCTCGGTCACATGGTCGCTGAATTCGTTGGCAAGGCACAGGCCGAGCCGGTGCGGGGTGCCGTCCGGGCCGATCAGGTAGATACCGGCCAGTTCAGGCTCCTCGCCGCCGTCCTGGGCGAAATCCGGCATGGTCAGCGGGCCGCCGGGGCCGACGAGCTGCGAGCCGTCGCCCTTGTAGAACCATTCCGGCTGCTGGCCGACCTGGCCCGCGGCGGGCTTGCCGCCCTCGACGCCCTCGAGGAACATCCGCATCGAATCGGTCTGCTTCTCGGCCGCGGCGGCCTCACGGTGCATCTTGTCGCGCCCCTCGGCCGAGCCGAGATGGGTAAGGCCGGTGCCGGTCATCACCAGATGCGCGGAATCCTCGTGGTCGATCGGCGCGAGCAGGCGGCCGGCGGCGAGTTCGGCGGCGAGATCGATCTCCGCGCCTTCGCCGCGGGCAGCCACTGCCTCGGCCAGCGTCTGCCCCTTTGCGATCGCATCGAGCGCCAGCTCCCGCACGCTCGTCACGCCCGGAACCAGAGTCGCCCGATCGTCGCGCGCCGCGATCACCGACCGCACGCCTTCCGAATCACGATGCTGCAACAGGCGAAAACGCATAACCTCTCCTTGATGGACCCGTAATGGCAGGCTTTACCGAGCCCGCTGGACTCGATTATTAGTCCGACATATTCCAGCCGCGCGCCAGAGGCAATCTTTCGTTCCGCTTGTTCGTTGCGGCTGTTAAGGATGGGCGGGAGAGGACAAAGACAGGGCGAATGCAGGACGAAGCGCAGGACAATGAAGGCGAAAAGCCCAAGCGCGGTACGGGCCGGCGCCTGCACGGCGCGATCGCCCACAAGCTCGGCTCCGCCATCGTGTCCGGCGAATATGCACCGGGCGACAAGCTCGAAGCCGAGGTGACCTTTTCCGAAGCGCTCAACGTTTCGCGCAGCGCCTATCGCGAGGCAGTGCAGGTGCTCGCCGCCAAAGGGCTGGTCGAGAGCCGCACCAAGGCGGGCACGCGCGTGCTGCCGCGCAGCCGCTGGAACCTGCTCGATCCCGACGTTCTCGCCTGGGCATTCACCGGCGAGCCCGACATCGAGTTCATCCGCAACCTGTTCGAGCTGCGTTCCATCGTCGAGCCCGCCGCCGCCCGGCTCGCCGCCGATCGGCGCACCAAGGACGATCTGAAGGTCATGAAGACGGCGCTGGCCGAGATGCGCCAGAAGACGCTGGCCACCGATGCCGGGCGCTCGGCCGACCGCGACTTCCACAATGCGATCCTGCAGGCGACCGGCAACGATGCCCTGATCGTGCTGAGCGCCAGCATCGGCGCTGCGGTGTCATGGACCACCCAGTTCAAGCAGCGCTCGCGCACCCTGCCCCGCAACCCGATCCCCGACCATGTCCGCGTCTATGACGCGATCGCGGCGGGCGACGGCGATGCCGCGAGCGAGGCGATGCGCCTGCTCGTCGATCTCGCGCTGGAAGACACCCGCAGCTCGATGGGCTGAATCGAAAACGCCCCACCGTTTCCGGCGGGGCGTCTATCTTTCGGCCTAATCCGGATCAGACTGCTTGCTGAGCGGGCAGTGCGTTGGTCGGCTTGGAGCCCCAGAGTGCGTAGAAGAGCACGTAAAGGGCACATGCCGTGGTGACCAGGAAGCCCCAGTGCAGCCCGTAGGTGTCACCGATCTTGCCCTGGATCGAGGCTAGCGCACCACCCGCGATCGACATGATGAGCAGACCCGAACCCTCTTCGGTCAATGGGCCGAGCCCGCGGATCGCCAGCGCGAAGATGGCAGGGAACATGATCGAGATACCGAGGCCTACCGTGATCAGGCCATACATCGCGACCGGCCCGGGCACGAACACCGCCACGAGCGAGCCCACGATCGCGATCAGCGCGAACAGCGCCAGCACCCGCTCCGGCGCGATCCTGCGCATCAGCGCTGCACCGGCGAACCGTCCGAACATCATCCCGCCCCAGAACAGCGTGAGATAGGACGCGGCGTGCGCCTGAGTAAGATTTGCAACGCTTGGCTGGGAGACGAAGTTGATGAAATAGCTGCCGACACCGATCTCCGCGAGCACGCACAGGGCAATGCCCACGCAGCCGAAGATCAGGTTGCGGTGGTTGAGCAGCGAAAGGCCACGACGCTCCTCGCTCGAAACGCGCGCCGTCGCCGCACCAAGCGCAGGAAGCTTGGCCCGGGCGATCAGCAGGGCGAGAACCGCGAGCACGATCGCTACGATCAGATAGGGGAGCTCGGTCGCCTGCGCGTCGGCCATCCGCTGCGCATGGGTGAGTTCGGTGCCTTGCGCCGAGGTGCCGCCGGTGGTGCGCGCCAGGATGAGATATTTCCCGAACAGAATCGCCAGCACGTCACCCGTGGTATTGAACGCCTGCACCGTGGTGAGCCGCGTCTCTGCGCTTTCGGGAGGGCCGATCACAGCGACATAGGGATTGGCCGCCACCTGGAGCAGTGCGATGCCGCACGAGACGACGAACAGGGACGCAACAGTGACCCCGTAGGAAACGAGATGCGCGGCGAGGATCATGCCGAGCGAACCGACCGTCATGACCAGCAGACCGGTGGTCAATGCGCGCTGATAGCCAATCCGCTCGATAAGCTTCGCAGCCGGGATGGAGGCGAGCAGATAACCGATGAACCAGACCGACTCGATCAGCCCAGTCTGGAAATAGCTAAGCTCGAACACGCTGCGCAGATGCGGCAGCAGCGTGCCGTTGATGACGCTTATGAAGCCCCACATGAAGAAGAGGCTGGCGAGCAGCGATAGCGCGGAGCCATAGCCGCCGGCGTGCCGCCCCGACTGGGTTCCCGCCGCCGGGGCTGCATTGATGGGCGCTGGCATTTTTCGGATCTTCTCCTGTGTGGATCATCTGGTTCGAGGACTCGCATATGCGACTTCGAGCCAGCTTGCGCTTCTATTTTTTGTCAGACTATAAAGACCCATGGCGCACGTCAACGGCGCGGATTCAGAGCATTGGGAGAGACTATGGGTCGCTTTGGCAAGGCAGCACTGGCAACAACCGCCCTGGCAACGCTGGCAGTGGCGCAGTCCGCGCTGGCGTCCGACGCCAGGCGCGAGAGTGCCGGGACGCTCAAGGACGGCACCGCGGTCGAGGCGGTAACTCTGACCAATGCCAAGGGCGTGTCCGCGCGAATCCTGAGCTACGGCGCGACGCTGCAGTCGTTCAAGGGACCCGACCGCACCGGCAAGATCGCCGATGTCGTGCTCGGCTATGACGATGCTGCGACCTATGAGAGCCGCCCCAATTTCTTCGGCGTCACCGTCGGCCGCTATGCCAACCGCATCGCCGGCGGCAAGTTCACGCTCGACGGCAAGAGCTACCAGCTGCCGCTCAACGACAAGACCAACTCGCTGCACGGCGGCGGCCAGGGCTTCGACAAGAAGATCTGGCGGATCGTCTCGGTGAACAGCGGGCCGAGCGCCAGCGTGGTGTTCGCACTGACCAGCCCGGACGGGGAGTCGGGCTATCCCGGCAAGCTCGAAGTGAAGGTCACCTACGCCCTCGACGAGAGCGGCGCGCTGACGATCAGCTATGACGCGGCGACCGACAAGCCGACCGTGGTCAACATGACCAACCACGCGATCTTCGACCTGGCCGGCGAAGGCTCGCCGACCGGCGCGATGGGCCACCTGCTCACCATCCCGGCCAAGGCCTATACCCCGGTCGATGCCAAGCTGATCCCCACCGGCGAGCTGCGCCCGGTGGAAGGTACGGTGTTCGACTTCCGCAAGGCCCGGCTGATCGGCCAGGACCTGCGCGACGGCCGCGACGAGCAGATCCGCTTCGGCCTGGGCTATGATCACAATTTCGCGCTCGACAAGGGCGTGACCGCCAGGCCCGAGCTCGCCGCGCGGCTCGAGGATCCGGCATCGGGCCGCGTGCTCGAAGTGCTGACCACCGAGCCGGGCGTGCAGTTCTACACCGGCAATTTCCTCGACGGCACCTATTACGGCAAGTCGGGCCATCTCTATCGCCAGGGCGACGGCATCGCGCTCGAGCCCCAGAAATTCCCCGACGCTCCCAACAAGCCGGGCTTCGTCTCCGCGCGCGTCGACCCCGGCAAGCCCTATCGGCACGTCATGGTCTACCGCCTTTCGGTAACCCAGTAACGGAATTGGCATGACTTCTGATAACCAGCCCAAGCTGCGCTCGCGCGCCTGGTTCGATAATCCCGACAATATCGACATGACCGCGCTCTATCTGGAGCGCTACCTCAACTTCGGGCTGAGCCTGGAGGAACTCCAGTCGGGCAAGCCGATCATCGGCATCGCCCAGACCGGCAGCGACCTGAGCCCCTGCAACCGGCACCACCTGGTGCTGGCCGAGCGGGTGCGTGAAGGCATTCGCGAGATGGGCGGCATCGCGCTCGAATTCCCGGTCCACCCGATCCAGGAAACCGGCAAGCGGCCGACCGCGGGCCTCGACCGCAACCTGGCCTATCTCGGGCTGGTCGAGCTGCTCTACGGTTACCCCCTGGATGGCGTCGTGCTGACCGTGGGCTGCGACAAGACCACCCCGGCCTGCCTGATGGCGGCGGCGACGGTGAACATCCCGGCGATCGCCCTGTCGGTCGGCCCGATGCTCAACGGCTGGCACAAGGGCGAGCGGACCGGTTCGGGCACGATCGTGTGGAAGGCGCGCGAGCTGCTCGCAGCCGGCGAGATCGAGGCGAAGGAATTCATCCGCCTCGTCGCCAGCTCGGCCCCCTCGACCGGCTATTGCAACACGATGGGCACGGCGACGACGATGAACTCGCTGACCGAGGCGCTGGGCATGTCGCTCCCCGGCTCGGCCGCGATCCCGGCGCCGTACCGCGATCGCCAGGAAGTCGCCTATGACACCGGCAAGCGCATCGTCGAGATGGTCGCCGAGGATCTGAAGCCCTCGGACATCCTGACCCGCGAGGCGTTCGAGAACGCGATCGTCGTCAATTCGGCGATCGGCGGATCGACCAACGCGCCGATCCACATCAACGCGATCGCCCGTCACATCGGCGTCGAGCTGCCGCTCGATACCTGGCAGGAGAAGGGCCATCACGTGCCGCTGCTGGTCAATCTCCAGCCGGCGGGCGAGTATCTGGGCGAGGATTACTACCGCGCCGGCGGCGTGCCCGCAGTGGTCGCCCAGCTGATGGGCCAGGGGCTGATCCACGAAGGCGCCGTCACCGCCAACGGCAGGACGATCGGCGACAATTGCCGCGGCGTCGCGATCGAGGACGAGAAGGTGATCCGCCCGTTCGAGGCGCCGCTCAAGGAAGAGGCCGGCTTCGTCGTGCTGCGCGGCAATCTGTTCGACTCGGCGATCATGAAGACCAGCGTGATCGATCAGGCCTTCCGTGCACGCTATCTCTCCAACCCCGAGGATCCGGAAGCCTTTGAAGGCCCTGCCGTGGTGTTCGACGGGCCCGAGGATTATCACCACCGCATCGACGATCCCGCGCTCGGCATCACGCCGGAGACGCTGCTGTTCATGCGCGGCGCCGGGCCGATCGGCTATCCGGGTGCCGCCGAAGTGGTGAACATGCGTCCGCCCGCCTATCTGATCCGCGAAGGCGTCCACGCCCTGCCCTGCATCGGCGATGGCCGCCAGTCGGGCACGTCGGGCAGCCCGTCGATCCTCAACGCCAGCCCCGAGGCCGCGGCGATGGGCGGTCTCGCGCTGATCCGCACCGGCGACCGCGTCCGCATCGACCTGCGCAAGGGCACCGCCGATGTGCTGATCCCGGACGAGGAGCTGGCCGAGCGCCGGCGCGTGCTGGCGGAAGCGGGCGGCTACCCCTATCCCGCCTCGCAGACGCCCTGGCAGGAAATCCAGCGGGGGATCGTCGGCCAGATGGAGACCGGCGCGATCCTCGAAGGTGCGGAGAAGTACCAGAAGATCGCACAGACCAGGGGCCTGCCCCGCGACAATCACTGAGTCATCGTCCAGTTCGCCCGCGACTCGGGGGCGGGCGGCGACTCGAAAACCGGCGTGGCCAGGGCGAAATTCGCCGCGGTCACGCCGATTTTACTCTGCGAATTGGTTAACAGGACGCGGAATCGCGCGCCCATTCGCATGAAGGCCCTAAAACAGGCCCAAATAACACCGCACCATTTCGGCGGAATTTGAGTTTCAGGTTTGCACCGATTCGGGACGCGACCTTTACCGGGATTCCGGGCCCGACCTTAAATCCAGCAATATCAATATAGTGGCGCGGTGTATTAGTCGCGCACTACGCAATTACCGACATGGGAACAACCACAAGTTCCACCTAACAGTTTGTTCACCATTCCTTCTGTCAGACGCGGTGCCGCTGGCCTCGCGTACCAGAAGGGTGAGGACATGCGCACACGTACGCATCTGGCAATCGCGGTATGCACAACGGCGTGGATCAACGCCGCATCGGCCCAGACCACCGCTTATTCGCCTGACTCGGGCCGCACGCCCAATCAGATCGTCCTGTCGATCCCGGTAACGGCTTCCGTCGGCGGCCGATGCGGCTTCGCGAGCGCCCCGAACGGCTCCTTCAACCAGAATGATTTCGACGTGAACGGCCTGGCGCATGACTTCTCGTTCGTGCTCGACTGCACCGGCCCCTCGCGTGTCGCAGTGGTGTCGCAGAATGGCGGACTCCTGACCACGGGAACCGCCCCGACCGGATACACGGTCCTCGCACCCTATAATGTGAGCCTGCACCTGGTCGGCACCGGCGGCGGCACGACGGCGGACGCGACCTGCCCCGCATCGACGCTGCCCACCGGGTCAAGCTGCAGCTTCCGCGGCCCGGCGAACACCTCGCAGGGACTTCGCCTCCCGGCCCCCTCGACGATGCAGGCAGGTTCGTACCTGCGCGTCGCCGCCCCTCCCTATGCCGGCGCCCTGGCGCTCGTGAACGGCACCTATTCCGACGTCCTGACGGTGACGCTGAGCGCATCGCCCTGACGCCGAACTGCCGGTTCGGCCCGGCGGCCGGCGCCAGAAACCCCGGGCTTCTACCCCAAGTGAAATGGCAGTCGCGCCGGCCCCGGCTTCGCCTGTCCGACTTTAAAAGGAGAGCATTATGAAGAAGTTCCTGTTCACCGCCCTGCTCGCCGGTTCGGCGTTCGCGGCGGTCCCGGCAGCCGCGCAGAGCGTGTCGGGCAATGTCACGGTGACGGGCACCGTCGCCGCCAAGTGCACGTCCGCGGGCGGACTGAACGGCGCGATCAATCTGGGCGAGCTCGCCAATGCCGACGGCAAGATCAACTCGACCCTCTCGGGCAATATCGGCGGCCTGAGCCGTTCGTTCACGGTCACCTGCACCAGCGCCAACCCGCAAATCTCGGTCGACGCTTCGGCGCTGGTCAACGCGGCCATCCTGACCCCGACCACGGGCTACACCAACACCGTGCACTACACCGCGACGATGGCCGCTTCCAAGGCCGGCGGCGGCAGCACCTCGGCGATCGACACGTCGAACGTCGCCGGCGCGACCACCGCGCTCGTCGGGGATCACCTGGCGAACACGACCAACAATATCACGGTCACGGTGTCGAACGGCAACACCACCAATGCCGCCGACATGCTCGAAGCCGGCAACTACTCGGGTGTGATCGCGCTCACCGTGAGCCCCTCCGCCTGACCCGTGCTGGGCGAGGGAGGCCGCCCCCTCTCCTCCCTCGTCCAGACATTTCCTTCGGGAGAACGACTATGCGCATCTCTTTCCTGCTCGCCGTTCCGGCCGCGCTGGTCGCGACCCCGGTACTGGCACAGTCGAACGGCACGGTGACCGTGAACGGATCCGTCGCCGATCGCTGCCTCTTCACCATTCCCTCCGCGGTCATCGCGCTCGGAGAGATCTCGCAGAGCGGCACCGGCGCCTCGGCCGGCAAGCTCGACACGACCCGCGTGGACAACCAGTTCCGCGACCTGGTCGGCTGGTGCAACGGCACCGCGGCGACGATGACCGTCGAAGCGCAGCCGCTGCTCAACCTCGACTATAGCGGCGCGCCCATCGCCGGTTTCGATACGCGGGTCGACTATCTCGCCACCGCCGCCGCCAACAGCACTTCCGCGACCGACAGCTCGCTGGCCGCAAACCCCGGCCCGGGCAGCGCGGTCAATGTCGGCCTGTTCACTGGCAACATCCGGGTGACGCTGTCGCAATCCTCGACGCCGGGAAGCGGCCTGCTCGTCGCCGGCAATTATGGCGGCCAGGTCATCGTGACCCTGACGCCCAACTTCAGTGGCGGCGGAGACTGATCCGCCGGGCACCTCACCGGACCGATTTGGGAGGCAAGCATGAACAAGCATATGGTTTTCCGCGCTGCCCTGACCACCTCGCTGGTCATCTGCGCACCGGCAATCGCCCAGACCACGGGCACGACCTCCTCCGGGACGGTGACCGTGACCGGCACGGTGCCGTCGCTCTGCTTCGGCGGGACGCTGACGGGCGGGAGCAACATCGATCTCGGCGTGCTCATCGATACCTCGACGGGCCTGCTGCGCACCGATCTGCCCGCACCGACCCGGACGCTGACCGGCGCCTTCTGCAGCAGCCGCAGCGTGATCTCGGTCGAGGCGACGCCGCTGCTCACGCAGAACGCCACGGGCACACCGCCGGCCGGCTTCTCGCGGACGGTGAACTATCGCGCCACCGCCAGCGGCTGGTCTCCAACCTCCGCGGTCTTCACGACCGGCGCCGCCAGCAATCCGGCCGCCTCGCAGAATCGCGACACCGCGTTCCAGAGCGACATCACCATCACCCTCGACAACTTCCTGACCGGCGGAGGCACCGGGCTGCGGCTCGTCTCCGACCCGCTCTATCGCGGCGCGGTCACGGTAACGCTGTCGGTGGCCGATTGAGGGAGTGCCCACCATGCGCAGCCTCTCCATCCTCGCGATCGCGGTCCTGCTCCCGCTCCCCGCCGTCGCGCAGACGAGCAGCGAGGTCCGGCCGTTCGACGTGACCGGCCAGGTGCCCGGAACCTGCACGCTCGGCGCGCCGCGCCTGGGCGGCGCCCAGGCCAATTTCCGCGGCATCAACGGCAACAGCCTGCCGATCGACCAGCTGGTCGACGGCACCACGCTGTCGACCCGGCCGGCGTCGGCGGAGATCAGCTTCGACGCGGTCTGCGCCTTTCCGCACCTGCTGCGGGTGGAGAGCCAGAACAACGGGCTGTGGCGCACCGGTGAACGCAGCGGCGGCGCACCGGAAGGCTTCGGCGACGCGGTACCGTATCGGGCGACCCTCCTCTGGGCATCGCAGACGCTGGCACTGTTCGCCGATGCCCGGCTGCGCCGGATGTCCGAGGGCACCCTGTACGTGGGGGCGACCGCGACCGGCACGCTCCAGCTCAACCTGGTGATCGACGCCGGGGCCACCAATCACCGTGCAAACGCGCCGCTCGTCGCCGGCACCTATGGCGACACGCTGCGCATAACCCTGGAGCCGCAGCAATGATCAGGATCCTGCTCCCCGCGGCGCTGGCACTGCTTCCGGCGTCGGCCCTGGCCCAGACCCAGCCCCAACCGGTCACCGCGCATCTCGACATCATCGGCGAGGCGCCCGCCGCCTGCCTGATGAAGTCGCCCGCCGGCGCCAGCGGCAACAATGCCAGCTTCGATCCCGTGTCGGCCGGCACCGGCCGCATCCGGATCGACCAGCTCGCCAGCCTGACCGACGCGACGCCGCTGGCGGCCGCGATCCGGGTCGAGCTTCCGGTGATCTGCAATTCGCCGCACCGGATCATCCTGCGCAGCGGCAATGGCGGGTTGCGGCGCGAAGGTGCGCCCGTGGCAAGCGTCGCCCCCTTCCGCCAGCTGCTGCCCTACCGGCTCGGTATCCGCTGGGGTGCCGACCAGACCGACCGCAGCACCGATGACGGCACCCCGATCGTGATCGACGCGGGCGGCCCCCGCTCGGGCGATCTCGCCGTGCTCTTCACCCTGACCAGCGGCGGGGCTCCCCTCGTGGCCGGCAACTACACCGACGAGATCGTCCTCGAGGTCCAGGTGGCCGACTGAGGCTCCGATCCCGTTCCCAGGAGAAACACACATGAAGAAGTGGATCCATGGTCTCGCTCTCGGCACGGCGCTCGCCGCCGCGATGCTCGCGAGCAGTCCGCTGGTGAAGGCGGAGACCGTGCAGCCCGTCGTGATCGATCTGTCTCCCACCGGCAGCGGGATGAGCCAGACGATCACCGTGGAGAACACTTTCACCCAGCCGCTGCCGGTCGAGCTGCGCGTCGAGGAACTGACCTTCGACCAGGCGGGCCTGCACGGCACCGGCAAGGACTCGGGCGACCTGCTGATCTTCCCGCCCCAGGCGATCATCCAGCCGGGCCAGACCCAGTCCTTCCGCGTGCAGTATATCGGCGATCCCGCGCTGGCACGCAGCAAGCACTACTATGTCACGGTCGCCCAGCTGCCGGTGCAGCTGCCCCAGGGCCAGTCCGCGATCCAGATCCTGTACAATTTCCAGGTGCTGGTGAGCGTGAAGCCCGCGGGTGCCAAGGCGCAGCTCAAGATCGCGCAGAGCGAAGTCGCGCGCGACGACAAGGGCCAGGCGGTGGCGGCGATCACGCTGACCAACGACAGCCCGGCGCACGGCTATCTCTCCAAGGGCCGGCTGCGGATCGTCGAGCGCGACCGCAGTGGCAAGGAAGTCTTCCGCCGCACGCTCGCCGGGCCGGAAATCCAGCAAACCGTAGGCTTCGGCCTGGTCGGTGCGGGGCAAACCCGTCGGCTGCTCATCCCCGTCCAGCTTCCCACCAGTGAAGGCACGATCGATGCCCAATTCACGCCCGAAGGCTAAGCGCCCCCTGCGCTATGCGGCACTCGCCCTCCTGGCGGGTTGCGCTCCCCTTGCCCTGTCGCCTGCCGCCCGCGCCGATGAGGACGGGAAGCAGACGGCCCAGGAGCAGGAACGCCACATCGTCCTGCCCAAGCCGTCGAGTAGCGGCACCGAGCCCCAAGCGCGGATCAACCCGACGGGCAAGCCGGTGACGCTGACGGTGGCGGCAAAGGACGGCCCGGTCTATCTCGGCGACATCGTCGTCACCATCCAGCCCGACGACTCGATCGAGTTCTCGTCCCGGCGCCTGATGGACCTGCTGTCCAACGTCCTCGATCCGGACGTGCTGCGCAACCTGCAGGCGAGCTTCGCCGGCAAGACGGCGATCGGGCCCGAGTCGTTCCAGGCCTCCGGCATCCAGCTCCGCTACGATCCCCAGCAGCTGGCGATCGCGATGGACATCGCCAGCGAGCGCCGCGCGACCCGCACCGTGATGGTCAGCCCGCTCGAGCGCGACAAGATCGGCACCTATGTGAAGCCGGCCGAGTTCAGCGCCTATCTGAACATCCGCGGCAATGTCGATTATCTCTGGAGCGGCGCCGACAAGGGCCTGCAATCGCCGGTGCTGTTCCTCGACGGCGCGGCCCGCGCGCTGGGCGCCGTGATCGAGAGCCAGGCGGTCTGGCAGCCCGGCAGCAACGCCACCGATTTCCAGCGGCTCGGCACCCGCCTGGTCTATGACGACCCCAAGAACCTGGTCCGCTGGACCCTGGGCGACCTCCAGCCGGTCACCCGCGGCTTCCAGTCGGTGCCCGACATCGCCGGCCTCTCGGTCTTCCGCTCCTACAGCGTGCTGCAGCCGCAGGAGATCGTGCGGCCGCGCGGCGACCGCAGCTTCCAGCTCACCCGTTCGTCCACCGTCGAGGTGTTCGTCAATGGCGAGCTGGTCCGCCGGCTCCAGCTGGCGCCCGGCACCTATAATCTGCGCGACTTCCCGTTCACCCAGGGCGCGAACGATGTTCGCCTGAACATCCTCGACGATACCGGGCGCAGCGAAGTCCTCCGCTTCAACGTCTTCCTCGACCAGTCGCAGCTCTCCGCCGGGCTGAGCGAGTTCGGCCTCTATGCCGGCGTGATGGCGCCGCTCGAGGCGCACGGCCCCAATTATTCGAGCAAGCCCGCGGTCTCCGCCTTCATCCGCCACGGCATGAGCGACGCGCTCACCCTGGGCGCCAATGTCCAGGCCGACAGCCGGGTGGTGATGGGCGGCGTCGAGGCCGTGTGGGGCACGTCGCTCGGCACCTTCTCGGGCAGCTTCTCCTATTCCCACATCGACGGCATCGGCCATGGCCGCGCCGCGCTGGCGACCTTCCAGCGGCTGATCCAGCGCCCCAATGGCCGCTCGGACTCGATCACCCTCTTCTTCGAGAGCCGCAGCCGCGACTTCGGTCCGATCGGCACGGTGATCCCGCGCAACCCCTTTGTCTGGGAGGCCGGCGGTGGCTATTCGCACACCTTCACCGACTATCTCTATGGCGGCATCGACGGACGCTATTCGCGCGGACGCGGCCTCCAGCGCGACCTCTACACGGCCCGTGCCACCATGGGCTGGCGCATCAACGACCGGCTGACCATGACCGGCGACCTGCGCTACGAGCGCGACAATATCCGCTCCGGCCTGGGCGGCCTCGTCAGCCTGACGCTGCGCCTCGGCCGCTATTCCAACCTGCGCGCCGACTATGACACGCGCACCGAGCGCGCCCGCCTGTCGTACAACATGATGCACGGCCAGGGCGTCGGCTCCTACAATCTCGCCGCCGATATCGAGCGCGACCGCAATGGCGCCGGCATCAGCGCCGCGGGCAACTACGTCAGCAACCGCGCCGATCTGGGCTTCAGCCATTTCGGCACCTTCGACGATGATTTCGGCCGCTCGACCGGGCAGCGGACCTCGTTCCGCTTCGGCACGGCGATCGCCCTGGCCGATGGCGCACTGACGATCGGCCGGCCGATCTATGACAGCTTCGCCGTGGTGAAGGGCCATGAGAGCCTGAAGGGCGCCAATATCCGCGTCGACCCGACCGAGTTCGGCTATGTCGCCTCCACCGGCGCACTGGGAACCGGCCTGCAGCCGAGCCTCAGCTCCTATGCCGAGCGCACGGTCAAGATCGACGTGCCCAACGCACCCGCCGGCTATGATCTGGGCCAGGGCGCCTATCGCCTCTTCCCGCCCTATCGCAGCGGCTACCGACTGGACGTCGGCTCGGGCTACAACCTCACGGCGATGGGCCGGATGACCGATCGCAACGGCGATCCGGTCTCGCTGGTCACCGGTACCGCCACCGAGCTGGCCCATCCGGAACGCGAGCCGATCCCGGTATTCACCAACCGCGAGGGCCGCTTCGCCGCCACCGGCCTGGCCGCCGGGCGCTGGCGGATCGACATGCTCGACACCGAGAAGAGCAGCTACACCATTGATATTGCGGAGAGTGCCGAAGGCGTCGTGCGCCTTGGCGAGCTCACGCCTGCAGCGAAGGACGGGACCAAGCAATGAGCAAGAAGCTAAAGCTGATCGCAGCTGTCTGCGGCGTCCTCTGCGTCGCCGAAGCCGCGCCAGCCTGGGCACAGGGCAAGGGGACTTGCGGCGTATCCGGCCAGGCATTGGCCTCGCCGACGATCACCTATGACCCCTTCTCGCCGAGCGGCCTGACCCAGGTGACCATCCCGCTGGTCCTGACGCGCTTCGGCAACGGTGCGGCCAAGACCCAGACGGTCAACTTCGTCCTGACCAAACCGGTGGGCACGCCAAACTACCAGATCCTCTACAATGGCACGAGCATCCTCTACACAGAGGGCAACACCATGGGGCACCCGACGATCAATTCGCAGTCGGCGGGTGAGATCAACTACAATTTCGGCGGTGCCTCGCAGCCCGACCAGTCGACGCCGTTCAACCTGGTCGTCACCGTGCCGGCCAATGTCGACCTGTCGGCCGGCCTGCCGATCGACTTCGACATCCTGTTCGTCTGCAACGGCACCGGCGGCATGGCCGACGTGACCGTCCCCACCAAGCTGGCGAACGCGATCCACATCAACGTCAATGTGCTGAGCGCGCTGCAGGCGGCCTATGCCGGCCCGGCGCTGGATTTCGGGGAAGTGGGCGACAAGACCGATGCCGATGTGGCGGGTACGCCGATCGTGCGCACCGGCTATGTGCGGGTGGCGAGCTCGGGTCCCTATACGATCAACATGACGTCGCAGAACAACTACCGGATGACCTTCTCCGGCGGCAATCCGACGAACCCGATCCAGTCGCTCGGCTATTCGGCGACCTTTGTCGGCCAGACGCGCAGCCCGACGGCAACCACGCCGATCACCAAGACCTGCACCCGCGCCGGCCTGGCCGGGTCGCCGCAGGGCATCCTGCTGCCGCTGCAGGTGACCTTGCTGGAAGGAGGCCAGACGCGGACGCCGGCCTCCGTCTATCAGGATATCCTGACCGTCACCGTCTCCCCGCTGGCCGCGGGTACGCCGGGCGTGACCTGCCCCTGATCCGGCCGAAGCCGGACCAGGGGGAATGGATCAGAGCGCGGTGACGCGGATCGACAGGGTGCCGTTGGCCTGGCCGTTGTCGGTGACCAGCGACACCTTGTGTGCCGCGATACCCGGCTGCGAAGCACCCGAGATCACGGTCGAGCCCGCATCCGAAAGGCGCACGGCATTGCCGTCGATCATCAGAGTCGCGCCCGCCAGTTCCGGCGAGTGATCAACGGTGACCTGATAGCCATTGGCGCTGTTGCAGAACTCGTGAAGCGTGCCGAGATCGACCTGGCCGCTGTTCGAGGGCGTGACCATGCTGTCGAGGTTCGCGCGGCAAACCACCGGGACATAACCCGAAACCATCAGACGGTACCCGTCCTGATCGGTATCGGCAAAGGCCGTCGGTGCCACTGCGAGCATCGCGCCAAAGGCTGCGACCGCGCCGGCGCGGCGCACGAAGGTAGAAACGCTGTTGTTGTACTGCATGAAAAGGAACTCCCGCCAGAACGGTTCCTTTTTCGCGCAAAGCGGTTGACGCGGGGTTAAATCGCGGCTCCGTAACCTGACGCATTGGGCCAAAAAACCGCAGTTTCCTGCGGTTTCCGTAGCTTGCGAGCCATAGCTGAGACCCCACGGACCAGGGCACTCCCGAAGGCAGCAGCAGCCCCCCGAAATCGACTCGATTGTCGCCCTTCCAGCGCCCTGGCGGACGGGAGGAAGCGAGCCCCTGCCGCTACTGCCCCGACACCGCCGGGAACGCCGCGCGGCCCTGCCCCATCCCCGCTGCGAAGGCGATGCGCAACGCGTCGGACAGGCTCTTCGCATGGAGCTTGGCCATGATGTTGGCGCGGTGCACCTCGACGGTGCGGGAACTGATCCCCAGGTCGAAGGCGATCGTCTTGTTGGGCAGCCCCCGCGCCAGCCCCTCGAGCACCTCGCGCTCGCGGCAGCTCAGCACGCCGAGCACCACGCCGGCCTCGGCGACGCGCGCGCTATGGTCCTTGCCGGCGGCGATCCGGGCAAAGGCCCGGTCGATCGCATCCTGCAGCGCATCGGTGTCGAAGGGCTTTTCGAGGAAATCGACCGCGCCCGCCTTCATCGCCTTCACCGCCACCGACACGTCGCCGTGACCGGTCAATACGATGACCGGCATCGTCACACCGCGCGCGTTGAGCCGCTGCTGCACTTCCAGCCCGTCCATCTCCGGCATCCGGATGTCGAGCAATACGCAACCCGGCTCGGCATGGCGCACCTCCTTCAGGAAGGCGATGCCGGAGGACCAGGTCCGCACGGTATAGCCCGTGGTGGTCAGGAAGAATTTGGCGCCGCGGCGCACGCTCTCTTCGTCGTCTACGACGTGGACCAAAGGTTTGTCGTTCATTCCAGGGCCTCCGTGTCAGCACGAACCAGGGTGAATAGAAAACGGGCGCCGCCGTCCGGGACGGGCTCCATCCAGATGCGGCCGCCATTGGCCTCGACGATCGTCCGGCAGATCGAGAGCCCCAGCCCCATTCCGGTCAGCTTGGTGCTGTGGAAGGCGCGGAACAGGTTCTCGGCGATCTCCGGCGACACGCCGGGGCCGGTATCGGCAACGGTCACGCGGACGAACCCGGCTTCGTCGGGCATGGTTGAGACGGTGAGCACGCGCCGCGGCCATCCGGCCATCGCCTCGATCGCGTTGCGCATCAGGTTGATCAGCACCTGCTGGATCTGGATGCGGTCGACCAGCACGGTGTCGGCACCGGGATCGATCCGGAAGCTCGCCTCGATCCCGCGCTCCCGCGCCCCGATCAGGGCGAGCGCGGAGGCATCCTCGACCAGCACCGACAGCGACTCGATCGTCTTCTCCACTTCGCCGCGCTCGACGAACTCGCGCAGCCGCCGGACGATGCTGCCGGCACGCAGCGCTTCCTCGAAGGCTTCGTCGAGCCCCTCCTCGATCGTGTCGAGATTGTCGGGATCGTTTTCCCGCAACAGGTTGCGCGCCCCGCGCACGAAGGTGACCACCGCGGTGATCGGCTGGTTGAGCTCGTGCGCGAGGGTGGAGGCCATCGTGCCCATGGCGCTTACCCGCGAGGCATGGATCAGCTCGGACCGCAGCGTCTCGATCCGCTCCTCGTCGGCGACCTTGTCGGTGAGGTCGCGGATGAAGCCGATGAAGACGCGCCCGCCCTCGGCCACGGCCTCGCCCACCGACAGGTCCATCGGGAAGGTCGTCCCGTCGCTGCGCCGGCCGAGCACGATGCCGCCGATGCCGATCATCCGCGGCTCGCCGGTCGTCAGGTAGCGGCGGATATAGTCGTCGTGCCGCTCGCGATCGGGGGACGGCATCAGGCAATTGACGTTGGCGCCGACGACATCGACCTCGCGCATGCCGAACATCTTCTCCGCCGCCGCGCTGAACGAGAGGATCTTGCCCGCCTCGTTGATCACCACCATCGCATCGGGCACCGCCGCCAGGATCGAGCGGAACTGCGAGGCGCTGGCCTGGAGGTGGCGTTCCGCCGCACGCTGCTCGGTCACGTCGCGGATCACCTTGGCGAAACCGCGCAGCGCGCCCCGCTCGTCATAGAGCGGGGTCAGCATGATGTGCGCGAGGAACTCGGAGCCGTTCTTGCGGACGCACCAGTCCTCTTCCTCCAGCCCGCCCTCGGCCCGGGCCCGGTCGAGATCGTTCTGCGGCTTGTCGTGCTCCACCGCGACATCGGGGTAGAAGATCGAGCAATGCTGGCCAACCACCTCGCGCTCGGTCCAGCCCTGCATCCGCTCGGCGGCCTTGTTCCAGATCGTCACCCGGCCCTGGGGATCGAGCATGTAGATGGCGCAGCCCTCGGCGCCGTCGATCAACAGGTTCAGCGTCTCGGCAAGGTCTTCCGCCCGGCTCGCGCCGCGCTCCGCGACCTGCTCGCTGGTGCGCAGGCGCCATTGCAGGCGGATGATATAGGACACGACGATGATGATCACCGACGATGCCAGCAGGAAGACGATGCGCTCGAGAAAGGCCGTCTGGCCGTTCACCCATCCCACCAGCGTGACGGCAAGGATCGAAGCCAGCGCGGCGGCCAGCGCGGGACCGGCACCGGCAAAGGCACCCGTTACGAAGACCGCGACGGCATAGAGCAGGTAATGCCCATAGTCGCCCAGCCAGGGCGCGAGCGTCCAGCGCAGCAACGTGGCGACAGCGACCGAGCCAACCACCACCCCGCAGGCGGCAACCAGGTCGCGCGCCGATGTTCGTGGGGCATCGGCCACCGCAATCTCCCCCCTTCGGCGGATGGAGATGCACAGGATAGTGCATCTACTCCACCGAATAGGTCAGCCGACGATAGCACGGAGAAATTGCATCGGAAACGGTGCAGAAACATCGTGGAAATGAAAAATTGAGGCGGTTTGGGTTCGAAAACGAGACTCGGCTAGGAGATTTCCGCGACTTGCGCTTCGCTTTCGGCGTCTATCGGAACCGCGGATGCGAGCTGCTCCAACAGCGAGTCGTCTCGAAAGGGCTTGGGCAGCACTGCGGCAAAGCCCGCCGCGATTGCCTCGGCCTGCAATGCATCCGAGAAGAATGCCGTGATCAGGATGGCGACGCCGTGCCAGCCCCGGGCGAGCAGCGAGCGCAGCGCCTGCACGCCGTCGCAATCGGGCATCGAGTAATCGACCACGACATGGGTCGTCTCCACCGAGGCCGGATCGACGAGCGCCATGGCGGCGCTGGCGAAGGAATGGACCTGATAGCCCTTGCCCTGGAGCAGCAGCTGCAGGCCTCGTCGGACGGACGCATCGTCTTCAATCAGAAGGAGATGCGGGAGATTCTGCTGCCGCGGACCCATTGTGCCCTACACCCTCTTTGCAGGCTTGCTGCTTGTCGGGCCGCCCGCGTCTGCCGCGCCGTCGGTCGATGCCCTGTGTGATCCTATCAATATTCCGGGGCGACCGAACAGACCAAAGAAGAGCACAGAAGCAGCCTCCTTCAACGCGCGGTCCCGATTCTGCGCATATTCTCCGCCACCGCGAAGGCCACGATCCTTGCGCGGTGATGGGATGCCAGTGATCGAGCAACGGACGCCGGTCCGTTGGGGTATCACGCCGATTTAATGTCGGGAATTGGTCGGGCCCCTCGCCCTTCTGCATCCCTGCCCCTTCGCCGCCTACGGCATACCGGCACCCTAGGTCGAACCGCCCGTGCACCGCGATTCGTAGTCTTACTTAATACGTTTGGCAGAGGGCACCTCGGCAGCTGACAACGTTAGACCGGCACGCCGTTGAGCGCGACCGCTTCCACGCCGATGCAGCGGGCCATTTTCTGCGCGAGGATCGTGCCGATTGCCCCGCCCATTTCCTCGATCTCCAGGCGCATCTCCATGCACCCCGCGACGGTGCGGATCTCCAGGTCCGGTGCCTCGAGGTCGTGCTGCGCGACGAGGCCGACCAGGCGGCAGACCAGGGCGGCGCTCGGCTCCCCGACGATGTCGAACCGCATCGCCCGGCTCAGGCTGCCTCGCGCACCGCGGCCGTCGGCGCCGCGACGATCCGCGCTCGGGCCAGCGCATCGGCGGCGCGGTGCGGCGCGAGGCCGTTCTGCGCGGCATGGGAAAGCACCGCCCCCAGGCGCACGCCGGTCGCATGGACGCGCGTGGCCACTTCGTCGATGCTCCAGTCGAGATATTCGCCGGCGACGCTGATGATCCCGCCCGAGTTCACCACATAGTCGGGCGCATAGAGGATGTCGCGATCGACGAGCCGGTCGCCATCCTCGGGCGTGGCGAGGACGTTGTTCGCCGCGCCGCAGACGACGCTGGCGCGCAGCCGGCGGATATTCTCCGCGTCGAGCACCCCGCCCAGCGCGCAGGGCGCGAAGATGTGGCAGCGCGCGTCGAGGATGCTGTCGCGGCCCATGATCTCGGCGTCATAGCGGCAGGCGATCTCGGCGGCGACGCCGGAGCGCGGCTCGGCGACGATCAGCCGGGCGCCGGCCTGGTGGAGCATGCCGCACAGCGCCGATCCGACATGGCCGAGACCCTGTACCGCGACGCGGAGTCCCTTGAGCTCGCTGCCCAGCTGGCGGCGGGCGGCTTCCTCCATCGCCAGGAACACGCCGCGCGCGGTCCAGGGCGAGGGATCGCCGCCGGGGCGCCCGTCGCGCGGCGGAAGGCCCGCGACATGGCGTGTCTCGCCGCGCACCGCTTCCATGTCGGCCACGCTGGTGCCGACATCCTCGGCGGTGACATAGTCGCCTTCCAGCCGCGCCACCGCTCGGCCGAACGCGGCGAACAGCCGGCGCCGGTCGAAATCACCTTCGGGCAGGTTGAGCACCGCCTTGCCGCCACCCAGCGGCAGGTCGGCCATCGCGTTCTTGTAGGTCATGCCCTCGGCCAGCCGCATCGCGTCGCCGACCAGCGCGGCATGGTCGCCATAGCGCCATAGCCGGCATCCGCCCGCCGCCGGCCCCCGCCGGGTCGAGTGCAGCACGATGATGCCGTTCAGCCCGGCATCGTCGTCGCGCAGCACGTGCACGCTCTCGGGCGGGGTGGCGGTATCACAGACGGTGTCGACCATGGGAAAGGGCTCCTGAAATCTGGAGGTGACTCTTCCACGATCCTTGCAGGATAAACTGGTCTTGTTTGCCGGTTTTGGTATTTAACCAGCACGATCTGACCGAATTCGGTCGCATTGGAGAACAGATTTGCCTGCCAACCTCGATCCATTCGAACGCAAGATCCTGCAGGTGCTGCAGGAAGACGCCTCGATGCCCACGGCAAAGCTGGGCGAGATGGTCGGCCTGTCGAGCTCGCCCTGCTGGCGGCGGGTCGACCGGCTCGAGAAGGAAGGGATCATCACCAGGCGGGTCGCGCTGGTCGACCGGCAGAAGGTCGGGCTCAACGCCCACATCTTCGCGCAAATCAAGCTCAACGCCCATGGCCGCGCGAACCTGGACGAGTTCGCCGCGCAGATTCGTTCCTTCCCCGAAGTGCTCGAGGCCTATGTGCTGATGGGCGTGTTCGACTTCATGCTGCGCATCGTCGCGGCGGACATCGAGGCCTATGAGCGCTTCTTCTTCACCAAGCTCTCCAAGCTGTCCGGCGTGCAGGAAATCAACTCGACCGTGGCGCTCAGCCAGGTGAAGGCGACGACGGCGCTGCCGATCCCCTAGCGCGTCGCCGTCTCCCCTTGTCGGTGGCTCATTTGAGTAACAGGCGCACCTCGCCGAGCGCCTGGGTATAGCGCGCCTGCCCCGCCGGATCGCCGCTCACCAGCGAGCCGCGATCCAGGCCGATGTCGAAGCCTTCGGAATAGGCACCCACCGCGGTCAGGAACTTGCCGACCGGGCCGGTGGCGACCTGCCTGCCGTTCACGAACAGCGTCACCGTGCCCGGGACCGAGGGGTTGAACAACGTCCCCTTCGTGCTCGGCTGGTCGGGCGCATATTCATAGGCCACCGTGAGGGGCCCGGACGGCAACGCCGTATCCGAGACGACGGTCTGGTGTGCCTGACCATAGGCATTGTTCTCGAACACGAGCCTGCCCTGCTTCACATAGAGCGCGAAGCCGCCCAGGCGCCCGCCCTCGGCGAGCAGCACTCCGCTGCCCGTGGCGGCATCGCCCTTGACGTCCACTTCGAAGCGATGGGCCCGGCCCGACAGGTCCGGCAGCGCGTTGCGCGGCAGCTGGCCGATGCCGGCCTGATAGGCGAAGCGGGTCGCGTTCCTGTCATAGAGGCTCGGCGCGCCGACCGGCGCCGGCAGCAGCGGGAAGACGCCGTTGCGCAGCCCTTCCTTCTCGAACTCCGCCTTCAGCTCGGCGAGCTTGGCCGGCTCCTTCGCGGCCAGATCGTTCGCTTCGCTATAGTCCTGGTCGACATGGTAGAGTTCCCAGCGGTCGGTGGCGGGATCGCTGGTGTAGACGCTGAGGCCCGACTCGATCAGCTTCCACGGCAGATAGGGCCGGCGCGCCGCCGCCACCCAGCCGTCGCGGTAGATGGCGCGGTTGCCGAAGATCTCGAAATACTGCTCGCGGTGCGCCTCGGGCGCGTCCGGGTTGACGAAGGTGGGCACCAGGCTGCGCCCCTCGAACGGGATCTGCTTCACGCCGTCCACCGTGTCGGGGAAGGCGATGCCCGCCGCGTCGAGGATGGTCGGCGCGATGTCATTCACATGGCCGAACTGACCGCGCACCGCGCCCGGCGCGCCGGTATGGCCGGGCCAGGACACGATCAGCGGGTTGCGCGTGCCGCCGAAATGCGAGGCGACCTGCTTCATCCACTGGAACGGCGTGGTCGTCGCCCAGGCCCAGCCCGCGGCATAATGGTTGGCCACATCGGGTCCGCCGAACTTGTCGAGCTGGGCGAGCTGGGTCGCCACGCCTACCTGGCCGCCGGTGCCCGAGGCCGCCTCGTTGGCGATCGAGCCGTCAAGCCCGCCTTCCGCGCTGCCGCCATTGTCGCCGACGATGTAGAAGATCAGCGTGTTCTGGCCGCCCGGGCGGCTGCGGACCTCCTTGATCAGCCGGCCGACCTCGGCATCAGTGTGCTCGACGAACGCCGAATAGACTTCCATCTGCCGGGCGTAGAGCTTCTTCTGGTCCGGGCTCAGGCTGTCCCAGGCGGGCAGGCCTTCGGGGCGCGGGGTGAGCTGGGCATTGGCGGGGATGACGCCCAGCCGCTTCTGGCGGGCGAACGCCTCTTCGCGATATCTGTCCCAACCTCCGTCGAACCGGCCCTTGTTGCGCGCGATCCATTCGGCGGGCGGATTGTGCGGCTGGTGCGCCGCACCGGTGGCGAAATAGAGGAAATAGGGTTTGGCGGCGGCGAGCGCGTCGTGCTCGTCGACCCAGCGCAGCGCGTGGTCGACCAGGTCGCTGGTCAGGTGGTAGCCGGGCGCCGCCTTTTGCGGCGATTCCACCGGTGTAGTGTTGTCGAAGAGATGCGGCTCCCACTGGTCGTCCTCGCCCGACATGAAGCCGTAGAAATGGTCGAAGCCGAGTCCGGTAGGCCAGCGGTCGAACGGCCCGGCGGACGAGATCTCCCATTGCGGCGTGTTGTGCCACTTGCCGATCGCGGCGGTGCTGTAGCCATTGTCGTGCAGGATCCGCGCGATCGAAGCGGTCTCTTTCTTCCAGATCGTGTTGTAGGCAGGGAATCCCGCAGCAATGTCCTGCAGGTTTCCAAAACCGACTTGATGCTGGTTGCGACCGGTAAGCAGCGCCGCACGGGTGGGCGAGCAGATCGCGGTGGTGTTGAAGCGATTGTAGCGCACCCCGTCCCTCGCCAGCGCGTCGAGATTGGGCGTGCGGGCAAGGCCGCCAAAGGTGGAGGTAGCGCCGAAGCCGACATCGTCGAGCAGGATCACCACGACATTGGGCGCGGACTTGGGCGCCTCCGGCCGCCGAGGGAAAGCCGGCACCGAGTCCGCGCGCTTCACGGCGATCTTGCCGGTGAAGCCCTCGCTCCCGCCGGGCGCGGTCTGCGCCTGCGCGGCCAGCGGCGTGGCCAGGGAAACACTCGATGCGGACAGCATCAGCAATGCACGGCGGAATATGGTCATGAGCCCCTCCAATCGGCCCCCACAATACTCTACTTATATGGTAGATAATAAAGAGATGCGCTTTAGCGAGCGATAGCCGAGCTTGCTCCTGCGAGGATCAGGTCTCGGGCCGGACGGTCGGCCGGGTGTTGGGATAGATCTGCTCGACCTTCGGCTCACCCGGTGCCGGTCCATGCATCCCATAGGCATTCACCGGCTGCGCGCGGTTCACCCAGAGCGCGTAGTGGAGATGATCGGCGCGCGGGTCCTCGGTATTGGGGTGCAGCAGGATGGTGAGGCCCAGGCTGTTGAGCTGCAGCCAGGGGACGACCACCGGCAGCAGATCGTTGGTGAAGCCGAAATAGAAGGACGGCGTCACATGCGGGCCGCGCGGCTCGAGGTTCCAGTTGCCCAGTTCGACCGAGAAGCGCTCGGCTGCCCATTTGCGGATCAGCGCGGCCTTCGCATGACTGTCTTCGTTGAAATAGATGTGCGCGTGGTAGCTCTTGATGTCGGTATAGGCGCGCGGGTTCGCGGGCAGCACCGCTTCTCCGGGACGTACCGATTTCGGGCGCGGGGTAGGTTCCTTGTAGGTTTCGTAGCCCCAGGGACTGCGACCAGCCGGTGCAGGCGCCGGCGCGGCGACAGCCGGCACGGTCTGCGCCTCGGCATTGCGCGCCAGCCCGATTGCGGCCAGTGCGGCGGCGCCACCACCGAGCAGCGCGCGTCGCCCTGGCGAGAGCAGGTCGGCCCACATCTGGTCGTCGCGCTCGTTGAAGAAATTGGGTTCCAGCGACACGGCAGGCTTCTCCGCCAGAGAGGAAAGGCGTTTGTGGCCGAGCGGATCGTCGCTCAGTGCGCACGCATCCCGGCAAGGACGAGCTCGGGCGCCGCTTCCTCCGGAAGGAAATCGGGCACCGAGAGATAGCGCTCGCCGGTATCATAGGCGAAGCCGAGGATGTTCGCGCCCGGCAGTTCGGGCAGCTTGCGGGCGATCGCCGCAAGCGTGGCTCCCGAGCTGAGCCCGACGAGCAACCCTTCCTCGCGCGCAGCACGCCGGGCAAAGGCCCGCGCCTCCCCCGCCCCTACCTGGATCACGCCATCGAGCATGTCGGCATGGAGGTTGGTCGGCACGAAGCCCGCACCGATGCCCTGGATCGGATGCGGGCCCGGCCGCCCGCCCGACAGAACCGGTGATAGCTCGGGCTCGACCGCAAAGACCTGCAGGCCCGGCCATTCCATCTTGAGCGTCTCCGCGAGCGCGGTGATGTGCCCGCCAGTGCCGACACCGGTGACGATCGCGTCGATCGGGTCGCTGCGGAAATCGGCGAGGATCTCCTGCGCGGTGGTGCGGACATGCGCGTCGATGTTCGCGGGATTGTCGAACTGCTGCGGCATCCAGGCACCGGGCGTCACCCGCACCAGTTCGTGCGCCCGTTCGATCGCCCCGGCCATGCCCTTCTCGCGCGGGGTGAGATCGAAGCTGGCGCCATAAGCGAGCATCAGGCGACGGCGCTCCACGCTCATGCTCTCGGGCATCACCAAGATCAGCCTGTAGCCCTTCACCGCGGCGACCAGCGCCAGCCCGATGCCGGTATTCCCGCTGGTCGGCTCGATGATCGTCCCACCGGGGCGGAGCAGGCCCTTGCGCTCGGCCGTCTCGATCATCGCCAGCGCTATCCGGTCCTTCATCGATCCGCCGGGATTCGACCGTTCGGACTTTATCCAGACCGTGGCATCCGGGAACAGCCGCGATACGCGGATATGCGGCGTGCCGCCGATCGTCTCGAGAATGCTGCTCGCCTTCACGTGCGACTCCCCCTTCTTCCGGGCCGGGTTTATTTCCTATCAGATTAGTGGATAATAAGCCAGCTTGGTCCATTCCGGTCCTGATAGTTTTAGCTCAGTGCAGTGAAGCCGAACTCCGGTTGCTCCGCTTAATCTCTACCATAACGATAGAGATAAGGGAGGCATGAACATGCACAACAGGAAGATCCGGGTTCTCGCACTGGCCGCCACCGCGCTCACCCTGGTCGCTTCGGCGCCGGCCTGGGCCGAGGATGACAAGCCCAGACCGAGCGCCGCCGGCACCGATGAACCGACCGCCGACGAAGATGCACAGCACGCCACCGGCGGGGAAATCCTCGTCACCGCGCGGCGGCGTGAGGAGAAGCTGCAGGACGTGCCGGTCGCGATCAGCGCCGTCTCGGGCGAGGAACTGGGTGACCAGCACATCTACCGCGTCGCCGATTTCGCGGCGAAGCTGCCCAATTTCACCGCCGTCCAGCAGAACACTCGCGTCTCGGGCCTCTATGTCCGCGGGCTCGGCGGCAATGCCAGCAATGACGGCGCGGAATCGGGCGTCGGCCTGATCGTCGACAATGTGTTCTTCACCCATGTCGGCTTCAGCTGGCTCGATTTCGTCGATCTCGACCATGTCGAGCTGGTCCGCGGGCCGCAGGGCACGTTGCTCGGCAAGAACACCACGATCGGCGCGCTGATCGTCACCACAAAGCGCCCCAGCTTCACGCCCGAGCTCAATCTGGAGGCCGGCTATGGCAACCAGAACCGCTACCAGATCCGCGCCAACGCCACCGGCCCGCTGATCGGCGACACGCTCGCCTATCGCGCGACCTTCTATGTCGACCGGTCGGACGGATGGGCGAAGAACGCGCAGGACGGCCAGAAATATCTCGACGTGAACCGCTGGGCGGCACGCGGGCAGCTGCTGTTCCAGAGCGGTCCGGTCACCAGCCGCCTGATCGGCGAGCATTACGAGACCAGCGAGTACAACAATTATTATCCCGGCTTCGCCGACGCGACCACCTTCGCCAATGGCGCGGTCCGATCGGGCGCCTGGGAGAACAAGCTCAAGTCGATCTTCGGCTACACGCCGAGCTACAAGATCGGCCAGAACGCCAACCTCAACACCCAGCAGCGAATCGACTCGCGGGTCAACGGCCTGTCGAACGAGCTGACGATCGATCTGGGCGGCCCGATCCTCACTGCGGTCAGCGCCTGGCGGCAACTGCGCTTCCGCCCGCACAACGACAGCGATCTCTCGCCCTTCTCGATCCTGCGCGCCGGCTATGACGTCGATGTCGACCAATATTCGCAGGAGATCCGGATCGCCTCGGCCACCGGCAATCCGCTCGAATATCAGTTCGGCGGCTATTTCCTGCGCGAGGATCTGGTCAGCAACAACCGCTCGATCTTCCAGTCCGACTCGACGAAATATTTCCTCACGGGCGCGCTGCCCGCCGCGGCACTGTCTCCCGCCATCCTCGACGGCGTGGAATATGACCAGTACGGCAAGCTGCAGGTCACCAGCGGCGCGGCGTTCGGCCAGCTGACCTGGCATGCGAGCGACCGGCTGGCGCTGACCGGCGGCCTGCGCTTCACCCGCGAGAACAAGAAGGCCTCGAACACCGCGACGGTCTTCGGCGGTGCCACGCTCCCCGCCGCGCTGGCGCCGGCCCGCGGCGCGATCGTCAACGCGTTCGGCGGTGTGTTCGCCGTGGCGGACGAGAAGACGACCAGCAGCTGGTCCTGGCTGGTCAACCCGTCGTTCAAGCTCTCCGACGACGTGCTGCTCTACGCCTCGGTCAGCTATGGCGAGAAGTCGGGCGCGGCCAATCTCGGTGCCACGCCGGGCAAGCCGGTGATCATCGATCCGGAGAAGTCGACCTCCTACGAAGCCGGCATCAAGACCACGCTCGCGGGCGGGCGGGCGACCTTCAACGTCAATTTCTACTGGAACGACGTCAAGGACTTCCAGGCGACCCAATACGATCCGAACCGCGTCGCGCTCGGCTATTTCCTCGGCAACGCCGCCCGCGCCCGGCTGCGCGGCGTGGAGCTGGAGGGCTCGGCCAAGCTGGGCGGTGGGTTCAGCGCCACGGCTAGCGGATCGTTCAACGACGCCACCTTCCGCTCCTACACCAACGCACCGCCACCGGTGGAGCTGAGCAACGCCGTCGCCTCGGTCAACCTGTCGGGCACCCGCATTCCGGGCTCCTCGAAGTGGAGCGGGCAGCTCAGCCTGAACTATGACAACAGCGTCTCCGACACGCTCGGCCTGTTCGGTTACGTCAACCAGACCTATCGCAGCGAGACCAACCTGCTCAGTGCCGTCTCCGTCTACGGCAAGCAGGAGGGCTATGGCCTCACCAATGCCGGCATCGGCATCCGCAGCGCCGACGGCCGCTATTCGCTGCAATTCTGGAGCCGCAACCTGTTCGACAAGCGCTACGCCGTCGGCATCGGCCAGGCGACGGCGATCACGCCGTTCATCAAGGTGCTCGGCGAGACGCGCACCTTCGGCACCACCGCCCGGGCGCGGTTCTGAGCGATGGCGCACAATCGGCAGATGCGGCTCGGCGCCTTCCTGATGGGGGTGGGCCACCACGCAGCGGCCTGGCTGCATCCCACGGTCGATCCGCGCGCGCTCACCGAGCTCCGCCACTATGTGCATCTCGCGCAGGTGGCGGAGGCGGCGAAGTTCGACGCGATCTTCTTCGCCGACAATGTCGCGATGTTCGGCCGCCCGTCCGAACTGGGGGCGCTTGCCGCGCCGCTCTATTATTACGAGCCGCTTTCGCTGCTCGCCGCGATCGCGCCGCAGACCGAGCGGATCGGCCTGATCGCCACCGTCTCGGCGACCTACCTTCCGCCCTATCACCTTGCCCGGAAGTTCGCCTCGCTCGATCATCTGAGCGGCGGACGTGCCGGCTGGAACTGCGTGACCTCGGGCTCGGACGTCGAGGCGCATAATTTCGGTCTCGACCATCAGCTCGAGCATGCCCATCGCTATGCCCGCGCCGGCGAATATGTCGAAGTGGTCAAGGCGCTGTGGAACAGCTGGGAAGAAGGCGCGCTGCTCGCCGACCAGGCAGCGCAGCGCTATTACGATCCCGCCCGCGTCCATCCGATCGATCATGAGGGCCAGTTCTTCAAGGTCGCCGGCCCGCTCCAGCTCGACCGCACGCCCCAGGGCCATCCGGTGATCGTCCAGGCCGGCTCGTCCGACGATGGCATCGCGCTGGCCGCAGCCACCGCGGAGCTGGTCTTCACCGCCCAGCAATCGCGCGAGGACGCCATCGCCTTTCGCTCCCGACTGCGCGCCACTGCCACGACGCACGGTCGCGATCCGGACGAACTGCTCGTCCTGCCCGGCATCATGCCCTTCGTCGCCGAGACGCGGGAGGAAGCCCAGCGGCTGCACGACGAACTGCTGGAACTAGTCGATCCGCGCCTCGGCATCGGCTTCGTCTCCGGCCTGATGGGCGTCGACCTGTCGCAATATCCGCTCGACGGCCCGCTACCCGAACCCGCCTCGACCGAAGGCTGGCAGAGCCGCCAGAAGCTGCTGGTCGACACCGCACGCGCCGAGGGGCTGAGCATCCGCCAGCTCATCGCCCGCATCATCACCGCGCGTGGCCACAAGACCATTGTCGGCACCCCCACCGAGATCGCGGATCTGCTCGAGGACTGGTTCGTCTCCGGCGCCGCGGACGGTTTCAACATCATGCCGCCGATCCTGCCCCAAGGCCTGGAGGCCTTTGCCGACCTGGTAGTGCCCGAGCTGCAGCGCCGCGGCCTGTTCCGCACCGAATATGCGGGCCGGACGCTGCGCGACCATCTGGGTCTGCCCCTTCCCCAAACCCCGGCGCTCGCCGCCGCTGCCGAGTAATCACCCCCCGAAGGAGACCTGCCATGACCGCCTCTCCCCGCAATGCCTATCTGAACACGCCCGATCCCGAGATCCCGCTCGACGTGGTGCCAGTCGGCGGGCGGATCGGCGCCGAAGTGCGCGGCATCCGTCTTTCCGCCGATCTCCCGCCCGAGACCCTGGCCGCGATCCGCGCCGCGCTGGTACGCCACAAGGTGCTGTTCTTCCGCGCGCAGCATCACCTCGACGATGCAGGACAGGAAGCATTCGGCCAGGCCTTCGGCACGCCGTTCGAGCACCCGACCGTGCCGTCGCGCGGCAATTTCCTGTTCGAGCTCGACTCGCACCACGGCGCCCGCGCCAATCACTGGCACACCGACATCACCTTCGTGCCCGCCTATCCCTTCGCCTCGATCCTGCGCGGCGTGACGATCCCGCCGGCGGGCGGCGACACTGTCTGGGCCAACACCGTGGCCGCCTATCAGGACCTGCCCGAGCCGCTGCGCGAACTCGCCGACGGGCTGCGGGCGATCCACACCAACGCCTATGACTATGCCGCCGAACGCCCCGATGCGACCGAGGAACAGCGCAAGCGCTTTGCCGCCGTGTTCGCCCGGGTGGTCTATGAAACCGAGCATCCGGTGGTCCGCGTCCACCCGGAGAGCGGCGAGCGCACGCTGCTCCTCGGCGGCTTCGTCAAGCAGTTCGTCGGGCTGCCGGCACAGGACTCCAAGGCGCTCTACGACCGGCTGCAGAGCTACGTCACCCGGCTCGAGAACAGCGTGCGCTGGCGCTGGAGCGAGGGCGACGTGGCGATCTGGGACAACCGCGCCACCCAGCACTACGCGATCGACGATTATGGCGATCAGCATCGCGTCGTCCGCCGTGTGACTCTGGCCGGCGACGTGCCGGTGGGTGTCGATGGCCATTCGAGCCGCGCGATCCTGCCCGCGCCCGAGGCGCTGCTGGAGGCGGCGGAATGATCACCCGGCGCCAGTCCCTCACCCTGCTCGGCGGCACTGCCGCAGGGCTCGCCCTTGCCGGCTGCGGCGGCACCAGGCCCGAGCGCAAGGACGTGATCTTCGCCACCCAGAAGAACGGCGTGCCCTTCCTCGCCGAGACGCGCGGCGAATTCGCCAAGCGGCTCGAGAAACGCGGCCTCGGCCCGGTCAAATGGGTCGAGTTCGCCTCCGGCCCGCCGCTGATCGAGGCGATCCGCGCCGGCGCGGTGGACATCGGCCTGGTCGGCGACACCCCGGTAGCCTATGCCCAGGCGGCAGGCACCGACCTCAACTTCGTCGCCGCGCAGAGCTTCCCCGGGCTGGTCGGCAGCGGGCTCCTCGTGCCCGCCAAGTCGAGCGTCACCAGCCTCGCCCAGCTCAAGGGCAAGCGCATCGCCTACACCAAGGGCTCGGCCGCCGAGTTCGCGCTCGCGGCGGGGCTCAAGCAGGTCGGGCTCGGGCTCAAGGGCATCCAGGCGGCCAGTCTCGCCCCCGGCGACGCGCAGACTGCGCTGGCCAATGGCGCGGTCGATGCCTGGGTGGTGTGGGACCCGTACTTCACCCTCGCCCAGGTCCGTGGCAGCGCCCGCGAGGTGCCGCTGCCCGCGTCCGGGCTCAACACCACCGCCTTCTACATCGCCTCGGGCGATTTCGTCCGCAACCGCACCGATGTGCTGCGCGCCACGCTCGACGAGCTGCGGGTCGAGGCGGCCTGGGGCAATGCCAACCGAAATTTCTACCGCGACCAGGTCGCCAAGGCGACGCGGCTGCCACCCCAGGTGCTCGACGGCATGCTGGCCCGCTACAAGGACTTCCTGTTCCGCGTCGATCCGGTGACGCCAGAGGTGGTCGAGAACCAGCAGAAGGTATCCGACTATCTGTTCGACGCCGGCGTGCTGCCCAAGCGGGTCGACGCGTCCAAGGCCGCCTGGACCGGCTGGAAGCCCGCATGACCCGGGCCGCCGGCTGGAAGGAGAGTCCGCTCGTCCCGGCGATCGTGCCGGTGGGGCTGCTGGTCGTCTGGCAGCTCGCCTCGACCACCGGGCTGCTGCCCTCGCAGATCCTGCCAGCGCCCACCGCGGTGGTGAAGGCGGCGGCGGAGCTGACCGCGGACGGCGAGCTGATCCACCACCTTGCCGTCAGCACCGCCCGCGCGCTGACCGGCCTCGTCGTCGGCGGCTCGATCAGCTTCGTGCTCGGCCTGCTCTGCGGCCTGTCGCCCTTCGCGCGGCGGCTGCTCGACCCGACGCTGCAGATGGTGCGGACGATCCCGCACCTCGCGCTGCTGCCGCTGGTCATCCTGTGGTTCGGCATCGGCGAGCAGGCCAAGATCCTGCTCGTCGCCTGGGGCATCTTCTTTCCCATCTACCTCAACACCTATCACGGCGTAGTCTCCGTCGATCCCCAGCTGATCGAGATGGGGCGGGTCTACGGGATGAAGCGCTGGGAGCTGTTCCGCCGCATCATCTTCCCCGGCGCCCTGCCCTCGATCCTGGTCGGCCTGCGCTTCGGCCTCGGCATCATGTGGCTGACCCTGATCGTCGCCGAGACGATCGCGGCCAGCTCGGGCATCGGCTACATGGCAACCCAGGCCCGCGAGTTCAGCCAGACCGACATCATCGTGCTGGCGATCTTCGTCTATGCAGGCCTCGGCAAGCTCGCCGACAGCCTCACCCGCGCGCTGGAGCACCGCCTGCTCCGCTGGAACCCCGCTTACGCAAGGGCCTGAGCCATGAACCTTCCCGCACTTCGCCTCGTCGAAGACCGTGACCGCAACCGCAACGGCGCGCCCGTCTCGGTTCGAGAGCTGTCGGTCGCCTTCGGCCAGAACCAGGTGCTCGACCGGCTGAGCCTGCACATCGAGCCCGGCGAGTTCGTCGCGATCGTCGGCCGCTCGGGCTGCGGCAAGAGCACCTTGCTGCGCGCGATCATGGGGCTGGTCCAGCCGGGCGGCGGCAGCATCGATGTCGACCTCGATGCAGCGCGGCTCGTTTTCCAGGAGCCGCGGCTACTGCCCTGGGCGAGCGTGCGCGAGAATGTCGCGGTGGGGGCGCCGGCCGGCCTCGATGCCGCCGAGCGCGACCGCCTGGTCGATGCCCGGCTCGCCGAAGTCGGGCTGGCCGACAAGGCCGAACAATGGCCCGCCGCGCTTTCCGGCGGCCAGCGGCAGCGCGTGGCGCTGGCCCGTGCGCTGATCAGCCAACCGCGCCTGCTCGCACTCGACGAGCCGCTGGGCGCGCTCGACGCGCTCACCCGGATCGAGATGCAGGCGCTGGTCGAGACGGTATGGACGAGCGAGGGCTTTTCCGCGCTGCTTGTCACCCATGACGTGGCCGAAGCGGTGGCGCTGGCGGACCGGGTGGTGGTGATGGAGGCGGGCCGGATCGCGCTCGACCTGCCGATCGCCGTGCCCCGTCCGCGCCGGCACGGCGATGCCGAACTGGCGGCGCTGGAAGGGCTGATCCTGGACCGGCTGCTGGGGCGGTAGGCAGGGGCGCAGCGACTGATTCGGGCCCGGCGCGGAGCGCGGAAGTTTACGAAACATACGGCACGGGGCCCCGTTTTCCCTCCCCATGCAGGTGCCCGCGGCAGAAGCGATCGGTGTGGGAAGAGAAACAGGCTCGCATCCATCAGTATGGAGCAGGCGAAATCCTACATTGCAAGCTGGGGTATCGGCCAAGAATTCCTCCCCGAGCTCGTCTCGGGGAGGGGGACCATTCGCGCAGCGAATGGTGGAGGGGCCGGCGCAAAGCGCCGTTGTCGTCTGCCGTGAGATCCTCCGGCCTTCGGCCGGCCCCTCCACCGCTCTGCGAGCGGTCCCCCTCCCCCAGCAAGCTGGGGGAGGAATTGGGAGCTCAGGTAAACCGGCCCGCCGGAACCGGCTGCTTCGCCAGGCCCTCCGTCGCCTGCTTCACATCGGCCTGGGTGAAGAAGGGCCGCAGCGGCGGCAGCGTGGCGCCCCGGCGATGCGGCAGGTTGAGCTTGGGGAAGAGCAGTTCCGCCACGCGGTACGCTTCCTCGAGATGCGGATAACCCGAGCCGATGATCGTATCGATGCCGATATCGGCATATTCCTGGAGCCGTTCCGCCACCGTATCCGGATCGCCGACCAATGCCGTGCCCGCGCCGGTGCGCACCAGCCCGATGCCGGCCCACAGGTTCGGCGCGATCTCCAGATTGGCGCGGCTTCCCTTGTGCAATGCCTGCATCCGCGACTGGCCGACGGAATCGCTGCCCTTGGTCAGGAAGGACTGGAACAGCGCGATCTGCTCGTCGGTGACATGACGGATCAGGTCGTTCGCCGCATCCCACGCCTCGGCCTCGGTCTCGCGGACGATGAAATGGATGCGCAGACCGAAGCGGATGGTGCGGCCCCGCTTCGTGGCACGTTCGCGGACATCGTCGATGATCTCCTTGAGCTGCGACGGCGGCTCGCCCCAGGCGAGATAGACATCGACATGCTCCGCCGCGATCTCACGCGCGATCTCCGACGAGCCGCCGAACCAGATCGGGGCATGCGGCTCCTGGACGAAGGGGAAGATCAGCCGCCCGTCCTCGATGCTGAGATATTCGCCCTTCTGGGTCACCGTCTCGCCGCGCGCGAGCTTGCGCCAGATGTCGAGGAACTCGGCGGTCTGCTCGTAGCGCTGGGTGTGGTCGAGGAAGATGCCGTCCTGCGCCAGCGCCTTGGGGCTGCCGCCGGTGACGACGTTGAGCAGCGCCCGGCCGTTGGACAGCCGGTCGAGCGCAGCGGCCTGGCGCACCGCCTCGGCCGGCGCGGTCAGGCCCGGCCGCAAGGCCACCAGCAGCTTGAGCCGCTCGGTGAAGGGCGCGATCGAGGCGGCGGTGATCCAGGCATCGGCGCACATCGCGCCGGTCGGCATCAGCACGCCATAATAGCCGAGCTGGTCGGCGGCGACGGCGACCTGGCGGAGATATTCGGGGTTGGGCGCGCGTTCACCCTCGGGCCAGGCGAGGCGGCGATTGTCCCCGCCCGAGGGAATGAACCAGAGGAAGTTGAGCGGGCTGCGATCCGCCGCTCCCGAACCGATGAAACCCGTCATGGCCTGTACTCCTGCCCTTGCGATGGAGCCCACAGGCAAGCGCTTCAGGCGCGCATCGGCAAAGCAGGATTAATTGTCTACTTCATAAGTAGAGTTTAGTGCTTCGGGCAGCGGATTGGCTAGCGTGACCGCATCGAGGATCCGCGCGGTCTCGTCGCGCAGATGGAGCATCAGATGGTGGAGCCGGCAATCTTCCTCGGCGATGCAATTGTCGCACTTCTCGTAGCGGAAGCGGCTCGCGCAGGGCACCAGCGCCAGCGACCCGTGCGTCATCCGGACAAGGTCGCCGATCCGCACCTGCTCGGGCGGCTTGGCGAGCATGTACCCGCCGTCGCGCCCGCGCTGCGAATTGACCATGCCCTCGCGGTTCATCTCGGAGAGGATGACGGTCAGGAACTTGCCCGGGATGTTCTGCTTCTCGACGATCTCGGCCAGCGGCACCGGTCCCTCGCCATACCGGTCGGCGAGATGCTGGAGCGCGCGGATGGTGTAGCGGGTCTTCTGCGAGAGCATGGCGCCGCTCTATGCGCGAGCGGCTTCCCCGTTTCAATCGATCCGCATCCGCCGTCCTGCGCGGAGGGTTTTCCCCTCGCCCCGAAAAGCCGCTAGGGGAGCCCCATGAAGACCCGAACGACCGGCCCGGCAGTCTCGCACCAGGGGATGAAGCACCTGCCCGGCGGCAGCTATACGATGGGCTCCGAACGTTTCTACGAGGAGGAGCGCCCGCTCCGCCCGGTGCGGGTCGATCCCTTCTGGATCGACGAGACGCCGGTGACCAACGCCGCCTTCGCCGCGTTCGTCGCAGCGACCGGCCATCGCACGCTCGCCGAAATCGCGCCCGATCCGAAGGACTATCCGGGCCTCGACCCGGCGCTGGCCGTGGCCGGTTCGCTGGTGTTCCAGCAGACCCAGGCGCCGGTGCAGCTGCACGACCACGCGCAATGGTGGGCCTTTGTCGCGGGCGCCGACTGGCGGCATCCTACCGGGCCGGACAGCAGCATCCGGGGCATCGAGGACCATCCCGTGGTCCATGTCGCCTTCGCCGATGCCGAGGCCTATGCGAAATGGGCGGGCAAGGCGCTGCCGACCGAGGCGGAATGGGAGTTCGCGGCGCGCGGCGGGCTGGTCGATGCCGAATATGCCTGGGGCGACGAACTGTCGCCCGGCGGCGCGATCCTGGCGAACTTCTGGCAGGGCATGTTCCCATTCGCGACGCTCAAGCCCGACGGCGATTTCCGCACCAGCACGGTGCGCAGCTTCCCGCCGAACGGATACGGCCTGTCCGACATGATCGGCAATGTCTGGGAATGGACGCGCGACTGGTATGCGTCTGCCGAGGTCGTGAAGCGCGGCTGCTGCCAGGCGGTCAACCCACGCGGCGCGACGATCGGCGAAAGCTATGAAGCGGACGCTGTGCGGATCGGACGCAAGGTGCTGAAAGGCGGCTCGCATCTGTGCGCGGTCAATTACTGCCAGCGCTACCGCCCGGCCGCGCGTCATCCGCAGATGATCGACAGCGCCACCAGCCATATCGGCTTCCGCTGCGTCTCGCGCCGGTCGGCCTGAGGCCGCGCGCGACGCTCAGTGGAGCTTGAGGCGCGGGCGGACGAAGCGGTTGATGTGGCTCACCAGGATCAGCGTCGTGCCGCGGATCCAGCCATGCACCGCGAGCAGGTGCATGCGGTAGAGCGACATGTAGACGAAGCGCGCCAGCCGGCCCTCCACCGCCATGCGCCCGCCGACCAGCCTGCCCATCAGCGATCCCACGGTCGAGAAACGGCTGAGCGACACCAGCGAGCCGTGATCGCGATAGACGAAGGTCCGGAGCGGCGCGCCGGCCATCAGCCGGGAGAGATTGGTGAAGGCCGTGTCCGCCATCTGGTGCGCCGCCTGGGCACGCGGCGGGATCGGCCGCTCGCTGCCGGCCGGGGTATAGGAAGCGCAGTCGCCGATCGCGAAGACGCGGTCGTCGTCGAGGCTCTGCAGCGTCGGCCGGACGACGACCTGGTCGCCGCGCGACAGCTGCAGTCCGTCCAGTCCCTCGCGGATCGGCGCGGCCTTCACGCCGGCGGCCCAGAGCTGCAGGTCGGCGGGAATGAACCTGCCGTCCTTCGTCTCCATGCCCAGGGGAGTCGAGGCGGTGACGGAGACGCCGGTCAGCACCTTGACGCCGAGCACCCCGAGCTCCTCGCGCGCGGCATCGGCCAGCCGCTCGGGCAGTGCCGGCAGGATGCGCGGCCCGGCCTCGAGCAGCGACACGTCGAGCCGCTTCCGGTCGAACACTTCCAGCCCGTAATAGCTCAGGCCGTCGGCCGCGTTGTAAAGCTCGGCGGCCAGCTCCACGCCGGTCGCGCCGCCGCCGACAATGGCGATGCGGACATGCGCGTCCGACGCCGGATCCTCCGACATGGCGCGCGACACGCGCAGGCAATGGTCGAGCAGCTGGTCGCGGAAGCTGTCTGCCTGGGCCTGGCTGTCGAGGAACAGGCAGTTCTCGGCGACGCCCGGCGTGCCGAAGTCGTTGGTTACCGAGCCATAGGCCAGCACCAGATAGTCGTAGCGCACCGAATGCGCGCCGATCACCTCGCGTCCCTTGGGATCGAGAACCGGGGCAAGATGCACGCGCCGCGCCGTGCGATCGATCCGCTCCAGCGTGCCATAGTGATAGCGATAGCCCCAGCGATGGCAGTGGCTGCGATAGCCCACCTCGTCGAGGCTGGCATCGAGCGAGCCCGCCGCCACCTCGTGGAGCAGCGGCTTCCAGATATGGGTGCGGTTGCGATCGATCAGGATGATGTCGTGCCGCTTGCGGCCGTAGCGGGCGCCGAGCTTGCGGGCGAGTTCCAGCCCAGCGGCACCGCCGCCGACGATCACGATCTGGGTCTTCTTGTCGGTCGTCATGCTCGCTCCGCGGTTTCGGTCATCCGAGGCACATCCGGCACGCGGTACATTGCAACGCCGCGCCCCGGATCGCAAAACAGGATGTGGTCGACGACAGTTTCACGGAACGCAATCGCCGGTAGATCATCGCGATCGCCAGCGCCGATGCCCGTGGATTGGCGGCAAACCGGCCGAAGAAAGCTCGCTTCCCCGCACCACGATCTGATTGCGGCCCCCTCCGGGCCCGGCCCTTCGGTGCCAGGCGCGAGCACCATTGCCTTCGCTCGCGAAAGCATACGGTAAGCGGCGCGCTAACTCAGAGTATATTGACTCAATAACTCGGACATTTTAACCAGCGACGTTAGCGCTACCATGAGCGTGAAAAGGTGCTGCCAAGGCACCGCTTAGGAGAGGAAGGGGATCGAGATGCTCGGTACCATTGGACGTTCGTCGGCGGGCCGCAAGGCCGCCCTGGCTGCACTGCTGCTGAGCTCGACCGCCTGGCCGGCCTATGCGCAAACCGCTGCGCCCGCGGGGCAGGACGCGCCAGCGCCCGCCGCACAGGACGGCGCCGCGCAGGCGCCCGAGACCGGCGACGAGATCATCGTCTCGGGCTATCGCAAGTCGCTGCAGAGCTCGACCAATGCCAAGCGCGAGGCGACCGGGTTCACCGACTCGATCTTCGCCCAGGACATCGGCAAATTCCCCGACACCAACATCGCCGAGAGCTTCAATCGCATCCCCGGCGTGACGATCAGCCGCGACATCACCGGCGAAGGCCTGCAGGTGACGATCCGCGGCCTGGGCACCAACTTCACCCGCGTGCTGCTCAACAACGCGCCGATCGCGGTCGCCTCGACCGGCGGCGACGGCCAGCAGAGCACCAACCGCGAAGTCGATCTCGACCTGTTCCCGACCGAGCTGTTCACCAAGCTCGAAGTGCAGAAGAGCCCCAATGCCGATCGGCTGGAGGGCGGCGCGGCCGGCACCGTCAACATGCGCAGCGCCCGCCCCTTCGACAGCCCCGGCACGCACATCACCTATTCGGGCCAGGCCATCAAGAACACCAATTCCGATCGCTACGGCTATCGCGGCTCGCTGCTCGCCAGCACGACGATGGGCGATTTCGGCGTGCTGTTCGGCGTGGCGGGCCAGCACAACGAGATCCGGACCGTCGGCTTCGAGAGCGTCGGCTGGACCAACCCGAACCTGAGCGCCGCCCAGAACCCCGCCTCGACCCGCAACAACACCGGCGGCGGCAACTGGACCATCCCGGGCACCGTCCCCGCCAATGCCGGCATCCCCGGCGTCGCCACCGGCACGGTGATCGATCAGGCGCTGCTGCTCCAGCTCAATCCGGGCGCCAACATCACCCAGATCGACAACGGCATCATCCCGCGTCTGGGCCGCGAGACCGACGAATATGGCTACAAGGAGCGGCTGAACTTCATCGGCAGCATCGAGTACAAGGGCGACAGCGTCCACGCCTATATCGACGGCATGTTCGCGCGGAAACGCAACAACATGCAGCGCATCGACATGGACTGGGTGGGCCGCAACGGCGCGATCATCCCGGTCAACACGCAATATGACCGCAGCGACTGCACCAATGGCTGCACCGTCACCAAGGGCACCTATTACAATTCCCAGTTCTTCCTCGAATACCGGCCCTATTTCGAGAGCCTGCAATATTGGGGCGTGAACCCGGGGATCGAGTGGCAGATCGCGGACAAGCTCAAGCTCGCCGTCAACGGCAACTACACCAAGAGCCAGTTCCACCGCGAATCGCCGACCGTGCTGCCGATCACGGCCGCCGGCTCGGGCCTGACGGTCAATTACGACAATACCGGCGGCGATTTCCCGACGATCACCAGCAATGTCGACCTGAACAACCCGGCCAATTTCGTCTGGGCGGGCGGCCGCGTGAACCTGCAGGACGAGCGCCGCTGGACCGCCACCAAGGGCGCGCGGGGCGACCTGACCTGGGGCGACAGCCGCCTGAACCTGCAGGTCGGCGCCGCCTATGACGATGTCTCGCGCACGATCCGCGGCTATGACAACAGCCAGGCGTGGCAGAACGCCGTCTGCGGCGACAATCCCAGCATCTTCCTGCCGTCGCCCAACAGCCAGCCGCCGTGCGCAGGCCTCAACACCGCGACGCCGGGCGCCGGCTATCCGACCTATCCGGGCTATGGCACCGGCTACACCACCGGGCAGACCACGCCACTGGTCTATCGCGGCTCGCTGATCCCGGCGAGCACGCTCAGCAGCTACTTGCTGCCGGGGCCCGACGGCTTCGTCACGCTCGACTGGAACAAGTTCAAGGTCGCGTCCAACTATGACGCCTTCCACGACAGCGCGCCGGAATCGGGTGGCGCGAACACCGGCGCGAGCGGCGGCTATATCCGCGAGCGGACGATCGGCGGCTATGCCGAGGTCAATGGCGACCTGCCGGTGGGCGACAACCGCATCACCTTCAATGCGGGCCTGCGCTGGGTGCGCACGATGCAGACGGTCGGCGGCCGCGTGACCCTGCCCGATCCGCGCAACACCCCGGCGGCGCCGGCCGTGGCACCGGCGGACGGCGGGCTGTACCCGAACATCGTCAACTTCGTGTACACCGACAACGACTACGACAATTGGCTGCCCTCGGCTTCGGCCGCCTTCCATATCGGCGACCATGCCGTGGCCCGCGCCGCGATCTCGCGCACGATGACGCGCCCGAACCCCGGCAACATGCTGCCCGGCCTGTCGTTCGGCAGCCCGTCGGCGGACATCGGATCGGTCGGCAATTCGGACCTCAAGCCCTACATCTCCGACAATATCGACCTGGGCTTCGAATATTACACCGGCGCCGAGGGCTATATCGGCTTCGCCGCCTTCCGTAAGGCAGTCACCGGCTTCACCGTGAACGGCAACGTCACCGTGCCCTTCGCCTCGCTGTCGCAATATGGCGTGACCTACAGCACGCTGAATCCGACCCAGCAGGCCGCGATCGACTCGCGTGGCGGCCCGAACAACGCCACGGTGGTGCTCACCCAGCAGGTGAACGCGACCGGCACGCTCAAGGTCAACGGCCTCGAGCTGAACTGGGTGCAGCCGCTCGACTTCCTGCTCGATCGCTATCTCGGCCTGAAGGGCTTCGGCTTCAACGCGAATCTGACGCTGATCAGCCAGTCGGGTTCGGGCGCGGCGCCGGCGGTGGCCACGGGCGTCTCCCCGGTGACCTACAACCTCTCGGCCTATTACGAGAATCGCGGCGTCTCGCTGCGCCTGTCGACGACCTTCAACCAGGGCAACGTCATCTCGGGCGCGAACCAGAACGGCATCACCAATGCCTCGCTCTTCGTCGACGATTACCAGCAGTGGGACTTCAGCTCGTCGTTCGACCTCAACGAGATCCTGGGCGCCAAGCACCTGCCCGAGGTCACCGTGGACGTACAGAACCTGACCAAGTCGAGCCAGCGCACCTACTTCCAGTATTCGAATGCCGCCTATTACGTGTTCAACCCCGGACGGGTGGTGATGATCGGCCTGCGCGGCCGCTTCTGATCCGCAACTGCCGCGACCACCCCATGGTGGCCGCGGCAGCGTCCCGTGCGATCCCCTCTGGCCGGTGGCGACACCGGCCTTCTTTTTTGCCCTGTCCCGGCCGGTTATTTCCCGGTTGCCGCGGCCTCGATCATCGCCGTCACTTCGGCCGGGTGCGAGACCATCAGCGCATGCGAGCCGCCGGGGATCTCCACCGTTTTCCGGGCATGCGCACGCTCGGCCATGAACTTCATCACCGCGGCGGGAATGTTCCGATCCGCGCTGCCATAGATCATGTAGTTGGGCAGCGTCTTCCAGGCCGCGACGCCGCTGGGCTCCTGCAGCGCCTTCATGGTGATCGGGCGCTGGGTGGCCGCCATCACCGCCGCCTGGCCCGCCGGCACATCGGCGGCGAACTGGGCATGGAACTTGGCGGCCTGGATATAGAGGTCCTGCCCGCCGTCGGGCAGCGGAACCGCGGTCAGCGCATCGCCCAGCGTGCTGCCCGGGAACTTGCCCGAGAGCGAGAAGCTGGACTCGCCGGCCTCCGGCGCGAAGCCGGCGACATAGACCAGTGCCTTGATGTTCGGATTGCCGTTCGCCGCCTCGGTGATCACCGGACCGCCATAGCTGTGGCCGACCAACACCACCGGGCCCTTGATCGACTTGACCACGCTCGAGACCGCGGCCCCGTCGCTCGCCACGCTGCGCAGCGGGTTGGCGGCGGCGATGACGGTATAGCCGTCCTTCTCGAGCCGGGCGATCACCGGCTCCCAGCTGGCGCTCTCGGCAAAGGCGCCATGGACGAGCACGATGACCGGCTTTTCGGGCGCGGCCTGGGCATGTGCGGCGCCGGAAGCGAGCAGCGCGGCGGGAAGCAGAAGCGTGGAGAGGCGCATGGCTATTTTCCTCAATTGGGGATGGAGATGCGGTGGGGCTGGAGGCTGTCGCGCAGCCAGTCGTCGAAGGTGAGCGTGGCGATCCGCGCCCCGGCGCCCGGCAGCAGCGAATGCTCGCCGAGCTCGGCGCCGAAATAGGGCGCGGCGGCGTCGGCGACGATTCGGCGCGGATCCTCCTGCGCGGTGGCGATCTCGACGGCCACTTCGTCGAGCCGCAACCGCTCGGGGCCGGCAACTTCGAGCATGCCATTGAACGGATCGCTGAACACCGCGTCTGCCAGCATGTCGGCCAGGTCCTCACCGGCGATCGGCTGGACCAGGGCCGGCGCGATCCGGATGTCGCGATCGGTCCCGGCCTGCACCACGGAGCTGATGAACTCGAAGAACTGAGTCGAGCGCAGGATGGTGAAGGGGATGCCCGATCCGGCAGCCATCTCCTCCTGCAGCTTCTTGCCGCGGAAATAACCGCTGGCGAGCAGCCCATCGGTGCCGACGATCGACAGCACGACATGGTGCCGCACCCCGGCGCGGCGCCCGGCCTCGAGCAGGTTGCGGCTCGAGGTCTCGAAGAAGCGCATCGCCGCATCACCGTCATCGGGCGAGACGTTGGTGACGTCGATCACCACCTTGGCTCCGTCCAGCGCGGCGTCGAGCCCGACGCCGGTGAAGCTGTCCACGCCGGTGCTGCGCGACGCCTCGACGACGCGCAGATCCTCCTGGCGCAGGTTGCGCACCAGCCGCTCGCCGATCCGGCCGCGGCTGCCGATCACCACGACCTTCATATCAGCGCCTCGATCGAAGACGTGTCGACCGAGGGGAGTGGCGCGAACAGCCCCTCTTCCATCAGCGCCTGGCGGACCGTGGGGCGCTCCGCCACGCGCTCGAAATAGCCGAGCATGTCCGCCGACATCGGCACGCCGAACGCCTGTGCCCAGCGCAGCATGACGAACAGATAGGCATCGGCGACGGTGAAGCGCGGGCCGAACAGATAGAGCTCGTTGATATGCTCCTCGATCAGCACCAGCCGGCTGGCCACCGCTTCGCTGGCCGCGGCGCGCTCTGCCTCGTCCTCCGAATGCCAGAAGGGCTTGAACGCCACGTGGAGCTCGGTCGATAGCCAGGAGAGCATCTCGATCAGCCGGGTGCGGCCGAGCGGACCACCCGGCGCCAGGCTGGCGTCCATGCCGGCGATGAATTCGAGGATCGCGGTGTTCTCGCTCACCGCGTTGCCGTCGTCGAGCACGAGCAAAGGCACGTAACCGCGCGGGTTGATCGCGGTATAGTCATAGCCGTGCTCGGTCGTCTTGGTCTTGATATCGACCCGCTCGAACTCGGCGGCGAGGCCGGCCTCGTGCAGCGAAATCCGGCCGGACAGGCTGCAGGCGCCGGGGGCGTAATAGAGCTTCATGCTTGGGACTCCTGAAAAGCTGCGGGCAGGTGCAGGGTGACGATGGTGCCGGTGCCGGCCTCGCTCTCGATCGAGACGCCGCCGCCGGCACCGCGGGCGAAGCGCTCGACCATCGGCAGGCCGATGCCGCCCAGCCCGTCGCGCTTGGTGGTGAAGAAGGGATCGAAGACGCGGGCGAGCGTCGCAGGCGACATGCCGGCACCGTGATCGCGGACGCTGAGCGCCACCGCGCAGGAGAGCGCCCGCGCCTCGATCCACACCGTCCCCTGCCCGCCCATTGCGTCGCGGGCGTTGAGGACCAGGTTGAGCACCGCCCGGCGCAGCCCGATCGGATCGCATGCCAAAGCGGGCAGCCCGGGCTCGACCAGCGCTGCGACGCGCAGCAGCCGGTCCTCGCCGCTGGCGACCAGCGCGACGATATCGGCAAGGCAGGCCGCGACATCGCTGCACGGGGCCGCCGCCACGCGAGCGCTGGCCTGGGCCATGTTCTGGTGGATGATGGTGCCCGCGTGGTCGAGCGAGGTGCGGGCGCGGTGCAGGAGCGGCTCGCGATGGGTCACCGGCATGTCCGGGGTGCGCGCCAGGATGTTGAGCGCCGAGGTCGCGATCTGGACCAGATTGCCCAGGTCGTGGAGCATGCCGGCCGCGGCGATCGCGACCTCGCCGCCCGCAGCCGGGACCAGGGGCGGCAATATCTCTTGTCCGTACGGGACGGGGGACTGGGGAACCATCACCGAGCTCCTTGCCAGAGAATGGGCCGCGGGGTGCGGAGGGGGTGGGGTCACCCCGCGGCCCGGCCGGTCAGGCCGCCGGCGCCTCGACCGGGTGCACGGCGCGAAGGCCGATCTGCACGCGGTTCCACAGGTTGATCGCGCCGATCGCCAGGGTCAGCCAGGCGATCTCGGTCTCGTTGAACTGAGCCTGGAGCATTGCGTAATCGGCGTCGGGCGCATGCGTCTTGGCGACGCGGGTGAGCGCCTCGGTCCAGTTGAGCGCGGCGCGCTCGCGATCGGTGTACGCCGGCGAATCGCGCCAGCCGTCGAGCAGGTGCAGGCGCTGGTGGCTCTCGCCAGCCTTCACTGCGTCCTTCACGTGCATGTCGATGCAGAAGGCGCAGCCGTTGATCTGCGAGGCGCGGATCTTCACCAGCTGGAGCAGGCTGTGCTCGAGGCCGGACTTGGCGATCGCGGTCTCGACGCCGATCATTGCCTTGGTGCCTTCGCCGGCGACCTCGAAGATGTTCATACGCGGGGTCATGGATGTTCTCCTTGCTTGGATGGATCAGGGGTGCGCGGGCGCAGGGTCGCGCAGCGCGAAGAAGGTGAGCCCGGCGCCGATCAGGGCGGGCAGCGTGACGGCGGGGAAATCGCGCAGCAGCACCGAGGGGCCGCAGATGCCGGCCGCGACTTCCCAGAAGTGGAAGAGCGCATGGCAGGCGAGCCAGAGCGTCGCCCCGCCCCACAGCACCGCGCGCATCCGGTGCCGCACCGTGCCGATCAGGAAGGCGGCGCCGATGAACAGGAAGATGATCCCGATGTCGCGGATGAAATGCTGGTTGAACGGACCGGTCGTGGTCACGCCGGGCACCGCGAAATACCAGCCGACCGGCGAGATCAGCATGTAGCTGCCGTTGAGCAGCCCGAGGACGCCGAGCAGCATCGCGAGCGACACGCAGAGCTGGCGCAGCACCGGCCTGTCGTCGCCGGCGGGACGTGCACGCGCGCTCATTTCGCCACCGGCGCGGGCACGTTGGCGAGCCACCAGTCGAAGCCGGTGGTGCCGAGCCGCGCGTCCGGCCCCGGCATCAGCGAGGCATCGTCGATGGCGACGCCGAAATAGGGTGCCGCCGGATCGGCGACCACGCGGCGCGGGTCCTTGTCGAACGCCAGCACCTGCGCGACCAGTTCGTCGATGCGCCAGGCCTGCGGGCCGGCCACTTCGATCAGGCCGTTGACCGGTTCGGAGAGTGCCGCGCTGGCGACCGCGGCAGCGACGTCCTGCGCCGCCATCGGCTGGAAGCGCGCGGGCGACAGGCGGACCGTATCGCCCTCGGTCGCCGAGTTGGCGATGCCGCGCAGGAACTCGAAGAACTGCGTGGCATGGATGAGCGTGAACGGGATGCCCGATGCGGCGATGCCCTTCTCCTGGGCGAGCTTGGCCTGGAAATAGCCGCTGGCCTGGAGCCGCTCGGTGCCGACCACCGAGAGCGCGATGTGGTGGCGCACCCCGGCTTTCTTCTCCGCCGCCGCGATGTTGCGTCCGGCCTTCTCGAAGAAGTCGAGCGCCGCCGGGCCGTCGAGCGTCGGCGAGTTGGAGACGTCGATCACCACGTCGGCGCCCTGCAGCGCCCGGTCGAGCCCTTCGCCGGTCAGCGTGTCGACACCGGTGTTCGGCGCGGCGGCGAACACCTCATGCCCTTCCTTCGCCAGCAGGGCGACGGTCTTCGACCCGATCAGGCCGGTGCCGCCAATCACCACGATCTTCATGTTGCGTCCTTTCGATTGGATGGGTTCAGGCCGGGGCGAGCGCGCTGCGGAGCCAGTCGTCGAGGCTCGGGTCGCCCGGCCGCACCGCCGCGTCGGAGACGAGTTTCTCGTCGCCCAGCCGCGCGCCGAAGAAGCGGGCACCGGCATCGGTCAGCACCGGGCGATAATCCTCGCCCGCGGTCAGTATCTGCTCGGCGAGGCCGGGCAGCGCGTAGCTGTTGGGCCCGGCGACCTCGAGCACGGCATTGACCGGTTCGCGCAGCGCCACCTGCACCAGCACCCGCGCCGCGTCGTCCGTCGCTATCGGCTGGACATGGATCGGCGGCACGCGGACTTCGGCCTCGCTGCGCCCGGCGTCGATCACGTCATGGATATATTCGAACAGCGGCGTCGAGCGAACGATGGTGAAGGGGATGCCCGATCCCGCGATCAGCCGCTCCTGCGCGTGCTTGGCGCGGTAATAGCCGTCGCCGATCCGCTCGGCGCCGATCGCGGAGAAGGTGATGTGATGCGCGATGCCCGCAGTCTGCTCGGCGGCGAGCAGCGTGGCGCCAGCACGCTCGAAGAAGCGCAACATGTCCGCGGCATCGGCATAGCCGGGACTGGAAACGTCGATGACCGCCTCGGCACCGTCCAGCGCCTGGTCGAGCCCCGCACCGGTGACGATGTCCACTCCGGTCGACCGCGCCGCGACCACCAGCTGGTGTCCTGCCGCCTCGAGCTGGCGGACCAGCCGCGCGCCGACCAGGCCGGTTCCTCCCACCACGGTAATCCGCATGTCCCGTCTCCGCGTCCGCTGCCGGCATGGCATTCGAACAGGGCGACAGGATCACGGATCATGCCCCGCACCTCCATCGTGCAGAGGCATGCGCGATCCTCGCCTTTTGGCAGGCACCCCTGTCCCAAGGTGCAGGTCCCGCCACCCCGGCGCAGGGCCTGGCCGCAGAACCGATACCCGCGCATCGCAATGCCCGACCTTGGGCGAGCCCCGCCCCTCCCTTTGTCCCACCGGGCTCCCCCGGAGAGGCGATCGACCGCAACCCGGGCCCTCCCCTAGCCCGGCCTCGCCGGGAGGCGGCCCGTGGCGGGTCGTGCGGCGCGCACCCAGGGAGACACTCGATGCCGATGTTCACCACCAGCGACGGACACATGATGCACTACAAGGACTGGGGTCAGGGCCCGGTCGTCACCTTCTCGCACGGCTGGCCGCTCAGCTCGGACGCCTGGAGCGGCCAGATGCAGTTCCTCGCCGAGCAGGGCTATCGCTGCATCGCGCATGACCGCCGCGGCCATGGCAAGTCGGCCCAGACCGGCACCGGCAACGACATGGACAGCTATGCCGACGATCTCGAGCAGCTGTTCGCCGCGCTCGACCTGCAGGACATCACCATGGTCGGCCATTCGACCGGCGGCGGCGAAGTCGCCCGCTATATCGGCCGCCACGGCACCGGCCGGGTCAAGAAGGCCGTGCTGCTCGGCGCAGTGCCGCCGGTGATGGTGCAGAGCGAGGCGAACCCCGAGGGCCTGCCGCTCGCCGTGTTCGACGGCCTGCGCCACGACATCCTCAAGAACCGCTCGCAATTCTACAAGGACTTCGCGATCCCCTTCTTCAGCGCCAACCGCCCGGACGCCAACGTGTCGCAGAGCCTGCTCGACGAGTTCTGGCTGATCAGCATGCAGGCAGGCCTGAAGAACGCGTACGAATGCATCAAGGCATTCAGCGAGACCGATTTCACCGAGGACCTGAAGAAGTTCGACGTGCCGACGCTGATCGTCCACGGCGAGGACGACCAGATCGTGCCGATCGCGGACTCGGCCCACAAATCCGCCAAGCTGGTGCAGGGCGCACAGTCGCTCTTCTATCCGGGCCTGCCTCACGGCCTGACCGCGACGCATGCCGATCGGTTCAACGCCGATCTGCTCGCCTTCCTGCGCAGCTGAAGCGGAGACGCCCGGCGGTGTCCCCAGCGCCGCCGGGCGTCAATCCGTGACCGGCGGCAGCGTGACCTGGAAAAAGGCGCCGCCTTGCGCCTGGTTCGCCGCGGAGATGCCGCCGCCGTGCGCAGCGAGGATCGACTGGCAGACGGCCAGGCCGATCCCCATCCCGTCCTGCTTGGTGGTGAAGAAGCCTTCGAACACGCGGTGGAGATCCTCGGCGGCGATGCCCGGCCCATTGTCGCGCACCGACAGGCGCACGCCGCCGAAGCCATCGCCTGACGTGGTGACCTCGATCTGCGAATGCGGACGTCCGGCCAGCGCCTGCAGACTGTTGACCAGCAGGTTGACCACCACCTGCTGGAGCTGGACGCGGTCGCCGAGCACGCGCGGCAGGCCGATATCCAGCTTCACGCCCAGCTGGATCCCGCGCGCCTCGATGTCGTGACAGACGAACATCAGCGCTTCCTCCACCACCCGGTTCAGGTCGAGCGCGGTGCGCTTCGGGACATGGCGTCCGGCCATGCCGCGGATACGTTGGACGATCTCGCTGGCATGGCGCGCGCTGTCGGCGATCCGCTTGGTCAGCTGCTCGACCTTGGCGAGGTTCGGCTCGTCGCGCGCGAGCCAGCGCAGGCTGGTCTCGGCGTTCATCGCGATCGCGGCGAGCGGCTGGTTCACCTCGTGCGCGATCGAACTGGCCAGCTCGCCCAGCGTCGCGATCCGCGCCGCCCGGGCATATTCCTCCTGAAGCTGGCGCAGCTGCACCTCGGTCTGCAGCCGCTCGGTGACGTCCTCGAACATCAGCAGCGTCACGTCGAGCCGCTCGGGCGGCGTCGGATAGGTGATCGACAGCTGCACGTCGCGCAGCCGCCCGTCGAAGGTCCGCAGCTTCATGATCTCGGTGAGGTTGCGGCGCCCGTCGAAATGCGCGGTGATCACCCGCTTGGCGGTATCGGGCGAGGCGGCGAACAGATAGTCTACCGGCCCGATCAGCCGATCGGCGCTCTCCGCCCCGAACAGCTCCACCGCGTTGCGGTTCGCATCGGTCACCCGGACGATTGCACGCGATTCGAACGGCAGGCCGGGATTCGCGTCGAGATAGGCGCCGACATCGGTCACGCCCGCTGTCCGAAGCTCGTCGAAGATCGGCAGCATCGCGGTGGAATCGACCAGCACCAGCGCCCAGGGGAGGTGGTGGATCAGCGTGCGATACCGCTCCTCGCTCGCGCGCAGCGACCAGAGCGAGCGCTTGTCGGTCACGCCGCCGCCCACCGAGACGAAGACGAGATCGGGATGGGCGGGGTCGGTCGAGATGTTGACCGTCGCATCGTTGAACACGCTCGAGACAATCTTGCGGGTTCGCGCGGCGCCGGGGATGTCGGCCAGCTCGGCGAAGATCAGCTCGGCCAGCACCGGCCAGCTCTCGGCCGGCCAATAGACGGTGACCGGCGCGCCGACCATCCGCCGGCGCCCGCCGATCGGGCCCAGCGCGCGCAGGGCATTGTCGTCGATGTCGACCACGCGCACGGCATCGAGCAGCGCGCGCGTCCAGCCGTCGGGCATGTCGCCGGCCGCGATCCGGGCGATCAGCCCGCGCGCGCCGGAAATGTCGAACACGCTCCACGCGCTCGACTCCTCGTCCATCCCGGCATGGGCGGCATCGCCGATGCGCGGGAGAAGCGCCGGCGGTAGCTCGGGGTCGGCGCCGTCCGCCGCCTCCTGGTGCGACAGCGGCTCCATCTCAGGCGCCGCCGCCCGTATTGCCCAGCGCCACGCGCAGCGCGCCGAGCAGCGCCGCATCGGCGACCGGCTTGGCGAACCAGGCGATCGCTCCGTTCCGCAGCGCATGGGCACATGCCGTCTCGTCGGCCAGCGAGGTCACGAAGATCAGCGGCATCGCCGAGCCGCAGGCGCGCAGCCGGCGCTGCAGCTCCAGCCCGTCCATTTCCGGCATGCGGACATCGGAGATCACGCAGTCGAACTCGCTGGCGCGGTCGAGGAAGGCAGCCGCCCGCTCGAAGCCGAGCGCCGCCATCCCCTCGACCTGGAGAAACTCGCACAGCGCCTCGCGCACGGCCAGGTCGTCATCCACGATCGCGATCACCACTGGCCTGGACAAGGGACGCGTCCTCTCGGCGCGAGCTGCGCCCGTCCGCGACTGTCGCCCAAGGTCCAGGCAGCCGTAACCATACCATGGTCTAGGTCTCCTCGTGCCGAAGGGGCTCGGGCAACAGGTCCCAGGCACGGATCAGCTCGCCGACCGTGCTCACTTCCATCTTGCGCATCACGCTGCTGCGGTGGAGCTTCACCGTCACTTCGCTGATCCCCAGGTCATAGGCGATCTGCTTGTTGAGCCGCCCCCGCGCGACCTGGCGGAGCACCTGGCGCTCGCGCGGAGTGAGCGTGGCATGGCGGTCCGCCTGGCGCCTGGCAACCTCGGCATCGGCACGCTGGGCAAGGTCGCGCTCGATCCCGGCGGTCACCGCGTCGAGCAGGGACTGGTCGCGCGCCGGCTTGGTGAGGAAATCGACCGCGCCGGCCTTCATCGCCTGCACCGACATCGGGATGTCGCCATGGCCGGTTAGGAAGATGATCGGCTTGGCGTTGCCGGTGCTGGCCAGATATTGCTGCAGGTCGAGCCCGCTCGATCCCGGCATGCGCACGTCGAGCACCATGCATCCCGGCCGTTCCGGCAGGTCCGCCTCGAGCAGCTCGCGCGACGAGGCGAAGCCGGCGGCCTCGATCCCCACCGAGAGCATCAGCTCCTCGATCGCGGTGCGCACGGCGGCATCGTCATCGACGATCAGCACCAGGGGGCGGGCCGGTACGGCGGGCCGGGGCATTTGCGTCATCTGGTTCATCGCAGGACCTCCTGGCTTGTCGGCTGGAGACGAGTGATCCTTCCACTGGGCGCGGCAAGGCGCCATCCCGGTTCCGGTTAGCCTGGACCTACCCGATCCGGGGAGCGCGGCTCGAGCCGGATCACCCGCCGGCCATGAAGATGCGCATCGATCGAGAAGGCCCCCGGCCCGAGCAGCACGAACGCCGCCGCCCCACCCGCACAGGCGAGCAGGAACCAGGCGAACATGCCCGGCGTCCCGGCGAAGCCGATCACCAGCACGATGACCAGCAGCGCGCCCGCCGCCCGCGCCCCGAAACCGAGCACCAGCGCAAGGCCGAGCAGGCTCGCCCCCAGCCCGATCGACACCGCGTTCGACGGCGACGGCCAGAGCAGGGCGAGCGCGGGATAGGTGATCGCCGCATAGGACAGGCGCAGCAGCAGCAGCGCGACGCCGAACAGACCATCCGGATAGCGTAGAATCAATTTGGGCACCGCCAGGCGATAGCTCCCCCATGGGGGCTGGCCAGCCTTCGGTCCGGGGATATGCCGCTCCCCCATTCGGGGGTAGCATCGCGTCCACCTGGCAGCGAAGGGGCGGGTTGCTTCGGACAGGCTCAGGCGGAGACCCGGCGGGAATTGCTGGAACGGCGATGCAATTGATCAGGGGGCTAGCTGTGCTGGCGGCGCTCGTCGCGGTGCTGCTTCTCCAGCCCGTCGGCGCGGCGCCGGCCGATGCCCCGCGCCTGATCGCCCACTATACCCATCAGCGCTGGAGCGAGGAGAGCGACGCGCCGCGCCCCGTGGTCGCCCTGGCGCAGGATCGGCGCGGCTATCTGTGGATCGCCGCCAATGCGGGGCTGTTCCGCTTCGACGGCATCCGCTTCGAGCCGATGAGCGCCGGCATCGACCTTGGCGTGCACGGCCCGCCCTCGGCGATCCTCGTCCGGCGCAACGGCGATGTCTGGACCAATTTCGAGCGCAGCGGGCGCTTCGCCGTCTATCGCGACGGCCGGCTGCGCTTCCTCGACGCGCCGCCTTCTCCCGATCGCGTCCTCTCGATGCAGGAAGCCGCGGACGGCACGATCTGGGTGATGACCGAGCGGATGGGGCTTCCGCTCCTGCGCTTCCGGAACGGCCGCTGGGCGTCGTTCGGCAGCGAGGCGGGCGCCCCGGTCGACAACCCCTTCAGCCTGGCGGTGACGCGCGACGGCACCGCGTGGATATCCTTCTCCGGCGAAGTGATGCGGCTCGGCCCCGATGCGAGCCGTTTCGAGTCGGTGCGCAAGGACTTCCGCGCGCTGGGACGGCTTTCGCTCGATCCCGAGGAACGCGTGTGGATCAGCGACCGCCATGGCAGCTATCCGCTCACCGGCCCGGGCGGCCGCGGAAAACCGCCCGCGCTTCGCCACCCCTATGCGACCGACAATGCCGAGATCCGTGGCTGGCCGCGCTTCGATCGCGAGGGCAATCTGTGGATCGCGACTTATTATGACGGGCTCCAGCGCGTGCGCCGTCCCGATCCGCGGGGTGCCGCAACGCCGGTCGAGGCGCAGGCGCGGGTCGAGCGCTTCACCGCGCATGACGGCCTGTCGTCCAATGCCGCGACCCAGATATTCCAGGACGCGGAGGGCAATGTCTGGGCTGGCACCGAGAATGGCCTCGATCGGTTCTGGCCTGCCACCTTGCGCTACGAGCCGCAGCTCGCCCAGCCCGCCGCGTTCGGCGACCTGCTGCTGCGCGGCTCGGACGGCAGCATCTATATCGGTCAGGCGGCAACGGTGTACCGGGTGCGGCCCGGCGGCCGGCCCGAGCCGATCTTCCGCACCCCGGACAACGAGCCGCGCACCCTGTGCGAGGCGCCGGACCGCTCGATCTGGATCGGCCTCAGCAAAAGCGTCGGCCCGGGACCTTCGCCCAGCAAGCCGGTGATGATCTGGAAGGACGGCAGCCTCCGCCCCGGGCCGCGGGTGCCGCTCTACTATGTCGTCTATGACTGCGCCTTCGACGCGCGCGGCGATTTCTGGGTCACCGCCTGGCTGGGCGGCATGGCACGGCTGCACGATGGGCGATGGCAAAGCGTCACGGTGCCGGCAGGCCAGCCCTTCGCGCCGCGCTCGATGACGGCGGATTCGCGGGGCCGGATCCTGGTCCATTGGAGCGACGGCGTGCTCGCCCGGCTCGACGGACTGGCCCGCCGGTCGTTCCGGATTCCCTTTGGAAGCCACGGCACCGGCGACATTGCGCTGTTCCCGCAACCCGGCGCCGTGTTCGTCGCCAGCGAATTCGGCGTCGCCCGGCTGCGGGACGATCGCTTCCAGGGCATCTCCGCCCGGCGGGTGCCGATGTTCGGCGGCGTCAACGGGATAACACGCGGCACCGCCGGCGAGACCTGGCTGGCGAGCCCCGGCGGCATCCTGCGCATCCGCACCGCCGATCTCGACCGCGCCTTTGCCCAACCCGGCTGGGTGCCGCCGATGCAGGTCTTCGGCGCCGCCGACGGGCTGCGCAGCCGGCCCCATTCGCACAGCCGCAACGCGATCGTGCAGGGCGGCGACGGGCGCCTGTGGATCGCGACGCAGACCGGCACCTTGTGGCTCGATCCCAAGGACGTGAAGCGCAGCCTGGCGCCGCCCCGCGTCGCGGTGGGCGCGCTGGTCGCCGACCAGGTCTATCGCGATCCGACCAATGTGACGCTGCCCGCCGGCCGCTCGAACGTGCAGATCGATTTCGCGGTGCTGAACTTCTCCAACCAGCACGCCACCCAGGTGCGCTACAGGATCGAGGGGCAGGACAGCGAATGGGTCGATCCCGGCACCCGGCGCCAGGCCTTCTACACCAACCTGGCCCCCGGCACCTATCGCTTCCGGCTGATCGCTGCGACCGATAATGGCGCATGGAACGAGGCCGGGGCCACGGTCGAGTTCACCATCCCGCCGACCTTCGTTCAGTCGAAATGGTTCCTGGCCCTGTGCGCCGCGATCGTGCTGGTGCTGCTCTGGCTCGCCTATCGGCTGCGCATGGCCCAGGTCGCCGGCCGCATCCGCGCGCGCCTGGAGGAGCGGATGGGCGAGCGCGAACGCATCGCCCGCGAGCTGCACGACACGCTGCTCCAGAGCGTCCAGGGCCTGGTGCTCCGCTTCCAGTCCGTCGCCAACAAGATGCCGCCGGAAGGGCCCGCGCGGGGCCAGCTCGAGGCGGCGCTTGCCCGCGCCGACGAGATCATCGCCGACGGGCGGGAGCGGGTGCAGGGCCTGCGCGGTGCCGGCGACAAGGGGGACCTGCCCGAGCTGCTCAAGGAACGCGCCGTCGCCGCGGGCTTCGATCCCGCGATCGGCGTGCGCATCGTCGTGGAGGGCCGCCAGCGCCCGGTCGATCCCCTCGTCGCGGTCGAGCTCGGCCGGATCGTCGACGAGGCGCTGTTCAACGTCCATCGCCACGCCAATGCCGGCGCCGTCGAGATCGTCATCCGCTTCGGCGCGCGCCAGCTAGGTGTCGAGATCCGCGACGACGGCGTCGGCATCCCCGCCGAGATCGTCGCCCGAGGCCACAAGCCCGGCCATTTCGGGCTGATCGGCATGCGCGAGCGCGCCGAGCGGATCGGGTGCAGCTTCTCGATCGACAGCCATCCCGGAATGGGCTGCGCGGTGACCATGACCCTGCCCGCCCGCCTGGCCTTCGCCGATCACGCGCCGGGCCGCCGCCGCTTCTTCTCCCGACTCTTCCGCAAGAGGAACCAAGATCATGCCGCCTGAGAAGGGCATCTCGCCCATCCGCATCCTGATCGTCGACGATCACCCGGTGCTGCGCGAAGGCGTCACCGCGATCCTCGAGGACCGCACCGACATGATCGTGATCGGCGAGGCCCGCGACGGTGCCGAGGCCGTCGCGCGGTTTCGCGAGCTGCGTCCGGACGTTACGCTGATGGACCTGCAGATGCCGGTGATGAACGGCGTCGATGCGATCACCGCGATCCGCGCCGATTTCCCCGACGCCCGCATCCTCGTCCTCACCACCTATGCCGGCGACGTGCAGGCGGTGCGGGCACTCAAGGCCGGAGCGACCGGCTATCTGCTCAAGAGCAGCCTGCGCACCGAGATGCTCGATGCGATTCACAACGTCCATCGCGGCCGGCGCCATGTGCACGGCGAAGTCGCCGCAGAGATCGCGCTGCACGTGGCGGACGACAATCTCAGCGAGCGGGAGATCTCGGTGCTGCGGCTGGTCGCCGAGGGCAAGGCGAACAAGGAGATCGCCCATGCCCTCGCCCTCTCCGAGGAGACGGTGAAGGCGCACCTCAAGAACATCTTCGCCAAGCTCGACGTCAGCGACCGCACCCATGCGGTGACGGTCGCTGCCCGTCGCGGGATCATCGAGCTCTAGAACGCTCTAGAGCAACGCCATCCCACCATCGACGCGCAGGTTCACGCCGGTCACGAAGCTGCTCATGTCCGACGCGAGGAACAGCGCCGCGTTCGCCAGCTCCTCGGGCCGGCCGAGCCGCCCGAGCGGGATCGCCGCGGCCATCTGCGCCTCGAACGCCGGGCGCTGTTCGGCCGATACGCCGAGCTTGCCGAGAATCTCGGTATCCGTCGGCCCCGGGCTCAGCACGTTGACCCGGATGCCGCGCCCCCTGAGCTCGAGCGCCCAGCTGCGCGCAAATGCGTTGATCGCCGCCTTCGACCCCGCATAGACCGCATGCCCGTCGAGCACCTTCTCGCTGGCGAGCGATCCGGTGATCACGATCGCACCGTGATCGCGGATGAGCGGCGCCATCTTCTGCACCCCGACGAACACGCCGCGCGTGTTGGTGGCGAACTGCGCGTCATATTCGTCCTGCGGCACCTCGGCCGAATGCCGGATCGTGTTGATCCCGGCATTGGCGACATAGATGTCGAGTCCGCCGAAGCGCTCGCCGACTTCGTCCGCCGCCCAGCTGTGGAATTCGGGATCGCCGACATCGCCGACCATCGACGCCGCGCCATTGCCGATCCGCCGCGCCGCGTCCTCGGCGACATCCGCCCTGCGGCCGGTGACGATCACCTGCGCGCCTTCCGTCGCAAAGGAGCGGGCGATCGCGAAGCCGATCCCGCTCGTGCCGCCTGTGATCATCGCCGTCTTGCCACTGAGCAACGCCATGGTTTTCCTCCAGAATTGACTGGTCTGGAAGTAAGGAGCGGCTGCTCCCGCAAAACCTGTACCCGGGTCTAGGCGGGCATCGACGAAAGGCGGGCCATCCCCCTGCCCCCGGCCAGATGCGGGCGGGAGGGACTTGCCGCAGAAGCGGATCCGAGAGCGCCGGGCCACGCCCGGGCAGCTTGGGGAGCCGTGTCAATCGGACGCGACAGGGATGATGAACGCAGGGGTTTTTCCGATTTCACCCTGCGGCCAACGAAACGGCAGTCGAGCGTCCCACCTGTCCGGCTCACCCGCGCGAGAACCGCGCCCGGTCCCGTGTCGCACACCGCGGCCCGTGCAACCCGATCGCCACAACAATGGTCTAGACCTAATTGTCATGAAAGCCGATCCTTGCGCCTGCGCACGCCCCGTCCCTATGCATCGCGATCCTCTGGGAGACCGGGCATGACGACGATACAGGACCGCCGCAGCTTCATCCGCGCCATGATGGCGACGGCAGGTGCGGCAGCTTCGCTCACGCCCGCGATCGCCCGCGCGCTGGAGATTCCCGCCGATCGCCGGACGGGGACGCTGAAGGACGTCGACCATGTCGTGATCCTCACCCAGGAGAACCGCTCCTTCGATCATTATTTCGGCACGATGCGCGGCGTGCGGGGCTATGGCGACCGCTTCGCTATTCCCGCCGCGCCGCTGCCCGGCGCGCCGGACCGTACCGTCCTGCTCCAGCCGAACGAGAAAGCGGGGGTCGAGCCGGCGCTGATCGCGCCTTTCCGGCTGGATACGTCGGTCGATTTCCGCCTCTATCGCCCGCTCGGCACGCCGCACGGCTTCACCGACAGCCAGGCCGCCTGGGACAATGGGCGTATGGGCGCCTGGCCGCGCTTCAAGAAGAACCACGCGATGGCGCATTTCACCCGCGCCGACCTGCCGTTCCAATATGCACTCGCCGACGCCTTCACCCTGTGTGAAGCCTATCACTGCGCGATGCACCTGAGCACCAATCCCAACCGGCTCTATATCTGGACGGGCACGCACGATGCGCTCGGCAGGAACAACGGCCCCGCCATCGACAATGGCTATGACACGCTGGAGGGCGATCCGCTGCACCATGGCGGCTATCTCTGGACGACCTATCCCGAACGGCTGATGGACGCAGGGATCAGCTTCCAGATCTATCAGGACATGGCCGACAATTTCACCGACAACCCGCTGGTCGGCTTCCGCAGCTATCGCCGGGCGCAGGGCGCATCCGAAGCGGCCGCAGCGCTGCTCGCGCGCCGGACGACGACGACCCGCACGCTCGACGCGCTGAAGCAGGACGTGCTCGACAAGCAGCTGCCGCAAGTCTCGTGGATCGTCGCGCCGGCCGCGATGTCCGAGCATCCCAGCGTTTCCACGCCGCTCCAGGGCGGCGACTATACCGCCCGCGTGCTGGATGCGCTCACCGCCAATCCGGAGGTCTGGGCGCGGACCGTGCTGCTGGTCAATTTCGACGAGAATGACGGGCTGTTCGACCATGTCCCCCCGCCCGCCCCGCCAGCCCGCATCTCCGGGCAGCCGATCGGCGCGACGAACATTCCGGCCGAGGACGAATACCACACCCGTTCCCAGGGCAAGGAAGACGCGGCCTATCTGGACCGGCCCTATGGGCTGGGCCCGCGCGTGCCGCTCTATGTGATCTCGCCCTGGAGCAAGGGTGGGCACGTCGCATCGGAAGTGTTCGACCATACCAGCATCCTGCGCTTCCTCGAGGCGCGGTTCGGCGTGCACGAGCCGAACATCAGCGCCTGGCGCCGCGCGGTATGCGGCGACCTGACCTCCTGCTTCGATTTCAGCGCGCCCGACACGGTGGACTTCATGCCGGCGTTTCCGGCCACGGCGGCGCTGTCGCAGCGTGCGGCCGGCCTGAAGGAAGTCCGGCCGCCCCTCCCCGCCCAGGCCGCCGCGCCGGTGCAGGAGACCGGCCTGAAGCGGCGCCGCGCGACGCCCTATGCGCTCGATGCGCGGCTGCGGGCGGAAGAAGGCGGCCACGCCCTGGCCTTCGCCAACCATTCGGCCGGGCGCGCCGCCGTCTTCCATGTCTATGACGTCAACCGGCTGGACGAGGTGCCCGCCCGCTACACCGTCGGCGCAGGACAGGAACTGGCGCATCCCCTGCCCGCCAGCGACAGCGCGCTCGACCTGTTCATCCTCGGGCCCAATGGCTTCCACCGGCGCCTGCGCGGCAGGGGCGACATCTTCTCCGCCAGCCTGAAGGGCGGCGGCGATTCCGTCTCGTTGCTGATCGAGAACCGCACGTCCGCGTCGCAATCCATCACCCTGACCGACATGGCCTATGGCGCGGCAGCCAAGACGGTCCGGCTGGCGGGCGGAGAAACGCGAAGCATCCGGCTCGACCTCGCGAAGAGCCATGGCTGGTACGACAGGCAGCTTGTCGCGGGCGGCCAGAGCTGGCGGATGGCGGGCCATGTCGAGACCGGCAAGCCGTCCTATTCGGATCCGGCCGCCGGCGGCCCGGGGCCGCTGCGGCTGGCCTGATCCGCGCAGATTGGGAGCGTATCCGGCGGCGGCATCGTCGCGCCGCCGCCGGACAGTTTCAGAAGCGCTGCGTCAGGTTCACGTAGAAGGTGCGCATCCGCGGATCGCCGTTCGGCGCGTAGCCCGAGACGCGCGTGACGTCATAGGCAGGCCGCTTGTTGAGCAAATTGTTCACGCCGATGCTCAAATCGGTCTTCTTGAAAACCTTCACGCCACCGAAAATATCGAAATAGGTCTGGGCGTTGACGCGGTTCGAACCCTGCTCGAGCACCCGCGTGTGCGCATTGTTGACATAATAGCCGCTGAAGTGGCGAGCGCGAGCCCCGACATTCCACCGGCTGGTCGAGTAGTTCGCCGACAGATTGCCCTTGAACTTCAGGCTGTCGCCGTTGCTGTAGAAGTTCTGGGCCGAAACCACGCCGGTGAAGTCGATTACCGGGGCGGTCGGGGTCAGCTGTCGGGTCAGGTGGAGCATCAGCGTCGCGCTTGCGTTGATGCTCAGCTGGCCATCGCCGATCTGCGTGAGATACTCACCCGAGAAATCGAGGGCTTCGCTGGTGAACCGCGAGAGATTGGCGGTCGTCGCATCGATATAGATGATCGGGCCGACGGTGTAGGGATCGCCCGCCGGCACCGGTCCGCGGCGGAAACGCTCCGGATACGTGCTCATGAAATCGGCGAGCGCCGCGAGTTCCTGGGGCGTCGTCCCATTGATCAGCAGCGACGGATCATAATAGCCGTTCTCGATGACGATCTTGGTCCAGTCGGCGCGCAGCGTCAGCCCCTTGACGAAGCGGGGCGTCAGGATCGTGCCGAACGACCAGCTGTTCGACTTTTGCGGATCGATGTCCGGATTACCGCCGTTCAGACCCTCGACGATCCAGAAGATGCCGAAGATCGACGTGCCGATCCGCTCGTTGCCGCGCAGCGGATCGCGCCCGGCAACCGACAGACCGTTGGTGAAGCCGAGGGTCGACAGGCCGGTGTTCGGGACGACGTTGTTGAGCTGCGGCGGCGTGTAGCCGGTCGAGTAGGTGCCGCGAAAGGCAATGTCCGGCGTTACCGACCATTTCGCCGCGACGACCGGGTTGATCGAATGGTTGTTCACCCGGCGATAGGGGATCGTCACGCCGGGGGCGGGGCAGGGTGCGTCCTCCTCCGCCGGGGTGAGCACCCCGGGATGCCCGCTGACGCATTGGAAGGTCGTGTTCGCGCCGAGGCCGCTATAGGCGTCGTAGCGGCCCGACAGGCGCAGCTCCAGACCGGACATCAACGGCACGTGATTGTCCTCGCCCACGATCGGCAGCACCAGCTGGCCATAGGCGCTCTTGGTGTTGAGGCTGCGCTCGGGCGAATAGCTGACGCTCGCCGATCCCGGGCCGTCGGTATAGGAGACGCTGTCACCGAGCCATTGCCGCTGCACCTCGGCCGACAGGGTCATCACCGGCTTGCCGCCCCAAAGGCGCGCGAAGCCGATCGGGCCGGCGAGCGTGAACTTGTACGAGGTGAGGCTCGACTTGGATGGCGAGCGCCGGGAATAATGCCCGTTGGTATCGTACTGATAGGACAGCGGATAGGCGAGCGTATCGAGCAGCACGTTGATCGACGGGTTGGTGACCAGCTGGGCGTAATAGGTCGGATCGAGCTGGCGCTTCGAGCCATAGGAATCCGACGTGTTGGTGCTGGTGTTGACGTCGAAGGAAGCCCTCCAGTGCCAGGGCAGCGTGACGATCGCGCCGCCGATCAGCTGAAAGGAGTCCGACTTGGACCGGAACCGCACAAACGGCTCGTTCGAAGGAAAGGAAACGTCGATCGCGGTGGTGAAGGGATTGAGCGGGTTGTTGGCCGGCAAGTTGACCACGTTCGGCACCGGGGTGGTATCCGAGCTGGCCTCGACCCGGTTATAGCTCGCCGAGCCGTAGAGGCTCAGCCAGTCGGTCACGTCGCTGCGCAGCGTCGCGGTGCCGTTCCACACTGTGTTGCCATAGATGAGCGCAATGCGATCGCCCAGGATCGGCCCCTGGCCGCTGTCGTTCGGGCTGGGCGTGAGATTCTGGCGCCCCGCATTGGTGAGCAACGCGCCGGGGCCGTCGAGTGCGATGCCGCGATAGCCGGCGGGGAGATAGGTGACCGCGGAGTTGAGCGCCGTCACGCCGTTCACGGCATATTGCGGCCGCAGCACCAGGTTCGAGCCGTTGCTGGAGCGAATGTTGGGCGTGGTCGAATAGATGAGCTGCGCGGTCTCGAGATATTTCGGGTTGTTCTTCAGGATGTAGGCCAGCCGCTCATTGATGAAGTCGGTATCGCCGGCATAGAGCGGGTCCGACTTCTTCCAGCTGCCACTCAGCGTGAGCGTGGTCTTGGCGGCAATGGGAAAGGTGGCATTGACGCTCAGCCTCCGCTCGATCGCGTTGCCCTTGGTCGTGCCGCCCACATAGGCGCTCGTCTCGATGCCGTGGAAATCACGACGCAGGACGATGTTGATCACGCCGCCCACCGCGTTGCTGCCGTACTGGCCGGCCGCCGAGGATGCGAGCACTTCGACCCGCTCGATCTGGTCGAGCGGGATGCCGACGACGGAGGACTGGGTAAAGGTACCGGCTACGCCGCTATTGGGCTCCGCATAACGGCGGCCATCGACCAGGATCAGCGTCCCGTCGAGACCGATGCCGCGCAGGTTGACGATCGAGTCGCGCGAGGTCACGCCGCCGCCCTGCGCCGAGGTGCGCACGCTGGTCGACGCGCCCAGATTGTCGCGCAGAAAGTCTTCGAGATTCATCGCGCCCGAGCGCTTGATCTGCTCGCGCGAGAAGACCGTATAGGGCTGGGCCTCGTTCTCGGTGTGCGGGATATCGGCATTGAGGGTGAGCGCGCGGCGCCCGGTCACCAGGATTTCGGGGATGCCGGGATCGCCGTTCACGATGCCCTGGTCGCTCGCGGCGTCGGCCGCGTAGCGGCGGATCTTTTCGGCCGTCGCCTTGGTCGGGCCGCCGACCACATAGGAGCCGTTCTGCAGCCGCTGGACGCCCAGCAGGGTGCCGCGCAGCAACCGCGCCAGCGCCTCGTCGATGGTGAAATTGCCCCGGAGACGCGAAACCTTCCGGCCTGCCACCCGGTCGGGCAGGAACGCGATCTGCACCTTGGCCTGGCGGCCCAGCGCGATCAGCGCGTCGCCAAGCGTGCCGGCGGGAATGTCGATGTCGATCGACTGGCGGGCGGTCGCATTCTGCGCCGTCGCCGTGCCGCCCTGCAGCGCGCAGCTCGCGGCGCCGACGGCAAGCGCCATTTTCAGAACCCGCACCTTGTTCGCGAAACCAGCCATCCTAACCCCCTGTGTCTTTTCCCCCGGGGCCATCGCGGCCCCTGGAGCTTCAGACGAAGGTCAGAAACAAATCCACATCGGACCGGTAAAAAAATTGTCGCAAAAGCCGGCGCTGCGCAGAATCACTGCGCTTTGCCGCCGTTCGGATAGAGTTCGATTTCGCCGCGATTGGTATCGCGCGCCGCGACCGGCAGCATCGTCGACACCAGATCCGCAAAGGCGTTGGGATCGCCCGTCTTGTAGACCCCGCTGATCCGCATCCGGCCGACGCGTTCATCCGAGATCACGATCGGCTTCAGCGAATAGCGGTTGAGCTCGGCCACCGCCTGGGAAACCGGCGCATTGTCGAACTCGACGAGCTGCTGTCGCCAGAGCAGCTGGCGGTTCACGTCCACCGCATGGACCTCGGGCGCGCTGCGCAGGGTGACGGTGAATTGCTGGCCCGGCGCGAGATAGGTGGGCGCCTGCGCCGCCGGAGGCGTGGTGCCGCCGGTCGCAGTGACGCGCGGGGGATCGATCACCACCTTGCCGCGCATCAGCGTGACGTGCAGCTGACCGCGGCCGATCTCCACCTCGAACACCGTGCCCAGTGCCGTGACCACCCGGCCGCCCGCGGCGACCGAGAAGGGGCGCTTCGGATTGTGCGCGACGTCGAACAGGGCCTGGCCGCGGACCAGCCGGACGATCCGCCGGTCGGGACGGAAATCGACGGTGATCTGGCTGCCCGTGTTCATCGTCACGCGCGACCCGTCGGCGAGTACGAGCACGCGCTGCTCGCCGATCGCCGTGGCATAGGCCCCGCTCTCGGCCGGCGCGGCGACCTCCGGGATGCTGGGTTCGGCCTTGGCGATCTGCGGGGCCGTCGCCTGCGGCGCGCCTCCGGGCTGGCCGAGCAGGGTGAAGCCGAGCACCCCGGCGATGCCGGCCGCGATCGCCCCGCCCGCCGCCCAGGGCAGCCATGGCCGGCGGGCGCGGTGCGCCTGCGCCTCCTGGCGCAGCGCGGCGAGCCCGGGCAGGTCCATGTCGTCCAGGTCATCGAACACGTCGAGCGCGTCGCGCGCCCGCGCATAGGCGTCGGCGCTGCCGGGCTCGGCGAGCCAGGCGTCGAACTCGGCCTGTTCGGCGGCATCGAACGCATCCGCGTCGTCGCGCACCGCCCAATGGGCCGCGCGGTCGATCGGCGTATCTGCCCGGTCGGGGACAAGTCGCGGACCCATCACTCCTCAAGCCCCCTTGCCAGATGCGCGACCGCGCGTTCCATATGCTTCTCGACGGCGCTGACCGATATGCCGAGCTGCGCCGCGATATCGCGGTATTTGACACCTTCCAGACGTCTAAGCACGAAAATAACCCTGGTACGCTCAGGCAGCACCTGCAGCAATTCAATCACGCGTGCGAGGCGCTCCCGCTTCATCAGGACGTGTTCGGGCGAGAAATCCACATCCCCGTGCAACGCTTCGTCGAAACTTTCGTGCGCATCGCCGTGCCGGCTGCTGCGATTGCGAAGATAGTCGGCAAAGACGCTGCGCGCCGTCTGGAACACATAGCCGCCAAGGTGATCGATCGACTCGATCTCGCCGCGCCGCACCAAACGCTCGAACACCTGCTGCGTCAGATCCTCGGCGACGGAGGCATCGGGAACGCGGCGGCCAAAATAACGGAGCAGGGACGCGCGATAGTTCCGGTGCAACGCATCGAACGAGACGTTGCCCGGCGGATCAGGCGACAATTCCCCGCGTGCGGCCAGCGGTGATCTCCTTGCGCAAATCTGTAACAATGAATGAACCAAATCGGAGCGACGTCAAGACGTGCATCTCCCTGACCCTCGCGCGCGGGCGGGATGCGCATAGGGTGCGAAAAAATGGACCGATCCGGAATTTTTCGGGATCGGGATGGGGAAATTCGACGGGGAACCGTCTTGCCTGCTGATGGGGACGGCGCGCGGGAAGCTTGCGCCGACTGCCAGTCAGGGAGGGTAAGTCAATGCGGAATTCTGGTCGCGATCGCCTGCTCATCGGCGTGTCGGTGATAAGCCTGTTGCTGGGAACGGGGGCGTTCGGCGAAGACCGGACGGGCGCACAGGCGCCGACGGCCGCTGCGCCACATCCAGGCCCCGATCGGGCCGTGCCGCCGCAGGATGCCGCGCGTGCGCAAGCCGCCACGCCGCCTTCGCAGCCCTGGGCACACGAGAAGAGCGACGTGCCGGCCGATCCCACGATCCGCTTCGGCACGCTGCCCAACGGCGTGCGCTATGCGATCAAGCGCAACACCACGCCACCGGGCCAGGCCTCGGTCTGGCTGCGCATCGATGCCGGATCGCTGGTGGAGAAGCCCAACCAGCTCGGCCTGGCCCATTTCATGGAGCACATGGCCTTCAACGGCACAGCGGACATTCCGAAGAACGAGCTGATCCACAAGCTCGAGCGGCTCGGCCTGCAGTTCGGCGCCGATCTCAACGCCGCGACGTCGTACGACCAGACCTTCTACCGGCTCGACATGCCGCGCGTGGATGACGAGAAGCTGAGCACGGCACTCCACGTCCTGCGCCAGCAGGTCTCGGCCGCGACGATGGATCCCAAGGACATCGACGACGAGCGCGGCGTGATCGCGGGCGAAGAGCGGCTGCGCAATTCGCCGGCGGTGAAGGTGGGCCAGAAGCAGCTAGCAGTCCTGGGCGATGGCACGCTGCTGCCCAGTCGCTCGCCGATCGGCGACATGGAAGTGATCCGCACCGCGCCGCGCGAGCGTTTCGCCGACTATTACGCAACCTATTACCGGCCGTCGCGCGCGACGGTGATCGCGGTCGGCGACTTCGACGTCGATGCGATGGAATCCAAGATCAAGCTCGCCTTTGCCGATTGGCGCCCCAAGCTGCCCGATGGCCCCGAGCCCGAACTGGGCAAGATCGTCAAGCACGCCCAGGAAACGAAGATCTATGTCGAGCCGAGTCTGAGCCCGCAGGTTTCGATCGCCTGGGTCAGCCCGCCCAAGCTGACCGAGGACAATCTCGCCAATCGCCGCGCGGATTGGGTGCGCGAGATCGGCCTCGCGGTTCTCAGGCGCCGCTTCGGCGAGATGGGCAATGCCGACAACCCGCCCTTCAACACCGTCGAGGCCGTCGATTCCGATCTCTTCCGCAGCTTCCACCTGGCGACGGTCTCCGCCTCCTATTTCCCCGGCAAGTGGAAGGAAGCGCTGGCGAGCATCGAGCAGGCGGTGCGCCAGTTCAGCCAGTTCGGCGTGACCCAGGCCGAGATCACGCGCGAGCTCAACACCTTCCGCACCCGCATGGAAGGCGCGGTCAAGAACGCCTCGACCCGCAACACGGTGCAGCTGGCCGGCAGCATCGAGAACAACGTGAACGCGCGCGAAGTCACCACCACGCCCGAAACCGATCTGGAGATCTTCGAATCGGTCGCCGGCAAGGTCACGCCGGCGCAGGTGAACGAGGTCATCAAGACGATCTTCGTCGGCGAAGGGCCGATCGTGACGCTGAATTCGACCACGCCGGTCGAAGGCGGGGATGCGACGCTCGCCGCTGCGTTCGACGCTTCGAAGAAGGTTGCGGTCGCACAGCTTCAGCCGCCGGTGGCCAAGGCCTGGGCCTATACCGATTTCGGCACGCCGGGGCAGGTCGTCAGCCGCACCGGCCCGGACAAGCTCGGCGCGATGACGGCGACCTTCGCCAACGGCGTCAAGGTCACGGTCAAGACCACCGATTTCAGCAAGAATTCGATCCAGGTCGGCCTGCTGACCGGCATCGGCGAGCGCAATTTCTCGCCCGACAAGCTGGATGTGCGCGCCGCCGCGATCGGCAACCTCGTGTCGGGCGGCCTGAACAAGATGACCTTCGACGAGGCCATTCGTTCGCTGAACGGCCATTCCGTCGGTGCGAGCCTCACCACGCTGGGCCAGCGCTTCCTCTTCTCGGGCGGCACCCGTCCGGTCGATCTCGACCTGCAGCTCCAATACATGGCCGCCTTCATGACCGACGCGGCATACCGCTCCGCGCCGTTCGCCAAGGCACTGGCGGGCGTGCCGGTGGGCTGGGCCCTGATCAATGCTTCACCGGAGGGCGTCTACGGCCTCAAGGTGGCGCCGCTGATCGCCGGGGGCGACCAGCGCCTTGCCAAGGTGCCGCCTGAAGTAGCCAGCACCTGGACGATGGATTCGGCGCGCGACGAGGCGCGCGCGATGCTCTCCAAGGGGCCGATCGAGATCGTCATGGTCGGTGAAGTGACGCTGGACCAGGCGATCAAGGCCGTCGCGCCGACGTTCGGCGCGCTGCCGCCGCGGCCCGACTATAACGCCCCCGTCCCAGGCGCGGACCAGCGCCGCTTCGCCGCGCCGACGCCGACGCCGCTGACCTTCACGCACAACGGGCTGAAGGAGCAGTCGCTGGGCGTTGTCGCCTTCCCGACCGTCGACGTCACCGGCAACCGCAAGCTGGCTCGCCAGATCGGCGTCCTCAAGGCGGTGGTCCAGCTGCGCGTGCTCGACGTGATCCGCGAGGAAGAGGCGCTGGCCTATTCGCCGGGCGTGAAGGACGATTCCTCGCCCGACTATAAGGGCTACGGCACGCTCGAGATCTATGCCGCGACGGCGCCCGACAAGCTGCCGGCCTTCTACGCAGCGGTCGAGCGGATCGTGAAGGGGCTCCAGGACAAGCCGGTCACCGCCGACGAGCTCCAGCGCGCGCGTCAGCCGATGATCGAGCATAGCCGGCAGAGCATGAACACCAACGGTTTCTGGTTCAGCGCGCTGCTCGGTCAGGACTATCGTCCTTCGAGCGCCGATGACGCGCTCACGGTCGAAGCGGACTATAACAGCGTCACCCCGGCGATGATCCAGGCGCTCGCCCGCCAGTATCTGCGCATGGACAAGGCGTTCAAGGCCTCCGTGCTGCCGAGCGCGCAGGCGGAAGGCAACTGATCGGGAGCGCCGGCGAAATCCGCTCCAGATTTCGCCGGCGCCCTGCTGCCTATCGGCAAGGTCTCATCAGCACGCCCCGGGCGATCGGCAAATCCGGACGATCGGTCATGGGATCCGGGGGCCCGAACATGGCCGCCAGGAGCCACCGAGCCTAATTTCCTCCTCGCAGCATCAATCAGGATGCCACGAAAAATTAGAGGAATTTCAAGATGAAGACGTTCATTGCCGCTCTGTCCACTTCGATCCTCGCACTCAGCGCCAATGCGCAGACCGTCGAGAAGCCCGCCATCGTCCTGGTGCACGGCGCTTTCGAGAACGACCAGGTCTGGGGCCATGTCAGCGCGAAGCTGCAAAAGGACGGCTACCAGGTCATCGCCGTCGACCTGCCGGGCCGCCCTGGCAATCCCGCGACGCCGGACAAGGTCAGCCTGGACCTCTATCGCGACACGGTCGTCAAGGCGCTCGGTTCGGTCAAGCGTCCCGCGGTCGTCGTCGGCCACAGCTTCGGCGGCATCGTGATCTCCGCGGCCGCCGAGCAGGCGCCGAAGAAGATCAAGACCCTGGTCTATCTCGCCGCCTATCTGCCGCAGAACGGTGACTCGCTGGTGTCGCTCGCCCAGCGCGATCCGGACGCCAAGGTCGGCCCGCACCTCCAGATCCAGAAGGAAAAGGGCCTGGCCTCGATCGAGTATTCGGCGCGTGCCGATCTGTTCGCCAATGGTGGCCCCGAGGGCCTGCGCAAGGCGATCCCCGATCTGATCCTGGACGAGCCGCTGGCACCGCTCGCGACGCCGGTGAAGGTGACCGCCGCCAATTTCGGCAAGGTCGACAAGGCCTATATCCACACCGCCATGGACCAGGTCATCAGCCCAGCCTTCCAGGCCAGGATGGTCGCCGCGACTCCCGTGCGCGTCGAATACACCCTGCAGACCGGCCACACGCCCTTCCTCACCGATCCGGACGGCCTGGCCGACGCAATCGAACGCGCCGCCCGATAAGCCAAGGCCGATCCTGATGCCCTAAACTGGGCGGGAAGATCACGATCCTCCCGCCCCTTTTTTTCGACGCCGCACACCGGACGTCGAAGAGGAATTCCCATGCCGCGCACCACGATCATCCTTGCTACCGCGCTTGCCCTGACAGGCGTGCTCCCCGCCCCGGCCGCCATCGCCCAGGAGACTCCGCGCGACGCCGAGATCGCCCCGGAATTCCGGCTGAAGGGCGACACCGTCTCGATCCCCTTCGTGATGGTGCGCGAGTTCCCGTTCGTGGAAGCCGAGGTCAACGGCGTGAAGGGCAAGCTCCTGCTCGACACCGGCGCGCTCGAAGCGCTGAGCCTGAACCACAACCACCTCAATCTGCCCGAGGGCCGCGTTCTCCGGCGCGGCAATTTCGCCAGCGGCCAGAGTTTCGAGATCGTCTTGCGGCCAGGTGTCGACACGGTTCGCCTGGCCGGCGGGCCGTCCTATGCCCGCGTCACCACCGTGCGCAGCCAGGACGCGGCGCAGCTCGAACGCATCACTCCCGATTTCCTGGGCTGGCTCGGCCATTGGTTCTGGGACGGCTATGCCGCGAAGTTCGACTACGAGGCATTGAAGGCGACCTTCTACAAGGGCGGGCCAAAGGCGTTCCTGAAGGGCGAGACGATTATCGCCGCCATCCCTTTCGAAACGCGCAATCGGCCCAATGTCCCGATCCTGGCCGCACGGATCGGCGACATGGATTTCGAGACCGTTCTCGACACCGGCCAATATGGCAATGTCTACGCAGATACGGCGACGCTCGAGCACCTCTCGGCGACAGGGGCGATCCAGTTCGCGGAGGGGGCCGTCGACATCAAGGCCGTCCGGTTCGGCAAGGGCCCGGCGATCCCCCTGGCCAAGCTCGGGCGCCATCCGATCGAAGACGCCGCACCCTTCGCCAAGGCGATCGGCGTCAGTTCGCCGCGGATACTTAGCCTCGGATACGCCTTTCTCCGACAGTACAAGACCGTCTGGGACTATCCGAACAAGACGCTCTACCTGCTCGAGCCCTAGGCCCCGCTCTCAGGGATCGACGAGCGCGAGGGCGGCGTTCAGGGCATGCTCGATCGGCCGGCGCGCCGGATCGCCGTCGAGCATCGCTCGGGAAATCTCGATCCCGCCGATCATCGTGGCGACGATGTTCCAGGCACGCCGCTCGCGATCGGCTTCCGGGCCACCCAGGACCTCGGCAATCTTACCGACCAGTTCGAGCATGCGGCGCTGATAGGCTTCGCGAACCGCAGCGCCGGCACGTGCCACATCCGCGCTCAGGGTGGGCATGACGCAGCCCAGCGCCGGGTTCTCGCGGTGGTAGAGGCTGACATATTCGTGGAGCCACGCCTTCAGCTGCTCGCGGCGCTCGGCCACGGTCCCGGCGGCCTCGACAAAGGGCATCCCCAGATACTTGTCGATCACGCCCTCGAGCAGCGCCTCCTTGTTGGCGAAGTTCGAATAAAAGGCGCCCGAAGTCACACCGGCAGCCGCCGCCAGCGCATCCACGCCGACCCCGTTGAAGCCCTTGACCCTCAGCGTCTCCGCGCCGGCCTGCAGGATCGCCTCCCTGGCCTTCGCCTTCTGGTCCGCCGGGTATCTCATCTCTGTCGTCTCCAGAACATCATATCGTCCCCTTGAAGATAGGATAACGACCGTTATATAACGATCGTTATCCTATGGCCGCAACCCCGCAGCCCGATGGTGACCCAATCGAAAGGACCAGGACCATGAGCTTCAGCACCGCACAGACCGAGACGATCGACGTGGAAGGCACTCCCTTCCTCTACAGGCAGGCAGGCGAGAAAGGCGGAGTGCCCGTCATCCTGCTCCACCATCTGACCGCTGTGCTCGACGACTGGGATCCGGCGCTGGTCGATGGGCTGGCCGCCGATCACCACGTCATCGCGTTCGACAATCGCGGGGTCGGCGGCTCGGGCGGCACCACGCCCGGTTCGGTCGGGGAAATGGCGGTGGACGCGATCGCCTTCATCCGCGCCCTCGGCTTAACCAAGGTGGACCTGCTGGGCTTCTCGCTGGGCGGCTTCGTCGCGCAGGCCATCGCGGAGCAGCAGCCGGATCTCGTGCGCAAGATGATCATCGCCGGCTCGGCCCCCGCGGGCGGCGCGGGCATTTCCGACATGGGCGCCGTCCTGCAGGATGCGCTCGGCAAGGCCGGCGCGGCCGGCAAGCACCCGAAGCACTTCCTGTTCTTCTCCCAGACCCGCAACGGTCAGGAAGCGGCCAATGCCTTTCTCGCCCGGCTGGCCGAACGCAAGACGGATCGCGACACGCCGATCAGCAACGAGACGATCGGCGCCCAGCTGACGGCGATCCACGCCTGGGGCCAGGGCGATCCCTCGAGCCTGGACACGACCGCGCATCCCGTCCTGGTCGTCAACGGCGACAATGACGTGATGGCGCCGACGATCAATTCGTTCGAGCTGGCCCGTCGCCTTCCCAATGCCGAGCTGAGCATCTTCCCGGACGCCGGGCATGGCGGACTCTTCCAGTACCACCAGGTGTTCGTCCAGCAGGCCCTCGCCTTCCTCGCCTGAACAGTCTGCCGAGGCGGCTGGTCCCCACGCCGCCTCGGCAGACCTCGAACCCATCAAAGGAGCCAGTCATGCACACCGCCCAGGTCACGTCGCGCACGATCGCCGTGGAGCACGTCAGAATCACTTCGAGCCGCCCCTTCGCGCAGGTCCGCGCCGCGCTGGAAGCGGATCTTCCCCAGCTCGACCCGAGCATCATGGGCCTGCTTGCCAGCGGCGACGTGGAGGCCGTGAACCATCAGGACGCGCACGGCCCCACGCTGTCGGTATTCCTGACGCGCGAGCATGGCGACATACTGGCGATCACCGGCCGGAAGCGTAATGCCGTCCAGTTCGAGATCGGAAATCCGATCATCGCATCGAAGATGACTCGCCACGATCTCGCGGCGTCGCTCTATGCGCCACTCCGCGTCGCGCTGTTCGAAACCGATAAAGGCGAAGCGGTCTTCGAATATGACAAGCCATCGACCCTGTTCGGGCAGATCGGCGACGCGCGGATCACCGAAGTCGCCCTCTTCCTCGATCGCGAGCTGGAGACGGCGCTGCTGCGGGCGGCGGGTTGAGCGCCGCCTGGACAGGGCCGCCCGGACGATATGCATCGCCGGGCGGCCATGTCGTCAGACTTGCAATTGCTGCTGCTGTTTCGTCTCGCTCGGCGCATATCCGAAATGCGTCTTGAAGGCCCGGCTGAACGCCGCATCCGAGCTATAGCCGCATCGATACGCCGCCTCGGTGACTTTCAGCCCGCCGCCGCGAAGCAGGTCCGCTGCGATCGTCAGCCGCCACCGCGACAAATAGCGTAGCGGCGGTTCGCCCACGACCGCGCTGAAGCGTTCGGCAAAGATCGAGCGCGACATCATCGCCACCTTGGCCAGCGATTCCACCGTCCAGCGATCGAAGGGATTGGCGTGCATGGCGCTGAGGACGCGGCCGATGCGCTCCTCGCCCAGCCCGCCCAGCCACCCGGTCCGGTTCGCCTCCGCCGCTGCCCAGCTGCGCAGCGTGCGGATGACCAGAAGGTCGATCAGCCGCGAGATCATCAGGGACGAGCCCGGATTGGGTTGCTGCGCCTCGGCGACGAGGAAATGCGATATCGCCTCGAGCCAGGGCGGCGCCCCGGCATCGCCGCGCGGGATGAGGATCACCGGCGGAAGCGCGGACATGATCGCGGGCAGAGGGCTTCCTTCCAGGCTGAAGAAGCCGCTCACCAGATGCGCGGCCGCCCCCTCCCCGCCATGCCGCAGGACCAGTTCGTCCCGGTTGAAATGGTCGGCCGCGACCGCGCCGATATCCTGCGCCGGGGACTTCAGCGTGTCGGTGATCACATGGCCGTCGCCCAGGGGAAGCAGGACCAGATCGCCCTGCTTGATCCGGACGGGTGCTCCGCCGGCGGGCGTGACCCAGGCTTCGCCGCGTTCCACGAAATGGAAATGCGCAGGCCCGGCGGGGAAACTGAGCCCCCAGGGCTCCCCGAGGAACGCCGTATAGACCAGCTCGCCGCGCAGCCGGATCAGGGTGAGCACTTGTGACAGCACATCGTTGCGTGCTGCCGTCATTCCAAAGTTTTCCGTCATTCCGGACGATCCATCATGCAATCCGGAGGCCGCGGCATGTCCGGTTCCCCTCGGTCGGCTTAGTTTTTGCCCATCGGCTCACTCCCCTAGAACCGATTGCTGCGAAGGAACAATGACATGAACACCGAAAATGCAACGCCCGCTTCCGCGAACCTCTCCAACCCTGGCAAGACCGGCGCGCACCCCCCGATCGTCCTGGTGCACGGCGCCTTCGCCGATGCGCCCGGCTGGGGGCATGTCGCCGGCCGGCTGAGCGCCGCCGGGCGCGACGTCCGCTCCATCGATCTGCCCGGCCGTCCGGGCAACCCGATGGCACCGGATCAGGTCACGCTCGATCTCCACCGCGACGCGCTGCTGGCGACCCTGGACGAACTCGGCCAGCCCGCGATCGTCGTCGGTCACAGCTTTGCAGGGATCGTCATCGCCGCCGCGGCCGAGCAGGCGCCGGAGAAGATCAAGACCCTGGTCTTCGTCGCCGCCTATCTGCCCCGGGACGGGGAATCGCTGGTATCGCTGGCGATGACCGATCCGGATGCGAAGATCGGCGCGCACCTCAAGATCGAACCGGAGAATGGCATCGCCAGCGTAGAATATTCGGCCCGCGCCGAACTCTTCGCCAATGACGGACCGGAGCCGCTCAAGGCGAAGCTCCCCGACCTGATCCTCGACGAGCCGCTGAAGCCGCTGGGCACCCCGGTGCATGTGAGCGACTCCGGCTTCGGCAAGGTCGACAGGATCTATGTCCATACCAGCCTGGATCAGGTCGTCAGCCCCGCGCTGCAGGCCAGGATGGTCGCCGCGACGCCGGTTCGGAAGACCGTGACCCTCTCGACCGGGCATCTGCCCTTCCTCACCGATCCGGACGGCCTCGCCCAGGCGATCGACCACGCCGCGGAATAACATCCCGCGCGGACGGCGTCCGACGGAGCAGGCCAACATCAAGCTGGCCTGCCTCTGTCGGATGTCCGTTTCGGGATGCCATGTCCGGTCGCCGCTGCGTCCCCATGGCATTATTTCGTCACCCGCGGATGTGGGTTTCCCGTTTCGCAACGTCTTGCATTTCAGGGAAGCGAATGCGTCGACCGAGGCTCCGGCCACGGGGCGATGCGCTCAGCGACCCCTTCGTGCGAGTCCGCATGGAAGCCATCTCAATATTCCCATGCGGCGGTGCTCCTGCAAATGATCGATCGTGATGCGTTCTGCGGAAATACCCGCATCAATATCCATGACGATTCCGATCTGGTCCGCTGGGCGAACCAGCTGTCCGTCACGCCGGCGCAGCTGTTCGCGGCGGTATGCGCGGTAGGCTCCTCGGCACGGCTCGTGATCCAGTATCTCGGCAGTCTCTCCGCCTAGGCATTCTCGGCGCCCGGGCGATGTTAGCGGCCATCAGCGCGGCTCCCTCGTCGCCACGCTAACGACCGCTCGCGCAAGCTAACGGGCGCTTTGCCGCGAACTCCAACACAATGCGCATGCGCCGCAAGGTGGCGAGAGAGTTCCCGGCCGGACGGCCAAAGTCCGGCGTGTTGATGAGGACGCGTACATGACCGACTATCCCCGAACCGGATCGCAGGCGGACGACCTGCTCAGCCCCGGCGCCCATGCGATCGATCTGCTGGGCGTCCGGCAGGCCTATGTTGTTGCCGGCCAGGGACCGCTGTGCGTGGTCCATTCCGGCGGCCCGGGGATCGGCTGGAGCTATCTGCGCATGCCCGCCCTCGAGCAGCATTTCACCATGCTGTATCTCGAGCCGATCGGAACCGGCGATTCCGGCCGCCTGGCGTCGCATCCGGAGGGCTATAGCGTGGCGCGCTACAGCGCGCAGCTCGGGGCATTGTTCGACGCGCTCGACCTGCGGGACGCGCTGCTGCTCGGCCATTCGCATGGCGGCTTCGTGGCGCAGGATTATGCGCTGCGGCAACCGGAACGGCTGAAGGGCATCATCCTATATGCCAGCGCGGCGGTCACCGGCGGGGCGTTCATCGCGTCGGCAGGGCAGAATGTGGTGGCGTTCACCGCCCGCCACACCGGCGATGCGCTGGCCGAGGATGTGCTGGCAGCCTGGCAGAGCCTCGCGACGATGCGGAGCGACGCCGATTATCTCCAGGTCCTGCAGCGGTTGCTGCCGGTCTATTTCGCCGATTTCCGCCGCCCCGACCTGCATTTCGAGGCGATCCGCGACGCCATCTCTGCAACCCTGCTGATCGGCGACGGTGCGCCGTTCGACGTCACGCCGGACCTGCCCGGCCTGCGCGTTCCGGCGCTGGTGCTGGCGGGCGAGCAGGATTTCATCTGCGGGCCCGCCCATAACGAGATCATCGCGTCGCTGGTGCCCGATGCGCGGTTGCTGCGCTTCCAGGATGCCGGGCATTTCATCCATCTCGAACAGGCCGATGCCTTCAACGCCGCGGTGTTGGGCTTCGGTCTCGGCATAGGGGCAAGGCGAAGCGCATGATCGACCGCGCGCCGCCCCGTTCGCTCCGGGCCCGGCGCGCGCTTCGTCCCTCGTCTCCGCCGCACCGTAACGAATGGCACCAGCGCATGTCCTATCCAGAACGCTTCACCATCCCGACGCGCGAGACCCTGCGCGAGCGGCGTTTCGCGGGGAAAGTCGCGCTGGTGACCGGCGGCAGCACCGGTATCGGCGCCGCCGTCGTGCGCAGGCTCGCCGAGGAGGGGGCAGCGGTCGCCTTCACCTATTTCGCCTCGCGCGACGCGGCATGGGCGCTGGAACGGGAACTGTTCGATGCCGGGCAGACCGCGATGGCGATGCGCGTCGATGCCCGGTCGGTGGAAGAGACCCGCGCCTGTATCCGGGAACTGGTCGACGGTTTCGGCCGGATCGACATGCTGATCAACAATGCCGGGCTGGCATGTGCGGGCGCGATCGAGAACTACGACCTCGATGCGCTGGAAGCGATGGTGGCGGTCAACGTGAAGGCGCCGTTCCTCGCCATCCGCGAAGCCCTGCCCCACATGCCGGCGGGCGGGCGCATCATCAATGTCGGCAGCGTCAGCAGCGATTACATGCCCTATGCCGGCCAGGCCGCATATACCATGACCAAGTCGGCGATGACCGGCTTGACCCGTGGATTGGCCCGCGAGCTGGCGGGGCGTGGCATCACCATCAACACGGTGCAGCCGGGGCGGATCGAGACAGGCCTGCTCCGCCGGGTGCTGGGCGACGCCTATGAAGCGGTCGGCCGCGGCACGCCGATGGGCCGGTTCGGCAAGGTGGCCGAGGTCGCGAGCGTCATCGAGTTCCTGTGCAGCGACGCCGCGGCCTATGTCACCGGAGCGCATATCCGGGTCGATGGCGGCGTCTCCGTCTAACCGCAATTGGTGCGCGCCGCGCGACCGGCCTACCGGCCGGTGCATGCCGGCCGCGCCCTCCAGGAGTTTGATCCTTGTCCAGGAATATTCTGATCATCGGCGCCGGCATCGCCGGCATCGCCCTTGCCCGGGCGTTCGAGCGCCGGGGCATCGCGTTCGACATCATCGACCGTGCGCCGAGCCCCCTGACCGGCGGCGCGGGCATGTTCCTGCCCGGCAATGCGATGGTCGCGCTGCGCGGGCTGGGGCTCGGCGAGCAGGTGGCGGACATCGCCTGGCACAATCGGCGCCAGACCATCCTCGATGCCGGCGGCCGCGTGCTGCACGACATGGACGTGGAGCGCTTCTGGGCAGATGCCGGCCCCTGCCTGTCGCTCACCCGGAGCGCGCTGACCGGGATACTCCGGTCGAGCGTGGAAGCGCGGGTCCGCTACGGCATCTGGACCAACGGGATCACCGTCGAGGGCAGCAGCGCACGGGTCGCTTTCCCGAACGGGGAGGAGGCGGTCTACGACCTCGTCATCGGCGCGGACGGCTTCAGCTCCGCGACCCGCGGCCAGCTCTTCGGGGACCAGCCGCCCGAAATCTATCCGCGCACCTGCTGGCGGATGCTCACGCCGAACAGCATCGGCTTGCGCCACTGGACGGTGATGCTCGGCCATCGCCGCGCCCTGCTCGGCGTGCCGGTCGAGGACGGACTGCTCTATCTGTACGGCGACGCGGACAATGTGCTGCTTCCCGCCCATCTGACCAACCACCGCCGCGATCTGCAGGATCTGTTCGGCGCCTTTGCCGGGCCGCTCGCGCCGGTGATCGAGGCGATCCGCCCGGACGACCGGATCGACAGGGGCATATTGGGCGAAGTCGCGGCGCGCGACTGGAGCAACGATGCCGCGCTGCTGATCGGCGATGCCGCCCATGCCTGCTCGCCGAGCATGGCGCAGGGTGCCAGCATGGCGTTCGAGGATGCGCTGGTGCTCACCGATTGCCTGGCCGATGCGCAGGACCTCCGTGCCGCGCTGGCCGCGTTCAGCCGGCAGCGGCTGGAGCGCGTGCGCTGGATCCAGAAGCAATGCCGTGCGCGGGATTCGACGCGCGCGCTACCGCGGCCGCTCCGCATCGCCATCCTCCGGCTGCTCGGCGATCGCCTCTACCGGCGCAGCTACACGCCGCTCCTCGCCCCCTTCCTCGGCGGCGGAAGCGCGGATCGTGTCGACCAGCGCGCGTAGCGCCGGCGAGGTGTTGCGGTTGTGCGGATAATAAAGGCACAGCCGGGAGGATTTCGGCATCCACGGCTCGAGCAACGGCGATAGCCGCCCCGCGGCGATCGCATCGTCGCAGACCGAGCGCGCGAGATAGGCGATCCCCATCCCCTCGATCGCGGCCTTGAGCAGCAGCAGCTGGTTGTCGAGCGTGACCGTGCCGGGCACGTCGAGCGCCAGGGCCTCGCCGCCGCGCTCGAATTCCCAGCGATAGATCCCGCCGCCCGGCAGTACCGAGCGGATGCAGCGGTGCTGCAGCAGATCCGCCGGCACGCCCGGCGCCGGGTGGTCGCGCAGATAGGCGGGTGCGGCGACCACGCAGAAATCCAGGCCGAAGGGCAGCGGCACCGCGACCATGTCGGCGGGAACCGACTCCTCCAGGCGAACGCCGGCGTCGCATCCGTTCAGCACGATGTCGACAAGCCGCGTCTCGGTGGTGAGCGCGATCGACACCAGCGGATAGCGCCGGGTGAAATCGCGCAGCACCGGCGCCAGCACCTGGTGCGCGCCGGTCACCGAGCTGTTGATCCGCAACAGGCCCGACGGCGCGCCGCCATGGCTGCCGGCGTCCGCGGCGGCGCGCTCGATCTCGGCGAGCGCAGGCGCCACGCGCGCGATGAACTCCGCCCCCGCGGCAGTCAGCGAGACGCTGCGGGTGGTCCGGTTGAACAGCCGCACGCCCAGCCGATCCTCCAGAGCGCGGATATTGCTGCTCAGCGCCGTGGGCGAGATGCCGAGATATTCGGCGGCCGCCCGGAAGCTGCGACGCTCGGCGACCTCGATGGCAGCCATGAGCTCGCCGATGCCGTTCCGGCCGATTGTGCCGCTTTGCCGCATAACTCATCCCGATTGCGCAAGCTAATCAAGGCAATCATCTGGGCCCATCTCCGGTGCATCGCAAGCATCAGGAGACAGATCATGAGGACCGACCTCGAAACGCGCCGGGCGCTCGTCACCGGCGCATCATCGGGCCTCGGCGAAGCCATTGCGCGCATGCTCGCCGCCGAAGGCGCCGCGGTGGTCGTGCACGGCCGCGACGCGGCGCGCACCCGCAAGGTGGCGGCCGACATCGTCGCGGCCGGCGGCGTCGCCGACGTCGCGATCGGCGACCTCGCCCATGACGAAGGCGCCGAAGCCGTCGCGACACAGGCACTTGCCGGCGGCGCGATCGACATCCTCGTCAACAATGCCGGCCATTACCATCATCTCGACTGGCACAGCGCCACGCCCGACAAATGGGCCGAGACCTTCGAAGTGAACGTCTTCTCGGCCGTCCGGATGATCCAGCGCATCGTCCCGCCGATGGTGTCGCGCGGCTGGGGGCGGGTCATCCAGATCGGCGGCGGGCTCGCCGAGCAGCCGGCGACGCTGCATCCCGACTATCAGGCCTCGCTCGCCGCGCGCCACAACCTCGCGGTGTCGCTGGCCCGCCAGCTGAAGGACACGGGCGTGACCTCGAACATCGTCGCACCGGGCGCTATCCTGGTGCCGTCGGTCCGCAAGCTGCTCGAGGAGATCGCCCCGAAGCAGGGCTGGGGCGAGAGCTGGGAGGCGATCGAGCGCGGCTGCGTCAACGACATGGTGCCGAACGATGTCGGTCGCCTCGGCCGGCCGGAGGAAGTCGCGGCCGCCGTCACCTATCTGGCCAGCGGACTCGCCGGCTATGTCAGCGGCGCGACGCTCCGGGTCGACGGCGGCACGGTGCGCTCGGCGTTCTGACGGCGACCGGGCGGCGGGCCTCCCCCTAAGAGGCCTGCCGCCCGGCTCGGATTCTTGCAGTCGGACGAACTTCTTTCCTATGGCTCAGGTCTCGCATGCGCCATGATGCCCGTTGCGAATATCGATGGGAGTTGCGGTACGAGATGGGCCTTTCGCGTGAGCATGTGCAGAATGGAGGGCTGATCCTCTTCATCGCCGCGATTACCGTCAGCCTCGCGCTGGTCGTCTCGGGCTTTCTCGGCGCGCTCTTCTGGGCAGGCCTGGCCGCGCTGATGTTCCAGCCGCTCTTCCAGCGACTGCTTGCGCGCTGGCCCGAGCGCCGGAACCGGGCAGCCGCGCTGACGCTGTTGATCATCACCATCGCCGTGATCATCCCGGCCCTGGTCATCGGCAGTCTCGTGGTCGACCAGGCGGCCGGGGTCTATGGCCAGCTCCGCAGCGGCCAGATCGATTTCGCGGTCTATTTCGAGCAGGTATTCCACGCCTTGCCGCTGCGCGTGCAGACGCTGCTCGACGGCTATGGCCTTGGCAGCTTCGAGCATGCCCAGGCCCGCCTCTCCCAGGCCCTGAGCAGCAGCGCCAGCTTCCTCGCCAGCCGCGCGCTGTCGATCGGCGCCAATGCCGCGGCCTGGCTGCTCCTGTTCAGCGTCGGCCTGTACGTGACCTATTTCCTGCTCCGCGACGGCGAGCAGATCGGCCCGGCGGTGGTGCGCGCATTGCCGCTCGACCCCGCGATCGCACAGCGGCTGACCGACAAGTTCGTCACCGTGGTGCGCGCGACGATCAAGGGCTCCGGCCTCGTCGCGCTGGCGCAGGGCGCGCTGGGCGCGATCACCTTCGCGATCGTCGGCCTGCCGGCAGCCTTGCTGTGGGGCCTGCTCATGGCGATCGCGGCGCTGCTGCCGGCGATCGGCCCGGCGATCATCTGGGTGCCGGTGGCCGTGTACCTCTTCGCGACCGGCGCGATCTGGCAGGCAGTGGTGGTCGTGCTCTCCGGCGTGCTGGTGATCGGGCTCGTCGACAATGTCCTGCGGCCGATCCTGGTCGGGCGGGACACCGGCCTTCCCGACTGGCTGGTGCTCATCACCACGCTGGGCGGCATCGATCTGCTCGGCCTGAGCGGGATCGTGATCGGCCCGGTCGTCGGCGCGCTCTTCCTTATCGGCTGGCAGATCTTCACCGAGCAGCGGCTCGGCCGGGAAGACGCGGAGGAGGCCGGCGCGACAGCCGGCGACGGGAGCGTCCCCGGCGACTGACCACCACCTTCGCTTCCCCCTTGGCCGCCGCTGCCGGGCTGTGCCATCAGCCGGTGATGCGCAAGTTCATCGCCCTGCCGCTCGCCGCGTCGCTCTTCGGAATGCCGGCCATCGCCAATGACAGCACGGCGGAGATGGGCGCCGGCGGCCTGGTGCTGCTCAAGACCGATGCGATCGATATGGTCTCGGAGGACCTGTACATCTCCCCCGACGCGGTTCGGGTCCGCTACGTCTTCCACAATCGCACGGACAAGGATGTCCGCACGGTGGTGGCCTTCCCCATGCCCGACGAGACCCTCGCCGAGCGCGACTATGGCGATGTCGCCTATCCGCACGACTTCGTGACGCGCGTCGCCGGCAAGACGGTGACCATGGCGCTCGAGGAGAAGGCGACGCTGAACGGCAAGGACCATACGGCGATGCTCGCCGCGCTGAAGGTGCCGCTCGCCGATGATCCGGACACGCGCCTCGATCAACTCGGCAAGGCGGACCAGGACCGGTTGCTGGCGCTCGGCCTGGCGACGCAGGAGGGTGGAGAGAGCCCGGGCGCGAAGCGCCACCTGATGGCCGCCTGGACAGTGAAGCGCACCTATCACTGGACCCAGCTGTTCCCGGCAGGGCGGGACCTTGCCATCGAGCACAATTACGCCCCCGGTACCGGCGGGAGCGTCGGCACGCCGCTCACCATGGCCGGCTTCCGCGGCGATGCGGAGGGCAAGGCCTATATCGCGCGCTATTGCGCGGATACGGCCTTTCTCGCCGGTGTCGACCGGTTCGCGCGCGCGGCCGGCGGCGGCGATGCGGCGCTTCCGGAAATGCGGGTGCAATATGTGCTGAAGACCGGCGCGAACTGGCGCGCGCCGATCGGAAGCTTCCGGCTGGTCGTCGACAAGGTCGCACCGGGCAATCTGATCAGCTTCTGCGCGGACGGGGTTCGCAAGATCTCGCCGACGCAATTCGAAGTGCGCCACCAGAACTGGCGGCCCGACCGCGACCTCGACATTCTGATCGTCAAGCCCCGCCCCCGCGACTGATCCGCGCCAATCGTCAAAACGGACGCACTAGCCGCTGGAGCTTTGCCGCGAACTGCGTCAGTCTGCCCGTAGATCTGCAAGGGGGGAGAGGGATGCGACAACTCCAGCGACTGGTGATCCTCGCGGGCCTGCTGGCGCAGCCCGGCTTCGCGGCGGCCCAGGAGGCACCCGCCACCCCGCCGGCGAAGAACGAGCAGGGCGAGCTGTCGGTCACGATCTACGGCAATCTCGCGCTGGTGCAGGACGTGCGCCAGATTGCCCTGCCCCGCGGCAAGTCGCGGCAGGAATTCCCCGACGTCTCCGCGCAGATCCGGCCCGAGACGGTCACGCTTTCCGGCGAAGGCTTCGGCATCGTCGAGCAGAATTTCGATTACGACCTGCTGTCGCCCGCCGCGCTCATGAACAAGGCGGTCGGCCAGCAGGTGACGCTGGTCCGCACCAACCCGGCGACCGGCGTCGAGAGCCGCGAGCGCGCGACCGTGCTGGCGACCAATGGCGGCGTGGTGCTCCGGATCGGCGACCGTATCGAGGTTCTGCGCGACGACGGGCTGCCCGTCCGCGTCGTGTTCGACTCGATCCCGCCGAACCTGCGCGCACGCCCCACCCTCAGCGTGACGCTCGATGCCGCGCAGGCCGGCCGGCGCCCGGTGACGCTCAGCTATCTCACGCCCGGGATCGGCTGGACCTCCGACTACGTGGCGCTGTTCGACGAGACCGCGGGCAAGATCGACGTGCAGGGCTGGATCACCCTGAGCAACCAGACCGGCACCAGCTTCGCCAATGCACGCACCTTGCTCGTCGCGGGCAATGTCGGCCAGGTGCAATCGGGCTGGAACGGCTCGCGCCCCGACCAGCAGCGGCCGCGCGGCAACACGCCGGGCACGGAGAGCGGCGGCGAGCAGCTCGGCGATCTCCACGTCTATCCGATCGAGGGACGCACCACGATCGCGAACGCGCAGACCAAGCAGGTCAGCTTCCTCGACGTCTCCGGCGTGCCGGCGCGCAAGGGGTACGAGTATCGGAGCGACTGGCTTTCCAACCAGACCGAGGCACGCAGCGCCGCCTCGATCCTCAAATTCTCGAACGCGCGTGCCAGCGGCATCGGATCGGCGCTGCCGGCCGGGACCGTGCGCATCTACATGCGCGACAGCAAGGGCCAGGCCCAGTTCGTCGGCGAGAGCGCGATCCCGCACACGCCCGGCGGCTCGTCGCTGGCGCTGCGCACCGGCGACGCGTTCGACGTAAAGGTCCAGCCGGTGGTCGAGAAGCGCGACCAGATCACCAGCGACGAATGGGAACGCTACAGCCGCTTCCGCGTCACCTATCCCGACGGCACGGTCAAGGAAGTCACCTGGGAGCGCCCCAAGACCTATTACCGCACCCGGATGCGCTACATCGTCACCAATGCCCGCCCGGTGCCGGTGACCGTCGACATGGTGCAGGGCGGGCTTGGCCGCTGGTGGTGGTGGCGCGACCTGCGCGTGCCCGAGGAGAGCATCCCGGGCGCCCAGGACAATGCCGATGAGCGCCATTGGGAAGTCCCCGTCCCCGCCAATGGCAAGACCGAGCTGACCGTCACCTTCCTCACGCCCTGGTGATCGCCATGCGGCGGCTGCTCGCCTCCCTTCTGTTCCTGTTCGCGCCGCTGGCCGCGCACGGCCAGGTGCCGGTGGTGACGTCGGCCGCGCCGGACAAGGTCGCGGTGACGCTGTATCGCGATCCAAATCGCGGCGATCGCGAGATCGACCGCGACCGGCCGGAAGCCTTTGCGCTGATCAGCGAGACGCGCACCATCACCCTGCCGCCCGGCGTCGCGACGGTGCGCTTCGAAGGGGTGGCGGGCGGCATCGTGCCGCAATCGGCCATCCTGTTCGGCGCCGAGCAGCGCGAGCGGAATCGCGATGCCGGCCTGTTGTCGCAGGCCGGGCTGGTCGATGCCTATACTGGCCAGCAGGTGATCCTGCGCCGCACCGATCCGGCGACCGGCAAGCGCGTCGAGGAGCGCGCGACGATCCGCTCCGCCGCCAATCGGATGGTGATCCAGACCGAGCAGGGGGCGGAGGCGGTCTATTGCACCGGGCTGGCCCAGACATTGCTCTACCCCGGCGCGCCGGCCTCGCTCTCGGCCAAGCCGGTGCTGACGATGACCACGCGTGACCAGCCCGGCGGCCAGGTCACCGTGACGCTGGCCTATATCGCCACCGGCTTCGACTGGGACGCCACCTATGTGGGCACGCTGGCACCCGACGGCAGCGGGCTCGACCTGTTCGCCTGGCTGACCATGGCCAGCGGTGACGAGACCAGCTTCGTCGATGCGACCACCGCCGCGGTCGCCGGCCGGGTCAACCGTTCCGACGAGACCCAGGACGATCTCGGCCTCGAAGCGATCGAGGATGCCCGGCAGCTCGACCGCGCAACCTATTGCTGGCCGCAAGGCACCACCAGTGACCGGCTGACGACGCTCGCCGAACCGATGCCGGTGCCCGCACCGATGGCCATGGCCATGGAGGCGGACGACATCATCGTCACCGGAACCCGCCTGAACCTCCGCGCAGCATCCGCGGCGATTCCGGTCTCCGTGGTGGCCAGGGCGGAGAATCTCGGCGACCTCAAGCTCTATCGCATTCCGGTGCCGGTCACCGTCGCGGCCCAGTCGCAGAAGCAGGTCGCCTTCCTCGCCAATCGCCGGATCAAGGGCGCTTTGGTCTATCGATCCAGGGCATCCTGGGGCGATCCTGACGATCCCGAATTGCTCTACCGCTTCCGCAATACCAAGGCCAATGGCCTCGGCCTCCCGGTGCCGGCGGGCAAGGCCGTGTTCTATCAGGACAGCGCCTGGGGGCGGCAGCTGATCGGCGAAAGCAACGTGCAGGACAAGGCTGTCGACGAGGAGGTCGAGCTGGTCTTTGGCGAAGCGCAGAACGTGACGGTCGAGGACGACAGCGAAGACATCAAGGGTGGCGATCGCTACACCGTCACCGTCCGCAACGCGAACCCCTTCCCCATCCGGTTCGAGCTCGAATTCAGCAACCAGACCGATCGGGTGATGCGCCGCGCCTCCGCCAAGGTGACGAAGAAACCGGGCAAGAGCGTGCTGACGGCGACTCTGCCCGCCAATGGCACGGTGAAGTTTCGCTACGACATGATGGACGTGGACGACTGAACGCGCCGGCCGCGCTGCTGCCTCAGCTGCCGGGTCCTTCCATCTCGACCAGCATCCGGCCAAAGGCATGGGCGGCCGGCGCTGCGGCGCCGCGGCTTTCGATCAGCACGAAGTCCGCCCTCGGCAGGGGCGGCAATCCGAACTCGCTCTCCAGCACGCGCATGCCCGGCTCGACGTCGCTGCGCATCAGCACCGCCACTGCCAGGCCCGATCGCACCGCCGCGCGCAGGCCCTGCTCGCTCGGCGAGGTGAAGGCGATGTGCCATTCGATGTCGGTCCGCTCCAGCGCCTCCACCCCGACCAGCCGGTTGATGCAATTGGGCGGGTGAAAGGCGAGCGGCAGCGATCCGCACGAGGGTGGCACAAACCCTTCGGCCGCCACCCAGGCAAATTCCGCCGGACGCAGCGCGGTCCCGCCATTCTCGCCACCGGCGGTGGAAAGCACCACGGCGAGGTCGAGCTCCTCGGCTGCGATCATCGCGCTGAGATCGAGATAGGTGCTCACATGCACGTCCAGTCGTACGGACGGGAACGCACGCGAGAACTGGCTGAGCAGCATCGGCAGCCGCTCACCCATGAAGGCCTCGGGGGTACCGAAGCGCACCACGCCGGTCACCGGCGAGGGACGGAAGCGCTGGGTAAGCGCGTCCAGGCCGGCCAGGATCTGGCGGGCGTGGAGCAGGAAATCCTCGCCGTCCTCGGTCAGGGTCAGGCTGCGCGTCGTGCGGCGGATCAGCGGCCGCCCGATCTGCTCCTCCAGCCGCCGGATCTGGTGACTCACCGCCGGCTGGGTCAGGTTCAGCCGCCGCGCGGCGCGGGTGAAGCCGCCGAACTCGCTGACCGCGACAAAGGCGCGCAGAAGCGCAGGGTCGATGTCCATGAGCATCAATTAATTACAGATCATAATGGATGCCAGAAAATAAAATCATTTCCGTCATCGATCGCGGTTCCCCAGATAGCGCGCCGGCCGCGGACGGTCCCGGCCGCGGAGTTTGGAAGGGTGCTGTCGATGATCCACTATTCTGCCGGCAGGAACCGGCTGGCGCTGCTCGCCATGTGCCTGGGCGCGCTGATGTTCGGGCTGGAGATCACCAGCGTCCCGGTGATCCTGCCCACATTGGAACGCGATCTTCACGGCGGCTTCCAGGACATGCAGTGGGTGATGAACGCCTATACGCTGGCCTGCACGACGGTGCTGATGGCGACGGGAACGCTGGCCGATCGCTTCGGGCGCAAACTTCTGTTTCTGATCAGCGTGGTCGCGTTCGGTGCCACCTCCGCCTTGTGCGGGATCGCCCAGGACATGGCGGTGCTGATCGCCGGTCGCTTCCTCCAGGGGCTGGCCGGCGGGGCGATGCTGATCTGCTCGATCGCGCTACTTTCGCACCAGTTCCGGGATGCACGGGAACGGAGCCGCGCCTTCGCGACCTGGGGTATCGTGTCGGGCATCGGCCTCGGCTTCGGCCCGCTCATCGGCAGCGCGATCATCGCCCTGGTGGGCTGGAATTGGATCTTCCTAGTGCACCTGCCCCTCGCAATGCTCACCCTGGCGCTCGCCGCGGGCACGGTGGAGGAGTCCCGCGATCCCGAGGCAAAGCACCTCGACGCGGCCGGCATCGTCACGCTTTCGCTGAGCGTGTTCGGGCTGGTCTATTTCATCACCCAGGGTCCGGCACTCGGCCTGTCCGGCGCGATGCTGGTGGTCGGCGCCACCGCAGCCTGCTTCGCCGCCTTCCTGTTCGTGGAGCGGCGGCAGGCGCACCCGATGTTCGACTTCTCGGTCTTCCGGAACCGCGACTTCTCCGGCGCCATCCTCGGCGGCGCGGCGATGAACGTCAGCTACTGGCCGTTCATGATCTACCTCCCGATCTACCTGCAGATCGGCCTGGGCTATGATCCGCTGGCCACCGGTCTCTGCGTGCTCGCCTATACGCTGCCCGCGCTCGTCTTCCCGCCGCTGGGCGAGCGGCTGGCGCTGCGATACGGGCCCGCCACCGTGATCCCGCTCGGCCTGTTCGCCATCGGCCTGGGCTTCCTCGCGATGAAGCTGGGGAGCGCGGCGCCGCAGCCGGGCTGGTCGACGCTGCTTCCCGGCCTGCTGCTCGCCGGCATCGGGCTCGGCGTCACCAACACGCCGGTGACCAACACCACCACCGCCTCCGTCCCGCCGAGCCGGGCCGGCATGGCCTCGGGCATGGACATGAGCGCGCGGCTGATCACGCTTGCGGTGAACATCGCCTTCATGGGCTTCCTGCTGGTCGAGGGGATCGCCTGGGCGCTGCAGCGGACCGGCGCGGCCGACCCGGCGAGGCTCCGCGACGTGGCGCAGGCCATCGCCGCCGGCGACGATCGCGCGCTCGCAGCAGGACTCTCGCCCGAACTGGTCCGCCAGGGCCTTGCCGAGGGGTTCGGCATCGTCATGCTCTATGGCGGCCTGGCGGTGTGGATCCTCGCCGGGCTGAGCTTCCTCACCTTCCGCGCCGGTGCTGCCTCCCGCCGCCGCGACGCGGCGGAATGCACCGGCTAGCGCCCCGCCGCCTTCTGCGCTTCGCCAACGACGCGCAGGATGTTGCCGCTCCACATCTTGTCGAGGTCCGCATCCGAGTAACCCGCCTTGCGCAGCCGCTCGGTGACCTTGGGCAGCGCCGAGATGTCCGCGATCCCCGGCAGGCCGCCACCGCCATCCCAGTCGGCGCCGAAGCAGACATGGTCGACCCCGGCGACTTTGATCACATGGAGGACCATCGCCATGTAGCGCTCGAAGTCGGCCTTGCCCCAGATCGGCTGGGTCTTGTCGAGCTCCCGCCACTTGCGGGCCAGATCGGCCTGCTCGGCTGGCGACAGGTCGGAGATATGCTCGTACCTGGTGAACAGCGCCGCGCGCTCGGGCGTCATGTTCATGTCCGCCAGGAAGATCGTGCTGACGCAGATCGCCCCGCCCTTGGCGGCGAGCTTGCGGATGCGCGCGTCATCAAGGTTGCGCGGATGATCGAACGCCCAGCGCCCGCTGCTGTGCGACAGGAGCAGCGGCGTCTTGGACAGCTCCAGCATCTGGTCGAACGTGTCGTCGGACGAGTGGCTCGCGTCGATCGCGATGCCCAGCCGGTTCGCCTCTTCCACCCATTTGCGCCCGAGGGGGGAAAGACCGTGCCATTTCGGCTTGTCGCCCGAGCTGTCGGCGAACTGGTTGTTGGAAGCGTGCACCGGCCCGGCCAAGCGCACGCCGCGATCGTAGAATTCCTTTAGCAGCGAGACGTCCTCGCCCAGCTCGTAGCTGTTCTCCATGCTCTTGAACGCGACGAGCTTGCCCGCGCGGTTGAGCCGCAGTGCATCGTCGGGCGTCAGCGCCCGCCCGATCCTGTCGGGAAACTTGGCGAGGGTAGAGTCGATCAGGTCCGATCGCCCGCGCGCATAGGCCAGCGCATCGGCATAGCCCTTCGCCGTCAGCGGCCCCTGCTCGGTATAGATCGCGAAGAAGCCGCCATCGAGCGCGCCCGCCGCCATCCGTTCCATGTCGACCTGGACCAGGTCGGTCGCCGGATCATGATGCCCGTCGAAGCTCCATCCCGCCCGCGCGAAGTGCAGCGGGGTATCGAGATGGGTGTCGAGGACGAGGAAGTCCTTGTGCGGCTTTGGCGCCGAGGGCTGGGCCATAGGCGCCGCCGCGCAGCCGGAGAGGAGCAGGGCGAACAACGCGAGACGCTTGGTCATTTCTTTTCTTCCACCGGTCGCAGGTCGAGATCGCGATAGTCATAGCTGAAGTCGGCGATCGGGCTCTCCGGCTTCATCGTCACCCGCGCCACCTTGCCGTCGGCATCGAGCGCGAAGGTGACGTACGCGGGCTCGATCGCCTTGTCGTCGAAGCGCGTGACGAAGGTGTCATATTGCCAATGGACCAGCCTGCCGGTCATGCGCGGCGTGGTCTTGAAGTCGATCCGCAGCCCGTCCGCGCCCTGCGTCACCGCGACATCGCCGTACCAGGGATCGCGATAGGTGCCGGCATAGCGTTCGAGCGACAGCGAAGGCCCGACCTTGGCCGGAGCGGCCTTCACCGCGGAGAGCGCCGCCTTGCCGCCTTCGATCCGCGTCGTCATGAACTCGCCGAACCGCTTGGGCCAGTCCTGGTCCGGTATCCCGAGATAATGGTCGACCAGCAGGTGCGCGACGCCACGCAGCAGGGCGACGTCTTCCGAGTTCACCACCACCGCAATGCCGACATCCTGGTCGGGCAGCAGGATCACATGGGTGATCGATCCGAACACCCCGCCGCCATGCGAGATGATCCGCGCGCCCTTATAGTCCTCGACTTCCCAGCCGAGCGCATAGGTGCTGAACTTCGGCGTCAGCGGCGCAAGGCTGCCCGGATACGGCGTGAGCGGCTGGACGGTGACGCCCTTCCACATCTCCGCCGCCTGGGTTTCGCTAAACAGCCGCCCGCCACCCGGCAGCGCGCCATGGCCGAGCTGGATCTTGAGCCACTGCGCAAGGTCGTTGGCGCTGAGCGCCAGCCCACCCGCCGGCATCGCCGCGCGGCCCAGCTCCTCGCGCTCGTCGAGCACCGAGTTCGGCCCGTCGCCGCGCACCGCGCCACCGATCCGGGCATGCGGGAAGGCGCGGTCCGCCGTCGCCCAGCGCGCCTCATAGGTGGCGGTTGCGGTGCCCATGCCGCCGCGCTTGAGCACCTCGCTGGTCATGAACTCTTCCCAGCTCTTGCCGCTGACTTCCTCGATCAGCTGGCCGGCGACCATGTAGAGGATGTTGTCATAGGCATAGCTGGAGCGGAAGCTGGTCGCCGGCTTGATATAGGCCAGCCGCTTCACCGTCTCCTTGCGCGACAGGCTGCCGCGCGGAACGAACAGCAGGTCCCCCGCCCCCAGCCCCAGCCCCGAATGGTGGACCAGCAGGTCGCGGATCGTGATCTCGCGCGTCACCCAGGGATCGTACATGCGGAACCACGGCATGTGGTCGATCACCTTGTCGTCCCAGCCGATCTTGCCTTGATCCACCAGGATGGCGAGCGCGGCCGCGGTGAACGCCTTGCCGGTCGATCCGGTCTGGAAGATCGTGTCGGCATCCACCTTGGCCGGGTCGCCGAGCTTGCGGAAGCCCCAGCCCCTGGCGAGCGTGGTCCTGCCATGCTCGACGATCGCCACCGCAATGCCGGGCGCACCGCTCGCCTTGCGCAGCGCCTCCACCTTGGCATCGAGCCCGCCCGGCGGATCGGCCAGCGCCGGGGTGGCGAGCGCGAGCAACGGCAGGGCGAACAGATGGCGCAGCTTCATGCGGCAATCTCCTGGGGAGGTGCGGGGCGACGGAGCAGCCGTGCCAGCCCGATGGTCAGCAACGGCAGCACGAACACGGCGAGGAACAGATAGGCGAGCAACCGGTAGCCGCTGGCGATCAGCGCAATCAGCCCGACCCGGTCGGCGACGAACATGCAGACGAGCAGCAGCCCGCCGGCGATCGCGGCGCGGGCCCCTGCCCCCAGCTCGACGCCACGCCGCCGGCGCACCACCCCCGCCACCCGCTCGTTGATCGCATGCACCGCGCCCGCCCCGCTCTCGAGCAAGGCGGCGAAGATCATCATCTGGAACGCCCAGTGGAACAGCGGCACGTCGAGCTGGCGCAGCAGGAAGTCCGAAGGCAGCGTCTCGGCGCCGATCCCCGGATAGAAGGCGATCATGCAGGTGAAGAACAGGATCGCCGGTGCCATCGCCAGCGGCCCGGCGATCAGGCCGGCGACCACCGCGTCGCGGGTACCGGTCAGATGCCGCAGCACCGGCAGGATCACCACCGCGCCGATGATGTTGTAGCTCGCATAGGTCAGCCCGCCGCTCGCCCAGCCGCTCCACGGCGCGGGCGCCGCGAACCCATCGGCGATACGGTCGCCGAACCGCCACAGGCTCAGCGCCAGGAAGATCGCATAGACGGCGTAGAGCAGGAAGGAGACGTATTTGAACACGCCCTCCACCGCCGCATTGCCGAGCGTCACGGTGGCGAGGATCGCCAGCGCCAGCGCCAGCGTCCCGGCGAACACCGGCCAGCCGAACATCGCCGCGCCGATCGCCCCCGCGCTCGCCCCGAACACCGCGAGGATCAGCACGACGAACAGGATGTAGGCCCCCTCGAACGCGATCCAGGCGGGGCCGAGCAGCTCGGTAAAGAAGGCGCGATAATCGAGCGCGCCAACCATCCGGGCATAGGCGAAGGTCGCCGCCGCGATCACGCTCCACAGCAGCATCGCCAGCACCATGCCGGCAAGCCCACCCCAGGGCCCGGCGGGCAGGAAATATTCCGCCAGCTCGCGCCCGGTCGCATAGCCACCGCCGATGATGACGGCCTTCATCGCGAAGCCCGGCAGCAGGAAGCGCTGGAACCAGCTCGACCCTGCCACCGGCCCGCTCATGCGAGGCAGCTTTCGACCAGCGCGTCGAAGGCGGGCCCGCCGCGCACCGGATCGGCGACGGGCAAGCCTAACCGCTTGCTCTCGGCTTCCATCAGCGCCGCCGCCTCGGCCTCGCCCAGTGCCGAACTGTTGAAGCTCACGCCGCCGCAGCGGATGTTCGGATTGGTCCGCCGGCCGAGCGCGCTGGTGAGGTCGATGATCTCCTCGATCGTCGCGACCTGGTAGCCCGCAGTACCCAGCATCACGCTGCGCCCCGGCTCATGACAGACCACGAACACATCGGGCTGGCTGCCATGGAGCAGGCCCAGCGACACCGCCGCATAGGCCGGATGCGCGAGCGAACCCTGCCCTTCGATCACGTCCCAATGCCCGGGCGCCGCGTCCGGCGACAGCACTTCCGCCGCACCCGCCTCGAAGTCGGAGATCACCGCATCCATCGGCATGCCGCCGCCGGCGATCATGATCCCGGTCTGGCCGGTCGCGCGGAAATCCGCGTCGATCCCGCGCGCCTCGAACGCCCGGGCGATGGCGAGCGCGGTGTATTTCTTGCCGAGCGCGCAATCGGTGCCGACGGTGAGCAGCCTTTTGCCCCTGCGCTTGCGCCCGGTGGCGACGGGGATGTCGGCCGGGGGCACGCGGATGTCGATCAGCTGCCGCCCGAGCAGCGCCGCCGCCTCGGCGACCTCGGGAATGTCGGCGAGCCGGACGTGCATGCCCGATACGATGTCGAGCCCCGCCTCCAGCGCCTCGACCAGCGAGGTGCGCCAGCTCGGCGGGATCACCCCGCCGGGATTGGCGACGCCGATCACCAGCCCGCGCGCGCCCTTCGCCACGGCCTCGGCGGGCGTCAGGCGCGGCAGGCCGGTGGAGACGGTGGCGCCGCACGCATATTCGCCCACGCATTTCTCGCCGGCCCAGTCGCGCAGGCCGAACGCGGTCTTGGCGAAGCCGGGCTCGGTCGTGTCGCCGAGGAAGAGCAGATAGGGCTGCGGCAGCACCGTGGCGGTGCCGCGCGCGGCGAAGGGCGCGTTCATGGGCGTTCCGATCAGAATGCCAGCTCGAGCGCGAGGCCAAGCGTGCGCGGCTGGACGGGGACGGTGGAGAGATAGCCGGGGTTCACGGTCGCCACGCTGGTGGTGATCCGCCCCTCGCTGTCGGTCAGGTTGCGGGCATAGGCGCGCAGCGTCCACTTGCCGTCGAAGGTCAGCGAGGCGTTCAGGTCGAAGGTCGCATAACCGTCGACCGGTACCGACAGCGGATCGCTCGCCACGGCAGAGATACGGTCGCCGACGATGCGCACCGCGCCGCCGACATGCGCCCGGGTCGATCCGCCGAGCGCCCAGTCATAGTCCGCGGTCATGCCCGCGGCGAGCTTGGGCACATTGGGCAGCTGGTCGCCATCGGTGCAGTTCGGCGTGGTCTGGGTGCACTTGGCGTCGGTATAGGCGAAATTGCCGCCGACGCTGAACCCGGGCACCGGCTGGATCAGCAGCTGCGCCTCGACACCCTTGCTGCGCGCGGTGCCGGCATTGACCAGCCCGTTGATGCCGTTGGCGAAGGCCTGCGCCACCTGCAGGTCGTTCCAGTCGAGCAGGAAGGCGGCAGCGTTGAACGTCACCTTGCGATCGAGGAAGCGCGCCTTGATGCCGGCCTCATAGCTGGTCACCTTTTCCGAGGTCACCGTGGCCGGGAAGCCGGGCAGCGCGATGTTCGGACCGCCAGGGCGATAGCCGCTGGCCGCGCGGACATAGAGCATCGTGTCGCGATTGATGTTCACCTGCGGGCTGACGCTCCAGGTGACGATCTCCTCGCTCGACTTGCCGTCGCCGCCGCTGTTCAGCCCGAGCAGCGGGATTTCGGTCGACTGGGTGAAGGTCTGGTCGTTGCGTGCCCAGCGCAGCCCGCCGGTGACGTGGAAGACCTCACCGAACTTGACCGTCGCGTTCCCGAAGACCGCATATTCCTTGTAGGTGTTGGGCAGGCCAACGATCGCGAAGGGATCGAACGGTGCAAGCGGCTGGCCGCTGGCGTCGAGCGCGCGGACCACCTGGCTGTGGTTGTTGTCCTCGTCGGTGTAGAAGAAGCCGAGCTGCCACTCGAAGCGGTTGCTCGATGCCGAGGTCAGGCGGACCTCCTCGGTCCATTTCTTCTGGCGCAGGTTCGCCGGATAATTGGCGAGGCCACCCCAGATCACGCCATAGACGCGCGAGGCGTCGCTGGTCTCGAGGATCTTCAGCTGGCTGTACGACGTGGTCGAGGCCAGCTCGGCAAAGCCCAGGTCATAGCTGGCAGTACCCGATACGAACTTGAAGTCGCTGTGGAAGGGCTCGGGCAGCTGGGAGTTGGTGCTGAACCACGAAGCGCCGGGCGCCAGCGGCACCGGGCTGCCCTGGGTCTCGTAGAGGATGCCGAAATTGTCCGACTCGGTGCGCTGCCACAGGCCGCTGAGCTTGAGCGTGAACTTACTGTCCGGCTTCCACAGCAGCGCGACGCGGGCGCCCTGCTGGACGGCGGAGTTCACGTCCTTCTCGCCGGTCAGCACATTGTCGATGAAGCCCGGCGTCTTGCGCCGCGCATAGCTGCCGCTGATCGCCAGCTTGTCGGCGACGATCGGCAGGTTGACCAGCCCGCTCGCCGCCCAGCCGGCATCGCTGCCATGCGCGATGGTGAACAGCTCGCCGCCGGCGCGTACCGAGAATTTGTTCAGGTCTGGCTGCACCGTGACATATTTCAGCAGGCCGCCGATCGAGCTGGCGCCGTAGAGCGTGCCCTGCGGGCCGCGCAGCACTTCGAGCTGCTCCACGTCATAGGGCAGCAGGTCGAGCGAGAAGGTCTGGGCACGGTTGTAGATGCCGCTCGATCCGATCGGCGCATCGTCGAGATAGATGCCCACCGTGGCGCTCGGCCCGATCGGGGCGACGCCGCGCAGCGACAGGGTCGATCGGCCGGGCGAGCCGGCATTGTCGACCTGGAAGCCGGGGACGTACGCGGCATAGTCGGCGAGCTGCGATGCGCCGCTCTGCTGCATCTGCTCGCCGCCGACCACGCTGATCGAGATCGGCACGTCCTGCAGCCGCTCCTCGCGCTTCTGCGCGGTGACGACGATCTCGTCATCGCCGGCGACCGGGGTCTGGGCGGCGGTCGGCTGCACATCCTGCGCGAAGGCGGCGACAGGCAGCAGCAGCGCTCCCGCCGCGACGGTAATCAACAGACTGGCCCGGTTGGTCATGCGCGTCATCGTCGGTCCCCCCCTCGGAGTTCGATGTCACCCGCCCGTATCGGGGCGGTGGCGGCCGTGCGCGCCTTGGCGCTTCCCGGCCCTCTCTTTGCCTAATCAGGATGCTATTATCCTGATTGGAGAAGAGTCAACCTAATTTGCAATTATGTTACGATGCCGCGTGCGCGACGTTCGCAATGTTTCCCCAGACCGTAGCGGGGCAATCGATATGGCCGTCGCGATAGACGATGCCGGGATCGCGGTCGGCGGCGAGGAAGGTCGGCCCGTCGAGATCGACCACGTCGCAGAGCTGGCCGAGCAGCCAGGCCGGCGCCATCGCCCAGCTCGATCCGACCATGTTGCCGACCATCACGTCGAGCCCGAGTGCCCGCGCCCGCCTTGCGATCGCGATCGCCTCGGTGAGCCCGCCGCACTTGTCGAGCTTGATGTTGACCGTCTGGAACCGCCCGACCAGTCCATCGACATCGGCAAGCGTCAGCGCGCTCTCGTCCGCAGCGATCGGGATCGGCGAGCTGAACCCGTCGAGATCGGCTTCGCGCCCGCGCGCCAGCGGCTGCTCGAGCAGCGCGATCCCGCATTCGACCAGAACCGCGACCAGCGGATCGAGCTCGTCCGCCCTGAAGCCCTGATTGGCATCGACGCCGATCCAGCATTCCGGCCGCGCCGCCCGCACCGCCCGCACCCGCGCGATGTCGAGGTCGAGCTCGCCGGTCAGCTTGAGCTTGAGCGCCCGCGCGTCCGCATAGGCCCGCGCACCCTCCGCCATCACCGCCGGATCGTCGGCGCCCAGCGTGAAGGTGGTGAGCAAAGGCCGCGGCTCGGGCAGGCCGGCAAGCTTCCACACCGGCACGCCTTCGCGCTTCGCCTCGAGCTCCCACAACGCGCAGTCCGCCGCGTTGCGCGCCCCGCCGGCCGGCAGCGCCTGCTGGAGATCGGCACGGGTCATGCCGCGCTCGAGCCCCTCGCGCACGCCCGCCAGCGCGGCGATCATCGCGCCTTCGTCATCGCCCAGATAATAGACGCCGCTCGCCTCGCCGCGCCCCGTATGGAGGCCGTCAGACAGGCTGACGACCACCACCGGGGACTCGGTGAAGACATGGCCGGAAATGCGGAACGGCTTGGCGAAGGGCAGCCGTTCCACCGTCACGTCGAGCACACGACGCATCACCACGCCCTCAGAACTCGGTCCCGAACGAGACCAGCTTGTAGACCAGCGCCATCCACAGAATGAAGAAGCTGCCGAGCACGAGCAGCACGCTCCAGATCCGCGCGAACCAGCCGCGCTTGTCGCGCCAGGTCAGCCAGGCGTTCCACACCGACAGGCCGAACATCCCGAAGAATGCCAGCGTGCCGACGAACTGGACGAGCAGGATCAGCCAGTCGGTCGAGCCGTGGCTCTCGAAATTCTCGAGCCCGCTGATGATCACGAACCAGCCGACGAACACCGCCAGCACCAGCCAGGCGAAGCCGCGCAGCACGCGGTAGGTGCGCTTCGCCTCGCCCTCGAGCTTGAACGGCGCGGCATAGCGGCGGCGGGCGAACCAGCCGACCGGCCAGGACAGTGCGGTGAGCAGCACCACGCTCAGTCCGAACAGCACCGCCGGCAGCAGCCAGGCCGAGTCGAGTGCGGCGGGCGTGCGATACCAGATCATGAAGGGCGAGACCTCGCCGAAGCTCCAGCGCACGACCTTGCCGTCGACAACCTGCGCGGCGAGCTTCTCATGGCCATAGGCGTCCTGCCACACGAATGGTGCGACTTCGATCAGCTTGCGCGGCGCCCCGCCCGGGCTGGTCAGCGCCGGAATCACCGGACGCCCCTCGGCGTCGAGGCTCACCTTGGTATCGCCGATCAGCCCGATGATCTTGGCAAAGCTCGAGTCGATGCGGCGGCTGTTGGTCCAGGTGCCGACGAGCAGCCTGGCATGCTCCTTGGCGGTGGGCAGTTCCTTGGGCGGCGCCTTGTTCGGATCGGGCAGATATCGATCGGCGAACTCGTCGAACAGCGAGCCGCGCAGTACACGGGTCACCCCGTCCTTGCCGCCGCTGTTCATCGAAATGTAGAGCCCGACATTGTCCTCGGGGAAAATCCACAGATCGCTGTGGAAATAGACCGTGTCGCCGCCATGCGCGATCGCGCGGTGGCCGTTGATCCGCTGCTCGTAGAAGCCGAGCGCCATCTGGTTGATCGCCGGGATCGCGCTGGCCTGGGGCCCGTGCATCAGCTTCGCCGTCTCGGGCTTGAGCAGCGGCCCGCCGTTCGCCAGGTGCGCGATCATGAACTTGGCCATGTCGCCGCCGCTGATCGCCGAGGCGCCCGCCGGCGCCATGCCGATCAGCTCATAGCCCTTGGCCGGGCCCGAGCCGAGCTCATAGCCCTGCGACATGAACGGCTTGAGATTGGCGGGCAGCGGCTGGCGGAAGCTGGCATATTGCATGCCCAGCCGGCCGAAGATGTTCTTCTCGATATAGTCGTCGAAGCTCATCCCCGATGCCCGCTCGACGATGTAGCCGGCCAGCGCGGTGGCATAGTTGGAATAGGCCGGCGTGGTGCCGGGCGCGTAGATCCGCTCCGGGATGCGGTGCTTGAGCACGTCGCCCAGGCTAGGGACCGGCTTGTCGAAGGTCAGCAGGCCCTTGATGATCTCCTCGAACCCGGCCGTGTGCGTCATGATGTTGCGCAGCGTGATCGGCTTGCCCTGATAGGGCGGGATCTTGAAGTCGAGATACTGGTTCACATCGGCGTCGAGGTTGAGCTTGCCCGCCTCGACCAGTTGCATCACCGCGGTCCAGGTATAGAGCTTCGAGGTCGAACCGGGGCGGAACAGCGTGGTCGCCGGATCGACCGGCTTGCGCTTCGCCACATCGGCATAGCCGAAGCCACGCTGCGTCACGACCTGGCCGTCCTTGACGATCACCACCACCGCGCCGGCGACGTCGCCGCGCGCCAGCGCATAGGGCATGAAGCCGTCGAGCCAGGCATCTGCATCCACCTTGTTCAGGTTCGGCGCGACCGCCGGCCGGGCCGTGGGTGCGGGCGCATTGGTCTGTGCTACGGGCGTGAGCGGCGATGGTGCCTGGGTAAAGGCCGGCACCGAAATGGCGATGCCGAGCAACCCCGCTGCCAGCACCCCGAGCGAATTTTTCCACATGAGCGCGTCGTCCTCCCTCTTCCCTGGCCAGGACTCCGGCATGTCGATTGCGCCGGTATGTGTCTGCGGCTAGGCTGTGATATGTAAACAGATACGCCTGATTGGGACATGATGATCCTATTCAGAGAAATGTCAAACCGAGGTGCCGCATGGCAACGAAGCTGAAGGCCGAACATCCGACGCTGGGGACGCTGCTGAAGGCGCTGCGTGCAAGGAATGGCTGGACGCTCAAGGAGATGAGCCTGAAGAGCGGCATCCCGGTATCGACCCTGTCCAAGGTCGAGCACGACCGGCTGACGCTGACCTATGACAAGCTGTTGCAGCTCAGCCAGCGACTCAACATCCGCATGTCCGAGCTGTTCGCCGAGAATGATTCGGCGCCAGAGACGCAGGTTACAGCGCGGCGCAGCATCGGCGATCTCGATCGCGCGGTGCGGGTGAACACCGCGAACTACGACTATTATTATCTCTGCACCGAGCTGCGCCGGAAGCGGATGATCCCGGTGATCACCAAGGTGCGCGCCAAGACCGTCGAGGAGTTCGGCGACCTCGTCCACCATTCGGGCGAGGAATATATCTATGTCGTCAGCGGCAGCATCGTCGTGCACACCGAATTCTACGATCCGGTCACGCTAAAGGCAGGCGAGTCGATCTACATCGATTCCAACATGGGGCACGGCTATGTGACCGGCGAGGATTGCGACGAGGCGGTGATCCTGGGCGTCTGCTCCAGCGCCGAGGATGGGCTGATGGATTCGCTGCTCAACCTGCACGGCTGAAGCCTGTTTGCTTTAGGCGGCAAGCAGACCCGGTGCCGACCGAGCCCCAAACCTCAGCCACCAACCAAAAGTATACGCAGTATTTTCGACTACTTACAGTTGAAACATAAGAATTCGACTGGCTGGGGCGGAAGGATTCGAACCTTCGGTACACGGTACCAAAAACCGTTGCCTTACCACTTGGCTACGCCCCAGCAGAGCGGGCGCTTATAGGGCCTCAGCCGATGCGTTCAACCCAGCCGTGCGGATCTTCCGCCGTGCCGCGCTGGATGCCGCCGAGCTCGGCGCGGAGCTTCTCGGTGAGCATGCCCGGACCGCCATTGCCGATCACGAATTCATAGCCGCGCCCGCGCACCTTGCCGATCGGCGTGAGCACCGCGGCGGTGCCGCAGGCGAACGCCTCGCGCAGCTTGCCGCTCTCGGCATCGGCCTTCCACTGGTCGATCGAATAGCGCTCCTCGCGCACCTCGATCCCCTGCGCCCGCGCCAGCGTCAGCAGCGAATCCCGCGTGATGCCGGGCAGGATCGTGCCGCCAAGCGGCGGGGTGACGATCGAACCGTCGTCCATCACGAACATCACGTTCATGCCACCCAGCTCCTCGACATAGCGGTTCTCGACCGCATCGAGGAACACCACCTGGTCGCAGCCCTCGCCGATCGCTTCCTTCTGCGCGATCAGGCTCGCGGCATAGTTGCCGCCGCACTTGGCCGCACCGGTGCCGCCCGGCGCCGCGCGCGTGTAATGCTCGGACACCCAGAGCGTCACCGACGGCGCACCGCCCTTGAAATAGGCGCCCGCCGGCGAGGCGATGACCATGTAGAGATATTCGCTCGACGGCTTCACGCCCAGGAACACCTCGCTCGCGAACATGAAGGGGCGCAGATAGAGCGAGCCGCCCTCGATCTCCGGAATCCACTTCTGGTCGACCTTCACCAGCTCGCGGATCGAGCTGAGGAACAGTTCGTCCGGCAGCGGCACCATCGCCATCCGCTCGGCGGACTCGCGGAAACGGCGGGCATTCTCGCCGGCGCGGAACAGGGTCACGCCGCCATCGGGCGTGCGATAGGCCTTGAGGCCCTCGAAGATCTCCTGCGCATAATGCAGCACGGCGGTCGCCGGATCGACCTGGATCGGGCCGCGCGGCAGGATCTTGGCGTCATGCCAGCCCTTCTCGGCCGAATATTTGATCACCGCCATGTGATCGGTGAACACCTTGCCGAACCCGGGGTTCGCAAGCACCGCCGCACGATCGGCGTCGCCGACCGGATTGGGGTGCGCTTCGAACTCGAAATCCAGGATCGTGGTGTCGTTCATCTTGCTCTTCCCGACTCTGCCTACAGCGGCTTGCAGCGGGTTAGGCGCGGTGGCAGAAAGCGTCAACATGGCTGCCCCAATTCCTGCATCCCCGCTGTTCCTGCGCGAGCCCGAGATCCGGCGCGGCGTGGAGCTGCTCTATTTCGGGTACGCCCATCTGACCCGCTCGATCGATGCGGGCCTTGCCGACCAGGGCCTGGGCCGCGCGCATCACCGCGCACTGTACTTCATCGCCCGCAAGCCGGACCTGACGGTGAGCGAGCTGCTCGCGATCCTCTCGATCACCAAGCAGTCGCTCGGCCGGGTGCTGACCGAGCTGGCCGAGCGCGGTTTCGTCGAGACGCGCACCGGCGACAAGGACCGCCGCCAGCGCCTGCTCCGCCTCACCCCTGCCGGCGCTAAGCTCGAAGGCGAGCTGTTCGACGCGTTGCGCAGCAAGATGGCCGCTGCCTATTCCAGCGCCGGACCTGGCGCGGTGGGTGGTTTCTGGGCGGTACTCGAGGGGCTGGTGCCGGAGAGCGAAAAGCAGGTGGTGGCGGCGCTGGGGCGGTAGGCCGAGAGAGTCAGCCCGAGACTATTTGCAAGTCCTGCTGCGATGATGCAGAATAATTGCACGTCGCATGCGCCGATTCTTGCCGCCCGACGACAAGACCAGCGTGGGTTCTACTTTCCTTCGTCAATCGTCACCGCGCCATATGCATGGCGCGGGCAGACCTGCATTGAGGAACACGCGCCATGACTTTGAACAGCAAGGACTGGAAGGCCACCGAGAGCACCGATTTTGCGGGCCGCGACCGCCATCTGACCGTGACCGGTCTGGTCGAGGTGACGGCGACGAACATGAAGCCGGTACTCAAGCCGACGGTGCCGCAGGGGATCAATCCGGAGATTCTGCTCCTCACGGTATCCGAAGAGCCGGAAGGCGATGCCGGCGGGGATGTGATGACCTGGAAATCCGCCGAATACACCCAGCCGATCTCGGAGGGCCAATATACCGACGTCACCGTCGATGGTCAGACGGTGAAGGTGGAAGAGCTGATTTCCTGATCGCGGTTGCCGGAGGCGATCACCGCCTCCGGCAGACCCGAATCAAGCCTCGATCCCCGCTTTCGCCGGAACGACGGAAGGAGGCGTGAAGGAACGGCCTCAGATCAGCCGGATCGACAGCTCGACTTCGTCGCTGAACGGCATCGACATGTAGCCGTTCGCCACCGAACCGACCCGCTCCAGATATTCCGGGCAGTAATCGGCATTGTCGGCGATCAGGATCGTGCCCGGGCGCAGGCGGCTCTCGAGCCGGTCGAGAATGTCCGAATAGAGCGCCTTGGCGCCGTCGAGCAGCACCAGGTCGATCGTCTCGGGCAGGTCGACCGCCAGCGTCTCCAGCGCATCGCCTTCGCGGAACTCGACCAGGTCAGCCAGGCCGCCTTCGATCAGGTTCGCCTTGGCGCGGGCGAGCTTCTTCGGCTCGAACTCGCTGGTGATCAGCCGGCCGCCGCCATTGTCGCGCAGCGCCGCCGCGAGGTGGAGCGTCGACAGGCCGAACGACGTGCCGAACTCGACGATCGAGGTGGCACGCGTGGCGCGGGCCAGCATGTAGAGCAGGCCGCCCACCTCGGGCGTCACCGGCAGGGCGAAATCGGCGAGCTTCGCGTAGAAATCGCGATACTGAGTCTTGCTGCGCATCATCTCGCGATGCTGCTCGGTGGTGGTGCCGGCAAAGGCCGGGCTCTGCGCCGGCGGGTTGGCATCGACCTCGGCGAACAGGCGTGCGAGCAGGGGCGCCACGGGGGCGCCGGAAAGCGTCGTCATCTTGGGTTTCTCCATGTGGAAGCAGGGGCTTGCCTGCCGGATCGGAAAATACGACTAGTTCGTCAGTTTTGACTATTCGCATTGGCGGAGAGCCCGCATGACCGACCGCCGAACCACCCGCGTCGCCTCGCGGAAGGACCCCAAACAGGCTCGCTCGAACCAGCTGGTCGAGGCGGTGCTCGACGCTGCTGTTCAGGTTTTGACGAAGGAAGGCGCGCAGCGTTTCACCACCGCGCGAGTCGCCGAACGGGCGGGCGTGAGCGTCGGCTCGCTCTACCAGTATTTCCCCAACAAGGCGGCGATCCTGTTCCGCCTGCAGAGCGACGAATGGCAGCGGACCTCCGCGCTGCTCCGCGGCATCCTCGAGGACCGTGCGACCCCGCCCCTCGCCCGGCTGCGCCGGCTGGTCCATGCCTTCATCCGATCGGAATGCGAGGAAGCGGCGATCCGCACCGCGCTGAGCGACGCCGCCCCGCTCTACCGCGACGCGCCCGAGGCGATCGCGGCCAAGGCAGAGAATGCCGAGATCTTCCGCACCTTCCTGCGCGAGGCCCTGCCCGACGTGCCAGACGACCGGCGGATGCTGGCGGGACGGCTGATCAAGATGACCTTCAGCGAAGTCGGCAGCAGCTTCTCCGAGACTCCACGAACCGAGGCAGAGATCTTCGCCTGGTCGGATGCGCTGGCGGACATGCTCTGTGGCTATGTGGAGCGGCTGGCGGGAGAGGCCCGGCCTGGAATTGCGGCGCCCGAAGCGTGATCGTGCGGGGCGGGAACTGGGTTAAAAGTGGTCGTAGATATCGCCGCGCCCCGCGACCGCTACGCGCCTAATTCGGGTCGCTCCATCTGCTCTCGCGAGCGCCAGAAAGTAGACCTTCGCTCAGCCGCCACTGAATGGCCGCTGATGACCCAATTGCCAGCATTCTTCCATTGGCACGGAGGCGGTGGTTGGACGGAGATAGCAGCCGCGCCCTCGATCGAGTTGCAATGTAGGATTTGCAATGTTCTCCTTATGTTCAAGCGTGATTCGCTTGGCATAATGGAGAGTTTGAATGGTCGACGTTACAAAGGAAGAACTCGCCGCCAACGACGGTTCGTCGCTGGTCGGTTTCAATCACCCTGGCAATGAAGCTTCATCCACGGTTCTAAAGGAACTTGCCTATTTTATCCGACCGGAACAGTTCGGTGCATTAGGCGACGGAGTTGCTGACGATACTGCGGCCATTCAGGCCGCCGATGACTTTGCCGCTGTAAATGGTGCAGAGGTTCGGTTCGCCGCAAAAACCTACAAGACAACAGCAAAAATTTCCAAGGACCGAAAAACCACGTGGCGGGGCGAAGGTGTTCCGTTCCCAGTTGGCACATACAATCCCGGCAATGCCCGAGTTTGTGGCACCATCATCTTCAAAGCCCACTCGGATCATGGCGTGGAAGTCATAGGATCCAGCGGATATTCCGAGAGTGGTGCGATCTTTGGGATCGCAATAAGTAGCGACCTGAATCTTTATCCTACTGGCGACGGGTTCCGTATCGATCTTGTCGGACTGATGAAATTCGAGGACTGTCAGGTCTGGTCAGTTGGAGGAAATGGTTTCACGAATGGAGTAACCAATGGAGATGTAACTGGGCACACTCAATTACGCAATTGTTACGTAAATAATTGTGGCGGAAAGGCATTTCAAAATCGAGCAAAATGGTCTCGACTGACGCAATGTATTTCTGACGGATGCACCCATGGTTTCTATGGTGAAAATTCACCCGAGACACACATTATCGACTGTCACTTCGAAGGGTTCAGCGTTGCCGGAGCAGAGTTCGGAAATGGCTGTGGCTCCTCCCGGTTTGTCGGGAAGACGATCATTGCCAACACCGCGCTTGCCCCCTGCGGAGTGGAAATCGCCAACGATCCAGGCAATTTCCAGATCGACCTGACAGGGGTCAAGTTGATTGGCCCATCGACTATCACCAGTATCACCTTTTCCGGCCCGCTTTCGCAGGCCACGTCGGCAGTCCTGAATACCGACTGGCACGCGACGACCGGTAGCTATGGAATTTACTTCTCGGATGGATCGGTACGAACTGCGACTCTGACCGAGAACAGCACCTCGGTATCATGGAGTGGAGCGGTTACCGCGTCCGCCAGTGCCGCAGCAATGGCGGCACCTGGGACGATAGCAGTCAGCAGCAGCGCTCGAGGCACGTCACTTCATAGCTGCGAGATTTATAATTGGTCGACAGGGATCCTCAGTGCCGGACCGGGGCTCAAGGTGAGGGACTGCTATTTCTATCAATGCGGATTGCCGATCGTATCGGGTCAAACGGACAGTCATTATCATGACAATAATTTCGATGGCACGCCGGGCTTATACGAAATTGAGCACGCAGGCGGGTCGGATGGGATATGGACCGGCAACAACTTTGGACCTGGAAAGCTGATCAAGCCTACCGTGACCGGCGCGCAGGGGGATTTCGACGGCATCCGGGTAAGTGGCAATATAAACTACAAGACCAGGAATGTCGTCTCGCTGAATATGGATAGTGGAGTTGCTCAATCGCATGGTTTGGTGGGCGAGCCGATCATGGTTCACCTAACTCCGTTCTCCGTAGGCGCAACAAGCCCTATTGCCGTCGTTTTCACGACCGACAAAAATTTTACACCCGTTTGGTCTGGAGTCAGCCCCCTGGGGGTAAACGCAGAAATATTCTGTAAGTGCGATGCAATTTAAATAAAATACATTCAAATTTCCTTAGTTGAATATGGTGAGTTTGACGTCCTTATGGGCATCGAACTCACCATGTTAAATCTCATCCAGCCCTCGATATCATTGAACTTAAAGACCTCAATCGCAGGTGCGCCGCGCCGGCCCAAGGTCGAGGGGGCTCACCACTGCCTATCCGAGCCCCTAGCGCTAGCGCCCCTACCTCAGGGCCAGCTATAGTTCGGCGTTGCAGTCACCTCGGTCGGCGGCGCGGTCAGGTTCGCGCCCTGCGCCGCGTCGTTGATCGTGTTCGGATCGACAAAGCCGAAGAACACCCCGTGGTTGGGCGAAGCGCCGCCGCGATGCTCAACGTCCCCGATAAGCTGCGCCGTGCCGCTCAGCGCGATGTTGGTCTCGAAATAGCCGAGCGGCATGAAGGTGGTGCGCGCCTTGGCGGTGCTGGTGAGCGAGGTGTTGCCCGCCACGACTGCCAGCCCGCCCGCGACCGCGCTGCCCGACAGCGAGCCGCCAAAGACGGTCGCGTGATCCTCGACCCGGGCATTGCCGGTGACCGATCCCGAATAGACGCGGGCATAGGGACCGACATAGGCCGTCGATGCGACAGTCGCGCCGGCGGCGACCCAGCCCCCGCCATTGCTGTGCTGGTGCCCGCCCGTGATCGGCGCGGGCGCGCCGCTCTCGAAGCCCTGCGGCTGGGCACCGGTCAGCTGGACCATCCAGGGATAGCGATAGATGCTGTAATAGGGCTGGTCCCAGCGGATCTTCTGGTTGGCCGTGGGTGCCGCGAGCACGACCATGTAGACGCGCTGGTCGCCCGGCTGGAGCGCGAAGTTGATCGTCGTGTTGGCCGAGCTCTGGAGTGCGCTGTAGCGGCTGCCGCCCGTGCTGGTGATCGCCACCACGCCCCAGCGCCAGCCCGAATTCGGTGCGGGAATGCTCGTCGGTTCGTTGAGCAGCCCGGGCAGGCTGCTGGTGTTGCTGGCCGACTGGGTGACGCCGCGGAAGGTCACGCCGATGCTCGTCGCGCCGCTGTCCGGCACGAGGCGGACGAGATTATAGCCCCAGCGCTGCGGCGCCTGGGCAAAGGGCACGGAGAACTTGCGGGCCGAGAGGTTGACGGGATCGAGCCGGGTCGTGCGATTGAGGCGGTAGCCGTTATAACCATAATCGCCATTCTGCGCGGCGTCGTTGCTGCCATAGGCCGCACGCATGATCGCGCCGTGATCGGTACCGTCGGGATCGGTATAGTCCCAGTTGACGTTGTGCATCGCCCACTGGCCGAAAAAGTCGTTCAGCTGGGATACCGACCACCCCATGTTGCTCATCAGCACGGTGAAGGGGTCCGCGGTCAGGTAATTGGCGTCGGTCGTCTTCGGCGCATTGCGCCAGATGTTGTTGACCGCGGCATAGCCGTGAACGTTCTTGAGATACTCCCAGAACTGGAAGTTGCAGTAACGGTCGCGGGTGGAGCCATAATAGAGGTGCGGCGCGTTGACCATCAGCTCCGAGCAGTGGACGTTGCTGCGGTACTGCGGGCGCTGGGTGGCCATCCAGTTGGCATGGCTTTCCCACATCCAGCCGACATAGGGCGAGTCCCGCAGGCCGCCCGTGCCGCCCTGGAGCGCATGGGTGAATTCATGCGCCAGCCCGAAATTGTCCGCGAGCGCGCCCGGGCCGATCCACATGCCGGGATTGCCGGATCCGTCCACGCCGCCGCTGAGCCCGAAATCGCCGATCCAGATGTTGACCTTCTTCTTGGCGGTGCTGCTGCACGATGGCGCCGGAAAACCGATCTGGTCGACGAACTGGGTGTAGATCGATTCCAGCTCGTTCAGCGCGGTCTGCGCCGCCGCCGTGGTGGTGGTGCCGCTGGTCCACCGCATCGCGAAGTGGGCGGACTGGAGCTGGACCGCCGGGGCATCGGGCATGGCGACGACGCTCCATGTGCCGGTCTCGCAGCCATTCGCATCCAGGGCCGCAGCCGAGACACCAACGCTTGCCTGCAGCACCCGGGCCGCGGCCTGGGGCACGGTGACGGTGCCATCTGGAAGTTCCTGTCGGGAAGAGGAGGCGGCGGCCGCGACGGAGATCAGGATCGCGGAAGTCGAGACGAGAACAGTCTTCATGCGCATGGATGCCCCCTTTATGAATAGTCTGTCCGTATTATGTATACGATCGTCAATGATTTTATCCGTGCTGTCAACTGGCCGCCATCAACCGCGATATCCGTGGAATTTCGTTGGCTGATCAGTGCCATAAGGTAGCGGCCGAAGGTGAAGGCAAAGAGCGTCTTCGCCGCCAGACTTCATGCACGCGTCCCGAGTCTCGTGCAGACAAGGCCGAAGACGGGCACTCGGGTCAGGATGACCTTCCGCGAAGCGGGCAACCGCTTGTGGGGCGCCGCGAACCGAAGCGGAGATCGAGCCGGCTGGCGGATATGTTGTACGGCCATGTGGAGAAGCTGGCGGAGCGAGGCACGAGCAGCCCAAGACGAAGCAGCACGTTACACCGCGCCGATTTCGCGACAAACCGCGCCAAGTCGCGATTACGCTGCGCTATACTTGCGATTAGTTTGGGCGTCTTCAGATTCCCGAGGAGCGCGTATGGGTATTGCCCCCTCCACTCGTCCCGGCCGCCCGCCGATGCCGAGCCTGATTCCGCCGCCACCCGGCCCCTTCCTCAGCGATGCCTATTATCAGACCGGCACGGCCGATCCGCGCCTGCGCCACGATCCGGGCGCGGGCGCGTGGCACTCCAAGCCGGTCACGGCCGGCACCGTGGCCAAGCTCGCGGCGATCCGGTCGATCCTGGGCGTGCCGACCATGGTCTATCCCGGCACCAATGCCACCAAGCACATGGAGCATTATCTCAACAACACCGGCACGGACTACACGATCGATCTGGAAGACATGATCGCCTCCGTTCCCACGGCCAAGCGCGCGATGATCGCCGAGTTCCGCCAGGCCCAGAACTTCATCACCGCGCTGCCGAACGGCACCCATTACTTCACCTCGCGCGCCGGAGAGAGCGCCTACAATTACAAGGGCGAGAGCGCCGACTGGTTCTTCGCGATCGGCGGCTACACCTATTGGGGCAAGGGCGTGGCGAAGGTCTCCGCCGGCACCAAGGGTCGGCGGTTCGAGGTCGATTTCGAGTACCACGTCTATGACCGCTACAATTGGGACGGCGGCAAGAAGGTGACGATCGGCGGCATCGAAGTGACCGACGAATTCATGGGCGAGTTCCACCGCCAGGGGCTGGCCAAGGAGTTCGATTGCCACGGCAAGATCGCGCGCCGCTTCACCTGGGAAGGCGCCGCCACGCCGGGCGAGCAGACGATCCTCAAGAAGCCTGGCCGCTGATGCGCCGCGCCTTGCCCGCCATGCTGGCGCTGCTCGCCGCAGCCTGTTCCAACGCCGCCGACGGCAATGCCACCCCCCTTTCCACCAACAACGAGGTATCGATGCAGGACGCGCAATCCGTGGCCAGCCAGATCGGCGTCACCTTCCCGGCCGGCGCGACCGTGGAGCATGCGGACCAGATCGAAGGCCGCGACAATGCCGCGCGGGCCATATTGCTGATGCCGAAGGCGGATTGGGCGGCCTGGCGTGCCACGCTGGTGCCCGGCAACGCACCGCCCTTCTCCGCCGATGCGAATTTCCACCTTGGGCCGGACGAGGGCAGCTGGACACCCGGCAAGACGCCGGACCTCACCACCGTGCAGGTGCCGTGGCGCGAGGGCAATGAATCGCTCAATATCGGCTATGCGCCGACGAGCGACGGCAAGGTGCGCGTCTTCCTGTTCTGGCACCAGCTCTAGGGTTCGCCGGCGAACCTGAGGAAATGCGGAGGGGCGCTTCCCGCCCCTCCCCGCTTTCAATTCAGCTTGAGCACCGCCGTCGCGGCCGAAGCCGGGTCGGCCCGCTCCTCGAGCGACTGCTCGATCGCCAGCCCGGTGCGGGCGACCTTGCCCGAATAGGCGGTGCGCCCATTGACGATCACCTTCACCGGCTTGTCGAGGTTGAGCAGCTGGTCCGACAGGCGCAGCGTGGTACCGGCCGGGACCGTACCCGCCAGGGTGATGGTCTGGCCCTCGACCGCGGCGATGATCTGGTCCCCGGCCTTGGCCGCCGCCGCGTCGGGGATGTGCAGCCAGTAGAAGCGATCGTGCGTCACGTCGTCCTGCAGCCAGACGATCCGCTTCGGCCAGGGATTGCGGGTGAAACCGGCCATCCAGGGCAGCGCCTCGGCATCCTTGCGGTTCATCCAGTGCGGCAGGCCCGGATAGATACGCGACATATGGACATAGCCGCCCGGATCGGCCGCGTTCAGCCGGTCGAGCTCAGCGGTCTTGTCGGCGGCGATCTTGTTGCGGTCATAGGCGGCATCGGCGCCGCCCATGAAGATCGCGAACGGCAGGTTGCGCAGGCCGAGCACCGAGGATTCGTTCGGATGGCCCGCCATCATCGCCGCCGCGGCGAAGCGATCGGCCATGCGCGGCGCCAGCTGCCACACCCCGTCGCCGCCCGCCGAATAGCCCATCAGATAGACGCGGTTGGGATCGACGCCGTTGATCGTCACCTGCGCGTCGATCAGCGCCTGGAACAGCGGATCGATATGCCCTTCGTGCCAGAGGTTCCACGTATCGGTGGGCGCGCGCGGGGCGAGATAGATGCCCTCGGCCGGCTCGTAGAGGCGGATCTGGTTGCGCCATTGCTGGTCGTTCACCGCGGGCTCGGCATTGCCGCCGCCATGCATCGAGATCCACAGGCTGCGCTTGCCCGGTGCCGCGTTGCCGAAGGTCTTGCTTTCCCACTTGAGCGTCTTGTCGCCGATGGTGATCTGCTTGGCAGTCACTGCGTCCGCATAGCGCGCGGCAGTCGCACGCATCCGCTCGGCGGCGAGCAGCGCCAGCGTGCGATCCGCCTGCGCGCGGCTGAGCGGACGGGTCAGCGCGGAATCGTCGAGGCGGCGACCCGTATCGGGCCGGGCCAGCCAGGCCTCGATGCCGGCGACCGGCGGCTGGGCGCCGACCGGGCCGGCCTGTACCGGCGAGACGGAAAGCATCAGCGCCGGAACGAGCGGGCTGGCGGCAAGCAGGAAGCGGAGCGTGCGCATGCCGTTCCTCTAGCGAAACGGCACCAGCTGTCGACATGTAATTGTTAGCGCTACCCTTCTCCTGCTGCCACGGCACCGATCGCCTTATGCGACCTTGAACCCTTCCTTGTTCATCGACAGCGTCAGCGCCTTGTTCTTCTCGTCGCTCAGCTGGGCGCGCAGCATCGGAAACAGGCGGAGTTCCTCTTCCTCCATATGCTCCTCGATATCGGCGCGGAACTGGCGGACCTTGGCGATCCAGTCGGGCGAGGCGGTGGGCATGTTCTCCAGCTCGTAGAGATACTGCTTCACATAGCCATGTTCCTTGGTGAGCTCGTCGGCCGCGTCCTTCTGGCCGACCTCGCGCAGCGCCGGGTAGATGACATTCTCTTCCTCCACCGCATGCTTCATCAGCGCGTGCTTCAGGTGCGCCAGCAGCAGGTTGCGCTTGGTGGTGGAGCGCTCGTCGGTCGCCTCGATCTGGTCGAAGACCTTGCGCGTCGCCTCATGCTCCGTGGCGAGCGCCTCGTCCCAATTGCCGGCGAGCGCGGTCGGTGCCTGGACCACGGCCTTGCGGCCGAGCAGCGCGAGCACGCCCAGCGCCATGCCGCCCGCGGCGGCGCCGGCGATCACGCCGAGATTGCTGGTCGGGCTGGTGCGCTTCGATCCGGTGAAGCGGCCGCTCTTGTCGCGGGTCGCGGTGGTGGTCGTCATGCTTGCGCCTCCATTGTTCGCTATCAGCGGAACAACGGCGGAGCAGAGCGAGCGTTCCGATCAGCGGCGAGCGGCTGCCGCCATTTCGGCGCTTCTCCGCGCCGATGCGTCGAGCGTGGCGCGCAGCAGCGCCTTGATCGCGTCGTCGGCATCGAGCACGTCGAGGCCCTTGCGGGTCGACCCACCGGGGCTGGCGACCCGGTCGGCGAGCACCGAGGGCGGCGCATCAGCCTGGGCAGCGAGCAGCCCCGCCCCTTCCACCGTGGCGATGGCGAGGCGCAGCGCCTGTTCCTCGCCGAACCCGATCGATACCCCGGCCGAGGCGAGCGCATCGATGAAGCGATAGACGAAGGCGGGGCCGCAGCCGGCGAGCACGCCGAGCCGGTCGAGCGCCGCCTCGTCACCCCATTCGACAAGACCGAGCGGCTGCATCAGCGCATCGACCGCGTCGCTGCGGGCGCCGGCCAGCCCGATCACGCCCTTGCCGATCGCGACCGGCAGGTTGGGCATGGCGCGGACGATCGCACCGGCCCGGAACCGGTCCGCGAGCGAGGCCAGCTCGACGCCGGCCAGGATGGATATGAGCAGCGGCACGCCGGCGAAGCGGGTGCCATGGGTCGCGGCGATCTCGTCGATCTGCTGCGGCTTCATGCCGAGCATCACGGCGTCGGGCAGCGGCCCTTCGGGAAATTCGCGGCCCTGGCGCACGCCTTCGGGCAGGTCGCGGTCCTGGCGGTTGACGACGAAGACCCTGACGGGATCCACCGTCCCCGCTTCGATCCAGCGGCGCAGCATCGCGCCGGCCATGTTGCCGCAGCCGACCAGCCAGAGCGTGGCCGGCGGGGCGGCGCTCACGCCTCGCCCTGCGTTTCGATGAGCGCGGAGGCCAGCGCGTCGGCCGGGGTCTTGCCGCCCCACAACACGAACTGGAACACGGGGTAGAAGCGCTCGCACTCGTCGATCGCGCTTTCGACCAGCAGCTCGGCCTGGTTGAGGCTGAGCGTCGGCTCGTCGCCGTCGATCATCGCGGCGTGGCGGAACAGCAGGATGCCGCTCTGCGACCAGAGCTCGAAATGGCCGATCCACAGCTGCTCGTTGACCAGGCCGATCGTCTCGTAGACCGCCGCGCGGCGCTCGTCGGGCACGCGGATGTCCGGGAAGGCGAGGAACTGCAGCACGCCATCGTCCTCGCGCCAGATCGCGCGAAGCTCATACTCCGTCCAGCTTCCCTTGACCTTCGCGACAATCTCGTCTTCCTCGCGGCTGTGGGTCCAGCCATGCGCGGCGAAATAGCTTTCGAGCATGTCGATAGGGGCTGCGTCGTCGCGGTCGAATTCCGCTTCGTCGAGCATCAGTTTCTCCACTGGGGCCGGATTGCTTGGCCAGAATCTGCCAACCGCACCGGGCCCGCACAAGCGCAGGGTTCGCAACCCTGCGCAAAAGCTGTGGACAAGGTGTTTATACTTGTCCCGTAGGCTTCTTAGGCGATTTGGCCGTCTTGGGAGCGGCCGCGGGCGCCGTCGCGCCGCCCAGCCGTGCCTCCAGCGCGGCAAGGCGCGCGGCAAGCGCGTCATTCTCGTCGCGCGCGGCCACGGCCATCGCCTTCACCGCCTCGAATTCCTCGCGGCTGACGAAGTCCATGCCCCCGATCCACTCGCGGGCACGCTCGCGCGCGGCGCCTTCGGTCTCGCGGGCGACGCCGGCCAGCGTGCCTGCCGCGCCGTTCACGAACTTCACGAAATCGTCGAACAGGCGGTTGTCGGTCTGCATTGTCGTGTTCCTTACGCGATCACTTGATCTGTATTTCGTCAGCCGGACGCGCGGATACAAGGCTTCCGGCGTTCGGGTTGAGCTCGTGGATCTGATAGAGGAGTACGCCGGCAAAGGCGATCCAGGCCAGATACGGTACCAGCAGCACCGCCGCGAAGGTGCGGATGCGGCCGAAGAGGAGGAAGGTGATCAGCGCGAGCACGAACAGCGCGCCCAGGATCGCCAGCGCCGCCACCACCTGGTGCATGCCGAAGAAGACCGGCGACCAGACCAGGTTCACTGCCATCTGCACCGCGAAGACGACGAGCGCCGGGCCGCGCAGCGTCGATCCGCGCGCGTTGATGATCATCGCCAGCGCCAGGCCCATCAGCACGTAGAGCGCGGTCCAGGCCGTCGGGAACACCCATTCGGGCGGCATGATCGCCGGCTTGGCCAGCCGGGCGAACCAGGGATTGTCGCTACCCGAAGGCGCCAGCCGTGCGGAAGTGATGCCCAGCAGCAGGATGAACGGCACCGTCACCACGGCCCATCGCAGATAGGCGAGCCTCAGCTGCCCCTTCGATGCGATTTCCCTCAACGCGCCCTCCGGTTAGATCCTGTGGGCGCAAGGGCTATGTTGCAGCGCGCCGAAACGCAAGCGTTGCCGTTATGTTTCGCGCGGCGATGTTTCGTACGTGGCGCCGATCAGGAATTCGACATTGCCCTCGGGCCCGGTGATCGGGCTGGTGGTGATGCCGTGCACCGTCCAGCCCTGCGCCGCGACCCACTCGGACACTTCGCGGCAGACGCGTTCGTGCACCGCGGCATCGCGCACCACGCCGCCCTTGCCCACTTCCTCGCGCCCCGCCTCGAACTGCGGCTTGATCAGCGCCGCCAGCCGCGCGCCCGGCCTGGCGAAGCGGAACGGCACCTCGAGCACCTTGGCCAGGCCGATGAAGCTGGCGTCGCACACGATGATGTCGACCTGTTCCGGTATGTGCGCCTCGGTCAGGATGCGCGCGCTGGTCTGCTCATGAACGATCACCCGCGGATCCTGGCGCAGCTTCCAGGCGAGCTGGTTGGTGCCGCTGTCCACCGCATAGACGCGCGCGGCACCCTTGCTCAGCAGCACGTCGGTGAAGCCACCGGTCGAGGAGCCGACATCGATCGCCACCGCCCCGGTCACGTCCCAGCCGAAATGGTCGAGCGCATGGGCGAGCTTGATCCCGCCACGCGAGACCCAGGGATGATCGCGGCCCCTAACGTCGAGCTGCGTCTCTTCGGGAAATTGCTGGCCGGGCTTGTCGACCTTGCGGTCGCCGGCAAAGACCAGGCCGGCCATGATCAGCGCCTGGGCACGGGTGCGGCTCTCGGCAAGGCCGCGATCCACGAGCATCTGGTCGGCGCGCTGCTTGGGCATGGAGGCTCCTTAGGTGCAACCGCTTCGGATGCAAAGCCACGCGCCTTTGCCGGGCGGCTCGGGCAGGATCGCCAGGACAAGGGGAGACCGAAGAATGACGCCCAGCCAGAATTGCGTCGCGCTCGTCCAGGAATTCGAAGGCTGCGCCCAGAAGCAGCCGGATGGCGACTTCAAGGCCTATCCCGACCCGGGCACCGGCGGCGAGCCCTGGACGATCGGCTGGGGATCGACGGGATCGGACATCCTCGAGACGACGGTCTGGACCCAGGCCCAGTGCGACGCGCGGCTGGAATCCAGCCTCACCAGCTTCTCCGCCCAGGTCTCCTCGCTGGTGGAAGGCGGTGCGCCGACCAGCCAGAACCAGTTCGATGCGCTGGTCGACTTCGCCTATAATCTCGGCGTCTCGAACCTCGCGAGCAGCACCCTGCTCCGGCTCCACAAGGACGGCGATTATGCCGGCGCCGCGGCGCAATTCCCGCTCTGGGATCATGCCGACGGCAAGGTGATGCCCGGCCTGCAGAAGCGCCGCGCGGCCGAGCAGGCGCTCTACGAAAAACCCTGATCAACGGTTCGGCGCAACCGGTCTTCGATCCGGCGCAGCGCCTATTGCCTATCTAATTAGTGGGAATAAATTGCGTGCTCCGGCCTGCTCTCCCTTGGAGTGCGCATGATGAGTATCTTCGCTCCGATTGACGACCATTCCCCGCTCGTCCTCACCGTCCCCGGGCTCGGTGGCTCGGGGCCTTCGCACTGGCAGACACTCTGGGAACAGTCCCGCCCGGACACCAGCCGAGTCGAGCTCGGCATGTGGGACACGCCCCATCGCAATGCTTGGGTGACCCGGCTCGACCAGGCGATCCGCAGCGCCCAGGCGCCGGTGGTGCTCGCCGCGCACAGCCTCGGCTGCCTCGCCGTCGCCTGGTGGGCAGAGCTCTCGCCCCAGCCGTTCGGCTGGCCGGTGGCGGGCGCGCTGCTCGTCGCCCCGGCCGATGTCGACCGTGCCGAGGTGAAGCCCGAACTGGCCGGCTTCGCGCCGGTCCCTGCCAAGCCGCTCCCCTTCCCCTCGATCACCGTGGCGAGCCAGGACGATCCCTGGATCAGCATCGATCGCGCCCGCGATCTCGCCAAGCGCTGGGGCAGCCTCTTCGTCGATGCCGGCCCGCAGGGGCATCTCAACGCCGCCAGCGGCATCGGCTGGTGGCATGAGGGCCAGGCGCTGCTCGACCGGGTGCTCGACGCCGCGTCGGACCGCACCGGCCGCGTCCGCACCGCTGCCGATGCGCGCTCGATCCTCGCGATCAACGCCACCGAAGCGGCACAGGCCCATTATCTGGGCCAGCACGCATGATTCGACGCGCCGCCGATGCCGACCGGCGCACCGGACTGGTAACTGCCCGCAAATCCTCTACATAGGAAATGCGGGCGTGGCCGGGTGGCGTACCCTAGAGCGTCACCCGGCCTACCCGCGCCCCTTTCCCTTACGTCCCGCTTGCGCTTAGATCATCGGCATGGATCGCCGAGACCTGCTCGCCGCCGGCCTGACCGGCCCGCTCCTCCCGCTCGCCGCACGGGCAGCGGCCGATATGCCGTCCGGCCCGGTCAAGCCCGATGCCAGCTTCCCGCTCTGGCCCGGCGACGCCCCCGGCCTGCTCGACAAAAGCTTCCAGGACCATGTCGCGGTCCGCAATTCCGATCCGAACTTCCCCGACCGCGCGATGGACCATATCCGCACGCCGCGGCTCGACGTGTTCCGCGCCGCCAACCCCAACGGCGCCGCGATGCTGGTCATCCCGGGTGGCGGCTATGCGCGGGTGGTGGTCGACAAGGAAGGCTATGAACTCGGCCCCTGGCTCGCCGCCCGCGGGATCACCGCCTTCGTCCTCTTCTACCGCCTGCCAGGTGATCCGTGGCAGGAACCGAGCAACGTCGCGCTGGCCGATGCGCAGCGCGCGATGCGCCTGATCCGCCATCAGGCGGCGAAGTGGCAGGTCGATCCCAGGCGCACCGGCGCGATGGGCTTCTCGGCCGGCGGACATCTCTGTGCCGACCTCGCCACCCGCTTCGACCGCAAGGTCTATGCGCCGGTCGATGAAGCCGACGGCCTCGATGCCCGCCCGGTCCTCGCCGCCCCGATCTATCCGGTCGTCTCGATGGATCCCGCCTTCGCCCATTCCGGCTCGCGTGCGCTGCTGATCGGCAAGGACGCCTCGGACGCCATGGCCGCCGAGCATTCGCCCGAACGCCAGGTCGGCGCGCGAACGCCGCCATGCTTCCTCTGCCATGCCGAGGACGATGCGACGGTGCCGACCCAGAACACGCTCGCCCTGCGCGCCGCGCTCAAGGCGGCCAAGGTGCCGGTCGAGACGCACCTTTTCGAACAGGGCGGGCACGGCTTCGGCTGGGGCGCCCGCACCCAGGGCAAGCCCGCCCATGCGTGGCCCGAGCTGTTCCTCGCCTGGGCGAAGGGGCACGGGTTGCTCGGCTGACGCGCCTCCCTCTTCCGTCATCCCGGCGAAAGCCGGGATCTCGGGCGGTGGCGCAATACGGCATGAGATCCCGGCTTTCGCCGGGATGACGAAGAAGTCACGATGTTATGTTGTATCTTTAACTTCTCTGCCCTATATCCGCGTTCATGTCGGTGAGTCTCCCGCTGGCCCGCGTATGGGGCAAGCTTGATGCGCGTCTCGATCGTATTGCGATCGGCGTCAGTGGCCTGTGCCTTGTCCACTGCGTCACCACCACCATCCTGCTCACCGTCATCTCCTCGGCCGGCGGCCTGCTCAACCCGGCGATCCACGAAGTCGGTCTGACCCTGGCGATCGGCCTCGGCGCCTTCGCGCTGGTCCGCGGCGTCATGTCGCACGGCTATATGGCACCCGCGATCGTCGGCGCCTTCGGCCTGGGCATCATGGGCGGCGCGCTCTCGCTGCCGCACGGCGATTTCGAGATCTTCTGGACGCTGGTCGGCGTCAGCCTGGTCGCCCTGGGCCATGATCTGAACCGGCGCGCGACCTACTGAGCTTGCCGCAGGGGGCCCGTGGGCCTACATTAAACGCATGCACGCGCACGATCATCACGAGCATCACGGCAACGAGCTGACCAAGGTCGCCCAGACCACGCTGGAGAAGTCCGGCGAGCAATGGACGGCGATGCGCGAGCGCGTGTTCGAGGCGCTGGCCGGCTTCGACAAGCCCGCTTCGGCCTATGACATCGCCGAGGCGGTATCGAAGGCCGAGGGCCGCCGAGTCGCCGCCAACAGCGTCTACCGCATCCTCGACCTGTTCGTCGGATCGAACCTCGCGCGCCGGGTCGAGAGCGCCAACGCCTATATGGCGAACACGCATCCGGACTGCCTGCACGACTGCATCTTCCTGGTCTGCGACAGCTGCGGCCAGACCACGCATATCGACGACGACTCGATCACCAAGACGGTGCGCGCCGCTGCCAAGGGCACCGGCTTTTCGCCCGAACGCCCGGTGATCGAAGTGCGCGGCAAATGCGCGGATTGCGACTGATCGCTCTCCGCGCGCGGCGCCTGCACCAAAAATCCACAACTGCAAGGTTCGACTTCGCGAAAACGGAGGAGTAAGGGCAGTCGGATGGCCGATCTACCCAGCACGCCGTTGCTCGATACCGTCGACACGCCCGATGACCTGCGCAAGCTCCAGCCGCATCAGCTCCGCCAACTGGCCGATGAGCTGCGCGCGGAGACGATATCGGCCGTGGGCAGCACCGGCGGGCATCTGGGTTCGGGCCTCGGCGTCGTCGAGCTGACCGTCGCGATCCATTACGTCTTCAACACCCCCGATGACCGGCTGATCTGGGACGTCGGGCATCAATGCTACCCGCACAAGATCCTCACCGGCCGGCGCGACCGCATCCGCACGCTGCGCCAGGGTGGTGGCCTGTCGGGCTTCACCAAGCGCAGCGAAAGCGAATACGACCCGTTCGGCGCGGCCCACAGCTCGACCTCGATCAGCGCGGCGCTCGGCTTCGCGGTCGCCAACAAGCTCGCCGGCACGCCCGGCAAGGGCATCGCGGTGATCGGCGACGGCGCGATGAGCGCGGGCATGGCCTATGAGGCGATGAACAATGCCGAGGCGGCCGGCAACCGGCTGGTCGTCATCCTCAACGACAACGACATGTCGATCGCCCCGCCGGTCGGCGGCCTCTCCGCCTATCTCGCGCGGATGGTCTCCTCGTCCGAATATATCGGCCTGCGCAGCCTCGCAAAGCGCGCGATCCGGAAGTTCTCGCGCCGGCTCACCACCGCGGCCGGCAAGACCGAGGAATTCGCCCGCGGGCTCGTCACCGGCGGCACGCTCTTCGAGGAGCTCGGCTTCTATTATGTCGGCCCGATCGACGGCCATAATCTCGACCATCTGATCCCGGTGCTCGAGAATGTCCGCGACAGTGCGGAAGGCCCGATCCTCATTCATGTCGTCACCAAGAAGGGCAAGGGCTATGCCCCGGCCGAGGCGGCGGCGGACAAATATCACGGCGTCCAGAAGTTCGACGTGATCACCGGCGCCCAGGCCAAGGCGCCTCCGGGCCCGCCAGCCTATCAGAACGTGTTCGGCGACGCACTGATCGAGGAAGCGAAGCGCGACGACAAGATCGTCGCGATCACCGCAGCCATGCCGGGCGGCACCGGCGTCGATCGCTTCGCCAGGGCCTTTCCCGATCGCACCTTCGACGTCGGCATCGCCGAGCAGCATGCGGTGACCTTCGCCGCCGGCCTCGCCGCGCAGGGCATGCGCCCTTTCTGCGCGATCTATTCGACCTTCCTGCAGCGCGCCTATGATCAGGTCGTGCACGACGTGGCGATCCAGAACCTGCCGGTCCGCTTCGCGATCGACCGCGCCGGGCTGGTCGGCGCGGACGGCGCGACCCATGCCGGCAGCTTCGACGTCACCTATCTGGCGACGCTTCCCAATTTCGTGGTGATGGCCGCCGCCGACGAGGCCGAGCTGGTCCACATGACCCACACCGCCGCGCTGCACGACAGCGGCCCGATCGCGGTGCGCTATCCGCGCGGCAACGGCGTCGGCGTCGAGCTGCCTGCCGTTCCGCTGCAGCTCGAGATCGGCAAGGGCCGCGTGGTCCGCGAGGGCAAGACCGTCGCGATCCTCTCGCTCGGCACCCGCCTGGCCGAAGCGCTCAAGGCCGCCGACACGCTCGAGGCCAAGGGGCTCTCGACCACCGTAGCCGACCTGCGCTTCGCCAAGCCGCTCGACGAGGAGCTGATCCGCCGCCTGCTCACCACCCACGAGGTTGCGGTGACGATCGAGGAAGGCGCGATTGGCGGGCTCGGCGCGCATGTCCTGACCATGGCGAGCGACCAGGGCCTGATCGACGCCGGCCTCAAGCTGCGCACGATGCGCCTGCCGGATCTGTTCCAGGACCAGGACAAGCCCGAGCTGCAATATGCCGAGGCGGGCCTCCAGGCCGAGAACATCGTCGACACGGTGCTCAAGGCGCTGCGCTACAACGAGACCGTGGTCACCGACGCGCGGGCATAGCCCCGTCTCCCAATAACCTCCGGTTATTACCGTCGAACTTCTGTTCCGATGGACAGCGGCGCACGGCCGGACCAACCTCCCCGCCTCGCCAGAGCCAGGGGATTTGCTGATGTTCGACCGCCGCGCCTTCCTGCTGAGCTCGACGGCCGCCTTGCTCACCGGCGCCGCAGCCAGCGCCAGGCCCCGGCTGGTCACCAGCCAGCAGCAGACCGTCCGCGGGGCGAGCGCGCCGATCGAGATCGTCGACGACGAATGGGGCACGCCGCACATCCGCGCCGCCAGCATCCCCGATGCGTTCTTCGGCCAGGGCTATGTCGTCGCGCGCGACCGGCTGTTCCAGATCGACCTGTCGCACCGCCGTGAGCTGGGCCGGCTGGCCGAGGCGTTCGGCGCCCGCTTCGCGAAGCACGACGCCAATGCCCGGCTCTTCCACTATCGCGGCGACGTGGATGCCGAGCTGCACCGCGTGCCGGCCGACGTCCTCGCCTGCGCCAGGGCCTATATCGCCGGGATCAACGCGCGCATCGAGGAAGTGATCGCCAACCCGGCGCTGCTCCCGCTAGAATATCGCATCCTGCAGATCATCCCGATCCGCTGGGACCTGCGCGACCTGGTCCGCGCCCGCGAGGCGGCGAGCGGGAATGTCGATGACGAGGTCCGCCGTGCCCAGCTCGCCGCTATCGGAATGCTCGATCTCGACGCGATCATCGCGCCGCTCCGCCCGGCCTGGAAGATGCAGGTGCCCGAGGGGCTCGATGCCGCCGGGGTAAGCCCGTCCGATCTGGGCGTACTCAACATCGAGGGCCTGCCCTGGGCCGAGCTGACCGGCCAGGATCCCGCGGCCGCCTCGGTCGAGCGGGCCAATGCCGGCAGCAATGCCTGGACCGTCTCGCCGTCGCGCACCGCAACCGGCCGGCCGATTCTGGCGAACGATCCCCATCTCGGCATCGGCGGGTTCAGCCCGCGCCACATCGCGCACCTGACCGCGCCGGGGCTCGACCTGATCGGCGGCGGCGCGCCGGGCCTGCCCGGCATCATGCAGGGCCATACCGACCGCTTCGCCTTTGGCCGCACCAACTTCCATATCGACCAGGGCGACCTGTTCATCCTCGAGCTCGATCCCGCCGACCCCGAGCGCTATCGCCACGATGGCGGCTGGAAGCGGTTCGACAAGGTCGAGGAAGCGATCGCGGTGAAGGGCGGCGCGCCCGCCAAGGTAACGCTCCGCTATTCGGTGCAGGGTCCGGTCATCTCTTGGAATCCCGAGAAGCGCCGCGCTACCGCACTCGCAACCATCGCGATGCAGCCGGGCGGCGACGGCGCCTTCGCGATGATCGCGATCAACCTGGCGAGGGATTGGAAGGGGCTGCGGAAGGCATTCGAACTCCACCCTTCGCCGACCAATTTCCACTATGCCGATGTCGACGGCAACACCGGCTGGCAGGTGATCGGCTTCGCACCGGTGCGGAAGAAGGGCGACGGGCTGCTCCCGGTCCCGGGGGACGGGCGCTACGACTGGACCGGCATGCGGAAGTACGAGTCGCTGCCCAGCGAGTACAACCCGGCAAAGGGCTGGTTCGCCTCGGCCAACCAGAACAACCTGCCCGCCGACTGGCCGCGCGACCGCATCCCCGCCTTCTCCTTCCGCGATCCCTATCGCTACGACCGGATCGCCGATGTGCTGAAGACCCAGGACAAGCACACATTGGCCGACAGCGTCGCGCTCCAGCACGACACGCTGTCGACGCCCGCCCGCCAGTTCCTCGCGCTGCTTCCCCAGACGCCCTCGACCGCCGCCAGGCCGGCGGTCGACATGCTGCGCGCCTGGGATGCACGGATAGACCGGGACAGCGGCGCCGCCGCGCTGTTCGAGGCGGTGTGGCGCGAGGCCGGCAGGCGCATGCTCGCCGCGATCGTGCCCCCCCGTGCGAAGGGCCTGATCCCCTCGATCGCGCCCTCTCTGCTGCTCGAGCTGCTCGCCCGGCCCGATGCCCGGCTAGGTGCCGATCCGGCGGCGGCACGCGACGCGATGCTCGATGCGTCGCTGGTCGCCGGCTGGGCCGCGATCCGCGAGAAACTCGGCCCCGATCCCGCCGCCTGGCGCTATGGCACGCTCCACCAGGTCCGCCTGCGCCATCCACTCTCTGCGATCCCCGCCATCGCCAAGGCCTTCCCGGCGATCGAAGGCGAAGGTTCGGGCGGCGACGGCTATACGGTGATGGCACGCTGGCTCGGTGCGTCGAGCTGGCAGGTCGGTGGCGGCGCTTCCTATCTCCAGGTGATCGATGTCGGCGCCTGGGACAATTCGCTGATGCTGATCCTGCCCGGCCAGTCGACCGATCCGCGCTCACCGCATTATCGCGACCAGTATCGCAACTGGGCCAACGGCCAGATGCAGCCGATGCCGTTCAGCCGCGCCGCCGTCGATGCCCGCGCCGCCACCCGCACCACGCTGAAGCCGGCATGAGGCGCGCGGCGCTGCTCCTGCTCGCCCTCGCCGCCACCCCGGCAGCGGCGCAGGACCGCGGATTCGACAAGGCAGTGGCCGATTTCCGCGCGCTGCACCGGGGCGAAGTGGCAAGGGCCGGGATCGCCGGCAGCAGCTTCTACGTGATCCGCAACGGCCGGACCGTGGTAGCCGATCATCTCGGCGAACAGGATGCCGACGCCCATGTCCCGGTCGACGCCGCGACCATCTATCACTGGGCGTCGATCACCAAGACGATGACCGGCATCGCGATCCTGCAGCTGCGCGACCGCGGGCTGCTGAAGCTCGACGACCCGATCATCCGCTACGTGCCCGAACTGGCCGGGGTGCACGACCCGTTCGGCGACCCAAGCGCGATCACCATCCGCCAGCTGATGAGCCACAGTGCCGGATTCAGGAACGGCACCTGGCCGTGGCGCAACAAGGAATGGCAGCCCTTCGAGCCGCCGGGCTGGGAACAGCTCAAGGCGATGATCCCGTACACCGAGGTCCAGTTCAAGCCGGGCAGCAAGTTCAGCTATTCGAACCCCGGCATCGTCTATCTCGGCCAGGTGATCGAGAGGCTCTCGGGCGAGGATTTCGAAGTCTATGTCGACAAGAACATCCTGCGCCCGCTGGGCATGACGTCGAGCTATTTCGACCGCACCCCGCCCTACCTCCTGCCCCACCGCGCCCACAGCTATTACATCCGGGACGGCAAGCGGGTCCCTGCGCCGTTCGATGCCGACACCGGGGTGACCGTTTCCAATGGCGGGCTCAACGCACCGCTGCCGGACATGGCGAAGTACGTCGCCTTCCTGCTCGGCGACCCGAAGCGGGCGGCGGAGTATGACCTGGTCCTCAGGCGCGCCTCGCTCGAGGAGATGTGGCAGCCGCAGATCAGCGCCGGCGAGGATTTCACCCAGGGCCGGATGGCGCCGACCACCTGGAGCGGCCTGTCCTTCTTCCTCGACAGGACCGATGGCATCCGCATCGTCGGCCACAATGGCGACCAGAACGGCTTCCGCGCCTATCTGAGCCTGTGCCCGGACCAGCACATGGGCACGCTGCTGACCTTCAACACCGAGACGCGCGGCGTGGAGAACGATCCCGCCAACCGCGACATGCCCGAATCCCGCATCGCGCTGGCGACCGACGGGCTGTGCAAGGCGGTGGCGAAGGGCGGGAAGTAAGCGCGCTCACGCCATCCAATCGTCATCCCGGCGAAAGCCGGGATCTCAGGCGGAGGCACGATACGGCACGAGATCCCGGCTTTCGCCGGGATGACGGGAGATTATCCCCGCGCCCGCAGCAACTGCCCGCGCTTGCCCACCCGCACGCCGCCTTCGAACGCAGGCTCGCCGCCCAGCATCACCAGGTCGATCCCCTCGGCCTTGGCGAAGGGATCGACATAGGTGGAGCGCGCCTTCACCCGCTTCGGATCGAACAGGATCAGGTCGGCCTTCATCCCCGAGCGGATCACGCCGCGATCGGCCAGCCGCAGGATATGGGCCGGGAAGCCGGTGCCCTTGCGCACCATCTCCTCGATGCTGAGCTTGCGGTCACGCACCACATATTCCTCGATCAGCTTGGCATAGGTGCCGGTCGCCCGCGGATGGCGCATGCCGGGCCCGCCATCGGTCGAGAAGGCGACGAAGGGATCGACGAGCAGGACGTCCTGCAACGCCTTGTCCTGGGTGAAATGCGCACCCGATCCGCTCTGCGGGCCGATCTTGATCAGGAAGTCCGCATAGTGCAGCCCGGCCTCCTGCGCCGCCTGGGCCAGCGTCTTGCCGGCATAGGGCGCGGTACCGATCAGCAGCGCTTCCGGCCCGCCGCGCCGGGTCATGCGCTGAACCAGATAGTCGCGCAGTTCCTGGCGGCGCTCGGCCACGACCTTGGCATAGTCGGTCGGCGGCAGCGCCCATTTGGGGAAGAGGATGGCGATGCCGGTATAGCCGGCCTCATAGGGATATTGATCGGCGGTCAGGTCGATCCCCTGGCGGCGCTTCTCGGCGAGGAAGGCGAGCAGCTCGCGCGCCCGTGCCTCGCCCTTTCCGAACACCACCTTCAGGTGCGAGATGTGCGGCCGCGCCGGCAGCGAGGAGGCGATCAGCTCGTCGATCGAGGCCTTGATCTCCTCGTCATTCTCCGAACGCATATGGCTCATCACCACGCCGCCATATTTGGCGACCACCCGGCCGAGATTGGTCAGCTCGGCGGTCTCGGAATAGATGCCCGGCACATATTCCAGGCCATAGGACAGGCCGAACGCGCCGGCCTTCAGCTCCGCCTCGAGCTGCGCCGCCATCCGCGCGAGCCCGGCGACATCGACGTGGCGAACCGCGTCCGACACCCCCGCCGCGCGGCGCAGCGTGCCATGGCTGGCGAGCAGCGCGACGTTGATGTCGATGTTCGCCCGGTCGACCGCCTGCATCCAGGGCCGGGGATCCCCATCCTTGCCCAGCCGTGGCCCACTGCCGTCCTGCCCCAGCGTGATCGTGGTGACGCCCATCGCCAGGAACGCTTCGTAGCTGTCCTCGAGCGGGTCGCCATGGCTGTGCATGTCGATGAAGCCGGGCGCGAGCACCCGCCCCTCGCCGGCGACGACCCGCGTCGCTTCCCCGCTCGAAGACGGCGGATCGATCCGGAGGATCCGGTCGTCCGCCACCAGCACATTGGCGAGCCTGGGCGCCATGCCGGTGCCGTCGACCAGCAGTACTTCGCGGAACAAGGTCGTCGGCGCCACTGCCAGCGTCGCGAGCCCCGGCCAGCTCGCCAGGCTTGCCATGCTGCCCGCGACCACGGCTCCGCCGATTGCCTGTCGTCTTGTGAGACGCTGGCTCATGCCTAAACCCCCGTTTACGACCCTTTTGCCGGACTATGCGCGCAAGATTCGCGCGCGCGAATCGCCAAAATGGGCATACCCCCATGGCCTGAAGGCATAGGTTCGGCGCGTCGGTCCGATTTGCCCCCGGTCAAAGCCGTGCGCGCGGGGCCGGGGGAGGACTCGCCATCGCCTTTCTTCGGAACTACACCTCCGCCCGTGCTGCAGATGACTTCGCTCCCCGCTTCCGCCCGCCCCCGCGCCCTTGCCCATTGGCTGTTCGCCGTTGCGGCGCTGATCGTGCTGATGGTGGTGATCGGCGGCATCACCCGCCTGACGGAATCGGGCCTCTCGATCACCGAGTGGAAGCCGTTCACCGGCACCATCCCGCCGCTCACCGAAGCGGCGTGGCAGGCAGAGTTCGCCCGCTACCAGCAGATCGGCCAGTATGAGCAGCTGAACCGCGGCATGACGCTGGCCGAGTTCAAGAACATCTTCTTCTGGGAATATCTCCACCGGCTGCTCGGCCGGGTGATCGGCCTGGCCTTCGCCCTGCCACTGCTCTGGTTCTGGATCCGCCGCGCCATCCCCCGCGGCTATGGCTGGCGGCTGGTCGCGCTGCTCGCATTGGGCGGGCTGCAGGGCGCACTCGGCTGGTGGATGGTCAAGTCGGGCCTGAACAAGACCAGCACCGCGGTCGACCATTTCTGGCTCGCCGCGCACCTGATGACCGCGCTGTTCACGCTGGGCGGCATCATCTGGACCGCGCTCGACCTGCTCGCCCTCAAGCGCAATCCCCGCGCCCGCCCGGCCCGCCTCACCGGCCTCGCCTCCATCGTGCTCGCCGTCCTCGCCGTCCAGCTCTTCTACGGCGCGCTCGTCGCGGGCCTTCGCGCGGGCCTGGTGACCGATCAGTGGCCGCTGATGAACGACCGGTTCTTCCCCGGCGTCAGCCAGGCCGGCCAGAGCCTGGGGCACATCCTCTTCTCCGATCCGGCGGTGGTCCACTTCATCCATCGCTGGTGGGCCTGGGTGACGGTGGCGGCGCTGGTCGTGCTGTCGCGCAAGGTGCGGGCCGCCGATCGCCGCGCCTCGATCGCGATCCACACCGCCTTCGGCACCCAGATCCTGCTCGGCATCGCCACGGTGATGGCCGGCATGCCGATCTGGCTCGCCGCGCTCCACCAGCTGACCGGGGCGCTGGTCGTCATCGCCACCGTCTGGGGCGCCCATGTCGCGGGCGGCAAGCGCGCTTGAGCGAGCTCGCACTCTTCTACGTGACCTTCGCCACGCGGGCGGATGCCGAGCGCGTCGCCGAGGCGGTGCTGGCCGAGCGCCTCGCCGCCTGCGCCAACATCCTCGCGCCCTGCACCTCGCTCTACCTGTGGCACGGGGAACTCGAGCGCGCCGAGGAAGTGCCGGTGCTGTTCAAGACCCGCCCGATGCTCGCCACCCGGCTGCGTGAGCGGATCGCCGCGCTCCACCCCTATGACCTGCCGGTGATCGAGAGCTGGACCGTCACCGCCGGCGCGGATGTCGGGGCCTGGGTGGAAGCCGAGACGCGCTGATGCTGCTCGCCGCGATTGTCCTCCAGGCAAGCGTGGCGCCTTTCTCCCCACCGATCGACGCGCCGCTCCGTGTCGTCACCGAACGCCGCGAAGATGACCGCCTCTATCGCATGGAGCGCCACCTCCGCTTCCTGCGCGAAGGCGAAGGCTATCGCGCCGAAGTGACGCTCCGCACGGCGACCGGCGACACCGGCGATGTCAGCGGCGCGCTCTACGAGGCCGGCTTTGGCGCCCTGGCCGGCCAGATGCTCGTCTTCCATCTCGATCGAAGCGGCGCGGTCACGGCGATCGACGACATGCCGGCCCTGTGGGAGCGCTTCTGCCAGCGCGCCGCCGAGAGCGCCGCCGAGCGCCGCTCTCTCGCGCCGCCCGAGCGCCAGAAGCTCGCGGCGCGGATCGCCACGCCCCTGCGGGCGCTGCCGCCCGAGCGACAGCGCGCGATGCTCGCCTCGTTCGCCCTGGCGGTGATCGCCGACGAGGCGATGACGCCCGGCACCATGCCGGTCCGCCTGCCCGGCCGCGCGATCCATGGCGGTGCGACGCCGCTCGACGGGACGCGCACCGTCGCGGCCCTTCCGGGCGGACGGCTGCGCAGCACCACCAGCGCCGCGGCCGAGGGCGTGACCCTCGATCGCGTGACCGAAGTCGATCCGCGCACCGGCCTGGTCACCCGGGCGAGCAAGACCCTGCGTATCCGAGCCGGCGGCCTGGAGAAGGTCAGTGTCACCCTGCTCACCGTGGATCCGATCGCCGAAACGCGCTGATTTCCGGCATCCACCGAGGGGGAAACGCCCCACGGTATCCAGATACCCGTCAGCAAACCCGCGCTTTTCTTGACTTTTCCAATCCGAATCGTCAGAGGGCTATCAACCGCGCTGCCGGAAACGGCGGCGCGCTCGCGTTTCATACTCGAAAGGTCCCAGCCCATGAAGGCGCTGATGAAGACCACCAAGTCGGCGAAGCCGGCCGAGGTGGAGAAGAAGTGGCACATCGTCGACGCCGAAGGGCTGATCGTCGGTCGTGCAGCCGTGGTGATCGCCAACGTCCTGCGCGGCAAGCACAAGACGAGCTTCACCCCGCACGTCGATTGCGGTGACAATGTCATCGTGATCAACGCGGACAAGATCCGTTTCACCGGCAAGAAGCTGGCCCAGAAGGTGTACTACAAGCACACCGGCTATGCGGGCGGCATCAAGGGCATCACCGCCGCCAAGGTCCTCGAAGGCCGCTTCCCGGAGCGCGTCCTGGAGAAGGCCGTCGAGCGCATGATCCCGCGCGGTCCGCTCGGTCGCCAGCAGATGCGCAACCTGCGCATCTACAACGGTGCTGAGCATCCCCATGAGGCCCAGAACCCCGAGGTCCTCGACATCGCCGGCATGAGCCGCAAGAACAAGGTGGGCGCATAATGTCCGACAACCGCCAGTCCCTTTCCGATCTCGGCGCCATCGCCGCCGGTGAGCAGGCCGTGGCCGCCCAGGCCCAGGCTTCGTCCGACGACCGCGCCGAGGCGTATCTCGCCGGCCAGCTCGACGAGCCGGTCAACACCGCCCCGCTGCGTGCGCAGGAACTCGACAAGTTCGGCCGCGCCTATGCGACCGGCCGTCGCAAGGACGCCGTTGCGCGCGTCTGGCTGAAGCCGGGCACCGGCAAGATCACGATCAACGGTCGTGACCAGGAAGTCTATTTCGCGCGTCCGACGCTGCGTCTCGTCATCAACCAGGTGTTCGGCATCACCGAGCGCGAAGGTCAGTACGACGTGATCGCCACCGTCAAGGGCGGCGGCCTCTCGGGCCAGGCCGGCGCGGTGAAGCACGGCATCAGCCAGGCGCTCACCAAGTACGAGCCGATCCTGCGCACCCCGGTGAAGCGCGCTGGGTTCCTGACCCGCGACAGCCGTACGGTCGAGCGTAAGAAGTACGGTAAGGCCAAGGCCCGTCGTAGCTTCCAGTTCTCGAAGCGCTAAGCGCCTCGGCAACTGCCAAGGAATTGAGGCGGTCCGGCAACGGGCCGCCTCTTTTCGTTTGGGGTTCGCGCGGCTAGCCTCGCGCCATGGCGCTCGACGATCCCGACACGACCCGCATCCTCGCCTTTCTGGAGGGGATCGGGATTCCCGTGACTCGGGGCAGGATCGAGGGCGACAGCTTCCTGCCCGGCATCGAGGTGCGGGATGGCGGGCTGGTGCTCGATCCCGCGCGCTCCTTCTATCCGGGGGACCTGCTCCACGAGGCGGGCCATATCGCCGTCACCGATCCCGCCGACCGCCCGACGCTCTGCGCGGTCCGTGACGATCCCGGCGAGGAGATGGCGGCGATCGCCTGGTCCTACGCCGCCGCCCGGGCGATCGGGATCGACACGCAGGTGCTGTTCCACGCCGATGGCTATAAGGGCGGCGGCGCGGCGCTGGCGATTGCGTTCGACAAGGGCTCCGGCCCCGGTGCGCCGATGCTCCAGTTCTACGGCATGACGGCGGAGGCACATCAGGCGGAAGCGCTGGGTTTGCCCGCCTATCCCGACATGGCGCGCTGGCTGCGCTAGGGATTGCGGATCAGGTCATACAGCGCCACCCGGAAGACCAGCCCGCCCGCCGCGCCGCTCGCACCCGTGATCAGCGGCGCGGCGATGTCGCCCCACACCATAGTCGGCCCGATCCACAGCAGCAGCGGCAGGAATCCGATCGCGCCGCCCACTGCCATCGCGATCCACCAGTTCAGCGCATGGCGGCGCTCGAACCACAGATATGCCGGCAGCCCCAGCACCAGCGCATGTCCGAAGGCGATCGGAAATCCGAGTATCAGGCCGTTCAGCAGGACGAACGGCATCACGGCAAAGCCTGACGGCACGTCCCGCGAGATCAGAAAGGAGACGATGGCACCGCCGGCCAGGCTGGCGGCGATCGACGCAACGAGCAAGCTGCCCATCACCTTGCCGAAAGGCGCCGGCTCCCTCATGCGCGCACCAGCCAGCCGGCATAGTGCACCACTTCGCCCAACAACGGCAGGCTGACGCCGACCTCGAAGCGGAAGCGCTCGCCCTCCTGCCACTCGCGCGCGGCGATGCGCGGGCCGAGCCAGCGCGGCATCCGCACGCCGAGCACGGTCCAATTGCGCAGCACCATCCGCAGCCCCTCCCCGTCCGATGGCAGGTCGAAGGCGAAGCGTAGCGGCCCGAACCGCTCGGCAACACCCTGCCCGACCTGGCTCAGCTCGCTGGAAAAGGCATGCCCGCCAAAGTCGCGCGTCCAACGCTCCTTGCCGCGGCGCGCCGAGAAGGCGACGTGGAGCGGATGATCGCCAGCCGGCGGGAAGCCCATCATCCGGCCCACCAGCCATGCCAGTCCCCTGCCCCGCCGCACTGCGCCCTCGCCTGCGGCACCTGCATCGCCGGTGAAGTCGTGTATCTCGCGCACCCGCACCGGCAGTTTCGCGAAACGCCCGCCCATCGCCCGGGCATAAAGCGGATCGATCAGCCGCTCGGTCATCGCATGGCGGATCGCCAGTCCGGCGAACAGCGGCTCGAACTGGTCGAGCGCCAGCAACCCGCTCGCATCCCGGGCGCCGGGCGCCCCCCGGCCGGCGAGCACCTCCTCGGCCAGAAGCTGCGCGGCGAGCGTCGGGATCTCCGGACCGTCGCCCTTCTCGGCGATCAGCGTCCAGCGCCGCTCGATGCCCGATCCGGTGAGCGTCACCGTCATCGCCGAACGGTCGCTGCGCGCCCAGCCGGTGAAGCGCTGGAGCCGGTGCAGCCACGGCGCAGCCCCTCTCAGCGTGCCGATCCATCCCCAGCGCACCGGCCAGCTCATCGCCCATAGCCCGAGCATGTGGAGCCCCTGCTCGGTGCCCGCGCGGAAGGTCACCGCAGGCTTTCCGGGCAGCATCTCGGGCATCAGGCTCAGGTCCGGCACCTCGGCGAGCGCGACCCAGCGGCGCAGCGGCGCGCTGCCGGGGATGGCGAAGGCCTCGCGGCGCAGCGCCTGCCAGCCTGCCGCCTGCGTCCAGCGCTGCCCGCGCCATAGCCGCACCGGCCTGCCGACATAGGAGAGGATCGCCTCTGCCACCGCGAGGCCCGCCACCGCCCGGTTCGAAGCGCTGAGCGCGATCTCGACCCGCTCCACGCGCGCCAGCCCGCGCGCGAGTTCCCGCGCCACCGCGCCCGACAGCGCCGGCAGGCTCGACGCACCGCTCAGGATCGGCACCTCGACCTTCGCGCCCTTGTTGAGCGCCGCGATGCCGGTCACGAAGTCCCGCGCGTCCGCCAGGTCGAGATAGGGGATGCGCATCGCGATGCACGCCTCGGGCACGGTGGTGCCGCTGCCCTGAAACGGCCCGGCGGCATCGATCACCAGGTCCGGCCGCTCGCGGGCCAGCACCATGCCGATGCCGTTGGTCCGGTTCGCGACGATCGGCTCGGCGCCCGGATGCGCCGCGCAAAAGGCCGCCGCCTTGTCATGGCTCCGCCCCGCCACCAGCACGGCATGCCCGGCGCCGAGCAGTCGCCGGCTCAGCCGCGCGCCGAACCCGCCATAGCCGCCAATGACCAGGATACGGCTCACGCGGTCTCCTCCACGCGCCGCAGCGGGCGCACGGTACGGATCGCCAGCCCCGAGCTCGCGCCGCATAGGGCACAGAACAGCAGCGGGCCCATAGCCTGGTCAGGCGACAGGTCGCTCAAGGTGGCCGAAATCAGGGAAAAGAAGCCGAGCGGCACCGCTCCGGCCACCGCGCCGAGCAGCCCGGCCGTCCACCGCCGGATCGGTAGGAACCGCGATGCCGCGCCCCATAGCGGCAAACCGACAAGGAACAGGTGGAGAAAGGCGATAAAGCACCCCGCCCCGAACCCGGCCAGCAGCGCGGGCAGATGGTAAAAATCTCCCATGAAGGCGAGATAGGCGGTGCCCAGCCCCGCCGGCGCCGCCATCCCGGCCAGCCCGGCGAGCGCGAAGTTCGCGTCCTCGCTCATCCGGCCACGCGCCGCCCGTAAACCGCCCGGAACGCCAGTCCGCCAGCCAGCCCGGGCCCGCCGAACCCCAGCGCCAACCTGGGCAGCGCGCCCAGGTCGACATGCCCGCGATTGAGCAAGGCCAGCAGTAGCAATGGCACGACACCGACCAGGAAGCCGGCAAGCGCGACCTGCAGCCACCCCATCCAGCCGCGCGAATCCAGGTAGAGATAGAGCGGCAGTCCGATGAACCACATGTGCAAGGCGGCGAGCGGCGCCCCGAACAGGAAAAGGAGCAGCATCGCCTCCAGTCCCTCACGGCTGGCGCCGCTGGCGATCAGCAGCACCAGGCCCGGCGCCAGCGCCGCGGCGACGATCCCCGCCGCGCTCGCGGCTGCGATGGTTGGCACGCTCTTCATTCCGCCGGATCCGCGAACACGCAGAGCTGGTGAACCAGCTCGCCGAGCAGCGGATGGACCAGGTCGAGGCTGAACACGAAGCGTCCGCCGCCAATGTCCATATGCCCCACCGTCAGCCGGCCCGGCATCGCCCAGCCGGGCAGCTTCACCCGCAGCCTGCCGAGCTTCAGGAAATAATGGTCGCCGACGAACAGCAGCGCCCCGCCTTCCTCCTCCAGCCTGAGCGCGATCCCTACGCCAAGCCCCAGATATTCCTCGATTCCCGTCGGTCCGGCGAAGCGCTTGGCGCTGTGGATAACCTGTGGAAAACCCTGTGCACGGCCATATTGCCGCGTCCAGTATTGGCCCTGCCCCTCGGCATCCGCTGTCACGCTGACGCTGGCCGACACGCCAATGTCCGTGCCGAGCGGCAGCGGCCCGCCGATCAGCCGCGCAACCTGTGCCAGCACGCGCCCGGCAAGGCTCATCCGGCACTCGGCGATTTCACCCAGATAGGAGACGCAGGCGCCCGGCGCGATCTTGCGCAGGAAGCGGCGGCGCGTCGCCGGCGGCAGGAACAGCCAGCGCTCGCCGAGCAGCCGGGCAAAGGGGCTGGCTTCGTCGTCCAGGCGCGGCGCCTGCGCCCGGTGCCAATCGGCATAGCGGGCCAGCGAACCCGGTGCATATCCGATTGCCGCACCCATGGGGACACTCCCTTCCTTTACTCGCTCTTGCCCTTGGGCAGGAATGCCAGGACCTTCTTGCCCAGCCGGATCAGCATCATCAGCCGCCCCGGCTGCACGCTCATCATCTGCTGGTACCAATCGTCGATCGTCACGACGAAGTCCTGCATCGCCACGATCCGCTGCCGCGCCGTGTCCGATATGGCGGCATCGCGCTTCGCTTCCTCGGTGCAGATGCGCAGCGCCGCCACCGCCGGGTCGATCTCGCGCTCCTTGCGGCCCTGGGCGATGCGGGTGAGCATCTGCATCAGGTCGACCTCGGCCTCGTAATGATCGCGCCGGTCGCCCATCACCGGCACCCGCCGGATCAGCTTCCAGCCAAGCAGCTCCTTCAGGCTGTTCGACGTGTTGCTCCGCGCGATGCGCAGCGTGTCGCTGATCTCCTCGGCATTCAGCGGCCGGTCGGAGAGGTAGAGCAGCGCATGGATCTGGGCGACCGAACGGTTCACCCCCCATTGCCCGCCCATCTCGCCCCAGTGCAGCACGAACTGCTGCACCGCGATCGGCAATTGAACGGCGTTGTCCGTAATTTCTGTCATGACAGAAATATGAGACAGAATTGCGTGGGAGTCAATCGCCTTCGCGATCCGTCCCGCACCAGCCTCGCCTCGTCGCCAGCCCCGCCATTGCGATCCCGCAACGACCGGCCTGCACTGCGGGGTTTGCGCGGCGCGCAATCGCGATGAAGATTTCCTTAGGTATTTCTGCAGGTTGTCCCGATTTTCCCTCTAAATTATTCAAAGACGTGCAGGTCGCGGCTTTTCCGCGGGCTCGGGGGACTTCGGGTGTTCGTACAACGCAAACTGGCCGTGCTCAGCGCGGGACTCGGTATGCTCGCGCTCGCTGGCTGCGATGGCGGCGGTGGCGGCGGTTCGTCGTCGAGCGGCAGCGCCGGCGGCGTGGTCGCCGCGCCCAGCCCCACGCCCACCCCGGTGGTGTTCACCGATGGCGACGCCGCGCGCCTCGCCAAGCAGGCGAGCTTCGGCCCCACGCCCGACCTGGTCGCCCGGATCAAGTCGCTCGGCGCCACCGCCTGGGTCGACGAGCAGCTCGCGGCGTCGTCGAGCACCTATGCCGATCTCGCCGTCGAGGTCCGCCGCGATTTCTGCGCCGCGAACGACACGGTGTGCAGCCGCGCCCATTTCAGTCGCACCCCGGTGGCGATGCGCTTCTACGCCAATGCCGTCGCCGGATCGGACCAGCTGCGGCAGCGCACCGCCTTCGCGCTCGGCCAGATGGTCGTCGCGTCCGAGGCCGAGGTGAACTCGACCGCCGGCATCGCCGCGTTCAACCAGATCTTCCTCGCCAACGCCTTCGGCAATTACCGCGACATCCTCGCCCAGGTGACGATGCTCGGGTACATGGGCGACTATCTCGACATGGCCGACAGCAACAAGTCGGGCCCGTCGGAGAACTATGCCCGCGAACTGCTCCAGCTCTTCTCGATGGGCCCGGACCAGCTCAACATGGACGGCAGCCTGAAGCGCGACGCGAACGGCGCGGCCATCCCCAACTATACGACCGACGACATCAAGGGCGTGGCCAAGGCGCTCACCGGCTGGACCTATGCCCGGGTCGGCGGCGCCGCGATCACCGACGGCAATGCCCGCGACTATTCCAAGCCGATGATCCAGGTGCCGACGCGCTACGACACGACGCAGAAGAGCTTCCTCGGCACCAGCGTCGCCGCGGGCGCCACCCAGGATGCCAGCGTCGCCGCCGTGGTCGATGCCGCGTTCAACAGCCCCTCCACCGCGCCCTTCGTCGCGCGGCACATGATCGTCCATCTCGTCACGGCGAATCCCAGCCCGGCCTATGTCGGCCGCGTGGCGGCGGTGTTCGCCGACAATGGCGCCGGCAAGCGCGGCGACATGAAGGCGGTGATCCGTGCGATCCTGCTCGACGGCGAGGCGCGCAACGCGCCCGGCACGACCAGCGGCAAGCTCAAGGAGCCGGTGCTGCTGATGACCAGCCTCGCCCGCGCGATCGGCTTCGCGACCGACGGCTATGTCTTCACCACCCGTGACACCAGCCTGGGCCAGCCGGTGTTCCGCGCGCCTTCGGTGTTCAACTTCTATCCGGACGATTTCCCGCTGCCCGGATCGACCACGCTGAAGAGCCCGGCATCGAAGCTGCTCAACACCTCGAACGTGCTGCGCTGGCACAATTTCGTCTATGACTGGACCGTCTCGGGCGATGCCAGCCGCAGCGAATATGCGCTCGATTCGGGCCTGCCCATGTCGTCGCTCACCCAGCCGGTCTGGGCGCCCTGGGAAGCGATGGGCACCGATCTCGACGCGATGGTGGCGCGGATCGACCTGACCCTGTTCGCCAACACGCTCAGCCAGGCGCAGAAGGACGCGCTGAAGAGCGCCGCCACCCCCATCACCAACACCGACGCCACCGTCCAGGCGCGCCGCCGCGCCCAGATGATGCTCTACGTCGCGGCCTCGAGCCCGATGTTCCTGGTCGACCGCTGAGGAGCCGGACCGATGACGTTTTCCCGACGCGATCTCCTGAAGGTCACCGCCGGTGCCGGTGCGCTCGCCGCGATCGGCCAGCTCGGCCGCACCACCGCGATGGCCGCGCCGAACGGCAGCTACCGCGCGATGGTCGGCGTGTTCCTGTTCGGCGGCAATGACAGCTGGAACATGGTGATCCCCACCGATGCCCGGCACGCCGCCTATCTCGCCGCGCGCGGCACCGTCGGCATCGCCGCCAGCCGCCTGACCGCGCTCACCGGCACCGCCTATGCGCTCCACCCGGCGATGGCCGCGCTCCGCCCGATCTGGGACGAGGGCAGCCTGGGTCTGGTGCTCAACGCCGGCACGCTCTACGCGCCACTGACCAAGGCGACCTATCAGTCGCGCGCCGATCTGCGCCCGATGAACCTGCTCAGCCATTCGGACGAGCAAGCGCACTGGCAGGGCCTGCGCGCCCGCGACTTCGCCACCGACGGCTTCATGGGCCGGTTGACCGACCGGATGGGCGCAAGCTCGATCCCGTCGATGATCTCGATCGCCGGCTCGAACCTGGCGGTGATCGGCAAGACCAGCTCGGCGCTCGTCCTGCCCTCCACCGGCACCCTCAGCCGATCGGGCTATTCGACCACGTCGAACGCCGCCAACAATGCCAAGAACAACGCCCTCGGCGTCTTCGCCGGCGCCACCGGCCTGGGCGACGTCGCCGAGGGCAGCGCCCGAGACATCAACGCCAGCTATGCCCAGGCGACCACCACCAACGGCATCATCTCGGCGAACAGTTCGCTCGACGGCTATTTCGTCAACCCGACCACCGGCGCCGCGCTGACCAGCGACGTCGCCCGCCAGCTGATGCGCGTCGCCCGGATGATCGATGCGCGCGGCAGCCTCGGTCACAACCGTCAGAGTTTCTTCGTCAGCCAGGGCGGCTATGACAATCACTCGGGGCAGGTGAATGGCGGCACCAACGACACCGGCACCCATGCCAACCTGCTCGGCGACCTCGCCATGGCGCTGGCCGGATTCCACCGCGCGATGCAGTCGATCGGCATGGCGGAGAACGTCACGGCGTTCACGATGAGCGATTTCGGCCGCACCTATCGCGGCAATGCCCAGAACGGCACCGACCATGCCTGGGGCGGCAACCACCTCGTGGTCGGCGGCAACGTCACGCCCGGCGGCATCTTCGGCGCCTATCCGGATCCGGTGCTCGGCGGCGCCACCGACGTCAGCAGCGAGGGCCGCTTCGTTCCCGCCGTGGCGCAGGAGGAATATATCGGCGCGATCGCCCGCTGGCACGGCGTCAGCGATGCCGACATGCCCTATGTCTTCCCCAACTGGTCGATCTGGAGCACGGGCGGGCGCGGGCCGCTGGGCCTGTTCCGCACATAGTTCTTCCGCGCTTAACGACGTATCCGGATTGCGCTATCGTTCCGCCCCGGTAATGGGGCGCGCCTTCGGGAGGGCGAACGATGGCCAATCTCTACCGCATAACGCCGTTCATGCACGTGCCGGACTTCGAGAAGGCGCTGTGGTTCTTCACCGAGGTGCTGAGCTTCGAGCTCTATTTCCGCACGCCCAACTATGCCTATGTCCGGCGCGAGCAGGCGGCTTTCCGCATCCTGGAGAATGCCGGCGACGACGGCGCGCCGCCGGGCAATCGCCGCTTCTGCTACTATGTCGATGTCGAGGACGTCGACGCGATCGCCGCCGAGCTGGCCCCCAAGGCGCCCCTGCTCAACGACGGCGACATCTATGGCCCGATCGACCAGATGTACGGCCAGCGCGAGCTGATGGTGGTCGCTCCGGACGGGAACCTGCTGGTGTTCGGCCAGGATATCTCGAAGCGCTGATCAGCAGCTGGGGGACTGGGGCAGCTTGCTCCAGCCGCGGTCGCGCTGGGCGAAGGCATCGCCCGCCATGCCGCTCGCCCGTGCCTTGCGTACGCTTGCCGTGGCATTGCCCTGGCTGGTGCTGGTGCCGAGCACCACGGCATAGTTGCGGCTGATCTGCGTCTGCCACAGCTCGGCGCATTGCCCGGAGGCCTGGATCCGGCGGATCTGGGCCTGCGCGTCGTCCAGCCCGGAGGCATCCAGCGGATAGCTTCCCATCACCGCAAACCAGCCGGTCTGCGCCGCGGCGGTCTGCTGCACGGCCTGCTGTTCGGCCGGCGACGCCGGCGGCAGCTTGGCGGCGACCTGCTTGAGCGAGGCCGAGGCGATGGTCAGGTCCTTCTGGCTGCGCGAGACGTCCGATATCGCCGCTGCGATCTGCCGCTCGCTGTTCGCGGATCCGGCCGCCTTCTGCGCCTGTTGCAATGCCTGGTTGGCGACCTGGAGGTTGTCGAGCGCGGCCACGAGCTTCGCGTCGCTGACCCGCAGCGCGGCGCGGGCCTGTCTGAGGTCGTCGGACAGGGTGAAGATGTACCAGATCGCCACCCCCGCCGCGAACAGCGTCGCCGCTAGGCCCAGCACGAACATCGGCGCCACGCGCAGCGCGGACCTGCGCAGCTTGTCGATATTCTCGGTGAGCGAGGCCAGCTCCGCCTCGGAGAAGCTGGTGCTCATGACCGGCCCGCGAGCTGCTGGATGATCGTCGACACCAGGTCGAACGACTTGTTGAGGAAGAAGGAAACCCGCGCCGCCGATGCCGCGATCAGTCCCGAGGCGCCGAACACCATCGCGAGCTGCGGCACCGAAATCTGCCGGGTCTGGAACAGGAAGACCAGACAGACGATCAGCAGCACGAACGAGACGATCGCGCAAATCAGGTACAGGATTCGTTCGATCGCGAACATGCGCATCAGTCTATCGAGCGCATCCAGGGTTCGACCGACAAGATCTTCGTTCGAATGCGGTGGCATTCAACTCGCCCCCTATTACCCGATATCGGGTTTACCACAGGGACCGAATGAAGGAAATGCTTCGAACCATTATGGTCGCTATAATGCGACGCTTCCTTCCCCCATGAACCGTGCCCTTGTCGAGAAGCTCGCCCCCGCCACGATGATCTCGTTGAACGAGGGCGGCTTGGCCCGCACGCGTTCGGACAGCGTCCCCGCCCCGATCAGCCGCACCGTCCGCCCGCCGATCTCGCGCTCGATGTCGAACGGATCATGGACATGGCCGGTCAGCACCGCATCGGCCCCCGCCTGGGCCAGCGCATCGAGCGCCTCGGCACCGCGCCTGGTCTGCGAGGTCGCCACCGTGCCGCCCTCGACCAGCGGATGGTGGCAGGCGACGAACACCAGTCCGCCCGTCGGCACCGCCTCGACCAGCGCCAGCGATTCCTGCAGCGCCCGATCGCTCACATAGCCCTTCGACCAGTTGAGCCGCCACTGGAAGCGTGCGGTGGTCTTGAGCGGCACCACCGCCACACCCTTCACTTCGAGCGGCTTCTCGATCATCTGCTCGAGCGCCCGGTAGCGCTTGTAGGGCGTCACGAACCGCGCCCAGAGATTGAAATAGGGCAGGTCGTGGTTGCCGACTTCCACCGTCACCGGCCGGCCGAGGTCCTTGAGCCACTTCGCCGCAGCGCTGAATTCCCTCGCCCGCGCCTGCATGGTCAGGTCGCCGGTCATGATCACCGCGTCGGGCTGCTCTTCCTTCACCCGCGTACCGAACCACTCGACCGCGGCGCGGTCCTCGCGCCCGAAATGGACGTCGCTGACATGGAAGAGACGCGTCATCCCAGCTCCTCGCGTGTCGCGATGAAGGCCTTGCGGCTCATGCCGGCCTTGATCGCGGTGCCGGGCGGTAGCGACACCGGCTCCCCGTCGAACAGTGCGAGCACCGGCTTGTTCCCTTTGGGGCTGAGACCGTCGGCCAGGCTCTCGCTGACCGCGTGCGCCGCGACCCAGTCGCCGGTCAGCCATTCCCAGCCGAGCTGCACGATCGAGCCCCAGTCGCGCGCGTCGACCGCCGCGACGTGCAGTTCCCTGCCCTCGGGCCGCACGAACACTGCCTGATATTTGTCCCTGAGCGCCGGCACGCCGTCGATCCGGATGCCGCTGCCGCCAAAGGTCCGGTTCCACGCGACATGCGCGGCCTGGAACAGCTTCTTGATCGCACCCTTGCGCACCGCCTCGCGCGCCCGGAACCAGGCGGTCGCCGGCCCCAGGATCAGTCCAACAAATGCACGATGCTCGCCCGCCTCGATATAGGGCAGCGCCACGCGCGTGGTCTCGTCATGCGCCGCCTCGATGATCGCCTTGGGATCGAGCGTGGGGTGCAGCGACTTGGCGAGCAGGTTCATCGTCCCGCCGGGCAGGATCAGGAAGCTGCCCTTCCAGCTGGCCAGCGCGCAGAGCGCGGTGTTGATCGTCCCGTCGCCCGCGAACAGCACGACGGTGTCCACCTTCTTGCGGGTGAGCGCGGCCCCCTTGGGGATTTCCTCCGCCGGGAATTCGGTGCGACCGACCAGGGTGAGCCCGCGTTCCTCGAACACGGCCTCCAGCGCGTCGCACTTGGCCTTGGTGGTCGATCCCGATCCGGGGTTGGTTATGAACCAGAGTCTTTCCATCCCGGTCGTAACGCTCGGGAATCGATTTGGCTCAATAGCGGTAGAGCCGCACCTTCTGGATGTCGAACTGGCCCGGCGGCAGGCGGACGTGCCGACCCTGGTGGGTCTGGTCGCCGTTGAGCTTGCGCCCGGCGACCCATTTGCCGTCGACGAACTTGCCTTCCTCGACGAAATCCAGGCCCACGCGCGGCTCGAAGGTCACCGTGATCCCGCTGCCGGCGACCAGGTAATCCTCGCCGCCCAGCCACAGGATGATCCCGCCATGCTCGGCCGCATCCTGCTTTTCCTTCCCCGTCCAGGGATCGACGAAGCTCACGGTCATCTTGTAGCTGCCCAGCGTCGCCACCTGCGGGCTGCTGTCGACCACGCCCTCGAAGCTCACCGTCGGCGAGAAGCCGTCGCGCGCCTTGGCCGTGAACAGCGAGGGGGTCAGCTGGTCGAGCATCGCGTAGAAACTGCCCAGCCGGTCCTTGTCGTCGATCTGCTCGATCGCGAAGGGGCTGAACCCGATCGCGCCGTGCTTGCCGATGATCCGCATCGCATTGGCCGGCGCGCGCGGGTCGCCCGCCTCGTTCGCCTCGGGCACGAACAGGACGTTGCCCGGCACGACATAGCCGTCGGCGATCCCGGCGAAGTTGGGGAAGTAGATATCGGGCGAGAGCATGTCGATCGCCGGCGTCGCCTCCCGCCACTCCCGCATCAGGTGCGCCAGCGGCCCGCCGCTCGGATATTCGCCCGGCAGCTTGTTCGGCCGCGCCTGCGCGCCGTTGACGTACATCGGCAGCTTGTATTCGCGCTTTCCCGCCTCCGCGACGGCATTTGCGAAACGCGCATAGTGGTGCGCGGTGAAGCCTTCCTCGCTGCCCTTCCACTTGGCGAAGGCGGCGTCCGCCAGCGCGCCATGCTCGCGCGCGATCGGCAGGAAGCCCATCTCGTTCTCGACCTGGACCATCAGCACGGTGTGCTTGTCGCCGTCGGTCGCCTTGAGGTGCTTCATCACCGCCGCGAAGGCGCGGGCATCGGCATCGAGCGTCGCCTTGCCGAACACCGAGAGGATGTCCTGCGGCTGCCCGTCCTTGCCGGTCGAGCGCAGGAAGCGCTTGCTGTCGCGCTTCACCCAGGCGGGGGCATAGGTCGACATGCTGTTCTTCCAGCTGCCGAACCACAGCAGCACCAGCCGCATGTCGTGCGCACGGGCATCCTCGACCAGCCAGTCGAGGCTCGAGAAGTCGAACTTCCCCTCCTCCGGCTCGATCGCTTCCCAGGTCACCGGCGCCAGCACCGTGTTGAGGTTCATGGCCTTGAGCCGCTGCCAGTGCGGCGCCAGCCAGGCGCGATCCGTGGCCGATGAGTTCCCCAGCTCGCCACCGCGTATCAGGAACGGCTTGCCATCGACGATCAGTCGGCCGCCCTCCAGATGCGGCGTCTGCGCGAGCGCGGGGGTGGCGAGGACCAGGGCGAGCGGGGCGAGCCAACGGAGCATGGATGGCACAATAGTCTGAGTAATTGCATCTGAAAAGACCCAGCTTGCGCCGTCCCGCGCGCTGCGCCACGGCTCGCGGCCCAGATTGGAGTAGCCCATTGTCCCGAGCCGATTTTCAACGCATCGCGCCGCCGCAGCTCATAGCCGAAGTGCGCATGTACGAGACAGCCGAGGGGGGCTGCGAAAGCGCGGCGGAGCCGGGCTGGACCTGCCCGGTGATGACGGAAACGACCAGGCCGCGAATCGGCTGGGACGCACTGCCGCTGCTTCGCGACGAACCGCTGCACCCCGGCGAGACCCGCACGCTGGGCTTCGTCTTCCTGTCGGGCGAGCCCGCGGTCCGCGCGCTGCGCGAAGCGGGGCACTTCTATCTGTGGGAGGGCCGCATCATCGGCGAGGGCCGGGTGATCGATTGAAGCTGGGAAGCTGGAGCGGGTAGCGGGAATCGAACCCGCGCTAGAAGCTTGGGAAGCTCCTGTGATACCATTTCACCATACCCGCTCGGGTCGGATGCCGATGCCACAGGCCCGGCGCCCCGGTCAACACCTCTCGCTCAATCCGCCGGGACTTGCGCCCAATCCAGCCCGGAACGGCTGAGATATTTCAGCAGGCAGTCGGCGCGCATCAAGCCAGTTCCTCGATCGCGACATCGGCGCCGGCCCATTCCTCCGCCGCGACCTGGCCGATCGGCCGGGAGATCCCCCGCGTCAGCGCCGCCGGCACCGTCACGCGGAAGCCACGCGCGGTCAGCCCCTCGACTGCCCAGCGCACGCAATAGTCCGCCGCGACGCCGACCACCGTCACCTCGTCGATCTCCCCGCGGAACAACCCGGAGAAGAACGCCTCGCGATCCACCGAACCGCCCTCGCGGATCGATTCGACGACGAGGCCCGGCTCGGCCCACATGTCGAACACGCCCTTTTCCAGCCGCCACGTCGCGATCGCGGGATCGACCACATCCGGATCGACCACCAGCGCCCAGCCCGGCGTACCCTTCTCGCAATGCGGTGGGAACTGCTTCGCCTCCTCCGACACGGCATAGACCGCCGGCACATGCGTATCGAAGGTGAACAGCACCCCGGCCGTCTCCTCGGGGTCCAGCCCGGCCAGCCAGTCCCGCATCGGCGTGACGATCTGCTCGGCGCCGGGGACCGGCAGCGCGCCGTCGGCCGCCACGAAATCCCGCTGCATGTCCACCACGATCACGAAGTTCGACATCACCTGTCTCCCAATCACGCCGCTTTACTTATGTTCACAACGCGAATAAGTAAAGTGCATAACGCATATAAGGGTGATGCGATGGACCAGGCCGCTTTCCTCGAAAGCTATGATCCCGCCGCGTTCGAGCGCCCCTCGGTGGCGGTCGACCTGATCCTGATGAGCGTGATCGACGGCGCCCCCGCCGTGCTGCTCACTCGCCGCGACCAGCATCCGTTCCAGGACGGCTGGGCGCTGCCCGGCGGGTTCGTCGGCATCGGCGAGAGCCTGGATGCCGCCGCCCACCGCCTGCTCGCCGAAAAGGCGCACATGGCCGATGCCTATGTCGAGCAGCTCTACACCTTCGGCGCGGTCGAGCGGGATCCGCGCATGCGGATCGTCAGCGTCGCCTATTTCGCGCTGATCCCGGCCTGCGCCTTCGCCGCCGCATTGAAGGGCACTCCGGAACTCGCCCTCGCCAGGCTGACCGTCCAGCCCGGCGGCCCGGTCGAGGCCCGCCTGCCCGGAGGCGCACCGCTGGCCCTCGCCTTCGATCATGGCGAGATGCTCGGCGTCGCGATGCTGCGGCTGCGCGGCAAGCTCGATTATTCAAGCATCGCCTTCGCCCTGCTGCCCGAGCGTTTCACCCTGCGCGCGCTGCAGGATGTGTACGAGGCGATCCTCGATACGCGCCTCAACAAGCCCGCCTTCCGCCGCCGCATGCTCGATCGCGGCTGGCTGGAGCCGACCGGCGCGCGCGAGACCGGGGCGTCGTTCCGCCCGGCCGAGCTCTATCGCTACCGCCCGCCCGGTGAAGCCTCTCGCTGAGCCACCCCGCCCCGTCTATCGTCACCGGCCATATCCGGAGGAAGCCTTGCCCGTCACCGACATCGCCACCCGCGTCTACAATCATGGCTGGCGCCTCGACCCGATCGTCCGCAGCCTGCTCGACACCGATTTCTACAAGCTGCTGATGCTGCAGATGATCCGCCACCTCCATCCGGAGGTGCAGGCGACCTTCTCGCTGATCAACCGCACCAGGAGCGTCCGCCTCGCCGAAGTGATCGACGAGGCCGAGCTGCGCGCCCAGCTCGATCATGCCCGCACGCTGCGCTTCTCGAAGAAGGAGCTGATCTGGCTCGCCGGCAACAGCTTCTACGGCAAGCAGCGCATGTTCGCGCCGGACTTCATCGCCTGGCTCGCCGAGTTCCAGTTGCCCGAATACGACCTGCACAAGGTCAATGGCCAGTTCGAGCTGCACTTCGCCGGCCCCTGGACGCACACGATGATGTGGGAGATCCCGGCGCTCGCCATCGTCAACGAGCTCCGCTCGCGTGCCGCCTTGAAGGGCAAGGGCCGCTTTGAACTCGACGTGCTCTATGCCCGCGCCAAGGCCAAGATGTGGGACAAGGTCGAGCGCCTGCGCCAGCTCCCCGATCTCGTCATCTCGGACTTCGGCACGCGGCGGCGTCATGGTTTCCTCTGGCAGCGCTGGTGTGTCGAGGCGCTCAAGGAAGGCCTGGGCAACCGCTTCATCGGCAGCTCGAACGTCCTGCTTGCGATGGACAACGACCTCGAGGCGATCGGCACCAATGCGCACGAGCTGCCCATGGTCCTCGCCGCCTTGTCCGAAACCGACGAACAGGTCGCCACCGCCCCTTATCGCGTGCTGGAGGAATGGCAGGCGCATTATGACGGCAATCTGCGGATCGCCCTGCCCGACGCCTTCGGCACCACCGCGTTCCTGCAGGGCGCGCCCGACTGGGTTGCCGACTGGACCGGCTTCCGCCCCGATTCGATGCCGCCGATCGAGGGCGGCGAGCAGATCATCGCCTGGTGGCAGGCGCGCGGCCGCGATCCGCGCACCAAGCTGCTGATCTTCTCCGACGGCATGGACGTCGACAGCATCGAGGCGACCTATCGCCATTTCCACGGGCGCGTCCGGATGAGCTTCGGCTGGGGCACCAACCTGACCAACGACTTCCGCGGCTGCGACCCCGCCGGCGGCCACGACCTCGAGCCGATCTCGCTCGTCGCCAAGGTGACCAGCGCCAATGGCCGCCCCGCGGTCAAGCTGTCGGACAACCCCGCCAAGGCCACCGGCACCCCCGCCGAGATCGCCCGCTATCTGCGCATCTTCGGCGAGGCAGGTCGGGTGGCGCAGGACGTGGCGGTCTGACGACGGCACGGCTTGCAATATAGGATTTCGTTTGATTGGCTCCCGCAGCCTGGCTCGCTGCCCGGCCGCTCTTTGACCTGGTGGGAAGAATAGGATCACGGCCACGCAATAATGTTGCGCAACGCAACGCGCTGGCGGGAACCGTGTCACGTTTGCGCCCCGTGGAAATCAGCCGCGTGCGCGACCTTCGCGATCTTCGCCGAGTCGCGCCGGCACGCGGTGTAGGATGGGCAAGCGACGCCCCGACCGGGTCAGAACCCGATCGGGGACGCCGCCTCCGGCCGCGCCGCCGCTTCCGCCCGCAGCCGTCCGGCGATGTCCGCCGCGCCGCTTGCCGGCCGGTGCCGCAACTGTCGGGCCACCACCGCGAAGTCGCCAGGGGTCAGCCCGTCGAGCCCCGCCGGCGCCGCCATGCCGAAGAAGCGTTCGAACGCCCGCGCCGAACGCTCCGCTCCAAGCGGACGAAGGCCCAGTTTGAACACGAATCGTCGCAACGTCGCCGGATCGAGCTTGCCCGGATGGTTGGTCGCCGCGACCACCGGCAGCGGGTGCCGGTCGAGCCAGGTGAGCAGCTCGTTGACCTGCCCGACCTCCCAGCTCGTCTGCGCCGTGGTCCGGTCGAACAGCAGCGAGTCCGCCTCGTCGAACAGCAGCACTCCGCCCCGCCGCCGCGCCTCGGCAAAGGCATCGGCGATGTTCGCCTCGGTCTCGCCGACCCATTTGGACAGCAAGTCCGACGCGCGCTTGACCACCAGCGGCCGGTCGAGCCGCTGCGCCAGGTGCCAGGCGAGCGCGGTCTTGCCCGTGCCCGGCGGCCCGGTGAGCAGCAGCGAGACATCGGCCGCGCCGGCCCTGGCGATGCCCTCGATCACCTCCGCCACCGGCGGATCGCTTTCGTAGAGCGTCACGTCGAGCATCCCCGGCCCGGCCTGGGGCAGGTCGCCGCCGCGCAGCGCCTTGACCAGCGCCTCGGCCGATCGCACCCCGCCATCGGCCTCGCCTGCCAGCCGCCCGGCCCGGGTCGCCACGCGCAGCACCGTCGCTACCTCGGGCGCGGCGTCGAGCAGCCGCTCGAACCCTGCCCCCGGCGCCACGCCTTCATCCGCCGCGACCCGTGCCAGCATCCGCTGCCCGGCCCCGCGCGAAGGCAGGCCCAGCTTCAGCACATGGCTCATTCGCCGCAGGATCGCCCCGTCGACATTGCCGATCGCATTGGTCGTCCAGATCACCGGGACCTTGTTGGTCTCCAGCATCCGGTTGACGAACACCTTGCTGCCCGTCCGCTTCTGGAACCAGTCGCTGTCGCTTGGGGAAGCGTCGCCGATCAGGTCCTCCATCTCGTCGAACAGCAGGGCCGCGCCCCGCCCGCCGCCGAGCACCCGCTGCGACAGCTGCATCGCCGCGATCCGCGCCCAGCGATTGGGCTCGTCGCCGTCCTCGTCCGCCTCGGCCACCGCGTGCAGCCGCGCGCCCGCGGCCGCCGCCAGCGTCCGGGCGAACTCGGTCTTGCCGGTGCCCGGAGGCCCGTGGATCAGGATGTTGATCCCCATCGCCCGCTCGGCGAGCGCGCCGCGGAGCAGCCGGACCAGATAGTCCGCCTCCTCCACCGCGAAGTCGTCGAGCCCGAGCCGCGCGACCTGGCACGTGCCCGCCAGCGCCTCGAGCAGCGGCCGGCCGGGCAGCGGCGCGGTGTCGAGCACCCGCTCGAGCGACCAGCTCAGGTTGATCTCGTCCCGGCCCTGATAGTCATGGCCGAAACCGAGCAGCCCGAGCCGCACCCCCGCCGAGCGCCGCGCCAGCCGCCCGGCATCGACCGGTTCGGCTCCCGCCAGTTCGCCGAGCAGCCCGGGCAGGTCGATGCCCGCCCGGCACATCGCCTCGACCAGCCCATAGACGCGCGGCACCCTCCGGGCCGCGATCATCAGCTCGAGCAGCCCATGGTCGAGCGGCCCGAAGCCGAGCATCGCGGCCAGCTCGTCGGCGATCTGGAGCACCTGCGGGCGCATCTCGCCCACCGGCCGCCACCGCAGGGTCGCGGCCAGCAGCGCGTCCCAGCCGATAGCCTCGCTCTCCACCGCCGAGCCGGTGAGCCATTCGACATGCGGCTGCGCCCATTCGTGCACCGCCTTGGCGAGCGGCGCCGTGGCCGGAAGGTTCCGGCCGATCCGGCGGAGCATCCGCCGGACGATCTGATGTTCGTGCATAAATTCCCGTAGTCGCCCGGGCGCAGCGGACGGCACGCGCAAGCGCGCGCCGCGGCATCGGCCGGAACGCATCTCTGATCGAATTTCAAGATACGGACTGCTGCGGGCGCCGCTTGGCCCCGGCAGCGCTCAGGCGAGCTCTACAGGAACGAAGCGACGCAGGGCATAAGGCCGTTCAGGGCGCTCGTGACCAACACGTCATTTCTCCTTCGCCGGGCGGAAACGGTCCCCCGGCTGCGGCGGCGCACTACCGCCAACCCCGGCCAAATTCAAGTTGGCCCGGACACTTCCCGCCGCTAGCGTTGCGCGAAAGTTACAGGGGATATGAATATGCGGGTTCTTGCAGGCGCAGCACTGGTCGCGATGATCCTCACCGGCACCGCCGCCCAGGCGCAGCAGAACCCCCAGGCCGAAGCCCAGGCGCTCGAGCTGCTCAAGCGCGGCATCGCCTTCCGCACCGTCGCCGGCCCGGGCAACCAGACCCCCGATTATGCCGCGTACCTGAAGGAACAGCTCGTCGCCGGCGGTTTCGATCCCGCCGACATCCGCATCGAGAAGCTCGGCGACACCGCCTGGATGGCCGCCCGCTATCCGGGCACCGACAAGGCGGCCAAGCCGATCTACATCTCGGGCCATATGGACGTGGTGGAGGCCAAGCCCGAGGACTGGACCCGCGACCCGTTCACGCCCGTGGTCGAGAACGGCTATATCTTCGGCCGCGGCGCGACCGACATGAAGTACGACCTGTCGACGCTGGTCGCCACGCTGATCCAGCTCAAGCGCGAAGGCTACAAGCCCCGCCGCGACATCATCCTCCTCGCCTCGGGCGACGAGGAGACGGCGATGAAGACCACCAAGGCAATGGCCGAGCTCTATCATGACGGCGAGCTGCTGCTGAACATCGATGGCGGCGGTGGCGCACTCGACGAGAATGGCAAGCCCGAGATCTTCGGCCTGCAGGGCGCCGAGAAGACCTATGCCGATTACGAGCTGACCTTCACCAATCCCGGCGGCCATTCGAGCGCGCCGGGCAAGAGCAACGCGATCTATTCGCTCGCCCATGCCCTGGCGAAGATCGAGGCGTACCAGTTCCCCGGCGAGATCAACGAGATCACCCGCGCCGGCTTCGTCGAGGGCGCCAAGACCGCCGATCCGCAGACGGCCGCGGCGATGCGCGCCTTCCTCGCCAACCAGCAGGATGCCAAGGCGCTCGCCGTGCTGCGCTCGGAACCCGGACTGATCGGCCAGACCGGCACCACCTGCGTCGCGACCATGGCCAATGCCGGCCACGCCACCAACGCCCTGCCCCAGCGCGCCACCGCCAACATCAATTGCCGCATCTTCCCGGGCACGCCGGTCGCCGCGGTCGAGGCGACGCTGACCAAGGTGGTCGGCGATCCGGAGCTCAAGATCCGCACGCTCGACAGCGGCAGCGTCGCCAGCCCGGCCTCGCCGCTGCGGCCGGACCTGATGAAGCTGGTGTCGGAAGGCATCCATGCCCGGTTCCCCGGCACGCCGATCGTCCCGGCGATGTCGGCCGGCGCCAGCGATTCCATGTGGTTCCGCGCCAAGGGCGTGCCGAGCTACGGCGTCAGCCCGATCTTCATGAAGGGATCGGACAGCTTCGCCCACGGCCTCAACGAACGCACCCCGCTGAGCGAGATCGCGCCGTCGATCACCTACTACAAGGCACTGCTCAAGGGCCTGACCAAGTAATCCGTCATCCCGCCCCGGGCTTGATCCGGGGCGGGATCTCAGGCGAAGGCGCGCACCGTATGATCGGGACAATTCGCCCCATGGCGGCGGGATCCAGGGCCGCCTAATCCCCCGCCATGTCCACGCATGGCCACTCGCGCGCGTCTCTGTTCGCGCTGATGATCTTCGCGCTCGCCGGCTGCTCGAGCGACGAGCACGAGGCCCGGCTGCGCAAGGCCGGGCCCAGACCCACGCTGGCAGCGCTTCTCAAGGTCGCCGATGCCGATATCGGCGCGCGCAAGTTCGCCCAGTGCGCCGCCTGCCACCGGATCAGCCCCGGCGCGCCCGATCTCGGCGGCCCCAATCTCTACGGAGTCTACGGAAAGCCGATGGGCCGGAACAGCGATCGTTTCAGCTACACCGCGGCGTTGCGGGACGCCGGCGGCACATGGGATACGGAGACGCTCGACGCCTGGATCGCCAATCCCCGCACCCTGGCCCCCGGCACCAACATGCAGTTCGCCGGCATCCCCGACCCGCTCGATCGCGCCGACATCATAGCCTATCTGCAGAGCCGGGTGCCTCCGGCCCGGTAGGAACCGCCGCCCGCCGTTTCCACCAATGGAAAGTGCCCGCCGCCACCAGCAGCAGCGCGCTTCCGGTGAAGAGGAGGTGCACCGAGCCGGAAAGCCAGAAGAACCAGGCCCCGGCGAGCAGCGCGAGCACGCCGAGCCCGGCCGCGCCGGCGAGGAACAGGGTCTGCCGCTTCGCGTCGGTCATCAGTGCAATCCGTCCTGGAGGTGCAGCATGTCCCCTTCGAGCCAGGCCGACGCGATCCAGCGCTCGTCCTCGCCGTAGAACAGGTGGCACTGGCCGGGATCGTGGAAGCCCGGGAGGCAGCGCCGGCGCAGGCCGGCGGCGACATCGGGCGCCAGCCTGTAGATCCATTCGTCGTTCGGATCCTGGAAGCCGCTATGCTCGTAGCTGCGCAGCGTCAGCGGCGTGCCATAGGTCTGTCCCAGATATTTCTTCTGGAGCATGGCCGGATCGGAGACCAGCATCTGGTAGGCGCTCGCCAGGAAGACCAGCGCATAGCCGCCGAGCGCGATCAGCCCATAGGCCGGGATCCCCGCCCTCCCCCTCGGCACGAAGCGCAGCCATCGCAGGAGCAGGAAGACCAGCCCCGCCACGGCCAGGACCGGCAGCAGCAGCACGATCGACGCAAAGAACATCGCGGCATCATATTCCACGCTTCCGGCCCCTCCCTTGCACCGGCATGCATGGCACGAACGCGACGCGCCGGCCATCGGAGATCGCACCGCGTATTATCTTGCCAACACACCTGGACTGATGCACATTCGCGATCGGCGGCGTCGATCCGGCGCCACGGGGGAAGGATCACAGTGCCAACCAGCGAACCCAGCGGCACGCCCGCGCTCGAGTTGCGCGCGCTCGGCAAGACCTATGGCCGCGGCGCGAAGGGCAAGCGCGCCGTCGACGACGTCTCGCTCAGCGTCCGCCACGGCGAAGTCTATGGCTTTCTCGGCCCCAATGGCGCGGGCAAGAGCACCACGATCCGCATGGCGCTGGGCCTGATCCGCCCGAGCGACGGCGAGGTCCGGCTGTTCGGTCAGCCCGTCTCCGACAAGCATGTCCTTCGCCGCGTCGGCTCGCTGGTCGATGGCGGCACTTTCTATCCCTTCCTCTCCGGCCGCGACAATCTGCGCGTCCTCGCCCGCACCCAGGGGCATGACGGCGCGCGGATCGAGCAGGTGCTCGAGCGCGTCGACCTGGCGCGCGACGCCCGGCGCAAGGTGAAGGGCTATTCCACCGGCATGAAGCAACGGCTCGGCGTCGCCGCGGCGCTGCTCGACGATCCCGATCTGGTGATCCTCGACGAGCCTGCCAACGGCCTCGACGCCGCCGGCATCCAGGACATGCGCAACCTGTTGCGCGGCCTGGCGGCGGACGGCAAGGCGGTGTTCCTTTCCAGCCACCTGCTCCACGAAGTCGAGCAGATCTGCGACCGGGTGGCGATCGTCCACAAGGGCAAGCTGCTGCGCGAGGCGACGGTGCGCGACCTGCTCGATCACGGCCAGGCGCTGCGCGTCGAGGCCGAACCGCTCGATGCCGCCGAGACCGCGCTCAAGGGCAAATGGCCGGTCACGCGCGTGCAGGACGGCCTCAGCGTACAGGCGCCTCGCGCCGACGCCCCGGCGATCGTGCGCCAGCTGGTCGAGGCCGGGACCGACGTGTTCCGCGTCGGTCCCGACGACCAGAGCCTCGAGGAAATCTTCCTGACCATGACGAGGGACTCCGATGCTTGACGCCGTCCGCGCCGAGGCGCTGAAGCTCCGCCGTCACCGCGCCACCTGGCTGATGGTCTGGATCTATCCGATCGCCTTCACCCTGATCATCGGCGGCGTGCTGCTCTACGGCATGTTCGCGGCGCACGGCCCCGCCGGCCCGCCCCAGCCCGCCGCCGAATGGATCCAGGACAGCACGATGCTGTGGAAGGTCCCGACCTCGGCGCCGGGCCGCTTCCTGATCGCCGGCTTCGCCGCGGTGGTGTTCGCCGGCGAATATGGCTGGAACACCTGGAAGCTGATCATCCCGGCCCGCAGCCGCTGGCAGCTGATCGCCGCCAAATGGGCAGTGACCCTGGGCTTCCTGGTCATCGCGCTGGTCGCCGCCGACCTGATCACCCTGCTCGGCGGCTGGCTCGGCTCGCTCCAGGACGGCCAGCTCCCTGCCGGCGTGACGCTGGCCGCCGTCGCCGAGGCGCATTGGAAGGCCGGCGCCCACGCACTGCTGCCGATCGTCTACACAATCGCCTTTGCCGGGCTGTTCGCGATCCTGACCCAGTCGATCCTCGCCACCGTGATCCTGTCGATCGCGATGGTCGTGATCGAAGGGATGCTGCCGCTGATCGCGATCTTCTTCCACGGCTATGCGCCGGCGCTGACCGCCTGGCTGGTCAAGGTGCTGCCGCTCTATCACATGGCCAATCTCAATGCCTGGGCGAAGGGCGGCGCGGTGATCCCGTTCGGACCGAAGGAGATGTTCTCGCTGTCCTGGACGACCTCCTTCTGGGCGCTCACTGCCTGGATCGTCGCGGCGGGCGTGGGCACCCAGGTCCGGTTCCTGCGCCAGGACCTCAACTAGGCCGTACCGACAGGAGCGCTCCCTTCAATCCTCCCCCGCCAAGGGGAGGTGGCGCGCATAGCGCGACGGAGGGGGGAGGTAAACGAGACGATAGGTGACCGCCTACCTCCCCCTCCGTCAGCCTATGGCTGACACCTCCCCCTGGCGGGGGAGGATTTGGAATGTCGATACGCCCTAGCCGCCGTCGGGATAGCGCATCGCCACGTCGCACCGTTCGTAGCGCGCGCCGCAGCGGGCCATGATCCCGGCATCGTGCCGGAAGCCGAGCTTCTCGTAGAGGTGGATGGCGGCCGCGCATTTGGCGTTGGTCAGGAGGTAGAGCGGCTCCCCGCCCATCTCCCGCGCCCGTTCGATCAGCGCGGCGAGCAGGAACTCGCCGGCCTTCAGCCCGCGCGCGCTCGCCCGCACGCCCATCTTGGTCAGCTCCAGCCCGCCGTCCTTCGAGCGCTGCAATGCGCCCGCGCCGACGATGCCGAGCCCGCGCGCCTCCACGAACAGGATCGCGCCGCCGCCGTCGAGGATGCGGCCCCGCGGATCGTCCAGCACCTCGCGGTCGGTCTCTTCCATGCGGAACATCGCATCGATCCACTCGGCGTTGATGTCGCGGAAATGATGCGCCAGGTCGTCGCTATATTCCCGGATCGCAAGCACTTCCTTGTTTGAACGGGCCGCGAGCACGTCGATCGGAGTCGCCGCCAGCGCGGTTTCCAGCCGGGTGATCTGTGTCATGAAAGCGTCCGCTTCCTCCCCGAGCAGCATCCGGACCGCATCCTCGACCTTCGGCCAGACATGCACCCGCGCCCGTGCCAGCACGGCTTCGCCGGCCGGGGTCAGCGAGATCGCCCGCTGGCGCTGGTCCTCGCCCTGCTCGGAACGGGCCATGCCGAGCTCGACGAGCTGGCCGATCGCTCGCGTCACGCCAGGCTGGCTGATCCCGATCGCCTGGACGAGCTGGCCGATCGTCCGCGCCTCGCCGTCGAGCGCGGCAAGGAAGGCCATGTGCGCGGGCTGCACCGGCAGCTCGGCATCGGCGGTCACCCGTGCCGCCCCAGCCTGCATCCGCTCGCCCAGCCGCTTCAGCCGGCTGCCGAGAAAGCCGATCCCCTGTTCGCGAATCACGTCCATTTCGAAACTCCATACAGCGTTATATATCTTGTTATATAATACTGCACGGAAGTCAATCTGGCCCGATCCCAGTGAACATCGATGTTCCGAATGTCCGGTCGGCGGGGCCGGTTCAGATCCCGCCTTCGACCGCCTCCAGCCCCTTGGCGGCAAGTCCCTCGATCAGCGCGTCGCCGCACGCGTCGAGCAGCGCCTGCTCGGTCGCCCGGATCACGAAGTTCGCGCCGGTCCGGCCGTCGCGGAAAAAGGGATAGCTGCCGATCGCCACGCCTTCGAAGGCACGTTCGGTGGCACCCAGCATGTCGGCGATCTCGCTCTCCGCCACCCAGGCCCCGATCGTGCGCGACAGCACCGGCCGGCCGCCCTCCAGCGTGCCGGTCATCGCATCGAGCATGCCCGCGGTGATGTGCGGCACCCCGGCCAGGATGAACAGATTCCCCACCCGGATGCCCGGCGCGCCGGACATGCGATTGGGAATCAGCTCGGCGCCCTCGGGCACCCGCGCCATGCGCAGCCGGGCATCGGTGATCCCGCCGCGCGTCTCGTAATAGCGCTCCAGCACCGCCCGCGCTTCCGGGTGGATCACCACGCCGACGCCCAGGGCGACCGCGATCGCATCGACGGTGATGTCGTCGTGGGTCGGCCCGATCCCGCCGGTGGTGAAGCAATAGTCATAGCCGGTCCGCAGCGCATTGACCGCCTCGACGATCCGCGCCTCGACATCGGGCACCACCCGCACCTCGGCCAGGCGGATGCCCTGCACGTTCAGCCAGGTCGCAAGCTGGGCGATGTTCTTGTCCTGCGTGCGGCCCGAGAGGATCTCGTCGCCGATCACCACCAGCCCAGCCGTCCAGATGCGTTCGCCCATGCCCCCGGCATAGCCGCAAGCCGCGCCCGCGCCTAGCGCTTCTGCCTCTCGAAAAAGCCGGCCGACCGGCCTATATCGCCTCGATGACCGAATATGTGACCGTAACCGCCGACATGCCGCAGGCCCGCGATGGCGCGATCAAGCTCCACGGCCCTGAAGGGTTCGAGGGCATGCGCAAGGCAGGCCGCCTCGGCGCCGAGATCCTCGACGCGCTCGTCCCCCATGTCGTGCCGGGCGTCACCACCGCCGAGCTGGACGACATCGTCCGCGAGATGACTCTCGCCGCCGGCGGCGTGCCCGCCACGCTCGGCTATCGCGGCTACACGCACAGCTGCTGCATCTCGAGCAACCATGTCGTCTGCCACGGCATACCTGGCGAGAAGGCGCTGAAGGACGGCGACATCGTCAATATCGACGTGACGCCGCTGCTCGGCGGCTGGCACGGCGACACCAGCCGCATGTTCCTGGTCGGCGATGTCGGGATCAAGGCGCGCCGCCTGGTCGACGTGACCTATGAGTGCCTGATGCTCGGCCTCGAACAGGCCAGGCCGGGCAACCATCTGGGCGACGTCGCCCATGCGATCCAGCGCCATGCCGAGAAGCATCGCTACGGCGTGGTCCGTGATTTCTGCGGGCACGGCCTGGGCCAGATCTTCCACGACGCGCCCGAGGTGGTCCATGTCGGCCGCCCCGGCACCGGCCCCGAACTGCGCCCCGGCATGTTCTTCACCGTCGAACCGATGATCAACATCGGCCGGGCGGACGTGAAGCTGCTCGACGATGGCTGGACGGCGGTGACCCGCGACCGTTCGCTCTCGGCCCAGTTCGAGCATTCGATCGGCATCACCGAGACCGGCTGCGAGATCTTCACCAAGAGCCCCAAGGGCCTCGACAACCCGCCCTATTGAGGGTCGTCGGGATCGCTCAGTGCGGCGGGTGTGACCAGCATTCGAGCTGTTGCTCTGCACCTGCCGCGTCGAGGTCGCCCGCCGCGCTATGGATCCAGCAGCATTTGCGCGCCTCGGGATCGAGCGCGAGCAGCCCCTGCGCCATGATGACGAGCGGCCCCCTGGCCACGATCACGTCGCCATTCGGCACGTCGCTTCCCCGCCGGTGCAGCTCGGCGGGCAGGTCCATCGGCATTGCTTGCATTGGGTCACACCCCGGTACGCTCAAGCAGCGTACAACGCGGAAGATCGCCGGCCGGTTCCCAAACAGACCGACCGGTCATCCCGTTTCGCACCCGCAACAGGCCGCTGCCCCCAAATCCGGCACCGCGCGGCCCGCTGCCCATTTGATAGGCACTTGTTAAACCACCGCCCGGCGTGCAACCGAGAGGGGAAGCCGAGTCCCCGCACTGGCACGAACCTTGCCAGACGCGCGGATAGGCAAGCCTCATGTGCCTCGGGGGAAACCGTGAAAAAGATCGAAGCGATCATCAAGCCGTTCAAGCTCGACGAAGTGAAGGAAGCGCTCCACGAAGTGGGCGTCTCCGGCATCACCGTCACCGAAGCCAAGGGCTTCGGCCGCCAGAAGGGCCATACCGAGCTCTATCGCGGAGCCGAATATGTCGTGGACTTCCTCCCCAAGGTGAAGCTCGAGGTGGTGGTGGAGGATTCGCTTGCCGACCGCGTGGTCGAGGCGGTCGCCGCCGCGGCGCAGACCGGCCGCATCGGCGACGGCAAGATCTTCGTGATCCCCGTCGAGACCGCGCTCCGCATCCGCACCGGCGAGCGCAACGAGAACGCCATTTGACGCGACGCAACATCACGACGATGTAGCGCCACGAAGGGCAACATTATTTCCCGATTCGTCGGGTCAATGAAAGAGAGCGAAAGGGTTTACCAATGGCGAATTCGGCCAATGACGTCCTGAAGATGGTCAAGGAGAACGAGATCGAGTGGATCGATCTGCGTTTCACCGACCCCAAGGGCAAGTGGCAGCACCTCACCATGGTCGCCGGCGTGATCGGCGAGGACGAGCTGACCGACGGCCTGATGTTCGACGGTTCGTCGATCGAGGGCTGGAAGGCGATCAACGAGTCCGACATGATCCTGAAGCCGGATCTGGACGCCGTCTGGATCGATCCGTTCTCGGCCACCCCGATGCTGATCCTGGTCTGCGACATCGTCGAGCCCTCGACCGGCGAGCTCTATGCCCGCGACCCGCGCTCGACCGCGAAGCGTTCGGAGGCCTATCTCCAGTCGCTCGGCATCGGCGACACCGTCTATGTCGGCCCCGAGGCCGAGTTCTTCATGTTCGACGACGTCCGCTTCGAGAACAGCTACTCGACCAGCTACTACGCAATCGACGACATCGAGCTGCCGGGCAATTCGGGCAAGGAATATGAGGCCGGCAATCTCGGCCACCGTCCGCGCGCCAAGGGCGGCTATTTCCCCGTCGCGCCGGTCGACTCGGCCGTCGACATCCGCGGCGAGATGGTCGCCACGATGATCGAGATGGGCCTGCCCTGCGACAAGCACCACCACGAGGTCGCCGCCGCGCAGCACGAGCTGGGCCTGACCTATGGCACGCTGGTCCAGACCGCCGATCGCATGCAGATCTACAAGTATGTCGTGCACCAGGTCGCCAACGCCTATGGCAAGACCGCGACCTTCATGCCGAAGCCGATCAAGGAAGATAACGGCTCGGGCATGCACACCCACATCTCGATCTGGGAAAAGGGCGCCAACACCTTCGCCGGCAACGGCTATGCCGGCCTGTCGGACGCGTGCCTCTACTTCATCGGCGGCGTGATCAAGCACGCCAAGGCGCTCAACGCCTTCACCAATCCGTCGACCAACAGCTACAAGCGCCTGGTCCCGGGCTATGAGGCGCCGGTGCTCCTCGCCTATTCGTCGCGCAACCGCTCGGCCTCGTGCCGCATCCCGTACGGCGCCGGCACCAAGGCGAAGCGCGTCGAGTTCCGCTTCCCGGACGCGCTGGCCAATCCGTATCTCTGCTACGCGGCGCTGCTGATGGCCGGCCTCGACGGCATCCAGAACAAGATCCACCCGGGCGACCCGATGGACAAGAACCTGTACGACCTGCCGCCGGCAGAGCTCGAGCAGGTCCCGACCGTCTGCGGTTCGCTCCGCGAGGCGCTCGACAGCCTGGAAGCCGATCAGGACTTCCTGCTCAAGGGCGACGTGTTCACCAAGGACCAGATCGCGGCGTACATCGACATCAAGCGCGGCGAAGTCGCCCGCTGGGAGATGACTCCGTCGCCGGTCGAGTACGACATGTACTACAGCGCCTGAGCGCACCGGCCTTCGGCCAAGCGAAAGGGGCGTCCGGAGCGATCCGGGCGCCCCTTTCCTTTTGCGCGCTCTAGAACAAGATATCACGATATAAACATATCTTTATATCACCCTTGACGCGCCCCACCGGGAATGGGAATATCGCCGGGTTGAGGTTCTCCCGCCGGCCTGTCCGCGCGGGAGCTAAGACGGGAAGCCGGTGCCAGCCCCAGGGCTGAATTCCGGCGCTGCCCCCGCAACTGTAAGCGGCGAGCGGCGATCCACCATGTCACTGGAGGGCTTGCCCCCTGGGAAGACGGATCGTCCGCGCTGACCCGCGAGCCAGGAGACCTGCCTCGACGCGATAACGTCCACCGGCGGGGTGCCCGGTATGGCCGCTTGCATGCCACGGCCGGGCAACCGTCCCCGCATGCCTGTGCGTCATGCCGGTCGCTTCGCCCTTCATCGGGGTATGAAGACCATGACCGTCACTGTTGCCACGCTCGGCTTTCCGCGGATCGGCCCGCGGCGCGAGCTCAAGTTCGCGCTCGAGAAGTTCTGGAGCGGGAAATCCACCGAAGCCGATCTGCTCGATTCCGCCGCTGGCCTGCGCGCCGCCGCCTGGGCCCGCCAGGCCGCGCTCGGGGCCGACTGGCTGCCCTCGGGCGACTTCTCCTTCTACGACCATGTGCTCGACACCAGCCTGATGCTCGGCGCGATTCCCGAGCGTTACGGCGTCGCCGCCGGCACCGCCGATCTCGGCACCTATTTCGCGATGGCACGCGGCACCACGGGCGAAGGTCCAGCCTGCGCGCACGGCCATGGCCACACCGCGCAGGAAATGACCAAGTGGTTCGACACCAACTACCACTATATGGTCCCCGAGCTGGTCGCCGGGCAGAAGCTCGCCCTCTCCTCCTCGAAGATCGTCGACGAATATCGCGAGGCCAAGGCGCTCGGCTATGAGACGCGCCCGGTGCTGCTCGGCCCGGTCACCTGGCTGAGCCTGGCCAAGGGCCGCGACGTCGATCCCTTCGCCTTCCTCGACGAAGTGCTCGGCCTCTATTCGGCGGTGCTCACCCAGCTCCAGCATGCCGGGGCGGAATGGGTGCAGATCGACGAGCCGATCCTCGCGACCGACCTGACCGACCGCCAGCGCAGCGCGATCACCCGCGCCTATGCCAAGCTGCCGCGCCTCGGCCTCAAGATCATGCTCGCCACCTATTTCGGCGGGCTCGAGGACAATCTGACGCTGGCGGTGAACCTGCCGGTCGCCGGGTTGCACATCGATCTCGTCCGCGCACCGGACCAGCTCGACAAGGTGCTGGTCGCAGCGCCCAAGGGCCTGCTGCTCTCGCTCGGCGTGATCGACGGCCGCAACATCTGGCGGGCGGACCTGGAACAGCTGCTCGACCGGCTCGAACCCATCGCCGCCACCCGCGACCTGATCCTCGCCCCCTCTTGCTCGCTGCTCCATGTGCCCGTGGACCTCGCGCTGGAGACGAAGCTCGACGCCGAGATCACCCAGTGGCTCGCCTTCGCGGTGCAGAAGATCGACGAGCTGTCGGTGCTGAAGGACGCGCTCAACGGCGGCCGCGAGCTGGTGGCGACGCAGCTCGCCGTCTCCGGCCAGGCGGCGGCGGCGCGCAAGGTCTCGCCGCGCATCCACAACCCCGAGGTTGCGGCGCGCATCGCCGCGGTCACCCCGGCGATGCGCGATCGCACGTCGCCCCATGCCGAGCGTGCGAAGGTGCAGGCCGAAGTCCTCGACCTGCCGCCCTTCCCCACCACCACGATCGGTTCCTTCCCGCAGACCGCCGAGGTCCGCCACGCGCGCGCCGAGCACAATCGCGGCAACCTCGATGGCGCGGCGTACGAGCAGTTCCTGCGCGAGGAGACCGAGCGCACGATCCGCTGGCAGGAGGAAGCCGGGCTCGACATGCTCGTGCATGGCGAGTTCGAGCGGAACGACATGGTCCAGTATTTCGGCGAGCAGCTCGCCGGCTTCGCCTTCACGGTGAATGGCTGGGTCCAGTCCTATGGCTCGCGCTGCGTCCGCCCGCCGATCCTGTTCGGCGACGTCTCGCGACCGAAGCAGATGACGGTCGAGTGGTGGCGCTACGCCCAGTCGCTGACGGACAAGCCGGTCAAGGGAATGCTCACCGGCCCGGTGACGATCCTCAACTGGAGCTTCGTGCGCGACGACCAGCCGCGTTCGGTCTCGTGCCGGCAGATCGCGCTGGCGATCCGCGACGAAGTGCTCGATCTCGAAGCGGCGGGCTGCAAGGCGATCCAGATCGACGAGGCGGCACTGCGCGAGGGCATGCCCCTGCGCAAGCGCGACTGGCAGGCCTATCTCGACTGGGCGGTCGACGCCTTCCGCCTCACCGCCGCCGGCGTGGCCGATGCGACGCAGATCCACACCCACATGTGCTATTCGGAGTTCAACGACATCCTGCCGGCGATCGGCGCGATGGACACCGATGTGATTTCGATCGAGACGGCGCGCTCGCAGATGGAGCTGCTCCAGGGCTTCGCCGCCTATCGCTATCCCAGCGCGATCGGACCGGGCGTCTACGACATCCACGCCCCGCGCGTTCCCTCGGTCGAGGAGATGGTGGAGCTGATGCGGCTGGCCCAGGCGCATCTCGCCCCCGAGCAGCTCTGGGTGAACCCCGATTGCGGGCTCAAGACCCGGAAGTGGGAAGAGGTGAAGCCGGCGATCGACGCGATGGTCGCCGCGGCGCGGGAGCTCCGCGTCCGCGTGGCGGAGCCGGCCTGATGTCGCCCCGCGTGGCGGAACCCGCATGATGTCGGGTGTCGTCCGCCTCATCGACATGGTGTTCCCGGGCGACACCAACCACCACGGCACGCTGTTCGGCGGCGTGGCGCTCGCGCACATGGACAAGGTGGCGTTCCTCGCCGCCTCGCGCCATGGCCGGGCGCCCTTCGTCACCGCCGCCTCCGATCGAATCGACTTCGCCGCCCCGGCGCTGAAGGGCGAGCTGATCGAGGCGACGGGCCGAGTGGTCCGCGTCGGCACCCGCTCGCTCGACGTAGAGGTCGAGCTTGTCGCCGAGGCGCTGCTCAGCGGGGAGCGGCGGCTGTGCACGCGCGGCCGCTTCACGCTGGTCGCGCGCGAGGGTGGGCCGCTGCCCGCCCTCGCCCCGGCGCAGGCGGACCCGGAGGGGGTGCTGGTGATGGCCGACATGGTGTTCCCGCCCCAGACCAACCATTACGGCACGCTGTTCGGCGGCGACGCGCTGCGCATGCTCGGCAAGGCCGCCTTCATCGCCTCCACCCGGGATACCAGGAAGGTGATGGTGATGGCCGCCTCCGAACGGATCGACTTCACCACGCCGATCCGCGAGGGCGAGATGGTCGAGCTGGCGGCTCGGGTGACGATGCGCGGCAATCGTTCGCAACGCGTGCGGGTGGAGCTGTGGGCCGAGGACCTGCTCAGCGCCGAGCGGCGTCGTGCGGCCTCCGCGGAATTCGTCATGGTCGCGACCTGAAGCCCGATTGCGGAGCGCGACGGCGGTGTGATAGCCCGATGCATCACCCGGAGGTTTCCCCACATGCGATTCACGCGTCTCGCCACCGCCGCGCTCCTGATCGGCACGTCCGTCCCCGCCCTCGCCCAGACTGCTCCCGCCAAGCCCAAATACGGCACCTGGGGCGTCGACTATGCGACGATGGACAAGAGCGTGAAGCCCGGGGACGACTTCTTCCGCTTCGCCGAGGGGACCTGGCTGCGCGATGCGCCGATCGCCCCGGACAAGTCGCGCGCCGGCTATAATTACGACCTGCCCGACGAGACCGAGGTCGAGGTCCGCACGCTGGTCGAAGGTGCCGGCGCCCATCCGGCCGATCCGGTGATGCGCCAGGTCGCCGACTTCTACGCCGCCTGGATGGACGAGGCCGGGATCGAGGCACGCGGCACCGCGCCGCTCAAGCCCTATCTCGGGCGCATCGCCGCGGTGAAGGACCGCAAGGCGCTCAACCTGCTGATGGCCGAGCCCGGCTATGCGTCGCCGATCGGCATCGGCATCTCGGCCGACGAGAAGAACCCGACCCAGTACACGGTGATGGCCGGCCAGGCCCGCCTGGGACTGCCGACCCGCGACTATTATCTGCTCGACGGCGAGAAGTATGTCGCGATCCGGAAGGCCTATCGCGCCTATGTCGTGAAGGTCCAGCAGCTCGCCGGCATCGCGAACGCCGAGGCCAAGGCCGACGCGATCATCGCGCTCGAGACGCGGCTGGCGCAGGACCAGTGGACGCCGGAAGCGCGCCGCGATCCGCAGAAGACCTACAATCCGATGAGCCGCGCCGAGCTGGCGAAGCTCGCGCCCGAATTCGATTGGGACGCGACGCTCGCCCATATGGGTCTGGCGAACATGCCGACCGTGGTGGTGCGCGAGACGACCGCAGTCACCGCCGCCGGCAAGCGCATGGCCGATGTGTCGCTTTCCACCTGGAAGGACTGGGTCGCCTATCGCTTCATCAGCGATCACGCCCAGTATCTGCCCAGGGCGTTCGACGACGCCCGCTTCGATTTCTACAGCCGCACGCTGCAGGACGTGAAGGCCCAGGCCCCGCGCTGGAAGCGCGGCGTGCGCCTGCTCGATGGCAGTCTGGGCGAGGCGATCGGCAAGATCTACGCCGAGCGCCACTGGACGAAGGAAGCCGCCACCCAGGCCAATGAGCTGGTCGAGGATCTGCGCGCCGCCTATGCCGACAAGATCAACGCCGCCAAGTGGATGGACGCGCCGACCCGCAAGGAAGCGCTCGCCAAGCTCGCCGCCTTCGATCCGCGCCTGGGCGGCCCGGCCAAGTACATCGATTATTCGAGCATGAAGGTCAGCCGCACCGATCCGCTCGCCAACGACATCGCCTCGGACAGCTTCCAGCACCAGCTCGAGCTTTCGCGCCTCGGCAAGCCGGTCGACCGCGCGCTCTGGTACATGACCCCGCAGACGGTGAACGCCTATTACGATCCGGTCCTCAACCAGGTCACCTTCCCCGCCGCGCAGCTCCAGCCGCCCTTCTTCGACCCGGCGGCCGATCCCGCGGTGAACTATGGCGAGACAGGTGCCACGATCGGCCATGAAATGGGCCACGGCTTCGACGACGAGGGCCGCCAGTATGATGCCAGCGGCAAGCTGCGCGACTGGTGGACCAAGGAATCTGCCGATCGCTACACCGCCCATGCCCAGGCGCTGGTCAAGCAGTTCGACGCGTACGAGCCGATCCCCGGCGTCCACATCAAGGGCCAGCTCACCCTCGGCGAGAATCTCGGCGACCTGGGCGGGCTCGAAGCGGCCTATGCCGCCTATCGCCGCTATGTGTCGCGCCACGGCGAGCCGGCGGTGATCGACGGCTATACCGGCGACCAGCGCTTCTTCCTCGCCTATGCGCAGAGCTGGCAGGGCAAGGCCCGCGAAGGCGCGCTGCGCAGCCAGCTGCTCTCCAACCCGCACAGCCCCGAAGAGTACCGGGTCAACGGCATCGTGCGGAACATGGACGAATGGTACGCGGCGTTCGGGGTAAAGCCCGGCGACAAGCTGTACCTGCCGCCCGAGGAGCGCGTGCACGTCTGGTAAGCCTGTAAAATACAAGGAAAAAGGGCGTCCGAACCAAGGTTCGGGCGCCCTTTCTTTTGACCACGGCCGATTCTGACAATTCCGTGAAACAAACAACCGAAATGGTGTAATTATCGGCAAATACATGAACGCCGCGTCAATTATATAATCCGGCTTGCAAATCCACTTCCCCGGAATAGTTTCGGCATCGCAACTTGAAGAATGAAGATTCGTGCCTTGAACAAGACACGAACCCTTTTGACAGCTTGCAGACATTGCTGCTCGCGCGAACCCATGGGCCCGTCATCTGCAGCAAAGGGGGAGGAGCGCGATGGCCGAGAAGAACCGGTTCGACAATCAGATCGTCGATTCCATCGGCCTGCACGGGCGCCTTGCCCTGACTGCCCGCCCCGCCTGATCGCCAAGCCTACCCCGCCCCAGACCAGCCCAGGAAGGAAGCTCCCATGGCATTTCCCACGGCAATCAACAGCCAGATCACCGACAGCGTCACCCAGGCGAATACCAAGGTGCTGGGCGACGCCCCGGCCGTCGCGATGGGCAATCTGTTCGTCGCCACCTCGCAGGCGCTGTCCAACGCCGCGCACAACGCCACCACTGCCCAGCAGCAGAGCTGGGTCGTCGCCCAGGCGGCTACCACCCAGGGCGTGACCACCCTCTACTCGCTGGATACCGACGGCATCGCGCTGGCGGATCTCCTCCACAGCCTTCGCCCCACGGCCTGAACGCAGAAAGGAACAGGAAAATGGCATTCCCCACTTCGGTAAACGATCAGATCACCGACAGCGTCACTCAGGCCAATGTGAAGGTGCTCGGCGACGCGCCGGCGATTGCGCTCGGCAACCTCTACCAGGCGACGGCGCAGGCGCTGGCCAATGCCGCGCACAACGCCACCAACGCGCAGCAGCAGAACTATGTCACGGCCCAGGCCGCAACGACGATGGGCGTGGCCACGCTCTACTCGCTGGACACCGCGGCAACGGGCGTCGTGACGCACGACATCCCGTCCTCCTGAGCCCGGCGCCGCGCCTAGGAGCACGATCATGAGCTCAACGTTGAATGCCCAGGTAGTCGATTCCATCGCCGCCACCAGCACGCTTGTCGTCGGCCAGGCGCCGGCCGGCGCGCAGGCGATGGTCGATCTCGCCGCCGCCCATGCGCTGGGCACGCTGCTCCACGGCGCGGTCCATCGCCACCAGCAATCGGCGATATCGGGTGCGGCGGCCGCCACCGCGGCCTGCACGCGCATCCTGGCCGCGCGCAGGGTCGCCGTACCGGTGCCCGTGCCTCCGCCCCCTCCCGCCGCATCCGCCAGCCCGCGCGGCAGCAAGGAGGGCTGAGCCATGGCCGACGAAACCGAAGCCGTGCCGCAGGCACCCGGGGTCGATCCCGCCATCCTCGACGCGATAAGCCAGACCCAGCTTGCCACGCTCAGCCAGCAGGTGCTGCTGTCGGGCGGTGCCGGTCGGGCGTATCAGGCGGTGGCAGCTTCCGCTGCAATCGCCGTGCAGGACGCCACCGACATGCTGCGCAACATCTCCACCGTCTCCACCACCGCGATCGGAGTGGCGATGGCGCAGATGCTCGAGGGCGATGCCGGGGCACGCGAAACGCTCGTCGCGGCGCAGGCCACGCTCGACACCGCGGTGCGGAACTATGCCGCGATCTGCGAAGCCGCCGCCACCGCGCTCAAGGGCTTCCCCAGCGCCTGAGGAGAAACCGGGATGACACTGATCGTCGCATCCAAGCCGGTCTTCCAGCCGACGGGGCTGTCGCAGCCCGCTTTGCTCGTGCTGAGCTGTATCGACGGCGGCAATGAATGGCTCGCCCATGCGATCCGGGCGCCCCGCCCCTACGCGTTCGAGGACGAGATGGCGCTGGTCGTCGCCGCCCAGCAGGGGCTGCACGGCATGCCGCTGGTACTGTTGCCCAGGCTCGGCCTGATGGCCGGCGCGGCACGGCTGATCGCGCTGTCCGCCGCCGACCTGCGGCTGCTGGTCGCGGTTGAGGCGGGAAGCGAGGACGAGGCGACCACGGCCGCCGCGCAAACCCTCCTCGCGGGCGAGGGATTGTACACCGCCGCCGATCTCGCCGCCGTCGATGCCTTGCTCAAGTCGCTCGGCGTGGCGGGCGCGTCGCTGTTCCAGGCCCTGTCGCTCGGCGAACGGCTCGCGCTGCTCGATCTCAAGGCGGAGCTCGCCGCGGACGGCGCACCGCCCATTGCCGCGCAAAAGGCCGCGGCACGCTTCGCCGCCGACTGGGCCTATGGCCCGGTCGAGTTCGTCGATTACCTGCGCGCCTTCCTCGCCCTCACCACCGGCGCTGCGCCGCTGGGCGCCGACGACGCCCGCACTGCGCTCGCCACGCTGGCGCCGATGCTGTTCGACGCGCTGGACTGCCCGGCGGTCAGCGGTTTCGTCGCGCCGGAAGCCGTTGCCGGGGCCGTAGCCGGCTGGATCCGCACCGGCCGCCGGATCGGCTTCCCCCGCCTGTCACGCGGCGTCTGGCAGCTCGTCGCCCATGGCGGCTATCGCGGCGAGGCCGGCGCGGCCGGCCAGGCGCTGGTCGATGCCCATCTCGATCAGGCCCAGGCGCTGCTCACCCGCGCGTCGCTCGATCGCGCCCGGATTGCCCAGGATGGCGGCAGCGCGCATTTCACGGCGCGCGAGCCGGATCAGCCCGGCGAGATCGGGCTGCAGCTCGATGCCGCCGGCGCGATCACGCTCGAGCGTTTCGTATCGGCCTAGGTACCGGCAGCAGGAGACAGGGTATGAGCGACGACCTGATGGATGCGCATGCCGCGATCGCCGATGCGGTGGCGGCGGAAGCGCAAACCGTGTCGCAAGCTGCGGCGGCGGTCTGGGCCCAGCCCGCGCCGCCGACACTGGCCAGCGCGGCCCCACCGGCCAAGCTCGCAGCAAGCCCCAAACCGGCCGCAAAGGCCACGCCCACTGCAAAGGCAAAGCCGGCCGCCAAGCCGAAGCCCGCCGGCAAGAATTAAGCGCCCGGCCCCCTTTGAAGGGTACCGGGCGCTCCCCCTTTTAACCCTTAGCGCTTGCCGAGCTTCAGGCTCGCCGCGATGCCATAGACGCGCGGCTCGCCGGCGATGAAGGTCGGCATGCCCAGCGCGTCGCCGGTGTTGCCGGCGTCCTTGATGTACTTCTGGTTGAAGGCGTTGGTGACGAAGCCTTCGATCCGCCAGCGGCCATTGTCCGTCTCGAAGCCCAGCCGGGCATCGACCAGCGCATAGCTGCCCTGCACTTCGTCCTGCACCAGATCGGGCACCAGGTTGTTCACCTGCAGCGCCGGCAGATCGTTGTCGTCGTCGAAGAACACCTTGGACTGCCAGGTGACGCTCGGCGTGAAGTCGATCTTCACCGGGCCTGCCGGCACCTTGAACTGCACCGCCAGCGCGGCGCTGTGATCGGGCGACAGGCGGAAGCGGTTGCCGTCGCGCGCGCCCGCGGCGAAGCGGCTGTGGTTATAGGCGTAGCTGCCGAACAGGCTCACCCAGTCGGCCGGGCGCCAGTTGACCTGCCCCTCGAAGCCATAGCTCTCGGCGCGGCCGGCATTGATGGTGACGAAATTCGTGCCCTGCTGCTCGGTCGTCTGGAAATTCTTGTAGCGATAGTAGAACACCGCGCCGTCGATGAAGAGCGTGCGGTTGGCGAGCGCGGTCTTCACGCCGGCCTCGTAGCTGTCCACCGTCTCCGACGGCAGCACGCTGAACCGCGCCGCGCCGCCCGGCGTCGAGGGTGCGCCGACGCTCAGGATCTCCGGACGGCGGCCACGCGCATAATTGGCGTAGATATTGGCCTCGGGCGAGATCTCGTACTTGGCGGTGGCGCGCCAGGTGAAGCCGCTGTCATTGTGATCGGCATTGTAGAGCTGCCCGTTGGTGCCGGTCGGCTGCGCGCCGAGGCCGAACAGCGGCACCGGGTACAGCGCCGAGGTCGGGATGTTCGCCGCACCCGGCACCGCCAGCGCGCCGAGCAGCTGCTGCGCGGTCGCCGGGCTGGAGCCGAGCAACTGCAGCGCGCCGATATAGCCGCCGAGGATGGAGCGGCCATTGCTCACCGCCGAGGAGAAGCCGGTGGTCTTCGCGTCATGGCTCCAGCGGATGCCGCCGCCGACCTGGAAGCGATCGGTGACGTCGAAGGTCACGTCGCCGAACAGGTCCCAGCTTTCGGTGCGGCCGTAATTGGTCGTGGTTTCCTGATGCCCGGGCTTCAGGTTCGCGGCGATCGCCTGGGCCTGGGCGGTGGGCAGCAGCGCGTTGGTCTGGGTCGCCGCCTGGGCAGTCGCCTGCGCATCGTTGAGCCCGGCCTTGCGGAAGGCGCTGTACAGCTGGCTGCGCAGCACGCCCTGGAGCAGCGAGCCGGTGAAGGCGGTGTTCGAGAACAGCGCGAGCGGCGCCGGATCTGTTGCCGCGCGGCCCGGGATGGCGCCGCCGCCGTTCAGCGTGTTGGTCAGGCGCGCGAGCGCCACCCGCTCGTCGAACTGCGAAGGCGCACGCTGGAAGCCGTCCTCGCGGAAATAGGTGCCGCCGAAGAACGCCGTGACGCGGTCGTTCTTCCAGGTCAGGCGCAGCGTACCCATGGTCTGGTTGCCCTGCGCATCCTCGGCCGCGGTCAGCGCCGGCAGCGAGATGCCGTCGGCGTCGAACACCTCGATGCCAGCGAACTTGCGGTAGGAGCCGATCGCGTTGAGCGAGAGGTTGGGCGAGAAGTCGTAGTTCGCGATGCCGGTCACGCCCCACACGTCGCGGTCGAGGCCCAGCGGCCGGCCGCGCTCGAAGCTCGACGGGCTCGCCAGCGCCGCACCGCTGTTGCGGCCACGATCCCCGATCACCGCGCCGGTGACCGGGTCAGTCGGGTTGTACGCGATCGACTTGAACGAGGTGCCGCTCGCCTTGTCGTGCTGGTAGTTGCCGATCAGGTCGAAGGTGAGCGCACCCGGCGCCCAGCGCAGCGCGCCGCGCACCGCTTCCGACTTGATGCCGTTGAAATCCTCGCCGCCGAGCAGGTTTGAGACGGTGCCGTCGCGCTCCTTGATCCGGCTGGCAACGCGGATGGCGAGATCCTCGCTCAGCGGCAGGTTCACCGTCTGGTCGATCCGATAGCCGTTGAAGTTCGAATATTGGCCATAGACATAGCCATAGGCGTTCTTCGGATCGGCCTTGGCCTGGACCAGGTTGACCGCGCCGATCAGCGCGCCGCGGCCGTACAGCGTCGATTGCGGGCCCTTGGCGACTTCGACACGGTCCATGTCGAACAGCTCGACATAGGAACCACGCGACTTGGAGATCGACACGCCGTCCTGGAAGACCGAGACGCGCGGCTCGTTATAGGCGGCGCCCGAATCCGAGGTGATGCCGCGCATCACGAAGCCGGGATTGTTCGGCGACTGGTTCTGCACGTCGAAGCCGGGGATGAACTGGCCGAGCCGGTCGAACTCGGTGATGCCCAGGTCGTCGAGGAACTGGCCCTGCAGCGCGGTCAGCGCGAACGGCACGTCCATCGGCTTCTGCTCGACCAGCTGCGCGGTGACGACGATCTCGCCGCCCTCGTTCTGCGTGGCCGCTTCGGGCTGCGCCTGCGCGGTTTCCTGCGCCGCCGCATCGGTGGCAGCAAGCAAGGCGATCGGGCTGGCAAGCGCGAGCAGCGCATAGCGAACGGACATGACGGACTCCCTGTTGTTTCGGGAGCGTTCCCCTGCCCCCTGGGCAAGGCCGATGGCGTGCGATCATGACATCCATGTTGCGCCGCAACGAATTTAAGGAATTGAATTAAGTTGTTGGTTAGGCGGAACGAACGCCTGCGGCCTGCGTTGCGCGCTTCGGTTCTTAGAGGGAGGAACCCTGCATGCGTATCGCCACCCCGCTCGCCGGCCTGTTCTTGCTTGCTGCCTGTTCCGGAGGTGGCGGTTCCAGCGGAGGCGGCGGCGTCACCCCTACGCCCACGCCCATCCCGACGCCCAGCGTCAATACCGCGCCCAATTTCACCTCCCCCGCGACCACCAGCATCGCGGAGAATGTCGCACTGGCCTATCAGGCGACCGCCACCGATGCGGAAGGCAATCCGATCACCTTCTCGATCGCGGGTGGCCCCGATGCGGCGCTGTTCACGATCACGCCGGCCGGCGCGCTGAGCTTCGTCGCGGCGCCGAGCTTCGAGACGCCCAAGGATGCCGATGGCGACAATGTCTATCAGGTCCAGCTGCGCGCCAGCGACGCCAGCCTGAACTCGACGCTGCTCGTCTCGATCACCGTGAACGACAGCAAGGAAGGCATCCGCGTCCGCCGCGTCGGCTCGGGCTTCAACCAGCCGGTGTTCGTCGCCCCGGTGCCCGGCGACAACAACCGCGTCTTCGTCGTCGAGAAGGGCGGCGGCGTCTGGTTCCTCACCCCCTCGACCGGCGACAGGACGCTGGCCTTCCGCGCCACCGGCCTCACCACCGACGGCGAGCGCGGCCTGCTCGGCCTGGCGGCGCGGGACGATTTCGCCACCTCGAACATCGTCTTCGTCCACGCCACCGGCACCGACGGCGCGGTCGAGATCCGCGAGTACAATGCCAGCACCGGCGCGATGCGGCTCGTCCTGTCGACGCCGCACGCCTCCGCGAACAACCATAATGGCGGCTGGATCGGCTTCGGGCCCGACGGGTTGCTCTACGATGCGGTCGGCGATGGCGGCGGCGGGGGTGACCCCAACAACAATGCCCAGAACGTCAATGTCCGCCTGGGCAAGATCCTGCGCCTTCGGATCGACAAGACGCCCGGCTCGGCCACGCCCTTCGCGCCGGCGCCCGGCAATCCCTTCGCGGCCGGCGGCGGTGATCCGTACATCTTCGCCTATGGCCTGCGGAATCCGTTCCGCAATTCGTTCGACGGCAACAACCTGATCATCGCCGATGTCGGCGAAGGCGCGGTCGAGGAGCTCGATCTCGCCCCGATCAGCCAGCCCGGCCTCAATTTCGGCTGGCGCTTCCTCGAAGGTACCAACCCCTTCAGCGGCACCGCACCCGGCGGCCTCACCGCCCCCGTTTCGCAATATCAGCATGGCAGCGGCCCCAAGCAGGGCAATTCGGTCATCGGCGGCTATGTCTATCGCGGCCCGGTCACGTCGCTGCAGGGCAGCTATGTCTTCGGCGATTTCGTCAGCGGCAACATCTGGACGCTACCCGCAGCCTCGCTGGTCCAGGGCCAGCTCTTCCCGGCGGCGAGCTATGAGCGGCGCAATTTCGATTTCCTGCCCGATGCCGGCACGATCGACCAGCTCGCCTCCTTCGGCGTCGACAGCGCGAACAACCTCTACATCGTCGATCTCGCCGGGGAGATATACATGGTCCAGCCGGGCTGAGTCGCGCCCTTGCGTTGCGAAACGCAACTGTCCATCTAGATCGCCATACCGCAAGTTCGAATCGGAGAGGCGAGAGATGCGCAGCTATCTGAAGCAGTTCATCGGAGGGGAGTGGGTCGAGAGCCAGGGCGGCACGCCGCACCAGGTGATCAACCCGGCCACCGAGGAAGCGGTAACCGAGATCACGCTCGGCTCCGAGGCGGATGTCGACAAGGCCGTCGCGGCGGCCCGAGCCGCTTTCGAAAGCTTCTCGCGCACCAGCGTCGAGGAACGCATCGCGCTGATCGAGCGCATCCTCGCCGAGTACAAGAACCGCGCCGGCGACATGGCCGAGGCGATCAGCCTGGAGATGGGCGCGCCGATCAGCCTGGCCAGGACGGCGCAGGTCGGCTCGGGCCTGGGCCATCTGATGTCCGCCGCCAACGCGCTCCGCGATTTCAAGTTCGAGGAGCAGATCGGCAACTCGCTGGTCGTCCATGAACCCATTGGCGTCGTGGCGATGATCACCCCCTGGAACTGGCCGCTCAACCAGATCGTGTCCAAGGTCGCGCCCGCGCTCGCCGCCGGCTGCTGCATGGTCCTCAAGCCCTCGGAAGAGGCGCCCGGCTGCGCGATGATCTTCGCCGAAGTGCTCGCCGCCGCCGGCGTCCCCGCGGGCGTGTTCAACGTCGTGAACGGCGACGGCCCCGGCGTCGGCACGGCGCTCAGCCGCCACAAGGGCGTCGACATGGTGAGCTTCACCGGCTCCACCCGCGCCGGCGTGCTCGTCGCCAAGAACGCCGCCGAGACGGTCAAGCGCGTCCACCAGGAGCTGGGCGGCAAGTCGCCCGCGCTGATGCTCGAAGGCGCCGATCTCGGCCGCGCGGTGCAGGCCACCCTGTTCAACGTGCTGCTGAACTCGGGCCAGAGCTGCATCGCCCCCACCCGCCTGCTGGTGCCTGCGGGACTGCAGGACCAAGTCGCCGCGGCCGCCGCCGAGGTGATGAAAGCGACGCACACCGGCAATCCGGCCGAGGAGGGCCGCCATATCGGTCCGCTGGTCAACAAGAGCCAGTGGGAGAAGGTCCAGGGCCTGATCGCCAAGGGCATGGAGGAAGGCGCGACGCTCGAGGCCGGCGGCCCCGGTCGCCCGGACGGCGTCGAGACCGGCTATTTCGTCCGCCCGACCCTCTTCTCCGGCGTCACCAACACGATGACGATCGCCCGCGAGGAGATCTTCGGCCCCGTCGTCACGATCATCCCCTATGAGGACGAGGAAGACGCGGTCCGCATCGCCAACGACACCGACTATGGCCTGTCCGCCGTGGTGTTCGGCAGCGGCGAGGCGATCAAGCGCGTCGCCCCGCGGCTGCGCGCCGGCATGGTCTACGTCAATGGCGGCCAGCCCGATCCGAACCTGCCGTTCGGCGGTTACAAGCAGTCGGGCAATGGCCGCGAGCACGGCAAGTTCGGCCTCGCCGAGTTCATGGAAGTGAAGGCGGTGGTAGGTGCATTTGCGTAACCTCCCGCTCGCGATTCCCTAACCCAGATTAGGCATTCTGGCCCCCGGGGACGCCCCTCCCCGGGAGTACCGCGTATGAGCTACGAGCGTCTCATTGCCGAACACGCGCTGATCGATGCCGCGCTGGCCCGGCTGGAGGCGCTCGTGGCCGCCGCCGTCCCCGACATCCCCGCCGTGATCATCGGGCTCGCCGATCTCTCGAACGAGCTCGCCCATCATCTCGCCCATGAGGACAGCTTCATCTATCCGCGCCTGATCCAGGGCCGGAACCCGCAGGCACGCCGCGTCGCCGAGCGCTTCGTCGAGGATTTCGACGAGCTGCGCGGCGCCTGGAACCTGTATCTGCGCGAATGGACCAGCGACTGCATCGCTGGTGACTGGGAGATCTTCCGCATCGAGACCGGCACGATGATCGTCCGCCTCGCCCATCGGGTAAAGGCGGAGAACGCGCTGCTCTATGCCGAGGCGCTGCGCACCGGCGCCGTACCCCTGCGCGACCAGCGCGCGGCCTGAGGCCTATCGACATTCAGGAGCACCCCGCGCCCTCTTCAATCCTCCCCCGCCAGGGGGAGGGGGACCGCCGAAGGCGGTGGAGGGGGAGGTAAGCAGCCAACTATCAGCTAGCTTACCTCCCCCTCCGTCGCGCTACGCGCGCCACCTCCCCCTGGCGGGGGAGGATAGATGAAGGTCGATCGGGTCTAGGGCACAAGGATCGTGGACCCCGTCGTCTTCCCCGCCTCCAGCGCCCGGTGCGCGTCGGCGGCGTCCTCCAGCGCGAAACGCTGGCCGATATCGGCCCGCACCGCGCCGCTCCGCAGCATCTGGAACAGCCTTGCGCTGCCCGCCGCGCGCTCTTCGGGCGTAACGTAATAATCGAACATCGTCGGCCGCGTGACATAGACCGATCCGGCCCGCGCCAGCGCGCCCAGATTCACCCCTTCCACCGGCCCGCTGGCATTGCCGAAGCTCACCACCAGCCCGCGCCGCCGGACGCTCGCCAGTGATGCCTCCCAGGTCGCCTTGCCGACCCCGTCGAACACCACTTCCACGCCCGCGCCGGCAGTGATCCCCCGCACCCAGTCGGCCACGCCCTCGCCGCGCGAGACCAGCACGTCGTCCGCCCCCGCTTCGACCGCCAGCGCCACCTTGTCGGCGCTGCCCACCGTCGCGAGCACCCGTGCGCCGATCGCCTTGAGCCAGCGCACGGCGATCTGCCCGACGCCGCCCGCCGCGGCATGGACCAGCACCGTCCAGCCCGGCTCCACCCGAGCGCAGCGCTCGACCAGGAATTCCACCGTGCCACCCTTGAGCAAGGCCGCCGCCGCGGTCTCGTCGCCGATGTCGTCGGGCAGTGCGAACAGGATCTTCGCCGGCACGTTGCGCGCGGTCGCATAGGCGCCGATCCCGGGGCCGAAGGTCGCCACGCGATCCCCGGGCGCGAACTCGGTCACGCCCTCACCCACCGCTTCGACCACTCCGGCCGCCTCGCCGCCCAGGCCACTCGGCAGCGGCACCGGATAGAGGCCCGAGCGATGATAGGTATCGATGAAGTTCAGCCCCACCGCAGTGTTGCGCATGCGGACCTCACCGGGGCCCGGCGGTGGCAGCTCGACATCGACCCACTGGATGACCTCGGGTCCGCCGACCTTTTCGATCCGTGCCATCCGTTCCATCACGCGACTCCTTCAATGTACCGGCCAGACCCATAGGATCAGCGGCGTGCCGACCACCAGCACGATCAGCGAAAGCGGTGCGCCCAGCCGGGCATAATCGCCGAACCTGTACCCGCCCGGCCCCATCACCAGCGTGTTGCACTGGTGCCCGATCGGGGTGAGGAAGTCGCAGCCCGCGCCCACGGCGGTCGCCATCAGGAACGCCTCGGGCCGATAGCCCAGCTGGCCGGCGAAGGTCGCGGCGATCGGCGCCATCACCAGCACGGTCGCGGCATTGTTGAGGAAGGGCGTCACCGCCATCGCCGCCGCCAGGATCAGCGCCACCGCGCCCCAGGGCGGCAGGGTCGCGGCGAGCTGGCTCAGCCCGTCGCCGATGATCTGGCTCGCCCCGGTGGTGCGCAGCGAATCGGAGACCGGGATCAGCGCGCCGAGCATCACCAAGATCGGCCATTCGATATGGTCGTACGCCTCGCGCACCGGCAGCGCGCCGAGCAGGATGACCGCCCCGGCCGCCGCGAAGAAGGCGACCGCCACCGGCACATAGCCGAGCGCCGTCGCAGCCATCGCCGCGCCCAGGATCGCGATCGGCAGCAGCCCCTTGCGCGCACTGCCCAGCCGCAGGGTACGCTCGGCCAGCGGCAGGCACCCCAGGTCGCTCAGCCGCTCGAAGAGCAGGTCGAGCGGCCCCTGCAGCACGATCACGTCGCCGGCGACGAGCTCGATCGCGCCAAGCCGGCTCGCCAGCCGCTCGCCCTGGCGCGACACTGCGATCAGGTTCACCCCGAAGCGCTCGTGCAGGCCGAGCCGCCCGGCGGTGCGGCCGATCAGCGGGCTCTCGGTGCCGATCACCGCCTCGATCACGCCCACCTCGCCGCTCCCCTCGGGCTTCTCGCGCCCGGCGCCCTCCAGCTCCAGCCGGTCGCCGGCGATCACGCGCTCGAGGCTGTCGGGCGATCCGGCGAGGATCAGCACATCCTCGGGCTTCAGCGTCGTGTCGGGGAAGGGGATCGAGCGGATGCCGGAACGCAGGATCGCGGTGACGGTGATCTCGCCGTCATGCCGCTCGCGGAACGCGGCCACCGTCTCGTCCACCGCGGGGGATCCGGCAGGGATCTCCGCCTCGGTGACGTAATCCTCGATGTTGATCGCCTCGCCCAGGGTCGGCGCTGCACGGCGGTCGCGCGGCAGCAGCCGGTAGCCGAAGCGCAGGAAGATCAGCCCGACCAGCGTCAGCCCCAGGCCTACCGGCGCATAGTCGAACATGCCGAAGGGCTGGCCGGTCATCTCCTCGCGGACCCGGCTGACGATGATGTTGGGCGAGGTCCCGATCAGGGTGATCAGCCCGCCGAGCAGCGAGGCGAAGGACATCGGCATCAGGTACGCCGCCGGCGAGACGTTGGCGCGTTTGCTCATCTGCAGCGCCACCGGGATCATCATCGCCAGCGCGCCGATGTTCTTGACCAGCGCCGATGCCAGGCCGACCGAGGCGCTGAGCAGCAACAGTTGCGAGCGGACATGCGTCACGCGCTTCTGCAGCACCAGCATCGCCCGCTCGATCACACCGGACCGCTGGACCGCCGCCGACAGGACGAGGGCCGAGGCGACGATGATCACGATGTCGTCGGAAAAGCCGGTGAATGCTTGCTTGGGGCTGACGATGCCCAGCGCCAGCGCCGCGAGCAGCGCGATCACCGCGACCATATCGTAGCGGAACTTCCCCCAGATGAAGAGCAGCATCATGCCGGCCAGCACGCCGACGGAGAGCAATTGGGGCGTGTTCATCGCAGGGGAGAACGCCACGCGATGGTTTCGGGTCCGTGCCCGCCTTTCAAAGCCCCTCCCCTTCAGGGGAGGGGTTTGGGGTGGGGCATGTATCTCATCGAGACCGAGAGCCCGTTGACAGCCCCCCACCCCAACCCCTCCCCTGAAGGGGAGGGGCTTGCAGAAGCTCAGTGCACCGTCCCCACGGCCCTGCCCACCGACATCAGCACGATCAGCCGCTCGATCTGGCGCCAGCGGCAGAAATGGATGTGGTTGCCCAGGTCGCGGCTGCGGTCGGCACGGGCTGCGGCTTCGCTGCCGGCGAGCTCGCCGAAGCTGGCGATCAGGTCGTTGGCGTCGGCGATTTCGCGGCGATCGCCCAGATAAGGCATCATGTTCATGCGCGCGTTCGCTACACGAGCCGTGCCAGTTCCGGCGGAATCGCGGCTTTGCGCCCCACACGATGCTGAACTTCCGCTAACCATGTTGCAAAGCGCGTATCGCGTGCCCCGGCATGGCACAGGTAGCGTCCCGCCCCGGGACGTGGCAGAGGACAGGCATGACCAAATCCCCCTCCAAGACGCCCGTCGCCGGCGGCTTCCTGCTCGCGCTCAGCCTGATCGTCGGCGTGTTCGTCGGCATCGCCCGGGGCGAGGCGTCGTTCGGATTCGTGATCGGGCTCGGGGTCGGTGTCGCGCTGCTCGCCGGGGTGTGGCTGATCGACCGGATCCGGGTGGGCCGGTAGGTCCGCCACTTCTTTTTCCCCGGCGAAGGCCGGGGCCCAGTCCTTGAAAGTCACGCGCCTTGGCGCGTCTTCGCGCGCACGCTTAGTCTGGACCCCGGCCTTCGCCGGGGAAAATTCAGTTCAGGGTGACGCAGGCTAGACCGCCCGCCCCAGCCAGGCCACGCGCCCGACCACGTCCAGCGCCTTTGCCGGCACCATCCGCGTCTCCCAATCCGGATTGTCCGAGATCACTTCGATCCCGCCCACCCCGGTCCGCAGCCGCTTGACCATCAGCTCGCCGTCGAGCCGGATCACGAACACCCCGCCGCGCCCCTCGATGCGCCGCCGGTCGCGATCGACGAGGATCTCGTCGCCATCCTCGAGCGTCGGGATCATCGAATCGCCCTGCACGCGAATCATCGACGCCGCCTCCGGCCGCACGCCCAGCGCGCGCAGCAGCTCGGGCGAGAATTGCGCGCCCCGCCGGCGCCGTGCCTCGCCCTCGACCAGCCCGCCCGGCCCCGCCGAGGCACCGACGTCGAGCCGCGCCACTTCGACCAGCCCCTCCAGCTCCGGCCCGCCCAGCCGCGCCTCCGCAACGCCGAAATAGCGCGCGAGCAGCGCCCGGTCCGCCTCGCTCAGCAGCCGCGGCGTGCCCCGCACCAGATATTGCTGGAGATAGGCCGCATTGCGCCCGAGCAGCCGCGACAGCTCGGTAAGGCTCGTGCCGTTCTCGGCGATCAGCGCCTCCAGCGCCGCGCGTTGCGCTTCCGGTTCCATAGTGTCTCCATACCCGTAGGAATTTTCCTAGACAAGTAGGAAATGGAGAACAAAGTAGGAACGATCTTGAGCGAATCGGACGGGAGAAGAATGGATGTCGGTGCATCGCAAGATCGAGAAATTCCTCCGGGCGACGGACATGCCGCCCACCAAATTCGGCAGGCTGGCGGTCAGCGATCCGCGCTTCGTGTTCGACCTGCGCATGGGCCGCGAGCCCGGCGCGAAGATCACCGCGCGAGTCGAGGCGTTCCTCGCCGCGCAACAGGCGCTGCGCCTCCAGCAGGGCAAGGAGATCCGCCGATGAGCCGCGGTCCCGATGCGGAGACGCTGCTCCGCCGCGCCCTCGAATCGCACGCGGAGGCGGCCGGCTGCCCGGTCGCGCTGGTCGAATCGGACTGGACGCGCTGGGCCAGCGCCACCTTCAGCGGCGCACGGCATCTGCTGGCGCTGGCCGGCCCGCCCTCCCCGGCGCTCGACGCCTGGATCGCCGGCCTGCCCGAGGCGGAACTGCGCCTGCGCGGCCATCTCGTTGCCGACCTGGCAGTGGAGCATGTCCGCCGCGCGCAGGACCGGGTGACGGTATCGCTGGAAGTGCTGACGGTGGAGGAGCGGCGTTAGTGTGGCGCCCCTCTCACAATACTCACTCGTCACCCCCGCGAAAGCGGGGGCCCATCTCCCGGATGCACGACTGGGCGCACCGGATGTATTCAAGGAGAGCGCAGGAGATGGGTCCCCGCTTTCGCGGGGATAACGAAAAGGAAGTTAAGCGGTGCGCCGCGCCAGGTTGCGCAGGGTGACCAGCGCCTCTTCCAGCCCGCGCTCATGCGCCCTGGCCGCCGAGCGGGACGTCGCGGCGATCTGCTTGTCCGCCACGCCACGCTCCAGCCGCTCGAGCAGCGCATGGACCGACGCGTCGGTTTCCGGCCGCACGATCCGTTCGCGCGGCGGGGCGACCGGCGCCTCGACCAGCGGCTCCGGCACATGGCGGCGCGGCGGCGGGGTCAGCTCGAAGATCTCGAAACGCTCGCTTTCGTCGAAGATCGACGGGCGCGGCTGGCGGCGCAGCGGCGCGAGCGGCACGGGCGCGGACTTGGGCACCGCCGGGATCGCCTGCGGGTCGAAGGCCGAGAGCGGCTGGTCGAAATCGACCGGCAGCTCCTGCTCGACGGGCGGCAGGGTCTCGCGCGCGTGGATGTCGTGACTTTTGTGACTTTCCAGCGCCTCGACAACCGGCTCGGGGGCGGGAATCGGGGGCGGCGTAGTGTAAACTTCGGAAACTTCCGGCACCTCGACCACCGGCTCGGGCGCGGCGGCGATCACCACCGGCGCCGGCAGCGCGATCACGGGCTCGGGCACCTCCACTACCACGGGTTCCGCCGCCTTGGGCGGGGAGATCGGGCGCGGCGGGAAGATCGCGTCGAAGTCGATATGCTCTTCCTCTTCGGGCTCGGCCACCGGCGCGGCGGCACGGACCTCGAGGAACGGCCGGCCCAGGTCGCGGGTGGCGAGCAGCGGCGGGCGCGGCGGCGCATCGGGATGGGCATCGGCGCGGCGCAGCACCGGCAGCGGCACCTGCTCCGGATCGCTCTCGACCTCGGCCGTTTCGCCGATGGTCAGCCCGCGCGAGCCGAGCAGGATGAAGGCCGAAAGCCACATGAAGGCACCGACGAACGCGCCGGCGCCCAGCGCCACGGCCAGGCGGGCGGTGGTGCCCAGCGGCGGCTCGGCCATCGCGAGAACGGAGGGAAGACCGGAGTCCATCACCAGCGCCTCGAGCGCGGGCACGGGGATCATCGCCACGCCAAGCGCAGCGAGACCTCCCGCGACCAGCGCGATCAGGGGCGCCAGCGGCAGGTTCATGCGCTCACCACGGACGTGTGCGACCACGAGTCTTCCATGGCCCCGATCTTGGCGAGTCTTTGGTAAACGGAGTCATAACGGCCGACATTTGTCGCCCAGCTGCGCTCGGTCTCGACGAATGTCCGGCCGCGCTCGCGGCGCGCATCCCAGCCGTCGCGCTCGGCAAACATCCGCGCGACCGATTCGGCCAGCGCCGCAGGATCGTCGGGCGTGAACAGGGTCCCGGTGTCGCCGTCGCGGATCAGCTCGCGGTGCCCGCCCACGTCCGAGGCGGCGACCAGCCGGCGCTGGGCCATGGCTTCCAGGGGTTTCAGCGGCGTCACCAGATCGGTGAGGCGCATGTGCTTGCGGGGATACACCAGCACGTCGATCACGCTGTAGTAGCGCTCGACCTGCTGGTGCGGCACGCGGCCGACGAAATGGATGCGGTTCGCTACCGGCGATGCCGCCGCCTGCGCCATCAGCGCCGCATCGCAGGGCCCGCCGCCGACCAGCACCAGGTGCAGCTTCGGGCGCAGGGCGACCAGCCCCGGCATCGCCTCGATCAGCACGTCCAGGCCTTCATAATCGTAGAAGCTGCCGATGAAGCCGATCGTCTCGGCGCCCTCGATGCCCAGCTCCTTCGCCAGTGCGGCGTCATGGGCCAGCGGCTCGCCGAACAGGCCCAGATCGACGCCATTGGGGGAGATCATGATCTTGCCGCCGTCGATCCCGCCGCGCGCGACCAGATCGCCCTTCAGCCCCTCGCAGATCACGGCGACGGCATCGGCCTTGCGCACCGCCCGGGTCTCGAGCCAACGCGTCGCCCGGTATTTCCAGCTCCCCTCGGTGCCGGTGCCGTTGCCGACCGCGGCGTCTTCCCAGAAGGCGCGGATCTCGTAGATCAGCGGCAGGCCGAGCCGGTTCGCCACCCGCTGCGCCGCCATCGCGCCGAGCACCGGCGAATGGGCGTGGAGCACATCGGGCTTCCACTGGCGTGCCACCGCCTCGATCCGCTTCGCAAAGGCGGAGACCTCGCGCAGCTCGCCGATCACCGGCGGCCCGGAATTGACTCGGGGCGTCCGGTAGAAGCGGATGCCGTCGATCGTCTCCTCGTCGGTATCGAACTTGCCGTGACGCGGGCTGGTCACCGCGGCGATTTCCCAGCCGCGCGCCATCTGCGCCTTCAGGATCGCCCGGGTCCGGAAAGTATAGCCGCTGTGCAGCGGCAGGCCGTGATCGAGGATATGGAGAATCCGCATGCCCGTCCCATTGCCACAGGAGCACTTAACGCGGCGTCAACCGCATCGCGCTACACGGTCCCTGTAAGCAGGAGCGGCAACGGGCCCATGATCGACAATCTATCGCTCGCGATCTCGCACGGGCTGATGCTGCTCGCGGCCTTCCTGCTGCTGCGCCGCCCCGATCTCGACCAGGAAGCCGGCCCGAAGGACGAAGCGTCCAAGGCCAAGCCCAGCCGATGGGGCAAGCCCGGTGCGTGATCTCGTCTTCGTCGCCTTCCTGCTGGCCTTTTTCGGGATGGGCTTCCGCAAGCCGTTCATCTTCGTGCTGGTCTATGCCTATATCGACATCGTCTCGCCGCAGCGGCTGACCTATCTGCTGCTCAACTCGGTGCCGATCTCGCTGATCGCCGTCGGCCTGTCGGTGCTCGGCTGGCTGGCGATGGACGACAAGAAGGACGTCCGCGTCGCCCCGCGCCAGCTGATGATCGTCGCCCTGCTCGGCTATTGCTTCTACACCACGCTCAACGCCGACTTCAAAGTCGAGGCCTTGGACAAGTGGGATTGGGTGTGGAAGGCGCTCGCCTTCGCGGCCTTCCTGCCGCTCACCCTGCGCACCAAGCTTCGCATCGAGAGCCTGCTGCTCTTCATGATCCTCTCCGCTTCGTCGATCATCATCGTCGGCGGGATCAAGACGCTCGGCTCGGGCGGCGGCTATGGCGAACTCAACCTGATGGTCGCCAATAATTCGGGCCTGTACGAAGGCTCGACCATCTCCACCGTGGCGATCGCGATCATCCCGCTGATCGTCTGGTTCATGCGCTTCGGCACCATCTTCCCGCCCGACTGGAAGGTGAAGTGCTTCTGCCTTGCGCTGATCTTCGCCTGCCTGCTGATCCCGGTCGGCACCTCGACGCGCACCGGCCTGCTCTGCATCGGCCTGGTCGCGCTGCTGATGATCCGCGATGCCAAGCGCAAGGTCCTGTACCTCACCGCGCTCGGCTGCCTCGGCCTCGCCGCCGTGCCCTTCCTGCCCAGCTCGTTCACCGAGCGGATGGGGACGATCAAGACCTACAAGGCGGACGCCTCGGCCTCCACCCGCCTCGCCGTGTGGCAGTGGACGATGGACTACGCCAAGACCCATCCGATGGGCGGCGGCTTCGAAGCCTATCGCCAGAACCAGATCCGCTACGAGAAGGTGGCCACCGAGAGCGACGGCAACGGCCAGACCACCGTCGACCGCAGCCTGGAGGTCGACAAGGCCCGCGCCTATCACAGCGCCTATTTCGAGATGCTCGGCGAGCAGGGCTATCCCGGCCTGGCGCTGTGGCTGACGATCAACCTGCTCGGCATCTTCCGCATGGAGGTGCTGCGCCAGCGCTATCGGAAACCAGAGCCCGGCCAGGAATGGGTCGCGCCGCTCGCCTCGGCGCTGCAGACCGCGCACATCGTCTACATGCTAGGCGCGACCTTCATCGCCATCGCCTTCCAGCCCTTCGTCTACATGCTGATCGGCGCCCAGATCGGGCTCGACACCTATATGGCCCGCAAGCGCGAGGAGTCCGCCTGGCGGCCGCTGCGCAAGGCAAAGCCAGCGCTGGCATGAGCAAGGCCCAGCCCGAGCTCCGCGGCCTCACCTCGCTGCGCGGCATCGCCGCCTGGTACGTGGTCGCCTTCCACATCCGCAATTCGGTGGACGGGCTCCCGCCCGAAGCGCGTGCGCTGTTCAGCAAGGGCTATCTCGCGGTCGATTTCTTCTTCCTGCTTTCGGGCTTCGTGATGGCGCTCACCTGGTCCGGCCGGCTGCGCGCCCAGGGCTGGCGGGCGGTGCCCGAATTCCTGAAGCGGCGCGTTGCGCGCATCTGGCCGCTCCATCTCTTCATTCTGGGATGCGCGGCGGTGCTGGCGGTGGCGCTCGCCTTTGCCGGGCATGGCGATCCGCAATTCCCGGGCTCGGCGCTTCCGGCCCATATCCTGCTGATCCAGGCCTGGGGCTTCGAGCACACGCTCAAATGGAACGATCCGGCCTGGTCGATCTCGGCGGAATTCGCCGCCTATCTCCTGTTCCCGGCGATGACGGCCATCGTCGATTGGCGCCGCGTGCCGAGCTGGGGGATCGCTGCCGCGATTCTCGCCGCTGCCGGGCTGCTCGCCTGGCTGATGGCGCGCCGTGGTGGGCTGTTCCTCTATGAGGACATCGTGCATTTCGGAATGCTCCGCTGCCTGGTGGAGTTCAGCATCGGCACCGCGATCTGGGCGCTGTGGGAACGCTGGCGGCCGGCACCGCGCCTCCCGGCGCTCCTCGCCGCACTGACCGGCATCGCAACGCTCGCCCTCGCGCCGCTGGCCGGCGTGCCCGAGACCGCAGCGGCCCCCACCGGGTTCGCCGCGCTGCTCCTCGCCTTCGCCCTTACCGATGGCCCGCGCAATCCGCTCGGCGCGCGGTGGCTCCATTATCTCGGCATGATCAGCTTCGCGACCTATCTGTCGCACATGCTGCTGTGGAAGCTGTTCAAGCTCGTCTTCGTCCGGGGCAATGGCGAAATCAGCCTGACCACTGCCAGTGCCTTCATCGCCCTGGTGCTGCTCGCCTCGGCGGCGCTCTACCATCTGGTCGAGCGCCCGGCGCAGCGTCTGGTCAATGGCGTCAGACTTCGAACGGCACCTTCCGAAGCGCTTCGATCACCGCGCGGTTGAAGGCCGGAATGTCGTCGGGCTTGCGGCTGGTGATCAAATTCTCGTCGATCACCACTTCGCGATCGACCACCTCGGCACCGGCATTCTCCAGGTCGGTGCGCACCGAAGGCCAGCCGGTCACCTCGCGCCCATCGACCACATCGGCCTCGACCAGCAGCCACGGCGCATGGCAGATCGCCGCGACGAGCTTCTCGTCGTCCATGAACTCGCCGACGATCTCCACTGCCCGGGCGTTGATCCGGAGCTTGTCCGGATTGGCCACCCCGCCGGGCAGCACCAGTGCGTCGTAATTGTCGGTATCCACTTCGTCGACCGTGGTGTCCGGGGTGATGCTCTCGCCCTTCTGGCCACCCTTCTCGCCGGTGATCGGCCTGGTATCGAGCGCCGCCAGCGTCACCTGTGCCCCGGCATCGATCAGCGCCTGGCGCGGCAGCATCAGCTCGTCCTGCTCGAAGCCATTGGTGGCCATCATCAGCACGCGGACATGGGAGAGATCGGTCATGGCAGGGCTCCTCGATTGCTCCCGCTGAACCGGCCTCCCGCCGACCGGTTCCGGAACGAAGCGATGGCCCGCGCATTGACCGGGCCATAGCGAGGAGGACCATGCCAAGTACCGACATCGTCTATGTCGACGACCAGCAGGCCGGCATCACCCGGCGCAAGGTGCGCCATGGCTGGGGCTATTGGGACGCGGAGGGCGCGCGGATCAAGGACCGCGACGCGATCGATCGCCTCAATGCGATCGGCCTGCCACCGGCCTATCACGATGCCTGGTTCTGCCCCGACCCGCGCGGCCATATCCAGGCGACCGGCTATGACGAGAAGGGCCGCAAGCAATATCGCTACCACCCCGGCTTCCGCGAGGCGCAGGAGGCAGCGAAGTACGATCGCTGCGCCAGCTTCGGCGAGCATCTGGCGAAGCTCCGTACCAGGGTCGAACGCGACCTGAAGCTGCGCGGCCTGTGCAAGGAAAAGGCCGTCGCCGCAGTCGTCCGCCTGCTCGATCTCGGCAGCATCCGCGTCGGCAACGAGCAATATGTCCAGGCGAACAAGAGCTTCGGCGCCACCACGCTGCGCAAGCGCCATGCGGTGGTGAAGGGCCAGACGCTCCGCCTCCAGTTCCGCGCCAAGTCCGGCAAGCTGCGCGTGCTCAGCATCACCGACGGCTCGCTCAGCCGCTTCGTCAAAAAGTGTCAGGACCTGCCCGGCCAGCACCTGTTCCGCTGGCTCGACGATGCCGGTGAGGCGCATCCGGTCACCTCGACCGACGTCAACGCCTATATCCGCGAAGCCACGCACGAGGATTTCACCGCCAAGCATTTCCGCACCTGGGGTGCCAGCGTCCTCGCGTTCCAGGCCTTGGCGCGCGGCGAAGGCCATGTCGGCCTCAAGGCGATGCTCGAGCCGGTGACCGAGGCGCTCGGCAACACCCCTGCCATCGCCCGCAAATCCTATGTCCACCCCGTGCTGATCGACCTGACCAGGGATCGCGAAGTCCAGGCGGCGTGGCGCGCGGATCTCCATTTGCCGCGTGCCACACGCTGGCTCAATCGTTACGAACGCGGACTGATCGCCCTGCTCGAGGGCAATGCCGCCTGCCAACCCAAGAAAGCTGCATGACGACACCCACCAATCGCAACGCCGCCGGTTTCCCCAAGAGCGAGGACCTTCAGATTCAGGCCGAGACCTTCGCCAATGACAGCTGGACCTGGGCACAGTCGCACTGGCTGCAGATCCTGATCGCCGCGGGCGTCGCCATCGCGGTCTTCTTCCTGCTCCACGCGATCAAGGGCTGGGGCGCGCGGCTGTGCAGGAAGGGCGAGGGCGTCGCCAACTGGTATGCGATCATCGGCCGGGCGATCTCGAAGACCGGCAATTTCTTCATCCTGATGACCTCGATCCGCCTGGTCACCGGCTATGCCGGCCCGCCGCTGATGGTCGAGCGGACGGTCGAGTTCCTCTTCACCATCTCGGCCGCGTTCCAGTGTGCGATCTGGCTGCGCGAGCTGATCTTCGGCGCGATCGAGCACAAGACGACCGCGGACAATTATCACGGCTCGGGCCTGGCCAGCGCGCTCGGCATCATCCGCATCCTGATCACCGTGGTGCTGTTCGCGATCGCCGCGGTGATGGTGCTCGGCAATCTGGGCGTCAACGTCACCGGCCTGATCGCCGGCCTCGGCGTCGGCGGCATCGCCATTGGTCTCGCCGCCCAGGGCATCTTCGCCAATCTGTTCGCCGCGCTGACCATATTGTTCGACCGCCCCTTCCGCGTCGGCGACAAGATCCGCTTCGACAGGAACAGCGGCACCGTCGTCTCGATCGGCCTGATGAGCACGCGCATCCGCTCGTTCGTCGGCGAGGAGCTGGTCTTCTCGAACAAGCAGCTGCTCGACAAGCTGATCGAGAACCTGTCGCTCCGCCACCACACCCGCACCAAGCTGCCGATCGGCGTCGCCTATGAGACTCCCGTCGAGAAGCTCGAGGCGCTGCCCGGGATCTTCAAGACGATCGTCGAGGAGGCCGGTGGCACGCTGTCGCGCGCCAGCACCGAGGGGTTCGGCGCCAGCTCGATCGACTTCGTGATCGAGTTCGACGTCGAGGGCGATGACGTGCCGCACGCCCAGCAGGTGCGCGACCGGATCATCTTCGCCATCCTCCGCACGTTCGCCGCCGAAGGCATCTCGATCCCCTACCCGACCCAGACCAGCTACACCGCCGCGCCGGACGGCAAGTTCATCCTGCCCTATCCGGAGGAGGCGAAGGCCTGAGCCCTCCCGCGAAAGCGGGAGCGCGGACCTACCCGGACACGGCATTCGCGGCCCGGCGCCGCCGACTATGCGGAAGCGAGAGAAGGAGACCCGCGATGTTCAAGGACCATGCCTCGTCGGCCATCATCCCGTGCCGCGACCTGGCGGTCGCCCGCGCCTTTTACGAAGGCACACTCGGCCTGCCGTTGCTCGAGGACCACGGCAACGGCTTCCTCTTCGGCACCGGCAATACGCAGCTCAACATCTATCTGAGCGACTATGCCGGCACCAACCGGGCCAATGCCGTGCTCTGGGGCGTCGGCGACGAGCTGGAGGCGATCGCGGCGGACCTGCGCGGCAAGGGCGTGACGCTCGACGAATATCCCGACGGCTTCGACAGCGTCGTGGACGGCGTGCACCGCAAGGGCGACTTCCGCGTGATCTGGTTCCGCGATCCCGACGGCAACATCCTCCACGTCCACAGCCGCTGAGCATAGCCGTTCTGCGGACCGTCCGAATCGGCCGAATTGGAGATTCGAACATCGGGTCCGGCCGGAATGACCTGAAACATCGGGTGCCGGACGCTACGTCTGCCGGCCCTTTCAAATTCTCGGTCGGCTGAGGCTTGCGGGAGCCCCCACCCCGCCACTAGATGGTGCCGAGAACAGGCGAGAGGGACCGCTATCTTGGCGACGATCACCGTGCAGCAGATGGCCGAAAGCGTCGGCAGCGAGCGCGTATCCGACTGGGTCGAAGTCACCCAGACGATGATCGATCAGTTCGCCGAGGCGACCGGCGACCACCAGTTCATCCATGTCGATCCGGTCCGTGCCGCACAGACGCCGTTCGGCGGCACGATCGCGCATGGATTCCTGTCGCTCTCGCTGATGCCGATGCTCGCCGCCCGCACCGACACGCCCGCCATCGAAGGCGTGAAGATGGGTGTCAACTACGGCGGCAACAAAGTCCGATTCATGCAGCCGGTACGCTCGGGCAGGCGCGTCCGCGGCCGCTTCAAGCTGCTCAAGTTCACCGAGCGCAAGCCCGGCGTCTGGGAACAGGTCCAGGAATATACGCTCGAGATCGAAGGCGAGGAGAAACCCGCCCTGATCGCCGAGTGGATCGCGCTCGTCTACGTTTGAGATCCCAAGAGAAGGAACCACCATGTCTCGCTCCGCAGTCATCGTCTCCACTGCCCGCACCGGCATCGGCCGCGCCTATCGCGGCGCGTTCAACGCCACGCCGGCGCCGACGCTCGGCGCCCATGCGATCCGCGCCGCGGTCGAGCGCGCCAAGATCGATCCGGCGGAAGTGCAGGACGTCGTGTTCGGCGCCGCGCTCCAGCAGGGCAGCACCGCCGGCAACATCGCCCGCACCGCGCTGCTGCGCGCCGGCCTGCCCGTCTCGGTCGCCGGCATGTCGGTCGATCGCCAGTGCGCCTCGGGGCTTATGGCGATCGCCACCGCCGCCAAGGAGATCATCGTCGACAATATGGACATCGCCATCGGCGGCGGCCTCGAGTCGATCTCGCTGGTCCAGACTCCGGCGATGCGCGTCGAGCCCGATCGCGAGCTGCTCGCGATGCACGGCGACATCTATATGCCGATGCTGCAGACCGCCGAAGTCGTCGCCAGCCGCTACGGTATCGGCCGTGACCGGATGGACGCCTATTCGCTCCAGTCGCAGCAGCGCACCGCCGCCGCCCAGGCCGCGGGCAAGTTCGACGACGAGATCGTGCCGGTCACCGCGACGATGAACGTCGTCAACAAGGAGACCAAGGAAGTCTCCCAGAAGGAGATCACCCTCACCAAGGACGAGGGCAACCGTGCCGACACCACGATCGAGGGCCTGCAGGCGCTCAATCCGGTGCTGCCGAACGGCACCATCACTGCGGGCAACGCCTCGCAGCTGTCGGACGGCTCCTCGGCCTCGGTGCTGATGGAAGAGAAGCTCGCCGAGAAGCGCGGCCTGCAACCGCTTGGGCGCTATGTCGGCATGGCCGTCGCCGGGACCAAGCCGGACGAGATGGGCATCGGCCCGGTCTTCGCGATCCCCAAGCTGCTCGAGCGCTACAATCTCAAGATGGACGATATCGGCCTGTGGGAGCTGAACGAGGCCTTCGCGGTGCAGGTGCTCTATTGCCAGGACCAGCTCGGCATCCCGAACGAGCTGCTCAACGTCAATGGCGGCGCAATCTCGATCGGCCATCCGTACGGCATGTCGGGCGCCCGCATGACCGGCCACGCACTGATCGAAGGCAAGCGCCGCGGCGCGAAGTATGTCGTCGTCACGATGTGCATCGGCGGCGGCATGGGCGCTGCCGGCCTGTTCGAGGTGCTGTAAGCATCATTGAAAATTGACGCCTGCAGGGTTATAGAGATTCTGCAAGTGACATGGAGTTCGCTCCATTCGATATGGGCCTCGGTCGTGGCAGCGATCGGGGCCCAAATCGTTCGGGGCCCGGCTGGCAGGCCGAGCCCCTCCCGTCGTGCTTACTTGGAGCGCGCCACCTCCACGACCTTGAGGATCAAGGTTGCAAAGGCGAACAACGCCGCAAGGATCAGGCACAAGTCAGCAAGTGACATATGTGTCCTCCATAATGGCGGCGGGATTGCCACCGCCCGGGAGACTACACCCACCTTCATGACATGCCCCGAGACTGGCCCGAAATGGATGAGTCTTGTGATCGCGAAAGACCGCGAGGAACACGCTGTAACGCCCGATGTAACAAAGCCGCTTGCGCTGCCCATCATCTTCGCGCACCTTCCCTGACAACGCTGCCAATCACGAACCGCTTATTGTTTCTGCAACAACTGTTAGCGATAACAGCATTCGGACCACGCAAAGCGCGGCCGGCAAGAGAGGGGTGCCCATGGGCGAGGACTTGGCTTTGGTGGCCGATATCGGCCGCCAATCGGTGCGATTCGGGCTGACCGGCGGCGATGCGGGGATGGCCCCGCGCGACATCCGCCGCTTCTCGACCAGCGAACATCCCACCTTCACCAGCGCACTGGTATCCTATCTCAGCGGGCTCGGCCTGCAGGACGCGCGATTGCCGAGCGTTCTCGCGGTGGCGGGCGCGGCCCGGGGCGACCTGATCAACCTCACCGGCAGCCGCTGGTACATCTCGCTCTCGGGCGTCGAGGCAGTGCTGCGGGCCCCGCCCCGGGCGCTCAACGAATGCGCCGCAAACGCGCTGGCACTCACCACCCTCCCGCCGGGAGCCTTCACCGCGCTGCACGGGCCTCCGCCCCGCCAGGTCGAGCCCGGCGGCAATTATGTGGTGATCGGCACGGGCACCGGACTCGGCGTCGCCGCGCTGATCACTTCGAACGGACGCCTGGTCCCGGTGCAGAGCGAAGCGGGGCACATGGCCTTCGCCCCCGCAACGCCGGACGAGCGCAAGTTCGCCGATTTCTGTCGCGCCCGCGGCGTTTCCCTCGATGTCGAGACGCTGATCAGCGCGCCAGGGCTATGCCTCGCCTATGAGGCGCTGTCGGGCGGCGCCAAGCCCGCTTCGCCCGAAGAGGTCACCCGCCACGTCGCGCGCGACAGCATCTCGGCCGCGGTGGTCCGCATGTTCGTCGAGCACCTCGGCAGTTTCGCCGGCGATCTCGCCCTTGCCTTCGGGGCCTGGGACGGCGTCTACCTCACGGGCGCGATCAGTCGCGCGCTGCACTCCCACCTGATGGATCCTGGCTTCCGGCGGCGGATGGAGAGCAAGGCTGCTTTCCGGCGCCAACTTTCCGAAGTGCCGGTGGTGCTGGTCAACCGCAACGATCTCGAGCTGATCGGCGCGGCTGCGGCATACGGGAACGCCTGATACGGCCCGCTTGTTCTTTTCGGCACAGCCCGAGGAGAGCATCGTGACCGACACCGCCCAACTCAAGCAGCATCTCTGGAAGAAGCTGGCAGACAGGCCGTTCGTGATGATCGGCCTGATGAACAGCGCCCAGCACCACATCCCGCTCACCGCCCAGCTCGACGAGGATCAGGTCGACACGCTGTTCTTCTTCACCGGCAGAGACAATCGCCTGGCGCCAGGCGGCCGCGCGATGGCGCATTTCATCGCCAGGGGGCACGACTATTTCGCCTGCCTCGACGGCAATGTCCGCATCGACAACGACTTCGCCCAGATCGACAAGCTCTGGAACAAGCAGGTCGAGGCCTGGTTTCCGGGCGGCAAGGACGATCCCAACCTGGCCCTGCTCCGCTTCGACATCGACAGCGCCGAGCTATGGGAAACCGACATGTCGTTGACCGGCATGGTGAAGATGCTGTTCGGCGGGAAGATCAAGGGCGACGAGGAAGGCAGCCACGCGGTGGTGGAGACGACGGCGACCTAGCGCCCCCACAATCGTCATCCCGGCCAAAGCCGGGATCTCGTGCGGTTCCTTCCCGCGCCATCTCCTGAGATCCCGGCTTTCGCCGGGATGACGGATTGCGCGAGAAGCACGCGCCGAGAAAGGCGATAGGGTTGCACTTGACCCACCGCCCCGCCCGCGTCACGCCAAGCGCATGACCGGCCCTTCGCTCGCACACCGCATCCGCACCGAAGCGCATGCCATCTGGTTCGCGGTGCGCGATCCGCGCACGCCGTGGCTCGCCAAGCTGGTGGGCGTGCTCGTGGCCGCCTATGCGCTTTCGCCGATCGACCTGATCCCGGACTTCATCCCGGTGCTCGGCCTGGTCGACGATGCGATCGTCATTCCGCTGGGAGTCTGGCTGTTCGAGAAGCTGATCCCGCCGGCGCTCTTCGCCGAGCACCGCGCCCGCGCCGAGATCGAGACGCAGCGCCCGGTCAGCTGGCCCGGCGTGGCGATCATCGTCGCGGCCTGGGTAGCCATCGCCTGGCTGATCTGGAGCGTGGTGGCGACCAGCGAGTATAACTAAAGGCCACCCCCGGACCGCACGCGTCATCCCGCACCGCGATCGTCATCCCGGCGAAAGCCGGGATCTCGTGCGGCTCCTTCCGCGCGCCTTCGCCTGAGACCCCGGCTTTCGCCGGGGTGACGGATAGGGCCCTATCCCTTGTGCGTCGCCATCCACTCCACCAGCACCGGCGCGATGCGGTTGCGCCACTTCGAGCCGTTGAAGATGCCGTAATGGCCCACGCCCTGGGCGAGGTGGTACTGCTTCAGCGAATCCGGCAGCGCGGTCGCGATGGTCAGCGCCGCCTTGGTCTGGCCGATGCCCGAGATATCGTCCTTCTCGCCTTCGATCGCGAGGATGCCGACGTCCGTGATCGCGGCCGGGTCCACCTTGCGGCCGCGATGCATCATCTCGCCCTTGGGCAGCGCATGCGCCTGGAACACCAGGTCGATCGTCTGGAGATAGAATTCCGCGGTCATGTCGCAGACCGAACGATATTCCTCGTAGAACTTCATCGTCGACTCGGCGCCCTCGTCATCGCCCTGGACGAGATGCTTGAACATCTCCCAATGGCTGATCATGTGGTTGCCGAGGTTCATCGTCATGAACCCCGCGAGCTGCAGGAAGCCGGGATAGACCTTCCGGCCGGCACCGGCATAGGTCATCGGCACGGTGGCGATGACGTTCTGCTCGAACCAGCTGAACGGGCGCTCGGTGGCGAGCGTGTTGACTGCGGTCGGCGCCTCGCGTGTGTCGATCGGGCCACCCATCATGGTCAGCGTCGCCGGGCGGTTCGGATGCTTGTCGGCGCTCATCAGCGCGACGGCGGCATAGGCCGGCACCGAGGGCTGGCACACCGCCAGCACGTGCGGGCGGGCATCGCCGTCCTTGCCGATAAAGGCCAGGAACTCGATCAGATAGTCGACATAGTCCTGCAGGTCGAAACGGCCCTCGGCCATCGGCACCAGCTTCGCGTCGCGCCAGTCGGTGATGTAGACGTCGGCCACCGGCAGCATCCGCTCGACCGTGCCGCGCAGCAGCGTGGCATAGTGGCCGGACATCGGGGCGACGATCAGCAGCTTGGGTCCGCCTTCCACGCCCTCACGCACGAAGCGCTTGAGCTGGCCGAACGGCTTGCGCAGCACGATCTCCTCGCGAACATCGACCTGGCGGCCGTCGATCTCGGTGCGGTCGAGGGCGAACTCGGGCTTGCCGCGCGGGGCGGAGGCATGGGCGAACACCTCGAGCGCCGAGGCCATCACCGGCCCGCCGCCGAAATAGGCGAACGGATTGGCGGGATTGTTCAGCAGACCGGCGGAGAAGTTTGCCAGCGCGCTCGCACCTGCGAGAAGCGAGCGCTGAATCTCATAAGCGTCGTACAGCATTGCGTCCCTTCCGCCGTCCCCCTCCCCATCACGGCGGCGGCTATGTTAGCGTTATAGGCGAGCGCTGCTGCGGTGCAACGGCGCCCGGTATCAGAATGCGACAAAATGCGGCCGGGTTCCCGTACCGGGATTACGAAACTGGACGTTCGCAACGACTAACCCGCTCTGCGCGCTCGATTAAACCGACATTCCCCGCTTTAAATGAATTCGCGGCAATCATCCTCCGCCAAACGACAGTTTCCCTGCCCCCGCAATCGCGCTAGTCCGCCCGGCATGGCCGAACCCGTCCCGCCGGCGCCGCAGAAGCGCAAGCTCTCCAACCTGCTCATCGTGTGGGGCTTCACCCGGCGCTACCCGCTCCAGCTGCTGATCGCGACCGTCGCGCTGCTCGGCTCGTCGGTGACGACGCTGCTGATCCCGCGCACCTTCCAGCTGATCATCGACCATGGCTTCGCGGCGGGCGTGGATACCAGCCGGATCGGCATCTATTTCGAAGGGCTGCTGCTCGTCGTCCTCGCGCTGGCGATGTTCACCGCGATCCGCTTCTACTTCGTCTCCTGGCTGGCCGAGCGCACCGTCGCCGACCTGCGCGTCGCCGTGCACCGCAACCTGCTCCGCCTGCCGCCGAAATGGTTCGAGGAGAACCGCCCGTCCGAGATCGCGTCGCGCCTCACCGCCGACACCGCGATCGTCGAGCAGGTGGTCGGTTCCACCGTCTCGATGGCCCTGCGCAACCTGCTCACCGGCGCGGGCGGCGTGATCTACCTCTTCGCGCTCTCGCCCAAGATCGCTGCCTATCTCGTCGTCGGCATTCCGATCACCATCCTGCCGATCGTCTGGCTGGGCAGCCGCGTCCGCCAGCTCTCGCGCAACAGCCAGGACCGGGTCGCCGATGTCGGCTCGATCGCCTCCGAGACGCTCGGCGCGATGCGCATCGTCCAGGCTTTCGGCCAGGAGCAGCGCGAAGGCGAGCGCTTCCAGAGCGCCGTCACCCGCACCTTCGAGGCCGGCAAGCGCCGCTTCGGCCTGCGCGCGATCATGACCGCGCTGGTGATCGGCGCGCTGTTCTCCGCGATCGTACTGATCGTCTGGGCCGCCGTCGCCGATGTCGCCGCCGGCCGCGCCTCGGGCGGCTCGATCATGGCATTCGTGCTCACCGCCGGCCTGGTCACCGGCTCGTTCAGCACCCTGACCGAAGTCTATGGCGACCTGCTGCGCGCCTCGGGCGCCGCCAGCCGCCTGGCCGAGCTGCTCCAGGAACAGCCCGACATCGCCGCCCCGGCCAATCCGGTCGCACTGCCCCAGCCGCCCCAGGGCGCGCTGGCGTTCGACCATGTCACCTTCCGTTACCCGACCCGGCCCGAAGTCTCGGCGCTCAGCGACTTCTCGCTCGACGTTCGCCCGGGCGAGACGGTCGCCGTGGTCGGCCCGTCCGGCGCCGGCAAATCGACCCTCTTCCAGCTGCTCCAGCGCTTCTACGACCCCGAAGGCGGCGAAGTCCGGATCGACGGCGTGCCGATCACCTCCGCCGACCCGGCCGATGTCCGCGCCCGCATGGCGATGGTGCCGCAGGAGACAGTGATCTTCGGCGCCTCCGCCCGTGACAATCTCCGCTACGGCGCCTGGGACGCCAGCGACGAACAGATCTGGGCCGCCGCCAGCGCCGCGAACGCCGCGGACTTCCTCCGCGACCTGCCCGAGGGGCTCGACACCTTTCTCGGCGAAGGCGGCGCCCGCCTGTCGGGCGGCCAGCGCCAGCGCATCGCCATCGCCCGCGCCCTGCTCCGCGACGCGCCGATCCTGCTGCTCGACGAGGCCACCTCCGCGCTCGACGCCGAGAGCGAGCGCCTCGTGCAGGACGCGCTGGAGCGGCTGATGGAGAACCGTACGACGCTGGTGATCGCCCACCGCCTCGCCACCGTCCGCGCCGCCGGCCGGATCATCGTGATGGACGAGGGCCGCATCGTCGAGACCGGCACCCATGCCGAGCTGGTCGCCCAGGGCGGCCTCTACGCCCGCCTCGCCTCGCTGCAGTTCAACGAGGCGGCCTGACGCGAAAAGGGCCCGCACGCCGGCGGGCCCTTTCCTGATCGTGCAAGCGCTCAGACCAGCTTCGCCGGCTTGAGCAGGTCCGACATGCCCACGCGGTGGAGCATCTCGGCGCGGACCCGGTCCATCACGCCGAAGGTGATGTCGGCGCCATCCTGGCTCGGATCATAGTGGAGGCGGAACGGGCGGGTGCCGAATTCCATGCCGACCAGGTCGACGATCTCGTCCGCCACGCCCGCCGGATCGGCATCCTCGGGCACGATCTCGCCGAACGCCTTCTGGATGATCGCGCCGAAGTCCTTGTACGGGCCTGCCTCATATTCGGCGAGGCGGGCGGTGTCCGCCGGGCTGCCCGAATGGGCGAAGTGGTTGGTGCCCTTGGTGAAGGCGCCGGGCACGACGATCGAGGTCTCGATCCCCCAGCGGCTCAGCTCGCGGGCATATTGCACCGCCAGCGCGTCCATCGCCGCCTTGGCCGCGAAATAGGGCGAGAGATAGGGCGGCGTGCCGCCCGCCGAGCTGCTGCTCGACACCCAGACCAGCAGCCCCTGCTTTGCGGCGCGCATGTGCGGCAGCGCGGCGCGGTTGACCCGCTGCGTGCCGAGCACATTGACGTCGTACTGCTGGGCGAACTGCTCCGGCGTGAAGCTCTCGGCCGGGCCGAACATCATGTGCCCGGCATTGTGGACGAGCACGTCGATCCGGCCACTCTCGGCGATGATCTTCGCCACCGCCGCCTCGGTCGAAGCCTCGGACTGGACGTCGAGCTCGATCGGGCGAAGGTCGCTGCCCGGGATGGCGGCGAGCTCGGCGGCGTTCTTGGCGTTACGCCCCGCAACGTCGCGCATCGAGGCGTAGACAATGTGGCCGGCCCGGGCGAGCGCCTCGGCGGTCAGGCGGCCGAACCCGCTGGAAGCACCGGTGATGAGGATGATCTTGCTGTTCGACATGGGAAATTCCTTTCGAGGATAAGAGTTTGGGAAAAGGGTCGGATCAGATGATCCCGCCGTTTGCGCGCAGCACCTGACCGTTGATCCAGCTGCCGTCCGGGCCGGCGAGGAAGGCGACGGCGCCGGCAATGTCCTCGGGCTGGCCGAGGCGCTCGAGCGGAGCGGCCTTGGTGAGCGTGTCGATCACCGACTGGGGCTTGCCGTCGAGGAACAAAGCCGTGGCGGTCGGCCCGGGGGCGATCGCGTTCACCGTGATGTTCCGGCCGCGCAGCTCCTTGGTGAGGATATGGGTCATCGCCTCGACCCCCGCCTTGGTGGCGGCATAGACCGCGTAGCTGGCGGGACGCAGCCCGACCACGCTCGACGACAGGTTGATGATCCGGCCGCCCTCGCGCAGCCGCTTGGCCGCTTCGCGCAGCGTGTTGAAGCTGCCCTTCAGGTTGATCGCGACCTGGCTGTCGAACAGCGCGTCGTCGCTCTCGGCCAGGGTCGCCAGCTTCATGATGCCGGCATTGTTGACCAGCACGTCGACCCCGCCGAACGCCGCCTGCGCTGCGTCGAACATGCGGGCCACCGCGGCAGGATCGCTCACGTCCGCCTGGGCCGGGATGGCCGAGCCGCCGGCGGCCTCGATCTTCGCGACCAGCGCCTCGGCTTCCGCCGCACCGCCGGCATAGTTGACGACGACGGTGAAGCCGTCCTTCGCCAGCCGCTCGGCGATCGCCGCGCCGATACCGCGCGAAGCGCCGGTGACGATCGCAACTTTCTTGTCCGTGTTCATCTTCGCATCTCCGTTTGGCCCGGGACCGTCCCGAGCGGTGATGCCTAGATGCCCGCTGGCGGACCGAAGATAATCAGCCTAAACATGGCAACATTGTTCGCGATCATGGAATTATGAGATGGACCGGCTCGATGCGATGCGGCTCTTCACCCGGGTGGTCGACCGGCGCAGCTTCACCCAGGCGGCGCACGATCTCGACCTGCCCCGCTCGACCGCGACCCAGGTGATCCAGCAGCTGGAGACGCGGCTCGGCGTGCGGCTGCTCCAGCGCACCACCCGCACCGTCCGTCCGACGCTCGACGGCGAGGCCTATTATCGCCGCTGCCTCGCGATCCTCGACGATATCGAGGATGCCGAGGGCGCGTTTCTCGGCGCGGTGCCGCGCGGCATGCTCCGCGTCGAGGTGCAGGGCACGATCGCCCGCCACTTCCTGTTGCCCGGCATCCCGCACTTCCTCGAGCAACATCCCGGCATCGAGATCTCGATGAGCGAGAGCGATCGCTGGGTCGATGTGGTGCGCGAGGGCGTGGATTGCGTGCTGCGCTACGGCGCGCTGCCCGACAGCGACCTGGTCGCCCGCACCGTGACGATGCTCGACCGGATCACCGTCGCCGCCCCCGCCTATCTCGCCCGCCACGGCATGCCCGAGGCGCCCGCCGATCTCGTCCGCCACCAGGCGGTGTCGCTGCGCTCGATCACCACCGGCGCGCTGACGCCGTTCGAGTTCGTCCGGCCGCACGGCGTGGAGCGGATCGAGGTCGCCTCGCCGTTCTCGGTCACCGGTACGGAGAGCTATCGCGACGCGGTGCTGCTCGGGCTCGGCCTCGCCCAGATGCCGGTCTTCCACATCGAACGCGACCTGGCCGAGGGCCGGCTGGTCCGTGTCCTCGCCGAGCATCCGCTGCCCAGCGCACCGATCTCGATCCTCTATCCGCGCAGCCGCCAACTGTCCCCGCGCGTGCGGCTGTTCATCGACTGGGCGGTCCAGCGCTTCACCACGCCGGCCAGCTGAGGCCTATTCCCCCGCCTCCGCCGCCGGCAGGGTGAAGCGGAAGGTGGCACCGCCCTCCGCCTCATTGGCGGCACTCATCGTGCCGCCATGCGCCTCGACGATGCGGCGCGAGATCGACAGGCCGATGCCCATCCCCGCCCCCGCCTTGGTCGAGGTGAAGCGCTCGAACAGCTGGTCGAGGATCGCCTCGGGTACGCCGGGGCCATCGTCGCGGAAGCGTATCTCCACCCATTCCGGCCCGACCTTGTGTGCGGCGATCACGATCCGCCCGCGATAGGGCATGGTCGATCGGATCGCCTCCACGGCGTTGCGCAGCAGGTTGACCACCACCTGCTGCACCTGGATGCGGTCGATGAACACGCAGATGTCCGCCGGCTCCACCGCCAGCTCGATCTCGACATGGTGTGCGCCGGTGCCGGCCAGCACCAGCTGGATGGCATCGTCGATCATCGGCACCAGCGGCTCGACGCGCTTCTCCACGTCGCGGTGCTGGGCAAACTCGCGCATCCGCCGGATGATCTCGCCCGCGCGCACCACCTGGCCGCGCGCCTGCGACACCATCTCCGGCGCCTGGCCCTCGTCCTCGCGCTGGTTCAGCACGAATCCCGCCGCCGACAGGTAGTTCACCGCCGCGGTCAGCGGCTGGTTCAGCTCGTGCGCCAGGTCGGCGGCCAGCTCACCCATCGCATTGTGGCGGGAGACATGGGCGAGCTGCGCGCCGAGGCGGGCGACATGCTGCTCGGCAGCGAGCTTCTCCGAAAGGTCGCGTGCGAACAGGGTGAAGCAGGTCTCGTCGTCCATCCCCTCGAGCAACGCACCGCGCAGCTCCAGCGGGAAGCGGGTGCCATCGGTGCGCACGCCCTCGCCGGTGAGCAGGAATCCGGCTTCCCGGCGCGCCAGGAACCCGGCGAGCTTCTCACCTTCCTTCTCGCCGAGATAGTCGGCCATGCGGCAACCCGGCCCCTGCTCGGGAGGCACGCCCCATAGCCGTCCGGCAGCGGCGCTGAACTCCTTCGAGCGCCCCTCGCCATCGATCACGATCACCGCATCGGGCACGCCGGCCAGGATCGAGCGGAGCTGCCGCTCGCGCATCAGCACCGCCTCGTTCTGCTGCTTCGCGCGGCGAAGACCCACGCCGAGCAGCAACAGCACGATCAGCACATTGCCGACCACCACCACGAAATGGGCCTCGTCATGGGTGAGGAACCGGCTGTCCACGACCAGCAGCGCAACCAGCGAGGGGAAGACCGGGAACAGGATGATCGCCGGCGAAAGCTGCTGCAACAGCATGTACTCGAAGCCCAGCGCCTCGCGCCGACGCTCGTTGAGGACGTGCAGCACCATCGCCACGGCCATGGCCAGATTGGGCAGCACCGAAGCGGCCGAGCGACCGATGAACGCCGGCGAGAGCACGTTCGGCTCGGTGATCATCATCGCCATGGTCAGCGCCGAAAGCCCGATGCTCGTACTCGCCAGCAGCACCACCCAGGTGCGTGCCAACGTCGCGTGGCTGGTCATCAGCAGGATGGCGATACAGCTCAGGATCATGATCCCGACCGCCCCGGTGCCGGGAACGCCGCGGTTGAGCACGCGCAGCGCCTGCAACTGATCGGCGAACAGCAGCCGCTCCAGCCCGAAGTCGAAATGCGTGGCATATTGCACGACGAGCAGGAGCAGCAGCGTGCCGGGCACGGCGACCAGCGTTCGCGCCGCGTACCACGCTCCCTTGTGCGCCAGCATCGCGCTGATCGCGATCAGCAGGAACAGCGTTACCGTGAGGGGTGCGATGGCGTAGTGGGGATTGCCGAGCCCGCGCAGCAACGGGATCTGGAAGGCCCAGCCGATCAGCGGCAAGGCTGCAACCACGGCGGCGAATGCGAGCAGCGCCGTCGCCATGCGATCGGCCACCTTCCCCGCCCTTGTCCCGCTAGCTTCGGCCCGTGCGATGGTCATCGCTTCCTTCCCTCGCCCAGGCCGTCGGGCGCCCGCCATGTCGATTCGCTGGCGGCGAAATACCACAAGCCCGCCGCCTGCACTTTTGCGCAGATTAACCAGTCTGCAAGCCCGGGAAAATTGCGGAGTTTCCGTATTTCCCCGGGCTGCGGGGGCTTTGGAGGGAGGATGTTTCAGGCGATGGTCAGGCCGACATCGATATTGTTGCGGGTGGCGTTCGAATAGGGGCAGATCTGGTGCGCGGCCTCGACCAGCTTCTCGGCATCCGCACGCTCGACGCCGGGCAGGTTGATCTCCAGATCGGCGGTGATCCCGAACCCACCAGCGGCACGCGGACCGATGCCAACGGTCGCGGTCACGGTCGTCTCGGCGGGAACCTTGAGCTTCAGCTGCTGGCCGGCGACCTTCAGCGCGCCGATGAAGCAGGCCGAATAGCCCGCTGCGAACAGCTGCTCGGGATTGGTGCCTTCGCCGCCGGCGCCGCCCAGTTCCTTCGGGGTCGAGAGCTTGGCGACGAAACGCCCATCCTCGCTGCGGGATTCGCCGTCGCGGCCGCCGTTCGAGGTGGCGCGGGTGGTGTACAGGACATTGACGGACATGCTCGGTCTCCTCATTTGGTTCGCGATATTCTTTATCGCGATAATCATTAAGTAGGGATCGAGTCGGGGCTTGTCCAGCGAAATCGTTATCGCGATATAGATTTCGATGATATTGGCTCTGCCAAGGAGATGAACATGCCCGCCGCGATGCCGCTCGACGATCAGCTCTGCTTCTCGCTCTATGCGACGAGCATGGCGATCACCCGCGCCTACAAGCCGATGCTCGACCAGCTCGGCATCACCTATCCGCAATATCTGGTGCTCCACGCGCTATGGGAGCAGGACGGCCGCACCGTCGGCGCGATCGCCGATCGGCTGGCGCTCGAATCGAGCACGATCACCCCGCTGGTGAAGCGGCTCGAAACCGCCGGCTTCGTCACCCGCGAGCGCAATCCCGAGGACGAACGCCAGGTCCAGGTCCGCCTCACCCCCCGCGGGCGCGAGATGCGCGACGATTGCGGCTGCCTCGCCGAAGAGCTGCTGGTCCGCTCGGGCATGAAGGGCGAGGACCTCGGCGCGCTCAACCGCGAGGTGAAGACGCTCTGGCAGGCGCTCCGCGAGGCGAAGGACTGACCTTCCTCCCTCTGCCCTCGCCACCTAGTCGTCATCCCGGCGAAAGCCGGGATCTCGGGCGAGGGTGCATGCGGCCTGAGATCCCGGCTTTCGCCGGGATGACGAATGAAAGAAACCATACCGCCTCTTCCAAAATAGGATTTCCTCTGCTTCACTGATCCCAGCTCGAAAAGGCCCGTGATCGGGGAATCGGCAGCCCGCCGCTCTCCCACGCGTTAATAAGAGTGATTCAAGAGATTCAATGAATCGTTCAACCAGCCGGTTGAGCGTCGAGGAGCAGGAACCGGGAAAATGGCAGACCGCGAATTCGATATCATCGTCTATGGTGCCACCGGCTTCACCGGTCGCCTCGTCGCGGAGTATCTCGCCGGCCATTATCCCGACGTTAAATGGGCGATGGCCGGCCGCTCGCTCACCAAGCTGCAGGAAGTCCGTGACGAGATCGGCGCGCCCGCCGACACGCCGCTGCTCACTGCCAATGCCGATGATCCCGCCAGCCTGAAGGCGATGGTCGCCCGCGCCGCCGTGGTCATCACCACCGTCGGCCCCTATCAGCTCTATGGCGAGGCACTGCTCGCCGCCTGTGTCGAGACCGGCACCGCCTATGTCGACCTGTGCGGCGAGCCCGCCTGGATGGGCCAGATGATCCGCAAGTACGACGACGCGGCAAAGGCCAGCGGCGCGCGGATCGTCTTCTCCTGCGGCTTCGATTCGATCCCCTTCGATCTCGGCGTGTGGACCGTGCAGCAGGCGGCGATCGCCCGCTTCGGCAAGCCGGCGTCGCGGGTGAAGGGCCGGGTGCGTGCGATGAAGGGCACCTTCTCCGGCGGCACCTTCGCCAGCGGCAAGGCCTCGATGGCAGCCGCGGCCAAGGATCCCTCGATCCTCAAGCTGATGCTCGATCCCTTCGCGCTGACCCCGGGGTTTGCGGGGCCGCACCAGCCGAACGGCATGGTCCCCCATCATGACGAGGCAGTCGATGCCTGGGTGGCGCCCTTCATGATGGCGGTGATCAACACCAAGAACGTCCACCGCTCGAACTTCCTCGCCGGCCAGCCTTACGGCGCCGACTTCCAGTATGACGAGATGCTGGTCGTCCCGGGCCTGGGCGAGATCGGCAAGGCGGCGGCCGAGGCACTGGCCAAGGTCAATCCGATGGCGGCCGACAAGGGCCCCGCACCGGGCGAGGGCCCGAGCAAGGAGGAGCGCGAGACCGGTTTCTACGACCTGGTCTTCGTCGCCGAGATGCCGGACGGCCAGCGCCTGTCGGCGACGGTGAAGGGCGACCGGGATCCCGGCTATGGCTCGACCAGCAAGATGATCACGGAGAGCGCGCTCTGCCTGCTGCGCGACGTGCCGGCCGAGGGCAAGGGCGGCATCTGGACCGCCGGCGGCCTGATGCCCGAGCCGCTGGTCAAGCGACTCGAGGCAAACGCGGGGCTCAGCTTCTCAGTAGAGTAGGGTGATCAGCCCGGCGGCGAGGACGCACAGGGCAATGACGATGGGGACCAGGAAGGCCCGGGTGCGGTCCTGGTCCTTCTGCCAGGCGACGCGGTCGAACCAATATTGACCCCGCCCCGCCTGGCGGATGATGCCGGCCCGCTGCATGCGCTCGAACTGGCGCTGCTCGATGGGCCGCTGCGGCACGAAGGGAACCGCCTCCTTGGCGGTCACCGCGTGCAGGGCGAAGAAATGGGCGCGGATCCGCCGCCGCGCCCGGCCGACCAGCGCCCCGATGGTGGCCGGAGCGCTGGAAGGGATCATTGCGGGGTGGCCGGGGCGGCCGGAGCGGCCGGCGGACATTTGGTCACGAGGGGGCCTTTGAGCAGCTTGCCGCCATCGATCGAATCGATACGCATCGGAATTCCCATCGAGAAGAACTCCGGCGCGGGGCCGCAAAAACCGCCCACCAAGGCGGTCGATATGTCTTCAGGCGTGATCTCGCTACGCCATCCGGCGGGACCGTCCATGGTAAGCACCAGAATATTGCCCTCGGCGGTGATGGTCTTGAGGATGATGCCGCCGTCAAAGGTCTGGCCCGCTGCTCCTTGCATGTTCGCGGCAAGGTCCGCCGCAGTCGGCTTCGCCGGGGTGGTCTGAGGTGACTGTGCCTTGTTCTGCGCAGCAGCAGGCACAGCCGGCACAAGGAGCCCGAGGACGAGGGCAAAGGGCTTCATCATGTGATCAGTTCCCATGAATATCGAACCCAAAGCATAGAGATCAGCACCCCTTGGTCAATGAACCCAGATCAACGCCGCTTCCCATTATGGCGGATATTGGCCGGCCTGCCGCGCCGCTTGAGTGGCCGGGGCCGCCCCTTGCCCGCCCGCTCGGGCCGGAAGCCCGAAGGGCCCGCCGAGCCCACGCCGTCGGGCAGCTCGAAGCGCAGCGCGCCGGAGACCGGGTTCGCCTCGGCCAGCCGCAGCTGCAGCCGCATGCCGATGAAGAACACGTCCCCGCTCTCGTCGCCGATCAGCCGCTGCCCTGCCTCGTCGTACCGGAAATACTCGGTGCCGAGGTCCCGCGCCGCCACCAGCCCGTCGCCGCCGACCCCGTCGACGGTGGCAAAGAAGCCGAAGCTCTGCACCCCGGTGATCCGTGCATCCAGTACCTCGCCGACATGGTTGGCGAGATAGGCGGCGACATAGCGGTCGATGGTCTCGCGCTCGGCTTCCATTGCCCGGCGCTCGAGGCTGGAAATGCTTTCTCCGATCCGCTCCATCGTCGCGGCCTCGTCCTGCGTCAGCCCGCCCGGGCCGAGGTCATAGGCGTGGACCAGCGCGCGGTGGACGATCAGATCGGCATAGCGGCGGATCGGCGAGGTGAAGTGCGCATAGCTGCCGAGCGACAGGCCGAAATGCCCGTGGTTCGCAGGGCCGTACGAGGCCTGCATCTGGCTGCGCAGCACCTGCTGCATCACCTGCTCGCGGAAGTCGCTCTCCCCGACCCGCTCCAGGATGTGGTTGAACGTCGCGGGCTTGATCACCTGGCCCAGCGCGAACTCGATGCCGAAGGTCTTGAGATACTCGCGCAGCGCGACCAGCTTCTCCCGGGCCGGCGGCTCATGGATGCGGTACATCACCGGCGCCTTCTTGGCCTCCAGCGCCTTGGCCGCCGCGACGTTCGCCGCGATCATGTAATCCTCGATCAGCTTGTGGGCGTCGAGCCGCTCGCGCGGTGCTACCGAGAGAATGCGGCCCAACTCGTCGAGGACGATACGGCGTTCGGGCAGGTCGAGATCGAGCGGCTCGCGCTTGTCCCGCGCCTTGTTGAGCGCATGCCAGCAGCCCCAGAGCGGCCTGAGCGCGGTCTCGGTCAGCGGATGCTCCTGCCTGCCGTCGATCGCGGCCTGGGCATCCTCATAGGCGATGTTCGCAGCGATGCTGACCACGGCGCGAGTGAAGCGCCAGCTCTTCAACTCGCCATGCTTGCCGATCTGGAGATGGCAGGCCAGCGCCGCCCGGTCCTCGCCTTCCTTGAGCGAACAGACCTCGGCCGACAGGATCTCCGGCAGCATCGGCACGACGCGGTCGGGGAAATAGACCGAGTTGCCACGCTTGCGCGCCTCGCGGTCGAGTTCCGAGCCGGGGCGGACATAGAAGGACACATCGGCGATCGCGACCACGGCCTTCCAGCCGCCTTCGTTCTTCGGATCGTCGTCGGGCGCGGCCCAGACCGCATCGTCATGGTCGCGGGCATCCGCCGGGTCGATCGCGACGATCGGCAGATGGCGAAGGTCCTCGCGCTTGCCGAGATCGAGCTTCGAAACCCGCTCGGCCTCTTCGAGCAGATCCTCCGAGAAGACATTGGGGATGCCGTGCCGATGGATCGCGATCAGCGAGAAGCTGCGCGGGGCGAAGGGATCGCCGAGAATCTCGACCACCTTGGCGGTGATCCGCGGCGGCCGACCGCTCTTTTCGGCCAGCACCAGATCCCCGACTTCGCCGCTGCCGGCGTCGGAGACCGGCCAATTACGACGCTCCTTCTTCTCGACGCCCTGTAGCCAGAGCCGCCCGGCTTCCTCCTTGAGCACACCGAGCATCAGCTCCTCGCCGCGGGCGAGCTTCTTCATCGGATGGGCGATCCAGCCCTGGCCGGCCTCTTCGGTGCGCGCCAGGATACGATCGCCCACACCGAGCGCCGAGCGCTTGCCACGCGGCTCGCGGACCCGCAGGCGCGGTACGGGGACGCCTTCGGCTTCCCAGTTCTCGGGCACCGCCCAGGTGGTGTCGCCGTCCGCATCGGTGATGCGCAGCACGGTGACCTTGGGCACCCCTCCCATCCTGTGGAAGGCGCGGCCCGGGGCGACGTCGATCAGTCCCTCGTCGCTCATGTCCTTGAGCAAGGCCTTGAGCAGGATCTTGTCCTGCCCGTGCAACCCGAAAGCCTTGGCGATCTCGCGCTTGCCTGCGGGCGTGTTCGAATTGGTGATGAAATCCAGAATCTGCTGCCGCGTGGGCAGCCCTGCTTTATGTTTTGGTTTTGCCATTGACCCCCAAGATAAGGACTCGCGAGCCGCCTGCCAACGCCGTAGCTTGATGCCGTGACTTATGACCTGCTCATCGTCGGCGGCGGGATCAACGGGTGCGCGATCGCCCGCGAAGCCTCGCTGCTCGGCCTCAAGGTGCTCCTCGTCGAGAAGGACGATCTGGCCGCCCATACCAGCTCGGCCTCGACCAAGCTGATCCATGGCGGGCTGCGCTATCTCGAGACCTATGAGTTCCGGCTGGTCCGCGAGGCGCTGCACGAACGCGAACGACTGCTCGAAGCTGCGCCGCACCTGATTCGCCCGCTCACCTTCGTCCTGCCGCACGCCCATGCGCTGCGCCCCTGGTGGATGGTCCGGCTGGGCCTCTATCTCTATGACGCGCTGGCGATCGGCAGCAATTCCACCCTGCCCCGCTCCCGCGACCTGACCGCCCGGGACAAGTGCTTCACCGATCCGCTGGCGGGCACGCATCGCGGCTTCGTCTATTCGGACTGCCGGGTCGATGACGCCCGACTCACCCTGGCCAATGCCATCGACGCCGCCGCACACGGCGCCGAGATCGCCACGCGGACCGAGCTGCTGAATGCCCGGCGGGAGGGCGGAGGCTGGCACGCCGAGCTGTCCGACGGCCGGACCGTCGAGGCGCGCGGGCTCGTCAACGCGGCCGGCCCATGGGTGCGCAAGCTGCTCGACACGCTGGCTATCGCTAATCATTCGCAGATCCGGCTGGTCAAGGGCAGCCACATCGTCGTCCCCAAACTCTTCGACGGCGACCATGCCTATATCCTCCAGCAACCCGACCGGCGGATCGTCTTCGCCATCCCCTATGAAGGCGGCTTCACCGAGATCGGCACCACCGACATCCAGGTCGAGCGGCCCGAGGACGCGGTGTGCAGCGAGGAGGAGAAGACCTATCTCTGCGCGGCGGTGAACCGCTATTTCACCCGCCAGGTCACCCCCGCCGACATCGTCTGGAGCTGGTCCGGCGTGCGGCCGCTGCACGATGACGGCGCGGCCAAGGCCCAGTCGGTGACCCGCGACTATGTTCTCGAGCTCGACGACAAGGGCCCGCCCCTGCTCTCGATCTTCGGCGGCAAGATCACCACGGCACGCGCGCTGGCCGAGGAGGCGCTGGCGAAGATCGGCCCGGTGCTCGGCGCCGAAGTCGAGCCCGTCACCCGCGCCCGGCCCTTCCCCGGCGGGACGATCGCCGATTTCGACAGGTTCGTCGCCCAGGCCAAGGGGCGCTGGCCCTTCCTCGGCGATGCCCGTGCCGAGCGGATGGCGCATGCCTATGGCTGCTGCCTGGCCGACATGCTCCGCGGCGTGACCGACCTCGGCGAGGACCTGGGCGCCGGGCTGACTGCGACCGAGATACGCTGGATGCGCGACCATGAATGGGCCCGCACCGCCGAGGACGTGCTGTGGCGGCGGAGCAAGCTGGGGCTGCACGCCGGCCCCGACCTCGCGGCCAAGGTCGAGGCGGTACTGAACGGCCCTTAAGTGCTTGTTAAACCGTCCGCGGCAGGGTGTAGGCCGGGGCGGAGAAAGAATGGCGACCAAATTCTCCCAATATCGGGCCGTGACACCTGCGCTCGTCGAGCAGCGGGCCGCGACGCGTCACCGCGTGCTGGTGACGCGGGCGACGCTCACCAAGCGGGGCAACAAGCCGGTCGAGGCGATGCTGCACGACCTGTCGGCCTATGGCTGCCGCCTGGCCTGCGAAGCCCCGCACGGCGAAGGCGACAAGGTGTGGCTCAACCTGCGTGACGGCGCGCCCGTGCCGGCAAGCGTGGTGTGGAACGACGGCACGCATATCGGCTGCCGGTTCGACGACCCGATCGAGCGCAGCCTGGTGCGGCAGCTGACCCTGGTGATCCGCTGATCCTACGGCGACGGGGGTGAGTCGCCGCGGAAAGTCACAAGAGTCGCAATAGCCAACGGCCTTTCGCTGGGCATGACTTTCGCAACATCGTTACGCGTCCGAGAATCGAAACCGATCCTATCTTTCCCACATTTCAAAGAGCGGCGGCTAGCTTCCGGCCGGATGAGGGAAACAGACGAAATCCTACATTGCAAGAACTCACCGCCCCAGGGTCGTCATCCCGGCGAAAGCCGGGATCTCGGGCGATGGCAGGGCAAGAGCCGCACGAGATCCCGGCTTTCGCCGGGATGACGATGGGGCTCAGAACCCGATCACATTGGCGCGAGTGAACCGCTTCGCCTGCTCCGTCGTCAGCAGTTTGCGATCCTCGCCGATCGGACCTGCACCCGGTCCTTTGCTCGCATATTCCCGGAGCCGCGCCTCGGGCGGCGTCAGGCGGCGCGGGTCGCCGTCCGGGCCGTTGTAGCCCATCCAGGTCCAGCCCTCGCGGCGGATGTGCGCGTCCATCCAGCAGTTGAGGAACGCCGCCTGGCCGAGCAGCGCCATGTTGCCGCCGGCACGCCAGGGGCGGCCGAGCCAGGTCGAGTTCGCCGGTACGCCCGCCTCTCGCTCCAGCCGGCAATTGGCGAAGACCAGGCCGAATTCCTGCGCGGCCGGCGTGCTCGGCGCGGCGACGAAACCGAAGCTCTCGGCACCCGGCACATAGCGGGTGACGATCTCGCAGCGCTCGAACCAGGCCGCGGCGCCGCCGAAGATGAAGTCCACCCCGCCGACGATGCGGGTGTCGGTGACAAGGCTTCGGGTGTGGAGGTAGAATGTGTCCTGATAGCCGAGCAGGGTGCAGCGATCGACCACCGTGCGGTCCGCCTCCCGTCCGATCGCCAGCGCCACGGCCTGGGCACCGTTGCCCGAACCGTCGCGCCGGGCGCCGATATAGTCGAAGCTGTTGCGGACGGTGAGACCCCGGAGCGTCACGTCCGGCGCGGCAATGGTCAGCGTGCCCGAGCCGCCGGTGCCCCAGGTGCCGCCGCCGGGCTTTGCGGTGCCGGCCGCGGTGCCGTACTCGATCACCGTGCCCGGCGAGCCCTGGATCGTCACGCCGGCTGCGCGGACCGTGAGCTTCTCGGTGAAGGTGCCGGGCCGGAGCAGGATGCGGAACGGCCGCCCAGCCCGCTCGGCCTTCGCCAATGCCGCCCCGAGGGTGCCGGTGGCGGGATCGACCACCGCGTCCCATGCCTCGCCTGCCTTCGCCGCGAGCGGCAGCGACAGCGCGCCAGCGAGGAAGGCGCGCCGGCCGTTCATCCCCAGCGGTAGTTGAAGCTGATGCTGATCCGCGGCTCCTTGCCCGCGCCGGGCGGAACTTCGTGGCGCAGCCAGCTTTCCCAGAGCAGCACCGTGCCTGGCTCGGGGATGATCTCGACGAAGCTCTGCAGCTGCTCGGGCGCGTCCTCCAGCCGCGGCGGGGCTGCCATCATCATCGCCAGGCGGGGATCCTCGAGCTTGAGGCCCCGCGAACCCTTGGGCAACGCGACATAGAGCGTGCCCGAGACGACGCTGTGCGGATGGATGTGCGCACTATGGCCACCCTTGCCGTCGAGCACGTTCACCCAGAGGCTGTCGAGCTTGAGTTTCTTTCCGCCGAGATCGAAGGCGCATGCCTTGGCGAACTTGGCCACATGCTTGTCGAGCAGCCGCTTGAGGTCGGCGAAATTGGGGTCGCGGATCGGCAGGTCGTCGAGCGAGGCGTAGCTGGTGTAGCCGCGATAATGGTTCTCGCGGCACCAGCGGCGGCCGGCGCTGTCGTCCGCGGCGAGCTGGAGGCAGGAGTCTTCCAGTGCCTCCAGCAATTCGTCGTCGCCGAGCGGCTGCTCGTAGAGTTGGGTGGCGAAAAGGGTGCGCACAGCCACTAACCCGTCATCCCGACGAAAGTCGGGATCCCAGGCGAAGGTGCGGGAAAGGAGCCGCACGAGATCCCGGCTTTCGCCGGGATGACGGTTATCCGGCTGACCTCAGTACGCACGCGCGACCAGGATCCGCTCGACCGCGGGTGCGCCGGTGAAGATGCAGGTGCCGGTGGCCGGCGCTGCGTCGTTGGGCACGTTGCGGAAGGTGAGCTTCAGTGCCTTCAGCCGTTCGACCACCTTGTCGAGATCGGCGCCGCTCGGCTTGGCCCATTCGACCTCGACCCAGCCGGGGAACTTGCCGGCCTTCTCGAAATAGCCCTCCAGCCCGGCGAAATCGGTCACGTCGCGGACGATGTTGGCGTCGGTGCGCGCCTTGGCCTGGTCGAACAGCGCCTTCTGCACATTCTCCAGCGTGCCCACGGCGTCGGCGAGGAACGCGTCCTGCGCGACGATCGCCGAGTTGAGCTTGCCGTCTTCCTTGTAGAGATCGGTGCGGACGGTGACCGAGACGTTGCCGCCGGCCATGTCGCGCCCGCCGACCTCGACGACGATCGGGCAGCCCTTCTTGATCCAGCCCCAGCGCTTGGTGACGGCCTTGATCGCACGCAGATCGAGCAGCGCGCGGACCGGCTCGCCGAACGCGTACTGCTTGGCCAGCGCCTGCTGGATGGTCTTGCAATAGTCGATCAGCGCGGCGTCTTCGTCATTGTCGCGCAGCATCGGCACGATCGCCACCTGCCAGGGGGCGATGCGCGGCGGCACGCGCAGGCCGTCATCGTCGCCGTGCGTCATGATCAGGCCGCCGATCATCCGGGTCGACATGCCCCAGCTGGTCGTCTGGGCGAGCTCCTGCTGACCCTCGCTGTTCTGGAACTTGATGTCCTGCGCCGAGGAGAAGGTGGTGCCGAGGAAGTGGCTGGTGCCCGCCTGGAGCGCCTTGCCGTCCTGCATCATCGCCTCGATGCTGTAGGTCGAGACGGCGCCGGGGAAGCGCTCATTCTCGGGCTTCTCGCCGGCGACCACGGGCATCGCCACGCATTCTTCCGCGAAGCTGCGATAGACCTCGAGCATCTTCATCGTCTCTTCGCGCGCTTCGGCCACGCTGGCATGGGCGGTGTGCCCTTCCTGCCAGAGGAACTCGGCGGTGCGCAGGAACATGCGGGTGCGCATCTCCCAGCGGACGACGTTCGCCCACTGGTTGATCAGCACCGGCAGGTCGCGCCACGACTGGACCCAGCGGCTGAACGCAGCGCCGATCACCGTCTCCGAAGTGGGGCGCACGACGAGCGGCTCCTCCAGCTTCGCCTCGGGATCGGGGATCATCTTCCCGTCCTTGTGGATCAGCCGGTGGTGGGTGACGACAGCCATCTCCTTGGCGAAGCCGTCGACATGCTCGGCTTCCTTTTCGAAATAGGAGAGCGGGATGAACAGCGGGAAATAGCAATTCTCATGGCCGGTCGCCTTGATGCGATCGTCGAGCAGGCGCTGGATCCGCTCCCAGATGCCATAGCCCCACGGCCGGATGACCATGCAGCCGCGCACGCCGCTCTCCTCGGCCATGTCGGCCTCGGTGATGACGGTCTGATACCATTGGGCGAAGTCGCCTTCGCGGGTGACGTTGAGCGCATGCTTGATCATGGCCGTGCCTCTAAAGTCGTGGCGGGCCCGCCGCAAGCGAGCGCACCGATGTTCAACCAGCTGGTCGTGCGATTCATTGAATCTCTTGAATCCCCCGCACATGCGCGAAGCACCCGCAGGCCCCGCCTCGTCGTGGCAAATCAAATCCTACATTGCCAGCGCGATCCGGGGCGCGACTTGATTCGAAGCGACGGGCCCGCTCTACTGCCCGAAGGGGGATCAGGGCATGGAACAACGGGATGTGGCGCCGCGCGAAGTCTCGCGCTCGGGACTGGCGATCGGGATCGCCGTGCTGCTGCTCGCCGCCCTGGGCATTGCCGGCGCCTGGTGGTTCGTCACCAGGCTGCAGCAGCAGGAGCGATCGCCCGAGGGCATCGCCGAATCGATCCTGCGCGACCGCAAGGCGGCGCCCTTCTTCGAGGCGCTGCGCGACAATTATCCCCGGGAGTTCGCCGACTACACGGCGCTGCTCTCGAAACGGGTGCGCGAAGGCGCGACCCGCGAGCAGATCCGCAGCGAAAGCCTCACCTGGATGGGGGCGGTCACCGATCGCCACCTGGGCGAGTTCGTGCAGGCGCCGCATGGCGACCTGAACCTCTATCGCCAGATGGAGATCCAGCTGGTCGAGACGATGCAGCAGGAGGATGTCCGGCTGTGCGGCCAATATGTGATGGGCACGCTGAAGCCCGGCGCGCACTATCCGCCCAGGACGGCCGAACGGCTGATCGAGACGGCGGCGGCCTGGATCACTGCCTCGGCGGGCGGGCGCGACCATCCCGCCAACCGCAAGATTCCCAAAGGCGAGGTCTCGGAGGCCGACGCCGTCGCGCTGGTCACCGAGATGCGGCGCGTCGGTGCCAGCCAGGCCGATCTCGACGTCTGGACCGATCCGGCAAGATTGGCGCGCGCGCGGCCTGAACAGCAATGCGCGATCGGCCTGCACCTGCTGAACGGCATCGTCGAGCTGCCGCACGAACGCGGCGACCGGGTGACCGGCTGGCTGGTCTCGCAAAAGTCGCGCTGAGCACCCCACGCATTGCCAGCGCCGGGCATGGCTCCTAACGCGCATCCGTGGGCGACGATCAGATATTGAAGGGCATCCTGCTGCGGCTGTTCGCGGTCGCCTGCCTCGCGACCATGTCGGCGCTGATCAAGCTGGCCGAGATGCGTGGCGCCGGTCTGATCGAGACGATGTTCCACCGCCAGCTCTGGGCGGTGCCGCTGGTCACCGCCTGGGTGGCGGCCGGGCCCGGGCTGGGATCGATCCGCACGCAGCGCTTCGGCGCCCACGTCTCGCGCACGGCGGTGGGACTGACCGGCATGATCTTCACTTTCGGCGCGGTGCTGCTGCTGCCGCTGGCCGAGGCGGTGACCTTCCAGTTCACCGTGCCGATCTTCGCGACGATCCTGGGTGCGCTGCTGCTCAAGGAGCCGACCGGCTGGCATCGCTGGGGGGCGGTGGTGGTCGGCTTCCTCGGCGTGCTGATCGTCACCCAGCCGTGGAGCGCGCACATCCCGCTGTTCGGCGCGATGGTCGGCCTGCTCGCGGCGCTGTTCGTCGCGATCGTCGCGATCCTGCTGCGCCAGATCGGCAAGACCGAGGCTACGGGGACGACGGTGTTCTGGTTCTCGGTCCTCTCTGTGCCGGTGTTGGCGATCCCCTATGCCTTCCAGTTCAAGGCGCATGATCCGGGCACCTGGGCGATCCTGGTGGGGATCGGGCTGATCGGCGGGGTCGGCCAGCTGGCGCTGACCGGATCGGTCCGCCACGCGCCCGTCAGCGCGGTGGTGCCGATGGACTATTCGAGCCTGATCTGGGGCACGCTCTATGGCTGGGCGATCTTCGGCATGTGGCCGAGCGGCTGGACCTGGCTCGGCGCTCCGGTGATCATCGCGAGCGGGCTGTACATCGTGTGGCGGGAGCGCAAGCGCGGTGTGGGCCCGGCGGTGACGAGCGCGGAGATGGAGCCGGTCTAAATCCCCCTTCCCCGTCTCCCGTCATCCCGACGAAAGTCGGGATCTCAGGCGATGGCGCGGGGAAGGAGCCGCACGAGATCCCGGCTTTCGCCGGGATGACGGCTTGGGGCGAGGATGCCGGTCCGGTCTCACCCCTTCCGATACACCAGCATCAGATTGTTCGCCGGCATCTCGACCAGCCTTTCCAGCGACAGCCCCTGCGCCGCCGCGGCCACATTCACCGCTTCCACGAAGCGCAGCCCGAAGCGCGGGTCCTTTTCCTTGAGCCACAGCTCGAACTGCTCGTTCGACGGCGCGGTCTCGACACCCTCGCGGCGATAGGGGCCGTAGAGGATCAGCGGAGCACCCGACGCGAGCGCCTCCCCCGCCCCGGCGAGCAGCCCGAGCGTCGCTTCCCACGGGCTGATATGGACCATGTTGACGCAGAGGATCGCGTCCGCCGCGGGGAAGGCGCCGGCGCTCGCATCGATCTCCAGCGGCGGCAGGATGTTCGCACGCCCTTCGCTCCACGCCGTGATCGAGGCGAGCGCATCCCCGTCCGGATCGCTCGGTTGCCAGGTCAGGGCGGGGAAGCGTTCGGCGAAGAAGGCGACATGCTCGCCGGTGCCGCTGGCGATCTCGAGCACCTTGCCGGTCGGCGCCAGTTCCTCGGCCAGCACCGCGGCGATCGGATCGCGGTTGCGCTCGGTCGCGGGGGCGTGGCGCTTCATGCCGCGCGCGCTTCCTCGAGCAGGCGGCGCGCGCGCAGGAACATCTCGACCCGCTGCATGGTCAGCATGCCGAGCGCGAAGGCGATCAGCACGTCGGTCATCGCCATCACGTCGAAATGCATGCCGGGGATGCCGAGCGCTTCGGCGTTGCGCGCGCCCATGCGGATCAGGATGAGGACGACGATGAAGGCCATCGCGGCGAGCGAACCCTTTTGCGAGATCTCGTGCGTCTCCGGATCGACCTTGATGTGCATCATCCGGCCGCGCTGCCAGCCGAGCGCCGCACCGGCGAGCAACGCGGCAGCGGCGATCGCCCAGGTCATCGGCGCGGGCGGGATGTTCCAGAAGGTGAAGCCGGCGATCGCGACATACAGGGCAGGCACGACCCACAGCCATTCGACCTTCAGCGGACGCTCCCGGGTAAGCCGGCGCATGCGCAGCGCGAGGACGAGCAGGACGATGGCGATCGGAATCAGGTTGAACAGCGGATTGTGCTGGCCTTGCATCATTCTTCCCCGGAACTTGAAAGTGGCTTATACAAGCAATACACTATCCATGCCAGCCGAGTTGCGTGGCAAAGGCAAGAGGATTGCGCATGCGGTCACGCCGGTCCATCAGGACGCCCGGAGGGTTCATGGACGTCGAACAGGATAGCGCAGGCGTGAGATTCGCGCCCGCCGCTGCTTTCATCGGGACATTGGTGGTGGGACTGGCGCTCGGCAAGCTGCTGGGCAGTCCCGACCTGCCGCTCAACCATGCGAGCGAGCGCGGGCTGGGTTCGCTGGCGACCCTGCTCGGCGTGGGGATCATGCTGTCCGCCGTCGGGCTGTTCCGTGCCGCCGGGACCGATCCCAAGCCGTGGCGGCGCACCACCGCGCTGGTGACCGACGGCGTCTATCGCTGGTCGCGCAACCCGATGTATTTCGGGATGGCGCTGGCCTATGCCGGCGTGGCGATCTGGATGGACAGCCTGGTCACCCTGTTGCTGCTGATCCCGCTGATCCTGGTGATCCAGCGCGAAGTGATCGAGCGCGAGGAAGCCTATCTCGCCGTCAAGTTCGGCGAGCGCTATCTCGGCTACAAGTCGGCCGTACGCCGCTGGATTTGAGCGCGACGCGTTGAGGGGGCTGGATTTGAGCGCGACGCGCTCAGGGGGCTGGATCTGAGACCCCGGCCCGGCGCTCAGGGGCGCCGGGGGAAGTCGCCGCGGACCGCGATGCAGTAGCGCAGGCGCTTTTCCCTATCGGTCGCCGGTTGCGGAATAACCTTGCGCAGATCGGGCACCGCGAAGCTGCTGGCGCCATCGCCGCCATAGCTGTTGCCAAGCAGCGCATAGAGCGCCGGCTGGCTGCGGATCGGCATCAGCTGGCCATTGGCCTCCACCCAGCCCTCCGGGCAGAAGTTGAAGGCGAAGAGCCGGACCTCGCCGACGGTGACGCCCTCCTGGGCATGTGCGGGCAGCGAAACGGTGGCGGCGGCGAGTGCGGCCGCGAGCAGCATGATCTTCATGACGGATCCCCCAATGGATTTGGCATGCAGGCTGCGCCGCGCCGCCCCTGCGGGCAATCGGCATTTGAACGGTTCCGGGGCTATCGGCGTTGACCCGGCATGGCCGCGCTCTCACTCCCCACGCCCATGCTCCGCCGGATCGGCGCGGCGGCGGGCGAGATGATGGGCTCGGCGCCCGGCATGGACTTCGACTTCGCGGTGCCGCGGGGCGAGCCGGCGCTGGTGCCGGCGGACTCGGTATCGTGGCGGGTGTTCAGGAACCCGGTCACCCTGTTCATCGGCGGGGTGGCGGCAGTCATCCTCGAGCTGGCCGAACCGGGCGTGCGCGACGGGGTGTGGCAGCATTCGAGCTTCCGCACCGATGCGCTCACCCGGCTGCGCCGCACCGGGCTGGCGGCAATGATGAGCGTCTATGGCCCCCGGAGCCGGGCCGAGGCGATGATTGCCGGGGTGGTGCGGGCACACGAGCGGGTGACTGGCGTCACCAGCGAGGGCATCCCCTATCGCGCGAACGATCCGGTGCTGCTCGACTGGGTGCAGGCGACCGCCTCCTATGGCTTCATCCGCGCCTATCACGCCTATGCCGAGGCGCTGAGCTACCGGGAACGGGACAAGGCGCTGGCCGAAGGCGCGGTGGTGGCGCAGCTCTATGGCGCGACGGGTGCCCCGGCGAGCGAGGCGAAGATGGCGGCGTTGTTCGCAAAGATGGACGCGCGGCTGGTCCCCTCGCCCATCATCCACGAATTCCTGGCGATCATGCGCGTGGTGCCCGCCCTGCCGCGGGCGGCGCGTCCGTTCCAGCGGATGCTGCTGCGCGCGTCGGTGTCGCTGCTGCCCGATGCGCTGATCGACCGGCTGGGTCTGGAGGCATGGCGGCTGCGCCGGTTCGAACGGCGGCTGGTGCGGGCGGTCGCGAAAGTCGCGAACCGGGTGCCGTTGCTGGATGCGCCGCCGGCCAGGGCGAGCGAGCGGCTGGGATTGCCGGGGGACTGGTTGTGGAAACGGCACGACCAGGCCGAAGCAGTTCCCTGACGCATGGCATGGACCGCGCTCACGGCGCGCATTAGCCTTGCACGATCATGAGCAAGCAACTTTCGAAGACCCTGTCCTATTGGCTCCGCCATGCCCCGGAAGCCGGCGGATTGACGCTCGACGATGCCGGCTGGGCACCGCTCGACGCGGTCCGCGCGGCACTGGCCCGCCAAGGGCTCGACCCTGCGCTGATCGAACCGACCGTGGCCGAAAGCGACAAGCAGCGCTTCGAGCTTTCATCGGATGGTGCGAACATCCGCGCGCGCCAGGGCCATTCCGTCGCGGTCGATCTCGACTGGCCAATCGCCGCACCGCCCGAGCATCTCTACCATGGCACGGTCGAGCGCTTCCTCGATGCGATCTTCGCGCAGGGGCTGAAGCCGATGGCGCGGCATCACGTCCATCTCTCGCCCGATGTCGAGACGGCGACCAAGGTCGGCGCGCGGCGCGGCGAAGCGGTGATCCTGCGCATCGCCGCCGGCGATATGGCGCGCGGCGGCGCCGTGTTCCGGCTTTCGAGCAACGGCGTGTGGCTGGCAGAAGCTGTGCCGCCGCAATTCATCACTCGGGCTTGAGAAGCCATTCCTCCCCCGGAGAGGAGGGGGACCAGCGAAGCCGGTGGGGGGCTTGCCACAAGCGGGACCGCTTGGAACATTCCCTCTCCACCACCGGCTTCGCCGGCGGTCCCCCTCTCCCTCCGGGAGAGGATCTATTTACTCCGCGGCCTCGGCCTGGACCGGAGCCTTCCACGCCAGCACCGGCTTGCGCGCGGCGAGCGTCTCGTCGAGGCGGCGGCGGGGGGCGAAGTGGGGGGCGGTCTTGATCGTCGGGTCGCCATTCTTGGCGCGGGCAGCCACGCTGCGGAACGCGCCGATGAACTGGTCGAGCGTCGCCTTGCTCTCGGTCTCGGTCGGCTCCACCAGCATCGCGCCGTGGACGACGAGCGGGAAATACACCGTCATCGGGTGATAGCCCTCGTCGATCAGTCCCTTGGCGATGTCGATCGTCGACAGGCCCTCGGGCAGCCCCTTATCGCTGAAGATCGCCTCGTGCATGCACGGGCCGTACTTGGCGAAGGGCGCGTCGAGCACGTCGGTCATCGAGCGCAGGATGTAGTTGGCGTTGAGCACCGAATCCTCGGCGACCTGGCGCAGGCCGTCAGCGCCATGCGACAGGATGTACGTGAGCGCACGGGTGAACATGCCCATCTGGCCATTGAAGGCGGTCATGCGGCCGAAAGTGCCAGCATGATGCTCGCCCGCGGTTTCCTCCTCGACGAGGTGGAACTTGTCGCCCTGCTTCTCGACGAAGGGCAGCGGCGCATAGGGCGCCAGTGCCGCCGACAGCACGACCGGGCCCGAGCCCGGGCCGCCGCCGCCATGCGGAGTCGAGAAGGTCTTGTGCAGGTTGATGTGCATCGCATCGACGCCGAGATCGCCCGGACGGACCCGGCCGACGATCGCGTTGAAATTGGCGCCGTCGCAATAGACATAGCCGCCCGCCGCATGCACCGCGTCCGAGATCGCCTTCATGTCGCGCTCGAACAGGCCGCAGGTATTGGGGTTGGTGATCATCACGCCGGCGATGTCCGGCCCCAGCCGCGCCTTGAGCGCTTCCAGATCGACGCGGCCGTCCTCGGTGGCGGGGATGTCCTCGACCGAGAAGCCGGCGAACGCCGCCGTTGCCGGGTTGGTGCCGTGCGCGCTGGTCGGGACGAGCAGGATCTTGCGGTCCTGCTGGCCCTGCGCGTCGAGCGCCGAGCGGATCGCGAGGATGCCGCAGAGTTCCCCGTGAGCACCCGCCTTGGGGCTCATCGCCACGGCCTGCATGCCGGTGAGCGTGATCAGCCAGTGGGCGAGCTGGTCGATGACCTCCAGCGCGCCCTGCACCGTGTCGACAGGGGCGAGCGGGTGGATGTCGGCGAAGCCCGGCAGGCGCGCCATGCGCTCGTTGAGGCGCGGATTGTGCTTCATTGTGCACGAGCCGAGCGGGAACAGGCCCAGGTCGATCGCGTAGTTCTGGCGCGACAGGCGAGTGTAGTGGCGCACCGTCTCGGGCTCGGACAGGCCGGGCAGGCCGATCCCGCTCGAACGCTCGAGGCCGCCGAGGCGCGAAGCGGCCACGGGGACTTCGCCGAAATCGACGCCGGTGGTCTCGCTGGAGCCGATCTCGAAGATCAGCGCCTCGTCGAGCATCAGCGCGCGGTTGCCGGTGAAGGTCGAGATGTCGCTGGCCTCGCCCGCTTCGGGGGTGGTGGGGCGCCAGCCAGACTGGTTGATCGTGCTCATGCCAGCACCTCCTGGAGCGCGGAGGCAAGCGTCTCGACGTCCTCCGCCGTAGTGGTTTCGGTGACCGCGACGATCAGACCGTTGGCGAGATCGTCGGCGCCCGGATAGAGGCGGCCGAGCGAGACGCCGGCAAGGATACCCTTGTCGGCGAGCTGGCGCACGACCGGACGGGCTTCCTTCGACAGCTTCAGCGTGAACTCGTTGAAGAAGGTCGGGGTGACCAGCTCGACGCCCGGCACCTGGGCCAGGCGGTCGGCCGCGGCCGAGGCCGTGGCGTGGTTGATCGCGGCCAACTGGCGCAGGCCCTTCTCGCCGAGCAGGGTCATGTGCACCGACATGGCGAGCGCGCACAGCACCGAGCTGGTGCAGATGTTCGACGTCGCCTTCTCGCGGCGGATATGCTGCTCGCGGGTGCTGAGCGTCAGCACATAGCCGCGCTTGCCCTCGGCATCGACCGTCTCGCCGCAGAGCCGGCCCGGCATCTGGCGGACCAGCTTCTCCGAGCAGGCGAACAGGCCCACGTACGGTCCGCCGAACTGGAGGCCGACGCCGAGCGACTGGCCCTCGCCCACCACGATGTCCGCGCCCATTTCACCCGGCGCCTTGATCGCGCCCAGCGCCACCGGCTCGGTGACGACGGCGACGAGCAGCGCCTTCCTGGCGTGCGCCGCTTCGGCGAGCTTGGAGAGGTCGGCGATGCGACCGAGGATGTCGGGATACTGGACCACGACGCAGCTGGTGTCGTCGTCGATCTGGGCGATCAGGTCATCGGTGTCCGGCGTCGGGCTCAGCGTCGGCAGCGACGTGACCAGCTGGTCGCCGGTGAACTTCGCCATGGTGTTGGCGACCGAGACATAATGCGGGTGGAGGCCGCCCGAGAGGATCGCCTTGCCGCGCTTGGTGACGCGGCGGGCCATGGTGATCGCTTCCCAGCACGCGGTCGAGCCGTCGTACATCGAGGCGTTCGCCACGTCGCAGCCAAGCAGGCGCGCGACCTGCGACTGGAACTCGAACATCATCTGCAGCGTGCCCTGCGCGATTTCCGGCTGATAGGGCGTGTAGGCGGTGAGGAACTCGCCGCGCTGGATGATGTGGTCGACCGAGGCCGGTACATGGTGGCGATAGGCACCGGCGCCGAGGAAGAAGGGCGCTGCCCCCGCCGCAAGGTTCTTCGCTGCGAGCTTCGTCATGTGGCGTTCGACGGCGAGCTCGCTGGCATGCATCGGCAGGCCGGGGATCGGACCGTCGAGCACGGCGCTGGCGGGCACATCCACGAAGAGATCGTCGATCGACTTGGCGCCGATGACGCCAAGCATCGCCTCGCGATCGGGCTGGGTAAGGGGCAGGTAGCGCATTCAATTCCTCCAAGCCCCTCCCCTTCAGGGGAGGGGTTGGGGTGGGGCCTATCCGCGAGCGCTGGCTCGGTGAGACCTCCCCCACCCCTTGCCCCTCCCCTGAAGGGGAGGGGTTACTAGGGTCACAGCTTCGAGACGTAGTCCTGATAGGCGCTGTCGTTCATCAGGCTGTCGAGCTCGCTGGTGTCGGCGAGCGTCAGCTTGAAGAACCAGCCTTCGCCTTCGGGGTCTTCGTTGACCAGAGCGGGGTTGTCGGCGAGCGCTTCGTTGCCCTCGATGACGGTGCCCGAGACCGGCGCGTACACGTCCGAGGCGGCCTTGACCGACTCGACCACGGCGGCGTCGTCGCCCTTGCTCACGACCTTGCCCTCATCGGGCACTTCGACGAACACGATGTCGCCGAGCTGGCTCTGGGCGTATTCGGTGATGCCGACCGTCGCGGTGTCGCCGTCGACGTCGATCCACTCATGATCTTCGGTGAAATAGCGGCTCATCAGGCTCCCTTTCTGACGTACTTGTGGGCGACGAAGGGCATCTTCACGACCTCCGCCGAATGGATCTTGCCCCGCTGGGCAAGGGTGATCTTGGTACCGGGCTCGGCCGAGGCGGCGGGGACATAGGCCATGGCGATCGGCTTCTGCAGCGTCGGCGCGAAGCCGCCCGAGGTGACCTTGCCGACTTCATTGCCGTCGGCATCGACGACCAGCCCGCCCTCGCGGACCGGCTGGCGACCTTCGACAATCAGGCCGACGCGCTTGAGGATCGAACCGTTCTCACGCTCGAGCATGATGCGCGCATGGCCGGGGAAGCCGCCTTCCTCGCGGCGGCGCTTCTTGAGCGCGAAGCCCAGTGCGGCGGCGACCGGCGTGGTCTCGGTATCGAGGTCATGGCCGTAGAGCGGCAGGTCCGCCTCGAGCCGCAGCGAATCGCGGGCGCCGAGGCCGATCGGCTTGACTTCGGGCTGGGCGGTGATCGCGTCGGCAAGGGCCTCGGCGCCGTCGACCGGCACCGAGATCTCGAAGCCGTCCTCGCCGGTATAACCCGAGCGGCTGATCCACAGGTCATGGCCCTGCCACTGGAAGGCGGCGCCCTGCATGAAGACGAGGGCGGAGACGCCGGGGATCACCCGCTCCAGCGCCGCGGCCGCTTCCGGCCCCTGCAGCGCGAGCAGGGCATGGTCTTCCATGTGGTTGAGACCGATCTCGTCGGGCAGGAACTCGCGGAAATGGGCGATGTCGTCCCATTTGCAGGCGCCGTTGACGACCATGTACACTTCGCCTTCCTTGATGCGGGTGAGCATCAGGTCGTCGAGGATGCCGCCATTCTCGGCCATCAGCAGCGAATAGACCGGGTGGGAAAACTTCGCGGCCTGGATGTCGGCGGGCATCAGCGCCTCGAGCGCGGCCTCGACGCCTTCGCCGGTGAAGGTCAGCTGGCCCATGTGGCTGACATCGAACAGCCCGGCATGCTCGCGCACCCAGATATGCTCGGCCATGATGCCTTCATACTGGACCGGCATCTCATAGCCGGCGAAGGGGACCATGCGGCCGCCCTTGTTGCGGTGCCACTGGTCGAGCGGGAGCTTGTGCAGCTCGATCTCGCCCTCCCCGCCTTCGGGATCGCCGCCGAGGGGCTGGTCCTGGATTTGCTGGCTCATCGGGGCACTCCGGATTCGAAGGGGATTCGACGGAGCGGCACGGAATCCTCGCGCGCCATTCCATCGCCCCCTCTGTCACGGAACCTGAGAGCTTTCGCCAGCATGCTGGCTTACCCCTTCGGTGGGACGTGGCCGGGCCGCGTCCGCTTTCCAGAGTGTCGTGTACGCGCGGTCCCTTGTGCCTGAGAGATTCCGGGGCGGTTGCTCCTTCGGCGGTGGGTTGCCCCACACTCTCCCGCGCGTGCCTGTCGACGGAGCGCAGCCTTGGCCGGGGCGGTGATTCGAGTCAATCACTCATACCGTCATCCCGGCGAAAGCCGGGATCTCAGGCGAAGGCGCATGCAGCACGAGATCCCGGCTTTCGCCGGGATGACGGGCTGTTGTCAGCGCGTGACGTTGTACTTCAGCTGGTCCTCGGTCAGCTGGAAGCCGATCAGCGCCTCGAAGGTGGCGGAGAGCACCGCGCCGCGGATCGAGGGATCGGCGAGCGGGTCCATCGCCGCCGCCTGGTCGCCGGCCTTGCGCTTCTCGGTCAGCCGCTTGCGGACGTCGTCCGGCAGCGTCGCGGCGCTGCGATCGACATAGGTGGTGGCGGTGCCGCTGGTCTGCGCGCGCAGCTGGCCCGGTTCGAAATGCACGGTGACGCGGTTGATCCGCTTGGCAACCACCGAGCTGCCACCGCGGACGACGGTGATGAAATAGGGGAAGCTGACGTCGCGCGCGCCATCGGCGCTCTGGCGGCGGGCCAGCACGTCGAACTTGACCGTGGTGACGACCTGGGGGCCGGCATCGTCGCAGGTCGAGGTGACGTTGGTCATCACCGCATTGACGTCGATCGCGCTCGCCTCGCGGCTGTTCGCCGGGTTGAAGATCGTCATGTCGCCGGTGCCGGCGGGAATCGCGACGTGCGGGCAGGCCGAGCGGACGGCGGTGACGCCGGCGCCACCGCCAGAGGCATCGATCTCGCCGGTTTTTGCGCAGGCGCCGAGCGCAAGCGGGATCAGAGCGACAACGGCGAGCTTGCGGACCAAGACGGAAACCCTTTCAAACACACGGGACCAGAGGGGTCCAAAGCGGCGCGCACCATAGGAACCGCGTTGAGCCCGCGCAAGCAATCGCGTAGAGCCGCGGCAGAACTATGGCCGACACCGCAAAACCCTTTCTCGAGCTGCTGATCGCGGCGCCCCGTGGCTTCTGCGCAGGCGTGGACCGCGCAATCCGGATCGTCGAGCTGGCGATCGAGAAGTACGGCGCGCCCGTCTATGTGCGGCACGAGATCGTCCACAACAAATATGTCGTCGACAGCCTGAAGGCGCAGGGCGCGATCTTCGTCGAGGACCTCGACCAGGTGCCCGACGGCGTGCCGGTGGTGTTCTCCGCGCACGGCGTGCCCAAGGCGGTGCCGGCCAAGGCGGAGGAGCGCGGGCTCGACTATCTCGACGCGACCTGCCCGCTCGTCTCCAAAGTGCATCGCCAGGCCGAGCGGCTGGTGAATGGCGGTCGGCACATCCTGTTCATCGGCCATGCCGGGCATCCGGAGGTGATCGGCACCTTCGGCCAGGTGCCCGAAGGCGCGATGACCCTGGTCGAGACGCCGGCCGATGCCGAGGCGGTGCAGGTCTCCGATCCCGGCAGCCTCGCCTTCCTGACCCAGACCACGCTTTCGGTGGACGACACCGCGGCGACGCTGGAAGTTCTCAAGCGCCGCTTCCCCGAGATCCTCGCCCCCGGGCCCAACGACATCTGCTATGCCACCACCAACCGCCAGGGCGCGGTGAAGGCGATCGCCTCGTCGGTCGACCTGATGCTGGTGATCGGCGGCAAGAACTCGTCCAACTCGCTCCGCCTGGTCGAGGTCGCCGAGCGGCAGGGCACCACCGCCTATCTGATCCCGCGCGCCGAGGATATCGACTGGGCCTGGTTTGAAGGCGTCGGCACCGTCGGGGTGAGCGCCGGCGCCTCGGCCCCCGAGCTGCTGGTCCGCGAGCTGGTCGACAAGCTCTCCGAGCGTTTCGAAGTGAGCGAGCGCGAAGTCGAGACGGTGCCCGAGAATGTCGTCTTCAAGCTGCCGAAGGGGCTGGAAGCGGCTTGATGCCTGTCCCAAGCACAACTGCGGTTGTGCGCGGCGCGCATCCGGACGAAGGGTCGCCCCGTTCGAAGGGATAAGGGGGCAGCGTGGCGGTCTACACACAGGTATCGGCGGAAGCGCTGTCGGACTTCCTGGGGAAGTTCGATGTCGGCGAGCTGGCTTCGGCCAAGGGCATCGCCGAGGGCGTGGAGAATTCCAACTACCTGGTCGACACCACCAAGAGCCGCTTCATCCTGACACTGTACGAAAAGCGTGTGGCCGAAGCGGACCTGCCCTATTTCATGGCGCTGCTCGAGCATCTGGCCGACAAGGGCCTGCCCGTGCCGCCCGCGGTGCCGGACCGCGACGGCACGCTGATCCACCAGCTTGAGGGCCGGCCGGCCTGCCTGATCCAGTTCCTGTCGGGCGTGTCGGTGTCGCATCCCACCGCCCCTCAGGCGCGGGCAGCCGGCGAAGCGCTGGGCAAGCTGCACAAGGCGGCCGGGGACTTCGCGCTCGACCGGCCCAATTCGATGGGCTTCGATACCTGGCAGCCGCTGTTCGAGCGCTGCGGCCACAGCCTGAACGAAATCGCTCCCGGGCTGTACGACGATATCGGCTTCGCGCTCGACGGCGTCCGCTCGGCATGGCCGGGCGATCACATGGACCGCTGCGCGATCCATGCGGACCTGTTCCCGGACAATGTCCTGATGCTCGGCAACCGGGTGACCGGGCTGATCGACTTCTATTTCGCCTGCACCGATATCCGGATCTACGATCTCGCCATCACCCATGCCGCCTGGGCGTTCGATGCGAGCGGCCGCACCTATGACGCTGCGCTCGGCGACGCGCTGATCGAAGGCTATTCGCAGAGCTTCCCGCTCAGCGACCTGGACCGGGCCGAGTTCGGCACGCTCGCGACGGGCGCCTGCATCCGCTTCACGCTCTCGCGCGCCTGGGACTGGCTCAACACGCCGGCGGACGCGCTGGTCACGCGCAAGGATCCGCTCGCTTTCTGGCGGCGCGTGAAAATCTATGACAACGACCTCGGGAGCCGCCTAAAGACGCTCGCATGAGCGAACTGCAACATGTCGAAATCGCCACCGATGGCGCGTGCAAGGGCAATCCCGGCAAGGGCGGCTGGGGCGTGGTGCTGCGGATGGGGAGCACCGAGAAGGAACTCTCCGGCGGCGAGGCCCACACTACCAACAACCGCATGGAGATGATGGCGGCGATCCAGGGCCTGAAGGCGCTCACCCGCCCCTGCCGCGTCACCCTTTCCACCGACAGCCGCTATGTGATGGACGGGCTTACCAAGTGGATCCATGGCTGGATGAAGAACGGCTGGAGGACCGCCGACAAGAAGCCGGTGAAGAATGCCGATCTGTGGCAGGAACTGCTCGCCGCAGCCAAGCCGCACCAGGTCAAATGGGTGTGGGTGAAGGGCCATGCCGGCCATCCGGACAATGAGCGCGCCGACAAGCTGGCCAGCGACGCCGCGATCAGCATGTGACCGGCAGCGGCGATTGGCCTATCGAACGGGCCGCGCCTCGACACTGATATTCCAGGAAGAACGACGTGACCGATCCGGTTTCCACTGATCCCCTGACCGAGGCACGCGCCGCGCTCGCCGAAGCGATGGCCCTGCACGAGCAGGGGGACCTCGAAGGCGCCGAAGCCGGCTATCGTGCGGCACTGGCCCAGGGCTATCGCCCGGCGGACGTGCTGCCGCTGCTCGCCGGCCTGCTCGGGCGGCTGACGCGCCCCGAAGATGCCCTTGCCGCCTGGGACCAGCTTCTCGCGATCGAGCCCGATCATGCCGTGGCGCTGCACGAGAAGGGGCTGACGCTGCACTGGCTCGGCCGCACCGCCGAGGCGATCACGACCCTCGAGCGCACCTGCGCCGTCGATCCCGACAATCCCATCGCGATCGGCAACCTGGCCGTGGTGCTGGCCGATGCCGGGCGCAACCTGGAGGCGCTCCAGCATTTCCGCCGCGCACTCGCGCTGCAGCCGGACAATCTCCATCTGCGCCATCAGGTCCGCCGACTCGGCTCGGGATCGGTGCCCTTCTGGCACATCCCGATGATGAACGACGCACCGCGCAACGATGCCTTCGAGGACGCCATCGAGGCTGCGATCGGCGTGGCCGGCTCCGATGCGCGCGTGCTCGACATCGGCGCGGGCAGCGGCCTGTTGTCACTGATGGCGGCGCGAGCCGGGGCCCGGAAGGTGGTGGCGTGCGAGATGGAGCCGATGATCGCCGAGATGGCGCAGCACATCGTCGCGCAGAACGGCTATGATGATCGCGTCACGGTCCATGCCAGGCCTTCAACCGAGCTGACCATCGGCGCGGAGCTCGACGCGCCAGCCGATATCCTCGTCTCCGAAATCCTGTCGAGCGACCTGCTGACCGAGAAGGTGCTCGACACGTTCGAGGACGCGCATCGCCGCCTCCTCGCGCCCGATGCGATCGTGATCCCGCGCGCGGCGAGCGCGATGGGGTGCCTGGTGGCGAGCGAGAACCTGGCCGACTATGCCTTTGTCGGCGCGGTCTCCGGCTTCGACCTCTCGGCCTTCACCGCCTTCGCGCCGCAGCGCCTGCCGATCCACGGCACGATGACCGGCTGGGAGCGGCTGTCGGGCGATCTGGAACTGGTACGCCTCGACCTCACCCAGAAAAAGCACGACGCCACGCTCGCGCGGCTGTCGATCCCGGTCACCGCGAGCGGGCGCGCCATCGGCATCGTCCAATGGATGCACATCGACCTGTGGGAAGGCGTGACCTTCGACAATCACCCCGACCGCTACACCGATGGCGGCTGGCTGCAGGTGCTGCACAGCTTCCCCGAGCCGATCGACGTGGTGGCGGGCCAGACGCTCGACATCGCGGTCGGCCATGACCGGATCACGCTGATCCTGCTACCACTGGCCGAGTAGCCGACGCGGCGAATCAGCGGCTCGACAGGCCCCCGGCCCCGAAGCGCATGCGATCGGGATCGAGCCCGAGCCGCGCGAGATTGGCGCGGCCCAACGCCTTGAGCCGGGCGCTGGCGGCGGGATCGGGCTTCTGCTTGAGTTCGAGCCCCGCAGTCGCGAGGAACATGCCGGTGACCGCGAACATCTCGTAGAGCTTCTGCTTATCGGCATCGGAAGCGCTGGCGATCTCGGTTCCGCTCTGCAGCAGGGTGCGCATCTGCGCGATGAGCGGACGGGCCTGGTCCGGTTTCACTTCCACGCCGGTGACCGCCTCGTAGCTGGTCGCCACATAGAGCGCGAGCGCGGTCGGCAGGTCGTTGTGCGGCTGGCCGAACATCTGCTCGATCCCGCCGAACTTGCCGAGCAGCTGGCGGAAGACGGCGGCGACTTCGCTGCGCTTGGCGGCCGGATATGTTGCGACCATCGCCGGGATCGCGGTTGCCCCCGGGGTCGAGGTGAACTGCAGCGCCTTGGCGGAAACCGGCGCGGTGCGGGGGACGGACCTGGTCGGCTGCCTGGGCGCAGGCTCGGCCTTGTTGCCGAGCAGTGCCTTGGTCCGCGAGACGATGGTGCTGGCGTTCAGGGCGTTGTTGAACGCGCCGCCGTCCATCAGATAGACATTGACCATGTCCTGCGCCCGGGCGGGCATGCCCGCGAGCAGCGCCGCCCCGATGAGGATGGCCTTTACCGATCGAACCATGGCGTTCCCTCCTGCTCGCGCGAGCATAGCCGGGCGGGAAGTCGGTCACACGGCGGAACGCTCGCGACCCGTCGCAGCGACGCGCCGGTTCACCGTGCGCTTCAGCCGGGCCGGCGGAGCAGCCAGGTGAGCGCGCTTTCGGCGCGACCGAAGATACGCAGATAGGGCTGGGTCATCTCGCGGCGGATCTGCATCCGCGCGATCGCGCTTTCGGTGACGATGGCGATGCGGCTGGCCACCGGGAAGCCGGCAAAATGGCGGCGAAAGGCAGCCACCGCGTCCTGTGCCTGGACGCCGCTGCGCCGCATGTCCATGCGCAGCAGATAGCCGGGCGCGAACCCCTCGGCGTCGAACTGGTCGCGAAGCTTGCGGGCATAGTCGCCAACGGCATCGGGCTCGAACATGGCGAGCCACTCGATATCGAGCAGATTCAGCTCTTTGCGGAACGCAACGCGGTACATGGCGCCGCTATCACCTTGAAAGGTTAAGGGATTCTAGACCGTCAGTCGTCGGATTTGACGAAGAACCGGTCGATCACGTCGCGCGCGAGCCGTGCCGGGCGCAGGGTTTCGGCGTCGAGGCAGCACCAGCTCGACTTGACCTCGGCCAGCACCTCGCCGCCGCGGCGGATCACCGTCTCGTAGAAGGCGCGGGCGCCCTGGACCTTTTCGAGCAGCACGGTGGCGACCACGTCGTCCTCGAGGAACGCCGGCTTGCGATAAGTGATCTCATGCTTGAGCGCGACCCAGAGATGCTCGGCCACCGCCTCGACCGGCGCCAGCGCCTGCCAATGGCTGATCACCGCTTCCTGCACCCATTTCAGGTAGGAGGCGTTGTTCACATGCCCCATGAAGTCGATATCGTCCTGTGCGACGTCGATCGGAAATTCATAGGGAAGTGCGGTGCCGGACATGTTTTGCATCATAGTGCAAACGCCACTCCGAAGCGACTAAAATCCCCGGAAAACCGTGCGTTTCGCGGAATCCCCGGATGCCGTAGCGTCACCTGCGACAATGTGAGCCCGAGGAAATTGGCCTTACCACTTGACTCGAACTCGTCGGACCAACATCGTTCGGGCATATCGCGATGACAGCGGTAGCAAGATGGGGATATCGGATGACACTGAAGCTCGCCGCCGCATTGGCCGGCGTCGCACTCGCCACGAGCACGAGCGGTATCGCCCGCCCCGTGGCACCGGCTGCGACGACCGCACCCGCCCTGCCCAGCCGTGCACAGGTGATGGCGTCGCTGGAGCGCGTCGCCGACTGGCAGCTCACCCATCTCGACGACCTCAGCTACATGCCCGCCGCCCGGCCGAGCACCAAGCGCGCGCGCGACTGGCAGCAGGCGACCTTCTGGGTGGCGCTGACCAGCCTGGCGGACCGATCGAAGAGCGTGCGTTACAAGGACGCCATCCTCTCCAAGGGCCGCGAGGAAGGCTGGCGTCTGGGCGACCGACTCTATCATGCCGACGACCATGTCATCGGCGCCGCCTGGATCTGGGCGGCACGCCACGGCGCCGGCGCGCAGGCGCTTGCCCCGATGCGCGCGAGCTTCGACCAGATCCTCGCCGCGCCCAAGACCAACGACCTGAAGTTCACCGCGCCGACGAGCGGCGATCCCGAATGCACCACCCGCTGGTGCTGGTGCGACGCGCTGTTCATGGCACCGCCGACGCTCTGGGCGCTGAGCAAGGACACGAAGGACAAGCGCTACGCCGCGCTCGCCGACCGGGAATATCGCGCGACCACCGACTATCTGTTCGACAAGTCCGAGGACCTGTACTTCCGCGACAGCCGCTTCTTCGACCAGCGCGGCGCCCACAATGAAAAGCTGTTCTGGAGCCGCGGCAATGGCTGGGTGTTCTCCGGCCTCGCCCGGATGATCCCCGAGATTCCGGCCAAGGATCCGCGCCGGCCTTACTATGTGAAGCTGTTCAAGGAGATGGCGGCGAAGCTGGTCAAACTCCAGCGCGGCAATGGCTATTGGCCGCCCTCGCTGCTCGCCGATCCCGAGCGCTCGCAGGACGAATCGAGCGGCACCGGCTTCTACGTCCATGGCATGGCCTGGGGGATCAAGGCTGGTCTTCTCGATCGCAAGACCTATCTTCCTGCTGTTACAAAGGGTTGGGCGGCACTCGAAAGAGCCGTGCAGCCCAATGGTATGCTCGGCTGGGTACAGCAGGTGAGCGACCGGCCGGACGTGGTGAAGGCCGAGGACGCGCAATTCTACGGCACGGGCGCGTATCTGCTCGCCGGCGCCGCGGTCTATGATCTGACGAGGTAAGGAAGACACATGAAGCACGCCCTCTGGCTCCTCGCCGCTCCCCTGCTGATCGCGGCCGGGCAGGACAGCGCCCCGCCCGCCCCGCTGGCGACGCTCAACGTCCGCCAGGCCGATGGCAGCTACAAGCTGGTCGACCGGCTCGACGTGCCCGCGAGCCACACCATCCATGACGGGCTGATCGCGATGGAGGGCCCGGGCTGGGAGAGCGACAAGGTCGCCTATCGCCTGTATCTCGACGAGCGCAACGTGCCCGACATCTACGGCAAGAAGCTGCCCGGCAACGTGCTGCCGACGATCGGCATGGGCAAGGACGACTATCATTCGATGGCACCCTGGGGGCAGGACATCTTCCAGGTCGACCAGTCGCTCGGCATGGGCGGGATCGGCGTGCTGCGCGGCGGCGTGGCGACCCAGCTCGGCAAGGCGAAGATCAGCGCGCGGGCGTTCAACACCGATCGCGCGGCGACGGTGCTGGTGACCAACACCGGCTTTCCCGGCGAGGGCGGCGGCGCGGACCTTTCGACCACCTACCGGATCTTTGCCGGCTCGCGGCTGACCCAGGTCGAGGCGCGGGTGAGCGGCAAGGTACCCACGATGATCGCCGGGCTGACGCTGCACGACGGGGTCACCAAGATCGAGAGCCCGAAGCGCGGAAAGTGGCGCTATTTCGCCACCTGGGGCCAGCAGAGCCTGGCCAAGGACGATCTGGGCATCGCCCTGTTCTACCCCGCCGACGAGGCCGCCGCGACGGGGACCGACGGCAAGTCGCTCTATGTCCAGTTCTGCGATCCGCGGAACCTCCGCTACGCGTTCGGCGCGGCCTGGGTGCAGGAGCCCGGCGCGCCCAAGACCGAGCGCGAATTCCGCAAGTGGCTGGACGATACGGCGGCGGACCTGGCCAAGCAGCCCTATGTGGTGGGCGCGGCGCAGAAGACCTGCGCGGTGAAGTGAGGTTCTGAAATTCCTCCCCGAGCTTGTTTCGGGGAGGGGGACCAATCGCGCAGCGAATGGTGGAGGGGCCAGCGAAGGAGCGGCGGCAATCGCCGCGCCCCTCCACCACGCCCTTCGGGCGCGGTCCCCCTCCCCCAGCAAGCTGGGGGAGGAATTGGGATCACCCCGGATTCTTCCCCTCGCCCACCGGCGGGGCGGCGCCGAAATAGCGTTTCAGCTCGGTTTCCTTCGCGAGCGGATATCCCGTGCCCCACGCCCCGCGCGCACGGCGTAGCAGCTCGTCGAGTTCGCCGGCATCGGCACGCAGCTCGGGCATCGGCCAGGTGCCGACCTTGCGGTAATAGGGCGCGAGATAATCGGTCGCGAGCTTGAGGCTCTTGCCGTCCTCCTGCCGGTTCCACACATCGACCCCGACGCACTTGCCCATGTCGGCCACGTCATAGGCGGCGAGCAGCGCGTAGATCGAATAATGGAGGCTGCGGGTGCGGGCGAGCTCGAGCGGCATCCTGCCCTCCGCAGTGATCTGCGGAGCCATACGCCTCTTCGCGAACGCATCGGCCACCGCCCTGGTCATCTCCGGACGCCTGGCGAACAAGGCGAATTGCGCGGTCTGGGCATCGAACCACATGCCGTGGTTGTTCTTCGCCGCATTCTCCGCCTTGCCGTTGCGGCTCGCCTGCATCCAGTCGAGATAATCGGAGAACCATTTCTCCAGGCCCTTGCGCTCGGCGTCGGTCAGCTTGCCGGAGGGACCGATCAGCCCGATGCCGTCGACCACCCGCTCGAGCCGCGAGGTGTCGAGCACGCCCTCGGCCCGCCCCTCCTCGCGCCCCGGCACGGCCTGGGCATAGTTCATGTTGGGGTTCATCCGGCTCTTCGGATCGAGGAACCAGGTACGCACCAGGCTCGCCGCGCGGCCGGCATAGCGGGGGTTGTCGGAGAAATAATAGGCCAGGCTCAGCGTCTCGACGTCCGAACTCATCCCCTCCAGGTCGGTCACGTCGAACTTGTCGGTATTACGGTCCGGATTGATCTCGCCATCCTTGCGCATGTACGGGACGCCACCCGGCTTGCTCGGATCCGGCCACCAATAGGGCGCGAGGCTGAGATAGTCGTGGCGATCGCCCGAAGGCGGGACCGTGCGCTTGTCGACCACCGTGTAGAGCGGCCGGGCCATCGCCTTTTCGGCGCGGGCGAGCAGCGCCTCATAGGCCGCCTTCGTCGCCGGATCGGTCGCGATCGCCGCCTTGAGCCGGAGCATCGCGTCCGGCGCCAAGAAAAAGGTCCTGCGTCCGCCAAAGGCCGCGGAATATCCTTCCGCACCGTTGCAGACCGGCTGCTGCGTGTTCTGGCCAGGGGAGGCAATCCCGGCATGGGAGGCAGCCTGCGGCACGAGGGCCGCAGCCAGGACGAGGAACTGGAAACCGGGGCGCATCAATACCCTCCGCGCCGAGACGCGGCGGGCCGGAATCTCGGAATCAGAATGTGGCAATTGACCCTCCCGTTTTGGTCAGGCCAATCTCAACATTATGTCAACCGGTGTCAAGCCACCTGCGTGCCCGGTCAGGCCGATCCGATCTTCAGGCGCCGCGCGACGCTGTCCCGGCGAGTCTCGATCTCGCTGCGGGCGCGCTCCATCGCCTCGAGCTCGGTCGCCTCGAGCAGATCGTCGACCACGCCGCGCAGATGCCGGCGCATCGCGTTGCGCGCGGCGTGCGGGTCGTGCGCCTTCAACGCGTCGAGGATCGGGCGATGCTCCTCCACCCGCGGGGTGATGCCGCCGCGCTTGGCGCGAGCGAACATGTTGGCGGCGAGCGGCGAATTGACCCGCAGCTCCCAAAGATATTCGACCACGCTGCGGATCGCGGCGTTGCCGGTGGCATTGGCGATGGCGAGGTGGAAGCGGTGGTCGGCGTCCATCACCGACGGCTCGTTCGAGTCGTCGGCAGCCATCTCGGCGATCAGCTCCTCCAGCTCGGCGATCTGCTCGTCGGTGATCGAGACGGCGGCCAGGGCGACGGCCTCGCCCTCGAACAGGATGCGCGCCTCGGTCAGGTCGAAGGCGCCGACGTCGAAATTGAGCGAATCGGCGCGCTCGCCGCCGCCATGCTCGCGCTTGGTGACGTAGAGGCCCGAGCCGTGCCGCGCCTCGATCCAGCCCTTCATCTCGAGCGCGATCATCGCCTCGCGGATGGTCGGACGACTGACCTTGTACTCCTCCGCCAGGTCGCGCTCGCCGGGAAGACGCGAACCGGGCGACCAGCGCCCGGCCTCGATCGCCTCGGTGATCGAGGCAGCCACGCGCTGGTAAAGCTTGTTGCCGGTAATCTTCATGCCGTCCTCATCCTTACACAACCTCGTAGGTTGACACGATAGGTCATACAAGTGGATATTGGCCTGACCACTTTCAGGGAATTCCTTTTGCCACGTATCACGTCCGCCCGCGTCATCGTGACCCGCCCCGGCCGAAATTTCGTAACGCTGAAAATCGAGACCGACGAGGGTGTTTACGGCCTTGGCGACGCGACGCTCAACGGGCGCGAGCTGGCGGTGGCGAGCTACCTTACGGACCACGTGATTCCGTGCCTTATCGGCCGCGACGCGCACAGCATCGAGGACATCTGGCAATATCTCTACAAGGGCGCCTACTGGCGCCGCGGGCCGGTGACGATGACGGCGATCGCCGCGGTCGATATGGCGCTGTGGGACATCAAGGGCAAGCTGGCGAACATGCCGGTCTACCAGCTGCTCGGCGGCGCGGCGCGCGAGGGCTGCATGGTCTATGGCCATGCCAATGGTTCTGACATCAGCGAGACGATCGAGCGCGCGCACGAATATCTCGAGCAGGGCTACAAGGCGGTGCGCCTGCAATCGGGCGTGCCGGGCATGGAAACGACCTACGGCGTGTCGGGCGAGCGCTTCTATTACGAGCCGGCCAAGGGATCGCTGCCCGAGGAATCGCAGTGGAGCACGTCGAAGTACATGCGCTTCGTGCCCGAGCTGTTCGACAAGGCACGCGATGCGCTGGGCTGGGACATCCACCTGCTCCACGACGTCCACCACCGGCTGACTCCGATCGAGGCCGGCCGGCTGGGCAAGGACCTGGAACCGTACCGCCTGTTCTGGCTCGAGGACACGACCCCGGCGGAGAACCAGGCCGGCTTCCGCCTGATCCGCCAGCACACCACCACCCCGCTGGCGGTGGGCGAGATCTTCAATTCGATCTGGGATGCCAAGCAGCTGATCGAGGAACAGCTGATCGACTATATCCGGGCGACCGTGGTGCATGCCGGCGGCATCACCCATCTGCGCCGGGTGGCGGCGCTGGCCGATCTCTACCAGGTGCGCACCGGCTGCCACGGCGCGACCGACCTCTCGCCGGTGTGCATGGCCGCTGCGCTGCACTTCGGCCTGTCGGTGCCCAATTTCGGCATCCAGGAATATATGCGCCATTCGGAGGAGACCGACGCGGTGTTCCCGCACGCCTACAGCCTCAACCAGGGGCTGATGCACCCGGGCGACAAGCCGGGCCTGGGCGTCGACATCGACGAGGTGCTGGCGGCCAAGTACGAGTACAAGCGCGCCTATCTGCCGGTGAACCGGCTCGAGGACGGGACGATGTTCAACTGGTGAGCCGCCGCCCCGCCGCGCTCGGCGGGGCCGAGTCGTGGCGCGGAAGTTTACGAAGTTGATGGCACGGGGCCCCGGTTTCGCCCTCCCCCGTAGCCGCCCGCGGCTTGGCGAGGACAGAAGGAAGGCGTGCAGCGGACGCATCCACGTAGCGCAGCAGACGAAATCCTACATTGCAAGTTGATCAGCAGGGCGGGCCGAGCGTCAGCACGCTGTCGCCCGAGCCGACCAGATGAACGACGAGCGCCGGGATGGCGGCGTCGAGCTTGATCATGAAACGCTGCAGCACGTCCCAGGCGACGCTGTGGAAATCGGCATCGCCGGTGCCATCGAACAGGAAGCCGGGGGTAACCTGCACCTCGGCCCCTTTGCGCACCATGCGGAAATCGCGCACCGGCCCCGGGACAAGCAGGCTGCCCCGATCCCCCGCCAGCCGCATCACGGGCTTGCTGGCGAGATAATAGCAGCCCTCCACTAGTCTGGGCGCGGGCTGGCATCCGGCGAGGGTGACGACGGCGAGCAGCACAGCGCAGGGCCGCAGCGCCGTGGCGCGTGGGGTTGGCATCTCCAGACTGCTTCTCCCCGACGGGTTGCTACTGTGCTGCTCCCCGGCGAAAGCCGGGGCCCAGGGTCACGAGCGATGCAGCAGAGAAACCCTGGGCCCCGGCCTTCGCCGGGGAACGGGAATATGGTGGTTCAGCCCTCTTCGACCGGCGCGGTCGGGCCGTTCTTCAGGATCGATTCGATCGCGTTCTTCGCGCTGGCCTTGCTGGTGTACCCTTCGGTCCAGAAGATCACTTCGCTGTTGTACTTGAACTTGGCGACATACTCGCCGGCCTTGTTCTGCTCGATCACGAACTTGTGTGCCATTCGCTTTCTCCCGGACTCGAACCGCTAACCTGGGTTAGCCTCCGAAACGTGCAGGCGAATAGGTGCCGGGGTCAATAGCCGCGACCGCCGCATCCGGCGCGGTGCCCAGCAGCAGCGCCGCGGCGAGTTTCGCCGCTGCCGGCGCGGTCTGGATACCGAAGCCGCCCTGGCCCGCGCACCAGAAGAAACCGGGCACCGCCGTGTCGAAGCCATAGACCGGCAGGCGATCGGGAGCGAAGGTCCGCAGGCCCGCCCATTTGTGCTCGAGCTTGTCGACGCGCCAGTCGACGACATGCTCGAACCGGTCGATCGCAGTGGCGATATCGATGTCCTCGGGCTGGGCGTCGCAGGGCGGCGTCTCGATCTCGTCATGGGGCGAGAGCCAGACCCGGCCGCCCGCCTCGGGCTTCCAGTAGAAGCTGCCGCCGATATGCGCGACCATCGGGCTGCCCGGCGCGGGCGCCGGATCGGTCTTCAGCTGCATGATCGTGCGGCGATAGGGCAGGATGCCCAGCGGTTTCACCCCTGCCATCTCCGCCACCGGATCCGCCCAGGCGCCGGCGGCATTGACCAGCAGCGCGGCTTCGAACGTGCCGGCCCGGGTCTCGATCTTCCAGGTGCCATTCTCACGGTGCGCGGACAGCAGAGCAGCATGGGTGACCAGTTCCGCCCCCGCCCGCTTGGCCACTGCGAGCTGATCACCGTGCAGCCCGCCGACATCGATATATTCGCAGCTCGGCTCGAGCACGCCGAGCGTCCATTCGCGACGCAGGCCGGGAATCATCGCCTGGGGATCGACCGGGCGTAGCTCGACGCCCGTCCCCGCGAACTCGGCGAGGAACGCGTCGATCGCCCCGGCCTCCTCGGCGCGACCGATATGGACCGAGCCCATCGGCTCCAGATAGGCGCGCAGCATCGGCCCCGACGCGGTGGTGAGCGGCTGGATCGCCGGGCCGCCATAGCTTTCGGACCAGAAAGCCGCGGAGCGCCCGGTTGCGTGATAGCCGGGCCGATCCTCCGCCTCGAGCAGCAGCACGCGGGCGTGCGGCGCGATCTCGGCCGCGAGGCTGGCGCCGGCGATGCCGGCACCGACGATCGCAACGTCGTAGCGCATCAGCGGCGCTGGGCGCGTGCGGCGAGGAACAGGTCGATCTCGCCGATCGCGCGATTGCGGACCTTGTCGCCCTCGCGCAGGATCTCGTGCGCGCTTTCCTTGCCGAAGCTGACGATGCGCGCATCTGGGAGCTTCGGCACGATCCGGAGCGCGGCCCTGGCATCGACCAGGCCATCTGCTTTCGCGACCAGAGCGAGCACGGGCACCGGCATCTTCCTGAGCTTCGGATTGCCGGCCAGCTCGCGCATCGACTTGAACGCCTGGATCAGCCAGCGCCAGCTCGGCGGGCCGGTGACGATAGCGGGATCGTGCTGCTGCCACCAGATCTCGTCCGCATAGCGATCGCGGTCATGGGTGAGGAGGTTGGCGCGGGTCTCGGTGGTGTAAGGCTTCTCGTTGCTCTTCCAGGCCGGGCGGGTGCTGTCCCCCACCCCGCCCAGGATGCGCGCGGCCCGCTCGGCAAAGGGGCCGAGCGCGCTCTTCACGCCGAGCATCGGCGCGATGATCACCGCGGCATCGGGGCGGATCGCGCCTTCGACCAGCCCGCGCAGGATCAGGTGGCCGCCCATCGAATGGCCCATCACCACGTGCGGGCCCGGCGTCGCGGCTTCCCATTCGGCGTAGAAGGCCTGGAGATCGGCGATGAACGTATCGAAGCTGTCGATGTCGCCGCAATTGGCACGCGAGGTCAGCCGGCCCGACCCGCCCTGGCCGCGCCAGTCGAACGACGTGATCGTCCAGCCCTGCTCGTGCCAGTGGTGGAAGGCCTCGAGATACTTCTCGAAGATGTCGCCGCGCCCGCCCTGGAAGAGGATCGAGCCGCGCGGAGTCGCGGTCTCGGCGGGCCAGGCGAAGGCGCGCAAATGCCAGCCGTCCGGGGTTCCCCAATACTGGACCTTGGCGCCGGCGGGGATGGAACGGCGGATATCCGGGTTTTCACGCATGTCCCTTGGTTACGTTTTGATAAGCCGTCCCGTCTAGGACTTTGGCTCCATGGGGGAGCTGTTCGTCACTTTGCTGCTCGTTGCGCTCGCGCTGCTGCTCGTCTCGGCGGGCATCCAGGACGCGCGCACCCGTGAGATCGCCAACTGGAAGAACGCCGCCATCGCATTGATGGCGCCGCTCTGGTGGTGGGCGCACGGGCTGGCGCTGTGGCCGGACGTGGCGGTGCAGGTCGGCGTGGCCGCGCTCGTCTTCGCCTTCTTCGTCGGCGCCTTCGCGCTGGGGCAGATGGGCGGCGGCGACGTGAAGATGATCGGCGCGCTCGCCCTGTGGCTGCCGGTGCAGCCGCTGGTCTGGATGCTCGTGCTCATGTCGCTGATCGGCGGCGCGCTCACGCTCATCATGGTGATCGAGTCGAAATGGCGGGCGAAAACGGGGGGACCTGTGGAAATCCCTTATGGGGTGGCGATCGCAATCGCCGCGCTTCTCGTTCTTCGCGAACCGATTTTTAACCAGTTCGGGTGAATAATTAACGCTGGCGCAACCACAAACGCCTGCGTTTTTGAGAAGGCTTGGGAATAGCGAAATGGATGCACGCAAGCTGATCCTGCTCGTCGGTGCGCTCGTCGTGGCGGCAATCACCGCGTTCATGGCGCGGAGCCTAATGACCGGCGCGCCCGCGCCCCAGGCCGGTGCCATCCCGGCGGCCGTCCAGCCCCAGAACACCACCGAGGTGCTCGTCGCCAAGCGCGAGCTGCCCGTGGGCACCATTCTCGACGCCCAGTCGCTCGAATTCCGCCCCTGGCCCAAGGAGCTGGTCGAGGGCGCCTATTATGTGAAGACCGAATCGGATCCGGCCAAGCTGGTCGGCACCGTGGTTCGCTTCCCGATCCCCGCCGGCCAGCCGGTGACCCAGGGCGCACTGGTGAAGCCCGGCGACCGCGGCTTCCTCGCCGCCGCGCTCGGCGCCGGCATGCGCGCGGTGACCGTGCCCGTCTCGGCCCAGAGCGCCGTCGCGGGCTTCGTCTTCCCGGGCGACCGCATCGATCTGATCCTCACCCAGTCGGTGAGCGGCGGCGGCGACGGCCCCGCGCTCAAGGCCTCGGAGACGGTGCTGCGCAACCTGCGCGTGCTCGCCACCGACCAGAAGACCGACAAGCAGACCGACGACAAGGGCAACACCATCGTCAACACCTTCTCGACCGTCACGGTCGAGGCGACGCCCAAGATCGCCGAGAAGATCGCGGTGGCGCAGACCATCGGCACGCTCTCGCTGTCGCTGCGCTCGATCGCCGACAATCAGGGCGAGCTCGAGGACGCGATCGCCTCCGGCGAAGTCAGCGTGCCGGCCGATGGCGACCCGAAGAAGGAAAAGGCCATGATCGCCAAGGTCGCGGCGCGTCCCCAGGAGGGCGCGACCACCTTCGCCACCGGCGCCGACGTGTCGCGCTTCCAGCGCAGCACCGTGCCGGCCAAGCCGCGCGACATGGGCCCGGCGGCCGTTCCCGGCGGCAGCCCGACGCCCGGGCAAAGCTATCCCGGCGCCGCGACTCCGCGCGGCCCGGTCGTGACCATCGTCCGCGGCAATGCCGAGACCGCCGTTGCTCTGGGGGGCAAGAACTAAGATGACTGGCAAGCTGCTTCTGAAGCGCTCGCTCGCCGCGATCGTGTCGACCGCCCTGGTCGCCGCGCCGGCGACCGGCTTCGCCCAGACCGCCAAGGCCAAGCGCCAAAGCCATCCGAGCCAGGCGCGCGCCAATGCCGGCGTCGCCAACCTGCCGGCAGGCACCCAGCGCCCGACCGGCGAGATCCTGCTCTCGACCGGCGAGGGCCAGCTGATCACGCTGCCGGCGAACGTGGCGAACGTCTGGACGTCGAACCCCGGCGTGGCGGACGTCTATGTCAACAATCCACGCCAGATCCACCTGTTCGGCAGGGATTTCGGCGAAGCCACGGTGTTCGCCACCAGCGCTTCGGGTGCGGTGGTGTTCTCGACCACCGTCCGCGTGGCGCAGAACCTGACGTCGATCGACCGGATGATCCGGGCCGCGATGCCCGATGCCGATGTCCAGGTGACCACGGTCGGCCAGATCGCAGTGCTCAACGGCACGGTGAAGTCGCCGCAGGACAGCGAGCAGGCCCAGCGCCTGGTCACCGGGCTGCTCAACCCGGGCGTGAACGTCAACGATCCCGCCGCGCAGGTGAAGATCGCGGTGATCAACCGCCTGAAGATGGCCACGCCGCTCCAGGTGCAGCTCCAGGTGAAGTTCGCCGAAGTCAGCCGCAGCTTCGTCAAGAATGTCGGCGTGAACTTCGCGACCAAGGATACGACGGGCGGCTTCCAGTTCGGCCTGGCCCAGGGCCGCGCGCCGGGCTCGTACACCGCGACCAACCTCGCCACCTATCCGACCGCGCGAGTCTATCTGCCGAATGGCGGGGGCTATATCGACGGCCCCTATGATCCATCGACCGGCAAGTTCGTCAATCCGCGCGCCAGCGGCCTGGCCGACATCACCCGCGGCTCGGACAATGCCACGGCCGGCCTGGCCACCAAGCTGTTCGGGCTCGACGTGCTCTCGGCGATCGACATCGGCGAGACCATCGGCCAGGTGACCACCCTCGCCAATCCGAACCTGACCGCGCGTTCGGGCGAGACCGCCAACTTCCTGGCCGGCGGCGAGATCCCGATCCCGGTCGCGCAGGGCCTGGGCACCACCACGGTTGAGTACAAGCAGTACGGCATCAGCCTGGCGTTCACGCCGACGGTGCTGAGCGACGGCCGCATCTCGCTTCGGGTGCGCCCCGAAGTGTCGCAGTTGACCTCGGCCGGCGCGGTGCAGCTCAACGGCGTCACCATCCCCGCACTCAGCACGCGTCGCAGCGAGACCACGGTCGAGCTCGGTTCGGGCGAGAGCATGGTGATCGGCGGGCTGCTGCAGAACACCCACAACAACTCGATCTCGAAGACTCCGGGGCTGGGCGACGTGCCGATCCTGGGCGCGCTGTTCCGCTCGAACGGCTTCCAGCGCAACGAAACCGAGCTGATGATTGTCATCACCCCGTATCTGGTGAAGCCGGTCAACGCGAACCAGATCGTCCTGCCGACCGATGGCTACAAGGCGCCGAACGACTTCGACCGCGTCTTCATGGGCGCGCTCCAGGGCAGCGACAAGAGCGGCGACCGTCCGAAGCCGAGCATGGCACCGGCGGACGGCCAGCCTTCGGTGGGCGCCTTCTCGCCCGCCCCGACCAGCCAGCCGGCGGCACCCGTCCAGATGGCTCCGCCCCCGCAACCCAACCGCAAGCAGAAGAAGGGCGGCTCCGCGGCCCCCGGCTTCGGCTTCTGACCCGATCGACGAGGAGATCGCCCGTGTTCTCGCGCTTCACTCCCCTGCTCGTCCCGGCGCTGCTGCTCGCCGGCTGCGGCACCTATAATGGCGGCGTCGAATCGGCCCACCAGCCGATCGTCCAGCGCAACGACTATGTGCTCGACCTGCAGACCACCGGCTATGGCCTCGCCGCGGGCGAGAGCCAGCGCCTGGCCGGCTGGATGTCGGCGATGAACCTGCGCTACGGCGACCGCGTCGCGATCGACGACGGTGCCAATGGCGCCACCGGCCGCGAGGAAGTCGCCGCCGAGGCGGGCCGCTACGGCCTGATGCTCGCGGATCGCGCGCCCGTGACCACCGGCCAGATCGCGCCGGGCACCGTCCGCGTCGTCATCACCCGGATGACCGCCAGCGTGCCGGGCTGCCCCGACAATTCGCGCGCCGCCGAATACACGTTCGAGGCGAGCACCAGCTCCAACTATGGCTGTGCCACCAACGCCAACCTGGCCGCGATGATCGCCGATCCGGCCGATCTGGTCCGTGGCGCACCCGGTTCGCCCACCGCCGATCCGGCGACGAGCGCCAAGGCGGTCAGCGCCTTCCGCGCGGCCCCGCCCTCGGGCGCCGGCGGCGCGACGTTGAACGCAGCTGGAGGGTCGCCGAAGTGAACGCACCCTTCAATCCCGCCCGCACCGGGCATCGCGATCCGTTCGTTGCCTTCGTCTGCGACGAGACGACGGCGGAGATCCTGCGCCCGATCGCCGTCGAACTCGGCTGGTCGCCGGAGAAGGTCAACAAAGGCGGGCTGCGCAACGCGGTCCAGACCCTGTCGGTCTCGGCGAGCCCGAACATCCTGTTCGTCGACCTGTCCGAGAGCGGCGATCCGCTGAACGACATCAACGCGCTCGCCGAAGTCTGCGAGCCGGGCACGATCGTGATCGCATCGGGCCAGGTCAACGACGTGCGCCTGTACCGCGACCTCGTCGCCAGCGGCATCCACGACTATCTGCTCAAGCCGCTCAATCCGGATGCGCTGCGCGACGCCTTCGCCCAGGCCCAGACGGCACTCAACGCACCCAAGCTGGCCGAAGCATCGGCCGACCGTCCGCATTGCGCCATCGCCGTCATCGGCACGCGCGGCGGATCGGGCGCCTCGACCGTGGCGACGTCGCTCGCCTGGCTGCTGGGCGAGCGCCAGGGGCGGACCACCGCCCTGCTCGACCTGGACGTGCATTTCGGCACCGGCGCGCTCGCGCTCGACCTCGAGCCCGGCCGCGGCCTGACCGACGCGATCGAGAATCCGAGCCGCATCGACGGGCTGTTCATCGAGCGTGCGATGGTGCGCGCTTCGGACCGCCTCGCCGTGCTCAGCGCGGAGGCGCCGATCAATTCGCCGATCATGACGGATGGTGCTGCGTTTTATCAGCTGCAGGAAGAGATCCGCACCGCCTTCGAGTGCACCGTGGTCGACCTGCCGCGATCGATGCTGGTCAACCACCCGCACCTGATCACCGACGTGCAGGTCGCGGTGCTCGTGACCGAGCTGACCCTGGCCGCGGCGCGCGACGCGATCCGCATCCTGAGCTGGTTCAAGTCGAACGCGCCGCAGACCCAGGTGATCGTCGTCGCCAACAAGATCCAGCAGGCGGCGGTGCTCGAGATCAGCCGCAAGGACTTCGAGGGCTCGATCGAGCGCAAGATCGACTTCCTGCTCGGCTTCGACGCCAAGCTGGCCTCGCAATCGGCCAAGCTGGGCAAGCCGATCGCCGAAGTGGGCAAGGGCAACAAGGCGATCTCGCCGCTTGCCGATCTGGCCCAGCGGATCGCCGGCATCGCCGATGCGAGCGGTGACGATGGTCAGAGCAAGGGCAAGGCCAAGGGCGACAAGCCCAAGGGCGGCGGCTCGCTGCTCGACAAGTTCAAGGTGAAGATGCCTGCAAAGGCAAAGAAGTAACCATTGTGCGGCTAGGCTGCGCGACGGTCAGCTAATCGGAGACGGTGCGGCGTGGACATGCTGCCGGTATTGATGCTCGCTGGAGGCACCTTCCTGGTGCTCGCGCTGATGGTGTTCGCCTTTTCGGGCCCATCGGCGGAGCGCGCGGGCGCGCGCCGCGTGAAGGAGATGCGCGAGCGTCACGTCGTGAGTGCCGCCGGCGCCAATGCGATGGAAGCGCAGATGCGCCGCATCTCGACGGCGCGCGCGACCAAGATGGACGTCACCGCCGCACGGTTCCTGCCCAATCCGGCGCTGCTCCAGAAACGCCTGAACATGACCGGCAAGCCCTGGACGCTCGGCCAGTACATGATGGTCAGTGCCGGGCTCACCCTGGTGCCGGCCGCACTGATCCTGCTGCAGGGCCTGCCGCCACTGCTGGCGCTGGGCGTCGGCCTGTTCCTGGGCGTCGGCCTGCCGCACTTCGTCGTCGGCTTCTTCATCAAGCGCCGCGTCGCCAAGTTCACCTCCAAGTTCCCCGACGCGATCGAACTGCTCGTGCGCGGCCTGCGCTCGGGCCTGCCGATCACCGAGACGATGGGCGTGGTCGGCCAGGAAGTGGACGGCCCGGTGGGCGAGGAATTCCGCGCGGTCAGCGACAAGATGAAGATCGGCAAGTCGCTCGACACCGCGCTGCAGGAAACCGCGGACCGGCTCGGCACGCCCGAATTCCAGTTCTTCACCATCACCATCCAGATCCAGCGCGAGACCGGCGGCAACCTGGCCGAGACGCTGGCCAATCTCGCGGACGTGCTGCGCAAGCGCGCGCAGATGAAGCTGAAGATCAAGGCGATGTCTTCGGAATCCAAGGCATCGGCGCTGATCGTCGGCTCGCTGCCCTTCATCGTGTTCACGCTCGTGTGGTTCATCAACAACAACTACATGGCCAATTTCTTCCAGGACGAGCGGCTGATGATGATCGGCGGCGGCGGCCTGATCTGGATGGCCATGGGCGCCTTCATCATGGCCAAGATGGTCAATTTCGAGATCTGATGCGATGAACGGCGCACCTCCCTCCGGTCCCACCATCATGGGCGTCGACGTCATCTGGGTGGCGACGATCCTGTCGGCCGTCGCCGCCTTCGCGGTGCTGCTGGCGATCTACGCCGCCACCACGGTGCGCGATCCGATGGCCAAGCGGGTCAAGTCGCTCAACGAGCGCCGCGAGCAGCTGAAGGCGGGCATCACCGCCTCCACGTCGAAGCGCCGCGCCAAGCTGGTCCAGAAGAGCGAGACCACCGACCGGATCCGCTCGCTGCTCTCGTCGATGAAGGTGCTGCAGGACAGCCAGGTCAAGCAGGCACAGACCAAGCTGCTCCAGGCCGGCATCCGCCGCAAGGAATTCGCAGTCGCGGTGATCTTCGGTCGCCTCGTCCTTCCGATCGCGTTCGGCGGGCCGATGCTCTACTTCGTCTACGGCACCGAGATGTTCGCGGAATGGAGCCCCATGAAGGCGTACGGCCTGGTCGCCGGCACCTTCATCCTCGCCTACAAGTTCCCGGACCTGTACCTGAAGAACAAGATCCAGAAGCGCAGCGCGGCGATCCGCAAGGGCCTGCCCGACGCGCTCGACCTGCTGGTGATCTGTGCCGAAGCGGGACTCACCGTCGATGCCGCCTTCCATCGCGTATCGAAGGAACTCGGCAAGGCCTATCCCGAGCTGGGCGAGGAATTCCAGCTGACCGCGATCGAGCTGGGCTTCCTGACCGATCGCCGCCAGGCCTTCGAGAATCTCGCCGAGCGCATCGACCTCGATTCGATCCGCGGCGTGGTCACCACGATGATCCAGACCGAGAAATACGGCACGCCCCTCGCGTCTGCTCTTCGCGTCCTCTCCGCCGAATTCCGCAACGAGCGCATGATGCGCGCCGAGGAAAAGGCCGCGCGCCTGCCGGCGATCATGACCGTGCCGCTGATCCTGTTCATCCTGCCGGTGCTGTTCATCGTCATTCTCGGCCCGGCGGCCTGCTCGATCAACGACGCGCTGATCGCCAAGTAACGCCTTAACCATTTCCGGTGGCGCGACCCTTTCGGGCGGGATAGTTTCCCCGCTAGACTAAGGGGAGGTCGACTCGATGCATGAATTGCCGTTCCAGACGATCACGCAGTTCGCCGCTTTGGGCCTGACGCTGGTCGCCGGCTGGTTCCTGGGGCTCGCCAGCCATGGCGGCGGCCGCAAGTGGCGCGAACGGCTCATGGAAGCGGAAGTCGATCATGCCGGCTATCGGGATCGTGCCGAGAGCGACCTGCGCGACTCCGCCCGCCGCATCCGCGACCTGGAAGCCGAGAACGCGACGCTGAAGGCCGCGGCCGAAACCCCTGCCCCGGTCGCCGCGGCGCCCGTTGCGGCGCCTGCGCCTGCACCCGAACCGGAAGGCCATTCGACCGCCACGGTGGCGGCCGCTGCCGTCGCCGGCGTGGTTGCCGGCGCCGCCGTCACCCATGCGGTGGAAGTCCATGCCGAGCCGGTCGCGGCAGAGCCCGAGCCCGTGCCGGCTGCGGAGCCGGCGCCCGCGCCGGCCGAGGCGGTGGCGCAGGCCGAGCCGCAGCCGGAACCGGTGCATGCCGAACCCGTTCCTGTCGAGGCAGTCGCCGCGGAGCCGGCGCCTGTCGAAGAACCGGCCCAGGCCGAGCCTTCGCATCCCGAGCACGCGCACTAGGACCCGAGCAGCATGGCGCTTCCGTTCGAAACCGCGACGCAGTTCGCGGCACTGGGGCTGACTCTCGTCGCCGGCTGGTTCCTGGGGCTGGCCAGCCGATCGGGCGGGGCGAAGTGGCGCGAGCGCTATCAGGACGAGGAGCTGGCGCACGCCCGCACGCGCGACGAGGCCGAGGAGCGCATCCGCACGCTCCAGGCCGAGGTGAAGACGCTGCGCAGCCAGGTACCGGCCACCGCCGCGCCCGTGGCCGACGACAAGCCGGGTGCGGCCTGGCGCGGCTGGTTCGGTTGGGGGCGCGACAATCTGGTGCGGATCAAGGGCATCGACGAGGCGCGCGCCAGGCGTCTCAACGAGCTCGGCATCAAGACCTATCGCGAGATCGAGAAGATGGCCCCCGCCGACGAGACCGCGCTGGAGCAGCGGCTCGAGCTGCCCGCGGGCACGATCGCCGAACAGGGCTGGCGCGAACAGGCCGCCCTGCTCGCCGCCGGCAACGAGACCGAGCACGCGGCGAAGTTCGGGCAGGGCTGAGGGTCGAAGGCCGCCTCAAGCCGTCATCCCGACGAAAGTCGGAATCTCAGGCGATGGCACGGGGAGCCGCACGAGATCCCGGCTTCCGCCGGGATGACGAGTGCGGCTGCTCAGGGCTGCACCGGCAGGCAGAGCATCACGGGCGTGTAGTTCTCGACCACTTCGGAGAGCGGCAGGCCCTGCCCGTCGAGCACCACGGCACGCTGGCGCACGACATAGGGCGCGACACCGGCATCCTCGCGCTGCGTGGCGATGCCGAGGGTGCGGCGGCTGGGAGCGAGCGGGCGGATCGCCGCGCCGAAGGGGGTGTCGCCGGCCAGCGCCGCATTCATCTCGGGCGTGAGACGCGCGGGGACGTACCAGTTCTCGGCGACCGACAGCGACACCGGCCCGCATTTCAGCACCACGCTGCGATAGACCACCGGCTCGGCCGGGCCGACCGCGAGATGCACGCGCTGCTCGGGCGTGGCCGGCTTCTGCGCGCGGTTCACCTCCGCGCGGATCGGCGTGGTGCAGCGGCGCTGCAGCACAGCGGTGGCGCTACGGGCCGACACCAGCTCCCGGCGGAGCGCGTCCGCCGGGTCCGGAGCCTGTAGCGCCTGGGCCTGCAGCAGCAGCGCGAGGATCACGCCTTGCGCAGCGCTGCCTGTGCCGCCGCCAGCCGCGCGATCGGCACGCGATAGGGCGAGGCCGAGACGTAATCGAGCTTCGTATCCTCGCAGAAGGCGATCGATGCCGGATCGCCGCCATGCTCGCCGCAGATGCCGAGCTTGATGTCGGGCCGCGTCGCGCGGCCGCGCTCGGCGGCGATCGCGATCAGCTCGCCCACGCCCTCGACATCTAGGCTGACGAACGGATCCTTGGCGTAGATCCCCTTCTCCACATAGGTGGTGAGGAACTTGGCCGCATCGTCGCGCGATACGCCAAGCGTCGTCTGGGTCAGGTCGTTGGTGCCGAACGAGAAGAAGGCGCCCGCCTCGGCGATCTCGCCCGCGCGCAGCGCGGCGCGGGGCAGCTCGATCATCGTGCCGACCAGATATTCGATCGTGCGGTCCTGTTCGTCGAACACGTCGCGCGCGGCGCGGTCGACCACCGCCTTCATCAGCTCCAGCTCGCGCTTGGTCGCGACCAGCGGGATCATCACCTCGGGGATCGGCGCCTCGCCACTGTTCTCGGCGACGATGCACGCCGCCTCGAAGATCGCGCGGGCCTGCATCTCATAAATCTCGGGATAGGTCACGCCGAGGCGACACCCGCGATGGCCGAGCATCGGGTTGAACTCGTGCAGTTCGGCGGCGCGGCGCTTGAGCGTCTCGACGTCGAGGCCGGCCGCGGCGGCGACTTCGGCGAACTCGCTCTCCTCGTGCGGCAGGAACTCGTGCAGCGGCGGATCGAGCAGGCGGATCGTGCAGGGCAGCCCGGCCATCACCTCGAAGATCTCGACGAAATCGCTGCGCTGCTCGGGGAGCAGCTTCTCCAGCGCGACGCGGCGGCCCTTCTCGTCGGCGGCGAGGATCATCTCGCGCACCGCGGTGACCCGCGACGGCTCGAAGAACATGTGCTCGGTGCGGCAGAGGCCGATGCCCTCGGCGCCGAAATCGCGCGCGGTGCGGCAATCGAGCGGCGTCTCGGCATTGGTGCGCACCTTGAGCCGGCGCTTGGCATCGGCCCAGACCATCAGCGTGCCGAAATCGCCGGCCAGCTCCGGCTGTACCGTCGGCACCGCGCCGAGCATCACTTCACCGGTCGCGCCGTCGATCGTCACCAGGTCCCCCTCGCGCACTTCACGCGTGCCGACGCGGAACAGCTTCTCGCGCGCGTTGATCGCCAGCGTGCCGGCGCCCGAGACGCAGGGACGGCCCATGCCGCGCGCGACCACCGCGGCGTGGCTGGTCATACCGCCGCGCGCGGTCAGGATACCCTTTGCCGCATGCATGCCGTGGATGTCTTCCGGCGAGGTTTCGACGCGGATCAGGATGACCGCCTCACCCGCCGAAGCGCGCTTCTCGGCGGTGTCGCTGTCGAACACCGCGATGCCGGAAGCCGCGCCCGGGCTGGCGGGCAGGCCCTTGGTCAGCACGTCGCGCTTCGCATTGGGATCGAGCGTCGGGTGGAGCAGCTGGTCGAGCGCCTGCGGATCGACGCGGAGGATCGCCTCCTCCTGCGTGATCAGCCCCTCGCTCGCCATGTCGACCGCTATCTTGAGCGCGGCCTTGGCGGTGCGCTTGCCCGAGCGGGTCTGCAGCATCCAGAGCTTGCCGCGCTCGACGGTGAACTCGATGTCCTGCATGTCGCGGTAGTGCTTCTCGAGCGTCTCGAAGACGGCGGCGAGCTGCGCATAGACCTCGGGCATCGCCTCTTCCATCGAGGCGGGCTTGGCGCCAGCCTTCTCGCGGGCGGCCTTGGTCAGATATTGCGGGGTGCGGATACCGGCGACGACGTCCTCGCCCTGGGCGTTGATCAGGAACTCGCCATAGTAGGCGTTTTCACCGGTCGACGGATCGCGGGTGAAGGCCACGCCGGTGGCCGAGGTGTCGCCCATGTTGCCGAACACCATCGCCTGGACGTTGACCGCGGTGCCCCAGTCGCCGGGGATGTCGTTGAGGCGGCGATAGACCTTGGCGCGCTCGGACTGCCAGGAGCCGAACACCGCGCCGATCGCGCCCCAGAGCTGGTCGTGCACGTCCTGCGGGAAGGGCTTGCCCCACAGCTCCTCGACGATCGCCTTGTACTCGGCGACCAGCGCCTGCCAGTCCTTGGCCGAAAGCTCGGTGTCGAGATTGTAGCCGCGGTCCTCCTTGGCGATCTCCAGCGCTTCCTCGAAGCGGCCGTGATCGAGCTCGAGCACCACGTCCGAATACATCTGGATGAAGCGGCGATAGCTGTCCCAGGCGAAACGCTCGTCGCCGCTGATCGTGGCGAGGCCGGCGACGGTGGTGTCGTTGAGGCCGAGGTTGAGCACCGTGTCCATCATGCCCGGCATCGAGGCGCGGGCGCCGGAGCGGACCGAGACGAGCAGCGGATCGGCAGCGTCGCCGAAGGTCTTGCCGGTGATGTCCTCGATATGAGCGATGCCGTTCGCGACTTCGGCCTTCACGCTGTCGGGGAAGATGCCGCCCTGGTCGTAATAGACCGCGCACATCGGCGTGCTGATCGTGAAACCGGGAGGTACCGGCAGGCCGATCGAGGCCATGCCATCGAGGTTGGCGCCCTTGCCGCCGAGCAGGTTCTTGTCCCCCTTGCCCCCGTCCGACACATTCCCGCCGAAGCGGTACACGTATTGCGTCATTCCCGTCCCTTCATAAAGGCTTGGGCAGGCGCCTACCGCAGGTGCGAACAGGGGGAAACCCGCTGACTACGTTGTCAGAAGGCAAGATTTGCTTGGCCGTGATCAAATCACGGCGAGACACCGGTTACGTAAGATAAATCATTGCAGGCAAACAAGGTAATTCTCGACTTTACCCCGGCGAAGGCCGGGGCCCAGACTCAGCGTGCGCGTCGCAGACGCGCCAGGGCGCGTGACTTTCAAGGACTGGGCCCCGGCCTTCGCCGGGGAAAGAAAGGATCAGCCCTCGATCTTCGAGAAGTCGGCGACGTTGTTCACCGCATCGCGGATGCGGGCGAGCAGGCCGAGGCGCATCTCACGCTTGAACTCGTCCGGATCGACCACGGTGACATCGTCGAAGAACTTGTCGATCGGCGCGCGGAGCGAGGCAAGCGCGGCCATCGCCGCCTCATAATCCTCGGCCTCGACCGCGGCTTCGGCCTTGGGCTCGGCGGCGTCGAGCGCCTCGCGCAGCGCGGCCTCGGCGGGCTCGGCCTCGTAGATCTCGTTGTCCGCGACTTCGCCGGGCGCCCAGGTCTCCTTCTTGAGGATATTGGCGGCGCGCTTGTAACCGGCGAGCAGGTTCCTGCCGTCCTCCGAGGTGACGAAGGACTGGAGCGCCTTCACCCGGGCGAGCAGGCGGACGAGATCGTCCTGACCGCCGAGCGCGAACACCGCGTCGATCAGGTCGTGGCGGACGCCGGCTTCCTTCTGCTGGACCTTTAGGCGGTCGGCGAAGAAGTCGAGCAGCTCGAATCCAAAAGAAGCATGGCTTTTATTTATGGGAGCTAGTTTATTTCCCTTTGGAGTCAGATCTTCGTACGCATTCGCACCAATAAGCCAAAGAGCGCGATAATACCCGTCCACTCGCCCATCAAAATCATCAGTCATTTGAAGCAGGTGAAAACGAAGCCCTGATTCTACTACAAGAGCAATAACCGCGAGCGACGCGCGACGAAGTGCGAAAGGATCCTTGGACCCAGTCGGCCTCTCATGCATGGCAAAGAAAGCGAAGAGCGTATCCAGCTTGTCCGCCAGGGAAACCGCCACCGTCACCGGCGCGGTGGGGACGTCGTCGCCCTGGCCGACCGGCTTGTAGTGATCGCGGATCGCTTCGGCGACGGCGGCGGGCTCGCCCTGGGCGGCGGCGTAATAGCCGCCCATCAGGCCCTGGAGCTCGGGGAACTCGCCGACCATGCCGGTGACGAGATCGGCCTTGGCGAGGCGCGCGGCGCGCTCGGCCATATCCGCCAATTCCGTCATCCCGGCGGAAGCCGGGATCTCGTGCGGCTCCTGTCCCGCTCCATCGCCTGAGACCCCGGCTTTCGCCGGGGTGACGATGTTGGATTCGACCAGCCACCGCGCCAGCTTCGCGACTCGATCGACCTTGTCGGCCACCGTGCCCAGCTTCTCGTGGAAAACGATCTTCTCGAGCTTGGGGGTCAGGTCCTCGAGCCGGGTCTTGAGATCGGTCTCGTAGAAGAAGCGCGCGTCGGATAGGCGGGCCGCGAGGACCTTCTGGTTGCCCTCGACGATCTTCTCGCCGCCATCGGCCGCGTCGATATTGGCGACGCAGACGAACGCGTTGGCCAGCTTGCCCGCCGAGTCACGGCACACGAAATACTTCTGGTTCACGCGCGCGGTGAGCTGGATCACTTCGGGCGGTACGTCGAGAAAGGCTTCGTCGAAGCGGCCGAGCAGCGGCATCGGCCATTCGGTGAGGCCGGCATTCTCGTAGAGCAGGCCGTCGTCCTCGATCAGCGTCAGGCCCGCCTTTTGCGCGGCCATCTTGGCGCCCAGCGCGATGATGTTGCGGCGCTCGGCACCGTCGACGATCACGTGGCAGGCGCGCAGCTTCTCGATGTAATCCGCCGCCGAGCCGATCGTGATCCCGCCCGGGTGATGGAAGCGGTGGCCGACGGTGACCGAGGCGCTCTTCACGCCGGCGATCTCGACCGGCACCAGCTTGTCGCCGAGCAGCGCGATGATGCCCTGGAGCGGGCGCACCCAGCGCTGGCTTTCGGTCGAGGACGAGGCAGCACCCCAGCGCATCGACTTGGGCCAGGGGAAGGCAGTGATCGCGCCGGTGATCGCACTGGCGAGCACCGATCCGGCGACGATGCCCGGGCGGTCGATCACCGCGAACAACACCTTGTTGCCCTTGCCGTCGTCGCGCTCGACGAGCTGCTCGCGGCTGAGGCCGGTCGAGCGCAGGAAGCCCTCGATCGCCTGGGCCGGGGCATCGGCGCGGGGGCCCTTGCGCTCCTCGCTCGCCGCCGCGGTCATCTCGGCGACGCCGCGGACGATCAGCGCGAGGCGGCGCGGGGTCGCGTAGCTCTCGATGCTTTCGAACGGCAGGTTGAGCGCCTGGAGACGCGCCTCGAACAGCGCGGCCAGATCGGCGCGCGCCTTTTCCTGCATGCGGGCCGGGATTTCCTCCGAGCGGAGTTCGAGCAGGAAGTCTTGCGCGCTCATACCGTCCACTCCGGATACTTGGCCTGCCAGGTGGGCGTCATGTGCTGGATCCAGGCTTCGCAGCTGCCCTTGGCCAGGTCGCGCACGCGGCCGATATAGGCCTGGCGCTCGGCGACGGAGATCACGCCGCGGGCCTGGAGCAGGTTGAACAGGTGGCTGGCCTCGATCGCCTGCTCATAGGCGGCGATGGGGACGTTGTTCGCCAGGCAGTTCTCGCACTCGGCGACGGCCTTGCGGAAGCCATCGAACAGGGTGTCGGTGTCGGCGACTTCGAAATTATACTTCGACATCTGCTTCTCGTTCTCGAGAAACACGTCGCCATAGGTCACGCCCTGGTCGTTGAAGGCGAGGTCGTACACGCTGTCGACATTCTGGATGTACATCGCCAGCCGCTCGAGCCCGTAGGTGAGCTCGCCGGCGACGGGCTTGCAGTCGAAGCCGCCCATCTGCTGGAAATAGGTGAACTGGGTGACTTCCATGCCGTCGCACCAGACTTCCCAGCCCAGGCCCCAGGCGCCGAGCGTCGGCGATTCCCAATCATCCTCGACGAAGCGGATGTCGTGCCTGGTGAAGTCGATGCCGATCGCGGCGAGCGAGCCCAGATAGAGGTTCTGCAGGTCGCTCGGGCTCGGCTTCAGGATCACCTGATACTGGTAATAATGCTGGAGCCGGTTCGGGTTCTCGCCATAGCGGCCGTCGGTCGGGCGGCGGCAGGGCTGGACGAAGGCGGCGTTCCACGGCTCGGGGCCGAGGGCGCGCAGCGTCGTCGCCGGGTGGAAGGTGCCCGCACCCATGCGCATGTCATAGGGCTGGAGGATCACGCAGCCCTTTTCCGCCCAATAGTCATGGAGCGTGAGGATCATGCGCTGGAAGCTGAGGGGCTCTGCCATAGTGCCCCGCGCTTTGGCGTCTCCTCTCCTACCGGTCAATGCCGCACCGCCGCGACTCTGGATCGATCTGCGGTTCGGGGCTACCGGTCGGGGATGATCGCAAGTCCGATGATCCGCCGCCTGGTCCCCGCGCTGCTGGCGCTAACCCTCTGGGGCTGCGGGCAGAAGGCACCTGCGCCGGCCGGGAAGGCCGATCCGGCCCTGTGGGTGGTCAAGGATCACGACACCACCATCTATCTGTTCGGCACCGTCCATGTGCTCAAGCCGGGGATCGCCTGGTTCCAGGGCGGGCTCAAGCAGGCGTTCGACAAGGCGGACACCCTGGTGCTCGAGCTGGTGATGCCGCCCGATGCCGAGATGCAGGCGATCGTCGCCGAGCTGGGCACCGCCGCGGGCGGGCCGCCACTCACCGAGCAGCTGCCGCCCGCCGAGGCCGAGAAGATGCGCGCGGCGCTGCCCAGGTTCGGCATGGCCCCCGATTCGCTCGACCGGGCCGAGCCCTGGCTGGCCGCGACGCTCCTCTCGGTGCTGCCGCTCAAGCAATTGGGATATGACGACAAACAGGGCGCGGAGCTGACCCTGACCGAGGCCGCCAAGGCGGCAGGCAAGAAGATCGAGGGGCTGGAGACCGCGCGGCAGCAGCTCGGCTATTTCGACGCCCTGCCCCTGCCGGCCCAGCGCAAGCTGCTGGTCGAGACGATCGATGATCTGCCCGAGGCAGGGAGCAAGATCGACCAGGCGGTCAACGCCTGGCGCAAGGGCGATGCCGATGGGCTGGCCAGGCTGGTCAATGCCGACATGGCCTCCGCCCCCGAGGTGAGCCAGGCGCTGCTGGTCAACCGCAACCGCAACTGGGCCGGCTGGATTTCCAAGCGAATGCAACAGCCTGGCACGGTGTTCGTCGCGGTGGGCGCCGGGCATCTGGCGGGCAGCGAGAGCGTGCAGGCCGAGCTGGCCCGGCGGGGGCTGAAGGTCGAGCGGGTCGCTTACTGAAGCCAACCCCCAACCGTCATCCCGGCGAAAGCCGGGATCTCAGGCGGAGGCGCGGGACCAGAGCCGCACGAGATCCCGGCTTTCGCCGGGATGACGAGCAGAGGCAGCGGACACCGAAGGTAGCCAAGTTGGCGCCGGATTGACATTGCCTCCGACTCAATGTAACTCATTGGTTAAATAACCTGTGAGTTACATATGGACGCCCTGAGCAACACCTTCGCCGCCCTGGCCGACCCCACCCGCCGCGCGATCCTGGCGCGGCTGGCGCTTGGCGAGGCGAATGTGGGCGAGCTCGCCCAGCCCTTTGCGATGAGCGGCCCCGCGGTGACCAAGCACCTCAAGGTGCTGGAGCATGCCGGGCTGATATCGCGCAGCCGGGTGGCGCAGCAGCGCCCGGCGAAGCTGGAGCCCGCTGCGCTCAAGGCGGCGAGCGACTGGATCGCCGAATATCGCCGCTTCTGGGACGCGAAGTTCGACGACCTCGATGCCTATCTCGATGAATTGCAGAAGAAGAATGGAGAGGACAAATGACCACGACGGAACTCGGTATCGGCTATGAAGTGACCATCGACCGCACCTTTGCCGCGCCGCGCACGCTGGTGTTCGACTGCATGACCAGGGCCGAGCATCTCGCCCGCTGGTGGGGGCCGCATCATTTCGACGTGCCCTTCGCCGAAAGCGAGGCGCGGCCGGGCGGCAGGATCCGCCTCGATATGCGCGGGCCCGAACCCTATGGGATCAACGAAGTCCATGGCGAGTATGAAGTGGTCGATCGTCCGGACACTCTGGTCATGGTTCTTCGCGCCTTTGGTGCGCCGGACGGCAGCTGGGGGATCGAGCACCGCACCCGAATGGAGTTCACCGACGCGCCGGGCGGCGGCACGCACATGCACATGACCACGGTGGTGCTGCAGGCGAGCGACGAGCTGCTGCCCGCGCTGGCGGGCATGCGCGAAGGCTGGAGCCAGAGCTTCGAAAAGCTGGAAGCGGTGCTGCCCGAGCTGGTGTGAACTTTCGGGACCGTTCATTCCTCCCCGAGCTTGTCTCGGGGAGGGGGACCGCCGCCGAAGGCGGGGGTGGAGGGGCCATCGCGGGAGCGGCGTGACCGCCGCGCCCCTCCACCACGCCCTGCGGGCGCGGTCCCCCTCCCCCAGCGAGCTGGGGGAGGAATTGGGTTGTCCTTGCTTTCCCCCCTCCCCTCCGCTATGCGCGCGCCTTCCGTGCCAGGGTCATCCCTGGAGGCCTGGCCGGATTGAACTAACTTTAGCTGATTGGAACGACACATGAGCGATACGCTTACGCTGTCGGCCGAGACGCGCGAGCAGGTTGGCAAGGGAGCCTCCCGCGAGCTTCGTCGTAATGGCCGCGTCCCCGCCGTGATCTACGGCAACAAGCAGGATCCGAAGAGCATCCACGTCGAGGAGCGCGAGCTCTATCGTCTGCTGATGACCGGGCACTTCTTCAATTCGATCATCATGATCAATGGTGAGCGCACCCTGCCCAAGGACGTGGCTTTCGACCCCGTCACCGATCGTCCGGTGCACGCCGACTTCCTGCGCATCAGCGAGCACGCGACCGTGCACGTGAACGTGCCGATCGTCTTCGCTGACGAAGAGCTCGCTCCCGGCCTGAAGCGCGGCGGCGTCCTGAACGTCGTCCGTCACGAGCTCGACCTGGTCGTCGACGCCGCCGAGATCCCCAGCGAAGTCACGATTTCGCTCAAGGGCCTCGAAGTCGGCGATTCGCTGCACATCTCGGCAGTGACCCTGCCGAAGGGCGCGACCTCGGCGATCACCGACCGCGACTTCACCATCGCGACCGTGGTTGCTCCGTCGGCGCTCAAGTCGAGCGAAGGCGACACGACCCAGACCGAAGCCGAGGGCGAAGCCGGCGAGTAATCGCGACTTCGAACTTACCGGTTCAAAAAATCGCCTCCGCATCCTAGGTGCGGAGGCGATTTTCGTTTGAGCAGGATTTGAGATGCAGCTGTGGGTCGGCCTGGGCAATCCGGGCCCGCAATATGCGATGCACCGGCACAATGTGGGCTTCATGGCGGTGGACGCCATCGCCGAGACGCACGGCTTCACGCCCGAGAAGAAGCAGTTCCAGGGCTGGACCCGCGAGGGGCGGATCGGGACCGAGAAGGTGATCCTGCTCAAGCCCGGCACCTTCATGAACGAGAGCGGCCGATCGGTGCGCGCGGCGATGGACTTCTACAAGCTCACGCCGGAAGACGTGACGCTGTTCCACGACGAGCTCGACCTGGTGCCGATGAAGGTGAAGGTGAAGCGCGGCGGCGGCACGGCGGGGCACAACGGCCTGCGCTCGACCGACAAGCATCTGGGGCCCGACTTCCGCCGCGTGCGGATCGGCATCGGCCATCCCGGGCACAAGGACCGGGTGCACGGCTATGTGCTGGGCAACTACGCCAAGAACGAGCTGGACCCGCTGGCCGACATGCTCGGCGCGATCGCCGCCGAAGCGCCCTGGCTGGCGGCGGGCGACGATGTGCGGTTCATGAACGACGTGGCGATGCGGCTGCAGGACTAGACGCTGGACCGGTAGGTCAGGAGCGTCGCGGCGAGGATCATCAGCAAGGGACCGAGCGCGACCAGTCCGCCCGCGGCCAATGCCAGCCGGGCAACCATCCCTGCACGCGAACGGATCGCCCAGAAGATCATGTAGCCGCCGAGCAGCACGGCGCCGAGCAGCGCATTGCTCGCATAGCCGCGCAGCGCCGAGGCGGCGCCGCCTGCAGCAAGGCCATAGACGAGGACCGGCAACAGCCACTTGATCGCGAGGACGATGAAGCCGCCCGTCCGGAGCCCGAGGCGGTCGCCGGAAAAGCCGATCATCCAGACCAGGATCAAGAGCGGCCCCACCTGTACCAAGCTCGAAACGATCACATTATCCTCCTTTGATCCAGGCCCTTGTGCTCGACCGTACGTCGCCGGACAAGCGCCTGCGCGGCGCCCCCCAGCTTGACCTTTGCTACCACCGCCCAGCATCCGCTAATCTCAAATCCTCCCCCGAAGGGGGAGGGGGACCAGCCGCAGGCTGGTGGAGGGGTAGCGCGCCGCATGCTGCATGGCCCGAAGAAAACACAGAAGCGAGCCGCAACGCTCCGCAAGTCCATGAGCCTGCCCGAAGTGCTCCTGTGGCGCGAGTCGCGCAGGCGCCCCGCTGGCCTGCGGTTCCGACGACAGCACCCGGCGGGACGCTACGTCCTCGATTTCTATTGTCCGCAACATCGCCTGGCGATCGAAGTGGACGGCGAGGTTCACGCGCGTGGAGAGCAACCGCTGCGGGATGCAGCTCGGGACGATTGGCTAGGCATACAGGGTGTTCGGGTTCTCCGCCTGCCCGCGGCGGAGGTGTTCGCCGACCTTGAGGCGGTAGTCCGCCATATCATCGATATCGCTCGTGGAGACTACCCCTCCACCGCCTTCGGCGGTCCCCCTCCCCCTCCGGGGGAGGATTGAAGGGCCCACCCGCTTGACCTGCGCCACCCTCGCCGACATCCATGATCCCCGGTTCAGGCGTGACAGGGGAATGGATATGATGCGTCTCGGTATCGGCGTGGTGCTGGCCCTGTCGTGCAGCGGTGCGATCGCGCAGGAGGCGGCGCCGAAGCGGGAGGCCGCGGGGCTCGCAACGATCCGGGCCGAGCAGCTCAAGCGGGACCTGACCTATGTCGCATCGGACGCGCTGGAGGGCCGGCTGACCCTGCAGAAGGGCGACGACGATGCCGCGACCTGGGTCGCCGAGCAGTTCCGCAAGGCCGGGCTCAAGCCGGCCGCCAGAGGGGCCGACGGCAAGCCCAGCTATTTTCAGCCGGTCCCGCTGGTCGAATATCGCGGCGATCCCACGCAATCGAGCCTGACGCTGACGCGCGGCGGCGAGACGGTGGCGTGGCGTGCGCCGGCGTTCGGCGGCGCCTATCGCGACCAGGTCGACCTGACCGCGCCGGTGGTCTTTGCCGGCTATGGCATTACCGCTCCGGAGCTTGGCTATGACGATTATGCCGGCGTCGACGTGCGCGGGAAGATCGTGCTGATCTTCGACCACGAACCGCAGGAGGCCGATCCCGCCTCGCGCTTCAACGGCACCGGGCTGACCCGCTATGCCACCGCGCGGGTGAAGCTGCTCAACGCCCAGCGCCACGGCGCGGTCGCCGTGCTGCTCGCGCCCGAGCCGCACCGCAAGCACCTGACCAATGCCGAGCGCTCGGCGAACATCACCAAAGGGGTCACCCCGCGCATCCCGCTGGCGACCCAGGCGATCGCGCAGGACGAAGTGGCGATCCCGCTGCTCAACGTCCGCGACGAAGTGGTCACCGCGCTGATGGCCGGATCGGGCGCGGCGCCGGGGGAGACGCAGGATGCGATCGATGCGAAGGGCGTGCCGCAATCGCGGGCGCTGGCAGGCGCATCGCTGACTGTGCGGCTGCGCAACGCGACGCGGCGGACGGGCGTATCGAACAATGTCGTCGGGCTGATCGAGGGATCGGATCCCAAGCTCAAGGCCGAGACGATCCTGATCAGCGCGCACCATGATCATGACGGGATGGAGGCCTGCACCGATCCGGCCAATCCACCGGTGACGATCCCGGCCGATCCGGTGCCCTGCCCGCGCATCTGGCGCGGCGCGGACGACAATGGATCGGGCACGGTCGGCGTGGTCGCGCTGGCCCGCGCCTTCGCAGCGAATCCGGTGCGGCCGAAGCGATCGATCCTGTTCGTGGTGTTCACCGGCGAGGAGCGCGGGCTGCTCGGCGCCTATTATCTCGCGGCGCATCCGCTGCGCCCACTGGCGACCACCCGCGCGATGATCAATTTCGACATGATCGGCCGCAACGAGGAAGCCAGCCCGCAGACCGACGGGCTGATCGAGATCCCCGCGGACACGACCAACCGGCTCAACCTGATCGGCGGGCTCTACTCGCCCGATTATGCGGCGACGGTGAAGGCGGCCAACGCCTCGGTCGGCCTGGTGCTCGACGACCGGTTCGATCACGAGAGCGCGCTCAACGTGTTCTTCCGCTCGGACCAGTTCCCGTTCGTGCTGAAGGACGTGCCGGCCTTCTGGTGGTTCACCGGTTTCCACCCGGACTATCACCACACCACCGATACGGTGGACAAGATCAACTTCGCCAAGATGGAGAAGATCCTGAAGCTCGCCTATCTGAGCGCCTGGCGCTTCGGCGAGACGGCCACGCCGCCGCGCTTCGTGGCGAGCCAGGGCGTGCGCTAGGCGCCGGCCCTGGCTGGACGAGGCCGAGCCCAGGGTCGAATGCAGCTTTCAGCTGCGCTTCCGGCGCACCCGGACCTATGAAGTGGCACAACTGAAGCACACCAAGGGCCGCTGGCGCATCGATCGGGTCGAACGGGTGATCCGGCAACGCTGAGCCCGGATGCCCCGACCAAAGAAAAGGGGCCCCGGCGAACCGGAGCCCCTTTCCTTTTCCGTGGGGTGGTGCGGCTTACTTCTTGCCGACGACCACGCCGATCAGGCGCTGCTGGGCGCCGCCGAAGGTGCCGGTGGCCGAGAAGACCGTGCCGACCTGCTCGGCCTGCGAGCCGAAGAAGCCGCCGGCCAGCGTGCCCGAGAGCGGGCTGCCGGTGACGAAGCTGCCGGTCCACTGGTTTTGGCCGACCGGGATCGCACCCTGGGCGGTGAAGGTGCCATAGGCCACCGGAGTGCCGCCGCCGGTCGGGATGGTCGACAGGGTCAGCGTCATGTCGACCACGCCGGTGGCGAAGTTGGTCGCCATGGTCACGGTGCCGGTGACCTTGTTGATCGCGGTGGTGGTGCCGACGGTGCTCACCAGGCGGCCGGTGACGGTGAGCGTGCTGTAGTTGACCGTGCCGGTGGCCGGCATGTCGGTGTAGACCGTCGAATAGCCCCAGGCGGTGTAGGCGATGCGCTTCTGGCCCGCGGTCGAATCGCCGCGCCACCAGTTGGCGTAGCTGACGCGGTTCAGCACCAGCGCCGGCGCGGTGCTCGAAGTGTCCTTCACCACATTGTTCAGATACTCGACCTGGGCGAACTTGCCCGCGGTGGTCGCATCGTTGGTGCGGAAGACGAACTCGGGGTTGCCCACGGCCGACGGCGTGACCAGCGTCGAGGTGCAGGTCTGGCCGGTCGGCACGCAGAAGCGCGATTCCTCGGTGTTCTCGCGCATCACATAGGTGCCGGTGGCGACCGCCGTGTCGGTGGCGAGGCGCACGCGGGTCGACAGCGTCTCGGTGCTGGCGGCGCCGAGCGTGACCGCGCTGGTGTCCGGATCGCCGGTGTAGCTGATCGCGGCGCTATAGGTGTTGAACTCGGCCGCCGCGGCGAGCGGGAAGGCGGTGTAGGTCGGCGACGCGGTCGGCGTCGGGGTGGGCGTCGCGGTCGGAGTCGGCGTCGCGGTCGAATCGTCGCCGCCACCGCAGCCCGACAGCGCAACCGTCGCGGCAAGCGCGCTCATGAACATGTGACGGCGAATCATTCCCTGCTCCTCAAAACACGCGGGCACCGAAAGGGCCTGCCGCCCCTGTACCCCAGATGAACGGCCCTCAGTCAAGCCGCTCGCGACGAGCTAATCCCGTCGCAATACGGCGCTTTGAGGGCCTTAGAAGGCGAAAGCGCGCGTCGCAACTTCCGCCTTCTTCCCTGGCGGGGACGGAGCCGATGACGCCGACCCGCAAACCACCCGGTATTTTCCGGTCAGGCGTCCTTGTCCTTCAGCGACTTGCGCAGCGTCTCGATCTTGAGGGCACGGCCGACCTTGTCCTTGCCGGCCAGCGGGCCCCTGCCCATCTCGGCGACGAACTGGACGCACCCCGCCACGGTGTTGAACCCGCGGCCGCTGCGCTCGACCGGCGAGAGCGTGCCGTCGCCATTGGCGTCCTTGCCGGCGCGGAACTTCGCCTCGACCGTCTTCGGATAGGTCCAGTCGGCATAATCCTGGATCGTCGCCCTGGACAGCGCAGGGGCGCCATCCTCGCCGGCGGGCAGGGTCTGGTCGCCGAGCGCAGCCTCGAGCTTCTCGCGGTAGAAATCCTCATAGGTCTTGATGTCGCCCGCGCCGGCCGCGACGAGCGCCGCCTTCTGCCAGCGCAGCCCCGAGAGGCAGTCGAAATTATGCGCGACACCTTCCTTGAGCTTCTGGGCCTTCTCGGCATCGGCGGCGCGGGCGGCGGCTTCCTCGTTCGCGCGCTGGTTGGCCGCGCTGTTGTCGCAGGCCGACAGGCCGAGCGTGAGCGCGACGCCGGCCGCGGCGAAATAACCGAAACGGATCATATGCTTCATCCCCTCTTTTATGAAACCAGCATGCCATGGAGGCGCCCCAAGTCAACGCGCTGGCAAAAGCGACGCTTTGGCTCTATCGGGACGCCTTTCCCCAGAACATTGGAACAGGCTTCACATGGGTTTCCGCTGCGGCATCGTCGGGCTTCCGAACGTCGGCAAGTCCACGCTCTTCAACGCACTGACCGAGACGGCGGCGGCGCAGGCGGCGAACTATCCGTTCTGCACGATCGAGCCGAACGTCGGCAACGTCGCGGTGCCGGACGCGCGCCTGCAGAAGCTGGCCGAGATCGCCGGATCGCAGAAGATCATCGAGACGCAGCTCGGCTTCGTCGATATCGCCGGCCTGGTGCGCGGCGCGAGCAAGGGCGAAGGCCTGGGCAACCAGTTCCTCGGCAACATCCGCGAGGTGGACGCGATCGTCCATGTCCTGCGCTGCTTCGAGAATGACGACATCCAGCACGTCGACAACAAGGTCGATCCGATCGCCGATGCCGAGACCGTCGAGACCGAGCTGATGCTCGCCGACCTGGAGAGCCTCGAGAAGCGCGTGCCCAGCCTGCAGAAGAAGGCCGCGCAGGGCGACAAGGATTCGAAGGTGGCGGCCAGCGTGCTCGGCCAGGCGCTCGACCTGCTGCGCGACGGCAAGCCCGCGCGGCTGACCGAGCCGAAGGACGAGGACGAGAAGCGCGTCTTCGCCCAGGCGCAGCTGCTCACCGGCAAGCCGGTGCTGTACGTGTGCAACGTCAACGAGGAAGACGCGGCGAACGGCAACGAACTCTCCGCCAAGGTGTTCGCCAAGGCCAAGGCCGAAGGCGCCGAGGCAGTGGTCGTCTCCGCCGCGATCGAGGCCGACATCGCGACGATGCCGGTGGAGGACCGCGCCGAGTTCCTTGGCGAGCTGGGCCTGGAGGAGACCGGCCTCGCCCGCGTGATCCGCGCCGGCTACAAGCTGCTCCATTTGCTGACCTTCTTCACCGTCGGTCCCAAGGAAGCGCGCGCCTGGACGGTCGACGAAGGCGCCACCGCGCCGAACGCGGCGGGCGTGATCCACAGCGACTTCGAGAAGGGCTTCATCCGCGCCGAGACGATCGCCTACGACGATTTCGTCGCGCTGGGCGGCGAGGCCAAGGCCCGCGAAGCCGGCAAGCTGCGCGCCGAAGGCAAGGCGTACATCGTCAAGGACGGCGATGTGATGCACTTCCTGCACAGCTGAGCGTTGGGCCGATCGCCATCCACGGAAAGGGGAGCTCGATGGGCCTGTTGGACAAGTTGCTGGGGCGCGGTGCGCCGAAGCCCGAACCGGCGGTGCAATCGCTGCCGGCGGACGAAGAGGGCGTGCTGGTCAACGCCTATGCCACTGTGCGCGATCTGCCGCCGCTTAGCTTCGCGCACGCATTGCACAACCGGCGCGACCTGTCCGATCCCGCGCTGGCCGCGCATCTCGACGGCTTTATCGGCTATGTGATGGGCCGCGGCGACGGCCAGATGACCGCGGCGCGCTATCATCTGTGGCGCCATATCCAGCGGGTTCGGCACCAGGTCAGCTTCTCGGTGGCGGCCGACGCGTTCGGCAACATCGCGCAATGGGCGCGCGATGCCAATGCCGTGTTCTTCCTGCCCGACGGTTCGGTGCGCGCACCGGACGGAGCCGTGCTGATCGACGGCGCCGGTGCGAGCGATCCGGCCGCCGCCCTGCCCTATCCGCCCGACGCCGTGGCACGCCGCGAACGGACGCTGGCGGCCCTTGCCGGGCTCGAGCCGCGGCCGCCTGCCAGCATGCCCCCCGCGCTTGGCGAGGCCGAGACCGTGCTGCGCCCGGCAGCAGCGGTGCTGCAGCGCGCGATGGCGCTGACCTGCGTGGCAGTCCACGCCGAGAATCTGGGTGCGGGCGACGACGACATCCGCCCCCGGCTGCGCGAAGTGAACCCGGTCGGCATGGCATCGCTGACCCCGGAGGAGGCAGCATTTATCGAAGCCGACGCCCCCGATGCACAGACCATCGGCAAGATGGGCTGGCGCTATGAAGCGCTCAACACGCTGCTCTGGGCGCTGGGCAATCCGGCCGGGAAGCTCGACCCCAGCGACGAGATCGCCGATGCGGGCACGCTTGCTGGCGCCATGCTCGACCTCGCACAGGAACCGGCCACGGAGCCGCAGCTTCGCCCGATTCCGGAAATCCTGGATGCGCTCGACCGGACCTGGCGCCAGCACTGGATCGTCCGGCAGGCGCACCAGCAGGGGACGCAGCCCGAGGGGCTGCACCCGGGCATCATCCTGGAGCGCCATGTCGCGCTGAACTGGCTGACCGGGTTCCAGCAGGCCCCAGGCGACGAATGGGACGATACCGACACGCCGAGCTGACCCGCACTCAGGGCTTCCTCGCCCCCGGCAGGGTCGCGAGGCGGGCCTTGGGGATCTTGAGGACCATGCCCGCGGCGCGGCCGGGCACCGCGCTCACCCGATATTCGGCGATGGTGCCGTAGATCTGGGCGATGTCGGCCGGGGCGAGGCCATAATCCGCCGCCAGCCAGGCGAACATGCTCGAGCTGGCGGTACGGAACGAAGCATCAAGCGAGCCATCCATGCCGATCGCGACGAGATGCGTCGGCGTCTCGATGCGGACCTGGCCGGCGCTCTTGCCGCGGATCAGGTCCACTTCGACCTCGACGTCCATCGAGGTCTCGAGCGCGTCGCCAGTGGTCTCGCCATCCCCCTGCAGCGCATGCGCGTCGCCGAAATAGAGCAGGGCGCCCGGCACCGAGACGGGGAAGTAGACAATCGTCCCCTCGCCCATCTCGTTGAAGTCCATGTTGCCGCCAAAGCTGCCGACATCGCCCGATCCCGGCGCTGCGCCGCGCGGGTTCACCGCCACGCCGATCCCGCCGAGCATCGGCCTCACCGGCACCTGAAAGCCCTTGAGCGCATCGCTCGGCGCGTCGGGCGTGGCGATACCCTTCTCGCGATCGAGCCGCCAGGTGACCGGCTTGCCCGCCCCCGCCATGCGCACCGCGGTGCGCGCGTCCTGGCCGCGCTCGGTCATGCCGCTGGAGCTGATCGCGGTGTCGCGGTTCAGGCGGAGCTTGCGGATGCGGACCACCAAGGTGTCGCCCGGCATCGCCCCGTCGATGTAGAAGGGGCCGGTCTGCGGATTGCCGGGCGCGGCACGGCGCATGCCGTTCGCGTCGATCCCGGCCGCATCAATCGTCTCGGTGTGGATCGTGTCGCCCGGATTCACGTGCAGCGCCGGCGGGTTGAACGGCGAGAATTCGCGGTAGAAGCGGGTCGGCACGAAGTCGCGGCGCTGCGGCGCGGCGCCGCTCGGCTGGGGCGGACGCTCGGCGGTGAAGGCCAGACGGTGTGGCCCGCCCGCCGGCGCGCTGCCGTCGACCAGCAGCATCTCGCCGGTGATCCGGCCCTTGACCAGCCGGGCGGTGACGTCCTCCGACCCGCCAGACTTGTCCTTCGCCAGGAAGCGGATCTCGCTGCCCTTCACCGTGCCGGTCAGCACGTCGCCGGTCAGGTCGCCGCTGATCTGCGCCCCGTCCTGCTTGAGATCGAGCGTCCAGTAGGTCGGCGTGCCGAAATAATCGACGGTGACGATCCAGCGCCCCGCAACCTGCTCCTGCGCCTGTGCTGCCACCGGCATAGCGCACATCAGCGCCGCCGCACTCCAGAAACCACCCCGCATATCGCCCTCCCTGCGACTTCGTTTCGACAGAGCAATGGTTTGAAGGCTGAACTTCGAATGAACCCGTTGGCAGCGCACGACGGTTCGGCTTGCACTTGCGGTGATGCGCGGGTGAGATGGCGCCATGCAGCGATCCCCCGCGCGACTCCTCCGCCTGATGGGCATGATCTGCGGCTATGGCGTCGCCGGGCTGGGCCTGCTCTACGCGCTGGTGATGGCGATCGGGCTGATCGCCCTGCCCGCGTCCGGCGCGCCGATCGGCCAGCCCTGGTTCGGCGCGATGGAAGGGCTGATCCTGCTGCTCGTCCCGTTCCTGCTCGGCCTGGCCGCGGCGGTGCGCGGTACCAGGCTGGGACCGCGATATGCGCGGCTGGCGCTTCCCTGCATGGCGGCCGCGCTGGCGCTGACCTGCGTGGTGCACCTGTCGATCCTGGCTTTCGGCGTGCGCGACGCCTTCGCCTGGCCCTCCCTGCCCTATGCGGTCGACATACTTGCCTGGGACGGGTTCTTCGCGGTCGCGGTGCTGCTGATGGCGCCGGTGTTTCGCGGCGACGGAGAGGCACGGACGATCCGGCTGCTGCTGATCGCCAGCGGCGTGCTCGCGCTGCTCGGCTGGATCGGCCCGATCACGGGGGTGATGGGCCTGCGGATGATCGGGGTGATCGGCTATGCGATCCTGTTCCCGCTCGCCGCCCTGCTGATCGCGCGCTGGTTCAGCCAGTGGAAGCCGGCAGCGCAAAGCTGACCGGCGCGGCATCGACCCGGCCCGGCAGGTTGGGCATCGTCCCGTCGCGCAGGAAACGCCGCGTCGCCGCATCCAGATCGGGATGATCGCGCAGCAGCCGGCCATTGTGCTGGCCGCGATGGACGATCAGCGCGCGGGCATTGGGGAACCAGGGCAGCAGATCGACCAGATTCTCGACCGGCGTATTGGCGTCCCAATCGCCCTGGACGAACAGGATCGGCGTCTCGTCGCGCACCGGCAGGCGGAAGGCGTCGCCCAGATCGGCGGTGGGCCAGCTATCGGCGGTGGCGGCATAGGCGCCGAAGTTCCACGGGCCGAGCATGTCGAGCGCGGGATCGCTCTGGATCTGCGCCCAGCGCGCGGCGGTGACGCCGGTGGCGGTGTCGATCAGCGGGCCGATCAGCGAGGCGGTGCTCGCCTTGCGGCTCTCCGCTTCCTCGGCGGCCCAGGCCTGGTAACGGCCGTTATAGGCATCGATCACGAAGGCCGGCCAGCGGCTCGCATCGGTGACATGGCTGAACAGGGCGCGCTGATAGTCGCCGAGACCGAGGACGACCTTGCCCGTGCCGGGTAGCTCGACCGCCACTGGCCCCTTGGCGAAGCGATCGCGCACGGTGCGCGCCGCGGCAATCAGTCCGCCCTTGGGGACGAAGGGCTTGAGCGCCGGATTCTGTTCCGCCTCGAAGGCGACGCGCTGCATCACCGCGAAGACATGGGCGGGCATGTCGTACCCGTTGGCGAGCGGCTCGACCAGGGAGATCAGCCCGCGCGCGACCGTGCCGGGATGGCGCTTCAGCACGGCAAAGGCCCATTGCGAGCCGAAGCTCGCGGCGGTGAGGCTGATGCGCTGGTAGCCGAAGGCGCGGCGCACCGAATCCACATCGTCGGCGCATTCGGCGATGGTGTAGCCGGCCAGGTCATGCCCGGGATTGGCCGCGGCCGCGCCCTCGGCCAGCCTGCGGGTCACCGCGATATCGTCCTCGATCCGGCTGGGCTGGTCGAGCGGGGCCGCGGGATAATGCAGCTCGAGCATGTCGCCGCGCAGCGTGTAGCCGCGCTGCTCGACGATCACGAGGTCGTTGGTCTCGGCATGATCGAGCCACATGCGCAGCCGACGCTTCGCCAGCGGGCTCGGATCGCCCAGCGTGTCGAGCAGGGTGACGCCAGGCCCGCCGACGAGCAGGAAGATCGGCGGCTGGCCGATGTCCTTCGTCGCCTTGATCCGCAGCACGCCGACCTTGATGCGGCGGCTGTCGGGCTTGGCGCGATTCTCGGGCACCTCGATCGCGCCGGCCTCGTAGCGGACGGGGCTGCCGTCCGAGGCGGTCTCGGTGCCGGGGGTGAGGGAAAGCCTGTCCTGCGCCATCGCCGGCGTGGTCAGCAGCAGCACCAATCCGAGCAGAACCCGCATGCACCCCTCCCTCTTTCGGGACATCGTGCCGAGCGCGAAATGAACGGGAGGTTAGCGGATGCCACTGCCCGCCCGGCACACGCCATTTGCTCGCCTCGACCGCGGGATGTAACGACTTACCCCGGCAACATTCCGCTGTCAGGGGGCCGACCATGCGCTGGTATTCGAAGATCGCCGCCGCGGCGCTTGCCGCTGTCCTCCAGGCCTGTGCGACCGCGCCGGTCGCGGCGCCGCCGCCCGCGGTGGCCCCCGGCCCCGTCGCCGAGCAGCGGGCACCGGTGACGATCCTCGTCTCGATCGACGGCTTCCGCAGCGACTATCTGCAGCGCGGCGTGACGCCCAACCTCTCGCGCCTGGCCGCGGGTGGCGTCACCGCGCCGATGCATCCGAGCTTCCCGTCCAAGACCTTCCCCAATCACTGGACGCTGGTGACCGGCATGTATCCGGACCATCACGGCATCACCGCCAACAAGATGGAGGATGCCGCACGGCCCAAGGAAGTCTTCACCATGCAGAGCGACGACCCGTTCTGGTGGAACGAGGCCGATCCGATCTGGGTGGACGCGGAAAAGGCCGGCATCCGCACCGGCACCGAATTCTGGCCGGGATCGAACGTCGCGGTAGGCGGCAAGAAGGCAGACAAATGGCCCTATGAGATCGCCGGCGGCACGCGGCCGAGCGACTGGGCGCAGTTCAACCAGGTGATCACCGGCGAGCAGCGGGTCAACGCGCTGATCGACTGGCTGCGCCGCCCCGCCGCGACCCGGCCGAAGTTCCTGACGCTCTATTTCGACACGGTCGACAGCGCCGGCCACATGTACGGCCCGGACGACCAGCGCACGACCGATGCCGCCGCGGATGTCGACAAGCTCGTCGGCCAGCTGGTCGAGGGACTCGCCGGGCTGGGCCAGCCGGCGAACCTCGTCATCGTCGCCGATCACGGCATGGCCGCGACCAGCGGCGAGCGGACCGTGGTCGCCACCACCGGCCTGGCGCCCGAGGACTATCACCTGGTCGAGGCGGGCCCCTATCTCAGCCTGACCCCGGCGCCGGGCAAGGAAGCCAAGGTCGAGAAGGTGCTGCTCGGCAAGCACGACCACTACGAATGCTGGCGCAAGGGCGAGATCCCGGCGCGCTTCCATTACGGCACCAACGCGCGGATCCCGGCGATCCTCTGCCTGGCCGAGACCGGCTGGTCGGTCGGCGACAAGCCCGGCAAGGCGGGCGAGAGCGGCGGCAATCATGGCTTCGACAACCTGTCGCCCGAGATGACCGCCCTGTTCATTGCCAACGGCCCGGCGTTCAAACAGGCGGTGCTCCCGGCCTTCACCAATGTCGACGTCTATCCGCTGCTGCGCGACCTGATCGGCCTGCCGCCCAAGGCCGGGGTGGACGGCAGTGATGCGCCTTTCCGGGACGTGCTGGTCAAATAGCCACACCCGTCATCCCCGCCTTCGCCGGGATAACGGGGTTGATGAGATGAGGCTTGCCAAGGATCGGTTTTCATCCGAAACTGATCTCATGCTCTATCTGGACGATATGCAAGTCGGCACGAAGCGGAGCTTCGGGCGGTATGCGGTCACGCGCGAGGAAGTGCTCGACTTCGCGCGGAAATACGATCCCCAGCCCTTCCATCTTTCCGACGAGGGCGCGGCGAACACCCATTTCGGCCGACTCGCGGCGAGCGGCTGGCACACCTGCGCGATGACCATGTCGATGTTCGTCGCCGAGATGGGCGTGAACCCGCAGGCCAGCCTGGGCGCGGCCGGGGTGGACGAGCTGCGCTGGCTCAAGCCGGTCTATCCCGGCGACGTGCTGCGCTGCGAGAGCGAGATCCTCGAGGTGAAGCCGTCGCGCAGCCGGCCCGACATGGGCAGCATGCGGACGCAGACGACCACCTACAACCAGCATGACGAGCCGGTGCTGCGGTTCATCGCGCTGGCACTGATGCGGCGGAAGCCCCAAGCCTGACCTAGATCATTCCTCCCCCGGAGGGGGAGGGGAACCAGCGAAGCTGGTGGAGGGGGCCTGCCACGGGCGGGTCGCCCGCGGCTTTCCCTCTCCACCACGACGCTGCGCGCCGCGGTCCCCCTCTCCCTCCGGGAGAGGATCTGACAGCCTCAATGCCCGTCGAACGCCACCAGCGAATGGACGTGGATCCCGTCGCCGCGCAGCGCCTCGGCGCCGCCCAGTTCGGGCAGGTCGACCACGAAGGCTGCCTGGGTGACTTCGGCCCCGGCCTTGCGCAGCAGGCGCACCGCGGCGCGGGCGGTGCCGCCGGTGGCGATCAGATCGTCGACCAGCAGCACGCGAGCACCCGGCGCCAGTGCGTCGGCATGGATGGCGATCCGGTCGGTGCCGTATTCCAGCGCATAATCCTCGGCGATCGTCGCACCGGGCAGCTTGCCGTCCTTGCGGACCAGCAGCATGCCCGCGCCAAGCTTCACCGCCAGCGCAGCGCCGAACAGGAAGCCGCGCGCCTCGATCCCGGCGACCAGGTCGACCGGGCCGTCCACGGCCTCGGCCATCCGGTCGATGGTCAGCTTCAGCCCCTCGGCATCGAGCAGCAGCGTGGTGATGTCGCGGAACATGATGCCCGGCTTGGGGAAATCGGGGATCGTCCGGATGCGCTGCCGGATGTCGTCATTCATTGGAACTGACCCTTGCTAAACACAGGAATCCCGCCCCGGCGGTTGCCGGGGCGGGATCCGATTGACTGGTTCTGGCCGCCGAAGCGGTATCAGTGCTTAACGCCGGCCCACACCGAGCGATAGGCGCCATAGGTCAGGAAGCCCAGCACGATCAGGAAACCGAGCACCGCCCAGCCGGCCATGCGGCGGGTCTGGAGGGTCGGCTCCGCGGTCCACACCAGGAAGGCGGCCACGTCGGTCGACATCTGGTCCACCGTCGCGCGGGTGCCGTCCGAATACTGGACCTGGCCGTCCTGGGTCAGGGGCGGCGGCATCGCGATGTTGAGGTTCGCGAAATACGGGTTGAAGTGCATCCCGTCCGGCGTCTTGGCGAATTCCGGGAAGTGCTTCAGCGCCTCGGCCGAAGGCTTCTCGTTATAGCCGGTCAGCAGCGAGTGGACATAGGCCGCGCCGTCATGCCGCGCCTTGGTGATCAGGCTGAGATCCGGCGGGGTGCCGGTGCCCGGATAATAGACCTTGGGGAAACGATCCGAGGGCAGGTTGTCCCGCTCGCCCCAGGTGCCGCCCTTCTCGTCGAACACCGGCTGCTTGGTGCCCCAGTCCTTGGCGATCTTCTTCACCTCGGCATCGGTATAGCCCAGGTCCTTCAGATTGCGGAACGAGACCAGGCTCAGCGAGTGGCAGGCCGCGCAGACCTCCTTGTAGACGAGGAAGCCGCGCTGCAGCTGGCGCTCGTCGAACTTGCCGAGCGGACCGTCCGAGGCGAGCTTCAGCTCCTTGGGATGCTTGTGCATCGCATGCTCGGCGGTTTCGGCGGGCGGCTCGTTGATCACGCCCCAGATCGAGCCCCACAGCGCGATCAGCAGCACGAGGATAAAGCCACCGCCGACCAGGAACTTGATCGATTTGATGAACAGTGAAGTCATTGTTCCCAGTCCCCCTTACGCGCCGGTCTTGGCCAGCACGGCCTCGGTGATCGAGCCCGGCAGCGGCTTCGGCGTCTCGAGGTGCGAGATGATCGGCACGATGATCAGGAAGTGCGCGAAGTAATAGGCTGCCGCGATCTGGCTGAGGATCACGTAGAGCGGTTCGGCCGGAGAGCCGCCGCAATAGCCGAGCACCAGCACGTCCGCCACGAGCACCCAGAAGGCGACCTTGTACATCGGGCGGTAGGAGCCCGAACGCACCGGCGACTTGTCGAGCCAGGGCAGGAAGAACAGGAGCAGGATCGAGCCGAACATCGCCAGCACGCCCCACAGCTTCGCCGGCAGGATGAAGTCCGCGGTGAAGGCGCGCAGGATCGCGTAGAACGGCCAGAAATACCATTCGGGGACGATGTGCGCCGGGGTGGAGAGCGGGTTGGCCGGGATGTAATTGTCCGGGTGGCCCAGATAGTCCGGCGCGAAGAAGATCAGCACCGAGAACAGGATCAGGAACACGACAACGCCCAGGCCGTCCTTCGCCGTGTAATACGGGTGGAACGGCACGGTATCCTGCTCGCCCTTCACTTCCACGCCGGTCGGGTTCGACGAGCCCGGGATATGGAGCGCCCAGATGTGCAGGATCACGGCGCCCGCGATCACGAAGGGCAGGAGATAGTGGAGCGAGAAGAAGCGGTTGAGCGCGGCATCGTCCGGCGCATAGCCGCCGAGCAGCCAGATGCGGATCCAGTCGCCGACCACCGGGATCGCCGAGAAGAAGCCGGTGATCACCTGCGCGCCCCAGAAGCTCATCTGCCCCCAGGGGAGCACATAGCCCATGAAGGCGGTGGCCATCAGCAGCAGGAAGATCACCACGCCGAGCAGCCACACCATCTCGCGCGGCGCCTTGTACGACCCGTAATAGAGGCCGCGGAACATGTGGATGTAGATCACCACGAAGAACATCGAGGCGCCGTTGGCGTGGGCGAAGCGCAGGAACCAGCCCGCGTTCACGTCGCGCATGATGCCGACATTCACCGAATCGAAGGCGCTCGCGGCCGACGAGTGGAAGTGCATCGCCAGTACGATGCCGGTGATCAGCTGGCAGACCAGCGCCACCCCGGCGAGCACGCCGAAGTTCCACCAGTAGTTGAGGTTGCGCGGCACCGGATAACCGGCACCGACGGCGTTGTAGACGAAGCGCGGCAGGGGCAGACGGGAATCCACCCACTGCATCACCGGGTTCTTCGGCTCATAATGCTTGGCCCAGGGAAAGCTCATCGCGCCCTATCCTCACCCAACCACGACGACAGAGTCGGACGTGAAATTATATTTTGGAACCTCGAGGTTCTTCGGAGCCGGACCCTGGCGGATGCGGCCGGCAGTGTCATAGGCGGAGCCATGGCACGGGCAGAAATAGCCGCCGAACGGCCCGCGATTCTCGCCCTCGCCCGCGCCCAGCGGTACGCAGCCGAGATGGGTGCAGACGCCCAGCGTGATCAGCCAGTTGGTGTGGCCCTTGGCCGTGCGCTGCTCGAGCGTCTGCGGGTCGCGCAGGCTGGAGACCGGCACCGCATCCGCCTCGGCGATTTCCTTCGGCGTCAGGTTACGCACGAACAGCGGCTGCTTGCGGAAGCTGGTCTTGATCGCCTGGCCGGGCTCGATCTTCGACACGTCCACCTCGGTGGTGGACTGTGCGAGCACATCGGCCGACGGGTTCATCGAATTGACCAGCGGGAGCACCGCGACGCCCGCGCCCACCGCCGCCACGGAGACGGCGGCAAATTGGAGATAATCGCGACGACGGGGATTCTCGGGACCGGCCAGATCGGCTTCAATTGCCATGTTTACCCCTTGCACTTCGGACTTGCCGCGTCGAACGCGCGGACAGAACGTAAAGCTCACACGGGCGCTAAGGGCCCCCTCGTTGCCCTTCGATGTCCCCCGAATAGGCCGGGGGAGGTGATAGACGGCGCCCCCGCGCTTCCGCAACAGGCTTTTTCAGCGGCTTGTTACGCAAGGGAATAGAACGCTAGGAGCAAGGCCATGCGACTAGCCCTGTTCGAGCCCGATATTGCCGGAAATGTAGGTGCCGTGCTGCGCCTGGGCGCCTGTTTCGATACGCCGGTCGATCTGATCGAGCCGATGGGATTCGGCTGGAACGACGCGGCGTTTCGCCGGGCGGCGATGGACTATGGCGGCGCGGCCGACGTGGTGCGCCATGCCGATTTCCACGAATTTTCCGGGAAGCTGCCGGGCCGGGTGATCCTGTTCACCACCCGCGGATCGATCCCGCTGACCGAGGCGGTGTTCCAGCCGGGCGACACCCTGTTGTTCGGGTCCGAGAGCCGCGGCGCGCCCGATTACGTCCACGAACGCGCCGACCTGGCGGTCCGTATCCCGATCCGCGCGGGCCTGCGCTCGCTCAACCTTGCCGTGTCCGCGGGCATCTCGCTCGCCGAGGCACTGCGCCAGACCGATGGATTCCCCCCGCAATGATCGAGCTCGACGAACAGCAGCAGCGCGCCCGTGCGTGGTTCGAAAGCCTGCGCACCGCGATCTGCACCGAATTCGAGGCAATCGAGGCCGAGGCGGGATCTGACGCGCGGTTCGAGTACATCGCCTGGGACCGCACCGATCCGAACGGCGAGCCGGGCGGCGGCGGCGTGCGCGGCGTGATGAAGGGCAAGGTGTTCGAGAAGGTCGGCGTCAACGTCTCCACCGTCGGCGGCAGCCTGGAGGGCGATTTCGCCAAGTCGATCCACGGCGCGGGCGAGGACCCGCAATTCTTCGCCACCGGGGTCAGCCTGGTCGCGCACATGGCCAATCCGCACGTGCCGGCGGTGCACATGAACACACGCTTCCTGACCACGACGAAGCGCTGGTTCGGCGGCGGAGCGGACCTCAACCCGCCCATGCCCTATGACGAGGACACCGCGGACTTCCATGCCACGCTGCAGGCCGCATGCGATGGACACGACCCGGAGCATTATCCGCGCTTCAAGCAATGGGCGGACGAATATTTCTACATCCCCCACCGCAAGACGCATCGCGGCGTGGGCGGGATCTTCTACGACCATCTGGAAAGCGACTGGGAGGCCGACTTCGCCTTCACCCAGGATGTCGGCCGGGCCTTCCTCGAGGTGTTCCCCCGCCTCGTCCGCAAGCGGATGGGCATGGACTTCACCGCCGAGGACAAGCAGCGCCAGCTCGAATGGCGCGGCCGCTATGCCGAGTTCAACCTGATCTACGACCGGGGGACGCTGTTCGGCCTGAAGACCGGCGGCAATATCGACGCGATCCTGATGAGCCTGCCGCCGATGGCGGCGTGGTCGTGAGATGGGCCTGATCCCGGTCGCCAACGACCAGATCGCCACGGTCGTCACTGCGCTGGAGATGCTGGCGAAGCCGCGGCCGCGGCCCCTGCCCGATTCGCCGCTGCGGCTGGTGCGCTGGAACGCGCCCGATCCGGCCAAGTACCGCGCGCTGTTCCGCCGCGTCGGCGAGCCCTGGCTGTGGTTCTCGCGGCTGGTGATGGACGAGGCCCGGCTGACCGCGATCCTCCACGATCCCGAGATCTGGGTGCATGCGGTGGTCGACCGGAACGGGATCGAGGTCGGCATGCTCGAGCTCGATTTCCGCGCCGAGGGGGTCTGCGAGCTGGGGTTCGTCGGGCTGGTCCCCGAGCTGGCCGGCAAGGGCCATGGCGGCTGGCTGATGGCGCATGCGCTGATGCTGGCATGGCGGCCGGGGATCAACCGCGTCTGGGTGCACACCTGCACGCTCGATTCGCCGGGGGCGCTCGGCTTCTACCGCAAGCACGGTTTCGTGCCCTACAAGCGCACGGTGGAGACCTTTGCCGATCCGCGGCTGGCGGGCGTGCTGGCGGCGGATGCCGCGCCTCAGATCCCCTGCTTGGGTACGCCGCCCAGCCGATAGGCGGCGATGCGGATCAGCGCGAGCGCCGCCCAGGCCGCACCGCCGAACAGCGCGGTGGCGAGATAGGAGATGATCGCGACCACCTGGACGCCGCCGGCCAGCCCGGCGAGCGTGCCCAATATGCCGCCGGTGAGGATCACCAGCCCGAAGGCCAGGAAGAACACCATCGAGGCGAGCCCGATCAGCGCGAAGCCGGTCACGCCGCCACTGCGCCGCCAGCCCTCGCGGAACGCGCCGAGCACGCCGATGCGCGGATCGGCGGCGAGCGCCGGCCCGGCCAGCCAGGTCCGCGCCAGGATGAACAGGCCGGGGATGACGAACAGCGACAGGCCGAACGAGAAGAGCAGCCCGGCGATCAGGTTGAGCACGAAGAAGGGCGCGAAGCGCTTGAGCGTGAGCAGCAGCACCTCGCCAAGCGTGCGCCCGCCACCCTGGAGATAGAGGTTGAAGACCGCGAAGCAGCCGAAGTCGATGATCAGGTTGATCGCCAGCACCGGCAGCAGATTGGCGGTGTAGAAGGCCATGAACGCTTCGCGCAGCTTCTGCGGATCCTCGGTCGCCGGCAGGTCGAGCGTGGAAAGCAGCAAGGCGGCGCCGAGCATCGGCACGACGAAGAACAGGCCGGCGACCGGCACGAGCAGGTGGCGCTCGGCGCGCCAGAGGGAGACGGCATCGAGGAAGATGCCGCGGCTGGTGAGACTCATGCGCGCAGCACGCCGTCGCGCAGCCCCGCCTCGGCGGTGAGCGCGAGATAGAGCTTGGCGGTGAAGGCGGGGACCAGCACGGTGAAGCCGGTCTGCACCGCGGCGACGACGACCGAGGTGAGCACGCCGGCGAGCGAGATGCCGTCCGCCGGGCCGCCGGCCACCAGGGTGAAGATGCTGCCGAACACCATGTTGGCGGCGAGCATCGAAACCCAGGAAATCAGGGCGAAGAGCAGGATCACGCCGATGATCCGCCAGGTCATGCCGCGGGTGAGCTTCCACGACTGGCGCAGCGACGAGAACATCCGCTTCTCGCGCACGATCACCGGATTGGTGACGAACAGCCGCGCGCCGATCCACAGGATCAGGCAGAGCGCGACCAGCATGTAGAGCGCGATGCCCCCCGCGATCTGCGGGCTGAGCGAGACGTTGTTGCCCCGGGCGATCTCCATCACATCATAGCCGCCCAGCTGCAGCGCCAGCGGCACCGGCAGCGCCAGCACGAACATCGCCGCGAAGATCAGTACCGAGACGGCGAGCGCCGGCAGCAGCCGGTCGCGCCCGATCCGCCCCGCGCCGCGGACATCCGCCATGTCGAGCGCCATCGCCGAAATGGTGAGCGAGCCCCAGATCGAGAGGATGCCGAAGGCGATCTGGACCAGGTAGAGCGACAGGGCCAGCGCCGTCCCCGCCCCCGCCTTGGCCGCCTGGAAGCTGCCCTCGATCGAGGCCGGCACGAAGAAGGCCAGCAGCGCCACCGGCAGGACCGCCCCCAGATTGTCGCTCAGAAACTCTGCCGTCCGATCCCAGACGGTGCCCATTTTCGCCATGCGACCCGTGCCTCCCTTATCGGAGCGGTGTTAGCGGGCGGACAGTTTGTTGCCAATGCTTGCGGAATCGCCCCGGCATGCGCAATTCGCACCCATGACCAAGGATATCGAATGGCGGGTCGCACCGGAGCCGATCGAGTACGGCGCCGCGCTCGCCGAGATGGAGGCGCATGTCGCCGCGCTCACCGCCGGCACCGCGCCCGAACGCATCTGGCTGCTCGAGCACCCGCCCGTCTACACCGCCGGCACCAGCGCCACCGACGCCAGCGAGCTGGTCGACGCGGCGCGCTTCCCGGTGTTCCGCACCGGGCGCGGCGGGCGCTACACCTATCACGGCCCCGGCCAGCGCATCGGATATCTGATGCTGGACCTGCGAAACCGCAAAAGGGACGTGCGCGGCTATGTCCATGCGGTGGAAGGCTGGGTGATCGCGGCGCTGGGCGAACTCGGCATCGAGGCGTTCCGGGCGGAGGGGCGGATCGGCATCTGGACGCTCGACCAGGAGGGCCAGGAAGCCAAGATCGGCGCGATCGGCGTGCGCATCCGGCAATGGGTGACGATGCACGGCTTCGCCGTGAACCTGTCGCCGAACCTCAATGATTTCAACGGCATCGTCCCCTGCGGCATCGCCGAATTCCCGGTCACCAGTGCCGAGGCGCTGGGCAAGCCGGTGACGCCTGCGCAATTCGATTCGGCGCTTCGCGCCACATTTCTGCCGTTTTTGGAGGCTCTCACCTAGGCGAGGTCAAATTTCGAGTCTTGAGGGGTTTGCCCGAACCGTCTAATGTCCACTTCGGTTTGGGTATTAAACGGCTATCCGTAATCCAGATCCATTATCTAGGGAGCTTTCTACATGCGTGCAGTCATTTCGAAGATCGTTGCAGGTTCGATGATCGCCGGCGCGGCCCTCCTGGCCTCGGCGTGCACCAGCAACGAGTCGACCAACGTGACCAACACCACCGAAGTCGTTCCGACCGAGAACGTCACCACCACCGACACCATGGTGACCAACATCGACGCAGCCGCCACCGAGAACGGCGCCGTGGTCGAGAACACCACCACCGTCGAGACCAACACCACCAACGCCGCGCACTGATAGCGCGCCCGTAAGGGTGTTGTGAAAGGGCCGTCCGGGCGACCGGGCGGCCTTTTTCGTTTCCGGTTTTGCGATGAAATGTCGGTATGGCACGGCCCCATGGTAAAAAAAGGCTTCAACGCGGACTCGTAAACCCGTAACCCCGTGCCCACGGGGTCAATTGGTAGTTTTCGAGGGCAACATGCTCGCATCGCGTATCGCACTAGGGTTGGCCGGGGGGCTCGGCCTGTTCGTCTCTGCACCGGCTTCGGCGCAGTTCTTCCTCAAGCCGGCCAATCTCGAGAGCGGCCGCGTGACCGGTTCGGAACCCGGCATGACCGGCCCGGCGCTGCCCGGCGCCACCGCCGACGAGCTGCGCGCCGCGCTCGCCTGGAACCTGCGCGCCGCGCTGAACGTGGCCGCGCTCCAGTGCCAGTTCGAGCCGACCCTGTTGTCGGTCGACAATTACAACTCGCTGATCAAGGATCACGCGATCGAGCTGCGGGACTCATACGCTACGCTCGAGAAATATTTTGCAAGAACGTACAAGAACAAGAAGCAGGGTCAGCTAGAGCTCGACAAGTACGGCACCCGTATCTACTCGGGCTTCTCGACTGTTCAGGGGCAGCTCTCTTTCTGCCAGACTGCCGCCTCAATCGGCCATGATGCCGTGTTCGTGAAGGCCGGCAAGTTCAGCGAGCTGGCACAGGACCGGATCAAGGAACTCCGCGCGAGCCTGGGCCCGTGGGGCGAGCAATATCGCCCGCAGGGCTATGTCGTCACCGGCATGTACGGCGTGAAGATGCCGCCCTTCGGCAACGACAAGTGCTGGAAGAAGGGCATGTACCAGGTCAAGAAGTGCGGGCCGCTGCTGCTCGATTGAGCGGTTAGCCAGGCGACCCGTCGCCCCTGCCTCCAACCGCCATTTCCCACCTCCCGTCATCCCGGCGAAAGCCGGGATCTCAGGCGAAGGCGCTGGGAAGGAGCCGCACGAGATCCCGGTTTTCGCCGGGATGACGATTGGGGCTCGGATGACGGAGTGGTAGCGGGATGACGAAGGTGGTCCGGCGCCGCCGGCCCCTTACCGCAACCCCAGCATCTTGTGCGTCTGCAGGGTCAGCCGCCATTTCGGCCGCGCCATCGCGAAGGCGATCGCCGCCTCGATATTCTCCTGCGCCGCCACGCTGTCCATCGGCTGGATCAGGAAGTTGGCGAAGTCCCAGCCCTCGATCGCCTCGACATCGGTGCCCGGCTGCGGCCAGACCAGCTTCAACTCGTCGCCCGCGCGCTGGACGACTTCGCTGCCCGCCTTGGGGCTGATGCACACCCAGTCGATGCCGGGATGCGCGGCAATCGTGCCGTTGCTCTCGATCGCGATGCGGAAACCGCGGGCATGCAGCGCCTCGACCACCGCATCGTCCACCTGCAGCATAGGCTCGCCGCCGGTGAGCACCACGAAGCGCTTCTCCACCCCCTCGCCCCAGAAACCGAGCACCGCATCGGCAAGCGCATCCGCATCGGCGAACTTGCCGCCGCCCAGCCCGTCGGTGCCGACGAATTCGGTGTCGCAGAACTGGCAGATCGCGCTGGCCCGGTCCTGCTCGCGCCCCGTCCACAGATTGCAGCCGGCGAAGCGCACGAACACCGCGCGCGCGCCGGCGTTCACGCCCTCGCCCTGGAGGGTGAGGAACATCTCCTTGACGCTGTAGGTCATCGCCCGGTTCCTACGGCTTGACAGCGTACTGCGTCGGATCGGGCACGCCGGCCTCCTCGAAGCCCTTGGCGCGCAGGCGACAGCTGTCGCACAGGCCGCAATGCAGGCTGCCCGGCGCCGGATCGTAGCAGGACCAGCTGAGCCCGAGGTCGAGCCCCAGCCTTGTCCCCTCGCGCACGATATCGGCCTTGGTCATGTTCTGGAGCGGCGCGCGGATATGGAAGGGCTCGCCCTCCACCCCGGCCTTGGTCGCCAGCTCGGCGAGCTTCTCGAACCCTTCGATGAACTCCGGCCGGCAATCGGGATAGCCCGAATAATCGAGCGCGTTGACGCCGATATAGATGTCGCGGGCGCCCGATGCCTCGGCCCAGCCGAGCGCCAGGCTGAGGAAGATCGTGTTGCGCGCCGGCACATAGGTGACGGGGATGTCGTCCCCCACCCCGTCCTTGGGCACGTCGATATCGGCAGTGAGCGCGGAGCCGCCAAAGGCGCGCAGGTCCATCGGCATCACGATGTGGCGCTCGGCGCCCAGCGCGGCGGTGACCCGGCGGGCGGCGGCCAGCTCGACCTGGTGGCGCTGGTTATAATCGAAGGAGAGCGCGAACAGGCGGTGCCCCGCCTCACGCGCCAGCGCGGCCGAGATCATCGAATCGAGGCCGCCCGAAACCAGTACAATTGCAACGCTGTCAGTCATCGCAGGCCTCTAGCTCGATTCATGCTGCAAGGCAAAATAGCACGCAAAATGGGCCACCCGAGAGTGGCCCAGTTTGTTGGGAAAACCCATATCAGGGAGGAAAGAGCTCACTAGGAGCAGGAACACGGTAGCCCGACAGCCGTGAAATAAGGGTTAAGCCCCGTTCAGCTGCAGGCCCCGACCTTGCGCGCCTCATATTCCTGCTCGAAGGGCGCGCCGTCCAGCACGCCCTGGGTCTCGATACGGACCAGCCGCGGCGTCTCCACCGTCACCGTCGTACGACCCTTGCCATGCCCGTTGCAGGTATAGACCACCGTCGACTGGCGGGAATCCTGGCTGACGACGAACTGCTCGCAGGGCGCCGGGCCATGGGCGATCTGGATGAAGCTGTTCGGATTGGCGAAGCAGACCTTGCGCTCGGTGCCCAGCCGCTCCTTGAGCAGCCACTGGCCCCGCTCGATCTGCGACAGGGCGGACTGCGTCGCGGCGCGATGCGCCACCGCCGAGCCGTCCCCGACCATCAACAGCGATGCGCCGGCAAGTGCCAAGCCCATCATACGCCTGAGCAACATCACAAAATCCTCCCGCCACGGGCCCAAGGGCCCGCGCCCCTTCACGCCGATATGGCTTAATTATGCCAAATTACAACGCCGGCGGAACGAAATCGCTGAGGTGAATCGAGAACTTGCTGGAGCAGAATGCGCAATCGACCGTGATCACGCCGTTCTCGTCGGCCATTTCCGCGCGCTCCTCCTCGGGGAACTTCGAGAGCACCTGGGTGATATAGTCCCCGTCGCAGCGGCAATTATTGGCGAGCGGCGAGGCGGCGAGGATGCGCACTTCCTCCTCCTCGTTGAACAGCCGCCAGACCAGCGTCTCGAGCGGGATCGAGGGATCGGCGAGCTCGTCGACGCCCATCGTCGATCCCAGCGCCTCGACATGCTGCCACTCGGGATGGTCGAGCCGCGCGTGCAGCCGCTCGCGCCCCGCCTCGCCCTCGGGCAGATGCTGGAGGAACAGGCCGCCGGCGACCCACTTGCCGCTCTCCTTGTCGCGCTGGGCGCCCAGCCGCACCACGGTGGGGATCTGCTCGGACTGGAGGAAATAGCTCTGCGCCGCCTCGGCGAGCGATGCGGTGTCGAGCGGCACGATGCCCTGGTAGCGCTCGTTGGTCGCCGGCTGGTCGAAGGTGACCGCGAGATGGCCCTTGTTGAACAGCGCGAACAGCGACGGGTTCTTGCCGAGCTGCGACAGGCGCAGCGCGTCGAACTGCACATAGCCGCGCAGGTCGCCATTCTTGTAGTCGCACACCAGCAGGTTGACGATGCCGCCCTGGGTCTGCGCCTGGAGGGTCAGCTGGCCCTGCGCATCCTTGAGCGTCGATCCGAGCAGGGCGGCGAGCGTCAGCGCCTCGGCCAGCAGCCGCTCGATCACCGGGGGATAGGCGTGCGCCGCGAGGATCTCGTCCAGCGCCGGCCCCAGCCGCGTGACGCGGCCACGGGTGTGGCGGGCCGGAATGGTGAAGCCGACCGCGCGATCGAAGTCGGTGGTGGGGGCGGTGTTGGTCACGTCGAAGATCCTCGCTGCCCGGCCGGAACCGGGATGCCGCTTGTGGCACATTTTGTCGGAAGTTGCCCGCTATGTAGGGCCTTGCGGGCCCAAGACAACTCAGGCCAGCCGAACGCGCTCCACCCGCCGCGACACGAACCAGAGCAGCCATCCCGCGGCCAGCGCGGACGGCACCGTCCAGAAGAGCACCGTGGCGATCGATCCGGCTACCGCCACGAAGCCCAAGAGACCGCCATCATCCGGAACTACGAGACCAACCCAATCTGCAAAACTCCCGAATGCGATCGCAGCGCCCACCCCGACCATGACAAGCCAGAGCGCAGAACCCTGCAGCCCTGTGCGGGGACTCCGTCCGAGACGCGCAACCACCGCCGCGTTCGAGGCGGCAACAAGCAGCGCGGCCAAGCATATCCGATCGGCATGGCCGGCATCACGAAGCACGAACCAAAGCGGAACCAGGAACATCGCCAGACCCAAGGCAACCAAGGCTGCGATACGGACCGGCGGCATGGCACTTCCCCTCAGATCTGGCCGAAGCACCACCTTAGCACGGCCTTCTGCGCATGGAGGCGGTTTTCCGCTTCCTGCCAGATCAGCGACTGGGGACCGTCGATCACCGCATCGACCACTTCCTCGCCGCGGTGCGCGGGCAGGCAGTGGAGGAACTTCGCGCCCGGCTTGGCCCGTGCCATCAGTGCCTCGGTCACCTGGAAGGGCATCATCGCGGCGAGCTTGGCCTCGGCATGGGCCTGGCCCATCGAGATCCAGGTATCGGTGACGATGATGTCGGCACCTTCCACCGCCTCGCGCGGATCGCCGACCACCTTCGCCCGGCCGAGCCCGCGCGCGAGGTCGGCCTCGGTCGGCTGATAGCCCTGGGGGCAGGCAGCGACCACGTCGAAGCCCATCAGCCCGCCGGCCTCCATGATCGAGGCGAGGACGTTGTTGCCGTCACCCAGCCACGCGACCTTGAGGCCCGGCAACGCGAAGCCGGCCTCGAGGATCGTCTCCATGTCCGCCATGATCTGGCACGGATGCGAGGCGTCGGTGAGGCCGTTGATCACCGGCACGCTGGCATATTTCGCCATGTCGACCACCTTCTGGTGATCGTCGGTGCGGATCATGATCGCGTCGCAATAGCCCGAGAGGATGCGCGCGGTGTCGGCGATCGTCTCGCCGCGACCGAGCTGCATCGAGCCCGCGTCCATCACGATCGAGGTGCCGCCGAGCTGGCGGATCGCCATGTCGAACGAAACCCTGGTTCGGGTCGAGTTCTTCTCGAACACCATCGCCAGCACATGGCCGGCGAGCGGGGCGTCGGCATCGACCTTGCCCTTGGGCCAGCCGGCGCGCGCCTGCTTGCGGGCAATGGCATCGTCGAGCATCGCCTGGATGCCGGCGGTGCCGGCGTCGGACAGATCAAGGAAATGGCGGGTCATCGAAAATCCTCCCTCGCGCAGCGGGGGAGGTGGCACGCGAAGCGTGACGGAGGGGCATCGCCCCAAGCGTCACAGCCCGTGGAGGTGCCCCCTCCACCATGCTGCGCATGGTCCCCCTCCCCCGCTTCGCGAGGGAGGAATTGAAGTCAATCGTCACTCGGCGGGGCGAACGAACGCGCACCTTCGCTCAGGCGCTCGATGCATTCGGCGATGTGATCCTCGTTGATCACCAGCGGCGGCAGCACGCGGAACACATTCTCGCCGGCGGCGACCGTGAGCAGCCCGTGATTGTCGCGCAGGTGCGCCACGAAGTCGCGGCTGACGACCGTGTCCTTCATCTTGATGCCGAGCATCAGCCCCTTGCCGCGGATCTCCTCGAACAGGTGATCATGGTTCGGGATCATCTGCTCGAACGCCTGGCGCAGGCGATCGCCCATCTTCTCGACATGCGGCAGGAAATCGGGCTCGAGCATCACGTCGAGCACCGCCTGGCCAGCCGCCATGGCGAGCGGGTTGCCGCCATAGGTGGAGCCGTGGGTGCCGATCACCATGCCCTTGGCCGCTTCCTCGGTCGCAAGGCAGGCGCCGAGCGGGAAGCCGCCACCAATGCCCTTGGCCACGGTCATGATGTCGGGCGTGATGCCATAATGCTCATAGGCCCACATCTTGCCGGTGCGGCCATAGCCGCACTGGATCTCGTCGAGGATGAGCAGCAGGCCATGCTCGTCGCACGCCTTGCGCAGGCCCTGGATGAACTCCTGGGTGCCGGCGGTCATGCCGCCCTCGCCCTGCACCGTCTCGACCAGGAAGCCGGCAGTCTCACCGTCGATCTTGGCGAGCGCACCCTCCAGATCGTTGAACTTCACATAGTCGAAGCCCGGCAGCAGCGGCTCGAAGCCGTCGCGCATCTTGGGCTGGTCGGTCGCCGAGATCGCTCCGATCGAACGACCATGGAAGGCGTTCTTGAAGGTGATCAGCTTGTGGCGCTGCGGGTTGCCGTTGACGTGGTGATAGCGGCGCGCGGTCTTGATCGCGCACTCGATCGCCTCGACGCCCGAATTGGTGAAGAACACCGTGTCGGCGAAGCTGACGTCGATGATCCGCTGGGCCAGCGCCTCGCCCTGGGGACTGCCATAGAGGTTCGACACGTGCATCAGCGTGGCGACCTGGTCCTGCAGCACCTTGGTCAGGTGCGGATGGCCATGGCCGAGCGCGTTGACCGCGATGCCCGCGGCGAAGTCCAGATACTGCTCGCCTCGTTCCCCATAGAGGTACACCCCCTCGCCTCGCACCGGCCGCACAGCGCACCGCGGGTAGACGGGCATGAGCGGGGTGATAGTCATGGGAACATACTCCTCTAGGAAAAGCTCGAAACGAGACTCCAGAAACGACAAAGGGCGGCCTATCGGGACCGCCCGAGGCGGGTGTTTACGAGGGGTGGCCCGGAGAGGTCAATAATCGTTTAGGCGAAGGGCATGCGCGGGCGTTATCGCAGGCCGCGAACGGCCTGCCGTCAGTTCTTGATCTTCCAGCCGCGGCGCAGCAGCGCGTAGCAGAGGAAGCCCAGCACCACGTCCAGCCCCAGGATCACCAGGCTGCCGACCAGGATCGGCGAATCGGCGACTCCGAGGAAGCCGTAGCGGAAGCCCGAGATGATGTAGAAGAACGGGTTGGCGTGGCTGACGACCTGGAAGGCCGGGGCGAGCCGCTCGACCGAATAGAAGGTGCCCGAGAGCAGCGCGAGCGGGGCGACGACGAAATTGGTCACCGCGGCGCTGTGATCGAACTTCTCCGCCCAGATCGAGGTGAGCACGCCGAGGAACGAGAGCAGCACCGAGCCGAGCAGCCCGAACCACAGCACCGCCCAGGGCTGTACCGGTATCGCCTCCGCGCCCAGATAGAGCAGCATCGCCAGCCACACCGTGCCGCCGACCATGAAGGCGCGGGTCACCGCGCCGCCGACCATCGCCGCGAGCAGCTCCGCCGTGGAGAGCGGCGGCATCAGATAATCGACGATCGTGCCCTGGATCTTGCCGACGAGCAGCGAGAAGCTCGAATTGGCGAAGGCGTTGTTGAGCATGCCCATCACGACCAGGCCGGGGGCGATGAAGGCGGCGAACGGAACCTCGGTTCCGCCCAGATGCACTGCCCCGCGCGCGCCCAGCGCGGTGGTGAACACCACCATCAGCAGCAGCTGCGAAATGGCCGGTGCCCATATCGTCTGGAGCTGCACCTTGAAGAAACGGCGCACCTCCTTGATATAGAGGGTGCGCAAACCTCCCCAGTTGACGTTGCGGATAACCGGAACGCCGGGCTCGGGGAGCTGTTGACCGAATTCAGGCTGGCTGCTCATCGCGCGTTCGCGTAACCGCTGCACGGGCCGCCTGCAAGGTGAAGGAAGAGAAGTTTTGAGCTGGACCGACGAGCGGATCGATACGCTGAAGAAGATGTGGGACAGCGGACTGACCGCAACCCAGATCGCCGAGGAACTGGGCGGCGTCAGCCGCAACGCCGTGATCGGCAAGGCGCATCGCCTGGGCCTGCCCTCGCGCCCGTCGCCGGTGAAGCCCAACGAGCCCAAGGCCGCGGCGGCTCCGGCCGAGCCCAAGCCGACACCCGCACCGCGCCCGACGCCGGCACCATCCGCGTCGCCGGCACCGGTTGCCGCGGCGCCGCGCGCGCCCGCGCCTGCGCCCGAATCGGCCGATGACGAGGACGATGGGGATGCACCCGCCCCCGCGCCCAAGCGCGAAGGCCCGGTGCTGCGCTCGGTCGGCCCCGGCGGCTTCGTCCGCCAGAATCCGGGCGAGCAGACCCCGCCGATCGCGCCGGCCCCGCCGCGCCGACTCGTCCCCGCCAAGCCGAGCGAGGCGATCGCCGGCAAGACCAGCCTGCTCGATCTCAACGACAAGATCTGCAAGTGGCCGATCGGCCATCCGGGCGAGCCGGACTTCCACTTCTGCGGCGACAAGGTGAACCCGGGCTTCCCGTACTGCGTCGACCATTGCGGCCACGCCTATCAGGCGCAGCTGCCGCGCCGCGACCGTCGCCCGCCGCCGCCGCTTCCCTTTGGCGGCCCGCGCGTCCGCTAAGATCACCGCACGCCTGGCACCCGGCGAAACGCTGGGTGACCGGGTGCTGCGAGTCGACCATGCCGGCGAGCATGGCGCCGTTTGCGTCTATCGAGCGCAGCGCCGGCTCGCCCGCTGGACCTCGCCCGAGCTGATCCCCGAAATCGACGAGTTCATCGCGCACGAGATGCGCCACCGGGCGCTGTTCGCCGCAGAACTCGCCCGGCGCGGCCAGCCGCGCTGCCTGAGCTATCCCGTCTGCGCCGCGCTCGGCACGCTGCTCGGCACCGCCACCGGCCTGTTCGGCCGGCACGCGATCGCCGCCACCACCGTCGCGATCGAGCGCGTGGTGCTGCGCCACATGGCCCAGCAGATCGAAGCGCTGGCCGCCAGCGACCCCGCGGCCATCGGCATCCTCGAGGACATCCTGGTCGAGGAGCAGGAGCATCACGACCGGTCGGCGGCGCATCTGCCGGGTGGGCTCCTCCAGCATCTGCTCGACACCGGCGTGGCTGCCGCGACCGAGGCGGTGATCTGGATCGGGATGCGCCGCTGAGGCCCGTCGCACGTATACGCAATTTCCGCGAATGACGTGGTTTACGCGTTTCTAACCTATGTGGGTCTAGACGCGCGGAATGAACCGTATCGGAGTAATCCTCGCCCGCCACGCCCTGGGTGCGCAGCTCGCGCTCGTCGCGGTGGCGCTGGTCTGCGCCGCCTTCTGGCCGCCCAGCCAGGGGCGGATGCTTCTCGTACCCGTGCTTCCCGGCGCCGCGCAGCACATGCTCGCCGGCGCGGTCGAGGGTGGTGCGCAGCTGCTCGGCAGCGGGCCGATCCCCGGCAGCTTCGTGATCACCGGCGACCACCTCGCCGTCACCGCGGCGCTGGGCGGCAAGGCCATCCTGATCCTCGCCGCGCCGCCAGCACTGTGCGGAGGGCCGGCGGCATGACCGAGATCGACCGCCTGCGCCGACGCGGCGTGAAGACACTGGTGATCGCCAGCTGGGCCACCGTGCTGGTGGTCTTCCTGCTCGGCCTGACGCTGCGCGGCAGCCAGCGCGAATGGATCACCCTGCTGCTCGGCGCGGCCGCCAACATCGCGCCGACGATCGTCGCGCTGCGCCGCCGCTATGACGTGTCCGCCCGCCTGATCGTCGGCACGCTCGCCGCGATCCAGCCCGCGCTCGCCATCTATGCGCTGTCCGGCCATCCCTGGCAGATGGACACGCACATGTATTTCTTCGTCGCGCTGTCCGGCCTGACCCTGCTCTACGACTGGCGGCCGATCGCGCTCGCCTGCGGGCTGATCGCCGCGCACCACATCGTCTTCCAGCTCGCCTTGCCGGCCTGGGTGTTCGAGGGCGGTGGCGATTTCGGCCGGGTCGTGTTCCACGCAGTAGCGGTGCTGCTCGAATTCGCGGTGCTCGCCTATCTCACCACCCAGCTCGTCCGGCTGATCGAGGCGCAGGCCGATGCCCGTGCCCAGAGCGAGCGCTTCGCCGAGGACGCGACCGCACGCCGCGACGATGCCGAGGCCGCGCTGATAGCGGTTCGCGCGGCGGAATCACGGGAACGTGCCGAGCGCGAGCGTCGCGAGGCGAGCGAGCGCGGCGCCGCCGCCGAGCGCCGCCGCGAGATGCTGGCGCTGGCGACCGCCTTCCAGGAATCGGTCGCCGAGACGGTGCGCGACGTCACGCGCGCGGCGAGCGATCTCGATCGCTCCGCCCATTCGCTCAACACGCTCGCGCACCGGGCCAGCGGCGAACTCGCCGCCACCGCACGCATCGCCACCGAGGCTTCGCAGACCGCGGGCGGGCTCGCCAATGGCGTGCAGCAGCTCACCGCCTCGATCATGGCGATCGCCTCCAGCGTCGACCAGCAGGCGACGCTGAGCGGCGCGGCGCGCGGCGTCTCGCGCTCGGGCGAGGACGCGGTGCGCGCGCTGGCCGAGCGGGCGAGCACGATCAGCGGCTTCGCCGAATCGATCCAGGACATCGCGGCGCGCACCAACCTGCTCGCGCTCAACGCTACGATCGAGGCGGCCCGCGCCGGTGATGTCGGCCGCGGCTTCGCGGTGGTCGCGCACGAAGTGAAGGCGCTCGCCAACCAGACCGGCCATGCCACCGAGGAAATCCGCAGCCTGGCCGGCACCGTCCATGGCGGCGCGGAACAGGCGCATGACGCGCTGGGCGAGATCGCCAGCACCGTCGCCGAGGTCGCCGCCGCCGCCGAGGCGATTCGCAACGAAGTCGATGGCCAGCGCTATGCCGCCGGCATGATCGAGGCCACCGCGCTCGACACGGCCGCCGGTGCCACGCGCATGGCCGAGCGGATCGGCGCCGTCGCCACCGTGGCGAGCGATACCGAGGCGCTGTCGGACAGCGTCTCCAGCGCCGCGACCGGGCTTTCCGAAGCGGCGCTCGCGCTCGAAGTGGCGACCGACCGGTTCATCGCGCAGCTGAAGGCGGCTTAGACCAAAAATCCTCCCTCGCGCAGCGGGGGAGGTGGCGCGCGCAGCGCGACGGAGGGGGCTTCTCCGCGCGTGCATCGCCTGCGGCCACGCCCCCTCCACCACACCGCTGCGCGGCGCGGTCCCCCTCCCCCGCTTCGCGAGGGAGGATTTGGGGGCATCCCTTGCACCCCGCGCCCCGCACCCCCTATACGTTCTCCATGGCTGCTGAAGACTTGTTTGCCGCGCCGGGCGTGCCCTCCGGCACCTATGACGCTTCCTCGATCGAAGTCCTCGAAGGGCTGGAGCCGGTACGGCGCCGCCCGGGCATGTACATCGGCGGCACCGACGAGCGCGCGCTGCACCACCTCGCCGCCGAGATTCTCGACAATGCGATGGACGAAGCGGTGGCCGGCCATGCCAATCGCATCGAGGTAACGCTGGAGGCGGGCAACCGCATCACCATCACCGACAATGGCCGCGGCATGCCGATCGATCCGCACCCCAAATTCCCCGACAAGTCGGCGCTCGAGGTGATCCTCTCGATGCTGCACTCGGGCGGCAAGTTCTCGGGCAAGGCCTATGCGACGTCGGGCGGCCTGCACGGCGTCGGCATCTCGGTGGTCAACGCGCTGTCGATCGACACCACGGTGGAGGTCGCGCGCGACAAGCAGCTCTATCGCCAGCGCTTCAGCCAGGGAAAGACGCTCGGCCCCCTGGAGCATGTCGGCGGCACGCCCAACCGGCGCGGCACCTCGGTCAGCTTCATCCCCGATACCGAGATCTTCGGCGAGATGCTGTTCAAGCCGGCCCGGCTCTACAAGCTGGTCCGCTCCAAGGCCTATCTCTTCGCCGGCGTCGAGATTCGCTGGAAGTGCGATGCCGAGCTGATCGGCGACGAGACTCCGCCCGAGGCGGTGTTCCAGTTCCCCGGCGGCCTGGCCGATCACCTGAAGGAGCAGATCGGCACCCGCGAATGCGCGACCGCCGACTTCTTCTCGGGCAATCAGGATTTCCCGGGCGAGAACAACGGCCGCGTCGAATGGGCGGTCGCCTGGCCGCTGTGGAGCGACGGCTCGTACAGCTGGTATTGCAACACCATCCCGACGCCCGACGGCGGCACCCACGAACAGGGCCTGCGCCAGGCGCTGACCCGCTCGATCCGCGCCTTTGCCGAGCTGGTCGGCCAGAAAAAGGCCAAGGACATCACCGCGGACGACGTGATGACCGGCAGCGAGCTGATGCTCTCGGTCTTCATCCGCGAGCCGCAATTCCAGTCGCAGACCAAGGACCGGCTGACCTCGCCCGAGGCGACCGCCCTGGTCGAAAAGGCCGTGCGCGACCATTTCGACCATTTCCTCACCGACAATATGGACCGCGGCAAGGCGCTGCTCGGCTATGTGCTCGAGCGGATGGACGACCGCCTGCGCCGGAAGCAGGAGCGCGAGGTCAAGCGCAAGACCGCGACGAGCGCGCGCAAGCTCCGCTTGCCCGGCAAGCTGACCGATTGCTCGGCCGACGATCCCGCCGGCACCGAGCTGTTCATCGTCGAGGGCGATTCGGCAGGCGGCAGCGCCAAGCAGGCGCGCGACCGCAAGACCCAGGCGATCCTGCCGATCCGCGGCAAGATCCTCAACGTCGCCAGCGCGACTTCGGCCAAGATCCTGGCCAACCAGGAAATCGCCGACCTGATCCTCGCCATGGGCTGCGGCACCCGCAAGGACTGCGATCCGAGCAACCTGCGCTACGAGCGGATCATCATCATGACCGACGCAGACGTGGACGGCGCCCACATCGCCACGCTGCTGATGACCTTCTTCTTCCAGGAAATGCCCGACCTGGTCCGCCAGGGGCATCTCTACCTCGCCCAGCCGCCGCTCTATCGCCTGACCGTGGGCTCGAAGTCGCTCTACGCCCGCGACGATGCGCACCGGCTCGAGATCGAATCGACGGCGTTCAAGGGCAAGAAGGTCGAGGTCAGCCGGTTCAAGGGTCTCGGCGAGATGAACCCGAACCAGCTCAAGGAAACCACGATGGACCCGGCGACCCGGGGCCTGCTGCGCATCACCCTGCCCCAGGAATATGAGGAGCGCGCGGGCGTGAAGGACCTGGTCGACCGGCTGATGGGCAACAACCCGGCGCATCGCTTCGCCTTCATCCAGGAGAATGCGGCGCGGCTCGACGAGGAAGTGATCGACGCCTGATACGCCGGGCCGGCATCTCCAATATCGTCATCCCGGCGAAAGCCGGGATCTCGTGCGGCTCCTTTCCCGCCATCGCCTGAGATCCCGACTTTCGTCGGGATGACGGCTTGGTCAATAAATGTTGATATCATAATTTATCCCCTGTAGAAGCGGTGCGTCCACAGCCGATGAGGCAATGATGCGCCTGCTCCCGCTTCTCGCCGCGTTCCTGATCGCCGCCCCCGCCTCGGCACAGACCGCGGCTCCGGCGGCAGCCCAGCCCGTCAAGCCCGACCCCGCCTTCCAGGCCCGGCTCGATGCATTGATCGCGATCCTGAGCGGCGGCGGCGACTATGCCGGCTATTTCACCCCCGCTTTCCAGGCCCAGGTGCCCCAGGCGACGCTCCAGGCGGTCACTGCCCAGCTGATCGCCGGCAACGGCAAGCCGGTGGCGATCCTGAGCGTGTCGCAGGAGACGCCGTGGCGCGCGACGGTGCGCGTCCAGTACGAGAAGGCCGTCGCCAATGTCCTGCTCGTCGCCGATCCGGCGGCGCCGCACCGGGTCGGCGGACTGCTCGTCCGTGACTTCGAAAGCGCGGAGAAGACGCTGCCCGCGGTCGAGAGCGCCTTCGCGGCGCTGCCCGGCGATGTCGGCTATGCGATCGCCAGGCTGGGCAGCGGCGCGCCGCAGCTGCTGAAGGGACGCAACGCCGACAAGCCCTATGCGATCGGCTCGGCCTTCAAGCTGGTGATCCTTGCCGAGCTGGTCCGCGCCACCAACGCGGGCGAGCGGACATGGGACGATCTCGTCACGCTCGACGGCGGCACGCTGCCCGGCGGCGTCTATGCCCAGAAGCCCAAGGGCACCCGGGTGACGCTGCGCGAACTCGCCACCCAGATGATATCGATCAGCGACAACAGCGCGACCGACATCCTGCTCCACACGCTGAGCCGCGCGAAGGTCGAAGCGATGATGCCGGTGCTCGGCATCGCCGATCCGGCGCGCAACCGCCCCTTCCTCGGAACGATGGAGCTGTTCAAGCTCAAGGGCGTGGCGGGGCTGGCGGACCGGTATCTGCCGCTCGACGAGGCCGGCCGCCGCAAGCTGCTCGGCGGCGAGGTGGCGGGCACCCCGCCGATCCTGATCAACGCGACCAGCTTCACCCAGAAGATCCCCAACCGGATCGACACGCTCGAATGGTTCGAGAGCCCGAACGACCTGGTGCGGGTGATGGACTGGCTGCGCCGCAACACCGAGGGGATGGCGGGAATAGAGGCGCGCAAGGTCCTGTCGGTGAATCCCGGCGTCAGCCCCGATGTGCGGGGCAAGTGGCAATGGATCGGCTACAAGGGCGGATCGGAGCCCGGCGTGATGAACATGTCCCTGCTGCTCCAGGCGCGGAACGGCGACTGGTACGTCGTCACCGGCAGCTGGAACGACGCGCAGAAGGAAGTCGACCAGGGCCGCTTCGCCTCGCTGATCGGCAAGGCAGCGGAACTCAGCGCGCCCTAGATCTCCCCGCGCATCCGGCGCTTGTGGTATTTGGTGCGCGCGCCGATGCCGAACAGCATCAGCGCGAAGCCGGTGACGATCGCCGCCAGCGTGACGATGTTCGGGATCGGCGTCCAATAGGCGTTGACCAGGATCAGCACCGATCCGAGCACCGCCAATGCCACGCCGGTGCGGCGAAAGCCCTTGGCGACCTGCATCAATTCACGGCGATAGGCGCTGCGCTGCCCGGGATCGCGCAGATCGGGGATCGGACGGCTCAACGATTGCCGCCGATCAGGTCGCCCAGGCCGCCGAGCACCGACCCCTCGCCGCGATTCTGCCCGCCATGGGAAGAGGCAGCCGCCATCATCCGGCCGGCCAGGCGCGAGAAGGGCAGCGACTGGATCCACACCTTGCCGGGACCACGCAACCGGGCGAAGAACAGCCCTTCGCCGCCGAAGATCATGCTGCGCACGCCGACGGCGCTCACCAGGTCGAACTCCACCGAAGGCGTGAAGGCGGCGACGCAGCCGGTGTCGACGTGCAGTTCCTCGCCCGGCGCGAGCTCGCGCTCGACGACCATGCCGCCGAACTGGACGAACACCCAGCCATCGCCCTCGAGCTTCTGCATGATGAAGCCTTCGCCGCCGAACAGGCCGGTCATGATCCGGCGCTGGAAGGCGATGCCCATCGACACGCCCTTGGCGGCGCAGAGGAACGCGTCCTTCTGGCAGATCAGCGTGCCGCCGACCTGATCGAGCTTCAGGGGCACGATCGCCCCCGGCACGGGTGCCGCGAAGGCGACGCGGGCCTTGCCCGAGCCATTATGGGTGAAGACGGTGGTGAACAGGCTCTCGCCGGTGACCAGCCTTTTGCCGGCCCCGAGCAGCGCGCCCATGAAGCCGCCGCCCTGCTGGCCGCTGCCGTCGCCGAACACGGTGGTCATCCCCACCGCCGCGTCCTTCCAGACCAGTGCGCCGGCCTCGGCCACCGCGCTCTCGCCCGGATCGAGCTCGATCTCGACGAACTGGAGCTCCTGCCCCTTGATCTCGAAGTCGATGTCGTCGGCGAGGCCGGCGTTGCGGCTGTGGCTCCAGGGGCTTTGCGGCATGGGGTGTCTCCGTCCTGCGATGCGCGCATCCTTAGCCTCCGGCGCGCGCGCCCGCCAAGCTGGTCCAATATGGGCTGGCAAAATATTCCGCGATCCCGCAATTTGCGACAGGGAGATCACGGATATGCGGACCTGTATCTGGGCGACGGCCGGAATGGCGCTCATGGCCTCGGCACCGGCATGGGCGCAGGAGAACAGCACCCAGGACGGCAGCACGACGATCATCGTCACCGGCAATCCGCTGTCCGAGACGGCGAAGCGGCTCAGGGCCTGTCTCGAGCGCCATTGCCCGCCCAACGAGGATATCGACGCGAGCCTGGCGCATGCCGAGAACCAGTTCCTCGAGGGCGATTACCGCAATGCCCGCGCCACGCTGGCCGCCTCGCACGGCCGCAACGCGCAATATGCGAAGCAATATCCGATCGAAGTTTCCGATCTCGATCGCGCCTATGGCCGGCTCACCAACATGAATGGCCGCCCCGACGACGGCCGCGTCCTCCAGATCGGCGCACTCGATACCCTGAAGGGCGGCTTCGAAGCCGGAGACGCCCGCATCCTGGACCAGCGCCTGATGACCGGCGACGAGTTCATCCACACCGGCAGGATCTCGGCGGCGACCGATGTCTATCGCAAGGTCGAGAAGCAGGCGCGCGAGGCAGGGCATCTGCGGGTGATGGCCAACGCCATGCTCCGCCCCGCCACGCTCTTCACCGCACTATCCGCGATCGACTCCGGCTATCGCACGCCCGCCCGCGCCGCGATCACGCGGCTGGAGCGCACGACCGAACCCGAACTGGCCGCGTTCCGCGTCGCGGCACAGTTGCTGCGCGCACGCCTCGCCGCCACCACCGGCGACGACGACGACCTGGAGAAGACGCTGCAGAAGCTCGCCGGGGACGGCTTCACCTATCCCGTGCTGGTCTATGAGGAACCGTCCTTCCGCAACGGCCCCTTCACCGGCGTCGCCGCCCGTGGCCTCGATACCAACCCCGAATGGATCGACCTGCGCTTCAAGATCGACGCGAGCGGCCGGGTGCACGATGTCGACGAGCTGCGACGGTCGCCGCAGATCTCGAACGACTGGCCCAAATACATCTTCCGCACGCTGCCCAAGCGGCGTTACGTGCCGCTCAAGCTGCCGGCTGGATCGGACGGCATGGTCCGGGTCGAGCGCTTCACGCTGGTCTTCGACGCACAGAGCAATACCGGCTCCAACATGCAGAGCCGCTCGACCAAGGGCCGGCTGGTCTCGCTCGACCTCACACCCGATCCGGTGCCGTCGAAGGGCGGCTGATCCCCGTCCAGTCGGCGGCCAGCAAGCCGTAGAGCGCGGTATCGCGCACGCCGATATGCGTTTCCCATTCGGCGCGCAGCATCCCCTCGAGCCCGAATCCCATCTGCTCGAGCAGCCGGCGCGAGGCTAGGTTCTCGGGATCGGTGTCCGCCACCGCCTTGCGCTGGCCCTCGGCGCGGAAGAGCTGGTCGAGCACCCCGCCCAGCGCCTCGCGCGCATAGCCGTGCCCGCGCGCGTCGGGCACGAGCATATAGCCGACCTCGCTGACATTGCCCTGCCGCTTCTCGCCGGCCACGACGAAGCCGAGCGCCAGGTTCGATCCGTGCGCGGTGATCACCCAGCGCCGCCAGCCCATGCCGGGCCGGGCCAGATGCGCCCGGGTCTGCTCGAGGCTGGTATAGGGCGCCTCGGTCCACCATTGCATCGAAGGCGGATCGGAAAAGGCGCGGTGCAGCGATTCCGCATCCTCGAACGCCCCCGGCCGCAGGCGCAGCCGCTCGGTGGTGAGGACGGGAATCGGCCGGCCGGACGGGCCGGACCGCCGGCTACGAAGCCAGCGCATCGACCAGCGTCTTGACCTTCTTCTGCCGCCACTGGGGCAGCGGCGCGACCAGCCAGTAGCCGAGCTTCGAGCTCTTGGGCTCGCCGACCACGACCACTCGCCCCGAGGCGATGTCGGCGCGCGCCAGCAGCTCGGGCACGGTCGCCCGGCCCAGCCCTTCGGCCGCGGCATCGAGCGCCAGGCCCGCATCGGCGACGCGGACCAGCGATCCGGCATCCTCGGCCATGCAGCCCGGCCAGGAGATGCGCACGTCGATGCTGCCGGCCGGCCGCTCGACCGTGACCATGCCGTCGCTCTCCAGCGCCTCGCCCTCATGCTCGCCCGGGCCTTCGCCCCAGCGGATCGCGAGATCGAGATTGGCCTCGGTGAAGTCGAGCGCGTCGTCGGCGGGCACCAGCACGAAGCGCAGGTCGCTGTCGACCCGGGCGATCTCGGCCAGGCGCGGCATCAGCCACTTCGCGGTCAGATCGCGCGGCGCGGCGATGGTCAGCGACTTGGACGACTGCCCCGCCTGCATCGCCCGCACGCTCTCCTCGAACTGGAGGAAGCCCGCGCGCAGCGCCGACAGGCCGGCCTCGGCCTCGGGAGTCAGCTCCAGCCCCTTGGTGGTGCGGCGGAACAGGACGACACCCAGCGTGTCCTCCAGCGCGCGGATCTGCTGGCCGACCGCGGCCGGCGTCACCGCCAGCTCGTCCGCCGCGCGGGTGAAGCTCAGATGGCGCGCTGCGGCATCGAGCACGCGCAGGCCGTTGAGGGGGAGATGTGTCCGCTTCATTCCGCCACCGCCGGCGCCGTGAGCGCGAACTTCGGGATGGCGACGTCGAACGCCGAACCATCCTCACCGATCATGTGATAACTGCCCTGCATATTCCCCGTCGGCGTGCTCAGCGGGCAGCCCGAGACATAGTCGAAGCTCGCCCCTGGCGCGATCATCGGCTGCTCGCCGACCACGCCCTCGCCCTCCACCGTGTGGCGCGCGCCGCGACCATCGGTGATGATCCAGTGGCGGGTGAGCAGCTGCACCGTCATCGGCCCGCTATTCTCGATGCGGATGTGATAGGCCCAGAACCAGCGGCCGCGATCGGGCTCGCTCTGCTCGGGCAGATAGCTCACCGACACGCGCACGGTGATCCCGCGCGTTTCCTCCGCATCGGTGAACAATGCGTCCATCACAATCCGGTGGCCCTCAGTGCCTGGTCGAGATCGGCGATCACGTCCTCGGGATCCTCCAGCCCAACATTGAGCCGCAGCATGCCCTCGGTCACGCCCATCTCCAAGCGCTTCTCCTCGCTGACGCCATAATGGGTAGTCGAGCTGGGATGCGTCATCAGCGAGCGCGAATCGCCGATATTGTTCGAGATGTCGACGAGCTGGAGCGCATCGAGCAGGGCATGCGCCTGCTTGCGGCCGCCATCCACCTCGAACGAGAAGATCGGCCCGGCCGCTTCCATCTGGCGCGAAAAGAGATTGTGCTGCGGGTGGCTGGGCAGCGCCGGGAAGTTCACCTTGGGCACCCGCTTCTCGAGGAAGCTGCCGACCTTCAGCGCATTCTCGCTCTGGCGGCGGATGCGCAGGTCGAGCGTCTCCAGGCCCTTCAGCACCACCCAGGCGTTGAACGGCGACAGGTTCGGGCCGGTGTTGCGGGTGAAGGGCAGCAGCACCTCGTTGATGAACTGCGACGATCCGGCGACCGCGCCGGCGAGCACGCGGCCCTGCCCGTCCATCATCTTGGTCGCCGAATAGGCCACCACGTCCGCACCGAACTCCATCGGGCGCTGCAGCGCCGGCGTGGCGAAGGCATTGTCGACCACGGTGGTGATGCCGTGCTTCCGGGCGATCGCGCACACCGCTTCCAGATCGACCACGTCCATCGTCGGATTGGCCGGGGTCTCGAAGAAGAAGATCTTGGTATTCGGGCGGATCGCGTCCTGGAACTGCTGCGGGTCGCGCGCGTCGATCACCGTGGTCTCGACGCCGAAGCGCGGCAACAGGCTGTCGGTCAGCCAGCGGCACGAGCCGAAGGCGGCGCGGCCCTGGACGATATGGTCGCCGGCGCTCACCTGGCAGAGGATCGCCGCGGTCATCGCCGCCATGCCGGTGGCCATGGTGCGGCAGGCCTCGGCGCCTTCGAGCAGCGCGATCCGCTCCTCGAGCATCTGCACTGTCGGGTTCTGCAGGCGCGAATAGGTCATGCCCTCCTGCTCGCCGGCGAACCGCGCGGCGGCGTCGCCGGCACAGTCATAGGCATAGCCCGAGGTCATGAAGATCGCTTCGCTCGTCTCGCCCCATTCGGAACGCGCGGTGCCTCCGCGCACGGCCTGGGTGGCGGGTTTCCAGTTGCGGGTGACGCTGCGGTCTTGGCCTGTACGACGCTTCATAGTGCCGGATGCTTTGCGGCGTAGGCGGCGCCCACGTCAACCAAACAAAAAATCCTCCCTCGCGAAGCGGGGGAGGGGGACCACCTGCGGAGCCGGTGGTGGAGGGGGCCTGGCCGCAAGGGGAATCGTGCGCGGAGACGCCCCCTCCGTCGCGCTGCACGCGCCATCTCCCCCGCTTCGCGAGGGAGGAATTTTTGGGGGCATGACGGCCACGAAACGGTCGGCTATCCCACCCGCCATGCTCGATCGCCTCAAGGCCCTGCGCGACCGCCCCTGGACCGTCGCCCTGCTTCTCGCCGTCATCGCCGAGGCGCTGTTCCTGATCCATCTCGATCAGCCCAGCGTGATCATGTTCGACGAGATCCACTACCTCCCCGCGGCCCAGGCGCTGCTCGACCTGTCGGGCCCGCGCAATGTCGAGCATCCGATGCTCGGCAAGGAGCTGATCGCGGCGGGCATGGCGCTGCTCGGCGACAATCCGTTCGGCTGGCGCATCGCCTCGACCATCGCGGGCACCGCGACGGTGCTCGGCGTCTTCGCCTTTCTCTGGCTGCTCACCGGCAGCATGCGCGCCTCGCTGGTCGGCGGGCTGCTGACGCTGCTCAACCAGACCGTCTATGTCCAGGCGCGCACCGGCATGCTGGACGTGTTCCTAGGCTGCTTCCTGGTCTGGGCGCTGGTGATGGGCCTGTGGTCGATGAAGGGCAGCGGCAGGCGCGTCTGGTGGCGCTGGCTCGCCATGGGCGTGCTGCTCGGGATGACCACGGCGGTCAAATGGGCGGGCGTGCCCTATATCGTGCTGGCCGGGCTCGCCTTCCTCGTCATCCGCATCCGCGACGCGCGCCGGGCGAAGAAGCCGGTCCTCTCCGCGCTTTCGGGCAAGGACCAGCCGCACTGGCCTGGCCTGCCCGCCATCCCGGCGCTGCTGGCGATGGGCGTGGTGAGCGTGGTGACCTATTTCCTCACCTTCCTGCCCGCCTTCTTCTACACCACCGATCCGCTGACCTCGCTGTCCGGCCTGTTCGCCCAGCAGATCCACATGTGGCAGATGCAGACCCAGATCCTGCCGCACCACACCTATCAGTCGAGCTGGTGGAGCTGGCCGCTGATGCTGCGGCCGATCTGGTATTTCTATGAATGGGATCGCGGCGCCCAGCGCGGCGTGCTGCTGATCGGTAACCCGCTGATCATGTGGGGCGGGCTGGTCGCGGTGCTCGCCTGCTACTGGGCCTGGTTCAAGGACAGGGCGATCAAGCCGCTGGCGGTCGCGCTGCTATGGACCGCGTCGCTGGCGATCTATGTCGTGATCCCCAAGTCGATCGGCTTCTATTACTACTATCACCCGAGCAGCATCTTCCTGTGCATGGCGCTGCCGATCGCCTTCCTGCACTTCGACAAGGGCAAGAACCGCGGCCGGGAGGAATGGTTCGTCGCGCTTTCGCTGCTGATGTTCGGCTATTTCTACCCGATCCTCTCGGGCGCGGCGCTCGCCAACAGCCAGGGCTTCGTCCACTGGATGTGGATCGGCAGCTGGCGGTAAGGCGCAGAGCGCCATCCCCACACCCCCTGTCGTCATCCCGCGCCCCATACCGTCATCCCGGCGAAAGCCGGGATCTCAGGCGATGGCGCTGGGCAGGAGCCGCACGAGATCCCGGCTTTCGCCGGGATGACGGCTATTTGTCAGTACCGCCCCCAGACGAAGCGCGACGACAGCGCGAAGTTCCACACCGCCGCCACCGCGATCCCGGCCAGCGCCGCGAAGCGCCAGTCGCCATGCTGGACATTGTGGAGGAACGCCGCGACGCCGACGTTCGCCGCCGCACCGACGCTGCACACCAGGCAGAACGACACCCAGCCGCCGAGCAGCGACTTCGCCCCCTTCAGCCGCTGCTCGCGATAGGTCAGCGCATTGTTGAGGAAGAAGTTGAAGGTCATCGCCGCCGCGGTGGCGAGGATGGTCGCGCCGACGAACGGCCAGTTCAGCCCGCGGAAGAACAGGCCGAGGATCAGGAAATGCACGCCGGCGCCGAGCGCGCCGATGCCCGAGAACATCACGAAGCGCACCGGCACCACGCGGCCGAACATCCGGTCGTACAGCGCGATCAGATATTCCATCGCCACGACGTAATCGAGCTTGGACTCGCCCAGCGCCCGGGTGCGGAACACATAGGGCAGCTCGAGGAACTTCAGCGGCTTGGGCGAGGCCGTCATGATGTCGAGCAGGATCTTGAAGCCGATCGCCGACAGCGTCGGCACCAGGTCGCGCACGATCTGGGTGCGCATCGTGAAGAAGCCGCTCATCGGATCGGACAGGTCCGCCTTGAGCACCCGGCGCGACAGCCGGGTCGCCAGCGCAGACTTCGCGACGCGCTCCTCGTCCCACTCACCGGTGCCGCCGCCGTCGACGAAGCGCGAGCCGATCACCACGTCGAGCGTCGAATCGCCTTCGAGCGCATCGAGCATCCTGGGCAGCAAGGTCTCGTCATGCTGCAGGTCGCCGTCGATCACCGCCACGAAGGGCGCGGCGGTGGCGCACATGCCTTCGATGCACGCGCTCGACAGCCCGCGCCGGCCGATCCGCTGGATCACTCGCACCCGCGGATCGCGACGGCCCAGCTCGCGGGCGGCATCCGCCGTCCCGTCCGGGCTGTTGTCGTCGACGAAGATCGCTTCCCAGTTCCGTCCCGCCAGCGCCGCATCGAGCTTCTCGATCAGCAGCGGCACGTTCGCCCGCTCGTTGAAGGTCGGGATGACGACCGCGAGCTCGAGCTGATCTGGGATCACACGAGCTCCTTGAGCACCGCGTCACCCATCTCGGCGGTCGACATCGAGCCGCCGAGATCGGCCGTGCGCGCGCCCTTGGCGAGCGCCTCGCCGACCGCGGCTTCCACCTTCAGCGCCGCTTCCTCGTTGCCGAGCGAATGGCGCAGCAGCATCGCCGCCGAGAGGATCGCGCCGCACGGATTGGCCTTGCCCTGTCCGGCGATGTCGGGCGCCGAACCGTGGATCGGCTCGTACATGCCATTGTCCCCGCTCCACGCGCGCAGCGAGGCGGAGGGCAGCATGCCGATCGAGCCGGCGCACATGCTCGCCTGGTCGGAAAGGATGTCGCCGAACAGATTGCCGGTGACGATCACGTCGAACGCCGCGGGCGCGCGCACCAGCTGCATGGCGGCATTGTCGACATACATGTGGGTCAGCTGCACGTCGGGATATTCGGTCGCCATCTCGTTGACCACGTCGCGCCACAGCTGCGAGGTCTCGAGCACGTTCGCCTTGTCGACCGAGCAGAGCTTCTTCTTGCGGCGCTTCGCCATCTCGAAGCCGACGCGAGCGATACGCTCCACTTCGGCCTCGTTGTAGCTCATGATGTCGAAGCCCTGGCGCAGGCCTTCGGCGTCATGGCGGCGGCCCTTCTCGCCGAAATAGACGTCGCCGACCAGCTCGCGGACGATGACCAGGTCGAGGCCCGCCACCACTTCGGGCTTGAGCGGGGAAGCGTCGGCCAGCGCCGGGAACAGCGTCGCCGGGCGGAGATTGGCGAACAGGCCGAGCTCGCGGCGGATGCCGAGGAGCGCGGCTTCGGGACGCAGCCGGCGCTCCAGCGCCTCGAAGCGCGGATCGCCGATCGCGCCGAAAAGCACGGCATCGGCCTTCTTGGCGAGCGCGAGCGTCTCCTCGGGCAGCGGGCGCCCGGTCAGCAGATAGGCGGCGCCGCCGACGGGCGCCTCCTCGAAGTCCAGGCCCAGGGCCAGTGCTTCCAGAACCCGGCGCGCCTCGCGCGTAACCTCCGGACCGATCCCGTCACCGGGCAGAACAGCAATCAGTGGCAATTCATGCTCCCCACGTATTCGCCGCCTGCTTTGCCGCCCTTGTGGCCGTCACGCAACAGCGCGCTTCAACCGATCGACCAGCCGCGCGCGCGCCGCGAGCAGCTCGGCGCCCTTTCCGATCAGCAGATCGCGCTCGAGGAAGTGGCCGGTGAGCTTCAGGCCGTCGAGGATGTCGTCCCATCCCGCCTCCCCGCCCTCGACCAGGAAACGCGGCAGGCGGAGCAGCCGGTTCTCATAGCCCTCGGCGCCCAGCCGGCTCACCGCGATGCCGCTCTTGGGGCTGACATAGGCAAGGTCGTCGTTGCGGCCGGTCGCCGCGCAATGTTCGAGATCGAGCCCGAACCCCAGCTCGGCGAGCAGCAGCAGTTCGTACCGCACCATCGCCACCGCCCAGCCCCGCGCAGCCGGCGCCGCCTCGATCGCGGCGAGCACGCCGTCGAGCGCGGTGTAGAGCCGGGGATAGGGCAGCCCCTCGGGCAGGGAGAAGGCGGTGAGCGCGGTCGCCCATTGGAAGGCGGCGGCGGGCAGGGCTTCGGAGAACATCGCCGCGCGGCTGTGGAGCAGCTCGACCGTCAGCCCGGCCAGCGCGTCCTCGGTCCGCGAGCGCCATTCGCCCTGCACCAGGTTCGCGGGCTGGAGCACCGGCCGCAGTGTCCGGCCATGCCCGCCGCGGACATAGCCGGGCTGCACCCCGTCCTCCTCGGTGAACGCCCGCACGATCGCCCCATGCTCGCCATGCGCGCGAACGGAGAGGATGATGGCTTCGGCGCGCAGGTGCATGGGGGGTCTATATAATTCCTCCCCGAGCTTGTCTCGGGGAGGGGGACCATTGCGAAGCAATGGTGGAGGGGCGCGCCGGGCACCGGCGCGCTGCGCCGGCCCCTCCACCCCGCCGCTTCGCGTCGCGGTCCCCCTCCCCCAGACAAGCTGGGGGAGGAATTGGTCAGCCGCCCCGCCGGACCTTCTTCGCCAATTTCTCCGCGCCAACCCGCTGCACCAGCGCCTTCACGCCCGCGACGCCCCGGTTGAACCCGCCCAGCGCCGCCATCGTCACGCGATTGGCCAGCGACGGCCGCAGCAGGAACAGGTCGACGCACGCCACCCCGCCGGTGGCGAACTGGCGCTTGTGCTGGCCCTCCCCCTCGGTGAAGTCGAAGCGGGAGAATTTCCCCTCCTCGAACAGGTCGCGCATCGCCTCGAGCTGGAGCACCGCGCCGGGCGAGAGATCGTTGAACGCCGGGTCATGGCCGACATGGGCATAGATCACCACGCCGCCCTCGATCACCGGACAGTAGAGATAGGCCGCCGGCTCACCCGCGATGTAGAGCAGCCAGGCACGCACCTGGTCGGCGGCGCCCTGCGCGAGCATCGTCGCGATGAATTCGGGGCTGTCCGGAAGCCCCGAGCCGAGCAGCCGCTCCTGATAGGTCCGCAGCGAGATCCGCCGCGCGACGTCATGGAAATCCTCCAGCGCCTGCGCCCCGCGGAACGCCCGCACGTCGAGCTCGCCGCCGCTCTCGGCCGCGATCTTCTTCGCCTTGCGCTTGATCCCCTGGCGGGCGTTGGACGACAGCCCGTTCCACCAGCCATCGAAGCCGACCCCGAAATCGGTGAAATAGCGGGTGTAGCGCTGGCGGACGAAGGGCAGCATGTCGCCCGATGCCTTGACCAGCCCCGGCACCAGATGCTCGGGCAGCGAAGTGACGACATAGCCATGCGCCTCGCGCGGCAGCGGCGCCAGCACCGGCAGCCGGTCCGCCCGCGCTTCGTCCAGCGTCAGCGGCACGCGCACCAGGAAGCGCTGGACCGCCATCAGCGTCCGCGCCCCGATCTCGAACTTCAGACTGGTCGCCTTGGCGGCCGGCACCTCGGCGGTGACATCGCTCATCGCGTTCACGCGGCGCGCTCCTCGACGAGGTTGGACCAGAGCTGCTCGGCCTGGCGCCAGCGCGTGCGGAGCAGGCTCGGCCCGAGCGGCGCGTCGTCCTGGCCCAGCGCCATCCGCGGCCGGTCTGCGAAATGTTCGGTCACCAACACCCCCCGGCGGCTGGCCAACATGCGGCACAGCGCGTGGAAACGCCGTACGTGCACGGCGTTAGGCCGCGTCCCGGCGCGATTTGCAAGCTCGAAGCCGTGGCTGACGATCGTGACTGCCGAATGGCTGCGCAGCACGGCATGGTCGAGCGCGGCGCGCATCTCGCCGGCCGAGAGCGCGCAGATCTGGAAATGCCGCAGATGCCCGGCGCGATCCTCGATCAGCGTGACCGGCACCTCGATCAGCCCGCGATGCGCGATCGGCGCGATCTGGCGCGCCCCCAGATCGATCGCGCTCGGCCAGGGATGCTCGGAGCCGTTGTGGCTGGAATCATATTCGAAGCCGAGCTGCGCCAGCGCGCCCAGCGTGTCGTCGCTCGCCGAATAGGAGCCCGAGCGGAAGGCGATCGGCTCGGCCGCGCCGCAGGCGACGAGCATGTCGGAAGCGCCGGAGAGCAGCTCGACCTGTTCGTCGAAGCTGTAGTCGATCAGCTCGAACGCGCCATAGGTCGCGCCCTTGTCGCCGGCATGGGCGCCGGTCCAGTTCGGGTGCAGGTGCAGCTGCACCTCCTGCCCCGCTTCAAGGATCGCGCCGACCACGCGCTTGATCGGATCGAGGCCATAGACCAGCGCCGGCATCGGATCGACGAAGAAGCACGCCTTGAGCCCGTGCCTGGCCAGCTGCTCGAGCTGCCAGGCGACACCCACATTGGCGGGCTCCAGCGAACGCTGGACGATCGTCTCGACATCGAGACCGGCGACATGGTGCCGCCACATGATCTCGGTGTCGATCGTGATGAAGACCCGGGTAGCCATTCGGCCGCTGTAACACCGGGGCGTGAAGATTTAGCCAACGCGCACGGGGATCAGGGCTTGATCCCGTACCGGGCATAATCCTCATCGACCCGCGGCCACATCAGCCGTGCCGCGGCCAGATCGGCCTCGGCGCCCTTGGCGTCCCCGGTCCGCCGCCGGACCACGCCGCGCAGGAACAGGCTGGCGCCCTGGGACGGCGATACCTCGAGCGCGGCATCGAGATCGGCCAGCGCCTCTTCCATCCGCCCCAGGCGGAAATAGACCATGGCCCGGCTGTCATAGATGTTGGACGGGTTCTCGGCGATCTCGATCGCGCGCGTGCAGTCCTTCAGCGCGGTGTCCAGCGCCACATTCCTGGTACCCTTCAGCCAGCAACGCGAATTGAGCAGCGCCTCGTTGCCGGGCGTCACGCGAATCTCCTCGTCCATCAGCTTGATGCCTTCATCGACGCGCCCGGCTTCGCCAAGCAGCTCGGCCTTCTCCATGACGAAGCCCTGCTTGCCCTTGCCGCCCGCTGCGATCCGCTCGTCGATCAGCGTCAGTGCCGCCGCCTGTTCGCCCGCACGGAAGCGAAGCGAGGCGATCAGGTTGGTCGCTGCCGTCGAACCCGGATCGAGCGCCAGCGCCGCCTGGGCATCGGCGAGCGCCCCCTTGTCGTTGCCCTGTGCGGTGCGCATCCGGGCGCGGCTGAGATAGAGCGCCGCAGTCGGCTCGATGGCGATCGCCTTGCCGAGATCGGCCTCGGCGCCCTTCCACTCCCAGATCCCGCCCAGGAACGCGGCACGATTGACATAGCCCAACGTCTCCTCGGGCTCGTCGGCGATCTGCTTGCCGTACACGGCCAGGATCGGCGCGAAGCCATTCTTGCCGGCAGCGGCGGCGATCTTCCAGCGCGGCGGATAATCGGCGGGTGCCAGCATCTCGAGCAGCCGGGTCTTGGCGAGCGCCATCTGCGCGCGCGCCGCGGGCACATCGGCCGCGGCGACCTCGGCGGCGTCGCCGGACATGCGATCCTCGACCAGCACTTCTCCCCCGGCGAAGGTCACCTTGCGCGTCATCGGCACGCCCGCCAGCCGCGCAGGCAGCGTCTGGTCACCTTCCAGCGAGAATCCGGCACCCTGGCCAGGCAGGCGCACACGCGTCCGCATCACGACGGCGAAGGGGGCCGGGGCCGTCGTCACCGGGATATCCTTCCAGGCGGGCCGGGCCCGATCGACTTCGAACTGGCCGCTGGAGACGATTCGATCGAGCGGGATGCGGTAGCGGCGCTCCTCGAGCTTCCAGGGCGAGCCGATGATGCCGCTCGCCACGGCCGTCGCCGTCGCGGTCTCGGCATCATAGGAAAGCTTGCGATCGACGACGAGCGCATCGCCGAGCAGGCCGGAAACCATACCCTGCCCCATTTCGTCGAGCTGTTCCTTGTTCGCCTGGCTCGACATCGCCCGTATCGTTTCGGCCATCTGCCCACGCATGATCACGGTGACGGTGACGGGCGTCGGCAGGCTCAGCCCGGCACGCTGGTCGAAATCGATGGTGGTCTCCATCATCGGGCGCGCCGGGGCGCGCATCGGCAAGGGCATCAGCCCGGCGCCGCCCGCACGCAGCGGCAGCACGGTGCGGAACGGTGGCGTGTCGTCGAGATCGGCGAGCCGCGTGCCCGATCCGGTCCCGTCGAGCCAGAGCGACTGGCCGCCGATCGTGGCGCGCACCAGCACATGATCGAACGCGCCGGCGCTGGGCAGGCGCTGGGCGACCAGGTCGCCCATGCCGGTGTTGGCAGCCACAGGCTCGGCTTCGATCCCCAGCGCATGGAGCAGCGCGAGCAGCAACAGGGTCTTGGCCTTGCAGTCGCCATAGCGGCGCGTCCAGGTATCGGCCGGCGACTGCGGGGTGTAGTTGCCGCCGTTCATCCCTTCGAACAGATAGCGGATCTCGTCCTGGACCAGCCGCAGCGCCAGTGCGGCGCGCGTGCGCGGATCGCTCGACGCCGCCTTGATCTTGTCGACTTCGCCGGCCAGCGGACTGCCCGGCGCAATCGTCCCGTCGGTGGCGTAGAGCGGTCCCAGCGCGGCAGAGACCGATTGCCATTCGGCGAAGCTGGTCGCTTCCAGGATCTGCAGCTTCTGGAACCGCACCGGCGCATCGGTGGGGAGTTCCGCCGGCTTGGGCAGCGGCAGGGTCACTTCGAGCTCGTCAAAGCCGTTGCGCTTGCTCACCTTGGGCGTGGCGCCATCGGCATAGCTGCGCCAACGCAGCGGCGCGGCCGAGGGCCAGGAGAGCCGCACCCGGGCAAAACCCACGCGGGCCGGCGCGGCAATCAAGGGCACAAAGGTCTGCGCATTGCCGCCCAGCACCTTGTCCTTGCTCGTCACCGAATAGCTCAGCCGCAGCACATCGCCGACGCGCAGCCCGCGCACGGTCATGGTCGCGGTGAGCGTGCCGTTGATCTGGAGCTGCTCGAGCTGCTCCTCTCGGCGCAGCACCTCGAAACCCTGTCCGCCGACGAGCAGGTCGATATGCTCGCCGCCCCGGATGATCTCGGCCTTGTGGACGATCAGGTCGCCTTCATCGGGCTGCCAGGGCAGCTGCACCGTGCCGAACTGCGTCAGCATCTGTGGCGAGACGATCCGCGTCGCCTGGTCGACATAGGCCCAGACCTGCCCATCCTGGATGCGCTGCTGCAGGTCGTTCAGCACGAGCGCCGGATCCGCATCGGTCAGCTTGGCGGCATCGGGCGCCGTGGCGGGCACGATCCACGCCGGCGCGGACTGGTAGAGCGGCTTATCGCCGGCATGGGCTGTGCCCGACAACAGGGCAAGCGCGAAGGACGACAGAACGATACGCAAGATGATCCCCCCGAATTTGGTGGGAAATCTAGCGCTCGCCCCAGCGGCCCGGCAAGCCGTCTCCGTGGATTATCTGTGCAGTTTTGGTGGCTTATCGGGCGTGGAAATAATCATAGACCTGCTGGGCGACGCCGGCGCTGACGCCGGGCGCCTTTTGCAGGTCCTCCAGGCTCGCCGAGCGCACCGCGCGCGCCGTGCCGAAATGCATCAGCAGCGCCTTCTTGCGCGCCGGGCCGATCCCCGGAACCTCGTCCAGCGGGCTCGCCCCGATCGCCTTGGCGCGCTTCTCGCGGTGCGCGCCGATCGCGAAGCGGTGCACCTCGTCGCGCAGCCGCTGCAGGTAGAAGAGCAAGGGCGAATTGACCGGCAGCATCAGCTCGCGCCCGTCCATCAGGTGGAACACCTCGCGGCCCTCGCGCCCGTGATGCGGCCCCTTGGCGACGCCGACCATGCAGACATCCTCGATGCCCAGCTCCTCGAGCACCGCCCTGGCGGCATTGAGCTGCCCGCGCCCGCCGTCGAGCAGCACCAAGTCGGGCCAGGTGCCGCCCTGGCGATCCGGGTCCTCCTCCACCGCGCGAGCGAAGCGGCGGGTGAGCACTTCGCGCATCATCGCATAATCGTCGCCCGGCTTGGTCTCGGCGCGCTTGATGTTGAACTTGCGATACTGGTTCTTCTGGAAGCCCTCGGGCCCCGCCACGACCATCGCGCCCAGTGCGTTGGTGCCCTGGATGTGCGAGTTGTCGTACACCTCGATCCGCTCAGGCGGCTCGGGCAGCTCGAACAGGTCGGCGACCTCCGCGAGCAGCTTGGCCTGGGTCGTCCCCTCCGCCAGCCGGCGATCGAGCGCCTCGACCGCGTTGCGCTTGGCCTGGTCGAGCAGCCGCCGGCGCGGCCCGCGCTGTGGCACGCCCAGCGCCACCTTGTGCCCGGCGCGCTCCCGCAGTGCTTCCGCGAGCAGCGCCGCTTCCTCCAGGTCGCGATCGACGAAAATCGTCCGGGGCGGCGGCACTTCCTCGTAGAACTGCATCAGGAACGCCGCGAGCACCTCGTCCTCGGACACGTCGTTGGTGTGCGCCGGGAAGAAGCTGCGATGCCCCCAATTCTGGCCGCCGCGAATGAAGAAGGCCTGGATGCCCATCACGCCGCTCTTGTTGGCGAGCGCGAAGATATCGGCATCGCCGACGCCCTCGGCATTGATCGCCTGGCTGCCCTGGATGAAGGTCAGTGCCTTCAACCGGTCGCGCAGGATCGCGGCCAGCTCGAAATCGAGATTCTCCGCGGCGTCCTGCATCTGCGCGCCGAGCTTGGCCTGCACCTTGGTCGACTTGCCCATCAGGAAGTCGCGCGCGTCATCGACCAGCTCCTCATAGGCGGCCGGCGCGATCCGATCGACGCACGGCGCCGAGCAGCGGCGGATCTGGTAGAGCAGGCACGGCCGGTCGCGGGTGTTGAAGAAGCTGTCGGTGCAGCTGCGCAGCAGGAACAGCTTCTGCAGCGCGTTGAGCGTCTTGCGCACCTGCCCCGCCCCGGCGAACGGACCGAAATAATCGCCCTTCGCCTTGCGCGCCCCGCGGTGGAGCTGGATGCGCGCGAATTCGTGGTCGCGGCGCAGCAGGATGAACGGGAAGCTTTTGTCGTCGCGCAGCAGCACATTGTAGGGCGGGCGGAAGCGCTTGATCAGCTGCGCCTCGAGCAGCAGCGCCTCGGCCTCGTTGTTGGTGGTGACGATCGTCATCGACCGGGTCTGCGCCACCATCCGCTGCAGCCGCTTCGACAGGCGCATGACCTGGGTGTAGTTGGTCACCCGGTTCTTCAGCGCGCGCGCCTTGCCGACATAGAGCACGTCGCCGCGCGCATCCTGCATCCGGTAGACGCCCGGGCGCGCCGGCAGGGTCTTCAGCACGTTGCGGATCGCCGCGACCCCGGCCTCCAGGTCGGGCGTCTCGGCACCGCGCACGGCATAGGTGGCGGCTTCCTCGTTGAAGCGGTTGGGCGAATTGGGATCGGACATCGTCGGACGGGATTTAGGGGGAGAAGCCCGCGTCCGCCACTCCCCCAATCGTCATCCCGGCGAAAGCCGGGATCTCAGGCGAAGGCGCGGGACAAGAGCCGCACGAGATCCCGGCGTTCGCCGGGATGACGCGAGTGGTCATGCCTTGAACGGTCACGCGGATGTGTCATGCTCCACCCACACACTTAGGAGAGTCGTCCCCATGAAGCTCGTCCTGTCCGCCGCGCTGCTCGCGCTGGCCGCTCCGATCGCGGCCCAGGCCCAGACCGTCCCCGCCCCGATCACCACTGCGCTGGGCGATGCCAGCCGCCCCGCCGCCGACAGGGACCGCGACGCTGCGCGCCATCCGGGCGAGATTCTCGCCTTTGCCGAAGTCGCGCCGGGCGAGAAGGTCGCCGACTTCATCATGGGCGGCGGCTATTGGACGCGCATCCTCGCCGGCGTCGTCGGCCCCAAGGGCAAGGTCTATGCCTATCAGCCCGCCGAGTTCATCAAGTTCCGGGCCGCCTATGCCGATGAGCAGAAGGCCGCGGTCGAGGGCCGCGCCAATGTCGTGCCGTCGAGCGACAGCCTGCTGGGCGTCGCCTTTCCCGAGCCGCTCGACACGATCGTGACGGTGCAGAACTGGCACGACCTGCATCTCAAGGCATGGCCCGCGGGTTCAGCCAAGGCGATCGCGAAGAAGCTCTATGATTCGCTCAAGCCGGGCGGCGTGCTGCTCGTGATCGACCATGTCGCCAATGCCGATCCCGATTTCGCGCTGCCACAGACCCTCCACCGCATCGATCCCGCCGCCGCCCGAGCGGAGATCGAATCCGTCGGCTTCAAGTTCGACGGCGAACTGCCGCTGCTGCGCAACGCGGCGGACCCGCACACCGCGAACGTCTTCTCGCCGGAACTGCGCGGCAAGACCGACCAGTTCATCTACAGGTTCCGCAAGCCCAAGTGACTCAATTCCTCCCCGAGCTTGTCTCGGGGAGGAATGAAATACCCCTACCGCCCCGCCGCATTCTCCAGCGCGTTCGCCCGGGCCTCGATTCGCTCGATCGTCTCCCGCGTGCGCGTGCCGATGTCGTTCGCCCGGCGGTGTTCCTCCACGGCGCTGTGCCACGCCATCCCGATCATCAAGACGAGCAGCAGGGCGGTGAGCGCAGTGGCGAGCTGAAGCCAGCGTTGGGTGGTCATGCCGCCACCCTAGCCCCGCCGACCCGCCCCGGCCAGCACGACGCTTCCCACCGAAATGGAGTCATGGCAGCATGGCACCGCATATCCTGGGGGAATTGATCATGCGCATCCTGCTAGCCGCCGCAATCCTGCTGCCCTTCGCCTCCTCGCCTGCCGCCGCCCAGCAATGGTACCGCGTCGGGGGCAACGACAACACGATGAGCTATGTCGACCTCGCCAGCCTGCGCCCACTGGGCGACAAGATCATCGGCGATGTCGAGAGCGTCTATATCCAGGCGCTCGACGGCGGCATCATCGCCGCGAAGATCCGGACCGAGTTCAATTGCCAGGCCAAGACCTTCCGCACGCTCGAATACAGCTTCTATGCAGCGGGCGGGAGATTCCTCCGCACCGAGCCGTCCGAGACCATCAACCAGGTCAAGACGCCCAAGCCCAACAGCATCAACGAGGCGATCATGGACTTCGCCTGCTTCCGCAAGGGCGGCACCGCGGTGGCCGATCCGATCACCGACGCACCCGGCCAGTTCTGAGATACGAAAAGGGCGCGCTTCCCGGGGAAGGCGCGCCCTTTTTCTTTCGACGATCCGCCGAAGCGGAAGATCAGTTCAGTCGGCCCAGACCCGCGATCGTCGTGTCGACGAGCGCCTTGTCGGCCTCGGCACCATGCTTCTCCGCGATGATCGCGGCGGCGGCGGCAGTGGCCGCATCGGCAGCCCTGGCACGGACCTCGGCGATCGCGGTGCGCTCGGCAGCCGAAATCTTGTCCTCGGCCATCTTGGCGCGGCGCTGGGTCAGTTCCTTGGCGTCCGCCTCGGCCTTCTTGAGCAGCGCCTTGGCTTCCGCTTCGGCATGCTCGACGATCGCCGCGGCATCCGCCGCGCTCGAGGCGTTGCGTGCCTTGGCCGCGGCCAGCTCGGCCTCCGCCTCGGCCCGCAGCGCGGTCGCCTGGTCCAGCTGCTGGCGGATCGAATCGATCTTCGCGTCGAGCATCTTGCCGATCATCGCCGGCACGCGCTTGTACAGGATGATGCCGAGCACGATGAGCATCGCGATAGCGACGAAGCCCGGTGCGGTGATGCCGAACGCCGCCGGCTCGTGATGCAGTTCCACGGTACCGGTCTCAGCCTTCATGCCATGGGGTTGTTCAGCCATTGGCCAGCGCCGCCTTCACTTGCTGGGCGACCGAGGCACGGTCGGCCTTCACGCCCGAGAGCTTGGCGACGATGTCCTGGACGGCATCCACCGTCTCGGCCTCGATCTCGCCCAGCGCCTGGGTCTTGGTCGCTTCGATGCGCACGGTAGCCTCGGCGATCTTCGCCTCGGACGCCGCGTCGCCCTTCTTCACTTCGGCTTCGGACTTGGCGGTGGCCTTGTCCTTGGCCTTGCTCAGCGTGCCGAGCGCCGTGGCCCGGGCCGTTTCCAGCCCGGACTCATAGGCGGCATCGGACGCCGCGGCCGCGTCTCGGGCAGCCTCAGCCGCGGCGAGGTCCCCGGCGATGCGGGCGTTGCGGTCTTCGACCGTACGCTCGATCTTCGGGACCATCGCCTTGCCGATCCCGAAATAGATGAGCGCAAACACGATCGCGAGCCAGAAGAGCTGCGACGCGTAGATCTCAGGGATTTGGGATAGCTGCGGCATCTTGGCTGTCCTTGAACCTTAGCCCTTGACGACGAACAGGATCAGGATCGCGACGACGAACGCGATGAGACCCAGAAGCTCGGCACCGGCGAAGCCGATGAACAGGCGGCCCTGCTGGCCGTCAGCGGCACCCGGGTTGCGCAGCGCGCCCTCGAGGAACGAACCGAACACGTTGCCCACGCCGAGCGCGGCCAGGCCGATACCGATCGCAGCAAGGCCGGCACCGATGTACATTGCACCAACGTCAGTCATTTCTAGCTCCCTACGTAATCCAACAAATCAAACGAAAATCGCGACTTAGTGCAGGTGCACCGCGTCGTGGAGATACAGCGAGGTCAGCAGCGCGAAGACATACGCCTGGATCGCGCAGACCAGCAGTTCGAGCGCGCTCACGCCGATGATCATCAGCATCGAGGCGAACCACACGCCATAGCCGATGCCGCCCGCGTTGAGGCCCTGCACGGCGAAGCTGCCGAACACCTCGAGCAGGATGTGCCCGGCGGTCATCGCGACGAACAGTCGCAGGCCCAGCGAGAACGGACGCACCATGAACGAGATGAACTCGACCGGGATGATGACCGGCATCAGCCACAGCGGCGCGCCGTGCGGCACGAACAGGCCGAAGAACTTGAAGCCGTGCTTCCACAGGCCGACGGCAAGCACGATGCCGAAGGAGAAGAACGCCAGCACCGCGGTCACGGTGATGTGGCTGGTCACCGCGAAGGTGTGCAGCCCCGGCACCACCGCCAGCGGCAGGATGCCGACCAGGTTGGCGAACAGGATGAAGAAGAACAGCGAGAAGATGTACGGGGCGAACTTCTTGCCGCCCTTGCCGATGCTGGTCGACACCATCGAATCGATGAAGCCCACCGCGCCTTCGGCCATCAGCTGCCACTTGCCCGGCACCAGCGCGCGCTTCATGCCACCCAGCATGAACACGAACAGCAGCGCCGCCACGACGAACATGAACAGGGCCGAGTTGGTGAACGAGAGATCGTAGCCAAGCAGATCGAACTTGATCAGCTTGCCGACCTCGAACTGCTCCATCGGATTGATTGCTGCGCCGGCGCTCACTCTGCCCGCTCCTTCGAAATCTTGTAGATGCTGCGGAAGGCCGCCACGAACGACAGCAGGACGAAGCCGAGCAGGAACCACGGCGTGGTCCCCATCCAGCGATCCAGTGCGAAACCGAGAACGCCGCCGCCCAGCGGCATGCCGATGAGATCCATCAGCACGCGCGAGCCCTGCTTGTAGCCCTTGGCATCGGCCGGCGCCTTGATGACCTGCCCGGTGCGCGCAGCCTCGGCCGCCTTCGCATCGGCGATGCGGCGGTCAAGGTCGCTGGGAGCACGGTCTTGGGTCAAGGCGGTCAAGGCGATCCAGATATGAAAAAAGCCGCCGAACGTGCCGGCGACATTTGAGCATCGCCAGCTGTACGGCTGCGTTGCTCGGGCGCTTTAGGAAGCACTGCCGGGCGAGTCAACTCTAACACATTTCCAACCCGTTTCGGAGAAGTCCTCGCCTTGAATAACTCCGGGTTTGCAGGAACAACGCGGCGATGCCAGAGCCCTCCGACAATAGCGGCCACCGCGCGCGCCTGCGCCGCCGCCTGTTCGAGGGCGGGCCGGATGCGCTGCTCGATCACGAACTGATCGAATACCTCCTCGCGCTGGCGATTCCCCGTCAGGACACCAAGCCCCTGGCCAGGGAGTTGCTCCACGAATTCGGCGGGATCGCGGGCGTTCTGACCGCGGATGCTGAAGCGCTCGCCCGGGTGAAGGGCATGGGCGAGACCAGCGTCGCGGCCTTGAAGGCCAGTCATGCCGCCGCGCTCCGCCTGTTGCGGGCCGAAGTCGCCGAACGCCCGGTGCTCGCCAACTGGCAGGCGCTGCTCGACTATCTGCGCGCCGACATGGCCCATCACGTGATCGAGCGCTTCCGCGTGCTCCACCTCAATTCGAAGAACATGCTGATCCGCGACGAGCTGATGGGCGAAGGCACGATCGACGAGGCCGCGGTCTATGTCCGCGAAGTCATCCGCCGGGCGATCGACCTCGGCTCGGCGGCGCTGATCCTGGTCCACAACCACCCCTCGGGCGACCCCTCGCCCAGCCGCGCGGACATCGAGATCACCCGCCAGATCATGGCGGCGGGCAAGGGCATGGGGATCGCGGTACACGACCACATCATCATGGGCCGCGAAGGCCATGCCTCGCTGCGGGGACAGGGGCTGATTTAGGCGCAAGCGGCCAAGCGCAGTCGCTTGCAGACACACGCTTCCCCCTGCATGGTTCCGCGATGCGCCTCACCCAGTGCTCCATCCTGACCTTGCTCATTGCCCTTGGCGGATGCGCGGGCGCCAGCGACCCAAGAGAAGCACTGAGCGAAAGGATCGAAAGAACCGCCCGCCTACCGAAAGGCGCCGCTCCACTCGGCAGCTATGAGCGATACTATGCCGCGCGCGGTGGCGTCATACTCGCGATCTACACCAATCATTCCGAAGACGACCGCAAGCGCATCGCGGAAGAGTGCAGGAAAATCGGACGCCCAGTTTTCCCCTGCCCTCCCGACAATGGCGATGTGCAACTCGTCAGAGCAGGCCAAAGGCTATGGGTAAATGACTGGCAAGCCCTCCCCGGGAAAAGCGGCGGCGGCTGCAGCCAAGTCGATCTCGAATATCTGCTCAACGAAAATCGATTCGTGCGCCTGGAGTGCAACGGCGATTATTAGCCCTCCACAAACCAAACGGCCGCCGGAGGCAAGTCCGGCGACCGTTCGGGAGTAGCGCCATGCGTATCCGGCGCGACGAAACTCTATTTTAGCCCGGCTGCTTCGGCGTCAGGAAGACCGTCAGCTCCTGCTTGTTCACCGCGGCGTTCTTGTCGGTATCGGCGTTGGTGAAGGCCTGGTTGGACCAGGTCGTCGCCTCGGTCGAACCCGGCTGGAAGCCCGGTTCCGCAGCCTTGCGCAGCGAACCCATCCAGTCGGTGAACTCGACCTTGCTCAGCTTGCCGTCGGCATCCTTGTCATAGGTGCCGAAATCGCGGCCGACCGCCTGGGCAACCTGCTCCTGCGACGTCGCGGGGGCAGCTGCCGGGGTGGCGGCTGCGGTCGCCGTCGCGGGCTCCGCGCCCGGCTGGGCAGCGGGCGTAGCCGACGCGGTAGCGGCGGGCGAAGCCTCGGCCGGTGCCGCCGGCGTACCGGTGGACTGGGCGACGCCCTGGGCAGGCGCCGACTGAGTCGGCTGCGCGGTCGCCTCGGCAGTGGCCGGCGCCTCCTGCACGCTCGGCGCCTTGTCGTCGGTCGCCGGCGTGGCCGCCTGATCCTGGGCAGGCGCGGCCTGGGTCGGCTGGCTATTGTCAGGCTTCGGCGTCTCCTGCGCAAAGGCCGGAATAGCGAACATCATAGAAGTGGCAAGAAGCATCGGCTTCAGCATCAGTAATCTCCTTGTGACACTTCAGACCTTATTTCTTCAGGTCCGAGTGATTATCTTCAAATACATTCAGGAAACCAACCGATGGCGCCGCATTGATGTTCCACGGTTTTTCGGAACAAGCCTCAGCCTGACCCCATGGCGCATCCTTTCATCGCATTTCATTTGCCCTGTGGCGCATGTGCCACGGGCGGCGCAGGATAGCGCCATGCTCGACCGCCGCTCCCTGCTGCTCGGAATGACCATCGGCCTTGCCGGCTGCCACGGCGCCACCCTGGCATCGGGCGCGCAGGGCCAGCCACAGCTTCCCGGCAGCGATGCCGCGCACAAGCTGCTCGCCGCCGCCCGTGCCCAGGTCGGCATTACCCGCCGCTATGACTCGGCCTATACCAGGCTCGCCTTCCCCAATGGCGACGTGCCGCGCGAGAAGGGCGTCTGCACCGATGTGGTGATCCGTGCCTATCGCGACGCCTTCGGCATCGATCTCCAGGCGCTGGTCCATGCCGATATGCGCAAGGCCTTCGCCGCCTATCCGCGTACCTGGGGCCTCGCCCATCCCGATCCGAGCATCGACCATCGCCGCGTTCCCAATCTCGCCCGCTTCCTCGCCCGCACCGGCGCGCAATTGCCCGTCCCGCCCGACGGCAAGGGCTGGCAGCCCGGCGACATCTTCACCTCCGCCCCGTCGAACGGCAGGGGCGGCACCGGCACGCATATCGGGCTGGTATCCGACCTGCCCGGCGCCCGCGCCCCGATGATCCTCCACAATATCGGCGCCGGCGCCCGCGAGGAGGATGCGCTGCTCGATTGGCCGATCACCGGGCGCTTTCGGTGGAAAGTCTAGGACACGCTTGCTAGGGGGCGCCCGACTCCCCCTTCCGGCGAAAGGCTGCCCATGGTCCCCCGTTATTCGCGCCCCGAAATGACCGCCCTCTGGTCGCCCGAAGCGCGCTTCCGCATCTGGTTCGAGATCGAGGCGCATGCCACCGAGGCGCTGGCCGAGCTCGGCGTGGTGCCGAAGAGCGCTGCCAAGGCGCTGTGGGACTGGTGGGCGACCAACCCGGCGATCGATGTCGCCGCGATCGACGCGATCGAGGCCGTCACCAAGCACGACGTCATCGCCTTCCTCACCTGGGTGGCCGAGCAGGTCGGCGACGAAGCGCGCTTCATGCACCAGGGCATGACCAGCTCGGACGTGCTCGACACCTGCCTCGCGGTCCAGCTCGCCCGCGCCAGCGACATCCTGCTCGCCGATCTCGACCAGCTGCTCGAAGTGCTCAAGCGCCGCGCCCATGAGCACAAGCTCACCCCGACGATCGGCCGCAGCCACGGCATCCATGCCGAGCCGGTCACCTTCGGCCTCAAGCTCGCCGAGGCCTATGCCGAGTTCAAGCGCAACAAGGAGCGGCTCCTGGCGGCCCGTGCGGACATCGCCACCTGCGCGATCTCGGGCGCGGTCGGCACCTTCGCCAATATCGATCCGCGCGTCGAAGCGCATGTCGCCGAGAAGCTCGGCCTGTCGGTCGAGCCGGTCTCGACCCAGGTGATCCCGCGCGATCGCCACGCGATGTTCTTCGCAACCCTCGGCGTGATCGCCTCGTCGATCGAGCGCCTCGCCGTCGAGGTTCGCCACCTGCAGCGCACCGAAGTGCTCGAGGCCGAGGAATATTTCTCGCCGGGCCAGAAGGGCTCGTCGGCGATGCCGCACAAGCGCAACCCGGTGCTTACCGAGAATTTGACCGGCCTCGCCCGCATGGTCCGCAGCGCGACGATCCCGGCGATGGAGAATGTCGCCCTGTGGCACGAGCGCGACATCTCGCACTCCTCGGTCGAGCGCTATATCGGCCCGGACGCGACGATCACGCTCGATTTCGCCCTCGCCCGCCTGACCGGCGTGATGGACAAGCTGCTCGTCTATCCGGCGCGCATGCAGAAGAATTTGGATCGGATGGGCGGCCTCGTGCATTCCCAGCGCGTGCTTCTTGCCCTCACCCAGGCCGGCGTCAGCCGCGAGGACAGCTATCGGCTGGTCCAGCGCAACGCGATGAAGGTGTGGGAATCGGACGGCGAGCTCTCGCTGCTCGAGCTGCTCAAGGCCGATCCCGAGGTGACCGCGGCGCTTTCGGTCCAGGAGATCGAGGACAAGTTCGACCTCGGCTATCACTTCAAGCAGGTCGACACGATCTTCGAGCGCGTCTTCGCTTGAGGAACCCCGTCCACCAGGCGCTGCGCGACGGCACGGCCGAGGCGCATGACCGGGTGGACGCGGCCTTCGCCGATTTCGACCTGACCGACCGGGACAGCTATGCCCGCTTCCTCGCCGCCCATGCCGATGTGGTGTGGCCGCTGGAAGCGGCGCTCCCCGGCGAGCGGGTGGTGGCGGATTGGGGCAGCCGCAAGCGCGGCGCGCTGCTCCGCGAGGACCTCGCCCATTTACGTCATCCCGACGAAAGTCGGGATCTCAGGCGATTGCGCGAGGAAGGCGCCGCACGAGATCCCGGCTTTCGCCGGGATGACGAAATAGGGGACGCGTGGAGCGAAGCCCGGATCGCCGGCACCCTCTACGTCCTCGAAGGCTCTCGCCTCGGCGGCAAATTCCTGTCGCGTCGTCTCCCCGCCGGATTTCCCCGCGCCTATCTTGATACAGATCAGCGCGCCGAAAAGTGGCAGCAACTACTGACGGTTATCGACAAGCTCCTGCGCGACCCCATCGCGCTGGACAAAGCCCTTGCCGCGGCGCTTGCCACTTTCGCGGCTTTCGAGCGTTCGGCGGACAATTGGCGAAAGGTCGGGATTGGCGACGGACACTGAATTCGAGGTCGATCTCACCAATTGCGATCGCGAGCCGATTCACGAGCTGGGCGCCGTCCAGCCCTTCGGCTTCCTGCTCGCCCTTTCGGTCGACTGGCTGATCCGCCGCGTCTCGGCCAATGCCGGGCAGTTCCTCGACAAATCCGCCGATGACCTGCTCGGCACGTCCGCGGTAACCCTGCTCGGCGACCATGCCGTCCACACGTTGCGCAACCGCCTGGCGATGCTGCGCGGCAACGACGCGGTCGAGCGCGTCTTCGGGCTGAAGATCGCCAGCGGCCGCTGCTTCGACTTCGCGCTCCACATGATCGGCGACACGATCGTGCTGGAAGGCGAGGAATGCCGCGACGAGGCTTCGACCGACATCGGCTCGGCGATCCGCGCGATGATGGCCCGGCTCGACGAGACCAGCGACGCACCCAGCTTCTACCGCGAGGGCGCCCGCCAGGTCCGCGCGCTCACCGGCTTCGACCGCGTCATGGTCTATCGCTTCGATCGCGACGGATCGGGCGTGGTCGTGGCCGAGGCCGCCCGCGCCGGCATCGGCAGCTTCCTCGACCTGCGCTATCCCGCCAGCGACATCCCGCAACAGGCGCGCAAGCTCTATGTCCGCACGCCGTTCCGCGTCATCGCCGACGTCAACGCCCAGCCGGTGCCCGTCCTCCCCCGGCTCGACGAGAACGGCGCACCCATCGACCTGTCGCTCTCGGTGCTGCGCTCGGTCTCGCCGATCCATATCGAATATCTGAAGAACATGGGCGTCGGCGCCTCGCTGTCGATCTCGATCATCGTCGAGGGCCAGCTCTGGGGCCTGTTCGCCTGCCACCATTATTCCGCTCGCTGCCCCAGCTTCGAGCGCCGCTCGATCGCCGAGCTGTTCGGCCAGATGTTCGCGCTCAAGCTGGAGAGCCGCGAGCGCAAGGAACTGGCCGCGTACGAGACGGCCGCGCGCGTCTCGAGCGACCGCCTCCTCGCCGCCGTCGCCGGCGACGCGACCCTGCTCGACAATCCCGAATGGCTCGGCACGATGCTGCGCGAGACGGTGCCGTGCGACGGCATCGCGATCTGGATCGACGGCAAGGTCGGCTATTCGGGGATGACGCCGCCGCCCGACGCCATCTCGACGATCACCCGCCGCCTCAACGCCATGGCCGCCGGCAAGATCTTCGCGACCGATCGGCTTGCCGACACGCTCCCCGCCGCCGCCGACTATGACGATGTCGCCGCGGGACTGCTGGCGATTCCGATCTCGCGCCGCCCGCGCGACTACGTCCTGCTCTTCCGCCAGGAAAAGATCCGCACGGTCAAATGGGCCGGCGATCCGCACAAGCCCGCCCAGCTCGGCCCCAACGGCCCGCGCCTGACGCCCCGCAAGAGCTTCGAGCTGTGGTCGCAGGAAGTCCGCGGCCGCTCCGAGCTGTTTTCGAACGTCGAGCTGCGCGTCGCCGAGATGCTGCGCGCCTCGCTGATCGAAGTCGTGCTGCGGCTCAGCGACGATGCCCAGGAGGAGCGCCGCCGCTTCTCCGACCGGCAGGAGCTGCTGATCGCCGAGCTCAACCACCGCGTCCGCAACATCCTCAGCCTGATCCGAGGGCTGGTCCGCCAGTCGCTCGATCCCGAGGCCGATGCGCGCGAGACCATCCATTTGCTCGAAGGCCGGATCGAGAGCCTCGCCCGCGCGCACGATCAGATCACCCAGGACAATTGGTCTGCCGCCCCGCTGTCGCGCCTGATCGAGACCGAGGCGGCGGCCTATCTCGGCGGCAAGGCCGATCGCGTGGCGATCGACGGCCCGGCGGTGATGCTCCACCCCCAGGCCTTCTCGACACTGGCGCTGGTGCTGCACGAGCTGATGACCAATTCGGCCAAGTACGGCGCGCTCTCCGACAATGGCGCGGTCCAGGTCGGCTGGTCGCTCGACCGCGAGGGCGACCTGCTGATCGAATGGCGCGAGCAGGGCGGCCCCGCGGTCCAGCCCCCCAAGCGCCAGGGCTTCGGCACCACGATCATCACCCGTTCGATCCCCTATGACCTGGGCGGCCGCGCCGAGGTTCGCTATCCGCTCACCGGGCTCGAGGCCGATTTCTGCGTGCCCGCCCGCCATATCGAAGTCGATTCCCGCCGCGCCGCCCGTCCAGCCCCGACGCCGGAGCCCGCCCCCGGCGCAGTCGAGACGAAACTGCTTTCGGGCGTGGTGCTGCTGGTCGAGGACAGCCTGATCATCGCGATGGACGCGGAGGACATCCTCACGCGGCTCGGCGCCCGCCGCGTCGTCACCGCCGGCAGCCTCGCCCAGGCACGCGACGAGATCGGCCGCGAGGCGTTCGAGGCGGCGGTGCTGGACGTCAATCTCGGCGCCGAGACCAGCCTGCCGCTCGCCGCCGACCTTGCCGCCGCCGGCGTGCCCTTTCTGTTTGCCACCGGCTATGGCGAGCAGCTGAAGCTCCCGCCCGAGCATGCCGAGGCGCTGGTCACCCAGAAACCCTATACGCTGGCCAGCATCTCCCGGGCGATCTCGGACCTGCTGGCAAAGTAGGATTTCGCCGGTTAGCTAATTCCTCCCCGAGCTCGCTCGGGGAGGGGGACCATTCGCGCAGCGAATGGTGGAGGGGCCGGCGCGGAACGCGCCGGTGCCCGCCGCGCCCCTCCACCACGCCCTGCGGGCGCGGTCCCCCTCCCCCAGACAAGCTGGGGGAGGAATTGTTGAAGAGGGAAATCCAATGCCCATCGGCGCATCGGTAGGGAAGAACGGCGTCAACGATCTGGCCGACGTGCTGGTCGTCCAGCACCTGCTCAACGACTGGCTCGGCGTCACCGGGCAGAAGCTGCTTCCCACCAGCGGCGAATGCGGCACACTGACCATCGCCGCGATCTCCGGCTATCAGGCGAAGGTGCTCGGCGCCGGCAGTCCCGACGGGCTGATCTCTCCGGGCGGCAGGACCTGGACCGCGCTCGCCGCCGGCCAGGGCGCCCGCCCGCCCCTTTCGGGCGCGGACTGGTGGAACGCAAACCAGGCGAAATACCCCAACAGCGCCGCGGTCGCCGACCTGGTCCAGCCGTTCCGCGACAATGTCACGGCGTTCCTCAAGGCGCTCAAGGACGCCGGCGCCACCGTCACCATCTCCTCAACCCGCCGCAACGCCACCCGCGCGCACCTGATGCACTACAGCTGGCGCGTCGCGAACGGCGCGGTCGCCCCGAACAAGGTCCCTGCCTTGCCCGGGCTGGCGATCCAATGGGATCATGGCGACCTGGCGAAGTCGAAGGCCGCCGCCCAGCAGATGGTGAACCTGTTCCAGATCGCCTACGAGCCCTCGCTCACCTCGCGCCATATCGAGGGCCGCGCGATCGACATGACGATTTCCTGGTCGGGCACGCTCAAGCTCCGCGACAAGCAGGGCAAGACCCGCGAGATCGGCGCGCCCCGTTCAGGCGAGACCAACACCGATCTCCACAAGCTCGGCGCGAGCTATGGCGTGATCAAGCTGCTCAGCGACCCGCCCCATTGGAGCGACGACGGGCGGTGACACCCAATTCCTCCCCCAGCTTGCTGGGGGAGGGGGACCGCCGCCGAAGGCGGTGGTGGAGGGGCGCGGCGGGAACCGCCGCGTTGCGGCGGCCCCTCCACCATTCGCTGCGCGAATGGTCCCCCTCCCCGAGACGAGCTCGGGGAGGAATTTAATCGCCGCCCTCCCCCACCGCATCGAACCGCCTCCGCGCCGCTTCCAGTTCGGGCAGGTTCGCCGTCACCCACTGCCCCAGCGCCATCACCGGCGTCTTGAGCGAATGGCCCAGCGGCGTCAGCGTGTACTCCACGCGCGGCGGGATCGTCGGGAACACCTCACGCGTCACCAGTCCGTCGCGCTCCAGCCCGCGCAGGGTGAGCGTCAGCATCCGCTGCGAGATGCCCTCGATCCCGCGCTGCAGCTCGCTGAACCGCTTGGTCCCGTCACTCAGCATCATGATCGTCAGGATGCTCCACTTGTCGCCGATCTTGGCGAGCATGGCGCGGACCGGGATGCAGCTATCATGCGTGTGCCTGGGTTCCAGAAATGTGCCTCCTTGTGGGGATGCGGCCACCGCATCATTTGATCCCCTGTTACGATTCGTAACCGGAAAGGGTCGAAATTTCCATGCTCAACCTCGCACTCATCATCGGCAGCACGCGCCCGCAGCGTTTCGCGGACGTCCCCGCCCAGTGGATCGCCGCCGGCGCCGCCGAGCGCACCGACTTCGCGCTCGATATCCTCGACCTGCGCGACCAGAACCTGCCCTTGTTCGAGGAACCGGTCGCCCCGGCCTGGACCCAGGGCGTCTATTCCAATCCGCTCGCCGAGGAATGGCGCCAGAAGATCGGCAAATATGACGGCTTCATCATCACCGCCGCCGAGTACAATCACGGCCCCACCGCGGTGCTGAAGAACGCCCTCGATTCGGCCACCTTCGAATGGCGCCGCAAGCCGGTGGCGTTCGTCGGCTATGGCGGCGTCGGCGGCGCCCGCGCGATCGAGCAGCTGCGCGGCTTCGCGGTCGAGCTGCACATGGCGCCGATCAAGGCCGAGGTGAACATCGGCATGGAGCCGTTCCTCGGCATCCTCCAGCAGGGCAAGACGCTCGACGACTATCCCTATCTCGCCGCGTCGCGCACCACCCTGTTCGACGAGATCGCCTGGTGGAGCAACGCACTCAAGGCCGCCCGCGCCGCCTGAACCAAGTCGCTGCGGGCGCTACCCCAGCGCTCGCAGCCGCTCGGCGGTGATCGCATCGGCCGGGTAGAAGGCCTCGATCGCCAGCTCGTCGAGCGTCACGTCGAGGGGGGTGCCGAACACGGTGGTGGTGCTGATGAAGCTGAGCTCGCCAAGCGGCGTCGCCAGCCGGAGCGGGATCGCCACGCCGCCGAAATCCTCGGCGTGCCCGGCGCCGTCCGGAAAGGGATAGGCCGCCAGCTCGGCGACCAGCGCGTCCAGCGTCTCGTCACCGGTGGTCATCGCCTGGCGCCGCAGCCGGTCGAGCAGATGCGCCCGCCACTCCGCCAGGTTGCGGATCCGCGGCGCCAGCCCCTCGGGATGCAGGCTCAGCCGCAGCACGTTGACCGGCCCTTCGAGCAGATGCGCCGCGCAGCCCGCGAGCAGGGGCGCCACCGCCGCATTGGCCGCGACGAGATGCCAGTGCCGGTCGATCGCCAGCGCCGGCCAGGGCTCGTGCCCCTTCAGCGCCAGGTCGATCGCCCGCCGCGCCGCCGCCAGCGCCGGATCGTCGAGCGCCCGCTCGGCATAGAGCGGCGCGAATCCCGCCGCGAGCAGCAGCGCATTGCGCTCACGCAACGGCAGTTCGAGCTGGTCGGCGAGCCGAAGCACCATCTCGCGGCTCGGGCGGGTCCGCCCGGTTTCGATGAAGCTGAGGTGCCGGGTCGAGATTTCGGCATCGAACGCCAGGTCCATCTGGCTCAGCCGGCGCCGCCGGCGCCATTCCCTGATCTGGTCGCCCAGGGGGCGGACGGCTGGCTGCACGGGCAATCTCCTTCGCCCCGACCCTGCCCGGATCGCCCGCCGGTTTCCATTACCTCCCGCGTAATCGACCCGGCGCGCCAATCGCGTCAGCCTTGGGGCATCAACCAGCAAGGGAGACCCGTCATGACCAACCCGATCCAGTTCCTCCGCACCGTGCTGACCGTGGATGCGGTCACCTGCCTGGCGATGGGCGCGCTGCTCGTCGCCGCCGCCAGCCCGCTCGCCGGCCTGCTCGACCTGCCGGCGGCTTTGCTGTTCGAGGCGGGGCTGCTGCTCTTCCCTTCGGCGGGGTTCATGCTGTGGGCCGCACGCCACACGGACCGTCTCGAATGGCCGGTGCGCGCCGTCGCCTGGCTCAACCTGGGCTGGACCGCGGCGAGCTTCGCGGTGATCGCGTTACTCATGCCGGGCCTGCTCGGCGCCACCTTCCTCATCGTCCAGGCGCTGGCGGTGGCGGGGCTCGCCGCGCTGGAATTCCACGGCCTGTCGCTGTTCCGCCGCGCCTTCGCCTGACACGAGAAGGGGCCCGGCGTTTCCACCGGGCCCCTTGCCTCCTCTAACCGAGGGTTTAGCGGCAGCGACGGCCGCCATTGTCCTTGTCGATCGCCTGGCCGACTAGGGCACCACCGAGCGCACCAAGCAGGGTGCCGGGGGTGCGATCGCCGTAGCGGTCGATGCTGCGGCCGACCAGGGCACCGGCGACGCCGCCAAGCAGCAGACCGGTGGTACCGTCCGAACGGCGGCAATAGTTGCGGCCGTCGCGCCCACGCCAGGTCGGGCCGTTGTAATAGCCGCGATCATTATAGCCCCGGTCGTAACCGCGGTCGCGATAGTCGCGGGCATAGCGGCCATGATCGCGATATCCGCCATAATAATCCTGCGCGCTCGCAGTCGAAGGCAGGGCGGGAAGGGCAACGGCCATGGCCGCGAGGCCCAGAAGCATCTTCTTCATGTTCTCAACTCCTCTTCTGGCCGGTGCCTGGGCACCGGGGATGAGGCTTTTCTATGCGAGTCGCACTGAGGCGATGCTGAACTGGGTTTGCAGCTGACGTTCACGTAACGAAGGGGCCGGGGAGACGTGGATCGGCCCATCCGGCGGCAAGGTGCCGTAAAAGCCTGCATCACCCGCCGAGTTTCCGCACAGCACCAGCGCCTGGACGTCGAGCATCTCCTCTCCCGGCGGATCGGCCATCGGCCCGGTCTTGAAAACGGAGCCCCCCTCGCGGATCAGGATGTTGCATGCCTTGCGCGCCTTCAGCGCCCGCAGCACGCCCGGAAGCTCGCCGAAAGTCGGGGCGGAAACCATCGGCATCCGCTTCTGCGCCGCCAGCCCGCGCAGATAGGCCGTGGGATCCGCTAGCGGCTTGCCGTCCAGCTGCCATTGGCCGGCCTTCAGGCTGAGCGTCGGCTCGGCGATCGGCATGAGCATGTTCAGCGATTCCAGCCCGACATAGGTGATCTCGGCATTGGCCGCGGTATCGCGGTGCCAGCGCCAGCCAAGGAACAATATGTCCGCCGTCAGCAGGCCAAGGGCTGTCAGCAACAGAATCGCGCGACGGGACATGGCATGACGCTATCATGAAAAAGGCCCTCTTCGCCTGTGACGAAGAGGGCCCTTTCGGATCAGCGATTCCCGGTCCTCAGCCCAAGGCCGCCTTGAGCTTGGCGAAGAAGCCCGTCGCCTGGGGGCATTCGTCTCCGGTCTCGGTCGACCGGAATTCCTCGAGCAGTTCGCGCTGCTTCGCGGTGAGTTTGGTCGGCATCTCGACGACCAGTTCGACGACCAGGTCGCCGCGCCCGCGGCCCTGCAGCACCGGCATGCCGGCGCCGCGCTGGCGCACCTCGCGGCCGCTCTGCGTGCCGGGGGCGATCTTCACGACGTGCTTCTCGCCGTCCAGGCCGGGCAGGACGATCTCGCCGCCCAGCGCCGCGGTGGTGAAGCTGATCGGCGCATGGGCGAACAGGTTGGTGCCCTCGCGCTCGAAGATCGCGTGCTTCTTGACGTGCAGGAAGATGTAGAGGTCGCCCGCCGGCGCGCCGCGCGCACCCGCCTCGCCCTCGCCCTGCAGGCGGATCCGCGTGCCTTCGTCCACGCCGGGCGGCACGTTGATCTTGAGCGTCTTGGTCTTGTCGGTCCGGCCCTCGCCGCGGCAGTCGCGGCACGGCTCGTCGATCGTCTCGCCGGCGCCGTTGCAATGCTGGCAGGCGCGCTCGACCACGAAGAAGCCCTGCTGCGCGCGCACCTTGCCGTGCCCGCCGCAATATTTGCACTGGCTCACCTTGGTGCCCGGCTTGGCGCCGGTGCCCTCGCAGCTGTCGCAATGGCCGGAGACATCGACGGTGATCTCGGTGGTCGTGCCGTCGAACGCGTCCTCGAGCGTGATCTCCATGTCGTAGCGCAGGTCGGCGCCGCGGCGCTGCTGGCGCTGGCCGCCGCGGCCGCCGCCCATGAACTCGCCGAACACGCTTTCGAAGATGTCGCTGAACGCGCCGAAATCGGGCTGCGCGCCGTGGCCGCCACCGCCGCCCATGCCGTTCTTGAAGGCGGCGTGGCCGAAGCGGTCATAGGCCGCGCGCTTCTGGGGATCCTTCAGGCAGTCATAGGCTTCGTTGATCGCCTTGAACTTGGCCTCATGGTCCTTGCACCCGGCATTCTTGTCGGGGTGATATTTGATCGCGAGCTTGCGATAGGCGGACTTGAGGGTGGCCTCGTCCGCGGTGCGCTCGACTTCGAGCAGCTCGTAGAAATCGACTTCGGTGGTCATTTAAAGCACTGGCCCCCGCCTTCACCCGGCATTCCAAACACACTGTCAGGAATGCCGGGAAAAGACATGTAGTTACGCCTTGTTGTCGTCCACCTCGGAGAACTCGGCATCGACGACTTCCTCGCCGCCCGCCTCGTTCCCGGCAGCGGCGCCGGCCTGAGGCGAAGCCTCGGACGCCTGCTGCTTCTCGTAGATCGCCTGGCCGAGCTTCATCGCCACCTGGGCGAGGTTCTGGCTCTTGGCCTGCATGTCGTCGGCGTCGCCGCCGTCGATCGCAGCCTTGGTCTCGGCGACCGCCGCCTCGATCTCCGCCTTCAGCGAGGCGTCGACCTTGTCGCCATTCTCCTGGAGCTGGCGCTCGGTCGTGTGGACCAGGCTCTCGGCGTTGTTCTTCGCCTCGGCCGCGGCACGGCGCTTCTTGTCCTCTTCGGCGAAGCTCTCGGCGTCGCGAACCATCTGCTCGATGTCGCTGTCCGAAAGACCACCCGAGGCCTGGATGCGGATCTGCTGCTCCTTGCCGGTGCCCTTGTCCTTGGCCGACACGTTGACCAGGCCGTTGGCGTCGATGTCGAAGGTCACTTCGATCTGCGGCACGCCGCGCGGCGCCGGCGGGATGCCGACCAGGTCGAACTGGCCGAGCAGCTTGTTGTCCGCCGCCATTTCGCGCTCGCCCTGGAAGACGCGGATGGTCACTGCCTGCTGATTGTCGTCAGCGGTCGAGTACACCTGCGACTTCTTGGTCGGGATCGTCGTGTTGCGGTCGATCATGCGGGTGAACACGCCACCCAGCGTCTCGATGCCCAGCGACAGCGGCGTCACGTCGAGCAGCAGCACGTCCTTGACGTCGCCCTGGAGCACGCCGGCCTGGATCGCCGCGCCGATGGCGACGACTTCGTCCGGGTTCACGCCGGTGTGCGGCTCCTTGCCGAAGAACTCCTTCACGATCTGGCGGACCTTCGGCATGCGGGTCATGCCGCCGACCAGCACCACTTCGTCGATCGCCGAGCCCTTGACGCCGGCATCGGCCAGCGCCTTGCGGCACGGCTCGAGCGTGCGCTGGATCAGGTCCTCGACGAGGCGCTCCAGCTCGGCGCGGTTGATCGTCTTCACCAGGTGCTTCGGCCCGTTGGCGTCGGCGGTGATGAAGGGCAGGTTCACTTCGGTGGTCTGCGCGCTCGAAAGCTCGATCTTCGCCTTCTCGGCGGCTTCCTTCAGACGCTGGAGAGCCAGCTTGTCCTTGGTCAGGTCGATGCCTTCGGCCTTCTTGAAGTCGTCGGCCAGGAACTGCACCAGCTTGGCGTCGAAGTCCTCGCCGCCCAGGAAGGTGTCGCCATTGGTCGCCTTAACCTCGAACACGCCGTCGCCGATCTCGAGCACCGAGATGTCGAACGTGCCGCCGCCAAGGTCATAGACCGCGATCGTCTTGCCGTCGTTCTTCTCGAGGCCATAGGCGAGCGCAGCCGCCGTCGGCTCGTTGATGATGCGCAGCACTTCGAGGCCCGCGATCTTGCCGGCGTCCTTGGTCGCCTGGCGCTGCGCGTCGTTGAAGTACGCCGGAACCGTGATCACGGCCTGCGAGACGTTCTCGCCGAGATAGGCCTCGGCGGTTTCCTTCATCTTCTGCAGGATGAAGGCCGAGATCTGCGACGGGCTGTAATCCTCGCCACCTGCCTGCACCCAGGCGTCTCCGTTGGAGCCGCGCACGATGGTGTAGGGCACCAGCTCGGTGTCCTTCTTGGTGACGGGGTCGTCGAAACGGCGGCCGATCAGGCGCTTCACCGCGAAAACCGTGTTGTCCGGATTGGTCACCGCCTGGCGCTTCGCCGGCTGACCGATCAGGCGCTCGCCGTCCTTGGCGAAGGCGACGATCGAAGGCGTGGTACGCGCACCTTCCACATTCTCGATGACCTTGGGCTTGCCGCCCTCCATCACTGCAACGCAGCTGTTGGTCGTCCCCAGGTCGATACCGATAACTTTAGCCATGGTCCCTCGTTGGCCCCCAGTAAAATTCAAACACTTGGCCCCCAACGCCCCTGCTAGGAGGCAGCGCGGAGAACCGATCACGCCGCCGGATATAGGTGCGCTGGCGCTTGCCGCAAGAAGCAGGGCCTTCTACGGGCATTCCCGAAATGGGAGTATGGCGAATGCGGCGGTTTTCAGCGATCGTTACGGTGGCGGCACTTTCCGCCTGTGCGCCCAAGGGTGAGCTTTCCGCGAGCAATGCCTGGGTTCGCCTGCCCGCCGTCGCCGGCCAGCCGGGTGCCGCCTATTTCACCGTGCAGGGCGGCGCGACCGCGGACACGCTGCTCGCCGTCTCCACGCACGCCGCTTTGAAGGCCGAACTGCACGAGAGCATGAAGGGCGATCACGGCATGATGGCGATGGCGCCGCTGAAGGACGTCGCCGTCCCCGCCGGCGGCAAGCTCGAGTTCGCCCCTGGCGGCCGCCATGTGATGCTCCACTCGATCGGCCCGGCGGTGAAGCCCGGCCAGAAGATCCCGATCACCCTGTCCTTCGCCAGCGGCAAGACGCTGCAGGTGGAGGCGAAGGTGGTCGGAGCAGGCGATCCGCCCCCCGGCAACTGAGCCCGGATCATGAACGGCAGGACAGGTAAGCATCTGTAGTTACACGGATGCGTAGTTCGCCGTAACTCTCTGGCAACCATTTCTTCCCCATATGGTGCGAAGCCCGGAAGACTGGGTGACCCGCGTCGGGTTGCGGGTCCGGAGTGGTCGCGCGTGAAACAGCATCGGCAATCATCGCGGTTCATGACCCGCCTCGCGCGGGACCCTCGCGGCAACACCCTTGCGATCATGGCGGCGATGCTGATTCCACTCGCGGGTTTCTGCGGCGTCGCGATCGATACCGCACGTCTCTATGTCGTGAAGACCCGGCTCCAGCAGGCCTGCGACGCGGGCGTGCTCGCCGGCCGCAAGTTCATGACCGACACCTCGACGAGCAACACCACGCTCGATTCGACCGCGTCGGCTCGCGCCCAGGAATTCTTCAAGAACAACTTCAACACCGGCTGGTTCAGGACCGCCAGCGCCACCTTCACCGCAACCAAGACCGTGGACGCCCAGGTCGCCGGCACCGCCCAGTCGGCCGTGCCGATGACGATCATGGCGATGTTCGGCATGCCCAGCCAGACGATCACCGTCACCTGCGAAGCCCGGTTCGACGTCGCCGACACCGATGTGATGTTCGTGCTCGACACCACCGGCTCGATGGCCTGCCTGCCGCAGGACAGCGACTCCACCTGCAACAGCTATGTCGGCGCGAACACCGCCAAATCCTATTCCCGCCCGGCCGACGGCACTGCCAGCGGCAATCTCAGCGTCGCCGGCTATCCCGGTAGCACGGCCTATTATGTGCCGGAGAATAGCGGCGGCTCGCGCATCGCGGCGCTGCGCACGGCGGTGCTCAACTTCTACGACACGATGGCGGCGTCGGCGGACCCGACCACCCATATCCGCTATGGCTTCGTCACCTACACTTCGACGGTGAATGCCGGCCGGGCGATCATGGACCTGTCCCCTGCCTATATGGTCGGCGGCTCGGGCAGCGCGAACAGCAACTGGAGCTATGAATCGCGCAAGGCGACCGGCAGCTACACCAACAGCAAGCCCAATTTCGATTACAACACCTTCAGCCTCGACGTCCGCAACTATGTCGCGGGCAATTCCGTCACTGATCCCAGCAAGATCGACGGCACGGTGAATCGCTGGGCCGGCTGCATCGAGGAGCGCAAGACCACTGCCGGCACGATGAGCTTCAACCAGGCTGCCCTGCCGGCCGATCTCGATCCCGATCTGGTACCCAATTCGAACATCGATACCCAGTGGAAGCCGATGTGGCCGGAGGTCTTCTACGCCCGCTGGAACTATGGCAGCCGCAACCCCGCCTTGAATACCAACGACACGTCGAGCCACCCGAATATCGGCAGCGCGTCCTACATGCAGCTCGGCTATGTCTCGTGCGGCAAGCCGGTGTCTCGCCTCGCCGAAATGACCAAGACCCAGGTGTCGAACTACGTCAACGCCACCGATTTCCGCCCGCTCGGCGGCACCTATCACGATACCGGCATGATCTGGGGCACTCGCATGCTCTCGCCGTCGGGGCCGTTCAAGAACGATACCAAGGCCTGGCCGAACCGGCCGGAGCCGAACCGCGTGATCGTGTTCCTCACCGATGGCGACATGTCGCCGAGCCTCAACGTCTACGGCATGTACGCCAATGAATATTATGATCGCTTGGTCAGCGGCGGCGACACCGGCAATCTGAAGGCCTATCACAACGCCCGCTTCCTCGCCGCGTGCGCGGCTGCCAAGGCGCGCAACATCCAGGTGTGGACCGTCGCGATCGACAGCTCGGCGACGGACGAGATGAAGGCCTGCGCCACCACCCCCAGCCAGGCGCTCGCCACCACCTCGGGCACCGGCCTGTCCACTGCCTTCGCGTCGATCGCCAAGCAGGTGGCGATGCTGCGCGTGTCGAAATGATGCGCGCGCCTCTCCTCCTTCGGCGCCTCGCCCGCGATGGCCGCGGCGCCACGGCCGTCGAGTTCGCGCTGGTGACGCCGGTGATGCTCGTGCTGCTGATGGGCATGTGCGAGCTCGGCTACCAGGCCTATGTCCAGTCGGTGGTCACCGGCGCGGTGCAGAAGGCCGGGCGCGACAGCGGCATCCAGGGCGCCACGCCCGCCACGATCGACGCGCGCGTGCTCTCGCAGATCAAGTCGGCGGCGCCGAGCGCAGTCTTTGCCGACGGCTATCCCACCCGGAAGAGCTACACGACGTTCAGCGCGATCGCGCCCGAGCCGTTCGTCGATACCAACGGCAACGGCAAGCGCGACGCCGGCGAATGCTACACCGACGTCAACGACAACAAGCAATGGGATGCAGATGCCGGCCGCTCCGGCCAGGGCGGCGCCAACGACGTCACCGTCTACACCGCCTCGATCACCTATGGCCGGCTGTTCCCGGTGGTGAAGCTGCTCGGCTGGTCGGGCACCGCGACGCTCAGCTCCACCACCACGCTGATGAACCAGCCCTACGCCACCCAGAACATCCCTTCGCCGAAGACGATCTGCACATGATCCGCCTGCCCGTCCCCGCGCTGCTCCGCCGCCTCGCCCCCGCCAGTTCGGGCGTGGCGATGCTCGAATTCGCACTCGCGCTGCCGGTGGTGCTGGTGCTCGGCTGCTACGGCGTCGAGACCGCCAACCTCGCCATCGCCAATCTGCGCGTCAGCCAGCTCGCCTCGAACCTGGCCGACAACGGCTCGCGCCTCGGCCTGATGAGCAGCTCCAGCTCGGTCGTCCAGCTGCGCGAGATCGACATCAACAACGCGCTCCAGGCCACTCGCCTGCAGGGCGACGCGATCGATATCGGCACCAATGGCCGGGTGATCCTGTCCAGCCTCGAATATGTCCAGCAGAGCTATGACACCGCGCCGGTGATGCGCATCCACTGGCAGCGCTGCTTCGGGATGAAGAGCGGCACCGGCTATGATTCGAGCTACGGCACCACCGGCGTCTCGGCCGGGACCGACGCGACCAAGGCCAATGCCGGCACCACCGTCGCGGGGATGGGCGATCCCGGCGCGGTCGTCACCGCGCCCAGCGGCTCGGCGCTGATCTTCGTCGAGGTGAACTACAATTATCAGCCGCTGTTCGGCTCCACCTTCATGAGCCCGAGCCGGCTCCACTATGTCGCCTCGTTCATCGTCCGCGACCGGCGCGACTTCGCCCAGCTCTACAACCCCTCCCCCGCCGCGACCCGCTCGACCTGCGACAAATATACGACGTGAGTTGCCGCAGCGGCGATCCGCGCTATCCTCTCCCGACATTGCCGTGGGGAGTGCCCGAATGCCGCAAGTCCTGGACCGTTTCCGTTCCTCCACGCTCGGCTGGCTGATCGGCACGCTCGCCGGCTGGGGCACCTGCTTCCTGTTCCTGCTCGGGCTGGTCGGCACCTTCTACTTCCTGGCGCAGGGCATTCTGGTCGGCGCGGCCTGGGTCGCCCCGCTGCTGCTCGCCGTCGCGATCGTGGTGCTGATCCTCAAATGGTTCGAGAATCTCGGCATCGCCTACGAGATCACCGAAGACCGGCTGATCCTGCACAAGGGCATCCTCCAGAAGTCGATCGACGAGATCGAGCTCTACCGGGTGAAGGACGTCCGCATCGACTTCTCGATCGTCAACCAGCTGGCCGATATCGGCACGATCAGCATCGCCTCGTCCGACGAGACGACGCGCGAGGCACCGCTGGTGATCCGTGACGTCGCCCGGGCCCGCGTCCGCCGCGAGAAACTGCGCGAGCTGGTCAACACCGCCCGCCGCAACCGCGGCGTCCGTGAGATCGACATGGTCCACGAGGATCTCGGCGAGCCGCCGGTGGTCTGAGCCAGCAGGCATGCATTCGACGCTCTACTGGATCGATGCGCCCGCCCCGCTACGACTGGCGATCATGGCCCGGCCGCGCGCCGGCGACTGGCTGGAAGACGAAGTCGCGCACTGGCAGCGCTCGGGCGTCGGCATCGTCGTCTCGCTGCTCGAGCCCGCGGAAGTCGAAGACCTCGAACTGCAGCGCGAAGCTACGCTCTGCGCGGAAAGCGGCATCGATTTCCGCAGCTTCCCGATCCCCGATCGCGGACTTCCCGACAGTGCCAGCGAAGCTCTGCGTTTCGTCACCTCCGTCACAGCTGCCGGCAAACCGGTCGCTATTCATTGCCGCGCGGGGATAGGCCGGTCCTCGCTGATGGCGGCCGCGATGCTCGTCGGCGACGGCATGGAACCAGCGGCGGCCCTAGCCGCGATCAGTGCAGCACGGGGTTTGCCAATTCCCGATACCGAAGCCCAGCGTGACTGGGTGCTGGCACTCGGGCACAGCATGGAGACCGGCCGGCATGGCTGAAAAGGACGATGCCGAGCATCCCATTCCTCCCGAATGGCGCCCTTTGCTCACCAATGTGGTCGCGGCGTTTGTCGAAGGCGATTACGGCCTGCAGCGCGGCATCAAAAATGTGTCCCCGGTCGATGCCGAGACAGCGGAGTGGATCGCGGAATCGATCGCCGCCTATGGCGCGCCGCTGGCGCCACTGGATCCGGCCGTGTGGGAAAGGTCGTGCTGCAGCTGGGACCCGGCGAATGACCATTGGCGGCTGCTCGTCGATCTGACGACCGTAACCGAGCCGGTAAGCGATCTCGTGCTTCACGCCCGGCTGTCGGACACCGATCCGCCGATGCTCGCAATCTATGCGGTGTACGTGCCCTGAGGGCTTCCCTCACCGCTTCTCCAGCACCGCCAGCCGGCGCCCGATGATCGCGGTCTGCACGACGAACAGCGTGATCAGGATCGCCGCGATCGCGCCCACAAAGGTATCGAACGCCGGCACCGGGCCGATATGGTCGCGGCCGGGTCCGACGATCAGCATCGCCACCGTCATCGCGATCAGCATCAGCCGCAGCTCGGTCGGGCCTGCGGCGACATAGGACAGCCGCAGCTCGCCCGTCACCCGAGCGGAGAGGAAGGCGTGCACCGACATCAGCAGATAGCCCGCCAGCGCGATCATCGCGATGTCCATCGTCACGAAGGGCGACAGCCCGATCCCCGCGACGATCATCAGGTTCGCCAGCCCGTCGCAGCTATGGTCGATGAAATAGCCATAGGAGGGCCGCTCGATCTTGCGGAACCGCGCCAGGCTGCCGTCCATCGAATCCCCGAACCACTGCACCGCATAGCCCGCCAAAGTCAGCAGCAGCCAGGAGGAGGAGAGGTTGCTCGCGACATAGCCGACAAAGACCAGGAAGGCACCGACCATCCCGAGCGCGGTGAGCCGGTCGGGCGTCACCGAGGCAGGCATTTTCGAGCAGAGCCAGATCAGCAGGCGGCGTTCGTGCCGTGCCAGCCAGTTTGCCTGAATCCGCGTGAGGGCGGCGCCGTCGCCGGGGGGAGTCGTCATGGGGCGCTATGGGGCATGCGCGGAGCCCCGGCAATCGAATAGTCGTAACAGAATCGTCACACGCCTCGAATGCGGGACGGGCCGTTGCCTAGCGTCCCACAGCGACCTCCCGCGTCACCCCGATCGCCTCCAGGAAGGCGTGATCATGGCTCACCACCAGTAGTGCCCCGTCATAGCCGGCCAGTGCCGCCTCCAGCACTTCGATCGACTCCATGTCGAGATGATTGGTCGGTTCGTCGAGCAGCAGCAATTGCGGCACGTCCGCGCCACCCAGCACACAGGCCAGCCCCGCACGCAGCCGCTCCCCGCCGCTCAGGTCGCGGACCAGTTTCAGCGCATCCCGGTTTCGGAAGGCGAAGCGCGCGCAGGCGGCATGGGCCTCGCGCTCGGTAGCGCCGGCATGCAGCCGCCGGAAATTCCCCAGCACCGAAGCCTCGGGATCGAGCAGCCCGACATGCTGGTCGAGCATCGCCACCCGCCCCTCGGCCCGCCGCGCCGCGCCGCTCGTCGGGACCAGCTCCCCCGCCGCCAGCCGCAACAGGCTGGTCTTGCCCGCGCCATTGGGCCCGGTCACCGCCACCCGCTCGGGTCCTATGATCTCGAACCGCCACGGCCCGAACACGCGATCTCCGCGCACCAGCGCCGCATCCTCGAAGGCGAGCAGCCGGCGATTGGCCGGCAGCCCGGTCGGCGGCAGGTCGATGGTGAGCGGGGTGATCACCTCCACCGCCTCGCGCGCCGCCGCCAGCCGCGCCTCGGCATCGCCGACCAGCCGCTCGCCCACGCTCGCCCCGCGCCCGGCGGAGTTCTCCGCCCGCTCCTTCTGCCGCCCGAGCAGGATCTTCGGCGCCGATCCGCTCGCCGCATAGGCACGCCCCGCCCGGTCGCGCCGCGCCTGGCGTTCCTGCGCCCGCTGCGCCCCCGCCTCGGCGCCGCGCAGCGCATCGCCCGCCCGCTCGACTTCGGCCGCCGCCCGCCCACGCTCGGCCTCGCGCGCTTCCGCGAAGCCTGACCAGCCGCCGCCGAACGCCCGCGCGCCCAGCGGGGTCAGCTCGACGATCCGGTCCATATGCTCGAGCAGCGCCCGGTCATGGCTGGCGACGAGCACCCCGCCACGCCAGCCGTCGATCAGCGCCATCACCGCGGCGCGGCCCTCGGCATCGAGATTGTTGGTCGGCTCGTCGAGCAGCAGCAGGTCGGGCGCGTCGATCCGCAGTCGGGCGACCCCCACCCGGGTCCGCTCCCCGCCCGACAGCGTCGCCACCAGCCGGTCGAGCGCCATGTCCGCCAGCCCGGCCTCGGCCAGCGCCGCGACCACCCGCTCCTCCAGCGTCCAGTCAGCCTCGGCCAGGTCCTCCTCGTCGCCCTCGCCCGCCAGCACCCGCGCCAGCCGTTCGAGCCCCGCGCGCACGCCGAGCACTTCGTCGACCCGCCAAGCGTCCGGCCATGCCTGGCGCAGCACGCCGACCGAGCCGGAGCGCGCAACACTCCCACCCGCGGGCGCGATCTCGCCCGCGACGATCCGCAACAGGGTCGACTTGCCCGAGCCGTTGCGCCCAACCAGCCCGGTGCGTTCCCGCCCCAGCGCCAGCGTCAGGTCATGAAAAAGCGGCCGGCCCTCAGGCGTGGCGGCGGAAAGCGAATCCAGGGTTACGAAGGACATGAGGCACCTGCGGGCAGAACGAGACGATCGGGCGAACGATGGTCTTTTCCTGGCGCATGATGGCTAACTCCCTGGGAATGCTGGAACCCGCTATCTGGCGAGGCCGCACGGGAATGGCAAGCGTCACTGCTTGCCGGTCAGCACCTCGCCCGGCCGGGCGGGATCGTAAAAGGCATAGGTGAAATAGGTCCTGGCCTCGTGTGGCTGCTCGCGCTTGGCGAGCCAGGCGCGCGCCGCCTCCATCCATTGCGGCGGCACCGGCACGTCCACCGCATCGGTGCTCCCGCTCTCCGCATCGATCACCTTGGAGAGCTTGACCTCGACCAGCCTGCCCTCGGCGTCCACGGTCACCGCCAGGACCACCGCATAGCGATGCGGAACGGCGGCAGCGCTCACGGCAGGGGCGGCGAGCAGGGCGATCGGAAGAAGCCAGCGCATGCCCGAAGTCTATCCGCGCCACCGTGACTCGCCCGTGACAAATGCCGCCGTCACGGCCATTTCTTGCGCATGACCGCCTCCCGCCCGCTCACCCAAGGCGAAGCCGAGCTCGCCCGCGCGGTGTTCGGCGACGCGCTCGATCCCGCCCGCGCCGCGGTCGCCAATCGCAAATGGGCGTTCTTCCAGCCGAAGAACACCACCATGGCGCCGCTCGGCACGATCCATTTCAACCCGGCCTCGGGCCTGTACCGCGACGATTTCGCCACCGCCCCGCTCGCCCTGCAGGGGCTGTTCGTCCACGAGCTGGTCCATGTCTGGCAGCACCAGTCGGGCATCTTCCTGCCGCTCCAGCGCCACCCGTTCTGCCGCTATGGCTATGCGATCGAGCCCGGCCGGCCCTTCGCGCGCTACGGGATCGAGCAGCAGGCCGAGATCGTCCGCCACGCCTTCCTGCTGCGAAGCGGCGCGGAGCTGCCCGGCGCCCCGCCGCTCGCCACCTATGAGGCGCTGCTGCCCTTCCGCGCCGCCTGACAATTGGGATGGCCCGATTGTTCGGCTGCTCCCCGGCGAAGGCCGGGGCCCAGCTGCAATGCCGCACGAGAGTCTCCCGCGCCGTCGATACGGTGTCGAACCTGGACCCCGGCCTTCGCCGGGGAACCCGGAGGGCTATACGCTGCCCCCTATTGCGGCGTCTCGGCCGAGACCCGGGCCTTGGGCGCGGGGGGCGGCGTGTAGCTCGGCCGCGACGGCGCGGGACTGGCGGCAGGCGGGTTGGGCCGGCTCCATCCGCCTTCGGGACGCGAAGGGCGTGACGGTGCGGGCGCCGCACCGCCGGCCGGTGGGACAGGCCGCTGCCAGCCGCCTTCGGGACGCACCGGCCGCGGCGCCGGCGACGCATTGCCCGAGCCGGACGGGTTCGGACGGCTCCAGCCGCCTTCCGGCCGCACCGGTCGAGGCGGCGCCGAGACATCGCCCGAACCCGGCGAACCCGGCCGGTTCCAGCCACCTTCCGGCCGCACGGGACGCGACGGCGCGGACGCATCGCCCGAGCCCGGCCGGTTCCAGCCACCCTCCGGCCGCACGGGGCGCGGCGGGGCGGACACGTCACCGGTGCCGGGTTGGGTCGGGCGATTCCAGCCGCCGGCGGGCCGGGGTGGGCGCGACCAGCCCGGACGCGGCGGCGGCGCCTCTCCCGTAACCGGCGGCGTCACCACCGGCGGCACCGGTGTCGGAGTGGTGCCCGTTCCGCCCTGCACCGGCGGCCTCGGTCGGCCCCAGCCGTTCCAACTACCGCCATTGCCATCGGGGCGGGGGCCTGGCGGGCGTGTGCCCGGCACCGAGGGACCGTCACCCGGCGCTGTGCCGGGCATGCCGGGGCGGCCGACCCAGGGCCGGGGCGAGCCACCCGGATTGCCGTTCCACGGGCGCGTGACCGGCGGCCGGTTCGGCCCGGTCGAGCCGTCCGGCGTCGTCCCCGGCCCACCCGGATTCGGCGGCGGATTGTCGGTGCCCGGCGAACCCGGCCTGCCGGGGCGTCCCGGCCTGCCTGCCCAACCGCCGGCGCCCCAGCCCGAGCCCGGCTGGGGCGGGCGGCCGGTCCCCGGACGATCGGGCCGGCCCGGGCGATGGAAGCGGCCCGGCGGCGGCCCCTGGAAGCCGCCCTCGCGCCAGTGGCGGAAGCGCTCGGCCATTTCGCGGCGGCGGCGCTGCTCGGAATCGAACCGGTGGCGCCAGATCGCCGACTGGTTGCCGGCGCGATACCGCGCCCAGCCCGGATAGCGACTGCGGCCGCTGTCCCAGACCTGGATGAAGCTGAAGATATAGGGGCTGGCGTCGATCCAGGCGTCGGTGTCGACCGGGCGATAGTCGCGCCCGTTCAGCGCGTCGCGCAGCTGCAGCGCGCGCTCGTACAGGTCGCCGGCCGGATCGTCATAATCGCCGAACTCGCTGCGCGGCGCGGCCTCGCCATCGGCGTCATAGACCATCGCCAGCCGGCCGTCCTCATAGGCGAAGCTCATCCCCGGCTCGACCGCCAGGAACGGCCCGCGCGCGCCCGGCGCGAAATAATAGCTGCGGATCCCGCCCTGCTCGCCGGCATCCTCGACGATGATCGTGTAGCCGTCGGCGGTCTGCCAGGCCCAGGGCTCGGCACCCTCGAAGGAAAAGGCGAAGTCGGGCGGCGCATCGCCGATCGCGTCCCACAGCGTGTCGGCGCGGTCGATCCATTGATAATCGTCCGCCGATTGCTGCGCGGCCTGCCCCGCCACCGCCTTGGCCGCCGGTAGCGCAGCCGCCATCGCCGCCCCGGGCAGCGCCAGCGCCGCGCCGGTCAGCATCGTCAGCCGGATCATCCTCTCGAACCGCATCGCCCTGCTCCCTCCTGCATGATGCCGCAAATTTCCGCCTTCGCCGCTGAACGGCGTGTGAAATATGTATGCAGCTTTGCGAAAGGAATCCCGGCCAGCACCGGCGGCTCCGCTCGCACTGCCCGTCCAACTGGCACTTCTGCCCCGGCGTTCCTACATCCCACTAGAAACCCCACAAGAACAAAGCTAGAACCCCCGGCATGGCACTTACCACCATCTCCGTCCGCGGCGCGCGCGAGCACAATCTCAAGGGCGTGGACGTCGACATCCCGCGCGATACGCTCACGGTGATCACCGGCCTCTCCGGCTCGGGCAAATCCTCGCTCGCCTTCGACACCATCTATGCCGAGGGCCAGCGCCGCTATGTCGAGTCGCTCTCGGCCTATGCGCGCCAGTTCCTCGAGCTGATGCAGAAGCCCGACGTCGACCATATCGAGGGCCTGTCGCCCGCCATCTCGATCGAGCAGAAGACGACCTCGCGCAACCCGCGCTCGACGGTCGCCACGGTCACCGAGATCTATGATTACATGCGCCTGCTCTGGGCGCGCGTCGGCGTGCCTTACTCCCCGGTCACCGGCCTGCCGATCAGCGCGCAGACCGTCAGCCAGATGGTGGACCGCGTCCTCGCGCTGCCCGAGGGCACCCGCCTGCTCCTCCTCGCCCCGGTCGTCCGCGGCCGCAAGGGCGAGTACAAGAAGGAGCTCGCCGAATGGCAGCGCGCCGGCTTCCAGCGCGTCCGCATCGACGGCGAGACCTATCTGATCGAGGAGGCCCCCGCCCTCGACAAGAAGTACAAGCACGACATCGAAGTGGTGGTCGACCGCCTCGTCGTGTCCGACAGCATCGGCACCCGCCTGGCGGAATCGTTCGAGACCGCGCTCAAGCTCGCCGAGGGGCTGGCCTATGTCGACCTGGTCGACACGACCGTGGCCGAGCTCGCGGGCAATCGCGTCCAGGAGGCGCGCGCCGAGTTCAACGTCACCGGCGGCGCGATGAAGGGCACCGGCATCCCCGACAACCGCATCGTCTTCTCCGAGAAGTTCGCCTGCCCGGTCAGCGGCTTCACCATCCCCGAGATCGAGCCCCGCCTCTTCTCGTTCAACGCCCCCCAGGGCGCCTGCCCGGCGTGCGACGGCCTAGGCGAGAAGCTGGTGTTCGACGAGGACCTGGTCGTCCCCAACCACGACCTGACGATCAAGAAGGGCGCGATCGTGCCCTGGGCCAAGTCCAACCCGCCCTCGCCCTATTACATGCAGGTGCTGGGCTCTCTCGCCCGCGAGTTCGGCTTCAGCCTCGACACGCCCTGGCGCGACCTGCCGGGCGAGGTCCAGCTGATCATCCTCCACGGCACCGGCGGCAAGCCGGTCACCCTCACCTTCGTCGACGGCAAGAAGTCGTACGACGTGAAGAAGCCGTTCGAGGGCGTGATCGGCAACCTCAACCGCCGCATGCTGCAGACCGAGTCCGCCTGGATGCGCGAGGAGCTGGCCAAGTACCAGGCCGCGCACCCCTGCGAAGTCTGCCACGGCGCCCGCCTCAAGCCCGAGGCGCTCGCGGTCAAGATCGCCGGCGAGGACATCAGCCACGCCACCCGCCTCTCGGTGGTCGACGCGCTCGCCTGGTTCGAGAAGCTGCCCGGCACGCTCACCCCGCAGCAGAAGGAGATCGCCCGCGCGATCCTCAAGGAGATCGACGAGCGGCTCGGCTTCCTCAACAATGTCGGCCTCGACTATCTCAACCTCAACCGCACCTCGGGCACCCTGTCCGGCGGCGAGAGCCAGCGCATCCGCCTCGCCAGCCAGATCGGCAGCGGCCTGTCGGGCGTGCTCTACGTGCTCGACGAGCCGAGCATCGGCCTCCACCAGCGCGACAACGACATGCTGCTCGCCACCCTCAAGCGGCTGCGCGACCTCGGCAACACCGTGCTGGTCGTCGAGCATGACGAGGACGCAATCCGCACCGCCGACTATATCCTCGACATGGGGCCTGGCGCCGGCGTCCATGGCGGCGAGATCGTCGCGCGCGGCACGCTGGACGAGATCCTCAGCACCACCGGCTCGGTGACCGCCGACTATCTCAACGGCACCCGCGAGGTCCCCGTGCCGGCCAAGCGCCGCAAGGGCACCGGCAAGAAGCTCACGGTCGAGAACGCCACCGCCAACAACCTGCGCGGAGTCACCGCGAGCATCCCGCTCGGCACCTTCACCTGCATCACCGGCGTCTCGGGCTCGGGCAAGTCGAGCTTCACGATCGACACGCTCTATGCCGCCGCCGCGCGCCAGCTCAACGGCGCCCGCCTGCTCGCCGGCAAGCACGACCGGATCACCGGCCTGCAGCATCTCGACAAGGTGATCGACATCGACCAGTCGCCGATCGGCCGCACCCCGCGCTCGAACCCGGCGACCTACACCGGCGCCTTCACCAGCATCCGCGACTGGTTCGCCGGCCTGCCCGAGGCGCAGGCACGCGGCTACAAGCCGGGCCGCTTCAGCTTCAACGTCAAGGGTGGCCGCTGCGAGGCGTGCCAGGGCGACGGCGTGCTCAAGATCGAGATGCACTTCCTGCCCGACGTCTATGTCACCTGCGACGTCTGCCACGGCCAGCGCTACAATCGCGAGACCCTGGAAGTGAAGTTCAAGGGCAAGAGCATCGCCGACGTGCTCGACATGACGGTCGAGGACGCGGTCGAGTTCTTCAAGGCGGTCCCACCGATCCGCGACAAGATGGCGATGCTCGCCGAAGTCGGCCTGGGATACGTCAAGGTCGGCCAGCAGGCGACGACGCTCTCGGGCGGCGAGGCGCAGCGCGTCAAGCTCGCCAAGGAACTCGCCCGCCGCGCCACCGGCAACACGCTCTACATCCTCGACGAACCCACGACCGGCCTCCATTTCGAGGACGTCCGCAAGCTGCTCGAAGTGCTCCACGCGCTGGTCGAGCAGGGCAACACCGTGGTGGTGATCGAGCACAATCTCGACGTCATCAAGACCGCCGACTGGATTTTGGATCTAGGCCCGGAGGGCGGCGTCAAGGGCGGCGAGATCGTCGCCCAGGGCACACCGGAAGACGTGGTGAAGGAACCGCGCAGCTATACGGGGAAGTATCTCGCGCCGCTGCTGGGGAAGCGTGCGGCTGGGGAGAGCGTGGCGGCGGAGTGAGGTGAACGCCCACCCTAAGGAGGCCGCCATTTGAGTGAATGTTTAAAGCGCGTATTTTAAATATTGCCTAGTTCAACAAGCGAACTAGGCAAGCCTTAGTTTCAAATTCTCTGAATTAGTAAACCTCTTAGCCCGATCACTTGGGCGCTCAATCGGGGTCGCGAGCGAAGCGATCGATGTTATGAGTTTAATTTTATCGGCGGTGCTGGCCCAATTAATTAACTCCGCTCCTTGGTGAGCAGCGGCATCTAAGCAGGAACGCGCCGCATTCTCGACAGCGCTTGATGCCTCGTAAATTAAGCGAGCCTTGGTATCATTTTCACCGAAGTTTATCCGAGCTTGCTCCAAAACAAGGGCGGACACAGCGATGTCCGAAACGGCCTTCCGAGCTGTCATCTGCGCAGACGAGATATCGACGGTTTCAAATACATGCATGCGGCCATTTTTAAGCACCAAGTCCGCCGTTAATCCTTCAGCCAACGGCAAGTTCTGCACTACGCGGTGAGATGCGAGCCCCTCTCCAGTCCGAGCCAAGATTCTCTCTTCACGCAAAGCGCGCTTTAGCTGGGTCAAAACCTTCGATCGCTTAGCGCGAGCTACGATCGGCGCGGGTTCAGGATTGATTATACTCTCAAAAATCGCATCTAGGCGTGCTTCATATTCCTTCTCGTTCGAGCAGGTGAAGGTCCCCAGCCTCGACATGGTAAGCGGACCAACTCTACCGATTGCTGACCATCTAGCTTCGGCATCGTAGATGCCAGAATTGCGGACCTCGATATCGCGCGTGGAAATGGCTTCCGCTAATTCACGAACGGCGAACTGATCCAAGGATGCAGAGATCACCCGTATCTTATCAAAACGTCGCGGCAAGCGAACGTCGATCGCGTCATTTGAGAATACGACAGCCCCAACGTTCACGCGTTCGTCGCGCACGCCTTCGGGAGAAAGGCGCACCACGGCAAACTTAAACGATTGAACCATCCTCAAGCCCCTTGCGCAGTAGCTCGACCCTAGCGGTCCAGCCGCCGTTTCCGCAATATGCAAGAAGCTCGTCGCTCAAACTCTGAGAGAGCCAATGCGTTGGCATTTGGTTGAGCATATTCGCTATTTGCTCGACCGTTATCAAACCAATCCTGTCGACGACCGTAAGCGCGGCACTCAAATCAAATCCATGGCGTTCACGCAACGCGACCCAAGCCTGGGCACTGGTCGTTTCTCCGTTGAAAAAACCGTTCCAAGGCCACTGCCAGAAAAAGGAACGAGCATAATCCAAAGCAAGAAGCTGCCGATCATCACCACCGCCAGCGACCAGAAAATTTCCTACGTGCCGATCTACGTTGTTGATGAAAAGGTCGAGCGCATGGATTCCAGAGAGAGCCGCGCACAAGCCCGGAGCCGAACTGCCCAGCTCTATCATTGTGTAGCGCTCAAGGTAGAGAATGGTCTCGGCCTGCTTCGAAGCCCCATCGACCGCCTCCGAGCCAAAGGCAATGTCGCCATCGTTTGTTTGTATGAAATCGCACCTTGGAGTGGGAACGCCCACTAAATCCGCAATTCGGTATGCCAGCCACTCGCTGGCACGCAACGCACGATCGCCCCGATCAACCTTGAGATAATACCTACGGCGATTATCGGCTTGGACGAAGGCCCAAACTTCTTTCCCTTCCGGTACAGGAAATTCGAAGAGTGTCTTGCGGGGAAAGAGAACAAGCTGCTCCGCGGGAATCGCTGGCGGCCGACCACGGAACGTGATCGGGTCAGTCCATCCCTTCATGAGCACCGGCTTCGCCACGCCACTACACCTTGGGTTTTACGCGATCACACCATACTATATTTTGTATTTAATGCGGAGTCACTAGTTCAGTTGCTTTGCCTGGCACTGTAACAGACCGAGTGCCAAGGGCAAGGAACAAAACGCGGCCATTTTCCAATCCAGCTAATTGACCCGTTCGGGTTCTTGGTTTGGTTCCCGCGAAGTCGTCGAGCCAATCTGGTGCGAACCTACCCTCTCCATTCCGGACACATCCCACCGCCCGCGCCTTCCCCCGCCATCCCCGAACCGTTATATTCCCCTCATGGCAAAGCTCTCGCCCATCGTCTCGGAATTCGCCTCCACGGAGGAGGAGGCGGCGCATGATGCCTGGGTTCGCGCCAAGGTGGAGAAGGCGCTCGCCTCCACCGCGCCGCGCATCCCGCATGAAGAAGTAATGGCAAAAGTCCAGGCGATCCTAGACCGGCACAAGTGACGCTGCCGGTCGTCTGGGACGCGGCGGCCGAAGCGAGCCTAATTGAGATTTTCGACTATATCGCCCCGCGCAACAAGGCGGCGGCCCTGCGCTTGTACGCAGCGCTCAAGCACGCGGCAGATCGCCTGCCCGGGCATCCGGAACTTCATCGCCCGGGCCGCATTCCCGGCACCCGCGAGGCGGTCGTCCACCCCAACTACATCCTGATCTATCGCGTCACGGCGAGCGCCATCGAAGTGCTGGCGATCATCCACGCCCGCCAGCTTTACCCATAACCCCGCCGCGGCAAAGCCGCGCCGTCGGTCGGCGCCCGCAGCGCCGCCGGCCGCGCGCGCCTAGTGCGCTCGCGATTAGCTGGCGCTAATCGCCTCGCCGGCGCGCAAAAGAACAAACCATAAACAAATCGCTGTCCTACAGCCCCCATTCCAGCATACCTAACCGGTCCTCAAGCAAACCCGAGAGGACCACCCGATGAGCGCACACGAGAACTTCCTCCCCCCGTATGGCGACGACGAGGTCGTCGAGCTGGCGATGGACGAGTACACCAAGTCCCCCTCGCAGCGGATCGCCGGCTGGTCCGGCGCGAACCAGGCGCGGTTTCTCCGCGCGCTCGCCGATGGGGCCACGGTCGGCCAGGCGTGCCGGCTGGTCGGGCTCACCCAGCAATCGGCCTATGCCTTTCGCCACTCCGCCCGCGGCACGCAGTTCGGCATCGGCTGGCAGGCGGCGCTGCTCCATGCCCGCAACCACCTGGCGGACGTGCTGATGGAGCGCGCGCTCCACGGCAATGTCGAGACGATCACCCGCCCCGACGGCGGCGAGGTCGAGCGCCATCGCTTCGACAACCGGCTCGGCATGGCGATGCTGAACCGGCTCGATCGCATGGCCGACAAGGCGGCGAAGGAGACGACCCATGCCGCCGCGCGGCTGGTCGCGCAGGAGTTCGAGCCGTTCCTCGATCTGGTGTCGCGCGATGCCGGGCCGGCGCGTGCCGGGCTGTTCCTCGCCCGCCGAGTCGAGGCGGCGAACGAGGACGATCTTGCCCCGGTCCGCGCGCTCGCCCGCGCCGATCATTGGCTGCGCACCCATACCGATCTCGCCGAGCCGCTCGCCCTCGACGATCTCGATCCCGATGCCCGCCAGGCGTGGAGCGGCGAGCAATGGCTCCGCGCCGAGGCCGCCGGGCTGGTCGAGATCGCCCCCGCGCAGGCGAAGGTGATTCAAGCGATTCAAGATTTCCCCGATGGCCCGGCGGACGATGACGAGCCGGTCTGGTGGGACGAGGAGGCGCGCGCCTGGCGCACCCATTTCCCGCCGCCCCGCGGCTTCCGTGGCGAGGAGGAAGGCGAATATGGCGAGGAGGGGTATGAGCGCGAACTGAGTCCCGAAGAGGAGGAAGCGCTCGACGCCCCGATGCGCGCCGAGGTGGAAACCCGCCGCGCCCTGGAAACCGAGGCCCGCGATCGCTGGTTCGCCGCGCTCGCCGTCCCGCCGGCGGACGACCCGGCCGCTGCCGTGCCCGCGGAGCAGCCCGCGCCGTGACCCGCCAGCGAGCCACGGCGCGGGCCGGTCCTTCAGGCGTTGGCCGGCTTGGGTGCCGCCTGGGCGAGGGCCAGCGGCGTGTCGGCGGTGCCGCTCGGTGCGCTGAAATGGATGTTGGTGTCGGTCAGCGTGATCGTCACGGTGTTGCCTGCATCCTCGTCGCGCAGCAGGAACTCCTTGTACCCCTCGACCGAGGTGTCGTTGGTCGCGGCGGTCAGCACTTCCATCAGCACGCCGGCCACGTCGCCGGCGCCGAGCGTCTCGGGCCCGGCGGCATCCAGGCCCTCGGCGATCACCTCGCCGAAATTGGCGATGCCCCAGTCGACCTTGTCCCACAGCCAGCGGGCATTGGAGGGATCGGTGTTCCAGACATTGCCCTGGTTGTCGACCGCGAGCAGGAACCACCAATCCTCGCCGGTGGTGCCGAAGCCGGTATTGTACTCCACGGCCAGTGCCGGGCTGGTGGTCTGGCCGGGGGCCAGGTTCTCCCAGCCCGCCTTGCTCGAATAGACGTCGCTATATTTGTGCGAGAGGCCGATCGAGACGAAGGTCTTGCTGCTGTTGTTGGTGATCACGGCGGATGCGGTGTTCTCGGTCGTCATGCGACTCTCCATCTGTCTCCCGCTCGGCCATTCCCCTATCGTTTCCGTGGCTTGCGGGCAGCAGGGGATGCATCCGATCCCGTGGCGAAAGCGGTTCTGGCGGTGCAACGAGCCGCTTGGTGCCGGGATTCGCGCGGCAGGTCCGGATCGGAGAAATCCGGGGTCGGCTTGAAAAATCCGGCGATGTTCGCTATATGGTCTTCAGGCGCCCACCGCTTTTGTGCGGCGAACCGCTTCCGCAGTGCGGAACCGCAGCGCCTTTTCACCGCTTATCCGCCTGTGCGAGCGCCACGCGCCGTCTCGGCCGTGCACCCGCTCCGGCGCGATGAGCCAAGAACCATAAACAAGGAATATCATGAACTTTTTCGACAAGATCCACGAAACCCAGATTACCCGTACCCGCAAGAACCCGTTCCAGGCATTCGTGCCGCCGCATCGTCGGCTTTTCCCGCTCGCCAGCCCGCGCAATTGCGCCGTGGCCCGCGCCGCGGCGATCGAGGTTCTCGGCTAATACCGGCGTGGTCGCGGGGGCGTTCCGGCCCCCGCCCTTGCTTTTCGGGCGTTTTGCGCCCACATGACACATCGCTTCAGTCGCACATTGACGGCCTCCGGCGCCCTGCGGCTCCCTTGACCCTCCTTCTGCCCCTTGCAGCGCGAAGCGCGCCACCTTCTGGCGCGCCGCACAGGAGTATCTACCATGAGCCACACCGGCACCGTAAAATTCTTCGATGCCGTCAAGGGCTTCGGTTTCATCAAGCCGGACGGCGGCACCCAGGATCATTTCGTCCATATCAGCGCCGTCGAGCGCTCGGGCATGTCGACGCTCAACCCGGACCAGCGCGTGAACTACGATCTGGAAGAGGACAAGCGCGGCCGCCCGTCGGCAGCGAACCTCTCCGCCGCGGAATAGGCCGGGCCGGCGGCCTCCGATTGCCGGAGCGCCGCCTTTCCCCCTTTTCAGCAGGAGCCGTTTCATGGCCCAGCCAGACTATCGTGCCCAGGCAGCCCGCTGCCGGGCAGAAGCCGATCTCGCCACGCTCGAGAATGTCCGCGAACGGTGCCTGCGCGCCGAAGCGGCATGGATCGACATGGCGGTGCGCCAGGAGCACGTCGCCGACGCCCGCGCCCGGCGCGAGAACAGCCCGGCAAACTGAGCTTCACACCTCTCGACCCCCTTCCGCAGTGCGCGTGGAAGGGGGTCTTGTGCTGCCTGCGGCATCGGCCATCCGGTATCCCGGCGCGACCAGCCGTGTGCATGGCAGTTTCGCCTGCATGTCCTTGCAGCCTATGGTCCGCGCCGGGGCGGGGGCATGTTCCAACCAAAAAGGGGATGTCCGTGAAGCATATCGTCATGCTGTTGCCGCTGGTTCTGGCGGCCTGCAATTCCGGTCCGAATGTCACCGCGAAGAATGCATCGGTCGAGGAAGTCTCGAACAAGGTCGCCGCGGCGGCGGGTTCGGGCAATTTCATCTCGCCGGGTGCCTGGGAGAGCAAGATCGTCGCCGACATCGAGGTCCCCAACATGGACAAGATGCCGGCCGAGACGGTGAAGGCGATGAAGGAGAAGATGCAGCAGGGCCAGACGGTCACCACCTGCGTGACCGAGGAGGACGTCAAGTCGCCCAAGGCCGGCATGTTCGGCGGCGACAAGAGCTGCCGCTACGATCACTTCACCATGGCCGGCGGCACCATCGACGCCAAGATGACCTGCGACCGGGCCGGCCAGAAACAGGTGATGACGGTCAAGGGCAATTATTCGCCCACCACCTACCACACCGAAGTGAAGACCGAGGGCGCTGGCGGGAAATTCTCGGCGACGGTCGATGCCAAGCGCACCGGCCAGTGCACGGGCAAGGAACAGGGCTGACCAAAGCTCGGGTCGCCGGGCGGCGGGGCGGAACGCTCGCCCCGCCCGCCCGTTTCCCGTCGAAACCCCTTGAGTCAGAGAGGAATTTCGATGGCGACGCCCTCCCGCAAGTCTTCCACCGGCACCACCGCCGCCAAGCGCAAGCCCGCGGCCCGCAAGCCCGGGGCGAAGGCCAAGGCACCGGCGGCGAAGCAGGCAGCCCCGGCAAACCGCACCGCGCATTCGGCGGGCATCGCCTCGCTCGGCGCGATCGCCGTGGCGGTGCTGGGGGCGGCGGCCTTCGGGGCGTGGCGGCTGCTCCGCCGCCCGTCCGAGGGCACCGAGCCGGTCGACCTGATGGGCGACGGCCACCCGGACGGGTCGGAACGGGCCCCGGACGCTTTCAGCCCCGATCCCACCGCCCCGGTCCCGGCCTCCGAGCGTGCGCAGTTCCGCCCGGCCCTGGCCACCGCCGGCCCGGGTGCCGAGTCTTTGTAATGGCTGCGAAACCTTTCACCCTCCCCGTGCATTCCCCAATGCGAGCGGGTTCACGGAGGAGGAGAGAGATGCGTATCCTGTTTGTGGGACTCGCTGCCGCGGCGACCCTCGCCGGCTGCACGGACTATGGCGGCGGCCGCCCCGGCGGCGGCTATGGTTATTCCAGCTATGACTATAACCGCCCGGATCCGTCCTATGGCGGCTATTATGCCGATCGCTACTACCGGGACGACCGGAGCTACCGCGAGTATCGGCTGAGCCGCAACGACCGGGTCTATCGGGGCCAGGACGGCCGCTATTATTGCCGCCGCTCGGACGGCACCACCGGGCTGGTGGTCGGCGCGGCAGCCGGTGGCGTGCTCGGCGCGATCATTGCGCCGGGCGGTTCGGAAGTGCTCGGCGCGCTGATCGGTGCCGCGGCGGGCGGCGCGGTCGGCACCTCGGTCGACAAGGGCGAGGTTCGTTGCCGCTAGCCTAAAGGGTACCTTCAAGCCGGGGCCCTGATGCCCTAGATCAGGGCCTCCGGCCATGAGGGAGAACCGAGACATGACGACCCGTACCGCCACTGCTCGCTACGAAGGCTTCGGCAAGGAAGGCAAGGGCCATATCACCACCCAGTCGGGTGTGCTGACCGACCAGTTCTACGGCTTCAACACCCGGTTCGGCGACGAGCCCGGCACCAATCCGGAAGAACTGATCGCGGCAGCCCATGCCGGCTGCTTCACCATGGCGCTCAGCTTCGCCCTGGCCCGTGCCGGGTTCAGCGAAGGCTCGCTCGAGACCAGCGCCGCCGTGAAGCTCGAACAGGATGGCGACGGCTTCACCATCACCCGCTCGGACCTGACCCTCAAGGCCAGCGTCCCCGGCCTGGCCCAGGAGCAGTTCGACGCGCTGGCAGCCGGCGCCCATGCCAATTGCCCTGTCTCCAAGCTGATCAAGGCACAGAGCAACCTGGACGCCACCCTGCTCTGAGACACCCTGTCCCACGGCGCTTGCAATGTAGGATTTCGCCTGCTTTGCCGGTGTCGTGGGGCGGTTGCTTTCCGGGGTGGTGCGCGGCGCGGTACGCGCAACGGAGACGCATATCCCCGAACGCAAAAGGGGCCCGGCATTGCTGCCAGGCCCCGTGTCGCCGGACTGCTGCCGTGGATCCGGACGGATCGTTCGGCAAGGTTTCGGCGGCTCCTCCACTCGCGCCGGCAAGGGCATGCGAGCTTCGGGTCGGTCGTCGAGGCTGGCCGTTGTCCACTCACCCCGAAGGGGAGTTGCGGTTGCCAGCCCCGGCGGCCCGCTTCGTCTCTCCGGCCGGGACCGGAAGTCGGAAGCCTTGCTGGATGCTTTTCTCCGCTCGATCCCTCCAGGTCCTTCCGCGTCGCTTGCGCGCCGCATCCGGCTGGCCGATCTCCCGGCGGTCCGCTCCTCCGCCCCCGAAGCCGAGCGCTTGCGCACCCGTTTCCGCGGACCAGGGTACGGTCCCTTTCCGTCTCGCCCTTCCCGCTTCGAGCCGCACTTGCGTGCCACCTTCCGCTTCGTTTCCCGCTGCACTTGCGCGCCGCGGTCCACTCTCGCTTCGCACGACACTTGCGCGTCATACTCCGCTTCCGGTCGAGCCGTGCTCCGCTGTTCGCCGAAACCTCGGCAGCGCCTGGGCGGCACTTCGGTTTCGCAACTTGCAGGAGCTTTCGCATCCCCGAACCGTTCCCGAATGCGGTTTCCCGAAGGCACCTGCACCGTTTCCGGCCCGTGTAAGCTTCTGATCTTGCTTTGGTTTCCCGCCGCCGAACCGTCCTGCTTACAGTTAGGATGGTGTCATCGAACCCGAGTCGCGCAAAGCAGGATTCGCACCTTCAAACCTGTGAAGACTGTGGATAATGTGGAGAACTAGGTAATAATATTGCGGGGAGCCCAATAGGGAGGCGCCAATTCGAACCCGGCGAAATCGAAGCCCGGAACGACGATGCAGCTCACCAACGCCCAGCCATGGGGCGCCTCGGTCGCCTGCCAGCGATTCGCCGGGACGAGGCACTGGGGCGCATAGCCGGCGAGCACATCCCCGCCAAGCCGGGTCGTCACCGGATCCCGGTCCGCCGCGTCGGCGATGTGCAGGTCGAGCGGGCTGCCGGCGTGCCAGAGCCACCATTCCTCGGCATCCACCCGGTGCCAGTGCGAGCGCTGGCCCTGCTCGAGGAGGAAATGGATCGCCGTGCCCCTTGACCGCCCGTCCCCGCCCGGCGCCGCCCGCCAGGTCTCGCGGTACCAGCCGCCCTCGGGGTGCGGCGCTAGGCCCAGCCGCTCGATGATCGCCTTTGCTTCGTCCATAACTGCCTCCGGGATGAACGGCTTGTTGTTTTCGGTTAATGAAACCAGTGCGGATACGAAACGTTCATCGTCCGGTTTGCCCGAAACTGCATCATCAGGAGTGAGACATGCGTAAATTGATTCTGGCGCTCGGCGCCCTCGCCGTGGCGCTGCCCTCGGCCAGTGTCGTTCCGGTCGCGGCCAATGCCGCCCCCATCGCCAAGGCGGGTGCCGACGGCGCCTATTCGCAGGACCGCCGCTATCGCAAGCGCTACGCCTATCGCGAGTGGCAGGGCCGTGACGGCCGCCGCTATTGCCGCAAGTCCGATGGCACCACCGGCCTGGTGGTCGGCGGCGTGGCCGGCGCGCTGGTCGGCCGCACCATCGACACCCGCGGCGACCGCACCGTCGGCACGCTGCTCGGCGCCGCGGCCGGCGCGGTGGCCGGTCGCGAGATCGAGCGGAGCGGCGATCGCAAGTGCCGCTGATCCCGGCATGAAGGCGGTCCGCCCGGCACAGCGCCGGGCGGACCGCTTTTCTCGGGAACCACGACATTAACCCTTGCGCACTATAGGCTTGAGCCATGCTCCGCGTGCTCATCCTCTCGACGCTCTTCCCGGACGCGTCGCGCCCCAATTTCGGCATCTTCGTCGAGCGCCAGACGCTCTCGCTGGCTGCACGGGACGATGTGGAGGTTCGCGTCGTCGCCCCGCTGGGCCTGCCGCCCTTCCCACTCTCCCACCTGTCGCGCTATGCAGCCCTCGCCGCCCTGCCCCGGCATGAGCAGTGGAAGGGCCTGACGGTCGACCGTCCCCGCTTCCGCAACCTGCCCGGTACCGGCGGCCGCTTTCATGCCCGCGCCCTGGCCGCGGCGGTGGCGCCGCTGCTCGAGGAGATTCGCAAGGACTTCCCCTTCGACGTGATCTCCGCCGAGTTCTTCTTCCCTGACGGCCCCGCCGCGGTCGAACTCGGCAGGCGCCTTGGCGTGCCCGTCTCGATCAAGGCGCGGGGCTCCGACATCCATGACTGGGGCCGCCGCAAGCATATCGGCCCCCAGGTCATCGCCGCCGGCCAGGCCGCCGACGGCGTGCTCTCGGTGAGCAATGCGATGCGTGACGACATGATCGCCATGGGCATCCCCGGCGAGAAGATCGAGACGATCACCACCGGCGTCGACCTCACCCGCTTCGCCCCGCGTGACCGCGCCGCCACCAAGGCCGCACTCGGCGTGACCGGTCCGCTGGTCCTCTCGGTCGGCGCGCTGATCCCGCTCAAGGGGCACGACATCGTCATCGACGCAGTCGCCACCCTGCCCCGCGTCTCGCTGTGGATCGCCGGCGAAGGGCCGGATCGCAAGCGGCTCGAGGCGCAGATCGAGCGGCTCGGCCTGGGCGACAGGGTCAAGCTGCTCGGCTCGGTTCCGCCCGACCGCGTCGCTGCCGCGCTGGCCGGCGCCGACGCGATGGCGCTGGCTTCCGAGCGCGAAGGCCTGGCCAATGCCTGGCTCGAGGCGCTGGCGAGCGGCACGCCCATCGTCATCCCCGATGTCGGCGGCGCTCGCCAGGTGGTGACCGCCCCCGCGGCGGGCCGCATCGCGCCGCGTACCGCGCCCGCCTTCGCCGCCGCACTGGCCGAGCTGATCGCCTCGCCGCCCGATCCCGCCGACACCCGCGCCATCGCGGCGCCCTTCACCTGGGCCGCCAACAGCGCCCGGCTCCACGCCTTTCTCAGCCGCCTCGCAGACCGGCACGTCGCCTAGCGAGGGAACCGCTTCGCCCCGCGCGCCGTTCGTGTCCGGGGCGGGACGGAGAGAAAAGACGATGAACCCCTTTCGCAACCTGCCGCTACCGCCCGCCGAGGGCCCGCCGCTCGTCTACTACATCCTGCCGCAGGACGGCCTGGATACCGAGGCGCCGATCGGCCCCGGTGACCTGGAAATCGAGTTCGAGTTCGAGTCCGATCTCGACGCGGACGACGAATGATCCATTTCCGCGTTGACTAGCCCGCCCTGCTCCGTGACATTCATGACAGTGAAGTTACTGGCGGTGGAGACCGAGTGATGGCGGGCAAGAAGGACAAGAAGGCCAGCGAGCCGAAGACCGAGAAGAAGGGCTTCCTTCCCAAGAGCATCGCCGGGATGAAGCTGCCCAAGGAGCTGCGCAAGCAGCTGGACGCGCTGGCCAAGCATCCGGTGGTGAACGATCTGCTCGCCGCCGGCCTGGTCGCGCTCGCCGCCAAGCTCAAGCCCGAGGCCAAGGCCGCCGAGCCGGCGGAAACCGCGCCTGCGCCGGCACCGGCGCCCGCTCCCCAGCCGGTCGCCGCCGAGGCGAAGCCGGTGGTGAAGCGCGCCCGCAAGGCGCCTGCCGCCGCCAAGCCCGCTCCGGCCAAGGCAGAGGCAAAGCCGGCTGCGGCCAAGCCTGCCGCCAAGGCAGCGGCGGTAAAAGCGCCAGCTGCCAAGGCGGACGCCAAGCCGGCGGCAGCCAAGGCGCCCGCAGCACCCAAGGCTGCGGCGAAGCCCAGGACGACCGCTGCCAAGGCCCCGGCCAAGCCCGAAGCCGCTACGGCTCCGACCGAGGCGGCCAAGCCGGCGCCCAAGTCGCGCAAGCCCGCGGCGGCCAAAGCCCCCGCAGCCAAGCCCCGCGCCACCACGCGTCGTACCAAGGCAACAGCGCCGAAGACGACGCGCTGATCCTCTGCTAGGCATCCTGCCGAACAGAGAAGGGGGCATTGATGGAACACAAGCCGCACGCCGAGGGGCCGGCGCACGGTCTCGAGCGCATGGCGTTCTTTTCCGACGCGGTATTCGCGATCGCGATCACGCTGCTGGTGATCGAGATCCATGTGCCGCATGTCGAAGCGCCCTATACCGATGCGGGGTTCCTGAAGGCGCTGGCCCAGCTGATCCCGAACTTCATCGGGTTCTTCGTATCGTTCTTCGCGATCGGCCTGTTCTGGATCGGGCATCACCGCGCCTTCAACTGCGCGCGGCACTGGAGCCCCACGCTGTTCGGCCCCAACCTGCTGCTGCTCAGCACGATCGCGGCGATGCCCTTCTTCACCGCCTTCGCATCCGACTATTACGGCCACCGCGTGCCGACCGCCTTCTATTGCGGATGGATGGTGCTGATCTCGATCTTCAACATCCTGGTGCAGCGCATCCTCACCGCACCGCCGGTGGTGGACCCGCATGTGCCGGCCGAGCAGACCCGGCTGATCCGCCTGCGCGGCCTCGCCGCGCTGCTGGGATCGCTGACCGCGTTCGTCACCAGCCTGTTCGTGCCGCCGCTCGCCCAGGTCGCGCTGATCACCATTCCGCTGTGGCGCCTGCTGCTGGTGCGGATCGTGCCGGCACGCTGATCTCCAACAGCGCGCGCCGCACCGACTCGCCAAAGCTCACCAAGTGCATGCCAGGAGCGGGTTTCTGCGGCGCCAAAATTGACACGGTTCCCGCGGAGGCTCCGCATCTCGCAGCATTGTTGCGCGGACGTGATCCTATCCTTCCTACTGCCTCAAAGAGCGGCCGGACCAAGGGCCCGGCTGCGAGAGTGCAACAGACGAAATCCTACATTGCAAGCTGTGAGCAGAAGGCACGGCGATCCACATCCGTCATCCCGGCGGAAGCCGGGATCTCAGGCGATGGCGCACCCCGGATAAGGAGCCGCACGAGATCCCGGCTTTCGCCGGGATGACGAATAGCGCGAGGCCTCAGCGCTTCTTCGCCCAGGCCTGGTATTGCCGTGCGCTGAGATCGACCAGGTCGCCCTGCACCACGTTCATGTCGATCAGGTGGAGGCCCCAGTCCTTGAGGATCGCCGCGCCGACCTTGATGTCGCCCGGGATCGTATCGGTCCGCGGATCGGCGGGATCGGCATTCACCGTCACCGCGAGATAGTTGAACCCGTCCTTGTTGACGCATTGGGTGGAGATCAGCCCGGGCAGGCTGACGAACGGCGTGGTCACCGCCGCGCCGTCCTTGCTCCAGGCCTCGGCCGGCGCCTGGATCAGCATGTTGCCGCCGGCATTGAGATAGGCATGCGCCACCGCCTTGCCGCCGCCGAGCGCGGCGGGATTCGTGCAGCCCGCCTCGACGCCGGGCCGGTCGCCCTTGGCGAAGCGGCTGGTAGGCGGCGGCGGGGAATCGGCGCGGAAGCTCTCATAGGTGACGATGCAGCCCGCCTGGTCGGCACTGCGGCACAGCGGGATGGTCGGGAAGACGCCGCCCACGTCCTTGCCGATCGGCACCGGCACCGAGCTGCCGATCAGCATCGCCGAGACCAGCTGCTTCTGCACCGGCTTGCCGTCGATCTCGCGCGCGACGAGCTGGGTGAGGACCAGCGAGCCCTGGCTGTGCCCGATCAGCACCACGCCGCGGCCCTTGTTGTCATGGGCCATGTAATCGTCCCACGCGGCCTTCACGTCGCCATATGCCTTGTCGCGGTCGATCGCCGGCGTACCGCCGCCCATGACGCTGCGCAGCGCGGTGAGCGTAACCTGGCGATAGACCGGCGCGTACACCCGGCAGTTCTTCGCGAAACGCGCGACCTGGAACTGGGCGACGCGCTGCTCCTCGGGGCCGGGTACCATGTCGCTGTTCGGCGTCGTGTCGAGCGAGATGGTGGGATAGACGTAGAAACAGTCGAACTTGGGATCGGCCGCGGCCTTGAACGGCTCGACGCTCTGCTTGCCGTCGGCGGCGACCACCGTGGTCGAGAGGTCGGCGGCACAGGCATCCTGGCGGCCCGGACGGCACAGCCAGTTGGCGGTGTTGCGATAGTCCGGCGTGTCCGACTGCGCGGCCATGGCCAGCGCGAGCGCGAGAATCATGTGTGCCCTCCCTCTCCGTTTGGAGGGAGCCTAACCGCGACCCGATCCCTTCGTCACCCCGAACTTGCTCGGCGTGTATCCCGGTCGAACGCCCCGTGCGCGAAGATGATCGTCATCCCGGCGAAAGCCGGGATCTCAGGCGAAGGCGCGAGACCTAAGGTAAAGAGAGCCGCACGAGATCCCGGCTTTCGCCGGGATGACGGCTTTTGCATCAATCCAGCGGGTAGAGGGCGCCGGCGATCCACCGCAGCTCGGCGCGCAGCACGCCCCAGGCACGGGCGGCGGCGCGGCTGTCCATCGCCTCGATCCCGATCCCCTTCGCCCCCAGCGCCGCGGTGAGCGCGCGCGGCGGGCGGACCAGCGTGGCGCCGGTGCCGAGCAGCAGGAATTCCGGTCGGGGCTCGAGCCCCAGCACCGGTGCGAGATCGGCCTCGGTCAGCTCGGCGATCGGCGGCGGCGTCCAGCCATCGGCGCGCTCGGGGGTGATCAGCAGCCCCTCGTACACGCCTTCGTCGACGCGGAATCCGCGCCCGGAGAAGCCGGAGATGACCGGCCCCTCCGCGCTGGCGCGCTTTACCTCCATCCGCTTAGCCGATGCGCTCGGCGCCGGTCGCCGGCGATGGCTTCTCCTCGCGCGGACCCGGCTTCAGGCCCAGCGTGATCAGCAGCGACGACGAGACGTAGATCGACGAATAGGTGCCGACGACGATGCCCAGCATCATCGCGGCGGTGAAGCCGCGCAGCACCGGGCCGCCGAAGATCAGCAGCGAGGCGAGCGCGAGCATGATCGTCAGCGACGTCATCACGGTACGCGGCAGCGTCTCGTTGACCGAGAGGTCGATCAGCTCGCTCATCCCCATCTTGCGGTACTTGCGCATGTTCTCGCGGATACGATCGTCGATCACCATCTTGTCGTTGATCGAGTAACCGATGATCGTCAGCACCGCGGCAACGATGTTCAGGTCGAACACCATGCCGGTGACCGCGAAGAAGCCGAGCGCCATCAGCACGTCGTGGATGATCGCCACCGCGGTCGACACGCCGAACTGCCATTCGTAGCGGAACCACGAGAAGATCGCGATGCCGACGATCGCGAGCAGCACCGCCAGGATGCCCTTGTTGACCAGCTCGCCCGAGACCTTGCCCGAGACCGTCGAATAGGTGCTGAAGGTCGCGCCGGGGAACTTCGCCGCCAGCGCGGTCTTCACCGTCTCGACCATCTTGTCGACCGCGTCCGGCGCCGCCGAATGCGGTACCGGCAGGCGGATCGTCACGGTGTTCTGCCCGCCGAGCTGCTGAAGCGAGGCTTCGCCGAAGCCCAGCCCGTTCACCGTCTCGCGCACTTGGTCGAGGTGCGGCGTGCTGGGGAACTTCTCCTCGATGGAGACGCCGCCGACAAAGTCGACGCCCATGTTGAGTCCATGGAAGCCCACCATCGCCACTGCGGCGACGGTGAGCAGCGCGGTGATCGCGAAGGCAATGAAGCGGACGCGTACGAACCCGATGTTCGTGTTGTCCGGGATGATCTTGAGGAGCCGCATGCGCGTCGCTTCCGTTAAATGTTGATTTCGGTCGGCCGATTACGGCGCAACCAGATCGTGACGAGCATGCGGGTGAACACGACGGCGGTGAACACCGAAGTCGCGATACCGATCAGCAGGACGATGGCGAAGCCGCGCACCGGACCGGAACCCAGGATGACCATGATGAGACCCGCGATCGCGTGCGTCACGTTCGCCTCGAAGATGGTGCGACTGGCTTCCTTGTAGCCGAGCTCGACCGCCTGCATCACGCTGCGCCCGCGCCGCCGCTCTTCGCGGATGCGCTCGTTGATCAGCACGTTCGCGTCGACCGCGGTGCCGATCGTCAGCACGAAGCCGGCTATGCCCGGCAACGTCAGCGTCGCGCTGATCAGGCCCATCACCGCCAGGATGATCAGCACGTTGATGGTCACGGCGAGCGTGGCGTAGATGCCGAAGCGGCCATAGGTGAGGATCATGAAGGCGATCACGGCCACGACCGCGATGATCGACGCGGTGATGCCGGCGCGGATCGAGTCGGCGCCAAGCTCGGGGCTCACCGTCGATTCCTGCACGACCTTGAGCTTGACCGGCAGCTTGCCCGAGCGCAGCGCGATGGCGAGCTGGTTGGCGCTGTCGACGGTGAAGCCACCGTTGATCACGGCGCTGCCGCCGAGGATCGGCTCGTTGATGTTCGGGGCCGAGATCACAACACCGTCGATGATGATGGCGAACGGCTTGCCGCTGTTCTCCTGCGTCACCTTGGCGAAGCGCTTGGTGCCGGCGCCATTGAGTTCGAGCGTGACGCCCGGCGCACCGGTCTGCTGGTCATAGGTCTGCTTGGCGTCGACGAGCATGTCGCCGCTAATCATCACCTGGCGCTGCACGGCGACGTTGCCGCCGCCCTCGTGCGGCATGATCTCCGACCCCGGAGGGGCTTCGCCGCGCTGCACGGCGATCTGGTCGGCAGTGGTGTCGACCAGACGGAATTCGAGCTTCGCGGTCTTGCCGACCAGCAGCTTGAGCGCCTTCGGATCCTGCAGGCCGGGGACCTGCACGACGATGCGGTTGGTACCTTCGCGGATCACGGTCGGCTCGACCGTGCCGAGCGCGTTGATGCGCGTCTCGATGATCTCGCGCGCATCGCCCATCGCGGTGTCGATCGCTTCGGTGATCCCCGCCTCGGTCGGCGTCAGCACGAACTGCGACGAGTTGACCACGGCGATGTCCCACTGGCGCTGGCCGGTGGTACCGACACCGGTGCCGGTGATCGCGAGCAGCTTCTCGCGCGCCGCGTCGACCTTGGACGGGTCGCGGAGCATGAAGCTGACCTTGCCGCCCTGGATCGAGATGTCACCGATGTCGATCCGCGGATCCTTGCGCATCTCGGCGCGGACCTGGTCCTGCATCTGCGTGAGCTTGGCCTGGCGCACGTCATCGGTGTTCGCCTCGAACAGCAGGAAGCTGCCGCCGGCGAGATCGAGGCCGAGGTTGATGGCGGGCACCCATTTCGGCCAGTGCTCGCGCGCGCTCTTGGGTACGAAGCTCGGGATCGACAGCGCGATCATGATCGCGATGCCGACGACGATCGTCGTGATCTTCCAGCGGGGAAAGTCGAGCATCAGTCGTTCGCGGGCTTGGCGCCGCCGGCGGGCAGCACGCTGGTGAGCGTGGCCTTGATCGCGCGGACCTTCACGTTCGGGGCGAGTTCGACCTCGACCTCGTTCTCGTCGACCTTGGTCACCTTGCCGACGAGGCCACCGCCGGTGACGACCTGATCGCCCTTCTTCACCGCGTTCACGGCGTTCTGAAGATCCTTCATCCGCTTCTGCTGCGGGCGAATCATCAGGAAGTAGAAGGCGACGAAGATGAGGACGAGCGGCGCAAGGCCGAGGATTCCACCCATCGGGCTGGCTTGTCCTGCCGCGCCTGCGGCCTGTGCATGTGCTGGCGTGATGAGCATGAGGTCCTGATTATTTCTTTCGTGGGCGGTGGAATCCGCCTCCGTTCAAGCGCGGCGCGCTAACATGCGGCACAGGTCGGCGCAACTATTGTCGCCAATGGCTTGCATCCCGCGCCGGTCCGGCCTAGAGGCCGCTCCCTCGGTCGGGGCGTAGCGCAGCCTGGTAGCGCATCACACTGGGGGTGTGGGGGTCGCAGGTTCGAATCCTGTCGCCCCGACCATTTAAATAAAATCCAATATTTACAACCCCGTATGGGGTAACCCGGTCAGCCGTAGGCGAATCGCAGCGGCCCCGGGCGCGGCACCTGCGCCGATCGCGCGGCGTAGATCGTGTAGCCGCAGAGCAATCCGTACATCGCCAGCCCCTCGACCTGCCAGAAGGGCATCGTCGCCATGTTGAGCAGGAAGAAGGCGAAATGCGCCGCGAGCAGCTTGAACCGCTCGCCCCGCGCCGCGATCGCCGCGGTGAACATCACCGTCCACAGCGCCAGCATCGCCGCCACGCCGAACCAGCCCAGATCGTAGAGCGTGCCGACCAGCGTGTTGTGCGGATAGACCTTGAACAGTCCCACCCAGCTCTCCGGCCCGAAGCCGAACAGGTGCTGGAGCGGCGTGCCGTCGGCCCAGGCATAGATGTAGCTGCTCCAGATCAGCGGGCGGGCCGACATCACCTGGCGCTCGAGATAGTCGAAGTCGCGCGGCGGCTTGATCAGCGCGGTCGGGTCCGAGAGGAAGGCGCCGAGATCGGCGAACTTGGCGCTGTAGAGCAGCACGCCGACCGCGACGAGCAGCACCCCGGCCACCGCCGCGCTCACCGCCATCGGCACGCGCTGGTCGCGCCGCACGCTCAGGGTCAGGCCGCTCAGGAACACCGCCAGCGCGAGCGGGGCGAAGGCCAGGATCGTCGTGCGATAGCCGGCGAGCAGGATGCCGAGGAACGTCGCCGCCAGGAACGCCACCCGAATCGGCCGCGGCGCCGACTTGGCGAAGCAGCCGACCAGGAAGCCGGTCATCATCGCGACCGAGAAGGCGGCCTCGTGGTTGTAGCCGCCGATCCACACCAGCCCGTCGCCATCCTCGGATCCCTTGGGCAGGTGCAGCGCCAGCGACAGCGCCTGGAAGACGAGCAGCGGCAGGAACGAGACCATCGCCCAGCTGAGGAACCGGGCGTCGGGGTCGATGCGCAGCGCCTGGAACACCGCGACGATGATCACGGTCATGTACGCATATTTGACGCCGGCATTGATGCCGCCCGCCGGATCGCCGTTCAGCAAGGCACTGAGCAATGCCAGCGCGACCAGCGCATAGACCGGCAGCAGCCATTTGAGCGCGAGGTTGGCGGGCCGCACCACGAAGAGCAGTCCGAAGCCGGTCACCCCGATCGACAGCAGCGCATTGCCCGACAGGCCCGCCGCGAACGGCTTGAACATGTAGAGGTGATAGGCGCCGGCGATGTAGCGCAACCACAGCGCCACCACCACAAAGGCGCCGGCCATGCTGCCCGCCCGCCGCGCCGCGATGACGAGGGGGACGAGCAGCATCGCCGTAACCGGCAGCAATATGCCGAGCCCGAAGGCCGGGCCATAGGGCAGCGACTCCGTGTTCACGGTGCCGCCCGATCAATCGGCATAATAATGGCGATAGGCCTTCATGAAATTGCCGCCACCTTCATAGCCGGCCCTTTCCTGCTCGCGTACATCGACCAGGGTGAGCACCGCGCCCAGCATCTCGGCATGGACGTCGTACAGCCGCCGGAGCGCCACCGATGCCGCCTTGGACGGGGTGCGGCGCCAGCGCACCAGGAACACCACGCCGTCCGCCATGCTGGCGATCACCCGCGCCTCGTCGACCGGCAGCACCGGCGGCGTGTCGAGGATCACCAGGTCGTAGCGCCCGCGCACCTGCTCGATCAGCTGGGCCAACCTGGGGCTCTCGGCCAGGCTGATGCCCTTCGAATCGAGCCGCTGCGGGAGCAGGCAGGCATCGGACAGGCTGTCCTTGACGATCGCCTGTTCCAGCGTCGCGGTACCCGCCAGCACTTCGTCCAGCCCCAGCGTCACATTGTCGGTGAACTGGCGGCTGGAGGCGCGCCGGCGCGCGTCGACGTCGATCAGCAGCACCTTGCCGCCCGCCGCCGCCACGGCGCGGGCCAGGCCCATCGCCGTGGTGGTCTTGCCCTCGCCCGGCACCGAGGAGGTGATCGCGACCACCCGGATCGGCTTGCTCGCCTCGGCGAACTGGATCGAGGTGCGCAGCGTGCGGAACGCCTCGGCAAAGGTCGATTGCGGCCGCTTGAGCAGCAGCTCCGCCGGTGGCGCCGGCGGGCCCGACTTGCGATAGCCCGGCAGCGTGTTCGCATCGGGGATCGAGGCGAGCGTCGGCAAGGCCAGCGTGTTCTCGATCGCGTCGCTGGTCTCCAGCCCGCGCTCGAGCAGCTGCAGCAGCACCACGAGCAGCACGCCGATACCCAGGCCGCCGACCACAGCCATCGCCGCATAGATCAGCTTGTTGGGCGAGCTCGGCGCGCCTGGCACGCGGGCGCGGCTGACGATGTAGGAATCACTGCGCTCCAGCCCCGATTGCGCGACCGTCTGACGGTAGCGGTCGAGGAAGGCCTGGTAGAGCGTGCGCGACGATTCGGCGTTGCGCTCCAGTTCGCCCAGCCGCACCGACGCCTCGTTGTCGCTGGCCAGCTTGCCCTGCGACTGCGCCACCGAACCGGCGAGCGAAGCCGCGCGCTGGCTGGCGATGTTCGCCTGGATCGAGACGTTGGAGACGATCCGCTGCACTTCGGCGGCAATCGCCTGGTCGGCGACGCGGAGCTGGCTCTGCGCGCGGACGAGGTCCGGATGGCGCGGGCCGTAGCGCTTCTCCAGCGCCGCGACTTCGCGCGCCACTTCGGCGCGCTGCGAGCGCAGCTGGCTGACCACCGGCGAATCGAGCGAATCGCCCAGTTCCTCGCCGCTGCGCCCGCCGCGCAGCTGCGCCCTGGCGGCCGATAGGCGTGCCTGGGCCGCGGCATTCTCCGCCTTGGCCTGGGCGAGCTGGGTCGAGAGGCCCGACAGCTCCTGCTGGGTCACCGTGCTCGCATTGGAGACGGCGAACAGATTGTGCGCCGAGCGGTAATCGGCGACCGCACGCTCGGCATCCAGCACCTGGGTGCGCAGCTGCTGGAGCCGCTGCTCGAGGAACTTGCGGGCGCGCTGCGTCGCATCGGCCTTGGAGCCCGCCTGGCCGGAGACATAGTCATCGACGATCGCATTGGCGACCTGCGCGGCCTGCACAGGGGTGCTGCCTTCGAACGACACGCTGATCGCATAGGACAGGCCGTCGCGCTTGGCGGTGAGCCCGCCCAGCAAGGTACCGATCGCGCGCTGGCGGCCGATCAGGTCGGGCTGCGCCGGCACCGGCTGGCCAGGCACCGCCACCTTGTTGAACGCAGGGTCGCGATCGAGGTGCAGGCGGTCGACCACCCGCCCGATCAGCTCGGGCGAGCGCAATGCCTGCACCTCGGTATCGACCGCGGCCGAATCGGGATCGGTGGTGGGCACCACCGAATCGACGTTGATCACCCGTTCGGCCGTGCGCTCCAGCGCCACCTGCGCGGTGGCGAGATAACGCGGCTCGGCGACCAGATAGGCGGCCGCGGCGACTGCGATCGCCGCGACCATTGCCGCACACAGCACCATCCATCGTCGGCGCAGCACCGCGCCGACATGGCGCAGGTCGATCAATGCACCGCGATCGACCTGCGGGTCCGCCTCGATGCGGGGCGGGGGGCGCCTCGTGATTGCGTCCATGTCACGCCGTGGCCATGAAGGCGCGCACCGCCGGCGCGATGTCCGGCCGGGCGAGCGCAAGCGCGAGCGTCGCGGTCACGAACCCGCTCTTGTCGCCGCAATCATAGCGCTTGCCCTGGAAGGTGACGCCGTGGAACGGCTGCTGGCCGATCATCCGCGCCAGCGCGTCGGTGAGCTGGATCTCGCCGCCCGCGCCTTCCTCCTGGCTGCCCAAGATGTCCATCACCTCGGGCTGGAGGATGTAGCGGCCGATGATCGCCAGCGTGGACGGTGCCACCTCCGGCGCCGGCTTCTCGACCAGGCCGAGCACCTCGGTGACCGCGCCGTTGCGGGCGCCCGGCGTGACGATGCCATATTTGCGGGTGTCCTCGGGCGCGACTTCCTCGGTGCAGATCAGGTTGCCGCCCAGTTCCGAATAGGCGTCGATCATCTGCTTGAGGCAGCCGGGCTCGCCGACCATGAGGTCGTCGGGGAGCAGCACGGCGAAGGGCTCGTCACCGACGATCCTGCGCGCGCACCACACGGCGTGGCCGAGGCCCAGCGGCTCCTGCTGGCGAATGATCGTGATGTCGCCCGGCGAGGTCCGCGTGCCGTGCAGCACCTCGAGCGACTTGCCGCGCCGGGTCATCGTCTCTTCGAGCTCGAAGGCATGATCGAAATGGTCGTCGATCAGGCTCTTGCCGCGGCTGGTAATGAAAATGAACTGTTCGATGCCGGCCTCGCGGGCCTCGTCGACGGCATATTGAATCAACGGCCGGTCGACGACCGGAAGCATTTCCTTGGGCATGGATTTGGTCGCCGGCAGGAACCGGGTACCGAGGCCACCAATGGGGAAAACAGCTTTGCGTACTCTTCGCATCTTCCACCCTTTCATGGGTGCTGGGTCCCCCCGGAAGACCAGCAACATCCATCAGGGCGAGATGACCTCGCAGATACTCGAACACGTCAGTCGGATCTGCGAACTCGATCACCTCGCCTGACAAAAGGGATGCTGCGCCCTTCCGCTGCATTGCAGCAAGAGGCTGGCGTCGAAGCGTGTCCGAACTGCGTCCGGACCCTTTCAAAGCTTTGGCGGAGCACCCGCAAAGGTCACCCCGCCCGGCACCGATCCCTTGCCACGCGGGCGGACCAGCGGCGTGCCCGGCGGCACCTGGATGTCGTGCGAGCCGATGACGATGTGCGCCGGCCCGTCATGCACGTCGAAGATCGGCCAGGCCTTGTCGCTGCGCACCACCAGATGGTCGATATGGATCACCAGCGGCACACGCAGACCCTGCGCCGCCATGATCGCGAAATGGTTGGTGTCGCCGATCCCGCCGATCTTCTGCGGGTTCACGCTGGTCAGCCGCGTCGCGCGGATGCTCGACCAGAGCCGGAAGTTGCGCGCGTTGCGGCCGCTGGTGCAATCGTCGAGCAGGCTGTCGGTCGATTTCAGGTCGAACCCGCCATCGCTGTTGTCCCAGGCGGCACATTGCTTGAACAGGATCCGGGCATTGCCGCGCTCGGTCGAGAAGCCGTCGCCGTTCCAGTATTTGTCGTCGCCGCGCTTCCACTGGAAGCCGCGCATCGTGCAGCGTTCGAGCCGGAAATCATGCGCGGTGTCGGCGAAGGAGATGCCGACCGGCAGGTCGTGCGCGCCGGTGGTCAGCGTGCCGCTGGCGGTCACGTCCGCGATCACTCCGTCATGGCTGGCATAGCGGATGCGGGCGAAACTCCGGCGCAGGTCGCTCGCCTTCGCCCCCTGCACGCGCAGCCCGACGATGTCCGCTCCGGCCGCGCGCGGCACCGACGTGTTCTCGATCACCCGGTAGCCGCCGGCAACCTCCACGTCGGAGATCTGCACCCCGCGCACCGTATCGCGGATCACGAACAGGCCGTTGCCGACATCGCGGGCATGCACGCCGCGATAGGCAGCGCCCGAATGCACGACATAGACGGGCTCGCCCTCGGCGGCGATCCGGACCAGGCGGGAAGTCATGCATCGGGCTAGTCAGGGCCTCGGCAGCAATGCCAGCCCGATGCGGCGCGGCGTGGCGGCGCCGGGCTCAGTGCAGCGCGGGCGTCGCGCCGCCGAAGTCGTCACCGCCCTCGCGCGTGGACGCGCGCGGGCGCGGCGCGCGGTAGACATGCCGTGCCTGGCTGAACCGCCGGAACCCCGCCTCGCCCTCGCCGATGTTGAGCGTCATCGCCGCCTTGCGCGCGCCGAGCGCACCACTGTCGATCGCGATCGCGGAGGACAGCGTCCGCTCCAGCACCTGCCGACGCTCGGTCGCGTCGCGCCCGAAATGATAGATGGCGAGCGGAGGCGGGCGGCGGTGGATCGCGGCGATCGCATCCTCGATGCGGGCATAGTTGCGCAGCGGCAGGATCGGCCCGGCGATCTCCTCGCGCATCACCAGCATGTCCTCGCTGGCGTGGCGGACGATGTGAAGCGCCATGCCGCCGTTCCGCGGCTCGGCGGTCAGCACTTCCCCGCCGCGCGCCCGGGCATCTTCGAGCAGCTGCGTCACCCGCGCCTGCTCGGCCCCGGACAAGGCTCCCGCCCCTATCGGCTGCATCGCCGCGCGCCACAGCCAGTCGGCAATCGCCTCTTCCTGCTCCTCGGGCACCAGCGCATAATCGGGGGCGAGCGGCACCCGGCCGTCCCTCACCCGCTTCGCCGCGATCACCTGGTCGGCCGCCTTCGCGAAATCGGCGGAGCGCCCGAGGATCACCGGCGACTTGCCCGATCGGGGAATCGCCATCCCCTCGGCCTGGGGCTCGCCGGTCACCAGCAGGTCCGCGCCCGTAAGATCGCCGGCGACCGCCAGTTCCAGCGGATCGAAGAAGGAAGGCGCGAGCGCGGCGATCCGTTCGCCCAGGCGCGGCGCGGCGTCGAAGCCCAGCGCCACCCGGTTCCCCGCCGCCAGCACGCTCGCCAGAATGCTCGCCGTCCGGAACAGCGGCAGCGCCGCCGGCGCCACGATGCCGACCACCCCGATCGGCTGGTATTCGACATAGTCCCGGCTCGCACCCAGCCAGGCCCGCAGTCCGCGCGCGCCTTCCGGCCGCATCCAGCCCCCGACATTCCCCATCGCGTCGCGCAGCGCGGCGAGCGCCGGCGCCACTTCGGTCCGCATCGCCGATTCGGCATCCTGATTCGCCTGGTCGCCGGCGAGCGCGGCGCACAGCGCAGCCGCATGCTGCTCGATCATCAGCATGGCCCGCCGCAGCCGGTCGCGGCGCATCGCCGGGGAGACCGGCAGTTCGGCGAAAAACGCCGCGCGTTGCGCTTCGAGCATCCTCATCGTCCCACGGCTTGTCGCAGATGATCCTACTCTGCCGCCGATGCGTGGCAAGATCAGGTCGAAGCGTTTGCGACCGGCGGAGCCGAATTGCCACGCCGCCGTTCTAGCAGAGGCGTGAGCCATTCGTTGCGAAAGCGCAATAATTGTGCGCCGCAACGCAGTAGAGCGGTGAAATGACCTCCAGTTCATTTCGCCGCCGATTTCCCTCAGCTCAAAGCTGGCAAGTTGACGGCGCCACGGCACAGGACGAGTGTTCGCAGGCGCAGCAGAATTAGTATCGTCTCCGCGTACAGGGAGCAGTGCGTAATGCGTATCGTAATGATCGGGTCCGGCTATGTCGGGCTGGTTTCGGGCGCGTGCTTTGCCGATTTCGGCCATCACGTGACCTGCGTCGACAAGGACGCGAACAAGATCGCCCGGCTCCGCGCCGGCGGAATTCCCATCTATGAGCCCGGGCTGGACGACCTCGTCGCGCGCAACGTCGCGGCGGGCAATCTGGACTTCACCACCGAGCTTTCCGAAGCGGTGGGCGCAGCGGACGTCGTGTTCATCGCGGTCGGCACGCCGAGCCGGCGCGGCGACGGTCATGCCGACCTCAGCTACGTCCATGGCGCCGCCCGCGAGATCGCCGGCGCGCTGAACGGCTTCACGGTGATCGTCACCAAGTCGACCGTGCCGGTGGGCACTGGCGACGAAGTCGAGCGGATCATCCGCGAGACCAATCCGGCGGCCGAGTTCGCCGTTGCCTCCAATCCCGAATTCCTGCGCGAAGGCGCGGCGATCGAGGACTTCAAGCGGCCCGACCGCGTCGTCATCGGCATCGAGGACGAACGCGCCCGCGCGCCGATGGAGGAAGTCTATCGCCCGCTCTCGCTCAACAAGGCGCCGATCGTCTTCACCCGCCGGCGGACCAGCGAGCTGACCAAATACGCCGCCAACGCCTTCCTCGCGATGAAGATCACCTACATCAACGAGATGGCGGACCTGTGCGAGCAGGTCGGCGCCGATGTCCAGGAAGTCGCGCGCGGCATCGGGCTCGACAACCGGATCGGGGCCAAGTTCCTCCATGCCGGCCCGGGCTATGGCGGCTCCTGCTTCCCCAAGGACACGCTGGCGCTGATGAAGACGGCGCAGGATCACGACGCGCCGCTGCGGCTGATCGAGGCGACGATCGCGGTCAACGACCAGCGCAAGCGCGCCATGGGCCGCAAGGTGCTGGCGGCGATGGACGGGCGCGTGCGCGGCCGCACGGTCGCGGTGCTCGGCCTCACCTTCAAGCCCAATACCGACGACATGCGCGACGCGCCGTCGATCGCGATCATCCAGGCGCTGCAGGATGCCGGGGCGAAGATCCGCGCCTATGATCCCGAAGGCATGTCCGCCGCCGAGGCGGTGCTGAAGGACGTCGAATATGCCAGCTCGCCCTATGCGGCGGCGGAAGGCGCGGCGGCGACGGTGATCGTCACCGAATGGGACGCGTTCCGTGCGCTAGACCTCAAGCGCCTCGCCGGCATCATGGCCGAGCCGGTGCTGGTCGATTTGCGCAACATCTATCCGCCGGAAAAGGCGGAGCAGGCGGGCCTGCGCTATGTCGGCATTGGCCGGCCGGGCAAGCCCGGGGATGCCGAAGCCGCGAACGACAGGCAGGCAGCATGACCGCCGGCGGCCCCGTCCTCGTGACGGGCGCCGCTGGCTTCATCGGCCATGCGGTGTCCGAGCGGCTCCTCGCGCGCGGCGAGCGCGTGATCGGGCTCGACAATTTCACCGACTATTACGACGTCGCGCTGAAGGAAGCGCGGGTCGCGCGGCTGGTCGACAATTTCGACTTCCGCCTGGTCCGCGGTGACATCGCCAGCCCCGAGCTGCTCGCCGAGCTGGTCGCCGGGAACGGCGTGCGCCGTATCGTCCACCTCGCCGCGCAGGCGGGGGTGCGGTACAGCATCGAGAACCCCTTCGCCTATGAGCACAGCAACCTGAAGGGCCACCTCGCGGTGCTCGAGGCGGCGCGCCAGGCGGGCAATGTCGAGCATCTCGTCTATGCCTCGTCCAGCTCGGTCTATGGCGAGCGGCCGATCGGCGGCGAAGGGTTCCGCGAGGACGAGCCCTGCACCGCGCCGGTCTCGCTCTATGCGGCGACCAAGCGCAGCTGCGAGCTGATGAGCCAGAGCTATGCCACGCTCTACGGTCTCAGGATGAGCGGCCTGAGGTTCTTCACCGTCTATGGCCCTTGGGGCCGGCCCGACATGGCCTATTTCGGCTTCGCCCAGAAGATCCTGCTCGGCCAGCCGATCGAGGTGTACGGCGAGGGCAGGATGGCGCGCGACTTCACTTATATCGACGACATCGTCGATGGTGTGGTCGGCGTGCTCGACAAGCCGCCGGCGGACGGCGAGCATCGCCTGCTCAACATCGGCGACTGCGATCCGGTCGGCCTGATGGACATGATCGCCACGCTCGAGCGCGCGCTCGGCCGCCAGGCGGTGAAGCTGATGCGCCCGATGCAGCCGGGTGACGTGACCGCGACCTTCGCCGACATCTCGGCGATCCGCGCGCTCACCGGATACAGTCCCAAGGTCTCGCTCGCCCAGGGCATCGAGCGGTTCGTCGACTGGTATCTGAGCGAGATCGAACAGGGTGGAAGAGGGCCGATGGCAGCGGTGGCCTGAGCCGGGGAAACCGGCCGGGCGAGTACGGAGTATCGACATGCTGCAACGGACAAGTGCGTCTGCCGGCGGGCCCGAGGGCTCGCCGACCATCTGCGTAACCGGGTTGCGCGGCTTCCCCCATGTCATGGGCGGGATCGAGAGCCATTGCGAGGAGCTGCTGCCGCGGATCAAGGCGCTGTGGCCCGATCACCGCTCGGTGGTGCTCGGCCGCGCGCCTTATCTGCCCGAGGCCGAGAACGTGCATCGCGGAGTCGAGATCATCGGCATCCCCTGCCCGCGTTCCCAGCATCTCGAGGCGATCGTCTCCACCTTCCTCGCCGTGCTCTCCGCCCGCAAGCGCGGCGCGGAGCTGATCCATATCCATGCGATCGGCCCCGGCCTGCTCGCGCCGTTCGCCCGGATGCTCGGACTGAAGGTGGTCGTGACACACCACGGCACCGATTATCACCGCGCAAAATGGGGCAAGGTCGCCCGCACCGCCCTGCGCGCCGGCGAATGGCTGGCGCTTAACTTCGCCCACCGGGTGATCGCCGTCTCGCCTTCACTGGCGACGCAGCTCAAGCGCCAGTTCCCGGCCCGCGCGCAGACGATCAGCTACATCCCCAACGGCACCTCGGACCTGCCCGGCGACGCCGATCCCGAACTGGTGCTGCAACGGATCGGCGTCGAGCGCGGCAAGTTCCTGCTCGCCGTCGCGCGGCTGGTGCCGGAGAAGGGCCTGCACGACCTGATCGAGGCGTTCGAGGCGTCGAACTCCCGCGCGAAGCTGGTGATCGCCGGCGCCACCGATCACGAAAGCGACTATGCCCGTGCCCTGCTCGAACGCGCCGGCGACCGGGTGATCTTCGCCGGCGTCCAGTCACGCGCGACGCTGAAGTGCCTCTACGAAAGCTGCGCGCTGTTCGTCATGCCCAGCTATCACGAAGGCCTGCCGATCGCCGCGCTGGAGGCGGCGAGCTGCGGCGCGCCGATGCTCCTGAGCGACATCCCGGCCAATCTCGATATCGGGCTGGAGCTGCGGAACTACTTCCCCGTCGGCGACGTCACGGCGCTCACCGATCGGCTCGATGCGGACTGCGCCGACTTCCAGGTCGACCGCGACACGGTCCGCGCGCGCTTCAGCTGGGACAAGGCGGCGGAGGACACGCTCGCAGTATATCGCAGTGCGCTGGCGCCGGGCCGGGTGAAATCGCGGGCCTCGGGGCAGCCGGGGATGGTCGAGGGCTGAGCCTGTTCTTCCTCTCCCCGGAGGGGGAGGGCTAGATAGCCAACCGAGCGAGAGCCTCCGCCCGGCTAGCCGCGTCGATCTTCCCCGAAACCGCAATCCCGCCGGCGCCCAGTACCGCCCGCGCGATCGCGGGCCGCCACGCATCCCCGCGCCATTGCCAGCTGCGGATCCGCCAGCGCCCCGGTCCTTCGACCTCGACAACCAGGCTCGGCCGGCCCGGAGCATCGCCCCCCGCCCCCCGTGCAGTGCATGCACTTCCTGCTGCAAGTCCCGCAATTGAAACGATAAGTCCGCGACGGTCCACCGCAATAACCCCTCGGTTAATCAGCATAATCCGGGCTTAACCACGCTGCGACGCACCACGGCATCTAAATTGATCGATGTTAAGCATCGAACAACCAAGGGGTCGTCGAGCCATGCCTAGCCTGTACATCTCGCCTGCCGGATCCGGAGACAAAAGCGGCCGGGACATCAACAACGCAGCGTCGATCGGTTCGCTCAACACGTTGATCGGAAAGGCCGGCCCGGGCGGCGAAGTGCTGCTGCTCGCCGACCAGGGCGACTATGGCGTCACCGGCATCCTCGGCATCACCCGCGGCGGGACCGACGGCAATCCGGTGACGATCCGCGGCGTGGATTCCGCCGGCAATCCCATGCAGGCCCAGTTCACCGGCTCGCGCCCGACCGACTGGCAGGCGGGCGACATCGCCGGCAACGAACTGTTCAAGCTCGGCACCGGCGCCAACAACCTGGTGTTCCGCGACCTGCAGATCGACAATGTCGGCACCGCCTTCCGCGTCACCGCCGATCTCAGCAACCTGCGCATCGAGGGCGTCGACGCCAGCAATGTCCGCCGCTTCTTCGAGGATTATTCCTCCGCCGCCTCGGGCACCGCGACGATCACCGGGCTCACCCTGCGCGACATCGACGTGCAGGGTTTCTCCAAGGCGGCGATCCGCCTCCAGTACGACACCAACAACGTGCTGATCGACAATGTCCGCGCCGACATGGCCGGGCAGCTGGGCGACGACCTGCCCGAGGGCGTGCATCTCGACGGCACCGTCCACAACGTCACGCTCAACCGGGTGGTGATGGAGAATGTCCAGAGCACCGCCGGCGCCTATTACAATGGCGACGGCTTCGCGACCGAGCGCGGCGTCTACGACATCCGCTTCATCGACACGGTCGCGCGCGGCAACAGCGATGGCGGCTATGACCTCAAGTCGACCGGCACCGTGCTGGTCCGCGCGCTCAGCGAAGAGAATGGCCGCAACTTCCGCCTCTGGGGCGAGGCGACCTTGATCGACCCGACCGGCCGCAACCCGGTGCTGCGTGGCGGCATCTCGGAGCAGAACCAGCTCTGGCTCGATACCACCGCCAACGTCACCGTGATCGGCGGCCATTTCGACGATGCCGGATCGCGCACCAAGGTGATCTCGTCGAACGGCAAGCTCACGCTCCAGGGCACCGAGATCACCCGCTCCGAACTGGCGATCCTCGCGACCCAGGCCAGCCTCCCCGGCCTGAGCGGCGCCAACACGATCCGCGAGACGCTGACCATCGACCAGGGCACCGCCTCGCCCGGCGCGACCAGCTATATCGCGCTGCTTCCCCTGCCCGCCACGGCGACGGCGGACGCGATGACCGGCACCGCACGCGACGACATCTTCCTGGTCGACGATGCCGGCGACCGGATCAGCGAGGCCGCCGATGCCGGCATCGACCGGGTCGAGACGACGCTCGGCAGCTACACGCTCGGCAGCGCGATCGAGAATCTGATCCGCCGCGGCGCCGCCGACTTCACCGGCACCGGCAACGCGCTCGCCAACGCGATGATCGGCGGGGCGGGCAGCGACACGCTGAACGGGCTCGACGGCAATGACGACATCGCCGGCAATTCGGGCGCAGACGTGCTGAGCGGCGGCAATGGCGAGGACCTGCTCCAGGGTCAGGCGGGCGCGGACAATCTGCTCGGCGGCTGGCAGTCGGACACGCTGATCGGCGGCACCGGCGCGGACCGGCTGGTCGGCGATCTCGAATGGCTGAGCAGCCAGGGCGCCAATGACCGGCTGGACGGCGGCGACGATGCCGACCTGCTGATCGGCGACGCGACCAACATCTATGGCAGCGGCAAGGGCGGCAACGACAAGCTGGTCGGCGGCGCGGGCAACGACGTGCTGATCGGCGACGGCGACGTGATGAAGGACAATGCCAAGGGCGGCGCCGACACGCTGGAAGGCGGCGACGGCAATGACTGGCTCTATGGCGACGGCCGCGATTCGTCCGCGACGGTGGGCGGCGGTGCCGACAAGCTCTATGGCGGCGACGGGCCCGACTATCTGATCGGCGGCGGCGGCAACGACATGCTGTTCGGCGGTGCCGGAGCCGACTGGTTCGTCTTCGCCCCGGGCTCGGGTGCGGACGAGATCGGCGACTTCGCCTCGGGCCAGGACCATATCGACCTGAGCGCGTTCGACATCGCATACGAGCAGCTCAGCTTCACCACCAGCGCCGACGGCATCCGCGTCGGCTTCGGCGCCGACAGCATCTTCCTGCGCGGCACCCAGAGCGTGAGCGTGAACGACTTCGTGTTCGGCTAGGTCCTTCCACCGTCATCCCCGCGAAAGCGGGGACCCATCTCGGGGAGATGCCGCGGTTACAACAGCCGTCGTATCAGCTGGCGCGTGCAGGAGATGGGTCCCCGCTTTCGCGGGGATGACGGGAGTAATCCTCAAGGTGCCGCCAGCTCCTCCGGCACCGTCTGGCGCGACCGCACCGCGCTGCCGGTAGCCCGCCGGATCACCGCCTTGCCCAGCTTCTGCCCGGGCAGCTCGACCAGCTTGTAGGTCACGAACGCCAGCGCATAGGTGACCGGCACTACGATCGCGCCGGTCAGGACGAACCGCCCCATCGCGCCGAGCCCGGTGCCGAAATGCCCGATCACCGCCGCCGCCACCGGCTGCAGGATCAGCAGATGGATCAGATAGGTGCCGTAGCTGAGCTCGCCCAGCCAGTGGAAGGGCCGGCTACCCAGCAGCCGCGCCACCCAGTCGATCGCGCCGAGGCTGCGCAGATGGACCAGCGTGAAGAAGCCCAGCACCAGCAGCTCGCGCACCGCGAAGTGCAGCCAGTCCTGCTCGCCGCGGATCGGCAGCGCCGCGAGCAGCACCGCCGCGGCCAGGTGCAGCCATATCCGCCGGCCCGGCCCGGGATCTGCCGCGATCAGCATGCCGCACAGGAACAGGTGCAGCTTGAGCGGCAGGAAGGACGGCATCGGCCAGTCGAGCCCCAGCGTCCCCACCGCCAATGTCACCAGCGCCACGCCGATCGCCGCCGCGATCAGCGCCGCCGGCACCCAGCCCACGCGCCGGGCGAGCAGCACCAGGAACGGGAAGACCGCATAGAACTGCATCTCGAGCCCCAGGCTCCAGTCGGGCAGCGGGGTGCGATAGGCATAGTCGGGCAGCAGCCCGAACACGAAGCTCAGATGCGCGGCGATATTGGCCAGGCTGGCATCGGTATAGCGTTCCGCCGGCTGCAGCCCCTGGCCCAGAAAGCTGTCGATCGCCACCCGGTCGGCATAGATGGCGGGTCCGGCGATCAGCGCGGCGGCGAGCGTCACGTAGAAGAGCGGGGCCAGCCGGAAGAAACGCCGCGCCCAGAAGCTCGCCCAGGTGCCGGGCGCACTCCAGTCCTCGCTGCCCGCGCGCAACTGATACTGGAATACCATCAGGAAGCCCGAGAGCAGGATGAACAGGTCCACGCCCAGATCGGCATTGCGCAGCAGCGGCAGCCGGAAGCCGGTCAGGATCATCATGTGCCCGACGAGCACCCACAGCGCCGCCAGTCCGCGCAGGCCGTCGAGACATTCGACACGGCGAATACCGGCTTGTTCCAGGCCCACCGCGCACCTCCGCTGTCGTTCGTCGATACGCGCTGATGACCCGCATCCGGGGCCAAGGCCACCATCCCAGGGCCCCTAATCGGCCAGTTGCCCCGTCCGGACGACAGGGCGGTCGCGCACGTGGTGCATTGCAGCAAATCCGCGTGGTACGCCCTGTCGCAAGGGGGCCGGATTTCGCGCGGAAGCGCACGAGGGACGATGCCGGACAACAAGCGAATAGTCTTCGCGATCAATTCACTCGCCGGCGGTGGCGCCGAGCGCGTGCTCACCACCCTGCTCGGCGGATCGGCGCCGTGGCGCAACCGCTACGACATCCACCTGGCGCTGCTCGACGACGAGCCACGCGCCTATGCCGTGCCCGATTGGGTGGAGGTCCATCAGCTCGATGCGCGGCACAAATTGCTGCCCAGCCTCAAGCAGCTGCGCGCGCTGACCGAACGGCTCTCGCCCGATGCGACGCTGAGCTTCCTCACCCGCGCCAATGTCGCCAATGCCTGGGCGATGGCGGGGCGCGGCCGGCCCTGGCTGATCAGCGAGCGGGTCAACACCAGCGCGCATCTGGGCAAGGGCCGCGGCGCGATCGCGGCGAAGGCGATGGTCCGCATCGCCTATCCCCGTGCCGCGCACGTCATCGCGGTGTCCGAAGGCGTGGTCGACGATCTCGCCGACAATTTCGGCGTCCAGCGCACCCGCATGTCGGCGATTGCCAACCCGATCGATCATGACCAGATCGCCGCCCTCGCCGCCGAGCCGCCGGCCTTCACCCCCGCCGGCCCCTATATCGTCGCCGCCGGCCGGCTGGTGCCCAACAAGAACATGGCGCTGCTGCTGCGTGCCTATGCGAAGGCCGATCCCGACGCGCGCCTGGTCATCCTCGGCGAGGGACCCGAACGCCCCGCGCTCGAGCGGCTCGCCGCATCGCTCGGCATTGCCGACCGGGTCGACATGCCTGGCTTTGTCGCCAACCCCTTCGCGCTGCTCGCCCGCGCCCAGGCCTATGCCATGCCCTCCAATGCCGAGGGCTTCCCCAACGGCCTGGTCGAGGCGATGGCGTGCGGCGTGCCGGTCGTCGCGACCAATTGCGCCTCGGGCCCGTCCGAAATTCTGGCGGACCGCCCTCGCGGCGCGGTGACCGGCGGGATCGATGTCGATGCCGGCGCATTGGTCCCCACCGATGATGTCGATGCTTTCGCTGCGGCGCTCCGCCGCGTGCTCGTCGAGCCGCGCCGCAGCGCCTGCGGCGCGCGCGCGCGCGCCCGCTCACGGGCTTATGGCGTGGAGCAGGCGGCCGCCAATTACTGGGCCAGGATCGAAGCCGCGCTCGCCGCGCCTTCCAGGCATCAACCCGATGACAATGTAAGTCGCGTTCAGGGAGCAAATCGATGAAGTGGCACATGCATATCGCGCTGGCGGGGGCGCTACTCGGCGGATGCGCCGGCCAGACCCCGCTCGCCGGCAGCGGCGACGCCCCGCCGCCGGCCGCCGCCTTCACCCTCTCGCCCGGCGACAAGGTGAAGGTCGCCACCTATGGCGAAGTCGCGCTCACCGGCGATTTCGAAGTCTCGCCCGGCGGCACCATCGCCTTTCCGCTGATCGGCGAGGTCAAGGCGGCGGGCATGCAGCCCGATCAGCTCTCCAAGGCGATCGAGACCCAGCTGCGCGAAGGCTATCTGCTCGAGCCCAAGGTCTCGGTGCAGGTCGCCAGCTTCCGCCCGGTCTATATCCTGGGCGAGGTCAACAAGCCGGGCGAATATCCCTATACCCAGGGCCTCACCATCCGCGGCGCGGTCGCCAAGGCGGACGGCTTCACCTACCGTGCCAACGAGAAGCGCGTCTTCCTCAAGCGCACCGGCGAGCCGGGCGAGCGGGCCTATCCGCTGACCGCCGATTTCGCGGTGCTGCCCGGCGACACGATCCGCTTCGGCGAGCGCTATTTCTGATGGACATGGCCACGACAGGCTTCGCGCCCGAACCGGCACATGCCGATCCCTTGCCCGAAACCGGCAAGCCCCATCTGCGCGGCTGCCCGGTCAGCTTCGCCAAGCTCAAGGCGTTGCTCGCCGCCGACCTGTACCGCTATGCCGGCCGGGTCAGCATGGGCGCCTTCCTCAAGCATTACGCCTTCACCCCGGGCTATAAATACACGGTGCTGATGCGCACCGCCGGCTGGCTCAAGCTCAAGCCGGCCAAGGCCTTCGGCTTCTATCCGCTCGCCAAATGGCTGCTGCTGCGCGCGCGCTACAAATATGGCTTCGCCATCCCCGAATATATGGAGATCGGCCCGGGCCTGTTCCTCAACCGGTTCGGCGGCTTCTATTTCCACGGGGACACGGTGCTGGGCAGCAACGTCAACATCACCCACGGGGTGGTGCTCGGCTATATGAACCGCGGCGCCAAGCGCGGCGCGCCGGTGATCGGGGACCGCACCTTCCTCGGCTCGGGCGCCAAGGTGATCGGCGGGATCCAGGTCGGCGCGGAAGCGGCGATCGGCGCCAATGCCGTGGTAACCAAGGACGTGCCGGAGCGCGGCGTGGTCGGCGGCATCCCCGCCAAGCTGCTCTCGGACCAGGGCTCGGACGGTTACATCAACCGCCTCGCCCCGCCCGAACTACTCGCCGCCTGCGAAGGCGCGCTGCACGGCTGGCGCGAGGGTCAGCCGAACACGAAGTCGTTCTGATCGAGCGCGGTGGCGCCGCGCACGAAGATCGTGTCGGTGCCACCCAGCTGGATCGTCACCCCGGCGCTGCTGGTGGTGAAGCGCAGCTGCTCATAGGCGATGTCGAAGGCGCTGAGGTCGATCCGGTCGGCCTCGGCGCCGCCGCGGGTGAAATCGGTGATCTCGTCCTGCCCCGAGCCTGGCGCGAAGACGAAGCGGTCGCTCCCGCCGCCGCCGGTCAGCTTGTCGTTGCCGCCCTTCGCGCCGGCGGCCATGTTCATCGCATCGCCGTACAGCACGTCGTTGCCGAGCCCGCCGATCAGCGTGTCCGCCCCGCCGATCCCGGCCGCGGTCATGCTCATCCCGTCGCCGACCAGCACATCGTCGCCGTCGCCGCCGTCCAGCGTGTCCTTGGCGGCGAGCGACGAGACCCATTCGCTGTCGCCGATCAGCAGGTCGTTGCCTGCCCCGCCATAGAGCCGGTCGGTCTGCTGCCCGCCATAGAGCGTGTCGCCGCCATCCTCGCCGTACAGCAGGTCCTCGTTCTTGCCGCCGTCGAGCCGGTCGGCACCGATCCCGCCCCATAGCGTATCGTTGCCGTCGTCGCCCGACAGCGTGTCGTCGCCCGCCCCGCCGGTCAGCACATTGACCCCCGCGCTGCCGAGCAGCGCGTCGTCGAAGCTCGATCCTTGTGCATTCTCGATGCCGATCAGCTTGTCGCCGGTGGCGTCGCCGCCCGTCGCGGTCTGGGTGCGCAGGTTGACCAGTACCCCGCCCAGCGATCCGGCATAGTCGACGGTGTCGGCACCCGCGCCCCCATCGAGCACATCGCCGCCCGATCCGCCGCGCAGCATGTCCGCGCCGTCGCCGCCGGCCAGCCGGTCCTCGCCGCCGGCGCCGACCAGGAAATTGTCGAGCGCATTGCCGGTCAGCGTTGCGCCGACCGTGCCGGTATAGACCAGCTCCTCGATATTGGCGCCGAGCGTATAGGTGTTGGCGGCGGTGCGGATGCGGTCGCGCCCTTCGCCCGCCGCCTCGATCACCTGGTCGCCGGCCTCGAACACGACATAGAGGTCGTTGCCCGTCCCACCGCGCAGCACGTCGTTGCCGCTGCCGCCGTCGAGCTGGTCGTCGCCCGCGCCGCCCACCAGCACATCGTCGCCGCCGCGCCCATAGAGCATGTCGCCGACCAGGGGATCGTCGCCGCCGGTGATGCTGTCGGCATAGTTGGAGCCGATCACCGTCTCGATGCCCACCAGCCGGTCCCCCTCGGCCTCGCCGCCATGATTGACGTTGGTCGCCAGGTTGACGGTGATCGCGGTCGACTTGGTGTAATCGACCTGGTCGCGCCCCGCCCCGCCATCGAGCAGGTCCGCACCCGCACCGCCGACCAGCTTGTCGTCGCCGTCGAGCCCGTAGAGCGCGTCGTCCAGCGCCTTGCCGTACAGGCTGTTGTCGAGCCCGTTGCCCGTGCCGGTGAAGCCCCCGCTGCCGGTATAGCTGAGGTCCTCCACCCCGTCGGCCAGGGTCAGCGACGAAAGCCCCGTGCGCACGATGTCGGTCCCGCCGCCCAGCGCCTCGATCACCTGGTCGGCGGCATTGTCGACCACATAGCTATCGTCGCCGGTCCCGCCGATCATCAGGTCCGCGCCCGCGCCGCCATCGATCGTGTCGTTGCCGCCGCCGCCCTCGATCCGGTTGGCGCTGGCATCCCCGGTCAGCGTGTCGGCGAAGCCGCTGCCGACCACCGCTTCGATGCCCGAGATGCTGTCGCCCTGCGCATCGCCGCCCGACACCGCGCCGGTCGCAAGGTTGACCCTCACCGCCGCGGCGCTGCCCGAATAGACCAGGGTATCGAACCCGCCTGCGCCATCGAGCCTGTCGCCGCCGGCGCCGCCGACCAGGATCTGGTCGCCGCCATCGCCGATCAGCGTGTCCGCGAATCCGGTGCCGATGAAGCGCTCGACCCCGTCGAACCGGTCGCCCTCGGCATCGCCGCCGCTGCTCATACCGGTCTGCAGGTTGATCGAGATCCCGACCATATTGCCGCTATAGTCGACCGTATCGACCCCATCGCCGCCGATCAGCACATCGGCACCGGCACCGCCCTGGAGCAGATCATCGCCGCCGCGCCCGTCGAGCCGGTCCGCACCCGCGCCGCCATACAGCGCCTCGGCAATCCCGGTGCCCGACAGCGTGTCGTCAAACGCAGAGCCCGCCAGCCCCTCGATGCCGACCAGCCGGTCGCCCGCCGCATCGCCGGTGCTGGCCTGCACCGACAAGGCAAGATCGACCTGCACCGCCGCCGCCGAACCCGAATAGTCTGCGGTATCGAATCCCTCGCGCCCGTCGAGCAGGTCCGCGCCCGCGCCACCGGTCAGCCGGTTGCTCCCGCCATCGCCGCTCAGCACATCGTCGAAGGCCGAGCCGATCAGGTCCTCGATCCCGACCAGACTCGCCCCGCCCGAAGCGACGCCCGCGTCGAGGTCCGCCGTCACTGCGCTCGCGCTGCCGGCAAAGTCCGCAGCGTCCACGCCGAGCCCGCCATCGAGCCGGTCCGCCCCGCCATTGCCGACCAGCCGGTCGTCCCCCGCGCCGCCCGACAGCGCATTGGCCGCGCCATCGCCGACCAGCACGTCGCCAAAGCCCGAGCCGACCAGATTTTCGATCCCCGCCAGCACATCGCCCTGGGCATCGCCGCCACTGCCGGTACCGCCCAGCACGGCGGTCACGCCCGCCCCGCTCGCCGCGTAATCGGCGGTGTCGATCCCCGCCCCGCCGGTCAGCCGGTCCGCACCCGCACCGCCGATCAGGACATTGTCGAACGCATCGCCGCTCAGCGCATCGTCGAAGCGCGAGCCGACCAGCCGCTCGACGCCCGAGAGCCGGTCGCCCTGGGCGTCGCCGCCCGTGCCGGTGCCCGCAACCAGATCGATCGTCACCGCCGCGCCGCTGGCCGAATAGTCCGCGCTGTCGAACCCGGCCCCGCCGGTCAGCACATCGGCCCCCGCGCCGCCGACCAGCAGGTCGTCGCCGCCGCGCCCGTCGATCCGGTCGTCACCCGCGCCGCCGCCGAACCAGTCCGCGCCCTCGGTGCCGGAGAGCGTGTCGGCAAAGGCCGAGCCCTCGATCGCCTCGATCCCGATCAGCCGGTCGCCCGCCGCCTCGCCGCCACTCGCCGCGCCATTGGCAAGGTCGACCGTCACGCCCGCGGCGCTGCTGCCATAATCGACCCGGTCGATCCCGGCCCCGCCATCGAGCAGATCCGCGCCCGCGCCGCCATCGAGCATGTCGTCGCCGGCACCGCCCGTCAGGGTGTCGTCACCATTGCCACCGAACAGCCGGTTCGCGCCCGCATCGCCCGCCAGCGTGTCGGCGAAGCTGGAGCCCTCGACATCCTCGAACCCGTCGAACAGGTCGCCCGTGGCATCGCCGCCGCTGGCGGTGAGCCGGGTCAGGTCGATCTGCACCGCAGCACCGCTGCCGGCATAGCTGAGCAGGTCGCGCCCCGCCCCGCCGACCAGGATATCCGCGCCTGCGCCGCCGGCCAGGAGATCGTCACCGGCATTGCCGACCAGCATGTCCCTGCCCGCGCCGCCCAGCAGCGCATCGGCACCCGCAGTGCCGCCGATCAGGTCGTCGCCCGCCGTCCCCGCGCTCACCACCACGCGCTGCCCGTCCAGGGTCAGCACCGAGCCGGTGCCCTTCTTGGTGGTCACCGTGCCCGCACCGGTGGCGAGGCCATAGTCGCGCACCGTCAGCGCGCCGTTCTTCTCGGCGAGGTTGAACAGGGTCGGCGAGCCCGGATCGGAGAAGAACGCCCCGTCGATCGTCGCGCTGGCGCCCTCGGCCAGCCAGACATGCTCGCGATTGCCCCCGGCGAGCGGCGCGCCCGCATCGAGGCTGACGATGTTGCTCAGCTGCGCGCCGGTGCCCCACAGCCGGATGTTGCGGCCATTGCCCGAGATGATCGCGCCGTCGACCACCACGCCATTGCTCTTCAGGTCGAGCCCGCCATCGCTGTTGCCGGTGGCGATCACGTCGCGCAGCGTGATGTTGTAGGTGCCGCGCTCGGTCGCGAAGCCATCCCCGTTCCGATAGTCGTTCACCGTGTCGAGCGCGTTGCGCATCGCGACATGGTCGATCAGCACGTCGTGCGCGGTGCCGTCGATATGCACGCCGATCGCGAAATTGTCGCCGTCCTGGAACTGGCTGTCGCCGCGGACATCCTCGATCAGCACGTTGCTGCTGTTGTACTGGACGCGGATCGCGCCCTTGGAATAGCCGTCCACCGCCACGTCGCGGATCGTCAGCCCGGTGATGCTCGCGCTGGCATTCGCGCCCGATGCGATATCGTCGAAGAAGCGCGCGACATTGCTCGCGGTGACATGCTCGATCGTCAGGTTGCTCAGGTCCCCGCCGACGCGGATCGCCGTGCCGACATTCTCGAAGGCCAGGTCGCTGAACCGCAGATTGTTCGCGCCGCCGAGCAGCCGGAAGACTTCCTCGCCCGCCGGATTGGCCGGATCGAACGGCTCGGGCCGGGTCCCGACGATCGTCGCCGCCATCGCATTGCCCGCGCCGTCGACCCCGCGGATCGTCACCGGCGCCGCCGCGGTGCCGCCCGCGACGATCGCGAGCGCGCTGGTTGGCGCGGCATAGGCGCCCTGGTCGGCGAGCATCAGCACCTGACCGCCCGGCCCCGCCGCCGCGATCAGCTTGGGCAGGTCCTTCAGCGTCGCGGCGTTGGCCGCGCTCGAGCCGTCGCCCGAACCGCTTCCGGTCGGCGAGATGTACAGCGTCGGCATGGCAAGGGTCTCCTCATAGGCCCGAGAAGGTCACCCCCATTGAAATGCGATCGTCCGAGAATTTGCGCCCCGCGGTTGCCCCCGCGCTCGACTGGGACCGCCGCTGCAGATCGAGCCGCAGCGTCATGCGCTTGCTCACCAGGTAGGACCCGCCGGCGCGCCAGGTCCAGCGATCGTCGCGCCGGTCGATATCGTTGAAGTCGCGCTTCTCCAGCTCGCCGCCCACGCCCAGGATCAGGTTGCGCAGCAGCTCATAATCGGCGCGCAGCGTGTAGTTGGTGGCGAGATAGCCGGTCGCGCCATTGACTCCGGTCTCGCGGATGCCGCGATCGACCGTGCCGGTGATCGTCACCAGCGGCGTCAGGAAATAGGCGAGCTCGCCGCGCACCAGGAAGCCCGAGATGTCCTTGAACTGCGCCGGCTTGTAGTCCTGCTGGAGATAGCCGAGCCGCAGCGATCCGCGCGCCTTGCGCCCCAGCTCGAAGCTCGCGCCGCCGGCCAGCTCGAAGCCGCTGGAATCGCGCGCCGGCACGGGGCCGGTCCGCTCGCGATAATCGCGCTTGTTGAGCGATCCGGCGACGAACAGCGCGATACTAGGGCTCAGCGCATATTCGCCGATCGCCGTGCCCGTGTACGCCGTATGGTCGCGGAAATCCTGGTCGATCGGTGCGCCGCCGGGCGTCAAACTGTCGGCATAGTTGCGGTTCTCGACGTCGAACACGCCGCGCACGCGCAACCGGTTGAAGACATGGGTGTAGGCCAGGTTCGCCCCGCTCAGGGTGAAGCGGATCGGGCGCGAGGCCTGGCTGGGTGAATCGGGCGAGACGCGTTCCTGGCTGTAGCGTCCGTTGCGCAGCGAGACGTTCAGCGTGTCCGACTTGCTGATCGTGTAGAGCGCGCCGGCGTTCACTGCATATTGGGTGGCGTTCTCGCTCGCGCGATCGGCATAGCGCAGCAGGTCGAGCTCGGCGTCGAAGTTGAGTTTCAGGGTCGGCGAGGGCCGGACCAGCGCGACCTTGGGGCGGATGCGGACATAGGCATCGCCGGTCCGGTCGCTCGGCTGGGCATAGAGATTGTCGTCATAGCCCGCGCCGATCGCGACGCGCGGCAGCAGCTCGAAGCTGCCGACATGGATCGGCTCGGGCGTATAGTCCGGACGGCGCCGCTCGAGCACGCCGATATTGCGGTCGCGCCCGAAGCTGTTCGCGCTCGTCACCGAACCGAGCCCGTCGGTCGCGTCCGATTGCTGGGCAAGCGCCGGCGCCGCGAAGCCGCCGGAGACCAGCAGCGCGAGGAAGGCGGCGCGCTTCACCGGCGGCCCAGCGTCACGAGGACCGGGCGATGGTCCGATCCCGTGGCCGGCAGCTGTCGCGCCGACACCAGTCCCCAGTCCGGCCCGGCATAGAGCTGGTCGATCGGCAGGACGGGAAGGGTGCGCGGCCAGCTCGGCACGGCGCGGGTCATGCGGGTGAGCGGCGCGAAGGATCTGTCCTGCTCGCGCATCGCCGCGGCCCATGGGGTGAGGTTCATGTCGCCTGCAACGATGAGGGGGTCGCGATTGATCCGTATCAAGGCCTGCGCCACGGCGCGCCTGCGCAACGCCTGATCGCGCGAAGTCGGCCGCGGATAGTGGAGCGTCACCGCGGTGAAGGGCCGGCCATCCGGCCCGGCGATCCGCGCCCAGAGCAAGGGCGGGCCGAATTTGCGGCCCTGCGGGTCCTTCAGGAAATAGTCGCTGTCCTCGATCGGCCAGCGCGAGAAGATGACGAGCCCGCAGCCCGGCGGGCATTTGGTGGCATAATGCAGCTGCTGGCCGAGCGCGGCGAGCATCGGACGGAAGCTGCCATCGACTTCCTGGAGCATCACCACATCGGGCTTCGCGTCGAGGATCGCCTGGGCGGTCTCGGCGGGATCGTCGTTGTTCACCCAGACATTGTGGCTGAGCACGCGGATCTGCGGCATGCCGGCCCGCGCCACCGGGATCGCGCGCATCAGCTCGGGAACCACGCCGATCGCCACCGGCACCAGTCCGAGCAGCGCGGCCGCGATCGTCCAGCCCAGCCATCGCAAGGCGAGCAGCAGCCCGAACAGGGTCATCAGCCCGAACAGCGGCAGGAACGATGCCACCGCGTCGAGCGCCGGCACGGCCATGCCCGCCAGCGCCACCCACGCAGCGACGATCCCCCCGCCGAGCAGCAGGGTGCCAAGGGCCCGGACCAGCCTCACGCGCGGGCGAGCAGCCGATTGCGTAAAGCATGGCCGGATTGCCGGAGCGAGGCGGGGATCAGCTTGGCCGCGAGCAGCAGCGCCGCGGTGCCGGTCCCTTCGGGCAGGTAGATGTCACCCAGCCGGATCGCGGTGCGGCCCGGATATTTCATGGCATAGCGGGCGTAGTGCGCGATCTCCTGGTTCACCAGCCGCCGGAGCAGGCTGGCCTCGCGCCCGGTCGCCCCGGCCAGGATGTCGCGCGCGGTATCGACCAGGCAGGGCAGGTCGAGCGTGGTGGTCGACTTGCTGACCTTGTTGTCGCTGTCGCGGTGGAAGATCGCGGTGACGCGCGGGTCGTAGCGCAGCGTGCCCTGGGCGAGCACCCGCAACCACAGATCCTTGTCGCCGCCGCGCACCGCCCGGCCCTCGGGGAACAGCCCGGCCTCGAACAGCGCGTCGCGGCGGATCGCGATGGCGCCGGTCCACATCGGGCATTCGCGCACCGCCAGCCAGGCCGAGAGGAAATCGGCAAGGTCGAGCGTGCGCGCATGCTCCAGCTTGGGCGCGATCCGCTGCGGCTGGGAGCGGGTTTCGAACACATGGTCGAACCGGGTAGCCGCCGCATGGACCTGCGGGTCGGCCGCGATCCCCTCGGCCAGCACGGCGAGGTGGTCGGGTTGCCACAGGTCGTCGGCATCGAGGAACGCGATCCAGTCGCCGCTCGCGGCATGGATGCCCAGGTTGCGCCCGGCATAGCCGCCCGGCCCCGGGGTCGGCAGGTCGAGCAGCTTGATCCGTTCGTGCCCGATCGCGGCGACAAGCTCACGCCCGCCGTCGGTCGAGCAATTGTCGATCACCAGTATCTCGTGCGGGGGAAAGCTCTGGTCGAGCGCGCTCTCGATCGCGGCGCGGACATGCGCGGCCTTGTTGTAGAGCGGCATGACCACGGAGAAATGTGGGACGGTCATCAGTCTCTTGCTGCCTTTCTGCCCCCGGCGAGTTGCAGGAACTCGCCTACTGCCACCCCGGCGAGTTCCAGCGTCAGAAGCATCACCGCCAGCCGACGGCGCATCGTCAGTTCGCGCGAGACCGCCGCGCGGCGCAGCCGCCGCACGGTGTCGACCGCAGTCACGCCCAGCACATGGACGAGGCGCGGGCGGTTCGCGGTACGGTCCCAGCGCCCGCCGCTCAGCCGCCGGCGCTTGTGGACCAGCTCGGCCCGGCTCGCGCGCACCGGATGGCGCACGACCATCCCCGGCACATAGACCAGGGGGTAGCCGGCATCCTTGATGCGCAGCGCCATCTGCCGGTCGCCGCCGGACTTGAGCCCGGCGTCGAACCCGCCCAGTTCCCGGAGCAAGGCCGTCTCGCTCGCCCAGTTCGCCGTCGCGCAATTGCCGCGCGCGGCATGCGCCTGGGGAAAGGAGAAGAGCCGCTCGTAATCGCCGAACACCTCGCGCTCCTGTGCGATCTCGTCGAACAGCTCGATCTTGCCGGCCAGCACGCCGAAGCCCGGATTGGCCGTCGCGGCGCGCAGCACCTGCTCCAGCCAGTCGGGCGCCGGCTCGCAATCGGCATCGGTGAAGGCGATGATCGGCGCCCGCACCTGCCCGATCGCCAGGTTGCGCGCGGCATAGGAGCCGGGCCGCTTCTCCTCGAGCAGCTCGACGCCCGGATAGCGCCGCGCGATATCCGGCGTGGCGTCGCTCGACCCATTGTCGACGACGATGATCTGAAATGCGTCACGCGGGAGCGTCTGGCGCGCGAGCGCATCCAGGCAGCGGCCGAGCACCGCTTCTCCGTTCCACACGGGTATGACGACTGCGACTTGAAACATAGATACGCCTGTCCAGTGCTAGTCGCGGCCCAGTCAGCCCGCCGCGCTGTCCGGGTCAACCGCATGCCGCGCCTGCGAAAGACGAGTCGCCCCTTTGGCCGGGTGACCGGAGCCCCGGGCGCCTTCGCTCTCGAATAATTGCCCGCTACCAAGGATCACGCCGGACCAATCGTTGTTGTTGCACTGCACAAGCAATGCAGCAGCCGTGAGCAGGAGGCGTGTAACCGTGCGTGAATTCCAGCCCGAATCGGGCGCCAGAACGAGCATCGCCACCGACATCACGGTGGTCTCGCTCGAAACCGCCACCGCCCGCCGGGCGGCATTTGCTGCGCGTGCGGCGGGCACTTCGCTCGCCTGGCGCTTCTTCGACGCGTGCACCGGCCCGGCCCAGGGCATGACGATCGACGAGCCCGCGATTCGCCGCAACAAGGGGCGGGCGATGAGCAAGGGCGAGATCGGCTGCTATGCCAGCCATTTCTCGATCTGGCGCGACATGATCGCATTGGGCGTGCCCCAGGCGATCGTGCTCGAGGACGACACGGTGGTCGACTGGGCCTATCTGGAGCCGCTCGCGGCCACCGATCTCCACGCCCAGGGCATCGACTATCTGCGCCTCTACGCCAAGCGGCCGACCTGGCAGCGCGTGGTGAAGCGCGACTTCCTCCAGCATTCGCGCACGATCGTCGAGCTGGTCGGCCCGGCCTATGGCACCCAGGGCTATGCGATCACGCTGGAAGGCGCGCGCAAGCTGCTCGCGCATTGCCGCATCGTCCGCCGCCCGATCGACGACGAGATGGACCGCAGCTGGGCGCACGGCCTGCCCAATCTCGCCTTGTATCCCGCGCCGATCCTCGAGGCGGCGATCGTCTCCGACATCGGCCCCGCGCGCTTCGGCCCGAAGAACGACCCGCTCTATCATTCGGTCAAGCAGAAGGCCTGGCGCCATATCGAGCGCACCCGAATGCGCATGCTGAAAGCGAGGCGCCTGCTTGAACGCTGAGACGCCCGCACGCTTCGACGACGGCCTGCGCGCGCGCAGCCGCAGCTCGATCGGCTGGACGATCACGCGCTTCCTGTCGGACCAGCTCTTCTCCTTCATCGTCTTCGTCATCCTCGCGCGCCTGCTAACGCGCGCGGACATCGGCGCATTCGCGGTAATGGCGGTAACCGCCGAGGCGTTTCGAATCATCGCCACCGCCGGCCTCGTCCAGACGATCGCCCGCAGGCGCGAGCTGACGCCCGCCTTCCTCGACACCATCTATCGCTCGCAACAGGGCTTCTCCTTCCTTTCCGCCGCGCTGATCGTCGCGCTCGCCCAGCCGATCGCCGATCTGATGGGCGCGCCGGCCATCGCCCTGCCGCTCGCGGTGATGAGCCTGGTACTGCCGATCTCCTCGTTCGGCGGCACCCATCTCGCCCTCCGCCTGCGCGAGTTCGGCCACCGCACCACGGCGTTGCGCTCGGTCGTCGGCGGGCTGATCGGCGGCACCTGCGCGGTGGTCGCGGCATTCGCCGGGCTCGGCCTGTGGAGCCTGGTCATCCAGCGCCTCGTCACCGAGATCGCCGGCGTGTTCCTCTCCCGCGCCTCCTATGACTGGAAGCCGGGCTGGAAGTTCGAGATGCCGATCCTGCGCGGCAACCTGATGCTCAACGCCAGCCTGATCTATGTCCAGCTGGTCTTCCTCGCGACCGTGCGCGTGCAGGAGATGGCGATCGGCGCAGGCATCGGCCTCGCCGCGGTCGGCGTCTACCGCACCGCCTGGCGCACCGTCGAGCTGATCGGCCGCGGCGCGATCCAGCCCTTCACCCAGGTCGCGGTGCAGACCCTTGCCCGGGTCAAGGACGAGCCCGCAGAGCTGCGCCAGGCCTATCGCTGGATGATCGCCCAGGCCTCCGCCATTTCCTTCCCGGCACTGGTCGGCTTCGGCGCGCTGGCGCCCGTCGCAATCCCCACCGTGTTCGGCGCGAAATGGGACGAGGCCGGGCAACTTGCCCAGATCTTCGCGTTCATGGCCGTGCCCTTCACGCTCAACTTCTTCGCCTCGCCCTCCCTCAGCGTCCTCGGCGCCTCGCGCAGCCTGATGTCGCTGTCGACGACGCAGCTGATCCTCGGCGTGATCCTGACGCTGGCGGCACTGCCCTATGGCCTGCTCGCCGTCGCCATCTCCTATGTCGGGCGCGCCTATCTCACCTTGCCGATGCAGATCCTGCTGCTCCGCCGCGCCTCGGGCATCCGCCCGGTCGATACCTGGCGCGCGGTCGGCGCGCCGCTCATCGCCTCCACCCTGATGGGCGTGGCGCTCGCGGTCGCGATGCGGCTGCTCGACACGCATCTTTCGGGCTGGAGCGTGCTGCTCCTGCTCAGCGCATCGGGCGCGCTGTTCTACGGGATCGTCCTGCTCGCCATCTCGCGACCGTGGCGCGGCCGCCTCCTGACCTTGTCCAGACGCCTCAGAAAGGGCCGGATATGACCATCAAGACCGCCGATCAGCTCGTCGGCGAACTCGCCCAGCGTTTCGCCCAGACCCTCGACATCGTGCTGCCTCCCGGCAAGCTCGCTCTGGTCGACTTCCCCGATCACTCCAATGTCGGCGATTCGGCCATCTGGCTCGGCGAGATGGCCTATCTCCGCCAGCGCGGGCGCCTGCCCGCCTATTATTCCGCGATCGCCGATTTCGACGATCAGGCCTGCCGCGCGGCGATCGGCAATGACGGCACGATCCTGATCCATGGCGGCGGCAACATGGGCACGCTCTGGCCAAAGCACGAAGCCTTCCGCCTGCATTTGCTGCGCAACCATCTCGGCCGGCCGATCGTCCAGATGCCGGAGTCGATCCACTATGCCGACCCCGGCGCGGCAAAGGAGATGGCCGAGGCGATCCGCGATCACGGCGCCTTCACCCTGCTCGTGCGCGACGCCCGCTCGCTCGCCTTCGCGCAGGAACATTTCGACTGCGAGATCCATCTCTGCCCCGACGCCGCGCTGATGCTCGGCCGCCAGCAGCGCGGCGCCGCAACCGTGCCGGTCTTCGCGTTGCTGCGCACCGATCACGAACGCTCGGCCGACGATGCCGCGGTGCCCGCCGGGGTGGCCGTCGACGACTGGCTGGAGGAGGATGGCGCCCAGAAGCGCTTCCTGCGCCTGTCGCTCAAGCTCGGCCGGCTGGTCACCCGCGATCCGATGGCACAGCGCCTCGCCCGCCAGCGCCGCCTTGCCGAATGGCGCTTCCAGCGCGGCCTGGCGATGCTGTCCTCGGGCGAGCTGGTCGTCACCGACCGGCTGCACGCGCACATCCTCTCGCTGCTGCTCGATATCCCGCACGTGCTGCTCGACAACAGCTACGGCAAGGTCGCCGGCTTCGCCGACCAGTGGACCGGCGACTATGCCGGCCTGCTGCGCGCCACCAGCCGGGCCGAGGGCTTCGCCACCGCCCTGGCCTGCCGCACCCCGCAGATGGTCACCGGCTGAGGAGCCCGCACCCAGAGGAGGGATCCGTGAAGCAGGACCTGTCCTTCGACCCCGCCCCGGAGCCCGCCGACAACGGGCTCGCCGCTCTCGCGCTGATCCTCGCGATGCACCGCGTCGCCGCCGATCCGGCCGAGCTGCGCCACGATCTCGGCCATGCCGATCCGGCCGGCACCGAAGACCTGCTTCGCCTGGCAAGGCGCATCCCCGGCGTCCGCGCCCGCGCCACCACCGGCGATTTCGAGCGGCTGCGCCGCCTGCCCATGCCGGTGCTGGCCGGCGGCGGCGAGGGCTGGTTCGTCATCGGCCGGGTCGGCGAGGATGCCGTCGCGGTCCAGCGCCCCGGCGCCGAGATCGAGCGCTGGGACCGCGCCGCGCTGGAAGCCCGCTGGTCGGGCCGGCTCCTCCTCGTCACCACCCGCGATTCCGCCCAGGTGGCCGCCCAGCGCTTCGACTTCACCTGGTTCATCCCCCAGATCGTCAAATATCGCCGGCTGATCGGCGAAGTGCTGCTGATCACCCTGGCGCTCAACCTGCTCGGCCTCGCCGCCCCGCTCTTCTTCCAGAACGTCGTCGACAAGGTGCTCGCGCACAACAGCCTCGCCACGCTCCAGGTGCTCGCGCTCGGACTGGTGCTGGTCTCGCTCTGGGAAGTCGCGTTCGGCTGGTTGCGCACCCGGCTTTATTCGGAGACCAGCCAGAAGCTGGACGTCGAGCTCGGCAGCCGGCTGTTCCGCCACCTGCTCCGCCTGCCCCTCGCCTATTTCGAGAACCGCCGTGTCGGCGACACCGTCACACGGGTGCGCGAGCTGGAGACGGTGCGCGAGTTCATGACCAATGCCTCGCTGACGGTGCTGGTCGATCCGCTGTTCACGATCGTCTTCCTCGTCGCGATGTGGCTCTATTCACCCACCCTGCTCCTGATCGTCGCGCTCACTTTGCCCGCATACGTGATCGTCTCGCTCGCCGTCACCGGGCCGCTGCGCCGCCGGCTCGACGAGAAATTCGCCCGCGGCGCCGCGAACAATGCGCTGCTGGTCGAAAGCGTATCGGGCATGCAGACGCTCAAGGCCGCAGCCGTCGAGCCGCAATGGCAGGATCGCTGGGAGCGCCAGCTCGCCGCCTACAGCGCCGCCAACCAGCGGGTGATCAACCTCGGCAATTCGGGCAGCCAGGCGGTCCAGCTGATCTCCAAGCTCAGCCTCGCCGCGATCCTGTTCTTCGGCGCCCAGGCGGTCATCGCCGGCACGCTGACCGTCGGCGGGCTGGTCGCGTTCAACATGTTCGCCCAGCGCGTCTCCGGCCCCGTCATCCGCATGGCGCAGCTCTGGCAGGACTTCCAGCAGGTCCGCCTCTCGGTCCAGCGGATGGGCGACATTCTCAACACTGGCGCCGAGCCCGGCGCCGGATCGCGCACCGCTTTGCCCGCACTCGCCGGCCATGTCCGCTTCGAGAATGTCCGCTTCCGCTATGCCGCGGACGGCCCCTGGACGCTCGACGAGATCAGCCTCGACCTGCCCGCCGGCACCACGCTCGGCATCGCCGGCGCCTCGGGTTCGGGCAAGTCGACCCTGACCAAGCTGCTCCAGCGCCTCTACCTCCCCGCTGCCGGCCGGGTGCTGGTCGACGGCGTCGACATCGCGCAGATCGACCCCGCCTGGCTCCGCCGCCAGATCGGCGTGGTGCTGCAGGAGAATATCCTGTTCAACCGCTCGATCCGCGAGAATATCGCGCTTGCCGATCCGGCCATGCCGATCGATCGGGTGATGACCGCCGCCCGCCTCGCCGGCGCGCACGACTTCATCCTCGCGCTGCCCCAGGGGTACGACACGATCGTCGAGGAGCGCGGGGTCAATTTCTCCGGCGGCCAGCGCCAGCGCCTCGCCATCGCCCGGGCGCTGATCACCAATCCGCGCATCCTGATCCTCGACGAGGCAACCAGCGCGCTCGATGCCGAGAGCGAGGAGATCGTCCAGCGCAACCTGAAGGCGATCGCCGCCGGTCGCACCGTGCTGATCATCGCCCACCGGCTCTCGGCGATCCGCCAGTGCGACCGGATCCTGACGATGGACCGCGGCCATATCGTCGAGAGCGGCACGCATGACGAGCTGCTCCATCTCGGCGGCCGCTATGCCGCGCTCCATCATCGCCAGATCGGCGTGCAGGCGGGAGCGGCGGCATGAACGCGGTCACCCGGCACTGGAGTGCGGTGCGCGACACGCTCGACAATGAGCGCGCGCGCTCTCGGTCGGTTTTGCGCACCGAGGAGACCGACTTCCTCCCCGCCGCGCTCGAAGTGGTCGAGCGCCCGGTCTCGCCCACCGCGCGGGTCACCGCCTGGGTGCTGCTCGGGCTGCTCGTCGCCGCCCTGCTCTGGCTGTTCCTCGGCCGGGTCGACGTCGTCGCCTCGGCGCCGGGCAAGCTGGTCCCGGCCGACGACGTCAAGCTGATCCAGCCGGGCTCGGGCGGGATCGTCCGTGCGATCCTGGTCCGCGACGGCCAGAGCGTGCGCGCCGGCCAGCCCCTGGTCGAGCTCGATCCCACCGTCTCCGATGCCGATACGGCGCAGGCGGGCAAGGCGCTAGAGACCGCCCAGCTGGATGCCGCGCGGCTGCGCGCGATCCTCTCCGCGCTCGATGGCCAGGGACTGCGCTTCACGCCGCCCGCCGGCACCACGACCCAAGTCGCCGCCACCCAGCTTTCGCTCGCCCGCGCCCAGCTCGCCGAGATCCAGGCGGGCAGCCAGACCCGCGCCGCCGACACCGAATCCGCCCGCGCGGCCCGTGCCGAGGCGCAGATCCAGGCCGCCAAGCTTAGCGAGACGCTCCCGCTGCTCGACGAGCAGATCGCCGCGAACGAGACGCTGCTGGAAAAGGGCTATGTCTCGAAGCTCAAGGTGATCGAGATGCGCCGCCAGCGCCTCGCCGCCGCGCGCGACCGCGACGCCGCGCTCGCCACCGCGCGCAAGGCCGAGGCACAGATCGCGGTCGCCGGCGGCAATTCCAGCCAGTCCGTGGCAGAGGCCCGCGCCCGCATCCTCGCCGATCTCGCCAAGGCCGAGAGCGACGCAAGGCTGCGCCAGGAGGAGCTGACCAAGGCAACGAAGCGCTCCAGCCTGCAGCGCCTCGTCAGCCCGGTCGACGGCACCGTCACCCAGCTCGCGGTGCACACGGTCGGCGGCGTGGTCGAGGCGGCCAAACCGATCATGGTGATCGTGCCCATGCGCGGGAAACTGGTCGCCGAAGTGACCATCGCCAACAAGGATATCGGCTTCGTCACCCCCGGCCAGCCGGTCGCGCTCAAGGTCGAGGCCTTTTCCTTCACCCGCTATGGCGCGGTGCCGGGCAGGCTCGAGCAGATCAGCTCGGACGCAGTGCAGGACGAGAAACAGGGCCTGATCTACACCGCCCGCGTGGCCCTCGATCGCGCCACGATCCAGCGCGACGGTGCGACCGTGCCGCTGACCCCCGGCATGGCGGTGACGGCGGACATCCGCACCGGCCGCCGCTCGCTGGCAAGCTACCTGCTGAGCCCGATCGACGAGATCCGCACGACGGCGGGACGGGAACGCTGACCCCAATCGTCACCCCGGCCCCAATCGTCATCCCGAGCCCAGTTCGTCATCCCGGCGAAAGCCGGGATCTCAGGCGATGGCGCGGGGATAGAGCCGCACGAGATCCCGGCTTTCGCCGGGATGACGGAAGGGCTGCAATGTGGGATTCCCCCTGCGGCACTCCGCAAGCCAAGGTGCGCACCGCGCAGCGCAGTAAGACGCCTCAGTACGCGTTGTGATGCATCAGCACCTGCGCGGTCCGCACCAGGATCGAGATGTCGCGCACCAGCGACCAGCCATGCTGATATTCCAGGTCCGCCTCGAGCCGGTCGATGATGTCGCGCCGGGTGTTGGTCGCGCCGCGGAAGCCGCGAATCTGGGCGAGGCCGGTGATGCCGGGCTTGAGCGCATGGCGGTGCCAATATTGCCGGTCGACCCGCCAGAACAGCTCGTCTCCCGCGGTCGATCCCAGCGCGTGCGGGCGCGGTCCGACCAGGCTCATCTCGCCGAACAGCACGTTGATCAGCTGGGGCAGCTCGTCGATGCTGGTCATGCGGATCAGCCGGCCGACCTTGGTGATCCGATCGTCGTCGCGGCTCGCCGAGCGCGCGCCGGTCGCGTCGCTGGTCTCCACCCGCATGCTGCGGAACTTGAGGATCTGGAAGATCCGGTTGCCGCGCCCCATCCGCTCCTGACGGAAGAAGACCGGCCCCGGCGAATCGAGCTTGATCGCGATCGCCACCATCACCAGCACCGGCAGCAGCATCAGCAGCGCAGGGATCGTGACGGCCAGGTCGAGCGCGCGCTTCTTCACCCGGTTGGCCCGGTTGAGCGGCCCCCAGGAGACCACCACCGTGGTCACCCCGTCGCGCTGGCGCGTGGTGAGCGGGCCCAGCTCGGCGATCTCCGGCATCACGATCTCGCCGACGATGTTCACGCCCTTCAGCGCGCGTGCCCATTCGGCCTTGTGCTCGGGGGTGCAGACGATGACGACCCGGTCGTAATCCTGCAGCACGGTGCCCAGCCGGTCGAGCATATAGGGGTCGTCGAGATCGGTGTGCAGGCCCGATGCGCGCGCGTCGACGATCTCGCGGTTGAGATAGGCATTGGGCAGGTTGGCGCCGTCGAGGATCACCAGCTCGGCGGTCAGCTTGCCGAAGGTCTTGCTGACGACATGGCAGATCAGCAGCCGCTGCGAGAGCAGCAATGTCAGCGCGGTGACCATCCCCATGCCCAGCGCGAAGCGCGGCACCTTGCCGGTAACCTTGAGCGAGAAGGCGACGAGCAGGAACACGAGCAGCGTCGTCGCGAACGAGAGCAGGGCCTGGCGGCAGCTCTTGCTCGGCTTGGTCAGGCAGCGCGGATTATAGGCCTGGTTCTGGAAGGCGATCGCGGCATGGACGAACAGCGCGCCGGCCATCGCCGTCCACAATCCGTCCGAGATGGTTCGCGGCTCCTCGACCACCAGCGCCACCGCGAAGCCGAACCCCAGCGCCACGGCATCGGCCGCCATCAGCCACAGGCAGAGCCATATCTTGGCGTTGCGCCGCGCCGCCTTGGCCAGCGGCGTGCGGACAGGTACCCCCTGGATCGCCAAGTCGATCTTGGTCATGGGATGCAACACTCCCTAAGCTCAGATACGCGAGCTTGCTGCGACGCAACATGACTTGGGGGTTAGGGAATACAAGCGGGCAGCGCGGGCACGTGCCGGATACGAGATGATCCGTTCGTCGCATCCTGCCGGTGCGATAAGCCGTGACGCCCGGCACTCCGTCGCGCTAGGGAAAACGACATGATTTCCCGTCTCCGCGCCGCCCCCGCCCGCGCACGGCTGCTGCTCTTCGCCTTCGGGGACTTCGCCTTCAATCTCTACTGGCAGAGCATCATGCTCTTCCTGCTCTTCTACTATACCGAGGCGCTCGGCCTGCCGGTGGCGACCGCCGCGGCGGTCTACACCATCGCCTCGGTGTGGGACGGGCTCGCCAACTTCCTGGTCGGCGCCCTTGCCGACCGGCACGAGCCCAGGCGCGGCTATGGCCGGTTCCTGATGCTGGGCAGCCTGCCGCTCGGCCTCGCCTTCGTGCTCACCTATGCGCCGCCGCTCGCCACGGGCTGGTGGGGCATCGCGACGATCTTCGTCGGTCATCTGCTGTTCCGCACCGCCTATGCGGCGGTCAACGTGCCCTATCTGGCGATGAGCGCGCGGGTGAGCAGCGACAGCCGCGACCGCGCCTTCCTCGCCGGCATGCGGATGCTGTTCGGCACGATGGCGGCGGTGCTGGTCGCCCGCGGCACCTTGCCGCTCGGCGCGCTGTTCAGCGGCAGCGCCGTCTCCGCCCAGGCCTATCTCTGGGCCGCGATCCTGTTCGCGATCCTCGGCACCGCGATCCTGATGCTGGTCGGCGCCACCTATCGCGAGCAAGTCGTGCCGGTCCGCACCCAGCCGCCGTCGGTCGCCGCGAGCCTGCGCAGCCTCGCCGCCAACCGCGCCTTCGTCACGCTCAACCTCGCAATGATGGCTATGATCGTCGCGGCGACGATCCTCAACAAGTCGGTGCTCTATTATTTCAAGTATTTCGTCGGCGACGATGTGGCCGGGCAGAGCGCGCTCGCCTGGATGGGCGTGGTCGGCGCGGCGGCGGTGCCGCTCTGGATGCTGCTCCAGCACCTGCTCGGCACGCGCGGCCTCTGGTTTCTCGCCGCCGGCCTGTGCATGGCCGGGCTGCTGCTGTTCTCCGGCGTGCATATCGACCAGGCGGGGCCGATGCAGCTGTTCCTCGTCGCGATGCAGGCAGTGATCGTCGGGCTGCACTTCGCCTATTGGGCGATGCTGCCCAACACCGTGGAATATGGCGAGCGCGCCACCGGACTGCGGGTCGAGGGCGCGGTGTTCGGCATGGCGGCGCTGCTGCAGCGCATCGCGATCGGCCTGGCCACCGCGCTGCTCGCCACCGGGTTCGACGCCGCCGGCTTCGTCGCCAATGTCCAGCAGAGCGCGGCGACCCTCGCCACGATGCGCTTCACCATCGCGGTGGTGCCGCTGGCCTTCCTCGCGCTGTCCTGCCTGCTGATGCTGCTCAACCCGCTGGGCAAGGGCGCGCACGCGAAGATCGTGAAGGACCTGGAGGAGCGCGAGGCTTCCTGAAAATTCCTCCCTCGCGAAGCGGGGGAGGGGGACCATGCGCAGCATGGTGGAGGGGGGCTCCTCCACGGGAGATGCCGCATGAGGCTAGGCCCCCTCCACCACCGCCTTCGGCGGCGGTCCCCCTCCCCCGACTTCGCCGGGGGAGGAACTTCAGATCACGCCACCAGCGTGAACTGCGCGTGCACCCCATCCGCTTCGGCCGACGGCGCGATCCAGACGTCGAACAGGCCCGGCTCGACGGTCGGCTTGTTCTCGCGGCCGATGAACAGCAGCTGCTCGCGCTTGAGTTTGAACGTCACCGTCTCGCTCGCGCCGGCGGCGAGCGCCAGCTTGCGGAACGCCTTCAGCTCGCGCACCGGCCGGGTCACGCTCGCCACCCGGTCGCGGATATAGAGCTGCACCACTTCCTCGATCGCATGCGCGCCCGAGTTGGTGACCTTCGCCGAGACGCTGATCTCGCCGTCCCAGGCCAGGGTCGCCGGCACCGACAGGTCCGCATAGCCGACCTTGCCATAGGTCAGGCCGTGCCCGAACGGGAACAGCGCCGAGTTCGGGATGCCGCGATAATGCGCCTTGTAGGGCTCCAGCGGACCTTTCGGATTGGGCCGGCCGGTCGCCTTGTGGTTGTAGTAATAGGGCTGCTGGCCCGGCGAGCGCGGGAAGCTGCACGGCAGGCGGCCGGCCGGGCTATAGTCGCCGAACAGCACGTCGGCGGTGGCGTTGCCGCCTTCCGAGCCGAGGAACCAGGTGACGAGGATCGACGGCGCGTTCAGCACCGCGCCCTCGAGCGCCAGCGCGCGGCCGTTCTTGAGCACCACCACGATCGGCTTGCCGGTCCTCGCGACGGCTTCGGCCAGCTCCATCTGCGGCGCGGGGATGACGATCTCGGCGCGCGACTGCGCCTCGCCCGACATGGTCTCGCTCTCGCCGATCGCCAGGATCACCACGTCCGCCGCATTCGCCGCGGCCACCGCCGCCTCGATCCCGCCGGCGAGCGGTTCCTCCACCTTCGAACCGAGCGTCACGCTCACCGCGCTCTTGTCGGCCACTGCAGCACGCACGCCGGTCGCCAGGTCGATCGCCAGCTTGTTGTCGCCATAGACCACCCAGGGCCCGTTGATGTCGTGCTGCCCTTCGGCGAACGGGCCGATGATCGCGATCTTCTTGCCGCTCTTGGGCAGCGGCAGCAGGTCGCCATCGTTCTTGAGCAGCACGATCGACTTGCGACCGGCCTCGCGGGAGAGCGCGATCGCCTGCTTGGTGCGCGAACGCGCCTTTTCGCGCTTGGCGTCGATGCGGCGGAACGGGTTCTCGAACAGGCCGAGCCGCGCCTTCATCGCCAGCACCTTGCGCACCGACTCGTCGACCAGCTTGATCGGCACTTCGCCCTTGGCGACGAGATCGGGCAAGTGATCGCGGTAATAGCCGCTGGTCATGCTCATATCGACGCCGGCCAGGAAGGCGAGCTTGGCCGCCTCGCGCGCATCCGCCGCGAAGCCATGGTCGATCATCTCCATGTCGCCGGTGTAGTCGGACACCACGAAGCCCTCGAAGCCCCATTCGTCGCGCAGGATCTTGCGCATCAGCCAGTCGCTGCCGGTCGAGGGCACGCCCGAAATCTCGTTGAACGAGGCCATGCCGGTGAGCGCGCCTTCGTCGATCGCGGTCTTGAACGGCGGCAGATAGACTTCGCGCAGCGTCCGCTCCGAGACGTCGACCGAATTATAGTCCAGCCCCGCCTCGGCCGCGCCATAGGCGGCGAAATGCTTGAAGCAGGCGAGCATCGCGTCGTTCGCCTTGAGGTCCTTGCCCTGGAAGCCGCGCACGCGCGCCGCCGCGATCACTTCGCCGAGCAGCGTGTCCTCGCCCGAACCTTCCATCGTCCGGCCCCAGCGCTGATCGCGCGCAATGTCGACCATCGGCGCGAAGGTCCAGTCGATGCCGGCAGCCGCGCCTTCATAGGAGGCCATGCGCGCGGTGCGCTCGGCCAGATCGGGATCGAAGGCAGCCGCCTCGCCCACCGGCACCGGGAAGATCGTGCGGTGGCCGTGGATCACGTCGGCGGCGAAGAGCAAAGGAATCTTGAGGCGCGACTTGGTCATCGCCACGGTCTGCATGCGGCGCGCCATCTCGGCGCCATTGCCGTTGAACACGCCGGTCAGGCGCCCCTTCTCGACTTCGGCCAGCTGCTCCTCGAAGCTCGGGCCGTTGGTCGGCGGGTTGAGCGCAGTGGCGACGCCGCCGCCCCAGGCCGCGGGCAGGATGGTGAGCTGGCCGGCCTTCTCCTCCACCGTCATCCTGGCGATGAGCGAATCGATGAAGGCGGGCACCGGCAGGCGGACCGCCGCCTGCAGCATCGCGCGCGCCGGGCTCGCGGCCCAGGCCGCGACCGCGCCCGCCCCCATCAGAGCCGCGCGCCGCGAAATCCTGGTGTCGAACATTGCTACTCCTCTCCTGAACGCCCCGCGGCCAACCACCACGGACATTGTCTTGCAGATGTCCACCGCGAAACTTTTTTGCTTGTCGCGGCAAACCGTAACCGGTTACATAACTCGCACACGGCTTGTATTGCAATCGCCGAAGCGGTCTGAAGCGCAGGAAACATGCGTTCCCATGTCCGGGGACCGGGGGAGAAGGGACAGAAATGGGCGAGGCTACCATCCGCGATGTCGCACGCCGTGCCGAGGTTTCGGTCGCGTCGGTGTCGCGCGCCCTGAACGGCCTCGACAATGTCCGCGCCGAAACCCGCGAACGGGTGATCAAGGCAGCCAACGAGCTGGGCTATGTCCCCCATGCCGGCGCGCGCAGCCTCAGCCTGGCCCGCGCCCATGCGATCGGCGTGGTGCTGCCCGACCTGCACGGCGAGTTCTTCTCCGAATGCGTGCGCGGCATGGACAAGGAAGCCAGCCGGCGCGGCTATCTGCTGCTGCTCTCCAACATGCACGACGACAGCGACCAGGCGGCGGTGGCGCTGCGCGCGATGCGCGGCCGGGTCGACGGGTTGCTCGTCATGGCCCCGCACATCGCGCCCGAGACGCTCGAGCATGCCATCCCGCCCGCGCTTCCCTCGGTAATGCTCAACAGCCATGCCGACCTGCCCGGCCGCCCGGCGCTGCGCTTCGACAACCGGGCGGGTGCCGAGGCGATGGTCGAGCATCTCGTCGCCAATGGCTATCGCCACATCGTCCATATCGCCGGGCCCGAGGGCAATCTCGACGCCGCCCAGCGCGCCGAGGGCTATCTCGCCGTCTGCGCCCGCCACGCCTTGCCCCCGCGCATCCTCGCCGGCGACTTCAACGAAGAGGCCGGCGAAGCCGCCGCCCGCGAAATCCTGGCGAGCAATACCCTCACCGACGCGGTCTTCGCTGCCAACGACATGATGGCGATCGGTTGCCTCCACACGCTGCGCAGCGCGGGCACCGGCGTGCCCGAGAAGATCGCCGTGGCCGGCTTCGACGACGTCCCCCTCGCCCGCTATCTTTCGCTCAGCACCGTGCGCGTGAACATCGCCGAGATGGGCGCCCGCGCCGTCGGCCGGCTGATCGACCTGCTCGAGGGCAAGGACCTCAGCCGCGACAGCGAGACTTTCACCCCCGAGCTGGTCGTGCGCGCCACCACGGCGCCGCGCACCGCTCCCAAGGACGGAGCCGCGCATGCGTGACCGCGGCTCCGTTTCTTTTTCGCCGTGGACTGTAACCGGTTCCACGTCTTCGCCCGCTTTTGGCTACACCCCGCCTCCGGGGGCGGCGCCCTGCGCGCTGCCCCCGATTTTTCGGGCCGGGGTTGAGACCACTCGCTCACTCTCGTGTATGAGGCTTTGGACATGATCGACCGGCGCGCGCTCCTTTCGCAGTCTTCGGCGCTGCTCGCGGCCACGGCCCTGCCGGGTGCCGCTGCCGCCCAGTCGCGCAAGGCGGCCGGCGTCCGCACGCTGCCCGCCTTTTACGAGGACATCGAATACCGTACCTTCCGCTGGTTCTGGGAGACGGCGCGGCGCGACAACGGCCTGGTGCCCGATCGCTACCCTTCGCCCAGCTTCTGCTCGATCGCCTCGGTCGGCTTCGCACTCACCGCCTATCCGATCGGCGTCGAGCGCGGCTGGATCACCCGGGCCGAGGCACGCGACCTCACCCTCACCACGCTGCGCTTCTTCTGGGAGGCGCCGCAGGGGCCCGAGCCGAGCGGCAAGATCGGCCATGCCGGCTTCTATTATCACTTCATCGACATGATCAGCGGCGAGCGCTTCGGGAAAACCGAGCTCTCCAGCGTCGATACCACATTGCTGCTGATGGGCGTGCTGTTCGCCGGCCAATATTATGACCGGGCGGACGCCAGGGAGCGCGAGATCCGCGACCTGGCGCAGAAGCTCTATGCCCGTGCCGACTGGAACTTCTTCCGCTCCGACGGCCGCAAGGCGGTGTCGATGGGCTGGCACCCTGAGCGCGGCCTGATCCCGAGCAGCTGGACCGGCTACAACGAAGGCATGTTCGTCTACATCCTCGGCCTGGGCGCACCGGTGCACACGCTGCCGGCGGACAGCTGGGACGTGTGGACCGCGCCCTATCCGCGCTGCTGGCGCGGCGAGGGGCCGACCCGGCACCTCGCCTTCGCGCCGCTGTTCGGCCACCAGTACAGCGAATGCTGGATCGACTTCCGCGGTATCCGCGACAAGGTGATGCGCGAAGCCGGCATGGACTATTTCGAGAATAGCCGCCGCGCCACCTATGCCAGCCGCGCCTATTGCATCGCCAATCCGCAGGGCTGGGACGGCTGGTCGAAGGACATCTGGGGACTCACCGCCTGTGACGGCCCGGGCGACTTCAAGGTCGAGTTCAAGGGCAAGCCGACCGAGTTCTTCAGCTATTCGGCGCGCGGCCCCCTGGGCCAGCCCGACGGCCGCGACGACGGCACGCTCGCCCCCACCGCCGCGCTCGGCTCGCTCCCCTTCGCGCCGGAGATCGTCATCCCCGCCGCCGAGGCGATGCGCCGCGAGCATGGCGATCGGCTCTACGGCAAGTACGGCTTCTACGATTCATTCAACCCGAGCTTCCGCTGGACCGACAAGAAGCTGTCGAACGGCCGCGTCGATCCGGCGAAGGGCTGGTACGACACCGACCATATCGGCATCGACCAGGGCCCGATCCTGCTCCAGGCGGCGAACTACCGGAACGACTTCGTCTGGAAGCGTATGCAGGGCTGCGCCCCTATCCGGAAGGGATTGAAGGCGGCAGGGTTCACCGGGGGATGGCTGGGGCAGAAGTAACCCGCCTCGATCCCGTCCCACAGCTGCGCCTAATCCGTCAGCCCCGGCCCCAAACGTCATCCCGACGAAAGTCGGGATCTCATGCGGCTCCTTCCCCGCGCCTCCGCCTGAGATCCCGGCTTTCGCCGGGATGACGGATTGTGTGCGGGATGGGATTGGGGCGGGATGACGGTCATTTGATGCGGATGGCCCGCGTCCGCCGCGAAACCCCGTTCTCGTCGAACGCCTCGACCGCCACCCAATAGTCCACCCCGACATTGAGCGCACGGATGTCCAGCGCCGCCCCCTGGTCGGCCCAGCGCTGATAGGTCAGCGTCAGCCGGTCGGGCCGCACGCCCCACAGCACATTGTACCCGACCGCGCCGGGAACCGGCTTCCACGCCACATGCGCATTGCGGGTGTCGCTGTCGCGCTTGGCACGCACACCCGCCGGAGCAGCAGGCGCCTCGCCCCCGGCCGAGCCGAACACCCGCAGGTCGGCGATCGCCAGGTTCGCGCCCCCGACATGCCCATGCACATAGCGCACGAACCGCGCCTGCACCGGCGCCGGCAGCTGGAAATATGCGTTGGGCCGGTCGCGGCGCGGCGCCTCGGTCTTCGCCAATGGGCTCCAGGCCTTCCCGTCCAGCGACGATTCCAGCGCGAACTCGGTATAGATGTCCGGCGCATCGCCGAACCGCCCGGCCTTGTAATCGGCGAAGTTGACCTGCACCGCGCGCAGCGTCTTCGCCGCGCCCAGGTCCACCGTCAACGTCTCGCCCGGCTTGTTCGCCCCCGCCACCCAGAAGCTGCGCGGGTCCTCGTCGGTCGCCCGGTTCGCGCCGAACTCGCCCTGGGTAGAACTCGCCACAGCCGCTTTCTTGTACGAGAGCAGCATCCAGCCGGTGAACAGGCTTTCGGGATCCTCGACCTTGCCGGTCGGAGCATAATGCGGGAAGTCGCCGAACCGGGTCGATACCGCCATCTGCCCGTCCGCCCAGAAGCGTGCCGGCCACATCCCGATCCGCCGCTCGAAGGTCCAGTTATAGCCGATCCACGGCGTGCCCGTGTTCCACCAGTTGCCGTTGACGTCCTGGAAGGTCGAGCCATGCCCCGCGCCCTGCACGAAGCCGCCGGGCTTGTAGGCGACCGGGTTCCACGGCGCGTACTCGAACGGCCCCAGCGGCTTGTCCGAGACATAGGTGCCGTTCGAATAGGCGTTATATTCGGTGCCCGGCGCGCCGTACTGCAGGAAGTAGCGCCCGTTCACCCTGGTCATCCAGGCGCCTTCCATGAAGGGCTGGATCGGCGTGCCGTTGGGCAAGGTGCCCGAATGATCCTGGCCGAACCGCTCCCAGCCATGCTGCTCGGGATGCAGCGCCAGCATCGGCCTGGGCTTGCCCTTGTAGATCAGCTTGCCGTCCTCGAACGCGATCTCGATCCCGTAGAGGGGGAAGACGTTGGACGAGCCCCAATAGAGGTACCACTTCCCGTCCTCGTCCTTGAACAGTGCAGGGTCCCAGGGGCCCGGCGGCACCTTGTCCTCGCCGGGCGCGGGGACATGCCCTTCGCCGACGGAATCGACCAGGTCGGGCATCCGCCGCACGAAGAAGTCGAGCTTGCCGCTGTCGGGATCGGTGGTGGACAGGATCGATTCCGGCCGGGTCATCGAGGGCTGGATCAGGATACGCTCGCCATCGCTCCACACCGCCGGCGCGACGATCGAATTGAACGGCCAGCGGCTGGGCTTGACGAAGGTCCAGTGGACCAGGTCGCTCGACGACCAGTAACCGTCCGCCAGCGTCTGGAAGAGATAATATTTGCCCTTGTGGGTGACGATCGCCGGGTCCGCGCCGGTGCGGTACGAGACGCCCTGGTTCACCTGCTCGAAATTATAGCGGTAATCCAAGTCGATTGGGTTGGCATAGGTCTGGCGCGCGTCCTGCGCGTGCGCGGCCCCGACAGCGAGCAGGCCCAGCGGAAACAGGATACGCATTCGTCTTCCCCGAAAATGAAAAGGGGAGGAAAGCCTGCCGGCTCGCCTCCCCCTGAAAGTTGACTGCTGGGGCCCCGCTTAGAAGCGATAGCCCAGGCGGAACTGGATGCGCCGCGGCAGCGTCAGCGTGTTTGCGGCATTGGCGTAATTGGCCGGCTTCAGCTCGTCGGGCGGATTCGACGCCGGGTTCATGAAGGTGTCGAAATCCTTGAAGTTCTTGTTGTTGAACAGGTTGAGGACATCGACCGCGGCCTCGAGGTTGCCACGCATGATCTTGACGTTCTTGGCAAGCGAGACGTTGACTTCACAGAAGGCGAACAGGCCTTCGATGCAGTTCTTCTCCGGATAGGCAGCAGTCAGCAGGGCTGCGCCGCTGTCCGACCCGCGGCTGCCGTCGGTAACCTGATAGGCCGCGCCGCTGCTCAGCGTGGTGACCGTCGAGAAGCGGAAGCCCAGCGGCAGATCGACCATGCCCGAGATCACGACGCGGTGACGCTCGTCGCCGGCCTTGGGACGCCAGCCATAGCCGTCCGGCGTCAGGCCATCGAGGCTGAACAGGTCGCCGCCATTCTGCTCCGCCTTGGAAAGCGTGTAGGCGATGTTCAGGCCCCAGCCCGAGGACTTGGTGTAGTTCTTGTCGAGCGTGAAGAAGAGCGCCTTGTAGCGCGTATCCAGCCCGTCATAGCCGATGATCACATTGCTGTAGCCGAACGGAACGACCGTCGAGGTGTTGCAGCAATTACCGAGGCCATTGTTCTGACGGGTCGCGAACAGGTTGGTATAGCCGTTGCGGCCGCGCTGGTACGAACCGGTGAGCGAGGCCTCGAACACGCCGAAGCGCTGGCGCACGCCGAGCGAGAACTGGTCGTTCACCGGCGGCTTCGCGTCGTTCTTCACCGCAAACAGCTCGGGCAGGCCGGTGGTCGAGCTCGCCGCCAGGGCGAGCAGGCCCTCGCGGGTGGCGTAGGACGGGTTCCACATCACGGTCGGCAGGCCGGAACGCGGCAGGCCGTTCGCCGAGAAGCGGAACACGCCGATCGGGTTGATCGTGCGCGACAGCTCGTCGACCGTGTTGTTGAAGTTGTTGCGGTCGTAATAGCGGCCGGCGCCGCCGAAGATCACCGTCGAGCGATCGCCCTTGATGTCCCACGAGAAGCCGAAGCGCGGCGCGATCGCCCCGCCGAACGGCTTACGCTGGTGGCCATCGGTGATGTAGTTCTCGGGGTTGAAGTAGAAGGTCGCCGGCAGCGAGCGGATCGCGGCGGCGGCGGCGGCCGGCGTGCGATACTCGTTGTTGAAGCCGTTGGTCTCGTAATCCCAGCGCACGCCCAGGTTCAGCTGCAGGCGATCGGTGATGTCCCAGTCATCCTGCAGGTACAGGCCGATCTGGGTGTTCGACGCGCGGATCTGGCCGCTGCCCAGGCCCAGGCGCGCTTCCGCCGGGAACGAGAAGTTGGTGTCGTCGCTCGCATCCGCCGGCGTGCCGGCATTGTCGATGCGGAAGGTGTAGCGCGGCTGGATATAGGCGTTGTTGTCGAACTGGATGTCCGTCACCTCGACACGCGCACCGAACTTGAACGCGTGCCCGTCGATCCCGGTGAAGGTGAAGTCGTCGCGCAGCGTGTAGCTCGCCTGCGTCTCGTTGCGGGTCGAATCCTTGCCGCCGAACAGGATCACGCCGGCATATTCGTACGACGGCAGCTCGGGATGCAGCGAGGTCGGGTTGAAATTGTAGTTCAGGTAGCTGGCATTGAACTCGTTGGTGAAGTTGTCGCCATTGTACGCCCACTTGAACAGGTAGGTGTCGATCTTGTTCTTCTTGTTCTCGGCATTCTCATAGGCGGTGTTGCCGCCAAAGCCCTGGATGTCCGTTTCCTGGCGACGGCTGAACGACAGGTCGAAGGTCTGGCGATCGTCCGGGGTCAGGGTCAGCTTGCCGAAGTAGAAGTCGCCGCGGAACGGGCTGACGAACGCGCCTTCGAAGTCGCTCAGCTTGCGGCCCGAATATTGCTCGAACTGCTGGATCGCCGCGGCCGAGCCGGTGCTGTCGACGTTGAACGCGCGGTTCTGGTCGTTGCCTTCATAGGCACCGAAGAAGAACAGCCGGTCCTTGATGATCGGGCCGCCGAGCGACACGCCATATTGCTTGCGCTCGAACGCCGGCTCGGGGCGGTTGTTGCGCTTGTCGAGATACGCCTTCTCGCTCAGTCCCTTGTCGGTGTACTGGCCGAAGATCTCGCCATGGAACTCGTTGGTGCCCGACTTGGTGAGCGCCGTCACGATCGCCGCGCCGGCCTGCTCGTACTCGGCCTTGTAGTTCTGGGTGAGGACGCGGAATTCCTGCACGGCGAGCTGGCCGAACGGGTTGCCGCGGCTGTTCTGCTGGCCTGCGATGCCGCCTTCGCGGACCTGGTTCTTCAGGCTGACGCCGTCGATGAAGACGTTGACCTGGCTCGCCGTCGAGGCGCCCGAGGTGAAGCCCTTGTCGGTCTCGCTGTCATTGTACTTCACGCCCGGGGCGAGCGCGACGAACGACAGGAAATTGCGGTCGGTCTGCGGCAGGCGCTCGATCTGCGTGGTCGAGACGTTGGTCGCGACTTCGCTGGTGCGCACTTCGCGGGCACGGGTGCCGGTGACGACGATCTGGCCCTCGGGCACCGTCTCGGCCGCAGCACCGCCGATGGCGAGATCGAGGCTGGCCGACTGGCCGATGCTGACGATGACGTTCTGGCTGACCGTCTCGGTCCCTGCCGTCGCGGTCACTTCATACTCGCCCGGACGCAGGCCGGTGAGCGTGTAATAGCCATTTGCGTCGCTGGTCGCGCGCACGGTCTGGTTGGTCGCGATGCTGCGTGCCGACACCTGCGCGCTCGCCGCGGAGCTGCCGTCCGCGCCGGTCACCCGGCCGCTCAGGCTGGCGGTGCTCACCTGCGCCGAAGCCATGGTCGGCAGCATGACGGCGCCGCTCGCGAACAGCGTGGCCATCGCCATCGCCGTTGCCGAGATGCCACGCGTCAGGACGCGATTCTTGTTCTGCATTTTCACTATCATTCCTCCCCAGCGAGGTTGTAACCGGTTACAAACTTCGGCGGCAGTTGTTCTGTTCTTGGTGATCGCCTGAAACCCCCAATGAAACCGGTTCCATGAAACGTCAATGCGGCGAATGCGTCAGCGTTGTCGGGGGTGAATTTTGCTGCACTGCGGTGTGTCTGGAATGCAACACTCGTCCCTCGGCCCCGCAATCGACCGGTCATGGGGAGTCCCTCTTGCGGCGCGTGCGGGGTGTTCCCCATATCGTCGCCATGAGCGAAACAAACGCGTGGCACGGCACGACGATCCTTTCCGTGCGCAAATCCGGCAAAGTGGTGATTGCAGGCGACGGACAGGTCTCCGCGGGCAACACCGTGATGAAGCCCAACGCCCGCAAGGTGCGTCCGCTGGGCGATGGCAAGGTGATCGCGGGCTTCGCCGGCGCCACCGCCGACGCCTTCACCCTGTTCGAGCGGCTCGAGGCCAAGCTGGAGCGCCATAACGGCCAGCTCCTCCGCGCCGCGGTCGAGCTCGCCAAGGACTGGCGGACCGACAAGTATCTCCGCAACCTCGAGGCGATGCTGATCGTCGCCGACAAGGAAGTGACTTTGGTCGTCACCGGCAATGGCGACGTGCTGGAGCCCGAGGGTGGCGTGGCGGCGATCGGATCGGGCGGCAATTTCGCCCTCGCCGCGGCCCGCGCGCTGGTCGATTACGAGAGCGATGCCGAGAAGATCGCCCGCTCCGCGATGAAGATCGCCGGCGAGCTCTGCGTCTACACCAACGATCGCCTCACGGTGGAAACGCTGGACAGCGCCAATTAACCAACGCATCGGCGGCGCCATGAAGTTCCGCATGGACTATGACGCCGCCCGCAACCGCATCCTGGTCGAGATCCGCGATTTCTGGACGATCGAGACCGTCCGCGAATTCGCGGCGGCGGCGGGTGCCAAGGCCCAGGAAGTCCTCGCGATCCGCAACGATTACGACGTGCTGATCGATTCGCGCGCCTTCCCGGTCCAGGCCAACGACGTCGCCGATCTGCTGCCCAGCATCGCCGAGGCGGGCCTCACCCTCACCTCGGGCCGGGCCGCTTCGGTCGTCGGCAGTCACCTCAACAAGCTCCAGGCCGAACGCACCCAGACGCATCCCCGCATGCGGATCTTCATGACGGTGGAAGAAGCCGAAGCCTGGCTCGCGGAAGCGCGCTAAACCCTCTGCTTAACCGAGCCCTGGACGCAGGCAGCATTCGCGGCGAGCGTCTCAGTTGCCATCGGCGTCGACCATGAACACCATGGGCCGACCGCGCGACATCGGCTCCCAACCAGCCGAGATGGCGGCGCGCACACACCGCGAGATCGTGGCGTCATCGAGCTGAAGGCGACCGCGGGGCAATCCCTTCAACAGCCGCTTGGGCGGGGGAAATTCCACCAATGCCTCGCGCTTGGCATCCTGCTGGAGGATGGAAATCGTCATTCCCTTCCAGCCTTCGTCATCCGACAGATGCGGTTCGCGCTGAAGGTGCCAATCATAGGATACGCCATCGACACTTACGGTGCCGGCATTGCCTCGGGAGTTCGACATAGAGGCGGCACTAGCATGCCAACCGTGCCGAAGCACAGGGGCGGGTTCATGCCCAGGGTACGGGCGATGCCCGCACGTGCCGAGCCGGCCCGTTCGAGGCGCTCTCCAACCTAGACGAAGTTCCCGGCGGCACGTAGGACCGATGACGCAGTTTGGCGGGCAAAGGTGCACCCGCAGCGTTCTGGATTCCAATGAATTATCGCCACTCCTTCCATGCCGGCAACAGCGCCGATGTCGTGAAGCACAGCCTGCTCATCGCCCTTGTCCGGGCCTTGCAGCTAAAAGACGGCGCGTTGACCCTGATCGACACCCATGCCGGCTGCGGGCTCTACGACCTTGGCGGCGAGCAGGCCCAGCGCACCGGCGAAGCTGCACAAGGGGTGCTGCGGGCCTTTGCCGACCAGAACCCCTTGCTGGACGACTATCGCGCCGCCGTGCAGGCGGTGAATGCCGGGGCAGAGCCGCACCTCTACCCCGGCTCGCCGCAGTTCCTGGCGCAGCTCCTCCGCCCGCAGGACGTGCTGATCCTCAATGAAAAGCATCCCGAGGACGCGCACGCCCTGCGCGGCGCGATGCGCGGCACGCCTGCTGCCGTGCATGAGCGCGATGCCTATGAGCTGTGGCTGGCGATGCTGCCGACCCGAACGGCGCGCGGCGTGGTGGTGGTCGATCCGCCGTACGAGCAGACGGACGAACGCGCCCGCATCACCGCCACCCTCGCCGCGGCACACCGCAAATGGGCGCATGGCGTGACGGTGATCTGGTATCCGCTGAAGGACCGCGCCACGCATCAGCGGTGGAAGGGCGATTTGCGCAGGCTCGGCATTCCGAAATTCCTGGTCGTGGAGCATTGGCTGTATGATGCCGATCAGCCCGGCATCTATAACGGCGCGGGCCTTTTCATCGTCAACCCGCCCTATGCCTTCACCCAGGCGCTGCCGCCTCTGCTGGAAGCCCTCCGCGCCGCACTGGCGCCGGAAGGGCATAGGGGCGAGATCATCGCCGATTGGTTGGACGGTAGAAATTAAGCCTGGTCCCGGATCTGGGTTCACGATCATCCTCTCTCTAATCGTCATCCCGGCGAAAGCCGGGATCTCAGGCGGCTCCTTCCCAGCGCCATCTCCCGAGATCCCGGCTTGCGCCGGGATGACGGATTTGGCGCAGCGAGACGGATCGGCTCCGGGATGATGACTGCACACCCATGAGCCCAGCTCATGCCTCCCCCAACCAAAACCAGGTTGAGCCCGGCCCCGCGCGCCCTACCCTGCCGCCATGCAGATCGCCCGCCGCCCGCTGATCGCCTCCGCCGCGCTAGCCCTCCCCGCCTGCACCGCCACGCCGCGCCCGCAGCCGCTCAGCGCCACGCGCGGGCCGAAATGCCTGCCGATGGTCAACGTCTCGCCGGCGCGCGTCATCCGCACCGTCGCGGGCCTGCGCCCCTATCGCCCCTCGGGCTTCGTCGTCCGCGCCGAGCCGCTGGGCGACAAGCGCCTCGTTCACAATTACGGCCATGGCGGCGCCGGCATCACGCTGAGCTGGGGCACGTCGCGCCTCGCGGTCGATCTCGGCCTGCCCGGCCATGGCGGCCCGGTCGCCGTGCTCGGCTGCGGCATCGTCGGCCTTACCACCGCGCGCCTGCTCCAGGAGGCCGGCCGGCAGGTCACGCTCTACGCCGCCCAGCTGCCGCCCCACACCACGTCGAACATCGCCGGCGGCCAGTGGCACCCGGCCAGCCTCTACGATCCCGACCAGGTCACGCCCGAATGGATCGCCCAGTTCAAGCTGGCGATGGACTATAGCTGGCGCCGCTTCCAGATCATGGTCGGCGAGGAATACGGCATCCGCTGGGTGCCGACCTATCTCCAGATGCACGACGATCCGTCCGAGGATTCCGCCGAGCCCGACCTATCCGATGCCTATGAGGCCGACCGGGTGATCCTCGGCCCCGGTGAGCATCCCTTCCCGGTCCGGCGCGTCCGCCGTTTCAGCACCATGTACGCCGAAAGCGGCCATCTCCTCCGCCAGCTGATGCGCGACATCCAGATCGCCGGCGGCAGGTTCGTGATCCGCGACTTCGCCACCCCCGCCGAAATCCTCGCCTTGCCCGAGACGCTGGTCTTCAACTGCACCGGCCTCGGCGCCGGCAGGTTGTTCGGCGATACCGGGATCGAGCCGGTCCGCGGCCAGCTCGCGGTGCTGCTTCCCCAGGCGGAAGTCCAGTACGCCTATGGCGGCCAGATGGGCTATATGTTCCCCCGCGCCGACGGCATCATCTGCGGCGGCAGCTTCGAGCATGGCGAATGGGACCCCGCGCCCCAGCCAGAACGCATCGCTCGGATCCTCGCGCGGCAGCAGGCCTTCTTCTCCGGCTTTCGCTGCACGGCTTGAAGCGGCGGGGCCGGCCCCCAACATCGGGGATCGAAACGAACCAGAGTACCCAATCCCCCAATGAACGAGAATCTGACGCCCAAGGCGATCGTCGCCGCACTCGACGCGCACATCATCGGCCAGCAGGACGCAAAGCGCGCCGTCTCGGTCGCATTGCGCAACCGCTGGCGCCGCCAGCAGCTCTCGGCCGACCTGCGCGACGAGGTCACGCCGAAGAACATCCTGATGATCGGGCCGACCGGCTGCGGCAAGACCGAGATCAGCCGCCGCCTCGCCAAGCTCGCCGACGCCCCCTTCGTGAAGGTCGAGGCGACCAAGTTCACCGAAGTCGGCTATGTCGGCCGCGACGTCGAGCAGATCGCCCGCGACCTGGTCGAGGAAGCGATCCGGCTCGAGAAGGAGCGCCGCCGCGCCGCGGTGAAGGACAAGGCCGAGGAAGCCGCGATGGGCCGCCTGCTCGACGCGCTGACAGGCAAGGATTCGTCCACCGCCACGCGTGAGGCGTTCAAGCAGCGCTTCCACGAAGGCTCGCTCGACAGCAGCGAGATCGAGATCGAAGTCGAGCAGGCCTCGCAGATGCCCTTCGAGATCCCGGGCGCCGGCCCGCAGATGATCAACCTGGGCGAGATGATGAAGGGCCTGTCGGGCACCCCGCTCAAGCGCCGCAAGATGACCGTCCGTGCCGCCTGGGAGAAGCTCGTCGAGGAAGAGGCCGACAAGCGCCTCGACCAGGACGAGGTCAGCCGCGTCGCCCTCGCCGATGCCGAGGCCAATGGCATCGTCTTCCTCGACGAGATCGACAAGATCGCGGTCAGCGACGTGCGCGGCGGCTCGGTGAGCCGTGAAGGCGTGCAGCGCGACCTGCTGCCGCTGATCGAGGGCACCACGGTCGCCACCAAGTACGGCCCGATGAAGACCGATCACATCCTCTTCATCGCCTCGGGCGCCTTCCACGTCGCCAAGCCGAGCGACCTGCTCCCCGAGCTCCAGGGCCGCCTGCCGATCCGCGTCGAGCTGAAGGGCCTGACCGAGGAGGACTTCGTCGCGATCCTCAGCGACACCAAGGCGAGCCTGGTCCAGCAGTACGCCGCCCTGCTCGGCACCGAGGGCGTGAAGATCGACTTCACCGACACCGGCATCCGCGCCGTCGCGCGCATCGCCGCCGAAGTGAATGCCGAGGTCGAGAATATCGGCGCCCGCCGTCTCCAGACGGTGATGGAGAAGCTGCTCGAGGACATCAGCTTCGGCGCCGAGGACCGCAAGGGCGAGACGCTGGTGATCGACGGCGCCTATGTCGACAACCAGCTCGCCGCCGTGGCCCGCAACACCGACCTCAGCCGCTACGTGCTGTAAGGAAATCCTCCCCCGCGAAGCGGGGGAGGGGGACCGTTCGCGCAGCGAATGGTGGAGGGGGCGCCGCCGCGAGCGAACCGCCCGGGGCGAGGCCCCCTCCGTCATGCTTCGCATGCCACCTCCCCCGCTGCGCGAGGGAGGATTTTCCTGCCTACTTCGCCTTCTCGTAGGGCGTGAACTTCCCGAACATGCAATAGGCGCTCGGGATGCTCGATCCCGGATCGAGCACGCGGAAGCGGTCGTTCCGGCAGAGCTGCGATCCGTGCACCTCGACGATCAGCGTGGTGTAGGGCCGCAGCCCCGGGCAGCTCGCACCCAGGTCGTTGCGCCACACCGTCCTGCCCAGCGGCTTGTAGACGATGGTGTGGTCGTCGATGATCTGCGGACCGTCGGAATCGGTCACCGAGATGCAGTCGCGCGGGGCGCCGGCCACCCGGTCGCCCAGCACGGCCGCCAGGTCCTTCTGCGCCTCGGCCGCCTGCGAGGCCTGCATTTCGCTGCTCGCGGTGCAGCCTGCCAGGGCGAGCGCCGCAGGGACGGCAAGTAGAAGATTGCGCATCGTCCGGTTCCTCACTTGCTGTAGGGCACGAAGCTGCCGAGCGCGCAGGCGCTCGTCATCATCCCGCCGATGCGGGAGCGGGTCTCCACCCGGTCGCCCCGGCACATCCGGCCCGAGGGGCTGGTGATCACCGGCAGGTCGTCGCGCGACAGGCCGGTGCAGGCGCCGATCAGTTCGTTGCGCCAGATCTTCTTCGGCCCGCCGATGAACAGGATGGTGCTGCTATAGCCTTCCATGCCGTTGTACCGGTCGCGCGGCAGGCAGTCCTGCGGCTTGCCCGGGGTCATGCCCGCCAGCTGTTTGGCGATCTTCGCTTCCTCGCTGCGGTCGCCGCCGCGCTGCGGCAGCGCGGCATTGGCGGCACAGGCCGCGGCGAGGATGAGAGCGCCGGGAATGACGAAACGCAACATCATGTCTCTCCTGTCGCCCCCGACAGTGAGACTATAGCCCCGCCCCGCTCAAAAAGCATCCTTGGCGGCGCGGCGTTCCGCGAGGATCTCGGCGGTTTCGGCGCGCAGGAAGGGATTGGTGGCGAGCTCGGCGCCGATCGTCGTCGGCACGGTCGGCTCGCCTGCCTCGCGCAGTGCGTCCACTTCCGCCATGCGCGCCTGCAGCGCCGCGTTGTCGGGCTCGACGGTCAGCGCGAAGCGGCCGTTCGCCTGGGTATATTCGTGCGCGCAATAGACCATCGTCTCGGGCGGCAGCGTGCGGAACAGCTGCATGTTGCGGAACATCTGCTCCGCGGTGCCCTCGAACAGCCGGCCACAGCCCATCGCGAACAGCGTGTCGCCGACGAACAGGATGCCGTCCTCGGCGAAGTGATAGGCGATGTGCCCGGCGGTATGGCCCGGCACTTCGAGGATCTGCGCGATGTGCTGGCCGACCTTGATCCGGTTGTTCCCCCCGGCGAGCCAGTCGGCCCCGGAAATGCGCGTGCCCTCGCCCGACGGCGCGATGATCACCGCGCCGGTCTCCGCCTTGAGTTCGGCATTGCCGCCGGTATGGTCCGGGTGCCAGTGCGTGTTGAGGATCGCGTTGAGCTTCCAGCCGCGCAGCTTGAGCTCGGCGAGCACCGGCGCCGCCACGCCCGGATCGACCACCGCGGTCTTGTCGGCGCGCTTGTCGTGGACCAGCCAGATGTAATTGTCGCTCAGCGCGGGAATGCGGATGATCTCGAGTGCCATGATAGTCTCCCGCCTAGCTATTTAGGCCCCTGGCCGGATTTTGCACCGTTTCCGACCTATTTAGCTGCGCGTCGATGCAAGTTCGCCGGCCAGCACGCCCACCAGTGCCTCCGCCCCCATCGCCCGCACCCGCGCGACGCCGGTGCCGGCCCAGAGCGGCGAATAGTCGCCGCGCCCCTCGCCTTCGGCATGCACGCGCAGCGGCGCCAGCGCGTTCGAGCCATAGGGGAAGGCCGGCACCTCGCCGCGGATCGGCCCCAGCTCGCGCATCAGCCGGTTGACGATGCCCTGCGCCTCGCGCCCGGAGAACAGATTGGTGAATTCGGTCGTCACCTCGGTGCCGAGCAGCGCGCGGAACGGCGCCGAGATGCTGCTCTCGGCCGCGCCGAGAAAGGCAGTGCCCAGCTGCACCGCGCTCGCCCCGGCAGCCAGTGCCCGGGCGATGTCCGCGCCGTCGACGATCCCGCCCGCCGCAATCACGGGTACCGCGATCCTCTCGGCGAGCAGCTCGGCCAGCGGCACGGGCCGGTGCGCGTCACCCAGGAACCAGCCCGAATGCCCGCCCGCCTCGGCCCCTTGCGCGATCACCGCGTCGACGCCGTGCGCGGCCAGCCAGCGCATTTCCTCGATCGTGGTCGCATTGCCGAACACCAGCGCGCCGGTGCCCCGCACCCGGGCGAGCAGCGACTCCTCGGGCAGTCCGAAATGGAAGCTGACGATCTCGGGCCGCGCCGCCTCGACTGCCGCGCACAGCGCATCGTCGAACGGCCGGCGCAGCGGCGGTGGCGAGCCGGGCTGCACGCCTTCCTCGGCATAATAGGGCGCGAGCAGCGCGCGCCAGCCGCGCTCGTCGGGCGCCGGCTCGGGCAGGCGGTGGCAGAAGAAATTGAGGTTGAGCGGCCCCCTCGCGGCACCGCGCACCTCGGCGACCTGGGCGGCGACCTGCTCGGGCGTCAGCAGCGCGCAGGGCAGCGAGCCCACCGCGCCGCCCCGCATCGCCGCGATCGCCAGGGCGGTACCGCCGGCGCCGGCCATCGGCGCCTGGATGATCGGGGTGCTGGCCCCGATCCGTTCGAGCAATCCTACCACTCGCCCGTATTGGGCATCGAGGCCCAGGGCTCGGCCGGGGCGAGCGGGTCGCCGGCCTGGAGCAGCTCGACCGAGATGTTGTCGGGGGTGCGGACGAACGCCATGTTGCCGTCACGCGGCGGGCGGTTGATCGTCACGCCGCCGTCCAGCAGCCGCTGGCAGGTCTCGTAGATGTTGTCGACGCGGTAGGCGAGGTGCCCGAAATTGCGCCCGCCGGTATAGACTTCGGCCGGGCTGCCGTCCTCGGCCGGCCAGTTATAGGTCAGCTCCACTTCGGCATCGGCGCGCTTGCCCTCGCCCTTGCTGTCCTCGTCGGCAGCGAGGAAGATCAGCGAGAACCGCCCCTTCTCGCTGTCCATCCGCCGCACCTGCTTGAGGCCGAGCAGTTCGAAGAAAGCGATGGTGGCGTCGGGATCCGTCACGCGGATCATCGTGTGGAGATAGCGCATGCGGCGGGAGATAGGGGCGGGCAAGCGGGAGCGCCAGCCCAATCAATTCCTCCCCGAGCTCGTCTCGGGGAGGGGGACCATTCGCGCAGCGAATGGTGGTGGGGCAATTGCAGGGCGCCGACGATGTCGGCGGCCCCTCCACCACCGCCTTCGGCGGCGGTCCCCCTCCCCCAGACAAGCTGGGGGAGGAATTAGAGAATCACTTCTCCGTCGCCGAGAACTGCTCCAGCGCCTTGCGCGCCGCGGTGGCGAGGCCGGTGCCCGGTGCCAGCTCGATCACCCGCGCCCAGGCCGTCCGCGCATCCGCCTCGTTGCCGCTCGCTGCGGCGATATTGCCCGCCTCGAGCTGGACCGAGGGATCCTCGCCCGAAAGCCTGAGTGCCGTGGTGATGTCGTTGGCCGCGCGGGGCAGGTCCCCGGCGCGCCGTGCCAGCGTCGCCGAGAGCAGCCAGGCCAGCGGGTCCTTGTCGGCATAGGTCAGCGCCTTGTCGATGTCGCTGCGCGCCGCCTCCATGTCGCCCGCGGCGACCATCG